>Ga0208755_100001_pt1 | contig 1717425 bp, 1449 predicted proteins | sample LakWasMet57_HOW8_2_FD_183891 | JGI IMG/M metagenome (GOLD analysis project Ga0208755, IMG submission 183891) | Freshwater sediment methanotrophic microbial communities from Lake Washington under simulated oxygen tension - Sediment Metagenome... | ecosystem: Environmental > Aquatic >... | reverse complement strand
GCGAAGGGCGAAGGGCGAAGGGCGAAGGGCGAAGGGCGAAGGGCGAAGGGCGAAGCTAGAAACATCAGTAATATCTAATATTTACAAATCTTCATCTTAACTCTTCTCTCTCTGGTGCCCTCGTCTAGCGCCGAGGCAGTCCTCGGGGAGTGAGTTCGAGGCCCAGCTCTCTCGCTGCTTCGGCTTCGTCCACCGGACCAACAGGGATCGTGAACCGCAGCCTGTACTTCGTTGCGGTCGCGTTCCTCCCGGAGTGGCCCTGCTCGACTTCGAACACAAAGGTCCGAAGAACCTCGGCCAACTCGGTCTGGAACGACGATGCCCCAGGGATTGCGTCGACATTTCCCTTCGCGCCCCTCAACCACGCGGCCCGCCACATCACGACCCCGTCCACCTGGTAGGCCGCAACGCGCTGAAAGCACCGGAACAAGTAGAAGACGAATCTCGTGTCGCCTCCGCGACCGGCGGAGACAGCGAGAGCGCGTGCCTGAGCAAGTGCTGAAGGGTCGAGCTTCTCGAACTTCACCGTCCGTTCGCGCCCAAGCTGGAAGTTGCGTTCCTCCGCGATGAACCGCTGTGCCAGAGCAATATCCCCGACCCCAGATGCTTCGACGAGCTCCTGAAGAACCTTGACCTTCAGGTTAGCAAGTGGCGTCGGGTGCAGGTTGCCGCGCCTGTGGAACGGCGTGTCGTCGTCCAAAACGCTCGCTATGTCCTCCCTCAGCACGATCGGATCCTGGTGCTGGAGGCCACCGAGAATCACCCGGACGGACCGTGGAGCGGTCGACGCTCTCGAATGAAACCTGGCCACGCACTGTCGCCAAACGGCGAACAGCGACCCATTTACATCGAGGCCCCGCCCCGCGCGTCGAAAGGAATGGAGAGCGTAAGCCGACAGCCGATAGCCACGTTCGACGTGCAGACGATGCTGGAGGCCCCAAAGACAGGCTTCCGCAAAGTAGCGACTCGACCACTCTCCGCTCATGAGCTCGTTGAAGTGAGAGAAGGAGCTGACGACGCGAGAAACAATGTTCCTGTCGGTCCGCACTGCGGAAAGCGCCTGATGGGCGTTTAGCCGCTCGGGCATCGTCGGGAGCCGCCAGTTCACCACCCGGGCAAGGTGACCATCCGATGTTCGCGTCGACATGGGCCTCCACCGTCGCGAGGTACCAGCCGCCCACAGCACGAGCAACATTCCACTTCCCAATTCCCGACGTGCGGATGGACGCTCCTGCGATGGTCAGAACCTCTTCGCAGCGAGAAGCGTCGGCGAGCAACGGCAGCAAGGCTCACGGCCCGAGTTCATCTGCCGGCCGTATGCGTTCGTCTCTCAACGCGATTCGTGGGGGTGAACGAGCGAAGAAGACGCTCGTCGCCGGAGAGACCATCGACGACTACCTCGCCATCGCCGAACCGTGGTTCCGGTCGCTCCAGCCGCTGAGCCCAGCAGAGGACGAGATCCTCTTCGACATCGTCGACGCCAAGGTACGTGAGGGACGCATCGCAGCAGCCGAGAAGCGGCTCCTCGACGCGGCGATCGAGGAGGAAGTCGCCGCGACCCGAGAGTTCAAGCGACTCCGGATCGAGAAGACGGCCGTTGTCGCGCTAAGGGCGATGAAGCAGACGCTCGAAACTGCCGGCGTCGGCAGAATCTCAGCCCTGCCCCTCTTGGTCGGGCCGCTTCGTCAGACCGCCGACATGGCCGAAGCAGCTGAGAACCTGAGCGACGCGCCAGTGCACGGTCTCTTGCAGATGGTGGAGTTGGTCGGGAGCCTGAGCACATGGTCGCAGCCGAATTGGCCGACTGAGCTCGTGCGCCAGCTCGACTCGATGACGGCGCTCGCGATCGAGGACCTTGAGGTGCGAACGAAGGTGGACGAACTCACCGTTGCGCAGCTCCGCATCGAGCTGGCGCAGAACGGCGTGCCGAAGAACGACCCCAAGATGCGTCGCCTCGCGGCCTATCGCCGAGACCTCGAACGGCAGATGGAGCATCACCTCAGCATCCTTGAGCAACTCCACCGACTCCGCCCGTCGCACCAGGACTCAGGTTCGTTTGCGAGGCCGATTCACATCAACCTGAAGGGCGTCCAGCCCGCACGCGCCTGACCTCGCCTATTGCGAGGGCTACCTTCGGAGCGAACCGGCTCGCAGACAGGGAGACTGGGTGGAGAGTGCCGGGGGTGTTCGCGCATGCCCCCCGGTCACCCACCACCTCCATTTTTTTCGAGGGACCCCAGAAGCGACCCCACGATCGGGGGTGGGTTCCCCGCGCACTGCACGTCGACCAGCTGTTCGGACTCAGTGTTCGCTCCATCGCCCTCGCGCACGAAGGGGTCCCACCACCTTCCGCATCTCTACATCTGAGACTGCAGAGGAGCGACGCAGCGGGGTCAGCGGAATTTGTCGCAGGAGACAGCGTCTTGATCGCGATACCCTTGCCCGCTGAGACAGATGCTCGTGCAGCCGGCGACGGCTTCGGAAAGGGCGTCCTTCGAGAGCGAATCACCGTCTCGCTTGCCCCTCACTTCGCTGACGCACTTCTCGGTGCACGCCGCGAACACCGTCTCGAACTCTCGACAGAACTCAGGCGTCTTCCCCCTGCTGTCACCTGACTCTTCGGGTGTGGTGTTGGCCTTGGGGAACCGCACGATGACGGTGCTCCCTCTGGTCGGAATGTTCCTGAATGCGCAGTGCTCGATTCGCTCCCCTTCGGTCTCGAAGTAGGCATGTGGCCTTCCCATTCGGCCGGGGGAAATCGTGATGCTCAAATCGGGGCAAGCTCGACACTGAGTCTTGTCCTCCGCGATCAGGGCGTTCTTCTTGGCTGTGACCTCGCGCCCCGACTGGGTGAAGCACCGTCCTGAGTCGCCCCACTCGAAGTCTCCGCCCTCAAGTCGAAACGGGGCGGCGCTGCGATTCTGAACGAAGAGACGAACGAGCGTTGCGCCACTCTCGTCATCGGCCGTCAGCGCAAGCAACTCAGCCCCCTCGAACGACACTGGGGTCTCGACGAAGTACTTGGTGATCGACTCGAAGTTGTCGCCGCGTAGCGCTTCGGCAACAAGACTGGCCTTCGCGAGCAACTCGACCGGGTCCGAGCCGCCGTCCGAGCTGACGCTCTGCCTGATCCTCTTCGCGACCTGGTCCGCAGAGGTCGGAGCCAGCACCACCAACCTACTCTGCGCCGCGAGATGCGTTTGCACCGTGACCAGGTCTGGAGCCAGGGCTGCCGCCCGCTTCATCTCGGCCAACCCCTCTTCGTAGCGATGCTGAAGAAACAACCTGGTCCCAAGAAGGTCGTGCCCCCATACGAAATCGGGATGCTCCCGCACGATCCGTTCCGCAGCGGCACGTTGTTCGTCTCGCGTCGGAAGTTGTCGAGCGTAGAGGTAGGCCGCCCTTGGGTCAGAAGGGTGCGCCTCGTACTCTCTCTTGAGGTCGCGCAGGACGGCATCGGATCCCTCCGACACGGCACGCGCATCGTGTTCCTCGGCCAGCTTCTCAATACTCTTCGCGCAGCTCATCGTCAGAAGGGTGACCAGAGCAAGCAACCGTTTGGTCTTCATTGTGATCTCCAAGTTGAGGATGGGATCGCGAAGGGCACCGCGTTCAGCGTGGACCGTCAGCGCACCCGTTCTTCTCGCTCGTGGACGAACCAATCCCGAGCGGTCTTTCCGACGTACCGGGTGAGTGCGTAGTTGCCACCCGCCCCGAGGACGACGCCGACGCCGAATGGAACTCCGCGTTCGAGCGCCTTCCTCGTGAACGAGATGCCCAGCTTCTTGAACATCTCTTTGATGACCTGAAGGGTCGCTCCCTTCAGGTACTGCTTGACGACTCGAACGGCCGCCTTCGACGCGAACTGAGTCGCGGCCTTCTCGCCGGCATGTTCGAGAGCGCCGCCGGTTCCGATGATGAACGCGAGGTGCCTCGTCTCCTCGTTGCCGAGGTCGTGCCCAAAGGCGACGGCCAAGCACATCACCATGTCGATCTGGAGCTTCATGCAGAAGAGCGCATCGCCGAATGCGCCCCCGACGGCGAACGGGGTGCCGAGCAACGGGATCACACCTGGAAGGGCTGTGAGTCCTCCCGACGTTGCAGCGATCCGGGAGTAGCGGCCGACGATCCGATCCGCGAGCGCCTCCGCAGTTCGCGCCTCGTAGTCGGCCTGCGGCTCCCCCTCTCGCTGCCGCCCGGCCTTCGCCCGCATCGAGGCAACCAGAGCGCGGGCGTCCTTCTCACTGATGGCGATGCGCTCAATCGCCGCCAGCAGCTTCTCTCCATCGACGTTCTTCTCTGCTGTCACCGAGTTCACCCCTCCCAAGAACGAGCGGAGCTTCTCGTATCCGGTGTCGTTCGACACCTGTTTAGTGAGACATCGGCGGATGACGGTCGCCGCCTCTTGCCCGGTGACCAATCGTCGGTGGTGCTGCTGTACCTCGCGGCCAACGTGCGCCGACGAAGGAACGCTCTCAAGCTCACGCAGGAGGAGTTCGCAGAGAAGGCCGGACTCGACCTCCGCTTCTTCAGATTCGTCGAGCAAGGCGTGAAGGATGTTGCTGTGTCCTCGCTTGTCCGACTCGCCGCAGCCCTCAACTGCGACCCGGCGGACCTGCTTCAGCGTGCCGAGCCGGTGGAGCGGAGGCCCGGCAGGCCGAAGCAGACTCCCTCATCGACCACGACGGCGCGGCGGTCGAATCGGCACCGGTAGCAGCACGACGTCAGGATCTTCGTGCGCCTCGACCTCGCCTCGAACGTTCCGCCGGGTCTTCAGGAGGTCTGGCGTGACCTGCTGAAGAACGACTCGCCGAAGCAGCCGGAGTCGTGACTCGGTCAGCGTGAGCAGCGAGACCAGAAGACGTGGAAGGTCTCGCCGCTCTGCGTGAGATGCAACCGAGTCGGTCGACAGCATCTCCGCGAGCAGCGCCGCCGAGTCGATGCACTCGACGAGCGTCTCCAGCTCGTCGAGAAGGCTCACACCCTCGGGCGTCTTCATCGCCCCCTCCGCGCTGAACAACGGGCGCGAAAGGGGCACGACCGACACTGCCACCCGCGCAGTGGAAAGCTCACCCCTGCATCGATGGCGCGAAGGACGCCAACCGCCGTGCGCAGGAAGTCGGCGACGTCAGCTTCATCTCGGCGCACGTCTTCGACTTGAAGAGCCGGCGACTTGGTCTTGGTCGTCACCTGGAACCGAAGACCGACCTCTCCCCAGTTCAACTGCGAAGCCGCGAAGGCGTAGCCTGAGAGCTGCGTGTCGTAGTTCAGCTCGGTAGGCCCGTACTTCTTCGACGCGGTCTTGTGCTCGACGAGAACCCGGTGGCCGTCTTCTTCAATCACCAGGTCCACGACCCCCAACAGCCGTTCTTCGAGAACCTCCCCGGTGTCGGGATGGTGCAGGTCGACGACGAACGTCTGCTCGACCGAAAGCACCTTGGCGATCGCCGACGGATGACTGAGCGTGACGTCGAGCATCTGCTGGCCCTTCAAGAGTGCCTCGTCGAACGACATGCTCTCCTCCCCCGACTGCAACGGCGGGCAGCCATCTCTGGTGGTCGTCAGCGTGTCGACGAACCGCTGATGAACCTCCTCCCTCGGGGCGAGGTCACCGAGCTTCAACCACCCGTAGTGATGAGCCAGGGCGGAATGAAAGGCGACCCCGAAGGCGAGCGGCATCGGGGTGAACTCCGGCTCAGCACCGAGGACGTAGCGGTACTCGAACTTCCTCGGACACAGGAGCCAGGTCTTCATCTGCGTCACGCTGAAGTGGAGCGAGTCCGGGTTCAGCGAGGCGTTCACGACGCCATCGCCCCTTCTTCACTCGCGCCCGCGCCGTTGAGCTGGGTGTTGAGCGCGGTGATGAGGTCAGACGCCTGGGTGCGGTTGAGGAACTCAAGCTGCACGCCAAACTGCGCCTTCACCTTCGCCCGGAACGTCGACTGCTCGACGCCCAGCTTCCGCGCCATGCTCCAGATGGCGGAGAGCTGCTTGCTGCTGAGGCGGTTCCGGTCGGCCACCTGTCGGTCGGTGGGAGTGGCCGGGGGGCGAGCGGCAGCAACAACCGCCGGAGCAGGAGCTGGCGGCGTGACAGCACGAAGCGGAGGCGGTCCGAAGGTCTCCGTGGCGGCCTGGCCCTCCGCCGGGAGGTTGTCGTCATCCAGCGAGCCCTCGTAGGCCTGCCGGCCAACACCGTGGAAGGCGGCGGCCTTCTTGAACGCGTTCGTGTACGCGCCTTTCCGGGCATCAGCTTCGCTGCTCGACACATGACCGCCATCGGCGAGCGACTCGGCGAAAGCCACGAAGGTGCCGTTCACCCACTCGCCGAGTTCCAGCGTCAGGTCGCAGATCGCCTCGAACGCGGGCTTGCCGTTGTTCCGCTGAATCGCCTTCACGGTCACCTCGCGGTGCACGCGGAAGCCGCCGACACCGAGCACCTCGTTCAGCCGGTTCACGATGAACTGGTAGGCGATGCCGGTGGTGTCGTAGCCGCGACCCGTGAGCCGCCCCTCGGTGCGCTGGATGCACGACTCGGGAAACGGCGCGGACAGCGAGACGTAGAGCTTCTTCCTGGTGTTCTCGTCCATGTTCTTCTCCTTGCTGCGTTGAAACGAAGAAGCCCCCGCTCCGCGAGATGCGGAACGAGGGCTTCTTCGGTGAGTGATGTCGACTCGTGGAACTACGACTGCGGCTTCGGGCGCTTCACCTTCTTCGTCGCGCAGTAGGCGTCGAGCGCCAACAGCACGACCTGAAGCGCCAGCTTCACAACAGGCTTCCAGTTCATGGCGGCCTCAGATGGAGAAGACCGCTTCAGCAGCGGCCTCTTCGACGGTGTCGAGACGACGAATCGCGTGGGCCTCGTCGCACCACGCGTTGAGGACTTCGAGCTCGACGCCGATGCCGAGCCCAATGATGGTGACGCCGAGGTCTGCGGCCATCTGCCGAACCACGGGAGCATCCTGCCGCTCCGACTCGCCGTCGGTGATGAGCACCACGTCTGCCTTCTTCAGCGCCCCGCTGCTCTCCTTCACGATGGAGAGCGACCGAGCGAGAACGCCGGTGATGTTCGTGCCACCTGCGCAGGTGGTGAAGAGCGCTTCCTCGGGGAGTTGCTCACCAACGCCCACGCGAACTTCGTGCTTCACCACCCCATCGAAGGCGACGAGTGCGAACGGCCGCCTCTGCCGTTGAGCGACCTCCAGGAGCGCCAGCGCGACGGCGGTGGCCCAGATGTCCTTCTGACCGTCCATCGAGCCGCTCTTGTCGAGGCAGACGATGAGGGGACCGCGTCCGAGCGAGTCAGTTCCCGAGAGGCGGTACTGCATCGCCCGCTCCTCAAGAAGCCTCGCCATGAAGGCACGACGCATCTGCGGGTGCGCGAGCTGCGCCAGCTCGGAAGGGACGAGCCGAGAGACGTTGCGACCGAGTTCAACGTCGGTGACCTCGTCGGTGCCGTGACGCACCTTCGCCTTCTGCTTCGCCGCCGCAATGCGACGGAACCGACCAGCCAGGTGCGCGATGCGGGCGAGTCGCTCGTCATTCTTGAGTCGCTGAGACAGTCGTCGAGTTGGTGCACCTGGTGCTGATGTCCGACGCTGGTGGCTCGTCCCGAATCCGACTCCTGCGAGCCCCTCCATCGAGTCGCGCTGAGCCTCGACGGCCTGCGACGACTTCTCACAGGCCAGGTTCATCGAGCGCCGGAGCTGCGGCGGAGAAACCTGTGCTGACTGCTGCCGGAGGTGCGGCGCAAGCGCCTCCATGAGCTTCTCGACTGCGGTCGCAGCGGCGTCCGCGTCACCGAGGCACTCCTCGGCGAGCCGCCCGAAGGAGGGAAGCTCGCCGGCAAGTGTGTGAAGTCGCTCGGCCCAGTCAGTGAGTTCGGCGTCGTCGTTGGCGGGAGCCTTCTCGCTCTCGCCGGCGTAGAGACGGTCGAACAGTTCGTCCTCCAGCTTCCGGGGCGCGGTGTCTTCCTGCTGCACCGAGGGGAGACCACGCGCCTCGCGGTGGAGGTACACATGCCAACGAGGCACGTCATGAACGAGTCGGAGCATGTCACTTCTCCAACCGGCGCAGACCGAGCCCGGACGAAACGCTGCGAGCAAGTTCCTCGTGCATCTCGGTGATGTCGGCGTTGGCAGCGTCGATGGCGTCCTTCGCTCGCCTGCCGGCCGACTTCGCCAGCTTCTGAAGCTTCGCCATCTGCTGGGTGAAGGTCTCCAGCGCCTGCGCTGCCTGAGCGATGTAGGCCTTCCTGTCGCCTGACCTGAGACCCGCAACCTTCTCGGCCGTCTCTCGCGCCGAATCGAGAACCTCGACGGCCTGCGAGGCGACCGGGTCGGCGAGACGGCCCACCAACTTCGCGACCTTGCTTCGCTCCTTCGGCTCCCGCCAGAGCGCATCGGTGAGGAGCGTGAGGTCCTCGGGCGACGTCTGCCTCTCCCCGGCCATCCACGCTGCGGCCTGCACGAGGCGCAGCGACTTCTTCCAGCGGCGGTCACTCGCGATGATGCCCTCGGTTCGGCACGCATCACGAATCGCGAGCACGGCGTCGACCGTGGCGTCAGTCACCTTCACCTTCGCCACCTCCGCCTGTGCCGCACGGAGCGACTTCATGTCGAGCGTCGTCGAGAGCTTCGGCTCAGCCGCAGTCAGCACGCCCTTGAAGGTCGCGGGACGCAGCAGGTAGTCGACCTGGAAGCGCAACGCGAAGCGGTCGAAGAGGGCCTCCAGCTCCTTCCCCTCGGGGAGTTCGTTCGACGCGCCGAACATCGTGACCAACGGCACCGTGGTGGGCTTGCCGTCGTTGTGGAAGATGCGCTCGTTCACGACTGAGAGCAGCGCGTTGAGAATGGCGCTGTTCGCCTTGAAGACCTCATCGACAAAAGCAAACTCGGACTCGGGCAACATCCCGGTGGTGACGCGCATGAAGCGGTCGGCTTCGAGGCCCGTGAGCGACACGGGCCCGAATAGTTCCTCGGGCGTCGAGAACTTCGTGAGCAGCCGCTCGAAGTAGATGCCGCCGAAGGCCTGAGCGAGAGCGCGAACGAGCGCCGACTTCGCGGTACCAGGCGGGCCGATGAGCAGAACGTGCTCACGAGCGAGAACGGCCGCAAGCGAGCCGTCGATGACGGCGTGGCGCTCGGGGAACAGCAACAGCAGTTCCGCCCTGAGCGCAGCGATGAACTTGTGCATTGAGAACTCCGTGGTGGAGCGGGTTGTCACAGCAACAAATACGGTGAACGATTGACCCATGATGGTGGGGCAAGGCAGCTTCGACATGGGATGTGGGGTGGCTTGCGTCGCCAGCGTGCTCGGCGAATCCTTCGGGCGAACGCTCAGGCGATTTGCGACGAACCCCAAGGTCCGACGGGGCGACCCTCATCGACGCGGCTATGGGCGCCGCGAACTTCTCGCCGTGCTGAGCGCAGCGAAGAAGCGATACCGACTCACTCTTCGTGTGTCAGAGCCCAAGGGCCTGCCGACGGGAACGATCATCTACTGTCACGGAGTCCTCGACGGCCGAGGTCAAGAACTCGGTCACTACCTCGTAAGACGCGAGGGAGGATGGATGGATCCGCTGTCCCCTCAAGCGCTCCGCAGGCGTCTTGGCAAACTGCGTGTGGTCAGCGCACTGGTTCCCGAGAGCTAGGCGGCGTGCTTCGCCCCCAATAGCCTTTCGATCGACGCAGCGAGTTGGTCGAGCGTCGAGTCGAGGTCCTTCACCTGCACCTGAAGGATGTCGCGGTAGAGCTGCGCCCGTGCCTTGAGCGCGTCGAACGCATCGAAGCGTCGGACGAGCGTTGCCGTGCGCTCCGGAGGTTGGGCAACGAAGGACTCGACCTCGGCCTTCAACTCGGCGAGTTCCGTCTCAAGCGACCGAGCAGCGGCGTCGCTGAGGGTTCTGGTCGCATCGGCGGTGTCGTGCACCGGCAGCAGGTAGAAGTGCGACGACCCGATGCTCTCGATGGCCGACTGGAGCTTCCTCAGCGCCTGTGCGTGCGGAGACGGAACCCACCAGACACCACCGTTCTCACGGAGCAGCACCGCCGCGAAGGAGGCGAGCGTCCTCGTGATGGTGCGACGAACATCGTCCGCCGTGTGCGTGTCGCGCAGCGCGGCGAAGCGTGAGGCGATGATCGCGACCAGTTCGTGAGCAGGAACGTCGGACGACATCTTCCCGGTGAGGAGATCGAGAACCGCCTTCGCTTCCTGCGTGTACGAGAGCGTCCCGTCTTCGTGCTTCTGCTCATGGACGACGGCGAAGACGATCGACACCTCATCGTCGATGACGGGGCGAATGAGGCGTTCGGCGAGACCGACCTGCGCTTCACGCACCGCGAGCTTGAAGGTCTTCGCGATGGTCGGCGGTTCGGGGAGGAGCTGCTGCGGCAGCCCTGACAACTTCCACTTCGACTCCAAGTCACTGCGCACGATGGATGCGTCGGACAGCGACCAGAAGCAGAGGTCGCCGAGGTGCGTGCCGCCGGTGGCGAGCACGCTGACGAGTTGGTTCAGCGCGGCGTTCATCAAGTTGATCTCCAGGTGGCGAGCGAAAGGCCCACCCTTCCTTCTCCCCAGAATCACCGCGCTTTTTCCGAGGCTCTTGATCAGTGCGCCGTCAATCAGGTACCTCTGCACCGCTCGCTGCTGTTGCGAGCACCTGCCGCCCATCGAATGGGCGCAACCGGCAGGTCGAAGTGCCCTTGAGCCGAATCGGTTGCTTTGTTCACGGGTCCTCAGTTCACGCGTTCACCGCATTCAGCGGGATTCGTGTGACCTGGGATCCTGAACCACCGAAGTTCGCAAGGCACTACATGTACTCCCAGTCACCGCAGTCGCAATCGTCGCAACTCGCTCAAGACTCGTCGTCCGGGGTCACCCTGTTGGGCACCTCGCCGTACGCGTCCACCAACACCGCAGTTCTCCAAAGCGCTGAACAGGTGACGCCCATCGAGGCTGTCGTCGCTCGATGCGCTGAGCATCTCGATTCACTCCGAGAGTACGAGCTGCCGAGCCGGCACGCGGTCGGAGTGCTGATTCAGGGTGTCATCTCGAACGCAGCCTACGGGGACTCCGCGGTTCCCGACATCGCCGCCAGCCTCCACGTCAAGACCAGCGTGCTCTACGGCCACGCCAGAGTCGCCAAGACCTGGCCGCAGAACGAGTTCGCGACGCTATGCGACCGAAGTGAGGGCTCGTTCAGGCTGAGTTGGTCGCACTTCTTGCTGCTCTCCGCAGAGAAGGACCCTCAGGCCCGCAGCGAACTCATCGAGCAGACCTTCACGTCCAGGCTGAGCGAGAAGGAGCTTCGTGCGAAGAGGAAGCAGGTGCGCGAGGCAGCACAAGCCACCTCACCATCAACGCACGGGCAGCTCGGTGACTTCATCGGCGAGATGCACAACCTCCAGGGGCAGTTTCGAAAGGTTGCGGGCCTCGCGTCGGGGGCTGCTCCCGCCGACCTGGCCTCCGCACGAGTTCTCGTCTCGCAGCTCGAAGCGGAGTTGACGAGACTCAAGCAGCTCGTGGGAGCTGCCCCGCTCCCGTTCTTGCTCCCTCGCACAGCGTCGATTCTGCCGACGCCAGCACTTTCGAACACACCGTTCACGCCGAAGATCCCGGGGTCCTGAATCCACCGTCGGCCCCTCCGGGGCTGGAGTAAACACGGATCCGGAGGGTGCGAATGGCCATCAAGAAGTCGGAACTCTACTCGTCGCTTTGGAGGAGCTGCGACGAACTGCGCGGGGGCATGGATGCCTCCCAGTACAAGGACTACGTCCTCGTCCTCCTGTTCGTGAAGTACGTCTCGGACAAGTGGGCGGGGCAGAAGGACGCCCTGCTCGACGTGCCGAAGGGCGGGAGCTTCGCCGACATGGTCGCCCTCAAGGGCGACAAAGAGATCGGCGACAAGATGAACAAGATCATCTCGAAGCTCGCCGAGAAGAACGACCTCAAGGGCGTCATCGACGTTGCGGACTGGAACGACTCCGACAAGCTCGGCAAGGGCAAGGAGATGATCGACCGGCTCTCCAACCTGGTCTCCATCTTCGACACGCCCGCGCTCGACTTCAGGGGAAACCGAGCTGAAGGCGATGACCTGCTCGGCGACGCCTACGAGTACCTGATGCGGCACTTCGCCACTGAGTCAGGCAAGAGCAAGGGCCAGTTCTACACCCCGGCTGAGGTGTCGCGAATCATGGCGCGGGTCATCGGCATCGGTGACGCGACGAAGGCCAATCAGACCATTTACGACCCCACCTGCGGCTCGGGCTCGTTGCTCCTGAAGGCATGGGACGAGGCGCGAGCCAACGCTGGTCGGGAGCTCGCCTGCTACGGCCAGGAGATGGACAACGCCACCTGGGCGCTCGCCCGGATGAACATGATCCTCCACGACTGCACGACAGCGGAGATCTGGAAGGACAACACGCTCGCCGCACCGCACTTCAAGGACCCCAAGGGAGCGCTCAAGACCTTCGACTACGTGGTCGCCAACCCGCCGTTCTCGAACAAGGCGTGGACCACAGGGCTGCACCCCGAGGCCGACGAATTCAATCGCTTCGAGTTTGGAATCCCGCCGAAGAAGAACGGCGACTTCGCCTTCCTGCTGCACGTCCTCACGTCGCTGAAGAGCACCGGCAAGGGGGCCATCATTCTGCCCCACGGAGTTCTGTTCCGGGGCGGAGCCGAGGCGACCATCCGGCGCGAGGTCGTCAAGCGCGGGTACATCAAGGGCATCATTGGCCTGCCGGCGAACCTCTTCTACGGCACCGGCATCCCCGCGTGCATCGTGGTGCTCGACAAGGAGAACGCCCAGTCGCGCAAGGGCATCTTCATGGTCGACGCGTCCAAGGGCTTCATCAAGGACGGCAACAAGAACCGCCTTCGCGCCCAGGACATCCACCGCATCGTCGACACCTTCAACAAGCAGCTCGAAGTGCCGCGCTACTCGCGCCTGGTGCCGCTGGCTGAAATCGGCGACGAGAAGAACGACTTCAACCTGAACCTCCCGCGCTACATCGACAGCTCGGAGCCGGAAGACCTCCAGGACATCGACGGCCACCTGCGCGGCGGCATCCCCGACCGAGACCTCGATGCGCTCGACCGCTACTGGAAGGTGTTCCCGGCGGTGCGCCAGCTCCTGTTCGAGTCGGCTGGCCGCCCCGGCTACAGCCGATTGAAGGTGCCGCCCACCGAGCTGAAGGCGGCGATCTTCGCCCACCCGGAGTTCACCTCCTTCAACAAGACGGTGACCGCGCTCTTCTCGAAGTGGCGCTCGGAGAACACGAAGCGACTGATGGGCATCGCCAAGGGCGACAAGCCGAAGGCGCTCATCGATGAGCTGTCCGAAAGCCTGCTGGCCACCTTCAGCAAGGCGAAGCTGGTGGACGCCTACGACGTGTACCAGCACCTCATGGACTACTGGGCGACGACGATGCAGGACGACGTGTACCTCATCGCGCACGCCGGCTGGGTCGAGGCCGCGAAGCCGAGGCTCATCGTCGAGACGAAGGATCAGAAGAACAAGGAGGAGCCCGACTTCACCGTGGGCAAGCAGAAGTACAAGTCCGACCTGGTGCCGGCGTCGCTGCTCGTCGAGCAGTACTTCTCGAAGGAGCGAGCAACCATCGAGGCCATTGAGGCCGAACTGGGCGTGGTGGAGCAGAAGCTCGACGAGCTGAAGGAGGAGCACTGCGGTGAGGGCGGCCTCCTTGAAGAAGTCGTCGACGAGAAGGGGAAGATCTCGAAGAAGTCGGTTGCGGCGCGGCTCAAGGAGAGCGGGCGCGATGCAGACGCCGCTGATGAGCGCCAGGCCCTCACTGAATACTCGGCTGTGCTCGACAAGGAGGCCGACGCGAAGGCACGGTTGAAGGCGGCGCAGGCCGAAATGGAGGAGAACGTCGCTGCTCGATACGGCAAGCTGACGGGCGACGACGTCAAGGTGCTGGCTGTTGAAGCCAAGTGGCTGGCGTCGCTTGCTGCTGACGTTCAGACCGAGCTCGACCGAGTCTCCCAGGCTCTCACCGGCCGCATTCGCCTTCTCGCTGAACGCTACACGACGACCATGCCCGAGTTGATGGAGTCCGTTGTTGCGCTCTCTGCAAAGGTGGATGGGCACCTGAAGCAGATGGGGGCGGCATGGTGGTGACTCCCAACGAACGAGAGGCGATTGACGGTTGGAACCTCGCGCCTCTCGATTCGGTGATCGCTGAGGGAAGGTCGATTCGCTACGGAGTTGTACAGCCAGGGAAGCACGTCGGAGCCGGAACACTCCTCCTGCGTAGCCAAGACTATTCGAAAGGGTGGGTAGGACCTGACGAGATGTTCCGCGTGAGCGATGCGCTTCGAAGCCAGTATCGAAACGCCCAGCTCCGTGGCGGCGATCTGATCATGACGGTTGTCGGAGCTGGGACCGGCCAAGTCGAAGTCGCCCCCGCCTGGCTTGACGGTGCGCTGCTATCACGCAGCACGGCGAGGATTGCAGTCGATCCCGACATGGCCAACGCCGGTTACGTTCGAGCGTGCCTCCAGAGCCCGCTTTGCCAGAAACAGGTGCGCGGCCAAATCAAGGAGGGGGCACAGCCGGTCGTCAGTTGCAGGGACGTCGGCGAGTTCTTGATTCCATTCCCGCCGCTGGCCGAGCAACGCGCCATCGCGGCGGCGCTCGGGGACGTGGATGCGCTGCTGGCCGGGCAGGACAAGCTCATCGCCAAGAAGCGCGACCTCAAGCAGGCGGCGATGCAGCAGTTGCTCACCGGCAAGACCCGCCTCCCTGGGTTCAATGACCGATGGGCTCCGACAGCACTGGGAGACCTCGGCGTCTTCTCCAAAGGCAAGGGCATCAGGAAGCACGAAGTTCAGACAGATGGCTTGGCCTGCGTCCGCTACGGCGAGATCTACACGCATCACAACGACTACGTCCGCCGGTTCTACTCGTTCGTGACGCCTGAGGTCGCAGCGCAGAGCACGCGGATGCAGACCGGCGACCTGCTGTTCGCAGGGTCGGGCGAGACGGTCGAAGAAATCGGCAAGTGCGTCGCGTTCCTCGGGGCGGACGAGGCCTACGCCGGCGGGGACATTGTGATTTTTCATCCGGAGAACCAGGACTCGATGTTCCTCGGGTATCTGCTGAACCACTCGACCGTGGTGGCACAGAAGTCACGAATGGGACAAGGCGATGCAGTCGTTCACATCAGCGCAAGAAACCTCGCTCGACTCAAGTTGTGGGTGCCTTCGCTGAAGGAGCAAAGAGACATCGCGGCAGTTCTCGCCGACATGGACGCAGAACTGGAAACCCTCGAACGCCGCCGCGACAAGACGGCACTCATAAAGCAGGGGATGATGCAGGAGTTGCTCACGGGAAGGACGCGCCTCGTATGAGCGGCGTGGGCCAGATCGAAAAGAGGACGCAGACCCGCGTGCTCAAGCTCTTTCGCGACGACCTCGGCTACGAGTACCTCGGCGACCTAAGCGAGACAGAGAACCGAAACGTCATCGAGGCACGCCTCGAAGACTTCCTTATGAAATACCAGGGGTTCGCCGAACGCGAAGACGGCGACGTTCTCGTTCGCCGGGCCATCGCCGAGTTCGTCAAGGCGGCCGAGAATACCAGCCTGAGTCTCTACGACCGCAATCGGGCCGTGTACGGGCTTCTGCGCTACGGCGTGAAAGTGAAAGGCGACGTCGGCACCAACACCGAGACGGTGTGGCTCATCGACTGGAAGACTCCGGAGCGCAACCAGTTCGCCATCGCCGAGGAAGTCACGGTCAAGCCGAACGACCCGAAGGCGCACGGCAAGCGCCCCGACCTGGTGCTCTACGTCAACGGCATCGCGCTCGGCGTGCTGGAACTCAAGCGGTCGACCGTCTCGGTGTCCGAGGGCATCCGGCAGAACCTCGACAACCAGAAGAAGGAGTTCATCCAGCCCTTCTTCTCCACCATGCAGCTCGTCATGGCGGGCAACGACACCGAAGGCCTGCGTTACGGCACCATCGAGACGCGAGAGAAGTACTACCTCACCTGGAAGGAGCTGGGGCCGGAGACCAACCCGCTCGACCGGGCGCTCAAGCAGCTCTGCTCGAAAGCCCGCTTCTTGGAGCTGCTCCACGACTTCGTCGTCTTCGATGCCGGCATCAAAAAGTTCTGCCGCCACAACCAGTACTTCGGCGTGAAGGCCGCACAGGAGCACGTAAAGCGCCGCGAGGGCGGCATCATCTGGCACACGCAGGGCAGCGGGAAGAGCCTGACGATGGTCTGGCTCACGAAGTGGATTCGAGAGCACGTCAAAGACGCTCGGGTTCTCATCATCACCGACCGCACCGAGCTCGACGAACAAATCGAGAAGGTCTTCCTCGGCGTCAACGAGACCATCTACCGCACGAAGAGCGGCGCGGACCTCGTCTCGACCCTCAACGCCAGCACGCCCTGGCTCGTGTGCTCGCTGGTCCACAAGTTCGGGGGGAAGGAAGAGAGCGACAAGGAGGTCTCGGACTACATCGAGGAACTGAAGAAGGCGCTCCCGAAGGACTTCAAGGCCAAGGGCGACATCTTCGTCTTCGTCGATGAGTGTCACCGCACACAGTCCGGCGACCTGCACGATGCGATGACGAGCATCCTCCCGAACGCCACGTTCATTGGCTTCACGGGGACACCGCTCCTCAAAGCCGACAAGAAGCGGAGCATCGAAGTCTTCGGTCGCTACATCCACACCTACAAGTTCGACGAAGCCGTGAAGGACGGTGTTGTGCTCGACCTTCGGTACGAAGCTCGCGACATCGACCAGGCCATCACGTCGCAGAAGAAGATCGACCAGTGGTTCGACGCGAAGACGAAGGGCCTCACCGACCTCGCACGCGCCCAGCTCAAGGCGCGGTGGGGCACCATGCAGAAGGTGCTCTCCAGCCAGTCGCGGCTTCAGAAGATTGTCGCCGACATCCTCTTCGACATGGAGACCCGCGACCGGCTCAGCAGCGGCCGAGGTAATGCCCTACTGGTAGCGGGCAGCATCTACGAGGCCTGCAAGTTCTACGAGCTGTTCGCCAAGACGCCGCTCAAGGGCAAGTGCGCGATCGTCACCTCCTACGCGCCAAAAACAGCCGACCTCAAAGGTGAGGAGAGTGGCGAGGGCGCGACCGATGCGCTGGAGAAGTACGCCATCTACCAGCAGATGCTCGCTGAGTGGTTCAACGAGTCACCCGAGAAGGCCGTCGCCCGCGTCGAGGAATTCGAGAAGGTGGTGAAGAAGAAGTTCGTCGAAGAGCCGGCGCAGATGAAGCTGCTCGTGGTCGTCGACAAGCTCCTCACCGGCTTCGATGCGCCGTCGGCCACGTACCTCTACATCGACAAGCAGATGCGGGATCACGGCCTCTTTCAGGCCATCTGTCGCGTGAATCGTCTCGACGGCGACGACAAGGAGTACGGCTGCATCGTCGACTACAAAGACCTCTTCAAGAGTCTCGAAGGAGCGGTCGAGGACTACACCTCCGGCGCTCTCGACGGCTACGCCAAGGAGGACGTGGCGGGTCTGCTGGAGGATCGGCTCGGCAAGGCAAAGGAGCGTCTGGAGGAAACTCGCGAGATCGTCAAGGCGCTCTGCGAGAAGGTTGAGCCCCCACAGGACACGGAAGCCTACCTCCGCTACTTCTGCGCCAAGGAATCCGGAAACGCGGCTCAGCTCAAGGCCAACGAGCCGCTTCGTCTGGCGCTCTACAAGCACGTCGCCGCCTTCATTCGCGCCTACGCGAACCTGGCGAACGAGCTCGGAGAGGCTGGCTACGGCAAGGGGGAGATTGCGACCCTTGAAGCCGAGGTGGAGCACTTCGAGAAGGCCCGCACGGAGGTGAAGCTGGCCAGCGGCGACTACATCGATCTGAAGATGTACGAGCCCGCGATGCGGCACCTGATCGACACGTACATCCGCGCCGAAGATAGCGAGAAGGTCTCGGCCTTCGACGACACGTCGCTCATTCAGCTCATCGTCGAGCGAGGTGTCGAGGCGGTGAAGGCGCTGCCTACGTCGATCCAGAAGAACGAGAAGTCGGTGGCCGAGACGATCGAGAACAACGTCCGGAAGCTCATCGTCGACGAGCAGCCCATCAACCCGAAGTACTACGAGGAGATGTCGCGACTCCTCGATGCGCTCATGCAGCAGCGACGGGAGCAGGCGCTGGAGTACCAGGAGTACCTGCGGCAGATCGTCGAACTCACGAAGAAGGTGAAGAACCCGGCCGTCGGTGGGAGCTACCCGAAGACGCTGAACACCACTGGTCGTCGAGCTCTCTTCGACAACCTCGGCCGTAAGGAAGCTCTGGCGCTGATGGTGGACGCCGCCGTTCGAGGGAGCCTCCAGGACGACTGGAGGTCCAACCCGTTCAAGGTGAAGCGGGTCCGAAATGCCATCAAGGCGGCGCTCGACGGCGACGAGGCCACCACTGACCGAATCATCGAACTGGTGAAGAAGAACAGTGAGTACTGACCACGCCATCCAGGTGCGCGGCATCAAGGTGCAGGTGGTCCGCAAGGCCATCAAGAACCTGCACCTCGGCGTGTACCCGCCGAACGGGCGCGTCCGGGTCGCAGCTCCACGAGCGGTGTCCAACGACGCCGTTCGACTCGCGATCATAGGGAAGCTTGGGTGGATCAACCGGATGCGCCGCAGGTTCCTGGCGCAGCCTCGGCAGTCGAAGCGCGAGATGGTGAGCGGCGAGAGCCACTACTTCCTCGGGAGGCGCTACCGACTTCGAGTCGCCGAGTTCGACGGGCAGGCCGCGCCAACCGTGGTCAAGCGCCCCTCGATCATCGAGCTGAATGTTCGCGTCGGCGCAGACACCAGCCGACGAGAGGCTGTGCTCGACACCTGGTACCGCGAACGACTGCGCGAGATCGCAGGCCCGCTGATGGAGAAGTGGCAGGCGGAACTCGGAGTCGAGGTCGCCGCGTGGGGCATCAAACGAATGAAGACGAAGTGGGGAGCCTGCAATGCCCAAGCTCGGCGAGTGTGGCTGAACCTGGAGCTGGCGAAGTCGCCACTGGAGTGCATTGAATACATCGTAGTGCACGAACTCGTCCATCTTGTGACCCGCCATCACGACGAGCGCTTCTTCTCCCTGATGGACCGACACCTACCAAGCTGGCGGGCGCGGCGTGAGTTCTTGAACTCTGCACCACTGACGCATGTAGTCTGGGACAAGTAGCCAAGCTATCCGGCGAGCAGCGTCCACCCATCTCAACCTATCAACTCGCACACCTTGCTCAATTCGCAGAGATTGCAGAACCAACTGCAGGGCGCAGACGACGTGTTCAAGGCGTTCTCCTTCCTGTTCACCGCCGCAATCGGAGCACTCGCCACGCAGGACCTCGCCTCGCTGTCGAACCAATCTTCTCTGACGCCTTCCGCGCTGGGTTGGGTTTCGGATCATTGGTGGAACGCCGTTCTCAACCATTGTTCTGCTCTTGCACAGCGAAGCGAACGGGTCCGATACAGACTCCGACAACCTGAACGTGCCAGACTGCTCGACTTGGCGGAGGGCTCGGCACTTGCTGATCCCCGGAGAGTTTTCTGCCTCAGTCTGGCATTCGATCGTGCATTCGGCTCATTCGCACAGGACTTTCCGAGACTCGCACCTCGCCCGTCTCTGGTGATCCCAACGCCGCCCGCGTGGTTTGCCGACACAACAAACCGTCCGCCACCGATTGGCCAGATGACACCAATGGCGATTGGTCGACGGTGGTTGCTGAACTTCTGGTTCGTCGGGAAGTTCGACAGCTTCCGCACATTCGGGGAACTCCCTCAACTCTCAGCAGTGCCCCTTTCCAGCCGTGCCATTCAGGCCTTGGAACAAGCTCGCGATGAGAACCGGTTTCGAGTCGGTCTTGCTCAGTGGCCTTGCTTTGAGCAAGCCCAGATGCAGGTAGAGACCAATCACGGGTGCTTCGCGGTTCGCGGCTACTCAGGGATCAACGAAGACGAGGTAGTGGACGTCCTCAAGGAAGCCCAACGAGAGCGGATTCACCTGCTTGTCGGGCCAGAACTCGCCATCAGCGACTCGACGATGAGTCGGATTCGGCAGCACCTGGAAACGACCAGGGCTCGCTACCCCGTGCTCTCGGTCTGGGGAAGAACGCACCAGCCGCGAACATCGGGCGGATTCTCGAATTTCGGCGTGGTTCTCGACAGCTTGGGCTCGATCGTGCACCAACATGAGAAGCTCGAAGCCTTCACTGATGCGCAGCTCGGAGTCGAAGACATCATCCCGAGAGAGAGTCGCGACTACAGCTTCTTCGATTCTCCCGTGGGTCGCTTTGTGGTCAACATCTGCCGAGATGTCCGATCTGACCTCCCCATGCTGGTCAACCGGGCAATCGGAGCGACACTCGTCGTGGTACCAACGTTCTCGAAGGAGCTGGCCTTCGCTCTCGAAGAGGCGCGAATCCTTGGCGCACGACAGAACGCAGTGACGGTGGCCACAAACGCCGGAAACCCGGGTCTGAAAGATCGCGCCTTTGTGTACGCCCCGATCAGGGGGGCGAACAAATGTTCAGTCGTTTGGACGACCGCAGGGACTTCGGCAAAGAGGATCCTTGTTGCGGAACTCGCAAAGGATTCTGGGCTAGGTAGCGTTACTGGAACGCCGATTGCTGCGTGAGGCGAACATGGATCCAAGAGAACTGGCCGCGCTCGACGAGAACAGGCTGAGGGACTGGCTCACAGAGAGGGCGCAAGAGGCTCGATCTTGGTTGGTCGCTGAAGAGTACGACCGCCTTCGAGAACTGCTCGTGTTGGTCCGTGAGGCGGCCGACTTCGCCTCGGGAACCGCGCTCAGCCTTCTTGAGGTCGCCGAGGCGTACATCGCGCCGCTTGGAGGGCGACACTTCGGTCACAGAGAACTGCAGGTCCAGCGATTCCTCCGCATCGGGCAAGCTGCCGAGGACCTGTTGAACGAGCTGCTGCGGAAACCAATGCTGGTGGACGTCAACCGCCTGTCCATCGAACTTCGGTCAGGTGTGGAGACCCTTCTCCGAGAAGGCGTGCTCCTTCGTGACACCGCAGGGGTGTCGATCGCGCCAGGCATGTTGGGCCCAGTTCGAGAGCTCCTGTCGCCGCCCGCGTTCAGAATGTGGTCCACCGTCCAAGGTGCGCGACAAGAGTGTGCGAATCAGGACCCCACAAGCGCGGCACTTCTCATTGCTGGCCGCGTCGGCGTGACGGTGGAAGAGGCGAAGCGCTTCTTGGCACAGTTCCCTCTGAGTTCTCGTCGAACAGTGTCGGGCAACCGGTCCACTTTCGTTCCGACCGGCCCCTCCGACCAAGGGGGTGCGGACGTCGGACAGGACGACAGCCGATGGCAAATCGCCGGCGCTGCGCGACCTGATCGGCCAGCTGCTCTGGAGCAAAGGAACTGACTTTGGGTCTCGAAATACTCTCGTTGGTTTCGGAAGCAGCACTGATGTTCGAAGGAGGAGAACAACTAGCCGCAGATCTCGCGTCCTATCCGTTCGGAAGTGACCTCCTAAAGACAAAGTTCGGAATGGACGTCGTCGGGCTGCAACAGGCCGACCAATCGATCTTCTGGCTCGGTCGTAAGGGCGCGATGAAAATCGGTCAGAAGCAAGTCGCGATTGACTCCGCTCGCGGAAACCTACGTATGCTCGCAATCGGAGTCCAAGGTTCAACGGAGACCGCCTGTGATGCGCTCCAAGAACTCTGGACGACCCTGTCAGTGGCCTCAGCTGAGATCTTCCCCGTTGGTCAAAGCACTGTCGACTTCGGCCGAGTTCAGTCTCTCGGACGGCTCTTTCCGCACACCACGGCGGTCGTGAAGCTTCCCGTTGACGTGGGCTCGTTGTTTCCACAGCTGATGTTCTTGCAGACGAAGATTCGAGGAGCGTCGCACGCGAGCGGACTGAGAGCTTCGCAAGAGACACGTCTGCGATTCACCTGTGAGTTCAAATTTGAGTGGGGGGGACAAGCGATCTCCACCCCATTGACCATTGAGCCAAGAGCCAATGAGCCGATTTCCGACAAGATCTTCTTCACGCGCAGCCCGCTTCAGAGCGATGCGCATCTGAAGCTCGTTGAGGAGTTCGTTGCACATTTCGGGAGACGTGAATTGGCCTAAGGCCACCATCTTCGGAAGCGAACATCGGGGCTGAGTCGGAGCAACTCCGCAGGGTCGCACTGAAGTCCCCGCGCAAGAGCGAACAGACTCCCCACAGTGACGTTGCGCCTGCTTCGTTCGCACATGCAGACGAACGTGCGATCGAGCCCGGCCCTCTCGGCGAGTTCTTCCTGGCTGAGGTCCATCGCGACGCGCAGGCGGCGGAGGTTCGTAGCCACGAGGAGCATCGGATCGTTGGTCGCGTCCGGAGGTCGGGCCCTGCCTGTTTGACGGCTCATTGCATGTAGACTACTCGTCACCCCATGAAGAGCGAAGCCGTCTCGCAGACCGCCGACTGGGTCGCGCTTCCGCGCTACCTCTGGCCCCGCACTGGAGCCGAACTCGCGAGTGCCTCGGAGAAGTGGGGGGCTCGTGTAGTTCTTCGATATCGAACGCCGTCTCGCGACTCGTCGGGCACGGTGACGAAGCGCGGCGGCCTGCTCGCGGTGCTCGTGGAGCACCATCCGCTAAGCGAATCGAGACTGCCGAACCCGGCCGCCCTTCCACCTGCCCTTCAGGCCTTCCTTCGCCGAGCAGCCTCGCTCGCAGCGAGAGACTGGGCTGACGCCGCGAGAAAGGTCGGAGACCTGTGAATCGACGAGCCGCCATCTACGCTCGGTTCTCCAGCGACCGGCAGAGCATGACCTCGCTCGATGACCAGATTCGAGTGTGCTCCGACTACATCGCTCGCAACGGCGACACCCTCGTCGACGGGTTCATCTTCCAGGACGCCGCCGTCTCGGGCGCATCGGAGGCCGGACGCGACGGTCTGGCGAGAATGAAGGAGGCTGTCTGCCGACGTCCCAAGTCGGTTGACTACCTCGCGGTGATGGATCTCTCCCGGCTCAACCGCGACCTCGCGGACTTCGCCGCCATGCTGAAGGAGCTGCGCTACTTCGACGTGGAGCTGGTCAGCGTCGCAGACGGGATGCGGAGTTCAGACCCGAGCGCGAAGGTCGGCCTCGTCTTCAAGTCGCTGATGAACGAGATGTACATCACCGACCTCGCGCACAAGACCCGCGAGGGGCAAGTCGGTCAGGCGCAGCGCGGCTTCGCAACGGGCGGCAAGACCTTCGGCTACCGGACTCAGTCGACACCGAAGCAGGCGGGAGAGCGCGATCGAAAGAGGAACTCGGTCATCTCGATCGACGAAGAGCAGGCGAAGGTTGTTCGTCGGATCTTCGCCCTCCTCCGCGACGGCAAGCCGATCGAGACCATCGTTCGGATCCTCAACAACGAGGGTGCTGCGAGCCCAGACCCCGGACAGCGTGGTGAGCGACGGCCGAGGGGGTGGACGTACTCTTCTCTCCGCGCCCTCGCTCGAAACCCCAAGTACGCAGGGACGTGGGCGTTCAAGCAGTCCTACTTCGTGAAGAGCCCTGAGACGGGAAAGCGTCAACGTCGAATGCTCCCGCCCGAGGAGTGGCTCGTCACCGAAAGACCAGAGCTGGCGATCGTCTCGAAAGCGGAGTTCGACGCCGTGCAGAAGGTTCTCGACGAACGGAGCGCACGCTACCGACGGACCTCCGGCGGGAAACTCGCCGGGACAAAGCCAGGTTCGACCCGCGCCTCCTACGTCCTCTCTGGGATCGCCAAGTGTGGCGTCTGTGGCTCTGCGATGTCGGTCTACGGAGGGAAGCGCTCCAAGGACCTCACCAAGGTCTACCGGAGCTACCGGTGCCCGGCGGCAGCTCGCAGCGGGCCGACGATCTGCACGAACGACAAGACCATCAGCCGAGAGAAGCTGGAAGACGCCGTCTTCGGCTTCTTCGACGAGAAGCTCCTCTCTGAAGAGGCAATCGCGTTCTTCGAGGCGGAGTTCCGCGCCGCGTTCACCAAGGCCCAGGAAGACGACGGTCGAGCTGCCAAGGTAGCCGAGTTGGAGCGGGACATCGACGCCCAGAAGACCCGTATCGAGCGCCTTCTCGACGCCGTTGAGGCCGGCGAGTCCAAGAGCGTCCGAGCACGGATTCAGTCAGCCGAGGCCCAGCTTGAGGCCATGAACGCCCAGCTCGCCGAGATGCTGGCCCGCCCTCGCCCACCCGCGCCCGTCCCGACATCCCGGCTCATCGGTCAGGCTCTGCGTGAGCTGAAACGGATGCTGGAGACCCGCCCGGAAGACGCGAAGGACATGCTCCGCACTCTGGTCGGCGAGCTGAAGCTGACGCCGCGAGAATCTGCCGACGTCGGCAAAAACGAAACCCGGAGCACCTTTTACGAGGTGTCCGGGTCTGCGTTTCTTCAGAACCTGTTGATTCCTCTCCGAGGAGAGGCGGCAGTATTACCTGCCGGAAGTTGCGGGGGCAGGATTTGAACCTGCGACCTTCGGGTTATGAGCCCGACGAGCTACCTGGCTGCTCCACCCCGCGATATGTGCGGCAGCTAGTACGTCGCGAACCTCACGACGTCAAGCACCGAATCGAGCTGACACTTCCACGAAACGGATGGGTCGCCCGCCCGTACAGTCGGCTCGTGCGGCAACAACTCCCTGTGGGCCTCGCTGGACTGGCTGGTGTGGCGCTCAACGTGGTGGCGGTCGCCGCGCTGCGCCCCGTGCCCCACACCTACGCCCCCGGCGACGTGTCCGCCTGGCTGGCCGAGACCCTCGCCGCCCCCACCCACACCCTCGTCTCCGCCGTCTCGTTCACCGTCGGCCTCGTCGCCCTCGCGGCCTTCGCCGCCGGCCTCGCCGCGCACCTCAAGTCCCCCTGGGCCACCGTCGGCGCCGTCTTCTTCGGAGCCGGCGCGCTCCTCGACGCTGCCGGCACCATGGCCCCCATCGGCGCGCTCCACGTCGACGCCCACACCGGCCTCGGCCTGCTGTGGCTTACCCTGCTCCTCGACTCGGCCTTCAACGGGCTGCTGGGGCTGGGGCTGCTCGCCTTCTCCGTCGCCCTCCCCGGCCCGCGCGCCCTGAAGCTCCTCGGGCTCGTCGCCGGCCTCGCCAGCCTGCCCGTCGGCCTGCAATTCCTCTCTGACTCCTTCGCCCGCCTGCTCGCCATCGCCGGCCCGCTGTGGCTGACCTGGGTGAGCTGGGTGTCGATCCGGTTGCTGCGGAGCGACCGTGCGTAACCGCTACACCCGCCGCCTCTTCACCATCCCCACCGTGGTGCTGGCCTTCACGCTGGTGCTCGCGCTCTTCCCCGCGCTGCTCGTGATCGCCCTGGCCATCGATCTCGTGCGCGGCCCGAAGACGCTCAGCTCGACCCGCCTCGTCGCCTTCGGCCTGTGCTTCCTCGCCGTCGAGAACTTCGGCCTCGCGCTCCTCTTCTTCACCTTCCTCACCACCCGCGCCGGCACCCGCGCCCGCACCGCGCGCACCTTCGCCATTCAACGCCTGTACACCGCCGGCCACCTCGCCTCGGTCACCCGCCTCTTCTCGCTGCGCTTCGTCGTCGAAGGGGCAGACGTCATCGTCCCCGGCCCGCTCCTCATCTTCGTGCGCCACGCGAGCATCATCGACACCCTCGTGCCCGGCGGCTTCATCGCCAACGTGCACCACCTCGAGCTGCGCTACGTGCTCAAGAAGGAGCTCCTCGTCGAGCCCTGCCTCGACATCGCCGGCCACTGGATCCCCAACCGCTTCGTCGAGCGCGGCGGCGAGAACACCGCGGCCGAACTCCAGGCGCTGCGCGAGCTCAAGGCCGGCCTCGGCGCGAACGAGGGCGTGCTCATCTACCCCGAGGGCACCCGCTTCAGCCGCGGCAAGCGGCGCGCGCTCATCGACAAGCTCGAGGGCGAGGCGAAGGAACGCGCCAGCCGCCTGCGCCACCTGCTCCCCGTGCGCCGCGGCGGTGTGCTGAGCCTGCTCGACGCCAGCCCGCGCTGCGACGTGCTCTTCGTCGCCCACCACGGCCTCGAGGGCTTCGGCCGCATCGCCGACATCTGGCGCGGCAAGCTCGTCGGCAAGACCGTGCGCGTCCGCTTCACCCGCGTGAAGGCCGACGCCGTGCCCACCACCGACGACGCCCGCCTCGCGTGGATGAACGACCAGTGGCAACAGCTCGACGACTGGCTCGAGGGCCTCGGCGCATGATCGCTCCGCTCGCGTTGATCACCTGTCTGCTGGTGCTGTGGCTCGTCTCGCTGAAGCTCCGCGACTCGAGCCTCATCGATCTCTTCTGGGGCCCCGCGTTCGCCGTCGTGCTCTGGCCCGAGGTCTTCCGCTTCGGAGTCAACCCCCGCTCGCTGCTCGTGGCCACCCTCGTCACCGCGTGGGGCGTGCGGCTCGGCGGCTACCTCGCGTGGCGCAACCTCGGCCACGGCGAAGACAAGCGCTACACCGCGATGCGCCACCGCCACGGCGCCGCGTGGTGGTGGAGAAGCCTGTTCATCGTCTTCGGCCTCCAGGGCGCGCTGGTGTGGCTGGTCTCGCTGCCCGTGCGCGCCGTCGCCGCTGCCAGTCCTTCCGATTGGGGATGGACCGATGCCGTCGGTACCGCGCTGGTGCTGATCGGCCTCACGTTCGAGAGCGTGGGCGACTGGCAGCTCGCGCGCTTCAAGGCCGACCCGCGAAACAAGGGCCAGATCATGAACCGTGGCCTGTGGCGCTACACGCGGCACCCCAACTACTTCGGCGACTTCGTCACCTGGTGGGGCTTCGGCGTGTTCGGAGTTGCGACCGGAGCGTGGTGGACCGCGTTGGGTCCCCTGATCATGAGCGTGTTGTTGATCAAGGTCTCGGGGAAGGACCTCCTCGAGAAGGGCATGAAGGGCCGCCCGGGCTACGACGCGTACCTCCAGCAGACCAGCGGCTTCTTTCCCTGGCCTCCGCGCTGATTCAGTCCGCCGCCAATTTGCCCCGGTCAAAGCGACGTCATGCCTCACTTCCAGAATGAAGAAGTGAGACTGCTCGCGCCCATCGGTTGAGACGGAGCGACCGCGGGCACGCCCGATGCTCAGGGCGCCTGCGTTCGAACTCGTCTCTCGAGGGGGCTCTATGAACGCACCCAGATCTCTGGCGCACGCGATCGCGATCACCTGCATCGTCGCCAGCGCATCGGCCTTCGCCGCCACTCACGTCACCGGGCTCCGAGTCAGGGCGGCGCGTTCCGAGCCGCGCGCGTTCGGCGGCGCCGGCGTCACCCGCGGCGCGCTGGTGACGACCTTCAAGTACCTCGTCAGCGTCGACAACACCGGGCAGACCTTCCAGCGTCCGGCGTTCCCGTCGCTCACCGATCCCCCGCCCGACTGCAGCCCCGCCGGCGCCGGCTACCCCGCGAGCTGCGCGTGGACCTCGATCGCCGGCGCGCCGAGCTACAGCCCGATCTACACGCAGGGCGATCAGTCCGACTTCCCACTCGGCTTCGATCTCCCGCCCGGCCGCTATCTGATCTCGGTGCTCGCCGAGGGCTACAAGCTCGGCGGCGTTCACCTCACCGTGCCCTTCACCGGCAGCGGGGTGATCGACGTCTCGCTGCAGCCGACGCCGCTGCCCACCGCCACCATCCAGGCGGCCGTGTTTCAAGACACCGCGCCCGTCAACGGCGCGCCCGATCTCCCGGCCGAGCGCGGCCTCGCGGGCTTTCAAGGCCACATCGCCGACTACATCGGAGAGGTCACCACCGACGTCTTCGGCAACCCGCTGTGCACCGACTACGAGAGAGACGCCGCGGGCCAGGTGATCCTCGCGGCGCCCGACTTCGAGCCCACGCCCCTCGCCGGCACCGGCGGCCTGTGCCTGAGCCAGTGCTACGTGGTGGCGAACGGCGACGACGTGGGCACCGTCAACCCCGGCCCCAACGGCGTGTGCCCCATCGACACCACCGGGCTCACCACCACGCGCGAAGGCCGGCCCGTTCCCGCGGGGGCGGTGATCGAAGGCAAGCTGAAGATCCCCAACCTCGGGCCCAACCGCTACGCGCTGTCGATCACCCCACCCGACGGCACGCGCTGGGCGCAGACCACCACGCTCGAGGGCAACCTCGACTGGGACTCGTGGGTGATGGAAGGCGCGACCGGGCTCGACACCGAGTTCGTCGTCGCCGGCGAGCCGTTCCCCGCGGTGATCTTCGGCTACGTGCCCGCGACGCTCCCGCCGACCTCGGGGGCCGCGACGATCACCGGCGTCATCGACTCGGTGCACATGTACTTCCCCGGCAAGGGCGGACTCGGGGGCCTGCTCGGCTCGCAGACCCTGGGGCTCGACGGCCTGAGCCTCGACGGTCCCATCTCGCGGCCGTGGGTCGCGCTGAGCGATCTCACCAACGGAGACGTGGCGATCTTCGTCGGCCAGGGCGACGCCCAGGGCCACTTCACCATCCCCCACGTGCCGGCCGGCACCTACACCCTCACCTGGTGGGACCCTGATCTGAACCACATCCTCGACCTGGTGAACGTCACCGTGGGGGAAGGCGAGACGGTCGACATGGGCGTGCTCCCGCTCGCCGGCTGGTGGATGAAGATCAACGGCTACGTCTTCAACGACACCAACCGCAACGGCGTGCGCGACCCGGGTGAGGCGGGCATGGCCGGCTTCCCGGTGGTGCTCAAGAAGCGTGAGAACTCGGTGATGGATCGCGGCGCCACGCTCGTGACCACCGACTCCACCGGCTACTACGAGATGGTCAACGCCTACCCCATGACGCAGTGGCTGGTGGTCGAGGCGTACAGCGACTCGGTCTACACCACCGGCGTCACCTGGCAGACCGACAACCAGCCCACCCCCACCACCGTGCTCGGCGCGGGCGTCGACGTCGGGGTGTTGCCGATCATCGGGCTCTCGGGCCGCCTCGACTGGGGCGTGCACGCGTACGATCCCACCGGCGCCAACGGCGTCGACCCGCGCAACGGCGGCATCGTCGGCACCGTCAGCTACGACACCACGCGCAACGAGCTCGACCCGCGCTACGCCGCCGTCGAAGACTGGCAGCCCGGCATCGCCGACCTCGTCGTCAACCTCTACCAGCCGGTGCCCTGCACCACGCACGCGGGCACGCCGTGCGACGCGACGCACCGCTACGAGCTGGCCAGCGACGGCTCGTTCGCCAAAGGGAAGCTGGTCAACTCCACGCCCACCGAGACGTGGAAGCGGCCGACCGGCTGCACCGCGCGTGACGTCAACGGGCTCGCCCTCACCCATGGCGTCGACGAGCAGGTGCTGCCGCTCGCGCCCGACGCCGAGTGCCTCGAGGGACCGCTGCTGGCCGCGCAGTTCGAGACCGGCTTCTCGACGCTCGACGGCAACTACGGCTTCGGCGACGGCTGCTTCGAGCCCGGCGGCTTCAACCCCGCCACCGGCGCGTGCGCCAACGGCAACCCGCCCACCCCGCTGGTGGCGGGCGACTACCTGGTGGCGATCGAGGTGCCCCGTGACGCGCGCGGGCGCCCGAAGTTCCAGGTCACGCGCGAAGAAGACATCAACATCTTCGACGGCGATCAGTGGGTGCCGCAGCTGCCGCCGCCCGAGTGCGCGGGGGCGCTCCACACCGTCGACGTCGCCGGCGTGGGCACCGACGGCTACGGCCCGAAGTCGCTGGCCAACGGGCTGGTGGTGGCGGCCTCGACGCCGGTGGACAACCCGAACTTCGCCGCGGCGGGCGGCTCGATCTTCGAGGGCACCACGCGGCCGCTGTGCGACGTGAAGCTGGTGCGGGTGAGCAACGGGCGCTCGGTCGCGCCGACGTTCAACTTCTTCACCGCCGTGCCGCTCCCCGGGCGCTTCTGGGGGTTGATCGTCGATGACCTCAACCTCTCGTACAACCCGAAGTCGCTGCTGTACGGAGAGAAGGCCGGCGTGCCCTTCGCGCCGGTGGGCATCTACGACTTCGATGATCAGCTGATCACCACCGTCGAGTCCGACTTCAACGGGCTGTTCGACGTGCTGCTGCCCTCGACCAACCGCATCAGCTGCCCCACCCCGTCGGGCGTGTGCGCCAACCTCTACCGCTTCGTGGGCAACGACCCCGGCGTGCCTGGCCGGCTCAATGTCAACTACAAGCCCGGGTTCCGCACCATCGCCGCCGAGTTCGAGGCCTTCCCCGGGCTGCTGGTGCCCGCCGATCTCGCGCCGACCCAGATGACCGTCACCCTTCAGCCCATCGGCGGTCAGGCCCACACGGTGAGCTGCGCGCTCAACGACCCCGCCAGCCCGACGGCGCCGGCGATCCCCGAGCTGTTCGTCACTTCGCGGGTGTACGTCACCAACGCGCCCGCCACCCGCACCCTCACCCTCACCGGCCAGGGGTTCGGGGACACGGCCGGCACCGTGCTGATCGGCGCCACGCCCGCGGTGATCACCTCGTGGAGCGATCGGCAGATCGTGCTGCGGGTCGCGACTGCCACGCCCACCGGGCCGCAGCAGCTCACCATCGTCAACCGCAACGGCCAGCGCTCGATCAACGGCGTCACGGTGCACGTGCTGGGGGGCACGTACCAACCGCAGCTCTTCGAGGTCGGCCCGATGCGCACCTACCCGACGATTCAGAGCGCGATCGACGCGGTCGAGACGCGCCCGGCGGCCTTCAAGGCGTTGATCGTCGTCTACCCGGGCACGCCGGATCTCTCGAGGCCGCGGCTCAACCCGCGCGGCGCGTACTACGAGAACCTGATCATCAACCAGCCGCTCAAGTTGCAGGGCATGGGCCCGGGCGGCGTGTACCCCGATGGGCGCGCGATCGGCGGGTCGATCATCGACGGCGCCGCCTTCGGAGGTGACAGCGCGCTCGCCGACGCCTGGCGGGCCCACATGGCGGGGCTCACCGTGGTGGGCAACCAGACCGTCTTCGAGGGGCCGGTGATCACCGTCACCGCGCAGAGCACCGGCGCCTTCGAGTCGGGCGGCCGGCAGCAGAGCGGCGATCGGCACTTCGCGTCGATCGACGGGTTCGATGTCCGCGGCGGGGATCTCCAGGGCTTCCCGGGCACGCTGGGCCAGACGCCCGCGGGGCAGGCGCCCAACGCCATCACCCAGGGCGGCGCGATCTACGTCAACGCCTGGGCGCGGCGGCTGCAGATCACCAACAACCTCATCGAGAACAACTCCGGCGCCTACGGCGTGGTGCGCATCGGCACCCCCAACCTGCCTGATCCCGACAGCCACAACGAAGATCTCCGCATCGCCAACAACCGCCTCATTCACAACGGCGGCACCAACCTCGCCGGCGCGGTGGGCATCTTCGGAGGCGCCGATCGGTTCGTCTTCGAGGGCAACGATCTGTGCGGCAACTTCTCGGCAGAGTACGGCGGCGGGCTCACCGTCTACGGCCGCAGCCCGGGCGGCCGCATCGAGCACAACCGCGTCGCCTACAACCAGTCGTATGACGAAGGGGGCGGCGTGATGATCGCCGGTGAGCTGCCGGCCAACCCCGCGGCGCTCTCGCCCGGCACCGGCCGCCTCACCATCACCAACAACCTCATTCAGGCCAACCTCGCCAACGACGACGGCGCCGGCCTGCGCTTCCTGATGGCGGGCAACTCGCTGATCGAGGTGACCAACAACCTGATCGTCAACAACGTGTCGACGCACGAAGGCGGCGGCATCGCGATCGACGACACGCCGGCGCTGCAGATCGTGAACAACACGGTGATGAAGAACCTCACCACCGCGACCGCCGCCACCAGCAACGGCATGGCGGCCCCAGCCGGCCTCTCGACGGGCCAGAACAGCGCGCAGCTCCAGGCCACCCTGCCCGTGGGCGCGCCGAGCTTCAGCAACCCGGTGCTGTTCAACAACATCTTCTGGGACAACCGCGCCGGCAGCCGCGTCGGCCGCACCGTGGTGGGCCTCGGAGCGCCGGGCGACGCCACGCCGATCTTCCACTGGGATCTCGGGGCCGCCGACGGCAGCGGCTTCCTGTCGCCCACCCACTCGGTGCTGCAGACCTCGCTGGGCGCGATGCCCTCGCCCACCAACCTCAGCGTCGACCCGCAGGTGCGCGCGACCTTCGACGTCTCGATCTCGCTGCAGGCCTGGCGCGGCGGTCCGCAGTTCATCGGCGCGATCCTCGTGGGGGCCGACGTGCCGGCGACGCTCATGGGCGACTACCACCTCACGCCCACCTCACCCGCGCGCAACGCCGGGGCGACGTCGAAGACCGTGGGGCTGCAGACCATCACCGCCCCGGCGGCCGACATCGACGAGCAACCGCGCGTCGCGCCGTACGACATCGGCGCCGACGAAGTTCCCTGAAGGGCCTCGAAGGAGACACGTCATGCGCAACCTTCTCTCGCAGCTCGGCCGGAGGTCCGTCCTCCGCGGCATCGGTGGCCTGGTCGGCGCCGGTCTCCTTCGCAAGCTCGCGCCCATCGGCGTCGCAGAGGCCGCGGCCGGCGACGGCACCGCGAACCTCTATTACGGCGGCACCGACGGGTGGATCTCGCTGCCGACCTCACCGGCGATCGGCCCCTTCCACCCCGACAACCTCGCGCCCGCGCCGTTCAGCACGTACATCTTCGGCTTCCGCAACCTCACCGGGCTGACGAAGTCGCAGATCTCGCAGCAGAAGCTCAAGGCGCAGCACAACGCGCCGATCTTCTGGATCGATCAGTTCGACGGCACCAACGAGTTCAAGCTCGACCTGACCAACCTCGGCCTCGGCGTGCGGCCCGATCTCGTCGACTCGCACACCCTGCACTTCCACGGCTTCCGCAACGCGATCCCCTTCTTCGACGGCGAGCCGACCGCTTCGGTCTCGGTGCCGGTGGGCCGCGTGTTCCGCTACCTCTACCGCCCGCGGGATCCCGGCACGTACATGTTCCACTGCCACGTGGAAGACGTGGAGCACGTGCACATGGGCATGACGAGCCTGGTCTTCGTGCGGCCGCTGCAGAACGGCAACACCGCGCTCTACCCGAGCGGAAAGTACGCCTACAACGATGGCGACGGCTCGACCGGCTACGACCGCGAGTTCGTGATGTTCCTCTCGGAGGTGTGGGCCGAGGCGCACTGGGCCGACTCGCACATCCAGCTCCCCGAGTGGTCCGACTACCGCGCCGACTTCGCGCTGCTCAACGGCCGCGTGTACCCCGACACCCTGGCGCCCAACGGGTCGATCGACCCCTTCCACCCGGTGCGCGACGCGAGCGGAGATCTGATCGCCCCCGCCGGCCGGCCCGATCTCCAGTACCAGCCGCTCTCGGCCCTGGTGCGCTGCAACGCCGGGGAGCGTGTGCTGCTGCGCTTCGCCAACCTCGGCTTCAAAGAGGCAGCGATGACGCTCGCCGGCCTCGAGATGCGGGTGGTGGGCAAGGACGCGACGCCGATGCGCGGCCGCGACGGCACCGACACCAGCTTCCGCACCAACAGCGTGTCGTTCGGCGCCGGCGAGAGCATCGACGCCATCGTCACCGCGCCCAACGTCAGCCAGCCCACCACCTTCGTGCTCTTCAACCGCAGCTACAGCCGCGCCAACAACCTCGACGGCTCGGGCTACGGCGGCCAGCGCACCGAGCTGCGCGTGTACCCGGCCGGCACGTTGCCCCCGCAGACGATCCCCAACACCTGAGGACAGACCATGCGCGCACACACGGCGATGCTGTTGGTGATCAGTGGCTGGGCGTCGGCGCAGATGATGCCGATGCCCGCGGGGACGGGGAACACCGGCGTGGTCTGCACCACCCGGCCGGGCACCAGCCCCACCTTCGAGCTGACGACCGAGACGGGCTACGTGCTGCTGCCCGACGGCAACACGATGTTCATGTGGGGCTACTCGGTGGCCGGTGAGCCCTTCCAGCACCCGGGGCCGGTGCTGTGCGTCAACGAGGGCGACGAGGTGACGGTGGTGCTCAAGAACACCTTCGCCGAGCCGGTGTCGATCATCTTCCCCGGGCAGGACGCGGTGCTCGCCGACGGCGTGCTGGCGCAACCCCAGGGCATCGGCGCGGCGCTGTTCTCGCTCACCAACGTCGCGGCGCCGGGCGGCACGATGACCTACCGCTTCGTCGCCTCGCGCCCGGGCCTCTTTCTGTACGAGAGCGGCACCAACCCAGCGAAGCAGGTGCGCATGGGCCTGTTCGGCGCGCTGGTGGTGCGGCCGATGATGGGCGCCGATCACGCCAACGCGCGCGACGACTCCCGGTTCACGGCGAACGAAGAGTTCATGGTGCTGCTCTCGGAGATCGACCCGTACCAGCACGAGGCGATCGAAGCAGGGCTGGGCTTCGATCTGCGCGGCTACCACCCGCGCTACTGGCTGCTGAACGGCCGCGGCTTCCCCGACACCATCGCCGACAACTTCGCGGCCTGGCTCCCCTCGCAGCCGTACGGGGCGCTGGCGCGCATTCACCCCTTCAATTCCGATCTCGATGCCGGCGTGAACGCACATCCGTTTCCGGGTCGCGCGGAGTACCTGAACGTCGGCACCGAGAACTTCCCCTTCCACCCGCATGGCAACAACGGGGTGGTGATCGCTCGAGACGGGCGACCGCTGGAAGGCCCGGCAGGGGAAGATCTCTCGTTCGAGAAGTTCGCGTTCAACATCGGGCCCGGCCAGACGTGGGACGTGCTCTTCAAGTGGTACGACGCCGAGCACTACGACCCGGTGCGCAACCCGGTGCCGGAGATCCCGAACATCGCGAACTCGACCTTCGGCATGTTCTACGGCGGGTCGCCCTACCTCGGTGAGATGGGCCCGATGCCGCCGGGCATGAGCACGCTCAACCAGTGCGGCGAGTACTACATCATCAGTCACAACCACGCCCTGTTCCAGATCACCTCGTGGGGCGCGGCGATGACCGGTCCGGTGACGTACCTGCGGATCGATCCCCCTCAGCCCAACATGTGTCCGTAGCCCGCGGAGATCGCCATGAACGCCACTGCACTGCGCACCGTCGTGTCGCTGCTGTTCATCGCCGGGCTCGCGGGCGCCGCGACGCTCCCTGACGAGACGTGCACCTCGACCGGGGCGAGCACCCGCACCTGTTCGCTGATCGCCAGCGTCAACTCGATCTCGCTGCCCACCGGCGCGACGGTGCCGGTGTGGACCTACGCGCTGGCCGACGGTGGCGTGCCCTCGCTGCCCGGCCCGACGTTGATCGTCCGCCAGGGTGAGACCGTCACCGTGCGCCTCGAGAACCAGCTCGCCGAGCCGACCGCGCTCTTCTTCCACGGGCAGGAAGTGCCCCCCGACCTCGTCGGCGCCGCGGCCCACGGAGGCGTCAGCACCATGAGCTTCGTCGCCTCGCGGCCGGGCACGTTCCTCTACGAGGCGGGCCTGCTGCCGAACGCCGCGCACCAGGTGGCGATGGGCCTGTTCGGGGTGTTGATCGTTCGCCCCTCGACGCTCACCCAGGCCTATTCGACCGCCAGCTCGACCTTCGACGACGAGGCGCTGGTGGTGCTCAGCGAGCTCGACCCGGCGCTCAACCAGCTCGCCGACCCGGGCACCTTCGACCTGCGCGACTTCTCGCCGAAGTACTTCCTGATCAACGGCAAGGCCTTCCCGCAGACCGACGCCATCGCCACCGACTCGGGCCGCCGCGTGCTGCTGCGCTACGTGAACGCCGGCCTCCAGAACCACTCGATGGCGCTGCTGGGGCTGGAGCAGCGGGTGCTCGCGCTCGACGGCCACGAGAAGCGCTTCGAGGGCCGGGTGGTCGCCGAGAGCATCGGCACCGGGCAGACGCTCGACACCATCGCCACCGTGCCCGCGGGCGTGCCGGTGGGCAGCCGCTTCGCGCTGTACGACGCGAGCTTCACGCTCCACAACGACGGCGCACCGGGGCTGGGCGGCATGTTGACCTTCTTGAGCACCGGCCCGGTGGTGGCGAGCCCGACGGGGCCGGTCGCCAGCGGCGTGCTGGCGAGCCCCAACCCCACCAACGGCGTGGCGCCGGTGACGTTGACGGCGCTCGTCTCGAGCCCGGGCGGCGCGGTGGTGGCCGCGGAGTACTCGATCGATCGCGGCGCCCTCTCGCCGATGACCGCCAGCGACGGCGCGTTCGGAGACCCGACCGAGGCGGTGCGCGCGACGATCTCGGTGACCGGGCTGACGGCGGGCATCCACATCGTGTCGGTGCGGGGACAGGACGCGAACGGCAAGTGGAGCCCCTTCAACTTCACCGCGCTCCGCCTCGACACCGCGGGGCCGGCGACCAGCGCGGTGATGGCGATGCCGAGCCCGACCAACGGCACCGTCGACGTGATGCTCAGCGCCACCGGCGACGACAGCGCCAGCGGCGGCAGCAACGTGAGCGAGGGCGAGTACTTCCTCGACGCCGTGGGCTCGACGGGCACCGGCGCGCCGATGATGAGCAACGTCTCGGCGAGCCAGGTGAGCCTCACGGCCATGCTGCCCGCGGCGACGGTGCTGGGGCTGAGCGAAGGCGTGCACACCGTGTCCGTTCGCAGCCAGGACGGGCTGGGCAACTGGGGGGCGCTGGCGACGACGTCGTTGACCGTCGATCGCACCGGCCCCGCGCTGCTCGCGTTCCTCGCCACGCCCAACCCCAACAACGGCACGAGCCCGCTCAACCAGGGCACGCCCGTGGTGCGCCTCACCGCGACCCTCGATGACACGGCGACGGGGGGCGCCGTCATCGTGGGCGCGGAGGCGTTCATCGACACCGTCGGCGTCACCGGCAACGGCGCGGTCTTCCTGCCGCGCGACGGGCAGTGGAACTCGGCCAGCGAGCTGGCGTTCTCCGATCTCCCGCTGTCGACCATCAAGCTCCTCAGCGTCGGCGCCCACACCCTCTACGCCCACGCGCGGGATCAGGCCGGCAACTGGGGCCCGCTGCAGTCGTTGCTCTTCATCATCGACCAGACCGCGCCCACGGCGAGCGGGTTGAGCCTGCTGCCGAACCCCACCAACGCCGCGGCGAGCGAGAACAGCGCGTTCGTCGCGAGCTTCACCGCCACCGACGTGGGGTTGGGAAACAGCGCCATCGCGCGCGGCGAGTGGTTCGAGGGCGTCGACCCGGGCGTGGGCCTGGGCGTACCGATGGCCGCCGCCGACGGCGCGTTCGACAGCCCCACCGAGCAGGTCGCCGCGAGCATCGACTTCGTGGCGCTGGGCTGGGCCGTCGGCAACCACGCCATCACGGTGCGCGCGCGCGACGCAGCGGGCAACTGGAGCGCCCCCCTCACCGGGCTCATCAACGTCGTGCTGCCCAACACCGTCTTCGCCGACGGCTTCGAGAGCAAGAGCTTCGCGGCGTGGAACGGCGGGGTGACGGGCGCGGCGGGGCTGAGCGTCACCGGCCCGGCGGCGCTGCAGGGCGCGTGGGGCATGCAGGCCACGCTCCGGGGGAACGCGCCGCGCTACGTCACCGACCTGCGCCCGGTGAATGAGCCGAGCTACCACGCGCGCTTCCGCTTCAGCCCCAACGGCGTCAACTCGTTCGGAGGTTCCCAGACCATCTTCAGCGGGCTCGACGCCGCGGCGCTCGAGCTGTTCCGCCTCGAGTTCCGCCGGCTGGGGCCGCTGTACCAGGTGCGCGGCTGGGTGCGGACCACCACGGGCAGCGCGGTCACCCCCTTCGTCAATCTCACCAACGCGCCCCACTCGCTCGAGGTCGGGTGGAACGCGAACGCGCCAGCGGTCTTCGATGTGTACGTCGACGGCGTCAGGCAGCGGCTCACCGGGCTCAACACCGCGCCCTTCCGCCTCGAGTCGGTGCGCCTGGGGCCGTCGGCCGGGCTGTCGTTCTTCTCTTCGGGCAGCGAGTACTTCGACGCCTTCGTCTCGACGCGCAGGACGGTGATCGGTCCGTAACTCCCTCACGCAGGAGCACGCCATGTCACGAACGCGAACGTTGCAGCTCGGGCTGTTGGTGATCGTCTTCCTGGTGGGCAACTGGGCGCTGTGGCCGCGCACGCCGAAGCCCGACTTCGCGCCCGGCATCAGCACCGCGGCGCTCGAGGCGCAGTACGGCATCAAGCTGACGCGCATCGCGGTGACGGCGGCCGGGGGGCTGGTCGAGCTGCGCTTCACGGTGCTCGACGCCGACAAGGCGAAGCTGCTGCTGCGAGACGCGAAGGCGACGCCCACGCTGGTGGCCGACAGCGGAGACACGTTGTTCGCCGCGCAGCAGAGCTCGTGGCGCAACGTGCGCGTGCAGAAGGGCGCCGCGTGCTTCGTGATCTTCCCCAACGCGCGCAGCGCCGTGAAGCCGGGGTCGAAGGTGGCGCTGGCCTTCGGGCCGGTGCGGGTCGAGCCCGTCGTGGCGCTGTGAGGAGGCCCCATGCTCTGGATCCTGCTCGCGCTCGCCGCGGCGCCCCAGACGACGGTGATCGTCCGGCTGCGACCGCAGGCCGAGCTGCCACGCGACGCGGGGCTCCGCCGCACGCTCGAGCGCCTGCACACCGTCGCCGCGGCGCCGCATGAGGCCCTCGACGCGCTGCTGGTGCGCGGCAAACGCGACGGCGCCATCACCCGCGTCACCCCGCTGTGGATCATCAACGCGCTGTCGGTCACCGGCACCGAAGAGGCGCTCGCCGCGCTGGCCGCCGATCCGCTCGTCGCGTCGCTCAGCCCCGACGCGGTGCCGATCGCGCCGGTGACCGAGCCGAACCTGATCGCCCTCGACGCCCCGCCGGTGTGGGACGCCGGCGTGCGCGGGCAAGGCGTGGTGGTGGCCAACCTCGACACCGGCGTCGACGTCACGCACCCGTCGCTGGCCGCGCAGTTTCGAGGCGGAGCGCACAGCTGGTTCGATGCCTTCGCGCAGCACCCCACGCCGGTCGACCTCAACGGCCACGGCACCTGGACGATGGGGGTGATGGTGGGCGCCGACGTCGGCGTGGCGCCCGGCGCGCAGTGGATCGCCGCGAAGGTCTTCAACGATCAAGGCGCCACCACCGCCACGGCGATCCACCGGGCGTTCCAGTGGCTGCTCGACCCCGACGGAGATCCCACCACCGACGACGCGCCCGACGTGGTGAACAACTCATGGGCGTGGTCGGTGCCGGGCTGCTTCCGCGAGTTCGAGGCCGACCTGCGCGCGCTGCGGGCCGCCGGCATCGTGGTGGTCTTCGCCGCCGGCAACCTCGGCCCCTCGACGGCGACCAGCACCAGCCCCGCGAACTACCCCGACACCTTCTCCGTCGGCGCGCCCGACACCGGCAGCAGCAGCCGCGGCCCCTCGGCGTGCGACGGCAACGTGTACCCCGACGTGGTCGCGCCCGGCCAGGGCATCAACACCACCGATCTCTCCGGAGGCTACGCGTCGGTGTCGGGCACCTCGCTCTCGGCGCCGCACGTGTCCGGCACCTTCGCGCTGCTCAAGAGCGCCTTCCCCGCCGCGAGCGTCGACGACCTCGAGGCCGCGGTGCAGCTCAGCGCGGTGGATCTCGGCCTGCCCGGGCCCGACGACGAGTTCGGCGCGGGCCAGGTCGACGCCCGCGCCGCGTGGGAACGGCTCGGCGCGCCAGCGCTGACCGCGCAGGACGACGCCTGGTACCTCGACGAAGACGCGCCGCTCCACGTCGGAGGCCGCGGCGTGCTGCGCAACGATCGCGGCGCGGCGCAGACCGCCCTGCTCTTCGCCCGCCCGGCCCACGGCACGCTGGTGCTCCGCCCGAGTGGCGCCTTCGCCTACACCCCCGCGCCCGACTTCAACGGCGTCGATCGCTTCCGCTACGTCGCGAGCGACGGGGTGCACGTGAGCGCGCCGGCCACCGTCACCCTGGGCATCTCGCCCGTCGATGACCCGCCGGTGGCGCGCGACGATCAGCTCGCCATCACCGGGACGACCAAGCTCGACGTGCTGGGCAACGACTTCGATCGCGACTCGGTGCTCGCGCCCGCCAGCGTCACCATCGTCACCTGCGCGGCGAAGGGCTCGCTGACGGTGCTGCGCAGCGGGCTGGTGGTGTACCGGCCACGCAAGGGCGCGCGCGGCGTCGACAGCTTCACCTACCGCGTCGCCGACGTGGCCGGCGTCTGGTCGAACGTCGCCACGGTGCGCGTGGTGCAGCGATGAGGGCGCTGTGGGTGGGCACGCTGGGGGCGGCGCTCCTCGCCTGCGCCGACGCGCCCGAGCCGGGTCTGCCGGGGGTGCGGGTGCTGGCACCACCGGGCACCGAGGTGCGGGTCGTCGCCGTCGAGCGCATGACGACCTTCATCGAGGCCAAGGTGCGGCGCGCCCGCGAGCAGGTCGAGCGCACCGAGGGAGCACGCGCCTCGCTGAAGTGGGAGCTCGAGCGGCTCCGCATCGAGAGCGCGCAGGCCGATCAGGTGCGGCGCGAGTTGGCGGCGCGATTGCGGCTGCCCGGCCCGGGCGATCGCTCGTCGACGCGCACCGAGCTCACCTTCGCAGTGCAGCGCGCGCGCGAGCTGGGTGAGGCGACGAAGGCCGCGCAGCACGCGCTCGACGTCTCGCGGCGAGAGGCCTCGCGGCTCGACTCGACGGCGTACCTGCTCGACGGGCTCCCCGCGCCCGATGTGTCGGGGCGGGTCGAGGCGCGCGGCACCCTGGAGCTCGAGCTGAGCCCCGGCCGCTACGCCGTGGTGGCGTCGCAGGAAGACCGCTTGTGGCTGGCGTGGGTGGTGGTGCAGCAGGGAGAACAGGCGTCGTTGAAGTTCGACACGCAGCGCACAGGCGCCGCGTGGTCCCTCACGGCCCGGTCCGAACCTCTCCCCTAGAAAGGGAGAGGCGGAACCGTACGGCTCACTTCAGGGTGAGGCCCTTGAGCTTGTCGGCCAGCGAGTTGAAGCCACCGGAGCTGGTGACCTTCTTCGCCTGCTCGGCCTTCCAGGTGTTGAGATCGGCGCGCTCTTCGCTGCGCTCGGCCTGGGTGATCGACAGCTTGATCTTCTCGCCGTTGATCTCGATCACCTCGGCCTTGATCTCCTTGCCCATCGGGAAGACGCGGCGGAGGTCGGTGCCACGCTCGGTGCCGGTCTCGCTCGCGGGGATGAGGCCCGAGAGCCCGTCCCACTCGATGAAGATGCCGAACTGCTCGACGCGGTTGACCTTGCCGTTGACGATCGCGCCGCGCTTCGGCTTCGGCGCACGCACCACCTTGACCTCGGTGGCGCCCACGGGGCCGGCTTCGGTCGGGGCAGAGGCCGACGAGGAAACACCCTCGCCCACCACCACGCCGTCCTTCACCAGGCGCAGGCCGATGCGCTTCTCGTTCTCGTCGACCTTCTCGACCTTGACCTCGATCTCCTGGCCGACTTCCAGCACGTCGCGCGGGTGCGCGATGCGGCGGTCGCTCATCGCCGAGATGTGGATCAGACCGTCGACGCCGGGGGCCAGCTCGACGAATGCGCCGAACGGCTGCAGGCGAACGACCTTGCCCTTGAGCAGCGCGCCTTCCTTGGCGGTCTCGAGCATCGCCTTGAACGGATCCTCGAGGAGCTTGCGCATCGACAGCGTGACGCGGTCCTTGCGCTTGCTCTTGTCGGGGGAGTTCGGCTCGGCGTCTTCGAGGCGGATCAGCTCGACCTCGACCTCGTCACCGACGTTCACCACTTCGCTGGGGTGACCGATGCGGGTGTGCGAGAGCTCGCTGACCGGAATGAGGCCCTCGAGCCCGCCGAGGTCAACGAACGCGCCGAACGCCTGCACGTTGACCACCCGGCCCTTGAGCACCTGGCCCACGGTGAGCGTCTTCTTCAGCTCGGCGGCCTTCGCCTTGTTCTCTTCTTCCAGCAGCGAGCGGCGCGAGAGGACGACGTTCTTCTCCTTCACCTCCGTCACGCGGAAGGTGAGGCGCTGACCGACGAGGTCCTCGAGCTTCACGGGGCGAACGTCGACCTGGCTCGACGGGCAGAACGCGCGCACGTCGCCGACGGCGACCTCGAGCCCGCCCTTGTTCACGCTGATCACCAGACCCTCGACCGGCAGGCCCGACGCGCGGGCGTCGACCAGCATCGAGAGCGACGCGGCGCCCTTCGAGAGCTTGCGCGAGAGCTGAATGCCCTTGGCGCCCGTCTCCATGACGAACGCTTCGATCTCGTCGCCCACGCCGTAGCGGAGGATGCCCTCGCCGTCCTTCAGCTCGTCGAGGTCGATCATTGCCTCGTGCTTGCCGATGGTGGCGAACACCGTCTCGGCGCCGAGCTGGAAGATCTTCGCGGTGACCTTCTCACCCACGCGCGGGAGCTGCTTGCGGGTCGGCACGCCGCCGTCCTTGGCGTGCTGCTCGAACATCGACGCGAACGACTCGGCCTCGTGGACCTCGTCAGCGACGGAAGGACCGACCGGGGTCGGCTTCACGGGCGTCGGCGCGACGTCGGCCTTGCCGGCCTCGCCGTTGCCCTTGGTCTCGACGGCGCCACCTGCGCGCTTCACGACCACCATCGGGCCGGCCTTGCTGCGGTCTTCGCGGGGCTTGCGCTCCTCGCGATCGGGCTTCTTCTCGCCACCCTGTCCAGCGGCGCGACCCAGCATGACGTCCCCAAACGTGGCCTTCGGCTTCTTCTGCTCAGTCATGATTCCTCGAAAATTCGATGCCTTCGGGCGGGCAATGCCGCCGTGCGGGGCGGGTCTCTAGCGGATCACCGACCCCGAAACCAGCCCAGTAGACGTTCGAGGTGCTCGCGGTCGGACTGGTCGAAAGTGCCCTTCTCGGCGCTGTCGACGTCGAACACCGCGATCAGGGCGCCGGAAGGGTCGTAGACGGGCACGACGATCTCCGAGGCGCTGCGGCCGTCGCAGGTGATGTGGCCGGGGAACGCGTGCACGTCGGGCACGACCTGGGTGGTGCCGGTGGCTGCTGCCGCCCCGCACACGCCCTTGCCGAAGGGGATCTCGAGGCAGCCCAGCGTGCCCTGGTACGGGCCCACGCGCAGGAGCTTCCCCGGCGTCACCACCCGGTAGAACCCGGTCCACAGGTGGCCGAAGGCGTGGTGCACGAGGCACGACACGGTGGCCATGGCGGCGATGGGGTCGGCCTCGAGGCCCTCGAGCACCGCGCGCACGTGCTGCTCGAGCTGCCGATACGCCTCGGGTTTGGGGAGCCCCTTCAGGTCGAGCGTCGCTTCAGCCATGCCCGCCGTTTACCGTCACTCCTTGAGCGCGCCCATGCGGATCTTCGTCTTCACCCCGCTGGGCACTTCCTGCTCGAAGGGCGGCTCGTTCACGCCGGCCTGAAAGACCTGCACCACGACGGGCGAGGTGTCGGGCGCGGTGTCCACCACCTCGAGCTGCATGCCCTCGGCGATGGCGTGCGGGTGATCGACCTCCACCAGCACGGCGATCGACAACGGCGAGTCGTTGGCGCGGCGATCTTCTCGCAGCGAGAGCTTCGCCTCCTTCACCGCGAGGGGAATCGGCGCGCCCGAGAGGCCGAGCTGCAGCGGCTGCATCGCCAGCTTCACCAGGCGCTCTTTGAGCCTCGTCACCTCGTCACCCGCCAGCAGCCCGTCGCGGTTCGAGTCGACCGCCTCGCGCAGCAGCAGGCACCGCTCGCCCGAGTCCACGTCCATCACGATCAGCGCCGAGAGCTTCGTCGGCGAGACCGTGAGGGTGAGCTTCTTGTGGAAGCCCCTGGGGTGCCCCCACGCGAGGCCCGCGCTCACCACGAGTGCGAGCAGCAGCGCGCTATTCCGGGTCGCTGTGGAACGCATTGAACAGCTTCCGCACGTCCGGCATCACCCGCGGCACGAAGGGCTTGTCGTTCGACACCGGCAGCACCTTCTTCGCGGCGCGCAGCGGCTGGCGCTGGGTGCGGTTGACCCAGATGGGGTTGGTGAAGCCGTAGGGCTGCACGGTCTGCTTCATCGTCGGCTTGTACTTGCCGAAGGTGGCGCCGAAGCCGAACGACGAGCCGATGACGCCCACCGCGTCGCTGATCTCGAGGGAAGGCACTTCGTAGGGCGTGAAGACCGGCCACATCGACTCCTCGCCGCGCGCCTCGATCAGAATGAACGAGTTGTCGGGGATGCCCGAGTAGTGCTTGGTGACGTCGAGCCGCACCACGTCGCGCTCGGGGCCGAGGGTGATCACCTCGAGCACCTCCGGTTCCTTCACCGGGCCGCTGGTGCTGCCGCGCCGCACGGTGACGCGCTTCACGTCGATCCACGGGGCGGCCTTCACGGTGAGGTGCACGTCAATCTCGCCGTCGCCCGCCACCACCGTGCTGCCGATGCCCTGACCGTTGACGGTGAGATCGAGAATCGGGCCGTTGGTGGCCACCGCGCGCCCCTGGCTGAGCGCCGTGTACACCGCGTCTTGATCGAGCGCGCGCATGGTGCCGTCGGCCGTCGCGCCGACCTGCACGTAGGTGCGCGGCAGGCCCGCCTCGGCCTTCTCGCCGTGCGAGTCGGAGTTGCCGGTCGCGGTGATCTTGAACCCCTTCGACAACATCCCGAACCAGTCGTTCTGCGCGCCCGGCTGCAGCGGCTGCAGCTCGTAGCGATCGGGCTGACCGGCGGCGGTGATCTTCACCACCCGGTTCAGCACCTCCCCCGGCGGCGGCAGGCACTCTTCGGTGGTCGGCTCGCCCGCCCCACACTTGCGAATGTTCGGCTCGTCGCCCGGAGGCGCGTTGGCCGGCGTGGGCATGCGGTAGGGGAACATGATGTCGAAGCGCTTGCCGTTGAAGACCTCCATCGCGTCGAAGTCGGTCGAGAAGTTCGACGCGTCGTACGGAGACTTCGAGCCGTCGGGCAGCGGCGAGGCGTCGAGCGACACCGCCGAGTACGCCGGCAGGGGGTTGCCGGTGTAGTTCGAGATGTTGAAGGCGTTGAAGTACCCGAGGATGGTGTCGCGCGGGTGGTTCACCTGGACCACCGTCTTCTGCGGGTCCTTCCCCAGCGCGCGCAGCTGGGCGAACAGCTCCCCGGGCGGCCGGAAGAACCAGCGGAAGCTGCCGTGCTGCACCGGGCCGGGCTGGAGCATCAGCGGGAAGGCGTTGAAGTGGCCCATCTCGAGCGAGGTCAGCTCGAGGCCCACGGTGCTCGCCAGCCAGTCGTTGAGCTGCAGCGCCTCGATGGTGGGCGCGTAGTCGGCGACGTAGTTGTGATCCGTCGAGGTGACGAGATCGACGCCCTCCACCGCGTAGCTCGACACGCGCGCGTCGAGGTTCATGTCGCTGTCCACCGACTTCACCGAGTGCACGTGGAAGTCGCCGCTGATCCACCCCGGCGTCGGCACCACCTGCGTCAGCACGAAGCCGACCTCGGCGGTCTGGCCGGCCTTGATCTCCACTTCCTTCATCTGGAGGTCGTACTCGGGGCCGCGCGAGGCGTAGACGAGGTAGCTGCCGGGCCGCAGGCTCGCGCCCACCGCGCCCGACGGCGCGAAGAGCGCCTTCTCGAGGTAGCGCCGGGTGGACGGATCAGCCGAGGCGTCGTCGATCAGATCCGACGTGCGGTAGCGCTCGCCGATCGGCAGGTTGTAGAGGAACTTGCGCGGGGGCAACGAGGTGTCGGGGCTCTCGTAGGTGCCCACCACGCTGATCTTCGCGGGCAGCGCGCGGCCCTTGTCGTCGCGGATCACCGCGCGGAGCTCACCGGGCATCTCCAGCGTGAAGTTCATCGTGCCCACGCCGCCCTCGGTCACCTCCACCGGCTCGGTGACGCGGGTCACGCTGCGGGTGCGATCGAGCGCGTAGCCGACGTACTTGCCCGGCGGCACCGGGGCGGTCCACGCGCCGTTCTTCAGCGTGGTGGCCTGCGACACGTAATTGCCGTCGGTGTCCTGCAGCACCACCGAGACGCCGGCCAGCGGCTGCAGCGTGCGCTCTTCCCGAACGAAGCCCGACACGGTGCCGTACGGCGTCACGTCGTGGTTGACGAACTCGCGCCCGTTGGAGCGCACGGTGACGTCCTTCAGGTCGTAGACGACCTTCTGCACGCTGCCCACGTCGCCGCTGCCGACCGCGAGGTACGCGGTGTAGCTGTAGCTCGAGCCCTTCGGCAGGTTCTGCGGCGCCTTGGCGAAGTACGAGCCGAGGAAGCTCGACGACGCGATGGGGATGAGGATCGAGTCCTTCTTCGCGGTCGGGTAGAAGTCGGGCTTGCCGTCGAGGTAGCTCCCGTTGGGGTGCTGGCCGGCGACGAACGCGTAGCTCACGCCGTCACCTTCGGTCGCCCACATCGACGTCACCTCACCGGGGATCGCGTCGAGCGAGGCCTTGCGCTTGTAGACCTCCTCGAGGTGGAAGCGCATGTCGAAGCCCGCTTCACCGGGCACGAAGAGCCGCTGCCCTTCACCGAGCAGCGTCACGAAGCCGAAGGGCACGTTGAGCCCCCACGCCGCGTCGCGTGTGCCGTTGTTGGTCACGGTGACGACGATCTTCAGGTACTGCTTGCCCGGCTCGAGGATGTAGTCGCACGTGAAGTCGAGCGGGTCCTTCGGGTCGACGACCTCGGTGAAGGCCTTCACCAGCGAGATGAACGCGCCGCTCTTGCCCGCCACGCGGATCGCCGCGGCCTTGCCGTCGGCGCCGTCGTTGAGCACCGACACCTGCGCCGGCTCGAGCGCGGTGAGGAAGAACGCCGGGAACATCTCGGTGAAGTAGTCGTTGCCGGCCACGCCCGAGGTGCTGCTCGCCGACCCGCCCCGCACCAGATCGATGTCGATCAGCGAGCCACCGAAGCTGCCGAAGCCACGGCTGGTGCCCACGTTCTGGATGATGGCGTGCACGATGCCGTTGGTGAGCTTGAAGTCACCCTCGGCGCCGCTGGCGCGCTTGCCGCCGATGAGATCGGTCGCGTCTTTGGGCGCCGCCTCGACGTCAGCCAGCGCGCGCTTGCCGCCGATCAACTCGGTGCGGCTGGTGATCTGAAACGCGCGCGCGGGGGGCGTCGTCTTGCTGCACGCGCCGAAGACCACCAGCGCGACGAAGAGCAGGTTCCTCATGACTCACCACACCGCGTGGAGCATGACGTCCACGCTGTCGTTCGGGTACGAGGCGCGCGCCTCTTCTTCCCGGTGGGTGTACTGAGCCAGCACGCGGAAGGGCAACTTGAAGGGCCGCCAGCCGATCATCGCGGCGAGCTCGATCACCTGATCATCGGTCTGCGCCGACGACGGCTCGTAGAACGCACCCCGCACCGCGCCCTCGAGGCCGGTCTGCTCGTGGAAGTAGCGGACCTGCGCCAGCGCGCCGAGCGACGAGTCGGGGGGCAGCCCGCCGTAGCTGTAGGTCGACGACTTGCCGAGGAACGCCAGCATGCCGGTGAAGCCGTAGCCGGTGGCCGAGAGGTCGGCGCCGTAGGCGATCTGGTTGGTGGTGAGCCGGTTGGGCCGCACGCCGTCGGTGCGCTGGTTGTAGTAGCCGTTGAGGCCGAGGGTGACGATCTGCTTCACGTCGAACTCCACGCGCGCCACCGGCTCGACCGAGTTGTTGTCGTTGAAGAGCTGGTTCTGCCCGTTGCCGTTGAACACCCCCACCGCGTACTTGAAGCCGAGCAGCTCGCTGCCCAGCCGCTTGCTGAAGAACTGCACGCCGAGCTGGCGGTCAGGCGCGAGGAAGTTGCGGGGCCCGAAGCCCTCGGGCGGGTTGATGCCGTTGGCCAGCACCGAGCGGTTGACGAAGGGGATCGCGCCGTCGGCCATCAACATCTCGGCGTAGTACGGCGGGCGCTGCTGGCCGACCCGAATGCGGAAGCCAGAGCACAGGTCGTACTGCGCGTACGCGTCGCGGAGATCGACGATGCGGCGCCCCGACAGCGGATCGTTGGGGTCGACCAGCGGCGCGGCGAGCTCGATAGAGGTGTAGACCGAGAACTTCTCGATGGGGTGGAAGTCGAGGCCGAGGCGGAAGTCGGCGAGGCGGAAGCCACCGTTGCCCCCGACCAGCTGCTCGTCACGGAAGGGGAACGTGTAGAACAGGCCGACGCGCGCGAAGCCGCCGAGCGTGACGCGCTGCCACCAGGGGACGTCCTGGTTGACCAGCATCGAGGTGCCCGGCACCTGCGTCCCCGAGCCCGTTCCGGCACGCACGACGTCTTTGTTCACGGCCGAGGTGTCCGGCGCCGGCGTCGGCGCGGGCTTGCTCTCAGCGACGGCGGGCTGCTCGGCCGACGCGGCCTCCACGGGGGCCTGCGACAGCGCGAGGGACAACACGAAGGCGAGCGACATGACGGTGATACTCCTTCTTGATCAGCGGAAGACTTCGTCGAGAGCGCGGCCCTGCGCAGCAGCCGGAGCGGGAATGGTGAGCAGCCGCGAGAGCGTCGGGGCGAGGTCGATCTGCTCGGCCGTGCCGCCCTGCCCCTTCTTCACGTTGGCGCCGAAGAAGATGAGCGGCACCGAACGATCGTAGTTGTACGGGCTGGCGTGGCCGGTCTTGTCGACCGCGTTGTAGGTCCAGAACGGGCGCGTCAACATGATCAGGTCGGGCGAGCGGCCGGCGAAGGCGCCCTTCGCGAACATCGACGCGTACGGCCCGTGCGGCGCGGCGCTGGAGATCAGATCGAGCACCCCGGGGTGCGTCTTGGCGATCTTCTGCAGCCGCGCGAGCTGCGTGAGCCCCTTGGCGCGCAGCGCGGGCGCGAAGGTGAAGCCCGGCGTCTTCGAGCCGACGAACCAGTCCTGGCGGCCGAGCTGCTCGTCGAGCTCGGCGTCGAGCGCGGCCATCAACTTCTTCATGTCGCAGCGGCCGGCGTCGAGGCCGCGAGCGCGCGCCACCTCGGGAATGGGCGGCACTCCGTGATCGGACGTGAAGGCGACGACGTACTTGCCCTTGCCGACCAGCACGTCGAGCTGCGCGAGGAGCCGGCCGATCTCGCGATCGACGTGCAGGAAGTCGTCGAGGCTCTCCTGGCTGTCGGGGCCGTACTCGTGGCCGATTCGATCGTGGCCCGAGAAGCTGATGGTGAGCAGGTCGGGGATCTCGTCCTTGCCCAGGCCCAGCGCCTTCACGCCCTCGAGCGCGACGTCGACCTCCGCGGTGTCGAGGATGGGCTGCAGTTCCTTGCGCTCGGCGAAGGGCTCGCTGTCGTCGGTGCGCGAGGGCAGCGTGGGCGACTTGCCGGTGACGCCGCCCGCGGGGAGTCCCCACTGGAACGCGCCCTTGAGGATCATCTGCGCCAACTTGTCGTTGGTCGGCGCGAGGAAGGCGGGGAGCTCCTTCGCGTAGAAGGTGCTGGTGGTGAAGATGGGCTTCTCGGCGTCGAACCACACCGCCAGGCCCGCGCGCCCCGCGCAGAGGATCGCCGAACGATCTTTCGCCGAGACGCTCAGCGCCAGCGCGCCGTCGTTGGCCACGCGCACGGTGTCGGCGAGGGTCGGCGCGCGCAGCCACGTCGGCGCGGTGCCATCACGCCCGTGCGGCTCGCGGCCCAGCACCTGGTAGGTCGGATCTTCGGTCGAGAGGCGAGGCTTGCCGGTCTCCGCGTCGATCCAGTCGTTCGCCACGATGCCGTGCACCTCGCCGTAGGCGCCGGTCATGATCGTCGCGTGGCCGACCGAGGTGATGGTGGGCGCCGCCTCGTAGCGCCCCTCGTGGAACACGTAGCCTTCGGTGACCAGCCGCTTGATGCCCGCCGTCACCTTCGGGAGCCGGGCGTTGAAGGCCTCCGCGCTGAGCTGATCGACGACGATGACGACGCCGAGCCTGGGGCGCTCACCAGCGAACGCAGGGACCGAAGCGAGGATCAGAAGAGCAGCGAGGCAACGCACGAGGGCGGCTTCTACCCGCGATCTCCGAGCGCGAGGTGACAAGAAAGTGACTTCCCGTTCACCATTCCCGGACGAAGGTTTGAACGCTGCCGTCGGGGTTGGTGCACACGAGGTTCTTCCGCTTCTCGTCCCAGCTCAGCACGTACTGCTTGCCGTTCGGCTTGAAGCGCACCGCGTCGCCCTCGCGCAGCAGGGCCTGGAACGGCTTGGTGTCGTTCGCGCGGTAGAAGACCTTCTCGCCGAACACGCGCAGCTCTTCTCTGGTCTTGCGATCGATGAAGGCGCCGTCGCGGGTGGTGAACACCGGCGAGCCGGTCTGAAAACGCCCCGCGGCGGTGAGCTTGGCGGGCTGCTCCGAGACGGTGACCAGCTCCGCCGGCAGCCCCTCTTCCATCATGGGGATCTTCGAGACCGTCTTGCGGCCGACGCTGCCTTCGCTGGTGAGGGCCGACAGCTCCTCGACGCCGCCGGCCTCGCTGCTGGTGGAAGACGAGAAGCGCAGCCCGTCGAGCAGTTCGCCCTTCGGTCCGTAGGTCAGCAGACAGGTGCCCGAGAACGAGCTCATCGGCAGCTCGTGCTCGAGCCGCACCACGAGCACCGTGTGGCCCGGGCGGGGAATCGCGACGAGCGGAGAGACGCTCACCGACTCCCCCTCGCCCGGCTTCGTCGTCCACGCCTTGAACATCTCGAGCTCGGGCGACGACACCTTGGTCACGCCGAGCAGCGCCACTTCGGCGGCGGTGAGCTTCGTCTTGTTGGGGACGAGGTCCTTCGAGTTGAGCGGCAGCGTCGCGGGCTTGAACTTCTTGAGCAGGTCGTCGAACGACGGCTTGGCGAACGCGGTCGTCGCGACCAGCAGCACGAGGAGAAGCTTCAGGGAGAGGGGCCGAACCCGTGTCATCGCCGTCCCCTGAAGACCCGCCGCATGATCGCGTTCGCCTGCGGAACGCGCAGCACCACGCACCCCACCCCGTACACGCCTCCAAACAGCGCCAACAACCCGAGGCTCACCGCGATGCGGGGCAGCGCGACCGGCGCGAACCAGCCGCCGCCCCACTCACTCGACACATCGACGGTGCCAAACCGCGAGCCCAGCCACGCCTTCACCCCGAGCGCGACGACGCCCGCGACGATGGCCGCCGGCCACACCTTCGCGAGCTGCCCGCGCGTCGAGGGCAGCGCGCCCAGCTCGCGCCGCAACGCCCGCCGCATCAGCCACATCTCGAGCCACGCCGTCGCGCCGGTGGTGATGGTGATGAACACCGCGCCGAGGTGCTCGGGCAGGCCCAACTGCCCGGGGAGAATGCGCACCGCGTAGTACCCGAGCGCGATGCCCAACGAGACGCGGATCACCGCGAAGCGCAGCGGGGTCTTCGTGTCTTTGAGCGCGTAGAAGGCCGACGAGTACAACCGGCCCGACGTCTGCGCCGAGAGCGCGATGCCGGAGCCGATCAAGATGTACCAGGTGAAGCGCGAGTCGGCGGCGGTGAAGCGGCCCGACTCGAGCAGCGCGGCGGCGATGAGATCTCCCAGCAGCAGGAACGCGACGGCGCTGGGCACGACGAAGAAGGCCATGCGCTCGAGGCCCGCGGCGAGCCGGTCCTTGATCGCCTTCGCGCGCTCGTCGCTCGACTTCATGGCGTCGGCGCTCATCTCCGGCAGCTCGGCGGCCGAGATGGCCATGCCGAACAAGCTCACCGGCAACAGCGCGATGGTCTGCGAGTACGACAGCGCAGAGACCGCGCGCTCAGAAATCAACGACGCGTACGCGGTGTCGACCCAGCTGCTGACCTGCACCACGCCGCGCGCGAGCACCGCGGGGAGAAAGCCCTTCACCACCTGCTGCACCGAGGGCGACGACAGAGAAGGCTTCGGCGAGAACCCACCGAGCAGCCGCAGCACGTTGGGCAGCTGCACCACGAACTGCGCGACGCTGCCGGCGACCGAGCCCCACGCGGCCCAGGTGGCGATCTGGTCCTGCTGCTCCCCACGCGCGAGCACCAGGGCGGCGATGATGCAGCCGTTCCACACCACCGGCGCGGCGTACGAGAGGAAGAACTTCTTGTGGCTGTTGAGGATGCCGAGGCACCACGCGCTGAGCACCAGCACACCGGTGCCGGGGAAGATCAACCGCACGAGGCGAATCGTCAGCTCGCGCGACGGGCCGGTGTACCCGGGCGCGATGACGTCGACGAGCAGCGGCGCAGCGAGCACCCCGAGCGCCACCATGCCGCCCACCAACACCGAGAGCAGCCCGAACACCGCCCCCGCCACCCTGCGCGCTTCCTCATCGTCCTTCTTCGCGCGCAGGCCCGCGTAGACCGGAATGAACGACGCCGAGAGCACGCCTTCACCGAGCAGGTTCTGCAGCACGTTGGGAATGCGCGTCGCCGCCGCGAACGCCGCCGCCTCGAGCCCGTTGCCCAGGTAGTGCGCGAAGAGCTTCTGTCGCACGAGGCCCACCAGCCGCGACAGCAGGATCCCCGCGGCCACGAGTGCGGCACTTCGACCACTCTTCTGCGCTGGCTGCGTCACGGCGGCGGCAATGTAGGCGAGCGACGTGCCAAGTCGACATCGAGCGTTGACTGTGCAGTCGCAACATCACCGCCTCCGAGCGAAATGATCGTGCAAATGCTGCGACGCAACATTACGTGCTCGCACATGAACGTAGGCATCGAAGCGCTGGGTGTGGCTGTTCCCCCGACCTGCATCGCCATGGAAGACCTCGCGAAGGAGCGCCGCGTGGACCCCGCGAAGTACCTCGACGGCATCGGCACGTGGCGCATGGCGGTGGCGCAGGCCGATGAAGACACCGTGACGCTGGCGGCGCAGGCCGCGCAGATGGCGCTCTCGTCGGCCGGCGTGTCGGCGCAGGAGATCGGCCTGCTGGTGGTCGGTACCGAGACGGCGGTCGATCACTCCAAGCCGGTCGCGTCGTACGTGCAGTCGTTGATCGGCGTCGGCCGTCGCTGCCGCGTCTTCGAGACCAAGCACGCCTGCTACGGCGGCACCGCGGCGCTGCAGCTCGCGCTGGAATGGATCCGCTCCGGCAGCGCCGCAGGTCGCAAGGCGCTGATCGTCTGCAGCGACATCGCGCGCTACGGCCTCAAGACGGCCGGCGAGCCCACGCAGGGCGCAGGCGCGGTGGCGCTGCTGGTGTCGGATCAGCCGAAGCTGCTCTCGCTCGAGCCCGATCGCACCGGCATCTGCTCGAATGACGTGCACGACTTCTGGCGGCCGCTCTATTCGAAGGACGCGTTCGTCGATGGGCCGTACTCGGTGCAGTGCTACCTCGACGCGTTGACCGGCGCGTACGAGCACTTCCGCGAGAAGAACCCGGGCGTCACCACCGACTCGTTCGCCGCGCTCGCGTACCACGTGCCCTACGGAAAGATGGCGCGGAAGGCCCACCGGCAGCTCCGGGCGATCGACGGAGACCCGACGCCCGACGCCACCTTCGACGCCCTCGTCGGCCACTCGCTCACCCTGCCCGCGCAGGTCGGCAACATCTACACCGGCTCGCTGTACCTCGCGCTCGCATCGCTGCTGGCCACCTCGCCGCGCTCGCTCGACGGGCAGAAGATCGGCCTCTTCAGCTACGGCTCGGGCTCGTGTGCGGAGTTCTTCGCCGGCACCGTCACCCCCGGCGCGCAGGACCGCGTGAAGAAGCTCGGGCTGCAGGCGATGCTCGACGCGCGCCGGCTCCTGAGCATCGAGGAATACGAGGCGGTGATGCGCGAGCGCGAGAGCCTCGATTCCCGCCCCGCGGTGCGCACCAACGCCGACGGCTTCCGCTACCTCGGCGTCGACGGGCACAAGCGCACCTACGTCGCGCCCGAGGCCTGAGCGCTCACTCGAGGCAGCCGCAGCACATGCCGACGTTGGTGCTGCCGGGGAAGCTGCACCAACCGCCCGCCTTGCCGATGCCCACGCACTTCGCGTTGCAGTCGGCCGCGGAGCCCTTGCACGCGTCGCAGCCCTCCGTCTGACACGCGCAGCAGGCGCCGACCGAGGTGCTCCCCGGTGCGCCGCAGATACCTGACGAGACGCCATTGGCCTGACACGCGCTCGGGCACGACTGGCCGACGCCGACACACGCCGTGCAACCACCGCCCGCCGGGAGCGACACGTTCATCGGGAACGCCACCGCCACGCGATTCTTGTTCCACGTCGAGACCGAGGCGCCACCGAACCACACCGCGCTGAGCGATCCGTTCTCCACCTCCAGGAACGGAGTCACCTGACCGAACGCGTCGTACGCGCGCCCGCTGAGACCGAAGAGCCGGCCCTTGGAGGCCCAGCACACGCCGTCGGGGCTGGTGTACCAGTACGTGCCGTCGACGCCCTCGGCGACCATCACATAGACCCCGCCGATCTTCTTCACGTCGACCGCGCCGGCGTTGAGCACCACCGGGTTGGCGGCGTGCTTGGTGAAGTTCACGCCGTCGGTCGAGGTCGCGTAGCCCACGTGGCGCTGGCCGTTGCGCTGGCCGTCGAACCACATCTTGTAGACGCCGTTCTCGAGCAACACGCTGGGACGTCCGACCTTCTCCGCGTCCCAACTGCCGGCGGGGCCGACGCCGAGCACCTGCTGCACCTTGGTGAAGGCCGTCAGCGAGTTGGTGTTGCCGGCGGTGTTCCTCGCGAGCCAGATGCGGTCGTCGATGCCGGTCGCCGCGTCGGTGTAATACATCGCCCACTGTCCGCTGCTCACGACGACGAGGCTCGGATCGTTGACGTGGTTCGACGTGCCTCGGTCGAGCACGGGCATCGGAGCCGTGTCGCTCGGCCACTTGCGCCACTCGGCACGCTCCTTCGACCAGGCCATGAAGATGCGGTCGTGGCCGTCGGTGCCCTGTGCTCCGTAGAACATGACGTAGCGCTGCATCACGTGCTGGATGTCGGGCGCGTAGACGTTGTCGAGGCCGTGCGTCGCGCTGCCCGTCGCGGGGACCAACACCGGGTTGTTCGCCCAGGGCGTCACCGTCGGAGACCAACCGGTCGGCGTCACGTCGCAGACCTGGCCGGCGTCGGTGCTCATGCCCGCGTCGGTGTTCGTGCCCGCGTCGGTGTTCGTGCCCGCGTCGGTGTTCGTGCCCGCGTCGGTGTTCGTACCGGCGTCGATGTTCGCGCCGGCGTCGGAGCTCGTACCCGCGTCGGTGCTCGTACCGGCGTCGATGTTCGCGCCGGCGTCGATGTTCGCGCCGGCGTCGGTGCTCGTGCCGGCGTCGGTGCTCGTGCCGGCGTCGGAGTTCGTACCGGCGTCGGAGTTGGTACCGGCGTCGGTGTTCGTACCCGCGTCGTCACTCGCCCCGGCATCGGGCACGCCCGCATCGACCACCGCCATCGCGAACGCAGTTCCACTCAGCGCCACCACGAGTGGCGCGCCGTCACTGAGGACCGTCACCTGAGCGAGAAACGACCCCGTGCGCGTCGGTTGAAAGACGATCTCGACCGGCACCAGCGCATTCGCGGCCAAGGAGCTCGGCGGCGAACCTCGCAACGAGAACGCCACCGCATCGGGCCCGGCGACCGTGACGCCCGAGATTCCGATCGCCGCGCCAGGCGTCGCGTTGTTGAGCAGCACCGTCTTCGCCGCGCTCGCGCCCACCGCCACCGCTCCGAAATCCAGCGCCGCCGGGCTCGCCCTCAGCTCGTACGAAGGCGCCGACACAGGCCCCGAGCACGCACTCACCACCACCACGCAGAACACGAACGCCGCGAAACGCATGCGCGGAAGACCCCACGACGCGGGTCCATGCGCAAGCGATCGTCCGGGAACCACGGCACCGACTCAGCGCAGCGCCGCGAGCGCCTTCATGTCCTTCGCCTCGAGCACCTTCTTCTCGGAGCCCAGTCGCGTCGCGTTGATCATCGCCCACGCGACCTCCTGCATGGTCAGGCCGGTGAAGAACACCCCGAGCAGCGGACTCAAGATCCGCAGCGCCGCGCCCTTCTTCTGCCCCGGCGTCGGCGTCATCAACCCCGGCCGGAAGTTGTACACGGCCTTGAAGGGGAGCTTCATCAGCGCGTTCTCCGCGCGCCCCTTCACCCGCGCCCACATCACGCGGCCCTGCTCGCTGCTGTCGGTCCTCTGCCCCGAGATGTGATCGAACACCATCTGCGGGTTCAGCCGCGCGAGCACCTTCGCGAAGTGCAGCGGCGTGTCGTAGGTCACGCGCGTGTAGTCGGCCTCGCTCATGCCCCGCGAGGTGATGCCCGCGCAGTAGAAGCAGGCGTCGTAGCCGCTGAGCTTCGACTCCACCGCGTCGAGCTGCAGGAAGTCGGGCACCAGCAGCTCTTCGAGTTTGGCGTGCGAATGACCCGAGAGTCTGCGGCCGACCGAGAGCACCTTTTCGATCAGCGGATTCGCCAGGCACTCGATCAGCACGCCTTCGCCGACGAGGCCGGTCGCACCAGTGAGGATGATCTTCATCGACGTCGCCACGCACGCGTATCTTGACCTGTCCGCCTCCCCACGCCAAACCACTCGCAATGAGCAGAATTCTGGTCGTCGACGATGAAGCGAACCTCCGCAAGGTGCTGGCCGCGATTCTGAGGAAAGACGGCTACGAGGTCGCGATCGCCGAAGACGGTGAGCAGGCGATGGCCGAGTTCGAGAAGAACGGCGCCGACGTGATCATCAGCGACCTGGTGATGCCCAAGCTCGGCGGCATGGACATCCTCACCCGCGTGCGCGCCTCGCGAACCGACATCCCGGTGATCATCATCACCGCGCACGGCACCGTCGACTCCGCCGTCGAGGCCATCAAGCTCGGCGCGTTCGACTACATCACCAAGCCCTTCGAGCACTCGGAGATCCGCGCCGTCGTCGCGAAGGCCGCGCGCACGCAGGAAGCCAATCAGGGCCACGTCGCGCCCGACGGCAGCGCCCGCAAGTCGATCGTCGGCGGCGGCACGCGCATGGAAGAGCTGTTCAAGATCATCGACAAGGTCGCCGACACGCCGTCGACCGTGCTGATCACCGGCGAGTCCGGCACCGGCAAGGAGCTCGTCGCCACCGCGCTCCACCAGGGCAGCTCCCGTCGCGACAAGCCGCTGATCAAAATCAACTGCGCGGCGATCCCCAAAGACCTCATGGAGTCGGAGCTCTTCGGCTACGAGCGCGGCGCCTTCACCGGCGCGGTGTCCAGCAAGCCCGGACGCTTCGAGCTGGCCGACGGCGGCACGTTGTTTCTCGACGAGATCGGCGAGATCCCCCTCGAGATGCAGGTGAAGCTGCTGCGCGTGCTGCAGGAGAGCGAGTTCGAGCGCGTCGGCGGCATCAAGACCACCCGCGTCGACGTGCGCCTCATCGCGGCGACCAACCGCGACCTCGAGAAGGAGACCGAGGCCGGCCGCTTCCGCAAAGACCTCTTCTATCGCCTCAACGTGGTGCCCATTCAGCTGCCGCCGCTGCGCGATCGCGTCGAGGACATTCCGAGCCTCGTTCGCCACTTCATCGAGAAGTACAACAAGCGGCTGAACAAGAAGATCGAGGGCATCGCCGACGAAGCGCTGGTGCTCCTGCAGGGCTGGCCGTGGCCCGGCAACATTCGCGAGCTCGAGAACCTGATGGAGCGCGTGATCCTCTTCGCCGAGGGCGCGCGTATCGAGGCGAAGGATCTGCCCGAAGGCGTCCGCGGTGGCATGCCTGCCGCGCCCACCCTGCCCGCCGGCGCCACGCCGCAGCCGGGCGAGACGCCGCTCAAGGACTTCCTCAAGCAGAAGCAGGCGGAGATCGAGAAGAGCTTCATCGTGCAGGCGCTCGCGAAGACGGAGGGCAACGTCACCCGCGCCGCGAAGCTGCTGCAGATCAGCCGCAAGTCGCTGCAGACCAAGATGAAGGAATTCGGGCTGCGCGACGAAGAGCCGACCACCGAGGAGTGAGTGGATCGCCTCGACTCCTTCCTCGCGGCGACCGACGACGGCACGCCCGAGCACGTCGCGCTGCGCACGCTGACGCTGCACATGCTGGAGCACGTCGCGCCGAAGTTGTTCGCGCAACGCGGGCTGGCGGCGGTTCAGCGGAAGGCGCTCGAGGCGTGTGCACAGATCGACTGCGGGTTCGATGACACGCTCGACCCGGATCGACTGCAGGCCGGGATCGACGCGTGGTTCTGCCGGCACGTGAAGGGGCTGCCGCACCCGGCGCCGGATCGAGAGGCACTGCAGACCGCGCTCGAGTGGTTGAAGGAAGACCACCTGATCTACGCGTGGCTCCTCGGAGAGATCGCCGCGAGGTGTGGAGTCGACGTCCGTGTGCCGCTCGCTGAAGAGCGCCCCTTCCGTCGCGGCCCGAAGTTGCACGACGCGTACTTCCTGACGCACCTGGTGCTGCTCGACAGCGACTACCTCGCGAGGCCGCTCAGCCACCCGAAGGCGCAGCAGTGGGGCGAAGAACTGTCGGCGCTGGTGCCGTGGTTGAAGCGAGCGTCGAACCTCGATCTCGCGGGCGAGGTCGCGCTGTGTCTGCGGTTCATGGGGCTCGAGGCGAGGGGGGCGCTGGTGCTCCTCACCGCTGCGCCGATTCCTGATGACAGCCACGCACAGGCGACCGGGTTGCTGGCGTTGGCCGTTGAGTAGCGACGGCCCCCCACCCGCCGCTGCTTCGCAGGGAGAGGTTTGTCGGTCGCTACATCCTTGTGGCAGAAAACTCGCAAGGATCAGCGGTGCCGCTAGGTTGCGGCAGATCCAGCCGTAATCAGGAGAGCCACGCCGATGCCCGAGATGCCCACGCTGGGTGCCCAGCCCAAGCAGAGCCCCCTCATCCCCGTCGCCATCACCGCCGTCGTCGTCGGCTGTCTGACCGGCGGCCTCTTCTGGCTGCGCAGCACGCCTTCCGAGGCGGCGACCGTCACCCCGCCCCCTGCACCGGCTGCTGACGTCGCCGCCGGGCCCGTCGATCCCAACGCGGCCCCCGCGGCGGCCCCGGTCGCCGCCGTCGCGCCCACCACCGCCCCGAGCGCCGCGCCCACGCCCGCGCCCGTCGTCGCCGACAAGTCCGGCCTGCGCGGCTTCAGCGTCGGCATCAACGGCCCGCTCGAGAGCGCGATCGTCAGCTCCGAAGGCAAAGACGTCGGCACCGCCCTCACCCAGGTCGTCAACCGCTCGCTGGTGTGGTGGCTGCGCGTGCCGCAAGACCTCGTGAAGGGCGACACCCTCTCGGTGGTCTACGAGACGCGCGACGGCCAGGAACCGCTGGTGCACGCCGTGCGGTTCACCAGCCGCAAGCTCGGCCGCACCTTCGAGACCTACCGCTTCAAGCCGACCTCGGAGCAGTTCGCCCGCTACTACCAGGCCGATGGCTCGGAGTTGGAAGAGCGCCTCGTCGACAGCCCCATCGAGTCGTGGGAGCAGGTCACCTCGCTGCTGCGCGACGGCCGCAAGCACAAGGGCGTCGACTTCAAGGCGCCGGTCGGCACCTCGGTGAAGGCCACCTTCGACGGCGTCATCGCGCGCAAGAACTGGAACTTCCGCGGCAACGGCAACTCCATCGAGCTCAAGGAGGTCGGCGGCCAGGGTCGCTCGGCGCTCTACCTCCACCTCTCGGAGCTGCCCAAGTCACTCTCGGTCGGTCAGCGCCTCAAGAAGGGCGAGGTCTTCGCGAAGTCGGGCAACACCGGCCACAGCTTCGCGCCGCACCTCCACTACCAGCTCATGAACGGCGAGAAGGTCATCGACCCCTTCGACTCGCACAAGACGACCCGCATCTCGCTGCCGGGCACCGAGCGCGCCGCCTTCGACAAGCGCAAGGCCGAGCTCGAGGCGCTGCTCCCCGCGACCGCGCTGGCCGGCGGGTAAGTCGGAACTGGCTTTGAACCTCCCTTCGACCTACCTTTCGAACCCGATGAAGCGACTCGGTTTTCTCTGCGCGGCGCTGATCGGCACGACGGCCTTCGGGGCTGAACTCACCCGCGTCGCGTCGTCCTTCGAAGAGAAGGACCCCTTCGGGATGTTCCTCGACTTCACGTTCGATCGCATCGCCGACCGCGGGACGATCGTGCGCGAGTGGTACCAGCTCGGCCAACTGCAGGACGTCACCGAGCTGCGCTACCAGAAGTACGAGACCAAGCTCGGCATCGACGTGAACCTCGGCATCTACAAAGACCTCGAGCTCCACGTCGGCGTGCCGATCGTCTTCCAGCAAGACCGCCAGTGGTTCTTCGCCGGCGGCACCAACGAGACGAACACCACCATCTTCCGCAACTGCTCGCTCGACCCCGCGGGCACCCAGTGCGCGAACCCCGGCGCGGGCGACGGCGCGTTGTTCGGCGTGCCCAACTCGAGCTACCGCAGCGGCCTGGGCGACTTCACCTTCGGCCTCGCGTGGAACCCCTTCGTGCAGGCCAAGGATCCCAGCAAGCCCACGTGGACGCTGCGCTTCGACTACACCGCGCCGACCGCGTCGCTGCTCAACCCCAGCATCGCCACCAGCAACGCCAACCGCGGCAACATCGGCGACAAGGTGCACCGCTACACGTTCAGCACCGCGGTCTCGAAGCGCCTCAACAAGTACGTCGAGCCGTACGTCGAGGTGCACTACACGCTGCCGTGGCGTGGCCCGGGCTTCTACTCGAACTGCGACGACGCCTCGTCCGCCCGCCAGAGCCACCCCGAGAACTGCGGCGGCACCGGCTGGGGGCGCGATGAGACCGGCGTTCGCCCCGCGCACACCGGCGGGTCGATCTTCGGCGCCGAGATCACCGTCTTCGAGCGTGAAGATCGCCACCAGCGCGTGGCCTTCGATTTCCGCGGCTGGTTCAACTACGTGTCCGAAGGCCGCTACTACAACGAGATGAGCGACCTGTTCGGCAAGCTCCTCTACACGTCCGACTACGGCCAGATGGGCGGCCAGTTCGGCTTCGTGGGCCAGGCCGCCGAGTTCATCAAGCTCAAGGCGTACACCTCGTTCGCGTACAACACCGAGCGCTTCCTCACGAACGAGAACATCGGCAAGGACCTCACGGGCAACGGCGTGGTCGACGTCACCGCCGCGCCCCAGGAGATCAACCCGAACTACGACTACCGCATCGATCGCGTCGGCCGCCGCTTCCGCATCGAGCAGCAGTACGTGTTCCGCGTGATGGTCACCGCGTCGTTCAACTTCTGAGCGCGCGCATCGTGGGCAGCCCGGCCACCGCGCCGAGCTTCGTCACCACGTGCGAGCCGACCAGACAGCCGAAGCGGGCGTGGCCCTCGAGCGCCTCGAGGTCGGCCCCTTCGAGCGCCGCCCGATCCCGGTAGAGGCGCGTGACGCCGTACAGGAACCCCGCCGCGAAGCCGTCCCCGGCGCCGGTGGTGTCGATCACCTTCACCTTCGGCGCCGCGACCTGCACCGTCTGCCCCCTGAAGCGCAGCGACGCGCCCTTCGCGCCGCGCGTCACCAGCCCCACCACCACGCCCCGGTCCTCGAGCCAGTCGAGCGCCGCCTCGACGTCGCGAGTGCCGGTGACGAACTCGATCTCCTCGTCCGACAGCTTGACGATCGCGCAGCGCTTGAAGAGCTGCTCCAGCAACCGCTTCAGCACGCGCGGGTCCTTCCACAGGTGGAGCCGCAGGTTGGGATCGGTCGAGGTGATCTGCCCGGCCTCGTACGCTGTCTTCACCGCGTCGCTGACCGCCGCGCGCGCCGGCGCGTGGATGAGCGAGTTGGTGCCCACGTGGACCACCTTCGTCGCCCGCAGGAACTTCGCGCCCGCCTCCGTGTCACGCCGGTCGAGGAAGGTCTCGGCCGCGCGGGTCCGGTAGAAGGTGAAGCTCCGCTCGCCCGACCTGGTGAGCGACACGAAGCCCAGCCCGGTCTTGCCTTCGTCGGTCTGCCGCAGGTGCGTGACGTCGACCCCCTCGGCGCGCAGTCCGTGCTTCAAGAAGTGCCCGAACTCGTCGTCGCCAGTCACGCCCACCAGCCCCGCCTTCGCGCCGAGCCGTGACAGCCCCACCGCCACGTTCGCCGGCGCGCCGCCCAGGCAGGGCGTCCACTGCGTGACCTCGCGCACGCGCTGCCCGCGGCGGTTGGGGAGAAAATCGACCAGCGCTTCACCCAGCGACACGACGTCCATCACTCAGTCCGTTCCCACCTGTTCCATGAACTCGGCCGACTTCAGCCGTCGCCCCAGGTGGTGGGCGATGAAGAGGTTGAGCAGCTCCCGGCTGCGCGCGCGGAGCTCGGGGGGCAGCGGCTTGCGCTCGCCCGCCTGCAGCCGCGCCAGCGCGTCGATCACCTCGGGGTGCGCCGACACCGCCCGCGGCACGCGCAGCGAACACGCGTAACAGACGACGCCGCCGTGCTCGGGGTCGAAGCGCGGGCGATCTCCGGTGGGCTGGCCGCACAGCGCGCAGGGCGAGAAGTGCGGCATGAAGCCGGTGTACTGCAGCGCATCGAGCTCGAACTTCAGCAGCGAGGTCGGCCCGGCCTTCTTGTCGTCGAGCAGCCCGAGGTAGTGCACCAGCGCGTCGAACAGCGCCTCGTTGGGCTGGTGATCGCGCGTCAGCTCGCGGCACAGCTCGAGGCAGTACAGCGAGCGGGCGATGCGCTCGAGGTCTTCGCGCAGGTGGTGAAACGAGCGGATGACGTCGACCCCGTCGAGCCGGCTGGTGTCGCCGCGGGTGGTGACCAGCCGCGCGGTGAGGTGGGTGCCCGCCTCGAGCGCGCCGGCGAAGCGCTTCTTCGACTTGCGCGCCCCCGCCGCGAAGGCCGAGAGCCGGCCGTGGCCGCGGGTGAAGAAGGTGACGATGCGATCGGCCTCGCCGAAGTCGACGGTCGAGAGCACCACCGCTTCGTCGGAGAACCGGTCCACGCGCGACGAGTTACCGGTGCGTGTACCGAAGCGCCAGCTCGTACATCGCGTTGAGCGCCAGCACCGCCGCGCCCAGCACCACGCCGGCGATGGTGGTCCACATCGCGCTCGAGGCCCGCTCCTGCCGCGCCACCTCGAGCGCCGCCGGGTCGAACGGCTCCGCCTTCGGCGACTCGGGGATCTCGTGGAACCGGTTGACCGCGTCGTCGGGCGACAGCCCCACCGCGGTGGCGTAGCTGCGAATGTAGTTGAGCACGAAGATCCGCTCCGGGAACCGCTCGGCCTGCCCAGCCTCGAGCGCGCCGATGAGCGTGGGCGGAATCTTCGTCTTGTTGGCGATGTCGTCGAGCGAGAACCCGCGCAGCTCGCGCTGGAGCTGCAGGTACCGCCCGAAGTCGAGGTAGTCGGGAGAACGACTCACTTCAGCAACTGCTCCTTGAGCTGCTTGCACAGGTCCTTCTGATCATCACTGCCGGCTTTCGTCACGCACGCATCGAAGGCCTTGCCCGCCCCGTCGCGATCGCCCGCGTTGGCGAGGCACATGCCGTCGCGCTGCCAGGCGTCGGGCCGATCGGGGCAGTGCTCGCGGAAGCGCGCGAAGTACTTGCACGACTCGGCCGCGTTGTTTTCCGCCTCGAAGACCTGGCCGAGCTGCAGGTACCCCAGGCAGTACTTCTGGTTCGCGTTGGTGGCCGACTTGAGCAGCTCGATCGCCTGCTTGTGATCGCCCTTGCGGAAGTACGCCCAGCCCATGTTCCCCTGCGCCATGTACGGGGTGGGGTACATCACGTCTTCCAGCGCCGCCTGGTACGAGGCGATGGCGTCGTCGTAGCGCTTCAGGTCCATGTACAGGTTGCCGAGGTTGTTGCGCGCCTCCGAGAAGGGCTTCTTGAGCTCGAGCGCCTTCATGTACGCCGTCTGCGCCTCGTCGAGCCGCTGGAAGCTGTGGTGCAGCAGCAGCGCCTTCACGTGCCACGCCTCGGCGTTCTCGGGGTCGAAGGTCAGCGCGTCTTCGGTCTCCTTCATCGCCACCTGCGGCGACTTGACCAGGTTGTCGACCGCCAGCTCGTAGTGGAGCCGCGACTGCTCACGCTCGCGTTCCCCCGCGTGCGCACAGCCCGCCAGCGTGAGCGCCAGGCAGAACGCCGAGAACAGCTTGCCCAGCTGCACCACGCTCACGTGCCCACCGGTCGCCGGCTTCTGACCCGACGCCGCGCCCCCGTTGCCCGCGCCCGCGGTGGCGGCCGGAGGCGGCGGCTCACGCATGAAGACCGGCATGGTGCGGATGATCGCGTCCTGCTCGTCGGGCGGACGGCCGCGGAAGTTCAGGTTGTCCATGATGAAGCCCATCGACTCGGTGAACCCGAGCGCCTCGGCCTCTTCGCTCTGGAACTGCTCGGCCGGCACGGTGCCGTTCGACGGCACGTACACCGCGCTCTCGCCGCTCTGCTGCATGTAGAGGTACACGAAGACCGCGAAACCCGACGGCCCTCGCAAGCCCAGCACGAAGGCCATCGCCGGCCCCGCCTTGCGTCCGGGGATCGCCAGGTGCGGCGCGTTCAGCGACTGGTACAGCTGGACGACCTGATCCTTCACCGCGGGCAGCCCGCGGAGTCGCTCATCAATGGTGTACATGCGTTCCGATCAGCGCGTGGTGAAGCTGAATTCCTGCGTGGTGTCGTTGGTGTCGGCGGCGGTGCGGGTGAAGGTCACGACCTGCTTCTCGATCGTCACCTGGTCCTGCGAGGTGCTCCCCTCGCCGATGATGACGCGGAACACGTGGTTGCGTGACGAGCTCTTCGGCACCATCGGGTCGGCGTACCGCTTCTTCGCCTGAACGATGACCTGGTTCTTGCCGACCTTGAGCTGCTTGGTGATGTCGGTGACCAGCTGCTCTTCGCCGCTCTTGAGCGTGCGCAGGAACTTGCCGTTGAGGAACAGGTCGATCTCGTACTCCGTCATGCCCGGCGGGCTCTGTTCGGTGACGAGGAAGTACTTCTGGGTGATGACGCCCTCTTCCTTCGCGGGCTTGTCCGGGCCGATGGAGACCTTCTTCACCGAGTAGCCCGGCGCCTCGATCTGCACGTTGCCCTTCTCGTCGAGGCGAACGGTGACCTTCTCGAAGGTGTGGTTGGTGAGCCCATCGACGTTGACGCCGTTGACGTAGACCTCCGCAGCGAGCGCCGGCAGCGACAGACAGCAGAGAATGACGAGTGCGCGCTTCATGTTGATGAGCCTCCATCCCCCGACCGAAAACCGTGTCGAGTCAGGGACATAGTGCATTCTCGGAACGGTTGGCACCCGAGGGAAATTCGCTTACTGACGCGGCATGTCGTTTTTCGCCCGTCTGAAACTTGCGCTCGCGTTCCTCTTCGGTGGCGCCGAGCTCCCGACCCAACCCGCGCTCCCGCCCCCGGCCGAGCCGCCGAAGCCCGTCGCCCCGCCGCCGCCCACCCCTGAACAGCAGCACGCCGCCGCGTTGTTCCTGCTCGGGTTGTTTCAGCGCGAAGGCCGGCTGCTCGACTTCCTCCAGGAAGACATCAGCAGCTTCGGTGACGCCGACGTCGGCGCCGCGGCGCGGCTGGTCCACGACGGCTGCAAGAAGGTGCTCAGCCAGTACGTGCCCATCGCCCCGGTGGTGAAGGACGGCGAAGGCGCGGCGATCGACGTGCCCGCCGGCTTCGACGCCAACCGCTTCCGCCTCACCGGCAACGTGACCGGCGCCGGCCCGTGGAAGGGCAGCCTCAAGCACCACGGCTGGGCGGCCACGAAGATCGCCCTGCCTGACGTGCCCACCACCGTCGACGTGAAGGTGCTGGCGCCCGCGGAGGTCGAGCTCCCGTGAAGTACGCCATCGGCATCGATCTCGGCACCACGCACAGCGCGCTGTCGTTTCAGCCGATGGACGCGAAGAGCGGTCGCGGCGCAGGTCAGGCCGTGCTGCCCGTGCCCCAGCTCACCGCGCCCGGCACCGTGGAGCCGAAGCAGCTGCTCCCCTCGTTCCTCTACCTCGCCGCCGCCGCCGAGTTCCCCGAGGGCTCGCTGGCCGTGCCGTGGAACAAGAACCTCGGCCTGGTGGTCGGCGAGTTCGCCCGCACCCACGGCGGCAAGGTGCCCACGCGCCTCGTCTCGTCGGCCAAGTCGTGGCTGTGCCACCCCACCGTCGATCGCCGCGCCGCGGTGTTGCCCTGGGGCGCCCCGCCCGACGTGACGAAGATCTCGCCCGTCGACGCGAGCGCGAAGTACCTCGAGCACCTGCGCCACGCGTGGGACCGCGAGCTGGGCAAGGGCGCGGCGCTCGTCGATCAAGAGGTGGTGGTCACCGTGCCCGCGTCGTTCGACGCCGCGGCGCGCGACCTCACCCTGGAAGCCGCGAAGCAGGCCGGGCTCCCGCGCGTGACGTTGCTCGAAGAGCCGCAGGCCGCGCTCTACGCGTGGCTCGAGGCGATGGGCGACGGGTGGCGCAAATCGCTCAAGCCCGGTGACGTGCTGCTGGTGGTCGACGTCGGCGGCGGCACCAGCGACTTCTCGCTGATCGGCGTGAGCGAGACCGGCGGCGATCTGCAGCTCGAGCGCCTCGCCGTCGGCGATCACATTCTGCTGGGCGGCGACAACATGGACCTCGCCCTCGCCTTCACGCTCAACGAGAAGCTGAAGGCCGCGGGCAAGAACCTCGATCAGTGGCAGCTCACCGCGCTCACCTCGGCGTGCCGCGTGGCGAAGGAGCAGCTCTACGAGAACGCGAAACTCGACAAGGCGACCGTCAGCGTGCCCGGCCGCGGCTCGTCGCTGGTCGGCGGCACGATCAAGACCGAGCTGCTGCGCGAAGAGCTCGACCGCGTGCTGACCGAAGGCTTCTTCCCCCGCACGAAGATCGAAGAGGCGCCCACCCAGGCGCGCCGCTCGGGCCTCGCGCAGGTCGGCCTGCCCTACGCGCAAGACGCGGCCATCACCCGCCACCTCGGCGCCTTCCTCACGCGGCAGGCGAGCTCGCTGTCGCTCAAGACCGCCTTCGCGCGACCGACCGCGGTGCTCTTCAACGGCGGCGTGTTCAAGGCCACCACGCTGCGCGCCCGCGTGATGGACACCCTCAACGGCTGGCTGAAGGCCGACGGCGCCCCGCTGGCGCGCGAGCTCGAAGGCGCTGACCTCGACCTCGCCGTGGCGCGCGGCGCTGCGTATTACGGCTGGGTGAAGGCGGGCCACGGCATCCGCATTCGCGGCGGCACGGCGCGCTCGTATTATGTGGGCGTCGAGTCTTCGATGCCCGCGGTGCCCGGCTTCACGCCTCCGGTGAAGGCGCTGTGCGTCGCGCCCTTCGGAATGGAAGAGGGCACCCAGGCCGACGTGCCCCCGCAGGAGTTCGGCCTCGTCGTCGGCGAGCCCACCCGCTTCCGCTTCTTCTCGTCGTCCACGCGGCGCGACGACAAGGTCGGCGACTTCCTCGAAGACGCCGAGCACTCCAAGGAGCTCGAGGAGCTCCCGCCCATCGAGACCGCCCTCGAGGGCACCGGCGGCGCCCTGGTGCCGGTGAACCTGCAGGCCGCGGTCACCGAGCTGGGCGCCCTCGAAGTGCGCTGCCTCGAGCGCAGCGGCCAGGGTCGCTGGAAGCTCGAGCTCAACGTTCGCCAGGAGTGAGCGGTGTCTCGCTACGTCATCGGCATCGATCTCGGCACGTCGAACTGCGCGGTCGCCTACACGGAGCCCGGCGCCGGCGCGGCGGCGAAGATCTTCGACTTCCCCGTGCCGCAGCTCGTGCGGCCCGGCGAGGCGGTGGGCAAGCCGCTCTTCCCCTCGGTGGTCTACCAGCCGTTCGACGGTGAGTTCCCCGCGGGCTCGTTGGCCCTGCCGTGGGGCACGCCTTCGAGCGTGAGCGGCGAGTTCGCGCGCTGGCAGGGCGGCCGCGTGCCCGGGCGCGCGGTCACCTCGGCCAAGAGCTGGCTCATCCACCAGGGCGTCGATCGCCAGGCGGCGATCCTCCCGTGGGGCGCGAGCGCCGACGTGCCGCGCATGTCGCCCGTCACCGCGCAGGCCACCCTGCTGCGGCACATCGCCGAGGCGTGGAACCACGCGCACCCCGAAGCGCCGCTCGCCCAGCAGGAAGTCGCGCTCACCATTCCCGCGTCGTTCGACGAGGCGGCGCGCGCGCTCACCCTGCAGGCCGCGCGCGACGCGGGCTTCGAGCTGTCGAAGCTCTCGCTGCTCGAAGAGCCGCAGGCGGCCTTCTACGACTTCACCTCGCGCCACCGCGACTCGCTGGCGAAGGCGCTGGCCGGCGTGGGGCTGGTGCTGGTGGTCGACGTCGGCGGCGGCACCACCGACTTCAGCCTGGTGCAGGTGGCGATGTTGCCTGAAGGCCCCGCGCTCAAGCGCATCGCGGTCGGCGATCACCTGCTGCTGGGCGGCGACAACATGGACGCGGCGCTGGCCCGCCTCGTCGAGTCGAAGGTCTTCCCCGACGGGCGGCGCTTCACCGGCGCGCAGTGGACGCAGGCCGTGCAGGTCGCCCGCGCGGCGAAGGAAGTGCTGCTCAGCGACGGCGCGCCGGCGAGCCAGAAGCTCAGCATCGCCTCGGGCGGCAGCAAGCTCATCGGCGGCACGCTCACCGCCGAGCTCACCCGCGACGAGGTGGCGGAGATCGTCGCCCGCGGCTTCTTCCCCTCGGTGACGCCCGACTCGGTGCCCACGGCGCAGAAGCGCGGCGCGGTGGTCGAGCTCGGCCTGCCCTTCGCGCAGGACGCAGCCATCACCCGGCACGTCGTCGCCTTCCTCAAGTCGCACACCCAGGGCGCGTCGTTGCCGCGGCCCGACGCGATCCTCCTCAACGGCGGCGTCTTCAACTCGCCGGTGCTGACCCAGGCGTTGATCGACTCGGTGTCGGCGCTGTGGCCGGCGTCGCCGAAGATCCCCCTCCTGCCGCACGACTCGCTGGATCTCGCGGTCGCGCGCGGCGCGGCCTACTCGGGGCTGGCGCGCAAGGCGCTGGGCAAGAAGATCGGCGGCGGTGCGCCGCGCGCGTTCTACGCGGTGGTGTCGGCCGAAGGCGCGAAGAAGGGCGTGTGCCTCGTGCCCCGCGGCCTCGAAGAGGGCGAGACGGTCGACCTGAGCGCGCGCACCTTCACGCTCACGCTCGGGCGCCCGGTGCAGTTCCAGCTGTACTCGACCACCGCCGATCGCCTCGACAAGCCGGGCGACGTCATCGAGCTGGGCGACGAGAGCTTCAAGCCACTGCCGCCCATTCACACCATCTTGTCGGGCGCGAAGGGCGCGACCGTGCAGGTGCACCTCGTGGCCACCCTGACCGAGGTCGGCACCATCGCCTTGTCGTGCGTCGCGGGAGAGCAGCGCTGGCGCCTCGAGTTCGAGCTGCGCGGCGCGGCGAAGACCGGCGAGCTGACCGTCACCGAGTCGATGCCCGCGCGCTTCTCGGAGGCGACGCTGGAGGTCGAGCGCGTGTTCGGCACCAGGCCGCTGCCGGTCGAGCCGAAAGACGTGAAGAACCTCTTCCGCACGCTCGAGAAGATCCTCGGGCCGCGCGAAGGGTGGACCGTGCCGGTGCTCCGCGAGCTGTGGACCCCGCTGTGGGCCGGCGTGGGCAAGCGCCGCCGCTCGGCCGATCACGAGAAGGTGATGTTCCAGCTCCTCGGGTACTCGCTGCGCCCCGGCGTGGGGTACCCGCTCGACCCGTGGCGCGTCGAGCAGACCTTCACGCTGTTCAAGGACCTCCTCACCAACCACGGCGAGCAGCCCCTGTGGATGGAGTTCTGGGTGCTGTGGCGCCGCATCGCCGGCGGGCTCACCGAGAGCGCGCAGACGCAGGTGTGGCAGTACCTCAAGCCGCACCTCCTGCGGCGCGTGCCGGTCGGGCTGCCGCCGCCGAAAGAGAAGCTCAAGGGCATTCAGCCGCAGGGCCTCGAGGAGATGGTGCGCTGCGCGGCCTCGCTCGAGCTGCTGCCCACCGCCGAGAAGATCGAGCTCGGCGGCTGGGTGATCTCCCGCCTCGCCGCCCCCGACACCGCCGGCGGGCCGTGGGCCTGGGCGGTCGGCCGGCTCGGCGCGCGGGTGCCGGTGCACGGCGCGGCGCACCGCGTGGTGCCCGCGGAGCTCGCCGCGAGCTGGGCCGAGGTGCTGCTCAAGCTCGACCCGAAGGTGCACGACGGCGCCCTCTTCGCCCTCGCGCAGCTCACCCGGAAGACGGGAGACCGCGCGCGCGACGTCGACGACGCCCTGCGCACGCGGGTGCTGGCCGCGCTCGAGAAGTCACCGCCGTCGTGGCGCCAGCTCGTCGCGGAGGTGGTGCAGCTGAGCCTCGCCGACGAGGCCCGCGCCCTGGGTGACACGCTCCCGGTCGGCCTGACCCTCTGACGGATTGAATTCGCCGGGCGAAACGGGGTTGATAGCCCCGTGCGTCTGCTCTGCCTCGTCACCGTCTGCGCCCTGCCCGTCCTCGCCGCCGAGGGCGACTGGGAGGTCGTGGTGAAGGGGCCGATCACCGTGAAGAACCGCGCGGTGCCCAACTCGTCGATCAAGGAGATCTGGGCCGAAGGAGAGATCGCCGCGCCCGCGCTCGACGTGCAGGACGCGCTGATGGACGTGGCGAAGCTCCGCTCGTACATGCCGTACATGAAGGACGCCCGGGTGCTGGGCGAGCCCAACGAAGACGGCAGCCGCTACGTGTACACGCTGATCGATCTGCCGGTGGTGGGGAAGCGCGACTACATCACCCGGCTCTGGCTCCGGGAGTCGCTGGCCGCCGACGGCACCGGCACCTTCCGCAACGAGTGGCACGCCTACCCCGACTTCACGCCGCGCCGGCAGGGCATCACCCGCGTCGAACACAACGACGGCTCGTGGGTCATCACCCCGCTGGGCGATGGCTCGAAGTGCTGGGCGGTGTACCGCTTCACCGTCGACCCCGGCGGGTGGATCCCCGCGTTCGCGGCGAACATGGGCAACGAGCGCGGCGTGCGCGAGACCTACGAGGCGGTCGCCAAAGAGGGCCGCCGCCGCTACGCCGAGCGCACCGCCGCCTCCGCGGGCACGGTGCGCGCCCAGCCTTGACTAGCGCTTGCCCTGGTTGGCGATGGCCGGCGTCGGCCAGGTGACTTCCGGCGTGTCGCGCAGGAGCCGATCGACCAGCTCCACGCCCTGCATCATCGAGTGGTCCTGGTTCGAGGCCTCGTACTTCCACCCGCCGAACCGGCCGCGGCTGAAGATCTGCTTCGCCTCGAGCGCAGGCAGCACACGCGCGAGGTGCCGATCGCGATCGATCGTCGGAGTCGGGTAGCCGTACTCGGCGCGGAACGACCAGGTGGACACCACCTCCGCGCGAGAGGTGATGAGGCCGGTGGCCAGCGCGCCCTCGATGGTCTGCTCGACGAGCGTGGCCTGATCGACCGGCTTCTTCGGCGACTCGCTGGTCTCGGTCATCAGCGACCAGAACTTCGTCGGGTCGGGCACGTGCGCGGGGCTGTAGTTCGAGAAGACCGTCGCCCGGTAGAACGGCGCGTTCGCCTCGGGGAAGTAGATCCAGCACTTGGTCTTCAGCGCAGGCGGCGTCGCGCCCGCCAGGCCCAGGCCCACGATGTTGGTCGACGAGTGCACCAGCTGCTTCGCCGCGGCGACCACGCCCGCATCGTGCGGGGTGACCAGCGGCGCGAGCAGATCGACCGGCATGGTGGAGATGACGAAGTCGTAGGGCAGCGCCTCCCCACTGGCGAGGTGCACCACGTGCGCGTCGGCGTCGATCGCGCGCACCGTCGCGCCGAGCTTGAAGTGTTCGGCGCCGATGAGCCCGGCCACCGCCTTCCAGATCGCGCCGGTGCCGCCGCGCTTGGGAAACTGGAAGGTGTTGTTCGGGCCCCACGAGACGTCGTCCTTCTCGAGGAAGACGTTGTTGAGCACGCGCTCGAGATCGGTCACCGCGACGCGCTCGCCGATCCAGTTCCAGCCGAGATCTTCCGGCGGGTATGCCCACACCTTGAAGTTGTACGGGCGCATGAAGATCTCCGCGAGCCCCTCACCGAAGGTCGCGTCGATCCACTGGCTGAAGTTGACCGGCGGCGTCGCCGCGGGGCCGCGCTTGTAGAGCTGCACCAGCCCCTGCACCGCGCGCGCGAGCGCCTCCCTGGGGAAGTGTCGGAGGTTGTTCTGCACCGGGTACGGCACCCACGTGCCGAACATGCGGGCCCACGCCTCGCGCTGGTGGTGGAACCAGCCGTCTTCGCCCAGCGCCCGCTTCATCACCGCGTCGAAGTACGCGTAGTGCGAGAACTGCACGTGGCCGCCGATGTCCCAGGTGAAGCCCTTCGCGTCGACGAAGCTCCGCGAGAGGCCGCCCGGCTCGTGCGCCGCGTCCACCACCACGAAGTCGGCGTCGCCGAGCTCCTTCAGCCGATACGCCGCGCCGAGGCCGGTCGGCCCCGCGCCGATGATCACTACGCGCTTTCGTTCCATGTCAGACCCGACCGAGCACCTTCCGCACCGACTGCGCGTGACGGCTCAGCTTAGAGGGGTTGGCTTCCTTCGACAGCACCAAGCTGTTGGGCCCGAGCTGAATCGCCCGATCGGCGCGCCACTTCACGTGGAAGGTGGTGACCGCCTGCACCCACGCGGTGAAGAGCACCAGCTCCTTGAGCGGCACCACCAGCACGTCGAGCAGCCGCGGCCACTCGCGCGCCTGCACCGCGTAGTTGAAGCCGTCGATGAACATGCGCGCGCCCACCAGCGAGGCCCACAGCTGCCAGGGAATGAGGCCGGCGGCGAACAGCAGCGTGGGCCAGCCGAGGTGCACCTGCGGCTCGAGGAAGTAGAAGGTCGAGCCCACCAGCGTCTTGCGCATCACCGCCCAGCGCGCGTGGCGATCGAACCAGCTCTTCACCGGCAGGGGCCCCAGCACGTTGCGCGTGGCGACGCTGGTGCACCGCACCACGCCTTCCTGCGCGAAGGCGGTGCCCATCATGTAGTCCTCGCCGAGGTAGTTGCCGAAGCGCACCAACCCGCCGATGGCGTCCATGTCTTCGCGGTGGAAGAACTCGGTCTTGCCCACCACCGCGTGCATCTTGCGGATCAGGCCCAGCTCGTGGTTCGGGTTCTGGAGACTCGAGAGGTGCATGCGCTCGAAGCGCGCGCCCAGCCCCGAGCCGTACACGCCCACCAGCGGCGCGTGCACCAGCGTCTTCACCCGGCCCTGCGCGTTGGCGAGCTTCCAGGTGCGGGCGAGCTCTTCCATGAACTCCTGTGAGGTCTCGACGTTCGACTCGCTGACCCACACGAAGGGGTTCTTCACCTGCGGCCACGCGTGCGCGAGCTGCGCCATCTTCGCGTTGCCCAGCGTGCCCAGCGCACCGACCGCGAGGCGGAAGCGCTGCGGGTACTTCTCGACGAAGCGCTTCGCCACCGGGTACGCGGCGTCACCTTCCGACGCGAGGCACATCAGCACCTCGAAGGCGGCCGGGGCCTGCAGACGCGCGAAGCTCTCGAGGTTCTCTTCGAGCCGAGGGTCGAGGCCGCTCATCGGCTTCATCACCGTGATGAGGAGATCGGCGTCGGTCAACGCGATCGCCGCGCGACGGCGCGCCCGCAGCCAGGCAAAGAACGTCCCTACCAGCGTGACGACAGTTCCGGCGCTGGCGACGGCCCACCACACGTAGGTCATGGCCCCGCTGGTAACACCGTTGGTCAACACGTGTCACCGCCGGAACCGCAAGTGTGCCTTCTGGAAACGTTCATGATGGTGCCCCTCCCGACCCCGTGTGGTGTGCATGTTGAGTGGCCGCGGCCCCGACGCAACGATCATCTGACGCGCCAAACTCGATTGCAGCGCCCCGAAAACGAGGGTAGGCGCAGCCCACTTCGATGAAGCGCGTCCTCGACTGGTTGATCTCCGCTTCCGCTCGCCACCCGTTCCGCATCGTCGGGCTGTCGCTGGTGGTCGCCGTCACGGCCAGCGTGATGTCCTCGCAGCTCGGGTTCCGCGGCGACTTCACCGAGCTGCTCCCGGCCACCACCGCCGAGGTGAAGGATCTCAAGGAGATCGAAGACCGCGCCGGCGGCACCGGGTACCTCATCGTGCAGGTCGTGGGAGGCACGGTCGAAGAGCGTCGCGCCTTCGCCGGGGAAGCCGCCGCGGCCATCGAGGCCCGCAAAGACGTGGTGCGCTTCGTGGAGTGGAAGTTCGACACCGGCTTCCTCGCCCGACGGGCGCTGCTGCTGCTGAACACCGAGAAGCTCGAGTCTCTCAAGAACGACCTCGCCGCGCGCATCGAGTTCGAGAAGAAGATCGCCAACCCGCTGTATGTCGACCTGGGCGAAGAGACGCCACCGCTCGACTTCCAGGCGATCGAGAAGAAGTACGCCCCCCGCGCGACGCAGGGCGACTACCTCGAGTCGAAGCACGGCGACGAGCTGTACCTGCTGGTGAAGGCCACCTCCACCCCGGCCGACCTCGACTTCAACCGCAAGCTGATCGCCGCGGTCACCGAGGCCGCGGGCAGCGTGCAGAAGGCGAAGTTCCCGCAGGTGAAGGTGCAGTACACCGGAGCCTACGTGGTGCGCGTCGAAGACGACGACGCGATGCAGGCCGACCTCGCGCGCTCGGTGGTGATCGCCGCGGTGATCACGCTGATCATCATCCTGGCCATCAGCCGGCGGGTGGCGATCCTCGCGGTGGTCGCCTTCCCGGTCGGCATCGGCATCTCGGCGACCTTCGCCTTCGCGTGGCTGCTGATCGGCCACCTCAACCCGGTCACCGGGTTCCTCGGCGCGATCCTCATCGGGCTCGGCATCGAGTACGGCCTGCACCTCGCGATGCGCTACTGGGAAGAGCGCGCGCGCCTCGAGCCGCTGGAGGCCATGCGAGAGACGATTCACGGCACCTTCGGGGGCGCGCTGTCGTCGGCCGTCACCAACGCCGCCGCGTTCTTCGTGCTGGTCTTCGCCGAGTTCGAGGCCTTCAAGCAGTTCGGGAAGATCGCCGCCTTCGGCGTGATGGCGACGCTGCTGGCCACCTATGCGTTCGGCCCTGCCCTGCTCTTCCTCTCGGAGCGCTTCGCCCTGCGCAAGCCCAAGCCGGTGCAGCCCGACGCGCCCGAGAAGCCGGCGTGGCGGCCGTCGAACGGGTTCCTCGGCGGCATCGTGGCGGTGATGACGCTGGCCGTCGCGGGCTCGCTCACCGTCAGCCCGCAGGTCGGCTTCGAGACCAACCTCCTCAAGATGAAGGGCGAGGGTCAGGCCGCCGAGCTCGAGATCCACATCGCCGAAGAGATGGGGGTCCTCATGATCCCCGGCGTGGTGTGGGTCGACAGCCTCGAGACCGCGCGCAAGGTCAGCGACATCGCCCATGACGTGCAGGGTGAAGACGGCGGCGAGACGAGCAACATCGCGCAGATCGCCTCGCTCAACGACCTGTTGCCGTCCGACACCGCGCGGCGGCTGACGATCATGAACGAGCTGGGCACGCTGCTCGAGAAGCTCCCCAACTCGAAGAAGGAAGACGACCGGGTCAAGAAGCTGGTCGAGATGACGCAGGCCAAGCCGTGGACGGTGGACGAGCTGCCCACCGAGTTCCGCCGGCGCTTCGAGCCCTTCGACGGGAAGGGCACCTTCGTGCTGCTCTTCCCCCGCTACGGGCTCCACGACGTGAAGAAGCTCGAGGCGTGGGCCGCGGATCTCAACACCGTGGGTCGCCGCGCCGAGGCCGCCGGGGCGCACGCGCCGATCCTCGACGCCAACCGGCTGGCCGCGAAGATCTTCGCGCTCATCCGCCAGGACGGGCCGCTGGTGATGGGCCTCGCCGCGCTGGTGGTGTTCTTCACCATCTGGATCGCGCTCAAGAAGCTGACCCACGCGCTGATGGTGACCGGCCCGCTCTTCGCCGGCATGGCGTGCCTGCCCGGTGGGATGTGGCTGGGCGACATCTCGCTCAACTTCCTCAACGTGGTGGTGCTGCCGAACCTGTTGGCGATCGCCGTCGACAACTCGGTGCACGTCTTCCACCGGTACCAGGAAGACGGCCCCGGCTCGATGTCGCGCATCATGCGCAGCACGGGCATCACCGCCGTCGTGGCCACCTGCTCCAACGCGGCGGGCTACGCGTCGATGCTCATCGCCCGCCACGCCGGCCTGCGCAGCGTCGGGCTGCTGGCGGTGGTGGGCGTGGTGTGCACCTTCCTCGGCACCACCATCCTCTTCCCGTCGTTGATCGAGCTGCGCGAGCGCCTCACCGGGGGCGGGATCCCGCCGCCCGAGGGCGAGCCCAAGAAGACCTGAAGGTTCAGCTCAGCCGCTTCTTCATCTCGAGGTGCGGCATGCCCGCTTCCTCGAAGACGGCGCCGTACGGCTCGTAGCCGTGGCGCTTGTAGAACTCCATCGCCGACAGCTGCGCGTGCAGCAGAATGCCCGCCAACCCCCGCCGTCGCGCCTCGGCCTCCAGGGCCTGCAGCAGCCGCGAGCCGGTGCCGCCCTTGCGGTTCGACTGCAGCACCGCCATGCGACCCACGCGGCCCCACGCGCCCTGCTCACCTTCGGGGGCCTGTGGGAGCGCGACCAGCCGCCCGGTGCCGATGGCGTGCTTGCCGGCCATCGCCAACACGTGAAAGGCCTGCGCGTCTTCGGCGTCGCGCTCGAGTGACTCGGGCACGCTCTGCTCTTCGATGAAGACGATCTCGCGAATGGCGAGCGCCTGAAAGAGCTCGCCTTCATTCTCGACGGGCTTGATGACGATGTTCGATGCGGTATCGCCCGACATGGCCGGGCCCTATAGAGGAATTCTCCGTGAGTGCCCAGCCCGGCGAGCGGCCGTACCCGCTCATGGTCTTCTACGTCCTCTTCTTCATGACCGTGGGCATCTCGCTCCCGTTCATGCCGGGGTATTTCAAGACGTTGGGGTTCAATGGGTCTGAGTCGGGGCTGCTGTTGTCGATCAGCCCGGGCTTCGCGCTGGTGATGCCGCCGCTGTGGGGGCAGCTCGCCGATCGTTCAGGCCGGCCGGGGGTGGTGCTCTTCGTCACCACCGCGGGCGGCGCGCTCGGCTACGCGCTGCTGGCCCACGCCACCAGCTTCACCGACGCGCTGCTCGCGCTGTGCGTGCACGCCACGTTCGCCTCGAGCCTCACCTCGCTGGCCGACACGCTGGCGCTCCACCACGTACAACAGCACGGCGGCTCGTACGCCCGCATTCGCCTGTGGGGCTCGATCGGCTTCGTGCTCGCCTCGCTGCCCTTCGGCTTCCTGGTGACGGAGATCGATCGCACCACCGTGCTCGCGCCGCTGGTGCTGCTCGCGCTGGCCGCGGTCTCGGTGGGCCTCACCCTGGCGCGCGTGCCGGTGAAGGTGCACGCCGGCCCGAAGCCGACGCTCGCCAACGCGGTGGCCCTGGCGAAGCACCCGGAGATCGGCTTCTTCCTGCTCGCCACCGCGCTGCACTGGATCTCGTGCGCCCCGTACCACGGCAGCCTCGCCCCTCACGTGCGCGCGCTCGGCCTGCCGCCCTCGGTGGTCGGGCTGTGCGCCAGCGTCGGCGTGCTGTCGGAGGTGGCGGTGATGTTCACCTGGTCGCGGTGGGCGCCGCGCTGGCCGGTGCGCCGGCTGTTGATCGCCTGCTTCGTGTTGAGCGCCGCGCGCTGGGCGGCGATGGCGTTGACCAGCAACCCGGTGGTGCTCGTCGCCACGGCCGCGCTGCACGGCTTCACCTTCGGCGCGTTCTACCTGTCGTCGGTGACGTGGATGGTCGATCGCGCCCCCGGCTCGCTGCGCGCCACCGGCCAGTCGTTGTTCGTCGCGGCGACCTTCGGCATCGGCGGCATCATCGGCTACCGCGGCGCGGGCGCGCTCTACGACGTCATCGGCGGGCACCGGCTGTTCGCGGTCGCGGCGGTGATGGCGCTGCTCCCCGCGCTGGTGTTGTGGCTCACCCCGGCCCGCGCAGAACCTGCGCGCCCGATCGCGTCATGAAGATGCACTGAAGCAGCCCGTCGAGCGCGGCGATGCTACCTTTCTCGTCGATGCGACGCGCTCTCACGTTCCTGGTCCTGGTCGTCTCGCTCCCCTCGTTCGCGCAGAAGGAAGAGATCTTCGGCACTGGCAAGCCGCCGAACTTCCGCGAGGAGAACATGGACCGACGCTTCCTCAAGTCGAAGTTCGCCAAGCTGCTGACGACCGGCACCGAAGACCCGGGCTGCGTGCAGGTGGCCGGCGGCCTCTTCGTCGCGCTCGCCGAGATCGCGCCGATGCTCCACAAGAAGGACGAGAACTTCACGCTGCCGCCCGAGTTGCAGGACGCGGTGCAGACCCAGCTCACCACGCCGGGCTTCCCTGCCGTGGCGTACCTGGTGTCGATGGTGCGGAAGATCATGATCGACAAGCGCATCTCCGACGAGTGGCTCGCCACCGCCGAGGCGCTCAACAAGAAGGTGAAGCTGATCGACCTCGCGAAGCTGAAGATGATCAACGAGCAGATCAGCCCCATCGACTCGGCGTACTTCAGCATCCCGCTCCTCAAGGAGCGCTACACCGTCGAGGCGCTCAACGCGAACAGCGCCGTCACCACCGACGTCATCGGAACCTTCCGCGACACCTACCTCGATCGCGACATCGCCTGGAGCGGCGCGACGCTGGTCGACATCGGCATCAACCAGCCCAAGGGCAGCAAGAAGGGCAAGAAGAAGCTCTACCGTGACGCCGCGGCCGAAGAGCTGGTCGCCGTGCTGCAGTGGATTCCGCCCGACCCGCGCCTCAAGCAGGTCGATCTCCTCGCGCAGGCGCCGATCAAGGTGCAGCCGGTCACCATCTACGTGCGGCTCCAGTCGAAGCAGTTCGCCGACATCGAGAAGTTCCACCGGGGCCAGCGCGTGCTGATCAAGGGCCGCTTCTGGGAGATGAACAAGGACGTCACCGAGCTCGAGGTGCGCGACGGGTTGATCTTCGACGATCGCGACTGGAGCCAGGGCGTGTTGCTCGGCCGCCCGGAAGACGTCGCCACCTGCCCCGCGGCGATCAACGAGCTCACCGGCACCGCTCCTGCGCAGCCCGGCGGCTTCAAGCACTGAAGCTGTAGGTTTCCAGCGCACTCAGAAATCGCCTGCCAGCCGTCTCGCGAAGACCGGCTTCGCCCTGCCACTGGACTCGCGGGGCCCGGCAAGTACCTGAAACCAGTGAGTGATTGACCCGGCACGCGGCCTGCTCAAGCCGCCCGCCCTATGAAGGTCGATCCCCGGGCCGCCGCAGCGCAGGTCGTCAAAGCACAGCCCTTCAAGCAGCTGCTCGCTGAAGCGAAGGCCGAGCTCAAGAAGGACCCCCGGCCCGCGCTGCCCGTCGTGGCGAAGCCGGCGGCCGTCGCGAAGAGCGTCACCGCCACTGCGCCGAAGCCCGCCGCGGCGGCCCCCCGCACCACCGTCGCCCTCACGCAGCAGCGCGCACGGGTGCACGTCGAAGCCGAGGCGCAGCGGCTGGGCACGGTGCGCAGCGAGCACGCCCGCACCGCTGACGCGCTCACCCACACCCGCGCGCAGCAGACCGAAGCCGTCGTCGAGCGCAGCCACGCCCGGCTCCTCGACTTCATCACCCGCGAGCTGAGCCAGGAGCCGACGCCCACCGAGCCCCGGCTGGCCGTCGGGCATCACCTCCAGCCGGCGGCGCTGGTGGCGCCGACCGCTGCACCGCCCAGGGTCGAGGCGCCGCCCGAGGCGAAGGCCGCGCAGGCGGTGGCGTTGATCGAGAAGATCGAGGTGTTCGTGCGCTCGCAGCGCCCGGGGTTGGCGCTCACGCTCAACAACAGCCTCGGCGCTCACGTGGAGATCGAGCGCATCGGCCCGAAGGAGATCGCCCTGAAGCTGGTGGGGCACCGCGGGCCGCCGACCGCCGAAGCAGTCAGCCGCATCCGCGAAGAGCTGCGCGCGCGCGGCCTGAAGGTCGGCGCGCTGTCCGTCGCGTGACGGTTACTTCCCGCCCGGGCTCATGTCGAGCAGCGAGCGCTTGTCCTGCTTGTCCTTGAACTGTTCGGCCTCGGGGAGCGCGGCGCGCTTCTCGTTGATGTTCGGCCACTTGGTCGCGAGCTCGGCGTTGAGCGACTTGTATTCCTTCCACTTCTCCGGGAGATCGCTCTCCGCGAAGATCGCCTTCGTCGGGCACACCGGCTCGCAGGCGCCGCAGTCGATGCACTCGTCAGGGTGGATCACGAGGAAGTTGGCGCCCTCGTAGAAGCAGTTGACCGGGCAGACCTCGACACAGTCGGTGTACTTGCACTTGATGCAGGGCTCGGCGACGACGTAGGCCATGAGCGGCGACTCCTGGTGACGGGAAAGGCAACGCACTTTCTCTACCGTCAGACGCCGTGCGATTCATCAAGAAAACCCGTTAGTGTCCGCGCGCATTTTGCACCCCGGGTGCTGGTGGGCACCCCTTCGCACGCCTACGGCCGTCGGCGCGCACTTCGAGGAGAACATGCTGTCCATTGCTCCATTGATTCTCGCTGCCAGCGTCTTCACGCCGCAGCCGACGCAGATGTTGCCCAACGCCGACACCGGCGCCCCGAAGCTCGAGGTGGGGCTGCTGTCGCCGCCGCTGTCGGGCGAGCTGGTGAGCGCGGTGCGGGGCTGGGCGCTCTCGCAGCGCGAACGCTACGGCCTGCCGCTGGGCTCGACGCTCGAGTCGAAGGACGCGTTCAGCACGCGGTTTGGCGCCAGCTTCCATCTCCAGCAGCTGCTCGGCGACGTCGAGGTGTACCAGGCGAAGCTGGTCGTCACGCTCGATGAGAAGCGCCAGGTGGTGCAGGTCGCCTCGAGCCTCGCCACGTACACCCGCGTGCTCGACGGGGAACGCCTCTCGTTCGACGACGCGATGAAGCGCGCGGCGAACACCCTGCCCCTCGTGGCGCTGCGCCCAGACGGCGTGCCCTACGGCGGCGCGAAGCGCTTCTTCTTCCTCGTCGGCACCGAGCTTCACGGCGGCTACGTGGCCAACGTGCAGTCGCTCGATCTGCAGAAGAACTGGTACGTCGGCCTCGACGCGGTCACCGGCCAGCAGCTCTTCGTGCAGAACCGGGTGCACCACGGCGCCCTCGACGCGAAGGTGTACCCGGTGAGCCCGGGCGGCCTAGACGCCGGCGTCGGCGCGACGGCGACGGTGACGCGCACGCTGACCCACGCCGACGGCGGCTCGATGATCGGCGACACCTGCGTGGTGCCGCAGCTCGACGGCGGCTTCCCGTCGTTCCCCAACGACGCGGGCCAGCTCTGTGGCGATCAGCTCATGATGTACAACTGCTGCCCCACCGAGGGGTGCGCGCCCGACGCCGGTCCGAAGCGCGTGGGGGGCATGATCAGCTTCATGGGCATTCCGGTGACCTACGACGTGGCGGTGTGCGATCGCCTGCGCCGCGCATCGAACGTCACCAACGGCACCGGCGACTACGTGTACGCGCCGGTCGACCCGCCCGCGAACCAGTCGACGGTGGTGAGCTCGGACCTCGCGAACTCCGACGAGTTCGCCGAGGTGCACTCGTTCTACCACGTGAACACCGTCTACGACTGGATGCGCAAGCTCTCGAGCAAGGCCGCGCCCATCTACGGCAGCACGCCCAACATCCAGCCGTTCAAGATGCGCGATGAGCGACGCAACCCGGCGGTGAAGGTGGCGGTGTGGAGCAACGTGATGTTCCCCAACTTCAACGAGCTCTTCGCCGGCGGCGCCAACTGCATTCTCAACCCGCCGTGCCGCGCCAACACCCTGCTGCGCGTCGACAACGCCGCCTTCTTCCCGCGCGAGCAGTTCTCGCAGCTGCCGCTCCCCGGCTTCGACACCGGCGCCGACACGCTGATGATCTTCCAGGGCAACGCGGCCGACGCGGCCTACGACGCCACGGTGATCCAGCACGAGTTCGGTCACGGCGCGGTGTACGCCACCGCGGCCATCACCTTCGACGAGATCGCCCTCGACCAGCGCTCGGCGAACAACGAAGGCGGCGCGCTGCACGAAGGCTTCGCCGACTACATCGCCGCGGCCTTCAACAATCTCCCCGAGGTGGGCCCGTACTTCGGCCCGCGCGCGCTGGCCGGCCAGCCCATGGCGCCCGGCGTGCGTACCGACAGCTACCTGCGCTCGATGGACAACACCGACAAGTGCCCGGAGGTGCTGTGGGGCGAGGTCCACCAGGACGGCCAGCACGTCGCCGGCGCCCTGTGGGAAGCGCGCAAGACGGTGTTCCAGGGCACGGACAACGGCGAGACCTTCGACGCGGCGTTCTACGCGATGCTGGTGTCGATCACCCCCAACGCCGACTTCGCGATGGTGGCCAGCGCCATGTCGGCGCGCCTGGTGCCTGCCTTCCCGTCGATCGCCACCGCGGCCGCGCAGATGACGCAGATCTTCTCGGCGCGCGGCGTGATCGGCTGCTCGAAGGTGCTGACCGCTGACGCGACCAACCTGCCCCGCCCGTACTACGGCATCGCGACCGCCAGCGCGTCGCTGGGCAACTCGGTCATCCCCGGCCCCGTGCAGTTCAAGGTCTCGGCGCCGGCCGGCGCGCTGCGCGTTCGGGTGACCGGCGCGCAGGGCGGTGGTGGTGGATTCGGGGGCCAGCCTCCCGCGGTGACGGTGCTGGCGAAGCTCGGCTCGCCCCTCACCTTCGTGCGTCAGGGCGGCACGCTGCAGAACGACTCGGCCGCGCGCGCGACGATGGTGGCCGCCGGGCAGAACGTCACCGGCGCCGTCACCGTCAACGCGCCCTGCAACTCGGACATCTACGTGACGCTCGCCGCGGCTGGTGGTGGCGCGACGCTGCAGAACGTCACCGTCGAGGTCGACCCGCTCGTCAACTGCATGGTGCCGTCGGCCGATGGCGGCATGGGCGGCGGAGCGGGCGGCGGTGGGGGTGGGACTGGTGGCGGCAGCGGCACCACCACGCAGACCGTGCCTTCGGTGGGCGCGAACAGCACCACCGAGCAGCCGAACGCGAAGACCGGGTGTGGATGCACGTCGCCGGCGGACTTCGGGGCGCCGTTGATGGCGCTGGTGATGGTGATGGTGGGGCGGCGTCGCCGGCATCGCGGGTAAGCGGGTTAGCCAGGCTGAGTTGGGTCAGCCCCTCACCCCGACCCTCTCCCCGCTCGCGGGGAGAGGGAGTTACCAGGCGCCGATGTCTTCGGTGGCCTTCTTCAGCCTCGACTTCGCCATGGTCTTCTCGGCGAGGTCGCGGGTCGCCTTCCAGGTCTTGAGCTGCTCGTCGGTCGCCGCGTCGCGGAGGTCTTCCTTCACGGCCAGCGACTGGTGCTCCGACGAGATGTTCCACACCCCGCCCTCTTCGACGAGGGTCCACAAGAAGCGGAATGCGGGGAACACCTGCTGCTTCTTGCCGCTGCCGACACGCTGCACGACGACCGCCGCGGCCCAGCCCGACTTGCCGCCGGGCGCGAGCTTGACGCGCAGGTTGCCGTCGAGCTTCCACGTGTAGCCCGCCTTCTTGATCGCCCCGAGCTGCGGCTTGATCAGATCCTTGAAGGCCTTGCCGCCGATGAAGACCTCCGCGGCCGAGGTGCCGAGTTGCACGAACTCCGCACGCTCGGACGTGCGATCGACCTTCACCCCGTAGTCGTCGAGCGACCGCTTCACCACGCCGACCACCTGATCGGCGTCGGGGCTGCGATCGTTGGTCACGTCGGCCGGGGCGATCAGCTTCTTCGTGGCGTCAGGCGCGAAGACCAGCGAGTCCGGCACCGACAACGAGACGTGCAGTGCGTCGACGCGCCAGCGCTCGCCCTCGCGCGTGAGGTGGGCGGTGATGCGCGGCAGCCAGACCTCCGTAGTGCCCTTGTGCGTGGTGGTGACCTTCGGGAGGTCGAACGCCCACGCGGCGTACTCCTCGGCGGCGAGGCCCACCACGATGCGCGAGTCTTCGACCTTGAGGGTGTCGCCCGACAGGCCGATCGGCAGCAGCGCCTGGCGCGCGCGCTCGTTGATCACCGTGCCACCCAGCCAGGTGTCCGAAGGGCCGAGCCCGAACACCAGCGCGTCGTCGGTGAAGAGCGGCTCGAGCTGATCGGCGTCACCGGCCTCGACGGCGCGGTACACCTTCTCGAGCGTCTCGCGCGCGGCCTCCGCGGGCTCGAGCACCTTCGTCGCTTCGACCACGCGCTTCGGCGGCGCCTTCGGGCAGGCGAGCAACAGCAACGAGACCACGAAGAGCAGACGACGCACGGGGGCACTTTCGTATGAGCCCCACGCGCTGTCACGTTCAAGCCGGCGGCACGGCCCCCAGGTAGTCGAGGGGATCGACCGGCACGCCGTCTTTGCGCACCTCGAAGTGCAGGTGCGGGCCGCTGGTGCGACCCGAGTCGCCGACGGTCGCCACCACCTGTCCCGCGCGCACCTTCTGGCCGGTCTTCACGCGGAGATCGCGGTTGTGTGCGTAGAGCGTGATGAGCCCGCCGTCGTGCTCGACGATCACGATCAACCCGTAGCCCTTCTGTTCACCGGCGAAGAGCACCGTGCCGGGCGCGGCGGTCTTCACCGACTGGCCGGCAGGCGCCGCGAGATCGATGCCGTCGTGCGGCTCCTTCCCCTTCTTGCCGAAGCGCGCGTAGAGCACGCCGCGCAGCGGCCACTCGAGCACGCCGCTGCCCCGCCCCACGCGCACCACCTTCGGTGGCTTCTTCTCGGGCGGCGCACTCGCAGACGACGCGGTGACCGGCCGGGGCTGTGCCTCAGGCTCGGGAGCGTCGTATTCCGGCACCGCTCGGCGCTCGCGCGCGCCAGGCACGTAGAGCAGCTCGCCCGCTTTGAGCTCGCGCGGGTCGTCGATGCGGTTGGCGTCCATCAGCTCTTCGACCGAGAGGCCGTAGGCGCGGGCGATGCGGTACAGCGTCTGCCCCTTCTGCACCGGGTGCGTCACCATCGACTGATCGGGCTCGACGTGGGTGGTGAGCGCGCCGGCTTTCGTCGAGACCTGCGTCGTGGCGCACCCCGAGCCGAGCAGTGACACGAATGCCACTGCCAGCCATCGCGCTGGCGCCGCCGAGCTCATCGGGCTGCAGTGTCGTTCAACCCCTCCCCGGGGCAACTTCACGACCGCGGCAGCGTCACTTCAGTTGGGAAAAGCCCTCGAGCTTCCACTCGCGCAGCGGGGCGAGGAACTCGTGCTGCGTGAGGTCGAGCATCAGCGGGGTGATCGACGCGCGGCGCTCGTCGTGAATCGCGGTGACGTCGGTGCCGGGCTCCTTCACGTGCTCGTAGCCGGTCCCGCCGATCCAGTAGTACCGGCGGCCGCGCGGGTCTTCCTTCTCGATGACGTCGGCCCCGTAGCTGTGTCGCCCCAGCCGGGTGACCTCGTAACCGGAGATCGGCCCGTACGACGGCAGGTTGACGTTGAGCAGCATGCGCGCCGGCAGCGGCGAGGCGAGCGCGGTCTTCACCAGCGAGTGGGCGAAGGCCGCGGCGTGCTCGAACTCGAAGGTGCGCCGGGTGGCGAGGCTGAAGGCGATGGCGGGCACGCCGAGAATGCAGCCCTCCATCGCGGCGGCGACGGTGCCGGAATAGATGACGTCGTCGGCGAGGTTGGGGCCGTGGTTGATGCCCGAGAGCACCAGCGTGGGCTTGCCGTCCTTCAGCAGGTGGTTGAGCGCCACGTACACGCAGTCGGCGGGCGTGCCGTCGACGGCGAACCAACGGTCCTGCTGCTTGCGGATGCGCAGCGGGTGGTGGAGCGAGAGCGAGTGGCTGGTGGCGCTCTGCTCGTGCTCGGGCGCGACCACCCACACCTCGCCGAGCGGCTCCACCGCCTGCACCAGCGCGTGGAGCCCGCGGGCGTGAATGCCGTCGTCGTTGCTGACGAGGATGCGGGGCATCACTGCTTGATCGCGCCGCGACCGGCGTAGCGGGCGTGCTCGCCGAGCTCTTCTTCGATGCGCAGGAGCTGGTTGTACTTCGCGATGCGATCGCTGCGGCTGGCCGAGCCGGTCTTGATCAGGCCGCAGTCGAGCGCGACGGCGAGGTCGGCGATGGTGGTGTCTTCGGTCTCGCCCGAGCGGTGGCTCATCACCGAGGTGTAGCCCGCGCGGTGCGCCATGCGCACGGCGTCGAAGGTCTCGGTGAGCGTGCCGATCTGGTTCACCTTCACGAGGATCGAGTTGGCGATGCCCTTCTCGATGCCCTGCTGCAGGCGGGTGACGTTGGTGACGAAGAGATCGTCGCCGACGAGCTGCACCTTCTTGCCCATCGCGTCCGACAGCTTCTTCCAGCCCTCCCAGTCGTCCTCGGCGCAGCCGTCTTCGATGCTGACGATGGGGTACTTCGCGGCGAGCTCCTGGTACCAGGCGACGATGCCCGCGTTGTCGAGCGCCTTGCCGTCGGCCTTGAAGTTGTACTTCTTGCTGCCCTTGTCGAAGAACTCCGAGGCGGCGACGTCGAGGCACAGCGCGATCTGCTCGCCGGCCTTGAAGCCAGCGGCGCTGATCGCTTCCATGATCAGCTTGAGCGCGTCTTCGTTCGAGGCGAGGTCGGGCGCGTAGCCACCTTCGTCACCGACGCCGGTCGCGAGCTTCTTGCCCTTGAGGATCTTCTTGAGCGCGTGGAACACCTCGGCGCCCCAGCGCAGGCCCTCGGAGAACGACTTCGCGCCCCAGGGGAGCACCATGAACTCCTGCACGTCGACGCGGGTGTCGGCGTGGGCGCCGCCGTTCAAGATGTTCATCATCGGCACCGGCAGGGTGCGGGCCTGCGCGCCGCCGATGTATCGGTAGAAGGGAAGGCCGACCTCCAGCGAGGCCGCGCGGGCCGCCGCCATCGACACCGCGAGGATCGCGTTGGCGCCGAGCTTGCCCTTGTTGGCCGTGCCGTCGAGCGCGTTGAGCTCACCGTCGAGCGTGGCCTGATCGGCGGCGTCGAGGCCGAGCATCGCGGGCGCGATGACGTCGTTGACGTGCTGCACCGCCTTGAGCACGCCCTTGCCGAGGTAGCGCGCCTTGTCGCCGTCGCGCAGCTCGGCGGCTTCGTGTTCGCCCGTGCTGGCGCCCGAGGGCACCGCCGCGCGGCCGGTGACGCCGCTGTCGAGCACGACCTCCGCTTCCACCGTCGGGTTGCCACGTGAATCGAGGATCTCGCGCGCCTTGACGTGAACGATTTCGGTCATGGCGCCGCTTCTAACCAGTGAACGCAGAGCGATGAAGTGTGAACTAGCGTGCGCTGCGCCATGGAACTCGTGCTCGCAGGCGTCACCAAGACGTACCCCAACGGCGTCAAGGCCTTGAATGAAGTGACCCTCACCATCCCCCGGGGGATGTTTGGGCTGCTCGGGCCGAATGGGGCCGGTAAGTCGTCTTTGATGCGCAGCGTGGCGACGCTGCAGGCGATCGACGCGGGCACGATGACCTTCGACGGCATCGACATCGCGAAGGAACCCGATCGCCTGCGCGACGTGCTCGGCTACCTGCCGCAAGACTTCGGCGTGTACCCCAAGGTCACCGCGTGGGACATGCTCGACCACCTCGCGCAGCTCAAGGGGCTGAGCCGCCGCGCCGAGCGCCACGACGTGGTGAAGGCGCTGCTGACCAAGACCAACCTGTGGGACCACCGCTTCCGCCGGCTGGGCGGCTACTCGGGCGGCATGAAGCAGCGCTTCGGCATCGCGCAGGCGCTGATCGGCAACCCGAAGTTGATCATCGTCGACGAGCCGACCGCGGGTCTCGACCCCGCCGAGCGGTTCCGCTTTCACAACCTGCTGTCGGAGATCAGCGAAGACGTGGTGGTGCTGCTGTCGACGCACATCGTCACCGACGTCGCCGACCTGTGCCGGAACATGGCGATCCTCGCAAGCGGCAAGGTGGTGCTGCACGGCCACCCGCTCGAGCTGATGAAGCAGATCGAGGGCCGCATCTGGAAGAAGTTCGTCACCGCCGAGGAGCTCGAGGCACTGGGCCGGGCGATGCCGGTGATCGCGGTGCGGCGCGTGGCCGGGCAGCGGCTGGCCCACGTCTTCGCCGACAGCCGGCCGGAAGGCTTCGAGGTGGTGGAGCCGGATCTCGAAGACGTCTACTTCCAGGCGCTCTCGACGACGCAGAAGGCGGCGTGATGCTCGGCGCGATCATCGGCTTCGAGCTGCGGCGCCGGCTCAAGATGTTGTCGTCGTACGTCTACGCGGTGGTGCTCTTCACGTCGGGCTTCTTCCTGATGGCGGCGAGCGCGGGCCTGTTCAAGAGCCTCAGCGCGTCCAGCGGCAGCGAGCGCGTGCACGCCAACAGCCCGCACTCGGTGTTCGCGAACCTGAACGTGATGGCGCTGCTGGGCCTGTTCACGGTGGCGGCGATCTTCGGGCAGGCCGCCTCGCAGGACTTCAACACCGGCACCTGGCCGCTGATCTTCACCCGCAACGTGAAGAAGGCCACCTACCTGGTCGGCCGCTTCCTCGGGGCGTACGTGTTCTCGGCGGGCCTGTTCCTCTCGATCGGCGCGGGGTTGATCACCGCGGCGGTGCTGACCGGCTTCATCGATCACTCGCACCTCGGCGATCACCGGCTCGAGGTGTACCTGTGGCCGTACCTCATCAGCGTGTGGCCGATGTTGTTCGTCACCGGCGCGCTGTTCTTCTCGCTGGCCGCGCTGAGCCGGCAGATGGCGCCGGTCTACGTGGGCGTGGTGGTGCTGGTGCTGGGCTACCTGGTGATCAGCTCGGCGATCGGAGACGTGCAGAACCGCACGCTCGGCTCGCTGCTCGACCCGTTCGGCTTCATCGCCTTCGACGTCGCCACCCGCTACTGGACCCCCGCCGAGCGCAACCGCGACCTGATGCCGCTGACCGGCCTGTTCCTCGCCAACCGGGTTCTGTGGCTGGGCGTGGGCGCGGCGCTGCTCGGGCTGACCATCAACCGCTTCCGCACCACCGTCGACGAGCAGAAGGGCCGCGGGCCGATCGACGACGAGCAGGGCGCCGTCGGGCCGCTGCCCACCACGCGCCCCGACGCGACCACCTCAGGCTGGCTGCGCACCGCCGTGGCGACGGGCTGGCTCCACTTCCGCGACGTGGTCCGCAGCCCGGTCTACTGGTCCTTCGTCGCCGCGGGCCTGCTCTTCGTGCTCATCGGGTTGGTGGTGGCGAAGGAGATCTTCGGCACCCCGACCTACCCGGTGACCTGGCGGGTGCTCGAGCTGGCGGGCGGCACGTTCGCCGGCTTCACCATCATCACCCTCACCTTCTACGCGGGTGAGCTGGTGTGGAAGGAACGCGACGCCCAGCTCGCCGACATCATCGACGCGTCGCGGGTGCCGACGTGGGTTCCGTTCTTCTCGAAGCTGCTGGCGCTGGTGCTGATCACCGCGTCGCTGCAGCTGGTGATCGGCGCGGCGTCGCTCCTCGCGCAGCTCAGCCGCGGCTTCGTGGACATCGAGTGGAGGCTCTACCTCAGCGAGCTGGTGCTCTTCGGGGTGCTGCAGGACGTGCTGATCGCCGTGCTCGCGCTGGTGGTGCAGATCTTCGTGAACCAGAAGTACCTGGGCCACGGGGTGATGGTCCTCTACTACGTGAGCCAGACGGTGCTCGGGCTGCTGGGGGTGGAAGACCGGCTGGCGCGCTTCGGCTCGGAGCCGCGCATCGAGTACTCCGACATGAACGGCTACGGCCACTGGATCCCCGCGGCGCTGGCGTACCGCGCGTACTGGTGGTCGCTGGCGACGGTGCTGTTGATCGTCGCGTTCCTCTTCGCGGCGCGAGGGAGAGCTTCCCGGCGGGGCGAGGTGGCGCTGGCGCGCTTCACCACCGGCTGGCGCGTGACGATCGCCGCGGCGCTGGTCTCGGCGATCGCGGTCGGCGGCTGGCTGTACACCGAGACGCACGTGCACCACCGCTACTCGACCTCGAAGGACGACGAGCGGGACAGCGCGCGCTACGAGAAGGAATGGAAGGCCTGGGCCAGCAAGCCCCTGCCGCGCATCGTCGACGCCGACATGCAGCTCGACCTCTTCCCCGACGAGTCACCGCCGCGGCTCGAGGCGAAGGGCACCTATCTCCTGGAGAACAAGACCAGCGAGCCCATCACCGACGTGCTGGTGCACCTGGGCACCGACGCGAAGGTCGAGCGGCTGGCGATCGGCGAGGTGACCACGCCCAGCCAGGTCGACGAGGCGCTGCAGCTGAAGGTCTTCACCCTCTCCCCGCCGCTGCAGCCCGGCGAGCGACGCCCGCTCACCTTCGCCCTGCGCTTCACCTCCGACCCGATCGTGCACCGCGGGCGCCGCACCGACGTGGTGGGCAACGGCACCTTCTTCAACAACTTCAACTTCCCGATGCTGGGCTACCAGGAAGCGAACGAGCTGAGCGACGACGGCGACCGCAAGGACTACGGGCTGCCACCGAAGGAGCGCATGCTCGATCGCGACGACCCCAGGGGGCTCGAGCGCAACTACATCCGCGGTGACTCGGACTTCATCGGCTTTCGCGCGACGATCAGCACCACCCGCGATCAGCTCGCCGTCGCTCCGGGCACGCTGATTAAGGAGTGGACCGAAGGCGAACGGCGCTTCTTCCGCTACGAGATGAACCAGCCGATCTTGAACTTCTTCTCGGTGCTCTCAGCCCGCTACGAGGTGAAGGAAGATCACTGGAACGACGTGAAGCTGCAGGTCTTCTACGAGCGCAAGCACCCGTACAACGTCGACCGCATGATGCAGGGCATGAAGGACGCGCTGGCGTACTGCAGCGCCGCCTTCGGCCCGTACCAGCACCAGCAGGCGCGCATCCTCGAGTTCCCGCGCTACCAGCTGTTCGCGCAGAGCTTCCCCAACACCATCCCCTACTCGGAGGGCATCGGCTTCATCGCCCGCGTGCGCGACGACAGCCCCGATGATCTCGACTACCCGTACTACGTGACCGCGCACGAGATCGCGCACCAGTGGTGGGCCCACCAGGTCGTCGGCGGCAACGTGCAGGGCGCGACGATGACCAGCGAGACGATGGCCCAGTACTCGGCGCTGATGGTGATGAAGCGGCGCTACGGCCCCGAGAAGATGCGGCGCTTCCTCAAGTACGAGCTCGACCACTACCTCGTGGGCCGCGTCACCGAGCGCAAGAAGGAGCTGCCGCTCTCGCGCGTCGAGAACCAGATGTACATCCACTACCAGAAGGGTTCGCTGGCCATGTACTGGCTGCAGGACCTGGTGGGCGAAGACGTCGTCAACCGCGCGCTGGGGAAATACGTCGAGGCGGTGAAGTTCAAGGGGCCGCCGTACACCAACTCGACGCAGCTGCTCTCGTACCTGCGCGCCGAGATCCCCGAAGAGCACCACGGCGTGCTGGTCGATCTCTTCGACACCATCACCATCTACGACAACCGCGCGGTGGAGGCCTCGATGGCGCAGAACGCGGCCGGTGGATGGGACGTGAAGGTGAAGGTGAAGACGGTGAAGTACCGCAGCGACGCCCAGGGTGAGCAGACCGAGGTCACGTTCGACGACGTGATGGAGATCGGCGCCCTCGATGACGACGGCAACGCGCTGTTCACCGAGAAGCGGCGGCTCAAGCAGGGCGAGACCGAGCTGACCTTCACCGTGCCGACCCGGCCCGCGCGCGTGGGCGTCGATCCGCTCAACAAGCTGGTGGACCGCACCAGCGACGACAACACCATCGCCCCCACCGAGCGCTGAAGCAGAAATGGGGTGAAACTCGCGGCGGCTGAGGTTCACTCCCCGAAGTTCCAGGAGGGGGCATGAACCGTCTCGTCGTCGCCGTGGTGGTGGGCGCGCTCGTCGGCGCAGCGGTCGTCTTCTTCCTTCGCGGCGAGGCGCCGGACGCCACGCCGCACGCGGCCCCCGGGCTCACCGGCGCCGCGCCAGCACCGGCCGCCCCCGCGGGCGACGGGCTGTACGTGAGCCCGTCGAGGCCGGGGTTGATCGTCACCACCACCCGCGACGGCCAGCCGCTGTCGGGCGTGCGCGTCGAGCTGTTCCGCGCCGAGCACGATCTGATCGACGAGGGCCATGCCTGGCGGCCGGCGGGTGACGAGCGCACCGACGACGCGGCGCGTGCCTCGTTCCCTGCGCTCGCGGGGCGGCACCTCGTGATCGGCACCGCCCCCGATGGGGCCCGCGCGGTGGAGATCTTCGACGTCGGCCGCGCCGCGCTCTCGACGCACCTCGTACTGACCTTCGGTGGGCTGCGCCGCCTCGAGGGCCGGGTGGTCGACGCGAAGACGAAGCAGCCGGTGCCCAACGCCACGGTGCGCGCCGACCCCGGTGAAGAGCGCTCAGTGCCGGTGGCGATCGCGCAGACCGACGGCTTCGGGCGCTTCGGGCTCGAGCTGCCGCCTTCTGAGCTGTGGCGCGTCGAGGCCAGCGCCCCGGGCTGGGTGTCGGTGGAGCCCGAGCTGGTGAAGGGCACGCAGACGCGGGTCGAGCTCTCGCTCGAGCGCGGGGTGAAGATCGACGGGCTGGTGCTCGGCGACGACGGCGCGCCCATCGCCAGCGCCGCGGTGCGGGCCGAGCCGGGAGACGTGCGGCTCAGCAGCGACGGGCGCGGCGCCTTCACCTTCTTCGCGCGCGCGGGGCCGCTGTCGGTGCACGCCGTGGCCACCGATGGGAGGCAAGGGCTGGCGCGCCTCGTCACCGCGCCTGAGACCGAGCGCGCCTCGGTCCAGCTCGTCTTGACGTCGGGCTTCACGCTTCAGGGCGTGGTGCGGGGAGAGAGCGGCGCCGACGTGCGCGTGCTGGCCGAGCCCGACTCGGTCGAGGTCGCCGCGATGCTCACCGGGCCCGACGGGCGCTTCGAAGCGAAGGGGCTGCCGAAGGGCCGCTACTCGGTGAAGGCCCAAAAGGGCCCGGGCCGCCGGGCGAGCGCGGTGGGCCTCGAGCTCCCGGGCGCCGGGCCGGTCGAGCTGACGCTGAGCCCCGCCGGCCGCGTCACCGGCCAGGTGGTCGACGAGGCGCAGAACCCCATCGGCGGCGCCACGGTGCGCATGACGTGGCCGCGCGGCATGCACGAGCTCGAGCGCACCGCGACCACCGGCGACGACGGCCGCTTCGACTTCGACGAGCTGCTGCCCTCGGAGCTGGTGCTCCAGGCGCACCTCGGCGAGGTGAGCTCGGAAGAGACGCCGACCTACGTGGGCCCGGGCGCCACCGCGACGCTGAACCTGGTGCTCGCCGCGCAGGGACGCCTGGTGGGCACCGTGACGTCGGACAACGTCGAGGAGATCTTCCTTCGCGGGCAGCTCTTCAAGCAGACGGTGCCGGTGGCGCAGCGGCGCTTCGAGGTGTTGCTCGCGCCGGGCCACTACACGGTGATGGTGCTGATGCGCGATCACTACGTGACCAACACCACCGTCGACATTCGCGGCGGCGAGGTCACCACCGTCACCGTCTCGACCGAGACCGACGACGACGGCGGGGTGCCCGAGCACTGGGCGATGATGCACCCCGAGCTGGGCAGCGGCCTGTCGTTCGAGAACTCGCCCGGCGGCGTGCGCGTGGACTTCTTGATGAGCGACTGCCCCGCGGCGCGGGCGGGCGTGAAGCTGGGCGATCTCGTGCTCAGCATCGACGGCGAGCCGACGCGCGATGCACGCGACGCCTTCGAGCGGGTGCGCGTGCCCAACGGCGAGGCGCTGTCGCTGGTGGTGCGGCGCGACGGCGTCGATCTGCCGGTCACCGTGAAATGAAACGGACCGGCGCTCTCCAGGGGAGCACCGGCCCGCGTCACTGCGAAGCTGCGACCGCGTTCAGCGGATCGACGCCTCGTAGATCTCCTTCACCAGCTTCGGGTCGACGAACGGGTTGCGCTCGTTGCGGCCGGTGAACGCCGCGTCGGTCTGCGGGCGCCACAGGAAGTCGGGGCTGGCGCTCGAGGGGTCCCAGCCGCCGTTGACGAACTTGCCGTTCTTCTCCTCGAGCCAGTAGCGGTAGGTCTCGCTGCCGCCACCACCGCCGAGCGACACCTTGCGCTCGACCCACATGATCTTGCCGTCGCCCGCGGGGCCGTGGTGGCCGTTCTTGAGCATCTCGTCCTTCGCCCACGAAGGCTTGAGGCCGTTTTTGTAGAGCACGTCGTCGGCCTTGTAGAAGTTGTAGTTCCACACGTGCTCGCCGCTGTCCTTGTCCATCACGGCGGGGCGGCCCGACTTGAGCCACTCGGAGATCGTCTCGTGCATCAGCACGGGATCATCGCGCTTGTCTTCGCGCGCCACGTAGCTGAGCTCGCTCTTCTTGAAGGTCTTCTCGGTGCCGTCCATCAGGCGGAACTTCACCTCGTCGGGCAGCTCGGTGCTCTTGATCTGCCAGTCCTGCTGGCGGCGATCGGTGCCGGTGAACTTGATCTCGGTGACCAGCGAGCCCTTGAGCTGCTGGCCGTTCTTCAGCGTCACGGTGTCGGGGTTCGCGTCGTAGCGGTTGCCGATGAAGTCCGAGCCGCCCCCCTGGCTGTCGGCGAGCACGGTGAGCAGGCCCTTGATGTCCTGCGTGGTGAAGGTGACGCCGTTGAGGGTGACGTCCTTCTTCGGCTCTTCGAAGAGGATGCCGGCGCGCGCCACCTTGTCGCAGCTGCCCCACCAGCCCACCGACATCGTGCCGTCAGTCTTGCCGTCCTTGCCGAACTGGCCGTTGCTGTCGATGAAGTCCCACTTCACGTCCTTGTCGATCTTCCCGTTGTTGTTGAAGTCGACGCCGGTGGTGGTCTCGGCGTCGCTCTCGGAGAGGCTCGAGTTGGGGATGTAGTGGCCCGATTCCTTGTTGATGAGCCAGTTGAGGTTGGGCTTGAGCTCGAAGTCGCGCGCGCCGGTGGTGCCGCCGCGGGCCTTGAGCAGGCCGTCGAGCTTGTCGAGCGCGCCGTTCTTCGCCCACAGGTTGCTCGACGCCGAGCCGTCGGAGTTGCCGTAGCCGGCCATGGGCCAGTACGTCGTCGTCCACGGCATGCGCCTGGCCTCGATGGTGACCTTCTCGGGCTGGTTGGTGACGGGCGGCGTCACCACCGCGGTGCCACCCATCAGCCGGGTGAACTCGGTCTTCGCGGCGGCGGTGAACTTCGAGCCGTGGGTGGAGAGGATCGCGGCGAGCTCGGCCTTCTCGGCGGCGTCGATGCTCCCGCCGTCCTGCGCGGCCTTCACCAGCGTGCGAACCTCTTCACGGGTGATGCGCTTGTTCGAGAGGGCGGTGGTCAGCGCGCTGCGGATCGAATCAATCGACATGAGAGCCTCGGTGGAGGGCCAGGGTGGAGAATTCACCTACATTGTCGGACAGAACGGTCGGGGAGTTTCGCACAGTCTGCCGAGGTCTGCCGTAACCCCACGTCTTTTCAGCTAAAGAAGCCCGAAAAAATGCCCCCTCCTCCCCGCCCCACCAGGAAACAGAAGGCCCCGACGGCCGCGACGGCAGAGCAAATTCGCTCGCGGCAGCGGGGCGCGCTGCTGGGTCTGGCGGTGGGCGAGGCGATGGGCATTCGCAACGAGCAGCGCAACCTGCCGTCTGCGAACTTCCCCGAGCTCAACGACGGCCCGCTGATCGAGCCGCGCGGCGGAGGGCGCTTCGAGCTGCGGCCCGGCCAGGTGGTGTGGGGTTCCGAGATGGCGCAGGTGTTGTCGACCACCCTGCGCAACCTGCGGCGCTACGACGTGATCGAGACCGGCAAGGCCTACGCGCGGTGGCTGCCGACGGCGATCCCCGACTCGGTGCCGGAGCCGATCAAGAACGCGCTCGAGAAGATCGCCGACGGTCGCTCGCCAGAGTTCTCCGGGCGCGCGGTGTGGCTCGAGGGGTTTCAGAAGATCCGCGACAACGCGCCGCTGGTGCGCACCGTGCCGATCGGCGTCTTCTTCCACGCGCGCCGCGAAGACCGCATCAACGCCACGCTCGAAGACACCGGCATCACCCACTTCGATCCGCTGTGTCAGCTGGCGTGCACCACCTTCAACGGCATCGTCGCGGCGGCGATCGGCGCGGTGGGCGAGCGGCTCGACCCGGAGCAGCTCCTGAAGGTGGCCGAGGCCGAGCTCTCGCTGGCCGCCTCGACGCTCGGCCGCAAAGAGTCAGACTGGGTGTCGCTCACCAAAGACGCCGCCGACTTCCTGCGGGAAGATCTGCGGTTCGCGCAGCAGGACGACCCCGAGCTGTACGGGCCCGACCTCCACCTCTTCTTCCCGTGGCCCACGTCGATTCGCGTGACGTACCGCCTCGCCTTGTGGGAGCTGTTCCACGCGCCGTCGCTCGAGGCCGCGCTGATCGACGTGGCGAACCGCGGCGGCGACAGCGACACCAACGCGGCCGTCACCGGTGCGCTGTTCGGCGCGGTGTTCGGCGAAGACGCGGTGCCGCAGCCATGGGTCGAGCGCGTGCTGGAGACGCCCGGCGGCGTCGCCCACCCCCGCAACCTGGTCACCCTCGCTGGACTTGGTCCCGACGATCGCGGCGGCTGATCAGGGCACGTTCACGACGCCCGGCGTGGGCATCGAGCAGACCTTGAAGTCGGTGGCGTTGACGTTGGTGTCCTGCCCGTTGGGCACGCGGCACACGCTGACGTTGGCGGTCGGCCCATCGGCGAGCGCGCTGGTCGACGCGGTGCCTTCCTGAATCATGAGCACGCCGGCGTCGGAGTTCCACGTGGTGCTGCCCTCGTAGGACAGCGCGTCGAGCACCGTGTGCGTCGAGGTGTCGATCAGCACCAACCCGTCGGTCCCGCCGTTCTGGATGAGGTCGACCGCGTTGGGGCCTCCGAGGCTGAGCTTCTTCGCGCTCGCGGGCACGGTGGTGAGCGTGCTGTCAGACGCGAGCACCAGGTACTCGCCGGGCGCCAGGCTGCCCGCGGGCGAGAGGTCGACCGTGGTGTACGAGAGGTTGTTCGCGCCGTTGATCAACACCACCGCGCGGTTGGCCAACGAGGCGGTGCTGCTGCCCGCGTTGAAGAGCTCGATGAACTCGAGGTTGTCGTTGGCGAAGCCCGCGTCGGGCGCGTTGTCGTAGTCGACCTCGTTGATCACCACCCCGCCCCCGCTCGCGGTGACGAAGCCGGTGAACGGCGCGGTGCGCATCGAGGCGTTGATCGGCGTGCCGCGCACGTCGGCCACCGAGGTCGAGGCGGTGAGCGTGTACGACGCGCCGCTCCCCTGCGCGTCGGTGGTGAGGGTCCACGTGGTGCCCGCGCCGGAGACCGCCGAGACCGTGAGGCCCGCGATGGTGAGGTTGCTCGCGGTGACGGAGAACGGGTTCATCGGGCGATCGAACTGCGCGCGCACGCTGGTGGAGGAGAGCGCCGAGGCCGACAGCAGCCGGGGCGCGGGACAGCTCGAGCCGGCGAGCTGACTGGACGACCACGCCGAGGGGTTGGCCACCGTTCCCTGGCGCCACAGCGGCGTCGCGGTGAGCTGCACCGAGCAGCCGGTGCCCAGCCCTTCCGAGTCGGCGAGCGCGTTGGGGAGGCGCAGCTTCATCGAGGTCGCCGACGGGGTGCCGCTCGTGGTGAGCGCCGCGGCCTGGTAGCCGGCGCCCGACGCCGCGAGGTCTCCGGTGAGCGCGCCGGAGAGGGAGATCAGCTCGCTCTCGTGATCATCGATCGCCGCGGAGCTCGAGAAGTCCGTGGCCGTCACGTTCTGCGCGAGCCCGGAGACCGGGTTGCCGCTGCTCTGCTTCGTGAAGCCGGAGATCGAGCCGGCGACCCGCACCTGGTTGTTCCTCGCGACCGAGGTGACGGTGAAGGAGACCAGGTCGCCGACCGCGACCGGCAACGCCCCAGGATCGACCGCCACGAAGAGCGCAGGACCCGACGCGCCGGCCTGCACGAAGAAGCCAGCCGGATCGCTCGCGCCCGCGCCTGCCACCGCAGGCTTGAGGAAGGTCACCAGCGCGCCCTGCACCGGGAGCGAGATCGCGCCAGGTCCGAGATCCGCCGCGGACCGCACGGCCGTGAGCTGCGCAGCCGTGTCGGGCGTGCCGCCACCGCCACCCGTCGCGCCGCCACCGCCACCCGTCGTACCGCCACCGCCGCCGGTCGCGCCGCCGCCACCGCCCGTCGCGCCGCCGCCACCGCCCGTCGCGCCGCCGCCACCGCCCGTCGCGACGCCTCCGCCCGCGCCACCGCCGCCGCCCGCGCCACCGCCGAGCTCGCCGCCACCACCGCCGAAGCTCGAGCCGCTGCAGAAGCCGCCGATGCACTCGCCGCCGCCGGTGCACGCCTGACACGCGCTGCCGCGCAGCCCGCACGCCGCCGCGGTGGGGATCGCCACACACGCACCGGAAGCGTCACAGCAGCCGGAGCAATTGCTGGGCAGGCACTTCACTTTGGGCGAACCACAGGCCGACCCGAAGAGCGCGATCACCGCGATCGAGAGGGAGAGACGAATCGACGACATGAAGACCTCGGGGCGCTCAGCGAACGACGAGAACAGGCCGGGGACAGATGTGCACGAGGCGATCGGTGACGCTGCCGAGCAGCACGCGGGAGACCGCGGAGTGCCCCTTCGCGCCGATCACCACGCCCCACACGTCGTCGCCCTGCGCGAGGTCCGCCAGCGCTTCGGCCGGCGAGCCGTTGGCCATCTTCGTCTCGACGTCGACCCCCACCTGCACCGCCTCGAGCCGCGCTGCGCGGAGGATGTCTTCGGCCGCGAGCCGGTTGCCCTCTTCGATCTTCTTGATCGCCTCTCCGTAAATGCTCGGCGACAGCAGGATCGGCGGGAGCACGTTGACCAGCTCGAGCCGGGCACCGATCGCCTTGGCGATGGTGGCGGCGTGCTTGACGCCCTTGAGGCTGTGGGCTGATCCATCGACGGCGACGAGGATGCGCTGCATGGTGCGGTGAAGGTACGCAACCGCTCAGCGCGAAACCAGCGCCAGCGTGTCACCGACCCGAATCACGCCCGGCCGCTCGACCCAGGCGACGAGGCCGCGCAGGTGCCAGGCTGCCTTCACGAAGCGCAAGGCGAGGGCCGCGTCGGCGCCGACCGCCTTCGCGATCGCCGCGCCCGACTTGCGGCATGGCTCGTTCTCGCCGTCGTTCACCAGCACCGCGCCCGACGAGAAGACCAACCGCGTGCCGGGCGGCGTGCGGGTGAGCGCCGGTGCCCCGCGCACCAGGACATTCGCGCCGAGCCAGCGGAAGTCGATCATCTGAAGCCCGAGGTTCTTCGCCACCACCGCGAGCTCTTCGACACTGACCAGCGAGAGCTGCCGCGCGTTGCGCAGCTCGGTGCCCTTCGGCACGTGCTTCTGCCTTGGGCCGGCCTTCATCGTCAGGCCCGCGTGTCGATCGCCCTCCAGGCCGGCGTAGCTGAGCACCGCGAGCTCGAGGGGCCGGGTCTGAAAGTCGCCGGGCTGATCGGCGATGGCGAGGCTGACGACCTCCATCAGCGCGCGACCAGCACCGGCACGTGGCTCAGGTGCACGACCCGATCGGCGATGCTGCCGAGCAACAACCGCTTCACCGCGTTCTTGCCGGTGCTGCCGACCACCACCAGCTCCGCGGGGAGCCCGTGCGCGACCTCCACGATGGTCTCGGCAGGAGAGCCGACCTTCACCAGCTCGCGCGTCTGCTGCGGCAACAGCGCACGCTGGACCTCCTGCACCACCGACTGGCCGCGCGAGAGCTCCGCGGCGTGCAGCGCGTCGAGCGGCGCCCAGGGCGCGTCCGCGGGAATGATGATCGGCGTCACGACGTGCAGCACCGTCACCTGCGCCCCCAGCCCCTGCGCGAGCTCCGCCCCGAGGCGCGCTGCCTTCAACGACGCCTCACTTCCGTCCACCGCCACCAGCACGTTCTTCATGGGCGCGCATGGTGTCAGGTTTGGATGTTGTCAGTCATGCCCCTGCTGCGCCGGCGCCGCCGCTGAGCCCGCCCCCTTTGGGCGGAATTCGTGTAGAGGCACCGCCATGGCGTCCTTCTCGATCATCAACGTCAGCAAGGGCTACGGCCCGAAGAAGCTCTTCGAAGAGGTGAACGTGTCGTTCTCGGCGGGCCGGCGCTACGGCCTGACCGGGCCCAACGGCGCGGGCAAGTCGACCTTCATGAAGATCCTCGCCGGCGACGAGGAACAGGACACCGGCGACGTCATTCGCCCCAAGAAGCTCGGCATCCTCCGCCAGGATCACTTCGCCTACGAAGACACCCGCGTCCTCGACGTGGTGATCATGGGCAACAAGGGCCTGTGGGCGGCGATGAAGGAGAAGAACGCGCTCCTCGAGAAGCCCGAGCTGACGGAAGAAGACGGTCACCGGCTGGGCGATCTCGAGACCACCATCGCGGAAGAAGACGGCTACGTGGCCGAGTCCGACGCCGCCGCGCTGCTGATGGGTCTGGGCATCGACGAGTCGTTCCACGAAGGCCCGCTCAAGCAGCTCACCGGCGGCCTCAAGCTGCGCACCCTGCTCGCCCAGGCGCTGTTCGGGAAGCCCGAGGGCCTGCTGCTCGACGAGCCGACCAACAACCTCGACATCGACTCCATTCGGTGGCTCGAGCGCTTCCTCCACGAGTACGAGGGCGTGCTGATCACCATCTCGCACGACCGCCACTTCTTGAACTCGATCTGCACCCACATCGCAGACATCGACTACGAGACGATCATCACCTACACCGGCGGCTACGACGACATGGTGCGGCAGAAGGCGTCGCTGCGCTCGCGCGTGGAAGACGAGAACGCCGAGAAGCAGAAGAAGATCGCCCAGCTGCAAGACTTCGTCGCCCGCTTCTCGGCCGGCACGCGCGCCAGCCAGGTGCAGAGCCGCAAGAACCAGCTCGAGAAGCTGAAGATGGAAGACCTCAAGCGCTCGAACATCGCGCGGCCCTTCATCAAGTTCGACCAGAAGGCGCCCAGCGGCAAGCAGACGCTCACCATCGAGAAGATCAGCAAGGCGTGGGACGGGCAGACCATCATTCCCCCGTTCTCGGCGCTCATCACCAAGGGCGAGAAGATCTGCGTGGTCGGCAAGAACGGCGTCGGCAAGTCGACGCTGCTGCGCATGATCGCCGGCAACATTCAGCCCGACGGCGGCACCATCGAGTGGGGCCACAACGCGCAGGTCGGCTACATGCCGCAGGACCACCACGGCCTCATCAAGAAGGGCACCACGGTCTACGGCTACCTCCGCGATCTCGACTCGAAGCTGGGCAACGAGGAGATCTCCGGGCTGCTGGGCCGCATGCTCTTCTCCGGTGAAGAGCGCATGAAGCCCACCGACACGCTGTCGGGTGGCGAGACGGTGCGGACGCTGCTCAGCCAGTTGATGATGCGCAAAGACAACGTGCTCATCCTCGACGAGCCGACCAACCACCTCGATCTCGAGTCGATCGCCGCGCTCGCCGAGGGGCTCCAGAAGTACGAGGGCACGGTCATCATCGCCACCCACGACCAGGAGCTGCTCAGCGAAGTGGCCACCCGCATCTGGGCCCCGCGCCGCGGCAAAGAGGTCGTCGACTTCGTGGGCGGCTTCGAAGACTTCCTCGTCAAGCACGCCGACGTCGCCGCGCAGCGTCGCTGATCGCCCCGCTGCTGTCGGGCGGAAACCCACCTCGACGTTTTGGTTCCGACGGCGCGCCTTGCGTTGGCCGTCCGGCGCGTCGACACTTGGGGTCTGCCCATGCGCTCATTCCTTCCCTTCCTCCTGTTCGCAGGTGTCGTGCTCGGTGTGACCGGGTGCGAAAAGACCAAGATCGTCGCGTCGAACTGCCGTGCCGACGACGACTGCCAGGTCGGCTACCTCTGTGAGAACTACGAGTGCGTGCCGCGCGAGGCGAAGGCCTGCGACCTGGTGCTCGACGGCAACCCGATCCTTCAGCCCACGCCGCACACGGTGGACTTCGGGGCCGTCGACTCGCAGGCCGCGCTGCTGCAGACGATCACCATCTCGAACATCGGCAACTGCACGCTGACGCTCTTCGAGGCCACGCTGAAGGACCCCGGCGCCGGCTTCACCTGCGATCTCTGCGCGACGAACTTCCCCAAGGAGATCTGGCCGGGCCGCAGCATCGACGTCACCATCAGCTACACGCCGGGCACGGTGCGCGAGTCGGTCACCGAGCTGACGCTCCTGTCGGACGACAAGGAGTACCCCACGCTGCGAGTGCCGGTGCGCGCGAACTACCTCGGCACGCCCGACCTCAAAGCCGCGCCGAACCCGGTCGACTTCGGCTACACCGCGCAGGGCCGGCTGACGCGCCGCACGGTGCAGCTCTCGAATCAGGGCACCGGCACCGCGCCGATCGAGATCACCGCCATCGCGCTCTCGCCTTCCGACACGATGGACTTCGCGCTCGTCGCGCCGACCGATCTCCCGCGCACGCTCAAGCCGGTGAGCGCCGATCGCACCGCCGTCGAGGTGCTCGAGGTGCGCTACACGCCGCGCACCACCGCCGATCACACCGCCGACCTCGTGGTCACCACCAGCAAGGGCACCTACACCGTGCCGCTCAAGGGCACCTCGGCCTCGGCGCCCAGCGCGTCGGTCACCCCGCTCGACGTCGATCTCGGTGACGTCACGCTGGGCACCAGCACCTTCAAGACCATCACCATCGTCAATGGCGGCGGCGCGCCGCTCACCGTGCACCCCACCTGGGGCGGCATGATGTTCACCACCGACTTCTCGACCAACCCGCAGGTGGTGCCCGACGTGGCGCCCTCGCAGTACGTCGAGGTGCAGGTGCAGGTGACCGCCACCCGCGAGGGGCCGCTGCAGGCGATCTTGAACCTCGAGACCAACGATCCCAACAAGCCGACCATCTCGATCCCCGTGCGCGCGCGCGGCGTGCTGAGCCCCGGCGGCGAGGTGGTGAAGATCGAGATGACCTTCGACAACGGCAGCGACAACGCCTTCGACAACGACGTGCGCAACGTCGACATGACGCTCGAGCACCCCTTCGGTTACGTGTGCAACAAGCAGACGCCCAACCCCACCAACTGGGGCAACTACGGCACCGCGTCGTGGCTGGCCTTCGCGCCGAAAGAAGAGCCGGAGCGCATCATCCTCGCGGACAGCCGACAGGACGGCACCTACCGCGTGATGGTGAGCTACCAGCAAGACTGCGCGTCGGTGCCCACCGGGCTGCTGGCGGGCATCCTCGGCATCTCGGTCGAGGCGCTGGTGGGCTACCTCTCGGGCGGCGTGATCCCCGTCAACGGGCAGGACGTGGGGCAGATCATCCAGGGCATCTGCCTCGACAAGAAGTCGTCGACCGTCACCATCAAGGTCTTCATCAACGGCATGTTGGTGTCAGAGAAGAACGCCACGCTCGGCCGGCAGGGTGATTCGACCTACGTGCTCGATCTCGTCCGTCAGAACAGCATGTTCCGGGTGCAGTGATGAAGAAGACCATTCGACTCGGCGCGACCGTCACCGCCCTCGTGCTCGCCGCCTGCACGGGCAACAACCCCAACAACCCGATGCCGACCGGCCCGGTGGTGCCCGCCTTCCGCGGCCTGCTCGCGACGCCGCGTCAGCTCGCGTACACCTGCGTCGTTCCCGGCTGCGACACCACGCTCACGGTGAAGGTCACCTCGAACGTGAACCGGCGCGTGGCCATCAAGCGCATCGTGCTCTCGAAGCCCAACGACGAGTACACCATCAGCACGCCCGAAGCGGCGCCCTTCATTCTCGGCGCGGCCAGCGACTTCGGCATCGAGGTGCGCTTCGCCGCCCGCAGCGCGCCGCGCAGCGAGGCCATCGATCTGCTCGTCACGTACACTGACGCGTCGGCCGAAGAGAGCCCCGACCGCGTCGAAGCCGGTGAGCTGCGCATTCCCCTCATCAAGCGCCTCGTCGGTGAGCCGCAGCTGGCCGCCACGCCACACACCGTCACCTTCGGCGTCGTGCCCGTCACCCAGCGCAAGTCGGTCGACGTGAAGGTCAGCAACGAGGGCTTCGGCAACATCGCCCTCGAGGTGGACCGCGCCGACTCGGGCGTGGCGGAGCTGCAGATCGGCCTGCCCACCAACGCCGCGCTGGTGCCCGACGCCAGCGTCGCGGTGCCCTTCGTCTTCGCGCCCCAGACCGAGGCGTACCTCAAGGCCGAGGTCGAGCTCGCCTCGTCCACTCCCGGCGTCGACCCGGTCTACGTCGAGGTCGAGGGCACCTCCCACACCTGGCCGCGCATCGCGCTCGAGCCCGAAGAAACCGCGCTGGAGTTCGGCGAGATCCCCAAGGGCATGCGGCGCCAGGTGAGCGTCAAGCTGGCCAACCTCGGCGGCCGCACGCTGAACATCAGCTCGCTCTCGGCGATGGACCCCACCGGCCGCGTCACCGTCACCTTCGCCGGCGGCATGACCTCGGCGACGCTCGACCCCCTGCAGCGCCTGAGCCTCACCGTCGACGTCAACGGCACCACCCCGGGGATGATCGACGTGCCCCTGCGCGTGCTCTCGGACGACCCCACGCGGGGCATGCTGGAGATCCCCATTCGTGCGGTGATCACCGAGCCGAAGCTGCAGGCCAGCCCCACCACCATCGACTACGGCACCGCACCGATGGGCTGGGTCGTCTCGCGCGAGATCGAGCTCAAGAACGTCGGCTACGGCGCGCTGACGCTCAAGCACATCACCTTCATCGGCGGCACCTCGAACCTCTTCACCCTCAAGAACCTGCCCCCGCTGCCCACCACCATCGATCGCAACGCGCGCGTGGCCTTCGAGGTCGAGTTCCGGTCCCAGGCGGGCGCGAGCTTCCAGGGCGCGGTGTCGATCGAGACCGACGATCCGATGAACCCCTTCTCGGAAGTGGCGCTCAAGGCGGTGGGCGGGTCGTGCGCCGCGGGCTGCCCGATCACCAACGGCACGCCGTCGTGCGCCGGCGGAACCTGCTCCATCGGCTCGTGCAACACCGGCTGGTACGACACCGACCTCTCGGCCTCGAACGGCTGCGAGTGCCGGGAGATCGGCACCGACCCGGGCGGCTTCTGCTCCACGGGGGTCGACAAGGGCACGCTGGCCGACAACGGCTCGTCGGCCAACCACACCGGCATCATCTCGTCGGCCGACGACGAGGACTACCTGCGCTTCTTCGGTGAAGACAACTCGCAGGTCTTCAGTGAGAACTACGACGTCAACATCACGCTCAGCAGCGGCGACCCCAACATCTTCATGTGCGTCAGCCGCTACGACACCGCGACCAGCGTCAACGAGTGCTACCCCGACAGCAACAAGACCTGCGGCATCAAGTCGTACCGGCGCGACGGCTCGTACGGTCGGGAAGACGGCGCGATGTACTACATCAAGGTGTACCGCACGCCGGGCTCGGCCCCGACCTGCACGCCGTACACGGTGTACATGCGCAACGGCTGATGCGCGCGCTGGCCGTCTCCGTCGGGCTGGTGGCGTCGCTCGCCTTCGCGCGCGGCGGGGGCATCGAGACGCAGAGCTGCATCGGCTGCCATGGCACCGGCAGCCAGCAGACCACCATCACCCTGACGCCGGCGACCTTCGACCCGGGCGCGACCATCACCGTGCGCGTGCGCATCGCCGGCACCGGCTCGGTGGGCGGGCTGTTCCTCACCACCAACGGCGTCGGCACCTTCGCCACCATCGCCGGGCAGAGCACGCGCCTGACCAACGGCAACGTCGTGCAGTCCACCCCGAAGGCGGCGTCGGGCGGCGCGGTCACCTTCGACGTGCGGTGGACGGCGCCGGCCACCATGGGCGGCGTCGACTTCGAGGCGGCCACGGTGCTGGGCAACGGCAACAACGCGAGCAGCGGAGATCAGGCCGGCGCGGCGCGGCTGAGCCAGGCCTTCGGCTGCGCGGGCACCACCTACTTCCGCGACGTCGACTCCGACGGCGTGGGGGCGTCGTCGTCGGGCACCGCGCAGAACTGCATGGTGCCGCCGGGCTTCTCGGCCACCGACGGCGACTGCGACGACTTCGACAACCGCAAGACGCCCGGCAAGACCGAGAGCTGCAACGGCGCCGACGACGACTGCGACGGGCAGATCGACGAAGGGCTCACCGCCCTCACCACCTGGCCCGACGCCGACGGCGATGGCTTCGGGTGGAAGCTGGGGGCGCCGATGTCGGGCTGTGGAGGCGGCGGGCGCGCGCAGAACGACGGCGACTGCGACGACACCAACCGCAACATCAACCCCGGCGCGATGGAGACCTGCAACCAGAAGGACGACGACTGCGACGGGCAGGTCGACGAGGGCGCGAAGGTGCGCTGCGGCCGGGGCTGGTGCGAGCGGCTGGGCCCCACCTGCGACCCGGCCGACTGCACGCCCGGCGCGCCGCTGGTCGAGCGCTGCAACCTGCTCGACGACGACTGCGATGGCGTGCCCGACGACGGCGAGCTGTGTGGCGCGGGCGCGGCGTGCGTCAGCGGTCAGTGTGTCGAGCAGCAGGCCAGCGCGGGTGATGCGGGCGCGACGTCGCAAGGCCCGGTGGGCGAGAGCAGCTGCGCGACGACGCCGGGGGTGTTGGTGGGGTGGTGCGTTGGGGTGTGGCTCCGGCGTCGGGCTCGGGCGTACGGGTTCGCCCCCTCTCCCTGACCCTCTCCCCCGGGGGGAGAGGGGAAGTGGATCAGCGGTTGATGACGAACGCGCAGGCCGAGTCGAGCTGCACCGTGGTGCCCTCGAGCGCCTCGATCAACGCGTCGGCGAACGAGAGCTCTTCCCGCATCGCCTGCTCGATCTTCTGCGCCGGCACGCCCTGGTGTTCGAGCGAGAGCTTGATGCGCAGCATCGACAGATCGCGCTCGTCTTCGATCGCCTCGAGGGCGGCGGCCTTGAGCGCCTCGAGCTGAGCCTTGGCCGCGGCGGTGGCGACCTTCGCGGCGTCGTCGACGAAGCCCTGCAGCTCGGGGAACGCGGTCTGCACCTCGTTGCCCTTGAGCGACTTGCCGTCCACGTCCTTGAGCAGGTCCAGCAGCGCGGGCTCGGCCTTCGCCTTGCCGCCGGGCTGCATCGTCACCGCGGTGTGGAGCAGCGTGGTGCTCAAGAAGCGCGACAGCTGCCGCGACGGCACGCGCGCCCCGGGGGCGGTGTCGCTGGGCTCGGGCGTGGTGACGTGGAAGAGGAACTCGACGCCCTTCGCCTTGAGCGGCTTCTTCACCTCGAGGGAGCGCGCGCCGTTGCGGCCGTAGGGGCCGTCGCGGAGGAAGCCGAACAGCGACTCCACCAGCGGGTGGCCGGTGGCGAAGTACTCGATCTCTTCCTGCTCGACGGCGGTGTCGCGCCAGAAGGTGCCGAGCACGGTGCGCTCTTCGGTGATGTCGTAGCCGGGCAGCGCCTCGACGTTGAGCGCGTGGCCGAAGTGGAAGGCGCACTGGAAGGCGTCCACCTCCTGGTCCTGATCGACCTTGATGCCGATGCGGTCGGCGAGCTCGGTGATGGTCTCCTCGAGGCGCTCATCGAGATCGCGGGCGATGCTCCACAGGCCGTCGTCGAGCGTCTCGTCTTCGTCGGCGTCCATGCCGGTGCGCTCGTGCGAGCGCTGCACCAGGCTCTTCACCTCGAACTTGTCGAAGCTGCGCAGGTCGAGGAGTGGATCGTACGCCCGCTTCACCTGCTCCCGCGCCGCCTTCACCTTGTCGGTGAGATCCTTCACGTAGGCCGCGCGCGAGGTCGGCTCGGCCAGCGCGAGCTCGGTGAGCTTCGGCTCGACCTCTTCGAGCACCGCGTCGAGGCCACCGACCGTCTCGCCGAACACGCCGACCGCGTCGCGGAGCACCGACAACACGTCGGCGCTGAACGTGCCGGCGGCCTCGAAGACGTGAATGTCGACCGACTGGGTCTGACCGATGCGATCGAGGCGGCCAATGCGCTGCTCCATCGTCGCCGGGGACCACGGCAGGTCGTAGTTCACCAGGTGGTGCGCGAACTGGAAGTTGCGGCCTTCACCGCCCACCTCCGTCGAGAGCAGCACCTTCGGCCCTTCGGGATCGCGGAAGCGGGCCACCTGGCGGTCGCGCTCGGCCAGCGGCAGCTCACCGTGGTACGCGAGCGCCTCGACCGAGTCGTTGCGCAGCTTGCTCTGCAGGCTCTCGAGGGTGTCGCGCGCTTCGGTGAAGACCAGCACCTTGGCGCGCGGCTCCTTCGCCCACACGCCGCGCAGGAGCTTCACGAAGGCCGAGAACTTCGCGTCCTTGTCGGGCAGCGCGAGCTTCATGCCCGCCAGCGCCTTGTTGCCGCGCACCGCCGAGAAGAAGGCGGCCGGCGACGACTCGAGCCGCCGCACGATGTTGGCCAGCGCCGCGCCGCGCACCGTGCCGTCCTTGGCGAGCATGGCCAGCGCCTGCTCGCGCGCCTGAAGCTCGTCCTTCGCCAGCGCGACGGGGTGCACGTGCAGCTTGCGCTCGGAGAAGCCGCCCACCACCGCGCGCCGGTTGCGGATCAGCCGGTCCGACAGCGAGTACGTCTCGGCCAGGTGCATCAACATCTCGTCGGGGTCTTCGATCTCCTGCAGCGCCTCGTCGTGGGGGAACTTCTTCGCCAGCTCCTTCACCGACGCCTGGGTCGACTTGCCCTGCAGCAGCGCGCGCAGCGCCTTCGAGAGCTCTTCCTGCCGGGAGAGGCGGGCCTCGAATTCCTTCGCGGTCGGCGCCGTGAGCGGGTCGATGAGCGACAGCAGCGCCTGGTACTCGGCGGGGTCGAGCTGCATCGGGGTGGCGGTCAGCAGCAACAGCCCCCAGGTGTTGCGCGCCAGCGCCTGCGCGGCCTCGTAGGCCTTCTCGCCCTTGAGGTGGTGGGCCTCGTCGATGATCACCAGGTCCCAGTGCGCGGCCTGCTCGCCGGCTTCCTTGCGGTACTGCTCGCTGCGCTGCAGCAGCTCGAGGCTGGTGACCACGAAGTTGAAGCGCGCCCACGGCGACACGGTGGGCTGCTCGTCGAGCGACTGCTCGTAGCGCTCGGTGTCCATCAACGTGAAGAGGTGGTTGAACTTGTGGAACAGCTCGACGAGCCACTGCACCGTGAGGTGGCTGGGCGCGACCACGAGCACGCGCCGGGCGAGCCCCGCCAGCCGCAGCGCCGAGAAGATCATGCCCGCCTCGATGGTCTTGCCGAGGCCCACTTCGTCGGCGAGCACGAAGCGCGGCCGGTGACCGGAGAGCACGCGCTGCACCACGCCCACCTGGTGCGGCTTGACCATCACCCGCGAGGCGAGCAGCGCACCGAGCGCGTCATTGCGGCGCTCGTCGTCGAGCTGCAGCGCCGAGCGACGGAGCAGGAAGTTCTTCGCGTCGGCGGCGCGGCCTTCCTTGAGCATCGTGAGGAGATCCGGCTTGGGCGGCAGCGCGCGCAGCTCGGTCTCGGGGTACTCGTCTTCTTTGCCGTCGTCGAACTTCACCGCGTACCGCTTGAGGCCGCGCCCGCCCTCTTCTTCGCGCAGCACGACACCGGTCTTGCCCTTCGTGGTGCGCACCGCCGCGTTGACGTCGAGCGTCGCGGACACCAACACCCCGCCTCGCGTCGAGACCGTCAGCGCTTCGCCGTTCTCACGGCCGGGGAACTGCACGACTGCGCGCGCGCCACCCTCTTCGATCGACAACAAGTGCCCCACGCCCCACTCGGGCTGCGGGAGGTACTTCACCTTCATACCCACGATGAACGAACTCATGAACGTGCCCGCGCCTATAGCGGCCCAGCGCGCCTGACGCACCGAATCGTTGTGGGGAGGTCCGCTACAACCCGCTGAGATCGTTAGCCAAACGACTCACATGTCGAAGCCGAGGCCGACCTTGACCCAGGGGTAGCCGAGCTCGGCGCGGAAGGAGATCTTCTCGCTGAACTTGTACATCAAGCCGATGTTGGCGATCGGCTTGGCGCTGACCGGGCTGTAGATGGGACCGCAGTTGTTGCCCGCGCAGACGTAGGGCACGAAGTTGATCTCCAGCACCGCGCCGAGCTTCGCGTAGGCCGAGAACTTCTGCGTGAAGTGGAACTGCCACATCACTTCGACCGGGATGCCGAGCGTCGGGTAGAAGCGCGTGCCGACCGCGCCGCTGAGATCCGCGCCGAACTCGATGCTGAACGAGTCGTTCACCGAGGGCAGGAAGCCGTCGTGGAGGATGGGGATCAGGTACCGCCCGCCGAGGCCGAACGGGAAGCCGTAGTAGTAGTAGCCGTAGGGCAGCCCGAGGAAGAGCGAGAGCATCTGCGCGCGCTTCTGGGGCGAACGATCGAGCAGCGCGCCCGACCGGCGGAAGGTGCTCTCGGACGGGGTGTCGCTGGCCGTGCCCTTCTCGTCGGCGAAGGCCGGCGCCGCGAGGAGCAGCAGCGAGAGCGAGATGGGCTTGAGCAGTCGGTTCATGGTCAGGCTCCTTTGCAAATGCAGGGTGCGCACAATACGGATGTCCCCCGCCCGGAGGAGAAAATGGCCACCCCGAAGAAGAAGGTCCTCGTCAGCGCCTGTCTGCTCGGAGAGCGCGTGCGCTTCGATGGTCGCGAGAAGGGCTCGAGCCACGCGGTGCTGGCGAGGTGGCTCGCCGAGGGCCGGGTGGTGCGCGTGTGCCCCGAGGTCGAAGGCGGGCTCGCGGTGCCGCGCCCTCCGGCTGAGCAGCGTGCGGGCCGCGTGGTGACCGACACCGGCGTCGACGTCACCGCCGAGTTCGAGCGGGGCGCCGCCGCGGCGTTGGCGCTGGTGAAGGCGCACGGCATCTCGGTGGCAGTGATGAAGGAAGGCAGCCCGTCATGCGGGAGCGGCTTCATCTACGACGGCACGTTCTCCAGGACGCGCATGCCCGGCGGGGAGGGAGAGACGGTGAAGCTGCTGCGCGCGCACGGGGTGCAGGTGTTCAGCGAATTGCAGTGGGACCTGGCCGACGCCGCTACGGCAGGTGAGTGACGACGCGGCCGACCACCCCGCCCTTCTCGAGCGCGAGGTTGATGAAGGCCGCCTCGACGTGGGTGCCCTCGAAGGCGACGGCCGGCAGCTTCGCCATGCGCTTCAGCGCTTCGTCTTCGGGAACGCCGAGGCCCTTGATGAGGAGCGCCAACACGTTGGGCACGTGCTTCGGCTCGTCGATCCACACCTCGGCGCGGCCGGACTGCTGGATGATCGACTTGCGGATGCCGGGCGCGGGAAGCCCTGCGCCGCCCGTCTCGAAGCCGTGGCCGCAGGTGCAGGCGAAGCGCTCGAACCACTTGAGCTGGCCGCCGGAGATTTCCTGGCCGACCTCGAGGAAGTGCTCTTTCTGACAGGTCGCGCAGACGGACGGCACTCGCGCTGAGGAAGGCATAGGCGCGTGAGCCTACCCGAGTGCGCTCACAGTCCCACGTGCTGCTCGAGGCGATCGAGGCGGCGCTTCATCTCTTCGCGGTCTTCTCGATGCTCTTTGCGCCATTCGCCGATGTGTTCTCCGAGCTGACGCACCGTCCCCGCGAGGTCGACCGTCGCCGTCGCCAGCCGAAGTTCGGAGTCGGTCATGCGGCGGACCAACGCGTCTCGCATCTCGTCCATGTGATGGTTCGTCTGGTCGATGCGTACGTTCGTCTGGTCGATGCGCACGTTGGTCTGGTCGATGCGCGCCGACAACTCCGTGCGGACGCCGTCGATCTTCGCCGACAGCTCCTGGCGCGTCTCCTTGAGCTCCGACCGCAGCGTGGTTCGCAGCCCCTTCAGCTCATTCCAGATCTCCTTCAGCACCACGACCTCCTCGCCCCTGTTGGTGTCGTCAGCCATGCGTTCATGCTCCTCCCGGTCGCGAAGGCGGTGCAAGCCCCCGGCCCAGCGGCGAGCCCGCCCGATGGCACAGCGTTCGACGCAACCCCACGCCGTCGCGACGCTCCCAAAATTCGAGAATGAAATCGGAGCGTCCGTGCACCGCCCGCCGCCGCGGTTGGTCGCCGCCGCGCCTCCGAGCGAGCGCCGCGGGCACGCACGTTGCTCAGCAGCGCCGCGGGAGGGGGACACATGGACGGGGATTGGTTGAACGAGGACACGGTGACGGCTCCGCCGACGAAGGGGCTCGACGAGGTGAAGCGCCGGCTGTTGCGGCTCGGGCCCTCGGCGTTGAGCAGCGCAGAGCTGATCGCCCTGCTGTTGGGCAACGACGAGCTCAAGCGCGCCAGCACCCTGGTGGCCGACGGCGTGCGCGCGTTGCTCCAGGAATCACCCGAGTCGCTCATCGAGTACCGCCAGCTCAGCGCCACCGAGAGCGCGCGGGTGCTGGCGGCGGGCGAGCTGGCGCGGCGGCTCCACCTCACGCACGACGAGCGGGTGAAGCTGCAGACGCCGCAGGCGATCTACGAGTGGGCGAAGAAGCGGCTGATCGGCGCGCGCCGAGAGGAGTTCCACGTGTTGTGCCTCAACAGCCGCAACGGGCTTTTGCGCCACGTGCGCGTCGCGGAAGGCAGCGTCGATCAATGTCACGTCGACCCGCGCGAGGCCCTGGCGCCCGCGGTGGCCAGCCGCGCGACGGGCATCGTGCTGGTGCACAACCACCCGTCCGGCGATCCGGAACCGTCGGTGCAAGACGTCGCGCTCACCCGCCAGCTTCGCGAGGGCGGTCGGCTGCTGTGCATTCGGCTGCTCGACCACCTCGTGATCGGCGAGAAGGGCTACGTGTCGATGCTGGCGCGCGGGCTGATCAAGGGCGACGACCCGGGCTTTCTCACCCGGGTGCAGTCGCCCTGAACGGTTGACGTCCTCACCGGGGGAGTCCATATGCGCGCGGTGTCAGCATCGCTTCCGCACTTCGACGACATGCAGACCGGGCTGAAGCAGCACTTCGGCCTCGACGCGTTTCGGCATGGGCAGGCGGAGGTCATCTCCAACATCATCAGCGGCCGGAACACGGTGGTGGTGATGCCGACCGGCGCGGGCAAGTCGCTGTGCTACCAGCTCCCCGCGATGTTGCTCGACGGCGTGACGGTGGTGGTCTCGCCGCTCATCGCGCTGATGCAGGACCAGGTCGATGCGCTGCAGGCGCGCGGGATCGCGGCGACGTTCATCAACTCGACCATCGGTGACGGCGAGCGCGCCGACCGCCAGCGGAAGATGCGCGAGGGCCAGTACAAGCTGGTCTACGTCGCGCCCGAACGATTCCGCAGCGAGGCCTTCGTCAACGCGCTGCTCGACGCACGGCTCGCGCTCTACGCCATCGACGAGGCGCACTGCATCTCGCAGTGGGGTCACGACTTCCGCCCCGACTACGCGCAGCTCGGCCAGGTGCGAAAGCGGCTGCGACCTCCGCGCACGGTGGCGCTCACGGCGACCGCCACGCCCGAGGTGCGCGAAGACATCACCCGCGTGCTGCTGATGAAGGACCCGCAGGTCTTCGTGGCGGGCTTCGATCGCCCCAACCTCTTCCTCGAGGTCGCGCTGGTCACCGGCGACTCGGACAAGAAGGCGGCCTGCGCGTCGCTGGCGGAAGAAGGCAGCGGCGTCATCTACTGCTCGACGCGCAAGCAGGCCGAGGCGATCCACGAGCACCTCGTCGACGAAGATCTGCCCGCGGTGCTGTACCACGCAGGCATGGAGGACAACGCGCGCCGCGTCGCGCAGGAGACCTTCATGTCCACGCCCGGCAGCGTGGCGGTGGCGACCAACGCGTTCGGCATGGGCATCGACAAGCCCGACATCCGCTTCGTGGCGCACGCCGGCATTCCGCGCGCGGTCGAGGCCTACTACCAGGAGATCGGTCGCGCCGGCCGCGACGGGAAGAACAGCCGCGCGGTGCTGCTCTTCAACCACGCCGACGTCTTCACGCAGGAACGGCTGATTCAGTCGAACCACCCGCCGGAGACGATGTTCATCGATCTGTGGAACGTGCTGCGCCCGCTCGAGTCGTTCGATCGCGGCGTGGGGCTGCTCGCGGCGCAGGTCGGCAGCTCGGAGTTCGAGCTCTCGGCGGCGATGAAGATCCTCGAGCGCAGCGGCGCCATCTCGCGCGGCGGCCGGGGCGAGGGCCGCTACGGCATCACCGTGTTGCCGTCGGGCATGCTGCACCAGCCGCGCAGCCCCGAGGCGAAGGCGCTGCTCACCGCGCTCAACGCCGGCGCCCCCCCTGGCGTGAAGCAGTCGATGGAGCTGTACCTCCTCTCGCGCAAGTGCGGCCTCGACGAAGAGAAGATCCGCCACGCGCTGACGCTGCTGGAGCGCGCGGGCATCGTGCTGGTGCAGCGCCCCTTCTCGGGCCGGGCGATCACCGTGCTGCGCCACGAGCCGTGGGGAGAGCTGGGCGTCGATCTCCGCCGGCTGCGCGAGCAGGAGCGCAACCAACTACTGCTGCTCAAGCGCATGACCGACTACGCGTACACGAAGCGGTGCCGGCGCGCGTTCCTGCTGCGCTACTTCGGCGAAGAGGTCGCCTTCGGGCAGGAATGTGGCTCGTGCGACGTGTGCACCGGCCCGAAGCTCTCGATTCAGGGCAAGCCCGCGAAGTCGACCGCCACCACCTCGCGCGCGGTGCCCGAGCGGTACTCGGTGCTGGCCGCCGAGGAGCTCAAGCGCTGGCGGCGCGAGCTGTCGCAAGACCTCGGAGTGCCGCCGTTCATCATCTTCAACGACGCGACGTTGTTCGCGCTCGCCGCGCAGCTCCCCACCACGCGCGAGGAATTCCTCAACGTGAAGGGCACCGGCGAGTCGCGCTGGGAGCGGTTCGGCCCGCGCATCACGCAGATCTGCCTGACGGCGCGCGCGGCCGGTGACGTGCCGCAGGTCGCCGCCTTCGTGCCACGCCGCCGCTCGCGCTGAGGACCCGTGGCTTCGCCCGATGCAGATGAATACGCTTCGTTCATGCAGACCCGCCGAACGACCCTCAACCTCGATGCAACGCTGATCAAGCAGGTCCAGGACCGTTTCCCCGGCCAGACGACGACCGCGCTCATCGAGCAGGGACTCAGGGCCTTGCTGGCGAAGAACGCCGCACAGCTCCTCATCGCGATGGGCGGCACGGCCCCCCGCGCACGCCGCCCTCGCCGCAAACAAGGCACCGACGATTGATCCTCGCTGACACCAACGCCTGGGTGAATCACCTCCGCACGGCGGACGACCGGCTGATCCGCTACCTCGGCGCGAACCGGGTGGTGACGTGCGACGTGATCGTCGGCGAACTCCGCCTCGGCGCAGGGGTGCCACGCGAGCTGCACACCGCCGTGTCGTTGCTCCCTCGGCTGGGCGTGCCCTCGGCCAGCGACACGCTCGCGTTCATCGATCGTCACTTGAGAACGCTCGCCCGGTCGGGCCTCGGCTGGGCCGATGTGCAGGTCGTCGTCACCGCCGCCATGCACGGCGCGCGGCTCTATTCCCACGATTTGGCGATGGCTCGTGCCTGGCGAGCACTCGGTCACCGGCTCGCCTGAAGCGTGCGTCGATTGCCGGGCGAACGACGATTGCTAACCTGACCCGCCGTGGCGCCCGCCCCCTTTCAGCCGATCCCCGACTCGACCCAGGTGCACGTCGATCGGTTGATCGGCGCGACGATCGACGGGTTCGAGATCATCGCCAAGGCCAGCGAGGGCCGCTTCGGCACGCTCTACCGAGCCCGTCGCGCGAGCGGGCAAGACGTGACCCTCGAGGTGCTGCGCACCGAGCTCACCGGCGACGACGAAGAGGTGAAGGCCGGCAACGCCATCAAGTGCGCCGGCATCGCGGTGGTGACCGACTTCGGCCAGGTGCCCGACGGCCGGCACTACCGGGTGATGGAGCTGCTCGCCGGTGAGTCGCTCGCGCAGGTGCTCGAGCGCCGCGGACGCCTGCCCCCCGCCGAGGCGGTGAGGACGCTGGCGTTGATCGCCGAGGTCCTCGAGGCCGCGCACTCCTGGGCCGTTCCGCACGGCAACCTCGGCGCCTCGAGCGTCTTGCTCGTCGACGGCGCGGTGAAGCTCATCGACTTCGGGTTGGCGAAGCGGCGCGCGGGGCTGGTCGAGGACGATCTCCAGCAGCTCGGCGCGCTCGGCTTTCTGCTCCTCACCGGGGAAGAGCGCGACGACCTGCCCCCACGAAGCGCGACCATCCCCGCGCCGCTCGACGCGCTGCTCCGTGACCTGTGCGAGCAGCGGGTGAAGACCGCCACGGCCGCGCGCAAGGAGCTCGCCCGCGTCGCGACGCTGCTCGCGCCGGCCGCGCCCTCGCGACGAGCGGGCGTCTTCGTCGGCGTGCTGACCGCGCTGGTGGCCGCGGGCGTCACGCTCTTCGTGCTCTGGCCACGAGAGCCCGAGCTCGACGCGAGCGATCCCTTCGACGGCCCGCCCGAGACGCTCGAGCAGGAACCAGAAGAAGAGGCGGAACCAGCGCCCAGCGCCACCGAGCCGGCCCCGACGACGCCGCGGCCCACCACCACGCCGATCGTCCGCCGTCCGCGCGCGGTGCCCACCGATCGGGAGCTGCTGGAGCAGATCTCCCGGCTCGAAGCCCGCTTCCGCCAGCAGGCCCGGCCCGGCGACGACGTCGATCAAGCGCTCTTCGTGCTCAACAAGCAGCGGCTGCGGCTCAGCGGGGCGCCGACCGAACAAGACCGCCGAGACGTTGCGCAGCAGCTCGCGGGGTGGAGGCGCAGCTACCTCCGCCGGTGACGCGCACGCCGTGTGTGCTGCGCCTCGGCATCGTCAGGCCCTGGACACACGAAAGCCAGCCCGCGGACTGCCGGGCTGGCTCGTGACTGAGCACTGCTGACGACCTTCAGCGCTTCTTGAACTCGACGCGGCGGTTGGCGGCCCACGCCTCTTCATTGCTGCCGCTCTGCACCGGCTTGTTCTCGCCGTAGCCGACGGTGTCGAGCGCGCCGCCCGAGACGCCGAGGTCGACGAGGTACTTGCGCACCGAGGCCGCGCGCTTCTGGCTGAGCACCATGTTGAACTCGTCGGTGCCGCGCTCGTCGGCGTGGCCCTCGAGCGTGAAGCGGAGGCTGCCCTTCTTGATGCAGTCCGCGTACTGCGCCAGCGACGACTGCACCGACGACGAGAGGTTGTACTCGTTGAAGTCGAAGCGCACCGGCTCGAAGGTGCAGGCGGCGGTGGTGTTGGTCACCGTGGTGCACTTGCCCTTGGTGCATCCCTGGCCCGACGGACAGTCGTCGTCGGCGGCGCACTCCTGCTTCACTTCGGCGATCGCGCACTTGCCCTGCTTGCACTTCTTGCCCTCGCCGCAGCCCGAGTCACCCGTGCATTCCGGCTTGGGCGTGCACTTGTTGGCCTCGCACACGAAGCCTTCCTTGCAGTTCGCGTTGGTCGCGCACTCGGCGCACTGGCCCTGCACGCAGACCTCGCCCTTCTCCTTGCAGTGCTCGTCGCTTTCGCACTTCGGGTAGGTCGGCGGGCACGCGGTCAGGAAGAGCGCGGCGGCGGCGAGCAATCCAGAGGTGAGGTGGGTGGTGCGCATGGTGGGCTCCTTGGCGTTGTGCGTCGAAGAGCTGCCTTTACCCGTCCCCTTCTTCACCCTCAAGACCGAAAGCCATTGATCCCCGTGGAGAAAAGCCGCGTGGGCGCTGGCACACGTCTTTCAATGTCGCCCCCTGCCACGCACGAAGCGCGGCAAACTGGCCACACCCTGCCTGCTGGAGCCGCCCATGCCCGCCACGATCCTCGTCGTCGATGATGAACGGAACATTCTGCTGACGTTGAGTCAGGCGCTGCAGCTCGAGGGGTACCACGTGGAGCTGGCGTCGGACGCGAAGGTGGCCCTCGACGTGCTCGCCGCGCGGCCGGTCGACGCGGTGTTGATGGACGTGAAGATGCCCGACATGGACGGCATCACCGCGCTGTCGAAGATGCGCGAGCTCGAGAAGGACCTGCCGGTGATCATGATGTCGGGCCACGGCACCATCGACACCGCGGTCAAGGCGACGCAGCTCGGCGCCCGCGACTTCCTCGAGAAGCCCATCTCGCGCGACCGCATGTTGCTGGCGCTGAAGAACGCGCTCGAGCACCAGAAGATCGTCGAGGAGCTCCAGACGCTGCGCGCGGAGGTCGGCCGCTTCGACATGGTGGGCCAGGGCTCGGCGATGCAGCGCATCTACGCGCTCATTCAGCGGGCCGCGCCGTCGGAGGGCCGGGTGCTCATCACCGGCGAGAACGGCAGCGGCAAGGAGCTCATCGCCCGCGCCATTCACCAGCACAGCAAGCGCAAGAACGGTCCCTTCGTGAAGCTCAACTGCGCCGCGGTGCCGCACGAGCTGATCGAGTCGGAGCTGTTCGGCCACGAGAAGGGCTCGTTCACCGGCGCCATCACCGCGCGGCGCGGCAAGTTCGAGCTGGCCGACGGGGGCACGCTCTTCCTCGACGAGGTCGGCGACATGCCGCAGCAGATGCAGGCCAAGCTGCTGCGCGTGCTGCAGGAAGGTGAGCTCGAGCGCGTGGGCGGCAGCGAGACGTTGAAGGTCGACGTGCGCGTCATCGCCGCCACCAACAAGGACCTCGAGGTGGAGATCGAGAAGGGCCGGTTCCGCGAAGATCTCTATTTCCGGTTGAACGTGGTGCAGCTCCACGCGCCGCCGCTGCGGGAGCGGAAGGAAGATCTGCCCGCGCTGATCGACGCCTTCCTCGAAGAGTCGTGCCGCAAGAACGGCCGCAAGACGCTGCGCCTGTTGCCCGAGGCGATGACGCGCATGCAGGAATACGAGTACCCCGGCAACGTGCGCGAGCTGCGCAACCTCGTCGAGCGGCTGGCGATCCTCTGCGAAGGGCCGCTGGTGACCGGCGCCGAAGCCGAGGCGCTGCTGCCGCGCCGTCGCTTCAGCGCCCCGCCGCCTCCGGTGGGATCGTCGGGAGACGCGCACCCGCCCGTCATGCCGCCCCCCGCGCCGATCAGCACTCCGGCCCTGCCCGCGCCGCGCTACCGCGCCGACAAGACGTTCCGCGATCAGGTCGAAGAGGCCGAGCGGGAGATCATTCTCGGCGCGCTCGCCTTCAGCCGGGACAACGCGACCGAAGCGGCGCGGCTGCTCGATCTCGAGCGCGGCCACTTCTACAAGAAGATGAAGTCGCTGGGCCTCAAGCGCGCGGGCGGCGAGACGCAGATGGGCGCGGAGTAACGAAGAAGCCCAACCTCTGGGGTAGACACCTGACGAGACCCCAAGGTATGGGGGCCGCGCGTCTGGCCAAGGGAACTCCGGTTTTAGTCCGGGACTGCCCCGCAGCGGTCGCGAGTGACGAGCCGTCTCACTGGTGAAAGCCGGGAAGAGGCGGGGAGGCGATGGCTTCGGCCATCACAGCTCGCGGAGTCCGAAGACCTGACCGACGCCGCGCGCAATAGCGCGCGAACCACCCGGGCCGAGGGAGCCTGAAGGGGTGCGCGCAGGCACGCGTGTACCGTCTTCATGCGACTTCGTCCCGCAGCAGGACCGAGGGGACCGAAATGCTGCCTGTCGCCACCGAAGCCATCACCGACACCACACCTCCACCCGCCACCGACACCGCGGTGCCCACCGGCATGCGCGTCAAGAAGCGCAACGGCTCGCTCGAGAGCGTCGATCTCAACAAGATCGTCCGCGCGGTCAGCCGCTGCTGCGAAGGCATCGAGCACGTCGACGCCATGCGCGTCGCGTTGAAGACCATCAGCGGCCTGTATGACGGCGCCACCACCCGCGAGCTCGATCAGCTCTCGATTCAGACCGCCGCGTCGTTGATCATCGAAGAGCCCGAGTACTCGCGGCTCGCCAGCCGGCTGCTCTCGGCCTTCATCGACAAGGAAGTCGAGGGCCTCGAGATCCACTCCTTCACGCAGTCGATCGCCACCGGGCACGCGCTGGGCCTGGTCAACGATCGGCTCCTGGGCTTCGTGCAGCAGAACGCGCGCAAGCTCAACGCGGCCATCGACCCCTCACGCACGCGGCTGTTCGAGTACTTCGGCCTGCGCACCGTCTACGACCGCTACCTGCTCAAGCACCCCGCTCGCCGGGACGTGATCGAGAGCCCGCAGCACTTCTTCCTGCGCGTGGCCTGCGCGCTGTCGGACACCGTGACCGAGGCGCTCGAGCTGTACCGGCTCTTCTCGTCGCTCGAGTACCTGCCCAGCTCGCCGACCCTCTTCAACGCGGGTACGCGGCACGAGCAGCTCTCGAGCTGCTTCCTGCTCGACTCGCCGCAGGACGATCTGGTCGACATCTACCAGCGCTACACCGACGTCGCCCTGCTCTCGAAGTTCTCGGGCGGCATCGGGCTGGCGTGGCACCGGGTGCGCTCGCGCGGCTCGCTCATTCGCAGCACCAACGGGCAGAGCAACGGCATCGTGCCCTGGCTCAAGACGCTCGACGCCTCGGTCGCGGCGGTCAACCAGGGCGGCAAGCGCAAGGGCGCGGCCTGCGTGTACCTCGAGACCTGGCACGCCGACATCGAGGCCTTCCTCGAGCTGCGTGACAACACCGGCGACGAGGCCAGCCGCACCCACAACCTGAACCTCGCCAACTGGGTGCCCGACCTCTTCATGAAGCGCGTCGAGGCCGACGCCACCTGGTCGCTGTTCGACCCGAAGGACGTGCCGACCCTCACCGACGTGTACGGCGACGAGTTCGAGCGCCGCTACGCCGACGCCGAGCAGCGCGGGCTGGCGCGACGCACCGTCAAGGCCCGCGACCTCTACGCGCGCATGATGAAGACGCTCGCCCAGACCGGCAACGGGTGGATGACCTTCAAGGACAAGTCGAACCTCGCCTGCAACCAGACGGCGCTGCCCGGCCGCGCGGTGCACCTCTCGAACCTGTGCACCGAGATCCTCGAGGTGACGAGCGCCGAAGAGGTCGCGGTGTGCAACCTCGGCAGCATCAACCTCTCGCGCCACGTCACCACCAACGACGCGGGTGCGCGGGTGTTCGACTTCGAGCAGCTCGGCCGCTCGGTGCGCACCGCCGTGCGCCAGCTCGATCGCGTGATCGACGTGAACCTCTACCCGGTGGCGAAGGCGAAGGGCTCGAACCTGCGCTGGCGGCCGATCGGCCTGGGCGTGATGGGGCTGCAAGACCTCTTCTTCCAGCTCGAGCTGCCCTTCGACGCCGACGCCGCGCGCGCGCTGTCGAAGCAGATCTCCGAGGAGGTCTACTTCCACGCGCTGGCCGCCTCTGCCGAGCTCGCCGAAGAGAAGGGCGCGCACCCGGCCTTCGCCGAGACCCGCGCCGCGAAGGGTGAGCTGCAGTTCCACGCGTGGGGCGTGATGCCCGCCGACCCCGAGCGCTGGCAGATGCTCGCCGCGCGCATTCAGCGCGTGGGCCTGCGCAACTCGTTGCTGATCGCCATCGCGCCGACCGCCACCATCGCGTCGATCGCCGGCTGCTCGGAGTGCATCGAGCCGCTGGTCTCGAACCTCTTCAAGCGCGAGACGCTGTCGGGCGACTTCCTCCAGGTCAACCGGCACCTGGTGCAGGCGCTGCGCGCGCTCGGGCTGTGGAACGACGACACCCGCGCGAAGCTGAAGCTCGCCGAGGGCTCGGTGCAGGGCCTGCACGAGCTGCCCGCGGCGCTGCGTCTGCGCTTCCGCACCGCGTGGGAGCTGCCGATGCGTTCGCTGGTCGACATGGCCGCCGATCGCGGCGCCTTCATCGATCAGAGCCAGTCGCTCAACCTGTTCATCGAGAGCCCCAGCATCGGCCAGCTCAGCTCGATGTACATGTACGCGTGGAAGAAGGGCCTCAAGACGACGTACTACCTGCGCTCGCGGCCCGCGACGCGCATCGCCAAGGCGACCGTCACCGTCGCCGAGAAGCCCGAGCCGATCACCGACGCTGCCGCGGTGTCGTGCTCGCTCGAGAACCCCGAAGCGTGCGAGGCGTGCCAGTGAAGCTTCTCGACCCCGGCCTGTCGTTGACGCTGCGCCCGATGCGCTACCCGGTGTTCTTCGAGATGTACCGGGCGGCGATCAAGAACACGTGGACGGTGGAAGAGGTCGACTTCTCGACCGATCTCGTCGATCTGCGCAGCAAGCTGAGCGTCGCCGAGAAGCACCTCGTGCAGCGCCTGGTGGCCTTCTTCGCCACCGGCGACTCGATCGTCTCGAACAACCTGGTGCTCAACCTCTACAAGCACGTCAACGCGCCCGAAGCGCGGCTGTACCTCTCGCGCCAGCTCTACGAAGAGGCGCTGCACGTGCAGTTCTACCTGACGCTGCTCGACACCTACGTGCCCGACCCCGACGAGCGGGCGCGCGCCTTCCAGGCCGTCGACACCATCCCGTCGATCCGCCGCAAGGCCGAGTTCTGCTTCAAGTGGATCGACTCGATTCATCGGCTCGAGACGCTCAGCACGCGGGCCGATCGAAAGCAGTTCCTCCTCAACCTGATCTGCTTCGCGGCGTGCATCGAGGGCCTCTTCTTCTTCGCGGCCTTCGCCTACGTGTACTTCCTGCGGAGCCGCGGGCTGCTCCACGGCCTCGCGGCGGGCACCAACTGGGTGTTCCGCGACGAGAGCGCGCACATGGCCTTCGCGTTCAAGCTCGTCGACACCGTGCGCACTGAGGAACCGGAGCTCTTCGACGCCGAGCTCCAGGCGCAGGTGATGGCGATGATGGACGAGGCGATCGCCTGTGAGCTGCAGTTCGCCGAAGACCTGCTCTCGGGCGGCGTGGCCGGGCTGTCGGTCGGCGATCTCGAGCAGTACCTGCGCTTCGTGGCCGATCAGCGGCTGGCGATGCTCGGGCTGCCGCGGCGCTACCAGGCGAAGAACCCGTTCCCGTTCATGGACCTGCAGGACGTTCAGGAGCTGGCCAACTTCTTCGAGCGGCGCGTCTCGGCCTACCAGATCGGCGTCAGCGGCGACGTCACCTTCGACGCCGCGTTCTAAGTCTGCCCTCGCGGGCCGGGAGGGCTACATTGCGCGCGCCATGCGCATGTTGCTCCTCCTGGTTCCGTTGTTGGCGAGTTGCGAGTGGGTCGCTGACCCGCAGAACTTCACCCGCGAAGAAATCGCCCGCTTCAAGGCGAAGACCGAGCACCCCGCCCCGCCCGAGAACCCCACGAAGCTGAAGGTGATGGCGTGGAACGTGAAGTACGGCGCCTGCCGCGTCGACTTCTGGTTCGACTTCTGGGGCGACCGCGTGCAGCTCTCGAGCACCGAGGTCAACGACTGCCTCACCCGCGTCGCCGCGCTCATTCGCGAATACGACCCCGACATCTTCATGGCCGAAGAGATCGAGGTCGGCAGCAAGCGCAGCGCCTACGTCGACATGGTGCAGTTCCTCCTCGAGAACACCAACCTCCGCTACGCCACCTTCGACGAGACGTGGGACGCGCGCTACGTGCCCTCCGAGGGTCTGGGCCGCATCAACCTCGGCAACGCGATCTTCTCGCGCTACCCGATCACCAAGGGCGAGCGCATTCGCCAGGCGACGCGCACCGACGAGGACTTCCTCACCGAGACCTTCACCATCAAGCGCGCCATCGGCCGCGCGGAGATCGACGTCGGCCGCACCGTGGTCGCCTACGTGGTGCACACCGAGGCCTACGACCAGGACGGCACCAAGCAGAAGCAGATCCAGCAGATCTACGACCTGCTGAAGGAAGAGGCCAACCCGTGGATCATCGGCGGCGACTTCAACGAGCTCCCGCCGGTGTGCGACGAGAAGGCGGCCGCGGGAGCCCCCGACTCGTGTGACGGCAAGCTGCGGCTCTCGGGCTTCCTCGACGAGCGCGCGAGCAGCAAGGGCACCTCGTTCGAGCAGCCGCCGTACACCCCGTCGGTGATGAAGCGCTTCTACGACGACTTCGAGCCGTACATTCCGCTCGCGCGCTACGGCGTGGGCGAGGCGAACCAGCGCCCGTTCTTCACCCACAGCGTGCTCGGCCCCGACGGCGTCAACGACGAGGGCGTGCCCGGCTGGTGGAACCGCACCCTCGACTACCTCTTCATTCGAAAGGGAGAGGTGTGGACCGACACCGACGTGCTGCAGGAGCCCGGGCGACTGGGCATCACCGGAGACCCTTCTCGCTTGAGCGATCACGCACCCGTCGTCGGGACCTGGGGGCTGCCGTGAACCGCGCGTTCGTTCTGCTGAGTCTCATCGCCACCGCCGCGCTCGCGCAGCCGATGCGGGCCGCCCGCGACACCGCCGACGTCGGCAACAAGGGCAGCTACAGCGTCGGCGTCTTCAACCCGCTGCGCATCGCGTTCACCGATCGCGTCGAGCTGCAGGCCCAGCCGCTGCTGTTCTTCGTCGCGCCCCACCTCGATGCGCGCTTCGCGATCTTGAAGCCCACCGTCGAGCCCGGCGAGCTGCCGATGGGCGTGCGACTCACCGCTGAAGCGGGCCTGCTGATGCCCACCCTCGGCATGCGGCTGATGAAGGGCTTCTTCTTTCCTTCGTGGAGCACCAGCACCAACGACATCGGGTTCATGCTGATCCCCCGCGTCGGGCTCTTGTTCTCGGGCGACTTCTTCAAGCACGACGTGCTCACGTTCCGCATCGAAGGGCAGATGCGCATCCCCATCGGGCCCAACAGCGCGACGCCGCTCAACTCGTTCCTCGCGCCGCTGGAGATCCTCTTCGCCGCGCCGCTCACCGGCTTCCTCGGGCGCGCGGGCGGGGCGTACGATCACGCGTTCGGCGAGCGGCTGCGCCTGCGCGGAGAGGTGAACTTCTACGTCACCGGCACCCAGGGCAACCTGAGCGTCTCGGGCCAGAGTGTCGGGCCCATCGCGCCCATCTCGCCATTCATCTTCACCGCCCACCTCGGCCTCGACATCGCGGTCTTCAAGTACAGCCGCATCACGGTCGGCGCGTTGTTCGCGAACTACGACCAGGGCGCGACCGAGCTGAAGAAGAACGCCGACGGCTTCAGCGAGCGGGTGCGCGTGCGCAGTAACAACTTCCTGCCGACGCTCGACTTCATCTGGTCGGGCTTCTGACCCACGCCTCACGGGAGCACCCATGCTGAGCCGACGTGACGTCCTCTTCGCGGGGAGCGCGCTCGCGCTCGCCCCTGCCCTCTCTTCCGCGCGCGGGCTGGTCGCCGACTCGACCTACCTCGCGGTCGTCGCCGCGGCCCTCGACACCGCGAAGAGGCTCGGCGCCAGCTACGCCGATCTGCGCATTCACCGGCGCCGTGAAGAGGGCGTGGTGGTGCGCGACGAGCACGTCGAGAGCGTCAACGACGCCGAGCGCTTCGGGGTCGGCGTACGCGTGCTGGTCGATGGCGCGTGGGGCTTCGCGTCGTCGCCGCTGGTCGAGCCGAAAGAAGGCGCGCGCCTCGCCACCGTCGCCTGCGCGCTCGCGAAGGCCAACGCCGCGGTGGTGACAAAGAGGGTCGAGCTCGCCGCCAACCCCGCCCACGTCGACGTGTGGCAGACCCCGCTGCTGAAGGACCCCTTCAAGATCCCCGTGGCCGACAAGGCCGAGCTGCTGCTGGCGGTCAGCGAGAAGCTCCGCGCAGTGAAGGGCATCAACTACTGCCACGTGTGGGTCAGCTCGCGCCTCGAGTGGAAGCTCTTCGCCTCGTCGGAGGGCGCGCTCATCGAGCAGAGCCAGACCCGCCTCAACCCCGGCTACGAGGCGACCGCGGTGCACCCCACCTCGGGCGAGTTCGCCTCGCGCGAGTGGGACGGCCAGGGCCTGCAGACCGGCTGGGAACACCTCGAGACCAGCCGCTTCCTCGAAGACGCGCCGCGCGTCGCCGAGTTCACCCTCGAGAAGCTGAACGCCCCCGCCGTGACGCCCGGGAAGAAGGACCTGATCCTCGACCCCACCAACCTCTGGCTCACCATTCACGAGTCCGTCGGGCACCCCACCGAGCTCGATCGCGCGCTGGGCTACGAGGCGAACTACGCCGGCACGTCGTTCGCCACGCCCGAGACACTCGGCACGACGTACGCCTCGCCGATCGTCACGCTCTACGCCGACAAGACCACCCCGGGCGGCCTCGCCACCGTCGGCTACGACGACGACGGCGTGCGCACCCAGAAGTGGAACCTCGTCGAGAAGGGCAAGTTCGTCGGCTACCAGACCACCCGTGAGCAGGCGGGGTGGATCGGGGAGAAGAGCTCGCGCGGCTGCAGCTACGCGATGGACCACGACTCGGTGCCGTTTCAACGCATGCCCAACGTCTCGCTCGCGCCCGGCGAGAAGGACCTCTCGACGCAGGACCTCATCAAGGCCACCGACGACGGCGTGTACATCGTCGGCACCGGGAGCTGGTCGATCGATCACCAGCGCTACAACTTCCAGTTCACCGGCCAGAGCTTCTACGAGGTGAAGAAGGGGAAGATCACCCACGCCCTGAAGGACGTCGGGTACCAGTCGAACACCCCGAGCTTCTGGAAGAGCTGCGATCTCCTCGGTGGGCCGTCGACGTGGCAGCTCGGCTCGGCCTTCGACGACGGCAAAGGTGAGCCAGGCCAGTCGAACCCGGTGAGCCACGGCTGCCCCTCGGCGCGCTTCCGCGGCGTGTCGGTGATCAACACCAAGAAGGGGGCCTGACCGATGCGCTCCGAATCGCAGGCCGTCGCGCTGGGCAAGTCAGTGCTCGCGCTGGTGAAGAGGGCCGACCCGAAGGCCGAGGCGCAGGTCGACGTGTGGCGCTCGCATCGCGCGCACACCCGCTTCGCGCGCAACGAGATCACCACCTCGGGTGAGAACGACATGGTGAGCCTCTCGCTGCAGGTGCAGCTCGGGCTCCGCTCGGCGTCGGCGCAGACCAACCAGACCTCGCCCTCCTCGCTCGAGGCGCTCGTCACCCGCACCCTCGCCGCCGCGAAGCTCTCGCCCGAGCTGCCCGAGACGATGCCGGTGCTCGGCGCGGTGAAGGTCGCGAAGAACACGCTCCACGACCCGGCGATGGCGAAGCTCGACGCGAAGGCCCGCGCCGAAGGCATCGCCGCCTCCCTCGCACCTTCCCGCGAGAAGGACCTGCTGACCGCCGGCTACCTCGAGGTGCACGACGGACTGGTGGCGCGCGTGTCGTCGGCGGGGCTCGCGGTCTCGTCGATCTTCACCGACGCCGACTTCTCGGTCACCGCGCGCACCAGAGACGGCACCGGCTCGGGGTGGAACGAGCTGACCACCCGCCGCCTCGCCGAGCTCGACTTCGCGAAGGTGGGTCGTGTCGCCGCCGAAAAGTGCGTGGCGTCGGCGAAGCCGAAGGCCATCGAGCCTGGTCGTTACACCGTGGTGCTCGAGCCCGCCGCGGTGCAGGAGCTGCTCTCGTTCTTCGTCGGCTCGCTCGATCGCCGCGCCATCGACGAGGGCCGCTCGTGCTTCGTGGGCAAGCTGGGCCAGCAGCTCGCCAACGAGCGCCTGACGCTCAGGTCCGATCCCCAGACCACGCCGATGCTCCCCTTCGACGGCGAAGGCCAGCCGCTGGGTGCCCACACCTGGCTCGACCGGGGCGTGCTCTCGAGCGTTCGCGTCTCGCGATTCTGGGCGAAGAAGCAGGGCCTCACGCCCACCGGCCAGTACGACGGCTACGAGCTGCAGGCCGGCGACGCGACTCGGGCCCAGCTCCTCGCGGGCATCAAGCGCGGCGTGCTCATCACCCGCCTCTGGTACTCGAACCTCATCGACCCGAAGACGCTGACCATGACCGCCCTGACCCGCGACGGCACGTTCCTCATCGAAGACGGTGCGATCACCACGCCGATCAAGAACTTCCGCGTGAACCAGTCAGTGCTCGACGCCCTGGCAAAGGTGGACATGGTGTCGGCGGATCGCGAGTCGCCAGGGGCCTCGGCGTGGAAGGTGCCTGCCTTGCGCACCCACGACTTCCTGCTCGCCAGCCAGAGCGACGCGGTGTGATCCCTCGGATCTCGATGTAGGTACATTTCTCCAATATTGCTGAACCCCGGTCCCCCATAGAGTCCGCCTTCGCATGCATCGAAGTCTCTGGCTGATGTGGGTCCTGGCGTTCGCAGTCGATGCTCGCGCCGCGGAACTCGAGCTCGATCTCTCCCCCAGCGCAGCGGTGAAGGGCGTGCTGGCGCTCCCGCCGGTGGCGACGGTGGTGATCGGCAAGAAGGGCTCTTTCGTCGGCGTCGATCAGCGCAAGACCGTCGAGCGCTTCGACACGGCGGCGCACGGCAAGCTGGTCACCGCCCTCAACAAGCGCTTGAGCGATCGCGTGCTCCCCGCCGACGTCGCGCAGAGCATCCTCACCAAAGAAGGCGTCACCGCCGCGGCGGTCGACACGCCGGCCGCGCTCGCCCGGGTGATGAAGGCCGCGAACGTCGAGTGGGCGATCCGCTTCACCATCAGCCGCAGCAACCTGCTCACCGCGCAGGTCATCGACGCCGAGGGCAAGCCCGCCGGGGAGAGCGCGGTGCTCAACAACGTCACCCCGGGCCTCACCGACGCACAGGCTGACAGCATCGCCAGCTTCATCGAGCCCCGGCTCGTCGCCATCGCCAAGGCGCGCGCCGCCGCCGCGGCCGCTGCGAAGCCGGTGGTCGAAGCGCCGCCGCCGCCCCCGCCCGAAGAGGAGCTGGTCGACGCCGAGCTCGAGCGCCTCGCCAATCAGCCGAAGCAGACCGCGTGGGCGCCGGATCGCAACCGGGTGCGCGCGCTGGTGGCGCTGGGGCCGGGCGCCGCGCTGCGGGGGTTCGAGACCTCGGGTGACGGCGCCAGCGGGCTGGCCGAGCTGGAAAACGGGGCGGTCGTGGGATTGGGGGTCGCGGCGCAGCTCTTCCCGCTCGAGCTCTTCGACGCCACCGGCGGCCGCGCGTGGAGCCAGCTGTCGATCGAGGTGAACTACCGCCGCGCCTTCGTGCGCGCCGAGGGCGTCGCCGGCAGCGTGCAGGGCACGACGTGCAGCATGACCGACGACGATCTGCAGCTCCGCGCGGGCTGGCGGTACCGCTTCGGCGACGGCTACCTGCCCACCATCGGCCTCGCCGGCGGCTGGTCGCAGGAACAGACGAAGTTCGACTGCAGCCTCCCGCTGGTCAGCACCACCTGGCGCGGCGTCGACGCGCAGCTGCGCATCCGGCAGCCGCTGTACCGCGACCTGGTCACGCTCGAGCTGATCGGCGGGCCACGAATCCTCCTCCCTGGGCCGCTGGCCGAGTCACCGGGCTTCAGCCTCTCGGGTGAGGCGTGGGTCGAAGTGAAGCCGCTCTCGGTGCTCTTCGCGCGCGCCGGTGGTCGCTTCTCCCGTCTCCAGGCTTCCAACGCGACGCTGTCGGCGACCGACAGCCGCGCCTTTCTCGCTCTCGAACTCGGAGCCTTCTTCTGATGCGCACTCTCCTCCTCGTCGCCCTGCTCGCTTCTTCGGCAGCGCTGGCAGCGGTCTGCAACCCGGCGATCCCCAACAACCCCGAGAACGACTGCGACATGGACGGCTGCACCGTCGCGCAGGGTGACTGCGCCGACAGCACCACCATCAACCCGCTGGCGGCGTCGATTCGTGGGTCCGGCTGTCCCAACGGCGCGGCGGCCGAGGTCTGTGACAACGCCGACAACAACTGCAGCGGCGCGGTCGACGAAGGCAACCCCGGCGGCGGCGCGGCGTGCATGACCGGCCAGGCGGGCGTGTGCGCGCCCGGCGTGAACCAGTGCGTGTCGGGCGCGGTCACCTGCGTGCGCAACGTCGCCCCCAGCGCGGAGATCTGCGACGGCCTCGACAACAACTGCATGGGCGGCGTCGACGAGGGCAACCCGGGCGGCGGCGGCGCGTGCTCCACCGGCCAGCAGGGCGTCTGCGCGGCCGGCACGCGCAACTGCACCAGTGGCTCGTTGACCTGCACGCGCAACGTCGGCCCCAGCACCGAGATCTGCGACGGCCTCGACAACAACTGCGCGGGCGGCGTCGACGAGGGCTTCAACGTGGGCGCGGCGTGCGTGTCCTCGAACCTCGGCGTCTGCCAGCCGGGCACCAACCAGTGTCAGGGCAACGGCTCGGTCGCCTGCGTCTCCACCGTGCTGCCGGGCACGCGCACCGAGACCTGCAACGGCCTCGACGACGACTGCGACGGCATGTCGGACGAAGGCAACCCCGGCGGCGGCACCGCCTGCACCACGGCGTTGCAGGGCATCTGCCGGGCGGGCACCAACCAGTGCCAGGCGGGCGGTCTGGTGTGCGTGCAGAACCAGATGGCCACCACCGAGACCTGCAACGGCCTCGACGACGACTGCGATGGCATGGTCGACGACGGCTTCAACGTCGGCACGGCGTGCGCGGCGGCGGGCCAGGGGCGCTGCTCGATGGGCACCATTCAGTGCCAGGGCGGCGCGGCGGCGTGCGTGGGGCAGACCGCGGTCACCGAGACCTGCAACGGCGTCGACGACGACTGCGACGGCATGATCGACGACGGCAACCCGGGCGGCGGCGGTGCGTGCTCCACCGGGCTGCAGGGCGTGTGCGCGGCCGGCGTCAACCAGTGCCAGGCCGGCACCGTGCGCTGCGTGCAGACCACCATGTCGTCGGCGGAGATCTGCGACGGCCTCGACAACGACTGCAACGGCGCCATCGACAACGGGCTCATCGTCGACGTGGACGGTGACGGCTCGCGCGCCTGCGGCACCTGCGGCGCGAGCGCGGCGCCCAACTGCGACTGCAACGACAACAACAACGCGGTGCGCCCCGGCCGCGCCGAGACCTGCAACAACGTCGACGACAACTGCAATGGCAGCGTCGACGAGGGCGTGACGCGCGTCTGCTACGCCGGCCCCGCGGGGAGCTACTCCGGCACCTGCCCTGGCACCGGCTGCACCCCACGCGGCGTCTGCCGCGGCGTGACCCAGGCGTGCAGCGCGGGCAACTTCCCCACCTGTGACGCCACGACGTCAGGCCAGATCTTCCCCGGAACCGAGACCTGCAACGGGCTCGACGACAACTGCAGCGGCACCGCCGACGAAGGGCTCTCGGGTGCGGCGTGCACCACCGGCCAGCTCGGCGTGTGCAACGCCGGCACCGAGCAGTGCACCGGCGGCAGCCTCACCTGCGTGCGCAACACCGCGCCGTCGACCGAGGCGTGCAACAACCTCGACGACGACTGCAACGGCCTGACGGACGACAACGTCGCCCCGCTGCGCTGCTTCACCGGGCCCGCCGGCACCTTCGCCGGCACCTGCCCCGGTCCGTCGTGTACGCCGCGCGGCCAGTGCCGGGTGGGCTCGGCGACCTGCAGCGCGGGCAGCTACGGCATGTGTACCGGCCAGACGCTCCCGGTGGCGGAGATCTGCGACGGCCTCGACAACGACTGCAACGGCAGCAACGACAACGGGCTCATCACCGACGCCGACGGCGACGGCGTGCGCGCGTGCATGACCTGCCAGGCGCCCAGCGCCCCGGCCTGCGACTGCAACGACGGCAACAACATGATCCGCCCCACCGCGTCGGAGACCTGCGACGCCATCGACAACAACTGCAACGGGCAGGTGGACGAAGGCAGCGGCCCGGGCGGGAAGATGACCACCAACTGCTACTCGGGACCCGCCGGTACGCAGGGCGTCGGCGCGTGCGTGGCGGGCGTGCGGGTGTGCAACGCCACCGTGCCCGGCATGAGCAGCTTCGGCGCCTGCATGGGTGAGGTGGTGCCCACCACCGAGACCTGCAACGGCCGCGACGACGACTGCGACGGCACCGTCGACGACGGCTTCGACCAGGACGGCGACGGCTTCCTCTCGTGCGCGGCGTGCAACAACGCGATGAACTGCGACTGCAACGACACCGACGCCACGATCAAGCCCGGCGCGATCGAGCTGTGCGACACCATCGATCAGAACTGCAACGGCCGCCTCGACGACGTGCCCGCGCGCCGCTGCTTCGCGGGCGCCAACGTCACCCCCGACACGTACACCGGCACCTGCCCCGGTCCGATGTGCCAGCCCAGGGGCGTGTGCGTCGCCGGCAACCAGACCTGCAGCACCATGGGCGCGTGGGGCGCGTGCATGGGCGCCACCCTGCCGGCCAACGATCCGGCCCAGCCCGAGACGATGTGCAACAGCCTCGACGACGACTGCGACGGCACCGTCGACGACGGCAACTTCGACGTCGACATGGACGGCGTGCGCTCGTGCGCCGGCGACTGCAACGACAACGACCCGGCGGTGAAGCCGGGCCTCGCCGAGATCTGCGACGGCAAGGACAACGACTGCGACGGCACCATCGATGGGGTGTCGACCAGCTGCTACTCCGGCCCGCCCGAGACGCGCGGCAAGGGCCTGTGCCGCGACGGCAGCCAGCAGTGCGTCAACGGCACCGGCATGGGCGCCTGCCTCGGCGAGGTGAAGCCCAGCCCGCTGCCCGACGGCGGCGTGCCCGTCTTCGTACCCGACGGCGGCGCCAACGACCCCGAGCTGCTGTGCGACGGCCGCGACGAAGACTGCGACGGCGTGGTGGACGACGGCTACGACCTCGACCGCGACGGCGTCACCACCTGCGCGGGCGACTGCGACGATCGCGACCCGTTCAACAAGCCGGGCCTCGCGGAGATCTGCGACTGCAAGGACAACGACTGCGACTCCCAGGTCGACGAAGGCAACGTGTGCCGCGGCGCTCCGTGCCACGACTTCGACGCCGACGGCGTGACCAACTGCGCGGGTGACTGCGACGACTCCAACGCCGCCATCGGCCCGCAGCGCACCGAGCGCGTGGGCAACAACGTCGACGACGACTGCGACGGCGCGGTCGACGAAGACACCGACGAAGACGGCGACGGCTACTCCACCGCGCAGGGCGACTGCGACGATCACATCGCGGCCATCAGCCCCGGCGCGGTCGAGGTGTGCGACGGCTTCGACAACGACTGCGATGGCCAGAAGGACGAGGGCTTCGATCAAGACGGGGACTTCGCCACCACCTGCGCCGGCGACTGCGACGACATGAACCCCGCGCGCAGCCCGTTCCGCCGCGAGGTGTGCGGCAACGGCGTCGACGAGAACTGCGATGGCCGCATCGACGAAGACACCGACGCCGACGGCGACGGCGTCACCACCTGCCAGGGCGACTGCAACGACTTCAACGCCTCGGTGCACCCGGCCGGCGGCAGCGTCTCGGTGGCGATGGAGATCTGCGACGGCCAGGACAACGACTGCAATGGCCGCACGGACGAGGGCTTCGACAACGACGCCGACTTCGTGGCCTCGTGCTTCGGCGACTGCAACGACGCCGACCCCGCCATCAACCCCAACGCCTACGAAGTGCCCGCCAACGGCAAGGACGACAACTGCGACGGCCGGGTGGACGAGGGCGCCGACGATCGCGACAACGACGGCTTCTCGGCCTTCTGCGGCGACTGCAACGACGCCGACCCGAACATCAACCCGCACGCCCGCGAGGTCTGCGATCGCGTCGACAACAACTGCGACTCGTACGTCGACAGCGCCGCCGGCCAGTTCAACCTCTGCGCGGTGTGCTTCGACGCCGATCAGGACGGCCAGACCAACTGCGACGGTGACTGCAACGACGCCGACCCCACCATCTTCCGCGGCGCGCCCGAGCTGTGCGACGTGAAGGACAACGACTGCGACGGCGACGTCGACCTCGATCCCTCGACCGGGTTGCGGGTGTGCATGAACGACGGCGGCGTCGAAGAAGACGGCGGTGTCGACGGCGGCGAAGGCGACGGCGGCGCGCAGCTCGACGCCGGCCAGGTCACCGACGACGACGGCGGCACGTCGACCGAGCGCCCGAAGGTGAAGACCGGCTGTGGCTGCGGCAGCGTCGACCTCGCCCCGCTGGCGCTGCTGGCGGTGGCGATGCTGGGCCGCCGCGCGCGGCGTCGCTCGATGGCGCCCCGGCTGGGCGGTCTGCTGGCGCTGGTGCTGACGGTGAGCCTCTCGGGCTGCACCACCGCGCTCGAGGTGCCGGCCCAGCCTGACGCCTCGATGGAGGCCGACGCAGGCGACGTCGACGCCGGGGTCGACGCCGGCTTCATCCCGCGGCCCGAGTGGCCCTGCCCGGGGCTGCTCCCGGTCGAACACCTCACCGCGTTCATCCCCTCGACCAGCGTCGCCTTCGCGCACAGCCGCCGCTACACGGTGACGAAGCGCGAGCCGGCGCAGCTGCTGATCTTCGACGACGCCGCGGCGAACTTCGCGGGCTTCGCGCTGCGCCGTGACGTGCCGGCCGACATCGACCCCACGCAGCCCGGCGCGCTCGATACCTTTGCCGCGCGCGAGATCGCCGCGCTCGCCAACCTCGCCGGCACCCCGTTGGTGCGCGATCGCGTCGAGCGCTCGAACCGCATCTACGTCGACGACCGCATGCAGGGGAACTACTCGCACGCCTCGACGCTCACCTTCGCCGCGCCCACCACGCCCTTCGCGGTGCGCAACCGCCTCGCGACCTCGCTGTCCGGCCGGCCGCCGGCCGACGTGGGGGCGCTGCCGGTGGTGGCCACCAGCGCGCCGGAAGATCAGCTCGTGGTGTACCTGCTGTTCCGCGTGACGCCGCAGGCGGTGTACGTGGCCGGCGCCGTCAGCGCGCTGCGCGACTTCCGCGCCAACCAGCCCGCGCTCACCGACTTCACCAACGGCTCGCACCTCTCCGCGCCCGACCCGATCCTCAACTACAACTGCGAGAAGCTCGCCGCGCCGCCGCTGAAGACCGACTTCATCTTCGTGGTCGACAACTCAGCGTCGATGCTCGAGGAGCAGACCGCGCTGGCCAACTCGGCCGACGCGCTGTTCGCCGCCTTCGTCGCCTCAGGCATCGACTTCCGCATCGGCGTCATCACCACCGACAGCGACGTCTTGCGCGGCAACGGGTTCACCAACGACCTCGCGCAGTTCAAGAACGACGTGCGCGTGGGCATCAACGGCAACGGCTTCGAGATGGGCATCGAGTACGCCCTGCGCGCCATTCGCCGCGCGCGGCCGATGAGCGTGCCCGCCGAGTTCCGCCTGCGAGAAGACGCGGGCCTGGTGGTGGTCTTCGTGAGCGACGAGGAGAACTCGGGCCTCAAGCCGGTGGCCGATTACGCGGTCGACTTCCTCGCGGAGAACGCCATCACCTTCGGCATCGTGGGCCCCCGCCCGTCGGGCTGCACCCGCGTGGGGCTCGGCGCGGCGGTGGCGGGTACGCAGTACATCGACCTGTCCACCGCGACCGGGGGCAGCACGGGCAGCATCTGCAACCCGAACATCACCGAGGTGGTGGAAGAGATCCTCTTCGGGGCCATCGGCGCGTCGTCTCGCGCGCGGCTGAGCGCGACACCGATCTCCGGGTCGCTGGCCGCCGAGACCACCACCCCGCTCGTCCGCGCCCGCCAGAACGGCTTCGACTACGACCCCGCCAACAACACGCTGTTGTTCTTCGGGGTCTCGCCGCCCGCGGGCACCGACGTCACGGTGGCCTACGCGACCTTCGTGTACATCAACTGATCAGGCGTGCCCCACGTGGGGGAACTGCAGCGAGTAGCCGGCGTGCGCGTCCTTGTGCACGCGCGGCTTCCCGATGGTGTGGCAGTGGGCGCAGAAGCTCCGCGCGCCGTCGGGGGAGATGCGCAGCTCGAGCGCCCCGTCACAGGTGGGGCACGCGTGGGCGAGCTGCAGTTCAGCGGTTCCTTCGGAGATGACGCGGACTTCGGTAGGCATCGCTCACAGGTACGACGGGAAGTCGCACCTGCAAGCGACGCGGCCTGACCGAACGGCTCAGCCGCCCTTGTTGTTCTGGGCGGCGAGCAGCGGCATCAGCAGCGACGTGGCCCCCGACTTCTCGGGCAGGAGCGTCACCGGCGCACCGGACTCGAGCAGCTTCTGGGTCTCGAGCAGCTCGAACATCGCCTCCATCACCTCGGGATCGGCGGAGATGGTCTGCAGCGCCTTGCCGACGATGAAGGGGCGCTGGGCGGCGGCGCGGGCGAACTCGGCGGCGGCCTTGGAGTCGGCCGACGACTTGATGATGTTGACCTGGTTGGTGCCGTCCTGGCTGATCGCGGAGGTCACCTGGCGCAGCCGGTTCACGACCTTCTCTTCGATGCCGCGGATCATCGCCACGTCGCGGAAGTGCACCTTGCGGATGTACACGCTGCCGAGCTGGTAGCCCCACTCGGCCGAGCGCGGCGAGACCTCGTTGCGCACCGACTGGCTCATCACGTGCCGGGTCTCGAGCATGTCGCCCAGCTTCATGTTCGAGAGCGTGCGCACCGCGGCGTTCGACACGTTGGCGCGCATCGAGCCGCGCGGGTCAGCGTTCTTGAAGAGGAACGAGACCGGGTCGTTGACGTACATCTCGTACCAGATGCCGATACCCATCGGCGCACCCTCTTCGGAGTTCACCGGCTGGCTGCGCAGGTATTCCTGATCGAGCCGCAGGTCGACGGTGTGCACCTTGCCGAAGAGCGGAATGAGCGCGGCCTTGATGCCGAGCTTCGCCCACAGGAAGTGCAGGCCGGGCTCGGAGATGGTGCCCAGCACCTCGCCGAAGAGCGTGAAGACCTTCGCGCGGCGCTCTTCGATGATGACGTACAGCCCGAACGCGCGGGCGATGGACATCGCGATGGGCACGCCGATGAGACACGCCATGAAGCCGACGATCAGCGAAATGAAGAAGTTCACGGCTTCACCTCCACGAACGCGTTGCGGGCCTTGCTGAAGAGCGTGAGCTTCACGTTGCGCACGTAGGCGTTGAGCACCCCGCTGCCGCCGTTCTTCTTCAGATCGCTGAGCTGCTGCGCGAGCTGCAACAGCGGCTCGACCTCGGCCTGCGCGTTGAGGGTCTGGATCTCGACGGCGCGGCGCGACTGCACGAGCTTCTGGTCGGCCGACGCCTGCGCGAGCGAGACCTCGGCGCCGACCTGGTTGTGCGCGGTGTTGATGGCCGCCAGCGCGCTCTCGACGTCACGCGGCGGGTCGATGCCGGTGATGAGCGACGCGTCGAGCGTGATGCCGTAACGCGCGGTCGACGAGAGGCAGCCCTTGTCCATGTCTTCGTTGAGCAGGCGCAGGTTCTTGCGCAGGTCGTTGATCGACACGCCGGCGGTGGCCGAGAGATCGCCCGCGTTGTGCGGCGCGCCGACCTGCGGCGTGCCCACGGGGCTCTCGGGGGCCTCGAAGGAGGCGATCTTCTGGCGCAGCACCGACACGAAGTAGCCCAGCACGTGCACCAGCGGGCGCTTCACGCCGAAGATGTACGCGTAGAGGTTCTGGTCGCTCACGCGGAAGCGGAGCTGGCCGACGAGGCCGATGTTGAGCTGGTCCTTGGTGACGGCGTCGAGCTCGGTGCCGCCCTTGTTGGCGTTGATGTCTTCAGGGTCGAACGCGAGGTTCACCGTCTCGGTGGCGACCTTGACCTTGTAGACCTTCTCCCACGGCCACTTGAAGTACGGGCCGCCGGGCTGGATCACCTCGAGCTGCGGGTACTTGTAGCGCTCGCGCTCGTCAGGCCGCAGGTACTCGGCCATCGGGTTGTCGAGCGTCGACGACGTCAGCCGCAGCGCGCGGCCAAACGACGTCTTCACTGCCTTCTCGTCCTGGTTGACGGTGAAGAAACCGAAGATGACGTAGCGAAGTACGAACCAGCCGAGCGCCCCGAACACGAGGCCGATGATGCTGCTTCCCATGAGGTCCACCCCTTTCGGGGGCGGACACTACGTCAGCTCGACCCAGACCGGCGCGTGATCTGAGGGCTGCTTGCCCTTTCGCGCGTCGCGATCGACGTCGATGTCCACGCAGCGCGGCACCACCGACGCGCTGACGAGGAAGTGATCGATGCGCAGGCCCTGGTTCTTGTGGAACGCGCCGGCCCGGTAGTCCCACCACGTGAAGCGCCCGCCCTCGGGGTGCTTGTGGCGGAAGAGATCGGTGAGCTGGTGCGTCTCGATCAGCTTGAAGAAGGCCTCGCGTTCCTTCGGTGAGGCGAGCGTCACGCCGGTCCACTGCGCGGGGTCCCAGGTGTCGAGGTCGGCGGGCGCGACGTTGAAGTCGCCGCAGATCACCAGCGGCCCCTTGGTGGCCTGGACGGTCAGCCAGCGGTTGAGCCGCGCGTACCACTCGAGCTTGTAGGTGTACGCCGGCGCGCCGAGCGACTGGCCGTTGGGCGCGTAGAGGCCGACGATGCGCAGCCCGCGCCAGGTGGCGGCGATGAGGCGCGACTCCGGGTCGTCGTCACCGAGGTTCTTCGCGACGTCGGTCACCGGTTCCTTCGAGAGGATCGCCACCCCGTTGTAGGTCTTCTGCCCGAACACCTCGGCGCGGTAGCCGAGCGCTTCGATCTCCGCGCGGGGGAACTGCTCGTCAGTGCACTTGAGCTCCTGCAGGCACAGCACGTCGGGCGAGCGCGTCTGCAGGTAGTCGATCAGCCGCTCGAGCCGCGCGCGAACCGAGTTGATGTTCCAGGTGACGATCTTCACGTCACGTCAGATGCCACCCCGCTGGCGACGGCGCAATCCGCTTGGCGACGAGTGGAACGAGCCGAGCACCGCTTCCATGTCGGTGCGCAGCTGGGTCTCGAGCGAGCGCAACGCGAAGCCGTCGAGCCGCAACGCGCGACAGCTCTCGTCCACCTCGGCGCGCACCTGCTCGACGCGCCACGGCTGCCGGCGGATCTGCACCAGCGCGCTGCACAGCCGCACCGCGTGCACGTCGACGTACTCGCCGTCGGTGGGGAGGTTGAGATCGTGGTGCCGCATCGCCACCAGCGTCGGGAAGCGCGGCAGGTTCCAGTCGACGTGCACCTCTCCGCCGATCTCCATGTGGACGCGCTCGACGACGCGATCGATCTCCGTGCCCTCGAGCTCGAAGCAGTGCTCGGTCATCGAGAGCGAGGCGATCGACCGCAGCGCCACCGAGCGGCCGAGGTCGTGGAGGATGCCGGCGAGGAACGCGTGGTCGCTGCGCGCGCGCGGCACCCGCAAGGTCAGCCACGCGGCGCCCCGCGCGGCGGCCACCGACTCGACGAAGATGTCGTTCCACCGCGAGCCGAACTCGGCGAACTCGCTGCGCACCTGGGGCTGAAAGAGCGAGCGCGCCGACACCATGCCCGCCACGCGGCCGACCTCGGTGAGCCCGAGCCGGGACACGGCGTCGCGCAGGGTGTGGATCTCCTGCGTGCCGACGTACGACGGGGAGTTCGCCACCTTGAGGATCGCCGCGGAGAACGCCGGATCTTGCGACACCACACGCGACAACTCCGAGAGCGACAGGTCGGGCTCGGCGACGAGGTTCAGCACCTGCAACGACACCGCCGGCAAGGCCGACGGCGCCGGGCGATTCTTGCGGAAGTGCTCGAGGACCCGCTCGGCGAGGTGCTCTTCGCGGCCGAGCTCCTCTGAGGTCAATTCCTGCCGCGCGGGTGTCGGCTGACCCGTGAGCGCGAGGAGCTGATCGAAGCCGCCGATCTCGGTGAGCCCACCCTCGATCACCCGCAGCTTCGGCGGATCCTTGCGGATCGGCTCAGGCGCCGGTGGTGGTCGAGCCCTGATCTGTTCGCGCTTGAACACGCGCTGGAGCCACTTCCACATGACGCTCCTCCCGTTCGGGGAGCACTGTGCATGGCGCGCGCCGTCAACCGCCGGCCGACGTGTAGTGCCCGATGCTGCGCAGCCAGACGGCGCGCGCGAGCCCCGCGAAGCCCACCGTGCCCACGACGCTGTAGAGCACCGTCGAGGGCTCGAGCCGCCCCAGCAGCGCCTGCGCCGGGAAGGTGGTCATCACCGCGAGCGGGATGACGAAGGTGAAGAAGAACTTCACCGTGCCGGGGAACACGCTCGAGGGCCAGCGCGCGGCGTCGAAGATCGACGTGAAGAGGTACGTGAGGTTGTCGACCTTCACCACGATGAAGGCGGCGCTGACGATCAAGATCCACAACGAGTACAGCAGCAGCGTCGCGAGGAAGATGAAGAGCACCGCGGTGACGAGCCCCAGCGGCTCCGGGCCGTGGCCGATCTGCCGGAACGCGAGCGTGAAGACGACACCGGCGAGCACCAGCCCCGACACCCGCCACAACTGAAAGCGCGAGGTCGAGACGAGGAACTGCGCGTCGGCGGGCTTGAGCAGCACGAAGTCGAGCGTGCCCTTGCGGATGTGATCGATCACCGCGTTGAGGCCGGGGTTGATCGCGCCTTCCAGCACCGCGCCGAGCAAGATGAAGAAGCCCACCACCAGCAGCGACTCGCCGAAGGTCCACCCGGGGATGCCGCGGCGCGTGTCTTCGCCGTAGACGACGAAGAGGGGGATTACCGCGGTGGCGGTCCAGAACACGCTGATGATGGCGTCGACGAAGAAGTCCACGCGGTACTGCGCCGCGAGGAGCGCAGACGTGCGGAGCTGCAGCGCGAGCAGTCGGAGGTAGCGCGTCATCTCAGCCCCCGTACGCCTGGAAGCGCTTCATGCCGCCCCGCCAGAGAGAGACCGCGATGAGGATCATCGCGCCGGCCCACGCGTACTGCCGCGCGAGCAGCAGCAACGCCTGCGTGAACTCGACCTGCCCCGTCATCAACTGCACCGGCAGCGCCACCTGGTAGCGGAACGGCAACCACTCGGTCGTGGTGCGCAGCCACGCCGGGAAGAGGTCGAGCGGGAACAGGTAGCCCGAGAAGACGAAGAACAGCGCGAGCCACACATCCATCACCTTGATCGAACTCTCGAGGAAGAAGGCGAGGCTGCCGACCGCGACGTTGACGAAGAAGGTGATCAGCCACGCGCCGGCCATCGAGAAGCACCACACCAGCCACAGCCGCCAGTCGGTGGTGAGGTGCGAGCGCTGCGTGGCGAGGAGGATCACCAGCACCGGCAACGTCACCAGCGCGCGCAGCGGCATGTAGGCCAGGTTCGACATCGCGTACGACACGATGGGATGAATCGGTCGCAGCAGGCGCATCGAGAGCTGGCCCTGGCGCACCTCGAAGTTGATCTCCCACGAGGCCCACGCGCTGATGAGCTGGCGCACGATGAAGACCGCGAGGAAGTAGGTGATGAACGTGTCGCTACCCCACGACTGGCCGCCGTTGCCGGTCAGCGGCGCCACCTGCGCCACTGCGGTCCACAGCATCATCATGATCAACGGCATCGTCGTGGCGAAGACCCACACCAACATCTCGGCGCGGTACGCCACCGCCTCGGCGAAGCCCACCTTGAGCAGCGTCGGCAGCGCGCGGAAGACGTGAAAGACCGATCTCACGCCGCGGCTCCTTCACGCTCGGCCCGGCTGCGCGCGAACAGCTCGCTCATCACCTCTTCGAGCGGCGGGTTCTCGACGTTCAAGTCCTGCACCGGCAACGTGGCCAGGGCCTTCGCCACCGCCGCGTTCATCGCGTCGTGGGAGATCTGCAGCACCGTCTCGCCGGCCTCGTGCTTCACCACCTGCCCCAGCTCGCTCACCTTCTCGCGCGTCACCGCCGTCGAGAACCGCAGCGTCAGGCGCTTCTCGGGTCGAACGCGCTTGACGAGGTCTTCCAGCTTGCCGTCGAACGAGAGCACGCCCTTGTCGATCACCACCACGCGCGGACACAGCGCGGCGACGTCGTCCATGTAGTGCGACGTCAGCACCAGCGTGGCGCCGTTCTGCTCGTTGTACCGGCGAATGAAGTCGCGCATCGAGACCTGCATCGACACGTCGAGGCCGATGGTGGGCTCGTCGAGGAAGAGCACCTTCGGTCCGTGGATCAGCGCCGCGGCGAGCTCACACTTCATGCGCTCACCCAGGGAGAGCTGGCGGGTGGGCTTGGTCACCAGGTCGCCGAGCTCGAGCAGCTCGGTCAGCTCTTTGAGGCGCCGGCGGAAGTCCTCGCGCGAGACGTCGTAGATGGCGCGGTTGAGCTCGAAGGTCTCCGCTGGCGGGAGATCCCACATCAGCTGCTGCTTCTGGCCCATCACCAACATGATCTTCTTGAGGAAGTCGGGCTCGCGCTTCTGCGGCACGTGGCCGTCGACGGTGATCTCCCCGGCGGTGGGGTGCAGCAGACCCGACGCCATCTTGAGCGTGGTGGTCTTGCCCGCGCCGTTGGGCCCGAGGAACCCGACGCGCTCGCCGGGCGCGAGGTCGAAGTCGATGCCATCGACCGCCTTCACCCACGAGTACTCGCGCTTGAACAGCGACTGCAGCGCCGCCTTCATGCCCGGCTGGCGCTTGTGGACGCGGTAGTGCTTCTGGAGGCCGCGAATGCGAATCATGGGGCGGCTTGTAACTGGCTCCCACACGGAACGCGCGTGATACGAGGCGCGGCATGGGCGACCCGACCCGTGATCTCGAGCAGTGGATTCCCCGGCTGATCGCCGTGTGGCGCAAGCACCGGAAGGGCGGCGGCCGCCAGCAGACTGCCCCGCGTGGACGGCGCTTCGAAGAGGAGCTGCCCGAAGGCGCGCTCACCAAAGACGAGCTGCGCGAGGTGGCTGCCGGGGTGAAGCAGTTGTCGATGGGGCTGACGCGCGATCGGCAGTTGGCCGGCGCGAAGTACATGGACGACCCGAAGCTGCTGGGCGCGTACCTCCTCTTCTATTGGCCGGTCAGCTACGCGCAGGCGCGCAGCACGCTCTCGGAGCTGACCACCCGCCCCCGCGCGGTGCTCGACCTCGGCTCGGGCCCCGGTCCGCTCGCGTTCGCGGCGCTCGATGCGGGCGCGACGTCAGTGGTGGCGGCCGATCGCAGTAAGCCCGCGCTCGAGCTGGCGCGCGCGTTGTCGATCGAAGCGGGCGAAGGCATGGCGACGCGCGAGTGGAGCCCCGAGAAGCCGCTCCCCGACGGGAAGTTCGATCTCATCACCATGGGGCACGTGGTGAACGAGCTGTACAACGGGCAGATCGCGCCGCGCGCGGCCTTGCTCGAGAAGATCCTCGAGAAGGTGAACCCCCACGGCTCGTTGGTGGTGATCGAGCCGGCGCTGCGCGACACCTCGCGGGCGCTGCTGCAGGTGCGCGACGCGCTGGTGGGCAAGGGCTACGCGGTGCGCGCACCGTGTCTGTTCCGGGGCAACTGCCCGGCGTTGATCAAGGAGTCCGACTGGTGCCACGCCGAGCGCGCCTGGCGGCTGCCGAAGATCGTCGAGGAGCTCGCGCGCCTGTCGGGGCTCCACAAGGACACGTTGAAGATGAGCTACCTCGTGCTCGCGCCGAAGGGCGAGGCGTGGCCCGAGCCGCCGCCGGGGTCGATCTTCCGCATCGTGTCGGAGGCGCTCGAGGGCAAAGGCCGGCAGCGCTTCATGGGCTGCGGTCCCGAGGGGCGCATCGGCCTGGCGATGCAGGAGAAGCACGAGAATGAGAAGAACCGGCTGTTCTTCAAGGTCAGCCGCGGCGACGTGATCCGCATCAGCGACACCGAAGACCGCGGCGATGGTCGCGCGCTGACCGAGAACAGCACCGTGGAGATCATCGCCAACGCCGGGCGGCCCGTCGTGAAGCCCGCCTGACGCGACCGTGTCACTCGCCGAGGGCCTGATGCGCCTCGGCGGTGAAGCGACCTGACGGGTATTCCTCGAGGTACTTGCGGTACTCGTTGATCGCCTGGCGCGGCCGCATCTGAGAGTCGAAGCAGCGCGCGCGCAACACCCTCGCCTGCTCGGTCCGCGCGGTGCGCTGGGCATCCATCGCGATGTCCTCGAGCCCGAGCAGGAACCGATCGCAGGTGCCCTTCTCCAACGACTCTTCGGCGCGACCCATGAAGATCGCCTCGAGATCCTTGCCGATCGACTTCGCCGGTGCGGGCGCGGGCGCCGGCGCGACCTCGGGCTTCGCGGGCATCGTCGACCACTCGTCTACCGTCGGCTTCGGAGCCTCGGCCCACTCGGTCGGCTGCGTCACCGGCGGCGCCTCGACCTTCACCACTTCAGGCTCGCGCTTCGGCGGTACGCCCCGGACGATCTCCCCGCCGCCGACCGTCGGCCACACGTCGGCCGGCGCCTCGACGATCACCTGCGTCTTCGGCTCCTCGGCGGGCTTCGGCATCGGCGCCAGCTCTTCGGCGGCCATCGGCACCGGCGGCGCCACCTGACGCGCCTTCGCCTCCGCCGGCGGCAAACGCGGCAACGAGCGCGGCGTGCCCTGTGCCGTCACCATCGGCGGTGAGCTCGGAGAGCCGCCCACCGCCGCCACCACCGCGCGACCTTCGATCGCGCTCGACGCGTCATCCACCGCCGCCACCTCGGCCAGCTCCCGCTCGGACGCCTGCGTCAGCTTGAGCCGCTTCGTCTTCTCGGACCTCGTGTCGAAACGGAACCGCTGCCCCGGCTCGACGAACGTCGAGTCACCGTTCGGCAGCTCGACGCGCACGCGGCCTTCCGTCACGGACACCTCGACCACCTCGGCGTCGTTGGTCACTCCGAAGATCGTGCCGATGACCTGCACCGACACGCCGCCCGAGTGCACCACGAAGCCCTTGCGCAGCTGATGTGAGGCACGCACCGCGAGCCGGCCGCGCTCGAGCGTGAGCGCGACGTCGTCTGCTTCCGAGCGGGTGAGCGCGAGCTGCGACCCGGCGCCCACGCGGAGATGACTGCGATCAGGCAGGTGCACGAAGGCCTTGCCGATCATCGAGGTGCGGATCACGTCACCGCCGTGCAGCTCGGTGCCGTCGACGACCTCCGAGGCGTCGCCGCCGACGCGCACCAGGCCCTGCGCTCGATCGACCCGCGCCCACGAAGAGATCGGCGTGGGCTGCTCGGTGGCGATCACCGGCGCCGCCGTCTCGCGTGGCCAGACCAGGAAGAGCACCGCAGCCGCCGCCACGGCGACGCCCATTCCGATGAAGCGCAGGCGCCTCCACATCGGTCCGCGCGCCTGAGCCTGCAGCCGCTTCTCCACCAGCGCACCGACCCGCGCATCGGCCTTCGCCCACCCCACTGCGGGGCGAGCCTGACGCGCGAGCTCGAGCGCCTCCTTGGCGATCTGCACGGACGCGAGCTGCTCGGTGCACTCGGGGCAGTCCTCGAGGTGCGCTTCGACGAAGCGGTGCTCCCCCAGCTCGAGCTCCTTCGCGGCGTAGGCCCACAACTGGACATCGTGCCGAGTCATGACTGCACCTCGGCGCGGGTCAGCTCACGCAGCGCTTCGGTGAACTCGAGGCGCGCGTGGTGCAAGCGAGAGCGCACGGTGTTGTACGAGGTGCCGCAGGCCTGGGCGATCTCCTCGGGGCCCATGCCGCACAGCTCGTGGTACACGAAGACGATCCGCTTCTTCGCGGTCAGCTTCTCCAGCGCGCGGTGCACCAGGCGCGACGCTTGCGCGGCCTGCGCGGCGCGCTCGGGGTCCTCGCCGAAGTCGATTCCGTCGGGCAGCTCGGCGGTCAGGTCTTCCTTCCGTCGGCGCCACCACCGCAGGTTCATCAACGCGACGTTGGCGCACACCCGGTAGAGGAAGGTGCGGAACTGCGAGTCACCGCGGAAGCTCGGCACCGCCTTGAGCAACCGCAGGTAGGTGTCCTGGATCAGATCTTCGAGATCCGGCCGCGCGCCCACGAGGTGAAAGAGCGTGCGCGCCACGTCGTCGCGGGTGAGGCGGTACAGCTCCTCGAACGCGAGCACGTCGTCCTTCTTGATGCGATCGACGAGCCGCAGCAGCCGCGCCTCGGCCTGACCCGTGGGCGGCGGCGTGGGAACCAGTCTCGGGAGCGGCAGGGCATCAGCAGACACGAGCGACCTCCAGGCAACGGCCGGCTGACGCCCCACCATCGGCACCGATTCAGTGACGGCAACCGGGGCGAACTGGGCGAACCACCGAACCATGGCGCATTCGTTGCCGCCGCCCGCCAGACCGATCACCGCGTCGTGGCGATGATCGTTTCGAAAATGACCGGCATCGAAAGGAAGTGACGCGGCGAGTTTGGGAGCGCCGCCTCCAACCCGGAAAGAAACGCATGAACCTGAATTCGCTCAGAGCCCTCACGTTGCTCGCCGTACCGCTGCTCGCCGCCAGTGGCTGCACCGTCATCAACACCGACGGGGAGTTCGCCGACTGCACCTTCGGCTGTCCCGGCTGGCAGTGCACCGGCAACACCGACTGTCACTCGAGCTGCAGCTGTCTGAACGGGGCCTGCGAGCCTCGGCGCACGTGCAGCTCCGACACGCAGTGCCGCACGGGAGAGAAGTGCTCTGACGGCCGCTGCCAGCCCGCGTGCAACGCCAACAGCGACTGCAGCACCGGCCAGTTCTGCCTCAGCGGGGCCTGCCGCAACGTGCCCCCGGGGACGAAGTCGTGCACCTCGTCGCAGCAGTGCGGCATGGACACCTGCATCAACGGCTACTGCGTGCGGCCCTGCACCCAGAACCTCGACTGCGGCGGCGGGCAGACCTGCCAGGCTGGCTTCTGCGGCGGCGGCACGTCGACGCCTGACGCGGGCACGGGTGGTGGATCCGGCTCGACCGGCGGTGGCTCGGGCGCGACGGGCGGTGGTTCTGGTGCGACCGGCGGCGGCTCGGGCGCGACCGGCGGTGGCGCGGGCGGTGGCGGCGGCAGCGTGCCGACGAGCTGCACCTACAACGCCGACTGCGGTCAGGGCGGCTGGTGCGTGAACAACACCTGCTTCTTCGGCTGCTCGGCTGACTCGGACTGCACCACGGGGAACTCGTGCCAGGCCGGGCTGTGCAAGCCGCGCCCGGCGGGGACGTGCTCGAACTCGGCGCAGTGCACCACGGGTCAGGACTGCGTCGACGGCACCTGCCGCAACCGCTGCACCGCGACCACGCCTTGCGCCGCCGAGCTGGTGTGCCGCATCGGCTACTGCCTGCCCCCGACGAGCGTGGTGTGCACCACCAACTGCGACTGCCCGACGGCGTTGCGGTGCGTGCAGGGCACCTGCGCCCCGTAACGAATCTCCCTCTCCCTGCGTGAGCGGGGAGAGGGTTGGGGTGAGGGGCCGACCCGAACGCAACGCTTGGTCCGCCCCTCACCCTGCCCTCTCCCCGCTCACGCAGGGAGAGGGTTTTCACGTCTTCACAGTTGGCCGAGCACGACTTCGCAGTCGAGGCCGCCGTTGCCCACGCGATGCCGCTCAGCGATCTCGAGGCCCAGGTGCTCAGCACCGTTCTCGAGCAGAAACGCGAAGTACCACCCCGAACACGCCGCCTTCAGCGACTTCCCCAGCGCGCGATACAGCTGCCCCAGCTCATCACGCTCACCGACCCGCTTCCCGTACGGCAGGTTGGCGATCACCAGCCCCGACTCACCGCGCTTGCTCAGCTTCGTGGCGTCGAGCCGCTCGAGCTTGAACAGCTCGAACACCCCCGCCCGCTTCGCGTTGCGACGCGCGGTGCCCAGCGCCCCCGCGTTGAGATCACTCCCGAACAACTCCGCCTTCACCGCCGGGCGCGAACGAGGCAGTGCCCGCCACGCCGCCTCGTCATGCGAGGTGAACGACTCGAACGCGAACTTCCGGTTGCGCCCCGGAGCCAGGCCCGCGGCGAGCTCCGCGGCCTCGATGAGCATCGTGCCCGAGCCGCACATCACGTCCCACAGCGGCTCTTCGGGTTGCCACTTCGCCAGCCGCAGCACCCCCGCCGCCAACGTCTCCCGCATCGGCGCCCGCCCGACCTCCTGCCGGTAGCCGCGGAAGTGCAGCAGCTCCCCCGAGGTGTCGATGCTCACCTGGCACTGCCCCCGCTTCATGCCGCGCAGCAGCAGCTTCACCGCGCCCGGCGTCGAAGGCAGCGCCCCGCCCCACGCGCCTGCGTCTTCCCCGAAGGCATCGACCTCGAAGGCCTTGGCGTACGCACCCAGCGGCAGCCGCTTCAGCGCGTCGATCGAGTTCACCTCGGCCACGCGCAACAACACGCGGCTGGCGAGACGGGACCAGAGGTTGATGAAGCGGTAGGTCCCCGGGGGCGCCTCGAGCGTCACCCCACCCGACGACGGTTCGCCGGGGAAGCCGAGCGCCTCGAGCTCTTCGGCCAGCGGCCCCTCGAGACCAGGGGTGGAGCCGACGAACAGCGTCTCGAAGCGGGCAGAGGAAGAGGTCATGGTTGGCGCCGCGTCAGGGAATACGCCGCCAGGAGGCACGGCAACAGCGCGATGAACGCGCGGGACCACGAGAGGTCCGAGCCGCCGAGCACGTACAGGGAGAAGATGAGCCCGGAGGCCAGTCCCGCCACGACCGACTCCGCGCGCGCCTCGACGGTGCGCGTCGTCCCATTCAGCTCGGTGCGCTCCTTGAAGTGCTTCGGCCCCAGGAGCTCGAGATCGCGCCGCTCCCCTTCCCGTTCGGCGCGCGCATGCTCGTCGCGGAGGCGCTCGACGTCGCGCTCCAACCGCACGACCTCGTGTCGGAGGTCCTCGAGCTGCTTCGACGCGGCGAGGCCCTCGATCACCTCGGGCGTGGCGGCCAACACGTCGTTGAGCCCCTTCTGCTCGACCTGCGCGGCCTCGAGCGCCTGGCGTTGCTCACGGGTTGCCACGAGCCCTCCTCGACTGGGCGAGCCACCGCGCCCCCATCGCCACCGGGGCCACGCCCAGCGCCAGCATCGGCGCGAAGGGGGTGCCCCACAGGAAGAAGGCCGTCGTGAAGAAGCTGGCGACCGCGGCGCTCAGCGCGGCGCCGCGCAGGTACCGACTCCGTCGAATGGACTGCTCATTACCCGCGGTCTCGAGCAGGTTCGCGAGCGTCGACCGTTTCTGCTCGAGCGCCTCACGCTGACGGTCGAGCTTTTCCCACTCGGCCTGCTCGATCGCGTCGAGCGTGCTGCGCCGCCGGGCGATCTGCTCTCGGAGTTGTGCGTTCTGCTTCGCGACCTCTGCCGCGAGCGCCTCGATGTCGTCTGGTGCGTCCACCCGTGCCCCCTCCCCTGGAGGGGGAAACAAACCTCAGAGCCCGAGGCTTCGCACGATCTTCGGGCGCACCCCGGTCGCGGCGAGCAGCGCCTCGAGCCGGGTCTTCGCCACGCGGTTCTCGTGGCCCACGCGCCGCCCGAGAATGAGCTCGTTCTTCAGCGAGTGTTCCCACCCAGCGAGCTCGGTGACGGTCACCTGGTAGCCGCTGGCCTCGAGCACCAGCGCGCGAATGACGTTGGTGAGGTGCGAGCCGAACTCGCGCCGGTGCCAGGGGTGCGAGAACAACGACTGCACCGCCGAATCGACCCTGGGGCGCGCGTCCTTCAACTGCTGCGCGACCTCGGCCTGACAGCACGGCACGAGCGCGACGTGTTCGGCCTTGTGCTTGATGGCGACGGCCAGCGCGTCGTCGGTGGCGGTGTCGCACGCGTGCAGCGCCATCATCACCTGGATGCGCTCGGGGTACGCCGCGCCCTCGATGTTCGAGGTGACGAACTGCATGCGGTCGAACTTGAGCGCCGCCGCGCGTTCCTTCGCCTTCTCGGTCAGCTCGGCGCGCGACTCGACGTTGAGCACCGCGCCGCCCGCGCGTTCCTTCAGGAACAGCTCGTAGAGGATGAAGCCGAGGTACGCGTTGCCGCTGCCCACATCGACCACCAGCGCCTCGGGGAAGCGCGCCAGCGCGTCGTCGAGCGCCGGCTGCAACAGCCCGACGAAGTGGTTGACCTGCTTGAGCTTGCGCCGCGCGTCGGCGTTGAGCTGCCCATCGCGCGTGACGAGGTGGAGCGTCTGCAGCAGCTCCAACGACTGATTGGGGAGCAGCTCACGGCGAACGTGCTTCGCCGCGACCGCTTCACGGGCCTTCATGGAATCCCTTCGTCAGACCGCGACGACTTCGACGATCTCGGGGATCGCTTCCTTGAGGCGCGTCTCGATGCCCATGCGCAGCGTCGCCGTCGACGAGGGGCACCCCGCGCAGCTGCCCTGCATGTGGAGGTACACGGTGCCGTTCTCGACGCGATCGAGCGTGATGTCGCCGCCGTCCATCGCCACCGCCGGGCGAATCTCGACGTCGAGGATCTCGCGAATGCGCTGCTCCATCGCGCCGCCGCCCAGGGCCGCCGAAGCGGTGGTCCACGCCTCGAGCACTTCGGGCTTCACCACCACGTCGCCCGCAGTGAGGTGCTTGTCGAGGGCCAGCATCACGCCGTCGTTGAGCTCGTCCCACTCGCCCTCGTCGCCCTTGGTGACGGTGACGAAGTTGGTGCCGAGCATCACCGCCATCACGCCCTTGATGTCGAAGAGCTTCTCGGCGAGCGGCGACTTCTCGACCGCCACGTCACGCGAGACGAAGTTCATCGCGCCCCGCGGCAGCAGCGCGGTGTCGACGACGTACTTGAGGGTGCTGGGGTTGGGGGTCCACTCGAGCTGAATGTTGACTGACATGGTCCGGATTCTCCTTGAGGCCCATTCCCTAAAGACTTCGGGGCTTTAAATCAAGTGGACGACCAGAACGGTCAGCCCAGCGCTTCGGATTCCGAAGTGAATTCGCCGAGATCGAGCTCCATTTCGATGGGGAGCGCGGCCTCGACCTCGAGCTCGGTGCTGATGACGTCGAGGTCCTGCTCGGAGGGCGGCGCGTCGAGCATCTTCTCGACCGGCTTCGACAGCTTCGCGATGCCCGACTGGCGGCCGGGCAGCGGCAACATCTGGTTGGCCTCGCGCAGGTGCTGCACGAGCTGGCGCGCGAGGAGATCGACCATCTGGAACGCGAAGCGGTGGCCCGACGCGAAGAGCTGATCGAAGTCACGATCGCTCATCTTGAAGAGCACCGCCGGGCCGGTGGCGACGCAGCTGGCCGAACGAACGCCCGCGTCGATGCACGCCACCACGCCGAACATCGTGCCCGCGGGCAGGTTGGCGAGCGTCTTGCCATTGCGGCCGACCGACACCTCGCCCTCGACGATGAAGTACGCGCCGTCGGCCTTCTCGCCCTCGGCGAAGATGGGCGTCATCTCTTCGAGGGTGATCACCTCGAGCTTCTGCGCGAGCGCGAACTTCACGATCGCCGGCAGGCTCTTGAACGCGGGGTACCTGTCGAGCAGCGGGGTCTCGGGGCGCGGGCCGGGCGGCAACGACGGCGTCTCGACCGCGGCGTGGCCCGAGGGAACGATGCGCTCGTTGGTCTGGCGAATGCGCGCGCAGAGATCGACGCAGATCTTCCGCAGCACCTTGAAGGCCGCGGGCACGAAGGCACCGCGCATGGCGTGAAACTCGTCGGCGTCGATCTGATGAGCCGGGCCCGACTGGGTGACGATCGCCGTGCCCGAGCGCGGGCCGTCGTCGACCAGCGCCATCTCGCCGATCACGTCGCTCTTCTTCGCGTAGGCCACCACCACCGGGCGGCTCTGACCGGCGGTGGTCGCGACCGAGACCTCGGTGCCCTCGCCGAGCACCCACATCGCCTTGCCGGGATCACCCTCGGCGAAGAGCACGTCACCGGCGCTGAGCTCGACCGGGCGGAAGAGGCGCAGCACGTCGTTGAGGTCGGCGTCGTCGACCAGCGAGAACAACGGAATGCTGCGGATGAATTGAGCGAGCGCCGGGTTGGCAGGACTCATCAACACTTTCCTAGCACGCTTGCGCGACTACACTGCGCGCCACCCCATGACTTTCCGATTCGCCGCGGCCGCCCTCTGGTTGATCGCCTCGAGCGCGTTTGCGCAGCGCGTGTCGTTCCCTTCCTTCACCGGCCCCAACGCCTCGGCCGTGCGCAACCAGATCGTCGGCGCGGTCTGCGACACCGCCGACTGCGTCAACGCGACGAAGACCACCACCGGCGGCAAGCCCGACTGGAAGAAGGCGAAGAAGGAATCGGTCGCCTTCTTCGTGACCGGCAACGTGGTGAAGAAGGGCAAGGCGCTGTCGCTCGATCTCCAGGTCTTCAACAAGGCCGGGCCGGCGAAGGCGCGGAAGACCTTCGCGCTCGACAAGAACGGCACGCTGCCCGCGAAGGGGCTGCAGGGCGCGATGGAGCTGCTGAGCGGCACGTTCGGCAAGGGCGCGGCGCCGTCGCCGGTCGAGCCGACGCCCGAGGTGAAGAGCCCCCCGAAGGAGACGCCGCCGGTCCCCACCCGCGTCGCGCCCACCGACGCGCCGCCGCCGCGCAGCACGCGGAAGGAAGCGCCGCCGCCCGAGGAGCGTCAGCCGCCCCCGTCGCGCGGTGAGGCGTCGGCCCCGAAGGCGAAGTCGAAGGCCCGGTTCCTGATGCTCGACGTGGGCGCCGACGTGCTCATCCGGCAGCTCGACTTCTCGCAGGTCGCGACCGCCAACCTGCGCCGCTACTCGCTCGGCGCGACCGGCATGGCGGCGCTCGGGCTGAAGTTCTTCCCGCTGGCGCTGGTGCGCGACGACCTGCTCGCCGGGCTGGGGGTCGAGGCCGCGGTCAGCTTCGCGCCGTGGATCCAGTCGCGGTTGATCAGCGTGCCGACGCCCTACCCCACCTCGATGTTGCGCATCGATGCGGGCGTGCGGTTCGACCTCCGCCCCATCGCGACCTGGGCGCTGACGATCTCTCCGTACGTCGGGGTGCGCTCGCAGAGCTTCACGGTGAGCCCGGTGAATGGGCAGCGCCTCGATGGCCTGCCCAACGTGGCGTACCTCGGCCTGCGCGCCGGCCTGGGGCTGGAGGTGCCGCTGATCGAAGACCGGCTCGCGATGTTCGGCCGCTTCGGGATCATCCCGGTGTTCAGCTCGGGCGAGATCATCTCGAGCGCCTTCTTCCCCAACGGCTCGGCGTTCGGGCTCGAGGCGGGCGGCGGGCTCGCGGTGGGGCTGCTGCCGTTCCTCCAGCTGCGCGCGTCGTTCGAGTTCGCGCGCTACGGGCTGACCTTCACCACCCAGCCGACCGACACCTACGTCGCCACGGGCGCGGCCGAGACGTACCTCGGCGGCAACGCGTCGGTGCGCTTCATGTTCTGAGCGGGGGACCGTCAGCCGACGACGCGATTCCGCCCGGCCTTCTTCGCCTTGTAGAGGTTCGCGTCGGCCAGCTTGATGAACTGCAGCGGCTCGGTCATGTCGCCGGTCAGATCGCTCACGCCGATCGACAGCGTCACCTTGATGTCTTTGCCTTCGAAGGTGAACCGGTGGTCTTCGATCATCCGGCGGATCTTCTCGGCCAGCTTGCGGGTGTTCTCGCCGCCCGACTCGGGCATCACGTAGGCGAACTCTTCACCGCCGTAGCGCGCGAAGCACTCTTCCTTGCGCACGCGCGGGCGGATCACCGCCGCCATCTCGCGGAGCACGTAGTCGCCGGCGAGGTGCCCGTTGACGTCGTTGATCTGCTTGAAGTGATCGATGTCGAGCATCATCAGCGACAGCGCGCGGTTGTACCGGTGGCACCGCCCCATCTCGCGCTCGATGAACTCGAGGAAGTAGCGCTTGTTGTGCACCTGCGTGAGGCCGTCGCAGATGGTGAGCGTGTAGATCTCTTCGTAGTACTGCTGCTCGATGTTGCCGCCCGAGAGGAACTTGAAGATCGCGCTGCCGATCTTCACCAGGTCGCCCGAGCGCAGCGGCTGCTCTTCGCGGATCTCTTCGTCGTTGAGGTACGTGCCGTTGGTCGAGCCGAGGTCGTTGACGAAGAACTTGCCGTTGCGGTTGATGACCTGCGCGTGGCGGCGGCTCACGTTGTCCATGTCGCAGACGATGAAGTTCTTCTCGTCGCGCCCCACGGTGAACTCGTCGTCGTCGACGAGCGCGTACTTCTTGCCGAGGAAAGGGCCGGCGATCATGACGAGACAGCTCTCGCCGCTGACCTTCACGTCCTTGAGCTTCGAGATCTTCGTGACTCGTGTTTCAGGCCCGGACATTCGCGATCTTCCTAGCACGCTCGTGGGTAGACTCCGCGCCCCGTATGAAGCGACTCGCGGTGACAGCCCTGTGTGCGGCGGTGGTGGTCGGATGTGTGAAACAAGTCGTTCGCCCGCCGCCCGAGGCGTTCGTCACGCTCGGTGGAAAGAAGGCGCCGTACCGGGCCTGGGCGCGCGTCGATGATCTCTGCGCCGTCGATCAGAACCTCTTCGGCGGTGAGCAGCAGGCGATGACCGCGCTCCTGGCAGAGTGGCTCGGGCAGACCTCGGCCCCCGCCGACGGCGCGTGGGACGACGAGCACCTCGGGCTGCTGGAAGAGGGCGTGCGCGTGCTGCCCACCGCGCTGGCGCTGCAGAAGGAGGCGCTCGAGAAGGCGCAGGCGTGCCGCTTCTCCGGCCTGGGGTCGGCGACCGAACTCAACGCCCAGGCGCAGCGGCGCGTGGAAGAGGGCCCGTGGCTCGCGCAGCAGATCAAGGCGCGCCTCTCGATCGCGAAATGGAAGGAGGCGCGACCGGCGGCGCAGCAGGCCGCGAAGGACTCGAGCTGCTCCACCAAGATGAAGCCGCCCGCCCCCATCATCTACTTCGCCGCCGAAGACGAGACCGCGAAGCTCGAGTGGCTCTTCTGCGACGGCTCGAAGGTGGTGGCGAGCCCGGGCAATCCGCCGGCGTGGACTCCGGACCCCGCGGCGAAGAAGCCGAAGAAGGAGCCGGACCCGAAGGTGTGGCTCGACGCGGCCGCGAAGTACCCGGCCGAGAAGGTGAGCCGGGCTCCGAAGGTGCCGCGCAAGAAGGTCGGCCGCGATGACGGAGCGGCCGAGCCGGAGATCTAAAGCGTGGCGCCGATGTGCTTCGCCGCCCAGCGCGCGATGCCGAAGATCGTCTCCTGAGGGTTCACCCCCAGCGAGGTGGGCAGCACCGAGCCGTCGACGACGTACAGGTTGTCCATGGTGTGGAACTTGAGGTGCGGGTCCACCACCGAGCTGCGCGGGTCCTTCCCCATCCAACAACCACCCATCTGGTGCGCGGTCAGCACCCGCACCCGCGCCGGTTCCCACGGGGCCGCGTCGAGCTTCGCGACGTCGTCGGGGCTCTCCAGCACCACCGGGTTCATGTGCAGTGACATGACGCGCTTCGCGCCGGCGGCGAACTGCAGCTTCGCCATCTCCTTGCACGCCTCGCGGAAGGCCTCCCAATGGGAGGGCTGGAAGTCGTAGCTGATCGAGTACTTCGACATCGCCCCGTCGCGCAGGCGCACCGTCGCCCCGTTCTCTTCGGGCAGCAGGCCGTCGACGTTGATCGCCAGCATCGCGTTGATGAACGGCAGGCGCGACAACATGTCCTGCACCACGGCGCCGGTGCCGGTCGAGGCGATCGACGCCAGCATCGGCTGCAGCGGCGGCACCTCGAGGAAGAAGCCGACCTTGTCCTTGCCGCGCTCGATGAAGTGGTGCGAGCTCACGCTCTGCGGCGCGCCCGAGAATGCGCGCACCTCGAAGGGCATCTCGGCCAGCGTGCCCACCACCGGGTGCATCCAGGTGCGCGTGCCGACCCGGCCGTCACCGTCGAGGCCGCTGCGCAGCAACAGCCCCGGCGAGTTGATCGCCCCGCCGCTCACCACCGTCAGCTTCGGCTTCACCGTGAGGCGCACGCCGGTCGGCTTGTTCTTCACCGGGTCGAGCACCTCGGCCTTCACCGCCGATACCTTGCGGCCCGACCACTCGAGCTGCCGCGCCGACACGTTGGCGTAGAGATCGAGCCCCTTCTCGACCGCGTCAGGGAGCACCGTGGCCAGCATCGACTGCTTGGCGTCCACCGGGCACCCCAGACCGCAGTAGCCGAGGTTGAGGCAGTTGTTCACGTTGCGGCGGATCAACGCGCGCTCGTAGCCGAGCTTGCCGAGCCCGTCCCACAGCACCTTGTTGTTGGCGTTGATCATCTCCAGCGGCCACTCGGCGACGTGGAGTCGCTTCTCGATCGCGTCCCAATGCGGGGTCAGCGCCTCGGTGGTCAGCGTGTCGATGCCGAAACGATCGCGCCACACGTCGAGGATGCGCTGCGGGGTGCGGAAGCTGGAGCACCAGTTCACCGTGGTGCCCCCGCCGACGCTGCGCCCCTGGATGATGGTGAGCGCGAGGTCGTCGGTCGAGCGGTTGCCGAGCTCCTGATAGAGGTTCGCGAAGGCGCGCGCCTCGGTCATGTCGAACTCGCGCCGCGTGTGGTACCCGCCCTCTTCCAGCAGCACCACGCGCTTGCCCTGCTTCACCAGCTCGTGCGCGGTCCACGCGCCGCCGGCGCCGCTGCCGATCACGCAGACGTCGCACTCGATGGTCTGGTCCCGGGTGAGCTCGTCGCCGGTGAAGATGCGCCCTGCCGTCATGGTGTCACCGCGGGTTCGACCCAGGTCCCGTTGCCGACCGGTCGCGGCTCGTCGCCGCCCTTCCACACCGGTGCGTTGGGATCGTGAATGCCCGGGAGCGGGCCGGGGTAGCCGACCGACGCCCACGTGGCCTTGTTGCCGTAATACGCCGCCATCACCAGCCCGCGCAGCGCGAGGTAGCCGGTGCGCCGAAGCAGCAGCCGGCTGTCACGCCACTCCGCGAGCACCGCCTCCTGCTCCTGTGGGCCGAGCTGGGTGAAGGGCGCGGTGCGGCCTCCGAAGAGGAAGCCGGGCAGCGCGTTCTCGAAGAGCATCAGCAGCTGCTTCACCTCGGTGCGGGTCACGTCTTCGAGCATCGAGAGGATGGTGTCGCAGGCCAGCGCGGTCTTGAGCGTGTCGGGCGACGGGAAGCCGTCACGCGGCGGGGCGAAGCGCTGCACCAGCGCCCACATCACCGAATATTCCGCCGGGCTGAGCACCTGCAGCCCCTCGGGCACCTGCACGGGCGCGCCCTTGCGCGTCAGCAACCAACCGCCCCCACCGAGCGCCAGCACGAGCCCCCCGAAGAGGCCCTTCTTCAGAAAGCCACGGCGCGACTTCGAGGCCCCTCGCGGGGGGAGGTACATCTTCATGCGCGGCAAGCTACCAGAGGTTCACCGCGCGACGTTCACCAGCCGATCCCACTTCGCCTTGGCGAACGGAAGGAACATGTCGGGCGCCTTCTGGAACGCGACGTCGACCTTGTAGGTGCCGCCGGCCCACTCGGCCTCGCCGACCCGCTCGCGCGACTCGCCGCGCAGCGCGTACTTGGTGGTGCCCTCGTACATCAGCAGCTTGACCGTCAGCGGAGACACGTCACTGCGGCAGCCCGTGCGGTACAGGAAGCTGACCTCGGCCTCGCCGTCGACGTCGAGATCGGTGACCTCGATCGAGTCGTCGATCACGTCGAGCGCGAGATCGAACTCGCACTTCTCGACGAAGTCCTTCGCGCGCCAGACCTCCTTCTTGCCGACGGTGTGCACCACCACGAACTGCTGGCTCTTCAGTTCGGCGTCGTCGACCACCTTCGACTTGAGCCGGCTGATCTGGAACTTCACCGCGTGGTCGCCGGCCTTGTCCTTGAAGGTCAAGGTGCGCGCATCTCCTGCGTCGCTGTTCACCCAATCGGTGAGCTTCGAGGCGGGCGCCACGGCGAGGGCGAGGACGAGCAATCGCGAAATCATGTGGCTGGTCTAGCATCAGCCGCATGTCAGGCCGAACGCTCGCGATGGTGCTCGCTGGTGGCGCAGGAACTCGTCTCGATCCCCTCACCCGCGAGCGCGCGAAGCCCGCGGTGCCGTTCGGAGGGCGCTACCGGATCATCGACTTCTGCCTGTCGAACTTCGCCAACTCCGGCATCTACAAGCTCAAGGTGCTCACGCAGTACAAGAGCGACTCGCTCAACAACCACATCTCGCGCACGTGGCGCATGACGGCCTTCCTCGGCCACTACTGCGAGACGGTGCCCGCGCAGATGCGCACCGGCGGTGACTGGTACAAGGGCTCGGCCGACGCGATCTTCCAGAACCTCAACCTCATCACCGACGAGGCCCCGGACACCGTCTTCGTCTTCGGCGCCGACCACGTCTACCAGATGGACGTGCAGCAGATGATGGCCTTCCACCAGGCGCGCAAGGCGGACTGCACGGTGGCGGTGCTGCCGGTGCCGATCGAGCAGGGCAGCGAGTTCGGCATCCTCGACGTCGCGGCCGACGGTGAGGTGAAGAACTTCATCGAGAAGCCGAAGAACCCGCCGCCCATGCCGGGCGACCCGACGCGCTGCCTGGCGTCGATGGGCAACTACCTCTTCAACACCGACACGCTGGTGCGCGAGGTGACCGAAGACGCGAAGCACGAGCACTCGGCGCACGACTTCGGCAAGTCGATCCTCGCGTCGTTGAACCAGCGCGCGCGGGTGTACGCCTACGACTTCCTGCAGAACGAGGTGCCCGGCCTCGGCCAGCGAGAGCGCGGCTACTGGCGCGACGTGGGCACGCTCGACGCCTACTTCCAGGCGAACATGGACCTCATCGCCGTCGAGCCGATCTTCAACCTCTACAACTCGCAGTGGCCGATCGTCACCGCCAGCACCTCGCTGCCGCCCGCGAAGTTCGTGTTCGCCGACGCGGTGCAGAAGCGCGTGGGCCGGGCGCTCGACTCGCTGGTGAGCGAGGGCTGCATCATCTCGGGCGGCCTGGTGAACAGCTCGGTGCTCTCACCGCGCGTGCGCGTCAACTCGTGGGCCGAGGTGCACAACTCGATCTTGATGGAGAACGTGGAGATCGGCCGGCACTGCGAGATCCGCCGGGCGATCATCGACAAGAACGTCACCATTCCCCCCAACACGAAGATCGGCGTCGATCTCGAGGAAGACAAGAAGCGCTTCCACGTGACCGAGAGCGGGATCGTGGTGATCCCCAAGGGCGCGCACGTCGCCTAGTTGATCGCCACCGCGACGTCGGTGAAGAGCCCGCATCGGCTGGGCAGCGGCCGCTCGGGAGCCTGCTCGGGCACCCGCGTCCACGGGTCGTCGGCGTGCACCACGTCGAACCACACCAGGCGATCGACATCAGGCCGGCCGGTCGGCGCGTTGAGCACCGGCGTCGGGCGGTCCTTCAGCTTCGCGAGCTGGGCCTTCGCCTCTTCGAAGTAGCGGCGGCGCTCGGCGCGGATCTGCACCGTCGACATGGGCTGCTCGTGATCGCCCGCCGCGAAGCTCTGCGCGGCCTCCCGCAGCGCGTCGACCGTCAGCTCGATCGGCTTCACGTCGTTCATCGGGCGATCGACGTGACGCCACACCCCGTCGAGCCAGCCGAGCCGGTACTCCGAGAGGAACTCGTGGCCGTGATCGGCGACGAACTCGATCGCCGAGAGGATGAACTCGATGTCTTCGTCGGCCGCGTAGTACGGCAGCGTGACGCGCACCCAGCCCGGCTTGAGCCCGCCGAGCCCGCGCGCGATCTGCTGGCGGTACGACTCGGACCGGTCGCGATCGATGCCCAGCAGGCGATGGCCGTACGGCCCGGCACAGCTGCAGCCGGCGCGGTTCTGAATGCCGAACAGGTGATCGAGCAGCGCCGACACGAAGTCGTGGTGCAGCCGCTCGATGTTGAAGCTGATGATCGGCAGGCGCGGCACGTCGGTCGGCCCCAGCAACTGCACGCGCGGGTGGCGGCCGAGGCGAGACAGCGCGTACTCGGCGAGGTGCAGATCGTGCTCGAGAATGCGCGCCGGCCCCGTCATCTCCTTCACGCAGAAGCCGATGCCCGCGCGGATGTCACCGAGGATCGCCGGCGTGCCGCCCTCCTCGCGCTCGTCGAGGCGACCGACGTAGTCGACCGAGGTGCGCTCGAACGACGCGACGTAGTCGACGGTGCCGCCACCGGGTCGCTCGGGGCTGCGGGTGCGGAAGAAGTCACGGTGCGCGACGAGCACGCCCGAGCCCTCGGGGCCTCCGATGAACTTGTGCGTCGAGAGGTACATCGCGTCGATGCGCTCGGCGTCGTCGGCCGGGTGCATGTCGATCGGCATGTACGGGCCGCCCGCCGCGTAGTCGAAGCACGCGTAGGCGCCGTATTTGTGCAACAGCCGCGAGACGGCCTTTACGTCGGTCAGCACGCCGGTGACGTTCGAGGCGGCAGAGAACGCGCCGAGCTTCATCGGCCGCTGCGGGAAGAGCGACAGCTTGCGCTCGAGGTCGGCGAGGTCGATCTGCCCCTGCGCGGTGAGGCCGATGGCGACCACCTCGGCGATCGACTCCAGCCACGGCAGCTCGTTGCTGTGGTGCTCGTACGGCCCGACGAAGACGACCGGGCGCTTCTCGCGCGGAATCAGCGAGCTCAGGTTGAACTCCCGCTCGAGCGGCTCGGAGATGCGCCAGCCCAGCAGGCCCACCAGCTTGTTGATCGCCGCCGTGGCGCCGCTGCCGACGAAGAGCACCTCGTCGTGCGCGCCCGCGTTGACCGCGCGCTTGATCACCCGCCGCGCCTCTTCGCGCAGCTCGGTCATCACGCGGCCCGTCGAGGAGATCGCGGTGTGCGAGTTCGCGTAGAACGGCCGCACCCGCCGCAGCCACGCCTCGACGAAGTGCAGATAACGACCGGTCGCCGTGAGATCGGCGTACGTCACCAGGCGACGACCGTAGGGCGTGTCCAACCACGCGCGACGACCGACTTCGTTCTGGCGGATGAAGGACGCGACCTCTTCGAAGCTCTGCATGGGCCGCGCATAGCACGGCGTGGCCGTAGTAGAGCGGCGCCCCCGTGAGCGCGCGCAAGCTATTGATCGGTGGGCTGGCGCTCGGGCTCATGGCGCGTTGCGTCTTCGCGTTCGTCGACGACGGCCTGTGGTGGCCCGACGAGTACTACCAGTCGCTCGAGCCGGCCCACCGCGCGGTGTTCGGCTACGGCTGGCAGGCGTGGGAGTTCCTCGAAGGCGCGCGCCACTGGACGCTGCCCGGCTTCGTCGCGGCGCTGATGAAGCTGTCGGACCTCGGGGGGCTCCCCTACCTGCGGGTGATCGAGCTGACGTTCTGTCTGACCGGCGCCGCCACCGGCCTCGCGGTGTACTTCCTCGCGCGCGCGATCGGCGCGTCAGAGCGGAGCGCCGCCGTCAGCGCCACCGTGTTCTCGCTGATGGGCCTCGCCGTCTACATGGGCCCCCGGCCGATGGGCGAAGGGCTCTCCGCGTTGCCGGTAGCGCTCGCGTTCACGCTGGTGCTCGGCGCTCCGAGTCGCGCGAAGGTCATCGTCGCGGGCGTGCTGCTGTCCCTCGCGGTGGGGCTCCGCCTGCAGAACGGGCTGTTCTGTCTCGGCGCGCTGGCGATGGTGAAAGAGCGTCGCGCGCTGTTGCTGCTCACCTTGTCGATCGGCGCGCTGCTCTACGGGTTGATCGACCTCGTCACGTGGGGTTCGTGGTTCCACTCCGCGCGCGTGTACCTGCAGTTCAACCTCGTCGAGGGCCGCGCGTCGTCGTTCGGCACCGCGCCGTTTCTGCACTACCTCACCGCGTTCATCACCGCCGAGGGGCTCACGTTTCTGCCGCTGCTCGGGTTGAGCGTGGTGAGCTTCAAGCAGTCACGCGCGCTGCCGCTGATGATGTTGGCGTTTCTCCTCGTGCACTCATTCATCCCGCACAAGGAACTGCGCTTCCTCTTTCCGATCGTCCCGCTCCTCGCGGCGCAGGCGGCGCTGGGGCTCGATCGATTGGCGAAGCCGTGGGCCGCACCGGCGCTGCTGGGCTTGTCGGTGCTCTCGCTGGCGACGCTGCCGCTGCTCACCTTCGGGCGCCTGGGCATCATCGATCCCCCGAGGGCCACGCCAGCCCTCGACTTCGGCGGACCTGAGAATCGCCTGCTCGTGCTCGCGGGCCGGAGACGCGATCTGTGCGGGCTGCAGATCCGCTCCATCGAGAACTGGCGCACCGGCGGCTTCGCGTACTTTCACGCGCGCGCCCCGCTCTACCGGCGCGAGCAGGGCCTCGGCCACTTCAACTACGTGCTCGCGCGGCGCGGCTCGGTGGAGGGCGAAGAGATCGCCGTCGACCACGACGTCGCGTTGATCAAGATCGACGTCGACAACTGCACTCCGGATCCCACCTATGACTGGCACCTCGAGTAGCCGCGGGTACCAGGCCGCGTTGATCGCGATCGCCGTCGGAGCGTTCGCGCTGCGCGTGTTCCCGTTCTTCGGGCCCGACGGTGCGCTGGGCTACCGCGTCGACTACGACGAGGGCGTCTACTTCAGCGCGGCGTCGTACCTGCTGCAGGGCGTGCTGCCGTACCGCGACTTCGTCTTCGTGCATCCCCCCACGTTGCTGTTCTTCGTGGCGCTCACCTCGGCGTGGACCGCGAAGTTCCTCGGCGTCGCGGGGGCCTTCGGGCTGGCGCGATGGATCGCCGCGCTCCTCGGCGCGCTCAACACGTACCTCGTCGGCCGCGTGGTGTGGCGAGGCGGCGTGCCGTGGGCCGCGCTGCTCTCCGCGGCGTTCTACGCGACGTATTCCGAGGTGGTGCAGGTCGAGCGGGGCGCGTTCCTCGAGCCGTTGCTGAACCTGGTGTGCCTGCTGCTCGTGCTCTCGGTCACCAACAAGAAGGTCGTCCTCGCGGCGGTGCTCGGTGGGCTCGCGCTGTCGATCAAGCTGTGGGCCGGCATCTGGGTGCTCGGCGCGCTGTGGGCGATCGAGGGCACCCGGGATCGGCTGCGCTTCCTCGCGATCGCCACCGCGACGGCGACGGTCTTCGTGCTCCCGCTCGCGCTGCTCAGCCCGGCTGCGTTCTTCACCGAGGTGGGGCTGTTCCACGCCTGGAGACCTCCCGACGGCACCGTTGCGAGACTGGAACGGCTGACCCAGATTGTCTCAGTTCGGCACCTCGCGTCTCCGCTGCTGGCGCTGCTCGCCGTGGTGTTGCGACGGCGGTGGGACGCGCTGGCGAAGGTCTCGGTCACCGCGTGGGGCCTCACCCTGCTCGCCTTCTTCGCGTCGGCCGCGTGGTGGAACCAATACAACGCGCACCTCATCGCCTCGGAGGCGCTGGTCGCCGGCGGCCTCTTCGCGCTGCTCGCGCCGCGGTGGAGAGTGGTGCTGGCGCTCTTCGCGGCCGTGAGCGTGAGCATGTCGATCGCCCACACGCTGCGTCGCAGCCGCACCACCAACGACGAATACCTCGCGCTCGCCCGGTCGCCGCTGCGCGACACGCGCGACTGTGTCTTCACCTTCGAGCCGGGGTGGTCACTCGTCGCGGGCCGGCTGCCGCCGCGAGAGACGGGACCGTTGGTCGACAGCTACGCGAGTCAGCTCCTGAGCGCACTGAAGGACGGTCAGCGCTTCCCCACTTCGGAGGCGGCGTTCGCAGCGAGCGCAGCGCCGGCCGGGCTCGCGCATTGCCGCTTCGTGCTCGGTGGAGAGCGCGCGACGAAGCAGGCGTCACTCGAGGCGACGCATCAGCTCGTCACGCGCGAGGGGCTTCAGGTGTGGGAACTGAGGTGACCTTCGGCGCGAGGCCCAGCCCGAGCAGCAGCACCAGCCCCATGCTGAACGGCGCCTGAAACAGCGGGTCGTGCACCAGCGAGAGCACGCCGAACAACCCGATGCCGCCGATGGTCAACGCGCCGAGCGGGGCGTGACGCGCCTTCTTGATCAGCAGCCCCAGCACGCCGAGGAACAGCAGCAGGCCGAACACGCCGGTCTCGGCCGCGATCGACACGAACTCGTTGTGCGCCTTGCCGGGGTTGTCCTTCACGTGCTCGGCCATGTCGGCGTTGCTGAACTTCGAAGGCCGAAACTGCCCGGGCCCCACGCCCGCGAGCGGGAACTGACGAATCGCCGTGAGGCCGGCCTGCAGGTGTTGCGTGCGCTGACCGCTGCCTTGATCCGTGAGGCCCGACTTGAAGCGCTCGCGCAGCGGCGTGATGGCGAGCACCGCGACGAGCGCGACCAGGCCAAGTCCTCCGCTGAGCACCAGCGCGCGCTTCGGAGACGCAGAGATCAACACCAGCGTCAGCCCCGCCGCCGCCGTCATCGCCACCGCGCCCATGCGCGCATAGGGGAAGACCCAGACGGCGACGAAGGCGAACACCGCGCAGGCGATCAACGGCGCCTTCTTCTCGGCGAACCGCGCGGCGACCAACACGGCCACCACCACCAGCCCGGAGACGTGCGCGAACTTCAGGCGGTGGAAGATCAGCCCGCCACCCATGAAGCGGCCGCTGTCGGCGATCGGCTCGTAGACGCGATGAAAGGGAATGCGCGTCCACTTCACCGAATCGAAGAAGGCTTCAGCGGGCCACACCCCGAAGTGCTGCAGCCCGGCGACGACGCACGACGCGGTGAGGGTGATGAAGGTCACGCGCGCGAGCGTGCGCCACTGCGCCGCCGACAACGACTGCGCCGTGAGCGCGACGAGGGGAATCAGCGCCCAGTCGAGCGTGCGCGCCACGCCGGTGCCATCTGGTGGGTTGCCGGTGAGGGTCGGCGCCGCGAGCGACCAACCGATGAAGCCGAGCAGCACGCCCCACGACTCCAGACCGGCGATGGTCAGCGTGCGCACCTCGGGCAGAAACGAGATCGCGAGCACCGCGTAGCCGACGGTCGCGACGATCTCGTGCACCTGCACGCCCACGGCCATCACCACCAACGCGAAGAAGCGCAGCCGCTGCACGGGGCCCCCTTACACCCGAAGGGACTGGTGTACATACGCCCGCATGGAGCGCGCGCGAGCCGAACTCTTCATCCGCTTCGCGGCGATCTGGCTGCTCCTCGCGGTGGTCGGCTGGGTGTCGTTGACCGTCGCCGGAGGCCCCGTCACCTCGTTCAGCGACGAGCTCACCCGCTGGCCCTTCCTCGACATGTGGGCCCGCTGGGACTCGCAGTGGTACGCGGGCATCGCGCGCGACGGCTACTTCTTCGACCCCTCGAGACAGAGCTCGGTCGCGTTCTTCCCCGTGTACCCGATGCTGATGCGCGCGGTGATGACGCTCGGCTTCGGGCCGCTGGCCGCCGGCATTCTGCTCACCACGGTGCTCGGCGCGACCGGCTTCTTCCTCTTCTGGAAGTGGGGCCAGCACTTCGGCCCGCCCGGCACCGCGCGGCTCGCAGGGTGGGTGCTCGCGCTGTGGCCGCTCGCCTTCTTTCTGTACGGCGCGGTGTACTCCGACGCGTTGTTCTTCGTGCTGGTGTGCGGCGCGTTCCTCTCGCTCGAGAAGGGCAACCACTGGCTCACCACCCTGCTCGGCATCATCGCCACCGCGGCGAGGCCGGTCGGTCCGGGCGTCGTGTTGGGGTTGCTCGTGCGCAGCCTCGAGCTGCGGCTGCGCGAGAAGAAGCCGCTGCGGGTGATCGACTTTCTGCCTGCGCTCGCCGGCCTCGGGCTCGTCGGGTACATGGCGTACCAGTGGTTCAAGTTCGGCACGCCGACGGCCTTCGTTGAGACGCAGACGCACTGGAACCAGACGCCCGGTCCGCGCACGTGGTTCAAGATCAACTGGGTGATGGGTGAGCGCTTCTTCGAGCGCCTGCCCCGGTCGCTGATGCACCTCGGGCTGGTGTCGATCTGCCTCGCGATGATCCCCCGCGCGTGGAAGCGGCTCGGCGTCGGCTACGCGGTCTACATCGCGGTGGTGGCGGGCATGCCGTTCGTCTCGAGCATCGACTTCATCGGCCTGGGCCGGTACGCGATCGCCTGCTTCCCTGCGGTGTACTGCTTCGCCGGCTGGCTCGAAGAACACCCGAAGGCGATGCGCGTGTGGTTTCCCGTCAGCGCGATCTTGCTGATCGTCTGCGTCTCGAAGTTCTCGATCGGTCGGTACATCTCGTGAATCGCGCGATCGTCGCGAGCGTGCTGATCGCCGCCGTCGGGCTGGGCATCGCGGCCTCACGTCACAACGACGACGGCGACGCGGTGCTCTACACGGTCGTCTCGCGCAACATGGTGCGCGACGGGACGTGGTTCGATCTTCAGTACACGCCGAACGTGCACGCCCACTTTCGCGAGCACCTGCCTTTCGGGTTCTGGCCGTCGGCGGTGGTGGTGCGCGTCGCGGGCGAAGCGGCGCTGCCGTGGCTGGGCGTGGTGTGGTCGCTGCTGACCGTGGCGCTGGTGGCCGAGGTGGGTCGTCGGCTCGGCGCGGGCACCACCGGTGCGCTGGCCGCGCTGATCCTCGGCACCACCGAGCAGTTCGTCGTCAACGGCGCTGCGCATCGCCTCGACCCGCCGCTGGTGCTCTTCGCGCTGCTCGCGGCGGCGCCGGCGCTGGTCGCGGAGAAGCGGAGCTGGAAGGCCTGGCTGCTGATGACCTTCGCGGCGGCGCTCGCGGCATTGGTGAAGGGCCCCTTCGGGCTCGTGCCGCTGGTCGGGGCGATCGTCGCGCGGGCGCTGATCGATCGCGACTTCCGGTGGCTCTTCTGGGGCGCGGCGGCGACGGTGGTGGCGGTGCAGCCCGTGCTCGGCTTCCTGCTCCACGAGCGCGCACTGCAAAGCGATTGGTGGTCCGGCTACGTCGAGGCGCAGATCCTCGCGTCGGCGACGGGCGCACGCACCGACGGCAACAGCAGCCCGCTCTACCCGCTCGAGTCGATCGGCGCTCGCTTCTGGCCGTGGCTGCCGTTCGTCGCGCTGGGGCTGTGGGGCGCGACGCGCAGCGGCGTGGGAAAGAAGAACACCCGCCTCGTGGTGGTGTGGCTGCTGCTGTGCACCTTCGCGCTGATGCTGCCGTCGCGAAAGTTGTGGCACCACGTATTGATCCTCTTCCCCGCGCTGGCGCTGGTCGCGGCGCTGGGGCTCCGCCCGCTGGTCGATCGACACCGGCTCACGTCGCTCGTCATCGCGGCGGTGGTCGCGATCGGAACGCTGATCTTCGTCGCCGTCGGGCACCGCGGCCGCACCGTGGCGTGCACCGACTTCGCCGACGAACTGAACACGCTCGCGCCCAACGCCGTGGTGATCGTCGGCGTCACCGAGCAGAAGTCGCACTGGCGGGAGATCGGCGTCGTCGCGAAGGAATTCCGGCTCCGCCCGTGGATGGTCGGCGCCGCGACGGCGATGGACGACGAGCTCGGCGCCCAGGCGTCGCTCGCGCTGGTGCCCGAGACGTGGGGCACGCCGTCGGGGTGGCGCGAGGTGAAGACCGCGCGCGGGTGGCGGCTGCTGCGCCGGTGACTACTTCGCGGCCGTCTGCTTGCGCTCGAAGGCCTTGAGCGTGGCGTCGATCTCCGCGTTGACCGCCTTGAGCAGGTCCTGCTTCTCGCGGAACGGGAGGAACGCACTCTTGAAGCCCGACACCATGATGGTGGTGAGGTCCTCGAGCGAGAGCCCGAGCTCCCTGTGCGCGATGAGGTACTCGCGCGTCACGGTGGTGTCGGTGATCAACCGGTTGTCGGTGTTGATCGTCACGCGCAGGCCGTAGTCGAAATAGAACTTCAGCGGGTGCGCCTTCATGTCGTCGACGGCGCGCGTCTGCACGTTCGACGACGGGCAACACTCGAGCGGGATGCGGTGGTCGTTGACGTAGTTGAGCAGGTCGCCGTCTTCCCGCAGCCGCACGCCGTGACCGATGCGATGCGCGCCGAGGTAGTGCAGCGCCTGGCCGATCGACTCCGGGCCGTACGCCTCACCCGCGTGCGCGGTGCAGTTGACGTTGTTCTTGAGGATCAACTGGAACGCCTGGCGGTGCTCCTTCGCCGGGAAGTTCGCCTCGGCGCCCGCGAGATCGAAGCCGACCACGCCGCGGTTCTTGTACGCCACGCACAGCTCGGCGAGCCGCAGCGAGGTGTCGGGGCTCATGTGGCGAATGCCGCAGAGAATGACGCCGTACTTGATGCGCGTCTGGTGCTTCGCGGCGCGCAGCCCCTCGAGCACCGAGTCGATGATGTGCGTGAGCTTGAGGCCGCGGGCCTGGTGCAGCACCGGCGCGTAGCGGACCTCGAGGTAGCGAACGCCTTCCGCGGCGGCGTCGAGCCCGAGTTCCAGCGCGGCGCGGTACAGCGACTCTTCGGTCTGCAGCACGCTGCAGGTGACGTCGAACGCGACGAGGTAGTCCTCGAGGTTCTTGCAGATCTCGCCCTTGTGAATCGCGCGCGAGAGCCCGTCTTCGGTGTCGGCCGGCAGCTTCACCTTCTGCTGCTCAGCGAGTTCGAGGATCGTCTTGATGCGCATGCTGCCATCGAGGTGGCAGTGGAGGTCGGTCTTGGGGAGCGCGCGCAGCAGCTCTTCCGTCACCTCCAGCTTGGGAATTTGAAGCGTGGTCGGCGGGGGCGGATGCCACGCGGTGCTGCTGATGCCACTGTCACCGGGTCCGTCGTCGTCGTGGAATGAAGGCATGGGTCCTCAGATATACGCGCCATGGTGAGCGCGTACCAATTGCCAGGTGTCCCAGGCTGTAGCGCCCTGTGCGTGATCGTGCTGGCGGCGTTCAGTGGCTGCACGGTGCAGCCTGCGAAATCGCCCGCCCGGGATGCGCGACTGACGATCGACGCGGGCACTGCTGACGAGGTGATGATCGCCCTCGACGGTGGGGTGTTCGTGATGGGCGACGACGGCGAAGAGCCGCAAGAGCGCCCCGCGCATCGGGTGGTGGTGGGCCCGTTCTCGATCTCGCAGACCGAGGTCACCAACGCGCAGTTCGCCCGCTTCGTCGCCGCGACGAAGTACGTCACCACCGCCGAGCGCGCGCCGAAGTGGGAGGAGTTGAGGAAGCAGTTGCCGCCGGGGACGCCGAAGCCCGACGACGCGGTGTTGGTGCCGGGCTCGATGGTCTTCGTGGGGAAGCGTTGGCAGTGGATCGCCGGGGCGAACTGGCGGCACCCGGAAGGTCCGTCGAGCTCGATCGAGCAGCGCATGAATCACCCGGTCGTGCAGGTCAGTTGGGAAGACGCGAGCGCGTACGCGAAGTGGCGTGGGGGCGCGCTGCCGACCGAGGCCGAGTGGGAGTTCGCCGCGCGCTCGGGCGTGAGCGGACATCGGTTCACGTGGGGGGACGCGTGGCCTGAGCAGCCGATGGCGAACGTGTGGGAGGGGAAGTTTCCGGACACAAACTCGGTCGCGGATGGCGCGCTGGGCACGGCGCCGGTGAAGTCGTACCCGCCGAACGCCGCGGGGCTGTTCGACATGGCAGGCAACGTCTGGGAATGGACCGCCGATTGGTACCGCGCGGACACGTATGCGACGCGGGCGGATGGTGGGGTGGTCAGCGATCCGCGCGGGCCGGAGAGCGCGCTCGATCCTGATTCGCCGCTCGAGCCGCGACGCGTGATTCGCGGCGGATCGTTTCTCTGCGCGACGAACTACTGCGCGAGCTACCGCACGTCGGCGCGCCGGAGCACCACCCAGGACTCGAGCCTGTCGCACCTCGGCTTTCGAATCGTGCTCCACCCTCTCCCTGCGGCAGCGGGGAGAGGGCCGGGGTGAGGGCCGGAACCAACTCGACCTCTCGGCATGTCCGCTGCAGATCAGCCGAGCCCATGCGCTCTCGGCGAATGAACACCCAACAGTCCCGCGACCTTCGACGAAACCAGACGGACCCCGAGCTCAAGCTGTGGACGGTGCTGCGAGGCCGGCCCGGTGGGTTCAAGTTCCGCAGGCAACACCCCATCGGCACCCGCATCGCCGACTTCGCGTGTCCCGAAGCGAGGCTGATCATCGAACTCGACGGCGGAGGTCACGCCGAGCCGGGCAAGGTGCGCAGCGATCGGCTTCGGCAGGTCTGGCTCGAGCGCCAGGAATGGCAGGTGCTGCGGTTCTGGAACTTCGAGGTGTGGCTCGAGTTCGAGGGCGTGATGGAGGCGATCTGGGCGGTGTTGCCCTGCAGCCCCTCACCCCGCCCCTCACCCCGCTGACGCAGGGAGAGGGAGTTCACGCGGGCATCAGGAATCGCGCGATCACCGTCTTCACGCCGAAGTTGTCGAACTTGATCGTCAGCTTCGCGTTCGGCCCCTTCCCCACTACGTCGATCACCTGTCCCCGACCGAACTGCGTGTGCGAGACGCGCATGCCCTTGATGTCGCCATCCCCACCGCCCTGGTGGAAGTCGGTCGACTGATCGTACGTGCGATCGACATGCACGCCGTCGTCATCATCCCCGCGTCGGCGGATCGTCGGCGGCCGGTGGCTGGGCCGCTCGACCTCGGGGATCTCGTGGAACCCGAACAACGCCTGCGGCACCTCGGCGAGGAAGCGTGACGGCGGGTTGAACTTCAGCTCACCGAACAGCGCCCGGCTCTGCGCCAACGAGCAGAACAACCGCTTCCGCGCGCGCGTGAAGCCGACGTAGCAGAGCCGCCGTTCCTCGCTCATCTCGTCTTCGGTCGCGTCAGGCCGCGTCGCGCGCCGCCCGGGGAAGACCTCTTCTTCCATGCCGGTGATGAACACCGCGTCGAACTCGAGGCCCTTCGCCGCGTGCATCGTCATCAACGACACGCGCTGCTTGCCGACGCCCGTCTCACCGTCCGCATCACCGACCAGGCTCAGCTGCTCGAGGAACCCCTGCAGCGGCGGCACTTCCAGCTCGAGCCCGATGCCATCTTCCAGCGCGCCGTCGGCCGCCGGAGCAACCGGAACAGGCGGAGGAGGAGGCGGCGGCGGCTCGACCGCCTTCTTCGGCGGCAGCGGCCGGGTGAACGCCGCGAACAAGTCGCCCTGCGGAGAAGGCTCGACCTCCGGCTCCGGCTCGGGATCCGGAACGCCGGGCACGTCGGCGGACGCAGGCATCGGCACCAGCGACGGCAGCGGCCGGCCCGACGCGGCGAGGCGCTCTTCACGCTGGCGATCGAACTCCTGCGTCGCGGTGAGGAGTTCCTTCAAGTTCTCCGCGCGGCCGATCGACTCCTCGGTGCCGACGGCCATGTGCATCTGCACGAGCCCGGTCTGCTCGAGCATGAACGTCGCCGCGCTGGTGGCGTCGGGGGCGTGGCGCGCGAACGTGACCAGCTTGTCCACCAGCTCGCGGAACGCGGTCAGCCGCTTCACCGCCGCGCCACCGAGCGAGGTCACCCGCTCTGGCACCGCGATGGCCTCGTACAGACTGATGCCCTGCTCCGCCGCGTACTCGCGCAGCCGCTCGACGGTGGTGTCGCCGATGCCGCGCGCCGGCACGTTCACCACCCGCTCGAGGTCCGCGTCAGACCGCGGGTTCGCCATCAAGCGCAGGTAGCTCGCCGCGTCCTTCACTTCCGCGCGCTCGTAGAAGCTGCGGCCAGACACCAGCACGTACGGCACGCGCATCAGGCGGAAGGTCTCTTCGAGCACGCGGCTCTGCGCGTTGGCGCGAAAGAACACTGCCATCTGATCGAAGTCGGCGATGCCGTCGCGTCGCAGCTCATGGATCTTCGCCGCGACCTCCTGCGCTTCGCCGCGCTCGTCACGCGAGACGATCAGCCCCAGCGGCTCGCCCTTCGCGCGCTCGCTCCAGAGCTTCTTGTCCATGCGGCGCCGGTTGCGACTGATCACCGCGTGAGCCGCCTCGAGGATCGTCTGATCCGACCGGTAGTTCTGCTCGAGCTTGACCACCTTGCAGCCCGGGAACTCGGTGGGGAACCCGAGGATGTTGTCGACCTCCGCGCCGCGCCACCGGTAGATGCTCTGGTCGTCGTCTCCCACCACGCAGAGGTTGGGGTTCGACTCCGGCGGCGCGAGCAGCTTGAGCAGCGCGTACTGCACCGGGTTGGTGTCCTGGAACTCGTCGACCAGCACGTGGCGGAAGCGGCCCTGGTACTTCTTGCGCACGTTCTCGTTGGTGCGCAGCAGCTCGACCAGCAACAGCAGCAGGTCACCGAAGTCGACCGCGTTCGCCGAGCGCAGCAGCTGCTGGTACTTGCGGTACACCCGCTGCACCGTCTGCTGCTTGGGGTCTTCCCCCGGCTTCATGTCGTCGGGCAGCCGGCCCTGGTTCTTCTCGGCGTCGATCTTCGAGAGGATGTCGCGCGGCGTGACCGAGGCGATGTCGATGCCCGAGTCGCGGATCGCCCGCCGCACCACCTGCATCTGATCGCCGTCGTCGTAGATGACGAAGTTGCGCTCGAGCCCGACGTTCTCCGCCTCGCGCCGGAGAATCAGCGCCGACGCCGAGTGAAAGGTGCTGACCGTCAGCCCCTGCGCCAGCGGCCCCAGCAGGTGCTCGAGCCGTTCCCGCATCTCGCGCGCGGCCTTGTTGGTGAAGGTCACCGCGAGAATGCGCCACGCCTCGACGCCGCGATCGCGCACCAGCGAGCCGATGCGCCGGGTGATGACGCGCGTCTTGCCCGAGCCCGCACCTGCCAGCACCAACAGCGGCCCGCGCTCGTGCAACACGGCATCGCGCTGAGGCGGGTTCAGGTCATCGAGGAGATCGGCAGCCACGACGCATCAAGAACCACGCCCCGCCCCGGGACGCAACGGGTCATCGGGCGACGAGAAGTCGTGAACTGTCGGCGCGCGGAAGTTACGAGTGCGCCCCATGGAATATCGACTCCTCGGCGGTTCTGGTCTGAAGGTCCCCGTTCTTTCGCTCGGCACCGGCACGTTCGGTGGCGCCGGCGACTTCTTCAAAGGCTTCGGCAGCGTCGACGTGGCCGAGGCGAAGAAGCTGGTCGACATCTGCCTCGAGGCCGGGGTCAACATGTTCGACTCCGCCGACGTGTACTCGGGCGGGCTCGCCGAGGAGCTGCTGGGCAAGGCCATCGCTGGCCGCCGCCACGACGTGCTCATCTCCACCAAGGCCACGTTCCGCTTCGGCGGCAAGGGCCCCAACGACACCGGCTCGTCGCGCCACCACCTGGTGCGGGCCATCGACGGCGCGCTCCAGCGCCTGGGCACCGACTACATCGATCTCTTCCAGCTCCACGGCTTCGACGCGCTGACGCCGGTGGAAGAGGTGCTCAGCACGCTCGACGGCTTCGTGCGCGCCGGCAAGATCCGCTACCTCGGCGCCTCGAACTTCTCGGGCTGGCACCTCATGAAGTCGCTCGCCGTCGCCGACGCGCGCCACCTCACCCGCTACGTCGCGCACCAGGCGTACTACTCGCTCGTCGGCCGCGAGTTCGAGTGGGAGCTCATGCCGCTGGGCCTCGACCAGAAGGTGGGCACCGTGGTGTGGAGCCCGCTCGGCTGGGGCCGCCTCACCGGCAAGCTCCGCCGCGGTCAGCCGATGCCCGAGACGACGCGCCTGCAGAACAAGGTCTCCGCCGGCGGCGGTCCGCAGGTGCCCGAGGAGCTGCTCTTCCGCGTGGTGGACGCGCTCGACGAGGTGGCGAAGGAGACCGGCAAGACCGTCGCGCAGATCGCCCTCAACTGGGTCACCGCGCGGCCCGGCGTGTCGACGGTGATCATGGGCGCGCGCGACGAGGCGCAGCTCCGCGCGAACCTCGGCGCCGTCGGCTGGTCGCTCACCGACGCCCAGCGCGCGAAGCTCGACGCCGCCAGCGCGGTGCCGATGACGTACCCCTACTGGCACCAGGCCCAGTTCACCGAGCGCAACCCGTTCCCCGTACGGTGAAGCACGCGTAAAGAAACGTTGAGGGGACGGCCACCTGGCGGGGCGCGCGTTACAAGGCGCCTCACCATGTCACTCTACGAACTGTTCACCTCGAAGGGCTCCAGCGGTTTCGGCTACGGCAGCACCGCCGAGCAGGTCACCGCGGGGCTCGATCTGAAGGGCAAGACGTACCTCGTCACCGGCTGTAACTCCGGGCTGGGCCACGAGGCGCTGCGGGTGTTGACCCTGCGTGGCGCGAAGGTGGTCGGCACCGCGCGCACCGTCGAGAAGGCGCGCGAGGCGTGCGCGACGGTGAAGGGCGAGACCGTGCCCCTGGCGTGCGAGTTGTCTGACCCGAAGAGCGTGCGCGCGTGCGTCGCGGCGGTGAAGGCGGCCGGCCTGCAGCTCGACGGCATCATCGCCAACGCCGGCATCATGGCCCTGCCGAAGCTCGAGAAGGCGTTCGGCTACGAGCTGCAATTCTTCACCAACCACATCGGCCACTTCATCCTGGTGACGGGCCTGCTCGACGCGCTCACCCCCGAGGGCCGGGTGGTGATGCTCAGCAGCGCGGCGCACAAGGGCGCGCCGAAGGGCGGCATTCAGTTCGACAACCTCGACGGCTCGAAGGGCTACGGCGACTGGGCCAACTACGGGCAGTCGAAGATCGCCAACCTGCTCTTCGCCAAGGAGCTCGCGCGCCGCTTCCAGGGCACCCGGCGCACCGCCAACGCCGTGCACCCCGGCGTCATCAAGACCAACCTCGGCCGCCACATGAACCCCATCGCCGGCGTCGTCTTCGGGATCGTGGGCCCGCTGGTGCTCAAGAGCGTGCCCCAGGGCGCGGCGACCGAGGTCTTCGTCGCCACCCACCCGTCGCTCGCCGGCGTGTCGGGCCAGTACTTCGCCGACTGCAACGTCGCCAAACCCCGCGCCGACGCCGAAGACGCCGAGCTGGCGAAGAAGCTGTGGGACGTCTCGGAGCAGATCGTCGCCGGACTCCCGGCCTGATCAGCCAGCGAGCTTCTTGCGCGCGGCGTGCACCAACTGCTCGCGCGCCCCGCCCTTGGCGATCGCCTTGAGGTCGGTCATCGGCACCCGCTCGAGCACGCGCAGCGCCAGCGGCATCGGCGTCTTCGGGTTGCGCACCAGCGCGGCGCAGATGGTCGCGTTGCCGCCCCACTCACGGTGCTCGGCGACGAACTTCAGCGCGTCGGGCGAGAGCTGCGGCAACTTCACCGCGGCCTGCACCTCGTCGAGCCCGATCCGCGGGTTCTTGAGCACGAAGAGGTGCAGCGACTTGTTCGTGTCGCGGAAGATCGCCGCCCGCTCGTCGCGACTGCCTGAGAGCGCGAGCTGCATCTTCTCGGTCACCGTCATCTTCTTCAGGCGCTCCGAGAGCGGCCCCGGTGGCCCGGCGGCTTCGTCCTCTTCTTCCGCCAGCACCTCACCCTCGAGCTGGGGACCCTTGAGCGCCTCGAGCGCGTCGGGCACGCCGTCGAACATCACCGCCACACCGACCCCCGGCACCACCGCCGCCACGCGCGCGGGAACCTGCGCGGTCGCGCCGGCCACCGTCACCGTGAGCTGCACCTCGGCGCCCGCCTGCGCGCCCTGCACCGACGCCCCGCGCACCAACAACCCCCGCCGGGAGATCTCTGCGTCGAAGGCCACCAGGTACTCGTCGATCGACCCGTACGCGACCTGCAGCGCAAGCGACATGCAGCGAGGATAGCCCGATGCGCTGCGGCGGGTGGGGCCCGACCTCGCGGTCACCGGCGAACCAGGCCACACGGACGGAAGTCGAGCCGTTGGGCGACGGCACGACCGGCTGCCCCTCACTGCGTCGACAGCACCCCGCGCCGCAGCAGCTCGGCCAGCGCCAGCTCCACTTCCGCCACCGGGAGCGCGGTGCTGAGGGAGAGCGCATCGAGGTGGTCCGGCGACGCCTTCACCGCGTCGAGCACCTTCAGCTCAGCGACGTTGGCGACCCGCGCGAAGAGCACGGCGAGTTCTTCGTTGAGGAACAACTTGCCGGGCTGCGCCACCGCGTCGCGCAGCTTGCGCGACTCTTCGCGGCGCATCACGTCGCACGCCTCGTCGATCACCTCGTACAGCCAGCGCGCCCCCGGCGGCGGCTCCCGCTTCTCGAAGGTGAAAGTGCCTTCGCCGCGGCTGGCGAGCAGCGCGTGGAACGCCGCGGCGCCGTTGACGCGCAGGCTCCCCGTCTGAGCGGCGATGTCCACCAGCTGGCCCTGCGAGACGAGCAGCTCGTACCGGCCCAGCGCGTCTTCCAGCTCGAGCTTGCCCTGGCAGTCGAGCTCGGCCAGCGCGCGCACCAACCAGATCGCCCCCACCGAGCGGAGCTCGACCTTCGTCTTCGCACGGCCCGAAAGCCCGTTCCACGTGCGGGCGCGCGGCGTGGCCAGCAGCGCCACCGCGTCGAGCAGCTCCTTCGAGCGGCCCGACTTCTTGAGGTATGCGCGCGCGCCGGAGCGGGCGGCCTTGAGCGTCTCCACCGAGCCCTCGTGCGCCGAGAGCATCATCACCGCGACCTCGCGCAGCGCGACGTCGGCGCGCATCTCGCGCAGCAGGCCCCAACCGTCGAGGCGCGGCAGATCGAGATCGGCCACCACGATGTCCCACGGCTTCTGCGTCGCGAGTTGGAGCCCCGCCTGCCCGTCGGCGACCGCCTCCACCTGGTAGTTCGCGTTCTCGAGCTGCTTCGAGACCAGCTTGCGGATGGTCGGGTCGTCTTCCACCACCAGCACCCGCGCGCGGAAGTTGCCCAGCGGCACCACTTTCGGCGCCGGCGCGGCGCTGCCCGCCTCGTCCCAGGTGACCGGGCCGTCGTCGAGCTCGAGCATCTGCTCGAGCGCCTTCATGCCCGACAGCGAGCCGAACTGCGCGGCGACCAGCTCGCCCTGCGCGAAGGTGGCGCGCCCCTCGAAGGGCGTACCGGGGTGGCTGGTGAAGGTGCCGCTCAGCTTCGCGCGCCCCACCCACGCCAGGAGCCGCGCCTTCATCAGCCCCAGCTGCACCTGCGAACGATCGCACTCGTCGATCAGCTCGCGCGTGCGGCTGGGCACGTCACGCGTGAAGGGGAAGCGCCAGATGTCGGTCGCGCCGACGCGCATCCACTGCAGCACGTTGGGCACCGAGACGTCGGTCAGCACGCCGGCGATCGCCACGCCGAACATCTCGCCGTGGGCACGAATCGAGAGCACCACCTGACGACCCGAGCGGCCCGGCAGCACCTCCTCGATCAGCACCACGTCGGGCTTCCACTCGCGCAGCGCGTCGATCACCGCCGAGGCGTCTTCGGTCTCGCGCACCTCGAAGCCCTCGGCGCTGAGCTGTTCGGTCAACGCCCGGCGCATCGCGCCCGCGGCCACGACGAACACGCGCCGGCGCACGTCGACGGTGATCATCTCGAGAGGGTCTTCGGAGAACTCCATGGGTCGGCCGAACGTTGACCGACCGGATGCGCCCGCGTCGAGAACGATTTTCTGTCGTCCGCCAGCGACGGAACCCATTCGTGCTACGCGCGCCGCGATGGCCCTGAGCGACCTCATCTTCGACCCGCAGAGCACGCCCACCTCGCTGGCGGCGTACCTCGACGCCCTCTCGCCGGCAGAGCGGCTGGCGCAGACCCTCGCCCTCGGCAGCAAGGCCCAGGCGCGGCTCTTCGAGCTCGTCGACGGCGCGCGGCGCTTCACCCTCGATGATCTCGCGCCCGCCACCGGCGTCCCGCTGGTCGGGGTGCGCCACGAGGGCCGCAACTCGATGCTGGCCTTCACGCGCTTCGCGAAGGTCTTCGCCGTGCCCGAAGGCGTCGACCCGTCGCGCGAGCGCTGGGGCTTCAACGCGACGTCGGCGCTGGTCAGCACCACCGTCGGCCCCGGCTACTTCGTGGCGGTGCCGCAGGGAGACGCGGTGCTGGTCGACTACACGCGGCTCCCCTCGAAGCCGCTGCAGGGGGCACCACCGGTGCTGCCCAACGAGGCCCGCCTCTCACGCTTCGTCTACAACCAGACGAAGGACCTGGTGCGCGGCGTCTCGCAGCACGTGTCGATCGGCCGGGCGTGGCGCGGCACCCGCCAGCTCGACAACTGGTTCGTCCTCTGCCGCACCTGAGCTGGAGCCCCCGATGCTCTCCTTCGACGTCACCACCACCGATGGCCCGATGCGCACCTCGCTCCACACGCCGGCGGGCACGGGGCCGTGGCCTGCGGTGATCCTCGTCACCGACGCCGGAGGGCCTCGCCCGGCCTTCGACGCGATGGCCCAGCGCCTGGCCGATCACGGCTTCGCCGTCGCGGTGCCCGATCTCTTCCACCGCGTGGGCACCCCGTTCGCCCTGCTGCCCGACGGAGGACCGAGCCGCGATGGCCGGCCGCTCTTCGCGGCGCTGCGCAGCGACCCCGCGATCCGCACGGCGCTCCTCGAGCGCTACGTGCCGTCAGCGGCCAACCCCGATCACGTGAAGCGCGATCTCGGCGCGCTGCTCACCGCGCTCACCACGCGCCCCGAGGTGAAGGCCGGGCCGGTGGGCCTGAGCGGCTACTGCATGGGCGGCGGCATCTGCCTGCGCGCCGCGGCCCTCTTTCCCGAGCGCGTCGCCGCCGTCGCCAGCTTCCATGGCGGCCACCTCGCCACCACCGCGCCCGACAGCCCCCACCTCGGGCTGCCGTCCGTGAAGGCCGAGGTGCTCGTCGCGGGCGCCGAAGAAGATCCGTCCTTCAGCCCGGAGCTCCAGGAACGCCTCGTCGCGGCGCTGCGCCACGCCGGCCTCAGGCACCACGTCGAGGTGTGGGCCGGCGCCCGCCACGGCTTCTCGGTGTCCGACAGCCCCGTCTTCCGAGCGGAATTCGGCGCCCGCCACGACGCCGAGCTGCTCGCCTTGATGCAGCGCGCCCTCACCTGACGTCGGTGTGCGCCGGTGTCGCACGGCGCCGGCGAATCGCCTCGGCCCAGCCCTCACGTTACGCTTCGGAGAAGGGCCTGACGGCGGGGACTCCAATGTCGATGTGGGAAACGCGACTGCGGCAACTCAAGCGCACCGCGCGCTACCTGAAGGGCTACTTCGACTTCGATCGCACGACGAACCAGATCGTCCGGCGCACCGACTTCACGAATTGCCCGCGCCCGGTGCTGATGCTGTACGGCTTCATGTCCACCCGGCGGAGCTTCGAGATCCTCGAGCACCGCATGCGCCGCGATCAGTTCTGCGTGTGGAGCATCAACCTCGGTGGCTGGAAGCAGGCCTTCAACACCGACGCCATCGACTCGCTCGCCGAGAAGGTGCGCGAGAAGGTCGAACGGCTCTACCAGCGCTACCCGCAGATGGGCCCGCTCTCGGTCGTCGGCCACTCGAAGGGCGGGCTCATCGCCAGCTACTACGTGAAGCGGCTGGGTGGTGATCGCCGGGTACGCAACATCGTCACCCTCGGCACGCCCCACAACGGCTCGCCCTCGGCCTACTTCGGCATCGCGGCCTACGGGGCGATCTCGCGCAGCATCTGGCAGCTCACGCCCATGTCGCCCTTCATTCGCCGGCTCAAGATGGGCGCCTTCCCGCGCGAGGTGCGGCTGACGTCGATCTTCTCGAAGGCCGATCGGGTCAACCCCTTCCCCGCGTGCATCCTCGAGGGCGCGGGCGTGGCGCCCAACATCCACAACATCGAGGTCGCCGACGTGGTGCACCGCGAGTTCCTCACCAGCCGCACGGTCTACGGGCTGGTGCGCCGCGAGCTCTTCCAGGGCTACGGCCTCGAGGTGCCCGCCGAGCCGCGCAGCAAGCGCCTCATCCCCCTGCGCTGATCGCGTGCCCGGTGTAAGGAGAGCCGCGTGCAGCCCAGCAAGTGGGACCTCATCCTCGACCAGAAGCCGATCCCCCTGGTCACCCACCTCCTCGAGGAGGTCTCGCGGCTCTTTGCCAAGGACCTCGCCAAGTGGCCGCCTCACGTCGAAGACTTCGACCCGCAGACCGGGCAGAAGCTCGCCGATCTGCTGGTGGAAGCACCGCTGGCCCCTGATCCCCGCCTCTTCGTCGAGGCGTTCACGTTGACCCGGCTCGATCTCGAACGAGATCTGGCGGCCTACGACGATCGGATGAGGAACCACCGGTGGATGAACAGCGGGCTGACGGCTAAGGACAAGGGCATGTTGCTGTTTCTCTCGCGCTTCATGACCGAGCAGCTGTTGGGGCTCGCCGAGTCGACCGAAGGCCGCCTCACCCGCGCGCACCTCCTCGACGTCTTGAGCCGCACCGAACGACACTTCTTCGCCAAAGGGCCCCTTCCGTGAACACCGCCACCACGCCCGTCTCCGGCACCACGCCGAACCGTCCGCCGAACAAGCTCCCCAAGACCAACGACGCCTGCTGGTGCGGCTCGGGCAAGAAGTACAAGAAGTGCCACCAGGATCTCGACGTCGAGTACCTCAAGGAAGAGCGCAAACGCCTCGAGGCCAACCGCGTGCTGCCGGGCCGCGTGTCGCCGAAGCGCGTGGTGCCCGACGCGATCCCCCGCCCTGACTACTGGCAGACCGGCACGCCCGGTCGAGGCAGCGGCCGCACCGTGCGCACCGCCGAGGAGCTGGTGCGCATGCGCCGGGCCTGCACCGCGGCGGCGCGCATTCTCCGCATGGCCGGCGAGTTCGTGAAGCCGGGCATCACCACCGACGACATCGACGCCTACGTGCACGAGCTGACGATCAAGGAAGGCGGCTACCCCAGCCCGCTCAACTACCGCGGCTTCCCCAAATCGGTGTGCACCTCGGTCAACGAGGTCATCTGCCACGGCATCCCCGACGATCGAAAGCTGCTCGACGGCGACATCGTGAACCTCGACGTGACGATCTTCCTCGACGGCATGCACGGCGACACCAACGCCACCTTCTTCGTGGGGAACGTCGACGAAGAGTCGAAGCAGCTGGTGCGCGTCACCCACGAGTGCCTGATGAAGGGCATCGGCGCAGTGAAGCCCGGCCGCCCGATCAGCGACATCGGCCGCGAGATCGAGAAGCACGCCGAGCAGTACGGCTACGGCGTGGTGCGCGCGTACTGCGGCCACGGCATCGGCGAGACCTTCCACGGGCCGCTGCAGATCCCGCACTACTTCGACGCCCGCTCGACGACCAAGATGGAGGTCGGCATGACCTTCACCATCGAGCCGATGATCGCGCTCGGCACGTGGGAAGAGACCACGTGGGACGACGACTGGACCGCGGTGACCAAGGACCTCAAGCGCACCGCCCAGTTCGAGCACACCATCCTCGTCACCGAGACCGGCTCCGAGATCCTCACCAAAGAGAGCTGATCGCCCCGCGCGCCGTGCAGGTGTTCTTGCGCTTCGGCGCGCGCGAGCGCATGTGACGACTCATGGCTGTCCTCGGACTCGGCCTCGCAGCGCTCGGGCGCCCGGGGTACATGACGCTGGCCCACGCGAGCGACTTCCCGTCGACGTCGGTCGAGGCGATGCGCGAACGCGCCTTCGAGGTGTTCGACGCCGCCTGGGCCAACGGCGTCCGCCACTTCGACGCCGCGCGCAGCTACGGCCGCGCCGAGGAATTTCTCCGCGATTGGATGGAGGATCGCCGCCCCACCGGCCTCTTCATCTCGTCGAAGTGGGGCTACCGCTACACCGCCGGCTGGCGCACCGACGTCGCCGTGCACGAGGTGAAGGACCACTCGGTCGCCCACCTCGAGGCGCAGTGGGTCGAGAGCCGCGCGCTGCTCGGCGATCGCCTCGATCTCTACCAGGTGCACTCCGCGACGCTCGAGAGCGGCGTGCTGCGCGACACGGCGGTGCTCGACGCGCTCGCCCGCCTGCGTGACGGCGGCGTGGCCATCGGCCTGTCCGTCACCGGCGCCCGTCAGCCCGACGTCATCGACGCCGCGGTGGTGATTCAGCGCGGCGGCCGGCGGCTCTTCGACTGGGTGCAGGCGACGTGGAACGTGCTCGAGCCCTCGGCCGGCCCGGCCCTGGCGCGCGCGAAGGCGGCCGGGCTGCGCACCATCGCCAAGGAAGGCCTCGCCAACGGCCGGCTCTCCCCCCGCGGCGACGTGCCCGCCTGGCTGGCGCTGGCGCAAGCACGAGACGTCACCCCCGACGCGCTGGCGCTGGGCGTGGCGCTGAACCAGCCGTTCCTCGACGTGGTGCTCTCGGGCGCCGCGACGGTGGCGCAGCTGCGCTCGAACCTGCGCGCCCGGGAAGTCGACGTGCGTGCGCTCGACGTGAGCGCCGTCGCCATCGCGCCCGACACCTACTGGGCCGAGCGCGCCACCCTCCGGTGGACCTGAAGCGTCAGGGCATCTCGGGGCCCGGCATCACCAGCTTGAACGTCTTGCAGACGCCCGCATCGGAGGTGGTCGACGGGCAGTTGTCGTTGACGGTGAGCGCGGGCGTGGTCGCCGCGTCTTCGTAGCAGCCGTAGCCGAAGCGACGACCGGTCGGCAGCTTGGTGGTCGAGTTCGGAGGCCCGCCCCACAGCTCGACCCAGATCAGGTAGTTGCCGCCGGTCTGGGTGTTGACGAAGGCGAAGCTGATGCCCTGCCCCAGCATCGGGTTGGTGACGCGGGTGACGTCGAGGCCCTGAATGATGAGCTTGTTGCTGTCCTCGATGGCGCTGGGCGCGTTGCGATCGGCGGCCACCGTGGCCACCGTGGCGCAGCTCACCGCCGAGCCGTCGTTGGCGACCTTCTTGATGAAGCGCGTCGACGCCGACTGCGGCGAGAGCGTGAGGCCCGACCAGTTGGCGCGGGTGTCGAGCTCGATGCGCGGCTGAATGAAGGTCTCGGTCGCGGTGCACTTGCCGGCGACGCAGAGCGGAATGGGCCGATCGTCGGTGAAGCTGGTGACGCAGGCCGACTGCACCGAGCACGGCTGCGAGCACTTCGCGCACGAGCCGTAATCGACGGGCGTGCAGGCCGCCTGCCCGGCGCAGTCACGATCATCACAGTCGACGAGCCCGTTGCCGTCGTTGTCGACGCCGTCACCGCACACCTCGCGCGACGCCTCCGCGGAGCAACCGACGAAACACAACGACGACACGACGAGAGTCGCGAGCAACCAGCGGTTCATGGACACTTTCCGGAGCAGCTGCGGTCAGAGGGAATGCAGGCCTGCTGGCCCGTGGTGAGGGTGAGGCAGACGAAGGCCTGAGGACATTCCTGCTGCCCGGCCCCGCAGAAGCGCGCGCACACGCTCTGGCCGATGCCCGTGCCGCCGTCGGCCAGGGGCACCGGTAGCGCCACGCAGGTGCCGCCCGCGCACTCAGTCGACGAGCCACAGGGCGAGCAGTGCGGGAAGGCGGTGGTGGCGACGTTGCAGACGTTGGCGACGCCGTCGCACGTCTCACAGCTGCGGCAGGCGCTGGTCGCCTGGCAGACGCGCATGCCGTTCACCGTCGGGCCTTCGCACTTGCGGGTGGTGGTGTTGCAGCGCTGATCGAGCGCGCAGTCGGCGTTGTTCGCGCAGCCGGCCTGACACGAGGCGCGGCCACCGGTGCTGATGCACAGCTGGCCCAGCGGGCACTCGGCGTCGGTGCCGCACGCCGTCTTGCACTCGCCCACCGTGGCGCCGGGCGCGATGGCGCAGCTCTTGTTCAGTGGGCAGCCGTCGTCGTTCATGCACTCGCTGACCGGCTCGCACACCCGGTTGACGCAGCGGAGCGTCGAGAGGCCGCAGTCGACGTCCTGCACGCACTCGGCGACGCACAGCTTGAGGCGCGGGTCGCAGGTGGTGCCGAAGGGACAGGTCTGCTGGCCGGCGACGCACTTGCCCTGCGCGGGGTCACACTTCTGGCTGGCGTCACCGCAGTCGGCGGTGGTGTTGCACGAGCGCAACGAGTCGGGCACGCAGCCCGCGAAGTTGTTGCAGGTCGCCGCCTGGCCGGTGCTGGTGCGATCGGGCCAGCACTGCTTGACGCCGTCCTTGTCCTGGCAGGTCGCGCCGCGGGCGCAGTCGGTGTTGACGGTGCAGGCCGTGCCGCAGAACTTCCGGTTGAGGGTCGTGTCGAGCACGCAGTTGTCGCCCGCCCCGCCACACTCTTTGTCGGTGGTGCACGCCTGGCAGAAGCTCTTCAGCGGCCGGCACGCGCGCGTCGAGGCGTCGCAGAACTCGGTGGCCGCGCAGTCGCCGTCGCCTTTGCAGCCGGAGATCTCGGTGACGCACAGGCCCGTGTAGTTGTTGCAGAACTTCGGCGGCGCGAGCGGGTCGCCAGACGTGCAGCTGAGATCGGACAGGCAGATGCACTGGCGGCGCACCTTGTCGCAGCGCAACGAGCCACACTCTGCGTCGACGTTGCATGCGCGCCCGACGAAGTCGGCGGTGCCAGCGTCTTCGGGCAGCGGCGGGGGCCTGGGGTTGGGACACCCGAGGAGAGCGCAACCCATCGCGATGAGGGCGAGAATCCGATTCATCAGGGGTTGGGCGTCTACCCCAGCCGCCCCCCGCGATCTACCGGGCTCAGCCACACTGAGGGTCGACCGAGACGGCCACCACGCAGCGGCTGTCACGGCACACCGGCAGGCCGCACCCGCACCGGATCTGGGTGACGGGGCACATGCCGTTGCAGCGCACCATCGAGCAGTCGGGGCCGTCGAGCACGTGGATCGCGCTCGTGCCCTCGCCGCAGCAGCCGTTGGGCACGCAGTCGGTGTCGACGGTGCAGGCGCGCCCTGCGTCGGGGGCTGGCGGGTCGATGACGCTCCCGCAGCCTCCCAGCACCACCCACAGGGCGAGCCAGCGACTCACTTCAGAAGGCGATGTTCAGGCCGATCTTGATGCCCGGGTAGCCGACCTCGGCGCGCAGGCCGATCGACTTCGAGAACATCCAGTCGAGGCCGACCGCGCCGACGCCGTCCGGACGCACCGGGTAGAGGTAGCCCGGCCAGATGCGCAGCGCGAGGCCCGCCTTCACGTAGGCCGCGAACTTGTCGGTGAAGTGGAACTTCCACAGCACCGAGACCGGGATGATCAGGTCGAAGGGGTTGGTGTACCCGAGGTGCAGGATGATGTCGGCGCCGAAGTCGATGCCAAACTCGTCGTTGACCGGCGGAATGAAGCCGTCCTTCACGAGGGGAATGTAGAAGAGCGCGCCCACGCCGATGGGGAAGCCGTAGCCCACGCCGAAGTAGCCGTAGGGCAGCACGGCCTGCACGGTGAGCATCGTCGAGCGCTCCTGCGGGCTGCGATCGAGCAGGTAACCGGCGCGGCGCATGCCGCTGCCTCCCGACGACTCGCCCTCTTCCTGAGCGAAGGCGATCGAAGACGTGGCGAGGACCGCGGCGACGAGAGCGAAGCGAATGAGAGTTTTCATGGGTCGGGGGTCAAGCAAGGCGAGGGCCGCGGAGCAAGCACGGAAATTTTCAGGGACCTGGGTCCGCGAAGGCCGCAGGTCCTGCAAGTATGAGCGAACGATCAGCGGTTCATGCCGCCGAGGAACTCCACGTTCCCCTTGGTGGGCCGCATGTGCTTGAGCACGAACTCCATCGCGTCGATCGGAGTGAACGGGTGGAGCACCTGGCGCAGCGCGGTGATGCGCACCAGGTCGGCGGGCGTGAGCAGCAGCTCTTCTTTGCGCGTGCCGGACTTGTTGATGTCCATGCAGGGGAAGATGCGCTTCTCGAAGAGCTTCCGGTCGAGCACGATCTCCGAGTTACCGGTGCCCTTGAACTCTTCGAAGATCACCTCATCCATGCGGCTGCCGGTGTCGATCAGCGCGGTGCCGATGATGGTGAGCGAGCCGCCCTCTTCGATGTTGCGGGCCGCGCCGAAGAAGCGCTTGGGCCGGTGGAGCGCGTTGGCGTCGACACCACCGGAGAGGATCTTGCCCGACGGCGGCACCACCGTGTTGTAGGCGCGCGCGAGGCGGGTGATCGAGTCGAGCAGAATGACCACGTCTTTCTTCTGCTCGGCCAGCCGCTTGGCCTTGTCGATCACCATCTCGGCGACCTGCACGTGGCGCGTGGCCGGCTCGTCGAAGGTCGAGCTGACGACCTCGCCGCGCACAGAGCGCTGCATGTCGGTCACTTCTTCGGGGCGCTCGTCGACGAGCAGCACGATGAGGTGCACGTCGGGGTGATTCTTCGAGATGGCGTGCGCGATGTTCTGCAGCATCACCGTCTTGCCGGCCTTCGGCGGGGCGACGATCAGGCAGCGCTGGCCGAGCCCGATGGGGCTGAACATGTCGATGATGCGCGTGGTGAAGTCGCTCGCGTCGTGCTCGAGCGCCATCTTGTGCGTGGGGTACAGCGCGGTGAGGTTGTCGAAGAGAATGCGCTCCTTCACCTCGGCGCTGAACGGGTCGCTGAAGTTGATCTTCTCGACGCGCTGCAGGGCGAAGTACCGCTCACCCTCGCGCGGCTGGCGGATCGGGCCGCTGACCGTGTCGCCGGGGCGGAGGTTGAAGCGCCGCACCTGGCTGGGCGAGACGTAGATGTCGTCGGGGCTGGGCTGGTAGTCGGAGTCGGCCGAGCGCAGGAAGCCGTAGCCGTCGCTCATCTGCTCCATCACGCCCTCGGCCTGCACCTCGTACCGCTTCTCGGTGACGTTGCTCAGGATCGCGACGAGGAGCTCCTGCTTCTTGAGCCCCTGCATGCCCTCGATGCCCAGGTTGTGGGCCATCTTCGAGAGCTCGGTGATCTTCATGCGCTTGAGATCGGTGAGCTTGAGCACCTGCAGCTGCTTGTGCGGGGCGCTCGGCTCAGCGGCCGGCTCCTCGACGACCTCGGCCGGGGCCGCGGCGGTCTCTTCACCCGACAGGCGCGCTTCCTGGAGATCGTCGTCGCGCACCGCGTGGTTCATCGGCGTCATCACCGGCCGCGGGCGCTCGTCTTCGTCGCTCGGCTCGGGGCGCTCGTCGCGCGCATCTTCTGCCGGCTCTTCGGCGGCGGCCGAGGCGCGCACGTCTTCGAGCTCGGGGGCGGTGTTCTCTTCTTCGGCCGGCTTGCGCGTCGGCTTCTTCTTCGGCTTCTCCTCTTCCTTGCGGCCCTTCTTCTTCGAGGAGTCAGCCTGAGACTTGGAGCGTGCCGGTGCCATGTGGAGGTCGGGGGTCGCAGCGGCTGCCTGAACTTCAAGGCTGCGATTGAGGAGTGGTGTTGAGGTGAGGCTGGAACTCCCGACGTGGGCGCTCCGCCGCGACAGCCTGGGCAAGGTACGGGCGGCCTCCCCTCAAGTCAAGCGCGACTGAGGCCCCAAGAAGTGGTTGATCGCCCAACCGTGAAAGCCGCCGAGCGCCTGAAGCAGCTCAAGAGCGAGATCGCTCACCACAACCACCTCTATTACACGCTCGACGCGCCGGAGATCTCCGACGCCAGCTACGACAAGCTGATGAAGGAGCTGCTCGCCCTCGAGGCCGAGCACCCGGAGCTGGTCACGAAAGACTCGCCCTCCCAGCGGGTGGGCGGCGCGGTGCTCGACAAGTTCGAGACCGTGACCCACCGCCAGCAGATGCTCTCGCTGGGCAACGTGTTCGATGAGGCGGAGTTCGCCGAGTTCGACGAGCGCATCCGCAAGGCGCTGGGCGTCGAGACCGTCACCTACACCTGCGAGCCGAAGATGGACGGGCTGGCCATCGAGCTGGTCTACGAGCGCGGCCAGTTCGTGCAGGGCAGCACGCGCGGCGACGGCACCATCGGTGAAGACGTCACCGAGAACCTCAAGACCATCAAGAACCTCCCCCTGACCCTGAAGGGCAAGGCACTGCCCGCGCTGCTCGAGGTGCGCGGCGAGGTGTTCATCAAGAAGGCCGACTTCAAGCGGCTCAACGACAAGATCCTCCGCCAGGGCGACAAGCCGTTCGTCAACCCGCGCAACTCGGCCGCCGGCTCGCTGCGCCTGCTCGACACCCGCCTCACCGCCTCGCGCCCGCTGTCGGTGTACCTCTACGAGACCGGCGTCGTCGAAGGCCGCACCTTCCAGACGCACGCCGAGAAGCTCGCGTACTTCGAGCAGGTGGGCCTGCCGGTCAACCCGCGCCGCTCGGTGGTGCAGGGCAAGGACGGGGTGATGAAGGCGTACGCCGCGCTGCTCGCCGAGCGCCACGCGCTGCCCTACGAGATCGACGGCCTGGTGGTGAAGGTGGACAGCAGCGACGCGCGCGCGCGGCTGGGCCAGGTCTCGAAGACGCCGCGCTGGGCGATCGCCTTCAAGTTCCCGCCGGAGGAGATGGAAGCGCAGGTGGAGGAGATCGTGGTGCAGGTCGGCCGCACCGGCGCCATCACCCCGGTGGCCAACCTCAAGCCGGTCTTCGTGGGCGGGGTCACCGTCAGCCGCGCCACGCTGCACAACGAGCAGGAGCTGCGCCGCAAGGACGTGCGCGCCGGTGACTGGGTCTTCGTGCGCCGCGCCGGCGACGTGATCCCCGAGATCGTCGCGGTCATCACCAGCAAGCGCACCGGCGCCGAGAAGGAGTTCGTCTTCCCCACCGAGTGCCCCGTCTGCCACTCGCCGGTGAAGCGCGAAGAGGACGGCATCATCGCGCGGTGCACCGGCAAGACCTGCCCCGCCAAGCTGGTGGGCCGGCTCATTCACTTCGCCACCCGCACCGCGATGGACATCGACGGCCTCGGCGAGAAGCTGTGCAAGGCGATGCTCGACGCCGGCCTCGTCGCGTCGGTCGCCGACCTCTACAAGTTGACCGTCAAGCAGCTCACCTCGCTCGAGCGGCTGGGCGAGAAGAGCGCGCAGAACCTCTTCGACGCGATCCAGAAGAGCAAGCAGACCACCCTGCGCCGCTTCATCTACGCGCTGGGCATTCCCGAGGTCGGCGAGGCGACCGGCAAGGCGCTGGCCGAACACTTCCGCGACGTGCACAAGCTGATGAGCGCGAGCGAAGACGATCTCCAGGGCGTGAAGGACATCGGGCCCGAGATGGCGAAGTCGATCTCCGGCTTCTTCCAGGACCCCGACAACCGCGCGGTGGTGGAGGCGCTGCTCGCCGCCGGCGTGGTGCCCGAAGCGCCCAGCGCCGCCCCCACGGGCGGCCCCTTCACCGGCAAGACCGTGGTGCTCACCGGCACGCTCAGCCAGATGGGCCGCGATCAGGCGAAGGAAGAGATCGAGCGGCGCGGCGGCAAGGTGTCGGGCTCGGTCTCGAAGAAGACCGACTTCCTCGTCGCCGGCGAAGAGGCGGGCTCGAAGCTCACCAAGGCGAAGGAGCTCGGGGTGAAGGTGCTCACCGAGGCCGAGTTCCTGGACCTCATCAAATAGTCACCGCCGCGGCGTCATCCGGTAGCGGATGAAGTCCGCGCGCTCGGGGAGCTGGAAGTACGGGTTGCGCTCCAGCTCACGGCCAATGCTCGAGACCTTCACGTCGCCGTAGTCGTGGCCGGCGTACAGCGTGGTGGCCGGCGCCAGCCTGCCCAGCACGCCGAAGAACGAGTCGAACATCGCGCTGGGGTCGCTGCCTTCGAAGTCGCAGCGGCCGCAGGCGTTCACGAAGAGCGTGTCGCCGGTGAAGACCGCGCCGCCGCACGCCAGACACTGCGCGCCGGGCGTGTGACCGGGCGTGTGCAGGCAGTTCACCTCGAGCCCCGCGAGCGTCAACCGCGCGCCGGGCGCCGTGGGCCGCAGCGCCTCACGAATGTCGGCGAACACGCTGGGTGCGAACGCACATTCCTTCTGCTGCACGTGCACCGGCACGTCTCGCACCTGCAGCAACTCGGGCACCCCGTTGAGGTGGTCGTGGTGGTGGTGGGTGAGCACGATGGCGCTGATGGTCCGGCCGTCTTCTTCGGCGGCGCGGGTGATGGCGGGCACGTCCCACGCGGGGTCGATCACGAAGGCCTCGCGGCCGCCCGGCGCGCCGACGAGGTAGACGAAGTTCTTCATCGGCCCGAGTGGCAGCTGGCGCACGTAGAGCGTCTCTGATTTCGTCTGGCCCATGTCGCGTCTCCTCCTCGCATCCTGCCTCGTCGCGGGTCTCGCCGCCGCCGAGAAGCCGACCATCAGCTACAAGGCCCCGTCGTCCGGCGAAGAAGAGCGGCCGGTGCTGACGTCGATCGTCGTCAGCCCGCAGGGCACCGACTACGCGTTCAAGCTCGAGTTCAACAAGGCGCCGTGGGGCGAGGAATGCCGCACGCGCTGCGCCAACGCGACGCTCTTCCTCGACACCGACAACAACAAGACCACCGGTCTGAAGCTCGCCGACCCGAAGGCCGCCGAGACCGGCACCGACGTGGCGATCACCATTCAGGGCACTAAGCAGCTCAAGGAAGGCGTCACCGTCGCGGTGCTGAAGATCAAGGTGATGCAGTACGCCGAAGACGCCACCAGCGTCGACGAAGGCCACACCCTCGCCGAGCTGGACCCGATCAACGACTCCGAGCGGGTGCTGGCGTCGGACACCTCGGTCTACCTGTTGATCGACGCCAACATGGGCAACCAGCCGGCCGGCAAGCAGTTGCGTCTCGTGTACCACCCGCCCGACTCGAAGCCGTTGATCGGCATGGCCAAGGGCCTCGCAAGTCCTGCGTCGGGCCGCGTCGAGCTCTTCAAAGACGGCAAGCTCTCCAACCCGGTGCAGGCGACCAAGAAGAAGAAGTCCGACTACGAGAAGTACTGAGCGCGCTGACGTCGAGGTGACAATCCGCTGTCATCGTGCGATTCGTACTGCCTGCCGGTGGGGAGGAACGCCACGTGACCGATCTCGACATCAAACAGCAAGACGCGAAGGCCCTGGCCGCTGGCTACTCGAAGACGTTCCGCGCGGTGGAGATCGTCTCCATCATCTCGTTCTGGAGCCTGTCGATCGCCATCGCGGTCAAGGCCTCGGCGTTCTCCCACCAGTACCCGTGGGTGCTGGTGGCCGCGGTGTTCTCGGGCTTCCTGATGGCCGACTTCGTCGGCGGCTTCGTGCACTGGATGGGCGACACCTGGGGCTCGACCGAGATGCCGATTCTCGGGAAGGCGCTCATTCGCCCCTTCCGCGAGCACCACGTCGACGAGAAGGCGATGACCCGCCACGACTACATCGAGACCAACGGCGCCAACTGCATGGTGGCGGTGCCGGTCGCGGCGGCCGCGTTGTTCATTCCCCTCACCATCGAGGGGTGGGTCGCGCCGGCGCTGTTCGCCCTGGTGAGCATCGGCTCGATGATCTTCTGGGTGATGATGACCAACCAGATCCACAAGTGGTCGCACGTCGATGATCCCGGCGTGGTGCTGCGCACCCTGCAGCGGCTGCACCTCGTGCTCCCGCCCGAGCACCACAAGGTCCACCACACCGCGCCCTTCGACACCTACTACTGCATCACCACCGGGTGGCTGAACTGGCCGCTGGCGAAGATCGGGTTCTACCGGCACGCCGAGCGGCTGATCACCGCCGTCACCGGGCAGATCCCCCGCAAGGACGACATCGGGCTCGAGGCCGCGCTGAAGATCGCCCCGCTCACCACGCCGACCACGAAGGCGACCAGCGAGACCTGAAGGTCACTTCACGTGCAGGTCGATCTGCCGCGCCCCTGACAACGGCCGCCCAAGGAAGCGCTCGCCCACCTCGAGGAAGCGCGTCGGCGTGTCGGTGACCAGATAGTGCCGCTCGACCGCGCCGCGCTCGAGCTTGCTGAGTTCGCGCTCGCGGAGCACCTGCGCCAGCCGCTCGGCCGTGGCCTTCGCCGAGTCGACCAGGGTGATCTTCGGGCCGACCACCGCCTGGATCACCGAGGCCAGCAGCGGGTAGTGCGTGCAGCCCAACACCAGGGTGTCGAAGTCGTCGAGGAAGCCGCCGCCCAGGTACTTCTCGGCCACCAGCTGCGGCACGGGGCCCTCGGTCCACCCTTCTTCCGCGAGCGGCACGAACAGCGGGCAGGCGCGCGCGTGCACCTCGACCCCCGGCGCCGCTTCCTTCAGCGCGGCCTGGTAGGCGCCCGAAGCGATGGTGCCCGGCGTACCGATGACGGCGATCTTCCCGGTCTTCGTCGCCTTCACCGCCGCCTGCGCCCCGGGGACGATCACCCCGATGACGGGAATGGGCAGCTCGGCCTCGAGCGCCGGCAACGCGACCGCCGACGCGGTGTTGCACGCCACCACCAACGCCTTGATGTCGTACTCCAGCAGCGCGTGGGCGTTGGCCAGCGAGTAGCGCGTCACCACCTCACCCGACTTGGTGCCGTAGGGAACCCGCGCCGTGTCGCCGAGGTAGACGGTGGACTCGAGTGGGAGCCGCTCCATGAGCGCCTTGAGGACCGTGAGGCCACCCACTCCCGAGTCGAAGACGCCGATCGCCGCGTGTCTGCCGTGCCGCATGCGCGATGGCCGTAGCACACGGCGCGCCACCGCTCCTCAGCCACAAAACAAGAACCCCGGGGCCAGCCCGGGGTTCTCGTGCACTGCCTTCAGCGGCTTCTGCTCAGAGGCTCAAGACGATCAGCGGCTGCACCGAGCTGGTCAGCGGCGGGAAGACGCCGGCCTGCGCGGTGACGATGGGCGGCGCGGTGGGCGACGACGCGTACTGCAGGTTCGCCGCGCCGACTGCGCCGACGAACACCTGGAACGAGCCGCCGTAGACGTACGGCACGTAGCCATCGATGCCCTCGAACGAGCAGGGCACCCGCTGCGTGAGGTCACCGCTCTGATCCCGGAAGGTGACCGTCACCTCGGACACGCCGGCCTGCTGGCAGGTGAGGAGCGAGGCGCCGTTGCTGAACGCCCAGCGCAGCGGCACCGTGCCCACCAGCCAGTCGAGCGAGAAGACCTGCTGCGAGGTCTCGGCGGCGTTCACCGTGATGCTGGCGATCTTCCGGTAGTAGTAGAGGCCGTTCTGATCGCGCGCGTCGATCTGCACCGTGTGCGTGCCCGGCGAGAGCGCGACCCCGAAGCCCTGCAGCGTCGCCACGCTCGGGTTGTAGAGGCCGGTGGCGCAAGCGACGGGGGTCGGCGCGCCGTTGTCGATGGTGACGTCCACCGACGCGATGTACTGGCAGGTCACCCTCGAGCCCTGCGGCAAGGTCCACGCGAGGTACGCGCTGCCGGTGGCGTTGGTGGTGGGGCGGAGATCAGCGTGCTCCGCGACGTTGCCGTTGACGATCACCCGGCCGGTGGCCTGGAAGACGCCCACGCCGTTCCCGTTCTGCGCGGTGATCGTGTACGAGTACGTGCCCGGGCGGAAGTTGAGGAGCTTGATGCCGTCGGTGCCGCCGTTGTTGCAGCCGTAGACTCCCTGGTTCTGCAGCGTCTGGCCGGGAATCTGAATCACCACCTGAGTCACTTCCGGCGCCTGCCCGCACATGCGGCCGTTGAGCGACCACGTGAAGGTGATGTCTCCGTTCGAACCCGTCGGCGTGGGGGTGATGATGCAGCCGGAGGCCGCGAGCGCGAGCGCGGCGACGGCCAGGAACTTCGACGAAAGCCGGGAATGAGCGGTCATGTTCTCCTCGTTGTGTTGCTTGCGGCCGGGGAAGCGATCCGAAGGCGATCGGAGTTGGGCCCAAGACGACCGACATGCTTCCCTATTCAGGAGCGCTCGCCAACTCCATGATTCCACAGGGTTGTTTCTTGCTGCACTGCGACAGGGATGTTACGCGCTCCGACCATGCTTGCCTCGATCAACTACGTCGACGTGCTCAAGAGCGCGTCGGGCGTCGAGCTGATGGTGCTGATCGTTCTCGCCGGGGCCTCGGCCTACAGCTGGGCGCTGATCGGAATGAAGTCGATGCAGTTGCGCAAGGCGCGGTCGGAGTCGGTCGCCTTCCTCGACACCTTCTGGAAGGCCTCGCGTCTCGACGCGATCTACCAGGCGTCGCAGCAGCTCGAGTCGTCGCCGCTGAGCCGCGTGTTCCGCGCCGGCTACGAGGAGCTCTCGAAGCTCGCGCAGCAGAAGGGCGGCACCGACGCGGCGATGAGCGAGAAGCTCGGCGGCATCGAGAACGTCGAGCGCGCGCTGAGCCGCGCCGCGCTGGCGGAGATCACCACCCTCGAGGCGCACGTACCCTTCCTCGGCACCGTGGGCAGCACCGCGCCGTTCGTCGGCCTCTTCGGCACGGTGATGGGCATCCTCGGCGCCTTCAACGAGATCGCCGAGAAGGGCAACGCCACCATCACCACCGTCGCCGCGCCGATCGGCAACGCGCTGCTGGCGACCGCGGCCGGGCTGTTCGCCGCCATTCCCGCGGTGATCGCGTTCAACTCGTACGTCTCGCGCATCAAGGTGTTCGACACCGAGATGTCGAACTTCTCGAACGACTTCCTCAACATCGTGAAGCGCCACTTCTTCAAGTGAGCTGACCCATGGGCATGTCTGCCAACAAGGGTGGCGGTCGCGCGACCCTCAGTGAGATCAACGTCACGCCGATGGTCGACGTGATGCTCGTGCTGCTCATCATCTTCATGGTGACCACCCCGCTCATTCAGCAGGGCGTGAAGGTCAACCTCCCCGAGACGAAGGCGGCGCCCGTGGAGGCCGACTCGAAGAAGCTGGTGGTGTCGATCGACGCCAGCAAGCGCGTGTTCATCGGCGAGGCCGAGGTCGCGCTCGCCGACTTCGAAGTGAAGCTCAAGGCCAACGCCAAGGCCCAGCAGGACAAGGAGATGTACCTCCACGCCGATCGCGACCTGCCCTACGGGGTGGTGGTGGACGTGATGGCGGCGGCGCAGCGGGCAGGCGTGACGAACGTGGGCATGATCACGGACCCGATGGGCGCCTCCAAGACGTCGAAGGACAAGAAGTAGCCCCCTGCATGAACGCCCCGGCCCCCAGCCTCCTCGTCGATCGCCCGTCCCCGCTGCCGCTCTTCGTCGCGGGCTCGGTGGTGGGTCACGGCCTCGCCGTGGCGGCCTGGCTGATCCTGGGGTGGGCGTTCGCCGGGCCGAAGGTCGACCTCACCCAGACGCCGATCAAGGCCTCGCTGGTGCGGCTGGGCAAGCCGCGCGACGAGAAGCTGCTGCCGCGCAAAGAAGAAGAAGCGCCCCCGCCCGCCCCCAAGGTGGAAGAGGTGGCGGTGCCCAAACCGGCGGCCGCCGACACGGCGATCAAGATCCCCACCAAGGACGCGAAGCCCGAGAAGTCGGCCGACAAGAAGGACGGCGCGAAGGACGCCAAGAAGAGCCTCTTCGACGCGTTCAATAAGACCGGCAAGCAGGGCAAGCCGCAGGAGCTCGAAGGCCAGGCCGACGGTGACCCCGACGGCGACTCGGCGAAGCAGGAAGGCGAGCGGTACTTCGGCCTCCTCAACGCGGTGGTGAAGCGCAACTACGACGTCTCGAACACCATCGACGAGGCAGAACGCCGCCGGCTGCGCGCCGAGGTGGCGTTGCGCATCGGCCCGGCGGGCGAGCTGCTCGACGTGACGGTCACCCGGGCGTCGGGCAACGAGCTGTTCGACTCGGCGGTGGTGGGCGCGGTGAAGAAGGCCGCCCCGTTCTCTGCGCCGCCCGAGCATCTTCGCGACTCGCTGAAGAAGGCCGGCGTCGCGATCGTCTTCACTCCGTGATCTCTTCCGCTAAAAGGGTCTGCATGTTCACTCGGCTCGCCGCAGCGCTGGTGTTGGTGTCGTCGGTCGTCGTCTTCGCTCAGCGTCCGGTCATCGAGATCTCGGGCGCCAACTTCCGCCCGATGCCGCTGGCCGTCGCAGTGCCCCTCACGCAGGACGACGGCGCGAAGGCCGGCGCGGTCGAGTTCGACGCCGCGCTGAGCTTCGACTTCGCCGCGTGCGGGCTCTTCCAGGTGCTCGATCGCAAGAGCTTCCTCGCCGACGCGAAGGAAGGCGTCACCGCCTCGAGCATTCAGTTCAACCGGTGGACCGACGTCGGCGCCGAGTCGCTGGTGAAGACCCAGCTGTCAAGCGACGGCGCGAGCCTGCGCGGCGACCTGCGCCTGTTCAACGTCGCCGCCGGCCGTGAGGAGCTCAAGGTCAGCGAGGCGGTGCCGGTGAAGGACGCGCGCAAGCTGGCCCACAAGCTCGCCAACGCCGTCTACAAACACTTCACGCGCGAGACCGGCCCCTTCGAGACGCGCATCGCCTTCACCCGCAAGAGCACCAGCGGCCGCGACGTCTACGTGGCCGACTGGGACGGCAAGAACGCCCAGCGCATCACCAACGGCGACGTCAACGTGCTCCCCGCGCTGGTGCCCGGCGGCGGCGTGGCCTTCACCTCGTACCGCAGCAAGAAGCCCTTCCTCTTCGTCAGCCACGGCGGCGAGCCCACCCAGCTCGTGGCGAAGGGCAGCATGGTCACCGGCGCTGCCTTCTCGCCCGACGGCAAGCGGCTGGCGGTGTCGATCTCCGAGGGTGAGAACGCCGAGATCTACGTGGGCAACGCCGACGGCTCGAACCTGGTGAAGCTCACCGACACCAAGTTCTTCCTGAACACCAGCCCGAGCTGGTCGCCCGACGGCAAGCGCCTGGCGTTCGTGTCGAACCGCGCGGGCAACCCGCAGATCTACACCATGGGCGCCGACGGCTCCGACCAGAAGCGCGTCACCTTCCAGGGCAACTACAACACCACCCCGTCGTGGAGCCCGCGCGGCGACCTCATCGCCTTCACCGCGCGCGACGAGCGCAACGCGTTCGACCTCTTCACGGTGAACGTCGAGAACAAGAAGATCACCCGCCTCACGCAGGACGCCGCGGGCAACGAAGAGCCCGTGTTCTCGCCCAACGGCCGGCTGATCATGTTCACCTCGACGCGCGGCGGCTCTCGCGGCCTGCACGTCATGACCTTCGACGGCAACAACCAGATGCCGCTGCCGATCGAGAAGGGCGACATCACCACGCCCGACTGGGCGAACTGAGCGCCCGCGCAGCACCGGCGCGGTGAAGGCTGCTTCACCGCGCTCGCTTGCCGCTCACCACCGCATCAGCGCGGCGCCCCAGTGGAAGCCGGCGCCGAGGCCCGCGAAGGCCACCAGATCACCCTGCTTCACCTTGCCCGCCTTCACGCACTCGTCGAGCGCGATGGGGATCGTCGCGGCCGTCGTGTTCCCGTAGCGCTGGATGTTGTTGTACATCTTGTCGTCGGGTAGCTTGAGCTGCTTCTGCACGCCCTCGCTGATGCGAAGGTTCGCCTGGTGCGGGATGAGCAGGTTGACGTCGTCGAGCTTGAGCTCGCACTTGCCCAGCACTTCCATCACCGCTTCCGGCATCTTGGTGACGGCCATCTTGAAGACGTTGCGGCCTTCCATCACCGGCACGAAGCGGCCTTCGCGCACGTGCTCTTCGCTGAAGTACGGGCGGTACTTGAAGCCGGCCGACGGCACGTAGAGCGACTCCACGTCCTTGCCATCGGAGTGCAGCGAGAAGCCGAGAATGCCGCGCGCCGGATCATCGGTGGGCGCCATGCAGACCGCGCCGGCCGCGTCGCCGAACAGCACCGTGAGGTGGCGGAACTTCGAGTTCCAGTCGCGCTCCTGCTGCGTGACCGGCTCGTTCGACTTGCCGAGCACCACGTCCCAGCCGTGCTTGCTGAAGGGCATGAAGCCGGAGTGGATCTCCGCGCCGATGAACAGCAGCTTCTTCGCCGCGCCCGCGCGGATCAGCGCGTCGGCCACCTGCAGGCCGTACACGAAGCCCGAGCACTGCTGGCGAATGTCGAGGGCAGGAATGGTGGTGAGGCCGAGCTTGGCCTGCACCAGGCTGCCCACGCCGGGGAAGTAGTAGTCCGGCGTCATGGTGGCGACGACGATGTAGTCGACCTCCTCGGCCTTCCACCCGGCGTTGTCGAGCGCCTTCTTCGCCGCGCCGACCGCGAGATCGCTGGTGGCCGTGCCCTCCTCGACGAAGAAGCGCTGCTCGATGCCCGAGCGCTCGCGGATCCACTCCGTGGTGGTGTCGCAGACCATCGTCATGCGCTCGTTGGGCACGAGCACTTCGCCGGTGACGAAGCCTGTGCCGTAGATGCGGGTGTGCGCCTGAACCATTGATGCCTCCGAGTAGGAAACGCGGGCCGCGAATATCTTTCGCCTTGGCACCGAGGCAAGCGAAGCCGACCGACACGTCGCGTTAATCGGCTGCGTAACGCCTTTCGCACCTCGAGCAGCGCGCGCGCGAGTTGCAGTGCTCGGTCGCGACATGTGGAAACGCGGGCGACGCACCTCGGTGCGCGAGGCAGTGAATGAGCAGGCCGAGGCGCTGTTGTCGCTGTGCGGTCAGACGCGCACCGAGGGCACGGTGTTGATCGCGCAAGAAGGCGACGAGCTGCTCGGCGTCGGCGTGGTGCGGCTGGGCGCTGGAGACGCCGAGCTGCTCGCGCTGGTGACCGACCCCAACCACCGCCACCGCGGCGTCGGGCGACGGCTGGTGCTCGAGATGTGTCGCCGCGCGAAGCTGGCGGGCTGTGCGCGGCTGCGGGTGCGCATCGCGAAGACCGACGATGCGGTGCTCGGCTTCTTCCTCGGCCTCGGGTTCGACGAGACGCACCTCGCGCTGGATCTGCTGCTGTGATCTGCTCACGCGCCGCATGCGCGCGGCCTGGGCCCTCGACGACTCGATCCACTTCCTCAACCACGGCAGCTACGGCGCGACGCCCCGTGTGGTGCTCGAGCGGCAGCGCGCGCTCCGAGATCGCCTCGAGGCCGAACCGGTGCGCTTCATGGCCCGCGAGCTCGAGCCGCTCCTCGACGAGAGCCGCCGTGCGGTGTGCGCCTTCGTCGGAGCCGAGCCCGAAGACCTGGTGTTCGTCACCAACGCCACCACCGGCGTCAACGCGGTGCTGCGCTCGCTCGACTTCGCGCCCGGCGACGAGCTGCTGACCACCTCGCACGGCTACAACGCGTGCCTCAACGTGCTGCGCTTCGTCGCCGAGCGCACCGGCGCGAAGCTGGTGATCGCCGAGGTGCCCTTCCCGGTACAAGACGCCGCGACGCTGCACCGCGCGGTGATGAACGTCGTCACCCCGCGCACGAAGCTGGTGCTGCTCGATCAGATCACCAGCCCCACCGCGCTCGTCTTCCCCATCGATGCGCTGGTGAAGGAGCTCGAGGGCGCCGGCATTCCGGTGCTGGTCGACGCCGCGCACGCGCCGGGGCAGGTGCCGCTCCACCTCACGCAGACCGGCGCCAGCTTCACCACCGGCAACCTGCACAAGTGGGTGTGCGCCCCGAAGGGCGCCGCGTTCCTGCACGTGCGGCGCGACTGGCAGGCGCGGGTCAGACCGCCGGTGCTCAGCCACGGCGCCAACTCGCCGCGCACCGATCGCTCGCGCTTCCACCTCGAGTTCGACTGGGTGGGCACCGCCGACCCCACGGCCGTGCTCTCGGTGCCCGCCGCGCTCGACTTCATGGGCTCGCTGTTGCCCGGTGGCTGGCCGGCGTTGATGGCGAAGAACCACGACGACGCGGTCGCCGGCCGGCAGCTGCTGCTCGACGCGATCCCCGGGCCGGTGCCCTGCCCTCCCGAGCTGCTGGGCGCGATGGCGGCCATCTTCGTGCCCGGCGCCCCGGTCGATCTCTCTGATCGGCTGTTCCACGAGTTCCAGATCGAGGTGCCGGTCATCCCCTTCCAGGGACAGACGCTGGTGCGGCTCTCGGCCCAGCGCCACGTGCGGCCCGGCGACGTGCCGGCGCTGGCCGCGGCGCTGCGAAAGCTCGCACCGCCGAAGGGAGCGTCCTAGCGTGCGGCCCGTGAGTCGATTCGCAGCCATCGACGTGGGGACCAATTCCGTACTCTTGCTCGTCGCCGAGCGGCAGCCCGATGGGCGCTTCGTCGCGGTCGAAGAACGCGCGGAGATCACGCGCCTCGGACAGGGCGTCGATCAGTCGAAGCGCCTGGCGCCCGACGCGCTCGAGGCGACGCTCAAGACGGTCGAGCGCTACGCCCACGAAGCGCGCGAGCTCGGCGCGAAGGGCATCGTGGTGAGCGCCACCTCTGCTGCGCGCGACGCGACCAACGGGCGCGATTTCATCGACGGCGCGAAGGCCCGCGCGGGCGTCGACGTGGAGATCATCTCCGGCGACGAAGAGGCACGGCTGTCGTTCGCGTCGGCCTTCTCTGACTTCGGCGGTCAACAGCCGCTGGTGGTGCTCGACATCGGCGGCGGCTCGACCGAGTTCATCTACGGCGGCGTCGGCGGCGACCTCTCGTTCCGCAAGAGCTTCGACGTCGGCGCGGTGCGGCTCACCGAGCGCCACGTGAAGACCGACCCGCCGACCGAGGCCGACCTCTCGGCGATCGACGCCCTGCTGAAGGACACCTTCGCCGCCCTGCCCCCGCCACCGGCCGGCTTCCGGATGATCGGCGTCGCGGGCACCGTCACCACGCTGGCCGCCGTCGCGCGCCGGGTCGACCCCTACGAGCCCGCGCTCATTCACGGCTCGTCGCTCACCTTCGACGAGGTCGACGCGGTGGTGCACCGGCTCGCGTCGCTGCCCACCCACCTGCGCAAGACGGTGCCGGGCCTGCAGCCCAAGCGCGCCGACGTCATCGTCGCTGGCGGTCTGGTGTTCCGCGCCGCGATGCGCGCGCTGGGCGTGGCTGAAGTGACGGTGAGCGATCGTGGCTTGCGGTGGGGCCTGCTCGCCGATCGGTTCGGGGCCACGAAGTGACGTCCACCCCAGCCTTGAATCGTCCGGCGGCGCCTGGCGCGCTCTTCGCCCTGCTCATCCTCACGGCGATGAACATGCTCAACTACGTCGACCGGTGGGTGCCGTCGGCGGTGAAGGAGCTGTTCAAGAAAGACCTCTCGCTCACCGATGCACAGACCGCGTGGCCGCTGACGGCCTTCGTGGTGGTGTACATGATCGCCAGCCCGATCTTCGGCGCGATGGCCGAGCGCCGCAGCCGCCGCCTGCTGATCGCCTTCGGCGTCGCTGCGTGGTCGCTGGCCACCGCCGCCGCCGCGCTCGCCAACGACTTCACCACCTTCCTCATCGCGCGCGCCGCGGTGGGCATCGGAGAGGCGGCCTACGCCACGCTGGCGCCGTCGGTGCTCGCCGACTTCTACCCGCCCGAGAAGCGCAACCGCGTCTTCACCCTGTTCTACGTCGCCACGCCGGTCGGCTCGGCGATCGGCTTCGTGCTCGGCGGCGTGCTGGGGGAACACTACGGCTGGCGCGCGGCGTTCCTCGCGGTCGGGCTCCCCGGCATTCTGGTCGCGGCCCTCGCGCTGCTGATGAAGGACCCGGTGCGCGGCGCCTTCGATGACAAGCCGCCCGAGCCGGTGTCGTGGCCGGTCGCGCTCAAGGCGCTGGCGAAGAACCGCATCTACGTCTTCACCGTCGTCGGCTACACGCTCGTCACCTTCGCCACCGGCGGCATCGCCGACTGGTTCGCCACCTTCCTCTCGCGCGTGCGCGGCATGCAGCTGTCGGAGGCCGATCTCGCCATCGGGGTCTCGGCCGTCGTCGGCGGGCTGGTGGGCACCGCGCTCGGGGGCTACCTCGCCGACAAGCTCGCGAAGAAGACCCGGCAGCCGTACCTGGCGATCTCCGGGTTGGCGATGATCCCCGCGGTGGTGCTCACCGTGATCGCGCTCTTCGTGGTGCGCGCGCCGATGGCCATCGTGGGCTGCGTGCTCTTCGCGCAGCTCTTCCTCTGGGCGTACAACTCGCCGGTCAACGCCCTCCTGGTCAACAGCGTCGAGCCCGGCCTGCGCGCGCGCGCCTTCGGCCTGTCGATCCTCTGCATTCACCTCTTCGGTGACGTGCTCTCGCCTCCGCTGATCGGCATGGTGTCCGACTCGACGGGGAGCCTCGAAGAGGCGCTGATCATGGTGCCGATCGCCATCGCGGCGGGCGGGCTGGTGTGGCTGGTCGGCTGGAGGACGCTGCCCGAGGTCAGCCCCGCGCGTCCGCCTGAAGCTTCGGCATGATCTCGTCGACGGTGCGCTGAATCTCTTCCTGCAGGCGCTCGCCTTCGGTCAGCAGGTGGGCGCGCAGCTTCGAGCGGTTGCCGAGCTTGAAGAAGGCCACCACGTCGTTGAGCGCGGCGTGGCGACGCTCGAGGAAGTAGCGCGTGAACACCGCCAGGGGGAGCGAGCCCACCAGCGCCACCGTCATGCCCACCAGCCCACCGAAGGACCAGCCGGCCAGGGTGAGCAACATCCACCACAGCGGCACCATCAGCACCGCCGAGACGAACTTCAGCGTGGCGATGCGGTCCCTCGACACCGGCACCGCGAGCGCCAGCGCCCGCAGGAACAGGAAAGGAATGAAGAAGAGCAGCAGCCCCAGCGCAAAGAGCGGGAAGCCGAAGAGCAACGCTACGAGGTTGCGCACCACGAACGAGCGCACCATCGCCCCCTCGAAGTGCAGCGCGAGATCGCCCGGCTCGGACCGCACCATCTGCAAGCGGGAGCAGAACGACAGCACGTCTTCCTTCAAATCGTCGAAGCGCTCGGGATCGTAGTTGCGCAGCATCGACGCGCCCTTCGCGAAGAGCCGGAGGCGATCGGGGTCCTTCTCGCGGTAGCCGTTGCGCAGCGCGAAGAGCCGATCGGCGGTCTGGATGAGGTCGAGGTCTTCCCAGGTCTCGAGGTTCAGCGTCACCGCGCGCATCGCGTCGCCGACCTTGTTGGTCAACGCGCGCACCCACTGCTGCTCGTCGTCGCCTTCCAGCGCGCCGGTGACGGCCTCCACGAGGATTGGCTCGCCCACCTCGACGTGCACGCGGCTGCGAAACTGGTGCTTCTGCGCGTAGGTCAACCCGATGGGGATGATGCGCAGCGCCTGGCCGCCCTTCGCCACCTTCAGCGCGATGCGGGCGCAGCCGGTCTTGATGTCCGACAACTGCGGCGCCGAGTGCGACTTGCCCTCGGGGAAAATGGTGATCGCCCGCTGTTCCTTGAGCGCGTTGGCGGCCGCGTCGAGCGTGCCTTCGTTCTTCTCCATCAGCCCGGGGTGATCCTGCTTGCGGTACACCGGGAGCGCGTCGAGGCCGCGCAGAATCCACCCCAGCACCGGCACGCGGAACAGCGGCTCGCGCGCGAGGAACGTCACCTGGCGATCGGTGATCACGAACACCATCGCCGGGTCGATCAGGCTGTTGGGGTGGTTGCCCACGAACATCACCGGCCCGCGGAAGTCCTCGACCCGGCGCACCACCTCGATCCGATAGAACAGTCCGAGCGCGACCGAGACGATCGTCCGCACCAGCCGGTAGAACATCGAAGAGACCTCTCCAGGGCGCTCAGAACACGCCGATGTTGAAGTGGACCACGAACTGGGGCTCGTTGATCACCAGATCAGGCGCGAGGTTCACGCCGAAGTCGAGCGCCAGCGGACCGATGGGCGTCACGTAGCGCAGCCCCGCGCCCACCACCGGGCGCAAGGTGAAGCGCTCGGGCACCGCGAGCCACAGGTTGCCCGTCTCGAAGAACACCCCGAGATCGAAGACGCTGAACGCGGGGAAGCGCAGCTCGGCCTTGAACAGCGCGAACAGTTCGCCGCCCTGCGAGGGCACCTGGCGCCCCAGCAGAATGGTGTTCGCCGCCGACGAGCACCCGGCCTTGCTCGCGAGGCTCTGACAGTCCTTCACCTGGTCGCGGTACTTCTGCCGGCTGTCTTCGGCGATCAGCTGATCTTCGTTGAAGCCGCGCATGCTGGTGACGCCACCGAGGAAGAAGCGGCGCACCGGCGGAGTGGTCGAGCCTGCCACCAGCGGGAAGATGCGCCCCGCGCGCGCCGACAACGCGAAGACGATGCGCTCGCCCAGCGGCAGGTAGCCGGTCGCCAGGCCGCTCACCTTCGCGAAGTTCACCGGCACCGCGTTGTTCTTCTCGTCGCGGGTGAAGATCGCGCCGGTCAGCTCTCCCGAGGCCTGCAGCAGCAAGCCCTTGCGCGTGTTGAGCGCGCTGTCGCGCAGATCGAGCGTGGCGTTGAGCCGGCCGCTCTGCAGGGTGAAGTCGCCGAACAGGAACCGGAGCCGCTCTTGATCGACCAGGCTGGTCGGCGGCAAGGACGTCAGCGCCGTGCCCACGCGCTCGACGCCGGTGTATTCGGCCTCGTACTGCAGCGCGAGCGAGAGCTTGGGGCGCAGCCACTCGATGCGCGGCACCTCGAAGACGCGCGACCAGTCGAGGGTCGGCACGCCGGCGACACGCGAGAAGCGGAACTGCGGGCGGAACACGCGCTCGACGACCACGTCGAAGCGCAGCCCGAGGCCCGCCGGGAGCACGCTGCGCGCGTCGAGCGAGAGGTTGATGCGGCCGCCGATGCGCTTCCACACCTCGAGATCGGAGAGATCGACCTGGCCGGTGAGCGCAGGCACCGAGGTGAAGAACAGGTTGCCCTGCGCGCGGCCGCTGAGCGTGATGCCGCGCCCGCCGATGTTGGAGATCGACCCCTCGACACCGCCGCGGATGCCGTCGGCGTAGAAGTACCCGAGGAAGCTCTCGGCGTTGAACAGCGGCCGCTCGCGCACGCGCAGCACGATGGTCTTGAGCGGCTCGGGGCGATCGGGCGACAGCATCTCGACCTGCACCGTGCGGAAGATGCCCAGCGCGCTCAGGTTCGCCTGCGTCGAGAAGAGCGACTCGGCGTCGAGCGGCAGGCCCTCCTTCATCGTGGCGCGGGAGGTGATGATCTCCTCGGCGGTGCGCACCTGCCCGACCGGCAGCACCGCGCGCACCTTCACCTGCGGGCCCGGCGTCACCGTCACCAGCGCGTCGGCCTGTTTGCCGGTCGCGTCGAGCGTGTACGACGCCGTCACCGTCGCGAAGAGGTAGCCCTTGCGCCCCAGCTCGCGGCCCACGTCCTGCTCGAGGCGCTGCACCTCCGCCGGGCTGAAGGGCGCCCCCAGGCGGATCAACCCCATCGCCTCGGAGCTGAACTTCGCGGGCAGCCCCCTGGCCTCCACCGAGCGGTAGGTGGCCAGCGGCCCTTCGTCGATGACGAAGCGGGTCTTCGCGTGCTGTCCCCGCACCTCGGCGCCGTCGAAGGCCACCGTCGCCTTGAGGTAGCCGCGCTCGCGGTACAGCGCCGCCATCGCCTTCGCAGCCTCGGCCCACGCGGACTCCTCGAGCACCGTGTCCAGCGGGGGCGAGGGCAACGACTGCGCGAAGATCGGCGCCTGCCGTCCGTGCACGTCGGTGGGGTCGCCCATGCCGTGCAGCTCGAAGGGCGCCAGCGGTGCGCTGGTCTCCATCACCCGCTGCAGCACCGAGCGCAGCTCGTCGGGCGCGATCGCCTGCGCCCCCACGAAGTCGATCGACACCACGCGCAGCGGCAGCCCTTCCTCGATGGCGAAGCCCAGCGCCGCCTCGCCGCCCTTGCGCCGCACCTCCGACGGGACCACCTGCACGTCGTGGTACCCGCGGAACCGGTAGAAGCGCTCGATGCGCTGGGCGAGACGCTGCGCCAACGTCGAGTCGAGCGTCTCGTCACCGTCGTAGCCCAGCAGCGTCTTGAGCCCGCTGTCGGACACCACGCGGTTGCCGCTGAAGACCAGGTCGTAGCGGGGCCCGGACACGACCGGCACCACCACCTGCCCATCGTCGGTCACCTCGGGCACGTCGACCCGCGCGCGGTAGTAGCGCTGCTTGCGGTACAGGCCGCGCACCGCCTCCAGCCCCGCCTCGACGCGCGCGAGATCGAGCACCGCGCCCGGGCGCAGGCCGAACGCGTCGAGCACCTGATCGAGCGGCAACCCGGGCTCGCCCGACAACACCACCGAGCGCACCCGGCTAGGAGGGCCCTCGCGCACCACGAAGCCGGCGGTGACCGCACCTTCGATCGACACCGCCTCGGTGCGCACCTCGACCGCCCGGTAGCCGCGGCGCCGGTACAGCGCGCGCACGTTCTCGGCCGCGTGCTCGACGCGCTCCGGCCAGTACTCCGAGCCGGGCTCGAGGCCCGTCGCGGCGCGCACCTCGTCTTTGGTGAGCTGGCTGGCGCCCTCGACGAAGACGGTGGCAATGTTCTGCCGGGGCACGAGGTTGAAGATCAGCGCCACGCCGTCGGGTGAGTCCTGCCCGAGCACCTCGATGTCGGCGAACTTGCCGGTGGCGAAGAGGCTCTCGATCGAGCGCTCCACCGCCCGCCGCGAGAGCGCCTGGCCTTTGCGCACCGTGACCAGCTGGGGCACGCGATCGAGCAGCTTCGCGTCGGCGCCGGCCGGAAGACGCACCTCCACCGCGGTGATGGTCGGGGCCAGCTCGGCAGGCGTCTGCGTCAGCAGCGCGAAGAGAAGAAGTGTTACTCCCATTCGAATCGGAACCGCAGTTCCACGCCGGGGTTGCCGACGCTGGAGGTCTGGGTCTGATTGTCCCACTGAGCGCGCGCAGACACCCGTTGATTGAACCGGTATTCGGCCTGCGCCTTCGTCCCTCGGCCGGTGACGGGCTGGGTGACCCCCACCTTGAGGTTGTCTGAGAGCACCTTCGATTCCCACGTCACCGCCGGCTCGACGGTGCCGGTGACCTCGTTGAAGCTGGTGGTGAGCTTCACCTGCTGATCCTTGAGGCCCACGTTCTGGGACAGGAAGCGCTGCACCTGCTGATCGAGCCCCGACGCCGACAGCAGCGCCTCGGCCGCCAACCCCGCGCCGGTGCGCTCGGTGAGCCGCTCACGCGAGGTGAGGCCCAGGGTGAGCAACGAGAGGATGTCGCTGTCGGGCAGCTGCGGCTCCGACGAGAACGAGACCTTCGGGTCTTCGAAGCGGCCAAAGGCCTTCACCGTCACCAGGTACTCGCGGATCTGGCTCTGCGCCGAGAGGTCGAAGGTGGGCCACAGGCCGTTGAACTGCAGCTGGCCGCGCTGCACGTTGAAGGTGTTGCCGCGGAAGAAGGCCTGCGCGCCTTCCTGCGTCTCGACCACGCCGATCAGCACCGGCTTGACGTTGGTGCCCGACAGCTTGAGCCGGCCGCCGAGCCGCGCGCGCGCGAGGTTGTTCTCGATGCGCACGTCACCGGCCGCGCGGAAGTCGACGTCGAGCTTGAGCCACTCGTCGGGCTTGTCGTCGTTGGGCACGGGCTTCGCGCGCGCGTTGGCCACCAGCGACTCGAGCGCCAGCGGCTGCGTGTAGCGGAACTTCACGATGTCGAGGCCGCCCGAGAGCTGGAAGAGCTCGGCGTTGCGCGAGGCGAGCAGCAGCGAACCGGTGAGCGTCACCGGCACCTCGGGCATCACCTGCACCGAGACGTCTTCGAGATCGGTCTGCAGCTCGACCGTCTTCATCTTGAAGTTCTCGAGCCGCACGTCACCGCGAGTGCGCACCCGGCCGTCGTTCAAGAAGCCCTGCACGTCTTGAATGATGACGCGCGACTCCGAGAAGTCGGCCCGCCCCGAGAGCGCGCGCACCGCGAGATCCTGCCCGCGCACCGAGAACCGGGTGTCCGACAGCGAGGCGTTGCCGGCCAGCGACGGAGACTTCACCGGCCCTGCGAAGGCCGCGGTGAAATCGAGCCGCCCCTGGGTGCGCTCGAAGGTGCTGCTGAGGCTCGAGAGCAGCCGCAGGTCGACCGAGCCGCGCGTCTTGAGATCGACCAGCGCCGGCCCCCACGTGCCGGCGGCGGTGAGCTCGGTGGTCGGCCCCTTGAGCTCGAGCGCGTCGACGGCGATGGCACCCGCGTTCCACGCCAGCTCCACCGGGCCCACGTTGGAGGCCGAGACGTCGCCGCGCGCGACCGAGACCTCGCTGAGCGTCGCCCGGGCGATCGACTTCTCGTAGTCGCGCATCGGCCCGTGCGCGTCGACTGTGCCCTTGAGCTTCGCGGTGACCGACGCCGCCGACTCGGGGAGGAAGGGCGAGAGATCGCTCAGCTGCACGTCGAGGTGCGTCTTGTACGGCCACTCGTTGCGCATCGTCATCGTCAGGCCGAGCTGCAGGCCGGGGAACAGAGTGCCCGAGGTCTCGAGCTCGCGGCCGACCGCCTTCGCCTCGAGGTGCATCGGCCCCAATACGTGCTCGCGCCACGTGACGTCGGACGACGACATCCACCCGGTGACGAGCATCTGATCGGTGGTGCCGCCCACCTTCGCCTTGGCCACGAAGCCGCCGGAGATGGGCGTCTGATCGGCGCCCTCGGGGTCGATCAGCTCCGCCAGCGAGCCGCCTTCGAGCGCCAGCCGGTAGTCGAGCGGCCCGTCGAAGCCCCACCGCCCGTCGACCGCGAACCGCCCCAACGGCCCGGTGAAGAGCGTGGGCTCGAGCACCAACCACTCGCCCCCCTCGAAGCGGGCGATGACGTCGGCTGCCCCCATGCGGCGGTCGAGGTAGCGCACGTCGCGCACGCGCGAGGCGATGACGCCGGTGAGTTCGCGCGCCGGGCAGTCGATGGCGATCAGCGCGCTCAGCCGCCCGGTCAGCACGCCGTCAGTGATGTTCTGCATCGAGGGGCTGAGGTCCACCAACACGTCGATCACGTCTTCCACCCGGCCATCGGGCAGCTGCACGGTCGAGCGCGTGTAGAGCCCGTCGTCGCGGAACATCAGCGCCACGTCGCCGAAGTACTGCGTCTGCCCCTTCTGCGCGGCGATCGCCGGGAAGGACAAGGTGTCGGCCGAGTAGTGCAGCGGGCTCTGCACCACGCCCAGCGAGTAGCCGCGCAGCTTGAAGTCGCGCAGCGAGAGCTGGCCGTCGACGTTGATGCCCGAGAAGGGACCGGTGACCGTGACGCGCGCCTGCCCCACGCCCGACCACGGCATCTCGGAGATCGACCCGAAGTCCGACAGATCGAGCTGCTCGCCCACCACCCGCACGTCGAGGCCCGGCTGCCCGGGGAACAGCTTCACCGCGCCGGTGACGCGCGTCTTTTCTTGCGCCCCCACGCGGATCGAGACGTCGTCGAAGCTGACCGCCTGCGTGGTGACCCCCAGTCGGAAGTGCCCCGACGCCTGCTTGAAGCCGAGGATGTCGATGCCCGCGGTGATCGGGCCGTCCCACGGGCGCGCGGCGAGCTGAAAGCGACCGGTGCGAAAGTCGATGTCGCCCGAGAGCACCGGCGAGGGGCTGAGGTTGCCGCTCACCGTGCCCTTCACCGACGCGGGGAACTCCACCCACGAGCCGCTGACGCCGGCCCGCGCCAGCGCCCGGGCGAACGACGCGTCTTTGGTCTCGATGCGCGCGGTCAGCGGGAAGCCGGGGGTGAGCGACAGCTCGGCCGACAGGCGAATCTCTCCGTCGCCGGAGCGGGTGACGAACTCTTCGACCGACACCGTCTTGCCGCTCCACGAGGCGCGGGCCGAAAAGTCGCCCGGCGAATATTCGGCGATGTTCACCCGCGCGCCCTGCACTTCGCCGTGCACCGAGAGAGAGTCGACCTTGCCCGCGACGGCGACGTGCGCCAGCACCTGCCCCGACGGCGACGGCAGCGGAACGCCGAGCCGCGGCAGGGCCTCCATCGGCACGTACGCCTGCGCAGTGAGATCGAGCGTGGGGAGCGCATCGCACAGCCCGTCGATGGTGCCGCTGGAGGTGACGGTGGCGCCTTCGACGTTGAACTCGGCGCGCTGCACGTCGACCTGCGCCGCCGCGAGATCGAGCGCCGCTTCGATCGCCAGCTTCCCCAGGCGCAGCGTGCGCCCTTCGAGAGACACCGAGCCGGTGCGGGCATCGATGACCGCGTTGGCCTCGCGGCGATCGAGCGACGCGTCGACGCTCACCCCGTCGAGTCGCAGCGACTGCCCCGCCGGCAGCGTCACCTTCACGCTGCCGTCGACGATGCGCAGCCGCGCGACCCGCAGGCGCTCCAACTGCCGCACCGGGCACGACGAGCTGCCAGGGCCGCTCGACTCCGGCACCACCACCTCGACCTTCGGGCGAATGAGCTCGACGTCTTGCAGCGCCACCCCGCCAAGGAAGAGGCCGCGCAGCGACACGGCGGCGCGCTCGGCGGTGACGAGCGGCTCGGTACCGGGGTGGGGGGTGACGGCGATGCGCGAGATCTCCACGCTCCCCGACAGGGGGTCGATGGCGCAGCGGCCGAGTTCGACGTCGGCGTCGAGCGCGGTGGGCAGGCGCGTGCGCAGTTGATCGCAGACGAAGGCGCCGGCTCGCTCGGTGCGCAGGGCGAGGGCGGCCGCGACCAGCAGCGCGAACAACACACCCAGAGCCAATCGCCAGCGGCGTCGAGTCGGCTGCACCTGACGCTCCTTCCGTTCTGCTGTGCCTGCAGAGAGGCACAACATTCACCCGGGCTACAGCTTCCCGAGGCCCTCGAGGTAGCGATCGATCTCCGCCAGGTCGACGCCGGTTCGCGGCTTCGCGGGCGCACCGGGAGGCGCCGAGGGCGGAGGGGGAGGCGGCTCGCCGGTCAGCCCGGCCACCGCGGAGGCCATCGACTGCTCCGCGGCCACCGGGGGCCGCGCCAGCACGTCAGGGACCACCGGCGCGACGGGCGGGCGCACCGTCGCCGCCACGGGCGCGGCGGCCGGCGCGGGCGGAGCATGCGGCCTGATCGCCGGCACCACGGGGGCGGTGACCGCCGAAGGGCTGGTGCGCGGCACCGAAGGCGCCGGGACCGGGGCAGTGGACCGGGAGATCGCCACCGCGGGCGGCGACACGGCCGGCGGTGGAGCCACGGGCGGCGCGGGCGCGGGAGCGACCTCCATCACCGGCGTCGGCGCGGTCACCGGGGGCTGCGGCGCGCCCGTCTCGAGCCCGAGGTTGTCGGCGATCTGCTCGATCAACGGGCCGCGGATCTCGGTGGCGCGCGCGAGGAAGGTCTCGAACAGCGCGTTGTCGCAGATGGTGTTGATGACGCGCGGGGTGCCGCCGGCGCGGCGGTGCACGGCCTCGATGGCGTCGGGCGTGAACGGCATGCGCGCGCTGCCCGCCAGGCGGAGCCGGTGCTTGATGTACGCCTCGGTCGACTCCGAGGTGAAGGGCTCGAGCCGGTAGCGCATGGCCACGCGCTGCGCGAGCGGCGGGTCGAGCTTCAGGTTCTTCTCGATCTCCGGCAGCCCGAAGAACACGAAGCTGATCAGCTTGCGCTCGGGAACCTCGAGGTTGAGCAGCCCGCGGAACTCTTCCATCAGCTCGCGGGTCTCGAGCATCTGCGCTTCGTCGATCAGCACCACCGCCTTGCGGCCCTGCTCGTAGATCTGCAGCAGCCGCTGGTAGAGCTGGCTGAGGAGCGCCAACTTTTCCTGCGCGGGGTTCTCGACGCCGATCTGCAGCGCGATGCGCCGCAACAGCCAGCTCGCGGTGATCCCGGAGTGGATGATCACCAGCAGCGCCGCCTCGTATTCCTCCTCGGGCAGCGAATCGAGCATGCGCCGCGCGAGCGTGGTCTTGCCGCCGCCGATCTCGCCGACCAGCACCGCGAGGCCCTTCATCGAGTTGACCGCGTACAGCAGCCGGGCGAGCGCCTGCTGGTGCTGGGGCGCGTTGTAATAGAACCGGCTGACCGGGGCGTTACTGAAGGGCTCGCTGCTGAGACCGAAGTACTCGAGGTAGCTCATGGCGAATCAGACGTAGCCGACCTTGCGCCCGCCGCTCCCGCCGCCCCGTGGATTCTGTGGAGGCTTGGGCGCAGGCAGTGCGTCGTCCTCCGGTACCGCGATCGCCGACAGCCGCTCGACGTGCGAGGCGACTTCCCGGTAGTGACCGTCGAGCGCCTGCACCTTGAGGTACTGGCCCAGCGCCTTGCCGGCCTGGTTCGCCGCCTCGTACGCCGCGCCCAGCTCGTAGCGGAGCGACTTCTCGACGTCGCCCTTCGCGTGCTCGCTGGCCAGGCCCTGCTGGTACGCCTCCACCGCCGCGCCGACCTCACCGCGCGAGAGCTGGAGCATGCCGATCATCGAGAGGCAGTCGATCTCCTTGCGCTTGCCGAGGCAGCCCTTGCGCGCGATCGAGAACTCGCCGACCGCGTCGTCGATGAGGCCCATTTCTTTGTAGGCGACGCCGAGATCGTAGTGGGTGTCGACGTCTTCGGGTTTGACGACCTTCTCCAGGCCCTTCTTGAACTCGGCGAAGACCTCTTCGACCGACACCTGGTACTCGTCGCCACCCGACGCCGCGGGGGCCTCACCGCCGCCCGAGTCGTCACCGAAGTCACCCAGCTCGTTGGCGAGCTCGGCGGCGAGATCGAACGCGTCGCGCCCTTCTTCTTCGCCGTTGCCGCTGCTGGCCACGGGCTCGTCGGCAGGTGCCGCCGGCGCCGCCCCGCCCGCTTCCTCAGCCTCGACGCGCGCCATCAGCTCGGCGGCGCGGCGGTGCTCGGGGTACGCGATGAGGATCGTCTCGAGGATCTCGCGCGCCTCTTCGTACAGCCCCTGCTCGACGAAGAAGGTCGCCTCGTCGCACTCCTCCGCGGCGGGCTCCTCGTCGGGCGGCGCTTCGACCGGCTGCTCTTCAGGCACCGGCGTGGTGCTGGTGGGCGGCTCTTCTTCTTCGACGTACGCCTCGGGCTCGGGCTCGGGCTCGGGCTCGGGTTCCGGCTCCGGCGGCGCGCGCAGCAGCGCGGGGTCGAGGCGGTGCGAGACGCGGGTCGGCGCCTCGTGCTCGTCGTCGCCGAGGCCGAACTCCATGGCCGGCGGCGCGCTGGGCACCGTGGTCATCGGAATGCCCGGCCGCGAAGGCTCGGTCTGCACCGGCAGGCCCGTGCTCCCGGTGGCCTCGTCCGACGTGTCTTCGAACGGCTCGTCGAGCGAGAACTCGCCGGTGGTGGGCTCGCCGTCGGGCGTGTCGTAGAGCGCGGCGTCGTAGCTGGGCGCGGGCGCCTCGGCCTCGAAGTCGGAGATCACCTGCTGATCGCCGGTCGGCTCGTAGAGATCAGGCACCGGCGGCGGCTCGACCTCGACCTGACCGGCGGCGTCAGCGTCCGACGGGCTGAGCATCACGTCGTCGGTCGCCAACATCTCGGGCTCGAGCGCGGCGTCGTCGCTGACCACCGCCATCTCGCCGGAGATCACCTCGTCGGGCTCGTCGGCGACGATGACTTCGTCGTCACTGGAGTCGACGAGGATCGCGTCTTCCGCGTCGTGCTCGGCGTGGGCGGGCTGCGCGGCGGTCGCGCCGCCGCCGGCCATGCGCAGCGCGCTCAGGAAGACCGGCACCTCGGGGTGCCCGGGCTGCGTCTGCAGAATCGTCGCGAGGTACGGCTGCGCGCGCGGCGCGTCACCCGAGCGGGTGTGGAGCCGGAGCACGTTGAGCAGCTGCTCGAAGGCCTGCGCCTGATTGTTCGACGCGACGTAGATGGCGTACGCCTTCTCGTGCGCGTCGATGTTCTCGGGGTCGATCGCGAACACCTTGCGCAGGTGCTCGAGGGCTTTGTCGTGCAGCCCGTACTTCACGTAGACGTCGGTCTCGGTCAGCAGCTTGCCGAGGTTGTTGTCGGGCTTCTTCGCGACCGCGGGGGCGACGCTGGTGGCCGCCGGCTGATACGGCTGCTGCACCGCCGTCTGCGCGCCGCCAGCGTAGGCGGGCATCGCCGCGGTGGCGCCGGCCGGAGCCCCGCGCGGGGCCGCAGGCGGCGGCGCCTCGTAGACGGGTGCCGCGGCGGCCGCGGCGCCATGGCGCGCCTGGATGTCGGGATCGTTGGGGTCGAGCTGCTCGACCTGCTGCCAGACCTGCTCGGCCTCTTCGCGGAAGTTCTTGTCCTGGTAGGCGCGCGCGAGCTCTTTGTAGACCGAGATGGTCTTCGACATCTGCCCGAGGCCCTGGAAGGCGACGGCCAGCAGCCGCAGCGTCTCGATGTCGCGGTTGTCGGCCTTGAAGCAGACCTGCAGCTTGGCCAGCGCGCGCTTCTGGTCGTTCTTCTGGAGGTACGCCTCGGCCAGCTCCTTGGCGAGCTGCAGGTTGTCGGGCTGGAGCGCCGAGAGCCGCTCGGCGACGCGCAGGTAATCGTCGGTGCGGCCGTTGCGCTTGTGGTTCTCGGCGGCCTTGGTGAACTCCGCCGCGGCCTCGGCGTTGAGGCCCTCGCGAATGTAGAGATCGGCGAGCTTGAGCCGCGACGGCACGTTGTCGGGATCGAGGTCGACCATCTTGCGCAGCACGTCGAGGCTGCGCCGCGTGTCGCCCTGCTTGTCCCAGTGATTGGCGACGAGCTGGTAATAGACCATCGCCTCGCCCATCAGCTGCAGCTGCTGGTGCAGCTCGGCGAGCTTGATGTTCACGTCCATCAGCGACGGGTCGAGCTTGAGCACCTGCTTGTAGAGCGCGACCGCCTTCAGGAAGAAGCCGTCGTTGGTGTAGCTCTCGGCGACGCGGGTGAAGAACTGGGCCGCCTGCAGGTTGTCGTTCTTCTTCTGGTACAGCTCCCCCATCTTCTGGAGGATCCGCACGTCCTTCGGGTCCGCTTCGAGGACCTTCTGGTACTCTTTGATCGCCTTGTCGTAGGCCCCCTTGGCGACAAGCTTGGCGGCGGCCTCGATGATCTTGTTCTTGTCCAAGGATCAGGAACGACTGAAGTTTTGACCCCGGAAAACCCGTGGGTGACCGGCGAACGCTAGCAGACGGCTGACGACTGGTCCAAGAACGAGATCACCCCTTCAGGGCGTTTCTTCGACGGCCTTCTTCAAGCGTTGCGTTCCGGTCTCGGATGCGTGCATGCGCTCGACGAAGCGGGTGTCGTACTCGCCCCGAATGAAGCTCTCTTCCTGGAGCGCCGCCCGGTGGAACGGGATGTTGGTGCGCACGCCCTGCACCACGTACTCGGCCAGCGAGCGCTGCATGCGCCGAATGGCCAGGTCGCGGGTGTCGGCGGTGACGATCAGCTTGGCCACCAGCGAGTCGTAGTGCGCGGGGATGGTGTACCCCTCGTAGGCCGCCGAGTCGACGCGCACGCCGTAGCCGCCCGGGGGGCTGTAGGCGGTGATCTTGCCCGGCCAGGGCGCGAAGGTGACCGGATCTTCGGCGTTGACGCGGCACTCGATCGCCGCGCCCTTGATCGCCAGGTCCGACTGCACGAACGGGAGCTTCTCACCCGCCGCCAGCAGCAGCTGGGTGCGTACCAGATCGACGCCCGTCACCTGCTCGGTGACCGGGTGCTCGACCTGCACGCGGGTGTTCATCTCCATGAAGTAGAAGCGGCCCTTTTCATCGAGCAGGTACTCGATGGTGCCGAGGTTCGAGTAGCCGATGGCCTTCATCGCCTCGACCGACACCCGCCCCATCTCTTCGCGCAGCTCGGGGCTGACCGCCATCGAGGGCGCTTCTTCGATCAGCTTCTGGTGGCGCCGCTGCACCGAGCACTCGCGCTCGAAGAGGTGCACCACGTTGCCGTGGTTGTCGCCGACGATCTGGATCTCGATGTGGCGCGGCTTCTCGACGTACCGCTCGAGGTACATGTCGCCGTTGCTGAAGGCGTTGACCGCCTCGGCCGACGCGGTGGCGAAGGCCTGCGCCAGCGCGCGCGGCTCGCGGACGATCTTCATGCCGCGCCCACCACCACCGGCCGCCGCCTTGAGGATCACCGGGAACCCGATCTCCCGGGCGATCTCTTCGGCCTCGGCGGCGCTCTTGAGCACGCCCGGCGAGCCCGGCAGCAGCGGCAAGCCCGCCGCCTTCGCCGCGTCACGCGCGCGCACCTTGTTGCCCATCAGCCGGATGTGCTCGGCCTTGGGCCCGATGAAGGTGATCTGGCACTTCTGACAGACCTCGGCGAACTCCGCGTTCTCCGACAGGAAGCCGTAGCCCGGGTGGATCGCGTCGGCGCGGGTGATCTCCGCGGCCGACAGCAGTGCGGGCACGTTGAGGTAGCTCTCCTTCGAAGGCGGCGGGCCGATACACACCGACTCGTCGGCGAAGCGCACGTGGAGCGCGTTCGAGTCAGCCGTCGAATGCACGGCCACGGTGGCGATGCCCAACTCACGACAGGCACGAATCACGCGGAGAGCGATCTCCCCGCGGTTCGCGATCAACACCTTCTTGAACACGTTGAGCTCCCTCTTCCGGGACGAATCAGGCCGGCTCGATGCGGAACAGCGGCTGGCCGAACTCCACCGGCTGGCCGTTCTGCGCGAGCACCTCGGCCACCTTGCCGGCGACCTCGGACTCGATCTCGTTCATCAGCTTCATCGCCTCGATGATGCAGAGCACCTGGCCCTTCTTCACCGCCGCGCCGACCTCGACGAACGCCGGCTGATCAGGCGCCGGCGAACGGTAGAAGGTGCCGACGAAGGGCGAGGTGACCAGGTGGCCACCCTTCTTCTCACCGGCGCTCTCGCTCGGAGCGCGGGGAGGCGCCGACGGGCGGGGACGCTCGATGTGCTGGGGCGCGGGGGCGGGCGCGTGGTGCGCCGGCATCACGGTCACGGCCGGGGCCGCGGACATCGGGGCGCCGACGTGCTGCACCACCTGCGCGGCGGGCGGCCCGCGCCGAATCGTCAGGCGCTCGTCGCCGTTGGTCCAGTCCAGCCGCGAGATCTCGCTCGACTCGAGGATCTCGACGATCTGGCGCAGCGCCTCCACGTCGAGAGACGTCGTCCCTCCGACCTGAACGCCTTCCTTCGACTTAGCCTTGGTCGCCATTGATCTTCTCGTGGTCCGGGTGGGGGCGCTCAGACGGTCGCGGTGCGCGTGAGGTACTCACCCGAGCGGGTGTCGATCTTCAGCACGTCGCCCTCGTTGATGAAGAGCGGCACGTTGATCTCGTAGCCCGTCTCGAGGATCGCCGGCTTCTGCGCGCCGGACACGGTGTCGCCGCGCACGCCGGGATCGCACTTGACGACCTTCAGCTCGACCGAGTTGGGGAGCGTCACGCCGATCGCCTTGCCGTTGAAGAACAGGATCGAGGCGTTGATGTTCTCCTTCAGGAAGTTCTTCGCGTCGCCGAGCGTCTTCGCGTTCAGGTACGTCTGCTCGAACGACTTCTGATCCATGAAGTGGAACTCGTCGCCCTGGGCGTAGAGGAACTGCATTTCCTTCTCTTCGATGTCGGGGCGATCGACCTTGTCGCCGCTCTTGAAGGTCGGCTCGAGGTTGCGGCCGCTGAGCAGGCTGCGGATCGTGGTGCGGGTGAAGGCGGAGCCCTTGCCGGGCTTCACGTGCTGAAACTCGATGATCTCGAAGGGTTCTCCGTCGATCTCGATCTTCATGCCCTTGCGGAATTCAGACGTGTCGATGACGCCAGCCATGGGGTGTTCCTCGGAAAGGGGGGACTGCGAACGGGTCGCGGTCCCTTACCCCTCGGCGTACACCCCTCGCAAGCACAACGCGCCGTGCCTGAACGAGGCACGGCGCGTCATGAACTTCGCAGGTGCGTAACCGACTGCTCAGAGCTCTTTGGCGAGCTTCGGGGCAGCCAACCGCAGCGCGTAGCGACCCTTGCCGTAGTTGCCCTCGGGCAGCAGCGCGAGCACCACGTAGTAGTCCTGATTGACCATGCGCATGATGGTCAGCAGCTTCTCGCTGTTGACCGACATCTCGGACACCGCGCCGGTCTTGAGGCCCTGCGCGGCGTTCTTGAGCTGGCCCAGCAGGTTGCCGTACTCGACGAGCGCGGCGTTCAGATCGAGCGCCGCCACGTCTTCGGCCCGCGCGTCGGGCTGGTGGGTGTCGACCGAGATGCCGTCGAAGCCCATCACGCTGCAGAAGACCGAGCCGTCGACGGCGCTGACGACGGCCTCGAGGTGCTCACGAAAGCCCATGGCTCAGCACCCGACCGTTCCGGGCTTGCAGCACGCGCTCGGAGGGCTGGTGGGCGCCACGCCGATCGCCTGGCCGACGTAGGTGCACGCGTCGGTGGGGAAGCGGGTGAAGACCTGGGTGGGGTCGGCGCACGGCGTCGGCGCAGAGCGGACGACCCGAATCGGGAAGGTGAAGACGCCCGTGCTGAACGGCGTGCGCGTCGCGGTGTACTCGCCCTTGAACTCGAGCTCCACGGTGACGTCGACGAAGTCTTCGAGCGTCGTCGAGGCAGTGACGCCGTCGAAGAGCTGCTGCCCGAAGTCCTGGCTGATGAACTGAATGGGGGCGATGATCTCACCCGCCTCGTTGAACGGCAGGCTCACGTTCAGCAGGAACGGCTTGGGGGTCGCCCCGAGGCGCTTGCTGAGCTTGTAGTTGATCACCTGCTGGGTGATCACCGGCGAGTTCCGGCCCGCGCTCTCGAGCACCTCGCCCGTGCGGAGCGTCACCGCCGGAGACCGGTTCTCGGTCAGCGAGATGAGCCGCACCGCCGCGAAGTACTGCGGGGTCCCCGCGGCGACGTCGAGCGTGCCGCCCGGCAGGAACAACGTCGTGTCGGTGGGGATCACGCAGTTCGGCTGCAGGGGGAGAACCCGATCGATGAGGAACGGCTGCGTGTCGTTCGCGCACGAGCCAAACAGCCCCAACACCAGCAATGCCATCGTTGCTTGGACTTTCATGTGTGGCCTCATGGATTCTGAGCGACCGCGTTGCGGTTCAGGATGCGCGGAGTGATGAAGATGAGGAGCTCGTTCTTGGTTTCGAGCTCGCGGGAGTTGCGGAAGAAGAACCCAAGCACCGGAATCTTGCTGAGGATCGGCAGGCCGGCCTGGTTGGTCGAGCCGGCGCGCACGTAGATGCCGCCGATGACCGTGGTCTCACCGTCCTTCACGAGCACGTTGGTCGCCGCTTCCTTGCGGGCGATGCCGGGCTGACCGTTGGCGCCGGTGTTGGCGGGGTCGGGCTGGTTGTTCTCAGCGCGGATGTTCATCAGCACGCTGCCGTCCTGGGTGATGTGCGGCGTCACCTCGAGCGAGAGGCGGGCTTCGATGAACTGGGTGTTCGCGCCGGCCGCCGAGACCTGGCTGAAGGGAATCGAAACGCCCTGGCTGATGCGCGCCGTCGCGTTGTCGAGGGTGGTCACCTTCGGCGCCGAGATGGTCTTCACCGCGCCCTGCGCTTCGAGGGCCGAGAGGCGCAGGTTCAACTGCACCGCGCCGCCCGCCGAGCCGAACACCATGCCGAGCGCACCACCGGAGCCATCGCCCGCGCCGACCGGGAGGCTGACCGCGTAGTTGGAGTTGTTGGGGTTACCGGTGCTGCCCTGCTGCACGGCTCCGCCGACCACGCCCACCGAGCTGGGGAAGACGAGCCCGGTCGGGTTGCCGAGGCCCGACGACATCAGGCCCTGCCCACCCCACTGGATACCGACTTCGCGACGGAACGAGGTGCTCGCCTCGACGATGCGGCTCTCGATCAGCACCTGCGGGGTCTGGAGGTCGAGGCTGCTGACCAGCGAGCGCACCTTGCCGATGTTCTCCGGCAGGTCGCGCACGATGAGGGTGTTGGTGCGGGTGTCGGTGGTGACGTTGCCGCGGGCCGAGAGCACTTCCTTCACGCGGGTCGCCATGTCGGAGGCGGTCGCGTAGTTCACCGGGATCAGCGTGACCGACAGCGGCGTCGACTCGATCTGAGCCTTGCGACGCTCGGCGCGGTTGCGCGACTCGGCCTCGAGGGTCGCCAGCGGCGCGACGCGCACGATGTTGCCGAACTCTTCCTTGCCGAGGCTCTTGCTGCGGAGCACAAGGTCGAGCGCCTGGTCCCAGGGCACGTTGCGCAGACGCACGGTGATCTTCCCGCTCACGTCGTCGGCGACCACGATGTTCTTCTTCGAGATCTCCGCGATGATCCGCAGGAGGTTGTGGATGTCGATGTCCTTGAACTCGAAGGACACGCGCTTGCCGACGTAACGGCGCTGCTGCGGCGCACCCTCTTCCGAGATCTCGTTGGCCTCGGTGGAGAAGCCGGCCGAACGGTTCTCGGCGACGAGCTGCTCCGAGGCGCCCTTCGCGGTGAAGCGCCACTGCATCACGCCCGGACGCTCGGTCACGAGCTGGTCGAGCGCCTGCTGTCCGGCGACCACCACGCGCACGCCATTGGCGCTGCCGGGGAGCGCGAACACGCTCACCATCTGCACCGGCGTGCCGAGCGCGCTGGTGTCGAGGCTGCGCTCGAGCTGGCGGGCGATGTGCGCGCCTTCGAGGTTCAGCACCGCGCTCTTGCCGTCAGGGCGCTCGACGGTCCACCGTGGGGTGCCCTTGAGCTTGACCTGCACCACGCCGCCGCTCGACGACTCCTTGAAGCTGACGTCGGTGACTTCGGCGCGGGCGTCGACCGCCGGGGTGTTCTCGACCGCCACCGGCGTGCCGTCGATCTCCGCCACGGAGTCTTCGTTGGCCGCGACCTGCGTGTCCTTGCTGGGGGGCTGGATGCCGATGGCGACGCCGTCGGCGCGGCGGCGCACGTCGAAGGTCGGCCGCTCGGAGAACTCGATCACCACGCGCACCTTCTCGTCGTGGGCGCCGACGCGCACGTCGCGCACGTTGGCCAGCGACACGCGCGGGGCGCGGGGCGCGCCCTTGAGGCCGAAGAGGTCGATCGCCAGCCGCGAGGGGTCGGCGAGCTCGATGACCTCGAACTTCGCGATCTCACCGTCGGTGACCAGGCGCAGGCCGGCCGAGCTGGCGGTGATCGCCTTGAGGCGGGTGGCCGGCTTCTTCACGGGCTTCTCGTCGACGCGCGAGGCGATGATCGTCTCGCCGGGCGTCGAGGGCCGCGCGGAGGCCGTGGGCTCAACCACGGCGGGGGCCGCGGCGACGACGGGCGTCTCACGCGCCGGCGAGCCTTCGATCGACACCACCAGGGTGTTGTCGACCGCCTTGACGTCGTAGCGGCGGGCGTTGGCGAGGCCGAACAGCAGGCGACCCACCTCGGCCTTCGAGTCCGAGAACTGGGAGGCGACCACGCCCGTCACCGGGCCAGCGCCTTCGTGGTGACCCTTGATGGCGTCGACGCTGGCGTTCGACACGTCGACCACCAGGCGATCAGGGTCCTTCAGGCGGAAGACGTTGAACACCGGCGGCTGCTGGCACTTGACCGTGATGTCGACGCCGCCGGGCGAAGGCGCGACGACCACGCCCGTGAGGGCATTGCCGCCGGCGAACGCCGATGTGGCGAGGAGCCCGACGAACAACAGGGCACTGTTCATGATGGTCTTCTCCTGGCTCATTGCTCTCTCGCGCTCGGTCACGGAATGAACTCTTTGTTCTTGAACAGGTCGAGGGCGGGGGTGCTCCTCGAGTCGGTCTTGACGCACATGTTCTGCTTGTTCGCCTGCGGCTTGCCGTCTGCCCCGCCGCTGATGAAGGAAGTCACGACGATGCAGTCGCGCAGGATCTGAGTGACCTTGCCGCCCTGCTTGCCCATGCGCGTGTTGCGCCGAACGAGATGACCGGTGCCGCTGCGATCTTCGACCATCGCCAACGGGTTGGCGTCGCCGCTGACCACCGCTACGACCGTGAGTTCGTCGAGGTCCATCATGCAGAGGGGATCAGTGCAACCCTCGGTGGGGTTGGCCGTCGGGGTGTTCGGCGTGCCGGGCTCGACGATGAAGAGGCCACGGAAGGGGTCGCGCTTGTTGATGGGGCTGTAGGCGTAGTCGACCTGCGCCGCCGCCACGACCGGCGCCGCTTCGACGGCCTTCTTCTTCGCCGCGGGCATGGGCGCGTCGGCCGGGGCGGCGTCATCGCCACAGCCAGCCAGCACGCCGAGCGCGGCCACCAATGAGAGGTACCGAGTTGGGGAGCTCACTTCGCCCCTCCCTTCTTGCCGCCGTCAGTGAATCGGAAGGTGGTCGCCATGAAGGCCGAGCTGAGCGTCACCTTCTCACCGCGCGTCTGCGGATTGGTGAGGCTGATCTCCGACACGTTCACGATGCGGCGGAGGTTGGCGATCTCCTGAAGGAACATCGCGATCTCGTGGTAATTGCCCGACACCGCCATGCTGATGGGGATGCGGGAGTAGAAGCCCTCGCTCGCCTCGGCGCTCGGCACGACCTTCGAGATCTCGAGGCCCGACTTCTTGCCGACGTCGTTGAGCTGAGAGAGCAGCTCTTCGATGTCCTTCTTCTCGGGCAACTGGGTCAGCGCCTCCTGGAAGCGCTGCTCGAGGGCGTCCATTTCCTTGCGCCGCTCGTTGAGGTTGTCGGCGATGGCCTGCTTCTCGGCGAGCACCTGATCCTTGGCGGTCTGGTCGGCCTTGATGGCGTTGATCTGGTCTTCGACGTCGCTGATGGCGAGGAAGTAGGTCCCCGCGGTCAGCGCCACGAGGATGCCCAGAATGATGCCCGCCTTGACGGGCGTGGCGAGCTTGTTGACTCGTTCGATGAGCTGTTCCACGTGAGCCTCAGATCGCCAGGTTGACGGACAGGGACATTTCGAAGAGCACCGACTTGCCCCCGGCCGGCGTGGCCGAAGCCCCGGTCTGCTTCAGCTCGATGTTCGAGAAGAAGAAGCCGAGATCGGCGTTCGGGAAGTCTTCGATGGCCGACTCAGCCCCCAGCAGCTCGACGCGGGCTCCGGTGCCGTCACGCTTGCGCTCGACGACGCGGCCCATGCCCTTGGGCGTCCACACGATGTTGTTGAGCCCGCGCATGAACTCCGACACGTCGTCGTAGCTCTCGGCGTTGCCGCTCATCGAGGCCGCCCCGCCCTTCTCGTTGAACTGGGTGAGCCACACCTTCTTGGGGATCGCGGTGGCGAGCGCGTCGAGCAGCTTGACCGGCCCCGCGCGCTGCTTGGTCAGCTTCTCGAGGACGCCGAGCTTCTCCTCGACCTCCTTCTTGCGCCTGGCGAGGTTGTTCACTTCGCCGATCACCTTCTCGAGCTGAGCGATGCGCGCGTTGGTGTCGTCGAGCCGGCGTTGCGCGCTCTCGCGCTTGCCGTCCATCCAGACGTACCAATAGGCGTTCGCCGCGCCAGCGATGATCAAGGTTCCCGCGAGGAGGACGAGGAACTGACGCCCCTGCTCGCGCTTCTGAACCTGCCGGACAGGCAGGAGGTTGATGCGGATCATCATCTCGTGTCAGTCCTTGTTCAGTCGAGTTTGTCGCCGGGCTTGCGGAGCGCGAGGCCCACCGCGACAGCGGCCTGGGGAGCCACGTCCATGATGAACGCGGGGTCGAACTTGCGGTTGTCGATCTCGATGCGCTTGAAGGGGTTCAAGATCTCGACCGGCACGCCGACGCGCGCCTCGATGGTCTTGAAGAGCGCCGGCACCTTCGCCGTGCCGCCCGACAGGTACACCTTGGTGAAGTTCGCGTCGGCCGCGGTGCCCGCGTAGAAGTCGAGCGACCGCTGGATCTCGCCGGCCACCTGCTCGGCGACCTGGGTCATCACCTTCTCGACTTCCTGGGGAACGACGGCGTCGGCATCACCGCGACCGCCACCGACCTTCAGCGCCTCAGCCTCTTCGTACGAGACGTTGAGCTGCTTCTGGATCTCTTCGGTGAACTGGTTGCCACCGATGGTGACGTCGCGGGTGAAGGTGGTGACGCCCGCGGCGAGGATGTTGATGTTCACCACCGCGGCGCCCGCGTTGATCAACACCACCGTCTCGCTGGCCGGCACCTCGTAGTTGGCCGAGAAGCAGTTCTGCACCGCGAAGGCGTCGACGTCGACGACCACCGGGGTGAGGCCCGCTTCCGACACGACCGACGAGTAGTCGTTGATCATGTCCTTCTTCGCCGCGACGAGCAGCACGTCCATCTGGCCGGTCGCGTCGTTCGCGTCGGGCCGGAGGATCTGCGTGTCGAGGTTGACGTCCTTGATGTCGAAGGGGATGTGCTGCTCCGCCTCCCACTGGATCGCTTCCTCGAGCTCTTCCTGCGACATGCGGGGCATCGAGATCTTCTTGATGATCACCGAGTGGCCGCTGACGCCGATCGCGACCTCCTTGGTCTTCACCTTGAGCTCACCCAGCAGTTCCTGGATGGCCTGCACGATGGCCGTGGAGTTCATCAACGCGCCATCCACGATCGCCTCGGGAGGCAGCGGCTTCATGCCGAAGCTCTGCAGCGCGTAGGTGACCTCCCCGCGGCGCCGCTGCTCTTTCAGCTGAATGAGCTTGACCCCGGAAGATCCGATGTCGAGCCCCAGCGCCAGTTTGCCCTTCGCCATGAAGCCGGCTCCTTGAGAGGTGATGCCTTGGGTTCAGCCTAAGGTCGATTCGCCCGACCTGAAAAAAATTGGCCGTCAGTCTTCGAAAACCTGATCGCGATCGGTCACCTTCAGACCCAACGCGAGGATGATCTTCCGCTTGGTGTCGAGGCGACACTGCGCGCCCCGCTCGACTCGATCGATGGTCAGCACCGAAACCCCTGCACGCCTCGCGAGCTCGGCCTTCGACAGCAGTCGCTCTTCGCGAAGCAGCTGAACCCGATTGCTCTTCTTGTCCTCGTCGCTCATCGGATCAGAATCGTCCCTTCACGGTCTGAGGAAGTCAACGAATCTGATCTCTCTTTGACCCCATAATTATACGTCAAAGATATGTATGTATACCCTCAGAGGTGGTGCGACAGTGCACACACCCCAGCGGTGGGGGATCAGAAAGTCGGGGAATGGAGCCCTACTGGGGGCCCTTCTCACCCTCGGCGTCGGGATCGATGCCGTAGTCCTTGATCTTGTAGAGCAGCGCGCGGTGGCTGATCTCGAGCAGCTCGGCCGCGCGCGTGCGATTGCCGCGCGTCTGCCGCAGCGCCGCTCGAATGAACTGCGCCTCGACGGTCTCGATGGCGCGCTTGAGCGAGTACTGCATCGACTCCGGTGACGGCAGCGCGAGCCCCGGGGCCGCGGGCGCGACGGGCCGCGCCGCCCACAACTTCTCGGGGAGATTCTCCGGCGCGATGCGGGTGCCCTCGCAAAGCAGCACCGCGCGCTCCATCGCGTTCTCGAGCTCGCGCACGTTGCCCGGCCACGCGTAGGTCGCGAGCATCTGCTCGGCCTCGGGCGTGAAGTCGCTCACCGGAGGATCGCGGTTGAAGTCGCGGTTGAAGCGCCCGAGGAACGCGCGGGCCAGCAGGCCGATGTCGTCGCGGCGCTCGCGCAGCGCGGGCACCTTGAGCTGCACCACGTTGAGACGGAAGTAGAGATCTTCTCGGAACTCGCCGCGCTCGACCAACCGGGAGAGATCGCGCAGCGTCGCGGCGACCACGCGCACGTCGACCTTCTCCGCGCGGCTCTCACCGACGGGGCGCACTTCGCTCTCCTGCAGCACGCGCAGCAGCTTCACCTGCGCCTGCATCGGCAGCTCACCCACCTCGTCGAGGAAGATGGTGCCGCCATCGGCCTCGGTGAAGAGCCCGCGCTTGGCGGTGCGCGCGTCGGTGAAGGCGCCCTTCGCGTGGCCGAACAGCTCCGACTCGATCAGCCCGGAAGGGATGGCGCCGCAGTTGACGGCCACGAAGGGCATCGACGCGCGGGGCGAGAGCTCGTGGAGCGCGCGGGCGACGAGCTCCTTGCCGGTGCCCGACTCGCCGGCGATCAGAATGGTGGTGGACACCGGCGCGAGGCGGGCGATCTGCTTCTTGAGCGCGTTGAGCGGCTCGCTGTTGCCCAGCAGGCGCTGCAGCGGCCCCTCGGGGAGCGCCTCGCCCCTCAGCCGCCGGTTCTCGCGCACCAGCCGCAGCCGCTCTTCGGCCTTCTTGAGGACGAAGACGATCTCCTCGGGCTTGAACGGCTTCTCGATGAAGTCGTACGCGCCCTGCGCCACCGCCTCGAGCGCGAGATCCTTCGAGCCGTACGCGCTCATCACCAGGAAGGTCAGCTCGGGGTTCGCCGCGAGCGCCTGCTTGAGCAGCGCCATGCCGTCGACCTTCGGCATGCGCACGTCGGAGATCACCACGTCGTACGAGCGGGCCGCGAGCTCCTTGAGCGCCTCTTCACCGTCGGAGACCGCGCGCACCTCGTAGCCGCTCGCGCTGAGCACCAGCGTCAGCACGTGACGAATCGACGCTTCGTCGTCGGCGACCAGGACTTGGCGGAAGGCGGCCATGGCGCGAGGGCTTACCACGCTCGGTTCACGGCGCAGGCAGCGCGATGGTGAAGCGCGCCCCGCCGCCGGGCCGATCTCCCGCCTCGAGCCGCCCATCGAACTGGCTGAGCAGGTGCCGCGAGACGGCCAGCCCCAGGCCGGTGCCCTTCCCCGCGGCCTTGGTGGTGAAGAAGGGCTCGAAGAGGTGGGCCTTCACGTCGTCGGGCAGCCCGGGGCCTTCGTCTTCCACCACGATCTGCCCCCCGCCCTCGACGGCCTCGGCGCGCACCACCACCCGCCCCTGACCGCCCATCGCCTGCGCGGCGTTGATCAGCAGGTTCACCAGCACCTGCGACAGCGGGCCCGGCTCGGCGCGCAGCCACAGCGACGCGGCGCCCTCGAGCTCGACCTTCACCCCTTCGAAGTCGCGGCTGGCTCCCAACAATTGCACGCACGAGGCGATCACCGGCCGCACGTCGATGGCCTGCGCCTGCCCGCGCGAGGGGCGCCCCAGCTCGAGCAGGCTGCGGACGATGGAGTCGATGCGCTGCACCTCGTGCTCGATGCGATCGACGACGTCGAGCAGCTCGGCGTTGCCCTTGCCGCGCATGCGCAGCACTGAGAGGTAGCCGAGGATGCCGGACAGCGGGTTGCCCACCTCGTGCGCCACGCCCGACGCCAGCTTGCCCACCGTCGCCAGGCGATCGGTCGCCACCAGCTCGGCCTGCAGCCGCACCAGCGCGTCGTGCGACGCGGTGAGCTGGCCCAGGCGCTGGGCGTTGAGGCGCCGCTCTTCACCGAGATCGAGCGCCAGCCGGCGGAGCGCGCGATCGAGCTGGATCAGCAGCCCGCCGCCTTCCGACTCGTCGTCGCGCGCCAGCTCACGCACCGTGGTGCGCAGCCGCTCGACCGGCCGCCCGAGCGTGAAGTGCAGCACGAGGTAGATGACGAGGATCGCCAGGCCCAGGTCGAGCGCCAGGAGGAACGCGCTCAGCCGCTGCCACCCGCCCGGCCCCAGCGTGCGCAACATCAGCGGCTGCAGCGTGAGCCAGGTGGGCACCACCGAGACGAACGAGATGAGGACCGCCGTGACGAGCAGGCGGAGCTTCATGCGTCGTCCCGATCACCCAGGCCGTGCTTGGCGAGCCGGTAGCGCAGCGAGCGGAAGGTGAGCCCCAGCAGCTGGGCCGCCTTCATCTTCACCCCGCCCGAGCGGCGCAGCGATTCCTGCAGGAAGCGGCGCTCGAGCTCGTCGAGGTGCCGCTCGAGCGAGAAGCCCTCACCGATCTGCACCTGCGCGGCGCCCACGCTGTCGCTCGCCCCGCGCACACCGGGCGGCAGGCTCTCGGGCCCCAGCGTCTCGGAGTCGGAGAGGGTCGCCGCGCGCTCGACGATGTTCTGCAGCTGCCGCACGTTGCCGGTGAACGGGTACGCCTTGAGCAGCGCGATGGTGTCTTCGGTGAAGTGCAACCCGGGGCGCCCCAGCTCCTCGGCCACGCGGCCCAGGAAGTACGTCGCCAGCATCGGAATGTCTTCACTGCGTGCGCGCAGCGGCGGCAGCTCGATGTTGATCACGTTGAGGCGGAAGAGGAGGTCTTCGCGGAACCGCCCGGCCTTCACCTCGTCTTCGAGGCGGCGGTTGGTCGCCGCGAGCACGCGCGCCTCGAAGGGCACCTCGCGCGAGCTGCCCACGGGCTTCACGCGGCGCTCCTGCAGCACGCGCAGCAGCTTCACCTGCGTGGCGGGCGGCAGCTCACCGACCTCGTCGAGCAACACCGTGCCGTCGCCCGCCGACACGAGGATTCCGGTGCGATCGCTGGCCGCGCCGGTGAAGGCGCCGCGCACGTGACCGAAGAGCTCGCTCTCGAGCACGCCCTCGGCCAGCGCGCCGCAGTTGACGGGCACGAAGGGCAACGCCGCCCGGGGGCTGCGGGCGTGAATGGCGCGCGCGACGACCTCCTTGCCGGTGCCGCTCTCGCCGGTGATCAGCACCGTCGACTTCGCCTGCGCGACCTTCTCGACCAGCGACCACACCTCGCGCATCGCGGGGCTGGTGCCGACGTAGTACTCGGCGCGCGGCAGCAGCGTGGCGCGCAATTGCCGGTTCTCTTCGCTCAGCCGACTCTTCTCGAGCGCGCGGTCGACGAGCAGCATCAGCTCGTCGTTGTCGAAGGGCTTGGCGATGTAGTCGTAGGCGCCCTGACGCATCGCCTGCACCGCCGAGGCGGGGGTCCCGTAGGCGGTGATGATGATCACCTCCGGCGGCGGGGTGAGCGCGCGGGCGGCCTTGAGCACGTCGATGCCCGATTGATCGCCGAGCCGGAAGTCGCTGATCACCAGCTCGAAGGGGTGCGCCGCCAGCAGCGCGCGCGCGCCCTCGAGGCTGTCGGTCGATTCCACTGCGTGCCCTTCACGCCCGAGGAGCACCTCGAGGAACTCGCGAATGGAGAGCTCATCATCAACGATCAGAATGCGCGCCATGGGACTCCTCGGACGAGCGCAGCTTGACCGAGAACGTCGTGCCCGTCGCTGGATTCGACTCGACGGAGATCGCCCCGCCGTGTGCCTGGACGATGGAGTGCACCGTCGACAGCCCGAGGCCGCTGCCGCCTTTGGCCTTGCTGAAGAAGGGCTCGAAGATGCGGTGGCGATCTTCCGCGGCGATCGAGCCCGCGCTGTCCCACACCTCCACCAGCGGCACGCCCGCCTCGGAGGCCACCCGCACGCGGATGCGCCCGCGCGAGGCAGAGATGGCGACGGCCGCGTTGCGCAGCAGGTTGAGCAGCACCTGCTTGAGCTGCCCGGCGTCGCAGTTCGCCGCCACCGGCTCGAGGCTCTCGTCGACGCGCACCGCAGCGAACGCCGGGTCGGCCCGGAGGAGCTCGAGCGTCTCGCGTACCACCTGGTCCAGGCGGGTGGACTGGAGCTGCGGCGGCGGCGGGCGCGCCAGCTTGAGGTAGCCCTCGACGAGCACCGCCAGGCGATCGGACTCCCGGAGGATCAGCCGCGCCAGCCGCTCGTTGGGCGCTCCAGCGGCGTCGGTCGCGAGCATCTGGGCCGAGCCGCGCATCGCCGCCAGCGGGTTGCGGATCTCGTGGGCGAGCTGGGCTGAGAGCCGCCCCAGCGTCGCGAGGTGATCGATGCTGTCGAGCTCCTTCTCGACGCGGCGCAGCTCGGTGAGGTCCTGGAAGACGATCAGCAGGCCTTCGGTGTCGGTGAGCGGGGTGACGGTGAGGCCCAGGGTGCGTTCACCGCGCGGGGTCTCGACGCGCATCTCGGAGCGACGGGCCGCGGTGAGCGCCTTCGCGCCCGGCAGGAGCTGATCGATGCTCAGCCGCAGCACCTCGTCGCTGGAGAGCCCGAAGATCGCCTCGGCGGCAGGGTTGACGAAGGTGACCTCTCCGCTGCTGGTGCAGGTGATGAGCCCCGAGGGCATCACGCTGACGATCTCGTTCTGCAGCGCGGTGAGCGACTTGAGATCGCGCTCGCTGGCCGTGAGCCGGCCGCCGGTGCGAGAGAGCTGCTCGCCGACGTAGCCGCTGAGCACGGCGATCAGCAGCTGCGCGAGGAGCTGGATCACCACGTCGAGCGCCAGGCGCGGCAGGTTCGCCGACGCGAGCCCGGAGCCGGCGAAGAGCGACGCGAGCACCGCGAGGTAGGCGCTCGCCGCGCCGACGAGGCCGACGATCGCCCCGCGCGTGCCCAGCAGCACCGCCGCGCCGACGATGCTGACGAGGAAGAGGAAGGTGAAGGGAGACCGCGTACCGCCGGTGAGGAACACCACACTCGCGGCGAGGAGCACGTCGAAGACGATCTGCGTCCACGCGGCGCGGGGCCCGACGCGGCCGGCGCGCAGCAGCAGCCCCGTCACCAGCGTCAGCACGTAGCTGAAGGCGATGATCGCGAACGAGGTGAGATCGGCGGCCGTGATCTCGGTGCGCGCCGTCTGCGACGCGAGCTGCGCCCCCAGTCCTCCGAGGACCAGGGTGGTCGCGATGGTTCGAAACAGCGTCAGCCACAGCAGGCGGACCCGCAGGTCCGCGCCCGCCGCGGGAGTGTTACTTGATGGCACCGGCGATGCTGAAGATCGGGAGGTACATGGCGATGAGGAAGCCGCCCGCCACGCCGCCGAGGAAGACCATCATGATCGGCTCGATGAGCGAGGTGAGACCGGCGACGCCCGCGTCGACTTCGTCGTCGTAGAAGTCAGCGATCTTCCCCAGCATCTGGTCCATCGCGCCGGTGGCCTCGCCGACGCCGATCATCTGCACGACCATCGAGGGGAACACCTTGGTGTCGGCGAGCGGGCCGGCGATGTTCTTACCCTCGGAGATCTTGCTGCGGACGTACTGGATGCCCTTCTCGATGGTGCGATTGCCTGCGGTCTTCGCGGTCACGTCGAGCGCGTCAAGGATGGGCACGCCAGAGCTGATCATCGTGCCGAGAGTGCGGGTGAAGCGCGCGACCGCCAGCTTGCGGATGAGGTCGCCGACCAACGGCGCGTGGAGGATACCCTTGTCGAAGATCTCGCGACCACGGGGGTTTTGGTAGAACGCGCGGCTGGCCACGATGATGGCCGCGGTGCCCACGACCAGGTGGATGAAGTACTCCTGCAGCCACTTCGACATGTCGATGACGACCTGAGTCGGCGCCGGCAGCGCGGACCCGAAGTCGGCGAACATCTTCTCGAAGACCGGGGTCACCTTGAGGAGCAGGACCACCGTCACCAGGATGCCGATCACGATGACGGCGATGGGGTAGGTCAGCGCGCCCTTCACCTTGCGCAGCAGCTTCTCGTTCTTCTCACGGTACACGGCGAGACGATTGAGAATGGTGTCGAGGATACCGCCGACCTCGCCTGCGGCGCACAGCTGCACGAAGAGCTCGTCGAAGACCTTGGGGTGCTCCTTGAGCGCGTCGGAGAACGTCGAGCCACCCTCGACGCGGCTCTTGATCGCGAAGATCACCTTCCGGAATGCGGCGTTCTCGGTCTGGCTGCCGAGGATCTCGAGGCACTGCACCAGCGGCAGACCGGCGTCGATCATCGTCGCGAACTGGCGCGTGAAGATGAGGATGTCGCGGCCCTGCACCGAGCCGCCGAACGAGATGTTCGAGTCGAGCAGGCCCTTCTTCTTGACCTTGGTGACGGTCAGCCCAAGGGAAACGAGGCGGGCCTCGACGGCCTTCTCGTCGCCGGCCTCCATCTCGCCCTTCTTGATCTCACCCTGCTTGGTCTTCGCTTCCCACAAGTAGAGGGGAGCGCTCTTCTTCGCGGTGGGCTTGAGGGTCGTTGCTGCCTGGGCCATGTCGAGTTCTCAGGTGAAGGAGCGGCGCCATGCTACCCCCGCCACGCCAAAGTCCAAATGCGTGGCGGTGTCGTACCCTGTCTTACCGGGGCGGCGGAGGACGCTGACCCGTCGGGCCGGTCGCCTGGTGACCGGGGAGCTGCGTGCCGCCACCGCTGGCCATGATGTTCTTCAGCTCGTCGGGGTCGTTGGTGCGACCGAACGCCTCGTCCATGCTGATGATCTTGCGCGAGAGCAGCGCGGCGAGCGCCTGATTGAAGGTCTGCATGCCGAACTTCGCCTGGCCGACCTGCATCTGCGAATAGATCTGGTGGACCTTGTCTTCGCGGATCAGGTTTCGGATGGCGGGGTTGGGGATCATCACCTCGAGCGCCAGCGTGCGGCCGCCACCGTTGGCCTTGGCCAGCAGCGACTGCGACATGATGCCCTCGAGCACGAACGACAGCTGCGCGCGCACCTGGGGCTGCTGGTAAGGCGGGAAGACGTCGAGGATGCGGTTGATGGTCTGCACCGCGCTGTTAGTGTGCAGCGTGGCGAAGGCGATGTGACCGGTCTCGGCGATCACCAGCGCCGACTCGATGGTCTCGAGGTCGCGCATCTCACCGACCAGCACCACGTCGGGGTCCTGCCGGAGGATGTACTTCAGCGCGAGCTTGAAAGACTTCGTGTCGGCGCCGACCTCGCGCTGGTTCACGAGGCAGTTCTTGTGCGGGTGCAGGTACTCGATCGGGTCCTCGATCGTCATGATGTGCTCGTGACGGTCGGTGTTGATCTTGTCGATGATCGACGCGAGCGTGGTCGACTTGCCCGAGCCCGTGGGGCCGGTCACCAGCATCAGCCCGCGCGGGCGCTTCGAGAGTTCCTGCACGATCGGCGGGAGCCCCAGCTCCTGGAAGGTGAGGATCTTGAACGGAATGGTGCGGAACGCGCCCGCGACGGCGCCGCGCTGCATGAAGATGTTCGAACGGAAGCGCGAGAGCCCCTTCACGCCGAACGACAGGTCGAGCTCGTTGTCTTCCTCGAACTTGTGCTTCTGCGCGTCGGTGAGGATCGAATAGCAGAGCTGCTTCGTCTCGACCGGCGTCAGTGGGTTCATCTTCAGCGGCACCAGCTCGCCGTCGATGCGGAGCTGGGGCGGTGAACCGGTGGTGATGTGCAGATCGGACGCGCCCCGATCGACCATGGCCTTGAGCAGCTGGTGCAGGTTCGCCATGGGTCTCCTTAGAAGCGGTCAGGAGCGGTGTTGCTGACCGCTTCTTCGATGGTGGTCGAGCCGTTCATCACCTTCGACAGCGCGGCCATACGCAGCGTCTGCATGCCCAGGCGAATGGCTTCCTGCTTGAGCTCGGCGGCCGAGGCGCCGTTGATGACGATCTCCTTCAGGGGATCCCAGAAGGGCATGACCTCGTAGACGGCGACGCGGCCCTTGTAGCCGCGGTCGTTGCATTCCTTGCAGCCCGCCTTCTCGTACAGCGTGAAGGTGCCGATCTTGTCAGGCGCGATGCCGGCGTCGATCAGCGCCTGCTCGTCGACGTTCTGCACCGGGCGCTTGCACGCGTTGCACAGGCGGCGGCACAGACGCTGGGCGAGGATCAGGTTGAGCGAGGCGGTCACCATGAACGGCTCGATGCCCATGTTCAGCAGGCGGCTGACCGTGCCGGGGGCGTCGTTGGTGTGCAGCGTCGAGAGCACGAGGTGGCCGGTGAGCGCGGCCTTCACGCCGATCTCCGCGGTCTCGAAGTCGCGGATCTCACCGATCATGATGGTGTCGGGGTCCTGCCGCAGGAAGCTGCGCAGCGCGGCCGCGAAGTTCAGGCCGATCGAGTCCTGCATCTGCACCTGGTTGATGCCGGCGAAGTTGAACTCGACGGGATCTTCGGCGGTGGACACGTTGGTCGTCGGATCGTTGAGGGCCGCGAGCGCCGAGTACAACGTGGTGGTCTTGCCGGAGCCCGTGGGGCCGGTCACCAGCACCATGCCGTACGGGCGATCGATCGCTTCTTTGAACCACTTGAGCGGCTCGGGGTCGAAGCCCAGCTTCTGCATGTCGAGCTGGAGGTTCGACTTGTCGAGCAGACGCATGACGATCTTCTCGCCGAAGAGCGTCGGGCAGACCGACACGCGGAAGTCCATCTCCTTGCCGCCGCCGAGCTTGATCTTGATGCGGCCGTCCTGCGGGAGGCGGCGCTCGGAGATGTCGAGCTGCGCCATGATCTTCACGCGCGAGATGATCGCGTTCTTGAGCTTGATCGGCGGCTTCATCACCTCGTACATCACGCCGTCGATGCGGAAGCGGACCCGGAAGTCCTTCTCGTAGGGCTCGATGTGGATGTCCGAGGCGCGCTTGCCGATCGCGTCCTTCAGGATCAGGTTCACCAGCTTGATGACCGGCGCGTCGTCGGCCGCCTTCGCCGCCTCTTCGACGTTGTCGACCTCGCCTTCGGCGACCTCGACGTCGTCTTCGCCCATGCCGCCGACGATGTCTTCGAGGCTGGGGCCCTTCTCGGCGTAGTAGCGCTCGATGGCCTCCCGAATGGCGGGCTCGGAGGCGACGACGGCTTCGATGTTGTAGCCGGTGAGGAACTTGAGGTCGTCGACCGCGTAGATGTTCGACGGATCACACATCGCGACGATCAGCGCGCTGCCGGCGCGGTTGACCGGCACCACGAGGTGCTTCTCGGCCACGTCCTTGGGGACCAGCTTGATGATGTCGGGCTCGACATCGAACTCCTTCAAGTTGATCGCCGGCACGCCGTACTGCTTCGAGAGGAAGTCCGTGAGCTTCGACTCTTCGATGGCGCCGACCTTGATCAGCGCGGTGCCGATGCGCGTACCGGTCTTCTGCTGTTCTTCCTGCGCCTTGCGCAGCTGTTGAACGGAGATGAGATTTTCGCGAACGAGCAGCTCGCCCAGACGACCTGACATGGAGTGTTGCCCTCAGTTCGAAATGCGTGAAAAGAGCGGGCGAATTCAAACCCCGCACCTGCGGCAAAGCAAGGATTCAGGGAAGACTTCGGGCCACTGACGCGCGCGCTGCTTCGAGATCCCGTGCGATCTGGGAGGACAGCTCACTGGCCGAGCCGAAGCGCTTCTCGGGCCGCAGGCGTTCGAGGAACTCCACGCGCAGCCGCTTGCCGTACAGGTCGCCCGCGAAGTCGAAGAGGTGCGCTTCGATCGTCACCTCGCCGCCGCCGAATGTGGGTTTGACACCGATATTCGCAGCGCCGCCGTGACGGGTGGCTTCGCCCAGCACACGCACCCGCACCGCGTACACCCCGGCAGCCGGTCGCAGCTCGTTGGCGGTGTCGATGTTCGCGGTGGGGAAGCCGATGGTGCGGCCGCGCCCTGCCCCGGGCACCACCACCCCGTCGAGATCGAACGGGCGACCGAGCAATCGCGCGGCAGCTTCGACGCGCCCCTCGAGCACGTACTCGCGCACCTTGCTCGACGAGACCACCACGCCCTCGAGGCTGACCGCGCTGACCGTCTTCACCGACGCGCCACGCAGCGCCGCCGCGGCCTCGAGCGTCTGCACCGTGCCCGCGCGCTTCTGGCCGTAGGTGAAGTCGTAGCCGACGACCGCGGTCTTCGCGCCGACGCCATCGAAGAGGGTCTGCTCGAAGGCCTGCGGCGTGGTGCGCGCGTAGTCGGTCGAGAAGGGTTGCACGATGACCGCCGACACGCCGTGCGCCTCGAGCAGCTCGAGCTTGCGCGCCTGCGAGACGATCAACCGCGGCGCGAGCTGCGGCTGCAGCACCTTGCCCGGGTGGGGATGAAAGGTCAGCGCCACCACCGGCCCGTGCTTCGCGGCCTCGGCGAAGAGCGCCTGGTGGCCGAGGTGCACCCCGTCGAAGTTCCCCAGACAGACGGCGCAGCCGCGGAGAGAACCGTCCGTGGCCTCCTGCAGCGATGAATAGAGCTTCATGTGCTCGGCGGTATAGCCGACGTTGTACGGTCGCATCGTGTCGAGTCTCTTTCTGGCGATCGCGCTCGCGGCCTGGCCGGTGCCTCCCGATGCGGGCGCGGCCGACTACGCCCGGCCCGAGAACTGGCCTCGCGAGCCGGGCTGGTCCGAGGCGTGGCCGCTCTTCTCGTTCGCGCCAGCCGAGTGGACGATGCTCGACGCGCGCGAGCGAGACGCTGGCGTCGGCATGGGGGTCGATCGCGCGTGGTCCTTCACGAGGGGCCAGCCCGCGGTGACCATCGCGGTGGTCGGAACCGGCTTCGACCTCGCCGACCCGGTGATGGCCCGAGCCTGGCGGCTCAACGGCGCGGAGGCGCCTGACGCCGGCGACGTCAACGGTAACGGGCGCCTCGACGTCGACGACTTCGCGAGCGATCCACGGATCAGCGACGTCAACGGCAACGGTGCGCTCGATCTCGAAGACGTGCTGACCGGGCTCGCGGACGGCGTCGATCAAGATGGAGACGGCCGCGCCGACGACCTCTGTGGGTGGGATCTCGATCAGCGCCGGCCGCTCAGCAGCACCGACGCGGGCCGGGAGCCCCTGCGGGCGATCGCCGCGCCGGTCGACGACGCGCGACCCGGCCTCGGCGCGTGCCCGGAGTGCACCGTCCTGCCCATCGGCGCGCGCTCGGTCGAAGCAGGGCTGTGGGCGGCGATCGACGCGGGCGCGCGCGTGGTGTTGCTCCCGCACCGTGAAGACGACGTCAGCGCCGGACTGCTCGCGGCGCTCGACGCCGGGGTGGTGGTGATCACCCCCGGCAGCGGGAACGCGACGACGTGGCCGCTCGCGCTGCAGCCCGGCGTCTGGAGCCCGCGGACCCTGACGACGGATCAGCTCCACACCACCGCGCTGCTGCGGACCGGCTGTGGAGGAAATGCGCTCGGCACGCACTCCATCTCGACCACCGGCTGCGTCGAGGAGGCCGCGGCGACGCTGGCCGGTGTCGCCGGGCTGCTGCGATCGGTCGCGCCAGACGCCACCGTCCACCAGCTCAGCGGGCTGCTCGGCGGAGCACGCACCGACGTGGGGCGCGCGGTGACGTCGCCCGCGTCCGCAGCGCCGAGCCCCGTCGAGCGAGGCCGCCCGAGCCTCTTCATTCCCACCAGCGCCGCGGACAGCTGCGCGATCGACCGCGGAGCTGGCGAAGAGCCGGTGAGCTGCGATGGAGGGGTGCCGCTGTCAGCGCCGTCGGGCGTCGCGTGGTTCATCGAGCGCGCCGGGTCCTCCGAATGGTGGACGCCGCTGCTCGCGCCCCCACTCGACGCGCGCGGAGAGCTGATCGGCACCACCCCGCTCGGCCCCGGCTCGGGCCCCGTGCGCTACCTCGACCTCGATGGCCTCGACTCAGACGCGGCGCTCGCCACGACGCCCTTCGGCCTGGTCGGGTTGACTGCGAAGGGGCTCGAGACGCTCACGCCGTCGCTGGCGGCCGGTCGGCACCCGTTCGCGATCGGCGACGTCGACGGCGATCGCAACCTCGACCTCGCCACGCTCGGCGACGAGGGACATCTCCAGGTCCACGACTTCACCGGGCGGCTGGTCCTCGACGAGCAGCTCGCGGCGCGCCCTGCCGGGGGGCCGGTGATCAGCCCTTCATTCGACGGGCCGGCGCTGATCACCCTCGACGTCGACGGGCAGCTCACCCACCGCGTCGGCGCGTCGCGATGGCAAGTGCAGCTCCCCTCGCCGCAGCGCAGCGCGCCGGCGGTGGGCTTCATCGACCGCGACGCCCGCGCCGATCTCGCGATCGCCGACGGCAGCACGCTGCACGTGCTGATCACCAACGCCCAGGGCCCCGGGTCCGCGAGCTGGACCGCGCCGACGCGCGCCACCGAGGCGCTCCTGGCGAACCTCGTCGGTGACGCGGCCCTGGAGATCGTCGCCGAGCGCGTGTTCGACGCGAGCGGCGAGGTGCTGCTCACCCTCGATGGGTGGACACCGCCCGTCACGCCCTCGGCCCTGGTGCGCCTCACCCGCGGCGCGGCGCGATCGCTGGTGCAGCTCGAGCGGCGCGCGGACGGGGCCGTCGAACTCACCCGCTACGACGTCGAGGTCGCCCTGCGCCGCGGAGACTCGCTGGTGGCGCGCCGGGTACTGAAGGTGCTGCCCCACCCGCCCGCGCGTGGGGGCTTCTGCGTCGCCGACGTCACCAGCGATCGCGAGCCCGACGTGCTGATCCCCACCGAAGACGGGCTGATCTTCATCGTCGACGGCGAAGGCGACAGCCCGTTCGAGTCACCCATGCCGACCTGGGGCACGGTGGCGTCTGCGCCTTCGCTCGGTGTGCGCGATAACCAGCTCGAATACGCCGTGCGCACCACGCGCGGAGACGTGGTCCGCTTCCTCGGCCGCGGGCTGGTCGAAGACATCGAGTGGGAAGGGCCCGGTCACGACCGCGCGAACACCCGGAACGCCGAGACGGCGCTGCCCCCGCGGCGCATGAGCGGCCTAGGCATCACACAGCCACCGAAGATCCCCACCGGGTGTGGCTGCGCGCAGGTCGACGTGGCGGGCGCCCTGGCCCTGCTTTTCCTCTTCCGGCGTCGACGGGGTTCCTGCTAGCGGCCCTCGCCTCATGAGCCGTATTCCGCTGCGCCCGACCCCTGCAGGCAACGAATTGATCGGGCTCGAGAAGCCGCCCGACTGGCTCTCGGTCTTCAAGGGCCACGCGGGCCCGCTCGAGCTGGAGATCGGCTGCGGCGCCGGCGGCTTTGCGCTCGAGCACTGCCGTCGCAACCCGAACATCAACCTGGTCGCCTTCGAGTGGCGCAAGAAGTACGCGCGCGAGGTCGCCCACCGCGCCGAGAAGCACGGCCTCTTGAACCTCAAGGTCGTCGAGGGTGACGCGCGCACCGAGGTGCCGAAGATCTTCGCGCCGGGCAGCCTGTCGGTGATCCACCTCCAGTTCCCCGACCCCTGGTGGAAGCGGGCGCATCAGAAGCGCGCGATCCTCCACGGAGACTTCCCGAAGTTCCTCCTCACCCTGCTCGCCCCGGGCGGGATGTTCGACTTCCGCACCGACGTGCAGGACGTGGGCGAGCGCGGCATCAAGGCGCTTGAGGCCGCGGGCTTTCACAACCCGCTGGGCCCGCTGGTGTTCCACCCCTACGACCCGGAAGAGGCGCCCTCGACCCGAGAGCGCCGCTACCTCGCGTCGGGAGCCCCGGTGTACCGCGCGCGCCTCGTCAAGCCGTGACATCCTGCGGCCCCTGAATGCCCGCACGGCGCAAGACCCTCGAAGTCGCCCGACGAGAAGAGCGTGGGACCACGACGCGCGGTCGGAAGATCCTCGTCGCCGACGATGACCCGCTGATTCGTCAGAAGATCCGCGAGGCGCTCGCCGAGTCCGAGTACGAGTTCGTCGAGTGTGAAGACGGCACCCAGGTGCTCTCCGCGATTCGACAGTACCTGCCCGACCTCCTCGTGCTCGACGTCGAGATGCCCGGCCTCGGGGGCGTCGAGGTGTGCCGCATCATCAAGGCCAACCAGGGCACCAGCGGGTTCGGCTTCATCCCCGTGATCCTCATGACCGCGCGGCGCACGGGGAAGATCGAAGGCCTCGAGCTGGGCGCCGACGACTACCTGATCAAGCCCTTCGACATGCTCGAGCTCTCGGCGCGGGTGAAGTCGATGCTGCGCCTCAAGGCCCTGCAGGACGCGCTGGTCGAGAAGAACCGCGAGCTCGATCGCGCGAACAAGGAGCTCGAAGAGAAGCGCCGCGAGCTGCTCGAGCTGTCGCGCACCGACGGCCTGACGCGGTTGATCAACCGGCGCCACTTCGAAGAGCGCCTGACCGCCGAGTTCGCGCGCAGTGAGCGCTACCGCGCGCCGCTGAGCTGCTTCCTGCTCGACATCGATCACTTCAAGAAGGTGAACGACACCTGGGGCCACCCGTTCGGCGACCTCGTGCTGCGCGAAGTGGCGGGGGTGGCCAAGCGCGCGCTGCGCGACGTCGACGTGCTGGCCCGCTACGGCGGTGAAGAGCTGGTGGCGCTGCTGCCCGAGACCTCCCCGGAAGAGGCGTGGCGCGCGGCCGAGCGGGTTCGCATGGGGGTGGAGGCGATGCGACTGACGGCCCAGACCCCCCACGGACCCGAGACGGTGCGCTGCACGGCGTCGATCGGCGTGTCGACGTTCCCCGGTGATTCGGTCGATTCGGCCGAGTCGCTCGTGCAGGCCGCCGACGAGTGCCTGTACGAAGCCAAAGAAAACGGACGCAATCAGGTGCGCCAGGCGACCTGAATCCCGCTATGAAGATGCCGATGCGAACGTTGGGGGTCGTTCTTCTGGTGTTGCTGGGAGCTGCGTGCAAGCGCCAGCCGACCAACTCACCCGAGGGCACCTACCGCGCGTTCGTCGATGCGCTCCAGAAAGGCAACACCCACCGGGCGTGGACGGCGCTGTCGAAGCAGACCCAGCAGAAGGTCGAGCAGCGCTCCAAGGAGATCGCCGCCGCCTCGAAGGGGGTCGTTCGCGACGAGCCCGAGCTGTTGCTGTTTCAGGGAAGCCGACCCGGGCCGATCGGTGAGGTGACGCAGCTTCGTGCCGATGACACATCGGCGGTTCTCCAGGTGGCCAGCGCCGCGGGGACGCGAGAGGTGAAGCTGGTGAAGGACTCCGGGAAGTGGTTCATCGACCTCTCGGACACTCTTGAACCGTGACGCGCCGTGACTGATCGAACCAGGGGAAAACCGCCGGCGCCTCAGGTGCGGGTGATCCGCAAACCCGCCGGGGCTCCGGTGACGCCGTCGCCGGTGAGCCCGACGCCCATCGTACGACCTGCGGTGTCGGTGGCCGTGCGACCGTCGTCGCCGCTCCCGGCGGCACCTTCTCGACCGGCCGTCGCGCCCACGGTGAGTGCAAGGCCCGTCGCAGCGCCACTCCCGGCGCGCCCGGCGCCCGCCGGAGGCCGCCCTCCGTTCCGTGGGCCCCCGCGCTCGTCGACGCCGCGCCCGCCACCGACGGCCGAGGGCATCGCCGCGCTCGCCCGCAAGGAGCGCGTCCCCAACCGCATCGCCAAGGGCGAGCTGGAAGGGAAGATGAAGTGCCGCATCTGGAAGAAGCTGCACGCCGAAGAGGCGAAGCGCTTCGACCAGGCGTGGACGTTGCTCGAGGCGACGCCGGGGCTCGACCTCGCCGACGCCTTCGGCATCGTGCAGAGCGGCATGTCGGTCGACGAGTTCCGCGCCCGCCGCGCCCGCGCCAAGCGCCGTGAGGCGATCAAGGAAGCGCGCTCGACCGTCACCTCCGACGCGATCGACACGTTCATCGCCGCCCGAATCGCCGAGAAGACCGAGCTGGCGATCGTGATGGGCGAGCGCACGGTGCTCGACGTGCTCACCGAGGTCGCGCCGGTGTCCTTCACCGGCGAGCGCACCGGCCAGCTCGAGAAGCTGCACGTGGTGGTGCTGGCGCGGAAGTCGACGTGGGATCTGCTGCTCCCCAAACTCGAGCGCGAGCCGCGGCTGTCGCAGAAGCCCGCGTCGGTGGCCCGTCAGCCCGCCCGCCGTCCCGTCAGCGACCCGCGCGGCTTCGTGCCCTGGGTGGGACAGAAGCTCGTGGTGCAGCTCCGCAACGGCATCAAGCTCGAGCAGCCGCTGCTGGCCGTCGGCGCCTTCGACGTGCTGCTGGGCCAGGAAGGCGACGAGCTCTTCGTGCCGCTCCACGCGATGCTGTCGTGGGCGCCTCCGACCGCGGGTTGATCACAGCTGCAGCCGCAGCGCGTCGAGCACCTCGAGCCGCGTGCGGTTGCTGCGTTCGTCGAACTGCACCTTGCACAACGACTTGATGCGGGCGAGCAGCCGGTAGGCCGTTGCCCGTGACACGCCCCGCCCCTGCGCCCACGCGTCGACGGGCTGACCGTCGAGTTGAGCGCGCATCAGATCTTTCTCGTCGTCGCTGAGCACCGCCACGATGCCGCGCGCCAGCCGCTGGGCGTCGAGGCGGGCGCCGATCACCGCGGGGAACTCCCGGCTCGACGAGTGACTGACCTCGGCCGGCAGCGCCCCGGCGACGTAGCGGGCGAAGAGTTCCTGCGTGGCCTCCTTCGCGCTGGGCTTGCGGCGCAGCTCGCTCCACAGCGCCGACACCGCCTGCTCCACGGCGATGGCCGAGAAGCCGGCGCGCGTCGAGAGGCTGGGCGGGTAGCCGGAAGTGCCGGGCCCCTGGAGCGCGGCGAGTGCTTCCCGCACGTGCGCCGACAACGCGTGCCACGCCTGGTGCGAGTCCTGCCCGCCGGCGACGACCTGCTTGAAGCGATGGCGCACCGCCCGCTCGAGCTCGGCGTGGGGCAGCGCGATCAGCTCGCGGCGCCGCTCGTCGTCGAGGACGTGGCGCTCGAAGAACAGCCCGATGAAGCCGTCGAGCAGCGCGGCGTCGACGCGGCCGATGCCCGAGACGATGCGCCGCAGCGCCAGGTAGTCGTCTTCGACGAACTCGCCCCGGGTGTCGTAGGCGCGCAGCGCGTCGTGAAGTCGCGCGACGTCACCCATGGCTCAGCGGCGCTGCCGGTAGTTCTGGAGCGGGATCACCTGGCTGACGTGCGTGCCCGCGCGCGCGCTCTGCGCCCGGCGGATCAGCAGGGGAATGTCACCTTCCCCGCGCTCGACCGCGAGGCGGAGATCGCCCAGCCGCTCGAGGTGCCGTCGCACCGGGATGCCTTCGGGAGAGAGGCTCACCACGCTGCGCAGGTGGCTCTCAGCGGCCTCAAGCTGCTGCTCGGCGCGCTCGAGGTCCTTGCGGGCCAGTGAGAGCCACGCCGCCGTCTCTTCACTCACCAGCTCGAGCTCGTGCGAGATGCCGACGATCAACTTGCCGCGCGCCGACTCGGCGGTGACCCGCTCGAGGTCGATCTTCCAGTGGCGCACATCGTTGCGCTCGCGGGCGGTGGCGTGGAGGTTCACCGACCAGTCCGGCGCGTTCACCGTGCCCGTCACCAGCACGCGCCGCGCGTAGCCCCGCGAGACGTCGCCCAGCGAGACGGTGAGTGCCTCCGGGTCGAGGCTGGTGGGGAACGAGTGACGACAGGTGATCGACACGAAGCCCGTCGGCTGCACCCGCACGCTCGCCTCGGTAGCGACCTGCCCGTAGAGGTGCGCCATCAGCCCGCCCATCGCCTCGCCCAGCCCCTCGGGGCCGTCGACGTGCTCGAAGGCGTTGCCCGAGGGCGTGGTGAGCGCCTCGAGCACCTCAGCCACATAGTGCTTGGCGAGCCCGAGCGCGTGCACCGAGATCTTCTCGCGCGCCAGCCGCTCACCCAGCTCATCGAAGGCGTCCTGCGTGTCGGGGCCGACCGAAGGCTCACCGTCGGTCAGCAGGAGCAGCCGCGGCTTGCGACCGGGCACCAGCGTGCGCTTGAGGCCCTTGAGCCCCAGCTCGAGCGCGGCGTGGAGCGCGGTGCCCTTGCCGGTCTGAATGCCCTGCAGCGCCTCGACCATCTGCCGCTTGCCGCGCGCGTCCATCATCGTCAGCGGCACGCGCTGCTCGGCGAGGCCGTCGAAGAGCACCAGGCCCAGGAAGTCTTCAGGCTGCGAGAGCTCGACCAGTTGCTGCGCCGCCTCGATCGCGGCCGAGAGGGGCGCGCCCTTCATCGACCCGCTGCGGTCGAGCACCAGGTTCACCATCACCGGCGCGCGCGCCTCGTCGGCGGAGGCTTCCCCGGTGATCAGAACGTGGGCTTCCTTGTGATCGCCCCGGGGGGTCTCCACACTCCAGGCTGTCCATTGCATGCGGCGGCTCCTTCGACGTGCTGCGTACGACTCCCAGACGGCAGCACCCACGCTTCTGTCTCACGCGGCGAAACGAAGCGTAACCGTGCGAGTGGACGCGCGTCGCGGTAGAGAAGCAGCGGAGACCCACATGCGCACACCACTCTTCTTCGCCCTCGTCGTCCTCGGCCTCTCCTCCTGCAAGAAAGAGGAGGCCGCGCCCGTTCCCGCCCCGGTTGCCGCCGCGCCGGTGAAGGCCCCCGAGCCCGCGCCGAAGCCGGCCGCGCCCGCCGCCCTCGAGAAGGGGAAGATCGCGCTGGAGGTGACCGGTGATGGCTTCGTGCCCTCCAACGTGACGGTGAAGGCCGGTGAGCCGGTGACGCTGGTGGTGACGCGCAAGACCGACGAGACCTGCGCGACCGAGCTGTTGATCGAAGGCACCGACATCAAGACCGCGCTGCCGCTCAACCAGGCGGTGGAGATCGCGTGGACGCCCACCAAGCCCGGCAAGGTGAAGTTCGGCTGCGCGATGGACATGATGGTCGGCGGCCTGCTCCTCGTGGAGTGAGCGGACTTGTCACACCCCGCCAGTAGGGTGCGCAGCGTGGAAGCGATGGCGTCCATCCTGCGGCGGCTGTGCTTCGTGGACATCGAGACCACTGGCCTCGATCCGCGCGCCGAGGAGATCGTCGAGGTCGGCGCGGTGTTCGTCGAGCGCGGGGTGGTGACGAACCGGCAGCGCTGGCTGGTGAAGCCGGGCCGTTCGATCCCCGCGCTGATCACCGCGCTGACGGGCCTCACGGACGAAGAGGTCAGGCAGGCGCCGCCGTTGGCCGACGTGCAGGCTGCGCTGCGCGACGCGCTCGGCGGGTGGACGCTGGTGGCCCACAACGCGGCGTTCGAGCGGTCGTTTCTGGGCGAGCTGATCGCCGGCAACGCGATGCTCGACTCGTGCGAGGTCGCGCAGCTGCTGTTCCCCGAGCGCGCGAGCCACTCGCTGGACTCGCTGGTGCGGTGGCTGGAGGTCGGCCGCGGGGCGCGTCACCGCGCGCTCGACGACGCCGAAGACACGTTTCAGGTGATGGCCGCGCTGTGCGATCGCGTGCTGCAGGAGCCGGCCTCCCCCCGACTGAAGGAGCTGCTGTTTCAACTGCGCCCCGGCGCCAGCGGAGATCGCGCCGCGCTGTGCGCGTTCCTCGAGGCGCTCGACGCGGCGCCGCGCGCGCAGGGGTCGCTCACCACCAGCGCCGGCCGCGCGCTGAGCCTCGACGATCAACGGCTGGTCACCCGCTTCGGCACCTGGCTGCGCGCGCCCACCTGCGTGGGCACGGAGATCGAGCGCAACGATCTGCTCCCCCTGGCGCTGGCGGCCGCCCGCCTCGAAGACGAGCCGGTCGCGGTGGCCGTGCCCGCGCCCACCTTCCGGCAACACGCTCACGAAGGCCCCGCCCTGCCCCGCCGCGCCGTGTGCTCGACGGAGCTGCGCCGGGCGCTGGGCGAACAGGGCCGCGACGAGCTGAGCCAGTTTGGCCGCGCCTACGTGAGCTCGTGGCTGGCGCGTACGCCGACCGGCGACCTCGAGAGCATCAGCGGCTTCGTTCGCTCGCGCTGCCCCGACGTCGCCGAGGTGCTCGATCGCGCGAGCCGGTGCAGCTGCAGTGACCCCGACTGCTTCTCCCATCGCGCCGAGCGTGAACTGCCGGTGGTGTTGATCAGCCACGAGCACGCCCTCGACTGGCTCGAGCGCGGCGCACCGGTGAAGCTGTTGATCCTCGACGCCGATCGGCTGCCCGAGGCCGAGCGACGCCGCACCCAGCGCGCGCTGTACGTCGACGCGCTCGAGCGCTTCGGGCTCGACATCACCGAGCTGCGCGCCGCCCTCGCGTCGATGCAGCCCGGAGCGGTGGTGATGCGCGCGCGCGTCTCGGCCCCCTGGCTGGCGATCCGCGAGGCGCTGCAGAACCTCTCGCACGCGCTGCGCGCCTCGCCGGTGACGGAAGAGCGCACCCGGCTGCTGGGCCGCATCGCCGAGGTGCTCGAGCCGCCGCCGCCGGGCTTCGAGACGCAGGTCAGCCCCGATGGCCTTTCGCGACTGGCAAGCCGCATCAACGAGCGCGTCGCGCGGAGGCTGCGCGGTGGGTTGGTGCTGGTCTCGTCGTTCCGCGGGGGCCTGGGGTGGACGCGGGGCAGCGCCATCGCCGTGCCTTCAGAGAAGCCGGTGGCGCAGCTCGAGTGGATGCCCGAGCCGACCACGCTGGAGCAGCTGGCCGAGCTCGTCGAGCAGCAGGCGCCGGTGGTGCTCGTCGCCGCCTCGCCGCTGGCGCCGATCGCCGAGGCCTGCCTCAAGCGCGGGCTGACCATCAGCCTCGACGCCGAGCGACCCTCGGCCGTGCAGCTGTGCGAGTGGCGCCGCGATCGCCCGCCACCCGACGGAGCGACCTGCGTGTTCTACGGCGTGAAGGAATGGCGGCGCGCGGTGCTCTCGAGCCAGGCGCGGCGGGTGATGTTGCTCTCGCCCACCGGGTTGCCCGCCGAGCCGCTGCGCCGCGCGCTGCAGGGGTTGAACCCCCGCCTCGTTACTTCGCCAGTCGCTCTTCCAGCGTCGCCTGCAGCTTCTTGAGCGACTCGGGATCGCCCGCCTTCACCGCCGCGAGGTCGGCTTCGGTGCGGGCGCGGAGCTGCGTCACCATCTCGGCGAAGACGGCGAACACGTCTTGCAGCTCGTCACCGGGGCGCAGCCCGTACGCCGGAGGCCGCACCATGCCGCTGGCGACCTCTCGGGCCATGCGCTTGATGCGGAACAGCGGGCCCACGATGCGGTGGGTGATGACGATGGCGGTCAGCGCGATGAGGGCGATGAAGGCCACCAGCACGCCCATCAGCGCGTAGAGGGTCCACTGCTGCTGCTTCTGGACCTCGCGGCTCTGCTCCTGGGCGGCGGCCTTCTCGGCCTCGAACGCGGCGTCGATCGCCTTGCTCTTCTCGGCCAGCTTCGCGGCGAAGTCGGGGTCGTCGAGGTTGGCGGTCAGCTCGTTGTTGAGGGTGCAGTTGCCCAGCTCGCGGCTGGTGTCGGCGGCCTTGCGACGTGATTCGACCGAGGCGGAGATCTGCGCGAACAACGAGTCGGTGGTGCGAACGAGGAAGGCGCCGAGGAGCCCGGTGATGATCAGCGTGAGCGCGACGAAGTAGGCGGCGAACTTGAGCTGGAAGCGCGCGTCGAGGAGGAAGTTCTTGAGCTTGCGATCCTTCGCTCCCCCTCCCCTGCTTGGCGTCGGCGCTGGCGTGCCTTCAGACATGGTCAGTTCCCCTCAGTTCTTCCATTCCAGATCGTTCGCGGCGTCTTCGAGCACGCGAGGCACCATCGCTTTGATCAGGCTCTCGGGCTTGCCACCCGCGGCCTTCACGTTCCACGAACCCTTCAGTGCATTCTCTGGGTACGACATGATCAACATCTCGACCTTGAGCCCCTTCTCGGAGGCCCCCGGCAACAACTGCATCTGGAGCTGGAAGCCCTTTAACTTCCTCGCACGGATCAGGCTCGCTGCCGACTTCTTGTCTTCGTTGGCCGGGGCGAAGGCCGCGCCGTAGCCGTTGAGCTTCTCGCGCATCACCTTCTCGGCGAGCTCGACGATGTTGCCGGGGAGATCGCCGACCTTGTCCTGCACCGGCTCGACGCGCAGGTAGAGGGCGCCGGCCGTGATGGCCCCCTGCGCGAGCGACTTTTCCATCGCCGCGCGCACGCCGGGGTCGCTCTCACCGAGGCCCGACTTGAGGCAGGTGATCGCCGCCTCGCTGCGGATCTCACCGAGCGCCGAGGCCGCGGCCGAGCGCACCACCGGCTCACCGTCTTTGAGCGCGCCACACAGCGGCGTCACCGCCGAGTCGCTGCCGGTCTGCCCGAGCAGCAGCACCGTCTGCGCGCGAACACGAGCGTCCTTCGCACCAGCGAGCTGCTTGATGAGGAACGTGACGCGGGCGTCCTCAGCCGCGTGCGCAGCGACGGAGACCAAACAGAAGAACAGAAGAAAACCCGGCCGCCGCACTTGGACTTCCATTCTACAGGGAGGTGCGACGTTGAAATCGAGCACTTCGTGGAATAACCCCACGCGCATGCCATCCCACATGACCGCCCCGCAGATCCGCGAGGCGTTTCTTTCGTTCTTCGAAAAGCAGGCCCACCGTCGCGTCGCTTCCTCGAGTCTCGTCCCGGCCAACGACCCGACGCTGCTCTTCACGAACGCCGGAATGGTGCAATTCAAGGACGTCTTCACCGGGCGCGAGACCCGCGACTACCAGCGCGCCACCACCGCCCAGAAGTGTGTGCGCGCAGGTGGCAAGCACAACGACCTCGACAACGTCGGATTCACGGCGCGGCACCACACGTTCTTCGAGATGCTCGGCAACTTCAGCTTCGGCGACTACTTCAAGGCCGACGCGGTGAAGTGGGCGTGGGACTTCGTCACCACCGTCATCAACATTCCCGTCGAGCGGCTCTCGGTGACGGTCTTCAAGGGTGAAGACGGCATTCCTGCCGACGACGAGGCCGCGGAGCTGTGGGCGAAGGCCGGCGTGCCGCGCCACCGCATTCACCGCCTGGGCAAGGCCGACAACTTCTGGTCGATGGGCGACACCGGCGCGTGCGGCCCCTGCTCGGAGATCTACGTCTACCTCCCCGAGGGCGCGGTGGATGAGAAGCACAAGCCCGGCGAGTCGGACGCGTGGCTCGAGATCTGGAACCTCGTGTTCATGCAGTTCGAGCGCAAGGCCGACGGCTCGTTGATCAACCTCCCCCGGCCGTCGATCGACACCGGCGCGGGCCTCGAGCGCGTCACCGCGTACGTGCAGGGCAAGAAGTCGAACTACGACACCGATCTCTTCACGCCGATCTTCGCGACCATCGAGAAGCTCTCGGGCAAGACCTACGGAGCGAAGTGGGACAGCGCGACCGACGCGGCCATGCGCGTCATCGCCGACCACGCCCGCGCCACCGCGTTCCTCGTCGCCGACGGCGTGCAGCCCTCGAACGAAGGCCGCGGCTACGTGCTCCGCCGCATCATGCGCCGCGCGATCCGGCACGGTGATCAGCACCTCCACCTCGACGACGTCTTCTTCTTCAAGTGCGTCGAGGCGGTGATCGAGACGATGGGCGTCGCGTACCCCGAGCTGAAGGAGAAGCGCAGCTTCCTCCTCGAGGTGGCGCAGCGCGAAGAAGAGTCCTTCCGGCGCACGCTCAAGCGCGGCCTCGGGCTCATCGCGCAGGAGTTCGAGTCGCTGCGCAAGTCGGGCGGCAAGCAGCTCACCGGCGCGGTGGTGTGGGATCTCCACCAGACCTACGGCTTCCCGTGGGACCTCACCGAGGTGATCGCGAAGGAAGAGGGCTTCGGCATCGACAAGAAGGGCTTCGAGGCGCTGCTCGAGCAGGAACGGGAGCGCGCGTCGCAGGGTGCCCTCGGCTCGGAGAAGGGCATCGCCGACATCTACATGAAGCTCGCCGGCGCGCTGCCCGAGACGAAGTTCCTCGGCTACGAGATGCAGCACGGCGACGGCAAGGTGCTCGCGCTGGTGAAGGGCGGCCAGCAGGTCGAGGTGGCGAAGGCCGGCGACGAGGTCGAGGTGATCGTCGATCAGACCCCGTTCTACGGCGAGAGCGGCGGCCAGGTCGGCGACACCGGCACCATCGTCGCGAAGGGGGCGAAGCTGATCGTCACCGACACCCAGAAGCCGGCCGGCAGCCTGTTTGTGCACAAGGCGAAGCTGACGGAGGGCGTGCTCGCGGTGCACGACACGGTGGCGCTGACGGTCGACTCGGCGCGCCGCGACAAGATCCGCGCGAACCACTCGGCCACGCACCTGCTGCACAAGGCGCTCAAGGTGGTGCTCGGCGACAACGTCAACCAGAAGGGCTCGGTGGTGAACGCCGAGCTGCTGCGCTTCGACTTCTCGCACTACAGCCCGCTGACCCAGGCCGAGATCGATCGCGTCGAGGACCTCGTCAACGGCTGGGTGCGCGACAACCAGGACGCCGAGACCCGAGTGATGAACATCGCCGAGGCCAAGGCGGCCGGCGCGGTGGCGTTGTTCGGTGAGAAGTACGGCGAGAAGGTGCGCGTGGTGACGGTGCACCCCGAGTCCACCGAGCTGTGCGGCGGCACCCACGTCAAGCGCTCGGGCGACATCGGGCTCTTCAAGATTCAGCAGGAGATGTCGATCGCCAGCGGCGTGCGGCGCATCGTGGCGCTCACCGGCGCGGCGGCCCTCGAGCACTCGCGCCACCAGGAGCAGCTGCTCACCCACGCGGCCGAGCTGTTCAAGGCGACCCCGGGCGACCTGGCCAAGCGCATCGAGAACGCCCAGAAGCGCATCAAGGAGCTGGAGAAGAAGCTCGAGGAGGCGCAGCTGCGCGCGGCGTCAGGGAGCGCGAAGGGCAGCGAGACGGTGCAGGAGATCAACGGCATCAAGCTGCTCACCCAGCGCATCGACCCGGCCGACGCGACCGTGTTCCGCCAGCTGTGGGACAACTACAAGGGCCAGCCCGGCTACATCGTCGGGCTCGGCGGCGAGACGGCCGACGGCAAGGCGCTGATCCTCGTCGGCGCGACGCCGGACGTGGTGGCCAAGGGCTTCAAGGCCGGCGACGCAGTGCGGGTGATGGCGGCCGAGGTCGGCGGCAAGGGCGGCGGCAAGCCCGACTTCGCGCAGGCCGGCGGCACCGACGCCTCGAAGATCCCCCAGGCGTTCGAGAAGCTGGTGGCGATGGTGAAGGGCGCGTGAGGGCCCGGGCGCTGGCGGTCGGGGCGCTGCTCGTCTGTGGCTGCCCGAGGACCGAAGAAGCGCCCGAGCAGCAGTTCGATCCCAACGATCGGGCGCTGGAGAAGCTGAAGGCCGAGCAGGAGCGCCTGGCGAAGGCCGGGGCTCCGAAGCTGAAGGAGCCTGACGCCGACCCGCTGGCAGCGATCGCCACCGCGCCCTCAAAGCCGGAGACGCTCGGCATTCCTTCCGGCGTCGCGGCCGACCTGGGCGACATCGCCTTCCAGTTGATCGAAGTGCAGCAGTCGCAGTCGGTGACGGGCGGGAAGATCTCGCTCGCCACCGCCGATCGGTTCCTGAAGGTCACGCTCGAGGGCGTGTCGTCGCGCGAGGTCGAACTCGATCTCTCCGGGGCCACGCTCGAGAACGGCGACCAGACGGTCGGCATCGCGCGCGACGTGCAGCGCGTGGCCCACGGTTCGCCCCTGATCACAAAGTTCCGCCCGCGGTCGACCGAGCGCGTCGTGCTCTACTTCGAGGCGCCCCCTGAAATGATCCGCAAGGGGCTGAAGATCATTCTGACGAGTGCCGGGAGCAGAGTAGAACTCCCGCTGCAATGACGTCTGAGTCGTCGAACGAGCCGAAGAAGGTCCCGCTGCGGATCAGGCTTCCGTTCACGACGGAGACCGAGTTCATCGAGCGCTACGGCGCCAACGTCACCCGCGGCGGCATCTTCATCGGCACGAAGCACGGCAAGCCGGAAGGCACCCCGCTGTCGTTCGAGCTGGTGCTGCAAGACGGCACGCGGCTGATGCGCGGCGAAGGCGTGGTGCAGAAGCAGCTCGTCGATGAGCAGCCCGGCAAGTCGGGGATGCTGGTGCGCTTCACGCGCATCGACGCCCGCACCAAGGGGCTCATCGATCTGATCGTCGAGAAGCGCGAGGGCGTCACCAACCCCGAAGCCCCGCTCGGCGCCCCCTCGCAGCCACCACCGCCCACGCCGTACTCGTCGCGCGCCACGCCGATTCCCCAGGCGGTGAAGAAGGGCCCGGTCGCGCTCGCTGACGACGTGGTGATCGGCATCGATCTCGGCACCACCACCTGCCGCGCCGCGGTCGTCATCGACGGCACGCCGCGCCTGGTGCCCATTCCCTCAGAGCGTGGCGCCTTCGCGCTGCCCTCGATCGTCGCCTACGACGTCGCGAAGGACCGCGTGCTGATCGGCAGCGCCGCGCGCAAGCACCGCGTCGATCATCCTGAAGAAGCGGTCGTCGGCTTCAAGCGGCTGATGGGGCGGCGCGCGCAGTCGAAGAAGGTGCGCGAGCTGGCGAAGACGTCGCCGTACACCTTCGCGTCCGACCCCGAAGGAGACGTGGGCATCGAGCTCGGCGGTCGCGTCTTCTCGATCCCCGAGTTCGCCAGCCCGCTGCTGCGCGAGCTGAAGAACGCGGCGCAGGACCTGCTGGGCCGGGAGCTGACGCGCGCCGTGCTGTGCGTACCCGCCTGGTACACCGATCACCAGCGCGCCGCGGTGCTCGCCTCGGGGCAGCTCGCCGGGCTCGAGGTGCTGAGCATTCTCAACGAGCCGTCGTCGGTGGCGCTCGCCTTCGGCTACGGCCGCGGCCTCGCGCGCAAGCGCGTGCTCGTCTACGACCTCGGCGGCGGCACCTTCGACGCGTCGGTGGTGGAGATCACCGGCGACGATCTCGAGGCGGTCAGCACCGGCGGCGACAACTTCCTCGGCGGCATGGACTTCGACGCCCGCCTCGCCGACGCGCTGATCGGCACCATGGACGAAGGCGCCCGCGCGCAGCTGCTGGCCTCGCGCATGACCATCGAGCGCGTCCGCGACGCCGCCGAGGTCACCAAGATCGCCCTGTCTGACAAGGAGCTCGCGCCGGTGCACGTGCCCTTCGCCACGGTTGACGCCCAGGGCCACCCGGTCGATCTCCGCGTCGAGGTCGAGCGCGGCTTCCTCGAGTCGGCGACGCAAGACCTCATCGATCGCACCGGCTCGGTGACGCAGGTGGTGCTCGAAGCCGCGAAGCTCACCCCCCAGAGCCTCGACGAGGTGCTGTTGGTCGGCGGTCAGTCGCGCGCGCCCGCTGTGCGCCAACACCTCGAGAAGCTGCTCGGTCGCCCGGGGCGCACCGACGTCGACCCCGCCGGCGCGGTTGCACTCGGCGCGGCCCTGCTGGGTCACTCGCTGGTGCAGAAGGAACGCGGCAAGCGAGGCCTCTCGCTGGCGGAGGTGCTCTCGTCGCCCATCGGCGTGGCGGTGAAGGGCGGCGGCTTCCGGCGCGTGCTCGAACGCAACACCCGGCTGCCCGCCGAGAAGTCGCTCACCCTCCCGGTGCAGGCCAACCAGGCGCTCAAGTTCGCGGTGATGCAGGGCACGTCGACCCGCGCCGAAGAGAACGAGTACCTGGGCGCCCTCTCGCTGCAGTGCGATCGCGCCGGCGAGATGAACGTACGCTTCGCCGTCACCGCCGACGGCCGGCTCAGCCTCTCGGCCACCACGCCCACCGGCAAGCAGGCCGAGGTGCACTTCGCCACCAACGAGGCGAGCGAAGAGGCGCAGCTCAAGCTCCTCTCGGAGTCACCGTTGCCGGGAGAAGAAGCGCAGCGCTCGAGCAAGAGCGGGCTCTTCACCGGCCTCAAGAAACTCTTCGGTTCCAGCTAGTTGCATCTCAGTACGCCGTTGTCCGACACTGACGCCTCCCCCACTCTTCCTGAGAGTCACCCATGCCCTTGAACATCAGCGATCGCCGCCTCTCCACGCTGTACTCGAACTGGGAGCGCAACGCGCAGCCCATCGGGAAGGACCAGGCGCTGCAGATCCTCGCGGAGGTGGGTGACAGCAGCCGGTGGAGCGCGTCGAACCTCCTGACCGAGCTCAAGAAGCCGGGCATGACGGCCGACAAGCAGATCGCGCTGGCGCAGAAGGGCCTGTCGTCGACCGAGAAGAAGGACATCGCGGCGATCCTCGATCAGGGCAAGGTGCCGCTCGACGCGACGGCGCGCAGCTTCCTCGAGCAGGTCATCGGCCGCACCAGCCCGGGCCCGACGCCGACGCCCGGCCCCACGCCGACTCCGACGCCCACGCCCGGCCCCACCCCGCAGCCCGGCGCCGCGGGCCTCACCATCACCGGCAACCAGGCCGGCGGGCTGTCCGGCGTCACCAAGGCGGGCGCGACCATCGAGGCGATCAACATCAGCACCGCGCCCGGCGGCCGCCTGCACATGGACGACACGATGGTGATCGGCAAGGCCGACGCCACCGGCAAGTTCAGCCTCGCGCAGCTCACCGGCGAGCAGCAGATGAAGGAAGGCGACCTGGTGCGCATGCGCGCGCGCTACGCCGACGGCAGCACCTCTGACTGGGTGACGGTCAAGGCCAGCGGCATCGAAGCGAAGGACTCGCGCAACGCGGTGGTGGCGCTGTTCCGCATCGGCATGACCGACGTCGGCAACGGGAAGATCGCCGTCGACAACATCAACGCCTCGCGGCAGGTGTCCGAGCCGGGCGCGAAGCTGCAGCTCACCAACAACCGCACCGGTGAGAAGACGCAGGTCACGATCACCGACATCGGCGGCTTCCCCGCAGGCTTCACGATCAACGGCAAGGCGGGCGACTCGTTCTCCATCGCCGCCAGCGACGGCGTGAACAACACCAACTTCGCCACCGCGGTCGGCAACGTCACCGTGCCCGGCGGCGCGCCGTCGACCACTGACCTCATCCCCGACCCGGCGCTCCACAAGGACGAGCTCGACTCGGCCGGCAAGCCCAAGTTCAACAAGGTGAACTTCACCGGCCCGCTGTTCATCGACGGCGCGAAGGCGGAAGACGTGCAGCAGGGCCAGCTCGGCGACTGCTACTTCCCCGCGGCGATGGCGGCGATCGCCAAGCACAACCCCGACGCCATCGCGAACCTGATCAAGGACAACGGCGACGGCACGTACACCGTCACGTTCAAGCAGAAGGACTGGGCGACCGGCCGCTTCAAGGACGTGCCGGTGAAGGTCGACGGCGATCTCTACGCCCGCTCGTACGGCGGCGCGCTCTACGGCCACAGCGCCAACAGCTCCGATCCCAAGAAGATGGAGCTGTGGTTCCCGCTCGTCGAGAAGGCCTACGCGCAGTGGAAGGGCAGCTACAACGCCATCGGCAACGGCGGCCACGTCAGCGACGTGTTCGAAGACTGCATGGGCGTCGAGGCGTCGTCGATCAGCCTCAGCTACACCCCGGCCGACAAGGTCTGGGCCCAGGTGGTGAAGAACGTCGACGGCAAGAAGCCGATCGGCGCCGGCACCTACGGCGAAGATCAGGAGGCGAAGTACACCAACACCGGCGTCTACGCGAACCACGCGTACACGGTGATGGGCTACGAGAAGACGGGCACCGAGCGGTACGTGGTGCTGCGCAACCCGTGGGGCGAATCGGAGCCTGCGGGCAACGGCGCGAACGACGGCATCTTCAAGCTCAAGCTCGAAGATTTCACGAAGCTCTACCAGTCGATGTACTTCCAGGACTGAAAGGACATGGCCATGGCCAAGCCTCCCGAACCGATCGAAGACGTGATTCCCCAGGCGACATGGGTCGTCGACGCTGAAGTGCTCGAGGTGCTCGGCACCGGCCCGCAGCCTCCGAAGGTCGAGGCCAAGCCCGGCGCCACCAGCACCGGCCAGAAGACGGCCTCGCAGACCGTGAAGCTGAAGGTGAAGCGCGTGCTGCACGGCGAGAAGGTGACCGAGCTGGTCGTCGAGAAGCCGGAGGCGGGCTACGCGCTGCGCGCCGGCAACCACGGCCCCTTCCTCATCGACTCGACGAAGACGATCCTCGGCCGCTACGGCCCTGACTCGTACAGCTTCGAGCGCATCGAGAAGGCCCTCGCCGCCAAGCGCTGAGCGGCGCAGCGAAGTTCGCCCGAGCGTCCCGGGGAGTCTTCCGGGGCGCTCTTTTCCTTTTGAGGTGGCCGTGCGTCGGGTCGGGTTGATCGTCGGGGTGATTGCGCTGGGGCTGGCGGGCGTGGCGGTGGTGAGCCGCGACGAGCCGACGACGCCCCGCCCTGCCGCCGTCGAGCCACCACCCGCGGCGCCAGTGAGACTCACGCCTGAACCGCCTCAGGCCGTCCCGGCGCCTCTGCCCTCGCTCCCGGAAGACGCGGGCGTGCACGAGTCCGAGAGGCCCGATGCCGCGGTCGCCGCGCCCGAGCCCTCATTGACCACGCTGGCCGCCGAGCTCGTCGACGCCGGCGAGGCCCAGCCGACGACGCCGGAGCTCGACGCCGGTCGCCGTCCGAAGGTCCGCGACGCGCGCTTCGGGGTTCGCTGGGGAGAGCCCGGGCTGTGCGGCGAAGAGCCGCGCGCCGCCCTCGCCCAACGCCGCGCGGCCCTGCTGGGCACCTTCTTCGCGGTGCAGCGCGCGCAGACGACGATCTTCGCCGACCCCGCGGTGTCGATGGCGGTCGTCGACGACGTCGGCCGGTCGCTGGCCACGGCGCGTACCATCCTCCTGCGGCTGTTGGGCGCGCGCGCCGACGTGCCCTTCCCGGTGATCTACGTCTACGAGACCGCCGAGCACCTGCGCGGAGTGGCCTGCGTCAACGCGGCGACGGCCGGCTACTACGACGGCGCCATTCACCTCCCCGCCAGCGACCCCGACGCCGCGCGCACCGTCATTCACGAGCTGACCCACCACGTGCTCAACACCCTCGGGGTGCACACGCCGATGTGGTTCCACGAAGGGCTGGCGATGTACGCCGCCGACGAGCGGTGGTGGGAAGACCCGCGCTCCGGGCTGGTGGCGTGGCTGCGGCGCGAGCACCTGCCGTTCGACGCGATGGTGGACGCGTTCCCGCACACCGCCGACGAGCTCTTCGCGGGCGCGGCCTACTACCAGAGCTACCAGATGGTGCGCTTCGTCGGAGCCCGCGCCGGCCGGCCCGATTTCGGGTGGCTGGTGGAAGAGCTCGCGCTGGGCAGGCTCGACCCGCAGACGGCGTTCGCCGACGGCCTCTCGCTGGCGCCGCCCGCCCTGGAGCGCCAGTGGCAGGCCTTCGTGCTCAGCGAATGATCACAGCTCGAAGCGGTTGAGGAACACCTCGGGGCGCTTCTCTTTCTCGAAGTGCTCGAGCACGTCGAGCGCCGGCGAGCGGCGCCGCGCGGCGATCTCGCGCAGCGGCTCGAGCAAGGGAGCGTCATCCCCGCTCTGCCGCTTGAGACCGCCGGCGGCGATCTCCACCAGACCGGCAGCGTAGTCGGCCAGGGTGCCCTCGCCGACCGTCGCGGCGAGGCCTTCACGCTGCGCCGCGCGGTGCAGCTCGCGGTGCCCGTCGGGGGAGAGCGTGGGCAGCAGCCGGGTCGCCTCGTCGAGCGCGCGCCCGTCGTACAGCACGCCGCGCATCAACGCGCCCAGCGCGCCGGTCATCGCCACCCCGTTCGCGTCGGCCGCGCGGATCTCGACGATCTTCTTGAGCCGCACCTCGGGGAACAACGTCGAGAGGTGATCGACCCAGTCCGAGTGCATCGCCGGCTGCCCGTCGAAGCCTTCCTTCATGAACTGCCGGAAGGTGAGCTTCGGCGCGAGGTACTGGCCGTCGCGGCGCAGGAAGAGCAGCGGCGCGTCGAGCGCCCACTCCACGTACGCGCGGTACGAGAACGAGCCGTCGAGCATCGCCTGCGGGTAGCCACAGCGCGCCGGGTCGACCTCGTTCCACACGTTGCTGCGGTACGAGAGAAAGCCGCTCGCTTTGCCCTGCGTGATGGGGCTGTTGGCGAAGAGCGCGACGATCAGCGGCGAGATGCGCACCGACGCGGTGACCTTGCGCACGCAGTCGGCCTCGTCGCGCCAGTCGAGGCTGACCTGCCCGGTGGCGGTCATCAGCATCATGTCGAGCGCCAGGCGGCCGCGGGAGCCCAGCGACTCGCGCATCACGCGGTAACGGCTCTTCGGCATCCACGGCATCTCGCGCAGCTCGAAGAACGGCCGGTAGCCCAGCCCCACCGCGCGCAGCCCCAGCGCGTCGGCGACCTGCTTGAGCTCGGCGACGTGCTTCACGTTCTCGGCGTGCGCTTCGCGCGCGGTGGCGAACGGCGAGCCCGAGAGCTCGAACTGACCACCGGGCTCGAGCGACAGCGTCTCCATGCCGCGCTGCATGGCGATGACCGGGAGCCCCGGCGCCTCGCGGAACTCCGAGAAACCAAACTTCGCGAACCCACCGAGCAGCGCGCCGATGCCCGACGGGCCCTCGTACGCCACCGGGTTGAAGCCCGCCTTCGGGAACATGAGCCGCTCGTGCTCGAGACCCAGCAACAATTGACCCGAGGGTCGCTCCGCGTCGCGCAACAACTGCACGAGCTCGGAGATGTCGCCGATCGGCCGCTGCTCAGTCTGCTTTGCGTCGAGGGACATGGAAGAGGGGGCCTCGTATAACGTTCACCTTCCGCCGAGCCACCACTTCCTCGTGAACGTTCCCGCCCCCATTCCCGCGCTGCCCCCCGAACGGAGTGCGGGCGATCTGTTTCGTGGTCTCGCCATCCCGGCGCGGGCGTTCTTCCTCATCGTGCGCACGCCGAAGCTGCTCGCGCTCTCGGTGCTGTGCGCCGTCGTCACCGGCCTGACCCTGGTGGGCGTCGGCTGGGGCGCGTGGTCGCTGGGCCAGTCGCTCTCGAGCTGGCTCATCGCGGGCGACTCGGGCTGGCAGCACGCAGCGTCGGTGGGCCTGGGGGTCGTCTTCTTCATCGTGCTCTTCGCCGCGGGGGCGCTCACGGCGCCGAACCTGTTGCTCGCGCCGCTGCAGGACCCGCTGTCGGAGGCGACCGAGGCCCAGTGTGGAGACTTCACCGCCCCGCCGTTCTCGCTCGGCGGCGTGGTGCGCGGGACGATCGAGTCGCTGCGGCACACCCTGCTCCGCTTCGTGTTCATGGCCCTCGGCGCGGTGGTGCTGCTGCCGCTCAACTTGATCCCCGTCGCGGGCAGCGTGCTCTACGTGGTGCTCTCGTCGACGTGGTCGATGTTCTGGCTGTCGGTCGAGCACCTCTCGAACCCGATGGCGCGGCACCTCCGTCCGTTCAGGGAGGTGGTCGGCGCGCTGCGCAAGCGGCTCGCGCTCTCACTCGGCATCGGCGCGGCGCTCTACGTGCTGCTGTGGATCCCCGTGCTCAACTTCTTCCTGATGCCGGTGGCGGTGGTGGCCGGCACGCTGCTCTACCGGTCCTTGCGGCAGGTGGGCGCCCTGCCCAAAAGCCAGTGAATTCGGGGACTGGGGAACCATCCCCGCTGTTGGGCGTTCCTTGAAGGCCCCGGTGCCGGTGGTTAGTCTCGACGCTCTGTTTCAACGAATTTCTTGAGGAAAGAACGACACATGCACACCTTCCGTCGAGTTGCCGTCATCGCCGCGCTGCTGCTCGCGTGGGCGTTCTCAGGCAACGACCGGGCCCCGCTCACCCTCTCGATGTCGGACGCCGTCGCGGCGCCGCGGGTCGACGAGAAGGACTCGAAGTCGCCGCACGAGCTGTCGGCGCTGCGGATCCTCACGAAGGTGATCCACTACGTCAAAGAGAACTACGTCGACCCCAAGCGCGTGCGCCCCAGGGAGATGCTCGTCGCGTCGCTCGAGGCGGTCGAGAAGTCGGTGCCTGACGTGATGGTCGACGGCAACGCCGAGCAGGGCCGCGTGCGCGTGAACGTCAACGGCAAGCTCAAGGAGTTCGACATCGGGCACGTCGACTCGTTGTGGAAGATGAGCTTCACCATGAAGGACATCTTCGACTTCGTGTCGCGCAACATGCGGCCGGTCGAAGACTCGCGCGAGATCGAATACGCGGCGGTCAACGGCATGCTGCAGACGCTCGACCCGCACTCGGTGCTGCTGCGGCCCGAGCTGTACCGCGAGATGAAGCTCACCACGAAGGGCGAGTTCGGCGGGCTGGGCTTCGTGATCCAGATGCGCGAGGGCGTGCTGACGGTGGTGAAGGTGCTGCCCAAGACGCCGGCCTTCCGCGCGGGCATCAAGAAGGACGATCAGATCCTCAAGATCGGCGAAGAATCGACTGTCAACATGGAGCTCAACGAGGCCGTCGGGAAGCTGCGCGGCCCGGTCGACTCGAAGGTCACCATCACCGTCAACCGCAAGGGCTGGGACAAACCGCAGCAGATGACCGTCACCCGCGCGCTGATCACCATCGAGTCGGTGCAGTCGAAGATGCTCAGCTCGAACGTCGGCTACGTGCGCCTCAAGAACTTCCAGGGCAACACCACGCGCGATCTCCAGGGCGCGCTCGAGGCGCTCGGCGATCAGGCAAAGAAGGCCGGCTCGGCCAACGGGCTCAAGGGCCTGGTGCTCGACCTGCGCGGCAACCCCGGCGGCCTGCTCGACCAGGCGATCCAGGTCTCCGACCTCTTCCTCTCGTCGGGCACCATCGTCTCGACGGTTGGCCTGTCGGACAAGCTGCGTGAAGAGAAGCGCGCGCACCAGGACGACGAAGACGACCTGTTCCCCATCGCGGTGCTGATGAACGCGGGCAGCGCCTCGGCCTCGGAGATCGTCGCCGGCGCGCTGAAGAACCAGAACCGCGCGGTGATCATCGGCCGCCAGAGCTTCGGCAAGGGCTCGGTGCAGGTGCTCTACGACTTCCCCGACGACAGCGCGCTCAAGCTGACCATCGCCAAGTACCTCACGCCCGGCGATCTCAGCATTCAGGAGGTCGGCATCACGCCCGACATCCAGCTCATCCCCACCCGGGTGGCGAAGGATCGCGTCGACGTCTTCGCTCCGCGCCGCAGCATGGGCGAGGCCGACCTCGACTCGCACTTCGCCAACCCCGCCAACGGCCAGGCCGCCAAGAAGCGCGACGACGTGGTGGTGCGCGAGAAGCCGCAGGACACGGTGAAGTACCTCAAGGACGAGAAGCCGAAGGTCGCGAAGACCGAGACCAAGCCCGACCCGAAGGCCGCGGCCAAGGGCGGCAAGAACGTGCTCACCGACACCGAAGCGCCGGCCGACACCCACAACGAAGAGCTCGACGATCAGCTCGACGCCGAGAGCCAGGACGAGGTGCGCGAAGACTTCGAGGTCACCTTCGCCCGCGACTACCTGCTCGCCGCGCCGCAGCTCCGCCGCGAAGAGCAGCTCAAGGCCGGTCGCACCTTCGTGATGGAGAAGCGCCAGGCGGAAGAGAAGCGCATCGCCGACGCCATCACCGGCCTGGGCATCGACTGGACCGCCGGTGAGACGCCGAAGAACGTGCAGCTCAGCAGCAGCCTCAAGCCGACCTCCGACAAGAAGATCACCGCTGGCGAGACCATTCCCCTCGAGCTGACGGTCGAGAACAAGGGCAGCGACGCCGTGCGCCGGCTCCGCGCGTGGATCGAGTCGGACAACGGGTTCCTCGATCGCCGCGAGTTCCTCTTCGGCCAGGTCAAGCCGGGCGAGAAGAAGACGTGGACCGTCAACGTGAAGATCCCCAAGGACCTCGCCTCGCGTCGCGACGGCGTCACCGTCAAGCTGCAGGACGACAGCGGCGTGCTGGCCGAGACCACCGCCGGTGAGCTCACCATCGTCGAGATCCCCCGCCCGCAGTTCGCCTTCAACTGGTCGGTGGTCGATGACTGCGCGGCCTGCAACGGCGACGGCGTCATTCAGCGCGGCGAGACCATCTGGCTGACCGTCGACGTCACCAACACCGGCAGCGGCAAGGCCACCGACGTCTTCTCCAGCGTGCGCAATGCGGGCGACGCCAACATCTTCATCGAGAAGGGCCGCTTCAAGCTGGGCGAGCTGGCGCCGGGTGAGACCAAGAGCTCGCGCTTCCTCCTCGAGGTGAAGAAGGGCTTCAAGGGCGACGAGTTCGGCCTCAAGTACGCGGTGATCGACGAGCCGCTCGAGGAGTTCACCGCCGACAAGCTGTCCATTCCCGTGGCGCCCGAGGGCAGCCCCTCCGTGGCGCTCGAGCCGAGCAAGGGCACCGCCCGCATCGCCGACAAGGCCGAGATCTTCGCGTCCGTCGACGGCAAGCGCGCGCTGGCCCGCCTGCCGAAGGGCGCGGTCGTCACCGAGCTCGCCCGCAGCGGCGCGATGGCGAAGGTCGAGTGGGAAAAGGACCGCTTCGTGTTCGTGCGCCAGTCCGACCTCCGCGACGCGAAGGGCCAGAAGCCCGCCCCCGCGAAGGACGCCGACTGGAACCACTTCCGCACGCCCGCGCAGATCTCCATGAACGTCGACCCTTCGCTGGGCGGCGCGGTGGTCGACGGCGAGAAGTTCACCCTCTCGAGCGTGGTGAGCGACCCGCAGCTCATCGACGTCTTCGTGATGGTCAACGACCAGAAGGTCTTCTTCAAGGGCGTGGGCCCCGAGGACAACGGCAAGGTGAAGTTCTCGACCGAGTTCTCGCTGAAGGAAGGCAACAACCTGGTCACCGTGATCGCCCGCGAGTCGCAAGACTTCGCCAGCCGCAAGTCGGTCGTCATTCGCCGCCGGCCGGCCGCGGTGGCGCAGAAGGCGGGCGAGCCCTCGACTCAGGCAAAGCCCTGACCGTTACAGGAGAAATTGAAGGGGCAGGCGTGCGGGGCTAGGGTTCGCCCCATGTTCCGTCGCCTGTGGCTTCTGTTGGGTGTGCTCTCTTCGGCCACCGCGTTCGCAGACGCCTACGACTTCCGCATCTACCAGCTGGGCAACCCCCAGTGCCGGCAGTCGGCCGGTGATGGCAGCTGCACCGTGGGCGCGACCGGCTACCAGGCCGGGGCCAACGCCAACTTCCGAGCCTTCGCCCGCCGCCTCGCGGCCGCGATGACCTCGGTCAACCTCATGCCTCCCGAGACGCTGGGCCACTCGGCCTTCGCCATCTCGGCCGAGCTGTCGGTGGTCGACTTCCAGGGCGCGGTCAGCAACACCGAGATGCCCACCGAGCGGCCGATCAACGGTCCGGTGCTGCTGCCGTCGATCCACATCCGCAAGGGGCTCCCGTGGAGCTTCGAGGTCGGCGTGCGCGCCGCGTGGTTCGAGAAGAGCCGCATGGGCACCGGCACCCTCGAGCTGAAGTGGGCGCTCAACGAAGGCTTCACCTACCTGCCCGACATCGGCATTCGCGGCCACGTCACCAAGATCCTCAACAGCCGCGACTTCGACGTGACGGCGGGCGGCCTCGACCTCGGCATCGGCAAACAGTTCGCGATCGGCGGCATGGTCACCCTCACCCCCTACGTCGGGTGGGACCTCACCTTCGTCGGCGCCTCCACCGGCAACGTCGACTTCAACCCCACGCGCACCCTGAGCGAAGCCGACCAGCCCAACGCGCAGTTCACCGACTACTACGTGTTCGACTCGGTGCTCGCCGCGGCCAACACCAACAACCGCTTCTACGGCGGCTTCCGCTTCATCGCCGGAGTGGTGATGCTCGGCTTCGAGGTCAGCTACACCGTGCTCGGCAGCTTCAACGACTCGCGCATCGGCGTGGTGAAGATGCCCGCGGTGCTGACCTACAACAGCACCATCGGCTTCGACTTCTAAGTCAGATCACCTTCAGCTCGTGGCGCAGCGCGCCCGGCCGGTTGGTGATCACGTACTCCACGCCCAGCGCCCGCAGCCGCCGCGCTTCGTCGACGTCGTCCACCGTCCACACCGCGACCTCCCAGCCCTGCTGGTGCCAGCGGTTCACCCGCTCGGCGGTGACCTGCGAGAAGTGCGGGTGCACCGAGCTCAGCGCCGTCACCGGCAGCCAGAACCAGGCCTGCGGCACCCACGCACGATCGGGGTCGATGAGGAAGCCGCGGCGCAGCTTCGGGAAGGTGTGCGCCACCCGCACCAGGCACAGCGGGTTGAAGCTCGAGAGGAACACCCGGTCTTGCAGGTGCCGATCGATCACCTTCTGCGCGACGTCGAGGCTCAGGCCGTGATCGTCGACCGTCTCGCACTTCAGCTCGACGTTGATCAGCGCGCTCGCCGGCAGCGCGTCGAACACGTCGTCGAGCAACGGAATGCGCGCCGGCGCGAACCCCAGCCGCGAGCCGACGTCGATGCGCGACAGCTTGCGCCAGGGGGTCGTCAGCACCTCGGTGTGGAGCCCCGCCAGCCGATCGAGCCACTCGTCGTGACAGACCACCAGCTCGCCCGTCGCGCAGCGCATCACGTCGAGCTCGACGCCATCGGCCCGCTGGGCGACCGCGCCCGCGAACGCCTCGAGCGTGTTCTCCGGGAAGTCTTTGCTCGCGCCCCGGTGCCCGAGGATCCGCATCGGCATGGTGCTCACCTGCTCCCGCATCGAGGGGACGTCAAGTTGCGTCGACGAGCGCGCTGAGGCAGGGTGCCCTCATGTTCGGCCTCGGCTCCGGCGAGATCATCACCCTCGTCATCATCATGCTGATCGTCTTCTCGGCTTCGCGCATGGGCGTGCTGGGGAACGCGCTGGGGCGCTTCGTCTATTCCTTCAAGAAGGCGTCGCAGGGGGAAGGCTTCGTCGACGTGAAGCCCACCGCGACCCGCCTCGAGAAGGGCACGGTCGACGCCGAGGTCATCGACCCGAAGAAGCACTGAGCTTCGCCGCGAGCTCCCGAATCGAGAGGTGCACCTTGGTGTCGACCGCCAGGGCCTTGAGATCGATCAGCCCCAGCAGCGGGACGATCTTCGCGCCCGTCTCCGGCGGCAGGTAGGGGTTGAACACCAGCGCCTTGCGGATCGCCGGCCGGTTGTTCCACCGGTGCGAGCGCCAGATCTCCACCAGCGGCTCGGGGCGCGCCGGTCTGCGTGCGGCGATGCGCACCACCAGGTCTTCGGTCAGCCGCGGGTTCTTGAGCACCTCGCGGATCACGTCGGGGTTCGACGCCACGGCCAGGCGCGAAAGCTCGTCGGGGTTGCGCGTCAGCCGCGCGCGCGACTTGAGCACCCCCAGCGGAAGGGTGAAGAGCTTGGCGTCGGCGCGGGCGGCGGCGTCGGCGTGGTACTCCATCACCGCTTCGCCCTCGGTGAAGACGAAGGTGACCTCTTCCTGCTCGTGCAGCGCCGCGACCTGCCGCAGCGACGCGAGGTGGGGAATCAGATCGCCGTCTTCCTCGAGCGCGCGCATGAAGGCGGGCAGCACGCGCATCGCCGGCTCCCAGCGCTCGACCGACAGGCGCATCACGCCCGACAGCAGCTCGGTGGCCCGCGGCGGATCCATCGAGCCCAGCAGCCGCGCGGCAGCACGCCGGAGCACCTCGTGCCCCCCGCCCAGCACGTCGAGCCGCGCGACGATCGCGCGGAGCTCGTCAGGCCCTTCGGTCATGGGTTGGCGGCGGTGGGGTTCGCAGGCACCGCGCGCGCAGACACGCGCACCCGGAAGCCCTTCAGCTCAGGCGGGTATTCGGTGAAGGGCACCACGAAGGTCGCCGCCGAGTCGGGCGGCACCACCAACGAGCGCTTCTCGACCCTGCGGTTGAGCGCCTCGAGTGCCTCGCTGCTGTCGATGAGGTAGATCTCTTCGGGCGTCGCCGGGTCACCCGCCCAGCTCTCGCCGAAGCGCACCACCTTGCCGTCTTCGACGATCTCCGCCTTCACCACCACCTTCACCGCGGCCTGGCTGCGGTTGGTCACCTCGCCACGCACGAAGAAGACCGAGCGCCCCGCGCGCGTCTCGTACAGCCCGTTCGAGACATCGCTGGCGACGAACTCCACCGAGGGGGCGAAGGTGTTCTTCAGGTTCTCGAAGGACAACGAGTCGGCGCTCACCTTGCCTTCGTTGAGGAACGCCGAGCCGATCACCACCAGGCCGACCACCAGCACCGCGGCGATGGCGACGTTGACCACGATGCCCACCACGCTGCGGCGGGGCGGCGGCTCGTCAGGCGGCAGCTGCGGTGTGGGCGGGGCGACCGCGGGCTTCGAGAGCGAGACGCGCTCGACCGACACCGAGCCCGCGCTCGTCGGCTTCTCGACCTCCGGCAACGGCACGTCGGGCAGGGCCGCCGGGGGCGCGGTCGGCATGTCGAACATCGCGCGGGCCGCCTCACCGTCGACGTTCGAGAGCGGCGCCGCGGCCTCGGCGCTGGCGAAGAAGCCATCAGCCGACCCGTGCATCGAGGGCGGCGGCGCGCCCAGGCCCTCGTCCATCGGGGCGCTCGACTGGGGCCGGGCGCCGAAGTCGAAGGCCGGCAACTGAGGGGCCGGCGGGGGCATGTCCATCGCCGGCGGCGGCGAGAAGTCGAAGGCCGGCGTCTGGGCGGCGGGCGGCGGCGGGCTCACCCCACGCGGCGGCGGCGGCGGGGGCTGGGTCGGCGCGGCGAAGGTCGAGAAGTCGAACGCGGCCGGGGCCGGCGCGGGGCTCGCGGCGGTGGGCGGAGCGATCGCCGCGAAGTCGAAGGGCGACGGCACCGGGGCGGGCGGCGGGTAGGCCGGCACCTGCACCGCGGGCATCGACGGCTGCGTCTGCGCGGGCGGCGCGAGCGAACCGAAGTCGAAAGGCACCGTGGCCGCCGGCGGAGGCGACGCGGGGAACGGTGGGGCGGTAGGCGGACGCTTGAGGCCCAGCTCCGGGCTGCGCGTGGCCTCGACGCCCAGCGCGAACACGCCGGGGCGCGTGACCTCGGCGCTCGGAGGATCGGCCACCGCGCCGAACCGCGCGAAGGGATCGCCCGCCGGGGCAGGTGCGGCCGGCGTCGCGCCCAGCGCGGGCACCGCAGGCAACGCCGCGGTCGCGGGCTGCGCCATGTCGCGCGTGACGCGGAAGGTGTGACTGCACTTGGTGCACCGGACCTTGACGCCCTTGTCGGTGACCTTGTCGTCCGGGATCTTGAACCGGGTCTGGCACTGCTCGCACTTGACGATCATCTCGTGGCCGGCGCGGACTCTACCCTGCTTCCGAAACGAAATCGCGCGGTTGGCACCGGAGGAGGCTGGTGGTACAGCCTTCATCGCACTGCGTCAGGGAGTCCAGCGTCCATGAGTGAAGCCGAATCGACCGTTCGCGAGCCGAAGGTCATCAAGCGGTACACCAACCGGAAGCTCTACGACACGGTTGAAAGCCGTTACGTCACCCTCGACGAGATCGCCGAGATGGTGAAGCAGGGCGTCGAGGTGAAGATCGTCGACAACCGCACCAAGGAAGACCTTACCTCGGTCACCCTCGCGCAGATCGTCTTCGAAGAAGAGAAGAAGAAGAACCAGATGCCGCTGTCGGTGCTGCGCGAGATCATCCGCCAGCCGGGTGAGCGCCTCAACGACTTCATCTCCACGCAGGTCAGCCCGCGCGTCGACGCCATCAAGCAGGAAGCCGGTCAGCGCATCAGCACGCTGCTGGGCCGCGAGCACGCCGAAGGCGAGCTCACCCCCGCCGCCCTGCTGCAGCAGTCGCAGAAGGTCTTCGAGACCTGGCAGGCGAACATCGACGCGCGCGTGAAGACCGCGGTCGAGAACGTGCTCGGCAATCTGCCCGCGCAGGGCCGCGATCTCTCGACGCTCCTGCAGCGCATCGAGCAGCTCGAGCAGAAGATCGCCCAGCTCGAGCAGCAGCCGCCTTCGAAGAAGCGCTGATCAGCGGGCGCGTTCGATGCGCTCCGAGACCTGCTGGAGCAGCGTCGCCCCGCGGCTCCACGGGGCGTGTTCCCAGATGGTCTTGCCGTGGCTCTGGGCCTCGTCGATCGACACGTTGAGGCTCATCGGCTCGGCGACCCGCTTGGGGAAGTACTGCTTGAGCTTGTCGACGATCTCGTCGGCCATCTGCGTCTTGCGGTACAGCGTGGGCACGATCTGCGTGACGCGCAGCTTCGGGTGATCGAACTCCTTCGCCACGCGCTCCACCGTCGCCACCATCTCGGCGCAGCCGTCGAGCGCGAGGTAGGTGGTGGCCACGGGAATGACGATCTCCTCGGCCGCCACCAGCACGTTGGTGGTCACCAACCCGAACGACGGCGGCGCGTCGAAGACCACGATGTCGTAGCGGGCGTCGACGTCGGCCAGCTTCTTCTCGAGCAGCCGGGCCCGCTGGGGATCACTCGCGGCGCGGGTGGGGAACTCGGCCATCTCCTTCCACGCGGGGATGAGCCACAGGTTCGGCACCGCGGTGGGCCGGGTCACCTGCGTGGCGTCGACGGTGGGGTCGGTGAGCAGATCGAACACCGTCGGCCCGCCGGCGCGCACGTCGACGCCCAGCGTCTTGGCGGCGTGGCCCTGGGTGTCGAGGTCGACGAGCAGCACCCGCTGCTTGCGCTTCTGGGCGAAGAAGGCCGCGACGTTCACCGCGAGGGTGGTCTTACCCACCCCACCCTTCTCGTTGATGAAGGCGATGCGCCGAGTCACTTCTTCTTCGCGTCGGCGAGCGAATCGATCTTGCCCTCGAGGTTGCCGAGGAGCTTCTCGAGCTCGTCGATCTTCTCGCGGAGCGTCTCGAGGTCGCCCGTGGAGGGCAGGTTCATCGCCGACAGCGCGGTGCGGATGCTCTTGTCGAGGGAGCCCTTGGCCGACAGGCCGCGCGTGACGATGGTCTGGATGCCGGTGACGAACTTCTCGTTCGACATGAGCTGCTGCACCAGCTTCCCGATGCGCTCCTCACCCGTCGCCACGAGCTTCTTCATCACAGGGTTGTCTTTCAGCATGGCCGCGGATGCTGCGTTCCACACCGTGCCATGTCAATGTGCCTTTCGCCGTGCTCGATGAACTGTCTGACAAGCGTCTCCTCGTGGTGACGGGCAAGGGAGGCGTCGGAAAGACGACCCTCGCCGCCGCCCTCGCCGTGCAAAGCGCCAAAGAGGGCGTACGGACGCTGGTGTGCGAAGTGAACGCCAAGGAGCGCATCAGCCAGCTCCTGGGCAAACCCGAAGTGGGCCCCGAAGTGACCGCGCTCGACGAGAACCTGTGGGCGGTCAACGTGCGCCCCCAGGAAGCGATGCGCGAGTACGCGTTGATGCTGCTGAAGTTCGAGAGCATCTACAGCGCGGTCTTCGAGAACCGCGTGGTGCGCTACTTCTTGCGCTTCATCCCCTCGCTGCAGGAACTGGTGCTGCTGGGGAAGATCCTCTTCCACCTGCGCGAGAAGCGCCCCGACGGGAGCTGGCGCTTCGATCGCATCATCATCGACGCCCCGGCGACCGGCCACGCCATCACCTTCTTCTCGGTGCCGCAGGTGATCCTCGACACGGTGCCTCCCGGCGCGATGAGCGAAGACGCGACGTGGATGCGCGATCTGCTCATCGACCCGAAGACCACCGCGGTGGTGCTGGTGTCGCTGCCCGAAGAGCTGCCGGTGAACGAGACGCTCGAGCTCCACGCGGCGCTGAAGACGAAGGTGAAGATGAACTCGCGGGTGGTGGTGCTCAACGGCTTCATCTCCGAGCGCTTCACCCCGGCCGAGCTGCTCGAGCCCGGGTCGCCTGAGCTGCGTGACGTGGCGCGCGCGCACGAGGCCCGCGCCCAGCTGTCGATCGCCAGCCGCGATCGGCTCGCCACGCTCGGCCTGCCGGTGATCACCGTGCCGCGCCTGTTCCTCAACGACTTCAACCGCACCGCCATCGAGCAGATCGCCCAGCGCATCGGAGGCGCGAAATGAGCAGCCCCATTCGCGACGCCCTCGCGTCATCGGACGTGCTGGTCACCGTCGGCAGCGGCGGCGTGGGCAAGACCACCGTGGCGGCCGCGTTGGCGATGCGCGCGGCGATGGAAGGCCAGGGCTCGCTGGTGTGCACCATCGACCCCGCGCGGCGGCTGGCCAACGCGCTGGGGCTGCAGGCGCTGGGCAACGCCGAGACCGAGATCTCCCCCGCCACCTTCGCCCAGGCCGGGCTCGCGCCGCGTGCGTCGATGCGCGCGATGATGCTCGACATGAAGCGCACGTGGGACGAGCTCATCGAGAAGCGCGCCCCCCCCGACAAGCGCGAGAAGATCCTCAACAATCGCTTCTACCAATCGCTCTCCAGCGCGCTGGCCGGCAGCCAGGAATACGTCGCGATGGAGAAGCTGTGGGAGCTGCGCACCCAGCGCGACTACCCGTTGATCGTGCTCGACACGCCGCCGACCGCGCACGCGCTCGACTTCCTCGACGCCCCCAACCGCATCCTCGACTTCCTCGACAACGACGCGTCGAAGTGGCTGCTGACGCCCGCGCTGGCCGCCGGCAAGTTCGGCCTCAAGCTCTTCAACCTCGGCGGCAGCTACGTCGCGAAGACCATCGCCCGCTTCACCGGCACCGAGACCCTGCAGCAGCTCGCCGACTTCATGCTCAACATCAGCGGCATGAACGAGGGCTTCCGCGAGCGGGCGCACCAGACGCGCGCGCTGCTCGAGGCCGAGACCACCAGCTTCGTGCTCGTCACCGGCCCGATGCCCGAGCGGCTCGACGAGGCCATCTACTTCCACACCCTGCTCCAGCAGTCGAAGATGCGCGTCGCCGCCATCGTGGTGAACCGCGTCCACGCGCCGGTGCCCGACGCGCTGTGGGAAGAGGTGGCACGTCTGCCTCCATCGATTCAGGCGAAGTACCAGACGACGCTGAAAGAAAACGACCACCTGGCGCGGCAAGACGCGCGCGGCATCGCCAAGCTTCGTGAGGCGTGCGGGTCGACGCCGCTGGTGCTGGTGCCCCGCTTCGAGCTCGACGTGCACGATCTCAAGGGCCTGTTCGAGACGTCCCAGTGGTTGTGGGGTGATCGTCGGCTCGATGTGGACACCTCAGGTCGTTAAGCTCGACGGAACCGGCGCCGGCACGCTGGTGTCGGTGGCTCGTCGCCCTTCGAGAAAGAGAACGATCGCGCATGCGCCTGTCGCACAGCTGGGTCCTGTTGGTCGCGGTGGCAGTCACGGGGTGTGTCCACACGAAGACCGCTCAGGTCCTCACGCCCGCCAACGCGCAGGAAGTGAAGTTCGACGAGGTGTTGATCACCGGCGATCTGGAGCTCGAGAAGCTCAACGACGAGGAGCTCTTCGCCGCGGCGACCTCGTTCTACGCCGCCGAAGACTACGCGCAGGCCGCCCGGTACTTCGGCCGCATCTGCGACTTCCACCCGCAGTCGAAGCACTACCGGCCGGCGCTCTACAACGCGGGCCTCGCGCTCGAGAAGCTGAAGGCGTGGGACGACGCGTGGGTGCGCTTCTCGGTGCTCGCCGACCCGACGAAGAACGGTGACTCGCTCGACGCCGCGTTCCGCGTGGCCGAGTGCGACTACCACCTCGAGCGCTACCCCGACGCGATCGAGATTCTGCGCACCATGGCCGATCGCACCGATCTCGCGTCGGACAAGCGCATCGAGGCGCGCGTGCAGCAGGGCATCTGCGAGCTCGAGAGCGGCCAGACCGACGCCGCGGAGGCGACGCTGCGCAGCGTGCTGACCTACTGGAACGGGCTGCCCGACAAGGACCTCGTCGACGACTACTTCCCCGGGCAGGCGCAGTTCTTCCTCGGGGAGATCTTCCGGCTCCACTACGAGAAGGTGGAGCTCGACGGCACCAAGAGCACCGAGAAGCTGGCGGAAGACCTCGAGTACAAGTCCGAGCTGCTGCTCTCGGCGCAGGGCCACTACCTCCGCGCGATCCGCGTCGGCAACGGCTACTGGGCGACCGCCTCGGGGAACCGCATCGGCGGGCTCTACGAGAACATGTACGAGCACATGGTCCACGCGCCGGCGCCGGCGGAGCTGGCCGCGGCCGAGCAGGAGGTCTACCGGGCCGAGCTCCGCAAGAAGATCCGCGTGCTGATCAGCAAAGCGATCACCGTGTACGAGCGCACCCTCGAAGCAGCCGAGCGCATCGGCGCCTCGAGCCCCTTCGTGCAGCAGACGCGCGAGAGCCTGCAGAAGATGAAGGAACTGCTGCTCGCCGAGGCGAAGGCCGAAGAAGCCGAGAAGAGCACCGCCACGCCGCCGGGGTCGTAAGCTCGAAGGCTCCTTGGAGCTCTTCACCGCGTCGGAGCTGGAACAGGTCAAGGCGTACCACGCGCCGATCTACACGGCGTCCGCGGTGGACCTGGTGCTGTGGCCGGTGGTGCTGTTCGTCACGGCGCGGTTCCTCACTCGCCCGCTCCACCACCTCGCGGCGCGGCTCGGCTCGCGGGTGAAGGTGCCGGCGCTGGCGCGCATGTGGAAGGGTGATGACTGGGCGACGACGGTGCTGTTCGCCCTGCTCTTCTTCGGCTTCTTCGCGCTGATCACCGTGCCCGTCGACGTGTGGTTCGGCTTCGTGCGCGAGCGGGAGTTCGGGCTGTCGACCCAGTCGTTCGGCGCGTTCCTGCTCGACGGCCTCAAGAGCCAGCTCGGCCTGGTGCTGTCGGTGAGCGCGCTGGCGTTCGGGTTGTTCGGCATCGCCCGCCGCACGACGAAGTGGTGGTGGCTGGTGGGCGTGGCGGCGTCGCTGGTGTTGGTGATCTCCACCGCCGTCGATCCGTACCGCGCGCGCGTGTACGTGGACCAGACGTCGCTCGAACAGGGGCCGCTCCGACAGCGGCTGACGACGATGCTCGAGGGCGCGGCGATCCCCTTCGGCGACATTCTGGTGGTGCACACCGCGCAGAAGAGCGTGCGCGTGCAGGCGGCGTTCGCGGGCACGGGGCCGACGCGGACCATCTTGCTGACCGACACCCTGCTCTCGTCGATGACCGACGCCGAGATCGTCGCCGCCGTGGCGCACGAAGCGGGTCACGTGAGCGAGTCACGCTGGCCAGGTCGGGTGCTCACCCCCCTGGCGCTCTTCGCGCTGCTCGGCTTCGTGGAGTGGCTGTTTCGTCGTTCAGCCCAGCGCGGCTGGTTCGGCATCACGCAGCGGGGGGATGTGCGCGTCTTGCCGGTGCTGGTGCTGTGCTTCGATCTCGCGACGTCGGTGCTCACGCCGTTCAGCGCGGCGCTGTCACGAGAGCGGGAACTCGCCGCGGATCGGTTCGCGGTGGAGCTCACGAAGGACCCGGCCGCGCTGGCTTCGTTGTTGGTGAAGCTGGGGCGGATCAACAAGGTCGATCCGGATCCCCCGCGTTGGTACGTGCTGTCGGGCGTCTCGCACCCGACGATCCTCGAGCGGGTCGCGGCGCTCGAAGGTCAGAAGAACGCGACGCCACCGCCGATGAGGCCGGTCAACGACGGCACCGTCGAGCAGCAGGACCCCGGCGTCACGCGGTAGCGCGCTTCGGCCTCGAGGAAGAAGTACTTGCCGATCATCACGTCGAGGCCCGCGGCGCCGACGAACCCGAACGAGTACTTCCCGGGGTCGGCGTAGTTCTCGTTGCCGGAGAACGACACCGAGGCGTACGGCTTGACGGGCGAGTTGGGCAGCAGCGAGAGCTTCACGCCGAGCATGTCCCAGGTGCGGCCTTCGCGACGGAACTCGAGGTCGCTGCGCAGAGAGAGCCAGCGCGTGATGCGCGCCTCGATACCGGGAGAGTGAGTGAAGGACGGCGTGCCGAACGCGGCGTCACCCTGCGTGGTGGAGATCGCCGACGAGACGCCCGGCATGTACTTGAGCGCGAGGAAGTTGGGCTTGTCGTCGACCGGCGCAGGCGGCGGCGCGGCGCGCTGCTGCACCACCGGCGGCGGCGGAGGCTGCGCGTAGACGATCGGCGGGTTGGTGTAGACGACCTGCGGCGGGGGCGGCGCGACGTACACCGGCTGCGGCGGGGGCGCGTACACGACCTGCGGCTGCGTGTAGTAGGCGACCGGCGGCAGCGGCTGCACCTGAATGGGCGGGGCGATCACCACGGCGGGACACGGCGCCCGGCGGTGTTTGCTGAAGCCAAAGAAGACCCCACCGAGCTGAACCCCGACCCCGGACTGGTACCGGTAGTCACAGGCGAGCGCCTGGGCGGACACTCCGACGATGGACAGCACCGAAATCAGGCGAACGAGACGCAGCATTCTGCCTCCTGACGACATCTGTTGCCGGAGGGCGGAAAAGTGATCGGCGTCTCGTTCGCCTTTTTGAGATCGGCTGGTTAGCGGGCATACCGGCGCAGCAGCACCTGAGCCCGCTGCTGCACGGCAGACTCGATGCCGGCCGCGAGCCGGAGATCCTCGAGTCCACCGAGATCGCCCCGCTTGCAGCGGAGCTCGCCACGATTCACCCGCGCCAGCACCGCCTTGCCATCGAGCTTGATGGCCGTGTCGTAGGCCGTCTCGGCGTCGGTGAACTTGCCCTGTTCGTGCAGAACCGAGCCGAACGCCGCGTGAATGGAGGCATCAGTCGGGTCGAGCGCGAGGAGCCCGTTGAAGAGCACCAGCGCGCCGTCGAGGTCTCCTGCCTCGAGGAGGTCGAACGCCTTGTCGAGAATGAACCGCATGCGTTCACGCGGGAATCCGAGTTCGTCAGCGAGCGTGGCCATGGCGATCACTTGAGGTTGCGGATCGAGTTCATGGCCACGTCGGACCAGAGCTTCGAGAGGTTGGACATCATCTGCATCAGCTGCGACTGCATGTTGGTGAGCTGCTGCAGCTGGTTCGTCTTCACCGCGATCTCAGCGTTGATCGACGCCGCCTTGGACGGATCAGCGGCGGCCTCCTTCCCCAGCCGGATGATCTCGCTCTGCAACCAATCTGAATTCGCGCCGAGGTCAGCGTTGGCGCCCTCGAGGCCGGGCAAAGGAGACGCGGCCGGCTTGGGCGTCGATTGCGAGCTGCCGGTGGCGGCGGTCTGGTTCGATGCCGAGCCGTTCGCAGCGCCACCCTTCGGGGCGCCCGCGGTCGCAGCTTGCTCGGCGCGCTCAGCCTTCACTTCCGCAGTCACCTCCTTCTGCAGCGCGCTGAGCTTCGCGCGGAGCGACTCGACGTAGGCGTTGACGTCGTCAGTCCGGGCCAGATTGTCACCCTTGAAGACCCCCTGTTTGACGTCGCGGTTCGCGCTCAGCATCCGCTTCGCCGCGGCGCGGACGTCTTCCGGCCGGTGCTCGTCATTCGCCACCGCCTTGATGTCGTCGAGCGTCAGCTTGCCATCACCGGCCCACAGCGCATTCAGCTCGACCAGGTCGAAGTCGGCCGCGTACTGCTCCGCCGCCGCCAACAGGCCCTTCGTCGTCTGGTAGTCCTCATTGTCCGCGAGACGCTCCTCGATGGTGGCCTTCTGTTCGGCATACGCCGACTGTGCCGTCTCACGTGCGCTCGCCGTCGGCGAAGTGTCCGACTGTGTCTCTTCACCAGCCCCCGAGACCGTGTTGCCGGAGCGAGCCTCCCCCTTGCTTCCCTTCCTGGCCGCAGCCGCGATCGCATGCAGCTCTTCAGCGCTCAGTTCAGCCTGCTCACTCGGTTTCGCCGCCGCGCCACCAACAGCCGCCATGTTCGTTCTCCTTGTGATGGGCGAAATGCCCGTTTGGTGACGCCGCCCCTTCGCAGGGCCCGTGCCACGCAGAAGCGCACGCCGTTTCGACCACTTGCGAGCCCGCACTCGTCCACCCGCTCCGCATGACAGTCCGCATCGCGGGACGTAGGGTGCCGCGCGCATGCGCGCCCTCGGCCTCGATCTCGGCACCAAGACCATCGGTCTCGCCATCACCGACGAGCTGGGCATCACCGCGCAGGGGCTGACGACGCTCGAGCGGCGCGGCCCCCGAAAGGACCTCGAAGCCCTCGCCGCGCGCGCCGAAGAATATGGAGTCGACCGCTTCATCCTCGGCCTGCCCCTCAACATGGACGGCAGCGAAGGCCCACGCGCCGAGATGACGCGCAAGTTCGGCGACGCGCTCCAGGCGCACACCTCGCTCCCCGTCATCTATTGGGACGAGCGCCTCACCACCGTCGCCGCGCACCGCGCGCTGAGCGAAGTTGGCGCCTCGGGAAAGAAGCGCCGCGAGGTGATCGATCAAGTCGCCGCAGTGCTCATTCTTCAGGGCTGGCTCGACGCGCAGAGACCCCGTCCGTCCCAGCACGCGGACGACGCCGAAGACTGAACCCACCGAAAACACGATCACGCGCGACTGGCTGGCGACGTGCACAGCGGCCCGCCCCATGAGCGTGAACGGAATCGCCAACCAACTGGGCGTCAGTGGTCTCGACAGCAGCGTCGACATGCGCGCGAGCGCACGCGAGCTGAACAAGCCAACCAAGCACTACGAGGAGAACGCCGTCAGCGGCTTCATTCGCGGCGCGGGGCAGAAAGATGGCCCGACGGCAGAGCAGGCCTTCGACCTCTTCAAGGCGCTCGGCGATCTCTTCAGCGGCGCCAACCAACCCCAGGCCAACGGGCCAGACGCGGCCAACAAGTTCGATCTCGGGGCAATCCTGAGCTCCATCTTCGACTTCGCAGGGAAGCAGGTCGACAAGGCGGGCGGCCTCCCGAAAGCAGCGCATCACGACGGTGGTCAGGTGCGCGTGGCGGTCTCTGGCGAGACGGGCGACGAGCACTTCAAGGCGAAGGGCAGCGCATCGGCTGAAGCGCACGCGAAGGCCGACACCTTCAGCGAGACGTTCCTCGACGGCAGCGGCGTCGGGGTTCGGGGCGGCGCCGAAGCGAGCGCGGGGGTGTCCGCCGAAGCCGCCGGCAGCGTGGTCACCGACATCGGCTCGATCGACGGGCGCGCAAAAGTGTCGGCCGAGGTCTACGCGCGGCTGTACGGCGAGGCGCGCGCGGGCCCGGACGGCGTCAGCGCGAGTGGGCGGGCCGAAGCCGGCGCGATGGCGAAGGGCGAGGCCGAGACGAACCTGCAGGTGGCCGACGGGATCATCGCCGGCCACGCCGACGCGAGGGCCGAGTCAGGCACGGGAGGTCGCGCCACCGCTCGCGCGGCCGTCTCCTTCGATCCGCCAGAGGCGGTGGTCAACGCGAAGGCCGAGGCATTCGCCGGGGCGCGCGCGGGCTACTCGGCGAAGGGCGGCGTGGCGGGCGTCGGCTACGGCGTCGAGATGGAGGTCTGGGCCGGCGCCGGCGCGAAGATCGAGCTCAACGGCGGCCTCGAGAAGGACGGCAAGTTCAAGATCCAGTTCTCCATCGGCGTCGCGGCCGGCGTGGGCGCGATGATGAAGTTCAACCTCGAGTTCGACACCAAGGTGTTCGGCAAGGTCGTCGGCGATCTCGTCGGCAAGGCAGGCGACATCGTCGGAGACATCTTCGGCGCGGTGGCGGGGCTCTTCGACGGTGGCAGCGGCAAGGGCGCGCACGCGGGCAAGGCGCTCGCGGCGGCCATCAAGCAGATCGCGCCGCTCGTCGGTCAGATGGCGGCCTCCTCCGCGAAGAAGGAGTTCGACGCGCACCGCGCTGAGCTGGAACCGAAGGCGAAGCACGAACCCGAAGCGTCCGACCACGGCGAACAACCCAGGAAGGACCCCATCCACCGGTCCGGACACAGCGACACGCTGCTCGAAGGGAAGCTGTCATGAACATCGCGCCCCTGTTGATGGAAGCCGAGCGGTACCTGGTCGAGAAGGACGTCGATCGCGCCGCCGCGCTCTTCACCCACGCGCAGGAACAGTGTGGAGGCCGTTCACCCTGGCCACTGCTCGGCCTGGGTCGCATCGCGCTGCTGATGCAGAAGTTCGACGACGCGCGGCAGCTCTTCGACGCGGTGATCACGCTCTTCCCGAAGTGCGCCGAGGCCTTCACGCTCCGAGGGCTCATCGAGGAACAAGCCGGGCGGCTCGAGGAAGCGTCGCAGTTCCACGCGCAGGCGCTCAGCCACGACGCCACGCTCGCCCTCGCCCACTACAACCAGGGTCGCACCTTCGCGCTGCGAGAGCAGTGGGACCTCGCCGCCGCCAGCTTCCAGCTCGCGCTCCAGCACGGCGCGACCCACGTCGAGCTCAAGGTGCAGCTCGGCACCGCGCTCTTCCGCGCGAAGCGGAGCTCAGACGCGCTCAAGGTGCTCGCGCTCACCGTGCAGTCGCACCCGAAGCACCTCGACGCGATCCTCACGCTGTCCGACGTGCTGGTGGAGACGGGCTCGCTCGAGCTCGCCGCCGAGCTGCTCGACAACGCGAAGCCCCGGCTGCCCGACGTGCCGCTGATCGCCTCGCGCCGCGCCGCGATCGCGCTGAGACAGAAAGACCTCGACGCCGCGCGACGCGAGGCCTGGCGGCACGCCGAGCTCGCCCCGAAGGACGAAGAGGCCTGGTTGTTCGCGGCGGTGATCGACACCATGCAGCTCCGCTTCGACAGCGCGGAGAAGGCGCTCAAGAAGGTGCTGCGGCTCAACCCGAAGAGCTGGCGCGCGCACTACCACCTGGGTGGTCTGTACGACGCGGTCAAGGACAAGGCGGCGGCGAAGCAGTCGTACCGCGAGGCGATCGCGTGTGACGGTGCTGCGTGGGAGCCCCTCAACAACCTCGCCACCATGCTCCTCGAAGAAGGCACGCAGGCCGCGGTCGAAGAGGCGCGACGGCTGCTCGATCGCGCGGCGCGGGTCGGCACGCGCGGAGACGCGGTGCTCGTTCGCTACAACCTCGCGCTGGCGTGCTTCAAGCTGGGAGACCTCGCGGGGGCGCGGCGCGCAGCGCAAGAACTGCTGAAGCTCGCGCCTCCGGATCACCCGATGGCGACGGAAGCGCAGCGCGTACTCAAGGTCGCGGCGTGAGCTCGTAGATCGAGATTCGACCCGGGAAACGCAGCTCGAAGGGCTGGTCGCGAAAGACGACGTGGGTGGCATCGAGGCGCGCCACGTCGCCCTCTCGTTCGAGACGACCTCCATCGAAGAGCACGAGCCACCGCGGCGTCCGTGCTCCGAGCGCTTCGCGGTAGTGCTCGAAGCGGCGCCGCAGCTGCAGATCAAAGGGCAGGCCCGAGAAGTAGCTGACGGGCAGATCATCGAAGCCCCGGGGATCTTCATCGACGATCAACAAGCCGTCGTGCGCGTTCGTCAGCAGCCAGTCGCTGGGCGCGCGCACCGCTGACTCCATGCGAGAGACCGCCGAGATGGAGCGCAGCGAGAACGCGACGGTGCCCTCCGGGTGCCAGGTGAGCGCGCCGAGCCCCACGCACCACGCCGCGGCCGAAGAGACGACCAACACCTGCGCGCGCCGCGAACGAGCCGACAGCCACCAGCCCGCGAGGGGGAGCAGCAGCACCAGCTCCTTCACGGTGAACCGGGCCAGCGGCGCGAAGCTCGCCAAGACCGCCCCGCGCAGTCCGTAGAGCACCGCGGGCAGGACGACGAGCACCACCAGCCACCGCAGGTCCGGCTTCGTGCGCCACACCTGCACCGCGCCGCGCGCACCGGCGAAGGCGAAGCCCGGGGTCAGCATCAGCACCGCGGCGCCGGGCCAGAAGCCGAGACAGACGAGGCGATACACCCCCTCGCCCCACGTCGCCGCTTCGCTGGGCCACCACTCGTGGTGGAACCGATCGATGTACTTGATCGGGAAGAGTGGATCGCCGAGCGCGACCCCGTTGCCGACGAACCAGCCGATGGCGAAGAGCGATGACGCGAGGCCGAACGAGACGACGGCGCCCACGCGACGAGCCCTCACGCCCTGGGTGAGCGCAAGCAGCGGGACGAGGAGCCACGAGTCGTAGCGAGTCGCACAGGCGAGGTTGAGCAACACCGCCGCGCTCCAAAGCGATCCGCGATCGAAGCGCTCGACCGCACCGACCACCAGCAGGAGGTTCAGCGCCTCGCTCGCCGACGTCGTCGAGCACTGCACGTGGAAGCCCCAGAACGCCAGCCCCAGCACCGCCAGCGTCGCGGCGTCCTCACCGAACCGCCGGCGCGTGAAGAGGAAGAGGGGCCACGCGGTCGCCACACCGGCGATCAGGCTCACCACGCGACCGGCGTGCAGGAGCGACGGCCACACCCACTCCGCGAGCGCGAGCAGGTAGAGGTGGAGCGGCCCGAACTGCTTGCCCCCTCCGTCGAAGCTGGTGATGACGTGTGGTTCGTCGAGCCACCGATGCGCGAGCCAGGTGCGGGCGATGGCGTCTCCGCCGAGGTTCTCGTTGACGAAGAACGCCACCAACCGCGGCACCGCCACCGCGAGCAGCAGCCAGCCCCACCGCTTCATTCTTCGGGCGCCGGTTCGACCACCGACTGATCGTGATCAGCCAGCGCGCCACGCAGCGATCGCAGCGCCGCGCGAACGTGCTCGGAACGATCGGCCGGAGACGGGGTTCCACTGGGGTGCTCTTCGTCGGACAGCCCCGGGCGCTCGGCGTGCGCGATGCGCTTCTGCACGCGCTCTTGCAGCACCGCCGCCTGCTTCGGTGAGCCGGTCTGCACCGACCGCGCGAGCTCGAGGTGACCGCGGTAGAGATCGAGGGCGTCGAGGAACGCGGCGTCACCCTGCTCCGTCAGCAGGCGCGCCCCTTCGGCGATCTGCGCTTCGGCCGCTTCGACCTCTCCGGTCAACGCCATCACCGCCGCCTTGATCGCCAACGCGAGGCCGAGGTGGCGCGTGTCGCCCACCTCCTGGTGGATCTGGATCGCGTCGCTGATGCGCCGATCGGCGTCTTCGTACTCGCCGTACTGCAGGTGCAGCGCGCCCAGCGAGAACAGCGAGATGCCTTCGAAGCGACGCGCGCCGACCTCGCGGACGATCTGCAGCGACGTCTCGTAGTGCGCCAGCGCCTGGCCGGGCTGCTCGAGCTCGGCGGCGAGATCTCCGAGGTTGATGTGGCTGATGCCCTCGGAGCGCCGGTTGCCGAGCTCGCGGTGAATGGCCAGCGCGGCCTGATAGTTCGCGCGCGCCTGCTTGAGCAGCCCGAGCGCCTGCTGCTGCACGCCGAGGTTGGCGAGCGTGACGCCTTCGTAGCGGCGATCGCCGACCCGACGGTGAATCTCGAGCGCCTCGTTGTACGCCTCGAGCGCGCGCGTCTCCGCGCCCATCTCGTTGCGGAGCGACGCGAGGATGCTCAGCGCCCGGCCCTGGGTGAACTCGTCACCGACCTTCCCGAGCCGCTCCACGGCCGACTCGAGGCGGGCGCTGGCGTCGCCCCGCTGGCCGCTCAGGCGATCCACGAGCCCGCGCAGGAACAACACCCGCGCAGAGGCGGCCTCGTCCTTCGAGCGCTCGGCGAGCGACTCAGCGAGCAGCAGATCGTCTTCGGCTTCGGCGATGCGGCCACGCCCCAATCTCGCCCGCGCGCGCGCCTCGAGCGCTGCCCCATGGAGGGCGTCGTCGGAGTGCTCCAGCCCGAGCACCGCGTCGAGCATCGACAACTGCACCGCGAACGGGCCACGAAGGTTGAGCACCGGGTCGAGCGCGAGCGCCGCCAACGTCGCCTCGCGCACACGCTTGGCCTCGATGCCGCGCTGAAAGACGGCGCTGAGGTTCTCGCGCTCGAGATCGAGTTCGTCGAGCTTGGCCTTCGAGGCGTCGGCGCCCACCGACAACCGCTTGCCCAGCGCGAGGAACACCTGCGCGTGGCGCTGCAACGCGCCGTCTTTCTCGGGCAGCTGCTGCAGCTTCTCGAGCGCGTACTCACGAATCGTCTCGTAGAGCCCGAAGCGAGTCTGCTGCTCGTCACCGGTCGGAAAGTACGCGCGCACCAGCGACTTGGCGCGCAGGGTCATCAACACGCCCAGCGCCCCGCCCTGCGGGAGCCGCACCACGTCCTCGACGACCTCGGCCGAGAAGCCGCCGCGGAAGACCGAGAGCTGCGCGAGGCACGACGCTTCGTCGGGGGTGAGGTTGTTCCACGACCAGTCGATGGCGCCACGCAGCGTGGCCTGGCGCTCCACTGCGCCGCGACGATCGACGAGCAGCGCGAAGCGCTGCGGCAGGCGCTGCACCAGCTGCGCCGGGCTGAGCACGCCGACCCGGCCGGCCGCGAGCTCGATCGCCAGCGGCATGCCGTCGAGCTGTCGCACCAGCTCGGAGATCGCCGTCAGCTCCTGAGCCGTCGGTTCCCACCCGGGCCGGGCCACCCGCGCGCGCTCGATGAAGAGCTGCACCGACTCGGCGTTGCGCACGTCTTGATCGCTGGCCTTCGGGGTGCGCAGCGGCGGCACCTCGAACACCGTCTCGTCTTCGACGCGCAGCAGCTCGCGAGAGGTGACGACGAAGCGGGCCAGGGGCGCCGCCTTCATCCACACGCCGAGGGTCTCCTGCGCGACCGAGACGACCTGCTCGAAGTTGTCGATCACCAACAGCGTCTCGCCGCGCGCCGCGATGGCGTGGCCGAGCTGCTTGACCGCGTCACCCGGGGCGAGCGGGACGCCCAGCGCACGCGCGACGGCCGCGCAGACGCTGTCGCGATCGTTGGCTTCGGTCAGCGCGCAGAACCACACGCCGCCGCGCCGCCGGCCCTTGTCCACCGAGTCGAACCAGGTGACGAGCTGCGAGCCGAACTGCAGCGACACGCGCGTCTTGCCGGTGCCGCCGGGGCCCAACAGCGTGATGAGCCGCGCGCCCTGACGGAACAGCTGATGGAGATCGGCGAGCTCGGCGACACGACCGACGAAGCTCGTCGCCTGCGGGCCGATGTTGGTGGGGCGACCGGCGACCTGCGAGAGCAGCTCCTTGAGGCGCGCGGTGCGCTCGTCGGACGGCGTCTCGAGCGAGAGGCTGCGATCGTTGCGCGTCGGCCGCGGGCGCACCGGGTTGGTCGCGCGGCTCGGCGAGTCGGCGACCGTCGGCTGCTCGTGCGACTCGAGCTGGGTCTCTTCGGAGGCCTTCGACTCCTTCGAGGGCCGCGGGTCCTTCGACGCGAAGGCCTCGCTGTCGGCCTCGTCGTCGAAGCCGGCCACGTCGTCGTACTCGCGCAGCCACCGGGGAATCTCAGGTGGCGGAAGGCTCGCCGCGATCGACTCGAGCGCTTCGCGGAACGCGTCGGCCGACTGGTAGCGATCCTTCTGGTCCTTGCGCAGCGCCTTGAGCAGCACCCGCTCGAGCGCCTCGGGCACGTCGTCCCGCAGGCTGGACGGCGAAGGCACCACCGCCTCGCGCACCAGCTTGAGCGTCGCGGCGTCGGTCTTTCCGCGGAAGAGGTAGCGGGCGCAGACCATCTCCCACAGCACGATGCCGAGCGCGAAGACGTCGGTGCGCGGGTCGACGGGACGGGCGTGCGCCTGCTCGGGCGACATGTACGGGAACTTGCCCTTGAGGATGCCGGTCGCCGTGTGCACCGACTTGTTGGCGGCCTTGGCGACGCCGAAGTCGATCAGCTTCACGCGCCCGTCGCGCGCCACGAGGATGTTGTGCGGCGAGACGTCGCGGTGCACCACGCGCAGCCGCCGGCCCTGCGCGTCGGTCGCCGCGTGCGCGTAGGCGAGCCCGCGCGCGACCTCGATGGCGATGGCGACGGCGACCTCGAGCGGCACGTGGTGGCCCAGCTCGCGCGCACGCTTGAGCAGCTCGCGCAGGTCCTTCCCGTCGACGTGCTCCATCGCGACGAACCACGTGCCCTCGAACTCCCCGAGTTCGTGAATGCGCGCGATGTTGGGGTGCGTGAGCCGCGAGGCGATGCGCGTCTCGTCGAGGAAGAGGCGCAGGAAGCGCGGGTTCTCGGTGAGGTGCGGGAGAATTCGCTTCAGCACCAACGCCTCGGGCGAGTCACCGGCGCGCGCGAGGAAGACTTCCCCCATGCCGCCAGCACCCAGTCGCCGAATGAGGCTGTAGCGACCGAAGGTCTCCACGCTGCGAACGCTACCGCAAAACTCCCGAATTCACGGGCGTTTTCAATGAAGCAACAATGCAGCGCGTCGTGCGACAATGTACGGAACATGCCGATCGACCCCAAAATCCGATCAGGTGTACCCCTCACCGTCACGACGCCGGGCCCCGCGATCGCGAAGCCTGCCGTCGCGGTGGCGCAGCCGAAGCTGGCGACCCCCTCGGTTCCCACGGGATACAAGGGCACGAGCGCCTTCGACGGCGGCGGGCTCGTCGGTCGCCGCGGCACCAATGACGAAGGCGTGGGTCGCGCGTCGATGTTCGACGAGGCCGAGGGCCGCAAGAAGGGCACCAACGACGAGGGCGTGGGTCGCAAGAAGGGCACCAACGACGAAGGCGTGGGCCGCAAGAAGGGCACCAACGACGAAGGCGTGGGCGACGCGCCGGTCACCTTCGAAGCGGTTCGCAGCGCGCTGGTGGGCCGCACCGACACGCCGAACAGCAACGCCCTGCGCGCCGCCATCAACGATCGGCTCGAGACGCCCTCGTTCCTGAAGGGCACCGAGACGGCGGTCGCGCAGGTCTTCAACTTCGCCAAGCAGAAGCTCAACCTCTCGGCCACGCAGGCGGGCCAGCTGACCAGTGCGCTCAAGGGTGCCTCGAAGGAAGCGGCCACGCTGCTGGGCGCGCTCATCGAAAAGGCCCCGGAGGCGCTGAACAACGTCGACAGCAAGGGCCAGACGCTCCTGTCGAACCTGGCCCGCTTCGCGTCGCAGCCGCTGAACGCCACGCTGGCCGGCGACACCACCAAGAGCGAGCTGTTCGAGGCGATGCTGCGCGACGTCGTCAACCCCAACCGCATCGACCAGGGCGACGCGCCGACCTGCACGGTCACGTCAATGCAGTTCGAGCTCGTCGCCGATGAACCCGCCGAGTACCTGCGACTGTTGACCGACCTCACCGGCCCCCAGGGGCGCGCCAAGATGCGCGGCGGGAGCGAGCTCGTGATGCAGCCCGGCGACGCCTCGGCGCGTGACGGCCGCTCGATCAGCCAGACCCTCTTCCAGACCGCGGCGATGGAGTTCGGCAATGGCCGCACGCTCGACTTCGACCCCGCCGCCCGTGGCTCGAAGAACGCGGCTGGCGAGCTGGTGCAGCGCGGCCTCAAGCCCGAGCAGCAGACCAACGTGCTGCGCGAGCTGTTCGGCGTGAATTACCGGTCCGAGCTGTTCCAGACCGAAGCCGAAGGCGCCAAGGTGCTCGAGAAGCTGCGCGGCCTCGACTCGCGGACCTCCCAGAACCGGCCGATCCTCCTGCAGATCGATCAGGGCAACTTCAACCACGCGGTGACCTTCGAGCGCGTGGCGGACCAGCGGGTCTACTTCCGCGATCCGTACGGCGAGCTCCGCTCGATGCCTGAGAACCAGTTCAAGACCTTCGTGGTCGGCATGAACGCTCCGAAGGATCTCGGCATCATCAGTTGAATCGCAGGCTCGCAGTCCTCTGTGGGGTCGCGCTCTTGGTGGGCTGCAAGTCACGCAGCCCGGTCGATGCCGGCCCCACAGTCATGCTCAGCGCCGAGTGGCTCGAGGGGCGGCTCCCCGTCGAGACCGGCGCGCCCCGCGATGGTGGCACGCTGGTGGTGCGCGCGATGAGCGAGCCGGCCACGCTCAACTACCTCGACGACGGCTCCCGCGACGGCTGGCTCAACCGCATCACCAGCCGCCTCGTCACCGACTCGCTGCTCGAGGTGTCGCCCACCAGCTACGAGCTCGTGCCCGGGCTCGCCGCGAGTTGGACCGAGAGCGCCGATCACCGCGTCACCACCCTCACCCTGCGCGAGGGCGTCACGTTCTCCGATGGCCACGTGCTCGACGCGGCCGACGTGATCGCGACGCTGGACGTGGTGATGGACCCGAAGCGGCCGACCGGCGCCACGCGCGGCGAGATCCCCGGGCTGGCCAAGTGGCGCGCGGTCGACGCGAAGACCATCGAGCTGACGTGGTCCACGCCGTCTCCGCTCGCGCTGCGCGGGCTCTCGCGGTTCCCCATCTTCAGCGCGCGCCAGCTCGCCGGTGACTGGGCGGTGCTGGGCCAACACCCCATCGGCACCGGGCCCTTCACGTTCGGCGCGTGGGACCGGGGCTCGGCGATCACCCTCGAGCGTCGCCCCGGCGCCGGCGTTCCGCTGGAGAGGATCGTCTTCCGCTTCGTGAAGGACCACACCGCCGCCGCCGCGCTCTTCGAGAAGGGCGAGTTCGATCTGATGACGAACATCCAGCCCGTCTTGTGGCGCGGCATGGAGCGCGACGAGCCGGCGATGGCCTGGGCGAAGCGCGACTGGAAGCGCATTCGGTCGCTCGACAACAGCTACTCGTACATGGCGTGGAACGAGCAGCGGCCGATCTTCGCCGACGTGCGCGTGCGCCAGGCGCTGGCCTCGCTGTACGACGCGAAGCTCATCGCGCGGATCGTCGATCTCGACCTCGAGGTGCCGACCACCTGCCCGTACTACCGCGACGGTGACTCGTGCTCGAAGGACGCGGCGACCTTCACCTTCTCGCCCGAGCGCGCGAAGGCGCTGCTGGCCGATGCGGGGTTCATCGACGGCGACGGGGACGGCGTGCGGGAACGCGACGGCCAGAAGCTCGAGTTCCAGTTCCTGCTCCCCGCGACGTCGGTGCGGCTCGCGAAGGTCGTGCCGATGTTCCAGGAACAACTGCAGGCGGCGGGCATCAAGCTCGAGGTGCAGAAGGTCGAGACCACCACCCTGCCCGCGCGCATCGCGAAGCGCGACTTCGACGTCGTCAGCCGCGTGTGGACCGAGTTCGATCGCGAGCAGGACCTCTTCCAGACCTTCCACTCGAGCCAGCGCGATGCGGGCACCAACTTCTCGGGCTACGCGAGCGCCGAGGCCGATGCGCTCATCGAGCAGATCCGCGCGGAGTTCGACGTGGGGAAGCGCCGCGCGCTCGAGCGCAAGCTGCACGAACGGCTGGCGATCGATCAGCCCTACCTCTTCATGACCGCTCGGCAATCACTCGACGCCGCTAAACACCGCGTGCACGGATTGCAACCTTCCCTGCTCTGGTACGACCTGAGACGGGTGTGGGTGTCGGACTGACCGTAGTCACGAAGCACCGCACTCTGCTTTGCTTCCCCTCGTTCTTGCCCCGCGCAGCAGCTGCGGTCCCAACCCGCGGCGGGGCAGACCGATTCACTTCCCCAGGGGAACCACCGCAATGAGCTCTACGAGCTGGTCGCAGAAGATCGCAGCACTCCAGGACAAGCGCGAATACCAGACGCTGAACTGGGAGGGCAGCTTCGACGAGTACCTCGAGCTGGTGAAGGCCAACCCACGCGTGACGCGCACCGCCTACGAGCGCGTCTACGACATGATCCTCAGCCACGGGAAGACCGAGTACATCGACAACAAGAAGCGCCTCGTGCGCTACCACTTCTTCAGCGACGAGAAGAACGGTGGGCGTGACGCGGTCTTCGGCCTCGACGTGCCGCTGATGAAGCTGGTCAACGTGTTCAAGGCCGCCGCGCACGGGTACGGCGCCGAGAAGCGCGTCATCCTGCTCCACGGCCCGGTCGGCTCGTCGAAGTCGACCATCGCGCGCGTGCTCAAGCGCGGCATCGAGGAGTACTCGAAGACGCCGGAAGGCGCCTGCTACACCTACTCGTGGAACTTCCCCGAGAAGGTGACGCTCGCCGACGGCTCGGTGCTGCAGGGACAGATCAAGTCGCCGCTCCACGAAGAGCCGCTCAAGCTGGTGCCCCGCGAGATGCGCGGGAAGCTGTTCGCCGAGCTGGCGCCGCCGTCGTCGGGCTTCACCATTCCCGAGCTCGGTGAGCTCAACCCGAGCTGCCGGCTGATCTTCAAGATGCTGCTGCAGAAGTACGAGGGCGACTACACCAAGCTCTACTCGCACGTGCGCGTGCACCGCCTGGTGTTCAGCGAGAAGGACCGCGTGGGCATCGGCACCTTCCAGCCGAAGGACGAGAAGAACCAGGACTCGACCGAGCTCACCGGCGACATCAACTACCGGCGCATCGCCGAGTACGGCAGCGACTCCGACCCGCGCGCGTTCAACTTCGACGGCGAGTTCTGCGTCGCCAACCGCGGCGTCATCGAGTTCGTCGAGATGCTCAAGCTCGACGTCGCCTTCCTCTACGACCTGCTCGGCGCGACGCAGGAGCACAAGATCAAGCCCAAGAAGTTCCCGCAGACCGACATCGACGAAGTGATCATCGGCCACACCAACGAGCCCGAGTTCAAGAAGCTCGAGTCGAACGAGTTCATGGAGGCGCTGCGCGACCGCACCATCAAGATCGACATCCCGTACATCACGAAGCTGTCCGAGGAGATCAAGATCTACGAGAAGGAGTTCAACCCGACTCGCATTCGCGGCAAGCACATCGCCCCGCACACCCTCGAGATGGCCGCGATGTGGGCGGTGCTCACGCGCCTCGAAGAGCCGAAGAAGCACAACCTCTCTTCGATCCAGAAGCTCAAGCTCTACAACGGCAAGTCGCTGCCCAATTTCACCGAGGACAACATCAAGGAGCTCCGCAAGGAGTCGCTGCGTGAAGGCCTCGAGGGCATCAGCCCCCGCTACATCCAGGACAAGATCAGCAACGCCCTGGTGAGCGACAAGTCGGAGAGCAGCATCAACCCGTTCATGGTGCTCAACGAGCTCGAGACCGGCCTCAAGCAGCACTCGCTCATCGCCAGCGAGGAGCTCCGCAAGAAGTACCGCGAGCTCTTGAACGTGGTGAAGCAGGAATACGAAGACATCGTGAAGAACGAGGTGCAGCGGGCGATCAGCGCGGACGAAGACGCGATCGCCAAGCTGTGCAGCAACTACATCGACAACGTGAAGGCCTACACGCAGAAGGAGAAGATCAAGAACAAGTACACCGGCCTGTACGAAGAGCCCGACGAGCGCCTGATGCGGTCGATCGAAGAGAAGATCGACATCCCCGACTCGCGCAAAGACGACTTCCGCCGCGAGATCATGAACTACATCGGCGCGCTGGCCATCGACGGCAAGGTCTTCAACTGGCGCACCAACGAGCGGCTGCAGAAGGCGCTCGAGCTGAAGCTGTTCGAAGATCAGAAGGACAGCATCAAGCTCAAGACGCTGGTCAGCTCCGTCGTCGACAAGGAGACGCAGGAGAAGATCGACGTGGTGAAGAGCCGGCTGATCAAGAACTTCGGTTACGACGACGAGTCGGCGACCGACGTCCTCAACTTCGTGGCGAGCATCTTCGCCCGTGGCGACGCGAAGGAGTAACGGTCTTGGCCCTGCGCATTGATCAAGACCACAGCCGCTTCAAGGCGATCGTTCGCGGGAAGATCAAACAGAACCTGAAGAAGTACGTTCAGCAGGGCGAGATGCTCGGCAAGAAGGGGAAGGACTTCATCTCCATTCCCGTGCCGTTCATCGACGTGCCGCACTTCAAGCACGGCTCACGGCAGGGCGGCGTGGGCCAGGGTGAAGGCGAGCCCGGCGACGCCATCGGGCAGGGCCAACCGCAGCCCGGTGACGGCCAGGGCAAGGCCGGTGAAGGTGAAGGCCAGCACGTGCTCGAGGTCGACGTCTCGCTCGACGAGCTGGCGGCGATTCTGGGTGAAGAGCTGCAGCTGCCGAACATCGAGCACCGCGGCAGCGAGAAGATCGTCACCACCCGGATCAAGTACACGGGCATCAACACCGTCGGCCCGCAGTCGCTGCGTCACTTCAAGCGCACGTTCAAGGAAGCGCTGAAGCGGCAGATCGCCACCGGCACGTACAACCCCGACAAGCCGGTCATCATCCCCATCAAGCAGGACGTGCGCTTCCGCACCTTCAAGCTCGAGAACCTCCCCGAGACCAACGCGGTCATCATCTACATGATGGACGTGTCGGGCTCGATGGGCGACGAGCAGAAGGAGATCGTGCGCATCGAGAGCTTCTGGCTCGATACGTGGCTCAAGTCTCAATACAAGGGCCTCGAGACGCGCTTCATCATTCACGACGCCGTGGCGCGCGAAGTCGATCGCGAGACCTTCTTCCACACGAGGGAATCGGGCGGCACGATGATCTCCAGCGCGTACAAGCTGTGCCGCGACATCATCAAGGCCGACTACCCGGCCAGCTCGTGGAACATCTACCCCTTCCACTTCTCAGACGGTGACAACTGGTCGGCCGACGACACGCGCCAGTGCATCGAGATCCTGAAGAGCGACGTGCTGACCGACGTGAACCAGTTCGCCTACGGGCAGGTCGAGTCACCGTACGGCAGCGGGCAATTCATCAAGGATCTGCGCGAGCACCTCGGTGACAGCGACAAGGTGTCGCTCAGCGAGATCGCCGACAAAGACGGCATCTACGGTTCCATCAAAGACTTCCTCGGCAAAGGCCGCTGACGCACATGCCCAAGTCACTGACGCCCCGGCTGCAGGACCTCAAGGTGGAGATCGAGGGCTACGCGCGCGCCTTCGGCCTCGACTTCTTCGAGCAGGTCTTCGAGGTCTTGAGCACCGAAGAGCTGAACATGGTCGCCGCGTACGGCGGCTTCCCCACGCGCTACCCGCACTGGCGCTGGGGCATGGAATACGAGCAGCTCAGCAAGTCGTCGGAGTACGGGCTGTCGAAGATCTACGAGCTGGTGATCAACAACGACCCCTGCTTCGCGTACCTGCTCGAGGCGAACGCCGAGGTCGATCAGAAGCTGGTGATGGCCCACGTCTACGGCCACAACGACTTCTTCAAGAACAACTTCACGTTCAAGTTCACGAACCGGAAGATGGTCGATCAGATGGCCAACCACGCCACCCGCATTCGCCGGTGGATCGACAAGGTGGGCGTCGAGAAGATCGAAGACTTCATCGACGTGGCGCTGTCGCTCGAGAACCTGATCGACCAGTACGCGCCGCACATCAAGCGCAACCCCGACCCGAAGACCGCCGAGTCACAGCAGAACGTCCGCGCCGAGGGCATCCGCGTCGACAAGGACTACATGCGGCCGTACATGAACCCGGCCTCGTTCGTGACCGCGCAGCAGAAGAAGGTCGAGGCCGAGAACGAGCTGCAGAAGAAGAAGTTCCCCGAGCGGCCGCAGCGCGACGTCTTGAGCTTCCTGCTCGAGCACGCGCCCCTCGAAGAGTGGGAACACGAGATCTTGAGCATCGTGCGCGAGGAGGCCTACTACTTCGCGCCCCAGGCCCAGACGAAGATCATGAACGAAGGGTGGGCCAGCTACTGGCACTCGACGATCATGACGACGCGGGCGCTGAAGGATCACGAGATCATCGACTACGCCGATCACCACTCCGGCACGATGGCCACGCAGCAGGGCAAGCTGAACCCCTACAAGCTGGGCATCGAGCTGTACCGCGACATCGAAGATCGCTGGAACAAGGGCCGCTTCGGCAAGGAATGGGAAGAGTGTGACGACCTGCGCGTGCGCCGCGCGTGGGACAAGAACCTCGGCGCCGGCCGCGAGAAGATCTTCGAGGTGCGCAAGCTGTACAACGACATCACCTTCATCGACGCCTTCCTCACCCCCGAGTTCGCGATCGAGCAGAAGCTCTTCACCTTCAACTTCAACGACAAGAAGAACACCTGGGAGATCGCCACCCGCGAGTTCAAGAAGGTGAAGGACAAGCTGCTCCAGGGCCTCACCAACTTCGGCCAGCCGGTCATCGACGTCATCGACGCCAACTACGAGAACAAGGGCGAGCTGGTGCTCAGTCACAAACATGACGGCGCCGATCTCGACCCCAACTACGCGCGCGAGACGCTCAAGAACCTGCAGGCGCTGTGGAAACGCCCGGTTGCGATCTACACGCGCGCCGAGGGCAAGGGCCTGCTGATGCGCCACGATGGCGCGCACTTCACCGAGAAGAAGGTCGAGCTCTGAAAGCGCTGCGAGCGCATTTCTCGTCCATTACTCGTTTGAGGTGCCTGCCCCCAGCCTGACCCAGGTCGAAGTGTTGAACTGCGCGCTCGAGGTGCCTCTCGAAGACTTCGAGCACCTCCCTCGCGAGCTCGGTTGTTCCCTGCACCGCCGCGGCGAGCTGCTGACGCTGGGCTGCGAGACGCCGGGCAACGAAATGCACTTCGAGGTGGATGGCGAGTCGGCCTTCCTCACCCGCATCGACATCAAGCAAGACGTGCACGGCCGCTTCTTCCGCGACGTGGTGGGGCTGATGCTGCAGATCTACGCGGGCGATCTCGACGCCGAGCTGGTGTGGTCCACCAAGAGCCCGCACGACACGCACGTCGAGATTCGCCACGGAGAGACCTCGCACCCCCTGCTCTTCCAGGAACCGCAGGAAGCGCCGCTGCCTGCCGTCGACGTCTCGCTGCCGCTCATCGAGCAGTGGCTGGCCGACGCCGAGGCCGCGTGGGGTGAGTACCAGCGCCTCAAGCAGGACCGCGAAAAGCAGTCTCAAAGCCTGACGTGAGCTGAAGAGACGCTACAGTCCGCCACATGCTCGTTGCTTGCCTCCTGAGCCTCCTCGTTTCGGCGCAGGACTCGACCCTCATCAAGAACCGCCGCCTCGAGCAGCACCAGACGGTGGCGAAGGCGCTGTACGACGCGGGCCTCGACGAGAGCACCGTCACCGCGCTCCACGGCGCGCTCACCGCCGCCGAGTTCAACTTCAAGAAGGCGCGCCCCGGGGATCAGCTCCGTCTGGTGTTCCGTCACGGGCAGCTCGACGTGCTCGACTACCGCCGCAACCTGCTCACCGAGTGGCAGGTGCGCCGCGACGGTGAACGCTACATCGGCCGCAAGCGCGAGATCGAACGAGAGCAGCGCGTCGACACCGTCGAGCTCACCGTCGAGTCGAACGTGTGGGACGCGGCCATCGCCGCAGGGGAGCGCCCCGACATCGCGGTCACCCTCTCGGACGTCTTCGCCTGGGACGTGGACTTCTACCGCGACGTGCAGAAGGGCGATCGCATGCGCGCGGTGGTGGAGAAGGTCATCCACAAGGGGCGCACGCTCGAGTACGGCCGGGTGCTGGCCGCCGAGTACGTGGGCAGCACGGTGGGCACCAAGAAGTCGTTCCGCTTCAAGATGCCCGACGGCACCGAGACCTTCTTCACCGAAGACGGCCTGTCGGCGCGCAAGACGTTCCTCAAGTCGCCGCTCAAGTACTCCACCGTCACCAGCGGCTTCGGCAGCCGCTTCCACCCGGTGCTCAACTACGTCGGCAACCACAACGGCGTCGACTACCACGCGCCCTCGGGCACGCCGGTGTGGGCGGTCAGTGACGGCACGGTGGTGCGCGCGGGGTGGGACGAGGGCGGCGGCAACGTGGTGTGCGTCAAGCACGTGATGAGCTTCGAGAGTTGTTACATGCACCTCTCGAAGATCCTGGTGCGCACCGGAGAGCGCATCGCGCAGAAGACCGTGCTCGCCGAGTCGGGCAACACCGGCAAGCTGACCACGGGGCCGCATCTCCACTTCGGGCTCAAGCGCGGCGGCAAGTGGGTCAACCCGCTCAACCAGAACTTCCCGCGCGCCGAGCCGCTGCCGAAGCAGTTGATGGACCAGTTCAAGGCGCAGATCGCCGAGGTCGCGTCGCGGCTGACGGCGCGCCCGATGGCCGCGTTCGGGACCAAGTAGCGATTCTGAAAACGACGCGGCTGAATTAGAGCGTCGGCATGTCCACTGACACCCGCACGGGGTCTTCCCCCGAGTCGTTGCGCCGCGCGTTCGTCGACCACGTCGAGTTCACCCGCGGGAAGAACTTCGATTCTGCGGGCGCGTGGGACCGCTACACCGCGCTCGCGTTGACGGTGCGCGATCGCCTCGCCAAGAGCTGGGTGAAGACGGCGCGGCGCTACTACCAGCAAGACGTCAAGCGCGCGTACTACCTCTCGGCCGAGTACCTGCTGGGCCGCGCGCTGGGCAACAACCTCATCAACATGGGCCTGTGGGAACCGACGCGCGAGGCGCTGCGGCACCTGGGCGTCGATCTCACGCACCTCCTCGAGATGGAGCCCGACGCCGGCCTCGGCAACGGCGGCCTCGGGCGCCTCGCCGCGTGCTTCCTCGACTCGCTGGCCACGCTCGACATGCCCGCGGTGGGCTACGGCATCCGCTACGAGTTTGGCATCTTCAGCCAGGAGATCCTCCGCGGGTACCAGGTGGAGCGCGCCGACGAGTGGCTCAAGTTCGGCAACCCGTGGGAGATGGTGCGCCCCGATCGCATCGTGCCGGTGCGCTTCTACGGCCACGTCGAGCAGACCCAGCTCCCCGACGGCCGCATGGCCTCGCAGTGGGTGGGCGGCAAGACGGTGCTCGGTGTGCCGTGGGACACGCCCATCGCCGGCTACGGCGCGAAGACGGTCAACACCCTGCGGCTGTGGCAGGCGCGCGCGTCAGCGGAGTTCGACTTCGCCCTCTTCAACGACGGCGACTACGAGCGCTCGGTGGTCGAGAAGAACGACTCCGAGGTGATCTCGAAGGTCCTCTACCCCAACGATCAGAACCAGGCCGGCAAGGAGCTGCGCCTCAAGCAGGAGTACTTCTTCGTCGCCTGCTCGATCGCCGACATCATGCGGCGGTACCTCAAGACGCACACCGACTTCGTGAACTTCCCGAAGAAGGTGGCGATTCAGCTCAACGACACGCACCCCGCGATCGGCATCGCCGAGCTGATGCGTGTGCTGCTCGACGAGAAGCGCGTGCCGTGGGACGAGGCGTGGAACATCACCCAGCAGGTCTTCGGCTACACCAACCACACGCTGCTGCCCGAGGCCCTCGAGAAGTGGCCGGTGGCGCTGTTCGAGCGGCTGCTCCCGCGGCACCTGCAGATCATCTACGAGATCAACTCGCGCTTCCTGCGGCACGTGCAGATCCGCTGGCCGTTCGACGAGAAGCGCATGGCGAACATGTCGCTCATCGAAGAGGGCCGCGAGAAGCAGGTGCGCATGGCCTACCTCGCGGTGGTGGGCAGCCACTCGGTCAACGGCGTGGCCGCGCTGCACTCGAAGCTCCTCAAGGAAGAGGTGCTCAACGACTTCGCCGAGATGTACCCCGAGCGTTTCAACAACAAGACCAACGGCGTCACCCCGCGGCGCTGGCTGCTGGCGTGCAACCCGCGGCTGGCGTCGTTGATCACCGAAGCGATCGGTGAGGGCTGGGCCAAAGATCTCGATCGCCTCACCGGCCTCGAGAAGTTCGCCGACGACGCGGCCTTCGTGCAGAAGTTCCGCGAGGCGAAGCTGGCCAACAAGGTCGATCTCGCCAACCACCTGCGCGACGTGATGTGGACCAGCCTCGACGCGGGGGCGATCTTCGACGTGCAGATCAAGCGCCTGCACGAGTACAAGCGGCAGCTCCTCAACGCGCTGCACATCGTTCACCTGTGGACGAAGGCGCGCAACGACCCGAAGGCGATCATTCACCCGCGCGCGTTCCTCTTCGGGGCCAAGGCGGCGCCGGGCTACCGCACCGCGAAGATGATCATTCGCCTGATCACCGGCATCGGCGAGGTGGTCAACAGCGACGCCGCGCGCACCGGCCTGCGGGTGAACTTCATTCCCAACTACCGGGTGTCGCTGGCCGAGCGCATCATTCCCGCGTCTGACGTGTCGGAACAGATCAGCACCGCGGGCATGGAAGCGTCGGGCACCGGCAACATGAAGTTCGCGATGAACGGCGCGCTCACCATCGGCACGCTCGACGGCGCGAACATCGAGATCCGCGACGCGGTGGGGGCCGAGAACTTCTTCCTCTTCGGCCAGACCGCCGAGGAGGTCGCGAAGACGAAGGCCTCGGGCTACCGCGGCCGCACCGTCTACGAGTCGAACCCCGCGGTGAAGGAAGTGCTCGACCTCATCAGCTCGGGTTTCTTCTCGCCGGAAGACCGCACCCTCTTCCGCCCGTTGGTCGACTCGCTGCTCAACGACGATCGCTACCTGGTGCTGGCCGACTTCGACGCGTACGTGAAGGCGCAGGAAGACGTGGCGCGCAAGTACACCGACCCGAAGGCGTGGTGGCGGTCGTCGATCATCAACGTCGCGCGCATGGGCTTCTTCTCGTCGGACCGCACCATTCGCGAGTACGCGAAGGACATCTGGGGCATCCAGTCGGCGCCCGCCCCGGCGGACGAGTGACGGTGCGCGACGAGCTGGGCGATCTCGCGATCACCCTCGCCCAGCTCGACGCCACGCCGCGCCCGCAGTACCAGCGCAGCCCGAGCGCCACCTTCGCGAGCTGGAGCTCGTTCTCCGAGCGCGCCCTGCTGCAGATCATCTCGGTGGGCACCTCGCTCGAGCGCGTCGGGCCTCCGCCGACGCCCGAGGAGCGCGAGGCGCTGGCGCACCACGCGGCGGTGGTGATCGAGCTCGCCAGCGCCTGCGGCCAGGCCTTCGAGGAGCCCGAGAGCGCACCGTGGCCCAAGCTGTGCCTGTGGCGCTCGGCGCTCGAGTTTCTGAGCGAGTGGGGGCTCGTCGAGCGCCGCGACTTTCAGCAGACCATCGACGGCATGGAGGAATGGGGCGGCGCGCTGTTCAAGCGCGCTGCGGTGCCGTCCGGCATGCCCCGCCGCCACTGGTGGTGGTTCAGCGAGGTCGAGCCCGAGACCGAGACCATCACTCGAAGATGAGCCACCCGAAGCGCGGCAACGCGTGGAAGTCGCCGACGAAGAGCGGCGAGAACGACTGCCCCTCGACGTTGGTCCGGCGCTTGAGGTGCTCGAGCCGGTAGGCGTTGAAGCGCCAGCGATCGCCCTTCTGCGGCGCGTGGGGCACGGCGTTGAGGTTGGCGATGGGGATCGCCATCTCCGCGGTCCAGTACTCGTCGGTGTCGGAGTCGTCGTCGAGCGTGCCCTTGATGAACACGTTGGTCTTCATGCCCGACTCCCAGGCCATGGCGGTGGCGAGGTCGCTGCGGCGGGCGACGAAGCTGGCGTCGAAGTTCACGTTGTGCGGCGAGACCTGCAGCTCGTTGTAGGTGCGGCCGTCACCGTCGGCGTCGAGGAAAACCTCCACGCAGTCTTCGTTGTAGATGGGGTCGTCTTTCTTCAGCAGAGAGCCCCAGATGTCGGGGTCTTCGGCGCGGAAGGCCACGTAGAGGAACTGCTCGTCCCACTTGATGCGGAAGGTGGTGCGGCGCTGGGTGGGGCCGCCGTCCATGCTGCGGCCGAGCACCTGTTCCTTCGCGTCGGCCCACTCGGCGTCGTCGAGCTTGCCGTCGATGGTGGGCGGCTTCGTGGCGCGCACCGCGACGTATTCTGGCAGCGGCGCGGGCGGCGGGCCCTCGAGCTTCGGCCCCAGCACGCGGCCGTCGCCGTCCGACAGCGCGGCGGTGTCGACCGCGAGGCGGCCCTGATCATTCCAGAAGCCGAGGTAGAGCCGAATGGGCGCCTGGAGCTGCGGCATCTGAAAGCCGTGCACGTCTTCGATGATCTTCCCCTGCGGCCAGGTGCCGAGCGGCGCGGCGCCGTTCTGCAGCTCGTGATCGAGGTTGCCGACCTGCTGCCTGGTCGACTCGTCCATCACGTGCAGGAAGAAGCGCCACGGCCCCTGCACCGCCCCGTCGGCGCGGAAGTAGTGGCGCAGCGTCACCTGCTGGCCGGGCTGCGGGTTCGCCGGCTGGACGATGGTGCCGAGGTAGGTCACCGCGCCGTTGGCCCACGTCGCGCCGCTGGGGTGCGTGAGTGGCCCGGGCACGGCGTCAACGGTGCGCACCTGGCCGCCGCCGGCCGCCGCAGGGGCTGGGACCCGCCCGGGCTTCGGCTTCGGGCCGGCTTGTTCGTCACGGCAACCGGCCAGGGCCAGCGCCACCACCATCGACAGGAGAATCGGTCGCATCGCGGGCGCGGAGACTATGCGGTCCCCGTGCGGACGGTCGTGGAACCTGAAGCGGCCCGATTTCGTGCACTTAGGGGCGGCATCGGCCCTGCTCAGCCCGCCCGCCCATGCGCATCGACATCATCTGGAATGGAGAGACGACGCAGGTCGATCTGCTCGACGGCCTGGTGACGGTGGGCGGCGGCGAGGGTGACGGCATCTGCATCGAGGGACTCCCGCACGCGCTGCTGACGCTGGAGCTCGAGGGAGACCAGCTCAGCGTCACCGCCCAGCGCTCGGTGCGCATCGGCCAGGCGCTGTTCCCGGCGCGGGTGCCCCGGCTGCTGATCGAAGGGGAAGATCTCAAGCTGCCCAACGACGTGGTGCTGCGGCGCGCGCTCGACGAGAAGAAGCGCGAGTCGCGTCGGCTGGTCGGCACCGCCTTCGTCGCGCAGGAGCTGCTGTCGGGTGAGCTCGCCCCCCAGGACACGCGCGCGGCGACCTTCACCTGCGTCACCGGCCTCGATCAGGGCCGCACCTTCCCCATTCCCTTCGAAGAGAACTTCATCGGCCGCGCCGACGACGCGGTGATCCGCATTCGGGATCGCGCAGTCAGCCGCAAGCACGCGCGGCTGGTGCGCCAGAAGAAGGACTATGTGCTGCAGCCGATCAGCTCGTCGATGAACGGGGTGTACGTCAACGGCCGGCTGCTCAAGAGCGACGCGGTGCTGAAGACGGGTGACGTGGTCGAGGTCGGCCAGACGGTGCTGCGCTTCGACATGTCAGAGCGCGCGCCCGAAGAGCGCACCTACGTCGAACCGAAGGCGACGCCGGCGCCCCGGCCCGCCACGCCGCCCCTCGAGAACGCGCCGGTCGAGCTGCCGCTGGCGGCCGAGCCGGTGGTGGAGTTTTCCCCCGCGCCGTTGAAGCCGCGCCTGAGCCTCGAGGCGTGGTTGATGAGCGCGGGCATCGCGCTGACGGTGATCGGGCTGGGGGGGGTGCTGATCGTCTTGCGCTGACGATCAGAACGAGTTGCCGATGGTGAACTCGAACTGAAGCGGCTGCGTGTCTTCGGGACGGCGGGTCAAGGGGATGCCCCACTCGAAGCGCAGGGGGCCGATGGGCGAGAACCAGCGGATGCCGAACCCCACTGAGTACAGAAGGCCGAGCGGCAGGTTCATCTTCGAGAGCGTCTCGTCGTTGCTGACGTCGAAGAAGTTCGAGTTGCGATCGAAGGTGTTGCCGGCGTCGAAGAAGAGCACGCCACGAATGCCGACCTTCTCGAGCAGCGGGATCTCGAGCTCGGCATTGAAGATGAGCTGCTTGTTGCCGCCGATACGCAGACCCGACGGGGTGCCCGACGGATCGCCCGATTGGACAACCAACGCCTTCGGGGAGACCTGACGCAGCAGGTACCCACGAATGGTGTTGATGCCGCCGAGGAAGTACTGCTCGCTGATCGGCAGGCGACGGTCGGCGTTGTCGGGGTAGTGCTCCTGGAGGTAGCCGACCTGCAGGTTCATCTTGAACACCGCGCCCAGCGGCAGCGGGAAGTACACGCGCTGATAGGCGGTGAATCGGTTGAAGTTGTACTGCTTGTCGGGCTGCGCGGTGTTGAGGAACGTCGGCGCGGTCTCGACCGAGGCGAACGACAGCCAGCCGCTCGAGGCGAAGAGCCGGTTGTTGCGCTTGTCCCACGTCCACGAGAGGCGCACGGCGCTGGTGGTTCCGCTGCGGTACTGGCCCGCGAGGATCGGTGTGGCCGAGGTGCCGCCGCTGCCGGTGGTGACGGTGACGTTCTCGTACGTGTAGCCGAGGTTGAGGCTCATCTCGTCGGCGATGACGTAGTAGCCGAGGCTGGCCGTGCCGCCGAAGGCATCGCGCACGAAGCCGAAGTAGTCGAGCTGCGTGCGGTACGCGTCGATCGAGAAGATGAAGTTGGTGTCGAGGAAGTAGGGGTCGAAGTAGCTGAGCTGGAAGAAGCTCCGCAGACCCGAGAGCTGTGCGCTGGCCGAGACCGACTGGCCCCACCCGAGGAAGTTCTGCTGCGCGACCTGCGCGGTGAAGATGAAGCTCTCGACGTTCGAGAACCCGAGGCCGACCTGGAAGGTGCCGGTCGACTTTTCCTTCACCTCGACCTGCACCACCACGTGCTCGCCGTCAGACCCGGGCTTGTGGGTGACCTCGACGGTCTCGAAGAAGCCCAGCGCGGTCGCCTTTTCCTTCGAGCGGCGCATGCCGGTGCCGTTGAAGAGCTCACCTTCGTACACGCGCAGCTGCCGGCGGATGACCTTGTCGCGCGTCTTGGTGTTGCCGACGATGTCGATGCGCTCGATGTAGACCTTGGGGCCCTTCTGCACGTCGAAGGTCAGGTCGATGGTCTTCGCCTCGGCGTTCACCGCGGTGACGGGCGTGATGTTCGCGTAGGCGTGGCCCGAGTCGTAATAGACGTCGGTGATCGCCTGAATGTCCTTCGCGAGGAGTGACCGGTTGAAGGTCTGATCTTCCCTGGAGGTCATCAGCCGGTGGAGCACGTCCTTGCCGACCAGCAGATCACCCGAGAAGTCGAGCTTGCCGACCTTGTAGCTCTCGCCCTCTTCGACGCGGATGCTGATGCTGATGTACCGCTTGTCGGGGCTCAGGGTGACGATGGGCTTGTCGACGCGGATGTTGATGAAGCCGCGATCGAAGTACGCCATCTGGATGATCTGCAGATCGCGCTGGAACATCTCCTCGCGGTAGGTGCCCTGGCTGGTGAGGAACGAGAGGTAGCCACCTTCCTGGGTGGACATCACTGCCTTGATCTCGTCGACGTTCACCTTCGTCGCGCCGAGGAAGACGATCTCCTTCACCATCACCTTGGCGTGCTCTTTGATGTCGAAGACCAGCTCGACCTCGGTGCCCTCGTCGCCGACCGGCTTCAAGGTGTGGCCGACCTCGGCGAGGAAGTAGCCCTTCTCGACGTACTTCTCCTGAATCTTCTTCTCGTTCCGCTTCACCGCCGCGACGTCGAGAATCGTGAACGCCTTGATGTCGATGACGTCCTTGAAGTCGTCCTTCGAGAGCTCATCGTTGCCCGAGAGCTGCACCGAACGGATCGCCGGCTTCTCGCTGACCCGCACCACGTAGGCGATGCCCAGCGGCGTGCGCTGCACGAGCAGCTGCACGTCGTTGAAGTACTTGAGCGCCCACAGCGCGCGGAGATCGTCGGCCGTCTTGGTCGGCGCGAAGAGATCGCCGACCTTCTGCTTCAGCGCCCGCGCGATGGCCGCCGCCTCGACGCGCCGGTTGCCCTCGACGCGCACCTCGGTGATGCGATCGGCCTCTTCCCGCGCGGGCGTGTCTTCCAGCAACTGCGCGCGCGCGTCGAGCGGGGTCGCCGCGGCGACCACCAACAGAAACGCGAGAGTGACGGCGAAGCGCGAAATCACGGGAGCGGGCGGCGCACCTTATGGACAAAAGCCGCGCCACATACGAGGGAAAACGCCGCTGATTTCACGCGGCTGCAACGGAATCGGCCTCGACCACCTGGCCGTCCTTGAGCCGGAGCCGCCGCGGCATCGACTTCGCGAGGGTCTCGTTGTGGGTCACCACCACCGCGGTGATGCCGAGATCGCGGTTCACTTCGCGCAGCAGCGCGTGGATGCCCTCGCCGGTGGACGGGTCGAGGTTGCCGGTGGGCTCGTCAGCGAGCAGCAGGTCGGGCTTGAGCATCAGCGCCCGGGCGAGCGCCACGCGCTGCGACTCACCGCCCGACAGCTCGCCGGGCCGGTGCTCGGCGCGCTGCGAGAGGCCGACCCGCTCGAGCAGCTCGCGGGCGCGCTTGAGCGAGGGCCGGCGGTCCTGCCGCATGATGAGCGCGGGCATGGCCACGTTCTCTTCGGCGGTGAACTCGGGCAGGAGGTAGTGCGACTGGAAGACAAAGCCAATCGACCGGTTGCGGAACTCGGCCACCTCGGCGTCGTTCATGTCGAACACCGACTTGCCTCGAAAGAGCATGCGGCCGGCGGCGGGCAGGTCGAGCGTGCCCACCACGTGCAGGAAGGTGCTCTTGCCCGAGCCCGACGCGCCGATGAGCGACACCAGCTCGCCCTGCTCGATCTTCACCGACACGCCGCGCAGCACGTCGATGCGCTTCCCGTTGAGGAAGTACGACTTGCTGACATCGATCACCTCGAGGAAGGGCGCGCTCATGTTCACTCCGACTTGAGCCCGTCGACGGGTTCGACCTGCGAGGCCTTCAGCGCCGGGTAGATGCTCGCGAGGAAGGTGACGAGAATGGCGATCACCACCGACAGCGCGGTCTGGAACGGCTCGATGCGCACCGGCAACGAGGGGATGTAATAGACCTGCGGGTCGAGCTTGATGCCCACGCGCTCGATGAACAGGCACCACGCGAGGCCCGAGATGAGGCCCAGCACGCCGCCCGCCACGCCGATCTGCAGGCCCTCGGTGAGGAAGATCTTCACGATGCCGCCGTCGGGCACGCCGAGCGCCTTGAGCACCGCGATCTCCTTGCGCTTCTCGAGCACCAGCATGATCACCGTGGCGACGATCAACCCCGCGGCGACGATCACGATGATCGACAAGATGATGCCCATCACCAGCTTCTCGAGCCGTAGCGCCGCGAAGAGGTTGCGGTTCATCTCGCCCCAGTCCTTGGTGCGGTACGGGTAGCCCTGCAGGGTGTCGTAGACCGCCTTCATCGTGCCGCGCGCGTTGTCGACGTCGGTCACCTTCACCTCGATGCCCGTCGCGCCCTTCACGTTGAAGAACGTCTGCGCCTCGGAGAGGTGGATGTAGACGAACTTCGAGTCGTACTCGTACATGCCCGAATAGAAGATGCCCGCCACGCGGAAGGGGCGGCTCTTGGGCATCGGGCCCTGCGGGCCGAGCTCGCCGCCGATGGGCGAGACGACGTTGACGCGATCGCCGACCACCACCTTGAGCGACGCCGCCAGCTCGCGCCCGATGAGGATGCCGGGCAGCACCACGTCGGCTTCCTTCTCTTCGGAAGGCAGGTCGAGCAGCGGGTCGCGGGCCAGCTCGTCGTCGACCTTCTTCTTCTCGGGCTTCGTCACCTCGTCGGGCGTGGCGGGCTTGCCGTCGAAGGCGGGCTCACCAAAGGGCGCGAGGTGGCGGCGGCTGATCTGCGTGGGGTCGGTGAGCCACTCGAGCTTGCCGCCCGGCACGAGGTATTCCGGGAGGTCGGTCACCGTGCCGACGGTCTTCGGGTCGATGCCCTTGATCATCGAGCCCGAGATGTTGCCCTCGGAGCTGATCATCACCTCGTTCAAGATGAAGGGCGTCGCGCCGGCGATGCCGCGCACCTGGCCCACCTTCGCCAGCACGTCTTCGTACTCCGGCATCTCGGGCGAGTACTTCATGATCACGCCGTGAGAGTTGGTGCCGAGGATCTTCTTCTGCAGGTCGGCCTCGAAGCCGCTCATCACCGACAGCACGATGATCAGCGCCATCACGCCCACGCCCACGCCGCCCACCGACAGCGCGGTCATCATCGCGGTCGGGGTCTGCGCGTCGAGCTTCAACTGGTTGAGCGCGGCTGAGGCGGCGAGCGGGTCCTTGAGGCCGAGCCGCTTGATGCGCGTGCGCTCGATCACCGACTCGGCGGCCGAGATGATCGCCCAGATGATCAGCGGCGGCACGATGCCCAGCAGCAGCACCGCGAAGGCGCCCAGCAGCAGCCGCGGGCGGAACACCGACACGTGGCGCGCGGCGATGAAGAACTCGTAGCTGGCGCGGAGATCGAGCCGGCCCGACGAGGTCGAGACGAAGCCGAAGTTGATGCCGAGGAAGAAGCCCAGGCCCAGCGCCAGGGTGATGAGCCAGTACCCGAGCTCGGGGCGGTTCTCACCGAGCAGCGACGAGAGGTAGACGATCTCGCGCAGGTACGTGCCGTACTTGTACATGAGCGACGGCACGAGGTGCATCGCGGTCAGGAAGATCGGCACCGGCAGCCCGAAGTACAGCAGCGCCAGCGTCGCTTCCGGCGTCGAGAGCCGCTTGGAGTTGGCCGCGCCGATGAAGCCGCCCGCGAACGCGATGGCCATCGCCACGCCGAAGCTCAGCAGGAACGCCGCGACCGGCGAGAGCCCGTCAACCACCGCCCCGCCCTGCACCGTGCCCTTGCCGACCACGCCCACGTAGAGGCGAATGAAGATCAGCTCCGAGAGCAGGAAGCCGAAGCCGTACGCCAGCAGCGTGCCCCAGTGGAAGTCGACGTACTGGGCGAGGCGCGGATGGAGCCCGTTGGGCGGGAACTCCGGCGCCGGCGGGCGGTGGCGGTAGAGGCCGAAGGTGAGCTTCGAGAGCGCGAACGACGCGCCGGTGGCCAGCGACCTCGCCGCGGCGCGCACGCTGACCGCCTCGGCCTCGGGGTTGCGCAGCGTCACCGCGATCAGCGCCCAGCCGGCGAGCCACAGCAGGCCGCCCACGCCGAGGTGCACCTGGCCGAGCGCGAGGGTCTGCCCGATGCCCGAGGCCTTCAATACGGCCGTGCCGTGGAGCAACCAGTCGATCGCGCCGGGAATGGCCACGAAGGGACCCCACCCCACCAGCAGGCTCGCGAGATCGCCCGCGGCCAGGCCGATCAGATCGGCGCGCACCAGGCCGTTCACCAGCTCGATCAACCCGAGCAGCAACAGCACCGCAGCGAGGGAGAGGTTCCGGGTTCGAGTCACTGCTGGGGCTTGAGCAGAGGGAAGAGGATGACGTCGCGGATCGACTGAGCGTCGGTCAACAGCATCGCGAGGCGATCAATTCCAATGCCTTCGCCAGCGGTGGGCGGCAGGCCGTGCTCGAGCGCGCGGATGTAGTCCTGGTCGTAGTCCATCGTCTCCTGCTGGCCGCGGTCCTTCGCGTCGAGCTGCGCCTGGAAGCGCTGCGCCTGATCGACGGGGTCGTTGAGCTCGCTGAAGGCGTTGGCGATCTCGCGGCCCACGCAGAACAGCTCGAAGCGATCGGTGATCGCCGGGTTGCGATCGTTGCGGCGCGCCAGCGGGCTGGTCTCGACGGGGAACTGGGTGATGAAGGTGGGCTGAATGAGCTCGCCCTCGACGTACTGCTCGAACAGCAGGCCGATCAGCTCGCCGCAGTTCATGGTGGCGATGGCGGCCTTCTCCTTCTCGTCGGCCTTGCGGTTGGCCACCGCGCGCAGCTTCGCCACGTCGCCGAAGTCGCCCTCACCGAGGTCCTTCACCTTGCCGCGGATCGCCTCGGTCATCGGGATGCGCGGCCAGCCCTTCTTGAAGTCGATGGTGTGCTCGCCGTACTTCACGACCGACGAGCCGGTCACCGCGATCGCCGCCTGGGAGATCATGTCTTCGGTGAGGTCCATCAGGTCTTCGTACGTGGCGTACGCCTGGTAGAACTCGAGCATCGTGAATTCCGGGTTGTGGCGGGTGCTGATGCCCTCATTCCGGAAGTTGCGGTTGATCTCGTAGACGCGATCGAAGCCGCCGACGACCAGCCGCTTGAGGTGCAGCTCGGGCGCGATGCGCATGAAGAGCGGAATGTCGAGCGCGTTGTGGTGCGTCTTGAACGGCCGCGCGGCGGCGCCCGAGACGAGCGAGTGCATCATCGGCGTCTCGACCTCGAGGAAGTCGCGACCGTCGAGGTAGCTGCGAATGAACTGCACCAGCTTCGTGCGCTTCTTGAACGTCTCGCGCACCGAGGGGTTCGAGAGGAGATCGACGTAGCGGCGGCGGTAGCGCTCCTCGACGTCGGACAGCGCCTGCTTCTCGGCCCACGCCTTCGCGGCCTCGTCTTCGCCCTTGCTGAACTTGCCGGGCAGCGGGCGCAGCGCCTTGCCGAGGAACTTGAGCTCGGTGGCGGCCAACGTGAGCTCACCGGTCTTCGACTTGAAGAGCGTGCCCTTCACGCCGATGAAATCAGCGAGGTCGACCAGCTTCCACACCTTGAAGGTCTCTTCGCCGAGCGCATCCTTCTTGACGTGCACCTGCAGGCTGCCGGTGCGGTCCTGCAGCACCACGAAGGCGGCCTTGCCGAAGTCGCGCACCGAGACCACGCGGCCCGCCAGCGAGTAGGGACCCGGCTTGTCGGCCTCGAGCGTCGCCGCCTCGACCCCGTTGAACTTCGCGAGCAGGTCCGCCGCCGTGGAGTCGGGGCTGTAGCCGTTGCCGTACGGGTTGACGCCGAGCTCGGCGAGCTGCTTCGCCTTGGCCTGGCGCTCGTTGTAGAGCTTCTGTTCTGCGCTGACTTCGTCGGACATGGGCGGGCACTCACCACGCACTGCCCGAGTCAGGCAAGGGGAATACTCAGGGGCAGCACCACCGGGTGGCGGTGACGAGCGGGTCGGTCACCCCGGGGCTCTGCGCGTAGAGGTACGCCGGGCTCGCCGACAGGTAGCGGCACAGTGGCTCTTTCGTGGTGTCGTAGCTGCCCGCGGTGCCGACGCGGAGGTGACGCACCGCCAGCTCGGTGCACGCCGTACACGCCGAGGCCTTCTCTTCGGGTGACGCGGTCAAGCTCTGAGCCCGCGCCTTGAGCGCGTCGAGGGTGGTCAGCGAGACCTCGTCGCACCACTCGGCGGCGTGGGCGCGGTGGAAGGTGCGGCGGACGAACTGCGTGCGCTCGCTCGCAGGATCCCACGGCCAGGCGGCGTCGACGTAGCTGGCGAGGCCGGTGTCGTAGGTGGAGTTCGGCTGCACCCCGAGGAACGAGCCCCACTGCCCCGAGGCGAGCGTGGTGCCGTCGGGATCTTCCTTGGCGCGCAGGCGGGCGACCGTCACCGCGCGCTGCAGCTCGAAGCGGAACTCGTTGCGCACCTTCGACTCGACGGCCACCTTGCCCTGCGAGCGGGCGACCTTCGGCAACATGAAGCCCACGAAGCGCGCGTCGATGGGAATGGTGGTCTGCACTCCGACGATCTTCAGGTTCACCGCGGCGCCGGCGGCGATGGCCTTGTTGGTGGCGCGCTGGCCGAAGCACGCGTCGCTGGTGGGGTCGATCGACATGAAGCCCGCGGCCGGCTGCGCCACGCCGTGCGTCTCACCCGCGGCCGAATAGACCTCCAGCAGGCCCGACACCGCGCACTGGAAGAAGCGCTCGTTCTGGAACTGCAACGCGCCCTTCGAGGTGAAGGTGAAGAGGTAGTTGTCGCCCACGCCCATCTCCGGCTCGCGCGTGCCCGACCGGAAGCGCACCTCGTCGAAGGGCGCACACATCGCGTCGTTGACGTCGTACGAGGTCCACGACGGCAGGGCCTGCAGCACCGAGCGCGCGCCGTGGAACAGGCCCGACACCAGCGCCGTCAGCACCGCGCGATCGCGCTTCTCTTCCACCGTCGCGCCGGGAAAGTCGGCCAGCGTCGAGCTGCCCCAGCGCTCCCACATGTGGCCCATGCTCCACGAGTCCTGCAGGTAGTGCTGCCCCACCGCCTCGAGCGTCAGCGCCTCGAGCTCGCACTCGCGCAGGAAGTCGTCGAAGCGGGTGGTGCTGATGAGCTTGCCGTGCAGCGCGCGGCACTCGGCGGCGCGGGCGAGCGCGAGTTGGTGGTAGTGCGTGTAGTAGCGGCGCGACTGCGGCACGAAGTGGTTCGAGTTGACCGGCCCCATGTGCGCGGCGAAGTCGTGGCAGTCGGCGAGCGACGACGCGCCCTCCAGCGGGCAGGTCTCGTGGCCCGAGGCCCAGTCCCACAGCGCGTACGAGAAGTCGGGGAGCTGAGTGAACTCGCCCACCGAATATGAGCGGTAGGCCACGCGCGTGGCGTCGGCGAACGGTGCGGGAATGAGCGTGGCGCCCTGCGCGCCGCCGAGATCGACCTGCGCGTCACCGGTGAAGACGGTGAGCGTCTTCGTGAGCGAGACCTCCGCGGGGAGCCCGGCCTGCTCGCGTGTCAGTTCCCAGAGGCGGCGGTGCTCGTCGAGCTCACCGACCCAGCGTTCACGCGCCGTCGCTGGCCCCGCCCCGCACGGCTGGCCACCGGTGAGCGCGGAGGCCTCGAGCGACCGGTTGGGGAACTTCGAGCACGCCGATTCCCACGCGAACGCCGGCAGCGCGGTGAGCGACACCACCAGCAGCGCGCGGATCACGGCGAGCCCTCCAGCACCGCGGCCAGTCCGGGGAAACACTTCCGATCGACGAAGAAGACCTGCTCCAGCGCGGCCGACTGCGGCACGCCCGCATCGAGGCGCGCCGAGAACGCCGCCTTGCACGCCTGCGGACAACAGGGCGTCTCGGTCCACGGCTTGTCGGTGGAACAGGTGCGCGTGTGCTCGAGACACCACGCGAGCTCCTTCGTGCCGGGGGCGTAGCAGTACGTCGCCGCATCGACGCACAGGCCCAGCGCGGTGATGGCGTCTTTGGTGGTGGGATCGAACTCGAGCCGCGCTTCGCCAGACTCGGCGAACAGGCGCGAGCTGCCGAGCACCGCGGGGAAGAGCGTGAAGTCGGCGCCTGACGGCGGCTCGACGTACTCAGACTCGGTGGGACAACCCGTGAGCAGCAGGGACACTGCGATCAGGAGCGAACGCATCGGAGGAGCCCGACAGCGTAGCGCGACGGCGAAAGCTCAGGGCGAGGCGAGCAGCATGAACATCGCGACCAGCGCGGCGATCAGCATCGGCACCACCACCTCGACCGGGAAGTGGGCGTTCTGGATCTCGCGGGTGCGGAGCTGGAAGCGGCGACGACGCGTGCGCCGGAGGATCATCGACGCCAGCGCATCGGGCGCCTTTTCCTTCGGCGCGTCCTTTAGCAACGAGACGGCCCGCTGGTACTTCGCGAAGCGCGCCTTGAGCTCGGGGTTCTCGTCGAGCTCCGACGCGAAGGCCTTCGAGTCTCTCTCGGGGAGTGCGTCATCGACCGCGCCCACGAAGAGGCGCTCGACTTCATTCTTGGAAAGTTCGCGACGCACGACGTCAGTCTCCTCGATCCGCGAAGCTCTCTTCAAGCCTCGTGAGGATCCCTGCCAGCTTCTCGCGCGCGCGATGCAGCCGGCTCTTCACCGTGCCCTCAGGCAGCTCGGTGATGTCCATGATCTCTTCGTAGCTGAGCCCCTCGACGTCGCGCAGCACCACCAGGGCGCGCTGATCTTCGTCGAGCTCTTGAATCGCCTTGTGCACCAGCTCGCGCTCGGTGCGCGCGTGCACCGCGTCGTCGGGCTGCGCCGAGCCGCCCATGGCCTCGGTGATCGACAGCTCGTTGCTCTCACCGAACTCGTCGCTGCGCCCGCGCCCCCGCCGCTTGAGGTACTTGAGCCGGTTCAGACAGTGGTTCCGCGCGATGCGGTAGATCCACGTGGTCAGCTTCGCGTCGGCCCTGAACTTGTCGAGGTGCTTGTGAATGCTGATGAAGATCTCTTGCGTGAGATCGAACGCCTCTTCGCGATCGGCCAGCATGCGCACGCAGAAGTCGTACACGCGATCTTGATGGGTGCGGACCAGCGTCTCGAAGGCCGAAGGGTCTCGGCGACGAAGCCGCGCGATGAGGAGGTGCTCGGGGAGGCTCGCCGCCGGAAGCCGCGCGTCGACGGTCATGACCTGCGCGGGGAGTTCCAGTACGTCGCTCGCCACTTCGTCCTCCCGGTCGTCGTCGCTCATGCGCTGCGTGCTCCGACGAAGGGGTCAGACAACGGGCCGCGCGGGAGGTTCCGGAACTCGTGAAGATCCGTCTTCCCGGGGGCTTACGAGCCTACTTGAGAACGTAGGCGCCCGTCTTCGGCGACACCGAGAAGGCCGCCGGCCGCTTCGTCGCCTCGAACTTCGCGAACGCGGGCTGGAGCTCCTTCCAGAACGGCAGGTGGGGGCTGCCCTCGAGCGACGACAGGGCCTCGTCGGTCAGCCGCGTGGGGAAGAGATCGATGCGAATGGGCCTGCGCTTCGCGTCGGCGGCGATGAGGTACACCTCTTCGATCGGCGCGTCCTCGATGGCGATGCAGCCGATGCTGGCGCAGTTGCCGTGGAGATAGATGAGCCCCCCCGGCCGGCGCGCGTCGCTGCGGAGCCGATCGCTGGCGTTGGGGTACGAGACCTTCATCGACAGGTGGTAGTCGGAGAACGGGTTGAACTCCGGCACCTCGTAGAGCCCCTCGGGCACCTGGAGATCGCCCTCTTTGCGCTTGGGGCCCAGCTCGCCCGACGCCGCGCAGAACGGGTACGTCTTGAGCAACACGAGCGGCGCGCCGCGCTTGCCGGCCCACAGCTCGAGCACCCGCTCCTTCTTGAAGCCGCGCAGGTAGACCTCTTCCACGGGGTACGTGAGGCCGGCCTGCTCGACCAGCGCCTTCACGTCGGCGGCGCGACGGGCGCGCACGTCCTTCACCTTGTCGGCGAAGGCGACGGTCGAGAGCAGCACCAGCAACCACGCGCGCATGTCAGTCCTTGAGGCGATACCCGACGCCGGGCTCGGTCACGAGGTAACGCGGGTCGGCGGGGTCTCGTTCCACCTTCTTGCGCAGCGCGGCCATGTACACGCGCAGGTAGTGGGTGTCGTCGCCGTGCGTGGGGCCCCACACTTCCTTGAGGAGCTGGCGGTGGGTGAGCACCTTGCCGACGTGGCGCGCGAGGCAGGCGAGCAGCTTGAACTCCAGCGGCGTCAGTTTGATCAGCGTGCCTTCGCGGTGCACCTCGTGACGGGCGAAGTCGATGTGCAGCCCGTCGAGATCGAAGGTGGCCGACTCGGTGGCGACGCCCTGCCGGTGGCGCAGCGCCACGCGGACCCGCGCCAGCAGCTCGTTCATGCCGAAGGGCTTGGTGACGTAGTCGTCGGCGCCGGCGTCGAGGGCGGCCACCTTGTCGTCTTCGCGGCCCCGCGCCGAGAGCACGATGATCGGCACCGAGGTGAACTCGCGCAGCGCGCGCGTGACGTCGAGCCCGTCCATGTCGGGGAGCCCGAGATCGAGCAGCACCAGGTCGGGGTTGTGGCTGGTGACGAGGCCCACCGCTTCCCCGCCCTTCTCGGCCTCCACCAGCCGGTAGCCGTGGCTCGTCAACGCCGCGCGCAGGAACCGCCGCATCTGCGGCTCGTCTTCGACCAGCACCACCACGGGCCCGTCACTCATTCCGCATCCTCGGGGGGGACCTCGGGTGGCCTGCCCTCGGTGGGGAGCTCGATGACGAAGCTCGCCCCGCCCCCTGCTCTCGCCTCTGCGTGAATGCGGCCACCATGGGCTTCGACGATGCCACGACAGATCGCCAGGCCCAACCCGGCGCCGGCGACCCCGAGCTGCGCGCCGCGGAAGAACTTGTCGAACAACCGCTCGGCCTCTTCGGGGCGAACGCCGGGCCCACGATCGGACACGGTGATGCGGGTGCCGCCGGGCGCCGGGGTGATCTCGAGGTCGATGGGGGTGCCGGCCGGGGTGTACTTCGCCGCGTTGTCGAGGAGGTTGTAGAGCACCTGCTCGAAGAGCACCGGGTCGACCTGCAGGAAGGGCACGTCGGGCGAGGCGTCGATGTGGAACGGCCGGCCCTCGAGCACGCGGGTGAGCCGCGCCCGCGCGCTGCCGACCAGCTCGTCGACCGGCAACCATTCCTTCTTCACCGTCAGCGCGCCGGCCTGCACGCGGGTCATGTCGAGCAGGTTGCGCACCAGCCGCTCGAGCCGCTCGGCCTCGTCGCAGATGGTCTCGAGCAACTGCGCGCGCGTGGCGGGGTCAAGCTGGCGGTCATCGCGCAGCGTGGTGGCCGCGCCGGTCACCACCGCCAGCGGGGTGCGGAGATCGTGCGAGACGGTCGAGAGCAACGAGCTGCGGAGCTCCTCGGTGCGCGCCTTGAGGGACGCGGTCTTCGCGGCTTCCGAGAACTCGAGGCGCTCGAGCGCGAGGGCGGCCTGCCGCACGAAGGCGTCGATCAACGCCCGCCGCGCCACGTCGATCGACCCCTCGCCGGGCAACCACGCCAGCACCGCCGAACCCTGCCCGATGGGGATCGCGAGGACCCGCGCGCCGGCGAGCGTCTGCGTGCCCAGCCCTGCCTCGCGCCGGTGCTCGAGGCACCACTGCGCGACGCCGAGCTCGGTGGGCTCGAGCGCGGTGTGCGGAGGCCACGCTCCGAGCGGCGCCACCGTGCCGTGCCGTGGCACCAGCACCACCACCGCGCCCCCGCCGGCGTCCGCGGCGTGGCGGCTGAGGGTGGCAGCGAGCGCCTCGAAGCCCGGGGCCTGCGCGAGATCGCGGGTCAAGGTGAAGAGCGCGCGGGTGTCGGCCTCTCGCAGCCGCGCGGCGAGCTCCTGCGCGCGCAGCCGGCTGGCGAGCGAGGAGATCACCACGCCCACCCCGAACATCATCGCGAAGGTGAGCACGTAGCGCGTGTCGGTGACCACGAACGTGAGGTACGGCGGTACGAAGAAGAAGTTGTACGCGGCGACCGAGAGCGCCGCGGCGAGCAGCGATGGCCCACGCCCGAAGGCGGCCGCGGTCAGCATGATCGCCACCAGGAACAACATCTCCGGGTCGGGCAGGTCGAGCACGCGGTGCACGCCGACACCGAGCAAGGTGGTCACCCCGACAATCGCGGCGCTGCCCAGCCAGTTCCACCACGGACGGCGGACCCTGGCCGTCGTCTCCCCGCGCTGCGCCTCGGCCTCGTCGTCGCCGGAGATGACCAGCACGTCGATGTCGCCGCTGCCGCGCACCACCGAGTCGAGCAGCGAGCCCTGCAGGCGATCGCGCCACCAGGTGTGCGTCGGCTTCCCCAGCAGAATGCGGGTGACGTTGTGCGTCCGCGCCCAGGTCAGCAGCTCGTCGGCGATCACCGGGCCCGTCAGCCGCACCACCTCACCACCCAGCGACTCGGCCAACGCGAGGTGCGACTCGAGGCGCTCCTGATCGTCACGGCCCAGCGGCGCGACCGGGTTGACGACACACACCGCGTACCAGGGCGCGCGCAGCCCGGCGGCCATGCGTCGCGCCGCGCGCACCAACCGCGCCGACGCTGGCGCCGGACCGATGCACACCAACACCCGCTCGCCCGCAGGCCACGTGGTCTGGATCTCGTGCAGCTTGCGGTAGGCCTGCACCTCGTTGTCGACGCGCTCCGCGGTGCGCCGCAGCGCCAGTTCGCGCAGGGCGAGCAGGTTGCCGCGCCTGAAGAAGTGTTCGCTGGCCTGCCGCGCCTGCTCGGGGAGATAGACCTTCCCTTCCGCCAGGCGCTTGAGCAGCTCCTCCGGCGGGAGATCGACCAGCTCGATGCCATCGGCGCGATCGAGCAGTGCGTCGGGCACCGTCTCGCGCACCTGCACGTGGGTGATCTGCGCCACCACGTCGTTGAGGCTCTCGACGTGCTGCACGTTGAGCGTGGTGTGCACCTCGATGCCCGCGTCGAGGAGCTCGAGCACGTCTTGCCATCGGCGCGCGTGACGGCTGCCCTCGACGTTGGTGTGCGCGAGCTCGTCGAGCAGCAACACCTTCGGCTTGCGGAGCAGCGCGCGCTCGAGATCGAACTCCTCGAGTTGGCGGCCGCGATGCTCGAGCTTCTTACGGGGGAGCACCTCGAGGCCCTCGAGTAACGAGGCCGTCTCCTGCCGCCCGTGGGTCTCGACCAGGCCCACCACCACGTCGACGCCCTGCGCCGCGAGCCGCCGCGCCGACTCGAGCATCGCGAACGTCTTGCCCACGCCGGGGGCGAAGCCGAAGAAGAGCTTGAGCCGGGTGCGCTTGTGCTCGTCAGCCGTCACCCGGCGCAGCAGCGCGTCAGGGTCGGGGCGGCGGTCGGCGGGGGTCTCGGGCACGAAGGGAGACTCCCGCGTTCAGGGCGCGGTTTCGAGGGCGGCGTTGAGCGCGGCCACGTCGACCCGCGGCTCGCCGAAGAGGCCCAGGAAGCGCCCCTCGGTGTGCTGGGTGATCAACGCCTGCACCTGATCCACCGACAGCCCCCGCGCCGCCGCGACGCGCTCGGCCTGGTAGCGCGCGGCGGCGATCGACAGGTGGGGATCGAGGCCGCTGCCGCTGGTGGTGACGAGATCGGCCGGCACGGGCTCGAGGTGGCCGGGATGCGCGGCCCGCACGCGCTGCACCCGCGCCTTCACCGCGGCGAGGAAGGCCGGGTTGGTGGGCCCGAGGTTCGAGCCGCTGCTGGCGGTGGGCGTGCCGCTCGAGGGCCGGCTCCAGAACTCGCGAGGTCCGTCGAAGACCTGGCCGACGCGCGCGGGGTGGCCGATCGGCAGCGCCACCAGCACCAGCGGGTACGCGAGGCCGAACAGGCCGGTGAAGAACAGCAGCAACACGATCGACGCACGCATCATGACCCCACCCCCATCGCCGCCAGCCCGACGTCGATCAGCTTGATGCAGGGGAAGGGCAACACCACCCCGCCCAGCCCGAACACCAGCAGATTCCGCGAGAGCACCTGACTGGCCGAGGCCGGCGGCGCGTGGATGCCACGCAGCGCGAGGGGGATCAGCGCCACGATGATCAACGCGTTGAAGATCACCGCCGACATCACCGCGCTCTCCGGCGAGTGCAACCTCATCACGTCGAGCACGCGCAGCGCCGGGGAGGTGGTGGCGAACGCCGCGGGGATGATCGCGAAGTACTTGGCGACGTCGTTGGCGAGGCTGAAGGTGGTCAACGCGCCGCGCGTCATCAGCAACTGCTTGCCGATCTCCACGATGCGGATCAGCTTGGTGGGGTTGGAGTCGAGGTCGATCATGTTCCCCGCCTCCTTCGCCGCCTGGGTGCCGGTGTTCATCGCCACCGCGACGTCGGCCTGCGCGAGGGCGGGCGCGTCGTTGGTGCCGTCACCGGTCATCGCCACCAGGTGTCCGCGCTGCTGGAACGCGCGGATCTTCTCCAGCTTCTGCTCTGGCGTGGCCTCGGACAGGAAGTCGTCGACGCCCGCCTCGGCGGCGATGGCAGCGGCGGTGAGCGGGTTGTCGCCGGTCAGCATCACCGTGCGAATGCCCATGCGCCGCAGCTCGGCGAACTTCTCCCTGATGCCGCCCTTCACCACGTCCTTGAGCTTCACCACGCCGAGGGCCTTCGGGCCGTCGGCCACCACCAACGGCGTCGCGCCCTGCTTCGCCACCTCGGTCACCACGTCGCGCACCTCCGCGGGGAGGGTGTGCCCCTGCGCCTCGAGGAACCGCGCGATGGCGTCGGCCGCGCCCTTGCGGATGCGCCGGCCGGAGAAATCGACGCCGCTCATGCGCGTCTGCGCGGTGAAGGGCACGAAGACGGCGCCGAGCTCTGACAGCTCTCGACCGCGCAGGCCGTGCTGCTTGGCGAGCACCACGATGCTGCGGCCCTCGGGGGTCTCGTCGGCGAGGCTCGAGAGCTGCGCGGCGTCGGCGAGCGTCTGCAACGACACCCCAGGCGCGGGCAGGAAGTCGCTCGCCTGCCGGTTGCCGAGGGTGATGGTGCCCGTCTTGTCGAGCAGCAGCACGTCGACGTCGCCCGCGGCCTCGACCGCGCGACCGCTGGTGGCGATGACGTTGGCCTGGATCAACCGGTCCATGCCGGCGATGCCGATCGCCGAGAGCAGCCCGCCGATGGTGGTGGGGATGAGGCAGACCAGCAGCGCCACCAGCACCGTCAGCGACACCGGCGTGCCCGCGAACGCCGAGAACGGGCGCAGCGTCACCGTGGCCACCAGGAACACGATGGTGAGGGCCGCGAGCAGGATGTCGAGCGCCAGTTCGTTGGGCGTGCGGGTGCGCTTCGCGCCTTCCACCATGGAGATCATGCGATCGAGGAAGGTGTGCCCCAGCTCGTGCGTGATGCGCACCACCAGCCAGTCCGACAACACGCGGGTGCCGCCGGTGACCGCCGAACGATCGCCACCGCTCTCCCGAATCACCGGCGCGCTCTCTCCGGTGATGGCGCTCTCGTCGACCGAGGCGACGCCCTGCACCACTTCACCGTCGGCGGGGATGATCTCCCGCGGCTCGATCAGCACCACGTCGCCCCGGCGCAGCGCCGACGACGAGACGAGCGTCACCGCGGCCCCTCGATCTGGACTCGCCAGCCGCTTCGCCTGCACGTCCTGACGCGACCGGCGCAGCGCCTCGGCCTGGGCCTTGCCGCGCCCCTCGGCCATCGCCTCGGCGAAGTTGGCGAACAGCACGGTGAACCACAGCCACGCGGCGATCGAAAAAGTGAAGCCCGGCGACGCATCCCCCTGCCCCGTCAGCGCGGCGTGAGAGGCGAGCGCAGTGGTGAAGACGCTGCCGAGCGCCACCACCAACATCACCGGGTTCTTCACCAGGCTACGCGGGTCGAGCTTGCGTACCGCGCCCCACAACGCGCCGCGGACGATGCGAGCTTCGAACAAGGGGCGGCTCATGACGCGGCTCCGATCATCTGCAGGTGTTCCACCACCGGCCCCAGCGAGAGCGCGGGCACGAAGGTGAGCGCCCCGAGAAGCGTGATGGTGCCGACCAGCACCACCACGAAGAGCGGCGTGTGGGTCGGCAGCGTGCCGGCCGAAGGAGGCACCTTCTTCCGCGCCGCGAGCGAGCCGGCGATCGCCAGCACGGCGACGATCACCCAGTACCGGCCCATCCACATCGCGACGCCGATCGAGGTGGTGAAGAACGTGCCGTTGACGGTGAGCCCGCCGAAGGCCGAGCCGTTGTTGTTGGCGCCCGAACTGAAGGCGTACAGCAGCTCCGAGAAGCCGTGCGCGCCGGGGTTGCCGAGCGCGCCGGCACCCACCTGCGACGCGATCGCCGTGCCCACCAGCACCGCGCACGAAGGGAGCAGGATGCCGAGCGCCGCCAGCTTCATCTCGCGCGCCTCGATCTTCTTGCCCAGGTACTCGGGCGTGCGTCCCACCAGCAGCCCGGAGATGAACACCGCGACGATGACGTAGAGGAGCATGCCGTACAGGCCCGAGCCCACGCCGCCGAACACGATCTCCCCCAGCTGCATCAGCACCAGCGGCCCCAGCCCGCCCAGCGGCGTGAAGCTGTCGTGCATCGCGTTGACCGAGCCGTTGGAGGCCGCGGTGGTGGCCGTCGACCACAACACCGACGACACCACGCCGAAGCGCACCTCCTTGCCCTCGAGGTGGCCGGCCGACGCATCGACCCCCAGCGCCGAGAGCGCCGGCACCCCCTGCTGCTCGGCCCACAACCCGAGCACCGTCGGAGGCACGAACAGCACCAGCATCGCGACCAGCAGCGCCACGCCCTGCCGGCGATCGCCCACCAGCCGGCCGAGGGTGAAGCACAGCGCCGCGGGGATCAGCAGGATCGCCAACCACTCGAGCAGGTTCGACGCCGGTGACGGGTTCTCCAGCGGGTGCGCGGAGTTCACGTTGAAGAAGCCGCCGCCGTTGGTGCCCAGCTGCTTGATCGCCACCTGCGACGCCACGGGCCCGGTGGAGGCGCCGTCCGCCACCGCCTCCAGGGTCTGCGGCACGCCGGTGAGCTCGAGCAGCACCGCCAGCACCACCGCCAACGGCAGCAGCACCAGCGAGGCGCGCGTCAGATCGACCCAGAAGTTGCCGAGCCCCGTCGCTTGCGCGCGCGTCAACCCGCGGCTGAGCGCCAGCAGCACCGCCAGCCCGGTCGCCGCCGAGAGGAAGTTCTGCGTGGTGAGCGCGACCATCTGCGTGAAGTGGCTGAGCGTCGTCTCGCCCCCGTAGGCCTGCCAGTTTGTGTTCGAGGCGAAGCTGATCGCCGTGTTGAACGCCACGTCGGGGCTCACCGGCCCGAGCCCGGCAGGGTTGAGCGGCAGCCCGTGCTGCACCCGTTGCAGCGCGTAGACCACCAGCGCGCCGAGCAGGTTGAACACCAGCAGCGCGACGGCGTAGCGGGACCACGACATCTCGGACGAGGGGTCGATGCCCGCGAGGCGGAACAGCCCACGCTCGAGCCGCGTCGGGCCACGAGACTCACCCAGCAGCCGCGCCAGTCCTTCGCCGAGCGGCCAGGCGAGCAACCCCAACACCGCGAGCGAGGCCACCAGCTCGATCACCGCGTGGGCGGTCATGACAGCCGCTCCGGGAAGAGCAGCGCGAAGAAGAGGTACCCCAGGAGCGCGAGGGCGAGCGCGCCCCCCAGCCAGACGAGCGTGGTCATCGAAGGCTCCGGTCAGAGGCGCTGGCAGAGCGAGACGAAGCCCCGCGTCAGCGCGAAGAGGAACAGCAGGGTCAGCACCGCGGCGGCGTCGTTCATCGTCCACCTCGCAGCAGCAACATGCCGAGCGACACCGCGCCCGAGAGCACCGCGAGCGCGAGCTGCAGCTGCGGCACGTCGACGCCCCACGCCGGCCCGAGCAGCACCACCACCGAGATCACCAGCACCAGCAGCGGCACCACCAGGCCCGCCACGTCACGCACGGGAGGTTCCATGGTCGGCCTCACAGCTTCACCATCAGCGCCACCGTCAGCCGGTCTTCGGTCTTCGAGAGATCGGGCGCCCAGCCCTCGACGGTCGAGCCCGGCGCGCCCTGGTTCCCACCGGGGGGCGTCACCCCGCCGTGGCCGGTGAAGTACGGCACGCTCGCCGCGCGGTGGTTGAACTCGACGTGCAGGGTGACGAAGGGCCGCGGCATCACGTCGGCCGCCACCTGGAGATCCCACGCCTGGTACGGATCGCCGGGGTTGGCGGTGAAGTACGGCGTGCCCGAAGACGCGGTCGCGCCGTTGATGGGCGGCAGCAGCACGAGGTACCGGCCGGGGTTGGTGATCGCCCCGCCGCCGACGGTGAAAGCCAGCCGGTCTTCGGCGAGCCACACGCGGTGGTAGGCCATGAAGCCGAGGAAGAACTGGGTGTCGCAGGTGACGCCGCCGCCGAACTCACAGCCCGCGTCGAGCGTCACCGAGAAGGCCGCCTTGCTGACGAAGGTCTTCGGCGAGTCGAAGTACTTCACCATCACGCTGTCGTCGGTGTGCACGCGGTAGCGCAGCGCGTTCCCGAGCGTGTCGGTGCCGAAGTACTGGTTGCCGTTGATCGACAGCCAGCCCGTGGGCCGCCACATGATCTGCCCGCCGCCGCCGATGCCGTTGTTGAAGCGGCCGTACGACTGCCACCCGTTGACCAGCCACGGCTCGATCTTCAGCCGATCGCTGACGAAGATCTGCGCGCGCACGCCATTGAAGAACCACGGGGTGTTCGAGCTGACGTACGAGGGCTGGTACGTCCAGTTGTCGAAGTTGTAGTAGCTCCACAGACCCACGTACGACATGAAGATGCCGGCCTGCACGTTGATGCCGTGCAGCGCATCGAAGTGGTACCCGGCGTAGGCCTCCGAGAGATACCGGTACGCGTCGGCGAGGTTCCACTGGCCACGGGAAGGGCTCGAGTCGTTGCGCGGGGTGGTCTGCGAATACAGGCCGAACTGGGTCATCAGCCGGGCCTGCACATTCTTGTAGTTGAAGTCGCCGCCGAACCCGAGCTGGGTGACCTGCACCTCGCCGTGACGGAACACCTCGCTCGAGCCCGAGATGGTGTTGTCGACGGGGTTGGCGAAGCTGTGGTGGTAGACCGTGTCGAGCCGAACCTCGCCGGTGAAGGGGCCGAAGCTCAGCGGCTTCTCCTGCGCGCCGGCGTTGCCGGGCACCCAGCTGAAGTCGGCGAACGAGAAGGGAGCCGCCTCTTCCGCCAGCGCGACCGACGACGTCAGACACAACAACGAGAGCAACGAACGCATGCGACGACCTCCATGGGAGATCGATGTAGCGGTCGGTGGATCAGCCGGGCGTCAAGAGGCGGGTGACGCGCATCAAGAGCGCATCAAAGATCACGCCTGCCGCAGCGGGGTGCGCTTGAGCAGCGCCTTGCGACGGTGGTGCAGATCGAGGTTGAGCGGGTCGAGGCCCAGCGTCAGCTCGACGACCTTCAGCGACTCGACGATCTGCCCTTCACGCTCGTGGCCGGTGGCGGTCAGCAGCTGGAGCTGCACGCGCGCCTCGGTGCCCTCGTTGGTCTTCAGGAAGCGCTTGCGCAGCTCCTCGAGCTCGGTGGCGCGCAGGCCGGCGGCGAGGCACACGCCGATGCCCTTCCAGTTGAGGCGCTGGCCGTCGAACTCGGCGCGCCGGCTGGGGTTGCTGAGCACCTCGACGGCCTGGCGCAGCCGCTCCTGCGCGGCCTCGATCTGCTTGCGCTGCCCCGGCGAGACGGGGCGCTTGGTGACCAGCTCGTTGAGCTGGTTCGAGAGCTCGCGGCCCCGCGCCTTGACGGTGGGGATGTCGGCGTCGAGCGGCAGGCCGAGCACCACGTAGTGATCGCCCTGAATGCGCTTGCGCACGTCGGTCAGGAGCCGCTCGGTGAGCGGATCATCGGCGACCGACTGCACCGGGGCCGGCGTGTTGGGCGCGACGGGCAGCCCGCGGGTGAGGTGATCGAGCGCCTCGCGCTGCTCGGGCTTCACGTTGATGAACTGCACGCCGAAGCCCTGCGGCATGTTCCACGCGCTGGCCTGCTCGGCGCTGACGTGGCGCACGACGTCGCCGACCAGCGGCCCCACGCCGGGGAGCGTGACGGTGACGCGCGAGAAGATGCGCGGCGCCTGGGTGCTGCACACGAAGCACCCCGCGCGCGAGACGTCCTGACAGGGGAGCGTGTGTTCGACGCCGGTCTCGAGACGCACGGTGAGATCGAAGCGCGCGACGTGGCGAGGCACCGACGGCACCGGCGGCGCAGGGGCAGCGGGGGTGACGCGGGAGAGCACCGCGTCGGCGGGGGCCGGCGTGGCGCGCTGGGCGGCGGGCTCGGCGGTGGGCGGCACCAGCACCCCGCTCGCGCTGCTCGACGATTCCTTGAGTGCCAGCTCGAGCGCCAGGCCGAAGTCGCCGCAGGTGGCGAAGCGCGCCTCGGGCTTCTTCGCCAGCGCCTTCATGATCACCGACGACAGCGCGCGCGGCACGTTGGGGTTGAGCTCGTGCGGAGGCTTGGGTTCCTGGCTGAGGTGGGCCACGAGCATCGAGGTGATGTTCATGCCCGCGAAGGGGGTCTTGCCGGTGGCCAGCTCGTAGGCGATCACGCCCAGCGAGTACTGATCGGTGCGACCGTCGATCTCCACCCCGCTGGCCTGCTCGGGCGCCATGTAGTCGGGCGTGCCGATGATGACGCCGGTGGCGGTCTTCCGGCTCGAGACGGTGCTGTGGAGCTTGGCGATGCCGAAGTCGAGGATCTTGACGAAGTCTTCCTGGCGGCCGCGCTTCACCAGCATCAGGTTCTCGGGCTTGAGATCGCGGTGCACCACGCCGGCTTCGTGGGCCTGATCGAGCGCGTCGCAGACCTGCACCAGGATCGGCACCGCCCGCGACATCGGCATCGGGCCCTGCTGCACGAGGGTCTCGACCGAGCGCCCCTCGAGGTACTCCATGACGAGGTAGTAGCGGTTGGGCGGCAGCACGTTCATGTCGAAGATGCTGACGATGTTCGCGTGACCGATGAGGTTGACCGAGCGCGCCTCGGCGTAGAAGCGCTGCACGAGATCGCCGTTCGACGCGAGGTGCTCGTGGAGGAACTTGATCGCCGCCCGGCTGCCGATGCCGGTGTGCTCGCCGAGGTACACCGAGCCCATGCCGCCGGTGCCGAGCAGCTTGAGGATCTTGTAGCTGCCCACCTGCGCGCCGAGCAGCGGGTCGACGGCCGCCGCGGGCGTGAGGAACATCGGCGTCAGCTGCTCAGGCGACGGGGTGTTGCTCACGTTGACGTGGGTGTCGGTGTGGACCGGCTGCAGCGGGCTGCTGCCAGACGACCACGGAACAGACGGCGGCAGTCCCGATTGACACTCGCCAGCTCCGTGTTCGTTTCCGCATGCCTGGCAGTGCATCGTGGCCCCCGGACCTACACCAGAAAGTGAGCGACCGTAACGCATCCCGCCAGAGGGCGGGAGGCCGGTCTTTTCACATTATTCAGGTAGGGCTTTCGCAGGGTTCTTCACGCCCATGAGCTGGGCGGTGATGAACTCGTCGAGGTCGCCATCGAGCACCTTGTCGGGCTGACCCGACTCGACGCCGGTGCGGAGGTCTTTGACCATGCGGTACGGCGCCAGCACGTAGCTGCGGATCTGCGAGCCGAAGCTGATGTCGGACTTGTTGCCTTCGCGCGCGGCCGACTCGGCTTCCCGCTTCTTGACCTCGAGATCGTAGAGGCGCGACCGGAGGATCTGGAACGCCATGTCCTTGTTGGCGCTCTGGCTGCGCTCGGTCTGCACGGTGAGCACGATGTTGGTGGGAATGTGCCGGAGCTGGGCGGTGGAGCTGGTCTTGTTGACCTTCTGACCGCCAGCGCCGCCGCCGCGAATGAACTTCAGCTCGATGTCCTTCTCGGGGATGTCGATTTTGATCTCGTCATCGACCTCCGGGTAGACGTCGACCGACGCGAACGAGGTGTGGCGCCGCGCGTTCGAGTCGTATGGCGAGATGCGCACCAGCCGGTGCACGCCCATCTCGGCCTTCATGTACCCGTAGGCGTTCTCGCCCTCGATGCGCAGCGATGCGTTCTTGATGCCCGCTTCTTCGCCGGCGTTGTAGTCGCTCAGCTCGACCTTCCAGCCGCGGCGCTCGCAGAAGCGGGTGTACATGCGCAGCAGCATCGACGCCCAGTCCATCGACTCGGTGCCACCGGCGCCGGCGTTGATGTCCACGAAGCAGTTGAGGCGATCGCTGGGGCCCGAGAGCATCTTCTCGAGCTCGAGCTGCTTGACGGCCTCTTCCACGCCCGGGAGCGCGGCGATGCCTTCCTGCGTGCTGGCCGGGTCGCCCATCTCCTCGCCCAGCTCCATCAGCGTCTTCGCGTCGTCGAAGCGGCGCTGGGTGGCCTCGAAGGCCGCGACCTTCTTCTCGAGGAGCGTCTTCTCCTTGAGCATGCCCTGCGCCTTGACGTTGTCGTTCCAGAAGTCGGGCAACGTCGAGTCGCGCTCGATCAGCGCGATGCGGCTCTTCTTGCGGTCGACGTCAAAGCGACCCCCGGAGGCTCGAAAGCCTCGCGTGGAGCTCACTCATCTTCTCGGTGATCTGATCGTTCGCCATGGCAGGGACCCCAGTACGACGGTGGGTCCGGGTGACGCAAGCCGCATTCGCCTGCTGACTTTCGGGGGCGGGATCGTTAACTCAGCGCCCATCCGTTCCACCTCAACCAAGGAGAAAGACATGAAGTTCGAACTCGCGCCGCTCCCCTACGCCAAGACCGCGCTCGCCCCTCACATGAGCGAGGAGACGTTCTCGTTCCACTACGAGAAGCACCACCAGGCGTACATGACGAACCTCAAGAACCTGCTCGAGGGCAAGCCGGAGGCCGAGAAGAGCCTCGAGGAGATCGTCAAGACCTCGTCGGGCAAGGTCTTCAACAACGCGGCGCAGGTGTGGAACCACGACTTCTTCTGGAAGTCGATGAAGCCGGCCGGCGGTGGTGAGCCCACGGGCGCGCTGGCCGAGGCGATCACCCGCGACTTCGGCAGCTACGCCGAGTTCAAGAAGCAGTTCGCGGACGCGGCCGTCGGCCAGTTCGGCTCGGGCTGGGCCTGGCTGGTGAAGGAAGGCGACAAGCTGAAGATCGTCACCACCAGCAACGCCGAGACGCCGCTGACCAAGGGCCAGACCGCGCTGCTGACCTGCGACGTGTGGGAGCACGCGTACTACATCGACTACCGCAACCTCCGCGCGAAGTTCGTCGAGGTCTTCCTCGCGAGCCTCGTGAACTGGGACTTCGCGGCCGCCAACTTCAAGTAACCGATCCCACCCTCTCCCTGCGCAGCGGGGAGAGGGCCGGGGTGAGGGGCAGGCCCTGCGCGGCCGCCCCGTAGAACTCGAACAACCGCGTGACGGCGATCGCGTTGAGCACGTGCCACACGGCGTGGCCGGTGATCGCGTGGTTGTCGGGGTCGCACACCAGCCCGGTCTTGTCGGTGACCCAGATCGCGAACGCGGTCGTCACGAGACCCAGCGCCTGAGCGAAGTACCGAAACTGCGGGCTGTGCCCCCGCACCTTCGCGCGCAGCTCGAGCACGATGCCCGACACCAGCTCGAGCGCGAACAGCGGAATGCCCGCGGGCTTGACCACCAGCACGATCGCCATCGGAGCGACCACCAGCCCCACCCACGCGAGGCCGATCTGCCGATCCGTCCACCCGCGCACGCGGCCGAGGGCAAAGGCGAGCAAGAGCCCCGACAGCAAGAACATCCCAAAGAGATCGACGAGCTCGCCGGCGAAGGTGCCGGTGGCGTGAAAGGCGAACGAGCCCAGGCCGATCATCACGTTGGCGATCGCCACCCCGCCCAGCAGCCACGAGCGCCGCGCCTCGGGCCGCGTCATCAGCCACGCCCCCAGCGCGACGTAGGCCATCGACGACCACGCGTTCGACGGCTCGACGACCGACGCGCAGAGGCGCGCCTCACAGAAGCTGACCGACGCCGTCTCCCAGCCATCCCACGGGCAGGTGTTCATGGCGGCCCTTCTCTCCCATGTGGCGCAAGTCGTCGTCTCGGGTTGCCTCGACGCAGGAATGGTGACTGACTCCGGGGTCTTGCAGCGGTGGCTGGCCGGCACCGCAGGACCGAACTTCGGATCTCATGCCTCCAGACGAATCAGAGTTCTTCCGCAAACAGCCGCAGCAGTCGCGCTCGCGCTCGGTGGTCAACGCGATCCTCCAGGCGGCCGATCAGCTGCTCGAGCGCACCGGTGATCCGCAGAAGGTGTCGCTGCAGGGCATCGCGCAGCGCGCCGGCGTGGGCATCGGCTCGCTCTACGACTACTTCGCCAACCGCGAGGGCCTGCTGGGCGCCTTCCTCGCGCGGCTGACCGACGCCAACTTCGCCGCCCTCGAGCACGAGGTGAACGGCACGAAGAAGCTGCCGTTCGACGAGGCCATTCCGCTCATCGTCGACGCCACGCTCAAGACGTACCTCGAGAAGCCCGAGCGCACCAAGGCGACCATCAACACCATCTTCCGCCTGGGCTGGGTGAAGCCGGTGATCAGCGAGCGCGACCGCTTCGCGAAGGTGCTCACCAGCCGCCTGCGCCACGACTACCCGGCGCTCGACGAAGCGCGCGTGCAGTTGATGTCGGAGGTGTTGTGCGACTGCGTGATGGGCGTGGTGATGGCCGAACTCTTCCGCGAGCCCGACGCCGAGCGCGAGGTGCGGGTGCGCGAAGAGCTGGTGACGCTCGTGCGGCAGCGGGTGTCGAACCTGGTCGCCTCGCAGAAGAAGTGAGCTGAGCTCACGCCGCCTTCGCGCGCTGGTGACGCTCGTGCAACCACCACAGCGCCGCGAAGCCGACGTTCACCGGCACGAGGATCGCGAGGATGTTGCCGTTGGCCTGATCGAAGCTCGGCAGCACCTTCAGCAGCACGCCCAGCACCGAGAGCACCGCCAGCGCCGACCACACCAGGCGGTTGCCCTTCACCGCGCGCTTCGAGCCCCAGGCGAGCATCAGGCCGAGCGGAAACAGCGCCAGCGTGAGCGGGTTCGCCTGGAAGAGGTTCTCGTTGCCGAAGGTCACGTCGTGATCGGTGAACGACATCAGGAAGCCCAGCGCCGAGCCCAGTACGCCCAGCCCCAGGCCCAGCAGCGCGGTGTAGAGCCCGAGCAGCACCCGCGGGAGCTTCTTGCCGTCGCGCCCCCAGTGCCCCAGCGCGTGCGCGAGGCCCGCGAGCAGCAGACCGATCATCGCCTCGTAGGGGATCCAGTTCGGCGCGGTCGCGGGCGGCGGCGTGCGCGCGCTCTTGAACCAGTACCCCTGCTGCTTGACCAGCGGGCGCGTGGTGCCGTCGGCGCGCGTGACCTGCAGCTTCGCGAGCTGGAGCTCGAGCTCGTCGGGCAGATACGCGTCTTGCTGCTGGGTGATGGGCTTGTCGAGCGAGTCGGCCTGCAGGAAGTCGAGCACCAGCGACATCACCGGGTCGACCATCGAGTAGCGCAGCGTGTGCTGCCGCAGCGTCATCCGCGAGGGGCCGGCGGTCGCCTTCTTCAACTGCCCGCCGATGGCCTCGTCGATGATGTCGCGCGGCCGGGTGGAGCAGTTGTCGTTGTAGTGGTGGTACCGGTAGTTGCGGTTCTCGGGCAGCACGTGCGTGCCGAGCCGTTTGGCGATCTGCAGCGCTTCGTCGGGCGTGAGATCGAGCTCCTGCAGCCGCACGTCGCGCTTGAGGATCTCCTTGTAGAAGCCGTACGTCGCGCGCACCGAATCGTCGGCCACCCAGAAGATCAACCGGCCCTTGATGAAGTCCTTCACGAAGCCGACGGTGTCGCCTTCCTTCGGGCCGAACATCCCGAAGTTGTAGAGGCGCGCGTGGTTGAGGCGGCGGTCTTCGATCACCACCGCGGTGTGGCCCCACCACTCGGTGAGCGTGTCACCGGGGCTGAAGGTGACGATCGTCACGCCGAGATCGGCGGGGTTGCTCTCCCCGGTCATCCACGGCGGGAGAGACTGCGCGGAAGCGGTCGCGAGCAGGAGCGTGAGGGCGTGAAGCACGGGCGGGCCTGTAGCGCAGTTGCGCGCGGCAATGAACCGGCGGCCGCGCCCGGTGTTCCCGCGGCTACTGCTTGAACCAGCGCTGCTCCGGATCGGCGCTGTCTCCGGCGGCGGCCTGCTTGCGCTGCGTCAGCTCAACCGGCTCGAGCCCCGCGGCCTTGAGCGCCCCGGGGCCGGCGATCACCTGCGGCGGCGCCTCGACGGCCGGCGGCTCGATGATCACCTTGGGGAGATCTTCGCTGGTGGTGCTGGTCGGCACGGGGATCGACGCGCGAACCGTCTCTTCGCTGCGGCCCGCCTGGCGGTGGGCCTCGACCGGGGCCGAGTTCGCGTCGGTGATGTACTGCGTCACCGCCTCGCGGATCACCGCGCCCACCGACTGCTGCAGCCGGCTGGCGAGCTGGGTGAGCGCATCAGCCAACTCGGGCGGCGAGCGGAAAGCGAGCGTGCGCACGCCCTGCATCAACTGGGTGAGCTCCTGGAGCGCCGCCGAGGGGCGCGCGACGTTGAAGTCGCCGCTGTCCAGCATCGCGCGAATGCGCCGGGACAAGTCCTCCCGCGTGTACCAGCTACCGTCGAGGAAGATGGCCTCAGCGTCCACGTCGATGGGGAATTGGCTCATGGGAACGGAAGCCTAGCCCACGGAGTTCCCTTGCGTCGTCGCGTGTTCTCGGGAATGTGTCAGGCGCCTTGGTTCGACTGCTGTCGCTCGTTTGCGTGCTGGCTGGGGCGGCTCCCGCTGCGGAGCCCGATGGCGGACTCGCGCCTCCCTTCCAGCTCTCGGTGCGTCTGAGCCCCGAGAAGGTGAAGCTCGGGGAACCCACCACGCTGGAGGTGCTCGTCGCACACGAGCCCGGCCAGCGGTACGAGCTCAAGACCCCCGGCGACCTCGGCGACTTCGACTACCTCGGGCAGGAACGCAGCCGCGTCGACGGCGCCGATCGCTCGACCACCACCCTGAAGATCAAGCTGTCGGCGTTTCAGCTCGGCCAGCTCGACACGCCGAACCTCGAGCTCGAGGTGACGTCTCCCGACGGGGTGGTGACCCTGCCGGTGCCGCGCGCGAAGCTGGAGGTCGTCTCGTCGCTGCCCGCTGACGCGCAGACGAAGGGCGCGAACCTGTACGACGTGAAGCCGCCCGAAGAGGTGCCGGTGCGCACCTGGCGGCTGCTCTACATCCTCGCGGGGCTGCTCGCGCTCGCGGCGCTCGGCTACCTGATCAACAAGTACCTGCAGCGGCCCAGGCCGGTCGCGGTGGTGAACCTGCCGCCGCCCGAGCCGCTCCACGTGCGCGCGACGAAGGCTCTCGACGCGCTGGCCGCCGAGAACCTGCCAGGCAAGGGCGAGTTCAAGCCGTACTACTTCCGCCTCTCGGAGATCGTCCGCGGCTACCTCGGTGAGCTGTACGGCTTCGAGGCGCTCGAGAGCACCACGCCCGAGCTGCTCACCGCGCTGCGCGCCCGCACCACGCCCGGCCTGCCGATGAACGACCTGGTCGCCTTCGCCGAGTCGTCCGACTTCGTGCGCTACGCGAAGCAGGAACCGTCGCTCGAGCAGTGCAAGGCCGACCTCGAGCTGGCCTACCGCATCGTCCACTCCACCCAGGCGGCCGCCGCGCCGCCGCGAGCCGCGCCGTGATCGACTTCGGGATCTTTCACAGCCCGCAGTGGCTCTGGCTCCTCGTGTTGGCGCCGGTGTTCGTGCTCTGGGCGTGGCTCGAGAAGAAGAAGCGCGCGGTGCTCCGGTTCTCGGCGGCCACGCAGCTCTTCAAGCAGGGCCGCGGCGTGCGCCCGTACCTGCTGTGGCTCCTGCCCGCGCTGCGCCTCGGCGCCTTCGTGCTCGCCGTCATCGCCCTCGCGCGCCCACAGGAACGCGACAGCCGCGTGAAGGACCTCAGCGTCGAAGGCATCGACATCATGATCGCCCTCGACCTCTCGACGTCGATGGAGGCCGCCGACTTCCGGCCCAACAACCGGCTCCACGTCGCGAAGGAAGTGCTCACCGAGTTCCTCGCCGGCCGCACCAACGATCGCATCGGCCTCGTGGTGTTCTCGGGCGCGGCCTACACCCAAGCGCCGCTCACCCTCGACTACGGCGTACTCAAGGAAGTCATCAAGCAGCTGCGCACCCGCGTGCTCGAAGACGGCACCGCCATCGGTGACGCGGTGGCCACGGCGCTCAACCGGCTGCGCGACTCCGAGGCCAAGAGCCGGGTGGTGGTGCTGATCACCGACGGCGACAACAACGCCGGCCGCGTGTCGCCCATCGACGCCGCCGAGGCGGGCAAGGCGCTGGGCATTCCCGTGTACACCATCCTCGTCGGCAAGGGCGGCAAGGTTCCCTTCCCCGCCGGGCAGGACATCTTCGGCCAGATGGCGTGGCGCGAGGTCGAGATCCCCATCAACCCCGAGCTGCTGCAGAAGATGGCGTCGATGACCGGCGGCGAGTTCTACCGCGCGACCGACCGTGACTCGCTCAAGGAAGGCCTGCAGAAGGTGCTCGACTCGCTCGAGCGCAGCAAGCTGCTGGAGGGCGGCGCGATGGCCACCTACCGCGAGCTGTTCCACCAGTACCTGCTCGCCGCGGCCTTCCTGCTGGTGCTCGAGTTCTTCCTCAAGTCGACGGTGCTGAGGGTGTTCCCGTGACGCCGTGGCGCTTCACCCTGCTGGGCTACAAGGCGGGCTTCGCGCAGCCCTGGTTCCTGCTGGGCATCGGCGTGGCCCTGCTGCTGGGGTTGATCGCCCTCGTGGTGTCGGTGCGGCGCAGCGCGCGCCTCGCCAAGGCCGTGCCCAACCGGCTGGCCGACGTGCTCGCGCCGGGCGTCTCGGTGGTGCTCCCGTCGATGCAGAGCTCGGCCTACACCCTGGCGCTGATGTTCTTCGCGCTCGCGCTCGCCCAGCCGCAGTGCGGCGAGAAGGCCGAGGTCGCCAAGCGCCGCGGCATCGACGTGGTGGTCGCGCTCGACGCCTCGAAGTCGATGTACGCGCGCGACGTCACGCCCTCGCGGCTCGAGCGCGCCAAGCTCGAGCTCACCACCCTGCTCGACTCGCTCAAGGGCGACCGCGTGGGCCTGGTGGTGTTCGCCGGCGACGCCTTCATTCAGTGCCCGCTCACGTCCGACTACGCGGCCGCCAAGGTCTTCCTGCGCGCGGTGGACCCGGAGCAGATGCCGCAGGGGGGCACCAACATCGGCGCCGCGCTGCTGCTCTCGCGGCAGGTGCTCGAGAACGCCGATCGCGGCGCGAAGGATCGCGTGGTGGTGCTGCTGTCAGACGGTGAAGATCTCACCGGCGACATCGGCGAGGGCATCGACGCGCTCAAGGACTTCAACGCCAGGGTGCTGGCCATCGGCATCGGCAGCGACACCGGCGAGCCGATCCCCATCCTCAATCGCAACGGCGACGTCGCCGGCTACAAGAAAGACGAGAACGGCGTCACGGTGATCAGCCGCCTCGATCGCGCCGGCCTCACCCGCATCGCGTCGGCCACCGGCGGCGAGTTCTTCACCCAGCCGCGCGGCGTGGCGATGGCCGAGGTGGTGAAGATCATCGATCAGCTCCAGAAGAGCGAGCTCGAGAGCCGCGTCACCATGAAGTACGGCGAGATGTACCAGCCGTTCCTCGGCGTCGGCCTGCTGTTCCTGGTGCTGGGGTTCCTCATTCTTCCGTCGTGGCGCCGCTCGGGTCGCGCGCTGGCGCTCTTCGTGGTGCTGGGCACCGCCGCCCGCGTGGAAGCCAGCGGCCCGTTCGAGAAGAACCACCCCGAAGTCGAGCGCGGCACCGAGGCCTGGGACGCGCAGAAGTTCGACGAGGCGCTCACCCACTACGACGCCGCGCTCAAGGAGAAGCCTGCCGACGCGCGCGTGCAGTACAACCGCGGCCTCGCGCTCCACAAACTCAACCGCAACGACGAGGCGAAGCAGGCGCTGCAGTCGGCGCTGGAGCTCGATCGCTCGGGCGAGCTGGCCGGCAAGATCCACTACAACCTCGGCAACGTCGCCGCGGCGATGGGCGACAAGAAGCTCGCGGTGCAGGAGTACCGGCAGGCGCTGCGCAAGAACCCCGACGACGAGCTGGCCCGCCACAACCTCGAGGTGCTGCTCAAGAACCTGCCCCCCGAGCAGAACCAGGGGAAAGACGGCGGCACGCCCGACGCGGGTGGCCACGACGGCGGGCGCCCCGATGCGGGTGAAGACGGCGGGGTGAATGACGGCGGCGCCGACGCCGGTCGCCCCGATGGCGGCCGCCCCGACGGGGGCGACGGCGACGCCGGCCTGAGCGACGGGGGCGCCGACGCAGGGGCCGACGGAGGCCAGAGCCCGGGGGATGGCGGACAGGGTGACGGTGGTTCTGGTGATGGCGGTCAAGGAGATCAGGACAAGCCGGGCGACGCCGGTGCGTCCCAGCAGGACCAGCCCGGTGACGGTGGCAGCGACGGCGGGTCCGAGTCACAGGACGGCGGCGTGAGCGAGAGCCAGGAAGCGAAGCTCGAAGACGGTGGGGTCGACGTGAGCAAACAAGACGCGGAGAAACTGCTCGACTCGATGAAGGCCACCGAGAAGAACCTCCAGCTGTGGCGTTTCAAGCAGAAGAGCCCGAAGAGTGATCCCCATGGCAAGGACTGGTAGCGCCCTCGTCATCGCGTTGATGGCCACGGCTGCGTTCGCGCAGGAGCCGTCGGTCACCATGCAGGCCGATCGCGAGCGCGTCGGCAACGAGGACACCTTCCGCGTCGAGATCGTCGTCGCCAACGCGCCGCAGAACGCCTCGCTCCAGTTGCCGGTGACGGACGACTTCGAGGTGCTGGGCCGCAGCCAGTCGACGCAGATGAGCTACTCGGTCGGCCCGGGCGGCGTGGGCACCGTCACCCACGTGCAGAAGCACACCCTGACCATGCGGGCCAACCGCACCGGGCGGCTGACGATCCCCCCCGCCACGCTCAAGTCGCCGACCGGCACCGTGTCCACGCGGCCGGTGCAGATCGAGGTGGTGTCCGGTCGCCTCGCGCCCGAGCGCAACACCCGCCGGCCGACGCCCAACCCGTTCGGCTTTCCCCCCGGCTTCCCCGGCGTGCCCGGCTTCGACGACGACGGCGACCCGCTGGGAGATCCACTCGCCGGCATCGAGCCCGAGGTGCCGACCGGCGACTCCGATCTCTTCCTGCGCGCCAGCCTCGACAAGAGCGAGGTCTACGTCGGCGAGCAGGCGATGCTCACCATTCACCTGTACTCGCGCGTCGATCTCTCGACCGTGGACTCGGTGACGATGCCCAAGCTCGATGGCTTCTTGAGCCAGGACTACAAGACGCCCAACACGCTGATGTCGGAGCAGCGGCTGATCGGCGGCGTGCCGTACCGCGAGTACCTGCTGCGCCAGAAGGCGATCTTTCCCCTCAAAGCCGGCACCGTGCCCATCGAGCCGGTCGAGGCCGACATCACCACCGGCCTCATCTTCGCGGGCCGCCGCGTGCACAAGAAGGGCAACGAGCTGAAGCTGGTGGTGCGCCCGCTGCCGCCGGGGCCGGCGACGACCATCGTGGGGCGCTGGCGGCTCTCGCGCGAAGTCTCGCAGACCGAGGTCGCGCTGGGCGAGCCGGTGCAGGTGAAGTTGATCCTCGAGGGGCGCGGCAACCTGCAGGGCGTTCAGCTCCCGCCGCTCGGGGCGCCCTCAGCGTTCAAGGTCTTCGACCCGGAGACCACCGACAAGCCCTCGACCAACAAGGCCGTCGTCGGCGGCACCCGCACCCTCGAGTACACGCTGGTGCCGCAGCAGACCGGCACCTTCGAGCTGCCCGGCCTCACCGTGCCGTACTTCGACCCCGAGCAGCGCAAGTACCAGGAGATGCGCGTCGACCCGGTCACCCTCACCGTCAGGCCCGGCGTCGGCGGCGCCAACACCGTCGCCGTGCCCGGCACCCCGGCGCTCACCGCCCCCGGCCCGAAGAACCAGCTCGTGGCGGGTGGGCTCAAGTCGCTGCGCCACACCGCGCGCTTCAGCGCCCCGAAGACAGAGCTCAGCGCGCAGCCGTGGTTTCTCCCGGTGGCGTTGGCCCCCTTGATCCTCACCGTGCTCGCCGGCGCCTTCGTCTTCGTGCGCGGCAGCCTCGGCCCGGAGAGCAACGAGTCGATCAAGAAGAAGCAGGCCCGCGCCGCCCGCAAGCGCCTCGCCGCCGCCGAGAAGCTGCTGACCAGCGGCTCGACCAACGACTTCTACGCCGAGGTCGAGCGCGCGTTGACCAGCTTCATGAGCGCGAAGCTCGGCACGCCGGTGATCGGCATGGTGCGCGCCGACCTGCTGGCGAAGCTCACCGAGGCCGGCGTCGTCGAGACCGAACGGCAGCGCATCATTCAGGTGCTCGAGACCTGTGACACCGGCCGGTATGCGCCGGGCATGGGCGAGGCCTCGGCGCGCCAGCGCGCGCTCGACGACGCCGCGGCGGCGATGGAGGGCTGGTCGTGATCTCGCTCGTGCTCGCGTTGACCCTCGCGCAGTACACGCCGCAGGAGGCCCAGGCGCTCTTCGTCGAGGCCAACGACGCCTACTACAAGGGCGACTACCCCGCCGCGAAGGAACGCTACGAGAAGCTGCTGAAGGCCGAGCTCGGCGGGCCCGACGTGCTGTTCAACCTCGGAACCACCCACCTCGCGGCCAACGAGCTCGGGCCGGCGATGCTGTACCTCGAGCGCGCGGCGCGCCTGTCTGACGACGACGACATCGGCGCCAACCTCGCCGTCGCGCGGCAGCGGCAGGTCGATCAGGTGGTCGGCGCCGAGCTGAGCGCCGTGCCCTTCACCCAGCGGCTGTCGGAGGCGCTCAACGAGCGCGTGGTGAGCCTCGCCTTCCTCATCACCTGGTGGCTGGGCTTCGCGCTGCTGTGGCTGGCGTGGCGTCAGCGCCGGGTGGTGCTCAGCCTGGTGAGCGCCTTCGCGTTGCTGATCGGCGCCGCGCTCGGTGGGGCGCTGCTGGTGCACGCGCACGTGAAGGCCTCGGTCGAAGAGGGCATCGTGATGCCCGACGTCGCGAAGGTGCGCGAGTTCCCCGGAGACACGGCGAAGGTGTCGTTCGAGGTGCACGCCGGCCTCAAGGTCCGCATCATGGAGACTTCCGGAAAGTACGCGCGGGTGCGCTTGCCGAACGCCCTCGAGGGGTGGACGGAGAAGGAAGGCCTGGTGTCGCTGTGACCGACTCGATGATCGAAGTGGTGGACGTGACGAAGGTCTACCGCCGCGGCAAGAACGAGATCCGCGCCCTCGACGGCGTGTCGCTGAGCGTGCCGAAGGGCCAGTTCCTGTCGGTGATGGGCAGCTCCGGCTCGGGCAAGTCGACGATGCTCAACCTGCTCGGCGCGCTCGACGTGCCGTCTTCGGGGCAGCTGCGCATCGACGGCAAGGAGATCTCCCGCTTCCCCGACGACGAGCTCTCGAAGTTCCGCCGCGATCGGCTCGGCTTCATCTTCCAGTTCTTCAACCTGCTGCCCACGCTCACCGCCATCGAGAACGTGATCCTCCCCGAGCTGCTGGCCGGTAAGTCGCGCGACGAGCTCGAGCCCAAAGCGAAGGCGCTGCTCGAGCAGTTCGGGCTCAAGGGCCGCGACACGCACCGCCCCGACGAGCTGTCCGGCGGCCAGATGCAGCGCGTCGCCATCGCCCGCGCGCTGCTGTCCGAGCCCGCGCTGCTCCTGGCCGACGAGCCCACCGGCAACCTCGACTCGAAGACCGGCGCCGAGGTGCTTCGCCTCATTCGCGACGCCACTCGCGAGCGCAACCTCACCGTGGTGATGGTGACGCACGACGCGCAGGCCGCCTCCGTGGGAGATCGCGTGGTTCGCCTCGCCGATGGCCGCGTGGTGGGCGACGACCCTGCCCGTGCGGCGGCCTGAGTCACTGGCGACTTCTTTGTCTCACGCTGCGGGAATCAGGTAAGAGAGGTGTGTCTTTGGGGGGGTTCTTCAGCAAGGAACCCACAGTGGTACGCATCGCTCCTGACGTTGGCCGAAACAGAGTCCTCATCACCCTGGCCGGGCAGCCCACGCTCGACCACTACGCCGAAGCAGAGCGGCAGCTTCGTGATGCCCTCAGTCGGTTGCGCGCGCCGGTCGATGTGCTGTCTGACATTCGCGAGCTCGACAGCATGAGCGACGATCTCGTCGACGCCTTCCGGAAGATCGGCACCACCCTGTCCACCTTCGGCGTGCGACGCGTGGTGCGCGTCGTCGGCAAGAGCGCGCGGGCGGCGGTGCACATGGAACGGCTCTCGCGCCAGCTCAAGAACCACGCGGCGCACCTCGCCTTCTCGATGGCCGAGGCCGAGCAGGTCTTCGGCAAGTAGTTTTCGACGGACAACGAGGCACGCGTCGTTAAGGTGGGCCCGCTCATGGGGTCCCTGCTTCGTCTCGTCTCGCTCCGGCATGTGTTCGATGCCCCGCTGCGCACCCTGCTGACGCTGGTGGGCGTGGCCGTCGGCGTGGCGACCCTGGTGGGCATCGCCGCCATCAACCGCTCGGTGATGGACGCCTTCCGCTCGACCATCGACACCGTCGCGGGCAAGGCCGATCTCACCGTCGCCTCCGAGACCGCCGGCTTCCCCGAGGAGCTGCTGGAGACGGTGCGCGCGGTGCCCGGCGTGCTGCACGCCTCGGGTGGCCTGTCGGTCATCGCGCCGGTGAAGGACTCGCCGGGCGAGAACATGTACGTGATGGGCGTCGACCTGCTCGACGACGGCTTCTTCCGCACCTACGAGGGCGTGGACACCGACGTCGGCAAGCTGGGCGACGATCTCGAGTTCCTCAACTCGACCGACCGCATCCTCGTGTCCGAGCGCTACGCCCGCGAGAAGGGCCTCAAGACCGGCAGCACCCTCGAGCTGGTCACGCCGGAAGGCGCCAAGCCCTTCGTCATTCACGGCCTGCTGAAGGAGACCGGCCCGCTCAAGGCCTTCGGCGGCTCGGTGGCGGTGATGTTCTTCGGCAGCCTGCAGGAGGCCTTCTCGAAGGGCCGCACGCTGACGCGCATCGACGTGGCGATCGATCAGACCGTCGGCCTCGAGGTGATGAAGCAGCGGCTGCAACAGGTGGTGGGCTCGAGCATCGAGGTCGAGTCACCCGATCGCCGCGGCCAGGCGGTGCAGACCATGGTGCGCAGCTTTCAGCTCGGCCTCAACCTCGGCTCGGGCGTCGCGCTGCTGGTCGGCGTGTTCCTCGTCTACAACACCGTGTCGATCAGCGTGGTGCAGCGCCGCCGCGAGATCGGCACCCTGCGCGCGCTGGGCGCCACCCGCCGCCGCATCCGCGCGCTCTTCGCCATCGAGGCCGGCGTGTTCGGGCTGGTGGGCAGCCTGCTCGGGCTCCCGCTGGGCATCCTGGTGGGCAAGCTGGCGATCGGCTCGGTGGCCAGCTCCATCTCCGAGCTCTACGTGCGGGTGAACACCAACGACGTGCAGCTCGGCACCGGTGAGCTCGCGCTGGGGCTGACGCTCGGCGTGCTGGGCAGCATCTTCGCGGCGCTGCGCCCGTCGTGGATCGCCTCGTCGGTGCAGCCGGTGGAGGCGCTGCGCAAGGACGCGGCGATCGGCGCCGGCGCGGTCGAGGTGAAGTCGTGGCCCACGTACCTCGGGGTGTTCCTGCTGGTCATCGCCTGGCCGGTGACCCAGATCCCCCCGCCGCTCGAGAACCTCCCGCTGGGCGGCTACGCGGCGATCTTCTTCATCTTGATGGGCGTCACGCTGCTCGCGCCGCTGGTGCTGCGCACGCTCAACGTGCCCTTCCGCCGCCCCGGCGAGCTGCTGTTCGGCATCTCGGGCCGCCTCGCCGCCGACAACTTCGCTCGCGCGCCGGTGCGCACCGCGGTGCCCGTCTCGGCGCTGAGCATCGGCGTCACCATGGCCGTCACGCTCGCCAGCTTCATCGGCAGCTTCGAGACCAGCGCCGATCGGTGGATCGAGCAGTCGATCCCCGCCGATCTCTTCATCACCTCGTCGGCCAAGCTCGCTGGCGTGCAGAACCAACCGATGTCGGCGGCGATCGGCGCCGAGGTGCAGGCCCTGCCCAACGTCGAGCTGCTCGACCCGGTGCGCATGCTCCAGCACGACGTGATGGGCCTGCGCATCTACGTCATCTCGTTGTCGTCGGAGATCTACCGCCAGCGCGGCAACCCGCTGATCCTCGAGGGCGCCATCCCCGACCAGGCGCAGCGTGAAGCGGGCGCGGTGGTGATCAGCGAGAACTTCGCGCGCCGGCGCAACCTCAAGGCGGGCAGCACCTTCCAGATGAAGACCCCCACCGGAGAGCACACGTACACGGTGGGCGCGGTGATCATCGACTACACGTCGGATCAGGGCTCGGTGATCATGGACCGGCCGATCTTCGTGAAGCAGTTCCAGAACGACCAGGTCGACACCTTTCACGTGTACCTGAAGGATCGCGCGCAGCTCGAGCAGACCCGCGCCGCCATCACCGCGAAGCTGGGCGATCGGTACGATCTCTTCGTGCTCAGCAACGCCGAGCTGCGCGCCGAGGCCAAGAAGCTGGTCGGCGGCGCCTTCTCCATCACCTACGCCATGGAGCTGGTCGCGGTCGCCCTCGCGCTGCTGGGCATCATCAACACCCTGCTCGCCGCGGTGCTCGATCGAACCAGAGAGATCGGCCTGCTCCGCGCGGTCGGCGCCGATCGCCGGCACATCATCAAGCTCTTCGCCGGCGAGGCCTTCTTCATCGGCCTGACCGGCAGCCTCTTCGGGGTCGTGACAGGTGGGGTGGTCGGCTACATCGTGACCAAGATCGTCGGCGTGCAAGCGACTGGCTGGAATTTTCCATTCACGTACCCGCTGGGCACCGCGCTGCAGATGATCGGACTGGCCACGGTGGCGGCGATCATCGCCGGCCTCTACCCCGCACGACGGGCAGCACGGCTCGACGTCGTCGAGGCGCTCGCCTACGAGTAGCGGCTATAGTCGCCGCTCCCTCATGGCCGTCCCGTTCCGCATTCTGGTGGTCGAAGACGAGCCGGTGATCCGCGAGCTGGTGCGGAGCCTCCTCGCCGACTCGGAGTGCGAGGTCGAGACCGCATCGCACGCCGCCGACGGGCTCAAGCTGGCGAAGACGCAGTCGTTCGATCTGGTGTTGCTCGACGTGGTGCTGCCGCCGACGGGCAGCATTCAGCTCGACGGGGTGGCCGTCTGCCGCATGCTCCGCGCCGACCCGCGCACCGCGAAGACGCCGATCTACATGTTGACCGCGAAGGCCAAGAAGTCCGACGTGGAGATCGCGATGAAGGCCGGGGCCAACGGCTACATCCACAAGCCGTTCCGCGGCGCCGAGCTGCTCGATCTGGTGAGCCAGCTCAAGGCGCGCGCGACGGCGACCTGATCACCTGATCACGGCAGGCGCGGGTGCAGAAAGCGCGCGAGCGCGAACATGTCGTCCCAGTCGAGCTGATCGAACTCCAGCGCGAGCGCCTCTTCGCCGCGGCGGCGCACGGTGGCCTGGGTGACCACCTCGCGATCTCCGGGAATGGGGATGCACAACGTCATGCGATCGTCCTCGACGCCGAAGTCGCCGACCAGCTTGAGGCCGGCCATCGAGAGATCGGTGGCCTTCGCGAGCACCGCGCGGCCTCCGGTGAAGAGCTTCACCATGAAGCCTGCATCGACGCGGGGGTGAAACCGGGTGGGGAGCAGCGACTGCGCAGTGACGGTGATCATGGGTCTCTCTCCGGGGTGGTGTACCGCTACAGGCCGCAGACAGTGTTGATCACGGTGTAGCGCCCGCAACTTTTCGCCCTTCGTTGCGCTACACCCGCGCGCAGTGACGAAGCCTCGAATCGGTCTGGTCTGCTCCGGTGGCGGCGCGCGCGGCGCGTACGAGGCCGGCGTCATCCGCTACCTGCGTGAAGAGCTGCCCCCCTCGGTGCGCGCGCACGTGCGCTTCGACGTGCTCTCGGGAACCTCGGTCGGCGCCTCGACGAGCTGCTTCCTCGCGGCCACCATGCACACGCCCGACGAACAGGGCCGGGGCCTCGCCGCGCTGTGGACCGGGCTGACCCTCGAGAAGGTCTTCCGCGTGCAGGGCGAATCGCTCTACTCGGTGAGCCGGAAGATCTGGAAAGCCACCCGCGCCAACGAGCGGCCCGAGGGTTGGCGGCTCTACGATCTGTTCCACCCCGAGCCGATCGAGAACATCGTCCGCCACGCGATCGACTGGCCGCGCATCGCCGCCAACCTCGCGCGCGGGCTGTGCTCGGCGGTCTCGGTGTCCACCACGCGCATTCGCGATGGCAAGACCGTCATCTTCATTCAGCGGCGCGAAGGCGGCGTGCCGCAGTGGAGCCGCGACCCGTACCAGCAGCCGGTCGAGGTGGTGCTGGGCCCGGAGCACGCGCTGGCGAGCGCGGCGATCCCTCTGCTCTTCCGCTCGGCGCGGGTGGGCGAGGAGTACTACTGCGACGGCTTCGTGCGACAGAACACGCCGTTGTCACCCGCGCTGCGGCTGGGCGCCGATCGGGTGATGATCCTCTCGCTGCGGCACAAGCCCAAGATGTCGTCGGACGCGCCGATGCTCACCGCGATGCCCACCACGCCGCAGATCATCGGCAAGGTGCTCAACGCGCTGATGGTCGATCGCACCGAGTACGATCTCGACCGCCTGCGGCGGCTCAACGAGATGCTGCGCAGCGGCCGGCACACCTACGGCGAAGACTTCGTGTCGCGCATGAACGAGACGCTCGGCGCCGTGCGCGGCCAGCCCTACCGCGAGGTGCGCGATCTGGTGGTGCGCCCCAGCCGGGATCTCGCCGAGCTCGCGCGGCCCCACCTCGAGAAGCGCGCGAAGCTCGAGTCCGACGAGGCCCTGCCCACGCGGCTGCTCCACCGGCTCTCGGGCTCGAACCTCTTCACCCAGGCCGAGCTCGGCAGTTACCTGCTCTTCGACGCCGCCTACGCCAACGATCTGATCGCCCTGGCGATGGAAGACGCGCACGCCCGCCGCGAGCAGCTCATCGAGTTCTTCGACCCTGACTCGAAGTGAACCGCTGCAGCTCGTCGGGTGAGAACAACGGCGCTTCGCTCACCGCGGAGGTCGCCACGCTCAGCTTCGCGCTCAGCCCCGGAAGCTCCACGCCCAGGCCGAACGGCGCGACCGTCGACGCGCGGCTCTTCACCGAGCCCTTCATCGCGCTGGCCGGGTGAAGTGGATCGGCGGCCCACGCCTCGAGATCGACCTCTACCTCGATCGACCGCGCGCCGACGCTGCCTTCACCGAACGCCGTCAGCACCTCACCCTGCCCTTCGGCCGTGAGCCGCACCGACTTGTGCACCGGGAACGCGGCGACCACGTCGGGCAACGCGCGGTGGCCGTCGCTCAGCTCGCGCAGCACCGTGGGGGACATGGGGAGCTCCAGCACCAGCGCGGCAGACACCTCTCCTTCCAACCCGGCAGCGGCGACCAGCACCCCACCACGCGCCACCGCCTCGCCCTCGAGCCGTTGCTCCAACACCAGCGTGCTGGTCGCGAAGTCGAGCGTCACCTGCACCGCGCCCGTCAGCGACGCCGCCGCCAGCATCACCGGCAGCTCGGTGCGCAGGCCCACCGACCCGTGCACGTCGAACTTGAGCTTCGCCAGGTGCGCGGCGCTGTAGTGCTCGACACGCGCGCGCGAGAGGTGGCTCAGCCGTCGCCCCACCCACGAGGGGTCCGCCCGGCTCAGCCCATCGAGCACCACCGACTGGAGCAGATCGGCCGCGGCCTCCGGCGTCTGCACCTTCCACGTCGCGCCCACGCCCCCGCCGACGTGCACCCCGGCGATCGCCCGCAGCCCCACGTCGACCGAGCCGTCGAGCTGCACCTCGAAGCCGCCGTCTTTGGCGCGCGTCACCACCACGTTCGATTCCCCACCGTTCTGCAGCACCCTCGCCTCGGCCGCGAGCTCGAAGACCCCGGGGCTCGGCACCCGCGCCAGCGTCTCGAAGAGCTGCTCCTCCAGCGGACCGCGGGCACCGGCGTACTCCAGCTCTGCTTCCGACGACGTTCGTGATCCGAGGCGAGTGGGCATCGGCGCCCGCCTCGCACCTTCCATTCCAGCCCCCGCGCGTCGCGGAATCGCGCGGTTCCCCGGCGCTGCTCGTCCGGCCGGCGAGACGGACCCGCGTCGCGCGCGGACGACGGCGCCGGACCACGCTCACCAGATTCCGCGCACTTCCAGCCGGCACGCGCGGTGAACAGCCGGGCGCCACCACTCGCAGCCCGGAGAACGCCATGGACTCGCCCAACCGCATCTCGCTGACCCCGACCGTCGCTCGCCAGACGCCGAAGAACGAGTTCGGCAACGTGCTCAAGAGCGCCCTGCAGACGGCGGCGAACACCGGCGGCGCGCTGCTCGGCGGGCTGCCCGGCGGCGGCATCATCAGCGCGGCGGTCAGCAACGTCACCTCGCTCGCCAACAGCGGCGGCAGCGCGCAGGCCGCGTCGTACGCCGCGACCGGCGTGACGGCCGTGGGCGGCGGCGGGGGCGGGGGCGCGACGGCGCAGGCGCTCGCCACCTCGCCCACCGGCGTGCCGCAGGAGCTGGGCGGGATGATCAGCCAGATGCGCGCCGAGGCCGATCGCTCGACCATGATGCAGATGCAGATGCAGCAGGAGAGCCGTGAGTACAACACGATCTCCAACGTGCTGAAGGTGCGCCACGACTCCGCGAAGTCGGCCATCAACAACATCCGGTAACGGCCATGGCGATCAACCCGTTGGGGGGCGCCGGCCCCGCAGGCATCTCTGGCGCAGGCAGCACGCCGAAGGTCGGTGAGAGCTTCGGCAAGGTGATGAAGGCGCAGCAGGCGCCCAGCGAGAACGCGCCGATTCCGGTCAACAACGGCCCGCGCACCGAGGCGAAGTCGGTGTCACAGGCGCAGCCGGGCAAGTGCCGCGTCGACGGGGTGCAGGCCAGCGCGCCGCACCAGCAGGTGACCGCCGCGAAGGTGATCGATCAGGTCAACCAGGCGCAGAACCGCATGGAGCAGATCCTCAAGATGGCCGAGTCGGGGAAGTCGTTCTCGCCGGCCGAGCTGCTCTCGCTGCAGACGCACGTGTACCGCGCTTCCCAGGAGCTCGATCTCGCCGGCAAGGTCGTCGAGAAGGCCACCGGCGGCGTGAAGCAGGTCCTCCAGACGCAGCTCTGACCCCAGGCCCCCGCCATGAACCGCCCCCTGCTCACCACCCTCTGTTTCCTGCTGCTCACTGCGTGCTCGACGCAGATCCAACACGGCCTCGAAGAACGCGACGCCAACGAGATCATGTCGGCCCTCGTCGCGCGCGGCTTCGAAGTGAAGAAGGTCCCCGAGAAGGGGAAGAAGCCCACCTGGGCCATCGAGCTCGACGACTCGCAGGCCACCGAGGCGATGCGGGTGCTGACCGAGCTCAAGCTCCCGCGGCCGGCGCGGCTCAAGACCCAGACGCTCGCGCAGAGCGCCGGGCTCATCGACACCCCCGCGGCCGAGCGGCTGCGTCAGCTCGAGGCGCAGGAAGGCGACATCGAAGAGTCCCTCGAGACGATGGACGGCGTGACGTCGGCCTCGGTCGAGCTGGTGGTGCCTCCGGCGCCGCGGCCCGGGCAGTCGGCGACGCCGTCGAAGGCCTCGGTGCTGGTGCGGGTGCAGCCCGACGCGTTCGATCGGCTCCAGATGCAACGCGCCGAGCTCCGCGCGCTGGTGGCCGCGGCCGTCGAGGGGCTGACCGCCGACGACGTGGTGCTGGTGCTCGACCCGGTCAGCATCCCCGCGCCGCAGGGCCGTGACGCGCCAGCGTCGAACCTGCGCCCCCTGGTGGTGGTGATGGGCATCGCGCTGGCGCTGGTGGCCTCGCTGCTGGTGTTCCTCTCGTGGCGGCTGCAGCGCACGAAGAAGAGCGTCGCGCCGCCGGCTCCCATGGCGACGCCCGCCGCGCCCGCCCCGCCGCCGCAGCGGCCGGTGATCAACCCCGCCGTGCAGCGGAAGGTGGCCTGAGATGAGCACCTCGACCCGCGTCGAGCGCCGCAGATCCGAAGGGCCCCGCGTCATGGGCTTCTCCGAGCGCGTCGCGTTGTTCGTCACCGCCATTCACAAGTCGCGCGCCGACGAGCTCTTCGCGGGCCTCGCCGAGCCGCTCGAGAAGAAGGCGAAGGACTTCGCCACCAACATGAAGAGCTGGGACTCGGCGCGAAGACAGGCGCGGCTGGCCCACGAGTTCGGCGTTCGCCCCGACGCGGGTGAGCGCCTGCAGCAACTGGTGGTGCAGGCCGACGGGGTGCTGCGGGCGGCGATCGTCGCCGCGCTCCCGCCGGTGGTGCGCAGACAATTTCCACAATTTCAGGGCGGGTCGGAGTCGTTCCCGGTGGCGGTGAGGGCGGTGGCGGCGAGGTTGGTGAAGGAGGCGTCGAGGTAGCGGGGACGAACGGCCCCCTCCGGTCTTCGGACTGGAGGGGGCCGGGGCTTTGCGGGCCGTGGATGCGCCGGAAGACGGGCGTCCGCCGATCGAAACCACCGGCGCCCCGCAACCCACCGAAAGCACGCTGCGCACGGGTTGGCGCGAGTCCTGAACAGGGGCCGGCGCACCATGCGAGACGAAACGACCATCATCACCGAGACCGTTCCCGCGCCGGCCGCCAGCGAGCTCCGCGCCGCGCCGGCCACGCGGGTGAAGCTGTCGCCGCTCAAGAAGCTGACGCGCGCCCACCTCGCCGCGACGCAGCGCCCGCAGGCGATGGAGGCGCTGCGCGAAGCCACGAACCGCGTCGCCCAGAAGCTGGCGGCCCTGATCAAGACCGACGTCACCTGCAAGCCCTCGCTGTTGCCCTCGACGCTGCACCCCTTCTCGCACCTCGCCGCGCGCTCGCTCTTCGTGACGCTCGAGCTGGGCGGCGAAGGCCTCGCGGTGCTCGAGCTCGACGGGCTGGGCGTCGGCGCGCTCCTCGCGCGCATCACCGGCGCCAACGAGCCGGCGGGCCTGCCCTCGCGGCTCTCGAACATCGAAGAAGCGGCGCTGGGTTGGGTGTTCCTGGCCGCCCTCGCCGAACTCCGCGCCGAGCCGCTCTTCGCCGCGTTCACGCCCCGGCTCCTCTCGCTCACCCTCGAGCGGGGCGACGTGCTGCAGCAGCTCGACGGACGGCGCCGTCACCTCGGCGTTCAGCTCGAGCTGCGCCTCGGTGAGACCCACGCGCTTGGCCGGCTGATCGTGCCGGCGCTGTGGCTGCAGTCGAAGCTCGACGCGCTGGCGACCGAAGCGGCGCCCGACGCGGTGGACTCGGTGCTGGCCTCGACGCTGCCCGCCACCTGCATCATCGGCAGCGCGCTCTTGCCACGCTCGGACGCGCGGGCGCTGACCGCAGGGGACGTCGTGCTCTTCCCCGGCGTCACGCAGCAGGCCGACGGCCTGGTGGGGCCCGGCCGCATCACCACGCCGTCGTTCGAGCTGCGCGGCACCTTCACCGAAGCCGGCTTCACCCTCACCCGCGCTCTCGAGCGCCCCACCCAGGAGTCCACCATGTCGAACGTCGATCCCTCCGTCCCCGTCGAAGTCGAGATCGAGCTCACCCGCCTGCGCGTGCCGCTGCACCAACTCGGCACCGTGCGTCAGGGCAGCGTGATCCCGCTCCACATCAACGCCGCGCAGCAGGTGGTGGTGCGCATCGGCGACAAGGCCGTCGCCCGCGCCGAGCTGGTGGAGATCGAAGGCGAAATCGGCGCGCGCATCGTCGCGATGCTCTGAGGCCGCGATGACGCTCTCTCCCCGTCAGAAGTTGGTGGGCGCCGTGGTGTTGGCGCTGCTGCTACCGGCGCTCGCGTCGCTGCAGGGCGCGTCGATGGCCACCGTCGCCCGCGTGGTGTTGGCCCTCGCCTCGCTCGCCGGGATCGCGTTCTGGTTCGTGCGCGCGCGCGGTGGGCTGCCGTCGAAGTTCAAGGCGGCGCCGCGGCTCAACGTCGTGCAGCGCGTCGGGCTCTCACAGCGCACCGGACTGGCGCTGGTCGAGGTCGACGGCAAGCCCTACCTCGTCGTCCACGGTGATGGCTTCGCGCGCATTCGCCCGGCCCGTCGCCCCGCCCGCGTCACCTCTCGTCCTCCTCCCGCGCTCGACCCCACCATCGAGCCGCCTGCCGTCCTCTCCTGAATCGAAGGCCCCGCCATGACCCCGCTCCTGCTCGCCGTCGCGAAGACCGAACTGCCCAACGACGGCTTCGCCAGCAATCAGCTCCAGATGATGGGGCTGCTCGCCGTGATGTCGATCGTGCCGTTCGCGATCATGATGCTCACCAGCTTCTCGAAGATCGTGGTGGTGCTGTCGATCGTCCGCTCGGCGCTCGGCACGCAGCAGGCCCCACCCACCATGGTGCTCACCGGGCTGGCCGCGGTGCTCTCGGCGACGGTGATGACGCCCACCTTCGAGAAGATGTACGCGGAGGGCCGCGAGGGCTGGGTCGAGGGCGCCGACAGCAGCGCGCTGATGAGCCAGGCCGCCACGGTGCTGCAGCCGCTGAAGGACTTCCTGGTGAAGCACGGCAGCGCCGAAGAGCGCGCCCGCTTCGTCGACATGGCGCGCGAGCTGCGGCCGGCAGAAGAATCGAACGCGGTGAATGAAGGCGATCTCTCGGTGATCGTGCCGGCCTTCGTCATCACCGAGCTCAAGGAGGCCTTCATCATCGGCTTCTTGATCTTCCTGCCCTTCCTCGTGCTCGACATGTTGATCGCCAACGTGCTGCTCGCGCTGGGCATGCAGACGCTCAGCCCCAGCCAGGTGAGCCTGCCGTTCAAGATCCTGCTCTTCGTGGCGGTCGACGGCTGGGCGTTGCTCTCGCGCGGCTTGATCCTCGGGTACCGGTGAACGCCATGGACACCTCTCTTCTGCTGGGCGTGGCGCGTGAGGCGCTGGTGTTGATGGTGTTGGCGTCGTTGCCGCCGATCGGCGCGTCGCTGCTCGTCGGGTTCCTGATGAGCCTCGTGCAGGCGACGACGCAGCTGCAGGAATCGACGTTGTCGGTGGTGCCCAAGCTGTGCGCGGCGGTGCTCGCGTTGGTCATCGCCGGCCCGTGGATCGGCGCTCAGCTCGCCCGCTTCACCACACAGCTGATGCTCACCCTGCCCGCGGTGTCGTCGTGAACGTCGACGCGCTGCGCCTGGCGATCGACACCCTGCAGCCGCACGTGCTGGCCCTGGCGTTGATCTCCGCGCGGCTGGTGCCGGTCGCCTTCCTGTGCCCACTCTTCGGCGGCTCGCACGCGCCGATGCACGTGAAGCTGGGCGTGGTGCTGGCGCTCGGCTTCTTTCTCCACGCCAGCGGAGGCATCGCCGCGCCCGTCGCGCCGAGCACCTTCGAGCTGGTGGCGCTGATGGGGCAGGAGGTGGTGTTCGGCACGTCGTTGGGCCTCATCGCCGCGCTGCCCTTCGACGTGGCGCGCATGGGTGGCCGGTTCATCGACCTGTTCCGCGGCTCGTCGGCCGAGGCGGCGCTGCCGATGGCGGGCTCGAAGGAGGCCGCGACCGGTGACGCGCTGTACCACCTGCTCCTCGCGCTGGGTTCGGCGGGCGTGGTGTGGCCGGCGATGATCGCCGCGCTCAGCCGCAGCTACGGGCTGGTGCCGCTCGGCGCGTTCCACCACTCCGAAGAGATCGCTCTGCACGTCGCTGGGCTAGTGGGCACGGCGTTCTCGACCGGGTTCGCGATCGGCGCGCCGATCGCCGCGCTGGCGTTGGCCATCGACGCCTGCCTGGGCCTCGCGTCTCGAGCCGCGCCGAACATGAACCTGCAGGAGACCGGCGCTCCGCTCCGCATTCTCGGAGGCGGCGCGGTGCTGTGGCTCGGCGTCGGAGCCATCGCGTCGCGGCTGCAAGACGTCGCGCTCAACCATGCCGACGAGCTGCGCGTCTTCGCGGCGATGGGCTCACCGAGTTGAAGGGTCAGCAGCACCTCGAGCCGCGTGCCGTCGCTGCTCTTGCCGACGAGCTGCACCCCGCCCTCGACCTCGCGCGCGTCGGTGATCTCCGAGAAGGTCGCGGGGAGCTCGAAGACGGTGACGCCGGGCGGCGCAGAGCGATGGGTGACCTTCACCGGCCGAGCCTTCACCGTCGCTGGCACCACCTTGAGGCGAAACGAGAGGCGCGAGCCGTCAGGCCGCCACCCGAGAATGGTGGAGCGCCCCTCGGAGTGGCCAATCAGCTCGAGGGTGTCGGGGGTCTTCCTCGGCGGACCTTCGCGGCCTCGTAACCCATTGAAACGGCGCGTCTTCGCCCGCGGCCCGGGTCCTGCTCAGGCGACGGCGGCCCCATGAGTGAGAAGACCCACCAACCGACCGCGAAGAAGCTCGAGGACGCCCGCAAGAAGGGGCAGATCCCCAGGAGCAAGCTCTTCACCTCGGCGGCGGTGACGCTCGGCGGGCTCGGCGCGACGTTGGTGTTCCTCGACGACACGACGCAGCGGCTCGTCGGCTGGACCCGCGCCACGCTCTCGACGCACGACGCACAGCCGGTGGTGGTGCTCCACGACGCGGTGCGACTGCTCGCGCTGTGCGTGGCCCCCAGCCTCGTTGGCGCCCTCTTCGGCGCGGTGGCCGCCAACCTCGCGCAGACCGGCTTTCAGGTGCAGGCCGACGCGGTGGCGCCGAAGTTCGAGCGGCTCAACTTCATCGAGGGCGCGAAGAAGCTGTTCTCGGTGCGCCAGCTCGTCGACGTGCTCAAGGGCCTGCTGGTCGCGGCGATCATCGGCTGGCTCTTCTGGTCGGCGATCGAGACGCAGGCGGCGCTCGCCTTCACCGCGGTGCACCACGACGGGCGCGCGGCGTACGTCGCGTTGGTGGCCCTGCTGCGGCCGGTGATCGTCAAGGCGGCGGTGGTGCTGCTGGTGCTCGGCGTCGCCGACTGGGCGCTGGCGAAGAAGCGCCACGTCAAAGACCTGATGATGTCGCACGACGAAGTGAAGCAGGAGCACAAGAACTCCGAGGGCGACCCGCACCAGAAGGCCAAGCGGAAGTCGCTGCACAAGCAGCTCGCCAACGGCGCCACCGCGCGCGGCGTGCAGAAGGCCTCGGCGATCGTGGTGAACCCGACGCACCTCGCGATCGCGCTCCGGTACGCCGAAGACGAGTGCGACGCCCCCTACATCGTGGCCAAGGGCCAGGAGGAAGACGCCTTGAAGATCCGTCAAGAAGCCGCAGCGCTGGGAATCCCCGTGGTGCGCGACATCCCGCTCGCGCGCAGCCTCATTCACTACGACGTCGGCGAGGAGGTGCCTGAGGAGCTGTACCAGGCCGCCGCCGCGATCCTCAAAGTCGCGCTCGAGGAGAGCGCCGAGAAGTCCCCCGAAGGAGCACTGCCGTGAACCAGGTCCTCTCCGTGGTCGAGAAGGTGTTGTCGCGCGCGAAGTCGTCGTCGGACGTGGTGCTGGCGATCGTGATGGCGATGATCATCGGCGCGATGATCGTGCCGCTCCCGAGCTGGCTGCTCGACGTAGGCCTGGCCATCAACCTCGCCGCCGCCGTCTCGCTGCTCGTCGCCGCGCTGTACGCGAAAGACGCGCTCAAGGTCGCGTCGTTCCCCACGCTGCTGCTGATCACCACGCTGTTCCGCCTGGCGATGAACGTCTCGTCGACGCGGCTCGCGCTGTCGGAAGGCCACGCCGGCGAGATCATCCAGGCGTTCGGTGAGTTCGTGGTGCGCGGCGACTACGTGGTGGGCGCGGTGATCTTCGCCATCCTCACGCTGGTGCAGTTCCTCGTCGTCACCAAGGGCGCCGAGCGCGTCGCCGAGGTCAGCGCGCGCTTCACGCTCGACGCCATGCCCGGCAAGCAGATGAGCATCGACGCCGATCTCCGCGCCGGCGCCATCACCCAGGACCAGGCCCGCGCGCGCCGCCGGGCGCTCGAGCGCGAGTCGCAGCTCTTCGGGTCGATGGACGGCGCGATGAAGTTCGTGAAGGGCGACGTCATCGCCGGCCTCGTCATCACCCTCATCAACCTGCTCGGCGGCATCGTCATCGGCGTGCTGCAGAACGGCATGACTGCCGCCGAGGCCGCGAGCACCTACGCGCTGATCGCGATCGGTGACGGGCTCGTGTCGCAAATTCCCTCGTTGGCCATCGCGGTCGCCGCCGGCATCGTCGTCACCCGCGTCGCCTCGGAGACCGAAGAAGACTCGCTGGGCACCGACATCGGCGCGCAGTTCTTCGGGCAGCACAAGGCGCTCTTCGTGGTGGCCGGGCTCTGTCTCGCCTTCGCCGCGATGCCTGGCATGCCGCACTTCACCTTCATCGTGATCTCCGCGCTGGCCACGCTGGTCGGGCTGGGCCTCAAGCGGCTGCGCGCCAAGCCGGCCGAGGCGCCGAAGAAGAAGAAGACCGAAGATCGCGTGGCGCCGGCGCAGGCCCCGAAGCTCGAGGAGCAGGTGCAGGCCGTCACCCCGCTGGTGCTCGATCTCGCCCCGGAGCTCACGTCGCTCGTCGAAGAAGACGACCAGGCCTTCGTGCACGTCGACCTCAACTCGGTGCGCGAGCGGCTGTTCGTCGAGTTGGGCATTCGCGTGCCGGCCTTCCGGGTGCGCACCGGGGCGCCACTCCAGCCGCGCAGCTACGCGCTGGCCGTCGACGAGGTGCCCGCCGGTCGTGGTCAGTTGCCCGACGGCGCGCTCTTCACGCTCGGCAACCCCACCGACCTGAAGGCCGCCGGCATCGACGCCACGCCCGCGCAGGACGCGCTGGGCCGGCAGCTCGGCGTGGTGACGATGGACAAGGAAGAGCTCAACGCGCGCGGCATCCCCTCCCGCACGCGCCGGGAGCTGCTGGTGGAGCACCTCGCCCTGCTGCTGCGCAAGCGCGCCGCGTCGTTCCTCGGGGTGCAGGAAGTGTCGGCCTCGCTCGCCACCCTCGAGGCGCAGTCGCCCGCGCTGGTGAAGGAGGCGCTGCAGAAGGTGCCGCTGCCGCTGATGACCGACGTGCTGAAGAAGCTGCTCCACGAGCAGGTGAGCATCCGCAACCTCCGCGCGATCCTCGACGCGCTGGTCTCGCCCAGCACCGAGGGCGACGCGGTGCAGCTCGCCGAGAAGTGCCGTGCCGCGTTGTCCCGGCAGATCAGCCACCAGTTCGCGCAGAACGGGCCGCTGTTCGCCTGGCTGGTCGATCCGGCCGTCGAAGAGACGCTGCGTCAGGGCGGCGCGGCGCTCGACCCGACCGATGCAGGGGCGATCATCGAGGGCGTCAAGCGCGTCGCGCGGCAGGGCAAGGGCGTGCTGCTCTCGTCGCCCGACGTTCGACGGCTGCTGCGCCGGTTGATCGAAGGCGCCTTCCCCGAGGTCGCGGTGCTCACCTTCAGCGAGCTCGACCCCGAGCTGCAGGTACGGCCGGTCGGTCGGCTGGTCGCCATCGCGCAGAGCTGAGCGTCGCGAGACGCGGTCATGAAGAAGCCCCGCCTCCCGATGGGGGAGCGCGGGGCTTCGGTGCGTCAGCGAGGCTTCAGCTCACTGGCCGGGGTTGAGCGGCGGCACCTTGCCGTCGGGGCCCGGGCGGTTGACGCGATCCTTCAGTTCCTTGCCGGCGCGGAAGAGCAGGCCACGCTTGGCGCGCACCGCGATGGGCTCGCCGGTCTTCGGGTTGCGACCCTGGTAGGCGCCGTAGTGCTTCACGTGAAACGCGCCGAGCCCGCGGATCTCGATGTTCTCTCCGGCGACGAGCGCGTCCTTCATCGCCCCGAAGATCATCTCGACCGTGGCTTCGGCCTGTTTCTGCGTCACGCCCTTTTTCGCAACCAGGATGTTCACGAGATCGGACTTGAGCACCGGCGTTTCCCCCTGATGTGGACCAACGGTCCAGAATCACTGTGGATTTGGAGGTGATGCTAGCCACGAACGGCTCAACCCTGCAAGAAAGCTACGCTTTTTCAGACTTGTCGAGCGCGCCTCGAACGAGGTCCGCCCATGAAATTGCCTTGAGTTTCTCGACGGTTGTCTCATCGGCCGAGGTGAACAGCCGGGCCACGCTTTCGAACTCGCCGGTGCTCGAGGCGCGCTCGCGTTTGACGATCTTCGCGGTCCCCCCGACGGCGGCGGAGATGTCGGCGAGGGTCAACGTGGCCACGTCGCGCGCGGGGACCAACGCCCCTTTCTCGTGCGCGATGAGCAGCCCGCCGGCGACGAGCACCTGCACCAGCTCGCGGACCCGTTGCTCGGGCAGGTGCATCGACAGCGCGAGCGTGCGCGACGTCGGAGGCGGCAGCTCTTCGAGTGAGGTGCGCGCGACCTCTTCGGCGATGCGCGAGGCGATCAGCTCGTTGCTGCGCGGGTGCTCGAGGAGATCGCGGAACTCATCGTGGAAGTCGGCGTGCTCGACGGCGTACGCGAGCCGAGCGCCGGACAAGACGATGTACCAGCCGACGTAGATCCACATCAGGAACAGCGGCGCGATGCCCAGCGAGCCGTAGACCTTGTTGGCGCTGAAGAAGAGGCTGGCGATGCCGCCGTAGACGTTGCGGGCGATCTCCCAGGCCAGCCCGGCGATGGCGCCGCCGGTGAGCGCCGACTTCCACGGCACCGGCGCGTGCGGGGCGACCTTGTAGAGGAAGCTGAAGACGGCGACGGCGGTGATGACCGAGCCGAGGAAGTAGACCTCTGCCGAGAACGGGAACTCGAGCCAGCCGAGGAACTGCTTCATCGTCTGCGTGCCCAGCAGCGACAGCCCGATGAGCAGCGGCCCGACGAAGAGCACGGCCGCGTAGAGCGCGATGCTGACCAGAATCGGTCGCTTCTCCCGCACCCGCCAGATGTCGTTGAGCGAGGCGTCGAGGTGGCGAAGCATCACGCCGGCCGACACCAGCACCACGATGAACGACAGGCTGCCCGCGGCGCGCGAGTTGGCCGCCGACAGGAAGGTGCGAATCGTCTGCTCCGACTGCGCGCGCCCCCCCGGCGAGAGGATGTCCTCGAAGAACTTGAGGACCAGTGGGTCGATGCGCTTGGCGTTGAAGGCGTGCAGCAGCGAGAAGATCACCGCCACCACCGGCACCAGCGAGGTGATGGTGATGAAGGTGAGGTTACCGGCACGCAGCGCGAGCGCTTCGCCGCGGTAGCCCAGCACCACCGCCACCACCAGCCGCCACAGCGACACCGCGCGCTGGCCCCACCGCGAGAGCCGCTTCACCGGCGGCGACGACTCGGTAGCGGTGGGCTCGGCCATACGTCAGCGCCGAACGAGGATCCGCTCGACCAGCTCGCGTGACACCTGGGTGAGCTCCACGAAGACGACGCCCATGCCCGCGGTCTGCCCGGGGGTGCCGGGCTCGACGCGGCGCACGACCTCGCCGACGCCTTCGATGGTCTCGAGATCTTCGAAGATCACCGTGAAGCGCAGGTTGACCTGCGTCCCGATGGGGAGCGGATCGTCGGACTTGATGAACACCCCGCTGCGGCTCAGGTTGATCACGTACTCGTTGATGAACTGCTCCACCGACGAGAACTCGTGATTGATGGTGCGCCGTGCGTCGATGCGTCGGTCGACGGTTCCGCTCATGCAATCACTCCTGGCCGCTGCCGGTGGGGGCCGAAGGCGGGGGCCCGGGAGGCGCCGAGGGACGGGGGCGGTCCTGCCGCTGTTGATTGCCACCACCGCCGCCACCTCCTCCGCCGCCGCCTCCTCCGCCTCCGCCGCGATTGCCCCGGTTGCGCTCGCGATCACGCCGGCTGCCGCGGTCACCGCGCTCTCCGCGCTCGCCACCACCGCCCCGCTCGCGTTCACCACCACCGCCGCCGCCGCCCCGTTCGCGCTCACCACCGCCGCGCTCGTTGCGATCGAACCGCGCCTCGTTGCTGCCGGGCTTGCGGTTGCTGGTGTAGGTCGCCGGGTCGTGCTCGACGGTGGTCGCGGCGATCTTGATCTCCACGCCTGAGACCGGCCGCGCGTAGATGTCGTACTGCTCGCGGTGGTAGTCGCTGCGCGCCTTGACCTGAATGGTCTTGTTGAACCGATCCATGAGGTGGCGCAGCTCTTCGCGCTCCTCGTTCTGCAGCACGTTGGCGACCTCGGTCTGTGCCTGGACCACCATCGTCGGGTCTTTGTAGGCGCCCGCCGAGCGGCGGAGCTCGCGGAAGATCTCGTAGGCCACGGTGGTGGCGGTCTTCACCGAGCCCTGGCCCGCGCAGTAGCCGCAGCGTTCGTGGAGGATGCGGCCGATCGACTCGCGCACGCGCTTGCGGGTCATCTCGACGAGGCCGAGCTCGCTGATGCGCAGCACGTTGGTCTTGGCCTTGTCGCGGCCGAGCGCCTCGTGGAGCGACTTGAAGACCTTGTCGCGGTTCTGCTGCTTCTCCATGTCGATGAAGTCGCAGATGATGATGCCGCCGATGTTGCGGAGCCGGAGCTGGTAGACGATCTCCTTGGCCGCCTCGGTGTTGATCTTCACGATCGTGTCTTCGAGGTTCTTCTTGCCGACGTAGCGCCCGGAGTTGACGTCGATGGCCGTCAGCGCCTCGGCCTGATCGATGATCAGGTAGCCGCCCGACTTGAGCCACACCTTGCGGGCGGTGGCGCGCTTGATCTCTTCCTCGATGCCGTACGCGTCGAAGATCGGCTCTTCCGCGTCATGGAGCACCACGCGATCTTTCAGCGCCGGGTCCTGCGCCTCGACGAAGCGCTGCACGCGCTCGAACTCCTCGCGGTCGTCGATGATCAGCTTCTCGATGTCCTGCGCGAAGAGGTCGCGGGTGGCGCGGAGGATGAGATCGAGGTCGGGGTGCATCAGCCCTGCGCGGTGGATCTTCTCGCTCTTGCGGACCGTCTCGTTCCACACCTCGATGAGGAAGCGGATGTCGGCCTCGAGCTTCTCCTGGGGCACGTTCTCGGCGACGGTGCGCACGATGAAGCCGGTCCCCGGGGGGCGGAGGCGCTCGACGGTGTCGCGCAGGCGGCGGCGTTCCTTCTCGTTGCCGATGCGGCGGCTGATGCCCACGTGATCGACGGTCGGCATGAACACCAGGTGCCGGCCGGGGATCGAGATGTGCGAGGTGATGCGCGCGCCCTTGGTGCTGATCGGATCCTTCGAGACCTGCACCAGGACTTCCTGGCCGACCTTGAGGAGATCTTCGATGCGCTGCTGCTTCTTGGGCGGCTCCGGCTTGCGCTGCGGCTTCTCACGCTCGCGCTCGCGGTTCTTGTCCTTCTCCTTGAAGCGAACGTCGCGCGGGGCCTGGGTGCGCTGCGCGTCGATCTTGTCGGTCTCGACGGCCGGCGCGGCGACGACCGGGGCGCCCTGCGTCTCGACCGCGACGGCGACGACCTCGGCCCCGGTGGGGGCGGGCTCGGCAGGCGCGTTGACGGCCGCGGCGATGACGTCGGCGCCGGTGGGCTGGGTGGTCTCGCTCGAGGCGACGGGCTCAGCCGGCGTGACGGGCGCGTTCGCCGCGGCCTGCTCGGCGACGGCGGCGGCGACGATCTGCGCGCCGGTGGTGGTCTCGGGCGCGAGCGGCGCGGGCTGATCTGAGGTCGGCGCGGCCTCGGCGACCGGCGCCTCCGCGTGGGCGGCGTGCTCGGCCTGCGTCGGCTGCGAAGGCGGCGTGGGGGCGACCGCTTCGGTCTCCTCTTCCGGCACTTCGGGCACGTCTTCGTCGTTCTCGCCTTCGGTCAGGTCGAACTGGTGCCGCGTGACGTCGGGGTCGAAGAGCACATCGCCGACGTAGAGGAAGGCGGCCTTGTCGAGCCCGATGTCGACGAACGCGGCCTGCATGCCCGGGAGCACGCGCGTGACGCGCCCCTTGTAGATGTTGCCGACGATGCCCTTGTCTTTTTTTCGCTCGAGATAGAACTCAGCGATGTGGCCCTGCTCGACCAGCGCGACCCGGGTCTCCCGACCCGCGGCGTTGATCACGAGAACGCTGCTCATGGACGAATCCGTTCTGCGCAGCTGGACTTCGAGGGCCCGACGGACGGGACGCAGGGCACACACGAATCACAGGCTGCACCAAGAGACAGGGGGCGGCGCCACTCGCAAGTTCACGCTGTGGTGTCACTCCGCGAAGGTCAACCACCAGACCCCCTGCCGGTTGAATCAATGGAACCGCACAGGCACATCCCGATGCGGTCGACTTCGCCCTCGTTTCTCTTCGGCCTGCTTCAGGTCCGAACCGAGAGCCCCGTCAAAAAGTGTTGTCGTGGCGAGCGTTTCACGAATCGACACATGAAGGAAAGGAAATGTCTCAGGCCCGCACCGACGGCAGCTCAGGCCGCGGCGCGCGGGATTTCCACTGGAGTTTCAAGGATGTCCACGCGGGGTCGAGCATCAGCTTCTTGGTGTCGGTCAGCCCCATCTCGAGGGCGGCCAGGCGCACGAAGTCTTCGGACGGGGCGTGGAGCGATTCGGAGTGGGTCGGGAAGCAGACCCAGATCGACCCCATGACCGCCATCCCCCGGGTCAGGGAGGCGAGCTTTTCGATGACCTCGGTCTTCTTGCTGGCGAACAACACCTGCACGTCGAGGCCGGTGCGCGCGTCGGGAACCAGGGCGGCGCCTTCGGGCAGCGGCAGCAGCGCCTCGAGAAACCCCTCCGGCACGTTGTGGAGCGCGACGTTCATGCCGCCGCGAATGCCGAGCATCGAAGACAGGGGCGCGATGAGGAAGGGACCACCGAAGCTGCTCATCGACGAACCTCGAAAGTGGTGAACGGCGCCTCGGACACCACCTCGTCGATCTTCACCGACTCGACGCGCGCCTCCGACGGGCCCCGCCTGCACCAGGTGATGAAGCGCTCGACGACGTCGGGGCTCGCTTCGGCCATCGACTCCACGTCGCCGTTGGGCAGGTTGCGCACCCAGCCACGAACCCCGAGCCGACGCGCCTCGTCTTGCGCCGAAGCGCGGTACGAGACGCCTTGCACCAGGCCCGAGATGCGGAGATGAACGCGACGCAGCGTCATGAACGGCGCGCTCCTACCACGATGACGGCGTTGGACGAAGAGGCCCTGGCGTCACACTTGAGCGCCGAAGAGCGGCTCGAGCGCGGCGCGTTCTTCACGCCACGCGCGCTGGTGGAGCGGGTGCTCGACGCGGTGGCGCCCTTCGTGCCCAGCCGGGGGAAGGTGCGCATCATCGACCCGGCGTGTGGCGCGGGCGCGTTTCTGCACGTGGCGGCGACGCGGTGGCCGAAGGCCGAGCTGATCGGCGTCGAGCTCAACCCGCGCTCGGCGGCGCTGTGTCAGCAGCGGGTGCCGCGCGCGAAGGTGCGGGTCGGCGACACGCTCACCACCGACGTGCTGCCTCCGCGCGACGGAGCCTTCGAGGTGTGGGTGGGCAACCCGCCGTGGAATGGCACCTCTCCCCTGCTCCGCTCACCCGAGGCATGGGCGCGGGCGTGCGCGTGGTTACCGGCCGGCGCGCAGCTCAAGCGCGGCACGAGCCTGAGAGAGGACTACGTCTTCTTTCTCTTGAAGGCGTCGCTCAGGCTTCGTGAGCGCGGCGCGTTGGCGTTCATCACCTCGGCCACGCTGCTCGACGCGTTTGCCCATGCGCCGGTGCGGGAGGCGATGCTGGAGCGCCTGGCGCTGCGTGAGGTGATGGTGTTGCCTCGCGGCACCTTCACCGGCACGCGTGTCGAGCCGGCGGTGACCATCTGGAGCTCGAAGGACGGTCGCCCCTCGGTGACGTCGATGGGCCCGGAGTGGAACCTGCGCCCGCGCGCGCCTGCAGCCGAGGCGCTCGACGCGAAGTGGCGGGGGAACGGGCTGCCGCTCGACGCGCTGGTGCCGGTGAGCTTCGCGGGGCTGAAGACGCGCTTCGACGAGCTGCTGGTCGATGACGATCGCGACGTGCTCGAGGCGCGGGTGCGCGCGTTCCTCACGATGCGCGGGGTGAAGTCGTTCGCGCGGCAGTTCGGGCTCGAGGGCTTCGAAGAGAAGCTGGCGGAGCTGCGCGCGTTCTCGGCCGGCGCCACGTTCTCACCGCGCGCGGTGCGCCGGTTCCTGCGGTACCGCGGGCCGAACCCGATGGGCGCGAAGGCGTGGTGCTACGTCGATCGCCGCCTGATTCCACGCGGAGATCACCGGCTGCGCGGCGACTTCGACCCGCACACCGCGAAGGTGAAGCTGGTGTTCAACGTGCACGAGCTGCCGCTGGCCGCGCACGTCATCACCGCGCCGGGCTGCGTGACGATGTACCGCCACTCACGGTTCGCGCCCGACCTGGTGCCCCGCGCGCTGCTCGAGAACCCGCATGCCACCGACTTCGACGCGAAGGACCTGGTGCCCAACCTCACCGCGCGCGCATTGACGTGGGGTACGCCTCGCGAGGTCTTCGCGCACGTCGCCCGTCACGTGATGTCGGCCGAGTTCCAGGGCGTGTGGGCCCCCGCCTTCGGCACCACCCGTCAGCCGCTGATCAGCCCGATTCGCGAGCGTCCCACTCAGCTCGAGTTTGACGTGATGACACGACGTTGACACAGTCAATCAATGGCGCCTCGCTCGAAGCACCTGACCGTTTCTGAGACAGCTGACGCGCTCGAGACGTCGCTGTCGACCGTGTGGCGCCTGCTCAGGGCGGGCGCATTGCGCAGTACCCAATCTGGCGGTCGTCGCTGGGTGAACCGGGCCGACGTCGAGCGACGCAGCCGGCAGAAGGCGCCGCGTCCCCAACCCCTCAGCGCGACCCACCCCTTCCTCCGCATGGTCGGCGCCTACAAGAGCGGAGGCCGCGGTCCGGGCTCCGAAAACAAGTACGCGGCGCTCTTCCCTCGATGAAGCCTGTGCTCTTCGACTCGAGCGCAATCCTCGCGAGCCTCGACGAAAGTGACCGTCACCACGCCGCGGCGAGAGCGGTCCTCGCGCGAATCGTCCGGGACCACCTCCCGTGCTTCATCACCCAGTATGTCGAGGCTGAAGCCCACGCACTTCTCCTGTCTCGGCTGGGGCGAGGAGCGGCCAACGACTGGCTGCAGGGCGCAGCGATCCCGGTCATTCCGGCGACGGCCGGGGAAGTCGCTCGCGCCAAGGATCTGCTGGTTCAGTACGACGACAAGGACTGGTCGCTCTGCGACGCGATCAGCTTCGTCGTGGCCGAACGTCGAAAGGCGATCACGTTCAGCTTCGATCACCACTTCCTGCAGTTCCCCAGGCTCACGGTCTGGGGCATCAAGCGCTGAGCCGGCTCAGACGTAGCCGAAGCGACGACGCACGGCCCACTCGAGGCCGACGACGGCCACCAGCAGCGTGAGCCAGTACCAGCGGTCCCACAGCGGCTGATCCTTCGAGCGGCCCACCTCGACCAGCGGCGGCTCGCGCAGCGGCACGTCGGCGAGGCTGAACGACGGCGAGTCGAAGAACTGGCCACCGGTGGCTTTGGCGATCTCCTCGAGCAGCGGGGCGTTGACGCGAGCGTCGGCGAGCTCGGGGCCGACCGCGCGCACGGCCACCGCGTCAGAGCTCTCACCGAGCGACTTCTCGTCCTTCACCGCGCGACCGACCACCTTGTAGGCGCCGGGCTCGGGCGGAGGGAACTCGAGGCGGGTGGTGCCATCAGGCCCGGCCTCACCAGCAGCCTGCGCGACGACGTGGCCGTCATCGGCGTCGATCAGCTCGACCGACACCTTCGCGCCCGGCGCGGGCTGGTAGTCGGGCTGCCGCGCGACGACCACCACGCCCACCGGCTTGCCCGGCTCGACGCTCGACGGGTCGGCGGTGACGGACAGCGTGGTGAGATCGGGGTCGCGCACCAACCAGCGGATCGCGTTGTTCCAGAAGCGCTCGTAGTTGCGCGTCGGCGCGCCGCCCGCGTGCGAGGGGAACGCCCAGTACCAGGTGGCGTCGGTGGCGATGGCCATCGTGCGCCCGCGACCCAGCTCGGCGATGGTGAGCAGCGGCGCCGGCTTGCCGTCGACCTGCGCCGTGGGGTGCGTGAGGAGCACCGTCGCGCCTTCCTTCGGCCGCGTGAGGTTCATACCGGGGATGGCGGGGAACGCCGCCCACGCCGCTTCGCTCGACATCGAGCCCGAGCCCAGCGCGGTGATGGGGTGCGTCTGGCCCTGCAGCGACAGCTTCGCGACGAACGGCGAGGGATCGGCCGGGCCCGCGGTCGTCACCGGCAACACTTGATCGAACGGGTTGATGGGCGAGGTCGAGTCGCCGAACGAACGATCGCCTCCGAGGTAGGCGAAGGCGCCCCCGTTGTTCACGTAGTTCTCGATGTCGTGGCGAAACGCGGCGAGCGACACGCCCTGATCTTCGTGGCCGAAGTTGAGGACGATGATCACGTCGAAGGTGTCGATCTTCTTCTGGAAGATCTCCTCGCGCGGAAAGGGGATCAACGAGAGCTCGCGCTGATCGTCGGCCACGCCCGACTCATCGAGCTGGTTGCGCAAGATGTAGAAGCTGATCAGCTCGACGTTCGCGTCGGCGCGCAGCACCCCGCGCAGAAAGCGCTCGTCCCACGTGGGGCGGCCGGCCACGAGCAGCACCCGCACCCGATCGCGGATCACCTTGAGCGCGAAGGAGCGCGTGTTGTTCTCGGCAACGACCTCTTCCGGGTAGACCGGCACCGACACCGTGTAGACGAAGCGGCCGGTCTGGTCGGGCGTGAAGGTGAACTTCACGGTCTGTGTTTCATCGTTGCTCTCGAAGGTGGCCGACTTGGCGGCGACGATCTGCCCTTCGCGCTTGAGCACCACCTGCACCGCCTGATCCTTGAAGCCACGCCCGTGCAGCTCGACCTCGGCGGTGATCGAGTTGCGCACGAAGGCGAAGTCGTCGACCTTCACCGCGTCGATGGCGAGATCGGTCAGCCCCCCCTTGCCCACCGCCACCGTCGACACCGGCACGCCGAGCTGTTCCAGCGCCTGCTTCGGCCGGCCCGCGAGGCCCGCGGCGAGATCGGCGTTGTCGGCGCCGTCGCTGTAGAGGATCACCCCGGCCAGCTTGCGCGCCCCGCCGCTGTCGCCGGCCTTGATGGCGCGCAGCGCGGCGAAGAGATCACTGCGGTTCGATCGTGGAGGCTGCGCGCGCAGCCCCTCGACCGTGGTCGCGCCCAGCTCGGGGTCGAAGCCATAGGTCTCGAAGGCGTAGCGGTCCTTCAGCGCATCCATCTGCGGGCCGAGCGCCTCGAGCGAGCGCGCCACCGCCTCGTTGCGCGTGCCCCCGCGCGGCTCGGTGGGGAACGACATCGAGGCCGAACGATCGACCAGCACCGCCACGCGGTTCTTCACGCGCGCGACCTGCAGGCGGCGCAGCCCGGGCTCGAGCAGGAAGAACAGCGCCGCCACGCCGGCCAGCACGCGCAACGTCCACAGCACCCACTTGCGCCGCCGCGACGATTCCTGCCGCACGCCCCAGCACGCGAGCGCCACGCCCAGCACCAACGCGAGCGACAACAGCACCAGCACCACCACCGGGTGCGGGGACAGACTGACGAGCTTCCAGGTGTCGAAGGACTCCATCACCGACGCCGATTCATGATCACCGGCAGGTGCACGGCGTCATCTTTGTAGTCGAGGCACAGCGCGTACATCGCGAGGTTGAGCGCGAGGCGCGTGGCGTATTCGCGTTGACGAGAACCACCGGGTGCGGGCTCGAACTCCCAGGTGCCCGACTCGTCGCGGTTGAGGGCGCCCATCACGTCGTTCTGCGAGTACACGACGGCCGCGCGTTTGTTGACGAGGCACGCCTCGAGGTTGGGCTTGTTGAGGAAGCGGCCGGGCGCGCTGTCGATGAGGAAGAACGACTTGAAGATGACGTGCGTCGAGGGCAACGCCGTCAGCGGCGACTGCGGCAACACCCGCGCGAGCTCACGGCGCACCGCCGCGTCGAAGCCCGCCCCGTCAGACCCGTCGTTGGCGTCGGCGAAGAGGAAGCCGCCGAAGGTCAGGTAGCGGCGGAGGTTCTCGATCTCGCTCTGGGTGAAGGGCGGAAAGTCGCCATCGGACGAGAGGTAGAGGAACGGGTGCTCGAAGAGGCGCGGGCTGTCGAGCGCGAGCGGGCGGGCCTCGAGCAGCACCTCGACCGACGTGCGGCGCTGCAGCTCCCAGGCGAGGCGGCGCAGGCCCGACGCGCGGAGATCCCACCGGCCGCCGTGCTTCACCACCGCGGGGATGAAGCGCGAAGCGTCGCCGAACCCGAAGGCGGGCATGGAGGCGACGGCGGCGAGCAACGCGCGGCGAGAGAACATGGCGCGGCTTCTCTTAACGGGCTGAGGCGCGCTTTCGTTCCCGCGGGGCACGGCGCTCATATAGCCCGTTCGCGTCGTCGCGCACGCCGGGGAAATGGGCTATTCGCCGGGTGCGATGGCCAAGCCGAAGAAAGAAGAGCAGAGCCGCTCGGTGCTGAAGCTGGCGTACCAGGCGTTCGAGCGCGGTGACGTGGTGAAGACCCGCGAGCTGGCGAAGGCCGTGCTGGCGGGCAAGGTCGCCCCCGACGACGAGCAGGTGGCCCGCGAGCTGTCGAAGACGCTGTCGATCGCCGAGGCGGTGGTGGGCGAGACGCCGGCCGCCGTGGCGCAGGAGCTCATCAGCCGCACCATCACCCCTCCCAGGCCGTACCTCTTCGTGGCGGCCGCCGCGGGCACCTTCATCACGCTCGTGGTCCTCGCGCACCTCCGCTACTGAGCGCGGGCCGTGGAGCAACTGCAGCAGGCCTTCGAGCCCTACCGACACCTCGACCCGCTGGGCTGGGTCGGCGTGTTCCGCTTTCTGCCGGTGTGGGGTGGGCTGGTCGCGGTCGCGCTGGGCGTGGTGATGATGTTGTTCGGCGGGCGGCAGCTGTTCCGCATCGTCGCGGGGCCCCTCGGCGCGTTGATCGCCACGGTGTGGGCGGTGCCGCTGGCGCAGCGCATGGGCTTCGGCGCGAACCTCCGGCAGATCTCCGCGGCGGCGACGGTGGGCCTGTTCATCGCCGGGCTGGTGTGGCCGCCGGTGGTGGTGTTCTTCGCGTTCGGCGTGCCCGCGGGGTTGATCGGCGGGCAGATCGCCGGCCCCAACGACTGGATCCTCGGGTTCGGCCCCGGCTTCTTCGTGGGCGGCGCGCTGGGCGTGGTGATGAACCGGCTGGTGGGCGCGTTGCTGTCGGCGGCCGCCGGCGCGTGGCTGACGGTGCTGGGCATCATGGCCACCCTCAACCCCTTCGTGTCGGCGGTGGGCTGGCTGGCGAGCAACCCGGTCGCGGTGCTGTCGGTGGCGGGCATCTTCGCGATCGCCGGCGCGGTGTTTCAGATCTTCGTGCGGCCCACCGAGGCGCAGGCCGAAGAACGAAAGCTCGAGCGCTCGCTGGCGAAGAAGAAGGCCAAAGAGCAGAAGGCCCTCGAGGAGCGCTGGGAGAAGTACAACAACAGTAAGAAGTGACCCTCAGGCGGGGTTTCTGCTAGCTGGCCCGACGTCATGGCGAAGGCGCAGCGCAAGGAAGACGAAGAGAAGAAGGACGTCCCCTCGTCGGCACCGGCAGCCGCGGTCGAGCCATCTGCGCCCGAGACCTGGCAGGCGCCCGCGAAGATCGGCCGCAAGTCGCTCTACGTGATCCTCGGCGTGGTGGCGCTCTTCAACCTGCCGATGATTCACTACTTCCTGCTGCGCTCGCCGATCAGCGCCAACCAGACCCTGCCCTTCCGCGACGACTACAGCGACCCGGCGACGGTGGCGCAGAAGTACAACAGCACCGGCGGCCTGTGGCGCGTGGTGAACGGCGAGCTGCTCTCGCCCGGCGTGAAGAACAACCCGCTGTGGCTGCGCGCCAACCTGCCCAACGACGTGCGCGTGGAGTTCGACGTGCGCTCGATGAGCCCCGAGGGCGACATCAAGGTCGAGATCTTCGGCGACGGCAGCGATCACGCCAGCGGCTACGTGCTGATCCACGGTGGGTGGAACAACTCGATCAGCATCATCGCGCGCCTCGACGAGCACGCGCCGTCGCTGGCCGCGCTCCAGCAGCAGGGCGGCCTCGCCAACTACCGCGCCGACACCCGCGTGCGCGTCGAGGCGAACCCCTTCCGCGTGGAGATCGGCAAGACGTACCACTGGCGCATCGAGCGCCGCGGCAAGGTGCTGTCGTGGTTCATCAACGACGCGCCCTTCATGAGCTTCGAAGACCCGATGCCGCTGACCGGCAAGGGCCACGATCGCTTCGGGTTCTCGAGCTGGGAAGCGCAGCTGTTCTTCGACAACCTCACCGTCACGCCGCTTTGAAGTGAAGTAGAAGGCCCAAGGGGTGTTCACCGGCGTCGAGGCCACGCCAGTCTCAAGGCCCATCACAGGAGAAGACATGAACCTTCGAACGATGTTTGCAGGCGCGGCGTTGATGGTCGGCCTGTTGGGGTGTGGTGGCGGTACGGCGACGTTCTACAAGGGCACGCTGACGTCGACGCAGAGCTACAACGGCGCGTCGTCGACCACGACCACCACCGGCCAGACGCTGAGCGTCTACAGCGGCGGCGAGCAGGGCGCGATTCTCGTGGATCTCGGGAACATCGTGGTCAGCATGACCAAGGCCGGCGACGCGCTGACCGCCACGGCGAACCAGAGCCTGATGCAGACGGACTCGAACTCCAACTCGTCGCAGAGCATCAGCAGCGGCACGGGCACCCTGAACGCCATGGGCCTGACGCTCAACCTCTCCGGCACGCAGAGCCAGACCAGCAATGGTCAGACGGCGAACGCCACGTTCACGCTGACCTTCACCGGCACGAAGATCTGAGCTGACACAGCTCGGCTGGTAGAAAAAACCGAGGGCGTCGTGACCGTGTTGGTCGCGACGCCCTCAGTCCTTTCCGGGGAGGGAAAGTACCGCTTACGGCATCTCGGTCTGCCCCTGACGGCGCAGGAAGGTGGGGATGTCGTACTGATCTTCGTCGAGCGTCACTTCACGCGCCGACGTCAGGCGCGACGGGGGGCTCACCCGGTGCTCACCCGAGAGGGTGCGCGTGGGCGGGGTGTTGAGCGACGACTTCGAGCTCGGCACCAGCGAGGCCATCTGTTCCTGAGGCACCAGGGTGGCCGGCATCGGCGCGATGGTGACGGGGGCCGCGGGCGCGGCGGTGAGGCCCGACGGCGACGACGAGGCGGCGCGCAGCAGCGGCTGCTGCACCGGCTGGGTGCGCGGCAGCTCGTTGATCGACACGCGACGCGGCGCGGTCTCGCGGCTGACGAAGCCGGTAGCGATGACGGTGATCTTCACCTCGTCGCGCGCGTTCTCGTCGACCAGCGAGCCGAAGATGATGTTCGCCTCCGGGTCGGCCGCGTCCTGCGCGATGCAGATCGCCTCGTTGATTTCCTGCAGGGTGATGTCGCGGCCCGCGGTGATGTTGATGAGCAGCCCGCGCGCGCCGTCGATCGACACGTCCTCGAGCAGCGGCGAGCTGACCGCCTGCTCCATCGCGCGCAGCGCCCGCTTCTCACCCGAGGCCCGGCCGGTGCCCATCAGCGCGAGGCCCTGCTCGCCCATGATGGTCTTCACGTCGGCGAAGTCGACGTTGATGTACCCGTGGTACTGGATGAGGTCGGAGATGCCCTGCACGGCGTTGAGCAGCACCTCGTCGGCGCGCTTGAACGACTCGAGCAGCGGCAGCGGCTCGGTGGACATCGTCAGCAGCCGCTGGTTGGGGATGGTGATCAGCGTATCGACGGCGGCCTTGAGTTCCTGCAGGCCCTGCTCCGCGGCCTTGCGGCGGCGGTTGCCCTCGAACATGAACGGCTTGGTCACCACGCCGACGGTGAGGCAGCCCAGCTCGCGGGCGATGTCGGCGACCACGGGGGCCGCGCCGGTGCCGGTGCCGCCACCCATGCCGGCGGTGACGAAGACCATGTCGGCGCCTTCGAGCAGCCGGGCGATGTCTTCACGCGACTCGGTGGCCGCCTGGCGCCCCATCTCGGGGTTCGCGCCGGCGCCCAGGCCGCGGGTGAGTTCCTTGCCGATCTGCATGCGCACCGGGGCCTTGTTGGCCGCCAGCGCCTGCACGTCGGTGTTCAACGAGATGAAGTCGACGCGCTCGAGACCGGACGCGATCATCGTGTTGACCGCGTTGCAGCCCGCGCCGCCGACGCCGACGACGCGAATCTTCGCTGCCTGCTTGCTCTGTTCGAACTGGTCCATGGTGTTCTGTCCTCGAGAAAGTGTTGAGAGCTTGGGGCCGCCAGAGAGCGGCGCAAGTTTTCAGCTATGTGCCTGTAGCGGGCGGCCTCAGAAGACTTCCTGGAGCCACTCGCCCATGCGGCGCTTCACCTTCTTGAAGACGTTCTCCTCACGGATGCGGAACATGCTGCGGTCCTGATGCCGGGCGCCGTAGACGACGAGGCCGACGCCGGTCGCGTAGACGGGGCTCTTCACGACGTCGACGAGGCCACCGATGCCACGGGGCACGCCGCGGCGCACGGGCACGCCCATGATCTCCTCGGCGAGCTCGGTCATGCCGGGCAGCAGCGTCGAGCCGCCGGTGATGACCACGCCCGAGGTGAGCAGCTCCGAGAAGCCGTTGCGCTCGACCTCGTGGTGCACGAGCTGGAAGATCTCCTCGACGCGCGGCTCGAGGATCTCCGAGAGGATCTGCCGGCCCATCACGCGCGAGTCACGGCCGCCGACCGAGGGCACCTCGATCATGTCGGCCTTGTCCACCATCGAGGTCAACGAGCAGCCGTGCTTCTGCTTGAGGCGCTCGGCGTGATCGATCGGCGTGCGCAGCCCGACCGCGATGTCGTTGGTGAGGTTGTGGCCACCGAGCGCGATGACCGCGGTGTGCACGATGGCGCCGTTCTGGAAGATGGCGATGTCGGTGGTGCCGCCGCCGATGTCCACCAGGCAGACCCCGAGCTCCTTCTCTTCTTCGGTGAGCACCGCTTCGCTGCTGGCCAGCGGCTGGAGCACGATGTCGGAGACGTTGAGGCCGGCGCGGTTGGCGCACTTGATGATGTTCTGTGCCGAGGCGACGGCGCCGGTGACGATGTGCACCTTGGCCTCGAGGCGCGCGCCGGTCATGCCCAGCGGCTCGCGGATGCCGCCCTGGTCGTCGACGATGAACTCCTGCGGCAGCACGTGGATGACTTCGCGATCGACGGGGATGTTGACCGTCTTGGCCTGCTCGATGACGCGCGCGACGTCGGCCTCACGGACCTCGCGGTCCTTCAGCGCCACCACGCCACGGCCGCCGAAGCTCTTCACGTGCCCGCCCGCGATGCCGGTGTACACGTGGGTGATCTCGGTGCCGGCCATCGCCTCGGCCTCGTCGATGGCGCGCTGGATCGAGTTCACGGTGGTCTCGATGTTGACCACCACGCCCTTGCGCAGGCCCTTCGACGGGTGCGAGCCGATGCCGATGATGTCGATGCCCTCGTCCGTCAGCTCCCCGACGATCGCGCAGATCTTCGTGGTGCCGATGTCGAGGCCAACGAGAATCTCCCCACCCTTCTTGCTTGCCATGTTGTTCAGCCTTTCCGCTCCTCTTTCGAGACGAGCGTGATGTTGCCCAAGCCGCACTCGGAGGCCCTTTTCAGGGCTTCTTCGCGGCGATCTGCACTGCCACCCAGGAAGGACGCGTGCGGTTGTCGAGGCGAATGACCCCGGCCACCAGCGAGCGGGCGTGCAGTTCCTTCCGCACGCGGGCGAGGCGCGCCAACTTGGCCGCCACGTCCCCTTCCCCAAACTCGATCTCCTGCCCGTCGGTGGTCACCGCGGTGACGCCTTCGGGGTGGAGGTTCACTTCAGACAACGGTTGCTTCTGCGCGAAGGGCTCGGCGGCGTAGGCCTCGATGAGCGCGACCGCGTCAGCGAGCTGCTGCAGCCCCTCGTCCTTCTTCTCGGCGAAGAGCGCGCGATCGATGCCCGTCACCAACGGGAGATCGAACGAGTCGCCCAGCTTGAGCCGCTTGAAGGGCACCGAGGCTTCGTTCACCAGGTACAACTCGCCCAGCGACAGCAACGCCACCGCGCGGTGCTCTTCGACCTCGATGGTGAGGCGCGACGGGAGGTGGCGCGTCACCCTGACCGACTTCACCCACGGGTGCGTGGCGATGGACCGTTCGATCGACTTCACGTCCATCGAGATGAGGTTCTGCCCGAGCAAGATGCCGCCCAGCCGCACCAGCTCGACGTCGGTCGCTTCGGCCTGCCCCGAGACCTGCACGTCGCGCAGCGAGAAGGTCGGCGAGGTGGTCGCCCACTTCCAGCCCTCGTTGGCGCCGAAGAAGATCGCGACGAAGGCCACCACCAGCGCAAGCAGCTTGAGCACCACCGGGCCGTGGTGCTGCGCGGCGGCCTTGAGCTCGCCTGTCTTCTTCGCCACGTCGACGCGGCGGCGGTTGCGCTTGGAACGAAACATCACGGGGACCCCTGCATCGTCAGCCGGAGATCGAGGTCCCGCAATTTTTTGGCCACAGGTACGTGGCTGTTGCACCCGGGGGCCGTCATTCGCGGAACTTTCCAATGCGCTTGACCTCGGGCGTCAGGGTGACGCCCGTCTCGGCCAGCACCCGGCGCTGGGCCTCGGCCATGAGCTGGGTGATGTCGTGGGCGGTGGCGCCGCCGAGGTTGACGATCCAGTTCGCGTGGAGCGTGGAGATCTGCGCGTTGCCGATGCGGTGGCCCTTGAGGCCGACCCGCTCGATGAGGCCGCCAGCGAAGTGCCCGGGCGGGTTGGTGAAGACGCTGCCGAAGTTGGGCTGGGAGAGCGGCTGGGTGCGCTTGCGGTAGGCGAGATCGGTTTCCATCTTCTGGGCCGACTCGGCGAGGTCGCCTTCGCGCAGGGCGAACCGAATGCGGGTGACGACCGCGCCCGCGGGGAGCTCGGTGTGGCGGTAGCGATAGCTGAGCCCGGTCACCCAGCCGAGGCCATCGGGCGTGGCGAGCTCGACCGCCTCGACGATGGTCATGCACTCGCCGTTCTTGGTGCCGGCGTTCATGGCGGTGGCGCCCCCCAGCGTGCCGGGGATGCCCGCGAGGAACTCGGCGCCCACCAGCTTGTGCTGCTTCATCAGGGTGACGATCCGCGCGATGGCCGAGCCCGCGTTGACGGTGATGCGGTGGCCGGCGATCTCTTCAGGGAAGTAGTCGGACGCGAGCTTGAGGGTGATGCCCGGCACGCCGAGATCGCCCACCAGCGTGTTGGCGCCACCGCCGAGGATGGTGAGGGGGATGCCTTCACGATGGGCATGGGCGAGCGTCTCGTGCAGCTCGTTGGCAGAGTCGGGCTTGATGAGCTGCTCCGCAGCGCCACCGACGCGGACCGAGGTCCAGGGAGCGAGCGGCTCATTGCGCTTGAGGCTCATGCGAGCGTGCCGAGGAGTTCAGGGCCGGTGTTGGTGATGTCGCCCGCGCCGAGGGTGATGACGATGTCACCGGGCTGCAGGCGCGCCGACATGGCCGCGACGAGATCGCCGCGCTTCTCGACCAGCGTGACGTCGGGGTGGCCGTGCGCGCGCACCGCCTCGGCCAGCTTCGCGGAGGTGATGCCGGGGATCGGCTCTTCGCCGGCGGCGTAGATGTTGGTGAGGAACAGCAGGTCGGCGTCGTTGAACGCGCTGCAGAAGTCTTCGAACAGATCGTGCGTGCGCGTGTACCGGTGCGGCTGGAAGGCGACGACGATACGCCGGCCGAACGCCTTGCGCGCGCCGGCCAGCGTGGCGCGCACCTCCGCGGGGTGGTGGCCGTAGTCGTCGACCACGGTGATGCCCTTCGCTTCGCCCTTCACCGTGAAGCGCCGCTGCACGCCGCCGAAGTTCTCGAGCGCGGTGCGCACGGTGTCGAGCGGCACGTCGAGCTCTTCGCACACGGCGATCACCGCCAGCGCGTTCATCGCGTTGTGGGCGCCCACCATCTGCACCGTGAACTCGCCGAGATCGTGGTCGCGGCGGAAGGCGCGGAACTTCGTCTTGTACCCGTCGAGCCTGATGCCCTCGAGCCGGTAGTCGGCGGCGTGCGAGCTGCCGTAGGTGACGAAGCGCTTCTCGATGTGCGGCAACAGCGCCTGCACGTTGGGGTGGTCGAGGCACAACACGTTGAGCCCGTAGAACGGCACCCGGTTGCAGAACTCGACGAACGCGGTCTTGAGCGCGTCAAGCGTCTGGTAGTGGTCCATGTGCTCGGGGTCGATGTTGGTGACGACCGCGATGCTGGGGTGGAGGTGCAGGAAGCTGCCGTCGCTCTCGTCGGCCTCGACCACCATCAGCTCGCTCTTGCCGAGCTTGGCGTTGCTGCCGAGCACGTTCACCTTGCCGCCCACCACCGCGGTGGGGTCGAGCCCGGCGGCGTTGAGCACCTGGGCGACCATCGAGGTGGTGGTGGTCTTGCCGTGCGAGCCGGCGATGGCCACCGCGTACTTGAGGCGCATCAGCTCGGCGAGCATCTCCGCGCGGGGGATGACGGGGATCTTCCGGCGCTTCGCCGCCACCACCTCGGGGTTGTCCTTCTTCACCGCCGAGCTGATGACCACCACGTCGACCTCGGTGACGTTCTCTTCCTGGTGGCCGGCGTGGATCTTCGCGCCCAGCGAGACGAGGCGACGGGTGACGTCGGACTCCTTGAGGTCGGAGCCGCTGACGGCGTAGCCGAGGTTGAGCAGCACTTCGGCGATGCCCGACATGCCGATGCCGCCGATGCCGACGAAGTGCACGCGCGCGGCGTGGCGGGACTTGTAGCGGCTGGTGATCGTCATGACGTCTTCTCCGGGAGCTTCGGCCGCAGCGGCTCGCCCGCACGCTTCTGGCCGGTGAGCGCGCCCCACTTCTCGAGGCAGAGCTGCTGCAACACGTCGGCGATTTCCCGCGCCGCTTCGGGCCGACCGAGCGCGCCGGCGGCCTTCTCCATCTTCGCCAGCCGCGCGGGGTCGTTCTTCAGTTCACGAATGGTGGCCGCGAGCTTCTCGCCGGTCAGCTCGGCCTCGCGGAACATCACCGCCGCGCCCGCGTCGACCAGCGCCTTCGCGTTGACCGCCTGGTGATCGTCGGTGGCGAAGGGGAACGGCACGAGGATCGACGCCTTCTTGCAGACGGTGAGCTCGGCGAGCGTGGTGGCGCCCGCGCGGCACAGCACCAGCGTCGCGCCGAGGTACGCGCCGGCCATGTCGTCGATGAACTCGCGCACGTCGGCGGGGAACTGCTGCGCCGCGTAGCCCTGCTTCACCGTTTCGAGGTCGGCCTTGCCGGTCTGGTGGATGATCTGCAGCTCGCCCTTGAGGTCGGCGAGGTGCGGGAGCGCGTCGAGTACCCGCGTGTTGAGGCCCTTGGCGCCCAGCGAGCCGCCGAAGATCAGCAGCGTGAAGGTCTCGTGCTTCGTCTTGGGGCGCAGGAAGTTCTCCAGCAGCCCGCGGCGAATGGGGTTCCCCAGCACGTGCGCGCGCTTGTACGGAAAGAAGGGGATCGCCGCCTCGAAGCTCAAGAACACCGCGTCGACGAACTTGCCGAGCACCTTGTTGGTGAAGCCGGGCAGCGCGTTCTGTTCCTGGATGCCGGTGGGGATGCGCAGCAGCCACGCCATCAACACCACCGGGCCAGACGAGTACCCGCCGACGCCGATCACCACGTCGGGGCGGTACTTGCGCAGCAGGCGCAGCGCCGAGAAGAAGCTCAGCGGCAAGAGCAGCAGCCCGAGCAGCAGCTTCACCGCGCCCATGCCCTTGAGGCCGCGGCTCTTGATGGCCTCGAACACGAAGCCGTTCTGCGGCACCACGCGCGCCTCGAGGCCGCGATCGGTGCCGACGAAGACCACGTCATTCTTCGGGTGGCGCGTGACGACCTCTTCCGCGAGCGCAATGCCCGGGAAGAGGTGGCCCCCCGTACCTCCGCCGGCGATCAGCACTCTCACGCGGGCTCCATCGCCCCCGTGGGCACCCCGCCCGTCGGCGCCTTGGCGCGACCGGCCGCCTTGCGCTTGGCGCCCGTCTCGGCCGTCGCGGAGATCGACAGGAGCAGCCCCGCCGCGCCCATCAACATGATGAGCGAGCTGCCGCCGTACGAGATGAAGGGCAGCGTGAGGCCCTTGGTGGGCACCACGCCCATTGCCACCGCCATGTTGGTCACGGCCTGGAACGAGATGAGCGAGACGATGCCCAGGCCGAGGTAGGTGCCGAACGCCTCGGTCGCGTTGAGCGCCGCGCGGAGCCCGCGCCAGATGACGATCACGTACAGGCCGATCAGGAACGCCACGCCGAGCAGCCCGAGCTCCTCACCGATGATCGCGAAGATGAAGTCGGTGTGCGCCTCGGGAAGGAAGAACAGCTTCTGTCGGCCGTCGCCCAGGCCGAGGCCGGTGAGGCCACCCGAGCCGATCGACATCAGCGACTCGGCGACCTGGTAGCCCGAGCCCTGCCGGTTGGCCCACGGGTCGAGGAACGCGGTGATGCGCTTCATGCGGTACGGCGACGACGCGATGGCGATGTACGCGAAGGGGATCGCGGCCAGCACCATGCCCACGATGTACGAGAGCCGCGCGCCCGCCGCGAAGAGCATCACGAACATCAGGAACAGCAGCGACACCGACGAGCCGAAGTCGGGCTCGAGCATGCACAGCAGCACCAGCAGGCCGGCGATGCCGAGGTGCGGCACGAAGCCGATGGAGAACGACTTCACCTTCTCGCGCTTCTTGGCGAGCGAGTACGCGAGGTAGATGACCCACGCGACCTTGGCGATCTCGGCGGGCTGAATGGAGATGCCGGGCACGCGCAGCCAGCGCTTGGCGCCGCCGACAGTCGTGCCCAGCCCGGGGATGATCACCGCGACGAGCATGATCACCGCCAGCACCAGCAGCGGATAGGCGAGGCGCGCCATGCGGCGGTAGCCGAGCTTCATCGCCACGGCCATGCCCAGCAGCCCGAGCCCCGCGGCGACCGCCTGCCGCTTGAGGAAGTAGAACGAGTCGCCGAGCTTGTCCTGCGCGGTGATGGCGCTCGCGCTGTAGACCATCACCAGCCCGAAGCCGACGAGGCCCAGCACGGCCACCAGCAACAGCGGATCATAGGAAGGGCGACGCTCACCCACGGCAGCACCCGGTGATCACGAGAGGGCCCTCACCAGCGCCTTGAAGACATCGCCGCGGTGCTCGAAGTTGTTGAACTGATCGTACGAAGCGCACGCCGGAGAGAGCAGCACGGTGTCGCCGCGAGTCGAGAATTCAGCCGCGCGAGCGACGGCGGTCTCGATCGTCAGGCAGTCATGAACTGGACAGCTCGACCGAAAGGCTTCAGCGATCGCCGGGGCGTCCTTGCCGATGGTGAGCACGCCCTTGAGCTTGCCGCGCGCGGCGTCGACCAGCGGCGCGTAGGGGGCGCCCTTCCCCTTCCCTCCGGCGATGAGCCACACGTCACCCTTCAACGCCTTCATCGCGACCAGCGACGAGTCGACGTTGGTGGCCTTCGAGTCGTTGATCCATTCGACCCCGTTGCGCTCGCGCACGAACTCGAGGCGGTGCGGCAGCCCGGGGAACGAGTCGAGCCCCTGCTGGATCGCCGCGTCGGGGATTCCGGCCAGCCGCGCCATCAGCGCCGCCGCCATCGCGTTCTGCAGGTTGTGGGCGCCCCGCAGCGCGCGGTTCTTCACCGTGAAGACGGCGGGCGTGCCGAAGGTGAAGGCGAACCGGTCGCCGGTGCCGACCGCCAGACCACTGAAGCCGGGGTTGGTGCCGCGGCCATCGAGCGTGAAGCCGTACACCGGCACCTTCGCCAGCCGAGAGAGCGCGAGCACCTCGGGGTCGTCGGCGTTGACCACCGCGAAGTCACCGATGCCCTGGCCGTCGAAGATGCGCGCCTTGGCGAGACCGTAGGCCTGCTGGTTGGCGTAGCGGTCGAGGTGATCGGGCTGGAGGTTGAGCAGCGCCGCGCCCTTGAAGCGCGCGTCGATCACGCCCTCGAGCTGAAACGAAGAGAGCTCGATGACGTGCAGGTCGTACGGCGCCGCGTCGGCCTTCTCGTAGGCCTGAGTGAAGGGCGTGCCGAGGTTGCCGCCCACGAAGGTGCGCGGCACGTGGTGCTTCACCAGCTCGCCCAGCAACGCGGTGGTGGTGCTCTTGCCGTTGGTGCCGGTGACGCCCAGCAGCGGCCCCGCGCCCTTCGGCAGGGTGCGCCAGGCGAGCTCGATCTCTCCGTACACCGTGGCGCCGGCAGCGCGCGCGGCGACGAGCTCCGGCTTCGAGAGCGGCACGCCGGGGCTGACCACCACCGCGGTCGCGCCCTTCCAGAACTCGGCGGGGAACGGGCCGGCCTTCAGCTCGAAGCGCGGGTCGTCGATCGGCTTCTTCGCGTCGGGATTCTCATCGAGCGCCAGCACCGACGCCCCACGTTGCAGCAGGAGCTTCGCGGCGCCGATGCCGCTCTTCCCCAGCCCGATGACGACGAACTTCTGACCCGAGAACATCGGTTACCTCAGTTTGAGTGACGCGAGCGCGATGCCGCCGAGCAACACCGAGACGATCCAGAAGCGGATGACGATCTTCGTCTCGCCCATGCCGCCCTTCTCGAAGTGGTGGTGCAGCGGCGCCATCTTGAAGACGCGCTTGCCGGTGAGCTTGAAGCTGGTGACCTGGATCATCACCGAGAGGATCTCCGCGAGGAACACGCCGTGGATGATCGCGGACAGCACCTCGTTCTTGCTGAGCATCGCCACCGTGCCCAGCGCGCCACCGAGCGCGAGCGAGCCGACGTCGCCCATGAAAACGCTCGCCGGGTAGGCGTTGAACCAGAGGAAGCTGATGCCCGCGCCGATGATCGACGCGCAGAACACCGCGAGCTCGGCGCCACCGTCGACACGGGTGATGCCGAGGTACTCGTGCACCGGCACCCCGACCAGCGTGCGCACCCCGTTGACCAGCTCGTAGTCGGAGATCTGCACCGACGTGCCGGCCGCGTAGCAGAGCACCGTGAAGACGAAGGCGGCGATCATGGTGGGCGCGATGGCGAGGCCGTCGAGCCCGTCGGTCATGTTCACCGCGTTCGAGGTGCCGACCACCACGATCCACGCGAAGAAGACGTACAGCCACCCCAGGTCGGGGTTGGCGTACCGCGTGGGGATGAAGGGAATGGCGACGGTGGTCTGGATCAGCAGCTTCGGGCCCTGGCTCCAGTCCGTCATGATGCCGAACACCGCGATCAGGAAGAACGTGGTCTGCAACACCATCTTGTAGCGGCCCGCGAGGCCCTTCGAGTTGCGCTTGCTGAGCTTGAGGTAGTCGTCGAGGAAGCCGGTGAAGCCGTAGCCCGCGGTCATCAGCAGCGCGACCCACACCACGCGGCTGCTGAGATCGGCGAAGAGCAGCGTGCCGAGGAAGATCGAGAGGAGGATCAGCGTGCCGCCGAGCGTGGGCGTGCCCTTCTTCTTCTGGTGCGACTCAGGCGTGTCTTCGCGCACGTTCGACTGCCCGTGCTGCGCGATGCGGAGCCGGTTGATGAGCCCCGGGCCCACCACCATGCCGATCAACAGCGAGGCCGTGGCCGCCGCGACGATGCGAAACGTCGGGTAGCGCAGGAAGTTGAAATAGCGGCCGGTGTCGCCGTCCTTCAGCCATTCGTAGAGCAGGTACAGCATGGGTCAGTGGCCTCCGCCCTGTGACGTGCCGGTGAGCGCCTCGACCACTCGCTCCAGCCGCATGCCGCGGCTGCCCTTCACCAGCACGAAGTCGTTGGGTTTGAGCTCCTGCTGGAGCCATGCCACCAGGGCGGTGACGTCTTCGAAGTGTTTCACCCGTGCGCCGAGCTTCCTGCTGGCCTGCGCGTACGCGTGCTTCGTGCGCGGGCCGAACAGCGCGAGCAGCGAGACGCGATCTGACGCGACCACGCCCAGCTGCGCGTGTTCCTGCGTCTCTTCCGCGCCGAGCTCCAGCATGTCGCCCAGCACCGCGACGGCGCGCCCTTCCGAGGCGAGCTCCTGCACGGTGCGCAGCGCGGCCTGCATCGAGGCCGGGTTGGCGTTGTAACAGTCGTCGACCACCGTCACGCCGTTTGGGGCGTCGACGATCTGCAGCCGACGCGCGTGGGCCTGCGCGGCTTCGAGGCCACGCACGCACTCCTCGGGCGAGTAGCCGAGGGCGAGCGCCAACGCGAAGGCGCCGGTGGCGTTCATCGCGTTGTGATCGCCCACCAGCCGCAGCGCGGTCTCGTAGTCGCGGCCAGCGTACGAGATCACCAGCGACAGCCCTTCGCGCCCCTGCGGGCGCACCGAGACCAGTCGCACTTGCGCGTCGGGACCGCGGCCGTAGGTGAGCCGCTTGGCGTGCAGCCCCTGCGCCTGCCCCGCCACCCGCGCGTCGTCGAGGTTCACCACCGCGGTCGCCGTCGGCCCGAGCCCCCGGAAGAGCTCACCCTTGGCCATCGCCACGCCCTCGATCGAGCCGAGGCCCTCGAGGTGCGCGGGCTGCACGATGGTGATGAGGCCGGCGTCGGGCCGCGCGATGTCGGCGAGGCGGGAGATCTCACCGGCGTGGTTCATGCCCATCTCGATGACCGCCGCGACGTGCGTCGGCTCGAGGTTGAAGAGCGTCAACGGCACGCCGATCTCGTTGTTGAGGTTGCCGTGCGTCTTGAGCGCCGGGCCGCGCACCGAGAGGATCGAGGCGACCAGCTCCTTGGTGGTGGTCTTGCCGTTCGAGCCGGTCACCGCCGCGATGGGAATGTGGAAGCGCTCGCGGTGAAAACGCGCCAGCCGGCCCAGCGCGTGGAGCGTGTCGGGGACCTGGTACACCGTCGGCCCCGCGGCCTGCGTCGTCGGGAGCGGCTGACTGACGATCAGGCCCGCCGCCCCGCCGGCGATCACCTGGTCGAGGAAGTCGTGCGCGTCGAAGCGCTCGCCCTTGAGCGCGACGAACAGACAGCCGGGCGTCACCTGGCGACTGTCGGTGCAGACCCCTTCGAACGACAGGCTGGTGCCCGCGCGCACCTGCTTCGCGCCCGTCGCCTGCAGCACCTCGGAGTCATTGAACCGAACGGTCATCGCGTCACACGCCCAGCGCCTTGCGGGCCTCCTCGAGGTCGTCGAAGTGCGTCTTCTCGCCCTTCGACTCCTGGTACGTCTCGTGGCCCTTGCCGGCGATGAGCACGGTGTCGCCCGGCTTGCAGAGCGAGAGGGCCAGCGCGATGGCCGCCTTGCGATCGGCCTCCACGAGGTAGCCGCGCTCGCCGGTGCGGGCCTTGGCGGGGCTCATGCGGTGCAGCTCGCCCTTCTCGAGGCCGTGCACGATGTCCTGGATGATGTCGTCGGGATCTTCGGTGCGCGGGTTGTCGGAGGTGACGATCGGCAGATCGGCCTGCGCCGCCACCTCGCCCATCAGCGCGCGCTTGCCGGTGTCGCGATCGCCGCCGCAGCCGAAGACGACGATCAGCTTGCCCTTGGTGACGGCGCGCGCCGCCTCGACCGCGCGGGTGAGCGCGTCGTCGGTGTGCGCGTAGTCGATGAGCGCGGTGATGCCGCCGTTCTCGACGCGCTCCATGCGGCCGGGCACGCGCATCACGCGCTCGATGCCGTCCTGCACGTCACGGCGCGACGCACCCGCCGCCAGCGCGATGCCCGCCGCGCAGAGGATGTTCTCGAGGTTGTGCGCGCCGATCAGCGGCGACTTCACGGGGATGTCGCCGGCCGGCGTCTTGAGCGTGGCCTTGATGCCCCTGGTGGTGAACTCGACGTTGCTGGCCGACAGCTCACCGTTGCCCGCGCGCGAGAACTTCCACGACTGGCGCTTGAGCTGGCGCATCTCGTTGTAGACGCGCGTGGTGTACGTGTCGTCGCCGTTGACCACCGCCAGGCCGCCCGGCGAGAGGTTCTCGGTGAACAAGCGACGCTTGGCCTGAAAGTAGGCCTCCATGTCCTTGTGGTAGTCGAGGTGATCGCGCGAGAGGTTGGTGAAGCCCGCGGCGCGGAAGGTGAGGCCGTGCACCCGGTCCTGCATCAGGGCGTGGCTCGAGACCTCCATCACCACCGTGTCCACGCCGGCGTCCACCATCTCGCGGAACGTCTTGTGGAGCGTCAGCGCGTCGGGCGTGGTGTGCGTCGCCTCGCGCAGCTCGCCGTTGTAGCGAACGCCGATGGTGCCGAAGAGGCCGGTGTTGTTCATGCCGGCCAGGCAGATGCTCTCGACGAGCCAGGCGGTGGTGGTCTTGCCGTTGGTGCCGGTGACGCCCAGCAGCGACAGCTCGCGCGCGGGGTTGCCGTAGAAGTTGCCGGCCACCAGGGCCAGCGCCTTGCGCACCGAGGGGGTGACGAACAGCGGCACCGTCAGCCCGCCGATGGTCTTCTCGGACAACACCGCCACCGCGCCCCGCTGCACCGCCTCGTGCGCGAACTGCACGCCGTCGGTCTTGGTGCCCGGCACGGCGACGAACAGATCGCCCGGCTTGACGCTGCGAGAGTCGGAAGAAACGCCCGTGATGTCGGCCTTCGCCTTCGTCGACGCGACCGGTTCCGTCCCGACACCTGCGAGCAGCTCTGTGAGTTTCATCTGTGTCTTCCTGACCGCGCGGTGGCGGCCTTCAGCGAGGTGAGGCTGGCAATTGTCCTGCCAGCTCCACGGTGATGCGGGTGCCCTTCTCGACGAGGCTCCCCGCTGCGGGCTTCTGAGACACCACGCGACCACTGCCCGCGAGGTGCGGCTCCAGGGCCGCGGTCAACAACTGCGCCACTGCTGCACGCCCTGCAAGCCCCTTCACGTCCGGCACGCGAACGGCGCCATCGGCGACGACGTCCTCCGTGACGGTGTCCATCTGCTCCAGCTTCTCGATGCCCGCGGTGACGACCGACTTCTCGGGCTTGCTGCTCTTCGGCTCGGGCTTCGCGGCGACCACCGGCATCTCGCGCGACTTGGGCGCGCCGACGTGCGGCATCATCTGCGAGGCGATCTCCTTGAAGGCCGGCGCGGCGACGAGGCCGCCGTACACGTCGGTCTTCGGCTCGTCGATCACCACCAGGATCACCGCGCGGGGATCTTCGGCCGGCACCACGCCCACGAAGCTGGCGATGCGCTTGTCGGAATAGCCGCGCGCGATGGGGTCGACCTTCTGCGCGGTGCCCGTCTTGCCGGCCACGCGGTACTCGTCCATGCGCGCCTTGGTCGCGGTGCCGCCGGGCTCCACCACCGTCTCCAGCATCGACACCACGCTGCGAGCCGACTTGCTGCTCACCACGCGGCGCAGCGGGGTCGGCTTGTTCTCGAGCAACACCACGCCGTCAGGGTCGACCACCTTCGACACCACGTACGGCTTCATCAGCACCCCGTCGTTGGCCAGCGCCGCGTAGCCCGCCGCGACCTGCAGCGCGGTGGCGCTGATGCCCTGCCCGAAGCTCTGGGTGGCCAGCGCGATCTCCGCGCGCGGGAAGGGAATGGCGCCCTTGCCTTCACCCGGCAGCCCGAGGCCGAAGCGATCGCCGAAGCCGAAGCTCTTGTAGGTCTCGACCAGCTTCTCGCGCCCCAGCTTCTGGGCCACCTTGGCCACGCCGATGTTCGAGCTGACCTGCAAGATGCCCTGCGGCTTGAGCACCCCGTGCGGGTGCGTGTCGTGGATCACCTTGCGGCCGATGGGCCAGGCGCCCTTCTCGCAGTCGAACTCGCTGCTCTCGGAGATCACCTTCTGATCGAGCGCCGAGGCGATGACGAAGGCCTTGAAGGTCGAGCCCGGCTCGAAGGCGTCGGTGACCGCCCGGTTGCGGAAGGCCTCGCTCTCGAAGCCCTTGGGGGAGTTGGGGTTGAACTTCGGCCAGTTCGCCAGCGCGATGATCTCGCCGGTGCGCGGGTCGAGCACCACCGCGGTACCGGCGGTGGCGCGGGCGTCGAGCACCGCCTTCTCGAGCGCGCGCTCGGTGACGTACTGCATGGTCGAGTCCAGGGTCAGCGTGAGGCTGGCGCCGGCGTTGTTCTGCGGGTCTTCCACGCCGTTGGTCAGCAGCTTGCGGCCCTTGGCGTCGCGGAACCCGTCGCGTCGCACCTTCTCGCCCGAGAGCTCGTCTTCGAAGCTCAGCTCCAGCCCGTCGAGGCCGTGGCTGTCGGTGCCGACCAGGCCGACGATGTGCGCCGCCAGCTCGCGCTGCGGGTAGAAGCGGCGCGGCTCCTTCGCGAAGCCGATGCCGGGGAGATTGAGCCCCTTCACCTTCGCCGCGTCGCCGTCGCTGACCTGGCGCTTGACCCACGCGAAGCGGCGCGCCTTCTCGAAGCGCTCGGCCAGCTCCTTCCAGTCGAGGCCCAGCACCTTCGCCAGCTTCTTCGCCGCGTCGCGCTGGTCAGGCAGCATCGACGGGTCGACCCACACCGAGTCCACGTCCACCGACGAGGCGAGCTTCACGCCGCGCCGATCGACGATCTCGCCGCGCTTGGCGGGGATCTCCACCGCCCGCACGTACTGATCTTCGGCGAAGCCCTTGAGCCGTTCCTTCTGGCTGACCTGCAGGTTCCACGCGCGGCCGAACACGCCGATGAGCAGCACGAAGAACACCGCGCCGAGGAGGAACACGCGCACGCGCATCCACTTCGTGGGGGCCTCCAGCGCCTGCATGTTCTTGAGGTCGCGCATGGGTCAGGGCTTGACGGGAATGACGACCGTGGGGACCTGCATCGAGAGCTGGGCCTTCGCCAGCGGGGCCAGCTGCGCGGGCGAGGTGATGGTCGCCAGCTGCACCTTGAGCGCGTCGTTCTCGCGCGACAGCTCGTTGGCCTGCGCGTCGAGCTTCGACAGCGCGTAGCCCATCTTCACCACCATCACCCGCGAGGTGACGTGCACGATGCCCACCACCGCCAGCAGCATCACCGCCAGGGCTGCGGGGAAGATCTCGAGGAGGATCACCGAGAGAGACAGCCCACCCTTGTTGCGCGCTTCGAGGACCACGCTCATGCCAGCTTCTCCACGCCGCGGAGCTTGGCGCTCCGGGCTCTCGGGTTCTGCGCGGCCTCTTCGTCGGAGGCCGTGATCGGCTTCTTCGTCAATGACTTGAAGGTCGCGGTCTGCACCTTGAGCACCGGCAGCCCGCGCGGGGTGTCGTCGGGCGCCTCGCCGCACAGCGCGCGGAAGGCGTGCTTCACCGCGCGATCTTCGAGCGAGTGAAAGCTGATGATCGCCGCGCGGCCGCCCGGCTTGAGCAGCGTGGGCAACGAGGCCAGCGCGCGCTCGAGCTGCTCGAGCTCCCGGTTGACCGCGATGCGCAGCGCCTGAAACGTGCGGGTGGCGACGTGAATGTCCTTCGGCCAGGCCTTGCGCGGCATGCCGGCCTTCACCGCTTCGACCGCCTGGAAGGTGGTCTTCGGCAGCCGCGCCTTCAGCTCGCGCGCGATGCCCCGCGAGAGGCGCTCGTCACCGTATTGGTAGAGCACGTCGGCCAGCTCGCGCTCGTCGAGGCGCTCGATCAGCTCGGCGGCGGTCTCTCCGTGATCCGACATGCGCATGTCGAGCGGGCCGTCGTTCATGAACGAGAAGCCGCGCGCCGCGACGTCGAGCTGCGGCGACGAGACGCCGAGGTCGAGCACCAGCGCGTCGACCGGCCCTGGCACCAGCTTCGCCGCGTCGCCGAATTCCCCGCGCACCGGGGTGAAGCGATCACCGAACCGCGCGAGGCGCGCCGAGGCCGCCTCCAGCGCGCGCGGATCACGGTCGATGCCGAACACACGGGCGCCGCGCTCGAGGAGCGCCTCCGTGTGTCCACCACCGCCGAGCGTTCCGTCGATGATCACGCGCCCCTCCGAGGGGTCGGCCAACGCCACCGTCTCCTGAAGGAGCACGGTCTGGTGCGAGAAGGAGCTCACCCGTAGAGCAACACGCCGCGCTCGAACGAGCGGACCGCGTCGGAGGACTGCGCGAAGTAGTCGAACGAGTCGTGGGCGCCCGCGCTGCGGAAGATGGCGTGCAGGTACGGCGAGAGCCCGGCCAGCTTGAGATCGCCGCCCAGCTCGCGGAGCACCTCGGCGCGGCGCACCATCGGCTTCACCCCGCGGTAGTCGAAGTGCGTGACGTCGGAGAAGTCGATCACCACCTCGACCGTGCCGTTGCTCGAGATGCGCTCGAGCATGTCGAGCACGTCCTGCACGTCGGCGCGATCGAGCTCGCCCTCGAGCACCATCGTCATGACACGCGACGTCGCTGTAGCGACGTTCGCCTGCTTCACCACGTCCTGATTCACCAGCTCACTCACAGTTGAACCCTCCACGAATCGTTCGAAATCAGTTGGCGCGCAGCTCGGTGAGCACGCGCATCACGTCGGCGGAATCAGACTGGGTGCGGGCCTCTTCCTGCGCCTTCGCCCAACCGTCCTTCGACCAGAGCTCGATCACCTTCACCATGCCCGCCCACACCAGGTCCTTCTCGAGCCCCGCGTGTGCCCTCAGCTGCGGGGGAATCAGCACCCGCCCCAGCTTGTCGAGCTGCACTTCCTGAGCGCTGGCCACGTACAGCCGCAGCAGCGCCTTCACCCCCGGCTCCATCGGGTTGCGTCGGGCGAGCGCCGTCTCGAACTGCTCCCACTCCCGAACCGGGTAGCAGTGGAGGCACGGATCGAGCGCGGTGGTGACGATGAGCCGGTCGTCGTAGCTGCCGACGAGCGTCTCGCGGAGCTTCACCGGGAAGCTCGTTCGCCCCTTCGCGTCGATCTGATGCTCGAAGACGCCTCGGAACACGCCTCGACCGCCTTGCTCGTTGATTGATGCCCGAAAACCGCGCTGCGCCCTGATCCACCACCCCGAGGGATTTTGATCCGCTCGTTACCACTTCTTGCCACTTCGCCGCGAAATTAGGGGCGGTTTTTCAGGGGGTCAAGAAAGCGGGATCAGGCCTGTAGCGATCCAACCGGTGGGTCCGGTGGTACACCTCCTGGCCGGCACGTCATGTTTTCGGGCCGTTGCAGTCGGGCGGTCTTTTGTGTCGAAAGGGCTTAAGAGGGGGTGCCCGTGACGACGCCGGTACGACTCAAGGTCGCCTACAAGACGCCCGAATCGCTCCTGGGCGAGCTGACCAAGAGCGTCGGCCGGGGTGGCGTGCGCATCGAGACGAAGAAGGCGCTGCCGGTGGGCACGAAGTTCGTCTTCGAGCTGCGCTCGCCGGGCGTGCGCGACGCCGTCGAGGTGCTGGGCACGGTGATGACGGTGACCGAGACCGCGCCCGGCAAGTTCGTGCTCCACATCAAGTACGAGCCGCCCAGGGTGCGGCTGGGCCTCGACGCGGTCATCAAGCGCATCTTCGAGACCTCGCAGTTCGACAAGAAGCGCAAGGCGCCGCGCATCCCGCTCCACGTGCGCGCCACCGAGAACAAGCCCGACGCGCCCACCTACCGGCTGCGCGACATCAGCGCCGGCGGCGTGGGCATCGACGTCGAGGCCGATTCGTTGCCGCGCCACATTCGCGTCGGCGCGGGCTTCCTCATTCAGATGAAGCTGACCACCGGCCTGCTGACCGTGCCCGGCCAGGTGGTGTGGGCGGTGACGACGCGCGCCAGCGACACCCTGCCCCCGCGCGTGGGCGTCGCCTTCGGCAAGCTCGAGCCGCAGGTGGCCGGGCTGCTCGACGATCTGCTGACGCTCAAGGCCCTGCCCACCCCGCCGTGGATCGCCCGCGTCACCTTCGGCGCCTGAGCCATGCCGTCGCCGCTCCCGCTGCTGGAACGATTCGCGAAGAAGCAGGCCACGCCGCACGAGGTGATGCGCGCGCTGGCGAGCCACGACGGCTACTTCGTGCCGCTGGGCTTCGCGCCCCACCTCGGCCGCAGCGAGTTCGAGCGCATCGTGATGCTCGGCAAGAACGGCGCGCCGCCCCCGGGTGAGCTGTACGTCTTCACCGACGAGGCGTGCCTCGATCTCGTCGCGCAGCAGCCGCTGGGCGGCTTCGTCACCCCGGTCACCGGCATCGAGCTGTTCTGCGCGCTCGGTGACGACGCCGGCCTGCTGAAGCTGAAGGTGAACCCGGGCGGCCCGCTCGAGCACTTCTGGTTCGTCGGCCAGGACGCGCTGCCCCTCGCGCGCCTGTGGGGCCGAGCCGTGCGGCTCGAGGCGCTGCTGGCGGACCCCACCACGCGCCGAGACGTGTTGAGCGCCGCGCTGCGCACCTTCGAGGCCTTCACCATTCTGGTGCACCCCAACGACTCGGTGGCCACCGCGGTCGGGGTGGGCGGCTTCCGCAACCCGGCGATGGTCTTCACCTCGCCCGACAGCTTCGAGCGCGTGCTGGCGCAGGCCCCGGGCACGCGGCCGGCGCACCTCACCGGCACCCAATTGTTCGAGCTGCTCCCGCGCGCGGGCGTCGACGGGCTGGTCTTCAACCCCATGGGGCCGGGCGCGTCGGCGGGCTTCCCGCTGAGCATCGGCGTGAGCGTGCTGCAGCTCTCGTAGGGTGCTAGGGCGGCGCCATGAAGATGCTTCGAGTTCTCGTCGGCGCGCTGGCGCTCGGCCTCACTGCGTGTGGTCCGGTCATCGGCGACGCGTGCACCGTGAACACCGACTGTGGCCCCGGGGTGTGCCTCAACCGCGCCTTCGCGCCGGGCGGGCTGTGCAGCGTGGCGTGCACCGTCGGCGGCGCGGCGTGCCCGGCCGGCTCGACCTGTGTGCGCGACGTCATCTCGGGCGACACCGCCGGCTGCCTCAAGAGCTGCAGCCAGGACCGCGACTGCCGCGACGGCTACGTGTGCCGCGTCGAGCGCGAGAGCCTGACGAAGATCTGCGTCGGCACCGCGGGGTTGTGAGGCGCTGAAAAACGAAACGGGCGGCGCCCCCGAGAGAGCACCGCCCGTCGTTCTACGAGCCGAAGCTCGGGCGAATCACAGACCCAGCGAGGCGCCGGGGATCTGGATGTTCGCGCCCGAGGCCGCGCGGAGGTTGCGCACCTTGTCCGCGCGCTCCTGGCTGACTTCGCCGATCGGGTGCAGGCGAACGGCCTTGCCGATCACGCGGGCCGAGCGGCGGTAGTAGATGTAGATGTTGAACTCGTCCGACTCGTGGTTCAGCACGTAGATGCCGTCCGTCTCCTGGGGAGCCGAGAGCACCGCGCCCGCCGCCGCCGCGCGCACGAGCGGGTCAGACGGGGCCGCCTGGCCCATGATCGTGCCGATGAGGCCCGAGACGATCGCGCCCACGCCGCCGTCATCGGCGCCCCAGCAGATGAAGCCGAGGATGCAGGTCTTGGAGGCCTCACCCTGGATGCGCTCACCGAGCGTGTAGCCGACTTCCTGCGGACGCATCCACATCGAGACCGGCTCCGGGGCCATGGCCGCGGTGGGGTCGATGTACGAGCGCTGGCCGTGGGCACAGCCGGTGGCGATGACGGCGAACGAAGCAACAGCAACGAGGTTCTTGAACATGTGTGTGTGAGTCCCCTTCCCTGAAATGGGAGCCGGACCCTACACACAGCGATCGTGGCATCAAGTACGAAGTGTTGATGGCTGCGAGCAGTCTCGATCTCATCTTGCGCGGTTTCGGTGACGGTGAACGCGAGGTGATCGGCACGCTGCGCTGGCCGGCAGCCCTCGAACGCGAGGCCCGGGCCTTCATCACCGACAACCTCCTCGCCGAGCGCTGCGGCGATCCGCGCAGGGCAGCGCAGCTGCTCTCGCGCGGGGTGTTGCGGCCCGACGAGCGCGCGCGCTTCCTCGCTGAGAAGCCCGCGGTGCTGCCGGAGCCGCCGGGCGCGCTGAAGGAGGCGATCGATCTCGAAGACTTCGTGGCCGAGTTCTCGGTGGCGCTCGCGCGGCTGCGGCGGGCCGCGCCAGACCTGACGCTCCACTTCGAGTGGCGGTGAGCTACTTCGGCTCGGGCGGCGGCGGCGGGCGCGGGTACACCAGGCAGATCGACGCGAAGTACGCGGTGTCGGGCTTCACGTAGTCCACCGCCATCGCGCGGGCGATCTTCTGCAGCTCCATGCCGAACGAGGGCACGAAGCACACGTCGGGCGCCGACTTGAACTTGGCCTGAATGCGCTCGAAGCCGCGCTGCAGGGTCGTCAGGTCCATCTGCCCGCCGCGCACCGGCACCGTCGGCCCGTTGGGATCACCGCCGGGGAGCTTGCCGAGGTTGGTCTGCAGCTCGAAGCCGTCGGCGCGGTGAATGACGCGGAACTTCCCCGGCACCGGCTCGTCGATCCACGCCTGGAAGTTCGGCGCGTCGCGCAGCGTGAGCTTGAAGGCGATGGGTTGATCAGGGTGCTGCAGCCACACCTCGCGCTGGCCGTCGTCGAGCTTCGCCAGCAGCGGCGCGACCTGCGTGAGGTAGGTGTCTTCGTCGCTCACCAGCAGCACCGCGCCGGTGGCCGGCAGCTCGGGCAACGTGTCGCCGGCCAGCTTGAGCACCGTGGCGTCGGCCGGCACCGGCGGCCCCACCGGCGTGAAGGGCACGATCTGAAACAGCTTGTCGCGATCGTCGCCGGCGTCGAGCACCACGCGCTCCAGCGGCTCGAGCGGCCGCGGCTGCGCCCGGGCGATCGGCTCGGCCTTCTTCTCGGTGCACGCCATCAACAGCACCAACGCCCCCATCGCTGCGCGCCTCATCTGGTCTCCTTCGGGAACACCCGTTCCACGCACGCCTTGGTCGCCAACCCCTTCGCCACCGCGTCCCACGCCGCCTCGCGCGGGTGCTTGAAGAGGAACGCGCCGTCGAAGCGCTTCGGGTCTTCGGTGCGCCCCGCGTCGCGGATGTAGATCGCCTTCACGCGCGAAGGGAACTCGGCGGCGATCTGCCGGTACACCTCGGGGTCGTGTTCCCCTGAATCGCCGACCAGCACCACCGCGTTGGGCAGCTCGGTGAGCAGCGCGCGGATGACGGGCTGCTTGTAGTCGGACAACGTCGAGGGCCCCAGGTCGCGCAGGTAGAGCCCGAACGAGGGGAAGCGGTGTGTCCCGAGGAACTCACGCACCCGGTGCACGTATTGCGCGGGCGAGCCGCTCACCAGCGCGAAGGCCGGGCGCGCGGGCTTGTCGGCCTCGAGGCAGCCGTAGAAGTCGGCCATGCCCTCGACCACCGGCTGGTTGGTCTCGTCTTGCAGCAGCGCCGCCTTCACCAGCTCGCGCTTCTTCACCACGTTGGTGACCGCCAGCGTGTCGTCGAAGTCCGAGACCACGAAGAACGGCGCGCCGGGCGCCACCACGTTGACCAGCGCGATGCCGGTCTCAGCGCTGGGGACGTGTGCCTCGGCGGTGGCGAAACCGACCTCGAAGGGCCGCTCGGCGCCCGACAGGGTGACGGAGAAGTTCCCGTCGTGGCCGCTGGTGGCGGTGGCGGTGCGGCCCGCGTAGCGCACCTCGACGTCGGCGCCGACCCAGTTGGAAGAGGTCAACCGGCGCAGGTTCTTCGAGAGCGTGGAGCTGCCCGACGACGGCGCGTGCTTGAGCACCCGGCCCGACAGCGTGACCGAACCCGGCGTGCCCACCGCGGGGAAGAGGAGCACCGCGGCGCCTGCCCAGGCGGGTGAAGCGAGCAGCGCAACAAGCATGAGGGGACGCATCGCCGTCATGTTACCGTCCCGCCGCTTCGAAGGGCCCCCACGTTGTCATCACCCGACACCACCAAGTTCGGAAAGTACGAGCTGCTCGACCGCATCGCGGCCGGCGGCATGGCCGAGATCTTCAAGGCCCGCTACGAGCCCGCGAAGGGCGTCACCAAGCAGGTGGTGATCAAGCGGATCCTCCCGCACTACGCCGAGAACAAGTCGTTCATCGGCATGTTCACCAACGAAGCGAAGATCGTGATGGGCCTGTCGCACGGCAACATCGCGCAGGTCTTCGACTTCGGGGCGATCGACGGCGACTACTTCCTCGCCATGGAGTTCGTCGACGGCCACCCGCTCTCGAAGGTGGTCAAGCGCGCGCGCACCATGGGCATGCCGGTGCTGCCCCCGGAGTTCGCCGCCTTCATCACCGCCGAGATGCTCAAGGGGCTGCACTACGCGCACGCCCGGCTCGACGAAGAGGGCCGGCCGCTGAAGATCGTGCACCGCGACGTGAGCCCGCAGAACGTGCTCATCAGCTACGAGGGCCAGGTCAAGCTGGTCGACTTCGGCATCGCCAAGGCGCGCAACGCCGGGCCCGAAGAGACCGCCGCCAACGCCGTGAAGGGCAAGTACGCCTACTTCGCGCCCGAGCAGGCCCGGGCGAAGGAGCTCGACGCGCGCACCGACGTCTTCGCCTCGGGCATCGTGCTGTACGAGCTGCTCACCGGGCAGCTCCCCTTTCAGGGCCGCATGATGGACGTGATGGCCCGCATCGTGCGCGGCCAGTTCCAGAAGCCCCGCGAGCTCAACCCGCGCATTCCCCCCGAGCTCGAGCGCATCGTGCTGAAGGCGATGGCCCTCGAGAAGAACGACCGCTACCAGACGGCCGAGGCCTTCCAGCAAGACCTCAACCGCTTCCTCTCGAACAACCACCCCGAGTTCACCGGGGCGATGCTCACTCAGCTGCTGCAGCTGCTCTTCGAAGAGGAGCTGGTGAAGGACGGCCGGCCGGTACAGCTGCCCCGCGAGTTCGTCGAGCGCGCGCAGAAGTGGAAGGAGCCGCTGCCCGCGCCCGTCGCGCCGGGGAACAAGGACGACTCCGAAGAGCCCACCGAGATGGTGGCCTTTCACGACGCGAAGCTGAACTTCGGGCAGGCGCCGAAGTTCGACGACGCGCCGCCGCCGCCCGCGAAGTTCCCCTGGGGTCGCGCCGCGGTGCTGCTGCTGGCCGCCGCGGGCGTGGGCTTCGGCGCGGTCACCGTCGCCCAGCGCATGCGCGAGGTGACGCTGGAGATCACCTCGGTGCCCGGCGGCGCGGAGATCGTGCTCGACGGCAAGACGCTCCCCCAGCGCACCCCGACGCAGCTCGGCGGCCTGTCGGGCGATCGCGTGCTCAAGCTCGAGGTGCTCTCGCCCGGCCACCTGCCGTGGAAGAACGAAGTCCCGGTCAAGCCCGGCCAGCACCTGGTGGTGGAAGCGAAGCTCGAGCTGGTGCCGCCACCCGAGCTGCCCAAACCAGAGCCGAAACCCGAGCCCGTGCCCGAGCAGGTGAAGGAGCTGCCACCCGCCCCCGACATCGTGAGCTGGCCGGTGGCCGCCTTCGAGCTCGACGCCACGCGCCACCACCTCGACCTCACCGCCTCGGGCGCGACGCTGGTGACGCTCGAGCCCGCGAAGACCTACCGGGTGACGCTGCAGGGCAAGGCGCTGACGCCGGGCTGGGGCTTCTACGTGGTGAGCGACGGCGGCGCGCAGCCGGGCGTGTTCGGCGTGGACCCGCTGCAGATCAAGAGCGCCTCGAAGCTCTACGCCTTCCACGTGCCGGCCAGCGTGCTGGGCGCGAACGCCAAAGACGAGACGAAGCCGCGCCCGCTGGCGGTGCAGCCCGAAGGGGCGAAGCGGCCGCTGATGAAGAGCGTCTCGGCGAAGCTCACCTTCCCTGCCTCGCAGCGAGTGACCGTCACCGGCCTGTCGAGCGCCCGCGCCTACGAGCTGACGCCGCGCCAGGGCACCCCGCCCGCCGTCGCGCGCGAGCGAGGTCTGCCGATCAGCCGCGTGGTGGTGGGCACGCCGTCGGGGCTGATCATCGCGCCCATCGACGAGGTGACGCGCATCGAAGACGCCTCGTCGTTCTGGGTCACCTTCCTCGACGACGCGATCGGCGCGGAGTCGGGCCGGCTCTCGTTCGAGCTGCGCGAGGTCAAACCTCCCCGCAAGAAAAAGACCCGCTGATCAGCGCGCTGATCAGCCTGCTACGTCGCGACCTGTAGCCGAAAAATTGATCATCCTTCCCGTGCACCTACTCTGTGTGCAGCTGACGCACACAAACGGAGGCAGCACATGAAGAAGCTCCTGATTTCGATGGCCGCGGTGATGACGATGGTGGTGGCGGGCGTGGCGGTGGCCGGCTCCTTCACCCACAAGCCCAGCGAGGCCGAGGTCGAGAAGGCCATCGACTCGCGGCTCCACGCGATGCTCGTGAAGCTCAACGCAGAGAAGAAGTGACTTCGTAAAACGGTCGTGGTGGAAGTCACACCATGCCCGACATGACGTCGCTCTCCGTCGGCGACAGGCTCGTCTACCCGAACCAGGGCCTGTGCACGGTCACGGAGATCAAGACCGAAGAGATCGCAGGTTCGAAGCTCACCTTCGTGAGCCTGGTCATCAACGAGACCGGCGCGAAGGTGAAGGTCCCCCGCGAGAAGCTCGAGAAGAACGGCGTGCGCCGCGTCTCCACCGGCGACGACGTGAAGAAGGTCATCGAGTACCTCAAGAGTGATTCCGAGAAGGCCTCGCTCGACTGGAAGAAGCGCGCGCGCGACAACACCGCCCGCCTTTCGGAAGGTGGCCTCATCGGGCTGGCCGAGGTGGTGAAGGGGCTGCAGGTGCTCTCTGAGCTCCGCCCCCTGCCCCCCAAGGAACGCGAGCAGTACAACGACGCGCGTCACCTCTTCGTCGAGGAGCTGGCCGCGGCGATGGGCGTGTCGGCCGCCGACGCCGAAGACGCGTTCGACATTCTGCTCTTCGTGCCCGGCAAGGATCGCCCCAAGCGCAGCGTCGAAGAGTTCCAGGGCCTGGGTGGGGAAGACGACGAGCTGGGGCTCGACGGCGATCTGCTCGGCCTCGACGGCGGCGAAGAAGCAACCGAAGAGAAGCCCGAAGAGGGCGAGTCGGAAGAGAGCAGCGAAGAGGCCGACGGCGACGAAGACGCGCCGAAGAAGAAGAAGCCCGCCGCCGCCGCTGCGCCGAAGGCCCCGAAGGGCAAGAAGTCGCTCATCTCGGATCTCGAGGTCACCGCGCCCGCCGCCACTGCGCTCGCCGAGAACGCGCCGAAGAAGCGCGGCCGACCGCCCAAGCCGAAGCCCGAGGTGACCGAGCCGCCGCCGCCGCCCAAGAAGCGCGGCCGTCCGCCCAAGCCCAAGCCGGAAGTGACCGAGCCCCCGCCGCCGCCCAAGAAGCGCGGTCGTCCGCCCAAGGCCAAGTAAGTCTGGAGACCCACCGTGATCCGCATCTTCACGCTCGACGAGTTCGATCCAGCGCTGCTCAAGCAGCTCACCAAGTCGCTCTACACGGCGTTCGGCGTCGGCGCCGAGCACAGCGGTGACGTCACCGCGCCGCACGGCCAGCAGGAGCCGTACGACGCCAACAAGCTGCTCGACACCTTGCCCAAGGTGCACGCGCTGGCCGATGACAAGGTGCTCTTCCTCACCGCGCGCAAGCTCGCGCCGCGCAAGCTCGCCTCGGGGGAAGCGCCCACCTTCGGGCTGGCGCGCTACGGCCAGCAGCGGGCGGTCGTCACCACCGCGGGCATCAAGAACGTCGCCGAGAACCTCAAGCTGCTCTCGCGCTACGCGATGCAGGAGGTCGGGCACACCTACGGGCTCCACCACTGCCTCGACCCGCGCTGCTCGATGTACCCGCAGTGGACCCCGTCGTACGCCAACGGCGAATCGATCTTCTGCACGTTCTGTCGCGACACCGTCGACGCGAAGATCCGTACGACCAAGTCGTGAGTGACGTGCAGACCACGGCGGGCCGCGTCGAGGGCGCGCTCCTGCTTCTCGTCGCGGTGCTCGCCCTCGCCTTCCAGCTCTGGCTGCCCTCGACGCACGTCGCGGAGGCCGACTACCAGCAGGTCGCGCAGGTGCTCGCCGCCGAGCGGCAACCCGGTGACGTGGTGCTGCTTGCCCCGTGGTGGACCGAGCGCGCCCGCATCTACGTGCCCGACGGCCTGCCCGTCGTCGGCTACCAGGGCAGCGACGCCGACGCGCTCGAGCGGTACCCGCGCATCTGGGTGCTCTCGCAGCCGCGCCAACCGCGCGCGGGAATGGGCGCCTTCGAGGCCGCCTTCAGCCCGTCACGTACCCCGCTCAACGAGGCGCGCCGCTTCGGCAACCTCGAGCTGCGCCTGTACCAGAACGGCCGCCACCGCCCGACGGTGCTCGACGCCGCCGACGCGCTGGCCACCGCGCAGGTGTACCTCGAGACGCCCGACGGCAACCGCCAGCCCTGCACCTGGACCGGCGCCGGCCACCGCTGCCCCAACAACCGCGTGGTGGCGAAGGAATGGCACGAGGTGCACTTCGCTCCCTACCAGTGCGTGAAGATGGAGGCGCCGGGAGGCGCGACGAAGCTGGTGGTGGAGCTCACCTCGCCGGCGGCCGACTTCAGCTCCATCGAAGCGGGCTACATCTGGGAATACGGGGCGTACAAAGACGGCGTCACCGCGTCCGACGTCTCTCTCGAGATCAACGGGCAGGCGCAGGGCTTCGAGCTGCCGACCGGTGACGAGCTGATGCACCGCCGCGAAGGGCCCGCGCTGGCGGAGGGCTCGCGGGTGCGCATCGCGGTGTCGTCACAGAACCCCAACGCCCGCGTGATCTGCGTGGTGATGCGCGCCTCGAGGAAGCCATGACGGATCGCAAGATCGCCTGGGCGCTCTTCGCCGCCGGCCTGCTCTCGCTGCTGCTGACCGAGAAGCCGGTGGGCTTCGGCCGCGACGAGAGCGTCTACTTCCACGCCGCCGAGAACCACGCGCGCTGGTTTCAGCTGCTGCTCACCTCGCCGACCGAGGCCGTGAAGGACGACGCCATCACCCGCGCGTTCGACTTCAACCACGAGCACCCGGCGCTGATGAAGAACCTGTTCGGCGTCTCCTTCGTGGTGCTGCACGAGAAGCTGAACCTGCTGCGCCCGTCGGCCGCCTTCCGCTTCCCCGCGTTCGTCTTCGCCGCGTGGATGCTGCCGCTCATCTTCGGCCTCACCCGGCGCCTGTTCGGCAGGCCGGCGTCGATCTTCGCGGCGATCTCGTTCTTCCTCGTGCCGCGGCAGTTCTTCCACAGCCATCTGGCGTGCTTCGACGTGCCGATCGCCACCATGTGGGTGCTGACCATCTACTGCTTCGTCGAGGCGCTCGAGAAGCCGCGCTGGTGGATCTACACCGGCCTCGCGTTCGGCCTCGCGCTGGCGGCGAAACACAACGCGTACTTCATCGTCGTCACCCTGGTGCCCTTCATCTTGTGGCGGGGCTGGCAGCTCACGAAGACCTCGCCCGAGGCGCGCGCGCTCTTCTTCGGCATCAACGGCGTCTTCGTGTTCGGCGCCGCGCTGTACGGGCTGATGGTGGCGGTGCTCGGCGGCCCGCGCGTGCTGGCGACCTTCGAGTTCCAGAGCCCGCAGCTCGGCCTGTACGTCATCGTCTGCGCGCTGGGGGCGTGGCTGACGTGGAAGCTGCGCGCGGTGCACCTCGACGCGTTCCGCACCATCGCGCCGCTGGTGTCGATGGCGATCCTCGGGCCTCTCGTCTTCTACGCGCACTGGCCCTACCTGTGGCACCACCCGGTTGATCGCACCGCCTGGTACCTCTCGTTCCACCTCACCCACAACCACTACACCTGGTACTACCTCGGCGAGCTGCTGCGGGCGCCGCCGTTCCCCTGGTTCTACGTGGTGAACAAGACCGCGCTCACCGTGCCCAGCGCGCTGTTCCTCCCGATGGTGCTCGGCTTCGGCTGGGTGGTGGTGCGCGCAGCGCGGCGGCAGCTCACCGGCTTCGAGTTCATCGTCGCCGCCAACGCGGTGATGTCGATTGCGCTGATCAGCCACCCCAACGTGCCGCACTTCGGCGGCGTGAAGCACTGGTTCCCCTCGATGCCCTTCCTCGCGCTGCTGGCCGCCGGCTCGCTGGAGCGCGGGGCGAAGGGGCTGTCGACGTGGCTCGCGCCGAAGTTCAAGGCCGCCACCGAACAGCGCGTGCTGGTGGCGCTGGCGGTGCTGTTGAGCAGCTCGGCCTTCATCGCCACCGCGCGCGTCTACGAGTTCGGCACCAGCGCGTATTCGGAGCTGGCGGGCGGGCTGCCGGGCGCGGCGTCGCTGGGCATGCAGCGCCAGTACTGGGCGAACAACGTCTCGGGCGTGCTGGAGTGGATCAACACCAACGCCCACCCCGGCGAGCGCATCTACTTCCACGAGAACCACGGCGGGCAGATCCGCGATCTCCAACGCAACGGCATGCTGCGCACCGACCTCGCGGCGGTCGGCTCACCCGAGCAGGCCGAGACGGTCGTGTACCAGTACCACCAGGAATTCCGCGAGACGGAGTTCAACACCTGGCAGGCCTTCGGCACCACGAAGCCGGTCTTCGGGCTGTACCTCGACGAGACGCCGCAGATCGTGATCTACCGGCGCGCCCGCTGAGCAGCGTAAGAAGGGGCCATGCGTCCACTCCTCGCCGTTGGGCTCCTCGCCGGCCTCGTCGCGTGTGACAAGCCGGCCGCGGTGCCTTCGAAGCGCGCGTCGCTCAACCGCACCGGCGGCACCACGTTCGAGATCGTGCCGGCCGCGAGCCAGCACCCGTACTGCCTCGCCTTCACCGTCTCGAAGAGCGGCCTCACCCGCCAGCTCACGATGTCGCGCAGCAACCAGTCGTTCGAGTGCGTCGCGGGCCGGCCGGTCGGCGGTCACCCGTACAAGGTGCCGCTCAACGAGGGCCCGGTGCGGGTGTACGTGTTCTTCACCAGCCAGGCGGTCCACGCGGCGTCGGTGTCGCAGCAGATCCTCGACGCGCCCGATCGCCAGGCGCTGTCGATCATGAACATGCGCCTGCCCGGCCAGGCCGCGCTCGAGGTGCTGGAGTTCGTGCCCGAAGAAGACGTCGCGCCCGAGGTCGGCGCCCTCGTCGAGCCCGACGCCGGAGCCGTGGCGCCTTCGACCGAAGACGGCGGGCAGCTCTAAGCCCCATGCGCGCGACCCTGTGGTGTTTCGTGGCGCTCTCGCTCGCCGGCTGCCCGCGCGATCGCCTGCGCGAGAACGGCTGCCGCGAAGACAAAGACTGCGGCTCGCCCGCGTCGGCCTACCGCTGCGAGACCCAGACCGGGGTCTGCTACTGCCGCACCGATCAAGCGTGCCCCGGCGCCCAATTCTGCAACACCGCCGGCTTCTGCCAGGACCGCTCGGGCTGCGCGTCGAACCAGGACTGCACCGACGGCGCGACGTACTGCGACACCGCCAGCGGCCAGTGCGTGCCGAAGGGCCGGTGCACCTCCGACGTGCAGTGCGAGCTGGGCCAGGTCTGCGATCTCACCCGCGGGAGCTGCGTCGAGGGCTGCCGCAAAGACGGTGACTGCCCCGGCACCAGTTGCCGCTGCGGTGAGGTGGCCTGCGCGTGCACCGGCACCACGCCCGAGGAGCTCGCCCGCTGCGCGCTGGGCACCTGCGACCCCAACTTCTGCAGCAACGAGAGCTTCTGCCGCTTCGGCGAGCAGTGCGGCGTACCCGAAGACGCGGGCGTCACGCGCAACCAGTGCTTCAGCGACTACGACTTCGATCGCCGGCCGTACTGCGCGCGCTGCACCTCGGGCGGCGGCACCGACACCTGCGGCCGCGGCCCGAACTTCTGCATCATCGACACCCGCACCAACTCGACCTACTGCGGCGCCGACTGCAGCCAGGGCCAGACCTGCCCACGCGGCTACGGGTGCCGCGACATCCGCGTGGTCTTCACGCGATGGCAGTGCAGCGCCACGCAGGCGTGCCCCGGAGATCCCGCGCTTCCCTGCACCACCGACGGCGACTGTCGCCGCGGCGGCACGTGCACCAAGTCACCCGGCGCCACCTCGGGCTACTGCGCGGGCCAGTGCCGACTCCGTGAAGGCAGCAACTTCGGCTACTGCAGCTGTCAGGTCGACGAAGACTGCGCCACCGAGAGCTGCAGCCAGGGCGAGTGCACCATCACCCGCCGCAAGTGCGTCGACGACTCGCAGTGCCGCACCATCCGCTGCGTCGACTTCGATGGCGTCGGCGCGTGCCTGATCGGCCAGAACTGCACGCCCAACAACGGGCTGACCTGCCTCGAGGTCCAGTAACTCGCTGGAATCTGGACCGTTCTCGACCGCTGAGAGACTGGCAACCGGGCGGGGCAATTGGCGACAATACGCGACCATGACCTCCATCGACCGGAACACCTTCGCGCGCTCGCTGCAGAACGGCATCAACCTCAACGATGCGGGCGTGAAGCAGAAGCTCGAGGCGGCGGGCGTGAACGTCGCCGAGCTCAAGGCCAAGGGCGACATCGACAACGACGGGTGGATCAAGGGCAGCGCCGAGCTCTCGAAGATCTTCAAGCACACCGACGACTTCGATCGGAATGGCTCGTCGAACAGCTTCAACAACTCGGGCAAGGCCGGCCAGGTCTTCGCGGCGCTGGTGGAGGCGGCGGGCGGGAAGATCCCCCAGGGCGAGGGCAAGTTCGCCGGGAAGATCCTCGACGCGGCGGCGGATCGCGCGGCCAAGCAGGGCGTGGCCTACGGCTACGACAACGTGCCCACCTCGCCGCTCAAGGGCCTGTCGGGCAACAAGCAGCCGGGCATCTCCAAGCCGGGCTGGCTCAAGGACAACTGGAAGTGCAACCAGTTCGTCGGCGACGCGCTGACCCAGGCCGGGGTGAAGGCGCCGACGTGGCAGATGGCCGACGGCACGCTCCACTACGCGAGCGCCGAGAAGTGGCCGAGCTTCACCAACCTCTTCGAGCGCGTCACCGACCCCTCGCAGATGCGGCCGGGCGACATCGTGGTGCGCGACTACCCGGGCTCGGGCGACGCCACGGCCCACGTGGAGATCGTCACCAGCGTCGAGCCCTTCAAGTCGATCGGCGCGCACCGCGACGCGGCCTACGAGCAGCAGGGCCCGAGCTGGGTCGAGGGCGGCACCTACAACCCGGCGAAGCGGAACTTCAGCGTCGGCGGCAACGAGGTCTACATCCTCCGCCCGAAGGCGCCGCTCAACCAGTGACGGTCGGCACCGGGAAGAGCTTGTCGAGCTGAGCCATCAGCTCAGGCGTGAGGCGCTCGGCAACCCCGAGCGCCTTCATGTTTTCGGTCACCTGCTCGGGCCGCGTGGCGCCGGTGATGACCGTCGAGACGTTCGGGTTCTTGAGGCACCAGGCGATGGCGAGCTGCGCGCGGGTGACGCCGAGCTCCTTCGCGATCGGCTCGAGGGCCTTCACCTTCGCGATGTTGTCCGGGGTGATCAGCCGGTCTTTGAGCCAGTCGTAGCTCTGCTGGCTCAGGCGCGAGCCCGCGGGCACGCCGCCGTCGTACTTGCCCGACAGCACGCCCGACGCGAGGGGGCTCCAGATGGTCGAGCCGTAGCCGTAGTCGGTGAACACCGACGCGTATTCCTTCTCGAAGCGCTCGCGGGCCAGCAGGCTGTACTGCGGCTGCTCCATCACCGGCGGCGTCAGGCCGTGCTCGCGGGCGATCTTGATGGCGCTGATGATCTCCGCGGCGCTCCACTCGCTGGTGCCCCAGTAGAAGATCTTCCCCTGCTTGATCAGGATGTCGAAGGCCCGCACCGTCTCTTCGATCGGCGTGTTGGGGTCGGGCCGGTGGCAGAACGCGAGATCGAGGTACTCGACCTGCCAGCGCTTGAGCGCCGCGTGCACGCCTTCCATCACGTGCTTGTGCGAGAGCCCCACGTCGTTCGGGCCGTCGCCGCCCCAGAAGATCTTCGTCGAGAGCACCAGCCCTTCGCGCCGCCAGCCGACCTGCTTGAGCACCCGACCCATCGAGCGCTCAGCCTCGCCCTTGGCGTACACCTCGGCGCCGTCGAAGAAGTTCACGCCCGCGTCGTAGGCGGCGACCATGCAGCTCTTCGCCGCGTCGTCGCCGACCTGCCCGCCGTACGTCACCCACGAGCCGAGCGAGAGTTCACTGACCTTCAGCCCCGTCTTTCCCAATCGTCGGTAGTGCATGGTGCGCCGGGTATAAGTAGGAGCGCAGCGTGCCGCCTCCGAAACCGACGATGGAGCAACTGGCGAAGTACGCCGACGCCTTCAACCAGAGCGAGACGCTCAAGCACTTCGGGGTGCGGGTCGGCTTCCCCGATCTCGAGACCTGCGAGGTGGTGCTCGACCCCGTGCAGCAGAGCCAGCGCGGCGGCCTGGGGAGCGACGCGGTCAACGGCGGCGTGCTGGCGGCGATGTTCGATCTCGTCATCGGCTGCGCGCCGGCGTTGGTCGACCCCACGCGGCGTTCGGCGACCGTGCAGCTGTCGATCAACTTCATGAGCGCGGTGCGGGGCGATCGGCTCCTCGCGCGCAGCAAGGTCACCCGCGGTGGCTCGACGCTGGTGTTCGCCGCGGCGAGCATCTTCGACGAGCAGGGCAACGAGTGTGCGTCGGCCACCGGCCTCTCGCGGCTCTCGTCGATCCCCTGGGCTGCGGACGGCACGCCCGCGGTGAACTGAACCGTGCGCTTCGAGACGCGCGCCGAGTTTCATGCGTGGCTCGAGCAGCAGGGCCTCGCGCACGTCGCCCGGCTCAACCTCGAGGCCGCCGCGCCGTGGCTCGACCCGTCGTTGTGGGGCCCTCTGCGCACCGTCGGCGCGAAGCGGCGCCTGAGCGATCTCGCGTCGGCCGAAGGCCTCGCCCGCTCACGTGACTGGCTGGCTGACGGACCGCTGCGTGACGCGGTGCCGGCCGCGGTCGAGAAGCTGCTCGAGGCCGAGGTGCAGAGCGTCGCGAAGGCCCGCCAGCAAGCGCCCGAGCGCCTGAAGCAGCCGGACGATCCGCGCGCGCACGCGGTGCACGCCCGGCTGCTCGCCCTCCGCCGGCGAATTCCAGCTTCGGTCGCGCCCAGGGTCACCGAGGTGCTCGATCGCGAAGCGCTGGTGTTCGACCGCGCGATCCCCGGGTTTGCGTTCAAGGACCTCGTGCCCAGCGAGCTCCCGCTGCGCGCCGGCGGCAGCTTCGGCCGCGCCCAGGTGAAGCTCGCGCTGTCCGAAGACGGGGCGCGGTTCGACTGCACCTGTGGCGCGATCGACGGCTGCGTGCATGTGCTCGCGGCCATCGACACCGCGCTGCTGGTGCTGGCCGACGGCCTCGATGACGCGCGGCTCGCCGAGCTCAACCGCCCCGCGTGGCAACGCGCGCTCGCCCTGCTCGACACCGCGCTCGCCCAGAGCGTGCCCACCCCGGCGCAAGACGAGCTGTCCTTCCGGATCCGCGTGCACGACGACGAGGGGGTCGAGGTGACGGCGTGGCTCGAGGGCACCCAACGCACGCGGGCCGCGCTGCTGGCGTTGGCGCTCCCGCCCGCCGAGATCCCGCTGGTGGCGCTGCTGCCCGACGAAGGGGCGTTGGCCTCACGCGCGCTGCTCGAGGGCTTGCTCGATCACCCTCGCGTCTTCCTCTGGCGGGCCCCGGAGAGCGCGGTGCTGATCGAGCGCACGCAGGTGGGCATCGTCGCCGAAGAGCGGCTGGGCACCGTGCGCCTGAGCGCGGGCATCGAGGGCGCGGCGTTTCCCCCGTACCTGCTGGAGCGGGTGCGCAAGGCGAAGCCCGACGAGCTCCTCTACCTGTGGGACGAAGGGCCGCGGCGGCTGACCCTGCTCGAGGTGAAGCCCGAGGTGAGGGCGATGCTCGACGTGCTGCGCAAGGAGAGCACCGCCTTCCCGCCCGAGGCGCACGGCGCGCTGCTGCAGACGTTGTCGAGGTGGGCGCAGCAGGTGCCGGTGGCGATGCCGCGCAGCGTGATGGGTGAGTCGGTCGCCTCGCAGCTGTTGCCGGTGCTGCGCCTCGAGGTGCGCCCCAACGGCGACGTGGAGGTCGAGTTCCGCATCAAGGCGCTGCCCGACGCGCCCTCGCTGCGGCCCGGCGCCGGCCCGCGCGACGTGCACCTGCGTCGCGGCGAGAAGGCCGTGCACGCCGTCAGAGAACTGCGCCACGAGACCGCGTTCATCGACGCCATGCTCGCCGAGCTGCCGATGAGCCGCGCGGAGGTCGACCCCAACAACCCGTACCTCTTCACCTTTCAGCGCGCCGACGAGGTGTTCGAGCTGCTCGAGCTGTGCAGCCGCCGGGCGGTGGCGCCCGAGCTGGAGTGGGTCGGCAAGCCGCTGCGCAACCTCGGGTCCACCGGCGTGCGCGCGCTCAAGGTGAAGGTCGAGCAGCGCACCGAGTGGTTCGGCGTGCTGGGCGAGCTCAACGTGCTGGGCGAGCGCGTCGAGCTGGCGCGGTTGATGGACGCGGCGCGACGGCAGGCCCGCTTCGTCGAGGTGGCCAGCCACACGTACGTCGAGCTCAACGAGGCGCTGCGCCGACACCTCGAGCGCGTGGCCGATCACGCGACCATCACCAGGGCTGGCGTGCAGCTCGGGCCCGCCGCCGTGGAGTCGCTGCGCGCGCTGCAGACCGCCGGCGCGCGCGTGGAGGTCGACGACGCGTGGGCGAAGCTCGCCGAGCGCATCGAAGCCGCGCGGGCGTTGGTCCCCAACCAGCCGAAGGGCCTCACCGCGACGCTGCGCCCCTACCAGCTCGACGGCTTCCGCTGGTTGACCCGCCTCGCGGCGTGGGGCGCGGGCGGCGTGCTGGCCGACGACATGGGCCTGGGCAAGACGGTGCAGGCGCTCGCGATGCTGGTCGATCGCGCCAGCCAAGGCCCGGCGCTGGTCGTCGCGCCGACCTCGGTCGCCTTCAACTGGCGCGACGAGGCGGCGCGCTTCGCCCCCGGCCTGCGCCTGCTGGACTACTCAGAGTCGAAGAATCGCGCACATTCACTGGTCCAGTTGAAGGCGGGCGACGTGGTGGTGATCAGCTACGGCCTGCTGGTGCGCGACGCGAAGGCGCTGGCGAAGGTCGAGTTCGCCACCGTGGTGTTCGACGAGGCGCAGCACCTCAAGAACGCGCACACCCAGCGCTTCCACGCCGCGAAGGCGCTGCGGGCCGGGTTCCGCGTCGCGCTCTCGGGCACGCCGGTCGAGAACCACCTCGGCGAGCTGTGGAGCCTCTTCGCGCTCGTCTTCCCTCCCCTGCTCGGCTCGTGGGACACCTTCCGCACCCGCTTCGCGCTGCCCATCGAGAAGCAGCTCGACCCCGCCGCCGCGCCGGCGCTGGCCCGGGTCATCGAGCCCTTCCTGCTCCGCCGCACCAAGTCGGAGGTCGAGGCTGAGTTGCCTTCACGCACCGAGGTGAAGGTGCCGGTGGTGCTCTCGGGCCCGGAGTGGCAGCTCTACGAAGACACCCGCCTCGCGGCGCTGTCCGACCTCGAGAGCCCGCGCCGGGTGCTCAAGGCCCAGGAGCGCAAGGTGCAGGTGCTGGCGCTGCTGACCCGCCTGCGCCTCGTCGCCTGTCACCCGCGGCTGCACGACGCGAGCTCGCAGGTGGTGTCGGCGAAGCTCACCCGGCTGCTGGAGCTGGTCGACGAGCTGCTCGCCGAAGGCCAGCGCATGTTGATCTTCAGCCAGTTCACCTCGCACCTCGAGCTGGTGAAGGAAGCGCTCACCGCGCGCGGGCTGACGTTCGTCTCGCTCGACGGCAGCACCAGCGCCCCGGCCCGGCGAGCGCGCGTCCAGGAGTTCCAGGAAGGCGACGCGCCGATCTTCCTCCTCTCGCTCAAGGCGGGCGGCGTGGGCCTCAACCTCACCGCGGCCACCAACGTCATCCACCTCGACCCGTGGTGGAACCCGGCGGTGGAAGATCAGGCCAGCGATCGCGCCCACCGCCTCGGCCAGAAGCGCCCGGTCACCATCTACCGCCTCGTCGCGGTCAACACCGTCGAGGAGCTGATGCTCTCGCTCCACGAGCGCAAGCGCGCCCTGATCGCCAAGGTGCTCAGCGGCAGCGGCAAGGGCGCGGGCAGCCTGAGCACCGACGAGCTGCTGGCCCTCTTCGCGACGCCGGCGTCATGACCTCGTGCAAGAGTGCGGCACGATGTTGAAGATCATTCCCCTCGGGGGCCTCGGCGAAGTGGGCATGAACACCATGGTCCTCGAGCACGCCGGCGAGCGGCTGCTCATCGACTGCGGCCTGATGTTCCCCCGCGGAGATCAGCTCGGCGTCGACGTGGTGCTCCCTGACTTCACCTGGCTCAAGGAATCGGCCGAGTCGCTCAAGGGCGTGGTGCTCACCCACGCGCACGAAGACCACCTCGGCGCGCTGCCGTGGCTCTTGCGCGAGGTGAACGTGCCCGTCTTCGGCACCCCGTTCACGCTCGCGCTGGCGAAGCATCGCCTCAGTGAGGCCGGCGTGACGGCAGACCTGCGCGAGATCGGCCCGCGCGCCGAGTTCCAGGTCGGCGACACCTTCAAGGTCGAGCCGATTCGGGTGACGCACTCGGTGCCCGACGCGGTGGGCCTGGCCATCAAGACCCCCGCCGCCACCGCCATTCACACCGGCGACTTCAAGCTCGACGGCATGCCCATCGACGGCGCGCTCACCGATCTCGAGCGGCTGGGCGAGCTGGGGGAAGAAGGCGTGTCGGTGCTGCTGTCGGACTCGACCAACTCCGAGGTGCCCGGGTGGACCGGCAGCGAGCAGCTGGTGCGCGACACCTTCGCGCGGCTGCTGGGCGAGACGAAGGGCCGGCTGGTGATCGCCATGTTCGGCTCACATCTCCACCGCGTGCGCCACGCCATCGAGCTGGGCCGCCAGTTCGGCCGCCGGGTGCTGCTGCTGGGCCGCAGCCTGCAACGCAACGTCGAGCTCGCGCAGGCGGTGGGCATCCTCGAGCGCTACGAAGACGTGCTCATCCCCTTCGACGCGGCGCCGGCGATCCCCGGGTCGCAGTTGCTGATCCTCTGCACCGGCGCCCAGGCCGAGCCGCGCAGCGCGCTCACCGGGCTGCTCAACCCCGAGCCCGGGCCGCTGCGCCTCGAGCCGGGCGACACGGTGATCCTCTCGTCGCGCACCATCCCGGGCAACGAGCCGGGCGTCAGCGCGCTCATCAACCGGCTGCTCGCGCGCCGCGTGAAGATCATCACCTCGCAGATGGAGCCCGGCATTCACGTCAGCGGTCACGGCGCTCGAGGCGAGCAGCGCAAGGTGCTCGAGGTGGTCAAGCCGCGCCACTTCATGCCCATTCACGGCGAGCTGCGGCACCTGCACGGGCACCTCACGCTGGCGAAGGAGGTCGGCCTGCGCGACGAGCAGCTCTTCCTCGCCACCAACGGCGACGTGCTGGGCCTCGACGCCGACGGCGCGCGCACGCTGGGCCGTGTGCCGGTGGGCAAGCAGCTCATGCGGCGCGAGGGCGTGGCGCCGGTGAGCGAAGCCGCGCTCCAGGAGCGCCGGTGGCTCGCCGAGAGCGGGCTGGTGATCGCGGTGGTGGTGCTGCAGCTCGGCTCGGGGAAGATCCTCAACGGGCCGGTGCTGCAGGGCCAGGCGCTCCAGGGCGACGAGCACGCGGCGCTGCCCCTGGCCGCCGACGGGGCGAAAAAGAACCTCACCGAGCTGTCGGACGCCATGCGCGGCGACGACGCCCGCGTACGCGAGGAGCTCATTCGCGGGGTCCGGCGGGTGTTCAAACAACTGCTCGGCACCCGCCCAACCGTCGTGCCCATCGTCGTGCGACTGCCGTAAGGTGCGCGCATGAATCCGCGGGATCTGGTGGTGTTGGCGGTGGCAGAGGGCTCGGTGATCGCCAGCGCGGTGTTGCGAACGCAGGTGTCGTCGTTCGGCGTCGAGCTCGAGAAGCAGTCGCACCTGGCGTGGTTGATCGCCACCTGCGCGGTGGCCGCCGCCGGGCTGATCGCCTTCGTGGTGGTCTCGAAGTCGCGCCCCACCGACGACCGCAAGCAGGCCCTCGGCATCGGGCTGGCGGTGGTGGGTCTGGGGGGCCTCCTGTCGATCGCCGGCCCCGGCCTCTTCGAGCAGGTCCTGGGCTGACCTCCGGCATTCGCACCGGCCCGCAACCCTGTGCTAGGGCCGCCGCACGATGTTCCTGACCGCTTGCCTGTCTGCCCTGCTCGCCGCGCCGCCGGCGGCGAACGCCGAGAAGCCGATCAAACCCCTGCCCACGCTGAGCCGGGAACCGAAGCTCGACGGCGAGCTGAAGGACCTGGCGCCGGCCACCGAGTTCAAGATGCCGGAGTCGGCGGAAGGCTCGTCGGCGAAGCTCAAGGTGAAGGCGGCCTTCAAGAAGGACACGCTCTTCCTCGGCGTCACCGTCGACGACGACAAGCTGCTGGGCGACGACGTGCTCGACATCACGCTGTTCTTCCCCGAGTCGGGCACCACCGCGAAGGGCGTGGTGTACCGCTTCGGCCAGGACGGTCTGCGCGACGCCCCGGCTGACATCGGCGCGCCCGAGTTCGCGCAGAAGCTGGTGAAGGCGGCGAGCAAGCCCAGCAAGACCGGCTACACGCTGGAGATCGCCGTGCCCGCGCGCGCGCTGCCCCGCTTCCAGGCCTTCAAGCAGCTCGCGGTGTCGATCTGCGTCGACTACGCCGACGTGGACATGGAAGGCGCCGAGGCCTCGAAGCTCACCACCTGCCCCACCGGCGAGATGGTCGGCGGCCCGACGCGCCTGCCCGACGAGCTGCGCAAGAGCGCGAAGCTGGCGCCCACGCCCGACGTCGAGGGCATCGAGGCGCGCGAGAAGGGCTGGCTGGGCTTCTCGAAGCTGCACTACCCGACGTGGGCCTTCGGCGACGAGAACTTCACGGCCGAGTCGCTGGCCGAGCTGATCGCCGGGGACACCGCGCTGACGCCCGCCTCGGTGGCGCTGCCCGCGGTGAAGCTGGTGCTCAACGACAACCGGCCGATCTTCACCATCCTCACGGGGAAGAACCCGTACGTGAAGGACGCCTGCGTCAACGGCAACGAGCTGCGCATGGCGATGTACGTCGCGAAGGATCGCACCGCGAGCCGCGTGCTCGAGTGGCCCGCCGCGACGTGCAAGCTGGGCAAGGCGATGCGTATTGAGCTGACTCCCGAGGGCTCGCTCGAGATTGGCTACACCAGCGGCGCCACGCATCACTTCGCGTGGACCGTGGATCACTTCGAGCGCAGCGAGCTGGGGCTCCGATGAAGAAGAACGCGAAGAAGAACCTGTACATGATGACGCTGGGTTGCCCGAAGAACCGGGTCGACAGCGAGGTGATGCTCGGCTCGTTGCAGCACCGCGGCTACCAGCTGGTGCAGGAGCCCGAGGGCGCCGACGTCATCGTGGTCAACACCTGCGCCTTCCTGAAGGCCGCCGAGAAGGAGTCGGTCGACTCGATCCTCGAGATGGCCGAGTTCAAGAAGACCGGCAAGTGCGACACCCTGGTGGTGACCGGCTGCCTCGTGCAGCGTCACGCCGAAGCGCTGAGCAAGGAGCTGCCGGAGGTCGATCACTTCCTCGGCACCAGCGCCTACGTGCAGATCGGCGACCTGCTCGCGGCCGAGGCCAGCCCGCGTCAGGTGATCCCCGACCCCGAGTACATCCACTCCGCGTCGGTGCCGAAGGTCAACTCGATGCCCGGGTACACCGCGTACCTGAAGATCTCCGAGGGCTGCGACAACAAGTGCGCGTTCTGCATCATCCCCAAGCTGCGTGGCCTGCAGCGCTCGCGCCCCATCGAAGACATCGTCAACGAGGCGCACCAGCTCGCCGATCAGGGCGTGATGGAGCTCAACCTCGTCGCGCAGGATCTCACCGCCTACGGCCACGATCTGCCCGGCAAGCCGAAGCTGCACGACCTGCTCAAGGAGCTGGTGAAGGTGGACGTGCACTGGATCCGGCTCCACTACGCGTACCCGCGCGTGTTCCCCGATGAGCTGATCGAGGTGATGGCGACTGAGAAGAAGATCGCCCGCTACCTCGACATGCCGCTGCAGCACGCCAGCGATCGCCTGCTGCGCACCATGAAGCGCGGCCGCGAGTCGGCGTTCTTGAAGCAGCTGGTCGGGAAGATCCGCACCCGCGTCGAGGGCCTCACCTTCCGCACCTCGATGATCGTCGGCCTGCCCGGCGAGACCGAAGAAGACTTCGAGATCCTGAAGGACTTCGTGAAGGAGCAGCGCTTCGAGCGCCTGGGCGTCTTCCAGTACTCCGACGAAGAGGGCACCGCCGCCTACGAGATGGAAGACAAGGTGCCGAAGAAGACCATCGAGCGTCGCTGGCGCGAGATCATGGCCATTCAGAAGCGCATCAGCCGCGAGCAGAACAAGAAGCTGGTCGGCACGCGCCTCGAGGTGCTGGTCGAGGGTCGCAGCCCGGAGACCGATCTCCTGCTCGTCGGCCGCCACCAGGGCCAGGCGCCGGAGATCGACGGCAACGTCTACATCAACGACGGCATGGCCTACCCGGGTGAGCTGGTGACGGTCGAGGTGACCGAAGCCCACGACTACGACCTGGTCGGCAAGGTCGTCGCCCGCCAGGACCCGAAGTCGCGCAAGCACAAGGCGCGCGGTGAGGTGCCGACGCAGGTGCGCGGGGGCGAGAAGATCGTCAGCCCCCCGACGTGGCTGGCGCCGCGCTGATCAGCCGACCTGCTCGGCGTAGGTCATGACGAGGTAGAGCACCGCCTCGCCGGCCCCCACGTTGCGATACACGTGGGGTTGATCGGCCTCGAACAAGATCGCGTCGCCCTGCTCGAGCTGGTGCGTCTCGGCGCCGGCGACGATCTGCACCGCGCCCTTCGCCACCACCAGGTTCTCGGTGGTGCCCGGGGCGTGGGCCTCGGCCTTCTCCACGCCCTTCGGGCTGAGCTTGAGCTCGTAGAACTCGACCCGCCGCGGCTCATCGAAGGGGAACAGCGCGCGCGACTGGAACGAGCCGTCGCTCGACATCAGGCGCTTGGCGGCCTCGCTGCGCATCACCTTCGCGCCCGAGGTGGCCGAGCTGGTGATCAACGCCGAGAAGGGCACGTCGAGGGCGCGCGCCATCTTCCACAACACGTTGATGGTGGGGGCGCTCTGCCCGAGCTCGACCTGCCCCAACATCGCGCGCGAGACGCCCGACGACTGGGCCAGCCGCTCCAACGACAGCCCGCGCTCGGTGCGCAAACGCTTGAGGTTCTTACCCACCACCGGCGCCAGATCCGCCGGCTCGACGGGGTCGGCTTCCGCCGGTGACGCGGGCTTCTTCGGTTTCGCTGCGCGAGCCATGGCCCGACTCTTACACTCGAGCCCGTGAGCGTGAAGAAAGTCCTCCAGAGCGCCAGCGCGTGGGAAGCCGAGCTGAACAAGGAGCGGGCCGGCGCGCTGGGCGCGACCGCGAAGAAGCTCGAGGCGCAGCTCGAGAAGTGCGCCGAGCTCGGACCGCAGATCGACGCGGCCACCGACCCGGCGCTGAAGGAGCTGCTGCTGCGCGACTACCGCGCGGCGCGTGAGGAAGCCGAGCGGCAGCGCTGGAACCTGTGCGTGCAGCGCGAAGCGATGGGCCTGCGCCGCCACGACGACGTCGAGCGCCTCTACCCGAGCGCCGCACGCCGCTAGCTTCCGCGCCTCAGAGCCCGAGGCCCGCGCTCGCGCCCACCGAGACGCCCTGCGTGCCGCTGCTCACCGGGATCGCCTCGACCACCGCGGCGAGAAAGAACGTCACCCCCGTCGTCGTCACCCGGCTCCGCTCGGCGGTGAGGTGCACGCCCAGCCGCAGCCGCGTCAGCAACTCGAAGGTGCGCATGCCCGGCGCGAGCGGCGCCGACGCGATGTTGAAGTGCGTGAGCAGCACGTCGAGCTGCGCGAAGTACATCGACTGCATGCGCGTCACGTGATCGGTCACCGCCGGGAGCCCGCGCGCCCACCCGCCCTTGAGCGACAGGCCACCACCCGCCCGCGACGCGCAGAACGGCGTGCCCCGGCACAGCGCCCCACCCGCCCGGCCGTAGTCGGCCTGCACGCCAGCTTGCAGCACCCAGCCCTCGACCTCGCCCGGCACCTCCTCGGAGCGCGCCGGCACACCAACCACCGTACCCAGCAGCGTCACCTCGAAGCCGAGGAAGTAGTCCCTGAGGCCGGTGAAGAGTCCACTGAGCGAGCCGCCGATCTTCGTCCAGCTCGGCGGGGGCGGCGGCTTCGGTGGTGGGGGCGGCGCCTCGACGGGCGGCGGCAGTGGCGGCGCCGACGGCTCGACGCCGGCATCGGCCGCAAAAGATGGGAGCCCATATTGTTCGTCGACCTGCGCCCGGACCACGCCGGCGCACAGCACCACGCCCAGGAAGAAGGCCCGCATCGGCCGGCGAGCATCGTCGAACGCTTGCGTCACCGTCGAGCGTGGTTAGCGGCGGCGCGGGCGGCGAACGACCTGGCCGGCCGTCTTGACACGTCGCGATCGTGTTTGACCTTTCGGCCACCTCCGCAGCACCCCACCTCAACCGAAGGAGAAACACCATGTCGCTCGCTCGCTTCACGCTGTCCCCCCGCTTCCCCACCCTCTGGCGCGAATTCGACGAGATGGTCCGCGACTTCAACGGCGCGCAGGGCAACCCGTCGCAGGCGCTGATTCCCCCCGCCGACGTCATCGAGAACGAGAAGAACGTCGAGATCCACCTCGATCTCCCCGGCTTCACGCCCGAGCAGATCGACGTGAAGCTCGAAGGCGACGTGCTCACCATCAAGGCCGAGCGCAACGCCGAGAAGGTCACCGAGCAGAAGGGGTGGATCCGCCGCGAGCGCACGATGGGCAACTACAGCCGCTCGTTCACGCTCCCCGACACCATCGACGGCACCAAGCCCGAGGCGTCGTTCAAGAACGGCGTGCTGGTGGTGACGCTGCCCAAGCGGGAAGAGGTGCAGCCCCGCTCGCTGAAGATCAAGGTCGAGGCCTGAAGACCCTGGTGAGGGGCGGCGGTCAGCGCTGACGCCGCTCTTCCCTGCGGAGCTCAGTCAACGTCGTCCACCCCGGCGACCACCCCTCGCGCGCGAGCAGGGTGGCCGCCTTCACCTGTACCCGCCGGTTCGCGTCGCAGCTGGCCACCAGCTCCGCGGTCCATCCGCCGTCGGCCCGCGTCAGGCCGCGCACCTCGAAGTGGCGCCAGCCCTCAATCTGTGTCTGGCTGGTCCACTTGCTCCCCTGAAGCAGCTGCACCTGGCGCGGCGTACTCATTCGAGATTCCTAACAATCAAGTCGTTAACTTTGAGTTGCCGAACGATGGGGCGTTATTACCCATGCAGGCTCCTATGAGTTCCGTGCCTCAGAAGTTAACGGCCGAAGCCGCTGCTCACCGCCTGGTCTGGGCGATGGACGCCCTGTCGCGGGTGGTGGGCGTCGAGCTCGATCCGGTCAAGACCCGCCGCCTCGCGCGCGCCTCGCTGGAGGGCCGCTCCTCGCTCGAGCTCGACGCCCTGCACCAGGCCCTCAAGGCGGGCCTCGAGGGCTCGCGGCTGATCCCCGCCGACGCGGAAGATCCGTCGGGCGCCCTCACCACCACCGAGCTGCCGCTGCTGAGCCTCGGCGGCCGGGGGCTGGCGATCCTCTCGCGGCGCGGTGAGCAGCTCGAGATCTCCCACCCCGACGAGCCCCCCGAGTGGCGCTCGCACGACGAGGTGCGCGGGTTGATCGCCGAGGTCGGCGGGCCGTGGCTCACCGCCGCGCCCGCCACGCCGCTCGAAGATCTCTCGCATCACCCCTCGGCCTGGGCCCGCCTGCGCGCGCTGATGCGCCTCGAGCGCGACGATCTCTGGGTCGTCTTCATCTATGCCTCGACGGTCGGCCTCTTCACGCTCGCCACGCCGGTCGCGGTGCAGTCGCTGGTCGGCTCGGTGGCCTTCGGCACGCTGCTGCAGCCCATCGTGGTGCTGTCGCTGCTGCTGCTGGTGGCGCTCGGCTTCCAGGCGGCGCTCAACGCGCTGCAGGCCCGGGTGGTCGAGAGCCTCCAGCAGCGCCTCTTCGTGCGCACCGCGCTCGACCTCGCGTGGCGCCTGCCGCGCGTGAAGCCCGAGGCGATCGAGGAGGGCTTCGGCCCCGAGACGGTCAACCGCTTCTTCGAGATCGTCACCGTGCAGAAGACCGCCGGCATCCTGCTGACCGACGGCATCGCCACCGTGCTGCAGATCGCCATCGGCCTGCTGGTGCTCGGCTTCTACCACCCGTTCCTGCTGGCCTTCGACATCGTGCTCATCGCGCTCGTCGCGCTGGTGGTGTGGGCGCCGGCCAGGCGGGGCCTCGCGAGCAGCATCGAAGAGAGCTACGCGAAGTACGCGGTCGCGGCGTGGCTCGAGCAGCTCGCCAGCGCGGGCGCCGCCTTTCGCGGCAAGGCGGGGGCGGCCTTCGCCACCGAGCGCGCCGACGCCCTCACCCGCCGCTACCTCAACGCCCGCGACGCGCACTTCAAGATCCTCTTCGGGCAGACCATCGGCACCCTCGGGCTCCAGGTGCTGGCGAGCGCCGCGCTGCTCGGCCTCGGCGGCTGGCTGGTGGTGCAGCGCGAGCTGACGCTGGGCCAGCTGGTGGCCGCCGAGCTGATCGTCGCGGCCGTCACCGGCTCGGTCGCCAAGCTCGGCAAGCTCCTCGACAACGCCTACGACCTGCTCACCGGCGTCGACAAGCTCGGCCACCTGCTCGATCTCGAGATCGAAGACCCCGAGCGCGGCGAGCCGGTGCCCGGCCAGGGCGGCATTCGGGTCGAGGTGCAGGCCGCCCGCGACGAGCTCAGCGGCGCCGTGTCGTTCGAGGTGCCCGCCGGCGCGCGCATGGCCATCTCGGGCGCGCACGGCCACCGGCTCGGCGAGTGGCTCGCGGCGCTGCGGCTGCCCGGCAGGGGCACCATCAGCTTCAACGGCGTCGAGACCAGCCGCGCCCGCGCCCCGACCCTGCGCGAGCACGTCGCCTTCGTGCGGGGCAGCGATCTCTTCGAGGGCACGGTGCTGGAAAACGTCACCGTGGGCCGCGAGAACATCACCGCCCTCGACGCCCGCGCCGCGCTGGAGCGGGTGGGCCTGCTCGAAGAGCTGCGCGCGCTGCCCGAGGGCATCGACACCCACGTCTACCCCTCTGGCGCGCCGCTGAGCCCCGGCCAGCGCACCCGGCTGCTCATCGCCCGCGCGCTCGCCGGCACGCCGCGGCTGATCGTCGTCGACGAGCCGCTCGAGGGCCTCGAGGCCGAGGTGCGCGCCCGCTGCGTCAACGCCCTCACTCGCCCCTCGGCGCCGTGGACGTTGATCGCCCTGGTGGGTGAGCCCGGCGACGCGCTGGCCCGCGCCTGCTCGAGTCATCGTCACCTGCATGAGCTGTCGTCCCCGATGGAGTCCGTCTCGCCATGACCACCGCGACCCTCATCTCTTCAGGCCAGCGCGCCGCGGCGCTGGTGGTGCGCTCGCCGCGCGTGCTGCGCGTCCTGGCCCGCCTGATGGCCGTGCTGGGCATCGTCATCGGCGTGGCGCTGATCTTCGTGCCCTGGCAGCAGAGCATCGACGGCACTGGCCGCGTGGTGGCCTTTGCGCCGGTCGAGCGCCAGCAGGAGATCGACGCCCCCATCGAGGGCCGCGTCACGCGCTGGTACGTGCGTGAAGGCTCGCGGGTGAAGAAGGGCGAGGTGCTCTTCGAGCTCACCGACAACGACCCCGACATCATCAAGCGGCTGCAGGAAGAGCGCGAGGCGGTGGTGGCGCGGCGTGACGCGGCAGTGTCGCGCGCGAACTCCATCCAGGCGCGGCAGAAGTCGCTCGAGTCGTCGAAGGTGGCCGGCATTCGCGCCGCGCAGAGCCGCGTCTCGATGGCCCAGGAGCGCACCCGCGCCGCGAAGCAGACCGTCGAGGCCGCGAGGGCCGCGCTGGAGACGGCGAAGCTGAACATCGAGCGCCAGAACAAGCTGATGGAGCAGGGGCTCACCAGCCAGCGCAACGTCGAGCTCGCGCAGCTCGAGGCCGTGCGCACCTCGACCGAGGTGGAGCGCGCCCTGGCCACCCTGCAGGCCGCGATGGGCGAAGAGCTCGCCCTCGAGGCCGATCGCACACGCGTCGAGCACGATCTCAGCGCCGCCATCGACGACGCGCGCGCCACCGAGGCCTCCGCCCTCGCGGAAGAGGCCAACGCCGCCGCCGAGCTCGCCCGCCTCGAGGTGCGCCTCGCGCGGCAGAGCACCATGGAGGTAAAGGCGCCGATGGAAGGCACCGTGCTCCGCCTGCTCTCGGGCCAGGGCAACTCGTTCGTGAAGGCCGGTGACCCGCTGCTCGTGCTCGTGCCCGACACCACCGAGCGCGCGGTCGAGCTGTGGGTGGCGGGCAACGACATGCCGCTCCTCGCCGAGGGCCGCCCGGTGCGCCTCCAGTTCGAGGGCTGGCCCGCGGTGCAGTTCACCGGCTGGCCGTCGGTGGCGGTCGGCACCTTCGGCGGCACCGTGGCGTTGATCGACTCGGCCGACGACGGACAGGGCAAGTTCCGCATCGTGGTGCGCCCCGACGCGCGCGAGCCGTGGCCCACCGGGCTGTATCTGCGGCAGGGCGTGCGGGTGAATGGCTGGGTGCTGCTCGAGCAGGTCAAGCTGGGCTACGAGCTGTGGCGCCGCTTCAACGGCTTCCCGCCCACCGTCAAGCCGCCCACCCTCGAGAAGGGGAAAGACAAGTGACGCCCGCCGCGCTGGTGGTGGCCCTGCTGACGGCGCAGACCGGGCCGCTGTCGCTGGCCGAGGTGCTCGAGTCGGCCCGCGCCGCGTACCCCGCGCTGGTGGGCGCGCGCGCCGACGTCGAGGGGGCCGAGGGTGATCAGCTCGCCGCCGCCGGCGCCTTCGACCCGGTGTGGCGCACGCGCGCGTGGACCACGCCGATCAGCGGCTACCCGCAGACGCGCGTCGACTCGATCGTCGAGGCGCCCACGCCGCTGTGGGGCACCAGCTTCTTCGGCGGCTACCGGCTCGGCACCGGCAAGATCCAGAGCTACTACGGCGAGCGCGAGACCTGGTCGGGCGGCGAGCTGCGCGCGGGCGCGGTGGTGCCGCTGATCCGCAACGGGCCGATCGATCGCCGCCGCGCCACCGAAGCGCGCGCGGAGCTCGGACGCTCGCTGGCAGGGCTGAGCGTCGAGCAGCAGCAGATCGAGCTGACCCGCGTCGCGACCTGGCGCTACTGGGAATGGGTGGCCGCGGGGCGCCGGCGCGAGGTGGCGCGCGCGCTGCTGCAGCTGGCGACCGATCGCGATCTCCAGCTCGGCGCCCGCGCGAAGATGGGCGACGTGGCGCAGTTCGATCGACAGGACAACGTGCGCGCCCTGATGCAGCGCCAGGCCTTCGTGGTGCAGGCGCAGCGCAGCGTCGAGCAGGCGGCCTTCGAGCTCTCGTTGTTCCTGCGCGACGCCGCCGGGGACCCGGTGCTGCCGGCCGACGAGCGGCTCCCCTCGTTGCCCGAGCTCTCGAGCCTCGAGCTCGATCTCGACCCCGCGGCGGCCCTCGCCCGGCGGCCCGACGTGAAGCGGCTGCTCGACCAGAAGCGTCAGGCGGAGATCGAGCTGCGCTTTCAGAAGAACCAGCTGCTGCCCTCGCTCGACGTCGGCGTGGCGGTGAGCAAGGACCTCGGCGTGCCCGCGCGGCCCGAAGCCCAGGCGCTCGGCGCCACCGAGGTCGAGGTGAGCGCCGTGCTCGAGGTGCCGCTGCTGTATCGCGCGCCGCTGGGCCGCATGCAGAACGCCCGCGCGGCCATCGCCAAGGTCGACGCGCAGCTGCGGCTGGCGCGCGATCGCGTGGCCGTGGAGATCAACGACGCGCGCTCGGCGCTCAACGCCGCGCAGGAACGGCTCACCTTCGCCCGCCGCGAGGTCGAGGTCGCGCTGGCGCTCGAGCAGGGCGAGCGCACCCGCTTCGAGCTCGGCGACAGCAGCCTGTTGTTCGTGAACCTTCGAGAACAAACGACCGGCGAGGCACGGCTGCGCGAGGTCGACGCGCTGCTCGACGGACACCGCGCGCAGGCCTCCTTGCGAGCCGCACTGGCGCTGGCGTCAGAGTCAAAATGACAGGGTCAAAATGACACACGGGCGCTCTGACACGGTTCGGGCAAGCTGACCCGAACATGCAGCTCGCACGGAAGATTACGCTGCCGCTCGCGCTCTCGGCCTTCCTCGCGCTGGGGTTCTCGGCGTGGCTCTCGGTGCGTGAAGCGGTCTCGTTGCACCACGCCGACATCGAGCGCGATCAGAGCGCCGTGGGCCGGGTGTTCCTCGCCGCCCTCGAGCGCGAACGGGAGCGCGGCACGCTGGAGCAGGGGCTGCCGGTGTTGCTGGCGGCCGCCAACCGCGACCCGCACCGCTCGGTGACGAAGCTGGTGGCGCGAGATGGGCTGCCCAGCACCCAGCGCGAGGCGCTCGCGCGGGGCGAGACGGTCTTCGCCCTCGACGTGTGGCGCACCGCCGAGACGTTGCTGCCCACCACCCTGCCCGACGGCACGCCGGGCGCGGTGTGGGTGCAGGAATCGCTCGACGCCGAGAACGACTTCCGCACGCACACCATCACCAGCCACACGCTCAACGTCGCCACGCTCGGCATCCTGTGGGCCGTGGTGGCCATCGGCCTGGGCGCGGTGGTGGTGGGCCGCCCGATGCGCGCGCTGGCCGAGAAGGCCCGCCGGGTCAGCCGCGGCGACTACCTCGGGCCGCTCACCATTCCGCAGCGCGATGAGATCGGTGAGCTGGCCCAGGAGATGAACCACATGTGCGACGAGCTGCTCGCCTCGCAGAACAGGCTGGGGCAGGAGATCGCCGAGAAGGAGTCGGTGCAGGCCGCGCTGCGCCACGCCGACCGCCTCACCACCGTCGGCCTGCTTGCTGCAGGGATCGCCCACGAGATGGGCACCCCCCTGAACGTCGTGTCGATGCGCGCCCGGATGATCTCCACCGGGGAAGTGCGGGGCGACGAGGTGCTCAGTAACGCGGAGATCATCCACCAGCAGGCGGGACAAATGACCCGCATCATCCGCCAGCTGCTCGACTTCGCGCGCCGCACGCCGCCGTCGATGACGCGCTTCGATCTCGAAAAGCTCGCCGAGCGATCGGCCTCGATGCTGATGCCGCTGGCCGAGAAGGCACGTTGCACGCTGACGGTGAAGGCCGCCGCGCCGCTGGAAGTCGAGGGCGACCCGAACCAGCTCCAGCAGGTGATCACCAACCTGATCATCAACAGCGTGCAGGCCATGCCGCAGGGCGGGCCGGTGACCTTGAGCGTGCGCCAGGTGCGCGCCACGCCCCCGCCCGACGTCGGCGGCCCCGAAGCCAGCTACGCGCGCCTCGACGTGCACGACACCGGCACCGGCGTCGAGCCCGAGGTGATCCCCCGCGTCTTCGAGCCCTTCTTCACCACCAAAGACGTCGGCGACGGCAACGGGCTTGGCCTGCCAGTCGCATGGGGCATCCTCAGAGATCACGGAGGCTGGATCTCCGTGGCCTCGACCCCAGGTCAGAGCACCACCTTCTCGCTGTTTCTCCCGCTGGAGCCGAAAGCCGCATGAACCCTCAGATCCTGATCGTCGAAGATGACAACGCCATGGCGCAGCTGCTGGTCGAAGGCCTGACCCGCCGCGGCTACCAGGCGAAGGCCGCCCACAACGCCGAGGCCGCGCTGGCCGCCCTCGCGCAGAACGACTTCGCCGCCGTCATCACCGACGTGAACATGAAGGGCCTCGACGGCCTCTCGTTGTGCGAGCGCATCGTGGCCGGTCAACCCGGCCTGCCGGTGCTGGTGATCACCGCCTTCGGCAGCATGGACACCGCGATCAAGGCGATCCGCGCGGGCGCCTACGACTTCCTCACCAAGCCGTTCGAGATCGAGACCCTCGCGCTGGCCCTCGCTCGCGCGGTGCAGCACAAGCAGCTGCGCGAAGAGGTCAAGCGCCTGCGGGAAGAGACCGCGGTGCGCAAGGGCACCTCGACGCTGCTGGGCGAGAGCAACTCGATGCGCGAGATCGTCAACCTCATCAACCGCGTCGCCGACAGCGACTCGGCGGTGCTGGTGACCGGCGAGCGCGGCACGGGCAAAGAGGTCGTCGCCCGCGCGCTCCACGAGGCGAGCCGTCGTCGCACCGGCCCCTTCGTGTCGCTCAACTGCAGCGCGGTGCCCGAGGCGCTGCTCGAGGCGGAGCTGTTCGGCGTGGCGAAGGGCGCGACGGCCGACAGCAAGCAGGGCCGGCCGGGCGTCTTCGTGCGTGCGCAGGGTGGCACGCTCTTCCTCGACGAGATCGGCGAGCTGCCGGCCGCGCTGCAGTCGCGCGTGCTGCGGGCGCTGCAGGAAGGCAAGGTCAAGCCGCAGGGCGCCGAGCAGGAAGTGCCGTGGGACGCGCGCCTCGTCACCTCGACCAACCGCGACCTCGAGACGGCGGTGGAAGAGAAGCGCTTCCGCGACGATCTCTACTTCCGCATCAACGTCATCAACCTGCACCTGCCGCCGCTGCGCATGCGCGGCAACGACGTGCTGCTGCTGGCGCAACACTTCGTGCGCATCTTCGCCGACAAGGCCCGCAAGGAAGTCACCGGGCTGGCGACCGCGGCGGCCGAGAAGCTGCTGGCCTACGGGTGGCCGGGCAACGTGCGCGAGCTGCAGAACGTCATCGAGCGCGCCGTAGCCCTGACGCGGCACTCGCAGCTCACCACCGAAGATCTCCCCGAGAAGGTGCTGCACCCCACCTCGGCGACCAGCGCGGTCGAGTCCGACGAGTCGGTGCTGGTGCCGATGGAAGACATCGAGCGGCAGCACATTCTGCGCGTGCTCCGCGCGGTCGGCGGGCACCGCACCCAGGCCGCGAAGATCCTCGGGCTCGATCGCAAGACGCTGTACCGCAAGCTCGAGGGCTACGGCCCCGAGGAGGTCGAAGCGGCGCTCAAGGACGCTCCGCCCCGGCAGATCGGCGGCGGTGACTGATCTTTGACAGGGGCGCTCCCGCGCTCGACGCTGTGCGCCTCTCGTTGAAGGAGGCACACAAATGCGGAAGTCCTGGATGCTCGCGGCGATGGTGCTCAGTGGTTGCGGTGGCACGTCGCCGGAGCTGTACGAACTCGTCGTCGACTACTTCACCCTGCCCGACAGCTGCTACCAGAGCGGCATGCAGCCCTCGACGGTCGTCACCACCTCGCCCCCGGGCAAGATCCAGGTGCAGGTGTGGGACGGCCCCGACAACACGTCCTTCCTCGAGGTCGAGGCGGGCGGCGGGTCGATCGACATGGGCGCGGCGCCGAACGTCGATCTCGACGGCATCTTCACCGGCAAGAAGGTCGAGAAGGGCTGGCAGTTCGACAGCGACGGCCTGCGCAAGCAGACCCTGCCCGGCAACAACGTGATCACCACCACCACCCACGCCGAGATCGTCTTCGAGCGCTCGGGCGGCACCTTCAAGGGCACCGCGGCGCTCAGCTCGTCGTCGAACTGTGTCGGCGCGCAGTGCCCGGGCAACAACCCGAGCTGCTCGGTCAGCGGCATCAACGTTCGCGGCACGCGCATCGCGGTGCAGTGGGAACGCTCGCCGTAATCGTCACACCCGAAGGATCACGCCGCGCACGGGCTTCCCGGTCGCGGCGTGAATCGCCTCGACGTACGCCTGCGTCTGCGCCTCGTAGTGGGCGCGGCGCTCGTCGATGTTCTCGTCGGTCTTGAACTCCACGAGCTGCCACACGCCGTCGAGCTCGTAGGCGAGGTCGATCGCCCCCTCGATGATCGTGCCGTCGTGGAGGTGGTGCACGATCGTCACTTCCCGCCGCACGTCGCTGGAGCGCCTGGCGTTCGCGACGTGAGGGTGCGCCAGCGCCGCCATCACCGCGTCCACTGCGCCCCGCCCTTCACGCTCGGTCGCGTCGAGCGCTCTCCGCATCACCTCGGCGATCTGCGCCACCTGGGCCTGCGTCGCGTCGAACGGCGTCACCGCCAGGCACGCGTGCACCAGCTCGCCGAAGCGCATGCCCCGGGGCCGGCCCTCGCGCGGCGCGTCGGTCGACACCAACGGCACCGTGCCCGTCACCTGCACCGGCTCGAGCTCGCGGGCGACGATGACCCTGGTGGTGGGCGTGGTGCCCTCGAGGAGCGCCGCGGCGTGCGCCTGCCGCCACCCTTCGAAGGCGGCGATGCTCTTCGGCGCCTCGACCTCGTCTTCCAGCAGCGCGTCGGACGCCTCGAGCCCGGTGCGCTCTTCGCGAGAGAGGTCGAGCGTCTTCGGGTCCCACCACACGACGCGATTCTTCCGGGTGGCCGAGAGGTGGAGCCCGGGCTGCGGCACCTCCCCCGGCACCCCGCCCTCGCGCTCGAGCACCGGGTCGAAGCCGAACGCTGGGCAGCCGGGCGCGGGCTTCGCTTCGTGCTCGAAGCCGAGCTGCGGGTAGAGCGAGGGGTAGAGCACCTCGGTCCACGTGTCGTTCCAGCGCCGCTCGCTGCACACCGGCACCACCAACACGTCGCGCGCGCGGGTGGCGGCGACGTAGGTCAAACGCATCGCCTCCTCCGCGTCACGGGCAAGCACCTCGTGCTCGTGCTCGCGCAGCTCGGAGGGCACGCAGTTGGCGAGCGAGTGCACCCACAGACCGCGCTCGGGATCGACCCAGTGCGACGGTTCCTGGCGGCTGGCGTTGGCGGTCGGCTCGGCGAGGATCACCACCGGGAACTCGAGCCCCTTCGCGGCGTGCACGGTCATCATGCGCACGCCCTCGGTGCCTTCCTCGACGATGGGGGCTTCGGGCGCTTCGCCCTCGTCGGCCTCTTCCTGCAGCGCCTCGATGACGTCGCGGAACGAGGTCGAGCGCTTCTCGTGACGGCGGCTCACCTCGGCGAGCTGCAGCACGTTGGCGAGGGCCTGCGCGCCGGCGGTCCACACCGCGACGCCGGCGTGCGCGCGGGTGTGCTCGAGCAGCGCGTGCACGGTCGCCGAGACCGGCCGGCGGTTGCGCTCGAGGTGGAGCTGCCGCAGCACGCCCAGCGCCTCCACCACCGGCCTGGTGTCGTCGGTCAGCGTCTCGTTCTCCCACGGGCGCAGCGGGTTCAGCTTGCCCAGCGCGTGCTTGAAGGCGAGCAGCTGCTCGTCGGTGAAGGCGAAGAAGGGCCCGCGCAGCGTCGCGTAGATCGAGAACTCGTCGTCGGGGCGATCGACGGCGAAGAGCGCGGTGCGCAGCGCCATCACCTCTTCGCGTTGGTGAAACGAGCGCCCGCCGACCAGCACGTGGGGCACCCGGCGCGCCTCGAGCGCCTGCGCGTAGGGCCGCGGCACGTCGACCCCGCCCCACCGCCGCAGCCGCTTGAAGAGGATGCACACGTGACGCGCCTGCACCGGCACGCGCGCGCCATCTTCTTCCACCACCCAGCCGCTCCTGGTGGTGAGCCAGTCGATGAACGCGCCGACCGCCTCGGGCAGGCTCTTCTCGATGGCGTCCTTGGTGACGCGCAGCCGCTCGTTGAAGGGCCGCGGCGCAGGCAACGCGATGACGGAAGGTTGTTCCTTGTTCGGTTCGCGCCACTCGCCGAGCGCGACGTAGGTCGCCTGATGCTCACCGGTCATCGCGGTGGCGAAGGCGCCGTTCACCGCGGCCTGAATGCCGGGCGTGCTGCGGAAGGACGTGGAGAGGAAGACGACCTCCGCCTGGTGCGCGACGAGGTGCTTCTTCACGCGCTCGTACAGGAGAATGTCGGCGCGGCGGAAGCGGTAGATGCTCTGCTTCGGATCTCCGACGACGAACAGCTTGCCGGGCACCGGTCGCGACGAGAACGGCTCGCTCTCCTTCGGGTCGTCGGCGCTGAGCAGCAAGACGATCTCGCTCTGCAGCGGGTCGGTGTCCTGGAACTCGTCGACGAACAGGCGCTTGAAGCGGTCCTGGAGCGAGCGACGCACCGACTCGTGATCGCGCAGCAGGTTGCGCGTCAACAGCAGCAGGTCGACGAAGTCGAGCACGCCCGCCCGCGCCTTCTCGACCTCGTAGCCCTCGACGATGGGCCGCAGCTCTTCGTGGAGCCGCGACGCGAGATCGGCGTCAGCACGGCGCACGAAGCTGGTGAGCGCGTTGGCGATCGCGTCGCGCTCGGCGGAGATCGACGCCTCGGTGAGCCCCGCGCTGAACTGCAGGCCCCACGGCTTGGCGGTCCACCGGTACTTGTTGCCCGCGAGGTCGCGGAGCTGCGCCTCGAGCCCGTCGTAGTCGCGCGGAGAGACGGACTCCCGATGCTCGAGGTCATCGATGAACCGGCGGCACAGATCGATGGTGTCGAGGAACTCGCTGCGATCGCGCTTGAGGCGAATCGAGGTCAGCCGCGACGCGAAGTGCCGGAGCTGGGGAATCAGCTCGTCGATCATCGCCTCGCGCGCGAAGGGATCGCGACGCCATGGGTACGCGAAGTCACGGTGCTCGACCAACGACTGCACGGCCGAGAACAACGCGCGGCGCGGCGGCTCTGCGTCGGGGCCCTGTTGTCGACGGCGCAGCGCGCGGCGAATGCCCTCCGGCTGCTGCTGCAGCAGGTCCTGGAAGCGACGGTGAAACGCCGCGTTCAGCAGCGCGTCGGAGTCGCCCTCGGCGGCCACCTCGAACAGCGGATCGACGCCCGCCTCGACGGGGTACTCGCGCAGCAGGTCGGCGCACAGGCCGTGGATCGTCCCGATTCGCGCGACCTCGAGCTCCTCGAGGGCCAGGGTGAGCCGGTCCCGCTCTTCAGGCGGCGTCGAGGCCTCTTCGCGCGCCTTCTCGAGCCGGGTGCGCAGCCGCAGCTTCATCTCGCCGGCGGCCTTCTCGGTGAAGGTGACGGAGATGATCTGCTTGAGCTGCGCCTTGCCCTTGCGGACCATCATCACGATGCGCTCGACGAGCACGGTGGTCTTGCCCGTGCCCGCGGCCGCCTCGACGACGAAGGTGGTGTCGAGGTCTTCGAGCAGCGCTTTTCGAACGAGGTGATCGCCCGGCAGCTTCGTCGTCATGGCTTCGACCTCAGGGTGCGCAGCTCGTTGAGTTCCGCGCGCAGCGCCTTGCGCGTCTTCACGATTCGCCGTTCTTCATCGGGGCCGCACACCGCGCGGAAGTTGCAGTACTTGCACTCGCCCTCTTCGGGCGCCGCGGGGAAGAAGCCGGTCTCGATCGCGCTGCGCAGGGTGCGGGCGACGAGCGCGAACACCTCGCGGCTCGCGGCGTTCAGCTCGGTGAACACCGCCTGAAAGCCGCCGACCTTGGTGTTGTAGAAGAGCCGCCCGCCGCGAATCACCGCGCCGGGGAAGACCTTCTCCAGCACCAACGCGTACAGCAGCGGCTGCAGGTGCCGGCCACCACCGATGACGTTGTCCGGCTCGGCCCACGCGCGGCCGGTCTTGTAGTCGGTGGCGCGATACGCACCGGAGGGGCTCTTCTCGACGAGGTCGATCGAGCCGCGCACCTGCAGCCCCTCGACGAGGGTGATCGGCTCCCTGGTGCTCGCCGGGTCCTCGGTGTCGGGGTCGCGGTTGGTCAGGCCGAACGAGAGCTCGAAGTGGGCCGGCTTCCAGTCAGCGTCTTCGGCGGCGAGGCGCAGCGACTGCCGGAGATCGGCCTCGAGGGTCTGCACGCCGTCTTCCCACACGCGCTCGATGGCGGGCTTGAACTGATCGAAGACCTGCGCGGAGACCTCCTGAATCGTCGAGCGCAGCCGCGCGAGGATGACGTCGAGGTTCTCCTTCGTGACCGCGATGCCGTCGGCCCGGAGCGCGGTCTGGAGCTTGAACTGAACGTCGTGCGCCATGGTGCCCTTCTCCATGGGCCCGAGTTCTTCGACCTCGCCGGGGATCTCCAGCGGGTGAAGCCTGACGATGGCTGACAAGAAGAACCGGTACGGACACGCGGCGTACTGCTCGAGCGTGGTCGGAGAGAACGGTCGCTTCGACAGGTGATGCGGCTCGAGCGCGGTGCGGCCGAGGGCGCCGGGCTTCACCAGGCCGTCCCACGCGGACCAGGTCGTCTGCTGCCAGCGCGCGTAGCGGGCTCGCAGGGCACGGGCGAGGTGCGGGTTGGTGGTGACGAGGTAGCGGCCTTGCCCCTTCACCGACTCGGGGGAGCGCAGGATGCGATCGAGGACGGCGAGATCGAACTCGGTGTCGTCGATGGCCTTGTTGGGATCGGCAGGCGCGGGCCACGCGAGCCGAACACGCGAGGTCGACTCGGCCTGACGCTGCAGCGCCTCGAAGCCCGGCAACGTACCCTGCACCGCGCGCGCGGCCTCCAGCGCGTAGAAGGACGGCACGCGCGGACGGGCGTGCTCGGCGTCGACGCGCGGGTACGAGAGGATCGCGTGCTGCCGTCCTGCGCCGACGGCGAGCAGCAACGCGAGGCGCTCGGAGGCGATGCGTTCCTTCGCGGTCTCGAGCGACGGGGAGATCTCCGCGCGGGTGGCGTCGGGCAACAGCGGGTCTTCGCGGATCTTCTGGGGGAACACGCGCTCGGCGAGCCCAGGCACGAAGACCACGTCGAACGAGAGCCCGCGGGCAGCGTCGACGGGCGCGACGAAGACGTGCCCCTGACGTCGACCTTCCGGCGCCTCCGTCACCTCGGAGAGCCGGCGGCTGAGCACCGCGCGCACCTCGGACAGCTCGAGGGGACCGACGGGCGACATCGGCCCGAGCTCGTTGAGCACCGAGAGCACGCGCGCCGGGTACTTGAGCGCACGCGTCGCCAGCGCACCGATCAACTCGAGCCAGTCCTTCCAGCGCGCCGACTTCGGGAAGGTCGCGAGCACGTCGAGAATGGGCAGCGCGAAGTGCTCGAGCGCGTCGAGGTCGGCGAGATCGCGCTCGACGCGCGCCACCTGCGCCTCGGTCGCGCTGGGGTTCTTCCGTTCTTTCTCTTTCTTGTTGCGCAGGCCGGACAGCCGACGACGCCATCGGTCGGTGCCTCCGATGACGGCGGCGTCGATGATCAGCCGTTCCCAACGCCGCGGAGAGCGGAGCTGACCGAGCACCGCAGGCCCCTCGACGTCGCCGATGACCTCGGGCTCTGGCGTGGGTGGCGGCGTGTTGGGCTGCAGCGGCAACATCGACTCGCTCGCCTCGGGGCGGACGAAACGATCTTCGGCGGCGTCGGGCGGCGCGCCATCGGTCTTCAGCTTCGGCACCTGCGAGAGCGAGAGGTACTCGCTGAACCGGCGCGCCGAGAGCCCCTCTTCGGCGCAGAGCAGCAACGACAGCAGCGCCCGCCCGGCGGGATCGGGGTGCGGCAGCCCGGCGCTGAACCACGCAGGGATCTTCGCGCGACGAAACGCATCCTCGAGCGGAGCGCGATAGGTGCCGGGGCTTCGCAGCAGCACGGCCATCTCGTCGAAGCGAACGCCCGACTTCGCGAGGTCCACCATGCGGCGCGCGATCTCCACGCACTCACGCGCCTCACCGGGAGCCGAAAAGAAATCGAGCACCAGTCCCCTCTCCCCCTGAGGGGGGAGAGGGTCAGGGAGAGGGGAAAACAAGTTCCGCTGCAGCGCGGCGAGCGCATCAACCCCGTCACCCGCAAGCTCCACGAGCTCGAGGCCTCTGAACACATCTTCCCCGGGCGCCGCCGCCACCACCACGCGAGGAGCGTGCGCCACCAGCGCCTGGGCGAACTCCCGCTCGAGCCCTTCGCTGGTCTTCACGTCGAGCAGCACCAGCGGCACGGCCGCCGATGCCGCGACGCGCTCGATCGCGATCGAATACACCATCGCGCGATCGGCCAACCCCGCATCACCGAGCGCGGTCTCGAACGCCTTCATCGCCTCCTGCAGCGCCGGCTCGACCTTGTCACCCCCGAGCCGCAACATGCGCAGCTCCGCGACGCTCTGTGACAGCGCGCGCGCGAGGCCAGGTCGGCCCTTCAACGGCGTGAGTCGGTGAAGCTTCTCCTCTTCTCCGAGGTGGTGCGCGACGCGAGCCCACAGCGCCTCGAGGGAGAGCGCCGTCACAGCGGTGAGGCCGCGCTCCAACAACACGGGCCGCGCGAGCTCGAGCGCCCAGCGGTACAGCGTGGTGCGTCGCCAGCCGAAGATGGGCCGCTGGATCGAGCGCGACAGCTCAGCGACCGCCTCGAACGACGGGCCGATCAACAGCGCCTCTTCCGACGCTGGCAGCTCGCGCAGGAACGCGCGCACTCGCTCGAGCCGAAGCTCACTCCGTCGACTCGTCACCAGTTGCCGCACGCGAGGGACTCTGCCGAAAAAGGCCAGCCCCGACGACAAGGAAGGCGGCCGCGCTGCCCCCGAACGTCCTCTCTTCGCGCCCTGGCGGTGTGCGGGTTCATTCTCGGTGCGCCGGTGTTCGCCCGCATCGCTGACGCGACAGCCACGGGAAGCCCGTGGCAAGGTCCATCGACATGCACTGGAAATGGGCGGTCGTCGGGGTGTCCGTCGTGGCGTTTTCGTGTGGTGCTCCTTCACCGGCGGTCACCGACGCGGGGATCGATGCCGGCGTCGTCGAGCCGATGGACGCAGGCGAGCGGCCCCCCGATGCGGGCATGGCCGATGCGGGCATGACGTTGGAAGACGCCGGCGTCGACGCGGGGATCGACGCAGGCTGGTACGGCTTCAAGACGTGCGGCCCGCCCGACAGCACGCTGCGCATGCTGGAGCCAGCCTTCCCCCTCGAAGATGGCTCGTTCACGCCCGTGACCGACCTCATCAGCCCGCGCGATCTGAGCTTCGATGGCCAGGGCTCGATGTGGGTCGCCGGCCGCAACGCCACGGGTTCCCACGTGGTGCTGGCGCGACTGACGGCGCAGGGCGCGCTCTCGACCGTGCGCAGCCAACTGTCGGGGTTGATCTCCGCCGCGCGCGTCATCGAGGGTGGAAACCTGGCGCTCGGCGGTTCGTTCGAGCAGGGCGGCACGGCGATTCCAGGGGTCACGGTGATCACGCCTTCGGGCGCGCTGGTGTCTCAGACGGTGTTCATGCCGGGCTTTCCGTACGCGCTGATCGCCACGCCCATGGGCCGCTTCGTCGCGCTCGACAGCATCGCAGGCCGGTTGGTGCAGTTCGGTGGCACCACGCAGCTCGACGTAGACACCTCGGCAGCGCAGGGCACGGCCCCTCTGGGCATGCGCGGAGGAGCGATGTCTGCCGACGGTCGACACCTGTTCGTCGCGGGCCAGGACTCCCACGAGATCGTCGAGTTCGAGGTCAACGAGGCTGGGCTCATCCAGGGCGACACTCGAAGGCAGTACACCACGTTGCCCAGCTCGAGCCCGCGCTCGCTGGCCTTCGATGAGTGCGGGAACCTGTACGTGACCACGTTCGTGACCATCTCGGGCAGCAGCCGCGGGGCCGTGCTGCGAGTGCCTCCTGGAGGTGGCGCGCCGGGCACCGTGGCCCTCTTCGACCCGGGCAGTGGTCAGGCAGTGATCGCGTTCGGGCGGGGGCCGGGCTTCCCCTCGACGTTCCTCTACGCCGCCGTGGAGGGTGGCGGCCAGCCGATCCAGCGGATCAACATCGGCATTCCCGGCGCGCGCGTCTGGCCCTGAGCGCGCCAGCGGGCGGCTGACGACGCTAGATTCGGCGCATGCGATTCAGTCGCCTGCTGGTGTGCCTCGTGTTGGTGGCGGCCTGCGCCCCGACCTCGTCCGCGAAGTTGAGCATCACCGGCTTCGAGCCGGTGACCCTCCGACTCGTGAGCCGACAGCAAGTCGAGTTCGACCTCGAGTTCCGCGACGAGAAGGGCGAGTTGGTCGAGCCCTTCGAACAGCAACCCCTCGAGCGCTACCTCGACCTCTACGCCCCTGGAAATGGGTCGGTGCCCCCGGTGACGGTGGTGCGGAAGGTGGTCGCGCCCGGGCAGCACCACGTCGTGCTCTCGGTCAACCGCGCCGAGATGTCGGTCGCGTTCGATTTCTCGGCGCGCGCCTGTTCGACGTGCGCGTGGGTCACCGCCGGCCCCGTCACCATCGTCACCGACGCGCCGACGGAGTTCATCGACGCCTACGACGGCGACGCCATCACCCTCGTTCCGGGTGAACGGCGCGCGCTCCGAGCGATGACCTGGGGCAAGGCCATCGCCTTCAGCAACAACGTCAACGCCTTCCCCACGCTGGCCCCGGTGACGCTGAGTTCGTCACGGCCCGACGTCGCGGCCATCGAAGGGGAACGCGTGGTGGCGCTCGCTGAAGGTACCTCGGTCGTGACCTTCTCGACGGTCGACTCGAGCGGGCGCACCCAGCAGGACTTCGTGCGCGTCGAGGTGGTGGCGGGGCGCGTCGGGCCTCCCGCAGAAGGCACGCACCGACTCTTCGCGCGCACCACGCAGGACCCGACGGGCGGCAATCGCACACGCTTCCCCCGGGCCGAGGCGACGTTGGCGGTCGACGCGCAGGGGGCGCCGGTCGCCCTCACCTGGTTCGGTCACGACTGGTGGGGCGAGTCTTTCGCCTGGGCACCGACGCTCCTCGCGCGATGGACGGGCTCGGGCTTCGAGCGGCTGCCGGTCGGGCTGCGGTACCAACACGTCGAGCAACCGCAGCTGGCGCTCGACGCACGCGATCGGGCGTGGGTCGCCTACGTCAACGCAGTCGATGGCGCCGTCGATGGAGAGCGGAGGCCGGCGTGGATCGCAGACCTCGCACCCGATGCCGTGGACCTGAATTACCGCCCCCTGCCGCTGGGCGAAGACCCGATGGACCTCTCGGGCGCAGGGTCGCGGCCCCGAGCGCTCGCCATCGCGCCGAGGCGGCCGGAGGGGGCCTGGGTCGCCCTGCTGTTGCCTCCGCGCGCCGCCAGCGAAGGGTGCGTAACGACCGTGCGCCTCGTGGAGGTCGCCCTCGACTCGATGCGCGCCGTCGACGTGCTCGAGCTGAGCAGCCAGAGCATCAACGGCGAGTGCGTCGACCCGTTGCGACTCGAGCCTCAACGCAACTCGTCGCCCTCGGTAGCCATCGACGCCACGCGCCCGGGCGAATGGCCCGACGTCGCGCTCATCGCCGGAGCCACCCTCACCCAACGGCTGTACGAGCAAGACGGCACATGGAACGCCGAGGTGCTCCGCACCACGACCGGGGAGCGCGCTGCCTTTCCTCCCCGGGAGGTCGCACCCGGGCGCTTCACCCGCTGGGTCTGGTTGGAGACGCAGCCCAATCAGCCCGACCGAACGCCCTTCGCGCTCCGCGTCGGCCAGCTGGAATGGACGGGCGTCACCCGGCTCCCGCTCGACCTCGAAGGGCGCGTCGATGACCCCACGGGCCGGTTGTGGGGCGAGCTTCGACAGACGGCCGGCGGTCCATCCGTGCAGGACCAGCGCCTGCTCATCGGGACCGCGGTGATACAGGGCGTCGCGAGCCGGCACGACCGGCTGTACTTCTACTTCTGGCTCAACAGGGAGGCCGTGCTCGGCATCGCCGACCCGCCACCCCAACCGACGCAGGCCACCCCAGAAGGGGAAGGACGTATCTTCGCTGAGCGACCGGGCGCGGCGGTCCACATCACCCCCAGCGGCCGTCGCTACGCGTTTCGAGTCGGCGGAGACGTGGCGCTCGCGCAGGGACCCGACCAGCCCTTCGTCGACCTGAGGTTGCCAGCGGTCACCGGCGGCGTCGCGGCCTGGACCCACGAACACCAGGGCGTCACCTATCTGCTCAAGCAGGACCTCTCGACGCTCAAGGTGATGGCCCACGATGGCGGCCTCGACGTCGCCAGCGTTCGGGACCTCTCATTGCCCGGAGTACACCTCGAGCGCGCGGCAGCCGGCGCGGGCCTCTTCGTTCAGTCGAAGACGACGACCGGTACGGGGCGGCTCTTTCGCCACGACCTGGTGTCGGGCGTAGAGCGGGAACTCGCGATCGATGGTGGGGTGGCAGACGCGCGGTTGCTCGGCGCGCCCGACGGCGTAGGGCTCGTCTCGACGGTGAACGTCAACGAGCTGAGGGTGTTGCGCTTCGACCCGGCGGGCGTGCTCGAAGAAGACGTGGTGCTGCCACTCGCCTCCGCTGCGGCGGGTGAGCGTCTTCTCCTCGAGCAGGTGTTGCTCGAGGCCGATGGAGGTGTCTCGCTCGTCACCGCCGAGGGCGCCCGCCTGCGGGTCCGCCACCGCAATGGACCAGTGCTCGAGGAGGCGCTCGTCGACGTGCGCGGTCTCGACCCTGTCGTGCCGCTCGACGTCGTGGCGATCGGCCCGCTGGCACGGCTCTCGTCGGGCCGCCTGGTGCTCGCGCTCGCCGACCGCGACTTCTGGGGCTGCGAGCGAGCTCGGCTGGCGGTGAGTGACGGCACACCGCGGGATCTCGTCTGGCGTCTGGGCCCGCACCTGCGGCCGCGCGGCAGCTGCCACCAGCGCGTCTCGCTGTTGCACGAAGAGGCGGGGGGCCTGCTCGTTCAGATCTTCGACGGCGCGTCGTTCACCGCACAACAGGAGGTGTCCGACACCACCAGCCCGCTGTTCAGCTTCAACGTGCTGCAGCGCGTGCCGCTGCCGTGACGCACCTCCAGATCGATACCTACGGCACGGCCTGCAGTCCCTGAACCTCGCTAGTTCCGCAGCGGGTCGAGCCGGTAGTACCGCCTCAGCTCGGCGTAGAGATCAGGCGCGCGTTCCTTCAACCTCGCGGGCCGCTCAAAGAAGGCCTCGGTCGCGACGGCGAAGAACTCCGCCTCGTTGGTCGCGCCGTACGCGCGGAGCACCTGGCTGCGCTCGGGCCGCGCGCGGAGCTTCTCGTAGTGGGCTGAGAACACCTTCGCCCACGCGTGCACCTGGGCCGTCGACGTCAGCTCCGGCGTGCCGTCGAACGCGCCGTCGACGAGGTCCAACACGTGCGCGAACTCGTGGAGCGCGGTGTCGTGTCCATCACCGGGCGCGCGCAACCCGTGCTGCACCGCGTCCCACGCGAGCACGACGAGCCCCCAACGATGCGCCTCACCGAGGTGGACCGCACCATCCTCGCGCGTGCTCTTCCACGCGGCGGGGTAGAGCACGACGGTCATCAGGTCGTCGTACACGTCGAGCGAGAGGTTGCGCGCCAGCCGCGCCGCGCAGCCCGCGACGACGACCTTCATCTCGTCGGTGACATGGAGCCCACCGGCGCCCTCGAAGCGCTTCTCGAGCGCGAAGACCTTCAGGCGGGTGAGGAAGCGCTCGCGTTCATCGGCGTCGAGCCGCGCTGCGAAGGGAAAGTGCTGCGCGATCAACGGAGCCCACGCTGCGGGCAGCGCACGCCGCGAGAGTCGACGACGCTTCCAGCTGCGAAACAGGGCGAACACCACGCGACCCTACCGCCCGCTGAGAGAAGGCAGTGCGTTCTCCGTGCCCAGCTCGAGCGCGTCAGCAGCTCCCGTCAACCTGGCACCGCTGGCCCGTACAGCAGAGCTCTCCGGTCACGCACGCCTCGCCTGCGGGCAGACAGACCTGCGTCTCCACGTTGTGCGTGGCGCTCGACTGCCCAGCGGTCGCGCTCACGCCGATCGTCAGCGGTCCCTCGCGCGTGCACTCGTGCATGATCTGGGCGCCCGTCGCCTCCGGGCTTCCGTCGGTGAACAACCACCGGTACGTCGGCACCGCCGTCGCCACGGGGCTCATCGCACGGGCCTCGAGCGAGAGCTTCGTGCCGCGAGGAACGAGCGCCGGCACCGCAGTGAGGATCGTCACGGTCAGCGGCCCGGGCGTGCACTGGTTCCGCGCCGGCTCCGTCCGCCCGAGCACGTCGCGGCTCTCAGGGTAGAAGACGCACGTCCACCCAGCTGCGCAGCGTGACGGATCGGAGTCGCACAACGAGCCTTGGCAGGACCCCTGGATGCAGCTGAGGCTCTTGCAGTCGCCCGACGTCGTGCAGGCGGTGCCGTCGCCGTTCGGCCCCGGCGTGCGCATCGGCCCCGGATTGTCGACGGGACCACACCCCACCACGAACGCGAACACGATGCAGAGACCGAACGAGCGCATGAGAGGCCCCACGCTATCGCGCACAAGCACAGGGGTCGAAAAAGGAAAAGGCCCAGCACCCGCGAGGAGTGCTGAGCCTTCTCAGTGGAGGCGCTGGGAATCGAACCCAGGTCCGAAAGCCTTCTGATCCAAGTCACTACGTGCGTAGTCCGGAGTTTGACTGCTCTAGGCCTCTCCACTTCTCCCGAACAGGAAGTGGAAACGCCGGTCCTGACTCGCTCTCGTTCTCCTCGCTCAGGCACTCGGAGAACCAGCCAGCATTATGGCGGTTGGCCTTCACCTCACTGGCAGAAGGTGAAGCAACCGTGCGTGAACCGTTTTTTAGGCGGCCAGCGCAAGCTCAACGTTGTCGTTGGCTTTTGTGGTTTTGCTCTCTTGTATTTACGAGTGTGTGAGCCCACTCGACACGCGACCAGGAGCGTCTGTGCCCCCGTCGAAACCTTGTCGCCCCCTAACTCTCAAAGAACTGGGCCCTACTTAACCACTTCGACGCTCTTGTCACCCTCTGACTGACGGGCTGAAAGGGCAGGCCGATGCTCTCCCCTCTTCTGTGTTCCGTCCTCGCCGTCTCGCTGAGCGCGGCCCCGGCGAAGAAGCCCACCGGTGTCTTCCCCTACCCCATGAAGGTCAGCACGCTGAAGAACGGCCTGACGGTCGTGCGCGTGCCCTTCGATTCACCTGGCCTCATCGCGTACTACACGGTGGTGCGCGTCGGCTCGCGCAACGAGATCGAAGCGGGCCACACCGGCTTCGCGCACTTCTTCGAGCACATGATGTTCCGCGGCACCAGGCGCTTCCCCGAGGGCTCGCGCGTCGCGGCGCTGGCGAAGCTGGGCTTCAACGAGAACGCCTTCACCTCCGACGACGCGACGGTGTACCTCGTCAACGGACCCTCGAGCGCGCTGGAGACGGTGGTCGATCTCGAGGCCGATCGCTTCGCGCACCTCGAGTACGCCGAACCCGCCTTCCAGACCGAGGCCCAGGCCGTCGCCGGCGAGTACCAGAAGAACGCGTCGAACCCGTCGCGCAAGCTCGAGGAGGTGCTGCTCGGCGCCGCCTTCACCACGCACACCTACCGGCACACCACGCTCGGCTTCCTCGAAGACATCACCGAGATGCCGAAGCGCTACGAGTACTCGAAGTCGTTCTTCCAGCGCTGGTACACGCCTGACAACTGCGTGGTCGTGCTGGTCGGTGACTTCGACGACGCGAAGGCGATGGCGCACTTCGAGAAGCACTACGGTCCGTGGACCGGCAAGGCCGCGAAGATCGAGATCCCCGTCGAGCCTCCGCAGAAGGCCGCGCGCGCCGTGACGCTCGCCTGGCCCACGCCCACGCTCCCGCGCGTCGCGCTCGCCTGGCACACGCCCGCATCGAGCCCGAAGACGATGGACGCGGCGATTCAGCAGGTGCTCGCCAGCTACCTCGTCGGCCCGACCTCACCGCTCTACCGCTCGCTGGTGCTCGAGCAGCAGCTCGTCGAGCAGGTCGGCACGCTCTACGAAGCGCACCGCGATCCGTACTTCTTCGGCCTGTCCGCGAAGCTGAAGCTCGAAACGAACCGCGCGCCCGTCACCGCCGCCATGCTCGCGTCGATCGCCGACGTCGCCGCCGGGAAGATCGACGGCAAGCGCCTCGACGACATCAAGAGCAACCTCCGCTACCGCATGCTGATGGAGCTCGAGACGCCTTCGCAGATCGCCGAAGCCATCGCGTGGAACATCGGCACCTTCGGCACCACCGACGCCATCGACACGCTCTTCGCTCACGTCGCGAAGGTCTCGGCGAAGGACCTCACCACCTTCGCGAAGCAGCACCTCGTCGACACCAACCGCACCACCCTCACCTTCACCGCGGAGGCTTCCAAGTGAAGCGCGCTCTCCTCTTCGCGCTGCTCTCGGGCTGCGCCACCACCAGCGCCGTCGTCGAGGCGCCCCCTGCCCCCGCCCCGGTCGTTCAGCCCCGCGCACCGCTGCCCGTCGCGCCCGTGCCATACACCCCGCTGCCCGCGGTCGAGCCGATGAAGCTCGTCGTCCTGCCCGTGCCCAACAAGCCGATCGTCAGCGTGCGGCTCGTGTTCCGCACCGGCTCGGTCGATGACCCGAAGGGCAAGGAAGGCCTCACCGCGCTCACCACGCGGCTTCTCCTCGAGGGCGGCACGAAGTCGCTCGACTCCGCGCAGCTGCTCGAGGCGCTCTTCCCGATGGCCGCCGAGCTCGAGGGCGACACCGACAAGGAGTTCACGACGCTCTCCGGCCGCGTGCACCGCGATCGGCTGCCGCGCTTCCTCGAGATCTTCAGCGAGACGCTGCTCGCCCCGCGCCTCGACGAGAAGGAGTTCGCCCGCCTCAAGTCCGAGCAGCTCAACCTCGTGCGCACCCGGCTGCGGCAGGAGAACGACGAAGAGCTCAGCAAGGTCGCCCTCGACGCGCTGCTGCTCGGCGATCACCCGGCCGCGCACTTCACCGGCGGCACCGAGGCGGGCCTGACCGCCATCACCCTCGACGACGTCAGGGCGCACTGGAAGAACACCTTCACGCAGGACCGGCTGATCATCGGGCTCGCGGGCGGAGTCGACGACGCGCTCGCGGCGCAGGTGAAGCAGACGCTCAGCGCACTCCCCGCGACGGGGACCGCTCGGGCACCGCTGCCGACCGCGCCGGGGCCGATGGGCAAGACGGTGATCGTCCAGCGAGACACCAGCTCGACCGCCGGCAACTTCGGCTTCAGCACGCCGCTGCGCCGCGACTCGCCCGAGTTCCTCGCCCTCTTCGTTGCGCTCTCGTATTTCGGCGAGCACCGGCAGGAGCACGGCGTGCTGTTCCAGGAGGTGCGCGATCGCCGCGGCCTCAACTACGGCACCTACGCCTACGCGCAGCACTACCGGCAAGACGGCTGGTCCTCGGAGCCGCGACCCAACATCCTCCGCAGCCAGCAAGACGTGACGATCTGGATGCGCCCGGTGAAGCCCGAGACCGCGGTGTTCGCCACGCGAACCATTCTCCACTTCCTCGAAGAAGCCCGGACCAGGCCGTTCCCCGCCGATCGGTTCGAGACCGCGCGCGGCTTCCTCACGGGGGCGACGCGCATCTGGACCACCACCGATCAGCACAAGCTCGGCTGGGCCATCGACGACGTGATCAGCGGCACGCCCGACTTTCTGGGCTCGGTGCGCAAGACGCTCGAGACCCTCACGCCCGAGCAGGCCCGCGCCGCGCTGGTGAAGTACGTCGAGCCCGCGTCGCTCAACTTCGTCTTCGTCACCAAAGACGCGCAGGGCCTCGCCGCCGCGCTGACGTCCGGGGCCCCCTCGCCCATCAGCTACCCCTCGCCCAAGCCGCCCGACGTGCTGAAGGACGACGAGGTGATCAGCCGCCGGCCGCTCCCCATGCGCGCGGATCAGGTGAAGATCGTCCCGGCCGCGGAGATCATGGCTCGCTGACGGGTGAAGCAGTCTGTAGCAGTGCAGATTCCTTTTCTGCGCTCCATTGGGGGGTACACTTTGGGGTCACGTGCGCCCGCTTCGACTGATCAGCGTCCTCGTCCTCCTCGGCGCCAGCGTTCAGGCGCAGGGGCTCGACCCCTTCGAGTCACGCGGCATCGATCTGGTGCCGACGAAGTACACCCCCACCATGGAATCGGGCCTCGCGCTCGAGGGTGGCGAGCTGCAGCTCACGCGCTCGTACCTCCTGCAGGCGATGCTCGACTTCAACGTCGGCATTCTCGGGGTGAAGAACGGCACCGAGCGCATCGGCGACCTGATGCCGTTTCGCGCCGACCTGCACATCATGGGCGCGTACCAGCTGCACCCGCGCGTCGAGCTGTCGGCTGACCTCCCCATCACCCTCGGGCAGGTGAACAACTTCGGGCTGCTCAGCCAGCAGGGCTTCACCACGTCGGCGCCGAACGTCGCCGGCCTCGGAGCGCCTCGCCTGCTCGGCCGCGTGCAGATCCTCAAGCAGAGCGAGCTGCCGATCGTCGGGCTCGCGGGCGTGCTCGAGGTGCGTGTACCGATCGGCGACACCAAGAGCTTCATGAGCGACCGCGGCTTCGTGTTCGCGCCCCGCCTGGCGGTGGAGCGGATCATCGGCCCGGTGCGTATCATCGGCAACGTCGGCTACCGCTTCCGCACCGCGCCCGGCCGCTTCATCAACCTCTACGTCGGCCACGAGTTCACGCTCGGCGGCGGCGCGATCATCGATCTCCCCACGTTCAGCCGCTTCCAGAACAACCAGATCCTCGGGGAGATCAACCTCGCCACGCCCACCGAGGCGCCCTTCACCTTCACCGAAGCCGAGGCGCTCAAGACGCCGCTCGAGCTGTTGATCGGCGCGCGCACGCAGTTCGCCGGCAAGTGGGGCGCGCAGCTGTCGATCGGCAAGGGCCTCGGCGCCAGCGGTTATGGCCGCGAGACCATCCGCTTCACGCTCGCGCTCACGTACCAGCACGTGCCCGAGCCCGACGACGACAACGACGGCATCCCCAACAAGGTCGACGGCTGCCCTGATCAGCCCGAAGACAAGGACGGCATCGAAGACGGCGACGGCTGCCCCGACGAGCGCGAGCCCGATCGCGACGGCGACGGCGTGCCCGACAAGCTCGACGCCTGCCCCGACACGGTCGGCCTCCAGGAGTTCGACGGCTGCCCCGACAAGGACGGAGACCAGGTCCCCGACAACGTCGACAAGTGCCCCGAGCAGGCCGGCCCGCCGAACCTCCAGGGCTGCCCGCCGCCGGAAGAAGAGGAAGAGGTCGTGCTCGAGTCCGAGCGCATCCGCATCAACAACCAGATCCTCTTCGAGTTCGGCAGCGACCGCATCGACCCGCGCTCGTTCAAGCTGCTCGACGAAGTGGCCGCCGTGCTCACCAAGAACCCCGACGCCGGGCCGGTGCTCATCGAAGGCCACACCGACAACGTCGGCTCACGCGAGGCCAACCTCAACTTGAGCAAGCGCCGCGCGAAGGCCGTCGAGAACTACCTCATCGGCAAGGGCATCGCGGCCAAGCGCCTGCGCAGCGAGGGCTACGGCTTCGACAAGCCCATCGCCACCAACGACACCCCGCTCGGCCGCGCGAAGAACCGCCGCACCGAGTTCAAGCTGGTCGGGGAGATCGAGAAGCAGGGCGAAGAGCAGCCGGCGCCCAGGAAGTAGCGCCGGGCTTCAGGGGTGCTCGAGGGCTTCCTCGAGCCACCCGCGGAGCTGCGCTTCCGTCGCCTGCCCCTGGTGCGACGCGACCACCTTGCCGGCGCGATCGAGCACGTAGATCGAGGGCAGCGCCTTCACCTGGTACGCGAAGCCGATCTCCGGCCGGCCGAGCGCCGCGTAGGGCCGGAGGTCGGGGAACGCCTTCACGAAGTTCGTCACCGCCTCGCGCTGGCCCTGCAGCTCGTCGTTGCTGATCGCCACCAGCGTCACGCCCTTCGGCTCGAACTCCTTCACCGTGCTCAGCAGGTACGGCAGCTCGTCGCGGCACGGCGGGCACCAGGTCGCCCAGAAGTTCACCACCACCACCTGGCCCTTGAGCGCCGAGAGCTCGACCGGCGGCCCCGACAACCGCTCGGCGATGAAGAGCGGCGCCTCGGTGCCCTCGGGGAGGATCTCGGAGTGCGCTTCCTGCCAGCCCATCACCACCGCGCCCGCCAACAGCACGGCGACGAAGGCCCACGTCAGGCGATCGGTCTTGTTCGGTTCGCTCACGGCACCCTCTCGAGCCACGGCACGACGGCCTTCAGCGCGCCCCGGGTCAGCGCCCGCAGGCGAGGCCGCGCCTGCACCTCACGCGCGAGCGCCGGGCCCTCGCGGTAGTACCACTCGATGAACGCGCGCCCCGCCCCGCTGCGCGTCAGCACCCGGTCGCGGAAGCCACGCAGCGCGTCGAGCTCCGGCGCGCCCTCGCCGAAGGCCACCGTCGCCACGAAGCACGCGCCCGGCGGCGAGACCCACAACACGCGGCTGGAGTTGAGGTTGAGCACGCCGCGCAGCTCGTGGGTGGTGGTGTAGAGGAACGCGAGGAGATCGCGGCGCACCGCGCCCAGCTCGCCCTGCGTCGCGTCGTCGAACTCCACCACCGTCTGCAGGCCCGACAGCTCCTCGACGCGGAAGCGGTAGCGCCGGCGGTTGCGCCCCAGCGGCTGCACCTCGAGCACGCGCAGCTCGGCGACGTAGGCGATGAACTCGCGCACGCAGTGGGTGCACTGCAGGCGGTGCGAGGCCACGCGCGGCGAGAGCGAGAACTGGCTCACCTTGCGGCACGCCGGGCACACCAGCTTCGCCTCGACCTGCGCCTCGGGCCGGGGATCGAAGCGCGAGCGCCCGGTGCCGGCGTCGAACACCGTGGGGCGCTGCTCGTCGGTGCGCGTCCACAACCGCAGCGGCGCCGTCGCGGTGCGTTCCCGGGCGAGCGCGTCGTGCCACGCCGGCTCGGCCAGCTCGACCTTGCCCTGCGACATCAGCGCGAGCGCGACGAAGTGCCCTTCGATGGCGTGGGTGAAGTCGCCCACCTCCGAGCCCAACCGCCAGCTCCGCGCCAGCAGCAGCTCGGCCTCGTCGAGCAGCGCCGTCGCCACCGCCCGCGTCGGATCATCGCGGCGGCGGTACAGCGGCGGCTCCGGCACCCGCGCGAAGAAGGCCAGGACGTCCTTCTGAAAGGCGTCGAGGCCGTCGTTCGGCTGTGCCGCGAGCTGTCGGAGCCGTTCCTTCGCGCGCGCCCTGATTTCTTCCAACTCCACGGAATCGTTCTAGGCAGAAAGGCCAAAGGCCCGCACTGACCGAAAAATGGATCGCGGTGTGGGCAGAAGTAGGAAGGAGGTCATGGGCATCCTTCGATTCGTGGTCTGGACGGGGTTGTGCGTGGGCCTGGGCATCTTCATGGGCTCGTACGAGTTTCACGGTCGCACGTCGTGGCAGGTGATTCAGGGCGCGTGGAAGCAGCAGGGCCCGCGCCTCGAGAAGGTGAAAGACGACGCGGAAGACCTGGTCGACGGCGTGAAGAAGAAGGTGTCGGCGACGCAAGACGCGGTGGCGCCGGTCGCGCAGCCGAAGGAACGGCACTCGAAGGAAGAGCGCGACGCGATCGATCAGCTCATCTCGAAGCGCTCGAAGGGCTGAGGTGCCGGCGCAGGTGATCGAAGGCCGCGAGCCAGAGCTGCGCCTCTCGCGCGGTCAGCTCGCGCCGCACCAATGAGCGCAACAGCTCACCCAGCACGTGCTCGGGGGCCTGGGGGTTGAGGAACTCCGCGGCCAGCAGCGCGTCCTTCATCTTCTCTTCGAGCCGATGCACCAGCCCCAGCGGCGCGCCCGGCTCACTCGCGGGGGCAACGGCGCCGTGACGCGAGCAGAGGTAGAGCAGCACCGCGGCCGCGTGCGAGAGGTTCATCGACGGCTGCGGCCCCGGCGTGGGGATCACCAGGACGTCCTGACAGCGCGCGAGCTCGTCGTCCGACAGGCCCCGCTTCTCGCCTCCCAGCACCAGCGCGACCTTGCCGCGCGCGGCGTGCGACGCCAGCTTCGCCACTGCCTCCTCGGGCGAAAGCGGCGTGAAGCGCTTGAGCTGCGTGCGAGAGGTGGTGCCCACCGCGTAGACGACGCCGCCGAGCGCCTCGTCGAGGGTCTGCGCGACGGCGAAGGTCTCCATCACCGAGTCGGCCTTCACCGCCATGCGGCCCGAGGCGCGGAACTCGTGCGTCTGCGGATCAGAGAGGATCAGCTCTGTGAAGCCGAAGTTCGCCATCGAGCGGGCGATGGACGCGAGGTTCTCCGGCGAGCGGAGCTGATGGCAGACGACAACGGGGCTCACCATTCGTGCGGGACCTTCGGCTGGCTGGGGAATGTCAGTGAGGGTATAGTGGAGGAGCCGTGTCGCGCATCGCACTGATCAGTTCCTGCCTGTTGTTCACCGTCGGCTGTGGCGTGGGCGCGAGCCCTGCGCGCGGCGTGTCGGCGTCGCAGGCCCTCACCGGCACCGCCGAGTGGCTGGAGTTCGAAGCGCCGCAGGTGCGCCTCGAGCTGTTCCGCGACGTCGCGCGCCAGTCGGCCGCTCAGGCGGGCTCGCGGGGCGCCGTGCTCTTCCCCATGCTGGTCAACGGCGAGTTCGTCGCCGCCCCCGCGCTCGAGACCTCGACCGACCTCCTCGGAGCCGGGGACGCTGGCGCGCCGATCGACCTGCTCTTCGAGAACAAGGGTGATCGCTTCGCTGAAGATCGCCGTGACGCCTTTCAGGGGCTGTCCGAGCGCGAGGCCGCCGAGCTGATCGCGCGCTCGCTGCTCACCCTGTGGAACCTCAAGCCCGCGGGCGCGGTGACGGTGGTGCGAGTGCCCGGCGCGCCCTACGCCGCCGCGTGGATCGACGGGCAGCTCCGGCTGAACCCCTCGTTCGTCTACATGGCGTCGGCGCCGACTCGCTGATCTCCGCGTCGCTGCGTGCTACGCGCGGCTCATGCCTGACGCCCGGCTGACCGCGCAGCTCCCGTTCACGCTCTCTTCCACCGACTTCCCTGCCCTCGGCCAGAAGTACCAGGGCAAGGTACGCGACACGTACGCCAGGGGAGATCGTCTGGTGCTGATCACCACCGATCGGCTCTCGGCGTTCGACCACGTGCTCACCACGCTGCCCTTCAAAGGCGACCTGCTCAACACGCTGGCGCACTTCTGGTTCCAGAAGACGGCGCACGTCGTGAAGAACCACGTGCTCGACATGCCGGACCCGTGCGTCATCGTCGGGCGCCGCGCCGAGCCCTTCAAAGTCGAGTTCGTGGTGCGCGGCTTCCTCACCGGCAGCCTGTGGCGCGACTACGAAGCAGGCCGCGACCCGTACGGCATCGCGCTCCCGCCGGGCCTGAAGAAGGATCAGCAGTTCGAGCGCGCGATGATCACCCCCTCGACCAAGGCGCCCATCGGTCAGCACGACGAGCCGCTGAGCGAGCAGGCGGTGGTCGAGCGCGGGCTGCTCTCGGCGCGGGACTGGGCGCGCGCGAAGGAAGCGGCGCTGGGGTTGTTCGCCGAAGGGCAGCGACAGGCGGCCGCGCAGGGGCTGCTGCTGGTCGACACCAAGTACGAGTTCGGCCTCATCGGCTCGGAGCTGGTGGTGATCGACGAGATGCACACCCCCGACTCGAGCCGCTTCTGGGTGGCCGAGGGCTCCGCCGAGCGCTTCGCCCGGGGGGAAGCGCAGCAGATGCTCGACAAGGAGAACCTGCGTCAGTGGCTGATCGCCGAGCGCGGCTTCTCGGGCCACGGCGCGCCGCCGGCCATTCCCGACGACGTGCGGGTGATGCTGGCCGAAAAGTACCTCACGGCCTTCGAGCGCATCACCGGCACCACCTTCCCGCTCGAGGTGGGTGACGTGCGCGCGCGCCTCGAGAAGAACCTCAAGGCCGCGAAGCTGATCTGATCAGGCCGCGCGGCGCGGCTGGTCGTCCTCGAACTCCAGCGGCTCGTCGACGCTGGGCTCGGGGACCTTGCCGAAGGGCACCGGCGACCACTCGCTCCATTCGCCCTCAGGTGGGAGTTCTTCGCCCGCGCCCTCAGCCGCCAGCCTCAACAGTTCCTGCTCGAGTGCGAGTTCCATGCGGCGGGCCAGTGCACGCCCAGCGCCAGCGGAACCCCTGCGAAATCTCGCGAGCCCCGACGAGTCGCCCCGCCCCGCCGGGGTCTGCGCTCACCCCGCCCGGCCGAACACCCGCTCGAAGATCTGATCGACATGGCGGAGGTGGTAGCCGGTGGTGAAGCAGCTCTCGATGTCGGCGGCGGGCATCACCGCGAGGAGATCGGCGTCACCCAGCAGCGCGGTCTTGAAGTCGGTGCCCTGCTCGTAGAACCGCATCGCGTTGCGCTGCACGATGACGTAGGCGGCCTGGCGGTCCATGCCGCGGCGCGCGAGCTCGAGCAGCAGCCGCTGCGAGTTCACCACCCCGCCCAGCAGCTCGAGGTTCTTCTGCATGTTCTGGGGGTAGACCTTGAGGTTCTCCATCAGCCCCGCGAAGCGGTGGAGCATGAAGTCGGCGACCACCGTGGCGTCGGGGCCGATCATCCGCTCGACGCTGGAGTGCGAGATGTCGCGCTCGTGCCACAGCGGCACGTCTTCGATGGCCGACACGGCGTAGCCGCGCAGCAGCCGCGCGAGCCCGCTCAGGTTCTCGGACAAGATCGGGTTGCGCTTGTGCGGCATCGCCGAGCTGCCCTTCTGCCCGGCAGTGAAGGCTTCTTCGACCTCGCGCACCTCGGTGCGCTGCAGGTGGCGGATCTCGACGGCGAACTTCTCGATGCTGGCGCCCAGCAGCGCGAGCGCCCCGAAGAACTCGGCGTGGCGATCGCGCTGGATGATCTGGCTCGAGGCCGGCGCGCCGGTGAGGCCCAGGCGCTTCATGGCGTGCGTCTCCACCGTCGGCGGCAGGTGCGCGAAGGTGCCCACCGCGCCCGAGATCTTCCCGTACGAGATGACGTCGCGCGCCTGCTCGAGGCGGCGCCTGGCGCGGCGCAGCTCGTCGAACCAGATCGCCAGCTTGTGGCCGAAGGAGATCGGCTCGGCGTGGATGCCGTGGCTGCGGCCCATCATCGGGGTGAGCTTGTGCTCGAAGGCGCGCGCCTCGACGGCCTTCATCACCCGCTCGACGCCGCTGATCAGCAAGGTCGCCGCGTCGCGGAGGATCAACGCCAGCGAGGTGTCGAGCACGTCGCTGGAGGTCATGCCCCAATGCAGCCAGCGGGCGTCAGGGCCGATGCGCGCCTCCATGAACGTGAGGAAGGCGATGACGTCGTGCTTCGTCGTCTTCTCGATCTCGTCGATCTTCGCCACGTCGTCGGCCGTGAAGTCGCCCGCGCGGGCCTGGCAATTCTCGAGGGCCGACTTCGGCGCGATGCCCTCGGCGACCATGCCCTCGAGGGCGGCCAGCTCGACGTCACGCCAGCGGCGCAGGCGGGCCTCGTTGGACCACAGGGCCGTCATCTCGGGGCGGGAATAGCGGGGGATCATGCGCCCGCACCTACCGCACTATTCGGCGACCTTCACCGTGAGTCCCTGGCGGGCCGCGAAGGTCACCACGTCGAGCGCGAAGGTCTCGGCCGACCCGAGCCGTTTGGCGGTGGTGAGGTTGACGTTCAGCTCGAGCCCCTCGGGGTTCGCCACGGCGAGCGCGCCGGGGTCCACCTTCTCGACCAGCACGCGATTGGCGAGGCGGCCGGCCTGCTGACCGATCGACAGCGGCGCCGGAGCGAGGGCGAACAGCGCGCCCTGCTTCACCTGCGCCGAAGCGAGCCCGATGGCGGGCACCTTCTCGTCCTGGCTCCACGACAGCAGCTTCTCGACCACCGCCGCGTTGCCCACCGTCTTGTCGGAGATGATCACCAGCGCGTCGACCCGGCCCTTCGCGCTGGCGAGCACCTTCTCGACCTTCGAGGGCGCGTCGATGTCGAGCGGCACCAGCGTCAGGCCCCGCGACTGGGCGGCCTGCGCGGCGCCGTCGACGAAGGCCTTCGAGTAGCGCGGGTCCTGCAGCACGCCCACGCGCTTCACCTTCGGCTGCACCGCCTTGAGCGCGGTGAGCTCGAGCGAGAGGTCGGAGGTCAGCGCGATGCCCGTGGTGTTCTGCCCTTCGAGCTCGTACTTCTCGTAGTACGGCACCATGGTGAAGAGCACCGGCACGTCGCCGAACTCGCGGCGCGCGCCCACCGCGGCGGCGGGCCCGATGGCCAGCACCAGGGTCGGCTTCCCGGCCGCGACCTTCTTGAAGGTGGCCGCGGCGCCGTCAGCGCCTTCGTCGAGCGTGTATTCGTCGACCTGGCCCTTCACCTCGGCCGCGAAGCCGGCGACGACCTGCGCGTAGGCGTTGAGCGCCGACGACTTCACCACCGCCACGCGCGGGCGCTCCGCGTGGGCGAGGCCGGCGACCAGCAGCAGGCTCAGCGCTGATCGACGCAGCACCGGAACCCGACCTCAGAAGACTTCGCGAAGGAGGCGCCGTTCTTCCGCGCCGAGCAGCGCACCGCGTAGTCACCGCTGGCGAACGAGCCGCCCTTGATCACGCGATCCGACGTCCACTCGGCGACGTTGCCGGACAGGTCGGCCACGCCGAAGCCCGAGCGGCACTTGGCGAAGCGACCCGCCGGCGAGAGGTTGCGCGCGTCGCCGATGTCGTCTTCGGTGTTGCAGGTGTTGGCGTCGAAGCCGTTGCCGTAGGGCCACTTGGCGCCGCCGGGGCCCTTGCACGCCTTCTCCCACTCGGCCTCGCTGCACAGCCGCTTGTTCTGCGCTTCGCACAGCCGCTTGGCGTCGGCGAAGCCGATGCTCGCGGTGGGCGCGGTGCCCTTCTTGTTGGGGTACTCGAAGGTGTCGATGCAGAAGGCGCCGACCTCGACCGAGCTGAGCGTCTTCTCGTCGAAGCCCATCATCGGATCTCCGGGCGCGGTGCCCATCTTGAAGGCGCCGCCCACCACGGGCCGCATGCCGTCGGGGCACCCACCGGCGGCCGGCGCGGGCGGGTTGGCAGCCGCGGCGGCGAGCGCCTTTTCCTTCTCGGCCTTCGCGGCGGCGGCCTTCTCGGCAGCGAGCTTGTCGGCGGCTTCCTTCGCCGCGGCCTTCTCCGCCGCCAGGCGCTCCTTCTCGGCCTTGTCGGCGGCTTCCTTCTCGGCCTTCGCGCGGTCGGCAGCTTCCTTCGCCAGACGCGCGGCCTCGAGCTTCGCGGCCTTGTCGTCCTGCGCCGGCTTCACTGCGTTCTTCTCGGCGGCGAGGCGCTCGGCTTCGGCCTTCTCCTTCGCGGCCTTCTCGTCGGCGAGCTTCTGCGCGGCCTCGGCGTCGGCCTTTTCCTTCGCGGCCTTCTCGGCGGCGAGCTTCGCGGCCTCGTCGTCGGCCTTCGGAGGATCGGTGACGACGGTGGTCGGCACGTTCACCACCGGCTCGGTGGGCGGCACCTGCTGCTGCTGACGCTGCCGCTGAATGAGGAAGAAGCCACCACCCGCCCCGACCCCGACGCCCAGCACCACCAGCAGCGCGACGAGCGGCAGCGTTCGGTTGGCGGGCTTGCGGGTCTGCGACTGGAACAGCGGCGTGGGAGGCGGTGGCGGCGGCGCGACCGTCTCGACCATCGCCCTGGTCTCGGCGTGATCGTCGGCGTCGAGCTGGGCGATGAACATGCCCGAGTCGATGATGTCGGTCTCTTCCCGGTCCTTGCGGAAGTCGAGCTCGTTGGCGTTCTTGAGCGCCTTCTGGATCTGCGCGGGGTCGACGGGCTGCGTCGAGTCCGGCAGCAGGTGCTCGGCGCTGTCACTCGGCGGAGGTGGCGGCGGCAGCTCGGGCACCGGCGGCGGCGGCTTGGGGTCGCGGCGCGGCGAGAGCTGCAGCATGCCGGTCTGCGTGCGCGGGCGGGGCGACGGCGCGGTGCCGCTGGCGGGCTCGGGCTTGCTGACCTTCGGCGGCGGCGGCGGCGCGAGCTTGCGCGAGAGCTCGACGATCTCACCCATCATCTCGCCCGCGGTCTTGAAGCGCGCGTTGGGGTTGCTGTTGATCGCCTTGCGGTAGATGCCCTCGAGCGCCTGCGGCACCTCGGGGTTGCGGCGCTGCAGCTCAGGCACCGCGCCATCAGGGGTGAGGCCGGAGAGCATCTCTCCGAGGATCACGCCCACCGAGTAGATGTCGGAGCGCCCGTCGATCTCGTTGCCCTCGACCAGCTCGGGCGAGAGGTAGCGATCGGCCTTGCGCGCCTTCATCGCCTGCACGAACGGCAGCCGCGGCATCGCCAGCCCGAGCCCGAAGTCGGTGACCTTGAGCAGGTCGGGCAGCACCAGCACGTTGTCGGGCTTGAGATCGCTGTGCGGGCCGACCTTGTGGGCGCCGTCGAGCGCGTTGCAGATCTGCTGGAGGATCGGCTCGATCTCTCCCAGCGAGAAGAACTGACCCTTCTGCAGGCGGAGATCGATGATCTTCCGGAGCGTCAGGCCATCGAGGAACTGCGAGGTGAAGTACGGGCGATCGGCGTCTTCGCCCTCTTCGTACACGCGCACCAGGTTGGGGTGCGAGAGCTTGCGCGCGAGCCGCAGCTGCTTGGCGAACTGTTTCCGCTCATCGGCCGACTGCAGCAGCTTGGGGTTGATGACCTTGAGCGCGACCTCGACGTCGATCTCCTTGTCGTGGGCGCGGAACACGAAGCCCAGCGGCCCGACGCCGACGATGTCTTTGATCAGGTAGCGGTTGGCGACGAGGTCTTGCGGCTTGTACGGCGCGCCTTCGATCTGGCTCGTCGCGGCGCGGCGACGACTGAACGTGCCGGTCGCCTGGCGAAGGCCACCCGTGGACAGGTTCTGCCCGCACGTCGGACATTTTTCGGCCGTGTCCGGAACGTGAGTGCCGCAGCGGTAGCAGAGCAACGGTGAGGACCTCGGGGGTCAGCCGACTGCGTGACGTCGTAAAGCGTGAATCAAACTCAGTTTTTTAGCCGAGAAGTGAAAGTCGTTCAACGCCCTACCCCGGTCGAACCGAAGCCCCCCTCGCCGCGCGCGGTTTCGGTCAACACCTCGACCTCGGCCAGCACGGCCTGCACCACGGGGGCGATCACCAGCTGCGCGATGCGATCGCCGCGCTTCAAAATCACTCGTTCTTTCGAGAGGTTGATCAGCAGCACGCCCACCTCGCCCCGGTAGTCGGCGTCGATGGTGCCCGGCGAGTTGAGGCAGGTCAGGCCCTGCTTGAGCGCCAGGCCGCTGCGCGGTCGCACCTGGCCTTCGTAGCCGGCGGGCAGCTCGAGCGAGAGCCCGGTGGGGATCAACCGCCGATCCAGGGGCTCCAGGGAGATCTCTTCGGTGAGGTCGGCGAGGAGATCGAGGCCGGCAGAGAGCGAGGTCTGGTACTTCGGGAGCGGGAGCTCCGAGGGACGCACGCGACGCACCTTCACGGTCACCGTCATGGGCGCTGGCGTCTAGCACGGCTACTCCTCCGAGGCAGGCGGCGGTCCGAACTGATCGAACGCCCTCTTGAGCTGCGTCGTTCCGTCGCGCTTCGGGCCGGTGGGCACCGCCGGGACCTCGAGCAGCACCGGCTTCGAGCCGCGGAAGGCGAACGGGTCCATCGGCTTGTGGCCGAGCTCGAGCTGGTAGTGCACGTGCGGGCCGGTGCTGCGGCCGGTGGTGCCGGAGTCGGCGATGACGTCGCCCGCCGCCACGCGCTGGCCGGTCGTCACGCGCAGCAGCGAGTTGTGACAGTAGGCGGTGCTGACGCCGCGGCCGTGATCGATGATCACCACCCGGCCGTTGACCGCGTCTTCGCTCGCGCGCCGCACCACGCCGTCGGCCACCGCCTTCACTGGAGTTCCCTCGGGCACGGAGAGATCGACGCCGGTGTGGAACTGGCCGCGGCCCAGCGTGGGGTGGTTGCGCCAGCCGAAGGGCGACGTGACGCGCGTGCCCGGCGCGACCGGCCACGACAACCCGTAGGCGGTGCCGAGCATCAGCGCGGTCGACGCCGAGGCGACCGCCTTCGCGCTGCTGGGAGGCAGCCGCAGCGACAACGTCTCGAGCGTGGCGGCGCGCCCCTCGGCGCCGGCGCGGTGGGCGGCGAACGAGGCGACGTCGTAGCCGGCGAACACCGCCAGCACCGCCGCCTCTTCGCTGCCGAGCTCGGCGCGGGCGCGCTCGACGAGCAGCGCGGCGTCGTCGGGGGTGGCGAACGGGAGCTGGTAGCGCCGGGCCAGCGCGTCGATCGGCGCGCGCGCGTCGCCCGACAGCGAGGAGGCAGAGGCGAACACCCCGCGTCCCAGCGCGCGCCCCGGTGGGACGGTGGTCAGCACCTCGGCGTCGGGCACCGGCGTGGTGAGCGGCGTGGGGTCGGCGACCTCGTGCGCGTCGTAGACGCCGCCGGTGTAGTAGGCGAGCAGCGGGCGGGTGTTGGTCTTCGCCGAGAAGAGGCGGCCGCCGACGTCACGCAGCAGCGCGCCGGCGGGCGTGTGGTACGCGGCGGCCCAGAGGCAGAGCGCAGCGCCGACGAAGTCGAGCAGCCCGCGGGTGGGACGCGCGAATGCGGCGCTCATCGGAAGAAGCTCAGCAACACTTCAGACTCGAGCAGCAGCGCGATCGCCAACGGCACCGCGAGCGCTGAACCCCACAGCCCCTCGACCCACGGCCGCTTCGCCTTCACGCACGCGTCGTCGGCGTGCTGCAGCGCCCGGAGCACCGCGCGCCAGCCGTGCGAGAAGACGACGATGGTCATCGCCGTGCCCGCGAGGATGCGGGCGAGCGGCGCGGCCACCTCCGCCGAGGTGACGTCGCCCACCATGCCTACGAAGAGCGTGGACTCGACCAGCCGCGACACCGCGTACGCACCGGCGAGCGCGAAGGCCAGCGTCACCAGCGGCCGCGTCAGCCGCATCGGGGTGGGCTGCTGGTTGAGGCGGCGCAGCAGCGCTCGCCAGGTGTCCTGCTGCAGCGCGAACTTCTTCTCGTTGGCGTCGGACTCCTCGTAGCCCAGCGCGGGCACGGCGATGAACAGGTCGACCGAGAGCTCCCACGCCAGCGCGATGCCGCGCGCGATCAACGTGCGCTCGCGAGAGTCGATGCGGTTGACCCACGCGGCGGTGTGTTCCGACTGCGCGAGCAGGCCGTCGAGCAGCGCGTCGAGCCACTCCACGCCGCGCAAGATGCGATCGTCGACCACGTCGGCCGCGGCGTGCACCCCGACGGCGATCAACGCGAAGAGGCCGAGCGGCATGAACGCCCAGCGAAAGGCCCCGAAGAAGCGACTGACACCGCCGAGCGAGCTGGAAGCCACGGAAGCCCTCTTCAACGAGCGGGACGACGGGTCGATCTCCCAGCGAGCGTACACTGCAGCCATGCGATTCCATTGGCTGTTGCTGGCGCTGCCCCTCGCCTGTGGTCCCCTGCGCGACCCGTTCGCGACGCTGCCTGCGGGCGCCTGTACCCACGACGCCGACTGCGTCATCGCGGCCTGCCCCAACGCCTGCAACCAGGGGCGGCCATTCTGCACGTACCCCGCGGTGCACGCGCGCGCCGACGTGGTGAAGGCCTGCCCGTGCGTCGACAAGCCCACCGCGCCGGAGTGCGCCGCGCCGGCCGTCGACGCATGTGGCCCGCAGCCGGGCTGCGCCGGGCCGTTCGATGTCGACCAGCTGCGCGCGCGGTGCGCGGCGGGCACCTGCGAGGCGCGCTTCACCGACGGCGGCGTGCCCGGCCCGTGAGGGCAAAGAAAACCGCCGCCCCTCGAGGTGAGGAGCGGCGGCGTTCACTTCACGACCTGAAGCAGCTCAGGCCTGGGTGGTGGGCGTGGTCGCCGCCGGCGCGTCGGCCGGAGGAGGCGTGCCCGCCGAGCGCTCGGCGAGCGCCTGCTTGCGCGAGAGGCGGATCTTGCCGCCCGAGTCGATGGAGATGACCTTCACCATCACCTCGTCGCCTTCCTTCACGATCTCGTCCACCGTCTTCACGCGCTTGTCGGCGAGCTCGGAGATGTGGATGAGGCCGTCGGTGCCGGGGAACAGCTCGACGAAGGCGCCGAACTCGACGACCTTGCGCACGGTGCCCAGGTAGATCTTGCCGACCTCGGCCTCACGGGTGAGGGCCTGGATCATCGAGATCGCCGCCTTCACCGCGTCACCGTCGGCCGAGGCGATGTCCACCTTGCCCGTGTCGTCGATGTTCACCGAGCAGCCGGTGCGCGCGATGATGTCCTTGATCACCTTGCCGCCGGGGCCGATGACGTTCTTGATGTACTCCGGGCGGATCATGATGCTGGTGATGCGCGGGGCGTAGGGGCTGATCTCCTTACGCGGGGCCGGCAGCGCCTTGAGCATGGTGTCGAGGATCTGGAGACGGCCCACGCGGGCCTGCTCCATCGCCTTGAGCATGATCGCCGTGGTGATGCCGGTGATCTTGATGTCCATCTGCACGGCGGTGATGCCCTTCGCGGTGCCGCACACCTTGAAGTCCATGTCGCCGAGGTGGTCTTCGTCACCGAGGATGTCGGTGAGGATGGCGATCTTGTCGCCTTCCTTCACGAGGCCCATCGCGATGCCCGCGACCGGCGCCTTCACCGGAACGCCGGCGTCCATCATCGCCAGCGTGCCGCCGCAGACCGAGGCCATCGACGAGCTGCCGTTCGACTCGAGGATGTCCGAGACGATGCGCACCACGTACGGGAAGGTGTCCTTGCCGGGCACCATGTTGCGCAGCGCGCGCTCGGCGAGCGCACCGTGGCCGATCTCGCGACGACCGGGGCCTCGCAGCGGCTTGGTCTCGTTCACCGAGAACGGGGGGAAGTTGTAGTGCAGCATGAACGTGCGGCTGATCTCGCCCGCGAGCGTCTCGATGCGCTGATCGTCTTCGCCGGTGCCGAGCGTGGCCGTGACGAGCGCCTGGGTCTCACCGCGCTGGAAGATCGCCGAGCCGTGCGTACGGGGCAGCGGCGCGATCTCGCAGGTCACGTCGCGGACGACGTTGTGCGGGCGGCCACCGATGCGGCCACCGTTGCAGGTGAGGTCGCGCATGTACTCGTACTTGAGGTCTTCGTAGATGCCCTTGACCTGCTTCTCGACGGCGGCGGTGTACGCCTCGCCCAGCTTGGCCTTCAGCTCGGCCTGCATCGCCTTGCTGGTGGCCTTCAGCGAGCCGTAGCGCTCGTGCTTGTCGTTGATCGAGTAGCCCTTCTTGATGCCTTCCCACGCGATCGCCTTGCACTGGTCCTTCAGCGCGGCGTCGTACTTCACCATCTTCTCGTACTCGCGGGTCTTCACGCCGAGCTCGGCGCGGAGCTCCTCGAGCGCCTTGATGATCGGCTGGCAGGCGGCGTGACCGAAGTCGAGCGCGGCGACCATGTCGGCTTCCGAGATCTCCTCGGCGCCGCCTTCGACCATCACGATCGCTTCCTTCGAAGCGGACACCACGAGATCGATGTCGCTCTTGCTGCGCTGGTCGGCGGTGGGGTTGGCGATCAGCTTGCCGTCGAGGCGGGCCACGCGCACGCAGGCGATGGGGCCGTTGAATGGAATGTCAGAGACGGCCAGCGAGGCCGAGGCGGCGCACAGCGCGAGCACGTCGGGCTCGGCGTTCTTGTCGAAGCTGATGACGCTGACGATCACCTGGGTGTCGTACGCGTAGCCGTCGGGGAACAGCGGGCGGCACGAGCGGTCGACGATGCGGCTGGTGAGCGTCTCCTTCTCGGTGAGCTTGCCCTCGCGGCGGAAGTAGCCGCCGGGGATCATGCCGGCCGCGAAGAAGTTCTCCTTGTACTCGACGGTGAGCGGCAGGAAGTCGACGTCGCGCTTGTCTTTCGCGCTGACCGACGTCGCGAGGATCATCGTGTCGCCGTAGCGCACGACCGCCGCGCCGTCGGCCTGCTTCGCCATGCGGCCGGTCTCGATGATGAGATCGCGGTCGCCAACCTTCACAGTCTTCCGAATCATTGCCATGGGTGTCTTCTCTCGTTGGTGCGTCGTGTCGGCGCTCCGAGATGGGCTGCGTTTTGACCCCCTGATCAGCAGGCCGGAACGAGCGGCGTTCCGAGCGGCTGAACAAAAAATCAAAACGCGAAAGGTGCTCACCCGTCGCGCCACTGTGTGGACCCCTGCGTCAGGTCGCCGGGGCTTGAAACACCGCGGGGCGCTGGAGTGAACCCCAGCGCCCCACGTTCACCTCTGTGCTTCCGTTACTTACGGATGCCGAGGGTGTCGATCAGCTTCTTGTAGCGGTTGAGGTCCTTCGACTTGAGGTAGTCGAGCAACCGGCGGCGCTGGCTGACCAGCTTCAGCAGACCGCGGCGGCTGTGGAAGTCCTTCTTGTGCGTCTTGAAGTGCTCCGTCAGCTCGTTGATGCGCTCGGACAGCAGCGCGACCTGGACCTCGGGCGAGCCCGTGTCCTTCTCGTGGGTCCGGAACTTCTGAACCAACTCCGTCTTCTTCTCGACCTGGATCATTTGATGCTCTCCCGCTCCGAGGGTGAATGCGGCGTCCACCACGGCCCGCGGAGGGGTACAGGTCGGGTGGGCCCCGATCTCTCGGGACTGCGCGCGCTTAGCGGATGGGCGGGGGGTGGTCAACCCGTCAGCGCAGCGGGGGCAGCAGCACGTAGGTGCCGTCGTCGCCGCGCCGGTAGAAGTACGGGTCGCGCCAGGGGAAGTGGAGATCGTCAGCGGTCAGCAGGTTGGCCTCGACCAGCTCGGGCAGGCCCATGGGCAGGGCGCCCTTCTCGAGCTTGAAGACGTCGATGGCGGCGGAGAGGCGGGACATCTGCTGCTGGCTGGCGAAGCGCTGAGCCGCGGGGTCGGTGTAGGTGGTGGCGTTGCTGCGGCCGAGGTTGACGGCGCCGAAGTCGATGCGCGTGCCGATGAAGAGCAGCGCGCCCACCACCACCATCGTCACCGCGATGCGCCCCACCACGCCCAGCACGGCCGAGGCGCGCGAGTCGGTCTCGAAGTCGTCGCCGCCCTTGCCTGCCGGGGGGATGCCCTTCGCGTACTCGAGGTTGATGAGGTTGCAGAGCGCCTTGGCGGTCTCGAACTCGCCCAGCGCCGAGAGCTCGATGATGCGCTGTACGGTGCGGCCGGGGGCGATGAGGTTGTAGGCCTTGCGCTCGTTCTCGCCGACCGACTGGAACTCGCCCTTGTTGACGCTCTTCTTCTCTTCGGCGAACGCGTCGTCGAGGGCGGCGTCGAAGTCGTCCTTCTCGAGCTCCTGGGGCGGGAGCTCCTTGATCTTCTCGAAGGTCATCTGCAGCGAGGTGATGCGCTTGCGCACCACCGGCCACTCGTCGACCCGCCGGAAGCCTTCCATCAACACCGACTCGGCGCGCAGCGGCGTCAGCGCGTTCTCGGTCTCGACGTCTTTCTGCTCGAACTCGTAGGTCCCGGCCTTCCACGAGAAGAGCTTGAAGAGCGTCTCACTCGTCTGGAGCTGCACCATCGACTTGAACTTCTGCTCGGTGAGCACGCCCTGGCTCACCAGCACGTCACCCAGCCGCTGCAGGGTGCGCTTCTGCGTCTCGAGCGCGAACTCCAGCTGCTGCTCGGTCACCAGGCTCGCGGCGACCAGCATCGAGCCGATGAGGTCCTTGCGGTTGCGGCTGGTGGTCTCGGCGCGGACGATGTTGCCGTCCTTGAAGGTGACGGCGACGGTGTCACCGCGCTGGGTGAGCATCAGCACGCCAGTCTTCTGCTGCTGACCGATGAGCTGGAGGATGTCGGCGATCCCGAAGTCTTTGAGTGTGCCCTTGAGCGCCATGGATCAGCTCTGCCTCCGACGCAGGCGCAGCAGAGACAGGGGGTAGACCACGAGGAAGAGGAGGACGATCGGCGCCAGCCGCACCACCATCGGCATGCCCTCGAAGGGCGGCCGCACCACGCCGGCGCGGAAGAAGGCGCCGGTGAGCGAGAGCACGAAGAAGAAGCCGTAGACCGTGCCGCGCACCGGGTCGCCGGCGAAGACGTGGCCCATGCCGGACCACAACACCCCGAGGATGGTGGAGGCCCGCTCGAGCTGGCTCTCGTACCGCGCGACCTCGAGCTGCTTGCGCACCTTCACCGACGGCGCGACCACGTTCTTGCGCGCGAAGACGTTCACGCACTGGGTGCACATCGCGCTGCCGGGCGACACGTCGGGGTCGCCGCGGCGGCTGACCGGGCGGCCGCAGCGCGTGCACACGCGCGCGGCCTCGAGGGACTTGCCGAGGAAGCCGAAGGCCAGCAGCAGCCCGGCCACCAGCGCGGGGTACAACAACGCGATCGCCCCGGGCACGTCACCCACGAGGATCTGCGAGAGCTGGCTGCGCACGCGGCGCGCGGCGTCGTCGCCCTTCGCCAGCTCGAGGAGATCGGCGCGTGCCAGCGGCAGCGTCTTGAGGTGCGCGTTGCCGATGATCTCCTTCGGGAGCGGATCGTCGGTGGAGATCGACGGCAGCGTCGGGTCGAGCTGGCGCGCCTCCATCAGGTACTGGCTGGCCTTGCCGATCTCGCCGGCGTTCGATTCGCCGTACACCTGCACCCGGCGCGCGTAGACGCGGCTGAGATCGAGCAGCGCGACCGAGGAGGGGCTGACGTCCTTCACCTTCTCGAGGATCGAGCGGGAGTTCTCGAGGTCGCCCTGGAGGAAGAAGGCCTTGGCCAGCGCGACCTGCGCCGGCACGTCGTCGGGGCGGAGCGCGAGCGCGCCCTTGAGATGCGAGACCGCCTGCTCGAGGTGCCCCCGGTTGAGGTGGAAGTGGCCGAGCACGAAGCGCTCGGAGAAGCCGACCTTGTCTTCCGAGGCGAGCTTCTCGTAGCGCTGCACCAGCGGCTCGATGCCCGGCCCGCCGCGCTCGATGCGGTAGAGATCTTCGGCCACCGTCTCGGCGAAGGCGGTGCGCGCCACGACGATCTCGCCCACCAGGGGGATGAAGCCGAGCAGGCCGATCAGCACCGCGGCGACGATCCGCTCCTTCACCGTGAGGTACATGGTGACAGCCGCGAAGAGGGTCAGCAGCGTCGGCACCACGCCCATGCGGAAGACCACCGGCAGCGAGAGCAACAGCACCGCCAGCGCCGCCGTCTGCCACCGCGCCGCCGCCCGCGGGAAGAGGAAGTGGAAGTCGTAGAGGAAGTAGAAGCCGCGGCGCAGCAGCAGAACGATCATCACCACGATGGCGGTGAGGATCAGCGCCACGAGGAAGATGGCGGCCATGTCGGCGACGAAGGGGCGCAGGTAGCGCGGGTCGGCCAGCTGCGCCGCCAGGCCCTTCTGCAGCGCCCCGACGTAGCGGCCGATGCCGCTGGGGTCAGACGTGAAGTACAGCCGCGAGAGGAGGTACCAGGTCGCGGGCAGCTCCGGCGCGAGGTCCGACGCGGAGACGGCGATCTCCACCGCGGCCCCGCTGTCGCCCGCCGCCTCCCACGCCTGCGCCGCGCGCAGCATGCCGATCGCCCACAGCTCGGCGTTGGTCGAGCCGATGAGATCGCGCAGCGCGAGCAGCTCCTTGCGGGCCGCCAATTCCTTCTCGGGGCTCTTGCTGGCGTTGGCCTGCGTCCACTTGAGCCACGCGGCGTTGAGGTCCGCGTCGGACGTGGTCTTCACGATGACCGGCGGCGGTTCCTTCTTCGGGGGTGGTTCCTTCTTCGCCGGCTCGCGCGGGGCTTCCTTCACCACCGGCGCGGCCTTCTTCACCGTCGGCGGGGCCACCAGCGTGCCGTCGGCTTGATCGTCGGGGTCATCGACCTCGTCGGGCGCGGGCCGCGGTGCCGGCCGCTTCTGCTGCGGCGCCTTCGCGTCGGGATCGACCAGGTCGACCTGGGCGAGCGCCAGCTGCGGAGCGAGCCAGGCGACGGCGAGGAAACACGCGAAAAATCTCATCGGGGCAGCGAGACACTAGCAAAGGGTGCAGCAGTGGCGAGCACTTCGACGAGGGGTGCGGTACAGGGCGCGCATGGGTGACATCGGCGCCGCGGTCGAGCGGCTGGTGGAGATCATGCGGCGGCTGCGCGCGCCGGATGGCTGTCCGTGGGACCGGGAACAGGACCTCAAGAGCCTGCGCCCCTACCTCATCGAAGAGGCCTACGAGGTGCTCGAGGAGATGGACCGCGTGGCCGAAGGCGGCCCGTGGAGCCCGCTCGCCGAAGAGCTGGGCGATCTGCTGTTTCAGATCGTCTTCCACTCGCAGCTCGCCTCCGAGCAGGGGCAGTTCGATCTCGCGCAGGTGGCGACGGCCATCGCCGACAAGCTCGAGCGCCGCCACCCGCACGTCTTCGGTGAAGCCGCGGTGTCGGGCACGCCGCAGGTGCTCGAGAACTGGGCGAAGCTGAAGGCGAAGGAACGGCAGGCGAAGAACGGCCACCACGGCAGCGTGCTCGACGGGGTGCCCAAAGACGCGCCGGGGCTCCAGCGGGCCGAGCGGTTGACCGAGAAGGCCTCGCGCATCGGCTTCGACTGGCCCGACGTCGGCGGCGTGAAGGACAAGCTGCAGGAAGAGCTGGCCGAGCTGGACGAGGCGATGGCCAGCAAGGACAAGGCGGCGATGGAGCACGAGCTGGGTGACGTGCTCTTCGCGCTGGCCAACCTCGCGCGGCACCTCGGCATCGCCCCGGAAGACGCGATGCGGGCCGCAAACCAGCGCTTCACCACGCGCTTCCACGTGGTCGAGCGCGGCCTCGAGGCCCAGGGCGTCGCCTTCGGGGAAGCCTCGCTGGACCAGATGAACGCCCTGTGGGACCAGGCGAAGTTGATCGAAAAGTCCCGCAAGTGACGAGGGAGGCCGGTCATTGCCCTGATCCGGCTTGACCGTCTGAGGGTGTGCCGCTAGAGCGGCCGCCTCTTTCACCGTTTCTTTTGATTCAAGGAGCTGTTCCGTGGCCAACACCAAGTCCGCCGAGAAGCGCAACCGCCAGGCCCAGAAGCGCAACGCGCGTAACTCGGCCGTGAAGACCAACGTCAAGAACGCCATCAAGGCCGCCCGCGAGGCGCTCGCCTCGGGTGACGCTGCGAAGACCAAGACGGCGCTCGCCGCCGCGACGTCCGCGCTGGCGAAGGCCGCCACCAAGGGCGTGCTGCACACCCGCAACGCGAGCCGCCGCATCGGCCGCCTGACGCACGAGCTGGCGAAGAAGCCGGCCGCTGCCGCCGCGAAGTAATTCGCCGCAGCGCTGCTGCTTTAACGCGAGCCGACGGAACCTTCGGGGTCCGTCGGCTTTCGTCGTTTCTTCGATCGGCGGTTACGGGGCCTGGAGACGCTCGAGGCCTTCGCGGGCCGCGCTCTCGGCGATGCGCCGAAGCGCCGCGCCCCGGTTCGACTCGGTGAGCAGCACGTCGGCGCCCGAGGGGAACTCTTCGGAGAGCGCGACGGTGGTGTTGCCGACGACGGCGTCGTGCTTCTTCAGCGTCAGGGACAGCGTCACCGAGAGGCGGAACACCGGCTGGCGCGGGAGCTCGGGGGCCTGGAGGAAGGGGCCGCTGGTGACCGACAGGAGCGTGCCCTCGAGCACGCCTTCGGAGGCGTCACCGCCGAGGCGACCGGCGCGCTCGAGCTGATCTCGCGCCGCCTGGGTGAAGAAGAGCTCGGCGCCCGGCTCGGCGGTGCGGTTCTGGAACAGCGGCACGCGCACCGAGGTGAGGCCCGCAGGCAGAGAGGCGTTGGGGGCGGTGAAGCGGTAGCCGCAGGCGGTCAGGGCGAGGACGAGCACGACGAGGGTGAGGTGCCTGGTTTGGCCCCTCACCCCGGCCCTCTCCCCCTTCGAGGGAGAGCGGGGCATTAGCCGACCACGAAGTTGACGAGCCGCTTCGGCACGAAGACGAACTTCTTCACCGTCTTGCCGGCCATCGCCGCCTTCACCTTGTCGTCGGCCTCCGCGAGCGCGCGCACTTCGGCTTCGGTGGCCGCGACGGGCACCTTCACCTCGGCGCGCAGCTTGCCCATCACCTGCACCGCGTAGGTGATGCTGTCTTCGGCGATCAGCGCGGGGTCGAACTTGGGCCACGGCTGCTGGCAGACCAGCCCTTCCCCGCCGAGCCGCGCCCAGAGCTCTTCAGCGACGTGCGGCGCGTAGGGCGAGAGCAGCGTGACGAGCTGGCGGGCGATCGACCGGGGCAGCACCTTCGCCGAGGTCGCCTCGTTGGCCAGCGTCATCATGTGGCTGATGGCGGTGTTGAAGCGCATCGCCAGCGTGTCGCGTTCGACCGCCGCGATGGCCTTGTGGAGCGCCTTCTGCAGCGCCGGGTCGGAGCTCTCGTCGGCGTCGCTCAGCTTCGCCGCGGGCTCGCCGGTCTCTTCGTTGACGATGAGGCGCCACACGCGCTCGATGAAGCGCGCCACGCCCGCCACGCCGGTGGTCTGCCACGGCTTGACCTGCTCGAGCGGGCCCATGAAGAGCTCGAAGAGCCGCAGCGAGTCGGCGCCGTGGGCCGCGATGACGTCATCGGGGTTGACCACGTTGAACTTCGACTTCGACATCTTCTCGATCTGCTTGGTGAGCTTCTCGCCGGTGGCCTTGAGGAACGCGCCGTCGTCGCGATCGTCGACCTCCGAGGGCGAGTAGTACTTCCCCGCGTCGCTCTTGTAGCTGTAGGCGAGGATCATTCCCTGGTTGAAGAGCTTCTGGAACGGCTCCTTCGTGCTCACGAAGCCGCAGTCGAAGAGCACCTTGTGCCAGAAGCGCGCGTACAGCAGGTGCAGCACCGCGTGCTCGACGCCGCCCACGTAGAGGTCGACCGGCATCCAGTACTTCTCGAGCTCGGGGTCCCACGCCTGGCGCTCGTTCTTCGGGTCGAGGAAGCGCAGGTAGTACCAGCACGAGCCAGCCCACTGCGGCATGGTGTTGATCTCGCGCACGCCCTTGCGGCCGTCGGGCAGCTCGACCATCAGCCAGTCGTTGCCCGCGCGACCGAGCGGCGGCTGACCGTCGGCGGTGGGCTTGAACTCGTCGACGTGGGGCAGCGTCACCGGCAGCTGCGCCTCGGGCACGGTGGCGATCGAGCCGTCTTCGAGGTGGATGACGGGGAACGGCTCGCCCCAGTAGCGCTGCCGCGAGAAGAGCCAGTCGCGCAGGCGGTACTGCACGCGGCGCACGCCCAGCTTCTGCTCCTCGAGCCAGCCGAGCATCTTCTGCTTCGCCGCTTCGGTCTCGAGGCCGTCGAGCACGCCGGAGTTCACCGCCACGCCCGCCTCGGTGTGCGCGGCTTCCTGCACGTTCTTCCCGCCGGACACGACCTCGACGATCGGCAGGTTGAACTGCTTCGCGAACGCGTGGTCGCGCTCATCGTGCGCGGGCACGGCCATGATCGCGCCGGTGCCGTAGGTCGAGAGCACGTAGTCGGCGACCCACACCGGCACCTTCGCGCCGGTCGCAGGGTTGACGGCGTAGGCGCCGGTGAAGACGCCCGACTTTTCCTTCGCGAGATCGGTGCGCGCGAGGTCGGTCTTCTGCTTCGCCGCGGCGACGTAGGTCTCGACCGCCGCCTGCTGCGCCGGGGTGGTGATCTTCGAGACCAGCGCGTGCTCGGGCGAGAGCACGCAGTAGGTGCAGCCGAAGAGCGTGTCGGGGCGCGTGGTGAAGACGATGAACGAGGCGTCGGAGCCGTCGATGCCGAACTTCACCTCGGCGCCTTCGGACTTGCCAATCCAGTTGCGCTGCATCTCCTTCACGCCTTCGGGCCAGTCCACCAGCTCGAGCTCCTGCAGCAACCGCTCGGCGTAGACGGGGATCTTCAGCATCCACTGCTTCATCATGCGGCGCTCGACCACGTCGCCGGTCTCGACGTACTTGCCGTCTTTGACCTCTTCGTTGGCGAGCACCGTGCCCAGCGCGGGGCACCAGTTGACCGGCACCTCGGCCATGTACGCGAGGCCGCGCTCGTACAGCTTGAGGAAGATCCACTGCGTCCAGCGGTAGTAGTCGGGCGCGGTGGTGTCGACCTCGCGCGACCAGTCGTACGAGAAGCCGATGCGCTTGAGCTGGCGGCGGAAGTTGTCGACGTTGCGCTTGGTGATGACCGCGGGGTGAATGCCCTCGCGCACGGCCGAGCGCTCAGCGGGAAGACCGAACGCGTCCCACCCCATGGGGTGCAGCACGTTGAAGCCCTGCATGCGCTTGATGCGCGCGATGACGTCGGTGGCCGTGTAGCCCTCGGGGTGGCCGATGTGCAGGCCGGCGCCCGACGGGTACGGGAACATGTCGAGCACGTAGAACTTCGGCTTCTTCTTCAGCTCGGCGAGATCGGTCGGGGTGCGGAAAGCCTGCTGCGCTTCCCAGGCGGCTTGCCACTTCGGCTCGATGACAGAGGGCTCGTAACGGGACGTCATGGGCGCGGCCTTGTAGGGGACACCTCCCGACGACGCAACGAGTCGCGACGCGCTGACCAGAGGTCGCGGGGGGCGCGCGGTTGAGGTACTTCGAGGGTCCCGTGGACCCCAACGAAGTCGAGTTCGAGCACCGCCGCCTCAAACCGGGCACCGTGCCTGCGTCGCTGCAGCGCACGCGTGACTCGCTGGCGCCGCTCCAGGCGAAGGTGCTGCGACGCGCGCGCGGGTGGCGGCTGGTCTTCGTGGTGCTCGGCGCGGCGGCCATCGCCTTCGGCACGCAGCGGGCGGGCATCGAGCTGCCGTACGCGCTGTGCTTCTTCTTCGGCGCGTTGCCGGTGTTGTGGGTCGGCGGCTGGGTGTTCGGCTTCTTCTTCACCGCCCAGCGCTCCGTGAAGAAGGTCGCCAGCACCATGGGCTCGACGCAGTGGCAGCAGGAGCTCGCCGCGGCCACCGAGCTCGAGAAGGTGAAGCTGTCGATGAGCGAGCTGGGGCTCCACCTCACACGCGACGGGCAGTCGTCGGTGGTGGGCTGGAACCGGGTGCGCATGGCCCGCATGGGGCCCGAGACGCTCGCGGTGTACGTCGGCGAAGACACCGGCCTCGCGATGAACGAAGGGTTGATGGTGCCGCGCAGCGCCTTCGCGTCGGACACCGCGTTCGACGACTTCTGCCTCCAGCTCCAGCGCCACCTCTGGGAAGCCGAGCGGAAGGCCTGAAACGAAGAACCCCGGCGCTCCGTGGTGGAGGGCCGGGGTCGGGGCGGCGTCAGCTGGCTTCGTTCACCAGCCCGCGCGCTTGATGGCCTTGTACGCGCTGGTCGCGGTGCGGAGGTTGTGCACGATGCCGTACGAGCAGCCGCGCGCCTCGTAGGCCCACATCGAGCCCCAGCCGTCGCCCGACTCGTAGATGAAGATGTGCCCCGCGCCATTCTGGTTGTAGACGAGCGCGTCGCCCTTCTGGACGTTCGAGCGGCTGACCGTCGACCAGTTCGCGTTGCTGCCGACGAAGCTGATGGTGCTGTAGGGGTGCGAGTCGACCGTCATGTCGGTGTTGTTCGACGGCACCTGCCAGACCTTCGCCGCGAGGCCCGAGCAGTCGGCGCCGTAGCTGCCGGAGTGCGAGCAGTTGGGGCAATTGCCGGTGCACACGCCCTTGCTCGAGCTGGTCGCGCCGTTGGGGATCCAGCGGCCGTGGCCCCACCAGTACGAGAAGCCGACGGCCCCCTTCGCACGCGCAATGGCCGACTCGCGGCTGTTGCTGCCGGTCGACGGGGTGGACGGCGTGGTCGGGGTGGTGGGCGTCGAGGGCTGCGAGACGAGGTTGAGGTACGCGCCGTAGCTCCAGCCGGTGACGCCGTTGTACTTCACGTTGTACCAACCGCCGCTGGGCTGGGTGACGTTGACGGTGGTGACGGTGGCGCCGGCGGGGATCACCAGGCGAACCTGGGCGCTCATCGACGGGCTGGTGCGGAGGTTGAGGCCGCTGGTGGTGCGCAGCGTCGAGCCGAGCGCGACGCCCGACGAGAGCTCGCTGGACAGGGTGCCGAACTCTTCAGCGCCGGTGAGGAGCTCGCCGTCAGCCGCCGTCTCGCCGGCCGTGCCCGCGCAGGCCACCAGGGTCATCGACGCGGCCAGCACCATCAGTCGAAGCGTGTTCATGCGGCGGCCACTTTGCGAGGCGTGTGCCGATCAGCGCGCCCGGGGGAAGAACACCCCATATTGCAAACTAGACTTACAATATTGGCCGCTAGGTTTCTGGCCGGGAACTGAACAGATCGCGGTCAGGTGTCTGAAATCGATGCAATGGCGCTGGGTTGTCACTCGCGGGTGACAGGTGGTCAGGGAGGGTCGGCTGTGATTTCACGCGCCGCCATGAAGCGTTCGACGCAGCTCGGAGTGGTGGTGGCGGTGCTGCTGATCGGGGCTTCGGTGTGGTGGTTCTCGAGAGCGCAGCCGGGGTCGATCGAGCTGCTGCCGGAAGGTGCGCCGGCGGTCGACGCGGGCGTGGCGAGCGCGGCTGGTTCAGGGGCGACGCGGAAGACGACAGGTCCGGTGACGACCGACGGAGGACTGCCCGAAGCGCGGACAGGCGGCGGCGTGGAGCTCGCGCGGTTCGGCTGGGGAAGCGGTGAAGGCAACCTCGGTCGCTCGCGGCCCGACGAGGCGAACCCCGAGGCGCCGATGAGCCTGACGGTCGACGCGCTGGGCCAGGTGTGGATCCTCGATCAGGTGAATGAGCGGCTGGTGAAGCTCGACCGCAACGGCAAGCCGCTGGGCACGGTGCCGGTGCCGGTGCAGGCCGCGCAGGACGTGGTGGTGACGGCTGATGGGACCGCGCTGGTGATGGACCGGTTGGTCGACAAGGCGATCGCCGTCATCGGCCCCGACGGGAAGCAGAAGGGCGAGCTGCCGATTCTGGGCAAGGGCCTGGAAGAAGGCGGCGCGTCGACCGGCCTCTTCGCCGACGGGAAGGACGTGTACGTCGAGCGCGAGCACGGTGACTCGGTGAAGATCGGCTCGACGTCGGGCGAAGCGAATCGCGATCGCCCCGAGGTGCCGGGCCGCCCCGCGGGTGATGGGCGCACGTACCTCACCGCGAACATCGTCGACGGGCCCAGCGGCGTGGTGATGGTGACGGCGATCGATCGCCAGCCGCAGCAGCACCGCTTCACGCGGCAGTTGGTGGTGGGGCTGCCGGTGTTGGGGCTCAACGCGCTCGACGCTGATCGCTCGGGCGTCATCTATCTCGGCACCATCGTCGAGCTGCCGGGGTCCACGCCGGAGCTGCCGCAGTTCGGCATCACCCTGCTCTGCCTCGACCCGCTCGATGGGCGCCCGCTGGGGCAGACGCGCCTGCCGGCGAACACCTCGCCCGAAGAGACCTTCCGCGAGCTGACGGTCTTGCCCGAGGGCGGCGTGCTGTACCTCGAGCGCACCGAGCAGGGGCCGCGCGTGGTGCGCTACGCCTGCGGGAGCTGAGGCCGCAGCAACGCCTGAAACCGAGCGTCGTCCTGCAGCGGGGCGAAGAGCCGTTCTCCTCGGTAGGGCCGCAGGTCGGTGCCGCCTGCGTGCGCGGCGGCGAGACACTCGAGGGCACGTTCGGGCTCTTCGAGCTCCATGCACACGAAGGCGGCGTTGAGGAACACGGCGGGATTGTGCGGACCGTGCGGCAGACAGCGCTCGAGGTAGCGCCGTGCGCGTGGTGCGTCGATCCCGAGGTGGTGGTTGTCGTCCTGCACGGCGAAGAGCGGGTTTGCCGCGGCCATCGCCGGCAGCTCGCCTTCGATCGCGGCGTCGTAGAGCCGCAGCGCGCTGCCCCACTGCTGCCCAGGGAGAAAGACCGCGGCGATGTTCGCCAGCCGTGTCGCCAGCGTCCGGTCGGCCGTCGCCAACGCGAGCAGGTGGTGGTGCTCGAGCGAGACCACGGTGTCCACGTGGGCGTCGTTCGCTTCGTGCAGCGAGGCTGACAGCTCGGTCCACCGGCCCGCAGCGATCGCCGCGAGCACCTCGTCCCGCCGGCCCCAGTCGATGGGCCCGTTGCCCGGCGCGCCGTGCACCGCCCGCATCTGTCGCGCGAGCTCGGCCTGGAACGCGGACGACGTGGCGAGGGAGTTCGGTGACACGCCCCGCAACCGCGCGAGGAGGTTGACGATCACCACGTCGCAGCCGAAGTCGAAGCCCAGCCAGCCGGGGAGCGCGCGCTCGAACCGCGCCACCATCGCCGCGCGCGAACGACCGGGGCTGGCGTCGAGCAGCGCACGCAACGTCGCGGCGACCACCTCGGCGCGCGGTGCCCGCCCCTCGAGCGCGCGCAGGAGCTGGGCCGTCACGTCACGCCCTCCGCTGAGGGGGAAGCGCTGCGCCGCGTATTGGGGCGACGACTGCACCAACCGCTCGAGCGTCGAGAGCACGCGCGGATCCTTCAGCGACTCGCGGTGCCAGCTGGTGCCGGTGACGCGCCCCACGCGCACCACCAGCGAGAGCTCCGCCGCGTCGTGCGCTGCGCGGAGGTGCGCCGCGAGCCGGGGCGGCGGCGTGGGCCACGACAGCTCGAGCACCGGGCCTTCGTGGCGCGCAACGGACTCTGCGAAGAGCGTGGCGAGCGAGGCGGCGTGATCGCTGATCAGCCACAGGCGGGTGCCGCCCGCCTTGCCCTCTCCGTCGCCAATGAAGGGAAAGGGCTCAGCGCTCATGGCCGCGCTGAGGTGACGACGCTCACTTCAGGGCCTCGGCGAACGCACCTTCCGCCTGCGCAGCGTCGCGTTGCACGCCGTCGACCAGCGCCTTGAGCGCCTGACGCTCGAGCGGCTTCTTCGTCGGCGCGGCCATCGCCCCGACCGACACCAGCACCGGCACGATGTAGCGCTGCTCCGAGGGCTGCGAGACGAAGTCCTTCGCGTCGCCGACCAGCTCGATCTTCGGCGGCCTGGAGAACGTCACCGCCAGCTCGCGCCGCGACACGCCGACGATCGCCGCGTGGGCGCGCTCACCGGGCATGGAGATCGGTGCCGCCGACGCCTCACGCACTTCCTTCGAGAAGGCGGGCTCCGAGCGCCAGGCCTGCGCGAGGCGACGGCCTTCGGCGAGATCCTTCGCGGTCGGGGTCTCGGGGTTCGCCAGCGCGGCGAGGCCCTTGAGCCGCGGCACCCACACCTTCGCGGTCGCCAGCACCGGCGCGCCGCGCTGCCCGTCGCTGCCGAGCGCCTGCAGCCCGTTCAGCTTCTCGGCCTGCAGCGCCTCGATGAGGCGCTCGAGCGACTCGGCGCCGCGCGAGAAGAGCTCCGGCAGCGGCTCGACCTCGAGCGAGGGCGGCACGAGCAGCCGCACCTTGAGCTCGCTGCGTTCGCCGTCTTCGCGCTCGGGCCCGCCAGACCCTCCGCGGCCTTCGGCCGAGCTGCCGAGCAGCGTGGCGAAAGTGCCCTGCAGTCGATCGCGCCAGTCGCCATCGAAGCGCAGCGCCGCGTGGCCTTCGCTGGCACACAGCGGCGCAAGCGCGGCGTCCCGGGCGTTGGGCCAGGTGTCGGTCCTCGGAGCGACGCGGCCGTCCTGCACCGCGGCGGCGAGCTCCATGAAGGCGTGCGAGCGCTCGGCGCCAGCGAGTTCACTGAGGAACCGCGCGTACGGCGTCACCGCCTCGGCCATCAACCCCGGCGGCACGCGCGCGTCCATCGGCAGCGACTCGATGAACTCGTTGAGGCCGTCGATCGCCTCACCCGGCTTGCCGTTGGTCTTCTCGCGCCACAGCACCATCAGGTCCGACAGCGGGGTGCCGAGGAACCGATCGCGGCGGGTACGAATGCGCTCCCACAGCGCGGTGAGCTTCGGTTCCTTCTGGAGGATGTCGAGGAACGTGAGCACCGCGGCGGTGCCACCGCGCGAGCGCTCGAGCGGCTGCGCGAGGGCGTGGGTGCGGATCCACGCGCACTGCAGCTCGGGTCGCCAGCTCCACGGCGCGGGGGCGAGCAACGCGTCGGGTGATTCCGACAACCTGGCGATCTCGGCGTCGGTGGCGAGGCTCGCGTCGGAATCAGCGCGCACCGCCGCGGAGACCTTCACCTTGTCGAGGCACGCGGAAGTCGCCGCCACGCGGGCGATCAACGCCAGGGCACCTTCGCGCGCGTCACCCTGCCCGCCCTGGTGCCGCTTGAGCGCGCGCTCGAGCACCGCGTTCCACAGCTCGCGACGCAGCGCTTCGGTGTCGACCTCTTCGGCCGCCAGCGCCGACAGCTCGAGCTGCCGAACCTGCCAGGCGATCGCCTCGGCCGAGAGCAGCAGGTGGGGCTCGGCGGGATCGAGCGGAGGCCGCAGCCGCGCGCCCGACTTGTCGGCCAGCGGGTTGTCCGACGCCATCGGCCCCTCGGGGATGGTGGCGAACGACGTCGCGAGGCGGCCCGACTCGACGGCGCGGCCGGCGGCGATCTCCAGCGGCGCCCCGGGAGCGACGCGCACCTTCATCGAGCGAGGCAGGGCCTTGAGGAAGGCCTTCACCTTCTCTTCGCCGTGGGTGGCGAGCGCGTCGGGTGAAGCGCCGGCGGCCTTCACCGCCGTCAGATCGTAGGAATACTCGAGCGACCCGTCGGCCTGCCGCTTCACGGCGTACGGCGACACATCGACCATCGGCGCCGCGCACAGCAGCACCGCCACCAGCGAGGAGCCGATCATTGCGTGAGCTTGAGGAGCTGCTGCACGGTGTCGAGCACGTCCTGGGCCTTCACCGGTTTGATGAGGTACGCGCTGGCGCCCAGCTTCATCGCCCGCTCGCGATCTTCTTCGGCCGCTTCGGTGGTGATGATGACGATCGGCAGCGCGGCGTTCGCCGGGTCGGACCGCAGGTGGGCCGTCAGCTTCAGCCCGTCGAGCACCGGCATGTTGATGTCGGTGAGCACGATGTCGAACTTGCCGCCCTGAAACTTCTTGATCGCTTCGGCGCCGTCTTGCGCCTCGACACACACGATGTCGCCGATGCGTTGGAGCGCGTACATCACGCTGCGGCGCAGCTGCATCGAGTCATCAACCACCAACGCACGAATCGTCATGACCGCGGCAAGGTATTCCCTTTCGCGCGCGGTTTCATCGACCACGGCGAGCGCTCGACGCGTTCGGGTGCCACGGTTACCGTTTCGCGACCCGTGAGCACGCTCTCGTTCGACTTCGGAGACGCGAACCGACGCGTGGAGCTCGGCCCCGGCGCGGTGCTGTTGCGGGGCCACGCGCTGAGGGTCGACGACGCGCTCCTCGGCGGGGTGCGCGCGGTGAGCGAGGCGGCGCCCTTTCGCCACATGACCACGCCCGGCGGCTTCGTGATGTCGGTGGCGATGACCAATTGCGGCCCGCTGGGCTGGGTGACCGACGCGCACGGGTACCGCTACTCGCCGATCGATCCCTCGAGCGGCCGGCCGTGGCCTGCGCTGCCGCCGGTGTTCCTCGAGCTGGCGCGGGGCGCCGCGGCCGAGGCGGGCTACCCCGGCTTCGAGCCCGACGCGTGTCTGGTCAACCGCTACGTGCCAGGCGCGAAGATGTCGTTGCACCAGGATCGCAACGAGCGCGACCTGGGGGCGCCGATCGTCTCGGTGTCGTTGGGGCTCCCGGCGACGTTCCTCTTCGGAGGTGGCGCGCGCACCGATCAGACGAGCAAGCACCCACTGGAGCATGGCGACGTCGCGGTGTGGGGCGGGCCGTCGCGCCTGTTCTTCCACGGCGTCAGCACCGTGAAGACGGGCGTGCACACGAAGCTGGGGCCGATGCGGGTGAACCTGACGTTCCGCCGCGTCTTCACTTGAGGGCGCGGGCCAGCGCGGGCCCGAGCTCTTCGATCGCCAGCGTGCGCGTCACCGCGCCGGCCTTGATCGCCGCCTCGGGCATGCCGAAGACGACCGCCGTCGACTCCGCCTCGGCCCACACCTCGACGCCGGCCTTCTTCAACGCCAGCGCGCCCTTCGCCCCGTCGGCGCCCATACCGGTCAACACCAGCGCACGCGTGCCCGGGGGCGCGACCTTCGCCGCGCTGGCGAAGAGCCGATCGACCGAAGGCGCGTGGGTATCGGCCGCGGTCGAGAGCTTCACCGCCAGCGCGAGGTGGCCGTTGCGCTCCTCGAGCTCGAGCTGCTCACCGCCGGGGGCGACGTACACGCGGCCGGGGAGGATGAGATCGCCCGGGCGGGCCTCGCTCACGCGCAGGGGCAGGAGCTGATCGAGCCGCTCGGCGAAGGCCTGCGTGAACTTCGGCGGCATGTGCTGCGCGACGACGACACACACCGGCAGCCCGGCGAGCGACTCCAGCACGCGTTGCACCGCCGGCGGTCCACCGGTCGACGCGCCGATCAACACCAGCTTCGCCTGCTCGGGCGCCGGCCGGAGCGCGCGGGTCTTCGGCGCCGAGGGCTTCGGCCGGGGGTCTTCGCGGCGCATGTACCGGGCGGCGCGCAGCTTCTCGATGAGCTCGGCGCGCACCGGGCCGAAGCTCGCGTCGTCGCCTTCCGCCGGCCGCGCCACGAAGTCGAAGGCGCCCAGCTGCAGCGCCTTGAAGACGTCCGACGGGTGGCCATACGACGAGACGACGATCACCGGCGTGGGGCGACGCGCCATCAACAGGCGCAGGAAGGCGTAGCCGTCCATCTTCGGCATCTCGAGATCGAGCGTGATGACGTCGGGCGCGAGCTGCAGCGCCTTCTTGAGGCCCTCTTCACCGTCGGCGGCCTTGCCGATCACCTCGATGCCGGGAGCCAACTCGAGCACCTTGCTCAGCGCGCGCCGGTTGGTCGCCGAGTCGTCGACGATCAACACGGTGATGGGCTTCTCGCGCGTCATGGACTCGGTCTCCGGTACACCAGATCGCCCTCGAGCTGCACCAGCTCGAAGCGCGTGGAGAGCTGCAGCAGGTTCTCGGAGTGGCCCAGCAGCAGAAAGCCGCCATCGGTGAGGCGCTCGAAGAAGAGCTCCACCACGCGGCGGCGCGTGGCCTGGTCGAAGTAGATGAGCACGTTGCGGCAGAAGATGACGTCGAAGCGCGGGAGCAGCGCCGCGGCCGAGGTGTCGAGGAGGTTGAGCTGCCCGAAGCGCACGGGGTCGCGGAACTTCTGTCGCAGGCGCACGCGGCCGCCGTCGAGCGGCTCAAAGTACCGCGCCTTCTGCTCGGCGGTGGTCGCGCGCAGCGCCATCGTCCCGTACTCGGCCTTGCGCGCGGCGGTGAGCGCCTTGCGCGAGAGATCGGTGCCCAGCACGTCGAGGTCCCACCCCTGCAGCGCGGCCTGCCGCTCGAGGATCATCGAGAGCGTGTACGGCTCTTCACCGGTCGAGCAGCCCGCCGACCACACGTGCAGCGAGCGGAGGCGCTCGTTCTTCTTCGCCAGCCGGGGCACCAGCTCGCGCTCGAAGCACTCGAGCTGGGTGGGCTCGCGGAAGAAGTAGGTCTCGTGGGGGACGAGGAGATCGATCGCCGATTCCAGCTCGTCGGGCCCACGGGCGTCGAAGCGGAGGTAGCGCGCGTAGCCGGTGAAGTCGCGCAGCCCGAGCAGCTCGAGGCGCGGAGCCAGCCGTCGCTCGGCGATGAACTTGAGATCTTCACGCAGCAGGAAACCCGAGGCCGCAGAGAAGAGATCGCGCAGGAGGTGGAGCTCCTCGCGCGTCATCTCGAGTCGGGCGTCGCCGGGGCCCACCCGTCACACCCGCCGCGCGAGGGTGTCGACGGCGCCCACCAGCAGGTCGCGGGCGACGAGATCGGGCTCCCGGGCCACCGCGTCCTGCAGCGGACCGAGCGCTTCTTTCCCCGCGGCGACCGCCAGCAACCGCGCCGCGCACACGCGCACGTCCCACCGGGAATGTTCGAGGCTCGCCACCGCCTTGTGTACCAGCAGCGCGCGATCGGCCCCCAGGGTGAACGCCAGCTTCAGCACGTCGGCGTCGGCGTGCCCCGCGGCGCGCAGCAGCAGCTCGTCGCTCAGCCGGCCCATCAGCGCCAGGCCCTCGAGCGCGGCGAGCACCACCGCGGGGTCAGCGTGGCGGGCGAGCTCCTTCAAGCGCTCGGCGGCCTCGACGTGCGCCAGCTCGCCGGTGGAATGACAGGCCAGCGCGAGGACCGTGGGGTCGGGGTCCGCCAGCGCACGGGCGAGGAGCGGGCGGCCTTCGGCGTGACCAAGCCGTCCGATGGTGCGGGCCGCGGCGCGACGCACCAGGGGCGACTCGTCCATCAGCGCGGCGGAGAGGATGCCGACGGTGTCCTTCGCGGTGAAGAACGAGCCCTCGGCGCCCGCCGCGCGCACCGCGTCGTCGGGATCGTGCAGCGCGCGCTTGAGCACCTCGTGCGCGCGCGGCCCCATGATCTCGGCCCACGCCCGCACCGCGTGCGGCCGCAGCCTGCCCTGCACCAGCGGCTGGAGCGCAGCCCGCACCTCCTCGGGCCAGCTCTGGGCGATCGACACCAGCGAGCGCCACGCGTGCACCGCCAGCGCGTCGTCGTCGAAGAGCCGCACCAGCGCGGTGATGGCGCTGCGGCTGCGGGTGCGGCCCAGCGCGCGGGTGCCCAGCTCAGCCAGCTCGGGATCTCCGCTGTCCACCAGCGCCACCAGCGCCGTGCACAACGAGGGCTCGGCGAGGCGCACCAGCGCGTCACCGGCCACCGCGCGCGCGTCACCGGGGAGATCGGCCAGCGCCTCGATCGACGAGAGCAGCGCCTGCGCGGCGGGCAGCCCGAGCCGCACCAGGGTCTCGAGCGCGACCTCGCCGTCTTTGCCGTCGCGCACGGAACGGGCGATGGCCAGCGCCAGCTTCGGGTCACCCAGCGCGCGGGCGACCATCAGCGCGCCGAGGTGCCGTTCGGGATCGCTCGAGCCCAGCGCCCCTTCGAGCCACGCGGTGACGTCTCGCACCGGGCGCAGCACCACGCGCAGCTCGGCCTCCGACTCGAGCGAGAGCACCGCACCCGAGGCGCCGATGGACAGCAGCGCCGAGTCGCGCGACTCGCGGCTGGCCAGCGCGCGCACGGTGAGCATCGAGGCCGTCGGGTGGTGGAGATGGCCCAGCAGGCGCCACGCGCTGCGCCGGGTGAGCGGATCGTTGAGCAGCGGCACCAGCGTGGGCAACGCCACCGGCAGGTCGAGCGCCGAGAGGCCTTCCAGCGCGCACACCCGCAACATGACGTCGCTGGAGCCGAGCAGCCGCTCGAGGGCGCGCCGGGCTTCAGCCCCGCCGATGCGCCCGAGGGCCTCGGCCGACGCGGTGCGCACGTTGGCGTCGGCGTCTTCGAGCGCAGCCACCAGCGGCCCCACGGCCTCGGTGCGCCGCAGCTCGCCGAGGATGTCGGCGGCGAACTTGCGCTGATCGGGATCGGCGTGGCGCAGCAACGCCACCATCGCCGGGAGCGCCGGCAGCCCGAGCTGCGAGAGCACCGAAGCGGCGGCGTTGCGCGCGCCGGTGTCGTCGCGCTGCCCGAGCATCGCCACCAGCTGCGCGATGATGTCGGGGGTGGGCTCGAGCGAGCCCAGACGCTCAGCGGCGAGGCGGCGCACGCGCCAGCTCTCGTCGTGCATCGCGGCCAACAACCCGGGGATGGAGGCCGGCCCGGTCGGTTGTCCATCGAGTTCCCGGTAGCGGGCCTCTGCGTCGGCGTCAGCCTGAACCCACGTCACTTCAGTTCCTCCGAGAGCAGCGCCTTCACGTCGAGCAGCAGCGTCAGGTGAGCACCCTCACCCGTCACCCCCAGCACGTGCGGCTCGACGCCCGGGCGGTTGGCGAGCGGCGCCGGGCGCAGCGACGAGCGCAGCACGCGGCGCACCTGGGTGACGGCGTCGACCAGCACGCCGATTCTTCTGGTGCCGATGCGACAGACCATCAGCCGCTCGGTGACCTTGGGCTTGCCCGACGGCGTCACCGCACGCGAGGTGCTGGGGCCGACCCGCAGGCGCTTGCGCGCGTCGACCACCGGCAGCACCTCACCGCGCAGCCGCACCACACCCTCGAGGAACTCGGGCGCGCGGGGGAGCGGCGTCAGCGGCGGAACGGGGAGGATCTCGTCGACCCGCTTCAGATCGATGGCGTACGACTCGTCGCCGATGCGCACCACGCACAGCTGCACCAGCCCGGGGTCGGCGCTCACGAGAGGGCCTGCTCGACGTCGAGGAGAATGAACATCTGCCCGTCTCGGCGCCCCAGCCCGGCGATGGCGTTGCGCTCGATGCCGAGATCGGGCGCCTCTTCGAGCCGCGAGAGCTGCAGCTTCACCACGCCCTCGACGCGATCGACCAGCACCCCGGCGTCGCCCTCGAGATCCTTGAGCAGCACCACGCGCGCCGAGCGGCTGACGTCGCGGGCGGTGCGCACCACCGGCGCGCCCTCGGCCAGCCGCAGCCGCACCTTCACGTCGTAGAGCGGCAACATCTCACCGCGCACGTTGATGAGGCCGATGAGGTTCTTGCCGCCGCGGGGCACCTCGGTGACGTCGGTGATCTTGAGGATCTCGCGCACCGCGCCGATGGGTACCGCGTAGGTCTCGCCCTCGAGGGTGAAGGCGAGGAACTCCTCGGGGGTCTCTTCGGGCGGCGCGTCCTGACCTCGGCCCACTTCGGGCGCCAGCTCCAGGAACGAGCCGACCGCCTCGTCGGGGCGGAAGAAGAAGCGATCGAGCAGCGCGGCGAAGTGCGACGACACGGGGCCTCGAACTTACCCGCTAGCCAGCGCGCCGCGTCAGCTCTTCCATCAGCGCCCCGACGTCGAGCACCAGCACCGCGCGGCGGTCGCCCAGCTCGGTCGCGCCCGACACCCCGGGGATGCCGCGCAGGCGGCCCGACAGGGGCTTGGTGACGATGTCCTGCTGGCCGATCAGCTCGTCGATGGCCAACCCGAAGCGCTGCTGCGCGAGGCCCACCAGCACCACGTAGTGCACCGCGCGCTGCTCTTCGGGCAGGCCAAACACCCGCGCCAGGCGCACGAAGGGCATGGTCTGCCCGCGCACCTCGAGCACCTCGCGCCGCTCGATGGTGAAGAGCGCGTCGGTCTTCACCGAGACGATCTCCAGCACCGCGTTGAGGGGAATGGCGTAGGTGCGGCCCGAGACCTTCACCATCAGCGCGCGAATGATCGCCAGCGTGAGCGGCAGGGTGAGGGTGAAGGTGGTGCCGTCGCCGCGGCGGCTGGCGATGTCGATCAACCCGGACAATCGCTGGAGGTTGGTCTTCACCACGTCGAGGCCCACCCCGCGCCCCGACAGCTCGGAGACGTCGCGGCGGGTGCTGAAGCCGGGCTGGAAGACGAGGTTGAGCAGCTCGCGCCGCTCGAGCTCTTCGGTCTGCTCGCGGGTGACGAGGCCGCGCTCGATGGCCACCTCGCGAATGCGCGCCTCGTCGAGCCCCGCCCCGTCGTCGCGCACCTCGATGATGACGTGGTTGCCCTGCTGCCGCGCGAAGAGCCCGATGGTGGCGCGGCCCGGCTTGCCTTGCGCGACGCGCGCCTCGGGCCGCTCGACGCCGTGGTCGAGCGCGTTGCGCAGCAGGTGCATCAAGGGGTCCGACAGCTCCTCGACGATCAGCTTGTCGAGCTCGACGTCACCGCCCGAGACCTCGAAGGCCACGTCTTTGCCCGACTCGCGCACCAGCCGGCGCATCAACCGCGCGAGCTTGTCGAACACCTGCCCGAGCGGGACCATGCGCACCTCGAGCACGCCCTTCTGCAGCTCGTCGAGGCGGCGCTCAAGGGCGCGGGCCTCGCGCTGGAGCTCCTGGCCCCACAGCCTGGGCAACGCGGCGCCCTGCTGGCGGGCCGCCTCGGCGATGCGCTCGATGTTGCTGCGGATCAGCAGCAGCTCGCCGATGGAGTTCATCAGCCCGTCGAGCCGGCCGATGTCCACGCGCACGGTGTTGGTGAGGCTGCGCAGGCTGGTCTCGACGGGCGCGGCCGAGGCGCGGCTCAGGCCCGACGGCGACGAGGTGAAGGGCACCAGCGCGGGCCCGCTGACGCTCACGTCGTCCCAGAGCGGAGCGCGCTTCGGGGCGGGTGGGGGCGTGGCGGCGAAGGGTTTGCTGGTGAGAGGCGCGAGCGTGGCGCCGTCGGTGAGCGCGGCCTCGAGCTCGGCCTGCGGCTTCGAGCTGCCGAAGATCAGATCGAAGGCGATCGACGCGTCGTCGCCGGGCTGCGAGCTGGGCAGCGTGCTCACCACTTCGCCCAGCGGCTTGAGCCGCGCGTTGAGCTGCGCGAGGCGGGTGTCGAAGTCGTCGAGGCTGAAGGCGGCGCGGACCTTCCACAGCGCGACGCCCTTCTTCACGTTCTCGCGGAGCCGGTGCTCTTCGTACTCGGTGAACACCGCGCGCACCGCGGGGTCGATGCCCACCTGATCGAGCACGTCGACGTCGTCGGCGACGCCGCCCCGGGCCAGCGTCTGCAACTCGCTGCCGAGGATCTCCGCCTGCTCGCGCAGCTCGGGCGACTCTTCGCCGCGCGAGGCCTCGGCCAGCATGCCCTGCAGCACGTCGAGGGTCTGGCTGAGGGCGTCGAGCAGCTCCGGCCCCAGCGGCGTCTTGCCCAGGCGCAGCGCGTCGAGCAGATCTTCGGCGCGGTGCGCGAGGCGCGAGATGGCCTCCAGCCCGAACATCGCCGAGAGGCCCTTGAGCGAGTGTGCGGCGCGGAAGACGGCGTTGAGCCGATCGGGGTCGGGGTCGCTGGCGCCGGCCTCCTCGAGCACCAGCAGCTCGCGCCCCAGCACCTCGAGGATCTCGTTCGCCTCGGCGATGAACTCGGTGAGCGCTTTGGGGGCGGCCATGGCGCCTCAGAGCTTCAGGTAGCGGCGCGCCAATTCGCAGAGCTGCTCGGGCGCGAACGGCTTGACCACGTACTCGTTGGCCCCCAGTTGCAGCCCGCGATCACGGTCCTGCTCGCGGCCCTCGGTGGTGACCACGAAGAGCGGCGTGTCGCGGTAGTGCGGGTTCTTCTTGACGAAGTTGATCAGCTCGAGCCCGTTGATGTCGGGCATGTTGATGTCGGTGATGATCAGCTCGAAGCGGTGCCGCGGCAGCACCTTGAGCGCGTCGAAGCCGCTGACCGCGGTGTGCACTTCGACGGTCTCGAGCGTCTCGAGCGCGGCCCGCAGCAGCTCTCGGGTGGCACCGGAATCCTCGACGATGAGGACCTTGCGAAGGGTCGACACGGGCGCAGACCCTAGCACGCCGCTCACGGCGAGAAGACGGCGACCGCACCCTGGAAGTGAGGGGCGAAGGCGCGATCGACCAGTTCGTCGCGCGTCTGGGCCACCGGCTTCGGGAGGGCCGGGAACGCGAGCGCGACCGAGCCCACCCCGGCTTTGGTGAGCATCGACGCGGCCTGGGTGAGCGCGTGCTCGAGCCCCAGGGCGGTGACGGAGGTGGAGCGCCCCAGCCCGACGGAGAAGACCTTCTTCGCGGGCACGCGGCCGTCGGTGGGCACCAGCAGCTTGTCGCCCGGCGCGCCGACGAAGAAGCCCGAGAGCATCACCTTCGAGAGCGCCCCGCACAGCCGCCAGTCGAGGAAGCCGGTCGCGCCGGACAGCGGCCGTTCGTCTTCGGTGACGAAGCAGCACAGCGCCTCGATGCCGGACAACGAGTCGAGGGCGTCGAGGCCGGCGGTGAGCTGCTGCGGCTTCACGCCTTGTTGACCGTCCCGGCGATGCGATCGAGCAGGCCGTTGATGAAGGAGCTCGAGGCCTCGTTGCCGAACGTCTTGGCGAGCTCGACGGCCTCGTTGATGGTCACCTTGCGCGGGATCTCCGGCAGGTGCTTGAGCTCGTAGACGCCGATGCGCAGCACGTTGCGGTCGATGCGCTGCATGCGATCGAGGCGCCAGTTGTGCGAGTGCTCTTCGATCATCTTGTCGATGTCGGCGAGGTGGGCCTGCACGCCGTCGATGAGGGTGCGGGCGAAGGAGTCGGCGGCGGGATCGCGAGGACCCTCGTCGTCGTGCGCGGTCCACGCGGCGTCGAGCGCGCCCTGGGGGCCAAGCTTGGCGTCGTTTTCGAGCTGGTAGAGCGCCTGCAACGCACGCTCACGGCCGAGACGTCGGGCGCCCACTCACTTCACTCCCATGGTGGTGTACAGATTGACCATCTCGATGCAGGCCACGGCGGCCTCGGCACCCTTGTTGCCGGCCTTCACGCCCGCGCGGTCGACGGCCTGCTCGACGGTGTCGGTGGTGAGCACGCCGAAGGTCACGGCGCAGTCGGCGTTGAGGGAGATCTGCCCGATGCCCTTGCTGACCTCGCCGCTGACGTACTCGAAGTGCGGGGTGCCGCCGCGGATCACGCAGCCCAGGGCGATCACCCCGGCGTACTTGCCGGACTGGGCGACGCGGCGGGTGAGACCCGAGAGCTCCCAGGTGCCGGGGCAGCGGTAGACGTCGATGTCGGCGTCAGCGACGCCATGGCGCACCAGCGCGTCGAGGGCGCCGGCGAGCAGCGGCTCGGTGATGAACGAGTTGAAGCGGCTCACGGTGATCGCGAACCGGCCTTTCGGCGAGACGAGGTTGCCTTCGAAGATGCGCGGCATGTCGGTCACCCTACTCCCAGGCGGATCTGCTCGACCACTTCGATTCCGTAGCGTTCCACGCCGATGATCTGGTTCGGCGTGTTGGTGAGCAGCTTGAGCTTCTGCACGCCGAGATCCTGGAGGATCTGAGCGCCGAGCCCCACTTCGCGCAGCCGGGCCTGCCCGTCCACCACGGACTTCTCGTTCGACGGCGCCTTCTTGCTGAGCGCGTCGAGGCCGGCGATGTGCTTCTGCAGCAGCACGATGACGCCGCGCTTCTCCTTCTTGATCTGATCGAAGGCCCGCTTGAGCGAGCCGTCGCCGGTCATGCTGTCCAGCAGGTCGGCCAGCGGGGTGGCGCGGTGCACGCGGGTGAGCACCGGCTTCTTGCCGGCCACGTCGCCGAGCACCAGCGCGAGGTGCACCGCGGGGTCGACGTCGGTGGAGTACGCGTAGGCGGTGAACTCGCCCCACGGGTCGCGACGCACGGTGGTCTCGCCGATGCGGCGCACCAGGCGCTCGTGCGAGAGCCGGTAGGTGATGAGGTCGGCGATCGCCAGCAGGGTGAGCTTGTGCTTCTTCGCGAAGCGCACCAACTGGGGGCGGCGGGCCATGGTGCCGTCGTCGTTCATCACCTCGCAGATGACGCCCGAGGGGCTGAAGCCGGCGAGGCGCGCGAGATCGACCGACGCCTCGGTGTGGCCGGGGCGCACCAGCACACCGCCGTCGCGCGCGCGCAGCGGGAAGACGTGGCCGGGGCGGGAGAGCTCGGCGGGCAGCGCGCCGTCGCGGATCGCCGTCTTGATGGTGTGGGCGCGATCGTGCGCCGAGATGCCGGTGCTGACCCCGTGCGCCGCTTCGATCGACACCGTGAAGGCGGTCTGCCGCGGCGAGGTGTTGTCGGTGACCATCAGCGGCAGGTTGAGCCGGTTGACCGCCTCTTCGGTCAACGAGAGGCACACCAGGCCGCGGCCTTCGCGCGCCATGAAGTTGATGGCCTGCGGGGTGACCATCTCGGCCGCCATCACGAGGTCGCCTTCGTTCTCACGATCTTCGTCGTCGGTGAGGATGACCATCTTGCCCTTGCGGATGTCGGCGATGGCCTTCTGCACCAGGGCGATGCTGCGCTTCTCGGACGGGGGGGTCGGCATGACGCGGCTCTCTTGTCGCTAAGCGTCATGGCGTGCAACACGGAAAGGACGACCCACCGGCAAGATGGCCGAGGCCCGGGGCCTGCCTCATGATGGGCGGGTGACGCGCAGGCAACGAAACTCCGGGTGGCTGGCGCTGGTGGTCGCCGTGGTGTTCGGCCAGTCGCTCGCCTTCGGCTTCGTGTGGGACGACCTCCTGCTCATCGCGGGCAACACGCACCTGAGCGGCCCCGGCGCGTTCACCCGCGCGCTGACGTCGGAGTTCTGGGACTCGTCGGTGACCCAGTACGGCATCGCCGGCTACTGGCGCCCGGTGCCCAAGCTGTCGCACGCGCTGCTGACCGCGCTGGGCGGTGGGGCGCTGCCGTTTCACCTGCTCAACGTGGTGCTCCACCTCGCGGCGTGCCTGCTGGCGATGGAGTGGCTGCGCCGGCGCCTGAGCACCGAGGGCTTCTCGGCCGAGCTCAGTGAGGCGGGCGCGCTGGCGGGGGCGCTGCTGTTTGCCGTGCACCCTTCGCGCTTCGAGACGGTGGGCTGGGTCTCGTGCTCGGCGGAGCTGTTCTTCGCCTGCTTCACGCTCAGCGGCCTGCTGTTGGTGGATCACCCGCGTTGGAAGTGGCTCGGCTTCGGCGCGTTCGCGCTGGCGATGTCGAGCAAGGAGACGGCGGTGCTGCTGCCGGTCCTGCTGCTGGTCGACGCGCTGTGGGCGCGACGGCTCAAGGAGCGCGCAGGGGTGATCGCCGGGACCGCGGCGGCGCTGGCGACGGTGATCGTGGTGCGCGCGGCGCTGAAGATCGGCCTGCCGACGCTCACCGACCCCGCGTCGTTCATGCAGCGCGTCGCGCGTTCGCTCGCGGCCTTCGCCAGCTACCACCAGCGCACGCTGGTCCCCACCGAGGCCACGTTGATCGCCTCGGAGGTGGAGCAGCTCGACTACGGGCTGTTCGAGCTCCCGGCGACGTGGATCGCGGCGGGCGCGGCGCTGGCGCTCGGTTGGGTGACGCTGGGGCTGGTGTCGTTGAAGCGACCGGCGTGGCGGCCGTGGGTCGGCGACTTCCTCTGGTGGCTGCTGTTGCTCGCGCCGGTGCTGCAGCTCGTCGCGGTGCGCAACCCGACCCTGGTCAGTGATCGCTACCTCTATCTCCCGCTGCTGGGGGCGTGCGCCGCCGTGGCGAGGCTCACCGCGCTGGTGCCCACCCGCGCGGTGAAGCTGGCGACGACCGGCGTGCTGCTCGCCTTCGCGATGCTGGTGCTGCTCGCCCTGCCCTCGCTGCGCGACAACCTCGGGCTCTTCGCCCGCGAGTACACGCTGCACCCCGACGACAGCATCACCATCGACGCGTACACCCGCGAGCTGGCGGCGGCGGGCCAGACGCGACGGCGGGCCGCGGTGCTCGAGCAGGTGATGGCCCGCCGCACCGACCCACGGCGGATCGCGACGTTCACGCTGGCCCTCGCGGAGGCGAAGGCGGCCACCCTGCGCGACAGCCAGCGCGACGAGCTGGCGAGCTTGTGTGCCTTCTTCGAGGCGCTGCCGACGTCGGCGCCGCCTACCGAGCTGCGGGTGGGCGCACAGGCGTGGCCCACGCCGCCGCCGGAGCGGATCCGCAAGTACCTCCAGGGCAGCTACGGCGAGGGCGTCGAGCTGACGATGATCGACCTGCGCGCCCGCACCGGGAAGCTCGAGGCCGCCGCCTCGCTCGCGGCGAAGCGACGGGCGCGGGTGCCCTCGACCGCCAACGCGCTGGTGCTGGCGCGCACGCTGGCGATCGCCGAGCGGTGGAGCGACGCCGCGGCGGTGCTGGCGCCGCTGGGGCCGAACCCGCTCGCGCCGCTCGTGGCGCAGGGCGCGGCATTGAGCGGAGTCGGCGACGAGCTCCAGCGGGTGATGCTGCTCAACCAGCTCGGCGCGCCGGGTCGTGCGCGTGAGGTGCTCGCCCCGCTCGTGACGACGCGAGGCCTCGAGACCGCCGTGTTCCGCGCGCGGGTGCAGACCGAGCTGACCGATCACGACTTCGACGCCGCGCGGGGGCTGGTGGAAGAGGCGCTGCGGGCGCAGCCTGGCAACCCGGAGTTCCTCACCGCGCAGGCCGCGGTCGAGGCGCAGGCCGCGGCGTGGAGCGCGCAGTTGGAAGAAGAGCTGGCCGAGTAGTCAGCGGCCCAGCGTGCGGCGCACCTTCGACAACGAGCGGTACACCAGCGACTTGCCGAGATCGCGCCACTCGCTGTGCCCCACCGGCTTCGGCTTGAGCCCGGCGCCGCGCAGCTTGTGGTTGAGCACCATCGCCTTCGACATCGCGACCGTCTCGCGGGTGTTGAAGATGATCGACAACGAGACTGAGACGTCATCGGGGCCGTTCTTCACGTGGTGGCCGGCCATGAAGGGAATGTGCACCGCCTGCCCGGGCGAGAAGTCGAACGCGGTGCCCAGCGACTCCGACTCGGGGCGGTACTTCGGCCGCACCCCGCTCTGCGCCATGAAGCCCTCGGACTCTTCGGCGGTCACCACGCGCTCGTCCCACATGGGGAAGACCGACACCGTCTTGCGCCCTCGGAACTGCATCAAGAAGGTCGAGTAGCGATCGATGTGGAACGGGGTGAGCGAGTTGGGCGAGGCGATGAAGAGGTACAGCATGGGGTCCGACGGCGCCGCGCCTACGCCCCGGCGCTTCATCAGCGTGCTCACGTCGTCGATCAGCTGGCGGTACAGCTCCTTGAACGACGCGTCGGTCTCGGGCTGGCGCACCATGACGTACGAGTCGGAGGTGCGGATGCGCTCGATGGTCTCTTCGATGGTCAGCCCGTTGCGGCGGTCGAGGTGGGCGCGATCGAAGTCGTCGGACTTGTCGAGCTTGCCGCTCGAATAGAAGACCTGCGCGGGTGGCAGCGCGGGGATGGCGCGGCCCAGGTTCTCGAGCGAAAGCGCCGGGTGGCCCATCAGCTTGTGAGTGAAGGTGAAGGCCTCGCGATCGAGCGAGCCGAAATCCGGGGTCTCTTCGAAGCAGGTCAGCATGGCGCCGAACGGTACACTCACTTCGCCAGTGACAACACGTGGGTTGGCCACAACGTCAGGCCGCGCGGGTCACCGTCGAATGACGCGGCGTAGGTCGCCAGCCGGGTGCCGCCGTCGAGCACGCCGGGGACGCGCAGCGGGTCGCCGATCAACACCTCGACGCCGCGCTGCACCTGTCGCGCGAGCCAGGGCAGCAGCCGCGCCGCCAGCGCCGGCTCGTAGCAGGTGTCCCCCACGAGGATGAGGTCCACCTCGACGTCGGCGCCGATCAGATCGTCGGTGGTGGTGGTGACCGCGACGCCGTTGGCTTCGGCGTTCCGTCGCGCGTACTTCGCGGCGAGCGGGTCGAGATCGGCGCAGTGCACCTGCGCCCCGCCCCGCGCGGCGGCGAGGCCTTCGATGGCGCAGCCGCTCCCGAAGTCGAGCACGCGCCGGCCTTGCACCCGCGACGGGTGATCGAGCAGGAAGCGCGCGAGCGCCTGCCCGCCCGGCCACGCGAAGGCCCAGTACGGCATCGACAACGCCTCGGGATCTTGCGCGTGCCACGACGGCGCGTCGGGCGGGAGCAGCCACAGCCGCAGCTCAGGGGCGAGAAAGGGCTGCAGCAGCCGCAGCTCAGCTTCCAGCGTCATCGCTCAGGCCAGGCCGGCGGCCTTGAGCTGCTCGACCGTCAACCCGCCGCGGCCGCCCATCATGCGGGCGACGTACTTGCCGATGATGTCGGCCTCGAGGTTCACCCTCGCGCCGACCTGCTTCTTCCCCAGCGAGGTGCGCTGCTGCGTCTCGGGGATCAACATCACCGCGAACCGATCGGCCGTCGCTTCGATCAGCGTCAACGACACGCCGTCGATGCACACCGAGCCCTTCTCGACGAAGAACGGGGCGATCTCCGAGGGCAGCGAGAAGCGCATCACCCACGAGCCGCCGTCGGGCCGCGTCTCGAGCACCGTGCCCACCGCGTCGACGTGGCCCTGCACCCAGTGGCCGCCGAGGCGATCGCCGACCTGCAGCGCGCGCTCGAGGTTGACGCGGGTGCCGGGCGCCCAGGTGCCCAGCGTGGTGCGCCGCAGCGTCTCGGGCGCGGCCTGCACCTTGAAACTGTGGCCGCGGAACTCGACCACCGTGAGACAGATGCCGTCACAGGCGATCGACTCACCGAGCTGGAAGTCGCCGTAGGTGGAGGCGATCCACAGGTCGGTGACCGGCCCGGGGGTGACGCGCTCGATGGTGCCGAGGTCGGTGACGAGGCCGGTGAACATGGGTCACTTCTTCTTCGCGGGCTTCCTGGCCTTCGCCGCCGGCTTCTTCGCGGGCGCCTTCACGCCTTCGATCGCCTCGAGGAACTCGACGATGCGGCTGTCGGCCTTGCGGAGCCGGCGCGAGAGCATGCGGCAGATGTTCTGCAGGATGATCACGTAGGCGAAGTTGTCCGACTTGTAGAGGTTCCACAGGTCGAGGTTGGTCAGCGAGTAGGTGACCGCCTTCTTGCGCACCACGCAGGTCGCGCTGCGCGGCTGGAGCTCGACGAGCGTCATCTCGCCGAAGCACTCGCCGGGCCCGAGCTTCACGATGCTCTGGTTGTTGCCGCGAGACGAGCGGCGCAACACTTCGACCTCACCCTCGCGGATGACGTACAGCGTGCGGCCGAGCTCGCCTTCGTTGCAGATGTGTTCGCCGACGTCCCACCGCCGCTCCTCGAGGAACTCGAAGAGGATGTCGAGGCTGGGCCCCTTGAGATCGTGGAAGACAGGGACGCTGCGGAGGAACGTGGCGATCGACGCGTCGCGCTTGGTGATCATGGCGGCGGACGCAATCACTTCGCCTGCGGGAGCGCCAGTCCGTTTTCGGGCGGGCGCTCCCCGATCGATCGAGTCACTCCTTGTCGGCGTCGGCCTCTTCGATCGCGCGATCGGCCTCGGCGTTGGCCTTCTCGATCTCGGCGTCGGCAGCGGCGGCGGCCTGCTCGGCCTTCGCGTCAGCCTCGGCCTTCGCCTGGGTGGCGGCGGCCTGCGCCTCGGCCTTCTTCTGCTCGGCGGCGGCGTGCGCGGTGGCGCGCTTGAGCTCGGCCTTCGCCTTCGCCGCCTCGGCCTTCGAGGCCGGGTCCTTCTTCGTCTTCGCCTCGGCGTCGGCCTTCGCGGCGTTCTCCTTCGCCGCGGCGACCTTCTTCGCCCACTCGTCCTTCACCGTGGACACCAGGCCCTTGTTGGCGGCCCTGGTCGACTCGACCTTCGCCTTCGCGGCGGCCTTCGCGGCGTCAGCCTTCTCGCCCGCGGCCTTCTTGCGCTCCTCGGCGCGCGACTTCGCGGCCTTCTTCTTCTCGTCGCGGCCGGCCTTGTCGTCCTTCTTCTCTTCCTTCTTTTCGTCCTTCTTCTCTTCGCGCTCGGCCTTCTTCTCTTCCTTCTTCTCCTTGCCGGGGGCGTTCGGCGGCGGGCCACCCTGAGCGAAGGCGGCGAAGGACAACGAGGCAGACAGCAGGAGAACGGACAGGCGCATGGAGGCTCCGGGGGACTGCGAGGAGCGCGCAGCCAATCACGAAGCGTCGAACAGGCGCAGAGCGTTCTGGCCCAGCAGGCCCGCTTCAACGTCGTCGGAGAACTTCATCTTCACCAAATGCCGCAGCTCGCGGTCCCACGCGTAGGGGAGGTTCGGGAAGTCGGTGCCGTAGAGGATGCGCTCGGGGCGGACCTCGAAGATGCGGCGCGGCACGTCGATGGGGAAGTAGCCGGCGGCGATCATCGTGGTGTCGAGCCACAACGAGTCGTGGCGCTCCAGCAGCCGCGCGTAGCCGTCGAACTCGTCGGCGCCGAGGTGCGGAACGCAGAGCTTCAGCTTCGGGTGCGCGGTGAGCACGCGCTCGACACGCTCGGCGCCGCACAGCGCGTAGACGTCGCACTTGTACGCGGGCGAGGCCGGCTCGCGACCGGCGTGCATCACCAGCGGCACGTTGGCCTCGACGCAGGCCTCGTAGATCTCGTGCAGCTCGGGCGCGTCGGGGGCGAAGCACTGCACGTGGCAGTGCAGCTTCACGCCCTTGAGCCCCTTCGCGAACGCGTCGCGCAGCACGTCGCGCGCGCCCGGCTCACCGGGGAGCACGGTGGCGAGCCCGATGATGCGCGGGTCTCGGGCGGCGAGCTCGGCGACGTAGTCGTTGAGCACGCGCGCCATGCCCGGCTTGTGTGAGTAGTGCAGCGCGACGATCTTCGAGACCCCACGCGAGAAGAGGAAGTCGAGCGTCTCGGGCGTCTTGAGCTTGTAGCGAATGGGCCAGCCGTGGGTGTCGAACCACCGCCACACCGACTCGAAGACGCGATCGGGGAAGAGGTGCACGTGCGCGTCGACCACCGGCGGCAGCGAGACCGGGAGCCGGGGGCCCTCTTCGTCGTTCAGCGCCGGAAGCGGCAACGACATGCCCCGGGCGGCGAGCGGCGCGGCGACGCAACAGAGCGGGCCTTCGAGCGAGTCCGTCAGCATCAGGCCGACTTAGTACGGGACCTACCCGCCGCGGCGGTGCATCTCGAGGTGCGGTTCCTGGCGGAGCTCGTCGAGCGTGCGTGACGGCCCGCGCAGCGCCTGGAGCGCGGCTCGATCTTCCGCGCCGCGATCTCGCCGGCGCGACCACACCGCCGCGAGGGCGCGCTCGATCGCCTCGTCACTGGCGCCGCTGCGCAGCAACGCCCGCACGTCGGTGCCGCGCGACGCGTAGAGACAGGTGAGCAGCTGCCCGTCAGCGGTGAGCCGCGCGCGATCGCACGCGCCGCAGAACGGCTGAGTGGTACTGGCGATGATCCCGAACACCTGCCCGTCGGGCAGCATGAAGCGCTCGGCCGGGGCGCTGTCACGACCGGCGAGCGGCACGGGCGCCGCGCCGAAGTGGGCGGTGAGGCGGCCCAGCAGTTCGGCGCGCGGCACCACCTTCGACCGGTCCCACCTCGTCGCGCCGCCCACGTCCATGTACTCGATGAAGCGCAGCTCGGCGCCGCGCGCGCCCGCGAAGGCCAGCAGCGCCGGCACCTCGTCGTCGTTCACGCCACGCATCAGCACGGTGTCGAGCTTCAGGCGCGCGAAGCCCTGCCCCGCCGCGGCCTCGAGCCCGGCGAGCACCTGCGCGTGTTGATCGCGTCGGGAGATGGCGAAGAAGCGCTCGGGCCGCAGCGTGTCGAGGCTCACCGTGAGCGTGCGCAGCCCCGCGTCTCGCAGCGCCTTCGCGTGCGCCGCGAGCAGCACGCCGTTGGTGGTCAGCGCCAGCTCGTCCAGCGGCAGTTCGGCCAGCATCGCGATCAACGTCGGCAGCTCGCGCCGCACCAACGGCTCACCACCGGTCAGCCGAACCCGCTTGACGCCCAGCGACAGGAAGCGCCGCGTCACGCGGGTGAGTTCCTCGAAGTCGAGCAGCTGGGGGTTGGGGAGCCAGTCGTAGCTGGCCTCGGGCATGCAGTACGCGCAGCGCAGGTTGCACCGGTCGGTCACCGACAACCGGAGGCTACGAAGAGGGCGGTGGAGCGCGTCGACCGGCACGCTGAAGGAGAGCCAACCGCCTCATTTCTCGATTCCGGGTCTGCCTCAACCGGTCGGAAGCACGCATCTATTCGTGCCGCGAATCGAATTTGGAAGCTGCGGCTCTCAGCGAGGTCGCCCCTGATTTCCAGCAAGCCAGAGGTCCCCATGTTCAAGGTTTTCGGCGCCATCGCGCTGCTCATCGCCGTGCCCGCGTTCGCGCAAGATCCGTTCATCAGCGCAGATGACGCGCTCAAGCTCGTGGGCAAAGACGGGGTGCGCTTCGTCGCCTCCGACGCCGAGAAGGAGTTCGAGAAGGGCCACCTCCCCGGCGCGGTGGAGTCGTTCGCGCACGATCTCCAGCTCCTCGACGACGTGCGCAAGTGCAAGGGCCTGCCGATGTGCGAGGCGGCGGCGTACGAGTACATCGGCAAGACCCTGGGCATCGACGCGGCGACGCAGGTGGTCGTCTACGACGCGGGCATGGGCGTCAACGCGAGCGGCGACTGGTTCTTCCTCACGCTCTACGGCCACAAGAACGTGAAGATCCTCGATGGCGGGCTCGCCGCGTGGAAGGCGAAGGGCGGCGCGCTCGAAGAAGGCAAAGGCAAGGCGCCGGCGGCGAAGTCGTTCAAGGGCGAGGTGCAGTGGCAGATGATCGCCTCGCGCGCCGACGTCGAGGCGGTGGTGAAGGACCCGAGCAAGGCGCTGCTGCTCGACTCGCGCCACAAGCTCGAGGAGTACACCGGCAAGGAGCTGCTCGCGGGCCTGTCAGCGCCCGGCAAGGAGATCACCGTCGCGCGCGGCGGCTTCATTCCCGGCGCGGTCTTCTCCCCGTGGACCAAGTACGCGGGCAACAAGGACGCCGAGGCCGGCAAGCCGACGCTGAAGGACGCGAAGGACATTCAGAAGCAGCTCGAGAAGCTGAAGAAGAATGGCTACGACCCCGCGAAGCCGGTCATCGCCTACTGCCACGTGGGCCTGGGCCGCGGCTCGTTCCAGTACCTCGCGCTGCTGAAGGCCGGCCACACCAACTCGAAGGTCTACGTCGGCGGCTGGAGCGAGTGGGGCAACACCCCTGAGCTCCCGCTCGGCACGCAGCAGTGAGGGCCTGACGATGGTGCCCGCGCTCACAGGGTTGTTGACCGGCATGGCCTTCGGGGTCGTGCTCTACAAAGTGGGCGCGAGTCGCTTCTCGCGCGTCATCGGCATGCTGACCTTCCGCGACACGAAGGTCATGAAGTTCGCCTTCACCGCCATCGCCACCACCTCGACGCTCTACGGTCTGGCGGCGGTGCTGGGCTTCGCCGAGCCGCTGAACCTCGTGCCGCGCGTGATGCCCTTCCTCGGGTGGGCGCACGTGCTGGGGGGCGTCATCTTCGGCGTGGCGATGGGCACCACCGGCACCTGCCCCGGCACGTGCGTGGCGAAGGCCGGCGGGCGCGGCGGTGACAAGAAGTTCGCGACCGCGTTCTCGATGCTGGGGCTGGTGCTCGGCATCCTCATCTATGCCGTGGTGAAGACCCCGCTCACCGACGCGGGCGTCATCGCCACCAACCAGAAGCCGATCACGCTGCACGGCCTGCTCGGGCTGCCGTACGGGGTGGTGGCGCTGGTGTGGGGCGCGCTGTTCTACGTCATCGCGGTGGTGCTCAATCGGGTCACGCCCGAGGCGACCTACCCGTCGTCGCACCCGCGCCGCACGCTGCTCGATTTCGTGCGCGGCGAGTGGAGCTGGCTGGCGGGCGGCGTGGTGGGCGGCCTGGTGATCGTCGCGGCCACCATGCAGGGCGGCTACCTCGGCTTCTCGGGCGCGGTGCTCGCCTTCGTGGGCAGCCTCGCGCACCTCGTCGGCCACCCGCTCGAGCTGGTGCCGAAGATCACCGACGACATCGTGTGGCGCGCGCTGCTGATCGTCGGCGTGTTCCCCGGCGCGCTGCTGGCCCGCGCGTTCTCATACCCCTCGGAGGCGGCGGCGCACACCACCCTCAAGCCCACCTTCAGCGCGGCGGCGTCGGCGAAGTCACTGCTGGGCGGCACCGGCCTGGCGCTGGGGGCGATGATTGGCGGCGGCTGCACCACCGGCGCCTTCATCGCCGCGTGGCCGACGCTCTCGGTGGGCAGCCTGGCGATGGGCGCCACCTTCTTCCTGGTCTCGGCGATCACCAGCAGCACGTTGATCGCCACCCGGCAGCTCGACTTCACGAAGGCCCAGCGCGTGGGCGACGAGGTCTACGACTGATGACCCGCTCGATGCGTCTCATGTTCCTGCTGTTGATCGCCGCGCTGGCCACGGGCGTCGTCTCGCTGCGCGTGAAGAACGACGCGCTGGCCGCCAGCCAGAAGACCGAGGCCACGCCATGAAGCGCTTCGAGACCGCGCTCTACGTCGCGGCGCTGGCGATCCTCGGGGCGCTGCTGCTCGCCGAAGGTCGCCGCAGCACCGAGCTGCTCGCGCACCAGGCGATCAGCCCGAAGGAGCTGTACCGCCAGCTCGGCAACCCGCAGGTGAAGCTGCAGATCGTCGATCTCCGCGCGTACGACGACGATCACTTCATCGACACGCACATCCCCGGCGCGATCCCCCTGCCCGACTGCGACGACGAGAAGGCGCCGGCCAGCTCGCGCGATCGCGTGTACCCCTACGTGAGCACCATCATCGTCACCGACTCGGGCGACGTGGCTGCGTTCGAGAAGTGCCGCGCGCGCTTCGGCCAGGCCCGGCTGCTCGAGGGCGGCATGGAAGGGTGGAGCGACGCCAACCTCCCGGAAGACACCGGCGAGTACTCGCCTCCGAAGAACGCCGCGGGCGGCGGCTGCCTCTAACCACTTCGCCTCTCGAAGAAGGAGTGACCCGTGTCGATCTCGCGCCGTGATGCGCTGAAGAATCTGCTCGTCGGCTCGGTGGCCGCCGGCGTCACCGCGAAGGCCGCCACGCCCGAGGTGAAGGCGCCGGTGCGCGTGGATGATCCGCGGCAGGGGTACCCCGACCCGCAGACCACCGAAGACTTCTACCGCGCGGAGTTCAACGCGGTGCGCGGCAACCCCGACGAGCGCGGCTTCGCGTACCACTGCGTCAACTGCCAGGGGAACTGCGCCTTCGAGGTGTGGACCGAGAAGGGCAAGGTGACGCGCGAGAACCAGTCGGCGCGCTACCCGTCGCTGGCGCCGAACCTCCCCGACGCCAACCCGCGCGGGTGCAACAAGGGCAGCCAGCACAGCCAGACGATGTACGAGGCCGATCGCCTGCTGTACCCGATGAAGCGCGTCGGCGAGCGCGGCAGCGGCCAGTGGAAGCGCATCTCGTGGGACGAGGCGATCACCGAGGTGGCGACGCACCTCCACGACGGGCTGGTCGAGAAGGGCCCGGCGTCGAACTACATCCACATCGGGGCGGGCGTGCTGACCGAGGCGCGCGCGGCGTCGATCAAGCGGCTGGGCGCGTTGCTCGGCGCGGTGCGGCCGTACATCGCCAGCTACGTGGGCGACATGTTCCCCGGCGTCAGCGTGGTCTACGGGGAGGGGAACATCGGCTGCACGTACGACTTCGTCTTCACCACCAACGTCGCCGTGTTCTGGGGCTGCAACCCGAACACCTCGCGCATCCCCGACGCGCACTACCTGTGGGAAGGCAAGTACAACGGCTCGAAGATCATCGTCATCACGCCGGAGTTCAACTCGACGGCGATCCACGCCGATCTCTGGGTGCCGCTGAAGGCCGGCTACGACGGGCACCTCGCGCTCTCGATCATCAACCGCGTCATCGCGCGCAAGCTCTACAAGCCCGAGTTCCTCAAGGAGTACACCGACCTCCCCCTGCTGGTGCGCACCGACACCAAAGAACTGGTGCGCCTGGCCGACGTGGACACCAGCGCGAAGGACTTCGACGCCCACTCGAAGGACGTCTTCGCGAAGCACGAGCACGAGTGCTTCCTCGCCTTCAACACCAGGACGAAGAAGTTCACCGTCATGCCCGGCAGTGAAGGCAGCGCCGTCGAGACGCTGCGCCTGGAAGACACCGACTGGGACCTCGACCCCGCGCTCAACGGCCGGTGGACGCTCACCCTGAAGGACGGGAAGAAGGTGAAGGTCACCACCGCCTTCGAGCTCTTCAAGGCCGAGGTCGCCGCCTTCGCGCCCGAGAAGGTGCAGAAGCTGACCGGCGTGCACCCCCGCATCGTCGACGAGCTGGCGACCGACCTCACGCAGGCGAAGGTGAGCCTGGTGACGATGGGCTTCGCCGTCGGCAAACACTTCAACGGCATGCTCTCGCAGCGCGCCATCGCCTCGCTCACCGCCTTCTGCGGGAAGTTGGGGCCGCAGGGCGGGCTCAACACCGAGAACGAGTGGAACATCTCCGGCCTCGAGGGGCTGTCGGGCTTCCAGGGCAAGTACACGCACCGCTTCGCGTCGGGCTTCGTCAGCGAGTTCATCCTCGGTGACGGCATGAACAGCGCCGACACGCTCTATTCCGACGAAGACATCAAGCGCGGCACCGGCGACTCGAAGGACGAGTACCGCGCGAAGGTCAACGCGCTGCTCGAGAAGGGGAAGAACGACGCCGGCTACAAGGAAGGCAAGCCGTACTGGACCACCGTCGAGAACTTCCTGATGTTCGCCGACTCGCGGTTCCGCCGGAACAAGGGCCACTACCAGAAGGCCTTCCTCGAAAAGGCGAAGTTCATCGCGTACGGCGACGTGCGGGTGAACGACATGGCGGTGTTCGCCGACGTGCTGCTGCCGTGCAAGACGCCCTACGAGAGCTGGGATCTCCGCACCAACCCCGGCTACCACCGCTACGCCAACCTCGCGTACCCGCCGCCCAACCTGAAGCCGGTCGGTGAGTCGAAGAGCGAGTGGGAGATCGCCACGCTGATCGTCGAGAAGCTCGAGGCGATCGCCAGGGCGCGCCACAAGGCCACCGGCGACGAGAAGCAGATCCGCATCGCCGACAAGACGCACACCCAGGAAGGCGAACGCCGGCTCGACGAGCTGGTGCAGGAGTTCACCAGGGGCGGCACGCTGCGCACCGACAAGCACGCCGTCGAGTACGCGCTGGAGCACGTCGAGCAGTTCAAGCCCAACGACACGAAGAGCCTCTACGAGCGCGGCGGTTTCCTGCAGCTCAACGAGAAGGCCGGCAAGAGCTCCCCGCTCTACAAAGACCGGCCGTACAACACGTTCGAGAACCAGCTCTTCCTGCACCAGCGCTTCGAGACGCTCACCGGCCGGCTCACCTTCTACGTCGACCACCCGCTGTGGATCGCCGCGAACGCGAACGTGCCGACCGCGAAGCAGCCCATTCGCCCCAGCCGGCACCCCTTCGTGTTGATGACGCCGCACGCGCGCTGGTCGATCCACAGCACGTACAAGACCTCGCCCATCCTGCTGCGGCTGCAGCGCGGCAAGCCCTGCGTGAGCATCAACCCCGAGGTCGCGAAGGCGCGCGGCATCAAAGATGGCGACGACATCCGCATGTTCAACGAGCTGGGGGAGGTGCGCCTGATGTGCAAGCTGTCGCCGGTGGTGCCGCCCGACGCGCTGGTGCTGGAGCACGGCTGGGAGCCGTTCATGTACGACCAGAAGAAGGGTCACAACCTGCTGGTGGGCGACATGCTCAACCTGCTGGAGCTGACCGACGGCTGGGGCCACCTCAAGTTCGGCACCAACTGGGACGGCAACCAGCACGCCTACGAGACCACCCTCGACATCGCGAAGGTCTGACCCATGAGCAAACGACAACTCGCGATGGTGATGGACCTCAACAAGTGCATCGGCTGCCAGACCTGCACCGTCGCCTGCAAGACGCAGTGGACCAACCGCAACGGTCGCGAAGGCATGTACTGGAACAACGTCGAGACCAAGCCCGGTGACGGCTTCCCGAAGAAGTGGGAAGCGCTGGGCGGCGGCTTCGACGAGGGCGGCAACCTGAAGGACGGCGTCGTGCCCTCGCGCTACTCCGACTACGGCGTGCCCTGGGACTACAACGGAGAGGAGATCCTCCGCGCGCAGGAGTTCAAGCCGCAGACCGACCCGAAGGCCGGCCCCAACTGGGACGAAGACGTCGGCGCGGGCGAGTTCCCCAACTCGTACTTCTTCTACCTCCCGCGCATCTGCAACCACTGCAGCAACCCGAGCTGTCTGGCGGCGTGCCCGCGCGAGGCGATCTTCAAGCGCGATCAAGACGGCATCGTGCTGGTCGACTTGAACCGCTGCGAAGGCAACCGCATGTGCATCGCGGCGTGCCCGTACAAGAAGATCTATTTCAACACCAAGCTCTCGAAGTCGGAGAAGTGCATCTTCTGTTTCCCCCGCATCGAGAAGGGCCTGCCGCCCGCGTGCGCCGAGCAGTGCGTCGGTCGCATCCGCTTCGTCGGGTACCTCGACGACGTCGAGGGCCAGGTGCACAAGCTGGTGCACCAGTGGAAGGTCGCCATCCCGCTCCACCCCGAGTACGGCACGCAGGCCAACGTCTATTACGTGCCGCCGATGACCGGCCCGCGGCGCTTCGACAAGGCCGGCAAGCCCATCGAGGGCAGCGAGCGCATTCCCACTCCGTACCTCGAGAGCCTGTTCGGCCCCGCGGTGCACGACGCGCTCAAGACGCTGCACGCCGAGCTCGACAAGAAGAAGGCCGGTCAGCACTCGGAGCTGCTCGACACCCTCATCGCCTACAAACACTCCGAGATGTTCCGCCTCGAGAAGCCGCGCCCCACCGGCTTCAAGCTCCCGGTGCTCAAGTGAAGCGCGCGCTCTTCGTGATGGTGGTGTCTTCGGTCGCCTTCGCCAACGAGGCGTTCTTCAAGGCCGAGGTGCTCGACGCGGTCGCGGCGACGAAGGCGCCGACCTCGCCCACCGACCCCGCGTGGAACCAGGTGCCCGGGCGCAGCTTCGGCATGAGCGCGCAGCGGTCGATTCACCTGCACGATCGCGCGGCCAACGCGGTGCTCACCCTGCCCCACGTCAACGAGTCGTTGCTGGTGAAGGCCATCGCCGGCGTCGACGGCCTCGCGGTGCGGCTCGAGTGGGGCGACCCGGCGCGCGAGGTGGTGCGTGAGGACGAGGTGAACGTGTTCGCCGACTCGGTGGCGATGGAGCTGCCGGTGAAGTTCGGCGCGGGCCTGCGCCTGCCGGCGATCAGCATGGGCGACGACGACGCCTTCGTGAACGTGACCTTGCTGCGCGCGACGCAGACCGGCGCCCTCGAGAGCCACTTCGTCGCCGCGGGCTTCGGCTCGCTGACGCGGCAGGCCCCCGCGCAGCTCAACACGCAGGCCCTCTCGTGGGACGAGACCAAGAAGCACTGGAGCGCGGTCTTCGTGGTGCCGTTGTCGGCGACGCAGGCGCTCACGCCGATCGCCTTCGCCACCTGGGACGGCGGCCGCAAGGAGCGCTCGGGCTACAAGCGCTTGTCGTCGTGGCACTTCGTGCGCCTGCCCGGGAAGCCGCTCGACGCGACGTACGTGAAGGAGGTCGCGTATGGCTACGGCCCGGCCGACCTGGGAGACGCGGCCCAGGGGCGCGCGCTCGCCGAGACGGTGTGCGTGGCCTGTCACGTGTTGCCGGGCAAGGCCTTCGCGCCGGTGGGCATCGCGCCCAACCTCGAGAACATCGGCGCCATCGCCACCGCGAGCTACCTGCGCGACTCGATCGTCTCGCCGAGCCTGGTCATCGTGCACGAGCCCAACCCCAACCAGCACTACACGCCCAGCGCGCCGCGCGATCGCAACGGCGCCGCGCCCAACGCCGACGCCTTCCGCTGGTCGAGCGTGGGGCCCGACGGGAAGCGCGTCTCGAAGATGCCGCCCTTCAACAACTTCACGCCCCAGCAGGTGGCCGACCTCGTCGCGTTCTTGAAGACGCTCGACGGTCAGCCGAAGGAGAACAACTGATGCGCCCCCTCGCCCTCGCCGCCCTGATGTGGAGTCGCTTCGTGCTCGCCGCCGAGCCCGGTGAAGAGGTCGAGCTCAGCTCGGCGCCGGTGACGTCGTTGTCCTGCGCGCAGAAGGCGGTGGAGACGGGGAAGCTCGATCTCCTCACCGCGTGCCCGCTCGAGCAGACCGCCACCGGCCTGGTGGTGTTCGACGTGGCCGAGATGGCGTTCTACCGGCTGGACAAGAAGACCATCCGCACCTCGGAGCTCGAGCGCGCCTACGGGGGCGGCTCGATCGACGTGACGGGCAAGGTGAAGCGCATCGACAGCAAGGACAAGGTCGCCGTGGTCGAGGTGACCGAGTTCCGAGTGACGCCCAAGCCGAAGCCGGGCGCCTTCAAGGGCTGTCTGTAAGGCGGTTACTTCCAGTTCGAGATGCTGCCGAGGTCGTGCACCTTGGTGAAGCCGGCCTTCTTGAGGATCTCCGCGGCCTGGTTGCTGCGGTGACCGCTGCGGCAGTACACGACGATGTCCTGGTCCTTCTTCGCGGTGAGCGTCGAGAGCTTCGCCTCGAGCTCCTGCACGGGGATGTTGGTGGCGCCGTCGAGGTGGCCGCCGCTGAACTCGCCGGGCGTGCGCACGTCGAGCAGCAGCGCCCCCTTCTTCGCGACCAGCTCGTGCGCGGCTTCACCGGTGACGGTGGGCGCGGCGCAGGCCGGGGCGAGGACGAGGGCGAATGAGGCGAGGAGGACGCGAGCGAACGTTTTCATGGTCGTTGAGAGCCGGCGAGGGGCGGTGAGGTTCATAGCCCAGTGACCGGGGTGCGGAGGTAGCGCCGGCCGTTGCTCTCGGGCGCGGGCAGCTCTCCGGCGGCGATGTTCACCTGCAGCGACGGGTAGAGCAGCCTCGGCGCCGACAGGGTGCGATCGCGCGCGGTGCGCTTCTCGACGAACTCGGCCTTCGAGATGCTCGCCGAGAGCTGCACGTTGTTCTTCTTCGCCGCGCCGACGGTGGTCGACGCCTTCCACTCGCGACCCCTGGGCGGGTAGTCGTGGCCGGTGAAGAGCCGCGTCGCGTCGGGCAGCGAGAACAGCCGCGCGGTGACGGCGTCGTAGAGCGCGGCTGCGTCCCCCTTCGGAAAGTCGCAGCGCCCCACACCCACGTCGTCGAGGAAGAGCGCGTCGCCGGTGAAGACCGCGTCATCGACCTTGAAGCTCATGCACGTCGGCGTGTGCCCCGGCGTGGGGATCGCCAGCAGCTCGAGGGTGCCCGCACGCAGCGTCTGATCAGGCGGCAGCAGCACGTCGAACTGGTGTCCATCGGCGGGGAAGTCGGGCCAGTTGAAGACGTTCTTGAAGTGCGCCTGCACCTCGGTGACGCGCGCGCTGACCGCCACCTTCGCCCCGAAGCGGTGCCGCAGCCAGTGGCCACCCGAGAGGTGATCGGCGTGCACGTGCGTCTCGAGCGAGTAGTGGAGCTTGAGCCCCTTCTCCTCGATGAAGCGCGCCACCTTGTCGAGCGACTCGGTCCACACCTTGCCGCTGCTCGGCTCGAAGTCGAGCACCGGGTCGATCACCACCGCGTCCTTCGTGGCCTCGTCGAACACCACGTAGGTCAGCGTGAAAGTGCGGTCGTCGAAGAAGGGTTCGATGTGCATGACGGGCTCCTTCACCAGGCCGACATGGGGCCGATGTCGCGCACTTCGTAGCCGGCCTGCTTCAACAGCGCGGCCGCCTGGGCGCTGCGACCACCACTGCGGCAGTAGACGACGACCGGACGCTTCGTCGGGCCGACCTCCGAGAGGCGGTGCGGGAGCTCCTGCACGGGGATGTTGAGCGCGTGAGGCACGTGCCCTTCGCGGTACTCCGCCTGGGTGCGGACATCGAGGAGGAGCGCGCCATCGGAGACGAGTTGACGGTGATGCGTCATGGGTTCTGCCTTTCGTTGGGTACTGCGGTTGAGCCACACACTGCGGAGCTTCTGAAGGGTCCCGAGGCCGAGGAGCGCGGGCGTCGCCACCACGCACACCGGGCACACGGCGCCGAAGGCTGCACCGACGACGCCGATCGCACCGACTGAGAGCCCCATGGTCAGGAGATCGGTTCCCGACGTGGAGGCCTTGCGGCTGTCGTGCAGGATTTCGGCGGGCGTCTTCGTCTTCATGGCCGACCGAGAGCCGGTGGGTCACGCGCAGGATTCAGGTGAACCCACCCCACCCGACCGGGGCTCTCAGCCGGCATGTTCGGGTTCGTCATCGGCCTCGTGATGGGCCTGGTCTTCGCGGTGCTCGGTGCGGGCGGCGGCATCATCGCGGTGCCGGTGCTGCTGCTCCTCTTCTCTCTGCCGCTGCGCGACGCGACCGGCGCCGGCCTGGCCATCGTCTTCGCCGCCGCGCTCACCTCGGCCATCGGTCACGCGCGCGCGAAGCGGGTGGACTGGCGGACGCTGGTGCTCCTCGGGCCGTCGACGATGCTCGGCGCGGTGCTGGGCGCGAAGCTCAACGCCCTGGTGCCGGAGCGGATCACCGCCGGCCTCTTCGCGCTGGTGCTGCTGACCGCCACCGCCTCGCTGTTCCGGAAGAAGAATGAGCAGGCCTCGCGGGCGCCGAAGTGGGTGCTGCTGGCGGCGGGGCTGGTGCTCGGCCTGCTGACCGGCTTCCTCGGCGTGGGCGGTGGCTTCCTGCTGGTGCCGGTGCTGGTGGGGCTGGCGATGTTGCCGCTCCATCGGGCGGTCGCGACGTCGGCGGCGCTCATCGCGCTCAGCAGCCTCGCGGGCGGCGTGACGGCGATGGTGACCAAGCCAGAGCTGATCGCCCTCGTGCTGCCGCTGGCCGGTGGCGCGGTGCTGGGCGCCGTGCTCGGCGTGCCGCTGGCGGGCAAGCTGCCTGAGAAGAAGGTGCGGGTCGGCTTCGCGGTGCTGTCGGTGACCGTGGCGGCCGGCATGGTCGTGAAGGCGCTGGGTTGACGACCACATTCCCTCTCCCCAGAAAGGGAGAGGGTCAGGGAGAGGGGAAGAATGAGCCTCGTCGCCGCACCCTTTCGAGGAACGCTGGAATGGGTCGTGCCCGCCGGCGCCGACGTCCTGCCGAACACCGTGCTCGCGTGGATCAGCGTGCCTGATCACTGCGCGCTGCGGCCGCTGATCACCCCACGAGGCGGTCGGCTCACCTGGCGCCTCGATCCCGACCTCGCCACCGTCGAGCCCGGCGATCCCGTCGCGCTCCTCGACCACGACGCCGAAGCGCTGACGCGCTGCCTCGCCCACGAACGAGCCGCCGCGCACTCACTCCTCACGCGACTCGAACAAGACGCACCTTCTCAGCTGCCGCGCTCACCACTCGCGACCACGCTGCTCGAGCCCGAGCGCCGCTCACTCGACGCCCGCATCACCCGGCTTCGCCATCTTGTGGACCAGTCGCTCGAGGCGCGCGCGCGTGCCTTCGGCATCTGAGAGCTCCACCGCCGGCTTCCCGAGCGGAAAGCCATCGGCGTCGACCAGCACCAGCGACGGGGTGTGGGTGATGCCGTAGCGCTCGAGCAGCGCCTCGTTCGTGTCGACGTCGATCTTCTCCACCACCAGCCCGGGGATCGACGCCTTCACGCGGTCGAGCACCTGCGCGGCCTCGAAGGCACGGCACGAGGCGCACCAGCTCGCCCAGAAATAGAGGAGCTTCACGTCACGCAAGGTGCGCGCTGGCTTCCGCAGGGGAACGCCACCGTCGACGGCGCCCGAGCGCGCAGGCGTCGCGAGGAGCAGTCCGATGAGAAGCCAGCGCACGGGCATGAGAGCCGCGCCCTGCCTGAAAGGTTCACACCGCTGGCACGTCCTCGACGACCCGCCCCCTGCACGAGCGCCATGGTACGGTCGGCGCGATGTCGTCGTCCCCGTCGGTCGCCTCAGGCGCGCACTCGGAGCCTCGCGCCATCGTCCGGGCCCCCGGCGGTGCCCTCTTCGAGCTGGCCCACGGAGCGCTGATCGGCCGCCTCCGCCGCTGTGAGCTCTTCCTCGACGACGCCCGCCTGTCAGAAGCGCACGCGCTCGTCAGTCTCCGGGGCGACGGGCTCCACCTGTTGCCGCTGCGCGGCCGGCTGATGGTCGACGGCGCGCCGGTGAACGAGGTGCGGCTGGCCTCAGGCGTGTGCGTTGAGCTGGCCCGGGGCGTCGCGCTCGAGGTGCTCGAGGTCGTCCTGCCCGAGAGCGTGCTGGCGCTGAGCCTCGATGGCGGCGCTCCGCTCGTCCTCGCGGGCACCGCCAGCCTCGTCGCCGAAGGCCCCCGCCTCTCACTGCGGAACGGGTGGGTGGCCGACGGGCTCGCGACGATCTGGAACACCGAAGGCCAGTGGCGCATCGCCCGGCCACCGGGTGGCCTCCCTGAGACGCTCCACGACGGACAGACGTGGACGCTGAACGGCGTGCGCGTCGAGGCCGTCTCGCTCCCCCTCGTCGACGCTGGCGTCGCCCCCACGCGCGCAGACCCCGAGCTCGAGCTGCCGCTGCGCATCGTCGCGCGCTACCAGAGCGTCCACCTGCACGCTGGCGGCCGCGAGCGCCTGGTGCTCGACGGCGCGCCGGCCGCCATCCTCAGCGAACTCATCGCCCTGCGCGGGCCCTCCGGCTGGGAAGTGGTAGCGCGCGAGGTGTGGCGAAAGGACGTGCCGCTCCCCGTCCTCCGCAGTCGCTGGGACACCGCGCTCCACCGCCTCCGCGCGCGGCTGCGCCAGGCTGGCCTGCCACCCTCGATGGTGCGCAGCGACCGGCACGGCTTCGTGGAGTTCGTGCCCGGGCCCCGCGACGAGGTCATCGACGAGACGTGAGCACCGACGCCCCCTCGACCCCACACCCTTCTGCCTTCGATGGCGAAGAGGCCCCAGGTCCCGCGGCGCCTCCGCGTGGGCCGCGCTACGTGCCCGTCGCGCGCGTCGGCGTCGGCGGCATGGGCCGCGTGTGGCTCGCGCGCGACACGCTCCTCGGCCGCGAAGTCGCGCTCAAGGAGCTGCTCGACCCCACGCCTGCGCTGGAGACCCGGCTCCGGCAGGAGGTCGCGCTCACCGCCAGCCTCGACCACCCCGGCATCGTGCCCGTCTACGACCTCGAGCGGAGCGCGAACGGGCGCCTCTCGGCGGTGATGCGGCTGGTGCGCGGCACGACGCTGACCCGTTGGCTCGCGCGTGGCCCCTCCCTCGAAGCGCGCGTGCGCCGCGTCGCCGAAGCCGCGCACGCCGTCGCCTTCGCCCACGCGCGCGGCGTCGTGCACCGCGACCTCAAGCCCGACAACATCCTCGTGGAAGACGGCGGCGCCGCCCAGGTGACGGACTGGGGACTCGCCCGCCGCGTCGCGGACGGCCCCGCCCAGCGAGAAGGCACCGAGGGCTTCCTCGCGCCCGAGGTGAGCCCCGGCGCCGTGCCGCAGCCATCGGCCGACGTCTTCTCGCTCGGGCGCGTGCTGCAGGCGAGCCTCGGCCCCCGCGCGCCTGCCGAGCTCGCCGCCGTCATCGCGCACGCCTGCGCCGCGCGACCCGAGGCGCGCTACGCCGACGCGGGCGCCTTCGCCGCGGAGCTGGAGGCCTGGCTCGCGGGGCGCGAGGTGCAGGCCTACGCCTACGGCCCTGCGGAGCGGCTCGCCCGCCTCGTGGTCGCCTGGCGCGCGCCGCTGATCGCCGCGGGCGTGGTGCTGGCGCTCGCCTTCGTCGGACTCTGGTTCGCGTGGCTCACCGCGGCGCGGGAGCGCGACCGTGCACGTGCCGCAGAGGCCGCCGCGCACCGCCATGAGCGGCACCTCCTCGAGGCGCAGGCCGTGGCCGCAGCGCAAGCGGGCGCGCTGCCAGAAGCCGAGGTACTCGCCGCCCACGCGCTGGCCCTCGGGCCGTCACCCGCGGCGCGCGGGCTCCTCGCGGCGCTGGCCGTCGAGCCGATCGCCGGGCGCGAGGTGCGCGGCACCGGCCCCCGCTGCGCCGAAGAAGGGCTCTTCGAGGCGGGCGGCTGGTGCCGGCAGCCGACGGGGACTCGTCTGCGCTGGCGCGGCCAGGTGTGGGACACGCCGCTGCGCGTGCAGCAGGCGCGCGCCGGGGGGCCGTGGCTCGTGCTCCTCGACGAAGAGGACCAGCTCTGGCTCGTCACCGAGGCGTGGCCGGGCGGCACGTGGCTCGGCCCCGCGCGGCCGCTGGGCATCCGCCTCGAGCTCGACGCCGGCGCGGGGCTCGTGCTCTCCGCCGACCGCGGCTGGGTCTCGGTCTACGATCTCCGCCGCCGTGTCCGCGTCGAGCACCGCGCGCCCTGTGACGACGTGCCGCTGCTGGCGACCTGGCTCGAGGACGGCACCGGTCGACTGCACCACGTGTGCGCTGACGGGCAGCGACTCTCTGGCTGGCCGGGGGGCGTGCTGCTGCCGGTGCACCCGTCGCTGCCTGCGGCGCGCGCCGCGTCCATCCTCACGGTGGCGAGCCGCGCCGGAGTGGTGCTGTTCGGGACGACGAGCGGCGAGCTCTGGCGCCTCGGCCCAGATGGCGTCGAGGTGCTCCACCGGCTGCACGCCCCGGTGGCGGTGGCGGGACTCCAGCTGTCGGCTGACGGGGCTCTCGCGCTCCTCGTGCCGGCGGAAGGGAACGCGGTGGTGGTCGACGCCGTGCGCGGGCAACGGATGCTGACGCTCCCGCGGGGCGCGGCGTCGGCGGCGCGCTTCGAAGATGAGACGCTGGTGACGAGGAGCGCTGGCGCCGAGGTGGCGTGGTCGTTGCCGCCCGTGCGCGCGCCCGCGGTGCTGCGCGCCGAGCGCGGCCTCGCGACGCTCGCCTTCACGCCCGACGGAGAGGCCCTCGTCGCCGGTGGTGCCGACGGGCACGTGCGACGCTGGTCACTCCTCGACGGCTCCGCGCGCGACGCGCCACTCGGCTGGCAGCGCACGGTGAAGGCGGTAGCCACGTCGGGCGAGGTGCTCTTCGCCGGCGGCATCGACGAAGAGGCCCTGGTGGAGCTCGACGCGCGCACGCTCGTCCCACGCCGGCGCTGGGTCGCGGGCACGCGCATCAAGCAGCTCGGCCTCGGCCCAGACGGAGTGCCGTGGGCCCTCGGCTACCACGTCGGGCCAGTGCGGTGGACCCACGAGGGCGCTCTCGCCCGCGCAGACGAAGGCCGGAGCTGGCGCGACGGCGCTGGGCTCGGCGACGGGCGCGCCGTGTGGCTGGACGCGAGCGGCGGGCTGTGGCTCGCAGACGGAGCCTCGGAGCGGCGGCTCTTCCAGGCAGCCGAGGCGCAGCTCGTCGGCGGTCACCCCGACGTTGGGTTGGTGATCGCCCACCCCACCGGGCTCAGGCTGTTTGACCTCGAGGGGCGCGAGCGCTGGAGCGCGCCGCTGGCGGCTCGCGCCTCGTCGCTCCGCGTGACCGCGCGCTGGGTGCTCGCCGGCACCGTGCGCGGTGAGGTCGTCGCCTACGACGCACGCGGGACGCTGGTGGCAGTGCACCGGGGTCACGAGGGCACAGTGAGCGCGCTGGCCGTCAACGCTGACGCCACAGAGCTCGCCTCCGCGGGGTGGGACGCGCGGGTTCGTCGCTGGGCTCTCTCTGGCCTCGGCGCCCCCATCGAGCCGGTCGACGTCGAGCGGCGGTGGGGGCTCACGCTCGAGACCGCGCTGCTCGCGCGCTGATCTTTCGCCGGTCTTACAGGGCGCGCTTCTGAGCTCGCAGCGCGGAGCGCCACGCGTACCTTGGGGCGTCGTCGCACTCTTCCCAGGAGGTCTCACCGTGGTCCGTCGTCTCATCGCAGCATGTTCTCTGTCTCTCCTCGTGGCCTGTGGCGCGCCCAACCCCGGCACCGACGCCGGAACCGGCAGCGGCAACGCGACTGGAGGTGGAACGAATGCGGGCGGCGGTGGCGGCGAGGCCATGGGGGGCGGTGGGGGCTCCGGAGGTGGCGCGGCGACGGGGGGCGGCGCCGGGGGGGGCGCCGGGGAGCCGACGGGAGGGGGAACCGGTACAGGCGGCGGCATGGGCACGGGCGGCGGCATGGGCACGGGCGGCGGCATGGGCACGGGCGGTGGCATGGGCACGGGCGGCGGCATGGGCACGGGCGGTGGCATGGGCACGGCCGGTGGCATGGGCGGCGGCGGCGGGGCCACCGGCGTCGATGGCGGCCTGGAGGTCGCGAACCACTCCTTCGAGAACCCGGTGGTGGCACCGGGGCAGCCCGCGCCGCTCCAGGGATGGTTGGGCGGCTTCGTACCGCGCAACGACGGCAGCCCGCTCCCCTCGCCGGCCGACGGCATGCAGTCGCTGGAGTTCTTCGAGCCGTCACCCTACGCCGACCGCATGGCCACGGGCGCGATGCGCCTCAACGGCCAGTCCGTCGTCATGAACGCCGGCGATCAGTTCGAGATGACCATCGCGGCGCGAGATCGTGCGCTGGACGAGAACGGCGCCCCGTCGCGCCCGGTGATGTTCGGCTTCGTCGCCAACACGCCGCCCATCGGGCAGCAACTGCTCTTCTTCGGCACCACGGCCGACGCGGGGACGCAGTTCCAGGACTTCACCGCGCGCTTCGAGGTGCCTGACTTCCTGCACGGACTCAGCGCGAGCCCCGTGCTCTTCAGCCAGCAGTTCACCGGGACCGCGGGCAGCATGCTCATCGACAACGTGCGCGTGCGCCGCGTGTTGCAGTCGGGGGCCGCGCCGACGCCGCGAATCGGAATGCCGAACGGAGACTTCGAGCTGCCCGTGCTGGCGCGTGGGCACTTCACCTCGGGCTCCCTCGGCCTGACGCCCGGCCTCGCGGGGGCGGCGCTGATCCCCAACGCCCAGCTGCGCTACCTCGGCGTGGCGAACCACGAGGCGACCGCGCTGCCCGGCGGGGCTTTCAACGGCCAGAACGTGCTTGAGCTCGGCGGTCGCGGCGGCGCCGGTGTGGTGACGGTCAACGTCGGCACCAGCGTGCCGGGGGAGAGCTACCGCGCCGTGGTGCACACGCGGAACCGCGCCGACTTCCATCCTGCCAACGAGGTGAGCCTGTTGATCGTCTCGGCGGGCGCAACACTCGCGACCTCGTCGCTGACGCTCAGCACCGGAGCGGGCTGGACACAGCTCTCGACCTGCTACGACGTGCCGATGAGCGCGACCCCGGCCAACTTGCAGCTGCAGCTCCAGGCGTCGGCCGGCGGAGTCATCACCGACTTCCGCGTGCTCTTCGACGACCTGCGCATCGAGCGCGTGCCTTCCTGCGCCCCTTGATTTCGACGGTTCAAGAACCCTTCCTGGCCTGTCAGGCTCTCGTCGCACATGGGCTGGTTCAAGAAACTCATCGGGCTCGAGGTCGAGCCGCACGGCGTGGTGGCGCTGACCGACGACAACTTCCGCAAGGAAGTGCTCGAGAGCGACGTGCCGGTGCTCGTCGACGCGTGGAGTCAGGGCTGCGGCCCCTGCAAGCTGCTCGAGCCGGTGGTGATGCAGCTCGCGAAGGACTACCGCGGCCGCATCAAAGTGACCGAGTTCGACGTCGCGACGGCGCCGAAGACGGCAGCGCGCCTGGGGGTCAGCGGAACCCCGACGGTCGTCTACTTCGCGAAGGGCCGGGAGGTGGAGCGCGTGGTGGGCTACCGCGCTGGCCACTACCACCGCGAGCTGATCGACCACGAGCTGCTCGCCCCCTGAGGGATTTTCTCCCCCGCGCGCGGGAGAATTTCCGCTGACGTCGCGCCGGTCCCGCGCGGGCCGCGCTCTCGACGCGCAGGGCAGAGCCCTTGCAGTCAGCCGCGGCATGCGGCGACTGCTTCCCTTCGCAATGGTGTTGGCCGGCTGTGGCGGCGCGGCCCTCTCGAACCCCTCGGCGCGCGCGACCGGCACCGTCGATCTCTCGACCTTCCCGACCCCGCCCCCCAACGAGGTTCGCGCCACCAGCGACGACGGCGAGGTGCGCACCGGCGCCATCGCCAGCGACGGCTCGTTCCAGGTCGACCTCGGCCCCGACCAGGTGTGGAGCTTCCGCGTCACCTTCGCGGCGGGCGGCGGCTACCCCATCGCGCTGCCCCGCACAGGCCACTTCGACCGCGGCCTCGAGACGCAGGGGCGCGCGCCGGCCGTGCTGGGCACCATCTGGCTTCCCCCGGCGGGGAGCGACGTCACCCGCGTCTTCGAGGCCAACGCCGCGAGCTGCCCCGACGGCCGCGCGAGCTACGGCAGCCCCTGCGCGGTGCTCGAGTCGTTGGTGACGTGCGCCGACGGCCCCGCGCGGCCGACCGATGATCCGACCGGGTTGTTGCTCGGCACCGGCACGTTGGGCGATCTGCCCGGTGCGTCGGGGGGCATGCGCTACGCGTTGCCGTCGCACGTGCCGCCCCCCATCCTCTGGGAGTGCCCGCCGATGGCCGCGTCCTACTGATCGGGCGCTTCGAGGAGCCGGTTGAGCGTCTTCAGGTCGAGGTCGAGCGCCTCGCAGGTGCGCCGCTTGTGGCCCTGCTGCTGCGCGAGCGCCCAGGCGGCGTACTGGCGCTGCATCTGGCGCATCGTGGTCACCTGCGTTCCGAACTCCGGCCCGCTGCGCTGCCCCTCGATGAGCTGCCGCGGGAGATCGCCGACCGAGAGCTCGCGATCGCGGCCCAGCAGCACCGCGCGCTCGACGATGTGCTGCAGCTCGCGCACGTTGCCCGGCCACTCGTAGCGCTGGAACACCTCGAGCGCTCCCGGGCTGAGCCGCTCGACCGGGCTCTGGGTGTGGCGGGCGCGGCTCTGCGCGAGGAAGGTCTCGACGAGGTGCGGCAGGTCTTCCCGCCGGGCGCGCAGCGGCGGCAGCTCGATCGCCACCACCTCGAGCCGAAAGCGGAGGTCCTGCCGGAAGGTGTCGGACGCGCGGAGATCGCGGTGGGTGGCGGCGACGATGCGCACGTCGGCGGTCCGCTCGCGATCTTCACCCACCGCCCGGAAGCGGCCCGTCTCGAGCACCGACAACAGCTTGGCCTGCAGCGCGGGGGCGAGCTCGCCGATCTCATCGAGGAACAGCGTGCCGCCCTGCGCCGACGCGAAGAGCCCCGAGCGCGAAGAGGTGGCGCCGGTGAAGCTGCCGCGGGCGTGACCGAAGAGCTCGCTCTCGAGCAGGTTCTCGGGCAGCGCCGCGCAGTTGACGTTGACGAAGGGCCGCGACGCGCGACGGCTCTCGGCGTGGAGCGCGCGCGCGACCAGCCCCTTGCCCGTGCCCGTCTCCCCCAGCACCAGCACCGGCACGTCGGCGTCGGCGACGCGGCGGACGAGGTCGGCCACCTCCTTCATCGCCGGGGTGCGGCCGACGAGCGCCTCGAGGCTCCCCGACAGCGAGCGGGTCAGCGCCCGCGACTCACGCCGCACCCGCGCCTCGTCGAGCGCGCGGCTCAAGAAGAGCGCCAGCTCTTCCACCGAGAAGGGCTTGGTCAGGTAGTGGTAGGCGCCGCGGCGGATGCTGTCGATCGCCGAGTCGATCGCCGAGAAGGCGGTCATCACGATCACCGGGGCCTCGGGCGCCACCGCGCGGCTGGCCGCCAACAGCTCGAAGCCGTCGTGCACCGGCATGCGCAAGTCGGTCACCAGCGCGTCGTGGCGCCCCTCGTTCACCGCGGCGAGCGCGGCGGCCGGATCGGCGAAGGCCACCGCCGAGAAGCCGAGCTCCGCCAGCCCGTCGGCGATGGCGCGCGCCATGTCTTCTTTGTCGTCGATCACCAGCACGCGTGCCGTCATGTCGGACCTCCTGAGAGGGGTAACCGGAGCGTCGCCTCGGTACCGCGCCCGCCGGGCCCGGGCCCGAGCGACACCGTGCCGCCGTGGTGGCGCGCCAGCTCCTGGGTGATGGCGAGGCCCAGGCCAGTGCCGCCGACCTGCGCGCGGGTGGTGACGAAGGGCCGCGTCACCTGATCGGCGATCGCGGACGGGATGCCGTGCCCTTCGTCGAGCACCCGGAACTCGAGCGTGCCCTCGACGACCGACAGCCGCAGCGTCACGTGCGAGCCCGGGCCGCTGGCCTGCGCGGCGTTGATCAACAGGTTCGCGAGCGCCTGCCGCACCAGCGTCTCGTCGGCCCACACCATCGGCAACCCCTCGGGCACCTCGAGCTGGAGCGACACGTTGGCCGCGGTGAAGCGGTGCACCACCGCGCGCGCCGCCGCTCGGGCCAGCGACTCGGCCGCCACCTGGGTCGTCTGCGGCGCGTCGCCGCGCGCGAGCGACAGGAACCCCTGCATCACCTGGCGCATGGTGGCCACCTGCTCGGAGATCACCGCCAGCGCCGCGACGCTGCGCTCGTCGGTGGCGTTGCGGCGCAGGCCCTCGACCTTCGCGGCGATCACCCCCAGCGGCGTGGCGAGCTCGTGCGCGATGCCCAGCGACAGCGCGGAGGCGACGGCGACGCGCTCGGCCCGGGTGAGCTGCTCGTCGCGCTCACGCTCGAGGCGCTGGCGCTCGAGCAGGTGCGCCAGCCGCACCCGTTCGCCATCGCGCCGCACCGCGGTGACGCCGAAGCCCAGCACCAGCGCGACCACCACCAGCACGCTGACCACCGAGAGCAGCTCCTCGCGCTGCGCCCGCACCCGCTCGAGATCGGCGCTCGCCACCACCAGCACGCCGAGCGCCGGGCGACTGGTCGCGCGCCACGCGGCGACGGCGCGGCGCGGCGGCAGCCCCAGCTTCACCGCCTCGTCGCGAGAGAGAATGAGCAACTCGTCGCCGCTGGCCGCCAGCCCCTCGAGCGATGGCGTCACCGCGCGCGACCCGTGCAACGCCCCCGGGCCCCCGACGAACACCAGGGTCTGGCGAGGCGCGCCGAGGTGCGCGCTGTCCCGCAGCAGCGCCTCGGTGGCGCGCGCCAGGGCCTCGTCGCGCTCGAGCCCGGAGGCTTCTTCGGCAGCGAGGCGGCTCTCGAGATCGAAGGCCAGCGCGCGCGCCAGCGTGCCCTGCGCCATCGCCAGGCGGGTGACGGCGTGCTGCGACTCGCGCTCGCTGTCCCACACCCGCAACCCGGCGACCGCCGCGGTGGCCAGCACCATCGCGACGATCAACGGCACGTGCCGCCTGCGAGGAACGAGATCGGACATCACGGGTCGGCTACCACACGCGCGCCAGCGACGGCGCGACGCCCGGGCGTGGCGAGAAGCCCCTCGAGGTGTGCGGGCGAGTGCATCTCGCCCCGTTCGAGCAAACGCCCTGCCACCGCCGTGCCTTCCCGCGCGCGCGGCAGCGCAGGAAATTCTCCCGGAGCCGGTGGAAGAGTTCCCGACGTCGCCGCACCGGAGCGCACCGGCCGCGCGCACAGCGCGAGGTGGCACCGTGACTGCACAGCGCGCCCACCATGTCGCCCGGTCTCGTCGTCGTCGCGCTGCTGTCCACCACGGGCCCGGAGATCCCCACCGTCACCCTGCCGGAGGCGCTGAAGCTGGCCCGCACGCGCGCGCCGCAGCTCCAGGCCGCGCGGCTGCGGCTCGAGGCGGCGACGCGCGAGCTCGACGCGGCGCGCGCGGCGTGGCTCCCCACCGTGGGCGCGCTGGCGGAGGTGGTGGGCAGCAGCACCAACAACTCGACCGCCACGGTGCTCTCGAACGGCGCGGTCGATCTGCCCCGCATCGGCGCCACGAAGGTGAGCGCCACGCCCGACTTCACGCCCGCGGTGTCCACCGTGCTGGCCCTCGGGGCGCGGCAGACGATCTACGACTTCGGCCGCATCACCGCGCAGACCCAGCTCGCCCGCGCGCAGGCCGACGTCGAGGCGGCGCGACTTTCCGGCGGCAACCTCACGCTCGAGCTCAACGTGCGCCGCGCCTTCTACGCCGTGCTGGCCGCGCACCTGGTGCTCGACGCGTCGGAGCAGGCCTCGGCCCGCGCGCGCGCCCACCGCGACTTCGCGAAGACGGCGGTGGACTCGCAGGTGCGCCCGCCGATCGAGCTGACGCGCGCCGAGGCCGAGCTCGCCCGCGCCGAGGTCGGCCGCATTCGCGCCGAGAGCGGGCTGCGCTCGTCGCGCGTGCTGCTCGCCTCGCTGCTCGACGCCCCCGAGGCGGAGGTCGACGCGCAGGGCGAGCTGGTGGCGCAGACGCCGCTGGCCAGCCCCGACGAGGTGCGCCGCGCCGCGCTGGCGAAGGAACCCGCGCTCACCGAGGCCGAGGCGCAGCAGCGCGCGCTCGAGCAGCAGGCCGAGGTGGTCGCGGCGCAGCGGCGCCCGACGCTCTTCGCCACCGCCGCCGTCTCCGGGCGTAACGGTGGTGCGCCGCCCTCGAGCGGCACGGCCCCCGTGGGCCTGGGGCTGGTGCCGGCGGTGCCCAACTACGACCTGGGGGTGGTGCTGAGCTGGCCGCTGTTCGACGCCGCGGTGAACCACCGGGAAGCGGCGGCCGAGGCCCGGGCCCGCGCCGCCGCAGCCGACCTGGCGGGCGTGAAGCTGCGCGTCGCCGAGCAGGCCCTGCAGCTCGCTGAGCGCGCCCGGGTGGCTGACCTCTCGCTCGCCGCGCTCGAGCACGCCGCCGACGCCGCGCGCGCGAACGCCGCCCAGGCCGAGGCGCGCTTCAAGGCCGGGCTGGGCACCAGCACCGAGCTGGCTGACGCCGAGACGATCCACACCGAAGCAGACATCAACGTGGCCATCGGACGCTTCGAGGCCCTGACCGCGCGCGCGGCCCTGTCCCGCGCCATGGCGGAGGAAGCACCATGACTCGAGAGGTGATTCAAGACGAGCTGCCGCCGCCCCCTCCGCCGCCGCCCCCGCGCAGCCGGGTGACCCTGCTGCTGGGGCTCACGGTGGTGCTGGTGCTGGGGGTGATGGCCGCGCTGAGCGCGCACGCCGCCTCGCAGCAGAACCAGGAGCCTCTGTCGGCCCGCCCGCGCGGCGTCACCGTGGTGACCGCGCGCACCACCACCTACCGCGACGAGCGTCGCTACGTCGGCGTGGTCGAGCCGTGGATCGAGGCGAAGGTGGGCCCGGAGATCATCTCGTCGTGGGTGGACGTGGTGCTGGTGCGTCCGGGCGATCGCGTGAAGCGCGGCGACGTGCTGGCGACGCTCGACTGCCGCAACGCCAGCAGCAACACCGAGAACGCGGCGCAGCAGGCGCGCTCACTCGAGGAACGGCAGCGCGCGATGGCCAGCGAAGCGGCGCGGCTCGAGAACCTGCTCGGCGGCGGCTTCATCTCGGCCAACGAGATCGAGCAGAAGAAGGCGCAGGCGGCGGCCAGCCAGGCCCAGCTCGACGCGCTCCGCGCGCAGCTGCGCAGCCGGAGCCTCGAGGTGTCGGACTGCACGTTGCGCGCGCCGTTCGACGGCGAGGTCGCCACGCGCACCGCCGACCCGGGCACCTTCGTGCGGCCCGGCACGCCCATGTTCAGCATCGTCGACCGCCATCTGTACCGCGTGGTGATCGACGTGCCCGAAGTGGACTACCCGCTGGTCGAGCTGGGCACGCCGGTCGAGCTGACGCTGCTGGCCACCGGCCAGAAGGTGTCGTCGACGGTCAGCCGCCGCGCGCCGGCAGCCGGGGCCAGCACCCGCACGCTGCGGCTGGAGGTCGATCTCGACGCGCGCGACGTCTCGGTGCCGGTGGGCACCAGCGTCGAGGTGCGCATCGAGGTCGGCGCGCCGCGCGAGGCGACCGAGTGCCCGCTGGCGGCGGCGAAGGTGCGCGGCGCGAAGGCCACCCTGTTCGTCATCGAGGCCGGCGCCGCGAAGAAGCTGCAGGTGCCGGTGCTCGGCGAGCGCGGCGGCTCGGTGTTCGTCACCGGCCTCGCCCCCAACGCGGCGATCGTCACCGAGGGCCGCGCCACGCTCAGCGAAGGCGATCGCGTCACCGCCCGGCTCGATCCTTCATGGCCTCCCCCGGCCGTTCCGGAGACCTCCCGTACGGGGACCACTGCTGACGCGGCGACGCGCCAGTCCGGGGGAGGCCGCCCTTGATCCGCGGTGCGCTGAAGAACCCCATCGGGGTGTTGATGGCCTGCATCGGGGTGATCGTCTTCTCGGCGGTGGTGGTGCCGCGCCTGTCGATCGACACCTTCCCCGAGCTCTCGCCGCCGGTGCTGGTGATCGGCACCCAGGCGCCCGGCATGGGCCCGCGCGACGTCGAGAAGACCATCACCTGGCGCTTCGAGAAGTACGTCTCGGCGACGCCGGGCGTGGACCACGTGCAGTCGGTCAGCCGCGCCGGGCTCTCGGTCATCTACGTGTGGCTCAAGTGGGGCACCGACCTCAACAGCGCGCAGGTGTTGGTGCAGCAGCAGGTGGCGTTCGCGATGTCGTCGATCCCCAAGAGCCTCGGGGTGGTGCCGCCCTTCGTGCTCCAGTACGACCCGAGCAACGCGCCGGTGATCCAGATCGCCGTGTCAGGCGGTGGGCTCAGCGGTCCCCAGCGCTACGACTACGCGGCGAACACCATCGAGCCGATCATCGAGGGCATCTCGGGCGTCGCCAGCGCGTCGCCCAACGGTGGCCGGGAGCGGCAGATCAACGTGATCATCGACCCCGCGCGGGCCCAGGCGCGCGGGCTGACCAGCGCCGACGTCACCGCGGCCGTGGCGAGGGCCAACGCGCTGCTGCCGTCGGGCCGGTTGATCGCCAGCGAGCTCGACGCGAACGTGTACACCAACGCGGTCGCCTCCAGGGTCGCGCAGATCGGCGACGCCATCGTGCGCATCGATCACGGCCAGTCGATCCGCATCAAGGACGTGGCGCGGGTGGAAGACGGCGGCGCGCCCAACACCCAGTCGGTGAGCATCAATGGGCAAGACGCGGTGTACCTCAACGTGCTGCGCGTGCCGGGCGGCAACGTGCTGGGCATCGTCGACGCGGTGAAGGCGGCCATCGCCGATCTCAAGGGGCTGCCGCCGGGGCTGAAGGTCGAGCCGATCTTCGACCAGTCCACCTTCGTGCGCGCGACGTATCACGGGCTGCAGAGGGAGATCCTCCAGGCGTTCTTCCTCGTCTCGCTGGTGATCCTCGTCTTCCTCCAGAGCCCCCGCTCGGTGCTGGTGGCGGGCATCTCGGTGCCGATCAGCTTCGCGATCATCCTGCTCGTGCTCTACGCGACCGGGCAGACGCTCAACGCCTTCACGCTCGGCGGCCTGACGCTGGCCATGGGCCCGCTGGTCGACGTGTCGGTGGTGGTGCTCGAGGCGGTGCACCGCCGGCGCATGGCGGGTGACTCGCCGGGACAGGCAGCGGCGGTGGGCACCGCGTCGGTGGCGATGCCGGCGCTGGCGGCCACGCTGGCGACGGTGGCGGTGCTGCTGCCGGTGGCGCTGCTCGACGGGTTGGCGCGCAAGCTGTTCGCCCCGCTGGCGCTCACCGTCGCCTCGGGCATGTTCGCCGGCTACGTGGTCTCGATGCTGGTGACGCCGGTCGCCTGCGCGCGGCTGCTCGGGCACCACGCCGCGCCGCCGAAGTTCGCGCTGGCCATCGAGCACCTCATCAACCGCTTCGCCGACGGCTACGTGGGGGCCCTGCGCGCGGTCTTCGCGAAGAAGATGGCGCTGCTGATCAGCGTGGCCCTGCTGGTGGTGGGCGCGCTGGTCGCGGCCGCGCGGCTGCCCTCGACCTTCTTCCCCGACGTGGACGAAGCGATGGAGCGCGTCTACGTGCGCTTCGCCCCCGGCACCTCACTGGAAGACGCGACCCGGCGCACCCAGGCGATGGGCGCGGCGCTGCAGCAGAAGCTGCCGAAGGGCACGGTGAAGACGGTGCTCACCAACGTCGGTTCGCCGGCCAAGGCGCGCAGCGCGATGAACAGCCCCAACGACGGGCCGCACATGGGCTTCATCCGCGTCGAGCTGACCGACGCCGAGGAGCGCCGCGAGACGCAGACCGAGCTGGGCGATCTCGCGCGCCGCGTGCTCGACGAAGAGTTCCCCGGCGTCGAGACGCGGCAAGCGCCGGGCGGGCTGGTGGCCAGCGTGTTCGGCAACGGCTACCTCGCGCCGCTGGTGGTCGAGCTGCAAGGTGACGATCTCGAGGCGCTGCGCCGCGACGCCGAGCAGGTGGTGAAGGTGGCGCGCGACGTGCCGGGTCTGCGCGACCCGTTCATCGCGCTGCAGACCGACTACCCGGAGCTGCGCATCGACACCGCGCGCGAGGCGGCGGGCCAGGTGGGCGTCAGCGTGCGCGACGTGGCGCAGACGGTGCTCGACTCGACGCTGGGCAACATCAACTCCCCGGGCGTGTGGATCGACGGGAACAACGGCCAGTCCTACTTCGTGGTGACGCGGCTCGACGGCGACGTGGTGCACGATCGCGCCTCGCTGGCCGACGCCCCGGTGCGCGCGCCCGACGGGGCAGGCCCGGTGTTGCTGCGCAGCTACGCGTCTATCGAGCGGAGCACTGGCCCCATCTCCATCGAGCGCAACCACCTCAGCCGGGTGGCGACGGTGCTCTTCCAGACCGAGCGCCGCGATCTCGGCACCACCGCCGCCGAGCTCGAGCACCGGCTGAAGACCACCGCCGCCACCAGGGATCTCGCGTGGAGCTTCGTGGGGCAGCTCTCACTGATGCGCACCACCTTCTCGGGCCTCGGCGTGGCGGTCGCGCTGGCGGTGATGGTGGTGTTCATGGTGATGGCCACGCAGTTCAAGTCGCTGCGCCTGCCCTTCGCGATGCTGCTGACGATTCCCGCGGCGCTGGTGGGCATCGTGCTCGCGCTGCAGGCCGCCGGTCTCGGCTTCTCGATCACCGCGCTGATGGGCGTGCTGATGGTGATCGGCATCGCGGTGTCGAACGGCATCCTGCTGGTCGACCACGCCAACCGCGCTTTCCAGGAAGGCATGGACGTGACGCTCGCCGCGCTGGAGGCCGCCCGCGCCCGCGTGGTGCCCATTCTCATGACCAGCCTCGCGACCGTGGTGGGCCTGTTGCCGACCGCGCTGGGCCTCGACCCCGCGGCCGCCTCCAACCGGCCGCTCGCGCTCGCGGTGGTGGGCGGGCTGAGCTCGTCGACGGTGCTCTCGCTCTTCGTGGTGCCCATCATGTTCACCCTGCTCGCGCGACGGGCGGCCACCGACGAAGAGCCGAAGATCGATCACGCGATGGACAGCGCGCACGCCTGAGCGGCGTCAGGGTGACTTCAGCAGCCCGCCGGCGATTAACCCGTCGGCGATGGCGCCGTACCAGGCCTTCTGTTGCGGCGTGCCGGAGACGGCGATCGGCGTGCCCGCGTCGCCCGACAGGCGCACCGCGACGTCGATGGGGATCTCCCCGAGGAAGGGCAGCTGGTACTGCTCGGCCAGCAGCCGCCCGCCGCCCTCGCCGAAGATGGGGTAGCGCGCGCCGGTGTCGGGCACCACGAAGCCGCTGAGGTTCTCCACCACGCCGCCGATCGGCACGTGGACTTCCTGCAGCATGCGGATCGCGCGGCGCACGTCGTCGGTCGACACCACCTGCGGCGTCGTCACCACCAGCGCGGCGCTGACGTGGAGCTCCTGCGCCATGGTGAGCTGCGTGTCACCGGTACCCGGCGGCATGTCGACCACCAGCAGATCGAGCTCGCCCCAGTCGACGTCGTCGAGCAGCTGAATCATCGCGCTGGTGGCCACCGACGAGCGCCACACCAGCGGCGTGTCGGGCGTCGGCGTCGTCATGCCCACGCTCATCACCTTCAGCCCGAAGTTCTCCGCGCACACGATGCGGTTCGCCTCGTTCCACCGCAGGCGTTCGTCTTCGATCTGCAGCATGCGGGGGACCGACGGGCCGTACACGTCGGCGTCGAGCAGCCCCACGCGCCAGTCACGCTGGGCGAAGGTGCTGGCGACGTTCACCGCCACCGTGCTCTTGCCCACCCCGCCCTTGCCGCTGGTGACGATCAGCACGTTCTTCGCGAACGCGGCGCGGTTGGGGTGGCTGGGCCGGGCGCCCTTCCTCAGCAGGAGCTGCTCACGCGCGTCACTCACAGAGACCTCAACCAGGCGAGGAGCTCACCGTACTGCGCCGGCCCGAGATCCGGGTGCGGAGGCATGCGCCCGCGCCCCGCCTTCACGAACTGGGCGAACTGCGACGGCTGCTGGAGCAGCGGGCGATCGACGAGGTTCACCCCGATGCCGCCGTGCGCGTCGGCGCCGTGGCACACCAGACACCGCGTCTCGAAGAGCGTCTTCCCGCGCGCCACCGCCCCCGCGGCCACCGGGGCCTCAGCTTCGACGACGAAGGGCGCCACGTCGCGCACCTCGACCATCGGAAGACGCTCCTGTGGTCCGCGCGACGTTGACAGCGCCAACGCCAGCGGCCCCACCTGCGACTCGTCGAGCAACGCCCCCCAGCCGCGCATCTTGGTGATCGTCGCGGTCCACTGGGCCACGGTCAGGCGCTGCTGCGTGACGTACGAGAGCGAGTGACACGAGCGGCAGTTGAGCTCGAGCGCCTGCTTCACCTCGTCGAAGGTGAGGGGCGGAGGGCCAGCGTCGATCGGCTCGGCGGTCGCCGCGACAACCGGCGCAGGCGCGGGCGCAGGCGACGGATCGACAGCGGAGGGAGCCACCACCACCGCCGGCGCGCTGACGCAGCCTGCCAAGAGCAACACGCCGAGGCGCTTCATGACGCGCTCCAGCTCACGCGATGCCACGCGTTCCAGAAGTAGCCCGAGGGGTTCCACACGCCCTGCTCGGGCTGCACCGCGCCGGTCTCGTCGGTCGCCCGGGCGATCGCCGTCATCGCCCCGACGCCCGCATCGACGTCGACGAAGAAGCGCTGCCAGCGGCCCACGCCCGGCGCGCCCTCGAGCCGCGCGCGCTTCCACGTCGCGCCGCCATCGACGCTCACTTCGACCTGCCGCAGCGGCGCCGCGCCCGAGAAGGCCACGCCGCGCACCTCGACCTTCCCCACCGACACGCGCGCACCTTCCACCGGCGAGGTGATCACCGACTTCACCGGCAGCACCGTCACCGGCTCCATCTGCTCGGGTGGAACTTTCGTGCCCGGCGGTACCGGCTTGGGGGGAATGCGGTAGCCCTTCTTCACGAAGAACCCGTCGTGCTCCTCGGCCGCGACGTGCACCGCCGTCAGCCACTTGAGCCAGTGATCGCCCGCCCAGCCCGGCACCACCACCCGCAGCGGCGCGCCGTGCTCGAGGGTCAGCGGAGCGCCATTCATCTTCCAGGCGATCAAGGTGTCGGCCGCCAGCGCGCGCTCGAGGGGAATGCTGCGCACGAAGGAAGGCACCTGCGGTTTGGGCACACGATCGGCGCCGAAGAGGTGCACGTGCGCCGCGCCCGGCTTCACCTTCGCGCGCTCGAGCAGCGTCGCCAGCTTCACGCCGGTCCACTCGGCCTGACCCATCGCCCCGTGGGCCCACTGCACCCCGGGAATCGGAGGGTTGAAGAACGCGCGCCCGTTGCCCGCGCACTGCAGCACCGCCGTCACCGTCGTCTGCGGCCACTTCTGCAGCGCGGCGACGCTGAGCACGAAGGGCTTCTCCACCAGACCCTCGAACGAGACCGTGCGCTGGCGATCGAGGCGGGGCGGACCGAAGTGGCTGCGCACGAAGAAGCGCTCGGTCGGGGTGAGCATCGCGTCGAGCGCGGCGAGCGGCGTCTGCAGTTGCTGAGGAGTGTCAGCGAGCACCTCGAAGGGCGCGCCGAGGGCGGGGCGAACCGCCGCGAGGGCGGGCGCAGCGGCGAGGAGCTCTCTTCGGGTGAGTTTGGGCATAGGCGCGCTGATGAGAGCCCAAAGTCGAACGGCAGGGTTCTCCGCGCCCCACCTCCGCGGGGAAGGAGCAGGAACCACATGGGAAAGTCAGCGCGTGCGCGACATCATGATGCGCATGTCCGCAGTCCCCGCCGGCCCGCAGGTGGCGAGCCGCAATCGACTCTCCGTCTGGCTCCTCGCGTCCGTCCCCGTGCTGCCGGTGCTGCTCGTGTTCTGGGCGTGGCACCTGCCGCCGACGGCCGAGCGTGATCTCGTCTCGCTGGTCGGCGCGTGGCAGGCGCACCCCGCGCAGGACGGCTTCGATCCCTTCACTGACACGAGCGGCTGGAAGGATCTCAAGCTGCCCGGCGGCTTCAGCGTGCAGGGCCTCCCGCCGGAGCACCTGTGGCTGGCTCGCGACTTCGACGCGCCCGCCTCGACGCTGGGCCACGACGCGGCGTTCGTCATCGGCGGCGTGCGCGGCGCGACCCTGCGACTCTTCCTCAACGGCGAAGCGATCGGCCTCAAGGGCGAGCCCACCACCAACTTCATGGGCATCGAGGCCGGCGCCGAGACCTACTTCATCCCCGCGAAGCTGGTGCGGCCTCAGGGCAACCGGCTGGTGCTCGAGGTGATCGCCGTGCAGCAGGGCCGCGACGGCATCACCGACCCGCGCCTGCTGTTCGGCCGCCGCGACGTGCTCGGGCCATGGGCCTTTCACGAGCAGCAGATGCGCGCCGTCTTCGAGCAGGGCGTGCTGCTGGTCATCGCCTTCCTGCTCATTCTGCTCACCGCGCTGTGGGTGCTGCAGGGCGGCCGCACCAACCGAGACCTCTACGTCAGCTCGATGGGCCTCCTGCTCGCCGCCGCGGGCTACCTGCTGGGCAAGAGCGGCTTTCTCGTCTCGGCGATGCTGGGGGCGGGCGGGCAGCTCAAGCTGATCATCTTCTCGGTCTTCCTGCTCGGGCTCACCATCGGCGAGTTCGTCGAGGCGTACTACCTGCGCCGCGCGTCGAAGCTGCGCTGGATCAACCGCGGGGTCAGCTCGCTGGCGATCGTGCTGGCGACCTTCGGCGGCGGCAACGGCGTGTACCGCGCGTACTCGCAGTGGCTGTTCGTCATCGTCATCTACAGCCTGGCGCTCGCGCTGCGCGACCTGGTGAAGCAGAAGACCATCTTCGGCCCGCTGGTGAGCGTGGCGACCCTCATCGTCGCCGCCGCCGGCGTGAGCGACCTGCTGGGCGACCTCGACCTGCTCTACGCCCCGCGGCTCTTCACCTTCGGCGTCGCCAACCTCGCCACCATGTGCGGCGCGGTGGTGCTCGCCGAGTTCGTGCAACTGGCGCGCGAGAACGATCGCCTCTCGGTGACGCTGCAGCAGCGCGCCGAGGAGCTCGCCGACGCGCTGGTGAAGGCGCAGGAAGGCTCGCGCATCAAGAGCGAGTTCCTCGCCAACACCTCGCACGAGCTGCGCACCCCGCTCAACGCGATCATCAACATTCCCCAGGGGCTGCTCGAGCAGTTCCACGAGGTGCGCCGCGCCCGGTGCGCCGGCTGCAACGCGCTGTTCGAGCTCGAGGCCGGTGAAGCGCCCCCTGCCCCCACCGACGCCTGCCCGGAGTGCGGCGCGGCGAAGCTGACCGTCGAAGGCAAGCTGTCGATGGACCTCGCGCCCGAAGAGACCTCGCGGCTGCTCAAGTCGATCGTCCGCAGCGGCAACCACCTGCTCTCGGTGGTCAACGACATCCTCGACTACTCGAAGCTCGAGGCCGGCCGCGTAGTGCTGCACCGCGAGCCCGTCACGCCCGCCTCGCTGCTCGAAGACCTGCGCCTGTCCATGGAACCGGTCGCCACGCAGTCCGGCGTGAAGTTGCTCGTCGAAGATCAGGCCGCGGGGCTGAGCCTCGAGCTCGACCGCGTGAAGCTCACCCAGGTGCTGATCAACCTCGTCGGCAACGCCATCAAGTTCTCCGACGGCAAGGGCACGGTGACGGTGCGCGCGGTGAAGAGCGCCACTCAGCTGGTGTTCTCGGTCAGAGACGAAGGCATCGGCATCGCCCCCGAGCACCAGGCCTTGATCTTCGAGGGCTTCCGCCAGGTCGAGGGCTCGAACACCCGGCGCTTCGGCGGCAGCGGGCTGGGCCTCGCCATCTCGCGGCGGCTGGTGTCGATGCACGGCGGCGAGCTGAAGCTCGAGAGCGCGCTCGGCCGGGGCAGCACCTTCAGCGTCGAGCTGCCGCTGACCGCGGCGATCGAAGAGGCGACGGTGGCCAGCGACGCCGAGGTGGTGGTGGTGGTCGACGACGAAGCCAGCGCGCTCGACACCACCGCCGTCGCGCTCAAGCCGCTGGGCTGCAGCGTGGTGGCGGTGATGGACCCGCGCGAGGCGATGACGAAGCTGCGCGCGTCGAAGCCGGCGTTGATCGTGCTCGACGTGATGATGCCGCGCATCAGCGGGCTCGAGCTGCTGCGTGAGCTCAAGGCCGACGACGCGCTCAAGCACACGCCGGTGCTCGTCTCTTCGGCCTACCCCGACAACCAGCACGCCGCCGAAGCCCTCGGGGCGGTGTTCATCGCCAAGCCGTGGCGCCCGGGCGAGCTGCTCCGCGTGGCCACCGCGCTCCTCTCGAAAGGAAGTCCCTCATGAAGCGCATCGATGAAGCCGCCCCCGCCCCCGCGAAGGAGCCCGACAAGCTGGTGCTCTACGTCGAGGACGAGCCCTCCAACTGGGAGGTGACGGAGCTCCGGCTGCGCAGCCGCTTCAAGCTGCTGTGGGCGCGCACCGATCAAGAGGCCTGCGCGATGGTGCGCCAGTACGGCCCCGAGCTCCACGCGGTGCTGATGGACGTGCAGCTCAAAGGCTCGACGCTCGACGGCCTCGCGCTGACCCGGCTCTTCCGCGGCAAGCCGGTGGCAGATCTGCCCGAGTACGCGAAGGACCTGCCGACGCTCACCTGCCCGCTGTTCTTCGTCACCGCCTACGGAAACCTGCACTCGCCCGATCAGATGCGCGAGGCGGGCGGCGACTCGCACGTGCCCAAGCCGGTCGACTTCTTGAAGCTGAGCCTGCTGCTCGCGCAGAGCTCGATGCGCAAGGCGATGGAGACGCTCAAGGGCTGATCAGCTCTGGGGGTTGGCCAGCCGCAGCGCCTGACGCACCGCCGCGCGCACCGGGGCCGGAACTTCCCCCCCGGGGATGGCGCGACACAACGACACGGTGCGCTTGAGCGACTCACAGGCCGAGGTGCAGTGCGGGCACTTCTCGAGGTGCGCTTCGATGCGCGCGCAGGCGGCCTGATCGATCTCCGAGGCGGCGTAGGCCGACAGCTCGGTCTGCAGCTCGGGGCAGCCGAGATCGGTCGTCTCTTCCTGCAGCACCGCCGAGAGGCTCTGCTTGAGCTGCATGCGCGCGCGGTGGAGCCGGCTCTTGAGCGCGCCCACCTCGATGCCCACCACCCCGGCCGCCTCTTCCGCGGAGAGGCCCTCGACGTCGCGCAGCACCAGCGCCTCGCGGTAGTCGTCCTGCAGGGTGTTCATCGCCGCTTCGATCACCTGCCCCACCTGCCGCGCGTGGGTGCGCGAGTCGGGCTCTGAGGTGTCGGCGGCGAGGTGCTTGACCTCGGTGGTCTCCATCGCCTCGTGCTGCGACGGCTCACCCTCGCGACGGCGGCGCTGCTTGATGCAGAAGCTGCGGGCCACCTGGTACAGCCACGTCGAGATCTGCGAGTCGCCGCGGAACGAGTGGAGGTTCTTGAAGGCCGCCAGCAGCGTCTCCTGCAGCACGTCGCGGGCGTCGTCTTCGTTGCCGCACATGCGCAGCCCGAAGCGGTACACGCGCTGCTCGTTCTTCGCGAGGATCTGCTCCATCGCGCGCGCGTCACCGGTCTTCGCGAGCTCGATCAACTGGGCGTCGGTCAACTCCGTCATGGCGCCACCTTAACGCCCAGCCCCCACTGAGACAGCAACCACGCCAATCGGGTGGCCTCGTCCTTCAGCACGTCGTCGGTGCGGGTGCGGCCGCTGTGGCCCGCGGGGTCCATGTTCATCCACAACAGCAGCGGCTTCGGGTCGGTCTTCGTGGCGCGCAGCCGCTGCACCCACTTGGCCGGCTCGTGGAAGAGCACCTGTTGATCGTTGTACGCGCTGCGCACCAGCAGCGACGGGTACGCCTGCGCGGTGACGTTGTCGTAGGGGCTGTACTCCCGCATCCACCGGTACTGCTCGGCCTCGCGGGGGTCGCCCCACTCTTCGAACTCGCCGACGGTCAGCGGCAGCGACGGGTCGAGCATGGTGGTGAGCACGTCGACGAAGGGCACCTCGACCAGCGCGGCGTGGAAGAGCGCCGGCCGCTGGTTGACGACGCCGCCCATCAGCAGCCCGCCCGCGCTGGCGCCGGTGATGATCAGCTTCCCCGCCGAGGTGTGGCGCTCGGCGATGAGGAACTCCGCGCACGCGATGAAGTCGCTGAAGGTGTTGCGCTTGTTCGCCAGCTTGCCGGCCTCGTGCCACGCGTCGCCGAACTCGCCACCGCCGCGCACGTGGGCGAAGCCGAGCACCACGCCGCGCTCGAGCAGCGAGACCGAGGTCGAGAGGAACTCCGGGTCGAGCACCGAGCCGTAGGCGCCGTAGGCCTCGAGCAGCAGCGGGGCGTCGGCGGGCGTGCCCTTCTTGCGCGCGAGGGTGATGGGGATCTTCGTGCCGTCGGCGGCGGTGGCGAACACGCGCAGCACCTCGGCGCTCGAGGGGTCGAAGCCCAGCACCGGCTCCCGCCACAGCTCGCGCTCTTCGCCGCTGAGCAGGTCGCGCTCGACGACGGTCATCGGCTGCACGGGCGACTCGACGGAGTAGCGGTAGCGGGTGGTCTCGAACGAGGTCTGCGAGGCGGGCGCGAGGTGCGCGGCGGGCGGGCCGAAGGGTGTCGAGACGTGCGTCTTCCAGTCGAGGGCGCGCGGGCGCGGCTGACCGTCGATCCGTTCCCACACCACCAGGTGGCCGGCGAGCACGTCGATGGCTTCGATCGGCACGCCCTCCCGGCGAGGGACCAGCTCGGTGCGACGGCCCGCCGGGTTCTTGCGCGGCACGGTCACCACCCGCCCCTCGGCGCCGCGATCTTCGGTCAGCAGCACCAGCTCGGCGCCGTGCTCCTCGACGGCGCCGCGCTGCCCTTCCACTCGCGGCAGCGCGACGGTGAAGGTCCCCTTCGGCGCGCGCGCGTCGAGCACGCGAACCTCGGTGGTGGCGAGGCTGGCGCTCTCGAGCAGCACCAGCCCGCGCGCGTTGGAGCGATCGACGGTCAGCTCGTAGTGCTCGTCGCGCTCGTCGTACACCGGCACGCCCGCGTCAGCGCCGGGGTCGAGGCGCGTGAGCCACTGGCTGCGCTTGCTCTCGTTCTCGGTGGTGAAGAAGAGCGTGCGCGAGTCGGCGGCGAAGGTGAACGAGGTGACGTGGGTGGCCAGCGGGGGCCCGTCGAGGCCGCCGTCGAGCTCGCGCACCCGCAGCACGAACTCCCGCGCGCCGGTGACGTCGACCGCCCAGGCGAAGCGCTGCCCGTCGTCGCTGACGTCGAGGTCGAGGAGATCGACGTAGCTCGCGTCGGGCGCGACGGTGTTGAGGTCGAGCACCAGCTCCGGCGCGCCGCCGTCGAGGGGGCGGCGGTAATACTGCGCGAAGGGCAACGAGAGGTCGGACCGGGCGAAGTAGTCGTACGCGCCGTGGCGGGTGCCGAGCGTGTCCACCCGGCGCGGGCGGCGGGCAGAGAACTCGGAGACCAGCGCGTCGCGCAGCGGCTGCAGCGGCGCGAGCTGCTCGTCGGTGTACGCGTTCTCGGCGGCGAGCAGGGCCTCGACCTCGGGGCCCTTCTGCTTCATCCACCCGTACTCGTCGGTGCGCGTGTCACCGTGGAGCGTGGTGGTGATCGGCGCGCGACGCGCGAGGGGGGGCGCCCGACCGGCATCAGGCACCGGCACGGAGACGGGCACCGGAGGCCGCGAACAGCCCGCCCACCACGTCAGCGCGAGGCCCCACGCGAGACGCTCACTCCTCGTCATTGCGCAGCGCCGCCAGCACCGACAGATCTTCGAGCGTGGTGGTGTCCTGCTTCGAGTCCTTCCCCGCCGCGACGTCGCGCAGCAGGCGCCGCATGATCTTCCCCGAGCGCGTCTTCGGCAGCCCGGTGGCGAAGCGGATCTCGTCGGGCCGCGCGATGGCGCCGATCTCGTGCGTCACGTGCGCGGCGAGCTGGTGCTTGAGCGCGTCGTCGGCCACCACGCCCGACTTCACGGTGACGAAGGCCACCAGCGCGGTGCCCTTGAGCTCGTCGGGCCGGCCCACCACCGCGGCCTCCGCGACGCGCCGATCCGACACCAGGGCGCTCTCGACCTCGGCGGTGCCGAGCCGGTGCCCCGCCACGTTCACCACGTCGTCCACGCGGCCGATGATCCAGAAGTAGCCGTCGGCGTCACGCCGCGCGCCGTCCCCGGTGAAGTACAGGCCCGGCCGCTCGCCGAAGTAGCCCTTGCGGTAGCGCTCGTCGTTGCCCCACACCGTGCGCAGCATCGAGGGCCACGGCCGGGTGATGAACAGCTTCCCCGCGCCCACGGCCACCGGCGTGCCGTCCTTGTCGAGGATCTCCGGGAAGATGCCGGGCAGCGGCAGCGTGGCGCTCCCCGGCTTGGTGGGCGTCGCGCCGGGCAACGGAGAGATGAGGATGCCGCCCGTCTCGGTCTGCCACCAGGTGTCGACGATGGGGCAGCGGCCGCCGCCGATCACCTCGCGGTACCACATCCACGCCTCGGGGTTGATGGGCTCACCCACGCTGCCGAGCAGGCGCAGCGAAGACAGATCGTGCTTCTTCGGGTGCTCCTCGCCCAGCCGCATGAAGGCGCGAATGGCGGTCGGCGCGGTGTAGAGAATGGTGACGCGGTGCCGCGCGATGAGGTCCCAGAAACGATCGGGGCCGGGGGTGGTCGGTGCGCCCTCGTAGAGCACCACCGTCGCGCCGTTGAGCAGCGGTCCGTAGGCCACGTAGCTGTGCCCGGTCACCCAGCCCACGTCGGCGGTGCACCAGAAGATGTCGTCGTCCTTGAGATCGAACACCCAGCGCGTGGTCAGCGAGGTCATCACGCCGTAGCCGCCGGTGGTGTGCAGCACGCCCTTGGGGGTGCCCGTCGAGCCCGAGGTGTAGAGGATGAAGAGCGGGTGCTCGCTGTCGACCCACTCCGGCTCGCACTGCGTGGGCTGCGTCGCGACCAGCTCGGCCCAGTGCAGCTCGTTGGCGCGCAGCTCGGGCGCGGCCTTGCCGGTGCGGGTGGCGACCACGATCTTCTCCATGGTCGGGATGCCGTGGGCCAGCGAGGCGCGCACGTTCTCGAGCAGCGGCACCACGTGGTGCTTGCGCCAGCCACCATCGGCGGTGAGCAGCACCTTCGCCTTCGCATCGTTCATGCGATCGCGCAGCGCCTCGGCCGAGAAGCCGCCGAACACCACCGAGTGCGTCGCGCCGATGCGCGCGCAGGCCAGCATGGCGATCACCGCCTCGGGGATCAGCGGGAGGTAGATGCCCACCACGTCTCCCGGCTTCACCCCCAGCGAGCGCAGCCCGTTGGCCAGCCGGCACACCTCGGCGTGCAGCTCGCGGTAGGTGAGGTTCTTCTGATCGCCCGGCTCACCCTCGAACCGCAGCGCGACCTTCTCGCCCTTCGTCGCCAACTGCCGATCGAGCGCGTTGAACGAGAGGTTCGTCTTCCCGCCGAGGAACCACTTCGCGTGATCGTCCTTCCACTCCATGACGGTGTGGAACGGGGTGTGCCAGTGCAGCTCTTCCTTCGCGCGCGCCGCCCAGTACGCGTCGGGGTCGGCCTTCGCCTCGGCCACCAGCTTCCGGTAGTCGTCGAGGCTCGAGAGGTGCGCCTTCTCGGCGAACGCCTTCGGAGGTGAGAAGACCCGCGTCTCGTGGAGGACGGTCGAAAACTCGCTCATCGGGGCACTACCTCCGGGCGGAGAACTTGAACCAGAACTTGCACACGCACTCGTCGGGCTGGCGCGCTTCGTAGTTGATCGACATCGCGCCCTCGAAGCTCGACGCGTCGACGGTGGTGCCGTCGAGGTGAAACGAGACGGTGTCCAGCAGGCACTCGCGCCCGCGCAGCACCGCCGAGTAGTTCGAGAGGCTGCCGTCCATCGTCAGCTGCTCGACGCCGCTGCGGTAGGTGCCGACCAGGCGCAGCTCGGGCGAGGTGAGCTGCATGCTGACCAGGTTGCCCTCGGTGCGCAGCGTGCCGCCGGTCACCACGCTGCCGCCGGTCGCCTGGCCGCAGTCGTCCCGGAGGATCTCCCCCAGGGTGAAGGTGTACGGGCCGTCATCGAGCGTGTGGTCACGGCAACCCGCCGACAGCAGCAGGAGCCCCGCGAGGCAGAGGTTCTTCACGAGGCCCGGCACCTTACCCGCGCCCGGAAGAATTGCAGCCGCACGACGCGGCGCGTAAGAGACTGCGCACCCCATGGCGCCCCAGTACAAGAACCCCACTCCGACGGTGGACTGCATCGTCGAGCTGCCCGGCGATCGGATCGTGCTCATCAAGCGACGCAACGAGCCCGTCGGCTGGGCGCTGCCGGGCGGGTTCGTCGACGAAGGGGAACCGCTCCACGCGGCGTGCATTCGTGAGGTCCGCGAAGAGACCGGCCTCGACGTCGATCTCACCGAGCAGTTCTTCACCTACTCGGACCCGCAGCGCGACCCGCGCAAACACACCGTGTCGACCGTCTACATCGGCTGGGCCGAGGGCGATCCGAAGGGCAGCGACGACGCCGCCGACGCGAAGGCCTTTGCCCTCGACGCCATCCCGACGTCGGAGCTGGTGTTCGATCACGCCACCATCGTCAGCGACTACCTGACCTACAAGCGCACCGGGAAGCGTCGAAAGATCTAAGCCGTGGAAACGCCGAATTCGAAGCGCGCAGCAACGTTGAAGCGCCTGGCCGACGAGTCGTTCGACCTCGTCGTCGTGGGCGGTGGCATCACCGGCGCCGGCATCGCGCGTGACGCGGCCCTGCGCGGGTTGAAGGTGGCGCTGGTCGAGAAGCTCGACTTCGGCGCCGGCACCTCGTCGAAGAGCTCCAAGCTGATTCACGGCGGGCTCCGGTACCTCGAGCAGGCCGAGCTGGGCCTGGTGTTCGAGTCGGTCAACGAGCGCAAGCGGCTGATGAAGCTCGCGCGCCACCTGGTGCGGCCGCTCCCCTTCCTGGTGACCAACTACAAGGGCGATCGGCGCTGGCTGGCGACCCTGGCGCTGGGCCTGTGGATCTACGACGCGCTGTGCCTGTTCGGCAGCTACAAGAACCACGTCACCTACGGCGCGAAGAAGACGCTGCAGCTCGAGCCGATGCTGCGCTCGAACGGCCTCAACGGCGGCATCCTCTATTACGACTGCATGACCGACGACGCGCGGCTCACGCTCGAGTGCGTGCTCGACGCGGTGTCGCTGGGCGCGGTGATCGTCAACCACGCGCGCGCGGGCAAGCTGCTGCGCGACGGCGCGGGGAAGATCTGCGGCGTGGTGGTGCACGACGCCGAGACCGGCGCGGTCATCGAGGCGAAGGGCAAGGTGGTGATCAACGCCACCGGCCCGTGGAGCGACGAGGTGCGCGCGCTGGCTGGTGAGGCCCGCATCTTGAAACCCACCAAGGGCATCCACGTGGTGGTCGACTCGGCGCGCCTGCCGGTGAAGCACGCGCTGATGATGAGCTCGCCGCGCGACAAGCGCGTGGTGTTCGGCATCCCCTGGGGGTTGGGCCGCACGGTCATCGGCACCACCGACACCTTCTTCGACGGCTCGCCCGACAAGGTCGAGCCCACGAAGGAAGACGTCGACTACCTGCTGGAGGTGGCCAACTCGTACTTCCCCGGCGCGCAGCTGGTGCCCGACGACGTGCTGTCGACCTGGTCGGGGCTGCGGCCGCTGCTGGCGCCCGAAGACGAGAGCGCGGGCGCGTCGGCGGTCTCGCGCGAGCACATGATCTACGACGGCCCCGGCTTCGTGACGATCGCCGGCGGCAAGCTCACCACCTTCCGGCGCATGGCGGCCGAGGTGGTCGATCGCGCCATCGTGCAGCTCGGCGTCACCACGAGGTCGACCACCATCGATCGCCCGCTGCCCGGCGCGCAGGGCCTCACCGAGAGCGACGACGCGTTGGTGGCGCTCGCGAAGTCGCTCACGCAGCCCGGCCTGCCCGAGGGCGCGCAGGACTACCTCGCCGGAGAGTACGGGGCGCGCGCGCCGCAGCTGCTCGAGCGCGTGAAGGCCGACCCCACCGCGCTCGAGCGGCTCGACCCGGAGCTCCCGTCGATCTTCGCGCAGGTGGACGAGGCGGTGGACGTCGAGCTGGCGCGCACCCTCGATGACGTCATCTCGCGCCGCATTCCGCTGGTGCTCCGCGCGCGCGACCAGGGGCTGGGCATCGCCGAGAAGGTCGCGCAGCGGCTGGCGAAGAAGCTCGAGTGGACGCCCCAGCGCACCGCCGAAGAAGTCGCGAAGTACCGGGCCGTCGTCGCCTCGACGCGCGCCTTCCGCTGATCACGAGGTGCCCGTGTCTAAGCTCTCGCTGCCCGTCGCCCTGCTCGCCCTCGCTGCCTGCGCCCCCACCCCGGTGGTGGCCATCGAAGACGCCACCTTCGCCGCGTCGCTGGGCGTCGATCTCTCGCAGTCCACGAAGATCGCCGGCGGCATGTACATTCGGGAGCTCGAGGTCGGCGCCGGCGACGAGGTGCTCTCCACCAGCACGCCCAAGCCGAAGGTCACCATGCGCTACACCGGCTGGCTGACCGACGGCACGCAGTTCGACTCGAACCAGGGCCGGGGCTTCCAGTTCACGCTCGGCGCGGGCGAGGTCATCCAGGGTTGGGACATTGGAGTGCCGGGCATGCGCGTCGGCGGCCAGCGCCAGCTCATCATTCCTTCGGCGATGGGCTACGGGCCGAGCGGCGTGGGGCCCATTCCGCCCAACGCGATCCTCGTGTTCAACGTCGCGCTGGTCAGCACGCCCTGACCTATTGCCAGGTGATGCGGAACGTCACGTCGTGCCGCTCGGGCTTCGCGTCGACGATCTCCACGGTGCCCTGCCCGCCCACCAGCGCCATCACTTCCTGCAGCACGCCCTGCCGGTACTCGACGATCAACATCGAGCGGTCGGTCACCCGCGGGAGGAACTTCTCCGAGATGAAGGTGCGAATGCGCAGCTCCTTCGGGCCGACTTCGACTGACTCGGTCTCGATGTAGTTCGCCGCGGTGCGGAAGTTGCGGCCCATGCGCAGCAGCGTGCGCTTGACGCCCACCAACTTGCCGGCCGTCAGCGCGGCGAAGCCGATGGGCGTCTCGACGAAGCCACGCATGAAGAGCCGGCCGAGGTGCTGGTAGCGATCGCCCACCGCGGCCTCCGCGCCCAGCGCCTCACCCAGGGTGCGGATCACCAGCAGCCACGTGTCGAGGCTGTAGGCGACCTGCACCTTGTCGAAGTCGACGCCGGCCTGCTTCAGCGTCTCCCGCAGCTCGGGCGTGAACTTCTTCCCGAGCGCCCTGCGCATGCCGTCGATCGCGGCGCCGAAGACGACTGGCTCCAGCGTCGGATCGCTCGACATGTCAGCTCACAGACCGCAGCCGTATTCGGTGGTGGCCTTGTAGACCGAGCCGCGCGGCGGCGTGCAGACGGCCGTCTCGATGCAGAACTGCCGCGAGCCGGTCACTCCGTCCTTGCAGAACGAGCGCACCTCGCCGATCGGCGCCGTGCCGTTCGGGCACTGCGAGGCGCCGCTCTTGGCGTCGCAACGGCAGGCCTTGAGCAAGCCACCATCTTGCGTGCGGAGCGCGGGATCAGGCTCGCAGATGCCGGCGTCGCTCGAGCCGCCGTCGGGCAGCACGCTGCAGTCGGCGTTGGTCTGGCAGTAACCGACTTCCTGCGACGGGTTCGGCTGCGGGCGGATGTACTGGACCGAGTAGTTGGTGGGGCAGGCGATCTGCGTCTTCGGCGTGGCGCCGTAGCGCAGCATCACGGTGCCGACGTCGTTGACCGACGGCCACATGCAGACGTTGATGCCGGTGCTCATGCCGCGGTCGCCGGCGTACTGGCAGCTCGGCTTGAGGTTGCTGCAGTTGGGCGAGTGACCGCCGTCACGGCAGGTCGCCCAGCTCGGCGGCATGAGGTTCGCGCACTCGGTGTCGGCCATCGCCTGGGTCATCGAGTCGACGCCCATGTTGAACGGGGTGCCTGCCGCGCACTCGGTGCAGAACGGAGGCACCGGCGCCTTGTAGCAACCGGCCAGGTCCTGCTCCGACTTCGGGGGGCAGGGATCGTCGACGCCGTCGAAGTCCTTGTCGTCTCCGCAGCAGTACTCGCCCTGCGCGCACGCGATGCCCGCGCCGCCCTGCTCCTTACAGGTCTCGAGGCGGCACACGTTCGCGCCACCGTCGACCGCGCACGCGTACGGAGGACGGCAGTCCTTGAACGGCAATTGAGTGATCGGATCTGCACCGGTACGGCAATCCGTCTTGCAGACAAACACACCTCGGTCGCAGTAGCCGTTGTACGGCTGGCCAGCGTCAAGCTCCGGGCATTCAGCGTTGTCCATGCATTCGCCGTTGGCTCGGCACCGCTTCTCTGACTGGGTGCCGTCGCTCAGCTCCTCCGAGTCGCACTTCAACTTGTCGCTGCCGAAAGGGTTGCCGGCGGACAACCTGCAATCCGAATCATCTGAGCAGGCAGGCTTGCAGCGACCAGCCCCATAGTAGAGCGACTCTGGGTTCAGATTTGCCGAGTCGACCCAGCAAGTCTGGCCCGGAGGACATCCCGGCGCAGTCGTGGTCTTGTTGATGAAGTCCCAGCGGCAGCGGGGCACGCACACGCCACCGCACGCGTTGACGCCGGCGTCAGGGCGGTTGACGCTGCACACCGCACCCGACGGGCAGTCCTTGTCGACGTTGCAGCCGACCTGATCGCACGAGTTCGACTGCGGCTTGCAGAAGCCGGTGCCGTCGTCGATGGTGCCGCACGCGCACTGGCCGACGCGCTGGTAGAGGCAGTACTTCTTGCCCGACATGTCGCCCGCGAGCGCCTTGCAGCGACCGGCGCCGATGCCGTCCGGCGGCCCGAAGATGACGCCGTCGGAGCCGCACTCGAGGTCGGACGTACATTCCTCGCACGACTTCTTCCGCAGGCGGCACACCCCGCCACCGGTGGCGCTGGTGTCACAGGTGCACTGCTGGCCGTAGCGGTAGCAGCGATCTTCCGAGTTGAGCGACTGGCAGTTGAAGTCGGCGGTGCACGTCTGGCCCATCACGCAGGTGCCGTCGACGAGGTTGCAGATCTTCCCGGCTTCGCAATCGAAGTCGTCGTTGCAGGGCGGCGGGCCCGCGTCGACCATGCCCGCGTCGGCGTTGGGGTCGACGGCCGCGGCGCACGCGCCGTCGGTGCACACCTGATCGGTCGCGCACGCCGAGCAGCTCGCGCCCAGCAGGCCGCACTGGCTGGCGCTGGTCGCGGTGATGCACTCGTTCTTGTCGGAACAGCAGCCGGAAGCGCAGGTGTCCGGGCCACACTTCTTCTGGCAGCCGGGCGTCAGCGCCACCACGAGGCCCATCAGGGCGCCGAGGAAGGCGAAGCGAAAGTGTCGAGTGATCATCAGTCTGGTTCCCTGGTGAGAAATTCGGCCTGAAGCTGTGCCCTCTAGCCGAAATCAGGGGAACGCAACACCCGTCGGCTCACGGCCGGAAGCGCTTGACCCACCTCAGCCGAAACATGGGGTCGAAGTCGCGGTCGAGCGTCCACAACCGAGCACCGCGTTCGGCAGTACACGCGGCGATGAGGAGATCGCCCACCCCGAACCGGTTCCCGACGTTGGCGCCTCGCACGGCCCACTGCTCGACGAGCGCCCAGGTGTCGCGCGAAGGGGTCAACGCCTCGAGCGCCGAGAGCGTGCGCTGGAGCATCGCCACGGTGTGGGCGCCTGCGCCGGACAACAACTCGACGCGCACCGGCACCGGGAGCAGCACCGCGTCTTCGTCGAGCAACGAACTGAGCGGCGCACGCACCGCGCTCTTCGCGTCTCGCAGGAAGGACACCCAGACCGAGGTGTCGACGACGATCAACGCCCTCTCCGGCGGGAGCGCTTCACGTCGACCTGGAGCACCACCTTGCCCGCCAGCCCCTTGAGCTCCTCGAGCTGCTTGCGGCGCAGCAGCTCGCGCAGGGCGTGCACCACGGTGTCGGTCTTCGACTTGAATTGCAGCGCCCGCATCGCATCGGCGATCAGGTCTTCGGGGAGGTCGAGCGTGGTGCGCATACGAATGAAGCTGAATCGTATGCTTCCAGATGTCAACTCACGGCCCCAACCCGACCCACACCTCGCCGTCTTCGGCGAACTCCTTCTTCCAGATCGGCACGTCTTCCTTGAGCCGATCGATGACGTGCTCGCAGGCGCGGAAGGCCTCCTTGCGGTGCGGCGCCGACACGGCGATCACCACCGCCAGCTCGCCGGGCTGCAGCACGCCGACGCGGTGCACGACGGCGACGTCCGTGCCCGGCCACTTCTCGCGCGCCTCGGCGCCGATCTCGGCGAGCTTCTTCTCGGCCATCGGCGCGTAGGCCTCGTATTCGAGCCGCGTGACGCGCTTGCCCTTCGAGTGATCGCGCACCACGCCGGTGAAGGTCACCAGCCCGCCCTGGCTGACGCGGCTGACGGCGTCGACGACCTCCTGCAGCGACAACGGCGCGTCCTGCACGCGGAACAGCGGCGCGCCGCCCGCCACGGGGGGAATGAGCGCGATCTCGGCGCCGTCGTGCAACGCCTGGGTGGGCTCGGCGAACTCCTGGTCCACCGCGACGCGCAGGTGCGGCCACAGCGACGCGAGATGCGGGAACTGCGCGGTCAACGCCGCGGTGAGCTGCGCCACGTTCGATCCTTCAGGCAGCTCGAGCTCGAGCGAGCTGGTCTTCACCCGCTCCCGCGCCGCCGCGAAGAACCGAACGTGCACCTTCATGACTTCAGAGCGCCTTCTTCTTCGCGTGGAGCTCGAGCTTGAGCGCCACGTTGTCGGCGATCAGATCGTCGGGCTTGCCCGGGTACACGATGCCGAAGTCCTTCCGGTTGATGGCGAACTCGGCGTTGACCGTCAGCTCCTCGCCGCCGGCCGTGATCTTCGCGGGGAAGGAGATGCTCTTGGTGACGCCGTGGAGCGTGAGGTCGCCCGTCACGTCGTAGCTGCCCTCGCCGGTCAACTTGAGCGCGGTGGAGGTGAACTTCGCCTGGGGGAACTGCTCGACGGCGAAGAAGTCGGGGCTCTTGAGGTGGCCGGTCAGCTTCTCGGAGTCGGAGAAGATCGAGCTCATGTCGATCTCCGCGCGCACGCGGCTCTTCGTCACGTCGTTGTCCACCAGCTCGACGATGCCGCCGAAGACGTTGAAGCCGCCCTCGTGCTTGCCGGTGACCTTCGCGCCGGTCCAGCTCACCTTCGAGTCGGCCTGGGTGAAGGGGTACGCGGCGGCACCGGCGATGGGCTGCACCTGGGCCTCGGCCGGCTTGCTGGGCGCGGACACGGTGGCCTTCACCTTGTCCTTCGCGGGGTCGGGGCAGGCGGAGAGAACGACGACGATCGACAGCAGCAGAGCGTTGCGCATGGTGGGCCCTCAGATGCCGTAGAGCGCGCCGTATTTCACCTTCAAATACGCGACGAAGTCGTCGTCGGTCAGGCCCTGCCCGGTCACCCGGGTCACCAGCGGCTCGGCCTCAGTGCGGTAGCCCTCGTGGTGCACCTTCTCGCGCAGCCAGTTCTTGATCGGCCCCAGCTCGCCGTCGGCGATGGTGCCCTCGAGCCCGCGGATGTCGCGGTTCATCGCCGCCCACAGCGACGCGGCGTACAGGTTGCCCAGCGCGTAGGTCGGGAAGTAGCCGAACTCGCCGTACGCCCAGTGGATGTCCTGCAGCACGCCCTGGTTGACGCTCTTCACCTCGAGGCCGAGCAGGTCCTTCGTCTTCGCGTTCCACGCCGCCTCGAGGTCGGCCGCCTGGAGGTTGCCGCGAATGAGCTCCAGCTCGAGCTCGTAGCGCAGCACGATGTGCAGGTTGTAGGTGACCTCGTCGGCCTCCACGCGAATGAAGCTGCGCTCGACGCGGTTGACCTCGCGCAAGAAGTCGTCGAGCCCCACGCCCGCGAGCTGCTCGGAGAACAGCGCCTGGTAGCGCGGGAAGAAGTGCGACCAGAAGGCACGGCTGCGGCCGACGACGTTCTCCCACAGGCGCGACTGCGACTCGTGGAGCCCCATCGACGGCGCCTGCGCGAGCGGGGTGCGCGTGTGCGCTTGCGTGAAGCCCTGCTCGTACAGCCCGTGGCCGCCCTCGTGAATGGTGCTGAACACGCTCGAGAGCGGCAGCTCGGGGAAGGTGCGCGTGGTCAACCGCACGTCGAACAGCCCGGTGCCGCCGGTGAAGGGGTGCGTGCTGCGATCCTGCCGGCCAGCCTCGAGGTCGAAGCCCATCGCCTCGAGCAGGTGCATCGTGAACTTCCACTGCTTCTCGGTATCGAAGACCTTGCCCTCGAAGAGCCGCTTCGGCGCGGGCTTGCCGTCGATGGCGTGCACGAGGGGCACCAGCTTCTTTCGGAGATCGCCCAGCACCGGCGACAGCCGCTTCACCCGCATGCCCGGCTCATAGTTCTCGAGCAGCGCGTCGTAGCGCTCGCCGTCGTGGCCCCAGGCGTCGGCCTGCTCGCGGCGCAGCTGCAGCAGCTTCTGCACGTGGGGCTCGAAGAGCGCGAAGTTCTTCTCGTCGCGCGCCTCCCGCCACGCCGACAGCGCCAGCGACTGCGCCTCGGCGAGCGCCTTCACCAGCGCCGCGGGGATCTTCACCGCCCGATCGCGCTCCTTGCTCAGCACCCGCACCATCGCGGTCTCGTCGGCGGTGGCGGGCTTGGCGTCGGCCAGCCAGTCGCCCAGCCGCGGGTCGGTCAGGCGCTCGTGGTACAGCCCCTGGAGCGTGGCCAGCTGCGCCGCCCGCCCCGCCTCGCCCTTCTTCGGGAGGTAGGTCTCTTGATCCCACGACGCGAGGCCGATGACGCCCGAGAGGTCGCGGAGTTCCTGCATGCGCGCGAAGAGGTGCTGGTTCATGGGCCCGCTTCTACTCAGCCGAGGTCCGCGAGGCGATGCAGCTCGACGCCGTCGGGGACCTTGCCCCGCCAGGTGCGCACGAAGGCGTGGCGCCGCAGGGTGTGGTTCTTCGGGTTCGGGTACTGCAGCACCTTCTGCTCGAGCTGCCGCGACAGCTCGGCCGCGCTGATCGCCCCCCACTTGCATTCGCCGACCTCGGTCACGCCGTCCGCCCGCACGCCGATCACGTCGATCTCCGTGCGGGGAGACCAGAACGAGCCGACCTCGACGCTCGCCTTCACGCCCTCACCTTCGAGCAACCGAGGGAGCGCTTCGCGGCACAGCCGCTCGAAGCAGCCCCCTGCCCATGCCTCGAGCTGCGGCTCGACGAGGCGCTCCCACGCGCGGTGGGCGTCGAGCTGCGCGAGCTGACTGCGGTGCGGAAACACGAAGCGAAACCAGAACCGCAACAAGGCGTCTTCGAGCACGAAGCGAACGTCGGTGCGCTTCGGCTTCTCACCCGTCACCGGGTAGCGGCGCGAGACGTAGCCCAGCGAGACGAGCTGCTCGAGCGTGTAGTGCAGGTTCCGCTCGGCCACCCCCGACCCCTTCGCGATGTCTTTCGGGGTGTGGGCCCCCGTGGCGATCGCCATCAAGACCGCGTGGTACGGCGCGACGTCTCGCAGCTCCTCGCGGAGCAGGAACTCGGGCTCGCGGAACAACGGCGCGAACTCGTCGAGCAACGTGCGCTCGACGTTCTGCCGGAAGGAGGCCCGCCCGTCGAAAGCCGCTTGGTACTGGGCCACCCCGCCGCACACGAACCAGGTCAGCGCCTGCTGCTCGAGCGACGCGTGCGGATGAAACTGCCGCGCCTCGGCGAACGAGAAGGGCTTGAGGTGAATCTGGGCCGTGCGGCGGCCGAAGAGGGGGCTCTGCTCGCCGAGCACCTCGCGCTCCATGAAGCCGATGTACGAGCCGCAGACGATCAACATCACCTTGCCGCTGCGCTTCCACGAGGCGTCCCACAGTTCCTGCAGCACCGAGGGCAGCTCCGGGCTGGCTTCGGCCGTCCACTGGAACTCGTCGAGGATCAGCACCAGCTTGCCCGGGCCCTTCCAGCGGCCCACCACCAGCTCGAACGCGCGCTTCCATGACTCGACGTTGGTCTCGGCCAACAGCGGCTCGTCGAACACCCGCGCCGCCTCGAGGAGGAACTCCTTCAGCTGCAGGCCCGCCGGCGCGACCTTGCCCACGTGAAAGAGACCGCGGTGCCTGCTGCTGAAGTGCCGCAACAGCTCGGTCTTCCCGATGCGCCGGCGTCCATAGACCGGCACGAAGGCCCCACCCGCGGCGACGCGCTGTCGCTCGAGCACCGCCAGTTCCTGCGACCGCCCGATGAAGTGGCTCACTCGTCGTAACGTAACTTGTCGTAACACGTTTCGACAAGTCGTCTTACGACAACTCTTCCTCTCCGCCCCGCTCGAGAACCAGATAGAGGCCCCGCCATGGCGACCCAGCTGCAGTTGTTCATGGAGCGCGAAGACGAGCTCTCCTTCGTGCGGTTCCTCGAGCGGTACATCTTCGAGGTCTACCCGCGCCGCGTGCCGCCCGACTGGACCACCTTCCGCCTGTGTGAAGAGAACTTCGACCAGATCCCCGAGGAAGACGTGTACCTCGTGGCCAGCGACATCGGCCCCGCGCTGGTGGACAAGCTCAAGCGCGGCAAGGACAAGGGCTTCTGGCGCATCGACGAGGTACGCTCGCCGGTCATCTTCTGGGAACGCTGCAAGAAGAACGACGACGGCGAGCTGGTGAGCGGGCAGCTGTGGGGCGAGCTCGACGTGACGCAGCAGACGGGCCGCAAAGACGCCGCGCCCGAGAAGTTCCGTCAGCGCTTCGTCGACATCGACATGTGGATCCGCAAGAACTTCCGCAAGACGCACCCCAAGGGGTTCTGGGTCGGGCCGAAGACCGCGCGCACCATCAAGCAGACCGGCCTCAAGCTGCGCGAGAACAAACACTTCGGTCGCCTGATCGACGTGCACGGCGTGTAATCGATGAAGTGACGTGAAGTCGGGAACGCCAGCCGGGGGGCTGGGGTTAGTCTGCTTCACATGTCCTGGCTCGATACCCTCGAAGACATCCGCAAGAAGGACTTCACCAAGGTCCCGATGGCCAAGCGCGACGAGGCTGCGCGCGACGTCATCAACATGGGCAGCTACGCGTGCGCGGTCGTCGCCGTGTCGCCCATTCCCTTCTCCGACGCGGTGCTCATGCTGCCGGTGCAGTCGGCGATGGTGGTGACCGTCGGCCACATCTACGGCCGCAAGGTGACCGAGGCCGACGCGCAGAGCCTCGTCGTCGAGCTCGCCGCCACCGCGGGGCTGGGCATGCTGGCGCGGCAGGGCATCAAGGCGATCCTCCCCGTGTTCGGCGCGCTGCTCACCGTGCCCGCCGCCTTCGCCATGAACTGGGGCATCGGCCGCGTCGCGATGGAGTACTTCCGCTCACCGGGCCTGCCGAAAGACCAGCTCAAGAAGATCTACGAGGCCGCGAAGCAGGAAGGCGCCTCGATGTTCTCGAAGGAGCGCTTCGACATGTTCCGCAAGTCGAAGGCCGCCCCGGCGAAGCAAGCGCCCGCCCCCACCGCGAAGAAGAAGGCGGCCCCGAAGAAGAAGGCGAAGAGCGCGGTCGAGAAGCTGCTCGAGGGTGACTTCACCAGGAAGCTCGCCAAACACCCCGACGTGCGCGACGCCTTCGACGGCATCATCCACCTCGATCTCACCGGCCCCGGCGGCGGCCAGTGGACGGCGGATCTCACCCGGAGCTCCGGGTGGATCACCCCCGGCCTGAGCGGCAAGCCGAAGCTCACCCTGCGCGCCACCGGCAAACACTTCGTGGCGCTGGTGAAAGGCGAGAAGAACGCCCAGGCCGCGGTGATGAGCGGCGACCTGGTGCTCGAGCCGATGAACCTCGATCTGGTGATGCGCCTCGGCCCACTCTTCCGCTGACGCGCCCGCGAGGGTGCAGTTAGGTGCGCCGCCATGAGCGTGCTCGATGGCGTGGTCGAGGGGTTGAAGGCGGTCTCAGCGAAGTTGTCGCAGCCGGGCTTCAAGCCCGATCGCACCCGCCGAGACTGGAACCGGGACGAGGTCGACGCGCTGCTGCGCGACTTCACCGACGCGGTGCTCACCCCGTTCGACGCCGCGCTCGCCGAGCTGTCCGACGACGAGCACCGCAAGTTCAAGGACATCGTCGGCCGGCTCTCGGGCTCGGTCGCCGCGGTGCTCGGCGCCTCGGGACGCAACGATGAGGCGAAGGCCCTGCTCCAGCGCGCCAGCGAGCTGTCGGCCAGCGCCGTCGCCCGCGCCCGCCTCTCGGCCGCCATCGGGCAGCTCGACTGGCACGTCGAGCTCGCGCTGGCCGAGTGGCACAGCCGCGCCGACGACGTGAAGGCCGCGCGCGCGGTGCTCGAGCGCATCGTGAAGAACGCGCCGCCGGGCATCATCCGCGACGAGGCGAGCGAGGCCTCCCAGGTCAACGAAGAGGAGCTCGAGCCGGTGGGCTCACCTCCCTCGATGTTCACGCTCAACGGCGTGGGCACCAGGCTCTATGGGCGCGCGGATCAGCGCCCCGACGGGAGCTACGTCTCGACCCTCTGCTTCTGCGTGCTCTTCATCCCCGTGCTGCCGCTCACCTCGTACCGGGTCGTCGACGCGGAAGGCGGCGGCTACTACTTCCTGGGCAAGGTGAAGAAGCTGCGCCGCGGGTGGACGCTGTGGCGCAACTTCCTGCTGGCGGCGGTGGTGCTGGGCATCGCCGGCTCGGCCATCTCGGAAGAGCTCAACTCGCCCCGCCGCCTCGCCCGCAACGCCATCGCGCACGCGCTCGACGCCGAGAAGGCCGGCAAGCCGGAGGTCGCCGCCCAGGAACTCGACGCGCTCATCGACCAGTACCGCAGCCAGGTCAGCAACGACGAGCTCACCCCGGCGCTCGAAGCGTGGCTGCGCCTCGAGCTGGCGAAGCTCGAACAACCGCTGACGCTGGCCCAGGTCGATCGCCTGGTGCGCGTCACCCGCCGCGTCGAGGACCTCAGCAGCTCGGGCAACTGGGCGAAGGACGCCGCCGGCCCGTTGATCGCCCGCCTCAGCGAGGGCGCGACGCAGCTCGGCACGCGCACGCCGGAGCACACCGAGGCGTCGCTCCGGCTGCTCAGCGCCGCGGCGAAGATCGCGCCGGCGAAGTCGCAAGACGCGCTGGCCACCCAGGTGCGCGCGCTGCACGTCGAGGTCGCGCGCGGCCTCGCGGACTGGCCGCTGTGGGCGCTCGAACATTACGTGCTCGCCCTGCCCGCGCCCGAGGCGCTCGCCGGGGCCGACGCCGTGCTCCGCGCGGTGGGGAACTCGCCCGAGGTGCTCGCCGAGAACGCCGCGGAGATCGCCCTGTGGCAGACGAAGACGAAGGATCAGGCGCTCGCCGCGAGCGTGAAGGGCTGGCTGCAGACCGGCGTGACGATGGAGAAGCTCCCCGAGCGCGAGAAGCTGCTCTCGTCGGGCCAGCTCGCGACGTTGCGCAAGGCGCTCGCCGCCGACCCGACCGATCAAGGCGTCGCCGTCGCGGTGGCGCTCGAGCTGCGTGACGCCAACCAGCTCGAGGCCGCACTGGCCACCCTCACCGCGCTCGGCGCCCCCGGAGTGCTGACCCAGGACGCGCTCGCCCTGCGCGCCAGCCTCCTGCTCTCGCTCGGCAGGCGCGACGAGGGCCGCAAGCTGCTCGAGGCGGCAGTCGAGCGCTCGCTCCCCAAACTCCAGCGGGCGCGAGAACAGTTCGACCTCACCGCCTCGGGCGCAGAGCAGCGCCTCATCGCGCGCGCGAAGAACAACGACCTGCCGCTCTCGCTCCAACAGCAGCTCGAGAAGGCCGACGAAACGAAGGGCCGTGAGCTGTTCGGCGCGTGGCTCACCGAAGAGCTCGAGAAGGACCCCCAGGTGCAGGAAGCCCGTGAGCGCTACGGCCGGCTCGCGGGCGTGGCCGGGCTGTCGGTGATGCTGGGCTCGATCGAACTGCAGGAAGGCTCAGCGGCGACCGGCGACGCACGCGACCAGCTGCTGCGCCGCGCTGAACATCACTTCGTCGCCGTGCAGGCCGAGCGCGAAGGCAGCGCGTCGTACCGCCTCGGCTACGGGCAGGTGCTGCACCGCCTCGGGCGCGCGAAGGAAGGCGACGAGCTGCTGCAGGCGGTGCTCGACACCGGCAGCGCCGATCAGAAGCTCGACGCGGCCTTCGCCTATCGCGAGCTCGGCCTCGTGCAGCGCTCGAAGCAGGCCCTCGAGCACCTGTGGAACACCGAGCCGCAGCCGACGAAGGACCGCGCCGCGAGCGCGATGGCCGCCATGGCCGACCGCATCGAAGACGACGAGCTGTGGCTCTCGCGCATCCAGACGCCCACCCCGGTCACGCGCATCAACCTCGCGCACGCGCGCGCGCGGCGGCTCCAGCGCGACGGCAAGCTGACCGAGGCCGACGCCGAGTTCGCCAACGTCGTCGCCTTCCACGAGAAGCACGCGAAGACCGACGCCGCGGCCGCCAACAACGCCGCGGTGGCGCTGCTCGAGCGGCACGCCTGCACCGGCGACGTGGCGTACCTCGATCGCGCGGTCGAACACTTCCGCAGCTGCCGGCGCCTCAACCCGGAGAACGGCCTGCTGATCGCCCACATGGCGGAGGTGCTCGACGATCGCGCCGCGGTGCGACTGGTCGAGAGCCTGGTGCACGTACGCCCGCTGCGCCTCGCGGGGCGTGACGCGCACGCGCTGCTCTCGGCGCTCAGCCACGGCCCGATGGCCGAAGAGCTCAAGAAGCGCATGGCGACCGAGCCGCTGGTGCGCGAGCTGAAGGAAGTCACCGCGACCGAGCAGGTGCTGGGGCCGGGGCGCACCGAGCCGATCGCGCGGCTCCAGCGCTGGGCCCGGTATGAAGACGATCTCCCGACGCTGAGCGCGCTCGCGCAGCGTGCCGAGGCACAGCACGCCGCCTTCGACTTCTCGGAAGAGCTGGCCCGCGACGCACGCTCGGCGGCAGGGACGGACACGGAGCAGTACAGCGCGGCGCTGCGCGCGGCCCGGGGGCTGCTTGCCTCCGTCGTCACCGACGCGCACGCCCCCACGCGCGCCACGGCGCTGATGCAGCGGTGCATCTACGAGCAGCAGCTGGCCTTCCTCACGCCCAACGCCGAGGCCGCCCATGAGTCGGTCACCGACTGCGAAGCGGCGCGCGCGGCCTGGCCGGCGATGTCGATCGACCTCGCGAGGCTGCACCTCGGCGTCGCGTTGCTCGAGCTCTACCCGCACTCACCCGCGCTGCAGGCGAAGTGGAAGTCGAAGCTGCGCGTGCAGGACGACACGGCGTTCGTCTCGGAGCTGCTCCTCGACCCGGCGATCAACGTCGACCTGGTGAAGCAGCCCGCCTTCGCGCTGGCGCTCAAGGCCAGCAACGAGCTGCCGACCGAGTCGCTCGGGCTCAGCGACTGGGCGCTGGCGGTAGCGGGCCACGACGAGGCGCTGCTCGCGCGGGTGAAGACGGCGCTGAGCAGTGAGCGCGGGGTGGTGAGCCATCGCCTCAGCGTGGCGATGTCGCCTCCGGGCGAAGGGCTCGAGGCGCGCACCGCGCTCTACGCCCGCGCGACGAAGTGATCGTCAGCGCCAGCGGCGGAAGCCGAGATCTTCGGGGGTGAGCCTGGTGCGCGCCAGCACCAGGTCGAGCGTCTCGCGCCCCCCTTCCCACGGGCCGAGCCGAACGCGCACGCCACTGCGGGAGGTCACCTCGAAGAAGCGGTGCTCCGAGTCAGACGACTCGCCCGGGCCCGTGGTCTCGGCGCGCCACTCGAGGACGTGCGTGAGCTCGCCCCAGGGCACGAACTGCGCTTCGCCCTGAAACCGCACGCTGAGCCCGTTCTCGTAGATGGCCAGCAAGGTCGCGCGGCGCAGCTCGACCAGCTTGAGCACCAGGAAGAAGAGCGCCGGCACGACGAGTACCGCGCCGATCAACGCAAAGGCGATCAGCGTGTTGCCCATCAGCCACGCCGGGAGCGCGAGCACGGAGCCGAGGAAGAGCAAGAAGGCCATGAACGGCCAGTTCTTGAAGGTGAAGGTCTGGGGAAACTCGCGAAGGAGTGCGCCGCACTCGTCGTTCGGCATGCGCGGCGAGTCTACGCCGAAGAGGCCTGCTGACGGAGTGCGCTCACCAACGCCCGCAGAGCAGCTCCGAGAATGAGAAGAGGCGAGAACAGCAGTGTGCCCAGGGCGAAGAGGGAGAGGGAGACGACGCGTCCGGTCAAACCTTCGATGCCCGCGACGTCGGCGTAGTAGCGATTCGCGCTGAGCACCTCCGGCTTCAACGAGCGGAGGAGCAACACCTCGTACATCGCGTGGTGATCGTTCGACACCTCGCCGCCAGAGAACGACGCGAACGCAACGGGCCGATGGTGCTCGTCTTCTCCCACGGCGACCACCCCATGCAGCCTTCTCGCGTACGGGTACCCAGGTTGGCCGGCTTCGAGGGGAACCTGCGCCAGGACCTCGCCCTCCAGCGACGCGAGGTCGGTAGCGCCGAGGTCCGGCAGCAAGCCCGTCACCTTCAGGATCCGGCCATCGGCACAGCACTCGGAATCGGCGGCTTCTTCAGTTCGATGGTGAGACAGGAGCTCTCTGCTCTGGACGGTCCAGCCCGAACCGTCCTGCCGCGACTCGAACCCCGAGACCGCCCGCCAGTGCACCGCATGAACTCGCGAGTCCAGCTCCGGCAACGACCACGCGTAGCCCCAGTACGAGTGCGAAAACACCACGCCGCTTGCGACTGAAAGAACGGGGACCGCGGCGAAGAAGAGCAGCCACCGAGGCGCCAGGTGCCAACGCCGCCAACGCGCGAGCGCGGCGCCAATCAAGGTGGGGACCAGGTACCAGCCGAGGGCCAGCGGAATCACCACGGGGTTGAGCTCCCAGCTCCCCGGGTCGTCCGCCCTGAACCAGGTCACGATGCCCAGCTCCAGGTGTCGCACGCTCGCGCCCGAGCCAGGCTTGAAGGTCATGTTGAAGGTGGGGAACGCCAGCACGACCCCCGTCGGGATCATCAGCAGCATCGCCGTCAGGTTGGGCCGCAACCTTTGCACTCGACGACTCTGACACACCGTCGGATTCGTCACAGCGAGCGCCACTCAGAAGGTAGAGCAGCGCCATGCGGTTCACGCTCTCGCGCGCGGTCAGCCTCGCGGTCCTCTCGTCGGCGAAGACGGAGGCGGATCATCACGAAGACCTCGGCTGCAGCATCCTCGGGCCGCCCTCCCGGCCGGTGCGCAAGGCGCACTCGTGGCTCAAGCACCAGGTGCAGCAGCTCGGGCCCGACGTCGCGGCCGAACGCGCCGCCGAGCTGGTCAAGGCGATGGAGGCGTCGGCGGCCTACGACGCGCTGTGTGACGGCAAGAAGCGGCGTCTCGGTCGCCGCGTGCTGCGGCAGGAGATCCTCTTTCCCCGCGCCGAGAAGTTCGTGCCGCGCGTGCTGCACCTGCGCCGCGACGAGCTGGGGCTCGACGTCGAGGTGAAGCGCGACGAGTGGCCGCTGGTGAACACGCTGTTCTCGACGCTGGCGCGCGGCGCGACGAAGGCCGAGCTCGGTGCGCTCGCCCGCGCCAACCCGATGATCGCGGACCTCATCGACGATCTCGGCGGTGCCGGGTGGTTCGAGGCGCACCAGGCTCCGAAGCTCGACGCGTCGATGGTGTTCATCGGCCACAACACCACGCTGGTGCGCGGCGCTTCCGGCGCGGTGTTGATCGACCCGTACTTCCGCCCTGCGAGCCAGTTCGATCTGCCGACCTACCAACCGATGCAGCCGCGAGACCTCGGGCGTATCGACGCGGTGCTGATCACCCACTCGCACGGCGATCACTTCCACCTCGGCTCATTGTTGCAACTGCCGCCCGAGACGCGCTTCTTCGTTCCACCGGTGGAACGCGAGAGCCTGTTCTCCACCGACTGCGCGCTGCGGCTGCGCCAGCTCGGCTTTCGGAACATCGAGGCGCTCGACTGGTGGGCAGAGCGCGAGGTGGGCGACCTCACCATTCGCGCCCTGCCCTTCTACGGCGAGCAGCCGACCGACGGCGAAGGCGTGCACCCCGGGCTGCGCAACATCGGCAGCACCTGGAGCGTGCGCGGCCCCGGCGTCTCGGCGGCCTTCTACGCCGACACCGGCCGCGACCACGAAGGCGACATGGACGCGGTGTGCAAGCGCGCAGGCCCGGTCGACGTGCTGTTCTGCGGCGTGCGCGGGTTCAAGCTCAAGCCGATCTTCTTCGGTTTCACCACGCTCGACGCCTTCCTCGTCGATGTGCCGCTCGAGGCGCTGACGACCCCGCAGCAGTTGATGGCCGACGGGCCGCAGGCGCTGCGCTACGCGAAGAAGCTCGGCGCCAAACAGCTCGTGCCCTGCGCCGACGGTGGCGCGCCCTGGTACTGGCGCGAAGGCATGGGCCCGAAGTACCCCGGCTTCCCCGGGCAGCCGCACGTCGGCGCGTCACCGTACGAAGAGAACCTCGACGCCGATCCGTACCCGGAGCGCGTGGTCGCGAAGCGCGGCGATCCCGACGTGTTGCTGCTGCGCCCCGGTCAGCCAGTGGGCAAGCCGGCGAGCAGGCCGTTCATCTGGCCCTTCGGAAAAAATGAGGAGATGGGCCCCACGCGCCCACGGTAAACGCCGTCGATGCATCGCGTCCCCGCCTGGCCCGAGCTGAAGCCCTTCGTCGAAGCGTTGTCCCGCCGACTCGACTTCCCCGCCTCGACGACGATCTTCCCCGCGGATGAGGCCGCCTTCGCACGGGCGGCGACTGCGTTCGTCGAAGCAGCGCGTGAGGTCTACGGGGTCACGCTGCGCCTCGACTCGCCCCGGATCCTCCCTCACTGGCCGCGAGGGAACGATGAGATCGACGGCACGCGAAGCCTCGACGCGTTCGTCGCCCAGCACCTCACCGTTCCGGACGTCGCGGCCTGGTTCGACGGAGCGACCTTCCTCGAGCCGACGACCGACGAGGATGCGCTCCGCTTCGAGACGCTGGTGGAAGAACAGAAGGTCATCGACGCCGAGCTGGTGATCTACGCGCTGGGCGCCACCCTCGCGACGAGCCTCGGCGCGCTGGTCGAGGCGCGTTGGGTCGGCGGCGCCACCGTCGACGTCTCGATCGACGCACCGCCCTCGATTCGCATCGGCCCCGCCAGCATCTCGTTCCCCTTCGAGCTGGCGAAGATGAAGCTCCTCGACCCGCGGTCGAACCTGTGGACGACGCGCGTGTCCATTCAGGAGGCGCCGCCGCCGCGCGGAATGGCGTCCACCATCGAGGAGGCCGAGGCCGGCTGGCCGAAGCTCCTGCCTGAAGGCGCGCTCGAGCTGCTCGACGGCTGGGACCAACTGGGCCCCGAAGAAGCCCTGGCCCGGCTCGAAGCCCGACTCGAACCAGGCAAGGACAACGCGCTGCTGCGGCGGCTGATGCTGCCGATCGCGACGCAACTGCCCACGCTCGACCGCGCGGAAGCCCTCGCGCGCCGAATGCTCGCCGCGTACCCACACGTGAACGCGAAGTTCGGCCTGGCCGACGTGCTGACCTGCATGCCGGAGCGCGAGCCCCAGGCCGAGGGAGAGCGCCTGTTCCGCGAGGTGCTCGCAGAGCAGCCGATGATGACGCGCGCGCGCCTCAAGCTCGGGCTCCTGTTGGCCGAGCAGGGTCGCCACGACGAGGCGATCACCGAGCTCCGCGCGGTCGCTTCGACCTGGGGCGACGACGCGGCGGAAGCGCGCGGCTACCTCGAGCAGCTCGGCGCCTCAGAGGAAGAGGAAGCACCGACGGCCCCTCCCGGAGTCGTCCTGGGGATGGTCGCCGACCTGGCGCCGTGGCTGACTCCGAGCCTCGTGAGCGAACAGGGAGCGCGCGCGGTGTTCTTCGTCGCGAAGGGCGCGGCGCGCAGGAACCAGTTCCTCCAGCGGATCCCCGAGGGCCCATGTGAGGCCGAGGTCGCGAGCACCGTCTTCCGTGCCATCGAAGCCTGCGTCGCCGCACACCAGCTCAAGCTCACCGGGCTCCTCGGGGAAGCAACGTTCTCGGCTGGCTTCCACGCGACCGCCTCACTCGACGAGGCACGCCCCTCGTTCGAGACCGACGGCTTCGCGCTCGTGGGTCGGCTCGAGGACGGCAAGATCCGCCGCCTCACGGCAGACGGTCGCTGAGAAGTCAGAAGCGGCGCGGAGGGCGACGACGTCCCCCTCCAGACCGAGGGCCCTGACCCGCCGGCCGGCCGCCCGACGAAGGAGCGCCACCGGACGACGCCGGCGTCTGACCACGGAAGACGACCTCCGGACCACGCCGCTGCTGCTGCGGCCCACCCGGTCCACGAGACTGTTGCTGCGGTCCGCCCGGTCCACGTGACGGCTGCTGCGGCCCTCCCGGTCCACGCGACTGCTGCTGCGGCCCGCGCGCCGGCTGCGACTCGTTGCGCGGGTGGTGCTGCTGGTGCGACTCACGCGGGTGTGCGCCGCGCGTCTGCACCTGCGGCCCGCCCGGCCCACGCCCCTGCGGAGGTCCACCCGGCCCGCGCGGCCCACGCCCCGGCGCGCCCTGCGGCTTGCCGTGAAACCCGCGTCCACTCGGCACGAAGTGGGGCGACAGATCTCGCCGCACGTACGCGCGCCAGATCTCATCGGGGTCGCTCGCGTGCTTCGTGGCGATGGTCGGGTCGATCGCCGAGAAGAAGCGCAGCATGTTGCCGATGTCGCGCCGGAAGAACTGCTCGGACCGCGAGTTCTTCGCCGCCGTCACCACCTGCGGGAAGTCGATGATCACCGGACCATCCTTCCCGAGCAGAATGTTGAACTCCGACAGGTCGCCGTGAATCCAGTCCGCCGCGAGGATCTTGATGATCTCCGCGCGGAGCTGCAGGTACATCGGCAATGCCTGCTCGACGGTGATGCCCGCGTCGACGAGGCGCGGCGCGACGCGACCTTCGGCGTCACCGATCACCTCCATCAGCAACACGCCTTCGTAGAACAGCACCGGCTTCGGCACCCGAACGCCCGCCGCGTGCAGCTCGAACATGGCGTCGGCCTCCGCCGACTTCCACGCCTCTTCCGCCGCCTCGCGACCGAACTTCGACCCCTTGTCCATCGCGCGCTGCGTGCGCGTGTTGCGCACCTGCCGGCCTTCTTTGTAGCCGGCGTCATTCTTGAAATTGCGGAACTCGCGGGCCTTGTAGATCTTCGCGGCCACCGGCTCGCCCCGATGACTGACCAGCCAGACCTCGGCTTCCTTGCCCGACTTCAGCTGGTTGTAGACCTCGTCGATGACGCCATCGGCGAGGAGCTCGTGCAATCTGTCCATCTACGACCTCACGTCATTACTGCGGACCGATGATCACCGAGTTCGCCTTCAGCTGCGGCGCGTAGGCCTGGAACGCGAGCTCGGGGTGCTTCTCGAGGGCGTGGTGCATCGCCCACTCGTCGCGGAAGAGGACCAGCGGGAAGCCATCGCGGTCCTGCACGGTCTGACGATTCCCTTCCCAGTCGAAGGCGCGAGGGTCGAACTTCTGCGCGACGACCCAGCGCGCGTGGCTGAACGGCAACTTGTCGATGATGATGTCGGCGCCGTACTCGGCCTGCATGCGGTACTGCAGCACTTCGAACTGCAGCTGGCCGACGACCCCGACGATCGGGTCCTTCATGCCCATCTGCAGCTGCTGGAAGATCTGCACCGTGCCTTCTTCCGACAGCTGCTCGAGGCCCTTCTCCATCTGCTTGCGCTTCATCGGGTCCTTCGAACGGACGACCGCGAAGAACTCCGGTGAGAAGCGGGGCACGCACTCGAACTCGAACGCGGCGCCCTTCTCGATCAGCGTGTCGCCGATGCGGAACACGCCGGGGTCGAACAGGCCGATCACGTCTCCGGGCCACGCGTCTTCGATCGCCGTGCGCTCCGACGCCATGAACTGCGTGGGCTTCGCGAGGCGGATGTCCTTGTCGAGCCGCACGTGGTGCGCGGTCATGCCCTTCACGTAGCGGCCCGAGACCACGCGCAGGAACGCGATGCGGTCGCGGTGCGAGGGGTCCATGTTCGCCTGAATCTTGAACACGAAGCCGGTGAACGTCGGGCGCAGCGGCTCGATGAAGCCCGCGCTCGACGGGCGGCCCGACGGCGGCGGCGCCATCTCGAGGAACGCGTCGAGGAAGGGGCGCACGCCGAAGTTGGTCATCGCCGAGCCGAAGAACATCGGCGACAGCTGCCCCTCGAGCACCTTCTGAATGCTGAACTCGTCGCCGCCGATGTCGAGCAGCTCGATGTCTTCGCGCAGCTTCTCGAGCTCGGACTCGGTGAGGATGTTTTTGATCTCGTCGCTGTCGAGGGCGACGATCTTCTCGCCGACCTCCGCCTCGCCGTGGTGCCCTTCGGCCTGGAACACGTGCACGTTCTTCGTGCGCCGGTCGTACACGCCGCGGAACTCCGGCCCGGACCCGATCGGCCAGTTCATCGGGAAGGCGCGCATGCCGAGCACCTTCTCGAGCTCGTCCATCAGCTCCAGCGGCGTGCGGCCGTAGCGGTCGAGCTTGTTGGCGAAGGTGAAGATCGGAATGCCGCGCAGCTTGCAGACCTTGAAGAGCTTGATGGTCTGCGGCTCGACGCCCTTGGCGGCGTCGATGAGCATCACCGCGGCGTCGGCGGCCGACAGCGTGCGGTAGGTGTCTTCCGAGAAGTCCTGGTGGCCCGGCGTGTCGAGCAGGTTCACCGCATGGCCGCTGTAGTTGAACTGCAGCACCGACGAGGTGACCGAGATGCCACGCTCCTTCTCGATCGCCATCCAGTCTGACGTGGCGTAGCGCTTCGCACGGCGCGCCTTGACGCTGCCGGCGAGGTGAATGGCGCCGCCGTACAGCAGCAGCTTCTCCGTTAGCGTCGTCTTGCCGGCGTCGGGGTGCGAGATGATCGCGAAGGTCCGGCGGCGGCTGATTTCCTGCTCCAACTCCGAAGACATGGCGTGGGCCCTTACTCGTTGCGGCCCGGTGAGTTGAGCCTTTTCAACGTCGGTTTTCGAGGGGGGCCGGTATGGTCCCCGCCCCATGACGGCGACTGCGATTTCGGTGGCGATGTGCCTGGCGGCGGCGACCGGAGACGGCGGCCTCCTCGACGGGGGCACGCTGGCGGAAAAGGTGGAACTGGCGGCGCCGTCCGACGAGAAGCTCCACGACGAGCTGCGCGCGGTGCGTGACGAGATGGAGAAGGCGCTCAACGCCCGCGACCTCGAAGGCCTCATGAAGCACCTCGACGACCGCGTGGTGTTCAGCACCATGAACGGCGACGTGGTGACCGGCCACCAGGGCGTGCGCGACTACTTCACGAAGATGCTCTCGGGCCCGGGGAGCCGCGTGAAGTCGGTGAAGGCCCACTTCGAGGCCACCGAGCTCTCGCGGCTGTACGACTCGACGATCGCCACGTCCTTCGGCACGACCGACGATCACTACGAGTTGGTGGATGGCATGGCGTTCAACATGAGGGCGCAGTGGACGACGACGCTCAAGCGCGGAGCTGACGGCACCTGGAAGATCCTCACCTTCCACTACTCGGCCAACGTGTTCGACAACGCCGTCCGCGCTCTCGAGCTGGGCATGATCAAGAAGTTCGCCATCGGCGGGGCGATCGCCGCGTTGATCCTCGGGCTCTTCCTCGGGCGGCTGGTCGGCAAGAAGTGAGGCTCGTCGCAGCCCCGTCGGCGATCGCCCAGCGCCCGTGGCCGAGGTGGCCTGCGGGGTGGTCGGTCGTCGCGCGCTCGGTCGAGTTGGCTCGCCAGGCGGTGCGCACCGTGTCGTTCGCCGGCCGCGAGGTCGTGCTCTTCCGCGCCGAAGACGGGCTCGTGCACGCGGTCGACGCGTTCTGTCCGCACATGGGCGCGCACCTGCGGCACGGCGCGGTCGAGGGCTCGTCGCTGCGCTGCGCCCTGCACCACCGGCTCGTCGACGGCGCGGGCGCCTGTGAAGGTCGCGCCGCCAGAGGACCTGCGTACACCGCGAACGAACGCTTCGGGCTCATCTTCGTCGCACGCGCCGGCTTCGATCGGCCGCTGCCCGACGTGGTCGATCGCGAGCGCTTCGAGTTCACCACCGCCGCGCCGGTGGAGGTCGACGTGCCGTGGTCGAACTTCGTACTCAACGGCTTCGATCTCCCGCACCTCGAGGCGGTGCACCACCGGAGCCTCCGCGCCCCGGCGAAGATCATCCGCGACGGGCACTGCATGCGGCTCGAGTACGAGACGCGCGTCACCGGCCGCGGCCTGTCGGACCTCACGATGAAGTGGCTCAGCGGCGATCACCTGCGCGCACGCATGAGCTGCTTCGGCACGGTGGGCGTCGTCGAGGCAGACCTGGGGTGGACGCGCTCGGTCCTCATCTGCGGAGTCACCCCGCGCACCGAGACGCAAGGCGACGCGCCGTGGCCGACCGGTCGCAGCCGCGCGTGGTGCAGCTTCGGCGTGCCGGCCGACGCGTTCGGTCGCCGCATCCGCGCGTGGCTCACCCGCTGGCTCTACCTCGCGTTCCTCCGGCGCGACTTCGCGGTGCTCGAGCAGCAGCGGCTGTCTCTCGAGAACGTCGACGACGAGAGCACGCTGGCCGTCGCCGACTTCCTCACCTCGCTCGAGGACTGGACGCGTGACGAATGAACGCATCCCCGCGGGGCTGAACACGCTGCTGCTCGTGGGAGCGGCCGCGATCGGCGCCACCGCGCTCTTCTTCGCCTCGCACACCTCGAACCTGCTGGTGCTGGTGCTCGCCGCGCTGACGTTCTCCTACGCCGCGAACACCCTCTTCGCGCTGCTGCACGAGGCGGTGCATGGCGTGCTCTTCGAGAACACCACGCTCAACACCTGGGGCGGCCGCTTCGCCTCGGCGTGGTTCCCCACCGGGCTCTCGTTGCAGCGCGCGTTTCACCTCAACCACCACAAGCACAACCGCGATCCGTCCGAGCGCTTCGACTACCTCCAGCCGGGCGAGTCGCGGTGGCTCAAGAACGCGCAGTGGTACTCGATCCTCACCGGCCTCTACTGGGCCTTCGCGGCGGCGGGCGGGCTGGCGTGGGTCTTCGCGCCGTTCGCCTTCGCGCTCGGTCGCGGCACGTCGCGCTTCTCGCGACAGACGGCGTCGGCGACGTACTTCGAGGCGATCCAGGCCATCCCTCCGGTGGTGAGCCGGCTCGAGGTGCTGGCGAGCTGGGCGTTGCAGGCGGCGCTGTTCTTCACGCTCGACCTCTCGGTCACCGGCTGGCTCGTCTGCTACGCCGCTTTCGCCTGGCAATGGAGCGCGCTGCAGTACGCCGACCACGCCTGGTCGCCGCTCGACGTCACCGACGGCGCGTGGGATCTCCGCGTGCCGCGCCTGCATCGGTGGCTGTTCCTCAACTACCACCTGCACCGCGCGCATCACCGCTCGCCGAAGACGCCGTGGCTGCACCTGCCCGCGCACGCGACGAGCGATGGGCCGTCGTTCTGGGCGGTGTACCGCTCGATGTGGCGCGGCCCGCGGGAGCTCCGCTCGTGAAGCGCGAGGACCGCGCGTTCGCCCTGTTCGTCGTGCTCGGCGTCGCGGCCTGCTTCGGCGTGCTCTACGGAGGCGCGAGCGTGCTCTCGGCCTACACGCCCTGGCGGGTGCGCCTCGATCTCCCGTTCGAGTCGGCCATCCCCTTCGTGCCGTGGATGGCGGTCGTCTACCTCTCGATGGATCTGCTGGTCGGCGTCGCGCCCTTCGTGCTGCCCGAGCCCCGTCGCCTCGCAGCGTTCGCGGCGCTGCTGGTGATCGAGTTGGTCGTCGGCGCGGCGTTCTTCGTGCTGCTGCCGGTGGAGAACGTCTTCCCGCCCCGCGTGGTGGAAGGTGGTGCCGCGCCGGCGTTCTGGCTGGCCGACACCCTGAACCTCGAGCGCAACTACTTCCCGTCGCTGCACGTCGCCTTTTCGTTCACCGCCGCCCGCAGCTATCCGCGGCACTTCGGCTGGTGGTGCTGGGCGTTCGCCATCGCCGCGTCGACGATGCTGATCCACGAGCACTACCTGCTCGACGTGCTGGGAGGCATCGCGCTGGCGCTGCTCGTTCACGCGACGTGCTTCGAGCGGCTGGTGAAGTTCGATCTCGCCGAAGCGCTGCGCACCGAGTGGCTGGTGTTCACCGACTTCGTCCGCTTCGCGCTCCGACACCGGAGGTACGCGCTCATCGACGCCGTCCTCTATGCGCTCGCGTTTCCGAAGTACCGCGAGCGACGGGTGCTGCGGACCGGCTTCGCGCTGCTGCAGGTCGTCGATGACGTGCTCGATGGAGATCGCCCGGCGACGGATCCGCTGAAGCTCGCGGCCCGCGTCGCGGAAGAGCTCTCGACGGGGTCGTTCTCGACTGATCACCTCGGCCGACTCACCGCGGCGTTCCACCGAGACGCGCCCGCCGCGGCCATCCCCGTGGCGATCGAGTTGATCCACACCATGATGCGCGATCGGGCCCGGGTCGAAGCGCGCGCGCGCTGGAGCGAGGACGCGCTGCGCGAACAACTCCGCCGCACGTTCATCGGCAGCCTCGACGTGCTGTTTATCTGTGGCGGCTCGACGTTGCGGGCAGCCGACGTGCCGGCGCTGGTCGAGGTGATGGGTTGGTGCTCCGCGGTGCGCGACCTCGAGGAAGATCTCGGGAAGGGCCTGTGCAACGTGCCCGACGGCGTGCCGCTCGACGCCGCTCACCTCGATCGCTGGCTCGACGCCGAGTCAGCCCGCGCGCGTCCGCTCATCGTTCGTGCGCTGGCCGAGATCGCCGCGCTCCCCGACCCGCGTGCCGTGCGCTGGCTCGGCCTGCTCGCCCGTTCCACCCGCAAGTACCTGAGGACGCCGAATGACCTCGCTCTTGATCGCAGCGCTGCTCGCCTCGACGCCTGACGCCGGTACGCCGGAGACGCTGCCCGAGCTCCGCCGGCTCGCGAAGCAGCTCGAGCCGCAGCTCACGTCGCCGTGGGTGAAGTCCTGGCTCGCCAACGTCTCCACGCTCACGCCGGTGAAGCCGAGCACCTGGTTCTGCACGAAGGATCGGCAGAGCTGTGTCGCGAAGAAGCCGTCAGACGCCGCGTACGAAGAGCGCCGCGTCGATGACGAGTACGTGTACGCGCGCATCACCGATCCGCTCGGCTATGCGCGGGCCTTCGAGGTGCTGGCCGCCGCAGGCTTCGACCCCACCGGCAAGAAGGTCGTCGACTTCGGCTACGGCAACGTCGGGCAGTTGTTGATGCTCGCGCGGCTCGGCGCGGACGTTCACGGCGTGGAGATCGACTCATTGATCCCGCTCGTCACCAGGCACCTCGTCGGCAAGGTCGGCGCGAAGGGACGGCTCACACTGCACCACGGGTTCTTCGCCAGCGACGCGAAGCTGGTGAAGGACCTCGGCACCGGCTTCGATCTGTGGCTCTCGAAGAACACGCTCAAGCGCGGCTACGTACACCCCACGGCACCGAAGGGCGCGAAGGCGCAGATCGACCTCGGCCTCGACGACGCGAAGGTGTTGGCGTTGATCTTCAGCGAGCTGAAGCCTGGCGGGTTCTTCTTCATCTACAACCTCGCGCCTGCGCAGGGTGAGCCATACAAGCCGATGGCCGACGGCCACTGCCCCTTCGCGAAGGAAGCGCTCGTGGACGCCGGCTTCGAGGTGCTCGCGTACGACGCAGACGACACGGCGAAGGCGCGCGACATGGCCCGCGCGCTCGAGTGGGGCGACGACCCGATCTTCGCCACGTACACGCTCGTCCGCCGACCGAAGTGAGCCGCTCGTGACTACATCCGCACGCGCGGCGCGAACTCGTCGGTCATGTGCCGCAGCCGCTCGGCCAACACGCTGATCAACCGCTGCGACATCTGCATGCTCGACTTGAGCGCGGTGCGGAAGTCGTAGCCCTCCAGCACCAGCAGCACCGAGTTCTCGATCGCGCGCACGGTCGCCGTCCGCGGCGCGGGGTCGAGGATGGAGATCTCGCCGAAGAACTCGCCTGCGCCGAGCTCACGAATGCGGTTGTTGTTGCGGCGCACCTCGCACGTGCCCGAGATGATCAAGAACACCGACGAGCCGCTGGTGCCTTCCTTGATGATCTCGCTGCCCTGCGAGTGCCGCACCTCGCTCACCTTCTTCGCGAGCTGCTCGAGGTCGCTGTGAGGGAGGCCGGCCAACAGGGGGATCGTCTTCAGCGCGTTCACTCGGTCGATCGGCTCGGACATGCGCGCAATGCTAGCCCAACTTCACTCGGGCGCCGGCGTGACGCGGTAGCCCGTCATCTTTGCCAGCACGCTGTTCAGCTCGGCCCGGTAGTTCGTCTGGAAGTCGAGCTCGACGCGCTCGAGGGTCGGCGCATCGATCCCCGGCAGGTCGAACTTCGTGGCGCGCTTGATGGACGGCAGTCGCTCGCTGCTCCGCACCGAGACGGGGTGGGCGCACAACAGCTCGCCGGTCTCGGCGTTCATCAGCAGCAGCGTGCCCGCAAGGCTCCCCGGCTGAAACGCGAAGGGGCTCCAGCCGGGCTCCAGCACCGAGGGCAGCCGCGCCGGCGTGCGTTGCCCCACTCGCAGGATCGCCACCCACGGCCGAGGCCACCGAGACACCGCGTCGACCACCCGGCCGCTCGCGAGCGCCTGGCTCAGCCACCGCGTGGTGAGGAACTCCCAGCCGGGCGGCACGGTGCTGGTGAGAAGCTCGAAGTCGAGCACCGGCACGGCCGACCACACCCGATCGCTGCACCGCTCCGGCACCGGCGCGCCGCTCGCCAGCGTCGCGGAGATCACCCGCATGCGCGCCTCGAAGACCTGCTTCGCCTCGGCCTCGACGCGCTCGCGCTCGGACGCCAGCGGTCGCGAGAGATCGGGCGGCGGCGTGGCGAAGCAGGGAACCCCACCCGCCGCGCGCAGCACCAGCCAGGTCTCACCCGCGCGTGCGAGGCAGTACGTCGAGGGGCTGCCGTTCATCACCACCCCCGAGAGCCGCGCCGCGTTCCCGATGATCGACAGGCTGCCCCTGCATTGAACCTTCACGCCCGCGCGCGGCGCGGCGATGAAGTCGGTGACGAGGTCGCACGCGTAGCCCTCGTCGAGCTCGGCGTTCGGCCCGCGCATCAACTCGCGAAACGCACGCAACGTGAGCACGCCGCGACTCATCGGGTAGAGCAACCCGATCGCCACCAGCCACGCGAGGGCGCCGAGGAACGCGGGACGCACGAAGCTCGATCATACGCGTGGGGCCGCCGCTCACGCCGGGCGAAATCAGGCCGGTCGACGGGGGCGCAAAGTGCTGCCGATCGAACCTTGCTGGTGGTACCGGAAGGCATGACGACCTCGCCGGGGACGCCCACCTTTCGGATGATCGAAGCGGCGCGAGAGCTCGCGCGTGACGTCGGGAGCACACTCGAGTTCAAGGTCGAGCGGCCACAGAGTGAGCGCGACCTCGCTGCGCTGGAGGCCGTTCACGGCATTCGACTCCCCGAGGACTACCGGGACTTCGTGCTCCGGTACGGGCTGCTCAGCATCTCCTTCGGCGGCACCTATCGCGGTGACTACGCGCCCATGATGCCGCTCGAACAGGCCGCGACGCTCGCGCGCGACTTCGATGGCCACATGGTGATGAGCGCCGGAGACCCGACCGCGCTCATTCCCTTTCAGTTCACGGTCGACCCGGAGAGCCAATCGTTCTACCACTTCACCGTCGAGGAGCTGACGCGCGAGGTCTCGATGAAGCGGCTCGCGTCAACGGTCAACTACAAGCTCCTGGCTCGCGACTCGTTCTTCGAACACGTCCGCCACCTGCTGGCGTTCGTGCTGTCGTGGCAGGCGCACCTCGACGAGGACGAGGTGAACCAGACGCTGCTCGAGGCGTCGCGTGACCGCACCTGAGCCGCTGACGGCCTGAGCAACCGGCTCACCCGAGACCGCCGAGGAACGCGGGACGCACGAGCACCGATGCTACGCGTGGGCAGCCACCCGCGCTCGGGCGAAAGCAGGCTGATCACAGCCACTTCGCCGCTGGCACGCCGCTCGCTCTGGACGCTCCGCGGGACACGTTCCCGGAAAGGTCCACCGCCCTCATGTCGTCGCCGAAGAAGAAGATCATCGCCGCCCTCGCCGCTCTCTCCATCACCGCCTGCACCGAGCCCTCCACCCCGCCGCAGTCCGTCATTCCCTCGAAGGTCGCCGTCGCGCCCGTCGCCCGCGTCGTCGAGGTGCGTGACGCCGGCGCGCCGCTGGTCGTCGTGGCGAAGGAAGAGGTGCACGTCGATCCGCTCGTCGTCGCGCACGACTCGAAAGACATCGATCACCTCGGCCGCGCGAAGGCGCTCGCGGGCGAAGGCGACGTGAAGGGCGGGCTCCTCGAGGCACGCCGCGCGCTGTTCACCACGCCGTCCGACGTCGAGACGCTCACCACCGTCGCGAAGCTCGCCCGGCGCGCGGGGCAAGCCGAGCTGTCAGCCGAAGCGTGGGGCCGCATCGCCGCGCTGACGCCGGAAGACGCGATTCCCCTCATCCAGCAGGCGCGCGCGATGATCCAGCTCAAGGACTACGCCGGCGCGGTCGTCGCGGGCCGTGAAGCCATCGCGCGCGATCCGGGCAACGCCGAGGCGTTCCAGGTCACCGGCATCGGCCAGCTCTCGATGAACGAGCTCACCGGCGCCATCAGCAGCTTCCAGAAGGCCGTCGAGCTGAACCCCAACCACGGCTGGGCGCAGAACAACCTCGGCTTCGCGTGCCTGCGCGCCAACGAAAACGAGAAGGCCGCCGCCGCGCTCGAGTCGGCCGCCGCGCTGCTCCCCCACGTGGCGTACGTGCACAACAACCTCGGCGTCGCGCTCGAGCGCCTCGGCCGCAAGGACGAAGCCAAGGCCGCCTACCAGCAGGCGATGGACCTCTCGCCGAAGTACGTCAAGGCGCGCATCAACGCCGCGCGGGTGGCGAAGGCCCCCGTCGAGGCCCTCGAGGATGAAGTGATGAGCGACGTGCCGCACCCGCTGCCCGAACAGTGAGTCTCCGACGTGGCCCGCGCCCGGGCGACTGGGCGCGGGCCTTGCTGTTGAGAGATGAATGCTCAGCGCATCGTGGTTGTTCACCCGCAGAGTGCGTCTCCACGGCTACAGTCGCGCCCGCCCGATGAAGCCCTGGCGCACCACTCTCTGGCGCTGGACCAAACGCCTCCTGATGCTGGCCCTCGTGGGCCTGCTGCTCGCGGTCGTCGGAGGTCTGAGTACCTACTGGTATTTCTCCCGCGACCTGCCGAGCGTCGAAGAGCTGCGCACCTGGCGGCCCGCGCAGGTCACCAAGGTCACCTGTCGCGACGGCAGCATCTGCGCCGAGTTCTATCTGCAGCGCCGCACCTGGGTGGACATCACCACCACGCCGAAGCACGTGCGCGACGCCTTCCTCGCCGCCGAAGACGCCGACTTCTACACGCACGACGGGCTCGACTACCTGGGCATCCTCCGCAGCGCGGTGAAGAACCTCCGGCCCAACGGCATGAAGTCCGGCGCGTCGACCATCTCGCAGCAGACCTGCCGCCAGTTGCTCTTGACGCAGGAGCGCACGCTGTCGCGAAAGATCCGCGAGTGGATCCTCACGCCGCGCATGGAGCAGGCGCTCACCAAGGACGAGATCCTCAACCTCTACGTCAACACCATCTACTTCGGGCACAACCGCTACGGCGTCGAGGAGGCCGCGCTCTTCTACTTCGGCAAGCACGCGAAGGACCTCTCGGTCGGCGAAGCGGCGGTCGTCGCGGGCACGGTGCAACTCCCGCATCGCATCAACCCCGTCACCAACATCGTCAAGGCGAAGCGGCGTCAGACGTACGTGCTGCGCCAGCTCGCGAGCAAGGGCTTCATCAGCGCCGAGAAGGCGACCGCCGAGATCGAGAAGCCCATCGTGCTCGGCCCGCGCCCGCCCGCGCAGGTCGGCGCGTCGTACGCCGAAGAGGTCCGCAAGCAGCTCGTCGCCCGCTACGGAGAGAAGGCCGTGCTCGAGGGCGGGCTCCGCGTGCAGATCGCCATGGAGCCTGCGCTGCAAGCCGCCGCCGAGAGCTCGGTGCGCGCGGGCCTCGAAGCCGTCGATCGCCGCCAGGGCTACCGCGGCCCCATCGGCAAGGTCGACGCCGAGCGCTTCAAGGTGCTGCGGCCCTTCCTCGAGATGCGGCTGACCGAAGCCGGCAAGCGGAGGCCCGACGAGCGCTTCGTCGCCGACCTCACCGTGCTCAAGGACCTCAAGCCGCCGGAGAAGGAAGAGGGCGCCGATCCGCTCGCCGATCCCGAGGACCAGATCATCCCCGACGAGCCCGCCGATACCGAAGAGCAGAAGCTCGCGCACGCCATCGGCGTGAAGACGCTCGGCGATGGCGTCGAGACCGTCGGCTGGGTGACGGCGATCGACGACGCGAAGGGCACCGCGCAGCTCGATCTCATCGGCGCCACCGCGCAGCTCGACTTCGCGAACCTCAAGTGGGCCCGCCGCCGCGACGGCACGAAGGTCGGGCCCGCGCCCACGAAGCTCTCCGAGGTGGTCGCGCCCGGGGAGCTGGTGCGCGTCAAGCTCGGCCCCGCGCTGCCCGCCTCGCAGGTGCTCTCGGCCACGCTCGCGCAGATCCCCCTGGTGCAGGGCGCGCTGGTGGCGATCGACCCGAAGGATCGCTCGGTCGTCGCGCTGGTCGGCGGCTACGACTTCAACCTCTCGGCCTTCAACCGCGCCACGCAGGCGCGCCGGCAGCCGGGCTCGTCGTTCAAGCCCTTCCTCTACGCCGCGGCGATGGAGTCCACGAAGTTCACGCCCATCTCCATCGTCAACGACGCGCCCGAGGCGATCCGCGATCCGTACACCGGCAAGATGTGGAAGCCGCAGAACTACGAGAAGGGTGGCTTCGAGGGCCCGATCACCGTTCGCGCGGCGCTCACCAAGTCGAAGAACACCGTGTCGGTGCGCCTGATCCAGGCCGTCGGCCCGGAGAACGTGATCGCCTTCGCCAACAAGGCCGGCATCAAGAGCGAGCTGCCGCAGAACCTCACGCTCGCGCTGGGCACCGGCGAGGTCTCGATGCTGGAGATCGCCAACGCGTACACCACGCTGCAGACCAACGGCCTGCTCGCCGAGCCGGTGATGCTGGTGCGGGTGGCCGACGCGAAGGGGAAGATCCTCGAAGAGCGACACGCCGCGCCGGAGCAGGTGATCAACCCCGCCGTCGCCTTCCTCGCCACCTCGCTCATGCGCAGCGTCGTCGAAGAAGGCACCGCCGTCGCCGTGCTCGAGCTCAACCGGCCCGCCGCCGGCAAGACCGGCACCGCACAGGAGTTCCGCGATGCCTGGTTCAGTGGCTACACCGCCGACTACGTCGCCTCGGCCTGGGTGGGCTTCGACGATCACGAGCCGCTCGGCCCCGGCGAGACGGGCGGCAAGGCGGCGCTCCCCCTGTGGCTGGGCTTCATGCGCGCGGCCCATCAAGGCCTGCCCCCGCGTGACTTCCCCGTGCCCGAAGGCGTGAAGCAGGTCCGCATCGATCCGCAGACCGGCAAGCTCGCGGGCGGCTCCGTGCCCGGCCGCAACGAGTGGTTCCTCGAAGGTACCGAGCCCACCGAAGAGACCCGCGCCGTCGATCCCAACGACTTCCTGCTCCACGATCAGAAGGGTGGTCCGTGAGTCTCCTCGCGGCGTTGTTGATCGCGGCCGTTCCTTCGACCACCGGCTCTTCGCTCGAGCGGCTCGCCGACGACGTCACCCGCGTGGTGGCGGCGGCGGGCTTCGATGGGCCCATCGGCGTCTACGTCGAAGGCGCGCCCGCCCCCATCAGCCGCGCGACCGCGTCGCTGGTGATCTCCGCGCTCGCCCAGAAGCAGCTCGGGCCGGTCGCCGTGACGGCGCGCGACGCGACCGACGCCGAGCGCCTCGCCCGTGAACAGGGCCTGCGCTCGCTGGTGCGGCTCACGCTCGCGCTGGAGTCTCCGAAGCTGGTGGTGCGCGGCGACGCGCTGAGCACGTGGGTCAACTTCTGGTCGGGCACCACGCCCACCCGCACCGGCCCCGCCGCCGCCATCGCCAGCAGCGTCGACGCCGATCTCGAAGCCCTCACGCTCGCCGGGGCGTCCGCGCCGCCTTCCACCCGGCCCCTCGAGCTCAACCTCGGCCTGCTCGCCCGCGTCACGGGCCTGCCTGCTGCGCTGACGCTCGCCGACGCCGACGGCGACAAGCACGCCGAGCTGATCGCGCTGGTCGGCGACACCCTCGTCACCTGGAGCTCCGACGGCAAGCTCCGCCACCGCGTCGAGCTCAGCGGCGCGCCTTCCACGCACCCCACCCGCGAGCCCTTCGGGCTGATCAGCCTCACCAACGGCCGGCTGGTGGTGTGGTCGTCGCGCAAAGAGAAAGCCGAGGCCTTCACGTGGGCCCGCGACGGTTGGAGATCGACCGGCGCCGTCGACGCGCTGCAGGTGGGCCTCGTCACGCTCACCCCGCGCCCGGGCTACGCGAGCTTCGCGAAGGAGCTGACGTGGGCAGGCAAGTCGATCGTCTGGCCCGAGCCGGTCGAGCAGCTCGCGCTCTTCGGCACGCTGGCCCTCGGCGTCGGCGCCACCGGCAACGCCGCGATCGCCCGCGGCCAGGCGCCGGCCACGCAGCTCACCGGCGTGGGGTGTGGAAGCACGCTGGCCGATCTCGATGGCGACGGAGCGCCCGAGGTGATCGTCACCTCCGCGCGCTCGTTCGGCGAGGGCGACGAGGTGCGCGTGCTGTCGCTCGGCGCGTTCGAGTCGACGCAGGCGCGCGGCGGCAACGTGAACGAGGCCGCGGTGTCCTGGCAGAAGAAGCTCGAGGGGCGCGCCATCCTCGCGGCGAGCGGCGATCTCGACGGTGATGGAGTGGACGAAGTGGTGCTCGGCACGTGGACGGCGAATGAGAACGGCGAGTTCCTCGTGATGCGGAGGTCGCCGTGAAGCGCGCCCCCGCCGCGACGCACGATCTCACCGCGGCCGAGTCCCACGCGCAGCGCGCGCGTGACCGACATTCGTCCATAGGCGGTCCCATGACGAGGAGACACGGGCCCCTCGTGCTCGTGCTCCCGTTGATGCTCTTCGCGTCGCTCGCGCACGCCGGCAACCGCGCGCGCCCCGGCGGCACGTTGCAGGTCGCGCTCGTCTCCCCCGCGGCCACCGTCGAGCCGCTCACCGCCGACGCGCCGGTCGACACGCTGCGCCTGCTGCTCACCCACCAACTCCTCTGTCGCCTCGTCGAGCCCAGCCGCCCCACCACCACCACGCTGCGCCTCACCACCCCGCCCTCGCTCGACCCGAAGCTCGTCACCGAGGCCCTGCAGCGCGTCGCGGCCAGCCGCACGCCCGCCCGCGCGCTGCTCTCGCCCGTCGCGAGCTGGTCGGTGAGTGGCCGCGCCGTCGAGCTGCAGCTCAAGTCGGGCGCGCCGGATCTCGAGCGCTCGCTGTGTCACCCCGCCTTCGCCATCCCGCTCGGCGCCTTCCGCGCGAAGGGCCCTCGGCTGGAGGCCTTCGACGAACAGCCCTCCGGCCGGCCGCACCTCGACGGCGTGGTGTTGCAGGCCACCGACGAGCGCACCGCCGAGCGGCTCTTCGCCCAGCGCCGCGTGCAGCTCGTGCTCGGCGGATCGACCAGCGACGACGTGCCGCAGCTCTTCGTCACCGCGGTGGTGGTGGGGCCCGGCCTGAGCGCGCTCAAGCCCGCCATCGAGAGCACCACCGATCGCGCCGATCTCGCCCGCTTCTTCGTCTCCGCGCCCGCCGGCCCGCTGACCGGCTTGTTGCCGCCGTCGCTCGCCCCGCCGCCGCCGTCGGCAGCCGTCGCCCGGCCCGCTCCGCTCACCCCGCCCCGCGAGCTGTCGTTGCTCTTCGACGACGAGGCGGCGCACGAGCGGAACATCGCCCAGCGTTTGCAGGTGAAGCTCCAGCCGCTCGGCTACCGCATCGCGCTCAAGGCCACGCCGCGCGCGCAGCTCCGGGGTCGAGCGCCGGTGGAGAACGAGGTGCTGCTCCAGTCCTTCGTGCTGCCGCCGAGCCCTACCGGGGCGCTCCTGATGTGGCTCGAGCTCGGCGGTCAGAAGGCGCGCATTCCGGCGGTGCTCCAGCAGCTCGCCAGCGCCCCCGACGTCGACGCCCGCGCGCGGGAGCTGGCCATCCAGCTCGCGGCCGAGCTCCCCGTCATTCCCCTCGTCACGCGCGGGCTCGGCGTGACGGCCGCCCGAGACGTGCAACACCTCACCCGTGACCCGCTCGGGCTCCCCCGCCTCGACGACGTCTTCCTCGCCACGGAGTAGCCGATGCGTTTGCGATGGACCCTGGCCCTCGCCTTCGTCGCGGTCTCGGTGCTGCAGATCGCGGTGGTGGTGCCGCTTGCCCTGCGCAACCTGTCCGCGCTGCTCGGCGGCCAGCAGGAAGCGCGCGTCGATCAGCTGATGGTCACCGTCGACGCCGAAGCGCAGCGGCTGCAGGACGACGTGCGCCGCGCGATGGACGAGCTGTCAGCCAGTCAGGCGCTCGAAGACGTGGCGCGCGACGCCGCCCGCGTGCCTGCGCCGTCGCACGTCACCACCGCCGCCACCAAGCTGATGACGCCGCGCGGGCTCGACGTACTGGCGCTGGTCGACGACACCGGCCGCACCCTCTCGTCGGGGCACCTGCCAGCGCGACTCGGCGAGCCGGACGATCCCCTCTTCGCGGTGACGAAGAAGGGCGCGCGCGCGGTGGTGGGTACGCGCGTCGAGCTGTCGACCGAAGCCGGGCTGATCAGCGCCCCCGCGCTCGTGACCGCGCGTGCCATCGACTACGGCGAGCGCCGCGTGTGGGCCATCGGCGGGGTGTTGTTGTCGGAAGCGCGCGCGAGCGATCTCTCGCGGCTGACCGGCGCCCGCGTGGAGATCGTCTCCGACGGCGCCACCGTCACCTCGGCCGGCACCGCGGCGCCGCCCACCCTCACCCGCACCCTGCCGGTCGGCGACGTCGCCACCGTGCGCCTCACCTTCTCGCAGGCCGATCTCGTCGCCACCCGCAGCGAGGTGCTGCGCGCCTTCCTCGGCTTCGCGGGCGTGGGGTTGCTGCTGTCGATCGTCCTCGGCTTCGTCGTCAGCCGGCGCATCACCCGGCCCGTCGAGGCGCTCACCGACGCCGCGCAGAAGATCGCCGGCGGCACCCCCGGCGTGAAGGTCGACAGCCAGGGCGCCTCCGGTGAGCTGAAGGGCCTCATCGACACCTTCAACCGCATGACCGGCGAGCTGAAGGACGCCACCGACAAGCTGGTCGCCAGCGAGCGCATCGCCGCCTGGCAAGAAGTCGCGCGCCGCCTCGCCCACGAGATCAAGAACCCGCTGACGCCGATCCGCATGTCGCTCGAGACGCTGCTCGCCGCCAGCCAGCGAGGGCCGCTCGACGATCGCTTCAAGGGCCTCTTCACCGAGAGCGCCCGCGCAGTGCTGGAAGAGGTCGATCGCCTCAAGCGCATCGTCGACGAGTTCAGCCAGTTCGCCCGGCTCCCCCGCCCCGAGCTCGCCACGCACGATCTCGCCGAGGTGGTGCAGCCGGTGATGGCGCTCTACACCGCGCACGACGGCCTGCAGTTCGACGTCGCGCTCGCGCCCGGCGGCGTGGTGTCGATCGACCGCGACCAGCTCACGCAGGTGCTGGTGAACCTGGTCAAGAACGCGGAAGAAGCGATGGCCGGCCGCACCGGCGCCATTCACGTGCGGGTGCTGGTGGGCGACGAGGTGAAGCTCGAGGTCGAAGACGAAGGGCTGGGCATTCCCGCCGAGCTGCGAGATCGCCTCTTCGAGCCCTACGTCACGACGAAGCCCCAGGGGACCGGCTTGGGGCTTCCGATTGCGCTCCGCATCATTCAGGAGCACGGCGGCCGACTCGAGGTCGCTGACGGCCGCTCGGGAGGGGCGCTGTTCCGCGTGTCGCTGCCACGCGTGTCACCCCGTTAGACGCCTACCGTTCAGCGCATCACCGGCTTGATGGCCGGGTTCATCAGCGGCTGGGGCTGGGTCGCCGGGCGCCCCTCGTAGACGGGAATGGGGTCCTGCGGCAGCGCCACCGTGCTGGGGTCGCGCACCGTCGAAGGCGTCGGAGTGGCGGACGGTTGCGGGAGCGGCGTGGTCGGCAACACCGGCGACCCCTCGAGGGCCTCCCCGTTCGCCGAGACCAGCGTGACCCCGTCATACGACTCGTCAGCACCGACCCCGCAGCCAGAGGCGAGCACCAGTGCCAGAATTACGACAGCGAACGGCTTCATGAAGCTGGACATTTGCAACCTCGATGCCGAACGAAAATCACTCGTCTCCATGGGCGACCTCCTTCAGCTCAACCTCTCCGTTGACGATCTGTGACAGGCGCGAGCGCTTCATCTTGAGCAGGCGGGCGGCCTCGCTGATGTTGCCCCCGGCCTCCTCGAGCGCGCGGCGAATGCACTGCATCTCGACCTCGTGCCGCAGGTCCTTGAGCGACAGGTCCCGGCGGCGCGCCAGCTCGTAGTAGTCGAGCGGCCCCGAGGAGACGGGCGCGGCTTCCACCGGCGTCACCGCCGCGACCGGGGGCGCCACGGGCGTGACGGCCGGCGCGGCGACGAGCACCGGGGCGGCCGGCAGCTCGGCGCCCTGCGTGAGCGCGCGGAGCTCGGCCACGTGGCTGAAGGCCTCCACGTCGATCTCCGGGCCCTCGGCGAAGATCGACGCCGAGGCGATCACGTTCTCGAGCTCGCGAATGTTGCCCGGCCAGCGGTGCTTGCCGAGCAGCGCCAGCGCCTCGGCCGACAGCCGCCGCACCGGCTCGTTGCGGTCCTTCGCGACGCGCTCGAGGAAGTGCGCGGTGAGGCTCGGCAGATCTTCGAGCCGCTCCCGCAACGACGGCAGCTCGAGCATCACGCCCTTGAGCCGGTAGTAGAGGTCGGCGCGGAACCGGCCCTGGGCGATCAGCCCCTCGAGATCGCGGTTGGTCGCGCAGATGATCCGCACGTCGACCTTGATCGTCTTGCTGCCGCCCACGCGCTCGAACTCGCGCTCCTGCAGCACGCGCAGCAGCGCCACCTGCGCCTTGGGGCTGATGTCGCCGATCTCGTCGAGGAAGATGGTGCCGCCGTCGGCCAGCTCGAAGCGGCCCTTGCGCTCGCGGATCGCGCCGGTGAACGCGCCCTTCTCGTGACCGAACAGCTCCGAGAGCAGCAGCTCCTCGACCATCGCCGCGCAGTTCACCTTCACCAGCGGCATGTGCCGCCGCGGAGAGAGGGCGTGCAGCGCGTCGGCCAGCAGCTCCTTGCCGGTGCCGCTCTCGCCGCGCACCAGCACGGTGGCGTTGCTGCGGCCGATGGGGTCGAGCTGCCGGGTGATGCGCTGCAGCGCCGCCGAGCGGCCGACCAGGCCGTTCATGCTCTCGACGACCTGCCGGGGCGCCAGCGACGCCATCGCGCGCGGCAACCGCAGCTCGGGCTCCACCGCCGCCACCACCTCCGCGCGACGCGGGAGCGAGAGGAAGGCCGTGCGCCGCACCGGCGGCACGCGCTGCACCAGCTCGTCGAGCACGCGGCCCGCGCGGCTGAACTCGGCCTGCGCGCCGCTGGCGTCGTTGGCCGCCAGGCGCAGCTTGCCCATCAGGAAGTAGGTGCGGATGGGCCCTTCGAGATCGGGCTTGTCGAGCAGCGCTTCCCGCGCCCGCGACGCCGCGCGCCCGGCGCCGAGCAGATCGCCCATCACCAGGCACAGCTCGGCGCGGGTGAGCTCGACCTCCAGCGACGCCGACTGCAGCGTGGCGCTGCCCTTCTCGACCGACTTGCGCGACAGCTCCAGCTCGGCCTGTGCGCGCTCCCCGGCCTGCAGGTGCGCCCGCGCCTTCCACGCCGCGGCCAGCGCCGCCCACGCGTCGTTGCCCAACGCTTCGAAGCCGGTGCGCGCAGCCTCGAGGTGCCGCCGCGCCGCCGGCAGCTCACGTTGATCGACCGCGATGGCGCCGAGGTTCAGCTGCGCCGCGGCCTCGAGGTAGCCGTCACCGAGGCGACGCGCCTGGCGCAGCGAGTGCTCCGACAGCTCCGCCGCGCGCTCGAGATCGCCGAGGAAGTGGTGCAAGCGGGCGAGGTTGCTCGCGGCCATCGCCACCTCACGCAGGCTGCCGAAGCGAGAGAAGGCCGACAGCGCGCGCGACAGATGACCCAGCGCGAGCTCGAAGTCGCCCGACTCGGCGTACAGCGAGCCCAGGTTCGCTTCGGCGTGCGCGTGCAGCGGGCGGCTCTCGGGCGGGGTGTTCTCCCAGCACGCGATGGCGCGCTCACGATCGCCGCGCTTGTAGGCCGCGACGCCTTCGTTGAGCCGCGCCATCGCCACCAGCTTCACGTCGCCCAGCCGCTCGGCGCGCGACGCGTTTTCGGCGAAGAGCTGCTGCGCGTCGGCCACCTGCCCGGTCACCAGCAGCGCCTTGCCCATCGCCTGACGCAGCGAGAGCGAAGCCAAGTCGTCGGCGGGGTGGTGGGCCAGCACCGCGCGCCCCAGCTCGAGGGCATCGGCCGCGCGGCCGGTGCTCAGGTACAGCTCGGCGAGGCTCGCCTCGGCGCTCACCGCGAGCCCCGCGTCGGCCCGCGCCACCTCGAGCAGCCGCTTGGCGGAACGCGCGCGGCCCATCTTGATCAACAGCTTCGCCGCCTCGAGCGCCATCGTGCCGCGCGAGGTCTCACCGCCGCGCCGCACCGACTCGAGCAGCCGCCGCACCGCACCGCGGTAGTCGCCGAGCAACGCCAGCACCCGGCCCCACGCCGCCAGCACCGCGCCCAGCGACTGCGCCTCGAGCAGCGACGCGGCCCGGCCATAGAGCGCCTCGGCGTCTTCCAGCGCGCCGCGCTCGACCAGCGCCGTCGCCGCCCGAATGGCGATGGCGGCGCCTTCTGACGGCACCACCGGCAACAGCAGCTCGGCGGCCGACAGCAGCTGGCCATGATCCGCCAGCACGCGACCCAGCGCGAGCGTCGCCACCCGGCGCTGCTCGTCGGGCACCAGCGCCGCGAAGGCCTGCTTCTCGGTCTCGCGGGTGAAGCGCCACGAGGGACGCCCCTCGACGACCTTCACCGTCACCAACTTCTCGCGCAGCAGTCCGTCGAGCGTCTCGGCGCAGCGCGGGGCCTCGGCGCCCAGCGCCGCCGCCAGCCACTCCACCGGCAACGCCTCGGGGGCGAGGGCCAGCACCGCCAGCGTCGCGCGCTGCACCTCCGTCAGCCGCTCGACGCGGCGCACGAAGAAGTCCACCGCGGCCACCGGGCGCTCGAGCAGCTCGCCCAGCGCCTCCGGGTTGCCGCCGGTCAGCTCGAGCAGCTTCTGCGCGATGTCCTGCCGCGCGAGGAACGAGCGGATGCCGTCGAGATCGAGCCCCGACAGCGAGAGGGTGCGGCCCGAGACGTGGGTGACGACCTCCGCGAGCGGCTCAGGCAGCGCCTCATCTTCGCGGAAGGTCAGCACGAACAGGCCGCTCACCTTCGACTCCGGCGTCGAGGCCATCGCCGCGAGGTAACGCACCAGCTCCAGCGAGGCGCGATCGGCGACGTCGAGATCGGGCCAGATCACCAGCGGGCTCGCGCGCCCGGCCAGCGAGAACAGCTCACCCGCGCCGTCGTACAGCGCCAGCCGGCGCTCCTCGGCGGGCAACGACTGGCTGCCGCTGCGCACCGGCTCGACCGCGCGCGCCAGGCGGGCCAGCGTCGTCTCGGGCACGCCCGAGCGCTTCACCAACGTCAGCAGCTCGCCGAGCATCGGCGCGAAGACGCCCCACGTCTGGCGCGCGTCGCGGCCGCTGCCGCCTTCGAAGATGGGGGTGCCTTGCGAGGCGAGCGCCTGGGCGAGCTGCGCCACGAGGTGCGACTTGCCGACCCCGCGAGGCCCGCGCACGAAGACGAAGCGCGCGGTGCCCGTGCTCTTCGCCTCGTGGTGCTCTCGCAGCAGCAGCGCGAGCTCGCCTTCACGACCCGTCGTCTCAGCGACTGGCGGTCGCAGGTACCGCAACACGTCTGTGCTCATTCCCGGCTCCTTGCAGCAGGCGCGCAGCATCGCCGACCGCAGCACGACAAAAGAACCCCGGCCCCCCCACTCCACCTGCCCCTTGAGGCGGCGACGTTTGAGCAACCCATGTGCCACCCCAGACCCACCCTTATGGGCTTGTAAGTCACGGTGATGGCTACGGTTTTGTGCCTCTCAGGGGCTGAGAGAACGTGTTGCCGACAGCGCCGCCTTGAAACACGAAAGGGGTGACCGAAAACAGGTCACCCCTCGTGGTGGTGTCAGCGGGCTGTGACAGCGCAGTCGGCGCTCAGTCTTTGACGGGCGTCGCCTTCAGCGCGGCCTTGCCGTCCTTCACGTACACCTGAAAGCGCACGGTGCGGCACTGGTACTTGGCGACCAGCTGTTCCTTGTTCTTGAGCAGCTTGGCCTTGAACTTGTCGTAGGTCAGGCCATCGGCCGGCTCGCGGCACTTCTCGCGCGTGGCCACGAAGTCACGGAACACTTCCTGGAAGTGCCGATCTTCGTCGTTGGCGCCCGCGGCGGGAGGCACCGAGGCGACCTTCGGCATCGCCACGCCGGGCGGCTTGATCGACGGGCGCTCGCCGGTCGTGCCTGACGCCCCACCGGAGCGCGCAGCCTTGATCAGCTCGGCGGGCACCGCGGCGACGCGCGTGGCGTCGGGGTTGTCTTCGCCCATCGGCTCCTGCGGCTCGTAGCCCTGCTGGGCAGCGGCGAGCGCGAAGGGATCGGCCGACGGAGGCTGAGAAGCGGCGGCGGCCACGCCCGGGGGCGGCTTGAACGACGGGTACGCGGCGGTGCGCTGCCCCTCGTCTTCGTCCATCAGGCCGGTGTTCGCCGGGGGCTGGTAGGCGCGCTGCTCGGAGGTGGCGACCGGCGGCGGAGGACGCGAGGTCGGAGCCGGAGGCGGCGGCGGGGCCGCGGCGGCGAAGGGATCGGAGGTGGGCTCGGGCTCGTAGGCCGGCGCGGCGCCGGTGACCATCGACGGACCCGAGATGGCGAAGGCCGACGGCGACGACTGCGCGGGCGGCGGCGGCGGAGGCGAGCTGTTGAGCGAAGGGTTGCTCGCCGGGAAGTCGAAGTCGTCGGGGCTCGCTTCGGGCGCCGGCGTGTGCGCGGGCTCGGGAGGCGGCTGGAAGGCGGGCTTGAGGCCCGTGTCTTCACGCTTGGGCGGCACCGGCATCGGCGGCGGCAGCACCATCGAGGCGCCCTCTTCCTGATTGCCGCCCATGATGATCACGAACACCAGCGACAGCAGCAGCAGCCCGGCGAGCCCACCGAGCGCGAACACCTGGTACCCCGCGAGCGCCTCGAGGGCGGCGCGAGACGAGGCGGCCGAGGCGACCTCGAAGGGCGTGCCGCCGATGGCCTGGCGCGCGCCGACCGCGCTCACCAGCGAGTCGGTCATGATCGGCAGCGCGAGCGGACCGAACTCACGCACCGCGCCGGTCTCGATGGGGGTGGTGGCGCCGGCCTTCACCTTCGCGAGCACCGCGTCGAGCGTGCCCTTGTCACCGGCCTGCAGCACCGGCTTGCCGTCGGCGATGAGGCCCACGGTCTTGAGGTTGAGCGCCTTGACCACCTGCTCCAGCACCTTGACGTCGGGCAGCACCGGGAGCCCCACCACGACGGCGCCAGCCGCGCGCACTTCGTTCTTGTCGCTGATCGCCATCGGCACCGGCAGCAGCAGGTAGCTCGCGCCGTCCACGCTGCGCATCGCGCCCGCCGAGCCGGCCTGCACCACGCCGGGGAGATCCAGACCTTCAGGCGCCGTCGTCGCCGGCTCACCGCTGCCCTTGACCACCAACACCCCGACCTCGTTCGACACCGCCACGAAGAGCTGTTCCTTGAGCTCGGCGGGCAGCGCCTCGACGGCGGCGCTGCGCGCGGCGGCGAAACGATCGACGGTGGGCGCCTCGGGCTTCGCGCCCGGCTTGGGCCCCGGGTTCCAGAGCGCCGGGCCGGAGTTCGCCACCTTCAGCGCCACGGCCTGCGTGAGCGAACGTTGGGACTCGAGCGCCACGGCGACGGGGCCGGCTGCCCCCGAGACGGCCGCCTGCGCCTGCTCGACCGAGCTGCTCAACGCGAGCGGCGCGATCATGGTGAGGTGGTAGCCCCAGAGCCCGAGGGCGATCAGTGCGAAGACGAGAAACTTGAGGCGAGCCATCGGGTGGCCGGTCTAGCACGCGCGTCAGGCCACATCCTCAAATTCTCGGGTAGGTTGGGGCCCATGGCCCCTCGCACTTTCTCCGTCGTGACCTCCGTGCAGGACCCCCTCACCGCCGAGCGTCTGGTGGAGGTGCTGAAGAGCTCCGAGCTCGACGCCTTCAGCCGGGCCGGAGGCGCCGCGTCGTCGGCCGCCTTCGCGTCGGCCACACCGGCCTTCTGGGACATCCTCGTGCCCAGCGAGGGCCACGCGCAGGCCGAGGCGCTGATCCGCGCCGAGCTCGAGCAGCTCGAGCGTGACGGCGCCGCCAACGCGCGGGCCGCCGAAGAAGAAGCGCTGTCGGGCGAGAACCCGGTCGGCTGAGACCCCTCAGGGCTCCGGCAGGCGCGGCTCGTAGACGGCGAGGCCCTCGATGGTCCACGCGCCGAAGTCGAGGTTGCGCCCGAGGTAGCGGCTGAGCGGCTCGTCGACGACCTTCTTGAAGCTGCGCGACGCGTGCCGGAGCATCGGCCCCTTCGGGGTCTGCACCAGCACGCCGACGTGCGACACGCGGGTGACCAGCGACGGGCGATCGGCGCGCACCACCACCACCAGCAATCCCGCGGGCGCGTGCGCCAGCTTCGCCGCCGCCACCGCCGAGGGGATGATGTCGAGCGCCCAGGTGCCGCGCGTCTGCTTCTCCTCGGGCAGCGCCAGCCCGGCGCCGCTCTTCTGCTTCCACACCGTCGCGTCGAGCACCTTGGTGACCCGCCGCGTCTGCTCGCCGCCGTACTGCCGCGTCACGTCGACCAGCCAGCCGCGCTTGACGTTCTCGGGCAGCCACTGCGACTCCATGATGTGGAGTCGGTTCTCCCAGCTCGGCGCGCCGTCGTAGCGCAGCGAGTTGAGGGCGGTGACGAGGGCGGTGGGCGCGGCGGTGGACAGCGCGATCGACTCTTCGATCATCGTCACGCAGTCGACCGCGTCGAAGCGCACCAGCGGGTCGGGGTCGCGACCGGCGCCTTCGCCCAGCGGCGACAACACGTACGGCGTGCCCACGAAGCCCTCGGTCGCCTGGAGCAGCCGCTCACGCAACGTCGGCAGCGTCTGCAGCTGCGCCATGGCGTCGGCGCGCTGCGCGTCTCCCATCGAGCTCCACGGCGTGGCGCACAGCGCCAGCAACAACACACCCGTCACTGCAGACCTGCCTTCTTCAAGATGGCCTGACGCTGCTCGTCGCTCAGCCGCAGCTTCTCGAGCTCGTCTTCGTACACCAGCCGCACCTCGCCCTTCGCCTTGGCGCTCTCGAGCACCAGCCACTCGAGGCGCCTGGGGTCACCGCCCTGCACGAGGATCCGCGCGGCGCGGGCGCGGATCTTGTCGTCGGGGTCGGCGAGCATCGGCGTCAGCGAAGGCGCAGAGACCTTCGCGCTCGCGCCGTCGAAGAGCATCACCGCCTGAAAGCGCTCGTCGCGGTTGGACGAGGCGAAGAGCTTCGCCGCGAACTGGCCACACTTCGGGCTGCCGAGCGTGCACAGCCCCTGCGCCGCGGCCATGCGCGTCGACTCGGAGCTGTCCTTGAGGAACGCCTCGAGCGCCGGCGCCTGCTTCTTGTCGCCCGCGCGGCCCGCCGCGACGATCATCAGGATCTTCACGTCGAGATCGCCCTCCGTCTTCGCGGCCTTGAGCAGCGGCGCGCTCGCGGCGGGTTTGCCCAGCTCACCCAGCGAACGCGCGGCCTCCCGGCGGATTCCCAACATCGGGTTGCCCAGCAGCCCGGTCAGCGGCTTCACCGCCTCCGCACTCTTGATGCGCCCCAGCCCGCGCGCGGCGACCATCACCTCGCCCGTGTCGTCGCTGGCCAGCGAGCCGAGCAGCGCGCGCTCCACGTCGGGGTCCTTCACGCCCAGCGAGGCGAGGAACTCGAGCAGCTGGCCTCGCTGCCGGCGATCGGACGTGCGCTTGAGCGCGAAGCACAGCTCGGCCGCCGCGTAGTGCTCCTCACCGAGGAACTGAATGCGGTTGAGCGCGGGGTTGAGGCCCAGGGTCCCCGAGAGGAATTGATCGAGCACCCGGGCCGCCTCGGCGGTGTTCTTCGGCTTCGAGAACGCGCTCATCGAGAGCACGAGCGCAACGGCGACGCAGAGGCGGATCATGGAGCGGCGAACGCTACCGCACCTCAGACGCGGTAACATTCGCCGCTCGTGCGGGTCCTCGTGTTCCTCGTGCTGTCGCTCCCGGCCGCCACCTTCGGCCAGACGCGCGCCTCTCGCTGCTGGCAGGCGTGCGAGCGCAACGTCACCGAGCCCCGCGCGAGGGCGAGCGCGTGCGGCACCTGCCTGACGCGGCCCGACGAGCCGGCGGCGTGGTTGGCGCGCGCGCCGGTGCCGACCGAGCAGCTGCTCCTCGACCCGGACTGGGAGGTGCGCTGGGCGGGCCTGGTGCAAGACGCCCGCGCGAACCGCACCACCGCCGCCCGGCAGCTCGCGCGCTGGGTGACGCGCGTCGACGACGAGCGGCCGTGCGTGACGGCGGCGCACGCGGCGGGCCTTGCGAAGCAGTCGGTGGCGCAGCTGCTCGAGAACGAGCCCCTCGCGCTGCGAGCGTGCATCGCCAGGGAGCCGGCGGTGATCGCCGCGCTGTCGACCGAGCTGTACGCCGAGAGCGCGGGCACCCGTCGCGAGGCGCTGCGGCATCTGGCTCGCGCGCTGGCTCGACCGCCGGCGCGGGTGGTGCTCGACGCGCTGCCGGCGCACCCTGCTGCCTTCGACCCGCTGGTGCTCGAGACGCTGCGCGACGTGGCCTTCGAGGAAGACGCGACGGCCCCGGGCGCGCTGCTGGCGACGGCCACGCCGGCCGACGTCGAGGCGATGAATCGGGCGTTGGCGGTCTTCAGCGCGCAGCGAGATCAGGCGCGTGCTCAACGCGCGTCGACCGATCCCACCCAGCGCAAGGAGGCGCTGAGACAGCTCGCAGCGCTCGCGCCCCTGTCCGAGCCGGAGCTGCTGGAGGCGGTGCTCGAGGCCGACGCGGGGCTGCGTGGGATGGCGGGCCGCGGCCTCGCGCGCGGGGAACAAGGCTCGTTCGCGGCGATGGCGAGCCGGCGCCTGAGCGGCGCGCGTCCGGCCACCCTCGCGCAGCAGGAGGCGCTGCTGCGGCTGATGGGCGATCTCCACGAGACGGACTGCGCCGCCGTCGCGCTGGAGACGTGGCGTGAGCGCGCACGGCCCGTTTCGCTGCGCACGCTCGCGCTCCCCATCGCGGCGTCGTGCGAGTGGGCGGCGGCGCAGGAAGAAGTCGAGCGCGCGCTGCGCTCGGAGCCCGACGTCGATCGCCCGGCGGCGGTCGCGGCGCTCGCCTTCGCGCCAGCCTCGGCGCAGCTCTTCGAGCGCCTCGAGCGGGCCTCGACGGCGACGAGCCCCGAGGTGCGCGCAGCGGCCTGCGACAGCATCGGGGCCCGGCGGTGGCGCGGCGGCGCAGCGCGGGTGACGAGCCTGCTGGCCGACCCCGTCGGGGCGGTGCGCCTCGCCGCGGCACGCGCTGCCTTCAGCCTCGAGACGCCGGGGCTCGAGCTCAAGCTGGTGCACCTGCTGGAAGGTGACGACGACGCGGCGGTGCGCAGCGAGGCCGCCTCGCTGCTGGGCCGGCTGGGAGGCCCACGCGCGGTGACGGCGCTCCACCAGGCCGCCAGAAACGACACGAACACCGGCGTGAAACTCGTCGCCGCGCAGTCCTTGCGTAAACTCGGAGCCGGGAGTCTTTCGCCATGACCATCAAGTTGGCCGCCGTCATCGAGCCGAACGCCGCGCGCTACAAGAGCATCTCCGAAGCCCTCAAGAAGGCGGGGCTCAAGGTGTCCGCCGCCCGGGAGCCCGAGCAGCTGGCCAAAGAGCAGCTCGTGGTGCTGGGTGGCTCGCTCAAGAGCCCCACCCGCGTCGCCCGCGAGGTGCGTCGTCACGCGCCACAGGCCGTGGTGTTCGCCGGGCAGGCGAAGGGCTTCAAGGCGCCGTGGGCCGACGCGGTGTTGCCGCTCCCGGTGTCTCCCAACGATCTCAAGGTGCGGCTGCTCGAGCGCGAGAGGAACGCCACGCCGATCGCCCCCATCGCGCCGCGGGCCGGCGAAGGCATCCTCGACCCGACCACCAACTTCTACACGTTCGCCCACTTCAAGGAGGTGCTCTTCGTCGAGGTGAAGCGCGCGCGCCGCTACGGCTTCCCGTTGGCGCTGGCGATCGTCGCCTTCGACCCGATCGAGGGCACGGTGAGCCCGGAGCTGCAGGCGCAGTTGATGAGCGGGCTGTCGTTCTCGATCCGGCGCTCGCTGCGCGACACCGACTACCCGGTGCAGCACTCGCCCGATCGCGTGTTGCTGCTGATGCCGCACACCGACCTCGCCGGCTCGCTGATCGTCGCGCGCCGCATCACCGAGCGCGTGGCGCGGGCCACCCTGCAGGCGGGCGAGCGCGTGGTGCACCCGACCATCTCGGTGGGCGTGGCCGCCGGCGAGCCGGGCCGCGAATACGGCTTCTCGGATCTCGTGCGCCAGGCGCAAGACGGCCTCACCGCGGCGATGGCGCGCGGGGGCAACCGCGTCGAGTTCGTCACCATCACCGACTCGGCCGAGCTGCCGACGATCGACGTGCCGACGATTCCCCCCGTGCTGCCGCCCCGCGCGTGAAGTGGCTGCCGCTGGTGCTGCTGGCGGGCTGTGCGGTCACCCCGGTGCGCCTCGCCGTGACGCCGCGCACGCTCGACGCCCGTCGCCTCGAGGGTGAATGGCGCGTGGTGGCCACCACCTTCCCCATGTGGCTCGAGGGGAAGAAGACGCAGCCGCGCTTCGGCTACTCGAACCTCCAGACGCGCGACGGGGTGACGACGATGGACGATCGCGTCAGCTACCTCGAAGACGGCCGGCCCGGCAGCATCGTCGGCATCGACACCCAGCACGCGGAGGTTCCGACCCACTTCACCTGGCGCGGGCGCGGCGTGCTCGCGCTGTTCGCCAGCGACTGGGACGTGGTGTTCCTCGACGAGCACGGGCGGTTCGCGATCATCACCTTCACGAAGACGCTGGCGACCCCGGCGGGGCTCGACGTCATCGCGCGAGAGGCTCTCGATGACGCGACGTGGGCCGAGGCCCAACGGGTGATCGCCGCGGAGCCGACCCTGGCCGCGCTGGCGACCGGGCTGCAGCGGCTTTAGGGGCCGCTGATCTCCATCGCGTCGACCCGGTTCCGGCCGCCCTTCTTGGCGCGGTAGAGGTACTTGTCGGCGGCGGCGATGAGGTCTTCGGGCTGCGCGAAGTCGGAGTCGAGCACCGTGGCGACGCCGAGGCTGATGGCGACGCGGATGGGGGTGCCGTTGAAGACGAACTCCGAGCCGTCGATGGCGCGACGGCAGCGCTCGGCACAGCGGATCGACTTCTCCGAGGCCGACTCGCGCAGCATGATCGCGAACTCCTCGCCGCCGTAGCGCGCGAAGAGGTCTTCCTGGCGCACCGTCTCGGCCACCTTCGCCGCCACGCGCTGGAGCACGTAGTCACCGGCGGGGTGCCCGTAGGTGTCGTTGATCTTCTTGAAGTGGTCGATGTCGAACATCACCAGCGACAGGGGCACGCGGTGCCGCAGGCAGTACGCGAACTCCTTGCGGAGCGTGTCGAGGAAGTACTTCTTGTTGAAGATGCGCGTCAGGCCGTCCCGGGTGGCGCTCTCGTAGATCGAGCGCTGGTACTGCTCCTCGAGCTGGTCCTGGATGGAGAACTTCACCACCGTGTTGGCGCCGATCTGGATCTTGTCGCCGTCTTGCAGCGTGGCGACGTTCACCTTGATGCCGTTGAGGAACGTGCCGTTGGTGGACCCGAGATCGACGAGCTGGAAGTGCCCGTTGGGCGCCATGGTGATCTTGCAGTGCTTGCGACTGATGCCGTCGTCTTCGACCTGGAGCTGCGTGTCGGGCGCGCGGCCCATCACGAACTCGCCCTTGTCGAGCTTGAGCATCTTGCCGATCGTCGCGGCCGTCTTCGCGCTGATGATGATCAGATAGGCGTTGTTCGTCGCTCGGTTCTCACCGAGGAGGTCGCTGATCTTGTGTACTGCCGTTTTGTCCTCAGCCATCGATCGCCTGTCGAAGAGCCCCTGCCGGGCGGGAACGGTACGCTAGCACTCAGCTTCTTTCACCCGCCACAGATCGCTGGAGGTACTTGCGCAGCGCGTCGCCCCGGTAGTGGGCGAGCCCGTGCATCAGTTTCACGACAGCAGCCGACACCGTCATGTCCCCACCGCTGATGGCCCCCGCCGCCCTCGCCCGGTTGCCTGATTGGTACAACGAGAGGTCTACGCCATTCCGCGGGGCCTGGCTGATCACCAGCACCGGCACGTCCAGCTCGGCCGCGCGTTCGAAGACGGGCGTCAGTGACCGCCCCAATTCCTTCGACGAGGGGAAGTTACCAGCCCCGTAGGCCTCGAGGACCAGCCCTTTCACCTGCGGGAGGATCCCCAGCGCGATGGCGGGGTCGAGACCCGGGAAGACGCGCAGGAGGAACACCCGCGGATCCACCTCTTCGGCCAGCTTCAGCCCGCCCTTTCGTCCGAGCCCGGGCTGGAACTTTGCGTCGACCCCCAGCACCCCCAGCACCGGGTGGTTGGGGCTGTCGAAGGCGTCGTACTCGGCGATCGACACCTTGCGCACGCGGTTGCCGCGGAACAGGTGCGAGTCGAAGCACACCGTCACTTCCCGCGGGCCATGGATGGCGCTGGTCACCGCGTCGATGAGGTTGAGCCGCGCGTCGGTGCGGATCTCGCCCAGCGGCCGTTGCGCGCCGGTCAGCACCACCGGCTTGTCGAGCCCGGGCAGCATGAACGACAGCGCGCAGGCGGTCTCCGCGAGGGTGTCGGTGCCATGGGTGACGACCGCCCCGTCGAAGTCGGGCAGGCGCTGGGCGAGGCGGGCGGCGAGGCGCGACCACAGCTCGGGCTGCATCTCGCACGAGTCGATGTTCGAGAAGACCTCGAATTCGAGCTTCGCCAACTTCGTCAGCTCGGGCACTCGCTCGCGCACGGTGCGGAAAAACGACCCGGGCTTGAGCGCATCAGGGCGACGCCCCGACATGCCGAGCGTGCCGCCGGTGTGAAGCAGGAGGATGTTCTTCATGAGTCGATGCGCGCGACGGCGTTCCTTTACAAGGCTGGACCCGATGGCTACAACGACTCGCATCGTGGCGCACCTCCTCGCGAAATCCGTGATGGTGTCGCTGGTGCTCACTTCCACCGTAGCGCTGGCGCAGACCGACCCTTCCCGCGTGCTCGCGGACATCCCCGGCTTCGACTTCGGTCGCCTGCCCGCCCCGGCGAAGAAGGAGCTCGCCGCGCTGCTGACCGACGAGTTCGACTACTGCGGTCGGCCGCTCACCCTGCTCGCCTCGCTGAAGAAGGGCGACGCCTGCAAGCACACCCGGCGGCTGGTCGGCTACGGCGCGTCGCTCGCGGCGGAAGGCGCCCCGGCCAGCGAGATCATCGTGCAGCTCAGCAAGTACAATCAGGGCTTCAACAAGGGCCGCGCCACCTTCAAGCCCGACGAGCGCCAGTGCATGGGCGCGAAGGACGCGAAGGTCACGCTGGTCGAGTTCAGCGACTTCGAGTGCCCGTACTGCGCCGCCGCCCGCCCGATTCTCGAGGAGTACGTGAAGGGCAAGCCCAACGTGCGCCTGTGCTGGATGGCGTTCCCGCTCTCGCAGCACCCCAACGCCACCATCGCCGGCCAGGCGGCGCTCTTCGCGCGTGACGCCGGCAAGTTCTGGCAGATGCACGACGCGCTGTTCGACAACCAGCTCTCGCTCAGCGAGGACTTCATCAAGCAGCTCGTCACCAAGCTCGGCCTCGACGGCAAGGCCTTCGACAAGGCGACCGCGGCGAAGAAGTACGTCGACGAGCTCGAGGCGTCGCGCGAGGCGGGCAAGAAGGCCGGCGTCGACTCGACCCCGTCGATCTACGTGAACGGTCGCAAGTACACCCTCGGGCTGAACACCGAGTCTCTCTCGCTGGCCATCGACGATGAGCTCGACTGGCTGACGGGCAACAGCGCCTGGCCCTCGAACTGACCTTGGACGCACGATTCCTCGTCGACGCACGCGGCATGCTGGCGCCCGCAGAAGGCCAGGGTTCCCCGCTCGTCGGGAGGTCCGGCTACTTCCGCCTCCAGGCCACGTCCCCTGATTGGATCCTCCTGCTGCGCAGCCCGGCGCAGGGTGGGTTGCTCGAGGCGCGGCCGCGGGTGGTGCTCGCCGGTGACTGTGGCGCCTTCCACCTCGCGGATCTGATCGCCTTCCTCGGCCAGTCGCGGTGGACCGGCGTGCTGCGCGTCACCGCGCCGTCGGGTGAGCGCAGCCTGCTCCTCAAGGACGGCGACGTGCGCTCGGCGGCCAGCGACTCGTCAGGGGACCGCATCGGCGAGGTGATGGTGCGCATGGGTTACGTGACGCGCCCGGCCCTCGAGAAGGTGCTGGCCGAGGCCCCGCCCTCGCGCATCGGCAAGGCGCTGGTCGAGCGCGGGCTGATCAAGGCGCACGACCTCTACAAGTGCCTCAATGAGCAGATCAGCGAGATCTTCCACGGGATCATGCTCTCGAAGGAAGGCGCCTTCGCCCTCATCGATCAGGAGATCGACGAGAAGGCGCTGACCCACAACCTGTCGTTGTCCATGAACGGGCTGCTCATGGACAGCATCCGCAAGATCGACGAGCTGGCGCAGTTCCGCAAACGCATCCCCCACGGGCGCATGCACGTGCTGCTGCGCAAGCCGGCCGAAGGCAAGCTGGAGCCCGAAGAAGAAGCGGTGCTCGCGCAGATCGACGGTCAGCGCACCGTGATCGAGGTCGGCCAGCTCGCGCGCTTCTCGGAGTTCGACGCGACCCGCATCATCCACCGGCTGATGGAGCTGGGACTGGCGAAGGTGTCCGAAGAGCCGAGTGTCGCCCCTCCGTCGAGCAGCTCGTCGGTGCTGCAGCCGGTGGCCCCGGCGCCGAAGAAGACGCCCGCAGCGCCCGCCCGCCCTGCCCCGCTGACGGTGGAGCGCGTGGTCGAGGTCTTCAACACCATCTTCCGCGAGGTGCGCGACGAGGTCGCCGCGCGCGGCACGCTCGAGCCGTTCCTCATCTCGGCGAACGCGGCGCTCAAGGGCAACGGGGTGTCGGCCTCGCCGGTGCTCACCGGGCTGATGTTCGGCGACGACGGCATGCTCCCCGGCGCGCAGCTGGTGGCGCGCTACAACCAGTTGAGCACCGAGGGGAACCTCGGGGCCGAGCCCATCGCCTCGCTCAAGCAGGCGCTTTCCGACGTGATGTTCTTCCTCCTCTTCCAGGCCGGTGAGCTGCTCGAGTCGGCCGCCGACGAAGAGCTCGCGCGCCGCGTGAAAGAGCATCTCGCCACCATCGAGACGAAGTGACTCAGCTCCCGACGTTGACGCGTGACCTGCCCGGCTGTGGCGGGTCGTTCAAGGCCACCCCCGAAGACTTCGAGGTCGAGGAGATCCCCGCGTACGAGCCCAACGGCGAGCGCGACGGCGAGCACCTCTTCTTGTGGATCGAGAAGCGCGGCCGCTCGACGCAAGACGTGGCCAAGGCGCTCGCGCGGCACTGCGACCTGCAGGAGCGCGACGTGAGCTGGGCCGGCCTCAAGGACCGACAGGCCGTCACCCGCCAGTACCTCTGCGCGCCGGCGCGCTTCGTCGAGCCGAAGCTCTCGACCTTCGCGCTCGAGGGCGTGACGGTGCTCAAGAGCGCGCGGCATCGCAACAAGCTCAAGGGCGGGCACCTCCAGGGCAACCGCTTCACGGTGGTGCTGCGCGGGGTGACCGCGCCCGAGGTGGCGCGCGAGGCGCTGGCGCGGCTGGTGAAACTCGGCATTCCCAACTACTTCGGCGAGCAGCGCTTCGGGGTGGGAGGCGACAACGCCGAGCGCGGCAAGCGCATCCTCCAGGCCGGCGGGCGGCACCGCGATCGCTTCGAGCGCAAGCTGTTCCTCTCGGCCTACCAGTCGGACCTCTTCAACCGCGTGCTGGCCAAGCGGCTCGAGGCCGACACCTTCGCGAAGGCCCTGCTCGGCGACGTGCTCAAGAAGCACGAGACCAACGGCGAGTTCGTCTGCGCCGACCCGGCCGTCGATCAGCCGCGCGTGGAGTCGTTCGAGGTCAGCCCCACCGGCCCGCTGTTCGGCCCCGAGATGCGCCGCCCCGAAGGTGAGGTCGACGCGCTCGAGGCGCAGGTGCTGCTCGACGAAGGCATCGAGCGCGCGCTGTTCGAGAAGGGCGGCAACGAGACCATCGGCGCCCGCCGGTTGCTGCGCGTGCCGATGAAGCTGGAGTCGGTGGAAGGCGCCGAGGCGCTGCGGCTGAAGTTCACCCTGCCCGCGGGCAGCTACGCGACGGTGCTGCTGCGCGAGCTGCTCAAGACCTGAGCAGGCTCACTCGAGCAGCTTCTGGTTCAGGAACAGCGCGGCCTGGTGCGCGAGGTAGGCCAGCACGCCGACTTCGTGCTCGAGGAACAGCGGCCCGCCCTTGCGGTTGATCACCTGCACGCAGCCGAACGAGTGGCCGTGGGTCATCATCGGCGCGCACAGCAGCGAGCGCGTGGCGTAGCCAATGCGCTCCCCGACCTCGGCGTAGAAGCGCGGGTCCTTCTCGACGTCGCTCACCGCGACCGACACGCCTTCCGCCGCGCAGAAGCCGGCGATGCCGGTGCCGGCGGGCACGACGATCTTCGACTTGAGGATCTCGTTGGCCTTGGGGCCGCGGGCGACGATGAACGAGAGATCGCCGGTGGCGATGTCGGCGCGCAGCACCGAGCCGGCCTCGCAGGGGACCTTCTCCATGACCAGGTCGAGGATGAAGTCCATCGCCTCTTCGATGGTCTTCTTCGAGCTCAGCTCGGTCACGCGCAGGAAGATGTCCGCGAGGATGTCTTCGGTTTCCTGCCGCTGCGAGCGCGCCATGTTGGGGCTCGACTTCACGCGGCCGATGCTGCCGGTGGTGGGCTTGACCGGCTGCACCAGCTCTTCGACGTCCTTGAGCTCGATGCGCGCCGACGACTTGTTGGTGCGCGGCGCCGGCGTGGCGTTGCGCGGCGCGGGCTTCGCGGGCGGGGGCCCCGCGGGGATCGTCTTGTTGAGATCGATCGGCGGGAGCTTGAGCGGATCTCCAGCGGGCCGGGTGATCTCGAGATCGGACCGCGGCAGCGGCTGGGTCTTGCCCGGGTCGACCGCGGGCGGCTTCACCGCCGGCAGCCCGGGCTCGGTCTTCACCTCGGCGCGCGACGGGGCGACGGCCGCCGGGCGGATCTGCGAGGGCCGCTTGACCTGTGCCTTCGCCGCTTCTTCGTCGGTGAGCTCACGAATGCGGAAGACGCGACCCGACGCCGCCTCGGTGACGTGGATCGAGTTGTCTTCCTGGATGTCGACCATCACGTTCTGGCTGACCGTGCCCTGCTCACCCAGCTTCTGCATGCCGGCCTTGAGCGCGGACATCCAGTTGTCGGCGCCCACCTTGAGCGTCACGTTGAAGCCATTTCCGTCGGTGGCGGGGATGTGGACCTCGAACTTGGCCATGGGCAAAACCAGACCATATTTCGCGGTGATGCGGAATTTGTGTCTGCTAAGGAGAGCCGCATGCCCGAAGAAAAAGGACTGGGGTCGAAGCTGCTCGGTCTGTTCGTCGAGGTGAAGGAAGGCACTCCGGCCGAAGGCACGCCCGCGGTCGAGGCAGCCGACGGTGAGAAGAGCGCCGCCGACATCGTCGCCGAGCTCGCAGGTCAGTCAGCGCCGAAGAAGGGCGCGCCGGTGACGACCTCCGCTCCGCCCTCGCCAGCGTCGCGCCCGATGGCGTCGGTGCCCGCGCCGAGCGGCCCGGTGACGCCCGCGCAGGTCGACTTCGACGGCGTGTTCAAGACCGCGGGCATGGACGCCAGCGAGCTCGATCGCGTGCGCAAGGCCGAGGAGCTGCTCAAGAGCCTGCCCGAGGCGACGCCGGTCGACGTGAAGCGGCAGATCGTCGAGGCCTCGCTCAAGGCGTTCGGCTTCGACATGGCGAAGATCGTCGGCGCCGCGCAGAACCAGCTCAAGGCGCTCGACACCTACGTGCGGCTCAACGAGCAGCAGACCGCCAAGGCGATCACCGACGCGCAGGCGCAGATCGCCCAGCTCGAAGACAAGGTCATCTCGCTGCGCGCCGACATCACCAAGCGCACCGAGCAGCTCGCCTCGGTCGCCGCGGCGGCCGACGGGCGCAAGGGGCAGGTGCACCGGGTGCTCGAGTTCTTCAACGCTCCGGCGGCGCCGGCCGCGAAGCCGTAACCGCTTGCTTCTCTCTCTCCACGTCGTGAAGGGCCGATCATGAAACTGACTCCGTTCGGGAAGTTGTTCATCGCGCTGGTGGCGCTGGGCGTCATCGGGTTCGTTGGGTTCAAGAAGTACGGCGATCAGATCCGCGCGTGGTCCGGCGCGAAGGTCGAAGACGGCGTCAAGAAGCCCGACGGCGCGAACGACGTCACCAGGGACGACTTCGCGGCGGCCAACGCCGGCCTCAACGACGCGCCCCGCGAGGGCGGCCAGCCGGTCAACGGCAACGCGGCGGTCGGCACCCAGATGCTCAACCGCCCGCTCAAGGTGGGCATCAACACCTGGGCCGGTCACGCGCCGGGCATCGTCGCCAACGGCGGCATGAAGGTCGGCAGCCCCAGCTCGATCTACAAGAAGAAGTACGGCCTCGACGTGGAGTTCGTGCTCCTCGAGGACCCCAGCGCGAAGCTCGCCGCCTTCATCAAGGGCGACATCGACATCATGTGGGACACCGTCGATTCGTTCGCCCGCGAGGCCAGCGAGTTGAAGGAGAAGGGCCTCAAGGCGCGGGCGATCATCCAGGAAGACTGGAGCCGCGGCGGCGACGGCATCGTGTCGCTCAAGACCATCAAGTCGGTCGAGGACCTCAAGGGCAAGCGCATCGCCAGCACCAAGTACACGCCGTCGCACTGGCTGCTGCTGTTCCTGCTCTCGCAGTCGGGCCTCTCGCCGCAGGACCGCGCGGAGATCGAGAAGAACGTGGTGTTCAGCGCCGAGGCGCCGCAGGCCGCCGCGATGTTCAAGGCCGGCAAGGTCGACGCCGCGGTGACGTGGGAGCCGGATCTCTCGGGCGCGGTCGCCGCGCGTGAAGGGGAAGCGCACATTCTGGTGTCCACCACCTCGGCCACCAACGTGATCGCCGACACCCTCGTGGCGCGGCAGCAGATCCTCGACGAGGCGCCCGGCGCGGTGCAGGCCTTCGTCGCCGGCTGGTTCGACGCGGTGAGCGTGATGAAGGAAGACCCGCAGAGCACCAACCAGCTGGTGGCCGACGCGCTCAAGCTCACGTCCGACGACGTCAGCGGCATGCTCTCGGGCCTCAAGCTCACCAGCTACGCCGACAACGCGCTGTTCTTCGGCCTCTCGGGCCCCAAGTCGTACTTCGACTCGCTCTTCAACGGCGCCTTCGTCATCTGGCGCAAGAAGGGCGTGGTCAACACGGTGGTCGACGCGCCCGACTTCAAGGACGGCCGCTTCGTCGGCGCGCTGGCGAAGGACTACGCGACGCAGAAGGTCGAAGAGACGTTCGCGTTCAAGGACAAGCCCAAGGTCTCGGACCGCGCGATCGTCAACAAGAGCCTGTCGATCCACTTCACCACCGGCTCCGAGGAGATCATGCCCGGCAGCTACTTCACGCTCGACTCGCTGGGCGAGACGATGCTCGCCTTCGGCAACACGTACCTGCAGGTCGAGGGCAACACCGACAGCCGCGGCAACGAGCAGGCGAACAAGTCGCTCTCGGCGCGCCGCGCAGAGTCGGTGAAGGCGTACCTGGTGAAGAACTTCAACCTCGACCCCAAGCGCTTCGTCACCGTGGGTCAGGGCAGCGCGAAGCCGGTGGCGCCGAACGAGACCGAAGATGGCCGGGCGCTCAACCGCCGCACCGACATCAAGGTCGTCCTCAATGCCAACTGAGGCGAAGCCCGCCGCCCCGCGCGCGCGGGCCAAACCTTCGGTGTGGGTGCTGCGCAGCAGCATCCCGGTGGGCGCCGGGCGCCTCGCGTCGGCGGCGAGCGTCGCGGTGCTGATCGGCGCGTGGTGCGCGCTCAGCTACATCCAGGTCGAGCGCAACGGGGAGTCGGTGCCGCTGGTGCCGCACTTCTTCCTCCCTTCGCCGGATCAGGTGATCAAGAGCCTGTTCTATTTGATCTTCGAGAAGGATCTCCTGCAGGCGGTGGGCATCAGCGCGCTGCGCATCTTGAAGGCGTTCGGGTTGTCGCTGGCGGTGGCGCTGCCGCTGGGCATCGCGATGGGCAGCTTCGAGATCATCAACCGGGTGTTCGAGCCGATCGTCGCGCCGATGCGCTACCTGCCGATCACCGCGTTCATTCCGCTGCTGATCCTGTGGTTCGGCATCGACGAGACGCAGAAGGTGGCGTTCCTCTTCCTGGGCACGGTGGTGTACCTGCTGCCGGCGGTGGTCGACGCAATCCGCCTGGTGCCCGAAGAGATGGTGCAGACGGCGTTCACGCTGGGCGCGACGAAGGCCCAGGTCATTCGCACCGTGTTGATCCCCGCGGCGCTGCCGCAGATCTTCGACGGCTTCCGGGTGATGAACGCGATCGCGTGGACGTACATCATCCTCGCGGAGATCGTGAACCCGCAGAGCGGCATCGGCTACATCCTCCAGCTCGCCGGCCAGCACCTGAAGCCCGAGTGGAGCTTCGCGGGCATTCTGGTGGTCGGGGTGATCGGCATCCTCACCGACGTGTTGATCAGGTCCATCAACCGGTTGTTGTTCTCGTGGAGAGAAGCCGATGTCTGAGACCCCTGCCGCGCCGCCGGCCCCGGTGGCCGCGCCCGCCTCGAGCCCGGCCACGCCGCCCAAGCTCGAGCTGAAGGACCTCTTCATCTCGTACACCGATCGCCAGGGCCGCACCGTGCAGGCGGTCGAAGACGTCAACCTCACGGTGGCCAACAAGCCGGGCATCGGCGAGCTGGCGGTGTTCCTCGGGCCGTCGGGCTGCGGCAAGAGCACCATCCTCAAGGCGGTGTGCGGGCTGCTGACGCCCGACTCGGGCCAGGTGCTGGTCGACGGCAAGAAGGTCGAGGGCACCGGCCGCGATCGCGGCATGGTGTTCCAGAGCTACACCAGCTTCGCGTGGCGCACCGTGCGGCAGAACGTCGAGTACGGGCTCGAGCTGCAGGGCATCGACAAGGCCGAGCGCAAGAAGCTGGCCCTGGCGATCATCGAGCAGGTGGGCCTGAAGGACTTCGCCGACGCGCTGCCCAAGCAGTTGTCGGGCGGCATGAAGCAGCGCGTGGCGATCGCGCGCACGCTGGTCAACAAGCCGCGGCTGATCCTGATGGACGAGCCGTTCGGCGCGCTCGACCCCCAGACGCGCTGGGGCATGCAGTCGTTGATCCTCGACGTGCTGCGTACCGAGGACAACACGGTGCTTTTCGTCACCCACGACGTCGCCGAGGCGGTGTACCTGGCCGACGTCATCTTCGTGCTCAGCCACCGGCCGGCGAAGGTGCTCCACCGCATCGAGGTGCCGTTCTTCGACTCGCGGGAGATCGGCGTGAAGCAGAGCGCCGAGTTCAAGCGCGTCGAGAACCACGTGCTCGACCTGCTGCACGCCTCGAACGTGCAGGGCAACATTCGCGTGGGGCTCTGACGCCATGGCCAGTGAAGGCGGCTCGCCCAACTACCTGAAGGCGGCCTTCCTCAACGTCTACAACCTCTCGCTGCTGGGCGGCGCGGCCACGGCCTCGGCGCTCACCGGTGACTGGTTGATCGGCCTCGGCGCGCTGGGCGTGGAGGCGTTGTGGTTGGTGTTCGGCCCCGACTTCAAGCCCTTCCAGCGGGCGGTGCGCGAGGCCGAGCGCGAGGCGCGCGAGAAGGAAGATCGCGCCCGCGTCGAGAAGCTGATGGCCGAGCTGTCGGAGCGCGAGTGGCAGCGCGCCAAGGCCCTCGATGAGCTGCGTCGCGAGATCGAACGCGACATGGCGAACAACCCGTCGTTCCAGGCGATCTTGCTGCAGACCGAGCTCGAGAAGCTGGCGCAGCTGCACGCCTCGTTCGTGCGCCTGGCGTCGGCGTGCCGGCGCGCGGAGACCTACCTGCAGGCGGTCGACGTGCGCGACCTCGAGCGGCAGATCAAGGCGCAGCAGGGCCTGCAGGAAAAGATGACCGACGAGTCGGTGCGCGAGCTGGCGGCGAAGAACGCCACCGTGCTCCAGAAGCGGCTCGAGACGATCAAGGAGATCGAGACCTTCCTCGCGCGCGCCCGCGGCCAGATGAACCTCATCGAGAACTCGGTGCGGCTGCTGCGCGACCAGGCGCTGACGATGACCAGCCCCGATCAGCTCACCGAGCAGTTGGATGATCTGCTCACCGGCGTGGACGCGGTGCAGGCCAGCGTGAAGGAAGCCGAGGCGTTGATCGGCGGCCGGTCGATGGAGCCCATCGCTCCCGTGGCCAGCGTGGAGCAGGTCTCTTCGGGCGGGACTCGCGTTCGCGAGTAGCGGGCCTCACGGCCGCCCCTCACCCTGACCCTCTCCCCGTTTCTCGGGGAGAGGGAACCTTCTTCACTGCTCGACGATGTTGAACTCGGTGCGGCGGTTCTCCGCCTTGCCGGCCGCGGTCGAGTTCGAGGCGATGGGCTTGGTCTCGCCGAAGCCGACCGCGTCGAGGCGGGCCGGGTCGACGCCGCGCTTGATGAGGGCCGACATCACCGAGGTCGCGCGGTTCTGCGAGAGCTTGAGGTTCTTCGCGTCGTCGCCCACCGAGTCGGTGTGACCCTCGACGCGCACCTTCTTGATCTGCGCGTTGTCCTTCAGGGCCATCGCCACCTCATCGAGGATCTTCTCGCTCTCGGCGCCGACGATCTTCGCGGAGCCGGTGGCGAACTTGATCTGCTTCTTGATCTCGATGCGGTCCTTGGTCACCGCGACCAGCGAGTACTTGCGCGGGCAGCCCTTGTTGTCGGCGGGGCCGGGGTCCATCTTGCAGTCATCGCGATCGTCGGGCACGCCGTCGCCGTCGTTGTCGAGGTCAGGGCACCCGTCTTCGTCCTGGAAGCCGTCCTTGTCTTCCGGCTCGTTGGGGCACTGGTCCTTGTCGTCGTTCAGGCCGTCGCCGTCCTTGTCGAGGATCGGGCAGCCGAGGTTCTGCATCGGGCCGGCCTCATTGGGGCACTTGTCGGCGGTGTCGAGGATGCCGTCGTTGTCGTTGTCCGGCTCGGGGCAGCCGTCTTCGTCCTGGAAGTTGTCGACGTCTTCCGGCTGATCGATGCACCGGTCGGACGGGTCGAGGATGCCGTCGTTGTCGCGATCTTTCGGCGCCTCGACCGGGCAGCCCTTGTTCTCCACGGGGCCGGGCAGCGACGGGCACTGGTCGTCCTTGTCGAGGACCGTGTCGCCGTCCTTGTCGGTCTCCTCGATCTTCACCACCAGCTGCGGCTGTTCCTTCACCACCACCTGGCGGGGCGCGCAGTCACGCGAGAGCGCGACGGCCTTCTTCGCCATCGCCTCGGCCTCGGTGATGTGCTCGTAGGCGCGCTGCGAGTTGCCCTCGTCGAGCTCGCCCATGGCGAAGTCGAGGTTGGCCTCGGCGGCGGCGAGCTCACGCGGGGCGCAGCGCATGGCGTTCGAGCGACGCGCGCGCTCGATGTCGGTCTTGATGATGTCACCCGACGCGCGGATCTGCGGGCCGCTGTGGCACGAGGCGAGGGCGAAGAGGGCGAGGACGGAGGCCCGGCGAATCATCATGGCGTGGGCACCACGGGCGGGTCGGTGGGCGTGGGCTCGTCACGCTTGCCGACCTTGAGGGCGACGTTGCGGGCCTTGGTGGCGAACTCCACGGCCTTCTTGCCGTAGTCGACCGCCTGCTCGAAGTCGGAGTAGCCGACCTCTTCTTTCGACTTCGCGAAGTAGAGGTTCGCCGCCGTCCACTCGTAGGGGGCGAGCTTGTCGGCCTGCGCCGTCCGGGCGGCCTCGAGCATCGTCTCGGTGTCGATGAGGTAGGCCGTCGACTGCACGGGCCCACACGCAGCGGCAGACGACACGGCGAAGGCGCCCAGAACCCACCGCAGCCATTGGTTCGCAGAAGGTCCTGACATCGCGGGGGAAGCTCCCATGCTGTCTCTACACGGTCAATCTTTTGGGGGACTTGCTCGGCGCGGGGGATTGCTGAGCGGGCCTGATCATCCGTATGGTGGCTCGCATGTCTTCCAAACTCCCTTCAGGTTCTTCCCCTTCGCTGCCCGGCGCGCGACCGCGAGCGCAGGTGTCGTACGAGGGCGAAGACGAGTTCAGCGCGATGTCGCTCGACCCGACGCGCAAGGACCAGCTCAAGACCAGGCAGCAGCTCGCCCCTGCGGCGCCCGGTGAGAAGGAACACGTGAAGGTGGACGAGCTGAAGTCCACCAACGACCAGGGCATCGTCGGCCTCTTCCGGAAGATCTTCGCCAAATGAAGAAGACCCTCACCACCTTCGAGGCCTTCTGGCCTTTCTACCTCGGCGAGCACTCGCTGCCCGTCACGCGCTGGTTCCACTTCGTGGGCACCACCATCGCGCTGCTCAACCTGATCGCCGCGGTGGTCTACCTCGCGCCGCTCTACATCCTCTCGGCGCTCTTCTCGGGGTACCTCTTCGCGTGGGTCAGCCACTTCTTCCTCGAGAAGAACCGCCCGGCGACCTTCACGTACCCCGCGTGGTCCTTCGCCGCCGACTGGAAGATGTGGGCGCTGATGCTGACCGGCCGGCTCAACGCCGAGCTGCAGAAGCACCACATCACGCCCAGGTCGGCGTCGTCGTCGGCCGCTCCGCAGGCCTGAGTCAGAAACTCCCGGCAACTCCCAACGAAGCACCGGTCGGCGTGGGCGCGACGGACACCTTCGTCGTGCTCGCCGGGAACAACACCGCGCCCAACACCCCGCCCAGCACCGCACCCGCGCCTCCGCCGATCGTGGCGAAGGCGAGGTTGCTGTTGGCGTCGACGCGCGTCATCAAGGCGAGCGCCTCGGGCCCCGAGCGCGTCGTCTGCGAGGGGAGCGTGTCCCCGGGGGCGATGGCGGCGAGCGCCTCACGATCGATCGCACCGGCCGAGTAGACGATCGCGCCAGCCACCAGGGCGGCGACGCCCACGCCAATCACCACGTAGCTCACGACGCGCCCGGTGGACGGTGTGGCCTCGGGCTTCACGTCCACCACCGGAGCGAGCGCGCGCGGGGTGAGCACGATGGGCCTGGGCGCGTCATCGACGGGCGCGGCCGGCTCGACCTTCGCCACCGGCTCGGGCGCCGGCAGCGGAGGCGGCACCGACGACACCTTCATCGGCTCGCCCGGGTGCTGCACGCCCGACATCTCTTTGCCGGTCACCAGAAAGGTCGCCAGGTTGGGGATCAGCTCGAGCTGCACCGAGCCCGCGCGTTCCTGCTGGCCGGTCGACAGATCGTAGAGCGTGCCCGAGAGGTACGCCGGCTCGCCCCGCCGCGCGACGTTGCGCAGCACGATGACGTTCTCGGCGGCGACCAGCTGCGAGAGCTTGATGGCCGGGGCGTCGACGGTGCCCGACAGGCACAGCGGCGCCTGGGTGCTGATGCTGCCCTCGAAGGCGAGATCGACGCCCAGCTTCAGGTCACGCGGTGAATCGACGCGGTGGGGGAACGACACCATCGAGCCGGACACCAGCGCCACGCGGTAGGTGCCGGGCACCAGGTCGAGCTTGAGCGGCGTGGTGCCCATCGGCTGACCGTCGACGTACACGGTGGCGATGGGGCCCGCGTCGACGCGCACCAGGATCGGCGCCTTGCGCACCCGCGACAGTTCCTTCTTCACGGCCTCGAGAGCGGCGATGGCGCTGGGCGGGTGGGCGTCGGGGTCGAGCTTGAAGCCCGGGTCGACGCGCACGATGCGGCGGAACGCGTCGGCCATGTCTTTGGGGCGATCGAAGCTCTTGGCGATCAGCGCCTTGAGCACCAACGCGTTCTGGGTGCTGGGCCACGGCTTGGTGTCGGGCGAGGCACGCTCTAGCTCTTCGAGGGCGCGATCGACCAGCGCCTCGGCGCGATCGGTCTGACCGCCGTAGAAGAGCGCGCGCGCCGAGTCGAGCTGGCGATCGATGTCCTGCAGGCTGCGGGTGGCGCGGGGGCGCACGATGTCGAGCACCACCTCCGCTTCCATCAGCTGCGCGCCGAGGAGACGGGTGGAGGCGTCGCGAAAGTCCTTGGCGCCGCTGATCAGGCTGGGGTCGGCACAGTCTCCGCCGGCGATGATCACGGTCTTCTTCCCGGCCCACGCCACCGACGCCGCCAGCACCATCACCGAGAGAAACGACACGCGCACCATGGTCACCCCCGCCGCGCACCTAGCAGGGGACCTCGCCCCGAGCCAGCAGTTGGACCGCACCGCGTCGGGGACTAGAGTCGCCGTTCTTCGCACGGGAGGCGTCGAGGGGATGTTGGCTCCGGGCACGCAGGTCGGCCGATACGTCATCAAGCGCAAGCTGGCCGAAGGCGGCATGGCCGAGATCTTTCTCGCGAGCGCCGTGGGCCCCGAGGGTTTCGCCAAAGACGTGGTGATCAAGGTGGTGCGCAGCTTCCTCGCCACCGATTCGCAGTTCGTGCAGATGTTCATTCAGGAAGCGCGGCTCGCCTCGCGGCTCAACCACGCCAACGTGGTGCAGATCTTCGACTTCGGGAAGCACGGCGACTCGTACTACCTGGCGATGGAGTACGTGCGCGGCGCCTCGTTGTGGGATCTGCGCAAGCGGTGCCGCGAGCTGAAGGTGCCCTTCCCGCCCACGCTGGCCGCGGAGATCGGCGCCCAGGTCGCGCGCGGCCTGCAGTACGCCCACGCGCTGAGCGACGGCGGCCAGCGCATCGGCGTGGTGCACCGCGACGTCACGCCGCACAACGTGCTGCTGTCGTTCGACGGCGCGGTGAAGATCACCGACTTCGGCATCGCCAAGGCCACCACCACCCAGACCGCGCCGGGCATGCTCAAGGGCAAGTTCGCGTACATGTCGCCCGAGCAGGCGCGCGGCGAGAAGGTCGACGCCCGCACCGACACCTTCGCGATGGGCATCGTGCTGTGGGAGCTGCTGACCGGCGGCAAGCTCTTCGACGGCGACTCGGATCTCGCGGTGCTGCGCGCGGTGCAGGAGAGCCTGATCGCCCCGCCCGCCCGCCTGAACCCCGACGTGCCCGCCGAGCTGTCGGACGTGGTGATGAAGGCGCTGGCGCGGCCGCTGGAGGAGCGCTTCCAGACCGCCTTCGATCTCGAGCGCGCGCTGGCCACCTTCGTGCTGCGCAACGCGAAGTCGGTCGAGGACACCTCGGTCTCGCTCTTCCTGCAGCAGCTGTTCGAAGAAGAGCTCGCAGGAGACAGCACCCCGCCGCCGCCCGACGACGACTACGGAACCGGCAACACCGTCGCCCGCCCCGGGCTGCAGACCGTCACCGCCACGCCGGTGGGACCGCCGAAGGGCGTGCGCCGCGGCGTGATGGACGATGACGACGACGACGCCCCGCCCCAGCGCACCGAGGAGTTCGCCACGCCGAGCCGGCCGCGCACCGAGCAGATGCCCGCGCTCAAGCGGCCCAGCCGGCGCCTCGAGCCGCTGCCGGTGCAGGAACCGTCGATCATCGTGCGTCCGTCGATGCAGCTGGAGGTGTCGGACTCCAGGGCCGCGGTGACGAAGGTCTCGAGCACCGAGCCGGCCTCGGTGGTGGTCGAGCAGTCGCTGTTGGACGACGCGCCGCTGAAGGCGCCGAAGTCGAACACCCCGCTCATCGTGGCGCTCAGCATTCTCGTGCTGGTGCTGCTGGGCGCGGTGGGCTTCGTCTTCCGCCGCGAGCCCGAGACGTTGCCCGAGTACGTGCAGCTCGAGCCGAAGCCCACCACCGTCGCCACGCCGAAGCCCGAGCCGACGCCAGCTCCCACGGTCGCCGCGCTGCCGGCCGAGCCCGTGGCGATCGTCGACGCCGGACCCGTGGTCGAAGAGGCGCCTCCCGCGCCGACGGGGACGCCCGAGCCAGTGAAGGTGGCCGAGGCGCCGAAGCCCGCGCCCGCGCCGGCCGCCGCGCGCAAGACAGGCACGCTGGTGGTGAAGGCGGTGCCCTTCGCGACGGTGATCGTCCAGGGCAAGACGTACGAGGTGACGGGCGTGAAGACGCTCACCGTGCCCGCGGGGACCTACGAGGTCGCGCTCAAGCACCCCAAGAAGCAGACCAGGGAGCGCGTCACCGTAGCGCCCAACGGCTCGACCAACCTCAGCTTCTCGGCCGAGTAGTCACAGCCGCTGCCAGCGCGGCTGGAACGGCACGTTCTTCGTCGTGGGGTCGTCGATCGAGATGATGTACTCCGCGCGCCGGTTCTTCGGCTCGTCGGTCTCGTCGGCGGTCGACACCAGCAGCGCCTCTTCGCCGAAGCCTTCGTAGAGCACGGGGATGCGCACGCCCTTCTTGCGGAAGTAGCTGCCGATGCTCTTCGCGCGGTTGAGCGAGAGCGTGCGGTTCGACGCGGAGGGACCGACGGTGTCGGTGTGGCCGGCGACGTAGAGCTTGATCTCCGCCAGGCCGCCAAACTTCGAGATCGCCTCCTGCACCAGCTTCAGGCTCGCCTCGAGCTTCGTCGCCTCGTCGCTGGCGATGTCCCACTTGCCCGACGCGAAGTTGACCTCCTCGTGCGGAATGTCGATGCGCCAGGGCGTGAGCTCGACGCCGTTGTAGACGCCCGACTTCGCGAACGCGCGCAGCTCGACCTTGAGCACCTGTCCCCTGGCCTCGGGCCAGGTCACCTCGAGCTTCGTGCCCGCCGGCTCGCCGTTGAACGCGATGTCGTCGTCGACCACCGAGGCGCCGGTGTCCATCAACACCTTGAGGTGCACCTTCGCGACCGGCTGGTTGAGCGTGAAGCGGAGCTTGCGCCCAGCGATGTCGACGTCGTGCTCCTTGTCGAGGGTGAGGGTCAGCGGGCCGGCGAGCTCGGTCTCGAACTCGAGCGGCATGGTGCCGGTGGTGCCGTTGGGGAGGTTGATGATCAACTCGCCCGCCCACTTCGACACGCCTTCGGGTTGCGGCAGCTCGATGGTGCGCGTGACGCCGGGGCGACCGCCGCCCTTCCATTCCTGCGGCTTGCCGCCGTCGCGCGCGAGGGTGAGCTTGAAGCCGGCGATGGGCTCGAGGATCTCGACGTGCACCGCGGGGCTGCCCTTGCCCTTGAGCGCCTTGTTGGTGAGCGAGACGTTGACCGAGTCGGCGAGCGCGAGCGCGGGCAGCAGCAGGGCGGCGAGGACGAGGGGCTTCATGGGCATCTCCGGCGAAGAATCAGAACGCTGAGCGCAGGCTCTGCGGCAGGACGATTCGGGTCAACCGCCGATTCGCCTTGTTGGCGAAGGGCAGCTCGGCCTTCGCGAGCAGGTCGCCCTCGTTGGCCCACACCAGCTCGGCGCTGAAGGGATCATAGAGCTGCCACGCGCGGTTCTTGCCCGAGGTGTTGAGCTGCAGCAGCACCACGAAGCGACGGTGATCGCCGGGGTGTGGTCCGACGGCGCACGGCACGGGAATGCCGCGAGCCAGCGCACCCGCCGCCGACGCCAGGGCCTCGGCCATCGAGAGGCCTCCGGGCACGTCGACGTCCTGCTCCTTCCACGAGATCTGCAGCGCGCGGGTGGCCTCGGCGAGCAGGCCCTCGAGGAAGCGCGTGCCGCCCGCGCTGCTGGGGCCTTCCTTCTGCGGGGGCGGCGGCTTCGAGGTGGGCAGCTCGTTCCAGTCGAGCGACCTGGGGCGCGGCGCGGGCGACTCGGCCTCGAACGAGTCAGACGACTTCTTCTTCGACAGCGCCTTCACCAGCGGGTCGACGCGCGGCTCGTCGTCGAAGTCGCGCACCGGGGCGAACTGGCGCTGCGAGGCGCTGACCAGCCCCGCGTCGTGTGCCTCGTTGGGCTCGAGGGTGCCGCCCTTGAGCTCGAAGGCGAAGAGCGGGTCGGCCTCGGCGCGCAGCAATTGAGCCACGGTGTAGTCGGTGGGCGCGTCTTCATCGAGCGTGCACGCGGCGTAGGCGTCTTCGTCGGTCAGCCCGCGGAGCTCATCGGCGAAGGCGTGCACCTCGGCCGGGGTGTGGGCGGCGGCGACGGCGCGCTGGAGCAGCTCACGCTGGAGATCGCTGCCCGCGTCTTCGAGCAGCTCGTCGAACAACTGCCGCGCGCGCACCGGCCACTGCTGGAGCTGCTCGTGCGCCTCGTCGGACACGTGGTGCGCCATTCAGCGCGCCCCCTTCAGCGAGTCGGACGCGCGGCGCACGGCCCCGATGATGGCGGAGGTGACGGCGAGCCGCTCGAAGTGCGCAATGAGCAGCGGCACGTCAGCCTCGGCCTTGAGCTTCGCGGACCACCGCACCAGCAGCGAGGCGAGCGCCGGCGTGCCCGAGAAGCGGTTGGCCGCGAGGTGCTTGAGCCGCTGGCTGGCCTCCGACACCCGCACGCCCTGCAGATCGCGCAGGCCGACCACCAGATCGTTGAGGTGCTTCTGGTGGATCTGCGCGCCGCGGAGATCGGTCAGCTCCTCGAGCAGCACCTCGCCGTTGAGCTCCCGGCTGGCGAAGGGCGTCGAGGGTTGAGACTTCACGGGCGCCATCGGGGCGCATTGTGCCCTGTCAGCCGCCGAAGATCTTCCCCAGCGCGCCGCGGCTCACCAGCCCGCTGATGCCCAGCCACAGCGCGAAGAGGCTCTCACCGGCGATGAGGCCGCCACCGACCAGGCTGGTGCCGCTCATGTCTTCGGGGAGCGGCTCGCCGTCCTTCACCGGCTCGGGCTTGCGCCGCGAGGCGATGATCGACGCCACCATGCCTCCGACGCCCCACCACAGGCACGACTCGAAGTCGACGAAGCCACCGAAGCTCGAGGCGTAGGGCGAGGCGATGAGCAGCGCGTCGAGCGTGAAGTCGATCGCCTTGTTGGTGGGGTTGAGCTCCTTCCACGCGAGGTAGCGCTTGTTCTTGAACACCAGCTTGCGGGCGATCTCGATGGCCAGACCGAGCAGCACGCCCAGGCCCATCACCTTGAGCGTCTTGCTCTGGTCCTGGTTGAGCGTGTTGAGCACGCCGACGAACTTGTAGGTCATCGCGCTCTGCCAGCCCTTCGCTTCGTCGAGCCGCAGCTCGGGGTGGGCGAAGAGGTTCTTGGTGAGCACCGGGAAGCCCTCGAGGAACACGCGGGTCATGATCACCGCGACGAAGGCGCCCGAGACGATGCCGATCATCTGGTAGCGGAACTGCACCGCGCGGTCCGACCCGAGGCGCCAGCCGGTCGAGCGGTCCTGCTGCATGTCGACGCCCACGGTGCACGACACGAGGAGGATCGAGCCGCCCAGCAGGCCGATCAGCGGGTCGCGCAGCCCGAGCAGACCCATCAACAGCACCGTCACCACGAAGGCCGAGCTGATGGGGTTCTGATCGGTGATGCCCTGCGAGATGCCGTTGATCATCTGGAACACGAAGGCGAGCCCGATGGCCATCAGCACCCAGCCCAGCGGCACGTTGAGCATCTGGGTGGCGACGATGGCGAGCGCCACGCCCCAGAAGATCACCCACACGATGAGGCGACCGACCTGCGCCTTCGGTTCCGTCGAGGGCTCGGCGGTGGCAGAGCGCGCGGCGGCGATCTTCTTCACCGCGTCGAAGCCCAGCAGCGTGAGATCGACGATCGCCGCGCCGAGGATGGTGCCGAGCGCGAAGATGAAGCCGATCTTGCGGAAGGGGTCGTCTTTGCCGAGGTAGCCCGCCTCGACCAGCCACGGCTGCATCCACAACCCCAGCCCGCCGACGAGGATCGCGGAGATCGACACCCGCGCGCCGACGATCATTCCGCCGCCGAAAGTGACCGCGGAGAAGGTCGAGGCCCAGGCCATCACCGTGGCGGGCTTCTCCTTGAGTTCCTCGAGGTACTGGTTGAGCTTGAACACCGCGACCGAGAGACCGATGCCGCTGGCGATGCCGCCGCCGAGGGTGCTGACGCTGCGCTTGAGCAGCTTCACGTCGGTCAGCGCGCGGAGAATGTTCGCCACCGCCAGGCCCGAGGGGTACGTGAGCTTGAGCTTGTCGACGAGGATCGGCGTGTAGAGCATGCCCACGCCGACCCCGAACATGCCGATGCACAAGAAGTAGACGATCAGCAGCCACGTGGGCGGCAGCGGCATTCCCAGCCACACCATCGCCTGAATGAGCACGCCCATCGCCGCCATCGAGGCGACCGAGGCGGCCATGGTCTGCATGTAGTTCGCGCCGTGGCGCCCTTCGGGCCCGTAGAAGTAGGTGACGGTCGAGCCGAGGATGCCGGCGAGCACCTGGCCGCCGACGAAGAAGCCGAGCGCGAAGTTCATGTACGCCGCGGTCACGCCGCCGAGCGGGCCGAGGATGACGATCGCGATCAGCGCCAGGAAGACGTGGTAGCCGACGCTGCCGATCGGCAACACGCGCGGCAGGAAGCCCTTCTTCGGTTCGGTGGACATGCGCCTCTCTGGGTTCACGTGCCGACCACGGAGAAGCCGAGCTTCGCCGCGTCGGAGAACAGCAACTGCGCGTCGAGCAGCACGGTCTTGCCGCTCTCGACGGCGAGCACCTTCGCGCCCGCTTCGCGCATCACCTCGAGCGTCACCGGCCCCGCGGCGGGCAGATCGAACCGGAGATCCTGGTTCGGCTTGCACCGCTTCACCACCACCCCACCCGGCCCGCCATACTTGCCCGCGCGGCGAATGCACTCGTCGGTGCCTTCCACCGCCTCGACCGCGAGCACCACGCCCTCTTTGACCACCACCGTCTGCCCCACGTCGGCGCGGCCCAGGGTGGCGGCGACCTCGAGGCCCATCTCGACGTCGCGCTGCTGCTGCGCGGTGAGCTTCGGCCCGGCGAGGTGCCCCTTCTGCGCGAGCACCGACTTCACGTAGTCGGTGGGGGCGACGATCTGCACGCCGGCCTTCTCAAAGAAGCGCGCCACGGCGCGGAGCAGCTCGTCGTCGCGCAGGCTCCGCACGCTGGCGGCGATCTTCAACATGCCGAGGTCGGGCCTTGCCTGGGTGAGCGACTTCACGCGCCCGATGCCGCCGGCCATCACCGCCTTCGTCACCCCGCGAGAGGTGAGCGCACGCGCGGTGGCGTCGGCCTGCCCGACCTTCACCCAGCTCAGCGAGGCGACCTCGCGCGCGAGCGAAGGGTCGGCTTCACCCTCGAAGGCCACCGCGTGCACCGCGAGGCCCTGCGCCTTCGCCGCCTCGGCGAAGAGGAACGGCAACCGCCCGTTCCCCGCGATGAGCCCGATGGAGCTCAACGCGTGATGCCGCGCTTGCTGTTGGTGATGAACTCGAGGAGCAGCGCGATCTCCGGGTACTGGCCCATCTCGGCCTGGAGCTGCGAGAGCGCCTCGTTGAGGCCCATCTTCGAGCGGAACAGCAAGCGGTAGGCGTCCTTGATGTGGGTCTGCTGCTCGTCGGTGTAGCCGTGGCGCTTGAGGCCGACGGCGTTGGGCCCGGCGAGCTCGGCGCGGTCGCCCTGCGCGATGCAGTACGGGGGCACGTCCATCACCGCCATGGTGCCGCCGGCGAGGAAGGCGTGCCGGCCGATGCGCGTGAACTGGTGCACCGCCGAGAGACCGCCGAGCGTGCAGTGGTCGCCCACCTCGACGTGACCGGCGAGCGTCGCGGCGTTGGCGAGCACGCAGCCGTTGCCGACGATGCAGTCGTGCGCGACGTGCGCGTAGGCCATGAAGAGGTTCTTGTTGCCGATCTTCGTGACGCCGCCGCCGCCCACCGTGCCGAGGTGCAGCGTGGTGAACTCACGGATCTGGTTGTCGTCGCCGATGATCAGCTTCGTGGGCTCGCCCGCGTACTTGAGGTCCTGCGGGGGGGCTCCGACCGACGCGTGGTGGAAGATGTGGTTGCGCTCACCGATGGTGGTGTCGCCTTCGATGACGGCGTGCGGGCCGACCTTGGTGCCGGCGCCGATGCGCACGTGAGGCCCGATGATGGCGTAGGGGCCGATCTCCGCGGTGGGGTCGATCTGCGCGCCGGGGGCGACGATGGCGGTGGGGTGAATGCTCATGACGCCTGCTCGCCGGTCTGGGCGTTCTTCTTCACCGCGGTCGCGAGGAAGTCGGCCTCGCACACCACCGCGCCATCGACCGTGGCCACGCCGCGCTGCTTCCAGATGGCGCCCTTGGTCTTCACCACCTCGGCGGTGAGCGTGAGGCGATCGCCCGGCACCACCGGCTTGCGGAACTTCGCGTTGTCGATGGCCATCAGGTAGATGACGAGATCTTCCGGGTTGAGGCCCGAGCTCTTGTACGCGAGCAGCGCGCAGGCCTGCGCCAGCGCCTCGAGCTGCAGCACGCCGGGCATCACCGGGTGGCCGGGGAAGTGGCCGTTGAAGAACTCTTCGTTGATGGTGACGTTCTTGAAGCCGACGAGCTTCTTGCCGACCTCGATCTCCGTCACGCGATCCACCAGCAGGAACGGGTAGCGGTGGGCCAGCAGCTTCTGGATTTCCTTCACGTCCATCATGGCTCGGTCTTCCCCTTCTCGAGCGCCTCGAGGCGCCGTCGCAGATCACGCAGCTCGCGGTTGAGCTCCGGCAGTTTCATGAAGATGGCGCTCGAGCGCATGAAGTCGCGGCTGGGCATCGCGGGCGCGCCGAGCACCACGGCGCCATCGTCGATGTCGCTGATCACGCCGGCCTGCGCGCCGATCTTCGCCATGTCTCCGATGCGGAGGTGGCCCGCGACGCCGACCTGGCCGGCGAGCACCACGCCCATGCCCAGCTCGGTGGTGCCCGACAGGCCGACCTGCGCGCAGAGGATCGACAGCGGGCCGACGGTGGAGTTGTGGCCGACCTGCACCAGGTTGTCGATCTTCGCGCCCTTGCCCACCACGGTCTCGCCGGTGGTGGCGCGATCGACGCACGAGCAGGCGCCGATCTCGACGTCGTCTTCGACGCGCACGATGCCGGCCTGCGGAATCTTCACGTGCTCGGGCACCGACATGTCGAGCGCGAAGCCGAAGCCGTCGGCGCCGATCACCGCGCTGGGGTGCAGCAGGCAGCGCGCGCCGACGACGCAGCGATCCATCACCGAGACGTTGGCCGAGAGCACGGTGTCGGCGCCGATGCGCGCGTCTTCACCGACGTACACGCCGGGGTAGAGCACCGCGCGAGCGCCGACCTGCGCGCCGGCGGCGACGAAGGCGTGATCCATGACCGTGGCGGTGGGATCGACGGTCGCGGTGGCGTGCACGGTGGCCTTCGGCGAGACGCCGGCGACGTGCTTCTTCGGCGGGTGGAAGACCTGCGCGATGCGCGCGAACGCGAGGTGCGGGTGCGGCACCTTGATGTACGTCTTCTGGCCGCGCGCCGGGGCGTCGTCGGGCACGAGCACGGCCGAGGCCTTCGTCTCGGCGAGCTGCTTCTTGTACTTCTGGTTGCCGTAGAACGAGAGCTGGCCTGACTGCGCCTGCTCGAGCCCCGAGACGCCGCTGATCTGGACGTCGTCGCCTTCGAGGGTTCCACCGACGAGCGCTGCGAGCTGGGAGGCGGTCTTCACTTCGTGGGCGCGTCCTTCGGCGCCGGCGCTGCGGGGGTGGCCGGCTTGACGCCCTTCACCGGGAACTTCTCGTTGTAGGTGCGCACCAGCTCGTTGGTGAGGTCCATGCTCGGCATCGCGTAGATGAGGCCGGAGTCGGTCTTCTCGAACACCACCGCCAGCCCCTCGCGCTTGGCGATGTCGGCCACGATGGGGTCCATGCGGTCGAAGATCTTCTTGAGCTCGGTGCGTTCCTTCTCGACGAACTCCACCTGCAGCTTCTGGCCCTTGTCGGTGATCTGCATCAGCCGGCCCTGGAGCTGCTTCATCTTCTCGATGCGCACCTCTTCGCTCATCGCCGAGGCCTGCCGGTCGAGCACCATGCCGTCTTCGCGGAGCTTCTTCTGCTCGGCTTCGAACTCGGCCTTCTTCTTGTCGATCTCGGCCTTGAGTCTGGCCTTCGCCTGTTGACCTTCGGAGACCTCCATCAGCGCGCGCTGGAGGTCGACGTACCCGAGCTTCACGTCCGCGAGTACCGCCGGAGCGGAGAGGAGGCTGATCAGAAGAAGTGCACGACCCATGGAAGACCCCTTGGAAAAACGGGCGCTCCCTACTATCAGCACCGGCGTGGAAAAGCGCCGAATCCTCCTCATCGACGACAGCGAGATCACGCTGCAGATGGAGAAGGCAGTTCTCGAAGAGCGTGGATACGACGTCCGGGGCGCAGCCACGTTGATGGAGTTCGAACGGCTGCTGAGCGAGTTCCACCCGCACCTCATCCTCACCGACATTCACATGCCGGAAGCGACGGGCGCGGACATCTGCCGCACGCTGAAGAACGAGTACAACACGCAGGACATCCCCATCGTTCTCTTCAGCTCGCTGAACGACGAGGAGCTCGAGAAGCTGGCCGGTCAGGTCGGCGCCGATGGCTACCTCTCGAAGTCGCACGGCCTGGAGGCCCTCGGTGAGAAGGTCGACGAGCTGGTGGAGAGCATCATCTGGTGAGCTGCTAGCGCTCGTGGTGTTGCTCGCGGGCTGCACGACGCGAGACGCCCGGGGCCCCGCCTCACCGACCGCGCCGAAGCAGGTCACGCTGTTCTTCTCGAGCGAGGTGCGCGGGTACATCGGCCCGTGCGGCTGCTCGGAGAACATGCGCGGCGGCATCTCGAGCGCGGCGTTCCAGGTGGCGAAGGCGCGGGAAGGCAACGCGATCGTCCACTTCATCGACTGCGGCGACGGCTTGTTCGGCGAGGCGTCGATTCCGGAAGCGGCGGTGCCGCAGCAGGAACGCAAGGCGAAGGCGCTGGCCGAGGCGTGGAAGAAGATGGGGCTCTCGCTGCGCACGCCGGGGCCGCTCGACGACGCGCGCGGGGTGGCCTTTCACGCGGGCTTCGGGCTGCCCGAGCTGGCGAGCGGATCCTTCAAGGTGCTCGACGGCGTGGCGGTGATCAGCGCGCCCACGTTGCCGGCGGCGGTGGCGCTGGCACCCGAGGCGGTGAAGGCCGGCGGTCGCTTCGTGGTGGCGGTGGTGCCGCAGCCGGCCGATCTGTTGCTGCGCTCGGCGATCGAAGCCCCGGGCATCGGGCTGGTCATCTCGTCGAAGTCGAAGGACGCGTTCGCGGCGGAGGAGAGCCGGCTGGCAGGCGGCGCGACGAAGGTGGCCCAGATTCAGAGCAAGGGCCGCTCGCTGCTGCAGGTGACGGTGAACTTCCGCGGCGACGGCGCGGTGGAATGGCTGCGCGGCGACGGGGAACGCGACCGCGAGCTGTTCGCGCTCGACCAGCGCATCGAGCTGCTGCGGGCGCAGGTCAACGAGCCGATGCTCGCCGAGCCGATGAAGGCGCTGCGCAAGGCGAAGCTGGAGGAGATCATCGCGCGCCGAGAGACGCTGGCGTCGACGCCGATCGTCGTGCCCGACGGGAAGAACTCGGTGACCGCGCGCTTCGTGCCGCTGGAGTCGACGTTCCCGAAGGACCCCGCGGTGCAGGAGCTCGAGAAGGCGTACGACGTGGACGTCGGGCTGATCAACCTCGCGTGGGCGAAGGAGAAGGGCGTGTCGTGCCCGCCCGGCACCGCCGAGAAACAGGGCGTGGTCGGCACCGCGGTGTGCGTGGCGTGTCACGTCGAGGCGCAGGAGGTGTGGAAGACGACCAAGCACCCCAACGCGTACGCGGCGCTGCAGGCGGTGGGCAAGGAGCACCACCTCGACTGCGTGAGCTGTCACGTGACGGGCTGGCAGCAGCCGCAGGGCGTGTGCCGCATCGATCAGACCGAGGGCCGTCGCGAGGTGGGTTGTGAGGCGTGTCACGGGCCCGGCAGCGCGCACGCGGCGAACCCGCTGAAGACCAACATCAGCAAGAGCGCCGACGCGAAGACGTGCACCGGGTGTCACGATCGCGAGAACTCGCCGCAGTTCGATCTCGAGGCGTACCTGTCGAAGATCATCGCGCCGGGGCACGGGCTGCCGCGCTGAGGTCACCGGGCCGCTGCGCGGTTCGTGAATCGAGCCTCGTAGAGTTCGAACTTCTTCGACTGCCTTTCTCGAGCACACCAGTCACGCAGACGCGCGAGGTCGATGTCGCCGACTCTCGCGCGATGAACAGCAAGCGCCTGCTCGAGACCGCTCAGGTCGTTCCAGAAGAGATACGACGCGAGCCGATCACGGCATGAGTCGAACGGGGTGAGAACATGCAGGACTTCGCCTTTACGGCGAATCGTCGACCACGAGGTGATCAGGTCCTCACCGACGCCGAGCGGCCCGGGTGGGAACTCGAGAGGAAGTGGTGAAAGCGGATGCACGTAGTGATCGCCACTGGGCTGATAGCCAAGCTGCGCGAGCGCTTGGGCTCCCCTGGCGCCGCCACGCAAGGTGATGACGAAGTCGAGATCGCGAGACTGGTAGGCCTCGGGTGCGTAATAGGTCGCGGCACTCCCGCCGGTCAGCACGGCGATGATCTTCGCGCGCTCGAGCGCGGTACAGACTGCGAAGGCAACGTCAACAATCGTCGAGCTCGCAGTGATCACAAGAGCCCCGGCTTGCCCGCACGACGCGGCCTCCGTCGCCGCTTTGCAAGGAGCTGTTGGAGCACAGTGTCGTGCTTCGCAAGGGACCACAACAAGTCAGCCAACTCGCGCTGCGCGAAGTAGCGCGGGTTCAGGGTGAACACTCTGGTTCGCCCCACGAGCCGGCTCACGATCACACCCTCGCGTTCGAACGACGCCAGGATCTGCTGCACCGAGAAGACTCGCAGCTCGAGCAACACTGCCAGCTCTGACGCGTAGGTTTCCTCGAGAAGCCGAACGGCCAGCAAGACCATGGTCCGGTTGCGGCCACCGAACAGCTCAAAGTCGCGATCGAGCATCACCAATCCTCTTGGTCATACTACCAATAATATTGGTGATATTACCAATCAGCGGGGGAGCCACGCGGCGGTGAGCTGCTGCTTCGTCACCCGCACCGCCAGCCAGTCTTCGACCGCGCCGGTGAGCGTGTCGTCGTCGCGCAGCCATTCCCGCACCACGCGCACGTCGAAGCCATTCACCGCCTCCCGCGTGACGAAGGTGAACGACTTCTCAGTTCGCCCGCTGGCGATCTCGTAGGGCGTGTCGAGCACCGTGAGGGTCTGCCTCTTCGCGAGATCGATCAGCGCGAGGCTCAAGCGATCGAGGCCCGGTCGCCCGCTGCGCGAGAGCGCGAGCACCACCCGCTGCGGCCCGACCTCCCAGGCCACCAGCCCCGCCTGACAGCGCAGCCGCTTGCTGCGCACGAACGACCGCTCGCCGACGCCAGTGAACATCGCGGGCTGGAACGGCACCGGGAAGCGCACGTCGCCGACCTTCACCTCGACGCGACCGTCGTCTTCGTACGGCATGCCCGAGGGTGACGTGACGACCACCGAGAACCCGTCACACTTCGACTCGGTGACGAGCGGCGCCTGGTGCAGCGAGAGCCCGAGCAGCAGCGCAGCGATCATGTGAGCGAGCCCACCATCGCGTTGATGCCGTCGATGACCTTCGGCCAGCTCGTGAAGTTGCGGGTATACGTGTGCGCGGCGTCGGTAGGCCCCGGCGGCGCGACGACCGGGAGCGCGCGCAGCTCGTGACCTCCGATGCGGTGCCGTTCGACGTTGAGCGCCTGCACGTACTTCTGTGGATCGGCTGCGACGAAGCCCATCAGCGCAAAGAGGATCATGTTCAGGCGATCCGGCGTACCTGCGAGGTCGGGCCCGTCGATCAACGCCTCGATCCACGGTCCGCAGATGGCCTCTCGCTCGGCCTGACGCTCGAGCCCCGCCCACACCACCACGAAGCCCTGCACCACCTGCACGCGCGCCAGCCCCGTCTCTTCGCCCCACATCTTCGAGCGCATCGCGGCGTGCTCGTCGGCGTCGTCGGCGAACGGAGCCCCGACGGCCTTCCACTGCTCGAAGGTCTGCTCGAACTTCCAGTCGCGGGTGCGAGACAGGAACAACACGTGCGTGAAGTGCTGCGCGACCGCCTCCAGCTCTTCGGGGCTGCCCCACATGCGCGCCGTCTTCGTCAGCCCGGTCAACCGGCCCACCACCGCCTGCTCGAACGGACTCACACCAGCACCACCAACGGGTGCGGCTCGTCTTCCACGCATGCGCGCACCAACGCGCCCAGCGAGCCCTTCGCTTCCTTCGCCACCAACAGCGTCATCACGTCCACCACCAGACATGCGCGGGTTCCATCAGGCGAGACGATCGCCGGGTTGAGCGAGCCGTCGTCGCTCACGCTCATCCACTTCCAGCCGCCGAGCTGCACCACCTGCTCCCCGATGATGAAGGCCAGCGAGGCCACCTGCCGCGCCTGCATCGACGCGCCGCCGTTCTGGCGGAGGAACAGGAGAATCCGTTCCATCGCCGAGACGATCTCGGTGGGGGCGAAGACGTTCTTCGCCCACTGCTGCAGCGCACGTTCGGTCGCCAGCTGCAGTTCCCCGAGGTGTTTGTCTGACAGCGGCGCGACCTGCACGGTGAGCGGACTCTACTTCTTCGCGGGCACGACCTTCACCTGCGCCGTCGCCCCGGGGATCTTCACCAGCGGCTCGGCGCGGCCCCCGAGGCAGGTCGAGAGGAACCCCTCGGTGCGCGCGAAGAAGTCGATGCGGTTGTCAGGGCGCGCGAAGCCGTGCCCTTCGTCGGGGTAGAGCACGTAGGTCACCGGCAGACCGTTCTTCTCCATCGCCGAGACGATCTGCTCCGACTCGGCCGGCTTCACGCGCGGGTCGTTGGCGCCCTGGCCGATCAACAGCGGCACCTTGATCTTCGAGGCCGAGAACAGCGGAGACGCGCGGGTCAGCAGTTCCTTGTCGGCCGCGTTGTCCGGGTCGCCCATACGCTGCAGCATCTGCTTGCGGAAGGCCGCCCAATACGGAGGAATCGTCGAGAGCAGCGTGAAGAGGTTCGACGGCCCCACGATGTCGACGCCGCACGCGAAGGTGTCGGGGGTGAACGCGAGGCCCGCGAGCGTCGCGTAGCCGCCGTAGCTGCCGCCCATGATCGCCACCTTCTTCGGGTCGGCGACGCCTTCCTTCACCGCCCACGCGACCGCGTCGAGGAGATCGTCGTGCATCGCGAGGCCCCACTGCCGGTTGCCGGCGTTGAGGAAGCGCTTGCCGTAGCCGACCGACGCGCGGAAGTTCACCTGCAGCACCGCGTAGCCCCGGTTCGCCAGCCACTGCACCGTCGCGTTCTGGCCCCAGCCGTCGCGCGCCCAGGGCCCGCCGTGCACCAGCAACACCATCGGCAGGTTCTTCGGCGTCTTACCCGGCGGCAGCGTCAGGTACGACGGCAACACGAGCCCGTCGCGCGCGGTGATCGCCACCGGCTTCATGGCGGCCAGCGGCAGGCCCTCGATCTTCGGGCGCGTCGAGAAGAGCAGCTCGGCCTTCTTCGCCTTGCGGTCCCAGGTGAAGAAGCGCACCGGCCCGGTGTCGCGCGTCTCGCCGATCAGCCACTTCGAGTCGGCGGAGTCCATGCTCACCACCTCGAAGTCACCGGTGAACGCGGCCTTGAGCGCCTCGAGCTCGCTCTTCATCGAGGGCTCGGTGGCGATCCAGCTCACGCGGCCATCGACCTCGAACGCCGCGGCGCGCACGCCGTGCCGCGTGGGGTAGCCGAGCTGCTTGAGCACGTCGCTCTTCTCGCTGGTCGCCAGCACCCGCTCGGCGCCCGACTTGAGGCTCTTCTCGATCAGCCGCGTGGTGTCGGAGTTGATGCTGCTCTCGAGGATGATCGACCGGCCGTCTTCTGTGAAGTCGATGAAATCGAGGTTCTCTTCAAGGCCGACGGTGATGAGCGGCTTCCACGGCGCCTTGACGGTGTCGCGCACGCGCAGCTCGGTGCCGCCTTCCTTCGTGGTGGCGCTCGCGGCGCGCACGGCGAGCGTGGCGTCGAAGCCCCAGCTGTTCACGTCGCCCGGGTTCTCGGTGTCGAGCACCGCCGCGCCCGTGTCGAGCGACAGCCGCCACACGTCCATCAACTGGCGATCGCGCACGTTCATGGTGATCAGCAGCACGTTGGGCTGCTTCGCCGAGCCGCCGAGCACGCTGGCGCGCACGCCCTGCCACGGCGTGAGGTCGCGCACGTTCTTCGACGCCAGCTCGACCCGGAAGACGTGGAAGTTCTCGTCGCCGTCGGCATCCTGCGTGAAGAGGATCGACTTCGAATCTTCAGTCCACTGGTACCAGCGAATGCCGCGCTTCTTGTCAGCGGTCACCACCGTCGCGGGATCTTTGCTGCCCAGCGGCTGCACGTAGACCTGCAGCACGTTCTTCTCGTCGGGCGCCAGCCACGCCAGCGACGTTCCCGAGGGAGAGAGCGAGGGGCTCGTCCGTTCCGGGTTACCGAACAGCAGGTCGCGCGCGATGAGCGGCACCCCCGCATCTTGAGCGAACGCCGACGCACCGCAGAGCAACGCCACCAGCCACAGGGTTCGGGTCATGGGCCCGGTGAGTAGTCCGCTTCCGCCTTGAGGTCGATTGCAGGAAATGGTGAAGCGACACGATGCGCCTGGCCTCGTTGCTGTTCCTGCTCTTCGCCGCGACGGCGTGCGGCCCCACTCGCGCGTCGTGCAACGTCGGGAACTGCACCGGCTGCTGCGATCAGAACGACACCTGCGTCACCGGCGATGCCCAGGGCCAGTGCGGCCGGGCCGGAGACCGGTGCGGGGTCTGCCCGATGAGCAAGGTGTGCCGCGACGGCGCCTGCCGCGCCCCCACCACCGCGTGCGGGCCCACCAACTGCGCGGGCTGCTGCGAGAACGGCGCCTGCGTGGCGGGCACCTCGAGCCTCGCGTGCGGCACCAACGGCATGGACTGCGTGGTCTGCGTGCAGGGCATGAACTGCGCGACCGGTGGGTGTCAGTGAAGCGCCTGTCGTTGGTGTTGCTGGTGCTCGCGGGCTGCGCGCCGTCGATCCGCAAGCCCGAGTCGTCGCAGGTGATCGTCACCGGCACGCTCTACGCGGGCGGCTTCTCGCGGCGCGGCGAGCCGCTGACCAACGCGCAGGTGACGCTGCGGCGCGCCGACACTGGTGACGAGCTGGCGAGCAACCTCAGCTCGTCTGCGGGCGGTTACCGGCTCGCCGCCACCGTCGCGCCGAAGACCCGGGTGATCTTCGTCGCGCAGGCCGCCGGCTTCGCCCCCGTGGCGCGCGCCTTCACCGTCGGCCCCTTCACCGAGCTGACGGTCTCGGCGGCGCTCACCCCGACCCAGCCGCTGGAGTGCGTCGACACGCAATGCGACGCGCCGCTGGTCGATCTCCAGTGGCTCGAGCCCCCACCGGGCGCCGCCGGCGAGGTCGCCACCTTCGAGCACGAGGCGCCGCTGCGGGTGGCCGTCGACGAGACCCAGCCGGCGCTGCTCTCGGTGGGCTACGCGGCGCTCGACGGAGGCGCGACGGGCACGCTGGCGCTCCGCCTGCCGCTGGCGAGCTGGGCATCGCTCACCGATCTCACGCCGGGCACGGGGCTCATCGAGGTCGCCGTGGCGCGTTTCGACCCGGCCACCGCGAAGTGGACGAAGCTGGCCCCGGTGGCGCTGCAGACCGAGACGGGCCTGCCGATCCCCGAGAGCGCCCTGCCCTCGCTGCAGCAGCTCGAGTTCGCCGGCGGCGCGATCGCCCCGGTGCCGGTGACGCAGGGCTTCGTCGCCGCGCTGGGTCCCGCGCCGAGCCTCGGCTGCGTGACGGGAACGCTCGTCGCCGACGGGCGCGCGGCGGAGGGCGCGACGTTCTCCTTCCGCGGGGTCGAGCCGGTCGCCGCCGATCGCGACGGCGCCTTCTGCGCCCCCGGCCCGCTCGGCGCCGAACGCGCGGCGAGCAGCGGCCAGTACGCCGGGCTGCCCTACGCGCTGGGCTCGGTGACGCGGCCGGCCGCGAGTGGGGCCTGCGGCGGCACTTGCACCGCGGTGGGGACCATCGACGTGTTGCCCGACGCGCTTCAGCTCGCCGCGCTGTGCAAGTTCACCGGCCGCGTCATCGACGCGCAGGGCGCGCCCATCGCCAACGCCGAGGTGGTGGCGCTCGACGAGACCGTGGCGGGCAACGCGGTCAGCGCCTTCTGCGGCGCCACCGGCACTCGCTGCACGCTCGCCGCGCCCTCGGCCGCCGACGGCACCTTCACGCTCAACGCGCCGCTGCTGACGGCGGTGTTGGTGAGCGCGCGCGCCAGCGCCACCAGCGCCGGGGGCGAGGCCCAGCGCACCGCGACGCAGCGCTTCGAGTCGTGCCCCAACGAGCCGCTGACGCTGAAGCTGCAGCACGGCACCGAGCGCCTCGACGTCACCGCCAGCTTCACCGGCGCACAGCTCGCCTGGCAGCCGCCCCGCGCCGCGGCGCGCGTGACGGTGCTCGACGCCAGCGGCCTGCCGAAGTGGGAGCTGGTCGCGCCAGGTGGCCTGCTGCCTCCGCTCACCTTCGGCGTGGTCCCCAGCGGGGCGACGCAGCGCACTGCGCCCACCGGCGCCGCGGCGAGCGGTGACTCGCTGGTCGTCGAGCTCGAGGGCGTGGGACGCGACGGCGTCGTCTACCTCGGCACGGGCGTCGCGGCCCGGCCCTGAGGCTCAGCTCCCGGTGCGGCGGCGGTGGCGGTTGAGCAGCGCCTCGCGCTGAGGACCGAGATCGAGCGAGCCGGGCAACGGCGTCTCGCCCGTCGCGGCGGTCACCCGCATCACGATCGAGAACTGCGCGCCGTGCGGCTCGACGTTGGCGACCGACAGCGTTCCGCCGAAGGCCTCGACGTACTCGCGCGAGAGCGCCAGCCCGAGGCCCGTGCCCTTGCCGGGCGGCTTGGTGGTGAAGAACGGCTCGAAGAGGCGCTGCATGACGAGCGGCGGAATGCCGGGGCCGTTGTCGGTCACCGTGACCCGCATCGAGTTCCCCTCGGGGATGGCGCGAATGGTGACCTCCGGCTTGAGCGTGCGCACCTCTTCGAGGGCCTCGCCGGCGTTGACCAGCAGGTTGAGCATCACCTGCGCGAGCTTGCGCTGGTTGGCGCGCACCGGGGGCAGCGCACCGGGCACCTCGACGTTCACCTTCATGTCGCGCGGCAGCCGCACCGTCGCCAGCCGCACCGCGCCGGTCACCACGTCACGGAGATCGACCGGCTCGGTGACGCCCGAGTCTTCGCGCGCGAAGCCCTTCAGGTCGGCGACGATCTGACAGATGCGGTCGATGCCCTGCGTGGTGTCGTCGAGGATCTCCTTGAGCTCGTCGGCGGGCAGCGGATCTCCGCCCAGCAGCAGCGAGCGCCGGAGCTCCCCGACGTTGGCCTTCACGAACGCCAGCGGGTTGTTGATCTCGTGCGCCACGCCCGAGGCGAGGCGGCCGACGATGGCCAGCCGCTCGGCCTGCGCGCGACGACTCTCGGACAGGCGCAGCGCCTGGCTGTGGGCCGACTCGCTCTCGCGATCGAGCTCGCGCAGCTTGCGCGCCCCGGCCGCGGCGAGGCCGATGACCACCGACACGCCGCCGGTGAAGGTGGCGACCGCGATGACGTGCGTCGCCGACCAACCCTCGTGCACGAAGAACAGCACCGTGCTCAGCCAGCCCACCGCGCTCGTCCACAGCACGACGTCGAAGGCGTCGATGAAGAGCACCGCGATGACGATGGGGATCAGCACCACCGTCGCCAACTGCACGGGCCCGACCGGCTCGAGCGCGCACGCCAGCGGGCCGAACGCCACGCCGAGCGTCGGGGGCACGATCAACCGCCACCGCCGCGCATCGGGCCGCTGCCCCGACATCCACACCAGGGCGGCTCCCAGCCCCACCAGCCACACCGCCTTCCAGACCCCGTGCCCGGTGCTGAAGTAGGCCGCCAGGGCCGCCGGCAGGGTGAGGGTGGCGCCGATCAACAAGGTCCGTCGCCGGAGCTGGTCGAGGCGTTCGAGGGGAAGCATCGCCGCCTGGTGTGCAAACCACCCGCCCACCGTGGGTCCTTGAGATTCGAAGGCGCGCACCGGGTCATCGACCGTCGAGAGGTCCCCGCGCACCCACGGCGATTCGTTGAGTTGCAGCGCCCGATGCTCTAGGGACCAACGCCATGTCTGACGCCCAGAAGGCCCCCAACGCCCCGAAGAAGCAGAACGACAACCTCAAGCTGCCCACGCGCACCGAGGACTTCAGCGAGTGGTACATCCAGCTCGTCAAGCGCGCGAAGCTGGCCGACAACTCGGACGTGCGCGGCTCGATGGTGATCCGCCCGAACGGCTACGCCATCTGGGAAAACATGCAGCGCGTGCTCGACGGCATGTTCAAGGACACCGGGCACCAGAACGCGTACTTCCCGGTGCTGATCCCCGAGTCGTACCTCGCGAAGGAGAAGAAGCACGTCGCCGACTTCGCGCCGCAGGTGGCGGTGGTGACGCACGCCGGTGGCAAGCCGCTGCCCGAGGGTGAGCGCTACGTCATCCGCCCCACGTCGGAGACGATCATCAACCGCTCGTTCACCAACTGGGTGCAGAGCTACCGGGATCTCCCGATCCTCATCAACCAGTGGGCGAACGTGATGCGCTGGGAAATGCGCCCGCGCCTCTTCCTGCGCACCACCGAGTTCCTCTGGCAGGAAGGCCACACCTGCCACGCCACCGAGGCCGAGGCGACCGAAGAGACGCTCAAGATGCTCGACGTCTACGAGCGCTTCGCCGAGGACTACATGGCGATGCCGGTCATCAAGGGCCAGAAGACCGAGAGCGAGAAGTTCCCCGGCGCGGTGAACACCTACTCCATCGAAGCGATGATGCAGGACAAGAAGGCCCTGCAGGCCGGCACGTCGCACATGCTCGGGCAGAACTTCGCGAAGATGTTCGACACCATGTACCAGTCGAAGGAAGGCCAGAAGGAGTACGTCTGGCAGACCTCGTGGGGCGTCTCGACGCGGTTGATCGGCGCGTTGATCATGACGCACTCCGATGACGCGGGCCTGGTGGTGCCGCCGAAGCTCGCGCCGCACCAGGTGGTGATCATCATCATCGGCCGCACGCCCGAAGAGCGCGGCCCGGTGCGCGAGAAGGCCCACGCCCTGGCCGCCGACCTCAAGAAGGCCGGCGTGCGCGTGCTGGTCGACGACGACGAGACCAAGGGCCCGGGCTTCAAGTACGCCGAGTACGAGCTGCGCGGCGTGTGCCTGCGCGTCGAGATGGGCCCCAAGGACCTCGCGCAGAACCAGGTGATGGTCGCCCGCCGCGACAACAAGGCGAAGGAACCGGTGCAGCTCGAGTCGACCGTCGCCAAGTGCCACGAGCTGCTCGAGCAGATGCAGAAGGACCTCTTCCAGAAGGCGAAGGACTTCCGCGCCGCCAACACCCACGAGGTCAACACCCTCGAGGAGCTCAAGGCGAAGGCCGACGACGGCTTCCTCCTCATGCACTGGGACGGCACGCCCGAGACCGAGAAGCGCTTCAAGGACGAGTTCGGCGTCACCACGCGCAACCGCCCGTTCGATCTCAAGCAGGAGCCGGGCAAGTGCGTGCTGACCGGCAACCCCTCGCCGGGCCGCATCGTCTTCGCCAAGGCGTACTGACGTGAGCGAGCGGGTCCTCTGGCTGGAACCGGTCGGCGGCATCGCGGGGGACATGTTCCTCGCGGCGGCCGTCGACCTCGGGGTGCCGGTGGACGCGCTCGAGGCGCAGCTGCGCTCGCTCGACGTGCCGGGCTGGTCGCTGAAGCTCAGCAAGGCCGAGCGCCACGCCATCGTCGGCACCCACCTCGACGTGGTGGTGACCGAGCCCGAAGGCGGCCACGCGCACCGGAGCTGGCGCGACATCGACGCGCTGATCGCCCGCTCGCAGTTGAGCCCCACCGCCCGGGCGCGCGCGCTCGAGGTCTTCCGCCGCATCGGCGAGGTGGAGGCCGCGATTCACGGCACCACGCTCGAGGAGATCCACTTTCACGAGGTGGGCGCGGTCGACTCCATCGTCGACATCTGCGGCGCGGCGGTGGCGCTCGATCTGCTCGGCAACCCGAAGGTGTACTCGGCGCCGCCCCCGCTCGGCAGCGGCACCATTCGGATCGCCCACGGCGTGGTGCCGGTGCCCGTGCCCGCCACGCTGGCGCTCCTCAAGGACGTGCCGGTGCGCTTCGAGGGCGTGGGCGAGCTCACCACCCCCACCGGCGCGGCGCTGCTCAAGACCTTCGCCACCTTCACGCCGCCGCCGGAGTGCATCATCGAGCGCGTCGGCTACGGCGTCGGCACCAAGGACTTCAAGGATCGCGCGAACGTGGTGCGCCTGTCGCTGGGCCGCACCACCACCCAGAAGTCCGACGACGCGCTGCACGTGCTGGAGTGCAACCTCGACGACTGCTCGCCGCAGGTGATCGCCGCGACGCTCGAGACGCTGCTGGGCCAGGGCGCGCTCGACGTGTGGGTCGCGCCGGTGACGATGAAGAAGGGCCGCTCGGGGCACCTGGTCGGCGTGCTGACCGACGGCGCGCACCGGCTGCAGATGATCGACACCCTGCTGCGCGAGACGACGACGCTGGGCGTACGTGAGCACCCGGTCACCCGCACCGCGCTCGAGCGGCGGCACGAGACGGTGCAGACGCCGTGGGGCCCGGTGCGCGTGAAGCTCGGGCTGCGCGGCGACGCGGTGCTCAACGCGACGCCCGAGTTCGAAGACTGCCGCGCGCTCGCCGCCACCGCGCAGGTGCCGCTCAAAGACGTGCAGGCCGCGGCGCTGGTCGCGTGGAAGAAGGCGTAGTCAGCGCCCCGAGCCTCGCAGCCGCGGCGCCGGCGCTTCGAGGGGGCGAGCGGTCTCGGGGTCATCGCCGCGCCCCCACACCAGAAACCCCAGCGCGAAGAGGAAGGCGATCGCCAGCACCACCACGCCCAGCGTGAAGGTGAAGCGGTTGCTCTTCGGGTCGAGGTTGGGCGCCGGCTTCACGTTGGCGTCCGAGCGGCTCCTGGTGCGCGGCGGCCCGTCGACCGTCTTGCGGCGCGGGGTGCTCGCGGCCTGCTCGGCCGTCGGCTTGCGCCCGATGGTGGTGGGCATGTCCTGCGCGGTGCGCTTGCGCGGCGGCGCGGGCTGATCGACCGGCGTGATGTCGGGCACCGACGGCACCGGCGGCGAGGGCTGATCGACGGGGGTGATCTCCGGCAGCGAGACGACAGGCTCGAGGTTCTGCTCGGTGGCCCGCTCGGGCAGCGTCGGGCGGTGGCCGGTGGTGGGCGCGTTCTCCTGCCCGCCGAGCGGCACCGGGCCGGCGGCCTCGTCGTCGCCCACCATGGTCATCAGCCGCAGGTCGGCCACCGAGGCCTGCGTGCTCGACGACAGCAGCGCGCGGGTGACGCCGATCTTATCGGCGAACAGGCGGCCCATGAACTCGCCCATCTGCTCGTCATCGAACTGCTCGCCGAAGGCGCGGTCGATGGCGCGCGCGTAGTCGCGGCCCGACTTCCATCGCTTCTCGCGATCGCTCTGCAGCCCCTTCATCACCACGTCGACCAGCTCGACCGGCAACGACGGGTTCACCTCGCGCGGGCTGGGGAAGTCGCCCTGCATGATGCGGTTCATGTTCGCCGCGTTCGACGACTCGTCGATCAAGCGGCGCCCGGTGAGCAACTCGTGAAAGAGGATCGACGCGGCGAAGAGATCGGCGCGACCGTCGATGTCTTTCAGCGTCACCTGCTCGGGTGCCATGTACTGCAGCGTGCCCTTCACGTAGCCGACCTGGGTCTGCCCCAGCCGGCCGCGCGCCTTGGCGATGCCGAAGTCGACGATCTTCGTGCCGCCGCTGTAGGTGACCATCACGTTGCGCGGGTTGATGTCGCGGTGGATGACCGGCATCGGCTTGCCGCTGACCGGATCGACGAAGCTGTGCGCGAAGTGCAGCGCGAGCAACACCTCGTAGGCGAGCCGGGTGGTGAACCCGAGGGGAATGGCCAGCCGCTGCGCCTTCGCGCGCCCGATGATCTGCTCGACGTTCTGCCCGGCGATGAACTCCATCGCGATGAAGGGCTCACGCGTCTCGGGGTCTTCGGTGAGCTCGAACACCTGGGCGATCGACGCGTGGGTGAGCGACGCGGTGATGCGCGCCTCGTCGAGGAACATCTTCAGGAAGGTCTCGTCTTCGGCGACGGTCGGCAGCACGCGCTTGAGGGCGACGAACTTCTTGAAGCCGCCCTGCCCGGTCAGCGACGCGAGGTACAGCTCGGCCATGCCACCGACCGACAGCCGGCCGTGGATCTCGTACTTCCCGAGCCTGGAGCCGCGATCGAGCGCAGCCTTCTGGACGAGCATGAGGGGCGACGCGGGAGCTTACCCGCAAGTCGTCACTTCGGTGGCTGCGGTGCGAGCAGGAAGACCACGGTGGCGATGCCCACCAGGGCGGCCCCGCTGATGCCCCACACCACCGGGCTGGTGTACCAGGGCTTCTGATCGACGATCGACAGCTGCAGCGGCGAGTCAGGGCTGGCGACGCGCGCCGCGGTCAACTGCGTGGGGTCGAGCGCTTCGACGAAGTACCAGGCGGTGAAGCTCGCCACGTCTTGCGGCGGGGGGATCGACCCGGTGCACAGCTCGTCTTCGCAAGACATTTCGGTCGAGTAGTAGGGACCGGTGGCGGTCAGCGCGTGGCGCAGCAGCACCCGCGCCACCTTCTTCTCGGGGTCGACCACCTTCACCTTCACCACGTAGGGCGGGTCGGCGTCGTCGCGCTGCTGCAGCTCGAGCCGCGCGCGCGCGAGGTACAGCTTGCGCATCTTCGCCACGAAGTCGACCTGCTTGGCCGGCGCGGTGGAAGGCAGCGAGAGCTTCGGGTCGAGCTCCAGCGCCTCGAGGGCGCGCGTCTCGGCGTTGGTCTGATCGCCCAGCACGAGGTGAATGAAGCCCAGCTCGAGCAACGCCCCGGCGCGCTCGGCGAGCGGACGATCGGGCGTGGCGAGGTAGCGCTGGTACTCGACCACCGCCTCTTCGTAGCGGAGCTGCTCGGCCATCTTCCGCGCGTCGACGAGGCTGCTCGGCGTGGCGGTGCTGGCGGCCGGGGCCGCGGCGACGAGCGCCACCGCGCCCCCTTCGGGCGTGAGCACGATGGCTTTGGGGGCGTCAGGCAGCGCGGTGAGCAGGAGCGCGAGCAGCATCACGGGCCGGCTTGTACCACCACCCGGCGGAGGTGGGGCCCCAGCCGCGTCATCGTCTCGTAGTGGATGGTCTGCGCCCACGCGCTGATGGTCTCGGCGCTGACGCTCTCTTCGCCGTCGCGGCCCAGCAGCGTCGCCACCACCGGGCGCTCATCGGCGGTGGCGTGCGTCACGTCGACGATGACGTGGTTCATCATGATGCGGCCCAGCACCGCGCAGCGCCGGCCGTTGACCAGCACGTGCGCCTTGCCCGACGCGAGCCGCGGGTAGCCGTCCCAGTAGCCGACCGGCAGCACCGCCACCCGCGTGTCGGCCGCGCAGCGCCAGGTGCAGCCGTAGCCGACGTAGCTCCCGGCGGGCAGCCACTTCACCACCTGGCTGGGCGCCTTCCACGTCAGCACCGGCTCGAGGCCCGGCACCGAGCCCAGCACCACGCGCGCCGACAGCCGCGTCTCGGGCGAGGGCCACAGGCCGTACATCGCGATGCCCACCCGCACCACGTCGAGCCGCGAGGGGGGCAACACCAGCGCCGCCGCGCTCGCCGCGAAGTGACGCTGCACGTCGGGCCGCACCCCGGCGCGCGCCTGCAGCGCCGCGAAGCCGGCCTCGAAGTTGGCGAGCTGTGTCTTCGCGTAGTCCTGCTCGGTGACGTCTTCGGTGTTGGCGAAGTGGCTGAGCACGCCACGCACGGTGAGCACGTCCTGCGCGGTGGCGAAGAAGTCGGCCTCGCCCTGCTCGAGCCCCGCGCGCGTGAAGCCCTCGCGGCCCAGCCCGGTGTCGAGGTGCACGTGCACGTCGAGCTTCAGCCCCGCGGCCCGCAGCGCACGCACCGTGTCCACGAAGCCGCGATCGGCGGCCACCACGCTGACCTGCTGCCGCGCGAGCTCGATGCAGTCGTCGGCGTTCACCGCGCCGATCACCAGCACCTCGCGACGGGGCTTTCCGTGCTTCGTTTCCCACGCGCGAATGGCGAGCGCCTCGCCGGGGGTGATGACGTACAGCACGTCGACGCGCCCGTGCGCGAGCGAGAGCGTCTCGAGCAGGCCGTGGCCGTACGCGTTGCCCTTGAGCACCGCACCGACGCGCGCGGCGCCCACCACGCCCCGGAAGGCGGCGACGTTGGTGGCGTAGGCGCGCTCGGACAGCTCGATCCAGGAAGCGACGGTCATGCGCCGGGGAGTACCACTTTTCATGCCATGGTCTCGCGCATCGATGCGGCTCACGGCGCTCCAGCTCCCGGCACGGTTCGGCGCGGTGCAAGAGCAGCTCGCCTTCACCGAGGCGCTGCTCGAGAGCGGCCCGCGCACCGATCTCGTGCTGCTGCCCGAGGCGGCGCTCACCGGCTACGTCTCGCCCGCGCAGGACTTCGACCTGACGCCCTTCGCCGAACCGCTCGAGGGCCCGACCCACGCGGCGCTCCACCACCTCGCGCAGCGCTTCGACTGTCTGGTGGTGGGCCCGTTGGTCGAGCGCGACGGGCTGCGGTGCTTCAACTCGGTGGTGGGCGTGACGCCCGAGGGCGCGCGGCTGCTGCACTACCGCAAGCACCGCCCGTGGTTCCCCGAGACCTGGGCGACGCCGGGCGCGGGGCCCGCGAGCGTCATCGAGTGGCGCGGCGCGAAGGTGCTGACCGCCATCTGCTTCGACGTGCACTTCCTCGCGGCCGACGCCGGCGCGCAGCTCGAGGCCGCCGAGCTGCTCCTCTTCTCCAGCGCGTGGGTCGATGACGAGGGCGACGCGCGGCCGGGGCTGCTGCAGGAGCTCGCGACGCGCTTCTCCACCGCGGTGCTCAACGCCAACTGGGGACCCGGCCGTCCGCGGGTGCCCGGCCAGGGCGGCTCGATGTTCATCGACGCCCACGGCGCGCTGCGGGCCCGCCTCACCGCGCCCACCGGCCGCCTCGACGTCGAGCTGTGACGCTTGACCGCGGGGGCCGCGTTGGCCATGTGCGCCCCATGTCCGCAGAGCTCGTCGCCCGGTTCTCCGCCGCCCTCGCCCACCGCCTCCCCCGACTGGCGGCGCCCCACACCACCGCGCTGCGGTTGTTCAACGGCTACACCGAGGGCTTCCCGCGCGTGGCGGTCGATCTGTACGGCACGACGCTGGTGCTGCACGACGCGACGAGCAGCACCGGAGATCGCCCCGGCATGCAGGCGTTGATCGACGCCGCGCGCGCCGCGATGCCGTGGGTCACCACCGCGCTGTGGAAGCGGCGCGAGTCGAGCAGCCAGGACGAGCGCAACGGCAACCTCCTGCTCGGCACCGAAGAGCAGCTCACCCGCAAGGTGCAGGAAGACGGCACCTGGTACACCACGCGGCTCACCCTCAACCGTGACGCGAGCCTGTACCTCGACACCGCGCCGCTGCGCGCGTGGGCCAGGCAGCACCTCAAGGGCAAGCGGGTGCTCAACGCGTTCGCGTACACCGGCAGCCTCGGCGTCGCGGCGATGGCAGGCGGCGCGGAGGCGGTGGTGCACACCGACCTCAACAACACCTTCCTCACCGTCGCCAAGGACAGCTACGCACTCAACCGCTTCCCAGTGGCGAAGAAGGACTTCATGGCCGGCGACTTCTTCGACGTCATCGGACGGCTCAAGCGCGAGGCGCCGCTGTTCGACTGCGTGTTCGTCGATCCGCCGTTCTTCTCGGTGACCGAGAAGGGCCGCGTCGATCTCGAGAGCGACATGGAGCGGCTGCTCAACAAGGTGCGCCCGCTCGTTGCGCACGGCGGCTTCCTGGTGGCGATCAACAACGGCGTGTTCGTCTCAGGCGCCGACTTCCAGAAGACGCTCGAGGCGGTCAACGCCAGCGGCTACTCGTCGCTCGCCGAGCGCGTCGATGTGCCGGCCGAATTCACTGGCTACCCCGACACCAAGCAGGGCCAGCTGCCGGTCGACCCCGCGCCTTTCAACCACTCGACCAAGATCGCGGTGCTGAAGGTCACGCGCAAAGACGGCCGCTCGCGCTGAGCTTCAGTCGAGCTGACCGACCCGCAGGCCCTCGGCGCGCGCCGCGTCGTTGAGGTGGTCGTCGGCCGACCAGAAGGTGAGCGACATGCCCGTCTCGCTCTTCAGGCGACACGCGCAGGCCAGCTGGAGCGCGTCGTAGGCACGCAGACCGTGGTCCCACCCCAGCTCACGGGCCAGCTCGAAGGTCTTCTGGCGGAGCTCAATCACGCGAAGGACCTTCAGATCCCGCACCACGTGAGCGCTCTGAGTGCGCGCCTCCGCCTCGGTGAGATCGCCACGACGGGCACGGCGAGCCATCGCCAGGGGCACCTCGACCTCAGCGAGGCGGCTCACGCAGAGGGTCTTCCGCCCGCGAAAGAGCAGGGCGATGACGGCACTCCCTTCTTCCTCCACGTACCGCTTCACCAGCGCGCTCGAGTCGAGGAAGTGGATCATTCGCGATCGTCCAGGAGCGACCGCGAGACCGGACGCCCTCGCACCTTCAGCCGCTTCACCCGGCTGAACGGAGCGCCCGAGGGTGCGCTCAGCTCGCCTGACGCCACGAGCCGGTCCAGGCGGGCACCGGCGGAGGTCTCCGTCAGCGCCGCCAGCGTCGCGACTGGGCGGCCGTGGTCGGTCACGGTGATCGCCTCGCCATTCTGCGCCCGCCGCAGATACTCGCTGAGGTGGTCCTTGAGCTTCCTGACGGAGACTTCCATGTGGCCATTATGGCCACATTCGACCCCTCAGTCGAACGCCGCCGCCCACTCGTCTTCCTTGAAGCCGACCAGCACGGTGTCACCGGTCACCAGCACCGGCCGCTTCACCAGCTTCCCGTCGGCGCTGAGCATCTTCATGATCTCCGCGTCGCTCGCCGCGTCGAACTTCGCCTTGCCCAGCGCGCGGTAGCTGAGGCCCGAGGTGTTGAGCCACTTCTGCACCGGCTTGCCGCTCTTCTTGTTCCACTGCTCGAGCTCCGCCTTCGTGGGCGGCGCGTCGACGATGGCGCGCAGCTCGATCTCCACGCCCTTCGCGGACAACCACTTGAGGGCCTTCTTGCACGTACTGCAGCCTGCGTAGGACAAGACGAGGGGCTTCTTCATGGCGCGTGAAGGTACACGAGCCCTGCGCTAGGGAGCGCTGACCATGATCAAGAAAATCGCCCTCGGCCTCCTCGCGGTGATCGCAGTGCTCGTCGCAGTGATCGCCTCGCGCCCGGCGACGTTCGAGATCAAGCGCTCGCTGCTCATCAACGCCCCGCCGGAAGCGGTCTTCGCGCAGGTCAACGACTTCAAGGCGTGGGCCGCGTGGAGCCCGTGGGACGCGATGGATCCCGCGATGAAGCGCACGTACACCGGGCCGGAAGCCGGCGGCGTCGGCGCGCACTACGCGTGGCTGGGCAACGACAAGGTCGGCGAAGGCAGCATGACCATCACCGAGTCGACGCCCTCGCAGCACATCGGCCTCGACCTCGAGTTCATCACGCCGTTCCCCGCGAAGAACCGCACCGAGTTCGACTTCGCGAAGACCGGCGAAGGCACCACCGTGACGTGGACCATGAGCGGCAAGAACAACTTCATGAGCAAGGCCTTCAGCCTGGTGATGGACATGGACAAGATGGTCGGTCCCGACTTCGAGCGGGGCCTCGCCGCGATGAAGACCGCCTCCGAGAAGGCCGCCGCCGACGCTGCTGCCGCTGCCGCCGCCGCTGCGAAGAAGGCCGCTGACGAGGCCGCCGCTGCCGCCGCCCAGACCGCCGATGCGGGCACGCCGTGACGCTGCGCTTCGACGAGGCCTACTACCGCCGCTTCTACAAAGACCCGTCGACGCGGGTGTACGACCAGAAGCGCCACGCGAAGCTGGTGACGGGCGTGGTGTCGCTGGCCGAGTGGTTCGGCCTCGAGCTGCGCGAGGTGCTCGACCTCGGCGCCGGCCTCGGCTGGTGGGGCCAGTGGTTCAAGAAGCACCGCAAAGAGACGAAGGTGCTCTCGACCGAGCTCGAGCGCGACATCTGCCGCAAGTACGGCCACGTGCAGGCCGACATCACCACCTTCCGTGTCGAGAAGAAGTTCGACCTGGTGGTGTGTCAGGGCGTGCTGCCCTACCTCGACGCCACGGGGGCCGAGGCCGCGCTGGAGAACATCGCCTCCATGGCCGGAGGGCTGCTGTACCTCGAGGCGATCACGAAGGACGACATGAAGGACGCCATCGACGCCCAGCGCACCGACCTGCGCGTCGAGCTGCGCCCCGCGAGCTGGTACCGCAAGCGCCTCGCGCCGCACTTCCGGGAGATCGGCGCCGGGATCTATGCCGCCCGAGCAGCGCACCTGCCGTTCTTCGCGCTCGAAGCCCCTCCAGAGCGCCGCTGACGCTCCGCATGGCCGCGCACCACCCTCGCTGCTATCCAACGCGCCGATGATTCCCTGGCTCGTCGCAGTGGTGCTGTCGCTGATCGTGATCTGGTTCGGCGCGCCGCCGTTCTTTCGTGCGCTGATTCGCCGGCGGTTGCAGGGCTACCGGCGCGCGGTCAACGTCGTCGACGCCACCCGGCCGCAAAAGCTCGACGCGCCGAAGTCGGTGGCGGTCATCGGGGGTGGTGTCGCTGGCCTCACCGCCGCCGTCACCCTCGCCCGCCGCGGCTTCGCGGTGACGCTGCTCGAGAAGAACCACTACCTCGGCGGCAAGCTCGGGAGCTGGGAGGTCGAGCTCGCCCCCGGCCGCAAGACGTGGGTGAGCCACGGCTTTCACGCCTTCTTCCCCCAGTACTGGAACCTCAACCGGTTCCTCGACTCGATGAACCTGCGCCGCGACTTCAAGAGCATCGGCGACTACGTGATCATCGGCCCCGGCGGCGAGAAGGTGACCTTCGCGAACCTCGATCGCACCCCGGTGTTCAACCTGCTGTCGCTGGCGCGCGCGGGGGTGTTCAGCATCGGGGAGACGTTGAAGGCGCCGGGCCGCGATCTGTACGGCGTGCTGCTCGAGTACGACGGCGATCAGACCTTCGAGAAGTACGATCACCTGTCCTTCCACGACTTCAACCGCCTCGCCCAGGTGCCGCCGCGCCTCAAGCTGGCCTTCAACACCTTCGCGCGCGCCTTCTTCGCCGACGAAGACAAGCTCTCGTTCGCCGAGCTCATCAAGTCGTTCCACTTCTACTTCCTCGGGCAGGACGGCGGCCTCGTCTACGACTACCCGACCCGCGACTACGAAGCGCAGTTCCTCGCCCCCATTCGTGCCGAGCTCACGAAGCACGGCGCGCGCATCGCGGTGTCCACGCCAGTGAGCTCGTTCGAGAAGACCGACGCCGGCTTCGTGGTCAACGGCGAGCGCTTCGATCAGGTGGTGATGGCGGCCGACGTGGTGGGCGCGCGCGCGGTGCTGGCGAACGCGAAGGGCCTGCCGCCCGAGGTCACCGCGCAGTTCGAGCAGCTCAAGACCGGCCAGCGCTACGCGGTGCTGCGCCTGTGGCTCGACAAGGACGTGCGGGCCGACATTCCGCCCTTCGTGATCACCGACCGCGCGAAGGTGCTCGACGCCGTCACCGCCTACCACCGCATCGAAGAAGAATCGGTCGCCGACTTCCAGGCACACGGCGAGTTCATCATCGAGCTCCACTGCTACGCGGTGCCCGAAGAGATGAGCGAGGCCGAGCTGCGCACCACCTTCCTCGAAGAGCTGGTGCAGTTCTTCCCCGAGCTGAAGGGCTTCACCGTCAAGCGCGAGGCGTGGCAGTGCAAGCGCGACTTCACCGCCTTCCACGTCGGGCAGTACGCGCAGCGGCCGAAGACCGAGACCGGCGTGCCCGGGCTGGTGTGCGCCGGTGACTGGGTGCGGCTGCCCTTCGCCGCGATGCTGCTCGAGGCGGCGTGTGTGAGCGGCTACGCGGCGGCGAACGTGCTGCTCCGAGACGCGGGCCTGCAGGAAGAGCCGATGGTGGCGGTGCCCGCGCGTGGGTTGATGGCCGGTGTCCCTGCGCCCCCGGCGCGCAAGAAGCTGTTCGAGAGCCTGCCCCGATGATGCTCGTGATCCTCAAGTGGGTGCTGGCCGGCTTCATGATCTTCGCCGGCGTGATGCACTTCGTCGCGCCGAAGGGCTTCGAGCGCATCGTGCCGAAGGCCCTGCCCGCGCACCGGGCGCTCGTCTACATCTCGGGCTTCTTCGAGATCGCCGGCGGCGTCGGCCTGCTCATTCCCCAGACGCAGGCGTGGGCCGCGTGGGGGCTGATCGCGCTCTTCGTGGCGGTCTTCCCGGCGAACATCAACATGGCCGTCAACGACCTCCCGCTGGGCAAGACGAAGCTGCCGCGCTGGGCCCATTGGATCCGCCTGCCGCTGCAAGGGGTGTTGATCGCGTGGGCGTGGCTGTACACCTGACCTACTGATGTTCGCCCCCTTCCTCCTCACCCTGCAGGTCGCCGTGGTGGCCACGCTGCTGGCCGGGTTCAGCGCGCTGGTGGTGATCGCCGCGACGCACGGGAAGCGGGGCGTGGGGCTGGTGGACGCGGTGCTGACCGCGCCGCTGGTGCTGCCGCCGACGGTGCTCGGCTACTACCTGCTGACCGCGCTCGGGCGACACAGCGCGCTGGGCAGGGCCTTCGAGGCGGTGACGGGCGGCTCGTTCGTCTTCTCGCGCACCGGCGCGGTGGTCGCGGCGACCATCACCGCCTTCCCGCTCGTGCTGCAGAGCGCGCGCGCCGCCATCGAGGCCGTCGATCCCACGCTGCTCGACGCCGCCCGCACGCTGGGCGCCACCCGCCTCGCCGCGCTGCGAAGGATCGCCTTCCCCCTCGCCTCGCGGGGCCTCGCCGCGGGCGTGCTGCTCGGCTTCGCGCGCGCGTGCGGCGACTTCGGCGTGACGTTGATGCTGGCGGGCAACATTCCCGGCGAGACGCAGACCGCGTCGCTCGCGCTGTACGACGCGATGCTCGCTGGCCGCGACGACGACGCCCGCGCGCTCGCCATCAGCCTCACCCTGCTCGCGGTGAGCGCCATCGTGCTCGTGCAGTGGCTCGGGAGGCGCGCGCATGCCCGCTGAGCTGAGCGCGAAGCTGGTCGCCGACCTCGGCGCCTTCACCCTCGACGTGGCCTTCGAGGCGTCGGTCGGGGTGACGGTGCTCTTCGGCCCCTCGGGGAGCGGCAAGACCTCCACGCTGCGCTGCCTCGCCGGCCTCACGCCGCTGCGCGCGGGCTTCGTGAAGTTCGAGGGGAAGGACCTGACCTCGCTCCCGCCCGAGCAGCGCGGCCTCGGCTACGTGTTCCAGTCGGCGGCGCTCTTCCCGCACCTCACCGTCGAGCAGAACGTGCAGTTCGGCGCTGCGCCCGACGACGCCGCGCGGTGGCTCACCCGGCTGCGGCTCGAACCCCTCGCACGTCGCAAGCCGCAGACGCTCTCGGGCGGAGAGGCGCAGCGCGTCGCTCTGGCGCGCACCCTGGCGCGAGGCCCGAAGCTGCTGCTGCTCGACGAGCCCTTCTCTTCCCTCGACGCCTCGCTGCGCGACGAGCTGGTGCTGGAGCTCAAGTCGCTCGTGGAGAGCGAGCGGCTCGTCACCCTGCTTGTCACCCACGCACGCGCTGAGGCCGAGCGGCTCGACGCGCGCTTCCTCCACCTCCACGCGGGGCGCCTGACACCATGAGCGAGTTCAAGAAGACGGTCCTCATCACCGGCGCGAACACCGGCATCGGCGCGGCCACTGCGAAGGAGCTCGCCCGCCGGGGTGCGCGCGTCTTCTTCGCCTGCCGCAGCGAGGCCAAGACGCGACCGGTGATGGACGCCATCGCCAAGGACACCGGCAACGCGGATCTGCACTTCCTCGAGCTCGCCCTCGACGACCTCGCCTCGGTGCAGCGCTGCGCCGCGCAGTTCGAGGCGCGCCACGAGCCGCTGCACGTGCTGGTGCTCAACGCCGGCCTCGCGCGGGTGAAGGGCGTGACGAAGCAGGGCTTCGAGCTCACCTTCGGCGTCAACCACCTCGGCCACTTCCTCCTCACCCTCGAGCTGCAGAAGGCGCTGCTGGCGGGCGCGCCGTCGCGGGTAGTGGTGGTCGCCAGTCGCGCGCACGAGCGCACCGGCACGCCGATTCGGGATCACGAGCTGCGGGGCCCGGCGAGGTCGATGACGGGCTGGCGCGAGTACCAGGTGTCGAAGCTGGCCAACGTGCTCTTCACGCGTGAGCTGGCGAAGCGCTGGGCGGGCACCGGTGTCAGCAGCTACGCGCTGCACCCCGGGGTCATCGCGTCCGACATCTGGCGCACCACCGCGTGGCCGCTGCGCACCCTGGCGATGAAGTTCATGCGCACCACCGAGCAGGGCGCGACCGCGAGCCTGCGCTGCGCCACCGCGCCGGAGCTCGCGAACGAGAGCGGCCAGTACTACGGCGAGCACGGTGAGCCGCGGCCCTGCAGCCCGCTCGCGCAAGACGACGCCGCCGCGCAGAAGCTGTGGGAACAGAGCCTGGAGTGGACCGCGCCGTTCAGAGCTGCGCGCTGAGCCACGCCTCGGCCTCGGTCGCGGGCATCGGCCTGGCGTAGTGGAAGCCCTGGGCCTTCGGACACCCGAGCGCGAGCAGTGAAGCGGCCTGCGCTTCCGTCTCCACGCCCTCGGCGACCACATCGAGCCGCAGCGCCTGCGCGATGGCCAGCACCGCCTTCACCACCTCGTGCGACGACGATGCGCCGAGCTGCGAGACGAAGCTGCGATCGAGCTTGATGCCGCTGAAGGGGTAGGTGTGCAGCATCGACAGCGACGAGTAGCCGACGCCGAAGTCGTCGACGTAGAGCTTCACGCCCAGCGCGTCGAGCGCCTGCAACTGCGCGAGCGCCGCCTTCGGGAGATCCATCGTCACGCTCTCGGTCACCTCGAGGCGCAGCGCGCCGGCCGGCAGCCCGGCGACGTCGAGGGCCTGCTGCACGTCGCTGGCGTAGGCCCCGCCCGAGAAGTGACGGCGAGACGCGTTGACCGACACCGAGAGTTCGACGCCGAACTGCGTGCGCCACTTCTGCAACTGCGCCGCCGCGCTGCGCAGCACGTGGAGATCGAGCAGCACGATGAGGCTCGAGTCTTCGGCCACGGGGATGAAGTCGGCCGGTGAGACCAGGCCGCGCTTGGGGTGACGCCAGCGCACCAGCGCCTCGAAGCCGAGCGGCCGCTTCGTCGAGAGCGACACCACCGGCTGGTAGAAGACCTCCAGCTCGTTGCTCTCGAGCGCGCGGCGCAGCCCCGACTCCACCGAGAGCACGTGCAGCGCGCGGGCGTGCATCTCGCCGTCGAAGACCACGAACCGGCCTCGGCCGGCCTCCTTGGCGCGGTACATCGCGGTGTCGGCGTCGCGCAGCAGCTCGCCGGCCGAGCGGTAGTGCGGTGACGACAGGGCGATGCCGATGCTCGCGCCGGTGAAGAGCTCGCGCCCGGCGACGCGGAAGGGGCGAGCGAACTCCTCGATGACGCGGTTGGCGACGCGGGTGGCGCCGTCGGGCTCGCGGCTCTCGTCGAGCAGCACCACGAACTCGTCGCCGCCGAGCCGGGCCACGGTGTCCACCACGCGCACGCAGCCCTCGAGCCGCCGGGCGATCGCCACCAGCAGCTCGTCACCCGCGTCGTGCCCGAGGCTGTCGTTGATGTTCTTGAAGCGGTCGAGGTCGATGAACAGCAGCGCGAAGCGGTAGCCGTCGTCGCGCGCCGCGCGGTGGAAAGCGTGCTCGAGGCGGTCGAGGTACAGCACGCGGTTGGCGAGGCCGGTGAGCGGGTCACGGCTGCGGGCCATCGTCACGTCGGTCAACGAGCCGGCGATGCGTGTCGCGCGCCCGTCAGGCCCGCGCACCGCCTTGCCGCGAACCAACACGTGGCGCCAGGTGCCGTCGCGGTGGCGCAGCCGGTGTTCGTTCTCGAAGTGCGGCGTCTCTCCCGTCTCGAGGTGGGCGTTGAAGTCGTGCACCACGCGGAAGCGGTCGTCTTCGTGAATGCGCGCCCACCACTCCTCGAGCAGCTCGGGGAACTCGTCGGCCTCGTAGCCGAGGATGCGCTTCCACCGGGCCGAGAGGTGCAGCTCCTTCTCGCCGACCCGCCAGTCCCACAGCCCGTCGTTGCTGCCTTCCATCGCCAGGGCGTAGCGGGCCTCCGACTCGCGCAGCGCCTCTTCCGCCCGTGTGCGTTCGACGAGGTAGCGGAGGATGCGGTCGAGCGCGATGGCGTTGAAGTCACCCTTCACCAGGTAGTCCGACGCGCCGGCACGCATCGCCTGATGATCCAGCTCGGCGCTGCCGTGGCCAGTGAGCACCACCACCGGCGTACGGATCGATCGACGCCGGGCCTCGCGCAGCAGCTCGAGGCCGCTCTCGTCGCCGAGCTGAAAGTCGAGCAGGCACACGTCGTAGCCGCCGCTGCTCAACGCCTGGAGGCCGCTCTGGTAGTCGGCCTTCCACGTGAGCTCACAGGCGGAGTTCACCTCTTCGAGCATCTGCTGCAGCACGTCGCGCGCGAACGGAGCGTCGTCGATCAGCAACAACCTGACGGGCCGCCGCGCACTCACGGGCGCAGTGTGGCCCGGCTGAACGCGCGCCGACAGGCTGTGAGCCGCCCGCGTACACCTGCGCACCGAAAAGTCGTTCGTTGATTCTCAAGTCAATTTCCCGTTTGGTCCCGCCCCATGCGCGTGAACGAGCAGCCTTACCCGGTGCTGTCGTCGCACCTCGACGTCCGCGGGCCGACGTTCGAAAGCAACCGAGAGCAGAACCTCAAGCTGCTGGAGCCGGTGAACGCGGCGCTCCAGAAGTCGCTCGAGGGTGGCGGGGCCCGCTACACCGAGCGGCACAAGGCGCGCGGCAAGCTGCTGCCCCGCGAGCGCGTGGAGCTGCTGCTCGATCGCGACTCGGCCTTCCTCGAGCTGTGCCCGCTGGCCGGCAACGAGGTCGACGGTCACGCCCCGGGCGCGTCGGTGATCGGCGGCATCGGGCGCGTGTCGGGCGTGGAGTGTCTGGTCACCGCCAACGAGTCGACGGTGAAGGGCGGCTCGATGAGCGAGCTGTCGGTGATCAAGTCGCGGCGCCTGTCGGAGATCGGCATGGCCAACCGCCTTCCCTTCATCAACCTCACCGAGTCGGGCGGCGCCGATCTCCCCAACCAGGACAAGATCTTCGTGCCCGGCGGCGCGGGCTTCCGCGATCTCACGCGGCGCAGCGAGCTCAAGCTGCCGACCATCACCGTGGTGTTCGGCTCGTCGACCGCCGGCGGCGCGTACATCCCCGGCATGAGCGACTACGCCATCTTCGTGAAGAAGCAGGCGACGGTGTACCTGGGCGGTCCGCCGCTGGTGAAGATGGCGACCGGCGAAGAGACCGACGACGAGTCGCTCGGTGGCGCCGAGATGCACAGCCGCATCTCCGGCGTGTCCGACTACCTGGCCGAAGATGAGCGCGACGGGCTGCGGCTGGCACGGGAGATTGTCGCACACCTCGACTGGCGCAAGCCCGCGCACGCCCTGCCCCGCGTGGTGGAGCCGCCGAAGTTCGACCCCGAAGAGCTGCTGGGCGTCGTCTCACCCGACCCGCGCGTCCCCTACGATCCCCGCGAGGTCATCGCGCGCATCGTCGACGGCAGCCGCTTCTCGGAGTTCAAGCCGCTGTACGGCAACACGCTGGTGTGCGGCTGGGCGCACGTGCACGGCTTCCCGGTCGGCATCCTCGCCAACCACGGCATCCTCTTCTCGGAGTCGGCGAACAAGGGCGCGCAGTTCATTCAGCTCTGCAACCAATCGAACGTGCCGATCGTCTTCCTGCAGAACATCACCGGCTTCATGGTCGGTCGCAGCTACGAAGAGGGCGGCATCATCAAGAACGGCGCGAAGCTGATCAACGCGGTCTCGAACAGCACCGTGCCCACCATCACCATCATGATGGGCGCCAGCTACGGTGCGGGGAACTACGCGATGAACGGGCGCGCGTACGAGCCGCGCTTCCTCTTCACCTGGCCCTCGCACCGCATCGCGGTGATGGGCGGCAAGCAGGCGGCCGGCGTGCTGGAGATCATCCAGCGCAACGCAGCCCAGAAGCGCGGCGAGCCGGTCGACGAAGAGACGCTGGGCGGCATGAAGCAGCTCGTCGAGTACTCCATCGATCAACAGTCGAGCGCGCTCTACGCCACCGCGCGCCTGTGGGACGACGGCATCATCGACCCCCGCGACACCCGCACCGTGCTCGCCCTGTCCCTCTCGGCCGCCTACTCGCGCACCGTCGAGGGCACCACCAGCTGGGGCGTCTTCCGCCACTGAGACCAGAGATCACCCATGAAGACGCTCAACAAGCTGCTGGTGGCCAATCGCGGCGAGATCGCCCTGCGCGTGATGCGCACCGCGCGGAAGATGGGGCTGGCGACGGTCGCGGTGTACTCCGACGCCGACGCCCACGCGCCGCACGTGAAGTTCGCCGATGAGGCAGTGCGGCTCGGCCCGGCGCCCTCGGCGCAGTCGTACCTGAACGTGGAGGCGATCCTCCGCGCGGCGAAGCTCACCGGTGCCGACTGCCTGCACCCCGGCTACGGCTTCCTCTCGGAGAACCCCGACTTCGCGCAGGCGGTGCTCGACGCGGGGATCACCTTCGTCGGCCCGAAGCCCGCGGCGATTCGCGCCATGGGCCTCAAGCGCGAGGCGAAGGCGCTGGTCGGCGCGCGCGGCGTACCGCTGGTGCCCGGCTTCGACGGGGGCGATCAGTCGACCGCGCTGCTCGAGGCGAAGGCGCTGGAGATCGGCCTGCCCGTCATCTTCAAGCCCTCGGCGGGCGGCGGCGGCAAGGGCATGAAGATCGCCCGCACCAGGGACGAGCTGCGCGAGGCGATCGAGTCGGGCCGACGGGAAGCGCAGAGCGCCTTCGGCGACCCCACGCTGATCATCGAGAAGTACCTCGAGCGTCCGCGGCACCTCGAGATCCAGTTGCTCGGCGACGAGCACGGCCACGTCGTTCACCTCTTCGAGCGCGAGTGCAGCATTCAGCGCCGGCACCAGAAGGTGGTGGAAGAGACGCCCTCGGTGGCGCTCACGCCAGACTCGCGCGCGAAGATGGGCGCGGCGGCGGTCGAGGTGGTGAAGGCCATCGGCTACACCAACGCCGGCACCGTCGAGTTCATCATGGACCGCGACGGGCAGTTCTACTTCTCCGAGATGAACACCCGGCTGCAGGTCGAGCACCGCGTCACCGAGCGGGTGGTGGGCGTCGATCTCGTCGAGCTGCAGCTGCGCATCGCGCGCGGCGAGCCGCTGCCCTTCGAGCAGGAGGACCTCCGACAGATCGGACACGCGGTGCAGGTGCGGCTGTACGCGGAAGATCCCGCCAACGGCTTCCTGCCGAGCGTGGGGCCGGTGCACGACTTCCACGTGCACGAGGTTGGTGGGCTCCTGGTCGACTCGGGCATCGAGGCGGGCGGCGAGGTGTCGATGCACTACGACCCGATGGCGGCGAAGTTGATCGCCTGGGGTGAAGATCGCCACGACGCCACTGCGCGCATGGTGCGGGCGCTCGAGGGGTTGTCGGTGCAGGGCGTGACGACCAACCGCGGCTTCCTCACGCGACTGCTGCGCCACCCCGAGTACCTCGCGGGGAAGCTGCACACCGGCTTCATCGACGAACACCTGGGCAACGCGCTGGCCGAGCCGCCGAACCCCGAGCGCACGAAGCTGTGCGCCATCGCCGCGACCCTCGCGCAGTACCTCGCGCGCCGCGCCGCCGACGACTACCTGCCGCAGGTGCCCACCGGCTTCCGCAACAACCGCTTCATGGATCAGTTCGCGGAGTACGAGAACGGCGTGCGCGTCGAGTACCGCGCGTTGGGCCACGACCGCTTCCTGATCGACGGCTCCCCCCTCTCCCTGCGAGAGCGGGGAGAGGGTCGGGGTGAGGGGCCGACCCAGGTCCTCACGCTCGAAACCGCCGACGGCCTGCGCCAGCGCGTGCGAGTCACCACCATCGGCACCACGCACTACGTCCACACCCGCCTCGGAGACGAGGTCCTCACTGAAAAGCCCCGCTTCCCCGCCGCGAGCGACTCCTCGGTGAAGGGCGGCCTGATGGCGCCGATGCCGGGCAAGGTGGTGAAGGTGCACGTGCAGGCGGGCGACGCGGTGAAGGCGGGGCAGACGTTGCTGGTGCTCGAGGCGATGAAGATGGAGCAGGCGACGCGCAGTCCGGCGGACGGGGTGGTGGAGCAGGTGCTGGTGCGTGAGGGGGAACAGGTGACGGCCGGGCAGCGCCTGGTGGTGATGCGCGAGTGAGGAGTGCGGGTTTGAGGCGTTTGGGTTGGTTCAGCCCCTCACCCCGGCCCTCTCCCCGCTGCGAAGGGAGAGGGTGATGAGGGTCAGTGTTCTTCTCCCCGCGCGGAATGCGGGGCGCACCATCGACCTCGCCGTGAAGAGCCTGCTCGCGCAGACCTTCACCGACTTCGAGCTCATCGCCCTCGACGACGGCTCGACCGACGACACCGGCGATCGACTCCGCGCGCTGGCCCGCACCGACGCGCGCATGCAGGTGCACACGGCGCCGGGACGAGGCCTCATCGCCGCGCTCGAACTGGGACTCCCGCTCTGTACCGGCGAGTTCCTCGCGCGCATGGACGCCGACGACGAGAGCCTGCCCACGCGCCTCGAGAAGAGCGTCGCCGCCCTCGACGCCGACCCCACGCTGGCGGGCGTCGGCACCGGCGTGGAGATCTTCCGCGAAGATCAACCCGCCAGCCCCAACCTCGTCGGCTACGGCCAGTGGCTCTCGTCGCTGACCACGCCGGAGCGGCTCTTCAACGAGGCGCTGGTCGAGTCACCGCTGTGCAACCCCTCGACGACGCTCCGCCGCGCGGCGCTCGACGACGTCGGCCCGTGGCACGACGGCGACTTCCCCGAGGACTGGCAGATGTGGCTGCGCTTCCTCGAGAAGGGCTACCGGCTCACCTGCCTGCCCGAGGTGTTGCACCGCTGGCGAGACAGCGACACGCGCCTGACCCGCGCCGACCCGCGCTACCGCCGCGAGGCGCACCTGATGATCAAGGCCGACTTCCTCTCGCGCCGGTTGGGCACCGAGCGGCCCCTGACGCTGTGGGGTGCGGGCGAGATCGGCCTCAAGCTCGCGCGGCTGCTGACCGAGCGCGGCCACCACGTCGAGCGCTTCGTCGAGCTGCACCCGCGCAAGATCGGCACCCGGGTCAACGGAGTACCCGCCATCTCCCCCGCGCAGCTCGGACCGCCTTCACCGAACCAGCACCTCGTCTCCGCGGTGGGAGCGAAGGGCGCGCGCGCCGAGATTCGCGCGTGGCTCACCGAGCACCAGTGGGTCGAGGGCCGCGACTTCACCTGCGTGGCGTAGTCAGCCGACCGCCACACCAAACAGCGCGCCGACGCCGGCGGTGAAGCCCATCGCCAGCGCGCCCCAGAACGTCACGCGCAGCACCGCCACGCCCACCTTCGCGCCACCGATGCGCGCCGAGACCGCGCCGGCCGCGCCCAGCGAGATCAACGACGCCGCGCCCACCGCCGCCAGCGTCCACCCGCGAGGGAGCAGCACCGCCACCAGCAGCGGCACCAGCGCGCCCACCGCGAAGCTCGCCGCCGAGGTGAGCGCCGCCTGAATCGGCCGCGCGGCAGAGACCTCGGTGAGCCCCAGCTCGTCGCGCATGTGGGCGTCGAGCGGGTCCTTCTTCATCAGCTGCTCGGCGACCTCCCGCGCGAGCTCCGGGCTGAGGCCGCGCTTGACGTAGATGCTCGCCAGCTCGCGGTGCTCGGCCGCGTTGTCGTTGGCGATCTCTTCCTTCTCGCGATCGATCTCCGCGCGCTCGGTGTCGGCCTGCGACGAGACCGACACGTACTCGCCGGCGGCCATCGACATCGCGCCGGCGACCAGCCCGGCCACGCCCGTCACCAGCACGCCCTTCGCGTCGACGTTCGAGGCCGCCACGCCCATCACCAGGCTGGCGGTGGAGACGATGCCGTCGTTGGCGCCCAGCACCGCGGCGCGCAGCCAGCCGATGTGCCCGGTGCGGTGGGTCTCTGCGTGTTTGCGGCGCGCCATCGTCGTCCTCTCAGCGGGAAGCGGTCTCGATCAGCCCACTCTGGGCGATCACGAAGCACACCACGTAGCGCGACTGGGCCCACGACTCACCCCGGTAGACGCCCACCGCGAGGAAGACGTTGATGTCGGGCCGCAGCAGCACCTCGGGCGGGAACTGGAAGTGCTCGAGATCGTCGACGAGCTGCACGTAGCCGGTGACCTGCCCCTTCGCGATGTCGGCGGTCGCCTGCAGCACGTGCCCCAGCGCGTCGTCGGGCGACCAGCGCCTGGCCCCGAGCATCGCCTCGACCCGCGCGCCTTCGTCGGTGGGCCACAACGTCCACTGCGCGAGCTTCATCTGGCGATCGAGGCGGAGCTGATTGAGGCGGGTGATGATCGCGATCTCCGACGCCTTGCGGTCAAAGGCGCCCAACGGCACATAGGTCGCGAAGATCGACGCCAGCGAGCTGCCGGTGCCCTTGACCGTGCCCGCCGCCAACATCGTCGCGCGCGGGTTGGTGAGCGACTGGCGGGTGAAGGGATCTTCGAGCAGGAACTCGAGCATCACCGACAGGTCGCGGGTGCCGGAGATCCACTCGCTGCCGAAGCCCGAGGTGACCAGGTCCTGGCCGACATCCCAGCCGGCCATCATGCCCAGCGCGATGCGGTCGGTCTCGAGCGGGTCGGCGCTCTCTCCGAAGGTCGCGGCGAAGTAGTGCGGCGCGAGCATCGCCGCGGTGGCCGACTGTTCCTTCGCCTCGCTCAGCAGCGGCAGGTTCGCGCCCGCGCGCAGCTTGTTCACCGCGGCGAGGAACTGGGGGTTGAAGTCGGCGTCGCTCACGTCGGCCGAGCCCTCGGGGCGGCGCCAGGTCAGCTCCGGCGTGCCGGCGGGCCACAACAGGAAGTGCGCCACGCGGCGGCCGAGAATGCGGCCCGGGTCGAAGGCGGCCAGCGCCACCGAGGTGCGCCCGTCGGTCACCGTCACCGGGCACTCGAAGGCGAACTCCGGGGGCCGCAGCGCGTCGAGCGTCTTGCAGGGCTCGACCTCCAGCGCGCCCTTGTTGATCAGCGCCTCGATGCGCTCTGCGCCTCCCACCGCCAGGCGCCCGCGCACCACCACCGTGCCCTTCGAGCCGACGAGCGGCACGCCCTGCGTCAGGCGCACGCCGACCTCCGCGGTCGCCAGCACCACCAGCCCCTTCTTCCCTTCGCGGCGCACCGACAGTCCCGCTGCGTCGGGCGTGCTGAGCTTGCCGGCGAGCGCGCCGAGCTGGGGCTTCCACTGCTCGAGCCACTGTGCGTCGGTCACGCCCTCGGGCAGCTCGCCCTGCAGGGTGTTGACGCTGATGCGCGTCGCGGTGGTGCCGCAGCGGCGCTCCATGAAGTCCTGCAGCGAGTTGCCCGGCGCCGCGTCACGCGCGAGTTGGAACCGCGCGTACTCGCGCGCGTAGCACTGGAGATCGACCGACAGCACGTTGCCGATCGCCGGCACGGCCTGCACCAGCGCGAGCTCCCACGGCGTCAAGGGCTTCACCAGCGTCAGCGAGGCCTCGGCGGGGAACGGACCTTCCAGCGTCCACGAGTCGACCGCCACCGCGCCCAGCCGCGCCACGTCGAGCTTCGGCGACCGCAGCGCGACCTCCGCCAGCTCGCTCTTCTTCGGGAACCGCTCCGGCGCGCTCGTCGTCGCCGCCGCCCACTTCGGTGTCGAACAACCCGCCGCCACCACCACCACCGTCACCATCGCCCCAACCAACCACCGCGTCATGTCGTGCTCCCGAAAGAGGTTCAGCGCGAAGGCGCCACCTCGAGCGCGGCCTCTACCAGAGGATGAAGTCCACTGCCCTTTCTCCACGCCGCGTAGATGGGAAAGGAAGCCGCCGGCCGCTCGAGCTTCTGGGCGACGACGCCCGACACCTTCGGCCCTGACGAGGTGAGCCACGGCACCAGCGAGAAGCCGAGCCCCGCGGCGACGAAGCCGAGGATGGTGTCCGACGAGTCGGCTGCGAAACCCTCGCGTGGCGTCACCTCGTGCTGGCGCAGCGCCTCGAGCTGCAACCCCTTGAGCGTGCGATCGCTGTGGTACGCGATGAACGGCACCTGCTCGAGCGCGGCCAGCGACAGCTTGCCCTTCTGCGCGAACGGCCCGTGGGTGGGCGCGACGATCCACCCTTCGGTGCGGCCGATCTCCCTGGCGGCGATGTCTTGCGGCACCTCCGGCAGCCAGTCGACCAGCACGTCGGTCTCGCCCGAGCGCAGCAGCGCGAGATCGGCCGTCGCCACGTCGGTGAGCTGCACGGTGATGTCGGGCCGCTTGAGCTGCAGGCGCCGCAACCACTCGGGCACCAGGTGCCGCAACAGGTGCCCCGCGGCGTGCATCTTCAGCGTGCCGCCGATCACCCCGCCCTTCACCTTCGACTCGATGAGCGGCAGCTGCTCGAAGAAGGTCGACACCGCGTCGAACAACACCCGCCCGCGCGGCGTGAGCACCACCCGGTCTTTCCCCACGCGCTCGAAGAGCTTCACGCCGAGATCGTCTTCCAGCCGCCGCACCTGCTGATGCACGCCGGGCTGGGTGATGGGGTACGGGAAGGCCCGGGCCGCGCGCGCGTAGCCCTGCGTCTTCGCCACCCAGTAGAAGCCCTCGAGGCGCTGGAGGTTCATCATGAACCGCAGCTTATCAATCAACTCGATTCTTGTTCCTCACCGTTTCCGACGCCGGGGCGTTTCATCGGCTCCACCTCGCAGCCACCGGAGCCTCACCATGAACGCCATGAAGAACGCCGCTCACCTCGCCGTGCTCGCCGTCTGGGTCGTCCTCGGGATCCTCTTCTCGGTGAAGTCACTTTTCCTGGTCGCGCTGCTCCCGGTGGTCCTGTTCTGGGCGTGGTTCGCGGGCTACGCGGGCTTCACCTCGTGGCTCGCGGGGCAGTTCAAGAGTCCGGTGGGCGCGCTGGCCGCCCATGGGGCCACTTTTCTCGCGCTGCACCTGGTCCCCAGGGTGATGCCCTTCTCGGTGCTGCGGGTGGGGCTCGACCTCCTCTTCTGAATTCCATGGAGCGCGCTGGCCACGCGGAATATGGACCGGCGCGTGCCAGTGATCATCGGAGTCCCGAAGGAGACGCTGCCCGGCGAGAAGCGGGTGGCGGCCACGCCGGAAACCATCAAGAAGTTCAAGGAGCGTGGCCTCACCGTGCGCGTCGAGCGCGGCGCCGGTCTGGGCGCAGGCATCAGCGACGAGGCCTACGCGGCCGCGGGCGCCGAGCTCGCCGACTCGGTGTGGGATCAGGACGTGATCATGAAGGTGCGGCCGCCCTCGCTGACCGAGGTGGCCGGCCTGCGTGAAGGCGCCTTCCTGATCAGCCTGGTGCAGGGCGAGCGCAACCCCGGCCTGCTCGACGCGCTCAAGGCGCGCAAGGCGACGGTGCTGGCGCTCGAGAAGGTGCCGCGCATCACCCGCGCCCAGAAGATGGACGTGCTGTCGTCGATGGCGAACCTCGCGGGCTACCGCGCGGTGGTCGAGGCGGCGAGCACCTACCAGGGCTTCTTCAGCCCGCAGATCACCGCGGCCGGCGCGACGCCCCCCGCCAAGGTGCTGGTCATCGGCGCCGGCGTCGCCGGGCTGGCGGCCATCGGCGCGGCCCGGGCGCTGGGCGCCGACGTGCGCGGCTTCGACACCCGCGCCGCGGCGCGTGAGCAGGTCGAGAGCCTCGGCGCGCGCTTCCTCGAGGTGAAGCTCAAGGAGAGCGGCGAAGGCCAGGGCGGCTACGCGAAGGTGATGTCGCCCGAGTTCATCGCCGCCGAGATGGAGCTGTTCCGCGCCCAGGCGAAAGAGGTCGACGTCATCATCACCACCGCGCTGGTGCCCGGCACGAAGGCGCCGATCCTCGTCCCGAAGGACGTGGTCGACTGCCTCAAGCCCGGCTCGGTGGTGGTGGACATGGCCGCCGAGCAGGGCGGCAACTGCGAGCTGACCAGGCCCGGCGAGGTGGTGGTGCACCAGGGGGTGCACATCCTCGGGTACACCGACCTCGCCAGCCGCATGGGCTCGACGGCCAGCAAGTTCTTCTCGATGAACCTGTGGCACCTCGCCGGCGAGCTCGGCAAGGGCGACGCGCTGTCGATCGATCTCGAGAACGACGTCGTGCGCCCCGCGCTGGTGCTCTACAAGGGCGAGGTGTTGCCGCCGCCGCCGGTGAAGGAGCCGGCGCCCGCGCCCAAGCCGCCGCCGCCCACCGCCAAGCCCGCGCAGCAGCAGCTCCAGTCGCCCACCCGGCGCGCCTGGGGCACCACCATCGGCGGCCTGCTCGCCATCGTGGTGCTCTTCACCCTCGGCCGCTTCGCCCCGCCGGAGTTCCTGCAGCACTCGACCGTCTTCGTGCTCGCCTGCTTCGTGGGCTGGCAGGTGATCTGGTCGGTCTCGCCGTCGCTCCACACCCCGCTGATGAGCGTCACCAACGCCATCTCGGGCATCATCATCGTCGGCGGCATGCTGCAGGTCGGAGGCGGGCTCGACCTCGCTTCGATTCTCGGCGCGCTCGCCGTGCTCTTCGCGGCGATCAACATCGCCGGCGGGTTCCTCGTCACCAAGCGGATGCTCAAGATGTTCAAGCGGGATGATGCGCCGGCACCGGCGGCGGGCCACGGAGGTCACCGATGAACGGCCTCCTCGTCGTCGCGTACCTCGCCGCGGGCGTGCTCTTCATTCGTTCGCTCGGCGGCCTCTCGAAGCAGGAGACCGCGCAGCAGGGCAACACCTTCGGCATCCTCGGCATGGCGCTGGCCATCGTGGTCACCTCCATCGCGTGGGTGCTGGCTGACGACGTCAGCGCGCGCCTCAACGGGCTGGGCCTGCTGCTGGGCGCCGCGGTGGTCGGCGGCGTCATCGGCGGCGGCATGGCGCGCCGGGTCGAGATGACCGGCATGCCCGAGCTGGTGGCGATGCTGCACAGCTTCGTCGGCCTCGCCGCGGTGCTGGTCGGCTTCTCGTCGTACCTCCACCCCGCGCAGCCGGCGGCCGACGAGCTGCGCCACGCGGTGCACCTCGTGGAGATCTGGGTCGGCATCGCGGTCGGCGCCATCACCCTCACCGGCTCGATCATCGCGTGGGCGAAGCTCAAGGGCTCGCTGTCGGGCAAGCCGCTGCTGCTGCCCGGCCGTCACGTGCTCAACGCGGTCGTCACCCTGGCCATCGTCGGGCTGGCGGTGCCGTTCCTCCAGGCGCACGGCACCGAAGGGCTGCCGTACCTGCTGATCATGACCGTGCTGGCCTGCCTCATCGGCGTGCACCTGGTGATGGCCATCGGCGGCGCCGACATGCCCGTCGTGGTCTCGCTGCTCAACAGCTACTCGGGCTGGGCGGCGGCGGCGGCGGGCTTCATGCTGGCCAACGATCTGCTGATCGTCACCGGCGCGCTGGTCGGCTCGTCGGGCACCATCCTCTCGATCATCATGTGCCGGGCGATGAACCGCTCGATCCTCAACGTGGTGTTCGGCGGCTTCGGCACCGGTGACGCCAAGCCGGCGGCCCCGGGCGCGGCGCCGGCGGGCGAGGTGCACGAGATGAAGGCCGACGAGGTGGCGCACAAGCTCCTCGAGGCGCGCAACGTGGTGATCGTGCCCGGCTACGGCATGGCCGTGTCCCGCGCGCAGGCGACGGTGAAGGAGCTCACCAGCACGCTGCGCGAGAAGGGCGTCAACGTGCGCTTCGCCATTCACCCCGTCGCCGGCCGCCTGCCGGGTCACATGAACGTGCTGCTCGCCGAGGCCGGCGTGCCCTACGACATCGTGATGGAGATGGAGCACATCAACGCCGACTTCCCGTCGACGGACGTGGTGCTGGTCATCGGCGCCAACGACATCGTCAACCCCGGCGCCCTCGATGATCCCAGCTCGAGCATCTACGGCATGCCGGTGCTCGAGGTGTGGAAGTCGAAGCTCACCGTGGTCTTCAAGCGCGGCATGGCGGCGGGCTACGCCGGCGTCGAGAACCCGCTCTTCTACCTCGACGGCACGCGCATGCTGTTCGGCGACGCGAAGAAGAGCGTCGACGCGCTGGTCGCCGAGGTCCGCAAGTAGCGAAAGAACCCTCTCCCCGCTTCGCGGGGAGAGGGCCTGGGTGAGGGGCAGCTCCTCATCAACCCCCAATCAACTCAATCAACCAGCTGCAGCCACCCGTGCTTGTCGGGCTTCACGCCGCGCTGAATGGCGCCGATCTCGGCGTATAGCTGCTGCGCCACCGGGCCGGGCTGGCCGCCGTTGATGATCAGCTTCTCGCCCTTGAAGGCCAGCTCGCCGACCGGGCTGATCACCGCCGCGGTGCCGGTGCCGAACACTTCCTTGAGCGTGCCGGCCTGGTGCGCCGCGCGAAGCTCCTTGATGGAGATGGGCCGCTCCTCGACGCCGAGGCCGAGCTCCTTCGCCAGCACCAGCACCGAGTCGCGCGTCACGCCGGCGAGGATCGAGTCGGACAGCGGTGGGGTCACCAGCGTGTTGCCGATGAGGAAGCACACGTTCATCGTGCCGACCTCCTCGACGAACTCGTGGTCCTTGCCGTCGAGCCACAGCACCTGGTCGAAGCCGTCCTTCTTGGCCTGCATCGCCGACTTGAGCGAGGCCGCGTAGTTCGCGCCGGCCTTCACCGCGCCCAGGCCACCGCGGGGCGCGCGCACGTCGTGGGTCTCGACCCAGATGCGCACCGACTTGAGGCCCTTGCCGCCGAAGTAGTTGCCCGCCGGCGAGGCGATGACGAAGTAGAGGTACTTCGTCGCCGGCCGCACCCCGAGGAAACCCTCGGTGCCGATCAACGTGGGGCGCAGGTAGAGCGAGGTGCCCTCCGACTTCGGCACCCAGTCCGCGTCGACCTTCACCAGCGCACGCACCGCCTCTTCCATCTGCGCTTCGGTCGGCGAGGGCATGCACAGGCGCGGCGCGCCAGCGGCCATGCGCTTGGCGTGCATCTCGGGGCGGAACATGCGGATGTGGCCGTCGTCGCCGCGGAAGGCCTTCGAGCCCTCGAACATCGCCTGGCCGTAGTGGAAGACGCCGGCGGCGGGGTCCATCTGGAACGGGGCGTACGGCTGAATTCGCGCGTCGTGCCAGCCCTTCTCGGCGGTGAAGTCCATCGCGAAGAGGTGATCGCTGAAGAACTTGCCGAACCCCAGTTCGGCTTCGGGGGGCTTCACCTTCGGGGTGGTGGTCTTGGTGATGCGGATGTCCATGGCGTGCTCCTAACGACGTGCAGCGTGCGGGCCTACTACGCCTCCAGAACTTCTGGGTCTACGTGGACCAGCGTCTCTTCTTTGATCGACGAGAGCACGATGGTGGTCGAGGTGCGGGTGACCCCGGCGATGGTGCGCAGCGTCTCGACCAGCAGCGCGTCGAGGGTGCGCGTGTTCCGCGTCTTTACTTTGAGCAGATACGAATCGGCGCCGGCGACGCGGTGGCACTCGAGCACCTCCGGCAGGGCGAGCACCTTCTTCGCGAAGCCCTCGAAGAACTTCGGGTGCTCGATGCTGACGCCCACGAAGGCGGTGACGTCTTTGCCGAGCTTCGCCGCGTCCACCTTCGCCGCGTAGCCGGTGATCACCCCCGCCTCCTCCAGCTTGCGGATGCGCTCGGCCGTCGCGGGCTGAGAGAGCCCCACTTCTTTCGCGAGCTGCAGCTGCGTCGCGCGCCCGTCGGCCTGGAGCAGCTGCACGAGAAGATGATCGGTCGAGTCCACGACGAACCTATAAATCGACCGAAATCAATCGGTCAACTTATAGAAATAAGGTGCGCCCGCTCAACACTCGACGATGTTCACCGCGAGGCCACCGCGCGCGGTCTCCTTGTACTTCACCGACATGTCGGCGCCGGTGGACCGCATGGTGGCGATCACCTTGTCGAGCGAGACCTTGTGTTTGCCGTCGCCCGAGAGGGCGAGGCGCGCGGCGTTGATGGCCTTCACGCTGCCCATCGCGTTGCGCTCGATGCACGGCACCTGCACCAGGCCGCCGATGGGGTCGCAGGTGAGGCCGAGGTTGTGCTCCATGCCGATCTCCGCGGCGTTCTCGACCTGCTCGGGGGTGCCGCCCATCACCTCGGCCAGGCCGCCGGCGGCCATGGAGCACGCCACGCCGACCTCGCCCTGACAGCCGACCTCCGCGCCCGAGATGCTCGCGTTCTTCTTGTAGAGCGCGCCGATCGCCGCCGCCGCGAGCAGGAAGCGCAGCGTGCCCTCGTCGTCGGCGTTGGGCACGAAGCGCCGGTAGTACATCAGCACCGCGGGGATGATGCCGGCCGCTCCGTTGGTGGGGGCGGTCACCACGCGCCCGCCCGCCGCGTTCTCTTCGTTGACCGCCAGCGCCCAGAGGTTGACCCAGTCGATGATCACCAGCGGGTCGGCCGCGGTGCGCGGGTCTGACTTGAGGCGCCGGGACAGCGTGGCCGCGCGCCGCTTCACCTTCAGCCCGCCGGGGAGAATGCCCTCGCGCTCACAGCCGCGCTTGATGCACGCGTCCATCGCGTCGCCGATCTCCTTGAGCCCGGCGCGCACCTCGGCCTCGGGCCGCAGCGCCTTCTCGTTCTCGAGCATCAGCGTGGAGATCGACAGCCCGTGCGCGTTACACTGCTCGAGCAGCTCGTCGCCGGTGGCGAAGGCGTAGGGCACCTGCGCCGTCGCCTGGTTCGCGCCGTCGCCCACCGGCACGCCCTGCTCGTTGGTCACGAAGCCGCCGCCCACCGAGTAGTAGACGCGCTGCGAGAGCACCGCGTCGCCGGCGAGCGCGGTGAAGCGCATGCCGTTGCTGTGCAGCGGGAGCTTCTCGCGGCGATGGAAGACGATCGACTCGGCGGGCTTGAAGCTCACAGTGCGATCGCCGAGCAGGAAGAGCGTGCCGCTCCGCGTGATGCGCTCGATGCGCCCGGGCACGCCGTCGAGGTCGACCGTCTTCGGCGCCGCACCCTCGAGGCCGAGCATCACCGCGAGGTCGCTGCCGTGGCCCTTCCCGGTGAAGCCCAGCGAGCCGAACAGCTCGACCTTCACCGCGGTGGTGCGCTCGAGCAGCGCGTCGTCGCGCAGGGCTTCGGCGAACCGGCGCGCGGCGTTCATCGGGCCGACGGTGTGCGAGCTCGACGGGCCCACGCCGATCTTGAAGAGGTCGAAGACGCTGATGTGCATGCGGTGCGCGACTCATACCCGCTTCGCCCCACGGAGCGGAGCGTCAGCGCGCGACCGGCTGCGTCATGCGCGCGAAACCGAGGCCAGCACCTCACCGGTCGAGCGGGCCATCTTGACCCCGCGCGACGAAGGGAACTTCGCCAGGCCCTCGGCGCGCAGCTTCGGCGCCGCGCCCTGCTCGTAGGCGGCGAAGGCGGTCGCGTCGGCGAACAGGTAACGCACCTCGAACTTCAGCGGCGAGAGCTGCACCAGCACCGCCTGCAGCGCCCCACCCTGCAGCACGTCGTCGAGGTGGCCGTGGCGCAGCCAGGCGACCCACTCGGCGGCGACGTCGGGGCTCTCGAACTCACCGTGCACCGTGTACGCGAACGTCATCACGCTCTCCTCGCCCGGCACTGTGACATGTTTGGCGCCATGCGATCTCTCGTCGTCGCGGTCGTGCTCGTTGCGCTGCCGGTGCTCGCGGCCCCCCGCCCGCCGGTCACCACCTTCTTCCCGCCGTCGTCGTCGGACGTGTCGCTGCAGCAGCTGGCGATGCTGCTCGAGGCCCGCGCCTCGGAGCTGGTGGAAGAGTCGGGGCAGGTCAGCCAGCTCCACCTCAAGCAAGTGGTGCGCGCCATCACCGAAGAGAGCTTCGGCGGCGACCTCGGAGATCCGAAGAACGCGGACGCGCTGCGCATGGCGGTGGGCGCCGATCGCGCGGTGGCCTTCTCGCTCGAGGCCAGCGGCGAGGGGCTGTTGCTGCGCGGCGTGCGGGTCGATGGCAAGAAGCCGGCGCCCTTCTCGGCGAAGCTGCCCAGGGCGTGGGGCGCAGCGCTCGACGAGGGCTCGATCGCGCTGGCGAAGGCGCTGCTGCTGACCGCGCCGAAGAAGACGCCCGCGCAGCCCAGCTCGAGCAACGAAGAGGCGCTGCGGCAGCTCGGCGCCTGCTACCCGGTGGTGCTGCGCCAGCCGCTGAGCGCCGACACGCCGTCGATCCTCGAGACCACCGATCTCGAGCGCGCCGTCGCGGCCTGCCAGCGCGCCGCCGAGCTCGACCCGACGCTGCGCTTCGCCCACGCCACCGGGGCGCTCGGCGCGGCGATCCTCGGTGGTGACGCCGCCGCGACCAAGGCCCTCGCCGCGCTCGGCGACACCGACGACGTGCTCGAGGTCTACACGCTCGCGCGCTTCTGGCTCCTGACGCGCTACCAGTCGAACGAAGCCGGCGTCGCCTTCCTGAACGACGTCGTCAAGAAGCACCCCGGCGAGCTGCTCGCCCGCTCGTACCTCGGCGACACGCAGTTCGCGCTCGGCGCGTGGGCCGACGCCGAGAAGACGTGGAACGCGTACGTCGCGCTCGCGCCCAGCGCCTCGTGGGCCTGGGGGCGGCTGAGCAAGGCGCTCGCGCGTCAGGGCAAGCACGACGAGGCGGTGGCGGCGGCGAAGAAGGGCTTCGTGCTCTCGCCCACCAGCCCGGAGGCGCGCCTCGAGCTCGGCAGCCGGCTCATCGACGCGGGCAAGCCCTCCGACGCCGAGGAGATCCTCGAGCCGCTCGCGCGCCTGGTGCCCGCGAAGGGCGAGCACCTGCTGCGCCTGGGCTGGTCTCATTGGCTGCAGGGCGAGCTCGACGCGGCGCAGGCCTACTTCCAGCGCGCGCTCGACGTGGCGACAGCGCCCGGTGAGTGGCGCACCCGCGGCCGCGCCTCCTACGACCTCGCGTTGGTCGAGGCGAAGCGCGGCAAGAAGGACGCGGCGAAGGCGGCGCTGCGCGCGTCGCTGGCGACCGGGCTCAAGCTGCGAGAGGTCGACCCGTCGCTGACTGAGGTGGCTCGCGAGCTCGAGCGCGGTGACATGGCGCGTGACGCGGGCACGGCGGCGAAGGGCCCGCTGCTGCCGCGCGAGGCGAGCCTCTTTCCGGTCGATGCGTTCGGTGAGCCTGACGTGAAGGCGAAGAAGCCGCCGGCGCCGGAAGGGCTGGTGCTGTACCGGTTCTGAGCGGGGCGGCGCCTCGAGGCTCGCCGTGCTCGTCGCTGTGCAGAGGGGACTCGATGGGTTCGGTCGTCACGCTTGTCGCGGGCTGCTGCTCAGCCAGTGGTGGTCGTGACGGTTGCGCCGCGCGTGACGAGGGGTGAGTCGATGGGCTCGGTCGTCGTGCCGAACGAGGGCTGCTCCTCGAGGGTGATGGTGTCGGACGTGCTCGCTCACGGTGCGTCACGGGCTACGGCGCAGCACGTGACGCAAGCGCGCGGTCGTCGTGACCGTCGCGGGCCGCTGTGCAGCACGTGACCCAGGGCGTGGTCGTCGTGACGGCCGCGGGCTGCTCCTTGAGGGTGGTGGTGTCGGACGGTGCTCGCTCACGGTGCTCGTCGCGGGCAGCTCCTCGGCGCGTGACGCGGGGTGGCTCCATCTTCTCGGTCGTCGTCGAGGGCGCCCTCCATCGACCGCGACGATGAGACCGAGGGCGGGGCGCGCGAGAGCGAGGTGCCTTCCACGAAGACACGGAGCTACCAATTTCCTGGTAGCTGCGCGTGTTGGCGGAAAGTACTGCGCGCCGCGCTGCGAGGGCGCGCCTCCTTTCCAGGAAGACGTCCAGGTCCTCAATCTTCAGGACTTGCGCGCATTCGTGGAAGGCACTCGCAAATCGCGGCCCACCACCACGACGACCGAGTGCATGGAATCATCGCGCGTCACGCTCCGAGAAGCTCGCCGCCCGCGACGAGCACGACGGACGAGCGACGCCCGCTCCCCCCTCGAGGCGCCGCTCGCGAGAGGCACAACGACCGAGTCCATCGACGCCCTCGCGTCACGCGGCGAGGAGCTGCCGGCGACGAGCACCCAGAACGAGCGCCACCCTCAGAGCCTCCCGCGATGGGCGCGACATCAAGCCATCGCGCGTCGCGCGCCGAGGAGTTGGTCGTGATGCCGCCGCTCTGAAACTGAGCCACCCGCCGGTCTGAAGCTGAGCCACCCCTCAACGGGGCGCGTTTGCCGGGCACAGCCCGCGCGTTCCCAGAATGATGCTGATGCTGCCCGCGACGGGCACCGGAATGAGCAACTCCCTCGAGGCGCCGCTCGCGTTAGTCGTGACGACCGAGTCCACGAGCCAACGCCAGGATCTGCCCGCAAGGATGCCGCCGGTCTGCAACTGATCCACCCCTCAACGGGGCGCGCTTGCCGGGCACAGCCCGCGCGTTCCCAGAGTGATGCTGAAGATGGCCGAAGTGACGACGACTCGGCGGTCGTTCTGGCGACGGGCCTTCTCAGCGCGAGTTCTCCGAGAAGCTGGGCGTCTGGCGGAGTTCGGTGCCCGAAGACCGACTCGATCGACGCGCGCATGGTCGAGCTGCTCGATGACGCACCCGGCCTGACGGCGGCGCAGCGGTTGAGGATACCCAGAGCAGAGGGGCCCCTCGAGAGCTGCCCGCGAGGCACGACGATCGAGTCCATCGAGACGCCCCGCGTCGCGTGCCGAGGCGCTGCCCGCGAGAGGCCCGACGACGAGTCGGGGCGGGAGCGCGATTTGCGAGTGCCTTCCACGACTACGCACAAGTCGTGAAGTTTGAGGACCTGGACGTCTTCGTGGAGAGTGCGCGCGGACCTCGCATCGCGGGCGCAGTACTTTCCGCCAACACGCACATCTACCAGGAAACTGGTAGCTCCATGTCTCCGTGGAAGGCACCTCGATTTCGCGCGCCCCCACCCTCGGCCCATCGTCCCGGTCAAAGGGAGCGCCCCTCCACGAAGACCGAGAAGACGGAGTCACCCCGCGTCACGCGCCGAAGAGCTGCCCGCGACGAGCACGGCAACCGAGCACCGCCCGCCACCCCACCACCCTCAAGGCCGCCGTTGCCCCCGCACACCCGGCACTCCGGGCTCGCGCGACGCGGTCGCCCCGAGGTACGTCCTTTCCGCCACCCGCCCGCGGTGTTGATCAGCACCATCAGGAGTGAAGGCCATGCGAATCCTCGTCATCGGCGGCAACCGTTTCCTCGGAGTCGAGCTCACCGCCCGGCTCCTCGCGCGGGGCGACGACGTCACGCTGCTCAACCGCGGCACGCTCAGCGATCCCTTCGGGCCGCGCGTAAAGCGGCTGATCGCGGATCGCGGCACCGACGCCTTCGATCGCGCGCTCGCCGGCACCACCTGGGACGCGATCGTCGACCTCGCGCTGTTCGACCGCGCCCAGACCGAGCGCCTGCTCCGCGTCGTCGAGGGTCGGGTCGGTCACCTCATCGTGATCAGCACCGGACAGGTGTACCTCGTGCGCACGCCCCGCCCCGGCATCGCCACCGAAGCAGACTTCGATGGCCCGGTGCTGGAAGGCCCTCCGTCGCCCGGGGAGATCGAGGAGTGGCGCTACGGCGTCGAGAAGCGAGACGTCGAGACCACGCTCGCGGCCAGCGCGCTGCCGTACACCACCCTGCGCCTACCGATGGTGCACGGCGGGCGAGAGCAGAAGCGCCGCCTCGACCGCGTGCTGTGGAAGCTGATGGACGGCGCGCCGATCGTCCTCACGCAGCCCGAGGCCCCGCTGCGACACGTCTTCAGCGGCGCGGTGGTGCGGACCATCGTCTCGCTGCTCGACGGTGACGCGAAGCGCCGCGCCTACAACCTCGCGTGGAGCGAGCCGCTCACCGCCCGCGGCTTCGTCGAGGAGATCTCCCGCGCGTTCGGAGCAACCCCACACTTCGAGCTGCGCGATCACGAGGCCGTGCCCTCGCTGTTCGTCAACTCCCGGTGGATGTCGGCGCTCGACGCGTCGTTGGCGCAGCGCGAGCTGGGCTTCGTGCACGAGCCGCTCGGCGTCTGGTTGCCGCAGGTGCTGCACGCCCTCGTGTCGCGGTGGACCGAGCCGCCCCGCTAGCCGCGTCAGAACACCTTGTTGACCCACACCAGCAGGCCGGTGGCGAAGCGGCCGTTCGAGAGCAGCGTGAAGTTGAGGAACAGGTCGATCTGCACGAAGCCCTCGATGAGGAAGTGCGCCGTCGGGCCCACGCCTCCGCCGAAACGGGGCGTCGAGCCGCCGGTGTCGCGCTGCTCCTCGGCGAAGGCGATGCCGTTGGCGAAGAAGCCCACCTTGAACACGTCGCGCACCAGGCTGTAGCGGTACTCGACGCGCAGCCCCGCGACCTTGCGCAGCCAGATGTCGCCGAACACCGCGGGCAGGTGCTCGCCCATCACCTCTTCGTAGGGGAAGAGCACGTCGCCGCTCAGCCAGGTGCCCTTCGCGCGGAACCACAGGTCGTGCCAGCCGAAGGGAATGACGAGCTGGTAGTTGAAGCGCACCTCGAGGAACGCCGGGAGATCGAAGCGGGTGATGTTGCCCGACAGCCGCCCCTCGAGTGACAGCGCGTGACGCCGGTCCCACCGCGAGTCGCCGTCGAAGAAGGTGAAGTCGAGGCGCGCGCCTCCGAAGGCCCGCAGCCGCGTGGGCTCATCGAGGCTCGATGGCGGCCCCAGCGCGTACCGCGGCAGCGGCTGGAGCTGCCCTTCGCCCGGCACCAGCGCCCCCACCAGGAAGTACTCGAGCCCGCTGCTCACCTCGAAGGACACCAGCGGGTGCGGCTTCGACACCAGGTTCGCCGAGAGCTCAGTGCGCATCGCCGAGTAGTTCTCGAGCCCGAAGTCGCGCCGCTGCCGGAAGACGCCCTCGCCGTGCGCGCGCAGGAGGCCGCGGGTGGTGCCGCGCGCGTCGACCGGCGCCGAGTACCACAACACGTCGGCGGTCAACCGCGAGGGGAAGGCGTAGACGTTGTTGCGCGGGAGATCGTTGCGCAGCCCCAGGCCCGCGGTGAAGGCGAAGCGCCAGCGATCGTCGCCCAGCGCCACCGAACGGCCCTGGTAGTTGAGGCCCAGCTCGAGCCCGTCGAGCCAACTGGTGCGCAGGTCGAAGCCCACGCCGGTGCTCCACGACGGCTCGCCGAAGGTGAAGTGCAGCTCGTACGCGTGCCGCGGGTGGAACAGCGGCCGCCCCGCCAACACCAGCCCCGGCGAGGTCGAGAGCTGCACGCCTTCGTGGGGCGGTACCTTGCTGGGCACCAGCTCCCAGTGCGGCGGCTCGAGGCCGAGCTCCTTCGCGCGTCGCGCCACTTCGCGCTCGAGGTGCGGCCGGTTGAAGACGTCCTTGGGGAGATCGAGCGCCAGCTTGAAGCGCAACATCGGCAGCGTGAAGCGCCCGCGGAAGACGACCTTCTCGAGCTGCCCTTCGTCGATGAAGGCCGTCAGCGCGTCGCCCGACTGGCGCACCGACACCTCGGCCAGCTCGTAGCCGCTCTGCTGGAGGAAGCGCAGCAACTGCGCCGCCACGAGCTGCGCGGTCTCGGCGTCGGCGGTGGCCCCCGGCGGCAGCGCCAGCACGTGCGCGAAGACCGCGTCGGGCAGCGCGACGTTGCCCTCGAAGTGCACCACCAGCGGCGTTCCCGCGTCGACGACGGCCGCCTCGCTCACCAGCGGCTCGGGCTCGAGCGCACCCGCGTCGGCCGGGTCCATCACCGGCTGGGCCAACAGCAACGCGAGGAGCGGCCACGTCACCCCGCCACCATCGCACAGCAGCGAACGCTCAGCGCTTCGCGAGCCGGATGAAGCCGCGGATCAGCCGGCCCAGCCCGACGCCGATCGCCCCGGTGGCCACCAGGTAGCGCCCGCCGTTCGACGCGGCGGCGAGCGACACCACCGTCACCCCCACGCCGACCAGCAGCAGAATGCCGCCCACCACGAAGTCGGCCGCGGGGCTCTCGGGGACCTCGGGCGACGGCACGAGTCCTGCCGCGGCGCCCGCCGGCACCACGCTCGCCCCGCTCACCGCCGCCTTCACCGCGAGCATCACCACCAGCATCGCCACCACGTTGAACAGGCTCACCGCCATCGAGACCGGCCCGTAGAAGGGGCTGCGGTACAGCTCGGTCGACACCAACTGGTGCGACGTCGCCACCGAGAGCGCCGTGCGGCCCAGCGAGAGAATCGCCACCACCCCGAGCAACGGCACCACCCACGCGCGCGTCGCCATCGCCAGCCGCGCGGCGAGCACCCACAGCAGCGCGCGCGCGCCCAGCGAGAGCAGCGCCGAGACCTCCCACGCGTAGCGCCCAAGGTCGCCCGCGGTGTGCTGCAGCGCCAGCCCGGCGAGGTCGACCAGGGTCATCGCGATCCACGCCACGGCGGTCACCAGCGGCAGGGTGCGGTCCTCCAGGGCGCCCGCGAGCTGCAACAGACCGATCACCAACACCACCGACGTGCCCGTCCACAACAACTGCTCGATGGTGCGCCACGGCCCATCGAATGACGGCTGCAGCACCAGGTTGATCACCCACGAGAGGAACGTGAGACCGAGGTTCGCCGCGAAGCCGGCCACCAACAGCGTCGCCGCCGATGAGGCCCGGGCCGAGTCAGTCACGCGCATGCGCGGGAAGACACCACGCCGGCGCCCCCGCGTGCAGAACTTTGGGTACAACGGCCTCGATGCAGGCCTTCCTCGACGCCCTCGCCCGTGACTTCCCCGCCGACTTCGCCTCGCGCGAAGCGGCCGACCTCGCCACCTACGGCCGCGACTGGACGAAGGTGTACGCGCCCGCGCCCTCGCTGCTGGTGCGCCCGCGCAGCACGGCCGAGGTCTCGGCCTTCCTGAAGCTCGCCTCCGCCCACGGCGTGGCGGTGGTGCCGTCGGGCGGCCGCACCGGACTCGCGGGCGGCGCGGTGGCGAAGAACGGCGAGGTGGTGCTCTCGCTCGAGCGCATGCGCGCCATTCACCCCGTCGACCCCGTCGCGCTCACGGTGCGCGTCGAGGCCGGCGCCATCACCGAGGCGGTGCACCTCGAGTGCGCGAAGCACGACCTCTTCTGGCCCGTCGACTTCGCGTCGAAGGGGTCGAGCCAGGTGGGCGGCAACATCGCCACCAACGCCGGCGGGGTGCGCGTCATCCGCTACGGGCTCACGCGCCAGTGGGTGCTGGGCCTCACCGTGGTCACCATGGCCGGCGAGGTGATGGAGCTCAACGGCGCGCTCGAGAAGAACAACACCGGCGTCGATCTCCGGCAGCTCTTCATCGGCAGCGAGGGCATCCTGGGCGTCATCACCGAGGCGACGCTCAAGCTCACCCGCGCGCCCGGCAAGGTCGACGTGTTCCTCTTCGCGCTCGACTCGCTGCAGGGCGTGCTCAAGCTCTTCGAAGAGGCGCGCCGCGGGCCGTTCACGGTCATGGCCTACGAGTTCTTCACCGCCGCCTGCAGCGCCCGCCTCGAGAAGCACCGCGGCCTGCGCCCGCCCTTCGAGCAGCCGGCGTCGCACAGCGTGCTGCTGGAGGTCGAAGCGGCGAAGGAAGGCGCGCTCGACGCCTGGCTGGCGGGGCTCTTCGAGAAGGGCCTGGTGCTCGACGGCACGCTGGCCGCCGACGTCGGGCAGCAGAAGGCGCTGTGGATGTTGCGGGAAGGCATCAGCGAGTCGCTCTCGGCCACCGGCCTGCCGCACAAGAACGACATCGCGTTGCCGATCAACAAGCTCTCGGTCTTCTGCGACGAGCTCGAGGCGCTGCTCGCGGCGCGCTACCCCGCGTGGGAGCTGTGCCTGTTCGGCCACATCGGCGACGGCAACCTGCACGTCAACATCATGAAGCCCGACGCGCTCTCGAAGGACGAGTTCCTCGCGAAGACGCACGAGGTCGATCGCGACATGTTCGCGCTGGTGAAGAAGCACGCCGGCAGCGTCAGCGCCGAGCACGGCATCGGGTTGCTCAAGAAGGAATGGCTCGGTCACACCCGCAGCGCGCTGGAGATCGACCTGATGCGGCAGATGAAGGCGATGCTCGACCCGAAGGGCCTGCTCAACCCCGGCAAGGTGCTCTAAGCCGTCACGAGGCCTGCACCACGTAGCGGGCGCCCGACAGCCCTTCCGGCGACCACACCACCTCCAGCGGCTGGGCGGTGGCGTTCGACGCCGCGCCCTGCACCAGCCCGAGGAAGAACGTGGGCAGCGAGGCCACGTCGTCGAAGTGCGCCACGTACTTCAGCGGCCCGTGCTCGCGCACCGAGACGTCGAGGAAGTTGCCGATGAACTGCACCGAAGCCGGGAGCGCGGCCATCACCGCCTCGAGGTTCTGCGCGTCACGCTTCGCCTCGCGGGCGGCGTCGTAGCCCAGCCGGCGCAGCGCCTCGGCCCGCGGCGCTTCGGGGTGGAGCGACGCGGAGGCGACCGACAGCCACTGCGGCAGCCGCTCGGCCGGGTAGTCAGCCGTCACCGCGTCGAGATCGAGGCCGGTGGCCTTGAGCTGGTGGGCCAGCGGCGCGCCCTTCACGCCCCTGAACAGCCACTCGACGAATCGCCCTGACACCCTCCGCTCGACTTGCATGGCGTCATGTCTAACGCGCAGATCTCGCCGCGCTTCCCGCGCAACGTTTCTTCACGCGGCCGGCCGCCAGTGACGGACGTCAGCCCAACGAGATGCGGCTGCGTCTGGGAGCGGCGGGCAGCTCGGGGGCCACGAAGCAGTTGCCGCCCTGCGCCTGCGCCTTCTTGAGCGCCTCACCCGCCTCGCGCACCAGCCCGCCGAAGCTGACCTGGTCCTTCGACTTCGCCAGGGGGTCGAACGAGGCGACGCCCACCGACACCGTGCCCCGGGGGAACGAGTCGAGCTTGCTCAGCCGCTCGACGACGCGGCCAGCGACGATGGTGGTGCCCTTGAGCGGCGTGTGCGGCAGGAAGATGAGGTACTTGTCTTCACCGAACGGCATCGCCACGTCGATGTCGCGCAGCAGCACCGAGAGCGCCTCGAGGGCCTCGCTGCGAATGGCGGCGCGCTGGAACTCGGGGGCGGCGTCGCCGAGGTGCTCGCCGAGCTGATCGAGTGACACCAGCATCAGCGCCACCGGGTACTGGTAGCGCTTGCTGCGCTTGACCTCGAGCAGCATGTACTTCTTGAAGAAGGCCTCGTCGGGCGCGTTGACGCCCACCACCGACGGCTTGACCTTGACCGACGCTTTGGGCGCGGCGGCCTTGAGCGCCTCGAACTTCGCCTGCAGCGCGCGGAGTTGAGCAGCGAGCCCGTTGAGCCTCGTCACCGCCTGCACCACCGCCAGCACCTGGTGCTTCTTCGGCGGCCCGACGAGGAAGGCGTCAGCCCCGGCGGCGCGTGCGCGCTCGGGCGCCCGTTCCACCTCGGAAGGCGGGTACGCGAGGATGATGGCGATCTCCGGCGCGTTCTTGCGCACCTGCGGCGCGAGCGTCTCGCCGTCGAAGGTGGCCGACACCGCGGCGATCAACACGTCGGGCGGCCGGGCCCGCACCAGCTGCACCGCCTCGTCGACGAAGCTGACGACCTGCACCTCCGCCCAGCCCTCGAGGAACTTCCTCAAGGCGTTGGCGAGGGGGGCCGACGGTTCGGCGACGAGGATGCGCGGTTGGCTCATGCGAAGCGAAGCGACCTCACACCTCGAGGACTTCCTTCTCCTTCTTCGCCACCACGTCGTCGACCTGCGCGATGCCGGCGTCGGTTTCCTTCTGCACCTTCTCGCCCGCGCGCTTGTTGTCGTCTTCGGTGATGACCTTGTCCTTGAGCAGGGTCTTGAGCTTCTCGTTCGCGTCGCGGCGCTCGTTGCGAATGGCGACCTTGTGATCTTCACCGGTCGACTTCACCTGCTTGGCGATCTCCTTGCGGCGCTGCTCGGTGAGCGGCGGAATGGGGAGCCGGATCACCTCGCCATCGTTCTGCGGCGTGAAGCCGAGGTTGGCCTCGAGCAGCGCCTTCTCGATGTCGCGAATGATGCTCTTGTCCCACGGCTTGACGGTGATCAACCGGGGCTCGGGCACGGCGACGGCGGCGCACTGCGCGAGCGGCGTCGGGGTGCCGTAGTAGCTGACCTTCACCTGGTCGAGCATCGCGGCGTTCGCGCGGCCGGTGCGGATCTTCGTCATCTGCTGCTTGAGGGCCTCGATCGAGCGCTTGATCGACTCGCTCAGCTGCTTCACCACGTCATCATGCGCTGCCATGTCGTGACTCCCTTTCAGTGTTGAGGTGTTGCGTCAGGCCATCACCGTCTCGGCGGTGCCCACCACGGTGCCGATGTCGCCGGGCGAGAGCACCGCGCGGCCGATGTTCCCCTTGGCGGTCATGTCGAAGACCACGATGGGGAGTTTGTTGTCCATGCACAGCGAGATGGCGGTCGAGTCCATGACGTTGAGCTGCTTCTTGAGCACGTCCATGTACGAGACGGTGCGGTAGCGGCGCGCCTCGGGGTTCTTCCGCGGGTCGGAGTCGTACACGCCGTCGACCTTGGTCGCCTTGAGGATGACCTCGGCGTTGATCTCCATCGCGCGCAGCGAGGCGGCGGTGTCGGTCGTGAAGTACGGGTTGCCGGTGCCGGCGGCGAAGATGACCACGCGGCCCTTCTCGAGGTGGCGCACCGCGCGGCGGCGAATGTACGGCTCGGCGATCTGCTCCATCTTGATGGCCGACAACACGCGCGTGCTGCCGCCCAGCTTCTCGAGCGAGTCCTGCAGCGCGAGGCAGTTGATGCAGGTGGCGAGCATGCCCATGTAGTCGGCGCTCGCCCGGTCCATGCCGGTGGTGGCGCCCTGCACGCCGCGGAAGATGTTGCCGCCGCCGATGACGATGGCCACCTCGACCCCGGCGGCCTTCAACTCCATCACCTCTTCGGCAATGCGGGAGAGCGTCGGCGGGTGAATGCCGTACTTCTCGTCTCCCATCAGCGCCTCCCCGGAGAGCTTGAGGAGGATCCGCTTGTAGCCGCCCGTCTTCACTGGGGTGCCCATGGCGCAGCGGACTTACCTGAAAAAAACACGACGGGCAGGCCGGAAATGATCCCGACCTGCCCGCGGTGCATTTCGGCCGAGGCCGAAGACTCAGCTCTTGAGCGTCGCGGCGACGTCAGCGGCGAGATCGGCCTTCACCTTCTCGATGCCTTCACCGACCTCGAGGCGCGCCACGCGGCCCACGGTCAGCGTCGCGCCGGCCTTCTTGCCGTGCTCGGCGACCACGTCCTTGATCTTCAGCTTGTCGTCCTTCACCCAGAGCTGATCGACGAGGCAGTTGTTCTCGTAGAACTTCTCGATCTTGCCCGCGATGATCTTCTCCCACATGTTCTCGGGCTTGGTGATCTGGTCGCGCTTGACGATCTGATCGAGCGGCACCTTCTCGAGCTTGCCGGAGATCTCCATCATCAGCTTCTCGGCGTCTTCCGAGCGGAGGATGCCGGTGCGGGCCGGGCCGTCCTTGATGGTGATCTTCCAGGTGTTGCGCAGCTCGTCCTTGTAGGTCTCCTTCTCCTTCTCGAGGACGTCCGCGGGCACCTGCTCCCGGGTGATGTACGGGGGGCGCATCGCGGTGGCCTGCATCGCGAGCTCCGCGGCGAGGGCCTTGGCGTCGGCGCCGTTGCTGCCGAGCACCTCGACGATCGCGCCGACCTTGCCGTTGCTGTGCAGGTAGGCACCGACCGCGCCGTTGCCGTCGACCTGGAAGCGGGCGAAGCGGCGCATGGTGAGGTTCTCGCCGATGGTGGCGATCTTCTCGGTGATGGCGTCCTTCACGGTCTTGCCCGCGTCCCACGAGGGCTGGGCGAGGAGCGCGTCGACGTCGGCCGGGTTGTGCAGCGAGACGTGCTTCACGAGGCTCTCGGTGAGCTTCACGAAGTCGGCGTTGCGCGCCACGAAGTCGGTCTCGGCGTTGACCTCGACGATCGCGCCGAGCTTGCCGTCTTCAGAGACCTGCAGCGCGACGAGGCCTTCGGCCGCCACGCGGGCGCCCTTCTTGGCCGCGCTCGCGACGCCCTTCTTGCGGAGCACCTCTTCGGCCTTGGCGAAGTCGCCGGCGGCCTCCGTGAGAGCCTTCTTGCAATCCATCATGCCCGCGCCGGTCTTCTCGCGGAGTTCCTTCACCATCGCAGCGCTGATCTCAGCCATGTGTTGTTCCTCGAAAGGTGCTTCGAAAAGTTGGGTTGAAAACGCAAAAGGCGCCGACTCGTCGGTGCAGCACGAGTCGACGCCCCCTGTGAAGCGGGGACCGACTTATTCGGCCTTCGCCTCGGTCGACTCGGTCGCGGCAGCGGCCTCGCCCTCGATGGCGGCCGGCTCGACGGCAGTGGCGCCGCCCTTGTGCTCGACCACCGGACCACGGCCCTCACGGCGCGGCGCGCGGCGGCGCGAGTCGTCGCCCGCACCACCACGGCCCTCGTGGCGACGGCGCTCTTCCTGCGCGTCACGGTCAGCGGCGCCCGAAGCGCGGTACCGCGCGGCACCCTCGAGCGCGGCGTCGGCGATCTTGCCCGTGAAGAGCTTGATCGAACGGATCGCGTCGTCGTTGCCGGGGATCACGTAGTCGATTCCCTCGGGATCGCAGTTGGTGTCGACCAGGCCGATCACCGGAATGCCGAGGCGGTTGGCCTCGTGCACGGCGAGCGCTTCCTTCTTGGGATCGATGACGAACACCGCGCCCGGGAGGCGGCTGGTGTTCTTGATGCCGCCGAGGTTCTTCTCGAGCTTCTCGCGCTCACGCTCGAGGCCGGCGACTTCCTTCTTCGGCAGGCGGGCGTAGGTCCCGTCTTCGGCCATCGTCTCGATCGACTTGAGGCGATCGATGCCCTGCTTGATGGTCTTGAAGTTGGTCAGCGTGCCACCCAGCCAGCGGTTGGTGACGAAGTACTGGCCCGAACGCGACGCCTCTTCACGCACCACGTCCTGCGCCTGCTTCTTGGTGCCGACGAAGAGCACCGAGCCACCGCGCGCGGTGACGTCCGACACGAAGCGCAGCGCCGCGCGGGCGAGCACGACGGTCTTCTGGAGGTCGATGATGTAGATGCCGTTGCGGGCGCCAAAGATGTACGGCTTCATCTTCGGGTTCCAGCGCTTGGTCTGGTGACCGAAGTGCACGCCGGCTTCCAGCATCTGCCGCATGGTGATGCCACCAGCGGGGGCCATCTGCTGCTGCTGCTCGTTCTGCTCGCTCATTGCTGCGTCCTCTGTGTTGCTTCTGGTTGTTCCGCCACGAGCCCGTGTGGTCCGAGAAGAAACCTCCGGCATCGACCTCGAACCCCATGTTCGAAGCACCGCGGCCGGCGTGGCACGTGTGAGTATTTTGCTGCCGTGTTCCACCCCGCCTGACCGAGCACGGCGTGAAGCACGCGGGGGCGTGTAACAGACGGTCGAAGGCGATCGCAAGCTTCTGAGCTAGCGCTCGAAGACCAGCGGCAGCGTCACGTGGCTGACGTCGCGGGCCTTGGAAAACCCGTGCGATTCCAGCGCCTTGCGAGCCTTCGAGAGCAGGCGGCGGCGACCCGCCTGATGCTCCGGCGGCGTTCGGGTGGTGTCGGCGAGCACACGCAGGCCCGAGACCCGGCCCGCCGGCGAGACGTCGAAGCCCAGCGACAGCAGCCCGGCGAGCGGGAGCCCCGCCTCGAGCTCGGGCGCGATGGCCTCGGTGAGGTGGGCGATGGCGGCCTCGAGGGCCTGCGGCTTCAGCGGCCCTTCGATGAACGGGCGCGGCTGCACGAACCAGCCGTGGATCACCAGGCGCCCTTCGGTGGGGTCCATCGAGCCCTCGACGCGGCGCACGCCGTGGGGGATGCGCGGGTCGAAGGCCACCAGCCGGTTGAAGCGCGCGGGCACCTCGTCGAGCACCTCGGGCTCTTCGACGGCGCGGGTGCTGATGAAGCCGCGCCAGAAGTCGAGCACCTCGTCGCGCAACAGCAGCGTCTCGCCGCCGCGGAAGGTGCGGGTGGCCCACGGGGTGAGCGAGAAGACGAAGGCCACCGGGCCGTGCGGGAGATCGCCGTGCAGCCGCTGCTCGCAGCCGTTGACGTAGCAGCTCAGCCACGGCGGCGAGACGTCGTGGCAGCCCAGCGTGCGCCGGCCCCACCACACCAGCCGCTGGTGGAACGCGTCGTAGAGCTTCTTCGGGAAGAACTCCCAGGCCGGCGTGCGCAGCGCGGTGTACTGGCCGGGCACGGTCCACAGATCCCACACGAAGCGGTCGGCGGTGGCCCGGCGGGGGTCGGCGAAGCGTGCCTCGAAGTGCTCGCGCAGGCCGCGCGCCTCGGCGGCGAATCGATCGACGGTGAGCAGTCTCATGTCAGTTGCAGGTCAACGTGCTGGCGAAGCTGCCGGTCGGCTGCGAGCCGCTGCCCGCGTAGTAGAGCTTCGAGAAGCCCGCGTGGTTGGTGAAGCCCGCCTTGTCGCCGGGGCGGCACGCCGGGTCTGCGAGGCAGGCGCCGGAGGTGACCGAGAACTCCACCGCCGAGCCGTAGGGCGTGCGGTTGCCGAGGAGATCGGTGGTGCGCGTCATCACCTGCTTCTTGAAGCCCGACGCGTCGGCCACCGAGCGCATCGCCGACAGCCAGAGGCCGGTGGCCATGGCGCTGGTGCGCGGGCGGGAGATGGAGCTGACGCCGTTCTCGGTGGCGTAGTCGAGGTACGCGTAGTGCCAGCTCTGATCGTTGGTCAGCCAGTAGTTGAGGTCGGCCTGCGGCGTGGTCGCGCCCGAGTCGCGCGTGACGTAGGCGAGGAAGAACTGATCCGCCGCCGCCCCGTCGCGGAAGAACGTGAGGTCGGGCTCGCCGAGCACCCGCGGCGCGCTGACGGTGTAGGCCACGGTCTCGGTGTCCTTGCTGCCGCCGTTCTCGTTGACGCGGAAGAAGTTGAGGCTGGTGGCGGTGGACAGGTACGCGATGCCGAGGCGGCGCTGCGTGGCGGTCGACACGCAGGTCTGAGAAGCGACCCAGTCGAGGTGCGCGGAGTCAGCCGCCACGCCCGGCACCGCGGTGGTCGAGGGCGCGATGACGGTCGCCGCGAGCGTGGTGACGCTACAGCCCGGCGCGCGGAGCTCCCACGAGCCGCTCACGTTGCACGCCTCGACCTGCGCCATCTTGATGCCGACGTTCTTCTCTCTCCACACCAGCACCACGCGCCGGCCGTTGCCCCGCACCACGCGCAGCGAATCGAGCGTGTCGGCCGACGGCCCGGCGAACTGCGTGTAGCGGTAGGTGCGCTGCACGCCGGTGGCGTCGACGTAATAGAGGTCGATCTCCGAGTTGTTGTATTCCCAGATGCCGGCCGCGATGAACCCGTCGCCTGCCTGCGCGAAGTCGACGTCGGTGTACTTGAGCGACGTCACCACCGTGCTGCCGCCCACCGGAAGGCCCGCCGTGTCGAGCCGCTGGAAGCTGACCCCGGCGTCACCGCCGCCCATCACCAGCGCGCCGCCCGCCAGCACGTCGGTGCCGGTGCCGTTGGCCCCGCCGGCGCAGCCCGCCGCCGAGTAGTAATAAGGACGGACCTCGATGTCGGGGTACGCGGTGGTGCCGACGTTGGTGGTGGCCGTCAGCACCGGCTCGTCGACCACGCCGTCGCAGTCGTTGTCGGCGCCGTCGCACGCGGCGGCCGTGGGGCTGCCCGCGGTGGCGCTGCAGGTGGTGGCGGTGCCCGCGGCGTTGCACACCGTGGTGCCACTGCGCAGACACACGCCCAGGCCCGCGCTGCACGCCGTGCCCAGGCCGGTGAAGGTCTCGTCGGTGGTGCCGTTGCAGTCGTCGTCGAGGCTGTTGCAGCGCTCGGCCGACGGCGCGACGTTGCGCACGCAGGTGACGGTGGCCGACTGACAGCGGAGCGTCCCCGCCGCGCACACGCCCGACTGGCCGGTGCTGCACGCCCCGCCGCCGCCCGGGTTGTTCTCGTCGATGCCGCCGGTGCAGTTGTCGTCGAGGCCGTTGCACAGCTCGGCGGCGGTGGGCTTGATGGCCGACGCGCCGTCGTTGCAGTCGGTGTTGTTGGTGACGCGCCCGGCGACGGGGCCACACGAGACGATCGCCGACGAGCCGCTCGCGCCGAAGCCGTCGGAGTCGGCGTCGACGTAGTAGCTCTGCGTCGCCAGCCCGTCGTCGATGAGCGAGTTGCAGTTGTCGTCCACGCCGTTGCACGTCTCGGTCGCGCCGGGGCGCACGTTCACGTTCGCGTCGTTGCAGTCGGTGTTGCTCGTCACCTTGCCGCTCACCGGCGCGCACGCCGACTGCGCGCTCACGCCCGACGCGCCGTACCCGTCACCGTCGACGTCGGGGTAATAGTTGAGAAACGACAGGCCATCGTCGGTCACGTTGTCGCAGTCGTCGTCGACGCCGTTGCACAGCTCGGTGGCGGTCGGCTTGATGGCCGCGTTCAGGTCGTTGCAGTCGAGCGCGTTGGTGACGCGATCGGCGACCGCGCTGCACGAGGCCTGCGGCGTCGAACCCGCGGCGCCGAAGCCGTCGTGATCCGAGTCGACGTAGTAGTTCTGCGAGGTCACCCCGTTGTCGGGCGTGCCGTCGCAGTTGTCGTCGAGGCCGTTGCACAGCTCGGGCGTGCCGGGACGGATCGCCGCGTTGCCGTCGTTGCAGTCGGTGTTGTTGGTGACGCGGCCCGCGACGGGGCCACACGAGGCGACCGCGGTAGAACCCGCCGCGCCATAGCCATCGGCATCACCGTCGACCCAGTAGCTCTGCGTCGGCAGCCCCTCGTCCGTCTGCGCGTTGCAGTTGTCGTCGGCGCCGTTGCACACCTCGGCCCGCGAGGGGTTGATGCTCGCGTTGCCGTCGTTGCAGTCGCCGTTGTTGGTGACGCGGCCGGCGATGGGCGTGCAGCTCCGCTGCCCCGACGCGCTGGCGCTGCCGAACGAGTCGCCGTCTCCGTCGGGGTAGTAGTCGGCGAAGGTGAGCCCCTCGTCCGTCTGGCCGTTGCAGTTGTCGTCGACGCCGTTGCACGCCTCGCTGGCGGTGGGCTTGATGGCCGCGTTGCCGTCGTCGCAGTCGGTGGTGCTGGTGACGCGGCCGGCCATCGGCACGCATGACGCGACGTAGCCCGCGCCCGCCGCGCCGAAACCATCGCCGTCGGTGTCCGGGTAGTAGTTGGCGAAGGTCAGGCCGTCATCGATGCCGCCGTTGCAGTTGTCGTCGACGCCGTTGCACGTCTCGGTGGCGGTGGGCTTCACCTGCGCCGAGGTGTCGTTGCAGTCGAGCGCGTTGGTCACCTTGCCCGGCACCACGAGGCACGACGACTGCGCGAGCGCGCCGGCGGCTCCGAAGCCATCACCGTCGGCGTCGGGGTAGTAGGTGGCGAAGGTGAGGCCCTCGTCGATCTGCCCGTCGCAGTCGTCGTCGGCGCCGTTGCACACTTCCTGCGCCCCCGGCTTCACCGAGGCGCTGCCGTCGTTGCAGTCGCTGTTGCTGAGCACCTTGCCAGGGAGCGGCGAGCAGCTGCTCTCAGCCTGCGCGTTGGCGTCACCCACGCCGTCACCGTCGGCGTCGGGGTAGTAGTTGACGAAGGCGATGCCGTTGTCGAGCTGACCGTCGCAGTTGTCGTCGGCCTTGTTGCAGAGCTCGACCGCGCCCGGCTTGATGTTCGGATCGTTGTCGTTGCAGTCGCTGGGGTTGGTCACCCGGCCGCTGACCGCGGTCTGGCAGGTGCGCACCGGGGCGCCGCTCGCCGCGCCGTAGCCGTCACCATCGGCGTCGGGGAAGAAGTCCTGAAACGGGAGCCCGTTGTCCTTCGTGCCGTCGCAGTCGTCGTCGAGCTCGTTGCAGGTCTCGGCCTGCCCGGGGCGGATGGAGGCGTTGGTGTCGTCGCAGTCGCCCGACTGGGTCACCGCGCCCGCCGGCGCGCCCTTGCAGCCTTCGCCCACCTTCACCGAGCCCACGCCGTCGGAGTCGCCGTCGCGGTAGTACGCGATGACCGGCAGCCCTTCGTCGATCTGCCCGTTGCACGAGTCGTCGATGCCGTTGCACAGCTCGAGCGCGCCGGGGAACGTCGACGGCTCGTTGTCGTCGCAGTCGACCATCGTCTCGCGCGCGCAGTCGCCGGTGCCGGCGAAGCCATCGCCGTCGTTGTCGAGACAGACGCTGCGCGGCAACGGCTGACTCCCCGCGTCGACCGCGGGGGTGAGGCGGTTCTCTCTTCCACACGCGGTGGCGAACACCGCCAGCACGGCCAGCACCAGACTGCGCTTCATCGAGACTCCCGGGAACGTGCCGCCCCTGTAGCTGACCCTGACGGGTGTGGGCAAACAGCCGACCTCGGGCTACGTCGCCTTCGTGTCCCGGGTGCTGTTCATCGAGAACCACGACTCGTTTTCGTGGAACGTGATCGACGCGCTGCCCTTCGCGCGGGCAGAGCTGGAGATCGTCCACGCCCCCGACGCGCGCCTGGACGGCATCGACTTCGTGGTGATGGGCCCCGGCCCGACCGATCCGCAGCGCGCCGGGCTGGTGGAGCTGGTCCGCGAGGTCGCGCGGCGACGCCTGCCGTTCCTCGGGGTCTGTCTGGGGCACCAGGCGCTCGGCCTCGCCTTCGGAGCGACGCTGCGCCGCTCGCCGCCCGCCCATGGCAAGCGCGCCCTCGCCCACTACGCGTCGGGTCCGGTGGAGGTGATGCGCTACCACTCGCTCTCGCTCACCGACGTCGCTCCGCCGCTGCGGGTGACGGCCCGGCTCGACGACGGAACGGTGATGGCCATCGAGCACGAGTCGCTGCCGATGACGGGCGTGCAGTTTCACCCCGACTCGTTCGGCACTCCGAGCGGTCGCGCGCTGCTGGCGAAGCTGTGTGGCCGCGCGCCGCGCGCCGCGCCGGAGACCGTCAGGCAACCTCGCTCTCCCCGCCCGGTGCAGCCCACGCCGATCGCGCTGTCGAGCCTGACGACAGACCACGCGCTGCTCGCGCCGGCCTTCTCAGGCACCGAGCACTGGACGTTGATCGACGGCCTCACGCCCTCGCCGACCGGTGCGCTGTGGTTCGCCGACGCCGCGTCGAAGACCCCGCGCCGCTTCACCGGTCGCGTGCGCGCGGTGACGCCCACCTTCGACGTCGCCCCCACCGCGCCGAGCGTGGTGCTCGACGAGCGCGGCTTCCTCGAGGGCGTGGCGCACATTCGGCAGCGCATCGCGGCCGGCGACGTGTACCAGGTGAACCTCACCTGCCGCGCGGCGCTGGAGAACGTGACCGGCGCGGGCCTGCTCGCCCAGCTGTGCCGGCGGGGCGTGCCGCGCTTCGCCGCGTGGGTGAAGTCGACGCACCTCGGCGAGTTCGTCTCGGCGAGCCCGGAGCTGCTGGTCGAGACCGACGGCGACTGGATTCACGCCGAGCCGATGAAGGGCACCGCGCCTCCGGCCGATCGCCAGTGGCTGCTCGACAGCGAGAAGGACCGCGCCGAGCTGGCGATGATCACCGATCTGCTGCGCGATGATCTCCACCACCTGTGCGTGCCGGGCTCGGTGCGGGTGACCAACGAGCGCCGGTTGATCGAGCTGCCGTACGTGCTGCAGGCGGTGGCCGACGTGGAAGGCACGCTGACGAAGTCACTCGAGGAAGTGCTGTCGGTGGTGCACCCCGGCGGCTCGGTGACGGGCGCGCCCCGCGAGGCGGCGCTCGAGGTGATTGAGGCGCTCGAACCGACGGCGCGCGGCGCGTACTGCGGCACGCTGGGCCTCGAGCTGGAAGGGGCGGCGCGGTTCGCCTTGTTGATCAGGACTGCCCAGCGGCTCGATGCGGGCTGGCGCTACGGCGTCGGCAGCGGCATCACGTGGGACTCGGATCCCCAGGCTGAACTCGAAGAGGTCCGGTTGAAGCTCGGGGCGCTCAGTCGTTAGTGGCCGACGCGCTTCTCGAGGTCGCTCAGCCTCCGCTCGGCGTCGTCGAGGCGGTTGTCGACCGAGGTCCGGTGCTCGAGCGCGGTCTTGATCCCTCGGGCGAGCATGACCATCTGCTGAGCCAGGTCGCGCAGCGTCGTCTCGATGGCCTCCGATCTCTGGTCCATCTTCTCGAAGCGCTGGTCCATCTTCTCGAAGCGTTGGTCCATCTTCTCGAAACGGACCTCGGTCTTGTCCGAAGAGCGCCGCACTTCATCGCGGATCTCCTGCAGCAGGCGAATGGTGTGGTTCTCCGGTTCCATGGCGCGAAGTGTAGCGGGGACCACCGACAAGTTCCCTACCCGCCCTCAGCCCGCGTCCTTCTCGCCCTCGAAGTACTCGGCCGCGTCGCCCTTCTTGAACACGAACCGCTTCTGATTCGGCCACAGCCCGACGGCCGAGGCGACCTTGTCCGAGTCAGGGTACTCGACGACATCGACGCCCTTGGTCGCCGACATGCCGACGTACACCAGGGGCTCGGTGCCATCGTTGATCAGCTGATGCGCGACGCCGCCCGCCGGAAACGACACGAAGTCCCCAGGACCGATCGGCGACTCACCCTCGGGCGTGCGCACCTTCGCCGAGCCTGAGATGACGAACATCGCCTCCTCGGTCACGTGGTGCGCGTGCAGGGGAAACGACTTCTTCCCCACGGGGAGCTGCCACAGGCTCGCCATCAAGCTCTGCCCGCCACCGAGCGGCTTGCGGCGTTGAACGAACGCGCCGCGATCGATGCCGTCGCCCCACTCCAGGTCCTTCGTGCGCACGATTTTCATGCGCGCAGGCTGCCCGAGACTTCAGCGCGAGCTCAAGCGGGGCTGCACCACTTGCATGCGCAGGTGCAGATCGAGCAACCACCCGTCCGACAGCCGCGCCCGCTCACGGACGCAGTTTCCCCGCGCGTCGCACTGCGAGACGGTCTCGAACGTCACCGGGATCCGCGGCGCTGGTCGGAGCTCCCCGTCGGAGACGCGTCGATCGCCATCGACGTCGAACCAGAGCTGCAGCGGCACGTCGACCACACCGTCGCCGTCGGCATCCAACGCCGCGAGCGCCTCGAAGCCGTGCTTCGCGCGGCGCTCACCGAGGAGCGTGAACGAGCCGAACAGCTCGCGGCCACTGCTGATCTGCCCGTCGCCGTCGAGGTCGTTCACCAGCCACGCGGTCTGCGCGTCGGGCCACGCGCTGCGCACCGGCACCCCCGGCTCGAACTCGAACACCCCGTCGTCCGCGCGGAGCTTCACCGTCTCGGTGGTCGAGAAGACGATCGGCGTGCCTTCGCCGGCGAAGGGGCGGCCCAGCCGGCGCTGCACGAAACGGCCGGCGGACTTCGGAGGTCGCGGCGGGCGCACCACGCGCACCACCGGCTGCTCGCGGACGATCTCCACCGGCGTCGGGCGCGGGGGCGGCGGAACCGGGGCGGGCTCAGCGGCGTTGGCCGCGAACGACACCGTCAACACGACCGTGGCAACATCGAGCGAGCGCATGAGCCATGCATTTTTCCTCACCGTCATCTCCCTGGTCCAGAGCGGCTGGCGGGTGGAGCAGACGCCCCTGGTCACCCCGCCGTTCCAGTTCGAGAGCGCCGCGCCCATCGACGACGCGCTGGTGGGGGTGGTAGCCAGCGGCGAGCGCGACGGGGGCGCCGACTTCGCGGTCTTCATCGCGCACGGCGGAGAGGCGCCCCGGCTGGTCGCCCAGTTCGACACGCCCACGCGGCAGCTCGACGGTTCGGGCACCGGCTTCACCTTCCTCGTCAAGCGAGGCCCGGCCGAAGAGATCTTCCGCATCCGCCCGCCCGGCACGCTGGTGTCGCTGGGGCTCGTCGACTCCGCCGTGCACGCGGTGTCGTGCGACGAGGTCGTGCGGCAGTGCGTGTTGTTGATTGAAGGGCAACCTCCGCTGTCGTGGACCACCGCGGGGCGCACGCCGCTCTTCGAGCCCTGGGGCGACGAGGAGCTGGACCTCTCTCCCGTAGGTGCGGCGATGCGGCCCAGCGGAGGCGTGGTCGCGCTCGCGCTCGGGCAGGCCTCGGGGATCCTCGACCTCACCACCGGCCGGCTGACGCTGATCGCCGGGCCCCTGACGTACCGCTTCGAGTCCTACGCCGCGTTGGTGCGCGAGCTCGGCCGCAAGCCGGCGCTGCGGGAGGCGCTGCTGCGAGAGCGAGACCGCTGCATGACCGAGCCGCGCGGGTGGAACGAAGGGCGGGCGATCATCTCCAACGCCGCGATGGGTGACATCGGCGGGCCGCCCTGCCCCGCCCCTGACTTCGAGCTCGAGCTCCGCAGCGGCAAGCGCCAGCGGCTGCCGGACTACCCGTGGAAGGTGCTCGACTGCCCCAACGGCGGCTGGACCTCGAAGTACGGCACCTTCGTCACCACCTGCGTCGAGGAGATCGCCGCGCGGCTCCGCAAGCGGGGCACCGAAGCACCCGACACGCTGCCGGAAGCCGTGGGCCTCAGCGAGACGCAGATCTTCGTGATGGCGAAGCCGAAGAAGACGAAGTGGCGCTGGTACCGCGGCACGCCGAAAGGCCGGGCGCTCGACTTCGTGCTTGAGGGGCCCAGCGTGCTGACGTTTCTCCCGCGCGGCGTGACGGTCGAGAGCCTCTCGTGGCCGTACGGGAGCGCCGTCTTCCAGACCTCACTGCGCGACGACTGGCACCTGATTCAACCGGAAGAAGCGTCGCTGGCCCTCATTCGCCTGAGGCAGGACCCGTGAGGCTCACCGCTTCGGCGGCGGTCGCACCGGCGGGCGCGCCCCTGCAGGTCTGCCGGCGTTGAGCGGGTTGGGGCGAATGTTGGTGGAGTTGGGGTCCATCACCTCGTCGCTCACCTCGACGCTCGCCTCCTGCTGATGGGGCTCTTCGTCACCGGTCTCGCGCGCGGACTCCGACACCGGCTTGCGGGCGAGCAGCGGGTTGCGCGTGGGCGGCGGCGTGGCGTCGTCGCGGTTGGCGGGCGTGACGGCGGGCCGGGCCGGAGGAAGCCCCTGCATCGACGCAGCGGGGCGTGACGGCGCCTGCGAAGGCTTCCCGGTCGGCGTGGGACCTGCGGGCACCTGCACCACCACCTTGTTCTTCTCGGCGGCCTTCGCCTTCGCGTCCATCTTGAGTTTGTTCTCGAAGGCCTTCCACTCGTCGTGCGCCGACTCCGGGTCGGGCAGGTGCTTCTCGCGGTACTTCAGCGACGGCGCCCAGTGGGTGGTGACGTTCTCCCCCAGGCCGTGGATCAGCGGCGGCGGCGGCACCCCGTAGGTGCGCGGGTCGAAGAACTCGTCGGTGAGATCCTCGAAGCCGTAGGCGCGCGCCTTGGCGAGGAACGAGGGGAGAATGCCGGTCGGCGCGTGGTACCCGAGAATGCGGCCCTCATCGTCCTTGGTGACGGGAATGAAGAGGAACAGGTCCTGCGTGCGGTAGTCGCCCTTCTCGTTGAGCGGCTGCACCTCCGACACGGCGATGGTCTTGCGCGAGCCGTCCTGCAGGCGCTCGCAGCACACGATGAAGTTGATGGCGCTGGCCACCTGCGCGCGCACCGCGACCATCGGCAACTCGACGCCCGACATCAGGCACAACGACTCGAGGCGGCGCAGCGAGTCGGTCGGCGTGTTGGCGTGCACCGTGGCCATCGAACCGCCGTGGCCGGTGTTCATCGCCTGCATCAGGTCGAACGCTTCACCGCCACGCACTTCGCCGACCACGATGCGATCGGGGCGCAGACGCAGGGCCGACATCAGCAGGTGGCCCATGGTGACCTCGCCCTTGCCGAACTTGTCGGGCGGGCGCGACTCGAAGGGCACCAGGTGGCTCTGCTGGAGCTGCAGCTCGGCCGAGTCTTCGATGGTGAGGATGCGCTCTTCGTCGGGGATGAGCGACGAGAGGATGTTGAGCAGGGTCGTCTTGCCCGAGCCGGTGCCGCCCGACACCAGCATGTTGAGCTTCACCATGACCGCCGCTTCGATGAGGCGGATCATCTGCGGGGTGATCGACCCGAAGTTCACCAGGCTCTGCGGCGTGAGCTTGTCCTTGAAGAACTTGCGGATGGAGATCGTGGTGCCCTTGCGCGCGATGGGCGGCAACACGACGTGAATGCGGCTGCCGTCGGGGAGGCGCGCGTCGAGGCGCGGTCGCTCGTCGCTCAAGATGCGGCCGACGAACTGCCCGATGTTGCGCGCCGCGCCGAGCAGGCCTTCTTCCGAGAAGACCGCGTCGGTCTTGGTCAGCTTGCCCTTCTTCTCGATCCACACGTCGGTGGGACCATTGATCATGATCTCCGAGACGCTCTCGTCGTCGAGGTACGGCAGCACGGGCTTCAAGAAGGCCCGGAGCGAGTCTGAATACATCGTCATGGCGGGGCGGATGCTACCGTACCTTCCATGGCCACGAAGAAGGCTCGCACCCCGAAGAAGCCGAAATCGTCAGTCAAAGCGTCGCCGGTGAAGAAAAAGCCGGTGGTGGTGGAAGCCGAAGAGAGCTCGCCCACGCTCCCCTTCGAGATCGACCCGAAGAAGATCGAGGCGTCGCTCAACAAGCTCAAGGAACAGGTCGTCACGCTCGCCAAGAAGGGCCGGTACACCAAGGTGCGCTTCAAGTTCCGCGGCAAGCAGCTGCTGCCCGACATTCCCCTGGCGGCGGTCGTCGCGGTGGAAGGTGCCACGTTCTACTGGGCGGGCCTGCTGCGCGTGCTGGTGTTCACCCTCGCCGGCCGCGCGGTCATCGACGTCGAGCTGGTCAACGACTCCGAGAAGAAGCTCGCGCGCGGCAAGGAGGCGCTGCTGTCGGGCGATCTCGACGAGGCGCTGGCGCTCTTCACCGAAGCCCGCGACATGGACGTCGACAGCCCCGCAGTGCACTTGAACCTCGGCATCGCGCTCAAGCTCAAGGGCGATCACCCCGCCGCCCGCGCGTCGCTCGAGAAGGCCCGCGATCTCGACCCCAAAGCACCGACCGCCCACGAAGCCGAGCGCCTGCTCAAGACACTGACGACCGCGATGGTGGTGGCCTCGTGAAGAGAACGTCGATCATGAGCGCGCTGCTGCTGGCCGCCTGCGCCTCCGGACCGCGCGCGATCCCCGACAGCGTGGTGGGCGAGGCGCGGCTGCAGGCGATGGAAGAGGTGCTGAAGAGCGCGAAGAACGTCACGGGCACCTTCGAGATCGAATCGAAGGGCGAGAACGCGGCGAAGCTGACCGGCTCGCTGCGGCTCTACGACGGCAACGCGCTGCACCTCACCGCCGAGGGCCACTTCAAGAGCGAGGGCGTGCAGCTGCTGGTCGACTCGCGAGATCCCTCGGGCACCAACCGCACCACCACCAAGGGACCCAACGTCTATTCCCACCGCGACCCGCCCACCGACAAGCTGCGCGAAGCGGTGGCGCTCGGGCTCAGCCGCATGGGGCTGCTGCACAACCTGGCCAAGCTCTCGCTCGATCAGCCCATCGATCACGCCGAGGGCGGCTTCGCCGAGTGGGTCAAGCCGCTGGCCACCAAAGACGGGCACAGCGACAACGTGCACGGCGAGTCGTGCCGGCGCGTCGACTTCGACGTGGAGGTGCAGGGCCGCGTGGTGGGCGATGCCTCGGTGTGCGTGTCCGACCTGACGGGGCTGCCGCTCCACCGGCGCCAGACGGTGCACTTCCCCGCCGGCGACATGATGGTGAGCGAGACCTTCAAGTGGGAGCTGAAGTAGCCGCGTTCCCTGCTAAGCCCATCGCCGCATGGCGTCTCGCAAGGCCGGCCTCGGCTTCATCGTCGTCACTCTGTTCCTCGACATCCTCGGGTTGGGGTTGGTCATTCCCATTCTCCCGCGGCTGGTCGAGAGCTTCGTCGGCAACGACCCCAGCGAGGGCGCGTTCTACGTGGGCATGCTCGCCGCGTCGTACGCGCTGATGCAGTTCGTCTTCTCGCCCATCATGGGCAGCGTGTCCGACCGCTTCGGGCGCCGGCCGGTGCTGCTGCTGTCGTTGTTCGGCTCGGGCTTCGACTACGTGCTGCTGGCCTTCGCGCCGTCGCTCTCGTGGTTCTTCGTCGGCCGCCTCGTCGCGGGCTTCTGCGGCGCGAGCATCGGCACCGCCGCGGCGTACATCGCCGACGTCAGCCCGCCGGAGAAGCGCGCGCAGAACTTCGGCCTCATCGGCATGGCCTTCGGCCTGGGCTTCGTCGCCGGGCCGTTGCTCTCGGCGTTCCTGGGCACCGTCGACGTGCCGCTGCCGCACTTCATCGCCGAGCTGACCGGCTCGCCGCTGCTGCCGGGCATCCGCTTCCCGTTCGTGGTGGCCGCCGGCCTCACCTTCGCCAACGCGATGTACGGCCTGTTCGTGGTGCCCGAGTCGCTGGCGAAGGAACACCGCCGCCCCTTCTCGTGGTCGCGCGCCAACCCCATCGGCACGCTCTCGGCGCTGGCGAAGTACCCGGTGGTGCTCGGCCTCGCGCTCGCGCTGTTCCTCGTCGGCCTCGCGCAGCGCTGCCTCGAGAGCACCTGGGTGTTGTTCACCGAGCACCGCTTCGGGTGGGACATTCGCGCCACCGGCATCTCGCTGGGCGTGGTGGGCATCACCGCCGCCATCGTGCAGGGCGGGCTGGTGCGCCGCATCATCCCCGCGCTGGGCGAACGCCGCTCGCTGACGCTGGGCATCGTGGTGTCGATGATCGCCTTCACCCTCTACGGCCTCGCGCCGTATGGGTGGACCATCTACGTCTTCCTGGTCATCGGCTCGCTCGGTGGCATCTCCGGGCCGGCGGCGCAGGGGTTGATGTCGAAGGCGGTGCCCCCCAACGAGCAGGGCATGCTGCAGGGCGGGCTCTCGAGCGTGACGAGCATCACCAGCATTCTCGGCCCCCCGCTGGCCACCAACCTGTTCGGCTTCTTCATCAGCGATCGCGCGCCGGTGAAGGTGCCCGGCGCCGCCTTCTTCGCCGGGGCCGTGCTGCTGCTGCTGGGGCTGCTCTCCGCGCGCGCCACCTTCAAGCGCCTGCCGGCCTGAACCCCGCGCAACCCTTGCGGAAGTTCGCCGAATCACCGCGGTGAGCCCAGCCGGGGAGGTCGAGTTGCCACGGGCGCGCCTGCTCGGTTAGGAGGCCGCGCCATGACTGACGCGACCGACTCGTTCAAGAACTACGTCCGCAACACCCGCGGCCGCATGTTCCAGAGCGACTTCCTCGAGTTCTTCTCGAAGGTGCACCCTTCGATGCCCTTCATCTTCTGGATCCCCGTCACGCTGGGGATCATGGGCTACGCGCTGTCGCACGAGCTGACGTCGGTGGTGAAGACGGCGGCCATGGTGCCGGTGGGGTTCCTCACCTGGCAGTTCATGGAGTACTTCATCCACGGCTACCTCTTCCACTGGCTGCCCGGCCCCACCGGCCACGGCTTCCACCACAAGTACCCCGATGACGACACGCGGCTGGTGATGCCGCTGCCGGTGAGCATCACCCTGGCGTCGTTGATCGGCGGCGCGCTGTGGCTGGTCGGTCGCCCCGACGTGATGATCCCCTACTGGGCGGGCATCGTGGTCGGCTACCTCTGGTACGACCTGCTCCACTGGGCGACCCACCACGTCGACTTCAAGAGCGAGTGGGGCAAGAAGCTGCGCGCGCACCACATGGCGCACCACTTCGCCGACTACCACAAGAACTACGGCATCAGTCACATGTGGATGGACCGCCTGCTGGGCACGCTGCTCAAGCGCGAGACCAAGTGAGCATTGCTTCACCGCAGTCGGGGCCGCTGCCTGCCGTTCGGGCGCGCGTGCCCCTCTTCAAGCGGCCGGCGCTGTGGGTCGGCCTGTTGGGCGTGGCGCTCGCCGGGCTCGTCACGTGGCGCGCCGTGGCCCCGCGTCCCTCGGCGAAGGTCGAGCTGCCGGTGCTGTCCACCGTGCCGGCCTTCGAGTTCGTCGATCAATCCGGCGCGCCCATCTCCGCCAACGGGCTGCGCGGCAAGGTGTGGGTCGCGAACTTCATCTTCACGCGCTGCCCCAACATCTGCCCCAAGTTCACCGCCAAGATGGGCACCCTGCAGGATCGCAGCGGCAAGGAGATGCCCGAGCTCCAGCTCGTCAGCTTCACCGTCGACCCCGAGCACGACACGCCCGAGGTGCTGCTGGCCTACGGGCAGAAGCACCACGCCGACTTCTCGCGCTGGCGCTTCGCCCGCGGAGAACGCAGCGCCCTCGAGAAGGTGATCCGCGACGGCATGCTCCAGCCGATGGATCCCGGCGACGGGAAGGACCTCAACTCGGTGGTGCACGGTAGCTACTTCGCGCTCGTCGACGCCGAGCTGCGCGTGCGCGGCGTGTACCGCTTCAGCGAGCCGGGCGCCGTCGACGACGTGCTGCGCGACGCGAAGCTGCTGCTCAACGACTGACGTCAGCGACGTACAGTCTCAACGAAAGAAATCGCAGCCTTACCTTCGGTGTCGATAGAGACACCGCATGGGAGTGGAGCGACGGGAGCACGTTCGCCAGAAGGTCTCGCGGGTGGAGGTGCGGATCGCGAGCCGCGAGTCGTTGAAGGCGAGCTACCTGCGCGATCTCTCGCTGGGCGGGCTCTTCGTGCGCAGCCGGCAACCGCTGGCCACCGGCACCCACGTGGTGGTGGAGCTCTCGGTCGAGCAGCGCCCCGCGGTGCGCCTGCGCGGTGAGGTCGTCAGGCAGGAACAGAACAGCGACGGCACCTCGCGCGGCTTCGGGGTGCGCTTCTCGACCGTCGACGACGAGACGCGCGTCGCGCTCGAGAGCATCCTCGCCGAACACCGGGAACCCGCGCCGCCGCCCCAGCCGCAGGAACGCGCCGCCCTCGAGGCCGAGCTCGCCGAGGCCCGCGGCACCCTCGAGGCCTACGAAGAGGCGATGGCGCTGCTGCGCGAGAGCGAGATGGATCTCGCCCAGCGCCTCGAGGCCGCGGAGGCCGAGCGCGGCGTGCTGGTCAACGTCGCCCACGAGCTGCAGAGCAAGGTCACCGAGCTCGAGAAGGAACGCACCACCCTCACCCTCAACGTGGCGGCGCTGGTCGATCGCCTCGCGCGGGGCGAGGCCGAGACGAAGGCGCTGCGTGACTCGAGCGCGCGCATCGCCGCCGAGCTCAAGGCCGCGCGCGCGCAGGTGGCGCAGCACGCCAACGCGCACGACGAAGAGGTGGCGCGGCTGGCGAAGGAGCTCGAGCTCGAGACCGCCAAGTCGGCCGAGCTGCAGGCCACCTGGGACGCCGAGGTGAAGGCCCTGCGCACCCAGCTCGAGCAGCACGGCGGCGCGGCGTTGCGGGCCGAGCTGCAGTCGATCTCCGCGCAGCTCGACGACGAGCGCCTCAAGTCGATGGCCTTGCAGCGCGCTCTGCAGCGCTACGTCGACATGGGTGGCACGCCCCCTCCGCAGCGCTGATAGGGTCCGCGCGCATGAAGGTCTTCTTTCTCGGCGCTGCGCTGGTGCTGCTCGACGTCTTCCCCGGGAGCTGCGTGAACCGCCCGGTGCGCCCGCCGGTCACCACCGCCGGCGCGTGCCAGAGCACCTGCGACTGCGATCAGACCCTCGCCGCGCCCATCAAGTGCCCCGGCAAGTGGGAATGCAACGCCGACCGGCTGTGCGAGTACTCGTGCAAGAACCCCTGCACCGACACCGGCGGCTGCGACGCCCCGGGCGAGGTGTGCATCGGCTCGACCTGCAGCGCGCCGGTCGCCTGTCCCTGATCAGAGCTGCAGCTTGAGCGTCAGCGACACCAGCTTGCCTTCCTGACCGCCGAGCTCGTGGCGGTAGGACAGATCGACGCCGCTGCCGTCGCTGAACCAGCCGATGCCTCCCGAGAGGTACTGGTGGTTCATGATGCCGTCGTACTGGTAGCCCACCCGCAGGGGGAACGAGTTGGCGATGAGCCACTCGATGCCCGCGTGGTACGCCAGCCGCGGGTTGACCTGGTTGAAGTCCATGCGCAGGTCGAACGCCGGTGAGAGCTGCCCGAGGATCTGCGCGGAGATCGACGCCACGAAGTAGCGCGTCACGTCGCGGTTGTAGACCGAGATGAGGTTGTGCCCCGAGAAGCCGAAGGTGAGGAAGCTCACCGGCCGAACGATCACCCCGGCGTTCATCGAGATGGAGTTGGTGTTCGACGCCCCCACCAGCACGTGGTGCCGCGCCGCGACCCCGAGGTGGATGATGTCGCCGATGCCGTACGCCAGCGCGAGCGTGGTGAGGTGCGCCCAGCGCCGCTCCGGGCCGCCGTAGGTCGCGAAGTGGTAGGTGATGCCGGCCGCCAGCGGGTTGGTCGAATCGGCCAGGCCCACTGAGCCGAAGCCGAAGCCCTGCGGAATGTCCCACGAGCCGGTCGCTTCGATCTGGTACCGCTTGTAGAGCGTGAGCGCCGCGGGGTTGCCGCCGATCGCCTCCGCCCCGTAGCCCAGCGCCTCGTACGCCCCGCCCATCGCGATGTTCCGCGAGTGCTGGAGATCGCGGAGGTCGGGCGTCTGCTCGATCTGAGCGAACGTGGCCGGGGCCACCAACACGAGCAGGAGCGCGAAGATTCTTCTCACCGTGGGCCGAACCTCTACTACGGCTTGGGCATGCGTCTGAGTAATGTGCCGCGCGTCATGAGCCCCGGGTTCTCGAACGTCTCACGGAGTGCGCGATGAAGGGCGCGCTCGTCGGGTTGATCCTCGCGTACATCATGCCGTCGTACGGCGTGCTCAAGCGCTTCGCCAACAACCGCGATGAGCTGAGCACCTCGGCGGTGAAGGCCGAGGGCGTGGCGGCGGTGGCTCCGGTGCTGGCGAAGGACGTGGCGGCGCTCCTGGGCACGACGTGGAACAGCGGCGAGCTGAACGTGAATGCCTCGCTGTCGGTGCGCTTCCCCGGCCGCTGCCGGCTGGAGCTCACCTCGCCCGAGACCACGAAGTCGGTGGTCGCCACCTGGTCCAGCGGCAAGAAGCGCAGCGAAGGCGGCGAGGTGCCCGCGCTCGCGGTGGCCGTCGAGCAGGCCTGCGCGCTGCTCTCGTTCAAGTCGGGCGAAGAGGGCGCCACCCGCGACGCGATCAGCAAGCACCTCTCGTCGCTGAAGGTCGATCAGAAGCAGGTGATGCTGGCGCGCTTCAACGGCACCGTCAGTTACCTCATCGGGCAGAAGGCCGACGGGCAGCCCTCGCTGTGGGTCTACAAAGATCGCTTCCTCCCCTCGCGCCTGAAGTTCGCCGACGAGAGCGGCGCGCAGTGGGACGTGCGTTTCTCGGACTACACCTCGCAGGCCACCGGGGAAGTGTGGCCGCGCGTGCTCGAGGTCTACCGCGGCGCCGAGCCGCAGCTGCGGGTGATGATCCTCAACGCCGACCTGAAGGCCGATCTCTCGACCGTGAAGTTCTGAGCCCGGCGTGAGCCCGTATGCCCTCGTGGCCGTGGGCCGTCCGGTGCGCGGCGAGTTCACCTACGCCGTGCCCGACGAGCTGCGCGGCAAGCTGCAGCCCGGTCAGCGCATCCGCGTGCCCTTCGGGCGCTCGATCAGCCTCGGCTTCTACCTCGCGCCTGCCCCACCGCCGCCGCCGGAGGTGGTGAAGAAGCTGCGGCCCATCGAGCGCATCCTCGACGCCGAGCCCGCCTTTCCTGCCGACATCGTCGAGCTGGTGCGCTTCGCCGCGCAGCACTACCGCTACCCGCTCGGTGAAGCGCTGCGCGCCGCGCTGCCACCCGGGCTGACCAAGGCCGACGACGGCAAGGAGGCGAAGGCCGACGTCATCGTCTTCGCGCGCGCGCTGCCCGGCGCCGACCTCGACTCGCTGCGCCGCGCGCCGGCCCAGCACGCCACGCTCAGCTACGTGCTGGCCGTCGGGGGCCGCGCGGAGGTCGAAGAGATCGCCCACGCCATCCCCGGCGCGAAGGAGAACCTCAAGAAGCTCGCCGCCCGCGGCTTCGTGGCGCTCGAAGAGGAGCTGGTGGTCAAGGGCGTGCGCGAAGGGCTGCAGCAGTCACGCCCCGACGCGCTCACCCCCGAGCAGGCGGTGGCCGTCGACACCCTCACCCGCGCGCTCGACGCCGGCGGCTTCGCGCCCTTCCTGCTCCACGGCGTCACCGGCAGCGGCAAGACCGAGGTGTACCTGCGCCTCGTCGAGCGCGCGCTCGAGCAGGGCAAGGGCGCGCTCATTCTGGTGCCGGAGATCGCCCTCACCCCGCAGCTCGTCGGCCGCTTCAAGAGCCGCTTCGGCCAGAAGATCGCCCTGCTCCACTCGGCGCTCAAAGACCGAGAGCGGCTGCGCTACTGGCAGGAGCTGCGGCGCGGCGACGTGAAGCTCGCGGTGGGCGTGCGCAGCGCCATCTGGGCCCCGGTGCCCAACCTCGGCGTGGTGGTGGTCGACGAAGAGCACGACCCCTCGTTCAAGCAGGAAGAGAAGCTGCGCTACCAGGCGCGCGATCTCGCGGTGGTGCGGGCCAAGCAGGTCGGTGCGTTGGTGGTGCTCGGCAGCGCCACGCCTTCGCTCGAGACCTGGGAGAACGCGCGCAAGGGCCGCTACGGCCTCGTCACCATGCGCCGGCGCGTCGACGATCGACCGATGCCCACGCTCGAGCTGGTCGACCTGCGCCTCGAGCGGCCGCGCACGCCCGACACCCGCGGCACCGAGCCGCCGATGCTCTCGCCCACGCTGCGCACCGCCATCGCCCAGACGCTCGAGCGCAAGCAGCAGGTGATCCTCTTCCTCAATCGGCGCGGCCACTCGACCTTCATCGTGTGCGAGGTGTGCGGGCAGTCGGTGCGCTGCGAAGACTGCGACGTGTGCCTCACGCACCACCTCTCGTCGCGGCAGCTCCAGTGTCACTACTGCGGCAAGGCGACCCCGGTGCCGCGCGCGTGCCCGGAGTGCAACGGCCCGCTGCTCGAGCTGGGCGTGGGCACCGAGCGCATCGAGGCCGAGGTCGCCGACGCCTTCCCCCACGCGCGCATCGCCCGGCTCGATCGCGACGCGGCCAGCTCGGCCGAGAAGCTCACCGAGCTGCTGGCGTCCTTCGCGCGCCGGGAGCTCGACATCCTCGTGGGCACCCAGATGGTGGCCAAGGGTCACGACTTCCCCGGCGTGACGCTGGTGTGCGTGGTGATGGCCGACTCGGCGCTGACGCTGCCCGACTTCCGCGCGGGCGAGCGCACCTTCCATCTCCTCACGCAGGTCGCCGGGCGCGCCGGCCGCGGCAAGGATCCCGGGCGGGTGCTGGTGCAGAGCTACAACCCCGAGGCGGCGCCCATCGCGCGCATGCTCACCAACGACTTCGAGAAGTTCTCCGAAGAAGAGCTCAAGCGCCGCAAGCAGCTCTCGTGGCCGCCCAACACCCGCATGGTGGCGCTGCGCATCGAAGGCGAGTCGGCCGACCTGGTGGCGCGGGTCTCGAAGCAGCTCGCGCGCGTGGCCTCGCAGAACCTGCCGCCGCCCTCGCAGGGCCTGCGCATTCTCGGGCCCGCCCCCGCCCCCATCACCCGCATCAAGGGCAAGACGCGGTGGCAACTGGTGCTCAAGGCGCCGACGCACGCGGCGATGTTCAAGACCATCGACGCGCTCGAGCGGGCGCTGGAAGACGTGCCGTCGTCGGTGCGGGTGGTGATCGACGTCGACCCGGCGGCGATGTTGTGACGCCTCAGCTCTGACCGAGCATCGCGCTGGCGTCGAGCCGGCCCTGTTCCCAGCCCAGCACCACGCACAGCTTCCGCGCCTCGAGCGCCACCTGCCGCATCGCCGCCGACTCGCCCTGCAGCTTGCGGATCGCCTTGGCCTGCTGCAGGAGCGCGCGCGCCTGGAACTGGAGATCGCCGCACCGGGAGCCCGCCAGCGCCGCCGCTTCATAGGCCTGCGCCGCTTCCTGAAATCGCTGCTGGTACGCCAGCACGGTCCCCAGCGTCGAGAGCACGCGGGCCTCGGCGAAGGTCCACCCGGTCAGGCGCCACTTCGCCAGCGACGCCTCGAGCAGCGCGCGCGCCTTGCCCACGTCGCGCCGCGCGAAGCAGATGGTGGCCAGCCGCGCCTCGAGCCGCGCAGGGAGATCGACCTCCCCGTGCCACCGCGCCAGCTCGCCCACCTCACCCGCCAGACGCCGCGCCGCCTCGAAGGCCTCCGCGGAGCCGTCGAGATCGCCTTCCACTTCGCGAGACTCGCCACGCTCGGCGAGCACCAGCGCGAGCACCGCGCTCCCCGCCGCAGCCTGCTCGGCCGAGGCCAGCACCTCGGCGGCCTTCACCCGGCGCCCCTCGAGCCGCAGCACGCGCGCCTCGAGCAACAGGAACTCGGGCGAAGGCTGGGCGAGCTGGGCGGCGAGCGGGGCGGCGACCGTCAACGCCGCGCGCGCCTTCGCCGGGTCTTCCCCCACCAGCGCCTGCGCCGCGGCGCGCGCCAGGGCGTCGACCCGGCCGCGCTGCGTCTGCTCCGACGCGGGCACCAGCGCCATCGCCGCCGCCACGCCTTCCCACGCCCGGCCGGCGGCGCGCGCGTCACGCCGCGCCATCGCCTGCTCGAGCGCGTGCTTCCACAGCGGCGCGGCGCGCAGGCCCTCGCCCGCGGCGTTGAGGTGCTCCGCGAGCTGCAGGGTGTCGACCGACGCGGGGGACGACTTGCCGAGCGCGATCAACGCCGACGCGCAGCGCAGGTGCGCGCCCTGAGACTCCGGCCGGCCCAGCGGCGGCACCTGCGCCCGCAGCGCGGCGCTGCGGAACCGCCCGCGCTTCGCGCCTTCGGCCACCAGCCAGCCCGACGACATCAGCGCGTTGACCACCGCCACCGACGCCCCGGGGAACACCTCGCGAAGGATCGCCCAGTCGAAGCGCTCGCCCAGCAGCGCCGCGGCATGCAGCGTCTGGCGCGCGTCCACCGGGAGCACCTCGAAGCCCGCGCGCGCCGCACCGCCACGCGGGGCGCCGACGCCGGGCTCGGCCAGCTCGACCGCGCCGGGGATATCGACCAACAGCCCGCCGTCGTCGAGCCACGACACCAGCTCCAAAGCGAGCCCGGGCACGCCGTCAGACTCGGTGAGCAGGTACTGCGTGAGCTGCGGCCCGGCGACCGAGCCCAGCGCCACGCTGGCCAGCCGCTGCAGCTCGGCCTGCGACAACGGGGTGAGCGCCGCGGTCTGCAGGCCGGTGAGGCGCGCGTCGAAGCCGGAGGGCGCGGTGAAGCCGACGATCAGCTCGCGCGACGCGGGCCGCGACGCCATCGCCACGAAGGCCTCGACGCTCTGCGCATCCATCGCGTGGAGCCCATCGAACGAGAGCACCACCGGGCGATCGACCGCTACGCCCCGCAACACCACCCGCAGCGCGTGCGCCGCCTGGCCCGGGCTCAGGGCGATCGGCAGCGGCGCCACGCCGGCCAGACAGAGCGCCGCCTGGCGCGCCGAGTCCACCAGCGGCAGCGGCTCGAGGGCCGGCTTGAGCCGCGTCATGCGCTCAGCGGGGTCGACGTTGAGCGCGACGCACAGCAGCTCGATCAGCGCTCCCCAGGGCTCGGCGAGGCCGCTGGTGCTCAGCGCCAACACGCCGCGTTTCTTCGCCACCGAGACGAGGAGGTTCGACAGGCTGGTGTGCCCGCTGCCCGAAGGCCCGGTCACCACCAGCGGCGCGGCCACGCCCTGCTGCAGGCTGGTGAGCCGGCGCTCGAGCCCGTCGACCATCGCCCGGCGTCCGACGAGCTCGCCGGCCACGCGGGTGCGGCGCTTGAGCGCGCCGGCGCCGACGACGCCCTTCGCGTCGGTGTGGGTCAGCTCGCACAGCCGCGCCGCGGGGGCGGCCAGCCGCTGCTCGAGCCACAGGGTGTTCGCCCGCGCGCGCGCCAACTGTTGCCGCGCTTGATCCGTGAGCTGCGCACTCAACGGCAGCGCGCCGGCGCCCATGAGCCCGCGCAGCGTCGCCGCCACCTTGAGCCGCGCGCTCTCCAGCGCCACCGCCTCGCGCGCCGCGAGCATCGCCCTGGTGGCGCGACCGGCGGGACTGCCTCCGCGCCCGATGAAGGCGAACGTCACGCCCTCGTCGTCGTGGCCCGCGAGCAGCCCGTCGCTGGCGGCGACCGCTTCCAGCACGCGCCCCAGGCACGCCAACGCGGGCGGGCTCTTCGGCGGCGGGCCCAGCACCTCGAGGCGCACGAAGACCCCTTCCCCCGGCGCGTCAGGTGGCTCGGCCAACAACCGCGCGAGCAGCTCGTCGGCCACCACGCCGCGGAACGGCCCGCTCAGCGGCCCCGCCGGTGCGTCGCCCTTCACCGCCAGCAGCGGCGAGGCGCCGACCGAGGCGAAGAAGTCATCGGCGGCGGCGACCACCACCGGCGCGTCGGAGACCGCGGGCGCTCCGGCGGGCACCGGGGGCGGCTGCCACTCGGGCGCGGGCGGAGGCCAGGGCGCCGACGGCTCGGGCACCAGCGCGGCGCGCGGCACCGGCGTCTGGCCCGGGCGCAGGGCCGCGCGGAGCGCCTCGCCGAACTCGGTGACGTTCTGGAAGCGGTGCTCCTTCTCCTTGGCGAGCGCCTTGAGCACCGCCGCGCCGAGGCCGGGCAGCGCCGCCAGCTCGGGCCTCAGCTTCACCGGGTCCACCGGCGCCGAGGTGAGGTGCTGGCTGATCACCTTGCGCAGATCGCTGCCGGTGAAGGGCGGCTGCCCGGTGAGCAGCTCGTAGGCCACGCAGCCCATCGCGTAGATGTCGGTGCGGTGATCGAGCTCGTCGGCCAGCGCCTGCTCGGGCGCGAGGTACGCCGGCGTGCCGACCACCACCCCGAGCTGCGTGAGCTTCACCGCGTTGGAGTTCGCCAGCCCGTCGCTCAACCGCGCGATGCCGAAGTCGAGGATCTTCGCGCGCTCACCGCCGTCGCGCCGGTGCCCGAGCATGATGTTGGGCGGCTTGAGGTCGCGGTGCACCACGCCCAGCCCGTGCGCCTCGGTGAGCCCGTCGAGCACCTGCGCGATGATCTCCACCGCCTCGGCCGGGGGCAGCGGGCCGCGCGCCAGGCGCTTGTCGAGCGTCTCGCCCTCGACGAACTCCATCGCCAGGAACAGCTGGCCTTCGGCGGTGCGGCCGAAGTCGAAGACGCGGACGATGTGCGGGTTCTCGAGCTGAGAGACGAGCTGCGCCTCGCGCTCGAAGCGGCCCCACATCTCGGTGTCGTGCGAGAGCGCGCGGCGCAACATCTTGAGCGCCACCGGCCGCTTCAGGTGCACGTGCTCGGCCTTGTAGACCTCGCCCATGCCGCCGGTCGCGAGGTGCGCCTCGATGCGGAAGCGGCCGTCGACCACCGTGCCGGGCGCGATGATCTCCGGCCGCTCGTCGCCGGGCGTGGGCACGGGCTGCGGCGTGGCCTGCACCGGCAGCGGCACCGGCGTCATCTGCATGCGGGTGGTGGCGAACAGCTGCGGCGCGCTGCGGCCCTCGCGCAGCTCGGCGTCGAGATCGGCCACCACCTTCAGCGACGGCGCGTCGAGCTTCACCGAGAGGCCGACGTTGCCCGCTTCGTCGAAGTCGGCGCCCACCACCTCGCCGCGCACCTCGAGCCGTGCGTCGTTGACGGTGACGTCCACCTCCAGCACCGAGCCCGCCTCGACCTCGTCGGGGTAGGGCACGAAGCACACCTCGCCGCGGGCGACGAAGGCGGCCCGGAACTCGTCGGCGGACAGGAAGGCGATGCCACAGCGGATCGACACGGGGCGCCGAGTGTCGCATGGCCGGGCGCCGAACCGATCGACTTCGCGTGTCGCACCGGGTGGGAAAGTGGACCCCAACGCAGCCCTGTAGGAACGTGGGTCGCTCCTCATGGCCGCGCCGCCCATTCTTCTCGTCGCAGACGACCTCGCGGTGATCGCCGCGGTCAAGCGCGTGCTCGCCCGCGAAGGCTACGAGTGTGTGCTGGCGACCAGCGCGGCCGACGCGGTCATCGCCTGGGGCCACTCGCTGCCGGGCCTGATCCTCCTGCAGCCGTCAGTGGAGTCGGACCGCGGCAACATCGTGCTCGAGGAGCTGCAGAACCACCCCGACGCGAAGCTGCTGCGCATCGTGTTGCTCGGCGAGACGGTGCCCGGCTTCCCCTGGCCGGTGGAGCCGCTGCCGCTCGACCCCGAGCACCTCGCCGAGACGATCGAAGAGAACCTGCGCACCGCGGATCAAGGCGGCGGTTGGTCGGTGCTCGAGACCGCCCCCCAGGCCGCGCCGCCGCCGCCGGTCGAGCCGCCGCACGAGCCCGACGCGTGGCGCGCGACGAGCCCGCACGAGGTCGACGCCGCCGAGGCGCGCGACGAAGAGGTGCCGGAGGTCTCGGTCATCGTGCCCCCGCCGTCGCCTCCCGAGGTGATGGCCTCCACCGAGGCGCTCGAAGAGAAGCTGTTCGGCGATCTCGCGGCCGACGTCGAGGCCGAGGCGATGCAGTCGGTCGAGTCCTCGCTGCAGCTCCCCGACGACGAAGAGCTGCGCCGCCTCGAAGACGACGTGCGCGCCGAGGCACAGCGCCGCCGGCAGTCTCGCGAGGCCCGCGCGGTGACGGTGAAACCAGCCCCGCCCGCGCCGCCCGAGCTGGAAGAGGCGCCGGGCGCAGCCGGTGACGCCGAGGCGTCCTTCGCCGACATGGCCGATGAGCCGCCCGCGCCGCCGTCGCGCGCCGCGGAGGTGCTCGCCCGCGCCGAGGCGATGGTGCTCGAGACGCGCGCCCAGGGTGAAGCCCAGCGCCGCGCCGAGGAGGCCGACGCGCGCCGCCTCGCCGCCGAGCTGGAGGCCGCGAACCGTCGCGCCACCCACGCCGAGGAGCTGGTGCGCACCGAGCGCGAAGCCCGGGGCGGCAGTGAAGAGGCGCTCTTCACCCTGCGCGACGAGCTCAAGCGCGTCACCGCGGTCGCCGAGAACGAGCGCGAGCTGATGCGCGTGCGGCACGAGAACGAGCTCGAGGCGCGCCAGGGTGAGCTCTCGGCGGCGCGCGAGAAGCTGCAGGCCGCCGAGCAGCGCCGCGCGGAGCTCGAGCGGGCGCTGGCGAAGACGAAGGACGAGCTGCGCACCGAGCGCGAGACGCTCGACGCCCGTATCGCCGAGGCGCAGGTGCAGCTCTCGGCCTACGAGACGCAGGTCGCCGAGCTGCAGATGATCGCCGACAGCGCCGCCGACGAGCAGACGAAGCGGCGCGCGCTCGAGGAGGTCGTCGCCGCCCGCGACGCCACCGTCACCGCCCTCACCGAGCAGCTGCGCGGCGCGCAGGAAGACGCCGAGGCAGCGATGACGCTGGCCAGCGAGGTCGAGGCCGAGCGGCAGCGCCTCGAGGAGACCCGCTCGCAACTCGCGATGGCCGAGCAGCACCTCGCCGAGACGCGGGCCGCCCGCGACGCCGCCCAGAGCGAGATGCTGGCGCTCGAAGAGGCGCGCGACGGGCTGCTGGCGCAGGTGACCGAGCTGCAGGGCCAGCTCCAGAGCGCGCGCGCCGACGCCACCAGCGCCTCGGAGCTGCAGGAAGAGACCGCCCGGGAGCGCGATCAGCTGCGCGCCCGCGTGGCCACCCTCGAGCCGTTCGAGCCGCTGGCGCAGAAGCTGGGGCACGCGCTCGACGCCGAGAAGACCCTCCGCGAGCAGGCCGAGGCCGACCTCATCGACGCCCGCGCCGCCCTCGAGGCCGCGCAGCGCAAGTTGGACGCAGTCACCGCCACCCTGGAGCAGGAGCGCGCCGAGCGGGCGAAGGCCGAGGCTGAGCTGGGTGACACCAGCGCGGCGCTCGAGGCCACGCGCAGCCAGGCCGAGCAGCTCGAGGCCACGGTGCAGCTCGCCAGCGAGAAGGTGAAGGTGCTCGAGGCGCGCGAGGTGATGTCGCTCACCCTGCCCGGCCGACATCCGGTCGGCGTGGCGCGGCACGGCACGGTCGGCCTCGACGGCCTGGCGCAGGTCGTCTGTCAGCTGGTGCTGGGCAACGCCGAGGTGAAGCTCGAGCTGGGCACCGAGGGCGGCACCCGCACCTTGTGGTTCAAGCGCGGGCAGATCATCGCCGCCGAGTCGACCTTCGACGCCGAGGGCCTCATCGCGCGCGCGCGCCGCGACGGCCTCATCGACGGCAAGCAGGATCAAGAGCTGCGCATGCTCCGCGGCGCCACCCCACGTGAGCAGCTCGAGGCGCTCAAGGGCCGCGGGTTCATCCGCGACATCGAGTCGGTGCCGCTGGTGCAGCGCTACACCGAGCAGGTCGCGCTCGACGCCTTCACCGAAGAGTCCTGCCAGTACCGCATCGTCGAAGAGACGCCGCGCCCCGAGGTGTTGTTGGCCACCGTGCCGCGGCCCACCCTGCCGATGCTGGCCGAGTCGCTGCGCCGCGCGGTCGCCCCCGACGTGATGCTCGAGCGGCTGGGCGGCGGCGAGGCGGTGCCGGTGGCGACCGACAGCGAGCTCGATCTCCGCGCCCTTGGCTTCTCGGAGCGCGAGCGCAAGATGCTCACCTGGGTCGACGGCGAGGCCTCGGTGGAAGACCTCTCGCTCGCCTCGGGGCTCAAGCCCGACGGCGCCTTCCGCGCGCTGCTGGTGGCCAAGCTGCTGGGGATCATCGAGGTCAAGCCGGGCCAGCGGAAGACCGAGCCCACCTCCGGTCAGCTCGACGTGCAGCGCCTCGAGGCGAAGTACGACGAGGTGCAAGACGCCGACTACTTCACCATCCTCGGGCTCTCGCGCGCGGCGGGCAGCGAAGACGTGCGGCGCGCCTTCCAGCGGTTGTCGCAGGAGTTCGACCCGCTCCGCTTCTCGGGCCACGGTGACGCGTCGCTTCAGCAGCGGGCGCAGGTGGTGGCCACGCTGCTCGAAGAGGCGGCCCGCGCGCTGGAAGATGATCGCCGGCGGGTGGAGTACGCCCGGCACCTGCTCGACTGACCGAGCCTGCAACCCTTCGAAACGACGCCGTTCCTCCGGCTGCACGGTTTGCGTGCGCAGGCATGAGGCGTTAAGAGATTTCCGTCATGGTTCACGAAATCCTGGTGTGGCCGAACCCCATCCTGAAACAGAAGGCGCAGCCCGTCGCGAAGGTCGACGACGAGGTCCGCACCCTCATCAAGGACATGTTCGAGTCGATGTACGCAGCCGACGGTGTCGGGCTCGCGGCGCCGCAGATCGGCGTGCTCAAGAACGTCATCGTGCTCGACACGACGCCCCGCCAGCCCGAGTCGAAGCCGGTGGCGATGGTGAACCCGGAGATCCTCACCCTCGAGGGCAAGTGCACCTACAAGGAAGGCTGCCTCTCGGTGCCCGGTGAGGCCGAAGACGTCGAGCGCGCCGCGGTGGTGACGGCCCGATACCTCGACGAGAACGGTGAGCAGCAGACCATCACCGCCGATGGCCTGTTGGCGATCGCCATTCAGCACGAGTGCGATCACCTCAAGGGCGTGATGTTCGTGGATCACATCTCGACGCTGAAGCGCGAGATCATCCGCAAGCGCATGAAGAAGATCCAGGCGTCGATGGACGACGACAAGCCGTCGGCCGCGCCGAGCAAGAGCGAGAAGGCCGACAAGAAGGCGCGCGCCGAGCTGTACTGAGCGAGCGTCACTTCTTCTTCGGTGGCTTCACGCCCTTCTTCGGGCACAGGTCGGCCACCACGCAGCGATGACATTCCGGGCGCAGCGCGTCGCAGCACCGCCGCCCGTGCCAGATGATCAGCTGGTGCCCCTTGAACCACAGGTCCTCGGGCACCACCTTGCGCAGGTCGGCCTCCACGTCGTCGGGGTCGGTCTTCGTGGAGAGGCCCAGGCGTTTGCTGAGCCTCAAGATGTGCGTGTCGACGGGGAAGGCACGCTCGACGCCGAGGTGAATCGTCACCACGCCGGCGGTCTTGTTGCCCACGCCGGGCAGCTCGCTGAGCTCGTCGCGACGGCCCGGCACCTCACCGCCATGCCGCTCGACCAGCGCCTGGCCGAGCTTCACCAGGTTCTTCGCCTTGTTGCGGAACAGCCCGACGGTCTTGATGAACGGCTCGACCTCCTCGGGCGTGGCGGCGGCGTAGTCGGCGGCGGTGCGGAAGCGCTTGAAGAGCGCCGGCGTCACCAGGTTCACCCGGCGATCGGTGGTCTGCGCCGAGAGCGCCACCGCCACCACCAGCTCGAGGGGCGTGGTGTAGTCGAGCTCGATCTTCGCCTCGGGCATGGCCGCGTCGAGCCGCTCGATGATCTGCACCGCGCGGGCCCGCTTCTGATCGTTCGTCTCGCGCGCCGTGGGCTTCGTCGGGGGGGCCATGAGCGCGCCGCATAGCAGCGCCGGTGCTACCCTTCGAGCCCGATGCGGAGCCTGCTGCCCCTCGCGATGATCTGCACCGCGTGCGCGACGGCGCCGGCGGCGAAGATCTCCTTCGAGGACGCGATGCGCGAAGGCGGCGGGTCGCCGGCCCGTGAGCGCGCGTCGCCCGAGCTGCAGGCCGCGCTCGATCGGTTCCTCTCCACCGCGAAGCAGACGCGCATCGCCAGCCCCATCGGCGCGCCGATGCCCACCCGCTACGCCCAGGCGTGGATGGCGCTGCTCGACGACGCCGAGGTGTTCGCGCGCCGCCCCGCAGACCCCCAGTGGACGCTCGACGCGATGCGGGTGCGGCTGCAGCTCGAGACCGAGTTCCAGACCGACGCACACGCCTTCGGTGACGTGCCGCCCGCGGTCGCCGAGCGCGTCAGCACGTTGCTGCGCGGCCTGTCGCGGCGCATCACCGGATCCACCACCCGCGCGCGCCGCGTCGACCCGAAACACTTCGCCTGGCCGGTGGAGCCCGTCGTCGTCTCGTCACCCTACGGCTCGCGCGTGCACCCCATCGCCGGTGAGCCGCGCTTTCACGCCGGCGTCGATCTCGAGGCCCCGCGCACGCACCCCATTCGCGCCGCCGAGACCGGCACCGTGGTCTTCGCCTCGTGGAACGGCGCGCACGGGAAGCAGGTCGAGCTGCAGCACGACGCGCACTGGAACACCCGCTACAGCCACCTCGACTCGATCCTCGTGCGCTCGGGCACGACGGTAACGAAGGGGCAGATCATCGGGCTGGCCGGAGAGACGGGCCTGGCGACCGGGCCGCACCTCCACTTCGAGCTGCGCCGCGACGGTGACGCGCTCGACCCCGAGCAGTTCCTCCAGATGCCACCCACCGGGCCAGCCCTGATGTCGGAGTGCCGATGACCCCGCTGTTCGAGAAGCTCGCCGCCCTCGCCTTTCACCGCGCCGCGCCCGCCGACGCCAACGCCGCCATCGAGCACGCGCGCGAGTTGCGCAGCGGACAGGGCGACGCGGTCAGCTACGAGATCGCCCTGCCCGGCCTGGGGCCCGAGGAGTTCCTGCTCACCCGCGCGCTGCCCAAGCTCGTCTACTTCCTCGACTGCCGCGGGGTGAAGCCGCCCTCGAGCGGGCAGGTCTTCGTCTCGCTCTTCTCGGAGGCCGGCCTGTGGTTCGTCGACGCCGGCCCGCTGGTGCAGCTGCTCGCCGAAGCGCGCGGGCTGACGCTGGCCGAGGTGGTGCGCCGCTACGGGGCCGACGGCGCAGGCGACCCGCCGCTCCTCGGAGGCTGACCCGTGCCCCGCAACGACGAAGGCCCCGAGCGGGAGCCCGAGGCCTTCAGACGACTCACCGAACCCGAGGAACGCTCAGAGCGTGTCCTTGAGCTCCTTCGCCGGGCGGAAGCCGATGGTCTTGGTGGCCTTCAGCTTCATGATCTCGTTGGTCTGCGGGTTGCGGATCTTGCGCGCCTTCCGGGTGCGGATGCTCCACGTCCCGAAGCCGGGGTAGCTGAAGCGGTTGTCCTTCTTCACCGCGTTGCCGATGTTGTCGAAAACAACGTCGATGAGCTCCGCGGCCGACTTCTTGGTCAGCCGGGTCTGCTCAGCAACCGCCTCAACGAGCTCTGCCTTGGTCATGTGTGCTCCCTCCCGATCGCGACGCGCCCGCCGCGAAGGCGGGGGGAAATAGCAAAGCGCGATCTCACAAGTCAATGTAATACATACAGAAATCGCCGATTTCCGATGTCTGATCTGACGGATCGGATCCGTGATCAGCGTGGCGCGCCAACCTCACGAATGGTGCCGGGAAATCGGCTTCGGCGCGATCGGAGTCTGCGGCTTTCCGATCTGATTTTCGCCCTCGTCGCCCTGATGCTCGGCTGCGCGAGACCGGTGGTCCCGGCGCCGACCGCGGTGGAAGTACACCGACCTGAGCTCTGGGTCGATGCCTTTTCGGCGCCCGGTGGTGACGGCTCGAGAGAACGTCCGCTCAAGGTGGTGCCATCGCCGATCCCCGACGGGGTGCACCTTCACCTCCGCAGCGGGCTCTACGCCGGTCCGTTCTCGCTCGGAAACGGCACGCAGCTCGAGGGCCACGGCGAGGTGGTGCTGACGGGCGGTGCGGGCGAGGTGGTGCTCTCCGCGAGCGACGCGACGCTGGTGGGCCTCAGCCTTCAAGGTGGCGACGTGGGGTTGCTCGCGGGCAAGAACGTGAAGGCCACGCGCGTGCGACTCAGCGGGCAACGCCGACTCGCCGCGCGGGTCGTGGGCGACCTCTCGCTCGAAGGCGTGACGGCGGTGGCGTCGGTGGAAGGCATCGACGGGCTCCAGGTCGACCGCGGCGGGGCGTTGTCGGTGAAGGGCGGCGTCTTCTCCGGCGGCTTCCGGCGCGCGGTGACGACGGAGGGCGGCCGGCTCTCGTTGACGCAGCTCGAGGGCGAAGGCGTGAAGTCGCTGGTGCACGCCGTCGACGCCGAGCTGCAGCTCACCACCGCGAGCGCGATCGCCGGAGTCGGCCCCGCGCTCTTCATCGCCGGCGGTCACGCGCAGCTCACGAAGCTCTCGGTGCGCGGTCACGAGTTCGGGCTGCAGCTCGCGCGCGAGGCGGACGTGACGGTCGACGGGTTGGTGGTCTCCGGCACCGCGCAGGCCTGCGTCAGCGAGGTGAACGCGAAGCTCACGCTCCGAAGAGCCGAGCTGAGCGAGTGTGGGCTCAGCGGCGCGGTGATGTTGCTGGGCGGCGCGACGAAGCTCAGCCAGCTCACCGTGGGGAATACGCGGGAGGTCGGCGTGCTGCTGCGCCAGGGCGCGTTGTCACTCGAAGACAGCACCTTCTCCTTCATCTCCGCGAGCGGCGACGCGCTGGGCGACGCGGTGCACGTGCGCGACGCGGTGGCGCGGCTCGATCGGGTGCGCGTCACCGACGTCGACGGCAGCGCGCTCTTCGCGTCGGCGCTCGCGGAGGTGACCGGCGGCTCGCTGGAGGTCGAGCGCTCCCATCAGGCGGCGCTGTTCGTCGAGCGGGGCTCGCAGGTGACGCTCGAGTCGCTGCTGGTGCGCGGCGGGTTCGGCCCCTCGGTCATCGTGCCCGACGCGGCGAAGGTGACGCTGGGCACGCTCTCGGTCGCGGGGGGAAACGATCTTCCGGTGTACGCCGAGTGTCAGGCCGGCGCGCGCGTCGCGCTGGGTCGGCTGGAGTCGACGGTGCAGCAGCTCACCAGCGCGTGCATCACCCGCGGGCGGTGAGGTTCGCCGCGAGGAACTTCGAGATCGCCGGGTACACCTCGAGGTGCGCCTGCCGACCGACGACCAGATCGCCGTGGCCGTACTCCGCCGAGTGCCCGTACGACTTGCCGAACAGCTCGAGCTGCCGCACCGGCGCGCGCAGCAGGTTGAAGAAATCGCGCGTCACGTCGGGCGGTGAGAGGAGATCGACCGTGCCTCCGATAACCAGCGTGGGCGCCTGCAGCCCCTCGAGGCCCGCGCGGTAGTCGGTGTGGTGATCGGCCGAGCGGAAGGCGTCATGCGCGAGCCAGTCGTCGAGCTGCCCGAGCACGCCGTTCCACATCGGGGCGAAGACGTTGGCGACGAGGAAGCGCTGCGCGACGGGCTCGAGGTTGCGCAGGTTCGCCGTCGCCGCCGTCAACTGCGGCGCCGGAGCCCGCCCCGCCAGCGGCGCGATCAGCCGCACCACCGTCGCCGGGAACTGCCCCCACACCGAGACCGCGCGCGCCAGGCGCACCAGCCACCGCAGCCGCGACGGAAAACGGAAGAACACCGGCGAGCCGATGGTCACCAGCGCCGCGAAGCGATCCTTCAACGTGGTGGACGACGCCGCGAGCGCCACCACGCCGCCCAGCGAGTGCCCCACCCACGCCACCTGGGACGAGCCCGAGCGCGCGCAGATGGCGTCGACCAGCGCCGGGAGATCGAAGCGCACATGATCGTCGAAGCTCGCGTCCCACGGCCCTTCGTCCGGCGCCCTCGACGCCCCCGCGCCGCGGAGATCGACCGAGTAGCAGTCGAAGCCCAGCTCGGAGAGGAACCGGGCGAGGTTCTGCTCGCCTCGGAATTCCATGAACGCGTGGTTGTTGGCCAACCCGTGACAGAGCACGACGGGGACGTCGAAGCGCCGCCGCACCGCGGGCCGATGCCAGGCGACCACCGACCACCCGTCGGCGGTGGGCACGTCGATGCGCGCGGGGCGATCGTCCAACGCGTACCACCACGAGATGAAGACGGAGTCGAGCACCAGCGCGACCGCCAACACCAGAATGATCAGCAACACGCCGCTCATGGAATCGGCTGGTATGGTGCGCCGGCGATGAAGCTGCGTGACCTGATGTTCGTGCTGCCCAACCTCTTCACGGTGTCGTCCATCTTCTGCGGCTTCTACGCGATGACGCTGTGCGCAGGCGATGCCTCTCCTACGCAGCTCTACCAGGCCGCGCTGGCCATCTTCTTCGGCATCTTCTTCGACGGCTTCGATGGCCGCGTCGCCCGACTGACCAAGACCCAGAGCCTCTTCGGGCAGGAGCTCGACTCGCTGGCCGACGTGGTGACCTTCGGCGCCGCGCCCTCACTGCTGGTGTGGAAGTGGGCGCTGTCGGGCTTCGGCATCTTCGGCGTGTTCGCCGCCTTCGTCTTCGCGGCCTGCGGTGCGCTGCGCCTGGCGCGCTTCAACGTGCTGGCGATCCGCTCGCCCCACGGCGGCGCGTCGAGCTTCTTCGTGGGCATGCCCATTCCCTTCGCGGCGGCCGGGCTGATCTCGATGGTCATCGCGTGGGAGAACGCGCGCGGAGGTCCACTGCCTGATGAGGCCCGCGTGCCGGTGCTGGCGGTCGTCATCTTCCTCGCGCTGCTGATGGTCTCCACGGTGCGCTACCGCACCTTCAAGGACGCGAAGCCCAACCCGAAGACCGCCGCCATCCTCGGGGGCGTGATCCTCGCGGGGGTGGCGGTCGGCGTGCTCTCGCACCCGGCGTGGGTGCTGGTGGCGTACTTCGGCCTCTACCTGCTGTCGGGCCTGGTGGAGTCGGCGCTCATGCTGCGCAAGTACCTCGTCACCCGGCGCGCCGCGGCCAGCAGCTCGATCGCCGACGTGATCGATGAAGATGAGGACGAAGACGACGCCGCCCAGGACGATCAGGAAGTGCTCTGACGGGCCTCACGGGTGAAGTACACCCCGGCCCGTGCGCATCGAGACGATCTGTACCGGCGACGAGCTCCTCACCGGGCTGACCAGCGACACGAACAGTCGTTACTTCCAGGCGCAGCTGCTCGAGCGCACCGGCCTCACCGTGCGCCGCAGCGTGGTGGTGGGCGACGATCGCGACGACATCATCGAGGCCCTCGACGCAGCCGCCGCGCGCTGTGACGTGGTGCTGGTGTCCGGCGGGCTGGGGCCGACCACCGACGATCTGACCGCCGAGTGCGCCGCGAAGGCCGCCGGCGTGGAGCTGGTGCACAGCGACGCCGCGATGGCCCACCTCGAGGCCCGCTTCAAGGCGCGCAACATCAAGCTGTCCGACAACAACCGCCGGCAGGCCCTGGTGCCCGCAGGCGCCGAGGTGGTGCTCAACGCCGAGGGCAGCGCGCCGATGTTCATTCAGCAGCGCGGCCGCTGCACCCTCTTCTACGTGCCGGGCGTGCCGCGCGAGTACCGCCACCTCGTCGGGCAGTTCGTCGTGCCGCGCATCGCCGCGCTCATGGGCGGCACCGAGGTCCGCAAGCTGGCGCTGCTGAAGACGGTCGGCCTCCCCGAGTCGCACCTCGACGAGCGCGTGCGGCCCCTCGCCGCGAAGTACCCCGACGTCGTCTTCGGCTTCCGCACCCACCCGCCCGAGAACCACCTCAAGCTGCTCGCCGTCGGCGCCGACGCGGCGCAGACCTCCGCGCGGCTCGAGCAGGTCGTGGCCGAGGCGCGCGGGGTGCTGGGCGCGACGTGCTTCGGCCGAGACGGAGACACGATGGCCAGCGTGGTGCTCGACGTGCTCAAGCAGCGCCGCCAGTGGCTCGCGCTCGCCGAGAGCTGCACCGGTGGCCTCATCGCCGAGCTGCTCACCGCCGAGCCCGGCGCGAGCGAGGCGTTCTACGGCGGCGCCTGCACCTACGTCGAAGCCGCGAAGACGAAGTGGGCCGACGTGCCCGAAGGGTTGCTCGCGCAGTTCGGCGCGGTCTCCGAAGAGACCGCCGAGGCGATGGCGCGCGGCGTGCGCGACGGCACCGGCGTGACGTGGGCGCTGAGCACCACCGGCTACGCGGGGCCCACCGGCGGAGACGCCGCGAACCCCGTGGGCACCGTCTTCATCGGCCTCGCCGGACCTTCGGGGGTGAAGGTCGAGAAGCACCGGTTCCATGGAGATCGGGAGCGCGTGCGCGCCTTCGCTGCCGCCGCGGCGCTCGATCTCCTCCGTCGCAGCCTCGAAGGGAGCACCTCGTGAGTCAGCAACTGTCGGCCCCCGCCAACGTCCCCGGCCCGCAGGGGAGCACCGCGCTGCGCCTGTGGCTCTCGGCGTACCGCGTCGAGGTGACGCTCTTCGCCGTCGCCTTCTTCGTGCTCGCGGCCTTCAGCGGGAAGCGGTTCTGGCGCCAGAGCGAAGCGCCGCAGTTCGTCTACCAGTCGAAGGCGCTGCTCGAGGGCCGGTCCGACGTCGATGTGCAGGTGTTGCCCAACATCGAAGACTGGGCGTGCGTGCGGGAGATCGGCGGCCAGAAGCAGCGCTGCACGGGCCAGGTGCAGCCCACCGATCGCTGGTACTCGTCGTTCCCGTGGTTCCCCGCGGTGTTGATGATGCCGTTCGTCGCCATCCACGGGTACCAGTTCAACGACACCAGCTTCGGGGTGATCATCGGCGCGCTGTCGGTGGCGCTGTTCTTCGCGCTGCTGCGGGTGATCAAGGACACCGAGGGCACGAAGACCACGGTGATGGACGACGCGATCACCTCGCTGCTGCTCGGCTTCGGCACCGTCTATTTCTATTCGGCGATCCGCGGCGAGGTGTGGTTCTCGGCCGAGGTGATGGGCGTGGGGCTGACCGCGCTCTACGTGCGCAACGCCATCGGCGCGCGCCGGCCGCTGCTGGCCGGGCTCTTCTGGTCGATGGCGGTGATGACGCGCACCCCGCTCTTCTTCACCGGGCTGTTCTTCGCGCTCGAGGCCCTGGCGCCGAAGAAGGAAGCGCGGCTCGCGCAGCTCAAGGACTTCACCAGCGAGAAGAAGAAGGCCCTCGGTCGCTTCGTGATGGGCGCGGCGCCGATCGGCGTGCTGGCCGCGGGCTGGAACCTGGCGCGCTTCGGCAAGCTCACCGAGTTCGGCCACAGCTTCTTCTTCGAGAACCGCGTCAACTGCGACATCGACACCTACGGGCTGTTCAACCTCCACTACCTCACGCGCAACCTCGACGCGGCGTTCCTCAAGCTGCCCTTCGTGCAGGGCAGCCAGCTCCACTACGACCCGTGGGGCATGTCGCTGTTCATCACCTTCCCGCTGCTCGCGTTGTGCTTCGTGCCCGCGGCGCAGACCAAGCGCGCGGTGCAGCTCGTGGCGGCCTTCGTGTTGATCCTCGGCGCGTCGGCGGTGTTCCCGGAGCTGCCCACGCCGCAGGGCATCTGCCGCGAGTGGCCGGTGGGCTGGCGTCCGGTCGCGCTGTGGCTCCTGCTCGCGCTGGTGCTCGCCTTCGTCGCCTTCAGCACCTGGCAGTGGGTCACCTCGAAGGACGCCCCGCGGTTGCTGGTGCCGACGCTGCTCACGCTGCTGGCGTGCATGCTGCCCGGCCTCGCCTACCAGAACACCGGGTACGCCCAGTTCGGCTTCCGCTTCAGCATCGACTACTCCCCGTACCTGATGATGCTCATCCCCCTCGGCGGCTGGAGCTGGAAGAAGCCCCTGCCCCTCGCGCTCGCGCTGCTGGCCATCGCCGTGGGCTTCTGGGGCGCGGTCGGGTTCTCGGGCTTCACCGAAGGGCAGCGGCATTGGTGAGCGAGAAGCGCTGGCACACGCGGGAAGACAGCGGCCTGCGCATCGATCGGCGCGGGCAGTGGTTCCACGACGACGCGCCCATCGAGCACCCCAACATCATCGAGGCCTTCAACCGTGGGTTGAGGGTGATGGAAGACGGGCGGTACCAGCTCCACTTCGGCGGCGACTGGTGCTTCGTGACCGTCGAAGACTGCGGCTTCACGGTGGTGGCCGTCGACCTCGCCGACGAGCGCTGCTCGGTGCGCCTGTCGGATCGCACCGCCGAGTGGCTCGACCCGCAGACGCTGTCGCTCGACGACGAGGGTGTGCTCGTGGCGCGGGTGAAAGAGGGACTGGGGCGCGCCCGCTTCTCGCGTGAGGCCCAGTTCCAGCTCGCGGAACACTTCGAGACGGCGGGCGACGCGCTGGTGTTGCGGGTGGGTCAGAAGACCTGGCCGACTTCCCTGAAGCCGTGAAATTTCCGGGCGGTGGTCCGCTGTTAGATTGAGCGCGTGCTTTCGTTCGTCGTTCTCGCCGTGCTCAGCGCTGATGCAGGTGGCTTCGAAGTCGATGCGGGCATGCCTCCGCAGGCGCTCAACCCGAAGCCCCTGTCGCGCAAGGTGAACGAGGAGCGCGTCGAGCGCGTGCTCCAGTCCCTCACCACCCGCGAGCGCGTCGGCCAGTTGTTGCTCGCCTACCCGCAGATCGATCGCACCGGACCGGTGGAGGTGGGATTGCTCTTCGTGGGCAACTCGCTGAAGAACGTCGCCAAGGCGAAGGAGAAGATCGACTCGTCGCGCGCGCGCTCGAAGATCCCCCCGTTCGTCGCGGTGGACATGGAAGGCGGCCCGTCGAATCGCATGAAGAGCGTGCGGTCGCTCAAGGCGCTGCCGTCGGCGCGGGAGATGGCGAGCCTCGATGACGCGGAAGTGAAGCGCTGGGGCCGCAAGGTCGGCGAGGCGATGCGCGGCGTGGGCCTCAATCTGAACCTCGCGCCGGTGCTCGACGTCGCGCCCTCGGGCCACATGGAACGCAACGGCCGCAGCTACAGCGGAGACCCCGACGTGGTGGTGAAGAAGTCGATGGCCTACTCGCGCGGGCTGCTCGAGGCGGGCGTGGTGCCGATCGGCAAACACTTCCCCGGCTACGGCGACACCGACGGCGACAGCGATCACGCCCTCGTCACCAGCGACTGGCCGAAGGAGCGCGTCTTCGCCGAGGCCGACGTCTTCGTGAAGGCCAAGGACGCGCTGGGCGGCGTGATGCTGGCGAACGTGGTGTACGCCGCGGTGGACGACAAGCCGGCGATCCTCAGCTCGAAGCTGGTGGCGCGCGCGCACGAGCATGAGTGGCTGGCGGTGACCGACGACATCTCCATCGCGCTGCTGGCCGACGCGGTGGGCGGCACGAGTGAAGACGTGCTGGTGCAGTCCTTCCGCGCGGGGAACGATCTGCTGCTCACCACCGCCCCGCCCGACTGGAACAAGGGCCTCGACTACCTCGGCATCCTCACGCGGCTCGCCGAGTCGGATCCGTCGGCGAAGAAGCAGCTCGACGAGAGCTGCCGTCGGGTGCTCCGCCTGAAGGACCGCATGGGTCTTCTCGACGCGCTCTGAATCAGCCGCTACACGGGGGGCATGCGTTGGCTTTTCGTGATGCTCCTCGCGCTGGCTGCATGCCGTACCTCGACCCAGGCCGCCCCGCCGCCCACCGCGAGCTGGGAAGTGCCGATCGTCCTCGAGCCCGGTCAGCCGCCGATGGTCGACGTCACCGTGGGTGGCAAGACCGCGCGCTTCATCATCGACACCACCGCCGCTGACACCGCGCTCGCCGCCTGGTTCGCGAAGTCGCTCGCGCCGGGCCCGCTGCCGCTGAGCCTCGGCCCCGACACCATGCGCACCGCGGCCTGGCCCACGCTGCCGTCCGACGGGGACCTCGAGGCCCGCGGCATCGGCGGCGTGCTCGCGCCGCACCGGCTGCTCGAGCGCGGCGCGGTGGCGCTCGACTTCCCGCGCCGGCGCATGGTCGGCCTCGCGGGGCAGCAGATGGTCTGGCTGCGCTGGCTCGATGAGCGCTCGCCGAAGTCGGTCCTCGAGTCGCTGGTGCGCGTCGGCCCGCGCGACGCCGGCCTGTTCGTGAAGAGCCGCGTCGGTGACGGGCGAGAGGTCATCACCCGCCTCGCCACCACCGCGCAGCAGAGCAGCTACGCCGCCGCGCTGTTCGACGAGGCGCTGCTCGCGGGTGCGCCAGTGCTGAAGGGCCTGCACGTGCGCCTCGGTGATTCCGACTTCCCCCTCGACGTGCTCATCACGCCCACCATCGATCGCGCCGAAGGGCAGCTCGGGCTCGACGCGCTCGCCACGCGCGTGCTGCTGATGCCGATGCTCGAAGGTCAGGCGCTGTGGGTGATGACTCCGCTCGAATGAAGACGCCGCCGCTCCACAAGCGGGTGAAGCGCTTCGTGCGCTACCTCTTCATCCGCGCGCTGCTGGTGCCGCTACAGCTCGTTCCGCTGCGCATGGCGTCGTGGCTCGGGGAGAAGCTGGGCGTGCTGGTCTTCACGCTGGTGGGAAGTCAGCGCAAGAAGGCGCTCGCGTCGCTCGCCATCGCCTACCCCGAGAAGACCGAGGCCGAACGGTTCGCCCTCGCGCGCGAGTGCCTGCGCCACCTCGGGCGCTCGGCGCTGGAGATGGTCTGCATCGAGCAATTCGACGCCCGCCGCCACGAGCTGGTCGAGTGGGAACCACAGGCCCGCGCCGCGATGGACTCCGCGCTCGCCCGCGGCAAGGGCGTGGTGTTCGTCACCGGACACGTGGGGAACTGGGAGCTGCTCGCCCGCTACGTCGCGCTCGAGAACTACCCCGCGGCCGTCATCGGCAAAGAGACGAGCGACCCGCGCACCACCAGGCTCGTCGAGCGGTTCCGCGCGTCGGGCAAGCTGCGCGTCATCTGGCGCGGGAGCCAGGGCGCCGCCAAGGAGATGCTCCGCGCGCTCAAGAGCAACTCCATCCTCGGCATCCTCATCGACCAGGACACGAAGGTGCAGTCGGTGTGGGTGCCGTTCTTCGGGAAGCTCGCGAAGACTCCGCGCGCGGCGGCGGACCTCGCCCTGCGCACCGGCGCCGTGCCGATGCTCGGGTTCTGCACGCGCGTCGGACCGCTGAAGTACCGCATCACCATGCAGGAAGTGCCGCTGCCCACCAGCGAAGGCGAGGCGGCGGTGGTCGCGCTCACCACCGCGCTGACCGAGGGCATCGAGCAGCAGATTCGGGCCCACCCGGAGCAGTGGGTGTGGATCCATCAGCGATGGAAGTCGCCGCCGGAGGTGGTCTCGTGAAGCGGTTGGTGTGGGTGGTATTGCTGGCGGGGTGCGCGGAGAAGGCGGCGCCTCCGGTGCGAGTGGCCGCGGCGTCGGATCTCACCGAGGTGTTCGCCGAGCTGGGCCGGCGCTTCGAGGCCGAGACGAAGACGAAGGTGGTGTTCTCGTTCGGCTCGTCGGGGCTGCTGGCGAAGCAGATCGCGGAAGGGGCTCCGTTCGATGTGTTCGCCGCGGCGAATGCGCGGTTCGTCGAGGACACCGTGAAGGCCGGCGCGTGTGATGGCACGACCACGCAGAAGTACGCCCGCGGGCGGCTGGCGCTGTGGGGGAAAGGAGCGATCGGGCCGATCACGTCGATCGCGGATGAGGCGAACCGGCGCATCGCGATCGCCAACCCGGAGCATGCGCCCTATGGGCGCGCCGCGAAGGAAGCGCTCGAGCACGCCGGGCTGTGGGACGCGGTGGCGTCGCGCATCGTGTACGCGGAGAACGTGCGGCAGGCGCTGCAGTACGCCGAGACCGGGAACGCCGAGGTGGCGATGGTGGCGTGGTCGAACGTCGTGCACCGCGATGGCGGGACGATGGTGCTGGTCGACGAGGCGCTGCACACGCCGATCGAGCAGTCGATGGTGCGGTGCTCGAAGTCGGAGGTTGCGAAGAAGTTCGTCGAGTTTCTGGGGAAGCCGGAGTCGCGGGCGTTTCTGTTGAGGTCGGGCTTCTCGGAGTGAGGCCATCACTTCACAGGTTCGAACACCCAGCGCTTCGTCTTCTCGTCACGCTTGTTCAAGAAGAGCTGAATCATCTGGCCGAGCACGAGCAACGCCGCCTCGGTGCCCTTCGCCCGCAGCACGGCGCCCTCTTCCGCGGGCTCGAGCCACGCCCCGGCGAAGAAGGGCGCGAGGTCGAACAGGTAGAGCTTCACGTCGAGCGGAGGCGTGTCGAAGCGGACGTGCACCTTGTTGTGCGTGAGCCCCATCACGGTGCCGGTGAAGCGCGTCCGCGCGGCGCGCGGCTTGAGCAACTCGGGCGCGAAGAGGCGGTTCATCACCACCTCGTTCGACAGGTCCTGCACCTTGCGCTGCGTGCCACGCGAGCGATTGGCGACCTGCACGACCTCGGCGCGCAGCAGCTCATCCTGCTCCGCGGTGGGGTGCACGCCGGTGAGCAGCTCGACCGCTTCCTTGTGCAGAAAGACGCCGACCATCTCGCGCATCGGCGCCGAGAAGCGCGCGTAGGGCTCGGCCCCGACGCCGGTGTGTGGTCCCGGCTCGGTCGAATATTCCGAGCGCAGGTTCACCATCACCGCCTGCCGGGTGAGCGCCGCGACGAGGCGATCTTCCCGCGTTCCGGGCGCGGCCTTCGGCAGGTGCTCGAGGTACTTCGAGAGCGGCGTCGTCTCGCGGTTCCACACCCACGGCTGCTCGGGCAACGAGTGCCGCTTCGCCACGAAGCCGGTCAGCTTCGCCAACGACTCCAGTCGCTCGGGGTCAGGCCCGCCCTGCACACGGTAGATCGGCTGCACCGCGGGGTTGCCTGACTCGCGTAGCAGCCGGCCGCCCTCCGCGTTGCACATCAGCGAGATCTGCTCGTTCCACAGCTCGACCTCGTCGCGCACCGCCTCCATCACCGCGAACGACAGCCCTTCGCCGTCGAGCACCACCGACACCTCTTCACGCCGGTAGCGCACCAGGCCGCGGCGCGCGGCGAGCTCGATGCGCTTGCGACCGACCTCGCGCAACAACACCAGGCTCGCCTCGAACTCCGCGCCGCGCAGCGCGCTCTCGGCCGGCGCGTCGAGCAACCGCTGCACCTCGTTGAACGACAGCTTCGCCCGGCTGCGAACACGCGCGCGCACCAGCCGCGTCTGCGTCAGCTCTCCGTGCGCGTCGAGGTGATGGAAGAAGATCAGCGCGCGGCGCGGGCCGTCGGGGTTGAGCGAGATCAGCCCTTCCGACAGCGGCCGCGGCAGCATCGGCACCGAGAACCCGGGGAAGTAGTAGCTCGCGCCCCGCTTCATGGCCTCGGCGAACAGGGCCGAACCGGGCCGCACGTAGAACGCGGCGTCGGCGATGGCGTACGCGACGACGAAGCCTTCCCCTTCACGATCGACGAAGACTGCCTGGTCGAGATCCTTCGAGTGCGCGTTGTCGATGGTGACGAAGGGCACCGCGGTGTGATCCGCCAGCGCGGGGTCATCGATCTGCGGTGACGCGAGCCACGCCGCCGTCTCCGCCATCACCTCCGGGGGAAAGTCGACGTGGAGCTGCAGGGCCGTCGTGATGTCCTGCAGCTCTTCCCGCGCCGTCTTCTTCGTCATCGCTGTTCCATCTCGGCGACGATGCGGTTGCCCTCTTCGAGCAACTTCGCCACCTCGGCGTGCGCGCGCTGGGTCAGCTCTTCACGCGCGCTCGGCTCGAGGCCCTTCGTCTCGATCGGCTTGCCGATCATCAACACCGACGGCCGCGGCCGAATGCGCACCGAGCCCTTTTCGAGGATGCGGTGCGTGCCGGCGATGGCGGTGGGGATCAGCGGTACCTGCGCGTCGATGGCCATGATGGCCGCGCCCTTCTTGAACGGCCGCAGCACACCGTCGTCGCTGCGCGTGCCTTCCGCGAAGAACACCACGCTCACCCGGTTGCGCACGGCCTCGGCGGCGCTGCTGAGCTTCGCCTTGTCCGACTCGCCACCCGTGCGCTCGACGAAGATGTTGCCGGCGCGGCGGAGCGCCGGCCCGAGCAACGGCACCTTGAGCAGCTCCTTCTTCGCCACGTACCGCATGTGCCGGCGGATGTGACGGAACAGCACCAGCGCGTCGAAGTTCGACTGGTGGTTCGCGCAGAGCACGAAGTTGCCTTCCGGCAGGTTCTCGAGCCCGTGGCACTCGGTGCGCACGCCCGACGCCCGGAGGATCGAGTCGGCCCACACGTAGATGGCGGTGTCGGGGGCGCGCTCGTCGACGAAGCTCAGCGCCGAGACCACGGGCGACAACACCCCGGTGATGCCCACGGCGGCCGCGCCGGAGATGGCGGTGCGGATCAGCTCACTTGGTTTGGGAAGCACGCGAAGACGCTAGCGCATCACCACGTCACTGCGTCACGGCGAAGCGGTAGCGTACCTCGGCGTCGCCCTTCGAGAAGCCGGAGATCACCGTCGGCTCCGAGGGCGCCTCGAGCACCTTCAGCCCGCCGACCGCGAAGCCGATGATCGAGTACTCGAAGTACACGTGCCGCGGCTCGACGCCCCGGATCACCAGATCGACGTGGGCCGGCAGCAGCTCGGTGCGCAGCTCGCCGCCGTCGAAGTAACCCTTGTAGATGGTGGGGCTGAACTGCAGGAACCGGCGGCCTTCCTTCGGCGCGAACAACCCGCGGAGCTGGTGCGCCAGCGCCCACTGCGCCGACGTCTCTCCGAAGCGCCAGTAGGCCCTGGTGTCGCCGCCGTAGAACTCGACCACCAGCGCGTCGTGCACCGCGAGGAACTGCTCCACCGGCACGCGCGAGATGGGCATCACCGGCGCCGCGAGAAACGGCACCTTCTGGGTCGCCACGAAGGCCTGCCAGCGCGCGGCGCCGAACTCCTTCTCCATCGCTTCGCTGCGGGCGAGCCACGCGTTGCCTTTGACGTGCATGGCCGACTTCTACCCGCTCACACGAAGTCGCGGGCGGGGAACAAAAGGACCTCCGAGATCTCCCTGACACCCATCAGCAGCATCAGCACCCGGTCGAGGCCGACGGCGATGCCCCCCGAGGGTGGCATGCGCGGCAGCGCGGCGAGGAAGGCCTCGTCGAGCGGGAACACCGGCCGCCCCAGCGAGCGCCGCAGGTCCTGCTCTTCGATCAACCGCTTGCGCTGCTCGGCCTCGTCGATCAGCTCCGAGAAGCCGTTCGCGAGCTCGACCCCGTCGGCGTACAGCTCCACCCGCTCGGCCACGCGCGCGTCGCCGGGCTTGAGCCGCGAGAGCGACGCCATCGACGCCGGGTACTCGATGAGGAAGGTCGGCCGGCCGAAGCCCAGCTTGCGCTCCACCCGCTCGAGGAAGAGGTGGAAGAAGACGTCGTCGAAGCTGGTCGAGCTGCCGACGTGTACGCCGATCTCCAGCGCCGCCTCGCGCAGCGAAGCCCCGTCGGCGTGCGCGAAGAGATCGATGCCGGTGTGCCGCAGCACCGCGTCGCGCACCGTCAACCGCTCGAAGGGCAGCTGCGTGAAGAGCCCGCGCTCCGGGGCGATCGCCCGCTCCACCGCGGCGAGCGCGCCCTCGAGATCGTTCATGATCGCGTGGTAGTCGGCGTGCGGCCGGTAGAACTCCAGCATCGTGAACTCGGGGTTGTGCGTGCCCGAGACCTCGCCGTTCCGGTACGTCTTGCAGATCTGGAACAGCGGCGGACTCCCGTCGGCCAGCAGCCGCTTCATCGCGTACTCGGGGCTGGTGTGGAGCCACAGCGACTTGCGCGCGCCCACCCCGGTCTGCGGAATGAACGGCGCCTCGAAGGGGTCGATGTGCGGCTCGAGGCCGGGCGTGCCCACCAGCGTCGGCGTCTCGACCTCGAGGTACTGCTCACCCGCGAAGAACGAGCGCAGCGCCTGGTACATCTGCATGCGCGCGCGCGCGGCGCGCCACTGCGTCGGGGTCGGCATTCAGGGGGTCCGCTTCCGGAACATCGCCCAGGCCTTCATGGTCATCACCACGTCGCCGTGCTGGTTGAAGACCTCCGACAGCCCGAAGATCGAGCCCATCTCCGGCCGGCTGCGCGACGGCTTCTGCTCGAGCACCGTCATCTTGAGCTTCAGGGTGTCGCCCACGAAGACCGGCTTCTTCCAGCGCAGCTCCTCGACGCCCGGGCTGCCCAGGCTGGCGGAGTCGAGCAGGTACGCGTCGCACATCATCCGCATGCACATCGAGGCCGTGTGCCAGCCGCTCGCGCACAGCGCGCCGAACAGCGAGTCCTTCGCCTTCTCGGCGTCGAGGTGGAAGTACTGCGGGTCGAACTGCTTCGCGAACTCGACCACGGCGTCGGCGTTCACCGTCGGGCCGTTCGCCTCGATCACGAAGCCGGGCGTGAAGTCTTCGAAGTACCAGCGGGGCATGGCGCGCTCTTCCCACAGCCCTGCGCCGGGAAATAGTCGAACCTGTCTGAGCGGTTAAGGTGACAGGAATGCGTTCGCAGCTCTCATTGGTCGCCGGGCTCCTGTTGCTCACCGCCTGCCCGAAGAGCGCGCCGCCACCCGACGTGAGCGCGGGCCCGGTCGACGCGGGCACGACAGAGGCCGAGCTGATCGCCCCGAAGCTCGACGCCCTCGAGGCCGAGGTGGCATCCGTGGTGCGCGACGTCGACGAGGCGCTCTGGCAGCACTGGACCGCCGGCGCCCCGCTCGATCTGGCCGCCACCACGCGCGGCCACGACGCGCTGTTCTCCAAAGACGCGCTCACCCTGCTGCGCCGCGCCCGCGAGCTGCGCCCCGCCGACGCCGAGCGCATCGACAACCTCACCCGCTGGCTGGCGGGCGAGCTGCTGGCCCGGGGCGTCGCCGCCGAGTCCGAGGCGCTCGCCAACCTCGAGGCCAGCGCCACCTTCACGCTCGACGGCAAGGAGCTGTCCTTCCGCGAGCTCAGCAAGCTCCTGGTGAGCGAGAAGAGCGCCGTGAAGCGCCGCGCGCTGTGGAACGCCTCGCACGCCGCGGCGCTCCGGCTCGACGCGGCCATCGCTCGCCGCAACCAGAAGATGGACGAGGTGCTCGCCGGCCTCGACTTCCCGTCGTCCCTCGAGTTCGCCGCCACCACCCGGCAGCTCGACCTCGACGCCCTGGCGCAGGAAGCCGATCAGGCGCTCAGCAGCACCGACGCGACGTGGAAGACCACGCTCCAGGCGCTGTCCGACGCCGACGTGAAGCTGCCGCTCAGCGCGCTCACCCGCGGAGATCTCCCCCGCCTGCTGAAGGTGCCCGCCGCCCTCGACGCCGAGTTCCCGAAGGCGAAGCTGGCGCCGCGCGTGGTGCAGACCCTCGGCACGCTGGGCGTGTACGGCAAGCCCGGCCTCACCCTCGACCTCGCCGAGGCCGCGAAGAAGAACCCGCTCCCGCTCACCGTGGCGCCGGTGCCCACCGACGTGCGCGTCAGCGTGCGGCCGCTGGGGGGCCTGCGCGATCAGCAGGTGGTGCTCGGCGAGCTGGGCGCCGCGCTCGAGCTGCACCGCGCGCGCGCCCGGCCCTTCGCCCTCGCGCGGCTGCAGAACCCCGCCGTCGCCCTGCGCGCCAGCGAGCTGTTCTCGAGCCTGCTCACCGACGGTGCGTGGCTCACTGCCAACGAGGTCGGCCAGCGCGACGCGGTCATCGCCGCCGCGCAGGCCCAGCGGCTCTTCGCGCTGCGGCGCGCGGCCGGCATCGTGCTCGCCACCCTCGAGACGCGCGCGCTGAGCGACGAGGCCGAGGCGCGCAGCAAGTACGTTCAGGTGATGGCGCGGGCGATGGGCCTCACGCTCGCCCCCGAAGAGGGCGCGCGCTGGCGACTCGAGACCGACGACTTCTTGAGATCGGCCACCCAGCTCCAGGCGATGCTGCGCGCCGAGCAGTGGCGGGTACGGCTGGGTGAGGAGTGGTGGATGAAGCCACTCCCCTCCTCACCCTGAAGCGACTTCAGAGCTGCTTCATCAGGTCGGCCTTCTTGCCAGCGAACTCGTCTTCGCTGATCAGGCCGGCGTTCTTCAGCTCCGCCAGTTCCTTGAGACGGTCCATCACCGAGCGCTGACCACCGCCGGTGTTCGCCGCCGCGGCCTGGGCCTGCGCCTGCTGGTTCTGCTGCTGGTGGGCCTGCTGCTGGTTCTGGTTCATGAACATCTGGGCCATGCCGAAGCCCATGCCCATGCCCATGCCGCCCATCGCGTTGCCGGCGCCCGAGCCCTCACCGCCGCCCTTGGCCATGCCTTCCGCCGCGCCGAGCATCGCCTGCCCCTGCGCGTACTGCTGGAAGCCGCCGGCGAGGCGCGAGTAGGCCACGTCCTTCGAGAGCTTCTTCAGCGTCGCCTCGTCCTCCGGCTTGATGCTGACGGTGAAGTTGCCGAAGCGCACGATGCTCACGCCGTACGTCGCGGTGTGCGTGCCCAGGCCGGCGATGACCTCGGTCTCGATCTCTTCGGTGTACGCGCCCGACGTCACGTCGAGCAGCGGCCACTTCTTCTTCACGATCAGCTCGGCGATGCGATCGCGCGTCACCTTGAGCACCTGGCTCTTGAACCAGCCGGTGAACTCCTCGTTGTCGGCCTTGCGCAGACCGACCATGCCCACCAGCAGCTGCTCGGGGTTGGTCACCTGCATCGAGAAGTCGCCGTAGACCATGGTGCCGATGCCGAGGCCGGTCTCCGGGTCGCGCACGTCGCCGATCGGCCCGCCGAACTTGATCTGCGGGAACTCGCGCGTGGTGACGAAATACACCTCGGCCACGAAGAGGTTGCCGCCGGTGACCTTCTCGAGCAGCGCCGAGAGGAAGGGGATGTTGTTGGTGTCGAGGTTGTGGCGGCCGGGCCCGAGCTTGCCGGCGACGACGCCGTCCTTCACGAAGAGCGCGACCTCATCGGCCTGCACCGTGAGCTGCGTCATGATCCGGATGTTGCGTTCCGGATACTTGTAGATGATGTGGTTCTTGGCCTCGTCGGCGCGGGCGATGAAGTTGCGCTGCGCCTCGGACTTCAGCGAGTCGAAGATTCCCATTGTTCTCGGTTCTCCCAGTTTGCGGCGGGTGAATGCACCACGGGGCTGCCAAACGATCGACGCGGCGCACGATTGCAGAACGCAACCCATTGATCCATGTCCTGATTCCCGGGGGCGCCACGTGGCCGACGAGCTTCACAAGCACGGTCGTTTTTTCGATGGGTGGTCGAGGTTCTATCGAGCCGGCCCCTTCGGGTGGGAACTGCGCCGCGTGCAGCGGCTGGTGATCGATCGCCTGCACCTCGCGCCGGGAGATCGGGTGCTCGATCTCGGCTGCGGGCCCGGCGACGGCTGCGCGCGCATCAGCCACGCCGGCGCAGTGGCCTTCGGCCTCGACTACTCGGCGGGCATGATCGGTCGCGCGCGCCACGAGCCGGCGGTGCGGGGCCGGCTGCTGCGCGGTGACGCCGGCCGACTGCCCTTCGCCGACGCGAGCTTCGACAAGATCGTCTGCACCAACTCGTTTCACCACTACCCGCGCCACCTCGCCGCGCTGCGCGAGATGCGCCGGGTGCTCAAGCCGGGCGGGCTGCTGGGTCTGGTCGACCCGCGCAAGGATCACCTCTTCGGCTGGCTGGCGATCGATCTCGTCGAGAACGCGGTGTTCGGCCTCGACGACGTGCGCATCTTCTCGGTGCCGCACTGGTACCGGCTGCTGAGCGAGGCGGGCTTCGCGGAGGCGCGCGTCGACGTCGGCTCCCGCTGGAACCCCGTCGAGCGCGCGCTGGCGTTCATTCAGGCGACCGCTTAGCCCCACCGCGACATCAGCCGCTCGCGATCGAACAGCCGCCGCGCCGCGAGCAGGATCGCCACGTCGAGCAGCAGCACGAAGCCGCCGAGCAGCGCGTAGTACGCCGAGCCCGCCTTCAACGCGCCGCCGAACTGGCCCGCCGCGAGCCCCACCAGCGGCAACACGAAGAGCCCCGACAGTTGTTGCGCGAGCCGGCTGTCACCCACCCGCGCGCTGATCAGCACCGCCACTCCGTTGCCGAAGAAGGCGAACAGCGGCGCGATGACCAGCACCCCGAAGGTCCACATGGTGTTGGGCAGCACCAGCTCCTGCGTCATCTGCCAGGCCACCGCATCGACGCCGATGCACAGGAAGACGAAGGCCAGCAGGCACACCGCCACCGAGGGGATCAGCGACGCGAGGCTCTTGCCGATCACCAGCTCGAGCGGCGTCACCGGAGAGCTCAACAGCGGCTCCAGCGTGCGCTTCTCTTTCTCACCCGCCACCGCGTGCGACGAGATGAGGATCGGTACGAACACCGGCATCACCAGGTACAGCACGAACCAGTCGGCCAGCACCTTGTCGACCAGGAAACGGGCCGCGTTCTCGGCGTTGACGGTCAGGTCGTAATAGAGCGCCACCGCGCGCAGGTTGGGATCGCTCGGGTTGCGCACGTAGGTCCGCACGATGCCCAGCGGCACCAGCACGATGACCGCCGGCAGCGCGAGCATCGACCACAACATGCCGGTGTTCTTGCGCAGCTCGAGCAGGTCCTTCCACAACACGGCCTTTACCCGCGCGAACGAGAACTGGCTCATGACGCGTCCTCCTCGCGCACCAGCTCCAGGTACGCCTCTTCGAGCGGCCGCGCTGCGCGCATCACCGAGTGCACGCGCGCCCCGGCCTTGACCAGCGCCGCCACCACGTCGGGCGCCTGCGCCTCGTCAGACAACATCACCTTCAGCTTCGGGCCCTCGTGCTGCGCGCTCGGCGTGAAGGGCAACGTCGCCAGCACCGGCACCCACGCCGCGCCTTCGCCTTCCACCACCACCTCCAGCGCCAGCCCTTCGCGTCGCAGCTCGCGCAGCGGGGCCACGGTGCGCAGGTGCGACTTCACCACCGCCACCCGAGTGCACAGCCGCTCGACCTCCGCGAGGTTGTGGCTGCACAACACCAGCGTGCGCCCTTCCGCCGAGAGCTCGGCCACCGCGTCCCGCACCGTGCGCGCCGACTGCGGGTCGAGGCCCGAGGTGGGCTCGTCGAGAAAGATGACCTCCGGCTCGTGAAGCAGCGTGCGCACGATCGCCAGCTTCTGCCGCATGCCCTTGCTGAAGCCGCCGACCGGCTCGTCTTCGCGGCCCTTGAGCCCGAAGCGCTCGAGGTAGCCGCTCGCCCGCTTCCACGCCGCGGTCTCGTCGACCTCGTGGAGCCGCATGAAGAAGGTGAGGTTCTCGCGCGCGGTGAGCCGATCGTAGAGCCCCGGCTGCTCCGTCAGCAGGCCCACCTTCTTGCGCAGCGCGGTGCCGTCGGCGTGCGGCCCGAGCTCGACCCCACACACCGTGCCGCGCCCGCTGGTGGGCATCAACAGCCCCGTCAGCATGCGCACCGTGGTGGTCTTGCCCGCGCCGTTGGGCCCGAGCAACCCGAACACCTCTCCCGGCTTCACCTCGAAGGTGAGCCCAGTCACCGCTACCCGCGCGCCGAACCGCTTCTCGAGCCCCTCGACGACGATGCTCATCGGGTGCCACTCCGGCGCAGGCGCGAGGGGTTCGACTGACAGACTGACAACCCGCTTCCTCGGAAAGGTCGCATCACGACCCCCGACGAAGCAGGCGTCGTGCCGACTACTCGATGACCACCAGCACGAACTTGTTGTTGAGGTCCTTGTCGACGAGCGTGACGTTCTTGTCGCCCACCGCCTGCTTGAGGATGGGGAGGCGGTTGTGCTCGACGAGGCTCCACTCGCGGCCCGGCTGATCGGCGTAGTTCTTCATGCCGACCTGCGGGTTGTCTTTGATCTGCTTGACGGTGTTCCGCGAATAGAAGGTCTCGCCGCGCCAGTTCATGAGGAACGCGGCGATCGGCTCATCGGGGCGGCGCTGCGTGTAGTAGCGCCAGAACTGATCTCGCTGGGTCCAGTGGTGCGACAGGTCGACCCAGTGCGACCAGTTGAACCACAGCGCGAAGCACAGCACCGAGGCGAGCCCGGCGGTGAACATCATCGCCCGCGAGCGGAGCATCGCGAACAGGCCGATCACCAGCCCCGCCAGCGCCATGCCCATGCCCATCAGCTGCTTGATGTTGTTCGACCCCAGCACCGGCCGCTCGGTGAGGAACGCGGGGTACGGGCGGTCGTAGTTGTAGACGAACAGGTCGGTGAAGTTCTTGGGCGTCGCCGCGAGGTCCTTGCCGACCAGAATGAAGAGCGGCACGCCGAACAGCAGCACCATGCCGTGCGCGTCGATGCCTTCTTCCCACAGCTTGTCGAGGAAGATGCCCATCAGGATCGCCATCGGGGGCAGCATCGGGAACACGTAGTGGTGGAACTTGGTGGCCGAGCTGCCGATGAGCGCCCACGACACCGCGAACCACAGCACCGCGATCAACCCCACGCCGTCAGCGGTGAGCGGCCCGCGGATCTTCAGGCGCGCCGCGGTGGCGATCGCGCCGGGAATGATCACCACCCAGGGGAACATCGCGTAGCCACCCTGGAGGATGAAGTACGTGAAGTCGCCGCCCGGCGTCGTGGTGTGCACGCCGCTGCCGAGGCGCGCGAAGTGGTCGTGGATGATGAAGCGGAACCAGAAGATCTTCGACTCGTCGTCCACCCGCCAGAAGGTGAACATCTCGTAGTACCAGGGCAGACACACCGCGAGGAACAGCAGGATGCCGGTGCCCAGCCGCATGTCGTACGCCATCGCGATGACCGGCGGCGGCTTCACCTGCGTCGCGGCCTTGTTCTGACCGAGCAGAATCGTGGTCACCGTCCAGAACGCCAGCGAGCCCCACATGATGCCCAGCCACGCCGGCGCGGAGATCTTCGACACGTTGTCGATGACCGGCACCGCCATGAAGGTGGTGTTCCACTTCGCGCCCAGCGAGTACGCGAGCCCGCCCGCCACCGCCGCCGCCCCCAGCCCTGCGCCGCCCGGCACCGCGAGGTACTTCGCCGCCCAGGTGAAGTGCGCGGCGATCGACTTCCACGTCATCTCGCGGAACATCACGTAGAGGATGAAGACGACCATCGGCACGCCGAAGCCCAGCAGGCCCTTCGCCAGCGTGGCGATCGCGAAGAAGACGTAGCTGCCGTACCACCACTCACTGCGGTACTTCGACTGCTTGTCGAACAGGCCGACCATCGCGCACGCGATGCCTGAGATCGTCGCGCTGACGATCGGCGTGTCGGTCACCGCCTGCCGCGAGAGCAGGAAGTAGAGCGGCATCGTCACCAGCACCACCGCCGTCGCCATCGCCGCCCGCGCGCTGACCGCGATGGTCATCGCGTAGGCCAGCAGACCGATCGCCAGGATCGAGAAGCCCGCGAACGGGAGCCGGAAGCCCCACTCGGTGAACTCCGGCATGGCGTCAGGGCCGGCCGCCGCGGTCGAGAAGCGCCACGGCAACGTCACCGCCTTCGACCAGAAGAACAGCACCAGGAAGAAGGCGCCGAAGGTCATCGCCAGCGCGCCCCAGAACTCCTTGGTCGCCGACGCGCCCTTCACCTTGCCGCCGTACAGCGCGAAACCCAACCCCGCGAGCACCGCGCCCAGCACCAGCGCCAGCATCGGCCCCGCATCGGCGGCCTGCAGTCCCAACGCCTGCATCCACATGGTGAATGCGGGCTTGCTGAAGAACCACGCGTTCTCCCAGTACGGGTGCACGTAGTCGTTGCGCTGCACCATCTCGCGCGCGACCTCGCCGTAGTGCGTCTCCCAGGGGTCCCACAGGCCGACCGCGCCGAGGTACGGCAGCAACACCGCCGAGGCGAGCAGCACCGAGGCCAACGCCGCGCGGAACTCCGCGGGCCACGCACGCACCTTCGACAACATCGGGGCGTTGATCAGCTCCTTGCCGAAGATGGCTTCGGTCAACGTCGCCGGTTCATTCGGCGCGGCCTGGGTGGACACGGGGGACCTCCGTACAGAAATTAGGGGCACTGCGAGGGGGCGGTACGTCGCACGGTTGCCCGCGGCAGGCAACGAAGACGCGAGCGTCAGGGGTCCTGGCTGCCGAACCAGATCAACAGGTCCTTGAGCGCCGTCACCGTCACCGGCTTGGGGAGATACGCATCCATCCCCGCCGAGAGGCAGCGCAGGTCGTCGCCCTTCATCGCGTTGGCCGTCAGCGCGACGATCGGCAGGTGCCGCTTGAGGGTCGCCGCCTTCTCTCGCTCGCGGATCAGCCGGGTGGCCTCGAGCCCGTCGAGCTCGGGCATGTGCACGTCCATCAGCACCAGGTCGATGTCGCCCTTCTGACATTCCTCGACGCACTCGGCGCCGTTGCTCACCACACGTACCCGGTGCCCCAGCTTGCCCAGCAGCGCCGCCGTCATCGCGGCGTTGACCGGGTCGTCTTCCGCCAGCAGCACCCGCAACGAGCGCGGCGCCGGCGTCACGCGCGACGTCATCGGAGGCGCGTGGGAGATCACCACCGTCGGCAGCGGCACCTCGAGCTCGAACTCCGCCCCCTGGCCCAGCGCGCTGCGCACCTCGACGTCGCCGCCCATCAGCTGCGCGATGCGCCGGGTGATCGCCAGGCCGAGGCCGGTGCCGCCGAAGCGCCGCTGCACGCCGACGTCGGCCTGCTCGAAGGCCTCGAAGATGCGCACCTGGTGCTCGGGGGCGATGCCGGGCCCGCTGTCCTTCACCGCGATGCGCACCCGCTCGCCCGCCCGCGTCACCGTCACCCGCACCGAGCCGGTCTCGGTGAACTTGAGCGCGTTGCCCACCAGGTTGTTGATGATCTGCCGCACGCGCGTCGCGTCGCCGCGCACCGGCCCGCGCGCACCGTGCGCCACGTCGACCACCAGCTCGAGCCCCTTGCGCTGCGCCACCGCGAGGAAGGACCTCGCCGTCTCGCTCACCACCTGCTCGAGATCGAACACCCGCGGCTCGAGCTCGAGGCGGTTGGCTTCGATCTTCGAGAGGTCGAGCACGTCGTTGACGATCGCGAGCAGCGACTCGCCGGCACCCTGCAGCACGTCGACGTACTCGCGGAACTCCTCGGGCAGCGCGTGCTGCTTGAGCAGCTGCGTGACGCCGAGGATGCCGTTGAGCGGCGTGCGGATCTCGTGGCTCACGTTGGCGAGGAACTGCGTCTTCAACCGGCTGCGCTCGAGCGCCTCTTCACGCGCGGCGACCAGCTCGGCCTCGCTGCGGCGCGCCTCGGTGATGTCGCGCACCACGAACAGGAAGTCGCCGCCGGGCATCGGCACCACCCGGGCTTCGAAGTACCGCAGCTCGCCCTGCGCCTCGAGCTCGTAGGTGAAGTGCTGCGGCGTGCCCGTCTCACGCCCCCGCCCCATCGCCTCGCGGGCCGCGCGCGCCACCGCCTCGGGCATCACGTCTTCGAAGGTGTGGCCGAGGAAGAGCTCGGGCTGCACGAAGAGCCGGCTGGGGTCGCCCGCGCGGTAGCCGAGGAAGTTGCCCAGCGCGCCGACGTGAAAGAGCAGGTCCGGCGACGCCGAGAGCAACGCGTCGGCCCGGGCCTCGTGCCGCGCCATCTCTTCGATGCGCACCCGGCTGGCCTCGTCGAGGGCCTCCGCCTCGGGCACCACGATCGCCAGGCCCAGCACGCTGCGCACCTCGCCGTCGACCACCCGCGGTCGCGCCACCACGCGCAACCAGCACCAGGTGCCCGACTGCTGGAGGCAACGCACCACGTAGCGCACCGTCTCGCCGCGGCGCAGCGCAGCCTCGAGCTCGGAGAAGGCGGTCGAGACGCTGTCCGCGTCGAGGGCCCGCATCCACCCATGGCCGAGCGCCTGCTCGTACGTCTGACCCGTCAGCTCGCACCAGTAGCGGCTGATGTTGAGGACCGCGACGGACAGATCCGCCTCGAAGGCGACGGCCGGAAGTCCATCGACGAGCTCTCCGAAGCTGGAGGGGTCCCCCACATCGAGACCACTACCACCCTTTGGGAGCGGACCGCGCATCACCGTCCTCGGAATTGAAGCGTGGTGCCTCGCGGGGCCCCCCACACCGACTCGAGGAACCTCGTCGCCGCCTCGTCGTGTTTGTGCGACTGCGCCACCGTCGGCTCCTGACCGGGCCCGGGAGGCATGCGCCGCACCGCCGTCGCCACCCACAACCCCGCGAAGTGCATCGCCATCACCATCACCACCACCGCCCACGACCTCACCTTCGCTGCGCCGGCCACCCACACCGTCACCGCGCAGAGCGCCCCCACCAGCACCGCCCCGGAGGCCGGGTTCGCCACGAAGGCCGCCAGCCACGACACCGGCCAGAAGCCGTCAGCCAGCAGCGGCAGCGCGAGGCCCCACACCGAGGTCGACACGTCGTCGGGCACGTAGTTCACGAAGCCCACCAGCCCGGTCGCCAGCACCGAGCTCGCCAGCAGCCCCGCCACCGCCGCCGCCGCCAGTGGCTTCTCGACGCGCAGCCGCTCGAAGGCCAACGCCGCCGGCAACACCAGGAAAGGCACCATACCCGTGAGGTGCCGAGGGCCGACCGTCCACCCCCACGAGTCGTACGAGAACGACGACGTGAAGTAGGCGTGCGCGCCGAGCAGCACGACGAAGAAAGCGAACAGCGGCCGGTCTTTCACGCGCACGGCCTTGAGGCCCAGCGCCGCGACGATGAGAAACGGAGAGAGCGCGAACAGCCCTCTCAGCGGAGAGAAGAACGACAACCACAGCGCCGAGAGGTCCGGCACCTTGATGCCCAGGAAGCCGCCCTGGTGCCAGTGCATGTAGCCCGCGTCGTTGAGGAACTTGTAGCCGCTCACCAGCGGGCCACCGAACGTCGCCTGGTGGTACCAGAGCAGCGCTCCGAGCAACGGCGCCGAGCCGAGCACCACCAGCCCCGCCGCCTGCGCCAGCGCGCCCCACTTCTTCCATCGCACCGCCACCGTGTAGGCCGCGACGCAGACCACGCCGAGCGCCGCAGTGTACTCGCACACCACCGCCGCGCCGGCCGCCACGCCCGCCAACGCATAGCCGCGCAGCCGCCACTCGCCGCGCTCGACCTTCCATGCGCCATAGAACGCCGAGAAGAGGAGCACCGCCGTGAGCTGGTGGCTCATGAACGCCTCGGCGTAGCTGAACGCCATGGTGCCCAGCGCATAGACCACGGTGAAGAGGTCGGCGGTGGGCGCCTCGACGTAGGCCGCGAGGAAGCGGCGCAACAAGACGAGCATCAGCAGCGAGGGGATGACGGTGATGAAGAGCCGGCTCCAGAAGACCTGCGCGAGCTCGGTGACCGGCCCCAGCAGCTTCAGCACCCAGTACACCGGCGCCCCGAGGAACGAGAGCAACGGCGCCTTCGACGGGTAGTAGTAGCGCGCGAGGCCCGTGCGCGGCGCGTCGGGGCCCACGCACGGCTTGAGCACCTCGACGCCGTTCTCCAGCACCACGATGGTGCACGAGAGATCGCCCACCATGCCCAGCTGCTGCAGCACGCCGTTGATGTTGAGTGCGTGGAAGTCGACGAGCGCGCGCGACTGGTAGAGCCGGCACAGCTCATTCGGAGACCGCAGCCCCGGGTGGTACGGAAAAGACAACAGGTAGAGCGCCGCGACGAGCGCGAAGCCGACTTTGGGTGAGAGCCAGCGCTCCATGGTTTCGGCGCGCGTGTAGCACTAACCTCCGCGGCCCGAAACGCGTCCATGACCCACGTCGAAGAAGAGCGTCTCCTCGCGTTCACGCTGGGGCAGTTGGATAGCGACTCGGCGCGCGAAGTCGAGGCGCACCTCGCGAGCTGCGCCGACTGCAAGCGCGCGCAGGAATCGTTGTCGTCGGGCGCGTTCTCGAAGACCGCGGTCGGCTCGAAAGACGGCCACCCCACGCGGGTGGAAGGCACGGGCAGCGAGGCGTCAGGAGCGGCGCTCCAGCGGGGCGCGACGCTCGGGCGCTACGTGCTGCTGGAGAAGCTCGGCGCCGGCGGCATGGGCGAGGTCTTCGCCGCGTACGATCCGCAGCTCGATCGCAAGGTGGCGCTCAAGCTCCTGCGCACCGGCGCGCTGTCGGCGGAAGAAGGGCGCGCGCGCCTGTTGCGTGAAGCCCAGGCGATGGCCCGGCTGCAGCACCCCAACGTCATCGCGGTGCACGACGTCGGCGTGCTCGGCGAGCGCGTCTTCATCGCCATGGAGTACGTGGAGGGCGAGACGCTCGCCGACTGGCTGCGGGGCCAGCGCGACTGGAAAGAGGTGATCCGCCTCTTCCTGCAGGCGGGCTCGGGCCTCGCCTCGGCGCACCGCGCGGGCCTGGTGCACCGCGACTTCAAGCCCGACAACGTGCTCATCGGCGTCGATCACCGGCCGCGCGTGCTCGACTTCGGGCTGGCGCGACAGTCGAACGCCACGCCCGCGCCACAGTCGCCCGAGAAGGCGCTCACCGAGGCGTTGTCCGACTCGTCGCTGGCGATCCCCCTCACCCGCGACGGCGCGGTGATGGGCACCCCGGGCTACATGCCGCCCGAGCAGATCTCCGGCCTCGCCACCGACGCGCGCTCGGATCAATTCAGCTTCTGCGTCGCGCTGTGGGAAGCGCTCTACGGCAAGCGGCCCTTCGCAGGCTCGACGCTCCGGCAGCTCGCGCAGGAGATCGAAGCGCGCCACTTCGGGCCGGTGCCCTCCGACAACAAGGTGCCGGAGTGGGTAGCAGTCGCGGTGAAGAAGGGGCTCTCGGCGAACCCGGCCGATCGCTGGCCCGACATGGACGCGCTGCTGCGGGAGCTGCGGCCCCGCGCGCGCACCCGCCCCCGGGTGACGTTGTTCGCGGTGGGCCTGGTGCTCTTCTCGATCTTCGGCATCGGCTACGGCGTGTGGACCCGGCAGCGCCTGCTGGTGTGCGGCGGCTCGGAGCAGCGCCTCGCGGGCACGTGGGACACCGCTCGCAAGGCGAAGCTCCGCGCGGGCTTCGCCGCCACCGGCCTCTCGTACGCCAACGAAGCGTGGCTCAACACCGAGCGCACGCTCGACGCCTGGGCCGCCGAGTGGGTGGTGACGGCGCGCGACGTCTGCGAGGCCTCGAAGCTGCGCCAGAGCGACTCGGCCGAGCTGACCGAGCTCAAGAACGGCTGCCTCGACGAGCGGCTGCAGCGGCTCGAGTCGCTGGTCGCGCTCTTCGATGCGCCCGATCACGACGTGGTGAACAGCGCACCGTCGGCCGCGCGCGATCTCGAGAGCGCGACGTCGTGCAGCACCAGCACCGGGCACCGCCGCAAGACGGTCGATGAGAAGGAGAAGGCCGCCGACGTGCTGCTGCACACCCGGCTCGCCGACGCGCGCGCGCTGTTCGCCGCGGGCAAGTACGCCGCCGGCGCCGAGAAGCTGAAGCAGGGCCTCGACCCGTCTGCTCCTGCCGGCAGCCAGGCCGAGGCGTACCTGTGGCTCGGCCGGCTGGAGATCAAACGCGGCGAGCCCCGCCTCGCCCACCAGGCCAACCTCACCGCGGCCGAGCAGGCGCTGAAGGCCGGTGAGTCGGCGCTCGCCGCCCGCGCGCTCTCTCGCCTCTACGCCAACGAGGGCTTCGACGAGGCTGGCGACGCCGACGCCGACGCGTGGAACCGCCTCGCCACCGCCGCCGCCGCGCGCGTGCCCGGCGACTGGGAAGTGGAGGTCGAGCTCAGCCAGAACGAGGGCTTCGTCGAGCTGCGCCGCAAGCGCTACAAGGCCGCGCTCGCCGACTTCGAGCGGGTGCTGGTGCTGCAGCAGGAACACCTCGGCGCCGAGCACCCGGAAGTGGCGTCGACGCTCAACAACCTCGGCGTGGTGCTCAGCCGGCTCGAGCGGCTCGACGAGGCGGTGCGGCGGTACGAAGAGAGCCTGCAGCTCCACGAGAAGCTCGAGGGGCCCGAGCACCCCAACGTGGCCGCCGCCTCGCAGAACCTCGCGGTGGCGCTCAAGCGGCAGGGCAAGTCGCGCCTCGCACGCGCCGCTTTCGAGCGGGCCGTCACCCTGCGGAGGAAGGCGCTGGGCTTCAACCACCCCGACACGCTGCGCAGCGCCCAGTCGCTGGTGAAGCTGCTGATCGCCATGGGCGAGCTCGAGGCCGCGGGCTCGCTGCTCGAGGAAGTGAAGGAGGCGAAGACGCTGGTGCACGGCGCCGACTCCGCGGAGCTGCTCTCGGTGCTCGAGCTCGAAGCCGACCTGTACCTCTCGGGGGAGTACTGGAAGGAAGCGCTCGACGCGGCCACCCGGCACCTCACGCTCGCGCGCGCGAAGGGCGCGGCCGGGGCGCGCGACGTGGCGCCGGCGCTGCTCGAGCAGCTTCAGGCGTGGGCGCAACTCGGGGCGTGGGCCGATGCGAGGAAGGCGGTCGCCGAGCTGCAGCGCCGCGTGGCCGCGGCGGATAGCTCGGTCGATGAAGGCCTCCTCGCCGAAGCGCTGGGCCGACTGGAGCTGGCGCAGGGCCACGCCGCCGTCGCGGTGCCGGAGCTGGAACGCGCGGTCGAACTCAGAGAGAAGGCTGGCCCGCTCGGGGCGTCGCGAACGCGGGCGCTGCTGGCGCGCGCGCTCATGGAGACTGGCAGGGCTGAGGAGGCGATCCCGCTCCTCGCGGAGGCGGAGACCCAGTACGCGCAGGCCGAGAGCACGCGGTGGCTGGTCGAGGCACAGGTGCTCAAGGCGCAGGCGACGTGGCTGGCGCGGGAGGAAGAGCGCCCGGCCGCCGTCGCGCTGCTGCGGGAGTTGATGTCGAAGGTGCCTGAGGGGCAGCAACCCGCGCTCGCCGAGTGGCTCGAAAAGCACTGAGTCTCCCTCTCCCTACGAAGTGGGGAGAGGGTCGGGGTGAGGGGCGGAACCAGGCTCAGCGCCGAAAACGGCCCCTCACCCGCCGCTGCGCGTCGACCTCTCCCCGCTCACGCAGGGAGAGGTTCAAAAAATCTCGTAACGCGCGCCGATCAACACCCGGTCGTTGCGCCCGAAGTAACCGAACGGACTCCACGGCGTGCCCTCGAAGAACTCCGCCGCCACGAACACCTTCAACCCCTCCACGCCCTGCCACGTCACGCGCGGGGCGAGCGAAAAACTGCGCTGCACCGGCTCGAAGGTTCCGCGGAAGCTCAGCTCGAGCTTCTTGTCCAACACCGACACACCGACGAAGCCGATGAGCAGATGAAAGAACCCGGTGTGCGGAGCGCCCTTCGCGGTCGCGGGCTCGATGAGCACCAACTGCTCGCGCGCCCCGATGTCGGGGATCGCCATGCCGAGGTAGCTCAGCGAGTACAGCACCGGCGAGTCGGACGCCTGGCTGTACGACGCGACCCACGTCACCGCCGCCTTGTCGAGGGGCGCGAAGTCGGCGTCGTAGAAGGTCTGCCGCGGGGTATACGTGAGATCCACATCCAACTGCCCCGGCCCGAGGAGCGCGGACGCCTCGAGCGAGAACAGGTGCTGCCGTCCATAGAACCCGCGGTACAGCGTCTCGCCGGCCTGAAATCGGTTGAGCACCGACACCGCGGCAGCCTGATCGACCGTCCTTCCAGCGGCCTGGCCCGCGAGCACCGTCGCCAACTCCGGGTCCATGCGCACGCGAGGGAGCTTCTCGTTCATCCACACCCAGCTCGCCCCGAGCTTCACGCGCCCCTCGCTGGCCACCTTCAGCGCGACGTCACCGGCGAACGGCACCGGTCGCTGCGTCTCGAGCACGCGGTCCTGCAGGTAGTCCTCGACCGACGGCGAGATGCGCGTGTTGTCGAGCGCGGTGCCGAAGGCGGGCTGCAGGAAGCCCTCGTCCTGACCGAACACGAAGTAGCGGTGCGGCTGGAAGAACGGCACGTACGCCGCGAGCCACGACAGCTTGCCGACCTCCCCCTGCGCGCGCACCGCGAACACCGGGAGCAGCGCGTCTTCGAGCTCACCCGCACTCTCACGCAGATCGCGCGGGTTGAGCGCGTCGGCCGGCGCGAGCGCCGCGTTGGCCCCGAGCGGAATGCGCTGGTTGCCGACGCGCAGGTCGACCTTCGACGTGTACAGGTCGATGAACGCGTCCCCGAGCATCGGCTCGAAGAAGCCCTTGGCGCGATCGAAGTCGCGCTGCATCGCCCCGCGCACCTGCGCCCGTCCTTCGAGCACCAGGCGCACGCGATCACTCAGCTTCACGTCGACGCCCAGCACCGCGCGCAGCCGGCCTTCCCACACGTTCTCGGCGAGCGCCGCGCCGCGCTGCGAATCGAAGCGGGTGTCGATCGCGGTGTACGCCGAGGTCCACCCGTACACGCGCACCGTCGGCCCCGTCGGCTCGGGCTTGAAGCTCTCGAACGCCGGCGCGACCGCGGTGATGAGGCCCGCATCCACCGGAGTGCTGTCGAACGACTCGAACGCCTCGATGGCCATGACGCCGCCGTCTTCGTCCTGCGCGAGCGCAGGCACGGACGTCAGCACGAGCGAGATCAGAAACGCCCGCACGGATCAGCCGCGCTCGAGCGCTCGATCGGTGAAGGCGTCGTCGCCGAGCGTGGACTCGTCGAGCTTGAGCACCGTCATCTGCGTCTTGCTGCTGGTCTGGAGGTTCTCCATCACCGACTCCGCCGCCAGCACCCGGTCCTTGAACTGCTTGAGCTTGACGGTGCGGTAGCGCTTGAACGGCTTGCCGTCCTTGTCGGCGTACTCGACCTTCATCGGCACCGAGGTCTGCTTGTCGATGAACATCTTCACCGTGCCGTAGGGGCTGGTCTCGTCGCCCTTGCCCTCGAGCACGTAGCAGTCGCGCCCCTCGACCTTGTCGTCGGCGAGCCGCTTCACGTCTTCGTCGCGCGCCCCGTTCGAGCCGATGTCGGCGTACGAGAAGTCGGTGTCCATGAAGGCCTTGCCGCGATCGCTGCGGGCCACCTTGCGCACGCGCTTGAGCTTGGGGAGGTACAGCGACACGTCGTCCCCCTGCCCCTGCTCGCCGGCGATGGTCAGCACCGCGACGCCCGACACACCCGCAGGCTGCGAGAAGCGGGCGAGCGCGTGGCTCTTGCCGTTGATGGTCTTGGAGGTCGAGGTGAGCACCTGCTCCTTGCTCTTGCCGTCGGCGCCGGTGGTGACCAGCTTCAGCTCGGCGGTCAGCCCCACCAGGTTGAGCGCCCCTCGCTCGCGCGACTTCTTCGAGATCTCCGCCGCCGTCTCGTCGGCCAGCGCAACCGTCGCGCACACCAGCGCGCTCATGAGCATCAACCGCATGGCTGCTCCTCCCTGATGGTGAATGCGCGAGTGCTACCTGAACTCCGGCAAGGTCGCGCGCAACTTCGTCTCGGCCTCTTTGAGCCGCTCGTCCGAGGGCGCCGCCGCCCGCGCCTGCCCGAGCCGCTCGAGCGCCCGACGGGGATGTCCCCGGGCCAATTCACAGCGGGCGTCGGCCTCGAGCGCCTGCGCGTCGTCGGGCGCGTAGGTCAACGCGGCCACGCTCGCCTCGCAGGCGCGCTCGATCTCCCCCGCCGAGAGGTACGCCCGCGCGAGCGCCACGCGATAGGGCACGATGGCCGGAGCGCCCCGCACCGCCGCCGCCAGCGCCTCGGCCGCCGCCGGCCCCTCCCCCTGCTCGAGCAGCGCGAGCCCCAGCCGGGCCAGCGCGTCGGGCGAGTTGGGGAAGAGCAACGCGTCGCCGCGCACGATGCGCAGCGCCCGCGGCTCGGTGAAGCGCAGGCCCTGCACCATCCACTCCGTCACCAGGCCGTAGCGGGGAAAGCCGGCGGGCCACTCGGCCGCGAGCTGGTACACCAATGTTCCGCGCGGCACGAAGTAGACGACCAGGCGCAGCGTGCCCGTCGTCTCGCGCACCGTGACGCGCACCCGCAGCCCGTCGCGATCGCCCACCCGCCACGCCTCGGGCGCCTCGGACTGCACCGACAACACGTCGTCGCCCAGCTCGCGCGGTTTGAGCCGCTCCTCGATGAAGCGCCGCGCCGCCTCGTGCACGTCGGCGCCTTCCGGCATCTCGAGCGCCTCGGCCGCGAGGCTGGCGCGGCCCGAGCTCGACAGGCCGTTGTACCAGGCGACCGAGCCCAGCGGGTCGGCGCCGCTGCTCCAGCTCGCAGGCACCGGCATGGTGAGGCCAAACGCTTCGGAGCGCTCGATGCGCCAGCGCGGAAGGAACTGCCCGAAGAAGAGCGCCTGCCCGAGGAAGACCACCGTCAACACGCCCAGCGACGGCGCCGCGCGCAGCGCCGGTTCCCACCAGAAGCGCCGCGCATCGGCGAGCAACCTCGGCCGCAAGAACGCGCCGGTGACGATGCCCGCCCCCAGCCCGCCCAGGTGCGCCCAATTGTCGACGCCTTGAGAGGTGATGCCGATCAGCAGCAGCCCCAGCACCGTGGGGATCGCTGCGTCGCCCAGCAGGCTCCTATAAAGAGGAGGGAGCTGGCTGCGGTACTTGAGCCCGAACGCCAGCACCCCGCCCAGACACCCGAAGACCATGCCCGACGCGCCGACCGTCACCGCGTCGTTGAGCAGCAACGAGGTGGTCATGGTGGCGATGCCGGTGAAGACCAGCAGCCAGATGTAGTCGAGCGTCCGGTACGTGTTCTCGAGCACGTTGCCCACGTTGAAGAGGACGAACATGTTGAGGCCGATGTGGAGCGCGTCGTGGTGCAGGAAGTTGGCGGTGAAGAGCCTCCACACCTCGCCCAGGTCGTAGATCAGCGGGCCGACCTTCGCGCCGTGACGCACCATCGCGTCGAGCCCGAGCTCTCCGTTCTCGGCGGTCGCCAGGAAGACGGCCACGTTCAGGAGGATCAGCCCCGACGTCAGCCACGGGAACCGGCTCAGCGAAAAACGTCGGCGGAAGTAGGCGCGGCGGGACTGATGAAGGCGTTGGTAGAGCTCCAGCTCACACGCCGGCACGAAGCGATCGCCGGTGACCGCGGGTAACCGCACGAGACTCTGAGGAGACACTTCCCCCTGCTGGAGCCGCGCCTCGAACTCGGCCAGGTCCAGGTCTTCTTCCCCGGCGTCGGTGCGTACGGTGACAGGTCCGGCCATTCGTCCGATGGAACTGTACCCGGAACCCCCTGCCATGATCAGGCGACAGCACACCAGAACGATGTAGAAACGCTCGGGTTTCGCGAGCCGAGTATGGTGCGCAGCTGTCTACAGTGATGGTAGAAAGGTTCGGCGTGCTGAAGCTGATCATCGAAGACGATGAAGGCCGGAAGACGGTTGTCCCCTTCGTGCGGGACGAGATCACCATCGGCCGCCAGGAGGGAAACACCATCCGCCTGACCGAGCGGAACGTGTCTCGTCGCCACGCGCGACTGATGCGGAACAACGGTCATGTGCTGATCGAAGATCTCGGCAGCTACAACGGGATCCGGATCAACGGAGATCGCATCTCCGGCCAGGTGCAGGTGGCCGACGGAGATCTGATCCAGATCGGTGACTACGATCTCGCGCTGCAGGCCGAAGAGCAGGCCGGCGCCACCGTGCCCCTCGAGGCGCCCGCCGGCGCCACCGCCCCGACGCGCAAGCTGCAGGAATCGGCGGCCACCATGCCGGCGCTCCCCGCGGTCGACGCGCAGGAAGCCGCCGACGAAGACGTGCGCGACGCCGACGAGGGCGAGGTCGGCAAGGACGAGCCCCCCTCGATCCCCAAGCACCAGTCGACCGCCGTCATCCGCATCGATCAGCTCGACGCCGGCACCAAGCGCCGCGTGGCCGAGATCGACGCCGGCGACGCGCCCCGCCTGGTGGTGCTCAACACCGACTTCGCCGGCCGCGAGTTCACCTGCAACCGCACCGAGATGAAGATCGGGCGCACCGACGACAACGACATCGCGCTCGATCACCGCTCGCTGTCCCGCACCCACTGCAAGGTGGTGCGCGAGGAATCGGGCGAGTGGCGCGTCATCGACATGCAGTCCGCCAACGGGCTGATGGTCAACGGCGAGCCCTACGCACAGGTCACGCTCCGCGCCGGTGACGTCATCGAGCTGGGCCACGTGAAGCTGAAGTTCGTCGGCCCCGGCGAGCAGGTGAACATCGCGCCGACCACCTCTTCGAGCATCACCGCCGAGAGCGATCAGCCCGTCGGCTCGAAGACCCCGCTCATCGCCATCGCCGTCACCGTGCTGGTCGTCATCCTCGGCGGCGGTGGGTACATGGCGTGGAAGAGCACGCAGGGCGGCCCTCCGGCGAAGGACCCGAAGGAGAAGCCGGTGAAGGACCCGGTGGCCGTCAAGCCGCCCCCCACCGAGACCCCGCCCAGCAACCCCGCCACCGATGTCGCCGCCGTCGAAGCCGCGAAGAAGGCCGCGCAGGCGAAGGTGGTGGAAGCGAAGCAGGCCGCGCTCGAGCTCGACTTCAACAAGGCCGAGGCGCTCGCGAAGGACGCCACCGGCGCCGACGGCATGCTGCTGCTCGACGCCAAGGCGCTGCTCGGTCAGCTCGACTCCGAGAAGGGCAACCGCAACGCGCTGGAGCAGGCCGGCAAGTTCCTCGACGCGGGCAACCTCGAGAAGGCCAAGACGCAGCTCGACAGCGCGCAGGGCACCAAGCTGCTCAAGGCGAAGTACGACGAGCTCGAGTCGCGCCGCGCGAAGGCCGTCGCCGACAAGGTGGCCGCCGCCAAGCAGCCCGAGGTGAAGGTCGAGACGCCCAGGCCGCCGCCCGAGGTCAAGGCGCCGCCCGAAGTGAAGAACCCGCCCGCGGTGCCGAAGAACGACCCGCGCCTGGTCGAGGCCGAGGCGCTCTTCAAGGAAGCCAGCGACGAGAAGAAGGCCAAGAACTTCGAGCGCGCGGCGATTCGCGGTGAGAAGTGCATCAAGACCGCGCCCAGCTACGCGCCCTGCTACCGCCTGCTCGGCACCATCTACGCGAGCATCGCGCAGCGCGACAACAGCCTGAGCGATCGCGAGAAGGCTCGGAAGTACTACGAGCGGTTCCTCGAGGTCGCGCAGCCCGACGACGAGTACGTGCCGAAGGTGAAGGCGCTCCTCGAGGCAGCTTCTCAGTAACCCTCCCCCACCGAACTCAGGACTGAACCTTGCGCGGCTCTCAACAGATCCGAATCCTCGTCGTCGACGATGAGTCCGATAACGCTGAACTTTTCAAGGCCCTGCTGATCAAGGAGGGCTACCTCGTCACGGTGCTGCTCGACCCGACGAAGGTGATCGCCACCCTCAAGGAAGGCAACTTCCACCTCGTCGTGCTCGACATGATGATGCCCAAGCTGTCGGGCACCGAGGTGCTCGAGCAGATCCGCGAGCTCGACGACGACATCGCGGTCATCGTCGCCACCGGCTTCCCCACCGTCGAGACCGCGGTGGCCAGCCTCAAGCTGGCGGCCAGCGACTACGTCAAGAAGCCCATCGAGCCGGCGGTGTTCATCGAGACCGTCAAGCGCGTGCTCGAGAAGAAGGGCATCACCCGCGACCCCGAGGCCGAGCTGCACCGCACCATCGGCCGCTTCATCCGCGAGGGGCGCACCCGCCAGAACCTGACGCTCAAGCAGCTCGCGCGGCGCACGGGCCTCTCGGTGTCGCTGCTCTCGCAGATCGAGCGCGCCGAGTCGTCGGCGTCGATCAGCTCGCTGTACCGCATCGCCACCGCGCTGCGCGTGCGCATGAGCGAGCTGTTCGCCGACGTCTGAGCTTCACCGCCCCGAGAACCGGGGCGTCCGTCGGGCCAGCAGCGCGTCGCGCCCTTCACGAGCGTCCGCGCTGTTGAACGACTCCCGTCGCAGCCGCTCGTAATCGGCGCGATCTCCCCCGTGCCCGTCGAGCAGCGCCAGCCCCTGCTTCATGCCCCGCACCGCCAACGGCGCGTTGGCCGTCAGCTCGCGGCACATCGCCAGCGCCTGCACCGCGGCATCGTCGGCCAGCACGTCGAGCAGCCCCAGGTGCTTCGCCTCGGTGGCGTCGACCGCGCGCCCCAGCAGGAACATGCGCCGGGCGGCCTGATCACCGACGCGCGACCGCAGCCGCTCGAGGCCCTTGAGCGCGTACACCACGCCCAGCTTCGCCGGCGGCATCACGAAGCGCGCCGAAGCGTCACCGACGCGGAAGTCGCAGGCCGCCGCGAGCTCACACCCGGCGCCGACCGCGGGCCCGGTCACCAGGGCCACGCTCGGCGCGGGGTGGTGCGAGAGGAGATCGAGCACCTCGCCCAGCCGCTCGTCGGGCAGCGCGGTGCCCTCGGGGAAGCCGTTGAGCGCGTTGAGATCGTAGCCAGCCGAGAAGATGCCCACCCCGTCGGCGCGCACCAGCCAGGCCCGCACGCCCGCGTCGTCCGCCAGCGCGTGGGCGAGCGCGTCGAGCAGCCCGGCGTCGAGGGCGTTCTTGCGCGTGGGGTTCGCGATGGTGAGCGCGCGCACGCCCTCGCCGAGCTCGTCGACCTGGAGTGAAGCAGGCATGTTGCGGGGCGTAGCAGACTCGATCGAAACGGGCGGTGTGTTAAGCGCCAACGCGTGATGTCGAAGCGTCGTGCGTCCCTGAGTGTGGTGCCCGTGGCCGAGGTGGTGAGCCTCCATGACGCTCGCCTGTCGCGACGGGTGGACGCCTACCGCGCGCGGCTCGATCGGGTGCTCAAGGCCAACAAGCGCGCGGTGACGAAGCTGTTCTCGACCGGCCTCATCTTCACCAAGCACGGCACCCGCGCCGGCCGCGATCTGCTGCTGGCGCACGAGCACCTGCTGCGCGTGGTGGCGCTGGTCGATCGCCTCGGCAACGAAGGCGACGTGCCGGCCCCGCGCAAGCCCGAGGAGGTCGACGCGATCTTCCTCGAGCTCGACACCCTGCTCGATCGCACCTCCGAGCTGACGGAGCACACCGCGCAGCTCCTCGAGGAGCTGGGGAAGGACTGATGTTCCTCATCGTCTACGCGCGCATCTACGGGCAGTCGTTCCTCAACGCGATCGCCAGCATCGGGCGCAACGCGTGGACGTTGATGTTGCCCGTCGCGCTCAGCTTCGCGTTCATCGCGCTGGGGTCGCTGCTGGCGCCGCTGGGCCTGGTGGGCGGCATTCTGCTCTCGCTGGCCCGCACCGCCGGCTGCAGCATCTACTCGTACTTCCTCGCGCAGCTGGTGGCGAAGAACCGGGTCAGCCTGTCCGACCTGAAGACGAGCATCGGGGCCTACTTCTGGACCTGGATGAATCTCTTCTTCGTGTTGTGGATCCTCGACTGGGCGCTCTCGGGGTTCATGAAGACCAACCCCCAGCTGACGATCGTCGTGATGCTGATGGAGCTGGTGATCCTCAACGCGGCGCCCGAGACCATCTACCTCAAGGGCACCTACGGCGGCCTCGAGACCATTCAGCGCAGCTTCCACTTCCTCCAGGAGAACTGGATCGAGTGGTTCATCCCCAACGGGCTGGTGCTGGGGGCCTGCGCGCTGGTGCTGGTCGGCACCGTTCCGCTCGCGATGCTGCCGTTCGCCGCGCTGACCGTGCCGGTGGTGGTGGGCGTGTTGACCCACGTGGTGATGGTGTTCCGCGGGTTCCTCTACCAGGTGCTCGACGGCAGCACGCACCGGCAGCGCATGTTCCGCTTCCGCGGCACGCTCTGACGTCAGTCGCGCTCGGCCTCGGCGACGAGATCGAAGTCGGGGATCTCCTCGCGCATGTAGGCGCGCATGCGATCGATCAACGCCGCCTCGAGCTGCCGCGCGCGCTCGCGTGACACGCCGTAGTGGGCGCCGATCTCCTGCAGGGTCATCGGCTCGTCGGCCACCAGGCGCTTCTCGAAGATGTACTTCTCCTTCTCGTTGAGCCCTTCGGAGAACGCGGCGAGCTTGGTGCGGAACACCTCGCGCAGCTCCTGATTGCCGAGCGCGTCGTCGACCCCCTGCTGCCCGCTGGGGATGAAGCGATCGGCGCGCGTCTGCTTGTCGTCTTCGCTGCCGGCGACCGGGGCGTCGAGCGACATCTCGTCGTTGCCCAGGCGCTGGTCCATCTCCACCACGTCCTGCTCGGTGACGTTGAGGCGCTCGGCGAGCAGCTTGGGCGTCACCTCGATGCCCTGCTTGAGGAGCCGTTCCTGCTCCTGGCGCAACTTGAAGAAGAGCTTCCGCTGGGCCTCGGTCGTGCCCAGCTTCACCATCTTCCAGTTGTCCATGATGTAGCGAAGGATGTACGCGCGGATCCACCAGGCGGCGTAGCTCGAGAGCTTCACGCCGCGCTCGGGGTCGAACTTCTTCACCGCCTGCATGAGGCCGATGTTGCCTTCCTGCACCAGGTCGAGCAGCGAGAGCGGGTTGCGGTGGTACTCGTGGGCGAGCTTCACCACGAGGCGCAGGTTCGAGGCGACCAGCTTGTAGGCCGCCTTCACGTCGCCCGTTTCTTTGTACTTGCGGGCCAGCGCGACCTCTTCTTCGCGGGTCAGCAGCGGGTGCTTGGTGACCTCCGCCATGTAGGCGGCGAGCGGGTCGGTCTTGGCCAGCGCGCTGCCGGCCGTGCGCACCGCCTTGACCGGCTTGAGCTCGAGCTCTGACGCGTCGACCTCTTCCAGCTCGTCGACGGCGGGCTCGACGTCTTCGGCGGGCTCTTTCTCTTCGGCCGCGTCACCCTCGACGACCTCGCCCTCGACCACCGGCTTGGCCTTCGCTTCCCGGGGCTTGCGTACACGCTTCGCGACCGGCTCGACCGGAGTCGTCTCGACGAACTCGGCATCGACCTCGTCGGCGGCGATGACGGGCTTGGAGGGCTCCTTTTTCCGCACGGCCATGCGACCTTCCTTAGCTGCCAATTTGATTCGTTGCCACGTCGGGAGGGCGCGACTACACGCCCAGAGCCAATGAGCGAATCACAGCCTGCTGAGATGCCTACCGGAACGGACGATCGCCCGCAGGAATACCGCGCGGAGGTCAGCTTCGACGACATGGGTCTCTCCCCCGAGCTCCGTCGAGCCGTCTCTGAACGTGGCTACACGCACCCCACGCCGGTGCAGGCCCGCGCCTTCGCGCCCGCGCGCGCCGGCAAGGACCTCATCGTTCGCAGCAAGACCGGCACGGGCAAGACCGCCGCCTTCGGCATGCCGGTGATCGACCAGATCCCCGTGGGCGCCCGCGGCGTGCACGCGCTGATGATGTGCCCCACCCGCGAGCTGGCGATTCAGGTCGCGCAGGAGCTCGAGGTGCTCGCCAAGTACCGCGACATCGAGATCGTCTGCATCTACGGCGGCGCGTCCATGCAGCAGCAGGAAGACGCGCTCCGTCGCGGCGCGGCCATCGTCGTCGGCACGCCCGGCCGCATTCATGACCACATCCGCCGCGGCAACCTCAAGCTCGACAAGTGCGTGCACGCCGTCCTCGACGAGGCCGACGAGATGCTCAACCAGGGCTTCTACGAAGAGGTCACCCGCATCCTCGACGGACTCCCGGCGAAGAAGCAGGTGTTGCTCTTCTCGGCGACGGTGCCCGAAGACATCAAGCGCCTCATCAGCCGCTACACCACCAACGCCGAGACGCTGCTGCTCTCGGGCGACGTGTACACGGTCGATCACATCCACCACGTGCGGTACGAGCTGTCGGACGCGTACCCCAAGCCGCGCAACCTCCTCTACGTGCTGGAGATGGAGGACCCCGAGAACGCCATCATCTTCTGCAACACCCGCGACGACACCGAGCTGGTGACGGCGGTCCTCAACCGCAACGGCTTCGACGCCGAGCTGCTCAACGGCGACCTCGCGCAGAAGGAACGTGAGCGCGTGATGGCCCGCGTGAAGAAGGGCGAGCTGGCCTTCATGGTCGCCACCGACATCGCGGCCCGCGGCATCGACATCAGCGACCTCGGCCACGTCATCAACTACTCGCTGCCCGAAGACCCGGCGGTCTACCTGCACCGCGTCGGCCGCACCGGCCGCATCGGCAAGAAGGGCACGGCGCTCAACCTCACCTCGGGCCGCGAGCTGGCGACGCTCACCGCGCTCGAGAAGAAGTTCAACGTGAAGTTCGAGAGCAAGCCGATGCCCTCGGCCGAACAGGCCGCGAAGATGTGGTCTGACCGGCACGTGAAGCAGCTCAAGGAAGCCGCGAAGGGCAGCATCTACGAAGGTTTCCTCGGCCTCGCCGGCTCGCTCAAGCAGCGCCCCGACGCCGACGAGCTGATCGCCTTCATGCTCCGCTACTTCTTCACCCACCGCCGCATGGAGAAGGCGCAGCAGGACGGGACGCCCGAGACCGGCGCCGCGCCGGCGACCGAGTCGCGCCACTCGCGCGGCGAGCGCCCCCGGGAAGAGCGCCCGCCCCGCCGTGAAGGGGGTCGTGATGGCGGCCGCCGTGGTGAGCGTGGGTCGCGCGAAGACCGCCCGCCCCGCCGTGAACGCGAGCGCGAGCCCCGGAACGAAGAGAAGACCGTGCCGGTGGGCACCCCGGCCGTCGCGCGCGAGCCGGCGGGCGATCTGGCCCTCAAGCCCGCCTCTGAGCTGGCCCCGAAGGAGCCCAGCGAGCTCGTCGCGGTGAAGCCGCCCCCTGCGGCCCCGAAGAAGCGCCTGACCGATCGCGAGATGTTCGAGCTGATGCAGGCCGGCAAGCCGCTGCCTCCCATCGAAGACCCCACCTCCGAAGGTGGCGGCGAGTCGACGTCGTCGTCGGAGCGCCCGCGTCGTGAGCGTGGCGAGCGCGGTGAACGTCGTGAGCGCGGGGAACGGGGCGAACGCCGCGAGCGCCGCCCGCGCGAAGAGGTCGCGGTGGCGCCGGGCACCCTGCGGTTGTGGGTCAACCTCGGCAAGGCTGACGGCATCGACGAGGCGGGCATGGGCACCGCGCTCACCACCCTGGGCGCCCCGAGCGACAAGGTGGCGAAGCTCGAGCTGCGCGGCACCTACTCGTACCTGCACGTGGCCGAAGGTGACGCCCCGGCCTTCGAGAGCGCGCTCACCGGCAAGCAGCACGGCGAGAAGGCGCTGAAGATCGAGCGCGCGCGCCGCTGAACCGCGAGCCGTAGAAACTAAGAAGCCCCGGTCTCGGCCGGGGCTTTTTCATTGCGGGCACGCTGTCGGGGTTCGCGCCCGCTCCCGAAGGAGGAGCGGGCGGTGAAGCAACCGTCAGATGGTGGGCTGCGCTTCGGCCGGCGGCGTGGCGACCGCCTTCGACTTGCCGCGGAACTCGAGCATCGAGGTCACGCCGACGTACAGGAAGCCCATCTGGAACAGCACGAGGAAGGGCAGCGAGGTCCAGATGTCCTGGTCCCACGCGAACCACACCGCGCCGGTGAAGTAGAGGCCGAAGAGCAGCTCGATGACCGGCACCCAGCTCCGCTTGCCGCGGTAGGCCTTCTTGACCGCCTTCACGCTCTTGCCCTCGGAGCCCGTCTTCGGGGTGCGCGTGAACTCCGACTGCTTGTCCATCAGCGCTTCGACGACGGCCTTGGCCTGGTTGATCGCCATGCCGATGCCGAGGCTCATGACGAACGGCAGGTACTTGATGCGGTTCCACCAGTTGAGGCCCAGCTCGCGGCCGGTGGCGACGTAGAAGAAGCCGACCGACGCCGTCGACGCGAGGAACACCGGCAGGTCGAGCCACAGCGTGGTGTACAGCCCGTGCTTGAAGCGCAGCACCATCGAGATGGGCATCATCAGCGACAGCACGACCATCAGCAGGTAGGCGACGTTGTTCGACAGGTGGAAGAACGCTTCCTTCTTCACCTCGTACGGCAGGTCGCTCTTGAGGATCGACGGGAGCAGCTTCTTCGCGGTCTGAATCGAGCCCTTCGCCCAGCGGTGCTGCTGGCTCTTGAAGGCGTTCATGTCGACCGGCACTTCGGCGGGCGAGATGATCTCGGGCAGGAAGACGAACTGCCAGCCCTTGAGCTGCGCGCGGTACGACAGGTCGAGGTCTTCGGTGAGCGTGTCGTGCTGCCAGCCGCCCGCGTCCTTGATGGTGTCGCGGCGCCAGATGCCGGCGGTGCCGTTGAAGTTGAAGAAGCAGCCCGAGCGGTTGCGCGCGGTGTGCTCGATGAGGAAGTGGCCGTCGAGGAGGATGCTCTGCGCCTGGGTGAGGATGCTGAACTCGCGGTTCAGGTGGCCCCAGCGCACCTGCACCATGCCCACCTTGTCATCGACGAAGAACGGCACCGTGCGGGTGAGGAAGTCAGGGCTGGGCACGAAGTCGGCGTCGAAGACCGCCACGTACTGGCCCTTGGCGAGGTGCAGCCCGTTCTCCAGCGCGCCGGCCTTGAAGCCCTGGCGGTTGGTGCGGTGGATGTAGACGATATCGAGGCCCTTCTCCTTCCACTGCTCGACGCGCGCCCGGGCGATGCCGCACGTCTCGTCGGTGGAATCGTCGAGCACCTGCACCTCGAAGAGGTCACGCGGGTACTCGATGCGGCAGACCGCGTCGATCAGCCGCTCGACCACGTACATCTCGTTGAAGATCGGCAGCTGCACCGTCACGCGCGGCAGCTTCGAGAGCGGCGCCCTGGGCGTCGGCAGCTTGTACTTGTGCCGGTAGTACAGGTACGCCATCCGGTAGCGGTGCGAGCCGTACACAGACAGCACAGCCAGCACGCTGAAGTAGACGGCCAGGAAGACGATTTCTGCGGGGCTCATTCGGGCGCCGGCCTCTCCAAGTGCCCGGAACTTCTGGGAAATCCCCCTCCCGGGCGAAGGACGAGTCCTTCTAGGGAGGATGGCCCCGTGTGTCAAACCCTACGAGCGAAGGAAAACCAGGCGCTTTTCAGCGGCGCAGCACATCGCCGGCGAAGCTGTCGGCGATCAGCTGGGCCTTGTGCAGCTCGCGCTCGTCAGCGACCGAGCCTTCGAGGAACAAGGTCTGGCCCACGCAGGTGGCGCGGGCGTTCTTGAGGCCCTCACGCTGGAGCGCGGCGGTGATGTTCTGGGCCACCGCCGGCAGCACCCGGGGGTCCAGCCTGGCGAGGATCTTCACGTTGCCGTCGTCGCCCACCAGCGCGCGCAGGCGGCGCAGCTCCTCGGTGGAGTCGAGCAGCCCGTCGACGATGGTCTGGCCGGCATACTCTTCGACGCGCAGTGACGGGTTCACCATCGTCTTGATGAGCTTGCCCAGCTCGCTCGAGCGGCCGTCATCGACGATGACCTGCCGGGTCTCGAGGCCACGCGAGGTCCACAGCGTGAGGGTGGTGCGGCCACGCGCGCGGGCGGTGATGAGCAGCTCGCCCTTCGAGGTGGGCGTGACGTCGACCACCCCGGGGTCCCCCACGCCGACGCGCGTGAGGTTCTGCACCTTGAGGACTTCCTGGGTTCCCGGGGCGAGGCGAACGGGTTCCGCGGCCAGGCACAGCGTCAGGAGCGCAGTGATCATGGAGCGCATCCTGACGCGGCCACGGGCCGATCGGAAAGGTGGGCGCGGTGACTACCCGGCGTGACGCTCTTCGACGATGCGCGGCGCGACCTGGGGCAGCGGGCGCACGTCGACGTTCTCCAGCTCGGCGAGGGTGAGCAGCTTCTCGCAGAGGTCCTCGAAGCTCAGCCCCTTCGCCCTGGCGATCTTCGGCAGCAGCGACGTGGGCGTCATGCCCGGCAGGGTGTTGACCTCGAGCAGCACTTCGTTGCCCACGTCGGGGCAGATGAAGTCGATGCGCGCCGCGCCCTTGCAGCCGAGCGCGCGGTAGGCGGTGAGCGCCATCGCCTCGAGGTTGGCGGTGCGCGTGGGCGAGAGGCGCGGCGGGAGGTGGTAGCGCGCCCCGCCCTCGTACTTGGTGGCGTAGTCGAAGGTCGCGGCCGGCGAGCTGATCTCGCAGCTCCCGAGGACCTCGCCGCCGAGGATGGCCACGGTGACCTCACGGCCCTTCACGTAGCGCTCGACGATGGCCTCGCCGCCGTAGCGGCACGCCGAGGCGACCGCGGGGCGGAGCTGATCGAGGGTGTGCACCAGCGACAGGCCGACCGAGGAGCCGCCCGACGCGGGCTTCACCACGCAGGGGAAGCCGAGGTCGCAGTGCAGCTCCTCGACGCGGTCCAGCTCGCCGACGCCGACCACGTAACCCGCCGGGGTGGCGATGTTGTGCTGGCGGAAGAGCTTCTTGGCGAAGCCCTTGTTCATCGCCAGCGCCGAGGCGAGCACGCCCGAGCCGGTGTACGGCACGCCCATCACCTCGAGCAGACCCTGAACCTTGCCGTCTTCGCCCATGCGGCCGTGGAGCGCCAGGAAGGCCACGTCGACGCTCGCGTTGCGCAGCGTCTGATCGAGCCCGGGGCCGGCCATCACGCGGGTCACGGCGTGGCCTCGCTTCTCGAGCGCGGTGGCGATGGCCTCGCCGGTCTTCACCGAGATTTCCTTCTCCTCGCCCCACCCGCCCAGCAGCACTCCGACGCGTCGCTGATTCATGTCTTCCTGTGTCTCCTGAGCCGCGGTTTGCGCCTCAGCACCTCTGAAAAGCAGGAGCTGTGCCGCTCCCTGAGGGCGGCGGCTGTACACGCTACAGGTCTGTTTCGGTATGTCGAATTTCCGACCCGGAGGGTGCCGCGGTCACGACTCAGTAGTTGCGCAGGTCGTCGTGATCCTCTTCGCGCTTCTTCTTCTCGGCCTCTTCGCGCTTCTTCCGCTCTTCTTCCTTCTTCTTCCGCTCGGCCTCGGCGCGGGCCTTCTCTTCTTCTTCCGCCTTCTTCTTCGCTTCTTCCTCTTCCTTCTTCTTCCGCTCTTCTTCCTCGCGCTGCTGCTTCTTCGTGAGCTTGGCGCCCTTCGCCTCTTCGGCCTTCTTCGCGCGCTCCTCTTCCTCGAGGCGCTTCTTCTCTTCGGCGGCGCGCTTCTCTTCTTCCTTCCGCGCGAGCTCTTCTTCCTTCTTCTGGCGGGCCTCTTCTTCGCGCTTCTTCTTCTCCAGCGCGGCCTGCTCCTTCTTGCTGAGCTTCTTCGAGGACTCCTCTTCGGCCTTCTTCTTCGCGGCCTCATCCTCGTCGGCGCGGCGCTTGTCTTCGGCGGCCTTGGCGTCGGACTCCTTCTTCCGCTCTTCCTCGCGCTTCTTCTCGTCTTCGCGGCGGCGCTCGTCTTCCTTGCGGCGCTCCTCGCTGGCGCGGCGCTCTTCGGCCGCCCGGCGGTCGAGCTCGCGGCGCCTGGCGTCGTCGTTGGCAGCGGCGCCCTTCTTGTCGGGCGTCGCCGGCGCGTCGTCAGCCCCGCCACCCGAGTTGGTCAGCAGCAGCACGCCGCCGGTCGCCGCCGCGGCGATGCCCACCAGGAACGAGACGTCGGCCACCACCGCGAAGGTGCGGCCATCACGCGCCAGGTTCTCCGAGTCGAGCCGGCGCGTCTGGGGTGTCGCGCGGTAGGCGTTGGCGTTGCTGTTGGCCATCACGCCGAACGCGCCGCCGGTCGCCAGCGCGGCCACGCCGAGGCCGAGCAGCGAGATGCCGGCGATGGTCTTCACCTGCGAGCCGCCGCCGCCCTTGAAGTGGTGCACCGGGTCCTTGCCGTCGCGCTTGGTGTCCTTGCCGGTCAGCGCGTCGAAGAACGAGGCCAGCGACTCGGGATCTCCGGGTGACACGGTGCCCACGCGGTACGAGGCGTTGTGGCCGTCACGCACCTCGAGGCGCAGGGCGATGAGGTCGAGCTTCTCGCCGGCGGTGCTCTTCTTGGCGACCACCAGCAGCACCTGGTCGAGCTGCGCCGCGCGGCCGAGCGCCTGCGCCGAGGCGTCGCGGGTGGGCCCTTCCGGGTCCTTCTTGATGTCGGTGAGCGCCCTCTTCCAGCCCGGGCCCAGCTCGGCCGACGCGAGCGAGAGCACCTCTTCGCCGGGGCCGGTCTGCGCCTGCGCCAGCGCGTAGCCACCGAGCGACGCGGTGACGAAGTGTTTGGCCGCCGAAAGCCCCGCGATGGTGACCGGGCTGACGCCGCGGTACGCGCCGTCGACCCACACCCGCGCGCCCGGAGGCTCGGTGCGCACCAGCAGCTCGCCCTTCGCGTTGCCGGCCAGCTTGCGCTGCGCCTCGACGAACTTGAGGAGATCGGGGGGGAAGAAGGTGGGGCTGAACTCGGCGCGCGGCGAGACGCCGATGACGGATTCGATGTCCTTCTTCGCGGGCCCGTTCTCGCCGCCCGTGGCGTGGCCGGCGGCCTTCATCGTCCACCCGTCGATCAACGCGGGGAACTGGCGCGAGAGATCGGCCTCCTGCAGCGCCTCGAGGGCCTGGGTGAAGGACTCGGTGGCCTTCACGTTGTCGAGGTCGTCGAGCGCCTGCTTGCCGGCCTTCAGCTTTTCCTGCGAGTCGGCGAGGCGTTCTTCGCGCTTCTTCGCGGCGACGGGGTTGAAGGCGTCATGAGCGGGCACGACGGTGAAGCGGGTCGCGCGCTCGAGCGCGTCCTGGGCGGCGCCCTCGAGGGCCCCCTGCTGGGCGGCGGCCTTGGCGTCCTGGCTGACGACGACGACGGCGATGCGCGGCCCGGTGGCGGCGAGCGCGACGTGGGTCAGCAGATCGGGCGGAGCCGCAACGGCCACCGGCGGTCGCACGAGGGCGACCACCAGCAACGCGATGAAGCACTGGAGGGCCAGGGAAGCGGGCCTCTTCGACGAGCGCATGGGGGCGCATGGTCGCTCACCCACGCGCCCGGCGCCACCACTTGTCACGCCTCGTGGTCGGGCTCGACGAAGCACCAGCGGATCTCCGGCGCGCGATCGTGCACCGCCTGCTCGAAGCGGTTGATGGCGTCGACCACCTCGTGCGTGGTGAGGCCCGACTTCACGCGCACCTTCATCGCCACCAGCACCTCGCCGGGGCCCTGCTGCACGGTGATGAGGCGCAGCACCTCTTCGATGTGCTCGTGCTCGGGCACGGTGGCCTTGACCGCGTCGGCGATGGTGCCGTCGGCGCTCTCGCCGATGAGCAGCGACTTCACTTCGCGCGCGAGGAAGATGGCCACGCAGATCAACACCACCCCGATGAGGATCGAGCCGATGGAGTCGAAGACGCCGTTGCCGGTCCACCACGCGAGCAGCAGCGCGACGATCGCCACCAACAGGCCGAGCACCGCCGCGGAGTTCTCACCGAAGAGGATGATGAGGTCCGAGTCCTTCGTGCGCTTGAGGTACTCGAGCAGCGAGAGCGACCCGCGGCGCTTCTTCATCTCCTTCAGGTTGCCCCACGTGGCCCAGCCCTCGAGCAGCATCGAGAAGAGCAGAATGCCCAGGCCCAGCCACACGTTCTCGACCGGCTCGGGGTGCGCGAGCTTGTGCACGCCCTCGTAGATGCTGAAGACGCCGCCGCCCGAGAAGAGGAGCAGCGCGACGACGAAGCTCCAGAAGTAGAGATCGCGGCCGTAGCCCAGCGGGTGCGAAGCGTCGGGCGGCTTGGCGGACTGCTTGACCCCCAGCAACAACAGCAGCTGGTTGCTGCAGTCGGCCGACGAGTGGAGCGTCTCGGCGAGCATCGCGCCCGAGCCCGTGAAGACGGCGGCGACGCCCTTCGCCGCGGCGATCGCGACGTTCACGGCCAACGACTGAATGATCTGTTTCGTGTTTCCGGCCACGGCGCGCACCTTACCGGGCGCGCGGCGATTGTCAGCGGTCCTTCGGCGCGCGCGCGGTGTTGCGCCCCTCGCCCTGCAGCGACACCGAGTTGAGGTACGAGAGCGCGGTGCGCAGCTGGTAGTCGGGGAGCTTGTCGCTGACGTCCCACGGCTTGAGGTTGTCGGGCAGCGAGATCTTCAGCGCGGTGAAGTCGGGCCCGTCGCCCTCGCCCTTGAAGTGACGCTTGAGATCCTTCTCACGGAGCTGGTCGGCGCGGGTGAGCTGGCCGCCTTCGGTCTCGGGCACCACGAAGTCGGGGAGAATGCCCTTCTCCTGAATGCTCCGGCCCGACGGCGTGAAGTATCGCGCGATGGTGAGCTTGAGCCCCGAGCCGTCTTCCATCTCGATCACCGTCTGCACGCTGCCCTTGCCGAAGGTGGGGGTGCCCATCACCACCGCGCGGCGATGGTCCTGCAGGGCGCCGGCGACGATCTCCGAGGCCGAGGCGCTGCCGGTGTTGACCAGCACCACGATGGGGTACGGCTTCTCGGTGTCGCGTTCCTTCGCGCGCTCTTCGTTGACCTGGCTCGAGTTGCGGCCGCGCGTCGAGACGATCGCCAGCCCGCCCCCGAGGAACCGGTCGCTGATGGCCACCGCCTGGTCGAGCAGCCCGCCGGGGTTGTTGCGGAGATCGAGCACCAGGCCGCGCAGCTCCTTGCCGCCGTTCTGCGCGCGGAGCTTCTCCAGCTCCTTGAACAGCGAGGCGTCGGTGCGTTCCTGGAAGTTCTTCACCTTCACGTGGCCGATGCCGCCGTAGATGGCGCTCTCGACCGAGGCGATGCGGATGTGGTCGCGAATGATGGCGAACTCGCGCGGCGCGTTGAAGCCCTCGCGCATGATGGTGAGCAGCACCTTCTTGCCGGCCGGCCCGCGCATCTTCTGAATGGCCCGCGCCAGCTCCATGTTGCGCGTCGACTCGTCGTCGATCTTCACGATCTGATCGCCGGAGCGGATGCCGCTGCGCTGCGCCGGCGTGTCGTCGATCGGCGCGACCACGATGATGTTGTCGTTCTTCTTCGCGATCTCGATGCCCAGGCCGCCGAACTCGCCCGAGGTGTCGATCTTCATCTCCTTGAAGATGTCGGGCGGCATGAACTGCGTGTGCGGGTCGAGCGTGTCGAGCATGCCCTTGATGGCGCCGTGCATGAGCTGCTGCTCGTCGACCTGCTCGACGTAGTTGTTCTGCACGTACGACAGTACGCGGGCGAAGAGCTCGAGCTGTTTGTACGTGGCCTCGGCGTGGTTGACCGCGGGCGGCGGCGCCCCCGCGAAGGCCAACGTGCTCAGCGTGACGACGAAGAAGGCCGCGGGGCGAAACCGCATCCCCTCATCCTAAGAGGCAACGGGTCTGCTTCGCATCGTGGCCCGTGTCTGCCCATGTAGGCAGGCCCACAACCTCACGACTTCGGAGGCGGCTCCGGCGGCAGGCAGCGCGGCGGCACCACCAGCGGCGGCGGAAGCGGACAGCTCGTGCACGGCCCGCGCAGCGGAATGTTGAGCGTACGACCGACCCGCAGCGCCGTCGACGTGAGGCCGTTCGCCTTCTGGATCAGCTTCACGCCGGAGTTGTACTTGCTGGCCAGCCCACCGAGCGTGTCGCCCTTCTTCACCCGGTGAATGACCACGTTCTGCTCGGGCTGCTTCGCCAGCAGAGGCTGAATGCGACGCCCGAGCTCCTGGCTGCGACCAGCGAAGTAGCGGACGTGAAAGTGATCGCGGTGACGGCGCGCGTGGCGCACCATCGAGTTGGCGCCGGCGTGGAAGAGGCGATCGAGCCACGCCTGATCTTCGCCCTGCTTCAGCGCGTAGTCGTAGAGCCGGGCCTGGATGCGCTTGTCGACGAGGATGAACTGCACGTCGCCAGTGACGAGCAGCGCCTTCACCAGCGCCCAGTTCACCGCAAGGTCCATCGCCAACTCGCGCTTCTTGCTGAGGTGACCGGGGTCTTCGCCGCGCGGGTAGTAGAAGCCGAGGTCGACATCGCGGCCGGCCTGGTGGCTCTGGTGCGGGCGCAGGTAGCCGCCGTTCTGCTTGCCGATGTGGTTGACCCGCAGCGGCGCCGCGTCGGGGAACTGGGCGCGCACGGCGTTGGCGGCGGCGGTGAGGAAGTCGATGGTCTCCTTCGTACCCCACGCGTTGTGCGGGTCGACCAACTGCCACGCGGGCCCAGTCGGCATCTGCACGCCGTTGACGAGCCGGCCTGCCTCGGTGAGGCCCACGCTGATCGACCCGAGCTGATCCGGCGCCTCGACCCACAGGCGGGTGAGCTCTTCGTCGCTGAGGTCGGCGGAATAGAGAATGCCCCCGTCGGCGGCCGCGCGGGCATCGGCCACGTCGGCCTCGGCGTCGTCAGCCGTCTCGTCGCCTCGATCATCATCGTCGGTCTCGGGCTCGGTGGCCGAAGGCGGCGGGGCCGGGGGCGGAGACGCGACGAGCGAGCCGGCCGTGTGCCCCTCGACCACGACGTCGTCGTCAGCCGCGAAGGCAGCGACGGAGACCAGGGTGCTCAAGAGCAGCGCGCGCAGCATCGAAGGGCGACCTTTTGTCCTCAAAAGGGATGGAGCGTCAAGCCTGCACCGAGACGTGGGCTGTGGCGAATTTCCCTCACGCCACCAGGCCGCGGCTGGTCGCGAAGCGCTCGAGCCGCTCGACGAAGGCGCGCGGGTGCTCCATCTGCGGCATGTGGCCGAAGCCCTTCACCTCGTGGATCTCGGCGTGCTTCGGCAGGTGCGCGCGGAAGAAGTCGAGGCCCTCGTAGGGAAGCAGCTTCTCGCTCTGCCCCCAGATGAGCAGCGTGGGCATGGCCAGCGCGGCGAGCGCCTGCGGGTCGACGAGATCGGCCGGCGAGACCTGCTGCACCACGCTCTTCACGGTGTCGGTGCTCACCATCTTGCGCAGCTCGTCGGCGAAGAAGAGCAACGGCAGCGGCGCCTTCGCGAAGAGCTTGTGGGCGAGCACACGCGCCTCTTTCGCGTCGTTCACCCTGAAGCTCTGGATCAACTGGGCGAAGCGCTCGTCGCTCACGCGCGCGCCGGCGGGCGACACCAGGCCCAGCGCCAGCAGCGCGTCGGGTTCCTGGAACGCGACGTTCATCGCCATGCCGCCGCCCAGCGAGTTGCCGACCAGGAACACGCGCTCGCCGATGACGGTGCGGCGGAAGTCGAGGATCAGGTCGACGTACTCGCGCAGCGGCAGCGGTCCGCCCTTCGGCACCGGCGAGAAGCCGTTCCCCGGGAGATCGATGGCGAACACCGAGCGGAACCGCTTCGCGAGCGGGATCATGGTGCGCGAGAACGCGTTGGCCGAGCTGCCGAGGCCGTGAATGAAGAGCAACGGCGGCCCACTGCCGCCCCGCTCGGCCCGGTAGTAGTGGACGTCGGTGCCGCGGAGCCGAACCGTCTCGCTCGAGACTCCCTGACTGATCAGCGTGCGGCGAATGAGGCGATTGGCCAGCGACAACCATTCCATGCGCGCTGCTTGTGCCACGAATCCACCCCGGCACGCGAGCGGGCCCCCTACTCCTCCGGCTTGAGCCACGGGAGCGGATCGACCGCCTGCCCCGCCTTGCGGATCTCGAAGTACAGGAAGCTGCCCTTCAAGCTGCCGGTGTCGCCGACCTGGCCGATGGACTCGCCCTCTTCCACCGCGTTTCCCACCTCGACCTGCATGTTCGCGAGGTGCGCGTAGAGCGAGTGGAAGTTGCCGCCGTGGTCGACGATCACCAGGTTGCCGTAGCCCTTGAGCCAGCCGGCGAACACCACGTTGCCCGAGCCGACGGTGTGCACCACCGAGCCCTCGGCCGCGCGGATGTCGAGGCCCTTCTGCACGGTGACGGTGTTGAAGCGCGGGTTGACGATCTTCCCGAAGCCGACCTCCACCAGCCCCTGCGTGGGGAACGGCAGCTGCCCCTTGCGTGCGCGGAACCCCGAGGTGCCGACGGTGCTCTGCATGTCGTTGACCATGCCGGCGAGCTCCTTCTCGGTCTGCTCGAGCTCGGCGATGAGGCGGCTCATGCGGTTCTGCTCGGCGGTGACGCTGGCCAGCAGATCCTTGAAGCGCACCAGCCGCGCCTGGCCGACCGCCTGCTCGGTGCGCAGCGCGCGCAGGTACCGCTGGCCGGTGGCCTCGAGGCGCTCGAGCCGGCGCGCCTGCCGCCGCTGCCAGGTGGAGAAGGTCGCCAGCTCGTCGAGCTCGCGCACGTCGCTGGCGACCAACGTTCGGAACGCGCGCTGGCGCCTGATGAGTGACGCGAAGTCGCCCGCGCTGAGCAACACGCCGAGCGAGTCCTGCTTCTGGAGCCGGTAGAGCGTCACCAGCCGCGGCGCGAGGCGGCGCTGCTGCGCGAGGAGCTCGGCCTGCACCAGCTCGGCCTCTTTGCGCGCTTCGGCCACCTGCCTCGTGACGCGGGCCACGTTGCGCTCGAGCTGCGCCGCCCGTTGCGACGACTCGCGCGCCAGCCGCTCGAGCGTGTCGAGCAGGGTGAGCAGGTCCTTCTTCTCGTCGCCGATGGCCTCGAAGGCGGTCTTCTCGGCGGCGAGGCGTGCTTCGAGCTCGGCGTGCTCGTCTTCGACGTCGCTGCCCGCAGTGAGCACCAGGGCGAGGAGGAGCGCCGTCATACGCGCAGGAACCTCCGCACCGCGATGAAGCTGCCGAGCAGGCCGAGCAATACGCCCAGGCCGAGCTGCTCGGCCGCGAGCCGGGCCCACGGCACCACGAAGCGTCCCTCGAGCATCAAGAAGCCGACCAGCTCGCCGCCGTCGCGCTCGAGCCAGCGGATGACGCCGAACACGCCCGCCAGCGCGACGCCGCCCGAGAGCACGCCCTGCAGCGCGCCCTCGATGAGGAAGGGCATGCGCACGAAGCGGTCCGTGCCGCCGACCAGCTTCTGGATCTCGATCTCTTCTCGGCGGGCGAAGATCGCGAGCTGCAGCGTCGCGGAGACGACGATCACGGTCGTCAAGAAGACCAGCGCGAAGACGATGAGACCGGCGAGGCGAAGCGCGCGCGCGATGACGCTGAGCCGCTCGATCGCCTCTTCGCCGTAGTCGACGCCCGAGACGAAGGGCAACGAGCGCGTCTTCTCGGCGAGCAGCTTGAGCGCCGCGGGGTCTCTCGCGGTCGGCGGGAGCTGGAGCTCGAGGCTCCACGGCAGCGGGTTGTCGCCCAGCTCGGTGAGCGAGCGGCCTTGCTCTCCCAACTGGGCGGCGAGCCGGCCGAGCGCGACCGCGGGGGAGACGCGCGTCATCGTGCCCTGCGTGCGACCGACGAGCGCCTTCTCGAGCTCGTCGACCTGGTCCGGCGGCGCGTCGGGGGTGAGGTAGACGGTGAACTCGACCTCACCGCCCAGCGAGGCGACGAGGGCGTCGAGCTGTGAGGCGGCGATGCGCGCCAGCCCGAAGCCCACCAGAGAGAGCGCGAGCGCGGCGACGGCGATGACGTGCACGAACGGCGAACGCACCATGCTGCCGATGGCGGTGCGGACGAAGTAGGCGAGCCGGGCGGAGGTGCTCACGTCGGGGGGCAGTTTCGCCCGGAATCAGCCGGGGCGTGACTGCTTTCCCGCGGCGCCAGAGATCGTTTTGCGGCCCCGCGGCACCTGAAGGGGCATGACTCGTTCACTGCTCGCCCTCTTCTCTGCCGTCACCCTCTCTGGCTGCCACTTCATCGACGGAGGTCCGGACGTCTCCGAGACCCGCGCCCTCGAGGCGTTCACCCGCGTGCAGGTCGAAGACGCCATCCCCGTGAAGGTGAGCCCGGGCGCGCCGCAGGTGGTGATCAACTCGCAGCAGAAGGTCGTGGAGAACCTGCAGACCATCGTCAAAGACGGTCAGCTCACGGTGCGCCTCAAGCCCGGGGTGATCGTCGAGTCGTTCGACTTCACGGAGATCCTCATCACCTCCGCGGGGATCGACGCGGTCGAGGCCAACGGGGCCAGCTCGCTCACTGCCACCGGCCTCGACGCCAGCCAGCTGCGGGTGACGGCTTCGGGTGCGAGCAAGGTCACGGTCAGCGGCGCGACCGGAGATCTGCGCGCGAACGCGTCGGGCGCGTCGACCATCGATGCGCTCCAGCTCGCGGCGACCGTGGCCAGCGTCGAAGCGTCGGGCGCCTCGAAGGTCGATCTCAACGTGAGCCAGAGCGTCGAAGGCACTGCGTCGGGCGCCAGCCACGTCACGGTGACCGGCGGCGCCTCGACGACCCAGATCAGCACTTCGGGTGGCTCGACGGTGTCGTCGGCCACCCGATGAGCACTGCCCGGCGATGAACTTCAGTAACCGGTGTTGTTCTTCGCGAAGTCGGTGAGCTTCTTCTTCTCGAGCTTGCCCTGCGACTTGCTGGTGCGCTTCTCGACGGTGGTGTCGCCGGCGAGCGCGTCGGCCGACATGCCGAACAGCGCCTTGATGTTGTCGCCGAAGAGGGTGATCACGCCGATGGCCGCGATCGCGATGAGCGCCACGATGATGATGTATTCCGTCATGCCCTGACCGCGGGCCTTCTTCAGCATCAGCTTCTTGTTGGTCTTCATCGTGGTTGCTCCCCGGAGTGAGTGGCCTGCCTGAAGAAGTATCGAAGAGGTCCCCTTTCCTCTCCATACGTCATCGGGAGGACCACCCCGGTAGGCGCCACACCTACTGGTCGTGGGCCATCAACTTCGCGGCCTTCTCGCCGCGGGTGTCGGCTACCAGGGACCCGCGCTCGAGCCGCAGGGTGCGCTTCTCGTAGCGCTCGATGAGCGACGCGTCGTGGGTGGCGACGATCACGGTGGTGCCCCGCGCGTTGACGTCGCACAGCAGGTCCATGATCTCCACGGTCAGCGCCGGGTCGAGGTTTCCGGTGGGCTCGTCGGCCAGGAGCATCGCGGGGTCGTTCACCAGCGCCCGCGCCAACGACACGCGCTGCTGCTCACCACCCGAGAGCTTGAGCGGCGAGACGTCGGCTTTGTGCTCGAGGCCCACGCGGCGCAGCATCTTCACCGAGCGCTCGCGTACCTCGTCGCGCGAGACACCCAGCACGTCGAGGGTGAAGCCCACGTTCTCGGCGACGGTGCGCGTGGGCAGCAGCTTGAAGTCCTGGAACACCACGCCGATGTTGCGACGCAGGTAGGGGATCGACGACTCGCGTACGCGCGCGATGTTGCGCCCCGCGATGAGGATCTGCCCCTTCGAGGGCCGCTCAGCGAGGAACATCAGCTTGAGCAGCGTCGACTTGCCCGCGCCCGACGGCCCGGTGAGGAAGACGAACTCGGCCTTGTCGATGTCGAGGTTGATGTCGGTCAGCACCGGCGGGTCACCCGGGTACGCCTTGCTGACGTGGAACATCTGGATCATCGCGGCGGCGATGATCTCACGACTTCAGGCCACCGCGTAGCGCACGATGTCCGCTTCAGGGTCCACCGGCCGCACGCGCCCGAGATCCTCGAGCACCTCCACGTTGGCCAGCACCTCCGAGAGCATCAGGACCAGCCGCGGCAGATCGCGCCGGGGGAAGATGGCGGGCAGCAGCTCGAAGACGCTGGCCGGTGACTCCGCGAGGCGCGCGAGCAGCTTGCCCTGGCGGCGCCCGTAGAACTCGAACAGCCCGTCGAGCAGCGCGCGGTGCCCGGTGAAGGCGGGGCCGTGGCCGGGCAGCACCGCGTCGAGCTCGAGCTCGCGTACCCAGCGGGCGCCGTCGAGGTAGCGCGAGAGCGCGCGGAACTTGTTCGGCCCCTCGCCCTGGCAGAAGTCGATGACCGGGTTCGGCGACACGCGCGCCAGTACGTGATCGTCGGCGAAGAAGAAGCGCTGCTGCTCGGCCCACAGACAGACGAGGCCCGGCGTGTGCCCCGGCAGGTGCTTCACCACCGCGTCGAAGTGGCGAAAGTGCAGCACGTCGCCTTCGTGCAGCGCCCCGACACGCTCGGGCTCGACGTAGCGCACGTGGCTGGGGCTGCGATCGGCGCCGGCCTGCATCGCCTCGAAGGTCTCGACCGGCACGCCCAGCTTGAGGAAGTAGCCGCGGTGCCGGCGCAGCAGCGTGGCGAAGCGCGCGTCGCCGACGATCTTCTCGCGATCGAGCTCGTGCACGAACACCCGCGCGCCGCTCTCCTCCGAGAGCATCTGGGCGTTGCCGAAGTGATCGAGGTGCCCGTGGCTGACGAGGATGCGGGAGAGCTTCCTCAAGTCGAGGCCCCGCTCCGCCGCCTGCCCGCGCAACGCGGCGATGCCGTCGTTGGTGCCGATGCCGGTGTCGAAGAGGGTGTAGCGGCCGTCGGCGTCTTCGATGACGTAGACGTTGGCGGGCCCACCCGCCTCGAGAAACGGAACCGGAATCTCGAGGCGGTGGATGCCCAGCGCGTGGAGAGACGCGTCGTGGACGTCGACGGTCTCTCCGTACATCGGGTTACTTCGCGGCCTTGATGGCCGTCTGCATCTCGGGCAGCGCCTTGAAGAGGTCCGCCACCAGGCCGTAGTCGGCGATCTGGAAGATGGGCGCGTCGCCGTCCTTGTTGATGGCGACGATGGTCTTGCTGCCCTTCATGCCGGCCACGTGCTGGATGGCGCCGGAGATGCCGGCCGCCACGTACAGCGCGGGCGCGACGACCTTGCCGGTCTGACCGACCTGGAGATCGTTCGGCTGCCAGCCCGCATCGCACACCGCGCGCGACGCGCCGACGGCCGCGCCGAGCTCGTCGGCCAGCGCCTCGATGGGCTTGAAGTCACCCTTGGTGCCACGGCCGCCGGAGATGACGACGCGGGCTTCGGTCAGGGCCGGGCGCGCGCTCTTCACTTCCTTGAAGGCGACGAACTTCGTGAGCTGCTTGTCCTGCGCGGGGGCCGCGAAGGCCTTCACCTCGCCGGCGCCCGACTTCTCGGCAGCCGCGAACTCGGTGGTGCGCGCGGTGAAGCACTTCACGCTGCCGGTGAGCTTGACGGTGGCGATGACGGCGCCGGCCCACATCGGGCGGGTGACCGACCCGTCGGCCTCGACCGAGAGGATCTCCGAGGCCATCGGGGCCTTCAGCTTGGCGGCGGCGCGCGGCATCACGTCGCGGCCGATGGCCGTGGCGCCCATGCCGACCCACTCGGCGCCGCTGGCGGTGGCCGCCGCGGCGATCGCCGGCGCCCAGTTCTCGGCGATGGCGTGCTCGAACTGCGCGCCCGAGGCAGCGTGCACGACCTTCACGCCGTGCTCCTTGACGGAGTTGGCGAGCGCGGTCGCGTCCTTCGCGAGCACGAGGGCGTGCACCTCGCCGCCCGCGGACTTCGCGAGCTGCTGACCGGCGGTGATGGCGTTGAGGGTGGCCTTGCGGAGCGACCCGTCAGTGTTGGCTTCGACGACGATGAGAACGTTACCCATGGTGTGTGCGTGTCCTTTGTCGCGGGCTTGTCAGAACGCCTTCGCTTCGGTCTTGAGCTTCTCGATGAGGGTGGCGACGTCGGGCACCTTGATGCCGGCCTTGCGCGCGGGCGGGTGCGCCATCTTGGTGACCGTGAGCTTCGGCGTCACGTCGACGCCCAGCGACGCGGGGGTGTGCTCCTCGATGGGCTTGCTCTTGGCCTTCATGATGCCGGGCAGCGACGCGTAGCGCGGCTGGTTGAGGCGCAGCTCGGTGGTGGCGACGCACGGCAGCGGGCTCTCGACGGTCTGCAGACCGCCGTCGACCTCGCGCACCACGCTGACGCTCTTGCCGTCGGCGGCGAGCTTGATGGCCGGGGTCTTCGACTTCTCGGCGTCAGACTCGAGCGACTCTTCCTTGCTGGCGAAGGTGGCCTGCGACCAGCCGAGCCAGTCCGCGAGGTACACCGGCACCTGGCTCTGCTCGTCGTCGATGGCCTGCTTGCCGAGGATGCAGAGGTCGGGCTTTTCCTTCTCGACGATCTTCTGCAGGCAGGCGGCGATGCCGAGCTGATCGATCGGCCCCGCGTGGTTGACCCAGATGGCCTTGGTGGCGCCCATCGCCAGCGCGTGGCGGAGCTGCTCCTGCACGTCTTTGCTGCCCACCGAGACGACCACCACTTCACCGCCGTGCTTCGCGGTCAGGCGCAGCGCCTCTTCGACGCCGATCTCGTCGAAGGGGTTGATCTTGTACTTGAGCCCCTCGGCGACGATGCCGGTGCCCTGCGGGTTCACCTTGATCTTCGATTCGTAGTCTTCGACTCGCTTGGCGGTGACCAGGATCTTCAGCGGCATCTCGGGGCTCCTTGAGTAGCTGGTATTGAAGCGGCGCTTCTTTGACGCGCCGCGCTGTGTGAAACCGATTTATGAATCAACGACTGGCCGTGCAACGAGAAGAGATGTTGCACCGCAACAACTGAGCTTCAGACGCCCTTGAGCAGCTCGCGGGCGATGACGAGGCGCTGCACCTGGCTGGTGCCCTCGTAGATCTGGATGAGCTTGGCGTCGCGCATCAGCTTCTCGACGGGGTACTCGCGCGAGTAGCCGTAGCCGCCGAAGATCTGCACCGCGTCGGTGGCGGCCTTCATGCCCATGTCGGCGGCGAAGCGCTTGGCGTAGCTGGAGACGAGCGTGTTGCGCTGACCCGAGTCGAGCAGCCACGCGCTCTTGTAGGTGAGCAGCCGCGCCGCTTCGATGTCGGCGGCCATGTCGGCGATCATGAACTGGATCGCCTGGAAGTCGGCGATGGGCTTGCCGAACTGCTGGCGCTGCTTGCTGTAGTCGATGGCGTGCTCCATCGCCGCGCGGGCGATGCCGATGGCGAACATCGCGGTCAGCGGGCGCGAGTTGTCGAGGGTGGCCATGGCGATCATGAAGCCCTCGCCTTCCTGGCCGATGCGGTTGGCGACGGGGATCTTCACGTCTTCGAAGGTCAGGGTGACCGTGTTCGAGGCGCGCTGGCCCATCTTGTTCTCGTGCTTGCCGACGGTGAGCCCCTTGGGGCGCCCCTCGACGACGAGGCACATGATGCCCTTGTGCTTCTTGGCCGGGTCGGTGGTGCAGAACAGCGAGTACTGGTCGGCGTATTCGCCGTTGGTGATCCACTGCTTCTGGCCGTTGACCACGTAGAAGTCGCCCTCGCGGCGCGCGGTGCAGCGCATGCCGGCCACGTCAGAACCCGCGCCCGGCTCGGTGAGCGCGAAGCTGGCGAGCTTGAAGCCGGTGGTGAACGGGCGGAGGAACTTCTCTTTCTGTTCCTTGCTCGCGCCGAGCACGATCGGCAGCAGCGCGAGGTCGTTGGCGATCATCGAGGTGGCCATGCCGGCGCAGCCCCACGAGAGCTCCTCGGCGATGATGGCCTGGGCGACGTGCGGCATCTCGTAGCCGCCGTGCTCGGCGGGAATGGTGAGGTTCATCAGGCCCAGCTCGCTGGCCTGCTGGATGATCTCCTTGGGGAACTCGCTCTTCTCGTCGTAGTGCGCTGCCTTCGGCCGCATGACCTCGCGGGCGAACTTGCGAGCGGTTTCCTGCAGGGCCTTTTCGTCGTCTGAGAGACCGAAGTTCATGGCGCGCGGTCTAACGCACAACGACGTGGCCGACCACGCGCTTCGAATCGGCGCTCGCTGCGAACATTGACCTCCCCTGAAGGTGAACGAATACTCAGGGTTCCCCGCTCACTGCGCCGAGGTCTTGCCCATGGTGTCGAAGAAACTCCTGTCTGCCAGCCTGCTGCTCAGCGCGCTGGTGTCCTTTGTCGGCTGCGAACCGATGGCCGTCGAGCCGGAGCTTTCGATCACGGCCGTCCCCAGCACCATCGACGGCAATGCCCAGAAGTCGACGATCAAGCTGCTGGCGACCGACGACAAGGGCAAGCCCGGTACGGGCTCGGTTCGCATCACGTCACCGGCGGGCACCATGAAGGCCGGCGTCGAGGTGACGCTCGCGGCCGGTGAGGCCTCGACCGAGTTCGGCTGCGATCGCGCCGTCGACCCCGCGTGCAGCGGCACCGTGAAGCTGACCGCCGAGTGGGTTTTGAACGGCAAGCTGATCACCGCGACCAAGAACATCGTGGTGACGCCGCCGGTGGTGATCGTGCCGGACGCAGGCGTCAGCCTCACGGCGTCGCGCGCGCAGCTCGGCATCGGCCTCGGCAACACCGCCGACATCGTCGCGACCTACGCGATCGACGGCGTCGCCCAGCCGGATGCATCGATCACCTTGAGCACCACCGAGGGCGTGCTCCTGCTGGCCGATGGCGGGGCGTTCCAGTCGCCGGCCACCACCGACGACCAGGGCAAGGTGCGCGTCGTGCTGGCCGATGACGGCGCCCCCGGAACGGCGGTGGTCACCGGTGTCGGCCCCACGGGCCGCCCCGCGAGCGTCAGCGTCAACATCTACACCCCCGACGCCGGCATCAGCATCACCGCCGACCGCTCGGTGCTCACGCTGGGCTTCAACGAAGTGTCGAACCTCATCGTCAACCACACCCTCGAGAACCGGGCGATCGCCGGGAGGCCCATCACCGTCGAGACCACCGCGGGGCGCCTGGTGCTGTCCGACGGCGGCACGTTCGTCTCGCCTGCCCTCACCGACACCAACGGGCAGGTACGCCTCGCGATCACCGACATGGGTTCTCCGGGGATCGCGACGATCACCGCCCGCGACCTCAGCGCGAACGTGCAGGCGTCCACGGCGGTCGCGCTCTCGCCGCCTGACGCCGGCGTGGTCGTGGCCACCAGCCGACCGGCGCTCTACCTCGGCATCAACGACTCGGTGAACGTGACCGCTTCGCTGTACGCGAACGGCAACGCGAGTCCCAACCGCGCCCTCAATGTCGCCACCTCGCTGGGAACCCTCACCTACCCTGACGCCGGCACGTTCAGCGGCATGGGTACCACCGACGCCACCGGCGCGCTCAAGCTGGTGCTCAAGGACACGGGCACGCCGGGCAACGCGGTGATCACGGCGACGGATCCGTCGTCGAGCCGCAGCGGCACGGCAACGGTCAGCATCCGTACCATCTCCACCATCAGCTTCTCGCAGATGGTGTGTAGCGGCATGCCGTGCACCGTGCTGGGCATCAACAACTCGAACTTCCGCACCACCGGCAAGCTGCAGTTCATCGTGCGCGACAACCAGACGCCGCCGCAGCCGGTCTCCGGGGTCAACGTGACGTTCGCCATCAACCTCTCGAGCGCGACCGGCACGACCATCGCCCCGGCCAGCGCCGTGACGGACGCCAACGGCCTGGTCGAGGTCAACGTCACCACCGGAAACGCGGTCGGCTCGTTCACCGTCACCGCGACGGTGATCGCCGGGGTCGCGGCTACCAGCCCGTCGTTCGGCGTGCGCGGCGCCAAACCCACCAACCGTGGCTTCACCCTCCAGTGCAACCGCACCACGCTGTCGGCGTACACCTCGCCCACCCCGCCCCTCGACATCACCAGCAACTGCACGGTGACGGTCGTCGACCGCAACAACAACCCCGTCGGGCTGGCGACTGACGTCAGCTTCCGGTCGGAGGCCGGCGCGATCTCGCAGTCGGTGACGACGCCCGAGTTCACGGCCGCGACCAGCGCCAACGAGGGCAAGGCCAACGTCGACTTCCGTACGGTCGGCGACTTCCCCGCCGCCGACGTCTCGCCGCTCGACGCCGGGGCCCAGTACCCCTTCAACCGCGGCACCGAGCCCCGCTTCGATGGTGGCGTGCAGCGCAACCCGCGCGACGGACTCGTGGTGATCATCGCGTGGACGCGGGGCGAGGAGTGGTTCAACGATCTCGACGGCAACGGCGTGCAGAACGGCAACGAGCCCTTCGTCGATCAGGGCGAGCCCTTCGTCGACACCAACGACAACGACGTCTTCGACGGCACCGACATCGCGTTCAACGTCGACGGTGACGGCGTCTACACCCCGGCCAACGGGGTCTGGGACGCCAACACCTTCGTGTGGACCAAGACCTACGTGCTCTACACTGACCGGGCGGCTTCGGGGCTCACGACCTGGTCACCCGCCGGCCCCTTCATCGCGGCGAAAGACTCGATGCAGACCTTCAACGTCTGGACGCCCGATCTCAACTTCAACCGCGTCGAGGCCGGCTCCAGCACCGACTTCGTGCGCATCGCGACCAAGGGCACCGTGACGTCGAACTTCGGCAACCTCGGGCTCGATGGTTTCGGCTTCGAGTTCGAGCCCCGCATCCTCACCAACGTGGCGGGCGACGCGGCCTGCCCGACGGCGACCGATCGCATCTGCGTGTACAAGACGCGCTTCGGGCAGTGGGGCGCCGGCTACGTCGGCACCGTCACCGTCAATGGGGCGCCGGCCGCCGACATGACCCCGCAGCAGAACGAGAGCATCACGGTGCGCACCACCACGCGCGGTGGACAGGTGCCCTCGGTGCCGCTCACCGGCGTCATTCAGTGAGCTGACAGCCGCTCGACCCCGGCCTCCGCGTCCAACCGGGCGCGGAGGCTTTTTCATGCCCACCCGCACGGCCCCGCGCTAAGCGCCCGCGCATGGTCGGCTCGAAGAAGAAGAGCGCGCGCAAGACGACGAAGGCCGGGGCGCTGGCCTACGCGCGCCAGGTGCTCACCCAGGAAGCCCGCGCCATCGACTCATTGTGCGAGCGGCTGGGCGATGACTTCTTCGAGGCCCTCGAGGTGCTGCAGAGCACCAGGGGCCGCGTGGTGTGCACCGGCATCGGCAAGCCCGGCTTCATCGCGCAGAAGCTGTCGGCCACCCTCGCCTCGACCGGCATTCCTTCGCTCTACCTGCACCCCGCCGAGGCCGCGCACGGCGATCTCGGCCGCGTGGCAAAGGGCGACGTGGTGGTGGCGCTCTCGAACTCCGGGGCGACGGAAGAGGTGGTGCGGTTGCTGGTGCCGCTCAAGCGCCTGGGGGTGACGGTCATCGCGCTCACCGGCGACGCCGAGTCTCCGCTGGCGGCGGGCGCCGACGTGGTGGTCGATCTCGGGGTCATCGACGAGGCCTGCCCCATGGGGCTGGTGCCGACCGCGTCGTCGGCGGCGCTCCACGCGGTGTGTGACGCGCTGGCGATGACGCTCGCCTGGCGGCGCGAGTTCACCGAGTCGGAATACGCGCTCTACCACCCGGGCGGGAAGCTCGGCCGCAGCGTGATGAAGGTGCGCGAGCTGATGCGCACCGGCGACGGCAACCCGCTCATTCGTGACGACGCCACGCTCCAGCAGGTGGTGGTGGTGATGACCCGCACGCGCGGGCGCCCGGGCGCCGCCAACGTCGTCGACGCGAAGGGCCGGCTGGTGGGTATCTTCACCGACGGCGATCTCCGCCGGCTGGCCGAGCAGCGCTCGCTCGATCTCCAGCGCCGCATCTCGGAGGTCATGATGCGCCGCCCGCGCTGCATCGGCCCCGAAGAGCTGGTGCTGGCGGCGGCGGCGGTGATGCGCGAGCTGAAGGTCGATCAGCTGCCGGTGGTCGACGCCGAAGGGCGCGCCGTCGGCCTGCTCGACGTGCAGGACGTGCTCGCCGCCCGGCTGGGCTGAGCCCGATCGCCACAGCCCTGACGTCGCGGCTGACTTCGCGAGGCCCACCAGACCCCGCATGGGTCTGATCGACCCGTCCCCCCTCGCGGCCAACCCTGCGGGAAGTGGTGAAGCGCCTGTTCTGATCCACGGGGCATGGGGGTTGCTCAGGAGACCCGGAGACGGAAGCAAGCAGGGTCACTCTGGCCCTGAACTGCATTCTGGGAGGCGTCGTGAGCGATTTCCCTTCACCTGATTCGTTGGCTTCGATGGTCAACAGCGTCACGACCACCATGATGAACGTGAAGTTCGCGCTCGTGCCAGCGGCCGAGATGCGCGCTCCGTTTCGTCGCGCGGTGCTCCCCATTCCCGGGCTGGTCCCGGTCTCGGTGGTGGTCACCGGCGACGAGCCGAGTTGTCAGAAGCTCGGCGCGCGGCTCTTCAGCGTGACGCCCCAGGACGTCGACGTGTCGATGATGGAAGACACGCTGCGCGAGCTGGCGAACATCACCGCGGGGCAAGTCAAGCGGGCGATGTCGCTCGACTCGGCGCTCGGGCTCCCGCGCATCGTGATCGGCTCGGAGCCGTGGGCGGGGGCGCTGGGTGGGCAGCAGCTGATCGTGCTGCGCGCCGACACCGACGACATTCATCTCGAGGTCCAGGTCGCGACGCACGCGAGCTGACTTCCCATTGCCTGAAGCGAGGAACGACCCATGGCGCGAATTCTGACGGTGGATGACAGCAAGGCGATCCGGATGATCGTCAGCAAGCAGGTGCAGGAGCTCGGCTTCGAGGTCGATGAGGCCGAAGACGGGATCCAGGGGCTCGCGAAGCTCGAGGAGATCTCCTACGACCTCGTCATTCTCGACGTGACGATGCCCAACCTCGACGGCCCGGGCATGCTCGCGAAGATGCGCGAGGCGGGCAACCGCACCCCGGTGCTGATGCTCACCAGCGAGTCGAAGAAGAGCATCATGGTCGACGTGATGAAGGCCGGCATCGAGGACTACATCCTCAAGCCCTTCAAGCCCGAGGAGCTCAAGGCGAAGGTGCTCAAGGTGCTCAAGCTGACCGGCCCGGTCGGCGCGGCGGTCACCTCGGCTGCTTCGGCAGGCGCGGCGATGGCCTCGTCGGCGCCCGCGCGGCTCGACGCCACCGGCAAGCAGTTCATCGACATTCTCGTCATCGACGACATGGAGAACGTGCACAAGAAGCTCAAGACGCTGGTGCCCGCCCACGTCACCATCGGCAGCGCGATGAGCGCGGCCGCGGCCCTCTCGTTGTGCCGAGAGAAGGTCTTCCGCGTGGTGTTCGTCGACACTGACATTCCCGACGTCAACTCGGCGGCGCTGATGAACCAGCTGCGCACGCTGCAGCAGCACGCGGCTTTCCTCGCACTGGCGCTGCGCACCGCCAACGACGTCCAGAAGGAATACCAGGCGCTCGGCTTCGACGACGTGATCTTCAAGCCGTTCGACAAGGACAGCATCGACGACTTCCTCATTCGCTACTTCAACGACCAGGAGCTGGTGGTCGCCGAAGAGAACCTGGTGAAGATCGGCGCCTTCAGCGGCAAGGAAGACCGCCTCGAGAAGTACTTCACGCGCGTCACGAAGCTGCTGGAAGAGAACATCGAGAAGCTGGCCGCGGCGTGCTTCGACGAGGTGATCGTCGACCTCTCGAGCTCGCCCATCAAGTCCGACCGCACGCCTCGCCTGGTGCTCGACATCAAGAAGGAAGCGAGCAAGCGCGGCATCGAAGTGAAGCTGGTCGCCGGGGCCGAGGTCTCGGTGCTGCTCAAGAAGTTCGACGAGACGGCCAAGCTCGTCATTTGTCCCTCCGTGAACGAAGCTCGCCGGGCTGCCTGACACCCCGGTAAGGAATGAGCCATGTCGACCCCCGTCGCCGATCGCCTTGCCCAGGAGGCGCAGACCATCCTGGAGAAGCGCATCGCCGACAACCAGCTGAACCTCCCGCCGCCGCCTTCGGTCGTGATGAAGGCGATGGCGATGCTGCGCGACCCGAGCTTCTCGGCCAAGGACGCATCGTCGCTGATCGAGCGTGACTCGATCATCGCCGCGCGCGTGCTGCGGGCCGCGAACCTCGTGCAGCACAGCAGCGGTGAGAAGGCGCGCAGCCTGCCGCAGGCGCTCACCCGGCTGGGCAACGACCGGCTGCGGGCGACCCTCGTCGAGGCGAGCGCGCACCGGCTGTTCGAGTCGAGAGATCAACGCATCGTCGACGCCACCAAGGGTGTGTGGGAACACGCCCTGGGCGTGGCCATGCTCTCGCGTGACGTCGCCGCGCTGTGCGGCGTGGCCGAGACCGAGGCGGCGTACATGGGCGGCCTGCTGCACGACATCGGCAAGCCGGTGGTCGCGTGGCTGCTGCTCGAGGCCGAGAAGTCGGTCGTGGGCACCCGCACCAACGTGTGGATCGACCCCGAAGTGTGGATCGAGGTCGTCAACCGCGTGCACCGACCGGTCGGCGTGGCCCTCGCCGCGAAGTGGGGCTTCCCCGAGACCGTCACCAGCGCGATCGGCGACTGCAACGAGTACAACGGCGCCGATCGGCTCTCGGTGCCCAACTGCGTGCGCTTCGCCAACGCGCTCACCAAGCGTGAAGGGCTGTACGTCGGCAAGTTCGATCCGTCAGACATCGACGCGCTGGTGATGATCGGGCGCTCGCTGCTGGGCATCGACGACAGCGTGCTCAACCGGCTGTCGAGCGGCCTGGCCGATCGCGTGCGCATGCTGATGGGTTGAGCGGCGCCCCCAGCGCAGCGCTCACCGCAGAACGATTCTCTCTCTCTCTCTCAACGTGAGGCAGCCCCCACCGCGACCGTCAGGCGGCGCGCGCTGGGCGACCGCTGGCCGCGGCGAGCAGGTCTCGCGTCTTCTCAATCTCTGGCCGCGAGGCGTCGATGATGCCCCCCACCCGCTCGGCGGTGAGGCTCAACCGCTCGAGCGACTCGGGGTCGAGGCGCTCTTCTTCACCGCGCTCCCCGAAGCCGGCCTGGTGCGCGGCGCCGTCGGCCACGCGCACCACCGTCGCCAGGTAGCGCATGGTCGCCGACGGGGCGTCGCCCGGCGCGTGGTGCCAACGCGCGGCGCCGCCGATGTCCTTGGGGAGGTTCCACTTCGCGCACAGCGCCTCGCCGAACTCGGCGTGCGAGGCCCCGAGCAGCTCGGTCTCGAGCTCGACGGTCGCCAGCCCGCCGTCCTGCACCAGCAGCGCGGCGTTCGACTCGAGCCAGTTGGCGACGACGATCTTCCCCAGGTCGTGCAGCAGGCCGGCGGTGAAGGCGAGGTCGGGGTAGGTGAAGCCCACCTCGCGACCGATGCGATCGGACAACACGCCGACGGCCACCGAGTGCGCCCAGTACGTCTCGGAGCTGGTGCCGTAGCCCTTGAGCACGGGAGGAATGGTCCGGGCGAACGACGCACTGGCCGCCACCTCGAACACGCGGCGCATGCCCATGCGGGTGATGGCGTCGCGCACCGAGGTGATCTCCCGCGAGCCCCGGTAGAAGGCCGAGTTGGCCGAGCGCAGCAGGTTCGCGGTGAGGCCCGCGTCGGGGCGCACCACGCGCTCGAAGTCGCTCAGAGTGGCCCTGGCGTCGTTGATCAACCCGAAGACCTGGGCGACGGCGGTCGGCACGGTCCCGATGGTGTCGATGCGTTCGACGATCTCGCTGGCGACGGACATGACTTCAGCTCCCGGGTTCAGTGGTGAGGAGCGCCTCGGTCAGCCACAGCCCACCGGAGGGCGTGCGCTGGGGCGCGGTGTTGAGGGTCTGCGCGAGGCGCTCGAAGGCGCGGCTCGCGGGGCTGGTGGGCGCGATCTCGACCAGCGGCTTGCCCGCCATCGCCGCGCGTCGGAGGTTCTGATCTTCGGGGATGTTGGAGATCAACCGCAGGCAGAGCTCGGTGTTTCCCAACAGCTGATGCAGCCTGGCGAACACCGCCTGCGACGAGCGCGAGGTGCGCACCCCGTTGACCACCACCTCGACCTCCCGCACCGCGGTGCGCGAACGCAGCGCGCGCAGCAGCACCGCCGCGTCGGCGATGGACGTGGGCTCGTCGGTGACGACCAGCAGCGCCATCTGCCCGGCGGAGGTGAAGAACAACACGTCGTCGCCCACCCCCGAGCCGACGTCGACCACCACCGCGTCGTAGCGGGGCAGCAGCGCCTCCCAGGCGGCGGTGAGCACCGAGCGCGCGCCGTCATCGAGCTGCGCGAGGCGACGCTCGCCAGGCGCACCGGGCAACAGCGAAAGGCCCGGCCGCACCTCGAGCAGCACGTCGTCGAGCGACGCCCCATCGAGCAGATCGCCCAGGTGCATCACCGGCTTCGCGCCGAGCAACACGTCGACGTTCGACAGCCCGCCATCGGCGTCGATGATCAACACGCGCTTTCCATCTTTCGCCCAGAGGGTCGCGAGGTTGGCCGCGAGGTGGGACTTACCCACGCCGCCCTTGCCGCTCGTGACGCTCACCACACGCACCCGTGCCATGGGCGAGCGGAGTTGCAAGCGCTGCGCCTTCTGCCGGGCGCCCGGCGATCAGCGACTGACGAGGGTCAACCGCCGGTACCGTTGAGGCGCACGCTGGGAAACGCGGCGTCGGCGTCGTGCGAGAAGGTGACCTGCGTCGTCTGCGCACCCGCGCCCACCGGGGCGAAGGTGACGGTGGCGGTCACCGATGCACCAGGGGCCAGCGGCTTCGTGACGTCGCGAACGAACCACGAGCCGTTGCCCGTCGAGCCGAGCGAGACGCCGGTCACGGTCATGGCATCGACGCCGACGTTGGTCGCGCGCACCACCACCTCTTTGCTCGAGCCACGCACCACGGTGCCCACGTCGTAGATGAGGTCGAGCGCGGGCTGCTGCGCGTCACCTTCCACGGACACGTGCAGCACCCCGCGGTTGGTGCCCCTGACGACCTGCGGCTGACACGCGCACAACACCAGACCGGCGACGACGAACCACTTCGACATCAGAGCTTCCCTTCGAGCTTCGGAGCGTACGACGGCACGCTCTCCTTCAAGCGCTGCCACACGGCCTTCGCCCCTTCGACGTCGCCCTTCGCCTTGAGCGCGTCACCCAGCTCGGCCACCGCGTCGGGGGTCTGGGTCGCGACGCGCCAGACGTTGTCGGCCATCGGCTGGCGGTTCAACTTGATCATCGTCCACGCCATGCCGGCGCGCAGGCGGGCGTTCTCGGGCTGGTAGGGCATCACCTGCTTGTAGGCGGTGAGTGCGTCCTGGAAGCGGCCGCGCGCGAGGTGCTCCTCGGCGTCGGAGATCAGCTTCGCGAAGTTGTTCTCCATCTCGGCGGTGCGCGGCGCGTTCTGGAAGGCCTCCATCACCTCTTTGCTCAGCACCGGCGGCTGGCCGGCGGCGGGCTTCGGCGGGGTGGCAGCGGCGATCGCCTCGGTCGTGACGGTGAGCTTCGACAGGCCGCCGGCGGCGATCGCCTCGTTGGTGCGCGTCAGCAGCCGCTTCGCGTTGGTCGCTCGCGGCGAGGTCGGCGCGTCGGCGAGGAACCGCTCGAAGTCGGCCTTCGCGCGCGCCAACGCCGCGGGGTCGTCGCCAAAGGTGTCGAGCGTCGCGGCGGCACGCGCGTAGCGAGCGTCGACGTTGGCCTCGAAGGCCTCGAGCGCGTGGGTGTACGTAGTGATGGCGCCCGCCGCGTCGCCCTGCAGGAACTGGATGTTGCCGTAGGTGACCTCGACCTCCATCGCCGGGGCGAGGGCCGCGCGCAGACACGACACCGCGCCGGCGGCGTTCTTCGCGGTCGCCAGGGCCTGGGCCTTCTCGGTCAGCGCAGCGAGCGTCGAGTCGGCCTTCACCTCACAGCCCACCGAGGCGGGCGCGGGGAGCGCCTTACCGCTGACGAGCTTGCGCTGCGCGAGGAACAGCGCACGCGACTTCTCGGCGCCGTCGAGGGCCTGCTTGTAGAAGGTGAGCGCGTCGGCGAAGCGCCCCTGGCCGAAGTAGAGCCGCCCGAGCGACGCGGCGATCTCGAAGGGCTTGTCCTTGTCCTTCAGGCCGGCGGTCGAGTCGAGCTTCTGAATCAGCTCGTCGGCCGACGGCGCAGGCTTGCCCGCGGGCGGAGGGTGGTTCGGCGGGAGCGCAGGAGCAGCCTGAGCCAGCAGGAGCAACACGAGGGCAGTCACGCCGCGTCACGTAGCACCGGCTCTGGCCGGTGTCAGCGCAGGCCCTCGATGACCCAGCACCTTCGGCCGTGCGGGCCGGGGGTACGACAATGGGCGACCACCTCGTCGTCGAGGCCGGCTTCGTCGAGGGCGTCCGCGAGCACCATCAGGTTCTCCGGACCCGGCGTCGGCGGCAGCGCGTGGACGGTGCCCAACGAGCCGGTGAACCAGTGCAGCGTCGCCACGCCTCCATCGAGCCCGAGGGCGACGTGGGCCCCGGGGTGCCACCACTGCGTGCGCGCCGGGTGCGACGAGACGAGCGCGCCGGTGTCGAGCGCGTGGAGCTGGATGGTCTCGCCCAGGGAGATCAAATGCCGGCCGTCGGTCGCGAGGCCGTGCGCGGCGAGCCCGGGGAAGAAGCGCTCGGGCTTCAGCGTCGACACGTCGAGCAGCACCACGCCGTCCTGCGCGCCGAAGAACGCGTCGTCGTCCGCTGCGAGTTGGCCGCGCAGCAGCAGCCGGCGCTCGTCCACCCAGCACACCTCGTCGTCCCACCAGTCGGCCATCTGCGGTGCGTGCGGCACGGTGGGCGACTCGTCTTTCGTCGTCAGCCACGCGTCGACATCGACGACGCGGAGCGCGCCGATGGGGTGCCAGTACCAGCCGAAGCTCGCCAGGTAGCGCCCGCTGGGAGACGGCGTCGCGTGGCCCCAGAAGTAGTCGAGGCTGGTCTCGTCGGCGGTCGGCGCGAGCCGCTCGAGCGAAGGGAGCGCGCGCGCCTCGAGCCGGTTCCACGCGGTCGCGGTGATCAACACGTCGTCGCGCACGAAGGCCAGCGCCCAGCCCGAGACGTCAGCGTGGTAGTCGTCGCGCGCGAGCGGCCCGAGCAACACCCCGCGCGCCACGTCGTACACCGCGCCCTCGAGCCCCCTGCTCTGCGCGAGCGCGACGAAGCGACCATCGGCCGAAGCGACCACCGTCGCACCGCCCGGCGTCGCCAGGTCGAAGGGCAGCCGCACGTCGAAGAAGGTCGAGCCGTCGTCGAGCTCGACTCCGCGCAGCCGCCCGTCGTGCGTGGCGATGAACCAGCGGGGACGATCTTCCGAGGACGCCGCGCACACCCCGGCGATCCCCGACTCCAGGCCCGCGAGGGCCACCTGCGTACTGCGCCAACGAATCATCTGCCCGGCAGACGGGCCGCGGCGAGGTGGCTGACGAGCAGCTCGTGCGCCGACTTTCCAAGCACCGGATGGCGCGCGTCGGGCGCGAGCTGGGCGAGCGGCACGAGCACGAAGGCCCGCTCGTGCATGCGCGGGTGAGGCACGGTGAGCAGGTCCGACGAGAGCACCGTGGCGCCGTGGAGCAGGAGATCGAGATCGATGATCCGCGGCGCCCACCGCGTGCTGACGACGCGGCCCATCTCGCGCTCGAAGCGCTTCAACTGCTGGAACAGCTCCAGCGCCGACAGCGACGTCTCGAGCGCGTCGACCGAGTTGAGGTACGGCGGCTGCGGCGTGGGGTCTTCCGGCGGCAACAACGCCGGCGTCTCGAGCACCGGCCCCGCGCGATGCACGCCGAGGGTCGCCAGCCGGCGCCGCGCCTCGGCGAGGTTCGCGAGGCGATCACCGAGGTTGGTCCCCAGCGCGATGAAGCAAAGCGTCACCCCAGGCTCCGCACAGGGTTGCGCAACACGCCGATGCTCTCGAGCTCGACCTCCACCACGTCGCCCGCGCGCAGCGGCCCGACGCCCGACGGCGTGCCAGTGCTCACCAGGTCGCCCGGCACGAGCGTCATCACCTGAGAGATGAAGGCCACCAGCTCGGCGGGCTTGTGCACCATGTCGGAGGTGCGCCCGTCTTGCTTCGTCACGCCGTTGACCCGGCACTGCACGCGCAAGTCATCGGGGGAGAGGCCCGTCACCATCACCGGCCCACAGCACGCGAAGGTGTCGTAGCCCTTGGCGCGCGTGTGCTGCACTTCCCGCTTCTGGATGTCGCGCGCCGTGACGTCGTTGAAGCAGGTCAACGCGAAGATGGCCGCCTTCGTCTCTTCCACGGTCGCGCGGGTCAGGCGCCGGCCAATCACCAACGCGAGCTCGGCCTCGTAGTGCACTTCCTGACTGGCAGGCGGGAGCAGGATGGCGGACTCGTGCGCGTTGAGCGCCGTCATCGGCTTGGTGAAGATCAACGGCTCGACGGGCACCACCTTGCCCATCTCTTCGGCGTGCTTGCGGTAGTTCTGCCCGATGGCGACCACCTTCGACGCGTCGCTGACCGGCAACCACTTCGCCTCGGCCCTCGGCACCTGGCGAGCGGTGGCGACCGTGCCCGCTTCCCACGGAGCACCGCTGAGCACCACGAAGCCACCCTGCTCTTCGCGCGCGTAGACCGCCCGGCCGTCGACCTCGAGTCGCGCGAAGACGGCCATCACTTCACCCCGAGCACGTGCGTCATGTCGTACAGCCCCGGCGGCTTGCCGAGGATCCACTTCGCGGCCCGCAGCGCCCCGCGGCCGAACTGCTCGCGGCTGGTGGCTCGATGGGTGAGCTCGACGCGCTCGCCGTCACCGAAGAAGAACACCGTGTGCTCGCCCACCACGTCACCGCCGCGCAGCGTCTGCACGCCGATCTCCTTGCGGGGGCGCTCGCCGATCTGACCGACACGCGAGGTGCAGATGTCGTCGCGCTCGCGGCCCAACGCCTTCGCCAGCTCCTCGGCCATCCGCATCGCGGTGCCCGACGGCGCGTCCTTCTTCATGCGGTGGTGCGTCTCGACGATCTCCACGTCGAAGTCTTCTCCGAGGCGGCGGGCCAGCGTCGCGGCGAGCTCGATGACGAGGTTCACGCCCACCGACATGTTGGGCGCCATCACCAGGGGAATGCGCTTCGCGGCGTCGGCCATGTGCGCCTTCGCCTCGGGCGAGAAGCCGGTGCTGCCCACGACGAGCGGCACGCCCGCCTCGGCGCAGAGCTGCGCGTGCGCCACCGAGACCTCGGGCGTCGTGAAGTCGATCACCACGTTGGCGCGATCGAGCGTCGCCGCCAGCGAGTCGACGGTGGACACCTCGAGCGGCGCGAGGTGCGCGGCGAGCCCCACGTCGAGCCCGATGGCCGCGCTGCCCGGCTTGTCGGTGCCGCCGTGGAGCAGGAACTCGGGGTTGTCGCGAATGAGCCGCGTGAGCAGCGAGCCCATGCGCCCCGACACGCCGGTGATGACGGTGCGAATGGGGGTCATGACGCCTTCCGCGTCAGGAGGCCCAGCTTGCCCAGCTCCTCCTTCAGCTTCGCCGCGTTGCCTTCGGTCATCGGCAGCAGCGGCGGGCGGATCTCGGTGCCGAACAGCCCCATCTGGTGGAGCGCCATCTTCACCGGGATGGGGTTCGACTCGATGAACAGCAGGCGGTGCAGCGGCTGGAGCTCGAGCTGCAGCCGGCGCGCGCCCTCGACGTCACCCTTCAGCGCCGCGGCGCACAGGTCGGCCATCTTGCGCGGCGCGACGTTCGACGAGACCGAGATGACGCCCTTGCCACCGGAGAAGATGAAGGGCGCGACCACGAAGTCGTCGCCCGACAGCAGGGTGATCCGATCGCCGACCTGCTCGTAGACGTCGAGGCAGCGGAGCACGTTGCCGGTCGCCTCCTTGAGGGCGATCACTTCCTTCACGTCGAGCAGCTTCTTGACCGTCTCGGGCAGGAGATCGACGCCCGTCCGGCCCGGCACGTTGTAGGCGATGATCGGGTAGCCGGGGTGCGCCTGGGCCACGAGCCGGTAGTGCTCCACCAGGCCGGCCTGGGTGGGCTTGTTGTAGTACGGCGTGACGATCAACGTGCCGTCGGCGCCGAGCTCGCGAGCGACCTTCACGCCCTCGATGGTCTCGCTGGTCGCGTTGCTGCCCGCACCGGCGAACACCTTCGCGCGGCCCTTGTTGGCCTTGATGCAGATCTCGATCGCCCGCCGACGCTCGGCCGGCGACATCGTCACCGCTTCGCCCGTCGTCCCCATGGGGATCAGCACCGAGGTGCCGTTGGTGACCTGGTATTCGACCAGCGCCTCGTACGCGCCCTCGTCGAGCTTGCCGTCCTTGAACGGGGTAGCGAGCGCAGTCATCGAGCCTTGCAACGTCATGGGGTCTCTCCTCTCCAGAGATCTTCGAGTGCGTCGCGCGTACGCACGACGCGGTAGTCGTCGCCGTCGACCAGCACCTCTGCTGGCCGCTGGCGCGAGTTGTAGGTGCTTGCCATCGACATGCCGTAGGCGCCCGCGGTCTTGATCGCCAGCAGGTCGCCCTGCGCGAGCGGGCCGAAGCGCCGGGAATGCCCGAGCACGTCGGTCGACTCGCAGACCGGGCCGACGATCTCCACCGTGGCCTGCGCGCCGCGACGCGGCTTCACCGCCACGATGTCGTGGTGCGCTTCGTACAGCGCGGGCCGCAGCAGGTCGTTCATGCCGGCGTCTACGATGACGAACCGCTTCGCCGGTGTCTGCTTCCGGAAGAGCACGCGGGTGATCAGAACCCCTGCATTGGCGACCAGCACACGGCCCGGCTCGAGCACCAGCGTGGCGCCGAGCGTCTTCGTCGCGCCGAGCACCGCCTTCGCGTACGCGGCGACGCCGGGGGGCTTCTCGGTCGAGTAGGTGACGCCGAGGCCACCGCCGACATCGAGGTGCGTGAGCGGAAAGCCCTGCGCCTTGAGCTCGGCGTAGAGGCCGCCCACGCGGGTGATGGCTTCCTTCACCGGGCGCGCGTCGGTGAGCTGGCTGCCGATGTGACAGTCCACGCCGACGGCGACGAGGCCCTTCAGGCGGCGGCTCTGGCGGTAGAGGGCGACGGCCTCCTCGAAGGGCACGCCGAACTTCGAGGTCTTGAGCCCGGTGGCGATGTAGCGGTGCGTCTTCGCGTCGACGTCGGGGTTCACCCGCAGTGAGAACGGCGCGCGCACGCCGAGTTGGCGGCCGACACGATCGAGCAGCGCGAGTTCCTCGGCGCTCTCGACGTTGAACATCAAGATCCCGGCGCGCAGAGCGGCGACCATCTCGTCTTCGCGCTTGCCGACGCCGGAGAAGACGACCTTCCGCGGATCTCCGCCGGCGGCGAGCACCCGCCCCAGCTCACCAGCCGAGACGATGTCGAAGCCCGCCCCGCGCTCGGCGAACAGCTTGAGCACCGCGAGCGTGGAGTTCGCCTTCACCGAGTAGCAGATGACGTGCGGCGCGGCCTCGAACGCCTGCTGCACCACCTCGAGGTGCCGGCGCAGGGTCGCGCTCGAGTACACGTAGGTCGGCGTGCCGACCTCGCGGGCGATGGTGGCGAGCGGCACGCCCTCGGCCCACAGGGCGCCGCGTCGAACCTCGAAGTGGTTCACGGCTTCGCCCCGCAGCAGCCGCCGTCAGGGGCCTCCACCGGTGGCGGGGTCAGCACATCGAGCGGAGGGCGCGGCGCGCCGCGAATGCCACAGCCAGCCAGCGCGAGGAGAAGAACGAGGGGACGCATGCCGCGCGGCACCCTGCCCGCGCCGTCACCTGAGCGCAAGGCGTCGGTCAGAAGCGAATGCCGACCACCGCGCGCAGCGCCTGGGCGTTGTCGAGCGTGACCTTCGTACCGTCGGCGTTGTTCTTCCAGAAGCCTTCGAGCGGGAAGAGGATGCCGTACTGGAGCTGGCCGAAGAACCCGTCTTCCGTCTCGTAGCGCACGCCGCCGTTGATCTCGACGCCGAGGCTGTTGTTGGCGTCGGCGAACTTCGCGCCCGGCACCGACTCACGGAAGATGGCGCGCGAGTAGATCATCGCCGCGTACGCCTCGAAGCCCTGGGTGATGCGGTACTTCGCCTTGGGCTTGAAATAGAGGCTGTCCGTCACACCGCCGAGGAGCTCGCGGTAGAGGATCATGTCCACGCGGTAGTCGCGGTTGAAGCGGAAGTTGTTGATCTCGTTGTCGGCCTTGCAGTCGGCCGCGCACTGGTACTGCGGACCGTCGGTGTCACCCAGCCCGTTCTCGGCCGAGCGGGTGCGCCGCGGGTAGTTGCCGAAGCCGGGGGCCTTGTCGCCGCTGGCGAAGCCGATCTCGCCGCCGATCTCGAGGTCGCCGTTGAGGAGCTTGTACTCGCCCTGCAGCACGCCGCCGAACTGGTACATGTACAGCGCTTGGTTGGTGTCGGTGGCCGCGGCCGACTGCGCGCGGCTCTGGATCGACCCAAGCACCGCGGCGGCCTCGGCCTCGATGCGCCATTCCTTGCGCTCGAGCTTGGCCCACAGGTCGGGGATGAAGACGTTCGCGTTGCGGAACACGGCCTTCTGGGTGACCGTGCCCGACGCGGTGCCATCGGCGCCCACCGCCGAGTACGGCTGCGAGAGCGTGTCGGCGGCGTCGAAGCGCTGCGTGCGGTAGGTGAAGTGGAGCCCGTAGTTGAAGACGTACTTGTCGGCGTTGAGGCGCGCGAGGCGTTCCTGATCGGTGTCGCGACGGGCGACCGCGAGGATGTAGCTGCGGCCGTCGTCGGCGTTCGAGAGATCGACCGGCTGGCCGCCCTCGAGCGAGCGCACGGACGACGGGCCCTCGACGTTAAAGTCGAGCATCGGCGTGATGTAGAAGCCGGGGAGCGGCTCGGCGGTGAAGCTGACGCGATCGACGGTGTCGCCGTAGTCGTTATCGATGCCGCTGCCGTCGTTGTAGAGCATGCCGAGGCCCCAGTGGCTGGGCATGCGGCCGAAGCGGAGAATGCCGACCGGCGTCGAGACCTCGCCCCACACGCGCTTGACGGCGATCGAGTCCTGCAGGCTGTTGATGCCGCTGCGCTGCGTGGTCTGGCTGGCCGAGAAGATCGAGAACTCGTTGCGGTCCGAGTAGTAGCCGTTGGCGAAGTTGCGCGAGTAGGCGTAGTCGGGAGTGCTGCCCCAGATGAGGTTGTCGAGCGCGTCGATCTGCGCGCGCACGCGCACTTCTTCGGACACGTTGATGGTCGGCTCGAAGCGGAAGCGCATGTTCACGCCGGCCTGGGTGCGATCGTTGAGACTCGACGGCGAGCGCGGGAAGAGCGGGTACCCGGCGGCGTCGTCGCCACGGCCGAGATCGAACTTGTAGAAGAGCTCGGGGCGCACGCGGAGGTAGCCGTCGAAGGTGACGAGCTCGAGCTTGCGCTTCTCGTCGACCCAGTCTTCCTGCCACCCCTGCGCGACGGACTGGGTGGCGAGCTGGGCGCGCATCTCTTCGCGCAGCTCCTTCACTTCGCGGCGCGCGGCGTCGAGCTTGGCCTCGAACTCCTTGCGCAGGTCGGCGTCACCTGCCGAAGCAGCGGGCGCCGGAGCGGGCACGGATACGCCGGCATCAGCCTGCGCGAGGACGAAGGTGGACGACAGCGCGATGGCCGCCAGCAGGACGCGATGCATGAGCAGCGTTCTCCGAAGGGAAATCAAACGCGCGGGGTGTAGCCCACCCCCGCGCCAACCGGGCACTCTTTTTCGAGGTTTGCGCGTACGCGGCAAGGGCGGGCCGATTTCTCGAGAAAGCGTCTGTGGCGCGAAACGGCAGTCCGCGGGTGGACGCGGGCGCGCGGGTGCAACCGGCTGAAACGAGGCGATCGCGAAGTGGGCACGCGAGCCGCACAGGCGGCCGGCTCCCACGCAGGTCCCCACCCAAGGAGATGCACCATGTCCGGTCGAGTCGATGGCACCACGCCCAACGCAGGTCAGATCACCTTTGACGACGCGGAGGTCGAGACCATCAGCCCCACGAAGCAGTCGCTCGCAGGCTCGAAGTCTGAGTCGCCGGGATCGACGGTCGAGAGCTGGCGCGGGGCTCCCGACGCGCACACCAGCTCGACCTCGGTCGACGAGGGCCCGAGTCTGTCCGCGATGGATCTCGGCGCGCAGGTCGCGCGCGATCAGAGCGATCGTCAGCGCGCGAAGGCCACCATCCTCTCGCTCGAAGGTCCGATGCAGGAGCTGGCCTCCGAGGTGAGGGACCCCTTCACCGCGACCGGCCCGCGCTTCACGTTCGCGCAGATGAACGAGCTGACCAAGCAGTTCACCTCCGAGACGATGAAGGACGCCGCCGGCCGGCTGAGCAATGACGACGTCGCCGGCCTGATGTACGCGCAGGCCCGGCGCGCCTGGCCCCACGCGACGCAGGAGCAGAAGAGCGAGCTGGCCAACTACTTCACGAAGCACTTCGGTGACGCGATCCGCGATGGCGCGGCGTTCAAGATGAAGTCGCTCGCAGTCGAGAAGTTCCAGAGCACTGCCAAGTCATTCACCGACACCGCCAGGGACCCGCAGAAGCTGCAGTCGCTCTCGCAGAAGTTCACGTCACTCGACTCGAAGGGCCAGCAGGCGTTCCGCGATGGCTTCGGGCTCGAGAAGGACACCAGGGTCACGCCGGACACGCTTTCCCGCGCGATGAACGGCCGCGCCGCGCTGCTCGAAAAGGAGGCCTTCGCGATGGAGGGGCGTGGGACGAACACGTTGTTCCGCGAACTCGCCCGTCACGACCTGCGCGAGCCTTTCATGCGCGAAGCGGGCATCAGGCCCGGCACCTTCGCCGCAGCGCAGGTAGATGCGGTGAAGCACCGCGGCGAAGCCGAAGAGCGCACCATCGAGACCGCGAAGTTCGCGAGCGCCCTCGGGGTCGCGGTCTTCACGGGCGGCATGGGCATGGGCGGACTCGCCGCGTTCGGGACCTCGGCGGCGATGTCGGCGCCTGACGTGATGCTCGCGTGGAACGCCATCGACAGCGCGAAGGCAGGCGAGTCAGCGGGCACGATGAAGCAGGGCGCGGCAGCCGAAGCGAAGAACGCAGCCGTGGCGAAGACGGTGATCGCTGGCGGCGCTGCGGTACTCGGTGGCGTGACCGGCGGCCTGGGGCACCACGCGACCGACGCGATCGCCGGGAAGCTCGCCGACGTCGTCGCGAAGGAAGTGACTACCGCCGCGATTCACGGTGGGCAGCACTTCCTCATCGACGAGGGTTTGGAAACGGTGCTGCACCCGCACTCGAGCGAGGGTGACGCCTCGGGAAAGAACGCGCTCGAGCGCCTGGAGTGACTTCCCCTCTCCCGAACCCTCTCCCCCGCGGGGGAGAGGGCGAGTGGTTCAGTGCTTCGGGCCCTGGCGCAGCTCGGTCAACACGCCGTGCGCGCCACGGGGGTGAATGAAGGCCACCTGCGCCCCGCCGGCGCCGATCTTCGGTGACTCGTCGATCAGCGCCGCGCCCTTCGCCTTCAACTCGGCGAGCGTGGCGACGATGTCGTCGACCTCGATACAGATGTGGTGCAGCCCCTCGCCGCGCTTCTCGAGGAACTTCGCGACGCTGGTGTTCGGCTCGGTCGGGCAGATCAGCTCGATGCGCCCCATGCCGTGGCCGAAGATCGCGGTGCGCACCTTCTGCTCTTCGACCACCTCCAGCTCCGGCGGCGCGAAGCCGAGCACTTCCACGTAGTACTTCACCGACACGTCGAGGTCCTTCACCGCGATGGCGACGTGCTCGAGGCCTTTGGCTTTGCCGATCTGCTGCATCACTTGCTCCGGGTGGGGTTGAGCGGCTGGCACTTCGGGCAGAAGTGCGTGGTGCGGCCAGCCTGGGTGAACTTCTTCACGATCGTCTTGCACTTGCGACACGGCGTGCCGTCGCGGCCGTAGATGAGGAACGGGTTCTTCGCGCCGGGCTCCTCGACGTACTCGATGTCGTCGCCGTCGCCTTCCACGTCGAGCGCGAACTGGATGGTGGCGACGATCGCGCGGTGCAGCGCCTTCCATTCCGCGGGCGACAACGAGGCGGCGGTGCGCGAGGGGTGCAGCTTCGAGCGGAACAACGCCTCTGCCGCGTGAATGTTGCCCAACCCCGCGATGCGCTCCTGATCCATCAGCGCGACCTTCAGCGGCTGCTTCGACTTGCCGAGCGCGGCCTGCAGCGTGGCGACGGTGAACTCGTCGGTGACCGGGTCGAGGCCGAGCTTCGCGACGGCGGGCCGCTTCCACAACTCCGAGCTGGGCACCGCGTCGATGAACCCGAACATGCGCGGGTCTTGAAAGTGAACGACCTCGTCGTCGTCGAGGAAGAGGCGCGCGCGGCTCCACTTCACCGCTTCGCCCTCGGGCCGCTTCAGGAACTTGCCCGTCATGCCGAGGTGGCCGACGAAGCCCAGCTTGCCGAACTCGAGCACCAGGTACTTGCCCTTGCGGTGAGCGCCGGTGAGCGGCCCCTTCAGCGCGGCGAAGATCCCCAGGTCCGAATCACGAAAGGTGCGCACCTGCTCGGCCTCGGTGCGGACCAGCTTGCGGCCCTTGAACCAACGGCTGAGCGCGCGGCGGGCGAACTCGACTTCAGGCAACTCCGGCATGCGCGTGCTCGTAACCGACTTGCGGCGGCGGCGCGAGGCTGACAGGTACCTCGACGTGAAGCGCTTCGTGCTGGTCGTCTTCGTGGTGCTGGTCTCGGTGCTCGCCGTCGGAGCGTGGAAGCGGCACGAGCTGTTCCGCCGCGCCGCGAAGCTGCCCGAGTTCACCGCGCCCGGCAGCGTGGACACCGTCGTCGAGGTGCCGATGCGCGACGGGGTGAAGCTCCACACCGAGATCTACCTGCCCGAGGGCGTGGCCAGGGCGCCCACCATTCTGGTGCGCAACCCCTACGAGTACCTCAAGCCGGTCGAGAAGCTGCAGTGCCAGACGATGACCCGCTACGGCTACGCGTGCGTGCTGCAGGACGTGCGCGGCCAGATGGAGAGCGGCGGCGACTGGGAGCCCATCATTCACGAGCACGACGACGGCCTCGACACGCTGGCGTGGCTGGTGAAGCAGCCCTTCGTCGACGGCCACATCGGCATGCGCGGCCCCAGCTACCTGACGTGCACTCAGTGGGCGATGGCCGACGAGCTGCCGCCCGAGGTGAAGACCCTGGTGCCCTCGGTGTTCGGCACCGACCTGCGCAAGGTCTTCTACGAGCGCGGGCTGTTCCGTCACGACGTCCTCACCGCGTGGGCGACGCTGATGCCCGGGCGCGGCATGCGGCAGCTCGCTGGCAACGATTACCTCGAGGCCTCGAAGTACCGGCCGCCGATCGACGCCGACGAGAAGTTCATGACGAAGAAGGTCGGCTGGTACCGCGACGCGCTGCAGGCCAGCGACCCCGCCTCGCCCTACTGGGACAGCGAGCAGATGCGCACCTTCCGCGCGATGCCCGAGAAGGTGAAGGTGCCGATGCTCTTCGTCGGCGCGTTCTTCGACCCGTTCTTCATGGCCCACCGCGACACGTGGGATCGGCTCGCCACCAAGGACCAGAGCGTGTTCGTGATCGGCCCCTGGAACCACCTCGGCATCTCGAGCGGTGACTACGACTTTGCCGCGGCGCCCGGCCGGCTCGATCAATGGCCGCTGATGCTCGAGTGGTTCAACCACACCCTCAAGGGTCAGCCGCTGGAGACGCTGACACCGGGCACGGTGCGCACCTGGGGCGTCGGCGACGAGGCGTGGATCGACCACCCCGTCTGGCCGCAAGCCGTCGCGCCCACCACCCTGCACCTCGGCGACGCGACGCACGCCAACGCCTGCACCGGCGGCACGCTCACGGCGACGACCACCGCCAGCGAGACCGTCGGCTACCGCTTCGACCCCGCGAACCCGGTGCCCACGCAGGGCGGCGCGTCGCTGTTGTCCTTCGCCTTCTTCCGCACGCTGGGCATCACGCCCGGTCCCGTCGAGCAGGGCAAGACGTGCGAGCGCGACGACGTGCTCACCTTTCGCACCGAGCCGACGACGAGCCCGCAGCGCCTCAGTGGAGCCGCCCGTCTGAAGCTGACCGTCAAATCGTCGGCGCCCGACACCGCCTTCGTCGCGCGGCTGATCGCCGAGCAGAACGGCCAGGCGCTGCTGGTGCGCGAAGACGCCGCGACGTTGAAGTGGCCCACCGCCGACGCCACCGCGCAGAGCCCGGCGCCCGGCACCGAGGTGGAGCTGAGCATCGACTTCTGGCCCATCGAGTGGGTGCTCCCCGCGGGCGGCCGGTGGCGGGTCGACGTGACGTCGTCGAGCTTCCCTGCGCTGCACGTGCACTCCAACCGCGCCGGGCCGTGGGAGCTGCAGTCTGGCGCCGACGTGGCCGAGCAGACGCTGGTGTTGGGTGAGGCGCGCTCGACCCTCGAACTTCCGCTCTTGCCGCGCTGACGAGGGCGTGCGGTCATCACGCTCGTGCCGACGCCCGCAGCCGCGACCTACGACATCCGCTACGAGTTCACGCTGCCCGGGGGGACGCAGACGTCCTTCACGGTGAAGCTCCACCCGGAGACGCTACTCAACACCGCGCCCGCCCCGGAGACGGTGCCGGAGTGGACCGCGCTGGGCTTCGAGCAGTGCCCCAACTGCCCGCTCTCGAAGACCGACTGCGCGTCGTGCCCGGTCGCGCTGCAGCTCAGCGAAGTGGTCGCGCAGTTCTCGCAGATGTTCTCGTTCGCGCGCGTGGGGGCGCGGGTGACGGTGCCCGAGCGCACCTACCTCGCCGAAGACGTCTCGGTGCAGTCGGCGCTGAGCTCGTTGATCGGCGTGTACATGGTGACCAGCGGTTGCCCGGTGCTCTCGAAGCTGCGGCCGATGGTGCGCTTCCACCTGCCCTTCGCGAAGGAGCTCGAGACCATCACCCGCTCGACCTCGATGTACCTGCTCAGCCAGTACTTCGTGAGCCTGCGCGGCGGCACGCCCGACTGGACGCTGGAAGGCCTCGCCGAGAACTACCGCGCGACGGGGGTGGTCAACCGTGCCTTCGCCAAGCGCCTGCGCGCCGCCGCGACGAAGGACGCCAACGTCAACGCGTTGATCATCCTCAACACCTTCTCGCAGGCGCTGCCCGACACCATCGAGAACCAGCTCGAGGAGCTGAAGTTCCTCTTCGAGACCGCGCGTTAGTTCGAGAACACCGTCTCGAAGGCGTCGTCTTCGGCGAGGCTGCCGGGCGTCACCAACGACTGCTGGGCGCTCACCCCGAGCTTCTCCGCCAGGGCCAGCTCGGCTGCGTCGAGGGCGAGGGCGCTGACCTTCTCCTGCTTGCCGACCGAGAGCTCGGCGCCGCGCGCGAAGGCCTTCACCACCAGCTCGCTGCAGTAGAGCCGCTCGTCGTCCCACCGGTAGCGGGCGTCATACGGCTTGCCGAGCTGCTTCCGCGCCGCCGCCACCACGCGACGCCGGGCCGCGTCGTCGAGCCCCTTCGCGCGCAGCACCGTCACGTGGCCACCCTCGCCCCGCTTCACCCACGCGTCGAGCGGCGTGCGCGACACCGGCTGCACCGCCTCGAGGACGAACACCCCGTCCTTCGCGACCTCTACCAGGCCGACGTGGGAATACGGAGAGCGGCTCGCCTTGCGGATCAACGCCGAGCGCGAGGAGGTCGACGCCTGCAGCACGACGTCTCCATTCTGAAGCGAAGTGGAGGGGAGTTGCGTCTGCGCGGCCACGCCCATGAGGACGACGACACACAAAGTGCGGAACAAAAGGCCCATGGCGCTCGTCGTGAGCAACGTCCGTGCCCTCCCCAGGTGTAGGCTCATGAACGTGTCCCGCCTTTCGCTCGCGCTGATGCTCTCGCTGTCCACCGTCGCGTTCGCCGAGGGCGAGTGCGACGACAACTTCCTCGAGTGCAAAGACGACTGCCTCATCGAGTTCGGCGGCTCGGTGCGGCTCGAGATGAAGAAGCGCTACGAGAAGTGCATGAAGAAGTGCACCCGCGTCGCGAACCGCTGCGTCGAGCGGGCGATGGAGACGAAGGCCAGCGGACTCGACGAGGGCGCGCTCGACGGCACGCCCACCAGCGATCAGGTCGACAGCCAGGGGCTGCCCACCGCCACCACGAGCAAGAAGAAGAAGAAAGTCGTCGAGGAGCGCACCGACGACCCGGTGAGCGACGACGAGCCGGTGAAGAAGAAGGAGCGCCTCGAGGAGAGCGAGGTGCCGAAGTCGAACCGCACCACGCTCAAGACCGACGACGCGACGCCGCCGCCCTCGAAGAAGAAAGACGAGTCACGCAGCGAGGAGCCTCCGAAGAAGGAGGTCATCGAGATGAAGCTCTCGCCGACGAAGAAGAACGACGAGGACCTGCGCGACGACAAAGCGCCGCGCGAAGAGCCGGCCCCGCCGCCGAAGAAGAAGGAGAAGCCGCGCGAGGAGCCGCCTCCGAAGAAGCAGGAGGAGGACCACGACGACCTCCGCAACTACTAGAGGTTGTCGTAGCGGTAGACCGGGTCGAGCACCGACTCGTCTTCCACCCGGCACAGCGGCTTCAAGATGCCCGTGTCGAGGCCGTACACCCAGCCGTGCAGCGTCGGGCGCTGGTGGTGCTTCCACGCCTTCTGGATGATCGACGTCTTGGCGAGGTTGAGGACCTGCTCCTCGACGTTGAGCTCCACCAGGCGGTTGATGCGCTGGTTCTCGTCGCTGATCGACATCAGCTCGTGGTGGTGGAAGCGGAAGACGTCTTCGATGTTGCGCAGCCAGTTGTTGATGAGGCCCAGGCTCTGGTGGCCGGCCGCCGCGCGCACGCCGCCGCAGCCGTAGTGGCCGCACACGATGACGTGCTTCACGTGCAGCACGTTGACGGCGTACTCGATGACCGACAACACGTTGAGGTCGGTGTGCACCACCATGTTGGCGATGTTGCGATGCACGAAGATCTCACCAGGCTGGGTGCCGGTGATGACGTTGGCGGCCACGCGCGAATCGCTGCAGCCGATCCACAAGAACTCGGGCTGCTGGATCTCTGCGAGCCGCGCGAAGTATCGGGGATCTTCCTTCACCCGTTCCGCGGCCCAGGCCTTGTTGCTGTCGAGAAGTCGGTTCAAGTCACTCATGGGGCGGTTTGCCCCATAGCACCGGGCGCCGGCTTTTGGTCTACCTCTGTCGGCCATGTCTGAAGCGCTCGAACTCAAGCTGCTCTCGCGGGTGACCCGCACCATTCATTCGCACGGGCTGATCAGCGAAGGCGACAAGGTGATGGTGTGCCTCAGCGGCGGCAAGGACAGCTACACGCTGTTGCACATGCTCGAGCGCGCGCGCCGGAAACTGCCGATGAAGTTCGAGCTCGTCGCGGTGCACCTCGATCAACGCCAGCCCGGCTACGACGGCAGCGAGATCCGGGCGTGGCTCGAGCGCTCCGGCGTGCCCTTCGAGATCCTCTCGGAAGACACCTACTCGGAGGTGCGCGCGAAGACGAAGGAGGGCGGCACCACCTGCGCGGTCTGCAGCCGGCTGCGGCGCGGCATCCTCTACACCGCGGCCCAGCGTCTCGGCGCGACGCGCATCGCGCTGGGCCACCACCGCGAAGACACGCTCGAGACCTTCCTGCTCAACCTCGTCTACTCGGGGCGGCTGCAGGCGATGCCGGCGAAGTACCGCACCGACGACGGGCGCTTCGAGGTGATCCGCCCGTTGATCGAGTGCGCCGAGCCCGACATCGCGACGTTCGCCGCGTTCGCGCGCTTCCCCATCATTCCCTGCAACCTGTGTGGTTCGCAGCGCGACCTCAAGCGCGAGGCGATGGGCGCGCTGCTCACCCAGCTCGAGGCGATGAACCCGCACGTCCGGCAGTCGATGCTCGGCGCGTTGTCGAACGTGCGGGCGACCCACCTGCTCGACGCAGAGGTGGCCGAGGCGTGGGCGAAGCGGCCGGAGCACCTCGAGGCGCGCAGCCAGGCGAAGGAGACGCCGACGCGCTTCGCCGCCCTGCCCGTGCACTCCAGCGTCGAGCTGATGCTGACGCCACCGCAGGGTTGATCAGGCCGCGGGCTGCAGGCGGCGCCAGAAGAAGTACGACAGCGCCCACAGCACCGAGGTGACCGCGGCCCACGACCACGCCTCCGGCCCGTCACCGACGGAGACGTGCGCCAGCAACGCCGAGCCCAGCGTGATGGCAAAGCCGGCGTAGGCCCATTCCTTCAAGCGCGGCGGCACCGGCGCCAGCAGCAGCACCACCCCGAGGAACTTGGCCCATGAGAGCTCGACCCGGAAGTACGCAGGGAAGCCGAGGTGGACGAAGGCGTCGGCGACCTGCGGCAGCTTCAGTTGCGCGAAGGCGGTGAAGCCCATCTGCAGACAGAAGAGCGCGGTGACGACCCAGAAGCCGACGAGCAGACCTTTCGAGCGCGTCATGGGTCAGCTCCCGCTCGGCGGCCAACGAGGAGGGGTCACGCCGAACTGCTTCGCGTACTCGGCGTTGAGGCGCTGCCAGCCCTCGAACTTCAGCGCGTCGGCCCCCACCAGCCGGCCGATGGGCTCGTTGGCGAGGAAGTGTTCGAGCACGTCGAAGCAGATGTGCCAGCCCGCCGCGCCCATCGAGATGAAGCCGCGCTCGATGTTGTGCCACAGCGTGAGCCGGGTGCCGCCGGCCGCCAGCGGCTCGAGCTCCCAGCGGAGCTCCTGCGCGCCCCAGCTGAACTCGAGCAGTCGCGGGGCGTCGGCGCGCTTGATGCGCGTCTCGGCGACCATCGGCGCGGGCGCGCCCACCGTGCTGAGCTTCACGGTGCCCACGGTGCCGAGCGAACGATCGGCGTCGAAGGGCGCCCACTCGCGCAGGTGCTCGGGCTCGGTGATGGCCGTCCACACCTTCGCGGGGGGATGACGCAGGTCGCGCACCAGCACCAGCGTCCAGGTGTCTCCGTCTTTGCGAACTTCGGCGCCGGCGGCAGGGCCCGGCGTGTAGCGCTCTCGGCTGTTCATTTCTTCTTCCTTTCCTTCACGGGGGGCACTGCATCCATCGCGTCGAGGTGCCGTTCGAGCGCGTCGACGTGCTTCGACCAGAAGCGGCGAAACGGCAGGAGCCACTCGTCGAGCTCCTGCAGCGGCTCGGGCCTGAGGCGGTAGAGGCGACGCTGCGCCTCGACGCGCGACTCGACGAAGCCCGCGTCACGCAGCACGCGCAGGTGCTTCGAGACCGACGGCTGCGACAACTGGAGTTCCTGCTCGAGCTCGCCGACCGAGCGCTCCGACGTCAGCAGCAGGCTCAGGATGGCGCGCCGGTTCGGCTCGGCGACGATGGTGAACGCGGATTCCATGCCGCACATATAACCAACGGGGAATATTCCCGTCAAGGAATGTGCGGATTCAGCGCTGGGCGAGGCGTACGCCGAGCATCACCAGCAGGCCGCCGACAGCGACTTCCCAGCCCAGCGGCTCATCGAGCACCACCCACGCCGCGAGCGCGGTGGCCAGCGGCTGGAGGTTGGCGAACACCGCGACCCGCGACGCCGAGACGCGCGCGAGGGCGAAGTTCCACAGCGCGTACGAGACGACCGAGGTGAGCAGCACGAGGTAGGCGAGGCACCACCAGCCCAGCGGCGGAATGGCGCGCAGCTCGTCGAGGCGCACCACGAAGGGCGCGGCGGGCAGCATCCACAAACCGCCGGCGATGATGCTCCACGCGGCGGTGCGCACCCCGCCATGCTCGGCCGCGAAGGGGCGGCTCTCGGTGGTCCACACCACCCACGCCACCACCGCGCCGAGAATGAAGAGGTCTCCGATCAGCGGGCCAGCCGCGGCGTCGAGCCCGCGCCCGAGGAGCAGCACCACCACGCCGGCGAGCGCGAGGGCGATGCCCACCAGGCGGCCGAGCCGGGGCTGCTCCCGCTTCAGCGCGATGCCCAGCAGGTACACGCCGATGGGCGTCAGCGCGTAGAGCAGCCCGCCGTGCGTCGCGCGTGAGCGGGCCAGCCCGAAGAGGAACAGCCCCTGGTTCAGCGGGCCGGACACCAACGCGAAGCCGAGCAGCCACGCCCACGTGCGCCGCGGCGGCAGCTTCGGCCCGGGCATCACCGCGAGCACCGCCGCGAAGACGAGCGCCGCGAAGATGAGGCGGAGGGTGATCAGCGTCGCCGGGGCGAAGAGCGTGGTGGCCTGCTTGGCGGCGAGGTGGGTGCCCGCGCTGATCACCGTCTGGCCCAGGACAGCGGCGAGCACTCCTCTCGACATCGGCGTTTCAGACGACACCGGGCCTCTGTGCCAGCCGCGCTCCGGCACCGCCATGTGTTTTGCGTGTCACACCAACGCCATCTGAGGGCGCGAGGGTCGCCGCATGCTCACCTACCGCACCTCGGCGCGGCGCTTCGGCGCGACGTGGCTCACGCTCCTCGCGGGCGCCGGGCTGATGGGCGCGCCCTGGCTGTTCTCGGCGCGGCTCGAGATGGGCGCGTGGGCGTGCCTCACCACCGGTGCGCTGTTCGTAGTCGGCGCGCTGCTGGCGTTGGCGTTCAACCCCACCTGGGGCAGCGAGCTGTCGGGGCGAACGTTGACCTGGTGGCACGAGCCGAAGCAGCTGCGACGCACGGTCTCGGTCGACGAGCTCAAGGCGGTGTACGTGCGGCGGGAGGCCGACGTCGCGCAGCTCGAGCTGGGCACACGCTCGCTCTCGGTGCCTCGCGAGTGCCTGAGCGAGAGCGCGGCGCAGTGGGCGCAGGAGCTCCACACCCGGTTCCCGCACATCGAGCTGCACGTCGACTGACTACGCGTCGAGCCGCGCCAGCGCCCACCGAGCCGCGTCGGCGACGAACTCGTTGGGGTCTCCGCCGAGGCGCTCGAGCACGTCGCGCGCGCCCGTGTCTCGCACTGCGCCGAGCGCGTAGGCGGCGTTGCGGCGAAGCCCGTCGTAGCCGGCACGGGCGAGGGCCGAGCCGGGCACCCAGGCGTCGAATTCTGCCTTCGTCATCGCCGCCAGCGCGCGCACCGACAGGGCCGAGACGAGCCGCGGCTCGAAGCGCGCGCCCGCCTTCACCGGGGTGACGTTGAGCGGGCAGACCTCCTGGCAGATGTCGCAGCCGAAGATGAAGCCCTGCAGCGCGCCGCGGTGCTGGGCGGGGACCGCCTGCGCGTTCTCGATGGTCTGGTACGAGAGGCACGCGCCGGCGTCGACCACGCGGTCGGCGACGATGGCGGAGGTCGGGCACGCGTCGAGGCAGATGCGGCAGCGCCCACACGGATCTTCGTCGAGCGCGCGAGCGTAGGCGTCGGTCTCGACGTCGAGGATCATCGTCGCCAGCACCACGTACGAACCGAACTCACGGGTGGTGAAGCAGCCGTTCTTGGTGACGGTGCCGAGGCCCGCGCGCACCGCCCACACCTTCTCCATCACCGGGTTGGCGTCGACGGCGCCGTAGTCGGTGAGGCCCGGGTACTTCGCGCGCAGCGAGCGCCGCAGCGTGCGCAGGCGATCGCGCATGGTGGCATGGTAGTCGCGGCCGCGCGCGTACCGGGCGATGGGTGACGGGTCGTCGGTGTGCCAGTAGTTGCAGACCAGCGACATCACCGTCTTCGCGCCGGGCAGCAGCGTGCCGACGTCGAGCCGCTCTTCGACGCGCTCCGCCATCCAGTCGAGGTCGGCGTGGTGACCGGCGGTGAGCCAGTCGAGCAACGTCTCACGGGGAATCGGCTCGGCCTTCGCGAGGCCGACGAGATCGAAGCCCGCAGCCTTCGCGAGCGAAGTGAGCTCGGCGGCGGGGATCACGCGGGCTTCGGCGCGACCCAGGGCACGTCCTTCACGCCGGCCTTCAAGTTCGCGTAGCGCGCCATGGCGAAGAGGAGATCCGACAGGCGGTTCAGGTACACCGTGACCTGCGCGTCGACGAGCCCTGCGCGGTGGAGCGGCACCACGGTGCGCTCGGCCCGGCGACACACGGTGCGCGCGAGGTGGAGCGCCGAGGCGCCCTTCGAGCCACCGGGGAGAATGAAGGCGGTGAGCGGCGCGAGCTCGAGATCGTACGAGTCGATGGCCTGCTCCATCGCGGTGACCCAGGCGTCCTGCACGTGGGGAATGTGGCTCTCGGCCTTGCTGCCGCGCGGGGTCGCGAGGATCGAGCCGATGGTGAAGAGCTGGTCCTGCAGCGACTGCAGCAACGGGTCGAGGGTGCCGAGGCCCTCGGCGCGCGCCATGCCGATGACCGAGTTCAGCTCATCGACCTGGCCGTACGCCTCGACGCGCGCGTCGTCTTTGGGCACGCGCCCGCCACCGAACAGCGCCGTGTCTCCGTCGTCACCGGTCTTCGTGTAGATCTTCATGGGTCGCCTGCCCTAACCCCCGACCCGCACCAGATCAACGAAGGTCACTCCGGGGGTGGTGCCCGCTTCGCGCTTCACCTCGCGCCAGTCGGCGTCGCGCAGCGTCGGGAAGAAGGTGTCGGCTTCGACGTCGCGATCGAGCCGGGTGAGGAAGAGGTGCGTCACTTTCGGCAACGCCTCGGCGTAGAGCTGCGCGCCGCCGATGATGAAAGGCTGGGCGTCGTCTTTCACCAGCGCGAGCGCGGCATCGAGCGAGGGCGCGACCTCACAGCCCGCGAAGGTGAGCGGCTGCCGGGTGATGACCACGTTGCGACGACCGGGGAGCGCGCGGCCGATCGACTGGTGGGTCTTGCGCCCCATGAGGATCGCGTGGCCCATGGTGAGCGCCTTGAAGCGCTTGAGGTCTTCCGGCACGTGCCAGGGCAGCGCGTCCTTCAACCCGATGCCGCCGTTCTTCGCGACGGCGACGATCAACGCGAGCGACATCAGATCGCCACCGGCGCCTTGATCGCCGGGTGCGGGTCGTAGCCCTCGAGCGTGAAGTCTTCGAAGCGGAAGTCGAACAGCCCGGTGCGCGCGGGGTTGATCTTCATCTTCGGGAACGCGCGCGGCGTACGGCTGAGCTGCAGCGCGGCCTGCTCGAGGTGGTTCGAGTACAGGTGCACGTCGCCGAAGCTGTGCACGAAGTCACCGGGCTTCAGCCCCGAGGCCTGAGCGATCATCAGCGTCAGCAGCGCGTAGCTGGCGATGTTGAACGGCACGCCGAGGAAGAGGTCCGCGCTGCGCTGGTAGAGATGACAGCTCAGCTCGCCGTCCTGCACGTGGAACTGGAAGAGCGTGTGGCACGGCGGGAGCGCCACCTCGTCGGCTTCCTTCGGGTTCCAGCCGGTGATGATCAGCCGCCGCGACGTGGGCTTCTCCCGGAGGTCGTGCAGCAGGCGCGCGAGCTGATCGACGCCGTCCTTCGCGTAGCTGCCGTCGGGGTTCTTCGTCGCGCCGAAGTTGCGCCACTGGTGGCCGTAGACCGGACCGAGATCCCCCGCCTGGCGGCCGAAGCGCGCGGTCTGCTCGGCCGTCGCCCACTCGTCCCAGATGGTGACGCCCGCGTCCTTCAGCGGCTGCACGTGCGTCTCGCCGCTCACGAACCACAGCAGCTCGTGGATGATCGACTTGAGGTGCACCTTCTTGGTCGTCAGCAGCGGAAACGAGTCGCGCAGGTCGAAGCGGAGCTGACCTCCGAACAGGCCCCGGGTGCCGACGCCGGTGCGGTCTTTCCGCTCGCGGCCCTTCTCGAACACTTCCTTCAGCAGTCCCAGGTACGCGGCTTCGGACATGGCCGGGGCCTACCACGCAGCCGCGTTTCGCGCGCCCACGCCCGCGCGATTTTGACTTTCATTCTCAAAAAGGCGCATAACAGGGCCATGCGTGCACTCCTCTGTTCGCTGATGTTGTGGTCGAGCCTGGCCTTCGCGGGTGAGGTGAAGCCCGAGACCTGGCACCGGGTGGTCGGGCTCCTCGAGTACCTCGAGGGCGACTACGCCAACGCGCTGGCCGCCAACGACGCCGAAGAGCTCGCCGAGCAGCGGGGTCTGGTGGACGAAGCGGTGAAGCAGCTCGAGCAGGTGGGCGCGCCGGGCGTGCCGTACCTCGAGCGCGCCCGCCAACTGCAGCGCGACATCACCGACGGCAGGCCGGCGAGCGAGGTGACGCCGGGCTGTGCGTCGCTGGCGCGCGCGATCGTCGTCGAGCAGGCGCTGACCCGCGCCCCGAAGCGCACGCCGTCGCTCGAGGAAGGTCAGCGTGCGTTCGCCGCGAGCTGCGCGAGCTGTCACGGCGCCGAGGGCCGGGCCGACACGCCGATGGCCGCGCAGCTCACGCCCCCGCCGGCGAACTTCCACGACGAGGCGCGCATGAGCACCCTCACCCCGTACAAGGTCTTCAACACCACCAGCTTCGGCATTCAGGGCACGGCGATGGCGGGCTTCCCACAGCTGGCCGAGGACGTTCGCTGGGCGCAGGCCTTTCACGTCTTCACCCTGCGACAGCCGAAGTGCGATCACCGGCCGCCCGCGGTCTCGCTCGGCGAGCTGGCGACCTCCACCGACGTGCAGCTCGGAGAGAAGTACGGCGCGCAGGAAGTGGCGTGCCTGCGGCGCGTGCTGCCGAAGCAGAAAGACGACCCGCTCGCGCTGGCGCAGGCCGGCCTCGACGACGCGTTGACCCGCTACGCGCAGGGAGACGCCGACGGGGCGCGCCAGGCTGTGGTGGACGCGTACCTCAACGGCCTCGAGCCGGTAGAGCCGATGCTGCGCGCGCGCGACGGTCAGCTCGTCTCGAAGCTGGAGGTCGCCTTCACCCGCACCCGCCTCGCCGCGCAGAGTGGGAAGTACTTCGAGGCCGAGGTGATGGCCACCAAGGTGCTGCTGAGCCAGGCGCAGGAGAACAACGCGACGTCGAGCTTCTGGTCGGTCTTCTTCGCGGCGCTCTTCATCTTGCTGCGGGAAGGCTTCGAGGCGGTGGTGGTGGTGGGCGCGCTGCTGGCGGTGCTCAAGAAGATGGACGCCACGGCGCAGGCGCGGGTGGTGCACATCGGCTGGGTGTCGGCGCTGGTGCTCGGCGCGGTGGCCTTCGTCTTCGGGCAGGCCTTCTTCGCTGGCGCCAACCGCGAGTGGCTCGAGACGATCGTCGCGCTCGCCGCCGTCGGGCTGCTGCTCTACGCGGCGCTGTGGCTCAACGCGCGCGCGAACATGAGCCGCTTCATGGGCGAGCTGCGCGGAAAGATGACGGCGGCGATCGGCACGGGCAGCACGGCGGGGCTGTTCTTCATCTCGTTCAGCTCGGTGGGCCGCGAGAGCCTCGAGACGGCGCTCTTCCTCCAGGGGCTGGCAGGCGACTCGCGCGACGGCGTGGTGTGGGGCGCGACGGCCGGGCTGGCGGGGCTGCTCGGGCTGGTGGTGATGGTGCGCACCGTCGGCTTCAAGCTGCCGATGAAGACGCTGTTCAGCGCGTCGACGGTGCTGCTGGTGGCGACCGCGGTGATGCTGCTGGGCAAGGGCTTCCACGGCCTGCAGGAGCTCGGCGTGCTGCCGCTGGCGCCGGTGCCGTTCGTTCAGCTCGACGCGCTGGGCATCTTCCCCGACGCCTGGAGCCTCGTGCCCCAGCTGGTGCTCGCGCTCGCGCCGCTGGCGTGGAAGCTCGGCCACCTGAAGCCGACGGTCACCACTCCACCAGCCCCCACAGCGAAGTGAACTCGTCGGTCCACAGCGGCCCTTCGAGCGCGGGCGTCAGCGTCGACGCGTCTTCGGCGGGCACCTCGAGCGCGATGGCGTGGGGATCCTTCGACAGCAGCACCCACAACGAGCTGAGCGCCCAGTCTTCGCCGCGGTCCACGTCGACCACCAGCGAGTGCAGGCCGAACTCGCGCGCGAGCCGCGCCACCACGGGGATCAGCCGGAGGTAGCGGTTGGACACGTGCAGCGCGAGCACGCCGTTGGGCGTCATGCGGCTCAGGTAGATGGCGAATGCCTGCTTCGTGAGCAGGTGCGTGGGCACCGAGTCACCGCTGAAGGCATCGACGATGAAGAGGTCGAAGGGCGCGTCGCTCCCGTCGCGCAGCTCGCGCTCGAGGGAGGTGCGAGCGTCACCGAGCACCACCTCCGGCCGCGTGGGCGCGTCGGTGAGGTAGGTGAAGTGACCGCCTGAGCCCTCGGCGATCGACACCACGTTGGGGCTGATCTCGTAGAAGCGGAAGGTGTCGAGCGGCCGCACGTACGCAGCGAGCGTGCCGACGCCGAGCCCGATGATGCCCACGTGCGTCGGGTTGGTGCGCGCGCGGAACAGCCGCCCGATGCCACTGTTGGGTGAGAAGTAGGTCGTCGCCAGGCGCTTCTTCGCGGGGTCGGCGAACTGCGAGCCGTGCAGCACGCGCCCGTGCATCAGCGCGAGCCCGCGCGGGTCCTTCTCGACGCGCAGCACACCGAAGAAGTCGCGCCGCGTCTCGAGCACGTCGAGGCCACGCGACTTGATGCTCCACCCGAAGAGCACCACCAACAAGACGGATACCGACAGCAGCGCCAGGCGCAGCTTCGTGGGGCGCTCGCCTCGCACCACCTCCATCGCCACCCACAGCACCAGCGCCCCGGCGGCCAGCGGCAGCTCGTAGAAGTCCTTCAGCACGCGTGGCGCGACGATGGCCACCAGCAACCCGCCGAGCGCGCCGCCCACCGAGACCGCGAGATAGAAGGCGGTGAGGTGCTCGCCCGCGGGCCGCTGCTTCACCAACTCGCCGTGCGCCGCGATGCAGCCGACCGCGAGGAAGCCGAGGTAGCCCACCAGCGCGACGAGGGCCGACGGCTCCGTGGGGTAGAGCAAGAGGCCCGCGACGAAGAGCCCGAAGCCGCACAACATCGGCAGCGCCCACGCGCGGCGGTACCAGCGATCGCTGTCGAAGGTGACGACGAAGCTCGCGAGGTAGAGCACCAGCGGCAGCACCCACAGGAACGGAATGGGCGCGACGTCTTGCGTGAGGTGGTTGGTCATCGCCAACAGCAGCGCCGAGGGCAACGCAGCCAGCGCGATCCACCGGGCGACGGTGGCCGCCGAGAGCCGCGACTCGTTGGCGGGATCGCGGGGGATGATCGGCGCCTTCCACGCCAGGCTTCCACACAGCGCCGCGAAGAGCACGAAGCCCGCGGCCCACGCCCACGCGAGGGTGCGCAGCGGCCACAGCGGCTCGAACAACACGGGGAAGGCGAGCAAGCCGACCAGCGAGCCCACGTTCGACGCCGCGTAGAGCCGCATCGCGGTGACGGCGGGGACCTTCTGCGAGACCCACGCCTGCAGCAGCGGCCCGGTCGAAGACAGCGCGAAGTACGGCAGCCCCACCGACAACGAGAGCAGCAACAGCAGGTGCAGCGTCGGCGACTCGCTGCCCGACGGACGCAGGCTCGAGGCGGGCACCAGCGGCGTGCCCCACAGCCAGGTGGTGAGCACCAGCGCGGCGACCGCGGTCACCAGCAGCGCGAGGTGCGCCCTCCGCTGCCACTCGCCCTGCAGCCGACGCACGACGAGGTGCGACCACGCGTAGCCGCCGAGCAGCACGAGCTGAAAGAAGAGGAGGCACGTCGTCCACACCGCGGGCGCGCCGCCGAACCATGGCAGCACCACCTTCCCGACCAGCGGCTGCACGAGGAACAACAAGAACGCGCTGAGCACCACGGTCACGGCGAAGCGGATCATGCGAGTGCCGAAGCGTCGCACACCCTCGTCGGGCAGGCGGGCGAATCATGACTCACGCGCGCCGCGCGACCCACCCTGCCCTCCGTGAAGCCGGTGAGCTGCGAACCGCATGGCGATTGCACTGGGGACGGACGTCATGACCGCCGTCACTTCGCCCAACTACGGAAAGGGGCAGTACACGCTGCCCGAGGACACCATCGACCTCGGCGCGGGGCAGGAGACGCTGCGGAGCTGGCTCGATGGCTTCCTCGAGAACCCGAACGTGGTGTTGCCGCGGCCGCCCGCGGTGGCGCTCGAGGTGCTGGCGTTGTCGCGCAAGCCGACCGCGCGCATCGAGGACATCGCGTCGCTGCTCGAACGAGAACCGCTGCTCGCCGGCCGGGTGCTCAAGCTGGCGAACTCGGCGCTGTACGGCGCCGGGGTGCCCTGCGTCACGCTCAAGCAGGCGCTCATTCGCATGGGCCTCGCGATCGTGCGCGACGTGGTGATGGAAGCGGCGATGCAGATGACGGTGATCCACGCCGACGGGGTGAATCACACGCTCGAGTCGATTCGGCGGCACAGCACCGCGGTCGCGTGGATCAGCCGCTTCGTCGCGCGCAACACGCCGCTCGAAGCCGAGAATGCGTTCCTGCTGGGGTTGCTCCACGACGTGGGCCTGTCGATCGCCACCGTCGCCGTCGCGCAGTACCTGCGAGAGCAGAAGCGCCCCGTGGCGCTCACGCCCGCCCACTGGCTGCTGATCGAGTCGGTGCACGAGCAGTTCTCGGGCAGGGTTTTGCAGTCGTGGGGGCTGCCGCCCGCGTTGACGCTGGTCGCCACCAACCACCATTCGCTGAAGGTCGGCGGCATGCCACACCCCCAGATCGCCGTGCTGCTCGTGGCAGAACAGATCGCCTTCGACGCAGGCTGGGGCGTGCACGCGGTCGTCGAGTCGGGCCCGGATCACATGGCGCTGGTCTCGGCTCGCGAGACGTCAGACATGGACACCACCGACTTCGCGCTCTCGGCGCTGTCGCTGACGCGCAAACACTTCCAGATGGTGCAGGCCGACACCAGGCGCGTGCTCGAGACGCTGGCCGCGCAGTTCAAAGCGAAGTGAGGAGTACAGTGCGGAGCCATGGTGCTCTCGCTCGTCGCCCTCGGTCTGCTCGCTGACATCGCGCCGCCGCCGTTGAAGGTGAAGCCTGCCCCGCCGCCGACCGAGTGCGCGGTCGATCAGGACTGTGTGCTGAGCACGTTTCAGGGGTGCTGCGGGGCGTGCTGTGCGGCGCCGCCCCACGCGGTTCGCCGCGGGGTGAACGAAGCCGCCCGGTGCGCGGTCATCGAGTGCGCGCTGCCGAAGTGCGACACGCTGCGCTGCGCGGCTCCTCCAGTGATGGGCGAGTTCCAGGCGGTGTGTGAGGCGGGTCAGTGCCTGGCGCGAAAGAAGTCGGCGGCGCCGGCGCAGTGTCAGGTCGCGGCGGACTGTGTGGTGGTCGAAGCGATGCCTCCGCCGGGCGCGGCTTGCTACCAGAGCGCGTGTGGGTGCTGCCCTACGCGCGTGGCCGTGCCCGCCCAGCGCATGCCCCTGCCCCTTCAGCAAAGGGACCCGCCGGTGAAGAAGAAGCCTGCGTCGGGGCCGCCGTTCGGACTGTCGACCGGCAGCTCGGCGCCGACGTGTTCGCCGTGCGCCGAGCCACCGCCGCAGAGCGCGACGTGTCGCGCGGGCCGGTGCACCCTGGTGCGTTGAGCGAGCTCACTTCAAGTGCTTGCCGAAGAACGCCGAGATCCGCTCGAAGGGGATCTTGTCGGTGCGGTCGTAGAGGTCGACGTGGTCGGCGCCCTTGATGATCAGCAACTCCCTGGGTTCGGCCGCGGCCTTGTAGGCGTCTTCGCTGAAGTACCGTGAGTGCGCGTTCTCGCCCGCGATGAGCAGAATCGGGCGCGGCGAGATCTCCTCCAGGTACGTGAGCAGAGGCATGTTCATGAAGGACACGGGCCCGGTGGCGGTCCACGAGCCGTTCGAGTTCGGCGAGCGCCGATGGAAGCCCCGAGGCGTGCGGTAGTAGTCGAAGTACATGCGCACCACGGGGTCTGTGGTGCCGGCGACCGTCTCCGGCAGAATCCGCGGGCCCGGCGAGGGCGCGCCCTGCTCAGCGTCGACCCAGCGCTGCTGGCTCATCGCCTCCAGCAACTGCGCGCGCTCAGCCCTGGTGCGCTTGTCGTAGTAGCCCTTCGCCAGCACGCGAGACATGTCGTACATGCTGGTGGTGACGACGGCCTTGATGCGCTTGTCGACCGCGGCCGCGTTGAGGCCCATGCCGCCGAAGCCACAAATGCCGATGAGGCCAATGCGGTTGCGATCGACCGAAGGCAGCAACCCGAGAAAGTCGACGACCGCGCTGAAGTCTTCGGTGTTGATGTCTGGAGACGGGACGTTGCGCGGCTCGCCGCCACTCTCGCCGGTGTAGGACGGGTCGAACGCGAGGGTGACGTACCCCCGTTCCGCCATCGTCTGCGCGTAGAGTCCCGAGGCCTGTTCCTTCACCGCACCGAACGGACCACCGATGGCGAGCGCCGGCAGTCGCTGCCCGGCGCGGTTCTTCGGCGTGTAGAGGTCGCCCGCCAGCGTGAGGCCGTAGCGGTTCTTGAAGGTGACCTTCCGATGCTCGACCTTCTCGCTCCTCGGGAACGTCTTGTCCCACACGTCGCTCGGTTGCATGACCTCGTCCCTCTTCGGCGTAGGAGCTGCACCGGCAGCTCCAGGGTGAACGACCACGAGCACCGCGGCGAAGACCGCGATGACGCTCCCACTCGATGTTCCGGCTACGACGCTGCGGCTCATGTGTACGACCTCCGTCGGCTCACTCGTCGAGCAAGGTGCGCTCGAACCCGCGGCTTCGGTAGGGGGTCGCCACTGCATGGCTCGTCAAGCAGCGGTTGACAGTGCTCAGCGTGGCCTGGCGAGCAGCACGGCTTTCGCGACCGCGACGAAGACCTGCAACGGCTTCGAGCGCTGCGCCCGGCTGGGGAAGTACAAGAACCAGCCGGGCACGCTCGGGGCGAAGCGGTCGAGCACCACCTTCAGGCGCCCGGAGGACAGGTGTTCCTTCACGCCTGGCTCGGGCACGTAGGCGAGGCCACAACCGCTGGCGGCGAGGTCTCCAGCCGAGAAGCCGTGGTTCGTGACGATCCCTCCGTGGACGGGAATCCGCCATGACCTGCGGCCACGCTCCAGCTCCCAGGCGTAGAGCCCACCGGTGGTGGGAGAGCGGAGCGCGACGCACTCGTGCTCGAGCAGCTCTTCCGGCCGCTGCGGCGTGCCCCGCTGCGCGAGGTAGTCGGGCGAGCCGACCACGACGAAGCGAAAGGCGTCGGTGAGGCGCACCTGCACCATGTCTCGCTCGACCAGCTCGCTGAGGCGAATGCCCGCGTCGAACCCACCAGCCACGATGTCGACCATGCGGTCGTCGACCACCAACTCGACCTCGACCCGCGGGTACCGCGCGCGGAAGATCGACAGCACCGGCTCGATGACCTGGGCGAGCGCCGACTGCGGCAGGCTCAGTCGAAGCGTGCCGATCACCTCGCCCGGCCTGGCCGAGAGCTCGGCGAGGGTCGCCGCCGTCTGCGCGAGCGCCGGCGCGACACCCGCGACGAGCCGCCGGCCGGCCTCGGTCAGCGCGACGCTGCGGGTGGTCCGTTGAACGAGCACCACCTCGAGCACCTCTTCCAGTTGTCTGATCGCCTGGCTGACCGCCGAGCGCGAGACGCCGAGCTCCCGAGCGGCGGCGCTGAAGCCCCCGGTGCGGGCGAGGGCGAGGAAGCTCTGCAACTGCGCGAAGGGAATTGGGTCCATGCGGCATCTCGACGCCGCGGACGGCGGATCGTCAAGGCTGGCTTCACAAACCCCGGGTGGGGCTCAGACCACGCCCGTCGCGCTGTAGAGCGCGATCACCACGAACACCGACGCCGTCTTGATCAGCGTGATGGCGAAGATGTCCCGGTAGCTGTCTTTGTGCGTGAGCCCCGTCACCGCCAGCAAGGTGATGACCGCGCCGTTGTGCGGGAGCGTGTCCATGCCGCCGCTGGCCATCGCGGCCACCCGGTGGAGCACCTCCATCGGGATCTGCGCGGCCGTCGCCTGCTCGATGAACGTCTTCGCCATCGCCCCCAGCGCGAGCCCCATGCCGCCCGACGCCGAGCCGGTGATGCCCGCCAGCGTGGTCACCGACACCGCCTCGCCCACCAACGGGCTGGGGATCTTCTTGAGCGCGTCGGAGATGAGCAGGAAGCCCGGGAGCGCCGCGATGACCGCGCCAAAGCCGTACTCTGAGGCGGTGTTCATCGAGGCGAGCAACGCGCCCGAAACCGCGGCCTTGCTGCCGGCGGTGAACTGCGTGCGCACGCGCGTGAAGGCGAACAGCAACACCGTGACGATGCCCAGCACCAGCGCCGCCTCGACGGCCCAGATGGCGATCCACTTCGAGGTGGTCACCACCAGCGGGGCGCTCGCGCCGGCCGGCAGCAGCTCGTACTTCTCGCCGTACACGCCCTTGAGCCAGGTGCCGAGCAGGCGATTGGCGACGCCCACCACCACCAACGGCGCCAGCGCGATCGCCCAGTGCACGGGGCGCTCTGACGGCGCGGACTCTGCCCCGGTGCCTTCGGGCATCGCGCCGAATCCCTCCCGCGCGAGCGCGGCGCGACGCCGCTGCCGCGAGAGGTAGAGCAGCCCCATCACCAGAATGAAGACCGCGCCGACGGTGCCCAGCGTCGGTGCCGCCCAGGTCGTGGTGCCGAAGAACGTGGTGGGGATGACGTTCTGGATCTGTGGCGTGCCGGGCAGCGAGTCCATCGTGAAGGTGAAGGCGCCCAGCGCGATGGTGCCGGGAATCAGCCGGCGCGGAATGTCGGTGCGACGAAAGAGCTCGACCGCGAACGGGAACACCGCGAACACCACCACGAAGAGCGAGACGCCTCCGTAGGTCAGCAGCGCGCACACCAGCACCACCGCCGGCATCGCGCGCTCGCGGCCCAGCAGCCCGAGCACCGCCGCGACGATCGACTTCGCGAAGCCCGACAGCTCGATCACCTTGCCGAACAGCGCCCCCAGCAGGAACACCGGGAAGTAGCTCTTCAGGAACTCGGCCATGCGCTCGAGGAAGAGCGCCGAGAACGCCGGGGCCACGTCGAGCGGGGCGCTGAGCAACACGGCCAGCAACGCCGCGACCGGCGCGAAGACGATCACGCTCGCGCCGCGGTACGCGACCCACATCAGGAAACCGAGTGCACCGAGGACGATGAGCAGGGACATCGGACGGCGCACCCTACCCGCCCACTGCTGCATCGCAACACGCCCGCCCCGAGCGTGCAGCATGCCGATTGTTGCACCGCAACAAGCATCCCTGTTATCGGACCGGGGGTGAGCGCGTCTCCTTCGCAACCTGCGGTCGACCGGGCCCTCTCGATCCCCTCTGGTGTGCTGCGCGCGCGAATGCATGGTGCCGCAGGTGCACCCCTGGCGATCGGCGTGCCGGGGTTGTCGGCCAACTGCTTCACCTTCGGGGAGATCGGCGCCGCCCTGGCCGCCGCAGGACGGTCGATGGCTGCGCTCGATCTTCGCGGCCGCGGTCGGAGCCCCGCCGGCCCGCCCGGCAGCCACGGCTGGACCGCGCACGCCCGTGACGTGGTCGCGGTCGCCGACGCGCTGGGCGCACGGCAGTTCGACTTCGTCGGCCATTCGATGGGCGCCTTCGTCGGCCTCGCGCTGATGGCGCTCGCGCCCGACCGGGTGCGGAGGCTGGTGTTGATCGACGCGCTGGGCGTACCTGATCCGCGCGCGATGCCGCCGATCCTCGCGGCCGCCGAGCGGCTGGGCGCCGTCTACCCGTCGGTCGACGTCTTCCTCGGGTTGGTGCGCGCGGCGAACGTCGTGCCCTGGGGCCCCTTCTGGGAAGCGCACTACCGCGAAGACCTCGTCGACACCGACGGCGGAGTTCGTCAGCGCGCCGCGAAGGACGTCATCCTCGAGGACCTCGCGTGGGCCGCGAAGACCGACGTGCGCGCGCTGTGGCCGCACGTCACCTCGCCGACGCTGGTGATCCGGGCGGCGGTGCCCTTCGGCCCGGGCGGCGACATCATCACCGCGGACGATCGAGACACCTTCCTCCGCACCGCCACCCAGGCGCGCGCGCTCGAAGTGCCCGCCAACCACTACGGCGTCATGAACCACCCACTGACCGCGCAGGCGGTCGAGGAGCACCTGTCATGAAGACCCTCGAGAAGAAGCGCGCGCTCGTCACCGGCGCGGCGTCCGGCATCGGCCTCGCCATCGTGAAGGAGTTCCACGCGCAGGGCATGCAGGTCATCGCCAGCGACGTGTCGGCGCAGCGGCTCACCGAGGCCTTCGCGGGGTTGCCCGGCGTGCGGTGCGTCGCCGCCGACCTGTCGCAGAAGGCCGCCGTCACGCAGCTCGCCGTCGACGCCGGCCCGCTCGACGTGCTCGTCAACAACGCCGGCCTGCAGCACGTCAGCCCCATCGAGCAGTTCGACCCCGCGAAGTGGGACCTGCTGCTGCAGGTGATGCTCACCGCGCCGTTCCAGCTCATTCAGGCGGCGCTGCCCGGCATGTACGAGCGCAACTGGGGGCGCATCATCAACGTCGCGTCGGTGCACGGGTTGATCGCCTCGCCCTTCAAGAGCGCCTACGTGTCGGCCAAGCACGGCGTGCTCGGGCTCACCAAGACCGTCGCGCTCGAGGCGGGCGCGCGCAGCAACAACATCACCTGCAACGCCATTTGCCCCAGCTACGTGCGCACTCCGCTCGTCGAGAAGCAGATCGCCGATCAGGCGAAGGTGCACCGCATCCCCGAGTCGGAGGTCGTCGAGAAGGTGATGCTCACCCAGAACGCGATCAAGAAGCTCATCGAGCCTGAAGAGGTCGCGCAGCTCGCGACGTTCCTGTGCGGCGAAGGCGCGTGGAGCATCACCGGCACCGCGCAGACGATGGACGCGGGCTGGCTCGCGCACTGACTGCCGCCTGGAGATCGCCGTCAGCGACTGCGCTCAGAGCCGCCGCCGCGCAGCTCAGCGCGTCGCGGCGCTGAGGCCCGACCCGCCCCTCACCCGGACTTCGTCCGACCTCTCCCCGCTTCGCAGGGAGAGGTTGGTCAGGAACGTCTCACGCGCGTACCCGAGCGCACCACGCGCCCCTCGGCGGCCAGCTTCTCGATGATCGCCTCGGTGTTTCGCTCGGCGATCGGCCACACGAACGCCGCCACGTCGTCGTAGGCGCGCGGCACCACGTCGGCCACCTCGACCTCCGCGTCGAACGAGGCGACGGCGTCGAACACCTTCGCCTCGCGCCACGCGCGGTGCATCGCGTATTCCTGCAGCTTGCCCGGCCCGTCGGGGATCACCGGGCCGTGCGCCGGGTACAGCGTGCGCACCGGCAGCGCCTCGAGCCGCGCGAGCTGGCGCAGGTACTCGGCCATCTCGCCCTCGGGAGGATCGATGACGATGGTGCCCACGCCGGCCACCATGTCGCCCACCACCGCGGCCCGGCTCGCCTCGTCGACGAAGGTGAGGTGACCGCGCGCGTGCCCCGGCGTGTGCAGCACCTGCCACCGCATCTTCAGCGGACCGTCGAGCTCGATCACCTCGCCGTCACGCAGCAGCCGCGCCACCGGCACGGGTGACCGATCCGCCGTGCGCTCGTGCGCCCACACCGGCAGACCGGTCTGCTCGACCAGCCGGCGCGCGCCACCGACGTGATCCCCATGGTGATGCGAGAGCACGATGGCGATCGGCCGATAGCCCTCGGGCGCGAGCGCGCGGAGAAAACGCACCAGCTTGTCGATCTCCTCGTCGTCGGGCGAACCGGGGTCGACGATCACGCACTCGCCGGTCCCCAGCACGTACGCGCTGGTGTGCGTCGCGGGAGGCAACGTCGGCGTCAGCAGTGGATAGAGGAGCACGCCGCGCTGAAACTCGATGCGCTCCGACTGGCCTTCGGTGCAGAACGGCTGCGCGCGCAACTCGGCCAGCGCGGTCTCCACGTCACGGAAGCGCGCCATCACCTGCAGCGCGTGCAGGTTCGGCGGGTGCAAGAGCGCGGTGCCCTTCTCCCAGCGCGACAGCGCGACGGCCGGGGCGATCCATTCCCCTGCGGCGAGCTCGCCCTTCCACACCAGCGCCTGATGCGAGGGCACCGTCTCCACCAGGAAGAACCGCGCATCGAAGCCGCGCGGCAGGTACGCGGGCGTCACCCACCGGCCCACCGCGGGGAAGTCGTCGACGTGCAGCGACAGCCCGTGGCGCGTCAACACGTCAGCGAACCCGAGCGTCTCGGCCAGCAACGCGCTGCGCAGCTCGTCGAGCTCGAGCTGGGCCAGTCGCTCGGCCCCGCGCGCCTTGAGTACGCCCGTCTCTTCGAACAGCTCGCGGGCCGCGCAGGCGATCAACCGCGCCGGCTCACCGTCGGCGCCCACCACCGGCACCGCGCCGTCTTCTCGATCCACCTTCCCGCCGGGGAACGCGAAGAAGCCGCCGGCGAAGCGCAACGACGCCTCGCGCTCGAGCCAGAACACCTCGACGCCCTGCGCGCCGCGCCGAAAGAGCACCACCACCGACGAGTCGCGCGGAGGCGAAGCGGGCGGCGCCGCGGGCACACCCGCCATCGCCTCACTCATCGGCCGGCCCGCCCGTGAGCCGCTGCACGATCGCCCGCCCTTCCGTCAGCTGATCAGGCCGCACGTACACGCGCGACAACAACACCGTGCCGAAGCGCTGGTAGAGCGGCGTGTAGCGGGCGATCTCCGTGAGGCGGCCGTTCGAGCGATCGACCACGAACAGCGACGGGCTCTCGCCCTCGTCGAAGTACTTCGAGAGCACCCCGCGCGACTCGAGCGTGAAGTGTTCCACCCCGCCCGCCTCGAGCGCCCGCGCCAGCTCGCCCACGTCGTACGCCTCGTCGCGTTCGGTGAACTGGGCCACGCGCTTGAAGCCGCGGCGCTGCGCGATGCGCTGAGCCCACCGGTTCTTCGAGCGGCGCAGCGTGAGGTGCAGCGCCATGTCGTCGCAGTCGATGAAGGCCTCCGGGTCGGAGGGGATCTCGAACTCTCCCGGCGCCTCCTCGTAGTAGCGCTTGAGCATCCAGTCGAAGCTCACCGAGGTGTGGTGGAAGTAGACCGACAGGAACATGTGGTAGCGGCTGAGCAGGAAGTCTTCGAACGCGAAGACCGCCGCCTTCGACAGGGCCAGCACCGCCTTCCCGTCGCGCTCCACCGCCGTGAGGTTCTGGAGGATCCACTCCAGGTCGTACCGGCCATAGTTGACGCCCGTGTAGAACGAGTCGCGCAGCAGGTAGTCCATGCGATCGGCGTCGAGCTCGCCCGAGACGATCGCCCGCAGCACCGGGGTCCAGTCCACGCCGCCCTCGACGAAGCCCTGCACGCCGGGCGGCAGCACACCCGACACCAGCGACGCGATGAGCTGCGGTGACAACCCGGCCGCGCCGTACGCCTGCTCGATGATGCGCGTCAGCTCGGAGTCGATCAGCAGCTTCGCGGTGAAGTCTTCGTGCGACGCCTGCCCTTCGCTCTCCCCCATCCACGCCGGCAGCTTCAAGGCCGCGCGCTGCGGACCGATGCTCTCGCTGGCGTGCGAGAGCGGCATGTGGCCGATGTCGTGGCACAACACGGCGAGGCGAACTGCCGCACGGAGGCGATCTTTCGCGCCCTGGCTCAGGTCGGAGCGCGCGGTGATGGCGTCGAACAACCGAGAGGCGACGTGCATCGCGCCCAGCGAGTGCGCGTGCCGGGTGTGCGTCGCCCCGGGGAACGCGAGATCGCCGAAGCCGAGCTGACGCACGTGGCGCAGCCGCTGAAACGTGCGGCTGTCGATGACGCGCGTCTCTTCATCGGAGACGGTGAGGCTGCCGTGGATGGGATCGCGGATGCGCATCGCGTGTGACGTGTAACGCGCGATTGGCTTTCACTCCACATCGGGCGCGAGTGCGTGGTACACGCGATGAACCTCCTCGCATGCGTATCGCGATCCTCCACAACCACGACCACGCATTGCTCGAAGAAGACCCCGGCCGCGAGGCCCGTGAAGACGTGGTGCGCGTCGCCGCGGCGATGAAGACCGCGCTCACCAGGTCGAAGCACACGGTGACCCTGGTGCCCGTCGAGCAAGACCTGCTCGGGCTGCACGCGTCGATGACCACCGACAAGCCCGACCTGGTCATCAACCTCTGCGAGTCGCTGGCGGCCGACGCGCGCGGCGAGATGCTGGTGCCCGCGATGCTCGACCTCGCGCAGGTGCCGTACACCGGCAGCTCCGCGCTCTCGCTCGCCCTCGCGCTGCACAAGAACAAGGCGAAGGAGATCCTCCGCGCCCGCGGCGTGCCCACGCCCGACTTCTGCATCATCGAGCACGTCGAAGATCTCACCACCGTCGACCTGCCCTTCCCGTTGATCGTCAAGCCGTCGCGCGAAGACGCGTCGATGGGCATCGACTTCGACTCGGTGGTCACCACCCGTCAGGGGCTGGGCCGCGCCGTGGCGAAGGTGCTGCGCACGTTCCACCAGCCGGCGCTGGTCGAGCGCTACATCGAAGGGCGCGAGGTGTACGTGCCGCTGCTGGGCAACGGCACGCGCCGCGCGCTGCCGCTGTCCGAGATCCGCTTCGGGAACGCCTTCGTCGGCAAGCCGCACGTCGTCTCGTACAAGGCGAAGTGGGACACCGAGTCGGCCGAGTGCATCGAGAGCCCGTCGGAGCTCGCGTCACTGCCGCGAGACGTCGAGGCGCGCTGCATCGAGACCGCGCTCGCCGCCTTCGAAGCGTTGGAATGCCGCGACTACGGTCGCGTGGACATGCGGGTCGACGCGAGCGGCCAGCCCTACGTCATCGACATCAACCCCAACTGCGATCTCCACCCGCAGGCGGGGTTCGCCCGAGCCGCGGAGGCCGCTGGCCTCTCGTACGCGGACCTGGCGCTGCACCTGGTGGATCTCGCCTGGGAACGTCGTCATGGAAATCAGGCCCCTCGACTCAGCCGACCGGACTCCACTCGCCGAGCTGCTGAGCCGCATCGAGACCTTCACGCCGGAAGAAGTGTCGTGCGCGCTCGAAGTCATCGACGCCGCGCTCACGCCCAACAATCCTGACTACCAGGTCCGCTGCGCGATCCGCGAAGGCAAGGTCGTCGGCTACGTCTGCTACGGCCCCACGCCGATGACGGCGGGCACCTTCGATCTCTACTGGATCGCCTCGGACCCGCTAGTGCGCGGTCAGGGGGTCGGCGCGGCGCTGGTGTCGGCGATGGAAGGTGATCTCCGCCGCCGCAAGGGCCGGTTGATCCGCGTCGAGACGTCCGCGATGGAGGCGTACGGCCCGACCCGCGGCTTCTACGCCGCGATGCAGTACAAAGAAGAGTCGCGCTTCCGGGACTTCTACAAGCCGGGCGAAGACCTCATCGTGCTCGCCAAGCGCCTGTGACGACTCGGTCTTGATGGAATCTTGATGTCGGGCTGCGCCGTCTTGATGAGGGCTTGAGCCCCGCCGCCCTACTGAGGGGGGATGGATCAGCACGCGCCCCCCCGCCTGGCGCCCCTCGCGCTCGGCGCCCTGGGCATCGTCTTCGGAGACATCGGTACCAGCCCGCTCTACGCCGTCGCGGAGTGCTTCTCCAAGGCCTCCGACGGCACGGTGAAGCCGCACTCGCTCGCGGTCACGCCTGACAGCGTGCTGGGCCTGCTGTCGCTCTTCTTCTGGTCGCTGATGATGGTGGTGACCGTGAAGTACCTCGCGTTCATCATGCGCGCGAACAACCGCGGCGAAGGCGGCATCTTCGCGTTGCTGGCGCTGGTGCCACGGCAGACCGACTTCCGCTTCAAGGGCGTGGTGGTGCTGGCGGCGCTGTTCGGCGCGGCGCTGCTCTACGGCGACGGCATCATCACCCCGGCCATCTCGGTGCTCTCGGCGGTCGAGGGGCTCGGGGTCGCCACCCACGCGATGGAAGACTGGGTGGTGCCGGTGACGCTGGTGATCCTCGCCGGGCTGTTCCTGGTGCAGCAGCGCGGCACCGATCGCATCGGGCGGGCCTTCGGGCCGGTGATGCTGGTGTGGTTCCTGGTGATCGCCGCGCTCGGCCTGCGCGAGCTGCTCGAGGCGCCGCGGGTGCTGCAGGCCATCAACCCGCTCTTCGCGGTGCGGCTGTTCGAGGCCGACCCGGCCCGCGCCTTCAAGGTGCTGGGCAGCGTGGTGTTGTGCATCACCGGCGGTGAGGCGCTGTACGCCGACATGGGCCACTTCGGCATCAAGCCGATCCGGGTCGGTTGGTACGCGGTGGTGCTGCCGGCGCTGCTGCTCAACTACTTCGGCCAGGGCGCGTACCTGCTCTCGCACGGCTGGGTCGAGAAGCCCTTCTGGGCCATCGTGCCCGCGGCGCTGCTGTACCCGATGGTGGCGCTGGCCACCGCGGCGACCGTCATCGCCTCACAGGCGCTCATCTCGGGCGCCTTCTCGCTCACCCGGCAGGCGGTGCAGCTCGGCTACCTGCCGCGCGTCACCATCGTGCACACCTCGGCCGCGAACGAGGGGCAGATCTACATCCCCGAGGTGAACAACGCGCTGATGGTGGCCTGCCTGTCGCTGGTGCTGCTCTTCCGCGAGTCGAGCGCGCTGGCCGGCGCGTACGGCGTGGCGGTGACCGGCACCATGGGCATCACCTCGGTGGTGTACTTCGTGGTGGTGCGGCGCGCGTGGGGGTGGAAGCGCTCGCGCGCGGTGCCGTTGCTGCTGCTCTTCCTCGCGTTCGACCTGCCCTTCTTCCTCGCCAACGCCATCAAGTTCTTCGACGGCGGCTGGTTCCCGGTGGCGGTCGGCCTCGGCATGTTCGCGCTGATGACCACCTGGAAGCGCGGTCGCGAAGCGCTGGCCTCGCGCTTTGGGCAGACGTTGATGCCGCTCTCGGCGCTGCTCGACGATCTCCGCAACACGCGGCCGCACCGGGTGCGCGGCACGGCGGTCTTCATGTCGGGCAACCCGGAGGGCACGCCGCCGGTGTTGCTGCACCACCTCAAGCACAACCAGGTGCTGCACCGGCAGGTGGTGCTGCTGTCGATTCTCCAGGAGAACGTGCCGCTGGTGCCGAAGGAAGAAGCGCTCTCGGTGGTGGAAGAAGATCAGGGCTTCTTCCGCGTGGTGTGGCGCACCGGCTTCATGGAGACGCCGAACGTCCCGAAGATCCTCGTGCGCGCGCGCGAGCAGGGGTTGGTGTGCGAGCCGTCGACCACCAGCTACTTCCTCGGCCGCGAGACGCTGATCACCACCGGGCAGTCGAAGCTGATGACGTGGCGCAAGGTGCTCTTCGCCTTCGTGTCACGCAACGCCCTGTCGGCGACGAGCTACTTCCAGATTCCACCCGGCCGGGTGGTGGAGCTGGGAATGCAAGTTGAGCTGTAGCTCAGAGATCGACCTGCATGCCGAGCTCGACGACGCGCCCCGGCGGCAACCCGAAGTAGCTGGTGGCGGAGAGCGCGTTGCGCGACACGAACGCGAACAACAGCTTGCGCCACAACATCATCGGCGACTTGCCGTTGGTCAGCAGCGTCTCGCGCCCGAGGAAGTAGCTGGTGGTCGACGGCTCGCACACCAACTCGCGCTCGCGCGCCCGGAGCAGGATGGAGGGCACGTTGGGCGTCTCCATGAAGCCGGTCTTCCACAACACGCGGAAGAAGCCGTTGCCGAGGTTCTGCACGTCGAGCTGCTCTTCGGGCGGCACCAACGGCACGTCTTGCGGAATGATCGACAACAACACCACCTGCCGGTGCAGCACCTGGTTGTGCTTGAGGTGGTGCAGCAACACCGGCGGCGTGCCATCGGAGTTGCCCGACATGAACACCGCCGTGCCCCGCACGCGATGCGGCTTGGTGGACTCGAGATCTTCCAGCAGCGCCGACAGCGGCATGATCGACTGGTTGAAGCGACCCGCCAGCTCGGCGCGCCCGCGCTTCCAGGTGGTCATCAGCGCGAACATCGACAGGCCGATGACGGTGGGCACCCAGCCGCCCTGGAAGAACTTGAGCGTGTTGGCGAGGAAGAACGGAATGTCGAGACACAGGAAGAGCACCAGCAGGGGAATGGCGCGCCACATCGGCCACTTCCACGTGCGGGTGGCGACGAAGAAGAACACCACCGAGGTGATGGCCATCGTGCCGGTCACCGCGATGCCGTACGCCGCCGTCAGCGCGCTCGACTTCTGGAAGATCATCACCAGCGCGAGGCAGGCCACCATCAGCGCGTAGTTCACCTCGGGCACGTAGATCTGCCCGGCGTTCTCGGCGCTGGTGTGCACGATGGTGACGCGCGGCATGAAGCCCAGCTGCACCGCCTGCCGGGTCAACGAGAAGGCGCCGGAGATGAGCGCCTGTGACGCGATGACCGTCGCCGCGGTGGCCAGCGCCACCATCGGGTAGAGGATGACGCGCGGCACGATCTCGTAGAACGGGTTCTCGACCCAGCCGTGCGTCAGCAGGAAGGCGCCCTGACCGAAGTAGTTGAGCAGCAGCGCCGGGAAGACCATCGAGAACCACGACAGGCGGATCGACTTCGCGCCGAAGTGGCCCATGTCGGCGTACAGCGCCTCGCCGCCGGTGATGCACAACACCACGCTGCCCAGCACCACGAAGGCGTGCCACGGGTTCGACTGGAACAGCCGCACGCCCCACAGCGGGTTCACCGCCTCGAGCACCTGCGGGTAGCTGATGATGCTCCGCACGCCCACCGCCGCGATGACGATGAACCACACGAACATCACCGGGCCGAACACCCGCCCGATGCCGCCGGTGCCGCGCCGCTGCACGAGGAAGAGCCCGAACAGGATCACCAGCGTGATGGGCACGATGAAGTGCTCGAGCTTGTCGGTGGCGACGTTGAGCCCTTCGACCGCCGAGAGCACCGAGATGCCCGGGGTGATGATGCCTTCGCCGTAGAGCAACGAAGCGCCGAACAACCCCGCCATCACCACGAAGGCCGTGCTCTTGCGCGTGCGATCGGGCAGCAACGCCAGCAGCGCGAACATGCCGCCTTCGCCCTTGTTGTCGGCCTTGGTGATGAAGGTCAGGTACTTGAAGGCCACCACCAGCGTCAGCGCCCAGAAGACCAGCGACAGAATGCCCAGCACGTTCTCGGGCGTCACCGCCATCGCGTGCGGCGAGGGCTTGCCGTCGATCTGCGCGAAGCACTCCTTCACCGCGTAGAGCGGGCTGGTGCCGATGTCGCCGTACACGATGCCCAGCGCACCCAGGGCCAGGGGCAGCAGCTTGCCGTGCCCATGCCCCGCCGCTGGGTGGGGGTCGGTGGCTTGCGCGGCCTCGGGGGTGGCCGGCGCTTTCGCGTCACTCATTCGCGCGCTCATACCCCAACCCGTTTGCGGGTGGCGTGTTTCGCCATTTCGTTACTCTTTTCAGAGGGTTGTCACCGAAGCGCGCCGCTCCGACCGACAAACGGGTGGAACGGCACGAGCGTGGTAGATCAGCGGCCCACTGACGACGCAAGGCGCGTCGTGGGGGTGCCATGGCTGAGTCGGAGCTCGATCCGCTCGTTGGGAAGGTCCTGAGCGGACGCTTCGAGATCCTCGCGCCGCTGGGCGTGGGGGGCATGGGGCGCGTGTACAAGGCGCTGCAGCAGCCGCTGGGCCGCGAGGTCGCGCTCAAGGTGCTCAACCCCCGCTACGACGGCACGCGAGATCCCGGCTTCGAGCGGCGCTTCTTCCTCGAAGCGTCGATGACCGCGAAGCTCAAGCACCCCAACACCATCACGGTGCACGACTACGGCCGCACCGACGACGGCATCTACTTCATCGCCATGGAGTACCTGGAGGGCGAGACGCTCCAGAAGGTGCTCGCGGAGAACGGCCGGCTGCCGTGGGCGCGCGCGCTGTACGTCGCGGGGCAGGTGGCGCGCTCACTGCGCGAGGCCCACAAGCTGGGCATGGTGCACCGCGATCTCAAGCCCGCCAACGTGATGCTGATGACCGAGGGCACCGGCGGCGACACGGTGAAGGTGCTCGACTTCGGGTTGGTGAAGTCGTTCACCCCCGACAAGCCGAAAGAAGACGAGGTCGATCGCACCGGGCTCACCCAGGCCGGCGTGCTGCTGGGCTCGCCGCTGTACATGGCGCCCGAGCAGGCCCGCGGCGAGGCCGACCCGCGCACCGACATCTATGCGCTGGGCATCTTGATGTTCCAGATGATGGCCGGCCGGCCGCCCTTCGTGAGCAAGGAGTCGATCGACGTCATCGTGAAGCACATCCGCGAGAAGCCGCCGGAGCTCCGCTCGATGGTGCCGGAGGTGACGCTCGAGGTGAACGCGCTGGTGATGAAGTGCCTCGAGAAGGAACCCGGCGCGCGCTTCCAGACGATGGACGAGCTGCTCGACGCGATGCGCCTGGCGACCGCCGGGCAGGGGCTCTCGGGCGCCTTCGCGGATCCGCGCACGCAGTCGGGCCTCGTGCCGCGCAGCTCGACGCCCGGCTCGCCCCTCGCCGCGTCGGCCACCCCGTCCTTCACCAGCTCGGAGTCGGTGCGCAGCCTCGAGGTCGAGCTCGGCGAGAGCCGGCCCCACGCCGCGCCCCGCAACAAGCTGCCGCTGATCATCGGCGTCAGCGCGGTGATCGTGCTCGGCGCGGGTCTCGGCGGCGTGGCGGCGTGGAAGGCGATGGCCCCAACCGAGGTGCCCGTCGCTCCGCGGCCGCTGCCACCCCGGCCGGTGGAGCCGGTGGTGGTGGTGCCGGCCGTCGTGACCCCGGCCCCCGACGTGCGCTTCGAGGTCGACAGCCAGCCGCGCGGCGCGACGGTGACGCGCGACGGCGTGGCGGTCGGCGTCACGCCCTTCACCTTCACCCTGCCCCACCCCGAGTCGGGCACGCAGCAGGTCGAGCTCGGCTTCGCGCTCGAAGGGTATGAGCCGGCGTCGATCGTCGCGCAGGGCAACGAAGGCGTGGTGACCGTCTCGAAGGCGCTGGTGAAGAAACCGGCGCCCGTGAAGCCGACGGTGCGGCCGGGCAAGAAGCCGCCGAAGAACCCGGCCGACCCCAACGGCTACAAAGAAGACCCGTACTAGAAGCGGAGCGAACCGATGTGGCGTCGTGCTGTGTGTCTCCGCGCGCTCCTGGCCGCGGTGGTGCTGATCCCCACGTGGTCCTTCGCCGATGCCCGCGTGGAGGCGCGCCGTCACTTCAAGACCGGCATGGCGCTCATCGCCGACGGCAAGCTCGAGGACGGCATCAGCGAGCTGCTCGAGGCGTACAGCATCAGGCCGCACCCCAACGTGCTCTTCAACATCGGCCGCGCGTACGAGACGGCCGGCCGCCACGCCGACGCGCTGACCTTCTACAACCGCTACCTCGACGCCAACCCGCCCGACGCCGATCAGGTGCGCCAGCGCGTCGCGCGCCTCGAGCCGCTGGTGCCGAAGAAGGTCGAGCCACCGCCCGACGAGCCGCGCAAGCCGCCCGAGCACGTGGCGAGCCCGGCGGTCGACGAGGCCACGGTGAAGCGGTTGACTGAGCTGGCCGATCGCCTCGAGCGCGCCGTCGAGCAGGCCGAGCGCCGCGCCGTCGCCGAGCCGGCCCCGGTGGAAGCGAAGGCCGCGCCCGCCGAGGTCGTCGAGCAGGACTTCGGGGTGCCCTATGAAGAGACGGTGGTCGCCGCCAGCCGGCGCGCGCAGGCGACGCTCGACGCCCCCAACGCCATCACGGTGATCACCGGCGACGAGATCCGCGCGTCGGGGCTCACCACGCTGCCGGAGATCCTCCGCCGCGTGCCGGGCGCCGAGGTGATGAGCATGGGCCTGTCGTCGGCCAACGTGAGCTTCCGCGGCTTCAACCAGCGCATCGCCAACAAGGTGCTGGTGCTCGTCGACGGCCGGCCCGAGTACCAGGACTTCCTCGGCGTGACGTTGTGGCCGGTGCTCCCCGTGGGCCTCGAGGAGATCGAGCGCGTGGAGGTCATTCGCGGCCCGGGCAGCGCGCTGTACGGCGCGAACGCCATGCTCGGCGTGGTGAACATCATCACCCGCAGCCCCGGCACCGGGCCCGCCGCGGAGTTCACCGCGCTCGCCGGCAACGCCAACCTCGCCGGCGGCAGCTTCGTGGCGTCGGGCGGAGAGAAGCTGCGCTTCCGCGCGTCGGTCGGCTACCAGCAGGGCGACAAGTACACCCGCGACTACGCGCAGACGCGCGCCGACGTGGCCTCGAACGTCGACGACCCCAACCTCGCCCTGCGCAGCGCGCGCGCCAACCTCACCGCCTTCTACGCCTTCAACAAGGACTTCTCGGTCGCGCTGTCGGGCGGCGTCAACCGCCTCTTCACCGAGCTCTACGGTCTGGGCCTGCTGCGCAACTTCTACCTCGACGGACTGGGCGGCTACGCGAAGGCCGACTTCACCGCCGGCCCGGTGAAGGTGCGCTTCTTCTGGAACCACTCGCAGTTCGCCGCCGGCCCGCAGTACGAGCCGGTCGGCCAGCGCAGCCTGCGCACCTCGGTCGACACCAACGTCTTCGACGGCGAGGCCCTCTTCCAGAAGGAGTTCCAGCTCGCCGGCACCCACGTGCTCGCCCTCGGCATCTCCGGGCGGCTCAAGCGCGTGGCGTGGGGCTACATCGGGCCGCTCAAGGAAGAGCTGCACGCCGCGGCCTTCGTGCAGGACGAGTGGCGCATCGTCAAGCCGCTCACCCTCGTCGCCAGCTACCGCATCGATCGCCACCCGCTGCTCGACAAGGGCAACCCCGGCTACGCCCAGTCGCCACGCGTCTCGCTCGTCTTCCGCCCCTTCGAGAGCCACGCCTTCCGCGGCAGCTTCGCCACCGCCTTCCGCCAGCCCACCTTCCTCGAGAGCTACATGGACATTCGCACCCCGGTGCCCGGCGTGAACGGCGCGTCGGTGCTCACTCAGGGCAACCGCGCGCTGCGGCCGGAGCGCATGTTCTCGTTCGAGCTCGGCTACCGCGGCGAGCTCCCGCAGCTCGGGCTGACGGTCGATCTCGCCGGCTACTGGAACATCGTGAACGATCTGATCGTGCTCTCGGCGGTCAACCCGGTGAGCCCGGCTGACGCGTTCGACCCGGTGTCGCAGTCGTTCCTCCTCGGGCGCTCCTTGTTCTCGAACGACGCCGAGACGTACACCGCGCGCGGCGCCGAGCTGGGCCTGACGTGGAACGCGACGAAGGGGCTCGATCTCCGCGCGTCGGCGGCGCTGCAGTCGGTAGTGGCCAACTCCGGCGCGACGGTGTGCGGCCCGTGTACGCAGGCCCCGGCGGCGAAGGTGAACGCGGGCTTCATCTACCGCACGCCGGTGAACCTCGACCTCTCGGCCGACCTGAGCTTCGTGACCTCGACCACGTGGATCGAGCGCGAGCCGTCGCCGACCGACCCCACGCAGATCGCCAACATCGCGAGCCCCCCGCTGGCGGCGTACACCGTCATCAACGCGCGCGTGGGCTACCGCTTCTTGAAGGACCGGGTGACGGTCGCGGTGGTGGGCTCGCAGCTCGGGCCCAGCCACCAGGAACACCCCTTCGGCAACAACGTCAACCGCCGCGTCTTCGCGCAGCTCACGGTGCAGCCATGATGCGACTCGCGCTGACCCTCTCGCTGGTGGCGCTGTGCGCCTGTGAGGCGCCGCTGGTGTTCGCCGGCGCCGACAAACGGCAGAACGACTCCAACGCCCGCATCGAAGGCACGGTGGTGGTCAACAGCACCGCCCGCGGGAAGGTCGTCCTCTTTCTCTATGACGCCGCGCGCCCGCCTCCGCCGGTGGGCACCGGCCGGCCGTTGACCTTCACCGTCGTCTCGCGCGACGTGCTCTTCGGCGCCGCGGCCGAGGGCGACGCCGGGCCCTTCACCGCGCCCTTCGCGTTCTCGCTGGTCGCGCCCGGCCGCTACCTCATTCGCGGCTTCGTCGATGCCAACGACGACTTCATTCCCTGGTACGGCGTGACGGCCGACACCACGCGCGGCGACGTGGGCGGCGCGGCGATCGACCCCGTCACCCGCGCCTCACGCGTCGTGGAGATCGGCACCGACGAGGCAGGCAACCCGGTGCCCGCTCTCGGCGTGCCGGTGAGCTTCTCCGACGCCGCGACGCTGCCGCTCGATCGACCGATCTTCTCGGTGGTGGGAGGCATGGACTCCCTCACCCTCGGCGGCGCGCCGCAGGCGATCGAGCTGCAGGCCCTGCCCATCACCGAGGGCGTCATCGCGCAGCCTGCGCCCGGCTTCCTGCTGCGCTTCCTCGACGACGACGGCGACGGCCAGCCGGACGACACCAACGGCGACGGGAGGCCCGACCTGTGGCCCCGCGTGGTGGTGCGCAAGCTGGTCGACGCGCGACCGCTGCTCGACGAGAACGACCTCGACAAGAACGGCGTCGTCGACGCGGAAGGCGAAGACTACGAGCTGGCCTCGACGGGCGCGAAAGACGGCCAGCCCGACGTGGTGGTGCTCGCCGCCGGCTTCGACCCCACCGAGTACGCGGCGCAGCTCTTCGACGCCAACGGCCGGGTGAAGCAGACGCCCACGGCGGTGCCGCGGCTCAAGCTGGTGCTGCAGCCGCGGGCCTTCGACGCCTCGGGCCCCACCCCGCAGGCCCTGCGCACGGTGCCGGTCGGTCGCTACGCCATCACCGTCATTCAGCAGACCGGCCAGACCTGGCGAGTGCCGAACGAGCTCTCACCGGGCATCGCAGACGCGCTGGGCCTCCCGGTGATCGCCTCGCAGCGCTTCTACCTCCAGGTGCAGTGACGACCTCACGGTGACGGCTGGGCGGCCACGCACAGCGAAGTGACGAGGGCCTCGACGTCGCCCACGGTCGCGCGCCCTGACGCGTTCCCCACCGCCTGGCCCGCCGCCAGCGACGTCACCGCCGCGAGCGACGCCGTCAGCACCTCGAGGTCCGCTTCCGAGAAGCGCCCCAGCCGCCCGTCGCGCAGCCGCATGAGGATGGGGTGGAACGACGCGCCGTACGCGAGCTTCACCTCGCGGGCGATGGTGGTGGGCGGCTGATCGAGCGTGACGACGAGCGCGTCGCGCAGCTCACCGCCGGGCGTCTGCGCGCGCTCGAACTGGGCACGATCGGGCAGCACCAGCAGGCTGGGTGGCAGCAGCCCCTGGCCCGCGACGGTGAGAATGCGCGTGCCCTCGAGCTTCCCCCGGAGGCGCACCTCGAGCGGGTGGTGAGAGCTGAACTGCCGCCACGGCGCGACGTCGAGGAACATCGCCGAGGCCCGCAACAACGCCTCGAGCATCGGAGCGCGCGCCAGCGGCCCCAGCGACCACTCGTGCTCGAGCCCGACGAGCAGCACGCACGCCAACGAGCGGAGCTCTTCGGGGATGGGGTGCACGTGCCAGCCATGCGGTCCACCGAAGTCGGCCAGGGACTCGCCGCACACCACCTCTGCACCCGCGACGTGCTTCGCCATCTCGGCCCGCGCGACGTCTCGATCGGGCGCCACTCGCACCGAGACCTCTCGCGTCGCGAGCTCCATCGAGAACACCAGCCAGACTTCCCGAGGCCCGTGGAACGTCGGGCCGCACTCCATCACGAAGAACATGTCGGTCTCCTGCGGCGGGCTGAATTGCCCGCCCCCCGGCAGTGCAGCCGCCCCGCCACCCGACGCGGCCCGCGCCGTCGAGAGCGGGTTCTCAGATCGCGAGAGGCCAGGTGGAGCATGGAAGGGGACCGCGAGCGGAGACGCCGTCCGCGCTGGGGCGGGGGGCGGACCGCGCGTGACGCAGCGTCGGGGGGCTGCTACTCCCGCGCCCCGATGTTGACCGCCTTCCTCTCGCGCGCCGACGTGTCGCGCCACATGCAGGCGCTGCTCCTGCTTCGTGAGCTGCGCGACGCCTTCACCGCCCGCGCCCGCTCTGCCTCGGTGCAGGACCTCCGCTTCTCCCCGCCGACCGACGGCACCTCGACCCTGGTCCGCCAGGCGACGCTCACCGGCGTGCCGGCCTGGGCGGTGACGGTGCGCTCCGAGTCGCGGCAGGCCGTGCGCTCGGTGCTCGAGCTCCACGACGCCGCCACCGGCCAGCTGCTGGCGATGATGGATGCGGGTCACCTCACCTCGCTGCGCGCCTCCCTGGTGAGCGCGCTGGCGGCCGACGTGCTCGCCCGCCCCGACGCGAAGAACATCGCGGTGCTCGGCGCCGGGGCCGCGGCCAGCGTGGCCCTCAAGTCGCTGCGGCTGGTGCGCAGCGTCGAGCAGGTGTGGATGCACGAGCCCAACGTCGCCGACAACTTCGAGCTCTCGCGCCGCCTCGGCACCACGCTCTCGATGGCCATTCGCGCCGCCGACAGCGTGCGCGAGGCGGTGGAGTTCGCCGACATCGTGGTGCTCACCGGCAACGTGCGCCTCGACGCCGCGGCGCTGCGCCCCGGCACGCACGTCACGGTGCTGCAGGCCGATCAGTTCGTCACCCCGCCGCTCGCCGCGTCGACCCTCGCCGGGGCGCGCCGCTTCTGTGACGCGCTCGACCCGGTGCTGCGCTGGGGCGAGCCGTTCGAGACCGAGCTGGGGGAAGTGCTCGCCGGCCAGAAGCCGGGCCGCACGTCCGACGACGACGTCACCGTCTTCGCCAGCGTCGGCCCCGCGCACCTCGATCTCCTCGCCGCGTGGCACGTCTTCGAAGGCGCGAAGCACGACGAGCAGCTGACCCGCATCGATCTGGAGGCGTGACGTGAAGACCCTGCTCCCCCTGCTGCTGCTGCTGCTCTCGGCCTGCCCCAAGAACATCGACGCCCGGCCGGTCGAGCGGCGCGCGTACCGGCTGCTGGCGCTGACCGCCGAGCGCGAGACCACCGCCATCAAGCAGCTCGCCGAGCAGCTCGAGGCCGACACCGCTCAAGAACGCACGCCCCACGTCGTCGCGGTCGGCGAGACGCCGCTGCTCTCAGCCGAAGGCGCCGACGTGGTGCTGGCGGGGGACGAGGCCGGGCTCGAGGGCTTCGCGGTCGACAACTGCATCCTGCTCGAGGTGCTCAGCGACGACGGGCGCCGCCTCGGTCGCGCCGCGGTCGGCTACCTCAACGGGCTCGCCGAGGGGAAGGAGCAGATCGACCTCATGGGCCGCCGCGCCTTCAAGTTCGACGCGAAGGAAGTGAACCTCGCGTCGCTGGTGCCGGAGAAGGGCCGCTTCAAGGTGCGCGCGACGGTGCTCGACATCGGCGGCGTCGGGCACGTCAGCGACGTCTTCCTCATCGTCACGCCGCGCAGTACGTCGAGCGACGAGCTGCGCGAGCGGTGAAGGTCAGAAGCTGCCCATCGGGTGGTTCGCCAGGTTGCACATCAGCCCGATGCAGCCATCGCAGGGTTGATCGCCGCACAGCTGCTTCTCGGTGAAGGTGCGCGACTTGTTCGCCTCGCTGACGCCGAAGTAGGTGCCCACCGAGACCGCCGCCACGCCGACCGCGATGCCCGCCCAGAAGTACCACTTGCTGGTGATGGGCTCGCTCGCGGTGGTCTGCACGCCGGTGACCGGGTTCGACGCGATGTCGGTGGGCGCGAGCTTCGACTGCACCGGGCGATCGGACGACGCGGTGAGCGTGGTCGAGGTGCCGGGGTTGAACTTCACGACGATGGGGTAGTCCTTGCCGGCGACGAAGGTGATCTTCTGCGTGTCTTCGCGGAAGCCTTCCTTCACCACCGCGACCTCCGCGGGCCCGGGAGGCACCTCGACGTCGTTGAGCGGCGCCACGCCGATCGCTCGGCCGTTGAGCAACACCTGCGCGCCCGGCACGTCGCTCTCGACCGACAACACCGCGGCGGTGGCGGTGAGCTTCGCGTCGACCTCGACCGCCTTGCCGTTCTGCACCATCACCTTCTTCACGAAGGCCGCGTAGCCCGGGCGCTTGACGGTGACGGTGTGTTCGCCGGCGTTGATGTTCTGCGGGGGCAACGGCAGCGGGCCGATCTCCTTGCCGTCGATCGACAGCACTGCGCCCGAGAGGTTGGTGACGAGCTTGATCGACAGATCACCCTTCTGGACCATCGGGCCGATCGGCACGAGCTCGTCGTCGTCGGTGATCACCGGCTTCTTCGGCGCCGGCTTGGGGGCGGGCTTCGGTTTCGGCTTGGCCTTGGGCTTCGGCTTGGTCACCGGGCCGAGCGGAACGAGATCATCGTCGTCCTGGGCCAGGGCCGCCGTCGACAGCCCGACCACGAGGAGCACGACCCACGAGCGCGTCATCATGGCGCGGCACGGTAGCACCTCGCTTCGCAACTGGCGCGCTCGACGCAGCCGTGTAGTTTGCAGCGCGCATGGACCCGCGGTTCGCCGTCGCCGTCACCGTCACGTTGATCGCCGTCGCCGCCTGCGTGCGCACCTCGCCCCAGCCGGCGCAGCCCGAAGCGCCGCCGCCGCCCGTCATCCACGTGCCCGAGGGCTGCACCGCCTCGCTCGCCGGGCCGTGGGTGCACGCCAGCGACCCCAGCTACCGCTACGACGCCGAAGACGACGGCGGCACCCTCACCCTCTTCGTCACCCACCACTTCGTGCCCGACGCCGGCTTCTCGCCGCGCAAGTTCCGGCGCGACGCGGGCGCGGCCATCGACGACGCGGGCCTGCCTGAAGAAGACGCCGGGCTGCCCGACGCGGGGGACGCGCGCCCGTCTGCGATTCGGGTCGAGCTCGTGCGCACTGCCGACGGCTTCGTGGGCCAGACGATCGCGCCGCTCACGCACCCTTCGGGGCGCACCTGCGATGCCCACTTTCCCACGCGCGTGTTGAGCTGCACCGACGCCGGGTTGGTGCTCGAGACCCACGGCACCACCGCGCTGGGCGATGCCTGTCAGCCGCCCGCGAAGCCGATGGACGTGCCGCGCCTCGAGCACCTGTTGATCAGACCTCCGGGCCGCTGATCATCGCCGCAAGGCGTCATTCCATTTCATCGCCAAGGTGACCATGACGCCTGTGTCCGGTGTAGGGTGACGCGCATGTCTCAATCGTCCTCGAAGGGCTTGCTGGCCTTTGCGGTTGTGTTTTCCGTGATGGGTGCTGGCTGCAACGGCTGCGGAACGCCTCCGGTGGTGAAGAAGGATCCCTGCCTCGGTGTGCCCGGAGCGCAGGCCGATCGCACCGCCGCCTGCACCTCGAACGACGAGTGCGGCGATCACTTCGCCTGCAAGGGCGTGAAGGATCAGGAAGGCCTGCAGTGCTGCGTGTTCCTCGATCGCGCCTGCACCACCGAAGCCGATTGTTGCCCCGGCCAGACGTGCCCGGCCGATCGCAAGAAGTGCTTCGACAAGTTCATCGGCTGCCAGCAGGACTCGGAGTGTGGCGATCGCGGCGACCGCTTCTGCGAGGTCTACACCGACACGTACGGCAGCTCGTCACGCTGCCGCTTCCACGAGTGCGGCGCGCTCGGTGAGTGCCCCGAGGGCCAGTCGTGCTTCCAGGGCGAGTGCATGGCCGAGCTCCCGTGCAACGGCACCTGCGAGCCGGGCAAGGCGTGCGTGCCGTCGATCGATCGCTGCCAGGACTACTCGAACCCCACCGGCCGCCCGACGGCCGCCTGCCCGATGACCTGCGCGCCCGGCTTCCTCGCCACCTTCAAGGAGCCGCGCAACATCTGGGACTCGTGCACCCTCGCCACCGTCGGCTGCGTGTGCGCCGAGCTGCCGGGCATCCGCTCCAACGACCTCGGCCGCTTCTCGGCCATCGCCGCTGACCCGGGCAACGCACTCTACGTCTCGGCCTACGACGGCCAGTACGGCGACCTGGTGGTGGTGAAGTACGGGCTCGACGGCAAGAAGATCGCCACCGAGTACGTCGACGGCGTGCCCTCCGCGACGGTGAAGTACGGCCCGTCGGGCGCGCGCGGCGGCATCATCGAGCCCGGCCCCGACGTGGGTCGCTACACCGACGTCGCGGTCGGCGGCGGCAAGGTCTACGTCAGCTATTACGACGTGACGGGCGGCGATCTGAAGGTGGCCATTCGCGACGCCAACGGCACGTGGACCAAGCACAAGGTCGACGGCGCGCAGGCCGACCTCGGCCTCTACAGCTCGATCGCCCTCGACTCGACCGGCAAGCCCGGCATCTCGTACTTCCAGCGCGGCGGCGACTCGACCTTCAACGTGATGGACTGCCCGACGCCGCGGCCGATGGGCGCCACGAAGTACATCACCGCGCTCAAGCTCGCGCGCGCCAACACCGCGACGCCCACCAGCGAAGGTGACTGGACGATCAAGACCATCGCCTGCGAATCGCGCCCGCCGCCGGTCTGCGACGCGTGCAGCGGCATCTGCGCCACCCCGAGCTCCGGCGCACCCGGCTGCTTCAACGCCGGCACCGGCTGCACCGGCTGCAACGCCAGCACCGAGTCGTGCGTCAACGTCAACGGCGCCAACCAGTGCGCGAAGAACTTCACGCCGTCCGATCTCCAGCAGGTGTTGCCCGGCGTCGGCCTCTTCTCGTCGCTGGCCTTCAAGGACAACGACGCGATCATCGCCTACATGAAGCGCAAGGTGCCGGCGATGGGCCCGGTCGACGGCGATCTCTTCGCGGTCTCGGTGAGCGCCAACGGCACGGTGGGAACGCCGGTGCTGATCGACGCCAGCGGTGACACCGGCTTCTTCCCCGACGTGAAGATCGAGCCGCAGACCAAGAGCGTGGGCATCGGGTACCACGACTTCTCGAGCAAGGCGTTCAAGTTCTACTTCTCGCCGCAGCTGCAGGCCGGCGTGCCGACCGAGGTCATCGACTCCGGCGCCGACGCGGCGATGCCGGGCAACCAGAGCTGGGTGGGCACCGACAGCGCCATCGTCTTCGGGCCGTCGGGCCTGGTGTGGGCGCTCTACCAGGACGCGACGCGCGGCGATCTCAAGCTGGCCAAGCGCACCTCGTCGTGGGCGGTGCAGCCGAGCCCGAAGACCGAGGGCGCGGTGGGCTTCTTCGCCGACGCGGTGTTCACCGACGGCAAGGTCTACGCGAGCCACGCGCGCATCCACGCCAGGCTCGTGCAGAGTGAGCCGCAGGTCGACAACTCGCTCCTCGTCGAGTCGCTCCCGGGCAACTGAGAAGATCGAGCGGTGGGGGCGCTCATCGAAACCAGGCTGACGGTCGAATCGCCGGAAGACCTGGCTGACTTGTACTACCCGAACGGTCGCCTCGGCGGCCTGTCGGTGCCCGGCAAGACGCCCGGCGCGCTCGGGCAGCTCGTCATTCTGCACGTGCAGGTCGAGCGTCCCGCGAGGCAGTTCGTGGTGAAGGGGCAGATCGCCTGGGTGCGGCACAAGCCCGGCCCCAACCAGCCCGCCGGCTTCGGCCTCGACTTTCAACCGGAAGACGACGCCACCCGCGTGCGGCTGCTGGCCTTCGCGCGCCGGGAAGTGTCGTCAGACGCCACCCGCATCGAGCGGCGCCAACAGGTCGAGCTGCAGGTGCGGCTGGTGCATCAGGGCACGCAGCGCCGCGAGCTGATGGCCGATCTCTCGACCGGCGGCGCCTTCGTGCGCACCTGGAACCCGCTGCCCGTCGGGGCGAAGGTGCAGCTCTTCTTGCGCCCGCCGCTGGCGCTCACCGCGCTGGAGCTCAAGGCGCAGGTGGCGTGGGTACGGCTGGTGGGCGATCACGCCGGCATGGGCCTCGAGTTCGACTGCGACGAAGCGCAGCGGCTCAAGCTCGAGAAGCTGCTGGTGAAGCTCGCGCGGTGACGCCGGCTCACCCGTCCTGCTGCAGGCGGGCGCGGCGATCGCGGTGGTAGTGCGGCGCGCACAGCCCTCGCGCGAGCACCGGCCGATCGCAGCCCTCGACCGCGCAGCGCGCCGCGAGATCGCCCCCCGCCCGCTCGGGCTCGAGGCCGAACATCGCGTGGCCGACGGCGATCCATCGATCGAGCTGCTGACGCGAGAGGTGGGCGCGGCGGGCGAACTCCACCAGCCGGGCGTGCGACGGCTCGTTGGACTCCATCGCCGGGCCTTCGCGGAACAGCTCGGCCACCGGCACCTCGAGCGCACGCGCGATGGTCAGCAGCGTGTCGTAGCTGGGGCTGCGCTCACCGCGCTCGAGCAGCGACGCGAACGACACCGAGATGCCGCAGCGCCGGGCGAACTCTTCCTGCGTGAGCCGCAGCCCTTCGCGCAGCCGACGCACCCGCCGGCCCAGCGCCAACAGCGGAGACTCGTCGCGCCACCCGTCGCTCACTGGCAGTAGCCGTCGGAGCCGCAGGCGGTGCCGGTCACGGGGCAAGGCGTGCCGGTGCAGCAGCGGTAGCCGGTACGACCGCAGCAGAAGCCATTCTGGCACGTGGTCCCACCGCCACAGGCCAGCCCGGGGCACGCCGGATAGCAGGTGCCCTGCGAGCCCGGCGAGACGAGCCCCTTGTCGCAGACGTAGCCCGCGCGGCAACCGCCGGCGCCACCATCCCACTGGCAGGTCTCCAGGCAACGCGAGCCGAGCGCCGCCGAGCAGCTCGAGCCTGCGGGGCAACTGAGGAACGAGCAGTTCTTCGAGCAGTAGCCCGCCGGCCAGTTGGTCACGCACACGTCGTTGCCCTGCGCGCAGTCGAGCGCGTAGTTCTGGCAGGCCGCGCCGATGGCGCCACCGGTGGAGCCGCTGCCGCCGCCCGTGGAGCCGCTACCGCCGCCGGTGGAGCCGCTACCGCCGCCGGTGGTGCCGCTGCCGCCGCCGGTGGTTCCGCTGCCGCCGCCGGTGGAGCCGCTGCCGCCGCCCGTGGAGCCGCTGCCGCCACCCGAACCGCCGGTGACGCAGTTGCCCGCCTGGCAGGTGCCGGTGGTGCAGGTGCTGCCTTCACAACACGCGAACCCCGGAGCGCCGCAGCAGAAGCCGCGGGAGTCACAGGTCGGCGCGACGCCGCACGACGAGACGTTGATGCACCGGGGGTAGCAGACCGGCACGCCCGAGGTGCCCGCGTGCGCCTCGCAGATGTAGTCGGTGCGGCAGCCGCCCGGCGACTGGTTGGGCATCGAGCACTGGCGCAGGCACACGTTGTTCGGCCCGACGCCCGAGGGGTTGATGCCGCACTGACTGAGCGCGGGGCAGTCGGTCATGGTGGTGCACGGCTTGGTGCAGTAGCCGCCGAGGAAGCCGAAGACGAGGCACACCCCGTCGGCGCAGTCGCGATCGAGCGCGCACGCTTCACCCAGCGCCTTCAGCGAGCCCGCGTCGGGCGGCGGGTTGGCGCACTGACCGTTGGTGCACACCGCGCCCGAGCTGGTGCAGGTCTGGTTCGCGCAGCACGCCTGGCCCACCGCGCCGCACGCGCCGGCGTCGGTCACCGGGAGATCGCACACCCGCCCGTTGCACACGTAGGTCAGGTTGCACGCCTGGTTCGCACAGCACGCCTCGCCGCGACCACCGCAGCTGACCGCGCCGCTGTCGGGCCGACCCGCGTCGACGTCACCCGAACCACCATCGTCGAGCACCACCATCGAGTTGGGATCGTGCACGCACTTGCCCGCGCTGCAGAGCTGATCAGGCAGACACACGCGGCAGTCGGCGCCCATCGAGCCACAGGCCTGCTTCGACTGTTTCATGTTGCCGAGGCACTCACCGGTGTCGGTGCAGCAGCCTGAGCAGTTCGCCGAAGTGCACTTCACCGGGGTCTGGGTGCCGCACGCCGCGGCGAGGAGCAGGACCACGCTCAAGCTCGTCACTCGAATCATGGACGCCACGCTACACGCAGCCCTATCTTCCGCGCACCATGACTTCGGCCGACGCCGCCAACTATTACTTCAAGAAGGCCGCTCGCATCATGGACGTCGGGGAACGCATCGAGACGTTGCTCATCACGCCTCATCGCGACGTCAAGGTGCAGGTGTCCATCGAGCTCGACAACGGGGAAATTCGCACCTTCCAGGGCTATCGCTGCCAGCACGACAACTCGCGCGGCCCGATGAAGGGCGGCCTGCGCTACCACCCGGAGGTCGGCGCCGAAGAGGTGCAGGGCCTCGCCTCGCTGATGACGTGGAAGACCGCGGTGGTGAACCTCCCGTTCGGCGGCAGCAAGGGCGGCATCACCGTCGACCCCTCGTCGTTGTCGCTCAAGGAGCTCGAGCGCCTCACCCGCAAGTTCGTCGATCAGATCCACGACGTGATCGGCCCGACGCGCGACATCCCCGGGCCGGACATGAACACCAACCCCCAGGTGATGGCGTGGATCATGGACCAGTACTCGAAGTACCACGGGCACGCGCCGGCGGTGGTGACCGGCAAGCCCGTCGAGCTCTACGGCAGCCGCGGGCGTGAAGCGGCGACGGCGCGCGGACTGCTGTCGGTGTGCAAGCAGATCCTCCAGGACGTGGGGCTGCCGATGAAGGGCATGCGCTTCGCGGTGCAGGGCTTCGGCAACGTCGGCAGCCACGTCTCGCGGCTGTTCCACGACGCGGGCGCGGTGCTGGTGGCGGTCAGCGATCTCCACGGTGGCGTGCAGAACGCGCAGGGCCTCGACGTGCCGGCGCTGTTCGATCACGTGCGCCGCACCGGCAGCGTGAAGGGCTTCGGCGGCGGCACGGCGTGCACCAATGAAGAGGTGCTGGTCGCCGACTGCGACGTGCTGGTGCCCTCGGCGGTCGGCGGCGTGGTGAACAAGCAGATCGCCAAAGAGGTGCGGGCGCGCATCGTGCTCGAGGGCGCCAACGCGCCGTGCACGCCCGACGCCGACGAGGTCTTCGAAGAGCGCGGCGTGCTGGTGGTGCCCGACATCCTCGCCAACGCGGGCGGCGTGACGGTCAGCTACTTCGAGTGGGTGCAGAACCTCCAGCACGTCACGTGGGACGAGGAGCGCGTCAACGCCGAGCTCGATCGCGTGATGGCCGAGGCGTACGAGAAGGTCGGGCAGATCAGCCGCTCACGAAAGCTCCCGCTGCGCACCAGCGCCTACGTGCTGGCCATCGGTCGCGTGGGCAAGGCCACCGTGCTGCGCGGCATCTGAAGTTCATTCGTCTCTCTTCGAGGAACCACCATGTCCATCTCGACGCAGCTCGTGAAGAAGCTCGTGCAGATCCCCATCTTCGGTGGGCTCACCGTCGCGGAGGCCGCGGAGTTCTTCGAGGTCGCGCTCGAGACCTCCATCCCCAAGGGGGCGACGCTGTTCCGCGAGGGTGACGACGGCGACGCGCTGCTGGTGATCCTCGAGGGCGAAGTGGCGGTGACGCGCAAGGGCATCGAGCTGGCGCGCCTGGGCAAACACACCGTAGTGGGCGAGATGAGCCTCGTCGGTGAAGGCGAAGTGCGCTCGGCGACGGCGACCGCGGTGACCGACGTGAAGGCGCTGACGGTGCCCAGCAAGCGCGTGCAGAAGATGCTCAAGGGAGATCACATCGGCGCGCTGAAGGTGGTCGCCAACCTGGCCCAGGTGATGAGCAAGCGGCTGGCGGCGATCAACGAGCGGCTCGTCGCGGCCTCCGGCGGCGGCAAGAAGAAGGAGGAGCTCGCAGACTTCGGCCGCATCCTCACCACCTGGCAATTCTGAGAAGCCCATGCTCTTCGCGCTGCTCAGCCTGACGCTCGCCGCACCACCGTCGGCCGCGCAGGCCGTCACCTTCGCGAAGAACAAGCAGTGGGAAGAGCTGTACCTCGGCTTCGCGGCCGCCTCACCCGACGGGGTCTCGAAGGGAGATCGCGCGAAGATCGGCCAGGCCCTCGCCGCCGGCTGCCTCGCGCTGCAGGGCGACGACGCGGTGATGGCCTTCTCGATGGGAGAGAAGAGCGTCACGTTCAACCCCAGCGCCGACGGGCTGTACTGCACCGCCCTCACCGGCAAGCGCAGCGAGCAGCGCGGCGCCGCGGAAGACGCGCTCAAGACGGGCCTGTCGAGCTTCCCCAAAGACGGCCGCTTCGCGCTCGAGCTGGGCCGGCTGTACCAGGAAGACGGTCAACCGGGAGAGGCGGCGGCGGCGCTGGCGAAGGTGCCTCCGAAGTCGAAGGAGGCCGCCGAGGCGCGCAAGCTGCTACTGCTCATCTCGCGCGAGGCGCAGCCGGTCGGTGGGGCGCGCGTCGAGGTGTCTCGAGGCGGTGGAGGCGGTGACGACGACGAAGGTGGAGGCGGCAGTGGTGGTGCGTCGAGCCTCCCGCGCGCGACCAGCCGCAGCTACGAGTCGGGCGTCGACAGTGAAGGCCGCCGGGTGCGCCAGAACCAGTACTTCCGCTTCCTGTACTTCAACGCGAAGCGCGATTTCGGGCAGCGCGCCGACTACGAGGGCGCGGTGCAGGGCGCGCTCGAGGACGCCCGCGTCGCGGTGCAGCGGCTGCTCGGCGCGTCGCGAGAGAAGCCCCTCGACGTCATCCTCTACTCGCGAGAGGAGTTCCGGCTCCACCACGGGCCGCAGGCCGCGCAGTCGGTGGCGGGCTTCTATTCGGAAGACGCGATCCGCATGAACGACTCGGCGGAGATCAACCAGCACAACCGCGCCACCCTGGTGCACGAGTACGTGCACGCGGTGATGGACGAGGTGACCGGCTTCAACCAGCGCTCGCTGCCGACGTGGATGCACGAGGGCACCGCCGAGTACATCGAGTGGCGCTCGGAGGGCGGAGAAGGCCCCCCGTCGCAGTACCAGAAGACGATCCAGCAGCTCGCCCTTCAGGACGCGCTGCCGCGGCTCGCGCAGATGAGCCAGGGCCCGCTGATCGCCACCCGCAACCCCGGCCTGAGCTACGCGGTGTCGGCGCTCGGCGTGCGGCTGTTGGTCGAGCGGCGCGGCATGGGCGAGCTGGTCGAGCTGATGCGCGACTGCGGCCGGGGCGCGCCCTTCGAGCAGGCCCTCGAGCGCCGCTACGGCACCACGGTGCAGCGCCTCGACGAGGAACTGGCCAGCACCCTCAAGTCGCGCTGACCGATGTGGGAGTAAGAGAGAATTTCCCCAGCGGCGTTGGCGGGTTAGGCTCCGGTAGCCCTTATGTCGGATACCCAGGCAGCCATGCGCGAGTTCCGCTTCCTCGATGAGAAGCGGAAGACGAACGGGCTCACACAAGTCGAAGAGCAGCGCTGGCAAGAACTCGGTGCCTCCCTGGGCATTGACCTGAGCGCGGCGATGCAGCCGTCCGGCTACTACGGGCCCGACGGCCTCTGGTACCAGTACCCGCCGGGCTACGACCCGAACGCGGCGTGGGGGCAGCAGCAGCAGTGGCAGCAGCCGCAGCAGGGGTACTACCCGCCGCAGCAGCCGTACTACGACCCCAACACCGGCGCGTATTACCCGCCGCAGCAGCCGCAATACCCGCCGCAGTACGCACAGCCGCAGCAGCCGTATTACGACCCGAACACCGGCGCGTATTACCCGCCCGAGCAGTACCCGCAGCAGCAGGCGTGGCAGCAGCCGCAGCAGCAATGGGACCCCTTGCAGCAGCAGCAGCAACCACAGCCGCAGTGGGACGCGCAGCAGGGGCAATGGACCTACCCGCAGCAACCGCCGCCGCAGGAGACCTGGCAGGAGCCCGCGCAGCAGCAGTGGCAGCCGCCCGCTCCGGTCGCGCCTCAGGCGCCGGCCCCGGCGCCGGTGTTCGTCTCTCCTGCCGCGACGATCAAGCCGCGCATCGAGCCCGCGCCCGCGCCCGCGCCCGTTCCCGAGCTCCCCGAGCTGGACAACCTCCTCTCGGACGGCGCCGACGACGTGATGGAGATCTCCGACGAGGAGGTCCTCGAGGTGCCCGTCACCGCGCCTCCTCCGGCGGCCCCGGCGACGAAGCCCGCGCCCGCGCCGCTGCCGCAGTTCTCGCTCGACTCGGTCGACGATCTGCGGGGCGCGCTGCTCGATGAAGAGCCCGCCGCGGAAGTGCCGATGGTGCAGACCGGCCCGGCCGGGTTGTCGTCGAGCACGTCGATCACCAAGCTCGACGCCGCGACGGCGAGCCTGCTCGCGGAAGAGCTGCCCGCTTCGTCGATGCCCAGCGGCGTGTCGTCGGTGAGTGAGTTCCTCCCGTCGATGGACGATCTGCCGCAGGCGGAGATGGAGACCGCCGAGGCGATCAACACGGCCGACTTCGTTCCGTCGGTCGAGGACCTGCCGACGCCCGAGCCGGTGAAGTCGTTGATGCCCGAGCTGTTGTCGGTGGGCGCCGACTTCGCCACGCCGCTCGCTGATCAGGTCGAGGCGATCGCGGAAACGAACGCGCCGGCGGTCATCGAGGCGAAGCTCGAGCCGCTGCCGCAGACGGGATCGCTGCTCGGTGACCTCGAGACGAAGGACACCGCGATCGAGTCGTGGGACGCGTCGGTGGAGATCGCTGCCGAGCCGGTCGCGACGCAGACGCTGAGCTGGGATGCGCCGGTTGTCGAGGCTGCTCCGATCGCTGAAGTCGCGCAGACGCCGAGTTGGGACGCGCCGGTTGCCGAGGGTGCACCCGTCGCTGAAGTTGCGCAGACGCCGAGTTGGGACGCGCCGGTTGCCGAGGCTGCTCCCGTCGCTGAAGTTGCGCAGACGCCGAGCTGGGATGCGCCAGTCGTCGAGGCTGCTCCCGTCGCTGAAGTTGCGCAGACGCCGAGCTGGGATGCGCCAGTCGTCGAGGCTGCTCCGGTCGCTGAAGTCGCGCAGACGCCGAGCTGGGACGCACCGGTTGTCGAGGCTGCTCCTGTCGCTGAAGTCGCACAGTCGCCGAGTTGGGACGCGCCGGTTGTCGACGCTGCTCCCGTCGCTGAAGTTGCGCCAGTCGTCGAGGCTGCCCCCGTCGCTGAAGTTGCGCAGGCGCCGAGCTGGGACGCACCGGTTGTCGAGGCTGCTCCTGTCGCTGAAGTGGCGCAGACGCCGAGCTGGGACGCGGCGGTTGTCGAGGCTGCCCCCGTCGCTGAAGTCGCGCAGTCGCCGAGCTGGGACGCGCCGGTTGTCGAGGCTGCTCCTGTCGCTGAAGTCGCGCAGACGCAGAGCTGGGACGCGCCGGTTGTCGAGGCTGCTCCCGTCGGTGAAGTAGCGCAGACGCAGAGCTGGGACGCGCCGGTTGTCGAGGCCGCTCCGGTAGCTGCGCTGACGCCGAGCTGGGACGCACCGGCCGTTGAGGTCGCGCCGGCCGCGCCTGCCACTGCGCAGACGCCGGACTGGGCGGCTGCCGCGCCTGTCGCTTCAGCTCCGAAGACGCCGAGCTGGGCTGCGCCCGTCGAGGCCGCTCCGGTCGCGACGACGCCGAGCTGGAACGAGCCCGCTCCCGTCGCGAACGCGGCCCCGAGCTGGGACGACACGCCGATCACCGAGTCGGTGCCCGCGCCCGCGGTGCAGAGCTGGGAAGACGCCCCCATCGCCGATGAGGCCGCGCCCGTCGCGGTGAAGGGCGCCGTCGCGGTGCCACCTCCAGCGCCCGCGGTGCAGAGCTGGGATGACGCGCCCATCGCCGACGAAGCAGCCCCGGTCGCGGTGAAGGGCTTCGAGCCCGTGCCGGTCGCGACGCCGGCTGCGCAGAGCTGGAACGACGCGCCCATCGCCGATGCCGCCGCTCCGGTGGCCGTCCCCTCCGCCGCCGGCTGGGACGAGCCCGAGCCCACCTCCCCGAGCCTGAAGACGCTCCGCGCGGCCGAGGCGCCTGAACCCGCGCCGTTCGTCCCCACCACGGAGCCGGCCACCATCACCCGCTGGCCGCCCCGCCCCTCCGCGTCTGGCGCGGCGAAGACGGCGGTGGCCGCCGAAGCCCCCGCCCCACTCGAGCCGCCCTCGGTCGAGCCGCCCGCGCCGCAGTGGGAAGCCGCGCTCGACGACACCGCCGAGACGCCGATGCCTGAGCTCGACGCCGAGCTGGCCGTCGAAGCGCCGTCGCTGCCCGCGTGGGAAACGCCGGTCGCGCCCTCGTCGTCGCCGTCGTCTCCGTTCGGTGGGCAGATCCCGGCGCCGCCCAGCAGCAGCTCGTCGGCGTTCGATCTGCTCGCGATGCCGCCCGAATCGGCGCCGCGCATTCCCACCTTCTCGAAGCCCGCGGCCCCGCCGGCGCCCGTCGCCCCGCCCCGCTCGGAGATCTTCGCCAGCAGCTGGGAGAACGAAGCCCCCGCGCCCGCCGCAAAGCCCGACCCCTCGGTGTTCGGCACCGCCTGGGACGCCACCGCCGCCGACGACAGCCCGGTGCTCACCGGCTCGCTCGAGTCCGACCTCTCGGGCGCGACCGACGACGCCGTGCCGCTCGCGTCTCCCAGCGACTTCCTGGCCGGTGCGCCGCTGGCCGCGCCCAGCGAAGACATCAGCATCGACGCCGACCCCGGTGAGTTCGTCGTCGAGTCCGCGTCGGCGGCCGAGCTGGCCACCAACGTGCGCGAGCGTGGCCAGTCGTCGATCGACGGCGATCGCCTCGAGCTGGCGAGCAACTCCGACTTCATCGACCACTCGCAGCTCACCGGCACCGGCGCGCAGTGGAGCGACGATCGCAAGTCGATCTCCCTCGAGGGCGAAGAAGACGAAGGCGAAGTGATCCAGGGCATGGTCCTCGAGGAAGAGGAACCCGCGCCTGCGATCGACACCGCCGACAGCTGGGGCACGGCCGTCTCGCAGCCCTCGCCCGCGCCGCAGCCGCCGCCGGTGCAGGTCGCGCCGCCGCCGCGCCCCGCCGTCGTGCCGCCGCTGGCCGACACGCGCCCTGCGCCACAGACCCGCGTCGCGGTGCCCGTGCCCGTTCCCGTGCAGGCCCCGCCGCAGCCGCAGCCGCAGGCCCAGGCGTCGGTCGCCGTGCCCGGTGAGCACCGGGTGATCCTCCACACCGTCGAAGGTCAGGTGAAGCGCGGGTCGATCAAAGACGCGAAGCTCGGAGAGGCCCAGTTGCCGCTCCAGCTCGCCAACGGCGGCGCCGAGACGCTGCCGCGCGAACGGGTGAAGGCGCTCTTCTTCATGCTCGCCCCCGGCGCCCGTGCCCCGTCCACCGAAGGCAACAAGGTGCGCGTCACCTTCAAGGATGGCCGCCAGGTCGCCGGCTTCTCGAAGGACCACCAGGCGGCGACCGCGGGCTTCTTCGTGGTGCCCGCCGACAACCGCACCAACACCGAGCGGATCTTCATTTTCCGCCACGCGGTTCAGGCCATCGCAGTGGAAAAGTGAACAATCCCCCGAGGTTTCGCTCGGGGGTGCATTGACAAGAGGTGGGCATCTCGCGCACCTTTCCCTCCGGAAGCGCTGACTGTGGGCCGGAGGTCACATGCCGAGTGGGACGCAGACGCAGGGCCGGGAAAAACGCATCTACCCCCGTATTCCCGTGGCGCTGACCGCCCACTGCCGCATCGGCAACCGCTTCATTCGTGACGCCGTCGCCGACCTCTCGGAAGGCGGCCTGTACCTGAAGACCAAGGAGCCGGCGCGCGCGGGCACTCCGGTGCGCGTGGCCCTGGCGCTGCCGTTCTCGGATGGCCCTCGCTACTGCACGCTGGTGGGCTCGGTGGCGCGCATCGATCGCGACAGCCGCGGCTTCTCGAAGGGCCTGGGCGTCAGCTTCGAGGGCGTCGAGAACGTGCGCGACCGTGAGGCGCTCAAGGGCTTCTTGAGCAAGGTCGGCTGAACCGCCTCAGGCCTCGCGGGCCTCGAGGATCTGCACCCCCAACATCGCCGCCAGGAAGGCCTTCACCTGGTGCTCCGGCTTGCCGGCCAGCGCGAGGATCTCCGCGTTGGTGCGCGTGCCGTCGAGCTTGGGCAGCAGCTGCGCTTCCCACTTCTCGAGCTCGAGCTCGTGCAGTTGGTAGGCGGGCTGCTGGCTGGGGAGCAGGCGATCTTCGGGCCGCACGATGCGCGACAGGCGCTCGGGCTTGTAGAGCTTCTTGATGCCGCGAATGGTGAGGTTGCCGGGGAACAGATCGAGCTTGATGCTCTCCGCGCGCGCCTTCTCGCGGAAGGTGACGACGAACTGGCCCTCTTCCCAACCGAAGAGGCTGTAGATGATCGCCTTCACCTGCTGGCCCACGTAGTACAGCCGCTCGGTCTCCTTGAGCAGGCCGCGCTCGACCAGCACGTCACCGGTGCGGCGCTTGCTCGCGGCGGCCACCACCGCGGCGTCCTGCAGCTGCTCGGGCTTGATCTTCCCCACGCGCACCAGGAACTGACCGAAGCGATCGGCGGCGAGGTTGCTGAGCGCAAACACGGGCTGACCGGCTTCGAAGTAGACGACCTTCTTCACCTTGCCCTTCTGGCAGTACAGCTCACCGGTCTCGCGCGAGAGGTAAAAGGCGCTGATCAGCCCGGGGAGGTTGTCGCGGAGATCGCCGCGGCGTGAGGCGCGACCGTGATCGGCCGGCGTCAACCCGCTGGGCGAGCTGCTGGGCGCGGGCGGCGGGCGCGTCCCCGACACGGGACCGGCGACGTGGCGTTGCGCGGTGAGCGTCGCGCCGTTGAGCTCGGCGGTGATGTTGCCGCCACCGGTGACGCGGATCTTCCCGGTCAGCTCCATCGGCTCGTCGTTGCCGTCTTCGATGTCGATGTCGAGCTCGACCTCGAACGGATCATCTGCGTGCGCAGGGCCCGCGGCGGCGACGGCGGCGGCGGTGAGCGGCGCGAGCGTGCGCACGGTCTCGAGCAGCGCCTTCGCGTCGAACGGCTTCTCGAAGAACTTGCAGCCGGGGAAGCGGGTGAGCGCCTCGGTGGAGTGCTTGCTGCCCTTGAACACGCCGCTCATGAACAGCAGCGGGAGCTTCGGGTTGACGGCGCGCAGCCCCTCGGCGACGTGGTAGCCCATCATGTCGGGGAGCAGCACGTCGATGACCGCGACGGCGATGTTCGGCTCCGTCTTGATCTGCTCGACGGCCGGCTTGCCCTTGTTTGCCCCGACGACGGCGTAGCCCGCCTCCTCGAAGAGTGACGTGAGCAACGCCACCAGTTCCTTGTTGTCATCGACGACGAGAATGGTGGGCGACATGCCGCGACGCACGTTAGCCTCTGGCGCGAGCGCTCCAAAGCAAAGGCTTCATGCGAACCCTCACCCTCCTCCTGATGCTCCTGGCAGTTCCAGTGACAGCGCAGGACCTCCCTGATTCCGGTTTGCCCGACGGCTCGGTGGGTCAGGGCGGCGCCGAGCAGGGCTCCGAAGAGAACGACCCCAACAACGTGCCGTGCCTCGACTCCCGCGAGTGCGCGGGGGGCTTCGAGTGCGTCGACAGCCGGTGCGTGCCGCGGCCGATCCGCACGGTGGGCTGCACGGCGGTGCCGGGTGGCCTCGTGCTCGGGGCGTTGATCCTCGCGCTGCGGCGCCGCCGCTGAGGGGGCGCGCGCTGGCGGTGGGCGTGTTGCTCGTCGGCGGCGTGGTCTCCGGTGTGCTGAGCCGATGGCTCAGCGGCCCGTGCGCTTGCGTGCGCGATCTCGCGCGGCGGACAGCGCGTCTTGCACCGTCGGAGCGCTCGGCTTCGTGGGCGGAGGCGGCTCCTCGCTGGGTGACGCGACGGGGGTCGACGCAGGTGGAGCGACGGCCACCGTCGCGGGCGCGGGCGTCGTCGCGGGCGTGACGACCTTGCGCTTGCGCAGCCGCGGACCCGACAAGAAGCGCCGCACGAACACCTCCGACACCAGCAGCACCACGCACACCGCGAGCAGGCCAGGCGCGAGCGGCACGGCGGCCTCCGACTCCACCGCCTCCTTGAAGAGCCCGACCATCGCGATGCGCTCGATCCCTCCGCCCGCCTTCGCGACGGAGGTCAGCAGCGCCTTGCCTTCGCTGGCGGGCGCGGGCTCGAACTCCGGGGCCCACGGCAGCGTCACCGGCGGCGCGCGGAAGAGCCGATCACCGAGCTTCACCACCGGGTGCCACGTACCGCTGCCCGGCAACACGAAGTGGGCGCCGACGCGATCTTCGTCTTCCCAGCGCATCGGCAGCTCGAGCGGCTTCACCTTCGCGTCGCCCGACAACAACACCAGCGTGGGCGTGCCCGACGGCGGCGGCGCGTTGGGATCGAAGTCGAGCGTGACGTGGAGATCGTTGCCGGTGAGCTGCGCGCGCGCGACGGCGTCGAGCTGCAGCGCGAGGGGCGGCATCGTCCACCGCACGAGCTGAGTCAGCAGGGCGCGCTGTCCTTCCCAGGCGCGGAACTCGCCGGTGTACGCGCCATCGACCTCCGCGGTCAGCGCCGCGACCCGCCCTGCGCCGCGCGGCCACATCGTCACCAGCGGCGCTTCGTTGCCGTCGGTGGTGCGCAGCGCGACGTTGGCCAGCGGCTTGAGGTACGTGAGGTTGTAGCCACCGACGTTGGGAGCGGTCGCCGTGGGGAGCTTGCCCAGCAGCGAGAGATCGGGCCCCACCTTCGTCGCCGTCTTGTCTTCCACGAAGGTGGAGCGCGCGACGGCGATGGTCTCCTGGCTGAAGATGCGCGGGAGGCTCATCACGTCTTCGGCGAAGTACATGCGGCCGTTGCCGCGACGCGCGACCTCCTCGAGCAGCTTGGCGTCGGGATCGCTGCGGCTGCCCATGCCGATGACCGAGACGGTGACGTTCTTGCCGACCAGCTCGCTGATGGTGCGCTCGTAGTCGTCGGGCTCTTCCGAGTCGGCGGCGTCGGAGAAGAGGAGCACGTGGCGCGTCTCCTTCTCGGACGAGAGGATCTGCTTCTTCGCGGTGCGCAGCCCGACACCCACGTAGATGCCGCCGCCGCCTGAGAAGCCGCGCGCCACCTTGTCGAGCGGCAGCCCGCCCGCGACGGGGCTCATGGGGAAGATCTCATGGGTCTCGGTGTCCACCATGTCCACCGAGGCTTCGTCGCGCGGGTTGAGGAGCTGCAGCGCGCCGACGACGCCCTCCGCAGCGAGCTCCATCTTGGTGCGGCCGTCGGGCACGCGAACGCCCATCGAGCAGCTGCAGTCCATGATGATCGCCATCGCGATGGCGGCCTTGCGCTGCTCTTCACGGACCTCGAGCGACACCGGCAGCAGCTCTTCGACCGGGGACTTGCGGTAGCCGCCTTCGCCGAAGCTGTGCTTGCCGCCGGTCATTACCAGGCCGCCGCCGGCCTCCTTCACGAACTGCGAGAGGACGTGCAGGCCGTTCTCGCTGAGCCGGCCCGCCTCGACGTCTTCGAGCACCACCGCGCCGACGCCCTCGAGCTGCTCCATGGTCAGCGGGGCCGGCGCGCGCACCTCGAGCTGGAGGTTCGAGTCGCGCAGCGCCTTTGCCAGCGTGCCCTGCGGCTTGTCGGTGATCAGCACGACCCGCGGCGGACCTTCGACGCGCACCACCGCGCGGCCGATGTCGTTCTCCACCACGCCGTCGTCGGGCGTGTCGGCGCGCAGCTCGTAGGCGGCGAGACCCGGGCTGTCGATGAGGTCGCGGAAGGTGAGCACCGTCGCGCCGGGCGACAACGAGCGGGTGACGCGGGCGATCGCTTTTCCGTTGCGCAGCAGCGACAGGGTGCTGGTCGCGGGCGCGGTGGCCTTGAGCGTCGCGGTGAGGAGGAACGGCTCCTTCGCGGCGACGGTGGGCGGCACCACCAGCGAGGTGACCGCGACATCCATCGCGGCCTCTTCGCGGCCGAGGTAGCGCACGTCGACGGGGATGCCGCGCGCGGTGAGACGGCGGGACGCGGCGCGCGCATCGAGCCCCGTGGCGCGACCGTCGGACAACACCAACACCCGACCGCTGCGCTCGGCGGGGATGAGATCTCCCGCGGCGTCGAGCGCAGCCGAGAGGTTCGACGCCTCTCCGTCGATGGCGGCGGTGAAGCCGCTGAAGCGCCCTTCGGAGGTCAGCGCCATCTCGACGCGCGGGTCGCGACCGAACGAGATGACGCCGAGGCGATCTCCGGGGCGGCGCTGCGGCTCGAGGAGCCGGATGAGTTCCTCCGCGCTCGCCTCGCCACGTGGGGGCATCGAGCGGGAACGATCGACGATCACCACCACGTCGCTGCCGGCGCTGCGGAGCCGGAACTCCGGGCGCGCGAGCGCGAGGGTGAGCAGCGAGACGAGCGCGACGCGCAGCCACATCGGCGGGCCGGCGATGCGCGCGGAGTAATAGAGGAAGAGCCCGAGCGGGAAGAGCAGCAGCAGGGCCTGCGGCGCGGCGAGCGTCATGGCGGGCACCGGTGTGCTGACGAGTCCGGGACAGGGGGCGAACTCAAAACCTCTCCCTGCGGCAGCGGGGATCGGTCGGACGGAGTCCGGGTGAGGGGCGGTGGTGGCTGAGCGCCGGACTCGGGCAGGCGCTCTCTCCTCGCAGTGCTCACGACGACGTCTCCTTCTTTCGTGGCGCGGCGGTCAGCCACAGGTCGAGCAGCACCAGCGCCAACACCACCGCCACCGGCCACCACGGCCGCGGCGTCACCGTCGCGAACGACGCGAACGCCTGCGGCTTTTCGGGCACCACGTCCCACGCGCCGCGATCGCGGAGGTCCGACTCGCGCGGATCGAGCGGCAACACCACCAGCGAGTCGAACGGCGTGCCGTCCTTGAGCAGCGTCCACTTCCCCGGCGCGGGCAGCGGCGGCAGCGTCAACACGCCCGAGCCCATCACCGGCCGCGTGCCGCCCTTCCCCTCGAGCTCCCACGTCGAGCCGGCGCTGGCGACGATCGGCGTGTCTTCACCGAGCATCAGGTGCTTGCGCGGAAAGCCGGGCGACGAGAGCCGCGCCTGCCGCACCACGTTGCTCAACAGCACCGGCCAGGCCACCGTGCGCTGCACGTTGCTGCGCGCGACGTCGAGGTTGAAATGCAAGGTGCCGTCGTCTTCTTCGCTGATCAGCACCACCTCGCCGGCGCTCATCAGCACCCGCCCGGGCGGGTTCGCGCCCGCGGTCCACACCACGCCGCCGAGCTGCACGTCGTCGAGCAACGCGTGACCCTTCTGCGCGAAGAACGGGCCGACGAAGGACTTGAACGGCGCCTTCGCGCCCAGCTGGAGGTTCGCCTGGCTGCCCGGCGCTCCGATGGTGAGCACCGAGAGGGTGGTGACCTTCACGCCCGCCGCCACCGAGAGGAAACGTCGCACCGCCTGCTGCGCCGCGGGGTCCATGCCTTCCAGCAGGCTGACCGTGACGTCCGCGAGCGGTGAAGGGAGCAGCGTGAGGTGACCGTCGGCAGCCAGCGCGTCGTCGGGCAGCGAGAGCTCGATGGGCTGTGTGGACTTGAACCCCACGCGCAACACCGCGGTCGCGCCGGGCTGCAGCTTCACCGTCTGCACCTGCGGCTTGTCGTCCGGGGCGCTGAAGCGCACGGGCACTTCGACGGGGCGATCTCCGAAGTTGCCGACCCGCGCGGTCACCTGCGCGAAGCCGTTCTCGTCGCGGCGCTGGGCGGAGAGGAAGGCGACGTTGTCGGCGCGCTTGCCCACCGAGTGGCCCTCGACTTGAGGCGAGAGCGCGAGGTCGCCGATGGGGCCGTCGGTGAGGAAGAAGATGCGGTGATCGCCCGAGCCGGAGAGCTCGCGGGCGAGCGTGAGCGCAGGGGCGAGATCGTGCGCGGGCTGGGCGGGGGTCCACTGCTCGAGGGTCGACAGCGCCCGGTCGCGGTCCTGCTGCGGGCCCGCGAGGAGCGTGGGCTTCACGCCGGTCTCGATGAGGGTGAGCACTCCGGCGTTCTCGCGGCGGGCGATGGCGGCGACCTCGGTCTTCGCGCGCTCGGTGGCGGTGGTGCCGTTGGTGAGCGCGTTCATCGAGAGGCTGCCGTCGAGCACGATGACGACGTGCTGTTTGGGCACGCTATCGCCGCAGCGGAGATCGGCCAGGAAGAGCGCGGCGAAGAGCACCGCGAGGATCTCGAGGGCGAGGGAGCTTTCGCGCGAGAAGCGGTTGAGGCGAGGGCCGGCTTCGGCGCGTTGATCGGGCGTGCGCCAGAGGAAGAGCGCGGAGACGGTGCGGGGTGGTTGGCGCCGGCGGAGGAAGTAGGCGGCGACCAGCGCGGGGATCGCCGCGAGCGCGAGGAGGCCGAGGGGGAACCCGAAGCTCATCGCTGACCTCTCCCTGCCTGCGGGGAAAGGTCGACACGGAGCGGCGGGTGAGGGGCCGTCGCGGGCGCTGAGTTGGTGCCGCCCCTCACCCCAACCCGCTCCCCGCTTCGCAGGGCGAGAGGGCTCATGCGACCTCCACGAGCGAAGAGAGGTGCTGCCGCGCCAACACATCGAGCCGCAGCTCCGCGGACGCCTGGGCCCACGACGCGCGCACCCGCCGCGCAGCGCCCTGCCACAACCCGACGTGCGCCTTGAACCGCTCCAGGTATTGCTCCACCACCTGCGGCGTGAGGATCCGCTCGAGCACCTCGCCCGACTCCGAGTCAGTCAAACGCGCCCCTGCGCCCCCCGACGGATCGAGATCCTCCGCGTCGACCACCTGCACCAGCGCCAACCCCGCCGCGCCGCGCGCGAGCCGCTCCGCGAACGGCTCCGGCGGAGACTCGAACAAGAAATCACTCACCACCACCCGCAGCCCGCACGGCAACAACGGAGGCGCGCGCCGAAGCGCGACGTCGAACGGCTCACGGCCCTCGAAGTCCAGCGCCTCGAGCAGCGCGCGCGTCTGCGGCCCCCCAGCCTTCCGCACCGTCGTGCCCGTGGCGATCACCACCGGGTCGAGCCCGCCACGCCGCGCCAGCGTGCACACCCACGCCGCGATCTCCCGCGCGCGCGCCGCCTTCTCCTCGCTGATCGCCATCGACGCCGAGCCATCGACCAGCACCTCCACCCGAGGGCTGACCTCGTCTTGACGCACGCGCAGGTACAGCTCGCCGGTGCGCGCCACCGCGTTCCAGTCGATGTGGCGCAGGTCGTCGCCCGGCGCGTACTGCCGAAAGTCGTGGAGCTCGAGGCTGCTGCCGACCGACGACGCGCGCACGTCACCGAGCTTCCCGCGATGCGGCACGCGCGGGAGCCGCAACACGCAGCCCACCGCGGCGCGCTCGACGACGCCGTGATCGAGCCGCACCGTCACGTCCGCACCTCGTCGCGCAGGTGCAACATCGCCAGCGCGGCCACGGCCATCGAGCTCGCGGCGACGATCGCGAAGGCGAGCACGTTCTCGAGCTCTGAGCTGCCGCTCTCGAGCTGGTTGATCAACCCCACCAGCGGGTTGAGCGCGTTCATCGTCTTGCCCGTCGGGCGCCCGTCGACCACCGCCGACAGCGCGGCCGAAAGGACCACCCCGACGACGACCGACCCGAGGAACGCCACGCGCGTCGCCACCGGTTCGCCGAGCCGACGCAGCGGCGTGCCACGCCCCACCACCACCGCCAGCGACAGGTAGAGCACCGGGTACGTCGCCGCCGCCAACCAGCCGCGAACCTCGCGCCCCGAGCCGCCCAGCGAGCCCCTGGTGCTGTTGGCGATCATCACGCCCCACACCACCGTCGAGAGCAGCAGCAGGCCGAGCAGCAACAAGAAGCTGCGCAGCGCCCCGGGGCGGAAGTGCCCCTGGCTCGAAGTCTGGCGAGGCCAGCCATCGCGCTCCGAGATGCAGAAGACGCCGGAGAGGCACAGGAAGAAGCAGGTGATCACCTGACCCGCGGTGGCGTCGGTGCGACTGCCGTCACTGGTGACGAAGGCCACGCCGCCGAAGACGAGCGCCAGCACCGTCGCCCCGGCCAACCACAGCCGCGGACCGCGCGAGGCGTTCTCCGAGGGGAGCGCGAGGCCTGACGCCGCGCCCTCGAGCAGCAACGGCGTGAGCGCGCTGCTGAACAGCCCGAGGCCGAGCGTGAAGTTCCGCAGGCCCTCGACGTACGTGAGCCGCTGCCCTTCCCGCGCGAGCACCCAGCCGAAGGCGACCCCGGCGAAGGTGCCCAACCCCAGCAACGCGATGATCACGAACAGCGCGATGGTGCGGCCGAGCTTCGAGTGCGCCTGCGTGGCGATGGCGACGGCGAGGGCGGTGAGGAAGGCGCTCCACGTCATCGACAGTGTCAGCGCCACCCCGATGCGCAGCAGATCGATGCCGTTCAAGAAGTAGCTGAAGAGCACGAAGGGCGCGCAGGCCGAGCCGAAGAGGAACGCCTGCGACATCGCGCTGAGCCACTTGCCACGGGTGATGGCGCGCGCGCCGAGGCCGGTGAGCGAGAGCAGCACCCACGTCTCGTCTTCCACCTCGCGCGCCATCGAGCGGAAGGCGAGGAACGGAATGACGAAGAAGCACACCCCACCCAGCGCAGTGAGGAACGAGCCGAACGCGTAGCGGCCCGAGTCGTCCATCGACTCGGCGCGCGCGAACGAGAAGAACGCCAGCGCCAGACAGGCGGTGAGCAGCACGCCGAAGAAGATGGCGAAGACGCGCGCGCGGAGGCCCTGGCGGACCTCCTTCACGACGATCGGCCCCACCGACTCGACGAGCCGCTCGCTGGCGGTGGCGATCGTCACGCGAGCCACTCCGTGTCGCGCGCGCGCAGTGAGAAGGCGGCCGACGCCGCGAGCCCGACCGCGACGCCCCACACCAACAGCACCAGCGGGAGCCCGTCCTGCCCCTGCTTCTCGATGTTCACCAGGCCCACCACGGGGTTGAGCGCGTTCAAGAACAGGTCGTCGGCGTCAGAGACGATCTCGCCGATCAGTGGCGGCACGCCGGTCATCAGCACCACCAGCCCGAGGAACACGAGGCGGATCATCGCCGGCGTCTGCCACGGCGGATGGGGGATCCACCGCGAGACCACGATGGGCAGCGAGAGCATCAGCAGCGCGAAGCCGGGCGCGGCGAGCAGCACCAGCATCGCGCCCATCGGCATCGAGCCGTCGTTGAGCGCGAGCATCGCCAGCACCACCGTGGAGAAGAGCAGCAGCGCCACCGTCAACGCGTAGCCGCGCAGGCCGCCGGGCTTGAGCAGCGCGAAGCGGCCTCCGGTGGCCCAGTGCACCTTCGCCATGCCGTCGCGATCGCTGGCCACGAAGAGCCCCACCAGCGCCGAGTAGATCGACAGGGTGACGCTGGCGGCGGTGAGCACCTCGGCCTGATTGGCGACCGACCAGCCCCACACGAAGAGCGCGAGCGCGCCGAGGAACTGCACGACGTACATCAGGCGGGGACCACGCGCGTAGTCCTCGGTCGGCAGCGACAACCGCGCGGCGGCGGCCTCGAAGAGCAGCAGCCCGGTGCTGATCATCCCGAACAGCACCGAGAGCGCGGTGAGCCAGAAGGCCGCGGTCGAGGAGATCTTCTGCGCGAACTCACCGATGGCCACCGCGCCACCGATGCCGAAGCCGAGCCCCTGCAGCAGCACGCCCAGCAACACGAAGTGGAGCAACGCACGCACGATGCGCGACTCGGCGAGCGTGGCGAGGCTGACGGCCACCGAGACGAGGAACACCTGGTAGGCGATCGACACGAAGACGCCCACGATGATGGTGGGCAGGTCGATGCCGTTGAGGAAGTAGCTGAAGAGCAGGAACGGGGTGGCGGCGCTGGCGTACAGCGAGCCCTGCAGCACCGAGCTCGCGAGTTTGCCGGCGAGGATGCGGCGCGGCCCGATGCCGGTGAGGGTGAGCAGCACCCACGTCTCGTCTTCCGCCTCGCGCGCCATCGAGCGGTAGGCGGAATAGGGAATGACGAAGAACTGCACGAAGCCCAGGCACACGAAGTAGGCGATGAAGGTCGCCTGGCCCGCGCGATCGGCGATGCCGTCACTCGCCGCGAACGCGAAGAGCGAGATGAAGAGGCAGGCCACCAGCATCAACGAGAAGAAGATCCAGAACACGCGGGTGCGGAGCCCCTGGCGGACCTCCTTCACCACGATGGGGTTGACGCGATCGGCGAGGTCTTCGCCGAAGCGATCGAACGCGTCGGGGGCGCGCGCGGCGACGTCGGCGCTCATTGCACCTTCCCCCGCGTCACCGACATGAACGCGTCTTCGAGGTCGTGCTCGCGGGTGCGGAAGCTGGCGACGGGGATCTCTGCCGCCACCAGCGCCTTGAGCACGCGCACGCTGGCCTCTTCCACCCAGCCGGCCGGCGGGGTGACGCCCTGCGCGAGCTCGAGGCGGAAGCGCACCGCGTTGTTGAGCACCGAGACGTTCGAGACCAGCGCCTGCTCGAGCAGCAACCGCTCGGCGCGCTGCCCCGCTTCTTCCAGCGACGCGCCTGGCCCGGCGAAGAGCGTCAGCTCGACCTCGCTGAAGGCGCTGGCGTTGGAGGTCCTGGAGAGCACCTCCTGCACGGTGCCGGTGGCGAGCAGCTTGCCCTGCTCGATGATCGCGCAGGTGTCACAGATCTCGGACAGCTCGGTGAGGATGTGGCTGCTGATCAGCACCGCTTTGCCCTGAGCGGCGAGCGCCCGCAGCAGCTCACGCAGCTCGATGCGCGCGCGCGGGTCGAGGCCGTCGGCCGGCTCATCGAGGATCAGCAGCTTCGGGTCGTGGAGCAGTGTGCGCCCCAACGCCACGCGCTGCTTCATGCCCTTCGACAGCTCGGAGGTGAGCTTGTCCTTCAGGGTCATCAGCCCGGTGAAGTCCATCACCGAGTCGACGCGGGCCTTCCGTTCCGCCCCCCGCAGCCGGTACGCGCGCGCGAAGAAGTCGAGGAACTCGAAGACGGTCATGTCGTCGTAGGTGCCGTAGCGATCGGGCATGTAGCCCAGCAGCGGGCGCGCCTGATCAGGCCGAGCCACCAACGACTTGCCGTCGAGCAGCACCTCGCCGCTGGTGGGCACGTCGAGGGTGGCGATGATGCGCATGGTGGTCGACTTGCCGGCGCCGTTGGGGCCGATGAAGCCGAGGATGGTGCCGGCCTCGACGCTGAAGTTGAGATCGTCGACCGCCTTGAGCGAGCCGTAGTACCGCGAGAGCCCCTTCACCTCGAGCAGCGCGCTCATTCTTCGTACTCCCCGCGAAGCCAATGTTCTCCGGCGTGCAACTGGGCGCTGACGCCGCCGGTGGGCACGAAGCCCTGCCCTTCGATGCGGGCGAGGAACTCATGGTGTTGCAGCGCGTGCACCGCCACCGCGTCGCGCACCACCGTGCTGAAACGGTTGCTGGCGCTGGGCAGGTAGCTCAGCGTGTTGCCGGGCGTGAGGGTGGTCTCGCCACCGTCGCGCACCGGCCCGCCGCTGTAGAAGCGGCCGTCGACGTTCACCACCAGGCGCGCCAGCGGCAGCCCTAGCGCGTTCTGCAGCACCCACTCGTCGCCCTTCTTCTTGAGCACCACGCGCGCGCGGGTCGGCTCGATCGAGACGTAGCCCCACTCGCGGTACGAGCGGGACGGCACGTAGTCACCGCCCATGGTGAGGCCGTCCTTCCACGTGAAGTCGGCGATGTAGCGCTCGCGGCGCTCGTCGTGCGGCGCGACGACGACGGTGCCCGGGCCGAAGGAGGCCTTCGAGGGCGCGAGGTTGGCGTAGTACGCGGTGACGCCCTGGGTGATGGCGCGGTGCTGCTTCGTGTCGAGCAGCGTGTAGCCGTAGCTCGAGGCGTGCACCACGAAGCCGTCGGCGATGAGCGAGTAGGTGATGATCAACGCGCAGGTGACGATCGCCGTGCCGGGAATGGTGACCAGCAGCGCGGCGGGACCGCGACGGCGCGCGACCCACACGCTGCCCGGGCCGATGGCGAGGGTGAAGAGCGCGATGATGAAGAGGAAGCGGCCGAGCGGCGCGGTGGCCTGCGGCAGCAGCAGGTCCTTCGTCGCCTCGTTGTTGTAGCGGCGCTCGTACTCGGGGAGCGGACCGTGCGGGCTGACCGTCGGTGACTCGCGGAACACGTCGAGGTCACCGGAAGGCGCGCCGGTGGCGACGATCAACTTGCCGAAGCCGTAGTCGGTGGTGCCGGCGCGCACGCTCTTCAGCAGCGGGAACATCGTCGCGGTGCGCACGCTGCCGCCCACGAGGAGGTGGCCACCGCTCGCGACGTACGCCTCGAGGGCCTGGCGTTGCGCTTCGCCCAGCCCGTCGAGGATCGCCCCATCGGGCACCGCGACGCAGTCGTAGCCGAGGTAGCTGGCGAGCTCGGCGGGCGCCTCAGCAGGCGGAATCGGATGCACCAGCACGTTCGCGCCGGAGTAGCGCGGGGGCTTGCCGACGAACTTCTCGAACTGCTCGGGGCGCGAGAGCGCGAGCACCACGCGCTGCGGCTCGTAGGTCGACTGAAAGTACATCGAGGCGCGGGCGTCTTCGGTGATGCCCGGCCCGTCGGCGCGCACGGTGCCGTAGCGCATCTCGCTGGGCACCGGCACGTTGATGGTGACGCGCTCGCCGGCGTTGACCTCCACCGCGCGGGTGACGGCGTGGGCGCTGCTCGAGACGGTGGCGCGAATGCTCAGCGTGACGACGCCGCGCGGGCCCGAGGTGTTGTCGATGAAGAAGCGCACCGGGAAGCTGCCGGACCGCGGGGCGGGCGCGTTGGACTCCACCGAGACCCTGGTGCGGCCGCCGGCGACGTCGACGCGGTTGACCTGGGCGATCTGGTACTCCGACAGCGAGACGAGGCCGGGCGTCGCTTCGCGCTCAGGCACTTCGTCGGCGACGTCGGGCGCCACGTCGGCGGCGACGTCGGTGTCTTCTTCGCCGGCCTGGGTGACCGAGAGCAGCGCGGCGAGCAGCAGGGCCTCAACCACGCGCCACCTCGGGCACGGACGCGAGCAACTGCTCGGCGACCGACTCGGCGGACACCCGCTCGAGGCCCGCTTCGTACGAGAGCACGAGGCGGTGGTTGAGCACGGCGCCGGCCATGTCCTTCACCTCGTCGAAGCCGACATTGGGCTTGCCCTTGCTCAGCGCCCACGCGCGGGCCGACGCCGCCAGAGCAAGCGCCGCGCGCGGGGACGCGCCGTAGCGCACGAAGCGCTTCACCGAGTCGGGCGCCGACGCGCTGGTGGGGTGCGTGGCCTCGACGAGGCGGCCGATGAACTCCGCGACGGGCATCGGCAGGTGCACGCGATCGACGAGCGCGAAGAGGGTGGCGAGGCCCGGCCCATCGGTCACCGGCTCGAGCTGCGGGGGCTGACCGCGGAAGCGCGAGGTGAGGATGGTGGCCATGGTCTTCGCGCCGACGGCGGGCACCATCACGCGGAACATGAAGCGATCGAGCTGGGCCTCGGGCAGCGGGTAGGTGCCCTCGAGCTCGATGGGGTTCTGGGTGGCGAGCACGAAGAACGGCTGCGGGAGCGGGTGCGTGGTGCCGAGCACGGTCACGCTGCGCTCCTGCATCGCCTCGAGCAGCGCCGACTGCGTCTTGGGCGAGCTGCGGTTGATCTCGTCGGCCAGCACGATCGACGCGAAGAGCGGGCCCTGGCGGAAGGTGAAGGCCTTCGTTTCGCCGTCGATGACGTAGGTGCCGGTGATGTCGCCGGGCAGGAGATCGGGCGTGAACTGGATGCGCTTGAACGGCAGCGCCATCAGCCGCGCGAGGCCCTTGCACAGCTCGGTCTTGCCGAGCCCGGGCAAACCTTCGAGGAGCAGGTGACCGCGCGCGAGGATGGCCGTCGCCACGCGATCGACGACCGCGGTCTGATCGAGCAGCACCTGGTTGAGACCGGCCTTCAGCTTGCCAATGGCCTCACCCGCGGCCTGCACTTCGAGCGGTGTGAGCAGTTGTTCAGACACGATGGACTCCCCTCCAGAGACTTCACTTCGAATCGAAATAGCGCTGCACGAGGGCCCGGTTGCGCGGGCGCATCGCACCTTCGTCGTAGCCGGCCGCCTGATCACCCGCGGCGCCGGTGCCGCTCGAGGGACTGACCGCGTCGCTCGGCTGGTGCTTCGGGTTGGTGCCGCGCAGGCCCATCAGCTCTTCGCCGTCGCCGCCATTCCCCTCAGGGAGCGGCTCGTACTTCAGGCGCTCGGGGTCGATCTCCGCCTGGCCGCCGAAGACGAGCTCGTTCGCTTCGCCGCCACGACCGGCGCCGGCGCCTTCTTCCACGCCGCGTGACGCGTGCTCGTCGCCGCCCGACTTGCCCTGGCCTTTGCCGCTCTCGCCTTCGCCCTGACCCTCGCCCTGCCCTTCGCCCTTGTTCGACTTTCCAGACGGGCGCTTGGTGGTCGGTGACTTGTTCTGGCCGGGGCTGAACTGCTTCGCGAGTTGGTCCTGGCGCTGCTGCAACGCCTTGCGGAGATCGTTCAATTTCGAGCGGCTCGGCGTGGACGACTTGCTGCTTTCGCCGGGCTTGCCGTTCTCGCCGGGCTTGCCGTTCTCGCCGGGCTTGCCGTTCTCACCGGGCTTGCCGTTCTCACCGGGCTTGCCGTTCTCGCCGGGCTTGCCGTCTTCGCCGTTCTCGCCGAGCGCCTGGTCCATCGCCTGCTCGCCCGAGTTGGCCTGACCATCCGACAGGTCCATCAGCGCGCGCTCGAGTTCGTCGCGTTCTCGCTGCTGAGCCTCGCCCGACTGCGCGTCCGCCATCGCGTCTTCGAGATTCTTCGCGGCGGTCTCGGCGCGCTCGAGCTCGCGTGACGCTTCGGCGGCCTGCTTGTCGAGCTGCTTGTCGAGCGCGTCGGCGGCTTCCCAGTCGGCGGCGTCGAACGAGTTCTCGGCCACCTCTTCCTGCAGCCGCTGGAGTTCCTCCGCCGCCGCCTGGTCCATCGGCTCTTCCTTCGCGATGGCTTCCATCTTCTCGACGAGCTCTTCCACGCGCGTGGCGGCGGCAGCGTTCGGCGTGGGGTGAAGGAGGACCGGCTGCGGCACGAGCAGCCCGATCGCGAGGAAACACAGGGCCAGCCCGAGCAACGCCGCGGGACGGCGCACCTCGATCTCGGGCATCGGCAGCGACTTGAGCTGTTGGTTGAGCCCGAGCTCCCACTCACCGACGGGCAGCTCGAGGCGTGTGAGGAGCAGCCCGCCCGCGTCGGCCTGTCGATCGGCGATGACGGCCGCGCGCGCCTGCGACACCCGCCGTGAGCGACCGAGCAGCCAGGTCACGACGGCCGCGAGCACCAGGGCGACGGCGCCGAATATCCACAAACCGCGCTGCACGAACATGCGCCACACAACGAAAGTCGTGACCGCGACCCACAGCGGACCCACCGCCGCGCGAACGAAGACCTCGAGGTTGAGGTGACGGCGAACGCGGGAGATACGCGCCTGGACCGCCTGTCTGCGTCGCTCTTCGCCCGCGGCCATTGGTTGGGCAGCCTAACCCGCGAGATCGGAGCGACCTTCCCCTTTCTGGCCAAGGGTCGCGGGGGGAACTGAGTGGTCGGCCGCGTTGTCCGAGCCGCCTCCACGCGATTTTTGCGCAGTCAATTCGCCGAGCTCCGAGGTGGGTCATCCCCGGCGAATGACCCAGATCCCCGTCGCGCAACCCACCGCGACTACGCTTACCGCGCCGCTGGATCACGCGTTGCTAAGGCTGACACGCGTCATGCTCCAGTCGCTCATCAACTACATCGTGCTGCCTCCCGAAGTGACCGCGTTCGAGCGGCAGTACCTGCAGAAGATCAATCGCCTCGCGCTGATCTTCTTCGCGGCGCACGTGCCGCTCTTCACGTTGATCGCCTGGCTCAACAACTCAGGGCCGGCGCTGGCCTTCGTACTGACGAGCTTCGGGGTGCTCGGCCCGTACATCGCGTGCCGCACGCTGACCAACCCGCGGCTGTGCTCGGTGATCTTCGGCGTCACCTCGATGCTGATGGGCGCGCTGCTGGTGCACTTCGGTCGAGGCCTGTGGACGATCGAGATGCACTTCTACTTCTTCGTCGCGCTCGCGCTGCTGGCGGTGTTCGCGAACCCGATGGTGATCATCGCCGCGGCGGTGACGGTGGCGGTGCACCACTTCGTGGGTTGGTTCGTCGCGCCGACGAGCGTGTTCAACTACGACGCGCCGCTGAGCTCGGTGCTGGTGCACGCGCTGTTCGTGGTCGTCGAGTCGGTGGTGGCCAGCTACGTCGCGCGGAGCTTCTTCGACAACGTCATCGGCCTCGAGCGCATCGTCGCCGCGCGCACGCAGGAGCTCGATGGGAAGAACCGCGAGATGCAGTTGGTGTTCGATCACGTGGGCCAGGGCTTCCTGACCATCGACGCGAAGGGCTCGCTCGCGGCCCAGCACAGCCGCATCGTGGCCGAGTGGTTCCGCGCGCCGGTGGCCGGCGAGTCGTTGTGGGACTTCTTCTCGACCTACGACGCAAGCTTCGCGCAGTGGCTCAAGCTGGGCTGGGACACGGTGGTGGACGACATCTTCCCGCTCGACGTGGCGATCGCGCAGTTGCCCGCGGCGATGCGCGTGGGGGAGCGGCACTTCGAGCTCCAGTACCAGCCGGTGTTCGACGGCGGAAAGCTGCAGCAGGTGCTCGTGCTGGTGACCGACATCACAGAGCGCCGTGCGCGTGAAGCGGCCGACGTCGCGCAGCGGGAGACGATGGCGGTGTTCGAGCGGTTGATGCGCGACCGCGCGGGCTTCCTCGACTTCTTCGCCGAGGCGAAGGACCTGGTGCACCAGCTCGCGACGTCGCAGGGCGAGGTGACGCCGCGGCTCATTCACACCCTCAAGGGCAACGCGGCGCTGTTCGGCATGACCACGGTCGCCGAGACGTGTCACGCGGTCGAGTCGCGGATCTCCGAGCGAGACGGGAGGATCGAGGCGGCCGATCGCGAGGAGGTTCGAGCGGCGTGGGAGAAGTCGACGGCGCGGGTTCTCCACTTCCTCGAGGTCGGCGGGCCGAACGCGATCGAGCTCGACGAGCAGGACTATGCGGGCATCCTCCATGCGATCGATCACGGCGCGCCGAGGCTCGAGGTGCTGCGGCTGATCGAGTCGTGGCGGCACGAGCCGGTGAAGAAGCGCTTCGACCGCATGAGCGAACAGGCGTCGTCGCTGGCGGCGCGCCTGGGCAAGGGACCGATCGAGGTGCACGTGGAGGCGACGGCGGTGCGGCTCCCGCGCGAACGGTTCTCGTCGTTCTGGGCCGCGTCGATTCACGTGCTGCGCAACGCGGTCGATCACGGGCTGCGGCCATCGGGTGAACGCAAGGGGCGCATCGAGCTGACCGCGCGGTTGTCGGGCGGCGAGCTGCGGCTGGGCCTGCGCGACAACGGTTACGGCATCGACTGGGACAAGGTCGCAGAGGCCGCACGTCGCAAGGGGCTGCGAGCCGACACGCACGACGACCTGGTCGAGGCGCTGTTCGCGAACGGACTGTCGACGCGCAACGAGGCCACCGAGACCTCGGGGCGCGGCGTGGGCATGGGCGCAGTGCGCGAGGCGGTGCTGGCGCTCGGCGGGACGATCGTCGTCAGCAGCGAGCGCGGCGTGGGCACCTTGATGGAGTTCGTCTTCCCGGCCACGGCGCTCGAGACGCCGCGAGATGCGCGGGTGGGTGACGTGCGGTCGATGGTCGATGTGTCGAAGCAGATGCGCGTCAGCGGGTGAACGGGCGGCTGCGTGGGGCGACGTCACTCGAGGTCCGCAACCTCGAGCCGAGCAGCACTCGGGAAGACCACCTTCAGGGAATGCGCATCACCGGGAGCCCAGCTCGCAACACATTCCGCGAGCACATCGAAGTAGGTCCGCAGATCCTCGCGCGACAAGTGCGGAACGTCGGCGTGCAACAAGACAACCTGGCGACATGCGACCCAGTGGAGATCCCGCAGGCAGTCCGACGGTGCGTCCCAGTTGAAGCCGAAGTACCCGGGTAGGCGGGCCCGTTGGTAGAGGATCTGAAGAAGAGCATCCGCGCTCATGACTCCTGGCGGGATCTGCACGACAAAGGCATCCACATCAAACGAGGGTATGTCAGTGAAGTCTAAGAAGTTTGCTCGATTCATGGTGCACGCTACTGCAAGAGAATGAAGGTTGTGTAGTGATCTGGCGTGTAGAACATCTCGCCGCCCTGACCGACAACCACTCGCTGCGGCCCGGGACCCGTGACACCAGGAGTGGGATGCACGTATTCGTGGTAGTAGCCAGGCGGTTAAACTGGCAACTCCGAACTCGAACTCCTCACGTTTCTCGCGTCGCCATCGGCGCTGCGTAGCGCCGCGGTGCTCACACGTGAGGACGGTGATCGTCGAACGGATACCCCGGCTCTCGCGCCGCGTCCGCCTCGCGGACATTCCCGCGCTCATGCCGGCCGCCTGGGCCCGCGCTCGCCTGGCCCGCTGACCTACCGCCGGGTCGTGGTCAACGCTCAGGGTAACCGTCCGGCCAAGGGCGTCTGGTCGAAGGTGATCGCCGACGTGTAGTTCGGGGCGATGCGACGACCCGGACCCGACGAGTGGATGAAGTTGGTGAGCGAGTACGAGACGAGCGGACTTCAGCAGAAAGACTTCTGCGCAAAGCACGACGTCTCGCTGAACACCCTGCAGTACTGGCTCTACAAGCGGACCAAACGCTCCGGTTCGGAGTCCGGTCCGGTGACGACTTTCCACCCGGTCGAGCTGGTACCCTCGACCGCGCTTTCAGCGCGGCGCGAGCAGCCAGTGAGCGGCGTCACGGTGGAGCTCCCGAGCGGCGTGCGCGTGCATCTCTCGAGCGATGTGCCTGCGCGCTACGTGGCCGAGCTGCTGAGCGGGCTGAGGTAGCGCGTGCTGCTGCTCCCGGGCTCGGTCCGCATCCTCCTCGCCAGCGAGCCGGCGGACATGCGCAACGGCATCGATGGCCTCGCCGCCATCGCGGGCGCCTGGCGTGAAGACGTCTACACCGGCAGCTACTTCGTCTTCCTCTCGCGCCGCCGAGACAGCGTGAAAATCCTGACCTGGGACAACGGCGGCTTCGTCGTCTTCTACAAGCGCCTGGAGGCCGGTCGCTTCCGCCGGCCCGTCACCACCGAAGGCGACGTCAGTGTGAAGCTCGACTCGACGCAGCTCGCGATGCTGCTCGACGGCATCGACCTCTCGCGCGTGCGCCGCTCGAAGAAGTGGGACCCGGGGGATCGACAACCGCCCCAGAGTTTGATCTCTCCTGCCCCGTGGCGAGACGAGAGCACGACTGCGAGTGGAAGGAGCGCCACGAGGCGCTCGCCATCGAGCACACGCGACTCGCGAGCGCCCACACCGAGCTCGTCACCCAGCACCAGAGCCTGGCCGACGCGCTGACCGCGCTGCAGCACGACATGGCGAAGCTCAAGCGCCAGGTGCTCGGCCCGAAGTCCGAGAAGATGCCGCGCGTCGCGGACGAGCTGAAGAAGGGCACCGCGCGCGACCCGGAAGAGGCGAAGCGCGCGCGTCAGGCCCGCGCCGCCGCGCGCAAGGCGAAGCTGCAGGCGAAGACGACGATTCACGCCGTGCCGAAGGCGCAACGCCAGTGCCCCGAGTGCGGCAGCACCAACCTCAAGCCGCTCGGCACCGGCAAGGAATCCGTCATTTACGAATACGTGCCCGCGCACTTCATCGCGCACAAGCACGTGCGCGAGACGCTCTCGTGCCCGTGCGGCGGGCACGTGGTGACGGCCGAAGGCCCGCCGAAGTGGGTCGAGAAGAGCCAGTACGCGCCGTCCTTCGTCGCGAGCGTCATCACCTCGAAGTGCGCGGACAGCACGCCGCTGTACCGACTCGAGAAGGAGCTCGCTCGCATCGGCGTACCCGTGGCCCGCAGCACGCTGGGCGACCTCTTTCACCGCGCCGCGCAGCACCTCGGGCCGCTCGTGCACAGAATGGAACAGCTCGTGCGCGAGGCCCTCATCGTCCGCGCAGACGAGACATCGAAGCGCTTGATGGCTGAGAAGAAGTGCCACACCGGCTTCATCTGGACCTTCCGCACTCGGCTGCCGAAGCCGCTCATCGTGTACCGCTTCGCGGCCTCGCGCAGCGGCGAGACGCCGCGAGATGCGTATTCCACGCATCCCGATCACCGGTTCCGCGTGAAGCCGATCGCGTGTTCCACGCGAAGCCGATCACCCGCGCCGGTGTGACGAGGCTGGTGTTCTCTACTTCGACGCCTTCTACTTGTTGGTCAAGTTCGCGGCCGTCTTCCTGATGGACTCTGCGTCGTTCAGCTTGATGCGGTGGGCGTTGTGGACGAGCCGGTCGCAGATGGCGTCGGCGAGGGTCGGGTCACCGATGACGGCGTGCCACTCCTTGGGCTCGAGCTGGCTGGTGATGATGGTCGAGCCCGAGTCGTAGCGGTCGTCGAGCACCTCGAGCAGGTCCTTGCGGTGCTGCGCGGTGAGGGCCTCGAGCCCGAAGTCGTCCAGCACCAGGACGTTCGTCTTCGCGAGGCGCTTGAGCAGCGTGGGCAGCGAGCCGTCAGCGCGCGCGACCGCGAGTTCGTCGAAGAGCCGAGGGGCGCGGCGGTAGATGGCGGTGAAGCCGTCGCGACACGCCTTCTGGCCCAGCGCGCACGCAAGGTAGCTCTTCCCCAGGCCCGTGTGCCCGGTGACGATGATGTTCTGCCGCTGCTGGACCCACTTCGACGACGAGAGCTCGAGCAGCACCGACTTCGAGAGCCCTCGCGGGTGCGTGAAGTCGATGTCCTCGACGCTCGCAGGCATCTTGAAGCGGGCGGCCACCAGGCTCAGCTGCAGCTTGCGACTCTCTCGATGGACCCACTCCGCGTCGGCGAGGATGCCGACGAAGTCCTCCGGCGAGAGCGCCTGCTTCTTCGGCGACTGGTGCAACTCGCGGAAGGCCTTCGCCATTCCGAAGAGCTTCATCGCGTTCAACTTCTCCATCGTTTGTTCCATCAGCATGCGACTCCCGTGATGGCCTCGTTGGTGTCGAGCGCCGGGCGCGGGGCAGTTCCCGCGCACGGCGCCCCCGTGTGCTCGCCGCGAGGCCTGCTTCGGCGCTCAGCGGTGCGTCAGTGGTAGTACTTCGAGCCTCGGATGTTCTCGTGCAGGGGCAGCGCGAGGTTCTGCGGCTCCTCGAGCCGGTGCGCGTCGAGCCCGTTCTTCAGAATCGTCTTCACGCTCTTGTACGAGAAGGCGTTCACCTTCATTGCCCTCGCGCACGCGGCCTCGATGCGCGCGTCCGCGTACTCCTTCCTGAGCGACATCACCCCGAGGCAGGCCTGGAAGCCGTGCTGCGCGTGCTTCCGCCGGCTCATGATGCCTTCCACGAGCGCCGCGCACGAAGGGCCGACCTGCTTCGCCCAGGCAATCAGCCGCGGTGGGTCCCACTCCGCGTAGTCCCGGTGCGCCTTGGGCATGTGCTCGGGCACCGTCGTGTACTTGTTCGGCGTGTCTTCGCGGACGTGCGAGGCCACGCGCACGCCCCTCACCAATAGCTCGACCGTGGTCGCCGTCGCGCGCACGTCGGCGGTCTCGTGCAGCAGCGTGTACGGCACGCTGTAGAAGTGGCTGCGGTACTCGACGTGGTAGTGCGGACCGACCTTCCCCCGGGCCCACTCCGCGTACTCGAAGTCCCTCGGCGGCAATGCGTTGAGTGCTGGCGCGTCGAGTTCGAGGAAGAGCTGCTGCCTCGACTTCTTCACGCGCCGCATCGGCTTCGCGTTCAGCTTCTCCACCAGCGGCTTCACCGCCGCGCGCACGTCCTCGATGCTGAAGAAGCGGTGCTTCCTCAGCGCCGCGATGATCCACCGCTCGGCGACGAGCACCGCGGCCTCGACCTTGGCCTTGTCCTTCGGTCGGCGGACCCGCGCGGGGATGACCGCGACGCCGTAATGCTGCGCGAGGTCGCGGTAGGTGGGGTTAAGCTCGGGCTCGTAGCGGTCCGCCTTGGTGACGCCCCCGAAGAAGTGCAGCGCGTTGATGTGGCACTGCACCCAGGTCGGCAGGTCCTCGCGCAGCACCGGCTCGACGTACGTGTAGCTGCTCGCGCCCAGCACGGCGACGAAGAGGACCGCCTTCTTCACCTCGCCCGTCTTCGGGTCGATGACATCGATGCCGTCGCCACTGAAGTCGATGAAGGTCTTCTCTCCGACCCGGTGTTCCTGCCGCATCGAGAGCTGCAGCTTCGCGGCCCAGAGCGCGTAGTGCCGGCAGAAGGCGCTGTACTGATACCCCTCGCTGTTCGCGCTCTTGTACTCCTCCCAGAGCAGCTGCTTCGTGACGTGCTTCTTCTTCAGCTCGAGGTGCAGCGCCGCCCAGTCGGGCTCGCGCATGTCCTTGATGACGCCGGTCTGCTCTGGGAACAGCAACCGGGTCAACGCCTCGTCGCTGTCGAGCTCGGTCGACAGGGGCCAGCTCAACCCGGCGACTCTGATGCGCGCCAGGTATCCCGTCGCCGTGGACGGCGAGATGTTCACGCTCCTCGCGATCGCCCGCCCGGTCAGCTTGTGGTGCAGGTACAGCTTCAGAACCTCTCTCAACTTCCGCATGGACAGCCTCTCTGCCGACACTCAGACCTTCCTTTCGGAAGGGCCGCGTCGGCCGTCTGTCCAGCCCCGTCAACCGCGGCCGCTCACCTCACGTGGGTGATCGGCTTGGCGTGGAATGCCCGATCGGCATGCCGTGGAACGGGTGATCGGCTTGGCGTGGAACACCCGATCGGCATGCCGTGGAATCGGTGATCGAGATCGCGTGGAACACGCAGCGAGAGGTGCTGGGCGGCACGCGCGGCTACCTCGTCGTCGATGCGTACAGCGGGTACAACGACGTCGTCGGTGTCGATGGCCGCACGCGCGTCGGGTGCCACGCGCACGTGCGCCGGTACTTCTTCGAGGCCAAGGACGCCGCGCCGGAAGCGTCCTTCAAGGCGCTCGACTTCATCCTCGGGCTGTACCGCATCGAGCACGACGCACGGGGCCGCGGCATCCTCGGCACCGCGGAGCACCTCGAGCTGCGAAGGACGCGCAGCGCGGCCATCCGCACCGCGATGCACGCCTGGCTCGAGAGCGAGCGCCCGAAGCACGCACCGAAGTCGCCGATGGGCGTGGCGATTCGGTACGCCCTCAACCAGTGGGACGCGCTCGGCGCCTTCCTCGAGAATCCGAACGTCCCGCTCGACAACAACGAGTCGGAATCGGCGCTCAGACGCGTCGCCCTGGGCCGAAATTATGCGGAGCACCGGATTATGCGGAGTCCGCGGGTCGAGGAGCTGAGATCCGCGGCGTGACCACCGTCGCGCTGCTCGGTTGCTGGTCCGCATAATCCTGGCCGCCTTCCACGCCCGAGTGGGCAGAAAGGCGACTCCGTGCTTCATCACTTCTTCCGTCGCGCCTCCGTCAGGACGCGCATTGCCGAGAATCCGATCGGTCCGATGCTTCTGCGGCTCGTCGAGCACCTTGGTGCTCGCGGGCACCACGCGGGCGTCCTCCATCAGTACGTCTTCGCCGCCGAGCACTTCGGCGTCTGGCTGCGAGGACGTTCCGTCGACGCGGCTTCCGTGGAGCGGTTCATTGCCCGACATCTCCCGAGGTGCGCTTGCGCGCGGCCTGCGCCTTGCCACGTCGCCGTGGTCCGCGCGGCGCTGCACCAGTTGCTCTTGGTCGAGGGGCTCGAGGCCTCGCTTCCCGCGCCCGACGGGCCGTGCTCTCGGCTGTTGGCGAGGTACGAGGCTCACCTGCACCACGCATGCGGGCTCTCGAGCGCGACCGTGCCGTACAGACTTCGCTACGCCCGCGAGTTCCTGGACGGCCTTCGCGTCGTTCGGCCTGGAGATCTTCACGACCGTTCCCCCGCCCAGGTCATTCGCTACGTGTCGAGGACCGGCCGCCGGTTGAGACCTTCGAGTGGTCAGGTAATGGCCTCCTCGATTCGGTCCTTCCTTCGGTTTCTCATGCTCCACGGATACGTCCGTCGCGACCTCGCCTCGGCCGTGCCCTCCTTCGCGAATTGGCGACTCGCGTCCCTCCCCGACGTCGTCGCGCGCGGCGATCTCGAGCGCTTGGTGAGCGCCGTTTCCCCCACCTCCCCCAATGCCTCACGGGATCGCGCAGTCCTCCTCTGCCTGACGGAGCTGGGACTTCGCGCCGCGGACGTCGCCTCCCTTACGACGGACGGCGTCGACCTGGTCGAGGGCGTCCTGCGTCTCCGCAGCCCCAAGCAGCGAGAGACCGTCGAGGTGCCCATGTCCAAGAAGCTTCGAGACGCACTCGGCCGCTACCTGCGCGAGGGGCGGCCGGCGTGCGCGACCGCAGCGCTCTTCGTGAAGCGCCGCGCACCCACCGGCGGCCCGCTGAAGCCGATTGGGATCCGCGGGATCGTCGTTCGCAGCGCGGCGCGCGCGGGATTGGCCGACAGGGTTCGCGGGACGCACGTTCTGCGGCACTCGGTCGCGACGGGGCTCATCAATGCAGGCGCCTCGTTGAAGCAGATTGCCGATCTTCTCGGCCACCGGAGCATCGACACCACGGCCATCTACGCCAAGGTCGACCTCCGTTCGCTGGCGCGCGTCGCGCTTCCATGGCCTGGCTCGCCGGCGCTGGAGGTCCGCCCATGAGCGCGCAAGGCATGATGGTTCAGCAGGCTCGGGAGTACTTGGCTCATCGTCGGTCCCTCGGGTTCGCCCTGGAGGCCTCCGAGTACGTTCTCCTCGACTTCGCTCGATTCGCGGATCACCGCCGGCATCGGGGTCCGCTGACGACCTCGTTGATGCTCGAGTGGGCGACGGGGCACGAGCGTCACTCGGCCCGGTATCGCGCAGAGCGCTTGTCCATCGTGCGTGGCTTCGCCCGTCACCGTGCCGCCGTGGACGGGAAGAGCCAGGTGCCCGACATGCGGCTCTTGGCCAACGCCCATCGGCGAGGCCAGCCGCACATCTTCACCGACACGCAGCTCTTCGACCTGATCGCGATCGCTGCGAGGCTCACTCCCGACTGGGCCCTGCGCCCTCACACCTACGCCACCTTGTTCGGGCTGCTTGCTAGCACCGGACTCCGCGTCTCGGAGGCCCTCGCGCTTCGACGTCCCGACGTTGACCTGCAGTCGGGCCTCCTGCTCGTCCGGCAGACGAAGTTCCGCAAGACCCGATGGGTGCCGGTGCATTCGACGGTGACGCGGGCCCTGCGAAAGTTCGCCGACCGCCGTGACCGCGACCCAGGGCTTCGCTCTTCGCCGTGGTTCTTTGGCCGGTGCGGTCGACCGTTGCCCTACCGGACGGTTCTCGAGACGTTCCGTCGGTTGAGCAACGACCTGGATTGGCGCAGCAATGGCTTCCTGCCGCGGCCGCGCATCCACGACCTGCGCCACAGCTTCGCGTGTCGCCGGCTGCTGCAGTGGTACCGGGAGGGCGTCGACATCGACCAGGCGATCACCTCCCTCTCGACCTACCTCGGCCACGCCAAGGTCAGCGACACCTACTGGTACTTGAGCGGCACCGGCGAGTTGCTCTCCATCGCAGGGGCGAAGTTCGAGAGGTTCGCGACGACCGTGGAGGGCAGGCCGTGAAGACCGCGGCGCCCTCCAGTGCGGACGTCGGCGCGCCGGGGCAAGGGATGCTCGGCGCGGCTCTTCAGCGATACTTCTGTCGGTACCTCATCGACCAGCGCCACCTCAGCCCACGGACCATCTCCTCGTACCGGGACACGTTCCGGCTGCTCCTCGCGTTCCTCGCGAGGGAGTTCGGACTGAAGCCCGACGAGCTCCGAGTCGCCGACGTCACCGCGAGCCGAGTCCTGGTGTTCCTCGATGACCTGGAGCGGACTCGGGGTAACTCGGTTCGCACTCGAAACGTTCGGCTGGCGCCCATCCGATCGTTTCTTCGCCACGCGGCGGGGGCGGATCCACTGCTGCTCCCCGTGGCGCAGAAGGTCCTCGCGATTCCTTCGAAACGGTTCGAGCGCGGGCGCGTTGGCCACCTGTCTCGCGGGCAGATGCAGCTCCTGCTCGACACGCCGGATCGCTCGACTCGCGCGGGCAAGCGCGACGCCGTGCTCCTGACGCTCATGTACAACACCGGGGCCCGCGTCTCGGAGGTCGCCGCCCTGAAGTTCGGTGACCTCCGGTTAGACACCGGGGGCTCACTCCACGTCCATGGGAAGGGCCGCAAGCAGCGTACCGTGCCCCTCTGGAAGGAGACGGTCCGCCTCCTCCGAAGCTGGTCCCGGCAGACGCCCCGCGACGACGAGGCTCCACTGCTCCCCAATGCCCGAGGTGCGCACATGACACGCTCGGGCATCGAGCAGCGGCTCCGCGTGGTCCTCGACCGCGCGGCACTCCGGGATCCGTCACTCCGCAAGGTGCACGTCTCGCCCCACACGATTCGGCACACGACAGCGATGCACCTTCTTCAGTCCGGGATTGACCTGTCGGTGATCGCGATGTGGCTCGGACACGAGAGCATCGAGACCACCCACCAGTACCTCGACGCGGACCTGGAAACGAAGCGGCGCGCGCTCGCGCACCTCAAGCGTGAGCGTCCGCCCGATCGCGGTCGGCTGAGCGTTGACCACGAGCCGGCGGTAGGTCAGCGGGCCGGGCGAGCGCGGGCCCAGGCGGCCGGCATGAGCGCGGGAATGTCCGCGAGGCGGACGCGGCGCGAGAGCCGGGGCAGGACGTCGGCGAGGTACTCGACGGGGTTGAGGTCGGCGAGCGCGCAGCAGCCCAGGACCGTGTAGGCGATGGCCGCGCGTTCACCGCCGGCGTCGCTGCCCGCGAAGAGAAAGTTCTTCCTCTAATGCGGAGCTGAGCATTAGAGGAAGAACTTCCTCTTCGTCGGCAGTGAGACCGCGGGAGAAAACCTCGCTGGGCTCTACTCGCTGGTGGCCAGCTGCGAGGCCAACGACATCAACCCCGTCGAGTACCTCACGGATGTCTTGTCACGGCTGAACGACCATCCGAACTCGCGGCTCGATGAGCTGCTTCCGCATCTCTGGCGCGGTCCGCCGGGGGCGAACTCTTCGCTCAGTTCGAACTGACTGCCCGTGCAGCGACCTTGGTCGCCGCGATCAAGACCCCCATCGCCGGACGGTTACCGCTCAGGCGACCGCGATCGGGCGGACGCTCACGTCGCTGGCGCGCGTGCATGCTGCCCCAGCGACATCTGGCCCGCAGGGGGTCGTCGCGAGGGTCCGGCCGTGGAAGGGGGACGGCACAGGTTGAGGTTGTGCTCACGCCGTGCCGGGTACGCCGTTCCTGACTGGCTCCAAGTCGCCTTCAGTCATGGTCGCTTGGAGGACAGTCCTGCCTTCGGCATCGACGAACTCCACCTCGAAGCCGAGCTGGGGAAGCTCGAAGATCTCCACCACCGCCCCGACCATCCCCTTGGTCACCCCCTGCGCGGGCACATCCCTGACAACGCGAACAACCTGATGCATGGCGAGCATGGCGGTCACTTCACAAAAAGCGTGGTGAGTTCGGGGGTGGTGGAGCCCGTCTTGAAAATCCACCCGGTTCTGACGACCCCGTTGCCCGCTGGACCAACCACGGGAATATCCACCGTGAACCGCACCCCAAACTGGTCGACCTTGCCTGGGATTGGCGTGTTCTCCATGACGCCAGTCCGAAGCTGTTGCATCAGCTCGCCAGCGTTCCCTTGGTTGAAGCCAAGCTTCTCGAAGACCCTGGCCTTATTGCCACCTACTGGATGGCTCGGGTTGAGCGCGTAGTCGGTCAGCTTGCGCGGGTCGATGACCGCACGGTTTGCCCCCACCAGGCGCGATCCCCCAGCCTCTGCGGCACATGCGCAGACATTGTGCGCGCGGATGCGCGCAACTCCAACCTGATACTCATGAGAGCCAGAGACCTCCAGATTGTAGACATATCCACCAAACGCCCCAACCTCAACCCCAGCAACAACTGTCACACCTCTGGCCGTCGATAGCAATTCACCCCTGCGCAAGTCCCCTGCGGCCACCCATGCTCCGCGAGTCGCACTGTACAGACGATGGCTTGGCGTCAGACGCAGAGAGTGCCCACCGCTCATCTGCAATTCCACGAGACGGTCGGCCCCGCGAACAATCGTCCCCGTGACTATGCAACCGCCATTGAAATGGGGTGCGCGAGAACGCAGACCGACAACACGAGCGAGCCCCTCAACCCCCACGTCCGCCAACGACAAGAAGAACTCTCGCCCAAACTCGGCGCCAACGCTCGACAGCCAAGAGCGAGACCGCAGAAGCACAACCCGAACCACCTCACCGGAAGTCGCCGTCTCGACATCGAGAACAATTTCGACATCCAATCCCGGCGACTCGCCACACGGCACTGACGAGTCGACAACATCACCGAGACGGAGCGTCTCGATAGCTACCAGGCCCGTCGGGGTTGACACTTCAGTTCCGGCCGGAAAGCAACCTGGGCTGCAGACCTCAGCAGCCTCGGCCATCTCGGCCTCAGCGGCCCCCTCGACAGAGAGCACCGCGCCTCTAGCTCCGGCGACGGCCTTGACATGGGCGGCACCACCGAGCCCTCCGACCAACGTCCCCACGCCGAAGCCCAATTCCTCGACGTCGTCAATCGTCATCTTTCCATCGCCAATTCGCGTGGCAAGACGAACAGTTGACCCCACGAATCGATCGACGCCGCCGGTTGCAATCTCCTTGGTCAGGAAGACAACCCCAACAACTATCGCGGGCCCCGCCAGAACCGGAATCTCTGCCAAAAGAAGAGTGATCCCCAGACCGACGGCCACTCCCTTGCCAAACGCCCCTAATCCAACACCGAGCGCCTCCAGTTTGTGGTCGGCAGCGAGTCGACTGCCTCCTTCGCGATCGCCAGTGCCCTGGTCGTTCGATTGAGGAATCTGGTCGGCCTGACCTGTAAGGTTTTGGGCTTCGGAGCGAGGACGACGGTCTGTGACCGTCGTCACATATTTCTGCGCCCACCTATCCAACTGCTCCTCCGTGAACACCGAATCATCGAATCCGGACGGATCCACCCTCATGACCGGAGAGTTTCTGACGTATGACACTCGACCCAAACCAACCGGGCCAGAATGCGGAATGGGATCAGCGCTCAGGAAACCCGCGGCTGCAGAATCGTAAACACGCCCACGCATGTCAGTGAGACCAAAATGGTCAGCGTTCTTGTGCCCCGTAAACCCCGCAATCGGAGTCAGAACCATGGAGTCCGACATAGGCTGCGCAATTGCCCAGGGATGGCGCCGCTCACCGAAGGGTTCGAACTTGACCCGCTCAACGAGCCCACCCGCCGCATCAGTGATGGTGTCTGCCGTGCCAAGATGGTCGGCGTGAAAGAACCTGACCTCGCGACCGCTAACTCCACGGCGAACCTGGCCAAGAAGCCCTTCGGGCCCAGGCACATTGTATGTGTAGACCGAGCCGCCCGAGGTGGACTCCTGTTCAAAGAGACCTCCCACAGAGACAACGTCTCGAACACCAGTCCCGCTCGTCTCCACGGTCCGGACTCTGGAGTTGGCCGCATCATAGAGATAGGCCGTAGCAGAGTTCGAATCACTCACAAGCGAGGGGAGTCCAAACGGAGTCCACTCAATCGAGAACCCCTTCGCGCGTGAGGCCTGTCCTCCAGGCAAGTACTCATACTCAGCCAACGCCCCACCAGTTGCGACCTGTTTGACCGAGTGAGGATGCAGCGAGTCATCGAGCGTGGTGAAGGTGTTGACAACATCCACCCCCGCGCCCTGCTTGCGCTCTCGCCGACGGAGGTTATTGAGATCGTCGTAGTGATACGTCCACTCAGACAAGCCACAGTTCTGTTCAACACGCCAAGACGACAAGCGCCCCAGGAAGTCGTGGCCGTACGTCTCTGTCGCCTGCACCAGCAGATCGGTCTTTGACGAAATGAACCCAGACTCCCACGTGTACGACAACTGCTGAAGCGGCGCGTTCGATATCGTATTCCGACTCTCCACGTACCGAAGCTGGTGTGACAGGTCGAATCGACGAACGTCTCGCACCTGCGAACCAAACTGCTGTTCCTCGAGCGCGCCACTAGAGTGCATTGAGATACCGTGCCAAAGCAGCTCAGGAATCACATGGCTCGTGCTGTTCAAAGCAGACTTCGTCAAGTCGAAGACGGAACGCACTGCGCCATTGATGCCATATTCGAATCGAACTGCGAATGGCTCTGCGCCAATCGGAACCGGGTAGCCGAGGATTCTCAAACGCCCCACCGAGTCGTAGTCTCGAGAGAACGAGTAGTCTTGACCGCCAATAGTCCACGTCGACAGCGCCTCGCGGCCGAACTGATCGTACGAGTACGAAGTTGAGACACCATCAGTCGAGGTGCTTGAAGCCAACGAACCCACTCCGTGCGTCGCGGTATCCCAGGTAAACGCATTGCTTCTACCATTGCGATAGTATCGACTCGGGGCAGTATCAACGTGCGTCGCCCGGCCCAGGAGGTCGCGTTGAAAGACCGTCACGCCTTCGTTGGCGTCGGTCGTCTGTCGGAGGTCGCCGAATGGAGTGTAGAGTCGCGTCTCTGCGCCCAAATCGGGATCGTCGAGCGAGATCGGGCGACCAAGCACGTCATATGACACCGTCGTCTGAAGCGATGCAGGGGCCGGAGTCATGGGTTCGTTGAGCGGAGGGTGTATGGTCCGCTCAATTTGATCAAACGTCGTGTACTTGTACTCAACGACTACCGCGCGCCCTTTAGGATCAAAGGTTGATGTGGACTTGATTCTGCCCTTCGGGTCCAGAGAAGTTACAGTGCGAACATTGCGCTCGTCAGAGTGGTCAGTCTTCGACGGAGGGTAGACCCAACTCTGGGCGAGCCTCGCGGAACCAAGGCTCTCGCCCGGCCTTTCCTGCGAGACGATCCGACCAAGACGGTCGAAGGAGCGGGTCACAAACACCGGGGTCTGTCGAACATCGTTGCGGGGCAACGACTCCGAGGTCAGCCGACCAAGTCTGTCATACTTGAGTGTCTTTGATGTCGTGCCATCGTAGTGATTCCAAGTTTGCTCCGTTGCCCGCCCGGCGGGATCGATCAGCGAACATTGCTGGCCGCTGGCGGACGAATCGGCACAAAGCCAGAAGCTTCGGGTCAAACTGAATGGATTTGGAGCTTGCAACTTGGTGTATCTGAACGTTTGTGTATCCCCGCCTTGTGTCACGTCGTCCGCCGCCAGGACGCCGCTGACTACCCTTCGCGCGCGCAGGAAGGCATCATGAGAGGCACGCTGACGGAGTCCATTCGGGTCGTCGGTCGCAAAACGAACGCCCAAGCCCATGTGAGCGTAATAGCGAACTTCGTGACCTTCTGGATTCGTCGAACGAATCGGGAACTGCTGGTCCAACTGGTCGTAATCAAAAGTTGTGGTTCGAGAACTGAGCGCGCTGGACGCCACGATACTGGTGACGTTACCCTGCAGGTCGCGGACAAATTCGGTGCGCAGTTTCAGACCGTTCTGGCCCTCCTTGTCGTCGTCTGCATCGGGCTCAACAACCGTCACTTTGACCTCCACCGAATCCGGTTCGTACTCGAGGCCAGTCGTGCGTATGGTCGTCACCGGACCGTCATCCGTCAGCTCAACACTCGTCTCCAGGACGCGCTCGTATCGACTGATCAACCACTTGCTGTCTGCCGACAGATCGTTGCCGCCGACGCTTCGGTGATGGGAGGACACGACAGTATCGCTGGCATCCATCCACTCCGTTAGAACATCTATTGGATGTCCGTAGGCATCGCGCTGTGTCGTTGTCTTACTCTTCCGCGTCTGCGTGAGTGATGGGCCCTCATTCACAATCGTCGTCTCCTGGGTGGAGGCGAGAGCCAAACCGGCTCGACCCAGGCCAAAGGTACGGGTTGAGGACGACGTGGAACGCACAACATTGGTCGAATGAATGCCACTCACAATAGAGACGACACGCGTCACCGCCCCGTCATAGACGTACGGAACATCCGCCCCCGATGCGGGCCGCGCGGGGAACCGACTGTTGAAGTCCATAGTGGTCTTCTCCGTCAGCCCTTCGGACTCGACTTCTCTCGACGAGAAGCCAAGAAAGCCGCGCCCACGAATGTCGAGGACCGGAGTCCCATAGCGGTACTTCGTGACCAACAGTTCAGGGGCCACGCCATCGAAGTCATTTGCCTCCTGCGACAGTTCCGTCACCACCCAGCCAAACCGCGTAGGGCAACGCTGGGCAAGCCCGCAGGGAGTCCGCGCGAGACGATTGGGAGTCCGCGCGCCCAGAAAGTCATACTTGAACTTGACCGTTGGAGTCTGGAGTCCACCCGAGACATCCGTGATGACATCAGGAGGTCGTGGATCCTGCACGTGCGTGACGATTCGCGCGATGGGACGACTCAGGGGGTCGGGCTCGATCGCGTTCCAGGCAACGAATGCAATGTCGAACTGACCATCGCCGTTAAAATCTCCCATTCGGGCGGAGCGGGGCCCACTACCCCGACTGTAGGCCATCTGCGTATCGGTTTCGTCCAGGTACGGGAAGCTCAGGCTCCTCGCCGCCGCAAGGGGAAGCTCGATGGGTTCGTCAAAGCCGAGCCCGTTCGACTGGAAGAGCACCATGTTTCTGGCAAGGGTCCCATGCCGAAGCACTCCGACGAGGTCCCCGACAACCAAGATGTCCTCGCGACCGTCGCCATCGAAGTCAACCACCCGAACGCCGTTGTCAATGGTCCGGGTCGATGACCGCGCGCGATCCTCAAGGAGTTTCGTTTCTTCTGAATCCGGATCAAACCACTGCTGACCAACTTCGTCGACGACACTGGGACCGATAACGAGTCGATATGTATCGTTGATCGGGCCGGAGACGAGTCCAATGGGAGAGCCTGTGGTGCTAATGAACGTAGAAATTGATGATGGAAGGACCTGCGCCCGAGGCGCCAGGAACATTCCGCCCAGGTTCAGCGATGTCAGGAACGTTCCATCCCAGTGCTTGGCGACTGCACAGGTGTCTCGCATTTGAGTTGGAAGAGAGACGGAGTCGCGCAGGCCGTCTCCGTCGACATCCATCATCAGTCGACTGAAGAACTGACGATCAGTGGCGGTTCCGCACTGAGGAAACTGCCTGGCGGCAGCGGCCGCAAGCGAATGACCAAGGTCTCGAGACCAAAGACTGGTCGGTCGCCCACTAATCTGTGCTGCGCTCGTTACGGAGTAGCTCATGAGGTCGGCGCGCAGGCCATTGTCACTCAACACAGAGACATCCTGTGGCGACCGCGCAAGGAAATTCAATGCTCCGCTGCCATCGACATCGAGAAGGTGCTTCTCTTCCCCTGCTGCCGGGAAGAACAACTGGCTGGATAGGGGCACGGTGGTACCAGGCGACAGCGTGAAGGACCCGTTTGTCCGTCCGCCAAATCGAATCCGGAGACCGCCAGTCACAGGAGGAGTGTTGATCGGACCATCTAGAGACAAGAGGTCAGTGAATCCGTCGCCGTTGAGGTCCCCGAAGAGTAGATTCGCGCTTCGCGCTGGGGTGTTTGAAATTCTTGGACTTGCTCCCAGAACTTCGCCGAGCGAGAGCGCCACAAAGTCGGTGCCGTTGAATGAGAAGGCATCCCAGTCCTGAACCTCGTCCGGAGTGTAAGCAGGACTACTTGGATTCAACTGGGCCTTCTGAACCACAACCTCGTCCCTTCCATCGCCATCGAGGTCGAGCACACGGGGACTCAGTGCGTTGTCACTTCCGAACGAAGCGGGGAGGCTGACATCTTGCGGTGTCGTGAGTCCGTTTGGTCCTCCCAGAGACAGTCTGTACTGTGCACTGGCAATGACCGTCGCGTTTCCATTGACGTTCCCTCGCTGAACAAACCCGTTTGGCGTTCGCACCAAATAGTCGTCGAAGCCATCGCCGTTGAAGTCGCCCACGGCGGCATCGAGCAAGTCGAACAGGAGTCGATATTCGTGGGCCGAAGTCGTCAACTGCAGATCCTTGCCATCCGACGAAATGGACTCCCGCGTCGTGAAGGTGGGGAGCTTGGACTTGTTGATGCCCGACCAAGTCAAGACGAGGGGCGTTCCGGCCACCTCGTTGACTGATGTCCCGAAGAACTCGGTGACCTTGACGAGACGGTCGATCGGTCGCGGCTCCGGCGCTTGATACTCAAGCACGTATCTGCGTTGGACCTTCCTCGTCGTTGGGCGTGCCGAACTGAACGACAGACGCTCCTCTGCAGACACCTGAATCTCGCGCAGACGACCGCTACTCACTACAGGGACGCGCGCGATCTTTCTGGAGTGAGGGTTCAGCGCCGGGCCATAGAGGAAGGTGATCTCGCGCGTAGTTGGGAGATTCTTGTGACCAGTGTAGGAAATTCGCAGCGGGCGCACTTCTACCGACTGAGGGACACTAGGCCCCAGAAGTTGCTCGTAGTCCACGAGCATGAAATTGCCCCATCTATCCTCAACCCGATCGACGTACCAAATAACGGTCCTCTGACCTGAAGCTGCGGCCACAAATAGATCAGAACCCAATTCACTCGGCACCAACGTTGTCGTCGCGGCGCGGGCGACGGCATTCGATGACGTCGCCTCATCAGCGCGAGAACCAAAGTAGGCCACCACCCCGTCGGCGGACTCCACAGTGAACGATTTCGGGTCCTGCAAGGTCGGCAGCGCACGCACCCGAGTACCGGGCTCCCCCTCGGGAAACAGATCGCCATTGGGGTCCTGAATCAACCGTCGGCCGGAAAGGCAGAACCCGTCCGCAACCTCGGAGTCCGAGAATTGACCATCAGTTGCAGGGGTCTTCCAACAACGCTCAATCGAAGCCAGACCGGTCAACTGGAATCCGGCACCCGCCAACCCGGAACCCGACCGACTGCTGTAAGCCAGGCTGAGGTTCGGCTGCACTCCGTTGCGGCCGGGGGGCGTCCAGATTGGAATCTGAATTGTTGCCGAGCCGTCCGCGCCGACCTCGGTGGAATACTTGAGTGGGGGAATGACGTCGTCCGCGCGCAACGGGAGAATCTCCCAAAGCGGATCTGCCACGGAGACGGCATCATGCCGGAACTGGGGCGCGGAAGCGTTCAACTCCGGAGATCGACCATCGCGCGAAACAGGCGCGACGCTCCCCCCGCAAGATAGTTGAAAGACAATAACAGCAAGGAGCAGACTCGTCGGAATCTGGTGGTTACGCACTGAGAACCTCAAGGGCAAGCACATTGCACAATGGCGCCGCAGCCATCAGGAATGGAAACGCATCTTCTCGCGCCGCAATCTGCTACGGGGACACATGTTGAACAGGCAGCCAATGAGCAGGCCGACTCGTCGATGAGCCCATTGTCGTTGTCATCCAATCCATTGCAGTATTCGACCTTGAACACGGGAGGCAGCGGAGGCGGAGGGGGACGTGGCGGCTCAAATCGCGAACACGCAAGAACCTCAACCGACTGACTTCCCTGAAACTGGATTGGCCATCGAAGCGTGGCGCGAGGCTGCCCAAAGGCGAATCGATCGGTGCCATAGCCTGGTTGGGAGATCGAGAGCGGCTGCGGAACGATCGGGCGAGATGGGTCGAAGTTGACGCCTGGAAAGAACACGGGGCCACAGACGCCGGCGCTGAAACGATCGGGCCCAATTCCAATGATCGAGACGTCTGTGCCAACAATGGCCGCACCAAGTCCGATGTGCAGCGGACCAGGGACGACAAATACGCGCCGGGCGTCCATCGCGTTCTCGATAGACCGAGGACTCTTCGCCACGATGAGCACATCAGCGACCAAATCATCACGAGGCGCACTCGAACCTGCGTGAACGCCAAGCGCCTGCGGATCATTCAGCGCGGAGGCAATGATGGCCACGTCGCTACTTGGTGGTTCCCACGCCTTGTTCTCGAACTTCCCCATCGCGACCGCCGACTGGAAGTCCGTCTCCGAGATCAGCGCGACTCGAGGAGAGAGTGCAACCTGAGGACCGGTGGTCGGCAGCGCGGGGTCGACATAGTGGCCATCCGCCTTCTCACACTCGGCGACATCAATCTCAGCGAAAGGCTCAGCACACACATAGCGAGCCCCAACCGGCACGAACCCATTCCCGAAATCGGCCCCCAGTACCGCGGCCACGTCGGGATTCGGGAGAATCCACAACTCAGTTGACCTGCCATACTGAGTGACGGGCCAACCCGGCGATTCGGCGTCCAAGCGCACGGAGGGAGGAAAGCCAAGACCACCCTGGTCCCAGTTCGCGAAGCGGTGCTGTTCTGGTGCTAACGAGCAACCGCGGAACGGCCGAGTACAATCGACCGATGGTTGCTGAGCGAAGTGAAGGGACAGCCCAACCAATGCCGACTGCACATAGCCGTGCAGTTCGCCGCCAACGACGCTGAACGAAGTCGCCTGTTGAAGAGCACCGACCGCCTTCCGCGGGTTGTGCAAAACGACAATCGTCTTTCCATCGAGTTGGACGTTCCCCTCCCACTGCCCAGTAATCCCGAGAGCGTTCTTGTCATTGGCCTTCGACCCGAGAGGCAGGGCCACAGAGAGCGGATCGCTTGAGTTGAATCGCTCATTGACGATCACCTCTCGGTAGGCCTCTTCGGTGACCCCAACTACTCCAGGCAGAGAGATCGACACGGCAGACAACGGAAGAATGTCGAGGTCGGATGACTCGACAGTCTCTACGCTTTGGGTTGCAACCTGCCCCGTCGCTACGCGCTCACAACCAGCAAGTACAACGAGCAATACAACAACGCGGTGTATCGACAGTCGTGGACTCTGCGGGGGCGACTGAATTGGGCGGAAGAGTGGCGTCACGGTGGACATGATGAGCGAACCTCGATGTTCAGGTGGCAGTAGGTCGAGTGTCTTGAGTTCGCGATGAACCACGAGGAGCAGGTCACTCTCGGCAGAAAGCAGACGGCGAGGTCGCAACGCGACACTCCAGCAGACCGCATAGCTGCAATTCCCCGCATCTCGTCGCCCGCCGTCCGAAGAAGGTGGCCGAGTATGTCGTCGTCGCCTTGATGTCAACGGTGAGAATTGAACGCACATCGTTCGTCAACGTGCGGTCAGCCAGCGCCCGAACGAAAGAAGTGCAGTCAGCGAAGGGTCGGCGATCGCACATGGTCTCGCAAGAGCGTTGTTGGGAACAGGGACGATCTGGGTACGGTGATGGAGTTCGTCTTCCCCGCGACGGCGCTCGAGACGCCGCGAGATGCGCGGGTGGGTGACGTGCGGTCGATGGTCGATGTGTCGAAGCAGATGCGCGTCAGCGGGTGAGCGGGCGCGCTGGCCCCGCGAAGGACCGGTCGAGCTCCGTTCCGACCCGAAGGCGCTCGAGGTAGCGCTGGTAGACGAACGCGCGGTCGCGCTTCTTGCCAGTCGTCTCGACGAGGACACCGGCGCTCACCAGCAGATCGATGGCGCGGCTCGCAGTCGGCTTCGTCGTGCCCACGAGCTTCATCGCGGCCGAGACCGTGACGATTGGGTGCTTCGGGAGGAGCTCGAAGAGTCGCAATGCCGGAAGCGACATCGCCTCCGTCGCAAGCATGAGCGCCCGGTCCTGGCCAACGAGGTTGAAGAGCTCGCGCGCCGAGGAGACGGCCTCGTCGGCAGTCCCGTCGGGTCGGCGAGTTGCGCACGGGCATAAGTGGGCGCCTCGAGGTAGTTGCAGACCTCTTCGACATCAGCGTTCGGCCGGTCTTCGCTTTGCGCCTCAAAGGTGAGGAGGTCGATGAGCGTCGCCTGCGTTCCCTCGATCTGCGAAGAGACGACCGCCTCCTTGCGGACGAACGCGTAGATGAACCAGTCGAGCGAGGGCACCATCTCTCCCGCCAACTCGAGGCGAATGAGCGACTGCTCCGCTCGGCGGAGCTTTGCCTGAAGAGACTCGAGGGCGAGGGGCGGATCTACCGGAGGGAGGGCGTTCCCAAGGGTCATCACTAGGAAAGCGGACTTTCCTAGCGAGAGACCTGAGGAAAGCAGACGTTCCTTGGACTGGATACTCCTCGCATTTCAGTGGCTTACGCGTGCACTCAGACGCGTCGCTGTCACGCCCGCCGCAGCCCCTGTCGCTCCAACTCGCGCCGGAAGGTCGCACGGCTCTCGCCCTGCCAGACCATCATCCCCTTGGTCACCCCCTGCGCGGGCACATCCCTGACAACGCGAACAACCTGGTGCAGGCGGAGGCGGGCGCGGTCGCAGGGCTCGCGGGGATCATCCCGGTGTCGCTGATTGCTCATCGCTTCAGGACCTCTCGCGTCACCTCGACGAACAGCGCCAGCGCCGGTGAGCGCTGGGCGCGACTCGGATAGCAAAGGAAGATGCCCGGCTCGGTGGCCGAGTACCCGTCGAGCACCGAGACCAGCCGGCCGTCGCGCAGTTGGTCCTTCAAGTTGAGGTCGGCGATGTACGCGAGCCCCAGCCCCTGCTCGGCGAGCGTCACGCAGTACCCCGCGTGGTTGGTGACGATGCTGCCCCGCACCGGCACTCGCCACTTCCGTCGGCCGCGCTCGAACTCCCAGGCGTAGAAGGCGTCGCCCGCGGGCCAGCGGAAGTTGATGCAGTCGTGGTGCAGCAGGTCTTCCGGCTTCTTCGGCGTGCCGTGCTTCGCGAAGTACTTCGGTGAGCCGACGACCCGAAACTGAAACGGGTCGGTCACCCGAATGCGCACCATGTCGCGCGCCGTCACCTCGGTGATCTCGAACACCGCATCGAAGCCCCCCGCCACGGAGTCGACCACGTGCTCATCGACCACCACCTCGAGCGTGATGCCGGGGTGTCGCGCGCGCAGCACCGGCACCACCTTCTCGAGCACCAGCGACAGCGCCGTCGCAGAGAGCCCCACCTTCACCCGGCCCACGACTTCCCCGGGCTTCGCGTTCGCCGACTCCAGCGCCGCGAGCGCGAGCTTCACCGGCTCACCAGCCGTCTCGAGCAGCCGGGTGCCCGCCTCGGTCGGCGTCACCGCGCGCGTCGTGCGCCGCAGCAGCACCACCCGCAACAACGCCTCGAGCTGCCGCACCGACTGGCTCACCGCGGAGGTCGAGACGCCGAGCTCCCGCGCCGCCCCGCTGAAGCTGCGATGGCGCGCGACGGCGAGGAACATCGAGAGCTGCGGCAGCGCGGCCTGCAGGTGGTGCGACATGAGGGCTCCTGGGCACTGTGAAGCATTGCTTCATAGCCCTTCTGTCGGGTGCCCCGTAGTCCGTGAGCGGTGGGCGCCGTACCTCTGGGGCTCCTCTCACCGGAGCACCACATGCCCCTCACCCACTACGTCACCCTCGGTCGTTCAGGTCTTCGCGTCAGCCCCTTCGCCCTCGGAGCGATGACCTTCGGCGAAGCGCTCGGCCCGGGCTTCGGCTCGAACGTGCAGGAATCGGAGCGGATCATCGATCGCTACCTCGCCCTCGGCGGCAACTTCATCGACACCGCGAACTTCTACATGCGCGGCCAGTCCGAGAAGATCCTCGGCGACCACCTCGCGCACGATCGTGAGAAGCGCGACCGCGTCGTCATCGCCACCAAGTTCAGCGGCAACCTCTACCCGGGCGACCCCAACGGCGGCGGCTCGAACCGCAAGGCGCTCATCGCGGCCTGCGAGCAGTCCCTGCGTCGCCTGCGCACCGACTACATCGACCTCTACTACCTGCACATCTTCGACAAGCACACGCCCATCGAAGAGACGGTCGCGGCGATGCACGACCTCGTTCAGGCGGGGAAGGTGCGGTACCTCGGCATCTCGGACACCCCGGCGTGGAAGACCGCGCAGGCGCAGCTCCTCGCGCAGGTGCGGGGGTGGGCGCCGTTCATCGCGTTGCAGATCGAATACTCGCTGTCCGAGCGCACCGTCGAAGGAGAGCTGGTGCCGATGGCGCGAGAGCTGGGGCTGGGCGTGGTGCCGTGGTCACCGTTGGCGAGCGGCCGGCTCAGCGGGAAGTACACGCGCGAGAATGCGGGGCAGGTCACCGGTGGGCGCGCGGCGATGGTCGCGCGCCGGCTGACCGAGAAGGACTACGCCATCGTCGAGGTGCTGGCGCGCATCGCGAAGGAGGTCGACAGCACGGTGCCTCGCGTCGCCCTGGCGTGGCTGCGCACGCGAGCCGGCGTGGCCTCGACCCTGATCGGCGCGCGCACGCTGGCGCACCTCGACGACAACCTGCAGGCGCTGGAGCTGCAGCTCTCGGCTGAACAGGTCTCGGCGCTCGACGCGGTGTCGACGCCGCAGCTCCCCTTCCCGTTCGGGCTGCTGCAGGGTGGGCCGTCGGTCTACGCGGGTGGCACCACCATCAACGGCGAGCCCTCGCAGCCGAGCCCGATTCTCCCGTCGAAGCGCGGCGACCACTTCTGAGCGCGTGATGCAGGGCGGTGGGCCCGTCGAGTTCTTCAGCGCGCGAAGAACTGCAGCCCGCCGTCGACCGCGACCACCAGCGCACGTCGCCCGTCCGAAGACAGCGCGAGTTGATTGCCGGTGGTGGCGCCGACATCGAGCCGCTGCGCCTCGCAGTAGTCGAGGCCGCCATCCGCCAGCGTGCGCTGCACGTAGACCGAGGTGGTCTGGCCCCGCAACCGACTCGCGAGCAGCACATCACCTGCCCCGCTCATCGCCATCGCCGTGCCGAGGTTCTCCTGGTTCTGCGCGCCGTCGAGTCGCGCGACGTGCTCGAAGCCGACTCCGTTGCCCGTCATCACGTAGATGACCCCTTCGCTGTTGGTCCCCGTCGACGGTGACGCCACGGCGACCCAATCGGCGGTGGCCGACGCTTCCACCTCGACCCGAGAGCCCGCCGTGATGCCGACCAACGCGGGGCTGTCGTAGCGCGGGCTCGTGATGTTGCTCTGCACGGCCCCGTACACGTGCAGTCGACACGCCGTCGTCGAGCACCCCACCGCCGCCAACCGATTGCCCGAACGATCGAGCTCGAAGTCGCCGGCCCAGGTCTCCTGGAACTCCGAGGCCGCGGTGTAGCCGCCGTCAGGGCGCCGCACGCCGATCTCCGTGAGGTCGAAGGCCGTGCCGCAGCTGTAGACGAGCGTCTGCCCGTCACCCGAGAGCGCGACCTGCCTCGCGCACCACGCCGTCGAGTACACGCTCTGCACCCGGGTGATGAGCGCTCCGTTCGCGCGACGCAGCTCCACGAGCCCGGAGGGCTTGCCCGACGACACGGGTGCCGCCACCGGAAGCACCGCCGCGACGCGCGTGAACGCCTCGTCCACCGCGACCGTCTCGGCGTAGTCGACGAAGATGCCCGCGTCGGGCCCGCGCGAGAGCACCGTCAACGCGCCCGTGTGGAGGTCGTAGCTGTTCAGCGAGCCCGCGCCCCCGTTGTCGTTCGGAAGGCCAACCACGCCGGCATCGAGGCTCAGCGAGACGCTCGCCACCGCGTAGGTCGGAAGCGCCGGCAAGGGCGTCGTGCGCACGCGGGTGAACGCAGGCGTGAGCATGCACGTCGCGCCGCCACCACCGCCTGTCGCGCCTCCACCGCCTCCCGTCGCGCCTCCACCGCCGCCTCCGCCCGTCGTGCCGCCACCTCCGCCTGTCGCGCCGCCGCCTCCGCCCGTCGTGCCGCCGCCTCCGCCCGTCGCGCCGCCGCCGCCGCCGCCGCCGGTCGCGCCGTCACCTCCGCCGGTCGAGCCAGCGTCCACGCAGCTCAGGTCATCGGGCTCGCAGAGGTAGACTCCCGACTCGTCGAACAAGCAGGACTGCAACGCGCTCAACAAGCCAACCGCAACCAGCCATCGCACTCGAGCGGTCTTCATCTCAGAACCTCCCCCCGACGGAGACGAAGGCTCCGCCAACGGTGGGGAGTACGGCCACCTGAGGCTCCGCCGGTCTCGACTTGAGCGCGATCGCGGAGGCCGTGATGAGCCCCAACCCGACACCCGCCACGACCAGACCACCCGTGAAGAGCGCCTGGGCAGTCTGTGCCTGCGCGCGCGTGACGGTCGGCTGCGCGCCCGGGAGCTGCTGCTGGTCCCACGCGCTCTTGGTGCCCAGACCGACCACCGTCCCGGCCGTGCCGGCGAGCGTCAACACCACGCCGCTGATCACCCCCACCACCGCCACGCCCGACGGACACGCGCCGTTGCTCGCGGTGTCGAGGCGACCTCCGTAGGTCTCGTACACGGCCTGCTTCATGCCCTCGAGCAAGGCCGCGCCGCTGCCACACAGCGTGATCAGCGAGCCGCTCAAGCGCGAGCCCGTGCGTCCATCGACGCGCTTGACCTCGATGACCCACTGCTGCCCCGTGAACCCCGAGGTGGCGAGCGTCGCCGAAGACGAGACGATCTCCTGCGCGCTGAGCGCCGAGGCGATCTCCGTCATGCAGTCGACGCCGCTCTCACAGCCGACCAGCGCGCGCTGACGCTCGACGCCGAGGAACACGTTCATGTCGTCGGCCGAGACGACGCGCGCTCCCTGCGGAACCAGCCGCGACACCTCGCGCGCCGCGACCTGGGAGAGCACGACGCCCAGCTGCGTCTCATTGGCGGGAACCCGCGTGGCGGGAACGGCGACCACCACGTCGGCGGCGGACGCCAGCACCTGAAACGAAAGCCAAAGAGGTACGAGCATGGCGCTCGATAGCCGAAAGCGCGCACCGCGAGAAGCGGAGCAGCCGCGCGATCGCTATTCCTTCGACCCGGTGAGCTCGTACGCCACGGCGCCCGTCACCGGATCCGCGCCGCAGGTGCCGACGACATGCCGGCCAACTGCCAGTTGCCCACGAACGCGTCTCTCGGGTCGGGACCGCACGCACTGGCGAGCAGCAGGACGAGGAAGGTGTTTCGGAAGGAAGAGCGCATGTGGACTGGTTGATACGGGCACCCCGCCGGAGGTCTCACGGCGCAGAGGTTGCGGTGTCTGCGCGCACGCCTCTGGGCTACACCGGGCGACCGTGCATCGCGTCTCTGCCCTGCTCCTGTTGCTGGCCGTGTCTGCGTTCGCCCAGACGCCGCCCAAGATGCCCACGCTCGTCAAACAGGTCGACCCGGTCTACCCGGCGAGCCTGACCGACGCCGGCGTGGGCGGCGTGGTGGTGATGGAGATCGACATCGGCGTCGACGGCAAGGTGATGGACGTGAAGGTCGTCTCCAGCGCCGGCCCGGAGTTCGACGAGGCCGCCGTCACCGCCGCGAAGCAGCTCGAGTTCACGCCCGCCGAGTTCGACGGCAAGCCGACCCCGGTGCGCATTCAGTACTCGAGCCAGTTCGTCGTGCAGCAGCAGGTGGTCGAGGTGCCGGTCGTCGACGCCGGCGTACCGGTGGTCAACTTCAAGGGCCAGGTGCTCACCGCCGGCACCCGCGAGCCGATCGTCGCCGCGAGCATCACCACCCAGGGCCAGACCGTCGAGACCGACGGAGACGGCCGCTTCGAGCTGTACGACGTACCGAGCGGCGCGGTGGAGGTGAAGGTCACCGCCGCCGGTCACGAGCCGTTCTCCGCCACCGAAGACATCAAGCCCGGCGAGCGCACCGAGGTCCGCTACGTGATGCGCGCCACCGGCGACCCGAACGTCACCGTGGTGCGCGGCACGAAAGATCGCCGCGAGGTCGCGCAGGTCAAGCTCACCCAGCAGGAGTTCCGCCTCGTCGCCGGCGCGCGCAACGACGCGTTCAAGGTGGTGCAGAACCTGCCTGGCGTGGCGCGCTCCCCGTTCGGCGGAGCGGCGCTGGTGGTGCGCGGCAGCAAGGCGTGGGACTCGCGCATCTACGTCGACGAGATCCAGATCCCCCAGCTGTTCCACTTCGCGGGGCTCAACGCGACGTTCAACTCGGCGACCATCGAGAGCATCGCGTTTCAGCCCGGCAACTTCGGCGTCGACTACGGCCGCAGCATCGGCGGGCTCATTCAGGCCGAGGTGAAGACGCCCTCGAAGAAGGGCGTGCACGGCGCGGTCGACATCAACTTCTTCGACGTGTCGGCCAACGTCGAGGCGCCGGTCAGCGACACGTGGAGCGTCTCTGCTGCCGGCCGCTTCGGCCTCGCGCAGCTCACCGTGCCCTTCGCCATCAAGAGCTTCGCGCCGGCCAACGTGCAGAGCGCCCTGGGCTTCGCGCGCGCGCCGCAGTTCTGGGACTACCAGGTGCGCGCCGAGCGCCGCGTGGCCAACAGCCGCAATCGATTCTTCATCACCGTCTTCGGCTCGTCGGATCGCTGGGCCTTCCTGCAGCCCAACCCGTTCGTCGACAACGACGTCGAAGGCAACCGCGGCGCGGCTGGCAACGCGCAGCTCTACAACCGCCTCGTGGTGGGCATCGATCAGAAGCTCAGCGAGCGCGTGACGTTCATCTCGCGCAACTCGATCGGCTTCGACGTCAACGAGCAGCAGGGCGCGACCACCGAGGTCTTTTTCCGCGCGACGCAGTTCCCCATTCAGTTGCGCGAGCGGTTCCGCATCGACGTGCCCGAGGCGAAGCTGGTGCTCGGCGCGGGCCTCGACGGCCTCATCACGCCGGCGCTGCTCGACGCGCAGCAGCCGCCGCCGTTCAGCGCGAACCAGCTGCCCGACCCGTACGTCACCCGCCGCCTCATCGCGCAGACCGAGCAGCGCACCTACGTCGAGCCCGGCCTGTTCGTCGACGCCACGTGGACCCCGCTCGAGAACGTGCAGGTGCGCGGCGGTCTGCGCTTCGACGGCGAGCTGACCACCATGAAGAAGGTGTGGCTCAACCCGCGGCTCTCGGCGCAGTGGCAGGTGCTGCCGCAGTTGGCGATCAAGGCGGGCGCGGCGATGTACCAGCAGCCTCCGGACTACCGCACCGGGCAGCTGTCGCCGGTGTTCGGCAACCCGAACCTCCTGCCCGAGGGCGCGTGGCACTTCATGCTCGGCACCGAGGCGAAGCTGTTCGACCTCTTCGAACTCAACGTGCAGGGCTACTACAAGCCGCTCTTCAACCAGGCGCGGCAGACCCTCGCCAGCGGCCAGGGCAGCGACATCAACATCGCCGGCAACGAGACCCGCTACACGAGCGCAGGCTACGGGCGCGCGTACGGCGGTGAGGTGCTGCTGCGGGTGCGGCCGACGCGGTACTTCGTGGGCTGGGTCGCGTACTCGTTGAGCCGCTTCGAGCGCGACTACTTCGGTGGCGTGCAGTTCGCGCCCGGCCCGCTCGATCAACCGCACAACCTGATCATCGTGGGCAGCTTCAAGCTCCCGTGGGACCTGAGCCTCGGTTTGCGCTTCCGCTACGCGTCGGGGCCGTTGGTGACGCCGGTGCTCGGCTCGCTGTTCGACGCCAGCGGCAACTACTCGGTGCCCCTGCCCGGCCTGCCGTGGAGCGAGCGGCTCCCGGACTTCTTCCAGCTCGATGCGCGGCTCGACAAGCGCTTCGTCTTCGACGCGTGGACCCTGGTCGCCTACCTCGACGTGCAGAACGTCACCAACCAGGCGAACCCCGAGGCGTACTTCTACAACCACAACTACACGCAGTCGGCCTACGTGACGGGCATTCCCATTCTGCCCACCGTCGGCCTGAGAGGAGAGTGGTGATGCGCGCGCTCGTCCTGAGTTCTCTGGTCGTGCTGTCGGGGTGCGGGGTGCAGTTCTCGCCCGAGACCCTGGTCGACTCGTTGCGCGTGTTGTCGGTGACGTCGGATCCCCCCGAGGTGGCGCCGGGTGAGCCGAGCACCCTCAACGTGCTGTTCGGTGATCCCACCCGCGTCGGTGAGCCGAACACCATCATCTGGGTCGGCTGCGAACCCGACCCGCTCGACCTCAACCGCAACGCCTGCAACGACGCGTCCATCCTCATCAAGCCGTCGCTGATCACCGACTACCCGCCCGGGCTCAAGCTGCTCGGCTTCAGCCAGAAGGCCGTCTACGCCTCGACCCCCGGCGTGTTCAGCGTGCTCGCGCCCGACGATCTGATCCGCAAGAACGGCAGCATCGGGCAGGTGATCGTGATCGTCATCGCGGAGGACGTGAAGGTCTCGGCGATGGGCGATGAGCTCAAGGCCGTGTTCGAGCGCATCGAGCGCAAGGAGACGCCGACCGCCATCGCGCTCACCCGCATCGTGGTGAGTGAGAAGGAACAGAAGAACCACAACCCGGAGATCGGCAACCTGACGTTCGACGGGTCGCCGCTGCCGCCTGGTGCGCGACTGCAGGTGCGGGCCGGGCAGAAGGTCGAGCTGGGCGTCACCGTGCCGGAGTCGTCGCGCGAGGCGTACACCGAGTTCCAGCCCAGCGGCCCGGTGGAGAAGCAGGAGACCGTGGTCGGCGCCTGGTACTCGAGCGGCGGCCGCTTCAGCCAGGAACGGTTCGACGTCACGGATCCGAAGCCCACCGTCTTCACCGCGCCCGGCTCGACCGAGTTCCCGGAAGACCCGGTGCCGGAGAAGCGACTCGGGCAATTGTGGCTCGTGGTGCGCGACAACCGCGGGGCGCAGGCGTTTCAGCAGTTCCGGTACTACGTGTGCGATGAGTCGCTGCCCACGCCGGTGGTGAAGAGTGTTGCTGCGCCGGCGAGCTCGGCGGATCCGGTGGTGGTCAGCGGTGATGACATGAACCGGGTGCTCGATGTCGTGATCGGTGGCCAGGCGCTCACCAATGGGACGTTCAGTGCGTCGCGCGGGGCGTTCGTGGGGTTCTTGCCTGAGCTGCCGAGCGGAACGTACCCGGTGACCGTGCGCGGGCAGAACTGCTCGTCGGTCGAGACGGGGCTCACCTACACCGTGCCGTGATTTCCGGATACGCTTCCGGAAATGAGGAAACCGCCACGAAAGGTGCTCGCGTCGTACCGCCGGAGGCGCCGCGCTCGCGGGCTGGTGCGAGTCGAGGTGGAGACCTCCGTCAGCGATGCGCCGCTCCTCAAAGAGATCGCCGCCGAGCTGAGGACTGGAGCCAGACGCGCCACTGAGCTGCGTGGGCTGCTCCGTCGCACCCTGCGGCCCGAGAAGTCGATTCGGGACCTGCTGGCGATGAACCTGCCGGACGACGTCATGGACTTCGCCCTGGTGCGGACGCGCGATCGCGGCCGGGAGGTCGAGTTGTGAAGTACCTGCTCGACACCAACGTGCTGTCGGAGCTCCGCAAGGGGACGCGCTGCGATGCACACGTCGCGCGCTGGGCCGATGCTGCGCCGTCCGACTCACTCTTCGTCAGTGTCTTGGTGCTGGGCGAGATACGGCGAGGTGTCGAGCGGCTGCGCCGGAAGGACCCGAAGCAAGCGAAGCGACTGGGCGCGTGGCTCGAGCAGGTCAAAGGCGCGTTCGCGGGGCGGATTCTCGGCGTCGACGAGGCTGTCGCAGAGAGCTGGGGGAGTCACGATGTGCCGGAGCCCAAGCCGGTCGTCGATGGGTTGCTCGCCGCGACCGCGCGCGTGCACGGCCTGACTCTCGTCACGCGGAACACCGCAGACTTCAAGCGCACCGGGGTCGCGGTCCTCAACCCGTTTGGCGGGTGACGCTTCGTCAGGCGGGCGTGTCGAGGGTGCCGTCGGCGTGCCTCGCGAAGTGCTTCGCCTCGGGTCCGTGCACCGGCGCTCGATCGTTCCACGGCCAGCCGCCGAACTGCGTGCGCTGGTAGTCGGCGTAGGCCTGCTGGATCTCTTCGCGGGTGTTCATCACGAACGGCCCTGACTTCACCACCGGTTCGCCGATGGGCCGGCCCTGCAGCAGCAGCGCCTGCACCGGACCGTCGGTCGCCACCAGCGTCGCCGCCACGTCGGACTTGAGGACCACCTGCCGCCGCGCGCCGAGTTGCTGACGCCCCACGCGCAGCCCGTTGCCGCTGAAGACGTAGAGGCTGCGGTTGAGCCCCGCCACCGCCGCGGGGATCGTCCACGTCGCGCCCGCTTCGAGACGCAGCGTCCAGATCGCGATGCCGCTCTCAGCCTGCGACGCGAACGAGTCGGGCGGCGGCTTCGGCGGCACGCGCCCGTCGAGCGTTCCGGCGATGACCTCGAGCTGCACCTTGCCGTCGGCGCTCACGATGCGCGGGATGCTCTGGTTCCAGAACATCGTGAAGTGCGGCTTCACGAACTTCGAGCGGCTCGGGAGGTTGAGCCAGATCTGAAACAGCTCCCCGGGGTTCGGCTGGTCGGTGTTCAGCAGCGGGAACATCTCGGCGTGGTTGATGCCCGCCCCCGCGGTGAGCCACTGCACGTCGCCCTGGCCGTAGCGCGCCGCCGCCCCCAGCGAGTCGGAGTGATCGATGAAGCCCCGCCGCACGATGGTGATGGTCTCGAAGCCGCGATGCGGGTGCTGCGGAAAGCCGGGGATCTGTGCGCCGTGGTACATGCGCCAACCGTCTTTGCCCGCGAAGTCTTGCCCGAGATCGCGACCATCGAGCGACGCCGCCGGGCCGAGCTGACCATTGCCCCGCGGGTACGCGTCGTCGTGGTGCACGCAGAAGAGAAACGGGTCCATCGTCGCCCACGGCGTCACGCCGTCTGGCAGCGCGGCCACCTCGAGCACCGGGTCGACTTCCGGCGCCTTCGTCGTCGTCGTGCAACCGGCCGCCGCCGCACCACCGACCACCGCGAGCCCTTTGATCACTTCGCGTCGCTTCATGGGGCCTGTCTCTAACGCAGCGCCGCCTTGCTCGCAGAGCCCGGGTATGGTGCCGACTTCTGCCGGGAGGTGTCGGGTGAGACGAACGTGGCTCGTTGGGGTGGTGGTGGTGTGGGTGTCGGGCTGCAAGGTCGACCCCTGCGCGGCGGTGGAGTGCGGTGCAGGTCGCTGCGTGCTCGACCAGGGCGTCGCCGCGTGTCTGTGCGAACCGCAGCACCGCGCCGATGGCCTGCGCTGCGTGGCGATCGATCCGTGCGAGGGGCTGTCGTGCGAAGGGCTCCCGGGGTCGCGGTGCGTCGAACATTCCGGGCTGCCGACCTGCGCCTGCCCCGCGGACAAGATCGCCCACGAGGGCGTCTGCGCGCCGCGAGATGCCTGTCTGCCCAACCCCTGCCAGCAACCTCGCCGCACGACGTGTGTGGTGGTCGGGGGCGCGGCGACGTGCGTCTGCGATCCCGGCTTTGCGCCCGACGGTCAGGGCTGCGCCGCGCTCCCGGTGTGGACGTGCAGCGCCCCCCACGACGGAGACGCCGCCGAGCCTGACGAGTGTCCCCCTTCCGCGCCGCTGCTGGCCGAGCAGCAGGTCGTCGAGCGCACGCTCTCCCCCGCGGGAGATGACGACTGGTTCCGCGTCAACCCCACGCCGGGCGACGTCACCTGGTTCGAGGCGGTGAATGACGACGGACAACTGCCCCTGTTGATCGAGGTGTTCGACCTGAGCGGCACGCGGCTGCTCGCTTCGGATCAACGCGGACTCACCAACGCCGGCGTGGCCTTCGTCTCGAGCGAGCCGGTGATGGTGCGCGTGCGCTCGCCCAGCGCGACGGCCACGGGCGCCTACCACGCCTCGCAGCGGAGCCTCGGCCGCGACGACTACCCCAACGACCCCGACGCCGCGCTGAGCCTCTCGCCGGGCGCGTCCTTCTCGGGTGCGATTCAATACCCGGGCGATCTCGACCTGCGGTGGCTCGAGCTGACGCCGGGCGAGGCGGTACGGCTGCACCTCGACGCGTCGCTGGGCGAGCTCGAGGTGCGTCGAGGCGATGGCGTGAAGCGCACGCTGCGTGACGGCGAAGAGGTGCGCGTCGCGGTCGCCACGGCCGAGCGCTGGCTGCTGACGATGCGCGGCGTGAACCAGGCCCCCGGGCCCTTCACGGTGCTCACGGGTCTGGCGGGGCGGGACGATCACTCCGACGAGCCGGCGTTCGCGACCTCGTTGCCCAGCGATGGGGTCGCGCTCGGCGGCGAGCTCGAGGAGGCCACCGACGTCGACACCTTCGTGGTCGAGCAGCAAAGGGGCCGCGTGTACCGCGCGCGGTGGCAGGCGGTCACGGGGACGTCGCTTCCAGCCCTCACCGTCACCGATCCCAGCGGCGCGGTGCTCGCGCGCTCACGCAACGGAGAGGTGACGATCGGGTGGAAGGCGACCGGCGACGCGCGCGTGGTGCTGGTGGTGACGGACTCGCGGATCACCAGCCAGCCGGGCCGGTATGCGCTGGCCGTCGACGAGCTCGGCCCCGACGATCACGCCGACAGCGTCTCGGGCGCGACGCCGGTGACGCTGCAGGTGCCGGTCAGCGGCCGAGTGGATCTCGCCAGCGATCTCGACGTCTTCGCGATCAGACCTCCGGTCGGTCACGTGTTGCGCGCCACGCTGACCAGCCCGACGCAGAGCCCGGCGCTGCGCGTGAGCATCGAGGAACCGAATGGTCAGGTCAGCGCGGGCGCGATGAGCGCGGGCCTGGTGGTGACCCAGGGAGGCCTGCACCTCATCACCGTCAGCGCGCCCGTCGCGGCGTTGACGCCCTACACGCTCGTGGTCACCGATGAGGGCGCTGACGATCACGGCGCCACGCTCGCCACCGCGACTCCGCTGGCCCTCGCGGCGTGGGGCGAGGGCAGCACGCAGTTCGTCGGAGACGTCGACGTCTTCGCCCTCACGCTCTCGAAGGACCACGTCTACCGCTTGACCTGCACCCACGACTTCGCGTCGCGGCCCTGCGAGTTGCTCGACCCGACGGGGGCGGTGGTGCTCGGCCCGCTGGTGCCCGGGAGCACGCCCTTCCTCGCCTCGACCGCGGGCGTGTACGGCGTGCGCGTGACCTCGCAGGTGCTCGGCGCCGAGCGGGTGCGCATCGAGGAGCTCGGCCCGGAAGACTTCGCCTCGACGCCGGCGGACGCGACGCCCCTCGCGCCCGGCACGAGCCTCGATGGTGGGTTCGCCTTCGCCGACGATCTCGACGTCTTCAGCGTCAACGCCCAGCCCCACCGCGTGTACGAGGTGACGCTCGACGCGAGCAGCAGCCAGGCGTCGTTGTGGTTGATGACCGGCACCGGCGCGCGGCTTCGGGAAGTCAACGGTCGCGCCCTCGCCTTCTCGTCCGACCTCGGTGGGCCCACGTTCATCGGCGTGCTCAACCGCACCGGCGCGACCGGCGCCTACCGCCTGACACTCACCGCGCAGGGGCTCGATGATCACGGCGACTCGTCCGCGGGCGCGACGGCGCTGACGACCGGCGTCACGCTCTCGGGCGCGCTCGACTTCACCGGCGACGTCGACGCCTTCCACGTGACGCTGGCGCCGAACCGCCACTTCCGCGCCCGCTGCGCTGCGACCACCGGCCCGTGTTCAGTGCGCGTGCGGACCGCGAGCGGCGCGACCGTCATCCGCTCGCCGTACGAGTCGAGCACCGCCGACGTCTTCTTCCGCGCCCCGAGCGGCGTCACCGAGGCCTGGCTCGAGCTGTCGTCCTCTTCCACCACGCCCTACGCGGTCTCTCTCGTGGATCTCGGCGCCGACGACGTGGGGGACACCGCCGCCGAAGCGACGGCGTTGACGCTCGATGCACCCGCTCTCGTGCGCGCGCTCGAGGTGCCCGACGACGTCGACACGTTCAGCATCACCGCGGCGGCGGGCGAGGTGATCGCCGTGCAGTGCGAGGCGGTGAGCGGGCCCGCCTGCCGCTACACCGTGCTCAACGCCGACGGCGCCGACGTGGGGGCGTTCGGGTTCCGCGCCACCACCGCCGGCGTCTTCACCGTGGTGGTGAGCAACGGGACCGGCGCGGTGGGCAGCTACCGGCTGTCGGCCACGCGCTCTTCGGACGACGTCGGCAACACCAGCGCCCTGGCCACCCCGCTGACCTGGGGGCAGCCCACCACCGGCACCATCGACTACCAGGGCGACGTCGACTTCTTCTCGGTGACGCTGGCCGCGGGGGAAGAGATGGCGATCGAGGCGAGCATCGACTGCCGCGTCCGCGTGCACCAGCCCAGCGGCGCGGTGGCCACGGCCTTCTACGACGGGGTGGGCACCTGGACCGCGACCACCAGCGGCGTGCACTTCGTCTCCATCGCGCAGTGCGTGGGGCCCTACAGCCTGCACATCACGCACTGACCATTCTTGTCGTTTGACTGGCGGGGCCGTCAGTGGCGAATAGGCCTCCTGTCCAGGAGGCATCGTGGGTTCGTTCAAGGCAGTGTCATCGGAAGTGGAGTTCGGCGCGCAGGAGCACGGGGTTCTCGAGCTCTGGAAGCAACAGCGCACCTTCGAGCGCTCGGTCGATCAGCGGCAGGGGGCGAAGAACTTCATCTTCTACGACGGCCCCCCGTTCGCGACCGGCTTGCCGCACTACGGCCACCTGGTGGCGAGCACGCTCAAGGACATCGTGCCCCGCTACTGGACGATGCGCGGCTTCCGCGTCGAGCGTCGCTTCGGCTGGGACACGCACGGTCTGCCGATCGAGATGCAGGTCGAGAAGAACCTCGGCCTCAACGGCCCGCACACCATCCGTGAGTTCGGCATCGAGAAGTTCAACGAGGCCTGCCGCGGCAGCGTGCTCACCTACGTCGACGAGTGGCGCCGCACCGTGACGCGCGTCGGGCGCTGGGTCGACTTCGATCGCGACTACAAGACGATGGACCTCTCCTTCATGGAGAGCGTGTGGTGGGTCTTCGCCGAGCTCTGGAAGAAGGGCCTCGTGTACCAGGGGCGGCGCGTGATGCCGTACTCGTGGCGGCTGTCGACCCCGCTGTCGAACTTCGAGGCCGGCCTCGACTACCGCGACGTGGAAGACCCCGCGTTGACGGTGCGCTTCGCGCTCGACGAGCCGATGGGCGGCAAGAAGACCTCGCTGCTGGTGTGGACGACCACGCCGTGGACGCTGCCGTCGAACCTCGGCGTCGCGGTGGGCAACGACCTCGACTACGTGCTCGTCGATCACGAAGACGGGCAGCGCTACGTGCTCGCGAAGGACCTGCTCGCCAAGACGCTCGGCGAGAAGGCCACGGTGATCTCCACGCTCAAGGGCAGCGAGCTGGTGGGCAAGACCTACGCGCCGCTGTTCCCCTTCTTCGCCGAGCGCAAGGCGAAGGGCGCCTTCCGCGTCATCGACTCGGGCCACGTCACCACCACCGACGGTACGGGCCTGGTGCACATGGCGCCGGCGTTCGGTGAAGACGACTTCGAAGCCTGCCGCAAGCACGGCATCGAGCTGGTCGACCCGGTCGACGCCGAGGGCAACTTCGGCCCCGAGGTGCCGCCGTACCAGGGCAAGAACGTGAAGGAGGCCGACAAGCAGATCATTCACGACCTCAAGGCCCAGGGCGCGATCTTCAAGCACGCGCAGATCCGCCACCCGTACCCCTACTGCTACCGCTCGGGCACGCCGCTCATCTACAAGACCACGCCCTCCTGGTACGTGAAGGTCGAGCCGCTGCGCGAGCGCATGGTGGCCAACAACCGCACCATTCACTGGGTGCCCGACTTCGTCGGTGAGAAGCGCTTCGAGAACTGGCTCAAAGAAGCGCGCGACTGGTCGATCTCCCGCTCGCGCTTCTGGGGCACGCCGATTCCGTTGTGGGCGAGCGACGACGGCACCGAGCTGCACTGCGTGGGTTCGGTGCAGGAGCTCGAGCAGCTCACCGGGCAGAAGGTCACCGACCTCCACCCGCACCGCATCGATCACCTGACGTTCACGAAGAACGGCAAGCTGATGAAGCGCATCGGCGACGTGTTCGACTGCTGGTTCGAGTCGGGCTCGATGCCGTACGCGCAGCTCCACTACCCGTTCGAGAACAAGGAAGTGTTCGAGCAGGCCTTCCCCGCGCAGTTCATCGCCGAGGGCCTCGATCAGACGCGCGGCTGGTTCTACACGCTGCTGGTGTTGTCGACGGCGCTGTTCGACGACGCGCCGTTCAAGAACGTGATCGTCAACGGGCTGGTCCTCGCGGAGGACGGCTCGAAGATGTCGAAGAGCAAGAAGAACTACCCCGACCCCAACGAGGTCATCGAGAAGTACGGCGCCGACGCGCTGCGCGCCTACCTCATCAACTCGCCGCTGGTGCGCGCTGATCCGCTCCGCTTCACCGAGGCGCAGGTGAAGGAAGTGGTGCGCACGGTGCTGCTCCCGCTGCAGAACGCGTGGAGCTTCTTCGTCACCTACGCCACCGTCGACGGGTGGGACCCGAAGACCGGCCTCGCCCAGGCGCCGGCGCTCGCGCAGCGGCCGGAGCTCGATCGCTGGATCATCTCGGTGCTGCAGTCGCTGATCGCCGAGATCAACACCCAGATGGAGGGCTACTACCTCGACAAGGTGATCGGCCCGATGCTGGGCTTCATCGACGATCTGACGAACTGGTACATCCGCCGGTCGCGCCGCCGCTTCTGGAAGAGCGAAGACCCGACCGACAAGGCCTCGGCGTACGCCACGCTCTACGAGGTGCTGACCACGTTCTCGAAGGTGGTGGCGCCGGTGCTGCCCTTCTTCGCCGAGCGCCTGTACCAGAACCTGGTGGCCGAGCCGGGCATGGCGGCGCCGGGGCAGGACAGCGTGCACCTGTGCGACTACCCGCAGCCCGACGCGGCGAAGATCGATCGCCACGTGGAACAGGCGATGGCCTCGGTGCGGCAGACGGTGGTGCTCGGCCGCGCGCTGCGTGAGAAGCACAAGCTCAAGACGCGGCAGCCGCTGGCGACGCTCACCGTGGTGTCGACCAACGAAGCGATCCGCCACGCGTTGGCCGCCCACGCCGAGCTGCTGGAAGACGAGCTCAACGTGAAGCAGGTGGTGGCGCTCGCCGACGACGCCGCGCTCGCGACGCTGTCGTTCAAGCCGAACCTCAAGACGCTCGGCAAGCGGCTGGGCGCGAAGCTGAAGGACGCCACGGCCGAGATCCAGGCCTTCACCCGCGAGCACTGGGCGGTGCTCGAGAAGGGCGGGTCGATCACCGTGCAGGGCGCGGAGCTCAAGCGCGACGACGTGCTGGTGACGCGCGCGGCGAAGGGCGACGTGGTGGTCGAGTCGGCGGGCGATCTCACCGTCGCGCTCGACACGAAGGTGACCGACGAGCTGCGGCGCGAGGGGTTGATGCGCGAGGTGGTGTCGCGCGTGCAGAAGCTCCGCAAGGACCGTGGGCTCGACGTGTCGGACCGCATCGTGCTCACGCTGGCCACCGAAGACGCCGAGCTGCAGCAGTGCTTCCGCGAGCACGAGGCGCGCATCAAGGACGAGGTGCAGGCGGTGAAGCTCGAGGCGCCGGCGAAGGCCGACGGTGAGCTCGCCGACGTCGATGGTCACGCCGTCACCCTGCAGCTCGCGAGGGCCTGAGCATTCGCGCCGCCTTTCATCGCCGGGGGTGGCTGCTCGGGCTCGTGCTCGCGGGCTGCGCCACCACGTGGAAGGCGGGCCCCGAGCTCTACGCGCCGGTCGATCACGTCGCGTCGGCGCTGGGGGAACAACACGCCGAAGAAGAGCTGCGCGTCGACACGCCGCTCACCGTGGCGCCGCCGGTCAACGTGCGGCCGTGCTGCGCGTTCGGCGTCGATCTCTCGTTCCAGGCGCTGCCGATGGCGAAGGTGGGCAACGTCACCGATCCCTCGCTGCTGGGGCCCCACTTCTACGGCGCGGGTGTGCTCGAGTCCGAGCGCAACGGGCTGGTCTACACCTGCCGCGGCGGGTGGATCGACACCGCCCACGTGCGCGAGAACGCCGACCTCACCTTCTTTCTGATCAGCCAGCTCCTGCAGAAATTGCCGGGGCCGGTGACGCTCACCGTGCAGGGCGAGGGTGGGCAGCGGGTGATCGAGGTGAAGGCCATCTCCGACGAGGTGATGGAGCGCTGGGGCCGCGAGCGCGTCGCCGCCGCCATCGCGTCGTGGGCGGTGTACCAGTTCGCGATCTGGCACGAGCTGGCGAGCTGGTTCGGCTTCGAAGCCCTGCCCGGCTACCCGGAGCGGGTGTCCACCTTCTCGCCCGAAGACATGTACTCGAACGTGCTGGGCATTCGGCTCGGCGCCGCGGCGGCGCGCGAGGGCGGTCTGCTCTCACGCACCAACTACGACGCGCTCACCGAGGCGTGGCTGGGCGCGATGCTGCGCTACCTCGTCGCCGCCGACGTGAAGGACGCGCGCGCCGCGATGCAACAGCTCGACGGCAAGTGGTGGACCTCGAAGCGGCGGCTCCCCGACGTGCGGCTCGTCGAGCGTCGCGCGATGCCCACCGGCTTCGCGGTGCAACCGTGGCGGCTCGAAGACGCCTTCCCGCCGGGCGCGCCGCCCCCGCTGCCCGCCGCGTGCACCAACCGGCCTCGCGCGCTGCAGCTCGCCGTGCCCGAGCGCCTCGGCGAGTTCGTGATCGGCGACGCGGTCGAGGTGAGCTGGAAGCCCGGCCCGTGGGCGGGCAACGGCATCCCCTGGCCGTCGCCCGAGAAGAAGGAGATCCACGGGGAGGATCTCCGCAAGTTGCTGGGCGTGGTGCGCGAAGAGCTCGAGGCCACGCTGGGGAAGGGCTTCGACAAGCCGCGCTGAAACCCACACGCGCCGACACGGGGCATCGCGTACCTTCGCGCGGTGCGATTTCGTTCTCTGTTGGCCGCGCTCGCGCTCTTCGCCTCGTGCTCTGCCCCGCCCCCGGTGCCCACCGCGGAGGCGATCTTCGAGCCTGACCCCAACCACGTGTTCTCGGCCGCCACCGGCGCGGTGAAGATCGAAGCGCTCGACGGCCACGCGGTGTGCTTCACCGTCGACGGCAGCGACCCCACCTTCGCCGACGGCGCGTGCAGCGGGGGCACCACCGCGGCGCTGGGCGAGGATCGGGTGATCACCGTGCGCTGCGCCACCGGCGATCTCTCGACGCAGTCGATCGTCGGCGTGCGGCTGGCGTTCGACTGGCCCGGCCGCTCGGGCCCGCAGGTGGCGACGGTCTCGGGCAACTTCTCGCTCGACTGCAGCAAGGCCACCGTGGACGGCGACGGTGACGGCGTGGAAGACGCGCAGGACAACTGTCCGGTCACCGCCAACGCCGATCAACTCGACGACGATCACGACGGCATCGGCAACGCGTGCGAGGCCAACGGCGCGCCCGACGCAGACCACGATGGCCGCCCCGACACCGCCGACAACTGCCCGACGGTGTGGAACGTGAACCAGGGCGACGACGATCACGACGGCGTCGGCAACGTGTGCGACCCCACGCCGCGCGGTACGCCGCCGCTGCCGTGGAACAACCACGTGCTCGCGCGCGCCTTCGTGAAGTGGAAGGACGAGATGATGTGCCGCCTCAACAACTGCAACAAGCCCGGCGGCACGGGCTCGTGGCACACCGCCTGTGATGGCGCGGGCACCGAAGACTGGAACGTCTCGCTCAACGGGCTGCGGGCGATCAGCAAGTTCACCTACGCGGGCTGCTCGCACGCGGTGACCATCGACGTGCACGACTGGGCGAGCGACCCCACCAACACCAACCCTGCGGCCACCGTGCCGATGTCGCTCACCCTGGTGGTCGACGGCGAGCTCACGCAAGACACCGATTTCAACGGCAGTGGCAACGAGAGCGGCACCGTCACCATCACCGGCTCGTTCACCGGCACCATCGCGTCGCACGTGTTGATCAACAGCGCGAACCGCGGTGCAGGGAGCTACTTCTCGGTCGCCTGCACCGCCGACCCCATCGATCAAGAGCAGTGCGCGCCGAACAACCTCTTCGTCGACTACGTGTACCCGGACTGGACGTGCAAGCCGGGCGCGTGTCCGGCGCCGCCTCCGCCGCTGGTCGACACCGATGGCGACGGCGTCTTCGACCCCTACGACAACTGCCCGGCCATCGCGAACCCCACGCAAGCCAACGCCGACTTCGACGCGCTCGGTGACGCGTGCGACCCGACCACCAGCACCTCCGACAGCGATGGTGACGGCGTGCCCGACGACGGCGACAACTGCCCGATGGCCGCCAACCCCGCGCAGCAGGACGGCGATCACGACGGGCTCGGCGACGAGTGCGATCCGACCGTGGATCCCGACACCGACGGCGATGGGGTGATCGACGCGCGCGACAACTGCCCGGCGATCGCCAACCCCGCGCAGACCGACACCGACGGCGACGGCACCGGAGACGCCTGCGACGCGACGCCCCACGGCGAGCCCGCGTACTCGATGCTCAAGTTCAAGCTCGGCCGCTGCCTGTACGACAACGGAGGCGACGTGCGCTCGACGTCGGCCTGCGACTCCGGCCAACCCAACCAGCGGTGGGAGGTGATCGACGCCGGCGGCGGGCGCTCGGTGTTCCGCAACCTCTCGACGATGCAGTGCCTCACCGCGCAGACGTGGGCCGGGGTGATCGGCATGAACCCCTGCGACCCCAGCAGCAGCGCGCAGCAGTGGACGGCCGAGCGGTACACCAGCGGCGGGTTCGACACGAACTACCCGATGCGGCTGCACAACGTCGCGCAGAACTACTGCGTGTACACCGATGGCACCGCCGACGTGTACGCCACGCAGGGCAACTGCGGGCTGCTGGGCACCGAGAGCAACCGGAAGGTGGGCATCTTCCCCGGTGGTGACTTCTCGGCGATGCCCGTGCAGCCCCCCTGAGCCGCGCGCTGTAACGTTTCGCGTGGTCGTGACTCTGAGGGCGTGATGGAGCTCCAGGCGACGCCAGACGTGTCGGACGAGCAGCTCGTGGCCGCGGCGCTGCGACGCGACGCCAGCGCCTTCGAGCGGCTGCTGCGCCGGTACAACCAGCGGCTGTTTCGCGTGGCGCGCGCGCAGCTCGGCAGCGACGAAGAGGCCGAAGAGGTGACCCAGCAGGCGTGGGTGCAGGTCTATGCCGCGCTCGCGCAGTGGACCGGCCGCGGCTCGTTCTCGGGCTGGGCCGCGTCGATCGTCATCAACGCCTGCCGGCAATGGAGACGTGAGATGGCGAACGAGGTCTCGAGCGACGCGCTCGACGCGATGGAAGATCTCTCCGAGCCGCCCGACGAGACGACGCACCGGGTGCAGGTGCGCGCGGTGCTCGAGCGCCACGTCGAGGCGCTGCCGCCGTCGCTACGCACGGTGTTCGTGATGCGCGACGTGGAAGAGATGAGCGGGCTGGAGGTCGCCGAGGCGCTGCAGATCGGAGAGCCGCTGGTGCGCGTGCGGCTCCACCGCGCGCGGCGGGCGATCGAGGCCTCGCTGCAGGCCGAGTTCCAGGGAGAGGGCCGCGCGCTCTACTCGTTCCTCGGGAGCCGCTGCGATCGCCTCACGCATGCGGTGCTGAACGCCGTCGGGCTGCTGTAACGCTTCGTCGGGTCGCGCCTCTCTGAGGCATGCACTTCGATTCCTTTCTCGCGCTGGCCGTCATGCTGCTCGCGTTGACGCTCGGTCACGCGCGCGCGCCCGCGCCGTCCGTCGCAGCACCCACCTCACACCTGGAGAGAGCCCCATGAACTCACGACGCACCTTCCTCACCACCGGAACCCTCTCGGCCGCTGCCTTCGGGTTGCTCGCCGGCAACAGCCGCATCGCGCTTGCGGGCCCTGCGCAGGACGGCGACGCGGCGATCCTCAACGTCGCGCTCGCGCTGGAGCACGAGGCGATCGCCGCGTACCAGCTCGGCGCGGAGTCGGGCCTGCTCAAGGGCGGGCTGCTCGAGGTGGCGGTGCTCTTTCAGAGCCACCACAAGGCCCACCGCGACGCGCAGGTGCAGGCCATCACCAGGCTGGGTGGCAAGCCGGTCGGGGCGAAGTCGCTCGAGGAGTACAAGAAGAGCCCGAAGCTCGCGGTGGCCACGCTCAAGACCGGTGACGACGTGTTGCGGCTCGCGCAGCGGCTCGAGCTGGGCGCGGTCAACGCGTACATCGGCGTGATGCCTTCGTTCGCCGACAAGAGCGTGTCCACCGTCGCGGCGCGGCTGCTGGCGGATGAGACGATGCACTACACGGCGCTCACCCAGGCGCTGGGCGAGAAGCTGCCGAAGGAAGGGCTGTCGTTCGGCGCATGAGCCCGCTGGTGCTCGTGGTGTGGGGGCTGGTGGCGCAGAGCGGCGACGTGGCGCGCGGCGAGAAGTTGTACGTCGCGCGCTGCGGGGCGTGCCATTCGATCGAGGAGAATGGCGCGGGGCCGAGGCATCGCGGGTTGTTCGGTCGCAGGGCCGGCACGCAGGTGGGGTTCGAGTACTCGGCTGCGCTGCGCGCGTCGGGGGTGGTGTGGAATGCGAAGACGCTCGATGCGTGGCTCGCGAACCCCAACGCGCTGGTGCCGGGGAACAAGATGGTGGTGCAGCTCGCGAATGATCCTGCGGACCGCGCGGCGCTCGTCGCGTGGTTGAGGAGCGCGACCGACATTCGTCCATAGCTGGTCCGAGGTGCGGGCCGGACCACCCTCGGAGCGACGGCTTCGATGGAGGCGGCGGCTCTGTTGGCGTGGGGCGCGGTGGTCGTCGCGGGCGTGCCTCTCGCCACGCAGCGTCGCGATTCAGGAAGTCTGGCTCAGCGACCTCCGTCCGGCGCGGACCTCAGACCCGCTATGGACGAATGTCGGTCGGTCACGCGCTTCGTCGCGCGGCCGGAGACAGTCCGCGGACCGGTCGGAGGTGCGCGAGTCCGTACTCGAACATGACGACAACGAGGGGTTCGCCCCACACTCGCGTCACCTTTGAGTACGGGCTCGGTAAGACGCGCCCGGTCCCGACCCTCACGAAGCGCGAGCACCCGCGCCCACGACGCCGCAACTCGCGGAGCTGCTCGCACAGGTTGCTGCGCCAGACCGCCCAGCCCACTGCGCACACCGAAGCAACCGCACGGCGCACCGAGCGCGACGCCCACGCACTTCCGGAGATCAGCGGCCCACGAACCTCAGAGCTTTCCGCGCGCCTCTTCCGCCTGCCGAGCCCACTCGGCGCCATCAGCATCCCCACGCGCCCGCCCGAGCTCCGCGGCCTTCGCATACGCAGCCTTCGCGGCGTCCGTCTCTCCAGTCGCCGCCAGGCACTCCGCCAACGCGATGGTGTTCAGCGGATGCGACGGAGCGACCGCGATCGCATGCTTCGCGAGCTCCAGCCCCTCATCCGCGTTGCCCGGCCCCGTCGGCCACCCCGGCGCGCGCACCAGCAGCAACGCCAACACCCGCGCCGGCCCGCCATCGTCCAGCGTCGGCGCGGCCGCGTCGGCCTTTTTCAGCAGCTCGATGATCTTCGGCAACATGCCCAGCGCCTGCAGCGGCTGCTCACGCGCCTGGAGCCCCATCGCCACCGCCTGCCAGTACGCACACGGCGCGGTCCCCGGCGCGCGCTGCTGACACTGCTCGCCGGCGAGCACGATCGTCTCCACCGTCGCCTTGCGCTCGTCCTTCGTGCCGTTCTCCACCAGCCACGCACCGGCGCGCACCACGCTCATCGGCCCTTCGGTGCGCGTGACGTCGGCAGCCGCGGCCTGCTGAAAGAGCTGCAGCGCGCGACGAACCGCCTCGAGCTCCGGGCGCTTCGCGAACGCAGCCTCCCCGTCAGCCAGCGCAGAATCGAAGGTGGTGCCACTGGGAATCACCACCGGCTCCGGCACGCGCGGAGGCACGCACGCCGACCACGCCACCGCGAGCAGCACCACCGCGCGCTTCACGGCCCGTACGCCTTCTTCGCCGCGGAGATCGCCGCCTCATCGAGCGGCGCGAAGCCGGTGAGCCGCACGCCCTCCAGCGCCGCCTTGCCCTTCTCGACCGACGGCAGCTTGGTGAACGCCGCCGACGCCGCCTTCCAGTCCGCCGCGGGCAGCCGCTCGCCCAGCGTCGACACCACCGCCACCGGCAGCTTCGGCCCGACGAACACCACCTCGAGGTCTCCACCGAAGGGCAACGTCGCCAGCGCCTTCGCCTGCTCCGCGTCGAGCAGCACCGCGAGCTTCTCGTCACCCTTCGCCGCCTTGCGCAGCGCCGAGAGCACCTGGCCTCCGCTGGTCACCTTCACCGAGGCGGGCGGCGCGAAGCCCTGCAGCGCGACCTTCGTCACGAAGTCGGGCGCGTAGCCGGCCGTCGAGAACACCGAGTAGCCCTCGAGGTCGGCCGCCTTCTTCACCGCGCCCTTCTTCGCCACCAGCGTCCACGCCTGCGTCGCCTCGAGCCCCTGCTGCACCACGGCCAGCCGCGCGGTGAGCTTCAGCTCCGCCTGGTGCGAGAGGAAGAACGGCAGCGGCACCAGCGCGAACACCACGTCGGGCTGCGCGAGCCGCTCGAGGCCGGCCTTCTCCTGCGGGAAGTAGGTGGCGGTGAGCCCGCCCTTCGTCCACCCGGCCAGCTCACTGATCGCCGCCGACATCTCGTCCATGCGCGACTGCGCTTCCTGCGTCGTCCCCGGGTAGCCGGGGGCGCAGAACACCAGCGCGCGGGGACCTTCGAACGCCGCGCCGGGGACGACCTTCTGAGGAGGACCTGCCAGCGCCACCACCGACGTGAGCGCCACCATCGCTGACCACGCAGAGAATCTCATGCCTCGGAATGTACGCCGTTGCGTCGGGGAGTGCGGCTCCGTAAGGGCTTCCCCATGGAAGATCGCACTCGGCTCGAGAAGATTTTCGCAGCGATCATCGCCAAGCGTGGCCTGGTGCTGGGGCTGTGGTTGCTGCTGGTGCCTGGCGCGGCGTGGCTGGCCCTGCAGATCCCCAGCGATGGCGGCATCGATCGGCTGGTCGTCGAGGCCGACCCTGACGTGGTGCGCACGCGCGACTTCCAGAAGGTGTTCCCCGAGGGGCGGCAGATCGTCCTCCTCTTCGAGCCCGCGGGAGATCCGTTCTCGCCCGAGGCGGTGCGCGAGTTCGCCGCGGTGGAAGAGGCGGTGACGAAGGTGAAGGGCATGATCCCCTTCTCGGCGCTGTCCATCTACCGGCGGCAGGCGCCCGATCTCTCGGCCGAAGGCTTCGCCGACAAGTACCGCGCGTTCGCCCTCGGCACCGCGCTGTTCAAGAAGCAGGGCCTCGTCGGAGATCACCACTGCTCGATGGCCGTGGCCTTCGACGCGAAGACCTCGCACGAGCGTGACGCGAAGCTGGTCGAGCTCGACGCCGCGCTGGCCGCCGTGCAGCACCCCACCCTCGGCGACGTGCGCCGGGTCGGCCAACCCTACGTCGAGCAGTGGCTCGAGACCGAGACCAGCAGCGCGACGCTCAAGTACTTCCCCCTCTTCGGCGCCTTCGTCATCGTGCTGGTCATCGCGCTGTACCGCTCGTGGCGCGCGCTGCTGGCGATCCTCATCACCCTCGGGGTCACGGTGTTGTTGGCGATGGGCCTCGGGCACCTGTTCGGCTTCACCCTCACCATCGTCTCCGAGCTGGTGCCGCTGGTGGTGCTGGTCACCGCGACCGGCACGCTGGTGTACCTGCACTCCCGCTACATCCAGCAGCCGGAGAACGTCCCGACCGAGCAGCACCACGTCTTCTCGCTGGCGAACAAGGCGCTCCCGGTGTCGGCGTCGATCCTCGCGGCGCTGCTCGGCTTCGCGGCGCTGGCCGTCTCGCAGATCCGCCCCATTCGCGAGATGGGCGTGTGGACCGCCTCCGGCCTCGCGCTGTCGTGGCTCACCAGCTTCACCCTCTTCCCCGCGCTGCAGCGGCTGCTGAAGGCTCCCATGCGCCCGGGCGTGACGCCGGCCGGCCGGGTGTACGTGAAGCTCGCCGACGCCCTGCCCCGCTTCACCTACCGCTTCCGCTTCGCGCTGCTGCTCGGCTCGACGCTCATCGCCCTCGCCGGCGCCATCGCGCTCTTCGGCCTGCCGGGCGTGCTGTCACCGATGCGCCTCGAGGTGGACGCGGTCGAGTACATCGACGAGTCGCTCCCGCTGCGCAAAGACATGATGGCCTACGAGAAGGCCATCGCCGGCCTCGCCGCGTTGCGCGTGTGGGTGAAGCTGCCCGACGGCGCGGTGGTCGAGCCCGAGACCCTGCAGGCGCTCGATCGCTTCACCACCGCGCTCAGCGAAGACCCGAGCGTCACCTCGGCCATCGGCCCCACCACGCTGCTGCGCATCCGCCGCTACGTCGGTGGCCAGGGCGACACGCTGCCCGACGACCCGCAAGGCTTCGCCGACGCGACGGCCGACCTCGAGCAGCTGCTCCTCACCGAGCAGGAGCTGCGCGGCTTCATCGACCTCAAGTCCCTGGGCCAGGCGCAGGTGATGGTGGTGACGCGCCGCGGAGACTCGGCCTCCTTCGACGCGCTCAAAGGCCGCCTCGACGCGCTGTGGAAGGCCGAGCAGGCGAGGTCCCCCGCGCTGGCGAAGGCGAGCGCCGAGGTGGTGGGCGAGTCGATCCTCCAGGCGAAGATCGCCGAGCACCTCGTGCCCACCCTCACCGAGAGCTTCGGGCTGACGGCGGCGTTGATCTTCCTCACCTTCCTCGTGGTGTTCCGCAGCGGCGCGGCGCGCATCATGGCGATGGTGCCGTCTGTCTTCGCGATCCTCGCCACGTTCCTCGTGATGCGGCTGACCGGCATTCCGCTCAACGTGGCGACCATTTTGATTGCGACGACCGTGCTCGGCACCACCGAGAACGACCAGGTCCACTTCTTCTACCACTACCAGGAAGCGAAGAAGGACGGCGCCAGCGCCGAGAAGTCGCTGCTCCACACGCTGCACGTCTCGGGGCACGCGATCATCTACGCGACGTTGATCAACGCCAGCGGCTTCCTCGCGCTCGCCTTCTCCAACCTCCCGCCGATGCGGCAGTTCGGCGTCGTCACCAGCATCGCCTTCGCCTTCTCGATGCTGGCCGACTTCACCGCGCTCCCCGCGTCGCTGTGGCTGTTCCTGCGCGAGAAGCCCGACGCCGAGAAGCCCACGTCACCGAATCAGTGACTTGAGCACCGAGCCTACCGACGTGGCCGGCTGACCCGCTGGCGTCGCGCCGCTGCCCGCCAGCAACGACGTCAGCTTCGGCAACACCAGCGACACCACCGTCTGCGCCATCGGCAGCGCGAGCCCCGTCTTCTGCGAGACCAGCTGCGCGAGCTGCGCCGAGCCACCGCCGCCGCCCAACAGGCCGCCCGCGAGTCCTGCCAGCCCACCCGCGGAGCTCTGCGCGCCCTCCGCCGTGGCGTTGACCGCCTGGGTGGCCTGCTGCTCCGACAAGCCCTTCGCCTTCAGCTCTCCCAACAACGAGTTGCCGTCCGCCGACTTCAGGAACTGCCCGACGAGTTCGTTCAACATGCACGCCTCCTGGCCTTTCGAGCCGCCGTCGAGGCCTGCATCCGCAGTGCCGCCGGCGGCCCCCCCTCATCACGAGTGGGGACCGCGCAGCGATTGCCGCCCTCAGCGCCGCCGGCGCCGCGACAGCACCAGCAGGCCCAGCGCCAGCACGCCCAGCTCGCCGCCGCTGCTGCAGTTGCAGCCCGACGCCATCTGCCCGGAATCGACGACGAACTGCTGCACGTCTCCGAAGGCCGTGCCGCCCGCCGTCTCGATCGCCGCGCAGTAGTAGAACGTGCCCACGTTGCTCTCGAGCAGGTGGCTGACCGGCACCTCGGTCTCCGCGTCCGTCAGCGGCAGGCCGTCGAGCGGCACCCGCTGACCCGAGGTCGCGTTGCAGAAGATGGGGCGCTCGGTCGCGAGCTGGAACCACGCCTTGCCCACCATGCCGTTGCTGTGGGCGAAGCCGGTGAGCGTCACCTGCGTGCCGTCGACCGTCGGCGGGCCGGTGCGCACCGACGGCTTGGTGACCGGCGTCTTGAAGCTGGCCACCGCGCCGAACGACGCCCCGCCCTGGTTCGAGGCGATCGCGCAGTAGTAGTAGGTGATGCCCGGCTTGAGCCCGGTGAGCGCGACCGTGAAGGGCGCGTCGACGTTGCCCATGCCCAGCGCCACGCCGCCCACCGCCGGCACGCGCGTGCCGAAGGTGTCGTCGCACATCGTCGGCTCCGTGGTGGCGTAACGGAACCAGCCTTCCGCCGCCGTGCCGCGCGGGTTGGCCAGGCCGTTGAGGCTCGCGTCGCGCTCCGCCACGTCGCCGGCCGGCATGGTGGTGACCGTCGGAGGCGGCGCCGCCACCGAGAAGCTCATCACCGCGCCGTACGCCGTACCCACCGAGTTCGAGGCGATGGCGCAGAAGAAGTACGTCACGCCCGGCAGCAGCGTCGTCACCGTCTGCGAGAAGCTGGCCGTGGTCTGCCCCGAGCCGAGCGCCGTGCCGCCCGCCGCCGGGAAGCGGGTGCCGAAGCTGTCGTTGCAGCTGCCGGGGTCGAACGGGCTGTACCGGAAGTAGCCGGTGGTGCTCGCCCCGTTGGGGTTGGCGCCGCCGTTGAACGTCGCCTGCAGGCCCATCACGTTCGACGCCGACGAGGTCATGACGATCGGCAGGCCCGGCGTGCGGAAGCTCATCACCGTGCCGAAGGCCGTCGCCACCGCGTTGCTCGCCAGCGCGCAGAAGTAATACGTCGTGCCCGGGGTGAGGCCGACCAGGCTCTGCGAGAAGGCCACCGCGGTGCTGCCGCTGCCGAGGCTGCTCCCCGAGACACCGGGCGCGCGCGTGCCGAAGGTGTCGTTGCAGGTGCCGGGGTTGGTCGTCGCGTACCGGAAGTAGCCGATGGCCGCGCCGAGGTTCGGGTTGCCGAGGCCGTTGAGCGTCGCCGCCGTGCCGCTCACCGCGGTCGCCGCCTGGGTGGTGACCGTCGGCGCGCCCGGGGTGAGGAAGGTCTGCACCGTGCCCACGCCCGTGCCCGCCGAGTTCTGCGCGATGGCGCACACGTAATAGGTGGTGCCCGGCTGCAGGCCCGTCACCGCCTGCGCGTAGGAGGTCGAGGTGTTGCCGCTGCCCAGCGCGCTGCCCGACGCCGCCGGCGCCCGCGTGCCGAAGGTGTCGTTGCAGGTGCCGGGGTTGCTCGTCGCGTAGCGGAACCAGCCGGTGGTGGTCGCCCCGCCCGGGTTCGCCGCGCCGTTGAAGGTCGCGGTGCTGCCCGTCACCAGGGTGGCGGCGTTGGTCGTCACCGTCGGCGCGATGGCCGGCACGGTGAAGGACAGCGGCGCCCCCACGGCGGTGCCGATGGCGTTGCTGGCGATGGCGCAGAAGAAGTACGTCGCGCCCGGCGTGAGGCCGGTGAGCGGCTGCGAGAAGGGCGCGGCGGTGGTGCCCGAGCCCAGCGCGGTGCCGCCGCTGATCGGCGTGCGCGTGCCGAAGGTGTCGTTGCAGGTGCCGGGGTTGGTCGTCGCGTAGCGGAACCAGCCCGTGGCCGCCGAGGCGTTGGGGTTGGCCGTGCCGTTGAGCGTCGCCGCGCCGTTGACCAGCCCCGAGGCCGCGAGGGTGGTGACGACCGGCGCCGCCGGCGTGCTGAAGCTCGCCACCGCGCCCTGCCGCGTGCCGTTGGCGTTGCTGCCCAGCGCGCAGAAGTAATACGTCGTGCCCGGCAGCAGGCCGGTGATGGCCTGGGTGAAGGGCACCGCGGTGGTGCCGCTGCCCAGCGCCGTGCCGCCCGTCGCCGGAGCGCGCGTGCCGAAGACGTCGTCACACGTGCCGGGGTTGGTCGTCGAGTAGCGGAACCAGCCGGTGGTGGCCGCGAGGTTCGGCGTGCCGGTGGCGTTGAGCGTCGCGGTGCTCGAGGTGATGCCCGTCACGCCGCCGGTGACGACGGTCGGCGGCCCGGGGGTGGTGAAGACCTCCAGCGCGCCGCTCGACGTGCCCACCGAGTTCTGCGCGATGGCGCAGAACCAGTACGTGGTGCCCGGCATGAGGCCGGTGAGGTTCTCGAGGTAGGCCACCGCCGCCGTGCCGCTGCCCAGCGCGGTGCCGCCCGTGAGGGGCACGCGCGTCCCGAAGGCGTCGTTGCAGGTGCCGGGGTTGGTGCTCGCGTAGCGGAACCAGCCGGTGGTGGCCAGGCCGCGCGGGCTCGCCGAGCCGTTGAGCGTCGCGGTGGTGCTCGTCACCGACGACGCCGGCGAGGTGGCGACCGCCGGGCCCGCCGCGGTGGTGAAGCTCATCAGCGGGCCGAACGTGGTGCCGAACGCGTTGGTGCCGATGGCGCAGTAGTAATAGGTGGTCGCCGCCGCGAGGCCCGAGAGGTTCTCCGAGAAGGGGCTCGAGGTGAAGCCGGCGCCCAGCGAGGTGCCGCCGCTGCCCGCCGGGGCGCGCGTGCCGAAGGTGTTGTTGCACGAGCCGGGGCTGGTGGTCGCGTAGCGGAAGAAGCCCGTCGTCGCGCTGCCCGCCGGGTTCGCCGCGCCGTTGAGCGTCGCCGACGAGCTGGTGACGGCGGTCGCCGCGGCGGTGGTGGTGACCGGCGCGCCGGGCGTGGTGAAGCTCAGCACCGCGCCGTAGTTGGTGCCCGCCGAGTTCGAGGCGATGGCGCAGAAGTAATAGGTGTTGCCCGAGACGAGGCCGGTGAGCGCCTGGGTGTGAGCCACCGCGGTGCTGCCCGCCCCGAGCGCGGTGCCGCCGGTGCTGGGCGCGCGCGTGCCGAAGGTGTCGTTGCACGTGACGGGGTCCACGTTCGAGTAGCGGAACCACGCGGTGGACGACAGCCCGTTGGGGTTGGTGCTCCCGTTGAGCGTGGCGCTGGTGGACGACACCGAGCTCGCCGCCTGCGTCGTCACCGCGGGCGCGGTGGGCGTGGTGAAGGTCTGCACGCTGCCGAACGACGTGCCCACCGAGTTCTGCGCGACGGCGCACACGTAATAGGTGGTGGTGGGCGTCAGGCCGGTGATGGTCGCGCTGAAGGCCACGGCCGTGGTGCCCGCGCCCAGCGAGGTGCCGCCGGCGGTGGGCGCGCGCGTGCCGAAGGTGTCGTTGCAGGTGCCGGGGTTGGTCGTCGCGTAGCGGAAGTAGCCCGTCGCCGCGTCACCGTTGGGGGTCCCCAGGCCGTTGAGCGTCGCGCCCGTCGAGAGGATGGACGTCACCGCCGAGGTGGTGACCGCCGGCGCGTCGGTGGTGGTGAAGTTCAACACGCCGCCGTTGGACGTCCCGTACGAGTTGCTGGCCAGCGCGCAGAAATAGTAGCGGGTGCCGGGCTGCAGGCCGGTCAGCACCTCGTTGAACGAGACCGCGCTCGAGCCGCTGCCCAACGCGTCACCGCCGGCCGCCGGGAAGCGGGTGCCGAAGGTGTCGTTGCAGGTACCGGGGCTCGTCGTCGCGTAGCGGAAGTAGCCGGTGGTCGCGTCGCTGCGCGGGTTGGCGGTGCCGTTGAGCTGCGCCGAGGTGCTGCCCACGTTCGACGCCGCGTTGGAGCTGACGGTGGGCGCCGACTGGGTGACGAAGCTCACCACCGAGCCGAAGCGCGTCCCGACCGCGTTGCTGCTGATCGCGCACACGTAATACGTGGTGCCCTGGGTGAGGCCGGTGATGGCCTGGCTGAAGGGCACCGCCACGTTGCCCGTGCCGAGCGCCGCGCCGCCGCTACCAGCAGGAGCACGCGTACCGAAGGTGTCGTTGCAGGTGCCGGGGCTGGTGGTGGAGTAGCGGAACCAGCCGGTGGCCGCGCCGCCGTTGGGGCTCGCCGTGCCTTCCAGCGTGGCGCCGACGTTGCTGATGACGCTGGGCGCCAGCGTGGTGACGGTGGGCGCGCCGGGCGTGGTGAAGGTCAGCACCGAGCCGAAGCCGACGCCGTTGGTGTTGCTGCCGATGGCGCAGAAGTAATACGTCGTGCCGGCGGTCAGCGCAGTGAGCGACGCGGTGTGCGCCACGCCTGCCGTGCCGGCGCCCAGGGCCGTCCCCGCCGTCGGGACCCGCGTGCCGAAGACGTCGTTGCAGGTGCCGGGGTTGATGGTCGAGTACCGGAACCACGCGGTGGTCGACGCGCCGTTGGGGTTGGTGTTGCCGTTGAGCGTCGCGGTGGTGCCGGTGACGGAGGTGGCCGCCAGCGTGGTGGGCGTCGGGGCGCTGGTGGTGGTGAAGCTCTGCACCGCGCCGAACGAGGTGCCCACGCCGTTCTGCGCGATGGCGCACACGAAGTAGGTGGTGGCCGGCAGGAGCCCCGTCAGCGCCTGGGTGAAGGCCACCGCGGTGCCGCCGCTGCCCAGCGAGGTGCCGCCGGTCGCCGGCGCCCGCGTGCCGAACGCGTCGTCACAGGTGCCGGGGTTGGTCGTCGCGTAGCGGAACCAGCCCGTCGCCGCGTCGAGCCGCGGGTTCGCCGAGCCGTTGAGCGTGGCGCTGCTGGAGGTGATGGCCGTCGCCGCCGCGGTGGTGACGGTGGGCGCGGCGGTGGTGGTGAAGCTCTGCACGCCGCCGAACGAGGTGCCGACCGCGTTCGCCGCGATGGGGCAGAAGAAGTACGTGGTGCCGGGCAGCAGGCCGGTGACGGTCTCGTCGAAGAGCTGCACCGTGGTGCCGGTCAGCGCCGTGCCGCCGGTGCCGGCCGGGGCGCGGGTGCCGAAGGTGTCGTTGCAGGTGCCGGGGCTGGTCGTCGAGTAGCGGAAGTAGGCCGTGGTCGCCGCGCCGTTGGGGTTGGCCGAGGCGTTGAAGGTCGCCGTCGTCGAGCCGATGGCCGAAGCCGGGGCCGCCGCGACCGAAGGCGCCGCGGGCGGAGTGGTGAAGCTGAGCACCGCGCCGAAGGACGTGCCGACCGTGTTCGAGGCCAGCGCGCAGAAGTAATACGTGGTGCCCGGCTGCAGGCCCGAGAGCACCTGCGCATAGCTGATGGGCGCGTTGCCGGAGCCGAGCGGCTGGCCACCGGTGGAAGGCGTGCGCGTGCCGAAGGTGTCGTCACACGTCATGGGGTTGGTCGTCGCGTAGCGGAACCAGCCGGTGGCCGAGGTGCCGTTGGGCGAGGCCGCGCCGTTGAGCGTGGCGGAGGTCGCCGTCACCGGCGAGGCCGCGTTGCTGGTGGTGGTGGGCGCCTGCGGCGTCGAGAAGGTGAGGACCAGGCCGAACACCGTGCCCAGCGAGTTCTGCGCGATGGCGCAGAAGTAGTACGTCGCGCCGGGGGTCAGCCCGGTGAGCGCGTCGCTGAAGGGCGTGGCGGCGGTGCCCGAGCCGATGGCCACTCCGGCCGCCGGCGTCTTGGTGCCGAAGGTGTCGTTGCAGGTGCCGGGGCTCGTCGTCGCGTAGCGGAACCACGCGGTGGTGGCGTCACCGTTGGCGTTGACCGAGCCGTTGATCGTCGCGGTGGTGCCTCCGATGCTGGTGGCCGCCAGGGTGTTGAGCGTCGGCGGCGTGGAGGTGGTGGTGAACGACAGCACCGCTCCGAAGGTGGTGCCCGCCGAGTTCTGCGCGATGGCGCAGTAGTAGTACGTCGCGCCCGGCGTCAGCGTGGTGGGGGTGATGCTGAAGGGCACGGCGCTGGTGCCACTGCCCAGCGTGGTGCCGCCGCTCAGCGGGGCACGGGTCCCGAAGGTCTCGCTGCAGGTGCCGGGGTCGACCGTCCCGTACCGCACCCACGCCGTGGTGGCCGCGCCGTTGGGCGTCACCGAAGCGTTCAACGTGCTTGCGGTGGTGGTGATGCTGGTCGCCGGCAGCGTGGTGACCGCCGGCGCCGTGGGCGAGGTGGTGAAGCTGACGACCGCGCCGAAGCTGGTGCCCACCGAGTTCTGCGAGATGGCGCAGTAGTAATAGGTGGTGGCCAGCGAGAGGCCAGTCAGCGGCTGGCTGAAGGCGACGTTGCTGTTCCCGTTGCCCAGCGAGGTGCCCAGGGTGAAGGGCACGCGGAAGCCGAAGCTGTCGTTGCACGTGCCGGGGCTCACCGTGTCGTAGCGGAACCAGGCGGTGGTCGAGTCACCGCGCGGGTTGGTGGTGCCGTTGAGGGTCGCGGTCGCGGCGGTGACGCTGGTGGCCGAGTTGGTGGTGACGATCGGCGCGGTGGGAGGCGTGGTGAAGCTCACGACGGTACCCACGCCGGTGCCCACCGAGTTCTGCGCGATGGCGCAGTAGTAGTACGTGGTGCCCGGCAGCAACGAGGCCGAGCTCTGCGTGTACGGCACCGCCGCGTTGCCCCCGCCGAGCGGGAAGCCGCCGCTGGACGGAATGCGGGTCCCGAAGGTGTCGTTGCAGGTGACGGGGTTGACCGTGTCGTAGCGGATGTAGCCGCTCGCGCTGGCGCCGTTGGGGTTCGCGCTCCCGTTGAAGGTGACCGAGGTCGCCGTCAGCGACGTCACCGGCAGCGTGGCCACCGTCGGCGAAGCGGGCGTGATGAAGCTCAAGATGCTGCCGAAGCCCGTGCCCACCAGGTTCTGCGAGATGGCGCAGAAGTAATAGGTGGTGCCGGGGGTGAGCCCGCTCACCGCGTTGGCGAAGCCCACCGACGACGCGCCCGCGCCGAGGTTGGTGCCGCCGCTGGCCGGGGCGCGCGTGCCGAAGGTGTCGTTGCAGGTGCCGGGGTGGCTCGTGTCGTAGCGGAACCAGCCGCTGGCGGTGGCGTTGTTCGGGTTGCCGGTGCCGTTGAGCGTGGCGAAGGTGCCGCCCACGCTGGTCGCCGCGGTGGTGGTGACGGCCGGCACGTTGGGCGTCACGAAGGTCGAGACGCTGCCGACCGAGGTGCCCATCGAGTTCGAGGCCAGCGCGCAGTAGTAATAGGTGGTGCCGGGCGTGAGGCCGGTGAGCGCCTCCGCGTACGGCAGGTACGAGTTGCCCGTCGCCAACGCGGTGCCGCCCGTCGCCGGGGCGCGCGTGCCGAAGACGTCGTCACACACGCCGGGGTTGCTGGTGCTGTAGCGGAACCAGCCCGTCGACGCCGCGCCGCGCGGGTTGGCCTGCGCGTTGAGCGTCGCGGTGGTGCCGGTGATCGACGTCACCGAGCCGGTGCTGACCAGCGGCGCGGTGGGCGGGGTGGTGAAGGTGACGACGTTGCCGATGCCGGTGCCCACCGAGTTGTTGCCGATGGCGCACGCGTAATAGGTGGTGCCCGGCAGCAGGCCGGTGAGCGCGTAGTTGTAGCTGACCGGCGCGTTGCCCGAGCCGAGGCTGAGGCCGCCGCTCGACGGCACGCGGGTGCCGAAGAAGTCGTCGCACATCATCGGGTTGAGCGTGCTGTACCGGAAGTAGCCGGTGGACGACGCGCCGTTGGGGGTGCCCGTCGCGTTGAGCGTGGCGGTGGTGGCCGCCAGCGGCGCCGGCGTCAGCGTCGTCATCGAGGGGATCGCCGGCGTGGTGAAGGTCAACACGTTGCCGAAGCCGGTGCCCACCGGGTTCGAGGCGATGGCGCAGAAGTAATAGGTGGTGCCCGGCGCGAGGCTGACGCTGTTGGCGAACGACGTGGGGCTGCCGCCCGCGCCGAGGCTGGTGCCGCCGGTGGTGGGCGCGCGCGTGCCGAAGGTGTCGTTGCAGGTGCCGGGGTTGCTGGTGTCGAAGCGGAACCACGCGGTGGTGGCGCCGAGGTTGGGGTTCGCCTGGCCGTTGAGCGTGGCGCTGGTGCCCGCGATGCTGCTCGCCGCGAAGGTGGTGACGCTCGGCACCGCCTGGGTGGTGAAGCTCACCACGCTGCCCACGCTGGTGCCCACGCCGTTCGAGGCGATGGCGCACACGTAGTAGGTGGTGCCCGTCGTCAGGCCGGTGAGGTTCTCGAGGTACGAGATGGTGCTGTTGCCGCTGCCGAGGTTGGTGCCGCCCGACATCGGCACCCGCGTCCCGAAGGTGTCGTCGCAGGTGACCGGGTTGGTGGTCGAGTAACGGAACCAGCCGGTCGACACGTCACCGCGGGGAATCGCCGAGCCGTTGAGCGTCGCGGTGGTGCCGGTGACGAGCGTGGTGCTGTTGGTGGTGACGATCGGCGCGGTCGGCGGCGTGGTGAAGGTGAGCAGCGAGCCGAAGCCGGTGCCCACCGAGTTGCTGGCGATGGCGCAGTAGAAATACGTCACGCCGGGCGTGAGGCCGGTCAGCGACTGGCTGAAGGGCGCCGAGGTGGTGCCCGAGCCGATCGACGTGCCGCCGGCGCTGACGGGCACGCGGTTGCCGAACGAGTCGTTGCAGGTGCCGGGGTTGACCGAGCTGTAGCGGAACCAGCCGGTGCCGGCCGCGAGGTTGGGAATGCCGCTGCCGTTGAGCGTCGCCGAGGTCGCGGTGAGGCTGGTCACCGGGCTGGTGGTGACGGTCGGCACGTCAGGGGTGATGAAGGTGGTGAGCGCGCCGAGCGTGACGCCCTCGGAGTTCTGCGCGATGGCGCAGTAGTAATAGGTGGTGCCGGGGTTGAGCGTCGCCGACTGCGCGTAGGCGGTGGGCGAGCTGCCCGAGCCCAGCGAGCTGCCGCCCACGGTGGGCACGCGCGTCCCGAAGGCGTCGCTGCACGAGCCGGGGTCCGACGAAGCGATGCGGAACCAGCCGGTGGTGCTGGTGCCGTTGGGGTTCACCGTGCCGTTGAGCTGCGCCGAGTAGCCGCCGATCGAGCTGGCGGCGTTGGTGGTGACGGCCGGCGCGGCGACGAGTGTGGTGAACTGCAGCACGTTGCCGGTGCTGGTGCCCACGCCGTTGGTCGACAGCGCACAGTAGTAATAGGTCACGCCCGCCTGCAGCCCGGTGATGCTCTGGCTGAAGGGCACCGACGCGTTGCCCGCGCCGAGATCGACCCCGCCCGCCGCCGGCGCGCGCACGCCGAACGAGACGTTGCAGCTGCCCGGGTTGGTCGTCGCGTAACGGAAGAAGCCGGTGCTCGTCGAGCCGTTGGGCACCGCCGCGCCGTTGAGCGTCACCGAGAAGCTCTGCACCACCGTCGCCGACGAGCTGCTCACCGTGGGCGCCAGCGCCGAGGTGCTGAAGCTCGACATCGCGCCGAAGGCGGTGCCCGAGCCGTTCTGGGTGATGGCGCAGAAGTAATACGTCGTGCCGGGGAGCAGGCCGGTGCTCGACAGCGAGTACGCCGCCACCGCCGCGCCCGAGCCCAGCGACGTGCCGCCGGTGCTCGGCACGCGCACGCCGAAGACGTCATCGCAAGCGCCGGGGTTGGTGGTGCTCACGCGGAACCAGCCCGTGGTGGCCTCGCTGCCGGGATTCCCCGAGCCGTTGAGCAACGCGGACGTGGCGGTCACTGACGTCGCGGCGTTGGTGGTGGCGGTGGGCGCAACGGCGAGCGCCGCGGACGCAAACAGCGCGCTGGCGGCCAGCATCAGGCGAAGAGTGGGCATAGGGCCCCACACCAACACCTCACGCGCGCCCCGCGTGCAGGAACAGAAGAGGGGTCGCCTCCGTGTGGAATCTTCGCGCCGGGGTGCAACCGACGCGGTTCGCCGCCGGGTCTGGTTAGACTCCGCCCCTCGATGTGGCAGTGGAACCCCTTCGCGCCGTTCGTCGCGCTCACCACCCTCACCACGCTGTGGACGGCGTGGTGGGTCTGGCGCCGTCCCCCCGTGACGGGGAGCCGCGAGTTCGTCGCCGTCGCGCTGTGCGTCGGGGTGCACGGGCTGGGCACCACCTGGGACCTCTCGGCCGCGACGCTCGAGCTGAAGAACGTCGGCCTCTTCTTCATCTACGTGGGCTTCCTCTTCACCCCCACCTGCGCGCTGCGCTTCGCCCTCGCCTTCACCGGCCGCGCCCCGCTGACCGGCCGCCGCTGGTGGTTGCTCAACGGGCCGGCGCTCGTGGTGCTCGCGCTGTTCCTCACCAACCGCTTCCACCACCTCGCCGAGCTCTCGAGCGAGCTGTCACCGCGCGACGGCTTCGTGATGCGCCACGCGGTCGGCGGGCCGGCGTTCTGGGCCGCCGCGGCCTGGGCCTACCTGCTGGTGGCGGGCTGCGCGGTGCTCTACGTGCTGGAGATGATCCACGGCGGAATGCTGCGGCGGCGCCAGGCCCTGCTGCTCTTCGCCGGCACCCTCGCCCCGTGGGCGGGCAACGTGGTCTTCCTCGCCGGCCTCGGACCCGACCCGTCGCTCGACCTCACGCCGTTCGCCTACGGCCTCACCTCGTTGCTGTGGGCCGTCGCGCTGACCCGCGGCCACATGCTCGAGCTGGTGCCGGTCGCGCGGAACCGGGTCTTCGAGATGCTCAGCGACGCGGTGCTGGTGGTGGACGGCAAGGGGCGCGTGCTCGACGCCAACGCCGCGATGGCCACGCTCCTCTCGCGGCCGCTGTCCACCCTGCCCGGCCTCACCGTGGCCCAGCTCGGGCTGCCCACCGACGGCGAGCTGGTGCGCGACGGCAAGACCTTCTCCATCGGCCGCTCGGAGGTGACGGGCAACGGCGCCACCGGCGAGGTGTTGCTCTTTCGCGACGTCAGCGCGCAGCGGCGGGCGATCGACGAGGCCGCCGCGCTCGCCCAGGCGCGCGCCGACTTCCTCGCCCGCATGAGCCACGAGGTGCGCACGCCGCTGTTCGGGCTGCTCGGCGCCACCGAGCTGGCGATGGACGGCGCGATGGACGCCCGGGCCCGCGAGCTCCTCGAGGTGGCGCGTCGCAGCGGGGCGGCGCTGGCCGGGGTGGTCGACGAGATCCTCGAGTTCGAGCGCCTGGGCTCCGAGCACGCGCGCGCCGAGCGGCTCGACGTCGATCTCCCGGGTCTGTGTGACGATCTGCTGACGCTCTTCGCCGGCCGCGCGCAGGAACGTGGCCTCACCCTGCGCGTCGAGCTCGACGCTCCGCTGCCCTACGTGCGCACCGACGGGCCGCGGCTGCGCCAGGTGCTGAGCAACCTGCTGTCGAACGCGCTCAAGTTCACCGCGCGCGGCGAGGTGGTGCTCGGCGTCACCACCCGCGAACTCGGAGCTCAGGTCGCCGTCACCCTCGCCGTGCGCGACACCGGACCCGGCATCGCCCCCGAAGCGAAGGCCCGCGTGTTCGAGCCCTTCGCGCAGGCCGACGAGACCATCTCGCGGCGCTACGGCGGCACCGGGCTCGGGCTGAGCATCGTGCGCGAGCTGGTGCAGCTGTTGGGCGGCGGGCTCTCGCTCGACAGCGAGCTGGGCCGCGGCTCGACCTTCACCGTGCAGCTCACCTGCGAGCCCGGCCACGCGCCCACCCGCGCCCCCGAGGCCCCGCGCGGCCGCTACCGGGGAACGGTGCTGGTGGTGGACGATCATCCCGTTGGCGGCGCCATCACCCGCGCGATGCTCGAGCGCGAGGGCTGCACCGTCGAGCTCGCCCCTACTGGGGAGGCCGCGCTCGAGCGAGCGCGCGCGGACGACTTCGCGGTGATCTTCCTCGACGTGCGGCTGCCCGATCTCTCCGGCACCACCGTGCTCGAGCGCCTGCGCGAGGCCGCGGTCACCACGCCGGTCGTCTGGCTCACCGCCGACGTGCACGCGCCGGGCGCCGCGGCGCAGGGGCTGCTGCACAAGCCGTTCTCCCGCCAGCAGTTGTGCGCGGTGCTCGAGCGAACCCTGCCCCCGCGGGCCGACGACGAGGACCGGGCGCCACCGGAGCGGGAACAGTCGCGAGCGTCGGCGGATCCTCCCGGAGCCCCCGACGCGCCGCGCCGCAGGTCCAGCCACGTCCCCGTGGTGGCCACAGCCTCCGCCGCGCCGAGCACCGACGCGCGGGACGCGTCGATCCGCGCGGCCGGCCACTTCCCCGTGGTGACCGCGGCCTTCGCCGAGTCGAGCGCCGCCGAGCTGACCGCGCTGGAGGCCGCGGCCCGGGCCGGCGATCGCTCGACCGTCGCGCGGCTGGTGCACGACCTGCGAGGCAGCGCGGGGCTGGTGGGCGCGACCGAGGTGGCCGCCTCGTGCGCCACGGTGCTCGAGGGCGCCGAGGTCTTGCCGCTCCTCCCCGCGCTGCACCAGGCGCGCGCCCGCGACCTCGAGCGCCTGCGGAGGTCGCATGCCTGAGGTGCGCGTGCTGCTCGCCGACGATCACCCCGTGGCGCGGCTCGGGCTGCGGGTGATCCTCGAGCAGGCGCAGGACTTCGTGATCGTCGGTGAGGTGGCCAACGGCCCCGACGCCCTCGCGCAGTGCCTCGAGCGCGCGCCGCACGTGGCGGTGCTCGATCTCAAGCTGCCGGGCATGACCGCGATCGAGGTGCTGGCCGCGCTGAGAGACGCGCGGTCACCCACGCGCGTGGTGGTGATCACCGGCGCCAGCGGCATCGAACACCCGCGGCAGGCCCGCGCGCTGGGGGCCGCCGCCTTCCTCACCAAGGACACGCCGCCCGCGCGCCTGCTGGAGGCGATCCGCGAGGTGAGCGTCTCGGGCTCGAGCTGGCCGCGGGAACAGCAGTCGACGCTCGAGCCCCAGAGCTCGCTCTCGCCGCGCGAGCTGGAGGTGCTGCGCGAGCTGTGTCGCGGCGGCACCAACAAGGAGATCGCCCAGCGCCTCACGCTGTCCGATGGCACGGTGAGAATTCACCTCAGCAATATCTTCGCGAAGCTGAAGGTCGACGATCGCACCGCCGCGGTCACGCTCGCGTTGCGCCGAGGGCTCATCGAGCTCGACTGAGTTCTATGAGCTTCGTCAGATGGCGAGGTAGAGGGGCTGCGGCGAAACTGCTGCTTCCGCTTCCGCCTGGAGCCTCCCCACATGCGTCACGCTCTTGCCTTGATCTGCGCCCTCGGCGCGCTCGCGTTCTCTGGCTGTGAAGCACGTCCTCCGGTCGGAGGCTGCGCCTTCACCTACGAGTGTTCGGCCGGCTCGGTGTGCCGTGACGGCTTCTGCGTGGTGGTGGAGATCGCCCCCAGTGACGCCGGCACGACGACCGACGACGCGGGCTCCACCACGCGCGACGCTGGCCAGACGATGCCCGACGGCGGCCCGCTCGACGCCGGCGCCACGATGGACGGCGGCACCGACGGCGGCGCGCGGCTGACCTTCGCGCCCAGCGCCTACCGCCGCTGCCGCGACGACCTCGAGTGCGCCGTCTTCGGCGGCAACTGCGTGATCGAGCTCACGCTCAGCCGCCCGGCCGACGCCGGCGTCGATCGCGTGAAGGTGTCCGACCTCGATCCTTCGTTCGCGGTCGGCGAGGGCGTGTGCACCCTGCCCTGCACCAGCGATCCCCGCATCTGCGACTCGATCACCGTCACCAGCCCCAGCGGCCAGTCGGCGCCCTTCACCTGCCAGGTGGTCTACGCGGCCTCGAGCCCGTACCCCTCGCCCGCCCCGGCGTTCCCCTTCGACACCCAGCTCGACCCCGTCTCGATGGCGCGCGGCGTGCCCTTCGCGTCGGTGTGCCGGCCCCCGTTCCAGTTCTCGCTCTCCCACAGCGAGAGCTTCTGCCAGGCGTGCACCGAAGACATGCAGTGCGGCGCGACCGGCGCCTGCTTCATGGAACGCGGCGCCGCCTCGCCCCGCTCGGGCTCGTGCGTCGAGTCGTGCAGCGCCACCCAGCCGTGCGCCTTCGGCTTCACCTGCGCCACCCTGCCCGGCTCGACCAGCACCGCGACGTACTGCGTGCCCTCGGCCGGCACCTGCGGCCGCTGCCGTGACGCCGACGGAGACCTGCGCGGCGTCGGCCGCTGCGGCCCCCTCACCCAGCCCAACACCGCGGTCGACTGCGACGACGGCAACCCGGTGGCGTACTTCGACGCGGCCAACCCCGGCCACGCCTTCCCCGCGGTGTGCGGCGTCAGCGACGTCAACTGCAACGGCAAGTCGGACGACGTCGAGCAGCTCGGCGGCACCGATCACTGCAGCGCCTGCGGCGACGTGTGCGTCGGCCGCGCCGGTGACATTCCCCACGCGCGCAAGGCGTGCCTGCCGCGCAGCACCACCAGCTCCTTCGCCTGCGTCGCCGACTGCGAGCCCGGCTACGCCGACTGCGACGGCGACGTCGGCAACGGCTGCGAGCAGCAGCTCGGCGCCAACTCGATCTACGCCGAAGACGCCGACGGTGACGGCCGCGGCTCGATGACCAACTTCCGCTACGTGTGCAGCGGCGCGGTGCCCGCCGGCTGGGTGCAGAACCGGCTCGACTGCAACGACGGCAACGCCGCCATCTACGGGGGCAACGGCACGCTCGCCGCCGGCCCCGAGCTGTGCGACGGCCTCGACAACAACTGCAACGGCATCGCCGACGACCCGGGCTTCATCGTCGACGAAGGCAGCACCTGCAACACCGGGGTGCCCGGCGTGTGCGCGGCCGGTACGAAGAAGTGCACCACCGTCGCGCCCACTGCCGACGGCGGCGCGGGCAGCGGCAGCTTCTCGTGCGTCGGCCTGAAGAACCCCGCCACCCAGACCCTGGTGGCCGAGGCCTGCGACGGCCTCGACAACAACTGCAACGGCCAGACGGACGAAGGCCTCGACTACTACGAGGCGCAGGGCCAGCAGAACCCCAACGGCTCGGGCGCTCCGGCGGCCTGCAGCGTGCCCTCGGGCAAGGGCATCTGCGGCCAGGGCGCGTACGCCTGCACCACGGTGAGCAACACGCTCATCGACGGCGGCACGCGCACCACCGGCACCTGGAGCTGCGTCGCCAACCTCCCGCAGGCGACCGACGTCATCGACGACCTGCGCACCGACACCAACTGCGACGGCAGCGACGGAGACCTCTCGCAGGCCATCTTCGTGCGGCCCACCGCCGGCGGCGGCGCCCTCGACGGCAAGGACACCAACGACGGCAGCGCCCAGCGCCCGGTGGCCACCGTGCAGCGCGCCATCGCCCTGGCCTGCGCCAACGGCGCCCCCTGCAAGGACATCTACCTCGAGGCCACTGACTTCACCTCGAACGCCGCGCTGCGCCTGCCGACCTTCACCGCCACCGGGCCGGTGCCGCCGGTGCGCATCTACGGCGGCTTCGTGGCCACCATCTCGTGCGGCGTCATCTGCGAGATCGTCTGGACCCGCGGCACCGAGGGCACCGGCCTCATCCGCGAAGCGCCAGCGCGTGGCTCCAGCCCCCGTCCCTTCGGCACCGCCTACGCCGGCATCGAGGCCGACAACGGCACCGGGCTGCTCTCGGTGCTGCTCGATCAGGTGCGCGTCGAGGTCAACGCCCCCGACCCGTCGACCATCTTGAACCCCGGCGACAGCGCGCCCTCGCAGCTCGGCTTCGTGTGCCCGCCGCGCGGCTGCGGGCTGGTGCAGTTCCGCAACGTGGTGGTGACGGTCGAGGCGGCGATGCACGGCGCCAACGGGGCCGCGGCGCCCCCCACGGGCATCGGTGACGTCAACGGCCGCGACGGCTGCGACACCAACAACAACTGCACCGACGTCCCGTTCCTGAACGGTGAATGGATGCAGTACGCCGCGGGCGACTGGCCGGCGGCGTACAACATCTGGTCGAACGACAAGCTCCCCGGCCGCGCCGCCGCGAGCTGCCCCGACGGCTGGCAGAACAATGGCGGCTCCTCGGCCGCCATCCGCTGGCAGCCCTCAGGAGGCGGCGACCGTTCCTACAACTTCACCGGGCTCTCGGGCGAGGGGACCTCCCCGGGCGGCGGCGGCCGTTGCTGGGACACCCGCGACGCGGGCCGAAACCCGCAGCAGCCCTACGCGTTCCCCGGCCGTGGCGGCAACGGCAGCGGCGGCAGCGGCTCGAGCCGCGCGGGCTCGTTCAACTTCCGCTTCTTCGCGTCGGGCAACACCTGGAACCCCAGCCACGGCTTCAGCTTCACCAACGCCAGCATCGGGCGCTCCGGCTCGGGCGGCGGCGGTGGCGGCGGCTGCATCAACCACGACAACTACTTCTCGTGCCCCGCCGGTCAGTACCGCGGCGGTGGCGGTGGCGCCGGCGGCTGTGGTGGCTGGGCGGGCGGCAACGGCGGTGACGGCGGCAACACCGTGGGCCTGGTGCTGACCTCTTCGGCCACCGCGGCGATGACGTTGTCCACCTCGGGCACCTTCCGGGTGACGGTGGGCAACGCCGGCCGCGGCGGCAACGGCGCCAACGGCGGCGCCTCGGCGGCCGGCGGCTACGGCGGGCTGGCCCCCAACCGCAACGGCTACCTCAACGGTGGCCACGGCGGTGATGGTGGCGGCGGCGGTGGCGGCTCCGGTGGCGTGGGCGGCAGCAGCATCGGCATCTACCGGCGCTGCCAGCGCGCGGGCGCCACCGAGGCCGACGGCTGCGGCATGACGCTGCCTCCCATCGTGCTCGCCGCCCCCGGCAGCTTCGTCTCCATCGGCACCGCGGGCACGGCGGGCACGGCCGGCGCCGCGGGCGTGGGCACCGCCAAGCCGCAAGACTTCAACGGCCGCACCGACTCCGTCACGCCGAACTCCGGTGGCCCCGGCGCGCCGGGCGCCGCCGGCCGCGCCGACACGCTGTTCTTCAACAACTGAGGCACGCCATGAAGCACACCTCTTCACTCTCGTGGCTCACCCTCGCGCTGCTCGCCGGCTGCGCGCCCACCACCCAGCCCACCGCCTCGGCGGTGCCGGTGGTGCCCTCGTCGGTGCTCTCGCTCAACTCGGCGGCCGGCTGTCTGCTCGATGAAGACTGTCAGGCCGGCCTGTTCTGCTTTCAGAACCGGTGCACCTTCGAATGCGCGGCCGACGCGCCGTGCGGTCTCGGGGAGCGCTGCTCGCCGCGTGGCCGCTGCCTCTCGACGCGCAAGGAAGCCCAGGTGTGGAAGGGCACCGACACCACCCCCGTCGCGTGGGACGAAGAAGACGCCGCCGCTGCGCCGGGCGTGATGCCCACCGTGACGGTGGTGGAGGCGCCGCCGCAGGAAGTGCAGGTGCCCGCCGGCGCGCCCTTCGTCACCGTGAAGCTCAAGACGTCGGCGCCGGTGGCCGACGGCGCGGTGCTGTACCGCGTGGCGCTCGAGGGCAGCTCCGGTACGCCGCAGAGCCAGCGCGCGGTCGGTAGCGACGAGTTCACCTTCACCCTGCCCACCGGCACCGCGGGCACGCTCGACGCCACGCCCACCGTGCAGCGCGCCACCATCGTCACCTCGGTGGGCGGCTTCGCCATCTCCCTCGTGCCGCGCATCGGCGTCGACGGGCTGTACGCCGGCGACGTCTCGATTCGTGAGTTCGGCGGCTCGGCCGTACCGCTGCGCTTCGGCCTGCGCGTGGTGCCCAGCGACGCGACCTTCGAGAGCGCCACCAGCCGCTTCCTCATTCTCCCCGCCTCGCCGCAGGATCTCTTCTCGCCCGTGCCCAGCACCACCGAGCAGTGGGTCGAGCGCCCGCTGGAATGGGACGCGCAGTCGGAGGTGTGGTTCGCCCGCTTCGCCGCGCCCTACCAGGTGCCCGGCGCCTCGCAGTTCTCGGGCAGCGACGTGGTGCGCACGCTGCGCCTCGAGCTGGCCCGCAACGAGAACGGCCGCTTCTTCGGCGCCGTCGCCGATCGCTGGCTGGGCCTCTTCGCCACCCGCACCGCCGACGGCGTGCCGACGCCCGGCAGCGTGGGCCTCACCGGCCAGCTCACTGCCTCGCGCGTGCAGCCGCTCCCCGCCGCCGCGCGCATGGCCGTGCAAGGCAGCACCATGGCCACCCCTCCGTCGATCTCTGCGCCGCGCGCCCTCACCGCGTGCAGCACGAGCGTGTACGCCGGCCTCGTCGCCGGCACCGGCGGCCTCACCGACGCGGGCGTCGCCACCGGCCCCTGCCCCGGCATGACCACCCCGGCCACCTTCACCGCCGCGGCCAGCCCCGACAAGGCGGCCTGCGCGCTGGCGCTCGCCGACAAGGCCCTCACCGGCCCCTCGACCGCCGCGCAGGTGCGCGCCTTCCTCGACGAGAACACGCCCAACCCCGGCGGCCTCTCGTTCGGCCAGTTCCTCGAGAAGTGCGCGGCGCGCGACGGCTTCTGCGTGCCCACCCCCGAGGTGTTGTGCGCCGAGCAACTGCTCGCCCACGCGTACCAGACGCAGGGCAGTGAGCTGATGCAGGCCGGCGCGCTGCTCGAGCGCTACCAGCGCGTGGCGCGCGAGAGCTACCTCGGCCGGCAGCTCGCCGCGTTCCAGGTCGACACCACCACCCGCCTCGAGTGGCTGCGCACCAGCGAGGCGCCGCTGTTCCTCGCCTCCGAGCTGCGCGCGTACAACGAAGACATCCTCAACCGGTGGAAGACCCAGGTGCTCGACGCGCACTTCGACGTGCTGCGCAGCCAGTTCGCGCCGTCGGGCCTCGAGGTGCTCGGCCGCCAGCCCACCGACGCCACCGCGATGTCGGTGCGCGGCCAGATGCTGCTCGAGCAGGCGCAGACGTGGCAGGGCGCGATGGAGTCGCTGCAGATCGCCACCCAGCGCTGGAACTCGCTCTACCAGGACACCGTCAACCGCGACCGCACCGCCCAGCTGGTGCGCACCCGCATGTTCGACCTCTACCTCTCGGCGGCGGTGCTCACCCAGCTCAACCGCGCGGCCGGCGCCACCGCCAACAGCTCGATCTTCGGCAGCGGCTTCGCGGCGCTGATGCGCTCGCTGGAAGAGCTGTCGTTGCCCTTCAACGCGCTGATCTTCATGCGCGACGCAGAGGTGGTCGTCTCGCGCTCGGTCGATCCGTCGAGCAGCAGCAACACCCTGCTGGCCGATCGCGAAGAGCTGGCCCGCCGCGCGGTGCTCGACGCTCAGGACTCGGTCGATCGCGTGCTCGCCGACGCCCACGCCTCGGAGGTCAACGCCCAGGTGCTCACCGATCGAATGATCACCCAGGCCGAAGAGCTGCGCTCGGAGCTGGTGCAGGTGTGCGGTCTGCCGCGCGGGTGCACGCCCGCCGACTTCGCCGCGCGCCCCGAATGCGCGGTCACCACCGAGCTCGGCAAGTGCGGCTTCGTGCGCGACCCGCTCAGCGGGCAGACCGAGACCATCGACTCCATCGCCGCGCAGCCGTCGGTCAGCGAGGCCGGCCAGGCGGTGCTCGCGTGGCGACAGGCGCTGCTCGAGAAGCAGATCGCCGAAGAAGAGTTCCGCGCCAACCAGGAGCGCGCGCAGATCGAGCTCGAGTCGGCCGAGGCCTTCGCGAAGAAGATCGAGCAGTGGGACGCCCAGCGCCGCAACGTCAACGGCGAGGTGCAGGCGCTGCTCGACGAGATGACCACCCTCAAGCTCGAGGACATGGCGGTGGAGATCGACGGCCTGCGCGCGATGCAGTCCCGCCGCGTCGCCGCCTACCGCGTGCAGGAGGCCTCGGTGAAGAACTGGGCCTCCATTCGGTACAAGGGCGTCGATTCCGACATGAAGAAGATGATCAGCATCAACGCGATGCAGCAGACCAGCGCGTGGCTGACCCGCACCGCCAACGAGGTCGATCACCTCGCGCAGACCACCGCCGACGGCTTCCCCAAGGCGGTCGGTCTGTCGAACGACGTCTCGGCGCCGGGCCGGTTGATCATCGGCATGGCGGCCTACGGCGCGACCGCGGCCCTGCGCGCGGTGTCGACCGGGCTCGAGACCGCGGCCGCCGGCGTCGAGCTGTCGCTGGCCGAAGATCGCGCGCGCCGTGACGCCAAGCTGGAAGAGCTCGCCGACCTCGCCGCGCTCGACGCCCAGCAGACCGAGAACGACCTCGCGCAGATGACCACCAACCTGCGGGTGCACGCGCTGCAGACCGAGGCGGCCGTGGCTTCGCGCGAGGCGCTGATCGACGCGCTCCGTCGCAACCTCGAGCTCGACCTCGCGCGCGATCGCGACCTCGTCGAGCTGCGCGATCGCCGCGACAAGGTGAAGCTGCGCCTGGCCGACGCCGCCGGGCTGCGCGCCCGCGTGCTGCGCGCCGAGGTCGTCGCCAGCCGCCACCTGCTCGAGTACTTCCAGGTGGTGCAGCGCGCCCAGCTGCTGCAGGGCCGCTACGCCGCGCTCTCGAGCCGCCTCGACAACCTCACCGAGCTCATCGCCAGCCCGTCGGTCATCTTCGCCTTCGCCAACCGCCTCGCCCGCGCCGAGTCGCGCGTCGATCGCGCGCGTGGCCTGCTCTACGACTGGCTGGTGGCGCTCGAGTACTACGCGGTGCGCCCCTTCATCGATCAGCGCCTCGCCATTCTGCTCGCGCGCAACCCCTCGCAGCTCGAGGCCATCGCCAACGAGCTGGTGCGGCTGCAGGGCGCGTGCGGCGGCATCGTCAACACCGGCGTCGCCGAGCTCTCGCTGCGCGACGACCTGCTGCAGGTGGGCTTCGACACCGAGACCCAGACCGCGCCGCAGCGCTTCCGCGAGATCCTCGCGCGCGGCAACGTGCCCATCGACACCCAGGTGCGGTACTCGAGCGACGAGCGCGTGGGTGACCTCATCAAGTCGCGCAAGGTGCTCGCCGCGACCTTCACCCTGCGCCTCGAAGACTTCGCCAACCTGCCGCTGACCTGCAACGCCAAGGTAGCCTCGGTCGACGTGCAGCTCGTCGGTGAGGGCCTCGGCCGCGCCCGGCCCACGGTGAGCCTGCTGTACGACGGAACCAGCACCCTGCGCAGCTGCCAGCCCAACATCGAAGACCTCGTCGGCGCGCTCGCCCCGGGCAGCTCGAGCTTCGGGTCGCTCACCCGCTTCCGCACGCAAGGCCGCAGCGTCTCGCCGCTGGCCAGCCTCAACACCTTCGGCGCCGCCGACTCGGCCAACCGCGGGCTGGAGGGCCTGCCGCTCGCCTCGACCTACACCGTGCTCATCGACCCCGAGGCCGGCGAAAACAAGAACCTCGACTGGACCCGCCTCGACGACGTGAAGCTCAAGCTCACGTGGGCCTACCAGGACCTCTTCCCCGTGGGGCAGTGCCAATGAAGCGCGCGTTGCTGCTGACCTGTGCCGCGCTCGCGGCCTGTGCCCCCACCGAGCCGGCCGCGCGGGCCCCGGTGGCGAGCCTCGACACCGCGCTGACCGTCGGCTCGACCAACGGCTGCCGCCTCGACGACGACTGCGCCGCCGGCCACTTCTGCTTCCAGCAGCTGTGCGTCACCGAGTGCACCGCCGACGCGCAGTGCCCGCCCACCGCGAGCTGCTCGTCGCGCGGCCGCTGCGTGGTGGGCGCCGTGCCCGACGCCGGCGTCGACGAGGCCGCCTTCTCCGCGGCGGGCACCGACATCGGCGGGCTCACGCTCGCGGGCTGGCCGAAAGACTCGGTGGTGCGGGTGACGCCCGACGCGCCCTTCGTGGCGCTGAAGCTCACCACCTCCGGCCCGGTGCCCGAGGGCCGCCTGCTGTACTCGGTGCAGCTGTCGGGCGGCGCGCTGACGGTCGCCCGCGCCGAGGGGCAGAGCGCCTTCGAGCTGGCGCTCCCCACGGGGACCGCCGGCCTCGACAGCCCCACCCCGCAGGTGGTGGAGGTGGTTACGCCCATCGAACGCCGCACGCTGTACCTCGTGCCCGCCCGGCCGCGCGCCGGCTGGTACACCGGCACCTTCACTCCGCCCGTCTTCGGCGGCGCCGGCCTGCCGCTGGAGTTCGCGCTGCAGACCGAGCCCGCCGACGCGCTCACCCTCGCCGAGGCCACGCGGGTGTGGGCCTGGTTGCCGACCTCGCCGACCTTCCTGCTGTCGCTGGCGACGCCGGGCGCGGGCGTGAACTGGGTGCGGCGGCCGCTCACCTTCGACGCCAGCATCAACGCGTGGGTGGCGCTGTTCGCCGAAGACATCGAGCCCGCGAAGTACTTCGGCGCCGGGGTCTTCCCGCTCGCCGGTCGATCGATCCGCCTCGAGATCTCCCAGGAAGACGACGGCACCCTGACTGGCGCGGTGGCCGATCGCTGGCGTGGGTTGTTCGATCAACGCAGCGCCGACGGCGTGCGCGCCCCGGGCGTGGCGATGGTGTCGGGCAGCTTCCGCGTCAACCGCCTCAAGGCGCTCCCTGCCACGAGCGAGATGCGCGACGGGCTGTTCCTGCCCGCCACCCCGCCGCAGCAGCCGGCGCCGGACCTCGCGTCGTGCACCGACGCCTTCTTCGCCGTCGCCCCCGCGGCTGGCCAGACCAGCGGTGACTGCGCCGAGGTGGGCAACGTCGCCACCTTCCGCGCCACCGACGCCGCGAAGCGCGCGACCTGCGCGCTGGGCGTGGCCCGTGAGGTGCTCGCCGGCCCCACCATCGGCAAGCTGCTCACCGCGCTCATCGACCCCAACATCCCCGACCCGCAGGGCCTGAGCTTCAAGACCTTCATCGAAGACTGCGCCAGCGACAGCAGCCCCACCTGCAAGCCCACGCCGCGGCTGCTGTGCGCCCGCGCGCTGGTGGCCACCGCGTACCTCGACGTCGACGCCTCGAGCGCCGACGTGCAGCGGCTGTCCGAGGCGTACGACGCCACCACCCGCGAGGCCTTCCTCGGCCGGCAGCTCGCCGCCTTCCAGGTCGACACCCAGACGCGCCTGGCGTGGCTGCAGAGCGGGGAGGCCCCCGCGTTCCTCGCCTCGACGCTGCGCGACTACAACACGCAGATCCTCGATCGCTGGCGCGGCAAGGTGCTCGACGCCCACCTGGCGAGCGTCTTCGGGCAGCTCGACGCCGCGGGCCTCGCGGTGTTGACGCGCTCGCCGACCGACCCGGTGGCCATCTCCAACCGGCAGGCGCTGCTGCTCGACCTCTCGAACTCGTGGCGCGCCTCGATGGACGCGCTGGCCCTGCTCACCACCCGCCAGAACGTGCTGCTGCAGGACGCCCAGTCGCGCGCGCTCGCCGCGGCCTCGGTGCGCGCCACCGCGGCGCGGCTCTACGCCAGCGCGGCCATTCTGCAGGAGCTCGCGCGCGAGACCGGCGCCTCGTACCTCAGCAGCAGCTTCGGCGCGGGCTTCTCGGTGCTCTTGCGCGAGCTCAACCGCCTCTCGATGCCCTTCGACGTGTTGCTCTTCGCCCGCGACGCGGAGGTGGTGACCAGCCGCTCGCTCGACCCCAACCAGAACAGCCGCTCGTTGCTGCGAGAACGAGAGACGGCCGCGCGCAACGCGGTGAGAGACGCCGCGGCCAGCGTGGACCTGGTGCTCGCCGAGGCGCAGCAGACGCGCGTCGACGAAGCGGCGCTCACCGCGCGCTACGAAGATCAGCTCCTCGCCCTGCGCAACGAGCTCATCGCGCTGTGTGGCCTGCCCGTCGGCTGCACCGCCAGCGACGTCGGCAACACGCCGGAGTGCGCCGTGCCCACCGCGGCCGGCCGCTGCGGCTTCGTGGTCAACCGTGACGGCACCGTGCTCGAGACCGAGTCGGTGTCGGAGGCCGGCGCCACGCTGCTCACCCTGAAGGAAGCGGCGGCCTCGACGCAGGAAGCCGACGCCCGCCTCGCGGCGCTGGTGCAGCAGTCGAACCTGGTGGGCGCCACCACCGAGGCCTACGCGAAGAAGGTCAAGGGCTGGGACGCGCAACGTCGCGCCGTGGCCACCGAGGTCGAGGCGCTGCTCGCCGAGATCGCCACCCTCAACGAAGAGCGCATCGACGCCGCGGTGACCGACGTGCGCGCCCAGCAGGCGACGCGCCTGGCCGCCTACGCGCGCCAGGAAGCCGCCATCGACAACTGGGATCAGATCCGCGCCAAGGGCATCGCCAGCGATCTCAAGAAGCTGCAGAGCATCAACGCCCTGCACATCGCCTCGTCCGTGCTCGAGCTGACGGCCGATCGCACCGACGACATGGCCGACATCCTCCGCGACGCGCTCCCCGAGGAGATCGGCACCACCCTCGACCCCTCGTTCACCATTCGCCTCAGCGTGCGTTTCCCGGCGTGGTTCGCCAGCAGCGCGATGTTGATCGCCAGCAACGTGCTCGACGCCAACGCCTCGTCGCTCGGCGTGGTGCTCGAGGGGGAGCAGGCGCTGCGCGAGGCCGAGCTGACCAACCTCGAGCAACTGCCCGACCTCGACGCGATGGCCACCGAGAACGATCTCGCCGAGCTGGAGAAGGAGATCGAGCTCAGCAACCTCAAGACCGAGAAGCAGCTCAACTCACTGCGCGCGCTGGTGGACGCCCTGCGCCGCAACCTCGAGCTCGACCTCGCCCACGAGCGCGACCTGCAGGAGCTCAGCGATCGCCGCGACGCGTGGCGGCTGATGCTCGTCGACTCGCTGCGCCTCGAGTACGGCGTGATGCAGGCCCAGCTCACCGCCCGCCAGCGGGAGATCGCCTACTACGAGGTGGTGCAGCGCGCGCAGCTGCTCGAGGGTCGCTACCGCTCGCTCGCCGCGCGCTTCGGCAACCTCGAGAGCCTGCTGGGCAGCCCCGACGTGCTGTTCAGCTTCGCCAACCGCATGGCCCGCGCCGAGAGCCGGCTCGATCGCGCCCGCCGCGCCCTCGAAGAATGGCTGGTCGCGCTCGAGTACTACGCGGTGCGCCCGTTCGTCGATCAGCGCCTCGCCATCCTCCTCGCGCGCAACCCCGCGCAGCTGGAGGCCATCGCCAACGAGTTCCTCCGCTTGCAGCGCGCGTGCGGCGGTCCGGTCACCGTCGAGACCGTCGACGTCTCGTTGCGCGACGACCTGCTGGGCATGGACTACACGGCCGCTCGCGAAGGCGCCGCGCCGGTCTCACCCGGGGAGCGCTTCCGCGCGCTGCTCGCCCGCGCCCAGCGTCCGGTCAACCGGCAGATCCCCCTCACCTCCACGCAGACGCTCGGCCAGCGCCTCGATCTCGGCGGCGTGTGGGCCAGCACCTTCAACCTGAGCGTCGAAGGTTTCGCCAACCTCGGCAAGTCGTGCAACGCGAAGCTCGAATCGGTCGCGGTGCAGCTCGTCGGCGAGGGCTTCACCGGGCAGCCGGTGGTGTCGATCGTCTACGACGGCAACAGCCAGCTCCGCTCGTGTCAGCCGGGCCTCGACACGCTGGTCAAGGCGCTCGGGCCGGGCACCACTGCCTTCGCCAGCGTCACCCCCTTCAAGACCGCCGGCCGCGCCGTGTCGCCGGTGGCCGGGGTGGGCGACTTCGGCCCGGCGCAGACGTGGAACGCCACCCTCGAGGGGCTCCCGCTCGCGGCCGGCTACACCGTGCTCATCGATCAATCGCACCCGTCGAACGCCGCGCTCCCGTGGGACCGGCTCGAAGACGTGCGTCTCCAGTTCCGCTACTCGTACCAGGACGTCTTCCCTGAGGGGCAGTGCCAGTGATGAAGCTCCAGACCTTGGCAGTGATGGTGGTGGCGTCGTCGGCCTTCGCCCAGTCGGTGGACACCAGCTCGCTGTTGCAGCGCGGCAGCCGGGCGGAGGGATCGATCGCGCTCCCCTCGGCGCGGCTGCTCGAGCGCGGCGCGTGGGAAATCAGCCTCGGCTACGGCCACGAGGGTGACGTGGTGCGCGTGGCGACGCCGACCGGCGACGTGCGCGGCGGCGCGTTGGTGAAGGACGTGCGCTGGGTCGATCAACGAGACCTCGCGTGGGTGCACCTCGCGGTGAGCCCGCTCTCGCGCTTCGAGCTCAACGCGGTGCTGCCGGTGCTGCTCGGCCAGTCGTCGAACGCGATGAGCGGCATCGACACTCCGATGAGCGGCCGCGCGGCGCTGGGTGACGCCAGCTTCGGGCTCCGCTTCGCGCTGCTCGAGCGCAAGGCGTGGACCGAGCAGGGCCTCAACTGGACCATTCAGGGCGGCGTCATCGCGCCCACCGGCGCCGCCACCTCGGCCTTCTCGGAGCGCACCGCGCGCGCCGATGCCTCGACCACCGCCACCTGGCAGAGCGGCGGCGCGTGGGCGGTGACCGCGCACGCCGGCTACCAGATGGGCGCCGCGCTGCAGCTGGGCAACCAGCTCTTCGGCGATCGGCTGATCTTCGGTGGCGCCTTCGCGTACCGCTGGTCGGCCTTCCAGCTCCACGCCGACGTGGTGAGCCAGGTGAACCTCGGCGCCGCGGCGGCGCAGACCACCCCGGGCCGCGCCTCGCTCGAGCTGCTGGGCGGCGGGCGCTACGTCCACGACTTCTTCTTCGCCGACCTCGGTGTGGGCGTGGCCCCGGTCGACGACGGCGTCACCCCGCGCTGGCGCCTGCAGCTCGCGCTCGGCGCGCGGGGGTTGTTCGACAAGCCCGCGCCCCCGCCGGTCGATCTCGACGTCGATCGCGACGGCGTGCTGGGCGACGCCGATCAGTGCCCGTCGCTGGCCGAAGATCACGACGGCTTCGAAGACGGCGACGGCTGCCCCGACCCCGACGACGACAAGGACGGCGTGCCCGACGCGCGCGACGCCTGCTCGCGGCAACCCGAAGACATGGACGGCGTGGCCGACGCCGACGGCTGCCCGGAGACCGACGCCGACAGCGACGGCGTGCCCGACGAGAAGGACCAGTGCCCGCTGGCGGCCGAAGACTACGACGGCTTCGAAGACGGCGACGGCTGCCCCGAGGCGGGCTCGATCGATCCCTCGACGTCGTTCCGCTCGGTGTCGCTGCCGGAGCAGGCCATCTTCTTCGAGGTCGGCAGCGCGACGCTCGACGCCAACGCGCTGTCCACCGCGCGCGAGGTGGCCCGCACCCTGCTCAAGAAGGAAGGCGCGGTGCAGCTCACCGGGCACGCCGACGATCAGGGCCCCGAGGCGCGCAACGACGAGCTCTCGCTCCAGCGCGCCGAGGCGGTGAAGAAGGTGCTGGTCGAGGCGGGCGTCGCGGCCGACCGGCTGTCGACGCGCGGCGCGGGCCGCCGGGAACCGGTGACCCAGTCGACCGGCTTCGGCCGCTCGCTCAACCGCAGCGTCACCTTCGCCTGGGCGAAGTGAAGCTCACGGGGCGAGCCGCTCGGTCAGCGGCTCACCCGTGCCGAGATCGACGCCGAACAGCTCGACCCACTCGACCTTCGGCACCAGCCGGCGGTCGTCGCTCTTCACGTAGATCTTCCGCAGCAGCGCCTCGCGACCGTCGATCACCACGATGGCCACCGGGCACGCCGCGCGCTCGGTGATCCACACCTGGCGGCCTTCGAGCGCGCGCATCACGAGCTGAAAGCCTGCGCGCTCCTTCGCGGCCCGCACCGAGAACCCATAGGCCATGCTGCGCTCGAAGAAGGTGAGCGACTCCCGCTGGCCCTTGTCGGCGAGCATCCACCACGAGGCGGTGACCGGATCTTCGGCCTTCAGCCGGCCCGCTTCGTCACGCTTCGCCTCGTACAGCACCACGTTGGCGTTGGTGCTGCGCTCGATGCGAAACAGCTCCGCAGGGCACGGCTCGGCGGCGAAGACGACGGCGACGAGCAACGCGACAGGCACCCGGTGAAGAGAGCGCGATCGACGCGCCGCGGGCAAGGTGCGCGCTCACCGAATGGCGGGGTCCCCCGCGGCCGGCTGGAGCCTCCGCAACGAGAGCAACGACCGGGCGACGGTCGTCGCGTCGAAGGGCTTGCCCAGGAAAGCGGTCTCCCCGTCTTCCGGCAACAGGCCCGGGTCGGGCGAATAGCCCGAGACGAACAACACCGGCACCGGCCGCACCGCGCGCAGCTTCGCGACGGTGCTCGGCCCATCGAGCCCGGGCATCAACACGTCGCACACCACCACCACGTGCTGGGGCCCGAACCGCGCGAGCGCCTCCTCGCCGCCGACGGCCACGGTGCACTCGAAGCCCAGCAGCCGCAGTACGCGCGCGGTGGTCTTCGCCACCAGCGGATCATCGTCGATCACCAGCGCGGCGCCCTCGAACTTCACCGGCGCGCGACCCGGCGGTGGCGTCTCGCGCTCGAGCGACGGCCGAAAGTAGATGCGGAACGAGGTGCCCGCGCCGGGGGCCGACTCGAGCCGCAGGCCGGCGCCGTGGCTGCGCACGATGCCCAGCACCGCCGCCAGCCCCAGCCCGCGCCCGGTCTGCTTGGTCGAGAAGAACGGGTCGAAGATGCGCTGCTGCGTCTCGGCCGTCATGCCGGCGCCGCTGTCGGCGACCTCCAGCACCACCGCCGGGCCGGGCGCGAAGCCTGCCGTGAAGGGCCCGCCCGCCAGCTCGGCGGCGCCGACGTCGCGCAGCGCCAGCCGCACCGTCACCGAGCCCTCCTGCGAGAGCGACTCCGCAGCGTTGAGCACCAGGTTGAGCAGCACCTGCCGCACCTGGCCGCGGTCGCACACCACCGGGGGCACCCCGTCTGCGAGCTCGAGCGTGAGGTGCGCCTCGCCGCGCGCCGAGAGCCGGAGCAGCGGCGCGAGGTCGGAGATCAACGCGCGGAGCTCGGTCGGCTCGTGCGGCGCGACGCGGCGCCCGGCGTAGGCCAGCAGCTGCTGCGTGAGGTCGGCGGCGCGGTGGGCCGCGTTCTCGATGGTGGCGAGCGACTCCGAGAAGCCGGGCGGCAGCGAGCGCTGGAGCACGCTGGTCTCGCCGAGGATCAACGCCAGCAGGTTGTTGAAGTCGTGGGCCACGCCGCCGGCCATCACGCCCAGGCTCTCGAGCTTCTGCACGTGCAGCATGTGCTGCTCGAGACGCTGCCGCTCGGCCTCGGCGCGCTTGCGCTCGGAGATGTCGCGGCTGCTGGCCACCACGCCCTGCACCGCCGGGTTCTCGAGTTGGTTGCAGGCCACCGCCTCCATCCACAACCAGCCGCCGCTCTTGGTGCGGTAGCGGTACTCGACGGTGCGCTGCGCGCCGGGCGTCGCCAGCACCTCGCCGAAGATGCGCGAGACCTCGGCGCGATCGTCGGGGTGAATCAGCTCGAAGGTGTCCTGGTTCTGGAGTTCCTCGGGTGAGAAGCCGCTGATGCGCGCCGTCGCCGGCGAGTTGAAGAGCAGGCGGCCCTGCGCATCGAGGAGCGAGATGATGTCGCCCGAGTACATCGTCAGCGCGCGGAACTTCTCTTCAGACCATCCCGAGTCCGCCATGCTCGAGAGCAAACACCCGCGCACCTCCGATCGCCAACGGCAGAACCGCGCCACGCAACACCTGCGCGTTCGCCCCTCGGTTGAAGGCCTTCGCGCACTGTGGAACATGTCGAGCGTGACCCGCCTCCCCCTGCTCCTGCTCTGTCTCGTCGCGTCGCGCGCCTCTGCCCACGGGCTGCAGCTCTCGGCCGGCGGAGCGTGGATGGCGAACCTCCACAACGAGCTGCGCGTCGGCGCGACCGACCTTCAGCTCGGCTACCGCAACGACTTCACCTGGTCGTCGCTCGAGGTGGGGCTCGAGGCCATGTTCTTCTTCCCCACCGGCAAGGTCGACCCGGCGCTCGGCCTGCGCCTGGGCTGGTCGGTCTTCCGCGACGTGGGCCCGGTGCGCCCGCGGCTGGGGCTGAGCCTCGGCGCGTACTGGACCCACGCCACGCCGGTGCTCCCCGTGGGCTACGTCGATCTCGCCGTCGAGAAGCAGGTCGAGCGCTGGACGTTCGGGCTCGCCGTCAGCGGCATGCTCAGCCTGTTCGGCGCCGGCGTGCAGCCCCGCCTCTACATCGGGAGGACCTTCTGATGCGCGCCGCCCTGCTGACCCTGCTCTTCGTCGCCTGCGCGCCCGTGCCCGCGTCGATCGACACCACCGCCGATCGGTATCTCGAGCGTCGCGCGTCGCCCGAAGCGCTGGTCGATGCGCGCGGCGTCTACAACGGCGGCTGGTACGAGTCGTTCACCGGCGCCTTCAACCAGGCCCAGGCCGCGGGCGACGCCTACAACCTCAAGAAGTGGCTGCACGTGAACGTCGACGACCCGCGCTTCTACGTGGTGGTGCAGATGGTCCGCACTGACTTCGCCGGCAACCTCGCGGTGGTGGTGACCGACAAGCAGACCGGCGCCTTCCACAGCGAAGACGTGGTGCAGATGTTCTCTGACAGCCTGAAGTGCGACGACGCCGTCACCTCGTTGACCGACCCCGCCACCGGCTCGCACCTGACGCTCGTCGACGGGAAGCTCGACTTCGACGTGAACGCCAACGGGCTGCGGGTGCGTGGCAAGGGCACCGAGATCCTCTCGCCGCCGCTGACCCAGATTCACCGCTTCCACGACGGCTACGGCGCGCTCGGCGTGTGGGGCAACGTCACGCTCGACGAAGGCGCGGTGACGGTGGGCGGCGAAGAGCACGCGCTGACGCCCGGTTCGCTGGGCCTCTACGATCGCACCGTCGGCCACCAGCGCACGACGCTGAACTGGAACTACGTCGCCACCTCGGGCTTCGCGCGCAACACCGTCACCGGCGAACTGCGCCGCTTCTCGGTGCAGGGCGCCATCGATCGCGAACGGAGCCGGCCGCTCGCCAACACCCGCAACCACGGCTTCTGGCTCGAGGGGCGCTTCCGCAAGGTCGAAGAGCTCCGCTTCGACTACGAGACCGACGCCGCCACGCAGGAGTTCGGGCCCTGGCACATTCACACCCCGCCCGAGCCGGGCCGCGCCGCGCGCGTCGATCTCACGCTCAGCCCACCTCCCGGCTTCGAGCGCCTCTTTCACCGTCGCAACCAGAGCGCCGATCTGTGGATCGTCGAGCGCGACTTCCACCAGGTGTACGGCGTGGTGACCGGCACCCTCGAGCTCGACGGAGAGACGTGGCGCGTCGAGCCGGGCACCTGGGCCCTGGCCGAGCAGGCGCTGGTGGTGCTGTAGCTCGCACGACTTGCGCTTGACTGCCGCGCCCGTCGTCGCGATGGGGGCCCCGGTGAACTGGCGCTCCGTGCCTGAGGTGGGGACCGTGCTCGGGCTGCGGCTCGTGGCAGGCACGCACCACGTCTTCGGCCGGCGCGTCGCCGCGGCGTTGTTGTGGGTGATCTGCTGGTACTACCTCGCCTTCGCCGGCACCGCCCGCCGCGCGTCGCAGCAGTACTTCGCGAAGCTCGGTGAGGCCGCGTCGCTCACCCGCGTGCACCGGCACCTGTGGGCCTTCGCGCGCGTGGCGCTCGATCGCCTGCTCTTCCTCACCGGCGACACCGAGGACGTGACGGTGAACCTCCACGGCCACGAGCACATCATGGCGCTGGCGGCCTCGAAGCGCGGCGCGGTGCTGCTGGGCGCGCACCTCGGCAGCTTCGAGGCGATGCGCGCGCTGGCCTCGCAGTACGACGTGCCGCTGCTGGTGGTGGCCGACTTCCGCAACGCCCGCCGCGTCAACGCGCTGCTCGCGCACTTCAGCCCGAAGCTGCGCGTGCGGCTGCTCGAGCTCGACCCCGACGACCCCACGGGACTGCTGGTGGCGAAGGAAGCCATCGACCGCGGCGAGCTGGTGGCGGTGCTCGCCGATCGCGCCACGCACCGCGAAGGCCGTGACGTGGTGGTGCCGTTTCTGGGCGCCGACGCGCGCTTCCCGAGCGGACCGCACGTGATGGCCGCGGTGCTGCAGTGCCCGGTGTACTTCGTGTGCGCGCTCTTCGAAGCGCCGCGGACCTACGAGGTGCACTGTGTGCCGCTCGCCGAGCGCGTCGCGTTGCCCCGGGCCACACGCGCCGCCGCGCTGCGCGACGCCGTCGAACGTTACGCCCGCGTGCTCGAGGACTTCACGCGCCGTTCCCCGCTGAACTGGTTCAACTTCTTTCCCTTCTGGGAGCACCCGTGACGGAGTCTTCGTCGAACCTGCTCGCGCGCTTCGCGGCGCAGCGCCTGGCCTTTGCCCCGCTGATGTTTCAAGCCTGCCGTGCGCTGCGCGACGTCGGGGTGCTCGAGCAGCTCGCCCGCGCGCGCACCCGGGGGCTCACCGCCAGCGAGGCGGTCGAGGCGTGCGGCGTGTCGCGCTACGCGGCCGAGCTGTTGCTCGAAGCGGGCCTCGGCTCCGGGCTGTGCACCTTCGACGACGCCGGGCCCGAGCCGCGCTTCTTCATCACCGCGATGGGCATCTACTGGCTGCGCGACCCGCTCACCCGGGTCAACGCCGAGTTCAACCACCACGTGTGCTACCGCGGCGCGTTCGAGCTGCGGGAGGCGCTGCTCGAGGGCCGGCCGGCCGGGCTGCCGCACATCGACGCGACCGGCGCGGCCACGGTGTACGAGGCGCTCCGCACCCTGCCGGACGACGTCAAGCGCGCGTGGTTCGACTTCGATCACCACTACTCCGACGGGGTGTTCGAGCTGTGCCTGCCGCGCGTGCTCGACGGGGGCGTGCGCTCGGTGGTGGACATCGGGGCCAACACCGGCCGCTTCGCGGGCCTGGTGCTCGAGCGCAGCGCGGCGCAGGTGACGCTGGTCGACCTGCCGGGCCAGCTCGCGGTGGCGAAGGGAAACCTCGCGGCGCACGAGGGGCGGTTCACGCTCGCGCCCACCAACCTGCTCGACCCGGCCACGAAGCTCCCCGAAGGCGCCGACGTGTACTGGCTCAGCCAGTTCCTCGACTGCTTCTCGGAAGATCAGATCCGCTCGATCCTCACCCGGGTGCGCGCGGCGATGCGCCCCGACTCGAAGGTCTTCGTGCTCGAGACGTTCTGGGACCAGCAGCAGCACGAGGCGGCGCGGTTCTGCGTCATCGGCACGTCGCTGTACTTCGCGTGCATCGCCAACGGGAACAGCCGCATGTACCACTCGCGGGTGATGAAGCGCCTGATGGCCGAGGCGGGGCTGACGGTGAGCGCCGAGGAACCGAACGTCGGGCTGTCGCACACGTTGATCACCTGCACGGCGTGACTACGGTGCGCGCGTGAACCTGCGCCCGCTCGAAGCGTTGCTGGCCGATCCCCCACATCGACGGCTGCTGCGCGTCGCGCGGGTGGCGCGCACCACCGGCTTCCCGGTGCAGTTCCTCGAGCACCCGCTCGACGCGCTGTCGGTCGCGCGGCAGCACGGGCTCAACGCGGCGATGCTGCACGCGCTGCACGCCTCGAACCACCCGCATCGGCTCGCGCTGGTCGATCGAGAGCGCGTGCTCGACTACGCGAAGGCCGACGCGGAGATCAACGCCTTCGCCCACGCGCTGCGCGACGAGTTCCGGCTCCGCCGCGGCGAGGCGCTGGCCATCGCGCTCGAGAACCGCGCCGAGTACGTGCTCGCCTGGTTCGCGGCGATGCGCGCGGGTGTGCGGGTGGTGCACGCCGGATCGCACGTCACCGCTGACGAGCTGATGCACATGGCCCGGGTCGGTGGCGTCCGCTGCGTGCTGGCGTCGGCGACGACGGCCGAGGTGGTGCGCGCGGCGTGCGAACGGCTGACCGACGCGCCGGTGCGGATCGTCATGTGCGGCGACGCGAGGGTCGCTGATGCGGCGAGCACCAACGCGGCGAGCACCAACGCGAACAGCTCCGACGCGAACAGCTCCGACCGGAGGCGCAAGACGACGAGCTGGCGCGAACTCATCGCGCGGGGCCCCACCAGCTTCCCGGCGCGCGGCGTCGACCGGGCCGAGAGCGTAGTCTTTACCTCCGGCACCACCGGCCGTCCCCGCGGCGCGGCGCGCGACTTCGGCGCCTTCGGCCCGACCGAGCTGGCCCGCGTGCTCGAGCGGCTGCCCTTCCAGTGCGCCGAGCGCCACCTGGTCGTCGCGCCGCTGAGCCACAGCGCCCCGCAGGTCTTCGCGCTGCTGCAGACCGCGCTGGGCGGCACGCTCTACCTCGAGCCCCGCTTCGACGCCGCGGCCACCGTGCGCGCGCTGGCGAAGGAGAGCATTCACAGCGTCTTCATGGTGCCCACCATGGTGCGGCGCGTGCTCGAGCGACCCACGACAGAGCCCCTGCCCGACCTCCGCGCGATCGTCGTGGGCTCATCGGAGTTCAGCGCCGAGCTCCGCCGCGCCGCGATCGCCCGTTTCGGCGCCGAGACGCTCTTCGACTTCTATGGCGCCACCGAGCTGGGTTGGGTGACGCTCATCCGCGGCGACGAGATGCTCACCCACCCGGGGAGCGTCGGCCGCCCACTGCCCGGCCAGCAGGTCTGCATTCTCGACGAGCATGGCCGCGCGCTGCCGCCCGGGCAAGTCGGCCTCATCGGCGTGCGCAACGCCCAGACCATGCTCGGCTACACCGGCGACGCGCGGGCTTCGAAGGACACGGTGCGCGCCGGGTGGACCACCGTCGAAGACACCGGCTACCTCGACGAAGACGGCTACCTCCACCTCACCGGCCGCGCGCGGGACATGGTGAAGAGCGGCGGCGTCAACGTGTACCCCGCCGAAGTGGAGCGAGTGCTCGAGACCGACCCGCAGCTCCGCGAGGTGGTGGTCATCGGGGTGCCCGATCGAGAGTGGGGCGAGCGCGTGGTGGCGGTCGTCGTACCGCGCGACGGCTCCTTCGACCCCGAGCAGGCGCGGACCCACGCGCGCGCACACCTGTCCCCGGCCAAAGTGCCCCGCGAGTGGAAGGTGGTCGACGCCCTGCCCCGCAACGCCAACGGCAAGGTGCTGCGCACCGAGCTGCGCGCGCGCTTCGGCTGAGCCCGTTCCGCGACGTTCCACTTTGAACCACCTCCCCGTGGACCCTCTCTGCGACGGCCCCGGGCATGGAACCTGCTCTGCGACGAGCCCATGCCCACTGCCCACCAGACCGTCGCTGAAGTCGTGCTCGACCACTCCGAATGCGCCGAGGTCTTCCAGCGGCATCGCATCGACTTCTGTTGCCGGGGCGAGCTGACGCTCGAGCAGGCCGCCGCGGCGCGGAAGCTCGACGTCGCCCGGTTGCTCGAGGAGCTGTCGCAGGCCATCGCCGCCCGCACCGGGCCCGCGTTGACCGACCCCCGCGCGCTCTCGACGTCGCAGCTCGTCTCGCACCTCCTCGAGCAGGACGCGTGGCTGCGGCGCGCGCTCCCCTTCGTGAGCACGCTCGCGGTGAAGGTCAGCCGCGTGCACGGTGACCACAACCCGAAGCTCAGAGACCTCGAGCAGGTGGTGCTCGCCCTCGAAGAGCTGCTGACGCCGCACCTCGAGCAGGAAGCGAAGGAGATCTTCCCGCTCCTCGCCGAGCCGGCGCCCGACCGCGCCACGGTCGCGCGCGAGCTCGACACGCTGACCGCCGATCACGCCCACCTCACCTCGCTGTTCCACGAGGCGCGCACCGCGGCCGACGAGTTCACGCTGCCCGACTGGGCCTGCAACAGCTACCGCATGCTGTTCAGCGAGCTGGCGCACCTCGAGGCGATGGTGCTCACCCGGGTGCACCTCGAGCACCACGTGCTGCGCCCCCGCTTCGCCGCGGCGTGAGGTCGTCGTGCGCGCGCTCTACCTGGTGTCGGTGTGGATCCACGTGCTCGCCGCGATGGCGTGGATCGGCGGGATGTTCTTTCTCGTGTTGGTGGTGGTGCCGTGGCTGCGCCGCGGTGGCCGCGAGAACGCCGGCGCCTTCCTGCGTGAGACCGGCGAGCGGTTCCGCGCTGTGGGCTGGGCCTGCTTCGCGGTGCTGACCATCACCGGCACCTTCAACCTCTGGGTGCGCGGCGTGCGCCTGAGCAGCTTCGCCGACCCCGACTGGCGCGCGACCGACTTCGGCCGCTCGGTGGTGCTCAAGCTCCTCGCCTTCGCGCTCGTGGTCGCGGTGAGCGGGTACCACGACTTCTTCGTGGGCCCGCAGGCCGCCGCCGCCATCGAGCGCCGCGAGCCCACCGCGGAGCCGCTGCGCCGCCGAGCCTCCCTGCTCGGACGGGTCAACGCGCTGCTGGCGCTGGGCCTGGTGGCGATCGCGGTGACGCTGGTTCGCGGCTGCGGGTGATCGTCGATACGGTGCGCGCCCATGAACGCGACCGAACTGGCCACGCTCGAGAAGCGGGTCCACGCCATCACCCGACCGGAGCCCGCCCTGCTGTGGATGTACGTGCTGGGGGCCGCTGCGCTGCTGTGCGCCGCGCCGATCGCCCTCGTGCCGCTCTACTTCCACTACCACACGCTGTGGTACCGCTTCGACGCCACGGGCGTGTCGATGGGCTTCGGCATCCTCTTCCGTCGCGAGATGCAGCTCACCTACGCCCGCATGCAGGACATTCACCTCTCGCAGAACATCGTCGAGCGCTGGCTGGGCATCGGCACCGTCACCGTGCAGACCGCCGGCTCCGGCTCGGGCGGCAACCTGGCCATCGTCGGAGTGAAGGACTTCAACGCCATCCGTGACTACCTCTACGCGAAGATGCGCGGCGTGCGCACCGAGGCGCACGAGCCCGCCGCCGATGGCACCGACGCGGTGCTGGTGGAGATCCGCGACGCGCTGCAAGACGCCGCGAAGGCGCTGACCGAGCCGAAGGGAGCGGCGTGATGGAACTGCTGCTCCGCCTGCTCAAGCCGATCTTCCTGCCGCTGCTCAAGCTCGACTTCGCGCCGCCGCACCTGCCCGAGGGCAGCTCGCTGGTGCGCGCGCTCAAGCCGGCCGATCAGTGGCTCGCCTACCGCTACCTGCAGACGCTGTTCGGCTTCTTGAACCAGTTCGTCGGCACCGGCATCGCGGTCGTCGCGCTGGTCGCGAAGTTCCGCACGTGGGGGCTGGTCATCGCCGTCGCCGTCTTCGCGGTGCAGTGCTTCCTCATCGGGCTGGCGCTGGTCACCACCCGCGTCGACTTCGAGCTGCGCCACTACCTGGTGGGCGATCGTTCGCTGCGCGTCGCGCAAGGCGCGTGGAAGCGGGAAGAGGTGACGCTCAGCTACGCCAACGTGCAGAACCTCGAGGTCACCCAGGGCCCGCTCGAGCGGCTCTTCGGGTTCAAGTCGCTCATCATCTCCACCGCCGGGGCTGACACCACGCCGGGCGCCGAGAACTCGCACCTCGTCACCCTGGTGGGCCTCGAGCACGCCGACGAGCTGCGCGAGCTCATCCTCGGCATGCTGAAACAGCAGCGAGACTCGGGGCTTGGAGAACCGGCCCACCACCCCGCGGCGAGCCCTTCCCCCCTGGCCCTGTCGAGATTGAACGAAATCAAGGCCGCCGCCCTGGCGTTGAGGGACGCTGCACGGGCATCCCGTGTCGATGGGAACGTGCGTTTCCGTTGACTTTGGACAGTGAAGTCACGAGATCACCCCGTCTTTTCAGGCCCTTCCTCCACAGGTTCCATGACTCCGTTTCTTTCGTTGGCGCAGATGGCAGAGCAGCACCACGGCGGTTGGCTGAGCATGAAGTTGCTGGGGGTCTTCACCGGCGACGCCGAGTGGGTGCTCTGGCTGTTGGCGATCCTCTCCATCATCTCGATCGCGGTGATGCTCGAGCGCACCATCTACTTCAACATGCGCGGGCTCCCGAACAGCGACGACGTGCTGCTCAAGCTGGCCAAGGGTGATCTGGCGACGGTGAAGACGCTGGTCGCCACCCGCCAGGGCATGGAGGCCTCGATTCTCCGCGAAGGGCTCGACTGGGCTGATCGCGGCCCCGACTCGGTGCAGGAAGTGATCGACGCCACGATGGCCCGCGAGCGCCCGCGCTACGAGCGGTTCCTCTCGATCCTCGGCACGCTGGGGAGCAACACGCCCTTCATCGGCCTGTTCGGCACCGTGCTCGGCATCATCAAGGCCTTCAAGGACCTCGGCCTCTCGAGCGCGAAGGGCGCCGAGGTGCAGTCGACGGTGATGGCAGGCATCTCGGAGGCGCTCGTCGCCACCGCCGTCGGTCTCGCCGTCGCGATCCCCGCGGTCATTGGCTACAACGTTCTGCAGCGCTCGGTGAAGAACACCGTCGCGCGCTCCACGGCGCTCGGCCACGCGCTCGTCGGTCACCTCCGCGCCACGGGGAAGTGAGCGATGGCCGGCGGCGCTCCAGAAGGTGAAGACGAAATCACGGGCATCAACGTCACGCCCCTCGTCGACATCGTGCTCGTGCTGCTCATCATCTTCATGGTGACGGCGAACTTCATCGTGCGCGAGACGGTGGAGGTCGATCTCCCGCGCGCGGCGAACACGCAGGACAAGACCGTTCAAGGTCCGGTGATGCTCACCATGGACAAGGACGCGAAGATCTTCTTCGACGGCGTCGAGGTGGCCAACGACGCGCTGCTGGCGAAGATGAAGGACGCGGTCGCGAAGGACAAAGAGGTGCGCGCCATCATCAGCGCCGACCAGTCGCTCAACTACGGGAAGGTGATGGCCCTCATCGACCTGGTGAAGGAAGCCGGCATCGCCAAGTTCGCGCTCAACATTCAAAAAGAAGCCAAGCCCGTCCCCGCAGCCCCCTGAAGGAACCGCCTCGACGCCTCACGGTGTCGAAGGTGGGTCGTGACGACGATGAGCGCCAGCAGCACCAGCACCCCCGACAGACCGCGCAACCGAGACGACCTGAGCCTCTGGTTCTTCCTCGGCATGCTCGTGCTCTCGGCCGGAGGGCACCTCATCGCCATCTACGAGCTGCCGGGCATGCTGGCGCGCAAGACCGTCTCGCACCGCGTCGAGATGGAGTTCTACGAGCCGCCGCCCCCGCCGCCGCCCAAGGTCGAAGAGCCGCCGAAGGAAGAGCCGCCCAAGCCGCTGGAGAAGGTGAAGCTCAAGCCGCCGCCGGTGAAGCTCGCCGAGAAGGTGCCGCCTCCGAAGGAAGATCTCCCGCCACCGCCCAACGACGCGCCGCCGCCGGAGAACCCGAGCAAGCCGGTGCCGATCGTGGTCGGCATCTCGATGTCGTCGACCACCGCCGCCGGTGGCTTCGCGGTGCAGGTCGGCAACACCACCTACGGCAAGGCGAGCGACAAGATCACCGACCCCTCGCAGGTGAAGGCGTACAACGCGCCGAAGTACGCCCCGCCCGGCGGCGCCGACACCGAGCCGGTGATGTTGGGTGAAGTGAAGATCCCCTACCCCGACGAGGCGAAGAAGAACGAGATCGAGGGCTCGGTGCGCCTGAAGGTCACGCTCGATCCCACCGGGGTGGTGACGGAGGTCGCGGTGATCAGCGGCCCCGGCTACGGCCTCAACGAGGCGGCCCGCGACGCGCTGCGGAAGTTCCGCTTCAAGCCCGCCACCAAGGGCGGCGAGGCCGTCGGATACACCTTCGTGTACACGTACACGTTCCTCCTCGACTGAGCTCGCGCCCGCAGTTTCGAGCGCTGAGAAAAGTTCTGGAGCGTCCGCGCCCCATCTTCCACGGCGAGCGCACCGTCAGCGCAACCACCTGAATCATCGCGCGCGCCCCGCTGGCACCGCCCCTGCTCAACGAGCCTGCACGCCGGCATGACGCCGACGTAACCAGGAGGTGGGCGGGGATGGAGAACAACAAGCGGTACCAGGTCTTCTCGGTGAAGGAGCTGGTCGAAGGGAAGGACAAGAAGACGGTCTGGGTGAAGGCCGGCTCGGCGTGGAAGAACCGCGACGGGAGCTTCAACGTCTATCTCGACGTCCTGCCGCTCGACGGGAAGCTGCACGTTCGCGAGGCGCTCGACGAGCGACGCGCGGACTCCAACAACAACACCAACAAGAACTCGTCGGCGAATGGTTCGTCGACGCAGCCGGCCCTGACGGCCGATTCGATGGGAGGACACTGAGATGAAGAAGACGGGAACGAAGGGGATGGGGTGGGTGGTGGTGGTTCTCGCGCTGTCGGCTGGCTCGGCGCTGGCCGCGAAGTCGAAGACGGTGACGAAGAAGGAGATCACCGGGGTGGTGAACCTCAACACCGCGACCGCGCAGCAGCTCGATCTGCTGCCGGGCATCGGGGCGAAGGCGGCCAAGCGCATCATCGAGCACCGCAGCAAGACGCCGTTCGCGAAGGTGGATGATCTGCGCAAGGTGAAGGGCTTCGGCGCGAAGAAGCTCGAGAAGCTCAAGCCGTTCCTCACCACCAGCGGGCCGACCACCGTCGCGGTGAAGAAGGTGAAGCTCGACGCGCCGCCCGAGGGCAGCACCGCGAAGGCGCCGTCGCCGCCGAGCGCGCAGGGCCGTCGCGCCGCCGGTCGCTGAAGCAGCAGTCGTGGTGACGCCGCGCCGGGCCGCCCGTGGAGGTGGCCCGGCGTCGGTGTTTTCGTGCGAGATTCCCGCGTCGCGTGAGGCCGCTCTTTCTGAAGCTGGTGTACCTGCTGGCCGCGGCGATGGTGCTCTTCGCCGCGGGCGTGCTGTACGTCGACGGGCACCTCCCGGCACGCGTGCCGACTGACGCGCCGGCGTACGCGATGGGCGATCTCGTCGACGCCTACCGGGCGGTCGACGCGCGCGGACAGGTGGACCTGGCCGAGCTCAAGAAGCGCCACGCGTCGCTCGAGGCCTTCGTGGCGGCGATGGCCGCGACCTCGCCCGAGACGAAGCCCGAGCTGTTCCCCACCGTCGAGGCGCGCCTCGCGTACTGGCTCAACGCGTACCACGCGCTGGTGCTGCGAGAGCTGCTCGACACCCGCGCGCAGACCACCTCGGGGTGGAGCGATCTGTTCGACGCGGTGCCCATCGGCGGCAAGCGGCTCACGCGCGTGGCGATCTACCGGCGCACGCTCAGCCAGTCGGGCGACGCGCGGGTGTTCTTGTCGATCTTCACCGGCGCCAGGGGGCGCGGGGTGCTCGACGGCGCGCCCTTCGACGGCGAGTCGCTCAACCCGCAGCTCGACGACGCGATGCGCCGCTTCGTGCGCCGCAAGGACCACGTGGCCCTCGACGGCCAGACGGTGAAGCTCTCGGACCTCTTTCGCCGCCACCAGGACGAGTTCCTCGCGGCGCTGCCCGACGAGCGGAAGAACATCCTGCAGATCGTCTGGGCGTACCTGCCCGACGCGTGCGAGGCGGACCGCCCGGGCTGTGACACGCGCAGCGATCTCGACCGCGCGTGCGGGGGGCGCTTCGATCAGTGCAAGGTGGTCTTCGTGCCGGTCGACGAGGCGCTGGCGGTCAAGAACTGACTCAGTGGACGCTGGTGCTCTTCAGCAGCGACTTGAGCGACTTCGCGGTCACCGCTTCCGACACCCAGCGCTCGAGCGTCTCGTTGTCAGCCTGCTCGAGCTGCGTGTGCACGGCGGCTGGGATCTTCCGAAAGCGAGCCGCGAGAATGCGGCGAACCGCGTCACGCAGCGCTGCCTGACGGCCCTCTTCCCGGCCCCGCTCAATGCCCTTCTTCAGCCCCTTCCGGAAGCCCTTGGACTCGAGAAACTCAGCGATGGTCTGCATGGTCTGATCTCTGCCTTCTTCCTGCCGTTGTGCCACCTGCTTCACCAGCGGCAATGCTCGTCTTCCCGAGGCCTCTGTAAGGTATCGAAGGAACAGTCGCAGCGTCGAGTCGTCGCCGCGCACGGCCGCCAACATGGCTTCGAGCACCGCCTCGAGTTCACCCAGCGGAGTCGCCGCCGCCTTCAGCGCCGACAGCCCACCCCGGAGCGTGCGGTGCTTCGAAAGCTGCGCGACGGGCTCGGCGCCGAGGTCGACCACCACCACGCCGAAGTCGAGCGTCAGCGCCTTCACGTGTACGTCGAGCAGCGCGCAGCACCACGTCGGCCAGATGATCCTTCAGCGCGTCGTCGACGAACGACTCCGACAGCGCCACCGGAGGACCGGCGAAGCGAGCCACCAGCGATCGCGGCAGCCGCTCGCGCAGGAGCGCCTCGGCGGCGCCCCGTTCCTTCATCAACTTGCGGAAGACCTTGTCGTGAGTTCCCACGGCGGCCCGCGCTGCGCAGACCACGTGCCGCTCACAAGCGCGCGGAATCTGAGCGCCGCGCGTTCACGACCGTCTCGCGGGGCGCATGGTGCACGGACGCGCCACCGCGAGACTCACCGCTCGAGAATCACTTCCGCGCCTTGCGCGCTTCGTCGCGGAGCTTCACCGCCTGATCGAAGAACGCCTCGGGCACGACCTTGCCGCGCACCGCCGGCCACGCGCGCTTGGCGGCCGCTTCCCACGGAGCCGCCTCGACCTTCACCACGTTGAGGCCCTGCTTCTTCATCGCCGCCACCGCGTCGTCGTTGAGCCGCTTCACCTCGGCGTCGATGCGGCCGTTGATCTCCTTGGTGATGGCCAGCAGCTTCGGGCGGAGGTCCGCGGGGATCTTCTCCCACACGTCCTTCTTCACCACCGTCGCGCCGATGAGGTACGCCCACGGGTAGTCGACCATCTGGTTCGCCTTGTCGAACAGGCGCGCGGTCAACATGTACGCCGGCACCTGCGAGACGCAGTTGATCATGCCGGTCTGCAGCGACGGCACGATGTCGGTCGACGAGAGCACCACCGGGCGGAAGCCGATCAGCTTGAAGGCCTCGACCGACGCGGGGTCACCGTCCCACGCGAAGAACTTGGCGTCCTTCGCCGCCTCTTCCGGCGTGGCGTAGGGCTTGGTGCAGAAGATGCCGACCGTGCCGACCTGCGCCCACGACATCACCACGTAGCCCTTGGCCTCGATCGCCGCGTTGAGCTGCTGCTCGACCTTGGGGAACACCTCGCGGAAGTCGCGCTCGTCGAACATGCCCGGCGCCGAGAAGATCATCGGCTCGGACACGATGTCGTGGAGCCCGACGTTGGTGATCGACGCGGCCTGCAGCTGGCCGACGCCCATCTTGCGCACCATGTCGCCTTCGCTGCCCTGGGTGCCGCCGGCGTAGATCTTCAGCTTCACCTTGCCGCCCGACGCCTCGGACCACTTCTCGCCCAGCTCCTTGAGCAGCGAGTGCCAGGTCGAGCCCTGCGGCGCGAGCGTGCCCAACTTGATCGTCACGTCCTGCGCGAAGGCCACGTTGGCCACGAGCACCACCGCCATCAACAGTTTCTTCGTCACGTCGTTCCCCTTCAGTTGAACAAGTCGTCAGCGTGGTCGAGCAGCAGCTTCGCCCGGCGCTGCGCGATGATGTTGGCCAGCCGGTCCTTCTTCGAGGCGTTCACGTCGGCCGCGAGCACGCCCTTGAGCACCTTCTCGAACTCGTCGCGCTTCTGGCTCTGCACCAGCACGCCCTCGGCCCACGACACCTGCACGCCCAGCCGCCGGCCGCCGCTGAGCGCCGTGGCGCGATCGAGGTAGGTCTTCGCGTTGGCCTCGGTGCCGCCCGGCCGCGCCGCCTCGAAGGACACGAAGAACTCCAGCAGCGAGCCGTCGTCCCACGTCTCGTCGAGCTCGAGCGCGCGACGCATCAAGGCTTCGGGAGCGGGCAGCTCGGCGACCAGGCTCATGTCCTCTTTTCCGTTCGAGATCGCCAACGCCCACGCGGCGGCGGTCCAGTAAACGAGAGGCACGTCTTCTTTCTTCAACGGGGCGACCGCGGCCTTCAGATCGCGCATCGACTTGAGCTTCTCCGAGATGCCGGGGCTGGAGACCTCGAGGCCCTGCAGCCCGTAGTCGCGCGCGCGCAGCAGCAGCTTCTTGGCGCGCAGCCGGCTCACCTTGGCGACCGACGACTTGCCGTCGAACTCGGCGATGTCGGCGTCTTGCGCCACGAAGGCGTAGCCGTACTGGGTGAAACCTGACGCGAGCGAGGTGAGCAGCCCGAGGTGCTGGGGCGTCGAGTCGAGCACGCTCTCCATCGTCTTGAGCCCGAAGGGCGCGGCGTCACGCACCAGCTCCGGGTCGTCGTCGGTACCGAGCGTGCCCGGCCCCGAGAGCGCGTCGGCGATCGCGTTGGTGGCGATCGACTTGATGCAGCCAGAAGAAACGAGCCCCAGCGCCAACAGCAGTGCCAACCGCGTCATGCAGCCTCCTTCGAAACGGAGGTTGTCTCTTACTCTCTGACTCGGGTGACACGTGTTACGAAAACGCCCGTGTCCACCGAGATGAACTCGCAGCTTGAATTCGACGACGCGCAGAAGTCGCTCTCCCCCCTCGAGCGGAAGATGACCAACGGCGTGGGGCTCTTCGTGGGCCTGCTCGCGCTGGTGATGGTCGCGCTGCCGGTGGTGCAGGCGATCGCGCGCAAGCTGGCCGACACCGAGATCCCCAGCGCGTCGGTCATCGTGCAGCACCTGACCTTGTGGGTGGGTTTCCTGGGCGCGCTGCTCGCGGCGGGCACCGGCAAGCACCTCGCGCTCTCGACGGCCGAGGCGATCCCCGAGGGGCGGCTGCGGCGCCTGTCAGAACTGCTGACGCGCATCACCTCGTCGGCGGTGTCGGCGCTGCTGGCCTACGCGTCGTGGAAGGTGGTGCAGGCCGACGAGGGCTCGGGTCGCACCGTCATCGGTTCGCTGCCCGTGTCGTGGAGCGAGGCGATCATGCCGGTCGCCTTCGTGCTGATGGCGGTGCGCTTCGCGTGGCGCATCGGAAAGGGTGAGCAGTCGTGGCTCGATCGCGGGCTGGCGCTGCTGGCCATCGGTGGTGCGTTCGCGCTGGGGGCGATGGCGCCGTCGGGGGCGATCATCACCGTGCTGCTGGTCATCGTGGGCGTCGCCTTCCTCGCGGGCACACCGGTCTTCGTGGTGATGGGCGCGGCGGCGATGATCCTCTTCTGGAAGGAAGGCACGCCGATCGCCGCGGTGCCGGCCGAGACCTTCCGGCTCGTGTCGTCGGCGACGCTGCCGGCGATCCCGCTCCTCACCATCGCCGGCTACGTGCTGGCCGAGGGCGGCGCGGCGAAGCGCCTGGTGCGCGCGTACAAGGGCTTCTTCGGGTGGATGCCCGGCGGCGTGGCGATCATGACCACCGTGGTGTGCGCGGTGTTCACCACCTTCACCGGCGGCTCGGGCGTCACCATCCTCGCGCTCGGCGGCCTGCTCTTGCCGATGCTGAAAGAAGAGGGCTACCCGGAAGGATTCAGCCTCGGCCTCGTCACCGCGGCCGGCTCGCTGGGCCTGCTCTTCCCGCCGTCGCTGCCGGTGATCCTCTACTCGGTCGTCGCGTCGGTGCCGGTCGGCAAGCTGTACCTCGGCGGCCTGCTGCCCGGTCTGCTGATGATGGGCATGGTCGCGGCGTACGGCGTGTACATGGGCATCAAGCACAAGATCCCCCGCCAGCAGTTCAAGGCCGGCGAAGCGACGCGCGGCCTGTGGGAAGCGAAGTGGGATCTCGGGCTGCCACTGCTGGTCGTCGCCACCGTCGCCACCGGCTTCGGCACCATCGTCGAGGCGAGCGCGCTCGGGTGCGCGTACGCGTTGATCGTCGAGATGGGCGTGTTCCGCACCATTCACCCCACGAAGGATCTGCCGCGCGTGCTGGTGACCGCCACCACGCTGGTCGGCGCGGTCGTCATTCTGCTCGGCATCGCGATGGGCCTCTCGTCGTGGTTGGTCGACGCGGAGATCCCCACCCTGCTCCTCGACTGGACCACCGAGCACGTGAAGAGCCCGTGGGTGTTCCTGCTGGCGCTGAATGTCGGTCTGCTGATCGTCGGCAGCGTGCTCGAGATCTACGCGGCCATCGTGGTCATCGCCCCGCTGGTCGCGCCGATCGGCGTCGCCTACGGCATCGACCCGGTGCACCTCGGCATCGTGTTCCTCGCGAACCTCGAGCTGGGCTTCCTCTTCCCGCCGATGGGCATCAACCTGCTGCTCTCGTCGACGCGCTTCCGGAAGCCCCTGCCGTATCTCTATGCGCGCGCGCTGCCGTTCCTCGCGATCCTCGCGGTGGGTGTGCTGCTCATCACGTACCTCGACGCGATGACCACGGGCATCTCGGGCAAGTAGCTCAAGGGCGGCCGGCGACATCGATGTCCTTCAGCCGCTGCCAGAGGTCGAGCACCTTCTCGGCGTAGCGGGTGGGTGCGCTCCCGGGCTCGGGCACGGCCGGCCCCATGTTGTAGGCCACCAGCGCGCGCGCCTCGTCGCGGAACATCTGCTGGTAGTGCGCGAAGATCTGCACGCCGGCGCGAATCGAGATCTCCGGGTTGGTGAGGTCGTCCACTTGCATCAGCCCGATCGCCCCGGCGGGAGAGACGGCGTTGGGGTTGAAGCTCGACTCGATGGCGATGATCGCCAACACCAGGTTCGGGTCCTGTCCGTAGAGCAGACACTCGGCCTGCACCGCCGAGGCGATGCGGCGCGCGAGCACCGGGTCGAGCGTGGGCCGAATGATCAACATCTTGAGGAACAACGACTCTTCGCGCGCGTGGCTCGAGACCGCGCGCCGGAGATCGACCATGCGCGCCTCGAGCGCCTTCAGGCCCTCGGCCTGCGCCTTCGCCGCGCGGGCATGCTGCTCGGAGCGCGAGACGATCTCATCGAGCTGCTGGCGCACGGTCAGCGCGCCCACCGCCGTCACGCCGACCAACGCCCCCGACAGCACCAGCGCGCCCATCGACCACCACTGCTGCGAGCGCTCGGGGGGCGACGGCACCACGGCCAACCGGGGATGAACCGCAGGGACCGCGCTCAAGGCGTGTGCAGTGTCCATGGCTGCTCCTCCGAGACGAGTGGGGCGGACCGGCGGTCCGTGAGTGCGTCGCCCGCCGGTGCGAGACCAATGCCACGCGCGCAGCCCGAGAGATCTCGACGCTTGGCGGGGCTGCGCAGCGATTGCGCCTTCAAGATGACGGCGCCCGGCGTCCTTCTGACTGCCCGTCAGAGCGTGAAGGTGAGGCCCGCGTTGACGCCGCCGATGATCGCCTCACCGAACGACTGCACCTTCCCTCCGACGCGGAGATGCAGCGGCTCGACGAGTGGAATGAGGAAGGCCGCCTCGAGCCCGGCGTCGAAGCGCCCCGCGAAGTCGAACATCAGCGTCGGGCGGAGTTCGAGCGAGGTCTGCCGCAGGCCGCTGCGCCAGAACACGTAGCGGTGCGGCACGCCGACCTCGAGGCCCCACCGCACCGCGCCGCCGTACGCGAGGCTGCGGAAGCCGACCGCGACGTTGGGCTCGATGTGGAGCTTCGGCGCGATGCGCGCCATCAAGTGCGCCGACCACGACGTCAGGCCGCCCGCCGAGAGATCGAACTGAAAGTCGCTCCCGAAGTAGCCGAAGCCGAAGGTGAAGCGGCCCGAACCGGCGCCCGCATACCCACCGACCGCGTCACCCAGCTCGAGCCCGCCCACCGCGTCGAAGCCGAACGTCGGGCAATGAAAGCGCTGCTCGACCACCGCCGGCGCGTCGTCGTCGAGCGCGTAGACCACCACCGGCAAGGCCGCGACGATCACCACCGCCACGATGAGGATCGCCCGCGCGTCGAGGGTGCCCCCACCGCCTCCGCTGCTGCCCCCGCCCGACGACGAAGACGACGGCGTCGAGCTCGCCCCCACCGGCGTCGCGGCGTGAAAGCTGCTCAGCGGCGCCGTGCTGGTCGCGCTCACCGAGTAGTAGCGGCCCCCGGGCGACGGAATCCACACCTGTCCGGGCAACGCGAAGCACCGCTGGAAGTACGTCGGGTCGGCCTCGACCAACGGCGGCGCGACGGGCGGCGCGTCAGGGGTGGCGATGACGGGCGGCGGCGACAGCTCGTCCTGCGCCAGGGCAGACGTCGACAGCAGCACTGCGAAGATCAGCACGCGCACGGGGCCGAGTTGAAGGCAGGAACCGGGCCCGGACAAGAGGGCCAGTCCTCACGGCGCGGGAGCCTGTGCTTCTTCGCGTCGCTTCTTTCGGTTCTCGACACAGGCCCGCAGGGTCTTCGCCATGTAGTCGTAGGGGAGCCCGGCCTCGAGCCGGAAGCCGCCGGTCGCGTCGGCCGCCCGCACCCGCGCCAGATCGAGGATCTGCGCCTCATCGGTCTTCCCCTCGGCCTGGGCCTTGATGCGCGCCAACGACAACAGGCTGCCCAGCGAGCGCCGGAGCTCGTCGGTCGACTGCGCCTCGCTCGGATCGACGTCGGCGACGAGCCCCACGTCGTGCGACACGTCCATGTGCACCTGCACGCCCTTCGCCGACTTGTTGATCAGCTCCGCGAGGCTCGGGTCTTCGCTGCCGACCAACTGCGCGAGCGCGCCCGCGTTGAGCACGCCGTACACCTCGCCGAAGGCCATCGAGTCGTCGATCACCGGCTTGCCGCTGGCCGTGGTGCGGCCGTCGAGCCGATCGAGGATCTGCTTCTGCGAGGCCTCGTCACCGCCAGCGATGAACATCTGCCCGCCCCACGTCGCGAACGTCGCCACGCCGCCGTCGGCGGTGCGCACCTCGACGAGCTGGCCCTTCTGCCCGTAGTCCTTCGCCACCGCGTCGGGCCCGGTGAAGCGGCGCCACTGCGCGTTCTGGAAGTTCCCGGTCATCACCACCGAGTCGTCGATCATCGCCACGCGGTCGATGTTGGTGGTCGGGTCGAGCCCGGCGTCGCGGAGATCATCGAGGACGTCACCGCCGCCGAAGAGGCAGTCGGTCATCAGTCCGCCGATCTCCGAGTTCATGATCGCGTTGAACTCGGCCACCACCGCGCCGGTCTTCACCTCGGACGGCATCAACGCGAGCACCGGATCCTGCGCGGGCCCGGGGCGCGCAAAGGCCCCGGCGTCGAGCTCGACCGGCGGCACCCACGTGCGCCGCTGCTCGGAGCGCTGCGCCTCGTCGCGCGTCATGCGGGTCGGCAATCGCACCGGGTCCAGCGGCTCGACGTCGGGCGGCTCGGCCCCGCGCATCAACCATGCGCCTGCGCCCAGCAGCACCGCCGCGACGATCAACCACACCCACGGAGCCCTGCGCTTCGTCGCCACTCAGAAGTCCTTTCGCTCGAAGCGCCACGCGGCCACCGACAGCAACGCGCCGCTGAAGATGAAGCACCCCACCAACAAGCGGCTGACCATGTTCGTGTCGATGGGCGTCGACGCCGCGAGATCCGCCGAGACGGTGGCCAGCGTGCCCAGCCGCGGAATCGGCAACATCGCCCACGAGAACAGCGTGCGGCCGAGCCCCGGGTTCATCGCCACGGCGATCGACTCGCGAAAGCTCGCCACCACCCCGAGGATCAACGTCACCACGCCCAGCGCGCCGGAGAGCGCCGCGCTGCGCACGAAGAAGGTCGAGGTCAGCATCACCGCGTAGAGCGCGCAGAAGCCGACCCAGCCGACCGCGCTGCCCAGCAACAGCTTCACGTTCCACACCCCGGTCTTCACGCCCAGCAGCACCGTCAGCCCGCCAGCGCCGTACAGCGTGCCCAGCGCCGCGAGCGTCACCACCCCGACGAAGGTGCCGAACAACAACTGCCACCGCGCCACCGGCAACGACAGCAGGTGCTCGATGCGGCCGGGCGCGAGCAGCTCGGGGGCGAAGTCGCTGCAGGCGATCGCGAGGAAGAAGGCGCCGCCGTAGAAGCTGGCGTACGCGGTGCCGAGGTACAGCGCGTTCATCACCTTGTGCGCCGAGACGATGTCCTTCGAGAAGACCGCGCCGAACAACTTCGAGCCGGCGATCGCGCCATCGACCACGTCGAGCTGCAGCGAGAAGCCCAGCACCAGCAGCACCAGGGTGATGGCGGCGAAGAGCGCGAGGAACCACTTCCGCCTCGCCGCCTCGAGGAGGAGGTCGAACGCCACGCGCAGCAACTGCCTCACGACGCGGCCTCCAGCGTCTCGGCGAGCACGGCCTCGAGATCGCGCGTCTGCGGCACCAGCGCCGTCAACTGCAGCCCCTGCCGCCGCGCCTCGTCGAGCGCCTCGTTGAGCGCCGCCACGTCACCCGCGAAGGTCCACCGGCCGTCGGTGAGCACGAAGCCCGCGTTGCCCAGCAGCTCGGCGCTCGGTGCGCCGGAGAAACGAATCTCCCAGCTGCTCGACGCGCGCCGCACCTCGTCGAGCGTGCCCTCGAGCCGCAGCTGCCCCCTCTCGAGCACACCGATGCGATCGCACACCCGCTCGGTCTCGGACAGCAGGTGCGAGTTGAGGAGAATCGTCGCGCCCCGCTGCTTCTCTTCGAGCAAGAGGTTGCGCACCTCGACGCGGCCCACGGGGTCGATGCCGTCGGTGGGCTCGTCGAGGATCAGCAGCTCGGGCTGCCCGAGCATCGCCGCGCCGAGGCCGAGCCGCTGCCGCATGCCCTTGCTGAAGGTGCCGATGCGCTGCGGTGAGTCTTTCAGTCCGACGCGCTCGAGCAGGCGCCCCAGCTCGGCGTCACCCGGCCCGAGCCCCTTCAACGTCGCCACCGAGCGAAGGAAGTCGCGGCCCTTCAACGCGGCCGGTAGGTGCATGCGCTCGGGGAGGTAGCCGACGCGCGCGCGAATGCGGGTGTCCTGCGGATCTCCGCCGAGCACCGTGACGTCACCGGAGGTCGGCCGCACCACGCCCAGCAGCACCTTGATGAACGTCGTCTTGCCCGCGCCGTTGGGCCCGATGAGACCGAACGCCGAGCCCTTCGGAATGGAGAGCGTCAGCCCTCTCAGCGCCTGCTGCCCCGGCCCGAACAGACCGGCATACGTCTTCACCAACTGCCGCACCGCGAGCGCCTCGGTCATGGACTGCGCGACTCTACGCGGGACCTCTGGGCTGCTTGCATCTCGAAGCGAAAGCGAAGGCCCGGCGTCGGCTCCACCACGTCGCCCGGCCGGAGATAGGCGTGCGTCGCGCGCACCCCGTTGAGCCGCACCGGGTGCTGCGACCCGACGGCGCTCAACACCTCGAGGCGCCAGCGGTCGTTCGCGAACGAGAGCACGAACTCCGGCAGCGGCCACGGCGCCGAGAGCCGCACGTCGGCCTCGGCGCTCGGCCCCAGGCGCAGCACGCGCTCCAGCGCCCAGCCCGGCCCGGGCGGTCCCGCCAGCCGAACACCCTCGGGCTGCGCCTCGAGCGTGAGCGTCGCCGCCCCCCACGGCCGGAACAGCGACGCGGCGTCGGTCGTCAGCCGCGGGTGCGCGAGCCGAAACCGCGCCAGCGCGTCGGCCGCGAGCTCGAAGTGATCGACCAGCGAGCCCGGCCCGATGGTCACCGACTCGAGCATCGGCCACGCCGCACCCAGCGCCTGCAGCACCGCGACCGCGCCGCGCGTCTCGAGCGCCGCGCGGGTGAACGAGCCGAGGTCCACCTCTACCGCGCGCACGAAGCGGAACGCCGGCAGCCGCACCATCGCCGCGAGGCGCTGCTCCCAGGTCCACGGGGTGAGCCAGGTGCTCACGCAGCGCAGCACCAACGCGCGCGGCAGTCCGTGATCCCACTGCACCTGCAGCTCGCCGCGCGCCACGTCGCCGGCCATCGGCCCCAGCCAGCGCGCGTCGTCTTCGGGGCGCGGCGCCGACAGCCGCTCGCCCAACGCGGCCCCGGCCTCCTGCAGCCAGTCGGCGTACACCGACCACTGCCGCGCGTCGTCGGGTGCACGCCGCAGCGCCGCCTCCATCACCTCGTCGCGCAAGTCTTCGGGCTCCGACAGCAACAGCCTGAACGAGACGCCGTACGGCAGCTCGAAGCAGTCACCGTCTCGCAGCTCGGCGTCGCTGATCGACTCGCCCGCGACGAAGGTGCCGTTGCTGCTGCCGAGATCGCGCACCCACCAGCGGCCGTGCTCGAACACCACCTCGCAGTGGCGGGGCGAGACGAGCGCCGAGGGCATCGCCAGCGCGGTGTCTCGTCCGCGGCCCAGCACCAGCGGCGAGCGGAGCGGGACGCGGTGGCCGACCGCCAGCCCGTGGGGACCGGCGCTCATCACCTCCAGCGCGGGGAAGTCGGCCATGCAGAACCCAGCGTAGCCCGGTGCTATGGCGCGTGGACCGTGTTCGCCCCCTCCGTCCGACTCGCGCTCCTCGTCGCCCTCATGGGCGGCACCGCCTCCGCACAGAACGTGCTCGCGGGTCGTCCGCCGATGCGCGCCGACGGCGTGCCGATGCCGCAGCGGATGACCGATCTCCAGAGCCCGGTCGATGGCGAGGGGTGGGACGGTCCCTTCTCGACGGTGCTGCCCGGCGGCACCTCGGTGGAGTGGGACCTCGGCGCGCCCACGAAGCTCACGGCCGCGGCGATCCAGGCCGACAACAACGACGACTACTTCCTCTCCATCTCCGACGACGGCGTGACCTGGCGAGACCTGGTGCGCTTCGGCGGGGTCGAAGGCAGCGGAGTGCGCACGCGCGCCGAGACCGACCTCGACGCCACCGCGCGCTACGTGCGGCTCACCGCGCGCGGCGGTGACGGCCGCTACAGCGTCAGCGAGCTTGAGCTGTTCTCCGGCCACACCACCGGCACCACGCTCTTGCGCGCGAAGTGGGTGCCACGGCGGCCGCTCGAGCAGGCCTTCCTCGCGTGGGCGGTGGGCGCGGCGGTGCTGCTGCTGCTGGCCAGCCGCCGGCTGCCGACGCTCGCCCTGCTCGTCCTGGGGGCGCTGCTCGCGGCGGGCAGCGCGTGGCTGATGTTCGTGGTCACGCCGGCCAGCCCGAACTTCCTCGCCTCGTTGCCCTGGGTGCGCGGGACGGTGGCGTTGGTGGCGATCGCCGCGGTGCTCCGCGAGTGGGTGCTGCGCGGTCGCTGGCCCGCGAGCGGCCCGTTCGTCGTCGGCGCGCTGGCGCTGACCGGCGCGATGTCGATGTGGTGCTTCTTGAACCTCGGCACGCCGCAGTTCTTCGATGCGGGACGCGGGCGCGGCACGTGGCTGCACCACTACGACATGCGCACGTACTACCCGATCGCGAAGTACTTCCCCGAGCTGCGCTTCGACGGGGTCTATGCGGCCAGCGTGCTCGCGGTCGCCGACGGCAGAGACCTCGCCGCCTTCGACAACCAGCCGCTGCGAGATCTGCGCACCCACGTCATCACCAACGTGCGCGAGTCGAAGGCCCACCTCCTCGAGGTGCGCGCGCGCTTCACGCCGGCGCGATGGGCCTCGTTCATGGAAGACATGAACTACTTCCGCCGCGCGATGAGCGACGGGGGCTTTCTCGGCTCGATGAACGACCACGGCGGTAACGCGACGCCGGTGTGGTTCTTGAGCGCGCGAGCGATGTTCGCCTCGGCGCCGGCCAGCGACGCGACGTTGTGGCGCGGGGTGGTGGCCGATCTGCTGCTGCTCGCGCTCGCCTTCCTCGCGCTGGGGTGGGCGTGGGGGCCGCGCACGGCGCTCTTGGCGATGACCGTCTTCGGCGCGATGGACTTCTACCAGTTCGGCAGCAACTGGTTCGGCGCGGCGCTGCGCCACGACTGGCTGTCGCTGTGGGCGATCGGCCTCGCGCTGCTGCACAAGCGGAAGTTCGCCTTCGCCGGCGCCGCCTTCGCCTGGAGCGCGTGGATTCGCGCGTTCCCCGCCCTGACCTTCGTCACGCTCAGCTTCCCGGTGTTGTGGGTGGGCGGAAGGCTGTTGCTGCAGCGCCAGCCGCGCGATGCGTGGCGCGCCGCTCTGCCACTGGTGCGGGTGCTGCTGGGCGTGGTGGTCGCCAGCGTGGTGCTGGTGGGTTTGTCGATCGCCGTGTTCGGCGCCGACTCGTGGGCCGAGTGGCTGCGCAAGGTGCAGACGCTCGATCGCGACAACCACGTGAACAACATCTCGTTCCGCACCTACATGAACGTCGACAAGAGCGCGTGGGCCGTCGCCTGTGTCTCCTCGCTGGGGGCGCTGCTGCTGGTGCTGAGGCGCGCGTCACTGGCCCGCGCGGCGGCGTGGGGGGTGGCGCTGGTGCCCATCGTCTTCAACCCCGCCAACTACTACCTGCACTCGATGTTCTTGCTGGTGGTGCTCGCCGCCGAGCACGCAGGCAAGACGACGCTGCGCGGCCTGGGGGTGTGGGTGACGCTGCTGGCGATGTGCGTCGCCTCGTACTTCACCAACCTCAGCACCGACATCGGCCTGCACTTCAAGCTCGAGACCTTCGTGTGCTTCACCGCGCTGGGGGCGCTGTTCCTGCTCGAGGTGCTCCGGCCGCGCGAGGCCTGAGCGCTGGGCGAGGCCCGCTACCGGCGCTTGAGCACCCCGTCGAGCAGCTGCTTCGTCGTCGCTGCCCACGCGTCGGCCGCGAGCTGCGTCGGCGCTTCGACTTCCTGAGTCGCGTCGGTCCACAACACCCGCGGCCGCGTACCGCTGGCGTCGATCAGCGCGTCGGGCGCGGCGGTGCCCTCGAGGCCCGAGGGCATGCGGGTGGCGAACAACATCACGCGCGCCCGGCCGCGGTGCGTCTCACGAGCCTCGCGCACCGCGCCCAGCGTCGAGGCCACCCGGCGCACCTCGACCTGCCCGCGCTCACGGTACTCGCGCAGCAGCAACGACAGCACGCCCTCTTCTTCCGCCAGCGCGCCCTCGTCCCCTTCGCCCGAGAAGAGCAGCTCGAAGCGGAGCGCCTCGGTGTTGAGCCACTCCGAGAGCTTGCGGACCAGCGCCGTCACCGAGCCGAGCAGCCACACCAACCGCTGGTACGTCTCTCCCGGGTCCTTCACGCGCGAGCGCTGCAACGAGGGGTCGAACACCAGCACCAGCGTGCGCTTCTTGCGCACCGCCACCGACTCGTCGCGCGCGTAATAGAGGAGCTCGCTCTCGACGAAGCGCACGTCGAAGAGGTCGGGCCGCGCGGCCGGGTCGTCGCCCTCTTCCATGTAGATCAGCTCGGAGGTGACGAGGTTCTCCATCGAGCCGGAGGTGCTGATGCTCGAGAAGCCGCCCACCGGGTAGGCGCTGTCTTCTTCGAGCGCGGTCGGCGCGTCGCCGTCTTCGAACACCTGGCCCCGCAGCCGCGCCGGGAGACGCTCGACGACGGCCTGCGCCACCTCCGCCAGCTGCGCGAGCGCGACGCGGGCGCCCAGGCCTTTGAGCGCGGCGAGGTTCTCCACGAGGAAGACCTCCGCGTCGGACAGCAGCTCGCGCGTGCGCCGCGCCGCCTTCGCCAGCAGCGTCAGGCCCTCGACGATGCGCGCCGCGACCGCCGGGTCGTACAGCGCCGCCCGACCCGCCTCGAGCACCTCGTCCACCGCCCTGCTCGAGAAGCGCCGCACCACGCCGGTGCTGACGCCGGTGCCCACCGAGAGCTTGAGCCGCGACAGGAGCTGCGCGGTGACCAGCCCCACGGCCGCCGGGCGGAGTTCCTTGCTCAGCCCGGCGATGGCCTCGGTGAGCCGCGTCCACCGGCGGTCGGAGGTCAGCCGCGCCAGCACGTGATCTTCGTAGCCGCGCATCGCCTCGCGCACCGGCTCCTGCGCGGCGGGGTGAATGGGCAGCAGCCGCTCGCCATGCAGCAGCGCGGTGAGATCGAAGGCCAGCGTCGGCGCGGGGAGCAGCGGGCGCTCGGTGTAGGCCGCCTCGAGCGCCTTCACCGAGGTCTCGAACCAGGTCGGCGAGGTCGAGGCGTCACGCGCGAGCGACATCGCGGCCGACAAGAAAGCCTCCGCGCGCGGACCATCGAGCCGTTCGTCTGACATCGGAGGGTGACTATAGCTTCGGGCAGATATTGACTCTGGAATCAATTTTCTGCTCCAAACCTGCTCACCCACGTTTCTCCGAAAGGACGTCCCTGAACATGGCTGGCGAACTTCGCTTCGATGGAAAAGTCGTCGTCATCACCGGTGCTGGCGCAGGCCTCGGGCGCAGCCACGCGCTCTTCTTCGGCCAGCGCGGCGCGAAGGTGGTGGTCAACGATCTCGGCGGGACGGCGACGGGCGGCGGCAAGAGCTCCGCGGCGGCCGACAAGGTGGTCGAGGAGATCAAGGCGGCGGGCGGCGTGGCGGTCGCCAACTACGACTCGGTGGAAGACGGCGAGCAGATCATCAAGACCGCCATCGACGCGTTCGGCCGCATCGACGTGTTGATCAACAACGCGGGCATTCTGCGCGACGTCTCGTTCCAGAAGATGACGAAGGACGACTGGGACCTCATCTTCCGCGTGCACGTCAACGGCGCCTTCCGCTGCACGCACGCCGCGTGGCCGTACATGCGCGACCAGGGCTACGGCCGCATCCTCTTCACCACTTCGGCCGCCGGCATCTACGGCAACTTCGGCCAGGCCAACTACTCGGCGGCCAAGCTGGCGCTGGTCGGCTTCTCGAACACCCTCGCCATCGAGGGCGAGAAGAAGAACGTGCGGGTCAACGCGGTGGCGCCGGTCGCCGCCTCGCGCCTCACCGAGACCATCCTCCCCAGGGACGTGCTCGCGAACCTCAAGCCTGAGCACGTGACGCCGCTGGTGGCGTGGCTCGCGCACGAAGAGTGCACCGAGACCGGCGGGCTGTACGAGGTCGGCGGCGGCTACTTCGGCAAGCTCCGGTGGGAGCGCACCGAGGGCCGGCTCTTCAAGCTCGGCCGGGAGATCACCCCGGAGGCCGTGCGCGGCGCGTGGGAGACGGTCACCGACTGGAAGAAGACCACCCACCCCGCGAACATCACCGAGGCGCTCGGGCCGGTGCTCTCGAACCTCGAGACCAGGTCGAAGGGCGGCAACGAGTTCATCGACGTCGATCAGGCGCTTGGCTACGAGCTGCCCGAGCTGGAGACGAAGTACGACGAACGCGACCTCGCTCTCTACGCGCTGGGCGTCGGCGCCGGAAAGAACCCCACCGACGCGAACGATCTCCACCTCGTCTATGAGCGCAACGGCGACGGCTTCTACGGCCTGCCGACCTACGGCGTGGTGCCCGCGCTCAACGCCATCTTCAAGCTCGCCTCGGAAGGCAAGACGGCGCCGGGCCTCAACTACGGGCTCGATCGCATCCTCCACGGGGAGCAGTACCTCGAGGTCACGCGGCCCCTGCCGCCCGCGGCGCGGCTCAAGCACAAGGCACGCATCTCGGAGATCCTCGACAAGGGCAAACACGCCGTCGTCGTCACCCACCTCGACTCGTACGACGCCGACACCGGCGAGCTGCTGGTCAAGAACGACGTGTCGATGATCGTTCGCGGCGCCGGCGGCTGGGGCGGAGATCGTGGTGGCGCCAGCGACGTCAACACGCCGCCCGAGCGCGCCGCCGACGTGGTGATCACCGAGAAGACCGACGCCAGCCAGGCGCTGCTGTACCGGCTGTCGGGCGACTGGAACCCGCTCCACGTCGACCCCGAGTTCGCCACGATGTTCGGCTTCGACAAGCCGATCCTCCACGGGCTGTGCACCTTCGGCTACGTCGGCCGCGCGGCGATCAACGCCTTCGCCAAGGGTGACCCGCGGACCTTCAAGAGCATCAAGGTGCGCTTCGCCGAGTCGGTGTTCCCCGGCGAGACGCTGAAGATCGAGCTGTGGAAGGAGAGCGAGCTGCGCGTCGTGCTGCGCGCCACCGCGGTCGAACGCAACAAGGTCGTCATCTCCAACGCGGCCGTCGAGTTCTACCCGGAGATCCCGAAGCCGAAGGCGAAGGAGGTCAGCGCGCCGAAGCCCGCGGCCGCCCCCGCACCGAGCGCCGGCTTCACCACCGCGCAGAGCTTCGAGGCGATCGGCGCCTACGTCGCGAAGACGCCCGACCTCCTCAAGCAGGTCAACGTCGTCTACCAGTTCAAGGTGAAGAACCCCGACTCGCAGTGGATCCTCGACCTCAAGGCGGGCGTGGTGAAGGCCGGAGTGCACGAGAAGCCGGAGTGCACGCTGGAGATCTCCGACGCCGACTGGCTCGACATGGTCAGCGGCAAGGCCGACCCGATGAAGCTCTTCCAGGGCGGCAAGCTGAAGATCTCCGGCAACGTGATGGCGTCGCAGAAGCTCGACTTCCTCAAGAAGATCGATCGCGCCGCGGTGGCGAGCAGCAGCCCTGCGCCGGCCGCGACGACGGCCGCCGCGCCGAGCGCCCCTGCCTCGGCCGAGGTGCTGGCCCCGAAGATCTTCAAGGCCCTGCAGGACCGCCTGGCGAAGAACCCCGCGCTGGCGAAGGAGGTCGACGCCGTCATCGCCTTCAAGGTGAAGGACGCGGGCTTCGAGTTCACCGCCGAGCTCACCGGCGCGTCACCGAGCGTCAAGTCGGGCGCCGACGCGAAGGCCGGCACGCGCATCATCCTCACTGACGAAGCGCTCGGGGCGCTCACCAGGGGCGAGAGCGCACAGAAGTTGTTCCAGCACGGTCAGCTCCGCGTCGAAGGCGAGCTCACCGCTGCCCACCGTCTCGGTTTCCTCAAGCAGCTCGTCTGAAAAGGAGCACTCTCATGGGTCGCAAGGTCAATGTTCTCGGCGTGGGCATGGTGAAGTTCCAGAAGCCCGGCGCCTCCGATGGCTACGAAGTGATGGCGAGCGGCGCGATCAAGGAGGCACTCAAGGACGCGGGCGTCGCCTTCAAGGACGTCGAGCAGGCGTACGCGGGCTACGTGTTCGGCGACAGCACCTGCGGCCAGCGCGCCGTGTACTCGGTCGGCGTCACCGGCATTCCCGTCATCAACGTGAACAACAACTGCTCGACGGGCAGCACCGCGCTCTACCTCGCGCGGCAGGCGATCGAAGGCGGCCTCGCCGAGTGTGTGCTCGCGGTGGGCTTCGAGCAGATGCAGAAGGGCGCGCTCGCCACCGCGTGGAATGACCGCACCAACCCGCTCGACAAGCACGTCGACGTGATGAACGAGGAGCAGGGCGTCAACCAGGCGCCGTTCGCCGCGCAGATGTTCGGTGGCGCCGGCCGCGAGTACCGGTGGAAGTACGGCACGAAGCGCGAGACCTTCGCGAAGATCTCCGAGAAGGCGCGCAAGCACGCGGCGAAGAACCCGTTCGCGCTCTTCCGCGAGGTGCTGTCGGTCGAGCAGATCCTCGCCAGCGACGAGGTGTTCGACCCGCTCACCCGCTTCCAGTGCTGTCCGCCCACGTGCGGCGCGGCGGCGGCGATCCTCTGCAGCGACGACTTCGCGAAGCGCCACGGCCTCACGCCCGCGGTGAACATCGCCGGCCAGGTGATGAAGACCGACTTCCCCTCGGCGTTCGAGGGGCACTCGATGATGAAGATGATCGGCTACGACATGGCGAAGGCCGCCGCCAACGAGCTGTACGAGAAGACCGGCACCGGGCCGAGGGACGTGCAGGTGGTCGAGCTCCACGACTGCTTCACCGCCAACGAGCTGCTCACCTACGAGGCCATCGGACTGTGCCCCGAGGGGCAGGCCGAGAAGTTCATCTGGGACGAGGACAACACCTACGGCGGCCAGTTCGTGGTGAACCCCTCGGGCGGCCTGCTCTCGAAGGGTCACCCGCTCGGCGCCACCGGTCTCGCGCAGTGCACCGAGCTGGTGTGGCACCTCCGCGGCACGGCGGGCGAGCGGCAGGTCGAGGGCGCGAAGGTGGCGCTGCAGCACAACCTCGGCCTCGGCGGCGCTTGCGTGATGACGATGTACAAGCGGAACTGAGCGCCCGTAGGGTCGGCGCGAAGTGAAGACTCCGCTCTCCCCCGCCGTGCGCCGCGGCGCTGCGTCAGGGCTCATCACCCTGGCGCTGCTGGTGCTGGCCCTGCTCCCGTCGCGGCTCGCGGTCGCGATGCGCGTGCGCGGCGGCACCGGCTTCGAGCGCGTCACCCGCGCGCTGGCCGGCACCGCGCTCGATCTCTCGGCGGTGGTGCTCCCGGTGCTGCTGCTGGTGCTGAGCGGCGCGCTCCTCTTTTCGCTGCACCGGCGGGCGCGCGGCTGGTGGCAGCACCTTGCGGCGCCACTGGTCGCGGTGCCGAGCTGCGTGGTGCTCTACCTCCTCACCGTCACCGAGCAGGAGGTGAAGGCCGAGCGCGGCGCCTTCTCCACCATGCAGGAGATCGCGCTCGGCGCGGCCGAGCAGTCCTTCGTCGAGGGCGCGCTGGGCTTCTTCCGCTACGAGCGCGTGTGGATGCCCGCGGTGGTGTGCAGCGCGCTCGCGGTGGTGCTGTTGGTGACGTGGGTGCGCGCCGCGAGAGCCGCCAGCGAGGTGCCGCACCGGCCCTGGCTCGCCGGTCTCGGAGGCGTGCTCGCGCTCGCCGCGGTGCTCGTGCCCGGGCTGGTCGCCGCGCAGTCGTTCGTCTCGGCGCGCCTGAGCCCGGCGGCGCTGGGAGATCCGCTGCACAGCTTGATCGAGACCACCGCCGATCTCCTGAACCACCGCGTGCCCGCGCGCCCCAGTGAGCTGCTGCTCCAGCTCGACCCGACGCCCGACGAGGTCGCGACCGGCGCCCAACGCCTCGGGTGGCCGGCGCCGAACTCCGACTGCGCGGCGCCGCACCCGCACGCACGCCCGCTCGATCGCGACGCCGAGCCCGCCACGCCGGGCGCCCCGCTGCTCGCCGCCCTCTCGCGCGTCTCGGCGCTGCTCTTCGATCCCGCGGAGCCGCCCATCGCCCTGTTCCAATTCTCGCTCGAGAGCTTCCGCGGCGACGATCTCCACGCACTCCACCCCGCCGCGCCGCGCGAGCTCGCGCCCTTCATCAACGGCCTCTACGAGTCGCGCGTCGGCGTGCTGGCGAGCCGGCGGACGTTCCAGGCTGGCGTGCGCACCGCGCAGGGGCTCGCGGCGATGACCTGCGGGGTCGGCACCCTGCCCTACAACCTGAGCATCATCCGCGACCTCGACGCGTTTCCGCTGCGCTGCGCGCCCGATCTCCTCTCCGAGGCGGGCTTCCGCGGCACCTTCTTCTACGGCTCCGACGCCACCTACGACGAGATGTCGCGCTTCCTCACCGGCCACGGCATCGCGCAGGTGATCTCTCAAGACGAGCTCCCGCCGACGCTGCCGCGCGGGGCGTGGTCGGGCGTCACCGACTTCGCGCTCTTCGACGCCGCGGCGACGCACGTGGCGGCAGGGCTCGCGCAGGGGCCGCAGTACGCGCTGGTGATGTCACTGTCGAACCACTCGCCGTACACCCCGCCGGAGGATCTCCCTGAGCACGTCCGCCAACGCGTCACCCGAGCCGCGGACGGCACCGTCAACCGCGCCTCGCAAGACGAGCGCCGGCGGCTGCTGACGTACTCGTACACCGACGCCGCGCTGGAGCGCTTCTTTGCCCAGCTCGACGCGCTGCACCTCGCGGATCGATCGATCGTCGTGGTGCTCGCCGACCACTCCACCGGGGAAGACTACGTGTGGGGCCCCGACTCGATCGATCACGAGACCGACGCCGCCAAGGCGCAGGTGCCGTTCGCCATCGTGGTGCCCGAGCCCTTCCTCGCCCGCGTGAAAGACCGCCCCGCCCTCGAGCGCGCGCTGGCCGACGCACAGGCGCTGCTCGACGCCACCACGCTGTCGCAGAACGACGTGCCCGCCCTGCTGCTGGCGCTGCTGGAGTTCCACCCCGGGCTGCGTGCGCTCGAGCAGAGCCGGCGCTGGCACACCCTCGGCGGACAAGTGACGAGCCCGTGGTTTCGCCCCGGCGGCGACCCCCGCTCGCACCTCGTGGGCATCAACGGAGTTGATGAGCTCTATGTGCTCGACCGCGAGTCCCAACGCGTCGGCGCTTACGAAGACGCAGTGTTCCTCCGAACCCGTGGAGATCGCTCGCGTGTCACGCCTCGGCTGATTCCAGTGGCCGCCACGCTCGTGCAGACCTTGCGTGTACGCACTGCCTGCTACGCGCGCGGCCCCGGTGGGGACGCTGGCGTTCCGTACTAGCCTTCAGGTCGTGCGAATCCTCCTCGGCGTGATGGTGGTGTCGCTGCTCGGTTGCCCCGGCCCGTTGACGCCTGACTCAGGCAGCGGGGGAGGTTCCGGTGGCGGAGGTGGCAGCGCGACGGGTGGTGGCACCACTGGCGGAGGCGGAGGCGGCGGCGGCACCGGAGGTGGCGTGGGAGGAGGCGGTGGTGGCGACGCCGGCACCGACCCCTGCCTGCAGTGCGCGACGGGGCTGTGCGAGACGGATGGCGGCTGTCGCCAGTGCCTGACCGACGCCGACTGCTCCGGCGCGACGCCCCGCTGCGAGCTCGTCGGTCACACCTGCGTCGAGTGTCTGCCGGGCGGCGGCGCGTGCCCCGCGGGCCAGTACTGCACCGACGCGCTGCACTGCGAGCGGGGGTGCGAGCGCGCGACCGACTGCAACAGCCAGCGGTGCCTGCCGACACACGAGTGCTTCGAATGTCTGACGGACTCCGAGTGCACCGCCGGCCGGGTGTGCGGCACGGGCGTGTGCGGTGCGCCGTGCACCGGCTCGACGTGCGCCGACGGTGGCGTCTGCTGCAGCGGCCGGTGCGTGGAGCTCGCGCGCGACGACGACCACTGCGGTAGCTGCGGCAACGACTGCGCGGCGACGCAGTTCTGCAACGGCACCACCTGCCGCCCGGTCGCGCTGTCGAGCCTCTGTGAGGCCCCGCGCGCCATCGCGCTGCTCGACGAGTTCCGCATCGACGGCGACGCTGGCGTGCGGCTTGGAGCCGCGCTGGCCGCCGCTTGCTCGCCGCCGACGATGGTGAGCGTGGTCTTCGCCGCCGACGCCGGCACGCTGATGGACGTCACCACCGGTCAGCCCTGGGTGCGCGGCGGCACGACCCTCGCAGTCGCCGGCGGGCCCTTCGGCCAGAAGCTGGTCGGCTACCTCGAGCGCAGCGGCGCCACGCAGGTGAAGTTCGCCAGCGCCAACTTCGGCGGAGATCTGCTCTTCGTGCGCAGCGACGGTGGCGTGCTGGTGAACGTGCCGTACACGACGGTGACCGACGGGCACGACTGGTTCCTCATCGAGCTGGTGAAGGAACCGCTGCGCGGCTCGGCGTCGATCATCACCTACGCCCTGGGCGCCAACGGCACGCTCGCCGCCGTGCACTACGTCGAGACGCAGATCCTCCCCACGCGCAGCGCGTGGACCAAGAGCTGGTACGTCCTGGAGTGGGTCGACAACGGGAACCTCGTCGCCGATAACGCCGACACCTTCACCCTCATCGCCTCCGGTCCGTGACGCTTCTCCAAAGAACGCAGAGCCCAGTCAGTGGCACGACCCGATGTCCCGCGACGAGCTGTGGGCAGCCCGTCGAAGGCGCGCGCTGCAGCCACTGCGGCGTCGCCACGCGGGCAGGTCCGTGGGAGGTCGAGCGCGTCATCGCGCAGAGTGGCCACAGCCGGGTGTACCTCGCGCGTGACGCGCAGGGTCAGGTGGTCGCGCTCAAGGAGCTCCACTTCGCGCTCGTGCCCAGCGCCACGGAGCTCGACGCCTTCGAGCGTGAGGCCGAGACGCTCGCCTCGCTGCAGCACCCCTCGATTCCCCGCTTCGTCGAGCGCTTCACCGAGGGCACCGGCGTCGGGCTGCGGCTCTACCTCGCCACCGAGTTCGTGCGCGGCGAGTCGCTCGCCGATCGCCTCGCGCGCGGTCCCCTTCCCGAGGCGGAGGTCATCGCGCTGGGGAAGTCGCTGCTGCAGTTGTTGGTGACGCTGCAGCAGCGCTCGCCGGCGATCTTCCACCGCGATCTCAAGCCCGCGAACGTGATGTTCCGGGAAGACGGGTCGATCGTGCTCGTCGACTTCGGCTCGGCGCGCGTGGTCGACGGCTCGCGCACGCACCGCAGCACGCTGGTGGGCACGTTCGGGTACATGCCGCCCGAGCAGCTCGGCGGCACCGTCGATCGCACCAGCGACGTCTTCGCGCTCGGCGCCACGCTGCTCCACGCGGTCACCGGACGTCCCCCGTCGGACCTGTTGAGTCCCGACTTCTCGCTCTCGATCCCCACCAGCGTCTCACCGCGGCTGCGCGCATGGCTGCAGCAGGCGCTGGCCTTCGAGCGCACCGAGCGCTTCGAGGGGGCGCGCGACGCGCTCGAGGCCCTCGAGGGTCGCGCCGCGCAGGTGACGCCGAAGAAGAAGCAGCGCTCGCGCACGTTGTGGGCGGTGGGCGCCGGGCTGTGGGCGGTGCTGATGGGGCTGATCGTGTTCAACGCCACGGACCCCGCCGAAGCGTCGTCGGTCGCGCCTCAGGGCAATTGGTTCACGCGGGTGAAGTCAGGTTGCAACCAGCTCGAGGTGGGCGGGGTGATGGCGCGCACGCCGCCGCCCGCGGGTGCCGATGGCGCGGGCTACGGTGCGGGTTGCTACGCGCTGGCGGGCCGCTATGCCGACGCGCGGCGGCTGATCGAGACGCTGCCGGCAGGCAACCAGCGCGCGACGGCGGCGTGGCGGGTGTTCGAGATTGCCCACCCGGTCGCGGATCAAGGCGAAGACGCCGCCGCCGGCCCGATGATGGAGCTGGTGCTCGAGTACTGGCCCGAGAACTACCAGGCGCTGTACCACGCAGGCATCGCCGAATACGCCGCCGGAGACTCGGCCCGAGCGAAGCAGCGCCTCGAGGAGTTCCTCCGCGTGTACCAGCAGAAGGACTTCTTCACCGACCAGGCGCGGCTCGCGCTCGACCGCATCGAGCAGGGGTTGCCGGCCGACCCCGCGCTGGGGCTCGGCCGTCACTGATCAGATCCGCTCGAAGCGCGCCTGGAAGAAGCGCAGGTGCTTCGGCTCGTAGACCATCTTCAGGCCGCGCGCCGTCTTGCGCTCGTCCCACACCGCGGCGACCGACTCGGCCGTCACGTCCATGTGGGCCTGGGTGTAGACGCGCCGGGGAATGGTGAGCCGCACCAGCTCGAGCTTCGGGTGGTGGTTCTCGCCGGTCACCTTGTCGCGCCCCGCCGAGACGATGCCGCGCTCCATCGCGCGCACGCCGCTGTCTTCGTAGAGCGCCGCCGCGAGCGCCTGCGCGGGGAACTGGTCCTGCGGGAGATGCGGGTAGAAGGCCTTCGCGTCGAGGTAGACCGCGTGACCGCCGATCGGCCGCACCACCGGCACGCCCCACGCGTGCAGCTTCTCGCCGAGGTACTGCACCTGCCCGATTCGGGCGCGCATGTGATCGTCGGACACGGACTCGACGATGCCGCGTGCCATCGCCTCCATGTCGCGGCCGGCCATGCCGCCGTACGTGTGGAGCCCCTCGTAGACGACGACGAGGTTCGAGGCCTCCTCGTAGAGCGAACGATCGTTGAGCGCGAGCCAGCCGCCGATGTTCACCAGCGCGTCCTTCTTGCCCGACATGGTGCAGCCGTCGGAGTACGAGCAGAACTCGAGGAGGATCGCGGCCACCGACTTGTCGGCGTAGCCCGCCTCGCGCTGCTGAATGAACCACGCGTTCTCCACCGCGCGCGTGGCGTCGAGGAAGATGCGGATGCCGTGCTGCTTCGTCAGGGCGCGCACCGCCTTCATGTTCTCCATCGAGATCGGCTGGCCGCCGGCCATGTTCACCGTGGCGGCCACGCACACGTAGGGGATCTTCTTCGCCCCCACCTTCTCGATGAGCGCCGCCAGCGCCTTCAAGTCGACGTTGCCCTTGAAGGGCAGCTCGCTCGCCGGGTCGTGCGCCTCGGGGATGACCACGTCGACGAAGGTGCCGCCGGCCGCTTCCTGATGGTGGCGGGTCGTCGTGAAGTACATGTTCCCCGGCACGTAGTCGCCGGGCTTGATGCAGATCTGCGAGAGGATGTTCTCGGCGCCGCGGCCCTGATGCGTGGGCGTCACGAAGCGGTAGCCGTAGTACTTCTGAATCGCGGCCTCGAGGTTGTAGAAGTTCTTGCTGCCCGCGTAGGCCTCGTCGCCGAGCATCATGCCGGCCCACTGCCAGTCGCTCATCGCGCTGGTGCCGGAGTCGGTGAGCAGGTCGATGTACACGTCCTCGCTGCGCAGCAAGAAGGTGTTGAAGCCGGCTTCAGCGATGGCGCGCGTCCGTTGCTCGGCGGTGAGCATGTGGAGCGGCTCCACCATCTTCACCTTCCACGGCTCTGCCCAACTGCGCTTCTCGGGTCTGGGGGTGCGAGGGGTCATGCGCACGTTCTGCCCGATCTCGCGGTCGATTGTTAATACCCAACCATCCGCGCATAAGTTGCGCTTGCCAACCTCGCAGGCTCAGTGGGTCGAGAACACGGCGCGCAGCGAGCGGGCCGCGACCGCCGAGTCGAGCCAGCGCTCGAGCATCGCGGCGTCGGCCTGAGCCAGCTTCTCGTCGACGGTCGCGGGGATCTTCTTGAAGCGGCGCCGGAGCACGCGGCCGACGGCCAGCCGCAGCGCCTCCTCGCGCCCCTCCTGTCGGCCCTTCTTCAGGCCGGCGCGCAGCCCTTTCCGGCGGCCGAGCTCCTCGAGGTACTGGTTGATGGTGCGCATCGTGTCCTCCTGGCCCTGCGACTTCATCGCCTCTTCCACGAGGGGAAGACCTTCTTCTCCAGCGACGCCGCCAAGGTAGCTGAGAAACGTCTGGAAGCTCGACGGGTCGTCCCGCAGCGCCGCGGACGCTCCGCTTCCGCTCTCGCGCAGTGAGAAGTCTCAGGTGATGCCCAGCAGGCGCGGCACCTTCTCCTCGAGGAGATCGATCTCTTCGCGCGTCTCGCCGAGGTACGCCAGCAGCTGCAGGTCTTCCCGCTCCACCGCGCCGCCGTGGACGATCCACGCGCGCGTGCGCAGCAGCCGGTACAGCTTGATGAGCTTGCGGTCGGACACGAAGACCTCGTCTTCGCGCACCAGCGTGCGCACCACGCGGCGGAACTCGCGCATCACCTCGTCGCGGAAGAACAGCTCTCGGTCTTTCGGCTCGCGGCGTGACATCAGCAGCGTGAGGTACCGGTGCGCCTTGAGCAGGTCCTCCAGGTTGGCGTGCCCCTCGACCCACGGCTTCTGGTTGAGGTCCTTGTGGGTCTGCGACTCGAGGCCCGCGTCGATGAGCTCGATGAAGTGTGTCTCCTGCACCGAGCGGCACGCGGCCTTGAGCACGAAGCGGTCCTTGAGCGCACCGAGCTCGCTGTGCTCGGGGATCTCGTTGGTCGCCGCGAAGAGGATCTTCAGCCGCACCGGCACCGGCACGCCGTCCTGGTAGAACTTCCGCTCGTTGATGACGGTGAGCAGCGCGTTCAAGATCGCCGAGCTGGCCTTGAAGATCTCGTCGAGGAACACCAGCCGCGCCGTCGGCAGCTTCCCGCGCTCACGGCGAATGTAGCGACCGCCACGCAGCTCGTTGATGTCGATGGGGCCGAGCACTTCCGACGGCTCGGTGAAGCGCGTCAGCAGGTACTCGAAGTAGTCGGTGCCCTCGAGGCCCAGCGCGTCCTTGAACTTGATGACCAGGTCGCTCTTGGCGGTGCCGGGCGGGCCGACGAGCAGCAGCGGTTCCTGCGCCACGGCGGCCACCAGCATCAGATCGATCAGCGGCTGCTTGTCGACGAAGTGCCGGCCGAGCGCGAGGCGAAAGCGGTTGAGCCGCTCCCGCAGCGCCTGCGCCTCGGCCTGGAGCTTCTCGAGCGAGAGCTCGGCCACGGAGTCGAGGGTGTCTTTGCTCTTTGCTGCGGTGCTCATGTGTCTCCTCCGACGTCACGGTGCACCCGTCGACGGACGAGGTACTCGTCTTCGTCGAGGAAGCGGCGCGTCGTCTCATTCAAGGTCAGGTCGTCGCCCACGTGGCCGAGCACGAGGGAGTCGGCGAAGTCCACCATCGACAGGCAGAAGTGGTACCGCTGCTTGCCGTCGGGCCCCGCGCCGCCGTTGGTGTTGAAGCTGTCGGTGATCCACGGCAGCTGCGCGCTCAGGCGCAACAACCCGGGGAGCGCCAGCTCGGTCGAGGCGTGCGAGAGCGCCTGCGAGGTGGCACGGCTGAGCTTCATGCGCTCGGCGATGACCAGGCCCGATTCGCGACCCAGCCGCGTGGTGGCCTCTTCGACGATCGGCTGCGCCTGCGCGTAGGCGCCCAGGTACATGAAGCCCGAGGCCAGCCCCAGCCGCGCCTGCAGCGTGGGCACGTCTTCGCCCTTGAGCACGGTGCTCGCGCGCGCCAGCAGCTCGCCCGCCTCTTCCCGCAGACCGACGCGGCGCAGCGAGCGCACGCCCGACACCAGCAGGCCGCCGATCTCCCCGACGCCCTCGCTGCCCACTTCCTTGATGGCGTTGCCCAGCTGCAGCACCAGCTGCTTGACCAGCGCGGTGCGGCCGAAGTGACCGGCGATCTTCAGCGCGTCTTCGAGCACCACCGCGCGGTGCCTGGCCGCCAGTCCATCGCCCATGCCGAGGAACCGCTGCAGCAGCGGCAGCGCCTGCGACTCCGGGAGCTGCGGGAGATAGTCGAGCAGCCCGTCGATCAACCGCACGCGCTCCTCCACCGCGAGCTGGCCGTCGGCCGCCGCGCTCATGCGCGACTGGATCGCCTTGAGCAGCTCGGCGGGGTCCCGCAGCGACCGCAGCGCGCCCAGCTCTTCGCCGCGCGCGTCGCGGGCGTTGCGCCAGAACGCGCTGATCGCCTCCAGCCGTTCCTGCGGCTCCAGCACCTGGCTGAACTGGCGCAGGCGATCGACCTTGTAACGATCGAGCGCCTCGAGGCTGGTGAGCAGCGCGTTGATCTCCGGCGACAGCGGCGTCGACGGCGCCACGCCCTCGAGGGCCTGGTCGATGCGCGCGAGGTAGGCGCGCGTCAGGTAGTGGTGAACGGGGTCCTTGCGATCGAGCGGCGCGAGCGCGCGTTCTCGCAGCTGGCGCGCGCGATCGGCGTTGGCGAGACGCGCGAAGCCCCACGCGAACTCCAGCGAGACGTAGGCGTGGGTGAACTGGGGCGGCGCCTCGACGGCCGAGCGCTTGCGCGGCGTCTCTTCGAAGGCCTTGAGCAGCGCTTCGAGTTGCGCCGACACCCGCATCGCGCGCCCGGTGCCCGCGCCGGCGGCGGTGCCCTGCCCCGTCACGCGCAGCAGCCGCGGCACGTCGCGATCGAGCGACAGGCCGCCCTGCACGCGCGCCAGCACGCGGTCTCTCGCCCGCGCGAGCCCGAGCGGATCACCGCCCGCCAGCCGCGACACCGCGAACCGGCCCAGCCAGTAGCTGCGCACGTCGAGGTCTTCACTGAAGCGGTCGAGAAAGGTGACCCAGTCGGTCACGCGCGCGGCGACGCTGGCGTTGCCCTCGAGCGCAGCGGCCACCAGGTGCGCGACCGCGCCGCGAGTCTGCTCGATGTTCGGCGAGGTCTGCGCGAGGAGCCCCTCCAGCCGCACGCCCGAGGTGTCGGCCCAGCGCCGCGCGATGCGCAGCGCGTCTTCGGCCGGCGCTTCCCACAGCGCGTGCGCCCAGGCCATGCCCGAGTCACGGGGCCGCTGCACGCGCGCATACATCTCGGCCAGCCGCACCCACGCCGTACGTCGCGGCGCGGAGTCGGGGGCGGCCTCCAGCTCGAGAAAGGCGGTCTCCTCGCGCGCGACGACGGCCTCCGCTTCCGAGAGGCTTCCCGGCAGCTCGATGGACACCACCGGCGCCGACGCGCGCTCGACGGGCTGCTCGCGCTGCGGCGCGGGCGCTCGCTGCTCCGGGCGACGCGGGCCGCGCGGGCGAGCGCGCTGGGGATCCTCTTCTTCGCGGGTCTCGGCGCTGGCGCTGGGGGGCACCGCGTCTTCGAGCGCGACGAAGGGCTCGAAGTCGAAGGTGGCCGAGCGGGCCCACGTCTCGAGCGTCTCGGCGGCGCCGTCGATGACGTAGTCGACCCACTCGGTCAGCGGGCGGAAGGACGCCTCCGTCACCGAGCGGCGGCTGAAGCCACCGGGCGTGGGCTCGAGCCAGGTGATGAGGTCGGGGTCGGGGGCGAGCCACGTGCGGAGGCGATCGCGGCGCAGCGGCGGCTCGACCGTGAGTGACGCCGGCGCGAAGAGGTTGGGCAGGTCGAGCACGCGCGCGTAGGGCTCACCGGGCAGCGCGCCGCTGTTGGCCTCGCGCCCGGGCCGCGCGCGCAGCACCACCAGCGGCCCGGCCACCACGAAGAGGATGTTCTCGAGCTGCGCCTCGGGCGTCGAGCGCACCAGCGCCTCCACCGCGGCGAGGCCCTGCGGCAGCACGAAGAGCGACGGCGCTTCGGGCCGCGCGGCGCGAGCGAGCGTGAGCGTGACCTGCACCTTCGGCGCGTCGAGCGTCGCCGCCACGCGCGCCACAGGGCCCAGCCCGGTCGGCACCACGAGCTGATCGACGTCGATCCACTCGCCCTCGGCCAGCCGCCACCACGGCCCCTCGCGCGTCATCAACACCAGGCCCGCGTCGGGCGCCTCGAGAGTGGGGCCGAGCGGGTGTTCCCACGCCACCTCGGTCCACAACCGCTCCTGGCCGGCGACGGTGGGCACGAAGGCGCGCAGGCCGTCGAGGTGATCGAGCGCGCGCGAGAGCACGAACCACGGCGGGTCGACCACGCGGACCAGGGCGTGCGCGTGGGGCGACTTCACCATCGAGAACTCCTGGCGATCGCAGCCCAGGCGCAGCAGCTCCCCCGACAGCTCGAGCAGCGAGTGCTCGCCCGCCACCGAGAAGAGCACCGCCGGCAGCGCGCCCGCCGGTTCCCCCACGCGGCGCGGCGCGATCGCCTCGGCCCAGCACGACACCTCACGCAGCGGAACGGAGGCCTCGCGGAACCCGACGCCAGTCGCCGCCAGCGCCTTCTTCGCCTTCGCGCTCAGCGGTGCTTCGAGCTCGACCTGGCCGTCGGCGGTGACGCCGAAGCGCGCGGCCTCGCGTTGCAGCTCGACGGGCACCAGGCCCGACCGCATCGCGACCTGCAGCGCCTCTTCACTGGGAAAGACCAGGACCTCCATGAGGAGGCGCACTGTAGTGGAGCGTTGCTGCGCGGCCCATTCAAAGCGGCGACACTGCGCGCCCTATGAGCGCGAACTGGAAGAGCTACCAGGAGCTGTGGTGCGAGGTGGACGGGTTGGGGCTGTCGCTCGACGTCTCGCGCATGAACTTCCCCCCCGGTTGGTGGGGCACGATGAGCGCCCCGATGGCGCGGGCCTTCGCCGCGATGGACGCGCTCGAGCGGGGCGCCATCGCCAACCCCGACGAGCAACGCCGGGTCGGCCACTACTGGCTGCGCGCGCCCGAGCTGGCGCCGGTCGACGAGCGCGCCGCCATCGTCGACGCGCTCTCGTCGGTGAAGGCCTTCGCCGCCGACGTGCACGCCGGCCGCATCGCGCCGTCGGCCACCCACAAGTTCACCCGGCTGCTGGTGGTGGGCATCGGCGGCTCGGCGCTCGGCCCGCAGCTCGCCGCCGACGCGCTCGGCACGGCCCACGACAAGCTGACACCGTACTTCTTCGACAACACCGACCCCGACGGCTTCGATCGCGTGCTCGGCCAGCTCGCCGGCTCGCTCAAGGAGACGCTGGTGGTGGTGATCTCCAAGTCGGGCGGGACCAAAGAGACGCGCAACGGCATGCTCGAGGCGCAGGCTGCCTTCACCCGCGCGGGCCTCGACTTCGCCAGACACGCCGTCGCGGTCACCGGCGCGGGCAGCGAGCTCGAGCGCGTGGCGGCGGGCTGGCTGGCGCGGTTCCCGATGTGGGACTGGGTCGGCGGCCGCACCTCGGAGACCTCGGCGGTGGGGCTGCTCCCCGCGGCGCTGCAGGGCCTCGACGTCGACGGGCTGCTGGCAGGCGCGAAGCTGATGGACGAGGCGACCCGCGTGAAGGACGTGAAGAAGAACCCGGCGGCGCTGCTCGCGCTGGCCTGGTTCCACGGCGGCAGCGGCAAGGGCGCGAAGGACCTGGTGGTGCTGCCGTACAAAGACCGGCTGCTGTTGATGAGCCGGTACCTCCAGCAGCTGATCATGGAGTCGCTGGGCAAGGAGAAGGACCTCGACGGCCAGGTCGTCGAGCAGGGCCTGTCGGTCTACGGCAACAAGGGCTCGACGGATCAGCACGCGTACGTGCAGCAGCTGCGCGACGGCGTGCCGAACCACTTCGTGCTCTTCATCGAGGTGCTGAAGGATCGCGCCGGCGTGGCCTTCGAGGTCGAGCCGCAGGTGACGTCGGGCGACTACCTGCAGGGGTTCCTGCTCGGCACCCGCGCGGCGCTCCACGAGAAGGGGCGGCAGTCGATCACCCTCACGCTGCCCGACGTCAGCGCGCGCTCGCTGGGCTCGCTCATCGCGTTGTTCGAGCGCACCGTCGGCCTCTACGGCTCGCTGGTGAACGTCAACGCGTACCACCAGCCGGGCGTGGAGGCAGGCAAGAAGGCCGCCGAGGGTGTGCTCGCGGTGCAGCGCAAGGTGATGAGCGCGCTCGACGCCACGCCGCGCTCAGTCCAGCAGATCGCCGAGGTCATCGGCGCCGATCCCGAGACGGTGTTCCTCGTCTTGCGCCACCTCGCCGCCAACGGCCGCGCGACGAAGCACGGGGCAGGCCACCCGGGCTCGCTCAAGTTCACCGCCTGAACACATCGTCGTCGTGCCATGACCCGCCGCCATGACTCGATTCACGTGGATGGGGCTGTCGATCGTGCTGGGCCTGATGAGCTGCCGCACCGCCGATGGGCCGAAGCGGTGCGCTGATGACAACGGCGGCTGCAGCCCGCTGGTGACCTGCACCGACGTCTCCGACGGCGTGACCTGTGGCGCCTGCCCCGAGGGGTACACCGGCGATGGCGTCACCTGCGACGACGTCGACGAGTGCCCCGCCGGTTGCGACGCGCGCACCACGTGCACCAACACGCCCGGCGGCTTCACCTGCTCGGCCTGCCCGGCGGGCTTCGGTGGCAGCGGGCGGCAAGGCTGCGTCGATCTCGACGAGTGCGGCGCCGACGCGGGCGCGTGCGATCCGCTCACCACCTGCGCCAACACCGACGGCGGCTTCGCGTGCGGCGCCTGCCCCGCGGGCTACACCGGCGACGGCCTCACCGGCTGCGTCGACGTCGACGAGTGCGCCGGCAGCCCTTCGCCGTGTGACGCGCGCACCACCTGCACCAACACCCCGGGCGACTTCACCTGCACCGCGTGCCCGATGGGCTTCAGCGGCACGGGCAAGACGGCCTGCGTCGACGTCGACGAGTGCGCCACCAACAACGGCGGCTGCTCGCCGCTGGTCACCTGCACCAACACCGTGGGCAGCTTCACCTGCGGCATGTGCCCGTCGGGTTACCTCGCGCAGAGCGACGGGAGCTGCGTGGACGTCGACGAGTGCGCGAGCGCCAACGCGTGCGACCCGCTCACCACCTGCGGCAACACGCCCGGCAGCTACACCTGCACCGCGTGCCCCGCGGGCTACACCGGCACCGGCCAGACGGGCTGCAGCGACGTCAACGAGTGCACCAACGCCAACGCGTGCGACCCGCTCACCACCTGCGGCAACACGCCCGGCAACTACACCTGCACCGCGTGTCCGAGCGGCTACTCCGGCACGGGCAAGACGGGCTGCACCGACATCAACGAGTGCACCAACGCCAGCGCCTGCGACCCGCTGACGACCTGCGGCAACACGAACGGCAGCTACACCTGCACCGCGTGTCCCGCGGGCTACACCGGCACGGGCAAGACGGGCTGCGTGGTCATCCCCTCCGTCGTCACGGTGACCGCGACCGACGCGGCGCTCGCTGAGCCCGGCAACACCGCCACCGTGCGCGTCGATCGCGGCGCCGCGCGCGTGGGGGCGATCACCATCACCCTCGCGCGGCAGGCCAGCTCGACCGCGCGGCTGGTGGCGAGCGGCGGCATCCCCGCTGACGTGACCTCGAACGTCGGCACGGTGACGGCCAGCGCGGTGACGGTCACCATCCCCGCGGGGAGCGGCTTCGTCGACGTGGTGCTGACACCGATGGTCAACGGCCACACCGAGGCGGCCGAGACGCTGGTGCTGGTGGCCCAGAGCGGCACCGGCTTCACCCTGGGGGCCAACACCACCGCCAGCCTCACCATCGCGGCGACGGGCGGCACGGTGCTGCACAACCTCGACGCGACGACGGGCTACGTCGAGGGCTCCCTGCGCCAGGGGTTCTTGAACCTCAACGCCGGGGTGACGACGACGGTGCGCACCACGTCGGCGCTGAGCATCAACCTGGCCGGCCCGCTGCCGCTGCTGACGGCCAACAACGTCACCGTCGAGAACCTCGGCACCGGCGTCACGCAGCTCAACGGCAACAGCACCTTCGCCATCGTCGAGAACCGGGGCACCGGGGTGACGTTCCGCAAGCTCCACTTCCGGCTCGGCTTCGACCCCAACCTCGCGGGCGCGGTGTTCAACCGGGGGGCGCTGACGCTCGACGGCTGCGTGCTGAGCGAGAACTCCGCGGCCAGGGGGGCTGCGCTCATCAACTTCGTCGGTGGGGGCATGCCGACGGTGGTGATGACCGGCTGCACGGTGCGCGACAACCTGGTGGGCGCGGCCATCGAGAACAGCGGCGGCACCATCACCATCACCTCGAGCACCTTCTCGAACAACGTCGCCGGTAACACCGTCGGCGGCTACGTCAACGGCGGCGGCAACACCCCCACCAACCCCTGAGGTCCCGCATGAAGCTCTCTCGACTCGTGGTGTTGCTCTTCGCGCTGCCCGCGCCGGCGCAGACCTACAACTCGAACGCCGGTGGGTGGAACACGGGCTACGGCACGGTGTACGGCTCGTTCGGCACGGCGATGGCCACGCAGAACATCTACAACACCATGCAGCTCAACATGCAGCGCTCGATGATGCGCCAGGCGATGATCAAGAAGTTCGGTCTCGCCGCCGTCGAGAAGGCCGAGCGCGAGGCGAAGAGCGGCAAGGCCCCCAGTGAGCCCGGCCTGCAGGTCAGCGCCCCGCCCGCGCCGATCAAGGGCGTCGGGAAGTTCAAGCCGGCGAAGACGAGCTCGGTGGCGAAGCAGATCGGCGATGCGCTGGGCAGCACCCCGGAAGAGAAGGCGGCGCTGACGGCGATCGTGAAGGCCACGCGCGAGGCCTTCGAAGCGCAGCCCGAGACGAAGGCGTGGCGCAACGACGTGGCCGGCGCGCTGGCGTTCTTCATCATCGGCACCGCGACCATCGCGCAGGACGCGCCGGAGCCCACCGACGAGGTGAGCGACGCGCTCTTCCAGTCGCTGCAGCGGGCGATCGACGAGAGCCCCGACTTCGCGAAGGCCACCAATCAGGAGAAGCAGCAGCTCTACGAGACGTTGATCGGCTTCGTGGGCATTCCCCTCGCGGTCTACAGCGAGGCGAAGGACAGCGGCGACGCGGCCTCGGTGAAGACCTCGAAGGAGCTCGCCGGCCGCCTGCTCGAGCTGGTGCTGAAGGTCGACGCGGCGAAGGTGAAGCTCACGCCCTGAGTCACGAGCGGCGCTTGAGTTTGCGGTAGAGCGTGACGCGATCGATGCCGAGGAGATCGGCGGCCCGCTGACGGCTTCCTCCGACGGCGCCCAGCACGTGCTCGATGTGCCGGCGCTCGAGCTCTTCGAGCGTCACCAGCGGCCACCCGTCGCGCAGCTTCGGCGCCGGTCGCGCGGCGAGCGCCTGCGGCAGGTGCCACACCTCGATGCGGTTGCCGTCGCAGGCCAGCACCGCGCGCTCGATGACGTTCTGCAGCTCGCGCACGTTGCCCGGCCAGTGGTGCTTCATCAGCAGGTCGGTCGCCTCGGGGGAGAGCGAGGTGATCTGCTTCTCGTGACGCACCGAGGCCAGCGAGAGGAAGTGGCGCGTCAGCAACAGCACGTCGTCCCCGCGCTCGCGCAGCGGCGGCACGTCGAGGCGCAGCACGTCGAGGCGGAAGAGCAGATCGGGCCGGAACTGGCCCTTCTCGGCGGCGTCGTGGAGATCGCGGTTGGTCGCGGCGATCACCCGCACGTCGATCTTCACCTCGCGGTTCGCGCCCACCGGCCGCACCACGCGCTCCTGCAACACGCGCAGCATCGCCGCCTGCAGCTGCATCGGCAGCTCGCCGATCTCATCGAGGAACAGCGTGCCCTTCTCGGCTTCGCGGAACACGCCGAGGCGATCGGTGCGCGCGTCGGTGAAGGCGCCCTTCACGTGGCCGAAGAGCTCCGACTCGAGCAGCGTGGCCGGCAGCGCGCCGCAGTTGATGGCCACCATCGGGCCCGCGTGACGTGGGCTGAGCTCATGGAGCGCGCGCGCCACCAGCTCCTTGCCGGTGCCGCTCTCACCCGTCACCAGCACCACGCCCTCGGCCGGCCCCATGCGCTCGAGCTGCTTGCGCAGGGTGACGATGGCCGGCGCCGCTCCGAGGATGCCGTGCGTTTCCCCCACGCGGCGCACCTCGCTGCGCAGGGCCTCGAGCTCGAGCGACGTGAGGTGATGCGCGAGGGCGCGCGAGACGACCAGCAACAGCAACGACAGCTCGAAAGGCTTGGTGAGGAAGTCGGCGGCGCCGGCCCGCAGCGCAGCGACCGCGGCGTCGAGGTTGCCGTGCGCGGTCATCACCACCACGGGAATGCGGCGGCGCAGCTCGCGCTGGATCTGCTGGGCCAGGTCGAGGCCGGTGAGGCCTCCGAGCTGGTAGTCGGTGATGAGGAGATCGTACGGCTGCCGGCGCACCGCCTCGAGCGCGCTGGGCTCGTCGGTCACCCAGTCAGCGGCGAACCCACTCCGGCGCAGGTAGCTGCCGACCAGGCGGGCGATCGATTCGTCGTCATCCACCACCAGAATCGAGGCTGAGGTCGGCGTTGCTTTCTGCATCACCACGTTGCGTAGCGCAACATGTAGTCGTTTCGCAACCCATGAGAACATCAGCGACTTCAGGTGGTTCGCTGGTTGCTACGTGGAGCGCCGTGCTTTCCCCCCGAGCGCTTCTGTCCCTCGCAGTGACCCTGGTCGCTGCGCCTTCGTTGGCAGCCCAGACGGTTCGTTACAGCGTCGACCAACGCGGTGACTTCGTCCTCATCGGCAACAGCAACTCGTACGACTGTGCCAACGGCCCGGTCGCGCCGCTGGTCGGCACCGTGGGGGCGTGCGGCAGCAACACCTCGGACAGCAGCGGCGACGTGTTGTGGCGCGCCGACTCGCCGACGGTGGGTTCGGCGGTGGCGAACACCAGCGTGACGCTGGCCCAGGCGCGCACCACGTCGGTGCTGACGCTGCCCGCGGGCGCGACCGTCACCTACGCCCGGTTGTACTGGGCGGCGAAGAACGGCGGCGCCATCGACACCAACGTGGTGATCGATCGCTCCGGCGCCTTCACCACGCCGGTGGTGGCCGACGCGTCGTACCCGGTGGTGAGCAACTCGTACCAGTCGTCGGCGGACGTGACGGCGATCGTCCAGGCCAACGGGGTGGGCGCGTACAGCGTGTCGGGCGTGGCCTCGACCAACCCGGTCAACCTCAACGACAACACCTTCTTCACCACCTGGTCGATGGTCGTCTTCTACCGCCTCGACACCGACCCGCCGCGCAACCTCACGCTCTTCGACGGCTTCGACTTCGTCGACGCGAGCAACTCGGTGAACGTGACGCTCACCGGCTTCCTGGTGCCCAACTCGGGCTTCGACGGAAAGCTGGGCATCATCGCCTACGAGGGCGATCGCACGCTGACCGGCGAGACCTTCACCTTCGGTGGCGTCGCCGCCTCCGACGCGCTCAACCCCAGCAACAACGCGCTCAACGGCACGCGCAGCCGCCTCGGCACCGCGGTCACCACGGTGGGCGATCTCCCGCAGCTCACCGGCGGCGTGGGCTCGGTGACGGGCTTCGACCTCGACGTGTTCGACGTGACCGCGCAGCTCACCGCGGGACAGACGTCGGCCCCGCTGGCCGCCGCGTCGACGGGTGACTTCTTCATTCACGGCGCCTTCATCACCAGCGTCACCACGCTCAAGCCGATGTTCGTCGACGTCACCAAGACCGTGACCGACTTGAACGGCGGCGACGTCGTGCCGGGCGACACGCTCGAGTACACCATCACCGGCAGCAACTCCGGCACTGACACCGCGGTGGGCGTCACCCTCACCGATGCGTTGCCGGCCGGCGTCACCTTCGTGCCCGGCAGCCTCACCCTCGTCAGCGGAGGCGTGACCGGCGTGAAGACCGACGCCACGGGCGACGACCAGGGCGACTACGTCAGCGCGAGCCGCACCGTCACCGTGCGCCTCGGCACCGGCGCGACCTCGAGCGCCGGCGGGTCGATCGCGGTGAACGGGAGCTTCCAGGTGAAGCTGCGCGTCACCATCGACGCCTCGGCGCCGGGCACCATCGCCAACCAGGCCGACCTCTCCACGCAGGGCGCGGTCGCCGTCACCCAGGGCCTCACCGCGCCGATCGTCTACCAGTCGGACGCCACCGGCGCCGGCCTGCGCCGCCCCACCACCATCACCGTGGTCGGCGACACCACCATCGTCTCGGGCCCCGCGCTCATCACCAGCGCGAACACCGCCACCTTCGACTTCGCGAGCAACGTCTCGGGCGCCACCTTCCAGTGCAAGCTCGACGGCGCCGCGGGCTTCACCGCCTGCAGCGACCCGGTCACCTTCACCGCGCTGGCCGAAGGCTCGCACACCCTGCTGGTGCGCTACGTGTCGGGCCCGTCGGTCGATCCCACGCCGGCCTCGTACACCTGGGTCGTCGACCGCACCGCGCCGAGCGCGCCGGTGGTGGTGAGCCCGGCTGACGGCAGCGTCACCAACAACCCGCGCCCGGCGATCTCCGGCACCGCCGAGGCCAACAGCACCGTCACCGTCATCATCGACGGCGTCAGCGCCGGCACGGTCACCGCCAACGCCGCGGGCGCGTGGAGCTTCACGCCGGCCGCGAACCTCACCGCGACCAGCCACACCGTGCGCGCTACCGCGACTGACGCCGCGGGCAACGTCTCGCCCGCGTCCAACACCAACACCTTCACCATCGACACCACGCCGCCGGCGGCGCCGGTCGTCGTCACCCCGGCCAACGGCAGCGTCACCAACAACCCGCGGCCCACCATCTCGGGCACCGCGGAAGCCAACAGCACGGTCACCGTCATCGTCGACGGCGCCCTGGTGGGGGTGACCACCACGAGCGCCGCGGGCGCGTGGACCCTCACCCTCTCTTCGAGCCTCACCGACGGCCCGCACACCACCTCGGCGCGGGCGAGCGATCTCGCGGGTAACGCCTCGGTCGCGTCGAACACAAACACCTTCACCGTCGACACCACCGCGCCGAGCGCTCCGGTGGTCGTCACCCCGGCCAACGGGAGCGTCACCAGCAACCTGCGGCCCACCGTCACCGGCACCGCCGAGGCCAACAGCACCGTCACGGTGATCATCGACGGCCTCGCCCTCGGCACGGTCACCGCCGATGCGTCGGGCGCGTGGGCCTTCACGCCCCCGGCGAACCTCGCGCAGAGCAGCCACACGGTGCGCGCCACCGCGACTGACGCGGCCGGCAACGTCTCGCCGACGTCGAACACCAACACCTTCACCATCGACGCGACGCCGCCCGCCGCGCCGGTGGTCCTCACGCCGGCCAACGGGAGCAGCACCAACAACCCGCGCCCGGTCATCTCGGGCACCGCGGAGGCCAACAGCACCGTCACCGTCATCGTCGACGGCATCACGCTGGGCACCACCACCGCGTCTGCGAGCGGCGCCTGGTCGTTCACGCCGGCGTCGGCGCTGGCCACCGGCTCGCACACCGCGCGCGCCACCGCCGCTGACGCCGCGGGCAACGTGTCGGTGAGCTCGAACACCAACACCTTCACCATCGACACCACCCCGCCGGCCGCGCCGGTGGTCCTCGCCCCGGCGAACGCGAGCAGCACCAGCAACCCCCGCCCGGTCATCTCCGGCACCGCGGAGGCCAACAGCACCGTCACCGTCATCGTCGACGGCGTCACGCTGGGCACCACCACCACCTCGGCGAGCGGCGCGTGGTCCTTCACGCCGTCGACCGCCCTGGCGGCCGGCTCGCACACCGCGCGCGCCACCGCGACCGACGCGGCGGGCAACACCTCCCCGACGTCGAACACCAACACGTTCACCATCGACACCACCGCGCCCTCCGCGCCGGTGGTGAGCACGCCGGCCAACGCGAGCGTCACCAGCAACAACCGCCCGGTGATCTCCGGCACCGCGGAGGCCAACAGCACCGTCACCGTGTTCGTCGACGGCAGCGCGATCGGCACCACCACCACCAACGCCTCGGGCGCGTGGTCGCTGACGCCCGGCACCGCGCTGGCCACCGGCACGCACACCGTTCGCGCCAACGCGACCGACGCCGCGGGCAACGTGTCGGTCGATTCGAACACCAACACCTTCACCGTGGACACCACGCCGCCGGCCGCGCCGACGGTCGCCACCCCGGCCAACGGGAGCACCACCAACGACGCCACGCCCCCCGTCACCGGCAGCGCCGAGGCGAACAGCACGGTGACGGTGATCATCGACGGCGTCACCGCGGGCACCACCACCGCGTCGGCGGCCGGCACGTGGTCCTTCACGCCCGGCACGGCGCTGGGGCAGGGCCCGCACACCGTGCGCGCCACCGCGACCGACGCAGCCGGCAACACCTCGCCCACGTCGAACACCAACACCTTCGCCGTCGACACCGTGGCGCCCAACACCACCATCGCCACCGGCCCGACGGGCACGGTCACCACCGCGAGCGCGACGTTCACCTTCACCTCGGACGACCCGACGGCGACCTTCGAGTGCAGCCTCGACGGCGCGGCCTACGCGGCGTGCCCGGCGTCGCACTCGCTCAGCGGCTTGAGCGACGGCAGCCACACCCTCTCAGTGCGCGCGCGTGACGCGGTCGGCAACGTCGACGCCACGCCGGCCACCCGCACCTGGGTGGTCGACGCCACGGCGCCCGACACCACCATCACCTCCGGCCCCAGCGGCACCACGCCCGCGAAGGACGCGACGCTCGTCTTCACGTCCACCGAGGCGAACTCCACCTTCGAGTGCAGCCTCGACGGCGCGGCCTTCACGAGCTGCACCACGCCGCTCAACCTCACCGCGCTGGCCCAGGGCGCCCACACCTTCTCGGTGCGCGCCATCGACCCCAACGGCAACGTCGACGCCACGCCGGCCACCACCACGTGGACCATCAACTCCGACACCGATGGTGACGGGCTGAGCGACAGCGACGAGGTGACGCGCGGCACCGACCCCAACAACCCCGACACCGACGGCGATGGACTCAACGACGGCGCGGAGGTCACCGCCGGCACCAACCCGCTCGACGGCGACTCCGACGACGACGGCGTGAAGGACGGCCAGGACGGCACCACCGACACCGACGGCGACGGGCTGATCGACGCGCTCGATCCCGACTCCGACGGCGACGGCCTCAAGGACGGCACCGAGCTCGGCGTGACGCTGGCCAACGCGCCGGCGGGCACCAACACCAGCTCGCCGAACTTCGTGCCCGACGCCGACCCCACCACCACCACCGACCCGAAGGTGGTCGACAGCGACGGCGACGGCCTCAACGACGGCGTGGAAGACACCAACCACAACGGCCGCCTCGACGCAGGCGAGACCAACGCCGCCGACGCCGACAGCGACGACGACGGCCTGAAGGACGGCAACGAAGACACCAACCACAACGGCGTGGTGGACATGGGCGAGACCAACCCGCGGCTGTTCGACACCGACGGCGACGGCCTCTCCGACGGTCTCGAGCGCGGCCTGGCGACGGCGCAGACCACCGACACCGACGCGACGAAGTTCGTGGCCGACCTCGACCCCACCACCACCACCGACCCGCTCGACGTGGACACCGACGACGGCGGCATCAACGACGGGCCGGAAGACGCCAACCACAACGGCCGCATCGACGCGGGCGAGACCGACCCCAACGTGGGCTTCGACGACGTGGCCGACTTCGACGGCGACGGCATCGACTCGAACACCGAGATCTCGCTGGGCCTCGACCCGCGCAACCCCGACACCGACGGTGACGGCATCAAGGACGGCGCCGACGGCATCGTCGACACCGACGGCGACGGGAAGATCGACGCGCTCGACACCGACTCCGACGACGACGGCATCCCCGACGGCGTGGAAGACACCAACCACAACGGCATGTTCGACCCGGGCGAGACCGATCGCCGCAACGTCGACACCGACGGCGACGGCCTCAACGACGGCGTGGAAGACAGCAACCACAACGGCGTGGTGGACACCGGCGAGACCGACCCGCGCGTGGCCGACACCGACGGCGACGGCATCAAGGACGGCGTCGAAGACACCAACCACAACGGCATGGTGGACCCGGGCGAGACCGACCCGCGCAACCCCGACACCGACGGCGACGGCATCAAGGACGGCGTGGAAGACACCAACCACGACGGCGTGGTCGACGCCGGTGAGACCGACCCGCGCAAGCCGGACACCGACGGCGACGGCATCAACGACGGCGTGGAAGACACCGACCACGACGGGGTGTTCGATCCGGGCGAGACCGACCCGCGCAACACCGACACCGACGGCGACAAGCTGCCCGACGGCGTGGAAGACAAGAACCACAACGGCGTGGTGGACACCGGCGAGACCGACCCGCGCGTGCCCGACACCGACGGCGACGGCCTCATCGACGGCGACGAAGACAAGAACCACAACGGCGTGGTGGACCCCGGCGAGACCGACCCGCTGAAGTTCGACAGCGACGGCGACGGCATCCAGGACGGCGCGGAGATCGAGCAGGGCACCGACCCGCTCACCCCCGACGAGCTCTACGGTTTGCGAGGCAGCGGCTGCAGCACCGGGAACGGGGGCCCGGTGGTGTGGCTGGCGGTCTGCCTCGCGCTGTTCCTGGTGCGTCGAAGGCGCGGCGCGTCGCTCGGCCTGACGGCGGCGGTGCTCGTCTCGACCGCGTCGTTCGCGCAGGCGCAGACGTCGACCGGCCTCGATCTGCAGCGCTACCGGCCGGGCCCGGGCATCAACGACGTGCTGGGCACCTCAAGCGCGCGCACCGGCGGGCACCTGCGCTGGCAGGCGGGCGTGTCGCTCGACTACGCGCACCGGCCGTTGACGCTGTTCGATCGCCGCACCGGCGCGCTGGTGGCCGACGCGGTCAACAACCAGACCTCGCTCAACCTGATGGGCGCGCTGGGGCTCACCGAGGTGCTCGAGCTGGGCCTCGTGCTGCCGGTCGTCTTTCAGCCCGAGTCGAACTCGATGAGCGGCGTGGCGGCGAACGCGACGGGGCTGGGAGATCTCCGCTTCACCCCCAAGGCGCGGCTGTGGGCCAACGAGCGCGTGGCCTTCGGCGTCGCGGCGACGTTGCAGCTGCCCACCGGAGGGGGCGGCGGGTTCCGTGGCGCGTCGGGCGTGGGCATTCTTCCGCGCGCGCTGGTGGAGGTGAACTTCGGCTCGTTCCGCGCGCTGGCCGACGTGGGCGTGGCCTTCAAGCCGACGCAGCAGTTGCTCAACATCACCGCCGGCAACGAGTTCATCTTCTCGGCCGCCGGTGAGTACGCGCTGACGCCGAAGTGGGCGCTGCAGGCGTCGCTGTTCGGCGCGGTGGGGCTCCAGAAGACCGACCCCGAAGAGATCGCCCTCGAGGCGCTGGGCGCGGTGCAGTTCCGCCCGCTGGAGGCGCTCTCACTGCGCCTCGGCGCCGGCCCCGGGCTCTCGAAGGGCTTCGGCGTGCCCGCGTTCCGCGTGTTGTTCTCGGGCACGTGGACCTCGCCGGCGAAGAAGGCCGTCGACTCCGATGGTGACGGCATCGACGACTCGAAGGACCAGTGCATCACGCTGGCGGAAGACGTCGACGGCACCGACGACACCGACGGCTGCCCGGACCTCGACGACGATGGCGACGGCATCAACGACGGCGTCGACGCGTGCCGCCTGCAGCCCGAGACGAAGAACGGCTACCAGGACGAAGACGGCTGCCCCGACACGCTGGCTGACGCCGACGGTGACGGTCTCGCGGACGCGGTCGATCGCTGCCCGGCACAGGCGGAAGACGTCGATCAGTTCGAAGACAGCGACGGCTGCCCCGACCTCGACAACGACAAGGACGGCATCGCCGACACCGACGATCGCTGCCGCAACGAGCCCGAGACGGTGAACGGCTTCGCAGACGCCGATGGGTGCCCCGACGCCATCCCCGACTCCGACAAGGACGGCATCCTCGACCCGCAGGACAAGTGCCCCACCGAGCCCGAGACCATCAACGGCAACGCCGACGACGATGGCTGCCCCGACGAGGGCAAGACGCAGGTCATCCTCGAGAGCGGGAAGATCCGCATCCTCGACAAGGTGTACTTCGCGACCGGCAAGGACGTGATCCTCGACCGCAGCTTCTCGTTGCTCAAGCAGGTGGCCGCGGTGCTGCGCGCCAACCCCGAGCTGCGGCACGTGCGCGTCGAAGGCCACACCGACAACCAGGGCATGGCCGACAAGAACCTCGATCTCTCGCAGCGCCGGGCGAACAACGTGCGCGCCTTCCTGGTGAAGGAAGGCATCGACGGGGACCGGCTCGAGGCGAAGGGCTTCGGTCAGCAGCGGCCGGTCGACGACAACAAGAAGGCGTCGGGTCGCGAGAACAACCGCCGCGTCGAGTTCGTGATCGTCGAGTGAGCGCGGTCGATGTGCAGTTCGTGACGCTGGTCACGAGGCTCGGGGTCGAGTGCTCCACCGCCGACGAGGCGTGGGAACGGTGCGAGCACCTCACCCCGATGTTGTTCCGGCTGCTGGCCGTTCCGTCGCCGGGCGCGCTGGCTGCTATCGCGCAGTTGATGGATCGCGTGGTGCCGTCGGAGGTGTCCGCGCTGCTGGCGCAGGCAGGCACCCCGGGCATCGCCAGCCGGCTCGGCGACGTGCGGAACCTCGCGATTCTGGACAAGGAGCCGGCGAGGGCCGCGCTGGCCGACGCGGCGCAACACATCGCCGAGGTGTGGGCCGCGCCGGGTGATGCGGGCAACGAGGCGCTCCCCCGGGCACGCGCAGCGGCGTCGGCGCTCGCCTCGGCGTGGCTGCTGGCGAACAACAAGAATGAAGAGGAGGCCGCCGACCGTGTGGTCGCTCGCCTCGCGTTGACGGCGGCGCTGCGCGGGCTCTACCCCCGGCTGTGACGGGTGACGACCTGGTGAGGAGGTTCGGCCCCTCACCCTGACCCTCTCCCCCCTCGGAGGGAGAGGGGATTGAGTTGTGATCAGCGGGTGCGCACCAGCGCGTAGAGCGTCTCGGTGCGCAAGAAGAGGAACGCGGTCTCATCCCCCAGCGACACCACGTTCCCTTCCGAGAGCGCGACCTCCGAGAGCACCGGAGCGCCATTCACCAGCGTGCCGTTGGTCGAGCCGAGATCGATCAACCACGCCGCGCGCTGCCACCCATCGAAGCGCACCTGCGCGTGCCGCGACGACACCGAGCCATCGAACAGCTGCACGTCGACGTCGTCACCCCGCCCGAGCACCACCGCGCCTTCGGGGCCATCGCGGCCCAGCGGCACCACCATGCCGTCGTCGAGCCCGAGCATCAGCGACAACGCGTGCCGCGCGACCTGCGGCCGCCCCTCGGTCTCGATGGTTCGCGAGAGCTGCTTGTGGAGCGCCGCCGGGCTCGCCACCGCCCGCTGCACCAGGGCCAGCGGCCCCACTTCCTGCAGCATCGCGTCGAGCGGGTAGGTCGACAGCCGCTTCAGCGCTTCGATCGACGTCGTGGTGATCGGCACGGGCGGAAGATTACAGCGACATCACTCGCGGGGAAGCGTGGCGAGGTACTTCACCAGCTCGGCGTTCTCGGTGGCCGCCCGCAGTGGATCCTTCGCGCGCGCCTCGGCCCCGGCCAGCCACTGGTGCACCAGCGGGGGCACGTCGAGCTTTTCGTCACGCACGAAGCGCATCAGCCGCTGGGCCTCGTCGTACCAGGCGCGCAACGAGAGGGCGTCACCGGTCGACATGCGCAGCAGCTCGGTCAGGGTGGCGCCGACCTTCGCGAGAGGCGAGCTCAACCCTTGTTCCCCTGGGCTTCGCGCTGCGCCGGCGGGGCCTGTTGTTCGTCGGTCTTCGCCGGCCCCTGCCCCTCGCGCTCGATGGTGATGGTGCCCAGCTCCTCGGGCTTCACCGTGCCGCCGGCCAGCAGCGCCTCGACGATCTTCTTGTGTTGCTCCTCGTGCTCCATCGGCAGCGCGTCGGAGTCGCTGTCGTACTTCACCCACACGTTCTTCTTCTTGGTGTGAGGGTCGATGTCGAGGCGGAGGATCAGCGTAGCCATGGTGATCAGCTTTCTACCGCGACGGGGTCTTTCTTGGTCGTCGCGGGGAGAATGGTGGCGAGGGCTTCCTTGTCGAGGACCTTCTTCTCGAGCAGCAGCGTGGTGAGCGTGGTCACCAGCGCCTTGTTCTCTTCGAGGATGCGGTGGGCCCGCTCGCGCTGCTCTTCGAGGATCGCCGAGACCGCGCGCTCCATCGAGGCCTTCATGTTCTCGGACAGCGGGTCGTGTTCGCTCTGCTCCACCCGGCGGGCGCCGATGCCTTCGCCGCCCATGCCGAACTGCTCGACCAGCGCGCGCGCGATGTCGGTGGCGCGCTCGATGTCGGCGGCGCTGCCGATGGAAAGGTCATCGAAGAAGAGCAGCTCGGCCTCGCGGCCTCCGTAGAGCGTGCAGATCTGATCGAGCAGCTGACCGCGCGTCACCACGTAGCGGTGCGCAGGGTCGCTGTAGCTGACGAAGCCCAGCGCGCCGGCGAGGTCACCGCGAATGCTGATGCGATCGATGGGCGGCGAGTGCGGGCAGAACAGCGCGGCGACCGCGTGGCCCGACTCGTGGGTGGCGACGACCTTCTCTTCCTTGGGCGTCAGCGACGGGCGCTCGGCCCAGCTCGAGAGCGCCTTCTCGACGTCGTCGATCTCCAGCGGCCCGACGCGCTTCTCACGCAGCCGCGCGCGCGCCAGGGCCCGGCACAGCGCCTGGAGGTGGTCGCCCGAGTAGCGGGTCGCCTGGCCTTCGACGAGGTCGGCGGTGCGCTTGACGGCGTACTCCAGCGCGCGCGGCGAGAGCTCGAGGCCCAGCTTCTGGTCGTAGATCTTGAGGATCTCGCGGCGGTCGTCGCCGGTGGGGAACGGAATGTGGAGGTGGAACTCGAAGCGGCCGGGGCGCAGCAGCGCGGGATCGAGCGACTCGACGAAGTTGGTGGTGCCCACCACGAAGACCAGCTCGTCCTTGCGGAAGCCGTCCATCTCGGTGAGCAACTGGTTGACCATCGAGTGCTCGACGCCGCTGCCCTGGTAGGTGCCGCGGGCGGTGGCGAACGAGTCGAGCTCGTCGAACACGATGATCGCCGGCGCCGCCTGGCGCGCGCGCATGAAGACCTGGCGGAGGTTCTCTTCGCTCTCGCCGACCCACTTCGACTTCAGCTCCGGGCCGCTGACGATGGTGACGGCGGCGCCGAGCGCGGTGGCCATCGCCTTGGCGAAGAGCGTCTTGCCGGTGCCGGGCGGGCCCCAGAAGATCATCCCGCGCGGAATGAGGCCCTCGATGCGCTTCATCGAGCTCTCGTCGTCGCTGGCGTCCTTGAGCGCCAACACGTCGAGGATCTCCTTGTTCAGCCGGTCCTTCACCTTGGCGTAGCCGCCGATGTCGCGCTGGAGATCGACGTCGGGCAGCGTGAGCTGGCCCACCAGCGTGGCCTGCCGCAGCTGCGCGTACGCGGGCCGGGTGTCGGTCGGGTAGTCCTCACCGGTGAGCGTGCTGAGCAGGCGGCGCATGCGCACCGCGTTGACGCCCGAGACGCTCTTGTAGAGCTGGTACGGCTTGAGGGTGCGATCGGACGACAGCTTGCGGCTCTCGCGCTGAGTGACGAGCGCGCCGAGGCGATCGCGCGGCACGCCGAGCAACGACTCGCGCCGGGGGAAGAGGTTCTCGATGACCTTCGGCAGCGGGAACGAGGGGTCCTTGAAGCCCATGAAGCAGAGCTCGGGGTTCTCGTAGAGGAGCGGGATCACCTCGCGCGCCTCGCTGGTCAGCCCACCGACCGAGGTGGTGAGGAGATCGAGGTGCGGCAACACGAGGATCCGCTCGGCCACCGCGCCGCGCACCGCCTCGCGCAGGTAGAAGAGGATGGTGGCCACCAGCCCCATGCCGGGCTGCGGCTGCGGCATGTCGGAGATCGGCCGGCCGTCGAGGTAGAGGAACTGGCGCGGCGGCGTCTCCTTCTTCAGGCGATCGCGGACGCACTTGTAGAGGTACGGGGTCAGCTCCTTCTCGGCCTCGACCAGCACGGGCAGGCCACGGCGGAGCGAGTCGACGATGCGCGCGATCTCAGCCGGGTACGCCGCTTCGACGGCGGCGAACGCGCTGAGCTCCGCGGGGAGCTTCTCTTCAGGAATGGAGAGCGACAAGGTGCCTGTCTCTAACGAGCCGACGCTTCAGACGCGGACTTTGATGGTGATGCTGCCGTTGGCCTCTTCGTGGACCTCTTCGACCTGCCCGAGCTCCGCGGCGCGCTGCTTGAGCGCGGTGCCGGTGACACGGTTGACGACCCCGTCGAGCTCTTCCTTGAGGTCGCGCAGCTTGCCCTCGAGCTGCTCGGTGACGCGCCGGCGCAGCGCCTCTTCTTCAGCCTTCGCCTCGCGCTCCAGCGACTGCCTGGCGGCGTCGCGCAGGTGCCGCTCACGATCTCCGGCGAGCTGGTTGTCGACCACCGCGGTGCGCTCGGTGGCGAGGTTCACGTCAGCGTGCCCTTCGGCCGTCACCGACACCTCACCGCTGTCGAGATCGACCGTCACCGAGACGCCGTCGCCTTCCGCGCGCTTCGCGGTGTTGCCGTCGCGCGTGAAGCCCTTCTGCTCGAGCTCGGCGGCGAGCAGCTCGCGCATGCGCTCTTTCGCCAGAATGGGGAGGAGCTCGAGGGAAGAGCACACCCCGTCGTCGACCTGCACGTGACGCGAGAGGCTCTCTTTGACGCTGATGCGGTAGGCGCGGGACATGGGGAGAGACGACCACACCTCTCACCCCTGAGTCACCCTCTGGGAGCCTCACCTGCCGGACCTGGGGGTGCTCCGTCCACCGGCCGCAGGGTGGGGATGGCGTCGAGCTCGGTGACCAGCGCCGCGGCCTTCGAGAAGCCCCGCTCGCCGAAGCGCTCCCAGTCGGCGACCAGGCGCTGGGCCAATTCGTAGCCGTCGTCGATGAAGCGCACCGCGCGGTGTTCCTGGTCCCACTGGCGCAGGGTGCCGAGCGCGCGGAGCATGGAGGCGGCGCGACGCCGGGCCTCGGTGCGCTCACGCAGCGGCGCGTCCATCGACATCGAGCGGGTGAACTCGTCGGCGGTGCGCTCGGGCGTGACCCAGGTGGTGGCGGCGTCGACGAGGAAGGTGGCGAGGTCGTGGCGACCAGCGGCGTGACACGCGTCGAGGAACCGCTCGAGCACCCCGCCCTGCGCGAGCCCGATGCGCGTGAGCTGATCAGGCGCAGCGACGTCGCGCTTGGCGCGCTCGGCCGAGACCCAGCTCCGCGCGAGCAGCGAGCGCAGCCCCTCGACCCACGGCGCGAGCACCGGCACGTCGAAGTCGGGCAGCTCGTCGAAGGCCACCTCGCGCGACATCACCGCGGCGTGCGCCAGCGAGGTCAGCGGCAGCTTGCGCAACGAGAGCTGCTGGGCGAGCGCCGCGTCGCAGCCGGTGCCGCGCAGGCGATCGATCAACAACGCGACGAGGAAGTCTTCGGCGGCGGTGAGCGGCCCCTTGAAGATCAGCGGCGCGGCATCGGCCTCCGCGAGCGGCGACGAGAGCAGCCACGAGAAGAGGCGCACCGTGTTGCCGGTGAAGGTGAGCGGCGGCGCGGCAGTGCGTTGCCACAGCCGGGCCTGCCCTTCGGCCAGCCAGCCGCCCTGCCGCGCCATCGAGAGCACCGAGCCGCGCGAGAGCGTGTCGGCCAGGGCGGCGCGCGCGGTGGGGCCCAGCTTGAGCGGCGGGTTGACCGAGGTGACCAGCAGGCGCATCGCGTCCATCGCGGGCACCACGCCCACGGCGACGCGCGCGACGGTCAGGAGGTTCGCTTCAGCGCGGGTGACGGCGAGGCTCATCGTTTGCGCAGGGCGTCGGCGGCCTGGGGCCACCCGTTGATGGTGAGCTGCCCGTTCACGAAGCGGAGCTCGACCGTGTTGGCCGTCGCGAAGCGGGGATCGTCGACCGCGTAGCGCGGCGTGAGGAAGTGCATCACCTGGTTGCTCGAGCCGATCCACCGGCGGGACTTCTCGGGGCGGCCCTGCTCGTAGCGGCCATCGACCAGCAGGTCCACCGTGGCCAACAGCGCGTCGACGGCGGGCGACTGCTTCGCGCGCAGCTCCGCCAGCGTGTAGCCCGTGTAGATCATCACCGAGCGCCCACCGGCCTTCACCAGCGCGCACAGCTCGGCGAGCGCCTCGGGCTGCTCGAACGGCTCGCCGCCGAGCACCGAGAGGCCCTCGAGACCGTCGAGGGAGAGGATCTCCCGGGCGAGCGCGGCGGGGTCGACGAGCGCGCCACCTTTGTCGGGCGCGAACATCTCGGGGTTGCAGCAGCCCGGGCAGCGCAGCGAGCAGCCCTGCACCCACAGCGCGAAGCGTTTGCCGGGCCCCTCTGCTTCGGTGTCGGGGATGGTCTGGGCGACGCGGAGCTGCATGACGTCAGGGCTTCGCGAACTCGACCGTGGCGAACGAGGTCATGAACTTCTCGAGCGGCAACGAGAAGATGCCGTCGTCTCGCCCGTCGTGACCGGGCTCGCGCTCACCCCACGGGTTGCGCAGCTGCACGAACTTCTGCCCGCCGCGCTCCTCGACGCCCAGCAGCGTGTACGCGTGATCGGCGACCACGCCCGGCTCCGCGGGATCCCACGGCTTGCTGAGCGCCACCACGCAGCCCTTGCCGCCGGCGAGCGCGTCCTTGATGCGCCCGAAGAGCTGATCAGGCTTCGAGTCGGACGTGACGGGGAAGAAGTCGGGCCGCGCGCCGGTGAGGGCCTCGAGCGCGGTGGCCGACATGCCGCCCTCGATGGCGTCGAAGCCGCCCTTCCACGAGGCGTAGGCCTTCTCGAAGATCAGCGGCCACAGCTCCTTCGTCTCGCGCGCGGCGGCGTACTCGAGACGGCCCCGGCGGTTGGCGAACGAGCCGTCGATGGTCACCTTCACCGGCTGCGGCTGCGCGGCCCCGGCCTTCTTCTCGAAGAAGGTCACGGTGTAGGTGCCGTCGCGGTTGGTCTTCACCGCGTTGGCGAGGAGCTCCGGCCGGGCCTTGGCGACCGACGCGAGCGCCGAGATGAAGTAGCAGTCGCCGACCTGGCCCTGGAGCGCGTCGTCCATGCCGAAGCCGTTGACGCTCACCTCGCCCGCGCGCGGGTTCCACGTCACCGCGTTGCTCTTCTCGGAGTCGGCGGTGAGCTTCGGCTGCTTCACCGGCGCCTTGAGCCCGGAGTCACCGGCGATCTTCGCCAGCGCCTCCATCTCGCCGCCGACGAAGGCCACCAGCTTCGCGCGCGCCGCGGGGTCGAAGCTCTGCTTCTGGCGATCGACGAAGCCCGACAGGTAGTGCGCCTCGACCTCCGAGAAGCGGCCGTTCTTCGCGTCTTTGATCAGCGCGTCGGCCTCCTTCACCGTCACCTTGCCGTCGGTGAGCGTGGTGTTGAGGCGCGTGCGGTACCGCTCGGCTTCTCGTTCGATCTTCGAACCCATGGGAGCTGCAATCCTCGCTTGATCGGCCCCTGGAGCGCCAGCAGTGCCGCTCAGAACAACACCGGCGCGGGCGGGGCCTTGAACGACTCGAGGCGCCCCCTCAAATCGATGAACTGGTGGGCCTTCAGCTCGCGCTCGATCGCCCGCGCGCGCCCGAGGGCGAGCTCGGCGGTGTCGAAGCTCAGCAGCCGCTCGATGGTGCGCGTCTCGTAGCGGCCGAGCTGACCGCGCTTGAGCTGCACGTGGAAGCCCGACGGGTCACCCCATACCTCCACCAGGCACGTCTCTTTGCGCGCGGCGTCGTCTTGCGCGGTGGTGACGAAGAAGCGGCGGCGCAGCACGTGGGCGTAACCTTCGCGCGCCGCCTCGGCTGACTGCGCGACGACGGCGCGCTCCGCGGCGGAGGCGTCTTCGAAGGTGGTGCGCTGCGCCACGCGGAGATCGGCCTGCAGGTGCGTGCCCTCGAGCAGCGTCAGCTCGAAGACGTCACCTCGCTGCTCACCGACGAACACCCGGTAGCGCGTGGCGCCGCGGGTCTCGAGCACCAGCGAGCGGTAGGTGGTCCACGGCGCCTTGTGCAGCTCGCGCCAGGTGCCACGCTCGGCGAACGCCTCGGCGACGAAGGTCTCGAGCGGCATCGCGCTGGCCGCGGCGTGGCGGGCGAACACGAAGCGTCGACACAACGAGAAGATCAACTCCTCGGGCAGCGCCAGCGGCGTGAGCTGGCCCACCAGCTCGGCGAGGCGGAAGGGTTCGAACCACCGCGCCGCGCCGCCGAGGTCGAGCCCGCGCGCGTCGGCGGGGAGATACGCGAAGGGCCGCGACAACCGCTCGTGCGTCGGGAACGCGTCGTCGTTGTCGATCAGCCCGAGCTGCGGCTGCGCGTCGGCGGTGAAGAGCACGTTGCCCGCGTGGCGATCGCCCTGGCCGAGCACGAAGTCGAGCAGCGCGACGCGGGGCACGAGACCCTGGCCCCACACCTCGCGCAGGTCGGCGCGCGGCGCGTCGGCCAACGCCCGGAAGCGGTCCTTCGAGAGGCCGGCGCTGGCGATGAACTTGGTGCCTTCGGCCGACAGCCCGAACACCGTGGTCGGCACCAGCTCGCCCAGCCCGAAGAAGTCGCGCGTCAGCTCGGCGAACAGCACGGCGCGCTCTTCGGCGCCGAAGTGCTCGAGCGCGTCTTCATGCTGGTACACCACCATCGCCTTCGAGACGTCTTCCTTCAGGTACAGCTCGGTGGTCGACGACGCGGCGTCACGAAACGGGAGAATGGTGACCGCGTTGCCGTACTCGATCGACGGCGGGCGGTTGGTGGTCGAGCGCTCGATCTCGGCCTCCATCGCGCGGGCCAGCGGGTTCTTCGCCAGGCGCTCGAGGGCGAAGAAGAAGCGCTTGATGTCGAAGAAGGGCACGGCGATCGACGCGCCTTCTTGCGAGAGCCGCGCGAGCACCTCGGACGAATAGCCGTAGTACTTCGCGACCCGGAAACACTGCGGGCTGATCTCCGCGCCGGCCACGCCGCACACCGGACAGAAGGCGGCCACCGGTCAGCCCTGCTTCGGCGAGAGATCTTCGGGGTGGAGCTTCAGGAAGACGTAGTCGTCGTAGCGGAGGTCGTCGACGCTGATCACCGGCTTGGGCAGGTACGCGGAGATCATCGCCTCGATGCCGTAGCGGGCTGCGACGTCGCGACAGTGTTCGTCGCCGCCGGCGCTCCACAGGTAGATGCGCGCGCCGCTGCGGTGGAGATAGCTGAGCAACGACAGCACCGACTCGTTGGGCAGGTGGTCGTCGTCGATGAGCGTGCCGTCGATGTCGAAGTACGCGACGCACTTGCCGCGGCTGGCGGAGACGACCTGCTTGACGCGCTCCATCGTCACCGGGTCGAGCGCGGCGTTGAAGTTGATCGCGGTCATCGATCAACCCTAACCGCGCCGCGCGAGCGACGGCGTCAGAGGCCTGACGCGCTCAGGGGCTCGATCGGGCGAGCCGCGGCAGTTCGAGCACCGTGCCGGGCGACCAGGTGTTGGCCTGCAGATCGGGCGCGGGAATATCGAGCACCGACCCGTCATCGAGCCACACCACCTGACCGGCGCCCCCCGCGATCATCACCTCGGCGGTGCGCCCCTCGGGGAGCGGGATCGCGAAGAGCGACGCCGTGCTCACCACCCACGCCTCACCGGCGGCCGTCACCACCAGCGGGAAATCGTCGTCGAACGTGTCGCTGCCCAGGCTGCCCGCGCGTCGGCGAATGGAGTCGAAGCTCTTGAGCGCGGACGTGCCGAAGCGGATCTGCCCGTTCACCAACCGGCCGTCATGACCGACCGCCGTCTCGCCCACGCCGAGCCGCGCCACCGCGCGCCAGGTGGTGGAAGGCGCGACCAACGGCACGTCCATCAACTGCTCGTGCGAGAGGGTGGTCTCGGCGCCCTGCGCGTCGAGCGCTCGCACCTCGGTGTTGAGCCGCCCGGCGAGCTGAACGTTGCGCGTCTGGCGAGAGCTGATGCTGACCGCCCCCTGCAGCACGCGCATCGGCGGCCGCGCGGTCGCGAGCAGGAGGTACACGTCACCGTTGGCCAGCAGCGCGGCGCCGTCGTGCAGCGAGTGCGCCGCGGGCATCGCCAGCTCGTGCACCTCGATCACCGTCTGGGCGAACGTCGAGCCGCTGAGCGCGAAGACCCGGCCATCGACCGCGTGCACGTACTCGCCCTCGACCGACTGCGCCGCGGGCAGCCCGGGCACCTCCGTCGAGGTCCCGCTCGCGTCGCGGAAGTGCACCACCCCGTCCACGTCGAGCCAGATGGTGCGGCTGCCGCTGCTGGGCACGTCGAAGCGCGTGAAGGTGATGCGCCGCGGCGACTCGAGCGGCAGCGCGTCGAGGCCCTTGAGCTCCACTTCGAAGGTCTCGGCGGCGCCGCCCGGGTTGGTCACCGTGACGGCGTGCGTCCCCAGCCGCGCGGTGCGCGACGCGCTCAACACCAGCGCCTGTGGACTCGACTCGAGCTCGCTCAGCCCCAGGTCTGCGGGCAACGCGGCCAGCTTCCACGTCTTCAGATCTCCGTACTTCGGCAGGTGCAACCGCACCGACTGGCCGCGCCACAGCGTCACCTGCTTCGCCAGCGGGCTGGTCTTCTCGGTGCCCGGCCGGCGCCACTGCCAGACGTACGACTGGTGCGCGTTGTTGGCGCCGTTGGGGTCGCAGTTGGCGACACACTTCGAGAGCCACCACGAGCCGTCGCGACCGGGGCGCGCGTCATACGGCTTCTCGAGCCCGTAGCCGATGCTTCGCGACTCGGGCGTCGAGAGCGGCTCGCTCACCTGCGTCCATTCCCGGTCGCCGGGCGCCATCGCCATCAGCGCCTCGATGGGGACCTCGTTGTCGGCGCGAGTGTCGGCGCCGGTCAGGTTGGTCTTCGCCGTCGAGAGCGCGAACAGCCGGCCGTCGCTGCCCACCCCGAGGAGATCGAACACCTGGTTCGTCGAGGGGAACTTGAACCACGCGACGTCGCGCCGCGCGCCATCGGGCGACAACCGATCGAGCCCCTCGGGCGTCAACACGAAGAAGTTCCCCTCGCCGTCAATGAGGCGGCTGACGAAGGGCTCGCTGAAGGCCTGCTGCCGGTAGGTGCGCGACGTGCCCGCGGTGAAGCGCTCCAGCTCGATGGCCTGCGCACTCGACGGACTGCGCCCGGTGGTGAAGACCACGACACCGAAGGCGTGCATCACGGGCTCACCGAAGCTCGCGTCGACCGCCACCCGCTGGAGCTCCGTCGCCTCGGGCGGCTGCACCCACAGCCAGCCGGGCTCGGTGAAGTAGCGCGCGCCGTCCCGATCCTGTCCGAGGAAGCGCGCGGGCGGGGGCGGCGTCTTCACCTCGACCCAGCGCTCGCCCCCGGGCGGCCTCGCGTACAGCCGGCCGCACTGCAGAAAGTCGGTGTCGTCGGGCGCCGGCGCGAGGTGCTCGCAGTCGAGGCCCGGCCATTCCGCATCGACGAGCACCACGCGGCTGGCCGAGACCCGTTGGCCCGCGGCGATGAAGTCGCCGTTCGAGAAGTCACCACCGAATCGCGGCGCCCAGTCGCGCACCTCGAACTGCACGAACGAGCCGCGGCCGTCGCACCCGCTGGCCCACAGCGCCAGCGCCACCAGGAGCGCCCTCACAGCGAGAGCACCCCCGACGCCGCCGACATCAACGACACGCGACGCTTCGTCACCGGGCTGCTGCCGTCGATCAGCGCCCTCGTCTCTTCGAGCACCCGGGTGAGCGGGAAGCGGTGCACCGAGCTGTCAGCGGTGACGATGCCGCCCGACACCGGCGGCAACCAGCCCACCATCTCGTCGGTCGCGCCGCCGAGCAGCGCGTTGAGGGCGCCGAAGCCGAGCCGGCCGGCGACCGCGCGATCCTGGTAGCTGGGGCTGCCGCCGCGCACCACGTGGCCGAGCAGCGTGGCGCGGATCTCGAGGGTGGGGAGCTCCTCGCGCATGCGCTCTTCGGTCAGGCGCACCAGCCGCGTGCACGGCGCGTTCACGCCCTCGGCCTTGATGATCAGAATGCGGCGCTTCCCGCGCGCGAAGCCAGATCGGATCACCTGGCGGATGTCGTCGATCAGCTGATCTTCCGTCTTGCCCGACTCGCGGATCAGCACCGCGTCGGCGGCCATGGCGATCGCGCTGGCCATCGCGAGGTAGCCGCAGTCGCGGCCCATCACCTCGACCACGAAGGCGCGACGGTGGGCGCGCGCGGTGTCGCTGATGCGATCGCACGCCTCGACGATGGTGTTGAGCGCGGTGTCTACGCCCAGCGAGGTAGCGGTGCAGCCGATGTCGTTGTCGATCGACCCGGGAATGCCCATCACCTTCACGCCGGTCTCGCCGCCGAAGAGGTGCGCGCCGGTGAGGCTGCCGTTGCCGCCGATGACGATCAGCCCATCGGCGCCCAGCTTCTGCAGCGAGGCGTGGGCCTGCTCGCGCCCGGCCTTCTCGCGGAACCGCGCGCTGCGCGCCGAGCCGATGAGGGTGCCGCCCTGCCCGCCCGCCGCGTCGACCTCGATGTCGACCGTCACCGAGCCGTCGCTGAGCACCCGCGTCAGCTCGCGGAACTGCCCGTCGATGAGCCCGTCGTAGCCTTCGAGGCTACCGAACACCTGCCGGCCCTGCGCCGCGCCCAGCTTCGCGATGGCGCGGAGCGCGGCGTTCATGCCCGGTGAATCACCACCCGACGTCAGCACCACGATTCGTTTCATGCGGGCGCAGGCTAGTACGGCGCGTCACGGCAGCGCGTGGAACAGCGGCGAACCAGCCGGCGCCGGGTAGAACGCCACGTTCCCCGCCGAGCCGAGATCGCCGCTGGTGAGCACCAGCTCCGGCAGGGTCGGCGCGCCCGGCCCGCTGCTCACGTCGAGCTGCGCCGGCCCGAGGCGAATGAGCTTGCCCATCGAGCCCGCGCTCCACAGGCCGCCTTCGCCGTCGAACGCGAAGCCCTCGAGCAGCGCCAGCACGCCGATGGTGATGCGCACCTGCGGCTGCACGTCGCCGGTGTCGGTGGCGCGCAGGGCGGAGGCGCCCACCCGGTAGAAGACGTTGCCCGCGAAGTCGTTGGCCCACAGGTCACCGCGCGCGTCGAAGGCCACCCAGCTCGGGCTGAGCAACGAGAGGTTCATCGGATCGCTCGACGCGCGCGCGCCCAACTTGAAGGCCGGCGCGGTGACGGACCCCGCCGCGAGCTGCGCCGCGTCGTAGCGCCACACGCGCGAGTCCATGCGCGAGACGACCCACAGGTTGCCGGCGCGATCGAAGGCGACGCCCTGCGGATCTCCGACGTTGATGGTCAGCGACGGAGCGATGGTGGCGCTGGCGGTGAGGCTCGCCGCGTCGAAGCGCAGCACCGCGTCGCGGCACGGCGAGCTCACGTACAGGTTGCCGTTGGCGTCGAAGGCGAGGCCCGCCACGAGGGGAATGCAGCCCGTGCCGTCGATCGACAGCTCGATGTCGGGCGTGGCGCGGCCCCCGGTGAGGAACTGCGTCGAGGGGAACCGCAGCAGCGCCTTGTCGGTGGTCGTCGCGCCGCCCACCCACACGTTGCCGTCGCGATCGAAGGCGAGGTCATGACCGAAGCCGCCCTGCTTCGCGAGATCGGCCGGCACCGTCGCCGTCGCGCGCAGGTGGGCCGACTTGAAGCCGACGAGCTGATTGCTCGCGTTGGCGTTGATCGCCCACAGCGCGTTGCTGGTGGCGACCGGCGCCCAGTCGACGGTGACCACCTGCGTGCCGCCGTTGGTCAGACAGAAGCTCGCCGGGGTGACCGACGGCACGTACACCGTGCGCACCAGCGGGTCGGCGCCGGTCGCGCGCTCGGCGGTGACGCTCCACGGGCCCGAGCCGACCGACACCGTGCGCGTGGCCGTGACCGTCTGCACCGTGGGGCCGGTGAGCGTGATGGTGCCGGTGACGCCCGCGGGCAGCCCGGTGGAGTTGACGATGATGGTGCCCGTGCCGTCGGTGGTGCAGCCCGGTGGCGGCGGCGTGGGACAGGGGGCGCAGGCAGCCAGGGAGAAGAGGAACAGCACAACGGCGACGCGAGGGCTCATGACGGCTCCAGGTTCGGGTGTGTTGTTGCGGACCCTCCACAGAGCACGAGCGCCTCGATTGCTCAACGCGTTCCGTTCGCCCGGCAATCGACGCGCAGAAGCGCGATGCTGCGGCCCATGCGGCTCTTCGACGAACTTCGCAGCGAGCACGAGTTGATCGACGCAGCGCTCGCGTCGTTTCGAACGTGGGTCGAGGTCGGCGGCGAGGTGAGCGACGGAGCTCGCTTCATCGACTTCTTCCGCCGCTACGCCGGCGACTTCCACCACGCGCGCGAAGAAGACTCGTTGTTCGTCGCCCTGCACCGCGAGGTGGAGCTGCCGCTCGACGCCGGGCCGATGGCGGTGCTGAAGGCCGATCACCAGCGCCTGGCCGCGCTGCTCGACGAGCTGGCCCCGCGGGTGACGGCGGGCACGCGCGACGAGCACACCCGCGCGCTGGCGACGGCCTACTCGCGTGGGCTGTGGCACCACCTCGACGCGGAGAACTCGGTGTTCCTGCCGGAGGCGGAGGCGCGGCTGCGGCGCTTCGTGACCGACCTGCCGTCGCGCGCGCCGACCGACGCCGAGGTGGCCGCGAAGCAGTCAGGCGAGGCGCTGGTGAAGAAGTACGCCGCGTTCGTCGATCGCGAGGTGCTGCGCGGCGACGGGTGCATCATGTGCCCCGCGTACAACGAGACCTGCCGCGGCCTCGAGCGCGAGTGGTGGAACGCGTCCGAGTGGGAAGAGCACCACGAGCGCTTCAGCGGCGACTGAAGCTCACCCGCTGAGCAGGTCGCCGGCCGAGGCCCAGTTGAAGCCGCCGTGGCCTTCGAGCTCGAGCCACACCTCGTGCTGGCCGCGCTCCTGCTCGAAGCGGGTGCGCTCATCGAACAGCGACGCCAGCGCCGCGGCCACCACGTCCATCGGGGAGCTGCCCTGCACCGGCCACGTCGCCGACGCCACCAGCGTGTGTTCCCACCCCGACTTCGAGAGCTGCCGGCGGAGCCGCTCGACCAGCAGCCACGTCTCGGCCGGGCCCGCGTGGCGCACCAGAATGACGAACAACGAGTCGCCCGCGAGGTGCACCGCGCCCCCGGGAATGGAGGTCATCAACTGCCGTTCGAGCCACCGCACGCGAGGCGCGGGCAGGCCGCGTGACTCGACGACGATCACCGCGCCTTGCCGCGCGCGCGAGAAGCCTTCACTGACGATGTCCTCGAAGGTCGACCCGGGGTCGAACTGCCGTGCTGCGCTCATGAACTCCCTCCCGCAGAGGGCATCGGCACAGTTTGCGCCGGCCTTCAGGCGCGACAGGTTCGTGACGCCTCAGTGGCTGGCGAGCTCGGGCAGCGCCACCGGAGCCACCGGCTCGGGCGTCTCCTTCTCGAAGACCTGCGCGTAGGCGCGGAAGAGCACCGGCAGCAGCACCATCGTCAGCGCGAACGCGGTGAGGGTGCCGAAGACGATCACCACCGCCAGCGGCTTCTGCGTCTCGCTGCCCATGCCGCGGCTCACCACCGCGGGCACCAGGCCGAGGGCGGCCAACGCGGCGGTCATCAGCACCGGCCGCAGCTTCTCGAGGCAGCCGGCGACGATCGCGTCGTCGAGGCTCGCGCCGGCGTCTCGCCGCTCGACGATGGCCATCGTCACCAGCACGCCGTTGAGCGAGGCCTGCCCGATGAGCGCGATGAAGCCGACGGCCGCGGCGACCGACAGCGGCATGTGGAACAGCCACAGCCCGGCCACCCCGCCGATGAGCGCGAAGGGCACGTTGCCCAGCGTCACCAGCGCGCGGCCGATCGACCCGTACGCATAGAAGAGGAGCAGCAACGTCACCAGCACCGCCACCGGCACCACCAGCCCCAGGCGGTGCATCGCGCGCTCCTTGCTCTCGAACTCGCCGCCCCAGTCGACCTGGGTGCCGCTGCCGTCGGGCACCAGCACGCCCACCACCGCGCGCGCCTCGTCGACGAAGCTGCCCATGTCGCGCCCGCGCACGTTCATGCGCACCCCGATGTAGCGGCGGCCGTTCTCGCGGCTGATCGACGCGCGGCCACTCCCGCCCGACACCCGAGCGAGGACCTCGAGGGGCACCAGCGTTCCCCCCTCGACGCTGATGCGGAGCTTGCGCATCTTCTCGAGGTCGTCGCGCTCGGTGTCGGGCAGCCGCAGCACGATGTCGCTGCGCCGTTCCCCTTCCCAGAACTCGCCGACCGGCCGGCCGCCCATCGCGGTCTGGAAGGCGTGCTGAAAGTCGCCGAGCGACAGGCCGTAGCGCGCCAGCGCGGCGCGATCGGGCGCGACCTGGATCTGCTCGACGCTGCCGCTCTTCACCAGCGCGACGTCGGCGGCGCCGGGCACCCGCTCGAGGGCCTGCTTGGCGCGCTCGGCGAGCTCCTGCAGGGCGCCGAGATCGTCGCCGAAGAGCTTGAGCGCGATCTGCCCCTGCTGCCCGGCGATGCTCTCGTTGACGTTGTCGCCGATGGGCTGGCTGAAGTTCACCTCCACGCCGGGCACCTCGTCGACCGAGCGCTCGAGCTGCGCCACCACCGCGCCCAGCCCCTTTACGTCGGCCGGCCATTCCTTCGCGGGCTTGAGCTTGACGAACATCTCGAGGTTGTTGGCGAGCTTGGGGTCGGTGCCATCTTCGGGGCGGCCGAGCTGCGACATCACGTCGTCCACGAAGGGCAACGCCAGCAGCCGATTGATGAGCCGCGGCACCAGCTTGCGGCCCTCGTTCATCGATACGTCCTGGGGGAGCGTCATCGTCATGTAGATGCCGCCCTCGTTGATCTCAGGGAGGAACTCGCTGCCCAGCCGCGGCACCACCGCCACCGTGCCCACCAGGCCCAGCACCGCCAGCGCGATGACCACCGCCGGGCGCTTGAGCGCGAACTTGAGCGTGGGCGCGTAGGCGGCGATGGCGGCGCGCAGCACCGGCGACTCGCGGTGCTCGATGGTGCGGCGGTAGAGCAGCGACGCGAGCACCGGCACCAGCGTGACCGAGAAGATCAGCGCCCCGAGCAGCGCGCTGGCCACGGTGTTGGCCATCGGCGAGAAGATGCGCCCCTCGACGCGCTGGAGCATGAAGATGGGCAGGTACGCGGCGATGATGATCATCAGCGCGAACACCGTCGGTCGCACCACGCGCCGGGCGCCCGCGCTCACCCGTTCCTGCAGCGTGCCGGTGGTCGTGGAGTGCGTCGCCAGCGCCACGAGCACACTCTCGAGCACTACCACGCCACCGTCGACGATCACGCCGAAGTCCACCGCGCCCATCGACAACAGGTTCGCCGAGAGCCCGCGCGCCTTGAGGTAGATGAACGACACCGCGAGCGACAGGGGGATGAGGGTCGCCGCGATGAGCGCTGCCCGCAGATCGAGCAGGAAGATGAACAGCACCAACGTCACGAGGATCGCGCCTTCCAGCAGGTTGTGGCCGACGGTCTCGAGCGTGGCGTCGACCAGCTCGGTGCGATCGTAGAAGGGCACCACCTTCGCCGCGTCGGTCTCCAGCCGCACGTTGAGCAGGCGGATCTGCTCGCGCAGCGCGTTGAGCACCACCGACGGGTTCTCGCCGCGCCGCATGAGCACGATGCCCTCGATGGTGTCGTCGCTGCGCGCGCCGGCCACCACGCCCTGCCGCGGCTCCCAGCCGATGGCGATGTGCGCCACGTCCTTCAGGTAGACCGGCGTGCCTTCCCGCGTGGCGACGCGCACCATGCCGAGGTCGTCGAGGTTCTTGAACAGGCCCTCGCTGCGCACCACGAACTGCTGGCTGCCGCGCGCGATGACGCCGCCGCTGGCGTTGACCGAGCTCTCCTTCACCGCGTCTTCGAGATCGCCCAGCGTGAGCCCGTACGCCGCGAGCGCCGCCGAGTTGGGCTGCACCTGCACCTGCTTGATCAGCCCGCCGTAGCTGACGACGTCGGCGATGCCCGGGGTGCGCATCAGCGCGGGGCGCACCACCCAGTCCTGCAGCGTGCGCAGCTTCATCGGATCGCCGGCCGCGCCTTCCAGCGTGTAGCGGTACACCTCGCCGATCGGCGTCGCGTACGGGCCGAGCTCCGGCGTCACGCCCTCAGGCAGCTCGGCGTCGCGCAGCCGCTCGAGGGCGATCTGCCGCGCCTGGAGCCCGTCGGTGCCGTCTTCGAAGGTCATCGTCACGTTCGACAGGCCGAACAGCGAGAGGCTGCGCAGGCGCGTCATGCGCGGCGTGCCGTTGAGCGCGCGCTCGAGCGGCAGGCTCAACTGGCGCTCGACCTCCTCGGCGGGCTGGCCGGGGAAGAGCGTGATGATCGACACCTGCGTGTCGGACGGGTCGGGGAAGGCCTCGATGGTCAGCTCGCGAAAGCTGAAGAATCCGACCACGCCCACCAGCAGCGAGAGGAACACCACCGCGCCGCGGTTCTTCAGACTCCAATCGATCAGCTTCTCGAGCATGGCGCGGGCCTCAGTTGGCGAGCTCGACCTGGTTGAGCAGCAGCACCGCACCATGGCTCACGAAGGTCTCACCGGGGCTCAGGCCCGCCAGCACTTCCAGCTCGCCGTCGCGGTGCCGGCCGGTGCTGACCGGCACCTTCTCGAGGCGACCGGGGCCGCGCTGCACGAAGGCGAAGGGCTTGCTGCCCGCGACCACCACCGCGGCGTCGGGCACGCGCACCACCTCGTCGGTCGTCTCGGCCGGCGCGACCACCTGCACGAAGGAGTTCGGGCGCAGCAGGCGATCTTCGTTCTTCACGCGCACCCGCACCTCGACGGTGCGCCGGTGGAGATCGACCACCTCCGACACGTACTGCACCACGCCCTCGCGGGTGGCCGAGGCGCTCTGCAGCTCGACGTGCACGGTGACGCCCTTCTTGAAGGCGCGCACGTCGTTCTCGGGCACGTCGGCGAGCACCAGCACCTCGTCGAGATCGGAGATGCGCATCAGCGGGCGATCGCGATCGGGCCCCACTTCCTGTCCGGCGCTCACGTCGAGCTCGACGATGGTGCCGCCGCGCGGCGCCTTCACCCAGAAGATGTTCTCGCCCGACGACTCGATGGCGAGGCTGGCGCGGCGGGCGCTGGCGGCCTTGAGCGCGAACTCCGCTTCCTTCAGATCGGCCTCGGCGGCGACCACGTCCTTCTCGGGCGCGGCCTGCAGGCGGAACAGCTCGCGCTGGCGCTCGAGCACCCGCGTCTTGAGCGCCACCTGCTCGCGGGCGATCTGCTCGTCGCGGCCGAGGTCGGCGAAGTCGCCGCTGCGCACCGAGAACAGGCGATCGCCGGCCTTCACCGCGTCGCCCAGCCGCACGCGCACCGTCTCGACGCGCCCGCCGAGCGGAGAACCCAGGCTCGCGCTGCGCGCCTCGTCGAAGCCCACGCGGCCCGGCGCAGGCAACGGGTCGAGCGGTTTGCCCGCGGCGGCGACCGAGAGCGTGACGTAGCGCCACTGGGGCGCGTCGGCGGCGATGTTCACGCCCTTCGCGTCGGCCTTCACGCCCGACGCCTCGAGCGGCGCGGGGGCTTCGGCGCAGGCGCACAGCACCAACAGGCCAGTGAGTGGGAGGAGCTTCATGACGCAGTGTCCAGTTCAGGGGGAAGCGGCGGCACGACGCCCGACAGGCGCGCGCGGGTGATGGAGAGCTTGAAGCTGGCGAGCTCGACGTCGAGCGCGTCGATCGACAGCTCCTCGAGCGTGCGCCGCGCGAGGATCAGGTCCTGCAGCGAGCCGGCGCCACGGCCGACCGCTTCATTGAGGCGATCGACGATGGCCTTCGCGAGCGGAATGGTCTCGCCCCTGAGCTTCGCGCGGCGCTGCTCGAAGGCCGCCAGCTCGGTCGAGATGCCCGCCAGCGAGCGGGTGGAGCTCTCGACCAGCAGGGCCCGCGCGCGCTCGGTGGCCGACGCCAACACCGCCGCGGCCTGCGCATCGTGCTGGCCGTGATCGAAGACGGGCAGCGGCACGCTCACGCCGACGAACAGGCTGTTGGGCTGGTTGCCCGAGGTGACGAACCAGTCCTTCGTGTAGCCGAAGCGCACCGTGAGGTCGGGGATGGCGCGGCGCTGCGCGAGCGTCTGCGCGGCGTGCGCGGCCTCGGCCTGCGCGCTGAGCGACTCGAGGTCGGGGCGGCGATCGAGCGCCCCTTCGGCGGGGGCGACGGTCAGCCGCTCGAGGAACGCGGTCGCGGCGGCGGCGTCGGGGAACGCCTCGCACTGTTCCCCCAGCGCCAGCGTGCAGCCGCGCAGCCCGGCCCGCAGCCGCTCGTTCTCTTCGGCCAGGTTGCTGCGGAGCTTGGCCTCTTCCAGCCGCGCGCGATCGGAGTCGAGCGACGAGGTCTCTCCGTTCGAGGCGCGGGCGCGCTCGAGCTCACTGAGCCGCGCGGCGCCCTCGACGAGCTGCGTGAAGGACGCGATGCGCGCCTGCGAGGTGGCGATGTCGGCGTACAGCTCCTTCACGTCGAAGAAGCGCTGCCGGAGCTGCTCGCGCGCGTCGAGCACCGTGGCGCGGGCGAAGGCGGCGGTCGAGTCCTGCCGGGGGCCGCGCTTGCCGAGCTCGACCAGCTCCGAGACGCCGACCTGGAGGTTGGGGATCGAGAAGAACGGCTCGGTCACCGGGTTGTGCGGCCCGACGGGGATGGTGTTGTAGCTGACGTCGAGGCCGGGGTTGGGCAGCGTCAGCGCCTTCGCGACGTCGGCCTGCGCCTGCGCGATGTGCACGCGCGCGGCCTGGAGCTCGACCGAGCGGTCCCACACCAGCCGGGCCAGCTCGGCGTCGTCGGCAGGTGGGGAGATCGCCCCGAGGAGGAGCAGCGTGAGGACCATGCGCCGGGCCTCTTCACCAACCGCGCCAGCCGCGTTCCCTTCGCGCGGGGCCGAGGGCGTTCACCGGGGACGTGGCGGAAGGACGCGCTCGTGTCGTTCCGACACTGCCCCCCGACGGGGAATGTGGCCCCACGCCCCGACTTCGATATGACCGCGGAGCGCCGTGACCTGCCCCTCGGAAGCAGAACTCCAGTCACTGCAGCACGGCGAGCCTTCGGCGCCGGTGCTCGAGCACGTGCGCGGCTGCTCGAGCTGTCAGGCGCGCCTCGACACGCTGGCGGCGACGCTGGAGTCCGACCCGGCCCGCCGCCTGCCCACCGACTCGGTGGCGCCGGGGGTGAAGGTGGGGCCGTACGTCGTCACCCGCCGGCTGGGAGCGGGCGCGATGGGCTCGGTGTCGGCCGCGTGGGACGCGCGCCTCGAGCGGGAAGTGGCGCTCAAGGTGCTGCACCTCGACAGCGATGCGCTGGTCAACGAAGCGCGGCTGCTGGCGCGGCTCAACCACCCCAACGTGGTGACGGTGCACGAGGTGACCGAGTGGAACGGGCGCATCGTGCTGGTGATGGAGAACGCACGCGGGCGCTCGCTGCGCGACTGGCTGGCGGAGCAGCGCCGCACGCCGCGCGAGATCCTCGAGGTGTTCTCGCAGTGCGCCGCGGGCCTCGAGGCCGCGCACCAGGCGGGCATCATTCATCGCGACTTCAAGCCCGACAACGCGCTGGTGGACGACACCGGTCGCGCGCGGGTGCTCGACTTCGGTCTCGCGACGCCGGCCATCGAAGCCGGTGCGGGGCTGGCGGGGTCGCCCGCGTACATGGCGCTCGCGCAGCTCCAGGGCTCCCCCGCCGACGCCCGGTCGGATCAGTTCGCCTGGTGGGTGAGCCTGTACGAAGCGCTGGTCGGCCGCCGCCCCCACGACGGCAAGACGCTCGAGGCCCTCATCGACGCCCGCCAGGGGCCCCTCGACCTCAGCCCCCTGCCCCGCTGGCTCAGGGCCCCGATGGCGCGCGGGCTCTCACGTCAGCCGGGCGATCGCTTCCCCTCGATGGAGGCGGCGGCCCGCGCGCTGCGCCCCCCACGAACCGCGCAGTGGCTCGCGCTCTCGGCGGCGCTGCTCGCGGTCGTCGGGGTGAGCGTCGTCGTGGCGCGTCCGGCCTCGGCCTGCGAGGGGCTCCCCGTGCAGCCCGGCGCGCTCCTCGCCCGCGCGACCGGGCCCGCATTGCGCGACGCCGTCGAGGCCTACGGGGCGGCCGTGGAGCGGTGTCGGGCGCTCCCCCGCGAAGAGCAGGTCGGCCGCGCGGCGTGCCTCGACGTCTCGGGCCACGAGCTCGACGTCGGGCTCGAGGCGCTCTCGCGGCTGCCGAGCTACCCCGCCGAGCTGCAGCCGCGCATCTTGCGGCGCGTGATCCCGCCGTCGCGCTGTGAGCGCGCCCCGCTGCCGCGCACCAGCCGCTGGGACGACGCCGAGCGGCCGGCGCTGCTCGAGTCGGTCCAGGCGCAGCTCGAGTTCGACGCGCTCCGCACGGCAGATCGGCAGGTCGAGGCGCTGGCGCTCGCGCAGCAGCACCGCGCCCGAGCCGACGCCTCACAGGTGGTGACCGCGCGGGCGTGGGCACGCATCAACGAAGCCGCGGCGCTCTCGGTCAGCGCGCGCGTGCCGGAAGCCGTCGCGCTGCTCAGGGAGATCGAAGGGCTCACCGGCCTGCACCTGAGAGAAGAGACGTGGGCCTCGCTGAGCCGCTGGCTGTTCGAGTGCTACCTCGGCGACGACGAGCGCTGCGGGCTGCAGCGCCAGCGCGCGCAGCGCGTCTCGAACGAGCTCGACGAGCCCTGGAGCCGCGCCTTCGAGAAGGAGGTCGGCATGCGCTACCTCAACGTGCCCGTGGAAGAGGTGGTCGCGGCGTGGGGCGCGATCCCCGGCGCCGGGCCCGAGGTCGCGCGCGCGATGGCGAACGAGGTCGGCAACGTGCAGGCCGAAGACACCCGCTTCCGCATTCTGCGGGCGCTGACGCTGGCCCGGTCGATCGCCCGGCCCGACGCGAGGGCGCGCATGCTGATGATGGACCTCGAGTCGTTGATCGCCGTACACGACGGCGACCTCGCCCGTGCGCGCGAGCTGCTGCGCCAGATGGAGGCCGAGCCGCTCGACACCCCGGCCGCCGATCAGGCCCGCCACCTCGCGCGGGAGCGGTTGCTCTTCGCCGGGCAGCGGTGGACCGAGGCGCTGGCGCTCGCGCCGTCGAACGGAAAGGCCGCGCGCGCGCGATACCGCGACGTGCTGACGCGCATGGAGCTGCTCCATCGACTGGGCGACCCCGGCTACGCGGAAGCGCGGCGGCAGGTGGAGCTGATCGAGCCGAACCTCAGCGCCAGCGAGCTGGCCTGGCTGGAGACGGTGCGCGTGCGCATCGCCCTGCGAGAAGGTGACGCGAAGGCCCTGCGCGCGTTGCCCTTCAGCGAAGACACCGAGGTGTTGCGTGACTGGCAGCTCGCGGTGCTCGAGCACGACGTGACGAAGCAACGCGAGCTCCTCGCGGAGACGAGCGCCCCCGACGAGACGGCGTGGGATGCGCGGGTGTTGCAGGTGGAAGGGCTGCTCGCCGCGGGCCAACTCGAAGCAGCCGCCGACGCCGCCGCGCGGTTGCGAGAGGTGGTGCCCAGCATCGAGGTCCTGGGGCGGGTGCGGCTCCTCGAGGCGCGCGCGCGGGCAGCGCTGGGCGACGCGCCTGGCGCGTGCCGGGTGATGACGCGCCACGTGCTCGAGAGCCTGCTGCTGCCCGCCGAGCGCGCGCGCGCCGAGCAGTTCGTGCGGGAATGCCCGGTGGTCGGGATCTCGAACGACCCGGGCTGAAGCTCAGCGGCGGCGCGTACGCAACGCGAGGCCGAGCAGCAGCACCAGCGCGTGGAAGGACGTCGCGTCGGTGCTGGTGCAACCGCAGCCGCCCAACACGCGCTCTGGCTCGACGGGCGTGGGGTCCGGCGTGACGTCGCCCTGCGCCGTGAAGCGCACCTCACTCGAGCGGGTGGACTTGCCCGACGCGTCGAAGGCGACAGCGACGACGCCGTGGTCACCCGCGGTCACCGGGGTCGAGAAGCTCCACGGCGCGGCGTTCACCGTCGCCACCACCACGCCGTCGAGCTCGAACTGCAGCGAGGTCACGCCCACGTCGTCACTGGCCTCGGCGGCGAGCTGCACGTCGAGGGCGGTGGTCTCCCCGGCCGCCGGGGACGTGATGCTCACGGTGGGCGCGGCGACGTCTCCCGGGCCGGGCCCGGTGACGATGTCGACGCCGGCGCTGAGCGTGGCGTTGCCGGCCGCGTCACGCGCGCGCGCGGTGAGCACGTGCGCGCCGTCGGTGAGCGTCGAGAAGTCGAACACCAGCTCGAAGGGCGCCGCCGTCACCGTGCCGAGCGCCGTCGCGCCATCGACGAAGAACTGCACCTCGGTGACCGCCACGTCGTCGGCGGCGTCGGTGACGATGGTGCTGGGCGCGGTGAGGCGGGTGCCCGCGCTCGGCTGCGTGATGGAGATGGTCGGCGGCGCGGTGTCGGGCGCGGCGGTGATGGTGAGCTGCGCCGTCGCGGAGAGCCCGACGCCGGTGACGGTGAGCGTGTGCGGGCCCCCCGGAGCCGGCTCGGCCGTAAAGAGCCCATCACCGTCGACCGTGCCCCCGCCCGACACCGCCCAGGTGAGCGCCGGTTGAGGGGAGAGCAGTGCTCCGAATTGATCGCGCGCGGTGGCGGTGAAGGCCTGCGTCTGCCCGACGCGCAGGCTCACCACGGTGGGCTGGAGCTCGAGGGTGGTGGGCGTGGCCTGAACGGTGACGTCGAGCGAATTCGTCGCGGTGTTGCCCTGCGCGTCCACCACCGTGACGACGAAGGTGTAGTTGCCCGCCGCGGTGAAGGTGGCGGTGGTGTCCTTCGCGGTGTTGTCGTCGTTGGCCGAGAAGCTCACCGGCGCCGGCGCGATGACGGTCGTCCACCGGTAGACGAGCGCGCGTTCACCGCCGTCGTCGGTCGCGCGCACGGCGAGCTGCGCGGTGGTGCCCGGCACCGGGTTCGGCGTGGCTGACGCCGCGGCGGTGATCATCGGGGTGCCGCTGCCGGCGACGGTGACGAGCGCCGTGGCGGTGCGGCCGGCGACGGTGGTGGTGAGGACGAACGGACCTCCGGGCATCAGGCCGGCGGTGAAGGTCACGAAGAAGCCCGTCGCGGGCACGGTGCCGCCGCCCGAGACGCTCCACGCCGGCGTGCCGGAGTACATGTTGCGCGCGAACTGATCTCTGAGGTTCGCCTGGAAGTTCTGCGTTCCACCCAGCGAGACGGTGGCCGTGGCGGGCGTGACGTCGAGGCCGGTCGCGGTCTGCTGCACCTGCACCACCACCAGCGCGCTGCGCACCGAGAGCCCGCCCTGATCGCTGACGGTGCACTCGAAGCTGAAGGTGCCGGCGCCGGAGAAGGTGACGGTGGTGGTCTTCGCCGCGTTGGTGCCGTTGGTGGAGAAGGTGACCGGGTAGTAGGCGTTGGTGTTCCACGTATAGGTGAGCGCGCTCTCGCCGCCGTCGTCTGCGCCGAGGATGCTCAGTTGGGTGGTGGATCCGGTAACGACCTGCGGGCTCGCGGTGCCGGCGGTGACGATGGTGGGCGGCAGGTTGACCACCGTGGTCGCGAAGTCTTTGCCGGTGAGGTTGGTGGCGGCGACCGTCACGCTGAGCGACGCGGGCAGGAAGGTGTAGCCGGCGATGCTCGGGGTGAGCGTGTACGTGCCGGGCGGAACGCCGACGAGCGTGTACTGGCCCAACGAGTCGGTGGTGGCCGTGCGCGTGCCGTCGGTCACCACCACGTTGGGCAACGGCGTGGAGCCGGTGCGCACGGTGCCCGAGACGTTCGCCGCGCTGCCGGCGGTGACCGCGAAGTTGAGGTTGCCGCGCCCGGCGCCCTGCACCGTCACCGGGTTGGTGAAGCCCGACGGGGTGAGCGTGACGCCGGGGCTGGTGGCGACGAGGTTCCACGCGCCGTTGGGCACGCCCGAGAGGTAGTAGTTCCAGTTGCTGCCGTTGGCGGTCGCGGTGATCGAGCGCACGCCGTCGGTGATGACCGGCGCCGTCGCCACGCCCGCCATCGGAATGGAGCCGTAGAGCGTCTGCCCGTTGCCCGAGAAGTTGAGCGCCGAGACGTCGCCCCCGTACACCTCGACGGGGTTCGAGAAGCCGACGGGCACGAAGTACCAGCCGGGCTTGCTCGCGGTCAGCGTGTGGCGGCCCGTGGGCACGCCGCTGAGCACGTAGTCGCCCGAGCTGTTGGTGGTCGCGGTGCGCGTGCCGTCGCTGACGGTGACGCCCGCGATGTTGGTGGTGTTGAAGGTGACCTTGCCGCGCAGCGCGTAGCCAGTGATGGGAGCGGCGGTGAAGTCGAGCCCGCCCTGGCTGGCGGCCACGGTGAGCGGCGCGGCGAAGCTGCGGGTGAAGCTGTAGTCGACCTTCGCGGCGGTGATGGTGAAGCTGCCCGCGGGCACGTTGGTGAGCGCGTAGGTGCCGTCGGCGGCGGTGAAGGTGGCGCGCGTGCCGTCGCTGATGCGCACGGCCTCGAGCGGCGTGGCGCCCTGCAGCACCGTGCCCGAGAGCGTGAAGGTGGTGGGCGTGCCGACGGTGATGAGGACGCGGCGGGAGATGGTCGCGCCCTTCATGTCGCTGACGGTGAGCTGCACGGCGTACTCGCGGGCGGCGGTGAACGCGCGGGTGACGGTGGCCGCGTTGGGGCCCCAGGTGCCGTCGTCGAAGTCCCACGCGTAGGCGAGCGCGTCACCGTCGGGGTCGCTGGCGGTCGCGGTGAAGGTGACGTTCTGTCCGGAGGTCGCGCTCGACGTGCTGGCCGTCAACGTCAGGGTGGGCGCGCGGTTGCCGGGGAAGGTGCCGAGGTTGACCACCACGTCAATCGACTCCGGGGTGGTGCCGCCCTTGGCGATCGGCGTGACGTGCACGCCGGCAAGTCGGTCGGAGAAGGTGCGGCCGATGACTAGCGTCGCGTTGTTGCGCGAGCCGTCGCCGGGCGTGACGTCGAGCAGGTGGCTGCCGGTGTTGTACGCGTAGCCCCAGTTCAGCGAGATGCCGTCCTTCGTGTGCGGGGTGTTGATCGCCGGCCGGTACTCGAGCCAGTAGTCCTTCTGCGCGTCACGCACGATGCGCGCCGCGTGCAGGCCGGTGGTCGGCTTCTCGAGCTCGGTGAGCCGCACGGTGCGCGAGCTGGTGACCTCGGCGATCTCCGCGGGCGGCATCCACCCCACGAGCTTCTTGAACCACGCGTTGAAGTGGTTCGCCTGCCCGCCGCCGCCACCCATGATGTCGAACGGGTTGCCGTACTCGGTGTTGCTGCCCGGGCCGATGACGGTGAGCCCCGTCGAGTTCCAGTAGTTGGCGTGGTTGACGCCGTAGTTGTGACCAAGCTCGTGACCGGTGACACGCAGGCTGAAGTCGCCGTTGAGCCACGTGCCCTTGCCGCCCACGTACCCGCGCCCCGCCCAGCCCGAGTAGGTCGAGGCGAAGGCGATGACGTCGCGATCGAAGAGGTTGGGGTCGAAGCCCGCGTCGCGCGCCACCGCCAGCGCGTCACTGCGCAGCAGCAGGTACTGATCGTTGGTCTGGTACTCGACTCGCGTCTTCGGGAGCCGCAGCGTGGGCGTCACCGTCGCCGACATCGAGGTCTTGCCGTACGAGTTCGCCTGAAAGAACTGGCTGGCGCTGGTGTCGATCATCGACTGCGCGCTGGTGCTCGAGACCGGGTCGCCGGTGCGGTCGGAGAAGTCGACGCGCACGTAGAGCACGCTCTTCGGCCCTTCCGCCCACGCCGCCGCGGGAGGCAACCCCTCATCGACGGCCGCCTGCGTCTCGCCGAGCGCGAGCGTGGTGTCGAACTGGCTGGCGTGCTCCGCGATGCAGAAGCCGTACAGCGTGTCGCCGCCGTGAAAGGTGAGCTCCGGCTCACTTTTCTTCTTCGACACCGGGCAGGCGCGCGGCCACTCGAGGGGCAACGTCGGCAGCGGCTCACCCGGGAAGAGCCTACGCAGCCGGCGATCGGTGAGCGCGATGGCGCCATCGAGCGCGACGCCGTGGAGTCGTACGTTCTGTCTCGTCGTCTCGCCCGCCCGCTCGCCGAACACGCCCGCACGCAGCACCTCGTCGGGGGCGGAGACGAAGGTGACGAAGCGCTCGAGCGGCGCGGTCTCGTCTCCGGTGGCGGCGATGACGTGCAGCGTGCCCACGCCGTCGCGCCACTGCTCGACGAAGCGCGCAATGGAGGCCGGCAGCGCCGCGCGCTCGACCGGGTTCACCGCGAGGGCGAGCGCCGTCTGGGGGTCCTCGAGGAGCAACGCGCGGAAGGACGAGCGGCGCGCTTCGGCGAGCTGAACGCCGGCAGGCTCGAGCTCCGCCCGGCCGACTTGATCTGCCGAGAGGTAGCGCGAGAGCCAGCCGCGAAAGGCCTCTTCAGGTCGCTGCTCGAGCGCTTCGGTGTGGTGGCTGACGCTCGGCGCGCCACTCGGTGACTCGCTGCACCCCACCAGCAGCACCGCGACCAGAAGAGCATGTCGGAACATGGCGGCGCGTGTGAGCAAGGGGTGTGCCCTCCGCTTCCCCTCGGGGCGAGCCCGGTGCGCAGAACTTCAGGTCTGCATGAAGGTGCAGCCTCGCATTCGTTGCGGAGTGGCCTCGCGCGAGGCGGTGTCGACAGTCCACCACAGGGTGTCCTCATTGCAGTCACCAGCACGGCGCGGTACCCCACCGGCATGGGCACCGAGTCGACGCTGGATTCGCCGCTGTGGATGGTCTCGCAGGCCCCGGGACTCAACGCGCTGGTGAGCTCGCTGCAGCGGCACCGACGCGCGCTCGACACGGGCGACGGCGGCGCACAGCTCACGTTCTCTCGCGCGGAAGTGGCGAAGGCGAGGGCCGAGTTCAGCGACATGATTCGGCGTGGCGAGCGGGATCTCCACCTGCTGGCGGGCCTGCTCGCCGAGCGGTTCCTCGGCACCGTGCAGCGCCGCAGCGTGGTGATCGGCGAGATCGAGCGCACCCGCGAGCGCTTCACCTTGACGGTCGACGTGACGGAAGAGGAGGTCGTGGGGAGCACCGACATCGACCTCGGCAACCGCGTGCTGGCGCGCCTGGCGATCGCGGATCAACGCGGCTGGCTGCGCGCGAGCCTGATCAGCAACGTGGTGGAGTACGAGGCCGACGCGCCGAACCCGTTCTCCGTCTACCGGCTGCTGACGCGCATCAAGGCCGAGGAGGAGATCTGGAACAAGGTGGCCGACGAGATCTTCGAGCTGGATCGCCTGGTGTTGAAGGACAAGCAGCTGCGCCACCTCGGCCGGTACGTGAAGGACGTGTTCGGCGTGAAGATCGTGGTCGGCACGCCGGAAGACGCCGAGCGCGTGCAGGGCGAGCTCGAGGCGCTGAAGTTCGACGACTCGCGGCTCACCGCGCGGCAGCTCCCGCTCGAGGACGAGTACCGGCTGCTGCGGTTCATCGAGGTGAAGAACTACCTCGAGCACGAATCGCGGAAGCGCTCGGGCTGGTCGGCAATGAAGAGCGTCGTGGCGTGGGCGGGGCGCACGTTCGAGGTGCAGGTGCAGCCGCTGTCTAACTTCCTCCACGAGCGCGAGCGGCTCACCAGAGAGAGCCATGCGTCGTTCAAGTCGACGCGTGAGCGCGTGCGCGACGAGATCGCCTCACGCATGCCGTTGTTCGGGTTCTATCGCTCGTTGCTGCGGTGGCTGTTCGTCGACCCGTCCGCCGAGCCGCCAATCCACGAGGGCGTGCAGGTCGTGCTCGTGGACTAATAGACGCCTCGTTCGACCGAGACTTGTGCGACGCCATCGGGGCCGACCTTGATGTCGATGCGAGCGTCACCGACTCTCATCCACCACGTGTCGTCGTTCATCTGTTCAAGGTGGAGCCACTGGTCCACGACCAACTCGTCAAATACGCCGTCATTTTCGGCCTCGAACGTGCGCTCGCCGTCCTTCGCGCGAATGCGCCATCGGGCCCCTGTTCTGGGTGATTCCTCGGTCGGAACTGGAGCGACTTTCAAGCGACGGCGCTCAGTTCCGGACCGGCTGGCTGCCAGTACATCTGCTCCGGAGCAGGGGTCATGAGGCGCTCTGGGGAGACCCGCGGGGTCCACTGACCACGACGCGGAAGCGCCTCCCTGTGCCTCTTGAGCGCCACCTCCAACGTCGAGAGCGAAGGCGCGATCAGCACCTGAGCGAGTTGGCGCGGCTCGGCGACGTCGACCTCTTGCGCTGCGCCGATGTCCGAGACGTGGATGCTGGTCTTCAACGACTCGTGGAACTCGCGGAGGACGGCATCTGGAGTCGCATCGGCAGTGAGTCTCCGCATGGCTCCGTCCACGTGGCGCCGAATCATGTGCGGAACGTCGGCCAGCATCGCTGACGAGAGCGGATCGATTCCCATGCGCTTCGCGTCGACGCCAACGATGCCGGCGCTCCAGAAGCCCTCATCGTTCGAGGTCTTCCCTACCGCGAGCACGGCGATCGGTACCGAGACCGCATTCGGATCCGTCGTGAGGTCGTGACTCATTCGGACATCCAATGGATGCTCCGGCTGTGCACAGAAACGGGGATCGGGGAGGAACGGTCGGCCCAGATCGCGTTCTTTGAGGCCGCACCGACGGCAGATACGCCGAATGAGGCCCTCCCAATCGAGGCATTGGCCGACTTCGTTGACCACTTCTTCAAGGCGAGCCGGGACTAGCTAAACGTCTGGAATCACGACGCATGACCTCGCATGTCAGCACTTCTCCCTACATTGGCCCACACCACCCACGGGAGGACGCATGGAGCTCGACCTCGATGACCCGCAGGCCCTCGCAGTGCGCGCCGATGAACTCGAAGAACGAGGTGACCCGCGCGCCGCGCTGATTCGAACGCAGCTCGCCGGACAGGACGGCGCCGCGCTCATCACCGAGCACTGGCGCGAGTGGGTGGGCGCGCTCGACCCGAAACACACGCTGCTGCGCTGGCGAGGTGGGCACCTCGAAGAAGTCGCCTGGCGACGGGCACCGGAGGACTGGTCGGTCGCAGACTTGATCGACCGTGACGCGGCGCAGGCCCTCAGGCGAATCGCCGTCGGCACCGATCATTCCCTCGCGGCGCTCGAGCGCGCACCCGCGCTCAGAGACCTGGTCTGCTTCGATGGGGCGCGATCGCTCGCCGGCCTGACGCTGGCGTCGGTCGAGAAGCTGACGGTCAACGGCAGGGCCGACGGCGACGCGCTCGCAGCGGTGCGGCTCCCCGGCCTTCGCGAGCTCCACACCCGATGCATGGGCGAAGAGGAGCGGTTCCTGCGCTCGATGTCGCGAGCGTCGTGGTGGTCCACCGTGCGCTCGTGGTCGCACCGGCCGCGGTCCCTCGAGGGGCTGCAGGCGCTGCTCGTCGTTCAGCCGATGCTCGACCGAGAGGGACGCGGACTCAGCGTGTTGTGCGAGCGGCCGGTGCTCGACGCGGTGCCCGACACGCTTCGCCGCGCGCTCCCCTATGCGACCATCGTGTTGTTGCCGACGCCACAACGCCCCTCCGATCCCGAAGACTCCGAGGGTCCGGTGTCCCTCGCGGTTTGCCCGCAGGAGGCGCCCATGAACTTCCGCGAGCTCCCGCCCGCGACATCGACCACGGTGCCGAACCCTCAAGACTACGACACCCCTCGCTCGACCACCGTCGGCTCGAACGTTCCGCTGGACCAGTTCTCGAGCTGCACGTGGTGCGGCCAGGCGAAGACGCGAGGCGTCCTGAAGACCAGCTCCACGCTCTATTCCCACTTCGAAACCACCTGGTTTCGAACCTGGGAATACGAGTGCCCGAGCTGCGGACTCTTCAACCACGTGAGGTCGATGCACACGAGGTGAGCACGCCGCATTTGAGCTAAGCCAGCCCCGTCTTGCGCCCCCTGCTGCTGCTCAGCCTCCTGCTCTCGACGCTCGCGTGGGCCCAGGCCGATGCGGGCACCGGCGTGCTGACCCGCGCGCCCACGTTGCTCCAGCAGGTCGAGCCGGTGTTCCCGCCCGAGCTGATCGACGCCGGCGTCGGCGGCGCGGTCACGCTGGAGATCGACATCGGCCCCGACGGCAAGGTGATGGAGGCCCGCGTCGCGCAGTCGGCCGGCGAGGCGTTCGATCAAGCCGCGCTCACCGCGGTGCGCCAGTTCCTCTTCACGCCCGCGGAGATCGACGGCCAGCCCGCCGCGGTGCGCATCGCCTTCACGCTCAACTTCCTCTACCGCCCGCCGCCGCCCGAAGAGCTGACGGTCGACGCCGGCACGCCGGTGAACTTCTCGGGCAAGGTCGTCGAGCGCGGCACGCGGGACCCCGTCGCCGGGGCGCAGGTGGTGGTCGAAGGCCGAGAGGCGATCACCGCGGAAGACGGCAAGTTCGAGTTCACCGACGTGCCCGAGGGGACCTGGCCGGTGGTGGTCGTCGCGTCCGACTACAACAAGTACGAGGTCACCGAGACCTTCACGCCGGGCAAGCGCACCGAGGTCACCTACTTCATCCGCAAGAAGGCCTACGGCGCCTACGAGACGGTGGTGCGCGCGACGAAGGAACGCAAAGAGGTCGCGCAGGTCACCATCACGCAGGAAGAGATCAAGCTCATCCCCGGCACCGCGGGCGATGCGTTCCGCGTGGTGCAGAACCTGCCCGGCGTGGCGCGCGCGCCGTTCGGCATCGGGCTGCTGATCGTTCGCGGCGGCAAGGCGTGGGACACCAAGACCTACGTCGACGAAGCGCCGGTGCCGCAGCTCTTCCACTTCGGCGGGCTGTTCTCGACCTTCAACGCCAACCTCCTCGAGAACATCAACTTCCAGGCGGGCAACTTCAACGCCGACTTCGGCCGCAGTATCGGTGGCCTCATCACCGCCGAGGCGCGCACCCCGTCGAAGAAGGGCTTCCACGGCTACGTCGACGTGAACCTCGTCGATTCGTCGGGCCTGCTCGAGGGGCCGCTCAACGAGAACTGGTCGTTCGCCGTCAGCGCGCGCCGCAGCTACATCGACGTGGTGTTGCCCGCGGTGCTGGGGCTCATTCCGCGCGCGGAAGACGTGGTCAGCTTCACGCTCGCGCCGCGCTACTACGACTACCAGGCACGCCTCGAGTACCGGCCGAAGGGCGGCAAGACGCGCTTCTTCGTGTCGTTCTTCGGCAGCTCCGACGCGCTGGTGCTCGCGCTCGCCAACCCCACCGTCGACCCCGAGGGCCGCGGCACCTTCGGCACCTCGGTGCTCTACAACCGCCTGCTGGTCGGCCTCGACTACCGCATCAACGAGCGCTTCGACTTCCGCACGCGCACCTCGGTGGGCATCGACGAGCTCGGCTTCACGCTGGGCAGCGACATCTTCGCCAAGGGCAAGCAGTACCCGCTGCGCACGCGCAACACGCTCAACGTGAAGCTGCCGGAGATCAACGCCGAGCTCAGCGCGGGCATCGACCTCGGCGTGATGCCCTACTCGGTCGAGGTGCAGTCACCACCGCTGCCCAGCCTCAACCAGGTGCCCGACCCCTTCAGCAGCAAGTCGATCGTGCTCACGAAGGAGTTCTACGTGCAGACCGAGCCCGGCCTCTTCGCGCAGTTGTTGTGGAAGCCGCTCGACACCCTGCGCGTCGTGGGCGGCGTGCGCGCCGACTACAACTCGCAGATGAACAAGGCGTGGGCCGACCCGCGGCTCAACGCGTTCTGGCAGCTGCACCCCATGGTGGCCATCAAGGGCGGCGTGGGCATCTACCACCAGCCCCCCGACTACCGGACCGGCGCGCTCTCTCCGACGCTCGGCAACCCGAAGCTGAAGCCTGAAGGCGCGCGTCAATACATGATCGGCGCCGAGGCCAACTTCACCGACGCCATCAGCCTCGACGTGCAGCTCTATTACAAAGACCTCTTCGATCAGACGCGGCAGACGCTGAGCTCGAACGGGGTCGGCGACGCCACGCCCGACGTGCGCTACCAGAGCTTCGGCCGCGGCCAGGCGTACGGCGCCGAGTTCCTGCTGCGCCACAAGCTCACGAAGAACTTCTTCGGGTGGATCTCCTATTCGCTCTCGCGCGTGGAGCGCGACTACTACGGCGGCACCTCGTACGGCCTCTCGCAGTGGGACCAGCCGCACAACCTGGTGGTGGTGGCGAGCTACAAGCTCCCGTACGACTTCATCGTCGGCGCGAAGATCCGCTACACCAGCGGGCCGCTCACCCAGCCCATCACCGCGGCGATCTACGACGCCAACGCCGATTACTTCTTCCCCGTCTCGAGCCCGATGTACTCGCGCCGGCTGCCCGACTTCTTCCAGCTCGACGTGCGCATCGACAAGCGCTTCGTCTTCCGTGACTGGATGTTCGCGGTCTACCTCGACGTGCAGAACGTCACGTACCAGAAGAACGTCGAAGCGGTGCTCAACAACTACGACTACACGCAGGAGATCTTCCTCACCGGGCTCCCCATTCTCCCCGTGCTCGGGTTGAGGGCGGAGTTCTGATGCGCGCCACGCTCACCGCCCTGCTGCTCGTGCTCGCCGCCTGCGACACCGGCTTCAAGCCCGTCACCCTCGTCGAAGACATGCGCCTGCTGGGCATCAAGGCCGAGCCCGCGAGCCTGCGCCCCGGCGAGTCGACGCAGCTCACCGCGCTGCTGCTCGACCCTTCGCGCACGCAGCCCAACACCATGCTGTGGCTCGGCTGCGAGGCCGACCCGTACAACTTGAACCGCAGCCCCTGCCTCGACGAGCGCGTGCTGCAAGACGCGTCGAACCTCACTGGGGGCACCGGCGCGCTCCCGCCCGGCGTCAGCCTCATCGGCTTCAACGGCAACGCCACGTACACCGCGCCCGCGGGGTTGTTCGACGTGCTCGCTGCCGATGATCCGCGCCGGCAGATCGGCACCGTCGGCCTGGTGCTCGCCTTCGCCATCGAAGAGACGGTCAGCCCCACCGCGTCGATGGAAGAGCTGCAGGCTCTGTTCGAGCGCGTGCAGCGCAAGGAAGTGAAGTCGATCGTCGCCATCTTCCGCATGCCCATCTCCGAGTCGATGGTGCGCAACACCAACCCGGTGGTCGACGCGATGGTGGTGGCCGGAGAGCGCTGGCCGAAGAACGCGCGCGTGCTGGTACGAGAACGTGAGCCGGTGACGCTCGACATCACCGCGCCCGACTCGACCTTCGAGCCGTACGAGCTGGCCAGCCCGTCTGGCACCGAGCAGAAGACCGAGCGCGTGCTCACTTCGTGGTTCTCGACCGCGGGCCGCTTCAGCGAAGAGACCACCGCGCTGCAGCAACCAGTGAAGACCATCTTCACCTCGCCCGGCGCGTCCGAGCGCACGCCGGTGCCCGAGAAGCGCGTCGGCTCGTTCTTCACCGTCTTCCGCGACACCCGCGGCGGGCAGTCGTGGCGCGAGTGGCCCTTCTTCGTGTGCGTCGACGACGCGCCGCGGCCGGTGGTGCGCAGCGTCGACTGGCCGAGCAGCGTCAACGACCCGGTGGTGCTGCACGGCGACGAGCTGGGCTCGGTGGTGGATCTGGTGGTCGACGGCGTGGCGCTGGAGAACGGCGCGTACAGCGCGAGCACCGGCACGTGGCGTGGGTTCTTGCCCCAGGGCGTCGAGCCCGGCAGTCAGCGCGGCGTAGTGCACGCAAAGAGCTGCGTGCGGTTCGCGTTGCCTTGATGCCCCGGCAGGTGTGTAACCCGCGCGTTCCATTCCTCTGGGAGAACCACCATGAAGCGCCTGATCCGCGTCACGTCCCTGCTCGCGTTCGCCGGCTGCGCCACGAGCTCGTCTTCCACCACGAGCGGCGCGCCCGCCACGAAGCCCGCAGCCGAACCGCAGAAGATGGCGATCACCAACGTCATCCCCTTCGACCTCGCCGCCTGTGGCCCGCGTGAGCTGTCGCTCAGCCCACTCACCGCGGAGGTCGTCACCGGCGCGATGCTGTCGCTGAGCCCCGCGACGCAGGAGTGCTTCGTCGATCTCACCAACCGCGACGGCCAGGCGTTCGACCTCAGGGCGAAGCTCACCGTCAGCGAGACAGGCACCGCGGTGGAGATCACCGGTCTCGGCGCCAGCGCGTCGGGCAAGGCCTGCCTCGAGACCACCTTCAAGAAGCTCACGTTCCCCGCCATCGCCGCGGGCGGAAAGCCGGTGTCGGCCGAGATCCCCGTGGGGGCCGGCACGCAGACGGTGAAGTTCGGTGACAACGCAGCCAACGACATCGCCGGCAAGCTGCGCCTCTCGCAGCCCTCGATGTGCGAGTGCTACGCGAAGCTGGGCAACAAGCCGCCGCCCAACCTGAAGGCCGAGGTCGAGGTCGCGGCCGGCGGCGCGGTGAAGGCCAGCTTCCCTTCCACCGACGAGCTGACCACCTGCCTCGCGGGGAAGATCCAGAGCACCAAGCTCGGGGAGTTCGCCGGCAAGCTGAACTGGCCGCTGCTGCTCAAGAACAGCTACGCCACCGAGGTCGACGCCGCCGCGCCAGCCGCGCTCCGCTTCCAGCAACTCGACGGCATGCGGGCGCAGCGCACCGCCGACGTGTTGATCGCCGCCGGCCAGCGCGTCGCCGCCGCGATCGCGTTCGACGAGCTCGCGCAGACGTACAAGAAGAAGCCGGCCAAGGGCCTGCTCGAGGAGCTGAAGACGAAGTGTGCCGCCGTCGCCGCCGGTGACGACAAGCAGCTCGCCGCGATGAAGGGCCTGGTCGGCGTGCTCGAGGAATCGCAGAAGCTGGCGACGGCCGAGAAGGCGAAGGACGCGCAGTGGGCCCAGGTCGAGACCGCGCTCGCGCAGCAGCTCACCACCTCCACCGCCGAGGTGGTGCGCATCGAGGCCCAGAAGACCAACGACCTCAACGCGTGCCCGAAGGCGAAGTACTGACGCGATGACCCTCTTCGCCGAGATCGCCCAGCTCGAAGCCGAAGGCCGGCCCTTCGTGCTGTGCACCGTCACGGCGTCGCATGGCAGCACCCCGCAGAAGCCCGGCTCGCGGCTGGTGGTGCTCGCAGATGGAAGTCTGCGTGGCACCATCGGCGGCGGCGCCATCGAGAAGCAGGTCGTCGACGCCGCGCTCGCGCTGCTGGCGGACCCGGCGAACGACAGCAAGACGCTCGAGACGCACCTCACCCACGACCTCGGCATGTGCTGCGGCGGGAAGATGACGGTGTTCCTCGAGAAGCACGGCGCGCCGGTGACGCTGTTCGTCTTCGGCGCCGGCCACGTCGCGAAGGAGCTGGCGACCCTCGCGCAGCACGTCGGCTTTCAGGTCACGGTGGTCGACGAGCGCGCCGAGTGGCTCACCGCCGAGCGCTTTCCGCACGTCACCCGCAGGCTCGAGCCGCCCGAGGTCGTCGCCAGGGCGCTGCGCGGCGGGCCCAACGTGTACTGCTGCGTGACCACGCACGATCACCCGCTCGATCAAGCGTGCGTCGAGGCGCTGGTGCGCACCGAGCTGGCGTACCTCGGGGTCATCGGCAGTCAGCGCAAGGCGCTCCGCTTCCGCCAGCGCATGGAGGCCGGGGGCTTCACCGCCGCCGAGGTCGCCCGCTTCGAGAGCCCGATGGGGATCGACATCGACGCCCTCACCCCCGCGGAGATCGCCGTGTCGATCGTCGGCCGGTTGATCTCCATTCGTCGGCGGAAGAGCGTCTAGCGGCGCGCTTTCAAGAGCACCTTGAGTGTCATAAAGTGCTCTTAAGAGCATCGAGCATGACCGCCAAGAACGCGCTGAACAGTCGACCACCCCACGCCCTCGAGCAGGCACTCCTCCGTCTTGGGGCGAACTTGAGGGTCGCGCGCATTCGACGCGGGCTGACGATTCGCCAGGTGGCCGAGAAGATCGGGACCGGTGTTCGTGCAGTGAGCGACGCCGAGAAGGGGAAGCCGTCGACCGCGGTGTCGGTGTACCTCGCGATCCTCTGGCTGTTCGGTCTGCTGGCCGACTTCGAGTTGTTGGCTGACCCGGGCCGTGACGCGGAGGGGCTGAGCCTCGCGCTCCGACGAGAGGGGACGCGCGCCCGCGCACCGACAGGCCTCGACAATGACTTCTAAGGCCAGCCCATCGAGCTGCTTCGTCTACATCACGCTGCCCGGACAGACCGAGCCGGTCACGGCGGCCCGGTTCGAGTTGGCGACGACGCGACAGGGAGAACCACTCGGCCGGCTGGTCTACGGAAAGAGCTACCTCGCGAGAGAAGACGCGGTCGCGCTCGAACCCCTCGAGCTTCCCCTCCTCGACCGAACCTTCGAGACCACCCAATTGAAGGGCGTCTTCGGCTCACTGCGAGACGCCAGCCCGGACTTCTGGGGACGCCGCGTCATCGAGCGCCACGCAGGGAAGCCGGTTCTCACCGAGCTCGACTATCTGCTCCATTCGCCCGATGACCGAGCAGGAGCACTCTCCTTCGGTCTCGGGTCTACGCCCCCGCCTCCGGTACGGAAGTACAACCAGACGCTCGACCTCGAACACCTCCAGTCGATCGCGGACTCCGTCCTCTCAGAGGAGCCAGGCGGGGGGCCCGCGGAGGCCGCGGTCGAAGAGCTGTTGCTGGTCGGAACCTCGATGGGTGGCGCCCGTCCGAAGACGGTGGTGGAAGACGGCGACGGGTTGTGGCTCGCCAAGTTCAACCGACCCGACGACAAGTGGAACTGCGCGCGCGTCGAGCACGCGATGTTGCTGCTCGCCTCGGAGTGTGGCGTACGCGCGGCGGTCAGCCGACTCGTCACCGTCGCCGGGCGAGAGGTGCTCCTCGTGAAGCGCTTCGACCGGCAGCAGACGGAGTCCGGGTATCTCCGCGCTCGGATGGTGAGTGCGCTCACGCTGTTGCGCGCCGACGAGACTCCGAGTTCCCGCGCGCGCTGGTCCTACCTCGAGCTCGTCGAGACCCTGCGTCGAGCGAGCGCGACGACGCAGCGTGACGCGCACGAGCTCTTCCGGCGGATGTGCTTCAACGCGCTCATCTCGAACACCGACGATCACCCACGCAACCACGCGTTGGTGGCGATGGACCGTGAGTGGACGCTCTCGCCCGCGTACGACCTGACGCCCAGCCCGCACGTCAGCCTCGAACGCCGAGATCTGGCAATGGTCGCGGGCGCTTCGGGGCGATGGGCGAACGCAGAGAACCTGCTGTCAGAAGCCCCACGGTTCCTGCTGAGCAACGACGAGGCAGGAGCGATCCTCAACGACGTCGAAGCCAAAGTCCGCGATGGCTGGTACTCCGCGGCGCGTCGAGCCGGCGTCACGGAGCGCGACTGCGCCGCCATCGCCGGCGCCTTCTGCTACCCGGGCTTTCGGCTTCCGACTCCGCGGTGATGATCAGCAACCGCCCCACGCGGGGTTGCAGAAGCTGACGTCACGCACGACGTTGCGCGTCGCCTCGCGCTTCCACACCCGGCCGTCGGTCGAGAAGCGGAACCCGTACTCGAAGCGCGTCCACTTCGGCCCGTAGTACAGCTCGCTCTTCGGCAGCTCGTAGTGGAAGCGCCAGTCGTTGCCGACGCGGCCGACGAAGGTGAGATCGCTCGCCGGCCACGCCACGCCATCGAGCTTCGCCTCGGCCTGCGCGAAGATCGCGCCCGGCTGCGCTTCACCCGAGTCGGTGAGGCCCGGCACGTAGACGTCGACCTCCACGAAGGCGCACGCCCGCGTCTGCACGTACGAGTCGAGCGTCACCGACGCCGGCGCACCGTCCACGCGCCCGCACGCGCGCGAGAAGCTCGAGCCCGGGTTGCCGACCCACTCCACGCGCGAAGGTGACGCGGCGGACACGGGAAAGCGGTAGTTGCCGCCGAAGTTCGAGTCGTACGCCTCGCAGCCGCTGCCCGCGCCGGTGGAGTTCTTGAACCACACCTCGAGCGAGGTGGTGCCCACCGGCACGTTCACCGCGAAGGGCACGCTCTTCGCGCCCGCGTTCGAGGGCACGCCGTTGGGCGCGTCGAAGCCGCGCACCGTGCCGTCCACCACCGCGCCCGACGGGTTGAAGCGCACGAAGGCCCGCAGGTCCCACGCGGGGAAGCCGTTGTGCGTGCCGCGGCAGGTGGTGAGGCGATCGAGCGCGTAGCTCAGCGTCACCGGCTGCCCCGCCACGAGCGCGCCGCGCTGCTGCGTGCGGAACCCGTTCTGGAAGTCGAGCGCCCGCGCCACCACCACGTCGCCGCTGCACACCGCCGCGTCCTCACCCACGCGCCAGTTGCCGTTCGCGCTCAAGACGTACGTGTCGAGATCGCCCGCGTTGCGGTTGTGATCGAACAGCCGCGCGCCGGTGGTGGTGAGGAGGAACGGCGCGACCTGCACCGTCGCCCGCGCGTACGCCGTCGCCGACATGCCGTCGCGCAGCGTGTCCTTCGTCAGCTTGAAGCGGTAGCGCACGAAGCCCGCCGGCCCGCCTGCGATCTTCGTCGCCGACACGCTCGACCAGCGCGCCGCGTCGAGGCTCTTGAACAACACCCGCGGGCGCGCCCCTTCCGCCACCGCCTGCGCCGAGACGTCGATGAGGCCCGTCCACGTCCACCAGCAGACACCGGCCGAGGTACACGCCGTGGGGCCACGCTCGAGGCTGCGCAGGGTGATCTGACAGTTGCGCTCCGCCGCGTCCTGGCCGTCGGCGCCCAGCAGCGGGGCGTCGGCCGTCGCTTCGAAGTCAGCGAGCTCACCCTCGTCGACCACCGCGTCCTGAACACCGCAACCGACCAGGAACACCGCCAGCCAGAGCACGTTCTTCATGGTGTCGCGGCCGCTATCACACCTTGTCCCACACATACCAGTGGGGCTAGCTTCCGTGCACCGTGCAGCGCGCGCTCCTCTTCTCTCTGCTGCTGCTGGCGGGCTGCCCCGCGCCGACACCGAGCCCCGACGCGAGCGTGGAAGAAGACGCAGGCGCCGAGCTCGATGCGGGCGTCGACGCCGGCCGCCTCGCGCGCGATGCAGGCCAACCCGACGCCGGTTTCGTTGCCGCGCCGGTGGACGCGTGGTGTGAGCTCCGCGCGCGCGCCGAGTGTGAGCGCGATCGCCGCTGCGGCCGCCTGAGCGCCGCGGGGCTCCCGGGCTGCGTGCAGCAACGCACCTTCCCCTCGGTGTGCGATCAGCTCGCCTACTCGCGCGGCGTCGAAGGGCGCCGGCTGCAGTACCTCGAGTCGGAAGGGGTGGCCTGCCTCAACGCCTTCGCCTCCGGGAGCTGCGAGCTCGAGCCGCTGGCCTGTCAGAGCGCCTTCACCGGGCTGTCGCCTCCCGACGCGGGCTGCCTCACCGCGCTCGACTGCGACGCCTTCGGGTTCTGCGACACCTACGACGGCCAGTGTCCGCACCGGTGCAAGGGTTGGGCGGCGCAGGGCGAGACGTGCGACGGCTTCTTCCGCCGCTGCGACCCGAGCTCCGGCAGCTGCGACGTCACCGACGCCGGCGCCGTGCAGTGCGTGCCGAAGAAGAACGCGGGCGACGCGTGCAGCCGCTACGACGCGTGCGGCGACGAGCTCACCTGTACCAACTCGAAGTGCGTCAAGCGCCTCGCCGGCCCCGGTGAAGCGTGCGCGGTCGAGGGCAGCTTCCCGTACTGCCAGGACGAGTTCTTCTGCCGCCAGCCCCAGCCCACCGCGCCCGGCACCTGCCAGCGCAAGTCGGGTCTCGGCGGCACTTGCACCGGCCCGGGGAGCTGCCTCCCGTCGCTGCGCTGCAGCACCCTCATCACCACCGGCACCTGCCTCGTGAAGGCGACGCTCGACGTCGGCTGCATCAACTACGACGACTGCGAAGACGGGCTGTACTGCGACGCCAAGACGCAGCGCTGCGAGTCGCTGCCGACCGCGGGCGGCGACTGCTCGTACGAGAAGACCGGCTACCGCTGCGCACCCGGGAATACCTGTGCGTTCTCCAGCACCTCCGCCGATCGGTGTGTGGCGTGGAAGTCGGTCGGCGACGAATGCGGCTATGGTGGCGAGTGCCTGTCGAACGACTGCGAGTACGCCACCTTGCCGGACGGTGGCTTCGGTGGCAGATGCGTAGCCACTTGCTCGCAGAGGGCCGACGGCGGGCCGTAAGTCAGTGACTTGAATCCTCTTCTCTCCACGCTCCGCGTCGTCGTCGTCATCGCCTGCTTCGCCGCGGCGTGCGGGACCTCGCCCGTCATCTTCCCGTTGCCCGATGCGGGGAAGAGCGACGCCGGCCCGCCGACGAAAGAAGACGGCGGCGTCACCACCGACGGCGGCCTGGCCCTCGCCGAAGCCTGCGCGACGCTCAACGCCAGCCGCTGCCAGTACCTCGTGCGCTGCGGCCTGCTCGAGGCGTCGGCCGAGTCGCGCGAAGCGTGCGCGCGCGCCTTCGAGGCGACCTGGTGTGGGCCGCTGACCTGGCCGAGCCACGTGGCCGCGGGCGCGCTGCGCTACGACCCGGTGAAGGCGCAGGCGTGCGCGCAGGCCTTCAGCACCCAGGCGTGCGCCGAGTGGTCGGTGCTCCCCGACTCGTGCACCGGCTTCCTCAAGCCGCGCGTGCAGCTCGGCCAGCCCTGCTTCGACGGCTTCGTGGAGTGCGCCGACGGTGTGTGCCGCGGCAACTTCTGCCCCCGCACCTGTCAGCCGCGCGCGCTGCTCGACGAGGCGTGCATCAGCGACGGCGACTGCCGCAGCGGCCTCTACTGCCGCTTCCCCACCTTCATGTCGTCGGTCGGCACCTGCACCAACTACAGCGGCGTCGGCGGGAGCTGCGAGGGCAACAACCGATGCCAGGCCGGCCTGCGCTGCGTGAACCTCCAGTGCCGCTCGTTGCCCACGCTGGGCCAGCCGTGCCTCGACGGCGTGTGCGGCGAGCAGACCTACTGCGACGTGCTGGCGGCCGACGGCGGGGTGTGCGTCACGCGCAAGAGTGAAGCCGCGCGCTGCGACGGCGACGAGTGCCAGCATGAGCTGGTGTGCGAGCCGACCACGCAGAGCTGCGCGAAGCTGAAGCTGTCGATCGGCGACCCGTGCACCGCGGTGCAGGAGTGCCCCACGGGCAGCATCTGCCTGGGCTTGAGCAGCGGCCCGAGCGGCACCTGTGAAGCGCCGCTCCCGGTGGGCGCCACCTGCCGCAGCGCGGGCGAGTGTGAAGCGCACCTCGCGTGCCTCGAGGCCGACGGCGGGTTCACCTGTCAGATCCGCGCGTCGACGGGCTCGCCCTGCAAGAGCAGCACGGACTGCCGCGCCAGCGCGCTGTGCCAGCAGGGCGCGTGCGTCGAGCTGCCGCTGCCCGGCCAGAGCTGCGCCGACACCCGCGTGTGCCGCTGGGGCCTGTGCCGCGACGTGACCGGCCTCGACGGCGGCGCGGAGTGCGGAGCGCTGTTGAGCGCGGGCCAGACCTGCGTGCGCGGCGAGCAGTGCGCGTCGGGCTCGTGCGACAAGGGCGTGTGCCTCGCCCGCTGCGCGCCGTAATCAGTCCAGCGCGAGCAGGTCGAGGAACGGCCCGCGCGACAGCCCGGTCATCGCCGCCACCATCTGCTTGCGCACCCACGGCACCTTCGTCACCTGCGCCATGCCCACGTCGCGCAGCGGCTGGAGCCACGTGAGGTCCGACTGGAAGAAGGGCGTCAGCCAGCGGGTGATGAACTGGTAGTAGCCGAGGTGCCAGCGGCGGCGGCGCGAGTAGGCGTACAGCGCGTCAGGCACCGCCTCGGCGTCGCGCATCGCCTCGGCCAGCACCCACGCGTCCACCAGCGCGAGGTTGGCGCCCTGCCCCAGTTGCGGACTCATCGCGTGCGCCGCGTCGCCCAGGTACACCACGCGCTCGGTGTTCCACGGCCACATCACCACGTCGTGGTAGTGGCTGAAGAGCAGGTCGTCGGGCGTGTGCAGCTGGTCCAGCACCGGCGCTGCCTCCGGCGCGTCGCGCAGCACGCCCTGCTTCCACTGCCCGAAGTCACCGGCGCGGAAGTCCGCCAGCCGATCGCCACGCAGGCTGAAGAAGAAGCTGACCTGGCGCGGACCTCCCTGCGGCCCGACGCCGGTGGGCAGCAGACCGATGAGCTGCTGCGTGCCGCGCACCACCTGAAACAACTGCCCGGTGAAGCGGCGCTCGAGGTCGGGGACGATCGCCCACAGCGCGCCCCACGGGTAGCGCTCGACGCTCTTCACGAACGCAGTGTCGTCACGCAACGAGCTGCGCGCGCCGTTGGCCACCACCACCAGGTCGTGCAGGCCGTGCCGCTTTCGGGTCTGCGCTTCGACCACCGACAGCCGGCCGTCGCGGTGGGTGTGGAGATCTTCGACGTCGACGCCGGTGCACACCGTCACGCCGGGCTCCTTCGACGCCGCGTCGTACAGCGCGCCGAACAACACACCGCGGTGGAGCCCCACGCCGAACAGCTCGGGCGAGAGCTGCGCGTACTCGAGCTCCATCACCTTCTGCTTCGCGGCGGTCTGAATGAAGAGGCGATCGATGCGCTCGCCCTTCGGCACCACCTGGTCCTCGAGGCCCAGCTTGCGCAACACCGCCATGCCCGTCGGCTGCAGCATGATGCCCGCGCCGACCGTCTCCGGCTTCGGCACGCGCTCGTACACCGTGACGCGGTGCCCCTGCCGCGCGAGGAAGAGCGCGCTGGCGCTGCCGACCGTGCCCGTGCCCACCACCGCGACGTCGAGTTGTCTCATCACGCGGCGGGGCCCTTATTCCGGGTAGGGGCGTGTGTGCTCCTTATTAATAGCTGCGCACCGGCCGCGGACCCGGGGTCAGCAGCGCCGTGACCCTTGCCTTGCAGCGCGCCACCAGCCGAGATCCGCGCCTTCCATGAGTGAGAAGAGCCTCTTCCTCGGCATCGACCTCGGCACCACCAACTCCGCGGCCGCCGTCTTCGACGGCACGCAGGTGCACCTGGTGCGCACCCCGCAGGGCACCACGCTGACGCCGTCCATCATCCGCCTCGACGCCAAAGGCAACGTGACGGTGGGCAGCAAGGCGCGGCGCATGCTCGACGCCGACCCCGACAACACGCGCAGCGAGTTCAAGCGGCTGATGGGCACCGGGCAGGCGCTCGACTTCCCCGCGGCGAAGCGCCAGCTCAAGCCCGAGGAGCTCTCGGCCGAGGTGCTCAAGTCGCTGCGCGCCGACGTGCAGGAGCAGTTCGGCATCGCCCCTGCGCGCGCCGTCATCTCGGTGCCCGCGCTCTTCGAGCTGCCGCAGTCGTCGGCCACCAGCGAAGCGGCGCGGCTGGCCGGCTTCGAGCGCGTGGAGCTCATTCAGGAGCCCATCGCCTCCGCGCTCGCCGCGGGCTGGACCACCGACAACGCCGCCGGCTCGTGGATGGTCTACGACCTGGGCGGCGGCACCTTCGACGCGTCGCTGCTCGAGACCCGCGACGGCCTGCTGCGCGTCATCGGCCACGACGGCGACAACTTCCTCGGCGGCCGCGACTTCGATCACACCCTCGTCGACTTCGTGCTCGAGCACCTCTCGCGCGACACCGGGCTCACCCTGCTGCGCGCCGACCCCACGCTCGCCGCCGGGCTCCGCAAGCTCAAGCTGGCGGTCGAAGACGCGAAGATCGAGCTCACCCGCGCGCAGAGCGCCAACGTGCTGGTGCCGGCGCTCAAGCTGGGCGAGCACCTGCTCGACGTCGACGTCACCATTCAGCGCGACGACGTGACGCGGCTGTGCACCCCGCTGGTCGATCGCTCCATCGGCGTGTGCGTGCGGTTGCTGCGCACTCACGGCCTCGACCCCGGTCAGCTCAGCCGGCTGGTGCTCGTCGGCGGGCCCACGGTGATGCCCGTGCTCCGCCAGCGCCTGCAGGACCTGCTCGGCGTCTCGCTCGCCGACGGCCTCGACCCGATGACGCTCGTGGCCCAGGGCGCCGCGCTGTACGCCGCCTCGGCCGGCCTCGACGCGCGCCCCGCCGCGAAGGCCGAAGAGCAGGGCCGCCGCGTGTGGCTGCAGTACCCGGCGATGACCAGCGATCTCTCACCCCACGTGGTGGGCCGCCTCGTCGAAGAGCCGGGCCCGAAGCCGGTGAGCATTCAGCTCGAGCGCGACGACGGGTGGAAGAGCGCCGAGGCCGCGCTCAATGAAGAAGGCGCCTTCGTCCTCGCCGTCGACGTGCAGCCGCGCCGGCCCAACCAGTTCTCGCTGCGGGGCAAGGGCGCCGACGGCAAGCCGGTCGCGCTCAAGCCCTCGAAGTTCAGCATCGTGCAGGGCCTGACGCTCAACGACCCGCCGCTGTCGCGCACGCTGGGCGTGGCGATGGCCAACGACTACGTGAACGTCTACTTCGAGCGCGGCGCGCCGTTGCCCGCCCGGCGCACGTTCCGCCACGAGACCGTGGAGGCGATGGTGAAGGGCCAGCGCGAGAGCGTGCTGCGCATCCCCATCGTGCAGGGCGAGTACGACCACGCACACCTCTGCCGCCTGGTGGGGGCGCTGGAGATCCGCGGAGATCAGCTCAACGCCACGCTCCCCGCGGGCAGCCACGTCGAGCTCACGCTGGAGCTCGACCGCGGCGGCCGGCTGTCGGCGCGCGCGATGGTGGTCTCGACCAGGCAGGTGTTCGAGGAGATCGCCCAGCTGCTGGTGCCCGACGCGACGCCCGAAGCGCTGGCCTCCGGGCTGGTGGCCACGCGCGAGCGGCTCTCGCAGCTGCGCACCACCGCCTTCCGTCACGGGCTGACGCGCAGCATCGAGCAGCTCGGCACCGTCGAGCAGACGCTGGGTGAAGTGGAGCGCGACATCGCCGCCTCGCGCGGAGGTGACGCCGACGCCGGGCAGAAGGCCAGGCGCGGGCTGCTGGAGGTCGACGCCACGCTCGATCAGATCGACGGCGACTCGAAGTTCCCCGAGCTCGAGGAGCAGGCCGTCAGCGCGGTGGCCTGGGCGTCGAGCTGGGTGGCGCGCTTCGCCTCGCCGCAGGAACAGCGGCTGTTCGACGAAGCGGTCGCCGGCGTGGAGAAGGCACGGCGCGCGCGGCAGGTGCACGAGCTGCAGCGCCGCATCCGCCAGGTGCGCCAGCTGGGCAACGCCGCCTACTACAAGCACCCCGACGCCTGGCAGGAGCAGTTCGAGTACGCGGCGAGCGACGTGTCGTCGATGAGCGATCTCCCCAAGGCCGAGAAGCTGATCTCCGACGGGCGCGCGGCGCTGGCGCGGGGCGACACCAACACCGTCAAGCGCGTGACCGAGCAGCTGTGGCGGCTCCAGCCCGCCGACGCGCAAGAGCGCAAGCAGGGCCACAACTCGAGCCTCAGGTGAGCTGACATGGCGCAGGGACTGTTCGAGCGCATCGCCGAGAACCCGTTCTACGTGCTGGGCCTCGCCACCACCGCCACGCGCACCGAGCTCGAGCGCGAGGGCAGCAAGCTGCTCTCGATGCTGCAGCTCGGGCTGAAGGACGCGAAGCGCTACCGCTCGCCGGTGGGGGAACACGAGCGCACCGAGGAGGCCGTGCGCGCCGCGATGGCCGAGCTGCGCGACCCGAAGCGTCGGCTGGTGCACGAGCTGCTCGCCGCGTTGCCCCTCACCGTCACCGTGCCCGAGGCGTCGCCCACCACGCAGGCCGCGCCGGAGCTCCGCTGGCCGCGCGCGCCGCTCATCTTCGGCTACGGCCCGGAACGGAAGGGCTGAGATGTTCCCCGTCGGAGCCGTCGTCGCCCTGGTGGTGGTCGCCCTTCGCGCCGCGTCGGCCGCGTCGAACAAAGACGGCACCGGCGCCACGCCCGCCGCCGCCGCGGTGCCCATCTCGCGCGGCAGCTCCACCTTCTGGCAGGACAGCGGGGCCGCGGGGACGATCCTCTACCAGATCATCCTCTGGGGGGCCGCGAGCGGGCTCATCACCGTCGCCTTCGAGACCGGCAGCGGCGTGGCGCTCACCTTCGGGCTCGCGGCGCTGTACCTGCTGTTTCCCTCGTGGGTGTCGCGCACGATCCTCGCGCCGTTGGGCTTCGTTCGCCTCGCGTACCTCACCGCGTGGCTCTCGCGCGTCGACTGGCGCCGCGACAAGCCGGGCGGGCCGGCGCTCATCGCCGCGTGGGCGCTCGCGCAGCAGGACGCGCCGTGGCCCTCGTCGGTGGCGTGGGTCGAGCGGCGCCTCACCGACAGCAAGCGCGCGCTGCAGGGCTCCGGCGTCGCGGCCTACGGCTTCCTCGAGGCGGCGAAGGGGCGGCTCGACTCGGCGCGCGAGTGGCTCGACAGCGTGTTGATGTTCGACCCGCGCGTGGCGCCGCCGTTCGTTCGCCTTCTCGCGGCCGAGTGGCTGGCCTGTGACGCCGCCGCGCGCGGCGACTGGCCGCGGGTGAAGGCCATCGCGCAGAGCCGCAAGTGGCCAGGCAGCGCGACGCTGCGGCTGCTGAACGCCCTCGCCGGCCGCGCGCTGGGCGAGACGCTGCCGAGCACGCTGGCGCTGTGGGTGTGGTGGCTGCTCGCGCCGCGCCGGCTGTGGACCTGGGGCTTCGTGCGCCGCGTGGCGAGCCGCCCACCGACGCCGCCGATCGTGCACGGCGCGCTGCCTGCCCCGCCCGCGACGCTCGACCCGCTGGGCCGGGCCACCTTCTTCACCCTGGCGCTCAAGAAGGACGCGTCGCCGAGCGCGAGCGCCGTGGTGCAGGTCGCGCGCGCCTGGGAAGACGCGTTGGGCGCTGACGTGCGCTCGAAGCTCTTCGAGCGAGCGACGCTCATCGGCGGCGGTGAGCCCGACGACGCGGTGGCCGAGGTGCGCGCCCTGGTGGAGCAGGCGCTCGGCCCGCTGGTGCCGCAGAAGCTCGACGGCGTGTCAGGCCCCCTGCCCGCGCTGCTGGAGTCGGCAGCGGTGGCGCGGAAGGACCAGCGCTACCGCGAGCTCGAGGATCGCATGTCGCGCATGGAAGCGCGCAAGCTCGAGAACCGGGAGCTGCCCCAGCTCGAAGAGTGGCGGGAGTTCCTCGCGCTCAAGAAGCTGTACCGCGAGGCCTGCGAGGGCGACGCGTCAGACCATTCGCTCGCGCACTCGGTCATTCGCGACAAGCTCGTGAACTTCGCGGTGTGGCTCTACAACGTGCGCCTCGAGAAGCCCGTCGCCAACGCGATGTTCCGCCTGCTCGAGAGCGAAGCGGTGGCGCTGGGCGACAGCGACAGCGAGAAGCTCAACAAGAAGAACGCGGGCTGCGATCTCTAGACCGGCTGCACGAAGTTGAGCCGGTACCCGTCGGGGTCGGTCACCACCAGCTCGCGGGTGTGCCACGGCTGCGTCTCCGGGCCCTGCGTCGGTGCGCTCATCGACTTCGCGCGAGCCTCGAGCTCGGCGAGGTCGGTCTGCGAGGTGAAGCACAGCAGCACGCCCCAGCCGCGCTTGCCGTCGACCCGCACGCCCGTCGGAGCCCCGACCAGCATCAGGTCGCCCCGCTCTTCCCAGCGGAGATGAATGAAGGTGCCGTCAGCCCCCACCCGGGTGAAGCCCAGCGTCTCGTAGAACTTCGCAGACGCGGCCTGGTCGAGGACGAGCAGCTTCGTGAAGAAGCCCAGCGCAGGTGAACTCATGCCCCGCCTGTACCGGAGAGCGCGCTCTCGAAGAAGCGCGAGTGTCGGGCCAACGTGCGCACGTAGCCCTCGACGTCGCGCTTCGCCTCGTCGGACAGCGCCTGAAACGGCATCACGTGCTCCTCGGGCACGTAGCGGAAGGTGAAGTTGACGCGCCGGGTCTGGAAGCCCTCGACGTTGATGTCGAAGGTGTGGCCGCCTTTGGTGTCGACGCGCTGCACGCGGTGGAAAGTGCGGTTCTTCCACTGCTCGCCGCCGAAGATCTGCAGGCTGCCGTCATCGAGCCACTGCTGCTCGACCACCCCGTCGCGAGCGCCCGGCCGGCGGCTGGTGACGAACTGAATCAGCGCCCGCTCCCCCAGCGACAGCGACGCCACCGGCCCCGGCTCGAAGTCTTTGTGCTCGCCGACGCGCGCGGTGTCGACCCACTTCCCGTTCTCGAGCGTGCTCCCGTAGAAGTTCACGAGGCAGGTGTTGAGCCGCCACTTCGCCGGCATGTCGTCGCCGCGGAACATGCGCCGGGCGCGCTGTTCCATGATCGCCACCAGCTTCGCCAGCACCGCCGGGAAGGGCTCGGCCTCGACGCAGCGGTTGAGCAGCCCGTGCGGCGGCCGGTAGTAGTCGAGGCACGCGAACTGCCAGTTGCCCAGCCAGTACACCGGGCGCAGCAGCCGGCGCTGGGTCTCGCCTTCAGGCAGGGGCCGAAAGTCGGAGTACCGGTTCTCCCACAGCGGGTGGAGCGTCGCGAGGTACGAGAGGATGTCGGCGCGATCGGCCCGCGAGAGGAAGCCGGCGTCGTAGTGAAGACCCTGCACGCGGTGCGGCTTGCTGCGCAGGGGCCAACGGGGTCGCATGCGTTGGCGCCCTACCACAGGGGCATGGTACGACTCCCCGAATGTCGGCTCGCCTGCTCGCGCTCTTCGCTCTCACGTCGGCCGCAGTTCTTGCGCAGCCGCTCGAGTACCCGCGGCTGACCGACGCCGAGAAGAAGAAGCTCGATGAAAAGGGCGTGGTGGTGCACGAGCTCAAGCCCACCGACGGGCGCGGCGTGTCGGCCGAGTCGATGGGCGTGGTCGATGCGCCCTCCGACGAGGTGTGGCCGGTGGTGCGCGACTGCGAGCACTTCTCGAAGTTCCTCCCCAGCACCAAGGCCAGCGCGAAGAAGCAGGAGAACGGCGACTCGATCTGCTTCGACGAGATCTCCCTGCCCTTCCCCCTGATGAACCTGTGGGCCGACACGAAGTCGGTGATGCGCGAAGAGCCCGCCGGTCACTTTCAGCGCTCGTGGTCCTTCGTGCGCGGCACCTACAACCACAACCGCGGCGCGTGGACGGTGCTCCCCTGGGGGCCGGAAAAGAAGCAGTCGCTGGTCATCTACCTCATCGACTCCGACCCGAAGATGCTGGTGCCCGACGCCATCTTGCGCGCCGCCCAGACCGGCTCGTTGCCCGAGGTGTTCGTCGGCATCCGCAAGCGGGTGCTGGCGCTGCGCTCGGCGAAGTGAGCGCGTGGTAGAGCGCTCGTCATGAGCGAACGACACCTGCTGATGATCCCCGGGCCGATCGAGTTCGAGCCCGCCGTGCTGCGCGCCCTCGGTGAGAAGACCCGCGGCCACCTCGACCCGGTGTTCATGAAGGCCTTCAGCCGCGCCCTCAAGCGGCTGCGCGACGTGTTCCAGGCGCCGTCGGCCCAGCCCTTCGTCGTCGCCGGCAGCGGCACCCTGGCGATGGAGATGGCGGTCGCCAACCTGGTGCAGCCCGGTGACAAGGCGCTGGTCGTCAACAGCGGCTACTTCTCGGATCGCATCGGCACCATGCTCGAGCGCCACGGCGCGGCGGTGACGCACCTGCGCGCCGAGCCGGGGTCGATCGCCGGCGTGGACGAGGTCGAGCGCGCGCTCAGCGGCGGCGGCTTCAAGGTGATGACCATCACCCACGTCGACACCTCGACCGCCGTGCTCGCGCCGGTGAAGGAGCTCGCCGCGGTCGCCCGCAAGCACGACGTGCTGGTGGTGGTCGACGGCGTGTGCAGCGTGGGCGGCGAAGAGCTGCAGATGGACGCGTGGGGCGTCGACGTGACCTTCACCGCGTCGCAGAAGGCGCTGGGCGCTCCTCCGGGGCTGGCGGTGCTGCTGGCCGGCCCGCGCGCGATGGCGGCGTGGAAGGCGCGCACCCGGCCGGTGGCGTCGATGTACCTCGACTTCGCCGAGTGGCTGCCGATCCACGAAGCGTACGAGGCCGAGAAGCCGTCGTACTTCGCGACCCCGCCGGTGAACCTGATCATGGCGCTCGACGTGAGCCTGGGGCAGCTGCTCGACGAAGGCATGACCGCGCGCGTGGAGCGCCACGTGAAGACCGCCGCGCAGATGGCCGCGGCGTGGAAGCGGCTGGGCCTCGAGCACCTCCCGAAGAGCGAGGCGCTGCGCGCGCACACCCTCTCGGCGCTGTACTACCCGGCCGGCGTCGACGCGGCGCTGGTGAAGGCCATCGGCGCGCAGGGCGTGGTGGTCGCCGGTGGGCTGCACCCCGCGCTGAAGACGAAGTATTTCCGCGTGGGCCACATGGGCGCGGTCAACGCCAACGACGTCACCGCCACCATCGGGGCGATTGAACGCGCGCTGACGTCAACGCGCTGACGTTTCACCCGGCGAAAGGAGGTCGCGGCGCCCCGTGGCTCGGCAGAACTCGCCGGGCTCGACGCCGCGTCGATCTTCGAGTGGTCCGCCGAATTTGCGCGCGACATCAAACAGCATGCGCATGCTGGCCCTCGCTCCCGCCCTCGAAGCAGAACCGGACGTCAGCCCGTACCTCAGCAAGCTGACGCCCACCCTGCGGGCGCTGATCAACCACCACCGGAAGACCGCCTCGCCGGAAGCGTACGAAGCCTTCGTCGCGCACCTCCACGAGCTGGCCACGGCCGTACGTGAGCAATTGCTCGCCTTCCCGCCCGGCGTCGAGCGCGCGTGGATGCTGCACCGGCTGCTGGGACAGGCGATGCGCGATCTCGGTCCGCAGCCGCCGTCGTGCCGCGCCGGCTGCGGCGCGTGCTGTCACCTCGAGGTGGAGATCACCCGCGACGAGGGCGAGCTGCTCGCCCGCCACGCGAAGGAGCAGGGCCTCGAGCTCGACCTCCTGCGACTCAAGGCCCAGGCCGCGCGCGCCCGGCTCGACCCCGCGTGGCGACGCATGGCGGTGCCCGAGAACCGCTGCGTGTTCCTCAAGGAAGACGGCAACTGCGGCGTGTACGAAGACCGGCCCGCGTCGTGCCGCAAGCTGCTCGTCGTCAACCCGCCCTCGGAGTGCATGAGCGCCGACGGGGAGATGCAGCCCATCACCATCCCCATGGCCGAGGTGGTGCTCAGCACGATGGTGAGCCTCCCCGAGACCGAGTTCCTCAGCCTGCCGAAGGCCGTGCTCGCGGCGCTCTGAGTGCCTCACGCGCGCGCATCAACGCGAAGCCGAGCAGGTTGCGCCCACGCCACTTCGTGGGCTCGGCCACCAGCGGGTTGGCGCGCCCGAGCCCGATGCCCCACACCTGATCGCGCGGCGCGGCCTCGACCAGCACGTCGTCACCGGTCTGCAGCAGGAAGTCGCGCAGCGCAGCCGTCGCCGAGAACTTCGCGAGCGACCCGCGTGTCACCGCGTCGAAGCGCGCCGCTTCCCACTTCGCGTCGTCGTAGCCGCGCACCTGCCGGCCCAGCGCCTTCACCTTCGAGGGCTCGACCTCAGCGAGGATCGCGCGCAGCGTCTCGTCGTCGCCGAACAGCCGCGCCTTCTCCGCCATCATGAACTGCTCGGCCGTGACGTAGCGCACGCCGTCGACCTCGAAGTCCGACCTCCACCACTGCGAGAAGCACGCGTCACTGAGCGCGCCGTCGGGTCGCGGAGTGTGGCCGTAGAAAGGTCGGAACCCGAAGCGCTGGCCCTGCGCCAACGCGGCGATCAGCTCGTCTCGAGAGAAGGGAGTGTTCATGGCGTCACGACGCCACCATATAAGTCACTCTGACTTGATTTCGACATTTTCCACGTCGTGCGCGTCTTCGCGGCGAGCACGATGGCATCTCCCACCAGCGGCGAGGTGAGGTAGCGGCCGCTCCAGCTCACGCCGATCAGCTCCGCGGTGCGCAGCAGGCCCGCGCGCTCGGGTCGCGATCGCAACGTCGCGTCGGCCAGCACGAAGCCGGTCGCCGAGGGCGAGATACCCGCCACCAGGGGCCCCGAGTCCACGTCGCCGCCGCCTTCCCTGCCCTGAGGCCACTCGCGAAGGCCGCGCAGCCAACCGAGGAGCGCGTCGTCGCCGAAGGTCTTCCACATCACCTCCGACTGTTCGGCCGCGAAGGCCTCGTCGACGAACGGCAGGTAGAACGAGTTCCACGCAGCGCCACTGCCGCGCGCGGGCTGCCCGGGGGCGAACACCAGCAGGCCGCTCTCAGGGTCGAGCCACTGGGCGCGCAGCTTCGTGAGCCACCGCGCCACCAGCGCCCGATGCCGCGGCTCGCCCACGCACGCGTCGAACTGCACCAGCCCCGCCACCACCACCACGTTGTCGGGCACGTACGTCTCACGCGGGTAGGTCTCGATGAGCCCGGTGGGCGCGGAGTCGATGCGCCGCGCCAGCGCCTCCACCAACGCCTCGTGCAGGGCGACGTCACGCGCGCCGCCGAGCAGACACGCCGCGTCCATCGCCAGCAGCACGTGGCCCAGGTAGCCGGCGTGGCCGTCGGCGCGGTCGAGCGTGGTGAGCGCGTCGTGGCCCCATTCCTTCGTGTCGTAGGCGCGCACCTCGGGCGACGCGAGCCGGGCCGCCCAGTCGCTCACCTGCTTCGCGCGCGTGGCCCTCGTCTCGGGGTGACGCATGGCGAGGTTCGTCGCCGCGACCGACGCCATCGACAGCGTCCCGAGCACCCACTCTCCGTCGAAGGGGTGCGCCGGCGCGAACCCCGGCAGCGCGTTTCGGCTGATGCGCGCGTCGAGGTACGCGAGCCGCGCCTCGTCGTCGTCACGCTCGGCGCAGGCGGACGTGCGCACCACGTTGAAGACCACCACCGCCACCACCAGCCACAGCAGTCGCTTCTTCATGGCCCGCAGCGTGACGGAGCCACGACGCCCGATGCGCTTCGCGCAGACGAACGGTCGAAACCCGCCGGCGAGCCGTCGCTACCTCCCCGCGTCGGGCTGCACGAAGGGCTCGTCGCGCAGCGGGTACTTCGAGGCGTCGGGCAGATCGTAGTGCCACCACTCCATGGGGTTCCGCTTGAAGCCGGCCGCCTCCATGGTGGTGCGCAGCAGCTCGCGGTGCTCGAGCGCGGCCTTCGAGCCGCCGGTGAACGAGTGGTGCGCCTGCTTGCCGAAGAAGTCGTAGGGCGAGGGGAACTCGACGTCGTTGCCCTCGAGCGTGACGAGGCCGAGGTCCACCGCGCCGCCGCGGTTGTGGTTGCTGCCCTTCTTCGGCTCGGCGACGTAGCCGGGCACGGGCATCACCTTCCACAGCTCGAACTGCACGTGGTGCGGCCGGTAGCAGTCGTAGAGCCGCAACCGGAACCCCTTCTCGCGCAGCACGTCGGCGGCCGCCTTGAGCTGCTTCGCGCTGCGCTCCAGCAACAGGCAGCGCGCGTCCGACGGGTAGACCTGCTTCTTCATGAAGTTGTCGGCCGTCGCGTAGCGGAGATCGACCACCGCGTCGGGCACCAGCGACTTCACTTCGACCAGCGGATCCGCCGTCAGCGCGAGGGAAAGGACCAGGGCGAGCATCTGGCGCTCAGCGTCCCACGGACGACGGGGGCGCGCGAACGACGTAGCGGGTCGGGTCGGCGACGCCCGCTTCTTCGAAGCCCTTCTTGCGCAGCAGGCACGAGTCGCAGCGCCCGCACGCGAGGCCTTCCGGAGTCGGATCGTAACAACTGTGGGTCAGCGCGTAGTCGACGCCCGCCGCCACGCCCGCGCGGATGATCTCACCCTTGGTCATGCCCGACAGCGGCGCGTGCACGGTGAACTTCGCGCCTTCCACGCCGGCCCTGGTCGCCAGGCCCGCGAGCTGCTCGAAGCCGCGCACGAACTCCGGCCGGCAGTCGGGGTAGCCCGAGTAGTCGACCGCGTTGACGCCGATGAAGAGGTCCGTGGACCCGACGACCTCCGCGAGGCCGAGCGCCAGCCCGAGGAAGATGGTGTTGCGCGCGGGAACGTAGGTCGGAGGAATCTCGTGGCTGACCTGCGAGACGTCGTCGTGCTTGGGCACCGCGATGTCGGCGGTGAGCGCCGAGCCCCCGATGGCGCGGAGATCGAGGCTCACCACGCGGTGGTCCTTCACCCCGTGCGCCTTCGCCACCTGCCTGGCGCGCTCGAGCTCGACCGAGTGACGCTGCCCGTAGCTGATCGACAGGCACACCGGCTCGAACCCATCGCGGATCGCCAGGCCCAGGCACGTCGCCGAATCGAGGCCGCCCGAGAGCAGCACCACTGCCTTCTTCTTCGCCGTCATGGGACCTGCTTTGCGTCAGCGCCGCTCGCCGCGCAACTGGTAGCGCACCGGGCAGCCCGAACACTTCGCCTCGCAGGGCCCGCCGTCGGGCAGCCCGTCGGCCACCACCACCGTCGTCAGCTCACCGCACAAGCGCACCGCGTCGAAGCCCTGCGCAGTCTCCTGCGGGCCCGTCACGCCGGCGTCGTTGGGGAGAGGCACGCCACCGTCGAGCGCGTTGGGGGGACACTGGCCGCCGACCGCGTCACTCTGCGAGCGGCTGAGCATCGCCACGGTGAGCGTCTCGACCAGCCGGGTCTTGCACTCGCTGCACGCCGCGAAGATGCGGTTCGCCTCGCCGGTGCTCGAGAAGTACTGGCCGTCGAAGGTGCCCTCGCGCGAGTAGCCGACCAGCGTCACCCACGCGCGCGACGAGGTGCTCTCGCGGGTGAGCGTGGCCTCGAAGCCGAAGTCGTTGGTGTTGACCTCCGACAGCTCGCACGCGCCCAGCTCGCCTTCGTTGGCGTTCATCGCGTACACGCCCATCGGTTGATCGCCGGGGGGAATGGAAGGGGGACACCCGGTGGCGAGCACCGCCAGCACCACCGAGCTGAGCAGCCGCGGGCGGAACACGCTCACCCCTGCCCGCGCAGCGACTCCACCGCCGCCAGCGCCACCGCGCGGAACGCCGGGCTCTGCCGAAGCACCGCGCCGACGTCGACCTTCGCGGGGTCACTACCGCGCACCGACGTGTCGAGCTGGGCCAGCACGCGCAGGAAGGCGAGCGACGCGGGGTAGCTCTGGAAGGCGCGCACCGCCGCTTCGGTGAAGCCGCTGACCTCTCCGATGCGACGCAGCGCCACACCCGACTCACCGAGCGCGAGCGCGACCGCCACCAGCGCGGGCAGCTCGGCCTGACCGAACACCGTCAACGCGCCGGCGCCGAGCACCAGCTTCGTGCCACCGAGCCACGCCTCGACGCCGCCTTCGACGTCGAGCACCACGCTCAGCCCGTCGGCCCCGAAGCCCATCAGCGCTTCCTGCAGCGCGGCGAACAGGCGAGGCATCGTCTCGTTCGTCACCGCCACCGCGCCTTCCGGGGCGACCTGTGAGGACGGCGTGAAGGCGAGCTTCGACGGCTTGACCGACGACGTCGCGCCCGCGGTCGACGAGAGCGCCGCGCCGAAGCCGTCAGCCATCGCGGCGGCGGACTCCCGGCCCGACTTGCGCAGCGCCTCGGCGAAGAGCGTCCAGCCGTCGACGTCGACGACCTCCGCACTCAGCAGCATCGGCCACGCGCGCACGGCCAGCGCCGCGCCCTGCTGCGTCGGAGCGAGCCGCTCGGCCAACAACCGCAGCAACGGCGCGGGCAACGCCGCCTCGTCCATCAGCCGCGAGCCGAGGCGTACCGCGAAGGGCACCAGCTCGCTGCGGAGGTAGCCCTCGAGCACGCGCTCGAACTCCTCGCGCGTCTGGGCGATCTTCTCCGACAGCGCGAAGGCCTCACCCTTGAGCCCGAGCTGCTCCGCGAGCGCCACGCGGCGCCGAACGCGCTCGGGCGTCTCGGACAGCTTGCCCAACAACACGTACGCGTCCTTCGCGCGGCCGATCGCCTCGTAGGCGTTGGCCAGCGGCTCGTGCCACGGCACCAGCGCCTCGTCGCCGGCGAGATCGCCCAGGCGCTCGACCATCGACGCGAAGCGCTCGGGCGCGCCGTCGCGGTACAGCTCGACCAGCTCTCGCACCGCCGCGAGCTGCGCGCTGTCTTCCACCAGGGCGCGCTCGAAGGCTGCCTGCGCGAGCTCCTTCTCACCGAGCTGACGCAGCAGCAGCCCCGCGCGCTCGATGTGCAGCACCGCGCGGGAAGCCGGCGCCTGCTCCAGCGACGCCAGCGCCGCCAGCGTGTCGACCGCGTCCTGGAAACGGCCCGCCTCGGTGCGCAGCGTCGCCAGCGCGCGGAGCATCGGCGCCCGGCGGGCAGGCACCAGCGCGCCGACCGCCTCGAACAGCGCCTCGCGCCGCGCGGCCTCGAGCGACGGAGCAGCCGGCAGCAGCGCCACCAGCACGTCGGCGGCCTTCGCCTCGAGCGCCTTCGCCGCGAGCGCGTCACCCAGGCCCGCGTCGGTGAGCGCCTCGACCAGCTCCAACTGGCGGAAGTCGATGACCAGCTCGGTCTGCAGCGCCCGCGAGAGCGCCGGCGCCGACTCGGCGACCGTCTGCGAGAAGCGCCGCAGCGCCTCGACGTCACGCGCTCCGCGCAGCATCGCGACGTACCGCGTGGCCTGCGCCGACCCGGGCGCGGCGGTGGCCATCAACTGCAGCACCTCGCGCTGCTTGCCTTCGTCCTGCGCGGCCTCGGCCAGCGAGAGCGCCTCGTCGTGGCGTGCAGCGCGCATCGCGGGCGCCCAGGCCACTTCCAGCGCTCGCTTCGGCGCGCCCAGCTCGAGGAACTTCTTGCCGGCGTCGGTCGGGCTCACCACGCCGGGCAACTCGCGCAGCACTCGCTCGAGCACCTCGCGGGCCGCCTCGAGCTCATTCGCCGCGCGCCAGGCCTCGAGCGCCTGCAGCAACAGCACCGCGCGCTCGACGCCATCGCTCTGCTCGGCCAACTGGGTCAGCGCACGCGCCAGCTCGTCGTGGCGACCGCCCTCGCGCGCGAGCTCGACCAGCAACGAGAAGCCCGCCTTCGAGGGCCGCGCCGCCAACGACTCACGCACCAGCGCCATCGCGCGCTCGAGCTGCTTCGCCTCGCGGTACGACTGGGCGGCCTCGAGCAACCGCGCGGCGCGCTCCTGCGCGCCGAGCAGCTCGGCCGACGCGACCTGGATCTCGGCGAGCGCGGCGGCGTCACCCAGGCCGATGGCGATGCGCTCGAGGCCCGCCAGCGCCTGCGCGTAGCCCGGCGCGCCGGCGCCCTGACGGCGGAGGCTCTCGAGCGGCGTGCGCGCGGCCTCGAGCTGCTGGCGCGACTCGAGCGACGCCGCCAGCTCGAGCTTCAGCTCGGCGGCCCGCTGCTCATCGCGCGTGGCCAGCGAGATGCGCACCAGCATCAGCTCGAGGCGATCGACGTCGTGACGGCGGCGCGCTTCGGCGAGCACCGCCTCGGCGGCTTCCATGTCGTTGGGGTCGGCCTCGTAGGCGGCCTGACGGAGCTCGAAGGCGCGCTGGCCTTCCTGCAGCTCGCTCTCGACGAGGTCGGCGGCCGCGAGCAACGCCTTCGCCGCGGTGGAGCCACCCGATGCCGCCGCGAACTTCTCGTGCAGCACCGCCAGCTCGCCGATGCGACCCAGCGCGCGGTACGCCCGCTGCCCCTTCTCGTAGAGCGCCTGCTCGCCGGGGTGACGCGCGAGCAACCACTCGAGCGCGCCGAGGGCCTGCTCCGGCGCCTCGAGCAGCGAGAGCGCGCGGCGGTGCAGCGCCTCGGCGTCTTCACCGGTGGCCGACGCCGCGAGGCGCATCGTGGTGCGGTACTGGCCCTGCGCGTCGCCGAGGCGCCCGTAGGCCTCGTTGAGCATCGACAGCGCTTCACGGCCCTGCTCCGACTCGGCGTCGATGGCGAAGGCCGCCTCGAAGGCGTCGACCGCGTCACGCCACGCCTGCGATTCGACGGCCGCGCGGCCCAGGCGCGTCCACACCAGCAGGCGCGTCGCCGGGGGCAGCGTCTCGCCGCCGAGCTGAATGAGCCGGCGATCGAACGGCTGTGCCGCGCGCGCCCCGCCACCGTCGGCGGCCAGCGTGCCGCGCGCCTCGAGCGCCGCGAGATCGTCGGGGATCAGCGCGAGGTACTCGTCCCACGCGGCGGCGGCCAGCAGCGGCTCGCCCGAGCGGGTGAGCAGCTCGGCGCGCTGGCGCAGCAGCGTGGAGGCCTCCGCGGGCACCGCCTGCGCGCGCAGCGAGAGGAGCTCGGCCTGCCGGCGCACATCGCCCTCGGCGCGCGCGAGCAACGACTGGAAGGCGTCGCGGTTGCCGGGCGAGGCCTCGAAGGCCTGCGTCTCACAGACCTGCGCGCGCTCGTCGGCGCCGGCGCGACGGAAGGCGGCCGCGGCCTCGAGCCACAGCGCGCCCGCCTCGTCGCCCTTCGACGCCTCCGCGCGCCGCGAGAGCACCGCGGCCAACGACAGTTCGTCGCCGCTCTCGCGCAGGTACGCCGCGTGGCGCTCGAACGAGCGGTGGAAGGGGTCGGTCTCGAGGAGCAGCCCGTCGAAGTCGGCAGCGTCCTGACGGCGGCCGAGCTCGATGAGCAAATCCGCCACCCGCGCGGTGAGCGAGAGATCGTCGGGGTTCGCCGAGCGCGCCGCGAGGAGCGCCGCCGCCGCGTCGTGCGGACGACCGGCCTTCTCCTGGTACAGCCGCGCCGCCTCGAGCAGCAGCTCGGCCTTGCGGGTGGGCTCGGTCGCGCGCGTGGCCGCGGCCTCGTAGTACTGCGCGATGTCGCCCACGCGATCCTGCCGCTCGTAGAGCGCGAGCAGCATGTGCTCGGCCTCGCCGAGGCTGGGCATCTGCGCGAGGGCCTTGAGCAGCGCGGCCTCGGCTTGATCGGGCGCCAGCATCGGCGCGCTGCCGACGTCGCCGCCGCTCTCGGCGGGCAGCCCGAGGTGCAGCCGCGCGAGCTGTACGAAGGCGATGGCCTGCTCGGCGCCCGCCAGCAGAGCCAGCACGCGCTCCAGCCAGTCGATCTCCGAGTCGCGATCGCTGCGGCGGCGGGCGAGCGCGAGGCCCTCGCGCGCGAGGTGCAGCGACGGCGCGTATTCCCACGCGCGCTCGAGCGACTGCATGGCGCCGCCGAGATCGAGCTTCGAGTCGCGCAGCAGCTCGGCGCGATGAATGAGGTGACGGCCCGCCTCTTCGACGCGGCCCTCTTCGCTGCACACGTCGGCCATCGCCGAGAGCGTGCGGAGCGCGTCGTCGATGCGGCCCGAGCCCTCGGCGAGCCGCGCCTCTTCGTCCCACGCGGCGAGCGCGCCTTCGAGATCGCCGGAGGTGAGCTCGAGCTGAGCGATCTCGGCGAGCTCGGTCATCAGCTCGGCGGTGCGCCCGGCGGTGCGCAACACCTCGGCGGCCTCGACGCGCACCGGCAGCGGCGCGTCGGTGGCCAGCGCCGCCTTGCCGTACAACCGGGTCGACGCGTCGACGTCGCGGTGCACGCGGTGGGCTTCACGCGCCAGCTCGAGGAGCAGCTCGGCGGTGCGCGGCGAGCGGCTGAGGGTCTCGGTCCAGCGCGAACGAAGCTCGAAGCCCGCGCGGGGATCCTTCGCGGCGACCAGCGTGGCGAGGCGCTCGACCGCGTGGCCGTTGAGCGGCCGCTCGGACACCACGCGGCGCAGGCTGGCCTCGGCGAGGCCCCGGTCTTCGAGCTGCTCGGCGAGATCGGCCAGGCGCAGCCACACGCGCTCGGCGACGTCGGGCGCGTCGTGGAAGGACACCGAGGCCGCCAGCGCCTGCTGCAGGGGCAGCGCCTCGCGCGTCGCGCCGTTGAAGTAGAGCAGCTCGGCGAGCCGCTGGAGATCGTCGCCCTTCGCGGCGATCAGCCCGTGCGCCGCGCGCAGCAGCCGCAGCTCGAGCATCGTCTCTTCCTGCTCGCGCGCGAGCTTCGCGGCATCGCGCAGCACCGGCGCGGCCTCTTCGGGCGACAGGTGCGAAGCCGCAGCCTCGAGCAGCGCCACGGCTTCAGTGCGCTCGCCCCGCGCCGCGAGCAGCCCCGCGAGGCGTCGGCGCGCGGCGACGTCGGCGTCGTCGATGGCCACGATGCGGCGCAGCGCAGCCTCCCCCGGCCCCGGCGCGTTGAGCTTGTCGAGGTACAGCGTCGCGAGCTCGACGAACACCGGCACCGCGTCGCTCTTCGGCAGGTGCGCGGCCTCGACCGAGAGCACCTCGGCGAGCCCTTCCCAGTCACCGACCTTGCGCAGCGCGGCGACCAGCCCGGCGGTGGCCTTCGGCTGACGCGGAGCCAGCTCGAGCACCGCGCCGTAGGTGACGACCGCCTGCTCCAGCCCACCGCGCGCTTCCTGCAGCTCGGCGCGCGCCAACAGCGCCTCGACCCGACGCGGCACCGCGCCCTGCTTCGAGGCCTCGAGCAGCGCTTCCTCGGCGCGCCGCGGGTTGCCCGAGCCCCGCGCGACCTGCGCGAGCCCGAACCACGCTTCGAAGCGCTCGGCCGCGGGCAGCGGGAGCGTGACCAGCGCCTCGAAGGCCTCGAGCGCGCGCGTGGTGTCGTTGGCCTGCGCGCGGCTGCGGGCAATGTTCACCAGGCGCTCGGCGGCGTCGGTGACGACCGCGGCGTCGTCGCGCGCGTGCTCGAGCACCAGCTTGAGGGCCGAGAGCTCGGCGCCTTCGTCGTGCGACTGGCGGCTGAGCTCGGCGAGCGCGCGCAGCAGCGGCACCGGGTGCGGCGAGAGCTGCGAGGCCTCGAGGAGATCGGCGCGCGCGGCGAGCAGATCTCCCGAGACGCGGTACAGCTCGGCGCGACGCGAGAGCAGCTCGGCGCGCGGCTCGCCGGTGGCGTGGGCCACCAGGCGTGAAAGCAGCTCGAGGCGCTCGGGCTGGTGGGCGTCGTCGTTGGGCAGCAGCGCGAGCAGTCGCGACGCCGCCCACTCGTCGGTCGGCTCGTCGGCCAACATCGCGCGCAGGGCCTCGAGGGCCGCCGCGGTGCGCCCGAGGGAGAGCGCGCCCTCGGCGAACTCACGCCGGGTGGCGACGCGCTGCACGCCCGAGAGGCGCGGCCACAGCTCGCCGAGGAGATCGACCAGCGGCTCGAGCGCGCCGGCGCGGCGGTGAAGCTTCGCCAGCTCGTGCAGCGCCTCGAGATCGTCCGGCTTGTAGGCGACGTACTTCGCGAAGAGCCGGCGGGCCGCGTCGTAGTGGCCCGCCTTCTGCGCGGCGAGCGCCGCGCGCCGGGTGAGGCCCGCCACGTCGAGCTGCAGCGCCGCGACGTCGTCGTCCTTGAGCTCGGTGCCCGCGCCCAGCACCACCTCGAAGTCGGCGAGCGCCTCGCGCGGATTGGTGACCTCGACCAGCTCGGCCCGGCGCAGCCGCGCGGGGATGAAGGTGGCGTCCTTCTCGAGCGCCTGGGCGAGGAAGGGCTGCTCGCGCGGCGTGTCCTTCGTGAGCATCGCGGCGCGGAAGAACCAGCGCGCCGACTCGCGGGGCTCGCTGGTGAGCAAGGCGCGACGACCGTAGAGCCGCGCCGCTTCCTGCGAGGCGCCGCGCTCGAGCTCGAGCTTCGCCATCGCCTCGAGCGCCTCGCCGGCCTTCTCGCCGGTGGGGGCCGCGTCGAGCGCCGCGGTGAGCCGCAGCATCGCGCCCTGCGCGTCGCCGGCCTCGAGCAGCGTCTGCGCGGCCTTGAAGAAGAGCGGCGCGGCGTCGTGGGCGCGGCCGGCCTGCAGCAGCGCCTGCGCGCGCGCGGCCCACAGCTCGGTCAGCTCGCGGGTGGACTGGTTCTCGAGGTGCAGCGCCTCGAGGCGCGCGGCGAGCTCGTCGTCGAGGCGGCGCAGCGGGAAGGCGAGCGCGTAGTTCTCGCGCGCGGCGTCCTTGTCGCCCAGTTGCTCGCACGCCCGGCCGAGCCGCGCGCGCACTTCGGCGAGCTTCTCGGGGGGCGCGTGGCGCGGCAGCAGCGCCAGCACGTCTTCCAGCGCGCGCCGGGCGTTGAGCGGGCGCTCGAGCCGCAGCGACAGCGTGGCCAGCTCGAGCAGGCCGTTGACGTCGGGGAACAGGCGCGTCGACTTCTCGAGCGCCACCAGCGACTCGCCGGCCCGTCCGAGCCGCTGGTCGAGCACCTGCGACAGCTCGCGCAGCGCGGCGGCGGCGAGCCGCTTGTCGCCCGCGTTCTCGGCCACCCGCGCGCGCTGCTCGAGCGCCCAGGCGAGGCCGGCCATGTCGGAGCGGCGCCGCTCGAGCGCGGTGAGCTCGCCGAGCACCGGTAGATCGTCGGGCTCGACCTTGAGCACCTCGCGCGCCGAGGCGACGGCGACGTCGAGGTCGAAGGCGAGATCGCGCGCGGCGACGATGAGGCGGCGGTAGTGACGCACCCGCTCCTTCGGCTCTTCCGCCAGCTCGGCGAGGGCCTTGAGGCAGCGCACGAGCTGACCGCCGTCGCGCTTGCTCTCGGCCAGCGCGAGCATGCCCTCGAGCGCGAGCCGGTTCTTCGGGTCGGCCTCGAGCGCCTGTGACAACAGCCGCTCGGCCTTGTCGGACTGGTTGAGGCGGCCGCGGTACAGCTCGCCGGCTTCCGCCCACAGCGCGGCGCGACGGGCGGGCTCTTCCATGACCGCGGCGGCCTTCTCGCACGCGTCGGCGAGCTCGGCGGCCTTGCCCGAGGCGCGGAAGTACGGGAGCAGCTCGTCGAGGGCGACGGTGTCTTGCGGGTCGAGGGCGAGCGCGGCCTCGAGGTGATCGCGGGCGCGCGCGGGCTCGCCGAGCTTCGTCTTCAGCAGCCGCGCGAGCGCATGGTGCGAGGCGTGCGCGGCCTTGCGGATCTCTTCGGTGCGCGGCGCGGGGCCCGCGAGCTCGACGGCCTGCTGGAAGCCGGCGACCGCCTCCTGCAGCTTGCCGATCGACTCGGACACGCGCGCCGCGAGGTAGTGCGGCTCGGGCTCACCGGGCAGCAGCGCCGTCGCCTCACGGAAGCGCAGCAGCGCGTTCTCGGGCTGCTTGAGCCCCGTCTCCCACACCAGGCCGGCGAGGACGTTGGCTCGACCGACGCGATCGACCTCGTGCCGGCCCATGGCCACTTCGCGCACGCGATCGAGGGCCTTGATGGCGCGCAGCCACTCGCCGCTGCGGTAGCAGAGCTCGCCCAACTGGAAGAGCGCCTCGGGATGATCCGGCGACAGCCGCAGCGCCGCCTCACAGTGGAGCCGCGCGCCCGCGAGATCGTCTTCGGTCTGCGCGCACAGCCGCGCGAGCTGCACGTGCGCTTCGGCGGCGTCGGCGGCGTCACGCGAGAGCGCCGCGAGGCGACGGTACGCACGAATGGCGCCGGCGCGATCCTTCGCCTGGTCCGACGCGCGCGCGAGCGCCTTGAGCGAAGGCAGGTGATCCGGCTTGAGCCCCAGCAGCTCGTGCAGCGCCTTGACCGCCATCTGCGGCGAGTTGTCACGCGACGAGCGCGCCGCAGCTTCGGCCGAGAAGAAGGCACCCGCCTCTTCCTGGTTCTTCCGCGCGAGGCCACACAGCGCAAGGTAGCGCTCGGACGCGCGGGCGAACTCGCCGCGACGTTCCCGCACCACGGCCTCGGCCCACAGCGCGGTGGCGCTGCGCTCACGCCGGCGCTGCAGCGAAGCGGCGATGTCGAGCGCCAGCTCGTGCGCCTGGAGATCGGCCACCAGCAGCGTCAGCAGCCGCTCGACCGCGAAGGGGTGCGCCTCGGTCGCGTCGCCCAGCCGCAGGTACGCCTCGCGGGCCTGGCTCAGCTTGTTCTGCGCGAGCAGCTCTTCGGCGTCGGCGAAGGCACGCGCGCCCTCGAGCGCGAGCAGCAGCTCTTCGTCGGGCGCACCGGGCGGAGGCAGGCCCCCCGAGGTGAAGCGCAGCCGCAGGCCCTTCGACGACACCGTGGCTTCCGCGAGCCGCGCCTGATCGAGCGACGGCATCTTGTAGCCCCGCCCCACCGCGCCCTGCTCGACGAGCCCGGGCAACACGCGCGAGGTGAAGCCGCTGGCGCCACGACGCTCGACCTCGGGCAACACGGCCAGCTCGCGCACCGCTTCACTGATGATCGCCCCCAGCCGCGCCGCCGGCGTGGTGGAGAAGGAATAGAGACGGACGTCGTAGAAGTAGACCGCCAGCTTCTCGCCGTCGCCGTCGAAGGCGACCTTGAAGGTCACCGGCGTGCGCTCGGGCCCACGCAGCCGCGCCTGCACCTCGAGGTGCCCCGGGCGGAAGTGCAGCTTCACGTCGTCGAGCTCGGCCAGCTTCGCCGACACCGCGCGCACCTCGCGCTGAATCACCTCGGCGTCGATCGACAGCTCGAGGAAGCCGAAGTCGAGCTTCTTCTTCTGGTACTTGCTCGCGCCGCCCGAGAGGTTGAGCGGGAAGGTGACGTCGGGGATCTGCAGCGCGAAGTCGGTCAGCACCACGCCGGGCGCGAGCTTCAGCTCAGGGAAACCAACGAACGCGCGTCGGTCCACGAGCCGGAGTTCCGGGCCGGCGATCTTCGGTGCTGTCGTTTCCTTCTCTGCCATGTGGGGACGCCGAGAGACGCGACGGTACCATCCGCGCCATCACCCCGAAATTTCTTATCTTCCGGGGCTACTCAGAGACGTCGTTGACTTCGTTGTACGGCACCCCGGCGGGCACCTGCTCGCCCTTGAACACCCGGGGCTCCGACGAGACGCTCCACACGTCGATGGTGTCGTCGTTGTCGATGTTCCCGGCGCAGGCCATGGTGACGGTGCAGTCGGGGCAGGTGCCGCTGATGCCCACCGACTCCCGCAGCTCGGCGGGGATGCCGCGCAGCAGCCGTTCCTGAGGCGTCTGGGACAGCTGGCCCGCCGGGAGCACCTCACCGGGGAGCAGATACGTGTACCGGTTCGGGCTGGGCTCGAAGCCGATCTCCTCGGCGCGCTGGGCGTACTGGTCCTTCTCGAGGAAGTACGAGCGCTGACCGGTGAACGCCACCTTGAGGTTCACCTTGCACTCGCTCTGCTTCGACCGCGCCTGGAACTTGAGGAAGTTGGGGATCGCGATCGCCGCGAGCACGCCCACCACCGGTACGTAGGTCCCGCAGATGACGAGGGTGATGATCGCCAGCGTCTTGCGCGCCGCGTAGGCCGGGTCGCTGGCCTTCACCAACGAGACGATCGCCAGCACCACCGCCACCGGGAACAGCAAGAGCCCAACGAGCACCGGCGCCAGACAGAAGCTGAGCACCCCGAGGATCAACGCGACGAGGGGCATCACCGCCGGCTTGGCGGGCGCGGGATTGAGAGGGCTGGGCGTCATGGGGTTTCGCTACGCTACCGCGCCCGATGAAGACCCTCACCGAATACCTGTGGTTCGAGACCCCGCAGCGCCGCGAGCTAGTGCGCATCACCGACACCGTCTCCCAGCTCGTCCGCAAGAGCGGCATCAAGGAAGGCATGGCGCTCGTCTCGGCGATGCACATCACCGCCGGGGTGTTCGTGAACGACAACGAAGAGGGGCTCTTCGAGGACATCTGGTCGTGGCTCGAGCACCTCGCGCCGGCGAAGCCCGACTACCGCCACCACCAGACCGGCGAAGACAACGGCGACGCCCACCTCAAGTCGATGCTGGTGCACCACCAGGTGATCATCCCCGTCACCAAGGGCCAGCTCGACCTCGGCACCTGGCAACAGGTCTTCTACGCGGAGTTCGACGGCCAGCGTCGCAAGCGGGTGATCGTGAAGATCATGGGCGAGTGACGCAACTCGGTGCGCACATCTGCCGACAATGCCTACATCAGTTGTTGTATCCTCCGCGCTTCAACTTCCAAAAGGGGCAGCTCATGTCCGTCGGTGATGTGAAGAACGCGTTCCAGCGGGTCACTGCAGATCGCAAGATCGACACGAAGGACGTCGACACCATCCTCTCCTCCGCCGGGTCGATCTCGAAGGACGAGCAGGCCGCGATCAAGGCTGAAGCCGACAAGTTCGCCGGCATGATGGCGCCCGACGCCAAGCGCAAGCTGCAGACCAAGCTGGGTGAGATCGACGATCTCCGCGCGCAGGCCAAAGACAACAACCGCGAGATCTCGGCGCAGGCCACCAAGCTGAGCGCGGAGGCGAAGAAGCTCCTGACGCCGGGCACCGAGACCAAGAGCTTCGGCGGCTCGAAGATCCCCGACGCGGTGAAGGACGTGGTCAACAAGGCGCTGGCCGGTGGCGCGACGGCCTACGACGTGCGCGAGCTCAAGCCCGACCCCGTCTACGACACCTCGCACGGCGAGCCCGAGCTGACCCTCGACGGCAAGTTCAACCCCTACTCGCAGGAATCGACCGCGCGCGACTCGCTGGCCTTCAGCCACACCGAGCTGACCCCCGCGAAGATCGAAGCCGACATGAACACGGTGCAGACCTACAACGTGATCACCGGCGTCAAGAACAACCAGGCGACCTACGAGAAGGTCACCGGCAAGGGCAACGGCCGCATCACCGAGCTGTACGACGAGGCCAACCACTCCGACACCTTCGCGCGCGGCCCCGGCGGCCAGAAGTACGCGTCGAACTTCGCCATCCTCGCCGACGGCTCGGTGCACGCCGTTCCCGCCGCGCGCCGCTCGAAGGCCAACCCCGGCCTCATCCTCACCACGGCGTCGCTCGCGCGCGGCAAGCAGATGCTCTTCAACGGCCACATCCACATGGAAGGCGGCGTCGTCACCTACGTGGGCATGTCCGGCCGCCTCTGCAAGCAGCAGGCAGACGGCATGAAGTTCGCCGACCCGATCGCGATCATCAAGGCGTGGGGCTTCAAGACGGCCCCCGGTCTGACGGTCACCAACGAAGGCTGAAGTCTTCCTCCCCGGAAGTTCGTGGCGCCCACGCACGCAAGTGTCGTGGGCGTCGTCGTGTCAGCGCCCCAGCGAGCGCCCGGCCCAGCGGCCGTCCTTCCGCTGCCAGCCGCTCGTCTCGTCGTAGGCGCGCGACCAGTCACGCACCTCGGCCACCGCGTGGCGCTCGACGTCGACCGGTACTTCCCCGTCGAAGCGAATGCCCTCGAGCGTCGGCACCAGCCGCACCGCGCGCGTGGTGAGCCCGGCCTTCACTGCCGCGCGCATCGCCGAGGCGAAGGCCGGATCGTGGAACGCGCTCGGCCGCAGCCCCTGCGCGTCGTCGCGCTGCAACGTGAAGAGCACCGTCGCCTGCGCGCCCTTCTTCACCAGCCGCGTCAGTGCCTCCACGTGCGACGTCGCGCGCGCGCTCACCGAGTCGGGGAAGTAGCCGAGACCATCGGGGTACACGAGGTGGCAGTTCTTCACCTCCACGTAGTGCGCGCCGCTCGGCCGCTCGAGCAGGAAGTCGACGCGGTGCCCCCGGCCGAAGACGCGCTCGGCCTGCACCGAGGTGGCGTCGTCGAGGCCCGGCAACAGCCGCTGGCGCAGCACCTCACCGACCAGCTTGTTGGGCAGCGAGGTGTTCGCACCGACCAGCCGGCCCTCGAGCTCGATCAACTCCCACGTGTACGGCAGGTGACGCCCGGGCGCCTCGCTCAGCCACACCCGCGCGTCGGGCACCACCATGCCTTCCATGCGCCCGGGGTTCACGCAATGCGCGCGCACCACCCGGCCCCCGAGGCGCACCTCGGCGATGAAGCGCTCGTACCGGCGCACCAGCCGCCCCTCGAGGAGCGGCGCGGGCCAGCGATGAATCACTGCAGGCCGCAGACGCCCGCGGTGCAGGTCAGCACGGCGCCCTGACACGGGCTGCAGGCGACGGCGGGCAGCGGGCCGCAGGTGGCGATCGCCGCCGAACGATCGGCCTCGTACTGCACCTTGTCGCTGGAAGAGATCGCCCCGTTCGGGCACGCGCACACCCGGCACTGATCACCGAAGAACACCGCGGCGCAGTCGGCGGGCGCCGCGCACTCGGTCTTGTACTTCTTGCCGTCGATGATCGACGGAGCACCACACGCAGCGAACGAGACGACGGCCAACACGAGCAGGGAGCGGATCATGCGCGCCGCATAGCAGTGAGACGGGCCTCGCAACACCGCGCCGTCCGTGTGATGGAGCCTGATGCGCATCGCCCACGTCACCACCGATGAAGAGCGCCTGGCCTGCTTCGACGTCCTCCAGGAGCTCCGGCCGTCGCTGGTGCGCGAGACCTTCCTCGACGATCTGAAGCGCCTGGCCGCGCAGGGCTTCGCGCTCGCTGCCGCGTGGGACCCGGAGGTCCGCGCGGTCGCCGGCTTCCGCCCGATGGAGATGTTCTCGACGGGACCGGTCCTCTACGTCGACGACCTCGTCACCACCGAGAAGCAGCGCAGCGCGGGCTACGGCGAGAAGCTGCTCACCTTCCTCGAGGCGCACGCGAAGTCGCTCGGGTGCCGCTACCTCGAGCTCGACTCGGGCACGCAGCGCCTCGCCGCGCACCGCTTCTACCGGAACCACGGCCTGGCCGAGGTGGCGCTGCACTTCTCGAAGCCCATCGGCGACACCGCCCGCTGGACCGAGCACGGCTGACTACCCCGCGTCGTGCGCCAGCCACGCGGCGAGCAACGTGCGCGTGCTCTCGTGGCTGGGGCTCTTGAGCACCTGCGCGGGCGTGCCGCTCTCGATCACCACCCCGTGATCGAGAATGCACACGTGCTCGACGCCGCGCGCGAGCTGCAGGTCGTGCGTCACCACCACCTGCGTCACCCCCGTCGCGTCGATGCGCTTGAGGCTCTGCAGCACCTCGTGCTTCATCGTCGGGTCGAGCGCGCTGGTGGGCTCGTCGTACAGCAGCACCCGCGGCTCCATCGCCAGGGCGCGCGCGATCGCCACCCGCTGCCGCTGCCCACCCGAGAGCTGCTCGGGGTACGCGTCGAGGCGGTGCTCGAGGCCGAGCTGACACAGCAGCTCGCGCGCGCGCTTCTCGGCCACGCTCACGGCTTCCTTCTTCACCTGCACCGGCGCCAGCGTGCAGTTCTGCATCGCGGTGAGGTGCGGGAAGAGCTCGAACGACTGGAAGACCAGACCCAGCCGTTCCCGCGCCTGCGCGATGGCCTTGCGCCGCGCGTCGGGCGAGCTCTCCTTCGTGCCACGCACCACCACCCCGTCGATGTCGATGGTGCCCGACTCGAAGGGCTCGAGGCCCATCACACAGCGCAGCATCGTCGACTTCCCTGCCCCGCTTCGTCCGAGCAGCGCGGTGAGCGTGCCCGCGGGAAGATCGAACGACAGGCCCGCCAGCGTCGGCTTCGGGTTGCCCGCGTGGTGCCGCACGAGGTCCTTCACCACCAGCGTCATGCGACCTCCCGGCGGAGGTGCCGACCGAAGTGCCGCTCGGCCGCGCGCGCCAACCGCGCGAAGGGCAGCCCCAGCAGCAGATAGAACAGCGCCACCATCACCCCCAGCCCGAGGTGATCGCGCGTGGAGTTCGCGAGGCTGGTGTACGTCTTGGTCAGCTCGGTGAGCGTGACGATCGACACCAGCGAGCTGTCTTTGAGCAGCGCGATGAAGTCGTTGGTCATGGGGGGAATCGAGATGCGGATCGCTTGCGGCCCGACGACGAAGCGCAGCGTCTGCCAGCGCGAGAGCCCCAGCACCGCGGCCGCCTCTTCTTGCCCGCGCGGCACCGACTCGAGCCCGGCGCGGTAGTTCTCGGCCTCGGCGGCGGCGTAGTTGAGGCCCAGCGCGATGACGCCGGCGACGAAAGGATCGAGCTTCACGCCCAGCTCCGGCAACCCGAAGTAGACCATCGTGAGCTGAATCAAGAGCGGGGTGCCGCGGAAGAACTCGATGTACGCGACGCACACCCACTGCAGCGGCTTCGGCCCGAAGCGACGCCCCAGCGCCAACGAGAGGCCCAGCGCGATCGCCAACGCCATCGCGCACACCGACACCGCCAGCGTGAGCGCCGCGCCCTTGAAGAACAGCGGCAGCATCGACGGGTAGCGGGTGGTGAGCCGCTCCTGGAGCGAGGGCAACGCACCGACGGCCGCGCGCCACCGCTCGAACTCCAGCGGCGCGGTGCGGGGGGCGACGTCGGGCTGACCGAACAACCTCGCCGTCTCGGGCGACCAGATACCCCACCGCTCGTACAGCGCGCGCAACGTGCCGTCGGCCTGCATCGCCTCGAGCGCCGCGTTCACCTGCGCCAGCAGCGCGTCGTCGCCCAGCTTCACCGCCACCGCGTACTCGACCGTGCCGAAGTCACCGCGCACCGTCTCGAAGGCCGCGTCGATGTCGGCGTAGTAGTGCGCCACCGGCTCGTCGAGCAGCACCGCGTCGAGGCGGCCGGCCTTGAGGTCGTCGTAGATCTCCGACTGACCGCCGTCGTAGGTGCGCACGTCGGCGCCCGCGTGCTGCGCGATGCGCTCGGCCATCGAGCCGGGCAGCGTGCCGACCTTCTTCCCCGCCAGCTCGGCGAGCGTGCGCGGCCCGGCGTCACCGCGCCGCAGCGTCACCACCTCGGCGGCGACGAAGTACGGGCGCGAGAGCAACGCCACGCGCTTCTTCTCGTCGGCCACCTCGATGCCGTTGATCACCAGGTCGAAGTCGCCGCGCGCGAGCAGCTCGAGCAGCCGGTCCCACTGGCCCTGCACCGGCCTCGCCTGGCGGCCCAGCCGCTGGCCGAGCAGCGTCGCCAGCTCGACCTCGAAGCCCACCAGCCGGTTGGGGTCGGTCGGGTCTTGAAAGACGTATGGAGCCCCGCCCTGCGAGTCGGCGCCCCACGTCAGCGGTTCCGGAGTCGCTGCCAACGCGAGCGACGACAGCAACGCCACCAGCACGGTGAGCCCCCTCACTGAGCGCGATACACGTCGACGCCATCGACCACGGTGAGCTGCACCTTCGCGTCGAGCAAGGCCCTCGGAGCGTCGGCCACCGGGTCCACCGGCAGCACCACGAAGTCGGCGTCGAAGCCGGCCTTCAGCACGCCCCGCCGCTCGTCCGCGAACGCCGCGTACGCCGCTCCCTGCGTGAAGCCCGCGAGCGCCTCGTCACCGGTGAGGAGCTGCTCGGCCAACCACCCGCCCGGCGGCGTTCCCTTTCCGTCTTGACGGGTGCGCGCAGCGTAGAGGCCGAGCAGCGGGTTGGGATGCTCGACCGGGAAGTCGCTGCCGAACGCGACGTGCGCGCCGGTGTCGAGCACCGAGCGCCACGCGTAGGCGAACTTCACGCGCTCGGGCCCGAGGCGCGCGGCGGCCCACGGCATGTCGCTGGTGGCGTGCGTCGGCTGGAAGCTGGCGATGATGCCGAACTTCGCGAACTTGCCGAGATCGTCCGCGGTCAGCACCTGCGCGTGCTCGACGCGGTGCCGCAGCTTCGGGTCGAGCTTCGCCAGCACGTCGAGGGTGAGCGTGTTGGCGCGATCGCCGATGGCGTGCACCGCGACCTGAAAGCCGCGCTCGGAGAACGCACGCGCGCGCCGCTCGAACTCTTCGGGCGTGAGCAGCAACAGCCCGCGCTGCGCCGGCTCGTCACTGTACGGCGCGTGAAGCGCGGCGCCGCGACTACCGAGCGCGCCGTCGAGCAGCAGCTTCACCGCCTTCAGCTCGAGGTGGCGCCCGCTGAACGTGCCGTGGTCGAGCCACAGGTCGGCCTCGGCGCCCTGCCCGTCGGCCATCACGTACAGCCGCACCGGCAGCACGCCGAGCATGTCCCACGACTGGAGCTGGCGGAACGTCGTCAGGTCCATGCCCGCGTCGTGCACCTGCGTCAGGCCCAGCTTCGCGCACAGCTCGAGCGCCAGCTTGAGGCGGAGCTGCAGCTCTTCGGTCGTCGCGGGCGGAATCTTCGCGGCCACCACGTCGATGGCGTTGTCGATCAGCACGCCGGTCGGCTCGCCCTTCGCGTCCCGCAGAATGCGACCGCCGGGGGGATCGACCGTCGCCGCGGTGACGCCCGCGCGCCGCAGCGCCTCGGAGTTCACCCACGCCGCGTGCCCGTCGACGCGCGAGAGGAACACCGGCGTCTTCGGGAAGACCGCGTCGAGGCTCGCCTTCGTGGGGAACTGCTGGCCGGGCCAGTCGTTCTGATCCCACCCGCGGCCCATCACCCACTCCCCTTGCGAAGCCGACGCCGGCGCCGCCTTCACCCGCGTCGCGCACTCGGCCTCACTGCCCGCCTCGAGCAACGAGACCACCGACAACGAGCGGCCCAGCGACTCGAGGTGCGCGTGCGCGTCGACCAGCCCGGGCACGATGGTGGACTCGGGGAACGTCTCGACGATCGCGTCGGAACCGGCGGCCGCGAGCACCTCGCGCTTCGAGCCGACGGCGATCAACTTCCCGTGCCGCCACGCCAACGCCTCCGCCTCGGGGCGCTGCGGGTCCATCGTGCGCACCCGCTTCGCCACGAAGACGATGGTGCGCTCGCCTTCGGGCATTCGCTTCACGCAGGCCGACGACGCGAAGAGGGCGACGACCAGCAGCCCCCTCACGGCAGCGAGGGCTCCGTGGTGTAGGTCGACTCACCGGTCAGCGCCTCGAGGAACGCCTTGAGGGCCTTCGTCTCCTTCGCCGACAGCTTCTGCGCCTTGAGGTTCTTCGAGAGGTGGGGGTTCGCGTTGCCGCCCTTCGCCATCAGCGCGATCGCCTCGTCGAGCGTCTTGACCGAGCCGTCGTGGAAGTACGGCGCGGTGAGCGCCACGTTGCGCAGGCTGGGCGTCTTGAACTTGCCCAGGTCTTCGTCGGCCTTCGTGGCGTCCTTGCGGCCCGCGTCGTCACCGATGCCGATGTTCTCGAAGGCATAGTGGGTGAAGAGCGGCGGCACGTGGCAGCTCACGCAGCCCTTGCTGCTGAAGAGCTTGAAGCCTTCGCTCTGCTCGGCGGTCAGCGCCTTCTTGTCGCCGGCCTGCGCGCGATCCCACGCGGAGTTGCCGGTGTTGAGCGTGCGGAAGAAGGCCGCGAAGGCCTTCGGCACGTTGTCCGCCGTCGCCGGCTCGCCGAACGCGCGCTCGAACATCGCCTTGTAGACCGGCACCTCGTTGAGCGCCTTCACCACCGTCGCCGGGTCGGCGCCGAGCTGGCCCTTCCACGCCGCGTTGGCGCACGCCTCGAGCGTCGCCATGCGCCCGTCCCAGTACCAGGACGTGTGGAAGCCGAGGTTCAGCATGGTGGGCGCGTTGCGCTTGTTCATCGCCCCGCCGACCTTCGCGTCGACCGCGTTGCCGGTGGTGTACGCCCGGGCGATCTCATGGCACTGCGCGCACGCCGCGCTGCCGTCCTTCGAGAGGCGCTTGTCGAAGAAGAGCTTCCACCCCAGCTCGGCCTTCTCGGCGGTGGTCGGGTTGTCAGCCGGTGAAGGCACTTCCGGCAGGCCCAGCGGCAGCTTCGGCAGCTCGGGCGCCGGCGGCAGCTCGATCTTCGGCGCAGGCGGCGGCGTCGGGGCCGGCGCCGGCTCGACGGGCTTCGTCTCGACGGGCTTGGCAGGCGCCGGAGCAGGCGTCTCGGTGGTCTTGCACGCAACGACGGTCAACGCGGCGAGGAGCAGGAGTGAGCGGGACATGGCCGCTATTTGCTCCTTTTAGAAGGTGAAGCCCAGCCCCGCGGTGACCCGCTGCTCACCGAGGGGAATCACCTCAGCCGAGAGATCGAAGCCGAAGGGCAACCCCACCACCAGGCCGGCGCCGAGCTGCACGTGGTACGCGTCGGTGCCCAGCGCGTCGCCGTAGAACACCGGGCCTCCGAAGGCGCGGAACACCGCGTAGGGCGTCAGCCGCTCGAGGAAGGTGTAGCCCGCGACGAGCCCCGCGCGGAAGTCGAGCGCCGTGTAGGGCGCCGCCGGGCCACGGAACGCCGAGACCGCGAGCGAGCCCGAGACCTGAAGAAAAGGGGTGTACTTCCCCTGCTCGAGCACCAGGTACGAGAGCGCCAGGCTCCCCACGCCGCCCGGCGCGGTCGGCGCTCCACCGAGTGTGCCCGCCAGCAACGCGCCGCCCGCCCCCACCAGCGTCACCTTCTCGCTGAGCCGGTACTCGAGCGACGCCGACACCGCGAGCTGCTCGAAGCGCGGGCTGGTGCCATCAGAGAAGAGGAGCGTGGTGCGAAACGCACCGAACGTCGCGCCGACACGCCACTTCGGCGGCGCCTCGTCGCCGTGTTTGCCACCCATGCACCGCTGCGCGAGCCCCGTCGGACCGACGGGAGGCGAGACGCCTCAAGCCTTCGCGTCGCGAGGAAAGAAGAGGGCCAGCAGCCCGCACGACACCATCAGCCAGCGCATGGCCCACTGCTAACGCGCAGGGGGCGGCACGTCGATGATCTGTTCGGACGGCGGCCCTTCGACCTCGCGTTTGGCGTGCTTGGCCATGTCGCGCGCGATGAACCCGAAGGCGACGGTGAGGAAGCCGATGTCGTCGAGCCAACCGAAGAACGGCACCACGTCGGGGATGAGGTCGACGGGCAACACGGCGTACAGCACCGCGAGCACCCCCAGCACCTTCTTCCATCGCGCGACCCGGGGACTGCGGACGTAGCGGCCGACGTGCGTGACGTTCATGAGGGGCCTCAACGTACTCCTGGAGAAACCATTTCACCCACCTGCCCGGTCAGGCGCAGACTGACCCCATGGGCAAGAAGAAGAGCAAGAGCGACGATCGCCACCGGCGCTTCACCGACGCCACGTTGAACGCCTACGACTTCGAGGTCTTCCCCCACGGCACGCTCGATCTCGAGGGCACCGAGCTCGACGTCGCGCCGATCGACAAGAAGGAGGCCGAGAAGAAGCTCGAGGACCTCCAGGAGAAGCTCTTCGAGCTGCAGGTCCGCTACTGGATGGAGAAGCGCCGCGCCGTCTTCGTGTTCGAGGGCTGGGACGCTGCCGGCAAGGGCGGAGCGATCAAGCGCCTGACCGCGATGATGGACCCCCGCGGCTACAAGGTGTGGCCCATCGCCGCCCCCGGTGAAGAAGAGCGCGCGCACCACTACCTCTGGCGCTTCGCCTCGCGCATGCCCCCCAAGGGCACCATCGCGGTGTTCGATCGCAGCTGGTACGGCCGCGTGTTCGTCGAGCGCGTCGAGGGCTTCTGCACCGTGAAGGAATGGCAGCGCGCCTACGACGAGATCAACGCCTTCGAGCGCATGCACACCGACGACGGCGTGACGGTGGTGAAGTTCTTCCTCCACATCGATCAGAAGACCCAGCTCACCCGCTTCAAGGAGCGCGAGAAGGACCCCATTCGCAACTTCAAGATCGGCCCCGACGACTGGCGCAACCGCAAGAAGTGGGACGACTATCTCCTCGCCTACCAGGACGCGTTCGACCGCACCCACCGCCCCGACGCGCCGTGGGTGATCGTCCCCGCCACCGACAAGCGCCAGGCACGGCTCCAGGTGCTGCAGACCGCGATCGACGCCCTCGATGCCTGAGTCGCTGCAAGGCCGCCCCCTCGGCCCCGACTGGCGCGTCGCGGTGCACACCCCCACCGAGCTGCTGCTCGAGCACGTCGACCCGAAGGCCGGCCGGCGCGTGGGCGGCGCGCTGGTGGTCACCCTCGGCGCGCTCACCGTCGGCCTCGCGCTCGCCCTCGCCACGCCCGTCGATGCGCGGCTGATCACCTGGCCGCTGAGCGCGCTGCTCTTCGTCGTCGCCGCGCTCGGCCTGCCCACCACGCTGCGCCACCTGCAGCGCGCGCGGCTCGGCGTGCGGCTGCGCATCACCCGCTCCGAGGTCGAAGGCTGGCCCGTGGGCACCTGGGCGCTGGGGCCGCGAAAATTTTACGCGACCGACGTGGCGAAGCTCTCGCTGCAGACCTTCCCCCACCCGCCCCTCACGCTGGCGATGCTGGAGCTGGTGCTGAAGAACGGGACCCGCCTCACCGGCCCGGAGGTCGCGGTCGCCACTGGGGAAAAACACCCGCTGGGGCCGGTCGAAGCCGCCGCGCGTCACCTGCTCGCGTCGGTCGGATGATCAGACGTTGTAGGTGATGTGAAGCGGGTTGCAGGGCGGGGTTCGATCATCTTGCGAGGGGGGCTGAATCGCGACACAAACCCCCCGTCTCTCACAGCCGCACCCCACTCCCTCTCGGAGAAACACACACATGAAGAAGCTCGTGCTGATCGCTGGTCTCGTCTCCATTCCTGCCTTTGCCGCCGACTTCGAGCTCAAGGGCGACGCCGTGAAGGGCGAGACGCACTACAAGACGCTCTGTGTCTCGTGCCACGGCGAGAAGGGCGACGGCAACGGCCCCGCTGGCGGCGCGCTGACCCCCAAGCCCACCAACTTCACCGACGCGGCCAACGCCGACCGCCTCACCGATGAGTGGGTCTACAAGATGGTGAAGAACGGCGGCGCTGCCAACGGCAGGTCGCCGATGATGGTCGCCTGGTCGGGTGCGCTCAACGATCAGCAGATCCGCGACGTGTCGGCCTACGTGCAGAAGTTCAAGCCGGCGAAGGCCGCTGCCCCCGCCGCCGAGAAGAAGGACGCGAAGAAGAAGAAGTAAGCCGTCACTTCGAAGCTGCGCACGAGCCGACGTCCTCCTCGCGAGGCGTCGGCTTCGTCGTCTCTACAGCTTGCCCTCGAGCGCCATCTGCTCGAGCTGCGCGTCGGTGGGGAAGCCCTTCACCCGCCAGCGCTCCGGGAGATCGCCGATCGGCTGCATCAGCTCGCCCAGGGTGCGGCGCGCGACGTCGAAGCTGGTGCTCCACACCTTCGCCGAGGCCGGCGTGTTGCCCGGGCCGGGGCGCACGAAGTCGATGCGATCGGTCTGCGGCAACAGCGCCTCGAGGCCGTCCTGCCAGGCGCACGCGGTGAACACGTCGCCCGCGGGGCTGCGGAAGGCGCGCAGCGTGGCGACGAGGATCTCGTGGCCGTTCGACTCGAGCAGCGCCTCGAGCACTTCCTTCTGGCGCGAGTAGGCCGAGGCGGTGGTCTGCAGCGCGAGCAGCTTGAGCTTGGCGAACGCGGGGTGGCCCTTCGGCGGCAGCCACGGCGCCCAGGTGTCGCCCTCGAGGCGGAAGGCGATGGCGCTGTGGGCGCGCGGCTCGAGCAGCGCCTCTTCGGTCCACACCGAGACCTGCTGCAGGCCCTTGGGGTCGTCTTCGCCGGTGACGAACACGATGTCGTGGGTGGGCGCGACGACGACCGGCCGGCCCTTTACCTTCAGCGCGCGGAACAGCTCGGGCAACACCAGACGGCTGGCGTCGAGCGTGTCGTGGAAGGGCGAGACGAAGACGCCCGGCGCCGCCTCTTCGAAGGGCACCTGTGACGCGGCGCGCAGGTTGTCTTTCGCGCGCTCGAACAGCGCCTCGAAGCTCAGCCCCCACGCCTCGAGGCGATCGGGGCCGATCTCGGTGACCGACGACGGCAGCTCGTAGGCGAGGTGCGCCGCGAGCTCATCGTTGATCGCCACGTGCGGGAGCATCACCTCGTCGATCGCCTCTTCGTCGGCGCCCAGCTCGAGCTCTGCCTGCCGGCGCACCGCGGAGAACCACGCGCGATCGCGCAGCCGGGGCAACACGCCCTTGAGCACCTGCTCCCGGCTGGCGGTGGCATCGCCCCGAATCGACGACCAGAAGCGGCGGTGCAGCACGCGGGGCCGCGCACCGGCGGGCGCCGCTTCCCATTCCGGCCGGGCGTGCAGCAGATGAATGAACGACACCGGGCCCGAGGGGTCACCCACGACGAGGCGGTCGCGCTTCGGGTCAGGCGTAATGGGACGCACTTCGCCCTTCGCGCGGAGCACGTCGGTGCAGATTCGGGCGAACTCGTCCCAGGTGACACTCATGCAGAGGGGCTCATGATGGCAGATCACCCCGCCTCACTCATTTGGAATTTCGGTGGCCACGCGCCGTAGAGTCGGGTCACTTCGCTGCCATCCACTGGAGGTCGTTCATGGGGTCGTTGTTCCGTTCGTTCGTTTCGCTCTCGCTGCTCTCTGCCTCGCTCGCCTTCGCCGGGTGGACTCAGGAGGGCGCTGGATCGGCCACCGTCGATGCCAGGGGCACGATGGGCATCAAGATCCACGGGCACACCGAGAAGGTCACCGTCAGCGATGACGGCAAGACGCTCACCGTCACCGTCGGGGCCGCCGACATCGAGACCGACAACTCGCTGCGCAACGGCCACATGCGCGAAGACATCGGCGCCGAGAAGTACAAGACGCTGGCGCTGAGCGTGCCGCTCGAGTCGCTGAAGTTCTCGGAAGAGGACGGCAAGACCGTCGAGGCCGAGGGCACCGGTGACTTCGCCTGGCACGACAAGGTGGTGAAGGTGCCCTTCAAGTACAAGGCGACGAAGAGCAAGGGCGTGTACGCCGTCGAGGCCACCGCGAAGCTCAACGTCGAAGACTTCGGCATCAAGATCCGCAGCTACCTCGGCGTCGGCGTGAAGCCCGAGGTCGACATCGGCGCGAAGTTTTCGGTGAAGAAGTAACTTTTAACGCGCTGAAAATGATCCAAAGTGACCGGACCGTGGCTCCCTGAGTCACGGTCTCGTCGTTTTCAGCGTTGGAGGTCTCGTGCAGTCGATGGTGCGGTGGTTCCTGCTCGCGTCGGTGGTCGCTGCCCCCGCCTGGGCCTTCCCGTGGATGGTGAAGCACAGCTACGGCAGTTGCGCCGTGTGCCACGTCGATCCTTCCGGTTCCGGTCAGCTCACGCCCTATGGCCGGGCGCAGGCCGACGTGCTCGTGCGCTTTCGCACCACCCCTCGCAAGGAAGATGAAGAGGTGCCGAAGTCGGCCAACTTCCTCTGGTTCCTCGAGCTGCCCGAGGTGGTGAACCTCTCGGGCAACCTGCGCGGCGGCGCGCTGATTCGCCCCGGCGCGGCCTCGGCCCCGGTGGTGCCGTTGATCATGGCCACCGACCTCTACGCCACGGTCAACCTCGGCCCCTTCGTCGGCCACGTCACCACCGGCCTCGGCATCAAGAACATGGGCCTCGCCGCCGTCGCCCCGCTGTGCGACCCCAGCACCGCGACCTGCGGCCCGCAGTGGGTGGCGCGCGAGTTCTGGGCCGGCGCCCGCTTCGCCGACGACGCGGTGATGGTGCGCGCGGGCCGCATGAACCTGCCCTTCGGCCTGCGCAACAACGAGCACACCAGCTACGTGCGCCAGCTCACCCGCACCGACGTCAACACCGGCCAGCAGGTCGGCGCGAGCGCGTCGTACAACTCCGACACGCTGCGCGGCGAGCTGATGGGCATCGCCGGCAACTTCCAGATCGGCCCCGACGTGTACCGCGAGCGCGGCTACTCGGCCTTCGCCGAATATTCGCTGTCGCACGCGGCCTTCCTCGGCCTCTCGAGCCTCATCACCTACGCCGGCGCCGACGTCAGCAGCACGCTGCCCACCACCCGCCACGCGCACGGCCTGTTCGGCCGCTTCGCCCCCACCGAGAAGCTGGCGCTGCTGGCCGAGGCCGACTTCCTGGCGTGGCAGACCCCGCAGGCGCTCGATCGCATCGGCTTCGCTGCGCTCTTCCAGGCCGACTACGACCTCTACCAGGGCGTGCACTTGATGGGCACCCTCGAGGGCGCGCACACCGGCGCCGGGGAGCAGGGCCCGTCGCTCGGCGGCTGGGTCTCGGCCACCTGGTACTTCCTCCCCCACTGCGAGCTGCGCATCGACCACATCTTCCGTCGTCGCAGCTCGCCTGGCGTCGCGGCCGCCTTCGAGTACCAGGCGCTGCTGCAGCTCCACCTCTTCCTGTGAAGGCGCCCACCATGCTCCGTTCGATCGTCCTGATCAGCCTGGTCGCAGCGCCCGCGCTCGCCAGCACCCAGTACCCCACCGTCATTCAGACCAAGTACTCGCTGGCCACCCCGCCCGCGCAGTCGTGCTCGCTGTGCCACACCAACGGCATCACCGGCACCGGCACCGTCAACACGCCCATCGGCAAGGCGCTGCGCATGCGCGGGCTGGTGTCGAACGACGACGCGTCGCTCATCGCCGCGCTCGATCAGCTCGCCACCGACGCGGTGGACAGCGACGGCGACGGCACCACCGACGTGGCCGAGCTGATGGCCGGCACCAACCCCAACGTCTCCGAGGGCGGCACCGGCGGCGGTGCGGGTGGTGGCGGCGGCACCACCACCGTGGTGCCCGGCCTCAAGTACGGCTGCGGCGCGAGCGTGGTGCCCGAGCTGCTGCTGGTCGCGGGCCTCGCGCTTCTGCGTCGCCGCGTGCGCTGAGCTCCCTGCTAGAAGCGGGGGCATGAACGTCGAAGATCTCAAGCAGCGCGTCACCGCCGCTTTCGCCGATCGAGAGAAGGCGAAGGAACCGTTCTACGCGATGGCCATTCGCGAGACGCTCAACCTCGTCGATCGCGGCGTGCTCCGCGTGGCGCAGAAGAGCGAGAGCGGGTGGGAGGTCAACGCCTGGGTGAAGGAGGCCATCCTCCTCTTCTTCTCGATCTCCGAGATGAAGACGATGGAAGCGCCGCCCTTCGAGTTCCACGACAAGATCCCCCTCAAGAAGGGCCTCGCCGAAGCGGGCGTGCGCGTGGTGCCCCCCGGCGTGGTGCGCTACGGCGCGTTCTGCGAGCGCGGCGTGGTGGTGATGCCCGGCTACGTGAACATCGGCGCGTGGGTCGGCGCCGGCACCATGGTCGACACCTGGGCCACCGTGGGGAGCTGCGCGCAGGTCGGCCGCAACGTGCACCTCTCGGGCGGCGTGGGCCTCGGGGGCGTGCTCGAGCCGACCGCCGCGCGCCCGGTGATCATCGAAGACGGCGCCTTCATCGGCAGCCGCAGCGTCATCGTCGAAGGCGTGGTGGTGGAAGAGGAGGCCGTCATCGGCGCCAACACCGTGCTCACCGCGTCGACGCCTATCATCGACGTCACCGGCGAGCAGGAGGTGGTGCTCAAGGGCCGCGTCCCCGCACGCTCCGTCGTCATCCCCGGAACGCGGGTCAAGAAGTTCCCCGCCGGCGAGTACCAGCTCCCGTGCGCGTTGATCATCGGCAAGCGCAACGCCACCACAGATCAGAAGACCTCGCTCAACGCCGTGCTGCGCGACTTCTCGGTGCCGGTCTGAGCGAGATGACGCTCGCCGAACGCGCGCTGGGCCTGGTGCAGGTGCCCTCGGTCATCGGCCACGAAGGCGCGATCGCGGATCTCGTCGAGGCGTGGGCGCGCCGGTACTATCCGCCCGACGACATCGTTCGCGTCTCGCACTCGTTGGTGATCGGCCGCCGCGTCGACCCGCGCCCCACCATCGCGCTCGTCGGTCACCTCGACACCGTGCCCGCGCACCCGGACGGCAACCCGCCGCGCCTCGAGGGAGATCGACTCTTCGGCCTCGGCAGCTCGGACATGAAGGGCTCGCTGGCGGTGATGATGGCGCTGTGTGAGGCGCTCCCCCGCGACACCCTGCCCGTCAACGTGCTGCTGGTGTTCTACGAGCGCGAAGAGGGCCCGTTTCAGGAATCGGGGCTGGGGCCGCTCTTCGAGCAGGTCCCCGAGCTGCGCCAGGTGCGCTTCGCCATCGCGATGGAGCCGACCGACGGCGCGGTGCAGGTCGGCTGCGTGGGCACGCTCCACGCCACCCTCACCTTTCACGGGCAGGCCGCCCACTCCGCGCGCCCGTGGCAGGGGAAGAACGCCATCCACGCCGCGGGGCCGCTGCTGGCCGAGCTCGCCGCGAAGGAACGCGTGCCGGTCGTGGTGCAGGGCCACACCTTCTACGAGGTGATGAGCGTCACGCTGGCGAAGGGCGGCCGCGCGCGCAACGTGGTGCCCGAGCGCTTCGAGCTGAACCTCAACTACCGCTTCGCCCCGGGCAAGTCGCTCGCGCAGGCGCAGGCCGACGTGCACGCGCTGGTCGCGGGACGGTGCGAGGTGAGCTTCCTCGATCTCGCGCCCAGCGGTCGGCTGTGCGGCGACAACCCGTTCTTCCAGCGGCTCGAGCGGTTGAGCGGGCGGCCGGCCGAGGCGAAGCAGGCGTGGACCGACGTCGCGCGCTTCTCGGAGCTCGGCGTCGACGCGGTGAACTACGGCCCCGGCGAGACGGCGATGGCCCACCAGAAGCACGAGAGCGCCAGCGTCGCCGCGCTCCAGCACGCCTACGACGCGTTGAAGCTGCTGCTCACGTCAGCGGCGTGAGCGGCCCCTTCGCGAGGCGCTCGACCAACTCGCCCAGCTCGTAGGGCACCGAGTCGGGCCGGCGCGCGGTGGCCTTGAAGTCGTGCTCGAAGCCCAGCTTGTGCAGCCACTCGTGGGCGACGTGCCCGGCGATCTCCGCGGGCTCGAAGCCTGAGAAGAAGCGGCGGTTGGTGGTCAGTGTGTCGCTCGACTCGGTGGTGTAGCCGACGACGTTGCGCTGGAACCACGACAGATTCTCGAGCGAGAGGTTGAGGTCGACCTCGCCGTCGGCCGCGTCGGTGTAGCTCTCCTTCGCTTCGCGGATGGCGCGGTAGATCTCCTGCGGGCTGCGCGGGTCGCTGGCGAAGCCGGGTCGGCCCTGGAAGGTGGCCGACAGCACGCCGTCGCGGAACTCCTGGCTGTTGAGCACGTCGGTCAGCAGCTTCATGCCCGCGTCGAGCTTCGCGCGCTCGGTGGTGGAGTAGCCCGTCACCTTTCCCAGCGAGACGCGCATCGGCGCCGAGGGCTCGAACGAGTCCACCGGCCGCGAGGGCGACGTGGGCGCAGGCGTCACCGGCGTGCGCGGCGCGGGCTCAGCGGTGCGGCGGTGAAAGAGGCTCGAGATCCAACGGCCGATTCTCATGAGGAGCTCCCGTGCGCTGAAGTGCGCTGCTGTGTGAGTTCTCGCGCGCGCGACGAAGAGGTTGCCCCGATTGTTTTCTCGGATCTCGAGAGCCGCCTAGCATCGGCCGCCATGGCGCAACGGCTCGCGGTGCTGCTCGCGGTGGTGCTGAGTGGTGGGGCGGCGGCGGGGACGAAGGTCATCAAGAACGACACCTTCACCGGCGCGGGCGGCATCTTCGCGGGCGTCAGCTTCGGCGAGTACCAGGGCGCCGGCGTGCTCTTCGAGGGCGAGCCCGGCGACTACCCGATGAAGATCGTCGCGGTCGACATCCTCGCGGTGCCCTACCAGCAGCAGGGCACGGGCGTCGGCGCGTACCTCATCGATCTCTACGACGAGGCCGAAGGGCTGCACCTGCGCGGAGCTCGACCTGCTCCCCGTCGTCGGGCTGGGGCTGGCGCTGCTGCGTCGTCGCCGTCGCTGAGGGCCGCACCTCGGCGCACATCGAGGGGCCCGAAAGGCGTCAGCAGGCGAGAAGTCGACTATCCTCGGCAGCTCCATGCGCACCTCCCAGCTCGTCCAACCCGCGTTGCTTGCGGGACTCCTGTCGCTTGCCGGCTGCAGCGTGATCGACCTCGGCCAGATTCAGGCCTTCGGCTGTAACGAAGGCGGGCGCTGCCCGGAGGGGCTGCTCTGTTGTCCCGACTCCATGTGTCGGCAGAGCTGTAGCGGCGTCGGCACGGGCACCGGCGGCGGGAGCGGCGGCGGCACCACTACCGGTGGAGGCTCCGGCACGGGCGGCGGCGCGACCGGCGGCGGCGGAGGCACGGTCGAGACCTGCGGACCGGCCACTTGTCCCAACGGCTGCTGCGACGGCAACACCTGCGTCACCGGCCAGCTTGCCGCGAAGTGCGGGCGCGCCGGCGGCGCCTGTCAGGTCTGTCCCGGCACCGAGGCCTGCGTCGACGGCGCGTGCGAGGGCTGTCTGCAGACGTGCACCACCGGCTGCTGCTCCGGCGGCACCTGCGCGCCGCGCGGCATCGACACCTGCGCCCCCGCCGGAGAAGCCTGCCGCACGTGCGGCCTGAGCGCCGACACCTGCAACGACGCCGGCCAGTGCCAGTGCGGCACCGGCGCCCCGTGCGCCATCGGGCAGCGCTGCGCCGGCGGCCAGTGCGTGTGCGACGCGACGAGCTGCGCCGACGGCTGCTGCACCTCCACGGGCGCCTGCCTGCGGCCCAACCAGCAGAGCGGCGCGCAGTGCGGCCTCAACGGCGTGGCCTGTGGTGGGTGCGACAGCCCGCCGTCGGCGACCTGCAACGGCAACGAGCGCACCGCGTACCGCGCGCCGGGCAGCTGCGTGTCGGGCGCCTGCCAGTACGCCACCTCGCCGATGGTGTGCGCGTTCGGCTGCACCGACGGCTCGTGCGTCAACGACAGCTGCCAGGGCTGCCTCGTGCCTCCGCAGTCGGTGTGCGTGGGCAACGTGCGCCGCAGCTACGAGTCACCGGGCGCGTGCGGCCCCAACGGCTGCACGTACACCCAGGTCGACACCACCTGCTCCTTCGGCTGCAACGGCGGCGCGTGCAACGCCGACCCCTGCGCGGGCGTGCTGTGTGAGTCGCCGCCGGCGCCGCGCTGCAACGGCACCACGCGCATCTCGTACGCGCCCCAGGGCACCTGCAGCCTCGGCAACTGCTCGTACACCGAGCAACAGACCACCTGTCAGTTCGGCTGCTCGGCGGGCCAGTGCATCGGCGACCCTTGCGCCAGCGTGACCTGCAACACGCCTCCGGTGGCGACCTGCATGGGCAACGTGCGCCGCAGCTACATCTCGCCGGGCGCCTGCAGCGCCGGGAGCTGCACGTACACCCCGCAGGACACCACCTGCGCCAACGGCTGCAACGCCGGCCAGTGCCTGGGTGACCCGTGCCAGGGCGTGAGCTGCAACACGCCGCCGCCCGCCATCTGCCTCAACGGCACCACGCGCCGCACGTACTCCGCCAGCGGCACCTGCGCGCTCGGCAGCTGCAACTACACGCCGGCCGATCTCTCGTGCCCCAACGGCTGCCTCAACGGCGCGTGCCTCGCGGATCCCTGCGCGGGCGTCACCTGCAACACGCCGCCGGGGCCGACCTGCGCCAGCACCACCTCGCGCCGCACCTACGCCACCGCCGGCACCTGCACCGGCGGGAGCTGCAGCTACACCCCGACCGACACCCTCTGCAGCACGCCGCCCGCGGCGACCTGCGTGAATGCCACCACGCGCCGCACCTACGCGTCCGCGGGGACCTGCTCCAACGGCACCTGCACCTATGCCCCCACTGACACCACGTGCAGCAACGGCTGCTCGGGCGGCGTGTGCAACGCCGATCCGTGCGCGGGCGTGACGTGCACCACGCCGCCGGCCAACACCTGCGCCGACGCCACGACGCGCAGGGTCTACGGCAGCCCCGGCACCTGCGGCGGCGGCACCTGCACCTACCCGACGCAGAACCTCGCCTGTAACGCTCCGCCGGCGGCGACCTGCGTCAACACCACCACGCTGCGCAGCTACGCCTCGGCGGGCACGTGCAGCAACGGCGCGTGCAGCTACACCTCGACCGACTCGACCTGCGCCAACGGCTGCTCGAACGGCGCCTGCAACGGAGACCCGTGCAGCGGCGTCACCTGCACCACCCCGCCGGCGGCCGACTGCGCCAACAGCACCACCCGCCGCACCTACGCGGCGTCGGGCACGTGCAACGCCGGCTCGTGCAGCTACGGGAGCACCACCACCGCGTGCAACACGCCGCCGCCGAACTTCTGCGTCACCAGCACCACGCTGCGGGCCTACAACGCGAGCGGCACCTGCACCTCGGGCGCGTGCGGCTACTCCACCAGCGACACGTCGTGTCCCTTCGGCTGCGCCAACGGCGCCTGCAACGCCGACCCGTGCGCGGGCGTGAGCTGCACCAGCGCGCCGGCGGCCGACTGCGCCAACCCGTCGATGCGCCGCACCTACTCGGCGCCCGGCACCTGCAGCGGCGGCTCGTGCACGTACCCCTCGAGCACCATGGCCTGCAACGCGCCGCCCAGCGCGACCTGCCGCGACGCCAACACCGCGCGCACCTACTCGTCGAGCGGCACCTGCAGCGGCGGCACGTGCAGCTACGCGCCCATCGACACGGCGTGCAACAGCCCGCCCGCCCCGGTGTGCGCCAGCGCGAACGTGGCGCGCACCTACGCCTCGCCAGGCACCTGCTCCGGCGCCGGCGCGTGCAGCTACGCGGCGTCTGATGCCACGTGCGGCTTCGGGTGCACCAACGGCGTGTGCAACGGCGATCCGTGCTCGGGCGTGACGTGCAACTCGCCGCCGGCGAGCGTCTGCGCCGACGCCTTCACGCTGACCATCTTCTCCTCGAGCGGCACCTGCTCGGGCGGGACGTGCTCGTACGGCTCGAGCAACTCGTCGTGCCCCAACGGCTGCGCCAACGGAGCCTGCCTGCCGTGCAACGCGTCGACCTGCGCCAACGGCTGCTGCCTCAACAACGTGTGCCTCGACAACGAGAGCAACTGCCGCGGCACGGGCGGCGGCACCTGCGGCACGCGGTGCGGCGGCACCTGCCCCTGCGGCACGCGCGTGTGCGACCTCGGCGTGTGCACCTGCTCGGGCTTCCTCGCCCAGGCGCAGGGCGGCGAGTGGATCTGCCAGCAGCCGGTGAAGTAGCGCGAAGTCGCGATGGCGCGCGCATCTGTGACGCCGGCGTGCACCGTGAACGGCTTTGCCAGCAGCCAGTGAAGTGGCGCGAAGTCGCGACGGCGCGCGTGTCGGTGACCCCGGCGTGCGCCGTGAGCGGCTTTGCCAGCAGCCAGTGAAGTGACGCGAAGTCGCGATGGCGCGCGCGTCTGTGACCCCGGCGTGTGCCGTGAGCGGCTTTGCCAGCAGCCGGTGAATTGGCGCTGAGGGCGAACAGACTCGCGACAGCGCCGTGCTCGATGATCTCTTCGCTCTCGGCCGAGCGCGATGACCGCGAGCCCTGGGCAGCGCGGCAGGCGCGGAAGTTGAGGGGAGCCGTGGTGGAGCGGGCTGGCCGAGCGACAAGCCCTCCCGACGCCAACGTCAGCGTGTGGAACGAGCACGCACTGGCGCTCACGCGCATCCCCGCGCTCAGTGACTGGCGGTGGCGCCGCGCTCCACTGCAGCACCGTCAGCGGGCTCCTCGCGCGCGTCGGATCCGCACGCGTCGGCGTCGCGCGCCGTGGACCGCGGAGTGGCCTACTTGCGAGCCATCATCGCGAGGAACAGCGGGCCGCCCAGCAGCGCGGTGATGACGCCCACCGGCGGCTCGGTGTGGAACACCCGGAACAGCAGCCGCGCCGCGAGGTCCGCCAGCATCAAGAAGGCCGCACCGAGCAGCGCGCTGGCCGGCACCGTGAGGCGTTGATCCGCGCCGAACACCAGCCGCGCGACCTGCGGCACGAGCAGGCCCACGAACCCCACCAGCCCCGAGAGCGACACCACCGCGGCCACGGCGATCGACGCCGTCACCAGCAGCACGCCGCGCGTCCACCGCACGTCGACCCCGAGGCTCTGCGCGTCTTCTTCGCCAAGCGAGAGCAGGTTCAACCGGGGCGAGAGCGCCACCAGCGCACCCACCGCGGCCAGCACCACCACGGCCGTGCTGCCCAGCGTGCTCCACGACTCGTGGCCCAGCGAGCCGGCGAGCCAGAAGAGGATCTCCCCCAGCCGGTCGGGCGCGACGAGGGCCTTGATGAAGGTGATGGCCGCCAACGCGAAGGCGTTGAAGATGACGCCCGCCAGCAGCGTGGTGTTCGGCGAACCGTGGCCCGCCAGGCGCCCCACCAGCAGCACCAACGCCGTCGCGCCCAGCGCCCCCACCAGCGCGAAGCCCGACACCGCCGAGAGCCCCGGCACGAAGGCCAGCGCCGAGAACCCGAACGCCAGGGCCACCGTCGCGCCCAGCGCCGCGCCGCCCGACACCCCGAGCACGAAGGGATCCGCCAGCGGGTTTCGCAACAGCGACTGCAGCATCGCCCCCGCCGCCGCGAGCGCCATGCCCACCAGCCCAGCCAGCACCACGCGCGGGAGCCGCAGTGAGAAGAAGATCAGCTCTTCCGCGCTGCCCGGGGTGCGCACCGCGGCGAGGTCGAGCGGCTGCTCACCGAACGCCGCCGAGGCGACGAAGGCGAGGACGAGCACCACCACGCACACCCCCAGCGCGCTCGACAATCGCCCTGCGCTGAAGCCGGTGGCCCGCATCGAGCGGGCGAGTAGCACGGCGGCCCCTACTTGGCGCGGACCCCGACGACGTTGGGAATGCGCCACTGCTTCTGCACCCGATTCGCGAACAGCGCTCCCCGCGGGCCACCGGCGAGATCGAGCTGCAGCGCCTCGGTGTGAATCGACAGGCTCGCCTCCGGCCCGCCCTCGACGTGCATCGCCCGCACCAGCTCGAGCGGCAACGCCAACAGCCGCGCGCCGAGCTCCGCCATCTCGAAGGGCGTGCGCACGAAGATGAAGAGAATGCGGCCCGCCTTGTCGGCGCCAACCGCGGCCTCGCTCCAGGCCTGGCCGTTGGGCTTCCACACCACCTGCCCCGGCGCCTTGATCAGCCTGAGGTTCTGCACCGCACCCTCGTACCTGGCGGCGGTGGCGTCGGGCGTCGTCTCGCGATCCCACACCTGCGCGGCGGGCAGGCCCTTCTGTTTGTTCCCCAGCACGAGCACCGATTGGTACTTCGCGTTCCACCCGCCGTTGTTGAGGTGCGCGCCGCGCCGGAGGTAGCCCACGTTCGACACGTAGTCGGTGCCGTACATGCCGGCGTTGATCGCCACCACGAAGCCCTTGTCTTCACACCACTCGCGCGCGGTGCGCAGCGTGCCGTCGTTCTCGCTGGCGAGGCCGAAGTCGAGCTTCGCGATCGACGGGTCGATGCGCACCACGTGGGCCAGCCCGTCACCGGAGGCCGGCTTCGCCTCGATGACGAACGCGCGGTACTCCACCCCGGGCGCGACGCCCTTCCATTCCACCGGCGCCGCGGCGAGCAGGAGAGCCAGGGTCAGCACGTCACCACTCCGTCTGCGTCACCACCGGGAGCTGCAGCGCCCGTTCGCGATCGAGATCGAGGTTGCCCACGTGCAGCGAGATGGGCGACTGCACCCACTTGTAGATGCTCTGCGTGAAGAGCCGCACGAACTTGCGCACGTGCGCCTCGACCGTCTCGTCGCGGAGCTCGGGGAACATCGCCTTCACCGCCGTCACCACGTCCGCCGGCCCCAGCTTCTCGCCGGCGAAGAGGTGGAAGCACGCGTCGAGGATGGGAAACGGCATCAGCTCGTCTTCGCCGACCTGATTGGGGGCCAGCTCCGGTCCCGCGGGGCGCGCGGTGACGGCGGTGATGCCCTGGTAGCCGGTCTTCTCGGCGAGGTAATCGAGCAGGTACATCACCACCGTCTTGGGCAGGTTGGAGATCACCGCCAGCGCGCCCATCAGGTCGCCGCCGATGGTGGTGTAGCCCACCGCCTTCTCCGACATGTTGCCGGTCTGCAGGAACAGCCCGCCCGACGAGTTCGCCCAGTTCCACATGCGCTGCGCGCGCAGCCGGGCCTGCACGTTCTGAATGGTGATGGGCGTCAGCGGCCGGCCCTCGCCGAGCATCTCTTTGGCCGAGGCCATCTCGCGCTCGAAGGCGTCGTCGATGCTGATGATGCTGAAGGCCACGCCCAGCTCGCGGGCGATGAGCGCCGCCGCGTCGCGCGTGCCCTGCGACGAGTAGCGGGTGGGCATGAAGAAGGTCTCGATCGGCACCTTCGCGCGCGAGGCGTAGCGGTGGGCGATGAGCAGCGTCAGCAACGAGTCGCGGCCGCCCGAGAGCGCGATGCCGATGCACTTGAAGCCGCGCGTCTTCTCGAAATAGTCGCCGATGCCCATGGCGAGCGCGTCGAGCAGATCTTCGCAGTAGCGCTCGCGGGCGCTGAGCGGGGCGTCGGCGCCGGGGAGAAAGAAGCTCCGGTTCGCCGGCACGGGAAAGGTCAGCGCCGACCGGTCAGTCTTGACGTCGACCTTCAGGGTGACCGCCGGGGGCTCGCGCGCTGCCCACAGCTTGCGGTCGTCGCGCCAGGTGGTGTTTTCGGTGCGCAGCCGCAGCGTGCGATCGAGATCGACCACCGCCGCCGCCCAGGTCTGCTGGAAGCGCGGGAGCGTCAGCACCATGCGGCCGTTCTGGTTGAGGAAGCCGCCGCCGTCGAAGACGAGCCCGTCTTGCGCGCCGACCTGGTTCACGTAGGCGATGGTGCACTGGTGATCGCCGGCGCGCGTCGACACCAGCTCGCGACGCGTGCCTTCCACACCTACGCGGAAGGGCGACGCCGAGAGGTTGCAGATCAGCTCGGCGCCGGCGTAGGCGCGGCGCCGCATCGGGCCGTCGGCGCTCCACAGGTCTTCGCACACCTCCACGCCCAGCACGCCGAAGTCGAACTCGAAGAGGTAGTCACCCAGCGGCACCCCGCGGTGCACTTCCTTCATGCCCGGCACGCCGCGGGCGAAGGTGCGGCCCTCGTAGAAGATGTTGTAGGTGGGCAGCTTTTCCTTCGGCACGAGGCCGTGAATGCGCCCGCCCGCAACCACCGCCGCGCAGTTGTAGCGCAGGCCCTGGTGGGCGACGGTGACGCCGAGGCACGACACCAGGGGCGACGACGCGGTCTCGGCGGCGAAGCGCTCGAGCTCGGCCCACTGGCGATCGACGAAGCGCTGCCACTGCACGAGGTCTTCCTGCGGGTAGCCGCCCACCAGCTGCTCAGGGAACAGCGCCACCGTCACCTGCTGCGCGGCCATCTCGCGCGCCATCGCCACCGCGCGATCGACGTTCTTCCCGAAGGCGCCCACCGTGGTGTTGACCGCCGCGAGACCCAGCTTCACCAGTCGCATGCGGGGCACCCTACTACTCGTGCTCCCCGACTGAAGGCGGTTGAGGCAGGCTGTCGGCCCTGATGCGACTCGCTCTCTTCGCGCTCTCGTCGTTGGCTCTCCTGTCGTGCCGCACGCCCCGAGGCTCTGGCCTGCCCGGGGTCCCGCAGCAGCCGCGGCAGACCGTGTACTCCCAGCTCGGCGGCGAGATGGAGTCGACGCCCTACGGCGTGCCGCACGACGCGATCCTCGACGAGGCGACGCTCTACGTGCAGCCCAACCAGGTCTGCGCGAACGTGGTGCTCCGGCAGCCGATGGGCTTCGACGAGCCGGTCTCGCAGCTCAACATGCGCTGCAGCGCCGACGGCCGGTACAAGGACCGCACCTCGCCTCAGCTCGAACAGCCGCCCAGCGAGCGCGACTACCCGTACCAGGGCTCGCCGCCGATGCTCCGCATCCGCAGCGCGTACGGCTGGGCGAACATTCCCCTCGGCGAGGCGGTGCCGAACATGTTCCGCGTGGTGGAGCGCAGCTTTCAGGTGTGCTGCCCCTTCACCGCCAGCACGGTGTTCCGGCTGACCATCGACGGGCAGGCGCGCTACCAGGAATACGTGCGCACCGACTTCAGCTGGCGCCTCAACGACCCTGGCGTGCAGCGGTAGCTAGTTCATCAGCCCTTCGGGCTTGCGGGGCTTGAGGTGGCCGACGAGCGAGAGCAGCTCTTCGGTGACGATCTCCATGCGTTGCCGCACGTCGGTCTCCTTGAGCACCTCGAAGCGCTGCGCGGGGTCCTGCATGAAGGTGCTGGCCACCACGTCGGCCAGCGCGCCACCCGAGACCCGCGAGGTGACCGAGGCCACGCGCTGCCCGACCTGCGTCGGCACCCGCGCCACCAGCTCGACCACCGCGCGGCGCAGCGAGCCGTCTTCGCCGTCGTCGATGGCCTCGTCTTCCACCAGCTCGGCCTCGACCTCGCGGTAGAGCCGGGTCTGCGGCAGCTCGCGCACGATGCGGGCGCGGGCGATGCCCACCAACACCAGGTTGTAGCGGCCGTCTTCGAGCTGCTCGTTGACGGTGATGGTGCCGATGCACAGCATCGGCTCGAGCGCCGGCGTTCCACCCTGGAGCAGCGCTTCCTGCCCGGGCAGCACCTGCGCCATCGCGAACAGGCCGTCGCTCTCGACCGCGTCCTTCACCATCTCGCGGTAGCGCGGCTCGAAGATGTGCAGCGGCGCCGCGGAGCCAGGCAACAACACCACCGGCGGCAGCGGGAAGACCTTGAGCCGCTTCACCGCGGCGCGGGCCTTGTCGTACGCGTCGGTCATCGGCTCAGGCGTTGGGCGGCGTCGCGACGGCCTTGGGGGCCATTCGGCTCTTGAGCCACGCCACCAGGCCGGGCAGCACCGAGACGAAGATGATGCCGATCACGATCTTCTCGATGTTCTTCTGCACCCACTCGAACTGGCCGAGGAAGTAGCCGGCGACCGTCATCGAGACGACCCACGAGATGCCGCCCACGATGTTGAAGGTGGCGAAGCGGCGGTAGGGCATCTTGGCGATACCGGCCACCACGGGCACGAAGGTGCGCACGATGGGCATGAAGCGCGCGAGGATGATCGCCTTGCCGCCGTGCTTCTCGTAGAAGTCGTGCGCCGCCTTCATGTGCGCCGGCTTGAAGAGCTTCGACTCGGGCCGGTTGAAGAGCGCCGGCCCCATGCGCGAGCCGATGATGTAGCTGGTCGCGTCGCCGAGCACCGCCGCGGGGATCAGCAGGAGCTGCAGCAGGAAGATGTTCAGGTCGCCGTTGCCCGCGAAGAGGCCGGCCATGAACAGCAACGAGTCGCCCGGCAGGAAGAAGATCATCGCGCCCGTCTCGAGGAAGACGATGGCGGTGAGGCCGGGGTACCCGAAGAGCTGAATGAGGTACGTCGGGTCGAGGTAGCCCTTGAGCTTGTGCAGGAGTTCCATCGCTACCTGCCGTAGCACGCACGTCGGAAAAAACGAAAGCCCCGGGAATCGCTCCCCGGGGCCTCATTGAGAATCCACATGAAGTGGATTCAGCGCATCGCGGTTTCGGTCTTCTTCTCGGAACCGGCGGTCATGGTGGCGAACGAGATGTTGCCGTAGCCAGCCGACGCGCAGCTGAACATGACCTTCTTGATGATGCGGAACTGCACCGACTTGTCGGCCTGGATGTTCACGTCGCCCTTGAAAGCGCCCGAGTCACCGGCCTGGTTGTGGAGGTCTTCGAACTGCTTCTTCATCTCGCGCAGCTTCTCTTCGAGCGCGGGGATGTTGAGGTAGTCCTCGCGGGCGAGGTCTTCGACGCGGCCGATGGTCTGGCCCGAGACGACGACTTCCGACTGGCTGACCTGCACCACGGGGGCGAGCGTGAGCTCTTCCGTGTGCGCCGCCTCGGGGAGCTGGATGTCTTTCGACATCGAGAGCAGCTCGCCCGTCGCCGAGAAGTTGGCGATGAGGAACAGCACGAGGATGACGAACATGTCGACGAGGGGCGTCACGTTGAGGTCGGCGTTGGTCGCCTTGTGACCGCCCGCGCCGTGCGCGAACACCTTCGAGTGCTCGAGCCGCTTACCGAACCGCTTACCGGGAGAAACGATGGCCATGACTTGAATTCCTTAAGTGGCCGAGGCCGGGGAGACCGACACGGAGGGGAAGAGAGGGTTCGTCCCTTCGGAGACCACGGTGTCGATCAACCGCACGAGGTCCTCGTACTTCACGGCGTCTTCAGTCGAGAGGGTGATCGCCGACTGGTCGGGCTGCTGGGTCTTGAGCTCCTTGAGCTTGCCGATCAGCTTCTCGACCTCGATGCGGCCCTTGTCGTCTCGCGTGATGGGGAGCGGATCGAGCTGCGAACCACCCACCGTCAGCTTGAGGTCCTTCTCGGTGATGAGCAGGGTGATGGGCTGGAGCGTGGTCGGAGGCGGCTCCGACTCGCTCGCGCTTTGACCCGACTGCGACACCTGCAGACGACCGAGCTGCGTCCACACGGCGGTCATGATCAGGAACACGATCGTGACGGCCATCAGGTCGATGAAAGGCACCAGGTTGAGGGCAGCGTCGAGGGGCTTCTTGCCGCCCTTGCCACCCGTGCCGAGATCCATACCACCAGCCATGCAACCTCCTGCGACAGCCTCAACTCATGAGGCGCGTACTCGAGACAGACAGCCACGGGTGGGGAGGGTTCCCGCCCCACCCGAATGGCCAAAGAAACAACGACGGAGGATTACTCCTCGGCCGCCGCGGGAACGCTCATGTTCTTGAACTTGTCGCGGTTCTGCACGATCAGGTTCAGCACCGAGACCGAGGTCTCGTTGATGTCGTTGATCAGCGACTGCGTACGACCGTTGAGGATCGAGAACGCCACGAGGAGCGGGATCGACGAGATGAGGCCGAACTGGGTGCAGTTCATGGCTTCACCGATCGAGCCGGCGAGGATGGTGGCGCGGTCGGCGGGCGACGCGTGGGCAACGGCCTTGAACGAGCCGATGAGGCCGTGCACGGTGCCGAAGAGGCCGATGAGCATCGCGGCGTTGCCGAGCATCGCGAGGTAGCCGGTGCGCGCTTCGATGCGGGGATTCTCGCGGAGCGCCGCTTCGTCGAGCGCCGCCTGCACTTCTTCCTGGCCCTTGGGAACGTTCATCAGGCCCGACTTCACGACGTTGGTCAGCGGCGTGGGCTTCTGGCCCGCGACGTAGTTGATCGCCTTGTCGAGATCGCCCGCGTAGATGTGCTTCTTCAGGCCGCGGATGAAGCCGTCCTTGTTGATGGCGGCGGTCGCGAACAGCACGATGGCGCGCTCGACAGTGATGGCGATGCCGACCACGAAGACCATGGCGATCGGGTACATGGGCCAGCCGCCTTCATTCCACGACTCGGCGATACCAGCGAAAAGTCCCTGCTCACCCTCACCTGCGGCCTCAGCGGCCAGAATGCTCAGCTGTCCAAGCGTCATTGTAGTGTTGCCTCCGAAGAACCCTTTAGCTTCTGGATCACGAACCCAGAAAAGCGGGCGGACACTAGGCCCCGATCGAAAACAGTGTCAAGGCGACCGACGTTGCCCTTCATCGAAAGACAACTGCCCGCCTCCGCTTGAGTTTTCCTACATCGCACCTCGCGTGCTAGTCGGCGCGCTGATGGCCAGGAAACGAATCGGGGAGCTCCTCCTGGAGCGCGGCGCGATCAGCAAAGAGCAGCTCGACGCCGGTCTGGTGGCGCAGAAGCGCACCCGGCAGCGGCTGGGCGTGACGCTCATTCAGCAGGGCGTGCTCAGCGAGATTCAGCTCGCGCAGGTGCTGGCCCAGTCGCTGTCGCTGGCGACCGTCGATCTCAACCAGGTGCAGGTCGACTGGTCGGCGGTGCACATGCTGCGCGACCGCTTCTGCGAGACCCACGAGCTGTTCCCCTTCGCCATCGACGGCAAGGGCACGGCGAACAAGCGGCTGTTGGTGGCGATGAGCGACCCGCTCAACCAGCCGGCGATCGAAGAGATCGAGTTCACCACCGGACTCAAGGTGGGCGCCTACGTCTCGACGCACAGCCAGGTGCGCGCGGCGATCTTGCGCTACTACCACAAGAACTCCGCCGCCGAGGCCGCGAGCAAGGTGGCCGCCGCCGTGCCGCCCCCGCCGCCGCCCGAGGACGAAGCGCCGATGGTGATGGGCGAAGAGATCATCTCGGTCGCCAACCCCATCCCCACCGCCGCGCAGCTCGCCGGCAGCCCCCGGCGCAAGAGCGACGCCGTCTCGAAGGACCTCGACTTCCTCTTCGGGAACCGCGCCGACGAAGAGAGCGAAGTGGAGAAGATGGAGCGGAAGTTCTGGGCCCTGCTGCGCATCATGCAGCGCAAGGGGCTGCTGACCCGCGACGAGTTCCTCGCGGAGCTCGAGCGCGAGAGCTGATCAGCCCGCCGTCACCGGCTGCAGCATCGGCAGGCGAATGAGGAAGGTGGTGCCGTGGCCCACCTCGCTGTGCACCGTCACCGCGCCGCCGTGGTTCTCGATGATGCCCTGCACGATCGACAGGCCCAGGCCGGTGCCCTTCCCGTCGGGCTTGGTGGTGAAGAACGGCTCGAAGATGCGCGCCTGGTGCTCGGGGCTGATGCCGCTGCCGGTGTCCTGCACGGCGATCACCGCCACGTCGCCCTCGGTCGAGGTCTTCACCGTCACCGTGCCGCCGCTCGCCATCGCGTGGCAGGCGTTGGTGATGAGGTTGATGAACACCTGCACCAGGTTCTGCCGCACCGCGAGGAAGGGGGCGATGGGCGACAGCGCGCGGGAGATCTGCACGCCGTGCTTGTGCAGCACGTGATCGCAGAAGCCGATCGCCTTCTCGATGGTGGCGTTGAGGTCCACCAGCTCGGGCTTGTCCTGCGCGGGGCGGGCGTAGCTGACCAGGTCGCGCGTGAAGCGCAGCACGCGCTCGGAGTTGTCGACGATGCGCTTGTACTTGTCGACGTCGGCCGGGTCGGCGGTGGGCGAGCCCTGAGCGCGGCGCCACAGCGCGTCGGCGTAGGTCGAGACCGCGGTCATGGGGTTGTTGATCTCGTGCACCACCGACGCGGCGAGCTGTCCGAGCGACGCCAGCTTCTCGGCCTGAATCACCCGGCGCTCGAGCTCGCGGGTGCGGGTGAGGTCCTGGCCGATGGCCATCACGCCCTCTACTTCCCCCGACTGGCTGAGCACCGCCGAGGTGCTGAAGGCCACCCGCATTTCGCGATCGCCGGTGCCGAGCAGCACCGACTCCACGCCGGTGACCGGCTGGCCCTTGAGCGCGGCGCCGAACACCCGCAGCAGCTTGAGCCGCTCGGTCTCGGGGATCAGGCTGCCCACCTCGGTGCCCAGCACGTCGGCCTTCGCGCGGCCGGTGAGCTTCACCAGCGCGTGGTTGAAGACCACCACCCGCCCCTCGCGGTTGATGACCAGGATCAGCGCGTTGGCGTTCTCGAGCAGCTCCTCGAGGTACTTGCGCATGAAGGTCAGCTCGTCGATCAGCTTGGCGTTGCGCACCGCGACCGCGACCTGGTTGGCGAGCTGAATGAGGATGCGCTCGTCGGTCATCACGTCGGCGGTCAGCCCCGCCGGGTACTCGATGTTCACCGCGCCGAAGAGCTGCCCCGACGCCACCAGCGGCGCCGCGATGCCGCGCACGCTGCCCTGGAAGATCAGCGGCAGCTCCCCGGAGGTCACCAGCACGCGATCGGCCGGCAGCCCGCGGGTGTCGAGGTTGGTCTTGTCGACCATCGAGCGGCGCAGGTGGAACAGATCGCGCTGGCCATCGCGCAGCCGCCCCTCGGCGTAGAGCGAGGTGAGGTGGCAGGTGCGCGGGTCGAGGATGCGCACGCAGAACGCCCGCCCGGGGAAGAGGCCCTTGACCCCGCGCGCGACGGTGGCGACCAGCTCCTCTTCGCTGGTGGCGCCGGCGACGCTGCGGCCGATCTCCAGCAGCGCGGTCTCGACGCGGGCCTGCTCGAGCAGCGCGCGCCCCGCGGCGGCGAGCGAGTCGAGCATCGGCGACAGGCGCCGCGCGACCACCGCCACGTTCTGGCCGCGGCGGGTGAGGCTCAAGGTGACGAGCTGGCCCGTCTTGCAGGTGACGTCGAGCTCCACGCTGCGGCCCTCGTCGGGCACGTTGAGCGACGACGGCTCGACGAAGTCGTTGAGCGAGCGGCCCACCAGGTCCTTCGCGCCGCACAGCACCTCGAAGGCGCCGTTGGAGAGCACGATCTTCAGCGACTGATCGCACAGCGCCGCCGGCGCATCGACCATGTCGAAGAAGGCCTGAAACGCGTCCGCGCCCGGACCGCTCAGGGGGAACGGTCTCACGCTCGACTCATTCTTCATGCGCTGCCGCCTTGTCGAGGTCGACGATCTTCGCGCTGCCCACGTAGGCCTTGGTCTCGTAGCGCGTGATCTTGCCGATCTTCTTCACGATCTCCGCCATGCGCTCGGCCTCGCGGTGAATGATGTCCACCGGACGCCAGGTCGGCTCGGTCTCCTTGATCTTCCGCTTGAGCAGCTCGGCGTAGCCCATCACCGACGTCAGCGGCTGGTTGAGCTCGTGGGCCGCGGTGCCGGCCAGCGCGACGATGACCGCGTTCTTCTCGCTCTCCAGCAGGCGGGCCTCGGCGTCGGTCAGCTTGCGCTCGAGCGAGATGCGATCGCGCAGGTCCGTGAAGAGGCCGACGGTGGCCGACTCGCGCGAGCCCTCGTAGATGATCGACGCCGCGAGGTTGACCGGAATGCGCTCGCCGGTGCGGGAGATGATCTCCGCCCGGCTCGACGACAGCCGCCCCGGCCCCCCGAAGTCGGGCGAGCGCAGCTTCTTCATCAGCTCGACGGCCATGCCCTCGGGGTACAGCTGGGTGACGTGCAGCTTGCCGATCACCTCTTCGGCCTTGAAGCCGCAGATCGCCTCGGCGGCCTTGTTGAAGAGGATGATGTTCCCCTTCATGTCGGCCGAGATGATGGCGTCGACCGAGCTGTCGATGAGGCGCTCGAGGAAGTCGGTGGTCTGGCGCAGCTCCTCGGCCATCTGCCGCTGGAGCGTGACGTCGCGCATGGTGAGGATCGCCACCCCGTCGCCCGCGTCACCCTTGAGCTGCGCGGCCGAGACCGAGAGCGTCAGGCGGCGGCCCAGCGCCGTCTTCGCGTGGAGATCGACGTCGTTCTTCACCTGCCCCTTGCTGACGGCGAACAGCACGTCGAGCAGCAGCGCCTCGTCGTTGGGGTTGGTGAGGGTGTTGATGTGTTTGCCCTCGGCCTCCTGCGGCTGGAGATCGAGCAGCGCCTGGCCTGCGGGGTTGAGCGACAGCACGCAGGCCCGCGCGTCGAGGATGGCCACGCCGTCGCTGAGGTGATCGAAGTACGCGGCGTAGCGCTTCATGTCGGCCACGCGCTCTTCGGCGGCGATGCGGGCCGTCTTCTCTTTCTCGCGCTGCCCGCGGATGCGCTCGAGCTGACGCACGTTGCGGAAGGCGACGGCGGTGGCGTGCGCGACGGTGGTGAGGAACTCCACCTCGCGCGGGTTGAACGGGCCGACGGTCGAGCGGCGCAGCAGCAGAATGCCCTGCACCTGGCCGCGCACCGCGAGCGGGAGCGCCGCGAGGTTGCGAATGCCCCGCGCGGCGACCGACGCCTTCACGTCTTCGAGCAGCGGGTGGCTGGGCGCGTCTTCGACGATGACCGGCTTGCCGGTGCGCAGCACCTCGCGCACCTCCGGGTAGCGCGCGAGATCGATCTTGTGATCCTTCAACCGCGCGTCGTCGCTGGCGGCGATGATGGTGCCCTCACCCCGCTCGCCGTCGACGACCACCAGGGCGACGCGATCGATGTGCATCTCCTCGGCGAGGCGGCGCGTCACGTCGTACAGCAGCTCGCCGACGTCGGTGGCCTCGGCGTAGCGCGCGGTCAGCTCGAGCAGCACCTGCAGATCGCGCTGCCGCTGCTGCGCTTCCTTCAGCGTCGCCAGCCGCGCGCGGAGGTGCGTCAGCCGGGGCACCAGCTCGCGCTCGACGGCGTCGGGGGCGACCACCTCGAGCACCTGCGCGTCGATGCTGGGCTGCGGCGCGGTCACCCCGAGGATCGCCGCCCGCGGGGCCTTCTCGGTCAACAGCGCGCGGGCCGCGTCGGCCGAGGGCGCCGTGAGATCGACGATCGCCACGTCGAGATCAGGGGTGATCGCCTCGACGACGGGCACACCGGAAGCGTCGAGCAGCCCGAGCAGCTGCGCGCGACGAGCGCCGTCCAACGGCAACACTGCGACGGGCCTGGGAGATGGCGTCGACACCGGTGGTGGTTCTACCGCGAATCACCGGCCCGCAACGACAAAGCCCCACCTCCGCGCGGGAGATGGGGCCGATCGGCGACGGCGCCTCAGTAGACGGACATCGAGAAGCTGCCGTTGGCGCCCTGCACCTTCAGGCCGTAGCCGCCATAGTATGGGCTGGGCTGCTGGTAGCTCGGCACCCAGACCCACTGCTGCGTCGTCTCGTAGTGACCGGGGGTGGTGACCGTCGTGTAGTAGCCACCGGTGCACTGCGGGGTGCGCGAGCCCCAGCGACCGTGGCGGCGATGACCGCCGGTGCACTGGCCGGGCACCCACACCTGCTGCTGCACGCCGGGCACCCAGCGCTGCACGTTCTGCAACTGGTACTGGCCCTGCGCCATCGTCTGTCCCCGGGGGGCCATCGTCGGGCGGGGGCCACAGCCGCGACCGCCCTGCTGCTGCTGAACCGGAACCGACGGGTGGTAACCGTAGCCGTCGTCGTACCCGTCACCGTCGTAGTCGTCAGCGCGCGCCACCTGCGCGCCCATCACCGTCACCGCCACCATGAGCCCAAGGAGTGTTTGGTTCATGGCGCCTCAGAACGAGGACCCCGGCAGCAATATTCAGGTGGGCGTGTAGGCTGCCGCGCCCATGAGCTACCAGCGACAAGACGTGAAGGCGCCCCGCGTGGCCGGCCTCGCCCTGAAGGCCTTCGTGCGCGCGATCGAGAGCGGCGTGGGGCCCGTGCTCCTCGACAAGCTGATCTCCGACAGCGGCATCGATCAGTGGCGCGAGCTGTCGGCCGGTGACGCCCCGCCCATTCAGCACCCGCTGCCCCACCCGCCTTCGCCAGGACCGCAGCCGTCGGCCGTCGAGCAGGCCGCCCGCGCCATCGCCACGCCCGGGCCCACGAAGCAGGACACCGTCGCGCGCTACCTCGAGAACTTCCGCAGCGGCAGCGACCCGCTCTCGGTGGTGCGCAAGGTGCACCAGGAGATCGATCGCCTCGACGGCCGCGACGAGCGCCTCGGCCTCTTCATCGCGCGCAAGCCCGACGAGGTGCTGGCGGCGGCCGAAGCGTCGGCGAGGCGGCTCAAGGCGGGCACCCCGCTGAGCGTGCTCGACGGCATCCCGGTGGTGCTCAAAGACGAGGTCGATCTCGAGGGCTTCGCGACCACCCTCGGCACCCGCTGGCGCAAAGACGTGGCGGCGAAGGACTCGACGGTCGCGGCGCGGCTCAAGGCCGCCGGCGCGGTGATCCTCGGCAAGGCCAACATGAACGAGATCGGCATCAACCCGATCGGCCTCAACCCGTGGCACGGCGCGGCGCGCAACCCGTGGAACCGGGGCCACATCACCGGCGGGAGCTCGAGCGCGTCGGGCGCGGTGGTGGCCGCCGGACTCTCTCCGCTGGCGATCGGCGCCGACGGCGGTGGGTCGATCCGCATCCCCGCGGCGCTGTGCGGCATCGTGGGGCTCAAGGCGACGTGGGGGCGCATCCCCGAGACGGGCGTGCCGCCGCTGTGCTGGAACGTCGGGCACGTCGGGCCGATGGGGCTCACCGTCGACGACGTCGCGGCGATGTACGCGGTGCTCGCCGGCCCGGACGATCACGATCTCGTCTCACAGCTCCAGCCCGCGCCGCACCTCGCCGACTACGAGAACGGCGATCTCCGCGGCGTGCGCCTGGGCATCTGCTGGCCGTGGTTCGAAGACGCGTCGGCTGACGTGGTCGCGAGGTGCCGCGCGGCGGTGAAGGTGTTGACCGACGCGGGCGCGACGGTGGTGGAGATCGCCGGGCCTGATCAGAACACCGTGTTGTGGACCCACAGCACCATCATCTTGAGCGAGATGAGCGAGGCGATGCGCGCGCAGATCGTGAAGGACGTCGGCCAGTTCGGGCTCGACTCGCGCACCAACCTCGCCATCGGCCAGCACCTGCGCGCCACCGACTACGTGCACGCGCTGCGTCACCGCCACGCGATGACGCGCGACTGGCTGAAGCTGATGAAGAGCTGCGACGTGGTGGTGACGCCGACCTGCGCCATCACCGCGCCGGCGATCAACGAGGCGTCGCTGCCCGATGGTGAGTCGAACCTCCCGGTGGTGGACGCGCTGATGCGCTTCGTGCGCGTGGCGAACCTCACCGGCTTCCCGGCGATCAGCGTCAACGCGGGCTTCGATCGCGAGGGGCTCCCGGTCGGCGTGCAGCTGATGGGGCGGCCGTACGAAGAGCACCTGCTCCTGCGCCTGGCGCGCGTCGTCGAGCGCCACACCGAGGTGCGCACCCCGCCCGAGCATGCGAGCGTCCTCAAGTGACGGCGGCGGGCGAATACCAGACCACCCAGTGCGCCGCGCACGGCCACCCGGAGTTCACGCTCCGCTTCAACCGCGACGTGCCGGTGCCCGGGCTCGAGAAGATGCTGCTCGGCTACTTCGAGGGCGCGGTGGCGAACGGCACCCGCTTCAAGCCCGGCCAGACGGTGCAGCTCGGGTGGGCCACCTTGCGGCTCATGCAGCGCGACGACGGAACGCTGGGGGTGCTCGAGCCCGACCTCAAGCACGAGCTGAAGTGGATCGAGTCGGTCGATCAGTCGCTCTTCGAGACCTGGCGTCAGAAGGAAGTGCTCGAGAGCCTGGGGCTGCGCGAGCGCGTGGACTACCCGCGGCAGGCGCTGCAGGCCATCGTCTGCGAGCGGGTGTGGGACGCGCCGACCTTCATCATGGGGCGCACCGAGCCCAGCACCCCGTCAGACTCGGGGTGGTTCGTCGGCTGCACCGACGACGCGCATGATCACCAGAAGCCCGAGGCGTTGACGGTGGTGCCGTTGATCGAGATCGCCGTGCGGGTGCCGCCGCTGACCCAGTTCTTCGCGCTGCCCGCGGGCACGGACGTGGCGGTGTCGGCGGAGGGTCGCCTGCGCGCCCGGGTGTTCCTCGACGGCGAGGAGCGGCAGCCGGTCGACGGCAGCTACCTCGACTCGCTCAACCGTCAGGACTGAACTCGCTCGACACGGGTGCGCAGGTGAGAAAGCCTGCGCGCCTCTATGGCCCTCGTCACCCTCCGCGACCTCACGACCAACGAAGACATCGACGTTCCTCCCGAGGGCTACATCTTCGGGCGCGTCGGCGGCGATGCAGACATTCAGATCGAGGACAACTCGATCTCCCGACGCCAGGCGCGCGTGTCGCTCAAGGGCGGCCAGTGGCTGCTCGAGACCCTCGCCGTGCCGCAGGGCCAGCGCGCGCCCCGCCCGGTGCAGCTGCAGGAAGGCGCGACGTTCACCGTCGGCCAGAGTGAGTTCGAGGTCGTCGCGGTGCAGGCCGACGAAGAGGAACCGTACGACGATCCCGGCGCGAAGACGGTCGCGCCGCCGAGAGGCAAGCCCGCCGCGGCGCCCGCGCCCGCCGCGAAGAAGGCCCCGCCCGCGCCGAGCAACGCGAAGACCGCGGCTTCGGCCCCGGCGCCCAAGCGCACCGCGACCGCGGCCCTCGAGAAGGACAGCGGCAGCGCCGGCGGTGACGAGAGCCCGGTGAAGAAGTTCCTGGCGATGTTCGTCGCCGCGCCCAAGGGCCTCGCCTACTACCTGCTCAACGTCCCCAAGATGTTGCTCAACCCGCTGGGCACGGTGCGCACGGCGATCGAAGAGCAGCCCGCCGAGCCGATGGGGAAGACCGAGCTCATCGGCTACGCGCTGCCCTCGCTGCTGGTGACGTTCTTGCTGCCGGCCTTCGCGACCGGCCTCGGGCTGTTGATCGGGCCGACGCACACCTTCTCGTTCTCGTCGTTCTTCCCCATCGTGCAGACCATCTCGGCCTTCATCGGCGCGATCGTCTACGGCTGGGTGTTCCACCCGGTGACGGCGTGGGTGATCACCAAGCTGAAGGGCGAATCGGACGAGCGCTCGCGCACCAACTTCTTCCTGCAGACGATGACGGTGGCGATCATCATCGCCGTGCCGCAGGCGGTGGGCATTCTGCTCGCGTCGGTGGCGATTCCCTTCATCAGCCTGCTCGGCCCGCTGCTGATGGTGGTCGGCTCGCTGGTCACCCTCTACGTGTTCCACCAGTGGCTGGTGGTGGGCTTCAAGGTCGCCAACTGGGTGTCGATGGTGGTGAAGGTGCTGGCGGTGTTGACGCTGCTGAGCACCGGCTGGGGCCTCATTCAGGGCGTCCGCGCCAGCATCGCGGCGCTCGGCAGCGGCGGCTCGACGCCCAGCGCGGCGGTGGCGGCGGCTGACGGTGAAGAGGCCGAGGCGGCGCCGAGCACCGAGCTCGAAGAGATGCCCACCGACCCGGAAGAGGCGAAGGCCTGGGCCAAGAAGCGCCAGGACGCGGCGCTCGCCAAGGCGGCGGAGCTGCAGAAGAAGGCGCAGCAGCAGATCGCCGACGCCACCGCGAAGGCCGAAGACGCGGCGCCGAAGAAGGACGCGCCTCCCGAGAAGAAGCCGGAGCCGGTCGTCGCCGCCAAGCAGCCCGTCGCGGATCCCGAGCCGGTGGCGGTGAAGGACACGCCCCCGCCCCCGAAGGACGAGCCGGTGGTGACGGGCAGCGGCGCCTACGCGACGTTCGCCCGCCGCCGCGACGCCATCGAGAAGCTGTTCGAGAACGACCCCACGGTGCTGCAGAAGAGCGGCGAGCTGCAGAAGCTCTACGGCGACTACCTCGAGGCGGCGTACGACCTCGACAAGAAGTGGGGCAAGGACACCGCGAAGAACCCCGAGCACGCCAAGCTCAACGCGCGCCTGCGCGACGCGGAGCTGTACGGCAAGACCGGGAAGACCATCGACTCGCTCGCCGCCAAGCTCGGCGTGAAGTGAGCTCGAGAATTTCCGGAATGATCCGAAACTATTTCGGATCGTCCGGGCTGAGATTCAATTGATTCAAGGACTTGCCGGAGGGATCCGAAATAGTTTCGGATCCCCCGGGGAATTCCTGAGTCAGCGGCCCTGGCGGCGCTCGGGCAGGTAGCCGTTCGCGCGCAGCCAGCCGTCGGACTCGACCTTCGGCTTGTCGCTGGGCCGCCACGACATCTCGACCACGAGCTCGCCCCACATCGAGGCGGCGGCGCCCTGGCGCTGACGGCGCTCCATGGAGGTGTCGGGGGTGTTGTTTCGCTCGTTCATGGTCGATGTCTCCGGTGAGGTGGAACAGGTGGCTACCGGCTGATCCAACGCTGATCCGGGTGGTCGTCAAAAAATGTGCTCCGGAATCTGGAGCGGCCGCGGGTTCAAAGGTGCGCGTGACCAGACACTCCCAACCTGGTTGACGATTGCAGACCTACGCCGTGCACCGCCAGATCCACCCCGCGTCGCCGCAGGAGCGCCGCCCTGCCGAGGGCCCACCTCGGCGTCGCAGCCGCCGGCCGAGGTCGCGGCAGGCGCTGGTGCAGGCGAATCCCAATCAGCCGGCTAGGTTTCGGGTTGCCCATGATGGCTCAGCAGACCGTCAACCGAGGACGCTACGACGTACAGGGCCGGTCGCTCGCCCTGCCTGAGCGCCTCGAAGTGCGCCTCGCCGCAGCGGATCTTTGCTCGCTCGGCGTCACGGAGGTCATCGGTGAAGAGGCTGCTCTTTGTCTCGACGACGAAGTACAGGCGCTCCCCCTGATCGGTCTGCACGAGCACCGCCCAGTCGGGGTTGTAGCCACCGAGTGGTGTGGGAACTGAGAACCAACCGGGCAGCTTTGCGTACACCTTCACCGCCGCATTCTTCTCGAGGTCTTCGGCGAAACGCGCCTCGTTGTTCGAGTCGTAGACGACCTGCTCGTAGACGGACTTCTTCGTCTGCTCGAGCATGTTCTTGAGGTAGCCGGTGAGTTCCTCACGCTCAAAGAGTTCCTGCGCAAAGAAGACGTCATCGCCAAGGCGCTGGTACTTGATGCCATCGACGATCGCGAGGCGCTTGCACCGGTTGACGGCCTCGGCCACCAGTTCAATGAACTGCTGAGGGTTCCGTGGGAAGTCATCGAGCCGGCTGGACTCCTTGAGCACACGCACGAGCGTGCGACGCGTGAGCTGCGTGCGGTCCTGAAGCTCGGTGAGGAGATCGGGGAGTTCGATATTCGACTCCTCCAGCACGATGGTGGCGGCGCCTTCGATCTCGATCGCGTGGACGCCGGCCTTGCCGATCGCGAGGTCGGCCTTGCGCCACTGGAGCCGGGTCTTTTCGATGCGTGGCGCGTCCTGCACAGCGCGGATGCAGGCGCGGATGAGCGCCTCGTTGTCGAACTCGACGCGGTAGGTCGTCTTGTACTTGATGCGATCCCACAGGGCCTTGAACTCGGCCCCGTGGAGTACCGCCTGCCGCGCCCGCACCTGCCGGCGCTCGTCGGCGTTCTTGATCTCGAGTCGGCCCGAGAGCTTGCGGAGCAACTCGGTGATCGGCGCGCGCTGCGGGTCGAATTGCGGCGCAAGCGTCAGTGTACCGGCCTTGATCGCTAGCTTCAGGCTGTCTTGGACGCGGCCCTTGCCGTCGATGTAGCCGCGCGCCTTCAGGTCGTTCCAGAGCGCCTTCGCGCCGGGCTCGCCGACGAGCCCGATGAAATGGTGCTGCTCGACCAGCCCGAACTGAATGCCCGTCGCCTCTTCGATCTCCCGCTGGAGATTCTCGGCGAAGGCCTCATAGCTCTCGGTCGCCACCACGGTGAGCGTGTTCACCTCGAAGCCGCGGACGCGCTCGCCCTGCTGGTTGACGCAGAGACGGAGCCCACGCCCGATGGTCTGACGCCGCTCGCGCTCGGTGCGGATGTCGCGCAGCGAGCAGATCTGAAAGACGTTCGGGTTGTCCCAGCCCTCGCGAAGGGCCGAGTGGGAGAAGATGAACTTGAGCGGGGTCTCGAAGCTCAAGAGCCGCTCCTTGTCCTTCATGATCAGGTTGTACGTGTCGTCGTCGACCTTCGTGTCACCGCGGGTGTCGCGGAACACGTCGATGGTCCTCACGCCGACCTTCTTCTTGTCGATGGAGAAGTAGCCGTCGTGGACCTCGTGCGGCGCGCGCGAGCGGTCGACCTCCTGAAACAACGTGACGTAATCGGGGTGGCGGGCGAATCGCGCGTACTCTTCCTCAAAGATCACCGCGTACTCGCCCTTCTTGGGCTGGCCGGCGTCGTCGTACAGGCGGTACTTCTCGACCGAGTCCACGAAGAAGAGGGAGAGCACCTTGATGCCTTGCGGGCGAAGGCGTTTCTCCTTGTCGAGGTGCTCCTTGATGGTGCGGCGGATCATCTGCCGTTGCACGGCGCTGGCGTCCACGTCGCCGACGGCGTCGCCGACCTTCAGGAACTGCTCAGCACCGGGGACGCGGAGTTCGACCGACTCCTTGCCCTTGCCGGCGCGGATCTCTCCGACGCGGCAGTTTCGATAGACGGCGCGGCCGGTCGTGAGCTCGAGGTCGTCGCCGTCCTGAACGGTGACCTCCTTCCGCGTGACGCTGCCGGTCTTCTGCTGCACGTCGATCTCGAGGACGGCGCTGATGCCCTGCTTCTTCTTGTTGCTGACGGAGACGAGGCGCACGTACGGGCGGTTGTGGGCGTCTTCGACGGTGGCCGAGGCGACCTCGATCTGCTTCACGAGCTTCCGCTCGTAAGCGTCGACGGCGTCGAGGCGGAACACCATGTGGTGCTTGTCGACGTGGGTCGCGGAGTAGCGGAACGTGCACAGCGGGTTCATCGCGCTCAGCGCCTCCTTGCCGGCGCCTGAGAGGCCGCCGTCGACGCTCTGTGGCTCGTCGACGATGAGGATGGGCCGCGTCGCGCGGATGAGGTCGATGGGCTTCTCGCCGCCGGTCTTTTCGCTGTCCTTGTAGAGGTTGTTGACGTCCTTCTTGTTGATGGCGCCGACGGTGACGACCATCACCTGGATGTGTGAGGCCGTGGCAAAGTTACGGACTTGGCCGAGCTTCGACGAGTCGTAAAGGAAGTAGTCGAAGGGCGTGCCGGCGTAGAGGCCGCGGAAGTGGTCCTGCATCATCTGCAGGGACTTGTAGACGCCCTCCTTGATGGCGACGGAGGGCACGACGACGACGAACTTCGAGAAGCCGAAGCGCTTGTTCAGCTCAAAGATGGTGCGCAGGTACACGTACGTCTTGCCGGTGCCGGTCTCCATCTCGACGGTGAAGTCGCCGGACGAGAGCGCCGACGAGGGCGCCAGGCCGTTGCGGAGCTGGACGGCGCGGAGGTTGGCGAGCAGCTCGTCATCGAGGAGGCTGAGCCGGTTGCCGAGGCCAAGATCGTTCTGGGCGAAGCCGAGCAGCGCCTGGTCGACGCGGGGCGTGGTGACGGTGAACTCAGTGGCGCAGCGCTCCTGGCCGCGGAAGAGGTCGCAGACGGCCTCGATGGCATCGTGCTGGTAGTCGAGGTCGGGCTCGAAGTGGAGCTTCATGGGGGCCACGGCTCAGAGGCTCCGGACGTTGGTGAGCCCGTTCTGCTGGAGGATGGCGGCGAGGTTGGTCTTCGCTACGTCGTCAACGAAGGCTGCGTCGCGGAAAACGCAAGTGGGCTCGACTGCGGGCTTGAGCTCGCGATGCCAGGCGAGAAGACCTTCGGCGAGCGGCTCGACGCCCTGGCGGGTGAGCTTCTCGCTGAGGCACGCGAAGAGCGCGCCGGCGCCGACACTGTGCACGGTGTGGCCGGAGATCTGACGGGTCTCGATGGGGACACAGAGATCGAGGCCGAGCTTGAGGAGGAGCTCGTAGAGGATGTCCTGCTCGGTGCGGCCGGTCTTGAGGTGGTCGGCGGCCTCCTCGAGTGTCTGGGCGAAGTTCTCTCGGTGGGACGACCAGGCTCGCAGGTTGCTTGAATCCAACCTAAAGGAGCGGAAGCCGAGGTCTGACAATCGACCAAGGCTCGCCTTGACGGCTGATGAGGCAAGCCGCAGTCTCTGCTTTGTCAGCTCCGAGATCGAGCGAGGCTTCCCCAAGCTATCACAGAACGCAGCAGCTTCGGCCTGCGAAGGTCGGTCGGGAGACAGCGGCTCCGGAAGCTGAACAAGAACAAACCGAAGACCGGCAGCATTCTTCGCATTTAACTCGAAGACCGCATGGCCAGTCGTTCCCGAGCCAGCAAAGAAGTCGACCACCAAATCGCCAACACCAACAACCATTGAAAGCAAATATGAAACGAGCGCGACGGGCTTGGGGTAGCCATCGAAAACTGCACCGATTTCCGCCAACTGAGCGGTAGCCTTCTGGGGTCCCCCCACGCCGGAGATGACGGAGAGAACGTGGCTTGGCGTTCCCGTCCTCTTCTTGATGGCCTCGATTGCTCCACTCGCCGTCATCACAAAGGACGTCTCCTGACCCTTGGCATCGGCTATTGGTTGAAACCCGCCTTCGATATACTCAACAAGCATCTCCCTTGAACTCCAACCACTGGACACCGCAACGGACTCCCTGAGCCGCCCCTCGGCCACCTGAATCTTCCTGTCAAACCTAGGCCAAGAATCCGAGCGTGGGGGAATTTCGCCCTCTCTGAATGCAGCCGGAAATCCCGGAGGCAACACGACCTCGCTCACGGGGTTCTTCGGTCCATTCTTGATAATTGTATTTCTGATCTCTGCCAAGAACAGCTTACTATCTTTCGGGACCGATGGATCAACAACAGGCGGCATTGCCACCAGTTCAGCGTTTCTGGCATACGCAATGACGTACTCGTGACAGATCTTAAATTTGGCCTGATTGTCGAAATTTCCGTCGCTCCGCCATATGAACTGACACTGGAAGTTCTCTTCGCCAAACAGCTCGTCCATCATAGCGCGCAGCCGGGGAGCCTCAGCATCGTCGATACTTACGAATATCATCCCGTCTTCGCTGAGCAGTTGGCGTGCAAGCTGTAGCCGCGGGTAAAGCATGTTGAGCCAGTCGGTGTGGAATCGACCCGAGTGTTCAACATTGCTCGTGATGCGCGCTCCCGACTCGATTTGTTGTGTCAGCTCAAGATAGTTCTGAACATTGTCCTGAAAGCTATCCCTGTACACAAAGTCTTTTCCAGTATTGTAAGGCGGGTCGATGTAGATGACCTTCACCTTCCCCGCGTACGACTTCTGAAGCAGCTTCAGAACCTCGAGATTGTCACCCTCGATCAACAGATTCTTCGTCTGGTCCCAGTCGACGCTCTCCTCCGGTCGCGGCCGGAGCGTGCCCGTCGACGGCGTCAGAGCGAGCTGCCGCGCCTGTCGCTTCCCATACCAGCTCAGCCCGTACTTCTCTTCGCGCTCCTCGACGGCGCCGCCGAGGAGCTGCTTGAGCACCTCGAAGTCAATTTTCCCCTCGGTGAACGCCTCAGGGAGCAGCGCCTTCAGGCGCTCCACGTTGTCCGCGATGAGGTCGGCAGACTTGGTCTCAGGATCCGCTGCTGTGAGCTTCTTCATTACGGGCTGCTTCATAGCTTCTTTCGTGCTTCCTCCTGCGCTGCTTCGACGCGCTTCAATTTCAGGTTGAGCTCTACTTGCCGCGGGACCTGCTTTGTCTTGCGCGCTTCCGCCCGGAGTCGTCCGCGCTCGACCTCCAGCCGAGCCAGCGTCGCCAAGGCCTCACTCCTCCGCCGGGCCTCCTCCGCGGACGCGGCCGCCGAGAACGAGCCCGTGACGCGCGCGGCCTCCAGCGCGACCAACGCGTTCACCCAGCCGTCGTAGAAGGCCTTCAGCGAGTCCCGCGGTTGCCGCTCCTGCGCCAGTGCGTCGAGCAAGGCCTGCCAGTGCGGCGCCGCCGTCTGGTGCCCAGGCTCGAGCTCACGCACCTCGCCGTCGAGCACGACCCGCTGCGCCTCACGCTGCGCCCAGCGCTTGTGCGCCACAGAGAGCCCAGGCCGCGCGCTGTGCTCCACCACGAGCAGCACCGGGTAGGGCACCGCGCGGTGCACCAACTCGACTAACCGGCCGGGCCGCGTCACCTTCCGCATCGAGAGCAGGAGCACCGCCACCTCGAGGTACTCGCGTTCCGCGTCCACGTACGCGGGCACCCCCACCGTCGCCGGCTTCAGCGCCGCGACCCAGCGCAGCTCCTCGACGCCGTCGCTCACGAGCTTCTTGTCCGCCGCCGTCGGAGCGCCGTTCTCCAGGAGCAGCTTCTTCGGCACCCGCTGGTCGATCCTCGACGCCGCGGGCAGGTGCAGCGCCGCCAGCACCTCGGCACTGCTCATGCCGTCAACACCACCAGGAACGCCATCACCTCGAAGTCCGTCATGCCGGCGAACTCACCCTTCATCGCGTGCGTGCCGCCGGGGCTGAAGAGGCTCGCCATGGCGCGCTCCTCGTGCTTGCCGACGACTGACGCGATGGCCGCCGCCAGCTGGCGCTGCGTGGCCTGCATGTCCTCGCCGTGCCTCGTGGCGCGGTCGAACCGCGCGCAGGCGCCGTCATCAGGGAGGTCGCGACCGACACAGACGCGCTTCAGGCGATCCAACCCTCGCTTCGCCTGGGTGTACGGCAGCAGCACCGCTCCGTCTTCGCCCACGTGGACCAGGTAGTGGGGCGCCAGCGGGTAGCCCGACTCGGCGACGCGGCGCGCAGCCTCGCCCTCGGCGCGGAGACAGAAGAGGACGCCGGGCGGCACCTCCTCCTCGTTGGTCGTCGTGACGGCCCACACACCCATCGGCATCGCGTCGAGCTGGCCTGGGTGCGCCTTCTGGTGCTGCGCCAGGTCGATGCGGAAGTCGGTCAGCGTGAGGTCGGCGATGGACACGCCCGTCGAGAGGTCCTCGAGGTCGATCACCGCGTCCTGCAGCTTGAGCAGCTGCTTGCGCCGGTACTCGAGGTCGTTCATCTGGTCGCCCGACTGCTGCTCGATGAGGTTCTCCTCACCGGTGGCCGAGACGTCGAGCAGCACCATGCGCCCGCTCACCCGCTGCTCGAGGTTGATGTACTCCTCGAGTTCCATGTTCGGCCAGAAGTTGACCAGCTGAATGCGGCTGTTCGGCGAACCGAGCCGGTCGATGCGCCCGAAGCGCTGGATGATGCGCACCGGGTTCCAGTGGATGTCGTAGTTGATGAGCCAGTCGCAATCCTGCAGGTTCTGCCCCTCAGAGATGCAGTCGGTGGCAATGAGCAGCTCGATGTCGCCCTCGGCGGAAAGCTCAGCCGGGCGCTCCTTTGAGCGAGGCGAGAAGGCGGTGAGGATCGACGCAAGGTCCTTCGAGAGCCCCGGCACCGTCGTCTGGTTCGCTCCGGCCCCCGTCACCAGCGCGGAGTGGATTCCGTGGCGCTCTTTCGCCCAGCCACCGAGTTGCGCGTAGAGGTACTTCGCCGTGTCGGCGAAGGCCGTGAAGACGATCACCTTCCTGTTGCCCGGGTTGATGGGGGCCTTGAGCTTGACCTCGAGGATCTCCTTCAACGCGTAGAGCTTCGCGTCGCGCGTGGTGTCGACCTCCTTGGCCGCCGAGCAGAGGGTCGCGAGCCGGTTCCGATCCTCGACGAGGTCCTGCCTCCAGCGAACAAGGTCCACGTCCTTCAGCATCACCTTCACCTTGCTGTTCCCGACCAACAGCGGCTCGAAGGCCGGGTCGTCGAGGTCCACGTCTTCGATGCTCACCTCGTCCAGAGCCTCCTCATGGCTCTCGATGCGGGAGAGCATCTTCTCGACGTCAGCGAGCAGTCGCTCGAGCGTCAGCGCGAAGGACGAGACCGCGCTCTCCATGCGCTTGAGCAGGTTCACCCGCAGGAGGTGGATCAGACTCTCCTCGCGGTCGGCCTGGCGAAAGAACCCCTCTCCGCCGCGGACCTGCATCGAGTACTTCGCGTCGTAGGCCTTCTGCTTCGCCGGGAGCACGTAGCGGAGCGGCGCGTAGGAGGCGAGCTTGAGGCGCCGAATCTCGAGGTTGATCTCGGCGATCGCGCGGAACTTCCCAGCCCGGTCCACCTCGGCCTTCAGGTTGATGGGCTTGAGCCGCTCGGGGAATCGGCCGGTTTCCTTCGTGCCGTAGTACTTCTCGATGTGCTTGCGCGACCGCGCGATTGTGAGCAGGTCAAGGAGCGTGAAGTAGTCGAAGCCGAGCATCTCAATCAGCTTCGCGGGTACCCGCTCTGCCTCGTCGAGCGCGAGCCAGCGATTGAACTGCAGCTGCGCAAGCCGAGTGGTGGTCTCGATGCTCCCGATGCCGTGCTCCAGAAGCGCTGCGTCGTCGCCCTCGGTGATGAAGGCAATTTGGTTGCGGAGGTCAGCGAGACGGTTGTTGACCGGCGTCGCCGAGAGCATCAGCACGCGCGTCTTCACGCCTTGCTTGATAATCTGCCGCATCAAGCGGTCGTAGCGACTCTCGCCTTGTCGGCGCGTCAGCTTGTTCCGGAAGTTGTGCGACTCGTCGATGACCACCAGGTCGTAGTTTCCCCAGTTGACGTGCGCGAGGTCGATGTCACCCGACAGCCCGCTCTCGCGAGACAGGTCCGTGTGGTTGAGGACGTCGAAGTTGAAGCGGTCGGCCGCGAGCACGTTCCGGCGGTCGTTCGCCGTGTAGATCGTCCAGTTGTCTCGAAGTCGCTTGGGGCACAGCACAAGTACCCGGTCGTTGCGGAGCTCGTGGTACTTGATGACCGCGAGCGCTTCGAACGTCTTCCCGAGACCAACGCTGTCCGCGAGTATGCAGCCCCCGAAACGGTCGAGCTTGTCGATGACGCCGACGACGCCGTCGCGCTGAAACTTGTAGAGCTTCTTCCACACCTGCGTGTTGCGGATGCCCGTGGCCGCTTTGAGCACGCGGTCTTCATCGAGCCCGTCGAACTCACCGCCGAGGAGGTGGTGCAGCATCAGCGCATAGACCTGATGCGGTGCCTTCGTCGAGGCGATCGACTGCAACGCCGTGCGGAGGGTGTCAGGGCTCGAGGGTCCTAGCTGAGCCCACTGCTCGTCGAACCACGCCGCCAGGTCCTTTGTTTCGCCGTCGGACTCGGTGGCCTGCGCCAATCCGAGCGCGTTCCCCGGTGCGAGGCCCAGCCCTTCGGCGCTGACCGCCACTGCGCCAATTACCGCACGCGTGGGCACGCCTCGCTCGCTCCTCGTGACGAAGGCACCTTGCGGTACCCGCCCCCGAGCGCGCCGGACCTCGGCCCGTTGCTCCAGCCAGCTCAGGCATCGCGCCGCCAGCCATCGACTCTGGAGCTGGTTTCGCGCCGCACGCTCGGCGTCACCGCCGAGCAGCTCAAGATCATGATCTTCAGTCGGGAGGACGAGGCGCGCCTTCGCCGATCGGCGCCCCGCAGCAACCAGCGTCGACCACGAGAAGAGCGAGAACAGCGGGCTCATAACGTCGAGCCGACCACCCTCCGGGAGGCCCGCCTCGAGTTCGTCGAGCACGCGCCAGTTGCCCCGATTCGCCAGCAGCTTCATCACCAGCCTCCGCACCAGACCATCGCTGAGGCGCAGGATGGTATCGCGGATTCACCGGGCAAGGTCACTATGTCGTCGTGGGCCTGATTCGGTATCAAGCCTCACGCCCTGTTCTGGGCGTCGAAGACCGGAGGCCTCCGACCTTCAGGGTGTTGGTCGACAACTCGAAAGCGAAGCAGCCAGGGTTGGCCTCGAGGTGTGTAAGCGATTCCGCGTGCCGACCCGCGCGGACGACCTCGGGAGGATCTGGCCGTCGGTCGATGGCAGCACCTACCGATGCGGCTTCTATTCCGCCGGGCGCAGGAGGGCCCGAATGACGAGCCCTTCCTTCACGTGAATCACCCGCCGCTCCCCCGCGCAGCGATGCAGCGCCGGCGTGCTCTTGATCTTCCACCCCGTCGGCGCGAGCACCTCGCTCACCCACTTCGGCCGCACCTCGACGTTGAAGTCATCGCAGCCCATCGACCAGCGGTGCGACTCGTTGGTGTCGATCTTCACGATCGCGTGCACCACCGTGCCTTCATCGGTCTCGTAGATGTGGAACGCCGCGTCCTGCACGGGCGACGGGCACACCGCGTAGTCACACAGGAACGCCACCCGCTCGGCCGCCGTCTTCAGCGACGTCGAGCGGTGCTCGCCACCACCCTGCTTCGGGCACCCCAGCCACAGCAGCGCCCCCAGACCGAGGAGCGCCGCTCTCATTGCTTCACTTCAGTGCAGCTCAGCCCGTTCGCCGGTGCGCAGTTCTGCCCGATGAGGCACCCGCCACCGCCCTGGAAGTCCACGCAGCGGATCGACCGGCAGTCCTGATCAGTCACGCACGCGCGGCGGCTGATGCTGCACTCACCCGCGCTGCACGTCTCCTGCGCGCAGTCGTCGTCGACCTGGCAACTGCAGAAGCCGTTCTCGTCGCCTTCGTCGACCGCGCACTTGCCGGCGCAGTACCCGTTGGGCTGGCCCGGCGCCTTCACGCACGTGCCACCTCGCCGACACTCGGCGTCGGTCGCGCACGGCAACGCCGGGTTGGTGGGGCACGCCGGGTTCGAGCGCGAGCACGCCCACTGGCTGACGACGACGATCACGTCCTGACAGGCGTAGCCACGCGGGCACGACTGCCCGGCCCCGCAGTCCGCGCCGCAGTACGAGTTGCCCGGGTGCCGGGTGTCGATGAGGCAGTAGTTGGGGCCGGAGCCGCAGATGCTGACGCCGCCTCCGAAGTTGCAGTTGTCGCAGTACGGGCGCAGCCGCGTGTCGTAGTCGTTGAAGCACGTGGCGCGCGGTGAGCCGGCGTCGGGCTGCACACCACACGACTCGCCGAAGCGGCAGAAGCTCGAGTCGGCGCAGAAGTTGGGGTCGCAGGTGCCGATCTGACACGCCGCGCGCGCCTCGGGCGTGGTGCCGGTACACGAGCAGGCCACGTCGGCGCAGCGGCAGCTCGTACCGGGGCAGTCGCCGTTGTTGCGGCACCCCTCGACGCAGCGCGAGCGGCTGACGTCACACACCTCGCCGAGCACGCACTGCACGTCGGAAGAGCAACGCCCCCGCGGGATGCACTGGCCGCTCGAGGTGTCGCAGAACGTCGCGGTGTCGGCGCAGTCCTGGTTGTTCTCGCAGCCGCTCCGGTCCTGACAGAAGCCGGCGATGTTGCAGAACTGCGCCCCGGGACACGCGTCGTCGGTGCGGCAGTAGCAGACGCCGGTCTGAGTCTCGCAGCGGAAGGCCGACGCGGGGCTGCCGCACTCGCGATCTTCCTGACAGCCGTTGCCGGCGAGCCGAGTGTCTCGACAACCCCACAGCGCCACCGCGCCGACGACGAAAAGGCCAAGTCTCATGGAGTGAAACCGCTGCTGAGCGCGATGGTGTAGCTCGACCAACTCACGCCGGAGAGCGTGTCGTAGGTCCACTGGTTGTAGGCGAACTTCGGGGCGCGGCTCGAGAAGACGACCACGAAGAGCTGATTGCCGGCCTCTTCCCGGTTGAGCTTGTCGACGGCGGCCTGCGGCACGACCACCTGGGTCTCGGTGCCGGGCAACACCATGCTCCACACGGTGACGTTGCCGAACGGCGTCGGCCGGAGGATCTGGATGTTGTGCAGGTTCGGCACCGGGCCGGGGTTGATGGTCCACGCGATGGTGCCGTTGAACGTGCCCGACGGCGCGGTGAGGTTGGGCGCGGGCAACATCGGGCCGATGGTGACGCCGGTGGCGAGGTTCCCCGGCTGGCGGCGGAAGTAGTAGCTGACGGGGTACGACGACGAGCTCGCCGCCTCGTTGAGGAAGATGAAGTTCGACCCGTCGAGGTGCGGGAAGTTCGGCGCGGTGAGCGTCGTGCTGGCCGACGAGATGGTGCTCGCCGAGCCGGTGCCGCTCGCCCAGTTGTTGGGGTTGGGAATGAAGCCCTCCGCCCCCAGCTCGAGCCACGAGTAGATGGAGTTCATCGCCGGCTCGGGCCCGAAGATGCCGTCGAAGGTGACGGGCGAGTCGATGGTGATGGGCACCGACACGTCGAGCGCCATGTCGATGACGATGTCCTTCCCGGTGGCCGGGTTGTCGGGCGAGGTGGTGATGCCGCGCCGCACGCCCATCGCCAGCGGGGTGAAGCCGTTGTTCCGCGAGATGCCCAGCACCGCGTAGACCGCGCGCAGACCCGCGCCGGTGTAGACGAGGTAGTCCGAGCCATCGCGCACGATGCGCCACTTCTCGCGCGACTTGTCGGGCGCCCCCGCGAACGGAGGCCCGCCGTACAACGAGCTCTGCGCCACGAAGACCCGCGCCTCGAGCGTCTCGCCGGCGTTGAGCGGTCGCGGCGACTTGAAGCCGGTGACGCGGCCCGCGATGGTCGACGGCGGCGTGCCCGGCGGCGGCATGCCCGAGCCCGGTTCCCCGCCGCCGGTGCGCGCGATGAAGACGGTGAGGTTCTCGGCGTTGACGCCGGTCACCGTGGCCGACTCGAAGAAGTCTTTGAACACCGTGACGGTCTGCGCCTTCACCAGCGACGGGTCGCTGAAGGTGATCTGCCCGCGCTGATCAGTCGTGCCCTGGAACGGCGTGGTGGGGTCGAGCCCCAGCACCACCGACGCGCCGGCCACCGGGGCGCCGTACGAGCCCTGCGTCGACTCGAGCACCGTGATGTTGAGCGTACCCACCAGCGGGCCGCCCGAGAGCCCGCCCGAGATACTGCGCGGGTCGAAGTACGAGAAGCCGCCGGGCAGCACGTCATTCTCGGTCAGCCGCTCGACCTTCACGTCGACCACGCCCACCGAGTTCTTCGGCGTGCGACAGGTGATGGTGTGGCTGTCGACGAACTTGAGGTCCTTCGCGCGGTACTGGCCGAAGCTGACCGTCGTCGAGTCACCGAAGCCCGAGCCGAGCACCGTCACCAGCGTGCCGCCGGCGATGGCGCCGCGCTCAGGCTGCACCCGCCCGATGGACAGCGGCTCGAGGTAGGTAAACGCGCCCGGCAGCACCGCGTCGTTCTCCACGTCGGCTGCGTCGACCACGCGCAGGTCGCTGGCGGCGCCGCCGCTCCCGGCGGGGGTGGTGAGCTGCAGGGCGGTCTCGCTGCCCACCGTCACCGCCGTCGCCGCGAAGGTGCCGACCGTGGCGGTGAGCGCGGGGGGAATCGCCGCGCCGACGACCGCCAGCGGCGTGCCACCCGCCGACGGCCCGGAATCAGGAGAGAGCGACGCCAACGAGACGCGCCACGTCGCCGCGCCGGGGAGCGTCACGGTCGAGGGGCCCGTGACGACCACGTCAGACACGCGCGGCGCCGCGCCACGCGCAGGCACGGTGACGACCGCGGTGGAGAAGGTGGTGGCGCCGACCGTCGCGGCCACGCCTCCGATGGTGACGGTGAAGGGCGCCGAGTCGAGCGCCTGACCGGTGAGCAGCACCGAGTCACCCGCGCGCAACAGCCGCGGCGCGAGGCCGAAGGCGGTGAAGGCGCCCGCGGGGTCGAAGTAGGTGAAGGCCTTCTTCGAGGTCCACGTGCCGGCCGGGGTGGTGACGCTCACGTCGACCACGCCCGCACTCGCCGCCGGGGTGACCGCGGTGAGCTGCGTGTCGGACACCACGGTGACGGCCGTCGCGGATGTCGCGCCGAGCGAGACCGCGGTGGCGCCGGTGAAGCCGGTGCCGGTCAAGGTGATGGTGGTGCCGCCCGCGAGCGGGCCGGTGACCGGCGTGAGCGCCGTGACGCGCAGCTCGGGGCGGTACGAGTACCCGCGGCGCTGATTCGAGACGCCGTTCTTGTTGTAGACGACGAGGTCGACGAGATCGGCGGCCACTCCGCGCGGGGCGATGGCCTTGAGCTGGGTCGCCGAGACGAAGGTGATGCGCGGGCTCGAGAACGCACCGAACAACACCTGCGTGTCGGCGGTGAAGCCGCTGCCGGTGATGACGACCTCGTTGCCGCCGGCCAGCGGGCCTTCGCGCGGCGTGAAGGCGGTGACCACGAGCTCATCGAAGTAGGTGAAGCAGTTGTTGCAGACGAAGTTCCCGTTGGGGTTCTGCATCGAGACCGACGCGGACCCGGCGACTCCCGGCGGGGTGCGCACCTCGATGGTGCCGTCGTCGATGATCTGGAAGTCCTGCACCTGGTTGCCGCCGATGCGCAGCGTGGTGAGCGGCCTGGCCTGCGTGCCGCTCGGCGCGAAGTCGCGAAGGAAGCCCGAGCCTTCGATCAACACCGGGGTGCCACCGGCGCTCGCCCCGCGCGGCGGGAGCAGGCGCACGATCTTCAGCTCGGGCGGCAGGCCGGCGTCTTCTTCACCGGCGTCAGGCAACTCGATACCGGCGTCGAAGCCCGCGTCTTCTTCCACCGCCGCGTCGGGCACGCCCGCATCGGGCACCGGCTTCGGGCTGCAGTTGCAAGCCGAGAGCGCGAACACCGCGAGGGACAGGAGCTTGAAGGAGGTTCTCATGGGAACTCCAGGGACAGCGTGTACGAGTTGGCGATGCGTTCGGTGTCACCGACCACCCGCAACAACACGGAGGGGCCGGTCACCTGCGCGGCCGCCACCGAGACGGACGGCATGACGTCGTTGCTGCAGCTCACGAGCGTGACGCCATCGGACTGGAAGAGGCACAGGCGAAGCAGGCCCGCGCCGGAGTTGTAGTTGGTGAGCCGCGCGGTGACGCCCTTCCCGCTCGGCACGGTGGCGCGGAACCAGTCCTGGTCCTGCGGGCAGATGCGGCCGTCAGCCTGGGTGGTCGTGTTGAGCAGCGTGGGCGCCGTCGCGGAGTCGTTCGGCTCGAGCGTGTCGTCGTCGCAGGGCGTGCCGCGCGACTTGAGGAACGTCACGTCGTAGGTCTGGAACGGGTCGATGGTGCTGACCACCACGTAGTAGGTGGCCGGCGCGGGCGCGACGTAGCTCACCAGCAGACGCCCACCGGAGAGCGTGCGACCGCTGCCGTCTTTCACCACGGTGGTGAAGTTGTTCTCGGCGAAGGGGTCGGCGTCGACGTTCACGCCGAGCTGGTCGCCACGCGCCAGCGCGATGGAGAACCAGTCGACGTCGCCCTGACACAGCGTGAGGCCGCGGTATGGCCCGGGCGCCACGGCGAAGGCCCTGGTGTCGTCGTTGTTCGGCTCATAGCGATCGGGCTGGCAGTCGCGCGCGATGCAGCGGCCGCTGGGCACGTCGCAGCGCTGGTTGCTCGCGCAGTTGTCGTCGCTGCGGCACGCGGGCGCCTTCGCCAGGCACGCGCCGGTCTGCACCAGGCACACCAGCGGCACCGAGCAGTCGCGATCGGTGTAGCAGCGCGTGCCCGCCGAGCAGTTGCCCGCGGCGTCGCAGGTGAGGCCGGGGCCACACTCGGCGTCGGTGGCGCACTGCACGCACTTCTCGGCGACGCAGCGCTGGCCCGCGGCGCAGACGTCGGCCTGGGTGTCGACGGTGCAGCGCGGCTGGCACTGGCGCGAGCCGGTGTTGCAGATCTCGCCCGCCGAGCAGTCGTCGTTGGTGGAGCAGCCGAGGTCCTCTTCACACACCAGGGTGATCTGGTTGCACCGCTCGCCCTGCGGACACTCGACCTTGGCGCCGCCCGGGCACAACGAGACCGCCGAGCGCGGCTGACACAGGCCCTGCTTGCACCACGAGCCCGCCTGACAGTCGTCGTTGACGGCGCACTGCGAGCCCCAGCCAGCGCGCAGCGCACACAGCCTCGTGTCGGGGTTGCACTCTTCCTTCACGCTGCACTGGCCCGACGTGCTGCAGGCCGCGCAGTACGAGTCCATGGTGCACACCAGGCCGGCGTCACAGTCGGACCGCGTCTGGCACTCCGGTTCCTTGCCCGCGTCGACGGTCGGCTTCACCTGCGGGCACGCGCTCAACACCAACGCCGTCAGCAACCACCACTTCTTCATGGGAGCACCGTGATGTCGCCGCTGGGCCAGGTGACGTCGGCCACTTCCCAGATGGCACCGGAGCGATCGAGCGTGCGCGAGACCTCGGCCTTGAGCACGCCGAACAGGTAGACCCGCACCGTCACCTTGCTCGCCGGCATCGGGCTGAGCAGGTCGTTCTGCAGCACCGAGATGATGCGGTAGCTGCTGTCGACCGGGTTGACGTAGCCGAAGACCTCCGGGCCGTAGCCGGTGAGCGCGTCGCGTACGAGCTCCGGGTTGTCGGTGGCGTCTCCCAGCACGCCCCAGTCAGGCGTGCGGTTCTGGTAGTGGCAGTCGTCGGGCGCGGTGAAGAGCAGCGCCTGCGAGTTGCGCAGCACGTGCAGATCGACGTCGGTGCCCGCGTTGTCCCAGAACATCTCGATCAACAACTTCTGCGCCGGGGCGGCGACCACCGTGGCGCGCGCGGGCTGACACGACTTCGCGCCGGTGGCGTCGGTGACGTCGAGCTGCACCTCGTAGGCGCCGGGCACCGCCGCGTCGAGCAGCATCTCGGTGGTGACCGACTCGGGCATCGAGATGGTGGTCATCGACGCCAGCGGCTTGCTGCGCAGGGTCCACTTGTAGGTCAGCGGCGCGTCGGCGTCGGGGTCGTTCGAGCCGGTGCCGTCGAGCGTGATGCGCTGACCGGGCGAGCCGTTGCCCAGCGGCGCGATGACGGCCACCGGCGCCTTATTCACCGTGGCGGTGAGCGGAATGATCAGCTCGCGCCGCTCGGGGTCGGTGGAGCGGATGCGGATGCCGCCGGTCAACGTGCCCTCGGCGCCGGCCATCGCCGACACGCGCACCGTGAGCTGGATCTGCCCGGGCAGGCCGTTGCTGCCGGTGGTCTGCACGGTGGCCGGGGTGCGCGTCGAGCCGACGAAGCTGAAGGCGGGCGAGCTGCCCTCGGTGAAGGCGATCTCCTCGAGGACGAGGTCGGCGGTGCCCTTCGACTCGATGGTCAGCAGCTGCACCGTCGAGGCGCACTCGGCGACGCGCGCGAAGTCGAGCATCGCCGGCTGCACGTCGATCGACGCCCGGGTGCTGCCCACGCCGGTGAGGGTGAGCGAGAGCATGGGGTTCTCGTCGTCGTCGGTGGCGAAGGTGAGCGTGTCTTCGTACGCCTGCTCGGCCTGCGGGGTGAAGACCACCACCAGGTTCTGCGTGTCGCCGCTCTCGACGACCTCGGGCGCCGACTCGAGCCGGAAGATGCCGTCGGTCTTCGCCAGCGCCGCGTCTTTGACGGTCAGCTTCGCGCGCCCGACGTTGGTGAGAGGGATCTCGACCTTCTTCTGGTTGAGCACCGGCAGCGTGCCGAAGTCGACCGGTGAGCCGGGCGGCGAGAGCCGGGGCCGCACCTGCTGCAGGTTGCCGTTGTCGCACGCCATCAGCCCCGCGAGGAGCACCACCACACTCAGCCGCGCCGCGCTCACGGGCCCTTCCCTTCCTCGTAGTACTGCAGGTCGATCTGCGCCGAGAGCCCGGGCACCGAGTCACCGGCGAAGTAGACGAGGTTGCCGCCCTCTTCGTAGGTCCACCCGTCGGGCGCCCCCTGCTTCGGCGTACACACCACGTTCATCGAGTCGGCCGGAGCGCCATCGCACGCCTTGCGATCGACCGAGCCACAGCCGGCGATCTGATCAGCCGGCACGTTGCACGGGTAGTGGAGCTTCACCTGCAGGGTCTGGATGTTCGGCTTCGCCTGCAGCGCGAACTTGCGCTTGAGGCCCACGGCGTTCTTGGCGAGCTTGGCGAGCGTGGTGTTGAAGTTCGCGTCGCAGATGCTGCCCACCTCGCCGCCGGTGAGATCCGACAGCGCCTTGTAGCGGGTGCCCGGCGTCGCGCCGCAGGTGTTGCTCGGCACGTCGCCCATGATCGCCGCGGTGGTGACGGTGCCGTCGTTGCCCACGCCCTTGGCGGTCTCGAAGTAGCGGTAGAAGAAGCGCACGTCCTGGCTGGAGCGGTCTTCTTCGTCGCTCACGAAGATGAGGTACAGGTACGCGTCGCGCCGCAGGAACTGGAAGACGGTGTCGGTCTCGCACTTCGCCTCGCAGACCGCGCGCCCGCTCGAGGGGCACGCCCCCTTGCACTGCAGCACCGCCGCCGCGTTCGCCTGGTTCTGGAGATCGATCGCCAGCTTCGCCGCGTCGAGGCCCACTTCGTACGGACTGCCGTTGGCGCCGACCTTGATGTTGTTGGCGAAGACGGTGGCGGCGTTGGGCGTGGTGGGGGTGATGATCTTCGGGTTGCCGACCAGCCGCCCCGCTTCCTTGAAGATGTCGGTGGTGGTGATGCCGATGCGGTAGTCGATGGAGTTGCGCGTGAACTCGGTGATGAACGAGCCGAAGTTGCGCGCGAGGTTCTCCTGGCGCGGCGCCATCGAGCCGGAGTTGTCGACCACCCACAGCACGTCGATCTTCGACGCGGCCTGCTGGGTGTAGGTGTCGACGCGCACGTCGGGCGGCAGCGTGTTGACCAGGTTCGGTCGACCGCATTCGCAGCCGGCGCTGATCAGGAGCAGGGTCGTCAGGAAGAGGGGGCGCAAAGCTGGACGGGTATAGCAAGGTGCGCACCGCAACGAGCGGGGCAGAAGCCGAGCTACTTCAGAGACTTGGGCTCACGCTCCCTTGCTCATTGACTTGGATTACCGCGCCTTCTATGGCGCGCCCGCCATGGCTTCTCTCCGCGACATCCGCAAGCGCATCAAGTCGGTCAAGAACACCAGGCAGATCACCAAGGCCATGAAGATGGTCTCGGCCGCCAAGCTGCGCCGCGCGCAGGAGAACGTCGTGGCGTCGCGCCCCTACGCGCAGACCCTCGACGCGGTGATGTCGGCGCTGATCGCGAAGTCGGAGCCGGGCTCGCTGAGCCACCCGCTGCTGACGCGCCGCGAAGTGAAGAAGGTCGAGCTGGTGGTGATCACCAGCGACCGCGGCCTCGCCGGCGGCTTCAACGCGAACATCAACCGCAAGGCGCTCAAGTACATCGCCGACGCCAAGGGCCTCGAGATCGTCGTCTCGACCATCGGCCGCAAGGGCTTCGAGTTCCTCCGCGGTCGCGGCGCCAACATCCGCAAGGACAACCCGGGCACGTTCCAGAAGCTGAACTACGCCACCGCCGAGGTGATGGCGAAGGAGCTCAGCAAGCGCTTCCTCGACGGCGAGGTCGACGCGGTCTACCTGGTGTTCAACGAGTTCGTCTCGGCCATCGCCCAGGTGCCGCAGATGGCGCAGCTGCTCCCCTTCGAGGCGAAGGTCGGCGAGAGCAAGGGCGCGTCGGTCGACTACAAGTACGAGCCCAACCCGCAGGCGGTGCTCGAGAAGCTGGTGCCCCAGGCGGTGGCGGTGAAGGTGTACCGCGCGCTGCTCGAGAGCTTCGCCGCCGAACACGCCGCGCGCATGACCGCGATGGAGAACGCGACGCGCAACGCCGGCGACATGATCGGCTCGCTGACGCTGTTCTACAACCGCAGCCGCCAGGCGCAGATCACCAAGGAGCTCGTGGAGATCGTCTCGGGCGCCGAGGCGCTCAAGGGCTAGTCGGGCGGGCGGTGAAGTACGGGCACGTCGCGACCGGCTGAGGCGGGTACTTCGGCGGCGTGCCTTCCCCACACATCAAGAAGGTCGACCGGGCAGCCTTCACCTCTCGCAGGTGCTGGCACTGGTGACACAGGCTCGTCGGAAACGGCGGCACGGGCGCGCGTGTAGCCAGCCGCTCGCAAAAAAACGAGCGGGACGAGTCGTCCCCACGACCCGTCCCGCTCAGACCTTCCACCAACCCCACTTCTCCCTCGCCACCTCCGACCGCGACAGCGCTGCAGGTTCCCCAACCCGCGGCACGTCAGCGATCCCCTCCTGGCTGAGGGGTCCCCCCTTCAGGCTGCGCTCACCACGAACGCGCTGAGGTGCGCCGGTACGTCGGTGCCCTCGGCCTTCGCGTGCTTCTTGTCTGCGTACATCTGTTCGTCCGCGCGGTTCAGCAGACGGATCTCATCGTCGCCCGGCTGCCAGCTCGCCACGCCCACCGACAACGCCCGGCGCCCGAGGCCCACGCCCGCCAACGCCGGCATGTGCGAACGAATGCGCTCGACCACGATCTCCGCCTGCGCGTGCAGCGTGTCCGGCAACAACACCGCGAACTCGTCCCCCCCGAGACGGCACACGAGGTCTTCGGCACGAATGAGCATCTCCAGTACCCGCCCGACGGCGATCAGCGCGGCGTCGCCGGCGGCGTGGCCCTGGGTGTCGTTGAGCAGCTTGAAGCTGTTCACGTCGATGCAGATCACCGCGAGCGCGCCGTGCGGGTTCCGCTTGAGGCGGCAGAGCTCCTCGTTGAGGCGCTCGCCGAAGCAGCGGCGGTTGCGCAGGCCGGTGAGCGGGTCGCGGTAGGCCAGCGCCTGGAGGCGCTCGTTCTCTTCGCGCAACCGCTCGATCTCAGACCGCATGCGGATCAGTTCGCGGCGTTTGGTGAACTCGACGGTGGAAGCGATGTTCGAAGGCACGCTGGACCCTTGAGCAACCGGCTTGCCAACGATCGCTTTCTGACGCGTCATGGCCGGATCAGCCGGTTGCGTGACGCGGCGTCATTGAGCTGACGGGAAAAGGCGACGGTTGCCGGGGCAGCGGATGAATCACGTGTCATCGATGACCCGCACACGCCCGGGTTGGGACGAACAAGCCCGCGATTCTCGTCTGGAGGCGTCTCTGCCGCTCCCGCCGGTGTTTCGAGCGCGTGGAAACGAGCCCGGGTGCGCAGACGTAGGAGCCACCTGCCACCGCGCGCGTCAGCTTCGTGGCGTGGTCACCGGGCCGCGGCTCAGGCGCCGTGCCCTTCGCCGAGCCCGTACTTCTTGAGCTTGTCGTGCAGCGTCGCCCGGCCGATGCGGAGCTGTCGGGCGGCCTCCGACACGTTGCCCTTCGCGGTGTCCATCGCGGCGACGATCAACCCGCGCTCAGTGGCCTCGAGCTTCTCCTTGAGACCAGCGCCAGTGAGCGGCTCCACCGTGCTCTCCGAGGGGAGGAGCGAGAGGTCGAGCGTGCCATCGGCGCTCAACGCCACGGTGCTCTCGAGCACGTTCTCCAGCTCGCGCACGTTGCCCGGCCACGGCCAGGCGGCCAGCTTCTCCAGCAGTTGAGGCGTGAGTTGCGCGACGGGCACGCCGAACGACTTCGCGGCGCGGGTGAGGAAGTGGCGGGCCAGCGCGGGGATGTCTTCCGGCCGCTCGCGCAGCGCCGGCACGTGGAGGTGCACCACCTTCAACCGGTAATAGAGGTCTTCCCGGAAGCGGCCCGCCTTCACCTCGGCCGCGAGATCGCGATGCGTCGCGGCGAGCAGCCGCACGTCGATCTTCACCGGGCGATCTTCACCGACCGGGCGCACCTCGCCTTCCTGCAGCACGCGCAGCAGCCGGGCCTGCACCGACGGGCCCAGCTCACCCACCTCATCGAGCAGCAGGGTGCCGCCTTCCGCCTCGCGGAACAGGCCCAGCCGCGCGCGCACCGCGCCGGTGAAGGCCCCCTTGCTGTGACCGAACAGCTCCGCCTCGGCGAGCTCCTCGGTGAGCGCCGCGCAGTTGAAGCGCACGAAGGGTTGGTGCGCGCGGCGACTCGAGGCCACCAGCGCTTCGGCCACCCGCTCCTTGCCGGTGCCGCTCTCGCCGGTGATGAGCACCGTGACGTCACGCGGGGCGACGCGCGCCACCAGCTCGGCCAGCCGAGACATCGCCGGAGACACGAAGACCAGGCTCCGCAGCAGCGTCACCTCGCCCTGCAGCCGCGAGTTCTCCTTCGACAGCTTCAGCGTGCCCAGCGCGCGGCGCACCACCAGCAACACGTCGTCGAGCTCGAAGGGCTTCTTGAAGTAGTCGTACGCGCCCTTCTTCATCGCCTCGACCGCCAGCCGCTCGTTGCCGTGCGCGGTGAGGATCACCACCGGAGGCCGCGGCTCGGCGAGCTGCTGGATCTGCTCGAGCAACTGCAGCCCGTCGAGCTTCGGCATGCGCACGTCGCTGAGCACCAGGTCGACGCCGCCGTCCTTCACCAGCGCGAGCGCCACCACGCCGTCGGCCGCCTCCACCACCTCGAGCCCTTCGTCTTCGAGCAGGCCCTTGAGCGTGAAGCGCACGCCCGAATCGTCATCGACCACCAGCACGCGGCTCATGAAGGAGGGGCTCCAGCGAGGGTGAGCTCGGCGACGGTGCCGCCGTCGTCGCGAGGCAGGAGCCGCACGTCACCGCCATGTTGCCGCGCCACCAGCCGCGCGACGGTGAGGCCCAGGCCGCTGCCCTTCTCTTTGGTCGTCACCCCGGGCTCGAAGGCGCGCTCGGCGTCGAGCACCCCGGGCCCGCGGTCCATCACCAGCAGGCGCGCGCCGTCACCGTCGGACGTCACCACCACGTCCACCGCGCCGCCGCTGGGCGTCACGTCGAGCGCGTTCTGCACGAGGTTGATCACCACCTGCTTCACCTTGCGCACGTCAGCCTTCACCACCACCTCGGGCTTCACGTCGAGGCGAATGCTGGCGCCGCGCTCGGACGCCATGCCTTCGTGAATGGCGGCGACCTGCTGCGCGACCTCGGCCAGCTGCACCGGCGCCACGTCGAGCGGCACCAGCGGCCGGCTGAAGGTGAGGAACGACTCGAGGATCTCCTGCATGCGGTCGATCTCCCGGCGGAGCACGTCGACGCGCTCCTTCGTCTTGCCGCTCACGTCGCGATCGACCAGCGCCGCGAGGCCCTTCACCGAGGCGAGCGGGTTCTTCAGCTCGTGGGCGATCTCCGCGGCCAGCGTGGTGAGCGTCTTCGTCGACTCGTCCTGCGTCTCGAGCAGCTGCCCGTGGGCGTCGACCGCGCGTTGAATCGCCGAGCGGTACGCGCGCCGCATCACCCAGCCCAGCAGCGCGGCCCACCACAGCGCGAGCACGATGACGGTGGCGCGGGTGTAGAGCAGCAGATCAGTCGCCGAGCCGCGCGCGCCGCCGCCGAACGCCAGCGGCACGAAGGTCGACACCCATTCCCGGTGCGCGACCACGGTGAGCACCAGCGCCACCACCGTGCCCACCAGCGCGAACACGATGCCGTACTTCGGCCGCAGGAAGAGGCTCAAGAAGACGGTCACCAGCGGCATCATCAAGAAGACCGGGCTGTCGACGCCGCCGGTCGCGCTGACCACGAGCATGAGAATGGTCGCCGGCACCGGGAGCAGCACCGACAGCCGCGTGCGCTGAATGCCTTCCCGTCGCGCGCGCCACCCTTCGATCGCCAGCCGGGTGACCGCGAAGACCAGCGCCACGCCGGCCACCCACCACCGCCACGGCGCGGGGTCCCACGCCACCAGCATCATCACCGACAGCAAGATGAAGGGTGCGACGTACAGCCGCCGGCGGAGCCCTTCCTGGAAGAGGCCCTCGAGGGCGGAGTCTTCGACCTCCTCGAGGCTGAGTCGCCGGGCCTTCATGGGCGCCAAGAGTCACGCTTCACGGCGCGGGTGTCACCTGTCGGAATTCCGACACCCGAACCGTCGGGTCTCCGACGTTTTGGGGCGCGCTGCGTAGGGACCGGGGCTGGCATCGCGCGTGCTCCAGTGGGCGGCGTCATGAACGCGCTCCTCTCGATGGCCTTCCGAAACGTGCTGCGGAACCGACGGCGCACGCTCATCACGCTCGCCGCGTTGACGGTGGGGCTGACGGCGGTGGGCAGCATCCGCTCGATCCTCAACGGGCTGCAGGACTCGATCATCCGCGGCACGGTGCGCGGCCAGCTCGGCGCGATGCAGGTGCACCGCACCGGCTACCTCGCGAACGTGATGTCGACGCCCCTGTCGATGGACTTCGCGTACGACGACGCGCTGGTGCAGAAGCTCCGCGCGGTGCCGGGAGTGACCGCGGTGGCGCCGCGCATTCAGTTCGCGGGCTCGTTGACGCTGTCGGCCACCGACGAGAACGACTCGCCCGAGGCGCTCTTCTTCGGCGCCACCGCCATCGACCCGGTGCTCGAGCCGCAGGTGTGCCCCGAGCGCAGCCGGCTGTTCACCGACGGCACGGTGCTCGACGAGAACCACGTGGTGCTGGGCGACGCGCTGGCCGCGGCCTTCGGCGCGAAGAAAGACGCCGAGGCGGTGCTGCTGGCTCCCGATCGCGACGGCTCGCTCAACGGGGAGCTCGCGCAGATCGGCGGGGCGATGCGCGCCATCATGCCCGGCGAGATGAAGGTGGCGATCGTGCCGCTGTCCCTCGCGCAGAAGCTGCTTCGCATGGAAGGGCGGGTCACCGAGGTGGCGATCGGCATCGACGATCTCTCGCAGGCGCACGCCGTCGCCGCCCGGGTGCGCGCCGCGCTGGGCCCGGAGTTCGAGGTGCACGCCTGGGACGAGCTGACGCCCGAGCGCAAGACGATCATGGGCATTCAGGACGCGGTCTCGAACGTGGTCGCGGTGGTCTTCGTGCTGCTGATGCTGCTGGGCGTGGCGAACACCATGTTGATGAGCGTGCTCGAGCGCACCCGGGAAGTGGGCACGATGATGTCGGTCGGCCTCACCCGGGCGAGCGTGATGAGCCTCTTTCTGCTCGAGGCGCTGGTGCTGGGGTTGATGGGCGCCACCGGCGGGTTTCTCGGCGCGGCGGTGGTGACGCAGGCGCTGCACGCGAAGGGCATTCACGTCACCCCTCCCAGCGCCACCATGCCCATCGACATCTACCCGTTCATGCGCGCGCCGTTCACCATCGCGGTGCTGCTCGCGGCGGTGTTGGGCGCGGTGCTCTTTTCGCTCTACCCCGCGTACCGGGCCAGCCGGCTGCGCCCCGTCGAAGCGCTCGCTGGCCGCTGAGGAGATCGACCCATGTTGCTGCGACTGGCGATGCGAAACGTGTTCCGCGCGAAGGCGCGCTCGGCGATCACCATCGGCGCGCTGTTCTTCGGCGTGACGATGAGCCTGCTGCTGTCGGCCCTGGTGATGGGCGTCGGTGAGTCGCTGGTCTCGGAGACCATCGAGTCGCGCGTGGGCGCCATTCAGGTGCACAAGAAGGGCTACTTCGAGAAGCGCGATCGCCAGCCGCTGGTGTTCCACATCGAGCGCGACGCGGCGTTGGAGGCGAAGCTGCGCGCGACGCCGCACGTGAAGGCGCTCACCCCGCGCATCACCTTCTCCGGGCTGCTCACCAACGGCAGCCGCGGCGCCTTCGCGGTCATCACCGCCATCGACCCCGAGACGGTGGCCAGCGCCCTGCCCCGCGTCGACCTGTACCTCGACGGCCAGAAGCTGCTGCCCGGCGATCGCAACGGCGCGCAGGTGGGCCTCGAGCTGTCGCGCGCGCTCGACCTCAAGCCGGGCGTGCCGTTGATGCTGCAGGCGCAGGGGCTGGGCGGTCGCGACAACGCCCTGGACCTCGAGCCGCGCGGCGTGATGTCGGGGCAGAACCCGCTGGAAGGCAAACGCGCGGTGACGGTGCCGCTGGCCTTCGCGCAGTCGCTGCTGGGCATGGAGAACAAGGTGACGGAGTACGTGCTGGCGATCGACGACGTCACGCAGCTCGACTCCACCGCGGCGGCGGTGCAGCAGGTGGTGGGGCCCGACTACGAGGTGCAGACGTGGGAACAGCTGCGGCCGTCGCTGCGTGACGCGCGCCTCGTGCAGCGGGTGGTGCTGGGGGGCGTGAGTCTCATCTTCTTGATCATCGCGCTGTTCCAGGTGGCCAACACGATGCTGATGAGCGTGCTGGAGCGCACGCGGGAGATCGGCACGCTGCTCGCGGTGGGCATGACGCGCGGGGTGATCGCGCAGCTGTTCATGCTCGAGGCGCTGCTCCAGGCGGTGCTGGGGGCGGCGGTGGGCCTCACGCTGGCGTTGATCATCGTCTCGTATGCGCAGCACAGCGGTGGCTTCACGGTGTCGATGGGCGCCGGCCAGGGCTTCTTCAAGGTGATGCCCACGCTGCTGCCCGCGGTGCCCTTCATCGTCGTCATCGCCACCTGTCTCGGCAGCGTGGTGGCGGCGCTGTCCCCTGCCCTGCGCGCGGCGCGCATGCGCCCCGTCGAAGCCCTCTCTTCCCCCTGAAAGGACCAAGCCATGACTGCCCTGTTGCTGGCGCTGCTGCTGACCGCTGAACCGCCGACCGCGAAGGAAGTGCTGACGAAGTACGACGCGGTGATGGCGCCGCCGACGTTCAAGGCGACCGCGACGATGACCGCGCACCGCGATGACGGCACCACGCGCGGCTACAAGATGACCATCCTCAAGGGCGCCGACGACAAGTCGCGCATCTGGTTCCAGGAACCGGCGGCGGTGCGCGGGCAGGAGATGCTGCGCAACGGCGAGAACTTCTGGGTCTACATGCCGAACCTGAAGCGCGCGCTGCGGCTCGCCTCGCGCGACAACTTCCAGGGGGGTGACTTCAACAACGCCGACGTGCTGCGCGCGAACTACGCGACCGACTACGACGGCGTGGTGAAGGAAGACGCCGCGAAGCCCGACACCTGGCTCGTGGAGATGAAGTCGAAGAACCCCGACACCTCGTACGACAGCATCAAGCTGTGGGTGCTCAAGAGCCCGCTCGGCATTCCGGTGCGCGGCGAGTACTTCACCTCGAGCGGCAAGATGTTGCGGTCGGCCGACTTCACCGAGGTAAAGGACTTCGGCCACGGCATGAAGCGGCCCTCGCGCATCACCATGCGCAACGAGATCGCCACCCAGCGCTTCAGCGAGATGGTGTGGGACGCGGTCGACGTCACCGCACCGGTGAGCGACGCGAAGTTCGGCCTGTCGGACCTGGGGCACTGAGTCATGACGCCGCTCGTCCTGCTGTTGCTCGCGCAATCACCCGTGGTGACGACGACCGGCTACGTCGACTCGCGCACCACGGGCGCGTGGACGCAGCTCGACGGGGCGCCGGGGCTCACCGAGTTGGTGGAAGCCAACGCGCAGCTCAAGCTGACGCCACACGAGAAGGTGACGCTGTACACCGACACGTCGTTGTTCTGGCAGGGCGCGTTCCTGGTGCAGGGAGGCGACAAGGACCTCGCCAACTACCGGCCGACGATCGTGCTCTCGGAGGCGTACGCGGATCTCCCGCTGCAGGAACACTTCCGGCTGCTGGTCGGCAAGAAGCGCATCGTGTGGGGCGCGGGGATGTCGTTCAACCCGACCGACGCGCTGAACCCTCCGAAGGACCCGACCGACCCGACGTTCCAGCGCGCGGGCGCGTGGCTCACCGAGCTGGAGTGGGGCTTCGAGAAGGTGGCGATCTCGCTGGTGGGCGCGGGCAAGGTGACGCGGCAGTACGCGGGGCTGCCGACGTCGCTCATCGTGTACCCCGAGCACCCGACGGCCGAGGTGGTGCGCGGCGTGGCGACGGACGATCGAGATGACCAGGCGCACTTCGCGTTCACCGGGCGGCTGTACCTGCTGGCGGGCGACGTCGACGTGAACCTCATCTATTCGTACTCGAACCTGTACAACGACGCGTTCCGTGCGAAGTCGAAGGGCGGGCTGTCGCTCTCGCGGGTGTTCGGGAACCTCGAGGTGCACGCCGAGGCTTCGCTGTACTCGGGCTCGTCGAAGCTGGTGGTGAACGCCGACTGCGTCGATGCGCCCGTGGCGTGCGTGCTGCGCGGCCTCGCGGTGACGTCGCGGCCCGACCTCGACAAGGAATGGCTCAACACGCAGGCGGTGGTGGGCGCGCGGTACCAGTTCGAGAACGGCACGCTGTCGGCGGAGTACTACTTCAACGGCGAAGGACAGGACGCGGCGGGCTACCGGCGCATCGCGACGCTCTCGCTGCAGAACCCCACGCTGGCGCAGCAGGCGCTCGGGGCGTCGAGCGATCCGGGCACTCCGCAGAAGTTCACGCTCAACGCGCTGCGCCGGCACTACCTGGTGCTGCAGGGCACGCGCACGCAGGCGTGGGACGACTGGACGTTCTCGGGTTCGGCGTTGATCGGCCTCGAGGATCTGTCGATGCAGTTGGTGCCGCAGGTGCAGTGGATGCCGAAGGAATGGCTGCAGCTCACCGCGGCGGTCTACGTGCCGATCACCGGGCTCGACAGCGAGTCGGTGAAGGTCGGCGACGCGCGGTACGGGCAGTTCACCCTTTCACCGTTTCAGACGCGGGTGCTGTTCCAGGCGCGCGCGTTCTTTTGAAGAGGAGATGGCCATGTCGCTGATCAGCTTGAAGGGCATCAAGAAGTCGTACCGGCTCGGGCACCTCGAGGTGCCGGCGTTGCAGGGGGTCGATCTGGAGGTCGAGAAGGGCGAGTTCACGGTGGTGATGGGGCCGTCGGGCTCGGGCAAGACGACGCTGCTCAACATCATCGGGCTGCTCGATCGCGCCGACGCGGGGAGCTTCAAGCTCGACGGCGAGGAGCTCGCGGGGCGCGACTTCAACGACATGGCCGCGCTGCGAAACCGGAAGATCGGCTTCATCTTCCAGAGCTTCAACCTGATCCCCGTGCTCGACGTGCGCGAGAACATCGAGTTCCCGTGCCTGCTGCGGCACGAAGACAAGGCGGCGCTCGCCAAGCGGGTCGAGCTGGTGGCCGAAGAGGTGGGGCTGACGAAGGTGCTCCACCACCGGCCCGATGAGCTGTCGGGTGGGCAGCGGCAGCGGGTGGCCATCGCCCGGGCGCTGGTGACGCAGCCGGAGATCGTGCTGGCCGACGAGCCGACCGCGAACCTCGACTCGGCGACCAGCGAGCAGATTCTGCAGCTCATGGAGCGGCTCAACGCCACCCGGGGGGTGACCTTCCTGTTCTCGACCCACGATCCGCGCATCATGCGGCGGGCGAAGCGGGTGGTGCTGATGGCCGACGGCAAGTTGGTGGACGGGACCGCGGCCGCCCATGCCGAGACTCATGTGTCGTCAGGTCTCGATCATTCTTGACGACTGCTGAGGCGTGGGGCACAAGACGCGCCGCTTCACGCAGGTCCGCCCAAGTAGCTCAGTTGGTAGAGCAGGGGATTGAAAATCCCCGTGTCGCTGGTTCGATTCCGGCCTTGGGCACTCGTAGTTCTTGGTGTTTCTGAGTTCGAGACGTCTCATGTGTCTCACTCGTCCGAAGAACTTGGGCAGGTCAGTCCCAGGGAACTCGCCTCCGACGATACGCATTTGCCCACCCGATTCCTGAGCCTCAGGTCAGTCGTGAGTGAGGAGCGCGATCCATCGGCCGGCGCAGCGCGCGAAGCGCTGTGGCGCCGCTATGGGTTGGTGCTTCGAAGCGTGATGCTCCTCGCGGCGTTGCTGTTGGGTGCCTCCTGCAAGAACAAGCAATCGGGGCCTGGCGACGCCTCGCAGCCTCCGGAGAAGCAGATGATCGACGTGAGAGGGCAATTCGAGGGGGAGCTTCGAAAGCGCGGGATCTCCTTCACGCGGCGGAGCGATGGCCGATACGACCTCGGCGAAGACGGGGGCTGGTCGAAGTTGGTGAGCATCGACAACCTCACGAAGAACGTCGAACGCGACCACGACGCCGAGGAAATTGGTCGATTCGTCGATCGCCTTTCACTCTCGCCCGCAGCCGAACGCACCTGGGAGGAAGCTCGCCCGTTCCTCCGATTCTCAGCTGAGCCCAACGACTACGAGTTCGGAGACGCCGTTCGGTCGAGGGTGAGCCCGCAGGTCGAGCTCGTTCTCACGGTTACTGATCAGGACGAACGGAAGATCAGCTGGGTCACGCACGGCATGCTCAAGAAATGGAACGTGTCGAGGATGGATGCCGAGCGCATCGCGGGAGAGAACCTCGATCGGATGCTGGATGGCATCGTGCTCACCGTTGAGCAGGTCGGCTCGATGAAGCTCGGGATGGTCCCACTCGAATCTGCGTACAAGGCGTCGGTCATCTTCGCGCCGGGCTTTCGGAAGTTCGTTGAGCCACAACTCGGCTGGCCCGTGCTCGCGATGACACCCTGCCGCGACTTCATCTTCGTGTTTCCCAACTCTGACTTCGAGCTCGTGGGCCGTTCGGCCGCGAGCGTCTTGAAGGAGTACGACCGCTCTGGGTACCCGATCACCACCGAGGTCTGGCGTGTCTCAGACGCAGGAGTGAACGCCATCGGTTCGTTCCGGGAGCCAAAGAGAAACGAGCCATAGGACGTCCTTGCGCCAGCTCGAGCTCACCGCACGTCGAGGTCGACCCCGAGGTCCCCCGCCAGAGCTCAGGCGAGCCCGAATGCGCGCTCGCCTCGCCCTGCTCCCCCTCCTCATCATCACCGCCTGTAGCCCCGCCGACTTCCCGCTGCTCGTTCCCCCTGTCGCGACCGGCGGCGGAAGCACCACGCCAGCCCCGGATTCATCGGGTGGGGGCACCGGCGCGTCCTCGACTGGCGGCGGCACCGGCACCACCACGCCACCCGTGCCGCCGACGTATGGGTGGGCGTGCAACACGACCACCAACGAATGCAGCACCGGCACCACGTGCCGTGACGTGATCACCCAGAATGGCGAGGGGGTCTGCGCCACGCCGTGCGACGAGACGTGTCCCGCCAACAGCGCCTGCATCGGCGGCAACGCATGCGTTCCCAACTGCACCGACGACCTCGACTGCGCCGACGGGGTTCACTGCGTGAAGCTCGCGAATGGGTCTGGCGTGTGCGCCATGGTGAAGTCGAAGATCGTCTCCTCGATCGTCATCGACCCGAGCGGCACGTCGGCGCAGGAGTTCACGACCTCCGACCTTCAGCAGGACCTGCTCGGGACCCTGCACGTCGTCTACCGAAGCGGGGGAGCGCCTCGCTACGGGCGCTGCTTCTCAGGCGCCGACTGCACCAACCCGGCCGCGTGGCGATTCGTGACGCTCACGGGCCAGGACGCGAGACTCCATCTGCAGATGGGCGTCTCGCGCTACGGCAAGGTCTACCTGGCGTGGGTCGACGTCGGCGCTGTGACGGCAGCAGCGCCTGTTGGGCACCCGGGAACGCGTGGAAGACGCTCGCTACCGTCGAGACGAAGGCACAGGCGACGCAAACGCTGACCGCTCAACCGCCCTCGTGCAGCGATGGCTTCGCGCAGCTCTGGACCCGAGAGGACCCCGTCGTCGCGCCGGGCACGACCGGGCTCTACGTCCTCTCGAGGACGCACGACTTCTGGGGCTGCGCTGGCAACACCGACACCTTCGCCAGCGGGAGGTACCGCGTCCACCTGGCCTGGGCGCCGCTGCCCTGACCGCCCATTGGCGAGCAGACGCCGGCGCTCGGCTGGAGCACGCGTCCAGAAGCGTGTTACGAATCGCCTGTCCGTGAGTCTGCGCGACCGGCGTTTAGGAACATGAAACGAGCCTCCCCGAGAGACACCGCGGTCCTCAACCTGGCCAAGAGGGGTCCTATGCGAGCGCGTGACCTGGACGCCCTTGGGGTGCCGCGGGTGTACCTGCAGCGCCTGGTCGACAAGGGTCTGCTCGAGCGGGTTGACCGAGGGCTGTACGTTCTCGCTGAGACACAGGTCACCGAGCATCACAGCGTCGCGGAGGTCATGAAGCGATCTCCACGCGGCATCGTCTGCCTCCTGAGCGCTCTCCAACTGCACGGCCTGACCACCGAGGCGCCTCACGCGGTCTGGCTGATGATCGACCGGAATGCCCGTGCGCCCCGCATCGCATCACCCAGGGTCGAGCTCGTACGGGCGAGTGGCCTCGCACTGAGACACGGCGTCGACCTGAGGACCATCGAAGGCGTGCCAGTCCAGCTGACCTCCCCCGCGAAAACGGTCGCTGATTGTTTCCGGTATCGAAGGCACGTCGGGCTCGAGGTCGCACTGGCAGCGCTCCGCGACTACCTCCGACGAGCGAATGGCCCGCTGAGAGGCCGCGGCGAGTGCACGCTCGACGCGCTCACCGCGGCCGCGAAGGCCACCGGAACCACCACCCTCATGCGGCCGTACCTGGAGGCGCTCGCATGACGAAGAAGTCGATGAAGAACGTGGCCGCGTCGGTCCAGGCGAAGCTCCTCGCGAGAGCCAGAGAGCGCAAGGACGACTTCCAGCTCCTGCTCCTGCGGTACGCGAACGAGCGCCTGCTCTTTCGCCTCGCCTCGTCCGGCCACGTCAAGAGCTTCGTCCTGAAGGGGGCTGCCCTGTTCACCTGTTGGACCGGACAGCCGCATCGAGCGACGCGCGACCTCGACTTCCTCGGTTACGGCAAGTCCACGGAGGAGCACCTCGCGAAGGTGTTCACGGAGATTCTTGAGACCCCGGTCGTCGACGACGGCCTGGTGTTCGATTCGTCCCACGTGAAGGTCGCGCCTATCCGCGAAGACCAGGAGTACGGCGGAGTCCGGGTCACGTTCGTTGCTCGCCTTGGCAACGCCAAGGTGCATCTCCAGGTCGACGTGGGGTTCGGAGACGCCGTGACGCCCGGTGCTCAGGAGATCGAGTTTCCGCCCCTTCTCGATTTTCCGGCTCCGCGGCTGCGCGCGTACCCTCGGGAGACGGTCGCCGCCGAGAAGATCGAGGCGCTCGTGAAGCTCGGCATCGCGAACACGCGAATGAAGGACTTCTACGATCTGCTCACGTTGTCCGAGCAGTTCGAGTTCGACGGCGGTGTGCTGGTGAAGGCCCTCCGTGCGACCTTCAAGCGACGAGGCACCGCGTTCCCGAAGGACATGCCCGTGGCGCTGACCGCAGAATTCTATGGGGACAAGGGCCGCGAGACACAGTGGTCTGGCTTCGCGCGGAAGGCCGGCATCAAGAAAGCTGGCGACCTCGCGACAACCATCGCGCGCGTGGCGGCGTTCTGTGCTGAACCGCTGACGCAGGCGGCCAGGGGCGACTCGTGGGATCAAACCTGGGCACCCGGAGGCCCCTGGATGGCAATCCGCTGAAGGCGGCGGAAACGTCGATGCGGTTCCCGCTCGAGTTCTGGCGAGGTGCGACCTGCCCCTCGGAGACGGCCGAAACAGCCCCTCACCGCGTCCGGGCGAGCGCGTACGCAATCCCCCGGCGCACGCGGCGAGAGTACGCAGGCCACATGATGAAGGAGCTGCTGAAGCGCCTTCCCCCTGGGCTGGCGTCGCGTCTGAGAGACGGGCTGCACACCGCCGAGGACCTCGCCCGCGCAGCGAGCGTCTGGAAGTACGAAGCGCGTTCGCTCCCCGCGCCGGTCGGGGTCGGGGGGCGCGTGGCGTGGCTGGGCCGACGCGACTCGACCCACGCCGCCGAGCTCGCGTTCGCCGCCAGCGGCCCGGTGTTCCCCGGCTTCGTCGGGGCGGTGCGGGTGACCGAGCTCCCTGCGCCCGGGGCGTTGCGCGTGCCGACGATGGTTCGGCTGTTCATCAACCTCGACGGCACGCTCGACGAGGTGCTGGCCCGCGCGTCCCACGACGTCTGGCGTCGCGCGAAGCCGCTCGCCGAGCGCGCACGCGTCACGCCGGTGACCAGCGACGCGGAGATCGACCGCGTCGACGCCGAGCTCCTCAGGCCCTACGCCGCGCGGCACGACGAGCAGACCCACCAGGTCCCGCTCGAGCGCGTGCGGACCCTGGCGCACGAAGGCGGGCTGGTGTCGATCAGCGTCGACGGCGAGGAGGTCGCCGCGCGCCTCGGCTACGAGTACGCGCGCGACGGCCAGCGCTGCTACGCCGCGTGGCGCTTCGGCTACCCCGCCCGCGTGTTCTCGGACCCCGAGCGGTACGGCGCAATGAACAGCCTCAACACCCTGCTCTCGATTCGGCACGCCCACGAGGGCGGATACGCGGTGCTCGACTTCGGGCTCTCGCCGGCGCACCCGGTGGAGAACGGGCAGCTCCAGTTCAAGCGGCTGCGCGGGGCAGCGGTGTCGACCGTCGAGTGCCACTCGTTCTTCTCGGTGAAGGTGCCCCCCGACCGCGCGCCCGACTTCTTCTGGGCGCGGCCGCTCTTCTCGGTCGAGCACGGCGCGCTGGTGCTGAACGTCGGCCTGCCTGCGACGGTGCCCGATCGAGACCTCCTCGAGCGCTTCCGCAAGAAGCTGGTGTTCAAGGGGGTGTCGCGGCTCCGGCTCCACGCGGCGCGGCCCCTCGACGCTGCGTCCGCCCGCGCGCTCGGCGCCGTCGAGCTGGTGTAGGCCCTCGCGCGCACCGCACGTCGAGGCCGCCCGCGATAGAAGGCCCGGCATGGACGGGCTCCCGTCGCATCGCGAGCTGCAGCAACTGATGACCCAGGGGCGCTGGCGCGAGCTGCGAGACCTCGCGACGAAGGCCATCTCCCAGGCGCCGACCGTCGCCGACTTCTACGGCTACCTCGCGCACGCGCATCGCCAGCTCGGAGATGGGGACGCCGCCTGGTCCACTGCCGACGCCGGGCTGAAGGTCGATCCGACCAACCTCTTCTGTCTCAACCGGCTCTCGCTGGCGGGCGCGCTCACCGGGCGCTTCGAGCAGGTCATCGCGCGCACCCGCGTGGCCCTCGATCGCGTGCCCGCGAACGAAGGTGACCGTCAGAACCTGGCGATCATCATCACCAACGCCATCTACGCCTACTCGCACCTCGGGCGGGCCGCCGAGGCCGTGCACGCGCTCACCCCGACCATCGAGCGGCTCGACCACCCCGACCTGCACTTCAACAGCGCCTGCCTCTTCGCGCTCGCCAACGACGAGCGCGCCTTCGGGTGGATGCGCAAGTCGCTCGCGGCGGGGAAGGACAAGCAGAGCTTCGCCGACGCCGACTTCGATGTCCTCCGCGACGACCCGCGCTTCGACGCCCTGCTCGCCCGAGAGTGGGCCCTCGAGGCCCAGGCGCTCGCGCGCGCGAACACCACCGACCGCGCCCTGCTCCGCCCCGAGCACTTCCTCGATCCGCAGCGCTTCGAACTCCGCCCCGTGGACCGGCCGCCCGCGCGCGAGCCTGCACTCGAGGCCGCCATCGCCGTCACCCCCGAGGACCCCAACCCCTACGCGGTCTACGCCGACTGGCTCGAGGAGCGCGAAGACCCGCGCGGCACCGGCATCAACCTCTCGCTCGCGTGCGCGCGCGCCCAGACCGAAGACGAGCGAATGCTCGCTTTTGTGAGGTGGGCTCGATTCTTCGAGCGACATGCCCCGGCCTTCCTCGGCCCGCTCGTCGAGCTCCGCGAAGCGCACGCGACGTGGCGTCACGGCTTCATCGAGCGCCTCGAGCTCCAGCTCGACGCCGACCAACCGGTAGAGCTCGAGCCCCTCGTGCGCGAAGTGCTCGAGCACCCGTCGGCCACCTTCCTCACCACCCTCGAGGTGGGCGATCTCCCCAGCGACGGCGTGCTCGACTACCAGCCCGTCCTCCGCGCGTTGCAGGCGACCACCCCGCGCTGTCTGCGCCACCTGACGATCGAGCCGCGAGCGCTGCTGCGCTCGTCGGCCCAGCTCTCGATCGCCGAGCTCACCCTGCCGCGCCTCGAGTCGCTCACGCTGGGAGGCGGGACCATCGAACTCGGCGCCCTGCCCTTTCCTTCGCTCCGGCGCTTCGCGTTGCGCACCACCGCCTTCACCCACGCGCACCTCGAGGCGCTGCTGGACGCCCCGTTGCCGCAGCTCGAGTCGCTGGAGCTGTGGTTCGGCAGTCGCTCGTCCGGCGCCGATCGCATCGACCCGGGCGACCTCGACGCGCTGGCACGTCACTTCCCGAATGTCCGTCACCTCGGGCTCCGCAACGCGCCCGCCACCGACACGTTCGTCGAGTGGCTGCTCGGCGCACCACTGAGCGCACAGCTCGAGTCGCTCGATCTCTCCCTCGGCACGTTCTCCGACGACGGCGCCCGCCTGTTGCTCGAGCACGCCCCGCGCCTGCCGGGGCTCCGCCGTCTCTCGGTCGCGCAGAGCTGCCTGGGCCCGGTGATGGTCCGCAGACTCCAGCTCGCCTTCCCGCACGTCGACGCCGGTGACCAGAAGTCGGGCCGCTTCGTCAGCGTCGCCGAGTAGCCCCAGGCGCAATTCTGCATCACCCATTCTCAAACTCGGGAATGCACCGTGAGCGCGCCTCTTCCCCTCGGGCTGATCAATGGCAGAGTGAGGTTCCGTGCGTACCCTTCGGCCCTGGTTCCTGCTGTTCCTCGCGTGTGGCTCCTTGTCGCCGCCGATGACGGCGAGCCTCCCGACGGGGCTGGTGTGCGATCGCGTGCTGATTCCGCCCGTCTCACTCGCCGACACGCTCGCCACGGCGGCGCCCGGTGACTGCGTCATCCTCCCCAGCGGGACGTATTCCGGCACCTTCGTGCTGCCCGAAGACGTGAGCCTCGCCGCGAGCGCGGGCGCGACGGTCAACCTCGCCGATGGAGACCCCGTGCTCACCATTCGCGGCGGCGAGCGCTCGGTGGTGCAGGGCATTCGCATCATCGCGGGAGAAGGCGGCGGCATCGCCATCGAGCCCGGGCCCGCGAAGTTGATCGGCGTCGGCGTGACGCAGAGCAAGAAGAACGCGCTGACCGCCACCTGCACCCGCCCCGACTGCGAGCAGCGCGAGGTGACGATCACCGACTGCGAGTTCACCCAGAACGCGGTGGGCGTGCGCGCGAAGGGCGCGAAGGTGAAGCTCGTAGGCGGCCGCATCGCCGAGCAGAGCGGCACCTCGCTGTCCGCGGGCTCCGGCGTGGTGGGCAGTGACGGCGCCCGCATCTCGATGTCGGGAGTCACCATCGACGGCAACGAGAACATCGGTGTGCTGCTCGACGGCCCGGCGACGCGCGCGAACCTCGACACCTGCACCGTCACCAACAACCGCGGGCGGGGCGTGTGGGCCCAGGGGCAGACCTCCGACGGCGGCACCACCATCTCCATCACCGGCGGAGAGATCAGCGGCAACCGGCTGGTCGGCATCGGCGCGCGCGACATGAGCGGCCTCTCGGTGCGCGGCGTGCTCGTGAAGGACACCGCCGCGGTGCGCGTGCCGATCGACATCTCGCACTTCGAAGACGTGGGCGACGGCATCGGGCTCTTCGCGCGCACCAACGCGGTCCTCGAGGACGTCACGCTGCAGGGCAACGCGCGCGCGCAGTTGCTCGCCGACGAGCCCGGCGCCGACGTCCAACTGCGCAACCCCACGCTCTCGGGCGGCAAGTTCCGCGTGGTGGTGCAGCACGCCAACGCGCCCGTGCAGATCGCCACCAGCTTCATCGATGACGCCGGCGTCGCGCTGCTGGTGCAGTCCACCGCCATCGGTCTCCTTCCATGACGAACCTGAGAGTGTCTGTGGTGCTCGCGCTGAGCGCCCTGCTCTGCGCGTGTCCTGCGACCACCGAGCCCGCGTGCGATGGCGGGGCGTGCACGACGACGCCGACCACCAGCGGAGGCTGTGACGCCGGCGCCTTTCAGTCCCTCAGCGGCGAGTGCCGGCCCGTCGGCGCTCAGTGTGGCGCCGGCCTGCGCGCGGATCCGTCAGGGTGGGGCTGTGAAGCGGTGATCGACACCTGCGACGCCGGCGCGATCTCCGTGCCGGGCGAAGGCTGCACGCGCGTGGGGTGGACCACCTGCCCCGCGGGCTTCACGGCCACCGGCACCACCTGCGAACCGGTGTTGCCCAACGCCCCCTGCACCGGCGCCACGCGCGCCAGCCTCGGCAGCACGACCTGCGCGCCCATCGGCGACTGTGACGGTGTGTTCCCTCCCGCGGCCGCGACGCTCTTCGTCGACGCGACGCTGGATGGCGGCGACGCCACGCACTTCCCCACCCTCACCGCCGCGCTCGCCGCCGCGCCCGCCGGAGCCACCGTCGCCATCGCCGCCGGCACCTACCGCGAGGCGATCGCCCCCACGCGCCCGGTGAAGCTCATCGGCCGGTGCGCCGCGCGCGTGCAGCTCATCGGCAGCCCGGCGGTGTTCGTCGACGGCGTCACCGGCGTGGAGCTGGAGGGCGTGACGGTGCGCGACTCCATTCTCGCGGCGAGAGTGGAGCGCGGCGGCGCGTTGACGCTGCGGCACGCGGTGCTCGAGGCCAACCTCCGCTCGGCGGTGCAGGCCACCGACGCCAACACCCGCGTGACGCTGGAAGACGTGGTGGTGCGGAACACCGCCGTCGATCCCGCCACGCAGACCTTCGGCCAGGGCGTCGCCGCGTCGTTCGGCGCGAAGGTGACGCTCACCGACGTCGAGCTGCTCGCCAACCGCGAGGTCGGCCTCTTCCTCGATCGCGCGCAGACCACCGCGACCGTCAACCGCACCGTCATCACCGACACGCAGCCGCGCACCAGCACCGGCAAGCTCGGTTGGGGCGTGGGCGTGCAGCGCGGCGCCTCGCTCACCGCCACTGCGCTCGTGGTGCAGGACAGCCGCGTCTCGGGCGTGGTCGTCACCGAGCCGATGAGCGTCCTCACCCTCACCGACTCCGTGGTGCGACGCACGCGGCTCGGCCTCGACAACGCCGGCGCGCAGCGGGCGATCGGCGTCGCGGCGCTGCAGGGCGCCACCTTCAACTGGACCGGCGGGCTGGTCGACGGCAGCGAGGCCACGCTGGTGCGCATCGCCGATGTCGGCACCACGGCGACCCTCCGCGACGTCACGGCGCGCTCCGTCACGCCCTCGGCGAACGTGCCGGCCTCGGGCATCAGCGTCGAAGACTCGGCGAAGCTCACGCTCGATCACGTCGCGCTCTTCGACACCGCCGGCACCGCGGTGACGGCGATGACGGCCGGCGAGCTGAAGGTCGATCACCTCGGCGTGTTCGGTGTGTCGGGCGTCGGGCTCCGCGCGCAGGCCGGGCGCCTGAGCGGCGTGGCGGTCGAGGTGCGCGGTCATTCGGACATCGGCGCGCTTGCGCTCGAGCGCGGCAACCTCGACCTCAGCCGCTGTGTCATCGCCGACGGGACGTCCGACGACGGGCTCGGCGCGGCGACCGGTGAGCTCGGGCTGGTGACGCTCGAGCGCTGCCTGCTCACCCGCAACGTCACCGCCGGCATCTACGCGCGGGAGTCGGGCGCCGCGGCCATCGCCGCCAACACGGTCATCTCCGAGACCCGGCTCGACGCCGCGGGCGAGTTCGGTCAGGGCGTGATCGCCGAGCACGGCGCAAGCGCCAGCCTCATCGACGTCACGGTGTCACGCAACCACACCGCCGGGCTGCAGACCGCCGATCAAGGAAGCGTCATCACCGCGCAGCGGGTCACCGTGCGCTCGACCCAGCCCAACGCCACCGGCAAGCGGGGCCGCGGCGGCAACGCCAACTTCGGCGGCCGGCTCGAGGTGCTCGACTCGGCAGTCATCGACAACCAGCAGGTCGGTCTCTTCGCGTTCCAGTCGCAGATCTCGGTGAGCGACTCGCTGGTGCTGGGCACGCGCGCCGACCCCGACGGCAGCTACGGCAACGGGCTGGAGGCGCTCACCGACGGCAGCATCGTCTTCACGCGCGGCGTCATCGAGCAGAGCACCGGCATCGCCGCGGTGTACGCCGAAGGTGCGGGCGTGCTCGACGGTGCGCGCGTGGTGCGAAACGCGATCGGGCTCCACGCGCAAGACGGGTCGACGGTGGAAGAGCTGGCCACGGCACCGGGCTCGCTCGGGGCACGACAGGTGGCGGTCACCTCGAGCACGCGCTTCGAGGACAACCAGGCCAAGCTGAGCGCGGTGACGGTGCCGGTGCCCGCGCCGTAGTCACTTCGTCTCGAGCACCACGCCCGCCGCCCCGGCCGCGGCGACCTTCGCCACGAAGTCGGACACGGCGCCCGAAAGCTTCACCGGAGTGGCTCCCGGCTTGCCCAGGGTGAGCGGCGCGCAGGTCGTTCTGGCTTCCCACACGTCGGCCATCAGCGTGAGCACCGCGTAGATGCGCTCGGCCTCGGCCGCGGGGCACTTGCAGTCCTCGAGCGTCTCCGCGGCGCCGTTGAGCAGCAGGTGCAGCCGATCTTGAGGAGCGACGTAGGCGATGGCCTCGGCCAGCTTCGGGAGGCCCTGGCACTTGCTCTTCTTGCTCAGCTCTGAGGCGAGCACGGTCGCGCGGTCCATCGCGCCCACCTCGCTCGCGGTCTTCAACAGCGGCGCGACCAGCCTGGGGTTCGCGTCGAGGCTCAGCTTCTGCTGCACCGGCCCCTCGAGCTGCACGCAGAGCTCGACCTTCGTCTCCTTCGCGAGCGCGGCGAGGTGCTTCGCCATCACCGCAGCCTGCCCGTCGAGGAATTGGGCCGCGGGGTTCGCCATCAACCGCACGCCCCGCGTCTTCCAGCCTTCGCGACTCTCGAGGCGATCGATCAACGAGTCTTCGGACGGGTAGCTGAGCTGCACCACCCCAGCCGCGTCGGCGCGCGCCTGCGCGTCGTACTTCTCACCGAGCGACTTCAGGGACTGCACGCGGTCCGCACACTTCGGAGCCGCGGCGAACGACAACGACGAGACGAGCAAACCGGCCACACACCAGGAGCGCATGGCCGGTTCTTAGCGCGACCTCACGGCGCGGTGATCAAGCACCTCGAGATGGGCAACATCTGGTCGGCGAACACCGCCAGGAAGTACTGCTTGCCCGACTCGAGCGCCGCGGGAGCGCCGGCCATCGGCACCGACTGGGTCGCGCCCTCGGCGGTCCCGCCGTACTTCACGGTGCCCGACACGAGCGGAGCAGCAGCCGGCGCGACGTCGAGCTTCCACAACGTCCCCGCGGGCACGTCGAGGTTGGGGTACACCGTCGGCGCCCGCGCGCTCGCCTCCATCACGTACACGTAGCGCGCGCGGCCCTTGCCCCACGAGATGGTGCCGTCGGCGGCGATGGCGCTGCCGTCGGTGCAGGCCTCGGGCTTGAAGTAGTAACCCTCGGAGAGCGGACCGAAGCCGTCGGGCACACCCACGAAGTTGGCCGCGGTGAGGTTGCGGTACTCCTGCTCCTTCACCCAGAAGGCCTTCATGCGCGCCGGGTCGGTGCTGAGGAAGATCGAGTAGTCGGGGTGCTCGAGGTCGGACTTCGCGAAGCCGTTGTTCTGATCCGCCGGCCACGCACCGAGCGGGATGGAGTTCACCAGGCCCGAGCCGTGCGCGATGCCGCGGTCGGTGAACTGGTTGGCGAGGCTGCCTTCGCGATCGATGTCGAAGATCGACGCTTCTCCGTTCGGCGCGGCCTTCGCGTGGCAGCACACGCACGAGGTGGCGTTGATCTGCGACTTCACCCACGCCTCTTCCGCGAGGTAGGCCGGATCAGAGCGGCGCGGGTCGGGCATGTCGTACCGGGGGTCGTAGGCCTTCGGGTAGTACGGGCGGCCGCTGCGCGACTTGTCGCAGTTCGCGTCGTCGCGGAACGAGCGGCCCTCTTCGGTCGCGCCGTGAATGCCCTGCCACAGACAGACCTGGCCGTTGGCCGAGTGACCCGCGGGCTGACCGGGCGCCGGCATCAGGCACACGCGCTCGGGCTTGGTCCACGCGTTGTCGAGCACGACGATCTCGTCATTCGCGCCACCACACAGCGGCGAGACGTCCCAGTAGCCGCCGCCGAAGGTCTCGCAGCCGGTGCGCGCGCTGCCGCACTTCGCGGGGTCGCTGCTGACGATGTACGTGCGGTTCTGCTCGGGCTTGGCGGCGAGCAGGCAGGCTCCGAGGAACTCCTTCGGGTTGCAGAGCGTGCCGCTCTCGAAGGTGCCCTTCATGTCGGTGCAGTCCTTCTCGCTGGCCGCGACGGCCCACGCGCCGAGGTAGTCCTTGCACTCGGTCATGCGGCTGAACTGACCGGTGTACTCGCAGTGGCCGATGATCTTGTCGGACAGCACCGGTTTGGTGGAGGGCGCGCACGAGGCGGCGAAGGCAACGATGAAGAGGGCAGGAAGAAGTCGGTTCATGATGGCTCGCTGACGTACGTCTCTGAACAAGGTCTGTTTCAGGTTCAATAACGGGTGAATCGCCGCCGCCTAACCATTTGAAACCACAGCGGCGAATCCTACATGAGACCGGCGGCATCCCACTCCGTCATGGAGACCGTTCGGAACGTCGTGCTGGTGCTGGTGGTGGGCTTCTTCGCCCTCTCGATGGTGCTGCAGCTCGTGGCGCGGCGGCGCGCGGCGCGCATGATGGGACAGCCGCTCCCCCGGTTACCGGGCGCGACCGGGGCGCGGATCACCGCCAGCGAGCACGCGCTCATCTACTTCTTCACTCCACAGTGCGCGGCGTGCCGGCCGGTGACGCCGAAGATGAAAGCGCTCGCCGAGCGAGGCCAGCCGGTCTTCGCCATCGACGCGACGCAAGAGCCGGAGCTGGCGGGCGCGCTGTCGGTGATGGCGACGCCGACCACGGTGGAGGTCGATCACGGCCGTGTGGTGGGCGTGCACATCGGACCCGTCGCGCCTGCGGTCTGGGAGCGCTTCGCGTGAGCACCAACCCCTGGGACACGCGCTACGCCGGAGACGCCTTCATGTACGGCACCGAGCCCAACGACTTCCTGCTCGAGCAGGTGGGCGTGCTGCCGAAAGGAGGGCGCGTGTTGTGCCTCGCAGAAGGTGAAGGGCGCAACGCGGTCTTCCTCGCGCAGCGTGGCTTCGAGGTCACCGGCGTCGACGGCTCGCGCGTCGGTCTGGAGAAGGCGCAACGGCTGGCGAAGGCGCGCGGCGTTCACCTCGAGACGATCGTCGCCGACCTGCGCGACTTCGAGCTGGGCACGGAGAAGTGGGACGCGATCGTCTCCATCTGGTGTCACGTGCCGCCGGCGCTCCGGGCGACGCTGCACCCCCGCATCATCGCGGCGCTCAAGCCCGGTGGAGTGCTGCTGCTCGAGCACTACCACCCGAAGCAGGTCGGAGCCGGGACGGGTGGACCTCCGGACCCTGCGCTGCTCGTCACCCGCGCCGAGCTGGAACGGGACTTCGCCGCGCTGCAGGTGGTGCACGCCTTCGAAGGCCAGCGCGACGTGCACGAAGGGACCGGTCACGGCGGGCTCAGTCACGTGACGCAGTTCATCGCCCGACGCTGAGGTAGCCTGCGCGCGATGGCGCGAGGGATCGCAGCTCTGTTGGGGGTGATCGCGCTGGTGGTCGGCCTCCAGAGCTGGGTGTCGCGCGAGAAAGGTCAGCCGCCGCCGGTGGTCGACGACGGGTGTGCGGGCTGTCACGCAGACGTCCGCGGCCTCGAGGCAGCGCACGCGGGCCTGAGCTGCGCGGCGTGTCACCTCGGCAACACCCGCACCAACGAAGAGAAGCTCGCGCACGTGGGGTTGGTGCGCATTCCCGGCAACGTCGCCGACATGGATCGCACCTGTGGGAGCGCCGGGTGCCACGCCGAGCTCCCGCACCGGCTGCGCAACAACATCATGAACACCATGAACGGCGTGGTGAGCGTCGATCGCTGGGTGTTCGGAGAGCAACCGACGCCGACCGCGAAGACCCCGGTGGCCTCGCTCGCGCATTCGCCGGCCGACACCCACCTGCGCAACCTCTGTGCGTCGTGTCACCTCGGCAACCCGAAGACGGAGTACGGCCCGCTCGACGAGACTTCGCGGGGCGGCGGCTGCCTCGCCTGTCACCTCAAGCGCTCCGCGCGCCGCGACGTACACCCCGCGCTGTCGGTGAAGCCCGAGCCGATCGCCTGCTTCGGCTGTCACGCGCGCAGCGGTCGCGTGTCGCTCAACTTCGAGGGCTGGCAGGAGTTCGCAGGTGACGCCCGCGAAGCGCCGACGCGCGCGCTCAAGGATGGCCGCGTGGTGAAGAAGGGCACGGCCGACGTGCACGCCGAGCGCGGGCTGGGCTGCGTCGACTGCCACGGCTCGTGGGAAGTGATGGGCGACGGCACCGCGGCGCTGCACCGCGAAGAGCAATCGACGCTGCAGTGCACCGACTGCCACCTCGTGCGCGCGCCGGTGACGAAGGGCCTGCACGAGCTGGATCCCGAGTCGCTGAAGGTCGCGTCGCTCGAGGGCTTCGCGCGGCCTGACCGTCGGTTCCTCACCGTGCAGAAGAACGGCGTGGCGTTGGTGAACACCTTCGCGACCGATGGCGGCGTGTTCCTCACCGGCAAGTACTCGGGGAAGACGGCGGTGATGAAGGCGCCGAGCGAGGCGTGCCTGAAGCAGGAGCACGCGGCCCTGTCCTGCGGCGCCTGTCACGAGGCGTGGGTCCCTCAGTGCGTGACGTGCCACACGCGGTTCGATCCCGACGGCGGCATGTTCGATCTCCTCGCCAACGAAGAAGCGCGCGGCGAGTGGCTCGAGGAAGGCGGCGAGCCGCGCGCGGAACCGGCGACGCTGGGCGTGCGCATGCTCAGCGACGGAGGCCGGCGCGTCGAGGAGTTCGCCCCGGGCATGGTGCTGACGCTCGACGGCAAGTTCCATCGGCTCTTCGCGCCCGTCTTCGCGCACACCGTTCGACGCGAGGCGCGCACCTGCGAGAGCTGCCACCGAGACCCGCTCGCGCTCGGCTACGGACGCGGCGTGCTGCGGCGCGACGCCCGACGCCAGTGGACCTTCGAGCCACGCGGCCCGCTGCGTCCGGAAGACGGGCTGCCCGAAGACGCGTGGATCGGCCTGTTCCAGACGCGCGGCCCGGAGTCGACCACGCGCGAGAACACCCGCCCCTTCACCCCCGAAGAGCAGCGCCGCGTGCTCGACGCCCTGCCCTGATCAGCACCCTTCCTTCTTCGCCTTCTTCTTCGGCGCCGGCTGATCACCCGCAGGCACGTCCGCAGGCGGAGGGGGCACCGGGAGTGGCGCTTCCTTCAGCTCAGGGCCCGCGCCCCCACCGCGCGGCGTGCCACCGAAGTGTTTCGCCACCGAGGCCTGCCGGTTCGCTTCGTTCACGTCGCCATCGGCGAGCCGGGGGAAGAGCACGCGCTCGTTCCACGCGTCGATGCCGCCCTCCACGGTGTACACGCGCGGCAGCCGGCGCGACTTGAGCAGCACCCACGCCTGCGCCGCGTGTGGGTCGGCGCCGGAATAGAGGAGCACGGTCTCGTCCGCGCGCCAGTCGGCCGACGCGAGCTTCGCCATCGGGAGGTTCTCCGCGCCCGGCAGGTGGTACCGCGCGTAGGCGTCAGGCTCGCGGAGGTCGATCAGCCGCGGCACGTCGGTGCCGGCGATCAACCGCGCAGCGAGATCTTCCACCGTGACGTGGTCTGCGTCGCGAGAGACGACCTGGGTCAGCTCCTGCTCGCGCACGCGCACGTCGGGGCCGCGGTACGGGTTGCCGGCCATCGCCGCCACCACGCCCAGCGCGACGAAGGCGAGCACCAGCTTGCGCGAGCGCGACAGGCCCTTCGCGCCGAGCAGCGGCTGCGTCGCGCGCGGCTGGCTGCCGGTCTTCACCTCGGCCCACTCACTGGCGAGGAACGCGCCGGCCGCCATCAACACCACCAGCGCCACCAGCACGCCGTACGGAATGTTCCACGCGGTCGCGAGCGTCACCTGCCCCATCGACGCCGCGTTCATGAAGCCGTCGAGCGCCGGCATCGCGAAGCCGACCATCAACATGCCGGCGAACATGCCGCCCATGTAGACCATCGCGTCGACGCGCCCGGTGGCCGCCGCGACGACCGAGGTGCCCGGGCAGTAGCCGCCGATGACGAAGCCCAGGCCGAGCACCAGCCCGCCGACCGCCTGCGCCCAGAGGTGCGTGGGCACGAGGTACACCTGCGAGAGATCGAGGAACCCGATGCGCGAGAGCCAGAACACGCCGAGCATCGCGGTGACGATGGCGGTGAACATCACCTTCAGCACCGCCATGTCGCGAAAGTAGAACTGCTTCGCGAGCTTGTTGCCGCTGCCGAAGCCGGCGTTCTCGAGGAAGAAGCCGAACCCCAGGCCGATGACGAAGGCCACCAGCAGCGACGCGTTCTCGCCGAAGAGACCGAACTTGTAGAACGGGGCGTCCATGATCGTTCTCCTTCAGATCCACTGCTTCTTGAGGAACCACGCGGCGCCGTAGGCCCCGGCGAACATCGCCATCATGAAGGCCCAGCTCCCGAGGTTGAGGAGCGCGCCGCCGGTGAGCGCCTGACCGCTGGTGCACCCCGACGCCAGCTTCGCGCCCAGCGCCATGATCGACCCGCCGACGAACGCGAGCGCGAGCCGCTTGCCGACGTCGAAGCGCGGGCCATGCTCGACCACCAGCTTCGTGCGGTTCGACAGCAGGCCCGACACCAGCCCACCGACGAAGACACCGAGCACCTGGAAGACGAGCCATTCCTTGAACGGGTTCGCGCCGAGGAAGCCCGACCAGTACGAGTGGCTCTGCGCGTAGTCGGGCGCGACCGAGGTGACGAGCGCGCCCGAGGCGGCGGCGAAGGCGCTCGAGCCTCCGAGGCCGCGGCCCATGGTGACGAAGGCGGTCAGCAGCACCAGCCCCAGCCCGAGGCCGGCGAAGTAGGGGTTCATGTACGGCTTCGGTTCATGCGTCTGCATGGCGTGCTCCCGTTCACCAGTGACTGGTCTGACCTGCCGCGACGAGGATCCACCGCAGCGCGAAGCCGCCGATGATGACCAACACCGCGGGCGCGGCGGTGTGGCGGATCTTCCCGCGCAGCTCGGCGGCCTGAATGAAGAGCGGCGTGAGGATGCCGGTGATGATCACCAGCGACCAGAAGGCAGGCGCGTAGTCACCCGAGAGCAGCAGCGCCGCGGCGTTCTTGTGCACCGAGGTCGCGGTCGCCAGCCCGAGCAGCCACAACCCGAGGATGCCCAGCTCGACGGTGAGGAACGAGGTGTCGGCGCGCAGCATCACCTCGCCGCCCTGCTTCGGATCGAGCAGCCGGAAGAAGCCGCCCAGCAGCGCGTCGCCGAAGCCGCCGGTGCGAGGCCGGGCGCTGAACAGCTCGAGCAGGTGCAGCAGCGCCGCGGCGGTCGAGAGCCCGGAGAAGAGGAACAGCGGCCCGAGGATGGCGCTGTTCCACAACGGCCGCGCGCCGAGGCTGCCGAGCAGGATGCCGGTGTAGATGCCCAGCGACACACCGCCGAGCAGGTTCGCGATGCCGATGGCCTGCACCAGGCGAGGCCGCAAGCGCAGCCACCGCGACCACACCTTCACGCGCGCGAGCACCGCGCCGCCGAAGGGCACCGTCTCGGGCGGGTGCAGCACCGCGGCGAGCAACAGCGCGGGGTACACCAGCACGAGGATCCACGCGCCCCACGACATCGGCGAGGACGGCTGGAACGTGAGGTACAGCCGCCACACGTACGCCTTGTGGCCGAGGTCGAGGAACAGCGCGCCCATGCCCGCGCTCAGCAGCGCCACGCCCAACATCGGCGCCCACGGGTACGTCTCGCGCTGCGGGTCTTTTCGCGCGGCGAGCACGTGGTAGCCGCCGAGCACCAGCAGGCCGGCCACCAGCCCGCCGAGGAAGAGGTAGACGGGGATCTCCCAACCCCAGGCGTGGAGCGCGGGGTCGATGCCGGGGTTGTGTCGGTTGGAGCTGAGCTCGAGCATGGGTCAGCCCTTCGTGAGGTAGTAGACGTTGGGGCTCGTGCCGGCCTCGGGCAGCAGCGTGTGGTGCGCGCGAGACCGCAGCAGCTTGCTCACCGCGCTCTCGGGATCGTTCGCGTCGCCGAAGGTCATGCAGTGCGTGGGGCACACCGAGACGCACGCCGGCTGCAGGCCCTTCTCGACGCGGTGCAGACAGAAGGTGCACTTGTCGGCGTAGCCCTTCGGGTGGCTGAAGCGCGCGTCGTAGGGGCACGAGGCGATGCACGCTTTGCAGCCGATGCACTTGTCGTGTTCGACGAGCACCACGCCGCCGTACGCGACGTGACTGGCGCCGGTGGGGCAGCAGCTCACGCACGGAGGTTCGGAGCAGTGGTTGCACCGCTCGCTGCGGATCTCGAGGCCCACGGTGGGGAACTCGCCGCGCACCGCCTCGGTGATCCAGTCGCGGCAGTAGCCCTCGGGCACGTCGTTCTCGGTCTTGCAGGCCACCACGCAGTCGGAGCAGCCGACGCACAGGGTGGTGTCGATCACCATCGCCAGTCGCACGCTCATGACGCCACCTCCGGGACCACGGTGACGAAGTTCATGTTGAGCCCGGTGCCGCCCATCAGCGGGTCGGTGCGGTAGCGGGTCTGCAACTTCGTGTCGCTCGCGCCCTTGCGGTACGCGCGCTTCAGGCCCTTCGAGGTGTGCCCGAAGCCGTGCACCAGGAACACGCAGTCGGGGCGAATGCGCTCGGTGGCCTTCACCTTCACCCGCTCGCTCACCACGCCGTCCTGGTTGTGGAGCCGCACGTACTCACCGCTGCGCACGCCCAGCCGCTTCGCTTCCTTCGCGTTGAGCCACACCTCGTTCTCCGGCATCACGTCGTGGAGCAGCGGGTTGCTCTGCGTGCGGCTGAACGAGTGCGTCGGCGCGCGCCCGGTGAGCAGCCGGTACGAGCCGCGCGGGACGGGGTCGGGCGGCGTGTACTTGGGAATGGGGTCGAAGCCCTTCTCCTGCAGCTGCGAGGAGTAGAACTCGATCTTCTTCGACGGCGTCTCGAAGGCCGGCTCGACGCCTTCCTCGAAGTACCGCGGCTGCTTCGCCCCGAGGAGGATGCCGGTCTTCTTCAGCTCGTCGTACGAGTACCCGCCCTTCTGCAGGCGGAAGGCGAGGTACTCCTCGATGTCCTTCCACGGGTAGTACGCCTCGAGGCCGAGCTTGAGCGCGAGCTCGCGGGCGATCCACCAGTTGGGTTTCTGCTCGTCGGGCGAGGCCACCACCGGCTGGCGCAGCGCGATGAACGGTTCGCGGAAGAGCTCGACGTTCAGGTCGTCGTGGCGCTCGAGGTAGGTCGACTCGGGCAACACCACGTCGGCCCAGCCCGCGGTCTCGCTGGGGATCACGTCGACCACCGCGAGGAGGTCGAGCGCCTCGATGGCCTTGATCGTCTCGGCCTCGTTGGGCAGCGCGTAGAGCAGGTTCACCGCGTAGGTCAGCCAGCCCTTCACCGGGTACGGCTGGCCGGTGAGCGTCGCCTCGCGGATGCCGGTGCTGATCGCCTCGTGCGCGAAGGGGTACTTGTGGCCGGGGTTGTCGACCTTGCCCTTCGCCGACACCGGGTACTTCGGGTACGGGTAGCCGGGCAGGTCCATCGAGGAGGGCACGTAGAAGCCGCCCTTGCGACCCCACGAGCCGAGCAGCGCGTTGAGCAGCGCGATGGCCCGCGAGCGCTGCGCGTCGTCGCCGTACCAGGTGGAGTGGCGGCCGGGGTGCACCAGCGTCGCCGGCCGGTGCCGCGCCATCTCACGCGCGGTCTCGCGGATCACCTCGGGCGCGATGCCCGTCTCGGGCCACGCCCACTCGGGGGTGAAGGGCTCGAGGTACGCGGCGAAGCTCTCGAAGCCGAAGCCGTGCTGCGCGACGTACTCGACGTCGTAGAGCTTCTCCTTCACCAGCACGTGCATCCACGCCAGCAGCAGCGCGAGGTCGGTGCCGGGCCGCACCGGGAGGTAGTGCTTCGCCTTGCTCGCCGCGACGGAGAAGCGCGGGTCGGCGACGATGACGGTGCAGCCGTGGGCGACGGCGTGGGCGAACTCCTGCACCTGGGTGTTGTGCATGTTCTCGCCGAGGTGCGAGCCGATCAGCACCAGGCACTTCGCGTTGGCGATGTCGGTGCGCTCCGGCGAGCCGGGGTCGTCGCCGAAGGTGAGGCGGAAGCCGACGTCGCGCGGGCCGCGGCACTGCGCGAAGGAAGGCGCCGTGAAGTTCACCGCGCCGTACGCCTTGAGGGTGTGCTTGAGGAAGTTGCCGCCCAGGCCGTGGCTGAACATCGCCATCGCCTCCGGGCCGTACTCGGCCTTGATCTTCTGCATGCGCTCGGCGGTGAAGCCCAGCGCCTCGTCCCACGAGACGACATTCCACCGCTCTTCGCCGCGCACGTTGGCGCGCAGCAGCGGTTTGCGGAGGCGATCCGGGTCGATGTGCGCGCCCACCCCGCCGGTGCCGCGCGGACACAGGCGTCCCTGGCTGAGCGGATCGCGCGGGTTGCCTTCGAGCTTCCAGAGCTGGCCGTCGCGCACGGTGGCGATCGCGCCGCACTTCCAGAAGCACACGTCACAAAAGGTGGGGATGGTCTTCAGCTCGCCCGGGGCGCTCGCCGCGCGGGCCCGCCCCAGCATCGCGGGGCCCAGACCAGCGGCGGCCAGCGTTCCGGCCGTGATGCGGAGGAAGCGACGTCGTGAGAAGAGGTTCATGGCGACTCCGGTGAGATGGAGTCGCGGACCCGCGGGGACGGTTCGCGATGCGAATCACATTCGCTAATTCGATAGAAAACGCGAATTAGCTGGACTCATTTACGCGCGATGGGGAAACCGCCCTCCAGCTCGAGGCTCACCCAGCCGCCGGTGAGGTTGGCGACGTTGGTGTAGCCCTGCTCGAGCAGCAGCCGCACCGCGAGGTGACCGCGGAAGCCCGAGCGGCAGTGCACCACGACGCGGCGCTCGCGCGGCACCTGGTGCAGCCGCTCGCGCAGCTCGTCGATGGGAATGTGCAGGGCGCCGGCGAAGTGGCCCTTCGCGAACTCGCCCTCGGTGCGCACGTCGAGGATCACCGGGTGGTGGGGCCCCTCGAGCTCGGCCTTGAGCTGCGGCGCGGTGATGAGCGGGGAGAAGCCCGACAGCTCGTTCTCGGCGATGAAGGCCACGAGGTTGAGCGGGTCGTTCGCCGACGAGTACGGCGGTGCGTAGGCCAGATCGAGCTCGGCGAGGTCGTGCACGGTGAGCTTGCCGGCGAGCGCGGTGGCCAGCACGTCGATGCGCTTGTCGACGCCGCGGTGACCGAAGGCCTGCGCGCCCAGCAGCTTGCCGCTCGGCCGCTCGTAGACGAGCTTGAGCGACAGCTCGCGCCCCCCGGGGAAGTAGCCGGCGTGATCGTCTTTGTGGATGACGGCGACGCCCACCTCGAGGCCCAGGTCGCGCGCGGCCTTCTCGGTGAGGCCGGTCATCGCCGCGGTGGCCTCGAAGATCTTCACCACGCTGGTGCCGAGCGCGCCGCGGTACGACGCCCTGACGCCCATGGCGTTCGACGCCGCGAGCCGGCCCTGCCGATTCGCCGGCCCCGCGAGCGGAATGCGCACGCGCTTGCCCGACACGCGATGCTCGATCTCCACCATGTCGCCGGCGGCCCAGATGGAGGGGTCCGACGTCTGGAGGAACTCGTCGACCAGCAGCCCGCCCGAGGGGCCGATCTCCAGCCCCGCGCGCTTGGCCAGCGTCAGCTCGGGCCGCACGCCCACCGAGAACAACACCAGCTCGGCCGGGAGGTGCCGCCCGTCGCTCAGCTCCACCGTCTTCGCGCCCGCGTCGACCGCCTTGAGCCCCACTCCGGTCACCGCGCGCACGCCGTTGGCCAACAGCTCGCGCGCGACCTGCACGCCGAACTCGCGATCCATCACCCCCATCACCGTGGGCAACAGCTCGACGACGGTGGTCTCGATGCCGCGTTTCTGGAACGCCTCGGCCATCTCGAGCCCGATGAAGCCGCCGCCCACCACCACCGCGCTCTTCGGCTTCTGCTCGCTGATGAAGGAGTGGATGCGGTCCATGTCGGGCACGGTCCACAGCTTGAACGCGTGCGGCGCGTCGCTCCCGGGCAGCGCGGGGAGAATCGGGTTGCCGCCCTGCGCGAGGATCAGCTTGTCGTACGGCAGCCACGCCTCGCCCGACGGTCCGCGCACCTTCACGCGCTTGCCGGCGCGATCGATCTCCAGCGCCTCGGTGTTCACCTTCGCGTCGATGCGGTAGCGGCGATCGAAGCCCTCGGGCGTCTGCAGCAGCAGCTTCGAGCGCTTCTCGATGTCGCCGGCGATGAAGTACGGCAGGCCACAGTTCGCGTAGCTGACGTAGGGGCCGCGCTCGAGCAACGTGATGTCCGCGTGCTCATCGATGCGCCGCGCGCGCGCCGCAGCCGTTGCGCCACCTGCCACGCCACCAATGACGACCAGTCGAGTTTTCATGCGTTCTCCAATGAAGTTCGTGATTGGAGCCAGGGAATGCAGACCTGGGTCCACCTCAGCCGGGAGCAGGCGACGGAGCTCGCGCGTACGCACGGAACCCCGCTCTACGTGTACGACCAGGCGGTGCTGCTCGAGCGCGCCCGCCTCGCCCGCGCGCTGCCGGGCCGCCTGCTGTACGCGGTCAAGGCGAACCCGAACGCGCAAGTCCTGCGCGCGCTGCACGGCCACGTCGACGGGCTCGATCTCTCATCAGCGGGCGAGCTGGAGCTGGCGATGCGCGCCGGGTGGCCGGCCGAGCAGCTCCACTTCGCGGGGCCGGGCAAGACCGAGCTCGAGCTGCAGGCGGCGGTCAGTCGCGGCGTCACGCTGAGCGTCGAGTCGGTGCGCGAGCTCGACGACGTGGCGCGCATCGGCGACCACCAGGGGCGTCGCGCGCGCGTGCGGCTGCGGCTCAACCCGCGGCAGCGGATCAACGCGTTTCGCGTGCCGATGACCGGCGGCCCGAGCCCGTTCGGCATCGACGAAGAAGAGGTGGGCGTGGCGATCGATCGGCTGCGCGCGCACGCGACGTGGCTCGACTTCGAGGGCGTGCACGTACACCCCGGCGGCCAGTGCACCAGCGTCGGCGGCGTCGCGACCGCGGTGGCCACCACGCTCGATCTCGTCGAGCGCCTGCAGCGCGAACACGGGCTCGCGGTGCGCCAGGTGAACTTCGGCGGCGGCTTCGGCGTGCTGGGGCCGGGCGAGGAGCTCGACGTCGAGGCGGTCGGCGCGAAGGTGAAGGCGATGCTCACCAGGTTCCGCGAGGCGACGCAGAGCACGGTGGAGGCCACCTTCGAGCTGGGCCGCTGGTTGATCGGCCCCGCGGGGCTCTACGTGGCGCGCGTGGTGTCGGAGAAGCGCTCGCGCGGCGTGCACTTCGTGGTGCTCGACGGAGGCCTGAACCACCACCTCGGCGCGACCGGCCACCTCGCGCCCGAGCACGCCCCGAAGGCGAAGCTGGTGAACCTCACGAGCCCCGACGCGCCGCTGGTGAAGCGCACCCTCGTCGGCCCGCTGTGCACCCCGCTCGACACCTTCGGAGAAGTGGAGCTCGCTGAGCCTCGCGTGGGCGATCTGCTCGGCGTCGTGAACTCAGGCGCGTACGGCTACAGCTTCAGCCCGCTGCACTTCCTCGGTCACCCGCTGCCGGCCGAGGTGCTGCACTGAAGGTCACATCGGGCGCAGGCGACCACCGGGCAGGTGAATGTGCCACTTGCCGTCTTCTTCCTTCACCAGCGCGAAGGTGTCGCTGCAGTCGTAGTCCTTCGGCTTGTAGTTCACGTACTGCGTCGAGAAGCACTCGAAGCGCACGTTGGCGGTGTGGCCGTCGGCGTTCTCCATCGCGTCCTCGACGTTGATCTTCACGTTCTTCCAGCCCTCGAAGTCGCGCGCGAAGGTGGCCATCGCGCGGTCCCGCGAGCCGATGCGCTTCATCGAGTCGGCCGAGATGATGTCCGCCATCGCGTCCCAGTCCTCGGCCTCGACGGCCGAGAAGAACGACTTCACGCTGCCTTCCGGAGAGCCCTTGGGGCCCCGGCACGCAGCCAGCGACAACACGACCAACACGAGCCACGAACGTCGAGTCATGAGCGCGCAATCAACCACACCTCAGCGCTGATGGCCGAGGCGCACTTCGATGTCGGGGTGCGCGGCCGCGAAGGTGAGCAGCTTGTGGAAGCTCTCGAGGCCGCGCGGGGCGTCGCCGGTGAAGCTGCCGGGCTCGACGTGGTGTTCCCAGCCCCAGCGGGTGTGGCACGCGTCACCGGTCAGCAGCACCGGGCCGCTCTTCGTGCGCACCAGGAAGGCGGTGCTGCCCGGCGTGTGCCCCGGCACCCACAGCGCCCACACCGAGCCGTCGCCGAAGACGTCGAGCACGCCATCGAAGGTGCCGCTCGGGTCGGCGGTGAACTGCCACTCGTTGAGGGCCTGCTTGCCCGCGAGCGCGCGGTCGGTCGAGCCCTTCACCACCACGTTGAGGAACTGGCGGGCCTTCGACTCGCCGGGGCCGGTGAAGAGCGGCACGTCGTTGGGCACGTCGGCCATGCCGGTCACGTGGTCGAGGTGGAGGTGCGTGAGGAACACGCCGTCGAGCTTGTTCTTCGCCACCCACTCGCCCAGCGGCTGGTGCACCTCGAGCTTCTCCAGGTGCATCGCGCTGCGCACCAGGCCGCTGAGCGCCGACTTCTCGGGCGCGTCACGCAGCGCGGTCTCGACGCCGGTGTCGACGATGAAGGTGCCCCTGGTCGGGTGGCGGATGACGTGGAAGTAGATCTGAATCGGCTCGTCGCCATCGGTCAGCCCCGCGTCCTTCGCGACCGGATTCTCGAGGTTGAGCAGCCCGCTGCGATCGACCTTCCAGTCGGCGGAGTTGATCGACTCCAGCTCGACCACCCCCGGCTCGGCCAGCGCCGCCAACAGGTCCGCGCCCGACTTCGCCACGCCGAGCTTCGCCGGCTGGCTCTCGTGCGACGTCACCGCGCAACCGCTCACCACCACCAGGCTCATCAGGATCAAGTGCTTCATTCGGTGCCTCCCTGTGCTGCGAGATGAGCGAAAGGTAGCGATTCATAATCGAATGGAAATCGACCAATTCGGCATGGCACCATCCATCAATGGATATCTCCTGGGACGACGCCAAGCTGTTCCTCGCCATCGCCGAGACCGGGAGTCTGAGTGGTGCCGCGCGCCGGCTGCAGCTCGGTCAGCCCACCGTGACGCGGCGGCTGGCGATGCTCGAGTACACGGTGGGCAGCGCGCTGTTCCGCCGCAGCGTCGAGGGCGCGGCGCTCACCTCGGCGGGTGAACGGCTGCTCGAGCCGGCGCGCAAGATGGCCGAGTGGGCCGGAGAGCTGAACCGCGCCGCCGAGGCCCGCGATGGCACGCCGCGCGGCCTGGTACGCATCACCTCGAGCCCCTTCATCTGCTTCGACTTCCTCGCACCCTTCGCCGGCCACCTCGCGGAGAAGCACCCCGGGTTGCGGCTGGAGGTGTTATCGGGCGTGCAGTACCTCGACCTCGCCCGCGGTGAGGCCGACCTCGCCCTGCGCGCCCGCGTGCCGTCGAACCCCGACCTCACCCTGGTGCACTCGCTGGAGGTCGAGAACGCGGTCTTCGTCTCGAAGAGCCTCAAGGCGAAGCTGCCGAAGAAGCCCACGCTGGCGTCGCTGCCCTGGGTGGCGTGGTGCCCGCCGTTCGAGACCATTCCCCCCAACCCGCAGCTCGAGGCGGCGATCCCCAACTTCACGCCGGCCTTCACCGCGGATCACTATCTCGTGCAGCTCGCCGCGGCAGAGGCCGGGGTGGGCGCGATGGTGCTGGGCCGCGTGAGCCATCGCTTCAGCCGCGAGTCGTCGCTGGTGCCGCTCGACCTCGACCTCGGGCCCCACGCGCGGCAGGCCCTTCACCTCGTCTGCGCGAAGTCGGCCCTCGACATTCCCCGCGTGCGCCGGGTGAGCGAGCTGCTGGTCGCCGAGCTGCAGCGCACGAAGCGGCGGGCGTGAGTCAGGTCTGGTAGCCGGCGATCTTCTCGCGAAGGCGCGTCGCGAGGCCCGCGTGCGCTTCACCCAGGGCGTCGACGATCTGCTGGGCCTCCGCGCGGTACTTCACGCGCTTCTCGGCGCTCCAGTGCGGGGGCGCAGGCTCGAGGTTGGTGATGCGGTCGGCGAGCTTCACCAGCCACACCTCGCGCGGCTGCTGGCGAATGCGCGAGAGGCTGTCGGCCATCTGCGCTTCTTTGGGCAGCGCCTCGTTCTTGGTCAGCGCGCTCACGCCGGCGGCGACGCGATCTCCAAACTGGGCGCGCAGCGCGTCGACAGTCACGCTCGCGTCCTCCATCGAGTCGTGGAGCAGCGCGCACTGCACCGCGAGGTCGACGTCGAAGCTGCCGTCGGCGGCGCGCAGCACCTCGGTGGCCACCTTCACCAGGTGCACCACGTAGGGCACCCCGGAGCCCGTCACCACCTGCGGCCCGTGGGCCTTCGCGGCGAAGTCGAGCGTCTGCTTGAAGCGATCCTGGTCCCAGCTCATGCGCGGCCCTTTCGCTGAAGCGCGTCGTACGTCGCGTATTTGTACGCCTCGGACAGCGTCGGGTAGTTGAAGCACGCCTCGATGAACACGTCGGCGCCGGCGCCCGAGAGCATCGCCATCAGCCCGATGTGCACCAGCTCGGTCGCGCCTTCGCCCACGCAGTGCACGCCCAGCAGCTTGAGGTCGTCGCGGCGGAACAAGAGCTTGAGCGCGCCCGTCTCGCCGATCATTTGCCCGCGCGCGTTCTGATCGAACTGCGCCACGCCCTTCACGTAGTCGACCTTCGCGGTCTTCAGGCTCTCTTCGGTCTCCCCGGCCATCGAGAGCTCGGGGATGGTGTAGATGCCGTAGGGGAAGAGCGGCGCGACGCGGGTCTTGTACTTGAGGTCGAAGAAGTCGACGACCGCCACCCGGGCCTGCTCCATCGACGTCGAGGCCAGCGCAGGGAAGCCGATGACGTCACCCACCGCGGCGATGTGCGGCACCTTCGTGCGGAACCGCGCGTCGACGTCGAGCTGCCCGCGCTTGCCCGGCGTGAGCCCCGCCTTCTCGAGCGCGAGCCCGTCGGTGTTCGCGCTGCGCCCGGCGCAGATCAACGCCAGCTCGACGTCGAGCTTCGCGCCCGACGAGAGGTTGAGCTGCACCCCGCCCTGCCCCGCCGCGCAGCTGGCGACCTGGGTCTCGAACTGGAACTCCACGCCCAGCGCGCGCATGCGCTCGGTGAGCCAGCCGACCACCTCGCCGTCGAGGAAGCCGAGAATGGTGGGCTTGCTGTCGATGACCGTCACCTTCGTGCCCAGCGCGGCGAACAGGCACGCGTACTCGCAGCCGATGACGCCGCCGCCCACCACCGCCATCGCCTTCGGCAAGGTGTGCACGCGGACGATCTCGTCGGAGTCGTAGACGTTGGGGTGCTCGAAGGGGAACGAGTCGGGGCGGTGCGGGCGGCTCCCGGTGGCGATGAGGAAGTGGCGACCCACCACGCGCTGCGCGCCGACCTGCACGGTGTGGGGGTCGAGGAACGACGCGGCGCCGTGGAACACCGTGACGTCGTGGCGGGCGAGGTTCTGCCGCATGCGCGCGCGCTCGGCGTCGGTGACACGGCCGAGCCGGAAGAGGAGATCGTCCACGCTCGCCGCGCGCCCCAGCGCCATGTCGACGCCGTCGAGGCCGCGCTGACGAAAGCCCGAGAGGTACAGCGCCGTCTCGCGCAGGGTCTTCGAGGGCAACGTGCCGGTGTTGACCATCGCGCCGCCGAGGTGCGGTTCCTTCTCGATGAGCGCCACCTTCTTGCCGAAGAACGCGGCCTGCGCGGCGCCCTTCTCACCGGCGGCGCCGCCACCAATCACTACGAGGTCGAACTCGGTCATGAGCGCGGCGGAGGTTACTCAGAGCCCGGTGCGCACGTCGCTCTCGATGGGCACCGGCAGGCCGAGCGCTTCAGAGAACTTCGTCCACAGCTCGGCCGCGCGGAGCTGCCCGTGCGTCTGGAACCACGTCACGCTCGCGGTGGGCGGGTGGCCGTCGAGCAACGAGCGCAGCGCGTCGACGGTGTGGCGCGAGGCGGCGCTGCCGTCGGCGAAGCGCTCGGCGCGAGGGAGCGCGGCCTTCGCCTGCTTCACGTTGCCGGCGCACAGCCAGGTCAACACCAGCAGCGCGCCGGCCTCGGCGGGGTCGAGCTCTTCGGCCCACGAGCCGCGGCGGTCTTCGATGAGGTCGAGGCACGCGAGGAAGTCGGACCGCGCCAGGCTCAGCAGCAGCGTGTCGCGCTTCTCGAGGTGCTTGAGCAGCTTGAGCAAGCCCGCGAGGTGGCGCGTCCACGCGATGAGGCCCGGCCAGCCGTTCTCTTCGGCGGCGCGGCGGGCGCGCGCGAGGTGCGCTTCGGCGCGCAGCGTCTCCATCTGCTGCACGTAGACCATCGCCTGCGCCGCCGGCCCGTAGGCGCGCGCGAGCTGGTTGCCGATCTGCTCGGAGATGGCGATGTACCGCTCCTGGCAGGCGAGCGACGTGCCGTACTCACCCGAGTACCCGAGCGCGAGCCCGAGGTTGTGCAGCGCCACCGCCTCGCGCCGCCGGAAGCCGATGTTGCGCGCGAGATCGAGGCTGCGCTCGAAGCTTGCGCGCGCGTGGAGCAGCTCACCGTCGCGCAGGTGGAGAATGCCGCGCGCGTTCCACGCGATGCACTCTTCCTTCGTCTCGCCGCGCGCACGCGACAAGACGATGAGCTCGTCGGCCAGCGCGCGGGCCCGCACCGCGTCGCCCCCGTGCGAGTGCGCCACCTGCTCGGCGCGCAAGAAGGCCATGGTGTGGAAGCTGGACTGAATGACCTCGGCCGGAACTCGCGCGCGGGTGGTGTCGCAGATGCGCCGCGCCAGCCCGCCGTCGGACAACACCTCGGCGGCGAACCACGCCCAGGTCTTCGCGGTGCGCAGCCACAAGGCCGCCGTCGCCGCGCTGGGCTTGAGCTTCTGCAGCCGCGCCTCGACGCTCTCGAAGGCGCGCCGCGACTCGGTGGGCTGGCCGAGCTGCGAGAGGGCCTCGGCGCGCACCAGCTCGAGCGCGGTGGTGGCCTCATCTGACGTGAGCCGGTCCCAGCGCTCGAGCTCGTCGGGCGTCTCGCGGGTGATGACCTCCAGCCACGCCGCGGGCACGGTGGTGACCCCGATGGCCGACTGGCGGCTGACGGTCTGGGCGGTGGAGATCGACCGCTGCACCTCGCCACGGAACGCCTCGTCTTCGGCGAGCATGCGCCCCAGGACCAGCCGGCGGACGCCCGACGCCGCGGCCTCGGCCTTGCGCAACGCGAAGCTGCCGCCGCCCAGCCGCGCCGACAGCTCCCACGCGAGGCTCACGCGCAACGAGTCGCCCGCGGCCTCGGCGGCGCGAATGGCCTGAGGAATGGCGAGGTGACGCAGGCCCGGCGACTTGCCGCTGAACAACACCTGCTCGGCCCACGCGCCGATCGCCTTGAGCCACGCGCGCGATTGCGCCGGCGCGAGCTCGAGCTGCAGCGACGGAAAGCGCAGCCACACTTCGTCCTGGCCTTCGCAGCGCAACGTGGGCCCGCGATGCACCAGCAGCCGCGCCTCGAGCCCGCGCACCACCTCGAGCTGAGGGGCGCCGAGCACCGCGTCGAGCGCCGAGAGCGGCAGGCGGCCGCCGCACACCGACAACACCGAGAGCACCGTCAGCTCCGAGTCGGGGAGCTGCGGCACGAGGCTGCGCACCACCGCCTCGGCCGTCGTCGGCCCGCCCCCCTCACGTCCCGCCAACTGGAGCAGCCGCGCGGTCAACACCACGCCCCGCGCCGCGCTGGCCGAACCGGGGAACGAGGCCTTGAGCTCGTCGGCGGTGAAGGCCGGCAGTGTCAGCTCTCGCAGGCGCCCGGAAGAGCGCAGCAGTCGCAGGCGGGGCTCGAGCAGCGCGCGCTCGTCGTCGCGCACGGCGAGCACCACGAGGCCGGGGCTGGTGGCGCCCTGCGCGAGCTGCTCGACGAGGCGCAGCGACTCGGCGTCGGCAGAGACCGCGTCGTCGAAGATCCACGCCCAGGTGCCGTTGCTGCTCGAGGCCAGCCAGCGGCCGACCTCGGCGAGCGTGCCTTCCCAGCGGCTGCGGGCGTCGAGGCGCGCGGTCTGGAAGTCGTCGCGCGAGAGACCCATGGCGAAGGCGAGGAACTCGCGCGCGAGGCCGTCGAGGTCGGGCAGCGCGGTGTCGAGGGCGGCCAGCAGCGACTGCCCCGCCGTCGCCACGTCGAGGCCGAGGCGCGAGCGCAAGAGCGCGTCGACGACGCCGCCGGGCTGCACGCCGACCCGCTCGCAGTCGATGACGTCGGCGCGGTGGCCGCGCCCGCGGATCTCTTCGGCGAAGGCTTGCAGGGTGGCGCTCATGCCGCCGCCGCGGGGGCCGGTGAACACGACCACCCGCACGCCGTTGTCGCCGACGCACGCTTCGAGCTCCGAGATGAGTGCCGCGTGTCGCACGCTGTGGTCCCCCGATCCGACCCCGAGGGGCGAATCTGACCACAATCGTCAGCGGACCGCTTCGACGTGCTCCATCAATTGGTCGAGCATGCGCCAGGTCGCGCCCCACACTACGTGGCGGGCGTCGTCCCACACGAACACGTCGCGGTCGGCCTGGTACAGGTGGCGCTTCTCGCGGCGCAGGCGCCACAGGGGGGCGGCGAGCACCTCGGCGATCTCCCCCGGGTTGGGCGAGAGCTTCACGTCGTGGGGCACGACGCCCACGAAGGGCGTGACCCAGTACGAGGTGATGGTGGGCATCGCGCCGAGCAGCCCGAGCACTTCGACGTCGTCGGGGGCGATACCGAGCTCTTCCTTGGTCTCTCGCAGCGCGGTGTGCAGGGGCGTCACGTCGCCCGCCTCGCGCCCGCCGCCGGGGAAGGAGATCTGCCCGGGGTGCTTGCGCAGCGTCATCGGTCGGCGCGTGAGCCAGGCGAAGGGCTCACCGTTCTTCCAGAAGAGCGGCGCGAGCACCGCGGCTTCCTTCAGTTCGAGCCCGGGCGCCTCGAAGGTCTTCGACGGCGCGCTGTGGAGGTGATCCTTCAGGCGGGTGAAGAACTGACGCGCGGGTGCTTCGAGGGGGACGGCCATGACGTGAATCTAGCGCCCGAGTCGCCACGATCGCCCGCCGTTCTTCGAGCGCAGCACGAGCCGACCGGGCCCGACCGTCCTCGCAGGCCACCACGCCCACACCCACGGCGGGCCCAACTGCAGCTCATCCTCGAGAGAGACCACCAGGGTCACCTCCTCGCCGTCCACCGTCCACGACTCCCAGGTGGCCAGCCAGATCGGCTTGGGCACCGACGCGCGGTGCTCGAAGGTGCGGCCGTCGTCTTCGCTGATCAGCAGCTCCAGCGCGGGCCCGTTGCCCTCTGACTGGAGCTCGCCCAACGCCCACAGCCGGCCGTCGCGCCGCTGGACGGCGAGGAAGGTGTTGAAGTCGTCGAAGGTGATGAACTCGTCGCCACGACGCAACACCGCGAACGAGAGCGCGGGCTCGTCGACGTCGGTGGCGCGCAGGAAGTCGACGTCGGACCGGGTGAAGTCGAGCTCCACCGCGCCGGCGTCGAGCGGCCCCTTCACCCACCGCAGCGGGCGCGACGGCGTGCTCACCGAGGGGCCGACGAAGACGAAGTAGCCGAAGATGCCGAGGCCCACCGTGGCGAACAGCGCCGCCAGCGCGCGGATCACGGCTGCAGCACGCCCGCGTACAGCAGCCCGAGCAACGCCACGCCCAGCACGATGCGGTACACCACGAAGACCAGCATCGACTGCGAGCGCACGAAGCGCAGCAGCCCGGAGATGGTGGCGATGCCTGCGATGAACGACACCACGGTGCCCACCACCAGCGCGGCGATGCTCGGCTGCGTCGGGTCTCCCACCAGGTCCTTCAGCGAGAGCAGACCTGCGAGCGTCGTCGCCGGAATCGAGAGGAGAAACGAGTAGCGCGCCGCCGCTTCGCGGGTGAGCCCCAGCGAGAGCCCACCGGTGATGGTGGTGCCGCTGCGGCTGCTGCCGGGGATCAACGCCAGCGCCTGCCACAGCCCGACGATGAGCCCGTCTTTGAGCGTCATCTCACCGAGCGTGCGCTTGCGCGCCGACATCCGCTCGACGACGAACAACACGATGGCCAGCACGATGAGCGAGCCGGCGATCACGTACAGCGAGCGCAGCGACGTCTTGATCTGGTGCTTGAAGAGCAGCCCCACCACCGAGATGGGAATGGTGCCGAGGCCGACGAACCAGGCCAGTCGCGACTCCTCGGTGCCGAAGGGCTTGCGGTCGAGCAGCCCGCGCACGAAGGCCTTCGTCAGCGCGACGATGTCTTTGGCGAAGTACGCCAGCACCGCCACCACCGTGCCGAGCTGAATGATGGCCGAGTACGCGGCGCCGGGATCTTCCCAGCCCAGCAGCGCGGGCACGATGCGCAGGTGCGCGGTCGACGAGATGGGGAGGAACTCGGTGAGGCCCTGCACCAGCCCGAGGACGACGGCTTCGATCAGCGACACGTCACGCCTTTGCTGCGGAGAAGAGGTCCCACACGTTGCCGCCGAGCTCGGCCTTCTTCAGCTCCCACGCGGCGAGCACGTCGGCGGTGTGCGCGAGGTATTCGGCGCTGGCCTCGAAGCGGTGCTCCTTCGCGTACTGCGAGAGGAACTCCTTCAAGACCGGCGAGAGGAAGTGGGTGGCGAGCGTGACCTGGCTGCCATCGAGGTATTCGGTGAAGCGCACCGCGAAGCCCGACTGGCCTCCGGAGTTGGTCTCGACGCGCACCACCTCGCCCTTCACCTTCACCTGCCGCCCCTTCGCGGGGAGCTGCAGCTCGATGAGGAGCTTCGTGCCGATCTTCAGGAAGAAGCTCGACTCGAGGAACATGCCGCCCACCGAGAGGTTCACCGTGGGCAGCGTCGCTTCGAAGTACCGCGAAGGGTCGTCGGCGAGCGTCAACCGGCTGCGAACGTGGATCTCGGCGCGCGGGTACTGACGACGGGCATCGCCCACCGGCGCGGCGAGCGCCTTCGTGGCCGGGCTCGGCAACTTCGAGGGCAACGGGCTGGGCGAGCGCTGCAGCGACGACAGCGCGCTCGCGCGGGACACCGTGGTGGTGGGCACCGGGGCCGCGGCCTTCGGAGGAGGCGGCGCGACCTTCGGCGGAATGACGGGCTTGCTCCGCAGCGCGTTCTCGATGAGCGCGCGCTGCGAAGGCTTCACTTCCACCCGGCCGTCCCGGGTGGGGAGCGGCAGCTTGCGCGTGTCGAGCTGCTTCGCCAGCGCCGTGAGCGACTTCGGCTTCCTGGAACTCGACTTCGCCATGCTGCCTCCCCCGAGGAGACGACTTACGCCGCCTTCGTGCCGCGCAGACCCGCCGCTTCGCGCAGCGCGTCCTTCTTGTCGGTCTTCTCCCAGCTGAACTCGTTGCGGCCGAAGTGACCGTACGCCGCGGTGCGCTGGTAGATGGGCTTGAGCAGATCGAGGTGCTCGATGATCTGCGCCGGCTTGAGGCCGAAGGTGTTGCGGACGGCCTTGGCGATCTTCTCCTCGTCGATCACAGCGGTGCCGAAGGTGTCGACCATCACGCTGACGGGCTCGGCGACGCCGATGGCGTAGCTGACCTGCACTTCGCAGCGCGTGGCGAGGCCCGCGGCGACGACGTTCTTCGCGATGTAGCGGCCCATGTACGCGGCCGAGCGGTCGACCTTCGAGGGGTCCTTGCCGGAGAACGCGCCGCCGCCGTGACGGCCCATGCCGCCGTAGGTGTCGACGATGATCTTGCGGCCGGTGACGCCCGAGTCACCCATGGGGCCGCCGATGACGAAGCGGCCGGTGGGGTTGATGTAGAACTTGGTCTTCTTGTCCATCAGCTTGGCGGGGAGCGAGGCCTTGATGACCTCCTCCATGATGACGTCCTTGATCTTCTTGTTGGACGCCTCTTCCGCGTGCTGGGTCGAGACCACGACCGCGTCGATGCGCACCGGCTTGCCGTCGACGTACTCGACGGTGACCTGCGACTTGCCGTCAGGGCGCAGCCAGTCGTGCTTCTTCTTGCGGATGTCGGAGAGCTTCTTCGTCAGCGCGTGCGCGTAGTGGATCGGCGCCGGCATCAGGTCGGCGGTCTCGTTGCACGCGTAGCCGAACATCATGCCCTGGTCGCCGGCGCCCTGCTCCTTGGCGCCCTTCTCGTCGACGCCGCGGGCGATGTCCTGCGACTGGCCTTCGATCGCCACCATCACGCCGCAGGTGTTGCCGTCGTAACCCATGGCCGAGTCGGTGTAGCCAATCTTGCAGATCGTGCTGCGAACGATCTTGGGGATGTCGATCCACGCGTTGGTGGTGACCTCGCCCGCGACGATCGCGATGCCGGTCTTCACCAGCGTCTCGACGGCGATGCGCGCCCGCGGATCCTTCTCGATGAGCGCGTCGACGACGCCGTCAGAGATCTGGTCGCAAATCTTGTCCGGGTGACCCTCGGTGACCGACTCCGACGTGAACAGGTAGTCCTTCGGCATGGTGTGTTTCCTCGTGGGGAGCTGCTGAGAGAGGCAGGCCCCTTAGCGCGCACGACACGACGCATCAATGCCCTGTTGATGAGGTGAAGGACTTGAAGTGACAAGGGCTTGAGACTGAGTGATCGTCCGGGTCCGCCGTGGCAACACAGGTTCCAGTCCCCCTTTCCTGAGGAGTTCCCGAATGCTCAAGCGTGTCTTGATGGTGGTCGTTGGCAGCTTCGCGATGATGGCGTGTGGTCCCGGCGCGAAGATCGATGGCAAGCAGGGCGCCGCCGAAGCGCTCCTCGCGGCCTCGCAGCCCAGCAAGGCCAAGGCCGACCCCTCGGCCAGCCCGGTCGATCTCACCGGCGGCGTGAACTTCAAGTGTCCCGAGGGCGGCTCCGCGGAGTTCGCCGGCGCCAGCATCAGCATCGGCGGCGGCAACGTCAGCACCGGCGTCACGCTCTCGTACAAGGGCTGTGGCCTCGCCAAGAGCGACGTGGGCGTGGCGATCTTCAACGGCGACATGACCTTCTCGCAGAGCGTGCAGACCGGCAGCAGCGCGCTGGCCGTCAACCAGAGCTTCAAGGGCAAGGTGCTGGTGCAGGGCGCGTACGACGACTTCCTCGACGCCGACGTGACGCAGTCGGTGAACGTGGGCGATCTCGGCTCGGCCGGCACCGGCGTGACCATGACCCTCAAGGGCACCATCGCCACCAGCGAGGGCACCTTCACCTTCGACGACACCCTCACCGTCACCCAGGGCACCATCAGCGCGAAGATCGCCGCCAACAAGTAAGGCGCGCGTCGTTCCGCTGGACCGAACCCCCGGGGCCCTCGTGGCGCCGGGGGTTTTCGTTTGTGCTGATCAGGTCAGGTGCGTGCCGATGATCAGCGCGCAGCCCACCGCGTACCCGAGCGGGAAGAGCCACTTCGAGCGGCGATCGATCTGCTCGAAGCGATCCCGCGCGGCGCGGCGCTCGGCGTCGAGGGCGGGCCGCTCGGACTCGGGCATCGCCGGCAACGAGGCCTCGAGGGCCACCGCGCGATCGTGCCACCGCATCACCACCACGCACTCGGCCAGCACGCCGGTGATGATCGCGTACGAGAAGTTGAAGACCTGATCGAGCAGCACCGTGGTGCCGAGGTACGGCAGGTCGTCGGTGAAGGCGAGCTGCAGGAAGACGATGGTCAGCAGCGCGGTGATCACCGTGCCCACGCGCGCTTCGACGTGCACCGGCCGCAGGAAGAAGATGAACCAGCAGCACATCATCACCAGGAGGATCGGCGGGAACATGGTGACGAAGAACACGCGGCGCGGCCGCTCGAGGGTGACGCCGAAGCGGGCGCGCGAGCGAGGCGCGTCGTCGGCAGTCCCGAACGAGCCCGGGTAGGTGACGTGCGCCAGCTCGCGGACCGGGGCGCCGACCAGCCACCCCGGCACGGTGAGCCCGGTGGCGACCGAGCTGGCCGGGTCGAGCTCCAGCACCAGCTCGCGCTCGGTGCGCTGCGCGTCTTCGAGCTCCAGCACCACCTGCTGCGTGTCGAGGGGAAACGAGGCGAGCTCGAACTTGTGGAAGAAGCGGCCTTCGCCGGTGAAGCGCTGGTAGCGGCGGCCATCGGGCAAGGTGAGCGGCTCGTCGTAGACCGGCGCCAGGGTGAGCGCCCACGCCTCGAGCAGGTTCACGAAGCGCAGGCTCTTCGTCGGGTCCTTGTCGCCCTGCCAGCTCGCCCAGAGCACGAACGACGCGTGGTAGGCGTTCTCTTCGAGGTTGATCGCCTCGACGTTGCGCAGGTGGAGCCCCACCGAGACCCGCTCGGGTGACTGGGTCAACGTCAGCGACAACGCGAGCGCGAGGAGCACGGCGCGAGCAGAGCGCGCCTGAGGCGCACGGTCAGTTTTTTCTTTAGGGTCACGCGCGTGATGGGCCTCGCACTCGTGCTGTTGCTGGCGCAGCCGTCGGGCACGGCCCGGCTGCAGATCGTCACCACGCCGCCGGGCGCGGTGATCAGCATCGACGGCGAGCTCGCCGGCCTGGCGCCGAGAGAAGAGGTGCTCCGCCCCGGCGTGCACACCGTGGTGGCCGAGCTGAGGGGCGCGCTGACGGTGAGCGAGACGGTGTCGGTGGTGGAAGGCGAAGCGCGCGTGCTGCGGCTCTCACTCTCGCCGGAGGCGCCGGGGCCGCGAGAGCTTCCGGTGGCAGGGTTGATCACCACCGGCCTCGGCGCGGTGGTGATGGCCGGGGGCCTGCTGCTGCGCTTCCCGGCGGAAGACGCGGCGCGGAAGGTGAGCGCGCTCTACCGGCGCGGCGGCGGGTGGGACGACGCGGCCGCGCAGCTCGAGCTGCAGGGCCTCGGTGCCCAGTCGTGGAGCTGGATCTTCACCGGGGCCGGCGCAGCGATCGTCGCGTCGGGGTTGATCGTGACGGCGGTGCAGTGGTTCGGGCCCGCGATGCCGCGGCTGGCGGTGGTGCCGGCGGCCGGTGGGGCGACGGTGGTGTGGGGAGGCGCGTGGTGAACGGAGCCGGGGGCGAGGGCGCCTCGTCGCTTCGGGCCTCGTGCGTGCGCCTGTCGTTCCTGACGGTCGCGCTGCTGTCGCTCGCGTCCTGCCGCATCTACGCGCCCGAGGTCCTCGACTGTCAGATCCGCTGCGGCGTGAGCGGCGCGTGCCCCCTCGACACCACCTGCCGCGAGGGCTTCTGCCGCCCGTTTCGCGCCACCGGCCAGTGCCTCTGCGCGCGGGACGACGTGCGCTCCTGTGGTGGCGGCCCCGGTGTCTGCGCCGTCACCGGCACCCAGCGCTGCGGCGCCGACCACACCTGGGGCGAGTGCGTCGGCCAGGTGCTCCCTTCCGAGGAGCGCTGCAACGGCCTCGACGACGACTGCGACGGGAAGACCGACGAAGACATCGCCAACGCGCCGGCGTGCGAGCGGGTGCTCGGAGTGTGCGCGGGCGCGACCCAGCGCTGCGAGGAGGGCGCCTTCGCCGCCTGCAGCGACACCCGCTACGGCTCGCGGTGGGAAGAGCTCGAGAGCTCGTGCGATGGCTTCGACAACGACTGCGACGGCCTGACGGACGAAGGCGCCAGCGTCGCGTTGCCCACGCCGGTGGTGGGCGCGTGGTGGTTCGGCAAGACGAGCAGCGGCTTCTCGCTCGCGGAGGAGGTCGACGGCGGCGTCGAGCTGGCGTGGCTTGCCCGCGACCTCACCCTCGACGTCACGCGCCGCGTGGAGGCCGGGCCGCAGCTCCAGGTCGCCGGCGCCGGAGACACGCTGCAGCTCGCGTGGCCCGACGATGGCGGCGTGCGCCTCGACGCCCACGCGCGCGACGGAGGACAGTCGTCGTTCTTCGCCGACGTGACGAGGTTCGCGCTCTCGCCGGGCGCACTGGCGCTGGTGCATGCCGACGGAGGCACCGAGCTCGCCCCGTTGGACGGCGGCCCCGCCACCCCGCTCGGCCCCGATGACGGAGGCACGCTGCTCTTCTCGGAGCTGGGCTCGGTGCTGGCGTGGAGCGGCGGCGTGACGCGCACCCGTGACGGCGCGACGCTGAGGACCACGCGCGACGACGTGTACCTCGCGCTGGTGGAGAACGGCGGCACCCTCGACGGCCTGCTGCGCCAGCGGCCCAGCACCGGCAGCCCGGTGGTGGTGCTCGACGTGCTCGGCGCGGGCGTCACCGGCCCGCTCACCAGCCGCGCCGTCGGGGCGCTCACCGGCCTCGACGCGACGTCACGGCCCGGCGGCGGCATGGTGCTCACCGGCACCGACTCGAGCGGCTCCTTCTGGTTGATCACCGCCAACGCCGCGCGCCGAGTCACCGTCGCGGGCGGCGTCGACGCCGTGCAGCTCGCCCCGACCTTCGAAGAGGTGAGCGCCGTCGCGTGGGCTCGCGGTCCGAAGCTCTGGGTGCAGCGCATCTGCCCGTAAGTCCTCTATTTAAGGAGTGAATCTCAGCGACTTGCATCAATGCGCATGAATACATTATTGATGGCGGGTGCTCTCCCCGGTCCCCTCGCTGTCGAGCCAGCCGCGCCTGCCGCGCGTCGAGCTCTTCCGCCTGTTGGCCGAGCCGGGGCGGCTGCAGCTGCTGGCGCTGTGTGAAGAGGAAGAGCTCTCAGTCTCGGAGCTCGCCACGCTGCTCGACGACAGCCAGCCGCAGATGAGCCGCAAGGTGGCGCCGCTACGCGAGGCGGGGCTGCTCGACGCGCGCAAAGACGGCACGCGCCTCTTCCTGCGCACCGACCTGAAGACGGTCGCCGCTGATCCCGTGCTCGGCGAGGCGTTGGCCGAGGGGCGGCGCCTGTGCCTCGCCGACGGGAGCCTCTCGCGCGTGCCAGCGGTCGTCGCCGCGCGCGAAGAGCACGGTCGCTCGCACTTCGAGCAGTTGGCGGCGGTGCCTTCCACCACCTCGGTGCCGGCCTCGCCCGAGCACCTCGCGCACCTCGCGGCGTTGTCGCTGCTGATGCCCGGCCGGCAGTTGGCGGTCGACGTGGGCACCGGTGAGGGGCTCTCGCTCGACGTGCTGGCGCCGCTCTTCTCGCGCGTCATCGCGGTCGATCGCAGCCAGGCGCAGCTCGCCCGCGTCGCCGAGCGCGTGGCGGCGCGCGGCTTTCACCACGTCAGCCTCTTCCCCGGCAGCTACGACGACGCGGCGCTCGTGCAGCGCGTGGACACCGCCGGCGGCGCCGACCTGGTGTTCGCCGGGCGCATTCTCCACCACGCCTCGCGGCCCGCGCTGGCGGTGCAGGCCTTCTCGCGGCTGCTCAAGCGCGGCGGCCACCTGGTGGTGATGGACTACCTGCCCCACGAGCACGACGCGCTGCGCACCGAGGCCGGCGACGTGTGGCTGGGCTTCTCGGCCGACGACGTGCGCCGCTTCATGAAGGAAGCGGGCCTCGAGTTCCGCGGCGACGTCGGCATCCCCAACGCCTTTCACCCCGTCGGCCCCGACGCGCCCGTCACCTGGCACGCCTGGGTCGCCCAGAAGTCCTCGTAGTTCAACACGCAGTCAACCAACCGAAGGAAGCACCATGGACAGCAAGACCACGTTCCCCGCCTACAAGATTGCCGACGCCAAGCTCGCCGAGTGGGGCCGCAAGGAGATCTCGATCGCCGAGAAGGAAATGCCCGGCCTGATGTCGCTGCGCCAGGAGTGGGCCGGCAAGTTCCCGCTCAAGGGCGCCCGCGTCGCCGGCTGCCTGCACATGACCACCCAGACCGCGGTGCTCATCGAGACCCTCGTCTCGCTCGGCGCCGAAGTGACCTGGACCTCGTGCAACATCTTCTCGACGCAGGACCAGGCCGCCGCGGCGATCGCCAAGGCCGGCGTGCCGGTGTTCGCGTGGAAGGGCCAGACGCTGGAAGAGGCCGACTGGTGCCTCGAGGCGCAGCTCTTCGCGTTCAAGGACGGCAAGGGTCCCAACATGATCCTCGACGACGGCGGCGACCTGACGATGTGGGTGCACAACAAGCACCCTGAGCTCTTCAGCGGTCCGGACCCGATCCGCGGCCTCTCGGAAGAGACCACCACCGGCGTGCACCGCCTGTACGAGATGTCGAAGAAGGGCGACCTGAAGATCCCCGCGATCAACGTCAACGACTCGGTCACCAAGTCGAAGTTCGACAACCTGTACGGCTGCCGTGAGTCGTTCCTCGACGGCATCAAGCGCGCCACCGACGTGATGGTCGCCGGCAAGGTCGTCGTGGTCGCCGGCTACGGCGACGTGGGCAAGGGCTGCGCGCACGCGGCGAAGGGCATGGGCGCGCGCGTGTTCGTCACCGAGATCGACCCCATCAACGCCCTCCAGGCCGCGATGGAAGGCTTCAGCGTCACCACGATGGAAGAGATCGCCCCCTCGGCCGACATCGTCTGCACCGCCACCGGCTGCGTCGACGTCGTCACCGGCGAGCACATGAGCGCGATGAAGGACGGCGCGATCCTCGCCAACATCGGCCACTTCGATTCCGAGATCCAGGTCAGCTGGCTCGAGAAGAACCCGGAGATCCGCGAAGAGAACGTCAAGCCGCAGGTCGACCAGTTCATCTTCCCCAACGGCAAGCGCCTCACGCTGCTGGCGCGCGGCCGCCTCGTGAACCTGGGCTGCGCCTCGGGTCACCCGTCGTTCGTGATGTCGAACTCGTTCACCAACCAGACCCTCGCGCAGCTCGCGCTGTGGGGCGCCATCGACGTCGGCCAGAAGTTCGAGAAGGGCAAGGTCTACGTGCTGCCCAAGAAGCTCGACGAGAAGGTCGCGCAGCTCCACCTCGCGAAGGTCGGCGCCAAGCTGACCAAGCTCACCGAGACCCAGGCGAAGTACATGGGCATCTCGGCCGAGGGCCCGTTCAAGCCCGAGCACTACCGCTACTGAGCTGATCAGTTGCAGGCGAAGTGAACCGGCAGCCACCTCCGCGACTTCGTGGGGGTGGCTGTTCGTTTTGGCAGGTCATGCGTACATCGCCCACCACGCGCCGACACGGTCGCAGACTGGTGCGAGTTCAATGAGCAGGTAAGTTGGGCTTCCCCCCGGGAGCTCCGATGTTCGTTTCGCCTCGCGCCTTTGTCTTCGTCTTCAGCCTCCTGGTGGCCAGCGCGTGCACCGACGCAGGCCGCGCACTGGAGGGGTCATTGGGCGTCGTGGAGGTGATCGAGACCCCGCCGCCGATCGCCCTCGAGCCGACGCCCGCGGTGATCGCCGACGCGCCGCTGGTGCCCGAGCTGATCTACGCCGAGCCGCTCCCGCTGCCGCCGCGGCACGTGGTGCGCGTGCAGCTCGAGCCGTCGGGCATGCGCTCGCTGAGCGAAGTGCAGAGCGTGGAGGTCTCGGTGGAGATCGAAGGCGGCGCGCTGGGCGCCCGGAAGATCCAGGCGGTGTTCGTCTCGCCGACCGGGCTCGCGTGGGAGAAGCAGCTCACGTGGGTCGAAGGGAAGCGCGGGCAGACGCAGGTGGCGCACTTCAGCCTGCCGGTGGCCGCGACGTTCATCTCGGAGCAGCAGCTCTCAGGGCAGTGGCAGGTGACGACGCTCGACGAAGGCGTCGAGCAGGCGAGCGCGAACTTCGCGCTGGAGGAGTGAGATGAAGCGCACCTTCGCCACGCTCGCGCTGCTGGTCTCGGGCATCGCCGCCGCGCAACAGAACACCTGGACCATCGATCGCGTCGCCGGCACCGCGGTGATGGACACGGTGAGCACCCTCACCTTCCGCGTCGGCAACGCCAGCACCAGCCGCGACAACATCCAGTCGTTCAGCATCGGCATCCCCACCTCGCCGTACGACATCGACGGCGCGACGGCGCCTCCGGGCTGGCGCGCGAGCTCGATCGATCGCCGCAACCGCCGCGTCACCTTCCGCGCCATCGACGCCTGCGTGGTGTCGGGCGTCGGCCTCAAGCCGGGCCAGTCGGCGCTGTTCGACGTGCGGGTGGTGGGCGTGCCGACCAATCGCGATCAGCCCAACCAGGACATCACCAACAACCGCACCGACGTGCTCGACCCGTGCAACAAGCGCGTCAGCTTCCGCGACCCCACCGGCAACCAGTACTGGACGCTGGTCGGCCTCGACGCGCGCACCTCGGCCTCGCCGCGGGCCCTCGACCTCGATGATCAGCTCACGGTGACGCTCACCATCACCAACACCTCGTCGGTGACGCAGAACACCATCACGCCGCGCGCGCCCACCATCACCGGCACCGCCACCTTCGCGCTGGTCTCCGGGCCGTCGCCGGCGGGCGTCACCAACCTCGCGCAGGACTCGAGCGCCACCTTCACCTGGGTGTACCGGGCGACCGGCCGCGGCACGGCGCGCTTCTCGACCGGCGCGAACAACAGCGCCGTCAGCTCGCCGCTCGACGAGTCGGAAGACGTCAACGTCGGCCTCTTCCCCGCGACGGTGCTGGCCACGCCACAGGTGACGGTGAACAACGGCGTCATCACGCTGCAGGTGCTGCCGACCAACAACGACGCGGCGTCGCTCACCTCGGTCACCCCGCTCGCGCCCACTCTCGTCACCACCGGCACCGCCACCGCGACGCTGCTCTCGGGGCCCACGCCGAGCACCGTCGGCGCGCTCGCCTCGCGCTCGACCACCGCCTTCACCACCACCTGGCGCCTCACCGGCGACCCCGGCGACAGCGTCACCTTCACCGCGCGCGCGACCGCCCTCGACAGCAACGGCGTCACCCTCACCAGCGCCCCGGTGAGCAGCGCGGTGGTGAAGCTGCAGGAAGTGACGCTCACCCCCTCGCCGGCCTCGGTGCTGTCGGGCAGCGGGGCGAAGCAGCTCCGCTACACCGTGGCCAACGGCAGCGATCTCCCGGTCAGCTCGGTGGTGTTGATGACACCCGACGCCAACCTGTTCCGCACGCCGAGCGCGGTGTCGCCGCCCCCGGGGTGGACGTCGTCGTACTCGTCGAACCCGCGCGGCATCCGCTTCACCGCCACCACCGCCGCGCAGATTCCGCCGGGCGGCACGCAGACCTTCACCATCAACTACACGTCGATCGGCACGGTGACCGTCACCACCCCGACGAGCCACAAGGCCCACCTCACCTTCAACGACGGCACCACGCTGCGCACCGAGGGCCGGGTGACGGTGGCGATCAACCGCCCCGTTCCCGACGTGATCATCCCCGTCGCGGTCGCCACGCCCGGGCGGGTGCACTTCACCTGGAGCAACCCCACGCTGCACGACGGCGTGATGATCGTGCGCGCCACCGGCGCGGCGCCCAGCACCCTGCCCACGCCCGGGACGCGCTACCCGGCCGGCACCGCGCTGGGCAACGCCACGGTGGTCTACGAAGACAGCCAGAGCTTCAACGCCAGCTTCGCCGACACCGGGCTCACCAACGGCACCTCGTATTACTACCGGCTCTTCAACCGCGACGAGTACGGCCTCTACTCGCCGGGCAACGCGCCCACGCTGCTGGTGATCCCCCCGGGCACGGGCGCCACCGACGCGCTGTGGTGCTCGACCGTCGGCCTGCCCGCGCTCCAGCAGCCGTACACCGACCTCGGCAAGGCCATCTACCAGTCGAGCCAGGGCAGCTTCTTCACCGCCAACACCATCACCATCGGCGCGCCGGTGAACGGCAACGAGAAGTGGCGCCCCAGCCTGACCCGCGGCGTGGTGCAGGCGCGGCCGCTGGCCGTCACCCCCAGCGGCGCGAGTGAGCGGGCGATCTTCGTGGGCGATCAGCAGGGCTACGGCTACCGCCTCAGCTCCGGCACCGGGGCCATCACGTGGACCTCGAACGGCGGCGTCGCGCTCGGCCAGGTCATCCAGGCGCCGGCCGTCTACGCCAACCGCACCACCGCCGGGGCCGCCTTCCAGGCGAAGTACTCGACCGACGTGGTGTTCTTCGGCACGCGCAACAACATCCCGGGCACCAACAGCGTGGTGGGCCTGCGCGCCGACACCGGCGCCACCGTCTTCAACTACCGGCCCAGCGGGCTCGGGCAGATCGTCGGCGCGATGTACTTCGACTACCTCACCAACACCGTCTGGGTGCCGACCCTGGGCACGCCGTCGCTGGTGGTGCTCGACGCCCTCGACGCGACGGCCGCGCCGCGCCTCTCGGTGAGCGACCTCGGCCCGCTGTACGGCGGGGTGACGGTCAGCGGCGGGCTCAACGAGGTGCTGGTGGCCTCGCAGTCGGGCACGGTGCGCGGCTACCGCATCACCACCCGCGCGCAGGACTGGCAGCTCACGCTGACGGGCAAGACCATCAACGCGCCGCTGGTCACCTTCAACAACGACTTCATCGTCAGCACCACCACCGGTGTGCAGCGCTACACGGTGAACACCGCGGTCACCCCGTACACCGTGACGCCGGTGTGGGCCGCGCCGACCGCCCTCACCAACCCCACCACCGCACGCGTGTACCTCACGGCGGGCAAGGTCTACGTGGGCGACGGGAGCGGCAACCTCCACACCCTCAACCTCGCCACGGGCGCCATCGAGCGCTCGCTGCGGGTGTCGACCCAGGGCGGGGTCAGCACGCCGTCGCTCGACACCACCGCCGGGCTCCAGCGCGTCTACGTGGGCACGGCCGACGGCCGGCTGTGCGCGTACCCCTTCTGACCTTGTCGACTTCGCCTGCCATCGCGCCGACGTCCAAGCGGCCCTGGGTTGCCCCGGTGGTGGTGAGCCACGGCACCGGCGCGCCCATCACGCTGTTGTGCTCGACGGCGCTGCCGGCGTTCTGCCCTGACGTCGGCTGCTGCTCGCGCAGCATGATGGACCCCTGCGAGTGCGCCAACGGCGGCTGAGTCAGCGATCTCGCAGGCGCCGCACCACCCCGCGCAGCCACGGCAGGTGCTTGAGCGCGCGCGCCGTCTTCGGCCAGTGGCGCAGCACCAGCCGCAGGTCGCGCGGCCAGGCGTGCACCACCCCGTCCCGCCGGTAGCCCGTCACGCGCGCCAGGCCCTCGACCGGCCCCACGTCGACGATGCCGGCAGTGGACGCGGTGGTGAGCGGCGAGGTCTCGATCACCACGTGCGCCGCGAGCACGCCGCCGGGCAGCTTCACCACCGCGACGTCGCCCCGCTCGAGCGCCTGCGCGTCGACCCGCTCGACCCGCAACGAGTCGCCGTCGCGCAGCAGCGGCCACAGGCTGCGCCCCGACGCCTGGAGCCACATCACGCCCCCCGGTGCCAGCCCGCGCAGCAGCGCCTCGTGGATCATCACGCCTCCGTGAAACGAAACTCGCCGGCCGTGCGTGAACACGGGCCGGCGAGAGAAACGACCGTCGCTGCTGATCAGCGGATCAGGCGGCGCTCTTGCCGCTGAGCGCCTGCTCGACGTACTTCACGCCGTTGGGGGTGATCTGCGGGCCCTTCGCGGTGCGGCGCGCGTAGCCGACGTGCTCGCGCAGCGCCTTGGCGACGTTCGGCGCGGCCATCGACACGCCGTGCTTCGACCAGAACTTCGAGGTGGTGCCCGAGGAGACCTCGAAGGCGCCCTTCGCCACGTAGAGAGGGATCAGCGAGCGCAGGAGCTGATCCTTCTGCTTGCCGGCCTTGATCAGCGCCGCCTTCTTCGCGTTCGCGTCGAGCGCACCGAGCAACTGCGCGAGCGGATCAGCCTTCGCGGCGGCGGCCTTCGCAGGCGCCTTCTTCGCAGCGGCCGGCTTGCTGGCCTTCTTCGCCGCCGGCGCCGGAGCGGACGCCGCCTTCCCGCCGAGCCCGAGCGCCGCGCGCACCTCGGCGAACTTCTTCTCGATGAACGCCTCGAGCCCGTGAATCTCGAACAACCCCGACTTTGACTTGGAAGCCTTGAAGGCCATGACTGACTCCTTGAAGAACGAGAGGGCGGGCACCATACACGCTGCAAAAATGGGCGGGGGCCGGAAAATCGGCCTCTGCGGCATTTCGACACCTCGGGCACAATCGGCTGATGATCACCTCGCTGGTGCTGATCAGCCTGCTGGCCGCCCCGCACGCGCCGACCGAGGCCGAGCTGGTGACCTGGGTGCCCCGGCTCGACGCGGTGTCGGCGCTGCTCCCGTTCTTCGACGCCGCCGGCTCGCGCGCGGTGCTGCTGCGACCCGAGTCGTGGAAAGACGACGTGCACCCGCTGATCAGCGTCGACGTCACGCGCGCCGAGGCGCTCGAGCTGGTGGGCATCGACCCCACCGGCAGCCTCACGCGCTCGCGGTTGTTCGACGGCGCGACGGTGACCTGCGTGAAGGTCAAAGACGTCGACGCCTACCGCAAGGCCTGTGACGCGCGGCTGGCGCGCATGGGCGAGGTCTTCGAGAAGGTCGAGGGCGGCGTGTCGCTCTACGGCTCGCGCGACGCGCTGGGCCGCACGCTGGTGGCCTACGCGCTCCAGGGCAAAGACTCGTGCGCCATCAGCGGGCACGGCCGCTCGGTCGAGCCGCAGCTCGCGTCGCTGGCGCGCACCGTGACCAGGGCGCCCACCGGGCCGGGCTGGGGCGTGGCGGCGAAGGTGCCGGGGCCGCTGCAGTTCATCGGGCCCACCGGCAGCACCACCGGCGGCGTGGGCCTCAGCACGAAGGACCTCTCGCTGTCGGTCGACTCGAAGCTCAAGGGCGCGCCCTTCGCGCAGTTCCAGGGCGCGGGGCCCTCGCCGCTGGGCGCCTTCAGCGCGCCGGGCATGGCGGTGGTGCGCGGGCGCGTGGCGAAGGCGCAGGTGCCGGCGCTGGTGGATCAGGTGGTGCGCCAGCTCCCGGGGGCCGCGGTGCTCGGGCCACTGGCGAAGGGCGTCGCGCCGTACGTGACGGGCAACACCGCGCTGCTGGTGGGCCACGTGAAGGTGACGACCGGCTTGCGCACGAAGGAGGCGCGGCTCTTCGCGCTCAAGTCGGCGCTGCTGGTCGAGGTGTCCGACGCGGCGGCGGTGAGCGAGCTGCTGCGCTCGCTCGACCCGAAGGCGCTGGTGTTCCGCGAAGGCACGCTGACCATCACCCTCGAGGGCTCGACGCTGGTGCTCGCCAACGACGCCGAGGTGCGCGGGCGCGCCGTCGCCGCGCTGGCCCGGGCGTCGGGCAAGCAGGCCCACGGCGTGGAGTTCGAGATCGACCCGCGCCTCGTCGCGAAGGGGCTGCAGCAGGTGCCGCTGCTGGAGGCGGTGCAGGCGCCGGAGCTGGCCGGGCTGGTGGCGGCCGGCACCGAGTTGGGGCCGCTGCTGCTGGCCAGCGAGCGCGTGTCGGGCTGGCTCGACTCGTCGGCCGGCGCGCAGCACACCGGCAAGCTGGTGTGGCAGCTCGACCCGGCGAAGTTCACGCCCGACGCCGGTCACTGAAACGTTGCTTTCGGGCCATCAGCGCGCCGCACGGTCCACCGACAGTGCCGGCCCGTGGAGACGATTCGACGATTGTTGGCGTGGGACGAGGCGCTGCTGGTGTCGGTGAGCCGGCTGCAGCGCCCGGCGATGACGCGCGCGATGCGGGCGGTGACGCACCTCGGTGACTCGCAGAGCCTCACCTTCGTGGGCCTGGTGCTGTTGCTCGCCGGCACCGGGCACACCCGGCACCTCGCGTGGATGTTGCTGCTCGGGGCGGGCGGCGCGGCGTTGCTGGCGCAGGTGATCAAGCGCCTCTCGAAGCGGCGCCGGCCGAACGTCGGCATTCACGGCTTCACCGCGCTGGTGCAGAACCCCGACGCCTTCTCGTTCCCTTCGGGGCACACCGCCGCGTCGGTCGCGCTGGCGGTGGCCTGGGCGGGGGAAGGCAGCGGGCTGGGCCTGCTCGCCTCGGCCTTCGCCACGCTGGTCGGCTTCTCGCGCGTGTACCTCGGCGTGCACTACCCGCTCGACGTGATGGCGGGCATGACGCTGGGCCTCACCGCGGGCGCGCTGGCGCGGCTGTTCGGCTGAGCTTTTGGGCGGCGTGTGTTAGTCCCGCGCGGCCATGACTGACCTCCTCGACAACGATCCTCTCCGCGCGCGTCTCAAGAACCTCGAAGAGCAGGCTGAGCTCGGGGGCGGCGCCGATCGCATCGCCAAGCAGCACAAGGACGGCAAGCTGACCGCGCGTGAGCGCATCGATCTCCTGCTCGACCCGGGCAGCTTCATGGAGCTCGACAAGTTCGTCACCCACCGCGCCACCGACTTCGGCATGGCCGACAAGAAGATCCCCGGCGACGGCGTGGTCACCGGCTACGGCACCATCGATGGCCGGCAGGTCTTCGTCTTCGCGCAGGACTTCACCGTCTTCGGCGGCAGCCTCTCGGGCGCGTACGCCCAGAAGATCTGCAAGGTGATGGACATGGCGACCCGCGTGGGCGCGCCGATCATCGGCCTCAACGACAGCGGCGGCGCCCGCATTCAGGAAGGCGTCGAGTCGCTCGCGGGCTACGCCGACATCTTCCTGCGCAACACGCTGGCCTCGGGCGTGGTGCCGCAGCTCTCGTTGATCCTCGGGCCGTGCGCGGGTGGCGCGGTGTACTCGCCGGCCATCACCGACTTCATCCTGATGACCAAGTCGAGCTCGTACATGTTCATCACCGGCCCCGACGTCATCAAGACGGTGACGCACGAAGAGGTGACGAAGGAAGCGCTCGGCGGCGCGACGGCGCACAACCAGAAGTCGGGCGTGGCCCACTTCGCGGCCGAGACCGAGCAGGCGGCGATCGCGATGACCCGCGAGCTGTTCTCGTACATTCCGTCGAACAACGCCGAAGACGCGCCCTCCGAGCCGTGCGACGACCCGGCCGATCGCATCGAGACGGCGCTGGCGACGCTGGTGCCCACCAACCCCAACAAGCCGTACGACATCCGCGACGTCATCAAGCTGGTGGTGGACCACAAACACTTCTTCGAGGTGCAGGAGCACTACGCGAAGAACATCGTGGTCGGCTTCGCGCGCCTCAACGGCAAGTCGGTGGGCATCGTGGGCAACAACCCGGCGGTGCTCGCGGGCTGCCTCGACATCGACGCCTCGGTGAAGGCCGCGCGCTTCGTGCGCTTCTGCGACTGCTTCAACATTCCCCTCGTGACGCTGGTCGACGTGCCCGGCTTCCTCCCCGGCACCACGCAGGAATGGGGCGGCATCATCAAGCACGGCGCCAAGCTGCTCTACGCGTACGCCGAGGCCACGGTGCCCAAGGTGACGCTCATCACCCGCAAGGCCTACGGCGGCGCCTACGACGTGATGGCCAGCAAGCACATCCGCGCCGACATCAACTACGCCTACCCCACCGCCGAGATCGCGGTGATGGGCCCCGACGGCGCGGTGAACATCATCTTCCGCAAGGAGATCGAGGGCGCGGCTGATCAGAAGGCCGAGAAGGACCGCCTGGTCGCCGACTACCGCGAGAAGTTCGCCAACCCCTTCAAGGCCGCCGAGCTCGGCTACATCGACGAGGTCATCCGGCCCGAGCAGACGCGCCTCAAGCTGATCCGCGCGCTGGAGATGCTCAAGGACAAGCGGCAGGAAAACCTCCCCCGCAAGCACGGCAACATCCCGCTCTGAACATGTTCGGCGCGGCGGTGGTGGTGCTGCTGGCGGCCGCTCCGAAGCCCGGGACCTACGTACTCTCGGGCGGCAACGGCACGTTGGTGCTCCAGGACGGCAAGTTCTCGATCGAGGTGGTGGGCGGCAACGCGCACACCTGCTCGCTCGACGGCACCTGGAAGGGCGAGACCGCCAGCGTCACCGACGAGTCGCTGCCCTGCGTGGTGACGCTCACCGCGAAGCCCGACGGCGTGGAGGTCACGCCGGTCGACGCGGAGCAGTGCCTTTCGTACTGCGGGGCGCGCGCGCGCTTCGAGGGCCGCTACCTCAAGCCGGTGGCCGGCTGCTCGAGCGCCGAGGTGAAGAGCACCCGCGCGCAGTTCAAGCGCCTGTACGGCGCGAAGAAGTACGCCGAGGCGGTGGCGGCGCTGCAGCCCGTCGTCGCCCGCTGCGAGAAGGTGGTCGACGTCTTCGAGCGCATGTGGATCCGCAACGACCTCGCGCTCGCCCAGCACCAGGCCGGCGACGACGCGGGCTGCCTCGCGACGCTGGAGCCCCTCGCCGAGCTGCGCGACACCCCGGCCGACGAGCTGGGCCTGGGCGAGCCCGCGTACCAGGACGTGCTGGTGAAGCTGGGCAAGGCCACGCGCACCAACGCGAAGCGGTGCGGGTACGCTGCGAAGCCCCAATGACCCGACCCGCGCGGAACTGGCTGCTGGTAGCGCTGTTCATCGCGGTGACGTTCGCCGTCGCGCCCCGGCTCCCCGACGCGGTGACGTGGACGGTGGCGGCGCTCGGGCTGCCGGTGGTGCTCGTCGCCTGGTGGGTGACGGCGCCCTTCCACCGCGCGCGCGCCCGCCTCGCCCGGCGTGACTTCGACGCGGCGGCGGCCGAGTTGGCGGCCTTCGAGGTGGCGCTCACCGCCTCGCCGTGGAAGCGGGCGCTGGCGTCACTGGCGGTCGGGCTGCACACCGCCAACCCGCTGGCGGCGGCGCGCAACACGCTGGGCGCGGTGCGGCTCGAGCAGGGGCGCCTCGACGACGCGCGCACCCACTTCGAGGCCGCGCTGGCGCACGACCCCGGCTACGGCGTGCCGTGGGGCAACCTCGCGGTGCTGGCCGCGATGGCCGGTGACGCCGCGAAGGCCGAAGCGGCGCGCGCGCAGGCGGCGGCGCTCGGCTTCCGGCCGCGCATTCTCGCGAAGGTGATTCACGACAAGCTGGCGGCGGCGAAGGCCAGCTGAACGGCACGCCTGCGGGGTCGAGGCCCCATGCGTGTCACCTTTGAGTACGCGCGCGACGACCCGCGGCCCCGCGCCTCGAGGCCAGACGCGCTCAACGGCTCATGAAGAAGGCCACCACCCCGACCACCGCCATCAACACGAAGGGGGCGGCGCACCCGATGAGCATCAACAGGCTCATGCCACCCACCACCGCCCCGCCGACCTTGAGCATGGCCTTGGCGGTGGCGATGTCCCTCTCGATGCACGGCTCGCACACCGGCCGCAGCTCGTAGGTCGCGTGACGGTGCGAGCCGCTGCCGTGGTGGTGGTGGCCGTGCTCGTGATCGTGGTGCGCGGTCGAGCCCCCGCTGACGTACGTGGTGGAGACCTCGACCCGGTGCGGCCGCGTGGGCCGCGCTTCACCGCAGAGGAAACACTTCTGGTCCGTCATGGGAGCCCCCTCGACGGGGTGCTCCGTACCCTATTCAGCGGCGGCGCGGGCTGCCGCTGAACACGGTGGCGCCGGTCGCCTTGTGGCCGCTGCCGCCGTGGCCGCCGCTCGAGGAGCCACCGCCGGCGCTGGAGTGCTTCTTGGGGTGCGAGCGGGCGTGACGGCCGGGCTGCGCACCGGGCGCGCGCTGCGACACGCCGTGGTTGGGGCTGCGACCGGGGTCGGCCTGGCGCGCGCGCTCGGCGGCGAGCTGCTCGACGTACACCGGGTCGTCGGTGGGGACCTCCTCGCGCGGCACCTTGTTGCGCAGCAGCTTCTCGATGTCGCGCAGCAGCGGCGCTTCGTCGGGGGCGCAGAAGGCCGAGGCGTGACCGGTGGCCGACGCGCGCGCGGTGCGGCCGACGCGGTGCACGTAGTCTTCCGGCACGTGGGGGAGATCGAAGTTCACCACGTGCCCGATGTCGGCCACGTCGATGCCGCGCGCGGCGATGTCGGTCGCCACCAGCACGCGGTACTTGCCCGACTTGAAGCCGTCGAGGGCGTGCTTGCGCTGCGCCTGGCTGCGGTCGGCGTGGATGCGCTCGACTTCGTAGCCGGCCCGCGCGAGCGCCTTGGTGAGCTTGTCGGCGCGGCGCTTGGTGCGGGTGAAGACCAGCGTGCTCTCTTCGCCCTGGGCCAGCAGCGCCATCAGCAGCGGCGTCTTCTCGTTCTGCCCGACCTCGTACACGCACTGGGTGGCGCGCGCGGCGGTGGTGCCGCTGCGGGCGACCTCGACGCGCACCGGGTCCTTCGAGTGGGCCTTCGCGAAGTCTGCGACCTCACCGGCCATGGTCGCCGAGAAGAGCAGCGTCTGCCGCGGCTTGGGGAGCTTCGCGAGGATGCGCGTGAGCTGCGGCTTGAAGCCCATGTCGAGCATGCGGTCGGCCTCGTCGAGCACGAGGATCTCGACGCCGGTGAGGCTGGCGGTGCCCTGGGTGAGGTGGTCGATGAGGCGGCCGGGCGTGGCGATGCACACGTTGGCGTACTTGAGCCCGTCGATCTGCGGCCCCATGCCGACGCCGCCGATGAGCACCACCGACTTCACGCCGTGCACCGAGCCGAAGCGCACCGCGTGCTCGGCGATCTGCAGCGCCAGCTCACGGGTGGGCGCGAGCACCAGCGCCTTGAGGCCCTTCTTGCCCTTGATCCGCTCGACGATGGGCAACACGAAGGCGGCGGTCTTGCCGGTGCCGGTCGCGGCGCAGCCGATGACGTCCTTGCCCGCGAGCCCGGCGGGGATGGTCTGGGCCTGAATGGGGGTCGGCTTCTCGTAGTGCGCTTTGGCCAGCGCGCCGAGGCTGGCGGAAGAGAGACCGAGGGAAGCGAAGTCGGACGGCTGCGTCATGCGAATTCCCATACAGGGAAAACGCGTGGTGGTGACGACTTTCACCTCGTCGAATGGCGTGGGTCAGCCGACGTGAATCGGCAGCGAGCCCCCCGAGCGGAACGCGTCGGGCACGAAGCGCTCCCACCACGGTTCGTCGATCAGCTCCGTCGCCGGCGGGAGCAGGAAGGTGAGGCCCAACCTCCACTGTCCGCTCGCCGGTAGCCCTCGCGCGCGCACCGGCGTGGTGCGCTCGAGCACGCGCTCGACACAGGGCAGCAGGCCCGGCTCGAACCCCGGCTTCGGCGACGACTCGACGAAGCGCAGCGCGGCGCCGGCCTCGTCGATGGCGATGAGGAGCTCGAGCTGCACGGCATCACCTTCGGCGCCGTGAAAGTACTCCTGCATGCAGTGGGTCAGGCCTGGCGAGGCCTGCAGGAAGAGCTGCTGCACCACCGCGCGCCGCAGCGGGTCGGGCGCCCAACTCGACTCGGGCTCGAGCGGCGCCGATGCCCACGCGGCCTTCCACCCTTCGGGGCGCGGACGGCGCGGATCGTAGTGACGGCGCGCGAAGTCGAGCACCAGCGCCCCCAGGCTGAGCACCACCAGCGCCATCAGCACCTGCCGACGTTTCACGCGCCCACCCGTATCACGCGTCGCGTTCCTTCACCGAGCTGCCGGCCAGCGCGCTGCCCAGCACCTTCACCACCAGCTTGCGCACCAGCGGCTGGTTGTAGATGTCAGCGACGCCATCGAGGATCGACGAGTCGATGACCGCGCGCAGGGTGTGGCCAGCGACGAAGGCGGCGGTGAAGCGCTTGCGGTGGCGGTTGACGTAGGCGCGCCACGCCTTCTCTTCGGGCACGCCGTCCTTGAGCACCTGGGCCACGGCTTCGGCGGCGAAGACGCCCGACTCCATCGCCTGGCTGATGCCCTCGCCGGTGGCGTTGTGGGTGATGCGCGCGGCCTCACCGAGGTACAGCCCGCCGGGCCGCGTCATGTGGCCGATCCAGTTCGTGTAGACGATGGGGTGGCCCTTCCACTTGCCGAGCTGCCGGGCGTGCTTGAGCTTCGCGCCGTAGTGCCGCTCGAGGAAGCCCTCGAAGGTGGTGCGCAGGTTCTTCGTCGATTTGTTGCCGGCCTCGTCCTGGCCGTCGACGCAGATGCCGATGTTCACGCGATCGTTCGTCTCAGGGAACATCCACCCATAGAGCGGGGCGACCTCGCGATCGAAGATCATGTCGAGCGTGTGCGGCGCGCTCTCGAAGTTCTCCCACCAGCCCATCAGCGTGGCGATGCTCCGCTTGGGCCGCGGGTCCTGGCTGAAGATGGAGTGCGCGCCGTCGGCGAAGAGCACGTACTTCGCGCGGATCTCCTTGCCGTCGAAGCTGCGCACCCCCACCACGCGGCCGTCTTCTTCGAGCAGCGCGTCGGCGCGGTACGGCGTGTCGAGGGTGATGCCCAGCGCCTGCGCGCGCTCGACGAGCAGGTGATCGAAGTGTCGGCGCAGCAGCACGATGGCCGCCGCGTCGCTCGAGACCGACAGCTCACGGCCGCCGGGCGTCACGATGCGCACGGTGTTGATGGCGTGACCCAGCTCGCGCACCTTCGGCGCGATGCCCAGCCGCTCGACGAGCTTCAGCGCGTTCGGTGACAAGCCCGAGCCGCACGTCTTGTCGCGGGGGAAGCCCTCGCGATCGAGCAGCACCACGTTCTTGATTCCCAACTGACCCAGCGCGACGGCCGCGGCCGCGCCTCCGGGTCCCGCACCGACGATCGCCACGTCGAAGGACATGGGCTCGCGCCTACCGCCGCGGTGCGGGCCCGGCAAGCGACGAGCGATGACAGCTGTCAGAGGGTCATCGTGCCTCGAGGCGGAAGAAGCCCTCGGTGGCGGGCGGGGTCGACGGGTACAGGTAGCCGTCGACCACCACGTAGTACGTGGTGCCGGCCGTCGCGTTGAACGAGAGCGTCTCGACGCCGCCGCGCGCCGCGCTGTCGACCGACGCCAGGCAGGCGGTGGCGCCGCAGGTGCCAGTGAGCACCGCGAGGGCGGGGTCGAACGTGGAATCGGCCCACAGGGTCAAGGTGACGGTCGCCGTCGCCGGCGCGGTGAAGGCGTAGACGAGGTCCTTGCCGGCGAACGCGTTCACCCGGCCGCAGAGGTTGTTGAAGTCGTCGTTCGCGAGCTTGGTGTGGTCCAGCACGCTGTTGTCGGTGGTGCCACTCGACAGCAGCAGCGGCGTCGCCGTCGCGCAGGTGTCGTTGGGCGGCGCGCCCTCGCGGCCCTCGAGGCGGAACAGCCCGCCACCCGACACGCCGTCGATGAACGCGAAGGTCGCGCCCGCGGGAGGCGCGGTGACCAGCGCGCCGGCCACGCCCGCCGCGGGGCCGGTGCCGCACGCCAGCTCGGTGGTGCCCGGGCAGCTGTTGGCCATCGACACCACCGGCGCCCACCCGGAGGTCAACGAGGCGACGGCGATCCACACCGGCTGCCCGCCGCTGGCCGAGAACGAGTAGACGACGTCGTTGCCGCTGCCACCCGACGCGCACAGCGCCGAGGAGAAGTCATTGGCCGCCGCCAGGGTGGCCCCCGCGGCGCTCACCCGCCCCGCACTGAAGGTGAGCGGCGTCGGCGCAGTGCAGGTGTCGTTGCTCGGCGGCAGCGTGGGCGGCAGCAGCGTCGCCGCGAGCGTGAAGCGCGCCTCGGCCACGGAGGTGGCGTCGACCCACAGCGCGTAGTCGCCCGCCGGGAGGTTGAGGAACCGGGTGCTCAGCCCGGTGGCGGTGCCCACTTCACAGCCGAGCTCGGTGGGGCGCAGCGGGCTCGCGCAGTCGGCCAGCTTGCGCAGGTAGACGACGGGCGTGAACGAGGTGCCCCCGGTCGGCGTGACGGCGACCTGCACGTCCTGCGCGGCGCTCAGCGAGAAGCTGTACACCACGTCGCGGCCGCTGGTGATCGCCGCGCTCGAGCAGCTCGGCGACGCGTCGGTGTTGAGGTTGCTGTTGTTGGCGAGGATCAACGAGCCGCTCGCGCTGGCCGAGCCCGAGGTGAAGGTGAGCGGCGTGGCGGTCGCGCAGGTGTCGTTGGCCGGCGGACTCGAGGGCGGCGCGAGCACGATCGACACGTCGGTGAGCACCGCGTTGCTCGCCGCCCAGGCCTCGACGAAGAGGAACAGGTCGCCCGCCGGCAGGCCGTAGAAGGTCGAGGTCTCGGTGGCGTTGCTGATGGTCTGGTCGACGCACCGCAGCTCGGTGCCGGTGCAGGTGCCGCTGCGCACATAGAACAGCGGGTCGCTGGTGGTGGTCTCGCTGGGCGCCTTGGCGATGGTGATGGTCACGTCGGCCGGCGCCGAGAGCGGAATGCGGTACACCAGCTCGGGCGAGCTCGAGGCGTTGCTGCACGAGCCGCTGACGTCGTCGGTGGCGCGGCGCAGGTCGGCCTGGAAGTTGAGCATCGTGCCGACGATGGTCTTGGTCTCGGGGTTGGCGCAGCTCTCGGGGTTGGCGAGGCAGCTCCCCGCGCTGCAGCTCGTGCCGGCGCTGCAGTCGAGCGAGCTGCTGCACGGGCCGCAGGTCGACGAGGCCGAGCACACCGGGTTGGGGTTGCTGCAGTTGGCGTTGCTCAGGCACTGCACGCAGGTGCCGGTGCTCGTGCGGCACTGAGAGGTCGCCCCGCCGCAGTTGGCGTTGCTCAGGCACTGCACGCAGCTCGAGGTGGAGGTGTTGCAGATCGGCGCGCCGGCGGTGCAGGTGGTGTTGTTCACGCACTGCACGCAGGTGTTGGTGGTGGTGTTGCAGGCCGGCGTCAGCCCGCTGCAGTTGCTGTTGGAGGTGCACGCCACGCAGGTGTTCGTCGCGGTGTTGCAGACCGGCGTCGCGCCCCCGCAGTTCGCGTTGGAGGTGCACGCCACGCAGCGCTTGCTGGTGGTGTTGCAGATCGGCGTCGAGCCGCCGCACTGCGCGTTGCTCAAGCACGCCACGCACTGGCCGCCGGCCACCGAGGTGTCGCACGCGGGCGTGGTGCCCGAGCAGCCTTCGGTGGCGGTGCAGGTCACGCACTGCTTCGCGCTGGTGTTGCAGACCCGGCCCGTCGCCGAGCAGTCGGCGGTGGAAAGGCAGGCGACGCACTGGCCGCCGGTGACGCTGGTGTCGCAGCGCGGGGTGGAGCCCGAGCAGCCGCCGGTCGGGGTGCAGGTGACGCAGCGGCTGATGGTGGTGTCGCAGACCGGCGTCAGGCCGCTGCACTGGGTGCTGCTGATGCAGCCGGTGCAGCGCCCGCCGGCGACCGAGGTGTCGCAGATCGGCGTGGCGCCGCCGCAGCCAGCGCTCGAGGTGCAGGTGACGCAGGTGCGGCTGGTGGTGTCGCAGACCGGCGTGCTGCCGCCGCACTGGGTGCTCGACAGGCAGCCGACGCACTGGCCTCCGGCGACGGAGAGATCGCACACCGGGGTGGTGCCCGAGCAGCCGGCCGTCGCGGTGCAGCGCTGGCAGGTGCGGGTGGCGGTGTTGCACGCCGGCGTGGCGCCGCCGCACTGGCCGTTGCTCAGGCAGCCGACGCACTGGCCGCCGGCGACGCTGGTGTCACACACCGGCGTGGTGCCGGTGCAGCCCGCGGCCGAGGTGCAGCGCACGCAGGTCCTGGTGCTGGTGTCACACAGCGGCGTGGCCCCGCTGCACTGCGACGACGAGAGGCAGGCCACGCAGGTGTTGGTGCCGGTGTCGCAGATGGGGGTCGAGCCGCCGCAGTGGCTCGAGGCGGTGCACGCGACGCAGCGGCCGGTGGAGGTCGAGGTGTCGCAGACCGGCGTGGTGCCGCCGCAGCCCTGGCCGGTGGTGCAGGTGGCGCAGACGTTCCGCGTGGTGTCGCAGACCGGCGTGGTGCCGCCGCACTGGGCGTTCGACAGACACTGCACGCACCGACCGCCGGCCACGCTGGTGTCACAGACGGTCGAGCCGGGCGCGCAGCCGGCGGTCGCCGAGCACGTGACGCAGGTGTTGGTGGGCACGTCGCAGAACGGCGTCGCGCCCCCGCAGTGGATGTTGCTGGTGCACGCCACGCAGGTCTTGGAGGTGAGGTCGCAGGCAGGCCGGGCGCCCGCGCAGTTGCCGTTGGTCGTGCAGCCGACGCAGGTGTTGGTGCTGGTGTCGCAGATGGGCGTCGGGGTGACGCAGCCGTCCGCGCAGCGCGTCGCCGAGCCTCCGCCGGTGCCGCTGCCACCGCCCGTGGTCGAGCCGCCGCCACCACCCGTCGTCGAGCCGCCACCGCCGCCCGTGGAGCCGGAGCCGCCGCCGGTGTTGGAGAGGAGACAGAGCCCTCCTTGACAGATCGTCCCCGCACCACAGCCCACGCACGCGCCGCCCGCGAAGCCGCAGGCGGCCGCCTCGTTGCCGAACTCGCACTTGCCGCTCGACGAGCAGCAGCCGGTGCAGTTGGAGGGGCTGCACTGCTCAGTCGGAGGCTTGGGGGACCCGCACGCCGACACCACGACCGACATCGACAGCAGGGCCCACAGAGAGGACGAACGCATTCGGCGACTCAACCACACCCGCGGGCGCAGGACCCGCCTCCGCCCCATTGACTTCACTTAGAGTCCAATGGACACTTACTACATGACCACGAGACTCGAGCGGGCGAGAGGCACGGTGTGGGGGCAGGCGGTCGGTGACGCGCTGGGGACGACGGTGGAGTTCCGCGACGAGCGACAGATCGCCGCCCGCGCGCCCGACGACTGGCCGCGGGAGTTGATCGGACAGGGGCCGTTCAGCTTGCTGCCGGGGCAGATCACCGACGACACCGAGCTGGCCCTCGCGCTGGCGCGGTCGCTCGTCCGACGGGGGCGCTACGACGAAGACGACGCGGCGGCCTCGTACGCGCGGTGGTTCCGCTCGGGGCCGTTCGATTGCGGCATGGCGACGCGCCAGGCGTTCGGGGGGCCGGGCGCTCCATCGGCGGCGGTCCTGCGGGCGCGCGCGAACGCCACCACCCAGGCGAATGGTTCGCTGATGCGCTCGAGCCCCCTGGGCGTGTTCGGCGGTGGCATGGATCGCCAGCAGCTCGCGGCGCTCGCGCGGACCGACAGCACGCTGAGCCACCCCGACCCGGTGCCGCAGTGGGCGTGCGCGGTGTTCGTCACCACCATCGCCGACGCCATCGAGACGGGTGCGCCGGGGCCGGTGCTCTTCGAGCGCGCGCTCGCCTTCGCGCGCGGCTCTCCGGTGGAAGAGACGCTGCTGAGCGCGAAGAGCGGGCTGCCGATCTCCGATGGCGAGAATCAGGGCTGGGTACGGCTCGCGCTGCAGCACGCGTACTTTCAGCTCCTCCACGCGCGCGACTTCGAAGCGGCGCTGGTGCAGACGATCGCGAAGGGAGGCGACACCGACACCAACGCGGCGATCACCGGGGCGCTGCTGGGCGCGACGTGGGGCGAGGCGGCGATCCCCGCGCGGTGGCGCGAGGCCGTGCGCGACTGCCTGCCCCAACGGCCGGTCGAGTACCGCTGCGCCGATCTCAGCGCGCTGGCCGAGACCTTGTTGTCGCTGCGCTCGTGACGGCGCTCACTGGCAGTGCCACTGCGGCCCCTTGTCCACCAGGCCGCGCAGGCGCGCGTCACTCGACGGCTCGAGCGGGTGAACGAGGCGATCGTCCGCGATCTCCAGCAGCGCCCCCCGCGTGTCCTGCGCGAGTTCCCGCTCGAGGATCGCCAGGTCGCACGGTGCGGGCGCGTGCCGCAGCGCAGCGATGCGCGCCAGCGTCGCTTCACTGATCACCGGGCGCGCGTCGAGCTTCGCCAGCCGGGCCTCGAGGTCGTGGACCCTCGCGCGCTCGCGCTCGACGCCGCGCGAGAAGATCGACGCCGGTGGAGGCGACCACCGCTCGGGCGGAGCGAGCAGCGCCCGCTCCAGCTCGGCGAACTCGCTCGAGGTGCGGCCTTCCCACGTGCACTGCGCGGCCTCGAGGCGGAGGTTCCAGCCGCTGATCAACCACCGCACGGGCGCGAGGCCGACGAGCGCGTCTCGGCACTGCTCGGCGGTGCCCGTCACCCGCACCCGCGTCACGCCGGCCTCGACGAACACCTGCGCGGCGAGCTGGTGGGTGCGCACGAAGCCGGCCACGTCGAGTTCCTGCAGCGTGAGGGCCCACCCAACGTCGCCGCGCGCCTGCAGCTGTTCGGCGAGGCGCCGCTCGAGCGCTTCACGGTGCGCGACCCACGCGCGCACCTCTTCCGTCGACGAGCACGACGACAACACCAGCAGCGCTGCGAGCCACCTCACGGCCGCCGCCCGAAGTGGAAGGTGAGGAACTCGTCGCGCTCACCCCGCTTCGTGGCGTCGAGGCGCGCCGTGGCCACCAGCGCCTGCGCGCGGTGCACCACGTCGATCGCCTCGCCCAGCGATACCTCGCCCTCGCGCAGCGCGCCGAACAGCAGGCACTCGTAGCGACGACAGGCGAGCGGCCGCTGCGCGTACACCTGACACACCGTGCCCGCGAGCGCGGCGCAGCGCTGCGGCACGTGGCGACCGCCCTTCTCGTTCGTCACCACGGCCAGGGCGTCGTGCGGCACCACCTCGTCGACGCCCAGCGGTACGCGGGTGAAGAGGCTGCCGTCACAACACAGCCCACACGACTGACAGAGCGCTTCGAGCGACATCGCGGCCACCCTACGCCACACTGAGGCTCGTGCGCTCCCTCCTGACTCCCGTCGCGCCTCCGTACGATCCGCTCGTGTGGGACGCGCTGCCCTTCCCCGAGAAGTGCCGGCGCGCGTGTCAGGCGTGGGCGCTGCAGGGCTACGGCTCGCCGCTCAGCGTGGTGGTGCTCTACGTGCTGAAGGTCGGCCTCTACGTCGGCGCGTGGGCGTGGTTCTGCTCGCTGTCGCTGGGGCCGGTGAGCGAGGTGGGGCGGTGGTGGCTCGAGCCGCTCGCGTTCCAGAAGGCGATCCTCTGGAGCCTGTGCTTCGAGTCGCTGGGCTTCGGCTGTGGCAGCGGACCGCTCACCGGTCGCTACCTCCCGCCGGTCGGTGGTTTCCTCTACTTCCTCCGCCCCGGCACCACGAAGCGCTCGCTGTTCCCCGCGGTGTTCGGTCATCGGCGCACGTCGCTCGAGGTGCTGCTGTACCTGGCGCTGCAGGTCTCGCTGGTGCGCGCGCTGCTGGCGCCGACCCTCGACGCCTCGCACTTCTGGCCGCTGGTGGTGCTGCTGCCGCTGCTGGGCGTGCTCGATCAGACGATCTTCCTCGCGGCGCGCGCAGAGCACTACCTCGTCACCGTGTTGTGCTTCCTCTTCGCGGGGAACTGGATCGCCGGCGCGAAGGCGGTGCAGCTCGCGCTGTGGTTCTGGGCCGGCGTCTCGAAGCTCAACCACCACTTCCCCACGGTGGTGGGGGTGATGATGAGCAACAGCCCGGTGATGCGCTTCGAGTTCATCCGCCGGCGCATGTACCGGAGCTACCCCGACGATCTCCGCCCCTCGACGCTCGCCACGTGGATGGCGCACGCCGGCACCGCGCTCGAGCTGGGCGTGCCGCTGGTGCTCGGGCTCTCGTCGGGAGGCGACGGGACGATGATCGGCCTCGTGTTGATGCTGATGCTCCACGGCTTCATCACCAGCTCGGTGCCGATGGGCGTGCCGATCGAATGGAACGTGATGGTGGTGTACGGCGCGTTCTTCCTCTTCTTCCGCCACGCCGACGTCAGCGTCTTCACGGTGGGCGCGCCGATGCTGGTGGTGTTGGTGCTGGCGCTGATCGTCACGCCGCTGGTGGGCAACCTCGTGCCGCGCGCCGTCTCGTTCCTGCTGTCGATGCGCTACTACGCGGGCAACTGGGCCTACAGCGTGTGGCTGTTCAAGGGCGACTCGCGCAAGAAGCTGGAGCGGCTGACGACGAGCGCCACGTGGCCGCTGGATCAGCTGCTGAAGGTCTACGATCGGCCGACCGCGGTGGGCCTGCTGGGCAAGGTGATCGCCTTCCGCGCGATGCACCTCCACGGCCGGGTGTTGCAGCTCGCGTTGCCCCGGGCGGTCGAGCGGGTCGAAGACTACGAGTGGGCCGACGGAGAGATCGTCGCGGGCACGGTGCTGGGGTGGAACTTCGGTGACGGGCACCTCCACGACGAGAAGCTGCTCGCGGCGGTGCAGGCGCAGTGCGGCTTCGAAGAAGGGGAGCTGCGCTGCATCTTCGTCGAGTCCCAGCCGCTGTTCGGCAAGACGCTCACCTGGCGCGCGCACGACGCGAAGCGGGGGCGGGTGGCGAGCGGGGAGGTCGAGGTGGCGAAGTTGCGTGAGCTCCAGCCCTGGCCGGTAGACTGAGCCCCATGCGCAACCTGGCGAAGTACCGCGCGATGACCGTCGAGCAGATCATGGAGCTCGAAGACGACGGCGAGCGGCGCGACATCCTCGAGACGCTGATCCGCGAGCACACCACCGACGAGAACGAAGAAGAGGTGCTCGTCGCGCTCGAGCGCGAGCTGGAAGACGAAGTGGAAGAAGAGCTCGACCGCTCCGACGACGATCAGGTGCTGACCGAGTTCCTCGAGCGCTCGACCGACGAGGGGCTGGCGAAGGTGCTCACGAAGTTGCTGAAGGCCGAGCTGGAGTCTTGAGCGTCCACACCCGCGCGGGGCGATCGACGACGCTGTCCCACGCGGGCACCGGCGCGAAGGCGTAGGTCGCGACGCACTCCAGCGACGGCAGCGGCAGGAACGAGCGGCCGGGGTCTCCGATGAAGACGCGCGCCGGCAGCGTGTGCAGCCAGGCCGCGACCCGGCGCGACAGATCCAACTGGTAGAAGACGTCGCCCACCAGCACCACGTCCCACCCGGCGTCGGTGTCGATGACGTCGGCCGAGGTGGTCTTCACCTGCACCCCGTTGAGCGCGGCGTTCTCTTCGACGGCGGCGAGCGCGAAGAGATCGATCTCCGTGGCGAGCACCTCGGCCGCGCCCGCCTTCGCCGCGGCGATCGCCGACACGCCGCAGCCCGACGCGAAGTCGAGCACGCGCTTGCCCGCGACGAGCGACGGTCGCTCGAGCACCCACTGCGCGAGCGCCAGCCCACCCGGCCACGCGTGCGCCCAGAACGGAGGTCCCTGCACTCGACCCTCGTGCCGCTCGGTCGCTTCCCACGGGGCGATCGGCTCGGACGCGACCCGCAGGCGCAGCCCCAGCAGCTCGACGGGCTCGGTGACCTCTCTGACGACGGCGCGGCGCATCGCGAGGCCCCCTACCCTGCCTGCTACGCTCGTGGCCATGGCGCTCACCATCAAGCTCGTCCGACACGGTCAATCACGCGCGAACGTCGGGGAGGTCGACGCGAAGGACGTGGGCGACCACACCATCGAGCTCACCGAGCGAGGCCATGCGCAGGCGCGAGACGTCGGCGCGAAGCTGGGCCGCGAGTACCTGCAGGACGCACCGCTTCGCGATGCGCTACCTGCACCTGACCGTCGAGCAGTTCGACGAGCTCGCCAACCCGGGCAACTGCGACATCATCACCATCGCCGAGAAGCACCTGCTCGAGGCGCCGGGCTGGGTCACCGGGCGCTGGGGCCTCACGGGGCTTTCGCGGCGACCACCTGAGGAGTGACGCGCCCGGCCTCTTCGCGCTGCAGCATCGCGAGCAGCGGAGAGGTCATCACCGTGGTCAGCAACGCCATCAGCACCATCATGGTGAAGACCTGCGGGCTGATCACCCCGAGGTCGAGGCCGATGTTGAGCACCACCAGCTCCATCAAGCCGCGGGTGTTCATCAACACGCCGATGGCCATCGCGTCCTTCCAGCTCTGACCGGTGGCGCGCGCGGCGAGCGTGCTGCCGCCCCACTTGCCCGCCACCGCGACGAGGATCAGCAGGCCGCAAATCAACCACGCGCCCGACGAGTCGAGCAGGCCGAGCTGAGTGCGCAAGCCACTGAACGCGAAGAACAGCGGGAGCAGCAGCACCACCACGAGGTCTTCGAGCCGCTCGCGCAGGCCGTGGGCGAGGCCCCCTTCGCGGGGGATGATGACCCCGAAGAAGAAGGCGCCAAACAGCGCGTGAATGCCGATCGCCTCGGTGGTCAACGCCGAGAGCAGGAGCAACACCACGGTGAAGGCCACCATGCGCTGGCTGATGCCGCGGCGATCGGTGCGCTGCCGGACCAGCTTCGCGAGGAGCGGCCGCGCGACGAACCACATCGCCGCGCAGTAGACGACGGCGAACACCAGGGTGAGCGCGGCCGCGGCGAGACCACTGGCGCGCACCACCGCGGCGACGAAGGCGAGCAGACACCACGCCGTCACGTCGTCGACCGCGGCGCAGGCGATGGCGAGCGCGCCGACGGGCGTATGAATGAGCCCCCGCTCGGAGAGGATCCGCGCCAGCACCGGGAACGCGGTGATGCTCATCGCCACGCCGAGGAAGAGCACGAAGCTCGAGACGGGAACGCCGGGCAGGCTCAACGTAGGCGCGAGCCAGACGGCGACGCCCGCGCCGAGCGCGAAGGGCAACGCGATGCTCGTCGGGCTGATCGCCAGCGCGCTCTTGCCCAGGCCGCGAAGGAGCGCCGGCTCGAGCTCGAGGCCGATGAGGAACATGAAGAAGACGAGGCCGAGCTGGCTGATGACGCCGAGCAGCCCCATCGAGCTCGCGGGGAAGAAGAGCTGCAGCGTGGAAGGGGACAGCACGCCGAGCAGCGACGGGCCGAGCGCGATGCCGGCGAGCACCTCGGCGATCACCAGCGGCTGGCCGAGCTTGCGCAACACGAGCGCCAGCACGCGCGAGGTGCCGATGACGAGCACCGCCTGGGCGAGCAGCAGCACAAAGGGGTGAGCAGCGAGGTAGGACTGCACGGCTGCGGAGTAGCACGGTCGGGGCTGAGTCGACGGCGGCTCTCGAGGAACGGTGGGGCGACGCGAATTCGGGCCGGTGATCACGACCTTCGTCGTGCCGTGCTCAGCAGCACCAGCCACAGCCCCAGCGCTGCGCCGTCGGCTCCACACCCACAGCCCACCGGATACACGCGCGGCGGAGGAAGCTCACCCGCATCGACCGCTTCCTGCACGCCCGCATCCACCACACCGGCGTCCACCACGCCCGCCGGCACCACGACCCACGCCTCGAGCGCAGGAAACACATCCACGAACGACAGCTCGATCGACGCCGGCGAGTTGCGCGTCGGCTTCATCCACAACGGCAGCACCGCCACGCCCGCCGGGATCCGCACCGGGAACGCCGACGTCTGACACACCGGATCCGCGAAGAGCTGCACCTGCAGCGCGGTGCTCGACGGCAGAACCTCGAACGGCAGCGCCGAAGGAGCTCCCTCACTGTCGAGCACGGAGAGCACCAACGGCACACAGTCCCCCGCCACCAGCGGCCCCGGCCCCGCGTCGATCGCCAGGCGCGACGCGTTCGGCGTGTTCCCCACGCGCACGTCGTCGAAGTCGAGCTGGCCTCCGAACGAGTACGCGACCGCGTACGGCTCACCGATCGCCACCGAGTCGACCGAGAGCCCGCTGAAGTCGAGGCCCGCTTCACGCGCGACGAGCTGCCCATCGAAAGCGAGCAATCGCTCACCATTCGTGGTCCCCAGCCCGCGCACCCCACACTCGAGCAGGTGCCACGCGCCGACCGCGAGCCGCACGCCCGAGTCGACGTCAGAGAACGTCGGGCCTACGTTCCGCCCCGCGACGGAGAGCAGCCCGCCCGGGTTCCGCACCTGCACGTCGCACAGCGCGCCGAACGAGCTCTGCAGCAGCTCGCCGATCACGATCGCGCCTTGATCATTGCTCGACGCCAGGCGGAACCAGAACCGCAGGTGTGCCTGCGAGGTGAGCGGGCTGAGCGTCCCGTACCAGGCGGTCATGTCGCCGCCGCCCGCCGCCGTCGTCGCCTGATCCGAGACCCGCAGCCCGGCGTCGCCCCGGTGCAGCGCAGCCGCGGTGACGAGATCGTTCACCATCGCGCGGCGATCGAACGAGCTCCACAGCCCGGGCGGCGTGTCGGCCACGTCGAAGGTCGGCCCCTCGAACGTCTCCACGAACACCCCACCCGCCTGCGCGCCGAGCGACCCGAGAAACACCGCGATGGCGAGAACGCGCCGCAACGTCGCGACTCTAGGCATCGGCGCCCCACTAACAAACGTCAGCCTCTTGAGTCTCCAAACTCCGCGACACGCAGATCAACTCGGCTACACGCCGGCCTCGTGACTCGCTCGTTGCTGCTGCTCCTCGCGCTCACGTCCTTCGGCGCGCTCGCCCAGACGCTCACCAAACCGCCCACGCTGCTCAAGCAGGTCGAGCCCCAGACCGGCGATGCGGGCGTCGTCACCGGCACCGTGATGATGGAGGTCGACGTCGGCCTCGACGGCAAGGTGCTCGCGGTGAAGGTGATCAACGGGCTGACGCCCGAGCTCGACGCCGCCGCGGTGCACGCGCTCGAGCAGTTCGAGTTCACGCCCGCGGAGATCGATCACCAGCCCGCCGCGGTGCGCATTCAGTACGCGCTGACCTTCGAGGCGCCGCTCCCGGTGGTGGCGCTGGTCGACGCGGGCGTGCCCACCGTGAACCTCCTGGGCGTGCTGCGCACCGCCGGCACCCGCGAGCCCGTGCCCAGCGCGTCGATCACCGTCGGCGAACAGTCCGTGCTCAGCGCCGAGAGCGGCGAGTTCGAGCTGCTCGACGTGCCACTGGGCGAAGTGAACGTGGTCGTCACCGCGCCCGGCTTCGAGCGCTACGAGTCGAAAGAGGTCATCCGCCGCGACGAGCGCACCGAGGTCACCTACTACCTGAAGCCCACCGGCGTGCCCTCGCTCGAGACGGTAGTGCGCAGCGAGAAGGACCGCCGCGAGGTGGCGCAGGTGAAGCTCACGCGCGGCGAGATGCGCCAGGTCGCCGGCACGCAGGGCGACGCGTTCAAGGTGCTGCAGTCGTTGCCCGGCGTGGCGCGCGCGGCGTTCGGCTCGGGCGCGCTGGTGGTGCGCGGCAGCAAGTCGTGGGACAGCCGCGTGTACGTCGACGAGATCGCCGTGCCGCAGCTCTTCCACTTCGCCGGGCTGTCCGCGACGTTCAACGCCGCCACCGTCGAGAGCATCACCTTCCAGCCCGGCAACTGGGGCACCAGCTACGGGCGATCGATCGGTGGCCTGGTGCAGGCCGAGGTGCGCTCGCCCTCGAAGTCGGGCTTCCACGGCTACATCGACGTGTCGACGTTCGATCTCTCGGCGATGGTCGAGACGCCGGTGTCCGACAAGTGGAGCGTCAGCGTCGCCGGCCGCCGCGGCCTCGCCGACGTCACGCTGCCCCTGGCGATCAAGACCTTCGCCGGGCCCGCCGCGAGCTCCATCGGCTTCTCGCTCGCGCCGCAGTACTTCGACTACCAGCTGCGCGCCGAGCGCAAGAGCACCAGCAAGAGCCGGCTCTTCATCTCGCTCTACGGCTCGTCGGATCGCTACGCCTTCATCAACCCCAACCCCTTCATCGACCCCGCGACCGAGGGCAACCAGGGCAGCGCCGGCAACGCCATCGCGTACCACCGGCTCACGCTGGGCTTCGACTACCGCTTCAACGATCGCGTCACCTTCATCTCGCGCAACAGCCTCGGCTTCGATCAATACGAGCAGCTCGGGGGCGCCACCGACATCTTCTACAAGGGCACCCAGACGCCGGTGCAGGCGCGCGAGCGGTTCCGCATCGAGATCCCCGAAGCGAAGCTCTCGTTGTCCACCGGGCTCGATCTGCTGGTGGCGCCCACCTTCGTCGATGCGCAGTCGCCGCCGAACTTCAAGGCGAACCAGGTGCCCGACCCATACGTCGCGCGCCGGCTGTTCGTCGATCGCTCGAGCACCTTCTACGTCGAGCCCGGCGTGTTCCTCGAGGCGACGTGGAAGCCGCTCGACTCGCTGGCCGTCATCGGCGGGCTGCGCGCCGACTACCAGTCGTACATGAAGGACGTGTGGTTCGACCCGCGCCTGTCGGTGCTGTGGACCCCCGTCGACTGGCTCACCCTCAAGGGCGGCGCCGCGCAGTACCACCAGCCCCCCGACTACCGCCTCGGCCAGCTCTCACCGGTGTTCGGCAACCCCGACCTGCTCCCCGAGGGCGCGCGGCACTTCAACGTCGGCGCCGAGACGCGCTTCACCGACGCCCTCAGCCTCGACGTGTCCGTCTATTACAAGCAGCTCTTCCAGCAGGTGCGGCAGGTGCTCACCAGCGGGCTGGGCAGCGACGTGAACATCCCCGGCGCCGACACACGCTTCGCCAGCACCGGCTACGGCCGCGCCTACGGAGCCGAGCTGCTCCTGCGCCACAAGCTCACCAAGAACTTCTTCGGGTGGATCGCCTACTCGCTCAGCCGCTTCGAGCGCGACGGCTACGGCGGGCAGGAATGGAGCCTCGGCCCGCTCGATCAACCGCACAACCTGATCGTCGTCGCCAGCTACAAGCTGCCCTTCGACATCACCGTCGGGGGCCGCTTCCGCTACGCCTCGGGCCCGCTCGTCACGCCGGTGGTGGCCTCGCTCTACGACGTCGACGGCAACTACTACTACCCGCTGCCCGGCCGCCCGTGGAGCGTGCGCCTGCCCGACTTCCTGCAGCTCGATCTCCGCGTCGACAAGCGCTTCGTCTTCGATCGCTGGGTGCTCGCGCTCTACCTCGACGTGCAGAACGTCACCAACGCGCAGAACCCCGAAGGCCTCTTCTACAGCTTCAACTACACGCAGAAGGCCTACGTGTACGGCATCCCCATTCTTCCCTCGCTCGGCATCCGAGGAGAGCTCTGATGAAACGCGCCCTCACCTCGCTGGTGGTGCTGCTCACCGCCTGCAACGCCCAGTTCAAGCCCGAGACGCTCGTCGATTCGTTGCGCGTGCTCGCCGTCACCACCGAGCCGCCCGAGGTCTCGCCCGGCGAATCGGCGCAGCTCGACATTCTGCAGCTCGACCCCTCGCGCCCCACCGGCAAGACCACCGTGGTGTGGGTCGGCTGCGAGCCCGACCCCATCGACTTCAACCGCAGCGCCTGCAACGACACCAGCGCGCTGCTGCAGCCCACCGCCTTCGCCACCTTCCCGCCCGGCGTGCGTGTGCTCGGCTTCGGTACCCGCGCCGGTTACGCGTCGTCTCCCACGCTCTTCGACGGGCTCGCCGCGGACGATCCGGTGCGCACCAACGGCACCTCGGGCCCGGTGCTCGGCGTGGTCATCGGTGAAGAGGTGAAGCCCACCTCGAGCGACGCCGAGCTGCGCGAGCTGTTCGGCCGCATCGAGCGGCAGGAAGTGCAGACCGTGATGGCCCTCACCCGCGTCACCGTCACCGAGCGCCTGGTGCGCAACCACAACCCGAAGCTCGCCGCGCTGGAGATCGACGGCGTCGCGCTGCCGAAGAACGCGAAGCTGCAGGTGCGCGCGGGCGCGTCGCTCTCCCTCGTGCCGCGGCCCACCGACGACTCGCGCGAGACGTACAGCGTGCTGCTGCCCTCGGGCGCCACCGAGAAGTCCGAATCGCTGGTGGTGTCGTGGTACTCGACCGCCGGCCGCTTCGATCAAGCGCGCGTCGACGTCAGCGAAGGCGCCGTCACCACCTTCATCGCCCCCGGCGCGCTCGCCGACGATCCCATTCCCGACAAGCGCACCGGCACCGTGTGGCTGGTGCTGCGCGACGGCCGCGGCGGCCAACACTTCGAGACGCTGCCCTTCTACGTGTGTGACGACTCGCCGACGCCGGTGCTCGAGAAGCTCGAGGCTCCGACGGTGATGGGCGACCCGCTGGTGGCGACCGGCAAGGACCTGAGCGGCGCGCTCGATCTCGTCATCGGCGGCGTCGCGCTCACCCGCGCCAGCTTCAGCCCCGGCCGCAACGCCTTTATCGGCGACGTGCCCACGCTGCCCGCCGGCACCTACCCCGTGCAGCTGCGCGCGAAGAACTGCGCGGTGGTCGAGACCGGCCTCACGTGGACGGTTCCCTGACCACGGCTGATTGACCATGCGCGCCCTCGGGGGCTAGGTGTCGCACCTCATGTTCCGCGCCCTCGCCCTCTCGACCCTCACCGTCGTCTTCTGGACCTGCGGCAACACGCCGGCCTCGCCCACCGGCGGCGGCTCGGCAGACCCCGGCGGAGGCGCGGCCACGGCGACGGGCGGCGGCGACGCGACTGGCGGCAGCGCGGGTACCACCGGCGGCGGCTCGGCCTCGACCGGCGGTGGTGGTGGCTCGACCACCACGGGCGGCGGCGCGGGTGGCGGTGGTGGCAGCGCCGCGGTCGATGCAGGCGTCGATGCGGGCCGCCCGATGCCCGACGCCGGGAGCCCCGACGCAGGCGCGCCGATCGTCGACGCGGGAATCCCCGATGCGGGCGCGTACATCCGCTTCGTCGCCATCGGAGACACCGGCAAGGGCAACGCCGGCCAGAACCAGGTTGGCCAGGCCATCGGCACGCACTGCGCCGCCAACGGCTGTGACTTCGTGGTGCTGCTGGGCGACAACTTCTACCCCTCAGGCGTCAGCTCGACGACCGACCCGCAGTGGCAGACCGCCTTCGTCGACCCCTACGCGACGGTGAACGCGCCGTTCTACGCGGTGCTCGGCAACCACGACTACGGCGGCGACGGCGCCGGCACCGATCTCCCCAAGGGTGACAACGAGGTCGCCTACAGCCAGGTCAACCCCAAGTGGCGCATGCCCTCTCACCACTACAAGTGGCGCATCGCCAACGTGGAGTTCTTCGCCGCCGACACCAACCGCTCGATGTTCAGCGTCGACCAGGACGTGAAGCGCGACTTCGATCAGTGGATCCCCGCGTCGACCGCGCAGTGGAAGATCGTCTTCGCTCACCACCCCTACAAGTCGAACGGTGAACACGGCAACGCCGGCAACTACGACGGGCTCGCCTTCATCCCCGTGGTGAATGGCTCGGGCGTGAAGAGCTTCGTCGAGGATCGCGTGTGCGGCCGCGCCGACTTCTACATCACCGGTCACGACCACGACATCGAGTACCTCCAGGCGACTTGCACGCGGGCCGGCTCGACGCTCCAGACGCAACTCATCGTCTCCGGCGGCGGCGCGGCGACCACCACGCTCAAGGGCAACCAGCCGATCTGGTACGCGAGCGATCAGCTCGGCTTCGCGTACATCGTGATCCACAACAACACGATGACCACCACCTTCTACGACGCGATGGGCGTGCAGAAGTACACCCGCACCGTCACCAAGTAAGTGAGCACCGAGACGCCAGCGACGAAGTTCCTCGCCGAGCACGCCGTCGTCTTCACGCTCCACCCGTACGAGTACGAAGAGCACGGCGGCACGAAGGTGTCGTCGCGAAAGCTCGGCGTGCCCGAGCACGAGGTGATCAAGACGCTGGTCTTCGAAGACGAGACGAAGACGCCGCTGATCATCCTCATGCACGGCGATCGTCAGGTCTCGGCCAGGGCGCTCGCGCGGCAGCTCGGCGTCAAGCAGGTGCAGCCGTGCAAGCCCGACGTCGCCCAGCGGCACACCGGTTACTTCGTCGGCGGCACCTCGCCCTTCGGCACGAAGAAGTCGATGCGGGTGTGCTGCGAGCGGAGCATCACCACCCTGCCCCGCATCTTCATCAACGCCGGCAAGCGCGGGCTGCTGTGCACCCTCCCCCCCTCGGAGCTGGTGCGCGTGCTCTCGCCCACCCTCGTGGATTGCGCGACCGAAGGCTGAGCGGCCCGACTATTTTCGGGCGCCATGCATCGAGTCCTCCTGGGGTGGTGTCTGCTGGCCGCGGCGTGTGGTTCCCCTCCGGCGGCCGATGACGCAGGCCTACCGCTCGTCGACGCCGGCACGCCTGACGCGGGACCGGCAGACGCGGGCGCCCCCGACGCCGGACCCGGTGATGCCGGCGCGGCCTGCGCGACACGCCTCGAGGCGCTGAGCTTCGACGACTGCGTGCTGCCCTTCGACGGCGGAGCCCGAGTCGCCACGCTGCCCCCCGAGCGCTGGTTTCGACTGCGCGACGTGCAGGCGCCGCTGGTGACGCTCTTCGCGCAGGGCACGGCGTCGTACGAGCTGCAGGTCGAGCAGACCGACGGCGGTCACCAGGGCTCCAGCTTCACGGGCGTCGGCGCGCTGCGGCTGGCCGGCGTCGAGGCGGGCTCGTTGCTCCGCGTGCGCGGCACCTCGGCGGTGTCGGTGCGCGCCGCGCAGCAGGACTTCCTCGACCTCCACGAGCCCAACGACGTGCAGGCCGTCGCGCTCGACGACGGTGGCGTGGCGGACGGCGTGTTCGAGACGCTGGGAGATCTCGATCGCTTCTTCGTCGACGTCTCGCCGACCGAGCCGATCCTCCTCGTCGACGTGACGTCGAGCACCCCGGCCACCTTCGAGCTGCTCGGCCCCGACGGAGGGCTGCAGCTGCGCCGCGCAGATCGCGCCGCGGTGCGCGCCCCCCCGGGCCGCTGGCTGGTGCAGCTCAGCGCCGACGGCGTGCGCGGAGACCCGAGCTGGTCGTACCGCCTCACCGCCAAGACCTTCGCGACGCTCGACCCTTCGGTGGGCAACGGCACGCTGGCGACGGCGCAGGCCCGCGCGCTCACCGGGCCGGGCAGCACGCTCACCGCGACCGGCCGACTGGAGGCCGATGGCGACGTCGACTGGTACTCGGTGACCGCGCCGGCCTCGTCGCAGCCCACGCTCCTGCGCTGGGAGCTGCGGCCGAGCGCAGGCCCGGCGCCCCGCTACACGGTCGGTACGGGTCCGGTGCACGCGGTCTCGGTGCTGCGCGCGGCCGGGGGCAACTGCGCCGCCTGCGTCCAGGGGCCGGGCAGCGCGCTGGTACAGAACGAGCTCGCCGACGCGTGCACCGAGAGCACGCCGCAGTGCCTGCTCTCGCTGCGCCGGCCGCCGGGCACCACGCTCGCCGGAGTACTGCAGCTCCCTCCGCACGCTTCGTCGCTCGCCACGCAGTTCCGCGTCGCCGCCGACGACCCCGCGCGGGTCGACGACGCGCCGTGGGAGCTCGAGTTCTCCCTGCAGGCCGACCCCGACGAGGCGAGCCGCTACTCGGCAGGTATGGAGCAGGCGACGACGCTCTTGCTGCCCGAGCAGAGTGCCGCGGGCTTCCCCACGCCTGCGGCGGGCGCGGCAACCTCGGCAGGCGCGCTGGCGGGAGGACCGGGCGCGAGGCTCGACGGAGGTCGCTCGCTGCTCGGCCCACGCGACTACGACGTGGCGGTGTCCGACGTCGATCGCGTCACCTTCGCGCTGCCTAACGTGGCGCCGCCGCTCGAGCGCACGCTCTCGCTGCAGGTGAAGGTCGGGCTGCTGCCTGACGGCGGAACGCCGGGCGTGGTGTCGCTGGCGCTCACGTTCTGTGACGCGGATCAGCTCACCAACGGGCAGTGCACGCCGACGCCGCCGCAGGTGCTCCCCGCGGATCCGCTGAGCGCGTCGTGGTGGCAGCCGAGCACCGTCGCACCGTGGTCCATCACCACCGCCGGCCCCGAGGGCTGCGTGTGCGTCGCGCCGCGCTTCATGCGCGCCGGCTCGTTCGAGCTCGCGCTGAGCGCCGCGGCGCGGACCAGCGTCGAGCCGCTCAACTACGAGGTGCGCGCCTCGCTCACGCCCTACCCCGCCGCGGGTTCTCCCTGCGCGGCATCGTGCACGTTCGCGGGGCCGTGAGGCTCACAGCCCGGTCTGCAGCATCTCGGCGACGACGCGGCGAATGAGCTCGCGTCGCACCTCGGTGCGCGCGCGATCGAACGCCGACTCGTGCACGCGGCCGGTGGTGTCCTTGCGCGTCCTGGCTGCCGAGCGGACCACCAGGTCCACCTTCGCGGCCTCGAGCTGAAAGGGACGACGCGCGTCCTTCTGGAGGAAGTAGTTGATGCCGCGCGCCTCCAGCAGCTTCGCCAGATGCTTCCGGGATTCAACGATCAGCGACAGGTCGATGATGTCCGCCATGCGTGCACCGTTTGTCCTTCGGATCTCCGGGCTCGTCCATTTCGCGACGAAACCGCCGCGGGTTTGACACCGCGCGCACTTCGGGCCAGCGCGTCGCGCGCGCGTGACGCCGTCTCCTGCGTCGGTGCCGCGACGCCACGTGGCGTGACAGACTGCGCCGCATGGAGTGGCGAGAGGACGTACGACCCGCGAAGGGTGGCGACACCGCGGCACGCGAACGCCTGCGCGAATACCTGACGCCCTTCGCGCACGGCGCCTGTCTCGCCCACGCCCCTCATCACCTCACCGAGTCGATCCTCTCGCGGGTGCTCGACGAAGCGCTGGCCTCGCTCGCCACCACCGACGACGCCGACGTCGGCGTGCACGTGATGAACGTCGCTCGGCAGCACGCCCGCCAGGCCGCGCGCGGGCAGCTCGATGAGCAGACCGTCACCGACCCCACACTCAACGACGCACGCCAGGTGCTCAGCCGCCTCCGCGCGCTGCCCGAGCCCACGCGCGAGCGCCTCATCCTCCGCCTGGTCGAGGGCATCCCCGGGCCGGAGCTCGCAGAGGTCGCCCGACTCAACGCCGCCGAGCTGCGCGCGGAGCTCGAGCGGGGCGCGGCCGAGCTGGCGCGCGCGCTGGGCCAGGCGCAGAGCTTCGCCGGCGACGACTACCTGTGGTCGCTGGGCGGCACGCCCCACGCGCTCTTCGCCCGCCTCGAGATGCAGCTGCCGGTGCTGCGCTTCGACCCCACCGCCGCGCCGCTGCCGCCCGTGCCCGCTGACGTCGCCGGCACGATGCAGGACCTCAAGCCGGTGGGTAGCCTCGGCGGGCCGATGAAGAAGCTGAAGTTCGACGACGCCGAGCACACCTCGGTCGGCGAGCTCGGCACCGAGCCCGGCGTGCTGAGCGTCGCACCTCCCCGCGCAGCGCCGCCCGGGCCCAACCCCTTCGAGCCGCAGGTGCGCACCATCGCCGCCACCGATCTTCCCGCCGAGGCGCGCGCGTCGTCGCTGGCCCAGGTGCCGTGGGAAGACCCTTCGCCGAGCGTGAAGCTGCCACCCCGGCCGGTGCCGGCGGTGCGCGAGGGCCGTGAGAACAGCGGCAAGAGCGGCAGCAACAAGTCGGGCCGCCAGCAGGTGGTGGTCGGCGAGACCTCGAGCAAGAGCGGCAAGATGGCGCCGCTCGGCCCGCGCGCCGAGACGAAGGAGGCCGAGCTCGCCGAGCCCGAGACCACCGAAGCGAAGGTACCGGCGCTGGTGCTCGCGCAGCAGGCCGCGAGCTCGCCCGAGGCGATGCTGGGCCGCCCCACGATGGAGATGCCGCTGGGCTCGGTCATCGCCGCGCCCGAGACGCGCATTCAACCCATCCCCGCGCCGCTCAATCTCCACGCCGAGCTCGACGAAGAGACCGCCGTCGCGCAGCCCCGCGCCGCGCGGCCGCCGCCCCCCGGCCCGCTCGACGCCCCGCTCTTCAAGGGCAGCACCCCGCTCTTCGCCGCCGGTGTGCTCATCGGCGCCGCGCTGCTGGTCTACTCGGCGTCGCTCTTCGCCACCGAGCGGCAGGCCAAGTCGCAGTGGACGCTGACGCAGGTGGTGGTCGCCGCGGAAGATCTCCAGTTCGGCGACATCATCAACATCGACAGCGTCGCCCTGCGCTCGGTGCCGCCGGAGTACGCGACCGTCAGCGTGGTGAAGGCCGACGCGATCAACAGCGTGCTCGACCAGCGCATCCTCGCCAACGTGCAGACCGGCGACCCGCTGTTCTACACGCAGTTCGCCTCGACGCTCTCCAGCAGCCGGCTCTCGGAGCGCATCTCGAAGCGCGGCCGCGGCTTCACCATTCCCGTCAGCACGCAGGGCGCGGTCGGCCGCTGGGTCCACCCCGGCGACACGGTCGACGTCATCCTCGGCATCACCGGCGCCGAAGGGGGCAAGGGCTCGAAGGAGCCGCGCGCCGTCACCCTGCTCCAGCACGTGCGCGTGCTCGCCACCGGCCTGGCCGACAACGAGCTCAGCGAGAAGGCGCTCGACGAGCGGGCCAAACAGTACAGCGACGTGACGCTGCTGCTGACGCCCGAGGAATCGGAGGTGCTCGCGCTCTCGACGGCGCTGGGCAAGCTGCACCTCACGCTGCGCACCGAAGAAGACGACGAGGTCGATCTCGAGCGCGGCTACACCAACGCGCAGACCCTGCTCGACGGCAAGCGGCGCCAGGCGCTGCTCAAGCGGCGCAGCGACGTGGTGCGGGTGATCCGCAACACGCCGTCGGAGCCGGCCCGCGAGGGCAAGCGCCGCTGATCAGACCGGGCTGATGCGCCGGTAGCGCGCCAGCACCTCGACCTCGCTGGTGCGGTACGTGAAGCCGGTGGCCGCCTTGAAGGCGCTGCCGTCGACCACGATGGGGAACTTGATGTGCTCCAGCGCGCCCTTCGGCAGGTTGGGGAACCCGAAGCGCCCCAGCAGCTGCTGCAGCACCGGCTCGGGCACCGGCACCACGGTGCGCCCGGTCTCGCGCGCGATGGTGCCCAGCGGCACCGGCGGCGGCCCCGACACGTTGAAGATGCCGCGCGGCTTCTTCTCCACCGCCAGGGTGATGCCCGCCGCCGCGTCTTCTTCTTCGAGGAACTGAAAGAGCGGGTCGAAGCCGAACACCATCGGCACCCGCTTGCCGCGCAGGAAGCTCGAGAGCGTGCCGGTCTGCGAGGGCCCCAGCGTGTACACGAGGCGGAGCACGGTGGTGGTGATCTGCGGCTCGCGCCACAACATGTTCGCCGCGTAGAGATCGGCGGCCACCAGGTCGGCCAGCTCGGGGAAGTTGCCGATGCCGTGCGGGGGCTCGTTCTCGGTGTGGTACAGCGGCGAGTCGGCCGAGGCGCCGTAGTAGGTGTGCCGGCCCACCACCACCACGTGCTTCACGCCGTGCGCGATGGAGTGATCGAACACCGCCTTCGTGCCGCCCATGTTGATTCGCGCGCGCTCTTCGCCCACCGCCGACAGCGCGTTGACGGTCGCCATGTGCACCACGCAGTCGGGGCGCTCGCGGCGGAACACGTCTTCGGCCGCGCGCTTGCGAATGTCCACCTCGTGCACCTGAATGTCGCGCGGCGCGTCCCACCACGGCCGGCGATCGAGCCCGATGACGGTGTGCCCCGCCTCACGCAGCCGCAGCGCCACCATGCGCGCGAGCGCACCACCCACGCCGACGATCAACACCTTCATGACTTCGCCCTCTCGCCGCGACGATCCACGCGGGCGGCTTCGATCAGCTCAGCGATGCGCGCCTTCACCTCGTCGACGTAGCCCTTGATCACCGAGTCTTCCTCGTCACCGGTGCCCTCGAAGACCAGCGGCTTGCCGTAGTGCACCACCAGCCTGGCCGGCAGCGGCGCGGCGAGGCCGTACGGCGTGATCGGCACGTACGGCACGCCCATCAGCTTGCCCAGCGTGCGCGAGTTCATCACCGTCGGCACCGCGTCACCGCCGCCGACGAAGCCCAGCGGCACGATGGGCGACTTCGTCTTCAGCGCCAGACGCACGAAGCCGGTGCCGAAGTCGACCAGCGAGTAGCGCTCCTTGAAGAGCTTGGCGGTGCCCTTCGCGCCCTCGGGGAAGACCATCAACAGCCGGTCGTCCATCAACAGGCGCTCGGCGTGCTCGGGCAACCCGGTGAGCTGGCCACAGCGCGAGCTCCACATGCTGCCGATGGGGAGCTGGTTGATGAACTTCTCCGCCATGCCCTGCGCCAGCCGCGGCGGATCCATCTCCAGCAGCATCGAGGTGATGACCATCGCGCCGTCGAGCGCGTAGCCGCCCGAGTGGTTGCCCACCAACATCGCCCGGCCGCGCTTCGGCACGTTCTCGAGACCGACCGCCTTCACGCGGAAGTAGTTCCGGTACAGGAACCCCAGCACACCGAAGAAGGTCGTCAGGTGCTTCTTGCTGATGCCGTAGGGGTCGACGCCCAGCGCGTTGAACGGCAACTCGAGGCGGTCGACGAGGTCTCTGACTGCTTCATCACGAGCCATGAGGCCCGGACTGTATGCGCAGACTCAGGCGTGGCGGTGCTGTTTGACGTTCGCGCGCGCGACGAAGTCTTCGAGCTGACCCGAGAGCGTCGAGGCCTCGAGCAGGGTGCGCGAGTGACCGATGGGCACGTCTTCGGGGCCGGTCGCGGTCATCACCCACAACGACAACGCGTACCCGGTCGGCACGCGCGTCACCGGCATCTTCACCACGCGCAGCTCCACGCGCGCCATGTCGAGCGGCTCCCCGTCGAGCAGCAGGCGGCCGTTGGCGCGCACCAGGGCCCGCTCGCTGGTGCGGGCGAAGCGGCTGAGCGCGACGGCGAGGGCCGGCAACGCCACCGCCTCGAAGAAGAACAGGGCGAGCCCCGCCGGGTGCGAGAGGTCGACGAGGGCGAGCAGACTGGCGCAGGCGATGAAGACCAGCGACCAGCTCACCAGCTTCGCGCGATCGCGCCCCACGCTGACGAGCAGGTAGTCAGGCCGGTTGGTGGTGACGCGAATGGGACGCACGACGTGAACCTCCTCGGCCTCTCCAACACTGTAGCGACGTCCGCACTCCCGCGCACAGGCCCTACATCCAAACCAGGATTCCCACGAGCACGCCGCCGAGAATGAGGAGCAACGCCGCGGCGATCGCCAACTGCGTCATCGCGTCCTTGCGCGCCACGTCGTCGAGCTCTTCCCCGCGCAGCAGGTGCAGCACGTTCCACAACATGTTGCCGCCCAGCACCTGATCCGTCCCCCGCGAGTGTCGGCGCGCGCCGGCGTCCTTCTGCGGGGCCTGCTCGTCGAGCTTCCGCGGCGCCACCTGGAGCTGCGGCTGCACCCGGCCTCCGTCGAGCTGCGCGACGCGGCGCTCGCGATCGACCTCGGCCTTGAGCGCGCGCTCGGGGTTGTCCTTCCACGTGGGGGCGTCGAGTGCATTCGGCCGCGCCTGTGCCTGGGCCTGCGCCGTCTTCGCCTCGAGCATCTGCCGCGCGGCCTCGAGCCCGGTGCGCCCGTCGTCGGCGCGCAGCTCGTGAAAGCCCGCCCGGGTGAGCGCCTGATCGAACTGGGTCATCGCCTTGTGGAGCTCCGGCGCGGTGAGAGGTGGCGCGAGCTGAAGCCCGGTCTCGACGGTGGACAACGCGCCGTGGCTCGGTGTTCCCTTCGCTGCCTGCGCGGCCGACTGCGCCTCGCCGTGCGCGAGCTGTTGAAAGCGCGCCGCGTAGCTCTCGAAGAAGGCGAACACCCGCTGCGCCTTCTCGCCACGGGTCATGCCGGGGTGATGCAGCAGCGCCTGCTCGACGAGCTTCAGGTCGGCAAGGAACCGCGCCGGCAGCGCGCGCGCGTCGGTCAGCCGCTCGGTGTCGGGCGTCAGGGAATTGACGTCGCGAAAGACGAGCTCCGTGCCGCCCGCGACCAGCGCCGACAGATCGCGCGCCACGCCCCGAAACGCGTCGCGCAGCTCGGGCGAGGTGACGACCGTCTGCACTTCTTTGAGCTCGGCGGCGCTGACGGCCCCGCTGCGCGCCCGGCGCATGAGCTCCTGCGCGGCGGCGAGTCCAGCTCCGCCACCACCGCGCATGGACCGGATGAGCTCGCCATTGCCGGGCACGTCGGCACTGTAACGCCACGCCGGACGATTTCGTGGGGCCGTGGCCGAACCACAGCTATCTTCGAAGGGATCATGAGTGAGTCCGACGGGTCAGGCGCAGAGAAACGAAGACACCCGAGAACGGCGCTCAACGTCCTCGTACAGTTCCGCTTCGACACCTTCGACGAGTTCCTCGCCGAGTACTCGCTCAACATCTCGCCCGGCGGCATCTTCATTCGCACCGACTCGCCGCGCGAGGAGGGCGCCGTCATCTACCTCCAGTTCGCGCTGCGCGACGGCAGCAAGCTCATCGAAGGCATGGGCAAGGTGGTGCGCGTCAACCCGGTCGGAGACCCGAAGCGGCCGGCGGGCATGGGCATCGAGTTCATGAACTTCGACGACGAGTCGATGGCGCTCATCGCGGAGATCTGCGCCCAGCGCAGCGGCACGAAGAACTGATCACCACCATGGGGCTGCGCGGCCGACTGCTGCTCGCATTCCTGTTGCCCGCGCTGCTGGTGCTCTCGCTCGGCGGCTTCGGGCTGTTCCGCGCCAGCCGCAACGTGCTCGAAGAAGAGCTGGGCCGATCGCTGGCCGACATCGCCGCCGTCGTCTCGTCGCAGCTCAAGGGCGAGCGCGTGCTGTCGATCGAAGCGACCGACGCGCAGGGCGAAGGCAGCCGCACCTGGCGCTCGCTCACCGCGCAGTTGCAGGAAGCGAAGCAGCGCACCGGGGTCCGACGGATCTACGTGGTCGACGCCGAACGCCGCGCGCGCCTCGACGTGGGTGGCGGCCTCGCGCCGATGACCGAAGCGACCGAGCTGCTGCGCGACAACCTCGAGGTCGCCCGCGTGCTGCAGGGCGAGCGCGCCTCGAGCCAGGTGTTGTTCGAGGGCACCGATCACCTGCTCTACAAGACCGGCTACGCACCGCTGCTGCAGGACGGCAAGGTGGTCGGCGTGGTGGCCGTCGAGGGGAGCGCCGCGTTCTTCGGCCCACTCACGCGCCTGCGCAACGCCTTCCTCGCGCTCGCCGCCGTCACGCTGCTCGCACTGGCGGTGGTGGCGGTGCTGATGGCGCGCGGGCTGGCCACGCCGCTCGAGCGCCTGGTGTCGGCCGCGCTGCGCATCGGAGGCGGAGATCTCTCCACGCCGGTCGCCGGAGAGTCGACGCTGGAGATCGGCATCCTCGCGCGCGAGCTCGAGGCGATGCGCCAGGCCATCGAGAGCCGCGACCGGCAGCTCAAGCTGATGCTCGGCGGCGTGGCGCACGAGGTGAAGAACCCGCTGGGCGGCATCGAGCTCTTCTCGGGCCTGCTCGACGAAGAACTGACCGCCGCCGCGCCGAACGTGGCCGACGCGCGCGAGCACCTCGGACGAATCCGCCGCGAGCTCGCCTACCTCAAGCGCATCGTCGAAGACTTCCTCGCCTTCGCGAAGGAACAGAAGCTCCAGTCTGAGCCGTTCTCCGCGAAGGCGCTGCTCGAGTCGGCCGCGCAACACCTGAGCGGCGAGGCCGAGGGCAAGCAGGTGAAGCTCGAGGTGCTCGTCGACGACGCGCCGCTGTCGGGAGATCAGAACCTGCTCACCAGCGCGCTGGTGAACCTGCTCAAGAACGCGGTGCAGATCTCCGCCGCGGGGCAGACGGTGACGCTGGCAGGTGCGCGCAGCGGCGCCGACTACGCCATCGAGGTGCGCGACGCGGGCCCCGGCATCCCCGAGGCGACGCAAGCGCAGATCTTCGAGCCGTTCTTCACCACCAAGGAGAAGGGCACCGGCCTCGGGCTCCCGCTCGCGCGCAAGCTCGCCGAGGCGCACCGCGGCACGCTCACGCTCCGCTCGAAGCCGGGGGAGACCGTCTTCACCCTGCGACTGCCGACGCGCTGATCAGAACGTCCAGTGCCAGGGCTCGCCGCCCACGTCGTTGCGGAAGCCGTACGCGCTCGCGTGCGCCGACAGCCACCGGTACGTCGCGCCGCCGTAGCCGCCGGGCATGTTGATGTCCGCCGAGCGTCCGCCCTGATGATTCGAGTAGCCCGGCCGCGCCGCGAGGTTGCCGCGCCCAGCGAGGTACTCCTGGTAGAGGTAGCGCTGCTGCTCCATCGTGCGGAAGCCGGAGACCACGGTGAGCGTGATGCCCGCGCGCGCCGCGTCGGCCTTCATGCGGTTGAACGCCGCCGCCGCGTCGGTGCGCATCAGCTTGCCGTTGCCCACGCTGGCGACGTTGATGCGCTGCGGTTGCCCATTCACATAGCCCACCACGCTCTGGCCACCCGACGGCGGCAGCACGCCGCCCGCACCGTTGAGCGCCTGCCACGTGCGCGGGCCCACCACGCCATCGACGCCCAGGCCGTGCTCGCGCTGGAAGCTCCGCACCGCGTCGGCCGTGCGCGGGCCGAAGTCACCGTCGACCGACACGTTGTAGCCGTGTCCGCGGAGCTTCTGCTGAAGCTGACTCACCGCCGCGCCCCGCGCCCCTTGCCGCAACGTCGGCGCGCCGCCACCGCTCGGCGCCGGCGCCGCGGCGTTGAGCGCGGCCCACGTCTTCGGACCCACCACGCCATCGACGCCCAGCCCGCGCGACTGCTGGAAGGCCCGCACCGCCGCCGCCGTCTTCGGCCCGAAGTCACCGTCGACCGACACGTTGAAGCCCTTCGCCTTCAGCTTCTGCTGCAGCTGCGTCACCGCCGCTCCGCGCGCCCCCTGCCGCAGCACGGGAGAAGAAGAGGTGAGCGAACGAACCTGCGTATGACTGGCTGCGGAAATGGACGGCATGTGCGCCTCCTGTGATCCCTTTGTGCACTCATTCTCACCGCCCCCAAAATCGGAGTTGCGTGGCGATTCTCGAGCGAGCGCAGGTGGTTGCAGGTCAACGCGCGTTACACGTCAGTTGATTTCGGGGATCCCTCCATCGCCGGGGAAGCCAGGCAGGCCCGCGTCGAGGGTGCCGCCGGGCCCAATTTCAGTGAGCGACTCATCGGGGCAGCCATAGACGACGGTGACCTTCGCGCCGGGCCGCTGCGAGACGATGTCGCACGCCGGTCCGTAGAGCGTCACGCGGTTGCCCTGCGCCTGGTAGTCCCAACCGGCGACGCGGCTCGGATCTCGCGGGAAGAACTGACCGTCGACCGCGACGTACAGGCTCGCGGGGTTCGGCGGCGTCTGGGTGAGCGTGAAGTCGCAGCTCGCCGCGCCCGAGGCGATCGCTCGCAGCGCGACCTCGAGCTCGGCGGGGCTGTCGGCCTGGAAGTAGCGCGGGGAGGTGGCGCGCGCGGTGCCGCCCTTGATCGACAGCTGGTTGAGCATGTTCGCGTCGACGTCGCTGCCGAAGCCGACGGTGTACGTGCGCACGCCGCGCGAGAAGAGCCCCTCGACCTCGGCCACCGGCGCGCCGTTGCAGTTCTCCATGCCGTCGGTCAGCAGCAACACGAAGTTCGCGCGCGTGGGGTCCGCGATGTCGTTCGACCGAGAGGCGACGCGCAGCGCAGCACCCAGCGGAGTGCCGCTGCCGTTCGCCGTCGCCGGCAACGCGTTGGAGATCGCCGTGACGTTCGACGGCCCGACGTTCACCACCACCTGCCCCGGCTGACATTGTGCGCCGGCCAACGAGAAGAGCTGCAACCCGAAGCGCAGGCGCGAGTTCGCGTTCTGGGCGGTGAGGCTCCGCACGGCCTCCGTCGCGGTGTCCCACTTGCTGCGGTTGTTGGAGATCGTCTCCTGCATCGAGCCGGAGTGATCGAGCACGATGAGCACGTTCGCCTCCGTCGGCGTGCTCTCGAACTTCTGGCCCCCGCACGTCGACGGGCCCGCGTCGGCCGCGCTCATCGCCATGCAGATCCCACCGGGCGCGCAGATCTGCCCGCTCGCGCAGTCGGCCGAGACCGCGCAACCGGTGGTGGGGCTCACGCACGCGCCAGCCGAGCTGCAGGTCTGCCCGGCGCCGCACTGGGTGTGCGCCTGGCAGGTGTTCAGACAGATGCCCGAGGGTGCGCAGAGCTGCTGGTTCGCGCACTGGGACGTCGAGGTGCACCGCGGCTGCTGACCGCACGCACCGAGCAGGACCACCGACGACAGCAGCAGGAACGTGCGCATGGGTCGGAGCTCAGAGCTTCGTGGCGAGCGTGAAGGCGAAGACGCTGAAGGCGCAGGCCGCGACGGCCCACAGATCGAACCGCAGCGGCGCGGGCGCGTCGTCGCTCGACTCGCCGTCTTCCTCGTCGTCCACCTCGACCACGTCCACGTCAGCCACCACGAAGGTCGGCACGTGACGCTTCGCGCGCACGGGCGGGTGCGCCCAGCCGACGATCGCCGCGCGCGACGACTCGAGATCGAGCAGCTCGCAGACGTCAGCCAGCATCGCCTCGACCACGCGCAGTGAGTGCGGGCGCAGCGCCGGGTCACGCTCGAGCATCGTCTGCAGCAGCGCCTCGATGGAGTCATCGAGCGCCGGGTTGATGCGCGACGCGAGCGGCACCTCGTGCAGCGGCGAGAGCTGCAACCGCGCCCGCGCCTCCTTCGGCGAGAGGCCGGTGAAGAGCTGGTACAGCACCGCCCCGACGTCGAAGGTGTCGCTCGCCGGATCCGCGCCGGGCACCGAGGTCGCGGTGATGCGCAGCGAGCCGTCGGCCTCCACCACGAAGTCGGCGACGCTCAAGCGGCCGAAGGCGCGGCGCTGCTGGTGCGCGGTGGCCACTGCGTCGATGACCTCCACCGCCAGCGAGAGCGCGAGGTCGAGCGGCAGCCGCTCAGCGCCGAGGAACTGCGAGAGCGAAGACTTCGGGGCCGGGGCGAAGTGGCGTCGGGTCATGCGCGAGCTGCAAAGCAGCCCGCAGGCCAGCGCCAAGTCGTTGATTCACCAGCGACTGCTCACCCGATGGAAGCAACCTGTCGTGGGCAGGTGGAGCAGCCACGCGCCAAATGACAACTGGTGAGACAACTATTCCCTGCGCAGCGGGGAGGTCGACGCGAAGCGGCGGCTGAGGGGCCGCCACGGACTCAACGCCGAACTCAGGGCGAGCAGATGGATCGATCGATGCCGAACCCCACATAGGTGCACTTCGGCACCGTCGGCGCGCACTCGGCCACCACGTCGCACAGCGCGCTGCACGCCTGCCCACCGTCCGAGCCCGACACGCACAATGCGCTGAAGCAGTCCGACTCGCCGGTGCACGGCGCTCCGACGAAGCCCGCCCCGCGCGCGCCGGGCACGCAGAACACGTTCAAGCCCGAGCTGTCTTCCGACACGCAGCGGAAGCCGGGGCCGCAGTCGTCAGACGAGAAGCACGGGCAGTCGCTCTTCGTCGCGCACGTGCCGCCGTCCCAGTAGCGCGAGGTCGAGCCACCATCTGCGTAGCGCGAGAGGCCCGCGTCCATCGTCATGCCACCGCCGCCGCCGCCACCGCCGGTGCCTGCGTCCAGCACCGCGCCGCCGCCTCCACCGCCACCACCCGCCCCACTGTCCGTGGCGCCAGCACCGCCGCCGACGCCCGCGTCGGTGACCGAGGAAGAACCGCAGTGGAACAACACGAACGAAGCGACCACGAGACCGGCGAGGCGGAGCATCATGCACGCCCCTCTATCACTGCTACGGTCCCCCGCTCCGATGACCCTCGCCGAGCAGATCCCCGAGTCGTGGCGTGCCGCCTTGAGCGACGCCGTGAGGACGCCTTCCTTCGCCGCGCTCGAAGCCTTCGTCGACGCCGAGTACCAGACGGCCTCCGTGTTCCCGCCGCGCGCGCAGCTCTTCTCCGCGCTCGCGCACACGCCGCCCGACGAGGTGAAGGTGGTGCTGCTCGGCCAGGACCCCTACCCCACCGCCGGCAACGCCAACGGGCTCGCCTTCTCGGTGACGAAGGACGTGAAGATCCCCGCGTCGCTGAAGAACCTCTTCCTCGGGCTGCAGGCCGACCTCGGCGTGCCAGTGCCCGCGCACGGCGATCTCACCGCGTGGGCGAAGCGCGGCGTGCTGCTGCTCAACACCGTGCTGACGGTGCGCGAGAAGGAAGCGAACTCGCACCAGAAGAAGGGCTGGGAGCCGTTCACCACCGCGATCCTCGAGTACGTCTCGAAGCTGCCGCGGCCGGTCGTCTTCCTCTGCCTCGGCAAGCCGGCGCTCAAGCTCGTCGAGTCGCTGCACACCACACAGCCGAGGGTGATCGCTCCGCACCCGTCACCGCTCAACGGCAAGGCGTTCGTCGAGACCGCGACGAAGGAGAGGCTCTTCACCAGGGTGAACTCGCTGCTGCCGGCGCCGATCGACTGGTCGCTCTGATCAGCCCTGGGCGATCGACTTCGCCTTCTGCAGCAGGCGCACCAGCGGCGCTTCGTCGGCCCGCTGCAGCGCCTCGTCCCACGTGAGCCACTGCGCGCCGTGCGATTCGTTCGGGTCGTGCGCGAGCGCTTCGGGGTTCTTCGCGATCACCAGGTAGCGCACGTCGAGGTGCTGGTGCTCCGGGTCGGTCTTCCGCGCGGGGATGACGTGCACGTCGACGTCGAGCGGGCGCGGCGCCCGCGGGTGCAGCTCGACGTCGCAGCCGGTCTCTTCGCGCGCCTCCCGCAGCGCCGTCGCCTCCATCTCGCCGCCATCGACCAGGTCGGCGTGACCTCCGGGCTGGAGCCACCGATTCAGCTTGCCGTGCAGCACCAGACAGACGCGCGCGCCGTCGGGCGTGACCACCACCGCGCTCCCCGTGAAGTGCGCCGGCCACTGCCCGCGCGAGAACGGCTCGGCGAGCGAGCTGGCGAACGAACGCATCGCGCGGAGATCGTCGGCTTCCTTCGGATCGGCAGGGTGATGAGCAGTGAGCAACTCGGGCAGCGACGGCATGCGGCCTTGATAGACGGACGTGGCGCCGCTCGCAGCGCCAACGTCCGGCGCAGCTCACTTCTGGTTCAGCTCGACCTCGAGGGTGATCTCCACCTCGTCGCCGACCAGGACGCCGCCGAGTTCGAGCGCGGAGTTCCAGTTGAGGCCGAAGTCCTTACGGTTGAGCTTCGCGGTCGCGCGGGTGCCCCGCTTGATGTTGCCCCACGGGTCCTTCGCGGCGGGCGAGAGCGGCTCGACGTCGAGCGCCACGGCCTTCTTCGTGCCGCGAATCTCGAGCTGCCCGAGCACGCGCAGCGCCCCACCGGCGAGCGCCTCGACCTTCTGCGAGGTGAAGGTCATCTTCGGGAAGTTGGCCGCGTCGAAGAAGTCGGGGCTCTTGAGGTGCCCGTCACGGTCGGCCGCGTTGGTGTTGATCGACGTCACGTCGATGCTCACCTCGACCTTCGAGCGGGTGATGTCGTTGGCGTCGAGCTCCAGCGTGCCCTCGAACTTGTCGAACTTGCCCTTGGTCCACGACACCATCATGTGGCGCACGCGGAAGCCGACCTCGGAGTGCACCGTGTCGATGACCCAGCGGGTGACCGGCGAGGTGACGGGAGCGGCGGCGGGGGTGGAAGCGGCGGTGGTAACGGTGCTCATGGACAATCTCCGGAACGGCTGTGCCGGGGAATTCCGGCGACCCGCCTTGAATAGTGCGGCCCGCCCGCCCCCGGTAGGCGTCGAGGCTGGCCACACTGTTCACGAAATTGGACAATCGCCACATGGCCACCATCGAGCTCGACCTCCTCCCGCTGTACGGCCTCTTCGCCCTGGTGGTGCGCCTGCAGTCGTTCTCCGCCGCCGCGAAGGAGACCGGGCTCACCCGCTCAGCCGTCAGCCAGCGCATCGCGCGCCTCGAGAACAAGCTGGGCGTCGAGCTGCTCCGGCGCACCACCCGCCGCGTCGCCCCTACGGCCCAGGGGCTCGCGCTGTACGAGGCCGCCAGCCGGTTGATCGACGAGACCGGAGATCTCCAGCGGCTCGGGCCTCGCCGCGAGACACCGCTGCGGGTGAACGCCCCGCTGGCCCTGGTGACGCTGGCGCTGACGCCCATCCTCGCTGAGCTGCAGCGACAGCACCCCGGCCCCATCGAGCTGGCGGTCGAGAACCGGCCGATCGATCTCTTCGAGGCGAAAGACGACGTGGTGGTGCGCGTGGCGCGGCAGCTCCCCGGCGGCGTGGTGGGCCGCAGGCTCGCCACCGACGTCATCGTGTGCGTCGCCGCGCCGGCCTACGTGCAGAAGTTCGGCGCGCCGAACGCCCCGCAGGATCTCCTGCGCCACCGCTGCCTGCGCTACCGCCCGACGCCGCTGGAGCACGAGTGGCGCTTCACCCCTCCCCGCGGCGCCGCCTTCAGCGTACCCATCACGCCGGCGTGGACGGTCGACGACGGCCAGGTGCTGCAGCAGCTCGCGCGCGAAGGCCACGGCATCGCCGCCATGCCCTCGTTCATGGTGAAGGCCGATCTCGACTCCGGCGCGCTGGTGCGGCTGCTGCCCGAGTGGCGCTCGTCGGCCCTCGAGCTGTGGGCACTGCTGCCCGCCGGCCGCAAGGCCCCACCCCGCGCCCGCGCCTTGATCGAGCTGCTGGCCCGGGGCCTGCCGCCGAAGCTCGCCCGCGTGAAGTGAGCGCGACGCGCTATACCCGCGCCCATGGCCCGCATTCTCGTCATCGATGACAACGACACCATGCGCGAAGGCATGGCGATCACCCTCAAGAAGGGGGGCCACGACGTGCTCGCCTTCCGCACCGGCACCGAGGGCGTCGCGGCGTACACCAGCAAGGGCGCCGACGTGGTGATCACCGACCTGAAGATGGAAGGCCTCAGCGGCCACGACGTGGTGAAGCAGATCAAGGCGCATGATCCGCAGGCGGTGATCATGATGGTCAGCGCGCACGGCAACGTCGCCGAGGCGGTGCAGGCCATGCAGCTCGGCGCCTGCGACTTCCTCGAGAAGCCCTTCCCGCCTGACGCCCTGCGCGCGAAGGTCGACGCCGCGCTCGAGCTCCACCGCACCCGCGCGCGGGTGGTGAAGCTCGAGGCCACCACCGAGGCGCTCAATCGCGAGCTGAACCACAAGGTCGGCGTCACCATCGTCGGCGACAGCGCCCCGGTGCAGAAGCTGCTCGCGCAGGTCAAGCGCGCCGCCGCCACCGAGGCCACCGTGCTGGTGCACGGCGAGTCGGGCACCGGCAAGGAGCTCGTCGCGCGCATGCTCCACGACCTCTCGCCGCGCGCGCACGGCCCGTTCATCGTCACCCACTGCGCCGCCCTCGCCGAGACGCTGCTCGAGTCGGAGCTGTTCGGCCACGAGCGCGGCGCTTTCACCGGCGCGGTGAAGAAGAAGCTCGGGCGCTTCGAGCTCGCCGACGGCGGCACGCTGTTCCTCGACGAGCTCGGCGAGATCAGCCCCACCGTGCAGACCAAGCTGCTGCGCGTGCTGCAAGAGCGCGAGATTCAGCGCGTGGGCGGCGAAGAGACGATCAAGGTCGACGTGCGCGTCGTCTGCGCCACTCACCGCGATCTCAAGGCCGAGGTCGCCGCGGGCCGCTTCCGCGAAGACCTCTACTACCGGCTGCACGTGGTGCCGCTCGAGCTGCCCGCGCTGCGCGAGCGCCCCGAAGACATCGGCACCCTCGCCCGCCACTTCGTCGCCAAGCACGCGCCGCGCATCAACCCGCAGGTGAAGGGCCTGAGCGCCGGCGCCATCAGCAGCCTGTGCCGCTACCCGTGGCCCGGCAACGTGCGCGAGCTCGAGAACGCCATCGAGCAGTCGCTGGTCTTCGCCGAGGGCAAGGAGCTCGACGAGAAGGACCTCCCTGCCTTCCTCCAGTCGGCCGAAGCGCGCGCCGCCAACACCCAGGGCGCGCTGCCAGTCCCCCACGGAGATCGCCCGCTGCCCGACATCCTCGAAGATCTCGAACGCCAGCTCATCGAGCGGGCCTACGAGAAGGCGCGCAAGGTGAAGACCGAGACCGCGCGGCTGCTCGGCATCAAGACCAGCGCGCTCTACTACAAGCTCGAAAAGTACGGCTTCATCCAGAAGGGTGAAGGCGCGCCCGAAGAGAGCTGAGCCGAGGCCTCCCTGCATTCCGGTGGGTACGCGGCATGACTCGCCGGGTTGGGCTCGACCCGCTGGGCCCGACGTGATTCCGCGCTGATCGGGCGGCACCTGGCTTGCTGTGGGTCCAGGCAGGAGCCTGCCCCATGTCTTCCCCACTCCCCGGTCGTGTCCTGGTCGTCGATGACGACGATCTCTTTCTCCGCGTGTGCGGATCCGTCTTGCGCCGCGCCGGTCTCACCGTCGAGACCGTCAATGATCCCACCGAAGCGGTGCTCCGCATCGAGCGCCGCCGCTACGACTGCATCGTGTCCGACGTCTGCATGCCCGAGATCAGCGGCCTGTCGCTGCTCAAGTCGGTGCGCAACGTCGACCCCACCGTGCCCTTCGTACTGATGACCGGCGCGCCGAGCATCGAGACGGCCATCAGCGCCATCGATCTCGGCGTGCACAAGTACATCCCCAAGCCGTTCGACGTGGACAAGTTCATCCTCGCGGTGTGCGACGCCGTGAAGCAGCGCACCACCGCCGAAGATCTGCCGGCGCTCCACCGCCGCCTCGATCGCGCCCTCGAAGGGTTGTGGATGGCGTACCAGCCCATCGTCGAGTTCTCGAAGAAGCGCCCGCTGTCGTACGAGGCGCTGCTGCGCACCGTTACTCCTGAAGTGAAGGGCCCGGGCGACGTGCTGGAGCTCGCCGAGAAGACCGGCCGACTGTTCGATCTCGGCCGGCTGATCCGCAAGACCGTCGCCCACGAGCTCACGGGGCTGGCCGAGGGCATCGACGTCTTCGTGAACCTCCACCCCGCCGATCTCGAAGACCCCGAGCTGTATTCCCCCGACGCGCCGCTCACGAAGCACGCCCGGCGCGTGGTGCTGGAGATCACCGAGCGCGCCTCGGTGGCGCACGACGAGTCGTTGACCGACCACGTGCGTGAGCTGCGCGCCATGGGCTACCGCATCGCCGTCGACGATCTCGGCGCCGGCTACGCGGGCCTCACCACCCTCGCCCGCGTGCAGCCGGAGTTCGTGAAGCTCGATGGCTCGCTGGTGCGCGACATCAACACCTCCGCGGTCAACCAGCTCATCGTCACCGCGGTGCTCGATCTCTCGGCCGAGCTCGGCTCGCGCGTCGTCGCCGAAGCCATCGAGACGCCCGCCGAGCTGTCCACCTTGCGCGCGCTGGGCATCGACCTCATGCAGGGCTACTTCTTCGCGAAGCCCGCCAAGCCGTTCGTCACCGTCGACTTCGCGAGCCTGCCGCTCCACGTCGCGGCGAAGGCGGCGTGATCAGATTCCGCCCGGCAGCAGCACCGCCGACGCGTCGTTGATCAACGCCACCAGCCGCCCCTGGTGAAAGGCGCGCACGCCGCTCTTCGGTTCGGGGAACCCGGCCGGGAGTGGCCACGTCGGCGCGGCGACCGCCTTCAGCTTCGGCGTCGCGCCCGCCTTCAACGCCCCCCACTGCGCGTCGTCGAGCGTCACCGACGGCAACCACGGCAACACCTCGGCGCCGGTCAACGCGCGCGGGCTCGGAGGCACTTCCCACGGGCCGAGGTGTGTTCGCTTCAGCGCCGAGAGGTGCGCTCCCACACCGAGCGCCCGGCCGAGGTCCACCGCCAGGCTGCGCACGTAGAAGCCGCCGCGCACCGACAGCTCGAGCTCGCTGTGGCTGGGCAACGCGTGGGCGCGCCACCTCGCCGACTGCAGGAACACCCGCGAGGGCGGCAACGACACGGCCTCGCCCCGGTGCGCCTTCTCGTACGCGCGTTCGCCGTCGACGCGCTTGTTGCTCGTGGCCGGCGGCACCTGATCCGTCCACCCCGCGAACTTCGCGAGCGCCGCGTCGAGCTGATCAGCCGTCATCGCCCGCGCGTCCCCCCGCGACACCTCGCGCCCGCCCGCATCTCCGGTGTCGGTCTCGCGGCCCCACTCGACGCGCGCCACGTACGTCTTGGGCACCTCGTGCAGCGCCTCGAAGAGCCGATTCGCCGCGCCCACCAGCAGCACCACCAGCCCCTCGGCGAACGGGTCGAGCACCCCGCCGTGCGACACCTTCAGCGAAAAGTTCCCCGCGTGCGCACGGCGAAAGTCATCGACCAGCGAGGCGCTCGTCACGCCCACCGGCTTGTTGATCAGCCACAGCGCCGACGGGGGCCGCTTCATGTTCGCCTCGGAAAACTGTCGATCGCTGGATTTTCCATCGGGCGGCACTGTCGCACACCCGCGCAAGACGCTGGAATTGCGTACGTTTCTGACCTACCCATTGGCACCACCGTTGCTCATACGGCCACCACCATGAAGCTGCGTTCCCTCCTCCTCGCCTGCCTGCTGGCCCTGCCCGTCTGGGCCGCCGGCCCGCTCGACGCCCTGCGCGCGAGCAGCCGTGGCGCGCGGGAGCAGGTGACGTCGCTGAGGGCCGAGCAGCTCAAGCAGCGCAACGAGCTCTCGCAGCTCAGCGCGCGCATCGAGACCCTCAAGAGCGAGTCGAAGGGCAAGCTGCTCCCCGGCGGTGAGCTCGACGCGGCGCTCAAGCGCAGCCAGGAGTTGTCGGGCGCGCTCGCCGAGTTGGCGCAGCAGGTCGCCGGCCGCGAAGCGACGCTCGAGAGCGCCAACCTCGCGCTGCTCGACGGCCTCTCGGCCGAGCTCAGCCGCCTGCGCGCGGAGTTCGATCGCCAGACCGACCGCGGCGTGCGCCGGGCCCTCATCAGCCAGCTCCGTCAGGTGCGCGCCGAGCGCGAGGCGCTGCGCCAGACGCTGCCCGCCGCGAAGCTGCCCACCCTCGACACCGTCAGGCCGAGCGACGACCCCGAAGAGCTCCTCGAGCAGGCCGACCTGCTGCGCGACAACGAAGAGAAGCTGCGCCGTGAGGTGAAGTCGCTCGAGGCCCGCATCGCCGAGCGCCGCGAAGAGGCCGAGCTCGACCGCCGCGTGCAGCGCTTCATGGGCGAAGAGTCGATGTTCGACGACAGCGATCGCCGGCTGCGCGTGCAGCGCACGGTGACCACGCCCACCACGGCGCCGACCGCGCCGGCAGCCGGCGGGTCTGATCTGGGCAACAACTCCGCGCCTCCGCCGGCCGTGGGCTCCACGTCCGACACCACCGCGGGCACGGGTGGGGCCGCGCCGGTCGGGGCCGCGTTCGGGGGCGTCGCCAACGAGGCGACCGGCGCCCCGGCGCGTGGGCAGCAGACTGACGGCACCTTCAACACCGGCTTCGACTCGGCCAACGTGCGCGTCACCAACGCGTCCGATGCCCGCGTGCAGGTCGGTGGCGCCCGCGCCATCTCGGGCGGCGACGACGACCTCGACGACCTCGAGGTCGAGCGTGCCCGGCTTCAGGGCCTCGCCGCGCAGCTCAAGAAGAAGGCCGACGAGCTGCAGAAGCGCGCCGCCGAGCTCAAGTGAGCGTCACAGCCCCACGCCCACCGTGAACTTCACCGTCGCCTCGAGCCGCGTGTCCTGCGGGGGCTGACGGCCCGTGCCGCGGCTGATGATGGTGACCGAAGGCGCACGGACGAACGACGCGATGTCGGTGTCCACCAGGTCGAGGTTCAACGTCGGGTTCGGCGCGGGCAGCGCGAGCTTGTCGATGCCGTTCTTGAACGCGATCTTCTGCTCGAGGTCACCGCTCTTCACCGCGAACTCCAGCGTCTCGAGGAAGCTGAAGTCCTGGTTGGCGGGCGAGACGATGCGCATCGACAGCCCGGTCAGCTTCATCGTCTTGACCCGCTCGCGCGTGGCGTCGTTGTTCTTGAAATCCTGATTCTGGTCGAAGTCGATGTTGGTGAAGCCGCCCAGTTGAGGGAAGACGTTGAGCACCGAGCCCAGCGGACTGCCGGTGATGACCGCCTCTCCCTTGACCTGCGTCGAGAACGGAATGGGGCCACACGCGCTCAGCGCGACCAGCGACCCAAGGAGCATCAGGTGACGAAGCATGTCCAACGACTGTAACGATGCGGGCGGGGGAAGGCTAAGTTCCGGCGCCTCGTGGTGCGACGCGTCCTCACAGTGGTGCTGCTGTCAGCGTTGACCGCGCGCGCCGAGTTTCAGGGACACGGCCGGTTGTGGCTCGGCCCCGGCGTCGACACCAACGCCAAGCGCGAGTTCGTCTCGATGGGGGTCGGCACCGCCCCCGACGGGTTCCTCTTCGCGCTCGGTCAGCTCGAGGGCCTCGCCCGCTTCGGCGAGCGGCTGCGCCTGCTGGGCAGCTACGACGTGGGCGCGCGCAAGTTCCTCACCCAGCCCACCGAAGACACCATCGTGCAGGCCGCGCAGCTCGAGGCCACCGTGGCCTTCGCGCAGTACTTCGCCATCGGCGTCGCCGGCCGGGTGAGAGATCGCCGCGGCGCGCAGCGCGACTACACCGACCTGCAAGGCGGCGCGGTGCTCGACTTCCTGCCCGACGCGGCGGTCGACGTGCGCGTGCAGCTCAACGCTCACCGCTTCCTCTTCTACAACCGCTTCGCCTACAGCTTCTGGGGGCCCGACGGCTCGCTGTCGGCGCGCTACCGGTTCGATCGCCGGCACTCGCTCTCGGCGTTCGGCTCGTTCAACCCGCGCACCTACAACGCCACCGCGCGCGATCGCCCGGGGCCCGACGGCACCGACGCCGACCTCGGCATCGTCCGCAGCGACGCGGTCTTCGGAGGCGGCCTCACCTACTCGTACCGCGGCCCCTTCCACTTCAGCTTCAGCTACTCGTACTTCGATCAGACCTCGAACTCGTTCGGCGAGACGGTCAAGCGACACCGCCTCAGCGCGACCGGCGGCTTCCGGCTGCCGTGGAAGCTGACGGTGCTCGCCAGCATCACCTGGCAGCCGTCGCTCTTCCCCGACGGCGTGTACTTGAACCCCGACCTCACCATCGTGGAAGACGACGAGAACGTGTCGTCGGTGACGCTGAAGGTGGTGCGGCCGCTGACCTCGTGGCTCGACGTCGACCTTCGCTACGCGGGCTACCTCGGCTTCTACCCGCAGAACGACTTCCTCTACCTGCGCAACGTGGTGAGCGTCGGCCTGGCGGCGAACTTCTAGCGGGCGTCGTCGGCCACCCGCACCTTGCGGCCGGTGAAGGGGTGAATCACCCAGCGCGAGCGGCGCGGGTCGATCACCGCCGCGGGCGCGCGCCCCACCAGGGCGTCGAAGCGCTGATGGATCTTCGCGTCGAGCTCGACGAAGGCGCGGTGCTGCTCGAGCCGCGCGAGCTCCTCGGCCGTCACCCGCGTGAAGGTGGCGCGACCGGCGCGCACGGTGAGGCGGTCTCCGAAGCGGATGCCCTGGTACCCCGCGAAGAACAGCTCCCCCGTTCCGCCGAAGGCCGCGGCTGACGCGAAGAGCAGCGCCAGCGCCTGACTCGTCTCGCGGTAGGTGTCTTCGCCCACGTAGCACTGCACCTCGAGCCGGCCGTCGCGCAGCGACACCGCGGACAGCTCGTGGGGCGCGCAGCTCGTCTCGTTGAGCAGCGAGAGCAGCGCCTCGGGCGTGTCCTGCACCACGTCGGCGCCGCCCACCTCGTCGAGCCAGGGGAACTCACTCTGCTCGAGGGGCGTGGTGAGCCACTCCTCCACGTTGCGCTCAGGGAGCGAGAGCGCGCCGAACATCACGACGTCGAAAGCCATGAGGCACTCCTTGTGGTTCGAACCGCGTGCAGGAGTGTGGCGCGCGCGACCGGCGACGCAAATTTCTAGAGCGGGTACGGCAGGGTGAGCGCGAGCACCGTCACCAGCACGAGCACCAGCGGCGTCAGCACCAGGAAGACGAGGAAGGTGTAGCCCATCACGTCGCGCGCCTTCAGCCCGAACAGGCCCAGCACCGGCAACATCCAGAACGGCTGCACCAGGTTCGCCAGCGCCTCACCGAGATCGTAGACGGCCACCATCCACCCCAGGTGCACCTTCAGCTCGTGCGCCGCCTGCATCACGTAGGGCGCTTCGATCACCCACTTGCTCCCGCCGCTGGGCACGAAGACGCCCAGCACCGCCGAGTAGAGCGCGACGAGCGCGGGGTAGGTCTCCCTGGTCGAGAGCGAGACGAAGAAGCCGGCGATGACCTCGTTGAGGTGCGTCTTGACGATCAACGCCGCCAGCCCCGCATAGAGCGGGAACTGCAGCACCACGCCCCAGATGCCCGGCGTCGCGTCTTTCACCGCGCGCATCAGCCGCGCCGGCGTGCCGTGGAGCGCCACCCCCAGCGTGAGGAAGCCGAGGTTGAGGGTGTTGAGGTTGAGCGCGTTGAGGGGCTCCTTCGAAGTGGCGAAGGTGCTGACGAGGTACGCGCCGGCCAGCGCCACGAAGAGCACCGAGAGCACCGGGTGGTGCTCGAGCCACTCGCCCGGGGTGCCCCGGCTCGTCGGCGGCGCGGCGTCGAGCGGTGACGCGCCGAGGTCGACCCCCAGCTGCGCTGCGCTCTTCGCCCGCTCGGCGCCCGGCGCGGCGGAATACATCAGCGCGGTCACCACCACGATCTCCACCGCCACGCACACCAGCGACTGCCAGAGGAAGATGGTGCTGGTGAGCGGAATGAGCCCGCCGGGTACCTGGTGCGCCGGCCCCTCGACGATGGCGCGAATCGCGGGCTGCAACGAGCTGGGCGTCGCCATCTGCAGCGCCGCGCTCCCCGAGAGGCCCTGCGCCCAGATGCTGCCCAGCCCGAGGAACGAGCTGGCACACAACGCGCGGTAGTCGGCGGTGGGCAGGCGGCGCGCGACCTCCTTCGCCAGCATCGCGCTGAAGATGAGCGAGAAGCCCCAGTTGAACCAGCTCGACGCCATCGCCAGCAGCGCGACCCACGCCACCGCCGCGCGCGGGGTGCTCGGCACCGACGCCAGCCTGACGATCAACCGGTAGATCGGCCGCGTCGTCGCCACCACCGAGCCGGTGATGATCACCATCGCCATCTGCAACGTGAAGGGGATCAGCTCCCAGAAGCCGCCACCCCACACGTCGACCACCTCGAGCGCCGCCGCGCCCGCGCCCTTGCTGCCCAGCAGCTTCGCCCACGCCGCGAGCACCACCAGCCCGGTCGCCACCAGCGCGAACACGAAGGCATCGGGGATCCACCGTTCGGCCCAGGCGGTGAAGCGCGCGGCGACGCGGGCGAGGGCACCGTCGGAGGTCTCAGCGGCCATGCGGCGCACCATATATAGGGAGGGCGTGCAGCTCATGAACCGCAACCCGCATTTCCAGCTCTTCGGCGTGCCGGTCCGCATCGACCCGCTGTTCTTCCTCATCCCCGCGCTCTCGCTGCGCAGCCGCGACCTGCAGGGGGCGCTGATCTGGACCACGCTCGTCTTCGTCGGCGTGCTGCTCCACGAGCTGGGCCACGCACTCACCATGAAGCGCTACGGCTTCTCGCCGTTCATCACGCTCCACGGCCTCGGCGGCCTGACCCACTTCCCGCCGGGCGCGCAGCCCACTCCGCGCCAGAACTTCTTCATCACCTTCGCTGGCCCCGGCGCCGGTCTCGCGTTGGGCGGCGTGGTGTGGCTCGTCAGCCAGGTCCTCACCGCGCCCAACCCCGCGCTCGAGACGGCGCTGCGCGACGCGCTGTGGATCAACATCGGCTGGTCGATCGTCAACCTCTTCCCCATTCTCCCGTGGGACGGCGGGCTGCTGCTCGACGCCGGGCTCGCGTGGGCCACCGGTAAGCCGCAGCACAAGCTGGTCGGCGTAGTGAGCGTGGTGCTGGGCGGCGGCGTGGTGCTGCTGGCGATCAAGTTCCAGATGTTGCTGCTGGGCTACTTCGGGGCGATGGGCGTGCTGCAGGGCTTCAACCGCCTCAACGCTGGCAGCGCCGCCCCGGTGGCGCCGAAGAAGACCTGGTGGGAACGCATCAACGCCGACGAAGACGTGGAGCGCGATCTCGAGTTCCACCTCATGACGCAGGCCAGCCCCGAGCAGCGCGCCCACTACGCCGAGCTGCTGGCGTGGGCGCGGCTGCGCAAGCGCAACTTCCACGGCGCGCGGCAGGCGGTGAAGCAGATGGGCCCGACCTTCCAGCCGTCGGTCTCACTGCGCGCGCGCCTGGCGGCGGCCGAGAACGACCCGGAGCAGGTCATCGCCCTGCTCAGCCCCGAAGGCGCCGCCACCGACGCCGATCTCCCACTGCTCGTCTCCTCGCTGCTGATGCGCGATCGCTTCGACGAGGTGGTGAAGCTCGGCCTCGCCCGCCCCGCCATCGCCGACCTCGCGTCGACGCGGCTCTTCGAGGCGGGCGCGTGGGCCCAGTCGCTCGAGCTGTGCGCCGCCGAGCGCGCGCGCACCGGCCTCGGCCGCTTCGCCTACAACGAGGCCTGCTGCCTGTGCCGCCTCGGCCGCCTCGACGACGCCGTCACCGCGCTGCAGAAGGCGAAGACCCTCGGCTGCCCGGAGCTCGCCGGCATCCAGACAGACGAAGACCTCGAGCCGGTGCGAGACCGACCCGAGGTCCGGGAACTGATCAGCGCGGGGTGATCAGCCGGCCAGCTCGCTCCACAGCAGCAGGTCGCCGCGCGTGAGGTACGTGCGGTCGGCGAACGCGGCGTAGAAGTCTTCGAACACCGCCTCGAAGTCGGGGTAGCGCGAGTCTTTCCGGTCCTGGCTCATCTTGTCGAAGATGGGGTCGAGCTTGGCCGGCACCTCGGAGTTGATCTCCGACGGCAGCGGGCTGCGGCGGCCGGGCAGCTGACCGGTCAACATCTCGTACAGCAGAATGCCGAGGCCGTAGACGTCGCTCGACGGGCCCGCGTCCTTCGAGCGGGCGATGAGCTCCGGGCTCATGTAGCCCATGCCGCCGGTGCCGACGAACACCTGGGGCATGCCCTTGCTCTGATCGACCTCGATGACGCGCGAGAGGCCGAAGTCGGAGAGCTTCGCGTTGCCGTACGCGTCGAACAGCACGTTCTCGGGCTTGAGGTTGTGGTGCGTCAGGCCCTGCTGGTGCGCGGCGCGCAGGCCGTACGCGAGCTGGAGGAAGTACCGCACCGCCTGCGGCACGGGGATGCCCTTGCCGCCCGCCGCGTCGAGCTTCTCGCGCAGGCTGCCCTTGCACAGCTCCATCACGAAGTAGGGGCGCGCCACGTCGGTGTTCTGATCGAGCACCGCCACGATGCCCGGGTGCCGCACCTGCGCCTGCGCGCACAGCTCCTTCTTCAGGCGCTTGATCACCTCACCGCGCTGGAGGAACGAGAAGTAGCCGAAGATGTCCTTCAGCTCCTTGACGCACACGTCGAGACCGAGCGCGTTGTGCTTGCCCTTGAAGACCGTGCCCAGCGGGCCCGAGCCGATCTGATCGCTCTTCTGGTAGCGGAGATCGAGGTCCTGGCCCTTGCTGCCCTGCGAGCCGGAGATCAGCCCCGACGGGCTCGACATCTGCACCGCGGCGGTCAGCGGCAGCGGCGCGGGAGGAGGAGGCGGCGGCGCGCCATACGCACCGGGGCGCACTTCGGGGGCGGTCACCTGCGGGAACGCGTCGTCTTGCGGCTTGCGGCCACCACGGCTCGGGGGCTGGGGCATCGGGTTCGACTCCAGAATGATGTCGGTTGCGGGAAGCGGGGGCGGCGGCGGCGGAGCGTTCAGGTAGCCCTGCTCTTCCTCGGGAGGAGGCGGCGGCGGCGACGAGAAGCCCTCGGTGATCTGATCGGCGAAGAAGTCGGAGATCTCGCCGCCGAAACGATCGGCGTCGTCCCCGCCCACCACGCGATCGCCCTGCTCGGTCAACTTGAGCTGGGCCTCGCGATCCATGGCGATGTAGTGGAACTTGCGGAGGAAGAAGAAGTAGCTGTCGAACTCGAGCGACACCGAGTTCTCCAGCGACACCTTCACGTCCGCGAGCTTGTTCGAGCGGCCCAGGCGCGCATTCTCCTTGAGGCTCTTGAGAATGAAGAGCGCGTCTCCGCTCACCTTGTCTCGCGTCGTCTCTGACATGTCGTGATGCCCGCGGAGCTCGCGGGCGTTCCTTTCACTTGAGGCGCAGCAACTGCTTCACCGTGTCCATCACCTCGGCGAAGCGCACCGGCTTCTTGAGGAAGACGTTCACGCCCAGCTTCATCGCCTTCTCGCGCGCGTCGAGGCCGCCCGCGGAGATGGCCACCACGGGGATCTCGGCCAGCGCCGGCGTGGCCCGCATCTTCTCGAGCAACTGAAAGCCGTCCATCACCGGCATGTAGAGATCGGTCATCACGAGCTGAAACGTCGACCCCATCAGCATGGCCATCGCGGCGTGCCCGTCTGCTGCGAAGTGCACCTCGAGCGGGGTCGTGCCCTTGAACTCGTTGGCGGCCAGCTTCTTCAGCACGTAGCTGTACATCTCGATGATGTGCGGGTTGTCTTCGACGATCAGCACCCTGACGCCCGAGAGGGTGGAGGCTCCGGCGGGGCTGGTCTGCTCGGTGCTCATCGGAGAATCGGGGGTTTATTCGATTGTCACCAAGGCGGAAAGTTTGATCCACCGTGGTACACGTTTCTGCCACCAAGCCGAGGTGCACATGCGTCAGTGGTCGCTCGTCAGTCTGCTTCTCCCGCTGCTCGCCGCGTGCGGTTCCCCCTCGGTGGGCGGCCCCTGCGCCACCACCGACACCGTCACCTGCAAGTCGAGTACGGAGGTGTACGCCTGCGTCGGAGGCAAGTGGGCGATCGCGCCGTGCGCGGGCCCGCGAGGCTGCACCGACGCCACCGTGCTCGACTGCGATCTCTCGAACGCCACCGTCGGCGCCGTCTGCCCGCCGTGGGCTGAAGGGCGCCAGGCCTGTCAGATGGCGCCCCCGGCCCTCGCGTCGTGTTCCGGCGGCAAGTGGCAGCAGGCGTCGACCTGTTCCAGCTGCACCAGCATCGGCGGCGCGGCCCAGTGCACCAGCACCAACACCGGCGGTGGCGCGGGCGGCGGCGGCGGCGGCACGGCGACGGGTGGCGGTAACGGCGGAGGCGGAGGCGGCGGAACGACGGGCGGCGGCACCGGCACTGGCGGCGGGAACGCGACCGGCGGCGGCGGCGGCACCACCTCGTGCGGAGACTGCGCCACCGGCTGCTGCAAGAACGGCCAGTGCATCTCGGCGCCGCTCAACGGCACCAGCGCCTTCTGCGGCGGCAACGGAGCGGTGTGTGACGACTGCGGCGCGAAGGGCCAGCGCTGCGACTCGAGCACGCTCACCTGCGTCGCCAGCACCTCGTGCAACCCGAGCACCTGCCCCACCGGCTGCTGCGCCAACGGCCAGTGCATCACCGCGCCGCTCAACTCGAGCGTGAGCTTCTGCGGTCGCAACGGCTCGGCCTGCGCCGACTGCGGGCGCATCGGACTCATCTGCAACACCTCGAACTTCAGCTGTGACGTGCCCGCGGGCACCGGCGGCGGCGGCGGCACCGCGACCGGCGGCGGCGGTGGGGCGAGCGGCGGCGGCGGCGGCGGGGGCACCACCACGGGCGGCGGCGGCGGCACCACCGACCCCTGCCAGGGCGTGCCCGTCGGCGGCCAGTGCGTCAGCACCTCGCTGGTGCGCATCTGCTCGACGCCGACCGGCTCGGGCACCCCGAGCGTGCAGACCTACCAGTGCCCGGGCGGCAGCACCTGCCAGGCCACCGGCGCCGGCGCGGCGTGCATTCAGACCGGCAGCTGCAAGCAGGGCGACACACGCTGCGCGAGCGGCACCACCATTCAGCAGTGCAGCGCGCAGGGCACGTGGGGCGCGGCCGCCTCGTGCGGCGGGGCCTGCATCGGCAGCTCGGTCGGTGCCGACTGCGCGATCAGCGGCGTCGCCACCATCACCATCACCGGCACACTCAAGTACGAGTCGCGCAGCCCCAACGCGAACCTCACCGACTGGGGCCCGGTCACCGCGGTCCCCGCGCGCAAGGTGCTGGTCGTCTCGCAGCGCGGCTCGAGCTGGATCGACGCGACCACCACCGACGCCACCGGCGCCTTCACCATCAAGATCCCCAGCACGCCCGGATCGACCGACTCGGTGCTCTTCGCGGCCTTCGGCGGCGACGGCCTCGGCCTGCGCTACGCGGTGGGAGACCCGGGCCTCGGCACCGGCACCTTCTCGCCCGGTCAGCAGGGTCAGAACGCTCGCTACTGGTCGTGGTCGAAGGCGGCCAGCGCGCTCACCAACGGCGGCACCATCACCATCACCACCGCCGATGGCTCGGGCGCGCTCAACCTCTACGACATGCTGCAGTCGGTGTGGACGTCGTCGGTCGCCAACAACCAGGGCAAGCAGGGCCTGACCATCGCCATGTGGCTGGGCATCGGCACCGAGTGGAGCTGCGGCGCCTGCTTCAGCGAAGACAACAACCTCGAGTCCGGCATCTGGATGCCCGGCGGCGCGCAGGACCAGGGCTACTGGTCGGACTACACGACCGCGCACGAGCTGGGCCACTGGCAGATGCGCAGCTATGGCACCTCGCCCAACGAAGGCGGCACGCACTACATCATGTGCCCCACCTTCCCCGGCCAGGCCTGGAGCGAGGGCTACGCCACCTGGCACTCGGCCGCGGTGCGCAACATCAGCGAGCTGGAAGACAAGCAGGGCGGCGGCTTCTTCTGGTTCGACATCGCCAGCCGCACCTATTACCCGGGCTCCAATCAGCCCTCGCCGATCAACGGCCCGGGCGGCACCAACCTCCTGGCGCAGATCGACGAGAACGCGGTGGCCGCCATGTTGTGGACGGTGTCGAGCTCGCGCCCCACCGGCACGAGAGAGATCTTCCAGGCCGTCGCCAGCCAGCACATGAACACCTCGCCGTGGCCGCGCGGCTACACCCGCCGCACGTGGGACGTGGGCAACAACTGCACGAAGACCAACGTGGTGAACACCAACCAGCCCTCGGTGCACCTCGCCGACGTGTTCGACGCCCTCAGCTGCGGCGGCAGCCCTGCGCAGAGCAACCGCATGCCGGCCGCGACGCTGCTCTCGACCTGCAGCTCGCCGACCACCAGCACCAACGGCGCCTACTACCCCTACCCCACCACCGCGCCGGTCTGCCGCACCGGCTTCTGTTACGGGTGCAAGACCGGCTCGACCTGCAACGCGGGCAACGTCGCCAGCGCGTGCGGCACCGGCGGTGTCGCGTGCGTGCAGTGCGGCAGCGGTCAATCGTGCGTCAACGGAGTGTGCCAGTGATGAAGCCCCTTCTCTTCAGCGTCGTGTTGTTCCTCGCCGCCTGCGCCAACCCTTCGGTCGCGCCCCAACGTGAGACCACGGTGCGCGCGCTCTCGCCGGTGCGCGTGACCTTCGAGCCGGTGTCGATCTCCGCGCACGAGGCGGTGGCGCTGGCGAAGGTCGAGCGGGTGCGCGATCTCGATCTCCCCTTCACCCAGAAGCTGGTGCTGCCCGCCGGCGTGACGCTGAAGGAAGGTCGCCCGGAGCTGACGCTGCTGCCCAACACCGAGGCGGTCACCGTCACCGAGCGCTACGTGTTCACCTTCGACGCCGTGCCCACCGACGACGCGCTGCTGCTGGTCGACGGCGAGACCGGCGCGATGGGCTTCCACTTCAAGCTGCCCTACCGCTTCGGCCGCCCCGAGCCGCTCGAGACGCCGCCCGCCGCGACCGGCCCCGGGCTGCAGCGCGGCGACCAGAAGTTCGGCCCGTCGGTGCCGCTGAAGTAACCCTTCACAGCGTTCTGGAAATGTCGCGCGCGCCTCCGTTGACCTCGGAGCGCGCGCGTTGTCTTTCACGCGCCCCCATGGCCCAGTCCTTCGCTGACTACCCGAACATCTCCAACCCCGAGTGCACGTGGACGCCGCTGCGCGAGTGGGGCGGGCTCCCCAACGTGAAGTGGTGCGAAGAGACGCTGTGCGGCGTCATCGCCGAGCCCGCCAACACCTGGAGCAACCTCGCCTACGTGGCCGTCGCGCTCGGGCTGTTCCTCTACACGCGCCGCGACACCAACCGCACGCTGCGCTTCTGGGCGCCCGCCGCGTTCATCGTCGGCATGACCTCGCTCGTGTACCACGCGACCGTCGCCTTCGTGACGCAGGTCTTCGACTTCTGGGGCATGTACTTCTTCTTCGGCCTCGTGCTGCTGCTCAACCTGCTGCGCATGGGCAAGGTGGCGAAGGAGACCTTCTTCCGCACGCTGTACGTCACCATCTTCTCGCTCACCGCCTTCACGGTGGTGGTGGCGAAGCTGAACCTCCCCGTGCAGGGCATCGTGGGGGTGATGATCGTGCTCATTCTGCTGACCGAGGTGCTCGCCTCGCGCGCGTCGACCACCCCGATCCGCTACCAGTGGCTCGCCGGTTCGCTCCTCTTCATTGCGGTCGCGGCGGCCTTCTCGGCCTCCGATGCCTCGGGCGCCCGCTGTGATCCGAAGGACCATCTCTTCCCCGGCCACGCCATCTGGCACGTTCTGGGGTCCATCTCCCTCGGGCTGGCCCACTTCCACTACCGCCAGTTCGTCGCCCTGTTCCGCTGATCAACGTGATCCAAACCCGAGGATTTCGTTGACGATTCGCAGTGATGCTTCTACGTACCGCCCGCCATGTCGGAGCCCCTGTTCACCGCAGCCGAGCAGCAGAAGTTCGATGCGGGTATCGCCGAGTTGCTCTCGCATTACCCCTCTGATCGGAAGAGCGCAGCGATGTTGCCTGCGCTGCGACTGCTTCAGACACTCAAGGGCTGGTTGCCGCCCGAGGGAATGCAGCAGGTGGCCTCGAAGCTCGAGACCACCGTCGAGCGCGCGTACGAGGTCGCCACCTTCTACGTGATGTTCCACACCACCAAGCCGGGCACGTACGTCATCGACGTGTGCACCAACCTGGCCTGCGCGCTCCGCGGCGCCGAGGGAATGCTCAAGTACCTCGAAGAGAAGCTGCAGACGAAGGCCGGCGAGAACGGCGAGAAGTACTTCCTGCGCGAGACCGAGTGCCTGGCCTCGTGCGGCACCGCGCCCTGCCTGCAGATCAACGAAGACCACCACGAGAACCTGACCAAGGCGAAGGTCGACGCCCTCCTGGAGAAGCTGTCATGAGCGTGCTCGCTGAGAAGGTCATCACCCGCGACTGGCACAAGGGCCCGAACCACACGTTCGACGGCTACAAGAAGAACGGCGGCTACGAGCAGCTGAAGAAGGCGCTCACCATGCAGCCCGCGGCCATCACCGACGAGGTGAAGAAGTCGGGCCTGCGCGGTCGTGGCGGCGCCGGCTTCCCCACCGGGCTCAAGTGGTCGTTCGTGCCCTCGCTCGAGAAGAACACCAAGCCGCGCTACCTGGCGATCAACGCCGACGAGTCCGAGCCGGGCACCGCGAAGGACCGCTTCATCCTCGAGAACGACCCGCACCTGCTGCTCGAGGGCATCGGCATCGCCTGCTACGCGCTGGGCGCGCACACCTGCTACATCTACGCGCGCGGCGAGTTCAAGCACCCCTCGGCCGTGCTCGATAAGGCCATCGCCGAGGCGTATGCGGCGGGCATCTTCGGCAAGAAGCTGATGGGCACCGACTACGAGCTCAACGTGTACCAGGTGCGCGGCGCCGGCGCGTACATCTGCGGCGAAGAGACCGCGCTGCTCGAGTCGCTCGAGGGCAAGAAGGGCTGGCCCCGCCTCAAGCCGCCCTTCCCCGCCGTGGTCGGCCTCTTCGGCTGCCCGACGGTGGTCAACAACGTCGAGACCATCGCCTCGCTGCCGCGCATCTTCGAGAAGGGCTCGGAGTGGTTCATGAAGCTCGGCACCGGCAAGTCCGGCGGCACGCGCCTCGTCACCATCTCCGGCGCCGTCAACCGCCCCGGCACCTACGAAGTGGGCATGGACACCTCGCTGCGCGAGCTGATCTACGACAAGGCCTACGGTCAGGGCCTGCCCGAGGGCCGCACCGTCAAGGCGTGTATTCCCGGCGGCAGCTCGGCCCCGGTGCTCACCGGCGACGAGATCGACGTGAAGCTCGAGTTCGACGCCTTCAAGCCGCTGCAGTCGATGGCCGGCTCGGGCGGCGTGATGGTGATGGACGACACCGCGTGCATGGTGCGCTGCCTGTGGCGCGTCGCGCGGTTCTACGCCGAAGAGTCGTGCGGTCAGTGCACGCCGTGCCGCGAAGGCCAGCCGTGGATGACCCGCATCATCCGCAAGATCGAAGAGGGCCGCGGCGAGATGGCCGACCTCGACACCCTGGTCAACGTGGCCCAGGCGATCGCGCCCTGGCCCCCCATCGGCCTGGGCAACACCATCTGCGCGCTCGGTGACGCCGGCGCGCTGCCCGTGCAGAGCTTCGTGCAGAAGTTCCGCAAGGAATTCGAAGATCACATCACCCACCAGGGGTGCCCCCACGGCGACAAGCCCTGGGGTGTCTTCGGGGAGTTCAAGTGAGCGCCGAACTGGTCCTCTTCTGGGTCTTCGCGATCGCCACCCTGGCCGGCGCGGCGGGCGTGATCTTCGCCCGCAACCCGATCGCCTCGGCGATGTCGCTGGTGGCGACCTTCTTCTTCCTGTCCGGCATCTACGTGCTGCTGTGGGCGAGCACCATCGCCGCGCTGCAGGTGCTGGTGTACGCCGGCGCCATCATGGTGCTGTTCCTCTTCGTCCTCATGCTGCTGTCGCTGACGGACTCGGGGCCGGTGCTCAACTTCACGCCGTCGCGCATCGCCGGCGGCGCCGCGGTGGTGGCGCTGTTCGTCGCGCTGACCGCCGTGTTCCGCAAGCTGCCCACCACCGAGCTCGCGTGGACGGGCGACGCCGGGAAGCTCAAGAGCTTCGGCACCATCCAGCACCTGGGCGAAGTGATGTACACCCAGTGGCTCTTCCCGTTCGAAGCGGTGTCGCTGCTGCTGCTCGTCGCGATCCTCGGCGCCGTCGTGGTCGCCAAGCCGCGCATCTGAGGGGACGATGATTCAGACCATTTCGACGTCGCACTACCTCATCCTCGCCGCGGCGCTGTTCTGCCTCGGGATGTTCGGCGTGCTCATTCGCCGCAACGCCCTCGTCGTCTTCATGTGCATCGAGCTGATGCTCAACGCGACGAACCTCACCTTCCTCGCCTTCGCGCGCGCGCGCGGTGACGACCTCGGTCACCTGAGCGCGTTCTTCATCATCGCCGTCGCTGCCGCCGAGGCCGCGGTCGGTCTGGCCATCGTCATCTCGCTGTTCCGTGCGCGTGGCACGGTCAACATCGAGGAAATCCAGTCGATGAAGCACTGAGAGAGCCACACACCCCATGGAAAAGCTCCAGCTCTTCTTTCAGACCGCCCCCGTCGACGCGACGCAGGCCGGTCACGCGCTCTGGTTGATCATCGCGCTGCCGCTGCTCGGCGCGTTCGTCAGCGGCGTGTTCGGCAAGATCATCGGCCGCGCCAACGTGCACCTGGTGGCCATCGGCGCCGTGCTCGGGAGCTTCCTGCTCTCGCTGCTCGTGTTCTGGACCGTCAACGACGCCCGCGCCACCGCCCCGTCGCCCTTCGGAGGCATCAGCTACGCCGTGGGCGCCGACTTCGGCACCTGGTTCCAGGCGGGCACCTTCCGCGTGAACTTCGGGCTGATGGCCGACCACCTGTCGGGCACCATGCTGCTGGTCATCACCGGCGTGGGTTTCCTCATCCACCTGTACTCGGCCGAGTACATGAGCCACGACAAGGGCTACTGGCGCTTCTTCGCGTACCTGAACCTGTTCGTCGCCGCGATGCTCACCCTGGTGCTCGCCGACTCGCTCCCGCTGCTGTTCGTCGGCTGGGAAGGCGTCGGTATGTGCAGCTACCTGCTGATCGGCTTCTGGTACGACGACCCGCAGAAGGCGTTCGCCGGCCGCAAGGCGTTCATCACCAACCGCATTGGTGACTTCGGCTTCCTGGTGGCGAGCTTCATGGTGGTGCTGGTGGTCGAGAGCATCATCGCCCTGCCCGCCGAGAAGCTGAACCGCGCGGGCATGAGCGGCCAGCAGGTCTCGGCGACCTACTCCGCGGCCGTCGGTCAGAAGGGCCCCCTGGCGTTCTCGGTGCTCGAAGAGACCGCGAAGACCCTGCCCAACCTGCTCGACGAGAAGATCGTCACCGGCCCGCTGACCGGGCTGACCTACAGCGTGGCGCTCACCCTCATTCTGCTGTGCTTCCTGCTCGGTGCTGCCGGCAAGTCGGCGCAGATCCCGCTCTACGTCTGGCTGCCCGACGCCATGGCCGGCCCGACGCCGGTGTCCGCCCTCATCCACGCGGCCACCATGGTCACCTCGGGCATCTACCTCTTCAGCCGCGTGAGCTACCTGGTGGTGCTCTCGCCGACCGCGATGATCGTCATCGCCCTCATCGGCGCCTCCACCGCGCTGGTCGCCGCGTTGATCGCCTTCAGCCAGAAGGGCATCAAGAAGATCCTCGCCTACTCGACGGTGTCGCAGCTGGGCCTGATGTTCCTGGGCATCGGCGTCGGCGCCTTCTGGGCGGCCTTCCTCCACGTCATCACCCACGCCTTCTTCAAGGCCTGCTTGTTCCTCGGCGCCGGCAGCGTGATGCACGGCAACGCCGACGAAGAAGACGTGACCAAGCTCGGCGGGCTGCGCAAGGAGATGCCCATCACCTGGGCCACCTTCCTCGTGTCGACGATGGCCATCACCGGCATCGTGCCGCTCTCGGGCTTCTTCTCGAAGGACGCGATCCTCCACGCGGCCCACACGCAGCACATCGCGGGCTACCACGGGCTCCAGACCCTCGCGTGGGTGATGGGCACGCTGACCGCCGCCGGCACCGCGTTCTACATGATGCGCGCGTACTTCCTGACCTTCGAGGGTGAGCGCTCGAAGGAAGCCAAGACCCCGCACGCCCACGAGTCGGGCGCGCTGATGACGGCGCCGCTGGTGGTGTTGGCGGTGCTCGCCGTGGTGGCCCTGGTGCACGGCCTGCCGATCATGCACCTCCAGCGCGGCAGCCAGACCGTCACCCAGACGCTGATGGAGAACTTCCTCGACCCGGTCTTCCGCACCACCAACGACCTCGTCGCGCAGAAGCAGTTCCTCGAGGTGCCGGCGGAACACGGGTCGATGGTCGGCCCCTGGATCCAGGCGTGGATCATCGCCATCGTGTCGGGCGGCCTCGCGTTCTTCATCTACCGCCGCTTCCTGCCCAGCGGCGGGTCGCTCAAGGCGCTCGAGCCGCTGCGCAAGTTCTCGTTCGCCAAGTTCTACGTCGACGAGGTCTACGAGTTCCTGATCATCAAGCCGCTGACCTTCCTCTCGCGCATCCTCCACCGGGTGGTCGACGCCGTCTTCATCGACAGCGTGGCGGTGCACGGAACGGCGTGGCTGACCTCGCGCACCGGCGCGGTGCTTCGCTACCTGCAGACGGGTGACGCCCAGATGTACGCGGCGGTCATGACGCTCGCGGCGGCGGCCGGCCTGGTGTGGGCCATCTTCAAGGTGATGCCGTGAATTCCAACTTCGACTCCCGCATTCTGAACCTCGTCATCTTCTTCCCGCTGCTGGTCGCGGGGCTGGTGGCGATGCTGCCGAAGGAAGAGAAGGGCCAGATCCGCGCCGTGACGTTGGCGGGCATGATCGGCTCGCTGCTCACCACCATCTGGGCATGGGTGCGCTTCGAGGTGCGCTCGCCCGTCGAGTTCCAGCTCGAGTACCGCATGGAATGGCTGGCCGACGCGGGCATCAGCTACCACGTGGGCGTCGACGGCCTCGCGGTGGCGCTGGTGCTGTTGACCGGCGTGCTCGGGCCGATGGTGGTGCTCTCGTCGTGGACCTTCGTGCAGGAACGGGTGAAGGAGTTCCACGTCGCGCTGCTGGTGCTGCAGACCGCGACCTTCGGTGCGTTCTGCGCCATCGACACCCTGCTCTTCTTCATGTTCTTCGAAGCGGTGCTGGTGCCGATGTACCTGCTGATCGGCGTGTGGGGCTCGGAAGAGCGGCAGAAGGCCGCGGTGAAGTTCTTCCTCTACACCATGGTCGGCTCGGTGCTGATGCTGCTGGCCCTCTTCGCGGTGTACTTCCTCGCCGCGCCGTCGGGCGCCCGCAGCTTCGACTACTCGACGATCTACAACGGCCTGATGGGCGCCTCGCGCGAGCTGGCGACCTACCTCAAGGCCAACCCGTCGGGTGATGGCGCGGGGCTCTCGCCGGTGGCGCTGTCGCTGTTCCGCTACGGCCCGTACCTGTTCCTCGCCTTCGCGCTCGCCTTCGCCATCAAGGTGCCGATGTTCCCGCTGCACACCTGGTTGCCCGACGCGCACGTGCAGGCGCCCGTCGCCGGTTCCATGGTGCTCGCCGGCGTGATGCTCAAGCTCGGCACCTACGGTTTCTGGCGCTTCGCGGTGCCCTTCTTCCCCGTGGCGGCGCGGCAGTACCAGACGCTGTTCGCGGTGCTGGCGGTCATCGGCATCGTCTACGGCGCGCTGATGTGCCTCGCCCAGCGCGACATCAAGAAGCTCATCGCCTACTCGTCGGTCAGCCACCTCGGCTACTGCATGCTCGGCATCTTCGCCTTCACCGCCGAAGGCGCGACCGGCAGCGCGTACCAGATGCTCAACCACGGCGTGTCGACCGGCGCGCTGTTCCTCCTGTTCGGCATGCTCTACGAGCGCCGCCACGCCCGCCTGATGAGCGACTACGGCGGCATCGCGCGCGTGATGCCGGTGTACGCGGCCTTCTTCCTCATCGTCACCTTCTCGAGCATCGCGGTGCCCGGCACCAACGGCTTCGTCGGCGAGTTCCTGGTGCTGCTCGGCACCTTCAAGTCGAACCTCCCCATCGGCTTTGGCATCGTCGCCGCCACCGCGGTGGTGCTCGGCGCGGCCTACATGTTGTGGATGGTGCAGAAGGTCTTCTTCGGCCAGGTCACCCACCAGGAGAACCTCGGCCTGCAGGACCTCAGCCGCCGCGAGCTCGTCGCCGCCCTGCCCTTCATCATCCTCATCGTGGTGATGGGCCTGCGCCCCCAGCCGTTCCTCGACGTGCTCAACACCAGCACCGAGCGCTTCGTGGCCCGCGCGAAGTTCGCGTCGGGTGAGGGCAGCGCCGACGACTCGAAGGTGCGCGTCTACGTGCGCCAGCTCAAGAAGAACGCGGTGGCCGACGCCAGCCCCACGCCCCCGCCGTTGCGCCTGCCCGACGGCATCCGTCCCGCGCCGCGCGCGCTCCAACTCCCGCCGGTGCAGCCGCAGCTGCAGCCGACCACTCCCTGACGTGAAGGTGCACCTGTGATCATCCCCAACTTCACGATCAACGACTTCCTCCCGGTGATGCCGGTCGGCGTGCTCATGGGCGCGGCGATCGTCCTCATGCTCTCGGAGGTGTTCCTCACCTCCGCGACCCGCACCTACCAGGCCGTGCTCGCGGCGCTGGCCACGGTGGTGGCCGGCGGCATCGCCTTCAACAACGCGTTCGAGCCGGCGCACGAGGTGCTGCAGGGCTACGCGGTGCTCGACCCGTTCTCGAGCTGGACCACGGTGATGGTGTGCCTCGGCACCTTCCTCGGCGTGTTCCTCTCGGCGGGCTTCCTCAAGCACCGCAACGCCGAGCGCGGCGAGTTCTACGCGCTGATGCTCTTCGCGGCCGCGGGCATGAGCCTGCTGGCGCTGTCGGCGGAGTTCATCACCCTGTTCATCAACCTCGAGGTGCTGTCGATCGCGACCTACGCGCTGACCGCGTTCCTGCGCCGCGGCCCGCGCCCCTCGGAGGCCGGCTTCAAGTACTTCATCCTCGGCGCCTTCGCGGCGGCCCTGCTGCTGTACGGCGCGGCGCTGCTGTACGGCGCGACGGGCGCCACCAAGTTCGTCGACGTGGCCCGCGCCCTGCCCGGCGCCTTCGCCACCTCTCCGGCCCTGGTGTACGCCGGCATCGGCCTCGTGCTCGCCGGCTTCGCGTTCAAGGTGGCGGCGGTGCCGTTCCACATGTGGACGCCCGACGTCTACGAAGGCGCTCCCACGCCCGTCACCGCGCTGATGAGCGCGGGCGTGAAGGCCGCGGCCTTCGTGGCGATGGTGCGCACCTTCCTGTTCCTCGCCAAGGGCGTGCAGGCCGACCTGCTGTTCAACGCGTTCAGCGTGCTCGCGCTGCTGACGATGGTGGGCGGCAACCTGCTCGCGCTGCCCCAGCGCAACGTCAAGCGCATGCTGGCGTACTCGTCGATCGCCCACGCCGGCTACATGCTGCTGGGCGTCGCCGCGCTGTTCGCGCCGAAGCTGGCCGACGCCACGGCGAAGGTGGGCGTGCTGACCTCCACGCCGCTGATGGGCGCGCCGGTCGACGTCTCGGTCGCGGTGTTCAAGGGCCTGCTCTTCTACATCCTCGGCTACACGGTGACGTCGCTGGGCGCCTTCGGCACCATCGCCGCGCTCGAGCGCCGTGAAGACGAGACCCGCGGTAACACCTGGGACCTGGAGCGCTTCGCCGGCCTCGCGCAGCGCAAGCCGGGCTGGGCGCTGGCCATGGCCGCCTTCATGCTCTCGCTCGGTGGCGTGCCGCCGACGGTGGGCTTCCTCGGCAAGCTGTTCCTCTTCAGCGCGGCCGTCGACGCGGGCCTGCTGGGCCTGGCGATCGTCGGCATCTTGTCGAGCGTCGCCGGTGTGTACTTCTACCTGCGGGTGGTGGTGTACATGTTCATGCGGCCCGCCCCGGCCGACGCGCCGGCGCCCGTGCGCCACTGGACGACCGAGTTCGCCCTCGTAGCGTCGGCCTTCGGCGTGGTGGCGCTGGGCATCATTCCCGGCCCCATCACCGAGTGGTTCAGCCGCGTGGGGATGGTCTTCGGGAACTGAGGGAGGCCAGCGCCCCGCGCGGGAGCCTCTGAAGCCCCGGTGCCTCCAACGGCGCCGGGGCTTTTTGACGGGTGCGTCGCCGGCCGCCGCGGAAAAGAAGGCGGCCCGGCGTTCCTGTTCGGAGCACCGGGCCGCGGGTCTTCTTTCACTGCCAACACGGCAAGGCTGCTGAAGTGGTGGGGGGGAACCTCTTCAGCCTTCGACTGCCATGTTGGACCAGAGGCTATGCTTGGTTCGTGCCAGCCCGTTTGGCCCGACTAATCAAGGGCTTGGCAGCACCAACCGCACTTCACCTGCAGGGCTGCATTTCACTCTTGGAAAGTGGATTTCAGGTCCGCAAAAGAAGGCGGCCCGATGCAGGTTCGCATCGGGCCGCGGGTCTTCTCAAACTGACAGCCGGGCGAGGCTGCTGAAGTGGTGGGGGGGAACCTCCTTCAACCATCGTCTGCCCGACTGGACACTCATCAGCGAGGAGTATGCCAAAGTGGACTTCGAGTGTTTCCAATGAGTTGGAACCTCGCAGCAACCGCTTCATTGCAGATCTGAAAGGAGAGTGTCTTTCAGATCTGAAAATCCGTCTTGGATCAGGACGCCTGGGGCTCGTCGCCCGAGGTCTTCAGACCCAGCCGCTTCATCTTGCGCCACAGGGTGGTGGCCGAGACGCCGAGGAGCTCCGCGACCCGCGAGAGGTCGTGCGGCGACTGCTCCAGGGCGGAGATGATGGCGCGGCGCTCGGCATCGGTGACGGCGTCGGCGAGCGACTGCACCGGCCCGGCGGGGACCGTGCCGGCTGAGATCACCGCGGGCACCTCCGTCGTCTTGCGGCGTAGCGGGAAGTCGTCGGGCAGCAGCTCGTCACCCTCGGCCAGCGCGGCGGCCTGCTCCACCAGGTTCTCGAGCTCGCGCACGTTGCCGGGGAAGGTGTAGCCCATGAGGTGATCGAGGGCGTTCTGCGAGAAGCGGCGCGGGCGGCGGCTGCGGGCGTTGGCGCGCTCCAGGAAGTGCTGGGCGAGCATCGGCACGTCTTCGAGGCGCTCCCGCAGGGGCGGCACCACCAGGGTCACCACCGCGAGGCGGTAGTACAGGTCCTGGCGGAAGCGCTTGTCGTTGACCTCGAGCTCGATGTCTCGATTGGTGGCAGCGACGGTGCGCACGTCGACCTTGATGGAGTTGCTCTCGCCGACCCGCCGCACCTCTCCTTCCTGCAGCACGCGCAGGAGCTTCGACTGGAAGGCCGGCGCCGTCTCGGTCACCTCGTCGATGAAGATGGTGCCGCCGTGCGCTTCTTCGAAGAGGCCTCGGCGGGCCTTGACCGCGCCGGTGAAGGCCCCGCGGGCGTGGCCGAAGAGCTCCGACTCGAGCAGCGACTCGGTGATGGCCGCGCAGTTGACGGGCACGAAGGGCGAGCCGGCGCGACCCGAGAGGGCGTGAATGGCGCGCGCCACCAGCTCCTTGCCGGTGCCTGATTCGCCCTGCACCAGCACCGTGGCCTCGCTGGCGGCGACGCGCGAGATGCGGGTGGTGAGATCGCGCATCGCCTGGCTGCGACCGACCAGCGACGAGAGCCCGTGCCGCTCCTTGAACTCGCCGGCGAAGAGATCGACCGCCGACACCAGGCCCGCGTGCTCGAGGCCCTTGTCGACCCGGAGGATCAGCTCGCCGTCCTTGAAGGGCTTGGTGATGTAGTCGTACGCGCCGCGGCGCATCGCCTCGACGGCGGTCTCGATGCTCCCGTAGGCGGTCATCACGATGACCGACAGCCGCGGGGACACCTCCATCGCCCGCTTCAGGAGCTGCAGCCCGTCCATGGGCTCCATCTTCAGGTCGGTGAGCAGCAGGTCGACCTGGTGATCGGCCAACCACGCGAGCGCCTCTTCGCCGCCGCCCGCCTCGTCGACGGTGTAGCCCTCGGCGCGCAGCAGCAGCGCGGTGGTGGTGCGCATGTTGCGCTGGTCGTCGACGACGAGAATGCGACCTTTGCGGGGGCCGGAGGTGGAGCTCGGAGTCGTCATCGGGACCTCTGGAACTAGCACAGTTGGACTGATCAACGTCGGCGGAGCACGCGCTCGTCGCCCACCCGCAGCGTCACCCTCTCGCGATCGAAGTACTCCGCGAGCGGGATGAGGAACTTACGAGTCGCGCCGGTGAGCTCCTTGAACGCCTGGGTACTCAATCGCTCATGGGTCACGAAGTGCGCCAGCAGCTTCTGTTGGAGCGCCTCGATGGCGACCTTGGCGAAGAACAGCTCGCCGGCGCGCACCGCGAGGCCCTCGGCGACCAGCGTCTGACCGAGCTCGATGACCCGGGCTTCGGGCAGCCGGAGCACCGAGGTCAGCTCCAGCAGCGTGGGCGGCGCGAGCCCTCGACCCTCGAGCAGCGTCTGCAGCGCCTTCTTCTGCGACGCGGCGGCCTCGGTGAACGCGCGCCCGCGCCCCGGCAATCGGAGCAGCTCGTCGATCAACTCGATGCGCTTCGCGTCGAGCAGGCCCTGCAGCACCCGGGCGAACACCTTCTCGGGCGGCTCACCGAGGCGCTGGCGCAGCTCCTCCCGCGGCATGCCCGCGCGCTCGAGCTGCGCGGCGTGGAAGGCCTCGAGCCGCGCCAGGGCCCGGGCCTCGAGCGCCTTGAGCACCTCGCCGGCCACGAAGCGGCGACCCTCGCGCTCGACCAGCACCACCCCGCCCTTCGCCGACGCGCGCTCGAGCGCCCGGCTCACGTCCTTCTGCGACGCCTGCGCCCGGGCGAAGAGGCCGGCCTCGTCGAGGCCTGCGTAGCCCGCTTCGGTCAGCAGCAGCCGCAGCCGCTCTTCCAGCGGCGCCTCGGCGAAGCGCTGCAGCTTCTCGGCGGCCCCGGCGCGGCGACGCGGAGGGTTGACCAACAACACGCGCCCGCCCGCCACCGTCGCGCCGCGCCCCTCGACCACCCGGGTGCCGCGCAGAATGAAGCGCTGGCCCGGCAACGCCGCGAGCGGGGCCGCGAACCGGAGTTGCGCGAAGCAGGTCTCGCCCGGGCGCAGCTGCTCCACGTCCATCAAGCGCACCACGGCCTCGGCCTGCGCGGTGCCGAGCGTCACCAGCTGCCGGGTGCGCCGCGCGAGCGGAGCCTCGACGGACGCGAGCAACGAGAGCTCGACGTCGAGCACCTTCGCCGGCGGCAGCTCACCGGCGCGGGTCAGCGCGAGGCCCCGACGCACCTGCTCGACCGACAGCTCGGGGAGGTTCACCGCCACGCGAGAGCCCGCCAGCGCCGCGGCGACGGGCGCGCCGTGCACTTGCAGACTGCGCACCCGGAACGGCCCGGGGAGCTCGGGCAGCAGGCTGACGGCGTCGTCGGTCGTCAGGCGGCCCGACCACAACGTACCGGTGACGACCAGGCCGAAGCCCTTGGCGCTGAACGCGCGATCGAGCGGAAGGAAGAGCGGCGCGTCGGCGCCGCGCGCGGCATCGGGCGAGGCCTCGAGCTCGTTGACGAGCCGTGAGATCTCCGCGGTCAGCGCGGGGAGCCCCTCGCCGGTGCGCGCGCTCACCGGCACCAGCGCGGCCCCCTCGAAGGGCGTGCCTTCGACGAGCGCGCGCAGGTCGGCCTCGAGCAGCTCGAGCCACCCGTCCCCCAGGCCGGGCAGGAGATCGGCCTTGGTGACGACGAGCACCCCGCGCCGCACGCCGAGCAGCGCGCAGATGTCGACGTGCTCGCGGGTCTGCGGCATCACCCCTTCGTCGGCGGCGACCACGAGGAGCGCGACGTCGATGCCGCCGGCGCCGGCAGCCATCGCCTTCACGAAGCGCTCGTGACCGGGCACGTCGATGACGCCGACGGTTCGCCCCGACGGCAGCGCGAGGTGCGCGAAGCCCAGCTCGAGCGTGATGCCGCGTCGCTTCTCTTCAGGGAGTCGATCGGTGTCGACGCCGGTGAGCGCCTTCACCAGCGACGTCTTGCCGTGGTCGACGTGCCCCGCGGTGCCGACGATCATGGCGCCTCGTCAGCGCGCCGCGGCTTTGCGCGCGGGCTTCACCGCGGGGACTTCGCCCGTCTCGAAGCGGCGATCTTCGACCACGTCCTGGTAGTCCCACGGGAAGACGAAGAAGTCGGCCGAGGTGAGGCCCACGAAGTCCGGCTCGAACTTGCCGGGCCGCGCGATGAGGGCGGCGCTCTTGATGGCCTTCACGCCGTGGGCGCGCGCGAGCCGGGTGGCGAAGACGATGCTGTCGCCTGAGCTGGCGATGTCGTCGACGATCAGCACCCGCTTGCCGGCGAGCTCGTCGGGCAGCTCTTCGGTGGCCTGGAGATCGCGCCCGCTGTCGCGGCTGCGCTGCGAGACACGCACCGGGTAGAAGTCGGCCTTCAACGCGCTGGCGAGCGCGCCACCGACGAAGACGCCGCCGTGCACGAGGCCGATGACGGCCTCGGGCTTGAAGGGCAGCGCCGCGCGCGCGAGGGCCTGCACCTGACGGTCGAACTCGCCCCACGAGAGTTCCTTGATCAGCTGGCGGCCGCTGCTGAAGTCCTTCCCCACGGGGAGCCCGGCGGGCACCAGAGGCATGCCGCCCGCGGCAGAGAACTCGTCGCGCGGGGTCACGCGTCGGGTGACCTTCTTCGCGCGCTTCGGCTGCGTCTTCTTCTTCGTCGCCACAGGGGGGAGATAGGCCGAAACGCACGCGCTCCCGAGCGGAAACGACCGACGCGACATGTCATCTCGAGCCCGACGCCACGCTCACCGCACGCAGCTGTCGATCGTCGAGGACGCGCTCTCCGTGCCTGGCCTCGCCCCCGGCGCGGCACTTCATGGCCGCCCGGAACGCCGACACCGACCGGCATCACGACGGCGCCTGCCACTCGCGGCGCGGCAGAGCCTGTCCGCAACGCACGTCGATGCACCACTCATCACCGACGGCGCATGCCCTCGCTCACGCAGCGGCACTTCATGGCCGCCCGGAACGCCGACACCGACCGGCATCACGACGGCGCCTGCCATCGCCCACGCAGCGGCAGTTCAGGGCCGCACCGCACGTCGATGCCGACTACTCATCACCGACGTCGCCGGCCATCGCTCACGCAGCGGCAGTTCAGGGCCGCACCGCGTGTCGCCGCCGACCGCCCATCGCTCACGGCGCGCAGCTGTCGATCGCCACCACTCCGCGTGCCGTCGCCAACTGAAGCCCTCCGGCGCGGCAGCTCATGCCCGCTCCGCAGGTCGTCGTCGCGGTGCACGCCTCGAAGCACGCCTTGCCGCTCCCGGTCGACGGCGCCTGCAGCGTGCCGCACGCGCCGCTCTGGCACTGCGCGTCCTGCACGCACGCCTCGCCGCCGCGCAGCAGGCCCGTGGTCGCCGCCGCGCACCGCAACACCAGCGCGCTCTGCACGTCGGCCGCGCTCGGCACCGCGGCGCACACCCCGGGGCCACAGTCCGCGTCGCTGGTGCACGGAGCTCCGGTGCAGAAGTTCCTCACCGCGAGGCGATCGTCCACCGAGGGCGCCACCCCATCGGGCCCGCGATGCACCAGGAACACCGACGGCTGACACCGCAGCGGCATCGTCCCGCCGTCGCCGGCGCAGTTCGAGCCGTCGACACACGGCGCGCTGCACACGCCGCCGCGCCGAACGCCTCGCGCGTCATCCATCACGCACCACCCGCTGCGACACTGGCCGTTGATGGTGCAGCTCTCACCCGAGCCCAGCGCGCCCGCCGAGGGGCTGCAGGTCGTCGTGAACTGCGGCGTCGAAGCCGACGCCTGCACTCGCACCTTGCAGGTCACGCCCGCGTCGTAGCCCGCGCACTGCGACTCGGCTTCGCACTTCGGTCGGCACCCCCGCACCGCGCCCGTCGAGCCGTACGCCGTGCTCAACGTGAAGTCGGCGTCGCACACGCCCGCGTCACCACAATCACCGTCGCTCGCGCACGCCCCGAAGCAGAAGTACGGCGCGGTCACCGGAGAGAGCGCGAGGGGATCGCTGACGCACTTGCCCGACTTGCAGCCGCGATCCGCGAGGAGCACCCCGCCATCGGCCAGCGCGCGAGGAGCACACGGAGCGCCGAAGCCCGCGTCGCCCACGTTGAACTGGCACACCGCGCCGACCTCGTCGAAGTCGGACGGGTCGTCGTAGGGCTGGCAGGAGAGCCCGGCGCGACAGGCCGAGTCACCTCCGCTCAGGCACTTCGCGCCGAAGCCGGTGTCGGGCAGACAGACGCCGAACTCGCGGCCGGAGTAGTCGCCCACGAACGAGGTGCACTGCTCGCCGACGGGACAGGTGCCCGACGCGAAGGGGTTGCAGTACGGCCGGCACAACGCGAGCGACGCGGTCTCGGGCACGCACTGGAGGTTGGGCTGGCAGTTGCTGCCGTTCGGCCCGCGCTGACACGGCTCGCGCGCGTTGCGCAGGCCCTGCTGAGGCGAGAAGCACACCCCGATGGGCCCCATCGACTCGAAGACCAGCGAGGTGGTGGTGGCGTAGGTCAGCCCGAAGCAGATCTCTCCGCTCCCGCACTCGGGTTGGTACAGGTTGCAGCCCGGCAGACACACCGGGTTGTTGTTCAGGTTCACGCACACCAACCCCGCGCCACACGACAGGCCCATCGGGCACGGCGAGCCGGACGGCGCGCCCACGCAGAAGAGGCCCGAGCTGCAGCCGAGCCCGTTGGGACAGTGCTCGTCGGTCAGGCAGCCCACGCACTGGCCCCCCCGAGAGCAGTGCGCCGGCCCGGGAGGCGCGCAGTCGGCGTCGCTGCTGCACTGCACGCACTGCCGCAGCTGGGTGTCGCAGACCGGCCGCTCGACCGGGCAGTCGGGATCCGCCGCGCACTCGGCGCAGGCGAAGGTGGTGACGTCGCAGAAGTGGGTCGGGCAGTCGTCGTTCTTCGTGCAGCCGCGAAAACGGCACTGGCGACCGACGCAGCGCTCGCCGAGACCACACTCGAGATCGTCGCTGCACGGGACATCGGCGGCGCACACCTCACGCCGGCACACGCCGCCGAAGGCCACGCAGTCTTCCGGAGAATCGCAGGAGACCGGCTCGGGCCCCGCGTCGAGCACCGACGCGTCGGGCTCGGGGCTGGGGGCCGGGCACGCCGAGAGCACCACCGCGCAGCCGAAGACGAGGAGCGTTCTCACCGACCGCGCAGCATAGCCGCGGGCGCCCAGCTCACGCGCAGAAGTGCAGCACAGCCGCGGAGAGGATCTCCGCCGCCCGGTGCAGCTCGTCGACGGGGACGAACTCGCCCGTCTGGTGCGCGACGGTGATGTCGCCGGGGCCGAAGACGACGGGCACCGCGCCGAGGGCCGAGAGCTGCGGGCCTTCGGTGCCGAACGAGACGGTGTCGGGCGCGCGGCCCGACTGCGCCGAGAGGAAGGTGACGACGTCGGCCGACGGGTCGGTGTCGAAGCCGCGGTCCAGCCGCAGGGGGCGCACGGTGGCGACGAAGCCCGGGTCTTCAGCGCGGCACTCGGCGATCAGCGCCTCGACCTTGCGCAGCACGGCCTCGGTGGCCTGCCCGGGCAGCGGCCGCCACTCGAGCGTGAGCTTCATGTTCCCGGGGATGACGTTCTTCGCCTTGCCGCCCGAGGCCATGCCGACGTTGAGCGTGCCGAAGCCGGGCACGAAGTCGGGGTGCGTCTCTTCGCGCAGCGCCCCGTTGGCGAACTTCTCGAGCCGGGTGAGCAGCCGCGCGCCGCGGAAGATCGCCGAGGCGCCGGTGTCGGGGTAGGCCGAGTGGCCTTCCTTGCCCTGTACGTCGATCTCCGCGAGGCAGTAGCCCTTGTTGGCGCGGATCGGCCGCAGCGACGTCGGCTCGCCGATGATGGCGCGCCTGGTGTGGCCCTTGCCGAACTCGACGAGCTTCTTGGCGCCCACGCAGCCGAGCTCTTCGTCGGCGGTGAAGACGAGCTGAAAGGGCTTCTTCAACTGCCCGCGGGTGCGCTCGGCGGCGGTGAGCGCGCAGGCGATGAACGACTTTGTGTCGCACGCGCCGCGGCCGTAGAGCTTGCCGTCGCGCTCGGTGAGGGTCAGCGCCTCGGTCCACGCGGGGTCGAAGGGCACGCAGTCGGAGTGCCCGACCAGAGAGAGCTCCGGCACCCCTTCGCCGACGCGCGCCAGAAGGTTCGCCTTCTCGACGCCCGCGTCGTCACGGTACCGCTGGAGCTCACAGGCAAACCCGAGCGACGTCAGCCGCCGCTCGAGCACTTCGATGAACGGCAGGTTGGTGCGCGTGGAGGTCGAGTCGATGCCCACCAGCGCACGCAGCAACGTCACCAGGTCCGAAGACATGGTGACGTGCTTACACCCAAACGTCGGACCTCAGGGCTGGAACGAGCCGACGTTGATCGTGCGGCCATCGAGCGACTGACCGAGCGCGACCAGGGTGCTCGCGTAGGAGCCGGCGAACGCAGTGAGGGAAACGCCTGCCTCGCTCGACTCGACGTAGGTGCCCGCCGTGAAGAGGTAGGTCGCGGCGTTGCCGCCGTTACGCGAGAACTGCACGAACTCCACCGAGCCGCTGCGCTGCGCACCACCGGCGACCGAGCCCACGAACACGTTCCGCACCGCCATGGCCGCCTCGTCGATGATCCACATGCTGGTGGCATCGAAGGACACCGCGCCGTACTTGGTGACGGGCCCCGTGCCGAGAGCACGCGCCGCGAAGGCGGAGACGCCCTGGCTGGTGGCCACGTCGATGGCGCGCTGAGGGCCGTCACCGAGCATCGCCGCCCACTTCGACGTGGACGCCTGAGGGAAGACCAGGAGCGGACCGGTGACGCTGATGCCCTGGGAGCCGACGTCGTTGTTGGTGGTGACGGTGCCAGCCTTCACGGTGTGGAGGATGCGCGGCGTGCCCGAGGTCTCGAAGGCATAGGCGCGGGTCGGCGACATCCACCCAATGCGCCAACCGACGGTGTTCGAGCCGAGGTTGAGCGTGGCCGACTGCGGCGGCATCGCCTCCTCGCGCACGACGGTGTTCATGCCCGAGGCGTAGGTGAAGATGACGCGATCGCCCGCTTCATTGAGGCGGAAGTTGGTGGGCACGGCGACCAACGGGTAGTGGGTGCCGTCGCTCGAGCGCACACAGAACGCCGCCCCGGTGAGCGTGAAGCACGGGTAGTCGGCGCGGTTGTCGAGGCCGAGGTTGTTGAACGAAGTGAGGTTCACCGTGGTGGGAGTCACCGAGCTGTCGGTGGCCGCCGTGGTGCTGGTGGGCGAGAGCACCTTCAGGGTGCAGGTCGCGCCGCAGTTGGTCAGCGCCCACGCGGTAGGCGTGGTCGAGAAGACCGAGACCTGCGTGAAGACCTGAGCCACATCGGTGGTGGTGGTCACGAGCCGCACGTCGGTCGTCTCGCGCACGAACCAGCGATCGCGCGACTGAGCCTGCACATCGGTCGCGCCACCGGTCGCGGGGAAGGTCACCTGCGTCGTGGGCGAAGCGAGCGGAATGCGGGTCAGCGTGCGCCCGGCCATCACGGAGCGCGCGACAAAGAGGGTGCTCTCGTCGGTGGAGAAAAGGAGGTTCACCACGTTGGCGTTGGGCACGTTGAAGTAGTTCATCGCGCCGGTGCCGGTCTCGTAGACGTAGACCGCGGTGTTGACCGCCCAGGCGACGTACTTGCCCAGGCGAGACACGTCGACCGCCGTGAGGTTCCCCGTGTGCAGGAGCCGCATGTCATACGTCTGCGAGTTGAAGACCCCGAAGCGCAGCAAGGCGCCTTCGTTGAAGAAGATGTAGCTCCAGTTGGTGGTCTCGGTGGTGCTGAAACTCGAACCGGGGCCCGAGATGCTCGGGGCGGTGGAGGTCCAGATCGGCTTCCACCAGCTCAGCTCCTGGCCGACGATCGACTGCACCTGCCCGGCGTTGACCACCACGCGGCCGAGGTTCTTCGGCGGGTGCGACGGCGCGCTGGCGACGATGTCCCAGGCGCCGACGGGGAGCGTGAGGGTGAAGCTGCCGTTGGTGCCCGGGTTGGCGACCACACCCGAACCGGGCGCGGTGATGCTGATGTCGCGCGGGCTGCGCGGACCGCGGAAGGTGATGACGCCGGTGACGGTGCCGGTCGGCGGCGGGTCATCGCTCATGGTGATGGCGGTGTCGGGGTTGGCGCCGCGCACCACGGTGATGGTGGCGGTGCCCGAGCGGAAGAACGGCTCCGAGCCGGTGCGCGCCCGAATGGTCTGCATGCCGGTCGGCACGCCCTCGAGCAGATAGCGGCCCGCCGAGTCGGTGACCGCCGCGAGGCTCGAGCCGGGCACGGTGACCTCGACGCCCTCGGCCGGCATGGAGTTGAAGCTGACGATGCCCCCCACGCGACCGACCGGCGTCAGGCGCAGCTCGCCCGCGTCGATGGGACCCGAGGCGAACACGCCGACGGCGACGCGGCCTTCCTTGGTGTCGGGCGCCTCGACGCTCACCAGGTAGGCGCCGGTCTTGAGGTTCTCGAAGGTGAAGCTGCCGTCGGCCGCGGTGCGCGCGCCGCGGGTCTCGGGGCCGACCGCGTTGACGGTGAGGTTCTGCGCGGTGGCACCGTCGGCGAACACCACCTTGCCGGTGATCTTCGAGGTCGAGAACTTGAAGTTGAGGGTGACCTCCGAGCCCTTGCCCTGCGTGAGGGTGGTGGTGCCGCTGGCCTCTTCGACGTCGGCGCCGCGCAGCGTGGCCTTCACCACGTAGGCCCCGTCAGGGAGCTTGTCGACCGCGAAGGTCCCGTCGTCCTTCGTCACCGTCGCCGCGCTCTGCGGTCCGTAGACGATGATCGCGATTCCGCTCGCCGAGCCGCCTTCGACCGTCACCTTGCCCGTCAACGTCCCCGCCGGACCGCACGCGGCCAGCACCATGGCTCCCAGGAGCCCCAACGCAAAACGCAGGTTCATGTGTCCCCTCTTGGAAAAGTGCGCCTACCGTAGCAGCGCGTCAGCGCAGTGCACGCATCACGTCGCCGAAGCGGCGCTTGATGTCGGCCTCGTCGGCGTGACGCCCGGCGCAAACGATGCGGCGCCCGGCGACCACCACGTCGGTGATGGCGGCGGAAGACGCACCCAGCACCACACCGGGCAACACCTCGCGCGCCCCGACGACCGACGGGTGCTGGAGGTCGATGGCCACGAAGTCGGCCGCGTCGCCCGGCGCCAGCGTGCTCGACGGGAGCCCGAGGCTCCGCGAGCCCGCGCCCGACAGCGCCTCGAGCAACCGCGCGGCGAGCCCGTCGGCGGCGCCGCCCCCGGGGTCGAGCACGTTGCGCCGCAGCCGCAGCAGGCGGAGGTGGCCCTCGAGCATCTGCGCCTCCTGCAGCAGGTCGATGTGCGCGTGGCTGTCGGTGCCGAGGGAGACGGAGGCGCCGGCGGCGAGCAGCGCGTCGGCCTCGACGATGCCGTCGCCGAGATTGCGCTCGGTCGAGGGGCAGGCGCAGACGGTGGAGCCGGTGCGACCGAGCCGCTCGACCTCACCGCGCTCGAGATGAATGGCGTGCACGGCGGTGAAGCGCGGCCCCAGCAGGCCGACGGCGTCGAGCAGCTCGACGGGGCGCAGGCCGTACTCCGCGCCGCACGCGCGCAGCTCGGCGGGCTGTTCGGCGACGTGCATGTGCACCGGGCCGGTGGTCCACGCGCGGCTGATCACCTCGAGCCACGACCGCGGCACGGCGCGCACCGAGTGGGGCGCGAGCCCGACCGACACCAGCGGGTCGTGCTTCGTCAGCGCGGCGAGATCGCTGGTGCGGCGCAGGAAGGTGTCGACGTCGGGGTCGAGGAAGCGGCGCTGGCGCGGGTTGGGCTCGACCTGAAAGCCGGCGCGTGCGTAGCCGACGCGCAGCAGGGCGATGCGCACCCCGACCTCCCGCGCGGCGCGGATCACCTGGCGCGCCAGCTCGTGCTCGTCGGCGTAGGGCGTGCCGTCGGGCTGGTGGTGCACGTAGTGGAACTCGCCCACCGTGGTGACGCCGGCCAGCGCCATCTCGAGGAAGGCCTGCTTCGAGACGGCGTGGAGCTGCTCGGGGTCGAGCGCGGTGGCGGCGGCGTACATCGCCTCGCGCCAGCTCCAGAAGTCGTCGCGCTCGTGGCCCTTCGCGAGGAACTCGGTGTGCCCGCGGATCGCCCGCTGGAAGGCGTGCGAGTGGCCGTTGACGAAGCCCGGCAGCAGCACCTTGCCCGGCAGCGGGACGCGCTCGGCGGTGCTGACGTCGGCGTCGGCGGGGAGCACGCGGCCGTCGTCACCGACGATCAACGCTCGCCGCTCGAGGCGGCCGGCGGCGAACACCGCGTCGGGCACGTAGACGGTCGTCACAGGGGCACCTCAGTAATAGGGGCGCAGCATCAAGAAGACGACCACGCCCGTCACCGACACGTACAGCCAGATGGGGTGCAGCCAGCGGGTGACCTTCGTGTGCCGGTGGAACTCGCGCTTCCACGCGAACCAGAACGCGGCCAGCGAGAGCGGCACGATGCCGACGCTCAGCAAGACGTGGCTGGCGAGGATGACGAGGTACACGGTGCGCACCGCGCCGGTGCCCCCGAACTTCGTGTCGCCGTGCACCGCGTGGTACGCGAGGTAGCCCACCAGGAAGAGCGCCGAGGCCGCGAAGGCCGACACCATGAAGTAGCGGTGGAGATCGGCGCGCTGCTTCTTGATCGCCACCCAGCCCGCCACCAGCAGCGTCGCCGCCGTGCCGTTGAACACCGCGTTGACCGCGGGCATGAACTTCAGATCGACCGTCGAGCCCTGCAGCCCGCCATGAAAGAGGAGCAGCCAGCTCAGCAGCGAGAGCGCGGCCACCGACAGCACCGCGTTGAAGACGAAGAACGCGCGGTCACTGGGGCCGGCAGACGGTGAAGCGGTGGACATGGCGAGAGCGCTTACTAGCCGAGCGCCCACAGTCCAGTGACACCGGAAGTGAATGTGATGGCTGCAACCACATTGCGCGGGCTGACGAATGCCCGCACACTTTGCACTTCCCTGTTCATCACGCGTGAGGTGGCCGATGAAGCTCGACCGAGTCCTGACGGCGTGTGCTGTTTTGTTCTGCAGCGCAGCCTGGGCTGATGGCCCGACCTGTTCGATCACTCCCTCGCAGGTGTCGCTCGAGCGACGGCTGCGGCAGCTGTACCTCGACCTGCTCGGCCGCCCTCCGAACATGGACGAGTACCGCTTCATTCAGGCCAAGGGCGAGATCCTCGAAGAAGACGTGCGCGAGCTGATGGGCCGCGACGAGTTCTTCAACCGGCTCAAGGGCTACCACCGCGCCCTGCTCCGCTCGAACATCAGCAACTCGATCTTCGCCAACGGCGACACGCGGCTGCAGGTGACGACCGACGGGCTCAAGCCGCTCGAGATCCGCGGCAACCCGTCGAGCCCGCTGCGCGGCCGCAACGGCGCGAGCTGCGACCACTTCATTCAGCAGGACAACTGCAACGCGCAGCGTGAAGACCCGCACGCCGAGCCGGCGACCAAGCAGTGCCGCGACTCGCTGGGCGTGCCGCTGCCGGTGTCGTTCGACTACAGCACCGACAACTACACCTGCACCCGCCTCGACTCGACCGACGCCACCATCACCGACTGCAACGTGGCGGTCACCAAGGGCGCCATCGCCGACAAGCAGCTCTACTTCTGCGACATGCGCCGCGTGGGCACGGCCTCGACGCTCTCGCCGCACCTGTGTCTGCCGCAGGCCAGCAACCCGGTGACGGCGGCGATGACCGAAGAGGTGCTCGACGGCGACAACCGCATCATCGCCTTCCGCAACCCGAACGCGCCGTCGGGGCAGCTCGCGCGCCTCGATCGCTGCACGCTCGATCTCCAGCTCACCGGCGGCGTGCGTGGCCGCTACGCGCCCCAGCGCGGGTGCGTGCAGAAGGAAGGCGTGGTCACCGTGGCGGCGCCCTTCTGGGACACCACCAACCAGACCGTCACCATGTGCGCCATCGAGGCGCAGAGCCGCGACGTCAACCCGTGGACCATGGAGACCTGCGAGAGCAGCCGCTTCCTCTCGGATCGTTCGTGCGGCTGCGGCGCGGGCGCCCGGCGCTGCGAGTCGGGCTCGGGGACGATTCACACCGCGCGCATCGCCGCCATCAACGAAGAGCCGCTGCAGCTCATCGACAGCGTGCTGCGCCGCGACGAGAACTACTTCAACATCCTCACCACCCGCCGCAGCTTCGTGAACGGCCCGCTCAGCCAGCTCTACCGGCAGACGCAGAGCCCGACGGTGTGGCAGGCCACCGCGCCCACGCAGCCGAGCTTGATCCCCGACGTGCCGCTGGCGGCGACCGACCAGTGGGTGGAGTACACGCGCGACGAGGCGGCCTCCGGCGTGCTCACCACCGCGTCGTGGCTCTACCGCTTCCCCACCCAGCGCTCGCGTGTCAGCCAGTACTGGGGCGCGTTCCTCTGCAAACACTTCGCGCCGCCCGCCGGCGCCGTGGTGCCCGCGCCCGAAGACAGCTGCAACCGAGAGAACAACCTCGCCACCCGCTGCGGCTGCTCGTACTGCCACGCCACCATCGAGCCGGTCGGCGCGCACTGGGGCCGCTTCGGTGAGCGCAACGCGCAGTACCTCGACCCCACGCTCTTCCCCAAGGTGTCGGCCAAGTGCCGCGACTGCGCGCTGGCGGGCAACACCACCTGCGACAACGAGTGCGGCAACTACGTGATGCAGGCCTTCGATGGCGACGGCGCCCAGTCGCTGGGCCTGCTGCGCACCTACCTGTACCGCACGCCCGACGAGGAACCGAACATCGTCGGCGGCCCGAAGCTGCTGGTCGAGCGCACCATGCAGACCGGCGACCTCGAGCGCTGCGCGGTGCAGAACGTGTGGAACCACCTGCTGGGCCGCCCGATGACGAGCGAAGAAGAGCGGCTGTACCTCAACCAGCTCGTCGACGAGTTCGCGATGAGCAACCACAACTTCAAGCACCTCATGCTCCGCGTCGTGTCCACCGACGCCTACCGGAGGGTCGACTGATGCCTCGGCACCTCGTCGTCGCTGCGTTCGTGTTGTCCTTCTCGCTCGGCTGCACGAAGGCGCCGGCCAACCCGGGTGACGCCCCCGCGTCGCTGACCCCGGTGGCCCTGCCGAGCGATCACCCGGTGCTCACGCCGCTGCCCGACCCGGAGATGAACGGAGGGCACGCCGGCCGCGCGCCCCGCCGCATCACCGTCGCGCAGCTCAAGCAGAGCATCGTCACCGTCACCGGCCGCCAGTGGAGCCAGATCGACAACCTGGCCGCCTCGCTGGGCCAGGCCGACTACGCGCTGACGGTGTCCGACTCCACCGACCCCAACCTGGTGTTCGCCAAGTTCCTCGACGACGGCGCGCGCGAGGTGTGCCTCAACGTGGGCCGCGACGATCTCAACCGCGCGCAGGCCCAGCGCGTGTTGTGGCCCGAGGTGCCGGGCACCAGCCGCGACTTCACCACCCTCGACGACGAGACGATCCAGAAGAACCTGCTGACGCTCTCGGTGCGCTTCTGGGGTTCGCCCTTCGACACCGCCGAGCTCACGGCGTGGACCGACACGTTCAAGAAGGTCGCGGCCCGCGCGAAGGCGGTCAACAAGCCCGAGCAGGCCTGGGGCTCCATCTGCGTGGCGATGATGACCGACCCGCGCTTCATCACCTACTGATCGGGAGCGACACGACCATGAAGAAGAACCTCGCCCTCCCCCGCCGTACCTTCATGAAGGCGGCCGCCGGCTTCGCGGGCGCCAACCTGTTCGGCGGCCTGAGCTTCAAGGCCTTCGCGCAGGCCACCTCGCTGGCGCCGGCCGATCACTGCTTCGTCTTCGCGTACTTCAACGGCGGGTGGGACGTGCTGCTCTCGCTCGACCCGCGCGACCCGGCGACCTTCACCGCCGAGCGCATCAGCGAGACGCGCATTCTGCCCGGCTACAGCCTGCTGTCGAACGACGCCAGCTTCCCCACCAACGTGGTCAAGCCGCAGGGCAGCAACATCGACTTCGGCCCCGCCATCGGCCGCATGGCGAACCACTTCGATCTGATGGCCATCGTGCGCGGCATCAACATGAGCACCGTCGCGCACGAGGTGGGCTTCCGCTACTTCCTCACCGGCAAGGAGCCCAACGGCTCGGCGGCGCGCGGCAGCACCACGGCCACGGAGATCGTCGGGCAGATGAAGCCCGCGGTGCCGGTGCCGAACATCGCGTACAACATCGAGACCTACAACGACCGCTACCCCGGGTACGCGAACGCGCTGCGGGTCTCGAGCTCGAACGATCTGCTGCTCACCCTCGCGCCCAGCCCCACCGCGCTCGACAGCGAGATCGAGCGGGAGCTGGTGGACCTGCACGGCCGGCGCGTGTCGTGCGAGGCCGACCTCTACGACAGCCGCGGCCTGGTGAAGCAGTACCGCGAGGCGCAGGGGCAGATGCAGACGGTGCTCTCGGCGCAGCTCGACCGCTACTTCCGCTTCGAAGACAGCGCGAGCGACCCGATGGACATTCGCATGGCCAAGCAGCAGCTCCGCACGCTGTACGGGCTGCGACCGGAAGGCGGCAACGACCCGCGCAGCTCGGCGGCGGCGCGCGCGGCCCTGGTGGCCACGGCGCTCAAGCGCGGCGTCAGCCAGTGCGTGTCGATGAACATCACCGGCGGCCTCGACACCCACTTCGGCACCCAGCTCACGCACGCCCAGAACCAGCGCGTGGGGTGGAACGCGCTGGCCGATCTGGTCACCGACCTGCGCAACTCGCCGCACCCCGGCGGCGGCAACTTCATGGACCACACCACGGTGCTGGTCTTCTCGGAGTTCTCGCGCACCCCGCTGATCAACGCCTCGGGTGGCCGCGACCACCACATCACCAACAGCTGCATGCTGCTGGGCAAGGGCATCAAGCACAACACGGTGTTCGGCAAGAGCGGCGACGTCGGCCTCTCGGCGGGCGTCATCGATCACGCGACCGGCGTGCCCGCGCCCGACGGCTTCCAGATCCTCCCCGACCACGTGATCGCCACGGTGATGAAGGCCGCGGGCATCGACTACTCCATCACCCGCGTCGAGCCGCTGACCGGCCTGTTGGCGTGACGTCTTTCGGGCGGAACGTCGGGTACACTTCAGCGTGCCCATGACGCTCCGCCCGTTGCTGTTCCTGGCCCTGGTGCCCCTCTTCGGCTGCGAAGAGGTCACCACGCTCGAGCCGCTGTCGCCCGCTTCCTTCGACGCGCTCTCGCAGGTCACCCCGCTCGAGCTGTCTGCCTCGCCTTCTTTCGCCGACGAGCGCGGGGGAGGGGTGTTCGTCGATCTCGCGGGCCGCGTGGTGCGGGTGCGCGCGAACGGAGCGCGCGGCGTGCTCGAGTCGCACCCGCGCAACGCGGTGCTGCCCGGCCCGGCCACCGGCGTGTACGCGCTGGGTCCGTCGAACGCGCTGGTGTCGACCTCGCGCGGGCTGTTCGTCGCTGATCAGGGCTGGTTGATCGCCCCGTCGTGGCAGGCGGTGCTGCCGGCCGAAGGCTTCCTCGGCACGGCGGTGGGCAGCGACGGCGTGGCGTGGCTGGCGCACGCGCAGGGGCTGTACCGGCTCGATCGCGGCGTGCTCACGGAGTTCAAGCTGCGCGACGAGAGCCTCACCGGGCTGACGGCGATGGCGGTGGCGCCGACGCTCGATGGCACGCCGGGCATCTGGTTCGCGCGCGACGGCAAGCTCTTCGCGGCGGCGCAGACCTCGCGCACCGACTTCACCGTGCGCGAGTCGGGGCTGAGCGCGCAGACGCTGTCGGGCGGCGTGCTGGGGCTGGTGGGCCTCACCCCCTCTCGAGACTCGGGCGGCGAGCTGTGGGCCATCACCAAAGACAGCGTGCTGCTCTACACCGGCGTCTCGTGGCGGCAGTACACGCTGGCGAAGTCGCCGCGGAAGCTGGTCGGCGCCGGGCGCTTCGTGTGGATGCAGGCCGGCGACTCGCTCTACCGCTACGACGGCGACCCGCGCGCGTGGGCCGAAGCGAAGGGCCTCGAGACCGCGGGCACGCTGCTGGCCGCCGACGCCGCGGGCAACGCGTGGGTGCGGGTGGGCGAGCAGACGCGGTCGATCTCCGCCGCGGTCACGCCGCGGGTGCGCGGGCTGTTTCAGGACACGCGCGTGTTCGACGGGCAGCTGGTGCTGCAGGCCGCGCTGCCGAGCAGTGAGAGGCCCGACAGCCTCACGTGGGATCTCGACGGCGTCACCACGCACACCGTCGACCTCAGCAAGGCGGTCGAGGGCAGCGGCCCCACCGAGGGCCAGCGCTTCCACAGCCTGGGCGGCGTCGAGGCGAGCGGGCTGTTCAAGCCGGTGTCGCTGGCGACGCTGGCCGACGGCTGGCACACGCTGACGGTGACGGCCACCACCGGCTCGCAGGCCACGCTGCGCCGCGTGCACTTCGAGTTCCTCGGCTCGGCCAACGCGAGCGTGAGCTGGGAGACCGACATTCGCGAGCTGGGCGTGGAGCGCTGCAGCAAGTGCCACGCGACGGGCACCGAGCCGGAGCTCGTCACCTACGAGCAGTGGAAGGCCAACGCGACGGCCATCGCCTCGGCGGTGCGTGACTCGCGCATGCCCGCCGACGGGCCGCTCGACTCGGCCGGCGTGGCGGCCATCGTTCGCTGGGTCAACGGAGGCGCACAGCCGTGAGAACGCTTCGCATCGTGCTCTCCCTCGCGCTGGCGCTGGCCGGCTGCGACGCCACCATCAGCGCCCCGCCGAAGCCGCCGCCACCGGTAGACCCGTGCGTCGATCTCCCGCCGATGAAGGCGGCCGTGGTGCCCGACACCGTGCGCGTCAACGGCGCAGCCACCGTGAGCGCGACCGGCGGCAGCGGCCGCTACTCCTTCACCATCACCAGCACGCCCGCCACCGGGTCGATCTCCGGCACGCGCTACGTCGCGGGGCTGGCGACGGGCACCGACACCGTCACCGCGTCTGACGACTGCGGCAACTTCGCGGTGGTGAGCGTGGAGGTCTCCGCGGCCTTCGAGGTGCAGCCCACCCGCGCCGCGGTGGCGCCCGGCGTGAGCTTCCCCATTCGAGCGTTCGGCACGCGAGGCGCGCCCACCTTTACCGCGCAGGGCGGCTCGTTGCCGTCAGGCGGCAGCATCACCACCGCCGGCACCGAGGGCCGCTACACCGCGGGCGCCAGCGCGGGCACCGACATCGTGCTGGTGCGCGACAGCCTGACCGGCGACCAGGCAGCGGTGGTGATCACCGTGTCGCCCACCGCCTCGTTCCGGCCCGCGTCGGCGCGGCTGGCGTTGCCCTCGGGCACCTTCATTCCCCTCGAGACGCTCGACGGCACCGGCGTAGTGCAGTGGACGGTGAAGAGCGGCGGGGGCTCGATCGAGCAGCGCGCCGAGGGGCCGATCTACCTCGCGCCGCTCGACTCCGGCGGCAGCACGGTGGAGCTGGAGGTGAAGGACGTGCTCCTCGACGTGGTGCAGTCGGTGAAGCTGCGAGTGCTCACCGAGCTGACGCGGCCCGGGCTGGTGGCGCAGGGCCGCCGCAGCGACGTGGCGACGCTGGTGACCGGCGACTTCGACGGCGACGGCATCGAAGACGTGGCGCTGGGCGTGCCCGAGAGCGACCTCACCCGGCCGCAGGGTGGCGCGGTGTTCATCTTCAAGGGCAGCGCAGCGGGGTTGCCGGATCAACCGACGTGGCGCATCACCGGCAACTCCGACACGGCGCAGTTCGGCGCGGTGATGGCGGCCGGCGATCTCGACGGTGACGGTCGGGCCGACCTCGCGATCGCCGCGCCGGGCGACGACCTCACCGTCGCCGACTCGGGCGCGGTGTACCTCTACGGCATCGGCCCCAACGGTCCGCGGCAGATCCGCTCGCCGCTCACGGGCCTGGGGCGCGGCAACTTCGGCGCAGCGCTGGCGATCGCCGACGTCGACGGCGATGGCGACGGCGATCTCATCGTCGGCTCTCCGGGCGCCGACATCGCGCCGGGTGGGGCCTTCAGCGCGCGCGGGGTGGTGGACATCTTCCTGCTCCAGAAGGACACGCCGATCCCCGACCTGGGGAGCATCCGCTTGAGCGGGTACGATCTCGACGCCGACGCGGGCGTGCGGCGCTTCTCGAACCTCCGCGCGGGCCGCGCGCTGCTGGCCAACGACTTCAACGGCGACAACCTGGTGGACCTGGCGATCCTCGGGTCGGTCAACAACACCATCAGCGCCGACGGCGGCGTGCTGGCGCGCAACGTCATCGCGCTCCAGGTGCACCTCGGCCGCCCGTCGATGACCAAACACTACGAAGACACGCCCGACCTCTACGTGCTGCCGGCGAACACCGCCGACGGCGACGAGGGCACCTGGCGGCTGGGCTTCATTCCGGGCCTCAGCAACGTGCGGCCGCCGCTGATCATCGCCGCGGCGGATCGCACCGACTCGCCGGATCTCCGCGCCGGTGACGCCGGGGTGCAGAGCGGCGGCAACGCGGGCGGCGCGCTGCTGTTCGATCTCTCGAGCGCCAGCGGCAGCACGCCCGCCCCCACCAGCCCGCGGCAGATCGGCCGGCTGCAGGCGTGGGCGCGGGTGTACGGAGATCAGGCCAACATTCAGGCCGGCCGCAGCTTCGCCACCATCGACGCCGACGGTGACGGTCAGCGCGAGCTGGTGCTCGGCGCCCCGTACGCGGCGAAGGTCGACGGCGGCGTGACGACGCCCAACACCGGCCGCCTGGAGTTCTTCTCGCTCAACCGGCTCGCGCCGGGGGCGGTGGTGAACCGGCCCGACTTCGTGCTCAACGGCCTCAACCGCACCGACGTGCTCGGCACCGCGGTCGAGGGGTGGCGCGGTCAGGTGGTGGCCTTCAACGGCCGCGCGTCGACGGCGCTGGGCGACTTCACCGGCCGCCTCGACATCTTCAGCGGCGGCAGCGCGGACCCGGCGACGTGGGGCGTCACCTCGGTGGCGATGCCCAGCAAGCCGGCCAGCCAGCAGTTCGGCGCGGCGGTGGAGGTCGGCGCGATGGGCGGTGTGCTCCAGGCGGTGGTGGGCGTGCCGAACTGGTCGGGTCCGTCGGGTGACGGCTCGGGTGGTGAGCTCGGCGCGGGGCAGGCGATCGCCTGGCGGGTGCCGATGGCGAACGCGCCGAAGACGCTCGCGGAGGGCGCCAACACGCCCTACGTGACCGACGCCGGAGTGCGCGCGTTCGGCGGCCGCACGCTGGGCGCCGACGTGGCGATGACCGACTTCGACGGCGACGGGCGGCTCGACGTGGCGATCGCCGCACCCAACTTCTCGACGCCCACGCGGCTCACCGACGGCGGCGTCAACACCACCGAGTACGCGCTCAACCGCCTGGAGTGCAGCACCTCAGGCAACCAGTCCCCCGGCGGCGTGCTGGTGCACCTGGGCCAAAGCGACGGCACGTGGCGCGAGGGGTTCCGCCTGTGGGCGGTGCGCGACATTCCCGGCTGCACGGTGCCCGACGGCGGCGCGGCGGCGATCTGCCAGCGTTCGCAGCTCACCCGCAACGGCGTGGTGGGCAACTTCGACTTCGACGGCGACGGGAAGAGCGATCTCGCGGTGACGCGCTCCAACGGCCTGGAGATCTTCCCCGGGCGCGCGCCCGACGACGCTCAGCTCTCCAAGCCCTCGATGGGCTGCGACCCGGCGTTCAGCTTCCCGTTCATCAGCCAGGCGACCTCGATGCCGACCGCGCTGGGAGATCTCAACGCCGACGGCTGTGACGAGGTGGGCTTCCGCTACAGCGACAACGCGAACCGGCAGGGCGTGGTGATCGTCTTCGGCTTCGACCCCGGCGGCACGCGCTGCGGCGGGCGGACGACGGCGTCGTGGGTGCGCATCTCGGGCGACACCGAGACGGGCGTGGCCACCATGCGGCTGGGCATCGCGATGGCGCGCGCCACCAACGTGCTCGCCAGCGGAGTGGACGCGGTGGCGATCACCGCCGACCTCTACCCGTACCAGGGCACCGCGCAGCCGACGGTGCTGCTGGTGCCCACTTCTCAGCTGGTGGCGAAGCGGCCGGCGTCGGGTGAGCAGTTGGTGAGCATTCTCGGCGACGGGCTGGTGGCGGTGCCGCTGGTGCCGACCGAGCGCGCGCTGGGCTTCGGGCGTCAGCTCGCCGGCAACGTGGACGTGGACGCGGACGGCAAGGCGGACCTGGTGGTCTCGGCTCCGGGCGCGAACCTCAACGGCGATGGCACCGGCGCAGTGTTCATCTTCAAGGGCGGCACGGTCGTCTCCGGCCCCAACCGCCCGGCGATGATCATCGCGGCCGACGGCAACGAGCGCGGGGCCTTCGGACAGGACCTGTCGTTGTCGGTGGCGAAGTCGCCGGTGCCGGCCGCGCTGGGCATCGGCGCGCCGCTCAGCTACCGCGCAGGGACCGCGAACGGCACGGCGTGGGTGTTACCGCTCGACTTCTGAGGAGCCTCAGCGCACGACCTTGAGCGGCGCCGACTTGCGCACGTTGAGCAGCACCTCGAGCTGGCGCTGCAGCGAGCCGATCTGCTTCTGGAAGTAGATGGTCTGCACGCGCACGGCGGTGCGCTGGGCGAGCTCCATCGCGGCCTGCAGCCGACGCAGTGAGCCCGCGCGCGCGGCAGCGGACACCTCGGTCGAGCGCAGCTTCTGGAGCAGCGCCCCCACCACCTGCTTGCGCTGAAGCTCGCGCTGCACCATCGCCTGCACGCGCTGCCGCAGCTCGTCGCGTACGTGCGAGAGCTTCTCCAGCTCGTTCTTGAGCCAGGTGAGATCGCCCACCAGTTGTTCACGGGCGCGCTGCTCACCCGCGAGCGCCGCGGTGGCCTCGCGCGTCGCGGCGTCTTGCTGGGCGGAGAGCGCTTCGAGGGCGTCGAGCGGCGCCTCCATCACCTCGGCGTCGTCGAGCACTTCTTCGTCTGCCGGGCCGAGGTCGTGGGCGCGCGAGAGCTCGGCCTTCAGCGCGTGGAGCTCGCGGCGGGTGGCGTCGAGGCGGTCGAGGGCCTCACCCGTCTCGTCGTCGGACAGGCCGAGCTTCGCCTTGAGGTCGGCGAGGCGGCCCCGCGCGGCGTCGAGCTCTTCCTGCATTCGCGCGAGCGAGTGCTCGACGGTGGTGACGAAGCGGCCGAGAGACTCGGACTTGATCTTCTCGGCAGCAAGGAGCGCCTCGAGCCGGTGCAGGCGCTGCGCAGAGAAGCCCTCGAGGTCATGCCCTTCGGGCTCGGTCGCGTCTTTCGGAGGCGGCGGCGGTTGGGTTCGACCTGCGGGCGTGAGGCCCTCGGAGCCGTCGCGCAGCGCACGCTCGGTGCGGGCGGCCTCGAGCTGACGTTCGAGCTCGGCGGTGTCGAGCTCGGACTGGGCGAGCCAGCGCTGGGACTCGTCGAGCTTGCGCGCGAGTTCGTCAGACCGCGCGGAGAGAGTGCTCTTGTCATTGAGAAGGGCCTCGCGCTCGCTCTGCAGCGCCCCCAGCTTCTCTTCGGCGGTGCAGGCACGCTGGCGGAGGTGCGAGAGGTCGTTCTGGAGCCGCGCCTCCTCGGCGACGTAGGCCTTGAGCCGCACCTGCAGCACCGACGACTCGTCGACCTTCTCGGCGAGCTGCGCCTCGAGGCCGGCGATGCGGTGATCGCGCTCGGCCAGCTCGGCGCGTTGAGCGTCGACCTCCGCGGCCTTGAGCTTGCGCGCAGCCTGCGAGTCAACCTCGACGTAGCGGCGCACCTGCTCGACGGCGGTGGAGCGCTCGACCTCGAGAGTCGCGATCGCTTCTCGCGCGACCGCCAGGGAAGACTCGAGCTCGACGACCTTCTCGCCGATGCCCGACGCCCGCGCCTGTTCGAGCTGCCGCTCGAGCGCCTCGATGTCCCTGCGGGTCGCTGCGTCGACCTGGCCCGCGAAGCGCGAGTTGAGCTCACGCAGCGAGTGGTTCATCGACTCGAGCTCGGAGACGCGCTCGACGAGCGTGCGCGTCTGGCCGGCGGCGGCCTCGGCTTCAGCGAGCTTCGCGCGGAGCTGGTCGGCCTCGGCTTCGCTCGAGTCGACCCACGCCCTCATCTCGGCGAGCTGGGCCTCGTAGTGTTTGCCTTCGAGCTCGGCGACGCGGGTGCGGAGCTTGTCAGCTTCGGCCTCCGCGGCGTCGACCCACGCCTGCAGCTCGGCGAGGCGCGGATCAGGCTTGTCGCTGGCGACGGTCTTCTGCGCCTCGAGCTCCGCGACCCGTGCGCGCAGTTGGTCTGCTTCTTCTTCGGACGAGTCGACCCACGCCTGCAGCTCGGCGAGGCGCGGATCAGGCTTGTCGCTCGCGGCCGTCTGCTGCGCTTCGAGCTCGGCGACCCGCGCGCGCAGCTGATCGGCTTCTGCTTCCGCGGCGTCGGCCCACGCCTGCAGCTCGGCGAGGCGCGGATCAGGCTTGTCGCTCGCGGCCGCCTTCTGCGCCTCGAGTTCGGCGACCCGCGCGCGGAGCTTCTCGGCGTCTGCTTCCGCGGAGTCAGCCCACGCCTGCAGCTCCGCGAGGCGGGGATCCGGTTTGTCGTTCTTCGGTGCAGTCGGCTGCGCTTCGAGCTCCGCGACGCGCGCCCTGAGTTGTTCGGCCTCGGCGTCGGACGAGTCAGCCCAGGCCTGGAGCTCCGCCACACGGCGCTCCGCGGCCTTCAACTGTCGCTCGAGGTCCTCGACGCTGTGCCCCACGTCGATCAGCTAACGGCGCACCTCCACACCGCCCGCGTCGCGTTTCTGGCGGCGAGTCAGCGGTGACCTGTCGACCGCGAATGACTCACCGCCACTGCGGGGTCTGCAGCCGAGAGAGCAGCGTCATCACGGTGCGCTCGACCACCTCCGCGCTGGCGCGACCGAAGCGGCGGCGCCACGACTGCTCGGGCCTGAACTGCACCTGGTACAGGTTGGCGTCGTCGACCCGCGAGAGCAGGTAGTCGTCGCTGGTGGAGAGCTGGTCGACGAGCCCCAGCTCGAGCGCGCGCTTCGCCAGCCAGTACTCGCCGGTCGCCACCTTCGCCACGTCGAGCGCGGGGCGCTGCGTCTTCACGAAGTCCTTGAAGAGGGTGTGCGTCTCTTCGAGCTGCTCGCCGAACTTCTGGCGGCCCTTCTCGGTGATCTCCCCGAACATGCTGACGGTGCGCTTGTACTCACCGGCCGTCATCTCTTCGAAGTCGATGTCGTGCTTCTTGAGCAGCCGGTTCACGTTGGGGACCTGCGCGACGACGCCGATCGACCCGACGATGGCGAACGGCGCGGCGACGATGCGATCGGCGACGCAGGCCATCATGTAGCCACCGCTGGCCGCGACGCGATCGACGCACACGGTGAGCTTCACCTTCTTGTCCTTGAGGCGCGCGAGCTGGGCCGCAGCGAGGCCGTAGTGCGCGACGCCTCCGCCGGGGCTCTCGAGGCGCACCACCACCTCGTCTTCAGGCCGCGCGACGGCGGTGATGGCGCTGATCTCTTCGCGCAAGCTGGTGACGCCGCTCGCCAGCACGTCACCCTCGAAGTCGAGCACGTAGACGTTCTTCTTCTCAGGCGGCGACGAGGCCTTCTTCTCCTGCTTGCGAGCCTTGTGCAGCGCCTTGAGCTGCTTGCGATCGAGCACCGAGTGCCGGAGCGCGTCACCGAGCGCGCGGAAGCGATCGTTCAGCGGCTTGACCTCGAGGTGCGCGCGCCCGCCCTGACGACGCCGACGCGTCAGCGCGACGATCACCGCGACCGTCAGCACCGCCGTGAGGAAGACCACGAAGCCCTTCGCCGCGAAGCCGAGCGTGTCCTGAAAGAGGTCCATCTCCTCTCGCTAACACACGGTCTGCGCGCGCGACTTCCTTCCCTCCCCCTCAGGAGAGGTCCGACGACGGCTCCTCGGCGCCCTGCTCTTCGCCCTGCGGCACGCCGTCGACGTACAGCACGTACCTGCCGAGCACCGACGACACGCGCGCGCCGGGGGTGACGACGCCGGTGAGGTTGAGCGGATCGACGGCCGCGATGCGCAGCGTCTCGCCATCGTGTGGAGCGCGACGAACGGCGCGCGCGACCTCGAGGGCCTCGGGCAGCGCGAACTGCTCGCCGGCGAAGCCATGGAGGAAGCGACCGCCACGCACCTCGCCCCGCGCCTCGAAGCGGCGGTAGAGCTGGAGCAGGTCACGCCACGGCGGCGCGAGCGCTTCCCGCACCACCAGGTCGCGGAAGACGATGCCGTACCGCTGGAGGAACTGCCACGCGAGCTTCTCTTCGAGCACGCCCGGCTCCATCGGCTCTTGCGGCTGGAGGATGAACCACCGCCCGGGCCCGCCACGCTGCAACGCGCGCTGACGCTTGCGCAGCTTCGGCGACTGCAGCACGCGGAGGTTCTGCACGGCGTCGGCGGTGATCAGCCCGCGCGAGAGCAATTCCCACAGCGCGTCTTCGACCTCGACCGGCAAGCGGCGCGACCCCGACTGCAGCTCGGTGAAGAACGACGCGCCCCGCCGCTCGAGCACCTTGAGCACGTCCATCGCGGCGGCCGAGAGATCCGTCGGCCACGGCCGCGGTCCATCAGACAACACGGCGCCGGGCCGCGCGGCCTGCAGCAGCCACTCGAGATCGGCGCGGCGCGCGAAGGTGAGCGACGCGGCGCGACCTTGAATCGTGCGCTTCGGCGTCTCGACCGGCGTGACCTCGACGCCCCGCCGCTGCCCCGCCGGCGTCTTCGGTTCCTTCAGCGTGAGGCGGCCCCAGGCGACGTCTCCGCTGAAGCACGCGTCTTCGAGCCACTGACCGACGTACTGGCGCATGCGCGTGGGGAACAGCTCGCGTTCCCACGCCGCGGCGGGCGCCTCCCACCCCTGCAGCAACGACGTCAGCTTCGCGAGCCCACCGGGACCGCGGAGGCGCGACTCGGCGTCGACGTGGTGCCAGCGGAACAGGAAGCGCATGAAGTCCTGCTGCGAGAGCGGCTCGATCTCCTTGCGCAGCCGGCCGACGGTGAGCCGGTGAATGCGCTGCAGCAGGCGGCGATCGCACCACTCCACTTCGTCAGGCGTGGACACCGGACGGAACTGGCCGCGCAGCACCTGGCCGAGCGACTCGAGCTTCGCGAGCGAGCCATCGACGTCGTAGCGACCGAGCGAGAGCCGCTGCATCAGCTCGGGCGCGGTCATGGGGCCGAGCACCTCCATCCACCCGCGCACCACGTGGCGCGCCGCGAGCTCGCGATCCATCGGGAGATCGCCAGGCAGCGGAGCGAGCGGCAACTTCGCGTCGGGGTGCAGCGCCTGCATCAGCGGTACGCGCTCGGCGGCGAAGGCGAAGCCGGCGTGCTGCGCGGCGCGCGACTGTTTCACCAGCTCAGCGAGGTGCGCGGGGTTCGCGTCGGCGACCGGGAAGACGCCGAGCTGCAGCAACACGTCGTGCAGCTCCTCGGCGTCACGGAAGCTGGGCGCGGCCTCGGCGATGACCTGATCGATCGCCGCCTGGTCGAGCGCACCGAAGGCCACGGCGTCGGTCGGCGGCAAGGTGCGGCGCAGCGACACCGAGCGAGCGCGGCGTTCCTCGAGCGGGGCCTCGTCGAGGAAGGTGTACGGCGCCGAGTTGAGCAGCGCGTGCGCGAACACCGAAGGCTCGGGGAGATCGACCGCGACCTTCTTGATCTCCCCGCGCTTCATCTTCTCCAGCACCTGCACCAGCCCGTCGATGTCCATCAGATCGCGCAGGCAGTCCTTCATCGTCTCGTTGACGAGGGGGTGATCGGGCGGCTCGATCTCCATGCCACCGTGGTTGTCCTGGCAGCCGACCTGCTCGGGGAACACGGCGGCGATGAGATCTTCCGCGCGCGCGCGCTGAATCGGCGGAGGGACACGCTTGCCGTTCTGCAATCGGGAGAGCGTCAACGCGCGCCCCGCGGCCCAGCGGAAGCGCGTGCCGAACATCGGCGCCTGCAGCACCGCCTGGGTGAGCACCTTCTCCGCGGTCTTCGGCGACACGAAGTCGAAGATGTCCATCAGCGCGAACGAGTGCTGCTCGCCGAGCGAGAGCAGGATGCCGTCGTCGCTCGCGGCCGCCTGCAGCTCGAAGTCGAAGGCGCGGCAGAACGACTTGCGCAGCGACAGCCCCCACGCGCGGTTGATGCGCGCTCCGAAGGGGGCGTGGATGAGCAACTGCATGCCGCCCGCCTCATCGAAGAAGCGCTCGGCGATGACGGTCTGCTGCGAAGGCACGGCGGTGAGCGCGGCCTGACCTGCGCGTACGTAGCGCACGAGGAGATCCGCCGCGTACGCCGGCAACTTCAGCTCGTGCTCGAGCCACGCGTGGGCGTCTTCGCGCGCGACCACTTCTTCACGCAGCTTCGACACCTCGAGTGACAGCTCGTCGGTGCGGGCGGGAGCCTCGCCCTGCCAGAAAGGAATGCTGGGCGCGGCGCCGTGGGCGTTCTCGACGCGCACCTCGCCTCCGAAGATCCGGCGAATGCGCCACGACGTGCTGCCGAGCACGAAGACATCACCGGCCATCGAGTCGATCGCGAAGTCTTCGTCGAGCGTGCCGACCTGCTTCTCTTCGGGCTCGGAGATGACGGCGTAGCTGAACAGGTCGGGGATCGCGCCGCCGTTTTGCAGCGCCATCAGCCGGGCGCCCGCACGCGGACGCAAGATGCCGTTGACCCGATCGCGGTGCACGTGAACGCGCGAGCGGCCTCGGTTGGTCGACACGCCCTCGCTGACGAGGTGCAGGACCTTCTCGTATTCCTCCCGCGTGAGCGCCTCGTAGGGCATCGCGCGACGGAGCACGTCGAACAGCTCCTCTTCCTTCCATTCCTTCGCGGCGACCTCGGCCACCACCTGCTGCGCGAGCACGTCGAGCGGCTTCTCGGGCAGGCGGACCGCGTCGAGGTTCTTGCGCGAGATGGCGGCGAGCAGCGCGGTGCACTCCACCAGCTCGTCGCGGGTCATCGCGAACAACAACCCACGGCTGATGGCTGCCTTGTGGTGACCGCTGCGGCCGAGGCGCTGCAACATCACCGCGATGCTGCGCGGGCTGCCGAGCTGCACCACGAGGTCGATCGACCCGATGTCGAGGCCGAGCTCGAGGCTCGCGGTGGCGACCATGATCTTCAGCGTGCCGTTCTTGAGCCGGTCTTCCGCGGTGAGGCGCAGCTCGCGCGCCATGCTGCCGTGGTGCGCGGCGACCTTGTCGTGGCCGATGCGCTCTCCGAGATCGTGCGCCACGCGCTCCGCGAGCCGGCGGGTGTTGGAGAAGATGAGCATCGTGCGGTGCTGCCCCGACAGCTCGACGATGCGGTCGTAGAGCTGCCCCCACATCTCGTGCGTGGGCGCCGCGGTGAGCTCGTCTTCTGGCGTCTCGAGCCACAGTTCCCAGGCGCGCAGGTGGCCGACCTGGACGACTTCACACGGCGGCCGGCCGTCGCGCGGCGCACCGACCAGGAAGTGCGCGAGGCGATCGAGCGGACGCGTGGTCGCCGAGAGCCCGATGAGCTGCGGCGCGCTGCCCGAAAGCACCTTCAACCGCTCGAGCGAGAGCGCGAAGTGAGAGCCTCGCTTGTCGCGGGCCAGCGCGTGGATCTCGTCGACCACCACGGTGCGCACGGCCCTGAGCGTGTCGCGGCTCTTGTTGGCGGTGAGGTAGAGGTAGAGCGACTCGGGCGTGGTGATGAGGATGTGCGGAGGTCGCTTCACCATCGCCGCGCGCTCGGACGCAGGCGTGTCGCCGGTGCGCACCATCACGCGAATGTCGGGCAACGCGAGACCCGCCTGCTTCGCGCGCTCTCTCAACTGCTCGAGCGGGAGCAGCAGGTTCTTCTGCACGTCGTTGCCGAGCGCCTTGAGCGGCGACACGTAGACCACGCGCGTCTCGTCGGTGAGCGTGCCGTCGGCCGCGGCGCGGAACAGCTCGTCGAGGCACGCGAGGAACGCGGTGAGCGTCTTGCCGGAACCGGTGGGCGCGGCGATGAGCACGTCACGCCCGGCGCGAATCAGCGGCCAGCCCCGAATCTGCGGCTCGGTGGGCTCGCCCAGCGTCTCGTGAAACCAGTCGCGGACGACCGGATGACACGCCTGCAGCGCCTCGTGCACCGGGAAGGGTTGACCCATGGCCGAGGCACTGAACAAGAGTTCAATCGGCTGATCAACTGCTCGTTCAGGTGGAAAACTCGCCCTCGGAAATCGTGGGGATACCGTCGTGCAACAGGCTGCTTCAAGGCCGTCGCACGAGGGAGACCCGATGTTCGCTCGATTCGCGCTGGGCACGCTGTTGCTGGTGGGCACGCTGGGCTCGGCGGCGACGGCCCCGAAGGTCTACGCGGTGTCGTGGAGCCAGGTGGAAGGCAGCTCCGAGCGACGCGCGCTGACGGAGCAGATCGATCGTCAGTTGCGCGATGAGCTGCGACGGCGCGGCGCGACGGTGGTCGACGTGAACGCGGCGGGCTCGGCGATCCTCCTCAAGCCGCGGCTGGAGATCTTTCCCAGGGCGCTTGAGCTCAACGTGGTGGGCGTGCGCGGCGCTGATCAGAAGTTGCTGGGCACCATCTCGATGCGCGCGGCGGGGTCGAGTCGACAGGCGCAGCTCAAGGCGCTGGTGACGCGCGCGTGCGCCGAGGCTGATCAGCTCGAGTGATCAGCAGGACGATCAACGATCGCCTCGGGCTGTTGCGGCCGAGCAGCACGAAGTGACTTAGGCTGCGGCGCGCATGTGGCCCGTCGTCGCTCTGACCGCGCTGTTGTCGACCACCCCGCCGCTGGTCCCGGCGCCGCCGCCTGAGCTGCCACCGCCCGCACCGCCGCCGTACCTCACCTACCCGCAACCGCCGAAGCCGCTCACGGTCCCTCGCAAGCGCGTCGAGCCCACGCCGAATCCTCCCGCGTCGTTCGCGCTGTACTTCGCGCCGCTCAACCTCTTCGCGCTGACGTTGTGGGTCGAAGGAGATCTCCACCTCGCCGAGGGCGTGAGCGTGTTCGCCAACGTGGGCGGCGGGCCGCTCGGGCAGTTCGGCGGAGATCTCGGCTTCCGCTACTACGTGCTCGGCAAGCCGTTCGAGGGCTTCTACCTCGACGTGCGCGCGTCGGCGTTCTCGTTGCCGGCCGCGCCGATGGCGATGGTCGGGCCCGGCGCGCAGCTCGGCTATGGCTGGCGCTTCGGTCGCTTCGCGCTGTCGATCGGCCTGGGCTTCACCACCTGGTACGGCGTGGTGCGCGGGCCTCCGACGACGTCGCTGCTCGGCACGTTCATCACCGACGCCGACATCATCCTCTTCCCCGGGTTCACGCAGCCCTCGAGCGATCGACCCGGCGTCTCTCCGACCCTTCGCATCTCGCTGGGGCCCACGTTCTGACGATCCACTGTTCGATGCATCCGCAGGCGGTGGCGGGCTGGCAGTGTGAGACGTGTGCGCGCGCACTGTGCCCCGCCTGCGCGGCGCCCGGCCCGAAGGACCTGCCGATCTGCGCGACGTGTGGGCAGCTCGCGCCCGCCATCCTCGTGCCGCGCGCGGTAGTGGCGCCGTTCTCTTCCGCGTGGGCACCGGCGCTGCGGCGCGCGGTGACCTGGCATGCGGCGGCGCAGTGGTTGATCGCCGGGCTGGTGATCGAGACGCTGCTCGCGCCGAACATTCGCGCGTGGCTCATCGGGCGTGCGTTGCAGCTCGGCTGGGTGCTGTACCTCGCCCGCCGCGCAGCGCTTGGCTACGACCCGTTCGGCGTTCCGCACTACGTCGACTTGTGGAGCGTGTGGGTCGGTCCGCTGCCCCGCTTCTTCGCGGGCGCGGGCGTGGCGCTGCTGGGCGCGGCGTGGCTCTCGCGCTTCGGCAGCCGTGCCGTGCCGCTCGGAGATCCGTGGGCGCTCGGCTTCTCCGCGCTCGCCATCGCCCTCGTGCCGGCGGCGCTCACCCTGGCGGTCATCGAAGGTGAAGGCGCGCGCGCGGTGTGGCCGTGGCAGATGCGCGGACGGGTGGGCGCCGATCTCCTCCCGCTGCAGGGCGTGATGGTGGTGGTCGTGCTCATGGAGCTGGTGACCGGCAGTCAGGCGCCGTTCAGCCGCGAAGACACCAAGCTCGATCTCCACATCATCGAGGCCTTCGTTCCGCGGATGATCTCGACGCTCTCGCTCGCCGTGTTGGCGGTGCTCGCGGGCACGTTGGTGTGGACGCGCGCCACCGAGTTCAAGCACGCCGAGCCGGCCGACGATCTCGTGCCGCGGCTCGACGACGCTCCCACCGGTCACTGGCAGCCACCCGGCCCCTCACCCGAGGAGCAGGCGGCCGAGAAGGCCCGCCGCTTTGCGCCGATTTCGCTCGACGATCCCAATCAGGAGCTCGCCGCGCTGCTGGCCCGGAAGGACGTCGACGCCGCGCTCGCCTGGCTCACGCAACACCCCTCGGTGGACTCGGTGTTGATGATCGATCTCGCGCAGCTCGTCGCGGGTCGAGGTGACGCCGCCACCGCCTCGACGCTGCTGCGCGAAGTGCTGGTGCGCCCACCCGACGAGCAGACGCCCCGGGCGCTGGTCATCCTGGCGCGGCTGTCGATCGAGAAGCTCGGCGCGCGCGCCGAAGGGGAGGCGCTGTACCGCCGCGTACTCGCCGAGTTCCCCGGCACCCGCGCCGCCGAGTTCGCCGCCGGCCAGCTCAGGTCCCCGACGGCTTGAAGACGAACGGGTACGTGACGCGGAACCCGGCGCTGCGCTTGTTGATGGGGAAGTGCCAGGTGCGCACGCGAGAGACGAGGCAGTCACCGAGGGTCGCGCTCTGCGCGGTGTTCTGCTCGATGCGCGCGGTGGCCACGCCGCCGGTCTCGATGACCGCGAACTGCACCGCGACCTTGCCCGCCAGCGACGGCGACTGCTGCAGGGCGAGCTCGTAACAGAAGCGCACCTGATCACGGTGGCTGGCGATGACCTTGCGGATCAGCTCCTTGTCCATGCACTGGCCGCCGGTGCCGTTGTCGGCGCAGAGGATCTGCTCGGAGGTGATCTCAGGGGGCGCGAGCGACGACTTGCACGGTCCCGGCCCGTGACAGAGCTTGCCGATGCCGTCCTTCGCGGCGATGCCCGAGCGCGGAATGGCGCCGATCTGCGCGGGGTCACCGCCAGGGCCGCCCGCGCCGTTGCCCTTGATCGACCACCCGCCGTTCCCGTTTCCGTTCGCGGCGACGACGTTGCCGAGCGCGCCCTCGAGATCTTTTCCGAGCCCACCCGGCCCCATCACGCCCGCCGCGCCGGGCCCGCCGAACAGCCGCCCCACGAGGTTCGACGCCACCACCGAAGGCGAGCCGCCGGGGTCCTTCACCGGCTTGCTCGGCGGACGCGGAGACCCTTCGGCCGGCGCGCGCTTCACCGGCGCCTTCTTGATCGGCGTGGGCGTCGTGTCGCTCGCGATCTTCTTCGGCAGCGGCTTCTGCGCCTGCACGAGGATCCGCCGCATGCGCGTCACGTCGCTCGACACCGAGTCGTCGATCGTCTCTTCGCTGGTGAACTGCGCCTGCATCGCCAGCACGCCGAACAGCGCGAGACACACCAGCAGCGTGTTGAGGAAGCGGTAGTCGATCGAGTCGTCGAGCGAGCCCACCGCCTTCGGAGGCGCGCGCACCCGAAACGCCTCGACCGACACCGGCCCCCGCCCGAGCCGCAGCACGTCGGCGCGACCGATGTCGAAGCTCCAACCCTTCTTCTCTTCGAAGGCGAGGCCGCGATGCACCGCGTCGCCGAGCGTCAGCGGCGTCTCACCGTTGCGCAGCACCTCGCCGACGACGCCTTCACCGAACGAGAGGGAGAAGTGGCCGGGCGCGGTGGTGCGGAACGAGAGCGGCGCGTCGACGGCGGGCACGGGCTCACCGGTCGAGGCCAGCGCCAACTGATCACCGGGGTGCAGGAGGTGGGTCGCGACTCGACGCTCACCCCAGAGCACTCGCACGCACAGCGCCTCGCCCCGCGTTCCGGTGTTGGCCATGGCCACCGGACACCGCGAGGCATTTCAGGTTCCGGGCAAAACTGTCCGATATCTTCGACATCCGGCGGCGATTTGCCTAATTTATCGGACATGCCGCGCCGCACCCGAAAGCCCTTCCCGCAGGCGCTCCGACAAATGGAGGCCCTCGGCGAGCGGCTGCGTCAGGCGCGCTTGCGCCGGAGCATGACGAGCGTGCTGTTCGCCGAACGAATGGGAGTGTCGCGAGACACGCTGCACCGCCTCGAGACGGGTGATCCGGGGATCTCGCTGGGCACCTACGTGCGAGCGCTGCGCGTGCTCGGGCTCGACGGGGATCTCGACTTGCTCGCCCGAGATGACGTGCTCGGGCGGAAGCTGCAAGACGAGCAACTCCCCCCGCGCCGTCGCCGCACTGGAGGCGCCGATGGCGACGCGCGCTCGACCTGAGCGGGACTCGGTGGAGGTGGTGCTCGATTCGGCGGAGTTTGGGCCGGAGACGAAGGTGGGCACGCTGCGGTTCTCGCGCGCACGCAACGATCTCCCTGTGTCGTTCGAGTACGACCCTGACTGGCTCGACCGCGCCGCGAACTTCCAGCTCGATCCCCGGCTCGAGCTCTTCGGAGGCGAGCAGCACCCACCCGCGAGGGCACAGACCTTCGGTGTCTTTCAGGACGCCGCGCCCGATCGCTGGGGCCGCGTGTTGATGGAGCGCCGCGAAGGGGTCATTGCTCGCCGCGAGGGCCGCAAGGCACGCCGGCTGGGCGAGATGGACTTTCTGCTCGGGGTCCACGACCTCGCGAGATCGGGCGCGCTGCGGTTCCGTCGGCAAGCCAATGAGCCCTGGCTCGACGACTCGAAGGAGCTCGCCGCACCGCCAGCGACCAGCCTGCGGGAGCTCGCGCACGTCAGCCAGAAGCTCGAGGATCCAGACTCCGACGACGCACCCGAGGTCGAGCGGTGGCTCGCATCACTCATCGCGCCGGGATCCTCGTTGGGCGGAGCGCGACCGAAGGCGAGCTTCATGGAGACCGACGGCAGCTTGTGGATCGGCAAGTTCCCCGGCCGAGAAGACCGGCACGACGTCGGCGCCTGGGAGTTCGTCGTGCACGAGCTCGCTCGAGAAGCGCGCATCGACGTTCCCCCGGCGAGACTGGAGCGACTCACAGCGCGGCACGCCACGTTCTGCATCGCGCGCTTCGACCGCGCTGGGAACCGGCGCCGCGTGTTCAGCTCGGCGATGACGCTCCTCGATCGGCGCGATGGAGAGGCAGACGCCAGCTATCTCGACCTGGCCGAGCTGATCGCCACGCATGGCGCCGCGGGACACATCGAGAGCGATCTCGCCCAGCTCTTCCGCCGGGTGCTGTTCAACGTGCTGGTGTCGAACCGCGACGATCACCTGCGCAACCACGGCTTTCTGCGCACGCGCTCGGGTTGGCGGCTGGCTCCCGCGTACGACGTGAACCCCAGCCTCGAGAAGCACGAGCACGCGCTGCGGCTCGACGACACGAGCGCCGAGCCCAACCTCACGGCGGTGCGCGAGAGCGCTGAGCTCTACCGGCTCACGGAGAGAGAAGCAGACCGGGTGCTCGCGCAGGTCCGCGCGGTGGTGAAGACCTGGAGAGAGAAGGCGCAGGCCATCGGGCTCTCACGCGACGAGCAACAGCGCATGGAAGCCGCCTTCGAGCACGACTGATCAGGCCGGGCCGACCATCCACTTCGCGGTCGCGCGCGCCACCACCTCACCGGCCTCGTTCTTGATGTCGGCGAACACGTCGTATTCCTTGCGCTCGTTCGAGCTGACCTGTGGACAGGTGCACTCGGCGGTCAGCGTGCCGCGCGCCTTCTTCAGGTAGTCCATGCCGAGGTGGGTGATGATGCCGCGCGCGTCGTCGGGGATGGACGCCATCATCGCGAGCCCGGTGGTCGCTTCACCGAGGTTGAGCAGCGCGATGGCGTGCACCGAGCGCAGGTGGTTCCGCACGCCCGGGCGATCGGCCATGCGCACCTTCGCGTAGCCCTGCTCGAGCGCGAGCACCTCGGGCCGAATGGTGCCGGTGTACGGCGCGAGCCGGCCGACGATGCGCCCCATCAACGCGCCCCCGCCGGGCACCGCGCGCAGGGTGCCCCACAGCGAGCGGAGCGTCGACGGCGAGGCGAGGTTCTTCAGGCTCTTCAGCAGGGAGGACATGGGGTCGCCATACCCCCGCGCGTGGGCAGCTGAAAAGGGCCGCATCCGTGACATAGAGGCCCCCATGACGTTGCTGCGTGCCGCTGACGTGTCCCTCTCCTTCGGGAGCCGGACGCTGTTCGACAAGATCGAGTTCGTGATCGAGGAAGGCGAGCGCGTGGGGCTCGTCGGCGTGAACGGCTGCGGCAAGTCGACGCTGATGAAGATCCTCGCGGGCCAGGTGAAGGCCGACTCGGGGCTCTTGCAGCTCCAGCGCGGCGCGCGGGTGACGTTCCTCGAGCAGGAACCGACCTTCCCCGAAGGCGCGACGGTGAAGTCCGAGCTCGAGGTGGCCCAGGCGCCGCTGCGCGCGGCCCTCGAAGAGCACGCGCGCCTCAGCAAGGAGTTCGAGACCTCGCACGACGAGCGCGCGCTCGAGCGGCTCTCGAAGCTCAACGAGCTGATCGAACGCCACGGCGGCTGGGACACCGGGCACGAAGCGAAGAAGCTGCTCGACCGCCTCGGCGTGAAGGACTGGGAACGCCCGGTGGCCGAGCTCTCGGGTGGCCTGCGCAAGCGCGTGGCCATCGCGCGCGCCCTGCTCTCGCGGCCCGATCTGCTGATGCTCGACGAGCCGACCAACCACCTCGACGCCGAGACGGTGGCGTGGCTCGAAGACGAGCTCGACGCCTTCGAGGGCGCGCTGCTGCTCGTCACGCACGATCGCTACTTCCTCGACGGGCTGGTCGAGCGCATGGTCGAGGTCGAGCCGCCCGGCAGCGCCAACGGCGGCGGGCTGATCAGCTACCCCGGCAACTACGAGACGTACCTCGAGCAGAAGTTCGCCGGCCTGCAAGACGCCGAGACGAAGGAACACAAGCGCGAGCGGTGGATCGCGCAGGAAGTGGCGTGGCTCCGGCGTGGGCCGCAGGCGCGTCGCACCAAGTCGAAGGCCCGCATCGAGCGCGCGCAGAAGCTGCTCGCCGAGCGCGGGTTTCAGCGACCGAAGGTGCCGCAGCTCCAGATGGCCGCAGCGCCCCGGCTGTCGCAGACGGTCATCGAGACCAAGAGCGTGTCGCAGGGCTTCGGCGAGCGCACGCTGTTCTCGGGCGTGAACATCATCGTGCAGCCCGGTGAGCGCGTGGGCATCGTCGGTCCCAACGGCGCGGGCAAGACCACGCTGTTGCGCACCATGCTCGGCGAGCTGCCCCCGGCGAAGGGCACCGTCACCATCGGCCCGCGCACCAAGGTGGCGTACTTCGATCAGCAGCGCATGACGCTCGACGAAGAGGGCACCGTCGCCGAGAACGCATGGCACGACGAGTGGGTGATGCTGGGCGACAAGAAGGTGCGCCTGGCCGACTACCTCGAAGATCTCCTCTTCCCCGTGCCGATGCAGAAGCAGAAGGTCAGCGCGCTGTCAGGCGGCGAGCGCAACCGGTTGCTGCTGGCCAAGCTCTTCCTGCAGGGCGCGAACGTGCTGGTGCTCGACGAGCCCACCAACGACCTCGACCTCGTCACGCTCAACGTGCTCGAGCGCCAGCTGATGGAGTTCCCCGGCGCGGTGCTGCTCGTCACGCACGACCGCTACTTCCTCGACAAGGTCGCCACCTCGGTGCTCGCGGTCGAAGGCGACGGCAAGGTCACGCGCTACGAGGGCAACTGGTCGATGTACCAGCGGCTCAAGCCGAAGGCGGTGGCGGTCGAGAGCAAGCCCGCGCCGAAGCCGGTGGTGGTCGCGACCGACGCCGCGCCCACCGCGCCGAAGAAGGGCGGCCGGCTCTCGTACAAGGACCAGCGCGAGTTCGACGGCATCGAGGCGGCGATCGAAGCGGCCGAGAACAAGAAGTCGGAGCTGGAAGCGAAGCTCGCCGACCCGACCGTCTTCACCCGCGCGAGCGAGGTGGCGTCGTTGTCAGCCGAGCTGGAGGTCGCCACGCGCGAGGTCGATCGGCTCTACGCGCGGTGGCAGGAGCTGCAGTCGCTGGTCAATCCTTGAGGAAGAAGATCGTCGCCGCGGCGGTGAGCCCGGCGCTGATGATCCCCGAGGTGATGGCGATGGTGGCGTCGGTGTTGGCGGTGTTCGCCAGCGCGCGCGCCTGATCTTCCGGCAGCCGGCTCGCCTTCGTGCCGTCGGGCATGTCGACCAACGACGCGTCGAACTGCGACTTCGCCCCGCCCGACATCACGCCGAACGCGATGGCCACGCCGGCGGTGGCAGCCGCGCCGCCTGCGAAGACCCAGGCCGCGACGCGCGGCGGCTTGCCGGCCGGCTTCTCGATCAACGCCGCGTTGGGATCGTCCTTGCGCGGCGCGGGCGTGAGCTCGGTCTTCTTCGGCGCGTCGGTCTTCGCCACCTCGAGCGGCGGCATCGACGGAGGCGGCTCGACCGGCTCCTTCTTCTTCGCCAGCTCGAGCCCCGCCTTCACGTCACGAACGAAGACCACGATGGGGGCCGACATCGCGTCGCTCCACCCGTTGAGGGACGACGACACGTCGAGCGTGCCCAGCGACTCGTCTTTGTCCGCCGCGACCGCCTCGAGGTGAATCGCGAGCGTCTTGCCGATCTTGCCGACGTCGACGCCGACCACCACCGCGCGCGGCCCGATCAAGATCGCCAGCTTGCTCAGACACGCGCGCGTGCCCTGACACGACTTGGGATCGCTGAAGCCCGCGGCGCGGAGATCCTTCACCGTGGCGGCGTCGTCGAGCAGCACCACCACGCCTTCGCGCTTGAACGAGTCGAACACCCGCTGAGCGATCTTCGGAGCCACCGCTTCGGCGCCCGGCCGCTTGCTGGTCATCACGACCGCGACGGGGCTGCGGGCGTCCGCGGTCTGGGCGAGGCTGAGCTGCAACAGGAGGAGCGAAAGCACCGCCACACTCTATCAGCGCTTGAGCTGTGCCTCGATGTCCCCCAGAAAACTCCATGCTTCGCGGCGGTCGGCGTCGCTGCTCGCGCGCTGGATCTGCTTGCGGCCCTGGTCGATGAACTGCCGCAGCACGTTGTCCTTCTGGCCCGTCTCGGACTCCTTCGACGCGAGCTGAGCCTCGATGCGCTTGAGCCGCGCGATGAGCTGCTCGTTGGTGATCACCTTGCCCTTCGGCTTCGGCGTCTCGACCGGGGTGGGCACCTCGACCGGCTTCGGCGCTTCGACCGGCTTCGGCACTTCCACCGGCGTAGGCACCTCGACCGGCTTCGGCGTCTCCACCGGAGTGGGCACCTCGACGGGCTTCGGCGTCTCCACCGGCTTCGGCACTTCGACCGGCTTCGGGTCGGCCACGGCGACCGGCGGTTCCTCGGGCGGCTTGCCCGGCAGCAGGAAGAGCACGGCGAGCGCGAGCACCAACACCGCCCCCACCGCCGCGAGCACGAGCGGCAGCTTCGACTTCGCGGGCGGGGTGATCTCCACCGCGGGGTCGGTGCTCCCCAGCTCGGCGACGGGCTCACGCGCCGGCGCGGCTTCGTTCAGCCCGGTGAGCGGAGCCACGCGGGTCTCGGACGGTTGCTCACCGAGCGTGTGGGGGCTCACCCCGGGCGCGGTGACGGCGGGAGGCGAGCGCGTGCGCCCCGACAGCGACGACTGACCACCGCTGCGCGAACCCGGGTGCGGCGTCTTGAGCGCGGGCTGGCCCCCGGAGCGCGGCGCGGGCGTGCCACCGAGCGGCCGGTTGCGGCCCGACGGAGGCGGCGTGGTGGCGATCGGCTTGAGGCCCCCGCTCGACGGCGGCGGCGTGAACTGGCCAGTGGGCGCGTAGGTGGCGCGAATGATCGCGAGCTGATCACGCATCTCGCCGGCGCTCGGGGGACGATCACTCGCTTCCTTCGCGAGCGCCCACAGGATGATGTCGTCGAGCTCCTTCGGGAGGTCGGGTCGGATCGACGACGGCACCGGCGGCTTGTCTTCGACGTGCATCCACATCGTCTGCAGCGTGTTCTCGCCGCGGAAGACGCGCTCACCGGTGAGCATCTCGAACAGCACGCAGCCCAGCGCGTAGAGATCGGTCTGCGGGCTGATGGGCTTGCCGCGCGCCTGCTCGGGGCTGATGTAGTCGGGCGTGCCGAGGATCACCGACGCGCGCGTCTGCGGCGTGGCCTCGCCCTGGATCGCGCCGAGCTTGGCGATGCCGAAGTCGAGCAGCTTCACGTAGGGACGGCCGCGGCCGGTGTTCACCAGGAAGAGGTTCGACGGCTTGATGTCGCGGTGAATGATGCCGGCCGAGTGCGCGGAGTCGAGCGCGTCGAGCATCTCGTCGGCCCAGCTCAGCGCCTCGGCGATCGGCAGCGGCGCGCGACGCTTGATGATGCGGTCGAAGGCCTCGCCCTCGAGGAACTCCATCACGAAGTAGTGCGAGCCCTCGGGTTCGAGCTGGCCGAAGCTGAAGATGTCGACGATGCCGCGGTGGCGGATCTCGTTCACCGCGCGGGCCTCGGCGAGGAAGCGCTCGACCAGCTCCTTCTCGTTCGAGAGCGAGGGCAGCAACACCTTCACCGCCACGCGCTTGCCGATCAACGGCTGGCGGCCTTCGTACACCGCGCCCATGCCGCCCACGCCCACGCGGGCGGTGATCTCGTACTCGCCGATCTTCCGGCCGGTGAGGTCTGGGATGTTGGAGGACACCGAGTGGGCACCTTAACCGGAAAGTTCTGGCCTCGCTCCTCGGGATGCGAGAGGCCCCGGCCATGACTCCTGCCGTCACCCCGCTCGACGGAACGCTCTTTGGTCCCGGTCAGCCGTGCTTCGGCTGCAGCCCCGATCACCCCGCGGGCTTCCACCTGAAGTTCGTCGCCGAGGGCGATGACGTGGTGACCCGGCTGGTGCCCGGGAAGCACCACCAGGGACCGCTGGGCCTGATGCACGGCGGGCTGGTGTCGACGCTCGCCGACGAAGCCGCGGCGTGGGCGGTGCTCGCCGAGACCGGCAAGTTCGGCTTCACCACGCACTTCGAGGCGCGCCTGTCGAAGGGCGTGCGCGTCGGCGTGGAGGTCGAGGCCCGCGCGCGGGTGACGAAGAAGTCGAGCCGGGTGGTGAAGTCGATGGTGGAGATCCGCCAGCAGGGCGAGCTGTGCTTCACCGGCGACTTCACCTTCGTGCTGCTCGAGCGCGCCGCCGCCGAGAAGTTGATGGGCGGGGCGATCCCCGAGCAGTGGGCGAAGTTCTGTCGCTGAACGTCAGGGCGCGGCCCAGATCTCCGTGGTGCGACCGAGGTGATCGAACGCGCAGTGCTGCGCGTTGGGGACGAGCTTCGTCTCGACCGGGAAGCCCGCGTCGCTGAACCAGCCGACGGCCTGCGTGATGTCGGGCGCGAGGAAGTCCTGGTCGCCCCACGTGAACGAAAGCCGGCTCTGATCAGGCAGCGCCGTCGAGGCCGACCACGGCACCTCCCCACCGCAGCTCAGCGCCCACACGCCGGGGCGCGCGCCGCCATAGCGAGGCAGGTAGCTGCCGGACAGGAAGATGGAGCCGCCCGAGGCGCCGCCGTAGAGCACCGGCGCGTCGAGCACGTCCCACGCGGCGCGCACGGTGGTGATCACCTGCTCGAGCGCGGCGGCGTTGGCGCCGCCGAGATCTCGATCGTTCACGGTCGCGCCCGCATCGCAGGCGTCGACGCCGGGCTTCACCCACCAGGCACACCCGTTGGGCGCGAGCGCGGCGACGTAGAGCACGTGGTTCCTGGTGGTCCACGGGGCGTGGAGGCGCAGCGCGGTGTCGTTGACGTAGGCGCGCGCGCCGTCGCCGTGCACGTAGACCGCGAGGCGCATCGGCTCGCTGGTGCCGGCGTCGTCGGGCTCGATGACCTTGAACTCCACGCCGGCCACGTTGCTCACGCAGTAGGTCTTCACGCCCGCGGTGGTGTTCACCGAGCCGGTGCGCGTGCAGGTGAGCTTGCCCAGGCCGCCGGAGTGCGCGGGCCCGGCGTCGCGAACCTCGACCGACGCGTCGGGCCCTTCGACGGAGGCGTCGGCCACCTCACCGGCGTCGACGACCGAGGCGACCTCACAGGAACTCAACACGAGCAGCAGCCACGGCAACGAGCGCATCGCTGCCGCTTACTGAAGTCTTCGGCGATTGAAAGGCGCTTCAAGTTCGACGGACCGAGGTAGGAGCGCGCCCGCATGTCGCCGTCTCCGCTCCCTGCTGAACTGCTGTCCGCGCTCGAGGCTGAACGCGCGCAGTTCCGCAGCGTGCCCATCACCTCAGTGGCCGAGCTGCGCCTCGAAGGTGCGCTCATCGCGCTGCAGCCGGTGCCCGCGGCCGAGCAGGACTGGACCGGCGGCGTCTTCACCGGCTTCGACGCCGAGGGGCCGGCGTGGGGCGGAGAGGTCGTCCACGTCGATCCCGAGAGCGGTGACGTCTTCATCCTCCCCTTCGGCAAGGCGCCCAGCGACGACGACCTCGCGCGTGCGAGGGAGTGGAACTTCAAGCCCTACGACTTCTCGCAGGCGCTGCTCGGCGCGACGCGGCCCGAGGCTGATCCCCGGCTGCAGGCCGCGCTGCGCTGGGTGCACGACGGCGCGCCCGAGCTGGGCACCGCGGAAGAGGCCACCTCGCTCGAGGGTGCGTGGGCGGCGCAGTGGGGGCTGGTGTGGGGCCCGCCGGGCACGGGGAAGACGCAGACGCTCGCGCACCGCATCGCCGACGCGATGGACTCGTCGCGGCTGCTGGTCGTCGCGCCCACCAACGGCGCGGTCGACGAGCTCGCGCACCGGCTGTGCGGCGTGCTGGCGACGCGCGGCACGTTGAATGACGCCGCTGGCCGGTGCCGCGTGTTTCGCGGTGGCGTCGGTGCGCGGGCCCGCCTCGCGCGCGACTTCCCCGGCTGTCTGCACGACGACGACCCCGAAGAGCGCACCGGCCGCCGCGACGAGCTGCAGCGTGAGCTGATGCGACTGCTCGCGCGCCAGGCCCCCGCCGCCGACGTGGCGGCCAAGCGCGCCGAGCTGAAGGAGGTCGAGCGCCTCGAAGACGCGACGCTGAAGGCCATCGAGAAGCGCGATGCCTCGGTCGTCTTCCTCACCGTGCACCGCGCGCTGCGGCTGGTGAACGAGCTCCCGCCCGGCGCACACTTCGACAAGCTGATCATCGACGAAGGCGGCATGGTCTCGCGCGCGTCGGCCGCCCTGCTCGCCCCGCTGGCCGAGTCGGTGTTGATCGCCGGAGACCCACGACAGCTCGGGCCCGTCAGCCGCGCTCCCGATGGCGCGCTCTCGCACGTGCAGCGCTGGCTGCGCGACTCGCCGCTCTCACACCTGCGCGAAGACGCCGGCCGCTCGAACGTGTTTCTGCTCCGCACGCAGCACCGCATGCACCCCGCCATCGCGCGCGTGGTGAGCCACTTTCAATACGGAGGCCGCCTGCAAGACGGGCCGCGGCCTGCGCAGCTCGCGCTGGAAGGGCCGCTCGAGGGATTTCCCTCGGAGCGCGCGGTGTGGGTGGTGCTCGATGAGTGCGGCGTGAGCGGTCGGCACCTGAGCCACGATCGCCCCGAGACCGGCCGCGGCTACGTGCGTCAGGCCTCGGCGGAGCTGCTGGTCTCGCTCGCCACCTCGGCGCTGGACGCGGGCCACTCGGTGCTCGCCGCGACGCCGTACCGCGCGCAGGCGCAGTTGATCGGCTCGCTCGGCGGCGAAGACCTGGTCGCGTCCACCATTCACCGGCAGCAGGGCGCCGAGTTCGACGTGGTGTTGATCGACACCGTCGCCGGAGGCCGGCCATTTCAGGCCATCGATCTCTGCGCGATGCTCAACGTCGCCGCGAGCCGCGCGCGTCGCCACCTGGTGGTCATCTCGTCGCGGGCCGAAGCCGAGGGCACGATTCCGTCGCGGTTTCTGCAGCACTTCCACCAGGTACGGGTAGTCGACGGGCGGGTGGAGGCGGTCGACGTGAAGCTCCGTCGCGCCCCGCAGATGCCGCGCGCGGCCGTCACGCTGGGCGCGTCGATCGCCAACCTGCGCGCGCAGGCGCCGCTCTTCACCGACGAGCAGCTCAAGCTGTTCGATCGGCACTTCGGTGAAGGCCACTACCTGGTGCGCGGCGTCGCGGGCAGCGGCAAGACCTTCGTGCTCGCGAACTGGGTGGCGCGGCTGCTCGGCGAACACCGCGGCCACCGGGTGCTCGTCTCGTACTTCACCAAGTCGTTGCAGTCGCTCGAGGTGCACCACGTGCGCGCCGCCCTCGAACGCCACGGCCTCGACCCGCTCGAGCACCTGGCCCGCGTTCGCATCGCGCACGTCGACGAGCTGAAGGCCACCGACTCGCAGACCGAGTTCGACGCCGTCTTCGTCGATGAAGCGCAGGACATGGGGCCCACGCGCCTGCAGTTCCTCTTCACCCGCGCGCGAGAGCAACTCGGCTCCGACGGCAAGCGACGGCGGCGCTTCTTCCTCTTCATGGACGACTCGCAGAACGTCTACGGCGTGAAGCCGATCGAGGAGCTCCGCGAGCAGCTCGATCGCAGCATCAACTTCACCGGCCGCACCCGCGTGATGAAGGAGGCGTTCCGCTCGCCGCGCGAGATCCTCGACCTGGCGTTCAACGTCGTGCTCGACCCGCAGCACCACCACGGCGTCGCGCAGCCCGGGCTCAAGGAGTTCCTGAAGGAGAACGAGCTGGTGAAGGCGGGGCTCCTGCGCCGGCCGGCGGAGAACGGGGTGTACCGCGTCGCCTTCACCGAGCGAGGCGGAGCGTTGCCGAAGGTGCTCGCCGCGCGCGACGTGGAGCACGAAGGGCGCGAGCTGGTGCGCGTGGTGAAGATGCTGCAGCAGAAGGAACAGGTCTGCCCCGAAGACATTCTCGTGGTGGCGCCGCTGCGGCCTCAACGCTGGGCCGAGACGCTCACCCGCGCGGGCTTCAAGGCGGTGGGCTTCGGCGGCGCGCGAGGTGAGGACCCGGCCGGCTTCCCGGTGAGCGGCGTCGACTTCGTGCGCGTGACGACGCTCTATTCCTGCAAGGGCCACGAGTGCCCGGTCGTCGTCTTCGTGGGCCTCGAGGATCTCGACACGCTCGAAGACGCCATCCCCGACTTGAAGGCGATCGACGCGCGCGCCTGTGAGCGACAGAAGCGCTGCCTCTTCTACGTCGGCGCTACTCGCGCGAGCGTGCGGCAGTACCTGCTCGGGCTCGAGAGCTCACGTTTTCTGCAGGTCGCGCGCAGCTACGTCGAGCGCCTCGCCGAGTGATCAGCACGAAGACCAACGCCCACCAGCCGACCTCCACACCGGTGGCCGCGCAGCCCGAGCGCGACTCGAGCTTCAACACCGCCGGAGCTTCGGTGGACGCCTCGAACACGCACGCGCCTGCCTCGCAGCGCCCGTCACAACGCCGGCCACACGCGCCGCAGTTCTCGGCGTCGCTCGAAAGCTCGACGCACTGCCCGCCGCACGCGACGCACGCCTGACAACGGAACCCCTGCGCCGCGTCGTCCCACCCGCAGCCCAGGCCCCGCGCGCCGCAGTCGAGCTGCTCGACGCCACCGGGACCACACCACGTCGCCACTCCGCGCTCGCACGCGCCGTGGCCATCGCGCGGACCGCACGTGCGCGGCAGACAGCCCAGTCCTTCGTCGCCGTTTCGCCACCCGCACGCCCGGCCCGACGGCGCACAGTCCACCGCGCGCCACCAGCCGTCGACGCACGCCTGCGACACGTCACCCTCACACCACGAAGGCTCGTCACCGACGCAGCGCGCACTCAACGGAGGCAGTGGCAACGCGAGCTGCGCCGACAGCCACCCGGCCACCACGTCGAGGCGAGGGCCCCAGTTCGAGCCTTCGCAGCTCGCCGCGCCGCCGCTCACCAGCGCCACCACCCGCACCAGCGGAGGCGACGCGAACGTCTTGAGCCACGGCCCGCCCGAGTCGCCACGGCAGGCGTTGCGCGTGGCGTCTCCGTCGACGGTGAGCTGCGTCGCGTCGATCGCCAACAACGAGAACTGGCCCCAGCCCACGCCCAACGACGGCGAGGTGCCGAAGCCACTGCCAGCGAGCTCGATCGGCTCACCGACCCACGACGCGACGGGTGCCTCGACGTTGAACGACAACGGAGTCACGCCCTCGACCTCCGCCCCCAGCGTGGCCAGCGCCACGTCGAGCGAAGGATGTTTCTCGACCCGCACCACCGGCCACCGCGCGTCACCGACCACGCCACCGGGAATGAAGTCGACCTGACCGGCGCCGACCTGCGCGTTGAAGCAATGCCCGGCGGTCACCAGGTGGCGGCTCGAGATGAGCCACCCCGTACACAACGTCTGCTCAGCGACCATCAACCGCCCGACGGCGCGCTGCGCTTCGACGCTCAGCACCACGCTCGACGGCTGCTCGGTGGCCCCGATGAGCGCGTGCGCCGCGAGGCCCCACAGCGCGCACAAGACAAACCCCGACCGGACACGTCCTCGCGCCGGCCGGGGTCGACACCACATCGGCTCAGTTCACCGGCGCGATGGTGGCGGTGATGCCCGAGCGGGTGACCGAGCTGTCCGTCTCGAGCGCGACGGTGACGCTCGTCGAGCACACGCGGACCTGCTGGTTGATGTCACCGGTCCAGCCGTTGCCCGAGCCACCGAAGTTCTGCACCTGGCCGGCCGCGTTGTAGATGACGACGCGGTCGAACCACGGCTCGGTGACGCCGGTGACGGTGACGTTCGCGCAAGGCGTGCCCGCGGCGGCGAGGTCGACGGTGGTCTTGTAGGCCGCGTTGACGTTGGCGACGAGGGGCGTGCCGTTCCACCGCGTGTTGGACGACGAGGCGTTGCAGTAGGTGCCGCTGCAGCTCGTGGGCGAACGCCAGGTCACCGGCGCCGGACCCGTCGCCGACGCGCACATGCCGGCTTCACCCGGGCGGCGCGCCCACGCCGTCGATTCCTTCCACGCGTTCCACGTCTGACTCGCGGTGCTGAAGCGCGCGATGGTGACGTCGAACACCTTGGCCTCGACCTTCCAGCACTTCCACACGCAGATCTTCCGGCCGACGTAGGCGACGATCGACACCGTGCCCGACGGGCCCGTGAGGGTGATGGGGCCCTCGTAGTCGATGGCGAACTCCGCGTGCTTGAAGCACTGGGCGGTGGCGTCGTAGCTCAGGCGCGCCTTGGGGCGGATGAGCGGCGTGAACTCGAGGCGCACGATGGTGAGCGAGCCCTCGACGCCGGCGCGCGCCATGCCGACGCTGACGCCGCCGAACACGCTGGCCTCGAGCGCGATGTAGGGACCCGCGGCGAACTCCACCCCGTAGAAGGGCGGCGCGCCGGTGGCCTTGCCGGTCTCGTCGATGAGGAACTTGCCGCTGAAGGTCATGCCCGACGAGAAGCCCGCCGAGGCCTGAATGGTGAGCGGCACCGGGCCGGCCATGAAGAAGAACTCCTTTTCCCACTTCACCGCGCGGCCGGTCTTCTTCTTGTCCTTCGGCTGGTTGTTGGCGGTCTTGGTCGCCTCGTTGCGCGGCGAAGCGCTGGGCTCGGCCTCGAAGAGCGGGCAGTAGGTGAGGTCACCGTCTTTGGTGCACCACGCCGGGCTGAACTGGGCGTTGAGCAGCGTGTAACCCCACACCTGGATGTTCGCCGACGCGCCCCACGAGTTGTAGGCGCGCAGCGTGGACCAGTCGGCCATGGCGTCGATGCTCAAGATGCGCGCGTTCTGCTTGAGCACCTTGCCGTCCACCACGCCGGTCGCGCGGCGGTAGTTGGCCACCGTCATCAGGTTGCGCTTGTCCACCGTCGCCAGCGAGCTGTTGCGGAAGCTCGCGCCGAACCAGTCGTTGCCGAAGCCGTTCGAGACGTCGTCGTCACGCAGCACGAAGGGGTACGGAGAGGTGAGGTCGGAGTTCGAGCCGGCCACGCCCTGGTCGTCGCGATCGGCGTCGGTCGCCGCGGCGGCCTCGTCGGGCGCCATGAACACCACGCTGAAGTCGGCCGCGTTGTCGGCGAGGTTGTTCTGGTACTCGGCCTGCGGCGTGCTGAGCCGGTAGGTGAGCGTGCCGGTGAGCTCACCGTTCGCGTCGAGCGCGGGGTTGAGCGACGCCAGGCGGCGGGTGAGGCCGAGCAGGCGGTTGTCTTCGCGGCTCAGGTGGAGCTGGTACACGGCGTCGCGCCCGTCGTCGTTGAAGATGGTGGCGCACTCGTCGGGGACCATCGGCTCTTCTTCCGACTCGGAGGGCTGGGCGGTACCGGGGCGGCAGCTCTGCGAGGCGACCACCTCGCGCTGCAGCCCGTTCTCGGTCTCGGCGTAGAGCTGGAACTTGCGCGCCGGGTCGTAGACGTACGTCGTGGCGTCGGGCGCGGCGGCGTAGTCCTGCCCGTGCGCGGTGAACCACGCCTCGCCGAGATCCTTGCCCGCGGTCTGGATGACGTGACCGGGGAGCGCGAGCTCGAAGGTCGCGGTCACCGGCTCGGTGACGTTGAGGGCCTGCGCGCTCATGCGGGCGCTGACCGTGAAGGCGCGCTCCACGTCACGCTCGCTGGGGTCGAGCTCGAAGCTGCTGCGATCGAGCGACGAGAAGAGCACCCGCAGGTTCGGCTTGTCGGGCTTGCCGATGATCATCGTCGCCGGCGCGTAGACCAGCGCGGCCTGCGCGAGGCGGGGCGTGCCGACGGCCTCGGCGATCCCGGGGGCCGAGTAGTCGAGCTGGAACTCGGTGTCGCTCACGCGGCGCAGCGGCACCTCGTCGACGGCGAAGTAGAAGCCGTAGAGCCCGTCGGGCAGCGTGGGCGGCGCCTGGAGGAAGTACTGCACCGAGCGCGACTCGCCGGGCGCGAGGTCTTGAATGATGACCTGCCCGAGGAACGCACCGCCGAGATCGGTCTGGTCGGTGAGGTTGGCCAGCTTGGTGCGCAGCTCCTGGATCTTCTGGTTCACCGGCGAGACCGCGTAGCGGATCAGCACCACGTCACGCTTGGTGGTCCCCGCGTTCTTGATGGTGAAGGTGCGCGTCTCGGGGCTGCCCACCGAGAGCTGCTCGGGCACGTCGACCTGGCTCATCTCGAACTCGCCGAGCTTGAAGTCGTCGACGATGACGTTGAGCGAGGGGGCCGGCAGACACTCGTGGGTCGACTCGTCGAGCACTGTGCCCGCGCCACAGACGGTGGGCTGCGCACAGCCGGCGCTCAGCGTGAGCAGCGTCGTCACGGCGAGCGTCAGGAGCCGACGGGAGAACGAGACTTCAGCGAAGGTGGACTTCATTACCGGGCTCCTGCGGTCGGGGCGACGTAGACGTAGATGTCGCGACGAACGCGACGCTCGGAAGTGGTCTTCAGCAGCGCACGCAAGACATCAGCGTTGGCCGCGTGTTGGGCGAGGCCTCCCCCGAGCAGGTGCACCAGCTCGCTCTTCACCGCGGGGTGGGTCTCGGCGACGACGGCCGCGCGCGCCCACTGGGCCAGCGCTTCCGAGTCGGGCATCTGGGCCGCGGTGCGCACCGCGACGAGCCGCACGTCGATCGACGGCTCGGCCGCGAAGGCCGCGGTGAAGGTGGGCAGCGACGCCGCGCTCAGCTTGCGCCACGCGCTGAAGGCCGCCGCGCGCACGCGCTCGTTCTTCGAGACGAGGAAGGGCGTGGCCAGCGACGGCACACGCGCCTCGTCACCCACGTTCGACAAGGCGTCGAGCGCGAGCACCTGCTGGCGCGCGTCGCCCGAAGCGAGCAGCGCGCCGAGGTTGCGCAGCACTTCGGCGGTGAGCGCGGGGTTGCCCTTGCTCGCGTCTCCGAGCGCGCCGTACACGTTGGTGGCGATCGACAGCCGCGCGCCGGTGCTGGCGTCGGCCTGCGAGGCGAGCCCGCGCCTCAGATTCCACACCGCCGCGAGCACGCCGGGCTCGGGCTGCTCGAGGCTCATCAACGCGATGAGCGCCTGCTCCTGCGACTGCGCCTTCCACCCGGTGCCGGTGACGACCTGCAGCAGCGCCGCCTGCGCCTCGGGGTGACCCGCCGCCGCCAACGCCGCCCAGCCGAACGCGAAGGCGCGCTCGTCGGTGACGGGATCGAGCGCGTCGATCTCCCGCGCCACCTGCGCCGCGCGCGCCGGGTTCAGGCGGAGCCACGCCTGCAGCTCGCGCACGCCGAGGCCGAGGTTGCCGGCCACGTCACGGCGGTACGCAGAGAGCGCCCCCTTCTGATCGAGCCCCTCGACCAGCGGGCGGGTGTGGAGATCGACGTCGTACAGCCGCGCGCGCGCGAAGTTCGGGTCGGCCAGCGTGGCCTGCGCGGCGGCGAGCGTGAGGGCCAGCTTCGCCGAGGGCGGAGTCACCGCGGTCGCCTGGTAGGTGTGCGAGTCGCTGGTGAAGCGCGCGCCGCCGATCTCCAGCGAGGTCTGCTCGGTGGAGTCGATGCGCAGCACCTCGCGGCGCTCGACGTCGAAGGTGATCTTCGCCTGCGACTGCGCGATGCGCGCCTGCTTGTCGCCGGGCATCGCGAACTCGGTCTGGTCGAGCGCGCTGTGGGTGATGGCCGTCTTCTTCTTCAGCAGCGTCGCCTGCCCGCCGGAGAGGCCGGTGAACTCGTAGGCCGCGGTGTAGCGGGTGTCGGCGCCGCGCTCGGCGCTCGTCCAGCGCGTCGCGCCCGGGGCCGCGAAGACCACCTGTAGAGGCTCGATGAGGCGGGTGACCGCGCGCTCGAGCTCGCGGGGGTACTTGTTCATGAAGTCGATCGCGCCGAGCCGACCGGTCGCGTCGAAGTGCACCACGAAGGGCGCCTCGAAGAGCTCACGCCGGCCATCGGCCTGCCCGTCGACGAGGAAGCGCACTTCGCTCAGCCGCGCCGAGACGATCCAGCCCTTCGCGTCGGCTGCCACCACGCGGGTGTGCAGCACGGCGTCGACCGCGTACGTCACCGTCTGCGCCGACGAGAGCTCGCGATCAGCGACCTGCGCGGTGCCCAGCGACTTCGTCATCGCCGCCGCGACCAGCCGGTAGTCGACCTCCGCGGTGCCGCGGTAGGCGAGCCGCCAGGCGTGCTCGGCGCCCACCTTCTCCTGCCAGCCCCACTGCGGAGTCGCCGTCGCGACGTGGGGAATGACGGGGGCGGGACTCGACGACGACTGGGCCAGCGCCATCGGCGTGAGCGCCTGGCTCAGCCCCAGCGCCACCAGCTTCCAGGATCGAATGCGGCTCTTCAGGGTCATGCAGCGTTCTCCGGGTGAGACCTGATCAACGGGTCGGTGGTTCGGCGAGGCGTGCTCAGCAAACGGCGGCCCAATCCGCGGGATCCCCGCACTCCCGAGCGTGCGGGGCGCTCCGCGTCAGACTGCTGACGGATCAGGTGAGGTCATTCCTTCCAGAAGACCCACCCCGCACCACCCAGGCCCGCGGGGACCAGAGCGTGGCGTGCCGCTTGCGTGGGTCGCCGCGCAGCCCTCTCAGGTTCTTCGGAGCGACCTTCATGATCAGCACGCAGCGACTCTTCGTCTTCGCCACGCTCGGTCTGACCACCCTGTTGCTCGGCTGCGAGCCGCCGAAGGGACAGCTCGTGTTGCCGAAGGCGCCGGTCGAGAGCGGCTTCGACGTGACGCGCGACGCGTTCCCCTTCCCTAACTTCGGAGGGGCCCGCAACGGCTCGACGATGACGCCCCGCCTCGCCGCGCGGCTCTATGGCGCGGAGAGCATCTGCGCGTCGGACTCGGAAGAAGAGGGCTGCCGACCCACGCCCATCGCCCGCGAGTGGATTCAGCAGGTCAACGACTCGATGCGCGGCGGCCGCTGTGAGGGCTTCGCGGTGCTCTCGAACCTGCTCTTCCTCAAGTCGATCGACCCCACCGCGTTCGGCGCCGCGCAGGTCAGCGAGCTCGAGCTCACCGACAACGAGCCGCTGGGTCAGGAGATCGCGTACTGGTTCTCGACGCAGTACCTCGGCGACGTCGTCGGCAAGTCGACCGTGCCGCTGGGCGCGAAGGCGGCCGTCTCGTTCTTCACCCTCAAGTTCGCGGAGAACAAAGGCGAGATGTACCGCATCGGCATGGTGCGCATCGACGCCGCGGGGAAGATGAGCGGCGGCCACGCCATGGTGCCCACCGGCGTCGGCCCCGGCCCCACCGACGGCACGTACGTCATCCGCGTCTACGACAACAACCACCCCAACCAGACGCGCGAGATCCTCGTCGACGCGAAGGCCGACCGCTGGGAATACCAGGCCTCGAGCAACCCCGACGAAGCGAGCACGCTGTACGTCGGCGACCCCAGCAACAAGAACAAGCTCTTCGTCACGCCCGTCAGCCCGCGCCTCGGCACGCACCCGTGCACCTTCTGTCAGGGCGGCCAGAACGTCGGCGCCACGGTGAACCAGGTCTTCAGCGTCGGCGGCGCGGAGGTCTCGGTCAGCGACTCGTCGGGCCACAGCGCGGGCATCGTCGATGGCGTGCTCGTCAACGACGTCGAGGGCGCGGGCGTCGTGCCGGCCTTCAGCGACGATCCACTCGAGGCGCCGATGAACATGGTGATCCCCGACGTGGGCGAAGGCACCACGCTCACGCTCCGCGGCACGTCGAGCGCTGACGACGCGAAGGTCACCATCTTCGGTGCGGGCAGCGCCACCGGCGTCTCCGGCCTCATCCCCCCCGGAGCCGCAGATCGCCTCACGCTCACCGAGGGCGGAGCGGGCATGAAGTACGCGCCGCTCTCGGGCAGCGCCCCGAAGATCTTCCTCTCGCGCCAGACGAAGCTCGGCACGCAGACCCGCGTGCAGATCAAGATCCCCGAGGGGCTCGGCGTCTCGGCGGTCTCGATGGAGGTCGACGAGAACACCGGCGACGTGGCGCTCGCGGCGACCGCGATGGGCGACGTGCCGCTCGACGTGTCGATCACCCGCGCCAGCGGCGACGGCGAAGACGTGTTCGACGGCGTCATCGAAGCGCCCGCGGGCGGCTCGGTCGACTTCGCGGTGCAGACCTGGGAAGGCGAAGGCACGCCGGTGTCGGCCGCGGTCGATCGCGATGGCGACGGCACCGCGGACGAGACGGTGGCCGTGGTGCCGTCGGGTCCGGAAGGCGTCGCACCTCCGGCTCCGCAGAACCTGGTCGCCACCGGCACCGGCCCTGATCACGTGAGCCTCACGTGGACCGACACGTCATCGAGCGAAGAGTCGTTCGAGCTCGAGCGTGACGCGACCGGCGGCGGCGCGTTCGTCGCCTTCGCCACCCTGCCCCTCAACGCCAGCAGCGCGCAGGACGTGACGGTGCTTCAGTCGGCGACCTACCGGTACCGCGTGCGCGCCATCAACCGCTACGGCGCCTCGGCGTGGTCGAACGAAGCCGAAGTGATCGTCCCCGGCTGTCTCACCGGCACGCAGGACGAAGACGGCGATGGCCACTGCCAGGCCGACTGCTCGACCGCGACGATCGCCTGCGGGTCGTTCGGTCACTGCAGCACCTCCACCGGCACCGCGGCGTGCGTGTGTGACGCGGGCTATTCCGGCGCGAGCTGCTCGAGCTGTTCGCCCGGTTTCCAGGACGCGGACGGCAACGGCACCTGCGCTCCGACCTGCGCGACGGCGGCGCTGAGCTGCGACGGCCACGGCACCTGCAGCGACACCAGCGGCACCGCGTCGTGCGTGTGTGAGACGGGCTACGCGGGCAGCGGCACCTCGTCGTGCACCGACATCGACGAGTGCGCGATGAACAACGGCGGCTGTGACGCGCTGACGGTGTGCACCAACACGCCCGGCGCGCGGACGTGCAGCGCGTGTCCTTCGGGCTACTCCGGCACCGGCGACACGCAGTGCATCGACATCGACGAGTGCGCGATGAACAACGGCGGCTGTGACGCGCTGACCGCATGCACCAACACGCCTGGCTCGAGGACGTGCAGCGCGTGTCCTTCGGGCTACTCCGGCGCCGGCGCGACGGGGTGCACCGACATCGACGAGTGCGCGACCAACAACGGCGGCTGCGACGCGTTGACGATCTGCACCAACACGCCCGGCGCTCGCACCTGTGGAGCGTGTCCTTCCGGCTACTCCGGCACCGGCGCGACCGCGTGCACCGACATCGACGAGTGCGCGACGAACAACGGCGGCTGTGACGCGCTCACCGTCTGCACCAACACGCCGGGCTCGCGCACGTGCAGCGCGTGTCCCTCGGGCTACTCCGGCACCGGCGCGACGGCGTGCACCGACATCGATGAATGCGCGACCAACAACGGCGGCTGCGACGCGTTGACGATCTGCACCAACACGCCCGGCGCTCGGACCTGCAGCGCGTGTCCTGCCGGCTACTCCGGCACCGGCGCGACCGCGTGCACCGACGTCGACGAATGCGCGACCAACAACGGCGGCTGCGACGCGTTGACCACATGCACCAACACGCCCGGCGCGCGCACCTGTGGATCCTGTCCTTCCGGCTACACCGGCACCGGCGACACGACGTGCACCGACGTCGATGAGTGCGCGACCAACAACGGCGGCTGCGACGCGCTCACCGTCTGCACCAACACGCCCGGCGCGCGCACCTGCGGAGCGTGTCCATCCGGTTACTCGGGCACCGGCGACACGACGTGCACCGACATCGACGAGTGCGCGACGAACAACGGAGGCTGTGACTCCCACGCGAGCTGCACCAACACCCCTGGCGCTCGCACCTGCGGCAACTGCCCTGCGGGCTTCACCGGCACCGGCGACACGACGTGCACCGACATCGACGAGTGCGCGGTCATCAACGGCGGCTGCGATCTCCTCACCACGTGCACCAACCAACCCGGCTCGCGTACCTGCGGCGTGTGCCCTGCGGGCTACACCGGCACCGGCGACACGTTGTGCTTCAACGTCGACGAGTGCTCGACCGGCACGCACGACTGCGGCGCGAACGCGACCTGCGGCGACACCGTGGGCAGCTTCACCTGCACCTGTGACAACGGCTACCTGGGCGATGGCCACACCTGCCGCGCGGTCACCGGCTGCGACACCAACTCCGGCGGCTGCGACGTCAACGCGACCTGCACCGGCACGGGCCCCACCACCAACACCTGCGCGTGCAACTCCGGCTACGTCGGCAACGGCGTGAGCTGCACGGCGGTCGACGCGGCGATCACCTTCCGCCACGCCGCGCGTCGCATCGGCGCCACCATCGGCACGGTGACCCTCGACGTGGTGCGCTCTTCCGCCGGGCTGGGCGACGCGACGGTGCCCTACAGCCTCAGCGGCTCGTGCGTCGGCACCAACCCCGACGGCGCGCTGTACTTCGACCATGGCCGCGCGTGGACCGCGCTCAGCCTCACCATCGACCCTGCCTGCACGCCGGGCGACACGGTGGTGGTGACGCTCGGCGTTCCGGGCAGCAACGGCCCGACGCCGTCACTCGGCGCCATCGCCACCCAGACGCTCACCATCGTCGCGGCCGACGCCTGCACCACCACCTACCCGCAGGTGGTCATCGAGCGCGCCGACGACCTCGACTCCGACGGCGTGCCCGACCTCTGCGACGACAGCCTCGCGCCGGCCGGCAAGGTGAGCCACTACCTCGCGCCCAGCACCGCGACCGCCAGCAGCGAGTGGGGCGGCGGCAACCTGATCATCGGCAACGCCATCGTGCCCACTCCCAACGCGGCGATCTCCCCCACGTCGTTCATCGGCGCCCACGACTGGAACGGGCACTACAGCGACGTCGGCGCCTGGCTGTCGAACAACTCGCAGCTCACGCAGTGGTACAGCGTCTCGTTCGCCGCGCCGGTCAACGTCGACGAGCTCTCGCTGGTGAACTTCTCGATGGTCAACCGCGACCTCGAGTGGATGCGCGGCATCAAGCAGTTCGAGGTCTACGGCTCGAACACCGTCGCCAACGCACCGGGAACGGCCGAAGGCGTGAGCGCCGCGATGACGCTGCTCGGCAGCTACACCGCGCAGTCGATGAACGAGCGCTCGTGGCTGGGCCCCGACAACCGCATCTACGGGCTGCCGCAGGTCTTCCGGCTCGCGTCGCCCGGCACGTACCAGCACTACCACCTGCGCATCCTCTCCTCGCAGCGGCCCGACTGGAGCGGCAGCTACCCCGGCGACCTCACCGGCTTCCGGAAGCTCGAGTTCTCGCAATACGCCGACTCGTTGTGCGCGACGAACAACGGCGGCTGCGACGCGAACGCGGCGTGCACCGACACGCGCGGCCAGGTCTCGTGCGCCTGCCCGCTCCACTTCTACGGCGACGGCTCGAGCTGCGCGCCACTCGCGAACGACCCGCGCGCCATCGCCGCCCTCGACACCTGGGTGGCGGCCGACGTCGGCGTCGAGCTCAGCGGCAGCACCGTCTCGCGCTGGCACGACCTCAGCGGCCACCACCACGACTTCACGCAGAGCAACCCCAGCCGGCAGCCCACGGTCGAGCCCACCGGCATGAGCGGCCGCCCCGCGCTCTCGTTCGTGGCCAACCAGAACCAGGGCCTCAACCGCCCGGGCGATCTCTCGGCGCCGGTGTCGATCTGCTACGTCGCGCGCGTCACCGGCCCCACCGTCGGCCGCGTGCTCGCCAGCTACTCCAGCAACTGGCTGCTGGGCTGGTACGGCAACGTCGCCGACCGCGCCCACTTCGAAGAGTGGGTCTACATCGGCAACACGTCGCTCTCGCCCGACGTCATCACCTACTGCGGCGTGATGACCGGCACGCAGTCGAGCTTCTACAAGAACGGCCAGCTCCTCCAGACGAGCAACAACGGCCGCGGCCCCAACGGGTTGACCGTCGGCAGCTGGAACGACGGCAACGAGCCCGCCGACGCGCAGGTCTCGGAGATCCTCGTGTTCCGCACCGCGCTCAGCCCGGCGCAGATCGCCCAGGTCAACGCCTACCTCGGAGACAAGTACCCCTCGTGCACCGACCGCATCCGCAACGGTGACGAGTCCGACGTCGACTGCGGCGGCTCGTGCGCCACCAGGTGCGCCGACAACAAGGCCTGCACGGTGGCGACGGACTGCGCGACCGGCCAGTGCGACAGCGAGACCTCGACCTGCGGCGCGCCCGGGGTGCGCATCTACGACTTCACCGGTGCAGAGGAGTCGCTCGTGCTTCCCGCCGGCAAGACCATCGAGATCAAGGTGTGGGGCGCGGGTGGTCAGAACAGCGGCTACACGCAGCTCGGTGGCGGTGGCGGTGGCTTCACGTCGGGCCAGCTCATCGGCGCGGGTCAGACGCTGAAGGTGCGCGTCGGTGAGGGCGCGAACTCGAACAGCCAGGGTCCGTACTTCGGCGGCGGCGGCAAGGGCGGCTTCTGCGGGCCCAGCGGTGGTGGTGGTGGCCGCTCGATGGTGGCGCTGGGCAACGGCACGGTGCTGCTCGTCGCGGGCGGTGGCGGTGGCGCGGGTCCCGGCGAGGGCGCCGTGGGTGGTGGGGGCTGCGGGCTCAACGGCGGAGGCACCAACGCGGCCATCGGTGGACGCGGCGGCTTCTTCGGCGACGGCCTCACGCCGACCGATGGACAAGACGGTGACGACTCCGGCGCGGCAGGTGGTGGCGGCTGGTACGGCGGCGAGAAGGGCACGGGCCCCGGCTGCAACGTCGGCGGCGCTGGTGGCGGTGGCTCCTGCTACGTGGCGCCGGGTGTCGTCGGCGGCGCGCAGCTCGCGGCGACCGGCAGCGTGCCCGGAGGGCTCGGCGTGGTGGGCCGCGGCGCCGCCGGCGAAGGTGGCTACGGGTGGTTCGGCCCGGGCGCCCACGGCCGCGTGGTCGTGAGCTGGAAGGCCGGCCTGAGCTGCAGCGTCAACCACGGCGGCTGCGACGTGAACGCGGCCTGCACCGACAGCGGGCAAGGCACCGTCACCTGCACCTGCAACGCGGGCTGGAGCGGCGACGGCACCCAGTGTGTGAACACCTCCAGCGCGCCGCAGAGCGATCTGCGCCTGTGGGTCGCCGCCGATCGCGGCCTGGTGATGAACGGCAGCACCGTCTCGGGCTGGCTCGATCAGAGCGGCCTCGGCAACGACTTCACGCAGGGCGATCCCAGCCGCCAGCCGGTGGTCGAGCCGACGGCGATTCACGGGCTGCCGGCGCTCCGCTTCGTCGGCGCGCTGGGCCAGACGCTCGCCATGCCCACCGACCTCCCGGCCCCGGTGACCGTCTGCTACGTCGCGCAGCTCACCGGCACGCAGCGGGGCCGCGTGTTGTCGGGCTACAACAACAACTGGCTGCTCGGCTGGCACGATCGCATGCAGGAGCGCGCGTACTTCGAGGGTTGGGTCAACGGAGGCACGGCGGCGGATCTCGCGCCCACCGCGTACTGCGCCACCTTCACCGGCACCGAGACCCGCTTCTTCAAGAACGGCCAGTTGATCGCGGCCAACAGCGGCGGCGTGCAGGGGCCCAACGGTCTGTACGTGGTGCACCCCGGTGAGCCGTCCGACGCGGCGGTCGCGGAGATCCTCGTCTACGACGGCTCGCTGAGCGGCCCTTCGCTCGACGCGGTGCAGAGCTACCTCGTCCAGAAGTACCGCCTGCAGTAGCGGAATTGCCGCCGGGGGCGTGGCGTGTAGGCTCACGCCTCCCGTGCGCTCTCTCGCTCTCCTCCTCGCGCTGGCGGTGTGTGCGCCCGCGTGGGCCGACAACACCGCCGACGAAGCCGACGTGGCCTTCGAGCTGGGCAACCGCGCGTACGCCAAGCGTGACTACGACGGCGCGCTCGCCTCGTACTTCCTCTCGTACCGGCTGGTGCCCAACCGCAACGTGCTGTTCAACATCGCGCGCTGCTACGAGGCGCTCGATCGCTTCGACGAGGCCTACCGCTACTGGAACGATCTGTTCGTCGACCCCTCGCTCCCTGACGGAGATCGCCGCGACGTGAAGCAGGCGCTGCTCCGCCTCGCGCCGCGCGTGGCGTTGATCACCATCACCTCGACCCCATCGGGCGCCGAGCTGTACGTCGATCGCAAAGACCTCGGCAGCCGCGGCCGCACCCCGCAGACCATCGCCGTCACGCCGGGCGCCCACACCCTGCTGCTCGAGCTGCCCGGCCACCGCCAGGCCTCGGTGAAGGTCGCCACCACGCGCGGCAAGGAGACGAAGCAGGCCGCTACGCTCGAGCGCATCGTCGGTCGCGTCAGCCTCACCGGCACGCCCGAGGGCGCGTCGATTCACGAGACCGCCGACGGCCCCGAGGTCGGCCGCCTGCCCGCCGAGCTCAGCTTCACGCCCGGTCAGCGGCTGCTGGTGGTGCAGGCGCCCGGCTACCTGCCGCAGCAGGTGCTGGTCGACGTGAAGGCCGACCAGACCGTCACCGCGAAGGTGGCGCTCACCGAGAAGCCCAAACCGACCGGCAAGGTGGTGGTGACCTCGAACCGCGAGAACTCGGTGGTGCGCGTCGACGGCCGCGACTTCGGCTTCACGCCCACCGTGCTCACGCTGGCCGTCGGCGAGTACCAGGTGGAGGTCAGCTCCGAAGAGGTGACGCCGCTGGTGCAGACGGTGAAGGTCGCCGAAGACAGCGAGACGCGCGTGGCCGCCGAGCTGCGCTACGCCCCGCCGCAGGTGACCGCCGCCTCGAAGTCGCGCCTCTCGGCCGACGAGGCGCCGGCGTCGGTCACCGTCATCACCCGCGAGGAGCTGCGCGCCTTCGGCTACCAGACGCTCCCCGAGGCGCTGCAGGGCGTGCGCGGCTTCTTCTTCGCCGACGATCGCATCTACACGTACATCGGCGTGCGCGGCTTCCAGCCCGCCGGCGACCTCAACACCCGCATCCTCGTGTTGTGGGACGGGCACCCGGTCAACGACGTGTGGGCCGGCCAGGCCTTCGTGGCGCGCGATCTCGAGGCCGATCTCTCCGCCGTCGAGCGCATCGAGGTGGTGCGCGGACCGGCGTCGATCCTCTTCGGCACCGGCGCCTTCTTCGGCGTCATCAACGTCGTGCCGCGCGCGCGCGTGGGCCAGAAGCGCAACGTGGAAGGCACCGTCGGCGCCGGCGGGCAGAACGGCGTGAAGGCGCGCGCGATGGCGAGCCTGGGCCAGGAAGGCAAGTCGATCATGCTCACCGGCGCCGGCTTCTGGTCCGACGGCGCGGCCTTCACCGACCTCGGAGGCGTCACCGTGAAGGGCCTCGACGGCGAGCGCTCCCTGGGCACCTCGATGCGCGCCGAGCTCGGCGGCTTCACGCTCGTCGCCAAGCTGAACCAGCGCCGCAAGCAGATCCCCACCCAGCCGCTGGGCAGCGACTTCGGGTTGCCGGGCACCGAGTACACCGACGCGCGCGGCTTCGCCGAGCTCCGCTATGAGAAGGCGTGGGAGCGCGTCACCCTCAACGCCCGCTTCAGCTACGACGCCAGCCGCTACCGCGGGTGGTACGCCAAGGCCGACTCCGAGGGGAACCGCTTCCGCGAGACCGACACCGGCAGCGCCGACTGGCTCGGCGGCGAGCTCCGCGCGGGCATCACCCTCTTCCCCGGCAATCGGCTCACCGCCAGCGTCGAGACCCAGGGCCAGTTCGTCACCCAGCAGCCCGTCGGCTTCCTCACCCTCGACCCGCACACCCGCGTGCTGCTCTCGGGCACGGTGCTCGACGAGTGGCAGCTGTTCAGCCGCGTGTTCCTGCAGGCCGGTCTGCGCGTCGACAAGTACTTCGATCTCGCCGAGGTCGCGTTCTCCCCGCGTGGCGCGGTGGTGGCGAAGCTGTACCAGGGTGGCCTCACCAAGCTCGTCGCCGGCCGCGCCTTCCGCGCCCCCACCGTCTACGAGACCTATTTCAACGACAACAACGCCACCCAGCGGGCGCCCGTCATCGCGCCGCGGCCCGAGCTGATCACCACCTTCGAGCTCGAGCACTCGCACGACTTCACGCCCGAGCTGCGCGCCACCGTGGGCGGCTACTTCAACCTCATCAACCAGCTCGTCGTGCTGCGCGAGGAGGCCGAAGATCCGCCGCTGTGCGGGGGAGGCCAGGTGCAGTGCTACTCGTTCTCCAACTCCACCCAGCCGCTGACCGCGCTGGGGGCCGAGGCGCAGGTGCGCTGGCAGCCGGGCCGCTTCACGCTGGTCGAAGCGAACTACTCGTTCGTGATGCTCGGTGGGAAGGACGCGTCGATCGCCTCGTACCCCATGCACATGGCGTCGCTGCGCGCGATGGTGCCGATCAAAGAAGGCCTGGTGCGCCTCTCGACGCAGGGCACCTTCATGTCGGGCCGCCGCGCCGACGACGGGAGCCGCATCGGTGAAGCGCTGCTGATCAACGCGGGGCTCTCGGGCGAGTACGGGCCGATCCGCTACTTCGCCGGCATCCAGAACCTGCTCGACCAGCGCTACGTCGTGCCGGTGCTCAGCGAGATCTTCTACACGCGCGTGCCGCAGTACGGCCGCACCTTCTTCATCGAGCTCTCCGCCGGCTTCTGAGTTGCCTGCCGGCCGGGTGTGGGCGTGCTATCGCCGCGGCGTGATGAACGTGACCCCGACGCAGCCCACCCCCGTCGCCCCTCCGCCGATGGTCGACGTCGACCCCGTCATCTCGCGTGCGCTCGGCAACCTCGGCCGGCTGCAGGCCGACCGCGGGAGCTGGCCCAGCGACTACGGCGGCCCGATGTTCCTCCTGCCGATGTGGGTCGCGCTGGCCTACGTCGCCAAGCGGCTCCCCGACGCGCACCGCACCGCGCGCCTCGTCACCTACTTCACCAACGTTCAGCGAGACGACGGAAGCATCGGGCTCCACGCCGAAGACACGCGCGGCAGCATGTTCACCTCGGTGCTCGGCTACGTCGCGCTGCGGCTGCTCGGCGTGCCCGCCAGCGACCCGCGCACCCAGCGCCTGCTGAAGTGGATCCACACCAACGGCACCGTGCTGGGCGCCGCCTCGTGGGGCAAGTTCACGCTGTGCCTGCTCGGCCTCTACGAGTGGAAGGGCATCGTGCCGCTGCTGCCCGAGCTGTGGCTGCTCCCGTACGACGCGCCGATGCACCCCGGCCGCCTGTGGTGCCACGCGCGCATGGTGTACCTCCCCATGGCCTGGCTCTACGGCGCCAAGTCGGTCGCGCCCAACGACGCGCTGCTCTCGGAGCTCCGCGACGAGCTGTACCAGGGCCGCTACGCCACCATCGAATGGGAGAAGCAGCGCGAGGTCGTCGCGAAGGCCGACGACTACCGGCCCAACACCACCGCGCTCAAGAGCGTCAACCGCGCGCAGGTCGGCTTCGAGAAGCTGCCCGGCTTCCTGCGCCGTCGCGCGCTCGACGAGTGCCTGAAGCTCATCCGCCACGAAGACGCCGCCACCAACGACCTCGACATCGGCCCGGTCAACGCGGTGCTCAACATGTTCGTGCACTTCTTCCGCGGGCCCGAGGGGCGCGCCGACTTCGAGCGCGGCTGGCCGAAGTTCGACGAGGCCTACCTGTGGGACGGCCACGACGGGCTCAAGATGCAGGGCTACAACAACGCCGAGCTGTGGGACACGGCGTTCGCGGTGCAGGCCATTCTCGCCGGTGAGAAGGCGGGCGCGCTCACCTCGACGCAGACCACGAAGGTGTTGTCGAAGGCCTACGACTTCATCCGCGACAACCAGATCCTCGAAGACGTGCCCGAGCCCGCGCGGCACTACCGGCACGCCAGCAAGGGCGGCTGGCCCTTCAGCGATCGCAAGCACGGCTGGCCCATCACCGACTGCACCTCCGAGGGCTTCAAGTGCGCGCTCGCGCTCGAGGGCCGCTTCGAGGTCGGCGTGCCCCTGCCGCTGCTGCGCGACTCGGTGCGCCTCATTCTCTCGTGGCAGAACGACGACGGCGGCTGGGCCAGCTACGAGAAGCAGCGCGGCGGCACCTGGCTCGAGGCGCTCAACCCCTCGCAGGTGTTCGGCGACATCATGGTCGACACCAGCTTCGTCGAGTGCACCAGCGCGTGCGTGCAGGCGCTGATCAAGGCGAAGCAGCGCTTCCCCGGCGAGTTCGCGCTCGACGCGCCCATCGCCCGCGGGGTGGACTTCCTGCGCGCGGCCCAGAAGCCCGACGGCAGCTTCGAGGGCAGCTGGGCGGTGTGCTTCACCTACGGCACCTGGTTCGGCGTCTCGGCCCTGCTCGCCGCGGGCGTGCCGGCCAGCGATCCCGCCATCCGCCGCGCCGTCACCTTCCTCCTCGGCAAGCAGCGCGCCGACGGGAGCTGGAGTGAGCACGGCGACTCGTGCCGCGAACGCCGGTGGATCGACGGCGCCGAGGGCCACGCCGCGCAGACCGCGTGGGCGCTCTCGACGCTGGTGCGCGCCGGCTGCCCCGACGCCGCGGCGATGGAGCGCGCGGCGCAGTGGCTGTGCGCTCGTCAGGCCGACGACGGGAGCTGGCCGCGCGAGCCGATGGTGGGCGTCTTCAACCGCACCTGCCTCATCAACTACGACTGCTACCGCCACTACTTCCCGCTGTGGGCGCTCTCGGAGTTCAGAGCGGCAACGCGGTCTTCGTGAGCTGCTCCGACACCGCCCACAGCTTCGCGGCCGCGGCGGTGTCCTTCGACTTCGCGTTCGAGTCGCAGCGGCGCGGCGAGCCCTTGAGCTCCATGAAGCCGTCGGGCCCGAAGTACTCCCCCGACTTCACGTCGGGCGCGGTCGCCGCGTAGAGCGTGGGCAGCGCGCCCTGCGCCGCCGACTGCGCGAGCAGCGAGTTGCCGACGTTCATGAACCACGCGCCCACCTTCGAGCCCGTCATCTGCGCGCCCACGCCCTGGAGGTTGGTCGCCGCGTAGCCCGGGTGCGCCAGCGCCACGACGGTGCGCTTGCCCGCCGCCTGCAGCCGCCGCGCGAGCTCGTAGCCGAAGAGCAGGTTCGCCAGCTTCGACTGCCCGTACGCACCCCACGCCGAGTACGAGCGCTCGCCCATCAGGTCGTCGAAGTTCATCGTGCCCATGCGGTGCGCGGTCGAGGCCACCGCCACCAGCCGCGGCGCCTTCGCCTTCTCGAGCAGCGGCAGCACCTGCATCGACAGCGCGAAGTGACCGAGGTGGTTGGTGCCCAGCTGCATCTCGAAGCCGTCAGCGGTGGTCCTGCGGGGGATGGCCATGATCCCCGCGTTGTTGATCAGCCCGTCGATCGCCGCGTACGCGCCGCTCAGGCCCGTGGCGAAGGCCTTGATCGACTCCAGCGAGGCGAGGTCGACCGCGCGCAGCTCGAGCTTCGCCCCCGGCGTCTCGCGGCGCACCTCTTCGGCCGCGGCTTCTGCGCGCTTCGGGTCACGGCACGCCATCACCACGTGCGCGCCCTTCGCCGCGAGGCCCTTGGTCGTCTCGAGGCCGAGCCCCGAGTTCGCGCCGGTCACCACCCAGGTCTGCCCGTCGAGCGACGGCATGTCGTTCCGCGTCCATTTCATGGGCGCTGATTTGCGTTGCGCCGGGCAGCGGCGCAACCACTTCCCACATGAAGAAGCGTCAACGCTGCGCGAGCGCCCGCAGGTCGAGCGGCGCGCCGGCCGCCAGCTCCCCCTGCAGCGCTTCGAACAACCGGCCCACGTCGGCCCGCGACACCTTGGCGCCCGTGCCCTTCGCCTCGAGCGCGTCGAGCGCCTTGAACGCCAGGCCCAGCGAGAGCCCGGTGAAGGCCAGGTAGCCTTCCGGCGCCCCACCCTGCTGCAGCGCCTGCACGTAGCCGTTGGCGAGATCGAGGTCGGCGCGCGCCAGGGTGAAGATCTCGTCGCGCGTCGCGGAAGGCGGCAGGTACACACGACCATCCCGCGCGTCGTCACCCGCGTCCTTCAAGATGTTCACCAGCTGCAGCCCCTCACCGAAGGCCAGCATGCCCGCGCGCAGCTTCGCGCCGTGGGAAGTGAGCCCCGGGCTGTCGAGCAGGAACACGTCGGTCAGCAGCTCGCCGACGATGCCCGCCACGATGTAGCAGTAGTCCTTGAGGTCCTGCACCGAGGTCAGCCGCAGGTTGCCGCGCTCGTCGGCCCGCGCCACCACCTGCGCCATGCCCTCGGCGGTGCGCACCGTGTGCTTCGTCACCACCTCGCGCACGGCCGGCGCCAGCTGCGTCGTCTCCCGGAGCAGGCCGGGAAGTTCACCCAGCAGCTCGAGGTACCCCGCGTGGTCGACCGGCGGCGTCTCCAGGCTCCAGCTCGCCAGCTTCTTCGCCTCGGCCTCCTGCTGCACCAACGGCACGCCCAGCAGCTCGACGAAGCGCTCCAGCGCGTCGATGCGCTTGCTGCGCGGCCAGTCGGTCGCGTCTTCGAAGGTGTCCGCCACGCGGAACAACAGGTACGCCACGCCCACCGCGCGCCGCGTCGGCTCGGGGAGCAACGGAATCGCCAGCGCGAACGTGCGACTCGTCTTCTGCAACAGGTCGTCGAGATCCACGAACCCTCGGCTACCTGATGTCTCCAAGTCGCGCACGTTCTGACGATCGCCATTCGCTGACGGATGTCTTCGGAGCGTTGTTGCGACGTCGCCACGCGGCCCGCTAGAGCGGCGCCCATGTCGTTCGAAGCGATCGTCGTCGGTGGTGGCTTCACCGGAATGAGCGCCGCGGCTGCGTTGTCTGCGCGCGGCGCGAAGGTGCGCGTGTTCGAGGCGGCGCAGACCACCGACCCTCGGTTCCGCGGCGAGCTGATTCACCCGCGCGGCGTGCGCGGCCTCGAGCAGCTCGGCCTCAAGGGGCCGTTGTTCGCCAGCGGCGGCGTGGCGGTCACCGGCTTCGCGGTGTCGCCCGGCGCGCACCAGCCGGTCTCGATTCTCCCCTACCGCTCCGAGCAGGGCCCCGGCCTCGGCATCGACCACCCGGCGATGGTGCTCACCATGCGCGCGCAGGTCGCCGCGCGGCGCAACGTGCACGTCACCACCGGCGAGCGCATCACCGACTTCGTGCGCGTCGGCGGCCGCGTGGCGGGCGTGAAGAGCGTCGACGGCACCGAGCACCGCGCCGATCTCGTGGTGGTCGCCGATGGCCGCCAGTCGAAGCTCCGCCCGCTGCTGGGCCTCGAGCCCGAGGTGAAGCTGCTGTCATACACCGTCGCGCTGGGCGTCGAAGGCGAGCTGCCGCACGGCCGCCTGGGCCACGTCTTCCTCGGCGCGCCGGGGCCGATCCTCGCGTACCCGTACGGCGAAGGGCGCATCCGCTTCTGCGTCGACGTGCCGCTGGGCGCCGCGAAGGGCCGCGAGGCCATCATCAAGCTGCTGACCGAGCAGTACGCGCCCGTCGTCACCGGCACGCTCGGCGAGGCGATGGTGCACTCGCTGCAGACCACGCCCTTCGAGGGCTGCGCCAACCACTCCATCAGCACGCAGAACTGCGCGGCGCCGGGCGTGGTGCTGGTGGGCGACGCCGGCGGCTGCGCGCACCCGCTCACCGCGTCGGGCATGACCAACGCGATGAACGACGTGCTCACGCTCGGCGAGCTGGTCGCGGCGCGCGGGCCCGACGACGAGGCGCTCTCGGAATACCAGCGCCGCCGCTACGACTTCGTGCGCATGCGCGAGCTGTTCACCGACGCGCTGTACGAAGTGTTCCGCGGCCAGGACGAAGGCTCGAAGGCGCTGCAGGGCGGCGTGTTCGACTACTGGGCCTCCTCCGAGCGCTCGCGCGAAGCGTCGATGAACATCCTCTCCGGCGAAGAGCTGCGCGTGTCCCGCTTCGTCGCCGAGTACTCGCGCGTGTTCGGCCTCTCGGCGGTGCAGGTGCTCAAGCGCTTCGCGACCCAGCCGGTGGTCGGCACCGCGCACCTGCGCTCGCTGGCGAAGACCAGCTTCGGCCGCCTCGGCGTCGCGGTGGAGCGCACCACGCGCAAGGTGGTCGATCGCTACCGTCTCGAGCTGCACGAGCTGCCCTGATCAGTGCGGGCCGCGGCCGATGACGCCGTCGTCGCCCACCGCCCACAGGTCTTCTTCGCTGGTGCCGGCAAGGTCGTTGAAGCGCACCCCGCCATCGTTGCGGTAGACGACCGTCCACCCCCCGCGCGCGCGCCGCAGAATGCGCCCGTCGGCCTGCGTGACGTAGAAGCGCCCGTTCGAGAACGCGCGCACCGCGGTGAGGTTGACGTTGGTGTTGGCGTCGAGCCGGCTCCAGGTGGCGCCGCTCTTGCGCAGCACCGTGCCTTGATCGCCCACCGCCACGATGTCCGTCGGCGAGAGCACCCACACCCCGCGCAGCGCGATGCCGTTGTTGTCGAAGTCGAGCGCCTCGGCCCGCCAGCCGCCGTCTGACTGCAGCGCCCACGCAGCGGCTCGCCGGTTGCCCGCGCCTCCACCAGCGCCGAGCTGCGTCATGCCCACCGCGTAGAGCTCGGTCGGCGACGAGCCGTGGAGATCGAACACCGTGTCGCGCGAGGTGAGGTTGGTCGGCGCGCCCGCGTCAGGCGCGGTGCCGCGCCTCCACCAGGAGAGCTGGCCGTTGGCGCTCACGCCGACGTACTGCGCGTCGTTCACCTCGGGGAAGCCGGTCATCGCCACCACCTCGGTGCGCAGCCCGCGGGTGTTCGAGCAGGCCGCGCCACCGAGCGTCTGGCTGGCCACCGCGACGCCCGCGACCTCCGCTTCTCCGGTGGGCTCGGCCCACACCGCCGCCAGGCTCGAGGGGCACCCCGCCGAGTTGTCGGTGATGCCCAGCTCGCCACGGCGCACGAAGACGTTGGGGCCACCGACGGCCCACCAAGCGCCCGCCGAGAACGAGGACACGCTCTTGAGATCGTTGGCCGGCGAGAGCAGCTCGGTCACCGCCGTCCACCCCGCGTCGGAGCAGCGGCCCTCGTCGATCTGCCCGTCGCAGTCGTCGTCGAACCCGTTGCACACCTCGGTCGCCAGCGGGTTGGTCAGCGGATCGCGATCGTCGCAGTCACCGCTCACCGTCACCCACCCCGGACCGCACACGTTCGACGCCATGCCCGAGCCGAAGCCGTCGAGATCGCGATCGCGGAAGCTCTGCGTCATGCACCCCACCACGCCGCTGTCGGGCTCGACGCCGCCGTCGGTCGTCGGGCAGTCCACCTCCGAGCAGTCGACGATGGCCAGCGCCTGCGGCAACACCAGCTCGCGGCCGCGCGGCTCGATGAGGTGCACGTCGTAGACGCCCAGCGGCGCCGGGTTCGCCACGCGCGCGATGACCTGCGTCGCGTCGACCCACGAGACGTCGACCAGGTCCACCCGCGCATCACCGGCCACCACGAAGGCGCTCACCGTCGCCGCCTGCACCGCGCTGCGATCAGGATGATCGAAGTCGAGCGTCGCGGCCGGCAGAAAGCCCGAGCCCACCAGCGTCACCGCGCCGCCCCGGCTCGCGTCCACCACCCGCGGCTTGACCTCGAGCAGCGTCGGCTCGGCCGGCTTCGGCAGGCAGGCCGACATCAAACCCAGACCCAGTACGAGGAGGTAGCGCATGAACACACCCGCCAGCGCGGGACCCGCTCACTGTACCGGGCGCGCGCGCGCGGATCGAATCCGCCGCAACCGTGCTACCTCCCCGGACCATGAGCTCACTCCAGGGACGCACCCTCTTCATCACCGGCGCCAGCCGCGGCATCGGCCTCGCCATCGCCCTCAAGGCCGCCAAAGACGGCGCCAACGTCGCCATCGCCGCCAAGACTGCCGAGCCGCACGCCAAGCTCGAAGGCACCATCTACACCGCCGCGAAGGCCATCGAAGACGCGGGCGGCAAGGCCCTGCCCTTGATGTGCGACATCCGCGACGAGGCTCAGGTCGAGGCCGCGGTGAAGAAGACGGTCGACACCTTCGGCGCCCTCGACATCTGCGTGAACAACGCCAGCGCCATCAGCCTCACCGGCACGCTGGAGACGCCCATGAAGCGCTTCGATCTGATGAACCAGGTCAACGCGCGCGGCACCTTCCTCGTCAGCCGCACCTGTCTCCCGCACCTGCTGCAGTCGAAGTTCACGCCGCACATCCTCACGCTCTCGCCGCCGCTGTCGATGAAGACCAAGTGGTTCGAGAACCACGTCGCCTACTCGATGGCCAAGTTCGGCATGTCGATGTGCGTGCTCGGCCTCGCCGGCGAGTTCAACGGCAAGGTGGCCGTCAACGCGCTCTGGCCGCGCACCACCATCGCCACCGCCGCGGTCAACATGCTCGGCGGCGAAGACCTCATGCGCGCCAGCCGCAAGCCCGACATCATGGCCGACGCCGCCTACGCCATCTTCAACAAGGGCACCGACTTCACTGGCAACTTCTGCATCGACGACGAGCTGCTGCGCAGCGTGGGCGTCACCGACTTCAAGTCGTACCAGGTCGACCCCAACGTCGAGCCCACGCCCGACTTCTTCGTCGACTGAGCTCGAGATGACGACGGCGCTGATGGTGGCAGTGCTGCTGGGGGCGAACGTGCCGGCACCCGACGTGACCAGCCTCGCGCAGGTGCAGGAACGCATGGGCCAGCGCGTGACGCTGCAGGGCGTGGTGGAGCGCGTGAGCCTCGGCAAGGGCAACCAGCCATGGCAGGCCACCGGCGTGGTGCTCGACGACGACACCACCGTGTTCGTCACCTACGGCGCGCCGCCTGCCGGGTGGGCGCCCTTCGTCGGCCAGCGCGTGCGCGTCGAGGGGCTGCTCAGCCCGTCTCTCACCGACCACGAGCAGTCGTTGCTGGCGCCCCACCTGCGGCAGCCCGGCGCACCGACGAAGCACGCGCCGGCGCTCCAGACGCTGGTGGGCCGGCGCGTGCGCCTCGCCGGGCTCGCCCGCGACGCGAAGGGCGGCGCGGTGCTGCTGCTCGGCAAGGAGCCGCTCTACCTCGCCGACCTCGAGCGCTGGCCGGAGGCCGTGCAGGGCAAGACGGTGGCGGTCGGCGGCACGCTGCGCTCGAAGCAGCACCTCCCGGTGGCCACGAAAGACGCGAAGGGCGCGATCAGCCAGGGCACCAGCGCGGCCTCGCTACAGTGGGTCTTCGAAGCGCCCACGTGGCGCCTCGTCGAGGAGCCGAAGCGATGAGCGCCTTCCTGGCGTTGGTGCTGACGGTGGCGCCGCTGGAGGTGCGGGTGCTCGAGCGCGAGACGCCCTCGCGCGTGCACCTCGAGGCCGCGCGCTTCACCTGCGACGGCAAGCCCCTGCCCGGCACCGCCGTCGACGCCGAGGTCTCGGTGCGCGAGGTGAAGGTCGGCGAGGCGAAGTGCACGCAGCTGGTAGCCGAAGACGGCGTGGCGGTGACGGTGAAGTCGACGCAGCGGCGCTACGCCGGCGCGGTGCGGGTGTCGCTCGAGGGCGCGGTGCTGCGACTGATCAACGTGGTCGACGTGGAGGACTACCTGCCGTCGGTGGTGAAGGCCGAGGCCGACGGCGCGAAGCCGGCGGCGCTCGAAGCGCAGGCCGTGGTGTCGCGCACCTTCGCGGTCACCGGCCGCAAGCGCCACGAGCGCGCCGGCTACCACCTGTGCGATCTCGCGCACTGCCAGCTCTACCGCGGGAAGACCGAGACCAGCAACGACGCCGAGGCCGCGGTGAAGAAGACCGCCCACCTCGCGCTGTTCATTGGCGGCATCGTGCTCAAGCCTGCCTTCTTCCATTCGTCGTGCGGCGGCCACACCAGCCGCGCCGAGGAGATCTTCGGGGAAGGCGCCGCCGGCAGCGCGGTCAGCGACGTCGAGAACGGCGCCGCGCGCTGCAAGACCGCCGACTTCGGGTGGACCTTCGACGTCGAGAAGATCGACCTCGCGCGCGCGCTGGGCGTCGCCCCCACCGGCACCGCCCTCGAGCCGCTGCGCCGCGACGACGGCGGCCGCATCGTCGACCTGCGGGTGTTCGGCAAGCGCGTCTCCGGTCAGGAGTTCCTCTCGAAGACCGGCCGCGCCTTCGGGTGGCAGTCGATCCGCAGCCTGAAGTTCACCTCCACCGAGAACGACACCTCGCTGCACCTCGAGGGCACCGGGCTGGGCCACGGCGTGGGGCTGTGTCAGCTCGGCGCGCGCGCGCTGGCTGAGCGCGGCGTCGACGCGAAGGGCATCCTCGCGCGCTACTTCCCCGAGTCGCAGCTCAAGCCGCTGCCGTGAGCCGGGCGAAGACGAACACCCGGCGAAACGCGAAGAACACCGGACCGTCGCCCAGCCGTCGCGCGAGCGCCGCGCGGTAGGCCTGACAGAAGCGCTCGAAGTGCGCCGGGCTCAGCCGCGCGCGGTACGCCGACAGCAGCCCGCCCTGCGCGAAGGCCACCAGCCCGTCCACCGACGCGTGGAGCTGCGGGTAGTACCAGGTGCCCACCCGGCTGGTCTCCACCCGGGCGTCCCGGGCCAGCAGCTCGGCGTAGAACTCCGGCGCCTCCACCGGCGAGCGGTACACGTAGCCCTCGAGCTCGGTCTGGAACTGCGCGGCCACCTCCAGCGCGCACTGCGAGAAGGCGGCGTCGGGGTTGGACGGCATCTGCACCGCCAGCTCACCACCCGGCGCGACGAGGCCCAGCACGCGCGGGAAGAAGGCCCGGTGCTCGGGGATCCAATTGAAGGCGGAGTTGCTGAGCACCCGCTCGAAGCGCGAGAGCGGCAGCTCGCGATCGAGGTCGCGCTGCTCGAGCGTGACGCCGTCGACGTGCGACGCCGAGCCGAGCATCGCCGCCGACGAATCGAGGCCCAGCGTGCGCGCCACGCCCAGCTTCGCGTGCGCCTTCGCGGTGAGCGTGCCGGTGCCACACCCGAGATCGAGCAGCGCGCCGCCCGGGCACGGCGAGAGCAACGCGAGGAGATCGTCGAACGGCGCCGCCCGCTGCGTGGCGAAGCGCGCGTAGGCGTCGGGAGACCAGCCATCGGTGGAGGTCATGCGTCACCTTCTACTCGCCGGCCTACCTGAACGCACAGCCACGCCCTTGCCGCGCTGTGGGGATGCCGTGAGGATTGCGGTGCCCTTCGGGGCAACGAAAGGAGGTGGTGCCTTGCCAAGTCAAAGTCAGGGAACCATCTCCGCGGTGACCCTCTGAAGCGTTGGCTTCAGTGACTCCGCGGAGTGGCCCGAAAGAAAAGCTGTGGGGCCGCCTCTGCCGTATGAGAGGCGGCTCTCTTTTTTCCTCGCCCATGCCCACGCTCGCCGACGACTTCCGCCCCGCCTTCGGTCTCTGGTCTGGTCACGCGCAGTCGCTGTTCGGCGTGCTGGCGCGGCCGCGAGTCTCGTTGCCGCTGCGCCGGGAGCGCCGCGAGACGCCCGACGGCGACTTCGTCGATGTGGACGTGCTCGACGGCCGTCCGGGCGCGCCCACGGTGGTGCTGCTGCACGGGCTCGAGGGCTCGTCGTCGTCCGGCTACATCCAGCTCGTGCTCGCCGAGCTGCACGCCCGCGGGTGGACCGGCCTCGCCCTCAACGCACGCAGCTGCTCCGGTGAGCCCAACCGCCACGCGGCTTCGTACTCGTCGGGCGACTACCGCGATCTCTCGTGGCTGGTGCGCGCGCTCGAGGGGCCGCTCTTCGCGGTGGGCTTCTCGCTGGGCGGCAGCGTGCTGCTCAACTTCCTCGCGCGCGACGAGGCTGCGTCTCGGCTGCGCGCGGCGGTCGCGGTGTCGGCGCCGTACGATCTCTCGCTCGGCGCCCGCTTCCTCGACTCCAGCTCGGTCATCGCCCGGCAGTACCTCGCGCGCTTTCTCCCCGCGATGAAGGCCAAGGCGCTCGAGAAGGCCCGCCGTCACCCTCACACGCTCGACGCACCGGCCATCGCCGCCACCACGCGCATTCGCGACTTCGATCACGTGGTGACCGCGCCGCTCTTCGGGTTCAGCTCGGCCGAGCACTACTACGCGCACTGCTCGGCGGGCCCGCTGCTTGGACAGATCCACACCCCCACCCTGCTGCTCTCGTCGCTCGACGACGCGCTCGCGCCGCCGGTGCTCCCGGCCGACGTGACGAAGAACGACGCGCTGCACGTGTTGATGACCCGGCGTGGCGGCCACGTGGGCTTCGCCAGCGGCGCGCTCTGGCGTCCGACTTTCTGGGCCGAGCCGCGGCTGGTGCAGTGGCTCGAGGCCCGGCGCTGACGACTACTTCTTCTTCCCGCCCTTGACCGGCGCGGCCTTGCTCGCCTTCAGCGTCACCGCGCAGTGGCGGAAGTTGCCGTCGATGATCGCCGCGACGAACTTGCCGGTGGGGTGAAACCAGCTCTTCGTCATCTTCGAGTCTTCCCGCGTCGCCGAGGCGTAGCAGGCCTGGTGCTTGTCACCGGCCACCAGCACGAAGCCGGGCGTCTCGCCGTCAGCCACCAGCTCGCTCTGGATCGCCACGCCGTTGTGGGACGTCTCGACCGGCGGCAGCACCAGCTGGTTCTTCCACTGGTACGGCGCCTTGTTGGGGTCGAGGAAGCGCACGCAGGACAGCGTGCCGTCTTCGCGATCCATGCCGTTGAGCGGCGCCGGCCAGGTGGGGTTCACCGCCGCGTCGGTCTGGCAGAAGTAGAGCTCGACGCGATCGTCGTTGCCCCGCTGCTCGTAGACCAGCCACGAGCCGTCCTTCGACCACCCGTGAAAGAGCTCTGCATCACCCGCCCACGCCGCCCCGCTCAAAACCACGACGACTACTGACAGCCAGTTCATGATGGGGTCCCGACGCACGGTGACTTCAGCCATTCGACGCCGGCGTACCGGCATCGACGGTCTCGACGGGCGCCACCGGAGCGGCAGGCACGTTGGGCACCGGCGGCGGCGCCATCGGCACCGGCGCGGGCGGCGCGAGCTGCACAACGTACTCGGTGTACCCCTTGGGCAGCGTCACCGCGAAGACCGGGTTCTCGTCGACGTACTTCTTGTCCACCGGGAGCTTGAAGGAGCCGTCGGCCGCGGTGGTGACGTTGATGCGGCTGCGGTTCTCGCTCACTTCGATCTTCGCGTTGGCGATGGGCAGCTTGGTCGCCGGGTCGATGAGCAGGAACACCGCTTCCTTGCCCTGCGTGTTGAGGGTGACGAAGTCCGCGTAGCGGGGACGGAGGGCGCAGCCGGCGAGCAGCAGCGCAAAGACGGCGAAGTACAGGCTCGAACGCATGCGACGACTTCTAACCTTCGACCGGGAAAAGGCCAGCGCTTCCAAGGCACAATACGGGGCACCTTGGCCCGCTTGCTCCAGCTCGCCGCACTGCTCGGCATCACCGGCCTCGGGGTGTGGCTGGCGTCGTCGCTGGTCGCCTATGCAGGGGGTCCGGCCGAGCTGGCCTGCGTCGGCGGGGTACTCCTCTTTCCCGTGCTCCCGCTGTGGTGGGAGAAGCGCGCCACCGACGCCTTCTACGCCCGGCTCCGGCGCTCGACGCGGCTGTTGCCCAAGAAGCGCGCGCTCACCGGCCCCACCCGCGTCGCGCTGCGCACCGTGGCGATCAACGTCGTCTTCCTCGGGGCGCTGCTGGCGCTGTGGCCGAAGGTGGCCTTCGCCGCGCTGGCCACCCGCGGCGACTGGTTCCTCGGCGACCGCCAGGGTCCGTGGGTCGACCGCACGCGTGCGGTGCTGCTGGCGGGCGCGTCGAGCCTCGAGTGGCTCCACCGCGCGGCGAGCGACAACCCGTACCGCACGAAAGCAGACGAGCAGGCGCCGGTGCCCGACGACGTGAAGCCACTCGAGGTCACCACCCGCTTCGGCAGCGGCGCGCGGTGGCGGCGCGCTGATCCACCGGTGACCCCGAAGGAACCGACGCCGCTCGAGCCCACGCCGACGGAGCCGCCCCCGACCGAGCCGCCACCCCGCCCCGAGCCCAGCAAGCTGCAGGAGCAGAGCCCCGACGAAGACGCGGCATTCACCGTCGGCGCGACGAGCTGGCCGTGGCCCGCGACGGTGCACCCGGTGGTGGCCGGCATGACGCCCGCCGACGAGACCAGCCCCGAGGCGGTGGGCCGCTACCTCGCCGCGCGCATCACCGACCCCTTCCAGCGGGTGAAGGCGCTGCACGACTGGGTGGTGACGCGGCTGCGCTACGACCACGACTCGGTGACCGGCCCGCGCAAGCCGCAAGACGCGCGCGCGGTCTTCGATTCACGGCTCGGCGTGTGCGAAGGCTACGCGCGGCTGCTGGTCGAGCTCGGCCGGCACTCGGGCGATCGTGTGGTGTACGTGACGGGCGAGGTGCGCGAAGAGCACGGCGAGCTGGCGCCGGTGGGCCACGCATGGAACGCGGTGCAGATTCAGGGCGCGTGGTACCTGCTGGACGCCACGTGGGACGACCCCACCCAGCGCGCCGGCGCGACCCGCGACAACTACCGCACCGACTACCTCTTCATTCCGCCGCAGCTCGCGGGGCTCGATCACTTCCCCGACGACGCCCGGTGGCAGCTGCGCGACGTGCGCCTCTCGCGCGCCGAGTTCCTCCGCCAGCCGCTCGCCCGCCCCGGCCTCGCGCGCGAGCGCCTGGTGCTCCGCGCGCCGTCGGGGCCGGTAGTCGACGTCGACGGCACCTTCGCGCTCGAGCTCGAGAACCCCGCGCAGGTGTGGGTGATGGTGATGGTCGGCGCGCAGCGGTGCGGGCCGAGCAACGAGCGCCAGCTGCGCCTCGACTGCGTGGTGCCGCGCGGCGCCGACGAGGCGGTGGTGTTCAGCAACAAGGAAGAGTTCGGCTCGTTCGACGGCGTGGCGAGCTTCAAGCTGCGCTGAGCCGAAAAAGAAAACGGGAGAGACCACCGAAGGTCTCTCCCGCTTCGAACCTCACGCTCGCGCGGGGTTCAGATCTTCGCGCCGGGCGTCTTCACGAACACCGCGTTGAACTCGGTGATGGCCTTGTTGATCTCGGCCTTGATCTCGTTCGTGAACTCCTTCTTGTCCTCGATGCCCTTCTGCACGCCGGGGAACTTCGCGTCGCAGAACTCGAGGAACTCCTTGCCCCAGCGCTGAATGTCGACCACCGGCACTTCGCGCAGCCAGCCGCGCTTGCCCGCGTCGTCCTTGTTGGTGGCCGCGTAGATCTGCATGCACTGACGGGCGACCGGCAGCGGCTCGTACTGGGGCTGCTTGAGGAGCTCGGTGAGGCGCGCGCCGCGGGCGAGCGTCTCCTGGGTGGCCTTGTCGAGGTCGGAACCGAACTGCGCGAAGGCGGCGAGCTCGCGGTACTGGGCGAGGTCGAGCTTCATCGAGCCGGCGACCTGCTTCATCGCCTTGATCTGCGCGGCCGAGCCGACGCGCGACACCGAGAGGCCGACGTTGATCGCCGGGCGGATGCCGGCGAAGAACAGGTCGGTCTCGAGGAAGATCTGCCCGTCGGTGATGCTGATCACGTTGGTCGGGATGTACGCCGACACGTCGCCGGCCTGCGTCTCGATGATGGGCAGCGCGGTGAGCGAACCGGCGCCTTCCTGATCAGACAGCTTCGCGGCGCGCTCGAGCAGGCGGGAGTGGATGTAGAACACGTCGCCCGGGTACGCCTCACGACCCGGCGGGCGGCGCAGCAGCAACGAGAGCTGGCGGTACGCCACGGCCTGCTTCGAGAGGTCGTCGTAGATGACCAGCGCGTGCTGCTTGTTGTCGCGGAAGTACTCGCCCATCGCGCAGCCGGTGTACGGCGCGAAGAACTGCATGGGGGCCGGGTCGGCGGCCGAGGCGGCGACGATGATGGTGTACTCGAGCGCGCCGTACTTCTGGAGCTTGTCCACGACCTGCGCGACGGTCGACTGCTTCTGACCGATGGCGACGTAGACGCAGACCATGTTCTGGCCCTTCTGGTTGATGATCGCGTCGATGGCGACGGCGGTCTTGCCCGTCTGACGGTCACCGATGATCAGCTCGCGCTGGCCGCGGCCGACGGGCACCAGCGCGTCGAGCGCCTTGATGCCGGTCTGCATGGGCTCGTGCACGCCCTTGCGCTTCACGATGCCGGGCGCCTTCAGCTCGATGCGGCGCATCTCGGCCGTCTCGATCGGGCCCTTGCCGTCGATGGGGTTGCCGAGCGCGTCGACCACGCGGCCCAGCAGGCCCTTGCCCGTCGGGACCTGGGCGATCTGCCCGGTGCGCTTGACGGTGTCGCCTTCGCGGATGCCGCGGAAGTCGCCCATGATCGCGACGCCGACGTTGTCTTCCTCGAGGTTGAGCACGAGGCCCTTCACGCCGTTGCCGAACTCGACGAGCTCGCCAGACTGCGAGTTGTCGAGGCCGTAGACGCGGGCGATGCCGTCGCCGACCGCCAGAACGGTGCCGGTCTCGGAGACGGTGACCTGCTTGCCGTAGTCCTTGATCTGCTCGCGGAGAATGCGGCTCACTTCATCGGCGCGGATCTGCATCGGAGTCGTTTCCTTTTGTACTGGGGACAGCGGAGAAAGTGCGCGGCGCTTACCACGGGCTTTCCGAGGAGGTGAGGTGATTTTTCACGCTCGCAGCTTCAGTTCCGCTGCTGCCTCACATCACTCGCAAGAGCCTCAAATCACTCAGTGCATCATCGCCATCAGGGCGAAGCCGATCTGCGGCCAGGGCGGGGTCTCGCCGCCGGCCTCCCCCTTGAGGCGGAGGTTGCCCATCGGCCCGTAGACGGTCTCGGTCGGGGTGACCTGGCGGCCGGGGTAGGTCATCGACTGGCTCGGCCCGCGGATCAGCGCCTGCTTGTCGTCGAGCTCGAAGCGGTAGATGCGGCCCTGGAACTGGCCGGTGATCACCAGCTTGTTGCCCTCGCTCATCTCGCGGGTGAGGTTGAACTCCACGCCGCGCACGCGATCGTCGGTGACCGACACGTCGAGCGCGCGCTCGTTGAAGGTGCCGCCCCACGAGCCATCGGTGCGCTTGGCGAGGTTGCAGTGCGGGCTGCGCACGCGCACCTGATCGAAGCTCACGGTGCGGTTGTACGCGAGCACCTCACCGGTCGGCTTGAACTCGGTGTTGAGGGCCTCGGGCACGATCGTGGGGAAGGTGCAGCTCGACAGCGCGACGACGGCGGCGACGGCGACGGCGACCAGACGCATGGCGATCTCCAGTTGAAGGAACGGCGGGGGTTGCTTCAGCGGCTCGTGCGCTTCTCGTTCTCGATGACCAGGTACTCGAGCAGCGCCTTCTGCACGTGGAGCCGGTTCTCGGCCTCGTCCCACACCACCGACTGCGGGCCGTCGATCACCGAGGCGGTGACCTCTTCTTCCCGGTGCGCGGGCAGGCAGTGCAGGAAGATCGCGCCGGGCTTCGCCAGCTTCATCAGCGCGTCGTTCACCTGGTAGCCCGCGAGGTCGGCCAGCCGCTGCTTCGACTCGGCCTCCTGACCCATCGAGGTCCACACGTCGGTGATCACCACGTCGGCGCCCTTCACCGCGTCCTTCGGGTCCTTCACCAGCTCGACGAAGCCCTTCGCGGGAGCGACCACGTCGTCCGCCGGGTGGTAGCCGGCCGGCGAGGCGAGCTTGAGCTGGAAGCCGAACAGCGCCGAGGCGCGGGTGAAGCTGCGGCCCATGTTGCTCGCGGTGTCGCCGATGAAGGCCAGCGTCTTGCCCTTCACCGGGCCCAGCTTCTCTTCGATGGTGAAGAGGTCGGTGAGGATCTGCACCGGGTGGCCGCCGTCGGTGAGGCCGTTGATCACCGGCACGTCGCAGTGCGCGGCGAACTCCTCGATGCGCGCGTCGGCGAAGGTGCGCATCATCACCACGTCGCAGTAGCGCCCCGTGACGCGGGCGGTGTCGGGCAACGGCTCACCGCGCGACATCTGCGAGTTGGCCGCCGAGAGGTCGATGCACGAGCCGCCCAGCTGCAGCATCGCGGCCTCGAACGACAAGCGGGTGCGGGTCGAGGCCTTCTCGAAGATCATCACCAGCGTGCGCCCGGCCATGGTGCGCACCACGCGGCGCTCCCGGCGCGCCAGCTTGAGCACCGCGGCCCGCCGGAACAGCCCGTGGTGCTCGTCGAGCGAGAGGTCGGTCAGCTTGAGGAAGTCCCGCTTGTGGGAGGTCACGATCGGCTCCTTGCGCAGCGCCAGAGGGCGCGGTGATTGCCCGACTTGCGCCCGAGCGGCAAGCAGCGTCTGGTGCACGAGTGACGTCCCCCGCCCCGCCCCGCGCAGACCCCGCAGGCCGGTGACGGCGCCGCCACGCGAGCCCTGCGGAGGCGTTTCTCCCACCGCCCTTTCCTTCGCCCGAGGCCGCGCCGACCCTCATACAGGCTGCGCGCTCTGAGCCTCAAACGCAGGGTTTGCGCGCCTTCCGAGCTGCGCCGCGCCGATTGTGAGGACGGCAACGATCCGGCCTTGTGTCACAACTCCGTCATGGTGCATGAATGGCGCGTCGGACCACGGGGGGACGACTGGCCAGCGCAAACCAGCAGCAGGATCGAAACGTGCACAGCCAACTCAGGCTTACGAGCGCGGCCGTGGTGTTTAGTTTTTCTACTACATGAGGGTGTGAACATGAGGCTGAGAACGAGTCGGGTTCTGTTGGTGGCGAGCTGCGCGGCGGTGATCGCGGCGTGTGCAGGCCCCGCAGGAGAGAACGGGAAGCCCTGTACGGTGAAGGACAACGGCAACGGGTCGGCGACGATCACGTGCCCTGACAGTGATCCGGTCACGATCACCAGCGGGACCAACGGCACCAACGGGACGAACGGCACCGCGGGGACCAACGGCACGAACGGCACCAACGGGACGAACGGCACCAACGGTGTCGACGGCACGTCGTGCTCGGTGTCGGTGAACCCTGACGCCGGCAGCAAGACCATCACCTGCACCGACGGCACGTCGGTCACCCTGCTCGACGGCGTCAACGGCGTCGACGCGAACGCGGTCATCGACTTCGCCACGCTCTCGGCGCTCGAGCTGAGCCAGGAAGACTTCCGCGTGGTGGTCGGCAGCGTGAGCAACACGCCCAAGCCGGTCGCGCGCTTCACCGTCTACAACCGCCAGAACAAGCCGGTGAAGAACATCCCCGCCTCGAACTTCGGCGGCATCGCCATCCTCCAGCTCGTGCCCGGCACGGCGACCCCCGCGTCGCTCGGCAACGGCATGGGCATCGACACCTGGGTGGTGCAGATCGCCAACTGCGCGACCTGCACGGCCAGCAGCGAGACCGCCTCGACCACCACCCTCGTCGACAACGGCGACGGCACCTACGCGTACACCTTCGTGAAGGACATCGTGAACAACACGACCCTCTCCGACGGCGGCATCGCGGTGCCCGGCGTGGCCTTCGACGCCAACGCGGTGCACCGCTTCGCGATGCGCCTCGGCGCCAGCGGTAACCCCTACCGCCCGGTCGACGCCACCTTCGACTACGTGCCGGCCACCGGCGCGAACGTCGACGGCCAGAACGACAAGGTCGCCACCGCGAACTGCCTGACCTGCCACAACCAGTGGCGCGCGAACGCCAAGAACATCGGCGGGGCGACGCCCTTCCACAGCGGGCAGCGCTACGACGTGCGCTACTGCGCGGTGTGCCACAACGATCAGCGCAAGTACGTCGGCAACAACGCGGGCGGCAACGCGGTCATCGCGGAGCCCACCATCGACGGCAACGGCAACATGACCCCGCCGGCCGGCCGCACCAACATCGCGGTGCTGCGCGGTGAGGCGATCATCAACCTCCCCGTCTTCGCCCACAAGATCCACGCGGGCGAGCACCTGAGCCTCAAGGGCAACTACGCGGGCCTCGGCACCGAGATCAACGAGTTCATGTTCCCGCAGGACGTGCGCAACTGCACCAAGTGCCACAGCAACGCGAGCCAGGCCGACAACTGGAAGAACAAGCCCAGCCGCCGCGCCTGCGGTGCCTGCCACGACGGCATCGACTGGGTCGCCGGTACCGGCCACCTCGGCGGCGCGCAGTCGAGCGACCGCAACTGCACCACCTGCCACGACGCGACCGCGATCGCCAACAAGCACCGCCCCGTCGCGCCGATCGACCCGAACAACACCTACTCGGGCGGCACCAACTCGAACACCAACGCCTCGGCCATCGGCAGCCCGCAGAACCCGCCGCCCGGCGCCCGCGTGTTCCAGTACGACCTCGCCTCGGTCACCACCCTCGCGGCCACTGACGGCGGCACCAGCGTCAGCCCGGTCGTGAAGTTCCGCTTCACCGAGAACGACGCCGGCGTGCTCTTCAACGTGTCGGACGGCACCAACAACCTGTTCGACAACTTCGTGGGCGCCCCCAGCGTGTACTGCGTGTGGGCCATGCCGCAGGACGGCATCGCGAAGCCGGCCGACTTCAACGCGTCGAGCAGCGTGTACCTGAAGAGCGCCTGGAACGGCACGGCCACCACCGGCACCAGCGCCTCGACCATGACCGGCCCCGACAGCAGCGGCTACTACACGGTCACCATCACCGGCACCCAGGTCCCGGCGACGGCCTCCATGCTGACCTGCGGCCTCGGCTACTCGTACTCGCTGGCGAGCACGCAGCCGCTCACCCAGACCAACGTGATGGGCTACGCCTACAACACCACCACCAAGGTCGGCGGCATCGCCATTCCGCCGAAGAACGTGTGGAAGGTGGCCACCGGCTTCACTGGCCGCCGTGGGGCGACGTCGTCGAGCAGCGCGACCGGTCAGATCGCGATGAGCTCGAAGTGCGCCGACTGCCACAACAACCTGGGCGTCTCGCCGACGTACCACTCGGGTCAGCGCAACGACGCCGCCACCTGCTCGTTCTGCCACACCCAGAACCGCACCAGCAGCGGCTGGACCGCGGGCTCCGAGAGCTTCATCCACGCCATCCACGCGGCGAAGAAGCGCACGGTGCCGTACAACTGGCACGCGGCGGCGACGGTCTCGGCTGAAGGTCAGTCGTCGGTGGCGGGCTTCTTCGGGGTCGAGTACCCGGGCCGCCTCAACTACTGCGAGTCGTGCCACCAGGCCGGCTACTACGACTTCAGCGCGAGCTGGTACACGGCCAACAACGGCGCGAACCTGGCGAACCGCACGGTGCAGACGGTGGCGACGGGCTCGTACAACGCCTTCTCGCCGCTCAAGGCCGACGGTGGTCTGCCCGACCTCGCGCTGTCCGTCTCGCCGTACGTCAACTCTGACGGTGGCGTGAACTACGGCAGCGGCTACGGCTACAACGTCGGCACCCAGGTGGTCACCGAAGCGGCGGCGAGCACGCTGGTCATCTCGCCCATCGCCAACAGCTGCTTCGGGTGCCACGACAGCCCGGCCTCGAAGCTCCACATGGAAGGCAACGGCGCGACCATCTACGGCACGCGCGCGCAGGCCGCCCAGAACGTCGAGCAGTGCATGATCTGCCACGGCCCCGGCAAGACGGCCGCCATCAAGGACGTTCACTACCAGTGAGCAACCGCCACTGACGTGAAGTGAGAGGGGGTGGCTTCGGCCGCCCCCTCTCTTTTTTGTGTCGTCAGATCGCCGCGGCCTGAATCGACGCGAAGAGCTGCGCGAGCCGCGGGGCCTGCGTCGCCTTCTGGGCCAGCGCGTTGGCCTGCGTCTCGAGGCTGACCAGCGTGGCCTCCACCGCCGCCGGGCCGGTGCTGCCGGCCGAGAGCTTGCGCGCCACCGCGCCCGCGGGCTCGAGCACGCTCAACGTCGCCGCGTCGAGCGAAGGGTCGATGGCCTGCGCCAGCTCGACCGTCGCCTGGCGGAGGTTGATCCCCTGTTCCTGGCAGCGCCGCACGAGCGAGCCGACCACCTGGTACGCCTTGCGGAAGGCCATGCCCTTCTTCACCAGCGCCTCCGCGAGGTCGGTGGCCTGGGTGAAGCCCTCGTCGACGCCCACCCGGCAGCGCTCGGGGTGGAAGGTGACGCGCGGCAGGGCCAGCCGCAGCACCGACAACGAGCCCAGCAGCAGCGGCCCGGTCTCGAGCAGCGAGGCGCGGTCTTCCTGCAGGTCGCGGTTGTAGCCGCCGGGCAGGCCCTTCACCGTCGCCAGCAGGCCCATCAGGTTGCCCAGCGCCTTGCCCGACTTGCCGCGGATCAGCTCGAACACGTCGGGGTTCTTCTTCTGCGGCATCATCGAGCTGCCCATCGAGATGTCGCCCGAGAGCGAGGCGAAGCCGAACTCCGCGGTGGTGAAGTCGATGAGGTCGGTCGACAGGCGGCTGGCGTGCACGAAGAAGCGGGCCGTCGCGTAGAGCAGGTCGAGCGCGAAGTCGCGATCGCCCACCGTGTCCATGCCGTTGAGGGTGACGCCCTCGAAGCCCAGCAGCTGGCGCGTCACCTCGCGGTCGATGGGCAACGAGCTGCCTGAGATGGCGCCCACGCCCAGCGGCAGCAGCTTGCACTGCTCGAGCACGAAGGCGAACGCCTGGGCGTCGCGCAGGAAGGCCGCGCCGTAGCTGCCCAGCCAGTACGCCAGCGACACCGGCTGCGCGCGCTGCCGGTGGGTGTACGAGGGAAGAATGACGTCCTTCTCCTGGCGGGCGCGGGTGACGAGCTCCTGGATGAGCGTGGTGAGGTGCTCGAGCGCGAGCGCGGCCACCTCGCGCACGTGGAGCCGCAGGTCGGTCGCCACCTGATCGTTCCGGCTGCGCGCCGAGTGCAGCAGCGCCGCGGGGCCGCCGATGGTGCGGTTGAGCTCGACCTCCACCGCCATGTGCACGTCTTCTTCGTCGGGCAGCACCAGCGTGCCGGCATCGGCGCGCTTCCACAGCGCCACCAGCCCGTCGCGAATGGTGCGCGCGTCGGCGGCGGGGATGACGCCGGTGCGGCCGAGCATGGTGACGTGGGCGATGGAGCCCACCAGGTCTTCACGCAGCAGCTGCTTGTCGAGCGCGAGCGAGCTCGAGAAGGCCATCACTTCGGGCAACAGGCCCGGTCCACCGGAGGCCTCGGTCTTGGCGAGCGTCATGCGTCACTACCTTTCTTCCAGAGTGAGAGGAGATCCCGCTTGAGGCGGGAAGGTTTCACGCCCTTGGCGGGCACGATGAAGATGGTGTCGTCGCCGGCGAGCGTGCCGAGCAGCCCCGGCGGGCGCGCGACGTCGAGGGCGGCGGCGATCATGCCCGCGGCGCCCGGGCGGGTGCGCACCACCACCATCGCATCGCCGTCGTCGACGGTGGTGACGAGGTGGTGCAGCGCGTGGGGCCCGTCGTCGGGCGGCGCTTCGGGCAGCTCGTAGATCGTGCCGCCGTCGGGCAACGTCACCCGGCGCGCCTTGAGGCGGGCGAGGTCGCGCGAGAGCGTGGCCTGGGTGACGGCGAAGCCCTCGCGCTCCAGCAGGCGGCCCAGCTCTTCCTGGGTGGTGACGAGGTGTTTGCGCAGCAGCCGGCGAATGCGCTCCCGCCGCGCGCGCGTGGCGGCCTCAACCATGCGTCACCAGCGAGCCGATGCCCTGGTCGGTGAAGAACTCCGCGATGATGGAGTGCGGCGTGCGGGCGTCGATGACGTGCACCCGCTCGACCCCGCGCTCGATGGCGGAGATCGACCACTTCGCCTTGCGCGTGAGGTTGCGGTTGAAGACGCCCTTCTCGGCCTTCTCGCGCAGCACGGTGGTGTTGATCTGCCCGAGCAATTCGTCGCGCTCGACGAAGCCGGGGCCGCCCACCAGGTACACCAGCTTGCTGGCGCGCGCGGTGACGGCGATCTCACTGGCGACCTGATCAGGCTCGAGCGGAATGGTCGAGCCGTCGTCGAGGAAGCCGACGGGCGAGACCACCGGCACGTAGTTGCGCTGCAGAAACATCTCGAGCAGGTCGGCGTTCACGTTGACCACCTCGCCCGGCAGCCCTTCACCGACGCGGCGGCCCTTCATGAACGAAGCGTCCATGCCCGACAACCCGATGGCGTGCACGCCGGTGCGGTTGAGCATGGTGACCAGCTCGGTGTTGGTCTGGCCGGAGAGGATCATCTCCTTGCTGTGCGAGTCGCCCTTGCTGGTGCCTTCAGGGCTCTCGCCGTGCACCAGAATGGGCACCAGGCCCACCGCGCGCAGCAGGTTCACGTCTTCCACGATGGCGGCGCGCAGCGAGTCTTTGCCCATCGCCTGGCGGCCCAGCTTGATGACCACCCGCTTGTCGGCGAAGCGCGAGATGTAGGTCAGCGCCTCCTTCACCAGCGTCACCTTGAACTTCGGCGAGTAGTTGGTGAGGCGATCGTCCTTCTGCACGCTGCCGTCGGCCGTGGGCACGAGCAGCGAGGTGTAGTCGGCGTTGATCTTCACGTAGTCGTACGAGAGGTCGCAGCCCCACCCCACCGACGCCTCGACGCCCGCGCGGAGATCGATCTCCACCAGCACTTCCGGCGAGCGCATGCGGGCGCGCAGGCTCTGGTGGCCGGGCACGCTGGGCCCCTCGTTGGCGTCGTTGTTGGCGACGGCCGGCGGCGGGATGGCGGGGTCGAAGGTAGGCTTGCGATCGAACACCACCACGCCCTGCACGGTGACCTTCGCCTCGGCGGGCTTCACGTCGTAGTTCTGCGAGCCGCAGCGCGCGCCGACGGTGGCGAGAATGCGGCCCCAGTTGGGGTCGGCGCCGAACACGGCGGCCTTCACCAGCGTGCTTCCGGCGACGCTGCGGGCGAGGTCGGTGGCGATGGCGCGGGTCGGCGCGTTGGTGACGCGCACCTCGAGCAGCTTGGTGGCGCCTTCGCCGTCCTTGGCCACCTCGCGCGCGAGCTCGACGCACAACGACTGGAGCTGCGCGGCGAAGAGCTCGAACTCCGCGGTGGGCTCGGTGATCTCCGGGTTGCCGAGCTGGCCGTTGGCGAGCGCGAGCACCGCGTCGTTGGTGCTCATGTCGTTGTCGACGGTGAGGTTGTTGAAGCTGCCGTCCATGCTGCCGACCAGCGCGCGCTGCAGCATCGCGGGCGAGAGCGCGACGTCGGTGCAGATGACGGCGATGGTCGACGCGAGCTGCGGGGCGATCATCCCGCTGCCCTTGCAGATGGCAGTGATGCGGCCTTCCTTGCGGCCCAGGCGCACCACGCGGCTGGCGACCTTGATGTGCGTGTCGGTGGTGAGGATCGCCTCGGCGGCCATCTCGGGCGCGGTCTTGAGCAGCCCCTTGAGCCGGGGGATGGCGTCGATGATCTTCACCTTCGGCAGGCGCTGGCCGATGACGCCGGTGCTGGCCATCAACACCGTGTCGGCGCCCACGTCGAGCACCTTGCCCGTCGCGGCGCACAGCTCGGCCACGTCGTCGAGGCCTTCCTGCCCGGTGAGCGCGTTGGCGTTGCCGGAGTTGATCAACACCGCCCGCACGCCCGCCATCGGCAGCCGCCGCAGCATGTCTTCCACCGGCGCGGCCTTCGCCTTGTTGATGGTCAGCGCCGCGGCGGCGGAACACGGTGACTCGCTGACGACGAGGGCGAGGTCTTTCTTGAACGGCTTGATGCCGGCGTGCAGCCCGGCGAACAGGAACCCACGCGCGACGGGCATTACGACAGGCCCTCGGTCTCGTCGCAGCCGAGCATGAGGTTCAGGTTCTGCACCGCCTGGCTGGAGGCGCCCTTGAGCAGGTTGTCGATGGCGCTGATGCTCACCACGTGGGTCTCGTCGACCGACTGGCCGAGCAGACACCACGGCGTCTTCACCACGTCGGCGATGCGCACCGCGTCGGCGTTGGCGCGCAGCTTGATCATCGGTTCGCGGCCGAAGGCGGTGGCGAAGGCGTCCTTCACCTGCGCGGCGCTGACGCCCTTCTTCAGGCGGGCCACGGCGGTGCTCAAGATGCCGCGCTTCATGGGGAGCAGGTGCGGGGTGAACACCAGCTTCGGCACGCCGAGCGTCTGTTCGATCTCCGGCACGTGCTGGTGGCCGAGCGACTTGTAGGCGCGGAAGTCGGAGTCGATCTCCATGAAGGTGTATTCCTCGCTCGCCTTGCGACCGGCGCCGGACACGCCCGAGGCGGCGCTGATGACGATCGACTCGGGGTCGATGAGGCCGTGCTGGAGCAGGGGCGCGCACGAGAGCGCCGCGGCCGTCGCGTAGCAGCCGGGGTTCGAGATGAACGCTGCGCCCCTCGCCTTCGCGCGGAAGAGCTCGGGCAGGCCGTACACCGCTTCTTTGAGCAGCGCGGGCGCGCTGTGCTCGAACTTGTAGAAGGCGGGGTACTTCGAGAGGTCCTGCAGGCGGAACGAGCCGGCGAGGTCGATCACCTTCACGCCCAGCGCGCGCAGCTTCGGGGCGAGCTCGAGCGAGGTCTCGGCGGGCGTGGCGAGGAACACCACCGCGCAGTGCTTCGCGGCCTCGAGGCCCTGCTCGTTGCTGACGTAGGTGAGCTCGCTGGGGAGCCCGGTCTTCGCCGCGATGGTCTGCCCGACCCAGCGGTCGGACGTGACGAACGAGAGCGAGACGTGGCGGTGACCGAGGAGAAGCCGGGTCAGCTCGATGCCGCTGTAGCCCGACGCGCCGATGATGCCTGCGGAATGCTGCATGGAGGGCGCATGTAGATGCACCGGCTATGCAGCGCCAGATCAATGATCTGGCTGAAGAGGTTGGTCGCCCGAGGTGAGAAGCCGCGAAATACCTGCTCTGCCACTGAGCTACGGGAGCGTACGAAGTGCTCCCGACGGGATTCGAACCCGCGACCCGGTCCTTGGAAGGGAATTTGCGTGTAGGGCCTCTCGGGCCGGACGACCTGGAGAGAGAGACGGCGGGGCCCATCGTTCCTGACTGTCACGGTGATTGTCTCTCGATCTGAGGGCGCGGCGGGCCGCGGCGTTATGAAGGGGGCATGTCCAAGCCCAACGACCTCACCACCGCCTCCGGTGCCCCTGTTGCCGACGATCAGAACTCCGTGACCGCCGGTCCGCGCGGCCCGGTGCTGCTGCAGGACGTGCACCTCATCGAGAAGCTCCAGCACTTCAACCGCGAGCGCATTCCCGAGCGGGTGGTGCACGCCAAGGGCTCGGCGGCCTACGGCACCTTCACCGTCACCCACGACATCACGAAGTACACGAAGGCGAAGCTCTTCAGCGCGGTCGGCAAGAAGACCGACACCCTGGTGCGCTTCTCGACGGTGGGCGGAGAGCGGGGGTCGGCCGACACTGAGCGCGACCCGCGCGGTTTCGCGATGCGCTTCTACACCGAGGACGGCAACTGGGACCTCGTCGGCAACAACACGCCAATGTTCTTCATCAAGAACCCCATCAAGTTCCCCGACTTCGTGCACACCCAGAAGCGCGACCCGAAGACGAACCTCAAGTCGCCCACCATGATGTGGGATTTCTGGAGCCGCGCCCCCGAGTCACTCCACCAGGTGACGATGCTCTTCTCGAGCCGCGGCACGCCCGACGGCTACCGCCACATGGATGGCTTCGGCAGCCACACCTTCAGCCTGATCAACGCGGCCGGCGAGCGGGTGTGGGTGAAGTGGCACTTCAAGACGCAGCAGGGCATCAAGAACCTCAGCGCGAAGGACGCGGTGCGCCTCGCCGGTGAAGACCCCGACTACGCCCAGCGCGACCTGTTCAACGCCATCGCGAAGGGCCAGTTCCCGAAGTGGACCGTCTTCCTTCAGGTGATGACCGACGCACAGGCCGCGAGCGCGAAGTTCAACCCGTTCGATCTCACCAAGGTCTGGCCGCACGCCGAGTACCCGCGCATCCCCGTCGGGGTGCTCGAGCTCAACCGCAACCCCGAGAACTACCACGCGGAGGTCGAGCAGGCGGCGTTCAAGCCCTCGGCCATCGTGCCCGGCCTGGGCTTCTCACCCGACAAGATGCTGCAGGGCCGGCTCTTCGCGTACCACGACGCGCAGCTCTACCGCGTGGGCACCAACCACCAGCACCTCCCGGTCAACGCGTCGCGGAACCCGGTGGTCAACCACCAGCGCGACGGCGCGATGACGATTCACAACCCGGGCGGCGCGCCCAACTACGCCACCGTCGAGGCGAAAGGCACCCACCCGCAGGGCCTCGGCCACGGCGAGCCGGCGCTCCCGCTCGAGGGCCCCGCCGCGCGCTACGACGGCCGCGCCGAAGAAGACGACTTCACGCAGGCGGGCAACCTGTTCCGCCTGCTGGCCGCCGACGAGAAGCAGCACCTGTTCGACAACATCGCCGGCCCGCTGAGCCAGGTCTCGCAGGAGATTCAAGACCGCCAGCTCGCCCACTTCGACAAGGCCGATCCGGCGTACGGCGCGGGCGTGCGCGCGGCGCTGAAGAAGCACGCGAGCTGACGAAGGCGTGACGAGGCGCGGGCTATCCGGCGCTCATGGAATCGACCGTGAGCGCCGTCCTCAAGCCCCAGCTCCGCGGGGTCTCACACCAGGTCTCGTTCTTCGTCGCCGCGGCCGCCGGCGCGTGGCTCTTGTCGCGCGCGAGCGGCCCGATGTTCTGGGGCTGCGTGGTGTACCTCTTCGCGCTGTGCGGTCAGTTCGCGGTCAGCGCGCTGTACCACCGGCCCACCTGGCAGCCCGCGGCGCGGCAGTGGTGGCGGCGCCTCGATCACTCGTTCATCGTCATTCTCATCGCGGGCACCGGCACGCCGCTGGCGCTGAAGCTCCCGCCTGACGACAGCCGCGCGCTGCTGTTGGTGCTGTGGGTGGGCGCGGGCCTCGGCGTGCTGCGCGCGCTGGTGTGGATCACCGCGCCCAAGCCGGTCGCGGCGCTGGTGGCGCTGGGCCTGGCGTGGTTCACCAGCCCCTTCATTCCCGCCCTCAACGCGGGACTGGGCACGGTGAGCGTCGCGTGGCTGCTCGGCGGAGGCGTCCTCTATTCTCTGGGCGCCCTCGCCTACGCCACCAGGCGCCCCAACCCGTGGCCCGCCGTCTTCGGGTACCACGAGGTGTTCCACGCCTTCGTGGTGCTCGCGGCGGCCTGCCACTTCGTGGTGGTGGCGCGCGTGGTGGCTGGCACGTAGGAAGCGCGGCAGTCCCGTGCGCACCGCCAACCTCGCCATCGTCTTCACCGACATCAAGGGCTTCACCGAGCGCACGAGCAAGCAGACGCTCGAGCAGAACGAGAAGCTGTTGAAGGCGCACAACGACCTGCTGGCGCCGCTCTTCAAGGCGCTCGGCGGCCGCGTGGTGAAGACCATCGGCGACGCCTTCATGGTGACCTTCGAGTCACCGACCTCCGCGGTGCTGTCGGGTGTCGCGATTCAAGACGCGCTGTGGAAGTACAACCAGTCGGCGAGCGCCGAGGCGCAGCTCCACGTGCGGGTGGCGATCAACGTCGGCGAGGTGCGGCTCGAGGGCAACGACGTCTTCGGAGAGCCGGTGAACATCGCCGCGCGCGTGGAAGGCATCGCCGAGGCCGACGAGGTCACTTTCACCGAGGCGGTGTACCTCTCGATGAACCGCGCCGAGCTCTCGTGCGAGGAGATCGGCCGCTTCGAATTGAAGGGCATCCCCGAGGCGGTGCGGCTGTTTCGCGTCGCGCGGGTGACGACGGCCGCGGGCGAGGCGCCGTACGGCAACAAGGGCCTCGCGAAGGTGGCGGAGGTGTCGGGCACCCACAAGGCGCTCGACCTCGCGACCTCGGCGGCCAGCGCGGCGTCACGCGCGCTCGAGACCACCACCGAGGTCGCCAGCCGAGCGCTCGAGACGACGAGCAAGTACGTCGAGAGCTCGCTCCAGTCGGCAGAGAAGCAGGGCGTGCCACGCCGCCGGGTGTTCGCCGGGCTCGGCGGAGGCGTGCTGGTGCTGGCGTTGCTCTTCGGGCTGTTCGGGAAGAACGAGATCGAGCGGGCCATCGACGACGCGGCGTCGGCGAAGGGCGAAGAGCGCAGCAGGAAGCTCGACGTGGCGCGCAAGCTGATCGCCGCCGAGAAGGACCCGAAGCGGCGCCCCTGGTACCAGGGCCTGCTGGCCGAGAAGCTGGGTGAGAGCTCGGCGGCGAGCCACTACGCAGCCGCGGCGCGCGCCGGCGTGAAAGACGCGGAGGGGAAGTTGATCGACCTCCTCGGCCACCCGAAGTGCGGCCTGCGCTCGGCGGCGGCAGACGCGGTGGCGGATCTCCAGCTCAAGCGCGCGCGCGGCAGGCTCGAAGACCTCGCCGAAGACGGCGGACCCGACGATGGCGAGCAGGTGTTGGTGTTCGGCTGCAACTCGAAGCAAGCGGCCGCGACCGCGCTGCGGCGGTTGAAGGACTGAGCCTCAGAGCACCGGGGTGGCCGAGCGCGCGTGGGTGCCCTTGAAGTGGGCGCCGGCGGCGCAGCCTTCGGAGTCGACGCGGTTGACGTGATCGACATGGTCGACCGGACCGTCGCGGAACTTCTGCTTGTAGAAGCGCACCGGACCGCGGCAGTGCCTGCAGCGAATGGTGCCGCCGGTGGGCGTTTCCTCGAGCCCCTTCACTTCGCGGACGATCCATCGCGCGCTCTTCACGCCGTCGACCTTGAAGAGCTTCTTCATCTCGCAATCGATCATCTTCGGCTTCGCCACGCGCTTCGGCATCGGGATCACGCTCTCGTTTTGCACTGAGCACGCGCCGCCGCGCGGGCCTGAAGGGGTGCAGCGCCGGCGGAGTGACGACACTGTGTCACACCTCTCAGGGGCGCGCTGGGCCGAGCAGGAACTCGAGGGCGCCGGGCAGGCGGGAGGCCCACGCCGACTCGGTGTGTGTCGCGCCGGCCTGCACCACGGAGCGGAGCGTCACGCCGTCGACGTAGCCGAGGGTGCGGTACGCGCTCGCGAGCGCTGCGGTGTCGGTCACGCCGTCATTCGAAGGGCCGCTGTCGCCGCTGTCGACGTACACGCGGAGCGGCCGCGGGGGGGAGCTCTGCGCGACCTCGTCGAGCAGCACGCGGTCGTCCCACCACACGCTGGGGGACATCGCGCCGACGAGGCCGAATACGTCGCCGTGTCGCGTGCCGGCGTAGCTGCTGATCAGCCCGCCGAGCGACGAGCCGAGCAGCACCGTGTCTTCGCGGCCGGGCCGGGTGCGCAGCTCGGCGTCGACCTTCGGCTTGAGCTCTTCGATGAGCATGCGGAGGTAGAGCGCGCCGCGGCCGCCGCCGTAGGTCGCGTCGACGGTCGGGGTGTACTCGGCGATGCGGTCGGCGCCGGCGTTCTCGGGCCCCACGACGATCGCCTCGCGGAACCGACCGTCGCTGGCGGCGGCGTCCATCGTCTCGGGCACGCGCCAGGTCACACCACCGAAGGCAGCCGCGGGGTCGAAGAGGTTCTGCCCGTCGTGCAGGTAGAGCACCGGCATTCGGGCGGTCGGGTTCTCGAGATAGGTCGGCGGCAGGTAGACGTAGACGCCGCGGGTGTTGCCCAGCAGCGTCGAGCTGAACGTCGGCCAGCGGCGCGACCACTCGCCGGTGTCGCGCAGGAAGCGAGGCGCCACTTCGGACACCGTGCCCACGCGCGCGCGGTAGTTGGGCCCCTTCGACCAGACCGAGTCGTCGAGGAGCGGCTTCCATTCCACGTCGGCCGAAAGCGTCGGGAGCGAGAGCGTCCAGGTGGTCTCGTTCACCTTCTGCATGGGGATGCCGGTGTTCCAATCGAGCGGAGGCTTCGAGCCGCGGATGAAGAGGGCACGCGTGCCCGCGGGGTAGGTGACGCGCAGCACGGTGACGAGGGGCGCCCCGGCGTCGACCTGCGTTCCGGCGTCGGCGGCGCCGGCGTCGATCGCCAGCGCGCCCGCGTCGGAGGCCACCGGAGTCGCCGGACCACAGGCTGCGAAGACCACCAGCGAGAGACCCAGAGCGCGCACGACGCGCTGCCTCGCACGCCCAGCCGCAAGAAATCTACCCGGGAGGGCGATTTCCTGCGGGTGGTGGTGCAGGTCGGGCGGGAAGGGTGCGCCTTCGACGCGGCGCCTGCGTCTCCTGCGATCGGCACAGAACGTGTGCTTCGGAGTGCTCTTGCTCCCACCCCACTCCCATCCTCGCCCCCAGGGGCGAGGGGTGCGCTCTGGGCCGCGCGGCCTAGGCGAGGCTCCGAGGAGCATGGGGCCGCGGCGCAGCGAAATTGCAGAACCACTCGCTTTCGATTGATCAACCGTCGGCGCTCGACGGTTTGGCTTCTGGCAGAGCGAAACGCTCAAGCATTGCCGTTCAAGACTTGCAGGTCGCCAGCAGTGACTGAGCGGTGCGCTCTGGCGCATTCCAAACCGTCGAGCGGCCCGGCGGTGGATGAACCCTCGCCGGTTGGTACTGCAATTTCACTGGGACGACGCCACATCCGACTCGGAGTCCCGCCTGGCCGCGCGGCCCAGAGCGCACCCCTCGCCCCTGGGGGCGAGGATGGGAGTGGGGGGGAGCTGAGGCAACCAAGCCCATGGAAGCAGTGCCGATCGCAGGAGACGCAGGCGCCGCGTCAAAGCCGCCCCCGCCCCGCCCGACCAGCACCACCACCACCTCAGCTCACGGAATCAACACCACCGACCCCGTCGTCTCCCGCCCCTCCAGCGCCCGGTGGGCCGCCTGCACCTCACTGAGCTTGAAGGTCGCCGGTCTCGCCAGCTTCACCGCGCCCGAGCGCAACACCGCAAACAACGCCTGGGCGCTGGCCTCGAGCTCCGCGCGCGTCGAGATGTACGCAAACAACGACGGCCGCGTGACGAACAACGACCTCATCCCACCGAGCACCTGCAAATCGAACGGCGGCGGCTTGCCGCTCGACTGCCCGAACGACACCAGCGTGCCGCGCGGCGCGAGCGAATCGAGCGACTGCTGAAAGGTGTCCTTCCCCACCGAGTCGAACACCGCATGCACGCCGCGGCCGTCGGTGAGCGCCTTCACCTTCTCGACCCACGGCCCCTCGGACGTGACGAGCACGAAGTCACAGTGCGGCGCCGCCAGCACCGCCTTCTCGGCGCGCCCCACCAGGCCGATGACGTTCGCCCCGAGGTGCCGCGCCCACTGCGTGGCGATCAACCCCACGCCGCCAGCAGCGGCGTGAATGAGCACCGTGTCGCCGGGCCCGACGGGGCGGCAGCGACGCAGCAGCGCCTCCGCGGTCATTCCCTTGAGCATCACGGCCGCGGCGGTGACGTCGTCGACGTCGTCGGGCAGCGTGACGAGACGCTCGGCCTTCGCGTTGCGCAGCTCCGCGTACGCGCCCGGCACGCCGGCGTAGGCCACGCGCTCGCCGACGCGCACCGAGGTGACGCCCTCGCCCACCGCGGTCACCACGCCCGCGCCTTCCTGCCCCGGGGTGAAGGGCAACGGCTGCGGATAGAGGCCGGTGCGGTGGTAGACGTCGATGAAGTTGAGGCCGATCGCCGTGTGGCGGAGCGTCACTTCACCGGGGCCAGGCGGTGGCACCTCGATCGACTCCTCGCGGAGGACCGAGGCATCACCCACTTCGTGAATTCGAATCGCGCGGGTCATGCCCCTGACTTAGCGGCGACCCTTCTTGAAGCCCTTCATTTCGTGCTGCAGCCGCGCGAGGGTCAACGCCAGCTTGGCGCGCTTCTGTGGGGCGAGGCCCTGCCCCAGCGTGGTGAAGAGCTCCTTGTCCATCGCGGCCATCTGGGCGCGACCGTCGAGCACCCGCTGCACGTTGGCGTCGACCTGCGCGAGCGCCGCCTGGTCACCATCGGCCGCGTCCTTGAGCGACTTCATCGCCTCGCCCATCTGCTGGCGCAGCGGACGGCGGCGGTCCTCCACCACCTTCAGCTTCTCGGACAGCTTGATGGCGTCGGCCTCGTTGAGCTCGAGCGCCTCGCTGATCGCCACCACGTACATCAGCCGCATCTCGCGCTCGCGCGCTTCCATGCGCTCTTCGCGCCGCTCGGGGTTTCCGCCGCCCCACTTCCCGGGCCCACCGCGCTCGACCGCGGGAGGACCGGCGAACGCCGTGAACGCACCGAGCACCATCATCGACAGCAAGAGCTTCGTCTTCATCACAGGTCTCCTTCGGTCGGCGACGGCCAACCCACGTCAAAGAACACTTCGTCGTCGGAAAGGTTGATCTCGTCAGATGCTTCGAGGACCGGGATTTCGGGCGGGGTCACCATCACGGTGCGCGTCTCGACGCGCGGCTCGGGCTGCGGCACGAGCTTCATCAACACCGCCGACGCGAGCAGCGCGCCGACGCCGGCGGCGAGCGCGAGGCTGGCGAAGCGGGACGCAGCCCCCGAGCGCCGACGCGTCTCGCGCCACGTCTTCTGCGTCGACGCGGCGAGGCCGCCGAGCACCAGGCGCTCGGTCTCCGACAGCGGGGGCAGCGCCGCGAGGCCGAGCAGCTTCGCGGTGGCCTGACAGCTCGCGCAGCCCTCGAGGTGTTCCCGCGCCTCGGTGGACAGCTCCCCGCCGGACAGCTCGAGTTCGACGTCTTCACACTTCATGACGCACCTCCGGGTGACGACAGCTTCGCCACCTCTTCCTTCAGTCGCTGCACCGCGTGATGAAAGTGAGACTTCGCGTTGCCTTCGGTGATGTCGAGCGCCAGCGCGATCTCGGCGAACGGGAGCCCGGCGTCGATGCGCAGCGTGAACACCTCGCGCTGCCGCCCGGGGAGCGCCTGCACCGCGCGCCGGGTGAGCGCTTCCTGCTCGGCGCGCTCGAGGAGCTCCTGGGCTGCGCCGGTGCTGCGTTCGCGATCGAGCGCCTCGACCGGGCTCGCCACCCACCGCCCCGTGTCGCGCACGTGGTTCTTGCCGAGGTTGACCGCGATGCGCAGCAACCACGCCTTGAACGGCACGCCCTCGCGCTCACCGCTCATCTTCGGCACCGCGCGCTCGGCGGCCTCGAAGGCCTGCAGAAACGCCCGCTGCGTGAGGTCGCGCGCGTCTTCCACCGAGCGCGCGTAGCGGCGCACCACGCGGAACACGACATCTTGATGGCGCTTGACCAGCAGCCCGAAGGCCGCCGAGTCACCCGCACAAAATGCGCGCAGCAGCTCCAGCTCGGTCGGCTCGTTCGTCGAACCGCCGGGAATGACACGAAGCTGTGGTGCCGGAGGGCTCACCGTGAACGAGAGGACACGCGCCGGGGAAAAAGGTCAAAGCGTGCGCTGGCGAATTCGCGAAGCGCGATCCTAGGGTGTCGCGGGGGAATGACGGATGAATCCGAAGACGCCGCCGAAAAATCCTGACGTGGTGATGCCGCCGCCGCCGTCGCGACCCGAGTCGCGCAACGTGCTGGCCACGATGCTCGACGCGCGCGGCCCGATGAGCACGGTGCACTTCCTGGTACACCCCGGAATGGTGGAGCTGCAGCGCGAAGCCGAAGCGCGCGGCTGGAACGCCCGGGGCTTCACCTCGCTGACGGTGGCGTGGCTCGAGCTCAAGTGGACGGCCGACGGCTGGAAGACCGAACACACCGTGTCGAGCAACGACGTGCCCTGCCCGGTGGTCAACGGCACCTTCCACCTCACCGGCTGCGCGCCGGGCACCGAGGTGGAGTTCGCGATTCGGGTCGGGCTGGCTTGCCACGCGCCGCACGACACCGCCTACGCGCGCGACGTCGGCGAGCTGTGGCTCAACAACGACGGGCAGAACTACCGCCAGACGACGCGCTGATCAGCGCCGCAGCTCCTTCATCACCTTCGCCACGTAGAACTCGGTCTCGCCGTTCTTCGGCACCGAGCCGTTCACCGCGCCCGGACCGGCGTTGTACGCGGCGACGGCGAGCTCGACCTTGCCGGTGCGCTTGAGCTGCTGCGCGAGGTAGCGGGCGCCGGCGTCGATCGCCTCTTCGGGATCGAAGGGGTCCTTCACGCCGAGCAGCGCCGCGGTGCCGGGCATGAGCTGCGCAGGCCCCATCGCGCCGGCGAACGAGATGCGGTGGGCGCGACCACCCGACTCGACGGTGACGAGCGCGCGCATCAGCCCCTTCGGGAGCCCGTGCCGCTTCTCGGCCGCCGCGGCGAGGCCGTCGAGCTCTCGGTGGCCGACCAGCAGACACAGCGGCCGGTGCTTCGCGTAGGTGCCCAGCGCCTGCCACTTCTCCTTCAGGAAGAAGGGAGAGAGCGGGAAGACCACCGAGTTGCCGAAGAACGAGACCGCGGTGTTGAGCGCGAGCAGCGGCAGGCACACCACGACCACCAGCTGCTGCCAGCCATCGAGCTTCCAGAAGAGCCGAGCGAAGAACTTCACGACGCGCCACACGGTAGGCCGCAGGAACGCACCGCGACAGAAAGCGATCTAGGGGGCCACGGTGAACGGCGGGGTGAAGACCTTCTCGCCCAGCCCCGACGGGAGCCGGATGGTCGTCTCGTACCGCCACGTACCGGCCGGCGTGCCTGACGGCAGCACCTTGCGCACCTCGAGTTGATCGCCCGGCTCCAGCGGCTCGGCGGCCAGGTCGCACATCTCGACCCCCGCGGGCCCGGCCGTCTGGCGATCTTCGCCTACCAGTTGGCTCAGGCAGAGGTTGATGCCCAGCGGCTGCGCGCTGGTGTTGACCATCGTCAGGGCCACTCGACCTCCCGGCCGGTAGCTGAGGAGGTCAGACACGAAGCTCACCCGCTCCAGCCCACCGCCGCACGCAGTGAAGAGGAGCACGCTCAGCAGGGCCAGACGGTGGCGCATGGGTGCAGGTGTAGGCGAGACAGCACGGTTGAAACACTAACTTTCATTCTCCCGGCAACTGAGGTGGCCCGTACCATCCGGTACATGCAGCCGATTCTCGGGATCGACTTCGGGACCACCAACACCTCGGCGGCGTGGTTCGACGCGACGGGCAAGCTGAAGGTGGTGCCCATCACCGACAAGAGCGCGGTGCTGCCGTCGGTGGTGTGGTTCCCGTCGGCCGACATGAGCAAGTGCCTGGTGGGTCAGGCCGCGAAGACGCAGCTCATCGACGACCAGAAGCACACCGTGTTCGGCGCGAAGCGGTTTCTCGGGCGCCGGTACAATTCCGAGTACGTCGCACGGCATCGCGACCGCTTCGCGTTCGATCTCGTCGAGGGCGGCGACGGATACAGCGCGGTGTTGATCTACGGGCAGACCATTCCCCTCGTGGAGGTGGCGGGGGTGGTGGTGCGCGACATCGTGGCGCGGGCCACGCGCGCGGCAGGGCACCCCTTCAAGCGGTGCGTGATGACGGTGCCGGCGCACGCGTCGGTGCGGCAGCGCGAGGCGGTGCGCAAGGCGGCCGAGTCGGCGGGGCTGCAGGTGGCGGCGATCGTCAACGAGCCGACGGCGGCGGCGCTGTTCTACGCGAACCTCCGCAGCCCGAAGCAGACGGTGCTCATCTTCGACCTCGGCGGCGGCACCTTCGACGCGACGGTGATGCGCGTCGAGAACCGGGTGGTGAAGGTGCTGGCCACCGGCGGTGACGGCTTCCTCGGCGGCAGCAACTTCGACGAGCTGCTGGCTGAGCACTTCGCCGAGTCGCTGGAGCGCGAGCAGGGCGTGTCGGTGCGCAACAACCGCACGGTGATGCAGCGCCTCGCGCTGGCCGCGGAGTTCGCGAAGATCCAGCTCTCGCGGCTCGACGCGCTCGACGTGCGGGTGCCGGTGGTGGCGCAGCGCGAGGGCGGCGGGTTCATCGACTTCCAGATGCGACTGACGCGCGAGCGCATGGAGCAGCTCGTCGAGCCGCTGGTCGAGCGCTGCATCGGCGCGACCGAAGACGTGCTGCAGCGCGCGGGGCTGCAGGCCAAAGACATCGACGAGCTGGTGCTGGTGGGCGGGCAGACGCGCATGCCGATGGTGCGACGGCGGCTGGCGCACTTCCCCCACCTCTCGAGCGAGAAGGACGTGCACCCCGAGCTCGGCGTGGCGGTGGGCGCGGCGATCCTCGGGCGCAACCTGGCGCGCACCAACGCGTCGGGCCTCAACGACGTGGTGGCGATGCCCATCAGCGTGATGCTGGTGGGTGGCCGCACAGTCGAGGTCATCCCCGGGAACACGCCGGTGCCATGCACGCGCTCGGTGGCGCTGGAAGGGCTGCCTCCGTGGAGCGCGCCGGTGCCGCTGCTGCTCTTCGAGTCGCTCGATCAGACCTCGGTCGATCGCGAGATCATCGGCACGGTGCACATCTCGGAAGAGTGGCGGACCCGGCCCGACGTCACGCCCAGCCTCGAGCTCACCGTCGGGCAGGACTTCGCGTTGTCGGCGCGCATCGTCGCCCCGGGCGGCATGCAGACCCAGCTGCAGATCGTCGATCAGCGCCGTTAAATCAGCGCCGCTCGCGCTCGGGCCGCACCAGCCCGCCGAGCGGCGAGCGCACCACCGCGTCGATGGCCTCGGTGAAGGCACGGGCCGCGGCCTCCACGTCGGCGAGCGAGCCGGTGAGGTAGCCGCCGCCGAAGTTGGTCTCGGTGGGCGGGCCGAAGAACTTCTGCAGCGTGACGTTCGCCACCTTGAGCGCGGCGTCGAGGCCGACCATCGCCTCGACCGGCGGCGCGATGAGGTACGCCAGCGGCGCGCCCGGCGGCACGTTGGCCAACGGCGCGAGGTAGCGCCCCACCTCGGGGATGACGTGGGGGAAGAACGCAGGCCCGTGGGTGCCCTCGAAGGTGACGAAGTGGATCTTCGCGGTCAGCGCCTCGCGCAGCGCCCACAGCCCTTCGGCCACCTCATCGGGGTTCGGCCCGGCCAGCACCCCGAGGATCTCGCCCGACAGCGGCCCGGAGGCGTGCGCGCTGCCCGCGTAGAACGACTTCGCGTAGACTACGTCGACGTCGGCGTACTTGGTGGCGTGATCGAGCGCGGCGTACAGCGAGTCGTCTTGATCGCAGGTGATCAACCCCGCCGACACGTGCCGCGACGGCTCGAGCCCCAACGCGCGCGCGAGCTGCGGTTCGACCTGTTCCAACTGACGCACCGAGAGCAGCTTCGGGCGCTGAGGCACGAGGGCGCGCATCAGTGGTTGACCACGTGGGGACGGAACGCGGGGTCGCCGCCGGTGAGCTTCACGCCGCCACCGCCGGCCGCGAACGACTGCATCATCAGCTCGGCGCACTTCGCCGCGGCGCGCTCGGGCGGGAAGCCGACGGCGCGCACGTTCGAGATGCAGTCCTTCTCGGCGTTGTCCTGGCCGAGCTTCGGGCCGACCGCGGTGTAGATGGACAACGAGTCGCCGGTGCCGAGGCCGGGCCGCTCGCCGACGATGATGATGGTGCTCTTGGCCTGGGTGAGCACGCCGATCTCGTCCTGCACGCCGATGCGCGCGAACTTCACGAAGAGCGGCTTGCCGACGCGGAAGCCCTTCGCGGTGTGCGCGGCGTGGAGCGCCTTCATCAGCGCCGGCCCGTTCAGCTTCAGGGCGTTGGCCGAGAGCCCGTCACCGGCGATGAGCTGCACGTCGACGCCCTTGTCGGCTTCCTTCTCGCACTTCGCGCGGCTGGGGTCGTCGAGGCGGCGGCCCTGATCAGGGTGGAGCAGGAACTCGGCGTGGTCCTTCGCCCGGGAGCGCAGCGGTAACCAGCCCTGCGCGGCGGCCCAGGCCTCGTCGACCTCCGATTCCACCGCGTCGAGGGCGATGGCGTGGTCGGCGCGCAGCCCGAGGTACGAGTGGGTGAGGTAGCGCGTGCCGGTGCGGCCGGTGACGATGCGCGCGGGCGTGGTGGTGACCAGGTGGCCGAGCACGCCGGGGTCGCGCGGGGGCGTGAGCGGGCGGTGCTTCGGGCCGCGGCTCCACGCCGGCGCTTCGGGTTCCGGAGCTGGGGCGGGCTCGGCGCCCTTCACCACCTCGGTGACGATGGACTTCACCAGCTCGCGCAGCTCGGCCTCGGTCACGGGGTGGTTCTGGCCTCTGCGGCGCGGGCGGTCAAGACTGTCGCTCTCGATGGCGCGCGTGCACCTGATCATCGGCCCGGTGGGCTCGGGCAAGTCGACGTTCGGCCTCCAGTTGGCGCAAGAGAGACGGGCGGTGCGGTTGACGCTCGACGAGTGGTTCTCCCGGCTCTTCAGTCGCGACCGCCCGGAGACCGGGGTGCCCGCCTGGTACCGCGAGCGCGCGGCGCGGTGCATCGAACAACTGTGGGCGGTGGCCACGCAGGTGCTGCACACCGGCGTCGACGTGGTGCTGGAGGTTGGCCTGCTGCAGCGAGAGGAGCGCGCGCGGTTCTACGAGCGCCTCGACGCGGCCGGGCTGGCGCACACGGTGTACGTCGTCGACGCGCCGAAGGAAGAGCGCTGGGCGCGGGTCGAGCGGCGCAACGCCGAGCGAGGCCCGACCTTCTCGATGGAGGTGACGCGGCCGGTCTTCGACTTCGCGAGCGCGTTGTGGGAACCGCCCGATGACGAGGAGCGCAGCGAGCGCGAGGTGAGGTAGAGGGCGCCTCGAGATGAGTGGTCCCCTCGAACAGTGGCTCGATCGCGCGTGGCGACCGCTGCTGGCCGTGGGGATCGCGCTGCACGCCCTGACGCTGTTCGGAGAGATCCCCGAGCCGGACGCGGCGCTGTACGCCAACATCGCGCGGCGCATCGCGGAGTCGGGCGATTGGGTGAACCTCATCGCCTACAACGTCGACTGGCTCGACAAGCCGCACTTCCCCTTCTGGGTGACGGCGGCGTGCTTCAAGGTGTTCGGCGTCGGCGCGGTGCAGTCGCGGCTGCCGGCGCTGGCGTTCTCGGCGCTGGGGCTCGTGTACACGTGGAGGCTCGGGCGGCGGCTGTATGGCGTCGGCGTGGCGCGGCTGGCGGTGCTGGTGTTGATCTCCAGCCAGCACTTCGTGATGTCGAACGCCGACGTGCGCGCCGAGCCGTTCCTCGTCGGGTTGCTGGTGGCCGCGGTGTTCCACGTCGTCTGCGCGCGCGAAGAAGTGAAGTGGCTGCCGCACGTCGTCGCAGCGAGCGCCTTCACCGCGGCGGCGATGATGACCAAGGGGCCGTTCCTCCTCTTCCCCGTGGCGTGCGTGGCGGTGTTGCCGGCGCTGGTGCGCCGACAGCCGCTCTTGCTGACTCGCTGGCTCCTCGCGATCGCGCTGACGGCGGTGTTGATCAGCCCGGAGCTGATCAGCCTGTGGCTGCAGTTCGACGCGCACCCCGAGAAGGTGATCTTCGAGCGCACCGGCGTGTCGGGCTTGCGGTGGTTCTTCTGGGACAGCCAGTTCGGCCGCTTCGCCAACACCGGCCCGATTCGGGGCAGCGGCGACCCCACGTTCTTCTTTCACACAGTGTTGTGGTCGTTTCTGCCGTGGGGGCTGTGTCTCTACGCGGCGGGCTTCAGCCGGCTGCGCGCGCTGATCAAGAAGGACGCGCCGGCGCGAGATCCCTACTCCTGGGCGGCGGCGCTCCCCACGGTGCTGCTCTTCTCGGCGTCGCGCTTTCAGTTGCCGCACTACCTGAACATCGTCTTCCCGTTCTTCGCCCTCATCGTCGCCGCGTGGCTGTTCGAGGTGAAGGCGCCGAAGCTGGTGGCGGTGCTGCAGGGCCTGGTGCTCGCGGGCATGACCGGCTTCCTGGTGTGGCTGGTGAGCATCTTCGAGGTGCCGCGCCTGCCGCTGGTGCTGGGCTTCATCGCGCACGGCGTGGCGGCATCGTTCCTGGTGTTCCGCGGGCTCTCGGTGGGCGCGAGCGTCGGGCGATCGTTCACGATGGCGGTGATCACCCATCTCGTGCTGCTCGGCTCGTACAACCCGGCGGCGCTGCGCTACCAGGTCGGGCACGAGGCGGCGGCGCTGGCCAACACGCTGCCGCCGATGACCACGGTGATGGTGGACGTCAGCTCGCACGCGTTCGCGTTTCATCTGCACGAGCGCGCGATGTGGTGGACGCGGGACGATCTCCGTCGCGAAGCGGCGCTGCGACCGATTCGCGCGCTGGGGCCGCTGGCGAACTTCGACGGCTTCCCGGTGCGGGAGCTGGCGCGCTACCAGTACTTCCACGCCTCGCGACCGACGGGCGCCTTCCTCCACGCGAGCACGCGCGCCGGGGTCCTCGAAACGTGGGTGCTGGTCGAGCTCGGCCCCACTACGCCCTGACGCGCAGGCCGAACGCCAGGCGCGCGGCGACTCGCAGAGGACTACGCGACCTTCGGCCCACGAGGCCGAAAGGAACCCGTCATGGCGATCGACAACAAACAAACAGCGCGGCGACTGATCGAAGAGCTGTGGAGCAAGGGGAAGGTGGAGTTGCTCGAAGAGCTGGTGGACCCGAACTACGAGGGGCGCGATCCGCTCCTCGGGGTCTTCAAGCGCGACGGCCTGAAGGAGAACGTCAAGGCATACCGGTCGGCGTTCCCCGACCTGAAGATGGACGTGCTGGCGCTGATCGCCGAGGGCAACTTCGTCACCACGCGCTGGGTCGCGCGGGGCACGCACCTCGGGCCGCTGCTGGGCATGAAGGGCACCGGCCGCAGCGCGAGCATCACCGGCATCAACGTCGGCGAGTTCAGGAACGGCAAGCTGATCAACGACGTCGGCGAGTTCGACGCGCTGGGCCTGATGCGGCAGCTCCAGCTCGAGGGCATCGCGGCGCCGATCCCGACGCGGCAGGTGACGCCCGAGACCGCTCGGCGGACGTGAGCTGAGCCCCGCTCAAACGTGCTGCGCGTCGGTGGGGCCACGGGCGCCCTCACCTCACAGCATCTCGGAACGGTGGTGCACGACGCCGGTGGAGCGCTCGGACCGTCGAGCACTCCACCGGATGCTGCGGCCGCTGATTACGGCTGCGCGGCGGTGATGGTCGCGTTGACCGTCGCGTTGCCGATCGCCGAGCGGCAGTTGTCCGCGGCCGCGGTGCTCTCGAACGTCATGTCGTCGATGTTCACGTGCCGCAGGCCGAGGTTCTGGAAGGTCGCGGTGAAGGGCTGGCCAACCGCGTTGCCGTTGGCGGTGATGGTGACCGTGCCACCCGTCGCGAGGTACGAGTCGTCATAGTTGCTCGACGTCGCGTTGGTGAGCACGCGAACGCAGATGCCGCAGGTCGCGTAGTTGAGCTGCTCGCCGGTGATCTCGTAGGTGCCCGGCACGATGCCCGCGTCATTGCCCTCGAACGGGGGGTAGTCGGCGTACAGCTCGACGGCGACCAGGTCGCCCGGCATGGAGGCCTCGAGCGGCGCGAAGATCTGCATGAAGTCGTCGGTGGGGCTGGTGGCGTTCATGCCCGGATCGAGCGTCACTTCGCTCATCAGCGTGCCAGCGTCGCCGAAGTTGGCGGTCGAGACGGTGCACGGCGAGCCAGCGTCGACGCCCGCGTCGGTGGTGGTGCCACCGCCACCGCCGGTCGAGCCGCCGCCTCCGCCGGTGGAGCCAGTGCCGCCGCCGGTGAGGTTGAGCGAGGCGTCAGGCGTGTTGGTCATCTTGCCGCCGCACGCGAAGAGAGAAAGGGCTGCCACGAGGGGAACGAGGTGTGAACGAAGAGTCATGGCTCCCCAGTATGTGAGTTGACCCCGGCTGGAAAGCGGTACGTCTCGTCGATGCATAGAGGCGCTCGCGCCTTTGATGTGAGAAAGACTCAGTACATGGAAATCGCCCCCACCCTGCGCGCCCTGCTGCTGGTCAACAAACTGCCCCTCGGGCTGTCGCTGGGAACGCCCCGCGTCGCGCTCACCCGGCCTGATTGGTTCCGGCCGAGCTCGGTGGACAAGTGGAACTTCGCCGGCGGCGTCATCGAGGGGAACGAGGTGGCGTGGACCATCGACCCCAGCCAGGGCGTGCTCTCGGAGGCGCGCATCGTGGTGGCGCCGAAGCCCGGGCTGCTGGCGGCGATCCTCGAGCTGTACACCAAAGAGTTCGGCAAGCCGCGGCTCCTCAAGCGCAACGACGAGCGCGCGTGGACCATCGAGGCGGGCATCAAGACCACCCTCTCGGTCAGCGTGCGCCCGGGCGGCGTCATCGTCGTCAACCTCGCCCCGGCCAAGGGCGCGAAGCTCGAGCTGGTGGAAGTGCCGCGCGAGACGTCGATGAAGGTGCCGCCGTCGCTCGACGCGCTGATCGCGAAGACCTTCGACGTGAAGCTCGGCACCGAGACCACCGACGAGAAGACGGTGGAGCTCAAGTTCGCCGACGCGAAGGGCGGCTTCCCCAAGACCGGCAAGCTGGAGCGCGAGGTCATCGACGGCTTGCTGCAGGCGGTGCTCTTCGAGCTGCCCGACTTCGGCGCCGAGGGTGAAGCGTTCGCCGACAGCTACGCCGCGCTGCTGAGCGCGATGCTGGGCCACTTCGGCAAGCCGAAGTCGACGCGCCGCACCACCTCGTCGCAGACGCTGCTCGAGTCGACCTGGCCGCTGGCGGACGGGCTGACCATCAAGGTGTGGAGCAACGAGTACTCCACGCCCTCGCAGGAAGTGCCCAACCGGACGGTGGGCGTCGAGTACCGGGCCGGCGAGTAGTCACTCTCGCCAACGCGCGCGACCTGTGTAGGGTCGCCGCATGTCTCTCGATGCATCTGCTCGTGCGACGCTCGTCTCGCGCGAGCTGTCGCTCCCCGTCGCCGGCGTCACCGCCACCCTCACGCTGCTCGCGGAGGGGGCGACCGTGCCCTTCATCTCGCGCTACCGGAAGGAGGCCACCGGTGGGCTCGACGACGAGGCCATCTCCCGCATCGCGGCGCACGCGAAGGTGGTCGACACCCGCGAGCACCGGCGCGCGGCGATCCTCGCCAGCCTCACCGAGCAGGGCGTGCTCACCCCCGAGCTGAAGAAGGCCATCACCGCCGCGACCTCGCTCACCGCGCTGGAAGATCTCTACCTCCCGTGGCGACCGAAGCGGCGCACCCGCGCGATGGTGGCGCGAGAGCGGGGGCTGCAGCCGCTGGCCGACGTGCTGCTCGCGCAGGGCGCCGCCGTGCCGGGTCGCGACGCGCTCGCAGCGCCCTACGTCTCGACCGAGAAGGAGCTGCCCGACGTGGACGCGGTGTGGGCCGGGGCGCGCGACATCGTCGCCGAGACGGTGGCAGAGAAGTCCGAGCTGCGCGCCGCGATTCGCCAGTTGTTCGTCGACGAGGCGCAGCTGGTGGTGGAGGTCGCGCGCGGCAAGTCGAAGGCGCCGGAGTTGGAGAAGTACCGCGACCACCTCGACCGCCGCGAGCGCGCGACCCAGGCGCCGTCGCACCGCGTGCTGGCCGCCGAGCGTGGCGAGGCCGAGGGCGTGCTCAAGGTGTCGCTCGAGCTCGATCCGCAGGTGGTGCTCACCCGCGTGCGCCAGGCGGTGGTGAAGCGCGGCGCGTCACCGGTGCTGGCGAAGGAGCTCGAGCTGGCGCTGGAAGACGCGCGCGATCGCCTGCTGCTGCCTTCGCTGGAAAGTGAGCGGCGCCGGGCGTTGAAGGAGCGCGCCGACGAAGAGGCGATCGCGGTGTTCGCCAAGAACCTCACCTCGCTGCTGCTCTCGGCGCCGCTGGGCGGCAAGCCGGTGGTGGCGATCGACCCCGGGCTGCGCACCGGTTGCAAGGTGGCGGTGCTCGACGGCCGCGGCGAAGTGCTGGCGCACGAGACCATCTACCCGCACACCGGCCGCGAGTCGGAGGCGGGCGTGCAGCTCGCGAAGCTGCTCAAGGCGCACCCGGCCGCGGCGATCGCCATCGGCAACGGCACCGCTGGCCGGGAGACCGAGGCCTTCGTGAAGAAGCTCCAGAGCGCGGGGATGATCGCCAAAGAGCTGCGCGTGGTGAGCGTGAGCGAAGCCGGCGCCTCGGTGTACTCGGCCTCGGAGGTGGCGCGCGAAGAGCTGCCCGACCTCGACGTGACCATCCGCGGCGCGGTGTCCATCGGCCGCCGCCTGCAGGACCCGCTCGCCGAGCTGGTGAAGATCGACCCCAAGAGCATCGGCGTCGGCCAGTACCAGCACGACGTCGATCAGCAGCAGCTCAGCGACGCGCTCGACCGCGTGGTGGAGACGGTGGTCAACCGCGTGGGCGTCGACCTCAACACCGCGTCGCCCACCCTGCTCCGCTACATCGCCGGGCTGGGCCCCGCGCTCGCCACCGCCATCGTGGCGTACCGCGCGAAGCACGGCGCCTTCGAGACCCGCTCGCAGTTGAAGGAGGTGCCGCGGCTGGGCGCGCGGGCCTTCGAGCAGTGCGCCGGCTTCCTGCGCATCACCGGCGGCGCCGAGCCGCTCGACGCCAGCGCGGTGCACCCCGAGCGCTACGCGGTGGTGGGCAAGATGGCGAAGGATCTGGGCATCACCCGCAAGGCGCTGGTGGGCAACGACTCGCTGGCCGCGAAGATCGAGCCTGCGCGCTACGTGAACCAGGATGAAGGGCTGGGGCTCCCCACGCTGACCGACATCATCAACGAGCTGAAGAAGCCGGGCCGCGACCCGCGCGCGGAGTTCGTCGACGTCGGCTTCGACGCCAACATCACCGAGCTCTCGCACGTGAAGCCCGGCCAGGTGCTCAACGGCATCGTCACCAACGTCGCGGCCTTCGGCGCCTTCGTGGACATCGGCGTGCATCAAGACGGACTGGTGCACATCAGCGAGCTCGCCAACCGCTTCGTGAAGGACGCGTCGGAGGTGGTGAAGGTCGGCGATCGCGTGAAGGTGAAGGTGCTGCAGGTGGACGAGGCGCGCAAACGCATCGGGCTGTCGATGAAGGCGCTGCAGGCCGGCGCGCCGTCGGGGCCCGCTCCCGCTCGCGCGGCGCCGCAGAGCAGCACGTTCAACGCGCCGCGGTTCGCCCCCCGGCGATGACGCTCGCCCTCGCGGTGCTGCTCGCGGCCTTCGCGACTCCGAGGGCAGCCTTCGAGACGGTGCTGACCACGAGCTGAGCGCGGCTCAGAGCGGCTTCGCGTTGGGGGCCGGGTCGAGCACCACGATCCCCGAGGCGGGCACGTCGATGCGCCACATCAGCCGCGGCCCACGCGCACGCTCCGGCGGCTCGAGGATGACGGTCGCCGGACCGCGCGGAAGCGGCGCGGTGACGCAGACCGGGTCGAGGGGCTGCGTGTAACAGAAGGAGTGCGGGCGATCGAACCATCGACCCGTCGCCAGCTCCTCGTCGGTGAGCGGCGCGCCGGGCACCACGTCGAGGCGCGTGTCATTTCCGAGCAACGCACCGACGGCGCGCGCGTTCCCGGCCGGCAACTGCAGCTCGAGCGTCGTCGCGTCGGCCGCGAGGGTGCGCCGGCCGTACACCCACTGCGAGGTGCTGACGAAGACCTCCACCGGTCCCGCCGGCAGCTCGACGCCCGCGTCAGGCCCCAGCATTTCGCGCCACCCATGCGTGCCCCACAGCTCCTTCGGGAAGCCCGGAGGTGCGGCGAGCGTGACGTCGACCCGGCCGGGCTCACCGCGCAGCCGAACCCACCGCCCAGGCTCGAGCGTGACGCCGCCGTCGATGGAGGCGCCGTCGAAGACGCCAGGCGTGTAGCCGTCGGCCCAGACCAGCAGCGGCACGTTGCCACCGCGGAAGCCTTCGAGCCGAACCCGCCCCGCCTCGTCACTCTTGACGGTGCGCGCGGCCCGCCAGCCGGAGCTGAGCTCGGCGCCGAGATCGACCCCTGCGTTGGCGAGAGGACCCTGCGGTCCCTTCACCACGAACGACAGCGTGCGCGCCGGGGGCAACGTGAGCGGCACCTCGAGCCGCTGCCCCGCGTCGACCGACACCCGCACGAGGTGGGTCTCCGCGACCACGAAGTGGTGAGCGCCGGCCGGAACCTCGAACTCGCCGACGCCGTTCTCCAGCCCGCCTCTGACGAAGGGCCCGGACACCGGCTCGTCTTCGCCTGCACCGCTGACCCGAAAGGCGATCGTCGCGGGACGCGCCGGCGCCGCCTCACGCAGCACGCACGGCGCGCCTGCCAGGCACCACTGGCCCTCCCGCTCGCCCGTGCTCACCCAGAACCAGCCCGCCGACGTCTCGAGGCGCGCGACGCCGAGCTGATCGAACGAAGCGCGGTGCTGCTCACCGACGCGCCCACCCGTCACCTCGACCGAGCCGCCGCGCGACACGCCGCCATCGGGCCGCAGCGCGCGCACCGACCACTTCACGTTCCTGGTGGGGTCGGGCTTCGTCGTGCCGTCGGCGCTCATCTGCTCGAGCCGGCACCGATGCGCGTCGTCACAGCGCTTGCGCCAGACCATCGGCCACGGCTTCCGCACGAAGGCCCGGTAGACGACGCTCCCGGCGCGGTAGTTCGTTTCACGAGAGAGGTCGAGCTCCGGGGCGATGAGGGCGTCAGTCGACGGGAAGCGCCACGACAGCTCGGCAGGCAGCGTCACGTCGATCACCGGTTTGTCGAGCTTCACTTCGACGGCCGGGCCGGAGCCGCAGCCGAGGCGCACCAGCGGCTGCACCGACGCGGTCTCGTAGAGCGAGCCGTCGAGGTGGAACCACGCCGACTCCGGCTCGCGAACGCTGGGGTTCGGGCAGCGCACCCCGCCTGCGCTGCGCAGCTCGAGCCGATGAGCCTGGAACGGAGTGGTGAGCGTGACCTCGCGCTTCGCCCCCAGCGTCACGCGCTCAGGCAGGAAGCCCGGCGCCTTGACGGAGAGCTCCTTCACGCCTGGCGGCACCAGCACGCGCCCGTCTTCGAGCGCGCCGAGATCGAACGTCGTCTCACCCTGGAGGTGTACGAGCGCGTCGGGCACGGCGCGGCCTTGCGCGTCGACCACCTGCACCGGCTCGAGCTTGCAGGGCTCGAGCGCGATGCGACTCACGAGCTTCGCGATGGCGCAGTCGGTGCCCGACACCACCAGCACGGTGTCGAGCGAGCCGGCGAGCAACCGGGCCACCCCGCGCGCGTCGGTCTTCGTGCGCCCGCTGAGGTCGAACGAGGCGAGCACCACCTCGGCCCCGGCCACCGGCTTGCCGTTGCGGGTGACGGTGAGCTCCACCAGGTCGGGCATCATCACGCCCATGGAGCTCTCGAGCTGATCGATGAAGCGACGCAGCGTGCCGTCTTCGGTCAGCAGCACCCACCGTCCGCGCGTCAGCTCGAGGTCTTCCCACCACTCGTCATCGGGGCTCAGCACCTGCGGCCAGTCGACCGCGACGAGCCACGGCTTCCGGCCTCGGGACTGAAGGTCTCTCGACAGGCGCTCGAGCCCGCGCAGTTGGTCCTCGGGCAGCGTGCGCACCGCGAGCTTCGTCACCACGCCCGCCTGCGGCCGAACGCGGAAGCGCCCTTCGAACGACGCGCCCGACACCACGACGTCGAACTCGGCGGCGGCCGGCAGCAGGCTCCCGCGCCCTTGCGCGTCGGTCTCGGTCTCGAGCGTCGGCGTCGGCGCCCGGAACTCCTTCGCCAGCGAGAGCAGCTTCGCGGCCGACTGCGCGTCGGTGCAACGCGGGCTGGCCACCGTGGCGCCGCGCGGCATCGCGGTGCTGCGGAGCAGGCAGGGAACGTCGGCGCCCACCGGCGCGCGCGCCGCGAAGACGGACACGAGCGCTGGCGCCGGCACGTCATCGACCAGCACCTGGAACTTCCACTGCGCGCTCGCCGGGAGTGCGAGCAACACGAGGACGGCGGAGGCGAGGCGGGTCACGGAGACTCCTTCGGGAACGGCACCAGCAGGCGGCCTTCACCGGCGGGCACGTCGAACCGGAAGTGCTCGCGGGACTGCGGGTAGATGGTGACCGCGCCCGGTGGTAACGGCGGCGTCTGGCAGAAGTGTTCGCCCAGCTCGGTGCAGCGAACGCGCCCGACGCCGTCGACGAGCACCGTGGCGAAAGAGGCGGGGAGCACCAACACGCGGCCGCGACGCGGAACCTCGAACGTCACTTCGCTGCTCGTCGTGAGGTCGACCTTCTTTTCCAGCACCCAGCTCGACGGCGGCTCGCGCTCCACGACCTCGAGGTACGCGGTGACTTCCTTCCGGGGGAGATCTCGCAACGTCACCGAGCCACCGTTGAGGTGTTCGCCGTCGAGCCGGCCACCATCGAAGGTCGCGGAGCACACGACCTCCGCTGGCTCACGTACCTCGCGCAGCGTGCAGGTGAGGTTGGCGGCGGGCTGCAGCACCACCACGTTCTTCGCCTGCGTGCTCGACGTCGTGCCCACCGCGTAGCCGGCCTTCGCCACGCGCACCGGGAGGTTGCCCGGCCGGGTGCGCGGAAACACCACCACGCCCGAGGGGTCGCTGAGCGCGGTTTCGTCACCGAGCCAGCCGTACCGGGGCTGGCCCAGCGACACGATCGCGTCCGGCACAGGCTGGTTCTTCGCGTCGACCACCTTCACCTGCACGTCGACCGGAGGCGCGAGCTGCACGACGCGCACGCCCCCATCGTCGACGCTCAAGGTGGTGCGCTCGACGATCACCGGGTTCCGCGAATGCAGCTCGACCACGCCGTTGCGCACGGGCGCCGGCTCAGCCGACATGAACGACTCGGGGTCAGCGAGCACGACCGACTTCGGCACCGAGCCCCGCAGCGTGAGCCCAGCCCTCTGCTCGGACGACGCGAGGTCGATCGTGCACGGCCGCCCTTCGGCACACCACGTCTGCTGCGGCCGGAGATCGACCGTCACCTGCCACGGGCCCGGGGGCAGCCGCTCGAACGTCGCGACGCCATCGCGATCGAAGGAGCCGTACTTCGAGCTCTTCAAGTTGGGCCCCGAGACCAACACCGAAGTGGGCATCTTCGCGCCCGCCTTGAAGCCGGTGGCCCTCACCTCGAGGCGGTGCGGCGTCAGCGGCGCGAGCGTGACGGTGCCCGCGGTGGGCACGTCGACCACGCGCGTCTCGCAGCCGATGCGGTCGCACACGCGGACGAACTGTCGGCCGGGCGCAGGTTGGTTGTTGGCCGTGCTCCAGCCAACCTCGAGGTCTTCGTCGACCTGCACGGTGAGGCCCTTCGGCGGCGCCTCGGCGCGGCGCGCGGCACGCGCGGGGGCGGGCAGCACCACCGGCCCGCTCTTCGAGAGGACGAGCTCGGTCATCCGCACCGAGAGGATCGCCGGCCCGGACCGCAGCGCCACCACCACGCGCCCGTTCCGCGACGGCCGGTCGTCGAGCACGTCGCAGCGCTCGCAGCGCACGTCGGGCTGGTGGATCAACACGCCATCGGGCTTGCGAAAGCTGACCTCGAGCGTGGGCGCCGGGCGCAGCACCACCGGCTCGGCGCGCGTGAGATCGAGCCAGCCGACGAACGGCGACTTGCCCGGCGACCAGACCGACACCTCCGAGGTGGCCAGCGACGTGGGCGCGATGCTCTCGCCGGCCGCGTCGGTGGTCGACTCGTGCACGCGCCCTCGGTACCAGAAGCGCACGTTCGCGTTGGGCACCGGCTGCCCCGCGTCATCGCGCACGCGCAGCGTCGGCAGCGGCGCCTTCGAGAGGCGCAACGTCAGCGGGTTGGCGACGAGCGTCTCCTGGCGGGTGGTGGTGACCAGCTCCGCGGCGCGGAGGTCACCGGCCTCGGCGATCAGCAGCGTGTTGAACTTCACCAGCGCAGGGAACTTGAAGCGCCCGCGGGCATCGGTGAGGCCCTGGTCTTTCGAGCCTTGCTGCCGCACCACCACGCCCGCGCGCGGCTTGCCGTCGAACGACACGGTGCCCGTCAGCTCGACCTCGCGGTCCAACCCGAACCCGCGCTGGCGCTTCTGGTCGGGCTCACAGGTGGTGCCGAGCGCGCGCCCCGCGGCCGTCACCACGCGCGAGCAACCCCAGAGGAACGTGGGCCCCTTGAACTCGCGGTCGAGGAGGGCCGCGAGCTGGGCCGCGTCGAGGCGGACGACCTGCGGGTTGTCCTGGCCGATGACCCAGATGTCCTGCGCGAGTTCCTCGGGCTCGGCGCGGTCACCGATGAGCGAGCCGATCTCGCCGACGAGCTCGCGCCGGCTCGAAGAGTCGTTGCCGTCGAGCACCGTCTCGACGCCGTCAACCGGCTCGACCACGTAGTCGGTGAGGTGGCGTTCCTCTTCGACTCGCACGAAGAGGCGGCCTGGCGGCACCTGCACCTTGAAGCGGCCGTCGGCGTCGGTCTTCGCGGTGGCCAGCGCGGTGAGCGGCGCCTCCTTGCTGACGCTGGCGATCAACGCCAGCACCGACTTCTCGTCTGCGCAGCGCTCGTCGATCAGCGTCTTCGAGGCGTCGGACAGGCACGGCGCGCGGTCGGCCGCGAGCGAGCGCGCGGGGTAGACGGTGATGGTCGCCCCTTCGGTGTCGGGGACCCGGGCGGTCCACGTCTGGAGCTGCGGAGCGACGACCAACACCACGGCCAGCGAGAGCGTCAGCATGGGCGCCCCTCTAGCGCGTTCATCGGCGCATCACCCTCGAAGGATGCGCGTCCCGACGGCTAAGGTGTCGCATGCGTGGAACGCACCCAGTCGACTTCCCCGACGAACGACCGCGCTCAGCGTGAGCGCCTCGAGCAGGTGCAGATGGAGCTGCGCCTCGCCCGCGAGCAGCTCACCACCGCGCGGGCAGACGCAGCGAAGGCCGAGGTCGCGCTCAGGGGCTCGCTCGCCGAGACCGACGCGAAGAAGCAGGCCGCCGAGCGCCGCCTGGCTGAGCTGAAGGCCGAGAAGAGCGCGCTCAGCGAACGGCTGGCCGTGCTGACCCGACGCCTCGACGACAAGCAGAAGGAAGACGCGCTGCTCGCGCGCGGCGCCGCGTTGCGTGATCAGTACGTCGACTGGAACCCCGACGATCGCCGGCACCAGGTGACCGATGGGCTCACGGGCAAGGAGCTCCTGCGCTTGATGATCGGCGTGGTGATCGGCCTCGTGTTCCTCACCGTGATCCTGTTCTGGAGGCGGGGATGAGCAGCGAGCTCGAAGACGCGATCCACCGGGCCGAGGCCGAGCTCGCGCAGACGAGGGCGGCGATCGACGCCGCGCGCGGCACCACGGTCGAGCAGCTCGCGGCAGACCTGGCGAAGGCCCAGCTCGAGCTCGGTGAACTCGAAGCGCAGGTTCAGGCGCTCGACGCCGCGCTCGCGCCCCGACGCGCCGAAGAAGAGCGGATCCTCGAGGCGCTGAAGTGAGGAGTTGGCCTGATCAGGTGCGCATGTCGGCGTCACCGATGGCGATGGCGACGAGCTTCTTCACCCGCGCGAACACCGATTCCTGCCGGTAGGGGAGGCCGTACTTCTCGCACAGCGCCTTCACCTTCGGCTGCAGCAGTTGGTACTGGCGCGGCGGCAGATCGGGGAAGAGGTGGTGCTCGATCTGGTAGTTCAAGAAGCCGTGGAGGAAGTCGCGCAGATCTCCGCCGGTCTCGTAGTTCACCGAGGCCAGCACCTGGCGCACGAACCAATCGCGGCGCGTCTTCGGCGGCGTGGTGAACCGGTGGAGATCGTCGCCCGCGTGGTTCGGAGTGATGATCGCGAAGGTGTGGAGGTTGGTGAGCAGCTCCGCGCCCACCGAGTTGGCCCACACCGAGAACACCGCCAGCGGCCCGAGTGGGGCGAACGCCGCGGGGATCGCCACGAAGCGGCCCAGCCCGTACGGCAAGAGCGAGCGCTTCCACAGCTCCCGGCCCTCGGCGGTGCGCGGGTCGAAGGCCTCGAGCATCGTCTCCGGCCCGCGGGCGTCGTCACGCAGCCCCCCACCCTCACGGCGACGCTTGCGCTGCAACACCTGCAGCATGTTCGGCGCGTAGTAGGTGACCTTCCACGTCGCGGCCGAGGCGAAGAGCGCCGCCAGCTTCGCCGCGCGCGGCCACTTCGCCTTCCGCAGCGGCGAGAGGTTGAGCTCGACGAGATCCGGGTCGGCCTCTTCGTTGGTGAAGCCGTGGTGCAGCACGTTGTGCTCGTGGCCCCACGCCTCGGGCACGTACCAGTCGAACCAGTCGAGGAAGCGCCGGCGGCCCTTCGTGAAGCCGGCCGAGGTGAGCCGCTCCGGCGTGCCGGGCACCTGGTCCATGCCCTTGTGCATCACGTGGTGCGCGATGATCGCCCAGCGCGACATCGAGCCGGTCGAGAGCAGCACCATGCTCAGCGGGTTGGGGAACAGCCACGACGTCGCGTAACCGGCGGCGGTGCACAGCCGGCCCCAGCGCTCGAGCTTCTCGAGGTGCGCGAGATCTTCCGGGCCGAGGGAGGCGACCGCCTCCGTCTTCAGCGCGCTCAGCTCGCGCTCGAAGCCATCGAGTTCATTCTTCAGGGGTGCGTTCATGAGCGAGGCGACAACGACGGGAAGCGGAACCACTCGTCCCACCCCTGGCGCGCGAGGAGCGGCGCCGAGGTGCTGGCGATGGCGTGGGTGGTGGCGAGCGGAAGGCTCACCGGAAGTTCTGCTCGAACACCGAGGCGTCACCGGCGCGGTCGGTCAGCTTGCCGTTGCGCCACAGGCCCATGCGCTCGAGCCACGCCTCGAACTCGGGCGCGGGGCGGTGGCCGAAGATCTCCCGCAGGGCCGCGTTGTTGTGAAACGAAGTCGTCTGGTAGTTGAGCATCACGTCGTCGCCCATGGGGATGCCCATCAGGTAGTTCACCCCGGCGAGCGTGAGCAGCATCTCCAGGTTCTCCTGGTCGTTCTGATCAGCGATCGCGTGGTTGGTGTAGCAGGCGTCGCAGCCCATCGAGATGCCGGTGAGCTTGCCCATGAAGTGATCTTCGAGGCCGGCGCGGGTGATCTCCTTCGCGTCGCGCAGGTACTCGGGGCCGATGAAGCCCACCACCGAGTTGACGAGGAACGGCTGGTAGCGGCGCGCGAGCCCGTAGGCACGGGCCTCCATCGTCACCTGATCCGTGTCGTGGTGCGCGTTGGCCGAGAGCGCCGTGCCCTGCCCCGTCTCGAAGTACATGACGTTGGGGCCCTGCGCGGTGCCTTCGCGGCGCGCGAGGTCGTACGCCTCGTCGAGCACGCTGACCGACACGCCGAAGTTCTGGTTGGCGCCCTGGCTGCCGGCGATCGACTGGAACATCAGGTCGAGCGGAGCCCCGCGTCGCACCGCCGCCATCTGAATGGTGATGTGCGAGAGCACGCAGTTCTGCGTGGGCACCCGGTACTTGCGCATCAGGTCCTTCACCGCGGTGAGGATGTCCACGGTGCCCTGGATGTCGCCGGTCGACGGGTTGACGCCGATGACCGCGTCGCCGTTGCCGAAGCTCAGGCCGTCCTTCACCGCCGCGAGCACGCCCTCGACCTCGTCGGTGGGGTGGTTCGGCTGCAGGCGGCTGGAGATGCGGCCCGCCAGCCCGATGGTGTTGTTGCACCGCACGACGACGCGCATCTTCCGGCCGGCCGTCACGAGGTCCATGTTCGACATCAGCTTGGCGACCGCGGCCACCATCTCCGGCGTCAGGCCCGGAGACACCGCACGAATGTCTTCACCGGTGGTGCGATCGTCGAGCAGCCACTCGCGCAGCCGCGACACCGTCCACCCCTTGAGGCGCGCGTAGGCGTGCATGTCGAGCCCGTCGACCACCACCCGCGTCACCTCGTCGGCTTCGTAGGGGACCGACGGCGCGTTGTAGAGCTGCTCCATCGTCACGTCGGCCAGCACCTGCTTGGCGGCCGCCATCTCGCGCATCGATTGCGCGGCGAGCCCCGCCTGGCGATCGCCGGAGCGCACCTCGTTCGCCCGCGCCAGCACCACTTTCAGCGTCGGAAAGGAGAAGTGTTCGCCGTGCACACGGGTGGAGAAGGACACGAGCGGGTTTCTGCTGGTCAACCCCCTCGCCGTCAAGGCGCGTGGACGTATGCTGGCCGGCGTGTCGTCGACCACCAGCCACCACATGTTCGAAGCGCTCTTCGAGCGGAGGCTCAAGCCGGAAGGTGACTTCGCGCGCGCGCTGCGAGACGCGGGCTACGACCCGACACGCTACTCGGCGAACTACCCCACCCTGGTGTGGACCCGCTGCCTCGAGGTCACGCGGGTGCATCGCTACGCCGAGCTGTCGATCGACGACGCCTACCGCTGCATCGGCCGCGAGTTCACCGAAGGGTACCTGGGCACGCTGATGGGGCGGATGATCAGCGTGACGCTGCCGCTGATGACGCCCGACAGCTTCGTGCGCCGGCTCAACAGCTACCTGCGCATGGCGCGCAGCGACGAGTCGTTGACCTTCGACGTCACCTGGGAAGGCCCGGGCCGCATCGACGCGCGCGTGCACAACCCGGCGGCGGTGCCCGGCACCTTCGTGGCGGGGTTGATCGACGCGGCGATGTCGCGTTTCGGAGTGACGTGGAGCGTCGAGGTGCAGCAACAGACGCCGACCGACTACGAGCTCCGCGTGCGCTGGACCTGAGGCCGCAGGTCAGCGGCGCTTCTTCTTCTTCACCGGCTTCTTGGTCGGCTTCTTCGTGGGCCTCTTCGGCGGCTGGGTCCCGGCGTCGACCGTGCCGGCGTCGATCGTGCCGGCGTCGACCATGCCGGCGTCGATCGTGCCCGCGTCTTCCGCGCCCGCATCCTCCACGCCTGCGTCTTCCGAGCCCGCATCCTCGGCGCCGGCGTCGAGGTCGCCTGCCGCCAGCACCGCGTCGGCCACCGCGGCGTCAGCGGGCTCGGCGTCGAGCGGACCGTCTTCCTGCGTGGTCGGCGGCGGCTCGGTGGCGAGCTCCTGCGCGCGCTTGAGCTTGAGCACCACGCCGACCGCCAGCCCGACGACGATGAACAGCAGCACCACCATCGCCACGCGCAGCCCACCGGCGCCATCACGCCGTGGAGGCGCCTCGTCGTCTTCCGGCTCGGGCGCAGGAGTCAGCGTCGCTGCGGTCTGCCGCGGATCGACCTTCAGCTTCGGATGCACCGCGGTGGGCGCACCGAGCGGGGCCTCCGCACCCAACGCGTCGTCGTCGTCGATCGCCGGCACGCCCTGCGGCGGGGTGCGCAGCCTTTCCTGCCCTCGCGCGCGGAGCCGCTCGGACTCGGTGGTGTTGCGTGGGCCCACGTCTTCGTCGGGCGCCCGCACGCGCGCGCGCGGCGCGGTGTCTTCGGTCACCGGCGGCCGGACGCGGGGGTTGGTGTCGACGTCGGCGAGCGGCCGGGCTCGCGGGTTGGTGTCGTCGCTCGTGGGCTGCGCGCGGGGGTTGGTGTCGAGCTCAGTGAGCGGCTTGCGCGCGCGCTGGGCCGCGGCGAGCTCCTGCGGGCTGACGGCGGCGGTGCGCGCGCCCTCGTCGTGATCGAGGTTCTCAGGCTGCGCGCGGGGCACCAGCTCCGACGAGGCCACCCGGGGGAGCGTCGGCTCGGACGCCGGCTCTGGCGCGCGCGGCACCAGCTCCGACGAGGCCACCCGCGGCAGCGTCGGCTCGGAGGGCGGCTCGCTCGCAGGCGTGAGGCTCTCGCCCGAGTCCCACGGCAGCATCGGCTTCGGCGGCAGCGGCGCGGGGATGCGCGGCAGCGTCGGCTCGTTCGGCGCGTCGGTCAGCGGAGGCCCACCGACGCCCGGCTGCGTGCCCGAGGGGATCGCCGCGACCGGCAACACCGCCTCGAGGTTCTGGCCCGCGCCGTCGGCCTCGAGGCTGCCCAGCGACTGCAGCAGCTTGATGCGCTCGCGGAACAGCGCGCGGACGATCTCCGCGACCTGCGCGTGGGTGAAGAGCGCGTCGCCCAGCACCGCCTCGAGCTCGTCGGCGAAGGTGCCTGCGTCGGGCTGCCGCGAGTCGGGCTGGGCCGACAGCGCGCGCTGCAGCACCGCGTCGACGGCGGGGGTCGCCTCCGGGTGCGATTGCGAAGGCATCGCCAGCGACGGCGGCGCGCCGGCGTAGTCCCCTTGAAAGCCGGTGAGCGCGGAGTGCAGCACGGCGCCCAGCGCGAAGACGTCGGCGGTGAAGTTGACGCGGCCCAGCGGGCGAAAGCGGCTCAGCCGCGGCGCGCCGAAGTCGAGCACCGAGATGACGCCGTCGAAGCCGATCTGCATCGCCGCGTCCTGCACGCCGCCGTGGGCACGCGCAGGGACGATGCCCTCGAGCGCCCGCGCCGCGTCGAGCACCACCCGGCCCACCAGCCCGAGGGGGATGGGGTTGCCCGCGGCCTCGAGCGCGCGCAGGGTCTCGCGCAGCGTGACGCCCGGCACCCACTCGAAGAGGGCGTGGCGTTTGCCCTGGAGCTCCCCCACTTCCTGCAGCGTCACCAACCGCGGCGCAGGCGGCGGCCACGAGCAGTCGGTGCCGTCTTTGATCTCCCGCAACACCACGAGGCGCGCGCCGTGCTTCGCGAGGCGGGTGTGCGAGGACGCCCCCGGGGGGAGCGGCGTGACGAGCTCGAGAGCCACGAGGGCGCGGAGTGTATGCCGGTGCGTGTCAAAGACGGACAACTCCCGCACGCCCCTTCGGGCCCGAGTGCGCTATGCCGCGCCCATGAATCCTCAGATCTTCCGTGAGTACGACGTGCGCGGGTTGGTCGACAAAGACCTGACCGACTCCGTGGTGGAGAACCTCGGCAAGGGCCTGGCGACGATGGTCAAGCGCGCGGGCGGCAGCACGGTGGTGGTCGGCCGTGACGCGCGCCTGTCGGGGCAGCGCTTCCGCGACGCGTTCATCAAGGGCGCCACCAGCACCGGCATGCACGTCATCGACGTCGGCATCGTGCCCACGCCGATCGTCTACTTCGCGGCGAACACGCTGCCCGTCGAGGGCCTGGCGATGATCACCGGCAGCCACAACCCGCCCGAGTACAACGGCTTCAAGATGGGCGTCGGCAAGACGACCTTCTACGGCGAGACGATCCAGGAGCTGCGCAAGCTGATCGAGAAGGGCGACTTCGAGAAGAGCGATCGCCAGGGCGAGGTCTCGCACTTCGACGCCATCACGCCGTACCTCCACTTCGTGCTGTCCACCGTCAAGCGCGGCCCGAAGAAGATGAAGGTGGTCGTGGACGCGGGCAACGGCGTGGGTGGCATCGTCGCCGTGCCGCTGCTCGAGAAGCTCGGCTACGACGTGGTGCCGCTGTTCTGCGAGCCCGACGGCCGCTTCCCCAACCACCACGCCGACCCCACCATCGCGAAGAACCTCGAGCTGTGCATCGCGAAGGTGAAGGAGACCAGGGCCGATCTCGGCATCGCCTTCGACGGTGACGCCGACCGCATCGGGGTGGTCGACGGCAACGGCGAGATCCTGTGGGGCGACAAGCTGATGATCCTCCTCTCGCGCGCCGTGCTGAAGGAAGTGCCGGGCGCGGCGATCGTCGGCGAGGTGAAGTGCAGCTTCACGATGTACGACGACATCGCCAAGCACGGCGGCAAGCCCATCATGTGGAAGGCCGGCCACTCGTTGATCAAGGCGAAGATGAAGGAGACGCACGCCGCGCTCGCCGGCGAGATGAGCGGCCACATCTTCTACAAGCACAAGTTCTTCGGCTTCGACGACGCGCCGTACACCGCCGCGCGGGTGCTGGAGATCCTCTCGCACGAGAAGCAGTCGCTGCACGAGCTGCTGGCCGACGTGCCGGTGACGTACTCCAGCCCCGAGCTGCGCTTCGACACGGTGGAAGAGAAGAAGTTCGCGCTGGTGCAGCGCTGCACCGAGAAGCTCAAGGCGAAGGGCCTCGAGCTGGTGACGGTCGACGGCGTGCGCGCCACGTGGCCCGACGGCTGGGGCCTCATCCGTGCGTCGAACACCACGCCCATTCTGGTGGTGCGCTACGAGGCGAAGACGAAGGAACGGCTCGCCGAGATCCAGGCGCTCATCGACGGCACCATCCACGAGGCGAAGAAGGAGCTGGGCGGGTGACGCTGTCGCTGGGGGTCGATCTCGGAGGGACCAACGTTCGCGCCGCCGTGGTGGAGCGCGAGACGGGGCGCGTGGTGGCGTCGGCCAAGCAGACCTGGACGGACCGGAGCCCCGAGGCGGTGGTGCGCGAGACCGCGCGGCTGATCACCGAGCTGACCGCGGCCCACGAGGTGGCGCCAGGCCCGGTCGGCGTGGGCTTCGCGGCGATGCTGCGCGGCGACGTGGTGGTCAACGCGCCCAACCTCGGCTGGCGTGACGTCGACTTCGGCGGCCCGCTGGCGGCGGCGCTCGGGCGCCCGGTGCGGCTGGTGAACGACCTGTCGGCCGCGGCGTGGGGCGAGCTGAAGGCCGGCTGCGCGAAGGGCGCGAGCGACACCTTCACCGTCTTCGTGGGCACCGGCGTCGGCGCGGCGATCATCACCGACGGCAAGCTGCTCGCGGGCGCCAGCCAGGTGGCCGCGGAGTTCGGGCACGTGAAGCTCGTCACCGACGGCGGGCGGCGCTGCGGCTGTGGCCAGCAGGGCTGCCTCGAGGCGTACGTGGGCGGCGCGAAGCTCGGCGAGTGGATGAAGGAAGAGGGCCTGCCCGGCACCGCCTCGGAGCTCGAGGTGCAGGCGCAGCGCATCGGCGAGAAGAAGGCCAAGACGCTCTACGACTTCGCGGTGGGCAACCTCGCGCTCGCCATCGCCAACCAGGTGACGGTGCTCAACCCCGCGGTGCTGGTGCTCGGCGGTGGGGTGCTCAGCCGCTGCCCGGGCATGGTGGCGCGCATCAAGCAGGTCATCGCCCACCGCTCGACCGTCGCCAGCCGCGAGGCGGTGCGCGTCGAGCTGGCGTCGCTGGGTGACGACTCCGGCCTCGTGGGCGCGGCGCTGCTCTCATGACGCACGACGAGCTCGCCCGCCGGCGCCCGCTGTGGTCCGCGATGAGCGAGCTGTTCCTCGACACCGAGGTGCGGTGGGCGGTGCCCGGCATCGCGCGCAAGTGCGTCGAGTCGGGCCATGACGACGAGGCCCTGGAGCGCATCTTCTGGGCCGAGGTGTTCCCCGAGGCCATCGGCAACCTCACTCAAGTGGCCGGCGAGTGGACCGGGCTGAACCTCGACGAGGCGGCGTTGATCAAGCGCGCCAACTCAGGGTCCATCCCCTGGCTGACGCGGCGGGCGCACGGCGGGCTGGTGCAGCGCGAGTGGCTGGCGGTGCGCGAGGTCGCCGGCTGGCTGCGCGCGATTCCCCTCGAGCGGCGTGAGCTGCACGCCCGCGCGCTGACGCTGCTGAGCCACCGCTACTTCGCGGCGCACACCGACGAGGCCTTCGGCGAGCTGGTCGAGCTGGCGCGCGAAGAGTGGCGCCGCGCAGAGCCGCTCTTCCGCCGGCTGCTGGAAGAAGACGAAGCGGCGACGCACGACGCGCGGGTGGCGCGCATCTCCGCCGCGCTGGGGTGACGCGCCGCTACGGGCACTCGCAGTACTTGCAGTCGTAGCCCTGGCCCGGCAGCCCGCACAGCTCGTTCAGGTGACTGCCGCCCTTGTCGAGCATTCCCGCGGCGCACGCGCAGCTCTTCGGGAAGTACGAGCCGACGGTCTGGATGCCGCCCGAGGTGCCGCAGGTGTTCTTGTACTGCGAGCACAGCGAGCCCGAGCCCCCGCCGGTACCGCCCGCGCCGCCGCTCTCGCCGGTGCACGACGCGCCGGTGATGCAGCGCGCGCCCGCCCCGCCGCACACCAGACCGCCCTGGCAACACGAGCCGGCCGGGCACGACACACACGACTTCGTGTCGAGGCACACCCCGCAGCCCACGCGGCCCGACTCGGTCTGACAGCCGACCGGGTCCCAGCTCCGCTCGGGGCAGTCGCTCGCCGATGCGCCCGCCGGACAACACGGCTCGCTGGTGGGCAGACACAGCGTGCCGCAGTGGCGCTGCCCCGCGGGGCAGTCGTTCGAGCCGATGGTGCCCGACTCGCCGCAGCAGAACTGACCGCGCACGCCCGAGGGGAACACCGCGTCGCAGGCGCGCGCCTCGGAGTTGGGGAAGCAGCCCGTCGCGCCGTTGGTGCAGTAGCTCGACGTCTTGCCGCTCCCGTCGTCGCAGCACACCGCCATGGTGGGAATGCAGCCGTCACCGCAGGGGTGCGTGCCCGCGCGACAGGTGAAGGACGCGCCGCCGAACAACCCACACCCCACCACCCACGGAGCCAGAGTCAGGATGAGCCAACGCATGCCGGCTCACACTGCACGGGTGGTGCCCCGCACGGCGCTCGTGCCGGCGGGGGCTTCTCGACGACGCCGGCGCAGAGCCTGCGCGTCAGTGCACCGGCGCGACGGGCGCGGGCGCGTCGTGGGGCACCGGCACCACGTCTTCCGGCACCATCGGGTCGGCTTCCGCCTGCTTCGAGAAGGCCAGCTTCAAGATGCCGGGGAAGACCACCAGCATCAGCACCGTCGCGCCGACGATGCCGAAGATGACCACCGTCGCCAGCGGGCGCTGCACCTCGCTGCCCGCGCCGGTGTTGATGGCCATGGGGAAGAAGCCGAGCGCCGCCACCGCCGCGGTGGTGAGCACCGCGCGCAGGGTGTGGGCCGCGCCGTGCACCAGCGCCTCGTCGAGCGGCTTGCCGGCCTCGAGCAGCTTCTTCACGTCGGTGGTCATCACCACGCCGTTGAGCACCGCCACGCCGGCCAGCGCGATGAAGCCGACCGCCGCGGGGAGACTGAAGTTCATGCCGCGCACCAGCAACCCCACCGCGCCGCCGATGAGGGCGAGCGGCACGAGGGTGAAGACGCCGGCGGCGACGCGCACCGACCCGAAGGTCATCACCAGCATGCCCATGATGATCGCCAGGGCGAGCGGCACCACCAGCGCCAGGCGGGCCTGCGCGCGCTCGAGGTTCTCGAACTGGCCGCCCCAGGTGATGGTGTAGCCGGTGGCCAGCGGCACTTCCTTCGCCACCGTGGCCTGCGCCTCGGCGACCCACGACGCGAGGTCTCGCCCGCGGAGGTTCACCTCGACGCGCACCGTGCGCTGGAAGCCCTCGCGGCGCACGGTGGCCGGGCCCTCGGTGTCTTCCAGCGTGCCCAGCTCGTCGAGGTTCACCAGCGCGCCGGTGCGAGTCTCGACGAACAGATCGCCCAGGCCGGTGCGGGTGTTCTCGGTCGGCGGAGACAGCAGCCGCACCTCGAAGCGCTTGGGGCCCTCGTAGATGACGCCCACCTTCGCGCCCACGCGCGCCGCCTCGAGCGTGCGGAACACGTCGTCGAGCTCCACGCCGTAGCGCGCCAGGCGCTCGCGGTCGGGGGTGAAGGTGAGGTTGGGCATGCCCAGCAGGCGCTCGATGCGCACGTCGCCGGTGCCGTTGATCTTCCGCACCACGTCACCCACCGCGTTCGACTTCTCGACCAGGGTGTCGAGGTCGGCGCCGAAGATCTGAATCGCCACGTCGGCGCGGCTGCCCGAGATCAGCTCGTTGGTGCGGTCTTCGATGGGCTGGCTGACCGACACGAAGGTGCCGGCCACTTCGCTCTCGATGGCCTTCTTGATGACCTCCGAGAGCTCGTCGAGGTCGTGCGCCGAGGTCCACTCTTCCTCGGGCTTGAGGCGCACGAAGATGTCGGTGTTGTCGTTGCCCACCGGGTCGAAGGCGAGCTCGGCGCGGCCGGTGAAGGCGAGGCTGGTGACGACCTCGGGGAAGCGGGCCAGCACCTTCTCGGCCTCGAGATCGAGCCGGCGCGCTTCGGTGAGGCTGATGCTCGGCGTGCGGCGCACGGTGACGACGATGTCGCCTTCCTGAATGCGCGGCACGAAGTCGGCGCCCCGCTGGAGCAGCGCCGCCATCGACACCACCAGCGCCACTGACATCGCGGCCAGCAGCGGCCAGCGGGCGGCGATGAAGCGCGGCAACAGCGCCTCGTACTTGTGGCGCAGCACCGCGAGCCACTTCGGCCCTTCGTCCTTCGGGGGCGGCATCAGCAGCGCCAGCACGCCGGGGAAGAAGAGCACCGAGTACACCAGCGCGCCGAAGAGGGCGCAGGCCATCACCGTGGCCATCGGGCGGAACATCTTGCCTTCCACGCCCTGCAGCGCGAGCAGCGGCACGTAGACCAGCATGATGATCGCCACCGAGAAGGCGACCGGGCGCGCGACGGGCGCGGCCGACGAGATGAACGCCTCGGTGACGTCGTGTTTGGTGCGGTAGTGGTGGCCGGCCATCGCGGCGATCACCGCCTCGAGCACGACGATCGGCCCGTCGACGAGGAAGCCGAAGTCGATGGCGCCCAGCGACATGAGATCGCCGGTCACCCCGAAGAGGTGCATGCCGAACAGGGCGATGGTCATCGAGGCGGGAATGCCGATGACCACCGCGATCGCGCCGCGCACCGTGCCGAGGAACACCGTCAGCACCAGCAGCACCACCAGCGCGCCCTCGATGAGGTTCTTGACCACCGTGCCCAGCGTGGCGCCCACGAAGTCGCTGCGGTCGTAGATGGTGTCGATCACCACGCCCGGAGGCAGCGTCTTGCTCAGCTCGTCGACGCGGGCCTTCACTGCCTGCGTCACCTCACGGCTGTTGGCGCCCAGCAGCATCATCACCGTGCCGGTCACCACTTCACCCTTGGCGTCGCGGGTGGTGACGCCGTAGCGCAGCGCCGCGCCGACCTTCACCTCGGCGAGCTGCTTGACCAGCACGCGATCTTCCGCGCCGCCGCGAACCACCACGTTGCTGATGTCGTCTTCGTTCACCAGGCGGCCGTTGCCGCGCACGAGGATGTTCTCGCCCGAGCGCTCGACGTAGCCGGCGCCCACCGAGGACGACGCGCGCTCCAGCGCCTGCTGCAGCTCGGAGAGCGTGATGCCGAAGGCCTCGAGGCGGGCCGGGCTGGTCACCACCTGGTACTGCTTGAGCTCGCCGCCCATCGGGTTGACCTCGATGACGCCGGGCACCGAGCGGATGCGGGGGACGATCTCCCAGTCGAGCATGGTGCGCAGCTGCATCGGCGAGTGATCGCCCGTCTCGCTGCGCACCACGAAGATGAAGATCTCTCCCAGGCCGGTTGACACCGGCGCGAGCTGCGGCGGGGGCACGAAGCCGGGGAGATCGGCCGTCACCTCGCGCAGGCGCTCGCCCACCAACTGGCGGGCGAACCACACGTCCATGCTGTCGTCGAACACCACCGTCACCGCCGAGAGGCCGGGGCGGCTGACGCTGCGCAGCTCCGAGAGGCGCGGCAGGCCGTTGAAGGCCAGCTCGATGGGCGCGGTCACCATGCGCTCGACCTCGATGGGCGAAAGGCCCGGCGCCTCGGTCAACACCGCGACCTGCACGGTGCTGACGTCGGGCATGGCGTCGACGGGGAGCCGCGCCGCGGCGAAGGCGCCGCCCAGCAACAACACCACCAGGCCACCGGCGACGCCGGTGCGGTACTTCACGGACAGCGAGACGAGTGCAGAGAGCATGTCAGCGGAAGACCTCGGCCTTGAGCGCCAGCACGCCGTGCGTGACGACCTCTTCACCCTTCGTCAGGCCCTCGATGACGGCGATGTCGTCGGCGTCTTCCGGGCCCACCTTCAGCACGCGCGGCTCGACGGCGTGCTCACCGACCTTCACGAACACGGTCGGCTTGCCGTCCACGCGGGTGACGGCGGTGCGCGGAATGGTGAGGCGCACCTCGCGCGGGCCGGAGGCGTGGATGGCGGCGGTCACCGAGAGGCCGGGGCGCAGGCGCCCGTTGGGGTTGTCCAGCTCGACGCGCACGTGGCCCGCGCGGCGCTCCCCGTCGATCGCCTCGGGCACGTGGCTGACGACGCCGGTGATGACGTTGGTGCGATCGGCCGGCAGACGAATGTCGACGCTGTCGCCTTCGCGCACCGCGGGCACGTCGCGCTCGAAGACGGTGAGCTCGACCCACACCTTCTGGAGATCGGCCACCACCAGCATGGTGTCGGTGGGCGACACGGTCTGCCCGCGGCGGGTCTTCGATTCCACCACCCGGCCGGCGATGGGGCTGCGGAGCTTGAGCACCCCCAGCTCACCGCCCACCGTGCCGCCCAGGGCCTCGACGGCCTTCTCGGCGGCGACGCGCTCGGCGGTCAGCGCCTCGAGGTTGGCGGCGGCGAACTGCGCGTCGCGCTCGGCCGAGACCCTGGCGTCGGCCAGCTTGCGCTCGCGATCGGCGTCGAGGCGCGCCACCTGCTCGCGCGCGCGCACCTTGAGCACCTCGGCCTGGGCGCGACCCAGCTCGACGCTCTCCAGCTCGGCGACCACCTCGCCCTGCTTCACGTCTTCCCCTTCCACCCGCGCGACCGAGCGCAGGCGGCCCTCGATGCGCGCGCCGATGGCCGCGACGCGGCGGGCGTCCCAGGTGACCTCGCCGGTGACGAAGAGCGCGGGGGTGAGCGTGGAGTCGTCGGCCGCGGCGAAGGCGAGCTTCTCGCGGGTGGCGAAGGCCGGCGGGTAGTGGATGACGCCGTTCTCGAGCCACGGCGTGGTGCGCTCGGTGGGCGTCTCGACGGGCGCGGGCGTGGCGGCGCCGCGGGTGACGACGAGGGCGACGACGATCGCTGCCACGAGGCCGCCGACGGCGAGCCCCAGCTTGAGCCGGGGCAGAGGGGGAGGAAGGGCGGTCGAGCTCATGGGTTCAGGCCTCCGGAGGCGCGCTGCAATTCGATGAAGTCGGTCCACGCGGCGAGCAGCGTCTCGAGGCGCTCCTGCTCGAGCCTCAACGCGTCGCGGGTGGCGGTGGTGAGACGGAAGACGTCGAAGCGGCCGGCGCGCCAGCCCTGCTCGACGAGGGTCTGGTTGCGGCGCGCGGCGGGGAGCGCCTCGGTGGTGAGCACCGCGACCTGCGCGCGGCGGGCCTCGTAGTTGCGGCGCGCGAGCGCCACTTCGCGCTGCACGCGGCGGAGCTGGGCCTCGAGGCGCGCGCGCTCGGTCTCGCGCTGCGCGGCGGCGATGGCGCGCGGGCCCTGGTTGCGCTGCGCGACGGGGATCTCCACCGCCAGGCCGAGGTAGCCGAACACCGGCGAGGCCGGCGCGGCGTCGAGGCCGAAGTTGTAGCCGAGCTTGGGCATCGCCTCGCGGAACAGGCGCGAGTCCATCGCCTCCAGCACGGCGAGGCGGGCCTTGAGCGTGGCGAGCTCCGGGCGGCGCTCGAGGGCGCGCTGCAGCAGCGTCGCTTCGTCGTCGACCGCGCCCGGCTCGAGCGTGGAGGCCGAGAGCTCGAGCGGCTCGTCGGTGGACAGATCGAGCACGTGAGCCAGCGCGAGCCGCGCGGCCTGCTGCCGGCGCGCCGCTTCGAGGTGCTGGCTCTTCACCATCGCCAGCTCGGCCTCGACGGTGGTGAGCTCCGGGTCGCCCGCGACGCCGGCGTTGACGCGCTCCTTCGCGCCGGCGGCCACGCGCTGCGCGACCTCCAGCATCTCCTGCAGGCGGGCGACGCGCTGATCAGCCAGCATCACCTCGACCCACGCACTCCACGCGCGCGCGGCGGCGTTCGCCTGTTCCTGCCGGAGCTCGGCCTTCGCCAGCGCGATGCGGCGCTCGGCCTCTTCGACGCGCGCGAAGCCGGCGCCGCTGACCTCGAAGGTGCCGTCGAGCCCGAGGTTGTAGCCGTTGCGCGGGTCGACCGGCTGCCCGGCCAGCTCGATGGCCAGCGGGCGGTAGTCGGCGAAGAGCCGCGGGTTGGTGGGGAACGGGACCCCCTGCCCCACCCGCGAGGCCTCGGCTTCCTGCACCAGTCGATTCGCGACCTGCACTTCGGGGGCGGCGGCGCGCGCGCGAGACATCGCCTGCTCGAGCGTGAGGGGCGGAAGGGCGCAAAGAAGGAGGGCTATCGGCACGGGCGACATGTGGGGGCCTCCCTTCTAACGACCCGATTTCGCGAGGCAAGCTGCCCCGCTGCAATTCCCCGGAAATGCGGGTAGAGCGCGCCCTTCGATGTCCGAAGCGGAGCTCATCGGCCGAGGTCGCCAGGTCGCCGGCTGGTTCAACACGCACGCGAAGCGGGTCACCCAACTCCGGGTCGACGCCTTCCGCACCACGCTCCCCGAGGCGCGGGTGTTCGCCGCCGGGAACTTCGACGACGCGAAGGTGCACGCCGACGCGATCGTGAAGGACCCGCCGAAGATCGTCTTCTGCGGCGGCGGCGACGGCACGGTGGTGACGCTGCTCAACTTCCTGCGCGATCGCGGCATGAAGGAGTTCCCGCTGATCGGCCTGTTCCGCCTCGGCACCGGCAACGGGTGGCCCAGCGCGGTCGGCGCGCGGCGCTACGAGAAGGAGCTGCGGCACCTGCCCACGCTGCGGCTGGCGCCGAAGACGCACCGCTTTCAGCTCTGTGAGGTCGAGGGGCGCGTCTGTCAGTTCGCCGGCGTGGGGTGGGACGCGACGCTGCTGCACGACTACAAGCGCAACCTCGAGAAGCGGCAGAAGCAGATCCTCGCGGGCGGCGTGGCGGCCACGTTGAGCAAGGGCGTCGGCGGCTACCTGTACTCGTTGTTCCGGCTGACGGTGCCCGACGAGTTGGCGCGACTGCGCGACGGAAGAACGCGGCTCAAGCTCGAGAACATCGGCGAGGGCGCGTACACCTTCGATGGGCGGGGGAAGATCATCCCCGCGCCGAACGGGCAGATCCTCTACGAGGGCCCGATGTCGATCGCCTGCGCGGGCGTCGAGCCGTACTGGGGCGCGAAGTTCATGGCCTTCCCGCACGCGTACAAGGTGCCGGGGCGGATCAACTTCCGCGTCTACGACCGCCACGTGCTGATCGGCGTGAACAACATGTTCAAGCTGTGGCGCGGGCAGGACCTGCCGGGCATGTACGACTGGTTCGTGACGGGCGTGCGGCTCCACCTGTCGCGGCCGATGCCGTACCAGGTGGGCGGTGACGTGGTGGCGCCGCGCGAGGTGGTCGACTTCACGATGGCGAAGGAGACGGTCGATCTCGTCGACTGGGGCGCCGAGGCGAAGGCGCGCTGAGCGTCACCCGAGACAGGCCCGCCGCAGCGCAGAGCCGAGCGGCGCGAATCGGAACAAGCTCTCGAACGGTCCGCGGTTGCCGTTGGTGACGATGCCCACCGCGAGGTCGAGCTCCGGATCAGCCCAGCCCAGCGAGCAGAACGCGCCGGCGTGCCCGAAGCAGCTCTGCGTGTTCCACCACCCGTAGATCGACGGAGTGCGCGAGCCGAGGAGGAAGCCGCGGCCGATTCGCAGGGGAATGCGGTTGCTGCGATCGAACCGCGCACGCCCCGCACTCGTGTACCGCGCGAGCGCGTCGGCCGAGAGAAGCCGCTGCCCCGAGCGCGTCACCCCACCCCGCGCCAGCACTTCGTAGAACGCCGACAGATCGTCCGCCGTGCACACCAGCCCCGCGGCGGGCACGAAGGCGGTCAGCACCTCAGGGAGGTTGTTGTCGTGCTCGAAGGTGTCCGAGAGCTCGACGCCCGCGACCTTCACCGAGCCCGTGCCGACCCAGTACGCGCGCCCCAGCGACGACAGCTCCGAAGGCAGCGCGCCGAAGCGCAGGCCGGGAATGCCGGCGGGCTCGGCGATCTCCAAGCGGATGAACTCGTCGAGCTTGCGACCGATCGCGCCGCGTACCACCTCGGAGAGGATCCACCCGAACTCGTACGGCATGTACGCCAGCGTGCCGCGCGGGTAGCGGGGCGTGGCGTCGACGAGCGCGGCGCGCACCCGCTCTTCGTTGCCCCAGTCACGCGGGCTGGCGAGCAGCTTCGGCGTGAAGACCCCGGCGCGATGCGTGAGCACGTCGAGCACCGTCAGCTCGCCCTTCCCGTTGGCGGCGAACGCGGGGAAGTAACTGGCCACCTTCGCGTTCACGTCGAGCAGCCCGCGGTCTTCGAGCATCGCGATGGCGAGCGCGACCACCGGCTTGCTGGCAGAGAAGACCGCGAAGCGCGTGGCGGACGTGACCGGAGTCGCCGCCTCGTGCTCCGCGGGCCGAAAGCCGCGCGCCACGCCGACCGCGACGTCGAGCGCCACGTGGCCCCGCCGTCGCACCACGAGCTGCCCGCCGGGGAAGCGCCCGCTGCGTTGTTGTTGCTCGAAGAGCCTGCCCACCCGCGCGAGCCGTTCCGGGTCGAAGCCGGCAGCGACCGCGTCGGGCGAGGTCATTGCTGGCGCAGCTCGGTCACGCGCTTGCGGATCGACGCGAAGACCTCGGGCAGCGAGCCGGTCTGCGCCGAGCGGAGAATGGCGTCGGGGACGATCATCGCGGGGTCGGAGTCGATCATGTACACCACGAGGGTCTTCTTCCCGTCGTCGCCCCAGGGGAGCACCGACCACGAGCCGCTGTTGCGGTGGTAGGTGCCGCGCACCAGCGTCCACGCGCGGTGGAAGTGGCCCGCCGGTTCTTCGCGCTGCACCGACCTGGTGTCCGACCACAGGTTGGTGAGCGGGAACGGCAGCCGCAGCTCGACGTGGCACAGCTGCACGCCGTCTTCGTCCTTCACCGAGCTGTCCTTGGTGCGCGGCATGAAGCGCGCGAAGTGCTGGCAGTCACGCACCACCGGCCACACCTCGTGCGTGGGCGCGTCGACGAGGCCGTACGACTCGACGCCGATGCCGCGGTTGTCGGTGGGCTTGAACTCGCGCACCACCATCTCGCCGGCCTCGAGCTTCCTGGTGTCCTTCTCCGACAGCTTCGGGAAGGGGACCGGCTGCGCGAAGGCCAGCGCGGAGGCGAAGAGGGAAACGAGGAGAGCGGTGCGCATCTCCTTCGTTTCTACCACGCGCGCTCCGGCGAAAAGCCCCGGGCCCGCAAACCGTGCGGGCGCTCGGGTTCGCCAGAGGTGACGACTACAGCAGCGCCTTGAGCTTCTTCGCCTTGAGCGCCTCGACGACCTTGCGCACGTCCTGGCTCTTGTTCTTCGGCAGCACGAGGATCGCGTCGCCCGCGTCGACCACCACCACGTCGTTCATGCCGACCACCGCGACGGTGCGCTTGCCGGCCAGCACCACGCAGCCCTTCGAGTCGATGACGATCGCCGAGCCCTCGGCCACGTTGCCGTCCGCGTCCTGCGGGCGGACCTCGGGGAGCGCGTTGAAGCTGCCGACGTCGCTCCAGCCGCACGACGAGGGCACCACGGCGATGTTGGTGGCCTTCTCGGCGACCGCGTAGTCGATCGACGTCGCGGGCATCTTGCCGAACTGCTTCTTGATGACGGCGGCGGCCTTCCTGGTGCCCCACGCGGCCTGGATGGCAGCCATGGGCTTGATCATCTCGGGCACGTGGTGGCCGAGCGCCTCGAGCATCACGTCGGCGCGGAAGACGAAGATGCCCGCGTTCCACAGGTAGTCGCCCGACACCAGGTAGCGCTGCGCGGTCTCGAGGTTCGGCTTCTCGACGAAGGCCGCGACCTTGCGCGCCTCGCCCGTCAGCGCCTCGCCGACGCGGATGTAGCCGTAGCCGGTCTCGGGCCGCGAGGGCTTGATGCCGAGGGTGACGATGGCGCCTTCACGCGCGACGCGGATCGCCTCTTCGACGCTGGCCTGGAACACCTTCGGCTCGGCGACGTGCTGGTCCGACGGGAGCACCACGATGATGCCCTTCGGGTTCTGGTGCGCGACGTGGGCGCAGGCGAGCGCGATGGCCGGCGCGGTGTTGCGCGCCTCGGGCTCGACCACCACGTTCTGCTTCGGCAGCTTCGGCAGCGCCTTCTTCACCAGCGCGGCGTGCTTCTCGCCACACACCACCGAGGTGCGCGCCGGCGACGCCAGGCCGCTCATGCGCTTCATCGTCTCGGCGATGAGGGTGTCCTTGCTGGTCAACGAGAGGAACTGCTTGGGCTTGTTGCTGCGCGAGAGGGGCCAGAACCGCGTGCCGCTGCCGCCCGCCATGATCACCGCGAAGACGTCGTTGCTCATGGGCGGCGCACATATTCCCGAGCGCGCGGAGAGTCACCTCCCCAGTGGCGACGACGTGTGACACAAGGAAACGGTGACCACCGAGCCCTTCACCTGGCGCAGCGAGAGCGACACCCCGGCCCCCGAGAAGTTGAGCGAGGTCGACGACTCGTTGAAGGCCGACGACGCGCTGCGCCGCGTGCGCAAAGGCGAGTTTCTGCTGTACCGCGGCGACTTCCACAACGCGCGGCAGCTCATCGGCGCGATGGGCCGGCGGCTCCCCACGCCCCGTCACGGAGGCACGCCGCTCGAGGCCTTCCGCGCCGAGCGCAAGGCGCGGGCGATCGAGCACGAGACGCTGGGCCGCGTGGTGGTCGAGCTCGACGCGAAGTACACCCTGCACCTCAAGCGCGCGCCCGACGTGTCGGTGGCCTGCAAGCAGGCGTGGGGCAAGACCGAAGACGCGCGCACCCTCGTGCCGTTCAAGACGCTCCTGGGCGTGGTCGGCGCGGCCGAGTGGCGCAAGAAGGGCCTCGAGGTGCCGGGGTTGCCCAAGAAGCTGACGCCCCACTACGGCGTCTACCTGCCGACGCGCACCGACTACGTCGAGCTCATGCGCCGCCTGGGTGACGTGAAGAACGCCACCTGCTTCGACATCGGCACCGGCACCGGCGTGCTCGCGCTGCTGTTGCTGCAGAAGGGCGCGAAGTCGGTGGTGGGCACCGACATCGATCCCCGCGCGGTGGCGTGCGCGCAGGAGAACGCCCAGTTCTTCAAGGTCACCGATCGGTTCACCGTCGAAGAGCGGCCGCTCTACCCGCCGGGCCGCGCCGACCTCGTGGTGTGCAACCCGCCGTGGGTGCCCGAGCCGCCGAAGAACCGCGTCGATCGCGCGGTGTTCGACGAAGACAGCCAGATGTTGAAGGCCTTCCTGCTCGGGCTGCCCAAGCACCTCACGCCCCACGGGCGCGGCGCGTTGATCATCTCGAACCTCGCCGAGCTGCTCGGGCTGCGCACGCCGGAGTTCCTCAAGGAGCAGATCGAGGAGAACGGCCTGAAGATCACCGCGCGCTTCGAGATGCCGGCCAAACACGGCAAGGCGAAAGACCCCGACGATCCGCTCCACCAGGCGCGCTCGAAGGAAGTGACGTCGCTGTACGTGCTGCAGGTGAAGTGAGCCACCGGCCCCGGCCTTGCTAAGAGCACGCCGGTGCTCTCTTCCATCGTCCTGGCGATTGGTCTGGCGTGCGTCCCCGTCGACGTGGTGCCGCAGAAGTGGAACGCCGCCCTCACCGCGGCGCGGCCCGGCGGCCACGATGGCTTGCTCGATCAGCTCGGGTTGAGGGGCGTGACCAACGTCGCGTGGCTCCCGCCGAAGCTGCTGCGGGTGCGGTTGGTGCCGGCGAAGTTCGGGGGCAAGGGCGATCTCCTCGTCGAAGCGGTGTTCACCACCCAGTTCACCGACGTGAAGGCTGAAGAGCGGGGTCGAGAGCTCTCGCGCGAGGTGCGGCTGTACCGCGTGCAGGCCTTGCGTGGAGACGGGCGGAAGTGGTGCGCGCTGGGCAGTGAACTCAGCGACGACGTGCCGCGCGAGTCCCCCAACGCGGGCCCGGTCGACGGCATGAAGGACCTCGCGCTCGACTGGCAGTTCAGCCTCGTCCACTTCACCAGCGCCACGCAGCACTCGGTGCGCGTCGACAAGCCGTTCGACGCCTTCTCTCGCGCGAGCGCGAAGGGCACGCGGGTTGAGTGGTGGGACGTGGCGGGCGATCGCCTCACGCTCACCGACGCGCACGATCAGAGCGTCACCACCTGCAGCGCCTGCGAGTCGCCGTACGCGCGCACCTGGTTCGAGCTCAAAGGGCGGCCGCCGGTGAAGGTGGTGCAGCACACGCGCGCCTGCACCGACGCGACGGAGCAGCACTGCACCACCGAGTGAGGCTGATCAGCCGAGCAGCTCCTGCACCACGCGCCGCGCGCCCCACGCACACGCCGGGACGCTCTGCCCGGGGAAGACGGTGTCGCCCACGCGCGCCAGCCCGGGCACCGAGGTGCGGCCCGTCGGGTAGCCGCGGCGCAGCGTCGCGAAGTCGAAGGGCAGGCCACCGACGCGACCGCCCCAGCGCCCGGTGAAGCCTTCCCAGGTGCGCGGCGTGCCGGGCATCACCACCCGCTTCTCGGCGCTGGCGACGCGGGGAAACGCCACGGCCAACGCCCCGAGGAATTCCTCGCTCACCTTCGCCTTGCGCTCGGCGTGCTCCGCGTCGCTCAGCCCTTCCCACGTGCGCGCGGGGGCGTGGCAGCTCATCGTCACCGCGCGGAAGCCCTCGGGCGCCATCGAGCGATCGTCGCGCCGCGAGAGCGTGACGAACAACGAGTGTCCGCCGCTCACCGGCAGCGGCTGGTCGAGCACCACCTGGTGGTACGGCGCGGCGTCGTCACCGAAGACGTCCTCGACGCCGAGGTACAGCGTGCAGGCCGCCCACGCGTCAGGGTGACGCTTGGTGGTGCCTGCGAAGGCCGGCTGCAGCGCAGGGTGCGCGAGGCGCTGCGCGTCCCAGTGGGTGAGGTTGAGCACCAGCCGCTGCGCGTCGAGCGGCCCCGACTTCGTCTCCACCCGAAAGCCCTGCCCTTCGCGCGCGAACGAGGTGACGGGCGTGTCGAGCTGCAGCGTGCCTCCGCGCTGCACGAAGACGTCGGCGAGGTGCTCGAGCAGCGAGGCCAGCCCGCCGGTCGCGAGGTACAGCGGGCGCTGGAGGTACTCCATGCCCAGCGCGCCGAAGAGGTACGGCGTGTTCGCCGCGCGGGCCTGCGTCGAGACCAGCAGCAGCTCGTCGAGCAGCGCGCGCGCGTCGTCGGTGATGGACCCCGCAGCGCCGAGCTTCGAGGCGGTGGTGCGCAGGAGCGCCGGGAGCAGCCCCCACGCCTTGCCGTTGCCCGCGGCACCGAGCAGATCGCCCGGCCCTCGCGGGGGAAAGTGGAGCTCGGTGATCAGCCCCCACCCGCGCGCACCGAGCTGGGCGGACTCGCTCCAGAACCGCGCGAAGTCGGCGCCGTGGGCCTGCGTCAGCGCCTCGGTGTTGGCGGCCGCGTCACGAGAGATCGTCAACGCGTGGCCACGCTGCCAGACGGTGATGTTCTTCTCGGCCATCGGCGCGTCGAAGCGCACGTCGAGCTCGGCGAGCACCCGGCCCAGCGGCATCTCGGGCTCGAGGCCGATGAGCGTGGTGGCGCCCGCGAGGAAGCGGAAGCCCTTCATGGGGAACGCCGACGCACAGCCGCCCACGCGCGACTTCGCGTCGAGCAGCACGACGTCGTGACCCGCCTTCTGCAAGTAGAGCGCGGCGACGAGCCCACCCGCGCCAGCACCAACGACGATGGACGACGGCTTCACCGCGCAGCACTAACGAGGGGTAGAACGGCGCGCATGCGCTCGAGCGGATGGCTGGTGGGTGTGTTGATGATGACGGCGGCGTGTGGTCCGGGGTTCGACAACTCGGGTGGCCCGCCGCCGGCCGGCACGAAGGTGAGCTTCACCACGCTGTCGGGCACGCCCCGGTGTGGACAGTTCAGGCCGAAGCAGTTCCTCCTCAACGTGGCCGACGACGTGAGCGCGGCGGATCTCGACTGTCACGGCAGCGGCCCCACCCCGACCTCTCCGGAGTGGATGGCGCTGCAGTCCGACGTCGCGGCCCAGGGTGACGCCTCGACGGTGCTGGTGGTGGCAGTGGTCGGAGGCTGCTCGCGGAGGACGGCGGTGCGCGGCTTGTTCCTCGACGGCGAGAAGCTGCACGTGTGGCTGCTGCGCGCCGACACCTCATTTGGCGTTCCGAACGCCGCGTGCACCGAGGACCTCGGGGAGCAGGTGCTGCTGGTGCGCACCGCGACGAAGATCCCGCCGGGGACGGTGCTCGACGTGGTGAACAGCGTGGTGAACCCCAACGCCGCGGGCGTACCGGACGACGCGAAGAAGCTGCTGCAGTGAGCCCTCAGTCGCGCAGCCAGCGCACGAGCTGGGCGTAGACGACGGGGCTGTCGAGCAGCTCGAGGTGGGTGGTGTCGGGCACGACGATCGTCTCGGTGAAGGCCAACGTGCGCGCCGGGTCTTCGTGCTGGCCGAGCGCGCTGGGCACCGGCACCAGACCATCTCCGAGCGCAGCGCCGGCCGAGGTGGTGCCCGCGACCGCGAAACACTTCACGCCGGCCGGCAGCGCCATCGGCCCGCGGGGATCGTCTTCCTTCGTGAAGCGGTCGCGCCCTTCCCAGTGCGCGTCGAGCACGTTGCCGTAGCGGAGATCGGTCACCCCCGCGCTGCGCACCTTCGCCAGCTTCGCGAACGGCGCGCTGTACCGCGTGACGCCGAGCAGCTCTTCGAACCAGTTGCCGCCCCGCTCGAGCGGAGACCCGTGGTGTGGGGTGCCGAGGGTGATGAGGTGCGTGAGCCTGCTTCTCCAGGCGCGCCCGTTCGCTTCGGCCTCGAGGCACGCGCTGCGCGAGACGAGCCCACCCATGCTGTGCGCCAGCAGCGTGAGCGACGTCACCGGCCGCGGCCACACCTCGACGAGCTGGTCGAGCAACACCGAGAAGCGGCGCCCGTTCTCCGAGACGTGCAGGCCGGTGTTGTAGCGGAGGGAGATCGGCACCACGCCCAGCTCCGCCGCCAGCGCCGCGCCGTGCTCGTGGCCGTTGCGCAGCCACTGGGTGTCGTCCATCGACGAGCCGTGCACCAGCACCAGCAGGCGGTCTCCTGCGGGGAACTGCGCGGTGAGCGCGGCGCGATCGAGCTTCAGGGCCACGCCGCCACGACGCAGCTCCATGGGGATGGCCAACGGGTTGTGCGTCTCTTCGAGGTAGTCGCCGAGCACGCCGTTGAGCGCCGCGAGCAAGACTCCCTGCTCGGCGCCCGCGCGGGTGATCATCGGTTCGAGCGACTGGAGCGCGAGATCGAGGCCCGCCCCCACCACCTTCGTCACCCCGCGGATCGCGCCGTAGGTCGGCGCCGAGAGCAGCTTCGTCACTTCTTGCAGCGGCCGACCGAGCAGGTCCGGGCCACCGCCGATGGTGTGGTGCACTTCCTCGACGAGATCCGTCACCGCCTTCGTGGCCTCCACGGCGAGCTTCGAAGCACCGCGGAGCTGCTCGACCAGCGTCTGCTTCTTCGTCATGCCGCTTTCATGAGCCGTTCCCCGCCGGGTTGCCAGTAGGGTCGGCGCAATGACCCCTCAGCCTGTGGCTCCCGCTCCCGGTCCGAAGAAGCGCAGTGGCTGTTTCATCGCGGTGATGATCGTCGGTGGGCTCGCGGGCCTGCTCTGCCTGGGCACGGCCATCGCGATGTTCATCGCCGCGCGCAGCGACACCGGGAAGAAGGTCTTCGAGGCGTTCGATCAAGGCGTGAAGCTCGCCGAGAAGGGCATCAACGCGCCAGGCGCCGCGGAAGTGCGTGCGCTGGGCTGCCCGCAGGCGGTGGTGATGGACATGAAGGACGCCATGCGCATCGCCGAGCTCTTCATCGACGCCGGCCTCAAGGACGACGCCGAGCTGTCGATGATGATGGTGAGCTGCAGCGCGCCGTACGGTGACGACAAGGCGCTCCCGAGCTGCGAGGAGATCGCCACCACCTACGCCCGCGCGGTGAAGTCCGAGCGCGAGTTCCAGGTCGAGGTGAAGCGGGGCGGCAAGCAGAAGCCCGAGTGCCGCGCCGACTTCGCGCCCGACGGCACGTTCCTGCGCGACGCGCGGAAGTAGAGCTTGCTCAGCGCGCTGGGGGCCGGCGCGCCGGGCTGAGCCCCGCCTCGACGAAGGCCACCACCTCGTCGAGCAGCGCCTGTTCCATCGGCGCGTCCGCCCACACCACGAAGCGCATGCCCACGAAGTCGGCGACGCCCATCAACACGTACGCCAGCACCTCGGGCGCGCAGCGCACCACCTCGCCCTGCGCCATCGCCTCGCCCAGGCCCTTCACGTAGGTGCGCGCGAAGCGCTCGTAGTAGGCGCGGTAGACCGCCTCGTCGACGAAGTACGACTGCTGCACCACGCGGTCTCGACGGCCAACGGGTGCTTCCGTTGGTTCGAGTCGGGGCACGCGAGCCGCGGCGAAGGCGAGTCGGCGAGCATCGTGGCCGGCGTCGACGTGGTGCTGCAGCGCTTCGGAGTGGATCGCCGGCGCGTGTTCGTCACCGGGCTCTCGGCAGGCGCGGCGATGGCGGCGGCGCTGCTCGCGTCGTCACCTGACGTGTTCTCGGCCGGGGCGATCTTCGCGGGGGTGCCGGCGGGCTGCGCGACGAGCGCGAGTGAAGGGGTGGCGTGCATGCTGGGCGTCGATCTCCCCGCGCAGACGTGGGCCTCGCGTGTCACGGCGCGCTGGCCGATCACCCCGCTCGACGCGCCGCGCGTGCAGGTGTGGACCGGCGCGCAAGACACCACGGTGAGCCCGTCGATGGCGCGCGAGCTGGTGGAGCAGTGGACCGCGCTGCACGGCCTGGTGGGTGTCGAGCCGCGACGCGAGACGGTGCGGCGGTTGAGCAGCGAGGTGTACGGCGCGAACCGCGTGCAGGCGGTGACCCTCTCGGGCTTCGGTCACGCCGTGCCGGTGGCGGTGTCTCGAGGCTGCGGCGCGGTGGGGCCGTTCGTGCAGGAAGCCGGCGTGTGCGGGGCGCTCGAGGCGGCGCGCTTCTTCGGGTTGCTCGACGCGCCCGCGCCGGTGGTGGAGGTCGAGCCGATCGATGCGGGGCCGGATCCGATCGAGTCGGCCGACGCAGGGGTCGGCGTCACCACCGACGCTGGGGTGGTGAGCTGCCGGGAGTCGCTGGCGTCGCCCACGTGGCACGTGTGGCTGCGTCACGCGACGGTGTGTGGCTTCTTCAGCACCCTGGCGTGCGCCAACGGGTCCGATGAGCTGCTGGGCTCGACGCTCTCGGCGGTGCCGGTCACTGCGTGGACCGTCGATGGCGAGGTGTGGCACGCAGGTGAGTGTCCGCGCTGAGGGACGCTGCGGGTTCGCCCCCTCTCGTTCAGATCAGCGTGCCACCCGACAGCTCGATGCGCTGGGCGGTCATCCACCCCAGCTCGGGCGAGGTGAGCACCGCGACCGCCGGGCCGATGTCCTCGGGCAGGCCCACGCGCCCCATCGCGGTCATCGCCTTCACCCGCTCGTTGGTGGCCTTGTCGTCGCGCACGTGGCCGCCGCCGAAGTCGGTCTCGATGGCCCCTGGAGCCACCACGTTCACCGCGATCTTCCGCGGAGCCAGCTCACGCGCCATGTAGCGGGTCAGCGTCTCGACCCCGCCCTTCATGGTGCCGTACGCCGACGAGCCCGGGAGCGAGAAGCGCGCCAGCCCGCTCGACACGTTGAGAATGCGCCCGCCGTCGGGGATCAACGGCAGCAGCTTCTGCGAGAGGAAGAAGGTGCTCTTGAGGTGCACGTTGAACATCTCGTCGAACTGCGCCTCGGTCGTCTCGGTGAACGGGGCGTAGAGGCCGGTGCCGGCGTTATTCACCAGGATGTCGAGCGTGGTGCGATCGAACTTCTGCTTCAGCACGTCCTTCACCTGCTGCACGAAGCCGCTGAAGCCCGCCGCGTTGCGAATGTCGAGCTTGAGCGCCACGGCCTTGCGGCCCTGCGCTTCGATGTTCTTCACCACCGTCGCCGCCTCCGCCTCGGCCGAGTGGTAGGTGAAGATCACGTCGACGCCTTTGCTGGCGAGCGCCTCGGCCATGCTGCGGCCGAGACCACGGCTGCCTCCGGTGATGAGGGCGATGCGCTGGGTGCTGGTGTTCATGGGGGTCTCTCTCTCTTTGCGTTGCGTGGAAGGAGTGCGACGACGCAGAAATAGGCCTGCACGGCGCGCGGCGAAACCTTGAGCCCGGCGACACACTGTTCTTGGATTCGGAACAATGAACCTCGACGGCGTGAGGGCATTCCTCAAGGTCGCAGAGCTGAGCAGCTACACCCGCGCCGCCGCCCAGCTCGGGCTCTCGAAGTCACAGGTGTCGCTGCGGGTGCAGGAGCTCGAGACACAGCTCGGCGCGAAGCTGCTGCAGCGGTCCACCCGCACCGTGCAGCTCACCGCCGAGGGCGCGCAGTTCGTACCGCGCGCGCAGCGGCTGGTGAGCGACGCCGACGAGCTGGCGAACCTGTTCGCAGGCCCCAGCGATCTGAAGGGGCGGCTGCGCGTCGATCTCCCCATCAACCTGGCGCGCGACCGGGTGATCCCCCGGCTGCCCGAGTTCTTCGCGGCCCACCCTGCCCTCGAGCTCGAGCTCTCGACGACCGATCGTCGCGTCGACCTGCTGCGCGAGGGCTTCGACTGCGTGTTGCGGGTGGGCGTGCTCGACGACTCGGCGCTGCAGGTGCGGCGGCTGGGCGAGTTCCCCAACGTCAACGTCGCGAGCGCCGGCTACCTCGAGAAGTACGGCGTGCCGAAGACGCTGGAGGACCTCTCGAAGCACTACCTCGTCAACTACACCAGCCCGCGCGGCACCGAGCCGCCCGCCTTCGAGTACCGCGACGGCGCGCGCTACCGCGACTACCCGATGAAGGCGCTGATCAGCGTCAACTCGGCCGACGCGTACCAGGCGGCGTGCGTGGCGGGCCTGGGCATCATCCAGCTCCCGCGCACCGCGAAGGTCGTCGACTCGTTGGTCGAGGTGCTCCCGCAATACGCGGCGCGGCCGCTGCCGATCTCGCTGGTGCACGCGTACGGCCGCACCGTGCCGCGCCGCGTGCGCGTCTTCATGGACTGGCTGACGCGGGTGCTGGCGCCGTACCTCGCCGAGGTGTGATCAGGTCGTCGCGGCGTTGCGCACGCCTTCAACCACGGTGGTGACGATGGCCTTGAACACCGCGATGAGCGGAATGATGGCCAGCATGCCCAGCACCCCACCCAGCGTGCCGCCGACCGCGATGCCGACGATGACCGTCATGGGGTGCATGTCGAGGCTCTTGCCCATGATCCACGGGCTGATCAGCATCGCGTCGACGAAGTGCACCACCACGTAGACCACCACCAGCGAGATCATCGACGGCGCCGCCGGGTCGAGCAGCGAGAAGAGCAGGCCCGCCGACGCGCCGATGAACGGCCCCGCGAAGGGGATGACGTTCGCCGCGCCGAAGATGATGGCGAACAGGAGCGCGTTGGGCATGCCCAGCAGCCAGAGCGGAATGGCCACGATGACGGTGACCAGCAGGTTCTCCATCGCGGTGCCGAGGAGGTACGCGGAGATCTGCCGATCGACGCGGTGGAGCATCAGCAGCGTGTTCTCGAAGTGCCGGTTGGGCATCAGCGCCACGACCGCCTTCTTCATCGCCGCGCCGTCGAGCAGCACGAAGAACGCGATGATGAAGCCCAGGCCCACCGAGCCGGCGCGCGAGAGCAGGTCCATCGCCAGCGCCGGCAGTCCCTCGACCAGCGAGCGGCGCTGGTGGTTGAGCACGTCGCGGAGCTTCTCGAACATCGAGCCCCAGTTGACCTTCGGGTAGCTGGTGGTGAGCGTGTGCTGCCAGGCGCCGATGCGCTGCTCGAGCTGCACTTCGAAGGCGCTGACCTCGCCGTCCTTCGGGGCTTCCTGCAGCCAGGCCTCGATGGTGGGGAAGACACCGACGGCGAGCAGGCCCATGGCGGCCAGCATCAGCCCGAAGCACAACGCCACCGCCTTGCTGCGCGCGAGCCCGCGGTTCTCGAGGCGATCGGCCAGCGGCCCGAAGACGTAGGTGAGGAGGAAGCCGAGCACGATCGGCAGCAGCAGGAAGCGCAGCAGCCACGCCACCCCCACCACCAGCGCGAAGCCGGCGAGGAAGACGATCGCCCGCACCACCTTCTCCGCCAGCGACAGCTCGACGACGGGTGGAATCAGCGTGCCCGCCGGGAAGACCGGAGGCGTGCTCACGCGGCCCCCGGGGCCTTCGCGGGCGGCGTCGCTTCGGCGCGCGCGCGCATCAGGTCCGACAGCTCGCGCAGGCGCAGGCCGGTCATGCGCGCCAGGTTCCACACCACGCGGGCACCGAGCTGCGCGTTGCGCTCGAGGAGCTGCTCGAGATCGGGCTGAAAGAGCCCCAGCAGCACCGACGGCTTGCGCACCACGCAGGTCGCGGTGCGCGGCGTCGACTCGAGCAGCGCGAGCTCGCCGAAGAACTGGCGGTCCTTGAGGCTCACCACGCACTGCTCCGAGCCGTCGGCCAGGCGCAGCACGATGTCCACCGCGCCCTGCTGGATGATGTACATGCCCGCGCCGGTCTGCCCCTCGCGGAACACCACCTCGTCGGCGGCGTACTCGCGCTGGTGGAGCAGCTTCGAGACCTTCGTCAGCTCCGCGTCCTTGAGATCCCGGAACAGGGGAATCGCGCGCAGCATGCCCGGGGAATCGGTGACGGCCGGACCCGCAGGCGGCTTCCAGAGGGCGAGTTCGGTCTCGAGCAGGTGAGCACTCTTCGAGTCCAGCTCAGGCTTCATGAAGGGTCAGGCGTAGCACCGGCTGATGCCCCCGCAATTTTCCGGCGGCGACACCGGCGGCCGCGCCAGCTCGCGCTCGAGCAGCGCCAGCACGTCGTCGAGCGGGAGCTCTCCACGTCCGCGCAAGTTGAGCGACTGACGCTCGGCCTCGCGCGCGCCCACCACCCCGATGAAGGGAACCCGGTCCTGCTCCGCGGCGCGGATCAGCGCGCCCAGCCGCTCCCCGCCTTCCACCCGCGCGCGCACGCCGCGTGACTTGAGCCGCGCCACCGCCGCGTGTGCCCACGGCTCCGACGCGGCGTCGACGGCGAGCAGCCGCACCTGCTCCGGCGCCAGCCACGGCGGCAGCGCGCCCGCGCAGTGCTCGAGCAGCACGGCGAAGAAGCGCTCCAGCGAACCGAACAACGCGCGGTGCAGCACCAGCGGCCGGTGCGGTCGCCCGTCGCGGCCGACGTACGAGAGGTCGAAGCGCTCGGGCAGGTTGAAGTCGAACTGAATGCTGCTGCACTGCCACTGGCGGCCCACCGCGTCGCGCACGTGCACGTCGAGCTTGGGGCCGTAGAAGGCGCCGCCGCCTTCGTCGAGGCGCAGCGGCACGCTCAGGCGCGCGGCGGCGTTGCGCAGCGAGTGTTCGGCCGCGTCCCACTTCGCGGGGTCGCCGACGAACTTCGCGGGCCGGCTCGAGAGCGCCACCTCCACGTCGTCGAAGCCGAAGGCCTTCAGCAGCTCGAGCGCGAAGGCCAGCACGCCGGCCACTTCCTGCTCGGCCTGCTCCTCGGCGCAGAAGAGGTGCGCGTCGTCCTGACAGAAGCCGCGCGACCGCATGAGCCCGTGGAGCGCGCCCGAGCGCTCGTAGCGGTAGACGACGCCCAGCTCGGCGAAGCGCAGCGGCAGCTCGCGGTGACTGCGGGGCCGCGCGCGGAAGATCTGCATGTGGAAGGGGCAGTTCATCGGCTTGAGGAACAGCTCGCCGTGTTCCGACGCGAGGCCGGGGAACATCGAGTCTCGGTAGAAGTCGAGGTGGCCGCTGCGTTCCCACAGCGCGCCCTTGCCGACGTGCGGTGAGATGACGAAGTCGTAGCCGCGCGCGAGGTGGGCGTCGCGCCACCAGTCTTCCATCAGCTTGCGCACCAGCGCGCCCTTGGGGTGCCACAGCACGAGGCCGGCGCCGACGTCTTCGTCGAGAGAGAAGAGATCGAGAGCGCGGCCGAGTTTTCGGTGATCGGGTTGTTCAGACATGACGGACTCCAGGTGGGTTCAGCGGGGTGAACGCCGAGCCCAGGCGGAAGACCGTTGGCATCCGTGCCGCGGCCACACCGGAACTCGGCGGGGCTCGGACAGGTGTGCTCAGCGACGAGTCACACGTGCGCGAGGCCGCTCGAGGCGGTCGTCGTGCACGTCGTCGTCGCTGCGCAACACGGGGACATGGGGGCGCTCGACGCGCGAGCGTGGCGCTCCCTGACGGGAGACTCGGTGCGCGACGTGGGGAAGTGGCTCGAGTGAGCGCTACTGGCAGCTCGAGCCGACGCAGGCGTTGCTGCAGCACTCCCCGCTGTTCATGCAGAAGGCGCCGGCGCCCGAGCAGGTGACGGGGAGCTGCACGTTGACGCCGGTGGTGAAGAGCGGGCCCGAGGCGGTGATGCTCACCTGAGCCATGCTGCTGGGCTCGACGCCGACGAAGAAGGACGAGTCGCCCGCGCGGAACCGATCGGCGCCGCAGTTGGTGAGGCCGGTGCCGCCCTGCCGGAGATCGATGGCGACGGGCGTCTCGGCCGCCGCCGCCGCGGGCAGACCCAGGCCGGTCGCGGAGATCTCGAGGTAGTTGCACTTGCCGAGCTGCACGCTGCCGGTGCCCGCGTCGAGGCTCAGCGTCGCGGTAGCGGTGAAGTCGGCCACCGAGCTGGTGATGGTGAAGCCGCTCGAGGTGACGCCCGCGTACCAGAGGTAGGTGCCGAAGCGGGTAGGCCGCGCGCCGCGCCCGGTGCTCGCTTTGGGGCTGACGGTGCAGGAGAGATCTCCGTAGAGCGTGAAGCCGGGCGTGGGGTCGGAGACGACGGTCATCGGGAGCTGACACGACACGTCGTTGCCCGCGCCGTTCGGCTTCTGCGCGCTGATGGTGACGGGCGTGCAGTCGTTGGTTTCGCCGGTGTCGAAGCCGGTGATCCACAGGCGGTTGAAGGCGCAGCCGGGCATGACGCCGCCGTCGCCCTGGTTCGCGCCGGGGAGCGTGGCCATGGTGCCTCCTCCGCCGCCGGTCGTGCCGCCGCCTCCGCCCATCGCGCCACCGCCGCCGCCGGTCGTCGATCCGCCACCGCCGCCAGTCGTGCCGCCACCGCCGCCGGTCGTGCCGCCACCGCCGCCGGTCGTGGTGCCGCCACCGCCGCCGGTCGTGCCGCCACCGCCGCCGAGGCCTGCGTCTTCGGAGCTCGCACCACCGTCGCAGCGGCCGGTCTGCTCGCAGTACGAGTTGAACGCGCCGTCGAAGTCACAGGCCCAGAGCCCGGCGCACACGGCCACCACCAGCACGCGCTTCACGGGAACACCCCCACCAGCGCGAGACCTCGCGGCGTCGGCACCAGCCAGGTCGTCGCGGCTCCGCTCTGCGGCGAGCTCAGGAGGAACCAGGTGAGGCCCGCGGCCACGGCGAGGGCACCGGCGCTGGTGAGACCGACGCCGATCCACTGATCTCTCGGGCCGAGGTTCTTCGCCACCAGCGCGTCGGAGTACGAGAGCGCGTCGGCGCCGCGGCGCTGCAGCGACGCGAGCCACGTGTTCGCGCTGATCAGAAAGCCCGTGCCCACGCCCGCCGCGACGACGCCGGCCGCGAGGGGAATCAAGGGCGCCCACGAGCGAGGCGTGGTCTTTCCGGCGATCGCCATGGCCCAGGCGTCGAGCGAGGAGAAGAGCTCACGCTCGGTGTCGACGCGGGCGGTGCGGGCGAAGCGCGCGGCTCCGGTGTCGGCGGCGATGACCTTCACGACGAGCTGGTAGCCGCTGTCGAGCTTGGCGACCTCGCCGGTGATCAGCTCCTTCACGCCGAGGGCGCCGGCGAGCTCGACGAGACACTCGGCGCCGGCGGAGCACCCGAGCAGTTGCCGCTGCCGCTCGAGGCCGAGCACGAGCTGGATGTCCTTTGGCGTGGTGACGCGAACGCCATGCTCGATGAGCCGCGCGCCGAGATGTTCCGCGAGCAACTGCCCGCGCGCCTCTGGGAGATCGAGCACCGAGAAGGGCGTGATGGCCAGTTGCGCGGAAGGGGTGGCAGCGAGGAGCGCCGCGAGCAGCATCGACATGGAGGCACCGTATACGCGACCGCCCGGCGCCGGCGACATGTCAGACCCGCATGCGATGACTACGCGCATGACTCTCAAGAGCGTGGCGGCGTGGGTGGCGATGCAGCAGTCCCTGAAGGCGATCGAGGCGGTGGGCCGCTTCTGGGCGACGCAGTTGGCGCTCGAGCAGAATGACGTGTTGTTGATGTTGCTGCTCGGCCGCCGCGTGCAGACGCCGACGACGCTCGGTCACGTGATGGGGATCCGACGGCAGCAGGTGCATCGGAGCCTGCTTCGTCTGGAGGCGCAGGGGCTGGTCACGGCCTCGGAGTTCACGCGCAGGGGCAAGGTCGCGGGGTGGAAGTTGTCGCCGGCCGGGCTGCTGCGGCTCGAGTGCCTGGAGCGCCGAATGGCCGTGTGGGAGGAGCACCTCGTCGAGCGCGTCGACGTCGAGAAGTTGCTCGGCGAGCTGAGGGCGACGTTGCGCTCGCTCGTGAACCGCACGATGGAGGGGTTCTTCGCGGGCCTGTACGTCCCCGATGAGCTGCGGCGCGACCCCAACCTCACGTTCCTCAAAGAGGCAGAGGCGCTACGCGAGTCGATGACCGAGCTGCGCGCGCAGCCATCGCCCACGGAGCAACGGAGGGCCGCCGCGCGAAAGTTCGCCGAAGACGCGCTGAAGGAAGAGGCGGAGGCGCTCAGCAGAGACTGGACGCGACTGTTCCAATGACCCGTGCGCGGATGGCCCCGGGGAAGAAGTCGGCGCGGGTGAGCGCCCACCGCCCCGCGCGAAGGTGCCCCTCGATCGCGCGGCGGTCGAAGTTCATTTGTCCTCGATGGTGACAAAGGGAGGCGGGGGGCCACCCTCCCCAAACGCTGTCCTCGATGATGACCGATGCGTTGTCATCAAAGAGGACCACGTTTTTGAAGGGCTCACCCCCACCCCTCTTTGTCATCAAGGAGGACAAGCGTGAGCGAACCGCGCCCCTTCGCCACGCGCCGAGGGGCTCCCGCGACGAGGCACGGCCAGGACCCAGCACGCCCACCGCCCTCGAGGCGCAGTCACCGCCGCAGCGACGCCGTTGCCCACGTCTGAACCCAGTACCCATCGCCGCCCTGCACGGTCTGCACTACCACCCGCCCCGCGACGTCGACGAGCACCGGACTCACGCCCGCCGCCGGAGCGCGCCGCGTGACGACGAACCGCGACGGCCCGAGCGACGACCACGCATCGAGCGTCTCCTGGTGCGGTGAGTTCACATACGCCGCGTTGATGCCCGCGATCGCGTGGCGCACGCGACCATCGTTCGGCGCGGCCGCCTGCACCCACGTCGCGTTGCTGCTCGTCTTCCGCGCGTGGTGATTGGCGTGCGTCACGTCGACGCCCAGCGTGCCGAACACCGACGGCGCCGACGCGACGACGAACGACTCGACGTCGGGCTCCGTGGGCTGCCCCGAGCCGCTGAGATCCCCCGCGAACAAGAACCGGAACGCGCCGTGCGTCACCACGCCCACCAGTGAGCGCGCGTTCTCCTCGTTGGTGTCGGTCACGCCAAACGCAGGCGCCGAGACCGGCGTGCGGCCCTGCAGCACGAAGCCATTCGCGCCGAGCAGCTCGAGCCGCGCACCGCCACCCAGCGCAATGAACGAGGGATCCCCCTGCGCGTCGTCGTCGGCACGCGAGAGATCACCCAGCGTCAGGCCCGCGCACGACGTCGCCGGCGCCCGGGTCGAGATGGTGCACGCCGAGTCCGGACTCGCGGTGCACAGGCTCACGTTCTTCGACGCGAGCGAGCCCCGCAGCCGATTGCACATCGCCATGAAGTCCGACGCGTTGGTGCCCGCGCCGACGTCGACGAACCCGCGATGCACCACGCCGCGCGTGATGGTCAGCGACGCCGCCAACGAATCGAACGCGCCGATGTGGTCCGCGTGGAAGTGCGTCAGCAACACCCAGTCGACCTCGAGCTCGCCGCGCTGCCGGTAGCCACGCGCGGGAGTCAGCCACTGCGTGTTCAGCTCCCGCACCGCGTCGATCACGTCATCGTCGTGGTTCGAGTTGCCGACGTCGATCAACACCACCGTGCCGTCGGGCCCGACCAGAATCCCCGCTTCGCCCGTCTTCGGCACCAACCCGACCGGCAGATCCAACTGCCAGTACGTCAGCTCACCGGGCATCGGCCCGCCCGGTCGAGAACCCGCCATGAAGGGTCCCTTCATCGTGCCGGCGTCGGTGCCCGCATCGAGCTGCTCGAAGCCGCCGTCGATCACCTCGCCACCGTCGGGCTCCGGCGTCACCACCGGCAGAGGCGGACACGCGCTCCCGAGCACCAGTACGACGAGGTACGACCACCGCGCACTGAACGGGTGTCCATTCATCTCTCTACACGCTCCTGAGGCCCGGTCGCTGAAGCATGCGCCGGGCACTCCGATGAACTCGTACACCACCTCAGTGCATGGTGAACGACCGCGAGCAGCGCAGGCCACACGAGTCCCCACACCCCATTCGGCATTCATGCGCACCCGAAGAATTCGACCTCGCGGCTGGAATGCGGGGTACAGGCCGCTGCGTGACGTTGCTTCGTGCCTTTGACCTGTCCCTGTCGTTCGGTAGCCGCACCCTCTTTTCCAACCTCGAGCTGGTCATCGAAGAAGGCGAGCGCGTCGGTCTCGTCGGCGTGAACGGCTGCGGCAAGTCGACGCTGATGAACGTGCTGATGGGCACGGTGAAGGCCGACACCGGCACGATGCAGGTGCAGCGCGGCATGCGCGTGAGCCACCTCCCGCAGGAGCCCGTCTTCCCCGAAGGCGCGACCCCATCGTCCGAGCTGACCGTGGCCCAGAAGCCGCTGCGCGACGCGCTCGACGAGCACGCCCGGCTCTCGCAGTCGCTGGAGACGACCTACGACGAGAAGGTGCTCGATCGCCTCTCGGTGCTGGTGGAGACCATCGATCGCCTCGGCGGCTGGGACACCGCGCACGAGTCGCGCAAGCTGCTCGACCGCCTCGGCGTCGACCCCGCCACGTGGGATCAGCCCATCGAGCAGCTCTCCGGCGGCCAGAAGAAGCGCGTGGCCATCGCGCGCGCGCTGCTGACCCGCGCCGACCTGCTGATGTTCGACGAGCCGACCAACCACCTCGACGCCGAGACCGTGGAGTGGCTCGAAGAAGAGCTCGACTCGCGCGAGTCGGCGCTGCTGCTGGTGACGCACGATCGCTACTTCCTCGATGGCCTGGTGGATCGGATCATCGAGGTCGAGCCCTACGTCTCGCCGCAGCAGCCCGGCGGACTGGTGAGCTACGCGGGCAACTACGAGGCGTACCTCGAGCAGAAGTTCGTGAAGCTCGAAGATCAGAAGACCGGCGAGCACAAGCGCCAGCGGTGGATCGCGCAGGAAGTGGCGTGGCTGCGGCGCGGCCCCCAGGCGCGGCGCACCAAGTCGAAGGCCCGCATCGATCGCGCGCGCAAGCTGCTCAGCGAGAAGGGCTTCCAGCGCCCCAAGGTGCCGGAGCTGCAGATCGCCGCCGCCCCGCGCCTCTCGCAGACGGTCATCGAGGCCACGCACGTCTGCAAGTCGTTCGGCGAACTGAAGATCCTCGACGACGTGAACGTGATCCTCCAGCCTGGCGAGCGGCTGGGCCTGGTGGGCAAGAACGGCGCGGGCAAGACCACGCTCATCCGCACCCTGCTCGGCGAGCTGCAGCCCGACTCAGGCAGCGTGCGCCTCGGGCCGAAGACGAAGGTGGTGCACTACGATCAGCTCCGCACCGCGCTCGACGAAGACAAGACCGTCTTCGACGCCGCGTGGGACGACGACTGGGTCACCCTGGGCGAGAAGAAGATCCGCCTCGCGGAGTACTTGGACGACCTGCTCTTCCCCGTGCCGATGCAGCGCATGAAGGTGAAGGGCCTGTCAGGCGGCGAGCGCAACCGGCTGCTGCTGGCGCGCCTGTTCCTCGAGGGCGCCAACGTGCTGGTGCTCGACGAGCCCACCAACGATCTCGACCTCATCACCCTCAACGTGCTCGAGCGCCTGCTGATGGAGTTCACCGGCGCGGTGATCCTCGTCACCCACGACCGCTACTTCCTCGACAAGGTCGCGACCGCGCTGCTCGTCTTCGAGGGCGACGGGAAGATCGTCCGCCACGAGGGCAACTACGACATGTACCGGCGGCTGCAGGCCAACGCGAAGAAGGGCGTGCAGGTGCCGACGCTCACCGGCGGCATGGTCACCGCGCCCGCGAACCAGGGGCGGCAGGGCAAGCGCTGACGCGTCAGGGCACGCAGACCGGCGAGTAGCGCGCCTCGATCGTCGAGCCCAGCGGCGGCGCGTGGCCAGCGACGAAGGACAGCGCGTTGCTCGTGGCGTCCCAGGACCAATCGGTCTGAGGAATGAGGGTTCCGTTCACCCTCACCTCCAGCGAGCCCGGCGTCGGGCGGGTCGTCAGGTAGTACTGCGAGCGCGCGCCACAGGTCGGAAAGCCGAGCGGCGTGAACGCGTTCCACCACTGCGGAGTGCACAGATCCTCCCGCGCGCCGTTGCTCGCCTGAACGAGCGCCGCGTGCACCCCATCATCGGCCGCCTCGACGGAGCAGCTCGACGAAGCCAGCCCCGTCACTGCGTTCCAGGTCATCGAGGGCGTTCGCGCGCGCAGTTGCTGCAACCTCACCATCGGCGTCGTGGACTGCTCGAGCGCATCGGTGACGCACAGCCCCGCAAACGAGCCACCGTCTCGCGGCGCGACGTTCTGCATCAGCTCCGCCGCGGGGCCGATGCACGCCTCGGTCTCCGAGCCAGCGGGCAGCGCGTCGAAGGCCGACAACGCGCGCGCGACGAAGTCGGGCTCGAGGGATGAGGTCCACGCGCTCCCCGCGTCGTTGAGCGCGAAGGCGACGCCCGCGTCAGCCGCTCCATCAGCCGGCGCAAAGGCCCAGCGAAGGTCCGTGCAGCGCAGGGAGTTGCTTCCCAGCCAGGCCTCGAAGTTCGCGCGCACGCCGGCCCGCTTCGACGCGAACGACGGCGACGTGTCCACCATCGCCAGCACGTCGACCACCGGGAGCGGCTCATCCCGGAAAGTGTCGACCTGTTCCCCACCGACGTCGCCGCGCCCCGTCAGGGCGATCAACGTCGGCCCCACGTCGCGAACACTCACCGCGAGCGCCCCCGTGTCCGAGCCGAGGTCGAGGGGCCGGTACTTCACCGACACGGTGGCCGAGGCACCGGGTTGCAGGGTCCCCGTGGTGCCGCTGACCAGGAAGAACTCCGGACACGGGCTGACCCCGGGACAATCGTTCGAACCCGGCGGAAGCCCAGCGCCCGCGGTCACCACGGAGTCGATGGTCACCGGCGTCGCGCACGAGTTGAAGACCTGGATCGAGCGGATCGCCGAGTTGCAGCCTTCCTTCACGGTCCCGAAGTCGAGCACCGACGGAGACACCGCGAGGCAGTTCGCGAGCTGCTCGACCAGCGCCCTCACGGTGACGGCCTGCGCGCGCGTGACGGGGTCGTCGGAGAGGATGGTGAAGCTCCAGCTGCGCGCCCCCGCGGTCAGCGGACGAATGGAGATCGGCATCATCGTCGTCTCTCCCGCAGCGAGTGACGCCGGCGGATTCCACGGCATGCAGCCCCCGAGCACGTTGAAGCTCCCGATGCAGACCTCGCCGCTGGTGCTGGGCGGCACCTCGAGGTGGAGCACGGAGCCCGCGGTGCCCACGTTCGACACCCTGCGCAGCAGCGTCGGCGCCCGGAGCTGCTCACTGTCGATCAGCGGGACCGGATCGAAGATCACCTCGGTGTCGACCGAGAGCCGCGCGCCCGCACCGACGCCGCTGAGCGACACCGTCGACTCGCGCTCGTTCGCCCGCAACGTGAGCGTCGCCTGACGCGGGCCGATCTCCGAGGGCGCGAAGTGCACGCGGACCTTCACCGTCTCGCCTTGCGCCAACGAGAGCTCCGTCGCGTCGAGGCTGAAGTCGGCGCCGTCGAGCGCGAGCGTCACCGTGGTCGCCGGCCCCCGGTTGCTCACCTGCAGCGACGACGTGCGCGACTCACCGAAGGGCACCGGCCCGAAGTCGAGCGCCGCGCCATGCTCGAGGGAGACACCACCGCAGCCCGTCACCGCCACCACCAACCACATCGCCCCGCAGAGCCGCATGCCGTCGGCATAGCGCCAAAGATCAGCCTGAGAAAGGTGCTAGCTCCCGAGCGCCGTGGACCTCGTGCTCACCACCCTCAACGCCCGCTACACGCACGCCTCGCTCGGGCTGCGCTGCCTGCGCGCGAACCTCGGGGCGCTCAGAGACCGCTCGATCATCCGCGAGTTCACCATCTCGCAACGGCCGATCGACATCGTCGAGGCGCTGCTGGCGGAGTCGCCGAAGGTGATCGGCCTCGGCGTGTACATCTGGAACGCGCGCGAGAGCCTCGAGGTGGTGCGGCTGCTCAAACAGCTCGCGCCCGAAGTGAAGGTGGTGCTCGGCGGGCCGGAGGTGTCGTTCGAGCTCGCCGGCTCGGAGTGGCTCCCCCTCGCCGATCACGTCATCACCGGAGAAGGTGAGCTCGCCTTCGCCCGCATCGCCACCGCGCTGCTCGCAGGTGAGCCGGTCCCCACGCAGGTCATCGCCGGCGGCCTGCCCGACGTGAAGACGATGGTGCTGCCGTACGACGAGTACTCCGACGAGGACCTCGCGCATCGCGTCGTCTACGTCGAGGCCTCCCGCGGCTGCCCGTTCTCGTGCGAGTTCTGCCTGTCGTCGCTCGACGAGAAGGTGCGCAACTTCCCGCTCGACGCGGTGCTCGCCGCGCTCACCCGGCTCGTCGAGCGCGGCGCGAAGCAGTTCAAGTTCATCGATCGCACCTTCAACCTCTCGCCGAAGGTGAGCCACGCGCTGCTCGACTTCTTCCTCGCGCGCGAGGGCCTGTTCGTTCACTTCGAGGTGGTGCCCGATCGTTTCCCCGACGCGCTGCGGGCGCGCATCGAGAGGTTCGCGCCGGGCTCGCTGCAGCTCGAGGTCGGCATTCAGACCTTCGACACCGAGACGGCGAAGCGCATCAGCCGGCCGCAGAACAACGAGCTCATCGAGGCCAACCTGCGCTGGCTGTCGAGCACCGGCGCGCACGTGCACGCGGATCTGATCATCGGCCTGCCGGGGGAGGACGCGGCGTCGTTCGGGCGCGGGTTCGATCGACTCGTCGCGACCGGGCCGGCAGAGGTGCAGGTCGGCATCCTCAAGCGGCTCAAGGGCACGCCGATCATCCGCCACGACGCGGAGTACGCGGTGGTGTGGAGCCACGAGCCGCCGTTCGAGATCCTCTCCAACCGGCTCATTCCGTTCGCGCAGATGCAGCGCCTCAAGCGCTTCGCCCGCGTGTGGGACCTCGTCGCCAACCGCGGCCACTTCGTGCAGTCGGTGTCGCTACTGTGGGCGCGCGAGCGGTCGCCGTTCGAGGCGGTGCTGCACTTCAGCGAGTGGCTCCACGCGCGCACCTCGCTCGCCGGGGTCGCCGTCGCGCGCCTCGCCGAGTTCCTCCTCGCGTACCTCGTCGAGCAGGGACATGAGCGCGAGGTGGTCGGACTGCAGCTCGCGAAGGACTTCAGCCGCCCCGGGCAACACGTGCCGGTGGTGCTGCAGCCGTGGGTGAAGACGGTGAACGCCGAGTTGAAGAGGTCGCTCCCGCCGCGGCAGGCGCGGCATCAGGCGTGAGTTCACTGCTAAGGTTCGCTGCTCACACCATCGGGAGGTTTCATGGGTCTGTCGTTGCGCTCGAAGCTCGCAGTGCTCGTGCTGATGTCGATGGTCGCCTGTAGCCCGGAAGACACGCCGAACCCCGCGGGCAGCGGTGCGAAGACCACGCAGATGATCGACTCGGCGGGCGGTGAGATCGAGCTCGAAGGCACGACGCTGAAGATCCCTGCAGGCGCGATCCCCAACGGCCAGGAGATCACCGTCACCTCGTCCACCAAGCCGGCTCCGGAGAAGTACGACAGCTTCTCGCCGGTGTTCGTGTTCGAGCCCGCAGGCCTCGAGTTCACGATGCCCGTGACGATCGAGATGAAGGCCTCGGTGCCGGGTGGCTCGAAGCTCGCGATGTTCTGGACCAAGAAGGGCAGCTCGACCGAGTACGAGGAGCTCCCGTCCACGCAGACCGGCGGGACGGTGCGCGCGAGCATCACCCACTTCTCGAGCGGGTTCATCGCGGAGTCGTTGAGCGCCGATGGTGGGGTGGATGGCGGCGGGATGGGGGTGGATGCGGGGGTGCAGCAGGATGGTGGGGCTTCGGATGCGGGCGCTCCTGATGCGGGTCCTTCCGATGCGGGTACTCCGGATGCTGGTCCGTCCGACGCGGGTACTCCGGATGCTGGTCCGTCCGACGCGGGCAGCTTCGACGGCGGTTCTTCTGACGCTGGCAGCTTCGATGGTGGCGCTTCTGACGCCGGCTCCTTCGATGGTGGCGCTTCCGACGCGGGCACCTTCGATGGTGGCGCTTCCGACGCGGGCAGCTTCGATGGCGGCGCTTCCGACGCGGGCAGCTTCGATGGCGGCGCTTCTGACGCGGGCAGTTTCGATGGCGGCGCTTCCGACGCGGGTGCCTTCGATGGCGGCGCTTCTGACGCTGGTGCCTTCGACGGCGGCAATTCTGACGCGGGCTCCTTCGATGGTGGCGCTTCCGACGCGGGCAGCTTCGATGGCGGCGCTTCTGACGCGGGTGCCTTCGACGGCGGCGCTTCCGACGCCGGTGCCTTCGACGGCGGCGCTTCTGACGCTGGTGCCTTCGACGGCGGCGCTTCCGACGCGGGTTCCTTCGATGGCGGCGCTTCCGACGCGGGCAGCTTCGATGGCGGCGCTTCCGACGCCGGTGCCTTCGATGGCGGCGCTGCCGACGCTGGCTGAGCCTTTGCCAGTGCTGGCCTCCTCACCCCGACCCTCTCCTCCGCATGAGGAGAGGGAGATGATGGTGCGTGCGCTGCTCACGTGCGCCCGTGCCGACGGCGACCTCTCTGCCAACGAGGCCTCACTGGTGAAGGTCGCGACGCAGGTCGCGGGCCTGTCGATCGATCCCCTCTCGCTCCCGTCGCTCGACGTCGACGAACTCCGCGCCGCGCTCCCGAGCGCTGAACGCCGCGAGCAGGTGCTGCAGGCGATGATCCTCATGACGCTGATGGACGAGCGCGTCACGCCGGCCGAGGTCGAGCTGATCACCCGCTTCGCCGCCGGCCTCGAGGTCTCCGAGCCGCGCGTCCACAACCTCCGTCAACTCTCCGAAGGTCGCCTGCGAACGCTGTGGCTCGATCTCGCGCGGCGCTCCTTCGCGCGGCCCATCTTCGAACACACCCTCCGCGAAAAGGGCCTCGGAGGCGTGTGGAAGATCGTCGGCCCCATGCTCGGCCTCGCGAAAGATCCCGCGCTGGTCGATCGCTTCCTCTCGCTGGGCCAGCTGCCCACCGACACCTTCGGCTACGCGTACTTCCGCTTCATCGTCGATCACGACCTCGGCTTCCCCGGCGAGGGCATCGTCGCGGAAGAGGGCATGTGGCACGACCTCACCCACGTGCTCGCGGGCTACGACATCTCGCCGCGCGGTGAAGTCGCCGTGGTCTCGTTCATCGCCGGCTACGTGCGCGAAGACCCGTTCTTCTGGCTCTTCACCATCGCGCTCCAGTTCCACCTCGGCATCCGCGTCTCTCCCTATTCCCCGGGCGAACACGGCTTCTTCGACCCTGCACTCTTCATCCCCGCCTACCGCCGCGGGCTGCGCGTGAAGGTCGACCTGTCGCGCAACTGGGACCCGTGGCCCCTCCTCCCGCGCCGCCTCGAAGACGTTCGTCGCGAACTGGGCGTGGAGCCGTAGACTGGCCGAAATGGACGACCAGAAGATCGCAGAGGCGCGCCGGCTGCTGGAACGCATCTCCCTCGAGCTGAAGTCTGCGTCCGAGGCGGCGCACGACGCGGCACAGGCGGCCGAAGACAGCAAGACCGCGTGGACGAAGGTCCAGCTGCTCTACACGCGCTTCGACGAGGCCGCGCAGCTGCTCAAAGAGATGCGTCGCACGGTCGACGCCGCGATGAGCTGATCAGCGCCGATGTTCACGCTCTCGCGCCGCACCGCGCTGCTGCTCGTCTTCTTCTCGGGCGCCACCGGCCTCATCTACGAGTTCTGCTGGTCCAAGCGGCTGGCGAACTGGCTGGGCAACACCGGCCAGGCGCACGCGATCCTCCTCGCGACCTTCATGGGCGGGCTCGCGCTCGGGGCGTGGCTCTTCGGTCGTCGCGCCGATGCGTCCACGCGCCCGCTGCGGCTCTACGGCGTGCTGGAGCTCGGCGTCGGCATCCTCGCCCTGCTCTTCCCCACCTTCCTCGACCTCGCCGGCTCGCTGTACGTGAACGTCGGCAGCGCGGGCGGCAACCCGGCGCGACTGGTGCTCGCGGCGGTGACGGTGCTGCCCCCGACGTTGTTGATGGGCGGCTCGCTCCCCGCGATGACGCGCGCGCTGACGCAGAGCCTCGACAGCGCGAAGGGCACGCTCGCGTCTCTCTACGCCATCAACTCGCTCGGCGCGGCGATGGGCAGCCTGCTGGCGGGCGTCTTCTTCGTGCCCGTCGCGGGCCTCGCGGTGACGGAGCGCTTCGCGGTGCTCTTCAACCTCCTGGTCGGAGCCGTCGCCATCCTCGGGAGCCGCGCGCCCACCACCGCCCCCGCGCCCACCGTCACCGAAGAGGCCACCCCGCCGCGCCTGTACGGAGAAGCGGCGGTGAAGGCCGTGCTCATCGGCACCGCGCTCTCGGGCTTCACCGCGATGCTCTACGAGGTGACGTGGATCCGCCTGCTGTCGATCATCATCGGCGGCACCAGCTACGCCTTCACCCTCATCCTCTCGGCGTTCATTCTCGGCATCGCGCTGGGCAGCTTCTGGATCGCCCGCCGCGTGGAAGCCGACGCGCTGAAGACCTTCGGCTGGCTGCAGCTCGGCCTGGTGGTGGTGGTGTGCCTCACCATTCCGCTCTACCGGCGCCTGCCGTTCGTCTTCTTCCACCTCACCCAACTGCTGCGGCCCGACACGTCGTGGAGCGTCTACCTGCTCCTCACGTTCTTCTTCTGCGGCCTGCTGTTGATCCCGCCCACGTTCCTCATGGGCGCCAGCTTTCCGCTCGGAGCGCGCGTGGTGATGCGCAGCAAGGACAGCGTCGGCGGTGAGGTCGGCCGCGTGTACCTGTTCAACACCGTGGGCACCATCGTCGGCTCGTTGTCGGGTGGGCTGGTGCTGCTGCCGCTCATCGGCCTCGAGGGGAACTTCGTCGTCGGGCTGGTCGCGAACCTGCTCGCCGCGGTGGTGTGTCTGCGCGCCGGCTCGAAGCGCGTGCTCGCACCGCTGGTGGCCGTGGCGGCGTTGATCGTCCTCAGCGCGGTCACCACGCACGGGTGGGCGACGTTCATCTCGGCCGCCGGCCGCTTCCGCGAATGGCACGGCCACTTCACGCGCTTCGACACCTTCGAGCAGCAGGCCCTCGCGCGGCAGCAATCGCTCTTCTACGCCGACGACGTGTTCGCCTCGGTGATGGTGGCGCAGCAGCAGGGCACGCATCGCTTCCTGCGCATCAACGGCAAGGCCGACGGCTCCAACGGCCGCGGAGATCTCGACACCCAGACGCTCGCCGCGCACCTCGGCGTGCTCACCCACCCGGGCGAGGTGAAGAAGGTGCTGCTGGTGGGCATCGGCGCGGGCATCACCGCCGGCTCGCTGCTCGCCCACCCCATCGAGCGCCTCGACATCGTGGAGATCTCCCCCGCGGTGCTCGACGCCGCGAAGCTCTTCTCGGCCGACAACCGCAACGCGCTCGAAGATCCGCGCTGTCACGTGCACATCGAAGACGCGCGCACCTTCCTCACCCTCTCGCCCGAGAAGTACGACCTCATCGTCAGCGTGCCGTCGAACCCGTGGGTCACCGGCGTGTCGGGCCTCTTCTCACGCGACTTCTTCCGCGTGGCCCGCGAACGCCTCGCACCCGGCGGCCGCATGGTGCAGTGGATCCACACCTACGAATCGAACGAGCAACTGGTGAAGCTGGTGGTGCGCACGCTGCGCGACAGCTTCGAGCACGGCACCACCTGGCTGGGCGCGGCCGACATGTTGCTGGTCGCCAGCCGCGAGCCGCAGACCTTCGAGGCCGCGACCATGGCCCGCCGCATGACGCCGCCCGCGGTGGCGGAAGATCTCCGGCGCCTGAGCATCACGCGTGTCTCGACGCTGCTCGCGCGCCAGGTGCACTCCGACGAGGGCCAGCTCGCGTTCGCCGGTGATGGGCCGGTCAACACCGACGACCACAACCTGCTCGAGTACCTCTCGCCCATCGCGTACTTCATGTCGGGCGAAGCGGTGGCGCTCTACGACGAGCGCGTCGCGGGCGGTGAACGGCTCCAGTTCTCGGACTACCAGCGCGCGCACCCGCTCGACGGAGATGCGTGGGGCGAGCTCCACCAGACGCTCGACGAGGTGCACGACGATGGAGAGCCGTTGCTCCGCTCGGTCGCGCAGCGGTGGCTCGCGAGCGCCCCCGGGGAGCTCGCGCCGAGCCTCGCCCTCGCCCGCTCGGCCCTCGCGCAGGGAGACGTGTCGGTCGCGCTGAGCACCCTGCACCCGCTCGTCGAGCTCGAGCACCCGGCGCCCGCGGCGATGACGCTGGCGTTGCGCGCCTACGCCCGGCAGCGCGCACACGGCATGACCGTCTTCACCCCGATGAACGTCGAGCCCGTGCTGGAACGCGCGCGGGCCCTGCTCGCCACGAGCCCCGACGACGTCGAACTCAGAGAGGCCATCGATGACCTGGCTCCGTAGCGCCTTCGTGCTCCTGCTGGTGGGCTGCGGCCCGGTGACGTCCACCACCGACGGCGGCGGAGATCGCCCGCTGAGCACCACCTCCATCGACGGCGGCTGCGCCATCACCGTCGAGTCGTGGGCGCTCGGCGCGGGCACGCACGTCCCCGTCGGCACGGAGATCGTCTGGCCGTCCAACCCGCCCTCCAGCGGCACGCACTTCCCCGTGTGGGCCGCCTACCAGGAGTTCACCACCGCGGTGCCGCGCGGCTACTGGGTGCACTCGCTCGAGCACGGCGCGGTGGCGCTGCTCTCGAACTGTGCGTTGGTGAACGGAGACTGTGCGCCGGTGCACGAAGCGCTGCGGCAGGCGTCGGCCTCGGTGCCCGACGATCCGAAGTGCAGCGGCGTGCGCGTGCGCACCGTCATCACGCCCGACCCGCTCCTCACCGAGCCGGTCGTCGCCGTGTCGTGGGGCTTCATCTACCGCGCACAGTGTGTGGATCTTCCGTCGTTGAGCGCGTTCGTGAAGTCGCACTACGCGCAGGGACCGGAAGACACCTGCGCGGCCGGCGTCACCCAGTTCTGAACTTCAGGGCACGAAGCTCCGCGGCCTGACGAAGTGCCGCACCACCAGCGCCGCGCCCGCGAGCACGAACGCCGGCAACACGTGGAACACCAGCACGTGCGCGACGGTGCCATTGGGGCAGTGGAAGTGCAGCGCCAGCGCGCCGCCCGACGCCGAGGCGAGCGCGCCGACGATGACGTGCGAGCGCTGCGCGGCGAAGCGCGTCGAGAGCCACACCACCAGCGCCACGGGGATGATGGCGATCTTGCACTCCGCGAACGCGCACACCATGCCGCTGAGGAAGGGCAGCCCGGGGTCGAAGCCCGACGCGCCGAGCACCGCGACCAGCGACGCGACGACGAAGCCACCGGCGATCGCCCACCGCGACGACGACGCGCCCGGCCGCAGCCACGCCACCGAGCCCAGCGCCATCACCACGAACCACGCGGCGCCCACCGCCAGCTTCGTCACCTGCGAGCCGTGCTGGAGATCGGACCACGACATCATCGCCGCGCCGCCGAGGCCCATTACCAGGTTGAGCGCCAACACCAACAGCCCGTCGAGCCACCACGGCCGCGCCTTCGGTTCGCGCGCCAGCTCTTCCCGCGCCGCGCGGGCCAGCGCGTCGAGCTTCGCGTCGGGGAGCGTGGTGCCCGCCGCGCCGATCGCCGCGTTCAGTCGTTCGTCGGGGGTCGTCATGGCCACACCCCTTTCAGGAGCTCGCGCAGTCGTTCGTATCCGCGGTGGGCGCGCACCTTCACCGCCGACTCGGTGACGCCGGCGTGCGCGGCGATCTCCGCGAAGGAGAGTCCCTCGAAGCGGTTGAGCACGATCGCCTCTCGCTGCGCGTCGGGGAGCTGCGCGAGCGCGGTCTTCACCGCCTTCTCCAGCCCGGGGTCGCGCAACGACGCCGGCTCGGTCTCCTGCTCGGGCAGCTCGCCCTCGTCGGACACCGCCTCGAACTTCGTGCGCCGCCGCCAGTCGCGCGCGGCGTTGGTGGCGATGGCGTACAGCCAGGGCTTCACCTTCGCCCCGCGCTGAAAGCGGCCGCGCCCGCGCACCACCGAGACGAACGTCGCCTGGGTGAGATCGTCGGCCACCGCCGCGGAGTTGGTCAGCCGCTGCAGGTACGCCCGCAGCGCGCCACCGTGTCGGCCGAAGAGCACGTCGAAGGCGCGCGCGTCTCCGTCGATGAACCGATCCATCAACACCTCGTCAGTCGGCTCGCTCGTCACGGGGAATGGCGAAAGCTAGCTGAGAAACCATGCCCTCGGAGAACCAGCTCTGGAGGGCGGTGAACGCAGCGCTCGCGTCGTCTTCGAAGGGCGAGAGCAGCTCGGTCAGTGGGGCGCCTTGCCGCAGGTGCTCGAGCGCGCGGGCCTCGGGCTCCGAGACGTCGGCGTGGAACACCTCGAAGCCCTTGCGCCAGACGACGGTCGCCCCGGTGACCCGCACCGAGGGATGCGCGGTGAGCGAGAGGTCGGGCCAGGCCTCGGGCGGGTGGGCCTGCAGCGAAGAGAAGGACAGCACCGGCGCGTCGAGCGCGAGGAACGCTTCGGCGCGCGCCCACTCCAGCGCGGCGAGGGCGGCGAGCTCGGGCTGCGCGGTCTCGAGGAACTGCGGGAAGGGCGCGCCGAGGCGATCGAGCGAGTGGTGCGTCGAGGGGTGCTCGCGGAGGAAGTCGGCCACCAGGCCGTCGAAGCGCTCGTCGCCGACGCGGGCCAGCACGTCGCGGAACGCGTCGCGCAGCACGTCGCGCATGCGGTGCCAGTACATGCCTGCGTAGAGCTCCACACGCCCCCTCTCCCTGCGAGAGCGGGGAGAGGGTTGGGGGGCGGGGCGGACCAGGGCAACCGCGGCCGCGCTCACCTCCACCGCCGAACACACCGCCTCAAACAACACGCGCTGAGTCTCGCCCAACGACAGTCCTCGCGCGGCGCCCCGCACGTACTTCCCCTCTCCCTGACCCTCTCCCCCCGCAGGGGAGAGGGAAAGAAGGCGCGCCTTCTCCGCCTCGGCCACCAACACACTCAACTCCGGCACCGCGTCATCCCACTCGATCAACGTACTCACCGGCCCCAGCCGCCCCACCGCCCGCGCGTACAACCCCCACACCTCGTCACTCACCGGCCCATCGTGGGTATCGATGATCACCTCCGGCCCGCGCCGATGCCCCGCGAGGTGCACCTGCACCACCTTCCCCCGAGGCATCGCGTCGATGTACGCCTCCGCATCGAACCCATGGTTCCGGCTCGACACGAACACGTTGTTCACGTCGAGCAGCACCTCACAGTCCGCGCGTCTGACGACCTCCGCGAAGAACTCCCACTCGGTCAGCTCGCTGCTGGCGAACTCGAGGTAGCTCGACACGTTCTCCAGCGCGATGCGGCGGCCGAGGAAGTCCTGCACCTGCTGCACGCGCGAGACGACGTGTGCGATCGCCTCCTCGGTGAATGGCACCGGCAGCAGGTCGTGCGCGTACCGTCCGTGCGCGCGGCCCCAGCACAGGTGATCCGACACCACCGCGGGCTCGATGCGCTCGACGAGGGCCTTCCACTGCGCGAGGTAGCGCTCGTCCAGCGGCGCCACGCTCGCGATCGCCAGCGACACGCCGTGCAGACAGACCGGTCGATCGCGGCGGACCTTCTCCAGCACGGCGAGGGGGCGGCCGCCGATGCCCATGAAGTTCTCCGAGATGGCCTCGACGAAGTCGACGGGCGGCGCCTGCTCGAGGAACTCCCGGTAGTGCTTCGGCCGCAGCCCGACGCCGAAGCCGATCACTTCGTGCCTTCGCCGATGACCTTGCCCTTCTTGTCCTTGCACTCCTTCGCGGAGACGAGGATCCACCCCTTGCCCTTGCACTCGTTGTAGCCGGCGCAGTCGTGCTCGGCGTTGCCGCACGCGCCCTTGCCCTTGCACTCGTTGATGCCCTCACAGCGCACGTCGCTCTGCGCCTTGGCGGCCTTGCCGGTGGCGGGCTTGTCCCCGGCGTGCGCGGCGAGAGAAGCGACGGCGGACAGCAGCATCAGGCCCCTGGTGGTCTTGGTCATGCGCCGACTACGCACCACCCCTTCTGCACGTTACAGCGCCCGTGCTACGGAACTCGGGCATGAGCCTCACGCAGCTCCGCTACTTCGTCGCCGTCGCAGAAGAAGGAACCGTCACCCGGGCGGCGGTGCGTTGCGCGGTGAGCCAGCCGCCGATGAGCCGGCAGTTGAAGGCGCTGGAAGACGAGCTGTCGGTGAAGCTGTTCGACCGCACGCCGCGCGGCATGACGTTGTCGGAAGCCGGCCAGCGGTTGCTCGCGCAGGCGCGGCAGGTGCTCTCGCTGGTCGACGCGATGCCCGGCGCCACGCGCGGGTAGATCAAAGAGGTATTGGTCAGCCGGGGCCCGCTCGCGAGATGGAGCGCGCCCATGAACTCCGTCGAAATTCAGGCCATGCGCCGGGTCGGTCGTCTCGCGGCGCGCACGCTCATGCACGTGGGCGCGCAGCTCGCCCCCGGCGTCACCACCGGGCAGATCGATCGCTGGGTGCGCGAGTACACGGCGGCCCACGGCGCGCGGCCCAGCCAGCTCGGGTACCACGGCTTCCCCGCCTCGGTGTGCACCAGCCGCAATGAAGTGGTGTGCCACGGCATCCCCAGCGACGAGGTGAAGCTCGAGCGCGGCGACATCATCAACGTCGACGTGACCAGCGAGCTCAACGGCTGGCACGGCGACACGTCAGCGACCTTCTGCATCGGAGAGGTCAGCGCCGAAGCGAAGCACCTCGTCGAGACCACCCGCCGCGCGCTGGAGGTCGGCCTCGCCCAGGTGCGCCCCGGCGCTCACCTCGGAGACATCGGCGCCGCCATCGACGAGCTCGCGCGCGCGGCCGGCTGCGCGGTGGTGACCGACTGGGGCGGCCACGGCATCGGGCGGCAGATGCACCTGCCCCCGCACGTCGCGCACGTCGGCAAGCGCGGCACCGGGCTGGTGCTGAAAGAAGGCATGACCTTCACCATCGAGCCGATGCTGACGCTCGGGCGCCCGGACACGCGCGTGCTCGATGACGAGTGGACGGTGGTGACCGCCGACGGGAAGTGGTCGGCGCAGTTCGAGCACACGGTGCTGGTCACGCGGCGCGGGCATGAGGTGCTGACGAAGGTCGGATGAGGTGCGTTTAGGTCGATTGCGTAGGTTGCGTTTAGGTCGATCGCTGCACTATCTCTGGAGGCATGCAGACCACCGCGCGCCACTTCGAAGAGCAGATCCGCCGCATGACGCCCGTCTCCGCGCCCGTCGCGGAGCAGGTCAACATCGCGAAGCTCCACCAGGTGATGGGTCGGCTGAGTCACACCGCCAGGCGCGCGCCGGCCTGCCGCCTCGTGGGGCCCAGGGGCGAGGAGGTCGCCCTTCCAGACGCGGTCTTCTACGTCCTCGAGCGTGTCGCCGAGGTGCTGGCGCGTGGTGATGCGATCACCGTCGTCCCGGTCGGCAAAGAACTCACGACGCAGCAGGCGGCGGACCTCATCAACGTCTCACGACAGTACCTGGTCAGGCTGCTCGATGAGGGCCGCATCGCGTTCACCAAGACCGGGAAGCACCGCCGACTCCGGATCGAAGATGTGCTCGCCTTCAAGGAACGGCGCGATCGCGACCGGGAGACTGCACTCCGCGAGTTGTCGCAACTGACCGAGGACTTCGGTGGCTATGAGAAGGAGCTGAAGTAGCGTCGCCTGCCGCAAATGCTGGCGGCACCGTTCAGGGTCGTACTCGACGCGAACGTCCTCTACCCGTTCACGCTCCGGGACACGCTGCTGCGCGCGGCAGCAGCAGGACACTTCCAGGTCTACTGGTCCGAGTTGTTGCTCGAGGAGGCCACGCGCAACCTCGTCGCGAACGGCATCGTCACCGCCGAGCAGGCCAGGCGATTGCGGCTGGCGATGAACAGCGCGTTTCCCGAGGCACTGGTCACCGACCATGAGGCACTCATCGACGGAATGAAGAACGACGAGAAAGACCGCCACGTCGCCGCAGCGGCGGTGAAGGCTGGTGCGCAGGTCATCGTCACGATGAATCTCACTGACTTCCGCAATCTGCCCGATGGCATCGAGGCGCAGCACCCAGATGAGTTTCTGAGCAACCTCTTCGATCTCGATGCGGCTTCTCTGACGAGCGTCGTTGCGCGACAGGCTGCCGATCTCAAGAACCCGCCGAGGACGTTCGACGAAGTCGTCCGGGCGTTGGCGAAGCTCGTCCCCACCTTCGCGGCGTCAGTGCTCGAACACGCCAACAAACGGTAGGCGACTACTTCGACACCAGCGGCCACCACCCCGAGTCCCGCGCCTCCTGCTCGTACGCCCCCAGCTCCACCGGCGCGGCGCCCTGCACCTTCGCCAGCTCACGCTTGAGCAACGTCACCTCGACCGCCGTCGCGTCGCCCTTCGACATCGCCTCGACCTGACGCTCGGCCTCGCCGACGTCACCATCACGCAGCGCGCACAACCCCAGCAGGAACTGCTGGCCCCGCGTGGTGCGCGTCTTCGCCGCCTCGGCGATCAACTCGCGCGCCTTGCCACACTCGCCCTGCCCCACGGCCGCCGTCGCCTGCGACTCCGGCTCGGTGCACACCTCGCTGGCGTCGGCGAACGCGCCCTCGGTCAACGCCAGCAGGCACGTGAGCGCCGCGCGATCTTCCGCCGACAACCCGGGCTCGCGCACCGCCTGCGCCACCTCGTCCCGATGGCCCGCGAACAACCCCAGCCGCAGCCGCGCCGGCGTGAACTGGCCCGCGGCCCCCGCCTGCTCCGCGGCCTTCGCGAGCTCGAACGCCTCCGCGAGCCGGTGCGTCTGCGCCAGCGTCTCGGCGCGCAGCAACATCACCTCCGCCGACGAGGGGCGCAGCGCGAGCAACTTCTCCGCCGTCGTCGCCGCGGCAGGTCCATCGCCCTTCGCCAGCAGCGCCAACGTGCGGAGCCGAAGCAGGTACGGGTCGTCCTCCGCCACTGCGAGCCCCTGCTCACATTCCTTCAGCGCCGCGTCGTCGCGCCCCGCCTCCAGCAGCACCATCGCGCGCACCCGCTGCGTGCCCACGCCCAGCCCTTCGACGTCGGGCAACAGCGCCAGCGCCTCGTTGGCGCGTGACGAGAACACCAGCGCCTGCGCGCGCGCCGCGGCGAGCCTCGGACTCAGCGGGCCCGTGGTGGTGCCTTCCAGCACCGCGGGCCAGTCGCGACGATCGACCGCCGCGAACACGTCGCGCTCGTGCGCCCAGTCGCCGTGCAGCAACGGCCACGGCCGCAGCGCCGCGCCGATGAACAGCGCGCAGGCCACCAGCGTGGCGACGATCGGTCCCCGCCGCGGAGGCAACAGCACCCACGTCAACGCCGCCCCCGCCACCATGCCGCCGCCGTGCGCGAAGCTGTCGAAGCGCATGAAGGGGCCCAACACCAGCCACAGCGCCGTCATCACGATGTTCTGCCGGAGCCCGGGCTGCGCCCACACCTCCCGCCAGCCGCCGAGCGCGCGCCGGTAGAGCACCATCATCCCGCCCATCACGCCGAACAGCGCCCCCGACGCGCCCGCCGACACCGCGTCGTGGCCGATGACGCTGGCCGCCGAGCCCACCAGTCCGCTGAGGAGATAGATGAGCGCGAAGCGCCACGGGCCCACCAGCCGCTCGAAGGGCGCGCTCCAGCTGAAGCCGGCCCACAGGTTCCACACCAGGTGCACCACGCCGATGTGCAGGAACATCGAGGTGAACAACCGCCACGGCTCGCCGGCCCACACCCGTTCGCGCCACGTCGCGCCGAAGCGGAGCAGGGTGGCGGTCTCTTCCGTCGAGCCGCTGCGCTCGGCGAGCACGAAGACCAGCACGCACACCGCGAAGAAGAAGGTGGTGACCGGCGCAGCGCGCAGCCGCTCGGTCCACGTCGGAGGTCTCTCGGTCTGGGGCGTCACGCGCTCTCCTCTAACCACATCGCCGTCAGACCTCTGACGCGAAGCGCGCAGGTCCTGCGGCACTGAATGGGCCCGATTACGGTTTTTGAAGGGCGGGGCATGATCGGAACCACACTTCTCAACTACCGGGTCGGGCGACAGTTGGGAGCTGGTGGGCTCGGTGTCGTCTACGAGGGCGAACACACCCTCATCGGGCGCAGAGCCGCGCTGAAGGTGCTCAACCCGCAGGTGGCGAGCGATCAAGGCATGGTCGCGCGCTTCCTCGCCGAGGCCCGCGCGGTCAACGCCATCCGCCACCCGAACATCGTCGACGTCACCGACTACGGCGAAGCCGGCGGTCACTTCGTGATCGTGATGGAGCTGCTCGAGGGCGAGACCATCGCCGAGCGCCTGGTGGTCAAGCCGCGCCTCGACGAGAAGGCCGTCATCGCCATGCTCTCGCAGACCGCGTCGGCCGTCGGCGCCGCGCACGAGCAGGGCATCGTGCACCGCGATCTCAAGCCCGAGAACCTCTTCCTCACGAAGTACCCGGACTACCCCGACTTCGTGAAGGTGCTCGACTTCGGCATCGCCAAGCTCCTCGGAGGCCAGGGCACCGGCCTGCGCACCACGCCCGGGCTGATCATCGGCACGCCGGCGTACATGTCACCCGAGCAGTGCCTCGGCGAGGAGTCGCTCGATCACCGCAGCGACATCTACTCGCTGGGCGTCGTCGCCTACCGCCTGCTCACCGGCCGGCTGCCCTTCGAGGGCAACGCGATGCAGATGATGCACGGCCACCTCGCTGGCACCTCGCCGACGCTCGAGTCGCTGGGCGTCAGCAAGCCGCTCGCGGCGCTCATCACGCGCTGCATGGCGCGCCACGCGGAAGATCGCTTCAAGACGATGAAGGAGCTGCGCCTCGCCCTCTTCGCCCTCGGCGCCCGTCCGCAGCTCGCGTTCTCGGCCGAGGAGGCGTCGCCCAGCGCCGCGCCCCCGCCGGTCGCCGTCGCGGCTCCGCCACCACCGCCCGCACCTGCGCCTGCGACGAAGCCCAGCGCACCGCCGCCCACGAGCGCGGCCGCGCAGAAGACCGCCCCGCTGCCGCCGCCGGTGCCCAAACGCCTCGACGAGTCCGAGCGGGTGCAGGCCATCGCGCTCGCCGCGAAGCTCAAGGACATCATCAGCAAGAAGCTCGCGGCCGACACGCTGAAGCTCCCGTCGCTGCCCGAGGTGGCGATGAAGGCCATCGAGCTCGCCCACGACCCCGACGTGCGCTTCGGCACCCTCGCCACCCAGCTCGAGAAGGACCCGTTCATCAGCAGCCGCCTGCTCCGCGTCGCCAACAGCCCGCTGTTCGGCGGCCTCGCCCGCACCACCACCATGGAGGGCGTCGTCTCGCGCCTGGGCATCAAGCAGATCCTCTCGCTGCTGCAGGAGCTCGCCGCCGAGCAGGTCTTCACCTCGCGCGACCCCACCATCCGCAACGCGTTCCGCGGCATCTGGGAGCACGGGCTGGGCGTCGCCAACCTCTCGCGCGATCTCGCGCAGGTCCTCAAGAGCCTCGACCCCAACACCGCGTACCTCGGCGGCCTGTTCCACGACATCGGCAAGCCGGTGGTCGCCGCGCTGCTGCTGGAGGTCGAGCGCGGCAGCGCCAACGGCTTCGTCAGCGGCGGGGTGTGGCAGCGCGCGGTCGAGGAATGTCACCGCGACGTCGGCGCCGTCATCGCCTACCGCTGGTTCCTCCCCCGGGAGGTCGCGGCGGCGGTGGCGGATCTCGAGACGTACGATCTCAAGCGCGGCCGCGCGAGCGTGGTCAACGTGGTGCGCCTCGCCAACGCCCTGTGTCAGCGCGAAGGGCTCGACGTGCGCGCCGGCGACCCCGCCACCCTCGCCCGCGTCATCGTGCAGGGCCGGCAGCTGCTGCAGCTCACCGACGCGCAGCTCGATCAAGCCGCGGCCGGCATCGTGGGGCGCGTGCAGGCCCTGACCCAGACCGGCGGCGCCGACGAGACCTCGTCCACCCGGGTGTTCGATCGCACGGCGTCGTGAAAGTCACCTTCGGCGCGGGTTCGCTCTACGCTGCCGGCCTCCGTGTGGCGCGTGCTCCTCATCGTCAGTCTGGTGCTGTCGGCCTGCACCACCTCCACGCGCGCTCGCGCGCTCGTCACCCTGCCGCCGTCCGTGTGGCCCACCGAGACACAGGTGCGCTGGTACGACGTCGAGGGTGACTCCGAAGCCGAGCTCCGCGCGTCGCTCGATGCGCGTGGGCCCGAGAACGACGGCGCGCGCCACGACGCGTACACCGCCTGGTACGTCAACTGGCGCTTCCCGTTTCAGCAGAGCGACGAGGGCTGCTCTACCGGCCCGGTCACCACCACCGTGCGCGTCACCATCACCCTGCCCCGCTGGCGCGGCTACCAGGACGAACACGTGCCGCTGATGAAGCGCTGGCGCCGCTACCTCGACGCGCTCAAGGAGCACGAGTCGGGGCACCGCGACACCGGCTTCCGCGCCGCGTCGGAGATCACCGAGCAGCTCGAGGCGCTCCCGCCGCGGCCGACTTGCGCCGAGAGTGAAGCGGCCGCCAACGCCGCGGCAGTGAAGGTGCTCGAGCGGTTCCGCGCCGTCGACGCCGACTACGACGCCGAGACCCGCCACGGCGCGACGCAGGGAGCGGTGTTTCCATGAACGACTCGATGGTGTTCAGCCAGGCTGTCGAAGGGCTGCTGCGCGCGCTGGGCCCGCGGCTCGACGACGCCGCGAAGGACAAGCTCAAGGCGCTCGGCCTCGACGTGCGCGCCCGCCTCGAGCCGGCGTACTCGCTGACGGTGTGGACCGAGGTGATGCGCTACGGCTCGACGCTCGTCGCTCCGGGCCGGCCGCCGGGCGAGCAGATGTTCGAGCTCGGCCGCCGCTTCATCGAGGGCTACTCCGAGACCATCGTCGGCAAGGCGATGCTCACCGCGCTCAAGGTGCTCGGCCCTCGCCGCACGCTGGAGCGGATGAACCGCAACTTCCGCTCGGGAAACAACTACACCGAGACGAAGCTCGAGCCGAAAGGACCGACCGACTTCACGCTGTGGTTCAGCCAGGTGAAGGAACCGGAGTTCTACCGCGGCATGCTCGAGGCCGGCGTCACGCGCGCCGGGGCCAGGAACATCGAGGTGAAGACCATCGCGCACGACAGCAGCGGCGCGACCTTCTCGATCCGCTGGACGTAATCCCTCTCCCTGCGCGAGCGGGGAGAGGGTGCCGCCGAAGGGCGGCGGGTGAGGGGCTGACCCCGCCGCAACCCTTCCCTGCTGTCGCGAGGCTTCAGTCGCCGGCGAGCGCATCCGTCGCCGCGCCGAACGCCTCTTCATTCTGCTGACCGATCTTCTCGATCTTCTTCTGCAGCGCCTTCTGCTTCTCGGCCTTCGCCTTCTCCTGCTCGGCCTGGGCCTGCTGCTTCTCCTCCAGCGCGGCCTCCTTCTGCGACAGCTCCTTGTTCCGCGCGTCCAGCTCCGCCGACTTGCGATCCAGCTCCGCGGCCTTCGCCTGGTTCACGCCCGAGTTGTCCTGAATCGGCTGCGGAGCGATCTCCACCGAAGGCGCGGGCCGCACCTTCTTCCCACCGCCCTTGATGATCTCGATCTTCTTCTGACCGAGCGACAGCGAGGTCACCGGAGCGACCGGGTTCAGCGCAGCGACGACGAGGGCGGCGAGGGCGAGCGTCATGCGCGGCAGCGTATTCCGCTTTTCGTCCTTCACTCCAGCCGTGCGGTTGCGGAGTCTCGCGCCCATGAAGCGCGCGTTCCTGACTCTCTTTCTGCTCGCGGGTTGTCCCGCGCCCACGCCGACGCCCCCTGCGCTCGAGCTCACCGGTCCCACGTGGACGTTGCGCGGTGACGACGGCGCGTTCCGTTTCCTGCGCGACGGCCGCCAGTTGGTGAAGCTCGCCCCCGAGGCCTTTCAGCTCGGCACGGTCGGCAAACTCGAAGACACGCTCAGCTACGACCCGTACTGGCTGGTGGTGAACGACGGCGTCTTCACGCCCACCACGCCAACGGGCTTCACCTGGCGCGCGCCCACCGAGGCGAGCTTCACGCGCGAGGGCGACGAGCTGGTGCTCTCGCTGACCTACACCCGCAGCCTCACCGCCACGGTGCGCGCGAAGAAGGGCGCCGCGGGAGAGCTCGAGCTGCGCTTCGTGCCCGAAGGCACCGGCGCCATCGGCTACCTGCGCGTGAAGAGCGAGGTCGACGGCCAGGAGGCGTTCTACGGCCTGGGCGAGTGGTTCGACGGCGCCAACCACCGCGGCAAGCTGCGGCCGCTGCAGCTCGAGGCCGACCTCAACGTCGAGAGCGCGGCGACCGAGAACCACGTCTCGGTGCCCTTCTTCACCGGCTCGCGCGGCTGGGGCGCGTTCTTCGAGACGCGTCGTCACGGCGTCCTCGACATGGCGAAGACCGAGGCCACGGTCATCGACGCGATGTTCGGCACCGCCGAGGCGAGCGCCGACGGCCTCACCGTGCACCTCTTCTCCTCGGAGCAGCCGCTCGACGTGCAGAAGCAATACTTCGAGCTGACCGGCTACCCGCGCCCGCCCGCCGACTGGGCGACCGGTCCGTGGATCTGGCGCAACGAGAACCGAGACCAGGCCGAGGTCGAAGACGACGTGCGGCAGATCCGCGCGCTCGACCTGCCCACCTCGGGCCTGTGGATCGATCGGCCCTACGCCACCGAGGTGAACACCTTCGACTACGACCCCGTGAAGTTCCCCGACGCGGGCGTGATGATCGACACCATCCACGCCGCGGGGCTCAAGCTGGCGCTGTGGCACACGCCGTACCTCGCGATGGGCGCCGAGCCGTACCTCACGCAGGCCACCGCGGGCGGCTACTTCCCTCCGGTGCAGGGCACGTGGCTCAACCGCTGGGGTCCGCCGCTCGATTTCACCAAGCCCGAGGCCGTCACCTTCTGGCGGCAGCTCATCACCCGCTACACGCAGCACGGCGTCGAGGGCTTCAAGCTCGACTTCGCGGAAGACGTCATCGCCGGCGTGTCGGGGCGCAGCGGCGGCTGGCGCTTCGCCAACGGAGAGACCGATCGCACGATGACCGACGGCTACTCGCGGCGCTACCACGAGACCTACCGCGCCGAGCTGCCCGACACCGACGGCTTCCTGCTGGTGCGTCACGCGCGCTGGGGTGAGCAGACCACCGGGCTGGTGGTGTGGCCGGGCGACATCGACGCCACGCTCACGAATTTCGGCGAGGCGTTCGTCGATCGCGGCGGGGACACCGTCATCGGCGTCGGCGGGCTCCCGGCGGCGATCCGCGCGGGCGTCGGGTTGTCGATGTCGGGCTTCCCCTACTTCGCGTCGGACACCGGCGGCTATCGACACTCCCCGCCCGACAAGGAGACCTTCCTGCGCTGGGTCGAACACGCCGCGCTGATGCCGGTGATGCAGACCGGAGACTCGTCGAGCCAACCGCCGTGGCTCTACACGCCCGAGAACGGCCGCGACGCCGAGGCGCTCGACACCTACCGCACCTACGCGCGGCTGCACCTGCGGCTGTTCCCCTTCTTCTGGTCGCACGTGAAGAACCTCGCGACCACCGGGCGGCCCGTGGTGCGGCCGTTCGGGCTGCAGTTCCACGCGCTCGACCTGCACCCGGAAGATCAATACGTGCTCGGTGACGAGCTGCTCGTCGCGCCGGTGGAGACGAAGGGCGCCACGTCGCGGCTGGTGCTGCGGCCTCCGGGGAAGTGGTTCGCGTGGGAAGACGGCGCGCCGCTCGCCGGTGAACCGGGCCAACTGATCACCGTGCCCGCGCCGCTGACCGTGTTGCCGCTGTTCCTGCGCGAGGGCGCGCTGGTGCCGATGCTCGAGCCCGACGTCGACACCCTCGCCCCCGCGACCGACCCGGCGGTGCGCTCGTACGCGAATGACCCCGGCACGCTGTGGGTACGCGCGCAGCCGGGCACTGGACAGTTCACCGTGTTCGATGGGGCGGTGTTGGCGCAGACGCCGGGCTCGCTGACCGGCGCAGCGGGGGAGAAGTTCAAGACGTCGGTGGTGTGGGAGCTGCGCGGGGTCGCGGCGCCGAGGTCGATCTCTCACGCGGGCGCGGTCGTCTCGGCCGTCGCGGATGAAGCGGCGCTGCGGACCGTGAGCAGCGGGTTCGTGTTCGCGAGCGGGCGGTTGTTGATCAAGACGCCGCTCGATGGCGCCGCGACGCAGTGGGAGTAACGCGCGCTCACTTTCCACGGAGACGCGGAACACCGGGGAATTCAGGACTTCTGCGTCTTCGTGGAAGGCACTCGGAACTGGCGCACCCCGGAGCCTCGCGACGAGGAGCTGCCCGCGTCGAGCACGCCGCCCGACACCGCGCCCCAGGCCGCTACTGCATCGGGATGATCTGCGGCGGCGTGGCCATCGGCTGCGGAGCCGGCGGCGCCATCTTCCGCGCGACCTCCACCGCGTCGAGGTAGTTCTGGCTCCGTCGCCGCGCCGCGGCCTGCTCGTACGCCGCGAGCGCCTGGCCCCAGTCGCCCTGCGCTTCCCACGCCACGCCGAGGTCGTACCAGGCGCCGTCGAGCTCGGGCTGCTGCTGGGTGAGCTGCGTGAAGTAGGCGATCGCCCCCGACCAGTTGCTCGACAACAACATGTTCACGCCCGCGCTCAGCGGTCCGCCGTCCTCGAGCGGCAAGGTCGACTTCTGGCGGCCCGGGAGCAGCGTCGCTTCGAAGCGCGCCGCGATGTTGTTCGCGCAGGTCTGCACCAGCAGCGGCGCCTCGTTCACCCCGCCCGAGCGGCGATCCCAGAAGGTGAAGTCGTAGGGCTCCTGACCATCGGCCTGCTTCACCACCACCCGCGCGGTGATGCGCGAGTGCGAGCGAAGGCCGCTCGACGTCAGCTCGGTGCCGACCGCCGACTCGGTGAGCCGGATGATCATCGCCCCGTCGCCACACGGCGCCGCGGGACACACGCCGTAGCCCAGCGCCTGCAGCCGCTCCTCGAAGCGCGACTTGATGATGCCGTCGACCGGAATCGGCACGGGGATCTCCCCGAGCGCGAGGCCCGTCACCACCGCGTTCTCGACCGCCTGGCCCATGTCGGTCGACACCGAGACCGACATCGTGCGCACCGTGCCGAAGCTGCCTTCAGGGGGCGTGCGACGGGTGAGGTAGAGCGCGGGCGCGCAGCCGACGGTGAAGAAGGTCGTGATGAGCAGAACGAGAGAGCGCATGCCCGCAATGTACCTCTCCCTGCGCGCGGGGAGAGGTCGACGCGAAGCGGCGGGTGAGGGGCGCGGTCAGGCACCGCGCCCGTTTCACACGCCTCGCTTGAAACCGCCCCTCACCCCGCCCTCTCCCCGCCTCGCGGGGAGAGGGAGTGAAGGCGCTGCATCTCGGCCTCGATGCGCGCCAACTGCACCCGCATGTCCGCATGCCACCGTTCCTTGCGCGGGTCGGCGAGGATCTTCCGGCTGCGCTCGGCCATCCACTCCAGGCTCATCAACTGGCTGGTCTGCTGCTGCGTCACCGGGCGCTTCGACTCGGGCTCGAGCTCCAGGGTCATCGGCTCGAGCGAGAGCACCACCTCTTCATCAGTCACGAACGCCTGCCCCACCTTCACCGAGCGCACGCGACCGCCCTCATGCACCTTCACCACCACCGGCACCACGCGCTCAGTGCCCATGGCCCACCCGGTGCGCGGCGGCGTCGATGTCGGCGTCGCTGCGGCGATCGTCGTGGAACTGGAACCCGTGCCCCGCCGGCCACCACGGCACGGGCGCGCTGGTGTACGCCTGCAGGGTCCACACCGAGCCGGTGCTGAAGCCCGCGAGCCGCGCGGGGTTGAAGGTGCTGGCCGAGGTGATGACGCCGCCGAGCACACCGCCGGGCCCCGACACGATGTCGAGCGTGCAGCCCGCGAGCACCAGGCCCGCTTGCGGCACGTCGTTGCTCGACAAGGTGCAGGTGCCCAGCCCGGTGTAGCGACCGGAGGGGAGGTCGAACACCGCGTAGAAGTTCTGCTGCAGCCCCGGCGGGAAGAGGAAGTTCGTCAGTTGCACGCACGCCGTGGCGCGCCCGACGCGGAACGCCTGGGGAATGACCACCCGCCCGTCGCTGGGCCGCGAGAGCTGGCTCCACAGGCTCGCGCCGAGCTTCACGTTCACGCGGAACGGCGCCTGCGCGCAGATGGTGTCGTCGGGGGGGAACGCCGGGTCTTCCACCGAGCGGAACTGGTAGCTGACCTCATCCGCCAGCGAGAGCGACGACAGCGTGACGACCAGCAGGGCGAGCGTGCGCATGGTTCAGCTCCAGGAACATTCGTAGTCGGTGTCGAGCAAGCCCACGCGCAGGCCCCGTACCTGCACCTGCTTGCCCCCCACGGCGGTCAGCACCTGCAGCAGCACCCCCTCGTGGTACGGGTGCGGCATGAAGTCGCGGCGCATGCTGAACACGCAGCGCGTCGCGGAAGACCAGGTGACGAGCCGCGTGCCGTAGCTGACCGCGGTCTTGTAGCCGGAGCTCAACGAGTTCATCAGGCGCCGCGGGTCCGAGCCGGCGAGCATCAACAACGTCTTCCCCACCGCGGTGCCGAGGAAGTCGTCGGTCGCCTGGCGGCCGAGCGAACGAATGCCCTCCTCGAGGTGTTTGGGGTCGGCGCCGCCGCCCACCAGCTCTGCGGCCAGCCACGCCAGCGGCAGGAACTCGGCGATGGAGTAGTTGAAGAAGTCGACGAACTTGCGCCCGCCCGCGGCCTCCTTGAGGGCATCGACGCCCGCCTCGCCCTTCGAGCGCTGCACGGCCTGGAACAGCCCGTTGCAGAACATGCCCTTGCAGGTGTCGGACGTGGTGGCGAGCGCGATGCGTTGCGCGAGGTCGTCGCCGTCGAGGCGCAGCGGTGGGGTGGTGCTGGCAGCGGCGGGGCGTGCTGCGGGCGAGGGCTGGGCGTCTGACATGGAGACCTTCACGTGAGGAGGAGCTGCGCGCCGGCGTGGACGTTGGCGCCCACCGCCGCGAGGAGGACGAGCTGGTGGCCGCCGAGCTGCACCCGCCCGGCCTGGAGATCTTCACTGAGCAGCACCAGCATGCCGGCCGCCGAGGTGTTGCCGTAGCGATCGACGTTGATCGCCACCTTGTCGAAGGGCAGCCCGGCCACGCGCATGAACAGCTCGAGCACGCGGCGGTTGGGCTGGTGGAAGTAGAAGCGCTCGACGTCGTTGACGGTGTACGCCGTCGGCTCGAGCACCTCGCGCACGCACGCGCCCATCACCTCCGGGTAGCCGCGGGCGACCAGCGGGCCGTTGACGATGAAGGCCAGCTCGGCGTCGCTCGCGCGGCCCTGGTGCATGTGACGCAGCGCCCCGCCGCCGCGGCGGAAGACGAGCTCCTCGTACGAGTTCATCGACATCGAAGAAACGATGCGGCCGGCCTCGCCCTCGTCGCCCCTCAGCACCACCGCGCCGGCTGCATCACCAAAGACGTACATCGACAGGTAGCCCGAGAAGCCCTTGGCCTCTGGCGTGGGCTTGAGCTCTGCCGTGTACGCGCGCCGGTTGACGAGGGGCGAGGTGAAGGCCGAGGCCACCACCATCACCGTCTTCATCGCGCCCGACTCGAGCATCTTCTTCGCGAGGTCGATGACGTAGGGCGTGCCGCCGCAGCCGTCGTCGATGACCATCGCGTACGCGTCGCGCCGCATGCCGAGGCGGCGGTGCAGCTCCATCGCGTCGTGGGAAAAGTTGAGCTCGTCGGGCGTGCAGGTGACGAGCAGCAGCGCATCGACGCTGGAGGCCGAGACGTCGGCCATCAACAACGCCTGCCGCGCCGCGACCTCGCACATGTCGGAGTTGGTGATGGGGTACAGCCGCTCCCCTTCCGGCGGAGGGATGGCCACGCCCGTCTCGGTGTCGAAGTCCCACAGGAAGCGGCGCTCGCGAATGCCCGTCTTCTCGAAGATGCGCTCCGCGTCCCACCCGGGGATGGCCTTCGCGATGCGCTCGTTGCTGATGACCCGCTGGGGAACGAAGTGCCCGACTCCGATGACGCGCGCGTTTGCCAAGACCGCCTCCGCAACAGCGCCAAAGCACCGGACGGACCAACCCCTAACCTCCCGCAATCACGAGTTGCGCTGACGCAACATGCTTCACTTTTGAAGCAGCAAGACGTGCGTCAATCGGAAGAGACATGATTCAGGAATGAAACATTCCGCGCTGGCCCGAACGAACCGGAGGCCGTTCCACGTGCGCGTCGTCACCGCGCCGGCGATCACCCGCTGCTGGTCGGTGAACCTCAGCCTGAGCGGCATCGGCCTCATCGGCAGCCCACGACAGGACGAGGGGCCACGGGAGGGCGAGCCGCTGGAGCTGGAGGTGTTGCTGCCGGGCGAGGTGATGCCCCTGCGCGCGCGCGGCGAGGTTCGGTGGCGGCACGACAAGGTCTCGCCCAACGAGCACGCGTCGAGCGCGTTCGGCGTCATCTTCACCGGCTTCGAAGACGACGGGCGGGTGCGGCTGGCGCGCTACCTCGAGGGCCCTCCGGTGCGGGTGGCGGTGGCCTACGCCGACGAGGCGATGCAGCGGCAGTTCGAAGAGGCGCTGGGCGACGAGGTGCAGCTCGAGTTCGGCGACGAGAACCCGCAGGTCGAGCAGATCCTCGCGCGCGGTGACGTGTCGGCGCTGGTCATCTGCGGGGCCGACGAGGTGCAGTCGCTGCTCCTCGCGCAGCTGGCGGCGGCGGTGACCGAAGACAACCTCACCTTCGAGGGGCGGCCGCGCGATCTCGCGGCGCGGGTGGTGTTCTGTGCCCGGGGCGACCCCACGCACATCGCGACGCTGTTCAACGAGCGGAAGATCCACCGCTGGTTGCCGCCTCCCTTCGACGACGCCGACCTGCGCGAGGCGGTGATGGACGCGTGCGGCGAGCACGCCATGCGCGTCGAGCAGGAGCGCATGGCCCAGGAGCTGGAGCGCACCATTCTGCGCGAGCGCGCGCTGCACCTCGGGCCGCCGCAGCTCCCGGTGGAGGCGGGGCCCGGTTTCCAGAGCCCGCGCATGCAGGCGGTGCTGGAACAGGTGCGCGTGGCGGCGCCGTACAAGGTGGCGGTGCTGCTGCAGGGCGAGACCGGCACCGGCAAAGAAGTGCTCTCGCGCATCGTGCACCGCATGTCCGACCGTCGCGACGCGCCGTTCGTGGTGCAGGACTGCGGCACGCTGAGCGAGACGCTGCTCGAGAGCGAGCTGTTCGGCCACGTGCGCGGCGCCTTCACCGGCGCGGTGAGTGACCACCCCGGGCTGTTCCTGCTCGCCGACGGGGGCACCGTCTTCCTCGACGAGATCGAGAACACCACGCCCGCGCTGCAGGCGAAGCTGCTGCGGGTGCTCGAGACCGGCGAGGTGCGCGCGGTCGGCGGCACGCAGACGCGGCGGGTCGACATCAGGTTGATCACCGCCAGCAACCGAGACCTCGCGCTGGCGGTGAAGGCCGACACCTTTCGCGCCGACCTCTTCTTCCGCCTCAACACCTTCACCATCGAGGTGCCGCCGCTGCGGGAGCGGCCGGACGACCTCGTCGCGTTGGCGCGGTACTTCGTCGACTACTTCAACCACCAGCACCGCAAGGGCGTGATGGGGCTGTCGCTGCACACCGAGCGGGCGCTGCTGCGCGGCGAGTGGCCGGGTAACGTGCGTGAGCTGCGCAACGTGGTCGAGCGCGCGGTGCTGCTGTGCCCCACCGGCACGCTCATCGAACCGGAGCACCTCCACCCCAGCTACCGCGCGGCGTCCACGCGGCCCGACGTGCCGCTGCAGTCGAAGCTGGAAGACGTCGAGCGGGAGACGCTGCGTGACGCGCTCGCTCGGAACAGCGGCATCGTGCGCCGCGCGGCGATCGAGCTGGGCATGAATCCGGTCACCTTCGCGCGGCGGGCGCGCAAGCTGAAGCTGGCGATCGACGGGAAGTAGCCCGGCGAGAACGGCTCATCGCTGGTATCGCGCTGTGACGTCACCCCCCACCACCGACTGCTGATTTGCCCGCGCGCTGGCGCTACAAACCCGCGCATGGCCTTCGAGTTCACCGAGCTGCTCCCGCTGCACCATGACGACACCCCGTGGCGCCTCCTCACGAAAGACTTCGTGAGCACCTTCGAGGCGCAGGGCCAGACCTTCCTCAAGGTCGACCCGCAGGCGCTCACGCTGCTCACGAAGACGGCGATGCGCGACATCGCCCACCTGCTGCGGCCCGGCCACCTCGCGCAGCTCAAGAAGATCCTCGACGACCCGGAGGCCTCGAAGAACGACAAGTTCGTCGCCCTCGATCTGCTCAAGAACGCCAGCATCGCGGCCGGCGGCGTGTTGCCCATGTGCCAGGACACCGGCACCGCCATCGTCAAGGGCAAGAAGGGCCAGCTCGTCTTCACCGGCGGCGGCGACGAAGAGGCGATCGCCAGGGGCGTGTACGCGACGTACACCGAGACCAACCTCCGCTACTCGCAGCTCGCGCCGCTGACGATGTACGACGAGAAGAACACCGGCTCGAACCTCCCCGCGGAGATCAAGCTCAGCGCCATCGACGGCGACGCCTACAAGTTCCTCTTCATGGCCAAGGGCGGCGGCTCGGCGAACAAGAGCTACCTCTTCCAGGAGACCAAGGCGCTGCTCAACCCCGCCTCGTTGATGAAGTTCCTCGACGAGAAGATCCGCACGCTCGGCACCGCGGCCTGCCCGCCGTACCACCTCGCGGTCGTCATCGGCGGCACCTCGGCCGAGACCGCGCTCGAGACCGCCAAGCTCGCCTCGGCGCGCTACCTCGACGGCCTGCCCACCAGGGGCAGCCTCAGCGGCCACGGCTTCCGCGACGTCGAGCTCGAGGGCGAAGTGCACAAGCTCACGCAGCGCATGGGCATCGGCGCGCAGTTCGGCGGCAAATACTTCTGCCACGACGTGCGCGTCATACGGCTCCCGCGGCACGGCGCGAGCTGCCCGGTGGCCATCGCGGTGAGCTGCTCGGCCGACCGCCAGTGCCTCGGGAAGATCACCAAAGACGGCGTCTTCATCGAAGACCTCGAGCACGATCCCGCGCGGTTCCTGCCCGAGGTCGACGAGGCCGCGCTCGGCGGCGACGTGGTGAAGGTCGATCTCAACCAGCCGATGTCGGAGATCCGCGCGCTGCTCTCGCGCTACCCCATCAAGACGCGGCTCTCGCTGTCGGGGCCGTTGATCGTCGCCCGCGACATCGCGCACGCCAAGCTCAAGGAGGCGCTCGACGCCGGCAAGGGCCTGCCGCAGTACTTCAAGGACCACGCGGTCTATTACGCCGGCCCCGCGAAGACGCCGACCGGCATGGCCTCGGGCAGCTTCGGCCCCACCACCGCCGGCCGCATGGACTCGTACGTCGATCTCTTCCAGCAGCACGGCGGCAGCTTCGTGATGCTCGCCAAGGGCAACCGCAGCAAGGCCGTCACCGACGCGTGCAAGAAGTACGGCGGCTTCTACCTCGGCAGCATCGGTGGCCCCGCCGCGCGCCTCGCCCAGGACTGCATCAAGAAGGTCGAGGTGCACGAGTTCCCCGAGCTCGGCATGGAGGCGGTGTGGAAGATCGAGGTCGTCGACTTCCCCGCGTTCATCGTGGTCGATGACAAGGGCAACGACTTCTTCTCCGGCCTGATGCCCGCCGGCACCAAGGCCTGAGGGTAGAGTCCCGGCCCCATGGACACCCGCTCGTACCTGACGAAGGTCGGCCTCACCGTCGACGTCACCGCGGTCCGCGAAGCGCAACAGGTGCTGTGGGGCATCCTCGACGAGGCGAAGAAGGCGAGCCTCCCCGCGACGCCTTCCGCGCTCAACGGGCTGTACCAGTACCGGGTGCCGAAGCTCTCGCCCGACGGGAGCTGCTCGCTGCACGACGAGCTCGACCCCACCCCGTACGACCTCGGCCAGGCCCTCGGCGGCCGCTCGGTGCAGACCTCGGTGGCGCTGCTCACCCTCGACGCGCTGGTCGAGTCGGTGCACGCGCAGACGAAGGTCGACTGGCTGGGCATCTACCAGGCGCGCACGCTCCCCTCGGGCCCCGCCCTGGTGAAGCTCGCCTACCGCGGCGTCGAGAGCCGCCCCGAGTTCCCCCTCACCGAGGCCTTCGCGAAGACGTCCAACAACGCGGCCGTCGGCCTCAGCGGCAAGGCCACCGTGCTGCAGGACCTCGCGGCCCACATCGCCGCCGGCGGCGCCTATTACGAGTGCGATCCGAAGGTGAAGTCGGAGGTCTGCCTCCCGCTGCTCGACGCCAACGGCAAGGTGGTGGGCATCATCGACGCCGAGTCCACGCACGCCGGCCACTTCACCGCCGACCGGCTCGCGCTGCTGGTGTCGCTGGCGACCGAGTGCCCCTCGCACCTGCCGCGCTGAGCCCGCCTCCATTCGGGCAGGTCCACGCGCGTGCGACGTTGCACCGCCCGCGCCGCTGTCGCATCCGAGCCGCGTGAAACCGCTCACCACCGACGCGCTCAACCAGCTCTTCCTCGACGCCCGCACCCTCTTCGCCTGGAAGCCCGAAGGCATCTCCGACGAGCTCATTCACCAGCTCTACGCGCTGACGAAGCAGGGACCCACCTCGACCAACAGCCACCCCACCCGCTTCTTCTTCGTGAAGAGCGCCGCGGCGAAGGAGCGCCTCAAGCCCGCGCTCAACCCTGGCAACGTCGAGAAGACGATGACCGCCCCGCTGACGGTGGTGATCGCCGTCGACGAGAAGTTCCACGAGCAGATGCCCACGCTCCTCCCCCACCGGCCCGAACTCAAAGACAGCCTGGGCGCGATGCCCGACGACAAGCGCCAGTTCCTGCTCACGCAGAACAGCGGCCTCGAGGCGGGCTACTTCATCATGGCCGCGCGATCGCTCGGCCTCGACGCCGGACCGATGGGCGGGTTCGATCGCGCGAAGGTCGACGCCACCCTGCTCGAGGGCACCGGGTGGAAGTCGGTGCTGCTGATCAACCTCGGCTACGGAGATCGCTCGACGCTCCGGCCCCGGCTCCCGCGGCTCGACTTCGACGTGGCCTGCCGCATCGCCTGAGCGCCGAACCTGTCATGGTGGGCCATGCCCGCTGACGCCGACGAGAAGATCGCCTCTGCCGTTGCCCTGCTGTCGATCGCCGAGAGGGAGCTGCACCTCGCGATGGAGCAGCTCCAGGTCTTCGAGCGCGCCGACAAGCAGATGGTCACCCTCGTGGTGCAGGGCGCGTTCGAGAAGCTGAACGTCGCCCGCCGCGCGCTCGACGAAGCGCAGCAGCTCAAGAAGAAGGCCTGATCAGCGGAACGAGCTCGACGCGGGCTCCATCGGCACCGCCTCCAGCATGCCCACGCCCAACAGGCGATCGGCCGCGTCCTTCACCTGCTTCGGCGTGAGCCCCGCGTCGGCGAGCGCCTCGGCCGTCTCCTTCAGGGTGCGGCCGTTGGTACCGAACTCGACGAGGAAGGGCGCGTCGTCGGCGGTGAGGCCTCGCGGAGCCCCCCACGCCTTGCGCGCCTCTTCGAACTCCGCACGACCATGGCCCGTCCGCGCTTCCGCGATCGTCACTTCGTACGCCTTCACTGCCTCGTTGCCCTTCTCGGACAGACGGAACTTCTGCGACCGCGCGTAACGCACCTTCTCACTCATACCGCTCACCCTACGCTGGATGAGGGCCGGCCGGGCGACGTTCGAAGCGTTTTGCGTACTCGCGGTACATCACCGGAAGAAGGACCAGGGTCAACGCACACGCCGACAGCGTGCCGAAGACGATCACCACCGCGAGCGGCCGCTGCGTCTCGCTGCCCATCGCCCGGCTCATCGCCGCCGGCACCAGGCCCAGCGCGGCGAGCGCGGCGGTCATCAACACGGGCCGCAGTCGATCTCGCGCGCCCTCGATGATGGCGTGGTCGAGCAGCATGCCTTCCCTCAACTTCTCGGCGATCGCCGACGCCACCAGCACGCCGTTGAGCGACGCCTGGCCGATGAGCGCGATGAAGCCGACCGCCGCGGCCACCGACAACGGCATGTCGGCCAGCCACAGCCCGAACACGCCGCCGGTCAGCGCGAAGGGCACGTTGAGCAACGTGAGCACCGCGCGGGGGAAGCTGTCGAAGGCCCAGAACAAGAGCAGCAGCGTCAACAACAGCGCCACCGGCACCACCGTCATCAGGCGGTTCATCGCGCGCTCCTTGTTCTCGAACTCGCCGCCCCACTCGATGCGCTGGCCGACCTGAAGCGGCGCCTCCTTCTCGACGCGGGCGCGGGCGTCGTCGACGAAGCCGCCGAGGTCGCGATCTCTGACGTTCATGCGGATGCCGATGTACCGGCGCCCGTTCTCGCGGTTGATCGACGCGCGGCCGGTGCCGGTGGTGATGCGCGCCAGGGCCTCCATGGGCACCGTCACGCCGCCCTGCACCGCCACCCGCAGCTTGCGCAGCTTCTCGACGTCGTCGCGCTCGCTCGCCGGCAGGCGCAGCACCACGTCGAAGCGCCGCTCACCTTCCCAGAACTCGTCGACCGGCCGCCCGCCGACCGCGGTCTGGAACACGTGCTGAAAGTCACCGAGCGTCATGCCGTAGCGGGCGAGCGCCACGCGATCCGGCTCCACCTGGAGCTGCGGCACTTCCCCGCTCTTCACGATGCCGAGGTCGGCCACGCCCTTCACGGTGCTGATCACGGTCTTCACCCGCTCGGCCTGCTGCTGCAGCTTCACCAGGTCGTCGCCGTAGAGCTTCACGGCGATCTGCCCGAACTGACCGCTGATGCTCTCGTTGACGTTGTCGCGAATGGGCTGGCTGAAGTTGACCTCCAGGCCCGGCACCTCGTCGATGCTGTCGCGCAGCACGCGGATGACGTCGCCCAGCTCGGGCGTCTCCTTCGGCCACTGCGAAGCGGGCTTGAGCTTGACGAAGAACTCGAGGTTGCTGGTGAGCGTGGCGTCGGTGCCGTCTTCGGGGCGGCCGAGCTGGCTCAAGATCGCCTCGACCTGCGGCTGCGCGGCGATGAGCGCGCTCAATTTCGGCGCCAGCCGGCGGCCCTCGGAGAGCGAGACGTTCGAGGGAAGCGTGAAGGTCATGTACAGCGCGCCCTCGTTGAGCTCGGGCAGGAACTCGCTGCCCAACCGTGAGCCGACGGCGCCGGTGACGCCCAGCAGCGCGAGCGCCAGCCCCATCACCAGCCACGGCCGCTTGAGCGAGAAGCGCAGCGTCGGGAGGTACAGCTTCTGCGCCCACCCCAGCACCGGCGACTCGCGGTGGTGCACGGGCTTGTTGTAGGCGAACGACGCGAGCGCGGGCACCAGCGTCACCGAGAACAGCAGCGCGCCCATCAGCGCCGCGGCGACGGTGTTGGCCATCGGCGAGAAGATGCGGCCCTCGACGCGCTCGAGCATGAAGATGGGCACGTAGGCCGCGATGATGATCAGCAGCGCGAACACCGTGGGCCGCACCACCGCCGCCGCCGACTTGCGAATGCGTTCCTGCGTGGACTGCGGGTTGTGATCCTTGAGCGCCAGCGCCGCGAGGATGGCCTCGATGATCACCACGCCGCCGTCGACGATGACGCCGAAGTCGACCGCGCCCATCGACAGCAGGTTGGCCGACATGCCGCGCTGCTTCAGGTAGATGAAGGCCACCGCCAGTGAGAGCGGGATCAACGAGCAGACGATCAACGCCGCGCGGAGATCGAGCAGGAAGACGAACAGCACCAGCAACACGAGGATCGCGCCTTCGATCAGGTTGTGGCCCACGGTCTCGAGCGTGGCGTCGACCAGCTCGCGACGATCGTAGAAGGCGACCACCTCGGCGCCGTCTTCCGCGAGGCGGCCGTTGATGCCCACCAGCGCCTCCTTCAGGCGCTCGAGCACCACCGAGGGGTTCTCGCCGCGGCGCATGAGCACGATGCCCTCGACCACGTCGGCGTTCTTGCCTTCGCTCACCACGCCCTGGCGCGGCGCCCACGACTCGGTGACGGTGGCCACGTCTTTCACGAAGAGCGGCGTGCCGTCGCGCTCGGCCACGCCCACGTTGCGGATGTCGTCGAGCGACTTGAAGAGCCCTTCGCTGCGAATGACGAACTGCTCGCTGCCGCGCTCGAGCACGCCGCCCGACGCGTTCTGCGAGCCGCGCTGCACGGCCTCCTCGAGGTCCTGCATGGTGAGGCCGAGGCCGGCGAGCGACTGGGGCCGCGGCTCGACCTGAATCACCCGCTGGAGCCCGCCGTAGCTCACCACGTCGGCCACGCCGTTGACGCGCGTGAGGCTGGGGCGCACCACCCAGTCCTGCAGCGTGCGCAGCTTCATCGGGTCACCCTTCGCGCCGTGGAGCGTGTAGCGGTACACCTCGCCGATCGGCGTCGCGTAGGGGCCCAGCTCCGGCGTCACGCCCTCGGGCAGCTCGGCCTCGCGCAGCCGCTCGAGCACCTGCTGGCGCGCCCACAAGCCCTCGGTGCCGTCGCGGAAGGTGAGCGTCACCATCGACAGGCCGAACATCGAGAGGTTCCGCAGGCGCGTCATGTTCGGCGTGCCGTTGAGCGCGCGCTCGAGCGGGAGCCCGATCTGCCGCTCGACCTCCTCGGTCGGCTGCCCGTCGAAGAGCGTGATGACGTTGACCTGCGTGTCGGTGGGGTCGGGGAAGGCCTCGATGGTGAGGCCCTGGAAGCTGACGATGCCGAGGATGAGCACCACCAGGGCGAAGAAGACGACCGCCACCCGGTTCTGCACGCTGAAGCTGACGATTCTCTCGAACATGACGGCTCAGGTGTCCGACGAGAGATCGACCTGGTTGAGCAGCAACAGCGCGCCCTTGGCGACGAAGCGGGCGCCGACCTCGAGGCCACCGCGGATCTCGGTGACGCCGTCGCGGCGACGACCGAGCTTCACCTCGCGGGGCTCGAGGCGGCCGGGCGAGGTGGCGACGAACACCACCGAGCGCGTGCCCTGCGTCACCACCGCCACGTCGGGCACCTTCACCACCTCGGCGGTGCTGTCGGGTTTGATCACCACCTCCACGAAGCCGTTGGGGCGCAGGAGTCGATCGACGTTCTTCGCGCGCACCCACACCTCGACGGTGCGGCGGCGGGGCTCGACGACCTCGCTGATGTACTCGACGACGCCTTCGCGGGTCTCGGTGCCCTGGGGGTGAATGACCACCGCCTCGCCGAGCTGCACGTCGCGCACGTCGCTCTCGGGCACGTCGGCGATGACCAGCACCTCGTCGAGATCAGACAGCCGCAGCAGCGGCTTCTCGCGATCGGGCCCCACTTCCTGCCCGGGGAAGATGTCGAGCTCGACCACGGTGCCCGAGCGGGCGGCGCGCACCCAGAACAGGTTGTCGCCCTCGGCGGCGACCGAGAGGCTGCGCTGCTTCGACTCGGCGGCCTTGAGGGTGAGCTCGGCTTCCTTCAGCTCGGCCTCCGAGGCGAGCACGTCCTTCTGCGGGGCGGCCTTGAGCTCGAAGAGCTCCTTCGCGCGCTCGAGCAGGCGCTGGCGCACGGCGACCTGCGCGCGCGCGGCCTCGGTCTCGCGATCGAGCTCGGCGAAGGCGCCGGAGCGCACCGAGAACAACTTCTCGCCCTGCTTGACGCGGCTGCCGAGGCGAATGAGCACCGCCTCCACGCGGCCGGGCAGCGGCACGCCGACGGCGGCGGTGCGCTTGGGGTCGAGGTCGACGTGGCCGGGCACGGGCAGCGGCGAGAGCGCGGGCCCCAGGGTGGCGACCGAGAGCTCGACGTACTTCCACTGCGGGGCGTCGGCGGCGAGCGTGACGCCGGTGGCGTCGGCCTTGATCAACGAGGCGGCGTCGACCTCTGCCGAGGGCTTCTTGCAGGCCGCGAGCAGTACCAGCATCAACAGGGGGAAACACTTCATGGCGTCAGCTCCGGCAACGAATCGAGAGAGTTCCCCAGCCGCGCGCGCGCGACGTGGAGGTGAAAGACGGCGCGATCGAGCTCGGCCGCGGTGAGCAACAGCTCGGCGAGCGAGCGCCGGGCGAGCAACAGCTCCTGCAGCGGCGCGGCCCCGCGGCTGACGGCCGCGTCGAGGCGCTGCACCACGGTGCGGCCCAGCGGCACCGACTGCTCGCGCAGGCGCTTCTGCCGGGCCTCGATGGCGACGATCTCCTGGCCGAGCTGGGTGAGCTGCGCGGTGGCGGTCGCCAGCAGTTGGTCGCGGGCGCGCTCGGCGCTCAGCGCGGCGACCGAGGCGGCCTCGGCGTCGTCTTGCCCGTGCTCGAAGATGCGGAGCGGGAACGAGACGCCGACGAAGAGCGAGTTCAACTGATTGCCGGAGATGACGAACTGGTCGCGCACGTAGCCCACGCGCACCGTGGGGTCGGGGATCCACCCGTTGGCGGCGAGGCGCTGCGCGGCGCGGGCCGAGCGCACGGCGGCCTCGAGCGCGCGGAGATCGGCGCGGCCGGCGGTCTCGCGTGTCACCTCGAAGCGGCGATCGAGCCAGGCGTTGGCGGCGGCGACGTCGTGGAAAGGCAGACACGTCACGGCGACGGTGTCGGCGCACACGCGCAGCGCGGCGGCGAGGCCTTCCTTCGCTTCGCCCAGCGAGGTCAGCGTGCTCTCGAGCTCGAGGCGGGCGCGATCGGCGTCGAGCTCCGAGGTGTCGCCCTTCTCGCTGCGCTTCTGCTGGAGCTCGACCAGCTTCTGCGCGTCGTCGGTGAGGCCGCTGAGCGCGTCGACCCGCACCTGCGCGGCGGCGACGTCGCCGATGACGTCTTCGAGCTCGAGCACCTTGCGGCGCACCTGATCGAGCGCGTCGAGGGCGGCGGCGCGCGCGGCCTCCTCGGTCGATTCTTGTCGGGGCCCACGCTTACCGAGCTCGAGCAAGACAGACAACCCGACCGCGACGTTGGGCACGTTGAGGAAGGGGTCCTTCAGGTCGGGCGGGTTGAGCGGGCCGATGGGCAGCGTGTTGACGCCGAGGTCGAGCTCCGGGTTGGGCAGCCGGAGCGCCTTCTTCCGTTCAGCCTCGGCCTGCGCCACCCGCACGCGCGCGGCCTGCAGCTCAGGCGACTGCCGCCACACCAACTCGGGGAGCGCTGCCCCATCACCCAGGTTCGAGAGCTCGAGCGGAGCAGCGCCCAGCAGGATCAACGTCGGCAGACACCACATGCGGCCGGCGCAATCCACGTGCCGGGCCAGCGGTAAGTGGCTGATTCGACTGTGGCGCTGGAGGTGCGGTGAAAGAACTCTTCAGCCGCGGTGAAAGGAACTTTCAATCGAAACTGGAGACACGAAGCACCACGCCGGTTCGCCGGTCTGACCGACCGCCCTGCCCCAAACGAACAGCGCGGCCGACACCGCCGGTCCACCGTCCTGGGTCACGACCTCACCGTCGCAGAGGTGCTCTGGCTCCAGATGGAAGTCGCGAAGGGTGGTCACCTCGCCGGGACCAACCACGACGCTCACGAGGGGGCTTGCTTCGGATACGTCGGGAAGCGAGTGGTAGCCCGCTGCGGCGACGGCCATGACCGCGACGTGCCCACCCGGGAACGACCAGACAAAGCGACCCGTCTCATCAACAGGGGAGACATGGACGACGCCGGCTTCGTCTCGGAGGTGTACCTGGGCAGTCGCGATGGGCCCTCCGGTCTCTCCATCCAGAACTCGACCCTTGATGACCGCGAAGCGGGACGCGCGAATCGGCACCGGTTGGTCGGATGCGGCCTGAGTCGTCGGCTGCTCGCGCACGGGACGGAGCCGGTCCGTCGCGATGACGCGCAAACCGACGGTGCCCAGCACGAGCGTGACAACGATCGCGATCACGGCGAGCAGCCGCTTCCCCTGCACCTTCGAACCTGTCTCCTTCAGCTCCATCACGCCCCCAGCCAGACCGCGCGCGAAGTCTAGCCTTCGAATTCAGGAGACCGGCTGAATCCGGATGACCAGAAGCGCACGCGCCATCACTGGGGCGCTGGGCAGAACAGCGGCTGGTCACGCCCACACGAGACCGTCGCCCACCCGTCGGGAACGCGCGTGTCTCTGAAGGCCCAGCAGACGCCGTCGCATGGCGAGGTGGCGCACGTGAACGTCGTCCCGGGGAGGTTCTCGCTCGGCGTCGCGCACCCAGCATATTCGCCGGCCCCACTGATGACGCTGGGCTGACCCGTCGAACGCCAGCCCGTGACACTGACGCAGCTCATTGCGCTGCACGCCGCAGCGTCGGTGCCGATACAGGAGGTGACTCCGGCGTCGACGTCACCGCCACTGGGCATCGAACATCCGAAGGTCGAAACCACTAAAAGCAACCATAGGCGGCGCATCTGAGCTTCCTCGCATGATGTTCTCGTCGCCGTCGAGTTCGGCACGATCACCAGCCTCCGCCGCCAGACTTGGTTCAGTACGAAGGGCGGGATGGAGGCCGAGCGACGTCTCGAGGAGCGGGGGAGTGCACAATATCGCCCAAGCGTCCTCCGCCTCATCGACACCGAGGCGTCGGCTCACGGAGGGCGACAGACGCATTTGAGGGCGTCAGTGCCGCAGGGACGATCGGTCTCTCCACATTCAAGCCAGTACTCGAACGGGACTTCGACCGCCAGCTCGGTCCACCCCGAATCCCCGATCGGGCGACTCGGCGCGTCGACGCCACGTGCCCCACGAACGAAGCAAGCCCTCGGGCCCACGAAGATTGCGGCCCCGCATCGTGCGGCCTCCTCTCGTACGTAAGCCGAAGGACGAACCTCGACGTCACGACGTTCGGCAAATGGGTCTGCCCCAGGCTCCACTCCTTCAGGCGGAGGACCGCGACGGGTGGAAATGACTGCGCGCGGCGCAGGACAACCCAACAACACCACCAACGTGAGCAGCACGGGCAGCCTCATGGCGCTCGGCTCGCGTTCGCGATGTCATCGCCGTAGCCCGGAACCGTTGCGCCACGCACCGCAGCGTCGGCGCCGATGCAGGAACTGACTCCCATGTCGACGTCGCCGCCACGGGGCATCGAGCCTCCGAAGGTCGAACTCACCCAAAACAACCATGAGTGGCGCATCGCGTGCACTCCTCGCATCTTGTCGTCGCCTCGAGTTCGGCGCGCTCACGGTGCCTCCGCCGCCCGACCTGGTTCAGTACGAAGGTCCGCTGAGGAACTGCATCCGAGTGCGGTTGTAGGCCCTCCGAGGCGCGAACACGAGCGCACGCAACTTCGGGAGGCGCTCGAGGACGGACAGGTCACCGTCGACCACTACTCGCGCGTCACGCCTCAATCCTCGTGTCCCCACTCCGCGTCGAAGCCTGCCTTCACTCGTGCAAGCGCTTCCGCAGCTGCGGCCGGATTTGTGTCACCGTAGGCCCGAGCCACGTGTCGCATCACATCCACGAGTAGGATGCCCCAAGCCGCAGGGTCATCCCATTGGTCAGTGCGGAGCGTGACGTGAACACGTCCATCTGCCTCGACGACGACAGACAGGACTTCGTCGCCGGCGTCACTTCTCACCGTCTCAGGTATGCGGAGTCGCTTCATTTTGTCACCCACGCTCAGGGGAATTGAGTCGACGCAGACGCGCCGCCGATCGGGTCGACCCCGCCGACTGTCGGAGAAAGTCGATTCATAGCCAAAAGCACTCAAAGAAGAGATACAAAGTCGTTCGCGCGCACTTGCCGGTGAATTACACCATTCGGCATTGAAACCCGCAGGAATGCGCTTGAACGGCAAAAACCCGGGCAGGAAGAAGTGGCACACGAGACCTGGATGACCAAGAGCGCACAATCTTCGGTTATCGACGTCAGGCAACGAGATCTCGAGCACGGGCGGCTGCTTTTTGCTGTCTCGCCGAACATCGAGCCAAGTCAGGACATGCGCATGAGACGCATGGAAGAGATCGACGCCTTGGCGCGGCATCTGTACGACAGGCTAGTCCGCGATGGCTTCTGGCCAAGTGGCGCGGAGTTGCTGGTGACGCTGGGGGCGAAGCCTCAAGAAGCGTTTGGCTTCGCAACTCCACTTCCTGGCTATTCTTCCAGCTGGGACTCCAAGCAGTTCGAGGATGCAACTTGCCTTTCATCTCGGCGTTTCATTCGCGCTATCGCTCCAAGTGCACCAGTAAAGCGATACCTCGCAGAGTTCAATCGGCTCGGGAGAAGGCACACTTGGAGTCACGAGGCGAGGTCGTCACGACTCGCCGGACGGTTGGACTTGTCCATGACGCGTGAGCGATTCGAGGCATCACTGACCGTAACCGGGCCCGCGGGGGTATCCACGTTCCCTGTGTTTCAATGCGAAGCAGATGCTTCGAACTGGATCGAACTCTTCGGAAAGATGTCGGTCACGAACCGAAGGGTGACTATCGCGGCCGAGACCGGGCAGGTCGTACGGGTCGTTCGAACCGGGCGCACTTTCGTCAGTTGGACTGGGAAGGGTCGAGATCGGCAGCGCTTCGTCGTCGACGTAGGAGCATCGGGCGCCAAGGTCCTTCGAGAGTTCGTCCTCAAACGCCTACAACGCAGGAAGCACCTCCGATGAAATGAGCTGTACGAAATGGTCCTCGTCGAACCCGATTGATCTCCTGGCGGAACCACGAACTCTCTCAGCCGTTGAGAAAAATCAGAGCCAAAACGCTTCGGTCCCCCCCCTTTCCGACACGGTAGGCCTGCGTGGTACACGCGCTCACCGATGCGTACTCAGCGGCTCCTTCTCCTCTGCCTTTCGTTGTCCATCGTCGGCTGCGAGTGCACGCGCCCTCCGACCTCAGGCATCGCCGGTGAAGTTCGCTGGGAGCTCGACACCCTCGGCGTCAGCGAAGGCGCCACCATCGGCCGCGTCGACTTCCCTCCGACGACGATGGGCGCGCGCCGCGATCAGACCATCTACGTGCGCAACGTCGGCCGCGTCGCCTTCACCCTGGGCGAGCTGGCGAAGTTGATGGGCGCCAACACCACGCTCAACAACACCGTCGCCCAAGACGCCGCGTTCGAGGTGCACTGGCAGCCCGACCTCGTGGTCAACCCCACCGAGCGCACGCCGCTGGCCGTCAGCTTCACGCCCCCCGTCACCGAGAGCCAGACGGCGATCGACTACGAAGCCGACCTCGAGCTCCAGCCGCAGGGCGCCGCCAACTCGCCGCTCACCCTCACCGGCCGCGCCATCGCCGGGCAGTGTGAGGTGCCCGCCGTTCTCGACTTCGGCTCGGTGCCGCTGCGCTCGACGCTGATGCGCGACTTCACCCTGCGCAACGACGGAGCCGCCCCCGCCGTCGTCACCGCCGGCGGCATCACCGGCGCCCCGGTCGGCGTCTTCGTGATCAGCGGCCTCGAGACCAACAGCTCGCTCACCGTGCAGCCCGGCACCGCGCCGTCGCTCACCGTCACCTTCTCTCCGACCGAGGCCGGCGACTTCAACGGGCAGTTCGTGATCCGCCGCTCCGAGACGTGCCCGCAGCGCACCGTGCAGGTGAAGGGTCGCGGCGTGAACGCGTGCCTCACCTGGAAGGCCGAGCCTCCCGAAGACGCCACCGCGCTGGGCCTGCACTTCGGCGCCGTCGTCCCCGGCCGCAGCGCACCCGGCAAGGTCACCTTCATCAACACCTGCAGCCTCGCCGTCGAGCTGTCGAACCTCCGCACCACCGACCCCGTCGTCTTCCCCATCACCGCCGCGGGCCCCGACCTCGCCACGCTGCTGGTGCCCGCCTCGACCCGCGACGCGATGGGCGTGTGGACCGACGGCACCGCCTTCACCACCCTCGAGTTCCGCCCCTCGGCGCTGGGCCCGAAGCTGGGTCAGCTCCAGAGCGCGACCTCGCTCAGCTCGCAGCCCGGCGTCGGCATCACCCTGAAGGGCTTCGGCGGCGGGCCGCGCATCGACGTGCGCCCGTCCCCCGTGTTCGCCATCGGCCGCATCGGCTTCACCCCCGGCGCGATGCCGGGCACCTTCGCTCAGCGCGCGCTCCGCGTGGCGAACGTCGGCAACCGCCCCACCCCGCCTGATCCGCGCGCCAACCTGAAGCTCGGCGTCGATGGCCTCGGCGGCACCTACTTCACCGTGCGCGCCATCAACGGCACCGACGACGAGATCTGCGTCGGCGAGTGGGACAGCGCCAACAACCGCTGCAGCAACACCCTGCCCACGTCGATCTACGACCCCGCCGTCGGCATCGAAGCCACCGCGGGCGTCGCGCTGCAGCTCCCGGTGCGTGTCATTCCCGCCACCGCCGGCAACAAGGAATGGGAGCTGTCGATCTATTCCAACGACATCGCCACCCCCGAGGTGAAGGTGCGCATCACGGCCGAGGCCATCGAAGCGCCGCCGTGCAACTACACCGTCTCGCCCACCACGCTGGCGTATGGGTTGATGAACATTCCCCAGGTCAAAGACCTGTCCTTCACCCTCACCAACCTCGGCACCACGCCCAGCGAGGTCTGCTACTTCAACGGGCTCGGGCTCTCGGCCAGCAGCGACCCGATGTTCTCGATTCAGGCCAACCCCATCGACGTGATGCTCGCCGCCGGTCAGTCGACGTCGGTGACCGTGCGCGCGCAGCCCACCGGCATGCCCGCCTCGACGGTGATGGCCAGCGGCGAAGTGCTGTTCAACGTCTCGACGCCCGGCGCGTCGCAGGCCGGCGTGGTGCTCTCGGCGACCCTCGCGCCCGCGTGCCTCACCGTGATGCCCTCACCCATCGACTTCAACGACACCCAGCTCGAGTGCGGCTCGCCCGAGCGCGCGGTGGTCATCACCAACTCGTGCGCGACCACGGTGACGCTCAACAGCGTGGCGCTCACCGACTCCGGCCTCGCGCCCGCCGGCTCCGGGAGCTGCGCCACCACCGCCGGCTGCCCGCAGTTCGCCATCACCTCCGCGCCGACGGCTGGCGCCATCGTGCCCGGCGCCTCGCGGACCATCTTGATGCGCTACCGGCCGTACCTCCTCGGCCCGGCGGTCGGTGAGCTCACCGCCACCATTCAGCAGGGCACTCAGGCCGTTCCGTACGCCATCCCCCTCAAGGGCAACGGCATCGCGCGCATGCAGGCCGGCTGCGGCGTGTCGGTGGTGTGCCCGCCGCCGATGACGGTCAACGCCAACTCGCGCGTGACGCTCGCGCCGACCATCATGGCGCCCGGCGCGGTGACGTGCGGCTGGCAGGTCGGCATGCGGCCCGCGAGCTCGAGCGGCAACTTCTCGGCGCCCACCAGCTGCGTCAGCACCACCTACGACGCCGACGTGGTGGGCACGCACATTCTCAACTTCAACGTGTCTGATGGCCTCGGCGGCACCGCGCAGTGCACCACGCCCATCACCGTCAACCCCAACGGCGACCTGTGGATCGAGCTGACGTGGGATCGCCCCAACGACATGGATCTCCACCTCCTGCACCCCAATGCCGGTTCGCCCACCGCGTCGGGCAGTTGGTTCAACACCACCTACGACTGCAGCTATCGCAACCGCACGCCCACCTGGCCCAATGGCACGCAGTCGAACCCCAACCTCGATCGCGACGACATCACCGGCCAGGGCCCGGAGAACACGCGAATCAATACACCCGTGCAGGGAACGAATTACGCAATCGGCGTGCACATGTATTCGTGGTCGGCCTCGCCCAGCGCGGTGACGTCGACGGTGAAGGTGTACTGCGGTGGTCAATTGAAGACGACCCAGACCCGCAGCCAGAACGTGATGAAGGACATGTGGGTGGTCGGCACCGTCAACTTCGGCGCCGGCGGCGCGTGCACGTTCAATGCGATCAACTCCATCGTCAACGTGCCGTGAAGCGCTGAACACAAACGACTAGGGAATCGAGGGTCGTGTGCCATCATCGTCGGCACATGACCAAACTCGGTTGGGTTGCGGCGGTGGCGCTTGCCATCAGTGGCTGTACTTCTGGAACGACGGGCCCTCAGGGTCCCACGGGTGAAACCGGAGCGACGGGACCGCAGGGTCCTCAAGGCGCTCAGGGCCCGCAGGGACCCAAGGGGGACCCCGGAGAGACGGGAATGATGGGGGCGATGGGCGCGCAGGGACCGCAAGGCCCCGCCGGCATCGTCATCGTCGGCGATGGTGGCGTCATCACCGGCCCGCCGGGTGACTCCGTGCTGGTAACCGCGGTGAGTGCGGGCGCTGATTGCGCGCACGGTGGGCTGCGCGTCACGCAGCTCAGCGACGCCGGCGTGGCGTACGTGTGCAACGGCGCTCCGGGCCCGATGGGCGCGACGGGCCTCACCGGCCCCATGGGCGCGACCGGCCCTGCTGGTCCGACGGGCCTCACCGGTCCTGCGGGCCCTGCTGGTCCGACGGGCGCCACCGGCCTCACCGGTCCCGCAGGCGCGACGGGACCCGCCGGTCCGGCTGGCCCCACCGGCGCGACCGGTCTCACGGGTCCCACTGGAGCGACCGGCCCTGCGGGCGCGACGGGCCCTGCCGGCCCCGCTGGACCGACGGGCGCGACGGGCTCCACCGGCCCTGCCGGGCCGATCGGCGCGACGGGACCACAGGGCCCCGCCGGCACGGGTCTGGTGCTCAAGGACGCGAACAACGTGACGCTCGGCAAGGTGCTCGAGGTCGGCTTCTTCGGCGCCATCAGTCCGCTCGAAGCGCAGCGCGACGGCGTCACCATCATCACCAGCAACGGCTACGTGGTGACCATCTCGATGGGTGGCCAGGTCGGCGCCAACGGCAACCTGTACTGGAACAACACGGCCAACTCGTGCTCGACCGGCTCGGTGCACGCCAACCTCGTCTCCGGCGCGACCTCGGTGGTGACGTACATGTTCGGCAAGACGGTGCTCCGCTCGGCTATCAACGGCACCATCTACATCCCCTCGTCGGTCGACTCGTTCGGTCGCGCGGCGAGCGTGCCGACCAACGGCACCTCCGGTTGGGGCTTCGAGGGCAACGGCATCTGCAACCCGAGCTCGTCGACCACGCTGCGTCAGCTCGTGCCGCTGCAGCAGACGAGCAACACCGCCATCGGCCTGCCGGCGAACATCGCCTTGCCGCTCTCGCTCACCTGAGCGAGGGGCTCAGTCCTCGCGGACGAGCTTGTTGAAGGTGGGATGAGAAATGCCGAGGGCCTTCGCCGTCTCCAGGCGTCGGCCCTCGTTTTGTTCCAGCGCCCAGCGCGCGTACCGGCGCTCGAGCGCGTCGAGCGTCTCGACCTCGCGCGACACGAAGCCGGCCGCGGTGGTGGTGGCGCCCGCGTCGGGGGTCACCAGCCAGTCGAGCGAGAGCTCGGCGCCCGACTCCAGCGCCAGCGCCCGCTCGAGGATGTTGCGCAGCTCGCGCACGTTGCCGGGGAAGCGGTAGCGCTGGAGCCGCGCCAGCGCCGCCTCGGACAACCGCGGCACGTCGCGCCGCCCCTGCTCGCCGGCCACGCGAGGCAACAGCCCCTCGGCCAGCCGCGCGATGTCTTCGCGGCGCTCGCGCAGCGGCGGCACCTCGATGCGGAACACCGAGAGCCGGAACCACAGGTCTTCGCGGAACCGGCCTTCCTTCACCTGGCGCTCGAGATCGCGGTTGGTCGCCGCCACCACGCGCGCCGACGACGTCAGCTCGCTCGCCCCACCCAGCCGGCGGAAGCGCCCTCCGTCGAGGAAGGTGAGCAGCTTGGCCTGCAGCGGCGCCGACAGCTCGCCCACCTCGTCGAGGAAGAGCGTGCCGCGCGCCGCCAGCTCGACCAGCCCGCGCCGCGTGGCCCGCGCGTCGGTGAAGGCGCCCTTCTCGTGGCCGAACAGCTCGCTCTCGGCCATCGACTCGGGCAGCGCCGCGCAGTTGAGCTGAATGAAGGGCATCGCCGCGCCGAAGCTGCGCTGGTGGAGATGCCACGCCAGCGCCTCCTTGCCGCACCCCGTCTCGCCCAGCAGCAGCACCGGGCTGCGCGGGCTGGTCGACGCGATGCGCTCGAGCGTCTCGACCACCACCTTCATCGCCGGCGCCACCGGGGTGATGAGGCCGCGCCGCGTGGAGAGCGCCCCTTCGGCGTGCTGCAGGCGATCTCGGAGGCGGATCTCGTCGGCCGCGCGCCGCGCCTTGAAGAGCAGATCGGTCAGCTCGATGGGCTTGGCGAGGTAGTCGGCCGCGCCCAGGCGAATGGCCTCGACGGCGCTGGCGATGTCGCCGTGCGCCGTCACCATCACCACCACCGCCCCGGGCAACGCCGCGCGCAGCTCAGGCAGGTACTGCAGCCCGTCGCCATCCGGGAGCCGGCGATCGAGCACGATCAGATCGAAGCTCTTCTGCGCCACCAGGTTGCGCGCCTCGTGCAGCGAGTGCGCCACCGTCACCGGCAACCCCTCTCGCTGGAGCGTCGCCGCCGCCACCGCCGAGAAGGCGCGATCATCATCGACCAGCAGCGTGGTCAGCATCGAAGGCTCACTTTCACAGCGGCAACCGCAGCTCGAAGCGGCTGCCCGACGCGAGCCGCTCGAAGCGCAATGTACCGCCGAGCTGCTCCACCGCGCGCAGGGTCATTGACAGGCCCAGGCCGATGCCGCGCGGCTTGGTGGTGAAGAAGGGCTCGCCCAGCCGCTGCTCGAGCTCCTCGGGTGCGCCGCCGGCGTTGTCGTCGACGCGCAGCACCGCGCTGGCTCCGTCGGTGGCCACCGACACCGTGACCTTCGGCTGCGTCACGCGCCCGAGATCCTTCGCGGCGACCGCGGCCTCGATGGCGTTGCGCACCAGGTTGTCGATGGCGGTCGTCAGCAGCAGCGGGTCGCTCTGCAGCGTCACCTCGCCCGCGAGCTGCGTCGTCACCTCTGCCTCGGGCCACTCGGGCAACGAGCTCAACGACGCCACCGTCTCGGCGGTCAGCGCGTCGAGCTGCACCGGCACGCGCCGCAGCTCGCTGGGCTTCGAGAAGGACAACAACGAGCGCGCGAGGTGGCTCAGCCGCTCGACCTGGCCCGTCACCGTGCGCGACACCAGGCCCGCGTCACCGCCCGTCTCGAGCAACGACGTGGCCGCCTTCAGCCCGTTGAGCGAGTTCTTCACCTCGTGGGCGATGAGGCTGGCGGCGGTGCCCAGCGCGGCCATCTTCTCCTGCTCGGCGAAGCGCTTCTCGGCCTCGAGGAAGACGCGCCACGTGCGCCGGAGAAAGAGGACGAAGCCGCCCAGCGCCACCAGCTGCACCACCAGCAGGAAAGCGAGCTGGCCGTTGAGGCGCCGGCGGATGGGCGCGATGGAGATCTCCTCGCTCTCGAGCGCCAGCACCTGCAGGCCGGTGTTCTTCACCAGGAACGCCTCGGCCATCACCTCGTGGCCCTCGAGCGTCCACGTGGTGTCGCCGCCCAGCGCGCGCAGGGCCTCCACGCGGCCGTCGAAGTCGGGGGCGTGGCTCCAGGAAGGTTCGGCCAGCGGCAGCACCACGCGCTCACGCGACGAGAGCAGCAACAGCTGCTCGCCCGGGCCCTCCACGCCGTACAGCAGGCGATCGCTGCCGCCCACCACGCCCACCAGCACCCCGGCGAGCTTGCCGTTCTCGCGCACCGGCAGGGCCACGGCGAGGCGCGAGCTCTCGTCGCCCACCAGCTCGTCGACCGTCGCGCGCTCCAGCGCCAGCACCTGCTGGAACCACGGCTGGCTCTGCATCTCCGGGCCGAGCACCAGCGACGGCTCGCTCCACACCTCGCGGCCGGTGAGATCGAAGAGCACCACGCCCTCGCCGAAGAGCGTGCGGTCTTCGTGGATGCTGTCGAGCACCGAGCTGTCGCGCGTGGACAGCGCCGGGAAGCCGCGATCCGCCAGCCGCTGCAGCTCGGCGCGCAGCACGTCGAAGTGCAGCCCCAGCGAGTCGGCGTACAGCTTTCCCTGATGGGCGACGCGCTCACGCACCTGCCGCCGCGCCTCGGTCACGTCGGCCCGGTAGCTGAGGATCGACGCGATCGACCCGAGCAGCGCCACGAAGATGAGCGCGCCCAGCACCGAGCGCACCGTGGTGAGCGACGCGCGCTGGCGGAGCTGTTGATCGGCCTCCTTCATTTGCGCGCGAGGGTACAGGACGCGACAGCGCCGTCACTGGGAAACCCTGACGTCGGTGTCAGTGCCGCCGCGCAACTCAGCGACTTTCATCGCGGTCTGCGACTGGCAACACCGTTGCACTCGGCGCGCGCTTCCTCTCACCCCTGGAGCGTCGATGTCGAACCTGAAGAGCTGTTCCCGCTGTGGAGGCTTCGTGCCCGCCGGTCGTTCCTCGTGCCCGCACTGCAAGTCGAGCAGCGCGTGGTGGCGGGCGCCGCTCGCGTTCGCCGGGGCGGGCCTGGCGACGGTGACGCTCTCGGCCTGTTACGGCGCGCCGTGCGTGACGCAGGTGAAGCTGCCCGACGGCACGCAGCACAACACCTATGGCGACGGCATCGCGTGCGGCACCACGCTCGACTGCAACGCGCGGCTCGAGGACGGCGGCGTGACGAAGGACGACGCGACGTGGCGCTCGGTGTGCCAGCCGACGACCGATGGCGGCGTGAGCGACGGCGGCGTGAGTGATGGCGGGGTGAGCGACGCGGGCACCATCGACGCCGGCCCATGAGCGCGCGCGACGACGTCTTCCGCCGGTTCGACGTGAAGCAGGGCCCCAGGCCGACCTACGTCGTCTGGGAGCTCACGCTGGCGTGCGATCAACACTGCACGCACTGCGGCTCACGCGCGGGCGAGGCCCGGAGCACCGAGCTGACGACGGCCCAGGCGCTCGACGTCGTCGCGCAGCTCGCCGCGCTCGGCACCTTCGAGTGCGCGCTCATCGGAGGGGAGGCGTATCTCCACCCCGGCTTCCTCGAGGTGGTGCGCGCGCTGAAGGCGCACGGCATTCGCCCCACCATGACCACCGGCGGGCGCGGCATCGACGCGGCGCTGGCGCAGGCGATGGCCGACGCCGGTCTGTACTCGGTAAGCGTCAGCGTCGACGGGCTCGAGCCGACGCACGACCTGATGCGCGCGTCGCGCGGGAGCTTCCACGCGGCGACGGCGGCGCTGCGGCACCTCGCGGCCGCGGGCATCACCATCAGCGCGAACACCAACCTCAACCGGCTCAACGAAGGCGACCTCGAGGCGCTGTACGAGCACCTCGCTGCGCTCGGCATTCGGGCGTGGCAGGTGCAGCTCACCGCGCCGCTGGGGCGGGCGGCGGATCGACCGGCGATGTTGCTGCAGCCGTACGATCTGCTCACGCTGATGCCGCGGATCCTCGCGCTCAAGCAGCGCGCGTGGGCCGAGGCGCGCATCTCGCTGCAGCCGGGAAACAACCTCGGCTACTTCGGCCCCGAGGAAGCGGTGCTGCGCTCGCCGACGCCGGGCCTGGGCGATCACTTTCAGGGCTGTCAGGCGGGGCGGCAGGTGCTGGGCCTCGAGGCCGACGGCGCGGTGAAGGGCTGCCCGTCGCTGCAGAGCGAGGCGTACGTGGGCGGGAACGTGCGCGACACGCCGCTGAAGACGCTCTGGGAAGAAGCGCCGCAGCTCGCGCTCACCCGGCGACGCACCGTCGAGGACCTGTGGGGCTTCTGCCGCACGTGCCCCTTCAACGAGGTCTGCCTCGGCGGCTGCACCTTCACCGCGCACGCGGTGCTCGGGCGGCCCGGCAACAACCCGTACTGCCACTACCGCGCGCGAACCCTGGCGGCGGAGGGCAAGCGAGAACGGCTGGTGCTGCGCGAGCTCGCCCCGGGGCAGCCGTTCGACTCGGGCCGCTTCGAGGTGGTGGTCGAGCCGCTCGACGCGCGCGACGTGCGGCCGCCGACGCCGCGGCAGCTGGTGCGCAGAGTGGTGAGCGCCGACGGCGCATGAGAGCATCCGCGCCCGCATGATGATCGCCCTCGCGCTGTCGGTGGTGTTGAGCGCCGCACCTGATGACGAGGGCCGCGGGGGCGTCGGCACGTTGCCAGAGATCGCCCGCGCGCAGCGCACCGCCCCGCGCCTCAGGGCCGGCCTCGGCGGGCTCGTGGTGTTCGGGTACTCGAACTACCGGCCCTCCGGCGGCCTGGGCCTGGCCTTCGACCTCGGCGCCACCTTCAACGACCGCGTCGCGCTCTTCCTGCACGGCGAGGTGGCCAGCGCGGTCGCCACCTTCCACGCGTCGGGCGGCGTGGCCGCGGAGTACGTGATGACGGAGCACGTCTCGATGGGCCTCGGCGTGAGCCTCACCGGCTGGGTCCCCACCATCTACACCGGGTATTCGAGCGGCTTCTTCGGGCTCCTGTTTCCCGTGCGGCTCCGCTTCGCGCTCGAGCCGCGGCCGGACGCCCAGACCTCGCGGCGGGGTTTCTCCTTCGGCCTCGAGCTCGCCGGCGGCTTCAGCCTGCAGCCGACGTACTTCTACCAGTTGCAGGCCCCGCTCCCGCCGGACGGCGCGTTCACCGCCGCCGCGACGTTCGGCTACGCGATGTGGTGATCAGCGGTAGCCCTGCGCCTGCAGCGTGAACAGCTTCGCGTAGCGCCCGCCCTGCGCGAGCAACGCGTCGTGGCTGCCCAGCTCAGTGAGCCGCCCGCCTTCCAGCACCGCGATGCGATCGGCCATGCGCACCGTGCTGAAGCGGTGGCTGATGATGATCGCGCTGCGGTCCCTGGCGAGCGCGCGGAAGCGCTCGAACAGCGCGACCTCGGCCTCGGCGTCGATGGCGGCGGTCGGCTCGTCGAGGATGAGGATCTCCGCGTCGCGCATGAACGCGCGCGCGATGGCCAGCTTCTGCCACTGGCCGCCCGACAGCTCGTGGCCCTTCTCGAACCAGCCGCCGAGCATGGTGTCGAACTGTTTGGGCAGCCCGTCGATCACCGCGCGCGCTCCACCTGCGTCGGCGGCCTGCTCGATGGCGGCGCGATCTTCCACCTTGTCGGGCTGGCCGAGGCCGATGTTCTCGGCGGCGGTGAACTGGTAGCGCACGAAGTCCTGGAACACCGCGCCCACGCGCCCGCGGAGATCGGCCACGTCGAGGTCGCGGATGTCGACGCCGCCGTAGCGGATGCAGCCCTCGGTCGGCTCGTAGAGGCGCAGCAGCAGCTTGATGAGGGTGGACTTGCCGGCGCCGTTCTCCCCGACCAGCGCCAGCTTCTCGCCCGGCGCGAGGGTGAGCGTCACGTCCCTCAGGGCCCAGTCAGCGCGGTGCTGGTACTTGAAGCTGACGTGGTCGAACTCCAGCGCGTGCGGGCCCGGGCCGAGGGTCTTCGCCGGCACCACGCGCGACGCCTCGGCGGTGGTCGGGAGGTCGAAGAACTTCTGCAGGTTCGAGAGGAACAGCGCGTCTTCGTACATGCCCGCCACTGCGCTGAGCACCGCCTCGAAGGCCGACTGGCCCTGCCGGAAGACCGCCAGCGAGAGCACCAGATCGCCGACGGTGATCAGCCCCGACGACGCGCGCCCGGCGACCCACAGGTAGCAGAGGTAGAAGGCCGCCAACGAGAACGCGCCGAGCAGCGTGCCGTAGACGAGGCGCTTGCGCGCGAGCTTGCGGTCTTCCGCGAGGAACTTCGCGAACAGCGCGCGGTAGCGACCGAGGATCAACGGGCCGAGGCCGAAGAGCTTGACCTCCTTCACCGTGGAGTCGCGGGTGAGGATCCACTCGAGGTAGTTGAGCTTGCGGCCCTCGGGCGCGCGCCACGAGTAGAGCCGGAACGCTTCGCCCGAGAGCTTCGTCTCGGCGAGGAACGAGGGCACCGCGGCGACCAGCAGCACCAGCACGCTCCACCACGCCACGTTCCACAAGAGCGCCGCGAAGGTGGTCAGCGTGAGGAGGTTGCGCACCACCGCCACCGCGTCCATCGCCAGCGCGAGCGGCCGCGACGAGGCCTCGCGCCGCGCGTTCTGCATGATGTCGTACGTCTCGCTGTCTTCGTAGTGGCGCAGCTCGAGCGTCAGCGACTTCTCGAGGATGCGCTCGTTGAGGAGGTTGCCGAGGCTGACCCGCAAGAGCTCGCGCGAGAGCCCCATCAGACGACCGAGCACCAGCAGCACCAGCGCGAGGCCGAGCTCCCAGCTCACGTAGCGCCACACCAGCGCCTGCGCGGCCTCACTGGGCGGTTGGGTGGCCGCGGCCTTCACCACCGCGTCGATGATCAGCTTGCCCACCCACGCCATCGCCGCGGGAAGCACCGACTGCACCAGCGTGAGCACCGTGAGCAGGACCGCGTTGCGTTTGTCGGCTTCCCACACCAGCCCCAGCGCGCGGGGGAGCTGCTGGAGGAGCTCGCGGGTGGTGAGTTTGCGTTCAGCCATGGGACGCGGTGAATAACCTCTCCCTGCGCGAGCGGGGAGAGGTAGACGCGAAGCGTCTGGTGAGGGGCGGGTTCTGGCGTGGTGCTCGAGAGGGCCCCTCGCCCCAACCCTCTCCCCACTCGCGTAGGGAGAGGGGGTACGGATGAAGGTCGCACTGGCTGTCCTTGCAGGTCTCGCCGCGCTGGGGCTCTTCTGCTGCCTCGGCTCGCTGGCGCTCGGAGTCTTCTCTCTCGACGACGCCACCCCGTCCCCCGTCGCCGCCGCCCAGGGCACCCGCACCGACTTCGCGCTCAAGCCGCCCGCCACCTTCACCACCACCCCGCAAGGCCACTGGCGTCGCGAGACCAAAGACGACCTCGCGCAGCTCTGGCTCGACGTGCAGCGGCTGCAAGCCATCCCCGGGCTCGACGACGCGCAGAACAAGGTCTCGACCCTCTGGGCGGCGATCCTCACCAACCACTACGAAGGCGTGACCGACCACCCACTGGTGATGCGGCGCTTCGTAGCCAACGGCGCCCGGGCCCACTTCGCGAGCGCGTTGTTGATCAACAAGAAGGACCGCCAGCGCTACTGGCTGAGCCTCTACCTCGTGGAGGCCGACGATCACCTCGAGCCGTTCCTCTTCACCCAGGGCTGCGTGGCGCTGAGCATGGGCTCGGAGATGATCATCGAGTTCTCCTGGCCGAAGTCGCACGTCTTCGTCGAAGACTTCATCACCGGCATCTACGGCAGCCCGACCGGACTCCCGCTGCTCGAGGACGACGAGGTCACCGGCCACTTCACCTTCGGCGACAACTCGACCGCGCAGTGGATCAACACGGTGACGGGAGCGACCTCGATGACCGCGGTCGCGCGGGCGATCGAGTACACGTTCGCCGACGACGGCACGTACACCTACTCGTTCGTAGGCGGCTCGGGGCAGGTCGGCGCGATCAAGTTCGGAACCGACAAGGACGAGGGCACGTGGAAGGTGGAGCACGATCTGCTCGTGCTGACCGGGCAGAAGTGGCAGCGGAAGCTGCTGATCCACGGTGCGCCGCGTGGGCCCCAGGGTCAGCGCATGCTGCTGTTGCAGTCGGAGCCGTACACCTTCGCGCCGGGGTCGATCGGCGACGTGTTCATCGAGAAGTAATTCAGTAGCTGATCAACGCGCTGTCGCCCTGCTGCACCACGCGCGACGGCTGTCGGCTCAGCGCGATCGTCAGGCGCGTCGCCTTGCCCTGCTTGCTCACCGAGATCTTCGCCAGCTCCGGGTCGGTCACGGGGATCACGTGCTCGGCCACCGGAGGAATGCCGCTCACGTCCATCACCAGCCGCGGCGGGTTCTGGAGTGCGCGCACCGACGTCACCAGCCCACCGGCCACCGCGTCGACCGCCACGCGCACCGAGCCGCTCACGCGCGACACCGTCACCAGCCGCGCCGCGCCCGACGGAATCGGCGTGCTGGTCAGCGTCGCCGGCTTCGCCGCGGTGAACACCGTGCGCGTCACCACCGGCGCCGGTCGCGGAGCCTCGGGCAAACGCGCCTGCGCCGCCGCCTTCTTCACCGGCGCGACCACCACCGGGGCCGGCGCGGGGCAGCTCGGGGTGGCGATCATCCCCGGCTCCCAGCGGCAGACCAGCGACGGGTCGATCACCGGCGGAGGCGCAGTCGGCGCGACGCTCTTGGTCGCGACCAGGAACACCGCCGCCGCCGCGAGGGCCGCCAGCCCCGACCACCGGCGCCGCAGGTTCCGCTCGGGAGGACGCACCTTGAGCGTGCTCCCCGCCTCGACGTTCTCGCAGAGGTAGTCGATCAGCGCGCTCGCCCGCGGGTGCAGGAAGCGCGTGAAGCGCACCCCGAAGCCGCCGCGCGAAGGCTGGCTGGTGCGCGCCCACGCCACTTCACCTTCCGCGAAGGGCAACACCTTGCCGCCTGCTTCGAACGCCAGCGTCACCACCGTGCCCGGCGGCGGCGGCTCGGCCATCAGCAGGAACATGCCGCTGCTCGAGAGATCGCCCGACAGCACGCGCACCACGCGCTCACCAGCGATGGTCACGCGCACCGGGTACTTGAACTTCGCGCGCGAAGAACGGTCCGGAAGGGTCTCGGTCGGGGCGACGTGGTGCATGGGGAGGTCCTCGGGGTGCGACGTGCGAGTGCTACAAGTCTGTGGCCACCGCGACAGCTCGCAAGTTTTCAGACAACCTCCGATTCCAATGCGCCTGTTCTCACTGCTGTGTCTCGTCGCGTCCGTCTCGCTCGCTCAGAACCCCGACTCCGAGAAGGTGCGGAAGGAAGCGCGCCGCATCACCGAGCTGATGAAGGAAGGTGAGAAGCAGCCGGTGAAGCTCACCCCGCCCGAGCAGCTCGCGCGCCGCGGGGAAGTGAAGCTCTTCATCAACAGCCTGCTGATCAACAAGCCGGCCGACTACGAGACGTACCTGCGCTTCATCACCGAAGAGAAGCTGTTCGAAGCGCTGGTCGCCAACGCCAACACCCTCGTGTCCCTGCCGCGCGACGTGCTGGTGCACTACCGCGAGTGTAAGGAACCGCAGGCCTTCTACGACCGCACCAGCGGCTCGATCACCTTCTGCTACGAGCTGGTGAAGCTGTTCGATCAGCTCTACGGGAAGATGTCGAAGACGCCCGAAGATCACCGGCGGCTGGTGCGCGGCGCGATCCTCTTCGTGTTCCTCCATGAGTTCGGCCACGCGATCATCCACGAGCTCAAGCTCGCCCCCACCGGCCGCGAAGAAGACGTGGTCGATCAGTTCGCCACGCTGATGCTGCTCGAGCAGGGCGTCGCCGGTGAACAGGCCGCGCTGGCCGGCGCCGCCTTCTTCCTCGCCCTCTCGGAGCTGCCCGGCCAGAAGCCGAAGTTCTGGGACGAGCACAGCCTGGACGCGCAGCGCTTCTACAACGTGACGTGCTGGCTCTACGGCGCGAGCCCCTTCCGCCAGGTGAACCTCGTCGCGCAGGGGCTGCTCCCCGCGCAGCGCGCCGGCCGCTGCGGTGACGAGTTCCAGCAGACGCGCCGCTCGTGGAAGGCGCTCGGCGAGCCGCAGTTCAAGCGGCCCATTCGAGACCCCGCCCCGCAATGAGCGCGCCGGTCGTCGGCCTCGTGTTGTCCGGCGGTGGAGCGCGCGGCGCCTACGAGGTCGGCGTGCTCGCGGGCATCGCCGAGGCGCTGGGCATCGCGCCCGACGCCGCGCCGCTCTTCCAGGTCGTCGCGGGCACCTCGGTCGGCGCGGTCAACGGAGCGTGGACCGTCGCGCACGCGCACCGCGGCGATCACGACTTCGGCGGCCTGGCGGACACCTGGGGCCAGCTCGACCTGAAGGAACACCTGCGCGTCGACCTCACCGGCCTGATGGGCTGGTCAAACCCGCTGCGCTGGTTTCGTCGCGCGCGCCCCGAGACCGGCACCATCGGGCGCTCGGTGCTCGACCCCAGCGGGATCGAGGCGCTGGTGGCCCGCGCCATTCCCTTCGACACGCTGTACCGCAACGTCGATCGCGGGCTGGTGCGCGCCTTCATCGTCGCCGCGCTGCACGTGGGCACCGGCGTCACCACGCTCTTCACCGAGCTCGCGCCTGGCGTGGTGCTCGCCCCCACGCGCCACCCGCGCCGGCTCTCGCGCAAAGACCGCATCACCGCGGATCACGTGCTCGCGTCGGCCGCCATCCCCGCGCTGTTCCCCGCGCGCCGCATCGGCCGCTCGCACTTCGTCGACGGCAGCCTGCGCTTCAACACGCCCATCGCCCCGGTGCTGCGCGCCGGCGCCGAGCGCATCGTGGTCATCTCGCTCAAGCACGAGGCGTACGCGGTGCCCGACCTCGAGGCCGCCGCCGGGGAAGAGCAGTACCCCGACCCGCTCTTCCTCGTCGGCAAGCTGCTCAACGCGCTGCTGCTCGATCCCGTCAGCTACGACCTCCAGGTGCTCGACGGCCTCAACCGCGTGATGGGCGTGCTCGACGAGACGCTCTCGCCCGAGGAGCGCAGACGCTTCGATCAAGTGCTGATCGACTCGCGCGGCACCGCCTACCGCCGCGTGCCCACCCTCGCCTTCGAGCCCTCGGAGAACATCTCGCTGCTCGCCGGCCAGTACCTCGCCGCGCACCTCCACGACTGGAAGCTGGGCCTGTTCTACGAGTGGCTGCTCGGCAAGGCGGCCGCGAAGAGCGCCACCTGGGAGAGCGACCTCGCCAGCTACCTCCTCTTCGATGGCGGCTGGGCCAACACGCTGATCGCCATGGGCCGCCGCGATGCCCACGCGCGCCGCGAAGAGATCCACGACTTCTTCCGCAGGTAGTCACCACCGGGTGTCGCCCCTCGCGTCCCCGTTCGCGCGCCGCACGCCGCTCAGGCAGGAAGGGCGCATGCGCTTGTGGCTCCTCCCGCTCTTCGTGCTCGTCGCCTGCTCGCGCCCGCCCGCGGGGGTCGAGACCTCGCTCGACGCCGGAGAAGTGCACGACGCGGGTGAGCCGCTCGACCCTTGCGACACCGTCACCTGTGAAGCCTCGGAGCAGTGCGTCGCGGGGACCTGTCAGCCGCGCGCGTGTGGCGTGCGCGCGTGCACCACCGGCGAGTTGTGCGTGGACGGAGGCTGTCTGGCCGCCGAGTGCCTCAACACCACCTGTCTCACCGGCGAGGTCTGCGTGCAGGGTGCGTGCGTGCCGATGGACTGCGCGAGCCAGACCTGCGGAGCCGGCACCGCGTGCGTCGACGGCGCCTGCCTCGACACGCGCTGCCTCGGCTTCGCCTGCGAGCCGGGCCTCACTTGCGCCGCCGGCCAGTGCCTCTCGACCACCTGCGCCGACGCGGGCGTGTGCGCCCCCGGCACCTCGTGCGTCGACGGAGCCTGCGTCGACACCCGCTGCGTGGGGGTGATGTGCACCAGCGGCCAGCAGTGCGACGCGGGCGCGTGCGTGGCCGGCTGCACCGCGAGCCAGAGCGTCGAGAGCCGCTGCGCGAACGGCGTCGACGACGACTGCGACGGACTCAGCGACTGCGCCGACCCCGACTGCTCAGGCCAGACGTGCAACGACGACGCGAAGCCCTGCACGCGCGACGTGTGCAACGCCGGGAACTGCACCCACCCCGCCGCGGCCGCCGGCACCGTGTGTCGCGCCAGCGCGGGAGGCTGCGACCTCGCCGAGACGTGCACCGGCGCCTCGACCTCGTGTCCGAGCGACGTCTTCGACGCCACCTGCGCGTGTCCGTACCGCGCGGCGATCTCCGGCTACTCCGAGCACGACGGGCTGCGCACCATCGCCGCGGGCAACTTCGCGCTGCGCGACACCAACACCTGGGCGGCGAACACCGCGGCGATCGACGCGCTGCAGTTGCCGAAGGTGGGCCTCGACGTGCTGCCACTCAACCGCACCGCCACGCGCATGGGCACCAGGCCGTGGCCGGGCTTCGGCGGCGGCTTCTTCTGGGAATCGGGCGACCTCACCGTGCCGTACTGGATTCCGCAGGGCCTCGCGGGCGGCACCGCGGGAGCGCGCTCGCTCGTCGCCGTGAGCTGGCACTACGACGAGACCGACAACGCCACCGACCCCAGCCCGCCGACCGACGGCACCGACAAGGGCGTGCGCCTCTCGTTCGCCGACGTCACCGACCTGAGCGGCGCCGTCACCTACCGGCACGTGCTGCTGGTCGAGCCCGACGCCGGGCGCGGCTTCAAGCCCGTCACCAACCACGCCGGCGGGCTCGCATGGGCCGGCTCGTACCTCTACGTCGCGGACACCAGCCGCGGCGTGCGCGTGTTCGACCTCAGCCGCATTCTGCAGGTCTCGTCAGCGGCGGCGTGCAGCACAAAGTGTGGCGTGAGCGGCGGCACCGCCTGCGCCTACGGCTACTCGTACGTATTGCCGCAGGTCGGCGCGTATGTGTTCCCCACCGGGCTCTCCAGCTCGTGCCGGCCGCTGTTCAGCTACGTCGCGCTCGATCGCAGCACCACGCCGCCGACCATCCTCTCCGGCGAGTACGACAACGATCCGACCTGGGGCCTCTACAGCCGCGTGTTGCGCTGGCCGCTCACCGCGGGCACCGGCCGCCTCGCGGTGGGCCCGAGCGGCGTGGTGAAGCCCACCGGTGCGTGGTTCGCCGGCAGCCGCAACCTGCAGGGAGCGATCGCCTCAGGACCGAAGTTCTTCCTCAACTCCACGCGGTATTCGGGCGCGCTGATGACGGGGCCGGTCGGCGCGGCGAGCACCGTGCTGCGCGCGGATCAGAACGACTACGGGTGGATGCCCGAGGGCATGTACATCTCGAGCGCGGGGAACCTGTGGGTCAGCACCGAGGGACACGCCAACCTCGAGCGCAGCGTCTTCTTCGTGCGCATCGCGAACGTGCCGTAGCGCGCGTCACAACGAGAGCGTGCGCCGTTCCCCCGCCTCACAGACCGTCGCGGTGCGGCCGGTCCACCGCGCTTCGCCATAGGGCCGGTAGTCCTCGAGCATCACCGCCCCCGTCTCGCGATCGAGCACCGCCTCGAAGTCCGTGCGCCCGAAGGAGCCCCGCGTGCCCAGCTCGAAGCGCCCGTCGTCGTCTTCCAGCACCACCGGCGCGGACCAGCAGGTCTTCTTCACCGGCACTTCGGGCCAGATGAAGGCGCCGAGATCGGTGAACCACGGCAGCGGCCGCGCGGTGTCCTCCGAGAGCGTCGCCCAGCGCTGCGAAGCGAAGCGGTACGTGTAGCGGCGATACACCTCGGGGCCGACGGCGCGCATCGCGCTGCCCTGCAGCACGTGGAGCTGGCCCACCCAGTACGAGCCCTCCCCGCGCAGTTGATCGTCACGCCACGTGTCGCGCACCGCGAGGAACGCGCAGCCCTTCGGCTGGGCCACGAAGGCCGCCGGCGCGTCGATGGAGACGAAGGACGCCACCGGCCGCCCCTGCGCCACCACGAAGTGCCGCCACCACTCGAGCCCAATGCCGTTGCCGACCCCTTCGCGCAGCGAGAGCACCGACTCACGCGCGCCGTCGCCGTCGAGGTCGACCTTCACGTGGTGCAGCGTCTCCACCGAGCCACCGAGGATCGGCGAGGCCTGCAGGGTCCAGCTCGCGAGGCCGAGGGTGAGCACCATCGACAGGTCTTCTTCCGACTTCAGGCACGCGCACGCGTCCCCGGCGCACACCTTCTTCTCGCACGCGCCCGGCGACACCTCGCGCACCGGGACCTCCTCGAGCGCGGTGCAGGCGTTCCAGTCCGGCGCGGGCAGCGGCGGGAGATAGCGAGGGAGCGCACGGGTCCGCTCGGTGTCGGGCACCAACAGCCCGGTCCCGGCGCGCACGAAGTCGCCTTCGAGCCGGTTGATGGCCTGCAACCGCGCCACGCTCACGCCGGTCTCGAGCGCGAGCTCACTGAGCGTGCGGCCCTCGACGCGGACCACGTGCCACGTCGGTGCGGGTGAAACATCACAGGCGCTGCACAGCAGCGCGGTCAGGAAGAGACGAACGGAGGGCATGCCGCCGCGCCTTGCAAGCCCCGCGCACGCTGTCCCGCGGGCCGGACAATCCGTTGCGTTGCAGCGCTGCGCACGGCTGGTGAGAGTGACCCCCATGAAGACCATCCGTGAAGTCAGCCGTCTCGTCGCCTCCCACCGTCAGCTCGAAGGAGGCGGCTTCGTGGTGCGCCGTCCCTTCCCCGTCCCCGGACTCCAGCAGGTCGATCCGTTCCTCCTCGTCGACGAGATGGGGCCCATCGACTACCCGCCGGGAGAAGCGGTCGGAGCACCTGATCATCCCCACCGCGGCTTCGAGACGGTGACGTACATCCTCGAGGGCGAGTCGGAGCACAGCGACTCCGCCGGGCATCACGGCTTCATCAAGGCGGGCGACGTGCAGTGGATGACCGCCGGCAAGGGCGTGGTGCACGCCGAGATGCCGTCGAGCCGCATGCAGAAGGAAGGCGGCCGCATGCACGGCTTCCAGATCTGGGTGAACCTGCCGAAGCGCGACAAGTTCATCGAGCCCCGCTACCAGGAGGTCCCCTCGACGACGTTGCCGGTAGGCACCTCGGCCGACGGGCTGGCGAAGGTGAAGGTCATCGCCGGTGAGGCGCTCGGTCAGAAGGCGCTCATCGAGACCCGCACGCCGATCGTCTACCAGCACTGGTCGCTGCAGCCGCGCGCGTCGGTCGAGCAGCCGCTGCCGCCGGAGTTCAACGGCTTCGTGTTCGTCTTCGCAGGCGAGGCGCTGGTCGCGGGCCGCGCGGTGAAGGACGGGATGATGGCGATGCTCGCCGCCGGCGACACCGTGAAGCTCGAGGCGAAGGAGAAGACCGAGCTCCTGTTGCTGGCCGGCGTGCCGCTCAACGAGCCGATGGTGCGCTGGGGACCGTTCGTGATGAACGAGGTCGCCGAGCTTCAGCAGGCCGCCGAAGACTTCCAGGCCGGCCGCATGGGTGAGATCCGGCGCTGACGGTCACTCCGTCGGGCAGGTGAACTCGACGTCGGTCTCGCCGTCGGCCTTGACCGACACCGTCTGGGCAGCGCCGGTCAGCGTGTTGCCCGCGGCGTCGTAACAATCGAAGCGCACCTTGTGGTTGCCGACCTTCGCCTTGACGCCGAGCAGCGGTGAGCCGCCGAGCTTCTTGCCGTCGAGGTACACGTCGGCGGTGTCGGAGGCGCGCAGGTTCAACATGCCCTCGGCCGGCGGAGGCGGGGGCGGCTTGGCGGCGACCGGCTCGGGCTTCGCGGCGACAGGTTCCGGCTTGGCGGCGACGGGCTCCGGCTTCGCGGCGACGGGCTCCGGCTTTGCGGCGACGGGCTCCGGCTTCGCAGCGACGGGCTCCGGCTTCGCGGCGACGGGCTCCGGCTTCGCAGCGGCGGGCTCGGCGGGTTTCTCGGCGACAGGCTCCGCAGGCTTCTCCGCGACGGGCTCGGCGGCCTTCGGGGCAGCGGCCGCGCCGATCGACCCTTCAGCGAACGGGCGCAGCGTGATCGCAGGTGCGCTGGTGAGGACCGGCGTGCGCGACACGCCTCCCGACACGAAGCCCATGCCCAACGCTCCCGCCCCGGCCAACCCGAATAGAACGACGAAGATCCATTTCACTGCGGCCACGGGAACCTCCTGCGGTACCAGTACTTTCGTTTGCGACTCATGCGGGCCTCACCTATGCCCGCCGCGTTCAACCTATCGGGAGGAATACACCATGCTGCTCAGTCTCGCGCTCTCCGCACTGCTCGCGCAGTCAGATGTCGCCGCATCCACCACCGTTCCCGCCGAAAGCGCCGCTGACAAGGCCGCCGCCGCCGCGCAGAAGGCCGCCGAGGCCGCGCAGAAGGCCGCCGAAGCCGCGATGCGCATCGCCGACGCCGTCGCGCCGCAGCCCGCCGCCGGGGCGCCCGCCGAAGAGAAGAAGGAAGAGCACTGGCGCGGCAACGTGGGCCTCGGGCTCACCTTCATCACCGGCAACAGCCAGACGCTGACGCTGACCGGCAACGCCGCCGCCGACCGCAAGTGGGACACCTGGGCGCTGGGCATCCGCCTCAGCGGCGCGTACGGCCTCGCCAACCCCGACACCAACGCGGCCTCGAGCGTGTCGGCGACCACCGCGCGCCGCGCCGCCGGCACCATTCGTGGTGACCGCAGCTTCGGCTCGGGCTTCGCGGCGATCTTCGTGCTCGCCGGCACCGAGTTCGACCACATGAAGAACATCGAGTCGCGCACCATCGGTGAGGCCGGCGCCGGTCTGACCTTCTTCAACAAGAAGGAAGGCGACCTCGAGAAGCTCTTCCTCCGCCTCGACCTCGCCGCGCGCGCTGGTTACGAGACGCGCTTCCAGTACTTCCCGGTGCCGGGCGCGGTGAAGGACTACGGCATCATCCTCCTCGCGCCGCGCGCCGCGCTCGCCTTCCGCTGGGGCTTCTCGAAGGACGTGCGCCTCACGGAAGACCTCGAGTTCATCCCCTTCGTGCTCGCGCCCACCGCCGGCCGTCTGCTCATCAACAACACCACCAAGCTCAGCGCGCGCCTGACCGAGGCCCTCGCGCTGACCACCGCGGTGATCGTGAACTTCGACTCCATGCCGCCTGAAGGTGCTGGCGGCCTGACCCGTAAGCCCACCGACGTCGCGCTGACCGTCGGTGTCGAAGCGGCGTTCTGAGCGCCGACGTCACGCCACGCGGAGCTTCGGCTCCGCGTGTTTCGTCTTGAGCGATTGTTTCACGCGGCGGCCTTCCATCAGGCCGCCCCACATGCGCGAGAGCAGGCCTCCCTTCGCCGCCTCGGGCAACGCGCCGGTCGGATCTTCCGAGTACGGCTTCCGGGTCTGCATCACGTAGTCGAACCACGGGTGCGTCACGCACCAGTTCGCGTTCTGGTCCTTCCCGAGGTGATGGTCGACGTGCCACGGGAGATGCTCGCGCGCCCACGCCGGGTCGAGGTGGCTCTTCTTGTGTTCCTGGTAGTAGCGCCACATGCGGTACCAGACGGTGCCGGTGAAGAACGGCGCGACCGGGAAGATCGGCGCCATCGCCGCCGCGCCCAGCGCCAACGCCAGCGCCTCTTTCCCCTGCGGTGACCAGGTGAAGAGGCTGCGCTGGTACTGCGGGTCGACCATGTCGTTGCGGTACGCCTCGCGGTGGTGCTCGTGCCAGTGAAAGGCCCAGAAGCTCTTCTTGTTCCGCCCGAGCCCGTGCAGCCAGTACTTGTGAATGAACCACTCACCCGCGTTCGAAGCGGCGAGCCCCATCGGAATGCCCAGCATGTGCGTGCTCCCTTCGTGGTCGACGACGGGCACATTCATGACCGAACAGTCACATTATTTCAAGAGGCCCACTTCAACTCGTAGGTGGTGGCGAAGTCCTTCGTCTCGACGACGTTGACGGTGAGGTCCTTCGCGCCGGCCTGGCGGACGCCCGACTCGAGGAGCCCGCGGTAGAAGCCGGGCCGCACGGTGTAGTTGATGCGCACGTGGTGGTGGTTGGGGGCGAAGGTGGTGAGCGTGCCTTCGGTGAAGTTGTTGGCGGTGCGGAAGTTGCGGGTGAGGCGATCGAGCGTGCGGCGCGGGCCGAGCACCCGGAGCATCGCCATCAGCGCGGAGCCGATGAGCGTCTTCTCGAAGCCGGAGAAGAAGAGCTTGCCGACCTCGGTGTACCGCTGGAGCTCGGGCAGGTGAGAGAAGCGGCTGTCGGCGCACGCATCGAGGATCGCGACGTGGAGCTCGACGGGGTACGCGGGGGCGAAGTGTTTGTCGCCCGTGACTCCGGCGGCGAGGAAGGCGGCGCGTTCCTTCGGCGTGTGCGGCGCGAGGGCGCGGTACAGCCCTTCCATCGACTGGGAGAACACGACTTTCTCGGTCACCCACCCTGATTACTCGCCCTCGCCCCTGAAGGGGGAGAGGGTTGGGGAGAGGGGAAAAAACGGTAGCGTGGCGGCACATGCGCAATCGATTCATGCTCGCAGTGCTGGCCATCACGCTCTCGTGTGCCGGCGCCCCACCTGAAACCGACGCAGGCACCGAAGCCGGAGGCGGAGGCACCGCCTCGACCGGCGGTGGCGGAGGCAGCACGACAACCGGAGGCGGCGGAGGCAACACCTCAACCGGAGGCGGCGGAGGCAACACCTCCACCGGCGGTGGCGGAGGCAACACCTCAACCGGAGGCGGCGGAGGCAACACCTCCACCGGAGGCGGCGGAGGCAACACCTCCACCGGCGGTGGCGGAGGCAGCACCGCCACCGGAGGCGGCGGAGGCAACACCTCAACGGGAGGCGGCGGAGGCAGCACCTCCACCGGAGGCGGCGGCGGCAGCACCTCCACCGGCGGCGGCGGCGGCAGCGTCTCCACCGGCGGCGGCGGCGGCACCATCACGCCTCCCGACGCAGGGCTCTCACGCGTGCAGTGCCGCACCAACGCCGACTGCCCGGGCACCTCGACGTGCACCACCACCGCGCCCGGCGGCATCTGCAACGGCTGCGGCACCTCGACCGACTGCCCCGGCACGACCACCTGCGGCAACTTCGCGGCCTGCGTGCGCGACTGCACGACCGACACCGACTGCGGCGGTGCGCTGCGGTGCACGACGCAGGGCCTGTGCGGCATCCGCACCTGCAGCACCAACACGCCCTGCCCCGCGCCCTACGAATGCGGGAGCACCGGGTTCTGCCGCCGGCCCGCCTGCGACGCCGGCACATGCCCCGGCAGCTTCACCTGCAGCGGCGCGGTGTGCGTCGAGCCCTGACGACGTGCCGCTCGACTAAGGTCGCGCGCTGACGATGCACGCGACGCTCGAGTCTCTGGTTCCTCCTCCGCACCGAGCCGCCGTCGAAGCGCTGCTCGACAAGCCACCCCGCTCGCTGATCGACCCGGCGGAGCTGACCGGCGACGAGACCTCACTGGTGGTGGCGCTGGCCGTGCTCAGCGCCGCGACGCCTTCGCTCTCGGAGGTCCTCTCGAGCTGCCTGCTGTGGCTCGCGGCGCACCACGACGCGCTGTCGTCCGCAGACCAGGGCCGCTACTGGCACCTCCGCGGTGTGGCCGCCGCCCGCGAGCGCGACTTCCTGCGCGCCACGGTGGCGATGAACCGAGCGCTGACGCTCGCCGCGCCGAACTACCGGCCCCGCGTGCACGACTCCTTCGGCCGGCTGCTGCAGTCGCAGGGCCTCGTCGAAGAAGCGCGCATCGAGTACCGCACCGCGCTCACCGCGCGCGAAGCCGCCGGAGACGAAGAAGGCGCCGCGCTCACCTGGGGCAACCTCGCGCGGCTCGAGCTCGAGAACGGCAACTGGCTCGCCGCGCGCGAGGCCTTCCAGAAGGACCACGACATCGTGCTGCGCCGGAGCCCGCACGCGCTCGGGTTGCGCGCGCAGCTCCTCACTCACCTCGGAGAGTGCGAGCGCGGGCTGGGCAACCACAAGGGAGCGCTGTCGTACTTCGAGCGCGCCCGGCAGACCGCGCAGCAGGCCGGCGACGTGTTCGGCCACAGCATCGCCACCGTGGAGCAGGCCCGCGAGCTGGTGCACCTCCGCCCGCCGGCGGTGACCGCCACGTTGTCGAGCGTCGAGGAAACCGTGGCGCAGGTGCCCGCGGCACAGCGGCCCGCGCTCCTCGCGCTGCTGGAGGTGGCGCGCGCCGAGTTCGCGGTGAGCGAGAAGCGCACGCTCGACGCCGAGGCCGCCTTCGTGCGCGCGCTCGACGCGGTGGAGCGCTCGACGCTGGTGAGCCCCATTCAGCACGCCCTCATCGCCCGCTCGGCGGCGCGCTTCCAGACCGAGGTCTTCGACGGCGGGCGCAACGTCGAGTACCTCCAGCGGGCGCTGCGGTTGCTCGACGGCACCTCGGCCACCGCGCTGCGCGCCGACGTGGAGAACGAGCTGCGCCGCGCCAGCAACGACGCGTGGACGCTGCACGTGGTCAGCCGCTTCCTGGGCCGCAGCGCGGTCGAGCTGGCGATGCGCGAGGCGGGGCAGGCCGGCTTCCGCGGACAGCGCGTGGAGCTGGCGGTGTTGTTCGCCGACCTGCGCGGCTTCACCTCGGCGGCCGAGGGCCTGACGCCGGTCGAGCTGGTCGACTCGCTCAACCAGATCCTCTCCCGCATGGCGGCCTGCGTGGAGACGATGGGCGGGCTGGTCGACAAGTTCGTCGGCGACGCGGTGATGGCGCTGTTCGGCGTGGAGGCGCCGCCCGAGAAGGCCGCCCGCGACGCGGTGCGCTCGGCGCTGTTGATGCACGCCGAGCTGGAGCGCCTCAACCGCCACGCCGGCAAGCTCGGCACGCTGCAGATGGGCGTCGGCGTGCACTTCGGGCCGTCGGTGCTCGGGCTCATCGGCTCGGCGCAGCACCGCAGCTACACCGCGCTCGGCGGCACGGTGAACCTCGCCTCGCGCATGGAAGGCATGACCAAGCAGCTCGGCGCCTCGGTGCTCGTGAGCGGCGAGGTGGTGCGTCACCTGAAAGCCGACGACTTCGTGCTGCGCCCGCTGGGGAGGTACGCGCCGAAGGGCGCGGTGGTGCCGCTGGAGTGCTTCGACGTGATGGGCGAGGCGCGCGACGCGATGGTGAGCCCTGCGCTGCGCGCGGAGATCACCGCGTCGGCCGACGCCGTGAAGTTCGCCGACGCGGGTGACTGGACCGCGGCGCGCGCGGCGCTCGAGCTGGCGCTGGCCTCGGCGAAGGGCACGCCGCGCGAGACGGGCTACCGGCTGCGGCTCGACGCGGGTGAAGCGGTGGTGCGGTTGTCGGAGAAGTAGTCAGCCGCGCCGGATGGCAGGCGACGGCCGCGGCGGCGTGAGCGCCCCGCTGCGCGTCTCGGTGGTCGGCGGGAAGCGCACGGTGAAGGTGGTGCCCTCTCCGTCTTCGTTCGCCTTCGCGGTCACCTCGCCGAGGTGCGCGTCGACGATGCGCTTGACCACCGCCAGCCCCAGTCCGGTGCCGGTGGCCTTGGTGGTGAAGAACGGCTGGAACATCTTCGCCGTCGCGCGCTGCGTGAGGCCGACCCCTTCGTCGCGCACGCGCACCGTCAGCCACGGCACCCCGCCCTGCGACTCCACCTCGGCGCGCAGCGTCACCGTGCCGCCCTTGGGCATGGCCTGCGCGGCGTTGACGATGAGGTTCACCAGCGCCTGCTTGAGCAGGTGCGCGTCGAGGGGGAACGGCGGGAGCTCCTTCGGGAACTCGGTCAACACGCGCACGTTGGCGTTGAGCGTCGACTGCGCTGCGGCGTCGACCGCGCTGGCGATGATCGGCTCGACGGCCATCGGCTTCTTCACCAGCTCGTAGGGGCGCACGAAGTCGAGCAGGTCACCGACGATGCGGTTGAGCCGGTCGGCCTCTTCGCCCACCATGTTGAGCAACATCTCGGCGTCACCGGTCGGCCGCAGCAGCCGCTTGAGCGTGGTGAGCGAGTTGAAGATCACCCCCAGCGGGTTGCGCACCTCGTGGGCCATCACCGCCGCCAGCTCACCGAGCGCCGCCAGCCGCTCGTGGCGCACCAGCTCCTGCTGCGTGCGCGCCAGCTCGTCGTAGGACGTCTTCAGGTCGCGGTAGAGCCGGTTCGCCTCGTCGTACAGCCGCGCGCGCTCGAGCAGCGAGGCCATCTGCACGCCGAGGATCTCCGCCGAGCGCACGTCGTTCTCGCCGTAGGCCACGTCCTTGCGGCGCGCCAGCGAGAGCAGCCCCACCGGCTTGCCTTCGATCACCAGAGGAATGATCGCGATGTGCGCCAGCCCTTCGCCGCGCACCAGGTCGGCGCCCGAGGGGAGCTCGTTGGTCGCCACGGCCAGCGGCGCGCGCGCCAGCGGGTTCTCGGGGTCGATGCGGAAGCGCGCGTAGAGCTCGACCAGCTTGCCCTGGTAGCCGTACGCGTCGCCCACCAACACGAAGTCGCTCGACTCGACGTCGAAGCGGTGCAGCATGCCGCAGTCGCTCTGCGTGCTCTTGCACACCGTGTCGAGCGCGCGGCGGCACATCTCGCGCGAGTCGGTGCGCGGCCCGGAGACGGCCAGCTCATGCACCAGGTCCAGCTCCGCGGTGCGCCGCTCGAGCCGCTCGAAGCCGTCGGACACCTCGATCGCCGAGCCGAGCTGCAACGCGAAGAGCCGCAAGATGGCGAGGTCGTCGTCGCGCAGCTCGTCGTGCATCAGCACCAGCGCCCCCCACTGCGAGCGGCGCACGTGCAGCGGAGCCACCGCCCCCACGTTCGGCACCTGGGCCAGCAGCTCGGGGAACGCCTCGTTCACCGTCCCCGCCGAGGTGCGGTACGACGCCACCAGGTTGCGGAAGTCGGTCAGCCGCACCGGTTCCTCGGTCGCGGTCACCGTGCGGAACCCGCCCCCGGTGAGGATCTGCCGTTCCCCCGGCATCACCAGCGCTCGCACCTCAGCCAGGTACGGCCGCTGCGACAGGTAGCGCAGCCAGTACCCCGACTCGTCCATCGAGATGATCGCCACGTCGACGCCCAATTTTTCGAGCCCGGCCCCCGCCGCCGCCAGCAGCTCGTCCACGAAACGGGCCCGCTGCACCTCGAGCGCCGTCTCCGTGAGGGCTCTCAGCAGGCCATCGCCATGTAAAAGGGCTTTCGAAGTGGACATCCGTGCTCCTCAAATGAGGCCGATCGCCTCTTACGACTCGAGAAAATCTCTCAAAAACCGGGCATTTGCGAAACCTGCCCCTGTGCACTGCCGATAACAGGGCATGCGCAGCCTGCTTGCTTCTCTGATCCTCGTCGCTTCCGTCGCCGCCGCGGCCCCCTGCTCTGAACTGCCGGTCCTCTTCGTGGTGCAGGACAAGTCAGGCTCGATGGCGAAGGCGCCGGACGGGTCGACGGCCACCGCGGGCAACCCGTCGAAGTGGAGCATCGCACAGCAGGTGGTCCCCTCGCTCGCCACCTCGTTCAGCAACCGCTTCCGCTTCGGCGCCGCGATGTACCCGCGCGACACGACGACCTTCAACTGCACGACCGGCACCGTCGTCACCCCCATCGCTGACACCACCAGCGGCATCACCAGCGCGTACAACGCTGCGATCCCCGGCGGCGGCACCCCGACCGCGGCCTCGCTCCAGGCGGTGCGCGCGTACCTCCAGGGCCAGGCGCTCTCGACCCCGGCGTACGTGCTGCTGATTACCGACGGCCTGCCCAACTGCAACACCGCGCTCGACGCCAACTCGTGCTCGCCTACCACCCCGGGCTGCGGCCCGACGCCGGCGGCCAGCAGCTGCGCGCTGGGCTCGAAGGACTGCCTCGACTCGAACGCCACCGTCACCGCGGCGCAGCAGCTGCGAGCGGCGGGCATCAAGGTGTTCGTCGTCGGCTTCGACACCACGCTCACCGCGGGCAACAACAAGGCGGTGCTCGACGCCATCGCGTCGGCCGGCGGCACGGGCAGCGCGTACGTCGCGTCGAACCAGAGCCAGCTCCAGTCGACGCTCAACACCATCGCCGTCAACACCGCGACCTGCTGCCGTGACGTGTGCAACGCCGGCGCGGCGCAGTGCAACGGCGCGGGCGGCCGCCAGGTGTGCCAGCTCGACACCAGCATCGGCTGCACCACGTGGGTGACGCAGCAGTGTGCCGCCGGCTCGACCTGCAGCGCGGGCTCGTGTCAGGCCTGCACCAACACCTGCACCGCGGGCGCCGTGCGCTGCGCCAACGGCAACGCCGAGCAGTGCGTGGCCAACGCGCAGGGCTGCACCTCGTGGACGGTGGCCGAGACCTGCGGCTACGGCGAGACCTGCGCCGCCGGGCAGTGCAACTCGTGCCAGGGCTGCACCATGGGCGCCTCGCGCTGCACCGCGACGGGCGTCGAGACCTGCGAGTGGAACGTGCTCTCGGGCTGCACCCAGTGGAAGGCCGGCACCTGCGCCAACGGCAGCACCTGCCAGAACGGGAGCTGCGAGTCGTGCAACACCACCTGCACCGCCGGCGCGAAGCGCTGCGCCAACAAGACGGTCGAGACCTGCGTCGCCAACGCGGCGGGCTGCACCTCGTGGCAGGCGGGCCAGACCTGCACCGACTTCTGCAGCGGCGGCGCGTGCGGCACCTGCGGCACCAGCTGCACCGCGGGCCAGACGCGCTGCCAGGGCGCGGGCGTCGAGACCTGCCTCATCGACGCGAACTCGTGCCCCGCGTGGGGTCCGCAGCAGCAGTGCGCGGCGAACTCGTTCTGCCAGAACGGCACCTGCGCGCAGTGCGCGACGACCTGCACGCAAGGGGCGAAGCGCTGCGGCGCCAACGGCGTCACCGAGGTGTGCGCGCTCAACACCATGGGCTGCACCGAGTGGCAGCAGTCGGGTCAGTGCGACCTCGGCGCGGGCGAGCGCTGCGACACCGGCGTGTGCATTCCTCCGTGCCAGAACGTGTGCACCCCGGGCGCGGGCCAGTGCAGCAACGGCCGGCCGCAGTCGTGCGCGCAGGGCCCGTCGGGCTGCTTCGTGTGGCGTGACGAGACGGCGTGCGGCAGCGACCAGCAGTGTGTGGCCGGAAAGTGCCGCGGGCTGTGCAGCCCCGACGAGTTCGAGATGTGCCCTGCCGGGGAGATCTGCACCGGCGTGACCGAAGGCCGCTTCTGCTTCCCCATCGACATGGACGGCGGCGTGGGCGGTGGCACGGGTGGTGGTTCGGGCGGCGGAAACGGCGCGGGCGGCGGGTCGGGCTCGGTCGACGCGGGCAACGGCATCGGGACGGCGACCCACGAAGAGGTGCCGGAGACCGGGCGGATCGGCGCTGGCACGGCGATGGGCTGCAACTGCTCGACGATGGATGCGGGGGCGCTGCCGCTGCTGGCGATGGTGCTGCTGGCGTTCCGCCGCCGCTAACCCCCTCGCCCCGCGAGCGGGGAGAGGGTCGGGGTGAGGGGCCGAGCCAGGCGACGCGCCTCATCGCGGCACTGGTAGAACAAGGTCCGGCGACGAGGTGACGATGTCCAGCCTGCTCATCGCGGCGTTGTTGTCAGCGGCGCCCTGCCCCGCGCTGCCCACCACCACCCTCGTTGGGCGCGTGAGCGACGCCGCGCTCGATGGCTGCAGCGTGGTGCTCGTCACCGAGCTCGGCCTGACGCGCCTCGATCCCCGCGGGGTGGTGGAGCGCGCGCTCTCAGCGCGCCTCACCGCCGCGAAGCTCGCGGTGGACCCGAAGCGCGCGCGGCTGTTCGTGATGACCGTGGTGCACGGCGACGACGGGCTGGCCGTCACCATCGCGCGCCGCAAGCTCACCACGCTCGAGCCCGATGGCCCCGACGTGAAGTTCCTCGCGCCGCGCAAGGTGGTGGTGCCGCGCGCGAGCACCGGCGGCCGGGTCGCGATGCAGGTGCGTCCCGACGGCAGCCTCGCGGTCGTCACCCGCGTGGACAGCGTGCCCGAGCCGCGCACCGCGGTGCTGACCTCGTGGACCGTGTCGCCCGAGGGAGAGGTCAGCGCGCAGCCGCTGGGCGAGCTGCCGGGCCCTGAGGTGGGCGGAGAGCTGGTCTTCGTGCTCGCCCCTGACGGGCGCGGGCTGGTGGGCGTCAGCCACAACGGCGTCGGCCCCGACAACACCGGCGCCGGCGCACAGCTCTACGGGCTCACCCGCACCGGCGCGCTCGACCCCTCGTTCGGTGAGCGGGGCCACGCCGTCGACCCGAACATCGGCTTCCCCATCGCCGCCGCGGCGCGCGGAGACACCTGGGTCTTCACCGGCACTCACGCGCGGGCGTACCGCGTGGTGGTCACCCGCTACCTCCGCGACGGCCGCGTCGACGAGCGCTACGCGACGAAGGGCCGCGTGGTGTTGAAGGCCGAGGCCATCGAGCACCCGCGCGATCTGGTGATCGACAGCCACGACGACACGCTCGTCGCCGGCACGCGCTTCTGGAGGAAGGAAGGCCGCAGCCGGCCGACGTTGATCACCCTCGACGCCGACGGCAAGCGCGTCACGGTGAAGGAGCTCGACTTCGGCTCGGCCGCCCGGGTGGACGTGGTGCGCCTGTTCGCCATGCAGGACCGCTCGCCCCGCTTCGCCGGTCACCTCGGGGCCGACGCGCTCGATCGAGAGGCGACCAGCTTCTGGCGACAGCTCGACTTCGTCGCGAGCGCGCCCGAGCCCACCGAGCCGTCGGACGCGGTGCCGCGGCTCTACCGCTGGGTCGATCGCGACGGCGTGGAGGGCTTCGCCACCAGCCTCGACGAGGTGCCCCCGCAGTTCAGGGCCATCGCCAGACCGTGGTCGCCGCAGTGAGGGCGCGCCTCAGGCCGCGGCGCCCACCAGCCGCGAGAGCTGCAACGCCGCGCGCCGCAGCTCCTCCGATTGCGCCGAGAGCTCTTCCGCCGCGCTCGCGGTCTGCTCGGCGCTGGCGGCGTTGCCCTGCGTCACCTGGTCGAGCTGGCTGACCGAGTCGTTGATCTGCGCGAGCCCGGCCGACTGCTCCTTCGAGGCGGTCGCCACCTCCTGCACCAGCTGATCGACCTTGCGGGCGTGCACGAGGATCTCCTGCAGCCCGTCGGCGACGTGCAGCGACAGCGTGTGCCCTTCTTCGCTCGTGGCGCTGGCGGTGGAGATCTTCTCCGCGGTGTCCTTCGCGGCCGCGGCGGCGCGCTGGGCGAGGTTGCGCACCTCTTCGGCCACCACCGCGAAGCCCGCCCCCGCCTCGCCCGCGCGCGCCGCTTCCACCGCGGCGTTGAGCGCGAGCATGTTGGTCTGGAACGAGATGTCGTCGATGGTCTTGATGATCTTCCCGATGTCGGCGCTGGCGCGCTCGATGGCGTGCATCGCGTCGGTCATGCGCGCGACCTCGGTCACCCCACGCTCGGCCGCGGAGCGCGTCCCGTCGGCCTCCACCCGCCCGCCTTCGGCGTTCTCGCTGTTGTGCCGCGTGGTGCTGGTGAGCTCTTCGAGGCTGCTGGAGATCTGCTGCAGCGACGCGGCCTGCTGACTGGTGCCCGCCGCGAGCGTCTGGCTCGACTGCGACACCTGCCCCGCCGCCGACGAGACCTGGGTGGCGCCTTGCGAGAGCGCGACCGACACCTCGGTCAGCGTGGTCGAGATGTGCGAGATGCTCAGCACGCTCAGCCCGAGGCCGCCCACCGCGACGAAGAGGGTCAGCGTCTTGAGGGCGCTCGCCTCTTCGAGCTCGGCCTGGATGATCTCGTTGGTGTTGGCGCGGTTGTTGTTCAGCAGCCCCTCGAGGCCGGCGCCCAGCTTGTCGGAGATGGGCACCATGTGCGCCACCGCCGCCGGGAGCTCGGCGCGCGCCCGCTCGATGGCGTCGGGCGTGCCGCGCGCGAGCGTCTCGAGCATCGCGTCGAGCGTGACGTACTCGGCGCGCCATTGGAGATAGTCGGCCTCGGCGTCGGCCATCAGCACGCGGCCCTTCTCGCTCGAGCGGGGGCGGGACTTGACGCTGGCCCAGTGGGCGTCGATCTCCTTCCACGTCGCGGCGCGCTGCGTGGCGAGCCGCGCGAAGTCGGCGCGGACGTCAGCCGTCTCGAGGGCCAGGGCGCTCATCTCCCGGGTCTGCGCGCGAATGGCGAGGCGCTGCCGGTTGAGCCCCTCGAAGTCGACCACGTCGGGCACGCGCTTGAGGCCGATCGTCTCGAGCGCACCACTGAGCGTCCACAGGCCCCACAAGCTCGTGGCCGACAAGGCCGCCACCACCACGAGGTTGATCACCAGGAGCATCGTCAGTTGCCGACGAATGGACCACGCCGCGAACAAGTTCATGCCGCATCACCTCTCTCGGCATTGGCTAATGCCGCGCGCGCGCGCTTCGCCACGGTGCGTCACGGGTGCGCATGAGCCGGAGTTACCGCGGCCGAACGCCCCGCTGGTGTCGACGCAGCACTTGCGCCAGAGACGTGACGGACCTCACGCGACGCGGAGCGCGGGGCTCGCCTGATCAGGCCGCTCGACGCGCTCCTTGAGCAGCTGCAGCGAGCGCGCACACGAGAGCCCGTCGTCGATGCGCTCGTCGAACGAGTAGCGAATGGTGCACACCTGCCGGGTGCAGTGACGGGTCTCGAGCTCGCGCGTGCGGCCGAGGGTGGCGAAGAAGGGGCAGTTGCCCCACTCGAAGAGGTGATGGAACGCGGCGTCGAGGCCGAGGCTGCCGAGGTTGGCGACGAACATGCTCGACCAGCACGGGTCGTGCTGGATGACCGACAGCGGCAGCACGTTCCAGCGATCGGCCAACGCCATCAACCGCAGCCCGAGCTTCACCAGGAAGTTGGGGAGCCGCTGCGCGAGGTCGAGCTCGCGATCTTCGGCGCGCGGCGCGTCGCTGCGGCCTGTCTTGATGTCGGCGTTGAGCAGCTTCGCCACCTCGAGCAGTGACGCGCCCTTCGGGATCTCGCGCTTGATGGTGACCAGCGCCGCGTCGTCGTCGAGCTTCTTCTTCTTCGCCGCGAACGACAGCCACACGCCGTCGCGCTGGTAGATGCGGCCGCCCGACACGAAGCGGTTGAGGCGCGGGCGATCGTGCAGCGTGCTCGCCATCGCCCACATGAAGACGTGGAACAGCGTGATGCGCTCGGTGGGGTGCGCGGCGTTGTGGCGCTCGACGAAGCGGAGCGTCTCGGTGACGTCGAGCTCCTGCTCGAAGTACACGGTCGACTCGGTCCGCGTCTCCATGAGCAGCGGCATGATGGCGCGAGTGGCCGAGAGGTTCTTCACCAGCGTTCCGTCGGGGCGGGTCGTGAGCATGGCGGCGCACGGTGCAAGGCCCGCGGCCAGCGGCAAGTCGGTGAAATCACCGCGCCGGCGCACGGGGGCGTGTGCAGCGGGGTGCACACGCTGTGCACCGGCTCAGCCGAGCAGCGACAGCACCCGCAGGGTGAAGTGGTTGAGCAGCGTCCAGCTCGGGCCGTGAACGCCCTCGAGGCCGAGCGTCACGCCGATGAAGCCCAGCGCGGCGACGAGCAGTCCGGCCGGCGCCCACGCCAGCAGCGCCGCCAGGTCCGCGCGAGACCACGCCGCGCCGTCTTCGAGCCCGCGCCGCTCCTGCACGCGGAACAGCACGTAGCCGAAGGGCACCAGCGCACACAGCCAGGCGACGAAGTTGATCAACGGCACGCCGTGGAACCAGCCCGGCAGCGACTCGTGCCACACCCAGCAGCCCACCGCGGTGGCGATGGGGTCGATCTGCAGATCGAGCAGCGTCGCGAAGAGCCCGACCGCGAGCGCCGAGAGCCCCGCCGAGCGCCGCAGCCACGACAGCCGACGCCGCAGGCCCCAGGTGATGAAGGTGGCCATCGCCAGCACCACGCTCCAGCCGATCATCGTGGCCACCGGCGCGACGAAGGGCCGCACCATGGTGTCGGTGAGGTTGGTCTCGTGGAAGAAGCCGAGCACGATGCCGCCGTTCTCGAGCACCGCGCCGTACAGCAGCCCCACCCCGAAGAAGAGCCCGACGTGCGTGCGCTGGTGCCGCCACAGGTGGGCGATGAGCAGCGCGGCCCACGCGAAGTTCGACCACTCGTAGATGCGCAGCAGCGTGTCGTGCGCGAGCGGCGAGGGCGTGTGCCAGAAGAAGATGAGCGTCGGCAGGCCCAGCCCGAGCACCAGGCTGGTGACGAGCAGTCGCCGCGTCGCGCGCCCGTGGGTGAAGCGCACCACTTGATAGAGCGCGAACACCGAGAGCGGGAACACCACGGTGTGCGCGAGATCGCGGCGCGCGGGTGAGAAGTTGGTCAGCTCGGTGTTGAGCAGCAGCACGCCGTAGATGAAGAACATCCACGCCGGCAGCTCGCGCCACAGCTCACGTCGCGCCGCGCCGAACCACGAGCCGGTGCCCTCGGGGAGAACGGTCTCGGAGGTGGTGGGCTCCATGGGCGGAGCGCAGAGTCGTCGGCAACGCGCCGCGCGGTCAAGCCGGGGTGGCGCGCAGGGTGATCTCCGTCACCTCACCGCGCGGCCCGATGCGGAACGGAGGGCCCCAGTAGCCGGTGCCGTTGCTGGTGTAGGTCGGCACGCCGTGGATGGTCTCGAAGCCGCCGATCACCGGCTGCTGCAGCTTCACGAAGAACATGAAGGGGAAGATCTGCCCGCCGTGCGTGTGGCCCGAGAGCATCAACGACACCTTCGCGTCCTTCGCGGCCTTCGCGAAGCGCGGCTGGTGCGCGAGCAACACGCGCGGCACTCCAGAAGGCGCCTGCGCGAAGGTGAGATCGACGCGCGGCGCGTGGGCCTCGGAGAAGCGCGCGCCTTCCACGTCGGTCACCCCGCCCACCACCAGCTTGCCGCCGGCCACCACGCGGTGCTCGTTGTGCAGCACGGTCCAGCCCAGGCGGCGGCCCTCGGCCTCCCACTGCGAACCGCCGTGGTAGTACTCGTGGTTGCCCGTCACGTAGAACACGCCGTGCTTGCCGCGCAGCCCACCGAGCGGCGCGACCTCGGGCTGGAGCTTCTGCACCGAGCCGTCGATGAGATCGCCCGTCACCGCCACCAGGTCGGCGTCGAGCGCGTTGACCTGCTCGGTCACCTTCTGCGCGAAGTCACGGCCGAGCGTCTCGCCGATGTGCACGTCGCTGATCTGCGCGATGCGGAAGCCGTCGAGGGAGGGGTCGAGGCCGGGCACGTCGATGGTGATGCGCTTCGTCTCCGGGCGCCGCGAGACCGAGAAGCCGTAGAGCAACGCCGGCACCACCACGCCGAGCACACCGAGCGCGCGGTACGTGGGCCACGCCGCGTCGAGCGTCATCACCTTGCCCGCGAGGAAGAAGCCGAGGTCGCTGACCGCGGTGCTCACCAGCAGCAGGCCGAACGCGCCCATCCACACGAAGCCGAACCACTGGAAGACGCGCGCCACGCCGCGAGGCAACAGGCGCCCGCCGAGGAAGCCGCCGAAGATCGACGCGAAGAAGGTCCACAAGGCGATCCACGCCACCGTCGCGAACGGCTCGGGCACCAACGCGTCTCGAATCAGCCGCGCGCCGAGGTACCAGTGGAGCCCGACGATGAGGCTCGACATCACCGCCAACAGCGCCAGCCCACGAATGAAGAGGAGCACGGGGATTTCCCCGAGGCTCGCCTGCGAAGGGGTCTCTGCCGACTCGACTGCCGTTTGCTCGTCGCTCATGGGCCGGCGCAACGTAATGGGACCCGTCACTTCGCGCCCCTGACCCCAACACTTCTTCAGGAACGGAGCGCCCGGGCGCCACAAAGCGGTGCGCTCGCGCTCCAGACCCACAGTGTAGGGAATGTCAAAAGAACTACATCTAACCTATTGAAGAAACTCGGGAATCCGTACTTTCGACAATCAGAGCGTAGGCCCCATTGGAGGACACCATGCCCATCTCCGCCGCCCGCTCCGTTGGAACCACCCGCCTCACCACCTCCTCCTCTTCTCCTGAGCTGTCGGCCGGCGACTTCGGCGCGGCGGTGACGGAGCTGCAGAACCTCCTCAAGCGCGCGGGCGTGCCCACGGGGCCGATCGACGGCGACTTCGGGCCGATGACCACCGCGGCGGTGAAGCGCTTCCAGGCCTCGCGCGGCTTGCCAGTCGACGGCGTCGCGGGCCCTCGCACCTGGTCGGCGCTGCGGGCCAACGCTCCGGCGCCCACGCCGTCGGGTGCCACGCCCGAACTGCGCACCGGTGACTTCGGCGCCGACGTCGAGAAGCTGCAGAACGCGCTGGTGCGTCACGGCTACGACGTGGGCGGGGTGGACGGCAGCTTCGGTGCGCAGACCCGCGCCGCGGTCGTTCGCTTTCAGCGCGCGAAGGGCCTCGACGCCGACGGCGTGGTGGGCCCCAACACCTGGCGTGCGCTCGCCGGCGCCGTGGTCGCGCCGACGCCGCGGCCCTCGACGGGAGATCTCCGCGCGCGCGTGCTCGACGCGGCCCGCGGGGAAGTCGGCACCACCGAGTCGGGCAACAACCGCGGCGAGGCGCTCAAGTACCCCAACCACTTCGGCCGCGGCGCCGAGGCGTGGTGCGCCGACTTCGCGAGCTGGTGCGTGCAGCAGGCGGGCGGCTCGATGAACGACCCGTACTGCCCGAGCGTGGTGAACCAGCTCAAGGCCGACGGCAACTGGAAGGGCAAGTCGAACCCGCAGCCCGGCGACCTGGTGCTCTTCGACTGGGACGGCGATCGCGTCGCGGATCACATCGGCATCGTCGAGCGGGTGAACGCCGACGGCACCATCGGCACCATCGAGGGCAACACCGAGAACCCGCAGACGGGCCAGGAAGGTGTCTGGCGCCGCACGCGGACGATGGGCGTCATCCTCGGGTTCGGCGAGCCGAGCTGACCTACGGCCGGTTGAAGACGAGGAAGAACTGCTCGGGCAGGAAGGTGTGGGTCTGCGCCAGCGCGTAGCCCGCTTCCTTCAGCTCGGCGGTGACCTGCTCGGGTGAGACCTTCGCTTCGACCGCGGGGCCCATCTTCGAGGCGAGCGTGAAGTCGATGATCGCCAGGCGCCCACCGCGCTTGAGCGAGCCGGCCAGCTTCTGGAAGTACGCGGGGCGGTTCTCGATGTGGTGGTAGGTGTCGACGATGATGATCAGATCCACCGGCTCGGGGATCTTCGCGTCATCGAACTCGGCGTGGTGCGAGCTGAGGTTCTTGAGGTCTTCCCGCTCGGCGCGCTTGTTGAGGTACGCGACCATCGCCTCTTCGACGTCCATGCCGAAGACGTGGCCCTGCGGCACCACCTTCGCGAAGCGCACCGGGAAGTAGCCGGTGGCCGAGCCGATGTCGGCCACCTTCGCGTCGGGCGCGACGGCGAGCGCGGCGATCACCTCGTCGGGCTTCTGCCAGGCGGCGCGGCTCGGATCTTCGAAGCGGGCCGCCCACGCGTCGGCGTCGTCGAAGCGGTGGTGGGCGTCGTGGGTCGTCTTGCAGGACAGCAGCAGCATCGAGAGCACCAGCAGCGAGCGCATCATTTGCCGTGCTCTTAACGCAGCCCTAAACAAGCCGCCCCATGAGTCTCTTCTCGGACTGCGCCAGCCTGTTCATCGTCGGCTTCCCCGGCACCACCCCCGACGCGGAGGTGAAGAAGCTCATCGATGACGGCGTGGGCGGCGTCATCCTCTTCAAGCGCAACGTCGAGACGCCGGCGCAGGTGTCGAGCCTGGTGCGCGCGCTCAAGACGCACGCGGGCCGGCCGCTGCTCGCGTCGGTCGATCAAGAAGGAGGCCGGGTGGCGCGGCTGCGAGGCGCACCCTTCACCGCGCTGCCGCCCATGCGTCAGCTCGGGCTCACCGGTGACGCCTCGCTCGTCGAGCGCGCCGGCCGCCTGCTCGCGCTCGAGACGCGCGCCATGGGCTTCGACGTCGACTTCGCGCCGGTGCTCGACGTGGACACCAACCCCGCGAACCCGGTGATCGGCGATCGTTCGTTCCACCGTGACCCGGCCGAGGTGGCGCGGCTGGGCGTCGCGCTGGCGAAGGGCCTCGAGGCCGGCGGCGTGGCTTCGTGCGCCAAACACTTCCCCGGGCACGGCGACACCGCGAAAGACTCACACCTCGATCTCCCCTCGCTGCCGCACGACCTCGAGCGCCTGCGCCGCGTCGAGCTGCTCCCCTTCGCCGCGTACGCGAAGGCCGGGCTGGCCTCGGTGATGACCGCGCACGTCATCTTCGACGCGCTCGACGCGGGGGTGCCGGCCACCATGAGCCGCAAGGTGATGGAAGGCCTGCTGCGCCAGGAGCTCGGCTTCGGCGGCGTGGTGATCAGCGACGACCTGGAGATGAAGGCCATCAGCGAACACTTCTCCATCGAGCGCGCGGTGGTCGAGGGCACGGTGGCCGGCGTCGACAGCTTCCTCGTCTGCCACCGCGCCGATGTGCAGCGCGCGGCCATCGAGTCGCTGGTGAAGGCCGTCGAGCGCGGCGTGGTGAGCCGCGCGAGGCTCGACGAGGCGCGCGCGCGCATGGCCGCGTTGACGCGCCGGTTCGTCCGCGGCCCTGAGGATCTGCTCGGCACGCTGGGCACCGCCGCGCACGCCGCCCTCGCGCAGGGCTTGAGCATCGACACCTTCGTGGGGCGGGATCCCACCGAAGTCTGAGGGGCGGTAGGGGCGCCTCGTGTCGTTCGTACTCCTCGCGCTGCTCGCCGCCAACGCCCCCCGAAGACAGGCACCCCCGATGGCGGCGGCGCGCTGTGGCGCCTCGACGGCCCCGACGCCAGACCGGTACTCGTGCAGCGCTTCACCGACGGCCTCAAGCCCGAAGGTCTCGCGTTGAGCCCCGACGGGCAGCGGGTGGTGGTGGTGTTCGACCACGGCGCCGAGACGCCCCGCTGGCTCTCGCTTCCGCGCCCGTGACGCGGGGTCATCGCGACCCCACCGTGGCAGAGGCTGGCCTTCGGCCAAGGCGCCGCTACGCTCTGCCGCCGTGGATTACGCGGCGGTTCTGCAGCGGTTGGAAGTCGGCGTGGTGCTGCAGGACGCGACGACGCGCATCCTGTACGCCAACCCCGCGGCGCGTCGGCTGCTCGGCATCGACGTCGATGGTCCGTTGCCGACGTTGACCAGCCTCGATCCGCACTGGGACGCGATTCACCCCGACGGCACGCCGTGCCCCGGCCCGGAGCACCCGGTGCCGATCGCGCTGCGAGAGAAGCGCACCGTGCGCGACGTGGTGCTCGGGGTGAAGACCCGCGATCGGAGCGGGCGGGTGTGGCTGCAGATCACTGCGGTGCCGCAGCTCGACGCGGCGGGTGAGGTCGTCGACATCCTCGTGGCGTTCAGCGACGTGAGCCAGCGGGTGGGCGAGCTGAGCGCGGCCGACGCCAACTACCGCGCGGCGATCAACGCGATGGGCGAAGGCATCGTGGTCATCGATCGCGCCGGCCACATCCTCACCCGCAACAACACCGGGCAGCAGATCCTCGGGGTCGCGCCCCACGAGCAGTGGGAGGCCCGGCAGCGGGGCCGCGTATTCGACGAGGCGGGGCGTGAGCTCGCGCGCGACGAGGTCCCCGACCGCCTCGCGCTGCTCAACGGCCGCTCGTACCGCAACCAGGTGCTGCAGCTGAGGCTGGCCGACGGCCGCCGCGTGTGGCTGCGCGTCAACGCCGACCCGATCCGCCTCCAGCCCGACGGGCCGATCAGCGGCGTGGTCGCCACCTTCGCCGACATCACGCAAGAGCGGGAAGCAGTCGAGGCCCTGAAGGAAGAGCGCTCGCGCCTGCGCCTGATGTCGGAGGCGGTGCCGGGTGTGGTCTTCGAGCACCTCGAGCGCGCCAACGGCGAAGACACCTTCATCTACATGGGGCCCGGGGTGCTCCCGTTGTGCGGGGTGTCGGCCGACGAGGTGATGCGCGACGCGAAGGCCTTCTGGTCGCGGGTGCACCCCGACGATCTGACGCGCGTGCTGGCGATGCGGCAGCGCGCCTTCAAAGAAGGCTTGATGCTCGACGAAGAGCTGCGCGTGGGCTCCGACGCCAGCGGCTGGCGGTGGGCGCGCGTGCGACTGTCGACGCCCCGCGCGACCCCTGAAGGGCACCAGGTGATGTACGGCCTGCTGCTCGACGTCACCGAGCAGCGCCTCACTGCCGAGCGGCTCCGCGCGGCGGAACGACAAGAGGGGCTGGGTCTGCTCGCCGCGGGCATGGCGCACAACTTCAACAACGTGCTGTCGGCCATCGTGCCCAACCTCGAGCGCCTGAGCGCCGACGCGCCCGACTCGATGAAGGCGGATCTCCACGACGCGTGGCAGGCCGCGCAGAGCGCCAGCGAGCTGGTGCGGCAGCTCACGCAGTTGGTGCGGCGCGAGGCCGAGCCGGTGCACGAGCCGGTGGACTGCCTGTCGTTGGTGGCCGACGTCATCTCGTTCTGCAGCCACACCTTCGATCGCCACATCGAGGTGACCTCGCGGGTGCCGAGCACGAACGTGCTGGTGCGGGGGCGCCGCAGTGAGCTGTACCAGGTGCTGCTCACCCTGTGCCTCAACGCGCGCGACGCGCTGGAGACGACGAAGGCGCCGAAGCTCCACCTCGCCCTCACGCGCGACGGCGACCACGCGCTGCTGTCCGTCACCGACAACGGGGCGGGCATGACCAGCCAGACCATGCAGCACCTCGGCGAGCCCTTCTTCACCACCCGCGAGCCGGGTCGCGGCACCGGCCTGGGCGTCGCCGCAGCGCTGGGGGTGATGCGCGCGCTGGGCGGCGAGCTGCGGTGGACGTCCAGGCTCGACGAGGGGAGCTGCTTCACCATGCGCATCCCCGCGCTGCCCGAAGAGCACCCCGCCCCCGCCACGCCGCCGCCCGCGACGCCGCTGGCCAGGCCGTCGTCGCTCGCTGGCCGGCCGCTCGCGGGCCGCCGGGTGCTGCTCATCGACGACGAGCAGCTGGTGCGCCGCTCACTCAAGCGCCTGCTCGAGCGCCTCGGCGCCGAGGTGGTGGAGGCCGGTGACGGGGCCGCCGGGCTGACGCTGCTGTGGTCGCGCGGCGACGTCGACGCGGTGTTCGTCGACCTCTCGATGCCCGAGATGAAGGGCGACGAGGTGCTGGCCACCATTCGCGCCCGCACCACCACCCTGCCGGTGTTCATCTTGTCCGGCTTCGTGCCCGACCCCGACGCGCTGGTGGGGGCGACCGGCATCATCACCAAGCCCTTCACCAACGACGCGGTGCGCGACGCGTTGTTGGGCGCCCTCGCCTGACGTACGAAGCGGGCATGACGAAGTCGCTCGCCGTCGCGGTGACCCTCGCAGCCTCCGTCTCGTTCGCGCAGTCGACCTGTCCGTCGCGGCCCTCGTGGCCCACCGACGCCTGGCCGGTGGCGCTGGTGGACCCGGTGGCGAAGGCGAAGGAGATCGCCGCCCTCGAGACCTACCTCTTCACCCTCACCGGGAAAGACGAGGAGCGCCTGGGCCTGCGCACCGAGGGGCTGGTGATCATCAAGGGCGGCGCCATCGTGTACGAGAAGTACGCGCGCGGCTTCGACGAGACGAAGCGGCACCTCTCGTGGAGCGTGGCCAAGAGCATCTCCAGCGCGCTCATCGGCATCGCGGTGAAGGAAGGCGCGCTCACCCTCGACGATTCCATCTGCGTGCACCTGCCCGAGTACGAGGGCACGCCCCAGTGCGCCATCACGGTGCGCGACGCCATCACCTTCGCCACCGGCCTCGGCTGGCAGGAAGGCTACGAAGACGAGTCGTACCAATCGAGCTCGGTCATCTCGATGTTCTTCGGCTCGGGGCACCGCGATCAGCTCCGCCACATCTTGACGCACAAGCTGGTGGCCGACGCGGGTCAGCGCTGGAACTACTCGACCGGTGACGCCGAGCTCGCCGCTGCCGTCGCCAAGCGCGCGTTGGCGAAGAAGCACGGCCGCGACGCCTTCTGGGAAGTGCTCTTCGACCGCATCGGCATGCCGCGCACGGTGTTCGAAGAAGACGCGCAGGGCACGCCGCTGGGTGGCTCGATGGTGTTCGCCACGCCGCGCGACTACGCGAAGTTCGGCTGGCTGTTCCTGAACGACGGTTGCTGGGCGGGGGCGCGCATTCTTCCCGAGGGCTGGGTGGCCGCGAGCACCCGCCCGTCGGACGCCTTCGTGGCCTTCGCGTCGAAGAGCGAGAAGGAACCGTCGGGCTACTCGTGGTGGCTCAACCGCCCCATTCCCCAGCGCGACAACCCGATCCCCTGGAAGAACTCGCCGGACGACGCGTACGGCGCCATCGGCCACTGGGGCCAGTACATCATGGTGGTGCCGTCGGCCGACGTGGTGGTGGTGCGCACCGGCGACGATCGCGACGATTACGTCGACGAAGACCAGCTCATCTCGTTGTCGCTGGCCGTCGCGCGCTGACTACTCGCCGAGGTACGCCTTGCGGATGTCTTCGCTGGCGAGCAGCGCCTGGCCGGTGCCTTCCATCGCCACCTCGCCGGTCTCGAGCACGTAGGCCCACTGCGCCAGCCCCAGCGCGAGGTGCGCGTTCTGCTCGACCAGCAGCACCGAGGTGCCCTGGGCGTTCACGTCCTTCAAGATGCGGAAGATGATCTGCGTCACCTGCGGCGCGAGGCCGAGCGACGGCTCGTCGAGCAGCAGCAGCGTGGGCCGCGACATCAGCGCGCGCGAGATGGCGAGCATCTGCTGCTCCCCGCCCGACAGGGTGCCGGCCATTTGCAGGCGGCGTTCTTCGAGCCGGGGGAAGTAGCCGAAGCACTTCTTCAGGTCGGCGGCGATTCCGTCGGCGTCGCGGCGGAGGTACGCGCCGAGATCGAGGTTCTCCTGCACCGTGAGGTTGGGGAACACGCCGCGGCCTTCGGGCGCGTGGGCCAGCCCGCGCGGCACCATCTCGTGCGACTTGAGCCCGCCGACGCTCTCACCGCGCAGGGTGATGACGCCGGCGGCCGGCTTGAGCATGCCCGACACCGCGCGCAGCGTGCTGGTCTTGCCCGCGCCGTTCGCGCCGATGAGCGCCACCGCCTCGCCCTTGCCCACCGACAACGAGATGCCCTTGAGCGCCTTGATGGCGCCGTAGTTCACCTCGAGGCCCTTCACGTCGAGCAGCGGCTCGCACGGCTTGCGCTCTCCGAGTCGACGGGGCTCAGACATGGGCGGGCGCCTCTCCGAGGTAGGCCTCGATGACCTTGGGGTCCGCGCGCACCGCCGCGGGATCTCCGCGGGCGATGGTCTCGCCGTGGTCGAGCACGGTGAGGTGCTCGCAGATGCCCATCACCAGCTTCATGTCGTGCTCGATGACCAGAATGCCCAGCTCGAAGCGGCTGCGCAGCTCCCGGATGAGCACCATCAGGTCGGCCTTCTCGCGGGTGTTCATCCCGGCGGCCGGCTCGTCGAGCAGCAGCACGCGGGGCCGGGTGCCCAGCGCGCGGGCGATCTCCAGCCGGCGCTGCTCACCGTACGGGAGGTTCTTCGCCAGCTCGTCCACGCGGTGCGAGAGCCCCATCACCTCGAGCAGCTCGCGCGCGCGCTTCTCGATGCCCGCCTCTTCCGCGAGGAAGGCGTTGGTGCGCAACAGCGCGCGCCACCAGTCGCGGTAGTTGTCGAGCGCGTCCATCAGCGAGCCCATCGCCCGCGCCGGACCCGCACCGCGCCGCAGGGCCTCGACGCGCTGGCGATCGAACAGCGGCGAGCGCTCGGCGAGCACCGCGATGCGCACGTTGTCGAGCACGGTGAGCTGCTTGAAGAGGCGAATGTTCTGGAAGGTGCGCGCCAGCCCGAGCCGGTTGATCTGGTGCGGCCGGCGCCCGTTGACCTTCTCGCCGCCGACGAACACCTCGCCCTCGGTGGGCAGGTACACGCCGGTGAGCACGTTGAAGGCGGTGGTCTTGCCCGCGCCGTTGGGGCCGATGAGGCCCTTGAGATCACCCTTGCGGATCTCGAGGTCGAACTCCGAGAGCGCCTTGAGGCCGCCGAACCGAATCGACACCTTCTTCGCGTGGAGCAGCACGTCGCTCACGGCGCGGCGCCCTTCTTGCGCTTGAGCAGGTCCCAGATCTCGTGCGTGCCGAACAGGCCCTGCGGCCGGGTGAGCATCATCACCACCAGCAACAACCCGAAGATGGGCTTGCGGAGCTGATCGATGCTCTGCGCCAGCGACGCGTTGCCACCGCCGAGGCCGATGAACAGCGCGCGCATCGCCTCGGGGAGCAGCGTCAGCACCACCGCCGCCACCACCGCGCCCGTGGTGCTGCCCAGGCCGCCGGCGACGATCATCACCACGATCTCCATCGACTTCACGAAGCTGAAGCTGTCACCCGGGGTGATGATGCTCTGGAAGTGCGCGAACAGCCCGCCCGCCACGCCGGCGAAGAAGCTCGAGACCACGAAGGCGCGCACCTTGTACGAGGTGGTGTCGACGCCCATCGCCTCGGCGGCCACTTCGTCTTCACGAATGGCGACCAGGTTGCGCCCGTGCGGTGAGGCCAGCAGCCGCCGCGCGAAGAGCACCACCACGAAGACGGTGAACCACACCGAGAAGAAGCTGGTGTGCTGGGGCGTGCCCGACAGGCCGAGCGCGCCGCCGAGCGTGGGCGTGTTGCGCACCACCACCAGGATGATCTCCCCGAAGCCGAGGGTGACGATGGCGAGGTAGTCGCCCTTGAGCCGCAAGCTGGGGAGCCCGACCACGAAGCCACACGCGCCCGCCAGCACGCCGCCCAGCGTCACCGAGAGGAAGAAGAAGAGCTGGTGCTCCACGCTCTCGGGGAGGAAGCCCAGCCGGTACTCGTTGAGCGCCTGCGAGCACAGCGCCGACGAGAACGCGCCGACCGCCATGAAGCCCGCGTGCCCGATGCTGAACTGGCCCGTCATGCCGTTGATGACGTTCAGGCTGACGGCCAACACCACGTTCACGCCGACCAGCAGCGAGAGGTAGACGAAGTACTCGCTCCCCGAGGTGAGCACCTGGAGCAACGCGAGCACCGCGATGGCGATGGCAACCGGGGCGAAGGACTTCACGAGAGGGCGAAGCTCCTACACCGCCCCCTGACGCACCTCAACGAGCGAGTCAGGGCGAGAAGGTCTAGGTTTCGGGCCATGCGCGCCCCTCCTCGTCGCCTCCCGCGGTTGACGCAGCCCCTGGTGAGAGAAAATGGAACCCTGCGGCCGGCGAGCTGGGACGAGGCGTTGACCCGCGCGGCCCAGGGCATCCGCGCCAGCGTCGCGCGCCACGGGCCGAACACCTTCGGGCTCTTCAGCTGCTCGAAGGCCACCAACGAGGTGAACTACGCGGCCCAGAAGTTCATCCGCGCGGCGGTGGGCTCGAACAACATCGATTCGTGCAATCGAACATGACACGCCCCTAGCGTCGTCGGTCTGGCGACGGTCTTCGGAGCAGGTGGCAGCACCTCGAGCTACCGCGAGGTCGAGGAGACGGACGTCATCTTGATGTGGGGCTCGAACGCGCGCGAGGCGCACCCCATCTACTTCCACCACGTGCTCAAGGCCGTGCACCGCGGCGCGAAGCTGTACGTCATCGACCCCCGCCGCACGCCGACCGCCGAGTGGGCCGACGGCTGGTTGAGCCTCGAGGTCGGTCACGACGTCGCGCTCGCCAACGGGGTGGCCCACGTCATCCTCGAAGAGGGGCTGCAGAACGACGCCTTCATCGCCAACGCCACCTCGAACTTCGAGGCGTACCGGAAGGTGGTCGCGCAGTACGACCTGCAGCGCGTCTCGAAGCTCACCGGCGTCGACCCGGAGCTCATTCGCCGCATGGCGCGCGACTTCGCCAAGGCCGACCGCGCGATGATCTGCTGGACCCTGGGCATCACCGAGCACCACAACGCCGTCGACAACGTGCTGTCGTTGATCAACCTCGGGTTGTTGACCGGCCACGTCGGGCGCTGGGGCTCGGGGCTCAACCCGCTGCGCGGGCAGAACAACGTGCAGGGGGGCGGCGACATGGGCGCGCTGCCTCACAAGCTGCCCGGCTTTCAGGACGTCGAAGACGCGAAGGTGCGCGAGTCGTTCGAGCTGGCGTGGGGGCGGCCGATTCCTCCGAAGAAGGGCTGGCACCTCACCGAGATGTTCGAGGCGATGGAACACCAGCAGCTCACCGCGCTGTACGTCATCGGGGAGAACCCGGCGCAGAGCGAGGCCGACGGCCAGCAGACGCTCGAGCGGCTGGAAGGCCTCGAGTGCCTCATCGTGCAGGACATCTTCCTCACGAAGACCGCACAGCTCGCCGACGTGGTGTTCCCCGCGACCGCGAGCTTCTGCGAGTCCGAGGGCACGGTGACCAACAGCGAGCGCCGCGTGCAGCGGGTGCGCAAGGCGCTGCAGGGGCCGGGGCAGGCGCGCGACGACATCGAGATCATCGCCGAGCTGTCGAAGCGGCTGGGCTACGAGCTGGGCGCGACGTCGGCCGAGGCGTTGTGGAACGAGTGCCGGAGTCTGTCTCCGATGCATGGGGGCATGAGCTACGCGCGGCTCGAGGCGCTCGGGGGCATTCAGTGGCCCTGCCCCGACGAGTCGCACCCCGGCACGCCGTTCCTGCACGCGCGGCTGTGGGAACGCGACGAGGCGAAGCGCGGCATGCGGGCGGGCTTTCACCCGGCCGAAGACGAGCCGCCCGTCGACACGCTCGATGCCGAGTTCCCGCTGCGGCTCACCACCGGGCGGCGGCTCGAGTCGTACAACACCGGCGTGCAGAGCCAGGGCTACGCGTCACCGCTGCGGCGCGGCGAGGCGATCGAGCTCTCGCAGACCGACGTCTCGCGGCTCGGCGTGAAGGACGGAGAGTCGGTGCGCGTGGTGTCGCGGCGCGGGGCGGTGGTGGCGCCGGTGCGGGTGGATCCACTCCTCAAGCCGGGGCTGGCGTTCATGACGTTCCATTTTCCGGATGAGGTCGACACCAACGCCCTCACCATCGACGCGACCGACAAGCGCTCGGGCACCGCGGAGTTCAAGGCGGCGGCCGTGCGCGTCGAGAAGCTGGGCTGAGGCATGGATCTCAAGGCGATCGAAGCGGAGCCCACGGAGGTAGAGCGCGCAGCGGTGGACTCGGTGTTGGGGCCTGCGCCGCGGGATGTGCCGCTCGCAGCACGCGACGTCGACGCGCGGAGGACGCAGCTGCTGCCCACGCTGCTCGCGCTGCAGAACGAGGTGGGCTGGGTGAGCCCCGGCGGGTTGGGGTACGCGTGTCGAAGGTTGGGCGTGCCGCCGGCGGAAGGCTTCGGCGTGGCGAGCTTCTACAGTTTGATCTCGCTCGAGCCACGGCCGGCGGTGTGCGCGCACGTCTGCACCGACCTCGCGTGTTCCTTATCTCCCTCTCCCTACGCCAGTGGGGAGAGGGCCGGGGTGAGGGGCGATGCGAGCACAGAGCTTGAATCAGCCCCTCACCCGTCGCTGCGCGCCGACCTCTCCCCGCTCGCGGGGAGAGGTTTGAGCAGTGGGTGTCTCGGTCTCTGTGAACAAGCCCCCGCCGTCCTCATCACCGGGCCACAGGCCCAGTCCTTCGGTCACGCCACACCCGAAAAACTGACCGCCGCGCTCGAAGGCCACCCCATCCCCCGCCCGCCGCTCCACCTCGACAGCCTCGGCCCGCGCAAGCTGCTCGCCCGCGCCGGCGTCATCGACCCCACGAGCCTCGACGACTACCGCGCGCACGGCGGCTTCGACGCGCTCCGCAAGGCGCTCGACCAGGGCCCCGACGCCGTCATCCGCGAGCTCACCGACGCGAAGCTCGTCGGCCGCGGAGGCGCCGCGTTCCCCACCGGTCGCAAGTGGGAAGCCGTGTCCCGCGCGCCCGTGCGACCGCACTACGTGGTGTGCAACGCCGATGAGTCCGAGCCGGGCACGTTCAAGGACCGCGTGCTGCTCGAGCAAGATCCCTTCGCGTTGATCGAAGCGATGCTCATCGCCGGCTTCGCGACGGGCTCCGAACAGGGCTTCATCTACCTCCGCGGCGAATACCCGCTGGCGCACGCGCGCCTGACGAACGCCCTCACGCTCTGTCGAACGCGTGGCCTGCTGGGTGCCGACGTGCTCGGCCGTGGCGTGAAGTTCGAGCTCGAGCTGCGCTCTGGCGGCGGCGCGTACATCTGCGGCGAAGAGACGGCGCTCTTCAACTCGCTCGAGGGCTTCCGCGGAGAGCCGCGCAACAAGCCGCCCTTCCCTGTGGTCTCGGGGCTGTTCGGCAAGCCGACCGCGGTCAACAACGTCGAGACGTTGATCGCCGCACTCGACATCGTGCGTGACGGCGCCGCCTCGTACACCGCGCACGGCACGCCGGGCTCGCCCGGCACCAAGCTCTTCTGTCTCTCCGGGCGCGTGGCGAAGCCGGGGGTGTACGAGGTCCCCTTCGGCACTCCGCTGCGTGACCTCCTCGCGCTCGCGGGCGGCGTTGCGGGCGGCAAACAACTCCGCGCGATCCTCCTCGGCGGCGCGGCGGGCTCGTTCATCGGCCCCGAGCAGCTCGACCTGCCGCTCTCGTTCGAGGCCACGCGCGCCCGCGGACTGAGCCTCGGCTCGGGCGTGGTGATGGTGCTCGACGAAGACGACGCGCTGGGGCCGCTGCTGCACCGCATCGCCGAGTTCTTCCGCGACGAGTCGTGCGGCCAGTGCGTGCCGTGCCGAGTGGGCACGGTGCGGCAGGAAGAGCTGCTCGCGCGGCTGGCGGCGAAGCGGCCGCTGGGCTCGCTGCAGCAAGAACTCGCGCTCTTCAAGGAGCTCGCGCAGTCGATGAAGGACGCGAGCATCTGTGGCCTGGGGCAGACGGCGTCGTCGGCGATCGAGTCGGCGCTCTCCCTCCACCCCTTCGAGGAGCACCGATGACGCAGCGACTGGTGGAGCTGACCATCGACGGCCAGAAGGTCTCGGTGCCCGAGGGCACCACGCTGCGCGCGGCGTGCGACGGGCTGGGCATCGAGACGCCGACGTTGTGTTGGGCCGAGAACCTCACGCCGGTGAACGTGTGCCGCATCTGCGTGGTGGAGGTCGAAGGCGCGCGCGTGCTGGCCCCGTCGTGTTCGCGCCTCGCAGAGCCGGGCATGGTGGTGCACACCGACAGCGAGCGGGTGCGCACCTCGCGAAAGCTGGTGCTCGAGCTGCTCGGCTCGTCGGTCGACATGTCGCTCTCGCCGGTGTTCAACGAGTACGCCCAGCGCTACGGCGCCGATCCGTCACGCTTCGGGACGAAGGCGAAGCCCGCACCGCTGGGAGAACGTGACGCCTCGCACGCCGGCCACCACCACCCTCCCGACGGCCGCACCGCGAGCACCGTCGCGCAGCCGGTGAAGGTCGACAACGAGCTCTTCGTGCGCGACTACGCGAAGTGCATGTTGTGCATGAAGTGCGTCGAGGCGTGCGGCACCGACGCGCAGAACACCTTCGCCATCGCGGTCGCGGGCCGGGGCTTCGAGGCGCGCATCTCGACCGAGCACGACACGGCGCTGCCCGACTCGGCGTGCGTCTTCTGCGGCAACTGCATCGGCGTGTGCCCCACCGGCGCGTTGATGTTCAAGGCCGAGCACGAGCTGCGCGAAGAGAAGAAGTGGGACGAGTCGAAGCAGACGGTGACGGACACCATCTGCTCGTACTGCGGGGTGGGCTGCACGCTGACGCTCCGCGTGCAGGACAACGAGATCGTCCGCGTCACCTCGCCGTCGGACAACTCGGTCACCGCCGGCAACCTGTGCGTGAAGGGTCGCTTCGGCTGGGGCTTCGTGAAGGGGACTTAGAGCGCGCCCTTCTGCGCGAGCACCCACAGCGTCGCGGCGACGTCGGCGGGGCAGTCGTAGGTGCGCTGCGCGTCGCTGGCGGTGGCCCAGCTCGAGCCGCCCTTCTCGATCTTCCCGTTCTCGATGGTGGCCTGGGTGCTGCCGCCGATCTCCACGTACCACTTCGACCCGCGCAGCACGGCCTTGCCCTTCGTCGAGCCGCCCTTCTCGATGACGATCTCGCTCGAGCCTTCCTTGTAGTTGTACTGGGTGCTGCCGCCCTTCTCGACGCGGCCGCTGTTGCACTTGTAGTCGGCGGCGGCGGCGGGGAACGCGAACAGCGAGACGAGCGCGGCGGTCTTGAGCATCGAGCGGAGCATGGGAGTTCCTGAGGTAGGGGTTTGACGACGAGTGCCTGACCCGGCGGCACGACAGCGGGTGCAGGAATTCGCTACCTTGCGCCCCATGGCCCTCGACCTGAAGCGTCTTCGCACCGACTTCGCCAAAGCCGCCAGCGACGGAAAGATCACCGACACCGACGTCGATGGCCTGCTGCGCCGGGTGAAGCGAGACGGGCTCACCGAGTCAGAGGCGAAGACGCTCAAGCAGGAAGCGGCCCGCTACAAAGATCAGTTCACCACCGAGGGCGCGGCGAAGCTCACCACCTTCATCTCGACGAAGCTGCGCGCGCTGCAGGTGCTCGACGACCCGACGCCGGTGAACCCGCTCGGCGTGAAGGACCCCGCGGTGCTGAAGGCCGACGTGAAGCGCGTGCGCCAGGAGGTCATCAAGGGCGGCGAGCTGGTGAAGGGCGGCATCAGCGGCAGCGACGTGATGCAGAAGTACCTCGGCGACTGCTACCTCATCGCGGCGATGGCGGCGGTGGCGCGCGTGAACCCGGAGCTGATCGAGAAGGCGTTCAAGAAGCGCAGCGACGGCACCTACGACGTGACCATCTACGAGCCGAAGGGCAGCGGGTGGAAGCCGGTGACGGTGCGCATCGACGCCGACCTGCCGCACAACGACTGGTACCACCTCCAGTACGCCAGCGGCCGCGACGAGAAGGAGCTGTGGCCCGCGCTCCTCGAGAAGGCCTTCGCGCAGCGCGCCGGCAGCTACGCGGCGATCGAAGCGGGAGTGCCGGGTGATGCGCTGAGCGCACTGACCGGTAAGCCGAGCTCCATGATCGACTTCCAGGCGAAGGGCACGAAGGCGGACCAGGTGTTCGCGGCGCTCACCGAGGCGCTGAAGGAGAAGCGCCCGGCCACCGCGTCGACCTACGGCGAGAGCTCGAACGCGAAGTACACCAACAGCGGGCTCTACGCCGACCACGCCTACTCGGTGTGGGGCACCGAGACGGTGGGCGGAAAGAAGTACGTGCAGCTCCGCAACCCGTGGGGCGAGAGCGAGCCGGCGAACAACGGCCGCGACGACGGCGTGTTCAAGCTCGAGCTCTCGGAGTTCATGAAGATGTTCGCGAACGTCGAGATCAACGAGTGACGGGCGCGCAGTGAGCGACGAGTCTCTCGGTCCGACGCTGCGCACGCCTGAGGGCGCTCCCGCGGGCGGCGCTTCCACCGTCTCGCCCACGGCGACCTTCGGGCGCTACCTGCTGTCCCGCCGGCTCGGGGTCGGCGGCATGGGCGAGGTCTTCCTGGGCTTCGACCCGGCGCTCGCCCGGCCCGTCGCGCTCAAGGTGTTGAAGGACGGGTTCTCGTCCACCGAGCTGCTCGCCGAGGCGCGGGCGACGGCGAAGCTCTCGCACCCCAACGTGGTGGCGGTCTACGACGTCGGCGAGCACGAAGGCCGCGCGTTCATCGCCATGGAGTACGTCGAAGGAGGCTCGTTGGCCGAGTGGGCGCGCGAGCCGCGCACCTGGCGCGAGTGCTGGGCGATGCTGCGGGAGGCGGGGGCGGGGCTGGCGGCGATTCACCGCGCAGGGCTCGTGCACCGCGACTTCAAGCCCGCCAACGTGCTCGTCGGGCCCGACGGTCGGCCGCGCGTCTCTGACTTCGGGCTGGCCGCGGTGCAGGGCACGGTGCACGGCGCCGACGTCGCGGGAACGCCGCTCTACATGGCGCCCGAGCTGTGGACCGGCGCGCCGCCCTCCGCGGCCACCGACGTCTTCGCCTTCGCGGTGGCGTGTTGGGAGCTGCTCGCCGGCGGCCCCCCGTGGGACGCGCGCTCGTTCGAGGCGCTGCGGGAGGCGCAGGTCAAGGGACCGCTGACGACGCCCGCCCGGCCCTTCCCGGCCGCCATGCAGCGCGTGCTCACCCGGAGCCTGGGCCCCCGCGAGGGCCGACCGGCGAGCCTCGACGCCCTGCTGCGCGAGCTGCAGCGCGCTACGTGGCGACGCCCGGTGGCCCGTGCTTCCGCCGCGCTGGTGGCCGCGCTCACCCTCGGCCTCGGCACCTCCTACGCCGCCGAGCGCGCCGCCTGCAGCGCCGCCAGCAGCCCCGAGCAGGTGTGGTCTGCCGAGCAGCGCGCCGCCGTCGCCGCCGCCGCGCCGAAGGCCATCGACGCCATCAGCGCGTGGGTGGAGCGCTGGTCGAGCGCCCGTGAGGACATCTGTCGCCGGCGCGGTGAGTGGGGCCAGGCGTCCGAGGCCGACCGCGCGCTGGTGACACGCTGCCTCGACACCCAGGCCCACCGGGCGCGGTTGGCGGTCAGCACGGTACTCGCCTCGGGCGCCAGCGTGGACCGGCGTGGCTCGGCCGTGGCGGTGCTCGTCGACGCGGCGACCCGGCCCCCGTGTCGGCCCGAGCCTCAGGGGCCCACCCCGGTCGAGACGGCGCAGGCGGTGTTCGACGCCTCGACCCTCATCGAGCTCTCTCGCGCCGAAGACGCCCTCACCGCCCTCGACGCGCTGGGCGCCGACGCGGGGGTCGAGGCCGGGCTGGTCCGCGTGGCGGCGCTGCGCGACCTCGGCCGGCACGACGTGGCGCGCACCGAGCTCGATCGCGTCGAGGTGCTCGCCGAACAACTGCGCGACGAGCGCGCCCGCAGCCGCATCGCCATCATCCGCGCCGAGGCGCTCACGCTGCAGCAGCAGGATCTCCCCGCGGCGCGCACGGCCGTCGAGCGCGCCCGCACCCTGGTGGAGCGCTCGGGAGGGCTGGAGGACCACCTCCACCTCGAGAGCGTCGAGGCGCTGCTCACGCTCAACGAGTACCTCGACGGCACCGGCGCGCTGCCTTCCGATGGCGGCACCGACAACCCCTTCGAGGTCCGCGGGCGGGACCTGGCGGCGCGCGCCGGCGCGGTGGGGCTGCGCCGCTTCGAGATCGACGGGCTCGAGCTGGCGCTCGGAGGCATCGCGGCGCTCGAGAGCCACGACGCGCTCCCTGCGCCGCGGCTGCAGGCGGCCAACGAGCTGCGCGAACGGCTCGAAGCGCTGCTGCCCGACACGCCGCGCTCGCGGTTTCGCGTGGTGTCCGACTGGGTGAGCCTGTTGATGGCCGCCGGCCGCCACGACGAAGCGCTGCGCACCACCCGGGCGATGATCGACGCGCTCGAGACCGACCCGTCGCCGCGCGCCACGCTGCGCATCGCCTCGCTGTCCGTCGATCTGCTGGACCGCGACCTGTGCGTACCCTCGCCCCGGCTGCGCAGCGCGCTGACCTCGCCGGATCCAGCGATCGCCACCCAGGCCGGCATGCTCGCCTTCGTCGCCCTCGAGCAGGCGTGGGTCTGCGAGGGCCCCGACGCCGCGTTGACGCTCGCGAACGAGCAGGGCCTGCGCACCGGGCCGCACAACGAGTTCGTCTCCGAGCTTCTGCAGCGCATCGCCGCCGAGCGCGCTCCGGCCACCGCACCCGCCACGCCCGCGCGCTTCGAGCTCCCCATGGCCGAGGTGCACTGGGCGCGGCTCGCGGGTGAAGCCGCCGTGCTCGCCGGTGACCCCGCGCGCGCCCGACGCTTGCTGGATCGCGCGCTCACTCTGCAACTGCCCGACCTCGCGTACGCCGCGCACAGCCTCGAGACGATCGAGCTGCACGTGGGCGTGGCGCGGCTGCAGCGCGCCGTGGGTGACGCTACCGCCGGCCGGAAGACGCTCGACGCGCTGGTGGCGCTCGACCAACAACAGCCCGGGCTGATGCCGCGCCGAGGTCGGGCGCTGGTGCTGGCCGCGCTCGCCGAAGCGTCAGGGCGGTGCGAACCAGCGGAAGAAGCGCAGCGGCTGCTCGAGGGGCTGCCGTCGTCGCCCGGCCTGCGCGACCGCGTCACCGCCTGGCGGGCCCAGCACTGCGCCCGCTGATCAGCGGCCGCCGGTGATCAGCTGCAGCAGCACGTCGTCCATCTGTTTCGCGGTCTGGAGCGTCTTGAGGTTCGCGCGAAACATCAGCTCGCCGGTGATGCGGTCGGCGCTGGCGCTGATCAGGTCCGCCTCGCCGCCCCCGCCGATGGTCACGCGATCCGTCGGCACCGTGGCCTGGAGGGTCTCGGCCGCGGCCGCGTCGACCTGCCGCGTCGCCGCCTGAAGCCCTGACACCGCGCTGGTCATCGCCGAGATCTGCACGCAGGAACACTCACGGCGAGGCGCCAGCTGCGCAACGAGGCACGGCGGACTCAGGTGGGTCAGCGACCGGAACGTTGCTTCGCGCGCGCCACGGCCTCGACGAGCTTCGCCTTCTGCGCGGCGGTCAGCTTGCGGCACCCACACCGCTTCTGGTGCTCGAGGTGCCAGTCGAGGCGCTGCTGCGGCGTGGCGTTCTTCGGCATCACGTGAGCGCGGTGCCACGCGGCGTTCATCGTCGTCACCGCGCAGAGAAGTCGGTCTTCGCGTGCACGAACGTGGCGTGCTCGTCGGCGAGATCCATCACGAACCCGTCGGCGGTGAGCGTCAGCCCGGGCTGCGACATCCACAGCCCCGCGTCGCTCGAGGCCATGCCCCCGGCGCCTTGTGTGCGATCGAACGCCACCGAAGGAGACTTCGCCTGCAACCCGCCCTGGCCGACCATCGTCACCCCGCCCTGCCCCACGAGCTGACCGGTGAGGAAGTTCCCGGTCACCAGCGGCGCGGTGAGGCGCGTGCCGTCACGCACCAGCAGCACGCCCGCATCGTGCGCGACGAGATCGCCCGGGTTGCCTGCTTCGCGAAACACGTCGAGGCGATCGGCGGTGGTCACCACGCGCAACGTGCCCCCCGAATACGAGCGCACGCTGACCTGGTTGAGCTCGAGATCGGCCTGCGACGGGTCGCGCACTGGCGCCGGCGGCCGGCTGCACGCGCTCACCAGCACCACGAAGAGAAAGGCCGACCGCACGGGCACCTCATTACCCCTCGCGCGCGCGCCGAATCAATGCGGCAGCATCTTCTCGAGCGTGCTGCGCGACGCGGCGCCGACGTACTGGCCGATGGGCTTTCCGTCTCTGAAGGCGATCAACGTCGGCAACGAGCGCACGCCGTAGCGCTGCGCGACGCCCTGGTGCTCGTCGACGTCGAGGCTGAGCACGACCAGGTCGGCCCGCTCGCTGACCAGCGCCTCGAGCGTGGGCTGGATCGCGCGGCACGGGGGGCACCACTGGCCGGTGAACTTCACCAGCACCAGCGAGCTGGAGCGCAGGTCGGCGTCGAAGCGGGTGTCATCGGTTTCCTTGAAGCGGGGATGCATGGGGTCGGGCTCCGGGGTGAGGGTTCGCCCCTTCAGTGCTCGGCTCGACGTCGACTGTGTCACGCAGGGTCTGACGCGCGCGCTTGAGCCGGCTGCGCACCGCGTCGTGCGAGAGGCCGAAGCGCTCGGCGAGCTCCACGCTGGTGAAGCCCTCGACCGACAAGAGAAAGAGGAGCCGGTCGGTTCGCTGCAGCGCCATCAGCGCCACCGACAGCCGCCCCGCGAGCTCCCGCCGCTCGTACTGCTCGGTCGGGTCATCACAGCCACACTCCGGCACCTCGCCATCGGCCTTGCGCGCCAGCGCGTTGAGCCGAAAGCACGAGCGCGCGACCAGCGTCGAGAGCCACGCCAACGGAGCGCCCTCGTCACGAATGCCAGTCATCCCCGCGCTGGCCATGAGCAGCGCCTGTTGCACCGCGTCTTCCGCGTCGGCGGCGAGGTGACACTGCCTGCGCGCGACGGCGAGCAGCTTGTCCGAGTACGCGCGCGCGAGGAGGTCGAGGGCGAGCAGGTCTCCGGCCTGCATCAAGGCAAGGAGCTGGTCGGAGGTCGGCATGACGAACAGTGTCTCCGGGGCGGGAAAGTGTGTCAGCGGTTGTTAAGAGTCGGCCGCATGCGGCGCTGGATCCTCGTGCTGGTGGCGGTGAGCGTGGGGTTGTTCGCCACTGCGGGGCTCGTCTTCTCGCGGCAGGCGGCGCGGCTGAGCGACGGCGTGGCGCGCGACGCAGCCGAGCTCGAGGCCCGCACCGTGGCGCTCGCGACCGCGCCCGAAGACGGCTCGGTGTTCGACTGCCTGGGCCCGGAGGTGGATCGGTCCCCTGACCTCAGCCGGGTCCTGCCGTGGACCGACCCGTCGATGGCCGCCGTCATCGCCGGGGCGCCGCTGACCGGGCACCAACGCGCGGTGCTGGAGACCCACCGGCCGTGGCTCTCGCGCGCCCTCGCGTGTGGAAGGAAGCGCACCATCGCGCCGACCGCGGGGCTCGGGCCCTTCCCCGACTTTCTGCACGGACGCCGTCAGTCGATGCCGCGCCTGATGGAGACGTTGTCGTCGCTGGCGCCGCTGGTGGTCCGCGACGCGCTCGAGCGAGGCGAGGTCGACGAGGCCCTCGAGGGGTGCACGGCGGTGCTGGTGCTGACCACCGGCTGGCTCCGCCTCGAGGGGCTCGAGAGCATGCTGCCCACCATGGGCCCCTCGCGCGCCGTGCTGCCCGCCTGCGCCGACGCCCTCGCGCGCTCGCCTCAGCCGGCGCCGTTCCGCGCCCGCCTCGCCGAGCTGGGCACACTCGCGCCGTCGTACGTCGAGGTGATGAAGCTCGAGCGCACCCAGCTCGCGTTGCGGCTGTTCGGCGCGTGGGTGCCCGCCGAGGTGGACGCGCGACTCCCGCCGTCGGCGCGCGCGGTGACGAAGACGCAGCGCGAGTCGAAGTGGCAACGCGGGGTCACCGGCACGCTCGCCCTGCGGCTGTACTGGAAGCGCTTCGACGCGGGGATGCGCGAAGTCGAAGCGGCGAGCGCGCTCGAGCCGACCGCGCGAGAGAAGGCGATCCTCGCGGCGCAGGCAAAGCTCGACGCGCCGTTCCTCAAGCGCTTCTTCGCCGCCGACCCGGTCGATCTCCGGTACCAGATGTACGCCGTGTACCTCGACCAGCATCACGCCTCGCTGGGCCTCTTGACGCGGTAGCGCGCGCTCACTGCCCACGGCGTGTCGCGAGGTACACCGCGAAGCTGCCCAGCCAGTGCCCGCCTTCGTAGTGCTCGCCGGTCACCGCCTCGAGCCCGGCCTGGCGGTGTGCGCTCGCGGCGCGCTCCAGCGCAGGCCTTCGTGAATCGTTCGCAGGCAACGCCGACGCGATGCCCTCCAGCATCCACGCGCGTGAGAGGTTGAGACCGTCGAGGTGCGCCAACTTGGGGTCCGAGCGATCGCTCACCACCTCCGGCGAGGGCCACTCGTTGCCCGGCAGGAAGGTCTTCAACCACGCCGCGTAGGCCTCGCCGTGGAGCACCCGCCGCATGAGGTCCGCCTCTGCGAGGCAGGGCGAGAGGAAGTCCTGACCGTTGGGTTCCCACGTCAGCGGGCAGGCGCGATCGTTCGCGTAGTACGTCTGAATGCGCTCGGTGAGCAGCGCCTCCATCGGCGCGTTCCCCGCGCGACGCGCCCAGTCGAGGATCAGCCCGAACGCGAACGCCGTCTGATCGTGCTCGCCGACCCGAATCGGCCTCGTCAGCTTCGGCAACCACGATGCGAGGCGCGCCGCCGCGACGGCCTCGAGCGGTTCCAGCGCCTTCGACCACGCGCGCGCTTCCGGCGAGTCCCACTCGCGCAGCTCGGCCGCCAGTTGCAACAGCCACGCGAGCCCGTACGGCCGCTCGAAGCTCACGCGCCCTGGCGCCTCGAGGTACTTCCGCTCGGCGGCGAGGTTCTTCGCGGTGAGGCTCTGGGCGAGCGCCTTGCGCGCAGCGGCTGCGAACGGCGCCTCGGGGAAGGTGCGCGCCAGCCGCACCAGCAGCCAGTGCCCGTGCACCGAGGAGTGCCAGTCGTAGCAGCCGTAGAACGCCGGCGTGAGCCGCCGCGGCGCCTTCACGTCCCTCGCGTCGTTGAGCACGTGGGCCAGTTTGTTGGGGTACTCCTGGTGCACGCAGGCCAGCGCCAGATTCGCGAAGCGCGTCGCCGCCGTCGCATCGAAGTCTGCAGGCACCACCGCCAGGGACACCGCGAGCCACGCACCGAACATGGGCGCGCATTGGAGTGAGCGAAGTCCTTGAAAGAAAGAGGGATCAACCGGCTTGCACCCGGCAACCAACGTTTGCCATGACGGCCCTCGCCTTCCCCCTCGGGCACATGCCGAACGACCTCGCCGCGGTGGCCGATCCTCTCCGTACGCTCGCGCTCGCCGCCCGAGACGGGGAAAGTGTTGCCTTTACGCAGCTTTACGAGCGCACCCGCGAGCAGGCGTGGCGGGTCCTCTACCGGGTGGTGGGCCAGAGCCCCGACCTCGAGGACCTGGTCCAGGAGTCCTACATCCAGCTCATGCGCGCCCTGAAGTCGTACCGGGGCGAGTCGCGCGTCTCGACCTTTCTGCACCGGGTGTGCGTGAACGTCGGGCTGATGCACCTGCGGGGCAAGCGCCGCCGCAAGGAAGAGACGACCGACGAGGTGCCGGAGCACGCGACCGACGAGCAGCACGACCCGGAGCGCGCCGCGCAGGTGAAGCAGGCCGCCAGCCTCGTGCAGCGCGCGCTCTCGACGCTCAGTGAGGAGAAAGCGTCGGTCTTCGTGTACCACGAGCTCCTGGGCATGAAGCCGGAGGAGATCTCAGAGCTCGTCGACTGCCCCGTGAACACGGTGCGCTCGCGCCTCAACCGCGCGCGCCAGGACTTCACCGAGGTGGTGGTGAAGCTCAAGCGAGGTGAACCATGAGCCATCTCTCGACTGAGACGCTCTGGTCGCTCGCGCGCGCCGAGCTGAGCGCCGATGAGGTGAAGAGCGCCGAGCTGCACCTCGCCGATTGTCCCGAGTGCCGGGTGTCGTTCGACGACGTGAAGCTGGCGCAGAGCGTGTTGATGGATCTCCCGGCCGTGCCGGCGATGCCCGAGGCGATGGCGCGTCGCGTGGGGCACCAGCTCGCCGAGGCCGCCGACGCGCGCGCCGCGAAGCAGTTCACCTCGTGGTGGCAGTCGCTGTTCACCCCGCGCTTCGTGCTCGCGTCGGCGATGGCCATCGCGGTGGTCATCACCGGGGCCTGGCTGCTCGCGTCGCCCAGCGCACCGCAGCCGATGCCCATCGCGCAGCCCACGCCGTCCGTGCCGCCCACGCCCGACGTCGCGCCGGTCAAGAAGCTCAGCGTGACCGTGGCCAGCGCGCACAAGTCGTCGACCGCGAAGAAGCAGGTGCTCACCGAGGGCGCGAAGATCGCGACGCAGAGCGGCGGCAGCGTGTGGATGCAGCTGCCCGACGGCTCGCGCGCCGGCCTCACCGGCTCGTCAGAGGTGACGCTGGCGAAGCTCGAGAGCAAGGAGCTCACGCTCGACGTCGCCCGCGGCAGCCTCGCGCTCGTGGTGCCGCACCGCGAAGATCGCGTGCTGGTGGTGCGCGCCGGCGACCTCGAGGTGAAAGACCTCGGCACCCGTTTCCTCGTGTCCCGCGAGCCGAGCCACACCGTCGTCGCGGTCGAAGAGGGCGTGGTGGAAGTGAAGACGCCGAAGGGCTCGCGGCAGGTGAAGGCCGGCCACGCGGTGAGCTGGCGCGAGGGCGAGCTGAAGGACCTCGCCTGGGAACCGACACCGCCCCCGCCCGTGGTGCAGCCCGCCGCCGTCGCGCCCACCACGCCGGAGCAGAGCTCGGTCGCGCGGCTGGAAGAGGAAGATGAGGACGAAGCGCCGCTGCCTCCGGTGGAGCAGCCGGTGGTCGAGAACGCGGATCAGACGCCGGTGCCGGCCGACGAGCAGTGGGCGGGCTTGCCGGAGAAGAAGAGGCTGCCGCCGGTGTCGGCCTTCGCGCCGCCTCCGAAGGCGGTCACCACCGCGTCGGACCGCGCGTTTTCGCTGCGGAACATCGAGCGCAAGCTGAGGGAGATCGGCAGCACCATCACCACGCCCACCGGTCGTGAGGCCCGCGCGCGCAACGTGGCGCTGACCGCTGACGCGGGGGACTGCGAGCACGCGCTGCGCCTGGCCGAAGCCTGGCTCGCGGAGCCCATCACTGGCCTGGCGACGGAGCAGCAGATGCAGCGGTCGGTGCGGCTGCAGCAGGTGCGGTGCCTGAACCGGCTGGGGCGCACGCAGGAAGCCGACGCGATTCAGCGGGCGGTCGAGACCGCGCACTGATCACAGCGCCAGCGCAAGCTGCGGGGCGCGTTCCTCGAGCAAACGGCGGAGATCGTCGAGCCAGCCGCTGTCGCGCAGCGTGTCGTTGGTGACCACCACGTTGGCCCAGCCGAGCGCCGCGAGCCGGGTGCGTTGTCGCGCGTCGGCGTCGAAGGCCGCGCGCCGCGAGTGCCAGAGGAAGCTGTCGACGTGCAGCGCGACTCGGTGGTCCGGCCACGCGAAGTCGATGCGCATCACGTACTCGCCGTCGGCGAAGACCTCGAACTGCACCCGGGTGGGGTCGAGGCCGGCCTTGCGCAGCACGCGCCACACTCTCACCTCGAGTGGGCTGTCGGTGACGCGGCCGCGGCGGGCACGCACGAGCGAGCGGAGTGTGCCGAGGCCCGGGTACTTAGGGTTGAGGCGGTCGAGGGTGGTCTCGAGCCAGTCGCCGAGGTTCCGGTACTTGTGGTGCGCGTCGTCGAGGGCGATCTCGAGGGCTTCTTCGTCGAGCACGCTGGCGAGGTCGACGATGGTGCGGGTGATGCTGGTGGTGGGGATGGCGTGTGGTCGGGTGATGAGGAAGGGGTGGCGGGGGCGGTGGATGACGAAGTTCGGCGGAGGGATCAGCGACTTGCGTCTGGGAACCGAGAGGTGGATTCGAGACGTGTTGGGTCCCCACACGTCTAAACCAGACCAAGACCCCCAACTTGAGATCTGCCGTGTCGTGCCGAGGGGCAAGCGCGGGTCGAGCGGGGCCCAAACCCCTCGCCCCCCACGTTCCCTCAAAGCCGCAGTTCACTCACCTGCACATCAACCGCTCACCCGACGCGAAGGGTAAAGCTCCCACCATGCCGCGCGAGCTCGGCGCGCATGTCTTCCCGGAACCGCCGCTGCACATCCGCGTTGCCGACGATCCCCATGCAGCCCTCGGTGCCCGCCGACGCACCATCCGGATGAATGCGAAGCAGGCTGCGCGTCCGCCCGACGCGCGGGTCGAACTTGTCGCTCATCGCGAAGCTGTACCCCACGCCGCCCACGCTCATGCTGCGGTCGCTGCGGCTCCACAGGTGCGGGGTGATCTCATAGTTGCCAGCCGGAAGACTCCCGCGCCCATGCCCGCCGCTGCGGAAGTCGTAGGTGTGACCATTCACCGTCACCCGGCCCGTCACCATCTGCGTGCGCGACCCGGCGCCGCGCACCGAGTCGAACGTCGCGGTCAGGTTGCCACCCGCGTTCCCGCGCGTCGCCGGAGTGCTGGTGCGGCGCGAGGGGGCGGTGTCGAAGCTGTCACGCTGCAGCGCGCGCATCGTCTCGGTGCCGACCTTGCCGTCGACCTCGAGTCCGCGCGCCCGCTGAAAGTCACGCACCGCTGCGGCGGTCCGCGTGCCGAACGAGCCATCGACGCTGCCGGGGTTGAAGCCCGCGTTGCGCAGCGTCTGCTGGAGTTCACGAACCGAAGCGCCGCGGGAACCGATGGAGAGCGTCATGGGCACAGGGGTTGTCGGTCGAGGTGCGCGGAAGGTTGCGGCACCACCGACCCCGGCCCCGAAAATCCGAGCCTCAGAAGATGGTGCCCGGCCCGATGATGATCGCCGGTTGGGCGAGGTAGTCGATCTTCAGCTTCTCGGGCGGCTTGGGCGTATCCGGCAGCACCACGACGGCCTTCACCGCCACCGACACCGGCTGGCGCGCGTCGACCTTCGCCTTCACCGCGTTCAGCGCCGCGCCCTCGAGCTTCACCACCGTCGGCAGCGACGACAGCGCGCTCTTGCTGGCGATCACCACCTGCCCGTTGACCGACAGCGTCGCCGAGGTCACGCGGGTGGCGAGGTCGAGCTTGGCGCCCGAGGTGCCGTCGACGAAGTCGAGCTTCTGAATCGACAGCTCGACGCGCTGCACGATGTTCGAGGCCGTCTTCAGCTCGCCGATGGTCTCGTAGTCGGACGCCTTGAGCACCTCGATGGTGTCGTCGAAGGTGAACTCGCAGCCGCCGGTGACGACCTTCGTGCTGACCATCTTGTCGCCTGCGGGGAGCGCCTGGCCGCAGGTGAAGGTGGTGCTGATCGCCACCTCCGTCGAGCCCTGCACCGGGGGAACGCCCTTCGTCTCGTCGATCCGCAGCTCGACCGGACCACACGCCGCCAGGGCCAGCGCTGCCACCATCAAGGAACGTCGCATTCGCTCATCTCTCTTTCGTTGTGGGGGGATCTGAAGCCTCCCACGGTCTGTGCCCGGCCACGCCTTCTGATTCTCCAGACACCGGCGCGGGGTCAGCGGCCACCCCCCTGAAATGACTTGGAAATGATGGTCTCGAGCGAGCCGGGTCCTCTACACTGCGCTCGCAACTATTTCCGCCTCGGTCGCAACTGAGAGGACATCGTCGTGGGTTCCTACCGTGTCATGCGCCGAATCAGCCCCCCGGGGGGATTCGTGGAGACCTTCGCGGGGCGCGCGAGCACGGGGGACAAGCCGGTGTTGCTCAAGCGGATCGTCGAGCACCGCGCAGGACTGGGCGAACGACTGCTGGGGCTCTCGCGGCTGCGCATCGCGGGGCTGCCGACGGTGGTCGAGGTGGCGACGGTCAACGACGAGCTGTGGGTGGTGCTGGACGGACAGGAAGGCGAGTCGCTGCGCTGGGTGATGAGCACGCTGGCGCGGGCGGCCGGCTTCATCGCGCCCAACGAAGGGCTGGCGGTGGTGGCGCGCGTGGCGCAGACGCTCGACGGGCTGCACCGCCACGGCCTCACGCACGGCGACGTGTGCCCTTCCACCATCTTCCTCACGCAGCGGGGTGAGGTGCAGCTCCACGACGCGTTGATCGCCGCGACGCTGGGGCAGCAAGGCGACCTCGGGCCCTACCGCTGCGAGATGAACGCCCTCGCGCCGGAGCAGGTCGGCGCCCCGGCGACGCCCCCCTCCGACGTGTTTCGACTGGGGCTGCTGCTCTACGAGCTGGCCATCGGTCGGCCGCTCTGGTCGGGCCCTTCACCGGCACACCTGTGCCACGCGGCGACGGGCTGGGGCGGGCTGACGCGAGACAAGGTCAAGCAGGTGCCCGAGCCGTGGCTCACCCTGTTGGTCACCATGCTCAACGTGGTGCCCGGGGCACGGCCGACGATGGAAGAGGTCGGCGCGGTGCTGGAGCAGGCCGTCACCCAGAATGGCTGGGCGACGGGCGAGGTCGACGTGGCCCGGCTCTTCGCGCGCGCGGCGCAGAACCGCACCCCCCACTTCGCCGCGCCGCCCACCACCGGCCAGGAGCTGCTGCTCACCCCGCTGGTCCACGCCCCCGCGCCCTCGCCCGCGCCCTCGCCGCCGCGGCCGGTCACCCCGTCGGGCACGCCCGCCGTCACGCCGCCCGGCGCAGTGGTGGCGCGCATCACCACGCGCAAGATGACCCGCGAGGCGCTCGCCGCCGTCAGGTCGGAGCCCGCCCTGCAGCCGCCGCCCCAGACGCTCGAGCCCGCGCTGCGCGCCGCGCACCTGCTGGTCGAGCGTGCGGTGCTCACCGCCCAGCAGGTGCAGACCGCGAAGGAGCAAGCCACGATGGCCGGGTGCTCGGTGCTGGCCGCGCTCGCCGAGCAGGGCGCCGACGAAGACGCGCTGGTGGCCACCATCAGCGAGGTCACCCACACCTCTTCCATCAGCACCCGCAAGGTGACCGAGGCGCAGCCCGGGCCCGACGCGCTGGCGCTGGTGCCGCTCGCGCTGTCTCGGGAAGCGGAGGCGGTGCCGCTGGGACTCAAGGGCGGCACGCAGTTGATGGTGGCGATGGCCGACCCGCTCGACCCGCGAGCCGTCGCGGCGCTCAAGGCGGCGTTGGGCGCGCGCAGCCTCATCACCTTTCGGGCGGGACCGCGGGCGATCGCCAACGCGCGGGCGCGGCTGTACCCGGGCGGTGGAGACGGCGACTTCGAGCTGACCCGCTCCGACCCGCCCGTCGAGGCCGCGCCGCGCTCGGAGCTGCCGGCACGCCTCATCGACGCGCTGCTCGCGCTCCAGGGCGTGCGCGGCGCGCAGGCGCAGCAGCTGGTCTCGCTGGCCGCCGGCCTCGCGCGCCGCTTCAACGTCTCGGAGGCCGAGGTGGCGCTGGCGCGGCTGGTCTCGGGGGCCCTCGTCACCAGCGCGCTGACGCAGCACCGGCTGCCGCACGACGTGCCGAAGCTGCTCGACGTGCAGGAGAGCATCGGCTTCGGCACCGAGGCCGACGCGTTCGTTGAGGCGCTGCACAGCTTCCCGGCGCGCATGCCCGAGCGGCCGGTGGTGAAGGCGGTGGTGCTGGCCTTCGCCTTCGCGGCCCACGCCGGTGACGCGCGGCCCAGCGGCTCGCGGCTCGGCGGGGCGCTCAACAGCTTCCGCGTGCGTCACCAGCTCGCGCCGCCGCTGTTCGAGGCGCTCAGCCGCGAGCTGTCTGCCGCCGGCGTGTGAATTCGCGCGCGCGTGGTGTAGCTCTCGGGCCATGCACCGCCTCGCCTGTTGTCTCTCGATCCTCGCGTTGAGCGCCTGCGACACGCCGCCGGGCGTCGCGAAGATGGACTTCCGCCGCACCCCGCCGGTGGGCGTCACCGGCGGCACCTGGGTGGCGAAGTTCTCGGGCCAGCAGCTCACCGACGCCGAGCTCGCGCAGCGCTTCGCCGAGATGAACCCCTACGCCCGCGCGCGCTTCCAGACCGTCGAGCAGCGCCGCGACTACGTCGATGGCGTGGTGCGCTTCGAGCTGCTGGCGCAGGAAGCGGTCAAGCGCGGGCTCCAGAACGACCCCGAGGTGGTCGAGGCGGCGCGCCGGGTGATGGTGCAGCAGCTGCTCAAGAAGGAGCTCGACGAGGGCACCGGCGGCGTCACCGACGCGCAGGTGGCGGCCTGGTACGAGGCGCACAAGTCCGACTACGTGAAGCCGGCGATGACGCGGCTGGCGCACATCGCGTTCAGCAAGGAGAACCGCGCGAAGGCCGAGGCCGTGTTCGCCCAGGCGAAGGCGCTGCAGCCGCTCGACGCCGCGGGCTTCGGCAAGCTGGCGCGCGAAAACAGCGAAGACCCGCGCACGAAGGAGCTCGACGGCGACATGCGCTTCTTGTCCGACGACGAGCTGACCGCGCAGTACGGCGCCGAGGTGGCGGCCGCCGCGGCGAAGCTGGTGAAGGTGGGCGACGTGGCCGAGGCGCTGGTGGAGACGCCGAAGGCCCTGCACGTGCTCAAGCTGCAGGGCCGCCAGCTCGCGCTCAACCTCTCGGTGGAGCAGGCCAGGCCGAGCATTCAGCAGCTGTTGGCCAACGAGTCGAAGCAGGAGCGGTTCCGCGCGCTGCTCGAGCGCCTGAAGAAGGACGCGAAGCTCGAGGTGAACGAGGCGGCGATCGCCGCGATGGTCATCGACCCGAAGGCCCCCGCGGTGACGCCCAGCGCGCCGGCGCCCGGCTTCATCCCCGCTCCACCGGCGACGAAGTAGCGCGCCCGTGCTACTCGACGTCCGCGTGATGGCCCGCCTCGCTCTCGTCGCCGCCTGCCTCGCCCTCTCCGGCTGCCCGCAGCAGCAGAAGCCGAAGCAGGACCCCACCGTCGTCGCCACGGTGAACGGCGAGGTGCTCTCGCGCGCCGACTTCGAGCGGCTGTTGGGCCGCGAAGCGCAGGCGATGGAAGGCAACGGCCCGCGCACGCCGGAGCAGGTCGAGCCCTACAAGCAGGCGCTGCTGGAGACGTTGATCGAGCGCGCGCTGCTCCTGCAGGCGGCCCGCGCGCAGGGCGTGGCGGTGACCACCGAAGAGGTCGATCGCCGCGTGCTGGCGCTCAGCTCCGAGTACCCGGCCGGAATGTTCGACGAGGCGCTGGCCAAGAGTCAGACCTCGCGCGCCGCGCTGACCCGCAGCACCCGCGAGCAGCTCACCATCGAGAAGCTGCTGACCCAGGAAGTGCACTCGCGCGTGGCGGTCAGCGAAGAGCAGATTCGGCAGTACTACGACGAGCACGTGGCCGACTTCACCGAGCCCGAGCAGGTGCACGCGCAGCAGATCGTGGTGAAGGGTCTCGACGAGGCCAAGCGCGTGCAGCAGCAGCTGTGGCAGGGCAAGAAGTTCCCCGACCTCGCGCGGCGCTTCTCGCTCTCACCCGACGCGCGGGTGGGCGGAGATCTCGGCTTCTTCGCGCGCGGCACCATGCCGCCGGCGTTCGACGAGGTGGTCTTCAAGCTCAGCGTGGGCGGCACCAGCGAGGTGGTCAGCACCGAGTACGGGTTCCACCTCTTCCGCGTCATCGAGAAGAAGCCGGCGCGCAAGCGTGAGCTGGCCGAGGTGCGCGGGGAGATCGAGCAGAAGCTGCTCCAGGCCCTGCGGGCCGAGGCGCAGCGGGCCTACGTCGCCGGGCTGCGCGCCAGGGCCGCGGTGGTGATCAACGACGAGAGCCTGGTGCTGGTGTCGGGGCACGCGCCTCCGGCGCAGTCGTCGGAGCCGTGAAGGCAAGGGTCCGCTCCCCCAGCAGGGGATGCGGGCTCCTCCACAACGAGTCGCGGAAGGCCTCGAGCCGCCGGCCCACGCGGGCGTCGAGCTCGGCCGGAGTGAGCCCCAGCAACAGCTCGACCGCGTCGTCGACGTGATCGATGGCGTGCAGGTGGAAGCGGCCCGCGGCGATGGCCTCGACCACTTCTTCGCGGAGCACGAGGTGTTGCACGTTCTGCGCAGCGAGGATCACGCCCTGCGTGCCGTCGAGGCCCAGCACGCGGCACGCGTCGAAGAAGCCCTCGATCTTGTCGCTGATGCCGCCCACCACCTGCGCCGAGCCGTCCTGCCCGAGGGAACAGCTCACCGCGAGGTGTTGGTGCACCGGCACGTCGGCCAGCGCCGAGAGCAGCGCGACCAGCTCGGCGACCGAGGCGGAGTCTCCTTCCACCGCGAAGTACGACTGCTCGAAGGTCAACGTGGCGTCGAGGGTCATCGGCCGCTGCGCCCCGAAGCGCCCGAGCAGGTAGCCCTGCAGCTGCATCACCGCCTTCACGTGCACCGGCCCGCTGAGCTCGGCGCCGTGTTCGATGTCGATCACCCCGCGCACGCCCGGCCCCACCCGCGCCGACACGCGCGCCACGCGGCCGAGCACCGAGTCGCCCTGCTCCGAGAGCGCCAGCGCGTTGACCTGGCCCAGCGCGGCGCCGCTGACCTGCAGCCGCAGCAGGCCGCGCCGCACGTGGTCTTCGAGGCGCTCGCGATCGAGCCCGCCCCGCCACCGCGCCGCCGCTTCGGCGCGCCGCAGGTGACCGGCGTGCACCCGCAGCGCGCCGTCCTTCTTCGCCTCGAGCCCGGCCTCCACCAGCAGGCCCCGCAGCCGGTCCCACTCGAGTGACAGGCGCTGTTGGTCTCCCGCGAGCCGCTGGGCGTGCTCGAGGCAACGCGCGACCGCGCTGGCGTCGAAGGCGGGCAGCCGCTCCTGGCGCACCAGGGTGGCGATGACCGCGGCGGCCTGGGCGAGCGAGGTGGTGCTGGTCACCGTCGAGTCGGTGAAGTCGGCGCGCACCGCGAACAGCTCCCGGAAGTCGGGGTCGTTGTCGTAGAGCGCCTCGAACAGCTCGAGCTCGCCGGTCAGCACCACGCAGCACTCGAGGGGCATCGGCGCCGGCGCCATCGCCTCGGCGGTCGCCAACGCTTCGCCGCCCTGAGGAAAGGGGAGCTCGCGCGTGCGCAGGCAGCGCAGCAGCCCGACCCACACCTCGGGCTGAGCCAGCAACGCGCGCACTGGCAGCACCAGAAACCCGCCGTTGGCGCGGTGGAGCGCGCCGGGGTGGAGGTGCATGAAGTGGGTGCTCAGCACGCCCTGCGAGAGCTCGCGCGAGATGCTGCCGAAGAGCCCCTCGACGCTGGGGCGCCCCTCCTTGAGCACCGGCGCGCTCGCCTCGGCGCCGTGGCTGACCAGCACGTGCGCGCGGAAGCGCCGCAGCGGGTCGACGCCGGGCTCGGGGTCTTTCTCGTCGTGCTCGACGAAGAGCCCGTGGTGCTCGACGAGGGCCTGTCGCAGCCGCGCGAAGTGCGCCACCGCGGCGGGGCAGTTGGCGAACTCGCGCTCGACGTCGGCGAGGGCGACGGCGGCCAGCTCGCGCGCGGCGTCGTTGCGCAGCGCCAGGTGGCGCGTCGCGAAGCCGGCGTGGATCTCGCCCAGCTCGCGGTTCGCGGCCTCCACCGGCTCGGCGATCTCCGGCAGGCGGGCCTCGATGGTCCTGCGCTGCGCGCCCCGCAGCTTCTCGAGCGGCGCGGTGACCACCTTCCCCTTCCACAACGGCAGGGCCTCGAGCTGCCCTTCGATGCGCCGGACATCGAAGTGCCGCGCGCGCAGCGCCGCCTTCAACGCCGCGAGCACCCGCTGCTCGGCCTGCTGCGCCTCTTCTTCAAGCGCGACGAACTGCCTCCGCAGCCGACCGCCGTTGAGCACCCGGTTGAGCTCACGCTCGAGCCGCACCAACGCCTCGTCGAGCAGTCGCGCGAGCCGCGGGCCTTCACCGCCCGGCACCCGCAGCGGGAGCGGCCGCTCGGGGTGTCGCTCGTTGAACACGTACAGCCAATCGTCTGCGCGCGGGAGCCGGGCGCTGGCGGTGCGCAGCTCGGCCAGCACCGCGTCGAGCTTCATGAGGTGTGGCGCGCCGCTGGCGAAGACGTGAAAGCCGCGGGTGGCGACCACGAGCTCGAGCGCGGCGCGGGCGCGGGGCTGCAGCTTCATCACCGCCTCCCCCACGCTCTGGCCGGGCGCGAGCTCGTCGGTGCTCTCGAAGTCGAAGCGCGCGGGGTCGACGTGGGGACGAACGGCCTCGGCGCTGACGGGGTGCGTGCTCATGCCCCTGGCGCTTGCAATTGCGCAGCCCCTGCGGGGCCGCCCACTCTTCGCAGCTTGTGCGGGTCGCGCGGCCCCACCCGCGCTGAACTTGCGTGACTCAGCGCGTGAAGACGTAGACGGCGCCGCTCTGGCCCGCGTCGTTGTTGCCCTGGTCGCCGTTGAGGCCGATCGCATTGCTGTCTTCGTCACGGGCGCTGACGACGAGCGTGCCGCCGTCAGCCGAGACGGCAGCGGACATTCCGAAGCGATCTCCCGCTTCTGCGTTGGGCGCCTTCACGTAGGCGAGCTGGCTCCAGGTCGAGCCTGCGCGGGTGAACACGTAGGCCGCGCCAGAGTTGAGCGCGCGCTCGTTGAGCTGGTCGCCGTCGACGGTGGTGGCGTCGCTGTCTTCCTGCCAGGCGGTGCACACCAGCGTCGCGCCGTCGGCGGAGAGCGCCACGGCGGTGCCGAACTGATCGCTGGCGCTGGTGTTCGACGCCTTGAGGTAGGCCTGCTGCGACCACGCGGTGCCGGCGCGGGTGAAGACGTAGACCGCACCCGCCTGCCCCGCCGAGGTGTCCGCCTGCGAGCCGTTGACGCCGGTGGCGTTGCTGTTGTCTTCGTTGGCGGCGACCGCGAGGGTGTTGCCGTCGGCCGCGAGGCTGACCGCCGAGCCGAACCACGCCGCGAACTTCGGGGTCGAGGCCTTGAGGTACGCCTGCTGCGCCCACGCGGTGCCGGTGCGCGCGTAGACGAACACCGAGCCGGCGGTCATCAACGAGCTGTCGAAGGGGCTGGTGGTGCCGCTGTCGTCGCCCATCTCGCCGACCGCGAGCGTGTTGCCGTCGAACGAGAGCGCCACCGACGACCCGTACCAGTCGGACGGGCCGGTGTTCGACGCCTTGAGGTAGGCCTGCTGGGTCCACGTCGAGCCGGTGCGCGTGAAGACGTAGGCCGCGCCGGCGATGAAGGCGCTGTTGTCGCCCTGCCCGCCGCCGTTGATGCCGGTGCCGGCGCTCGCCTCGAAGTACGCGCCGACCGCCAGCGTGTTGCCGTCGCCCGAGAGCGCGACCGCGTTGCCGAAGCGATCGTCAGCGCCGGTGTTCGACGCCTTCACGTAGGCCTGCTGCGACCACGTGGTGCCAGCGCGAACGAAGACGTAGACCGCGCCGGAATACGGCGCCGCGTCGTTGTTCTGGTTGCCGTTGACGCCGGTGGCGCTGCTGCGCTCTTCCGACGCGCCGACCGCCACCGTGTTGCCGTCGGCAGAGATGGTCAGCGCCAGCCCGAAGAGATCGTACGCCCCGGCGTTCGAGGCGCGCAGGATCGCCTGCTGAGTCCAGGTGCTGCCGCTGCGCACGAAGACGTAGACCGCGCCGCTGTCCTCGCTGCCGCCGTCGGTCGCGGTGCCGTCTTCGAAGGGCGCGCCCACCACCAGCGTGTTCCCGTCAGCCGAGAGCGCGGTGGTGAAGCCGAAGTTGTCCTGCGCGCCGGTGTTGGAGGCCTTCACGTACGCCTGCAGCGTCAGCGGCAGCCGGCAGCAGGCCGCGCCGCACACGCCGTAGCCGACGTCGCAGCTCACGCCGCAAACGCCGCCGGTGCAGGTGGCCGAGCCGTTGGCGGGCGCGGGACATGGAGTACACGACGCGCCGCACGTCGCGACGCTGGAGTCCGACACGCACGCGTTGGTGCACACGTGCTGCCCCGCGGGGCACGTGGTGCGGCACAGCCCCGACGTCGCGTCGCAGCCGAGCGCGCACGAGACGTCGGCGGTGGCGTAGGTGCACTGGCCCGCGGCGCAGGTGCCGGCGGCGTTCGAGGTGCGCTGGGTGACGGCGTCGACGCAGGTCGGCGCGGGCGGCGTGGCGCAAGCGAGAGCGGTGCCGGCGCACGAGCCGTTGGCGAGGCACGCGTCGTGAGTGGTGCACGCGTCACCGTCGGAGCAATTGGCGCCGGTGGCGACGTCGTACTGACACGCGCCGGCGACGCAGCGGCCGCCCATGAAGCACGGAGGCGGCGTGGTGCAGCTCACGCCGAGGCAGGGATCGCTGGCGCACACCCCTCCGTCGCAGCCGCCGGTGCAGGTGACGGTGCGCTGCGGGTAGGTGCACGCGCCCGCGGCGCAGGTGCCCGGAGAGTCGAACGCCACCACCGAGCCCGAGGCGCCACAGGTCGGTGCGGGCGGCGTGGTGCAGCCCAGCGCGGTGCCGCGACAGACGCCGGTCGCGCACGCATCGCCGGTGGTGCACGCGTCGCCGTCGTCGCAGGTGGTGCCGTCGTTCTTCGCGGCGTAGGTGCACTGCCCGCCAGCGCAGGTGCCGGTGGCCTGAAAGCACGCCCCGGGCGGAGTGGTGCAGCCCAGCGCGGCGCCGCGACAGACGCCGGCCGCGCACGCATCACCGGTGGTGCACGCGTCGCCGTCGTCGCAGCCGGTGCCGTCGCTCTTCGCGGCGTAGGTGCACTGGCCCGCAGCGCACGTGCCGGTGGCCTCGAAGCACGGCCCGGGCGGCGTGGCGCACGTCACGTTGGCGCAGGCGTCGAGGGTGGCAGTGCCGACGAGCGAGACGATCAACTCCGGCGCGTTCGACGCGTCGCTCGAGATGGTCAGCCGCGCGGTGTGGGCGCCGACGGCGGTGGGCGCGAAGGTGACGGTGAGCTCGGCGGCGCCGTCGAGGGCGATGGGCGCGACCGACGAGGGCGTGAAGCTGAACACCGCGTCGCCCGAGAGTTCGAGCTTCGACACGGTGAGCGTCACGCGGCCCGGGTTCCGGAGCGTCAACGTGCGCGCCGCCGACTGTCCGACGGTGGTGGCTCCGAAGTCGATCGACGCCGGCGTCACCTCGAGCTGGGGCGTGACGGTGGTGGGCCGCTCGTTTCCGCACTGACACGACATCAACCACGACGCGAGGAGGGCGAGCCGAAGACGCATGCCTCGGCGTAGAGAACGAGCGGCGTGTCGTCAACGACGCTCAGCGGTGCTTCGCCTCGAGGAACACCGGATCGCGCAAAGCCTGCGGGAGGAACGGCTCGTGCCCGCGGCCGACCTGCGACATCGCCGTGCGCAGCGGCAGACACTCCTCTTCCCAGAAGCGCCGGAGGAGCTGCAGGTGCTCCTGCGTGTCGTCGGCGTGACGTCGCGCCGCGCGCTGCTCGAGCAGCTCGAGCACCAGCGCCTTGAGGAACGCGGGCGAGGTGCCGCGCCACCAGGCCTGGAGGTGCTCGCTCCACGCGGGGTCGAGCTGGCGAAAGCGCACCACGCGCGTGAAGTCGACCTTCGGCACGTCGGTGAGTCGTTTGCTCGGCTCGCGGTGGCCGACGTACTCGAGCAACCCCACCAGCGCGTCGAAGGCCGCGCGGGTGAGCGCTGGTGAACGAAACGCGCCCGAGAACTCGAAGTCGGGGAGCTGGTCTGGCGAGGTGGTGCAACAGAGATCGACGTCTTTGCCGGCGCGCCGCACGCCGAGGCAGGGGTACATGAACGAGAACACGCCCGACACGTTGTGCGGCGGCCGCAGCGTCTGGATGAGCTCGTTCTCGAGCAGCAGGGCCGCGAGCTCCGACTCGCAGGGACGAAAGCGCAGCGACGCGGCTTCCTTCACCAACCGCCACCGCTTGCGCTCGACCTTCTTGCGGCCGCCCGCGAGCCGGTACTGCGCGATGCGACGGCGGAGGCTCACCGCCTTGCCCACGTAGAGCGTGCTCCCGTCGGACGCGAGCCACTCGTAGACGCCGGGGCCGTCGGGCACGGTGGCGAGGAAGGCCTCGCCGAACTTCTGGTCGAAGCGGTTGCTCACGGGTCCGGCGGCAGATCGCACAGGTACAGCCGCGCGGTGGTGCGCGAGGTGAGCAGCACGCCGAGGCGCTTCGCGAACGGCGCGAGCGAGACGGTGGACCCGTCGTTCATCTGCGGCTGCAGCCCACACGCGACGTCCCACGAGCCGCGCCTGGCGGCGCTCACGTCATCGCTGAAGAAGTGGACCGTGGCAGGCCCGGGGACGCCGTACGCGATGACGCCAGTGGCCATACAGCCGGGGCCGCAGCGCCCGACGGACCACCAACCCGGCTCGACGGTCGAGACCTGTTGGAGCTCGCCGTCGCCCGCGAGGTCGGCCGAGGTGGCCCACAGCCCGAGCTCGTATTGGTCGGAGGTGTTGATGGCCGAGTACGCGGTGAAGACGGTCGTGCCCGAGGTGGACGCGGCGACGCCCAGGCCCTGCGGCGCCTTCTGGTTGCTCGGCGTCGAGGTCTGCCCCGCGATGACGCCGTTGGCCATCGAGAGGATGTTGAGCGAGCCGTTGTACGCGTTGATCTGATCAGTCCACACGTACCGGAAGCCGTCGCCGACGCCGCTGGTGGAGACGACGCCGACGGAGTTGGTGCTCCCCACCGGCACCGGCGCGAGCGAGGCAGGGCAGCCGACCGCCACCGAGCCCGCCACCAGCCGTGGATCGACGCGCGCCGAGAGCGCGACGCCGCCCGTGGTGTTGAGCGCGAGCGTCGGCGTGTCGAGCACGCCGCCGTCGATGTTGGCCACGAGCAGGGGAACGCCCGTGCCGGTGGTGCACTTCATCGCGGTCGCCCCACGATCGAGCCACGCCGCGGCCCACAGGGCGCCCTTCGCGTCGAGGCTGAGCTGCGCGTTGCTCGCGGGCTCACCGGCGATGAGCGTGCGCGCGCCGCCATCGAGCGCGTACTCGCGGACCTCGACGGTCGTGCCCGCCCAACCCGCGATGAGGCCGGCGCTCGACTCCACCAGCGCGCCGCTCACGATGTTGGTGCCGGTGCCGAGGGTGATCGGCGCGTCGCAACGCAGGCGGCGGTTGGTGCTGCCCGTGCACACCGGCCCGCCGTCGTACACCGGCGGACCCGCGTCGACCGTGCCCGCGTCTTCCTGGCTCATCGGCGCCCCGGAGTCGGCGACCGTGCAGGCCCCTCCACCGTCGAGGCAGATCGCCCACGCGCCTTCGAGGTCGATACAGCCGCTCGCGAAGCTCAGCACCACGACGCACCAGAGGCGGTTCATCGGAAGCTCCCCTGCACGGCGAAGCCGAGCCCATTCCCGGAGAAGGTCGCGATCGGCGTGACCGGCGCGTCGGAGCCGAAGATCAACAACGCCGCCGCGGTGCCGAGCGCGGCGAGACCGACGCCCGTGCCGACCCAACCGATCGCGCGAAAGGTCAAGCCGAGCTCATAGGTCGTCGCCGGTGACGAGCCGAGGTCGGGCCTGAGCAGGTCGACGCGCAGCGCCTCGGCACGAGCCAGGCTCAAGCCGCCGCCGGCCCCGACGAGGACGCCCACCAGCCCGGGGACCCACCACCAGCGTCGTGAGCCGCCGCCGACCGCAGGCTTCGCCACCTCGACCGGCGCGGCCGCCTCCACCTGACCCGGTGGCGCGGGCACACGCCCCAGCGACACCGAGAACTGCTGCGCCAACTGCACAGCGGCCTTGTTGAGCACCGAGAGCAGCTCCTCTTCCGACTTCGCGGCGCTGGAGAACGACGCGAGCCGCTTGCTCGACTTCGGGTCGATGATCTTCAGGTTCGCCTGGAAGATCGACCCCACGTGCGCGACGTCGCCGATCAAGATGCCGTCGACCCCCAGCGCCGCGGCGATCTCGGCGAGGCAGCTCGAGTCTTCGGTGCAGCCCATCAACTGCCGCTGACGCTCGAGGCCCAGCACCGACGAGACCTCACGCTGCGAGGTGACGAGCAGGCCCTGGTCGGTGAGCCGGTCGACGAGGTGCGCCGTGTAGAAGTCGCCTCGCGCCGCGCTCACGTCGACGAAGTTGAGCTGCATGGCCGCGACCTTGAGCGGCGCGGCCGCGAGCATCGAGAGCAGAACCGTGGTGACCATTGAGGCGCACCGTAGTCGCCCGACCGGGGTTCCTTCAGCAGTCGTTTCGCTGGCACCTACCAGCCAAGGCCCACCGAGAGACCAGGCTCCAGCATCGAGCGCTGACCGGCGAAGGTGGTCTGCACCACGACTTCGATGATCAGCGGCGCCATCGGCCAGTCGGTGAAGTGGAGCCCCACGCCCGTGCGCATGCCCGGGGCGAGCAGCGAGGTGTTCAGGCTCGGGCCGGTGAAGAACGCGAGCGACGCGGGGGGAACGCCGAGCACGCCCCACAGGCGGCCGTCGACCCACCGCGCGACCTCGACGCCGATGCGCAGGCCGATCGAGTGGGACCCGCGGTAGTGGTACTCGAGCGCGAGGTGGCCGATCCAATCGACGGCGAACCACCGACGAACGCCGACGCGCGCGTCGATGGAGAGCGAGCCGGTGGTCAGGTAGCCCGTGCCGAGCAAACCCGCGGTGAGCCCCAAGCGCGGCTCGAAGGCGCGCGCCTGCTCGCTGAGGCGCTCGTCGATGAGCGGCGGCAGCTCGGCGCGAAACTGAGCGAGTGAGGGTGCGTCGATCGCTCTCCACAGCTCGAGGTACTGCGGCTCGGTCAACGGCGCCGGGGTGATCACCCGCGTGCCTTCCGGCTGTTCGATCACCTCGAAGCAGTTCGCGCCGAAGCACCCACCGCAGCTCAGGTGATTCTCGGCGTTCCAGGTGCAACGCGAGCGGGCGCCGATGCGCGACGAGACCTCGGCAGACGAGAGCGGGAACTGCTTGTCGAGGAACCGCTCTCGTACGAGTTCCCTGCGCGCAGCGTCACGGCCCGACCAGCGACCGCAGCCGCTCGCCCCCAGCACCACCATCACGAGCAGCCATCGCATGCGAGCCGCGCAGCGTAGCGGCTCAGTGGAGCGTGCGGGGCACGTTTGGATCCTCGACGAAGTCCCACCGGGGGGCGGGCGGGCGAGGCCGGGGCCACAGCGCGACGGTCAGCGTGCCGACCGAGCCGGCGAAGAGGAGCGCCGCGAACAGGATCATTGTTCCCTCGAGCCGGTGCCCTTGATCACCTCGATGATCGCCGCGCGTTGCTTCTGGTGGAGCGCCTTGCGTTCGCCGTCGAACAACGTCTGCACGGTGGTGGGCCGGCGGTTGTCGATGGTGTCGAGGTCCTGGTCGTTGCGCAGCGCGAGCGTGAGGTTGCCGAGCTCCTGCGCGAGGGTGAGGATCTCGCCTTCTTCCGGCACGACCATCAACGTCACGTTGCCGTACGAGCGCTCGTTCTCGGGGATGAGGTTGATGTTGGTGTTGCCGGTGAGCTTGCCCGTCGCGAGCACCACCACGTTCTGCAGCAAGGTGAGCGCGACCTGCTGATTGCTGTCGGGGTCCTTGAAGGTGCCGATGATGTCGATGTGATCGTTCGGCCGCACCCAGCCGCCCACCGCGTTGCTCGACTTCGCCTCGATGGTGATGGCGCGCATGCGCTTGAGCACCTTGCCGGTGAGGCGCTCGGCGGCGCGGGTGGTCTCGAACTGGCTCCACAGCAGCGGGTCGCCGGCCTGCATCGAGACCATCACCTTCTGCCCCACGATGTAGCTGGCGGAGTCGGGCTTGATCACCGACGCGGTCACGAACTGCTCGGGGATGGAGCGCTGGCTGATCATCTCCATCGTCACCACCGTGCCCTCGGACAGATCGACCGCGGTCACCACCACCGGCACGAGGTTCCAGCCCTTGCGCACGTCGTTGCGCTGCTTCTGGAGCCCCGACCAGCCGACGAGGAACGCAGCCAGCGCCAACACCACCCCGATGATCAACGGCGTCTTTCCCTTGAACATGTCGAACAAGAGCCAGCCGCGCGGAGAGCGTTAACGGACCCTTTTCCGTTCTGCGAGTTCGTGGTGTCTGCTGTGGGACATGGTCCGCCCTGCCCTGGTGTTCGCCCTCTTCTGCACCGCTTGCGCGCCGAAGGCCGTGTACTCCGAGGGAGGGCTGCGGCTGTGTCCGAGCGCCGCGGGCGAGAACTGTTTCCTCGTGACGGCAGCGGAGGCAGGCCTCGGTGGACACGGCGCACAGGTCGATCAATTCGCGGTGCGGCCGAATGACGGCGCGCGAGGGCGGCTCCTCATCTTCCTCAACGGTAGCGGGGGCAGTCCGGCGGCGGGCGCGAGCGGAGGCCTCGAGTCCTGGTACGGCGTCGCGCGCGGCGAAGGCCTCCACGTGCTCGGAGTCAGCTACCGCAGCGAGCTCGCAGTCGGCGCGATGTGTCGTGGTGATGACGCGTGCTTCGAGCCCACACGCCTCTCGCAGGTGACGGGTCGCGCACAGCCCGGCGCCGCGTCGCAGGTGTCGACCATTCTCGAGGTCGAGGGCATCGAGGCGCGGGTGAAGGCGACGCTCGAGTACCTGGCGACGAGAGATCCTGAGGGGGGCTGGGCAGACTTCCTCGCCGCCGATGGCGTGCGCTGGGAAACGACCTTCGTCTCGGGCCACTCGCAGGGTGGGGGCCACGCCGCGCTGCTGGGCAAACGCCACGCGGTCGAGCGGGTGGTGATGCTCGCCTCTCCGTGCGACGCGCGGGCCGATGGCACGCCGGCAAGCTGGCTGACGCGCACCGCCGACTGGCGCACCGACGCCTCGCGCTTCTTCGGGCTGTGGAGCCCCGGCGACGAGACCTGCCCCGCCGCCCCGGCGATCTGGGAACGCATGGGCCTCTCGACTGCCGCGCGCGACGCGAGTGGGCCGTCGTGTGCCGGCCAGGCTGCGCACTCGGCGCCGCTCACCTGCACCAGCGAAAACGCGGAGCGCTGGAAGAGGCTGCTGCAGCCCTGACCCGCCCGCTACACTCGGCGGCCATGCGATGGCTCTGCGCTCTGGTGTTTCTGGCGGCGACGACGGTGTTCGCGACGCCCACGACGGTCACGCTGGTCGGCGATCTGCAGACGAACTTCGGGTGCACGAGCGGGCAGCTCCCCTGCGCGGCGACCGAGCTGACGTACGACGCCAGTGATGAGGTGTGGCAGGCGACGCTGCTGGTGCCCGCCGGCACGTGGACGTGGCGCGCGGCGATCGACACGGGCTCGACGACGTTCGGGCCGCGCACGCTCACGCTCGCGAACGCAGCGGCCGTGAAGTTCTACTACCGCGACGCCGACGGCTGGCTCACCACGAAGTACGACGGGCCCATCATCGTGGCGCCGGGCAACTTCCAGAGCGAGCTCGGCTGCGCGGGCGACTGGCAGCCCGACTGCCTGCGTTCGTGGTTGGTCGACGCCGATGGCGATGGCGTCGCGACGTTCACCACGACGGGGCTCCCGGCGGGCAGCTACGACACGAAGATCGCGCACGACGAGAGCTGGAACGAGAACTACGGGGAGAACGGGCAGCCCAACGGCGCGATGCTCCCCTTCACGGTGCCCACAGACTTCGAGCGCGTGACGTTCAGCTACGTGATCGCGACGCATGTGCTGACCATCGTCGTGGGGACTCCCGATGCAGGGGTGATGGACGCGGGCGTCGATGCGGGTGAAGTGGATGCCGGTGACCTCGACGCCGGTGACCTCGACGCCGGTGACCTCGATGCCGGTGACCTCGACGCCGGTGACCTCGACGCCGGTGACCTCGATGCCGGTGACCTCGACGCCGGTGACCTCGATGGCGGTGACGTCGACGCCGGTGGCGTTGATGCCGGTCACGTCGACGCCGGAGCCGCGGATGCCGGCGCGCCAGACGCAGGCGTCATGGCCAGTGATGCCGGGGCTGCCACCGATGCGGGCGTGATGCCCGGCACCGGAGATGAGGCGAGTGGCTGCGGCTGCGCGACCGTCGATCCCGCCTCGCTCGTCGGCGTGCTCGCGTTGATGTTCGCCCTGCGCCGTCGCGCACCCGCCGAGTGAAGGTCAGCCGGCGTCGGGCCTGTCGGCCGGCTCCACGCCCTTGAAGCGCAGCGGAGATCCAGGGGCCGGCGTGGCGTTACCGGCGAAGTCGACCGCGGTCAGCTCAAGCGACCACGCGCCCCCGTCGAGCCGGAATGCGCCCGAGCACATGCCGTGACCGATGGCGACCTCGCCCTTGTCCGGCGCGAGCAGGAACTCACGAACACCGCCGTCGGGTCGGCTCACGTGCGCACGAAACAGCACCGGTTCACCGTCGGCGAGCGCCACCGCGACCCGCGCCTCGACGAGCGGACCACAGCCGTACCGCACGATCTTCCCTGGCTGCGCTTCCGGCCTCGTCACCCACACCGGCGCGTCGAAGTCAGCGGGCCCGGCGAACCACGAGGCGCTCTCGTCGCGAGGAAGCGAGAAGCGCGCGGGGCCCTCAGGCTGATCGAACCGCAGCGTGTAGCGCGTCCCCACCGTCAGCGCGCCCTTCGGCCGCAGCACTGCCTGCGTGAGCAGGAGCTCGCCCACGTTCACCTCGAGCACCTCGAGCGGGAGCTGCGCGCCGTCTTGCGTGACGAGCCGCGGGTGCCGCGTGGCGATCGACGCGACGATCGGCTGCGCGTCGCCGTAGGCCTGCACCACGAAGCGCGCGTTGGTCGGCACCGTGCTCCCGGGCTGTGGAAACACCTTCCAGCTCCACGACGCGCAGTCGGCCCACGCCGCCAGCGGCACGAGCACACTCAACGCGAGCGCTCTCACTTTCCACGCTCCGGCGCCGTCGCCCCACGAATGACCTGAATGGTGTTGAACCGCTTCTGCTGCAGCACCTTCGTCCTCTCTCCCGACAGCAGGGTGTTGATCGTCGCGCGGCCGCGTTCTTCGAGCACGTCGAGGTCGTCTTCATTGCGCAGCGTGAACGTCAGGTTCCCCAGCCCCTGCGCGAGCGCGAGCATCTCGGCCTCTTCTGGCAGCACCATCAGCGAGACGTTGCCATAGGCGCGCTCCGACTCGGGCAGGAGGTTCACGTTGGTGGTGCCGGTGATCTTCCCCGTCGCCAGCACCATCACGTTCTGCATCAGCGTCACCGCCACCTGCTCGTTGGTCAGCGGGTCCTTGAAGCTGCCGATGATGTCGACGTGATCGTTCGGCCGCATCCACCCGCCGACGCCGGTGGTGCCCTTCACCTCGAGCGCCAGCGCCCGCGCGCGCTTCATCACCCGTGACGCGAGCCGCTCGGCGACGCGGGTGGTCTCGAACTGGCTCCACTGCAGCGGGTCTCCAGCCGCGACCGCGACCATGATCTTCTGCCCCACGATGTAGCTCGATGAGTCGGGCTTCACGACCGACGAGGTCACGAACTGCTCGGGGATCGAGCGCTGCGAGAGGTGCTCCATCGTCACCACGGTGCCCTCCGAGAGGTCGACTGCTGACACCACCACCGGCACCAGGTTCCAGCCCTTGCGCACGTCGTCGCGTTCCTTCTGCAGCGCGCTGAACGACACGCCGAAGCCCATCAGCATCAAGCCCGCGGCCAGCGCGAGCGGCGTCACCTTCGCGAACAACCACGGCGCGCCGGGCCGGTGGTTCGGCACCTTCACGCGCGGCAGCGGAGGCGACGGTAACGGCGCGCGCACCGGCGCAGGCAGCGCAGGTGGATCTCCGTCATAGGCCAGGCCCGAGAGCTGAGCCTCGAGCGCTTCGACGTCGGGGTCAGCCCCCGACTTGTCCCAGAGGTAGTCACTCATCTTCGAGCGCCTCCTTCGTTGGCGACAGACCGAGCTTCTCGCGAAGCTGGGCCATGCCGCGATGCAGGTTGACGCGCACGCTGCCGGGCGTGAGCCCCGTGCGCTCGGCGATCTCCGGTCCCGTCATGCCTTCGATGAGGCGCATGGCGAGCGTCTCGGCGTAGGCCTCGGGCAGCGCGTGGATCGCGGTGAGGATCTTCTTCGCGTCGGGCGCGCCAGAACGATCGGGCGCCGCGAGCTGCGGCTCATCGTCGAGCGGCTCTGACGGCCGCGCGTCGCGCAGGTGCCTCGAGGCCCGGTGCCGCGCGAGCTGCGTGAGCCAGGCGGGGAACGCGCGATCGTCTTCGAGCTGCGAGAGCTTCTGGAACACCTGCAGGAAGACGTCCTGCACCAGGTCCGCGGCGTCGGCCGCCGGCACGCGCGCGATGACCACCGCGTGCACCAGCCGACCAAAATGACCGTGCAGCGCCGCGAAGGCGTCGTGATCCCCTCTGCGCGCAGCCGCGACCCACGTCACCCACACGGCGCGCACTCTCTGCGGCGCACCCGCGGCGCGCGACTCATCGAGCACTGATGCGGTGAGCGCCATCGGACAGGCACAGGAGTCCCCGACTCTGCTCCCCGTTAACCGACACGCCAAGCCCCTGGAATCACGGCCCCCTCCAGCCCGAACGGCGAGCCGGGGCTTCAACCTTTTCCGCGGTGCTGTGTGTGCACGCTCACGGACGACGGCCACCGGCTGTCGGGGATGAAAAGGGAGTCGATCATGAAGCGAACGTTGTGGGTGGTCGCGGTCGTCGTCGCGTTGGGCGCGGCGGGCGGCGCGGTGTGGTGGTTCACCTCGAAGTCGAGCGAGCCCCCGGTGCAGTACGTCACCACCCACGTCACCCGCGGAGACATCGTCTCGCGCGTCACCGCCACCGGCACGCTCTCGGCGTTGGTCACCGTGCAGGTCGGCACGCAGGTCTCGGGGCGCATTCAGACCCTCTCGGCCGACTTCAACTCGCAGGTGAAGAAGGGGCAGGTGCTGGCGAAGCTCGACCCCGAGCTGTTCAACGCCGCCCTCGCGCAGGCCAGCGCCAACGAGCGCGCCGCGACGGCCAACGTCACGAAGGCGAAGGCGCAGGCGGCCGACGCCGAGCGCAAGCTGCGACGGGCCAGCGAGCTCGCCGCGCAGAAGCTGATCGCCCCCGCCGACCTCGACGCCGCGCAGGCCGAGTTCGACGTCGCGAAGGCCACCATCGAGGGCGCCGAGGCGTCGCTGGCGCAGGCCCACGCGCAGCGGCAACAGGCGCAGGTCAACCTCGCGTACACCACCATCACCTCGCCCATCGACGGCACCATCATCAGCCGCGCCGTGGACGTGGGGCAGACGGTCGCCGCGTCGCTCTCATCGCCGACGCTCTTCACCATCGCCGAGAACCTCACGCGCATGCAGGTCGACACCAGCGTCGCCGAGGCCGACGTGGGCAAGCTGAAGGAAGGGCTCGACGCGACCTTCACCGTCGATGCGTTCCCCAACAAGCGCTTCACCGGCCACGTGCGGCAGATCCGCTACGCGGCGACGGTGGTGTCGAACGTCGTCACCTACGACGCGGTGATCAGCGTCGAGAACCCGGAGCTGCTGCTGCGCCCCGGCATGACCGCCAACGTCACCTTCATCACCCAGGAGGTCGACGACGTGCTGCGCGTGCCGAACGCCGCGCTGCGCTTCCGCATGGAGCCGATGGGCAAGGTCGACGGCGTCGCGCCCCCCGCGCCGGGCACGCGCATGGTGACGGTGCTCAAGGAAGGCAAGCCCACGCGCGTGGCGGTGGTCACCGGCATCACCGACGGCAGCTTCACCGAGGTGGTCAGCGGCCTCGACGCGGGCGACCTGGTGGTCACCGATCGCGCCAGCGGGAGCGGAAGCGGGAAGGCCGGCGGCTCGACCACCCGGCTCGGCGCGGGCGGCATGGGGAGGCCCTTCTGATGCCGCTCCTTGAGCTCACCGACGTGACGAAGGTCTACCGCATGGGCGACAGCGAGCTGCACGCCCTCGACGGGGTCAGCACGCAGATCGAGCGCGGGGAGTTCGTCGCCATCATGGGCGCCTCGGGCTCGGGCAAGAGCACGATGATGAACATTCTGGGGTGCCTCGATCGCCCCACCTCGGGCGAGTACCGGCTCGACGGAGAAGAGGTGTCGGCCAAGTCGCGCGCCGAGCTGGCCCACCTCCGCAACCGCGCCATCGGCTTCGTCTTCCAGAGCTTCAACCTGCTCTCGCGCACCACCGCGCTGGAGAACGTCGAGCTGCCGCTCCTCTACGCCGGCGTCTCGTCGTCGGCCGAGCGGGCGCGGCGCGCGAAGGAGTCGCTCGAGCGCGTGGGCCTCGGGCAGCGGCTCGATCATCTCCCCAACCAGCTCTCGGGTGGTCAGCAGCAGCGCGTGGCCATCGCGCGGGCGCTGGTGAATCGCCCGCCGCTGCTGCTCGCTGACGAGCCGACCGGCGCGCTCGACTCGAAGACCACCGTCGAGGTGATGCACCTGCTCAGCCAGCTGTCGGACGAGGGCATCACGGTGGTGCTCGTCACCCACGAGCCCGACGTCGCGGCCTGGGCCAGGCGGGTGCTGGTGATGAAGGACGGCAAGCTGATCAGCGACAAGACGCAGCAGCCGCTGCGAGGGGCGGCGTGACATGGGACCGGTTCAGACGTTGAAGCTGGCGTTGAAGGCGCTGCGACGGAACCTGCTGAGGAGCTTCCTCACCGCGCTGGGCATCATCATCGGCGTCGCGGCCGTCATCGCCATGGTGTCGATCGGCGAGGGCGCGCGCAAACAGGTCGAGGCCACGTTCGCGTCGATGGGCACCAACCTGCTCATCGTGATGTCGGGCTCCAGCACCGCCGGCGGCGCGCGCGGCGGCTTCGGCTCGCAGCCCACGCTCACCAAAGACGACCTCAAGGCCATCAGCACCGAGCTGAGCGCGGTCGACGCGGCGGCGCCGGACCTGCGCCTGAGCGCGCAACTGCAGAGCGAAGAGCAGAACTGGGGCACGCAGGTGCACGGCACCACGCCCTCGTTCTTTCGCATTCGGCAGTGGAACGCGTCGAGCGGCGCGACGCTGACCGAGTCTGACGTCGACGCCGGCGCGAAGGTGGTGGTGCTCGGCGCAACCACCGCCGAGAAGCTGTTCGGCGCGAACGCCGACGTCATCGGGCAACTGGTGCGCATCAAGGGCGTGCCGTTTCAGGTGGTGGGCGTGCTCGAGCGTAAGGGCCAAAGCGCCAACGGGCAGGACAACGACGACACCGCGATGGTGCCGCTCTCCACGTTCCTCTCGCGGCTCAGCCCGGCGCTGGGCGCGTTTCTGCCAGGGGTGATCCTGGTGAGCGCGGTGAGCGCCGACGCGGTGCCGCGCGCGCAGAGTCAGGTGGCCGCGCTGCTCAGAGATCGCCACCGCATCGGGCCGGGCGGCGAAGACGACTTCAACATCAGGAACCTCGCGGAGGTCGCCTCTGCGCAGCAGCAGGGCGCCGACACGCTCTCGTCGCTGCTGGCCAGCATCGCCGCGGTGTCGCTGCTCGTCGGCGGCATCGGCATCATGAACATCATGTTGGTGAGCGTCACCGAGCGGACGCGGGAGATCGGCATTCGCATGGCGGTCGGCGCCACGCCCGGTCAGGTGCTCGCGCAGTTCCTGAGTGAGGCGCTGACGCTGTCGCTGCTCGGAGGGCTCATCGGGGTCGGCATCGGCGTGCTGATCGCCCAACAACTCTCGGCGAACTTCGGGTGGCCGCTGTCGATCCGCACCGACATCATCGCCGTCGCCACGGCGTTCAGCGGGCTGGTCGGCGTGGGCTTCGGGCTCTACCCCGCGCTCAAGGCCAGCCGCATGGACCCCATCACCGCGTTGAGGTTCGAATGATGACCGCGCTCGCACTGGTGGCGCTCGCTGCGCTGCCCCACTCGTTGACGCTCGACGAAGCGCTGGCGCTCTCGCACGAGAACCAGCCGACCTTGAAGCAGGCCCAGGCGCAGGTGGCCGCGGCCGACGCGCGGGCCCGGCAGGCGCTCGCCCCGATGCTTCCCAGCGTGGGCATGAACGTCGGCTACTCGCGCTCGACGGCGAACTTCGTGGCCCGGCCCGGCGCCGTGCCCAGCGCGGTCGACACCACCAGCTCCATCTCGCTGGCCTCGTCGGACTATTGGAACGCCGGGCTCACCGCGAGCGCCACGCTGTGGGACTTCGGGCAGACGTGGTTCCGCTACCAGGCCTCGCTGTCGACCGCGCAGGCGCAGGCGGCCAGCGAGAAGTCGCAGCGGCGGCAGAGCGACTACTCGGTGCGCACACTCTTCTTCGCCGCGTCGTCGCAGAAGGAGCTGCTCGCCGTGGCCCAGGCGGCGCTCGACAACAACACCGCGCACCTCGCGCAGATCGAAGGCGCGGTGAAGGTCGGCACGCGCCCGGAGATCGACCTCGCGCAGGCGAAGGCCGACCTGGCGAACGCGCGGCTGGCGCTGCTCAACGCGAAGAACGCCTACGCCGTGGCGCGCGCCAGGCTGAACCAGGCGATGGGCGTGAACGCGGCTCCGACCTACGACGTGGTGACGGCCGGCCCGACGGAGGTCGACGGAGAGGCGCGCGAGGTGTTGACCCTGATGCCCGAGGCGCTCGCCGCGCGACCGGAAGCGGCGGCGCTCGAGGCCCAGGTGAAGGCGCAGGAGTTCACGCTGCGCTCGACGCGCGGCGCGTACCTGCCCTCGCTCGGGGTGCAGCTCGGCGCGACGCTCGCTTCGCGCTCGTTGCCCACCATCGTCCCCAACCTGAACGCGCAGGTGACGCTGAGCTGGTCGATCTACGAAGGCGGCGCCACGGTGGCGAAGGAACGCGAAGGCGACGCGACGCTGGTGGCGCTGCAGTCCCAGCGCGACGCGCTCACGCTGCAGGTCCACCTCGAGCTCGAGCAGGCGCTGCTCGACGTCGGCGCGGCCCGCGAGGGCGTCAGCGTGGCGGGTGAAGCGAACGCCGCCGCACAGGAGAAGCTGCGCCTGGCTGAGGGTCGCTACAAGGCGGGCGCCGGCAGCGCGCTCGAGCTGTCCGACGCGCAGCTCGCCGCGACGCAGGCCGCGGCGCAGGAGGTCCAGGCGAAGTTCACCTTGAGCTCGGCGCGCGCGGCGCTGGTCGCGGCGCTGGGCCGCACCTGAGCCCGCGTCAGTTCGCGGTGCAGGTGATGCTCAGCTTCCAGTCGTCGTGGCCGACGGCGAAGGCCTCGCACGCGAAGGTGGCGTCTTCGTAGCTGCCATTCGCGGTGAAGGTGAACGACTGGACCTGGGTGCACGAGCCATCGATGCAGGTCGAGTACTGCCGCTGCGGAGTCGCCGACGTCGGCGTGAAGCCCTGACCGCAGCCGTAGGTGAAGCGGAACGTCTCCCAGGCGGGCTGGCTCCCGCAGTACTTGCTCTGCTGGTTGGTCAGCAGCGTCTTCGAGCAGGTGACGTTCGCGTAGGCGTTGGTGTCCTTGCAGTCGGGCGTCGACTGGCAGGTGATCTGGTACCCCGAAGGCGCGTTGGCGCCGATGCACATCGGCGTGAGCGCGCCGCTGGCGCAGTAGCCATCGTTGTCCTGGTCGCGCCCGAGGTTCACCGTGCGCCAGGTGGTCGCCGACGCGTCGTTGCAGTCGGTTTGATCGAGGCACGCGCTCGCCGCGAGATAGCCGGACGCGGTCCCCGCGGCGCCCACGCAGACGGACGCCGTCGCGCTGGTGCAGTGGCCGTCGGCGTCTCCATCGGGCTGCAGGTTCGTCCGCCGGTAGAGCGAAGGGCTGCTGTCGTTGCAGTCGTCTTCGGTGTTGCACGTCGTCGGGAGGCGGAAGCCCATCGGCGGCGTCAGGCCCGAGCACCTCGCCGTGAGGGCTCCCACGCACGCGCTGTCGCCGTCACCGTCGGCGCGAACCTGGAGGGTGACGAACGCGCCCGCGTTGGCGTCATCGCAGTCGACGCTCGCCTGGCAGTCGGTCTCAAAGCGGCGCCCCGGGCCCGCGGTGGTGCCGACGCAGGCCTGCGTCGAAGTGGCGAGGCAGTAACGATCGTTGTCGGCGTCGATGCGCACCGGCGCCATGCGGAAGCTCGAGCCGTCGACCGGAGCGCAGTCGATGCCGGGCGATGAGGTCGGCGCGACGAAGCCCACCGGACAGTTGCCGAAGGCGCCGCGCGTCGAGTCAGGGCACATCAGCATGGTGCTGGTGTCGGTGGCGTAGGTGTCGTTGTCGCCGTCGGGCGAGCAGGTCACCTGCACTCCGTCGTCGATCTGCCCGTCGCAGTCGTCGTCGATGCCGTTGCAGGTCTCGACGCCCGGCGTGCCCGCGGTCGCGTTGCAGGTGGGCGCTCCGGTGGCGCCGCAGATCAGCCCACCCGCGCGGGCGCAGGCGCCGACGCCGCTCGAGCAGCCGCCGTCGAGCTGAGCGCCAGCATCGACGAGCTGGGCCGGGGTGAAGGCGATGCCGTCGTCGACGCGGCCGTTGCAGTCGTCATCGAGGCCGTTGCACACCTCAGGAGTGCCGCTGAGCGAACAGGGTCCCCACGCGCCGGCGCTGTCGCAGACCTGGGTGCCGGTGGTGCAGCACGCGCGCATCTGCCCCTGACTGCAGTCGAGCGCCGTGCCGCCACCACCGCCTCCCGCGGAACTGGCCCCCCCTCCTCCAGTCCCGCCCCCCGAGGCCGCGCCGCCGCCCGTGCTCACGCCGTCGCCGCCGCCCGTGCTCACGCCTCCGCCGCCGCCCGTACTCACGCCTCCGCCGCCGCCCGTGCTGACACTGCCCCCTGCGTCGGGACGATCGGCTGGGCGCAACTCAGTGGGGACTTCCCCACCGCAGCTCAGACCAACCACCGCCCCCACCACGACCACGACCGCGATCCGGAATTGGTTCATCCGCACAGGGTACCCACCACGCGGTGGGCTGCCGCCGGGCTGGCGTATTCGTGCAACGCTTTGGCAGGTTCTCAGCGCTTGTTGCGCGCGCGCCATTCACCCGGCGTGGTGCCGTGAACGCGTCGGAAGTGCGTGACGAGGTGCGAGGCCGAAGAGAGCCCGAGCTGGCTGGCCACCGCGTCGAGGTCGAGCGCGGTCGCCGCGAGCAGCTCCTCCGCGCGACGCACGACGTGCGCCTGGCGTTCCTGCCGCAGCGAGGTGCCGGCCGCGTCGAGCCGGCGTTGCAGCGTGCGCACCGACACCGCGAGCGCGTCGGCCAGTTGATCCATCGTCGCGTCGGGCAGCCGCTGCAGCACCGCGCGCACCGAGAGCACGATCTCCGGCGCCCGACCGAGCCGCTGCCGCAGCGCCTCCACGTCTTCGTAGAGGTCCGCCACGCCCGCGGCCACGAACGCGTCATGAACCTGCGCGCCGCCCACCACCCGCACCGGGTACGAAGGCGCGACGACCCCGAGCAGCCCCGCGGTCACCACGCCGACCAGCCCACCGCCGTGCACCATGGTGGTCGACCCCACGCCGGCGCTCAGCGCCTCGCGCATGCGCAGCAGGTACGAGAGCAGCCGCTTGAAGGCGAGCGCATCGACGGACTCCACGTCACGCGCGTCGATGAACACCGCCCGCCCATCGAAGGCGCGCTTGCCGACGCAGCAGCTCCAGTAGGGCTCCATCTCGGCGATGTCGTCTTCCGTCGGCCGGCCCCACATGAAGGTACCGTTCGCGCGCGTGCCGTCCTGCCAGTAGCAAAAGCTCTTCGCGAGCACGTACTTCCGCGACGTGCCGTCGAAGTCGGAGAGCTGCGTCGCTGCGAGATAGGGCTTCACCAAAAACGCTCAGGGCTCGAGCACGACCGCTGCGTAGAGCTCTTCGAGGCTGAACTGCACCTGCGGCTCGTCGATGGAGACCATGCCTGTCGTGACTTCGGTCGTCAGCCAGGCAGTGCCCGTTCGCTGCACGACGGTCACCCGTGGCGCCCGGTGAGACACGATCAGCACCGCTCGCAGCGAGTCGAGCTTCTGGTACCGCCGGAGCTTCTCTTCGCGGTCGTAGCGCTCGGTCGAGTTGCTGGTGACCTCGACCACCAACACCGGGTTCGTGAGCGCGTTCTGGTCCTTCGCCGCCCGCGCCTCGGGGCCGCACACCACCGAACCGTCCGGAAAGGTCGCCAGATCGGCGGTCTCGATGAGCACCTTCGCGTCGGAGTTGTAGACCGCGCAGCGATCGCCGACGGCGCGCTGCAACAAGAACGTCGCTCTCGCCGAGAGTCGCGCGTGGGCAGGAGTCCCGCCGGCCATCGCGAAGATCTCCCCATCGCGGTACTCGAGCTTGATGTGGCTGTCCTCGAGCGCGCGCAGGTACTCGGTGTACGTGAAGAAGGTGTAGCGCTCGGCGGTCGTCATGCGCGCGCCATGCTACCCGGCTGAGCTTCGGAAATCGCCTCGCCCCACCCTCGTATGGCGCGGTCGCCGACATGGAACGCCGTGGCTCGTGGATCAGGTGGCTGGCGCTCGGCCTCTCGCTGGGCGTGCACCTGTGTGTCCTCGCGTTGACGAAGCCACCGCCACCACCCGCGCCGACGACTCCTCGTTCGATCGAGCTCACCGAGCTCACGTGGATCGACACCACCCCGCCCGAGCCACCGCCACCGAGCGAAGCCGGGCCAGTGACGCGCAAGCCACCGAGCCGCAAGAAGCCGTCCGCGACTCCGCCTCCTCCACCGACGTCGACGCCGCTCGCCACACCTCCGCCCGCGCCCGTCGAGCCCGACGTGCCCCGCGCGATCGATCTCACCCGCGCCACCGAGGGCATCACGCTGCCCGGCCTGCCCGGCGGTGCCGACGACGCGCCGCGCGGCCGCACGCTGCGACCCTCGGATTTGCCCAGCGACGAAGAGCGCCTCGCCGACGAGCACGCGCGCGTCTCGGAGCGCGTCGGCACCTGGGTGCACGGAGATCTCGCGCAGGCCCGCGTACGCGGTGGGCTGCCCGATCCCAGCTACGGCCAGCTCGGCGCCGACCTGCGCGCGGCCACCGACGACGTGCCGAAGTTCATCGACACCAACTCGCCGAAAGAAGTGGTGGGCGCGCTGATGCAGAGCTGGGGCGCGGGGGCCGAGCGCTACGGCAAGACCGGCGCGCCCTACGCCGAGCCCGAAGGCCGCCTGGAGAACGTCGAGCGTCCCTCCGCGCTCGGTGACGCGGCGATGAAGGGCAGCCCCGACGCGATCGCCACCGCCAACTTCCTCGCCGCGGGCGCGCGCCTCCAGGAGTTCGCCGACGGTCGCGCCGGCCTCGAGCTCTACGCGCTGGTCGAGGTGAGACAGACCGCCGCCGGCCAGCTCGAGAGCGTCACGCTCAAGCGCCCCAGCGGGCTGCGCCCCTTCGACACCTGGGTCACCGAGCGCGCGCGGCAGGTCGGCCTCGCCTTCTCGTTCGACGGCGGGGCTCGGACCCGGGCGCTGCGCAGCGTGTGGCGCTTCGACGGCATCATCCTCTACCGCCGCAAGCTCAAGCTCTCGGAGCTCGACGGCCGCGCGGCGGTGGGCATGGTGGCGATGGGCCTGCTGAGCGCGCTCTCGAGCGCCGGCAACACCTCGCCGATCGACGGTCGCCCGCTCGGGCCGCGCATGCCCGGCATGGTGGGCCGCTTCGACGAGCTGACCGGTGAGCTCGACATGGTTGACCTCACCAACCCGACCTACGACTGCCGCGTCACGCTGCTCGAGGCGGATTGATCAGGGCAGCGAGAGGTAGCGCTCGACGTCGGCCACCGAGACCTCGGTCTTCACCACCATGTCCTGGTCGGGCAGCGACTGCAGCCACGCGAGCGCCTCGGCGGTGGAGGCGAAGGTCTTCATCGGCATCTCCGACTTCGAGAGCAGGAAGAACCCCGAGAGGAAGGTGCGCACCATCACCGCGGCGAGCCCCCTGGTGGAGACGACGATCGCCGAGCCGCGCACGTTCTTCTCGAACTTCTTGCCCAGCTCGACGCTGCGGCCGCGCACGGCTTCGTCGACCTTGAGCATCTCGAGCTGGCCAATGACGGTGAGCGTGCTGATGCGCGGGTGCTTCTTGATCAGCTCACTCTGCAGGGCGTCGAGCTGCTCGAGCATCTCCAGCGTGGTGCGACCGCGGTACAGCGCGACGACCAACGAGCTCGCGACACCGAAGCTCGCGTCCTTCGAAGACCAGACCTTCACTACTTCCATGTGGCCTGACTAGCAGAGGGAACCGCCCCGCAGAGACATGACGTTCGTCAGCCCGGTGCTACTGTCACCGCGATGACTCGCGGCCTCGTCCTCTTCTCCCTGTTGGTGCTCGCGGCGTGCGGGCGCACCGAGCCGGTGAAGGGGCTGATCGAGCCGTGGCCCGCGGGCTTCGTGCAGGACGCCGGCGAAGAGCCGCACCCCGCCCTGCTCGACGGCGGGCAGATCATCTCCGGACCGTGCGAGGGCCTGGCCCAGACCTGCCCGCGCGGCTTCCACTGCGAGTCGGGCAACTGTGTGCTCAACGGCGCGAACGCCGAGCTGCAGGTCACGCTGCAGTGGCAGAACTCGCCGCGCACGCCCGACGATCTCGACCTGCACCTCATCGAGCCCGCGGGCAACGGGAGCTGCGAGATCTACTACGCCAGCGGCGGGCTCTTCTCGTGTCAGCCCGTCGGCCGGCTCGACCTCGACGCCAACGCGAGCTGCATCGACACCGCCGGCACCGCGGGCCTGGCCTTCGACACCGAGAACATCATCTACCCCGCGGGGCGCCCGGTGCCGCGCGGCCACTACATCGTGCGCGTCGACTACTGGGCCGAGTGCAACACCACCATGGCCAACGTGCCCTTCGTGGTGACGGTGCGCAAAGGCACCGAGCTGCTCACCCGCACCGGCCTGTTCCGCTCGGGGGAAGCTGACTCCGGGGCGGCGGGCTCGGGCGTGACGGTGCTCGAGTTCGACATGCCGTAGCGCGGCGTCGGGCTACTGCAGCATCTCCTTCATCAGCGCCTCGTCTTCGTCTTCCGCGGCCCCCGCATCGGGCGCGGCGTAGCGCTGCCGCTCGGCGTCGGTGCACGGCTTCGGGTTGAGCGTGTCTTCCTGCACGCACTCCAGCGTCCACGCCTCGCGCGGAGGCACCCCGAGCTGCTCGGCCTTCGCGCGCGCCGCGTCGATGTCGGGCTGCACCAGCACCGTGGAGAACGCCGGCACCGCCATCACCAGCACCAGGCACAGCGTCAACAGCCCGACGAAGGGCATCACCGAGCGGTACAGCGACACCACCGGCCGCTGAAACCGGAAGCTGGAGATGAAGAGGTTGAGCCCCAGCGGCGGCATGCAGAACGCCAGCTCGAGGTTGAGCAGCACCATCATCGCCAGGTGAAATGGGTGCAGCCCGAAGCGCGCCGCGAACGGCAGCACCAGCGGCACCGCCACCAGCAGCGCCGAGAAGCCGTCCATCACCATGCCGATGACCAGCAGGAAGACGTTGAGCACCACCAGGAACTGCCAGCGCTCCGAGAGGCCGAGGCCGATCAACAGCTCGAGCACGTGCGCCGGCACCTGGCGGTCGATGACGAAGTTCATCAGCGCGTTGGCCATCATCAAGATGAGGATCACCGCGCCGGCCAGCGCGAGCGCCTGCTGGAGGATGCGCGGCAGGTCCTTGCGCGTGAGGTCCTGGTGCACGAACAGCGAGCAGGCCACCGCGTACACCAGCGCCACCGCCGCCGACTCTTCGAGCGTGGTGAGGCTCGTCGCCAGGCCCCCGAGGATGACGAAGGGAATGCCCAGCTCCCACTTCACCGTGCCCAACGCGGCGAGCGCGGCGCGGGGCACGAAGCGCTCGCGCGCCACCTGGTCCTTGATGCCGACGTACGCGCTCCACAGCCCGAGCACGAGCAACACCAGCGCCGCGGGGATCAGCCCGGCCTTGAAGGCGGCGGTGAACTCGAGGCCCGCCACCAGCGCGTACACGAGGATGGGGAGCGACGGCGGCAAGAGCAGCCCCAGCGAGCCACCGGTCGTCACCAGCCCCAGCGAGAACCGCTCGGAGTACCCCTGCGCGCGCAGCGTCGGGTACAGCAGCCCGCCGATGGCGATGATGGTGACGCCGCTGCCGCCGGTGAGCGAAGTGAAGAAGGCGCTCGCCGCGAGGCACACCAGCGCGAGCCCGCCGGGCAACCAGCCGAACAACACCCGCGAGGCCTCGACGATGCGCTGTGGCGCCTTCGACTCGGCGAGCACGTAGCCGAGCGCGGTGAAGAGCGGAATCGTCACCAGCACCGGAGAGCCGGCGAACTGCTCGTCGAGCACGCGCGGCGCGAGGCGGTTGAGCGGTGAGCCCGACAGCACCCACGCCAGCTCGGCGCCGCCGGCCATGATGACGAACAGCGGCACGCCCACCAGCGCGCCGAGCGCGAGCGCCGCCGCGGGCCAGCCTCCGAAGAGCGCGAACAGCCCCGACACCGAGGCCACCCCGCCCAGCGCCCACTTCCGCGCGCCCGGCGAAGGCTCGGCCGCGTGCGCGCCTTCCACCGGCACGCCACGCAGAACCCACAGCAGGAACCGGAAGGCCAGCCACAGCAGCCCGAGGGGAATGATCAGCGCGAGGTTTTTCACCAGCAGGCCGCGCGGCGACTCACCGGGCATCGCCAGCAGCGGGGGCCGGGTCACCGCCTCGTCGGCTTCCTTGAGCGCTGCGAACTCTTCACCGTCGCCGAGCCACGCGTTCCACTCGGCGGCCCTCAGCGAACGATCCCACGGGGCGCCGCCGAGCACCCGGCCGGCCATGCGCGCGTCGAGCTGGAGCTGCTTGCCGGCGAGCGCGAGGTGGCGCGCAAAGCCCGAGCCCACGGTGCGCACCTTCTCGGCGGCTCCGGCGCTCGGCGCGACGTGGAAGGCGTCGATGGCGGTGAAATCGAAGAAGCCCCATGCGGCGCACAGGCAGACGAAGGCCGCGAGCACGCCTCCCAGCCGGGAGATCCACGCGCGGGTGCGCTCGCTGAACGCGCGCGAGACGACGTCGATCGACACGTGCCGGCCGCTCGCCGTCGCCAGCGCCGCGCCGGCCATCGCGAGGATCAACGTCAGCCGCGTCGCCACGCCGCGCAGCCCGCCGAACCAGGTGAGCACCGAGCCGTCTTGCAGCCAGCCGAGCACGTTGGCGGCCCAGCTCACGCCGACGTCGCGCCAGAACCACGCCCCGCCGACGGCGAGCGCCGACACGATGACGGTGCGCTTGACGTTGTACGAGAAGCGCCACACCGCGCCGCCCAGCACCAGCGCCGCGAAGCCAGCGCGGAACACGAGGCCCGCGATGAACTCGTCGGTGGTGGGCGACGACAAACCCTTGAGCGTCACCCACGCAAGCAGCGAGCCCGAGAGCAGCGCCAGCGTCACCGTCACCAGCCCCACCTCGAGGCGGGTGAGCGTGCGGTCGAGCCGGGTCACTTCGCGAGCTGTTCGACTTCTTCGAGGAGCTTCGGCGGGAAGGTGCCCTTGCCCAGCCGCACGCGCGCTTCCTTGAAGACCACCGCCCAGGCCTTCAGGTCGTCGTCCGAGAGCTCGACGACGGTCATGCGCTTCGAGAGCCGGTCCATCGCCTTGGCGTCTTCACCGCGAATGCGATCGGTCAGCGCCTTCGCCGCCACCCGGCCGGTCTCGAGCACCGCGTCGCGCGCCGAAGGAGACAGCGCGTCGAGCTTCGTCTTCGAGAGCACCATGCCGCCGATGTTGGGCGCCACCACCGACTTCGTGACGTGGTCGAAGCGGCTGGCCCACTGCATCTGCTCGCTGGCGAGCGCGCTGACCGACATGAGGTTCACGTTGCCGGTCGACAGCTCGGGCAGCGCCTCGGCGAGGCTGGTGGGCACCATGGTGGTGCCGGTCACCTGGAACAGCGGCGGCAGCACCGGGTCTTCGCGCCACACCCACGCGCGCTTGCCCTTGAGGTCGGCGGGCGTCTTCACCGGGTAGCCCTTCGACATGAAACGATCGAGCCCGACGTCGCCCCAGCCGACCAGCTCCACGCCCTGGTCGCGGAAGCTCTTCTCGAAGCGCGGCTTGAGCACCTCGCGCACCTTGTCGAGCTGCGCCCAGTCGGCGTACACGCCCGGCACCTGCAGCACGTTGACGTTGGGGTCGATGGAGCCGAGGCCCACCGCGGTGACCACCGCGCCGTCGAGCTGGCCGGTCTTCACCTTCGACATCTGCGCAGCCTCGTCACCCTGCGTCGCGTTCCAGAAGAACTCGATGGTGACCTCTTCCTTCGTCTTCTCCTTCACGGCCTTCGCCCACACGCGCAGCACCGCACCCCACGGAGACTCGCGCGGCACGGCGGTGCCCAGCTTGAGCACCACCGGCTCGGCGGCGGAGGCGAGCGACGCGACGGACAACGACAGCAGCAGCAACGAACGGAGCATGGGACTTCCCTTTCAGAAACCGCAGCGCTTGAGGCGCGGCTTGCCGAGGTAGCGGACGGCCTTCTTGCGGGCGACGACGTTCTCGAGGCGCTGCTCGGGCAACACGTCGCCGGCGGTCACCACCTCCTCGAGCAGCGCGCGGTACAGCGCCGCGTCGTGCGACTGACAGGCGTAGTTCTGCGCGTACATCAACTGCACGGTGAGCGCCTTGCGGCCGGTCAGCGCCAGCGCCTTCTCGAAGAGCTGCTTCGCCTGGCCCAGCTCCGCGTCGGGCGAACGTGCGTGGTAGGCGCCCAGCGCGGCGAGGCCGGTGGCGTACGCGAGCGTCTCGTCGAGTTCGACGCTGCGCTCGAGGATCGCCACGCCCACGAACAGGTCCGCCACCACCTCCGGCTGATCACCCGCCACGCCGCCGCGCGAGAGCCACGCCAGGCCCAGCCACAACAGCGTCTCGGCGTCGCGCTTCTCGAAGCCCGCGAGGTACGCCTTGATGGTCTCTGAGTTCTTCTGCGCCGCCACGAAGCCCGGCCGCTTCTGCTCGAGCAACTGGGAGCCGAACTTCACCGCGCGGTCGTACGCGTTCTTCGCGCGCCCGGCGTGGTACTGCTCGCCGTCGTCGTCTTCCTTGTCGACCGCCTGCTCCCACGCGTCTTCGATGAAGGCCGAGGCGTAGCCGGTCCACGACTGGGTCAGCAGGAAGAGCCCGTCTTCGTTGTCGGGCGCGAGCGTCTGCATGCCTTCGATCTGCACCAGGCTCGAGCCGGCGCCCTCCTTGGCGACCTCGAGGTCGGACAGCGTGTCGAAGGCCTTCGCGGCCTGACGCGTCGACTGCAGCGTACCGTCGAGGATGATGCGATCGAGGCAGCCGGTGGCGGTGAGCAGACACAGCACGGCGAAGAAGCGCATGGCCGCGCCTTCTAAGCCGGGACGCTCAGGTGCTCCACTCGAAGCGCATCAGCGCCTCGGTGCCGTCGTCCGAGAGCAGCGACACCTTCGAGGTGGCGTCGCGCCTGCGGAGCAACACCCCACTGGCGTCGCAGATGCCGAGCAACAACCCGGTCAGCCCGTCCACCGGCGAGAACGACACCCGCGCCGTGCCCTTGCCCTGCTCGAGCACCTTCACGTCGACGTAGTTGGTGAGGCCCCGGAAGTTGCGGCCCAGGCGGGACAGCCCACGCTCCGGGCCCACCATGGCGACGAACTTCGCGACCGCGTGCCCCAGCAGCGTGTCGAAATACCCCCGCGTCAGCCGGTGCCCGAGCTCGACCTGTTGCTCGAAGGGCGTCAGGCCGGGCGCGACGAGCGGCGCGACCACCTCCAGCGCCTTGCGGAAGGTGGGCACCGGGTAGGCGGGCAGCAGCTTCTCCAGGTCGAAGCCGAGGGCACCCAGCTCGGCGCGGACCGCGGGCGTCAGCACGTCCTTCAGGTCGCGCACGAACAGCCCTTCGATGGCATTGCGGAACCAAAGCCGCTCTGGCCCGGAGTGCATTCCTCAACGCTAACGGGTAACCGGAGCGCCATGCGACTGGTTCTCCTGACGTCAGTTTTGTGGCTCGCGGCCTGTGGTTCCACCGAGGGCAGCCCCTGCTCGACCCCCGACGCCGTGCAGTGCGCGGGCGCGAAGACAATGCTGGTCTGCGAAGGCTCGAAGTGGACCGCGTACCCCTGCCCGAGCTGCGCGGGGACCACCTGTGACTGGAAGGGCGCGCTCACCGGTGACGCGTGCCCGAAGGTGGCGGACACCCAGGGCACGTGCCCCTTCGATGGGCGCGCGGTGAGCTGCTACTGGTCGAGCTCGGCCAACGCGGGCGTGTTCATCGAGTCGGCCTGCGCGGCGTGCGTCGCCGGCAAGTCGCTCGCCGAGCTGGGCAAGTGCAGCGCAGGCCGCTGCACCTGCCAGTGACGTCAGCGCTTGAAGTTCTGATCTGACTCGATGTTGCGCGCCTCGGCGCGACCGCGGCCCGCGGCGATGGCCTCGACGAACAGCTCCTTGAGGTTCGCGCGAGAGAGCACGTCGAGCTCGGCGCGCGACGAGCCACCGGGCGTGGCCGACTCTTCCAGCAACACGCGGGGCGGCGTGCCCGTCATCAACATGGTCGCCGCGCCCATCAGGGTGTGAATGACCGCCTGCTCGGCGATCGCCGGCGGCAGCCCCTCGGTGCGCGCCGCGTTGAGGAAGGCGTCGACGAAGGCGAAGACCAGCGTCGGCCCGGCGCCGCTCACCGCGTTGGCGGTGTCGAGCAACTCCTCGGGCAGCTCGATGATGCGGCCGATGGGCTTGAAGAGCCGGGTGGCCAGCGCCACGTCGTCGTCGGTGGCCTGCGACCCGCGCGCGAGCAGCGTCACCGCTTCACGCACCTGGGCCGGGGTGTTGGGCAGCGCGCGCATGATGCGCGACTTCGGCAGCGCCGCCGAGAGGTGCTTCATGGTGACGCCGACGGCCAGCGAGAGCACCAGCTTGCCCTCGAGCGCCGGGCCGTACTCCGCGAGGAGCGCCGGCATGTCGAAGTGGCGCACCCCGAGGATGACGAGGGTGGCGTCGGCGAGCCGCGAGGTGCCGTTGAGGACTTCCCAGCCGCGCCGTGAAAGCTCTGCCTTGCGCTCCGGCGACCGGGCGCTCACGAGGAGCTCGTCGGCCCGCAGCGAGCCACCCACGAGGCCTCCGCGAATGACGGCCTCCGCCAACTTACCTGCACCGAGAAATGCGATCATATGGCGGCGCCCAATACACCAACCGCGCCGCGCGGGAAGATCAGGGGTGAGCCGCGAGGGTCAGACCCCGCTGAACGAGGTAGGTCTGGCTACGGCCCGGTGACGACCACCCAGGCCCCACGCGCGACGTCCCACAGGAACCAGGCGCCGTTGAGGGTGGCCCAGGTCAGCCCGTTGAAGAACTGCATGGTGGCCCCGGCCGGCAGCTCGTTGATCACCGCGCCGATGGGGGGCGCGACCACCGAGTAGCCCTGCGGCGCGGCCACGTAGAACGTCCCGCCTCCGTAGAAATAGGGCTGGGTGCCGACGTACAGCGACACCGCGCCCAGCGGCAGCCTCGGGGAGTACGCCACCCGCGGCCCGACCCACACCCGCGGCGCCACGAAGCGCGGGGCGACCACCACGCGGGGACCGGCGCGATAGACCGGCGCTCTCCAGGAATGCACCGGGCGCGCGGCGTGGGAGCCCCCGCCCCACCGACCACCGTGCGGACCGTGAGCGAACGCGGAACCAGCGAAGAGCACTGCGACCGAGAGGATGAGCGGCTTCATGGTGAACCTCCGTGAAGGAGAGAACACCCGAGGCCCCGAAAAGGAGTCCCTCAGAAGCAGCAGCGATCGCCCGTCCAGTGCTGGTTGGCGCCGGTGCAGGAGGTCGAAGTGCCCGCCACACAGGTGGTGACCCCGGTGAGGCAACATTCTGCCCCCGTCCAGTGCTCGGAGCTGTCGGTGCACGAGGTCGAGCTGCCGGTGGTGCACACGCTCACCTGCTCGACGCAGCACTCCGCCCCGGTCCAGTGCTCGAGGCTGTCGGTGCACGAGGTCGAGCTGCCGGTCACGCACCGGGCGTTGAAGGTGATGCAGCAGGAATCGCCGGTCCATTCTTCGTCGGCGGCGGTGCAGGAGGTCGACGAGCCGGTGACGCACTGGGTGAAGCCGGTGACGCAGCACTCGGCGCCAGTCCACTCTTCACGCTGCGAGGTGCACGAGGTCGAGCTGCCGGTGGTGCAGAGGACGTTGGGGGTGGTGAGGCAGCACTGATCACCCGTCCACTCTTCGGTGCTGGAGGTGCACGAGGTCGACGAGCCGTTCACGCACTGCGAGACGCCCGACAGACAGCACTGCGCGCCGGTCCACGACTCGCGCGACGAGGTGCACGACGTCGAGCTGCCCGTGGTGCAGACGTCGACGCCCGACACGCAACACTGCGAGCCGGTCCACGTCTCGTTCGCGGCGGTGCACGAGGTCGACGAGCCGCTGACGCAGATCACCGAGCCTGTGCCGCCGCCCGTCGCGCCACCGCCGCCACCCGTCGCGCCGCCCCCGCCGCCCGTCGCGGAGCCACCGCCCGTCGCGGAGCCACCGCCGGTCGCAGAGCCACCGCCCGTCGCAAAGCCGCCGCCGGTCCCCGAGCCACCGCCGAAGCCGCCGCCGGGCACCGTACAGCGCCCGACCACGCAGCTCTGCCCGAGCGCACAGGCGGTGCACTCGCTGCCGAAGGTGCCGCACTCGAGGGGGGTGTTGCCGAGCTGGCATTGGTCGTTGGCGTCACAGCAGCCAGTGCAGGTGCCGGCGTTGCACTGCTTGACGGCGCCACAAGCGACCGAGAACAGCAGGAACGTCGAGGCCACGAGGATTCTTCCCATCGGGCCGACATAGCGCAGCCGCCCGTGCGTAGGGGGTGACGCGCGCCCGCGCTGCGAATAAGGAACGCCCCGTGAAGAACCTGCTGATCAGCGCGCTGGCCCTCTGCTCCGTCGCCGCCCACGCCGAGCTCGTCGACCGCGTCGCCGCGGTGGTGAACAACGACATCATCACGCTCTCCGAGGTCGAGGCCCGCATCGGGCCGGATCTCCAGAAGCTGCGCGGCGAGCCCGATCTCGCCAAGCGCGGCGAGCTGCGCACCCAGCTGGTCAAGCGCGGCCTCGAGCTGCTCATCGGCGAGAAGCTGATGGAGAGCCAGGTGCGCGAGCTGAACATCGAGGTCGCGGACTCCGAGATCGAGATGGGCATGGACGACGTGAAGAAGCAGAACAACATCAGCAGCGAGCAGTTCGAGCAGCTGCTGGGCCAGGAGGGCTACACGCTCGCCTCGTACAAGGCCTTCATGCGCAAGCACCTCGCGCGGCTCAAGCTGGTGAACCTCAAGGTCCGCTCGAAGGTGAAGATCTCCGACGAAGACCTGAAGGCCGAGTACGCGCGCTGGAGCCACGACGAGGCCAACGAGTTCGAAGTGCACGCCCGCCACCTGCTCGTGCAGGTGCCCGCCAAGGCCACGCCCGAGCAGGTCGAGACCGCGCGCCTCAAGGCCGTGATGTTGATGGAAGAGGCGAAGAAGCCCGGCACCAACTTCGCCGAGCTGGCGAAGAAGAAGAGCGAAGGCCCCTCGGCGGCCGACGGTGGTGACCTCGGCTTCTTCCGCCGCGGGGTGATGGTCGCCGAGTTCGAGAAGGCCGCCTTCACGCTGCCCCCGGGCGGCATCTCCGAGCCGATCCGCACCAAGTTCGGCTGGCACGTGCTGAAGGTCGAAGAGCGAAAGGGCCTCGCCGCGCCGCCGCTCGACGAAGTGAAGGACCAGCTCCGCGAGCGCATGCTGCGCGGGCAGCTCGAGAAGTACACCGACCAGTACGTCCAGGAGCTCCGGGCGGCGGCGGTGGTCGAAGTGAAGATCTGAAAGTCTCGCAACGGAACCGGGGGCGTCGCTCCACTCATGCGCAGTGACCGCGACCGCACGGGTGCTCCGCATGCCAAAGCCGCCTGATTCCGCGGCCTTCGGATCGTTGTACGCCGAGCACTTCCGCGCCGTGTGGCGCACGCTCTCGCGCCTGGGCGTGCACCCGGCCTTTGTCGAAGACGCCACCCAGGAGGTCTTCGTCACCGCGTGGAAGCGCTGGAGCGACTTCGAAGGCCGCTCCTCGGTGCGCACCTGGCTGCTGGGCATCGCGCTGCGGGTGGCGAGCGACGCGCGCAAGAAGCAGCGGCCTACCGAAGAGGTCTCGCCGCGGCTGCAGGCGGTGAGCGCGACCCCCGAGGGCGCCACCGCGACGAAAGAAGTGGGCGCGCGCGTCGAGCGGCTCCTGGCGCAGCTCGAGCCCGAGCGCCGCGAGGTGTTGTTGCTGGTCGATCTCGAAGAGTATTCGGTGCCGGAGGTCGCGGAAGCGACGGGCATCAACCTCAACACGCTGTACACGCGGTTGCGGGCGGCGCGGGCGCAGTTCGAAGACCTCGTGAAGCGCGAAGCCCAGGAGCTCCGATGAACCCGTTGTCGAAGGAAGCACGCGCGGCGCTCGAGGCGCTCGAAGCGAACGAGCCCAGCGCGGCCGAAGAGCGGCGCGTGCGCGAGCACCTCGAGCGGGCCCTGGGCGTGGCGATCCCCGTGGCGACGGTGGCGGCGGCGACCACCGCCACCAGCGCGATGGCGGCGCAGACCACCGCGAGCGCGGCGACATCGGGCGCGGTGACCTTCGGCGTCGGCGCCAAGGTGGCCTTGTTCGTCGCGGCGGTCAGCGTCGGCTCGGTGATGACCTACGGAGTGAAGGCGGTCGTCAGCGCGCCCTCGCGAAGCCGCGACGCGGTGGCCTCGGTGAGTCCTGCGCGCGGGCCCGTGGTCGAGCCGCGCGCGGCGCCCGCCGTGGTGGTGGAGCCCGCGCCGGATCCGACGCCCGAGCTGCCGGTGGCCGACGCGTTGCCCATCGCCGCGGCGCCGGTCGAAGCGACCGCCGCGCCGAAGCAGAACCCGCCGAAGCCGCACGCCGTCGCGAAGGCCGACGAGCCGAAGCCGCCGGTGACGCCCGCCGAGCCAGTCGCGCTCCCGCCGCCGCCGGTGGTGTCGCTCGAAGACGCGGGGCTCGAGCCGACCAGCGAGGCCGACTACGAGCTCGTCGTCGAGCTGAAGTTCGCGAAGTGCGACACGGCCACCGAGATGCGCTCGGCCGTCGCCGCGCGGCAACTGCTCCTCGAGAACCACCCCGAGCACGCGCTGTGGCAACTCGGCGCGTACCAGAAGTACTGCCCCTCGGGCCGCTGGAGCGACGAGGCGTGGCGCGTGCGCCTGGCGAGCCTCTGCAAGCTGGGGCGGAACAAGGAAGCGTCGGCGTTGCTCGAGTGGTTCACCACCGAGTACCCCCTGCGGCGCTCGGCGATCGAAGCGGTGTCGCGCGGATACTGCGAGCCCGAGGTCTTCGGAGACTGAAGCGCGTCAGGGCGCGGGCTGCACCGTGCGCACCAGACGGTCGAGCGGGTACCCGTCGGCCTTCAGCTTCGCCACGATGCCGTCGTACGTCTCGGCGTCGAGCACCGGCGTGCGCGCGAGGATCCACAGGTAGTCGCGACCGGGGTGACCGACGACGACGAAGCGGTAGTCGGGGTCGAGCTGGATGATCCAGTAGTCGCCCCAGAACGGGCGGAAGAAGCTCACCTCGAGCTTCGCGTTGGTCTGGCGATCGACCACCCGCGCGCGGCCCGTCGCCACCTTCTCTTCACCGTCCACGCGGTCGAGGCGGCAGCGGTTGAGCACCTTCAGCTCACCGTCGGGCAGCAACGAGTAGTTCGCCGTCGTCGCGGTGCACCCGGCCTGGAAGCTCTGCGGGAAGCTGGCGATCTCGAACCACGTGCCGAGGTACCGATCGACGTCGACGTGGGGCACGGTCTGCAGCGGAGGGAGCTTCAGCCTCGACGTGGTGCTCGCACAACCGCTGATCAACACCACCGCCGCGAGGGTCGTCAGAGCGCGCATGCCCTTCACGTAACGTCGGCTTCGTCGAACGACACCTCTCGTACGAAGACCGCGCCTACCCCGACGAGCTCGACGCCCACCGAGAGCTTCTCTGCCCCATCAGGCACGATCAGCGTCACCCGTTGCCAGCCGTACGACGTGGTGCCCGTCAGCGGCTCGCTGCGCGCGCTGGTCAACACCTTGCCGTCGGCGCCGTACACCAGCACCACCAGCGACGCCCGCTGCGCGACGGCGCCTGCCCGCAGCTCGCCCCGGAGCGAGATCTTCACCCCGCGCCAGGGGAGCGCCGACTCGGAGTGCAGCAACGCGCCGCCCGAGTCTCCGCGCGACCAGCCCTTCGAGCGCAACAACGCCACGCCGCAGCTGGTGCTGACGCGATCGCACGACACCTCGTAGTCGCGGCCCACCACGCCCCAGCCCTGGAGATCGGTGCGCAGCGCGCCGACGTACGGCCCGAAGCCGAGCCCGATGGGGAACCCCGACGAGCGCTCGAAGTGACGCGCCCAGCGGAAACCTGAGTGCTGCGCGAAGGCGCCCGACGACACCACCAGCAGTGCAAGGACGAGGAGTCGCATGCCCCACAGAACGCGCCCGGCGCCGCGGGCATATCGCTCACTCGAAGCGCAGGGCCGCCAGCGGGTTGAGCCGCGCCGCCTTTCTCGCCGGGAACACGCCGAACACCACCCCCACCAGCACCGACACGCTGAAGGCCACCGGCACCGCGGCGATCGGCACCACGAAGGGGAGATTCAGCGCGCCGGCCAGCCCCCACGCCGCGCCTACGCCGAGCGCGATGCCCACCACGCCGCCGGCCGCCGAGAGCACCACCGCCTCCACGAGGAACTGGCTCAAGATGTCGCTGCCGCGCGCGCCCACCGCGAGCCGCACGCCGATCTCCCGCGTCCGCTCGGTGACCGAGACGAGCATGATGTTCATGATGCCGATGCCGCCCACCAGCAGCGAGATGCCGGCGACGCCGAGCAGGAAGGTGGTGAGCACGCCGGTGACTTGATCGAGCACCGCCTGCACCTCGCGCGGGTCGCGCACCGCGAAGTCGTCGTCTTCCCCGGGCAGCACGCGCCGGCGGCCCCGCAGCACCTCGGTGAGCTGCTGCTTGGCGTCGTCGATGCGATCGGGCGAACGCGCGGACGCGACGATCAACCCCACGCGATCCGTGCCCGCGATGCGCCGCGAGAAGGTGGTGAAGGGCATGAAGACGATGTCGTCCTGGTCCATGCCGAAGGCCGACGCGCCCTTCGCCTCGAGCTCGCCCACCACGCGGCAGCCGACGCCGTGCACGCGCAGCTCCTGGCCCAGCGGGTCGGCGTCGAGGAACAGCGCGGTCTTCACCGTGTGCCCGATGAGGCAGACCTGCGCAGCGAGGCGATCGTCGTCGCGCGTCAGCTTGCGGCCCCGCGACACGCCCCACTGACGAATGTCGAGGTACTCGGGTGACGCGCCGTTGACGACGGTGTTGCGGTTGAGGCCGCCCACCACGATGCGCAGCGGGCGCTGGCTCACCGCGGCCAGCAGCTCGACGTCGCGCGCGCCGCGCCGCAGCGCCTCGAGGTCGGTGAGGGTGAACAGCGGCGCGCCCGAGGCGCCACCGCCCATGCGCTGGTTGGGGCTGCCGGGCACCACCATCAACATGTTGCTGCCCATGCCCGAGATGGTGTTGCCGATGTACGCCGTCGCGCCCTGCCCCAGCGATTCCATGGTGAGCACCGCGGCGACGCCGATGACCACGCCGAGCACGGTGAGCAGCGAGCGCAGCCGGTTGCGGAGCAGCGCCGAGAAGGCGACCGAGGTGGTCGAGCGCAGGCTCATGACGGCCTCCCGGTGTCGGTGATGATCAACCCGTCCTTGAAGACCAACTGCCGCTTCGCCCACGCCGCGCTCTTCGGGTCGTGCGTCACCATCACCACGGTGATGCCGCGCTCGGCGTTGAGGCTCGAGATGAGCTGCATGATCTCGGCGCTGGTGCGCGAGTCGAGGTTGCCGGTCGGCTCGTCGGCGAGGATCACCTCCGGCTGATTGACCAGCGCGCGGGCGATCGCCACCCGCTGCTGCTGACCACCCGAGAGCTGGTTGGGGCGCGCGTCAGAGCGTTCCCCCAGGCCGACGGCCGCGAGCGCCTCGAGGGACCGCGCCTCCCGCTCGGCCACCCCCAGCCCCGCGTAGATGAGCGGCAGCGCCACGTTGTCGAGCGCGCTGGTGCGCGTCAGCAGGTTGTAGCTCTGGAAGATGAAGCCGAACTTCGCGTTGCGCAGCGCGGCCAGCACGTCGGGCGGCAGCGTCTGCACCGGGTGGCCCTCGATGAGGTACTCGCCGCCGGTGGGGAGATCGAGGCACCCGAGAATCGACACCGCCGTCGACTTGCCCGAGCCCGACGCGCCGGTGATGGCGACGAACTCGCCGGCGTGAATGTCGAGGTCGACGCCCGCCAACGCGCGCACCAGCGCTTCGCCTTCACCGTAGGTGCGCGTCACGTTGCGGAACGCGAGCAGCGACGGCTCACTTGGCAGCAGCGAGGCCATAGGCCTTCTTCCCTTCTGGCGTGAGGTCGAGCAGCACCTCGGTGCCCAGCGGCAAGTCTCCGCTGGCGAGCGCGGTCTGTTCCCCGTCGGTGAGCCCGGGGTGCACCGGCCGCGACACCACCGCGCCCTGCTCGAGCAGCCACACGCGCGGCGCCTCGGCCCGCTTCTCACCCGGCGGCGTGAAGCGCAGCGCGGCGGTCGGCACCTGCAGCGTCGAGGCCTCGTGCCCAGTGCGCACCCGCACCGACGCGGTCATGCCGGGCTTGAGCGCGAGGTCGAGGTTGTCCACCTCGAGCACCGCGCCGTAGGTCACCACGTCCTGCACCACGCGCGCGGCGTTGCGCACCTCGGTGATGGTGCCCTCGAAGACCCGGCCCTGCCACGCGGTGACGGTGAACTGGGCGCGCTGGCCGACCTTCACCTCGGCGATGTCGGCCTCGTCGATCGACGCCAGCACCTCCATCTTCCGGAGATCGGCGGCCACGGTGAACAGCACCGGCGTGGTGAGCATCGAGGCGACGGTCTGGCCAGGGTCGATGTTGCGGGTGATGACGATGCCGTCGATCGGCGAGCGGATGATGGCGTGATCGAGGTTGTTCTTCGCGACGGTGGCCAGCGCCGACTGCGCCGCCACGTTGGCCTCGGCCGCGGCGAGCCGTGACTGGGCGACGGCCAGCGCGGTGACGGCCGCCTCGTGTTCGCTGGCAGACTGCGCCTGCTGCGCGAAGAGCGAGTCGGCGCGCGCCTTGTTGCGCACCGCCTGCTCGAGGTCCGACTTCGCCTGCGCGAGCTGGGCGCGCGCGCTCAACGCCACCGCCGCGCTCTGCGCCCGCTGCGCCTCGAGCGCGGTGACGTCGAAGCGCGCCAGCACCTGGCCGGCCTTCACCTGCTGGTTGAAGTCGGCCTCCACCGTCGCCACGCGCCCGGAGATCTCCGCGCCCACGCTCACCGTCGACACCGCCTCCACGTAGCCGGTGGCGCGCACCTCGCGGGTCAGCTCACCCTGCGTCACCGCCGCGGTGCGGAAGCGCGCCGCCATCGGCGCAGGCCGCGGTCGCGTGCCGACGTACGCGCCGATCGCCGCGGCCACCGTGGCGACCGCGAGGGCTGACCAGATGACGCGGCGGCGACGGCGGCGGCGCGTCTCTCGCTCGATGAGCGCGGGCAGCGACGTCGCGCGCGCGGGGACGAGCTTCACGGGGGCAGGAAGGGTCTCGGTCGACATGCCGGCTGGTGCTGCATCGCGCGTGCACCGAGGAGATCTCGCCGCTTCGAACGACGCCGGCGCAGATTCCGCGCGCGACCGGTCGCGTCGAGACGCCGCCGCGCAAGGTGGGCCGAGCGAAGCCGCGGGGCCTCGTTATGCATGCGCCGCTCATGTCGCTGCGCGCCGCCCCATTGTTCTTCGTCTTCTGGAGTCTTTCCGCCATGGCCATCGAGAGCCCGAAGTACGAGGTGCTCAAGCGGTACGACGACCTCGAGGTGCGTCGCTACCCGGCCTTCGTGGTGGCCGAGACCGAGGTGAGCGGCAGTCGCGGCGACGCGGGCAACGAGGCCTTTCGCCGGCTCGGCGGCTACATCTTCGGGGCCAACACCGCGTCGTCGAAGATCGACATGACGGCGCCGGTCGCGCAGTCGCAGAAGATCGACATGACCTCCCCGGTCACGCAGACGGCCAGCGGCGCGACGTGGAAGATCCAGTTCTCGATGCCCGCGAAGTGGACGCTGCAAACCCTGCCGACGCCGAACGACGCGCGCGTGACGTTGCGCGAGGTGAAGGAGCGCGTGGTGGCGGTGGTGAAATATTCGGGCACCTGGTCCGAGGCGAACTACCAGGAGCACCTCGACCTGCTGCAGCGCGGGCTGGCGCGCGAGGGACTCACCACCACCGGCGAGCCGACGTGGGCCCGGTACGATCCACCCTTCAAGCCCTGGTTCCTGCGCACCAACGAGATCCACCTCGAGCTCACCGCCGAGAGCATCGAAGCCCTGCGCCGCTGAGCGACGCAGCGGTTGCGTGGCACAGCCGAAGCACGGCTGACCGTCATGACGACCGCGACGATTCCCGGCCTCGCGCCCCGTGAGGCGAACACGCCCACCATTCCCGTCGGTTTGACGGGCCTGACGAAGCCCGAAGCCGCGGCGCGCCTGCGACGGTTCGGCGCCAACCGGCTGGTGGCGAAGGAGCGGCTCGCGTGGCTCAAGCGCGCCCTCGCGCTCGTCGCCGACCCGATGGCGTTGATGCTGGGCGGCGCGTCGCTCCTCTACTTCCTGCTGGGCGACGTGACCGACGGGGTGATCATGGCCGTGGCGCTGGTGCCGGTGCTCGGCGTCGACGTCTTCCTCGAGGCGCGCTCGCAAGCCGCGCTGGCGAAGCTGGCCGCCGCGGTCGCGCCCCTCGCGCACGTGGTGCGAGACGGCGCGTGGCTGACCATTCCCACCGCCGACGTCGTGCCGGGCGACGTGCTGGGGCTCGCCGAAGGTGACGTGGTGCACGCCGACGGCGTGGTGCGCTGGAGCGCCAACCTCGCGCTCGACGAATCGTCGCTCACCGGCGAATCGGAGCCCCAGAGCAAGCAGGTGCTCGCCGCACAGGCCACGCCCACCGCCGAGCAGCAGGTGTTCGCGGGCTCGCTGGTGTTGGCCGGTCACGGCTTCGTCGAGGTGGTGTCCACCGGGCTCGCGACGCGCTTCGGCCACATCGCCACCCTGGTGGCCGAGGCCGACGAGGCGCGCACGCCGCTCCAGCAGCGCACCGGCCGGCTGGTGCGCGCGCTCTCACTCGTCGCGGTGGGCGTCGCGGCTGGCGTCTTCGCGCTGGGGCTGGCGCGCGGCGAGGTGTGGCAGCAGGCGTTGCTGGCGGCGATCAGCCTGGCGATGGCGGCGATCCCCGAGGAGTACCCGCTGGTGCTGACGCTCTTCTTGAGCGTCGGCGCGTGGCGGCTGGGCAAGCAGGGCATGCTGGTGCGCCGCCTCGCCAGCGTCGAGACGCTCGGGTCCACCACCGTCATCTGCACCGACAAGACCGGCACCCTCACCCGCGGCCACTTCGAGCTCGCGCAGCCGGTGCCGCTGGTGCCCGACGTCGACGCTCGCGCGCTGCTCGAGCTGGCGGTGCTCGCGTCCGAGCCCGACCCGCGCGACCCGATGGAGCGCGCCATCGACGCCTACGCCCTCTCCCAGGGCGTCGACCCGGCGGCGGTGCGCGCCGCGTGGACCCTCACCAGCGATCACGACTTCGATCCGATCGGCAAACACATGTCGCATGGCTGGACCTCGCGCGACGGCTCGCAGGCCCGCGTGGTGGCCAAGGGCGCGCTCGAGGGCGTGCTCGCCCACTGCCGCATCACGCCCGAGGCGCGCCGCGAGGCCGAGGCGCTCAACGCGCAGCTCGCCAGCCAGGGCATGCGGGTGCTCGGCGTGGCGGTGCGTGCGCTCGACGCGTTGAGTGAAGAGCGCGAGCGCGACGAGGCGTCGCTGCGGCTGGTCGGGCTGCTGGGCTATCGCGATCCGCTGCGCCCCGAGGTGGCGGGCGCGGTCGCGGAGTGCCGCGCCGCCGGCATTCACCTCAAGATGATCACCGGCGATCACGCCCTCACCGCGCGCGCCATCGCTTCCGCCGCGGGCTTCAACCACCCCGAGAGCGTGGTGACGGGTGACGAGCTCGACGCGCTCAGCCCCGAGGCCTTCGCCACGCGCGTTCACACCAGCACGGTCTTCGCGCGCATCAGCCCCGCGCAGAAGTACGCCATCGTCGAGGCGCTGCGCGCGCAGGGCGAGGTGGTGGCGATGACCGGCGACGGCATCAACGACGCGCCCGCGCTGCGGCTGGCCGACATCGGCATCAGCATGGGTCAGCGCGGCACCGAGGTGGCCCGCGCCGCGTCCGACCTGGTGCTGCTCGACGACGACTTCACGTCCATCGTGAGCACCGTGCGCGAAGGGCGGTTGATCTTCACCAACATCCAGGCGGCGTTCCTCTACATCCTCGCGTTCCACATTCCGGTGGTGGCCCTCGCCTTCCTCGCGCCGCTGCTGGGCCTGCCGCCGCTGCTGCTCCCGGTGCACCTGGTGTGGCTCGAGCTGGTCATTCACCCCATCTCGGCCATCGTCTTCCAGGCCGAGCCCGCCCCGCCCGGCTTGATGGAGCGGCCGCCGCGCGCGCCCGGAGCCCCGCTGCTCCCGCGCCGCGCGGTGGTGCGCTCGGCGCTCGCCGGGGCGACGCTCACCGCGGCGGCGCTGGGCCTCGCCTGGGCCACGCGCGCCGACGGAGAAGTCGCCTCGCGCTCGCTGGCGTGGGCCACGCTGCTGCTCGGCTACCAGGCGCTGGTGCTGGTGGAGTGGGCGGCGCTGCGCGGACGGCAGAGCAACCGGCTGCCGCGCCGGCCGCTGGTGTGGGTGGTGTGGACGGCGTGCGGCGCGAGCCTGCCGCTGGCGATGACCATCGGGCCGCTCGCCCGGCTGCTGCACCTCGAGGGACTCTCGCCGCGGCAGTGGTTGCTGGCGCTGGGCGTGGCGCTGGCCGCGACGCTGTGGCGCGCGGTGCTCGACGCGTGGCGCCCCGTCGTCGCCTCAGGAAGTCGCTGAGCGCTGCAGCTCTGGCCTCCACGACTCGACGCGGTTCCGCCCCGCGGCCTTGGCGGCGTAGCAGGCGGCGTCGGCGCGCTCGAAGGTGGTCTCGACCCCTTCGGCCACGCCGCCGCTCACCGTCAACGAGATGGAGCGGCCCTCGTACAGGCAGGGGTTCGCCGCCACCGCCACCCGGAGCTGCTCGCTGAACTCGAGCGCGGCCTCGGCGCTGACGCCGGGCAACACCACCACGAATTCTTCACCGCCGAGGCGCGCGAGGAAGTCGGCGTCGCGGCGAAAGTGCTGGCGCAGCAGCTCGGCGAAGTGGCGCAGGCAGGCGTCGCCGCACGGGTGCCCGTGGTCGTCGTTGACGCGCTTGAAGTGGTCGAGGTCGAGCATCACCACCGCCAGCGGTGACTGCTGCCGCTGCGCCGCGCTCGCCACGCGCTCCCACACCAGCTCGTAGTGCCGCCGGTTGGCGAGCCCGGTCAGCGGGTCGGTCAACGACAGCTTCGCCACCTCCGCCCGGCTGCGCAGCAACGCCAGCTCGGTGTCGAGCTGCCGCGCGTACTCCGCCGCCGAGCGCCGGAGGTTCGCCAACAGGTACAGCGAGTAGAGGAAGAGCGTGACGCCGGTGGAACGCAGCTCGCTGCCCGGCCAGACGAACACCACCACCCCGGGCAGCATCAGCAGCACGATGCTGGCGCGCGCGGGCCAGGGGTGCATGGCGAAGCTCTGGCTGGTGGCGGTGCAGAAGGCCATCGTCGAGAGCGCCGTCACCAGCACCACGTTGTCGAGCTTCGCTTCCCAGCCGACGAAGGCCGGCACCGCGCCCCACGCCAACGAGCCCGCCGAGATGAGCAGCCAGTGCTCGCGGGTCCACCGCGTGAACGCCTCGCTCGGCGCGTCGTCGGGCGGCAGCCGGTGCCGAGAGCGCGCCCACCAGAACGCCGCGAAGACGAGCACCGGCGCGCCCGCGGCCCACCCCCAGCGGTGCACGGTGTCGGACACCGAGAGGATCAGCAGCCACGCCATCACGTAGAAGACGGGGCCGACCAGCGCGCGAGCGTAGAGGTCCTGGCTCCTCCGGCGGAGCTGCCAGGTGTCGAGGTGGGCGATCTCCACGGAGGGATCGGGGACTGCGAGCGACGTCATCGGGGCGCGCACCGTAGCGCAGTCGCCGTCGTCACGACCGCTCACAACACCAGCGTCACGCGCGTGCCGCCGCCCGGCGCCTCGCCCAGCGACACCGCGCCGCCCTCGGCCGCGACGAGGGCCTGCACCACCGAAAGCCCCAGCCCGCTGCCCGGCTGCCCCGACGTTGCCGCCGCCGCGCCCCGGTAGAAGCGCTCGAACACCTTCTCGCGCTCGTCGACGGGAATGCCGGGCCCGGTGTCGAGCACCTCCAGCGCCACGCGTGGCCCTTCGGCGCGCGCGACGAAAGACATCACGCCGCCCTTCGGCGTGTAGCGGACCGCGTTGTCGAGCAGCGCGTCGAGCACCTCGCGCAGCCGCGCGCGCGTGGCGTGCACCACCAGCGCGTCGGGCACCTTCACCTCGAGCCGCAGCCCGGCCTGCTCGGCGCGCGGGCGGAACAGCCGCTCGAGCTCGCGGGCCAGCTCGCCCACCGAGACGTCTTCTTTCGGTGACGAGGCCTGCGCGTCGGCGCGGGTGAGCGCGAGCAACCCGTCAGAGAGCTGCGCGGCGTCGCGGGTGGCGGCCGCGATCGACGCCAGCGTCTCGCGGTAGCTGGCCTCCGAGCGCTCGCGCCGCAGCGCCACCTCGGCCTGGGTGAGGATGCTCGCCAGCGGCGTGCGCAGGGCGTGGCTGGCGCGCCCGATGAACTCGCGTTGCCCTTCCATCACCGAGGCGACGCGGCCGAGCAGCTCGTTGAAGGCGACCGCCAGCTTCGAGAGCTCGGGGTCGAGGCCCCGCGGGTCGAGGCGCTGGCTCAGCGAGCGCGCTTCGATCTGCTCGACCTCGCGCGACAGTCGCTGCAGCGGCCCGAGGAACCAGCGCGAGAGCAGCGCCGCGCCGAGCGCGCTGGAGAGGGCGGCGAAGAGCAGCGCCAGCAACAGCCGCGTGCGGAACCGATCGGCGAGGCCCGCGTAGGCCTTGATCGGCGCGGCGACGCGCAACACCAGCGCCTCCCGCGAGTGCCGGGGCGTGAAGGTCTTCGAGAGCACGCGCACCGGCTCGCCCGCCCGGCTCTCGGTGGTGGTGAAGCCCAGGCCGCCGAGCGACGCCGCCGGCCAGCGCTCGCTGCCGAGCAGCAGCGCGCCCGTACTCGACTCGATGCGGAACGGCAGGCCACGCGTGGCGAGGTCGTCGTCGTCGTCGAGCTCCAGCCGGCCGTGCTCGAGGTGCGCCTCGTGGGTCAACACGTCGGCACGGCGCTCGAGCTCGGCGTCGATGGTCTCGGAGGTCCACCCCCGCAGCGAGCTGCCGAGCACCACGCCCAGCGCGCCGAGCAGGCTGGTGGTGAGGGTGATGACCAGCAACACCAGGCGGGTGCGCATGCTCATGGCGTCACCGGTGGGCGCTCGAAGCGGTAGCCCAGACCGCGCTGCGTGGTGATCACCCCGGGGAGCCCCGCCAGCTCGAGCTTCTTGCGCAGCCGCGCCACGAAGACGTCGATGACGTTCGAGTCGCGCTCCATGTCTTCGGTGTACAGGTGCTCGGCGAGCTGCGTGCGCGACCACGTCACGCCGGGCTTCATCACGAACAACTCCAGCACCGCGTACTCGCGCGCGGTGAGCTCGAGCGGCGCGCCGCTGACGGTGGCGGTGTGGGCGCCGAGGTCGAGCGTCAGCGGACCAAACGAGACGGTGTTGGTGGGCTGGCCGAACTCCCGGCGCACCAGCACGCGCAGCCGGGCCACCAGTTCCTCGAAGGCGAACGGCTTGACGAGGTAGTCGTCGGCGCCGGCGTCGAGGCCGTCGACGCGATCGTGCACTTCGCCCAGCGCGGTCAGCAGCAGCACCGGCGTCTTGACGTTGCGCTGACGCAGCGCGCGGAGCACGCCGAGCCCGTCGAGCTTCGGCATCATGCGGTCGAGGATGATCAGATCGAACCGCAGCTCGGTCGCGAGGTGGAGCGCGCTCTCGCCATCGCCCACCACGTCGACCGAGTAGCCCTCTTCGGTGAGCCCCGCCGCGAGGCTCTTCGCCAACGACACCGTGTCTTCAGCGAGCAGGAGCCGCATCGCGGGGGATCTTCACCTGATGCTCGCCGAACGCACCCTGATTCGCACCGGGGTGGCAGGCCGCACAATTGGCCGGGCTGGTGATGGCCTTCCGCTGGAACACCGACGGCGCGAGCTCATCGTGTTCCTTCACCCACCACCGCAGCCCGGTGATGCGCAGCGGCGTGTGGCCCGGCACGTCTCGACCCGCGTTGGCCACCAGCCAGGCCTCGAGCTGCTTCGCCGTTGCCGGGTCGACCTCGGCGTTCTGCCCGAAGTGGTCGCCGAGGTTGCCGAGCAGCGCCTTCCACGAGCGCGCGGGCAGGAAGCGCGGCGGGTAGGCGAGGTGGCAGCTCCCACACTCCGCCGTGTATTGCGGCGAGGTGGGCGTCGCGCGCGCCCCACGCCCTTCGTGCTCGTCATCGTCGTCATCGTCGTCGTGCGCGAACACCACCGCGGGCACCAGGGCCGCGAGCAGCATCGCCAGCAGCGTGCGCTTCATCGCAGCGTCTCCAGGTAAGTGACGAAGTCGCCGCGTTCCTGCGCGGTGCAGGTGCGCCCGAGCACCTGCTTGCAGTTGCGGTCGAACCACTTGTCGGCCTTCGCTTGATCCGTGAAGCGGTCGGGGTTGGCCGAGGGCGCGAGCGGGTCGATCACCTTGCCCACCGGCGACTGGCCCACCTTCGTCGCGTCGCGCGTGTGGCAGGTGGCGCACGACACCGGGCCGTTCTTGCCGGGGTGCTCTTCGAAGTACAGCGCCCGCCCGCGCGCGGCGTCGAAGGCCTTGAAGCCCGGCGACTCGGCGCGGGCGGCCGTCTCGTAGTGGCTGAGCACCGGCGTGGCGGCCTCGGCGGCGCCGATGGGCATCAGCTTCCACAGCGCGAGCACCACCGCCAGCGCCACCAGCACGGCGGTCACGAAGCCCGCGGCGCGCGCCACGAAGGCCGGCGGCTCGACCGGCGTCGCTTCAGGCGCCCGCTTGAGGCCGGTGATCATGCCCTTGATCAGGTTCTGCTTCTCGAGCACCGACGAGACGATGACGCCCGCGACGTGGAAGGCCACCAGCACCGGCAGCAGCCACGCCGCCGCTTCGTGCACTTCCTTCACCGCGTGCGCGGTCGACTTCGAGATGAGCAACGGGCCGCTCCACTCGGGGCCCTGCGAGATGACGACGCCGGTCAAGGTCACCACCAGCATCGTCGTCAGCAGCGCCACCACCATCACCGCGCCCACCGGGTTGTGACCGATGAAGTGTTTCGGCGCGCCGCGCACCATGTCCTTCAGCGCGGCGATGACGTCGCGCGGGCCACGCACGAAGTCCTTGAAGCGGGCGTAGCGCGGACCGACGAAGCCCCACGCCACGCGGAACAACACCACCCCCAGCAGCACCAGGCCCAGCCGCGTGTGCAGCGGGATGGTGTCGTCTTCTTCGGAGGTGAGGAACGCGCCGAGCACCAGAAGCCCGAACGCGAGGTGACTGCTGCGTACTGCGAGATCCCAGACCTTCATCTGCTTCATGGCTCGTCTCCTCGTGCCTGTCCGTCAGGCAGCACGAACCGTACGGGGTCGATCATGAACGCCACGTGAACGGCAAAACGGCAGTACTTCCGGTAGGTTCGCGCGCATGGTGCGAGTCGGAATCTCTCTGGGTGACCCCTCGGGCATCGGCGTCGAGGTGACGCTCGCGGCCTTGAAGGACAAGCGGGTGAAGCGCGCGCTGACGCCGGTGCTCTTCGGAGACGCGTCGGTGAAGGCGCCGGGCGTCGAGCTGCGGGTGATCAGCCAGCTCGCGAAGAAGGACCGCGCGCCGGGCAAGCCCACCAGGCTCGGAGGCCGCGCGCAGTACGCCTACGTCACCGCCGCCATCGCCGCCGCGCAGCAGGGCGAGGTCGACGCGCTGTGCACCGCGCCGGTGTCGAAGGAGGCCATCACCAAAGCGGGCGTGCCCTTCGCCGGCCACACCGAGCTGCTGGCCGACGCGTGGGGCGTGCAGGTGTTGATGTTGATGAAGGGGCCGCGGCTCTCGGTGGCGCTCGCCACCAACCACCTCCCGCTGGCGAAGGTGCCCGGCGCGCTCGAGAAGAAGAAGCTGGTGAGCCAGCTCGCGCTGCTCGATCGCGGCCTGCGCGACGTGCTCGGTCGGCGCCCGCGCATCGCGGTGTGTGGCCTCAACCCGCACGCGGGCGACGGCGGCGTGCTGGGCCACGAAGAGCAGACCATCATCACCCCCGCCATCGTCGCGGCGAAGAAGCAGGGCCTCGACGTGCACGGCCCCTTCGCGGCCGACGGGCTCTTCGCGCGCGCCCGGAGCTTCCCCTACGACGTCGCGCTGGCCATGTTCCACGACCAGGGGCTGGTGGCGACCAAGACGCTCGACTTCGAGCGCACGGTGAACGTGACGCTCGGCCTGCCGGTGCCGCGCACCTCGCCTGATCACGGCGTGGCCTACGACATCGCCGGCAAGGGCCGCGCTGATCCGACGCCGATGATCAGCGCGCTGCTCGAGGCGGCCGCCTTCGCCGAAGGGCTGAAGTCGCGCTGAGCACCTGCTACGGTCCGCGCTCCCCTTCGAAGGAGCACACCTTGCCGACCCGGACTCATGGAATGGGCGTTCGCACCGACTACCCGACGACCCCGCGCGCGCCGACGCACGACGTCGCCCCGAAGCCGAAGCCCGCCACGAAGTCGGCCGCGTTGAGCACCTACGAGGCCGCCTCGGCGAAGGGCAAGCTGGTCGACGTCAGCGCCGCGAAGGCGAAGTCGCTCGAGACGAAGTTCAAGGCCGACGGCGCGAAGGTGGAAGATCTCTCCGGCGGTCGCGTGGGCGCGTCGATCAAGGGCCTGGTCGTCGACGGCGAGCTCTTCGTGCGCACCGCGGTGGTCCGCCCCGGCGCGACGCCGAAGTGGGTCTCAGCTGGCGCGCTGAAGGAGCCGAAGACCAACGACACGGCCTCGCCGGGCTGGGGCCCGAAGCCTCCGAAGAAGCAGAACCTCGAGGCGCTGGTGCAGAAGACCGTGAAGGACCGCATGGGCCTGCTCTCGAACCCCGACTTCGCGCTCAAGGGCAAGGAGCTGGCGACGGTGAAGAAGGCCATCGCCAACGGTGACTTCCAGGTCGTCAGCGCGACGCCGAAGGGCCTCGCCGGGGTGGGCATGACCGGCTACGTCGCCGACGGCATGTTGATCGTGGAAAAGCGCACCGTTCGCCCCGGCGCCCCCTCGACCTTCTACCTGATGGGCCCGCTGGCCGAGTGACGTGAAACTATTCCGCCGCCTCCGCCATAAGGGGGTTGCGGCGAACCCAGCTCGTCCGCATGAATCGGGCCGGTCCCTCCCTTCCCTCCCAAGGAGCACAACCCATGAAGCGCATCGTCCTCTCTCTCGCTCTCGCCGTGTCGATGGTCCCGTTCGCCGCCTTCGCGTGCGACGGTGAAGGTCACCAGGCCAAGGCGATGGATCCGCAGAAGGCCACCGTCGCCCAGGTCGCGACGTGGACGAAGGAAAAGAAGGCCGTTCCCGTGGACGCCAACGGCAAGGAGACGCGCACCTCGCAGGGCGTGATCCCCGGCGCGGTGCTGCTGACCTCGAGCTCGCAGTACGCCGTCTCGGAGCTCCCCGCCGCGAAGGACACCAAGCTGGTCTTCTACTGCGCGAACCAGAAGTGCGGCGCCTCGCACGCGGCCGCCAAGCGCGCGATGGAGAATGGCTACACCGACGTGGCGGTCCTCCCCGAGGGCATCGCCGGTTGGAAGCAGGCCGGTCAGCCGACGGCCAAGCCGAACAACACCTGAGAGCTCGAAGCGCGTTAGCCTCGCGCCATGCTGTCACTCGCACTGGCGCTGGTCCTCACCCAGGTGGAACTCCCGCCTGAAGCGCGCGTCACTCCTCAGCCCGCCGCAAAGCCTCCGCCGTCGGTCGTCACGCGCTCCCTGCTCGCGACCGGCGGCGGTGCTCTTGCGGGCGGCGCCAGCCTGGGCATCGCGCTGCTGCTCGTCGGGCAGAACCAGAACTTCGACCCCACCTTCGCCACCGCCGCGCTGGCGTCGCTGTTGATCACCGGCGTGGCCTTCACCATTCACGAAGCGCTGGGCGGCCGGGGGGAAATCACCCTGGGCTTCCTGCTGTGCACGGTGGTGATGGCGGGCGCGGCCGGGTTGGCGGTGGCCATCGACGGCTCACGCGACATGGCGCCGATCCTCACCGCGGCCATCGGGAGCGTGCCCGCCGCGGCGGCCGCGGTCTTCGGCCTCGAGGGCACCTCACCTCAGACGAAGTCGCGGGTGCAGATCGCCATCGGGCCGACCGGCATCATGGGCACCTTCTGAAGCCTCGTCACTGGCACCCGCCGCCGATGCACTGCTGCGCGGCGGTGCAGGTGGCGCACGGCGAGCCGTTGAGCCCACACGCCGCGGGGCCGATGGTCGTCTCGCAGCGCAGGTCGGGCTGACAACACCCGAAGCGGCAGTTGGTGGCGTCGCAGCGGGTGAAGACGCAGGCGCCGGCGACGCAGGCTTGATCCGTTCCGCACGCCACGCAGACGTCGCCGTCTCGACCACAGGCCGCCGCCGTGGTGCCGGGCTGGCACGCCCCCAGCGGCGTGAGGCAGCCGCCGCACGAAGCCGACACGCAGGTGCCCTGCTCGCAGCGCTGGTCGCTCGCGCACACCCCGCAGAACTGCTTCGCCGGGCCGCAGGCGTCGATGCCGTTGTTCGGCGCGCAGCTGCCATCGGGCAGGCAGCACGAGCTGGTGCAGATGCACGACGGCGGGCCCGCGTCGACGCCGGCGTCGCTCACCGGCGCCGCCTCGCACTGCCCCGCCACGCACAACTCGCTCGAGCGACACGAGCGGCAGGCGCCGCCGCCGACGCCGCAGTCGAGCCGCGCGGTGCCGCCCACGCACTCCTGGGTGTCGGTGCAACAGCCGTCACAGTTCTCGGGGCTGCACAGCCGCTGACAGCCACCGAGGAACAACGCCACGAGCACGAGGCACCACCGCATGTGCGCGGCACTCTGACAGCCGCGGCGGCGCGACGCCAACGTCTGCCGCGCGACGCGGTTAGAGTGGCCGGCGCATGCGACGGTCCCTCTTCCTCGTCCTGGCCCTCGGGGTCTCTGCCTGTCGCTGCGGCAACGCCAACGTGTCGAGCCGCTTCGGCGAGCTGGTGGTGGTGCAGACCGGCGCCGACCGCCGCGAGCTGCTCCTGCGCGACGCCACGGTGCGCGTGCCCTCGACCTTCATGGACACCCTGGGCGCCGGCGAGGTGCCGGTGCGCAACGTGGGGGTGGAGGAGATCGCCATCGCGTCGATCACCCGCCTCGAGGGCGACACCAGCCTGAGCCTCGACGACGCGGTGGGCCAGGTGATCGCCGCGCAGACCGACGCGGTGCTGGCGGTGCGCTTCAGCCCCGGGCAGGCCGACGACGCCACGCTCGCCGAGGTGACCCACCGCGCGAAGTTCTCGGTGCAGCTCTCGGGCGCGCGGCCGGGTGAAGAGGAGCTGTTGATCGAGGTGGTGGCCGCCGCGGTGGCCCGCGACTGCTTCGTGCCCGCGCTGGTGGACTTCGGGCAGGTGCCGCTGCAGCAGGCCATCATCGCGCCGGTGGTGTTGACCAACGGCCGCGCGCTGCCGCAGTCGAGCACCTTCGGCGCCTTCACCGGCGACGACGCCTTCGCCTTCTACAGCGCGGTGAGCGGCACCACCGTCGAGCTCGCCGCCGGCGCGAGCGTGGACCTGGCGATCCGCTTCGCGCCGCTCGAGGAACGCAGCTACGCCTCGAGCGTCAGCGTGCGCCGCGGCGAGGGCTGCCCGGCGGGCGTGATGCAGGTGCGCGGCACCGGCAACGACGAGGCCCTCTCGTGGAGCCCGGCGCGCCTCGACTTCGGCCGCATTCCGCTCGGGGTCGCGGTGACCAGGCAAGTGAAGGTCGTCAACCGCTCGAAGGTGGCGCTGTCGCTCAACGCGCTGCTGCCCTCGGCCGACTACACGCTGCCGCCCGGCGCGCCGACGGTGGTGCCCGCCGACGGCACCGCCACCCTCGAGGTGAGCTGCACCCCGCAGCGCCTCGGGCCGCTCGACGGGCTGCTCACCATCGAGCTGGGCACCACGCCGGTGACGCCGGCGCGCCTTCCCATGACCTGCGTCGGCGGCGGCCCGCGCGTGCGCGTCGACCCCAACCCGGTGCAGTTCGGCGCGGTCACCATCGGCCAGGAGACGCGTCGCCGCATCATCGTGCAGAACGTGGGCACCGCCCCGCCCGCCCCCGGCGACACCACCAACAACCTCAAGCTGGGCGTCGGGGGCGCGTTGCCGTGGTTCGCGGTGGTGGCGAAGAACGGCTTCACCTCCGCGGCGGAGTTCAACGTCTCGCTGCGCGGCACCTACGACGCCGCCACCGGCATCCCCGCCATCTCAGGGCAGAACTTCGTGGAGTTCGAGGTGGCCCTCACGCCCCGCACCACCGGCGCGCGCGACGCCGACCTGCTGGTGTACTCGAACGACGCGGCGACGCCGGTGGCCCGGGTGGCGCTGACCGCCTCGCCGCGGCTCTTCGAGCAGTGCGAGCTGACGGTGACGCCCGAGAGCGCCAACTTCGGCCCGGTGCCGCGCGGCGCGCTGCTCAGCCGCAGCATCACCCTCACCAACGTCAGCAACGTCGCCAGCAACACCTGCCTCGTCAGCGGCATCGAGCTGGCGCCCGGCTCGAACCTCGCGTTCCAGGTGACGGACCCGGCGGTGAGCAGCCTCCTCATTCCGCAGGGCCAGTCGCGCACCATTCGCATCTCGGCGGCGGTGCCCGGCGACGCGCCCCTCGGGGACTACCTGCGCGGCGTGTTGCGCCTGCAGGTGACGGGCGAGCCCATGCCGCGCGCCCTGCCGGTCGACTTGCTGGTCAGCCAGTGCCTGGTGGTCGACCCGCCGCTGCTCGACCTCGGCGTGGTGCAGAGCGGCTGCACCTCGGGTGCGAAGACCGTCTCGCTCTACAACGTGTGCGGCGTGCCCATCACGCTGACCGGCCTCTCGACACCGGGCGCGCCCTTCCGCGTCACCAGCTCGCCGCTGGGCAACGGCGCGGTGTCGCTCGACCCCACGCAGCGGCTCGACGTGCAGGTCGCCGCCGCGCCCGCCGCTTCGGGGTCCTTCGTCGACGCGCTGCGCGTGGACAGCCTCGAGGGCGGCGCGCCCTACAGCCAGAACGTGGCGCTGCGGGCCGAGTCGAACCCCAGCGGCCTGCAGACCAGCACCTACGTGCAGACCGCCCAGGACGTCGACATCCTCCTCGTCATCGACAACTCGTGCTCGATGGCCGACGAGCAGGCGGCGCTGGCGACCAACTTCGCGTCGTTCATCACCTCGGCGAGCCAGAGCGCGGGCAACTGGCACATCGGCATCATCACCACCGACGTCGGGCAGAGCGGCGCGCTGCGGGGCACGCCGCGCTTCCTCACCCCGTCCACCCCCGGCGTCACCACGCTCTTCGCGCAGCAGGTGCAGCAGGGCGTCTTCGGCAGCGGCATCGAGCAGCCCTTCGCGTCGATGGCGCTCGCCATCTCGGCCACCAACCGCAACACCGTCAACGCCGGCTTCATTCGGCCCGACGCCGCGCTCGCGGTGGTGATCGTCACCGACGCGCTCGAGCAGTCGGCCAACAGCGTCGGCTCGTACGTGGCGCTGCTGCGGCAGCTCAAGGGCAACCGCGCGGAGAAGGTGAACGTGTCGGTGGTGGGGCCCTTCTCGCCCGCCTCGCCGTCGTGCACCACCGAGGGCCTGGTGGACGACGGCCGCTTCACCGCCATCGTGACCCAGACCAACGGCGTGAAGGCCGACATCTGCACCGCCGACTGGGCGAGCGATCTCCAGGCCATCAGCGCCAGCGTGTTCGGCGCGCGCGCGGGCTTCGAGCTGGTCAACACCCCGCGCAGCACCGGCGACATCACCGTCACCATCGACGGCCAGCCCGTCACCACCGGCTGGACCTGGGACACCGCGCGTAACCTGGTGGTGTTCACCACCCCGCCCGCCCCCGGGGCGATGGTCAACATCAGCTACCGCACCGCCTGCTTCTGAGCCCTCACCGGCCGGCCCGACTTGCGGAGCAACACGACCACCATTAGAGTCCTCTCGACTCTTAAGGAGGTCACATGGTCCGATATCTCAAGACGGCGCCGACGCAGTACGTGATGCAGTTCAAGAACGGGAAGGTGAAGCGGGAAGGCGCGGGGCTCTCGTTCTTCTATTGGGAACCGACCACCACCCTGGTGTTGGTGCCGCTCTCGAGCGCCGACGTGCCCTTCGCCTTTCAGGAAGTGACGGCCGACTTCCAGACCATCACCGTGCAAGGGCAGCTCACCTGGCGGGTCGCCGACGCGCGCAAGCTGGCCTCGCTGCTCGACTACACGGTGACGGGCGCGGGGGTGTGGAAGAGCGACGACCCGCAGAAGCTCGAGGAGCGCCTGGTGCACACCGCGCAGATCCTCACCCAGGGCGTGGTGGGCAAGCTGTCGCTCTCGCAGGCGCTGGGCAGCAGCGAGGCGCTGGCGGCGGCGGTGCTCTCCGGGCTGCGCGCGTCGGAAGGGGTGCAGCTGCTGGGCGTGGAACTGCTCTCGGTGGCGGTGCTGTCGGTCAAGCCCACGCCTGAGATGGCGCGGGCGCTGGAGGCCGAGGCGCGCGAGGCGGTGCAGAAGAAGAGCGACGAGGCGATCTACGAGCGGCGCACCGCGGCCGTCGAGCTGGAACGCAAGGTGAAGGAATCGGAGCTGCAGACCGAGGTGATGGTCGAGCAGCAGCGCCGCCACATTCGCGAGACGAAGATGGCCGCCGACATCGCGATGGAGAAGGAGCGCGAGCAGCTCGTCGAGCAGACCGCTGCCAACGACAAGAAGGCCGCCGAGGCGCAGGCGTGGGCGCTCACCAAACAGCTCGAGCCGCTGCGCACCATGGACTGGAAGGTGCTCTCGGCGCTGTCGGCCGGTGGTGGGGACCCGGGCACGATGATCGCCGTCGCCTTCCGCGAGCTGGCCGAGAACGCGCAGCGCATCGGCGAGCTCAACGTGAGCCCCGACCTCCTGCGCGCGCTCATCCCCTCCACCCCGGCGCGCAAGTGAGGGCGCGATGGACAAGCTCATTCTCGTCACCCGCAAGACGCGGCTCGAGGCGCTGACCGAGCGCTTCAACACCCAGGCGCAGGCGAAGTTCTACCTGACGCAGGCGGGCCTCGACTTCGACGACTACGCGCGCGAGCACGACACCTACGCCCGCGCCCTCGAGAAGACGCGCCACGCCCTGCAGCTCGGCGTGCCGGTGCAGGTGATGGAGCGGGCGCTGGTCTCGACCTACGTCTTCGGCCCACGCGACGTGGTGGTGGTGCTCGGGCAGGACGGCACGGTGGCGAACACCGCGAAGTACGTCGGCGCGTGCCCGCTCATCGGCGTCAACCCCGACCCGGAGCGCTTCGACGGTGTGCTGCTCCCCTTTCGGGTCGACGGGCTGCGCCGCGCGCTCGAGCAGACGCTGGGCGGCCAACCGCGGGTGAAGGAGGTGACGCTCGCCGAGGCGGTGTTGTCCGATGGGCAGCGGTTGCTGGCCTTCAACGACCTCTTCCTCGGGGCGCGCACCCACGTCTCGGCGCACTACCGGGTGCGCACCACCGCCGGCTCGAAGTGGGAACGGCAGTCATCGAGCGGCGTCATCATCTCTACCGGCGCGGGCTCGACCGGCTGGCTGTCGTCGGTGTGCACCATGGCCTCGGCGATGTCGCAGCGCCTGGGCGGCGAGGCCCTCGAGCCGGTGCACTTCGCGTGGGACGACCCGCGGCTGTACTACGTGGTGCGCGAGCCCTTCGTCTCGAAACACTCCGGCGCGACGCAGGTGGCCGGGCCCGTCACGCTCGGCGCCCCGCTGGAGATCGAGTCGTTGATGCCCTCGGGCGGCGTCATCTTCAGCGACGGCATGGAAGACGACGCGCTGGCCTTCACCTCCGGTCTCGTCGCGCGCACCGGGCCCTCGCAGCAGAAGGCCCGCCTGGTGACCTGAAGGGCGCAAGTTCTGCACCGACGCGCACTTCGGATGGAACGGGCGCGCACGCTTGGTATGTGGAGTCCCATGAGACTCCGCACCGCGACGACGTTCATCGTGCTGGTCGCCAGCGCCGCCCTCGCCGGCCCCACGCCCCCTGCCGGGCAGCTCATCGACGTGTGGATCCGCCCGAGCGGAGACGCGCCGCGCAAGCCCATCACCATCGACCTCTCGACGAAGCCGAAGACCGAGGTCACCCGCGACGACTTCCAGTACGAGGGCATGAAGGCGAAGTACCGCGGCGTGAGCCTGCGCGCGCTGCTCGACACCCTCGAGCGCCCCGGCCGCACCGACCTCGCGCTGCTGCACTTCAACAACGGGATGATCATCCCGCTCCCCACCGACGACTACGAGCTGATGAAGACGCTCGACCCCTTCGTGGCCACCGAGCTGAAGGTCAACGACCTGTGGATCACCGCGTTCCCCATGGTGACCAAGAAGGGCGCCGAGGGGCGCGACGTGCGGCCGCTGAAGTTCCAGTTCAACAAGGTGGTGGTGGGAACCAACCTCCACCCCTTCACCTCGAAGGCGGCGCAGGCCGACGGCTTCTCGCCCTTCTTCTTCGCCGACTCGCTGGTGGGCATCGAGCTGGTGCGCGCCGAGAATTGGTACAAGCAGTTCGACGTGGGCACCACGCCCGAAGAGAAGCGCGGCTTCGCGGTGTTCAAGAGCCACTGCCAGTACTGCCACGCGACGCGGGAAGTGGGCGGCCGCTACGGCATCGACTTCATGAAGCCGAAGCCCGTCGTCGAGCGCGTGGGCGTGCAGGACCTCTTCCTTCACGTCCGCTACCGCGATCGCAACGCGCCGGAGACCGGGCAGATGATGCCCTTCTTCAAGGACCTGCAGAAAGACGACGTCGTCGCGCTGCACGCGTGGCTCACCGCGCTGACCAGGGCGCGGCCGGTGCCCTACGTTGCGCCGGTTCAGAACTGACGCAAACCCTGCGCGGCGCCGGTGCGGGTCCGCACGGAACCCGGTGGCACAGGGCGTGTAGTCCGAGAGGGCATGCGAGCCCTCGACCTGGCGGTGCTCCTCGAACGACACCACCACGATCCGACGCGCCTGGTGCAGATCCTCCGAGACGTTCAAGAAGCCGCGAGCTGGATCTCCCCCGCCACCATCACCGAGCTCGCCGGGCGCCTCGGGCTCCCGCGCGCGAAGGTCGAAGGGGTGGCGGGCTTCTATTCGTTCTTCGCCACCCGGCCGCTCGGCGAATACCGAGTGCTCTTCTCGGATGACATCACCGACCAGTTCCTCGGCAGCCACGCGCTGCGGGCGCGGCTGTGTGCGGCGCTGAAGGTGAAGCCCGACGAGGTGCGCGCCGACGGCCGGGTCAGCGTGGGCCTCACCTCGTGCACCGGCTTGTGTGAGCAGGGGCCGGCGATGCTCGTCAACGGGCGCGCCATCGCCCGGCTCGACGCGGCCCGCGTGGACCTCGTCGCGCAGTGCATCGAGGCGGGCACGCCGGTCGACGCGTGGCCGGCCGAGCTGTTCGTCATCGACGACGCCATCCACCGGCGCGACGTGTTGCTCTCGAGCAACATCGCCGCCGGCCAGGCGCTGCGGGCCGCCCTCGCGCGTGGGGCCGACCCGATGCTCGAGGAGATCCGCCGCGCGCGACTGCGGGGACGTGGCGGCGCGGGCTTCACCACCGCCGACAAGTGGCAGGCCGCGAAGACGGCGCCGGGGCCGACGCGCTTCGTGGTGTGCAACGCCGATGAAGGAGAGCCCGGCACCTTCAAGGACCGCGTGCTGCTGCGCCACCAGCTCGACCTGGTGCTCGACGGCATGACGCTCGCGGCCTTCGCCATCGGTGCGCAGAAGGGCTTCCTCTACCTGCGCGGCGAGTACCTCTTCCTCCAGGCGCCCATCGAGGCGGCGCTGCAGGCGCGGCGGGCGGCGCACCTGCTGGGCCGCAACGTGCTGGGGCAGCGCGGCTTCGACTTCGAGCTCGAGCTCCACCTCGGCGCAGGGGCGTACGTGTGCGGCGAAGAGTCGGCGCTCCTCGAGTCGCTGGAGGGCAAGCGTGGCATTCCGCGCAACCGGCCGCCGTACCCCGTCACGCACGGCTACCTGCAACAGCCGACGGTGGTGAACAACGTCGAGACCTTCGCCAGCGCGGCGCTCATCGCGCTGCGCGGCGGCGACTGGTTCGCCTCGGTGGGCACGCCGAAGTCGTCGGGCACGCGCATCCACTCCGTCTCGGGCGACTGCGCGCGGCCTGGGCTCTACGAGTTCCCGATGGGCGTCCCGGTGCAGGAGCTGCTCGACGCGTGCGGCGCGACCGACGCCCAGGCGGTGCAGGTGGGCGGACCCTCGGGGCAGCTCCTCGCGCCCTCGGAGTTCGGCCGCCGGCTGTGCTTCGAAGACGTGCCGTCGGCCGGCGCCTTCGTGGTCTTCGGGCCGCAGCGCGACCTGCTCGACGTACTGGTCAACTTCGCGCACTTCTTCGCGCACGAGAGCTGCGGCTTCTGCACGCCCTGCCGCGCGGGCACCACGTTGATGAAGCGCTCGGTCGACGCCATCGCCTCGGGGCACGGCACGCGCCGCGACGTGAAGGACGCGCTGCGGGTCAGCAAGCTGTTGCGCGACGCGAGCCACTGCGGGCTCGGCCATTCCGCCTGCGCGCCCTTCCTCGCGCTGCACGAGAAGTTCAAGCCCACGCTCGAGCGGCGGCTGTCGTCGCTCGACTTCCTCCCCACCTTCTCGCTCGACGACGCGCTGGCGCCCGCCCGTGAAGTGACCGGCCGCGACGATCGCGGCGCGCACCTGGAGGAGTCATGAGCCACACCTTCACCCTCGACGGCCACGAGGTGCCCTTCACCGACGGCCAGACGGTGCTGCAGGCCGCGCTCGCCGCCGGCGTCTACGTGCCGCACCTCTGCGCGCACCCCGAGTTCAAGCCGCACGGGAGCTGCCGGGTGTGCACGGTGAAGATCGACGGCCGCTGGTCGGCCTCGTGCACCGCGCCGGCGAAGGAAGGGCTGGTCGTCGAGAGCGAGACCGCCGAGGTGAACGAGCTGCGCAAGGGGCTGGTGCAGCTGCTCTTCGTCGAGGGCAACCACTTCTGCCCGTCGTGCGAGAAGAGCGGCGACTGCAAGCTGCAGGCGATCGGCTACCGGCTCGAGGTGGTGACGCCGCAGTTCGCGCAGCTCTACCCCGACCGGCCGGTCGACGCGTCGCACCCCGACGTGCTGCTCGACTTCAACCGCTGCATCCTCTGCGAGCTGTGCGTGCGCGCGTCGAGCGAGGTCGACGGCCGCCACGTCTTCGCGCTCTCGGGCCGCGGCATCGACAAGCACCTCATCGTCAACGCCGAGTCGGGGAAGCTGGGCGACACCTCGCTGGCGGTGACGGACACGGCGGTCAGCGTGTGCCCGGTCGGCGTCATCTTGAAGAAGGGCCGCGGCTTCAGCACGCCCATCGGCCAGCGCACCTACGACGCCGCGCCCATCGGAGGGAAGAAGCCATGACGGCGCAGAAGAGGCTCAAGGTGGCGACGGTCTCGCTCGCGGGCTGCTTCGGCTGCCACATGTCGCTGCTCGACATCGACGAGCGGCTCTTCACGCTGCTCGAGCACGTGGAGTTCGACCGCTCGCCGCTCACCGACCTCAAGCACTGCGGCCCCTGCGACCTGGGCCTCGTCGAGGGCGGGCTGTGCAACGCCGAGAACGTCGAGGTGCTCCGCGAGTTCCGCAAGCGGTGCAAGGTGCTGGTGGCGGTCGGCGCCTGCGCCATCAACGGCGGCCTGCCCGCGCAGCGCAACCACCTCGACGTGCGCGAGTGCCTGACGTCGGTGTACCGCACGGTGCCCAACGACCCCGAGCTGCCGTTGCCGCTCGACCAGGTGCACCCGCTCAGCGACGTGGTGCGCATCGACTATTTCATCCCCGGGTGTCCGCCGCCGGCCGACGCGCTGTGGCAGTTCCTCACCGATCTCCTCGCGGGCCGCACGCCTCACCTCGGCCACGGGGTCATCCACTACGACTGAGCTCCGTGTCGCCATGACCACCACCACCGCTCCCACCACCCGCCGCATCGCCATCGAGCCCGTCTCGCGCGTCGAGGGCCACGGCAAGGTGACGCTGCTGCTCGACGACGCGGGCCACGTGCAGCAGGCGCGGCTGCACATCGTCGAGTTCCGCGGCTTCGAGCGCTTCATTCAGGGACGGCCGTACTGGGAAGTGCCGGTGATGGTGCAGCGCCTGTGCGGCATCTGCCCGGTGAGCCACCACCTCGCCGCGTCCAAGGCGCTCGACGTGGTGGTGGGCGCGACGCGGCTGACACCGACGTCCGAGAAGGTGCGCCGGCTGATGCACTACGGGCAGATGCTGCAGAGCCACGCGCTGCACTTCTTCCACCTCGCGTCGCCCGACCTGCTGTTCGGCTTCGACAGCGAGGTCTCGCGCCGCAACATCGTGGGCGTGGCCGCCGCGCACCCCGAGCTCGCGAAGCAGGGCGTGCTGCTGCGCAAGTTCGGGCAGGAGATCATCCGCATCACCTCCGGCAAACGCGTGCACGGCACCGGCTCGATCCCCGGCGGGGTGAACAAGGCGGTGACCAGGGCCGAGCGCGACGAGCTGCAGGCCGCGCTGCCGCAGGTGCTGGCGTGGGCGCGCGAAGGGGTGGAGCTGATCAAGACGCTCCACCGGCAGAATCAGGCGCTCTACGAGTCGTTCGGCTTCTTCCGCTCGAGCCTGATGTCGATCGTCGGCGTCGGCGGCCGGCTCGAGTTCTACGACGGGCTGCTGCGCGCCAAAGACGCCGACGGGGTGCTGCTCTTCGACGGCGTGGAGCCGCGGCGCTACCGCGAGTTCATCGACGAAGACGTCAAGCCGTGGACGTACATGAAGTTCCCCTACCTCAAGGCGCTGGGGCCGGAGCGCGGTTGGTACAAGGTGGGGCCGCTCGCGCGCGTGCAGAACTGCGACTTCATCCACACCCCGCTCGCCGAGGCCGAGCGCCAGGCCTTCCGCGACGCGCACGGAGGGAAGCTGGTGCACGCCCCGCTCGCGTACCACTGGGCGCGGCTCATCGAGCTGCTGCACTCGGCGGAGGTCATCGGAGAACTGCTGCGCGACGAAGACCTGCTGGGCGACTCGCTGGTGACCGCCGGCGAGCGCGTCGAAGAAGGGGTGGGCGTCATCGAGGCCCCGCGCGGCACGCTCATTCACCACTACAAGGTCGACGCGAACGACCTGGTGACGATGTGCAACCTCATCGTGTCCACCACGCACAACAACCAGGCGATGAACGAGGCGATCGCCGCGGTGGCCAGGCAGTACCTCGACGGGCACGAGCCGACCGAGCCGCTGCTCAACCACCTCGAGGTCGCCATTCGCGCCTTCGACCCGTGCCTGTCGTGCGCGACGCACGCGCTGGGGCAGATGCCGCTCTACGTCGAGGTGCGCGACGCGCAGGGTGTCGTGGTGGGGAGCGCCGAACGATGACCGCCCCGGTGCTGGTGTTCGGCTTCGGCAACCCCTCGCGCGGTGACGACGCGCTGGGGCCGGAGTTCGTGCGCGCGCTGGAGACGAAGTTCGCGGCGGAGATCGAGCGCGGTGAGCTCGAGGTGCTGACCGACTACCAACTGCAGGTCGAGCACGCGCTGGACCTGGTCGATCGCCAGCGGGTGTTCTTCGTCGACGCCTCGGTGTCGGCCGCCGCGCCCTTCGAAGTGCGCGAGGTGCAGGAGTCGAAGGACGACAGCTTCACCACGCACCTGCTCTCGCCCGAGGCGCTGCTGCACACCTTCGTGACGGTGATGAAGCAGCCCGCTCCACAGAGCTGGATCGTGGCGATTCGGGGTGAGCGCTTCGAGTTGGGCGAGCCGATGAGCGCAAGCGCTACGCAATGTCTGGCCAGCGCGTTGGAGGCACCGCAGCTTTTGCGCGCCGTCCTGCCACGTACGTAGTCGTTTGAGCGGCGGCCGCGTTGCGCGGTGAGCACTCGATCTGGTTCTGATCTCTCCGCAGCCCAGCAGCTCATCTCCCCGGGGGGCCGAACAATGATGCAGCAGCAGAACACGCGTGTGGATCCCGTCGCACTTCGTCAGGAACTCTCGATGAACGATCCCGTCGATCCGCGCTCGTCGACGTTCCTTCGGTTCGTGATTCGGCTCAGCGAGCGGCTCGATCTCGACATCCCGCGTGAGGACTACCCGCAGCTCGTCACCGTGCCGGGGTGCCGCGAGTACATCGCGCGCCGTCGCTAGTACGCCTGCAGCCGGTCGAGCGCGCCGAACACCTCGAGCCCGCCACACGCGCCGACGTCTTCGAACACCACCTCGCCATCGAGCGTGGTGAGCCGCACCTCGTGGCGCGCGTCGATCGACTCCACCACTCGGCGGTGCATCTCGGTGCGTAGCGGTGCGTGCAACAGCCCACCCGCGACGCGCTCGGTCTTCAGCTCGAGCCGGTGCGTGCGGTTGCGCATCGTCCACCGCACGTGCGAGTCGTCGATGGCGAGCAACTCGGTGGTCGACCCGTCGTACGTCGCGAAGCGGTGCAGCACGCCATCCAGCCACAGACCGACGATGAAACCGCGGAACGAGCTGACGGGCCGCTTCGCCACGCGCATCGCCACCGTGTCGAGCACCGACGTCACCGCGGTCATCGGCATGGTGGGGATGATCGCGATCGACGCAGAGAGACAGGTGTTGGGCCGCGTGAAGTGGTTGCTCTGCATCCACACGTAGGCGCTGGGGAAGGCCGCGCCCCAGTCCTTCTCGAGGTAGCCGAGCCCACCGTCGAAGCAGACGTCGGCGCCGTCGATGGTCAACGTGCCGTGGAGCGAGTGCGTGAAGCTCACCAGGCCGTGGCTGCACTCCATGAAGGGCAGCAGGCCGAAGGGTCCCATGATGCCGGGCGACGTCTTCGTCACCGGCCAGCCCACGAGCCCACGGCCCTCGTTGAACGTCAGCCGCCCGCGCACGTTCGGCAGCGCCAGCGTCAGGCCGGTGGCGTCGAAGTGATTGGGTCCGACGTCGACGTCGAAGCGCCGCTCCTCCGCGCGGAACTCGGAGAGGTGGAACTGATGGAACCAGCTCCGGTGCGTCGCGCCGTCGAGCGCTTGCACGAAGGCTTCGCCGCCGCCGTGGGGGCCGAGGAAGATCCCGGGGATGAAGGCCCACCGGTGGAGTCGATCGGCCGACACACACTTCAGGTACCAGCCCTCGAAGAACCGCCGCGTGCGGCCCTGGCCATGAAACCCCTCGGGATGAAACGCGCTCACGAGCTCACCACCCTGCGAGGCCCGCGCCAGAAGCGCACGAAGCTCGCGAAGTACTTCGGCCGCGTGCGCGACGCGTCGTCGAACTGCGGGAGATAGAGCCACGGCACCTTCGGGTGCTGGTGGTGCGCGAGGTGCCAGTTGAAGTGGAGCAGCAGCGCCTCGTACAGCCGCGGCGCCCTCAGGTTGTGCGCGCCGTTGAGCGCGTCGCGCGGCGAGTCAGCGTGCGTGACGTACTGCTGCGACGCCCAGCACAAGCCGCCCAGCGCCTGCAGCACCACCCACGTCCACCCGAACGTCGCCACGCCCAACGCCTGCACCGCCACCGCGCCGCTCGCCTCGAGCCGAATGCGCCACAGCATCGAATCGGGCACGCCGTTCACCATCGCCGCGGAGTCGACGTGCACCGCCGCGAGCTTGCTGCGCAGCAGGCTCGGCCAGAGCACCAACACCACCGTCGCCAGCGGCACCACGACCCAGAAGCCCCCGAGGTACAGGAAATAGAAGTACGCCCGCCGCGCGAGCACGTCGTCACCCGGCTCGAGGATCTCGAAGCGCTCGTTCTCGCCGCGGTTGCGACCGTGATGACCGAGGTGACACATGCGCAGGAAGCTGAAGCTCCCCGGGAAGGCCCAGCCGAGCAGCGTGCCGAACAGCTCGTTGACCCACGGCACGCGGTGGAAGACCGAGTGCTCGGCGTCGTGCAGCAGCGTGTACGTCGGCAGGAAGAGGAACGCGAAGACCAGGCCCGGCGCCACCACGCCCCACGGCGACTGCGCGCGCGCGGCGAACCACTGACACGTCAGCAGCAGGCCGAGCAGCGACGTCGCCAGCACCACGTTGAGCGACGACGGCGGCGGCGGAATGACCGCGCCTTCACTCGCGGCGCGCGCCACCGGAGGGAAGAAGAGCGCGTTCACCGCGAAGGCGACCACCAGCCCGGCCGCCACGTCGGCGACGAAGTGTTGCTTCACGGTGAGCGTGGAGACGGCGATCGCCACGCCCCACAGCACCCACCACGGCCCGCCCCGCGACTGCCGCAGCCGCAGCGCCACCAGCATCGACGTCGCGACGTGAATCGAGGGCAGCGTGTTGCCCGGCAGGTCGTCCTTCCACATGAAGGCGAGCGCGTCGTGGAGCCAGCGCGGGTCCACTCCCTCGAGCGACGGGCGCGGGTAGTGCGCGGGGAAGAGCGCGAAGCCCACCCAGCACACCGTGTTCGCCGTGAGCACCGCCGCCAGCGTCCTCGGGAACTCGCCCGGCTTCGCCCACCACGCCGCCAGCGGGAGCATCAGGTAGTAGCTGACGTAGACGAGCCAGGTGAGCGGGATGAAGGGCACCCAGCCGTCGAGCGGAAGCCAGAAGTCGAAGCGCGGCGCGAGCGTGGCGTTGAGCCGCTGGTAGACCACGAGCGTCAAACCGACCAACGCGAGCGTGCTGCCGACCCGCGTCGCGAAGTTGCGGTCGAGGAGTGCCAGCAGACGGACCATTGAGCGACCCTACACGAGTAAGGTCTGTCTCCATGTCTGCCCCTGACCTGAAGCGCGACTTCCTCAAGGTGTTGCTGTTGCCGGCGCTGACGTTCCTGCTGGTGCCGCTCGGGTCGATCGGCTTCGCGCGCTACGGCGAGTCGAAGATCGACGACATCATCTTCGAGAACATCCAGCAGTCGATCGCCACCGACGCCACGATGACGGCGGACGATCGCGCCGCGGCGACCGAGTTCTACCGCGCGCACCCCGCGTCTTCGGTGTGCGACGACGCCGATCCGCAGCTCGCGCAGTATCGAGAGGCGGCCTGCAAGCCCTTCGACGAGGTGTGGCAGTTCCTGTGGGCGGAGCGGCTCGGCTGGTGGATGGCGGCGCTGGGGCTCGCGGCCTTCCTCTTCATCGGCGTGTTGAGCTTCATCGCGTACCAGAACCGCAACGCACAGTACTGGACCTTCATGCTCGGCTGGCGCGGGCTGGTGGTGGTCACCGCGCTCGAGACCGCGGTGCAGGGCGTGCTCGCGGTGTGGCTCTCGTATTGGGTGACCGCGCTGCTGTTCAACATCTACGTGCCGAAGCTGATCATCGTGGTGGCGATCATGGCGGGCTGGGCGGTCATCGCCATCGTGCGCGCGCTGTTCAAGGGCGTGCCTCCGCCGCTGCCCTTCGAGGCCGAGCAGGTGCAGGAAACCGACGCCCCGGCGCTGTGGCAGCGCGTACGTGAGCTGGCGAGCCGGCTGGGCACTCCGGCGCCGCGCGCGATCGTCGCGGGCATCGACGACAACTTCTTCGTCACCGAGAACGGGCTGTCGCTGGTCGACGGCAAGAAGCTCGAGGGGCGCACGCTGTACCTGAGCCTCCCCTTGCTGCGCGTGCTGGCGCCCTCGGAGGCCGACGCGGTCTTCAGCCACGAGCTCGCGCACTTCCGCGGCGGCGACACCGAGGCGAGCGCGAAGCTGCAGCCGGCGCTGGTGCGCTACGAGCAGTACTGGGCGTCGCTGGTGGAAGGCGGAGTGACGGCCCCGGCGTCGTACGTGATGCGGCTGTACCGCGCGCTGTTCGAGCTGGCGCTGAAGAAGGAACAGCGGCGTCGTGAGCTGGTGGCCGACGCCGAGGCCGCGAAGCTCACCTCGCCCGACGATCTCGGCCGCTCGCTGCTGAAGGTCGCGGGCTACTCGAGCTTCCGCAATCACACCGAGGCTGAGCTCTTCCAGCACCGCGAGACGCACCAGTCGGAGCTCGGGCTGCAGGCGCGCATCGACGCCGGGCTCCCCGGTCACGTCGCGTCGGCGAACTTCCTCGCGGCAGTGAAGGAGATGCGCATTCCCCACCCCTTCGACTCGCACCCGCCCCTCGAGGAGCGCTTCGCCAACGTGAAGTCGACGGTGCGCGTGGAAGACTCGGCGCGGCTGTTCGACACGAGGCCCGCGCGCACCTGGGCCGATGAAGTGCTCACCGGCCGCGGCATCGAGGAGCGCCTGTGGGGCGCGTACGAGGCGCGCTTCAAGGCGAACCACGAGCAGAGCCTGGCGTACCGCTACCTTCCGGCGACCGACGAAGAGCGGCGCCTGGTGCTGCGCTTCTTCCCGGATCAGTCGTTCACCATGAAGGACGGCACGACGGTGCGGGTGACGTACGTGGGCCTCACGCTGCCCGATGGTGAGCAGATCGCGTTCCGCGACGTGACGGGCGCGAAGGTCGAAGACGGCAACTTCTCGACGCAGCTCACCATCACCCACGGCGACAAGAAGAAGTCGAAGGTGAACCTCGGCCACCTGAAGACGCAGGCGGAGCCGTTCAAGGCGGCGTTCGCGCAGTACTGGCAGCGGGATCAGGTGGCGCGGCAGAGCAGCGTCGCGCCGCAGGGCTGAGCTCGCCTCACCACGCGACGTCGAAGACTTCGATCTCGCGCGAGACGCTCGGCTCGACGTCGGCGCGCTCCCCGAGCACCTCCATCGCGTCCGACAAGTGCATCGGCGTCAGCCCACGACCCAGCGCCGACGGCGCCAGGCGCTCCTCGACGTTCAACGGCCGGTGCATCACCTGCCAGGCGCGCGCGAGATCTTGCGCCGCGCCACCGGCGATCATCCGCGCCGCCCACGCGTCGAAGTCGTCCGCGAACACCTCGAGCGTCTCGGTGACCGCGTCGAAGCGCACCACCCGCCCCTCGCCGTCGACGCCGAACTGCCGCAGCACCACGTCCATCGCGAAGAACGTCACCCGCGCGTCGAGGTCGAACCACCGCCGCCAGCCGTCCTCTGCATTCCACGCCACCACGCCAGGCAACGAGCCGACCGACTCGGCCGGTAACACGAGCAGCGCGTCGTCGAGCGCGCGGAATCCATTCTTGAGCGAATGAAGTGGACGCAGCGCTTCAGGCAAGCGCGCCCCCGCCGGTGGACCCGCCACCCGCCCCAACGCCAACGACGCCCGGTTCACCAGAAACGAGAGCATGGCGCGCGTGCTTTCCAAGGTCCGTGCCGCATGGAGTCTCGGGGCCTTACGCACCTCGCCGCGGTCGATCCCCGTGACATCGCCGTCAGGGGCCCACGAAAACGAGGGTACATTCCCGGCCCGTGACTGTTCATGAGTTCCTCGACCTGCTCGTTCGCTGGGTCCACCTGATTGCGGGAATCATGTGGATCGGCAACTCGATGCTCTTCAACTGGCTCGACCGCAACCTCGAGAAGGCGCCCGGCCGCGAGAAGGAGGTCGGGTACGAGGGCAAGATGTGGATGGTCCACTCCGGTGGCTTCTACGAGGTCGAGAAGCGGCAGCTCGCCCCCGGCCAGATGCCGGCGCGGCTGCACTGGTTCAAGTGGCAGAACTTCACCACCTGGGCTTCGGGCATCGGCCTGTTGATCGTCGTCTATTACCTGAACGGCGGCGCGTACCTCATCGACCCGTCGGTCAAGGCGCTGGGCTACCCGCAGGCGCTGACGTTCTCCATCGGCACGCTGGTCGGCGCGTGGGTTCTGTACGACGTGTTGTGGCGCACGCTGGGCAAGACGCAGCCGAAAATGGCGGTGGTGTTGTCGATCGCCGCGTTGCTCGGCATCGCCTACGCGTTGACGCAGACGTTCTCGGGGCGCGCGGCGTACCTCCACGTCGGCGTGCTGCTCGGCACGGTGATGACCGGCAACGTGTGGATGGTGATCGTCCCCAGCCAGCGCAAGCTCGTCGCCGCGACCGAGTCGGGCCAGGAGCAGGACTACGCGCTCAACCAGAAGGCCAAGCAGCGCAGCATTCACAACAACTACATGACGTTCCCCCTGCTCTTCATCATGTTGAGCAACCACTTCCCGGGGACCTACGGCCACCCGCTCAACTGGCTCATCCTCTTCGTGTTGATGTTCGCCGGCGCAGGCATTCGGCACTTCATGAACATCCGCTTCGGGTTCAAGACCACGCTGCCGTGGCTGGGGCCGATCGTCGCCATCGCGGCGGTCGCCACCGTGCTGCTCTTCGTGCTCACCGCCCGGCCCGCGGTCTCGGCGCCGTCGAACGCGGTGGTCGATCAGAAGCCGCCCGTCACCTTCGCGCAGGCGCACGGCATCATTCAGAGCCGCTGCGTCGCCTGCCACTCCGCGCACCCCACCGAGCCGATGTTCCCCGCGCCGCCGTCGGGCGTGATGTTCGACACCCCTGAGCAGATCAAGCTGCTCGCCCCGCGCATCAAGGAGCGCGCGGTCGTCAACCGCACCATGCCCTTCATCAACAAGACGGGCATGGCCGACGAAGAGCGCGAGCTGCTCGGCCGCTGGGTCGACGAGGGCGCGTCGCTGCAGTGACGCTGCTCAGCGCGCGGTGAGGTGCGCCATCGCCCGCGTCAGCTCGGAGTGGATCGCCGCGACGTCTTCCGGCTTCCACTTCGCGCGGTCTTCACGCACGAAGGTGGTGAGGTCCTTGCGGTTGTCGAACACCGCCACCGGCAACACGAAGGTGCGCGTGCGGTAGACGCCCTGCGCCTCGAACAGCCGCTCGACGGTGATGGTGTCGGGGTTGCGCGACTGCGAGCGCAGGTACGCCATGTCGTCGCAGCCGTATTGGCTGAGCATCACCTCCATCGGCACCGAGTGGTGGAGAATGGAGCCCTGCCCATCAGGCCGCCCGCGCTCGATGTTCTTGCGCCGCGACTCGGCGGGCTCGACCTGAATGTAGAGGACGGCGGCCTTCGCGAGGATCGCCTCCGAGAGCTGCTGGAAGGCCGCCGCGTAGCCGACCGGAGGCGTGAGCGGGAACGCCGCGCCGTTGGGACCACCCCGCGCCGCTTCGATCACCACCGTGCGCCCCTTCTTGTCGAGCGCCGCCTGCTGATTGCGCGCCGCGAGGTCGGCCTGGCATTCGCGCTCGAGCGCCGCCGCGACCTGCTTGCGAATGCGGTACGGCACGTCGCCGAGGTGCTGCGGCAACCCCACCTTCGCGTGCGCGGCGTCGAGGCGATCGAACAGCAGCTGCGCCGCGGAGCCCGGCGTGTGCTGCGTGCCGGCCATGAGATCGTCGTAGTCCTCGTTGAGCAGCTCGATCAGCGCCGCCCATTCCCACTCGTCTTGAAAAGGCCGGCTCGGGCCTTTGTAGAAGACGTCCTTCCACCCGTGCTTGCGCAGCTCGTCGTCGATGCGGTGCATGAAGTGGACGTAGGGGTAGTCGTCGAGCTGCAGCGTCTCGCCGATGTGCATCTCGGTGAGGCACTGATCCTTCGTGAGGCTGCCGAGGTACTTCCGCAGCTCTGACTTGCCGGAAGCGGGGAGCGAGAACAGCAGGAGCGTCTCGACGTGCGCAGGGGCCATGGTGCGCGGGGGTAGCAGGAAGCGCGCCCCACCCTTCCCCGCGAGCGCGCCGGGCGATGCCGCAAGTCATGCGCCGACGCCTTCCGAAACGAAGCGGGTGCGCAAAGTGCGCGGTCATGCCCGTGGATCATGCGTGGCATCAGCACTGCACACGCGTTCGCCATGGCCCCTCGAGTCGAACTGACCTCCGGACAACGCGCCGCGATCGAAGCGCTCACCCACGAGCAGCACCCGATCCACGCGCCGCTGTGGCTGGCGCGCCAGGCCTATCTCCGCAACGACGAGCTCGAGCGCCGGCTGGCGATGCTCGACCCCGATGCGTTCTGGCGTGAGCAGGCCGCGCTGGTGCAGTGGGATCAGCCCTTCGACGAGGTCAGTCACATCGACCTGCCGAAGCACGAGTGGTTCCTCGGCGGCAAGCTGAACGCCTCGGTCAACTGCATCGATCGCCACGTCCACAGCGAGCGCCGGTTGAAGGCCGCGCTCATCTGGGTGGGCGAAGACGGCAACGAGGTCACCTACACCTACGGGCGCCTGTACCGGGAGGTCGGCCGCTTCGCGAACGCGCTCCGCAAGCTGGGCGTCGGCAAGGGAGACCGCGTCGTCATCTACATGCCGCTCGTGCCCGAGGGCGTGGTGACGATGCTGGCCTGCGCGCGCATCGGGGCGATCCACTCGGTGGTGTTCGCCGGCATGGGCACCCAGGCGCTCAAGTCACGCATCGTCGACTCGGGCGCGAAGGTGGTGGTGTGCAGCGACTACGGGTACCGCCGCGGCAAGGCGCTGCCGCTCAAGCCGGCGGTCGACGAGGCGGTGCGCGGGCTGGCGTCGGTCGAGCACGTCATCGTGCACCGGCGTGGCTCGCGGCCGGGCGACGCACCGGTGGAGCTCGACTCCGAGCGCGAGCACGACTTCTACGATGTGCAGGACGCTCGCGCGATCCACTGCAAGCCCGAGTCGATGGACTCGGAAGACCCGCTCTTCATCCTCTACACCTCGGGCACCACCGGAAAGCCGAAGGGCGTCGTGCACTCGACCGGCGGCTACCTGGTCGGCGTCACCTACCTCTCGAAGGCGTTCTTCCAGATCGGCGAGCGCGACATCTACTGGTCCACCTCGGACATCGGGTGGATCGTCGGGCACTCGTTCATCGTCTACGGCCCGCTGTCGATCGGCGCGACGGTGCTCATTCGTGAAGGCGTGCCCGACTACCCGACGCCCGAGGTGACCTGGGAGCTGTGCGAGCGTCACGGCGTGAACATCATGTTCACGGCGCCCACCGCGGTACGCATGTGGATGAGCCACGGCGCAGCGGCCCCGCAGAAGTACGACCTGAGCCGGCTGCGGTTGATGGCCTGCGCGGGCGAGCCGCTGAACCCCGAGGCCCACCGCTGGGCGCAGAAGCACCTCGTCGGCCAGGCCAACGGGCTGGTGGTGGACAACTGGTGGCAGACGGAGATCGCCGCGCCGGTGCTCGGCACGCTGCCCACCTTCGACCCGCGGCCGGGCAAGGTCGGCAAGCCGCTTCCGGGCGTCGAGGCGGCGATCGTCGACGGCGAGGGCAACCCGGTCCCCGATGGGAGCGGCGGGCTGCTCGTGTTGAAGCGACCGCTCCCGTACATGCTGCGCACGGTGTGGGGGGATCATTCCCGCTACGAGCAGTACTGGAAGCAGCTGCCCGGCATGTACTCGGCGGGCGACATCGCGGTGCGCGACGCCGACGGCTACGTGTCGGTGCTCGGCCGCGCCGACGACGTGCTGAACGTGGCGGGCCATCGCATCGGCACCGCCGACATCGAGGCGTCGCTCGCGGGGCACGCGGCGGTGGCCGAGAGCGCGGCGATCGGTCTGCCCGACGAGCTCAAGGGCGAGCGCATCAAGGTCTTCGTCGTCTTGAGGCCCGGGGTGATCGAGACGCCGGCGTTGATCTCTTCGCTCAAGGACCACGTGCGGTCCGACCTCGGCGCGATCGCCACGCCGTCGGAGGTGGAGTTCAGATCGTCGCTGCCCAAGACGCGCTCGGGGAAGATCGTGCGGCGCTACCTGCGCGCCCAGTCGCTGGGCGAAGACCCGGGAGATCTCTCGACGCTCGCCGACTGAGCGCTACTGCGGCTGGTGGCGCGGGTGGCGAATCGCCAGCTTGTGGCGGTTCAGCACGTGCAACCGAATCGGCCCCGCCTGGCGTCGCTGCGCGTGCTCGAGCTTCGCGCCGATCAACCCGTAGGCCTGCTCGAGGTCGTCCGAGAACGCGAGCTTGCCCGCCACGGCCTTGAGCCCCGCGCGATCGAACAGCGCCCGCGCCTTGGGCGGCACGCCGACGAGGATCACCTTGATGCCGTGGTGCTCCATCTCTTCCAGCACCCCCTCGAGCGCGACCAGCCCGGTCACGTCGATGGTGAGCACCTGTTCCATGTTGAACAGCAGCACCTTCACCGACGAGTCGATCGCGCGAATCGCCCCCATCGCGCGCTCGGCGCCGCCGAAGAAGAGCGGCCCCACCAGGTCGTAGACCACCACGCCCTTCGGCAGCGGCCCGGGCAGCGCCTCGTGGTCCACCGACAGCCGGCCCTCGGTGGTGGTCGCCATGCGGCGGATGAACAAGATGCCCGCCAGCAGCACGCCCGCGGTCACGGCGATCACCATGTCGAAGATGACGGTGAGGAAGAAGCACGCCAGCAGCACCGCCACGTCGCTCTTCGGCGCGACCTTGACGGTGTGCACGAAGTGTTCGGCCTCCGACATGTTCCACGCCACCACCAGCAGCAGCGCCGCGAGGCTCGCCATCGGCAGGTACGCCAGCGCCGGCGCGAGCACCACGATGGCCAGCAACACCGTCACCGCGTGCGTCATGGCGGAGATCGGCGAGCGCCCACCGAACTTGAAGTTCGACGCCGTGCGCGCCATCGCGCCGGTGGCGGGGATGCCGCCGAAGAACGGGGTCAACACGTTGCCGATGCCCAGCGCGATCAACTCCGAGTCGGGGTCGTGCCGCGTGCGCGCCATGCCGTCGGCCACCACCGCCGAGAGCAACGACTCGATCGCCGCGAGCATCGCGATGGTGAAGGCGCTCGGCACCAGGCTGCGCACGATCTCCAGCGACAGCCCCAGCGGCTTCCCGTCGGGGCCCGGCGCGTTCCACGGCCACACCAGCGAGGGCAACGTGCGCGGAATGCCGTCGATGGTCAGCCCCTCGATGACGCTGTGGAAGCGCGTGCCGATGGTGTCGACGTGGAAGCCCGGCAGCCAACGCGCGAGCGCGAACGCCAGCACCGCGCCCAGCGGCAACGCGAGCAGCGGTGCCGGCACCTTCGTCACGAACGCGGGCAACCGCTTCAGATCCTTCTCCGGCAGCCGGGGGATCATCAGCACCAGCAACGTGACCAGGCCGATCACCAGCTCCTGCCAGCTCGCCGTGCCGCGCGCCTGCCACATCGCGACGAGGCGCTCCGAGAAGTGCTCCGGTGACGACGCGAGCTTGAGCCCGAGCAGGTCCTTCACCTGGAGGAACGCGATGACCACCGCGATGCCCGCCGTGAAGCCGGTGGTGACGGGAAAGGGAATGAACTCGATGAGCTTGCCCAGCCGGAGCAGCCCGAGGGCGATCAACAACACGCCGGCGATCAACCCCGACACCAACAACCCGCCGAGGCCGAAGCGCGCGTAGAGCGGCGCCAGCACCACGATGAACGCCGCCGTCGGCCCCACCACCTGCAGCCGCGAACCACCGAGCAATGGCGTCACGAAGCCCGCGACGATCGCCGTGTAGAGGCCCGCCTGAGGAGAGACGCCGACCGCGATCGCCAACGCCATCGCCAGCGGCAACGCGATGACCCCGACCAGGAAGCCGGCCACCACGTCCCGCTTCAACTGCGCGACCGAATACCCCTCCCGAAGCACCGCCCTCAGCGCCGAGGCCGGGAGCGAGCTGATCGGGAGCGGTTGAGACGACTCGACGAAACGCGTGCGACCCATATGGGGCCTCGCTTCCTGCTTCGTCCGGGCCAACGACAATCCCTGCGCGGAATGGCGCTTTCCCCCACACCTCACGCAACATCTGCGTCGGAGCGCAAACGCATCCGCTGCGCCAGCGGGGAAATGGAGCGGCCTCCACGTTGCAGTTTGCGCGGCCACCCTATGGCCTCGCTGACGACGAAGTGGCTCGGGCTGGAGCTCGCCCATCCCCTGATGCCCGGTGCCTCGCCCCTTGGTGACGAGCTCGACAGCATTCGACGGCTCGAAGACGCAGGCGCCTCGGCCATCACCCTGCGCTCGCTCTTCGAAGAGCAGCTCACCGCCGAACGCCGCGCGCTCGCCCGGCAGCTCGGCAACGAGCACGCCGCCCACGCGTGGGAACCGGAGGCGCACGACTTCCTGGTGAGCCCGGAGCACTACCTCGAGAAGATCCGCCGCGCGCGCGAGGCGGTGCGGGTGCCGATCATCGGCTCGCTCAACGGCGACACGCCGGGCGGCTGGCTGGAGTGCGCGAAGTTGATCGAGCAGGCCGGCGCGCACGCGCTCGAGCTCAACCTCTACACGCTGCCGTCAGACCCCGATCGCGACGCGACCTCCATCGAGAACGAGCAACTGGAGATCGTCCGCAGCGTGAAGGACGCGCTGAAGATCCCCGTGGGGGTGAAGCTCTCGCCCTTCTATTCCTCGCTCCCCCACTTCGCGCGGCGGCTGGAGGCCGAGGGCGTGGCCGGCGTGGTGCTCTTCAATCGGCTGTACCAACCCGACCTCGACCCGGTGAGCTTCACGCTCTCGCCGATGTTGCAGCTCTCGCACCCCGGCGAGCTCCAGCTGCGGCTGCGGTGGTTGGCGATTCTGTCGGCGCGCACGCGTTTGTCGCTGGCGATGAGCGGCGGCGTCGCGGACGGGCTCGGCGCGGTGAAGGCGCTGATGGCCGGCGCGCACGCGGTGCAGTTGGTGAGCGAGCTGCTGCGCTACGGGCCGGAACGCATCGGCGCGATCCGCCATGGCCTGGAGCAGTGGCTCGACGCCAACGGCTACGCCTCGGTGCAGGACGTCATCGGCAAGATGAACCTCGCGCGCGTGCCGGACCCCTCGGGCTACGAGCGGGCGAACTACGTGAAGCTCCTGCAGACCTGGGAGACCTGAAGTTCCCTCGCTGTGACTACGGCGTTGCGGTGAAGGTCACCACGCCCTCGCCCCCCGCGAGCGCGTCGCCCTTCGCCTGCGTCATCAGCTCCAGCGAGGCGGCCGAGCCCTTGAGCTGCGCGTTGAAGAACGAGATCGCGAAGTGGTTGATCACCGGCTGGGCGACCGACGCCGGCGGCGAGGTGGGGCCGCAGCCGTCTTCGAGCACCTTCCTCACGTCGGCGCCGGGAATGTCCAACTGCACGCGGTCGGCGATCGACGCGAGGTCGAAGCCGCAGAGATCGGAGAAGGTGAAGTGGCCGCCCTTCACGATGTCGAGCAGCCAGAACGGCCGCTGCATCACCAGCAACGTCGGCTCGATGTTCGAGTCCCAGGGCAGCGTGCGGTCGGCGTGCGCGGCCTGGATGTGCACCGGAATGCCGAGCACCACCGGCTGCGTTAGCCCCACCCACGCCAGGTTCGCGTCGACCGGCGCCTGCGGCACGATGGCCTTCACGCGCTTGTCCATCGCCGCCACGCGCAGCGAGGTGAGCGCGCCGAACGAGTGGCCAGTGACGCCGATGCGCTCGAAGTCGAGCAGCCCGTAGAGCGGGTCGTCGGACTTCAGGCGCTCGAAGCGGCTGAGCAGGTACGTCACGTCGGCGGGCCGCGTCTCGACCCCCACCGCCACGTTCTGCAGCTGCCCGCGCACCACGTCGAACAGCGTGCCGCCCTCGTGGTCGGTGGAGGCCACGACGTAGCCGTGCGAGGCGAGCAGCACCGTGTAGTAGGTCGACTGCCAGCGCACCGCCGCCTGCCCGTGACTGAAGATGACGAGCGGGAACTTGCCGTGCGCGCGCGCCGGCTCCGCGTCACGCACCGCCGCGGTCTGGAGCAACGGAATGGTGCCCACGCCGATCGCCGCCTGCTGCTCAGGGGTGAAGACGGAGAAGATGTCGTAGCTCACCGTCGGCTGCCCGCGCGTCGACTGCACCGCCGGGTACCAGATCTCCGTCACCAGCTTGCGCGGCGTGCCGTCGGGCTTGCGGCGGCCCGTGTCTTCGAACACCACCGTGCGCACGCCCACCGGGTACGGGCCCGGCTTCGTCGGGTCGGGCGCGGCGGTCGACGACGCCTCTTCGAAGGGCAGCGGGTCGACGGACGCCGGAGGGCTACACGCCGCGAGGGAGAGCACGAGACACGACGAAGCGAGGCGGAACATGCGCGCGACTTAGCCGGTTCCTCCGAGGGCAGACAGCGCGTCTGGAAAACCAAACTGCACGTTCTGCTCACGGCACCGCGAGCGTGACGTCGACCACCAGCGCGCCGCCACACGGCGAGAGATCGCGCTTCCACGTACCGGTCGCGGTGCCTTGCGGCCAGCTCGCCTCGGGCATGGCCGGCAGCGGCATCCCACCGTCGCCCGAGCTCAACGCCAGCGTCGAGTAGTACGAGCGCTCGGCCACCGTCGCGCACCCTGCGTCGACGTCCCACCCGGCCGGCATCGGTTGCACCCAGACCCGAACCGTCTCCTGCGTGCCGTCACGCGAGCCGAGGCAGCCGAAGCCGAGATCGTCTGAGAGGTGCACCGGGTTCTTCGGCGTCTGCCCGCACAGCACGACGTAGGGGGCGACGCGGCTGCCGAGATCCGCCACCAGCAGGCCGGGCGAGGTCGCCGAGAAGCGCGGCGGCACGTCGGCTGGCACCGTCACCGTCGCGGCGCGCGTGAGACCTGATTCACAACCGGACAACACGAGGAGGAAGAGGAGTGAGCGCATGGTGTCGAGAGCCGGTGCAAGCCAGACGCCACTTCAGCGCAGGTCGACGAGCCCGTAGCCCTGATCACAGTCGACGCGAAGCTGGCGCGTGAGCACGCGCGCGCTGGAGCTCACGCGGAGCTGCGCGTCGGAGATCTCCCGGCTCGAGCCTCCGAGCACGGAGCCGATGGAGAACACACGCTGCCCCGGCACGGTCAGCTCGCACCGCGTCCATTGGGTGCGGTTGCGATTCGAAACGATCCACGTGTTGTTGCCAGCGCGTCGGGCGGCGAGGCGCAGCGTGGGCTCCGCTTCCACCGGAGGCGGCGCGACCACGACAGCGATGCCCGAGTCGACGACCTCCAGCGGGGGAGGCTGCGGCGGCGGAAGCGGTGGAGGCACGACGACGACGCCCGCATCGACCACCACCACCGGCGGTTCCTCGCGCGTCTTGAACGACAGCGCCACCGCGACGGCCAACACCAGCACCACCACCGCGGCGATGAGGATCGGCACCACCGGGCTGCGCTTCATGCCGCTGGCCGCGGCGAGCTCCCCGGTGGTCAGCGGCGTCGAGGCGGCGGCCGCGAGTTCCAGCGGCTCGGCCTTCCGGAGCTGGCTCGGTCGCGCCGGCGCAGTGGGCAGCGCGGTCTCGACCGTGGGCGTGGCGAGCTTCGAGGTCGAGTCGGCGCCCATCACCGGCGTGGTGGCGACGCGCAGCGCGGTGGCGGCCAGCTCGGCGTCGGTCGGCGTCACCGCGGGCAGCCCCCGAATCGTCGACACCCGGCTGAGCAATACCTGCTGCGACTTGTACTGAGGCTCACAGGCGGCACGTACGTACGCCCCGAGCTGCGGCTTGGTGGGCGGCGCACCGAGCGCGAGCAACTCCGCGTTGAGCGCCTGGGCGAAGGCGTCGGTGTCGGGGAAGCGCGCGTCGGGCAGCGGCGCGAGCGACTTGAGCACCACCGCCTCGAGCGACGCCGGCACGTCGGGCCGCAGCGGCGAGAGCGGGCGAATGGTGGGCATCGCCATCGCCGCCACCATCTCGGTCAACGTGCCGCGGGGCACGAAGGCGATGTTCGAGAGCAGCTCCCACAACACGATGCCCAGCGCGTATTGGTCGGCGCGGTGGTCGACCGGCTCGCCGCGCGCCTGCTCGGGCGCCATGTAGCCGAGCTTGCCCATCACCGAGGCCTGCGTGGTGTTGCGCGAGCGCGCTTCGGATCTCGCGATGCCGAAGTCGATGACCTTCACCTCGCCCTCGTACGACACCATGATGTTCTGCGGGCTCACGTCGCGGTGCACGATGTTCAGCGGCGTACCGTCGAGCGCGTGTTTGCGGTGCGCCGAGCCGAGCCCCTCGGCGGCCTGCGCGATGAGCGCCACCACCAGGGCCGGCGGCATGAACTGGTTGGCCGCGCGCACCTGCGCGTGGAGCCGCGCGAGATCGACCCCGGCCACGTACTCCAGCGCGATGAAGAGCTGGCCGTCGGCCTCATTCATGTCGAGGACCTGCGCGATGTTGCCGTGCGAGAGCTGCGTCAGCACCCGGCCCTCGTGCAGGAAGCGCGAGACGAACTCCGCGTCGGTGGCGATGGAAGGCAGCACCGTCTTCACGATGCACAGCTTCTCGAAGCCCGCCGTGCCGCTGAGCCGCGCGAGCCAGACGGCGCCCATGCCGCCTTCGCCCAGTTGCTCCAACAATTCGTACCGGCCGAGCTTCTTCACCGTCATGCAGGTCTCCGCTGCGCGCGCCGCGTGAGCGCGAAGGCGCCGAGGCCCACCAGCGCGACGACCGCCACCCAGCCCACCAGCTTCGGGTCCTTCTTCGCGCCGACGTAGAGCATCCACAGCGCGCTGAGCCCGTAGATGGCGGCCGCCACGAGGCTCACGTTCGACGGCCGCTCGGCGCCCGTCTTGCCGAGGCGCGAGAAGAGCCCCACCACGGTGAGCGCCGCGAAGATGACGACGATGGCGCCGACGTTGCTCAGCACCGAGCGCACGTCGTGGGTGACGAGCAGCACCAACGCGATGACGCCCTGCAACACCACCGCGCCCGTCGGCGGCTGCCCGGCCTTGCCCGCGAGGAACTGCGGCAGGAAGCCGTCCTTCGCCATCGCCGAGTACACGCGCGGACCAACCAGCATCATCGCGCTCATCGCCGAGATGAAGAGCAGCAACATCACCGCGCTCATCACCTTCGCCGCCACCGGCCCGAGCAGCGTGGCCATCACCGCCTGCCCGAGCGTGACTTGATCGAACTGCCCCTTGAGGGACGTGAAGTCGTCGTACTGGAAGACCACCGTGCCCTGCGCGGGCGTGAGGTTGGCGACGAAGATGAAGTTCACCACCAGGTACAGCGCGCCGACCGCGAGACACCCCAGCAGCATCGCGCGCGGCACGTTGCGCTCGGGGTCCTTGAACTCGTCGGCGGCGTACACTGCGGCGTTCCAGCCCGAGAAGGCGAAGGCGATGAAGAAGAGGCTGCCGATGATCTCGTTGACCGGGTTCTCGGCGGGCGACGGCGGGGTCCACGTCGGCCACGCCAGCGAGCCCTGGAACACGCCGATGAGCACGAAGCCGGTGAGCAGCAGCACCTTCATCGCCACCAGCCCGTTCTGCACGCGCGCCGAGAGGTGCAGCCCCAGCGCGTGCACCGCGGTGAGCGCGATGATCAACACCGCGCCCACCAGCCGCGGGTCGAGCGAGGGAATGACCGCGCGCGCGAACGCCCCGGCCGCGATGGCGTCGAGGGCCGTGGGCGCCGAGAAGCCGACCAACAACGACGCCCAGCCCGCGAGGTAGCCGAGCGCGGGGTGCATCAGCGACGAGAGGAAGCGGTACTCGCCGCCGCCCTGGGGCACGAGGCGCGCCACCTCGCCGTAGGCCACGGCGCCGCACATCGCGAGCACCGCGCCGATGATCCACGCGAGGAGGATCTGCCCGGGCGAGAGGCTCTGCGCCATGAAGCCGGTGGAGAGGAACACGCCGGCGCCGACCATGTTGGCGATGACGAGGCCGATGCCAGACTTGAGACCGAGGGTGCGCGACACGAGGGGTGTGGGCTTACCACGGCCCCTCACCCCAACCCTCTCCCCGCTTCCGCAGGGAGAGGGAGCTAGCGCGGCAGCGCGGCGACCTGCTCGAGGAACGCGGCGCCCTTCTTCGGGTCCGACATGAAGACCCACGCCGCCAGCCCCTGGAGGTGCGCGTGCGACTCGCCTTCCCGGTACGGCTTGCCCTTCTGCCGGTTGTGAATCGCGGCGCGCAGCCGGCGAATGACGTCGCGGGCCACGCGCGCCTTCGGCACCTGCGGGCCGGCGTCGTTGACGGTGAGGCCGGTCACGCGCTGCGCGGCGCCACGGCGCAGCACCTGGGTCTTCTTCGCGTGCAGCGTGAAGCCCTCGCTCTTCAAGATGTCCTTCGTCTTCTCGACGAGGATCCCCAGCGCGGGGCGCTTGCGCTCGGCCGTCTTGCGGAACGAGAAGGTCAGGTCGTCGGCGTAGCGCGTGTATTGAAAGCCGAGGTCGCTGGCGAGCGCCGACAGCCGCTGGTCGAGGCGCAGGCACAGCGCGTTGGTGATGGCCGGCGAGGTCGGCGCGCCCTGCGGCAACGCGCGCGGCCCGGTCGCCACGTGCAGCGTCTGGTTGCGGAACTCCACGAGCTGCCGCGGCGCCTCGGTGCACAGCAGCGCGAGCAACGTCGCCACTTGCTCGGCCACGCCGGCCTTGCGCAGCAGCCCCTTCACCCGCTTCCACGTCACGGTGGGGAAGAAGTCCTTCACGTCGAGCTTCACCACGCAGTCGGCGTTGGCGTGCACCAGCGCGTTGGTCAGCACGCTGCGCGCCGGCAGGAAGCCGTGCGCGGCGGCGTGCACCGGCAGCTTCTCGAAGTAGTTGCGCAGGGCCCAGCGCTGGAGCTCCTTCAACTGCGGCAGCGGCGCGGTGATGGTGCGCTCGCCGCCGCTGCGCTTGGGCACCTTCCACGAGTGGTAGTGCGTGCCGGTGTCGACCTCGCGGTGGAAGGTCATCCACCGCAGCGTGGCGAGGGGAATGTTCATCGCCGCCGCGAGCTCGTTCGCCGTCTCCCACGCGGGCAGGCCGTTCTGTTCGGCCTTCGCGTCGCGGTCCTTGATGTCGAAGTCGTCGGCGTCCTTCAGCTCGTCCCAGTGGACGGTGTTGCCGAGGAAGCCGATGGTGCCGAAGCGTCGCGCCTCGTTGGCCAGCGCCTTGAGCTTCTTCTTCTCGGCGCGCTCGGCCGTCTTCTTCTCTTTGAAGCCCTTCTTCTCGTCTTCGCTGGCGGGCGCCGCGGCGTCGGGCGAGTGACCGGCTTCGATCAGCTTGGCGCGCACCCACGCGTCGACGCCGCCCTTCTCTTCGATCTCCAGCCAGCGCGCCTCGGCGATGGTGCGCGCCTTGTCGAGCGCGTCACGCTGCGCCTCGGTCAGCCTGGTGCGAGGCGCGGCGCGCGTGGTCAGCACCGGCGCTGCCGCGGGGACGTGGGTGTCGATTCGGTTGGTCACGAAACTGCCCCTCCTGCTCGCTCGCCGCCGACTCGAACCTCTTCATCCCGCGCATGAGTGAGGTGCCGAAAAGCGCCACCTTCTCTCCTGGGGCTCGGTAGCCTCACCGGCTCTCCCGTACTAGTGGCCTAGGCCACGTGGGAGAAACTGCGTTCGCGCAGTTGTCTCAGCTCTCCCACGTGGCCTAGGCCACTAGTACGAGGAGAGCCAAGAACAGGCTACCTAGCGGAGTGTGTCGGACCATTCTCCAGAGCGGCGCAACGCCGCTCCTGCGCACTGAAGCGCGAAGGCTGATGATTCTCGACACCTCGCTCATGAGCGGGATTGGTTGGTTCGTGTCGTCTACGAGCACTCCGTGAGGGACCGCTGTTCTAGATCAACCAGCGGTCCGGTGAATGAAGAAATGATCAGCCGAGCTGCGAATCGGCGTCGATGAAACCGTCCTGGGTCAACGCATCGAGGCGCGCAAAGTACGCGTCGCGCGCCTGGGCGTCTGAATCGAACCACGTGCGCTGCTGCCGGGGCTCTTCGTTGCGCGCGCCCCACAACACGCGCACCAGCTTGTCGTCGAGCGACACGCGGTAGACGAGCTCCTGCCCCGTCTCGCGGCGCACGAAGGTGCGGGTCTCGGCGCGAATGAGCGCGCGGCCCTCGGGCGTCAGGCGCAGCGCCTCGTCGTGGAGCTGCCGGCGCTGGTGGAAGATGCGCAGCGCCAACAGGTGCTCGCACGGCCCCTCCCGCACGCCGGCGCGCTTGAAGTGCAGGCAGGTGCAGCTCGCCCCGCGCACGCGCCCCTCGCTGTCGAGCGTGAAGCTGGGCGTGAAGCTGCGGCGGGCCTCGGTGTCCTGCACCTCGCCGGTGAGCTCGGTGCCTTCGCTGCCGAGGTCGTGCACGCGCGTCAGCTTCACCGCGCCCGCGCCTTCGAGCAGCCGGTGCGCCAGCTTCTCGCGCTCACCGCCGTAGCGGATGAGCGAGACGTCGATGGGCGTGTCGAGCAACTGGCGCGGGCGGTACTGGCCCTTCACCAGGTCGAACACCGTGCGGCCCTTGAGGCACTCGAGCTGCAGCGCGGCGCGCACGTCCTTCGCGGGGGCGCCGAGCGCCTTGACCAGCTCGTCGAAGGTCGAAGGACCCTTCGTGGTGAGCACCTGCTGCGCCTTCTCGGCGAGCGCCTCGGCGGTGGCGGGCGGCATCAACGCGTCGAAGGCCGACGCGCTCGACCAGCCCGAATCGGTCCACCCGGTGAAGCCGACGGTCAGCGAGCCGCGGTCAGCGCCGAAGTCGAGCGCCCAGAACACCGGCAACCCGGCGCCCATCAGGTGCACCTTCGCCGACTTCACGTGGGGCAGCGCGCGCATCAACGACAGCAGCCGCTGGCGCCCGAAGATGCGCACCACGCGCGGCGTCTTGCCGGTGAACGGCGCGCCGTGGCACTCGAGCACGATGTCGAACGGCTCGATGACGATGCGCGGCTGCGCGCCGGGCACCAGCTCGAAGCGGATGCCGCGGGGCGGCTTCTTCGCGGCGCGGGTGCGCAAGACGAAGAGCAGGTTGTAGAGGTCGATCGGCGCCAGCTCGGCGACCGCGGCCGGTAGCGTGGAGGCCGACTGCACCTGCACGAAGTTGCGCAGCCACGCCCACGGCACCTGGCGCGTCTGGGCGGTGCCGGCGTCGGCGCGGCTGGTGGCCTCGAGGGCGACCGGCTGCCAACTGCGCATGCGCTCGAAGCGGGCGATGAACTGCTCGTCGACCGAGAGCGTCGCGCTGCCGTGCGCGGCCTCGCGGTTCTCGAACAATGCCGAGGGCAACGAGAGGCGCGCGTAGCTCGACTCGTCGCGCGAGAAGACCTCCAGCGAGACCTCGTCGGGGCTGACGGTCAGCACCGGCTCGAGCACCTGCTGCGGCTTCTCCTCGTTGCCGAGCTGCTGCTCGAGGAAGGCCTTCTGGGCTTCCCAGATCTCCTTGTTGGCCTTCTTGCCCTGCTTGGTGAGGTACGCGAGGTAGACCGCGAGATCCTTCCGCTTGTAGCGGAGGTCGCTGCCCAGCACGTCGAACGCCGCCATCAGCGCGTCGCGGAAGAGCGCCGGCTGCTTGACGGTGCCGCGCACGCCCACGGTGCCGCGCGAGCCATCGAGCGCGAGCGTCACCTGGGCCTTGCCGTCGCCTGCCACCAGCGCGCTCGGACCGCCGTACTGCACCTTCACGTCACGCGCGGCACTCATCGTTCCCCCCTCTCCATGCGAAGCGGGGAGAGGGCCGGGGTGAGGGGCTGAACCGAGCGCAGCGCCCGAACACACTCATTCATCGTCGGACTCCTCATCGTCGTAGTCCTCATCACCATCGTCACCCTCATCGTCATCGTCATCGTCCCCACCGCCCCGCGCGGGCCTGCTGGGCGCTGCGGGCATCATTGACTCCGCGAGCTCCGGGTTGCTGGCGAGCTGCACCAGCTGCTCGGCGGTGAACCACTTCGGCGCGTTCGCCCGGCGCAGGTTGGTGCGCTGGGCGCGGCGCAGCGCGCGGAACGCGGCCTCTCGCAGCTCCGGCGTCCCCCACGGCTCGGTGGCTGCCTTCGCCTCGGCCTTCGGCGCTTCCTTCACCGCGGCCACGGCCTTCGGAGGCTTCACGCCCTTCGGAGCGACCTCGGCGTACCCCTTGCCGGTCTTCTCCTTGATCAGCTTCTCCATCTCCTTCTGAGCGGCCTCGGGCGTCGCGAGCTTCTTGGGCTTCTTCTGGCCCGCGGCGCCGATCTTCCCGAAGCGCACGGTGACGGTGGTGTCGACCACCATCACCTCCCAGAACTTCGAGCTGTCGTCCTCTTCGAACTCGAAGCGACGGGCGCCGGGCATGGTGATGTCGGGGCTGGGACCCGAGTCTTCGTCGTCCTCATCACCCTCGTCGTCGTCACCGCCGTCGTCGTCTTCGTCCTCTTCTTCCTCGTCGTCGCCGCCCTCGCCCCCGCCCGCGCTGAACGCGAGCTTGGCGAGGAACTCGGCGACCGCCTCACCGCCCATGCGACCGAGCGCGAGCAGCGCGGCCCGCTGCACCGCCTCGCTGGCACCCTTCTCGGCCTGGGCCATCAGCACCGACGGGTCCTGCGCGCCGATGAGCTTGGGCAGCATCACCGCGCGCGCCGCCTCGGTGGCGAGCATGGTGGCGTCCGCCTTCACCGCGTCGAAGGCCAGCGCGTCGAGCGGCTTGCTCGACTCGATGAGCGCGACCGCCTGCGCGGCCGAGGTCTTCACCAGCGACGAGACGGCGGCGCGACGCACGGTGGCGTCGATGTCCCCGGCCGCCTTCGCCAGCACCGCCGACGCACCCGCGCCAGCCTTGCCCATCGCGCGCGCAGCCTCGGCGCGTACGCTGGCCGGCGCCGGCGAAGAGCCCGCGAGCGACTTCGCCGCCAGCTCCTCGACCTGCCGCGACTCGTGCAGCATCGCCGCCCACAACAAGCGCAGGAAGGCGCTCTCTTCGGCGACCTTGTCGGTGCCCACGCTCTTGTTCCACCGGGAGGCGGTGGCGGTCGCGGCGGTGACCAGGCTCGCCGCGCGCTGTTCCTTCTCGGCCGGCGACATCGCCGCGCCGGCGAGCACGTGGCGCGCCATCAGCCACGCCATGTCGTCGCGCACGGTGGGGAAGTCGGAGTTGCTGAACTTCACCAGCGCGTCGGTGGGCAGCGTCGCACGACGCCCGAGGCCGAACTTCACCTTCGCGCGCAGCTCGGGCTTGAGCTTCGGGTTGGCGAGGCGCTCCAGCAGCGGCGCCGGCTCGGCCTCGGCCAGCAGGTACGCCAGCGCCGGCCCGGAGATGGCGGGCAGCTCGCTCGACGCGGCGTTTATCGCCACGCGGAGCGGATCGCTCGGGAAGCACGCCTCGAGGGCCTGCAGCGCCGTCTCCGCCAGCTGCCACTGCTGCAGCGCGCGGGTGAGCACCTTCTCGCTCGACACGTCGGCCAGCACCGCCAACGCGCGGATCGCTTCCTTGCGGACCTCGATCATCACGTCGCCGTCGTCGCCGACGATCTGCTGCAGCTTGCCCAGCGCGCGGTCATCACCGATCCACCGCAGACCGCGCACGCCCGAGAGGCGGAAGTTGCCTTCCAGCGCGGCGGCCTCGACCAGCTCGACCACCCGCTTCTTCTGCTCGACCTGCGGCAGCGCCTTCCACAGCCGGCCGAGTGCTTCGATGGCCGAACCGCGCACCGTGGGGTCGACCGGCGCCTCTTCGGTGCCGCCCGCGGCGAGCAGCTCCAGCTCCTCGAGCGCGCGCACCTGCCCCGACGTTCCGAGCGCCAGCACCGCGCGGCTCTGCTCCTCGACCTCGCCCGCGCGGGTGAAGAGGAGGAGCGGCCGCAGCGACGCGACGTGCTGCCTGGCGGCGAGCCCTTCGGCGGCGTTGAGCATCAGCTCGCGCGCGCCCTGGGCGATGACCTGCTCGAGCGCGGCGACCGGCGCGCCGTGCTTCTCGACGCGGGCCGCGTAGCTGGCGACGGCCTGCACGCGGGTGGCGACGTCGCGATCTCCGAACAGCGAGATGAGCAGCGCGTCGTGCTCCGGCTCCACGCCGACGTCGGCTTCCCGGGCGGCCGCGAGGCGCACCGCAGGGTCTTTCGCGCGCACCGCGGCCCGCAGGGTCTGCAGCACCGCCTGGGCGTTGCGCGGGTAGCGCTTCTCTTCCTTCGCGAACTCGCGCGACGGCGCACCCTTCGCCGGAGGCCGGCGGTGGTTGCTCAGCAGCAGCGCCCCGCTGAAGGCCGCCATGCGCACGTCGGCGGCGGGGTCTTCGAGGAAGGCGAGCAGCGGCTCGAGGCCGATCGCTCGACGGGTGGCCGCGAGCGCGGCGATGGCGTCACGCTTGAGCGCGCTGGTCGCCGGCGCGCCGCCAGTGGTGGCCGGCCCGCCGGTGTCGGTCCACGCGTCGATGACCGCCTTCGCTTCAGCGAGGCCGAGTCCGGAGCGCGAGCGGTGCAGCGCGATGGCGTCGATCTTCTTGTTCTGCCGCAGCAGGGCCTCGACGTCGGGGTCGAGGCGCGGGCCCGAGGCGGCGGGCGCCGCCCTGGTCGGCTCGGCCGTCACCGGCAGCGCCGCGAGCTCCTGCAGGTGGGTGACGAGCGCGAGCGCCGCGGCGTCGGTGGCGCTGGTGGTGAGCGCCGCGCGGGCCGCCGCCAACGACGGACCGTCGGGCAGCAGGAACGCGGAGAGCGCTGGCACGGCGGTGTCGTCCTTGCGCTCGGCGAGCAACTGGGCCGCGAGCAGCCGCACGTCGTCGCGGTCGCTCTCGAGCGCCTTGCGCAGGGCGGGCACCACGCGCGCGTCCTGGCTGGCGGCGAGCTTCTGCAGCACACCCAGGCGGAGATCCGCGTGCGGGCTGCCGAGGGCGGCCATCAGCGCGTCGAGCTTGCCCGGGCCGATGCTGCGCTCGAGGAGCACGAAGGCCTGCTGCCGCACCTCTGGGACGTTCGAGGCGAGCGCCTCGACGAACCACGGCCGCGCCGCTTCTCCGCGCGCGTTGAGCTGCTCGAGGGCGAGCAGGCCGACGTCAGCCGAGGCCGAGGCGAGCGCGTGACGGAGCGCGAGGTCGGGCGTCGCCTCGAGCAGCTTCGAGAGCCCGGCCATCGCCTTCTTGCGCACCAGCGAGTCTTCGTCGTCGAGCGCGCGCACCAGGGCGGGCACCACCGACGCGGGCTTGGGGCTGCCGGCGCTCGCCATCTCGATCATCCGATCGACGCAGTCACGACGCACGCGCCGCACGGTGTCGTCAGGGTTCGAGAGGCGCAGCAGGCCGACGTAGGCGCCGAAGGCGATCCACCGGCGCACCTCGAGCTCCTTCGAGTCGGTGGCCGGCACCTTCGTCGCCGCGCCGGCGAACAGCTTGCGCAGCCAGTCGCGCCGGGCGGTGGCGTCGGTGCTGGCGCGCCCGCGCTGGTTGGTGTCGGGCACGGTGGTCTCGGCCGCGGGGCGGATCGCGACGATGCGCTTCACCTCGGCGAAGAACTCGAGCGGCTTGCGGCGCAGCAGCAGCGCCTGGCCCGCGGCGTAGCGGCCCTGCGGCGTGTCGGAGCCCAACAACTGCACGAGCCGCATCGCGGTGCGCTCGCGCTCGCCCTCTTCGGGCCAGTCCTTCATGTCGCCGGCCTTCTCGGGCTTCGGCGGGCTGACCGCGTCGATCAACAGCTCGGTGTACGCGCCCACGTCGGCGCGCAGCTCGAGCGCGCGGGCGGCGGCGTAGCGCACGTCGGGGCGCTGGGCCGAGAGCGCGGCGGTGAGCAGCTCGGGCTCGTTGCCTTCGCGCGCGGCGCGGAGATCGCGCGCGAGCAGCGTGGCGAAGAAGGTGTCGGACAGGTAGTCGTCGCCGTCGTCGAGCCCGAGGAAGAGCGCGTTGTCGCCGGCCGGCCCGAGCGCGACCAGCGCCCGCAGCGCCCCTTCGCGAATGGGGAGGTGCGAGTCCTTCAGGGTGCCGGTGAGCACCGCGAGGCCGCGATCGTCACCGAGGCGCGCGAGGCCCTCGGCGGCCCAGCTCCGCACCGCGACGTCGGCGTGCGAGAGCGCGTCGAGCAGCAGCCCTTCGCTGCCGGCGTTGCACAGCCCGCGCGCCGCCTGCTCGCGCACCGCGGGGTTCTCGTCCTTCAGCAGCGGCTCGGCGAACAGCGCGGCGGTGCGCGGGCTGCCGAGGGTGGCCAGCGCCCCGACGGCGCGCGCGCGCAGCGGCTCGAGGAACGCCGGCGGGTGACGGAGCTTGAGCTCGGTGTCGAGCACGAAGCCGCGCATCGGCTCGATGATGCGCTCGTCGCCCCGCTTCGCCAGCAGCTCGGCCGCGCGCACCCGCACCTCGAGCGAGTCGGCCATCAGGCCCGCGGTGAGCGGGCCCGCGTCGTCCTTCACCAGCTGATCGACGCTCTCGAGCGCGGCCAGCTTGACGGGCACCGACAGGTCGGCGAGCGCCTTCACCAGCGGCGAGCGCAGCGCCTCGGCCTCCGCCCGGCCCGCGAGCCGCGCCGCGTTGCGGGCGGCGAGGACGCGCGTCTGAATCGACTCCGACTCGAGGCCCTTCTGCCACGGCTTCGCGGCGTCGCGGCCGAGCAACCGGGACAACGCGGTGAGCGCAGCCTCGCTGACGGCGGCGTCGCGATCGCCGATCGCCTTCTCGAGGCGCTCGAGCACCCACGCCGGGGTGCCCTTCGGCGCCGGCTGATCATCATCGGTGGGCGTCTTGGCGATGAGCGCGAGCTGGCGCACGGCGGACAGGCGCAGGTCGGCGAAGCGGCCGGCGAGCGCGCGGTCGATGGCGCCCGCGGCGTCCTTCTCGTGCCACGCCCAGAGCGTCTTGAACGCCTCGGCGCGCACCGGGGCGGCCTCATCTTCCAGCGCGTGGCCGAGCAACGTCTCGGCGTCTTCCGAGCGATCCTTCGCGGGCAGCGCGACGAGGCGGGTGAGGCCGCGCTTGCGCATGTCTTCGAAGGCCGAGCGCAGCAGCACGCCGGTGAACTCGAGCGGCGCCGACTCGTCTTTGCGCTTCGTCAGGCCCTCGGCGGCGGCGGCGCGCACCGAAGGGTCGACGTCGTCGGTCATCGAGGCGAGGCGCTGCCTGGCGCGCGGGTCACCGAGCGTGGCGAGCGTCTGGGCCACCCACACGCGATGGGCCGCCGGCTCTTCGCGAGACAACTGCAGCAGCGCCGAGACCGCACGCACGTCGCTCGAGGCGACCAGCAGCCCGACCGCGCCGCGGCTGGCGACGTCGGTCGCGCGCGCCGACATCGCGACGAGCAGCGGCGTGAGGTCGTCCTGAGTGAGCTCCTTCGGGGCCTGCGTCAGGCCGAGCTTGGTGCGGAACGCGCCGAGCTGCTCGGCGTTGGGTTCCTTGCCGCCATTGGCGCGGCGCATGACCTCGGGCAGCTCGAGCATCTTCTCGAGCAGCACGCCCAGCGTGGGCCGATCGAGCACGCGCACCACGAAGGCCACCTGCCGCACCACCACGTTCTCGTCATCGAGCGCGCGGCCGGAGATCGACTGGAGCTGCGCGAGCTTGCCGCTGAACAACGCGCGCACCAGCACCTCGGCGCGCACGTCGGCGCTGCCCTTCTCGAAGCCGGTGGCGAGCGCCTCGACCCCCTCGGGGAAGACGACCTGCAGCGCGTCGAGCGCCGCGAGCCGCACCGCGGGGTCGGAGTCCTTCAGCGCGCCGGCGAGCAGCGCGGGCACCAGCGGCACCGCCGGGTAGAGCGGCGCCAGGGCCTTGAGCGCCGCGATGCGCACCTGCGGCACGTGGGCGCGCAGACCTTCGCGGAAGGCGAAGAAGGGCTGCTCTTCGGTCGCCGCGAGCGCCTCGAGGCCCGCCTGCGCGACGGCGGTGTCCTTGTCCTTCACCAGGGTGCGCAGCAGGCCGCGCGCGTCCTTGCGGGTCGAGCTCTTGAGTGTCTTCGCCAACGAGAGGCGCACCGCGGCTTCGCGGTCCTGCGCAAGCGCCTCGAGGAGCGGAATGGCCTCGGCCTCGGCGAGCTTCGGCAGCTCCTTCGCGAGCGCTTCCTTCGCCGCGCGCTGCGCCGTCTTGAGCTGGCTGGCGTAGTGGCTGAAGCCGTCGAGGCCCACGCTCGGCCCGTCGACCAGCGCGCCGTCGAGGTTCACCTCGATGAAGGTCAGCTTGCGGCCGTCGCCGCCGACGACGATCTCCACCTGGGTCTTCTTCGGGTCGCTCTCGACGAGGGCCAGCGCGCGTTGCACGCCGTCGCCGTCGAAGGTCTTGCTGCGCTTCTTGTCGTCGAGGCGGAAGGTGCGGACCTTCGCGTCGTGGCCGGTGGAGACGAGGCGATCGCTGCCGTCCTTCGCGTCGTCCTTCGGCGAGGGGAGGAACGCGAAGGCCGTCGCGCCGCCGGCGTGACCGGTGTCGCCTTCACCGCGGATCTCCGACTCGACCGCGCCTTCGAGGTACCAGAAGCGCACGGTGCCATCATCGCCCGTCGACGCGAGCCGGCCGTCGCGCGGGGTGAAGGCCAGCGCCGTCACGGCGCCGCGGTGCCCTTCCATCTCGCGGGCGGTCTTCGCGCCGAAGGTGAACACCCGCACCACGCCGTCATCACCGCCGGCGGCGACGCGGTTGTTCGCCGCGTCGAGCGCCACGGCGCGCTGCGGGCCCGGCGCCTGGAACTCGAACTTCTTGTTCGCGCCTTCCCACACCGAGACGCGCCCATCGACGCCGGTGGTCGCGAGGAGCCCGCCGTTGAAGGCGAGCGCCGTCACCGCGCCTGCGTGGGCGTCGGTGGAGCCCGCGCCGGTGCCGGTGGCGTGCTCGAAGCGATACAGCTTGCCGTCGAGCGCGCCGACGACGAGCTGCGGGCCCGCGAAGGCGAGCGAGAGCGCGTGCGAAGGCAGCGGGAGCGAGCGCAGCACTTTGCGGGTGCCGGCATCGAAGAGCGTCACCGCCGACGAGGCGTCGAGGCGCGTGCCGCCGATGGCGAGGGTGCGACCCTGCGCGGCGAGCGTGCGCACCTGCTCGAGGTGTCCAATCGTGTACGTGGCCATGGAGTGTTCGCCCTTTGCGGTCAGGCCTTGAGGTTCAGGCCGACGTCGAGGTGGGGGTGAGCGACTTTGACGGTGGCGAGCGCCGCGAGGCACGCCTGCCACTCGCCGCGCGCGATGCTGCCGGAGAACTCGAGGAACAGCGGCGCGATGGCGCGCGCGAAGCCTTCGTCTTCCACCGCCAGCGCGCGCGCCGACTCGATGGCGCGACGCTTGGCGGCCTGCGCCCCCGACGAGCGGCGCGGCAGCTCGCCTTCACGCGCTTCGGGCGGGCGGCCCGGCGGAAGACCGAACAGCAGCGTGCGCAGGAAGTCCTGCAGCACGGCGATGTTGGCGAAGCGGCCGGCCTGCTCGGGCACCTTGAGCGGGCCCTTCGGCTTCCACCCCTCGGGCAACGAGCTGGGGCGGTGGCGTTCCCACAACATGCGCACCGCCATGGTGCGCACGGAGCGATCGGCGCTCTCCATCAACCACGCGAGGCGCTCGGGGCCGCCGAGGCGACCGTAGTGGCGGGCGATCAGCTCCATCGCCACTTCACGGCTCTGGCGGATGCGGCTCTCGGTGAGGCGGAAGACCTGCGCCGGGTCGATCTCCTCGACGGTCAACGTGCACGCCGCGTCGGCGGTCGGAGAGCCCGCGTTCTCGAGCGCGTTGGTGCACAGGTTGCGCACCTCTTTGTGCTCGCTGTCGGCCAGCTCATACACGCGGAGGTGGTAGCCCCAGCGGCGCAGGTCGGCGCGGGTGATGACCACCGCGAAGCGGCGCACGTCGGCGCGAGCGTCGAACAGCGCCTTCCAGAACGCCTCGGGCGTGTACTGCGCGAGCGTGAGCTTCGGGGTCAGCGCGTTGGCGATGGCCTCGGGCTGCTGCGGACCGACGGTCGGGTGGTGGCAGCGCAGGTAGGTCTGCGCGAACAGCCGCACGGGATCGGGTTCCTTCGCGCCGGTGGCCAGCTCGAGCAGCCGCTTCACGCCGCGGTCGAGGTCTCCGTCTCCGAAGTCCTTGGGATCGACCTGACCGAGCAGCGTGCGGGTGGCGAACGACGACAGCGTGGGGTCGGTGCGCCGCGCGAGCGCGAGCAGCCACGGCAGGCCCATGCTCTTGAACGTGGCGTGGTTGGTGAGCAGGTGCAGCGCCAGCTCGCGCACGGTGCGGTCGAAGACGAGGCCCTTGAGCGCCTCGACGTCGAGGCCGGGCAACGACTTCGCGCGGCGGAGCTGCTCGTCGGCCATCGGGCGGAAGGCGGGCTCGGTGAGCAGCGAGAGCAGCCACGGCGCGCCGAGGTGCTCGGGCGAGACGAGCGGCAGAAGCTGGCGGGTGAAGCGCGCGAGGTTGTTGGCCTGCGAAGGATCTTGCCGGCGCACGTCGGCGAAGAGCGCCTTGATGAAGGTGGCGATGGGCTCGCTCTGCTTCACGCGCTCGGCGAGGTACTTGCGCGCCCAGTCCCGCTGCGGGCCCGAGCCGTAGACCAGCTCGACGAAGAAGGCGTCGGTGAGCTCTGCGCGATCGAAGTTCGCTTCGAGGCGAGTGGCGGCCCACGACGAGGTGTTCGACGCGCCGAGCAGCTTGCTCAAGAGCGGCAGCCCGATGGTCCTGGGGTTGAGCGACTCGAGCACCCCGATGGCCCAGGTGCGCGTCTCTCCTTCACCGGTGAGGGCGTAGTCGACGAGCGCCGAGGGCGGCAGGTCGGTGGCGTGGGCGCGCGCGTACTCGACGGCGTACTTCCGCGCGTTGGCCGAAGGAGAGAGGAGCAGCGACAGCACCGCGCTCTTGAGGCCGAGGCTCTCGAGCTTCGCGGGGTGCAGCTCGGGGGTGTTCTGGAGGATCTCGACGAGCAGGTCGTGCACCGCCGCGATGGGCCGCTGCGCGAGCCGCGAGAGCCACGCCACGTTGGTCTGGCGCAGCTGCGTCGGAAAGTGCTTCTTCAGCTTGTCGATGGCGAACTTCGCGACGTCGTTCTGCTGCGCGGTCTCGAGCAGCACCATCAACGGGTCGGGGTTCAGCTTCCACGCGTTCTCGAAGAGCTCCTCGCGCGCGTAGATGATGCGGCTGCACGCGACGCCGCTCCACAGCGCGGCGCTCTGGGGAAGAGAGGACAGCGCGGCGCTGGCGAAGACCGGGTACAGCTCGGGGATCGCGCGGGCGAGGTTGCGCAGGTACCGCCAGCCGCGGCGCTGCAGGTAGACGATGGTGCCGCGCGTGACGGCCTGGGTGGCGCTGCTCGCCTCGAGCTTGCCGAGGAGAGCGCCGAAGAAGAGCGCGTCCTGCTTCTCTTCCGCGAGCTTGTAGATGCGCTTGAGGCCACCCCACAGACCACGGCTCAGCGGCGCGTCACGCACCACCTGGAGCAGCGCCGCGCGGGTGGGCTCGCCACCACCGAGGTAAAGCTCGACGAGGAAGTCCGCGAGCAGATAGCGGCCCGACGGCGGCGGCTCGGGCTGCGTGAGGTAGCGACGCCAGAGCAGCGCCACCTTCATGCGCCGCACCGCCTCGCGGTAGTCACGCTGCGCCTCGCGGAGCTGCTGCTCGAAGCTGTCGGCGGTCAGCGCGCCCTCGGGCACCGACTCGGGTTCCGGTTGCGGTTGCGCGGCGAAGGCGATGATGGCCTGCGCGAGATCTGGCGCCTGGCCCTGTGCCAGCGACTTCAGATCTTCGAGCGTGATGTCAGGACGATCAGCCATGAACCCCTCCGTTCAAAAAGCCGCGCGACGCTAGGTCAGCGCAGAGAGGGATCTCCACATGAAATCGTGGAGGCCATCGAGCGCCTGCAAACCCTGCGGCGTCCGACCGATGCGCCGTCGCGGTCTGGCGGGCGCGCGCTACCCCGACTGAGTACGTTTTGCCCGCGAAGCCATGAGTGACGTCCCCGCACCTGCCGCGCTGTTCCGCACGCTCTTCGAGCGCTCCTCCGACGCGGTGGTGATCGCCGACGAGCAGGGCCGCATCTGCTGGGTGAACGACGCGAGCGAGCGGCTGCTGGGCCACGCCCCGGGCACGCTGGTCGGTGAGGCGATCGAGCTGCTGGTGCCCGCGCGCTTCACGAGCCACCGCGCGTCGCGCGAGTCGTACTGGTCGAACCCGCGGGCGCGAGGCATGGCGACGGGCATGGAGTTGAAGGCGCGGCACCACGACGGTCGCGACATTCCCGTCGACATCGCGCTGACGCCGCTGGTGCTGACCGAGGGGCGCTGGGTCGCCGCGACGATGCGCGACATGCGCGGCCGCGCCTACTCGGGGGAGACGCTGCGGGTGCACGCCACGGCGCTGCGCTCAGCGGCCAACGGCGTGGTGATCACCGATCGAACCGGCACCATCACCTGGGTGAACCCCGCTGCCTGCCGCATCACCGGCTACGCCGCCGACGAGCTGATCGGCCACCACACGCGCACGCTGAAGTCGGGGCGGCACGAGCCAGCCTTCTACGAGCACCTGTGGGCGACGGTGCTGGCCGGCGAGACGTGGTCGGGCACCATCATCAACCGCCGCAAGGACGGCGGGCTGTACCACGAGGAACAGACCATCGCGCCGGTGGTCGACGATGCGGGCGGCATCTCGCACTTCATCGCCATCAAGCAGGACGTCACCGATCGCCACCTCGCGCAGGAAGCGCTGGCCAAGGCGCGCGCCGAGCTGGAGTCGCTCAACCAGCAGCTCCGCGAGCAGGTCATTCGCGATCCGCTGACCAACCTCTACAACCGGCGCTACTTCGACGAGACCATCGCGCGCGACGTGAGCGCGGCGGCGCGGAAGAAGGAACCCATCGCGGTGCTGGCGATCGACGTCGATCACTTCAAGCGCGTCAACGACGTGCACGGCCACGCGGCCGGCGACGCGGCGCTGGTGTCGCTCGCGCAGATCATCACCCGCTGCGTGCGCACGTCGGACATCGCGTGCCGCTTCGGGGGCGAGGAGTTCGTGGTCACCATGCCCGGTGCCGATCGCCAGGTGGCCCACCTGCGCGCCGAGGCGCTGCGGACCGAGTTCGAGCGCACCGCCTTCGCGGCCCCGGGCGGCGCGCCGGCGAACGCGACGGTGTCGATCGGCCTCGCCACCATGAAGGTCGGCGAGGAGCCCATCACCGCCGTGCTCGCCCGCGCCGACGCTGCGCTCTACGCCGCCAAGCGCAGCGGCCGGAACCGCGTCGTGCTCGCGCACGACTGATCACTTCTCGGCGTAGCCCTTCTTCGTCTTCTCGGCGATCAGCTTGTTCGCCTCGGCCTGCGCCTTGTCGTCGCTGTCGTAGTCCTTCTGGGTGGTCTGGCCCGCGGTGCCGATCTTCCCGTAGCGGGTGAAGAACGTGCTGCCCTCGACCTTGATCGCCCAGAACTTCGCCGAGCTGCCTTCCACGAACTCGAAGTAGCGCTCGCCGGGCTCACCCTTGCCGCCACCGGCCGGCGCCGCCGCGGGGGCCGCGGCCTTCTTCGCGGGCGCAGGTGCAGGCGCCGGAGCGTCATCATCCTCGTCGTCGAACGGGCTCTTCTTCTTCGCCGGCGCGGCCGCGCCACCGACCTCCTTGAAGCCCTTGCTCAGCTTCTCGGAGATCTTCTTCTCGGCGTTCTCGCGCGCCTCGTCGTCGTCTTCGAAGACCTTCTCCTTCTCTTCGAAGGTGCCGTAACGGACCTTCTGCTTCGAGCCGGTGGTCTCGACTTCCCAGAAGTAGCGCGTGTCACCATCGGTCATCTCGAAGCGGCGGGTCGGCATGTTTCCTCTTTTCGGGGTGGACTGCGTGATGGCCTCGACGCGGCGCACGTTGGCGCCCGGCGTGGACGTGGGGTGGAACTTCCCGTCGATGCGCTCGCCGATGTAGCTCGGGAAGCGGGGCACGCCGGTGTTCGACAGCTCCTGGTAGCGGAAGGTGATGATCGACCCGATGGCGGGCGGCTTCTCTCGCTCGGCGTCGCTGAAGCCGGTGCCGACGTTGAACTGCGTGCCGTCGGGCAACTCGACCAGCAGCGCACCAAGGCGGCCCTTGTGTCGGCCCAGCCCGGGCACGTGGCCCAGCACGCGCGCCTCGGTGTCGTGAAAGCTCTTCACCTTGAGCAGCGTGCTCGAGCGGCCGGCCTCGTAGCGGCTGCGCGGCTGCCGCACCATGAGCCCTTCGCCGCCCAGGCCCTCGACGCGCGCCAGCTCGCGCTTGAGGTGCTCGACGCCCTGACACAGCTCGTGCGCGCAGGCCCGCAGCCACTCGATCTTCAGGTCGCGGAGGGTCTGCTCGATGAAGGCCACGCGCTCTTCGAACACGCCGCCGTGCGAAGGCGCGTCGAACACCACGTACTGCAGCTCCTTCCACAGCGCGGACTCGTCCTGGCGCTTGACGATGCCCACGGTGCGCTGGAACAGCTTTCGGCCGCCCCACAGCTCACCGTCGAGCGGCGTCTTCGGGAACCGCTCGGTGAACCACTTCGGCGCGAAGAACTCGTTGCCCAGCCGCGAGATGAAGCGCTCGCCGTCCCAGTAGGCGCGCACGCCGTCGAGCTTCTCGGAGATCCACCAGCCCGTCAGCTCGACGTCGTTCTCCCACTTGTGCGCGAGGAGGATCGGCGGCCCTTCGTCGTCGTCGTCATCGCCCGCGGCTTCTCCGGGCGCCTTCGGAACCTTCGGGCGCGCCGGCCGGCCGCTGAGCGGCGCCGACCCCAGCCGCGCGGTCTCCGCTTCGTCACCGCGGAACGCGCGCAGGTGCTTGCAGGTGCGCCGCTCGATGGCGATGCCCTGGTGCATCCACGCGGGACAGGTGCACGAGTACACGCCGCCGTTGTTCTTGAGCGTGTAGAGCGAAGAGCCCGAGCCCTTCACCTGTGTCGTCTCTCCGTCAGCGAGATCCGCGGTCACGGGGTCGGGGTTCTAGGACCGAAGGCGTGAGCAGGTCGAACGATTCCCTCGCCCGCAGGAATTGCGAGGCGACCTCGACGGGGGTGCTCGCGGCCGCGTGGTACGCACGATGCAAACCGGACTCGGCTCATGGACGCGCGGGCACACACCTGGAGGCCTGGCCTCGCGGTTCCCGCGGACGAGACCCCTGCGTTCCTCGAGCACCACGGCGAGCAGCTGTACGTCGTGAGGCATCACCCCGCGACGTCTCCCCGGGAACGCACGGTGGTGCTCGCCGGGCCGCTGGGGTTGGAACGTACGCACGCCTCGCTGACCTGGGTTCGCTGGGCCCGCACCCTCGCGGCGAACGGCTACGAGACGTGGCGCTTCGACTACCGCGGCGTCGGAGAGAGCACCGGCGACTTCCGCGCGCAGACCTTCGAGACGTGGAGCGAAGACCTCGAGAAGGTCGTCGAGGCCGCCGGCAGCGCGAAGGTGACGGTGCTGGGGCTGAGGCTGGGCGCGTTGCTGGCGAGCGCGCGCGGTCAGCCCTTCCTCGCGTGGGATCCACCGCGCGATGGGCGCACCCACCTCCTCGAGGTGCTGCGGCGCAAGCTGGTGACCGACTACGCCGAGTTCGAGAACGCGCCGCGGCGCACGCGCGAGCAGCTCACCCACGAGCTCGAGGCCGGCGCCACCATCGAAGTGGAAGGCTACCCGTGGTCCCGCGCGCTCTGGCTGAGCGCCCAGCGGTGGACCTTCCAGCCGGTGGCCGGAAGCCACGTGCTCTACCTCGACGGGCGCGTGCTCCCGCCCTCCGCCGACGTGGCGAGCGTCACCATTCCCCGCCCGCCCTTCTGGAGCGCGACGCCTCTGCTGGTGGACCACCTCGACGCGCTCTTCGACGCGACCCTGAGTCGCCTCGCGAAGGGGGCGTCATGAGGCGGGTGGACGTGGTCGAGCTGGAAGGCGAGCGCTGCGTGGGCACGGTGCACGAGCCGGCGACGCGCAGTTCCCGCATCGGCTTGCTGCTGCTCAACCCCGGCTACGCGCCGCGCGACGGTCAGGGCGGCCTGGCGGTGAAGCTGTGCGACGCGCTGGCGAGCCGCGGGGTGCCGTGTTTCCGCTACGACCTCCCCGGGCTGGGCGACGCGCCGGGGCCCCTGCCCGAGCGCATGATGCAGTACTTCGCGCTCGTCACCCGCGGCGACTTCACCCAGCTCTGCGCCCGGCTCGTCCGAGAGGTGTGCGCGCGTGAGCAACTCGACGGCGTGGTGCTGGGCGGGCTGTGCGGCGGCGCGGTCAACGCCCTCTTCGCCAGCGCCGTCGAGCCGAAGCGCATTCACGGCCTGCTGCTGCTCGAGCCTGAGCTGTACCTCTCGGACGACGAGAAGCGCGAGCCGCGCGCCCACCCGTGGCTGCCGCCGCGCGCCGCGAAGCAGGTCGATCGCGTGGTGACGAAGCTCCTGTCGTCGTGGTGGTGGATGAAGCTGCTCTCGCTCGAGCACCCGCTGGGCCGGAAATTGCCCCTGCCTCGCGAGGCGCTCCTCTCGTTCATGGTGCGGCACGCGAAGCTGCCCGACGTCACCAACGTACCGCTGACGCTGGCGTGGCAGCGCTGGGTTCGCGAAGGCCGGCCGGTGCTGGTCATCACCGCGCAGGGCAAGCTGCGAGAGCGCTTCTTCGAGCGCATCACCGACGCCGCGCTGCAGGGCGTGCCGCGGCAGAACTACGCGCACGTGCGGGTGCCGAACACCAACCACATCTTCACCACCGGCGGCGCGAGCGACACCGTGACCGACCTCGTGGTGCGGCACTGGCCGATGCTCGGCTAGAGCTCGACGACGGTGCGCAGCGGCGGCAGCACGGTCGACGGTGGCGCGGCGACCAGTTGCCGATGGAGCAGCTGCGTCGAGAGCACGCCCACGAGCGCCATGTTGTCGGCGTTGGAGAACGCGCCATCGTTCACCCGCTGCTGGCACTTGCCCCACAGCTGGCGCACGGCGGCCGGGTCGAACACTCCGGCGCGCAGCAGCGCCTCGTCGCTGAGCACCTCGTCGACCCAGCGCGGCCGCTCGGCGCCGGAGAACGAGAGCGCGTCGGGGGCGCGGTAGGGCTGCTTGGGGCGCGCGACGATGGAGTCGGGCACCAGGCCGCGCGCGACGCGCTTGAGCACGTGCTTCTCGTCGAGGCCGCGCAGCTTGAACGACGCCGGCAGGCTGTTGGCCAGCGCCATCACGTTCGCGTCGAGGAAGGGGAAGCGCCCTTCGACGCTGTGCCCCATCAACATGCGATCGCCTTGCGCCGAGAGCAGGTAGCCCGAGAGCAGCGTGCGCACCTCGAGGTACTGGTCTTTCGACAGCGCGCTCCACGCGGCGAACTCCTCGGGCAACGTCGAGAGCAGCCGGCCGATGGCGTCGGGCGCGCCGCGCAGCGCCGGGGTGAAGAGGCGCTTCAGGGCCGCCGCGCTCTCCCAGCGGGGAAAGTGGCCGAAGCCCGGCTGGCGCCACCGCTCGAGGCCCTTGCCGAAGAACTGCCGCGCGACCGCCCGCTGGTGCATCGGCGAGCGCGCGAGCCACGGGTAGAGACGATCGAGCAGCTGAGGCCGCGACTTCGAGTGCGGGGCGCGCGCCCAGAACCGGCGCACCTTCGCTTCGCGGAACAGGTCGTAGCCGGCGAGCATCTCGTCGGCCCCTTCGCCGGTGAGCACCACCTTGAGCCCGGTCTGCCGCACCAGCCCCGAGAGCAGGAAGAGCGGCGCCGGCGCAGTCCGCAGCACGGGCCGCTCGGTGAGGCGCACCACCTCGGGGAAGGCGTCGGCGATCTGCGCGCGGGTGACGACCAGCTCGCGGTGTTCGGTGCCCAGCCGCCGCACCATCTCGCGCTGGTAGGGCGTCTCGTCGAACTCCGCGTCGGCGAAGCGCAACGAGAAGGTCGAGAACCCGGAAGGCTGGGCGCGGCTGGCGAGCGCGGCGACCACCGAGCTGTCGAGGCCGCCCGAGAGGTAGCTCCCCACCGGCACGTCAGCGCGCACCATGCGCAGGCGCGTGGCCTCGGCGAGCGCGTCGCCCAGCGCCACCACCGCGTCGTCGAGCGAACCCTTGAATTGATCCGCCTCGCCGCGCGGGTAGCTCGGCCGCCAGTACGCGCGGTCGGCCTTGAAGGCGCCGCGTTCCCATACGCGGAGGTGGCCCGGCTCGAGCTCACGGACCCCCTTGAACACCGTCTGCGGCGGCACGGGCGTCCAGAAAGTGAAGGTCTCGTCGAGGCCGACCGGGTCGAGCTCGCGGGGAAAGTCGGGCGCGCCGGCGAAGATCGCCTTCAGCTCGCTGCCGAACAGCAGGCGCCCGCCGTGGGTCGCATAGAAGAGCGGACGCACGCCGACGCGATCTCGCACCAACACCAGCCGCTGCGCGCGGGTGTCCCACAGGGCGACGGCCCACTGCCCGTTCATGCGCGCGAAGGCGTCTTCCCCCCACGCTTCCCACGCGTGCACGATGACCTCGGTGTCGCTGCGGGTGCGGAACACGTGGCCAAGCGCCTCGAGCTGCGCGCGGAGCTCGACGTAGTTGAAGATCTCCCCGTTGAAGACGATCCACAGCGTGCCGTCCTCGTTGCTCAGCGGCTGCTGCCCGGTGGCGAGGTCGATGATCGACAACCGCGCGTGAGCGAGCCCGGCGTGCGCGTCACGGAAGACGCCGAACTCGTCGGGGCCGCGGTGCTGAATCGCGCCTGCCATGCGCGCCAGCTCGTCTCGAGAAGGAGGCGCCGCGTCGCCGTGCAGGTTGATCAGGCCAGCGATGCCGCACATGACGGCGCCGCCTGTTTGTTCGAGAGGAACCGCACCAGGTTGTCCACCGAGTCGAGGTTCTCGGGCAGCATCTCGTCGTCTTCCACGGTGATGCCGAAGTTCGCCTCGAGGAAGGTGATGATCTCCAGCACGCCGGTCGAGTCGACGACGCCGTTGTCGAGCAGCGACGCCCGGTCCTGCAGCGCCGTCGGGTCGGCCACGTAGAAGTTGGACAAGATGAACTGACGGATCAGGTTTCTGGGTTCCACGGTGAACCTCCTTCAGGCGAGCCCACGTTTGTCGATCTTCCCGTTCGCGCTCTTCGGCAGCCCTTCACGGAACTCGATCTGCTTCGGCACCATGAAGGCCTCGAGCTTCTGCTGGCAGGCGACGACCAGCTCGCGCTCGCTCACGTGCACGCCCTGCTGCAGCACCACGAAGGCCTTCACCGCCTGGCCCAGCAGCGCGTCGGGCACGCCGACCACCGCGACCTCCTTCACGCCCTCGACGGCGATGAGCGCGTTCTCCACCTCGCGGGGCGCGACCTTCTCGCCGCGGGTCTTGATGATGTCGTCCATGCGGCCGACGAAGGTGAGGTAGCCCTCGTCGTCGAGCCTGCAGAGGTCGCCGGTGTAGAGCACCTGCTCCCCGGGAATCGGCCCCGGCCGGAGCTTCTTCGCCGTCGCTTCCGGCTTTTCCCAGTAGCCCTTCATCACCGTCGCGCCGCGAATGACGAGCTGCCCCACCACGTTCGGACCCACGCGCCGGTCCTGCTCGTCGACGAGCCACAGCTCGGTGTTGGGAATGGCGATGCCCACGGTGGCCGGCTTGCGATCGACGTCTTCCGGCGGCAGGTACGTGCAGCGCTTGCACTCGGTCAGGCCGTACATCGAGTACAGCCGCGCCTGCGGGAAGAGCTGGCGGAGCATGGTGATGTGCTTCACCGGCAGCCCCGCGGCGGTGTTGGTGACGTAGCGCAGCGACGAGAGGTCGAACTTCGACACGTCGAGCTCGACCAGCATCGCGAACATGGTGGGCACGCCCGGGAAGCCGGTGACCTTCTCGTGCTCCATCACTTTGAGCACCTGCGCAGGGAAGGCGAAGTTGCGCTCGAGCACCAGCCGCGCCCCGACCTTGAAGGACATCAGCATCTGGTAGAGGCCGTAGTCGAACGCGAGGGGGATCGCGCAGAGCACCACGTCGTCTTCCTGCATCTGCAGGTACGTGGTGATGGAAGTGCCCGCCGTCAGCATGTTGCGGTGGGTGAGCATCACGCCCTTGGGGTCGCCGGTGCTGCCCGAGGTGTAGATGAGCGCGGCGAGATCGACGTCGAGGTTGGCCCGGCGCGGCGGCCCGTCACCCTGCCCGGCGCCCCGGTCGATCGCCTCACGCCACGACTGCACGGGCACCGGCGGCGCGTTCATTTCGACGTTCGCGCCGCTCACAATGACGGCGCTCAGGTGGGTGCGTCCCGGAAGGCTGGGCTCCCACACCGCGCGCAGCTGGCTGTCGGTGACGAGCGCCTTCGCCCGCATGTCGTCGAGGTAATAGACGAGCTTGTCCTTGCGGGTCTGCGCGCTGACCAGGCTGGGCACGGCGTTCGCTTTGAGCGCGGCCCAGAAGGAGATGATGGCCTCGGGGGTGTTGTCGAAGAACAGCAGCACGCGGTCACCGCGCTCGACGCCGCTGAGCTGCAGCGCGCGCGCGAGGGCGTTGGCCTGGCGATCGAGCTGGGCGTAGGTGAGGCGTTGATCTCGCGCCACCAGCGCCACCTTCTCGGGCAGCCGGGCCGCGGTGTGCTCGAGGAAGTCCTGCAGCTGCGGAGTGGCCGACGCGTGCAACACCGGAGGAAGCATGGCGAGCGCTCCTGATCAGACGGTGAAGGTCTCGTGGAAGATGGGCTCGACGAGCAGCGGGGGCAGGTGGCCGCCGTGCGTGGCGCGGCGCTTGGCGACGATGTCCTTGAAGACGCGCTCGACCTGATGGACGGTGAGGTCGATGACCGGCGCGACCTCCGCGGCGGGCACCTGGTGGTTGAGCGCCCAGAGGCACAGGTCCATGCGGCCCGAAGGCAGCGCGAAGTAGAACTCTTCCTGCGTCTGCGGCATCGAGTACGTGTCGGTGGTCGGCGGCCGCTTGCGGATGATCTCCGGCACGCCGAGCACCTGAGCCAGCGCGTAGACCTGCGTCTTGTAGAGGTGCGCGATGGGCTTCACGTCGGCTGCGCCGTCGCCCTGCTTCACGAAGAAGCCCTGGTCGAACTCGAGACGGTTGGGCGTGCCGAGCACCGCGTAGTTGAGGCGATCGGCGTGGTAGTACTCGAGCGTCTTGCGCACCCGCTGCTTGAAGTTGGTCGCCGCGACGAGCTGCAGGTAGCCCTGCAACCCCAGCCGGCCCGTCTTCGTCTCGCCGCTCGGTGACTGCACGGTGAGGCCGAAGACGTTGACGCGATCGCTCTCGAGGATCGAAGGGAGCGTGATCTTGCTCTTCCACCCTTCTCCATACTCGGGGAACACGGTGCGAATGGCCTCGGCCTGGCGGCGGTAGCAGCCGAAGCGCTCGAGCGTCTCGGAGATCTCCTCGGTCACCACGGAGATCTCCAGCGCGTCGGCGAGCAGCTTGCCCAGGGTGAGCGACTCTTCCGCGTCGGCCGAATCACGCTCGGGCATCAAGACGCCGAAGACGCGTTCTCGTCCCAGCGCACGCACCGCCAGCGCCGCGCTCACCGAGCTGTCGATGCCGCCCGAGAGCCCGAGCACCACGCCCCGCTTGTGGAGCGTGCCCAGCACCTGCGCCTTCATCCACTCGCCGATCCGCGCGACCTCTGCAGGTCCGTCGAGATCGAGCACGTGTTGGTCGAAGCCCATGGTGCCCCTCCGCGAAGACCGGAGTGAGCAAGGTGCATGCCTCGTACGTTCCCCTACGCCCAGGGCGCGTTCGCGAAAGAGCTGCGCGCAGAAAGAGCGCGGGCGCGGCTCAGCCGACGGCGGTGTTGTTCTTCGCGCATTGTTCCGCGCGCTTGAGGGCCTTCTCGAGCTTCGACACGTCACGCGCGGGCGTGAAGGCCTTCACGCAACGCAGGGCGAAGCCGATGCGTGCGACGCGGCGGTACGAGTACATCGGGTGCTCGCCGGGACAACCGCCGCCGGGCGTCTGCGCGTCGATGAACGCCGCGAAGCCGTCGGACGCCTCGGCGGTCTTGCCCTGCTGGCCGAGGGTGTACGCGCGCAGCGTGGGGGACAGCACGTCGCCGTACTCCGTGAGGAGCGCGCTGGCGACCTTCAGCTCTGCGGGCGCCAGCGGACCACAGGCGGCGCGATCGATGAGCTGCTCCGCGCCGAGCAGCGCGCCGTCGTCGCTCCACGGGCCGAGCGTGTCGAGGGTGCTGCCCACCGGCGCCTGGAGCTCCTTCGCCCCCAGCACCTCGGCGTAGAAGCGCACGCTCGCCAGCGCGGCCTTCGCGCCGGGCTTCGTCTTCAGCGCGGCGATGATCTTCGAGAGCTCCCGCCGCTCCATCGCGGGCGGCGGCTCGGCGCGGGCGAGCAACGCGATCGACAGACCCAGCACCACCAGCGCACCGAAGAGAGATTTCATGTCAGTCCACCGTAGTGGAACTCAGAGCGGCAGGTCGAAGTCGCGCACCACGCCCATGTGCTGCATGTTGAGCGCGGCGCTGTCACCGAGCTGCGCAGGCGCGATGAGCCCGATGGTGCCCGCGTCGAACACGCGCGTGTCGATGATCAGCCCGTGCGGCAGCGTGTAGGTCAGCGAGCCGTTGGTCAGCACCACCGGCACCTGGTGCTGGTCGAGCGCGGCGTTGCCGATCACCCAGTCGTAGGGCTTGTTGCGCTGCGGGTCGAGGCCGCCGTCAGCGAGGCGGATCAGCCGGTTGGTGTTGGTGCCGGGGTTGCCGAACTGATCAGTCGGCTGCGGCTGCACCACGAAGACGTCGTCGAGCACGTTGAAGATGGGCTCGATGGTGGGATCCGAGGTGTCGGTGTTGAAGTCGCCGCCGAGCACCACGAAGTCGCCCGCGGGGATGGTGGACATGATGCCCGCGAGGATCTCGTTGGCCTCGATCTCCCGGCTGGCGAAGGTGGTGTGGAGGTGCACGCTGATCGCCCAGAGGTCCTTCGGGCCGGGCACGTCGATGCGCGCGTACGCGTAGTCGCGGTTCACCAGCCGGCTGTCTTGCCACTCGCCACACGCGAGGATCGGGTAGCGGCTGATGATGCCGTTGGGGATGTAGCCGGCCCCGTCGATCACCTCGCGGCACACGTACGCCCCGGGCCCGAGGATCAGCTCGGCGAACGACTGCAGCGCGGCGGCGTTGTCGGCGCCGTAGGTGAACTCCTGCAGCATCACTACGTCGGGGCGGGCGCCGAGCATGATGCGCGGGCCGGGCCCGGGCGCCACGTCACCGGGCGGCACGTTGTAGTTCTGGTTGTTGCCCGCGGTGAGGTTGGCGGCCATCAGGCGCACGCGCGCGAAGCCACCGTCCGACGTGGGGCCCGCATCAGGCATACCGGCGTCGCTCGGCCCGGCATCGGGCGCGCCCGCGTCTGGGGCCCCTGCGTCCGGCGCGCCAGCATCGACATCACCCGCGTCGGCGACCCCGGCATCGCCGTCACCGGCGTCTTCCGTGCCTGCGTCTTCGTGGCCCGCGTCAGCCGTCCCCGCGTCGGCCGTCCCCGCGTCGGCGGTGATGATGACCCCGCCGTCTTCCGCGACCGGGTAGCAGAGCCCGTCGATGCACTGCGCTTCGGAAGGACACCCGACGCACACCTTCGGAGGCTGACCACACTGCGAGAGCGCGACGAACACCAACGCGCCCAGGGCGACGACTGCGAACCGCATCGACATAGCCGCTCACCCTAGCAACGAACGCCCTGCGCCGTTCAGCCCGCGGCGTGGTTGCTCGCCGCGCACCGCTGGGCCGCGTCTCGCAGCTTCTGCTGCGCCGTGAGGTCGCGCTGGGGCGTGAAGACCCGCATACACTGCAGCGCGACCTCGACCATCCACAGGCGCGCGCCGCCGGCAGCCGGGTGCTCTGCCGGGCAGCCCTTCGTCACCTCGACCGTCAGCGCCTCGACGTGCGCCGCCAGCAGGGAGGACGCCGCGGCCCCCTTGCCCTGCTGCCCGAGGGTGTAGGCGCGCAGCGGCACCGGGAGCGCGTCACCGAACTCCGAGAGCAGCGCGCTCGCGGCCTTCAGCTCCGCCGGGCTGAGGGTGTCGCAGCCGCGCTGATGAATGCGCAGCATGGCGGTCACCGTAGACGAGCTGCCCTCGACCGTCGTGGCGCCGAACACCTCGGCGTCGAAGCGGGCGGCCGCGAGCTGCGCCCTCGCCTGCGGCTGCCGCTCGAGCTCGGCGATGACGTCGCGCATCGCCCGCGCGGGCTGCGACACAGGTGGGCCCGCGAGGACCGCGCGCGAGACCAGCAACCCGGACACGACGAGCACGGCGAGGGCACCGAGGAGAGAGCGCATCGGGCCCACCGTAGCCGACCGGGCGCTCGCGTGCGCGCAGCGCGTTGGTGCTCGGGCCCCCTTCCCCTGCTATCTGCGCCGCCCATGCTGACCCTGTCGCTGCTCGCGCTCCTGTCCCAGACGTCTCAAGACGCTGCCCTCGACTTCACCGAAGAAGCCAGGTTGCTCTACCGCGTGGTCGCGTGCGGCAACGATGCGCCGTTGCCCGCGGGCATGGACCAGAAGGTCGTCGACGAGCACTGCAAAGAGCTGCACCGCCGCGCCGACAAGTACCGCGAGACGTGGATCAAGGAAGCCTCGCCCTTCATTCAGAGCCTCAAGCCTGCCGGGCTGCCCACCACCGTGGTGTACCCCTTCGGCGGTGGCGATCTGATCAGCGCGCTCACCACGTACCCGGAGGCCAAAGAGATCACCACGATGTCGCTCGAGCACGCGGGCGATCCGCGGCGCATCAAGAACATCACCGCCAGGCAGCTCAAGGCGTCGCTGGCGCTCATCCGCTCCACCTCGTCGGGGCTGCTCACCGCCAACGACTCGAAGACCGAGAACCTGATGAAGGGCCAGCGCGGCGAGATCCCCGGGCAGCTCAGCTTCTTCCTCATCGCGCTCGCGGTGCACGGCTACGAGCCGGTCAGCCTCAAGTACGTGAAGACCAACGCCGACGGCAGCCTGCGCTACCTCTCGCAGACCGAGCTCGAGGCGCTCGAGAAGAAGGAAGCGAAGCTGCTGCACAAGGTGTGGGTGGCGCCTGACTTCTCGGAGGCCTTCGACAACCTCGAGCTCATCGCGGTGAAGAAGGGCGGCGACCCGCAGAAGGACCGCATCGTCCACCGGCACTTCGCGCAGAACCTCGACGACGATCACTTCGGCAAGGACGACGGCATGAAGGGCTACTTGAAGGCCCGCTCGCCGATCTGCGCGATGACCAAGGCCGCCAGCTACCTGCTGTGGCGCGACAACTTCTCGACCATTCGCCAGTACCTGCTCGACAACATGCAGTTCATGGTCAGCGACTCGACCGGCATTCCCCCGAAGTGGGCGGCGCCGGCCGGCTTCACGCAGGAGACCTACGGCAAGTTCGCCGAGTCGTTCCTGGGCGCCAACGCCGAGTACAACAAGGACTTCGTGAAGCTCTGGAAGGACGCCAAGCCGCTGGCCTTCCGCTACGGGTACCTCGACAAGAACCTCTCGAAGCACATGCTCATCACGAAGAAGACGGCGAAGTAGGCTGCCCTTCGTGCTGCTCGCGCTCCTCGTCGTGCTGGGCCAGGCGGCTGACGGGGGCGCCTCCGTCGAGCCGACCACCCCCGCGCGCGAGCTGATCGCCCGCACCACCGACAGTGAGTTCGTCGAGCAGCTGCTCGACGACGGCAAGTACGTGCGCTTCGGCACGCCCGACGCCGGCCCGGTGCACGTGTGGCGGCCGCGCCACTACAAGCGCGAGCAGGCGGCCACCATCGTCTACGTGCACGGCTTCTTCACCAGCGTCGACGCGGCGATGCTCGACCACCAGCTCACCGCGCAGTTCCGCGACTCCGGCCGCAACGCGCTCTTCATCGTCCCCGAGGCGCGGAGCTGGCGCACCGACCCCGTCTTCTGGCCCGACCTCGAGAAGCTGATCGCCACCGTCGAGAAGCGGCTCAAGCTCAAGCGGCCGCCGGGGCCCATCGTGCTCGTCGGCCACTCGGGCGCGTACAAGACCATCTCCGGTTGGCTCACGCAGGGCGCGGTCACCCAGGTGCTGCTGGTCGACGGCCTGTACGGCGACGAGGCGCTGTTCAAGAAGTGGCTCGAAGACCCGGCGCACCAGCTCGTGCTGGTGGGCTTCGACACGCACCAACGGGCGGAGTGGATGGTGCGCAAGCACGCCGCCTCCATCGAGCTCGACACGTTGCCGTGGCTGTACGACGAGCTGCCCACGCCGGTGCGAAAATCACCGCTGGTGTGCGTGCAGTCGGAGCGACTTGACCATATGCAGTTGGTCACCGACGGGCGGCTGTTGCCCTGGCTGCTCCACGCGTTCCGCTGATTCGCTGCACGAAGGGTTCCCCGTGTCCGAACACATGCTGCTCGACAGGAACACGTTCCTCACGCGCTTCGGGTCGAGCGATCCCAACAACCGCGTGCTGCGACGACTCCACGAGCTGGTGGCGATCAGCGACGCGCAGCTCACCGACAGCCCCGTCGAGTGGCTGGAAGATCTCGTCGACTGGCTCTTCGAGCGCGGCACCGCCCCCGGGGGAAGAGAGGGTGAACGCGAGGTCGACACCCGCACCCGCCTGCTCATCACCGCCGCCGAGGAGATCGCCCCCTTCGCCCAGAAGCTGCGCACCACCGTGCTCGCGGTGCTGGCCGGCAGCTCGGCGACCCACCTCTTCACCGACACCGGTATCCCCACGCACTTCGGCTTCTGGAACGAGCTGGTCGATCGTTTCTCGAAGAACGTGCTGCCCGCGCCGCCGGTCGGTCGGGAAGTCTCGCGGCTGCTCGGCCGCCTCATCGACAGCGCCGAGCGCGCCGACTGGGTCATCGCCCTCGACGAGCCGACGCGCCGCAAGCTGATGCACCTGCTGGGGCTCGACAGCGACGCAGTGACGCGCGCGCTCGAGCCGGGCCAGCGCGACGCGACGGTCATCCTCGCTTCGCGCATCGCCATGCAGGGCATGAGCGACGATCTCCGCAAGCGCATGCCCGGCGTGTCGGTCGGCGGCTCGCCGTTCGTCGCCCTGCCCGCGCAGGTCGCCGCGCTGCTCGAGGGCACGCTCCCGCTGGCGAAGGTGCAGGCCGGCATCGACGCCTGCCGCGCCTGCCTGCACGGCGTCTCGCGCAGCCTCGACGAGACAGGCATCAGCGTCGACCTGGTGTTCCGCCTCGAGCTGTTGCACGCGCTGCTGACGCGCCTGTCCGAGCTGCTGCAGCTGATGTTCGGCCTCGAAGAGCAGAAGGAGCTCGCGCTGGTGCAGCTCGAGCGCGCGCTGCTGCGCGGCACGGTGGACGATCGCAGCCTGACCGCGCTGTGGCAGTCGAGCACGCGCCTGCTCGCCCGTCGGGTGGTGGAGCGCGCGGGCAGCTCGGGCGAACACTACGTCACCCGGACGCGCAGCGAGCAGCAGGCGATGCTCGACGCGGCGGCGGGCGGCGGCGCCATCACCGCGCTGATGGTGTTCACCAAGTTCTTCGTCGGCTTCGCGCACCTCCCGCCGCTGTTCGACGCGTTGCTGGTGGGCCTCAACTACGCGTGGGGCTTCGTGCTGATGCAGCTCTTGCACTTCGCGCTGGCCACCAAGCAGCCTTCGATGACCGCGGCCACGCTCGCCGGCGCCATCGAGGCGCAGCGTGACGAAGAGCACCCCGAGCTCGCCCCGCTGGTCGATCTCGTCGCGCGCGCCAGCCGCACCCAGTTCACCGCGCTGCTGGGCAACGTGTTCGTCGTCATCCCCTTCTCGCTGGCCATCGGGCTGGGCTTCGAGGCGTTGCTCGGCCACCACGTGCTCGACACCACCTACGCCGAGAAGATCGTCCGCATCCACCACCCCATCGCCAGCGTCACCATCTTCTCGGCGACGATGACCGGCGTGTGGCTGTGGGCGGCGAGCCTGCTGGCGGGCGCGGGCGAGAACTACTTCGTGCTCCGCGAGCTGCCCGGCGCCATCGCGTCGAACCGGCTGCTGCGGCGCGTGCTGGGCCCCTCGCGCACTGCGCGGCTGGCGCGCTTTCTCACCGAGCAGGCCAGCGGCTTCGGCGGCAACATCGGCTTCGGCATGCTGCTGGGCTTCATGCCGATGCTCTTCGTGCTGCTGGGCATTCCGCTCGAGGTGCGCCACGTCACCTTCGTCACCGGGCAGCTCGCCTACGCCGCGCTCGAGCTGGGGCCGATGGTCTTCACCCGCGCCGACTTCCTGCTCGCGCTGCTCTCCATTCCCATGGTCGGCCTCATCAACTTCGGCGTCAGCTTCGCGTGCGCCATCGTCGTCGCCTTGCGCGCGCGCGGGCTCGGCGTGCGCGGCCAGGTGACGCTCGCTCGCGCGGTCGCCCGGCGCTTCTTCACCAGCCCGCGCGAGTTCTTCCTCGCGCCCAAAGACGCGGCGTAACGAAACCTCCGTGCGCCGATGGATGTTCGATCGGCGCACCGTTGCCCACCGTGTGCGCGCCCGGGTACCAGCCGGCGCATGCGCTCAGCCCTTCCGCTCCTGCTCCTCTTTACTGCGTGCCTCAGCACCGCCTCGCGCACGCAGCTCGAGGCGACCGGAACGGTGACGCTCACGGGCAGCGGCAAGCCCTTCGAGAACCAACAGAAGGTGCAGCCGGTGCCCGGCACTGACGCGGTCCGCTGCGAGGCGGGCGATGCGGGCACGCGCTTTCGCGACGAGACCGAAGCGTGGGGGCTCGGGAAGCTGGGCGTGAACCTCACCGGCAACCGGTTGACGGTCGCCGACCTCGACGCCGACGGCTACCCAGACCTGGTGGTGCACGCGGTGTCGAGCAACCAGGCGCAGGCGAAGGACCTGCCCGACGGCGGCAAGCGGCTGGTGTGGCAGCTGATGAACCGGCCGACCGCCGACGGGCAGCACCGCATCTTCGTCGACGAGACGGGCAACGGGCTCTTCGAGGTGCGCGGCGGGTCCGACACGCGCTACCGCTCGGCGCAGCTCGCCGTCTTCGGTGACGTCGACAACGACGGCGACCTCGACGCGTACTCCGGCACCTACGTCGACCCCACCAAGCCGAACACCGACCCGGGCGATCGCAGCCAGATTCTGCTCAACGACGGCACCGGTCACTTCGCGCTCGCCCCCGAGACCGCCACCACGCCCACCGCCAGCCAGCGCCGGCCCACCAGCAGCGCCACCTTCGTCGACGCCAACCGCGACGGGCACCTCGATGTCTTCGTGGGCCATTGGTACGAGGCCTACGGCCAGAGCTACCTCGGCGTGCAGGCGCGGCTGTACCAGGGCCTCGGCACCGGCGAGTTCAGCGACGTCACCTCGAGCGCGAACCTCACCACCGACGACTTCGGCTACGCCTCGTTCAGCAACCACCGCCCGGCCTACGGCGTCACCGCCTGCGACCTCGACGACGACGGCGCGCCGGAGCTGATGGTGAGCGCCTACGGCCGCCAGCCCAACCTGCTCTACCGCAACGACGGCCGCGGCCACTTCGTGGACCAGAGCGTCGCGGCGGGCTTCGCGGGCGACGGCAACGTCGACTACCACGACAACGAGAACTTCAAGTGCTGGTGCACGGTCAACGCGGCCAACCCCGACTGCGCGGGCGTGGCGGCGCCGCAGATTCAGTGCCCGTCACCGGCGAGCGCGGGCTGGGGCGTGGGCACGGATGATCAGCCGTGGCGCAACAACGGCAACACCTTCACCACCTGGTGCGGAGACGTCGACGGGGACGGCAAGAACGACCTCTACAACGCCGAGATCCACCACTGGTGGGCCGGCGGCTCGAGCGACTCGTCGGAGCTGATGAAGAACGTCTCCACCCCCGGCGAGGTGAAGCTCGCGCGCCCGGGCAACGCCGCAACCGGTCTCTCGCCGCCGCACGTCGGCGTGTCGTGGAACGAGGGCGGCTTGATGGCCGCGGGCGGCGACCTCGACAACGACGGCCGGCTCGACCTGGTGGTGGCGATGAGCGACTACCCGGATCAATTCGGCCTCGTCTTCGCGCAGCAGGCCGACGGCACGTTCCAGGAGAAGGGCCTCGCGTGGGAGCTCCATCACCAGTGCATGTCCGGCCTCGCCATCGCCGACTTCGATCGCGACGGCGACCTCGACGTGCTGGCCGGCTCGAGCACCGCGCGCGACTGCGCCGTGAAGTGGAAGTCGAACGAGGTGCACCTCTACGAGAACCAGAGCGCGGCGACGAAGTGGCTCTTGCTGCACCTCGAGGGCGACGGCGTCACCACCAACCGCTCGGCCATCGGCGCGAAGGTGACGGTGAAGAGCAACGGCCAGACGCAGACGCGCGAGGTGTCAGGCGGCTACGGCCACTTCGGCATGCAGAACGACCTCACGGTGCACGTGGGCCTCGGGGGTTGTGAGGGCGCCGACGAGGTGACCGTGCGCTGGCCCGACGCGACGGGCACCACGCAGACCTTCACGCGCGTGCCCGCCAACACCTTCATGCGCCTGAAGCAGGGGGCGCCGTCGCCGTTCGTGGTGCGGTGAGGGCGCCGAGGAGCTCACGCGTCTTCTGCGCCGAGACCTCTTCGTCTTCCTTCACGCGCCGCTCGTGCTCGACGCGCAGCTTCGTCTGCTCGGTGAGCTGCTCGCCGCGCTTCTGGAGCTCCTGCTTCACCGGCGCGACGAACAGGTCGTTCATCGTGGTGTTGGCGGCCGCCCACGACAAGAAGCCGTCGAGGTGGAGGAAGCGCAGCACCTTGTCGAGCAACGAGTCGCCGCTGCCCGGCTTCGGCGCGCTGGGGTCGATGACCTGCTCGGTGACGGCGAGGCGCTCGGTCTTCAGGCCCTGCTCGTCGACCACCGCGGTGGCGGCCTTCACCACCTTCGACTGCTCGTCGCGCGCGCGGCGGAGCTCTTTGGCGAGCTGGGTGCGCAGCTCGGCCTGGGCCTTCTTCGCCTCGGGCGTCTTCGGCAGGCGATCGATGCGCGAGCGCAGCTCGTTGATCTTCCGCTGCGAGGCCTCGGCGCGATCGAGCAGTCCGTCGAGCTCCTTCTTGGTGGCAGGGTCGAGGTGCTTCGTCTGTTCCTGGTAGTCGCGCAGCGCTTCGGTGCGCGTGACGAGCCGGGAGTTGTTCCACTTGATGTCGAGCTTCGCGAGCCGCGCCTGGATCTCCGCGCTGAGCTGGTTGCGCTCTTCCCGCAGGGCCTGGATCTGCGCGCGCTGCTCGGTGGGCGGCAGCTTCTTGAACGCGGTCTGATCGAGCGGCGCGGGCTTCGGCGCCTCGCCCCACAACGACGACGGGTCGGCCGACACGGTCACCTGTTTGCCGGTGGGGTGCAGGTCCTTTTTCGGCGGCGCGGCCTGCCCGGCGTACGCGGTGACGGGGCCCTTCGGCGTGCTGATCACCTCGGCCTGCGCGGTGGAGGTGGTGCGGCTGACGGCCTGAGCCTTCGGCGTGCTGGTGAGGGAGGTCGTGCGCTCGATCTTCGCCATGGGCGCGCATGGTATCAGCCTTGCCATGTCAGCACCCGTCGCGGTCATCCCGGCCCGGTTCGCGGCCTCCAGGTTCCCCGGCAAGCCCCTCACGCTGATCAGCGGCCTGCCGATGGTGCAGCACGTGTACGCGCGGTGCGTCGAGGCGCGGTGCTTCTCGCAGGTGGTGGTGGCGACCGACGACGAGCGCATTCGCGCCACCGTGACCCGCTTCGGAGGCCAGGCGGTGATGACCTCGCCCACCTGCGCCTCGGGGACGGATCGCGTGGCCGAGGTCGCCGTGACGCTGGGGCTCCCGGCCGCCGCGGTGTTGATCAACGTGCAGGGTGACGAGCCCGCGGTGCACCCCGAGTCGCTGCAGACGCTCGCGCGCACCTTCGACGACGCGACGGTCGAGATGGCCACGCTGGTGCGGGCGCTGCGGGAAGACGAGCGCGCCAACCCCAACGTGGTGAAGGCGGTGCTCGACGAGGCGGGCAACGCGCTCTACTTCTCGCGCGCCGATCTCCCCTTTCAGCGCGACCCCACGCCGACGCCCCTGCCCCGCTACGCCCACGTCGGCCTCTACGGCTACCGCGCGCGAGTGCTGACCCGGCTCGCCGCGCTCGCACCTACTGCCCTCGAGAAGACCGAGTCGTTGGAGCAGCTCCGCGCGCTGGGTCACGGCATCCGCATCGCCTGCCGCGTCACCGCCCACCCCACGCAGGCGGTCGATTCGCCGGAAGACGTGCCCCTCGCCGAGGCCGCGCTGACCCGGTTGAATGCCAACCGCTGACTGACGACGCGCTGTGTTAGAGGGCGCGCATGTCTACTCCTTCGCTCACGCAAGCTCTGGGTCTCTTCTTCCAGGCGCACCCGTGGCATGGCGTTTCGCCCGGCGAGAAGTCGCCGGAGATCGTCACCAGCTACATCGAGATGGTTCCCACCGACGCCGTCAAATACGAGGTCGACAAGGCGACGGGCATCCTCAAGCTCGACCGGCCGCAGCGGTACTCGAACCAGCCGCCGTGCCTCTACGGCTTCATTCCCCGCACGCTGTGCGACTCGCGCGTCGGTGAGCACTGCTCGCAGCGCCTGGGCCGCAATGGCATCAGCGGCGACGGCGACCCCATCGACATCTGCGTGTTGACCGAGAAGCCGATTCAGCACGGCGCGGTGCTGGTCGAGGCGATCCCCATCGGCGGCATGCGGATGATCGACGGCAACCAGGCCGACGACAAGATCATCGCGGTGCTCAAGGGCGACTCGGTCTACGGCGGGTGGAAGAACATCTCCGACATGACGCAGCCGCTGCTCGATCGCCTGCGCCACTACTTCCTCACGTACAAGGCGATGCCCGACTCGCCCACGCCGCCGGTGGAGATCGCCGAGATCTACGACGCCGCCGAGGCGCGCGAGACGATCCGCAAGTCGGTCGAGGACTACCGCGCGAAGTACGGCCAGCTCACCGACCTGTTCGCGCCCAACCGCTGACCCTCACGCCGGGCTCTCCTCTTCGGGGGAGAGCGCCGGTCGCAACGGCTGCGTGGCGCCCGTACGTCGACCTCCACGGCTCCGCAGGGATGCGTGGGGGTACGGGTGATGCAGCGCCTCCAGCGCGACTGGAGGTCCCATGGAAACGACGGTCGGAATGGGCCCGGTGCGGCTCGCGCTCGCGGGCGTGCTGAACCTCGTGATGTTGGTGGCGTTGAACCTCGACGAGCTGTGGCGTCCGCTGCTCGGCGGGGTGGTGACGGCAGAGTTCAGCCAGGTGCTCTGGGCGATGAGCCTCGCGTGCGGCGTGCAAGCCGCCGGCTACCTGTTGTTGTGGGCGCGGCCGCTGCTCGACGTGAGGCGCGCGGTCGACTTCGTGCTGGCCGCGGTGTCGATGGTGAGCGCGATGGTCCTGTTCCAGGTCTTCCCCTTCGACTTCTCGCGGTTCGGCGCGTGGGCAACGGTGCTCGCGCGCGTGACGGTGTTGCTGGCGGTGGTGGCCTCGGTGGTGGGCGCCCTCGTCGCGTTGGTGAAGCTGATCAGCAACCGGGGCGCGCACCCGCCGCACGCGCACTCATCGTGAAGGGAGCAGCGTCATGCGTGCACTCATCGTCTACGAGTCGATCTTCGGGAACACGCGCGAGGTCGCGCAGGCCGTGGCACGAGGGCTGTCGAAGCGCGACGACGTCGAGCTCGAGCTGGTCGAGGTCGGCCACGCGCCAAAGTCGGTGGGGCCGATCGATCTGCTGATCGTCGGCGGGCCGATTCACGCATGGGGCATGACCCGCGCCGGCACCCGAGAGGGGGCGCGAACGCAGGCGGCCCAGAAGCACGTCGACCCGGTGTCGAAGGGCATCGGCGTACGCGAGTGGCTCGCTGAGCTGCCGCTCAACCCCGCGGCCCCCGCGGCGGCCGCGTTCGACACCGCGATCAAGACGAGCTGGTTCCCCACGGGCTCGGCGGCCAAGGGTGAGCGCAAGGCCCTCGAGCGTGCGGGGTACCGGGTGGTTGCGCCGCCCGAGCACTTCTACGTGAAGGACACCTCGGGGCCAGTCGTCCCCGGTGAGCTCGAGCGTGCCGAGGCGTGGGCGGCGGCGCTGCCGATTCCGAGCCGAGAAGTCGTGCACTGAGCACTTTCGCGAACAGTGAGACTCCGAGTGGAGCGTCCGCGCCCCATCCACCACGGGAAACGCGGCGCCGTCGCCCGCGCTCGGAGTTGAGGCTGGCACGCGCGCTGCGAGGTGCGCGGTCGTGGGACCTCACGACAAAGCGTTTCGAGCGCTGATGAAGGAAGACGGAGCGGCTGAAGCGCTGCTCCGCGAGCGACTGCCGGCCTCCCTGGTGCGGCAACTCGAGGGGAAGCCCGAGACCATGCCCGGCAGCTTCGTCGAAGAGTCACTGCGCGGGAGCGTGACCGATCTCCTGCTGCGCGTTCGCCTCAAGGGGCGGCGCCGCGTCTATGTGTACTGCCTCATCGAGCACAAACGCACCGATGCGCCGGAGGTGATGCTTCAGCTCCTGCGGTACCTCTCGGCGCTCTACGACGAGCTCGCCCGGCAGCACGGCCCTCGACAGCTTCCGTTGGTCATTCCGCTCGTCGTCTACAACGGGGGTCGCCCCTGGCGCGGGCCGCGACGCTTCTCAGATCTCCTCGAGCGCCGCTCGAGCCGGCTGGGCCTCGACTTCGGCATGGTGCTGCTCGACCTCAACTCGACGCCGGCGCAACAGTTGTCGAGCCATCGCGCACTGCTCGGCGGGTTGTTGAGCTTGAAGGTCGCCTCGAGCCGACCAGAGCTGCAGCGCCCGCTCGTGCTCCGCTCGATGGAGGCGCTGTCGACCCAGCCCTCGACGAAGCGGCTCTTTGTTCGGTACCTTCTTCGCGTCGCCGACCAGAAGACGCATCGACTCTTGAACCAAACGCTGCGCGAAGCGATGCAGGGAAAGGATGACGTCGTGCCCACCATCGCTCAGTACCTGCAGAAGAAGGGCTACCAGCGCGGCAAGCGGCAGGGGATCAAGCTTGGTCGCGAGGAGGGCCGCGAGGAGGGCCGCGAGGCGACGCTCCGACAGGCGCTGCGGCGCGTGTTGATCAGCCGCTTCAAGAAACTCACGCCCACCCACGACGCGCTGCTGGCCGAGGCCGACCTCCCCGCGCTCGAGGCGTGGTTCGATCGCGCCCTCGAGGCCCGCTCACTGCGCGCGTTGTTTCAGACCCACTAATTCGCGACGTGCAGTCGCAGCACCGACGGCCCGCCGAGCTCGAGCGTCTGCTCGGCCAGCAGCGGCTCGGTCGCGCGGAACCACGGCGTCTCGGTGTTGAGGTGCGCTGACAGCGCCGGGTAATTCGACGAGCTGACCCACAGCCCCAGCCGATGTCCGGGCTGCAGCACCCACTCGGTGGGAAAGAAGTCGATCTCCAGCACCCGCGGGGAGCCCGGCTCGTAGGCGACGAACTGCGCATCACGCGCGGTGGGCAGTCGCAACGTCGCGGCGCCGTCAGTGATGTGCACCGCCTTCCCCTGCGCGTCGATGTCCACCAGCTTCGCGTAGAACGCGGTGTCCTTCGCCGAGCTGCGCGCGGTGAGCACCAACTGCATGCGCCCCGCGAGGCGCTTGCCGGCCGTCAGCACCGGAGTCGCGAAGCGGATCACGTCCCCCCGCGCACAGTCCCACGTCTGGCGCACCGGTCCGGGGGTGATCAGACCCGCCACCAACCCCTTCATGCCCAGCGTGCGCGCGCCGCCTTCGCTCGGCCACGGGTGCAGCGGGTTGTACCGATACGACAGCAGCGCCGGCGCCCCGCTCGCCCCACCCAGCTCGCGCTGCAGACACGGTTCGCTGGAGGTCTTCGTCGGCTGCAGCACCAACTCCTCGTCGGTGGTCGCCGGAGGCCACACCTCACGGTGCTTCGCCTCTGACTCGCCGCGCGCCCAGCTCGTCACGCCCGTCGCGGGGAACGGCAGCGGCGCGCCCTTGAGGTGGTGCAGCAGCCACGGCACCGGCAGCTTCCACAGATACTGCCCGTCCACGCCCGGCACCTCGACGTCGCCCGGCTGCAGCCCCACGTGGCTGGTCGGCAGGAGCGCGAGGTGGCTGCGCTCACGGCTCCCCAGCCGCTGGAAGGTCTCGAGCCCGGCGATGAGGAACGGATCGTCGAAGCCCTCGATGTACAGCACCGGCACCTGGATGTTCGGCGGCACCGCTGAGAACTTCTGATTCGCCGGCAGCGCCCACACCTCGGCGCTGGGGAGCGCGGCGTCGAGCCACTGCCGGTACCACGGCAGCTTCACGCCGAACGCCGCCTCGTCGCTGGTGAAGTGCGGCCGGTGCTCGAGCGACTTCTCGTAGTTGCTCTGCGCGCTGAAGGGCCGCTCGCGAGAAGGCATGTACGCGGTCCACGCGGTGATCAGCTCGTGGTGAAAGAGGCCGCGCTCCGAGACGACGGGCCGCAGGTCGGTGCCGAACACCGCCAACACCATCGTCTTCACCTTCGGCGGCAGCTTCGTCGACGCGGCGAGCGCGGTGCCGGCGAGGTACGACTGGCCGTAGAGCGCGATCGACTCGGTGAAGGGCTGCGCGTCGAGCCAGGCGAGCGTGTCTTCTCCGTCGTCGACCTCGTTGACCAGCGGCCACCACTCGCCGCCGCTCTCTCGCTGACCGCGCGCGTCCTGCACGATGCAGCCCAGCCCGTAGCGCACGAAGACCGAGCACGAGAGCTTGAAGAGAATGTCGCGCGGGTACGGGTTGCGCATCAGCACCACCGGCGCGCGCTCGACGCCCCTGGGCAGCACCACGTGCGTCTTGAGCTTCACCCCGTCACGCATCACCACGTCGACGTCGCGCCACTCGCCTTCGTCGTGGGTGTAGTCGGGCAACCCATTGCTCGAGCGGATGATGTTCTGCGGCAGCGAACAACTGATCAGCACCAGACCCAGCATCAGAAACGACGAGCGCACGCGCGGACCCTATCGCGCGTGCGCCCCGGCTGCAGTGGGCTGGCTTCAGCTCCCACACTGCAGGGTGACGGTGCCGGTCCTGCCGCCGCTCGTCGCCCAGCTCGCGCTCGCGCCGCCCGAGTAGGTGATGGTGATCACGTTGCTGCGCGCGGTGGTGTGCACGATGGAGCCGCCGGCGGCCGGGCACGCGCCCTTGCAGCGCTGGTAGCCGCTGACGACGGTGCTCGCGGTGCGCAGGCCGGCCCTGGTGGTCCACGTGCCGTCGATGGTGATGCACTGCGTGGTCGAGTCGTAGACGACGGTGTACGCGCCGTTGCGCTCGAGGGTGTTGCCGCGCGGGCCGGTCCCCGAGGCGTTCGACACCACGTTCGCGGTCTTCACGCCGTTGCTCTGGGTCGCGGTGACGGTGGAGTTCAAGTCGACGGTGGCCTTGTTCACCTTCACGCCGCTGCCGGTGATGACCGCCTGCACGGCGCCGGCCGAGCTGCGCGAATACTCCGCGGTCACGGTGCCGGTGACGTGCACGAGCCCGTACGGCCCGGTGCAGTCGTTGAACACGTACGTCACCGTCGCGCCGCTCACGGTGGTGGTCAGACAGCCCGCGGGGGTGAGGTGACTTCCGACCCGCGTGGCCGCCGCGCTGGCGAGCTCCGAGGGCGCGGCCGACATCGGCTGTGCGACCTCGTCCGACAGCTCGGAGGTCAACGCGCTCTCGCTCGACGTCACCACCGCCGACTCGTCTGCGTCTTCGGCGTCGTTGAGCTCTTCGCTCCCGCCGCCGCACGCCATGAGGGACAACATCGCCAGGGGAATCATGAGGTTCTTCATGCGGGCTCCTGTGTGAGGTGCTGGTTGAACCCGCGCCCGTTCGGGGAGTTGCGGGAAAGATCTCCATCGTTGACGCCGGGGGCGCGATTGAGAAATACCGGCCTATGCGCCAGCGAAAAACCAAGTTCATCTTCACCACCGGCGGCGTCGTCAGCTCCCTCGGAAAGGGAATGGCCTCCGCCTCGATGGGCGCGCTGCTCGAGAACCGCGGCCTCGACATCACGCTGGTGAAGCTCGACCCGTACATCAACGTGGACCCGGGCACGATGAGCCCGACGCAGCACGGTGAGGTGTACGTCACCGACGACGGCGCCGAGACCGACCTCGACCTCGGTCACTACGAGCGTTTCACCGAAGCGCGCATGTCGCGCCTCAACAACTTCACCACCGGCCGCGTGTACCACTCCGTCATCACCAAGGAGCGCCGCGGCGAGTACCTCGGCAAGACGGTGCAGGTGATTCCGCACATCACCGATGAGATCAAGGCGATGATCCACCAGGCCGCCGAAGGCCACGAGGTGGTGCTCGTCGAGGTGGGCGGCACGGTCGGCGACATCGAGTCGTTGCCCTTCCTCGAGGCGATCCGTCAGATCCGCTACGACGTCGGCGCGGGCAACACCTGCTACGTGCACCTCACGCTGCTGCCGTACATCGCGGCCGCCGGCGAGGTGAAGACCAAGCCCACCCAGCACTCGGTGATGAAGCTGCGCGAGATCGGCATTCAGCCCGACGTGCTGATCTGCCGCACCGATCGCGCCATCAACCAGGAGCTCAAAGACAAGATCGCGATGTTCTGCAACGTGGAGACCGGCAACGTCTTCACCTCGCCCGACGTCTCGAGCATCTACGAGCTGCCCCTCGAGTTTCACCGCCAGGGCCTCGACGAGCGCGTCGCGGAGATCCTCAACATCTGGACCCGCGGCCCCAAGCTCGAGAAGTGGGAGCGCATCGTCGAGACCGTCACCCACCCCGGCAAGGGCGAGGTGCGCATCGGCATCGTCGGCAAGTACACCGAGCTGCGCGAGTCGTACAAATCGCTCAACGAGTCGCTGGTGCACGGCGGCATCGCCAACGACTGCAAGGTGAACCTGGTGTTCGTCGACTCGCAGGAAGTCGAGACCCGGGGCGCCGACGCGATGCTGGCCGACTGCCACGCGGTGCTGGTGCCCGGCGGCTTCGGCGTGCGCGGCACGGAAGGCAAGATTCAGGCGGTGAAGTACGCGCGCGAGAAGAAGGTGCCGTTCTTCGGCATCTGCCTCGGCCTGCAGATGGCGGTCATCGAGTACGCGCGCGACGTGCTGGGCCTGGTCGGCGCCAACTCGCTCGAGTTCGACGAGAAGACCCCCCACCCGGTGGTCACCATCATGGAGTCGCAGGTCGGCGTGAAGGACAAGGGCGGCACCATGCGCCTCGGCGCGTACCAGTGCGACCTCAAGCCCAACTCGCTGGCCCACAAGCTGTACGGCGCGCCGCAGATCAGCGAGCGCCACCGTCACCGCTTCGAGGTGAACAACGAGTACCGCGCGCGGCTGGCCGAGGCGGGTCTCGTGTTCTCGGGCGTGAACACCGAGCTCAACCTCGTCGAGATGATCGAGCTCGAGAACCACCCGCACTTCGTGGGCTGCCAGTTCCACCCCGAGTTCAAGAGCAAGCCCTTCGCGCCGCACCCGCTGTTCTCGGGCTTCATTCGCGCGGCGCTCACGCAGCGCGATCGCAAGTAAGCGCCGGCATGTCAGGCGGTGCCGTGCGCACGCGTGCACGGCGCTCGCCGACTGATGGTAAGGCGACGGCATGCCCACGCCGTCCATCACGCTCGCAGGCGCCACCGTCGGTCCCGGTCACCCGCTCTTCGTCATCGCCGGCCCCGACGTCATCGAGGCCGAAGACTTCGCCCTCCGCCACGCGAAGCGCCTGAAGGAGATCACCACGAAGCACGGCGTGCCGTTCGCCTTCAAGTGCAGCTACGACAAGGCCAACCGCACCTCGATCAAGTCGTACCGCGGCCCCGGCCTCACCGAGGGCCTGCGCGTGCTGGCGAAGATCAAGCAGGAGGTCGGCTGCGCGATCCTCACCGACGTGCACGACATCACCCAGGTCGCCGCCGCCGCCGAGGTGGTCGACATCATCCAGGTGCCGGCCTTCATGTCGCGCCAGACCGACCTCATCGTCGCCGTGGCGAAGACGGGCAAGGGCGTCAACATCAAGAAGGGCCAGTTCATCGCGCCCAAGGACATCGGCCACCAGGCGAAGAAGGCCTTCGACTCGGGCAACCGCAACGTGCTGGTCACCGAGCGCGGCGCGACCTTCGGCTACAACAACCTGGTGGTCGACATGCGCGGCTTCGCCCAGATGCGCGAGCAGGGCCTCGTCACCTGCTTCGACGCCACCCACTCGGTGCAGCTCCCCTCGGCGGGCGACGGTGAGACGGCGGGCGATCGCAAGTTCGTCGGGCTGCTCGCGCGCAGCGCGGCGGCGGCGGGCATCGACGCGCTCTTCACCGAGGTGCACGAGAACCCCGACCAGGCGCTGTGCGATGGCCCGTGCTCGCTGACCTTCGAGCTGTTCGAGGAGACGCTGCGCGACGTGCTCGCCATTCGCCGCGCGCTGGGCCACCAGCCGTGAGCGCCGAGCGCGCGAAGCACATCAAGGCGGTGGTGTTCGACGTCGACGGCGTGCTCACCGACGGCGGCCTGTGGTTCGGCCCGACCGGGGAGGCGCTCAAGCGCTTCGACGTGAAGGACGGCCACGCCATGGTGCTGGCGCGGCTCACGGGCCTGCCGGTGTGCATCCTCACCGCGCGCAGCTCGCCCATCGTCGAGGTGCGCGCCGCCGAGCTGAAGCTGACGAAGGTCTTCCAGGGCCGCCGCGAGAAGGGCCCCGCCTTCGAGGAGCTGGCCGCCGAGCTGGGCCTCGCGCCCACCGAGCTGGCCTACATGGGCGACGACGTGAACGATCTCCCGGCGATGAGCCGCGCCGGCCTCTCGGGTTGCCCGGCCGACGCGGTGGCCCTGGTGAAGGACTCGGTGCACTTCGTGTCGAGCCGCCCCGGCGGACACGGCGCGGCGCGCGAGTTCATCGAGCTCATTCTCCAGGCCACCGGCCGCTGGGAACAGGCGCTGGAGCACGCGCGGAAGTAAGCTGGGCCGCGCATGGCGCTCCGTCCCAATGTCGCGAAGCTGAAGGACCTGCTCCTCAAGTCGGGCATCGTGGACGAGTTCCAGATGCGCGCCGCCATGGGGCGCCTCGAGCAGTGGGGCGGCCGGCTCACCGGCGTCATCGTCGAGATGGGCTTCACCGACGACGAGACGATGGTGCAGACGCTGAGCAAGGCCCTGAAGCTGCCCATCGTGCACCTCGGCATGGTGCCGCGTGACAGCGCGCTGCTGGCGAAGATCGACGCCGAGTTCTGCGAAGAGCACGGCATCTTCCCCATCAGCCTCCAGAACCGCACCGCCACCGTCGCCATGAGCGACCCCACCGAGCTCGACACCGTCGACCTGCTCTCGTCGAAGATCGGCGCGCGCATTCAGATGGTCATCGCCCCGGAGAGCGAGATCCTCGCGGCCATCGGCAAGCACTACCGCGGGCAGGCGGTGCCGGCGACCAAGCGCACCAACAACAAGGCCCGCGACGCGCACATCGAGGCCACGTCGGGCCCCGTCTTCGAGCTCGACATGCGCGCGCCGCCCAAGCCGGGCCAGGCCGCCGAGGCCCCGTCGCTCTCGTGGATGAACAAGCCGCCCTCGGCCAACACCCTGCTCGACGAGTTCCTCGACGAGGGCGAAGACCAGAAGACCGAGGGCTTCACCGCCGAAGAGCTCAAGCGCCTCGAGTCGGCGATGGAGAACCAGCGCAAGACCACGGCGATCCTCACCGCGCTGCAGGCGCTCCTGGCCGAGAAGGGCTTCTCGCGCTGAACCCTCCGGGCGCGCGCCCCGCTCCCACGCGCCAGGAGGCTTCACATGATCCGTTCAGCGTTGCTCGCAGCCGCAGTTCTTGCGTTGCCGGTGTTGGCCGAAGACACGTGCCCCTGCGGAAAGGCCGAAGGGCAGTGCACGAAGGCCGAGGCGTGTACCTGTGGGGCCGGCCAGTGCCCGCTCCACCAGGGCAAGGGGAAGCACGGCATGAAGGGCATGCACGGCCTGCAGCCGATGCACGCCATGCCCACCTTCGATGCCAGGACCGTCACCACCTTCACCGCGAAGGTGACGGAGATCGAACGCGAGGCGCACGGCAACGGCATGGTCGGCGTGCACCTGGTGGTCCGCCTCGGTGACGAGCGGGTGGTGGTGCACCTCGGGCCTGCGAGCTGGGTCGACCCGAAGGCCACCTTCGCGGTCGGCGACCAGGTCGAGGTCACCGGCTCGCGCATCACGCTGGCGGGCCAGCCGGTGGTGCTGTCGACCCGCGTGAAGCGCGGCGCGCTCGTGCTCGAGCCCCGCGCCGCCGACGGCACTCCGAACTTCAAGCGCCCCGCGACCGGCGGGTGAGAGGCCTGCGCGGCCCCCCACCCTCGCGCGTCACTCCGCGGCCGGCGTCGCCGGAGGCGTGGGCTCACCGGCCCCGCCTTCAGGCTCTTCGCTCGTCTCGTCCTTGGGCAGGTGCGAGATGCCGACGACCTTTTCCTTCTCGTCGTCGAGGGTGATCAACCGCACGCCCTGGGTGTTGCGGCCGATGAGCGAGATGTCCTTCACGCCCATGCGAATGAGCACGCCGCCCGAGGTCACCAGCATCACCTCGTCGTCTTCCTTCACCTGCACCGCGCCGACCACCATGCCGTTCCGCTCGGTGGTCTTGATGTCGATGATGCCCTTGCCGCCGCGGCCCTGGACCCGGTACTCGTCTTCGACGGTGCGCTTGCCGTAGCCGTTCTCGGTGACGGTGAGCAGCATGGTGCCCTTCTCGACGACCTCCGCCGAGACCACCGCGTCGCCTTCCTCGAGGGTGATGCCCTTCACGCCGAAGGCCGCGCGGCCCATCGAGCGCACCTCGGTCTCCGCGAAGCGGATCGACATGCCCTGCGCGGTGCTGATCAACACGTCCTTCGTGCCGTCGGTGATCTTCACCGCCACCAGCGCGTCGCCGTCGTCGATGCCCAGCGCCTTGAGGCCCGAGCTGCGCACGTTCTCGAAGGCGGTGAGGTCGGTGCGCTTCACCACGCCTGAGCGGGTGACGAAGAGCACGAACTTGTTCTCTTCGAAGGTCCGCGTGACGAGCACCTGCGCCAGCTTCTCGCCTTCCTGGAACTGCACGAGGTTGACGATCGGCTTGCCCTTGCCGGTGCGGGTGCCGAGCGGAATCTCGTGCACCTTGAGCCAGTAGAGCTGGCCGCGGGTGGTGATGGGCATCAGGTACGCGTGGGTGCTGGCGACGAAGAAGTCGGTGACGAAATCTTCTTCCTTCGTCGTCGCCCCCGTCTTGCCGCGGCCGCCACGACGCTGCGCGCGGTACTCCGACACCGGGGTGCGCTTCACGTAGCCGGCGTGGCTGAGCGTGACGACCATGTCTTCGTCGGCGATCAGGTCTTCGGTCGAGATCTCACCGACCTCCCCGACGATCTCGGTGCGGCGCGCGTCGGCGAAGCGGGCGCGCACGTCAGCCAGCTCGGTCTTGATGACCCGCAGCAGCGACGACTCGTTGCCGAGAATGTCTTCCAGGCGGGCGATCTCACGCGCGAGGGCGAGCAACTCCTGGAACAGCTCTTCCTGCTGGAGGCCGGTCAGGCGCTGCAACCGCATCTCGAGAATGCTGCGCGCCTGCTCTTCGCTGAAGCCCGGGTCGTAGGGGCGGGAGATGCCGCGGTACGACGCCTCGGCCGCCTGCGCGCGCGCCACCAGCGCGTCCATCGACTTCTTCGCCGAGGTGAAGTCGACCTTCGGGAGGTTCTTGAACGACGGCGCCTCGTACAGCGCCGGCGAGATGATGTTCATCAACGCCCAGCGCGCCTCGTCGGGATCCTTCGAGGCGCGGATGGTGGCGATGATGTGGTCGAGGAAGTCCTTGCCGCTCGTGGCGACCAGCAGGCCTTCCACGATGTGCATGCGGTCTTTGGCCTTCTTCAGCTCGAAGCGGCTGCGCCGGGTGACCACCTCGCGGCGGTGAATGATGAACTTCTCGAGGATCTCCTTGAGCGACAGCGTGCGCGGCTGGCCCTGGTCGATGGCGAGGAACTGAATGCCGTACGAGATCTGCAGCGAGCTGTTCTGAAACAGGTTGTTCTTCACCACGTCGGTGATGGCGTCGCGCTTGAGCTCGATCACCACGCGCACGCCGGCCATCGTCGACTCGTCGCGAATGTCGCTGATGCCCTCGACGCGCTTCTCGCGCACCAGGTCGGCGATCTGCTTCACGAGGACTTCCTTCTTCAGCTGGAAGGGGATCTCCGTGACGATGATGCTCTCGCGGCCCGACTTCTTCTCGGTCTCGATCTCGACGCGCGCGCGAATGGTGATGCTGCCGCGGCCGGTCTCGTAGGCGCGGCGAATGCCCTCGCGGCCCGCGATGATGCCGGCGGTGGGGAAGTCGGGGCCCTGCACCCAGCGCATCAGCTCCATCGACGTGGTCTTCGGGTTGTCGACCAGGTGGATGGTGGCGTCGATGACCTCGCCGAGGTTGTGCGGGGGAATCTTGGTGGCCATGCCGACCGCGATGCCGTCGCTGCCGTTGACCAGCAGGTTCGGGAACCGCGCCGGGAGCACCATCGGCTCACGCAGCGAGTTGTCGTAGTTGGGCTGGAAGTCGACGGTGTCCTTGTCGAGGTCCTGCAGCAGCTCGTCCGAGAGCCGCTCCATGCGGATCTCGGTGTAACGCATCGCTGCCGGTGAATCGCCGTCGAGCGAGCCGAAGTTGCCCTGGCCGTCGATGAGCGGGCTGCGCATCGACCACGGCTGCGCCATGCGGACGATCGCGTCGTAGACCGACTGATCACCGTGCGGGTGGTACTTACCGATGACGTCGCCCACGATGCGCGCCGACTTCTTGTACGCGCGGTTGTAGGTGTTCGAGAGATCCTGCATCGCGTACAACACGCGGCGGTGCACGGGCTTCAAGCCGTCGCGCACGTCAGGCAGCGCGCGCCCGACGATGACGCTCATCGAGTAGTCGAGGTAGCTCTTGCGCATCTCCTCTTCGATCGACACCTGAACGAGCGAACCGATGTTCGAAGGCGGGGGTGCGGGGGCGGCAGGCGGGTCTTTGATCTCGTCTGACATGCGGGCCGTGGAAGTACCCGCAAAGACCCGCAAAAACAACGACGGAAACAGCCCTGTAGCGGGCCATTTCCGTTGTCATTTCATGAAGTTGGAACTGCTTTGGGAGACGGCGTCAGCCGAACGCCAGTTCGAGCTTCTCGAGCACCCTCTTCTCGGCGTCTGACATGCGGAACGCGAGGCCCATGAAGCCACCCGAGGCCTCGGCGACGACGCGCGCGCGGCCGAGCACGGTGGCCTTGAGCATCGCCTTGTCGTCGGGCTTCATCTGCGCGACGAGCGCCTTCACGTAGTTCGACCACAGGTCGAACCAGCTCAGCTCGGGCTTCTCTTCGAGCCACTTCGAGAGGTACGCGGCGGCCGGGCTGTCCTTCTCGAGGCCGATGGTCTTGGCGAGATCGCCGATGACCGCGCGCTCCTTGGCGTCGATGACGCCGTCGGCCCAGGCCACCTCGATGATGGGGTACAGCGACATCACCAGCGTCGCGGCGCCGCCCAGCTTCAGCTCGGACAACGCGTCGAGCACCTGCTCGTTGGCGATGCCGGTGAGCTTCTGCAGCTCCTCGCGCGAGTGCTTCTTCTCGGCCGCGTCCTTCAACTTCTGGACGAGCTCCTTTTCGTGCTGCGCGAAGAACTGTTCCTCGAGAGCCTTGCGGCGGTCATCGAACGCGTCTGAAGACATGGGTCGTGTTTGCCAGTCAGAGGGAGCGACTTCAACCCACTTTCAGCGTCGGCCGCCCCGGGACTTCACGTCGACGGTCGATTGCGCGAGCCAGTAGCGGAGGTCCTCGGTCAGCCCACCCTTCTCGAAGGCGGTGTCCGGCGAAGTGGGGAGCCCGAACACCAGCTTGGGCCGCTCTTCCCGCTCGCGCAGAACTCGCACCACCGCGCGCTGGGTGCTGGGGGGAAGCGCCGTGACGTCGGGCACGTAGACCACCGCCTTCGCGTTGCCGAGCGCGCGCTCGACCGAGGCGGCGTCTCGGGCCTCGATGAGGCCGGCGTGGTCGAGCTCCTGCGCGGCGGCGACGGCGAAGTTGCGGCGGTCGGCCTCGGCGCCGCCGTAGAGCAGCGTGGACACCCGATTCTTCTTCAGCGCATCGATGGACCAGGTCACTTCGACTCCTCGGGTTAAAGACGGCGGGCCGCGGCCAGGGCCTCGTCGAGCTGCGGGGTGACGCGGAACAGGGGCACCGGCTGGGCCTTGCCCTTCAGCTTCACGGGCTCGAGCGGCTCGAGCGGGCCGACGTGCTCCAGCGCCAGCGCGGTGCCTTCACCGACCAGAATCTCCCCCGGCGCGGCGAGCGAACACAGGCGGCTGGCGACGTTCACCGTGTCGCCGATGCAGGTGTACTCGGTGCGGCGGGTACTCCCCAGGCTGCCGGCGAGCACCGGGCCGGTGTTGAGGCCGATGCCCAGCTCGAAGGTGGTGCCGTCGGTGGTCGCGGCGTTGACCGCCTGCAGCTCTTCCATCATGCGCAGCGCGGCGCTGACCGCCGAGGCCACGTCGTCGTCGTGCTTCACCGGCGCGCCCCACACCGCCATCAGCCCGTCGCCGAGGAACTTGTCGAGCGTGCCACCCCACTCGAGCACCGCGTCGGCGAGCCGGCCCAGCACCTCGTTGAGCTGGCGCATCACCTCTTCCGGAGGCCGCGACTCGGCGAACGAGGTGAAGTTCCGGAGGTCGGCGAAGAGCACGGTCACCACCCGCTTCTCACCGGTGAGCACCACGTCGCCGCTGCGGAGGATCTCCTCGACCACCGCGTCGCTGGTGTAGCGGGCGAAGAGGCGCCGCATGCGCTCGGTCTCGCGGGTTCGGCGCAGCACCGTCTCGACGCGCGCGCCCAGCTCTTCCATCGAGGCGCCCTTGTTGACGTAGTCGTCGGCGCCCTCGCGCAGGCCCTTCACCCGCCGCTCGTCTTCGTCGTTGGCGGTGAGGATGATCACCGGCACCGAGCGCCGCGGGCCGTGCTTGAGCCGGTGGCAGACCTCGCCGCCGTTGAGGCCGGGCATGTCGAGGTCGGTGAGCACCAGGTCGGGCTTGATGACGTCGACCTGCTCCAGCGCGAGGAAGGGGTCGTTGAAGCAGGTGACCTCGTAGCCCTGCGCGGCGAGCCCTTCCTGCACCAGCGCGCAGGCCAGCTCGCTGTCGTCGATGACCATCAGCCGCAGGCCGTCGACGTTGACCGCCATCAGCTCGATGGTGCTCGCGCGCGACGGCTCGGGCGGCGGGGTGGGCGACATGCGGCTCTGCAGGCCCAAGGCCTCATAGAGCTGCTGGTGGTCGATGGCGCCCTGCTCGACCAGCACCTCACCCAGGCGCTGGCCGGTCTTCTGCTGCGCGAGCAGCCCGCGCTCGACCTGCGCGTCCTGCACGTAGCGCAGCCCGACGAGGATCTCGCCCAGCGGCGGGCGATCGAGCACCACCGCGTCGCCCTTCTGCACCGCCAGCGAGAGCGCGCGCTGCAGTTGGTTGCGCGTGAGGTAGCCCAGCGACAGCAGCGCCTCGCCGACGCGGCTGCCGGTCAGCGGCTGCAGCGCGAGCGCCTCGAGCACCTGCGTTTCGGTGACGAGGCCCAGCGAGATGAGGAAGTCGCCGAAGCGACGGAGCTGATCGGTCATCGCAGCGAGGTGGGCGCACTGTACCCCACCCCGCCACGACGGCACGTTTCCTCGGGGTCAGCGGGCCAGGTAGCCGCCGTCCACGTACACCTCGGACCCGGTGACGAAGCTCGCGTCGTCGCTGGCCAGGAAGGCCACCGCGGCGGCGATCTCCTCGGGCTTGCCGAGGCGGCCCATGGGCGTCATGGAGATCATCGTCTGCTCGAACGGCGTGCCCTTGGTGCCGGCGAGAATGGGGGTGTCGATGAAGCCGGGGTGCACCGAGTTGACGCGCACGCCCTTCGTCGCCCACAGCAGCGCGGTGTTCTTGGTGATCAGCCGCACCGCGCCCTTGGCCGCGTGGTAGCCCGGAGAGGTGCCGAACCCGCCGCTGGCGCCGAAGATCGACGAGATGTTCACCACCGAGCCCTTGCCGGAGGCGAGCAGCAGCTTCGAGGCGGTCTGCATGCCGAGGAAGACGCTGTCCTGAGTGATGGCGACGGTGCGCTTGTAGCTCTCGTAGGTGGTGTCCTCGATGGTGCCGAGGTCGCCGACCCCCGCGTTGTTCACCAGCACGTCGAGCCGCCCGTATTCCTTCTCGGTGCGGGCCACCGCTTCTTTCCATGCCACTTCCGAGGTGACGTCGAGGTGCAGGTACAGCGCGCGCCCGCCCTCGTGGCGGATGGCCTCGGCCACCTCGGCGCCCGCCTTGTCCTGAATGTCGGTCACCACCACCGCCGCGCCTTCCTTCGCCAGGCGGAAGGCGATCGCCTTGCCGATACCGCTCGCCGCGCCAGTCACCAGGGCCACTCGCTTCTCGAGACGCTTCGTCATGACTTCCTCCGTGGGTTGTTCAGTAGACACTGTGTCTAGCCACTAGATACATAGCCCATCGATTGGTTTCTTTGCCCGCCAATCGACACCGGCGCTGTTACGTTGCGCGTCATGGCCCGCGCAGCCCCCCGGAAAGACTCGATCGCCCCGCCCCGCCCTTCGCTGAGGGAAGAGCACAAGCGCCTGACCCGCACCCGCATCGTCGAGGCCGGCGGGCGGATCTTCTCGAAGCGGGGCTTCGGCGCGGCGACCGTCGAGGAGATCGCCCAGGAGGCCGGCGTCGGGCGCGCCACCTTCTACCTGCACTTCTCGTCGACCCTGGAGGTGATGGACTCGCTGCTCGAGGGGCTGCTGCCCTCGGTGCACGGGTTGTACGAGGGGCTGCGCACCCGGGCCCCCACCCGCGAGGTGGTGCGCGACTTCGTGGAAGGCTTCTTCGACTTCTACGCCGCCAACCGCGAGGTGCTCAGCGCCAGCGTGCAGGCCGAAGCGGCGAACGTGGCGTGGAGCCGGCGCCTCGAGACGTTGAGCTGGCAGCTGGTCGACGACTTCGCGCCGGGGCTGGGGCCGAAGCGCGACGTGCGCCACGTGCGCGCGCTGTTCCTCGTGCACGAGCTCGATCGCCTCGCCTACCTCATCGCGGTGCGCGGCTGGGAGGTCGATCGCAAGCTGGCGGTCCGCGTGCTGACCGAGCACTGGCTGGACTTCCTGGTGTGACGACACCCACAGCGGCCCACCCGAGGTTGGTGCTGGCCTCTGCGCACGCGCCGAGCAGAATCCGCCGGCGATGCGGGCCCATGCCGGGCTCGCTGACCCAGAGGAGTTCCATGAGTCGAAGTGCAGCAACGAACTGGTCGACGCTCGTCGTGATGCTCGCCGGGCTGATGATGGGCTGTAACCCCGGTACCCGCTCCAGCACCTCGGCGAGCCCGGAGGCCGCCGGCGCCAACTGCCCGACCGGCGGCGTGGTGCTGCGCACGGGCGTCGACGCCGACGCGGACGGAGTGGTGTCCGAGGCGGAAGCAGCGACGACGACCTACGTGTGCAACGGCGCCGCCAGCACCCCCTCGCTCAGCTCGGTGACGGCCGAGAACGCGGGCGCCAACTGCCCCGCCGGCGGCTACCGCCTCGAGACCGGCCTCGACGCCAACCACAACGGCACGCTCGACGCGGCGGAGATCGCCTCGACCCAGTACCTCTGCGCGTCCGACGCGGCGGCGAGCGGCGTGCTGCTCAACAAGACCTACCTCGGCGGCGCCGACGCCTCGTGTGAAGGCGGCTACGTGCGCGTCGGCTACGGCGTCGACACCGACGGCAACGGCACGCTCTCGGCCACCGAGCAGACGGCGTCGTTCCTCGCCTGCAACGCGTTGCCGCGCCTGACCTCGGGCTCGACGGTGACGGTCGCCGACTGCACCGCCTCGCCCATCGTGCTGCCCATCACCTCCGCCGACCTCGACGGGCGCGTGGCGCAGACCGACGTGCGCGTGCTCGCCTCGGGCTCCCCGGTGGCGTTCTCCACCGGCGCCAACGGTGAGATCCGCCTCAGCCCCGGCGCGCACGTCGCCGGCGCCGACCTCGAGGTGACGCTCATCGACGACCTCGGCGCCACCAGCGTGACGATGGTGCGGGTGGTCTTCTCGGGCACCGGCTGCACGCCGTTCGACGCCTTCTACGGCGTCAACCCGGCCACCTGCCGCGCGGTGGAGGTCGACGGCCTCGCCGGCGACGATCGCTCGGGTCCGGTCATCACCCGCCGCGCCGCCTACTACAACGGCGACTACGGGCTGGTGCGAGTGGGCCTCGACCTCGACGGCGGCGTGCAGCTCATCGCGCGGCCCGTCGACACGCTGATGGGCGACGCAGTGCAGGGCCAGCTCCTCTCGCTGTGGTCGAGCGACTGGAACTCGGTGCTGGCCGACGGCGGCGTGGGCCCGGGCGTCACCAGCCTGCTCGACCCCGACGCCGGCGACCGCTTCACCGCGCTCAACGGCCCCGAGGCGCTCGATCAGATCGCCCTGCTCGACGAGACCACCTTCCAGCCCACCTCGCGCGTCACCCTGCCGCAGCCCATCACCGTGGCCAACGAGTTCACGGCGACGCTCAGCGACGGCGGCCTCAGCACCTTCGCCGCCGACCGCACGCTGCTCTCTGCGGCCGCCGGCCAGGCGCTCGTCGCGCGGCGGGGCTCCAACGTCGACGGCGACATCGGCGTGCTGCTGCAGCTCATCGACACCAGCACCGGCGTGCCGACCCTCGACCGGGCGCTCATCTTCCCGCAGGGTGAGACGGCCGCCGACGCGTGGCGGTGGGACACCCAGGAAGACACCTTCCAGCACTACGCGCTCTTCAAGCGCGGCACGCAGTACGTGCTGACCTACCTGACGCAGGACGGCTGGTACGAGGTCGAGCTCGCCTCGGGTGCGCCGGTGCTGCGCAGCACCACCTTCGCCACCGACTGCGACACGGCCAACCTGGCGCTCAGCGCCGACCTGAGCACGGCGTACTTCCACGCCGAGGGCGGCTGCTTCGGGGTGCAGGGCAGCGAGCAGGTGCTCCGCTGCGGCACGCTGTTCAGCGACAACCTCGACGGCGGCGTCGACGATCGCGGCACCACCAACGGCGGTCGCGAGAAGCGCTGAAGCCCCCGGCCGGGCGCGCCCACCGCGGTGCGCCCGGTCGTCGGTCGGTCAGTGACCGGCGCGGAAGAGCGCCATCACGATCTCGAACAGAATCAGCACCACCACCATCGTCTCGAGGGTGATGGCGCGCGCGTGGTCGACCTCGCCCTTGAGCAGCCCGTAGGTCTGCATCAACAACCGGTGCTTGCGCGCGACCTGCTCGGTCCAGCGCGCGATGCGCAGCTGCTGCAGGCCCGCCTCGTAGACGCGCGCGAGGTACACGTCGCCGACGATCTTCAGGGCGTTCTCGACGCGCTCGAGGAACTCCGAGAGCTCGATGACCGTCTGCATCTGCTGCCGCAGCGCGCGCTTCCACGGCGAGTTGACCAGCGAGCCCTGCCGCTGCTCGCCCACCACGTCGTAGATGCGCTGCAGCTCCTGATCGAGCACCTGATCGTAGTAGCGGAGCTCGAGGAGCTGCGCGTTGGCGATCTCCAGCAGGTCGACGATGTCTTCGCTCGCCGACGGCTCGTACACGAAGGCCGCGTTCCACTCGACGATGGCCAGGTCGTTGGGCGTGTAGCTGTAGTGGTGCTCGAGCACCTCGCGCTCTTCGCTCGCCGAGAGCTGCTTTTCCTTCACCTCGCCCAGCAGCAGCCGCGCCAGCCCGGGCACCTTCAAGACCTCGTCGGCGTTCGGCCGCCCCTCGAGCTCGCGCACGAAGATGACGGTGTAGCCCTCGTTCTGCTCCCACAGGTGGGGGGCCTCGAAGGTCGCGAGCAGCAGCTTGCGGAGCTTGTCCACCTCCTCGCGCGCCAGCGTCTCGAGCGGCTTGCTGTCGTAGAGCTCGTCGGCGACGGGGATCAGCTCCTCGACCGTCGCGCCCTTCGTCACCGGCACGCGCACCGTCACCGAGATGGCGCCGTGGTGGAAGAGCGAGGCGCTGACCTTCACGTCGCGCGGGGTGCCCGCCACGGCCAGCGAGCGGGTGCCCAGGTCGACCCGCAGCGGCGGATCAGAGAGCTGAATGTACTCGCTGCCCTCGCGGCGCAGCGTCATGCGGCGGGTGTCGGTGCCGCCCTTCGAGATCACCGCCCGGCACGCCTCGAGCGCGATGGTGTCAGCGACGTCGAAGATGCGCGTGCACAGGATGTCGGCGTCGAGGAGGCGAGCCATGCCTCCCTATACTCCGCCGCTTCACAGGTTGAGCACGAGGTACTTGAGCACCTGCGCCACGTCGGTGCCCTGCTGGGCCACGTTGTGGAACGAGGTGTAGACCACGTTGCCACCGCGCTGCCCGGCCGCGCCCACGCGCACCCGCACCGCGAGCGGCACGTTGGCCAGGCTCGAGCCCGGGTTGTTGCACTGCACGTCGGGGCAGGTCTGCACGCTGACCGCCGACACCAGCACCTCGCCCGTGGTCGCGCCCATCAGGCCCCAGTGCAGCGAGTTGGCGCCCGACTGCTTGGGGAAGGTGATGTTGAGCGTCGACTTGCCGAGGAACTGGGCGAGGCCCGAGTCGTCGACGCGCGCGCTGACGGTCTGCGGCGCAAAGCCCTTGAGCACCTTCGCGTCGAAGGGGTTCGTGACCGCGCTGCCCGGCTGCATCACGTAGCTGAAGTCCGTGGGCGCCGCGGCGAGCGTGAAGACCAGCGCCCAGTCGGAGCTGTACACCGAGCCGCCCTGCTGCGCGTACGCCCGCAGGTTCTGCTTGATCAACGCCGCGCGCGGCCCGAGGTCGATGACGGTGCCGCTGGCCTTGGCCGCCGCGCAGTCGACGAACACCAGGTCGTACTGCTTGAGCTTGTTGAGGTCGGCGAGGAAGGGCTCGGCCTCCGAGGTCCACGTCGAGGTGTCGCCGCCGAAGAGCGTGAAGTTGAGGCGCAGCGAGGTGAGCAGGTCTTCGATCTTGTCGCCCGCGCCGGTCACCACCGCGATGCGCACCGCCTTCTGCGCCACGCACAGCTGGTTGTCGGGGATGGCGGTCGCCGCGTTGGCGTTGACCGTCACCGGCGTCTCCTGCGTGAAGGCGCCGAGGGTGGCCTTCACCGTCCAGCTCCCGGGAGGCACGCCGGTGAGGTTGAAGGTGCCGTCAGACGACGACGACGTCTCGACGTGGAAGGGCTGGCCGTGGCAGTCGGTGCCGTCGATGAAGACCGCCGCGCCGTTGACCCACGTCTGCTGATCAGGCGCGCACACCCGGCCGGTCACCGAGCCTTCGTTGCCACACGGCGGCAGGCCCGCGTCGACGCCGGCGTCGATGCACTGATCAGGGTTCGCTTCGCAGAACGGCAACACCGGCCGCACCTGGGTGGTGTCACACATGCAGCCGGGGGCGAGGACCAACGCGACGAGGCAGAGCTGGAGACGAAGCATCGGGGCTCCCATACCCGAAGGCGGGGGGCGGGAGCGAGCACGTCACCAAACCGCGACATGGCGATCAGAGTTGGCCGGACCTCAGTCCGAGAACTCCGCGATTTTCTGATCCCACACCCCCCGGGCGCGGAAGACCCGCTCGACGTAGTCGGCGTGGAGCGCGTGCAGCGGCGCGGCGACCTCGTCCCCCTCGAGCAGGGCGATGGCCTCGGCGATGGCCTCCAGCGTCGAGCGGCCGGCCTCGAACTTCGAGTCGCGCAGGCGCAGCACCTTCGACGCCTTCTCGGGCAGCGCCAGCTTCGGCACCGCGTGCAGCGACGGGAGCTTCGCGTACATGCGACGCGTCTGCCGCCAGGTGCCGTCGAGCAGAATCAGGCGCTTCACGCCAGTGATGGGCGTGGCGTCGTCGGTGGGGAACAACAGGTGCGCGCCCTCGACCTCGCCGGGGAGCGCGCCGAGCGCCGGCTGCGCGTCTTCGCCGTACTCGAGGATGCGGAGGTTGGGCATGGCCAACGCGGCAATGCGGGCGGTGCCGGTCGACTTCCAGCTCTCGCGCTCGTGGCGCACCACCACCACCTCGGTGCGCGTCGTCACCGTCGGCACCGCCGCGCAGATGCAGTGGGCCTGGAGGATCAGGCAGCGGTGACAGCGGCCCGGCTTGTCTGCGGTGGTGAAGGAACGCATGGCTTCGCGGGGCCTCATACATCCCCGGGGAATGATCCGCTAAGGTGACCACTCCCATGTCGCGCAGCGACTTCGACTTCGAGTCCCGGTTGGTCCCCCTGCTCCTCGCGTACGCGCAGCACCGGGGCGTGCCCACCGCGCCGCTCATCGAGAAGTACCGGCTCCCGCCCGACGTGCTGGCGCAGCCACCGGGCAAGACGCAGATCACCACCCCGGTCTCGACGCTGCCCGCGCTGGCTGACGAGCTGGCGGCGCTGCTGAACGACGAGCACCTCGGCCTGTCGTTGTCGGACTGGATGCCGCGCGGGGCCTACGGCGTCGCCGAGTTCCTGATGCGGGCGGGGCCGACGCTGCGCCACTCGTTCGAGAACCTCACCCGCTTCAACGCCATCCTCGCGCCGGCGCAGACCTTCCGCCTCGAAGAGACGCCCGACGAGATGCGCTTTCACCACTTCGCGTCGCAGCGGCCGGGCGCCATCGGGCGGCATTTCCACGAGTACTCCACCGCGGTCATCGTGAAGACCTACGTGCTGCTGTCCGACGGGCTCAAGCCCACCCGCGCGTGGTTCACGCATTCGCGCCCGGCGAAGCTCGACCTCGATCGCCTCGCCGCCGGCACCTTCACTTCCGAGTTCTCGTTCGACGAGCCCACCAACGGCTTCGCCTTCCCCCACGAGGTGCTCGAGCGCCCGGTGGTGGGCGGCGACGCGGCGCTGTACGCCTTCCTCGAAGAGCACGCGATGGCGGCGCTCAACTCGCGCCCGCGCTCCGACGACCTCATCGACAAGCTGCGCCACCACCTCCGTGAGGCGCTCAAGCAGGGCGAGCCCAACGTCGAGCGCCTCGCCACCCGCCTCAACATGAGCGGCCGCACGCTGCAGCGCCGCCTGTCGGACCTGAAGACCTCGTTTCAGGAAGTGCTCGACCTGGTGCGCTTCGATCTCGCCCGCGCGTACCTCAAAGACGTGCGCCTCGACGTGAGCCAGATCGCGTACCTCCTCGGCTACTCGGAGCTGCGCGCCTTCGATCGCGCCTTCCGCCGCTGGGCCGACAAGTCGCCCACCGAGTGGCGCTCGCAGACCTCATGATCGACCTCCGCAGCGACACCGTCACCCGGCCCACCGCGGGCATGCGCGCCGCCATGGCGCAGGCCGAGGTGGGCGACGACGTCTTCGGCGACGACCCCACCGTCAACCAGCTGCAGGACGTGCTCGCCCAGCGGCTGGGCTTCGAGGCGGGCCTGTTCTTCCCCTCGGGCACGCAGTGCAACCTCGCGGCGCTGATGACGCACTGCGGGCGCGGTGACGAGTACCTCGTCGGGCAAGACGCGCACACCTACTCGCACGAGGGCGGCGGCGCGGCAGTGCTGGGCAGCATTCAACCGCAGCCGCTGGAGCACGAGGCCGATGGCACGCTGGCGCTCTCGCGCATCGCCGCGGCGATCAAACCGCTCGACGATCACTACGCGCGCACCCGGCTGCTGGCGCTCGAGAACACCTTCGCCGGCAAGGTGATGCCGCAGGCGTGGGTCGACGCCGCCGTCGCGCTGGCGAAGGACCACGGCCTCGCGCGGCACCTCGACGGGGCGCGGCTGTTCAACGCGGCGGTGAAGTCAGGCCTCGACGCGAAGCGGCTGGTGGCGGGCTTCGACTCGGTGTCGGTCTGTCTGTCGAAGGGCCTCGGCGCGCCAGCCGGCTCGGTGCTGCTCGGGGAGCGCGGCTTCGTCCGGGAAGCGCGGCGCTGGCGCAAGGTGCTCGGCGGCGCGATGCGGCAGGCGGGCGTGCTGGCGGCCGCCGGGCTGTACGCGCTCGAGCACCATGTGGAGCGCCTGCGCGAAGACCACGCCAACGCCGAGCGGCTCGCGCGCGGGTTGACGGGCGTGCCCGGGCTGCAGGTCGAGGCGCCGCAGACGAACATGGTGTGGGTCGACGTGCTCGAGCCCTCGCTGGCGCGGCGACTGGTGCCGGCGCTGGCCGAGAAGGGCGTGCTGACCACGGGCTCGAAGCGGGTGCGCTTCGTCACCCACCTCGACGTCAGCGCGGCGCAGATCGACGAGACGATCGCCGCGGTGCGCGCCGTCGCCGAAGACTGATCACTTCAGGGTGTCGACGTACTCCCGCAGCAGGTCGAGCGACTTCTTCACCTCGCGGCCGCCCTCGCGCAGCGTGAGTTCCTGCCGGAGCTTCGAGTCTTTCACCACCAGCCCGAACGCCGCGACGCGCGCGTCCTTCGCCGAGCCCTCGAAGCGCAGCGCGTCACCGGCGAGGTCTTTGACCTTCAGCCGCGACGCGCCGCCGGTGTTGTGAATGGTGGCCAGCAGCTCGGTGCCCTCGAACGAGTAGAGGGTGACCGAGGTCACCGAGGTGCGATCGGCGCCCGTGGTGGTCTCGAGCACCGCGCTGCCGCCGGCGACCAGGCGGATCATCACGTACTGCACCGGGCCATCCTTGGCGTCGCTCTTCCACGAGCCCTCGAGCTTCTTGAGCTTCTCGAACGCCGCGCTGTGGTCGACGGCGGACGTCGGCGCAGGACTTGCGGGCGGGGCCGAGACGAGGATCGAGACGAGCAAGGCGAGCGAGTGCATGGAACCTCCGAGCGGCGGAGTGTACGGGCCGGACGCCTCTGTCCTCACCAATTTCTCCGTGAAGGCATACGCTCCCCGGCCCATGGGTCAGACGATGCTCGTCAGCGTGCTGCTCCTCTCCACCCTCGCGCAGGCACAGGACCCCCTCACCGCACCGCCGGTGATGCCCACCGAGGACCCGGTGCCCGCGCAGTTCCTCGACCAGGCGCTCAAGGTCGACGTGCGCAACCAGATCACCGAGGGCCGCCAGCACACGCCGCTGACGCACCGCGAGCTGTTCGTGCGCCTCGGCCGCACCGACCTCATCGAGAAGAGCGACGCCCTCGCGCAGCGCCGCAAGTGGCTGATCATCTCGTCGGTGGCGATGGCGGTGGCAGCGGGGGCGACGGGCACGGTGCTGATCGCCACCGCGCCGAAGCTCGCGTCGCCGGCGTGCGAGAGCGACATCCGCATCTACAACGAGGTGTGCGTGCCCCGCGCCGCGCAACACAACATCGCCGGCACCGCGGTCATCGTCACCGGCGTCATCGGCGCCGCGCTGCTGGCCACCTTCGCGTACTGGGCCGACCCGCGGGTGCTCGATCGCGACGAGACCGCCGCGCTGGTGAGCAGCTTCAACTCGAAGCTCGCGCGCAGCCTCCGCAAGCCGATCTCGAGCCTCAAGCTGCTGCCGCTGCTCACGCCCGATGGTGCGTCGCTGACCGCGGCGCTCCGCTTCTGAAGTTCCGACTGGAGAACCGCATGCGCTTCCTCGTCCTCAGCCTCTTCGTCTTCGCCGCCTGCACCAAGGAGCCCGAGCCGTTCGACGTGGCCCGCATCAAGGGCAGCGAGCTGCTCAAGAAGAACGATTACGCCGCCGCCGCGGTGGAATACGAGAAGTCGCTCGAGCTCAAGCCCGACCAGGACGTGAAGGTGTGGGACCGCGCCGCCTTCGCCAACATGAACGCCGGCAAGTTCGATCGCGCCGCCGAGCTGCTCGAGAAGTCACTCGAGCGCCGCCCCGAGCAGGCCGCGAAGCTCGAGACGCTCAACAACATCGCGGTGATGTACCTGCAGAAGGGCTCGAACAGCGAGGCCGCCGAGAAGTACTTCGGGAAGATCCTCGCCATCGACCCGAAGAACGAGCAGGCGCTGACGTGGCTCGCGGAGATCGCCAGCCAGCGCGGCGGCGCCCGCGTGCAGACCGCCGAGGCCCAGCCCGAGCACCTGAAGATCGCCCTCGAGCGCTACGACGCCGTCATCGCCATCAACCCCAACTCGCCCAACGCGTACATCAACAAGCGGATCGTGCTGGCGAAGTACATCGACTTCCTCAGCCGGCAGAAGCTGTCGATCCTCGCGGACGCGGAGGCGCAGAAGAAGGACAAGGAGGCGTACGCGTCGGCCCTCGAGCAGGCGGAGGACACCGGGAAGCGGATTGATGAGCTGAAGGCGGTGCTCGAGGAGACGACGAAGAAGCTGGGTGAGGTGAACAAGGCCGCCAAGAAATAGGCGGAGAAGTGACGGCCCCTCACCCCGACCCTCTCCCCGCTTCGCAGGGAGAGGGAGAGCGGGTTAGCGGTGGAGCCAGTCCTGGATGGGGCGGTAGCTGCGCTCTCCACCGGCCTGCGCCTCGAGCGCACCGACGCCCATCTTCGCGGCCTCCATCGTCGTGAAGTACGACAGGCCGCGGGTCAGCGCCTCACGCCGAATGGCGTACGAGTCGGAGATCTCCTTCTTCCCCGCGGTGGTGTTGATCACCAGCGAGATCTCCTTCTTCACCATCAGGTCGACGATGTGCGGGCTGCCCTCACGCACCTTGTTGATCCGCTCGGCCGCGACCCCCTTGCGCTCGAGGTAGGCCAGCGTGCCGCCGGTGGCGACGATGGTGAAGCCCAGCGCCCGCAGGCGCCGCGCGAGATCGACCAGCCCCGGCTTGTCGTCGTCCTTCACCGAGACGAACACCTTGCCGCCGCGCGGGAGCTTGCTGCCCGAAGCGAGCTGCGACTTGGCGAAGGCCGCGAACACCGACGCGTCGAGCCCCATCACCTCGCCGGTCGACTTCATCTCCGGCCCGAGGATGACGTCGGTGTTGGGGAAGCGCGCGAAGGGGAACACGCTCTCCTTCACCGCGTAGTGGTGCATCTGCGGGTCGCTGGTGAGGCCCTGTTCCTTGAGCGACTTGCCGGCCATGCACAGCGCCGCCACCTTGGCGATCGGCACCCCGGTGGCCTTGGCGATGAAGGGCACGGTGCGTGACGCGCGCGGGTTGACCTCGAGCACGTAGATCGCCTTGCCCTGCACGGCGAACTGCACGTTCATCAGGCCGACCACCTTCAGCTCGCGTGAGAGCGAGATGGCGATGTCCTTCAGGCGCTCGATGACGTCGGGGGCCAGCGAGTGCGGGGGCATCACGCAGGCCGCGTCGCCCGAGTGCACGCCCGCCTCTTCGACGTGCTCGAGCACGCCGCCCACGATGCAGGCGCCGGTCTGGTCGCACACCAGATCGAGATCGACCTCGGTGGCCGACTGCAGGAAGCGATCGATGAGCACCGGGTGGTCGGGCGAAGCCTGCACCGCCTCGCGCATGTAGCGCTCGAGATCGGCGCGGTCGTAGACCACCTCCATCGCGCGGCCGCCCAGCACGTACGACGGGCGCACCATCACCGGGTAGCCGATGCTCTCGGCGACGCGGTACGCCTCTTCGGGCGAGCGCGAGATGCCGTTCTCGGGCTGACGGAGCCGGAGCTGATCGACCAGCTTCGCGAAGCGCTCGCGGTCTTCGGCCTGGTCGATGGCGTCGGGCGTAGTGCCGAGAATGGGCACCCCGGCGGCCTCGAGCGGCTTGCTCAGCTTCAGCGGCGTCTGCCCACCGAACTGCACGATGACGCCCAGCGGCTTCTCGCGGTGGATGATCTCGAGCACGTCTTCCATCGTCAGCGGCTCGAAGTAGAGGCGGTCCGACGTGTCGTAATCGGTGGAGACCGTCTCCGGGTTGCAGTTGACCATGATGGTCTCGAAGCCCGCCGCGCGGAGCGCGAAGGCCGCATGCACACAGCAGTAGTCGAACTCGATGCCCTGCCCGATGCGAATGGGCCCGCTGCCGAGGATGACGATCTTCTTGTTCTGCGTGGGGGGCGCCTCGTCCTCTTCTTCGTACGTCGAGTAGAGGTACGGGGTGAACGCCTCGAACTCCGCCGCGCAGGTGTCGACGCGCTTGTAGACGGGGCGAATGTTGCGCTTCCACCGCTCGTGGCGCACCTGGCCTTCGGCGAGCCCCAGGGCCTGCGCGAGCTGGGCGTCGCTGAAGCCGCGCGACTTGAGGAGCTTGAGCTGGAGGTCGTCGATCTTGTCGAGCGAGCCGATGGCGGCGACCTCGTTGAGCTCCTTCACCAGCGCCTCGAACTGCCGCAGGAACCACGGGTCCATCGCGGTGAGGGCCTGCACCTGTTCGACGGTCATGCCCGCCTGCAGCGCCTCGAACACCACCCACGGCCGCTCGGGCGTCGGGGTGCGCAGCAGCTCTTCACGCTCGGCGGCGGTGCGCTTGAGCGCGTCGGCCTTCGTGGGGATCGGCAGCCGGCCCTGCTCGAGCGAGCGGAACGCCTTGAGGAACGACTCGCGGAAGGTGCGGCCGATGGCCATCACCTCACCCACCGAGCGCATCATGGTGCCCAGCGTGCGCGGGCTGCGGGGGAACTTCTCGAAGTTGAACTTCGGGACCTTCACCACCACGTAGTCGATGGTGGGCTCGAACGACGCCGGCGTGTCGCGCGTGATGTCGTTCTTGAGTTCGTCGAGCGTGTAGCCGATGGCCAGCTTCGCGGCGATCTTCGCGATGGGGTAGCCGGTGGCCTTCGACGCGAGCGCCGACGAACGCGACACGCGCGGGTTCATCTCGATGACGACCATGCGGCCGTCCTTCGGGTTCAGGCCGAACTGCACGTTCGAGCCGCCGGTGTCGACGCCGATCTCCCGCATGATCGCCAGCGAGGCGTCGCGCATGCGCTGGTACTCTTTGTCGGTGAGCGTCTGCGCGGGGGCGACGGTGATGGAGTCGCCGGTGTGCACGCCCATCGGGTCGAGGTTCTCGATCGAGCAGACGATGATGCAGTTGTCCTTCGAGTCGCGAACGACCTCGAGCTCGTATTCCTTCCACCCGAGCACCGACTCGTCGATCTGCACCGAGCTCACCGGACTGGCCGCGAGGCCCGACGCGCAGATCTGCTCGAACTGCTCTTCGTTGAACGCCACGCCGCCGCCGGTGCCGCCGAGCGTGAAGCTGGGGCGAATGATGCTCGGGTAGCCGAACTGCTTCACCAACGCGCGCGCCTCTTCCATCGTGGTGGCGATGCCGGCGCGGGGGAGCTCGAGGCCGATCTTCTCCATCGCCTCCTTGAAGAGCTTGCGGTCTTCGGCCTTGTTGATGGCCTCGAGCGACGCGCCGATCAGCCGCACTCCGTACTTCGCGAGGATGCCCTGCTCGGCCAGCGCCTTGGCGAGGTTGAGCGCCGTCTGGCCGCCCATGGTGGGCAACAACGAGTCGGGCTTCTCGAGCTGAATGATGCGCTCGGCCGCCTCGACGGTGATGGGCTCGATGTACGTCCGGTGCGCGAACTCCGGGTCCGTCATGATGGTGGCCGGGTTGCTGTTGAGGAGGACGACCTCGATGCCCTCCTCCTTGAGCGCCTTGATGGCCTGGGTGCCGGAGTAATCGAACTCGCAGGCCTGGCCGATGATGATCGGGCCGGAGCCGATGAGCAGGACCTTCTTGATCTCGGGGCGACGGGGCATGAATCGGCGCCCTATCTCTGTCGCCCCCCCAGCGCCAGCGTCCACAAACCTTGCGGGCGCTCAGTAATAGACGGTGGGTCGCTGGAACTTGAGGCAGAAGCGGTCGCCGGTGCCGCGCCGCTCTCCGGCCGCGCCGGGCGAGGTGCTCCAGTCGCGGGTGTCATCCGGGTGACGGAGGAAGTCGCCTTCGGCCACCAGCTTGAACCCGGCCTTCGTCACCTCGTCGCGCACCACCTGCTCGTCGATGCGGTGGAGCGTCTGCGCGTCGGCCACGCCGGTGCCCGCCTTCGCCGACGAGTCGCACACCACGTAGACGCCGCCCATCTTCAGCGCGAGGTAGACCGCCTGGTTCATCTTCGCGCGGTCGGTCTGGAGCCAGACGGTGTCGTGGTAGATGGCGTTGCTGACCACCACGTCGAGCGTGCCCTGCAGCTCGGCGGGGAACGGATCATCGAGCTCGCGATCGAGGCGCCTGGCGTTGGGCACCCGCGCCAACCGCTCGGACCACGGCTTCTCGGCGAACTTCTCGAGCACCACCTTCGGGTTCTCGCCGTACACGGTGCCGGTGGGGCCGACCGCGCGGCCGAGCAGCTCGGTGGTGTAGCCGCCGCCGGCCATCAGGTCGGCGACGCGCATGCCCTCGCCCACGCCGAGGAAGGCGAGGAACTCGAGCGGCTTGCGACCGGGGTCGAGGGCCTTGTCGGCGGCGGTGCGATCCGGCGCGGCGACGAGCGCCTCGAGCTTGTCCTTCGAGAGCGGCGCGGGGACGCGGACGCAGGCGGTGAAGCAGAACGCGGCGAGCAGCAGGGAGCGGTGCATGGCGGGGGATGAAGCGACGCCCCGCCGAGTTTCACCGCCCCCTTCGCCTCAGAGCAGCCCGCGCTTCTTGAGCGTCGACTGCAGGGCGCCGGGGTTGATGTCTCGGCCCTGCGCGACGCGATCGTTCCACGTCTCGCTCTTGCCGATGGTGCCCGGCACCTCGACCATCGAGATGGTCCCCGGCACGGGGCACACCAGGTGACAGAGGTTGCAGCCGACACACTCGACGTCGTCAATGACGGGGAGGAAGCGGCCGACCGCGCCCGCCGCCTTCACCGGCACCGCGGGGATGTTCTCGGGGATGTGCGTGTGGCCGGCCTTCACGTGCTCTTCATGCGTGCGCCCGGGGATGAGGATGCACTGGTGCGCACCGTCCATGCAGGCGGTGTGGCAGAGGTTGCAGCCGATGCACGAGTCCGGGTTGATGCGCGCCTTGAGGTTGTAGTTGAGGTCGAGGTCTCCCCACTCCGAGTACGCAGGGAGCGCCTGGCCGCGCAGCTCGCTGACCGACTTCATGCCCTTGCTGTCGAGGAAGTCGGACAGGCCCTCGATCATGTCTTCCACGATGCGGTAGCCGTAGTGCATCACCGCCGTGCAGACCTGCACCGAGGTCGCGCCGAGCGCGATGAACTCCGCCGCGTCGCGCCAGTTGCTGATGCCGCCGATGCCCGAGATGGCCATGTGCTTCGTGGCCGGGTTCTTCGCGAGCTGGCTCATCATGTGGAGCGCGATCGGCTTGACCGCCGGGCCGCAGTAGCCGCCGTTGGTCGACTTGTTGCCGACGCGCGGGTTGGGGACCATGCGATCGAGATCGACGCCCAGCAGCGACTTGATGGTGTTGATCAACGAGAGCGCCGGGGCGCCACCGCGGGCCGCCGCTTCACCGGGCTCGTTGATGTCGCCGGTGTTGGGCGTGAGCTTGATGATCACCGGCGTGCGCGCGTACTCCATCGCCCAGCGGGTGATCTCCTCGAGCACCTTGGGTTCCTGACCGACGGCGCTGCCCATGCCGCGCTCGCACATGCCGTGCGGGCAGCCGAAGTTGAGCTCGAGACCATCGCAGCCGGTGTCCTCGGCGCGCTTGATGATCTCCTTCCAGTTCTCCTTCGTCTCGACCATCAGCGACGCGATGATGGTGTTCTTCGGGTAGCGCTTCTTGACCTCGTACATCTCCTTGAGGTTCACCTCGAGCGGCCGGTCGGTGATCAGCTCGATGTTGTTGAGCCCCATCATCCGCAGGTTGCCGTAGTCGTTGCTCCAGAAGCGCGAGGTGACGTTGGTGACCGGGTCGCCGAGCGTCTTCCACACCGCGCCGCCCCAGCCCGCGTCGAAGGCGCGCATGATCTGAGGGCCGGAGTTCGCCGGCGGCGCCGAGGCGAGCCAGAACGGGTTGGGTGACTTGATTCCGCAGAAGTCGATGCTGAGGTCAGCCATGGCTCACTTCGCTCCCAGCGCGCGAAGCATGTCGCGCACGGCAATCTTTGCTTCCTGCACAGCGTTCACGACTTCCTTGCCACCGTTGACGCAGTCGCCGCCGCTCCACACCTTCGCGTTGCCGGTGCGGTGCGTCTTCGGGTCGATGACCACGTTGCCCTTCTTGTCGAGCTCCACGCCGGGGAACGCCTTCGCCACGCCGGTCGCCGTCGCCTGACCGATGGCCAGCGCGACGAGCTCGCAGCCGAGCACCTCTTCGTCACCGGCGACCGGCTTGCCGTTCTCGGCCCGCGCCAGCTTCGCGGCGATGAGCTTGCCGCTGGCGTCACGCTGAAACGCAGACACCACGCGCTGCTCGATCAGCCGCACGCCGTGCTTCCGCGCGTAGGCCAGCTCGTGCTCGTAGCCCGACATGTCGGCGGCGGTGCGGCGGTACACCATCGCCACGTCCGCCACGCCGAGGAGCTTGAGCTCGTGCGCGATGTCGAGCGCCGTGTTGCCGCCGCCGATGACCAGCGCGCGCTTCACGCCCTCGAGCTTCAGCTTCGGGTCGGCCTTGATCTGCTCGATGAGGTCGACCGCGCCGTACACGCCGGCGCCCTGCTCACCGGGCACGCCCAGCGCCGAGTCGGCACCGAGCCCGAGCCCGAGGAACACGGCGTCGAAGTCTTTCAGCAGCGCCTCGGCCGAGACCTTGCCGTCGCTGCCGGAGCCGGCGACGACCTCCACGTTGGTCTTCAGCTGCACGTCGCCCAGCCCGAACACCTGCTGGATCTCGGCGAGCGCGGCGTTGGCCGACTGTTTGTACGGGGCGATGCCGAGCGTGTTGAGGCCGCCGGGCACGCTCTTCTTGTCGAAGATGACCGCCTGGTGCCCTTCGACCGCGAGCAGACCCGCAGCGGCGATCGACGCCGGGCCGGCGCCGATGAGCGCGACCTTCTTGCCCGAGCTCGGCTTCTTCGCAGGGAGCAACGCCGACAGCGGCTTGCTCTGCAGCGTGCTCTCGGTGGCGAAGCGCTGCAGCCGCCCGATGGCGATCGGCTCGCGCCCCCACGTGTTGTAGACGCACGCGCCGGCACACAGCACCTCGACCGGGCACACGCGCGCGCACGAGGCCCCGAGGATGTTCTCCTTGAGGATGGTGCGGGCCGCGCCGGTGGTGTTGCCGGTGCTGATCTTGTGAATGAAGTTGGGGATGTCGATGCCGGTCGGGCACGCCTTGATGCACGGGGCGTCGACGCAATACAGGCAACGATTCGCTTCGGTGACGGCTTCAGCGGCCGAGTACGCAGGCTTGGACTCGCTGAAGCGCTGCTCGAGACGACCGTCGGGCAGCACGGGGAGCGGGTGCATCGAACCTCCGGGAAAACGGGGGGTCGAGAGGGTCGCCGTGCGATCGCACCATGTCAACGCTGGTGGCATGACGCAGCGAGCCGAGAAATGAGGGCGCGCGCCGACCCTCACGTCCCCGGTGACCCACGCGGAGGGTAGCGATCGTGGGGTGATGAGGCGGGCACGCGCGATGCTCAAGGCGAGGCCCGTGAAGTTCCCCGCCCCCATCCTCGCCGCGCTCCTCGCGACCGCCAGTCACGCCGCAGACAAGCCCGCGGCGGTGCAGTTGTGCCTGCAGCTCCCTGAAGGCGTGGCGCTCTTCGCCAGCGAGCCGCGGCCCTTCATGCGACCCATCGCCCGCGATACGTGGGTGCTCGACTTCGAGCTCACGCTCAACGGCCGGGCCCCTGAGCGCATCACCAAGAGCGGGCCCGACTGTCTGCGCGCGTGGCTGCCGGCCACGAAGCTCAAGACCGCCACCTTCGACTTCACGAAGCTGCCGCTCAACCTCGCCACCCAGGAGCTCGCGCTCGACCTGCAGCTCAAGGCCGATCTGTGGAGCGACGGCGGCCGCGTCTCCATCACTCGGCTCCCGTGGGCGAGCGCCGAGAACAAGACCGACGGAACGCTCACGCTCGAGCGCAACGGCGTCGCCGTGACCGACTGGAAGCAGCTCCCGCGCGGCGCCTACACCCTCAAGTTCACGCCGCCGCCCGAGCCGAAGAGCGCCTGCCCCATCACGCTGCAGGTCATCGGCATCGGCACCGTGCGGCCCGATCGCAACGCGACGCTGTACCGGGAGATGGTCGAGTTCTACCGCGCCGAGCTGATGCCGTCGGTCATCGAGAAGCAGAAGCTGCTGTGTGAGCCGGCCGAAGCCGCGCAGATCACCGTGAAGATCGTCGACGGCACGTACCGCAACCCGCTCGCGCCGGAGATCTCGAAGGTCCGCATCCCCGACAAGGAGCGGCAGTTCGAGCTCACCGTGGACGGCAAGACGACGCTGCTGACCGAGGAGGGCCTGCCGTTGGAGATCGAGCCCGGCCAGCAGCTCGAGGTGTCGGAGCGGCCTCCGCTCGCGGTGCGCTGAGATCTCGACCGCGCTATCAACTGGCGCCGTGAGCGAGTCCGCCGCGATCCTCGAAGAAGCCGAAGCTGCCTTCTCGCGCGGGGAGACGCCGGTGCTGGCCACCGTGGTGGCGACCCGCGGCAGCTCGTACCGCAAGCCGGGCGCGCGCATGCTGGTGAGCGCCGGGCGCTGGCGCGCGGGCAGCATCAGCGGCGGCTGTCTCGAGGCCGACGTGGTGCGCCGCGCCGAGTGGCTGGTGCAGGAAGGCACGCCGCAGCTGCGCACCTACGACACGTCGAAAGACGGCGACGTCGCGCTCGGCTGCGGCGGCGAGGTCGACGTGGTGATCGAACCGCTGCGCGCTGACGCCCCCACCGCGCTCGCCCTGCGCCAGGTGGTGCATCAACGCGTGCCGGTCGAGGTGAAGGTCGGTGACTTCACGCAGACGCTCACGCCCGCGCCGCGCGTGGTGATCATCGGAGGCGGCCACGACGTCGCGCCGGTGGTGGCGATGGCGGACGCGCTCGGCTGGGACGTACACGTCGTCGACTGGAGACCGAGCACGCGCACCGACGCGAAGTTCCACCTCTGCTCACCGCAGCAGCTCGAGCGACTGCCGCTGGAGGCGGGCTGCGCGGTGGTGGTGATGTCGCACCACCTTCTCTACGACGAGGGCGCGGTGCTTGCGGCGCTGCGCTCTCCGCTGCCGGGCTACGTCGGGCTGCTCGGGCCTCGGAAGCGCACCGCCGACGTGCTGGCGCGCAAGCCGGCAGAGGTGTCGATCGCCCGGCTCCACACCCCGGTGGGCCTCGACCTCGGCGGTGAGGGGCCGGCGGCCGTCGCGCTGTCGATCGTCGCGGAGCTGCAGCTCTTCTTCGCGGGCCGCCCCACGAAGGTCACGAAGGCGCCGCACGGCCTTTCGAGCGGCGCGGCACCGGCACGTCACCCTCGAGCCCCTTGAGCCGCTTGCGCAGCCACGCCGCGAGGTTCTCTTCGGGCCCGCTGGCCTCGCGCACCACCAGGGTCAAGATGGCGCGCACCTCGGCCTCCATCGAGCGGTGATTCTGCGCTGCGCGGACCCGGAGCCCGGCCTGCACGTCGTCGTCGAGGTTGCGAATGGTGACAGTGCCTTCAAAGTGCCTGCACCGTCACAGCCCACGACTGCCGAAGGCGCGCGCCCACTGTTCCGGGGTGTACGCCTCGGCCACGCCCGGGTACTTCGCGCGCAGCTCATCGCGCTTCGCGAGGGCGATGGGGCCGGCCGGCAGCGCGGCGACCTCCGCCTCGAAGGCTGCGCGCATCGACCCCGGCACGCCCTGCGTGAGAACCGCGCCCACGAAGAAGCGGTACTCGCGCGCGAGTGGATCCTGATCGATGGCGGGATCTCGACGGCCCTCGAGCGCCGACTCGACCGCTCGCAACGACGGCTTCCACACGTACTCCGGCAGCTCGTGGCTGCTGCGCGTGGGCAACCCCTTCAGCCCTTCCAGCTTCGCGTCGTCGGCGAGGTACGCAGCGACCACCGCGCCGACGGTGTTGGTGACAGCGTAGACGTTCCAGCTCCGGCTCGAGAGATCGGCGGGCCCTTCCCACCCGTCGGACCGCTCGTTGCCGTAGCGCCCCACGACGTGCACGTGCTTCACCGCGACACCCGGCGTGCCTTCCTTCGCCGCCAGCGCCAGCAGCGCCTTCGCCGCGTCGCCCTCGAGCGTGGTGGTGTCGACGTCGGCCGCGACGAAGGGCTGGTTCCACACCTCACGCTCGCCGCCATGCACCGCGTCGTTGTGGAGATCGGCCACGAAGCCGCCGCCGCCTTCGACGAGGAACTGCGTCGTCGCCGAGAGGAGATCAAGCGCGCTCACCGGCCCGCGGAACATCACGTTCGGGTCGGCCAGCGCGATGCGGTCGGCGACACCCATCAAGAAGTTCCCCAGGTCGGCCCGCGAGATCCACTGCCCTGAGAGCCACAGCCCGCGCTGCCCTTCGGGGCCACCGACGTCGACGCGCGCGCTCAGCTCACTCGACAGCGCCGACCACGCCCAGGCGTGGCACTTGCCCCACCAGCTCGGCGCCTGCGGATCCCACGACGACTTCGACTCCGCGAGCGCGACGAAGCCGCGATCGAGCGCCACCCCGCGCAGGGCCGCCGCGCGATCGAGCGCCTGGGCCGGCGTCTGGGTGGCGAGCGCGCGCGCCTCGTCAGCGGTGAGCACCGACGAGCGGGGCGCGGGGCTGCCGTGGGCGAGCCGCATCGGGCCGGTGTGCACCGCGTCGTACGAGCGGGAGTACGGCGTCACGCCCGCGTGGCCCCGCACGCTGCCGTCAGGACCGAGGATGACCTGATCATCTTCGAGGCGATCTTCTTCAGGCCCGGTGCGCGAGAGGATGACCGGCATGGTGTTCGCGGCAGGCTCCGCGAGGAACTTCTCGAGGACGTCGCGGGCCGAGGCGGTGGTGCGCGGCGCCCTCGCGACGGTACTCAGCATCGCGCGCTCGTCGTCACCGACCAGCCCTTCATCGCGGCTGGCATCGACGAGTCGCTGCGCCTCCTCGATGTCGAGGCGGCCGTCATCTCGGGTGAACAACGAGTCCAGGGTCTGCAGCGTGCGAAGCGACATGGTGCTCCTTCGGGAATGAGGAGCCGCCGCGCCGTGCACGTCGCGCGCTCACGTCGCCCCCGCGAAATCAGACTCATTCTCGACGCGCGAGAGTCCGCGGGCACGCGCGCGCGTCTCCGCGCAGATGACGCAGTGAGCCGGAAGACGGCGGTTGCCGCGCTGCGAGGCCACCCCTAACTTCGCCGCCCTCTCGCGTCAGGCTTTGGAGGCACACGTGGCGACCCAGGTTCGTGCAGGGCTGATCCAGTGCAGCAACCCGATCAACGATGAGTCGGTGCCGGTGAAGAAGATCCAGCAGGCGATGCTCGACAAGCACGTGCCGCTCATCGAAGAAGCCGCGAAGAAGGGAACGCAGATCCTCTGTCTGCAGGAGATCTTCAACGGGCCCTACTTCTGCCCCGGCCAGGACAAGCGCTGGTACGCCGCGGCGGAAGGCATCCCCGACGGGCCGACCACGAGGGTGATGCAGGACCTCGCGAAGAAGCACGGCATGGCGATCGTCGTGCCGCTCTACGAAGAGGCGATGCGCGGCGTCTATTACAACACCGCCGCGGTCATCGACGCCGACGGCAAGTACCTCGGCAAGTACCGCAAGCAGCACATCCCGCAGACGTCGGGCTTCTGGGAAAAGTACTTCTTCACGCCCGGCAACGGCGGCTACCCGGTGTTCCAGACGCAGTTCGCGAAGGTGGGCGTGTACATCTGCTACGACCGCCACTTCCCCGAAGGGGCGCGCGCGCTGGGCCTCAACGGCGCGGAGATCGTCTTCAACCCTTCGGCCACGGTCGCCGGCCTCTCGCAGTACCTGTGGAAGCTCGAGCAGCCCGCGCACGCGGTGGCCAACGGCTACTACGTGGGCGCCATCAACCGCGTCGGCACCGAGGCGCCGTGGAACATCGGCAAGTTCTACGGCACCAGCTACTTCGTGAACCCGCGCGGGAAGATCATCGCCGAGGCGAGCGAAGACAAAGACGAGGTGGTGGTGGCCGACCTCGATCTCCAGATGATCGATGAAGTGCGGCAGGTCTGGCAGTTCTACCGGGATCGCCGGCCTGACGCGTACCAGGACCTCGTGCGACCGTAATTCCCCTCACCTTCCAGGAGCTCACTCCCATGGCACTCGTCATCAAGAACGGCACCATCGTCACCGCGAATGATCAGTACGTCGCCGACGTGTACTGCGCCGACGGAATCATCAAGGCGATCGGCAAGGACCTCGAGGTGCCGGCCGGTACGCAGGTCGTCGACGGCTCGGGTCAGTACGTGTTCCCCGGCGGCATCGACGCGCACACGCACATGGAGCTGCCCTTCATGGGCACCACCAGCTCCGACGACTTCTACTCGGGCACCGCGGCGGGCGTGGCGGGCGGCACCACGAGCATCATCGACTTCATCATCCCCAACCGGAACCAGAGCCTGCTCGAGGCGCGCGACTTCTGGATGAACAACGCGAAGAAGGCGGTGGCCGACTACGCGTTCCACATGGCCGTCACCTGGTTCAGTGATCAGGTGAAGAAAGACATGGAGCACGTCTTCCGCCACGACGGCATCCAGTCGTTCAAGATCTTCATGGCCTACCGCGGGGCGATCGGCGTCGACGACGTCGAGCTGGTGCAGGTGCTCGACACCGCGCACTCGCTGGGCGCGCTGGTCACCTCGCACTGTGAGCACGGCGACGCGGTGGTGGCGCTGCAGAACCGCCTCGTCTCTCGCGGCCACACCGAGCCCAAGCACCACGCGCAGAGCCGCCCGTCGTACCTCGAGGGCGAGGCCACCAACCGCGTCATTCAGCTCGCGCGCGTCGCGGCCGACGGTCGCAACGGCCACATGAGCGAGGCGAAGGACTCGCAGCCCGTCTACATCGTGCACCTCACCGCGAAGGAGTCGATGGACGCGGTGTACCGCGCGCGCGCCGAGGGCCAGAAGGTGCTCGTCGAGACCTGCCCCCAGTACCTGCTGCTCGACGACAGCGTGTACGAGAAGCCCGACTTCGAGGGCGCGGCGTACGTGATGAGCCCTCCGATTCGGCCGAAGGGGCACCAGGAGTATTTGTGGAACGCGCTCGCCAACGGCGCCATCCAGCACGTGGCGACGGATCACTGTCCCTTCCGCCAGGCTGATCAGAAGATCGCCGGCAAGAACGACTTCCGGAAGATCCCCAACGGCGCGGCCGGCATCGAGAACCGCATGGGCCTGATGTACACCTACGGCGTCGCCGCGGGCCGCATCTCGCTGCAGCAGTTCGTCGACGTGACGAGCACGCAGGCCGCGAAGATCTTCAACCTCTACCCGCGCAAGGGCGCCATCGCGGTGGGCAGCGACGCCGACCTCGTGCTGTACGACCCGAAGGGCAGCTCGAAGATCTCCGCGAAGACGCACCACCAGAAGGTCGATCGCAACATCTTCGAAGGCTTCGAGCTGAAGGGGAAGGTCGCGACCACGGTCGTCAACGGCAAGGTGCAGTGGCAGGACGGGGATCTCCGCGTCGAGCGCGGGGCTGGCCGGTACCTCAAGCGCACCTGAAGTCTCATTCGTCGAGAGGCTCGCTGGAGTCCACGTGTGCCAGCCGCGCGCGTGGACTCGCGGACCCGGTGCGGACGTCCCTCAGAAGAGTTGGCGCAGGCACGGCGCGTGCTCTGGCTCGCCGACGTTGCTCTCCACTACACTCGAGGAGTCGTCATGACCGGGCAGTACGTCACCCGTGAGGAGTTCGAGACCATGCGCCGAAGCGTCGAGCAGTTGAAGGTGCGCGGAGAAGTGATCTCGCTGGAACTGCATCGCCTCTCGACCCAGTCGGCGGACTTCTGGGAAGTGATGACCGAGCGATTCGACCTGGTCGAAGAGCGCTTCAGGGCGGTCGATGCGCGCTTCGATCAGATGGACGCACGCTTCGACGCAGTCGATGAGCGCTTCGAGCAGATGGAGACGCGCCTGGGAACCGTCGAGACCCGCCTTGACGCGGTGGAGACGCGCCTCGGCGCAGTGGAGACACGCCTGGGAGCCGTCGAGCAGAAGGTCGACCTGCTCCGCGCCGAGCTCACGAAGGTCAGCAACGAGCTGAGCGACGGCATCGCCGGCATCACCCGGGCGGTCGCCGACGGGCACGCCGCCATTCTGTCGGTGCTGATGCAGGCCCGCTGACGATCGCCTCTGAGTCGTTTGCTACGTGCACGCGCGGTGACCGGCTACGGTTCGCGCCGTGCACGACCCCGCCCTCGCGCAGGAAGCTCTCGCAGCACTCCCACCCGACATCGCCGACAGCCCGCTCTTCAACGCGGACCTCGCGCCCGTCCCCACCGCGCGTCGCAACTGGACGACCTACAACTTCGCGGCGCTGTGGATCTCGATGGCCCACTGCATCCCCACGTACATGATGGCCGGTGGCCTCGTGGCGGTGGGCATGAACTGGTGGCAGGCGCTGCTCACCATCGCGCTGGGCAACGTCATCGTGCTGGTGCCCATTCTGCTCAACGCGCACCCGGGCACGAAGTACGGCATCCCCTTCCCCGTGCTCGCGCGCTCTTCGTTCGGCACCAAGGGCGCCAACGTGCCGGCCGTGCTGCGGGCCATCGTCGCGTGCGGCTGGTTCGGCATTCAGACCTTCATCGGCGGCGAAGCGGTGAAGACCTTCGTCGAGGCGCTGTGGCCCGGCTACGCCACCCTCGGCGGCGGCGCGTCGCTGCTCGGCCTGTCGCTCCCCTCGGCGCTCACCTTCCTCGCGTTCTGGGCGCTCAACATCGTCATCATCTTGCGCGGCATGAACGCGGTGCGGGTGTTCGAGAACTGGGCCGCCCCGCTGGTGTTGGTGATGGCCGCGGTGCTGCTCATCTGGGCCGTCGGTCGCGCCGGTGGCGTGGGCCCGATGCTCGAGCAGCCCTCGCGCTTCACCACGCTGGCTGAGTTCTGGAAAGTCTTCGTGCCCTCGCTCACGGGCATGGTCGGCTTCTGGGCCACGCTCTCGCTCAACATTCCCGACTTCACGCGCTTCGGGAAAGGCCAGCGCGAGCAGATGCTCGGTCAGACGCTCGGCCTGCCGACCACCATGCTCGTGTTCTCGGCGATGGGTGTGGTCATCACCAGCGCCGCGCAGGCCATCTTGAAGAACGCCGACCTCTCGAAGCTGTGGGACCCGGTGTTCATCCTCGCGCAGCTCACCTCGCCGAACGCGCCGGTGGGCCTCGACGCGCCGCTCATCGCCAGCCCGGGCGTGCGGCTGCTGGTGGCGGTGGTCTCGCTGCTGGGCGTGGGCATCGCCACCATCTCGGTGAACATCGCCGCCAACGTGGTGAGCCCGGCCAACGACTTCGCCAACCTCGCCCCGCGCCTCATCAGCTTCAAGACCGGCGGCATCATCACCGGCGTGCTCGGCATTCTGATGATGCCGTGGAAGTTCCTCTCGAGCGCCGACACGTACATCTTCACCTGGCTCATCGGGTACTCGGCGCTGCTGGGGCCGATCGCCGGCATCATGATCGTCGACTACTGGGTGCTGCGCGGGCGCGAGCTCGACGTGGCCGACCTCTACCGGCCGCACGGCCGCTACGCCGGGGTCAACCCGCACGCGCTGGTGGCGCTGACGCTCGGCGTGCTGCCCAACGTGCCCGGCTTCCTGAAGGCCACCGGCTTCCTCACCGGCGAGAAGAACTTCTTCGACGAGCTCTACGTGTACGCGTGGTTCGTCGGAGTGGCGATCTCCGGCGTGGCGTACCTCGCGCTGATGCGCGCCTCGAAGCCCAGCGGCGCCACCCTCGATTCGACCCCCACGAAGTAATAGAAGCCCTCGCAGACCCTCTCATTGGAGAAGCCCATGCAGAAGCCCGCCATGCCTCCCGCGTTCGGAGCGAAGAGCTACGCCTTCACGCAGTACGTCGACATCAAGAACTGGATCGGCGGGAAGTGGCACGAGGGCAGCTCGGGCAACTGGCTCGACGTCGAGAACCCGCGCCACGGCAAGACGATGGGCAAGATGACCATCTCCACCGTGAAGGACGTCGCGGCCGCGGTCGAGGCCGGCAAGAAGGCGTTCCCCGCGTGGCGCGCGACGCCGATGCGTGAGCGGGCCCAGGTGCTCTACCGCTTCAAGCAGCTCATGGAGCGCGACCTCGACGAGCTGTGCTGGCTGGTCAGCCACGAGAACGGCAAGACGTACGCCGAGGGCAAGGGCGACGTCGAGAAGGGCATCGAGTGTGTGGAGTTCGCCGCTTCGCTCCACATGATGGCCGACGGTGGCCAGCTCGACGTGAGCCGCGGCGTGAACTGTCGCGTGACGCACGAGCCGCTGGGCGTGGTGGCCGGCATCGTGCCCTTCAACTTCCCGGTGATGGTGCCGCTGTGGATGGTGCCCAACGCGCTGATGGCGGGGAACGCCTTCGTGCTCAAGCCCTCGGAGATGGTGCCCTACGGCGCGATGAAGATCGCTCAGCTGCTGCAGGAAGCCGGGCTGCCCGACGGGCTGTTCAACGTCGTCAACGGCCAGCGCGAGACGGTCGAGGCGATCGTCGACCACCCGGAGATCAAGGCCGTCGGCTTCGTCGGCAGCACCAAGGTCGCGCAGATTCTGTACGCGCGCGGCGCGGCGACCGGCAAGCGCATGTTGTGCCTCGGTTCGGCGAAGAACCACGTGGTGGTGGTGCCCGACGCCGACGTGGCGCTCACCTCGTCGAACATCGTCGCCTCGAGCTACGGCTGCGCCGGTCAGCGCTGCATGGCCAGCTCGCTGATGGTGGCGGTCGGTGACGTGCAGAAGATCATCGACGGCATCGCCGACCACGTCCGGAAGATCCGCCTCGGCGAAGACATGGGCTCGATCATCACCGGCGCGTCGCGCGAGCGCATCCTCAAGTACATCGAGAGCGCCGAGAAGGCGGGCGCGAAGGTGGTGGTCGATGGCCGCGGTCAGAGCGTCGACGGCGCCGGTGGCCACTGGATCGGGCCGACCGTGCTCGACAACGTGACCCTCGACATGCCCGCCGGCTGCGAGGAGATCTTCGGGCCGGTGCTGAGCATCGTGCACACCCGGACGCTCGACGAGGCGATCAACCTCCAGCACAAGAGCCTGTATGCGAACGGCGCGGCGATCTTCACCACCTCGGGCGCGGTGGCGCGCACCGCGGCCGATCGCCTCGAGGCCGGCATGGTCGGCATCAACGTCGGCGTGCCCGTGCCGCGTGAGCCGTTCTCGTTCGGCGGCTTCAACAGCTCGAAGTTCGGCCACGGCGACATCACCGGCTGGGACGGATTCCGCTTCTGGTCGCGCCCCAAGAAGGTGACCGAGAAGTGGGCCGCCGCGACCGACGCGAGCTGGATGAGCTGACGGGCTCGCGCTGCACCTCGAGACCTCCGCGGCACCTGACGGGCGGCGACTTCTGCCGCCCGTCGCTTTCGTTCTGCTTCACGCTGATTCCCTTCACCGGAGACACACATGACGAGCCAGTTCATCGGGTACCCCCACGAGTTCGCGGCGGAGCCGATGCCGACCCAGCAGATGGTCGACCTCTGCAAGGAGCACACGCTGTACACGTGGTCGGCGGGCAACAACGTCAACCCGCTCCCCATCGCGCGCGCGGAAGGCGTGTACCTGTACTCGCCCGAGGGCCAGAAGATCCTCGACTTCAACGCGCAGCTGATGAGCGTGCTGGTCGGCCACGCACACCCGCGCGTCATCGCGGCGATGAAGCGGCAGCTCGACGAGTTGATCTTCGTCTACCCGCAGACCGCGACTCAGGTGCGCGCGCGGCTGGGCAAGCTCCTGTCGGAGATCATCCCCGGCATGTCGGCGTTCTTCTTCACGCTGGGCGGCGCCGAGGCCAACGAGAACGCGGTGCGCATGGCGCGCCAGTTCACCGGCCGGCACAAGATCCTCGCGCGGTACCGCAGCTACCACGGCGGTACGCACCTCACGATGTCGCTCACCGGTGACCCGCGCCGCTGGCCCAGCGAGCCCGCGTCTCCCGGCGTCATCCACGTGATGGACCCCACGCCCTACGACTACTCGTTCGGGAAGACCGAAGAGGAGCGCACGAAGAACCACCTCACGTACCTCGAGGAGACCATCAAGTACGAAGGCCCGCACACCATCGCGGCGATGATCGTCGAGACGGTCACCGGCACCAACGGCGTGCTGGTGCCGCCCAAGGGCTGGTTCAAGGGCCTGCGCGCGCTGCTCGACAAGTACGGCATCCTGCTCATCTGCGACGAGGTGATGGCCGGCGTGGGCCGCACCGGCAAGATGATGGCCTACGAGCACTTCGAGGTGACGCCCGACCTGGTGACGATGGCCAAGGGCCTCACGTCGTCGTACTTCCCGCTCGGCGCGGTGGGCATGAAGAAGGCCATTCACGACCACTTCCAGAAGAACGTGTACTCGGGCGGCCTCACCTACAACTCGCACCCCGTGGGGCTGGCGACGGCCGAGGCGGTGCTGCGCGTGACCATCGACGAGAAGCTGGTCGAGAACTCGGCGAAGCTCGGCGCGGTGATGCGCAGCGAGATGGACCGGCTGCAGAAGAAGCACGTGTCGATCCTCGAGGGGCGCAACATCGGCCTGTTCGGCATGATCGACCTGCGGAAGAACTCGAAGAACGAGCCGCTGGCGCCCTACAACGGCGCGCACCCCGCGATGGCGAAGCTGGCCACCTTCTTCCGCGAGAACGGTCTGTTCACCTTCACCCGGTGGAACAACTTCACCTGCAACCCGCCGCTGACCATCACCGAGGCGCAGTTGAAGGAAGGGTTCGCGATCATCGATCGCGGCCTGGAGATCACCGACGCCGCCTTCGAAGGATGATGTTTGACGAACATAATGCTTCAGAAGCATCATCTGGGGCATGGAGCTCGACTTCGTCAACCGCACCCATGAACTGAAGGAGCTCGACGCCCACGCCCGCGCGGGTGGGTTGCTCGTGGTGTTCGGTCGCCGGCGCGTGGGCAAGACCCGGCTGCTCACGCACTGGCTGTCGCGGCGCAAGGGCCTGTACAGCCAGGCCATCGAGGCGTCGAAAGACCAGCAGCTCCAGCAGGTGTTCGACGACGTTCGGGGCGGCTTGAGCAGCAGCATCATCCCGCGGAGCTTCGGTGAGCTACTGGAGCTGCTCGACCTCGAGCCCCGCGACTTCGTGCTCTGCCTCGACGAGCTGCCCTACCTCGTCGCCAGCGACCCGACGTTGCCCAGCGTGCTGCAGCGGTGGGTCGATCACCGCAAGAAGAAGAACAGCACCCTCATTCTCAGCGGCTCGAGCACGAGGATGATGAACGACCTCTTCTTGAACCGGAGCGCCCCGCTCTTCGGCCGCGCGCGGAAGATCGTCGAGGTCGCGCCGATGTCGTACGCGGCCTTCTGCAAGGCCTGTGGGCAGAACCCGGTCGCCCGCGAGTCGTTCGTGCGCTTCGCGCTGGTGGGCGGCGTGCCGAAGTACTGGGAACTGGTGCGCCGCGGGCAGCAGCCGATCGACCTCGCCGAGGAGCTCTTCTTCGGCTCGTCGCCGGCGCTGGAGTTCGAGCCCTCACGCCTGCTGAAGGACGAAGGCGTGGTCGGTCTCACGGCGCCGGCGGTGCTCGAAGCGGTAGGCCGCGGCGCGCACAAGCCCTCGGAGATCGCCGCGCGGCTGGCCACCCCCCAGACGAGCCTCTCGCGCCTGCTGCAGGTGCTGCTCGACGCCCGGCTGCTCACCCGCGAGCTCCCTTTCGGGGAGAGCGTCCGCACCACGAAACGAACGCTGTACCGCCTGGCCGACCCGACGCTGCGCTTCTGGTTTCAGGTGTACTCACCGCACCGCTCGCGGTGGCGCACCTACGCGAAGGACCAGAAGCAGAAGCTGCTCGAAGACCACGCCTCGACGGTCTTCGAAGACCACCTGCGGGCCCGGTGGCCGGGGAGCGCGCGCTACTGGGAAGCCGACCTCGAGCTCGACATCGTGCGCGAAGAGGGCGCGGGCCTGGCGGTCCGCGAGGTGAAGTGGGCGACGCTCACCAGAGGCGAACGCAGCGCGCTGCGCGACCGACTCGAGGCCCGGTTCCACAAGACGCAGCTCGCCGCGAAGTACCCGAAAGTGCGCTTCGAGGTGCTCGACAGCACCGAGCTGAAGACCTCCGGGCGCTGACCAAACCTGACAGCCCTCTGACACAGGCCGCAGGCATCTTCCGCGCATGACCACCCACCACGGAAGCTGTCACTGCGGCGCAGTCAAATACCAGGTCGAGCTCGAGCTCGCGGGCAAGGCGACCCGCTGCAACTGTTCGATCTGCATGAAGTTGGGCACCACCGGCGCCACGGTGAAGCCCGACGCCTTCCGACTCCTCAGTGGCGAAGAGGCGCTGTCGAGCTACGCGCGGCGCCCGATGTCGAGCCGCTTCTTCTGCAAGCACTGCGGCGTGCACTGCTTCTCGCGCGGCGACATCCCCGAGCTCGGCGGGCCCTTCGTGGGCATCGTCGTCAACACGCTCGATGACCTCGACGTCGGCGCGCTGGCCATCGCCTACTGGGACGGCCGCCACGACAACTGGATGGCCGGCACCCGCCCCACGCCGTGGCCCGTCGCCTGACGCGCTCAGAAGAACTGGTACACGCCGAAGCTGAAGCCGGGCGCCGGTCGGCCGGTGAGCGTCACCGCCACGTCGGCGCGAATGCCGGTCTTCACCAGCCGCGGCACCAACAACCGCAGGCCACCTCCGGCTGAGAGCAGCGGCGTCAACGCGCGCCCGTCGTCAGACAACGCCCCGTCGACGAACACCGCGCCCATCACCGCGAACCACATCGAGTCGAAGATGACGCCGCGCAGCTCGGCGTTCACCAGGGCGAAGCGCTGCGTGCGCACCAGGCTGTCGGCGTAGCCACGAATGAGGTCGAGCCCACCGAGGTAGTACTTGAGCTCGGTGGGCGCGTCGGTCGACAGGCCGCCCTGCGCGCGCACCGCGACGTTGAAGCGCTCGCCCACCAGCTTGAACCACAGCAGCTCGAAGTACGCCTGCGCGAACAGCGTCTGCGGCCCCGACGACGCGAGGCCCAGCGTCTCGCGGATCTCGAAGCTCCAGCCCTTCTGGCGCAGCCGCACGATGTCCACCCGGCCCAGGCGCTGAAAGCTCGTCAGCTGCCCGGCCACCAACGTCGGCGGCACCACCGGCGCGCCCTCGAGCGGGTCGAGGTACTCGTCGCGGAACACCTCGAGCTTGATGCCGGTGCGGGTGACGTCGTTCAGCTCTCCGCTGAGCTCCAGCGTGCCGCCCAGCCGTCGTCGCACGTACTCGGGCCGCGGACGGAACAGGTAGTCGAGCTGCACGAGGCCCATCAACCGCTTGCCGAACAGGCGCGGGTCTCGCAGCCACCCCTGCCCGCCGTTGTAGAGGTCGAAGCGCTCGTAGCGCACGCCCCACTCGAGGAAGCGGCCGAACCAGTTCACGTCATTGGCGCCCGCGCGGAACCACCAGCGCCCACCGCCGACGCCGAACGAGAAGAGCGGGTTGAGCGAGAAGCGCTCCTCGAGCTCGTAGATGGCGACGTGTGCGCCGTCGTCGCGCACCTCGACCTTCGAGTTGACCTGGCTGAAGAGGTCGATGTTCCACAAGCGCGTGGTGCCGAGCTCCCACTGCTCGAAGGTGACCTCGTCGCCCGCCTTCCACGGGAGCTCACGCAGGACGACGAACTCCTTCGTCCACGACACGCCCTTCACCTCGATGGCGTCGATGCGCTGCGGCCAGCCGGCCTGCGCCACCACCAGCGCCAACAGCAGCCCGCTCACGGAGCCCCGGCCGCGTCCAACACGGCGCGGAAGAGCACCTCGAGCCCACGCTTCACCTGCGCGACGGGCACGCGCTCGTGTTTGCCGTGCATGGTGCCCAGCAGCTCGCGATCGACCTCGAAGGGCACCAGGCCGTACGCCTTCGCGCCCTTCGGCCGCGCGAGGTTCGAGTCGGTGAAGCCCGGCGAGATGGCGGGGCCGGCGACGACGTCAGGGCGCCCCGCGGTGAGGTGCCGCACCAGCGCCTCGAAGAGCGGGTCGTCCCACGACGACTCGGAGGCCGGCTCGTTCTGGATGACCTCGATCGTCACCTCGTCGCCCAGCAGCGTCTTCAGCTCGGCGAGCAGCGTCTCGGGCTTCGTGTCGGGGCGCACGCGGCAGTCGACGATGGCGGCCACCTCGGAAGGGATGACGTTGGGCGCGCTGCCCTTGCCGTCGAAGCCGGTCACCTGACAGGTATTGGTCAGCGCCGCGCGCGTCGGCGGCGTGCCCATCAGCTTGCCGGTGACGAACAGGTCGACCAGCGCGGGGTGCGAGAGGATGAAGCCGGTGAGCCCGCCCTTCTGCGCTCCCACGCGCGCGAGCAGCTCGTAGAGCGCGGGGTGAATCGACGCCTTCGGCTCGCGGGCGTTGAGCTTCTCAATCGCCGCGAGCAACTTGCCCGGCGCGCGGCCCGGCACCGGCGTGCTCCCGTGGCCCGCCTCGCCCTTCGCCACCAGGCGCAGCCACAGCGTGCCCTTCTCGGCGACGGTGATGGGGAACACGGTCTGCCCTTCGAACAGCAGCCCCGGCAACCCGATGCCGCCCTCGTTGAGCACCACGCCGCAGTCGAGCTGATCCCACATCGTGTCGACCAGCAGGTGCATGCCCTGGTTGTCGACCTCTTCATCGGCGACCGCGAGCAGCAGCACGTCGCGCCGCAGCGGCACGCCGAGGCGCTTCAACTGCACCAGCGTCAGCAGCTCGATGACGCCCATGCCCTTCATGTCGAGCGCGCCGCGGCCCCACACGAAGCCGTCCTTCACCACGCCCGACAGCGGCTGCGCGTCGGCCGGCCACTCGGCGTCTTCGGCGGTCACCACGTCGAGGTGCGAGAGCAGGCACAGCGGCTTGTCGGTCACGGGCCCGGTCGCCTTCAGCCGCGCGACGAGCGAGCCGCGGTTGGGGGCGAACTCGTGAATCGACGACTCGATGCCTTCCCTCGCGAGCAGGTCGGCGAAGAAGCGCGCGCCCCGCGTCTCGTTGCCCGGCGGGTTGCGGGTGTCGACCTTGAGGTAGTCCGAGAGAACCACGACCGCCTCGTCGCCCGCGGCGTTCCAGTCGACGGAGTCAGCGCGCTTCGAGAGCGACGCCGGCGACGGCGCGATGACCGGCGCGCTCGCGCAACCACACAACAAGAAGGCCAACAGCGAGCGAGACATGGCGCGCGAAGTCTCAGAGTTGACGGAGGGGGTCAAGGTTCGCTTCCCGTGCGGTACGGTATGGATCCATGAAGAAGCTCGTGCTGCTCGCGCTGTTCGCCGTCGGGTGCAACACCACGCCGCCCACCCCCGCGCCGGAAGAGATCGACGACAACCTCCGCTGGTTCTGGGTCAACGGCAGCACCGTCGACGACGCGCAGCTCATCGACGCGGCCGCGAAGCTCGCCGTGGCCGGCAAGGCCGACACGCGCACCACGCCGCTCAAGGGTGGCTTGCGCAAGCGGCTCGAGTCCGCCGACCTGAAGAACGTGGGCCTCGAGGGCACCGACCCGTCGACCGCGCGCGGCATGTTGATCGTCAACCTCTACGACTGCTCGCTCGACAAGCTCGAGGGCATCCTCATCGCGCAGGACCAGGCCAGCCAGTACACCGACGTCTACAAGTCGTACGTGCGCAGCTACACCACCGACGCCGACGCGTTCCGCGCGAGGACCACCGACGTCATCAAGTGGACCGTCGACGTGCAGGCGGCGCTGCCGATCGACGACGTGTACAGCTCGAAGCTCGAGGGCGGCGTGCGACGGGTGCGCGCCCCGGCCGATGGGCCGACCAAAGGCGACTTCCTCATCGCGCGGACCTGGCTCACCGCGCCGGCGACGTTCTCCAGCACCAGCACCAGTTGGTTCAGGCAGGACTACCAGCTCGAGATCTACTGGGAGCAGGCGCCCGGTCGCATCTTCCACGCCTACGCGATGTGGCGGGACATCAAGGCCGGCGGTTTCAACTTGTCGATTGAAGACGATGGCTTCTTCAACATCGTGCTCGACAACCTCGTCGCCTGGGACACGAAGACCGCCGAGCTCTGCAAGAAGCCCTGAGCAATCGGATCTCCGGCGCTCCGTAGAGAGGCGCCATGACCGACACTGCCTCGAAGAGCTGCCCCTCGTGTTTCAAGGACATCGACGCCCGCGCGCTCCGTTGCCCCTTCTGCGCGCAGCGACAGTCCGACGTGGTCGGCTTCTACCGTGACGTCCCCGGCCGCGCCCTCGGTGGGGTGTGCGCCGCCATCGCCCAGCACTTCAACTGGGACGTGACGCTGATGCGCATCCTCTTCATCGCCAGCCTGGCCTTCACCGGCGGCCTGGTGTTCTGGGTCTACTTCGCGGCGTGGGCGATGACGCCCTTCGCGCAGCACGGCAAGGCGCCGCTGGTGAAGCTCACCGACGCGCTGGGCAACCTCTTCTCGCCCGGCCGCGGCAGCGTCGAGCGCGTCTGACGTCAGTGCGAGCGCGCGGCGAACATCGCGAGAATGGTCGCCGCGCCGACCCACACCAGCGAGAGCGCGAGGCCCATCAGCGCCTGCTGGCGACCGTCGAGCTCGGGCTTGAGGGTGGTGCGAATCGCGCTGATGACGCCGGTCACCAGGCCGGTCAGCGCGCACAGCGCCGAGATGGGGAGCAGACACATCGCGACCATCGGCAAGACGGAGAACACCGCCAGCACCAATGAGGCGATGCCGGCGGCGAGGGAGACGATCGACAACGGGTCGGCAGGGCGTGCTTCAGGCATCGGCTACAGCTTGTCGCATTCTGGCGAGCCGGTGATGACTCCAATCGGAATCACCTTCTTGTGGCCGTCGGCGATGGCGGCCCACTTCGTCGCGTTGACGGTGCACGAGTAGCTCTTCTGGTCTTCGCCCTTGAGCGAGAGGGTGTACTTCTCGTTCTTCGAGCCGGCGCGCTCGGCGCCCAGCGAGGTGCCGGTGCGGCCGAGCGACACCTCGGGCCACTGCGGTGCGGGTGACGTGCCCTGACCCGCGGAGCGCACGGTGCGGCTCACCTTCCAGCGATCGACCGTGAAGTGGCAGCGGTCGTCGTAGATGGGCTCCTCGCGGTACCTGGTGCGGCATTCCTGCTTGCGCTCGAAGGTGCCGTCGCCGCGATCGACGTCGCGCGTGGTGCAGGTCTCTCCGTCGGGGATCTTCTTGGTGCTGCGCTGCTCGCGCGAGCGGCTCACCGAGTACGCGTCGTGCGGCATCGAGTCACACCACGCGCTGTCGCTGACCGCCGTCATGCGCTCGATGTCGATGGTGCGTTCCCACGCGTGCGCGGTCACCGTGCAGCCGACGTCTTTGGTCCAGAACATCGAGACCAGGCAGAACAGCGCCAGCACGCCGAGGGTGACGCCGATGATCAGCGGCCACTTCGACTTCTTCTTCTGGGCCGCGGCCTGCGCCACCTTCGGCGCGGCGCTGGAGCGATCGGCCACGCGGTTCACTTCACCGGCGCCGTCGAGTGGGCTGCCGCAGCTTCGGCAGTTGTGGGCCTTCGCGCCGTTGGGCGTCTGACACGCGGGGCACTGCTTGTCGGCGCCGTCGTACTCGTGGTTGGCGGCGATCTCCTTGCCCGGTGGAGGGAAGTAGCGCTTGCTCGCGTCCTGCTGCGCGCCGCAGTTGGGACAGAAGCGGTTCGACTTCCCGAGCAGCGCCTTCGTGTCGCAGAACGCGCAGTCCCAGAACATCTCGAACACGCCGACGGTCTTGCTGGTCTCGCCGGCTACCGGCTTCGCCTGCGCCTCGAGCGTCGCGCCCAGCTTTCCGCCCGAGACGCGCTTGAGCTCGCCGCGATCGAACCACGCCGCGCCACACGCCTCGCACAGGTCGAGCTCGATGCCCTTGTGCACCAGGCGCTTCATCTCGCCCTTGCCGCACGAGGTGCACGCCAGCGGCGTGGTGGCGAGTTGCTTGCCCTCGGCGTGACGCACCATCGTCTGGAGATCGACCAGCGACAGCCCGAGCGAGGTGAAGAACTTCTGCCCGGTGTCCCAGTCCACCAGCACGCCGGTGCACTTGGGGCACACGTGCGCCTTCGTGCCGGGGCCGAAGACATCATTGGTGGGGGTCAGCGGCGTCGCGTCTCGAGGACAGAGCGGAGCGGTCACGGCGGCGGAGCGTACCCTCAGACCGGCGTGGCGTGACGGGCAAGAAACTCGGCCAGCCGCGGCGTCACTTCGTCGGGCGCCTTCTTGCCCAGCACGAGATCGCCGTGCCCGTAGTCGGTGGAGAAGCCGCCCGCGACGCCGGCGGTGATCAGCTCCACCGGGCCGCCCGAGAGCTTCTCGACGAGGTGCGCGGCCGGCGCCGGCGCGAGGAAGTCGCGCGCACCAGCGATGGCGAGAATGGGCGCGCGGATCGCCTTCATGCCTGCGCGGTAGTCGAAGCCCTCTTCCGAATCGAACGCGCCGGTGCGCACCCAGCGCGCGAACTGCCGCCCCACGCCGCCGCCGATGTCGGCCGACACGTACGCGATGGCCTGGCGAATCACGACCGGGTCCATGTTCTCGGCGCGCAGCAGGTACTTGCCGATGGGGTCCGGCGGCAGCCCCAGCGGCCACGCCTTCGCCGCGGTGCCGAGCGGCAACAGCGGCAGCTTGAGCGTCGGGCCCAGAGCACCCACGAAGCGCTGCACGCCGGGCTGCGCGTCGAAGGTGACCGGGCTGCCGAGCGTGGCGATGGCGGCGATGGGCGCGTCGGGGTTGCGGGCGAGGTGGGCGTAGGCGAGCAGCCCTCCGCGCGAGTGGCCGACCCACAAGACCGCCGGCGGCCCGGTGGAGATGACCGCCTGCAGCGCCGCGGCGACGTCGTGCTGCGCCTCGGTGTCGAAGGTGGCGCCCTCGGAGCTGCCCGCGAGGCCGTGGCCACGCAGCTCGAGCACCCAGGTCTCGAAGCCGCGCCGCGCGAGCGCCCGCGCCACCGAGTAGCGCTCGTCGAAGTCGAGGTTGAAGCGGTTGGTGCCCAGCGAGTGCCCGAGGATGACCGGCTCGACGTAGCGGCGGCGCTCGCGCGGGTGGTAGCGGCCGAGGGCGATGGCGCTGCCGTCAGCCGTCGGCACCCGGTACAGCTCATCGGGCTTGAACGACAGCTGCGGGGCGAGACGAAACGGCACGCGGGCACCTTACCGCTAAGCTGCCCGCCCATGGCCGAGACGAGACGCAATCAACGCAAGCACGCGCGGGTGCACCCGAAGGCGATGTCGAGCCGGGTCCGCGTAGGGGGCGCGCTGCACATCGGGCTCGGCGTCGAGAACCTCTCGCTGGGCGGAGCCTTCGTGCGGTGCGTGCAGATGCCTCCGCTCAAGAGCCACACCATGCTCGAGCTCAACGTGCCGGGCGTGACGCAGCCGCTGGCGCTGCCGGGCAAGGTGGCCTTCGTGGTGACGCCGGCCGACGCGGCGACGCGCAAGGTGCCGGCGGGCTTCGCCATCGAGTTCGTGCAGCCGCTCCCGCTGCACGTCGAGAAGGGGCTCGAGCGGCTGTTGCGCGGCATCGACGCCTCGGCGCTGGTCCCCATGGCCGCGCCGGCGACCGAGCTCGAGGTGCCGGTGGTGACGCCGCCGGGCGACGCCGAGGAGCTCGCCGCGCTGCGCGTTCGCTACGCCTCGCAGGAGCGCGAAGTGGTGCGGCTCAAGCGCGAGAACGAGGAGCTCAAGGCGCGGCTGCAGAAGCTGCTCGCCGGCCGCGTGGCGACGCCGCGCTGAACATGTCAGAAGCCCGCGCTCATGAGGCCCGCGTGGTGCGCAGTGCTGGGACTGTTGGTCGGCTGTGCGACGTCCCCTTCCGGGACCAGCTCGACGCCGCCGGCCGCTGAAGACGAGCTGACGACGCTGCTCAAGAGCATTCCCCTCGACTGCGTGGTGCCTCCGGGCGACGGCGGCGTGGACTGCCCTGCCCCCTTCGTCGCCCCGCCCGGCGCCTGCGTCGTGCAGCGCACCGACGCGCGGTCGGGGACGCGCACCGATCTCCTCGTCTACGTCGACGACCGGCTGGTGCACCAGGAGCTCACGCTGGCGAGCAACGCCACCCAGGTGCTCTCGCTCGAGTACGACGGTCAGCAGCGCCTGCTCAAGAAGCGCGGGTGCTTCACCGCGGGCGCTGGCGAGCCGACGTGGAGCCCGAGCTGGCGCCCGCCCTTCGCGGTGTACGACGCCGCCTTCGAGGAGCGGGTCGAGACGACGCTCCACTACGACGGCGATGCGGGCGTGCCGAGGATGGCCGACCTGACGACCACCAGCGGCCCCGACGCCGGCGTTCAGGCGCGCGTCTGCAGTTGGTACGCCGACACGCGCCGCACGAAGCGGATCCAGACGGTGCGCGATGGCTCACCCACGATGCAGACTCAGGTGCGCACCTACGAGTGGACGAAGGCCCGGCTCGACGCCATCGACTCGAAGAGCCTCGCGCTGCGCGGCACCGGCGTGGTGGGCAGAAAGTCGGCGCGGGTGTCCTTCATCTACGACGAGCAGGGCCGCCTGAGCGCGCTCACCACGCCCGAGGCGACGACGAAGTTCGGGTGGAACGCGAAGGGCCAGCTCGAGTCGGCCGGCAGCGCGAGGTTCGAATGGAACGCGCTGGGTCAGCTGAGCGCGCTGAAGTTGGGCGACCCCGCGCTCGACGGCACCTTCACGTGGGACACGGGCGGGCGAATCGAGTCGGCGCTGTTCGCCAACGGCGAGGGCTACCGCGTGACGTACGGGCCGGGTTGCGCGAAGGACTTCCGCGCCGCGGAGGTGACGCCCAGCACCGAGCCGTTCCTGCTCTACGAGGGGAAGGACGCGCTCTGAGCGCGCGGCTCGTCATCGAGCAGGTGCGGGGCCGTAGCGTGGTGGTCGACGCGCGCTCGGCGAGCCCGCTGCAGTTGCTCAACCCGGCCAACGACGGCGCCGGCGCGTGGGTGTACCTCTCGAGCCTCGGCGGTGGCTTCGTGGGCGCCGACGAGGTGGCGCTCGACGTCGAGGTGCGCGCGGGGTCGACGCTGTTCCTCTCGTCGCAGTCGTCGAGCAAGGCCTACCGCGCGTCGCGCTCGCGCTTCGTGATGGAGGTGCGGGTGGACGCCGCGGCGACGGTGGTGGTGTGGCCCGAGCCGGTGACGTGCTTCGCGGGTGCGGGGCTGACGCAGGTGCAGCGCGTCTCGCTCGCCGACGACGCGTCGATGCTCTTCGTCGACGCCTTCACCGCGGGCCGTGTCGCGCGCGACGAGCGCTGGGCCTTCGAAGCCCTCGAGTCACGGCTGTCGGTCGATCGCCGCGGGGGGCCGTGGTTGCGCGAGGCGGTGTGGCTGTCGTCGAAGCACGGCACGTTGAACGACCGCATGCACGGGCTCGACGCCTTCGCGACGGTGGCGCTCGCCGGGCCGCGGTTCGCGCCGCTGGCCACGCAGCTCGTCGAGCAGCTCTCACGACGCTCGTTGCGCGCGCAGAGCGTGGTGACCCTCAGCCCGAGAGACGATGGGGCACTTCTCCGCATCGCCTCACCGAGCGTCGAGGCGCTCACGCAGCAGCTCCAGGAATTGCTGCGTGCAGCCGTGGTGGACGTGCTGGGAGACGGCCCGCCCACGACGCACGGCGCACGGTAGCTTGTCGCGCGTGCGACTCTCCCCCGCTGAGACCGACAAGCTGGTGCTGCATCAGGCCGGTGTGCTCGCGCAGAAGCGCCTCGCGCGCGGCCTGCGCCTCAACTACCCCGAAGCGGTGGCGTTGATCGCCACGCAGCTGCTCGAGTTCATCCGCGACGGGAAGTCGGTCGCCGACGTGATGTCGCTGGGCAAGCGACTGCTCGGGCGCTGCCAGGTGATGGACGGCATTCCGGAGCTGATCGCCGAAGTGCAGGTCGAAGGCACGTTCCCCGACGGCAGCAAGCTGGTCACGGTGCACCAGCCGATCTCCGCCGAACATGGAGACCTCTCGCTCGCGCTGTACGGCAGCTTTCTTCCCGTGCCGGAGCTCTCGCGCTTCGTGGCCACACCGCAGAGCTTCGTGCCCGGAGAAGTGACGCCGCTGGACGGCGAGCTCGAGCTCAACGAAGGCCGCCGCACCACGTCGCTGAGCGTCACCAACACCGGCGATCGCCCGATTCAGGTCGGCAGCCACTACCCCTTCACCGAGACCAACCGCGCGCTGCGCTTCGATCGCCAGGCGTCGGTGGGCTTCCGCCTCGACATCCCCGCGGGCACGGCGGTGCGCTTCGAGCCCGGTGAGACGAAGACGGTGCGGTTGGTGGAGCTCGCCGGGAAGCGGGTGGTGCGCGGCGGCAACAACTTGATCGACGGCGCGGTGGACGACGCGAAAGACGTCAGGGCGAAGGCGAGCGCGCGCGGGTTCGAGAACGTCACCGGAGGTCGCTCGTGAGCTACCGCATGAAGCGCACGCACTACGCCGACATGTTCGGCCCCACCACCGGCGACACGGTGCGGTTGGGAGACACCGGTCTCGTCGCCCGCATCGAGCGCGACGCGACTGTCTACGGAGACGAGTGCAAGTTCGGCGGCGGCAAGGTGCTGCGCGACGGTCAGGGACAGGCCAGCGGCGTGGCCGCGAAGGACGCGCTCGATCTCGTCATCACCAACGCGGTGATCATCGACTGGACCGGCATCTACAAGGCCGACCTGGGCATCAAGAACGGGCGCATCGTCGGCGCGGGCAAGGCCGGCAACCCCGACCTCATGGCGGGCGTGACGCCGGGCCTGGTGGTGGGCGTCACCACCGAGGTCATCGCGGGCGAAGGGTTGATCGTCACCGCGGGCGGCATCGACAGCCACATTCACTTCATCTCGCCGCAGCAGATCCCCACCGCGCTCGCCAGCGGCGTCACCACCTTCATCGGCGGCGGCACCGGCCCGGCCACGGGCACCAACGCCACCACCTGCACGCCGTCGCCCGAGTACCTGCGGCTGATGCTCCAGGCCACCGACGCGCTGCCGATGAACTTCGGCTTCACCGGCAAGGGCAACACCTCGAAGCCCGAAGGGCTGCGCGAGCAACTGGAGGCGGGGGCGCTGGGGCTCAAGCTCCACGAAGACTGGGGCACCACGCCGGCGGCCATCGACACCTGCCTCGCGTTCGCCGAGCAGCACGACGTGCAGGTGACGATTCACACCGACACGCTCAACGAGTCGGGCTTCGTCGACGACTCCATCGCGGCCTTCGCGGGCCGCACCATTCACACCTACCACTCGGAAGGTGCGGGCGGAGGACACGCGCCCGACATCATCCGCGTGTGCGGGCTGCCCAACGTGTTGCCCAGCAGCACCAACCCCACGCGGCCGTTCACCGTGAACACGCTCGACGAGCACCTCGACATGTTGATGGTGTGCCACCACCTCGACCCGTCGCTGCCCGAAGACGTCGCCTTCGCCGAGAGCCGCATTCGAGGGGAGACCATCGCGGCCGAAGACATCCTCCACGACCTCGGCGCGATCAGCATGATGTCGAGCGACAGCCAGGCGATGGGGCGCGTCGGCGAGGTCGTGCTGCGCACCTGGCAGACCGCGCACAAGATGAAGGTGCAGCGCGGCACGCTGGCCGGCGACGTCGACTCCGACAACCTGCGCATTCGCCGCTACATCGCGAAGTACACGATCAACCCCGCCCTCGCGCACGGCATCGCGCGGGAAGTCGGGTCCATCGAACCGGGCAAGCTCGCCGACCTCGTGTTGTGGCGACCGGCCTTCTTCGGCGTGAAGCCCGAGCTGGTGCTCAAGGGCGGCTTCATCGCGTGGGCGCAGATGGGCGACGCGAACGCCTCGATTCCCACGCCCGAGCCGGTGCTGATGCGGCCGATGTTCGGAGGCTTCGGTCGGGCCGGCGCACAGACCAGCCTCGCGTTCGTCTCGCGGGCCGCGGCGGCGCTCGACGTCGGCGCGCGCTACGGCCTGTCACGCCGCGTGGTGCCGGTCGCCGACTGCCGCGGGCTCGGCAAGAAGGACATGAAGCTCAACGACGCGCTGCCCCGCATCGAGGTCGACCCCGAGACCTACGAGGTGCGCGCCGACGGGCAACACCTCACCTGCGCCCCCGCGAAGGAGCTGCCGCTCGCGCAGCGCTACTTCCTCTTCTGACGATGCAGACCCTGCTGCTCCAGGTGGTGGACTCGGGCTTCCCTGCCGGTGCCTTCGCGCACTCGGGCGGGCTGGAGGCGTTGCATCAGCTCGGGCTGCTGCGCACCGAGGCCCAGCTCCGGGGGCGGTTGGTCGAGCTGACGTGGCACACCGCGCTGGGCGCCCTGCCCTTCGTCGACGCGGCACACGCAGGGGCTCCGGCGGAGGTCGATCGCGCGGCGCAGGTGTTCCTCTCGAACCACGTGGCGCAGCGGGCGAGCAGCGCACAGGGGCGCTCGTTCCTCCTCGCGGCGGAGGCCACCTTCGAGTCGGAGGCGGTGAGCGCGCTGCGTGACGCGCTGCCACACTCCCACCTCACGGTGGCCTTCGGCGCGGCGCTGGCGACGCAGTCGATTGCGCTCGACGAGGTGCGACAGGCCTTCCTCTTCTCGGTGGTCCGCAGCGCGCTGTCGTCGGTGGTTCGGCTGGGCGTGCTGGGGCCGCTGCGGGCGCAGGCGGTGCTCAGGGGGCTGCACCCGGTGCTCGACGACGCGCTGCTCGACTCGCGCGGCCGACACGTGGACGACGCGGTCAGCGTGTCGCCGTGGCTCGAGACCGCGCAGTCGGCCCACGACCGCCTCTATTCACGCCTCTTTCAATCGTAGGGAGCACACCTTCATGAGCACGCGACACGACCACGACGACCTCGGCGAGCATGAGCACGACGAACACGGGCACGGCCACACGCACGAGCACTGGACCCACCCCGGCTTCTTCCACGAGCGCGACAAGCCGCTGAACCGCGACTACCGCAAGCGCGCCTTCACCGTCGGCGTCGGAGGACCGGTCGGCTCGGGCAAGACGGCGCTGATGCTCGCGCTGTGCCGGGCGCTGCGAGACACGGTGTCGCTGGGCGCGGTGACCAACGACATCTTCACGAAGGAAGACGCCGAGTTCCTGATGCGCCACGAAGCGCTCCCGCTTGAGCGCATTCGCGCGGTCGAGACCGGCGGCTGCCCGCACGCGGCGATTCGTGAAGACATCACCCCCAACCTGCTGGCGCTCGAAGACCTGATGAAGGCGGTCAACCCCGAGCTGCTGCTGGTGGAGAGCGGCGGCGACAACCTGGCCGCGCAGTACAGCCGCGAGTTGGTCGACTACACCGTGTACGTCATCGACGTAGCCGGCGGAGACAAGGTGCCGCGCAAGGGCGGCCCGGGCATCACCCAGTCGGACCTGCTGGTGATCAACAAGACCGACCTCGCGCCGCACGTGGGGGCGAGCCTCGAGGTGATGGCTCGCGACGCGAAGAAGATGCGGGGCGAGGGCGCGGTGGTCTTCGCGCAGGTAGTGCATGGCCAGGGCGTCGACGTCATCGCGCAGCACCTCGTCGGGGCGTGGAAGCAGGCCACCCGAGGTTGAGGCGCGCACGACCGGTGGACTAAGAACCTCATATACGAGGCTACGACATGGCTCAGCTCACAATCTATCTGCCGGACGAAGTCGAGAAGAAGGTGAGGCAAGACGCTCGGCGCGCGAAGAAGAGCGTGTCGGCCTTCATCGCCGACCTGGCGACCCGCAAAGAGAGCCGGGGCACCGACGCGGCCTGGGCCAAACAAGTCGCCGCGCTCTATGGGAGCTGGGTCGGCCCGTTCCCGGAGATCGACGATCCGCCTCCCGACGAGCCGGAGTCGTTCTGATGCGCCTGCTCGACACGAGCGTGTGTATCGGCTGGCTCGGCGGAAGAGACCTCGGGGTCAAACGCCAACTCAGCGCCCTCGAGCGCGACGAGGTCGCGGTGTGCAGCATCGTCAAGGCCGAGCTCCTCTATGGGGCGCGCGCCAGCGCTCGGGTGGCGGAGAACCTGGAACGGCTCGAGGCGCTCTTCGCGCTGCTGCCCTCATTGCCGTTCGACGATGAGGCGGCAGCCCACTACGGAGCCATGCGCGCACAGCTTCGTCGAGCGGGGACCCCCATCGGCGGCAACGACATGTTGATCGCCTCGATCGCGCTCGCCGCTGACGCGACGCTCGTCACGCGAAACGAGAAGGAGTTCAGGCTGGTGCCCGGCCTCCGCGTCGAGGTGTGGTGACGGCGCTCAACTCCGCCGCAAGAAGAGCGACTCGCCGAAGCGCACCGCGTCGAACCGCCGCAGCCCTCGCGTCGCCGGCCCCCGCAGCACGCGGCCATCGACCGCGAAGATCGACCCGTGGCACGGGCACTCGAACTGCTCGCCCGCCACGGGCGCGACGTCGCACGCGCCATGGGTGCACACCCGCCACACCGCCGCGAACGAGCCGTCGGCGCGGTGCAGCACCCAGACGTTGATCAACGCCTCGGCGTCTTCCAGCACCGCGCTGCCGCCGGCCTGCGCCAACGAAGGGAAGTCGGCGAGCGGGAACTCGGTCCACCCGCTTCCCTCGGGCCGCGAGCCGGCGTCGGACACCATCGCCGCCGGCCCGCACGCGCTGAGCGCCACCCCGGCGAGCAGCGCCTCGCGCCGGGTCCAGCTCACGGTGAGACCTTCTGCGCGTTCACCACGGCCACCGCGTCGAGGTCGAAGCCACCGCCCGGCGGGCCGTAGAAACGATTCTCGCCGCTGTCGGTGATGCGCACGAAGCGCGCACGCGCGAGGCCGACCTCGGAGAGATCGAACCCATCGCCGCCCGCGACCGCCGGGTCGGTGCCGGAGATGCCCTGCGCGGGGTTCGCGTACACCGGGTGCACGCCAGCGCAGCGCGAGGCGCCCGCATCCGCGCCGCACGGGAACGCGCGCCAGTCGACGCCGTCTTCGCTCACCTCGACCACGCCGGTCTCGAGGAACCCGGTGAAGCCGTTCTCGAAGACCAGCAGGTCCACGCCCGGCCCATCGATGGCGAGCAGATCGAGGAACTCCAGCTCGATGACGCCGCGGTTGCCGAGCGCCAACACGTCGAGCGAGCCCTGCACGTCACCGCCGCCCGACGGAGGCCCGAGCACGACCTGCGGAAACAGGTCCTGCCCGAAGCCCGCGCCGGGACCGGGGACGAAACGCACGACCCGATCAGCCCAGGGATCATCGGGACGCACGGGCCCCGCGTCGACGACCGGCGGCTCCGCGCCCGCATCGAGCTCGACCGGAGGCGCACCACACCCCGCGACGAGCACCAGGCTGATCAGGCCGAGGCGGCTCACGGCTGAACGCTCACCACCCGGCGGCCGTTGCGATCCGACAGGCCGACGAGCACCGCGTTGCCGTGGCCGACGACGAAGGTGACCGCGGTGCACTTGTTGGTGGCCTCGAGCAGCTTCACCGGCGCGGCGGCGGTGACGGTCTGCACGCCCGAGCCCGCGAGCGTCAACGGCACGCGCTCGACGCTGCTGGTGAAGACCTCGAAGTTCGAGTCGTAGCCGCCCCGCACCACCACCGCGTCGTCGCCGACGGTGGTGAGGTCGAGGAGATCATCGCCGCTGATCAGATCCGCCGCGCCGGCCAACGCGAACGAGCTGCGACCGGTGAGCGCGCCCGCGTAGAGCGACGCCGGCGCCGCGCGCACGTGGTTCTGGAAGTCGGTGCCGTCGAAGTAGCCCAGCAGCAGCACGCCGTTGGCGGTCGCGCCGATGAAGCCGCTGCTCGCCATCCACCCCGGGTCGAAGGTCGAGAAGCCGAACGCACCCTGCGCATCGAGCGCGTAGATGTTCGCGCCGCTCGCGCCGCCCAGCCCGCCGCCATTGACCAAGAACGAGCCCTGGAAGCCGACCGCCGTGTAGTTGCCCGGCGCTTCGACGTGGCGCACGCCCGCATCGGCGGTGTCGTAGATCACCACGCTGCCGGGGAAGCCCGCGCCCGACTTCGTGTAGCCCGCGAGGAGCTGCGTGCCGCTGGTGGCGAGCGAGCCGCCGAGGAACACGCTGACGCCCGCATCGACGTCGGCCTCCGACACCACGCTGGCGAGCGCCGGGCCGAGCGTGAGCGTGGGCAGCGTGCCGAGTCGGTGCAGCTGCTTGTCGGCGCCGATGCCGTACAGCGTGTCGCCGATGACGCCGACGGTGCTCACGCCCGCGGGGAGTGCCGCCGTGGCGCCCGCCGTCGCGCCGTTGCGCAGCAGCAGATCGCCCACCTTCGGGTCGAGCGTTGCCGTGGCGCAGTCGAGGCCGGCATCGACCCCCGCATCCACCACGCCCGCGTCCACCGGGCCCGCGTCGACGGCACCACCGCCGCCTCCGCCACCACCCGTCGCGTCGCCACCACCACCGCCACCGCCACCGACCGCACCAGCGTCTTCGATCGAACCCATCGGGCCGCAGCCCACCACCGCCACGGCGCACACCGCGGCGAACCACACGTTCTTCATCTTCACGTCACTTCTCCAGCGCGACCCCCGCGGGCCACGATTGGCTCAAAGGACACGACGCGATGAAGACAGACGTCACCGAAGACGGACGAAGACCACGGCTGATCTGCCCCATCGCGCTCCCCTCGGAGCGGGTGGAACCTTCATCGGTGGCAGGTCTTCGGACTCACAGGCGCGCTTCGCTGAACTTCCAGCTCAGCTCCTACTGGCCGTCGCTTCCCGGGCGCCCCGATGGCGCCCAGTGCTTCGAGTTGACGGCGTTCGTTCCTGATTACCGCTGCGGGGCAGTCCCGGAATCGCACCGGGTTCCCTTTCCATCGACGCGGCGCGTGTACGGGGCTCGGTGCACGTCGTCAACGAGTTCGGTAAGAGCGCGCCCATGGGACGCATCTTCGAGACGCGCAAGCACACCATGTTCGCCCGGTGGAACAAGATGGCGAAGGCCTTCACCCGGGTGACCAAAGAGATCACCATCGCGGTGAAGTCCGGCGGCACGAGCCCCGAGTCGAACCCCGCCCTGCGCCGCGCCATTCAGAACGCGCGCGCGGTCAACATGCCGAAGGACAAGGTCGACGCGGCGATCAAGCGCGCCAGCGGCCAGGACCAGAAGGACTACGAGCTCATCGTGTACGAGGGCTACGCGCCCCACGGCATTCCCGTCATCGTCGAGACCGCCACCGACAACGTGGTGCGCACCGTGGCCAACGTGCGCATGCACTTCAAGGAGTGGGGCGGCAACATGGGCAACGCTGGCGCGGTCGGCTTCATGTTCAAGCGCATGGGCGTCTTCCGCCTCGACCCCACCGGCATCGACGCCGACGCGCTCGAGCTCGACCTCATCGATCACGGCCTGCAGGAGCTCGGCGAAGGCACCGGCGAGAAGGGCGAGAAGCTGCTGATCATCCGCTGCGACTTCACCGACTTCGGCAAGCTCCAGCACGCCATCGAAGAGCGCAAGCTGACGGTGCTCTCGAGCGGCTCGGAGTACGTGGCGCAGAACCCGGTCGATCTCCCCGCGGATCAGGCCAAGGAAGTGCTCGAGATGATCGACGCGCTCGAGCAGGACGACGACGTCCAGCACGTCTTCCACGGCCTCGCGTGACGCTCAGGTCGGGCGCGGCAGGTTCACGAAGGTGGCGAGGTCGGCGGCGAGCGAGAGCTGAGACTTGAGCTCGGCGTCCTGCTCGGGGAGCTGCTGGGCCATCTCGGCGGCCTCTTCGAGGGTCTTGAAGACCTTCATGTTCTCGGAGCTCATCAGGCTCAGCGCCGCGAGGAAGGTGCGGGTGATGATCGCCGCCACCCCGCGGGTCTGCACCACCACGATGTTGGCCCGCCGCTGCTGCTGAAGCTCGACCGCGCCTTCCTTCAAGCGATCGCGCATCTCGGGGGTCGGGTTCGACTGCGCGCCGACCACCACGGAGATCTGGGTGATCTTCCCGTACTTCGCGGCCAGCGCGCGGTGGTGCTTCTCGAGGGCGTCGACCGCCCGCACGGTCAGCTCGGAATACCAGACCGAGACGAACAGCGAGCCGACGTGACCGAGCCTGACTTCGGGGAACTCCTGCAGCGTGGTGAGCGGCACGGCCCGCAGGGTACCGCGAATGTGGTGCGCTTCCGATCCCAACCTGCCGCGACCGTGCTACTGCCCGGCCCGCTATGGGTCTTTCCATCGGAATCGTCGGGCTGCCCAACGTCGGCAAGTCCACCCTCTTCAACGCGCTGTCGAACGCCGGCGCGCTGGCTGCCAACTACCCCTTCGCCACCATCGAGCCGAACATCGGCGTGGTGCCGGTGCCCGACGAGCGCGTCGATCAGATCGCCGCCCTCGTGAAGCCGCAGAAGACGCTCTACACCACGCTGGAGTTCGTCGACATCGCCGGCCTGGTGCGCGGCGCGAGCAAGGGCGAAGGCCTCGGCAACCAGTTCCTCGCCAACATCCGCCAGGTCGACGCGGTGCTGTACGTGCTGCGCTGCTTCGTGGACGACAACATCACCCACGTCGAAGGCAGCGTCGATCCGCAGCGCGACAAGGACGTGGTCGACACCGAGCTGTGCCTCAAGGACCTCGAGACCGTCGAGAAGCGCCGCGAGAAGACGCAGCGCACCGCGAAGGGCCCGGGCAAGGAAGGCGAGCTGGCGAAGCTCGAGCTGGCGGTGCTCGACAAGCTCAAGGCCAAGCTCGACGACGGCGTGCCGGTGCGCGGTCACGGCCTGACGGTGGAAGAGAAGGCCCTGGTGAAGGAGCTGTTCCTCCTCACCGACAAGCCGGTGCTCTACATCGCCAACGTCGCCGAGGCGCAGCTGAGCAAGGCCGACAGCGATCCCTTCGTCGCCAAGGTGAAGGCCATCGCCGCGGCCGAAGGCGCCGAGGTGGTGGTGCTCGCCGCCGCGCTGGAAGCCGAGATTCAGTCGCTGCCCGCCGAAGATCGCCCCTCGTTCCTCAAGGACGCGGGCCTCGACGAGCCGGGCCTGAACAAGGTGGTGCGCGCCGGCTACAAGATGCTCGGCCTGCAGACCTACTTCACGGTCGGCGAGAAAGAAGTGCGCGCCTGGACCATTCACAAGGGCGACAAGGCCCCGCAGGCCGCGGGTGTGATTCACACCGACTTCGAGCGCGGCTTCATCAAGGCCGAGGTGATGTCGTGGAAGGACCTCTTGACGCACGGGTCGGAAGCGGCCGTGCGCGACAAGGGGCTGCTGCGCATGGAAGGCAAGGAGTACGTCGTGCAGGATGGGGACTGCATGCACTTCCGCTTCAACGTCTGAAAGGTTGAATGCCCCTCAAGCTGCACTTCCTCGCGCGGGCCCGGCTCTGGTCGGAGGTGGTCGTCTCCGGCGGAGAGCGCGTCTTCGTGCCCACCACGGAGGTGCTCCCTCCCGGTTCGCCGGTGAGCATCGAGATCGACGCGCCTGAGTTCGACGCGCCGATTCAGGTGCAGGGGTTCGTGCAGCAGGTGCGGCCGCTCTCGGCGGGGCAGGCCGCGGGTGTGCTGGTGAAGCTCGACGAGCCTTCGCTCGAGAAGTGCCGCGCGCTGGTGGCTGATCACGACGACGCCGCGCGCATCGCGGGGCGGGCCGAGCCGCGCGTCGACTGCGATCTCCCCGCGCGCGTGGTGTCGCCGATGGTGCTCAACGGCTGCGCCACCAAGAGCCTGTCGGTGCACGGGCTGACGCTGAAGACCTCGCAGCCGCTGGCGAAAGACGGCCACGTCGGCCTCGCGCTGCAACTGCCCGACGGCACCGAGGCGCTGGTGAACGCGCAGGTGATGTGGACGCGCACCGAGCTGATGCTCTCGGGCCTCAAGCTCACGCAGCTCGACGCGATGACCGAGAAGCGGCTGCAGAGCGCCGTCGAGGTCTTGCAGGGCAAGCGCAGCGTGGGCCCCTCGCTCGCGCGCACGGTGCTGGTTGCCGACGATGATCCGTCGATCCTCGACTTCACCTCGCGCGTGGTGACCAAGGCCGGCCACCGCGTGGTGCGCGCCGAGCGCGGCGACACGGCCCTCGAGCTGGTGCGCAAGGAACGGCCCGACCTGGTGTTCCTCGACGTGTTGATGCCCGGGCTCGACGGCCTCGAGGTGTGCAAGGCGATCCGCGCCGACGCCACGCTCGCGCGCACGCCCGTCATCTTGTTGTCCGCGATGGGTGAAGACCGCCTGGTGGCCGCGGCGAAGACGGCGGGCGCCGACGGGTACCTCACCAAGCCGATGCGATTGGACGCGATGCGCGCGCTGCTGGCCGAGCGCCTGACGCCGCGCTGACCGTCACCACCGCCACGAGACGGCGCCGCCGCGAGCGACCCCGCGAGCCAGCTCGGTGCCCCGCGCGTCGAGCAGCAGCACCTGCGCCTGACCGCGGGCGGCGACCTGCACCTGGTACGTGCGGTGCCCATCGATGGCGTTGAGCGCCACTTCAGCCGGGCCCTGATGCAGCGCGCTGAAGGCGTCGACCACCCGGCGAACCGCGGGCGGAGGATCCTTCACGAGGAACGAGGCGGGCAGCTTCGGCGCGCCGTGCAGCGCAATCAGCTCGGCGTACTCACGCTTGGCGGTGGCGACGAAGGCGGGCGTTCCCGGCTCGAGCTTCGCGCGCGTCGGAGTGGTGCCCCCCTGAAGCCTGGCGAAGAGCGCCATCTCCTTCGCCAGCGAGGTCGCCCGTTCCCGGTCCTGGGGGGTGAAAGCACGCTGAGGAAGAGAGGAGAGCCGCATGTGGTGAGCGCCTGTCCCACATTCTCGGAAGCAGCGCGTCAGAGTTGCTTCCGGCGCTCACTTTTCGGCGGGGTCGAGGTCGAGCCGGTAGCCGCGCGAGCAGCGGGAGGCCCGGCGCTGGGTGTCGTCGCGCACGAAGCCGTTGCGCTCGTAGAAGCGGATGGCGGCCGTCATCTGCTCCGTGGTGTCGAGCACCACCCGGTGGCCGCCATGGGCTCTCACGAAGGCGAGGCAGTCATCGAAGAGCCGCTGCCCGACGCCCTGCCCCCGGCTCGCGGGCGAGAGGTACATCTTGCGGAGCTCGAAGACGCCCGGCTCGACGGGGAAGACGCCGGCCGTGCCCAACAGCCGCGGGCCGTCGGTGGCGACGAAGAAGGCGCCGCCGTGCGCGACGTAGCTCTCGGGCAGGTGCTCGAGCTGGGCATCGGTCTCGGCGCCCAGGCCGTAGGTGATGCCGAACTCCGCGAGCGTCTCGCGCACCAGCGCCACCACTGCGGGCACGTCGCTCAGCTCCACCGCTCTGGTGTTCATGCCGAAGCTAAATAGCCGAAGGTAGAGTCGCGCGATGCGACCGTGGTGGGTGCTGCTCGGGGTGTCGTGGTGCTGGGCCTGCAACGAGGCGCCGAAGCCGCCGCCACCGCCGAGGGTCGCACCGGCGCCGAAGCCGAAGCCGCTGCCCCCGGTGCTTCCGCCCGCCCCAGACCCGCTCGACGAAGCGCCCGAGAGCATCGCCGCCTTCCCCGACGAGCCTGACGAGCGCGACGTGTCCACCGACGGGCGCCTGCTGGAGCTGCTGCTCGCCGACCCCGACGCCGCCGAGGCCGCGTTGGCGCACCTCGCGACGCCCGACGCGTGGCGGGTGTCGCTCAGCGCCCAGTTCGCGCTGGCGCATGGGGCGAAGTCGCGAGCGCTCGAAGAAGAGCCGGCGTTGCCGCTGGCGACGCTCGACGGCGGCGCGGTGGTGGTGGGCGCTCCGGCGTGGGTGATGGACGACGTGCCGCTGCTCGGGCCGGGGAAGAAGCCGAAGACGCTGCAGCGCCTGCCGATCAACACCGAGGTGCAGGTGCTGGCGGTGGAAGGCGAGCGCGCGCGCGTCTCGGTCGGCGTCGCGCAGGTCGCGGTGTGGGGCCCCAGCGGGCTCGAGCCGGTGCAGCGCACCACGAAGCAGCTCGAGGGCACGGTGCCGCTCGGGGTGCTCGCGCCGCGCGCGCTGGAGGTCGAGGCGTTGATCCAGCGCGCGCTCGAGCAGAAGGACGATGCGGTCGCGACCTGGCAGCGAGCGTGGCGGGTCGAGCGCAGCGCGCGCACGCGAGAAGGGCTGCTGCGAGCCGGCTGGGCGGCGCAGCGCGCGTCGACGGTGGTGAGCGCGGCGCTCTCGCGCGACTTCGCAGCGGTGCGTGAGCTCAGCTTCGCGTGGACGTGCACCGGCGAGGCGCCTCCGACGAAGAAGTGGCTCGACGTCTCGAAGGCGCGGCCGAAGTCGGTGCCCACCGGCGTGTGTCTGGAGGGCGTCGACGCGCGCGTGCAGTGCGAGCGCCACGGCGAAGAGGCGATGCGCGACGCGAAGGAATGGGCGCGCTGGCTCGAGAAGCAGCAGCTCGTCGCCCGGCCGTGGGTGCGCTTCATCGTCGACGCGCGCGAGCGCCGGCAGGTGTTCCTCGTGGCCACGCCGCTCGAGCTGGTCGACACCTGCGACGACTTCGAGCAGGTCACCTTCGAGGCCGGGAGCGGCCTGGTGCGCCGGTTGGTGCTCCCGCTCGGCGCGAAGGACCTCGAGGTGTGGGTGCCGGTCACCCGCGCGCAGGGCGTCGAGTACGCGGTGCCATCGGCGCGCGCCGAGGGTCAGGCGGTCCGTTGGCTGCGCGCGCGTGGCAAGTACAAGTGGACGGTGGGGACCGGCGGCGAGCTGCAGCCCTCGTTGTCGACCGACGCCACCACCTTCGCGGTGCCCGCCGACGTCAGCGCGTCGACGATCGCGCTGCCTCCGCAGCGGGTGTGCGAGTGTCAGCGGCAGGAGTGAGCGACGCGGCGATGAAGCGATCGATCTGATCCCACGCGGCTTCGCTGAGCAGAATGCCGATGTGGTCCACACCCTCGAGGCGCACCAACTCCTTCGGGCCGGCGAGCTGCTCGTAGATGCGCAGCGAGTGCTTGAGCGGGAGGAACTGATCTTCCGACCCGTGCAGCAGCAAGGTCGGCACGGTGATCTGCTGCGCCGCGCGCGCGGGCGAGATGTCGGCGACCACGAAGTGCGCTGCGTCCTGAGCGGCGCGCACCGCGTCGGCCTTGCCCTTCGCCCCGAGGAGCCGTGGGGCGTGATCGTCGACCACCGTCGCCAGGTCCGCGAAGGCCGCGCCCGCCACGACGACGCGGATGCGCGGATCGACCGCCGCCGTCTGCAGCGCCACCGCCGCGCCGAGCGACTCACCCACCACCACCACCGACAACGCCCGGCCCCACTTCGCCAGCGCGACGTCGATGATCAACTGCAGGTCGCCGACCTCCTTCGCGCCATAGGTGACGAACTCGCCGGTCGAGCGGCCGTGCGCGCGTTGATCGAACGCCACCACCGCGAAGCCCTCGTCCACGAAGCGCTGCGCCGCGCCGACGAAGTGCTGCCGGTTGATGTCCTTACCGTGCACGAAGATCAACACGCCCTTCGGGGCCTGCTTCGGCGTGAAGTGCCAGCCGTCGAGGGCGATGCCGTCGGGCGTGGTGACCTCGAAGTCTTCGTGCGCGAGGGACGGCGACCCGACGACGGGCACGCGCATGGGGCGAATCAGAGAGCCGGCGGCGAGATTGCCTGAGACACAGCCCGAGAGGGCGAGGAGCGCTGCGCAGACCAGAAGCAGTCGAGACATGGGCCCGGCCGCTGTTCACGCCCGGTGCCATCGGCAAACCACCGAAGATCGCTGGCCATTGCGCAACCCGCTGCGCAACCGCGAGGATACGGGGCATGGCCTCCGGCTACCGCGAAGACCGACGCATCGACGCCATCCGCCCGCTGTCGGCGGTGTCGAAGAATGAAGCGACCGAGGCCACCGACCTCCGCCGCGAGAAGGCCTGGGAGCTCGAGCGCGAGAAGATCGCCGATCAACTCAAGGCCGCCGGCACCCCGAAGCGCTCGTTCGCCGACCTGCTCAAGAAGAAGCCGTGACCCACGTCTGGATTCCGCTGCCCGACACCGACTTCGACGTCACCGAGGTCGCGGTTCCCTGGAAGCTCCTCACCCGCGCCGGCCATCGCGTCACCTTCGTCACCGAGACCGGCAGCGTCGTGCCCGCCGCGGACCCGCTGCTGCTGACCGGCGTGCTCTTCGGCCAGCTCGGCGCTGAGCCGGAACCGAAGGCCTTCTACGCGGAGATGACGAAGTCGCCGGAGTTCCAGCGGCCGGTGTCGTGGAAGGGCCTCGACGTCTCGCAGTTCGACGCGCTGGTGCTGCCCGGTGGCCACGCGCCCGGCATGAAGCAGTACCTCGGCAGCGAAGAGCTGCAGGCGCGGGTGCGTGACTTCTTCGCGCTCGGCCGGCCCGTCGGCGCCATCTGCCACGGCGTGCTCGTCGCGGCGCGCGCGGGGGTGCTGAAGGGAAAGAAGACGACCTGCCTGCCCGGCTACATGGAGCGCAGCGCGTACTGGCTCACCGCGTGGAAGCTCGGGAAGTACTACCGGACCTACCCGGCCTACGTCGAAGCCGAGGTGCGCGCGGGGCTCTCGTCGCCCGACGACTTCGTGCGCGGGCCGACCCACCTCATGACGCGCGGCACCGACACCGACGACTCGGCAGCCTTCGTGGTGGAAGACGGCAATTACGTGTCGGCGCGCTGGCCGGGTGATGCGTACAAGTTCGCGCGCGCGTTGATGGCGAAGTTCTGATCGGATGCAGAGCCGTGCCCCGCGTCGCCCTGCTCATCCTTCTCTTCACGTCGAGCGGCTGCTTCACCGCGGGCTACCTCGCACAGGCGGCGGGCGGGCAGTACGAGCTGATTCACCGCGCGCGATCGTTGCGCTCCGTCACCCAGAGCGATGAGACGCCGCCCCGTATTCGCGCGCTGCTCTCGAAGGTGCCGGCCATCAAGCGCTTCGGGCAGCTCCACGGGCTGACGCCGACCGAGAACTACACCGACTACGTGGACCTCCACCGCAGCGCCGCGGTGTACGTGGTGCAGGGCTGCGCGCCGCTGGAGTTCAAGCCGCGCCGCTGGACCTTCCCCATCGTGGGCAGCGTGCCGTACCTCGGCTTCTTCGACGAGCAGGCCGCGCGCGCCTACGCCCGCACGCTCGAGCAGGAAGAGGCGATCGACGTCACCGTGCGCACCGCTGCGGCGTACTCGACGCTGGGCTGGTTCCGCGACGCGGTGCTGTCCACCATGATCCCCGAGGGGCCGGAGGCGTTCGGAGAGCTCGCCAACACCATCCTCCACGAGAGCGTGCACGCGACCGCCTACGTGGTGGATCAATCAGCCTTCAACGAGAGCCTCGCCAGCTACGTGGCCGACGAGCTGACGTGGCTGCTGGTGGTCGGGCGCGGTGGGCTGCAGTCGGCCGAGGCGAAGGCGTGGATCGCGGGTGAAGCGAGGGGCGCGCGGTTCCTCGCCGAGCTGCGGCGCGCGCACGACGAGCTCGACGCGCTCTACCGCTCACCGCTGTCGGACGACGAAAAGCTGGCGAAGAAGAACGCGCGGCTCACCGAACTGCAGCAGTCGCTGGGGCTGCGGCGCCGGTACAACAACGCCGACCTCGCCGGGGTGCGCACCTACGACTCGGGTCACGACGCCTTCGCGCGGCTCCACCGGGCGTGTGGGAGCTGGCCGCGCTTGTTCGACGCCATCCGCGCGCTGACGCCGGGCGACTTCACCTCGCCGCAGCAGGCGAAGTTCGACGACGTCATCGACGCCCTCGCCGCGCGCGCGTGCCCGCTCACTTCGCGGTGAGGAAGCCTTCCGCCTTGAGCAGCTCGGCCGTCAGCACCGCGCCGCCCGCCGCGCCACGCACCGTGTTGTGCGAGAGCGCCACGAAGCGCCAGTCGAACACCGCGTCGGGGCGCAGCCGGCCGATGCTGATGCCCTGTCCGTTGCCGAGGTCTCGATCGAGCTTCGTCTGCGGGCGCGCGTCGTCTTCGAAGTAGGTGAGGAACGGCGTCGGCGCGCTCGGCAACTTCAGCGCCTGGGGCTTGCCCGCCGCCTCTCGCCACGCGGCGAGGATCTCCTCCTTCGACGGCTTCTTCTCGAAGGCCACGAAGACCGCCGCCATGTGCCCGTCGCTGACCGGCACGCGAATGCACTGCGCGGTGATGGCCGGCGCGCTCGCGGTGACGATCTTCCCGTCGCGCACCTGGCCCCAGATCTTCAGCGGCTCCTGCTCGCTCTTCTCTTCTTCGCCCTTGATGAAGGGGATGACGTTGTCGACCATCTCCGGCCACGACTCGAAGGTCTTCCCCGCGCCGGAGATCGCCTGGTACGTGCACACCGCGAGCTTCGTGGGGCCGAAGTGTTTGAGCGGGTGAATCGCCGGCACGTAACTCTGGATCGAGCAGTTGGGCTTCACGCTGATGAACCCGCGCTTCGTGCCCAGCCGGCGGCGCTGCGCCTCGATGACCGCCACGTGGTCGGAGTTGATCTCCGGGATCATCATCGGCACGTCGGGCGTCCACCGGTGCGCGGAGTTGTTCGACACCAGCGGCGTCTCGGCGCGCGCGTAGTCTTCTTCGAGCTTCGCGGTGACGTCCTTCGCCATGTCGACCGCGCAGAAGACGAAGTCGACGCTGGCAGAGACCTTCGCCACGTCGGACGCGTCGAGCACCGTGAGCCCTGCCGCGTTCTCCGGCACGCCGCCCGGCAACGACCACCGCCCGCCGACCGCCTCGCGGTACGCCTTGCCCGCCGACGAGGGGCTGGCCGCCACCGTCGTCAGCTCGAACCACGGGTGATTCGCGAGGAGCGAGACGAACCGCTGGCCGACCATGCCGGTCGCACCGAGGACACCGACTTTGAGCTTCGTGGACATCGTGCAGGCAACGTAACCGAGCCGCCCCCGGGATTCGATATTTCACCTGATTTGACGTTCGCTTCGTCATTCGTAATAAGCGGCAAGCATGAAGGCCTCGGCTCAACGCATCGCGCTCGCGCTCCTCGGCGCCTCGCGGGGTCGTGCGTTGTCGGCGCCGGTGCTGGTGGGCGCGGCCGGCATTCTGGGGGTCTCGGGCAACGCGATGCGGGTGGCGCTCTCGCGGCTGGCAGCCGGTGGCGACGTGGTGGTCGAGGAGCGGGGCTCGTACGCGCTGTCGCCGTCGCGGCTCGGCGCCGTGGCCCACGTGCGCACGTTTCGTACCGGCTTCGCCGCGCGCGTGGCGTGGCACGGGGGCTTTCTCGGCGTGCTGACAGGTGAGCTCCCGAGGCGCAACGCGGCCCTCGTCGCCCGGCGAGAACGCGCGCTCGACCTCGCGGGCTTCCGGTACTTCGCGCATGGGCTGTGGGCGCGCCCCGACAACCTCGAGGGCGGCCGCGTGGTGGTGGGCGCGCACCTCGCTCGTCTGGGCCTCGACTCCGACGCCGAGGTCATCGCGCTCGAGCTCGACGCCGGGCAGGTACGCCGCCTCGAAAAGAGCTGGAACGTCGCCGCCGACGCCTCGAAGGCCCGCGCCCTCACCGACCGCGTGCAGCGCTTCATGACCAGCCTCGAGAAGAAGCCGCTGCGCAAGGTGGCCGCGGAGAGCTTCTGGCTGGGCGATGAGGTGCTGCGCTTTCTGGCCAGAGATCCCCTGCTCCCCGAGGCGATGGCCGACCCCTCACCCCGCCGTGAGCTCGCCGACGCGATGAGCGCGCTCGATGAACGCGGCTACGCCGCCTGGCAGTCGCTGCTGAAGGAACTCGAACGATGAGCAGACGAACCGCGACGACGTGGCTGTCGACCGATGAGATTCAGCGGCTGGTGACGGCGAGCGACGTGCAGGGCGCGTGGTCGGTGCTCACCTCGTGGGCCCTCATCGCGGGCGCGTTCGGTGTGCTGGCGTCCTTCCCGACGCAGCCGCTGGCGTGGGTGGTGTCGCTGGTGGTGCTCGGTGGCCGGCAGTTGGCGCTGGCGATCTTGATGCACGAGTGCGCGCACCAGTCGCTGTTCGCCACGCCCGCGCTCAACGAGCACGTCGGCCGGTGGCTGTGCGCGGCGCCGGTGTGGCAGCGGCTGGGCGACTACCGCACCCACCACATCAAGCACCACGCGCGCACGTCGCTCGAAGACGACCCCGACCTCGGGCTGGCCGACGCGTTCCCCACCACCAGGGCGGGGCTGGCGCGGAAGTTCGTGCGCGACGTCAGCGGCATCGCGTTCCTTCGGCGCGTGGTGGGGCTGTTGATGATGGATGCGGGCCTGCTCACCTACACCGCATCGACCGGCGCGAAGTGGGTGACGCCGCGGCCGACGGTGGGGGTGATGGCGCGGTCGCTGGCGCGGAACTTCGGGCCGGTGCTGCTGACCAACGTGGTGCTGGCGCTGGTGCTCGCGGCCAGCGGTCACGCGTGGCTGTACGCGGTGTGGGTGCTGGCGTGGGCGACGACGTTCAGCCTGTTCGTGCGCATCCGCTCCATCGCCGAGCATGGGATGACCGAGACGACGAGCGATCCGCTCCGCAACACGCGCACCACGCAGGCGAACGTGCTGGCGCGGTTGACGGTGGCGCCGCACCACGTGAACTACCACCTCGAGCACCACCTGCTGCCGAAGGTGCCGCACTACCGGCTGCGCGAACTGCATGCCCTGCTCGTGGCGCGTGGGGCCTATGCAGAGGCGACCTCAGCCGACGGCTACGTCCAGGTGCTGCGACTCGCGACGCGCTGAGCCGCGCATCCCACACCAGCCGACTCCGCCGCGCGCTTTCAACGGCAACGGTGCCGGGTGACACGCCGAGGGAATTCAGCATGATTCGTTCCGCCCGTACGCCGGTTCGGCGTATTGGTGACTACCAACCCCATGATGGACACCGCCATCAGCCGCAAGACCGAGCCCCCCGTGATCCCCGGGTACGAGCTCGTGTCGTTGGTCGGCAAGGGCGGCATGGGCGAGGTGCACCAGGCGACGCAGTTGTCGCTGCAGCGCACCGTGGCGGTGAAGTTGCTCAAGCACGAGCTGGCGAAAGACGAGCAGTTCGTCGGCCGCTTCGAGAAGGAAGGCGCGGCGCTCGCGAGCCTGCGTCACCCGCACATCGTCTCCATCGTCGATCGCGGCAAGGCCGGCGACACCTATTACCTGGTGATGGAGTTCGTCGACGGGCCGTCGCTGCGCGAGAAGATGCGCGACCCCGACTTTGATGCCAACCGCGCGTTGATCACCATGCTGCTCGTCACGCGCGCCATCGAGTACGCGCACGGGCGCGGCGTCATCCACCGCGATCTCAAGCCCGAGAACATCCTCTTCGACGAGCAGGCCGGCGGCATCCCCAAGGTCACCGACTTCGGGCTCGCGGGTCTCGACGAGTCGTTCGGTCCGCAGCAGCGCAACCTCACGCAGACCCACGTGTCGATGGGCACCGCCTCGTACATGGCGCCCGAGCAGGCCGTCGACGCGAAGAGCGCCGGGCCGCGCGCCGACCTCTACTCGCTGGGCGTGATGCTCTACGAGATGCTGACCGGCGAGCTGCCCATCGGTCAGTTCGACCCGCCGTCGGTGAAGAAGCCCGGCGTCGACAAGCGCCTCGACCCCATCGTCTCGCGCTGCCTCAAGCCCACGCCCGAAGACCGCTACCCCAGCGCCACCGCCCTGCTCGCCGACCTCGAGAAGGTGGTGCAGCTCAACTCATCGACGCTCTCGCTGTCGAAGGAGACGCCGGCGCAGCGGGCGCTTCGTCGCGCGCTGGAGGTCGGCCGCCGGGTGGGCCGCACCGCCGCGGCGCTGGTGGTGTTGTTCGCGGTGGTGATCATCGGCACCGTCTTCCTGCGGCACCGCGCCGAATCGAAGCGCGTGGCGTCGGGCGTCGAGCTGATGACCGACTTCGGCGCGAAGTTCCCCCTCGGCTCGGTGGGCCGCGTCGATCGCCAGACGCGCGAAGTCACCCTGGGTGAAGGGCCCGACACGGTGACGTTGATGGCGCTGGGTCGCAAGCCGACCATCGAGAAGGGCACCATCGACTTCGGAGACCCCGACGGCGAGCGCACCGGCCGGGTGGTCATCGACGCCGACGTGGTGGGCACCGGCGTCGACTTCTCGGCGCTGGTCGACACTGAAGACGAACCGCGCGGTCGCCTCGAGCCGCTGTGGGAGCTGTTCCGCGGCACGAAGCCCGAGGCCCGCAGCGCGCTGATGATGCTCGGTGAGAACGGCCGCTACGTCGCGCTGGTGGTGTCGGGCAACGGCAACGAGCCGACGCTCGAGTGGGTGTTGGGTCCCGACAAGCGTGGCTTCATGCAGGCGCCGCTTCCGGTGAAGCGAGAAGGCCAGCGCCTCACCCTGCGCATGGATCCCGAGACCGGTGAGCTGTTCGCGGTGTCGGGTGAAGGTCGCGATGCGCGCGTGCTGGGCGATGGGCTGTGGCTGGGGCCGTACTGGCGGCAACTGCTCGGTGACTCGCCGCGCCTCGCGGTCGGGTGTCTCGAGGGGCGCTGCGTGTTCCGCAATCTGCTGATTCAGGGGTTGGATCTTCCGAGCGGGCTCACCCCGCCGCCGCTGCCGAAGGTCGACGCGCTCGCGCCGGATGAGGAAGAGCAGCAGACCATCAAGGCGCCGGGGCCAGCGCCGAAGCAGAAGCCGAAGTCGGTGGCCACGCCCAAGCAGCCGCCCCCGCCGCAGAAGGTGGTGGTGCAGAAGCCGCCGCCCTCGAAGGTGAACCCGAAGGTCGCGCCGAAGCCGCCCGCTCCGCCCCCGAAGAAGCGCTGACCCAACCTCTCCCTGCGAGAGCGGGGAGAGGTCGACGCGCAGCGGCGGGTGAGGGGCCTTCACGGCTCAGCGCTTGAAATCGCCCCTCACCCCAACCCTCTCCCCGCTCTCGCAGGGAGAGGGAGTTCAGTAGCTGAGGGTCCAGTCCTTCTCGAAGGACAACATCGCCGCGTCGGTGACGGGCCAGGTGATGCCGCGAACCACCTTCTCGATGCAGGCCTGCGTCGCGTCGCGCTTCGGCCCGTCGGGGTCGAGCGTGGTGTCGACGGTGAACAGCTCGCCGCCCTTCTTGATCACCACCTTCACCTTGATGGCCTGCTTCCAGCCGGGCGCGTCGGTGTCAGCCCCGGCGATGTTCAACACACAGTCGATGATCGGCTGCTGCTTCGCGCCGAGCACCTCGCCCACCGCCTCATCGGTCTTCGAAGGCGGCGGTCCCGGGCAAGCAGGCGCGACCAGCGTCGCGAGACACCCCGTCGACTTCGGCGTGGTGCGGACCCACTTCGCGCCTCGCGGCGCCGCCTTGCGCGAGAAATCGTAGGGGTCGAGGTGATCCGCGCCGTCCTTGCTGACCTGCTCGTCGAGCACCGGCTGCTCGTTGACGAAGGTAAAGCGGCGGTAGCGGCCGGCGCTGCCGTCACCGAGTTCCTTGCGGAGTTCCCACAGCGTCAACCGTTTGGCATCGAAGTCGCGCGCGAAGACGAGCGCCTCGGGCACCGCGCCCTCCGCGGGGAAGAGCACCAGTGGCGGCGCGAACTCGTGAGTGCGGTCGTCCCACAGAAAGAACAGCGACGACTCGTTGTACGCGCCCGTCGTGCAACGAACCTGCAGCAGAAAGTGACCCCGCCCCAGCGGGAGGAACGCGAGGCCGGGCACCTTCTCTCCGCGCGACGCCGCCTCGAGATCGGGCCAGTCACCGCAGCGCTCCTTGAAGGTGCTGCGCTCGAACGTCTTCTTCAGCAGCACCAACATGTCGGCGCAGGTCGACGCGGCCGCCGGCGCACCGGCGGTGAACGAGCACCCTTCCGGCAAGCGAATCACCGCGCGCGCCTGCGCAAACGAGGGGACACACCACAACGCAACGACGACGAGCGGCCAACGCATGCGCGCAGTCTGAGGGCAGCAACGCGCCGAGGCCAGAACACGAACTGCGCGGTAGGGTCGCCGACGATGCGTCCTCTCTTCGTCTTCGCGTTGCTGCTGGTGGGATGCGGGAGCCCGCTGTGCAAACCGGGCACATGTCCCGCGGGTCAACACTGCGTCTCGGTGGGCCAGGACACGTCACCGTCGTGCCGCCCTGCGTGCGACCTCGGCGACGGCGGTTGCAGCATGGGCGCCTGCGTGTGCGGCACAGCCAGCACCACCCCGAGCTGCGTACCGGTCTGCCAGTGAAGGAGGTCGAGCAGCTCGTCGCGCGGCTGCGGCTCCGGTGGCTGCGCCTGCCCGAAGACGCGCGTCGCCAGCTCGCAGCGAGGTGGATCGACGTGAGCGTGAAGACCGCGCTGCCCCACCATGCGCTGGAGACGATCGCCGACGAGGCCTCGATGCTGCGCGTTGAGGTGGCCCTCAGCCGGCTGCTGAAGACCACGCCCGCCGACGAGACCCGGCTCTTCGCGCTGCTCGGCCACTTCGAGGCGCTGAAGGGTGAGCTGGTCATCGACGACGCGGCCTTCATGGCGCTCGAGACCTCGCGCGCGCTGCTGACGCGGCTGGAGGCGGATCTGCCAGGGTGAGCGGCCTGATCCCTCACCCTGCAACTTCCCACTCGCGCACGCCGGGGCCCTTCGACACCAACCTCCGCACCGGCACATCGAGCCGCCGTGCCCACGCCAGCAGCGCGTCGACGTCGTCGGCCGGCACGTCACGCAACCTCCAGGTCAGGTCGAGGTCATCGAACTGGAGCGTGAGCGCCCGCGCGTCGACGTCCACCCGACGGAGCGCAGCCGTGGGTCGCCGCAGCGTCACCCGGCCGAAGCGCTCGCTGTAGCCATCGACACCAACCACCGCGAGCTCCGACGCGCCCAGCACCACCGCCTGCAGCTCCGCGTTCGCGCCGTGACCGACCAGGCAGACCGAGGCTTCCAGCGGTGGCTGCATCGCCACTCCGCACACCCGCTGGGCCGTGGAGCCCTCGAGCAGCACCACGGGGATCGCGCGCGAGTCCTCAGGCAGCGGAAACGCCCTGGCGAGGGCGCGCAGGCCTTCGACGGCGTCGAGGCCGTCGAGCGGCACCACGGTCTTCGGTCGCTGATGCGCCATCGCCGCGAACGTCGACGGGTCGCGCGAAGCGAGCACCTCGAGGTCCGCGCCTCCCCGCCGGGCGATCAGGGACCAGCAGACGTCGTGCGCGTGCTCGGCGTCGTCGCGCTCGCTCGCGGCCCTGAGGCCCAGGCCCTCGATGGCCGCCACCGCTCGTTCGATGAAGGTGCTCACGGCGCGAAGTATGCCCCGTGACGACCGACTTCAGATCGTGAGCGCGAGGTCCGTTCGGCAATGGCACAGTGGGCTCATGACGAGCGTGGTGATGGCTCTCCTGGTGTTCGGGGCCGAGCCTTCGATGAGCATCGCGGTGACACAGGTTCAACTCGTACAGGTCGACCCGGCGCTCGGTGGCTACGTCGAAGATCGGCTCGCGGCGCAGCTGCGTGCGCGCGGGCTGCAGGTGACGACGCCGAGCGATCTGGTGGCGATGCTGGGGCTCGAGCGGCAGAAGCAGTTGCTGGGCTGCAGCGACAACACGTCTTGCTACGCCGAGCTGACGGACGCGCTGGGGGTGAGCAACGTGCTGCTGGGCCGGCTCACGCGACTGGGCACCCGCTTCGAGCTCGACGTGCGCGTCATTCGCCAGGGCAGCACGAAGATCATCGCCAGCGACACGCGGGGCATCGATGACGAGGCCCGCCTCGGCACGCTCGTGGAGCGCGCCGCCGATGCGCTGGTCGATCAGCTCCGACCCCCGCCGCCGGCGCCGCCGTTTCGCTGGAGGCTGTGGGTTCCGGTGATCGCCGGCCTCGTGTCGGCCGGCAGCGGCGCCGGGCTGATCATCAGCGCGCAACTCGAATACTCGTCATTCACCACGCCCGGGGGTGGCGCACCTTTGCTCACCGGTGACGCGGCCATCGCGACGCGCTTTCAGGACCTCTCGCTGCGGCGCGCGGTGGGCTTCGGGCTCGCGGGGCTCGGCGCCGCGCTCATCGCGACCGGCGTGGTGTGGAACGCGCTGGCGCCGTCGTCACCGGTGACCGTCTCGGTGGCGCCCACCACCGACGCCTCGTGGCTCGTGGTGCGAGGGAGCTTCTGATGCGCGCGCTGCTCTGTGGGCTGTTGATGCTGGACGCGGCGTGCTGGTCACAGGCCTCGTTCACCGCCGACTGCACGGCCGCCGGTCACTGTGTGCCGAGCCCGCCGACGCTCGACGACGCGGGCACCATCGACGCAGGCACCATCGACGCGGGTGAGGTCGACGCAGGCACCATCGACGCGGGCTACGCGACCTGGGCCGACGTGACGCGCGAGCTGTTCCCCGCGACGCCGACGACCGACCCGACCTTCACGCTGGCGACGATCGGCATCGGCACCAACCCCGGGCTCATCGGCGGCGTGCTGACGCCCTCCGGCTCGGTCATCTGCCTTCCGTATTACCCGGGCCCTGCCCTCGAGATTCGCCGCAACGGCTCGACCCGCTTTCTGCCCTCGGTCGGTGATGGCGGCTGGGAGGGCGGCGTGCTGCTGCCCGACGGCACGGTGCTCGGCCTGCCGTACTCGGCGAAGGAGTTCCTCGTCATTCCCCCCGATGGCGGTACGCCGCGGCTGGTGGAAGGTGGGCTCGAGACCTCGGGGCTGACCGCTCCGTACTTCGAGGGCGGCGTGGTGACGAAGTCGGGGAAGGTGCTGCTGGCGGTCTCCAGTGGGCCGAAGCTCGCCGTGTTCGACCCCGACACCGAGCGGCTGTCGATGCTCGAGCCCGTCACCTTCAACGGCGCCAAGCAGTACGCGGGCGCGGTGCTGCGGGCTGACGGAGAGAGTGGGTGGATGGTGCCGCGTGACGCGACGCTGCTGGTGCAGTCGAACACGGCGAGCTCGAGCGATCCGGGCCTGCCGTTGTCAGGCTTCGCGGGCGGCGTGTTGTTGCCCAACGGAGACGCCGTGCTCGCGCCGCGCCTGGGGACCTTCTCGCGCGTCAGCGTCGACGGCGTGGTGCCCCGAGGTCCCTCGACCGGGGGCTACTTCTCGGCGGCGTGGTCCACCAACGGCTTCGCCTACGCGGTGCAGACCGACGGCCCCTCGGGGAAGGTCGCCATCATCGACAGCGCGGGCAACGTGACCGAGGTCGACGCACCGGTGACCGATGCCGGCACGCTGCCCATCTTCAACGGCTCGCACTACGGCTTCGTGGCGCGCGAAGACGGGGTCATCGTCGGCTGCCCCTTCAGCGCGTCGTACGTGTTGTTGCTGAGCCCCACCACGCGCCGCACCGTGCCGCGCGAGGTGATGCTCTCGCCGTGGCTCGATAAGTGGTGAGCAGCGTCACTCTTCGACGCGCTTGAGCTGAGGCACCCGCGGGGCCCCGAGCTGGTTCGTCTGCGCGGTCGCCTCGGCCGTCGGCCGCTCGCCCGAGAGGACCACCTGCAGCGAGTCGCGCGCTGAGCATCTTCGCGGCGACCTGCACCCGCGCCAGAGACACCGCGCGCAGCGCCTCGACCTCGTTCTCCGGCGACTCAACGCACCCGTCGCGTCTACGGCTGGGGGAAGTGCCCGCTCGCGGCGAGCACCTCGAGGCGCGCCTGGCGGGCCGCGTCTTCCGCCACCGCCACGCCCGTCTCGGCGTCACGCGAGCGGCGCTCGGCATCGACCACTTCGATGTTGGTCGACGCGCCCGCGCGGAAGGCCTGCTGCGAGAGCTCGAGCGTGCGGCGCGCCTGGGTCGCGGCGTCTTGCGCGGCGGCCAGCGCCTCGTCGGCCTGAGTCACCTGCGCCAGCGCGGCGCGCAGCTCGGCCGACGCCTGCCGGTGCACCGCCTCGAACTGCGCGGCGGCCTGCGTCTCGAGCGCGCGGCGTTCCTTCTGCTGCCCGTAGCGCAGACCACCGTCGTACAGCGGAATCGACAACACCAGCTGCGCCTGAAAACTCCACAGCGGCACGGTGAGCGTCGGCGGGTTCTGGTAGCCGGGCTGCACGATGGCCGAGAGCAACGGCGTGTACTCGCTCCAGTCCCACGAGGTGCCGACCTTCGTCGCGTCGAGCCGGGTCTTCGCCGCGCGCACGTCGGTGCGGCCTTCGGCGTCGAGCGCCTCGGGCGGCGCGCCGAGCGCGGGCTCTTCGTCGAGGGCCGAAACCGCGCCGTCGACGCCGATCGCCACCCCGAGCTGCTCCTCGAGCCGGCGGAGCATGCCCTGCGCCGACGCGCGCTGCTGCCGGGCGATGGCTACTTCCTGCGCGGCGCGGATCTCGTCGAGCTCGCTGCCCAACCCCGCGGCGCGGCGATCCTTCGCGTACTGCAGGTGCGCTCCGGCGGTGTCGAGCGCGCGCGTGGCCGCCGCCACCACCCGCTGCTGCGCGAGCACCTGCAGCCACGTGCGCCCCGCGAGCAGCGCCACCTGCCGGCGAACGTCGACCGCGCTCGCCTTCACCGCGTCGGCGTTGACGTCGGCGCGCTTCCACTGCGCCCACTTGCTGGCGGCGACCAGCGGCACCTGCAACTGCACGTTGGCGCCGAGCTGCGTGCCACCGGCGATGACGCGATCGTTGAGCACGCGATCGGCGTCGAGCTGGGTGCCCACCGCGTTGACGGCCAGGGTGGGCAACGAGCCGGCGCGTGCCTGCTCGACCTGCGCCGCCGCGCGCGCCGCGTCGGCCTGGGCCACGCGCAACGTGGGGTTCGCCTCGAGCGCGCGCTGCACCGCGTCTTCGAAGCGCATCGGCTGCGCCGCGAGCACCAACAACAAGAGCGCGCTCATGGAGTCGCCGCCACCTTCTTCACCTCGGGCTCCACCGCCTGCACGCGATCTCCATCGACCAGCCCCGCGGGCGGGTACAGCGCCACGCGCCCCTCGGCGGGCACGTCACCCAGCACCTCGACGTCGCGGCCCAGCTCGCGCACCAGCTTCACTGGCACGAAGCGCAGCGTCTCGTCGACGGCCACCACGCCCACCATCGTCACGCCGTTGCGCACCGCGACCGCCGAGCTCGGCACCTGGAGCACCGGCTCATCGCGCGGAACCTCGAACGTCACCCGCACGTACGCGCCGGGCACCAGCGAGGGCGCGGCGGCGTCGGGCACCAGCTCGCAGTGCAGCGTGCGCGTCAGCGGGTCGAGCGCGCCGGCGATGCGAGTCACCTTCGCGGGCGTGGCCTGCGCGCCGACGAGCACCTGCGCGCTCATGCCCGCCTTCACCTGCGCGGCGGCCCACTGCGGCACGTCGACGTCGATCTGCAGGCTGCCGGTGGTGGCGAGCTCGAACAGCGCGGTGCGCTCGGCCGACACCAGCGCGCCGTCGTCGACGTAGCGGCGGTTGATGGTGCCGTCGAAGGGCGCGCGCACGGTGAGGTAGCCGACGAGCGCGGTGAGGCGATCGTGCTCGGCGGTGGCCAGCGCCTTCTCACTCTCGGCCGCCTTGAGCCGCAGCAGCGACGCGTCGACGTCTTGCGCCGAGAGGTTGCCGCTGCTGCCGAGCGTCACGGTGCGCTCGTGCTGGGCGCGCACCACGGTGAGGCTGGCGTTGGCCTGCTCGAGGCGCGCGGTGGTGGTGGCGAGCTGCGCCGCGAGGTCGGGGGCGTCGAGGCGGGCGAGCACCTGGTCCTTCTTCACGCGATCGCCGAGGTCGACGTCGATCTTCCGCAAGAAGCCGTTGGTGCGCGCGTAGAGCGTGACCTGATCTTTCGGGCGCACCGTGCCCGGCAGCGCGACCTGCAGCACCTTCGCCGCCGCGACCGGGTGCGCCACCCGCACCGCCAGCGGCCCGGCTTCCCGACCGGCCCGTTCCCGCGCCTCGCCCTGCTTCGAGAACCGCCAGCCGAGGGCGACCCCCAGCCCCACCACGAGCACCACCACGAACTTCTTCATGAATTGACCCCTTCGATATCGGCCACGGGAGGCTCGGCGAGCTCCGGGTCCACCGCGGCGACGACCGAGTCGCGCTTGAGCACCGCGTACATCACCGGCACGAGGAACAACGTCGCCACCGTCGCGCCGAACAGCCCGCCGATGACCGCGCGGGCGAGCGCCGCGTTCTGCTCGCCGCCTTCCCCGAGGTTGAGCGCCATGGGGAACATGCCGAGCACCATCGCCATCGCGGTCATCATCACCGGGCGCAGGCGGCTGCGGCCCGCCTCGAGCGCCGCGTCGAAGGCCGACAAGCCTTCCCGCCGCGCCTCGTTCGCGAAGCTCACCATCAGCGTGGAGTTCGCCGTCGCCACGCCGATGGCCATCACCGCGCCCATCAACGACGACACGCTGAAGGTGGTGCCGGTGAGGAACAACGCGAGCGTGATGCCGATGGCCGCGCCGGGCAGCGCCAGCAACATCACGAACGGGTCGAGCCACGACTGGAAGTTGATGACCATCAGCCCGAACACCAGCACCACGGCGAAGGCGAGCCCGACGAACAGGCCTTCGAACGCCTGGCGCATGCCGTCGACCTGGCCGCGCACCAGCACCTTCGAGCCGGGCGGGAGCTTCGGCTCGACCTCACGCGCGATGCCCTCGATGGCCGGCGCCACGCTGCCGAGATCGAGCCACGCCACGTCGGCGCGCACCTCGTAGGTGGGCTGCACGTCGACGTGCGAGGTGAAGACCGGGGTGGTCTTGCGCGAGATGGTGGCCAGGTCTCCGAGCAACTGGAGCCCGCGGGGAGACGCCAGCCCCAGCCCGCGCAGCGCGTCGATGGAGTCGACCTTCGTCTCAGGCGTCTGCACCACGACCGGGTAGCTGTTGAGCGTGACCGGGTCGGTCCAGAAGTTGGGGGCCACCTGGCCGCTCGAGCTGACGGTGAGCAGCACGTCGTTCGACACCTCGCGCAGCGTCAGCCCCACGTCGGCCGCGCGCTGGCGATCGACCTCGAGGTGCAGCCGCGGCGCGTCGAGCACCTGGTGCAGCCGCACGTCGACCACGCCGGGCACCTTCGAGAGGCGCTGCACGATGGTGCGCGCGGCGGCGAGCGTCTCTACCCGCTTCACGCCGCTGACCTGAATGGAGATGGGCGAGGGCAGGCCGAAGTTGATGACCTGGGTCACGATGTCGCCCGGCGCGAAATAGAACGACAGCTCGGGGAAGCGGCGGCCGAGCTCATCGCGCAGCAGCTCCTGGTACTGGGCGGTCGAGCGGGTGCGCCGGGGCGTGAAGCGCACCAGCAGCTCACCATCGGACGACGAGGTGTTGGTCGAGTCCGACACGGCGAGCGAGTAGCCCGACGCGAGGCCGATCTGCGAGAGCAACATCTCGAGCTCGTCGGGCGGCACCAGCTCGCGCACCGCGGCCTCGACGCGCGCGAAGTGACGCTCGGTCTCCTCGAGGCGCGTGCCGGCCGGGGCGCCGACGTGGAGCCGCAGCTGGCCGCCGTCGACGCGCGGGAAGAAGTCGCGCCCCACGCGCGTGGCGAGGGCCCCGGCGCCGGCGGTGGCGAGCGCGAAGCCCAGCAGCACCACACCCTTCCGGGTCAGCGCCGAGTGGAGCAGCGCCACGTAGCGCCCGCGGAAGCCTTCCCACGCCACCTCGAAGCGCTGGTGCGCGCGGGCGAAGAAGCCGTCGCCGCCGTGGGTCTCGTGGGCGATGAGGTACTTCACCATCGTCGGCACCAGGGTGCGCGACAGCAGGTACGACGCCATCACCGACAGGCCGACCGAGAGCCCGAGCGGCGCGAAGAGGAACTTCGCCGGCCCCTCGAGAAAGAACACCGCCGCGAAGACGAGGCCGATGGCGAGCGAGGCGACGAAGGCCGGCACCGCCACCTGCTGCGCCCCGTCGAGGATGGCGCGGGTCAGCGGCTTCCCCATGGCGAGGTTGCGGTGGATGTTCTCGATCTCCACCGTGGCATCGTCGACGAGGATGCCGACCGCCAGCGCGAGCCCGCCGAGCACCATGGTGTTGATGGTGTGGCCCATCACGCGCAGCACGATGAGCGCGGCGAGCACCGAGAGGGGAATCGAGACGAACACGATGAGCGTGCTGCGCCAGCTCCCGAGGAAGACGAGGATCATCGCCGCGGTGAGCAGCGCCGCGATGAGGCCCTCGACGAGCAGCGAGTGGATCGACCGGGTGACGAACAACGACTCGTCGGCCAGCAGCGTCAGCTTGAGCCCCGGCGGCGCGGCGGCCTGCAGCCCGGGCAACATCGCCTTGATGCGCGCGGCGACCTCGGTGGTGGAGGCGTCACCGGTCTTGAGCACCGAGAGCACCACCGCACGCTGGCCGTCGTGGCGGGCGATGGTGGTCTGCGGCGCGAAGCCGTCGTGCGCGTAGGCCACGTCGCGAATGCGCAGCACGGTGCCGTCCTTGAGGCGCAGCGGCAGCTCGTTGATGGCGTCGATCGCCTCGGGGCTGGCGTTGGTGCTGACGCGGAACTCGGTGTCGCCGAGCTTGGCGCTGCCGGTGGGGAGCGTGAGGTTCTGCTGCGCGACGGCGGTGGCCACGTCGGTCACCGACAGCCCGCGCGCCTTGAGCTGCTCGGGGTCGACGTCGACGACGATCTGACGCACCTTGCCGCCCATCGGCAGGGGGAACCGCGTGCCGCGCACCGACGAGAAGAGACTGCGCACCCGCAGGTTCACGAAGTCGTAGATCTCCGCTTCGCCCAGCGTCTCCGAGCTGACGGCGATCTGCAGAATGGGCACCGAGGTCGCGCTGGAGCGCACGATGATCGGCGGCTGCGTACCCGGCGGCATGCGGCGCATGATGGTCTGCGAGACGGCGGTGACCTGCGCGGTAGCGGCGGCGACGTCTTCCCCTTCGTGCAGCGTGAGGCGGATCACCGAGACGCCGTCGAGGCTGGTCGACTCGAGCTTCTTGATGCCCGACACGTTGCCGGAGAGCGAGAACTCGCTGAAGAGCGTGATCTGCTGCTCCATCTGCTGCGCCGAGAGGCCCTGGTAGGTCCACACCACGTTGATGACGGGGATGTCGACCGCGGGGAACAGATCGGTCGGCGCGCGCCGCACCACGTCGACGCCGACGAGCACGAGCAACAGCGACAACACCACGAACGTGTACGGGCGCCGCAGCGCCAGACGAACCAACCACATTGTCTCGGACCCGACTTCCCGCCGCGAAAGGCGACGCGCACCAGATGCGTCAGGGAGGCCGGGAGTTGTGATTTCCTTTGATGCGGCTGTGATTCGTGGTCGTTATCAAGCCCTCCGCCATGGAGCTCAAGTACCTGAAGTCCTTCCACGCGGTCGCCGAGCTCCTGCACTTTCGGAGAGCTGCGCTGCGCCTGGGCGTCACCCAGCCGGCGCTCTCGCAGCACGTGGCGAAGCTCGAAGCCGAGCTCGGGGTGCGGCTGTTCGAGCGCGACCGCCGCACCGTCTCGCTGACCCCGGCGGGCCTCGCGCTGCGGGAAGAGACGGCCACCGCGCTGGAGCAGATCGACCGCGCGCTCGACTCGGCGCGGCGAGTGGGTGGGCTCCGAGAGAAGACCATCAAGGTGGGGCAGCTCCAGTACATCAGCCACGCCTTTCTCCCGCCGGCGCTGCAGTCGCTGAAGAAGGCGCGGCCCGACGTGCTGGTGGAGCTGATCGAGATGCCGCCCACCGAGGCGGTGTCGGCGGTGCGCGACGGCTGGGTCGACATCGGCTTCGGCATGAGCCCGCTGCCGGCGTCGGACGACCTCGTCACCCGCGAGGTGGTGCGCGGGCGCTGGGTGGCGTGGGTGCCGGCCACCCACGAGTTCGCGAAGCTGTCCGAGCTGCCGCTGACGCGCCTGGTGCAGGAACCGCTGGTGCTCTTCGACCGGTCGATCAACCCGCACACCTACGACTACTTGATGCGGCTGCTGGCCGACACCGGCCGCCGCGCGCGCATCGCGCACCACGTGCATCAGCCGCAGCACGGCGTACCGCTGGTGCTGCAGGGCATGGGCTGCTTCGTGGTCGGCAGCTACGTCATTCAAGACGCCCCGCGCGGCGCGGTGGCGGTGCCGCTGACCGGCTTCCCGAACGATCTCCACGTCACCGCGGTGTGGAGACCCGACGGCCGCACCGCCCTGCTCCGCCCCTTCCTCGCCGGACTGCCGACCATCTCCACGAAGCGCTGAAGCGCGCGCCCGGCCGCCGCGTTATGCGAGGGCCCCGTGGAAGCCCTCGTCGAACTCCTCCGCGAAAAGCGGGTGTGCGTGCTGACCGGCGCCGGCATCAGCACCGAGTCAGGCATTCCCGACTACCGCGGCCCCACCGCACCGCCACGCAAGCGTCCGCCCATTCAGCACCGCGACTTCCTCGAAGACCCGCACACCCGCGCGCGGTACTGGGCGCGCTCGATGCTCGGCTGGCCGAAGTTCCGCGACTTCGCGCCCAACGCCGCGCACCACGCCCTCGCCGGCTGGTCCCAGGTCGGAGGGCTGATCACCCAGAACGTCGACCGCCTCCACCAGAAGGCCGGCCACGGTGACGTGCTCGAGCTGCACGGCGCGCTGGCCGAGGTGAAGTGCCTGGCGTGCCCGGCGCTGCTCGCGCGCGACGAGCTGCAGCGCACCCTCGAGGCGATGAACCCGGCCGCGCGCCAGTGGAGCTACACCCTCTTCGCCGACGGCGACGCCGACCTGCCCGACGAGGTGGTGCGCGGGTTCCAGGTGCCGACGTGCGGCTGCGGCGGGGTGCTCAAGCCCGACGTGGTCTTCTTCGGCGACTCGGTGCCGCGCCCGCGCGTCGACGCAGCCTTCGCGCGGCTCGACGCGGCGGAGGTGTTGCTGGTGGTGGGCAGCTCGCTGACGGTGTTCTCCGGCTACCGCTTCGTGTTGCGCGCGAAGGAGCGCGGCGTGCCGGTGGCGGTGATCAACCTCGGGCCCACCCGCGCCGACGCCGACGCGACGGTGAAGCTCGAGGCGCGCGCGGGCGAGGTGTTGCCCGCGCTCGTCGGCACGCTCACCCCGCGTCAGGGCTTCTGACAGCCGTACTTGCCCTCGTACTTCGAGGTGCCCGCGCGGATCGCGTCGTCGATCGACAACCGCGGCAGCCACACCTCGGCGTCATCACCCACCGCGTTGGCCTGCAGCGGCAACCCCAACATGCCGCGCAGCGCGTTGGCGCCGTTGTTCGCGGCCTTCGCCTTCGCGTCGACGGCAGCGCGGCTGATCTCCTTGCGGCCCGCGTAGAGCTTCGCGAACGCCTCGCCCACCGGCACCTTGAGCTCGGCGGTGACGTTGCCGGTCGAGGCCTCGAGCTGATCAGCTTCGTCCTCGAACTCCGACACCTTCACCGAGGTGTTGAATTCCCGGTAGTCGTAGAGCCGGTTGCCGGTGAAGACGTTGTCCTTGAGGGTGATCTTCTTCGCCACCTTGATGTTGTCGACGCCGCCGTAGTCACCGAACGCGAACACGTTGTTCGACGCGGTGAGCTTCACTTCCTGGTCCAGCTTCAGCGCGTTGCCGCCGTACGAGGCGATGGGGTCGTGCTTCCAGGTGAAGAGCACGGTGTTGTTCTCGATGATGAACTGCGGCTGGCCGTCGTTCGACTTCCACTTCGTCATCGCGAAGATGCCCTCGCCGGTGTTGTTGATGACGAGGTTGTTCTTGATGGTGAGCTTCCCGTTCTGGTGTCCCCACGCCGAGATGGCGCCGCCGGTGGGCGCAGTGTTCATCACCACGTTGTTCGAGATGGTGCCGCTGCACTGCTTGGGGAGCTCGAGCTTGATGGCGCCTGACTCGGGCGTCGCGTTGCGGTTCTTCCCCGCGTTCGCCTGGCGGCTGATGATCAACTCCGCGTCGCCGAGGTAGTGGTTGCGCGGGCCGTTGTCGAAGACGATGCCGTCGATGAGGATCTCGGCGCAGTTGCTCGGCGTGACGATCAGCCGGTACTGCGTCGAGCCCCCCATCGTGTTGACGCCGGTGAAGATGGTCTTGTGAGCGCCCCACGGGTCGCGCTTGCTGAAGTCATCGGCCCAGCCACCGACGATCTTCACCGCCACTGGCACCGCGTCGCTGCCGGTCTCGTCGCGGCCCACATACACCCCCTCGGCGATGTTGATGGTGTCGCCGTCCTTCAGCTTCGCGATGATGTTGCCGAGGTCCTTCGCGGGCTTCTCCTTCGTCGCGTCCTTGCCTTTGCCGCGGCCGATGCTGACGAAGTACTCCTCTGCGCGCGCGAGCGCAGACGACGCGATGACCAACGCCACGACGACGTTCGTGAGACGGTGCATGTGGTGTTCCCCCGAGAGTGAGGCTGAAAGCCTAGCGGCCCCGCCGCCCCGCGCACCCAATTGTTCAGAAGCGCACGAGCGCCTGGGGCCCGAGTCGCTGTTGCAGCTTCTGCGCGAGCGCGTCGGGGAGCGGCGTCGGCGCGCTGGTGCGAATGCGCGCCTGCTTGAGCGTCGGGTGCGCGAGCAGCGCATGGGCGAGCGCCGGATCCGCGCGGTAGACGCCGAGCGACAACGCCTCGAGCGCGGGGAGATGTTCGAGCAGCGCCGGCAGCTCCTCGGTCGCGTCACCCACCGACACGTCGAGGTGGGTCAGCCGCCTGGTCCACGGCAACGAGCGCAGCACGCGCAACGGCTTGACCGAGAGCGTGCCCTCGAGCCGCAGCCGGGTGAGTCGCGGCGCACGCTGGGCCTCGCGCGTCACGAAGCTGGCGCGCTCGTCGGCCTCCGACTGCGGCGTGCCGGCGTTGAAGTCGAGCTCGGCGAGGCCCTGGAAGACCGGCGCTTCGACGAGGTCTTCGAGCTGTCGGCGGCTCAACGGCCGCGAGCCGCTGACGCCCAGCACCTCGAGCTTGAAGCCCGCGATGGTGTCGAGGAAGCGATCGGGGTCCACGTCGTCGAGCTCGAGCTGCCGCAGCGACGCCTCGGCCCGCAACCGGTCCAGCAGCTCGGGCGACAACCGCGACGCCCACAACCTCGCCAGCCGGCCGCGCTGAAAGTGAACGCTCCACAGCTCGAAGGTGCCGCCTACGCGGTGCATCGCGCTCGAGAGCCCGGGGCCCTTCACGTACCAGCCCAGCGGAGGCAGCCCGTGCGCGGCGAGCCACTCCACGTGGTGCTTCGTCCACAGCTCGGCCAGGCGCGGCGACTCGGGCTGCGTGCACTGCAGCAGCATGAACTCGCCGAAGGTGTCTCCGCGCGCGGTCAACATGTCGGCGTGCACCAGGCGGGCGGCGTCGTCCGTGTCGTCCCACCAGTCGAGAACCTCGCGCCGCTGCACGAACGAGAGCCTACCCGTTGCGCCGCTTTGAGTAGATTGAGGACGCTGCATGTCCGCCTTCATCGAGCTCCAGTTGCCCTCGGGCGAACGCACCACCGTGGGGCCGGGCGCCATCATCGGGCGCTCCTTCGCGGCCGACGTTCAGCTCGAAGACGGGCGCGTGTCCGAGGCGCACGCGTTGATCAGCCTGCGCGGGAGCGAGCTGGTGCTCTTCGCCCTGCGAGGTCGCGTGCGCGTCGAGGGCCGAGACGTGCCCCGCGTGACGCTGATCGAAGGCCTGCGCGTCGAGTTGGCGCGCGGGGTCGAGCTGAGCGTCACCCGGCTCCAGTTGCCCGACGAGGTGCTGGCCGTGGAAGGCGACGGCGTGCCGCGCCAGGTGCTGACCTCGGTGGTGTCGGTCTGTACCGCGCCGCAGCTGCACCTGGTGCAGGGCGTCCGCGCGGAGGCCGAGGCGTTGATCTTCAGCGATGGCCTCTCCTGGTTCCTGCGCCGTGGAGCGAGCGCGCCGAAGCGGCTTCGTCCAGGCGATCGCACGAACTTCGGCGGCATCGAGCTGCGCTTCGTGGCCCTCGCGCTCACCGGCGTCGCCACGCCCGAGACGGGACCGGCGACCACGCAAGGCATGCTGCGGTTGGTGAGCCAGCACGCCAGCGTGCAGGTGTGGACGTCGGGCGCGCCGACGCCGTGCGTGGTGAGCGGACAGCCGGCGCTGGTGCTCTCGACGCTCCTCTCGCAGGGCAAGCCGGTGCGGTGGGAAGCGCTCGCCGCGACGCTGTGGCAGGGCGAGGAGCCCGACGAGGTGGTGCGCCATCGCCTCGACGTGGTGCTGGGCAAGCTGCGCAAGCGGCTCGACGACGCGGGCGTGCGGAGAGATCTCGTCACCGCGCACCACAACGGCTTCCTCGAGCTGGTGCTCTACCCCGGCGACCAGGCGCATGACCGCGGCTGACGACGACTTCGACGAAGGTTCGCGACCGGCCGCCGCCAGCGAGGTGCTGAGCGACGACCCCGCCCCGCGCGCGCTCGACCCGGGCTGGCGTCACCGCGAAGGAGGCGAGCTCGGTCGCGGCGGCATGGGCGTGGTCAACGCCGCCTTCGACCCGGTGCTCGAGCGCAACGTCGCCCTCAAGCGCGCGCTCGTCACCAACCCCGCAGGCGAAGCGTGGTTGCTGCGGGAAGCGAAGCTCGCGGCGCGGCTCGACCATCCCTCCATCGCCACGGTGCTCGAGCTCGCGCGCGACGAAGCCGGCCGCCTCACCGCGGTGCTGCCAGTCAGACAAGGGCGCTCGTTCGCCGAGGCCGCTGCGGAGGCGAAGGGTCCGACGGCGCCGCTGCTCCGCGCGTTGTTGGTGGCGAGCCAGGCGGTGGCCCACGCGCACGCACGCGGCGTGCTGCACCGCGACCTCTCTCCGGCGAACGTGCGCCTCGGTGACGACGGCGCGGTGTGGGTGCTCGACTGGGGGCTCGCGGCGACGCTGGACGAGGCGGCGCAAGGTGGCTTCACCGGCGGCACCGCGGGCTACACGCCGCCCGAGCAACGCGATGGACGGCCGACCACGCCGGCGACCGACGTGTGGAGCCTCGGCGCGCTGCTCCACCTCGCGTGCACGGGTCGCGCCCCGACGCAGCAACAGCCCCGCGACTGTCCCCGCCCGCTGTGGGCCATCGTGCAGAAGGCGCTGCGTGACGAGCCCGCGGCGCGCTACCCCGACGCGGCGGCGTTCGCGGCCGAGCTCGCGCGTTGGCTCGATGGTGCGCCCGTCGAGGCGTGGCCTGAAGGTCTCGCGGCGAGGCTGGTGCGGATCGCGCGAAGACGACCCCGGCTCGCGCTGGCTGCCGGCGCCGGTGTGATGGGCGTGCTGCTGTCGATCGCGACGGCCGCGGTGCTCGTCGCGCGGGCGCAGGCGAACGAACAGGTCGCGACCGCGTCGCTGCTGCTCGACTCGGCGGAGCGCGCGCTCCATCAAGACGACGTGCGCACGGCGAGGCGGCTGGCTACCGAGGCGCTGCGCACCGTCGACTCACCGCGCGCGCGGGGTGTGCTCGCTGCGACTGCGCGCGTCTCGGAGGTCACGCACACGGCGCTTCCCGCCTCGGACTGCCAGCGCGTCGACGTATGGGACACCCAGACGCTGTGCGCGGTGAACGGCGAACTCGAGCTGCGGGGCGCGCGCACGGTGCGACTGGGGCCGGGCGACACTGGCGCGGTGCTCGCGTCGGGAATGGTGGTCACCGCCTCGCGGGCCAACAGCTCGGTGCAGGTGTTCGATCGCGAAGGCACGCGGGTGCAGCAGGTGGTGCTCGGCGGTGGCCTGCCGCAACTGCGCACCGACCTCGCGCGGACCGTCGCGGTGGTGGCCGTGCCTGACGGGCTCGCGTACTTCGACGGCACGCTGGGCGTCGTGCGGCCGTGCACGCCGGGCCAGGGCTTGCGCTTCGCGGTGACCACCGGCGCGCGCACGGAGGTGTTGTGCGCCGATGACGAGCTGATTGCGCTCGACGCGGTGGGAGGTGAGCTCACGCGCCGGCGAATCCTCGGCTTGAGCACCCTGCTGCGCGGCGCCGTCACCGGAGATCTGCTCGACCCGCACACGCTCGTCATCGGCGCGGCCGACGGCAGCGTGGGCGTCATCTCGCTCGAGCACGCGGAGGTCACGCGCGTCTCGCCCACCGGCGTGGGCTTTCCTCAGTTGGTGCGCGCGTCGCGTGATGGGCGCGCGGTGTTGATCTCCGGGGAACAGGGCGCAGGCGTGTGGCGCGTCGGTGAAGGCCACCTGCTGCCGCTCGACCTGCGCGGGCTCGAAGACGCGCTCCCCGAGGGTGAGTCGGGCTTCCTCGCGTGGAGCTCGCGCGCGGCCTGGTCGCTGTCGGTGACGGAGCAGCTGTCGTTGTCGACCGATCTCCACGGGCGCTCGGGGCTCGCCGTCGACGACCCCACGCGCCGGGTCGCGGTCGGTGACTCGATGGGCCGCGTCGAGCTGTTCTCGCTGGACACCGGCTTTCAGGCTGCCATCGACGGGCCCGCACGCGTCATCAAGTCGCTCGCGTTCTCTGCGTCGGGGCGGTGGCTCGCACTCGGCGCGGCGGGCGCGGAGGGCGTGATGGTGTTCGACACCTCGGTCTCGCCGCCGGTGCGCGTGAAGGGGGCGTGGGAGGGCCACCCCGAGCTGCGCGGCCGACATGTGGTGTTCCTCGGAGAGCTGCTGCTCGTCTTCAGCTGGGGCCCGGGGCCGTGGGCGGCGCGCTACGACGAGGCAGCGGGCGCGTTCGTCGAGGTCGAGGTGCCCAGGCTGCCTCCTGACATCAAGGTGGTGCAGCAGCAGGGCAACGTGGTGCGTGCGCTCGATGTGCTGGGTGGGTGGCACGAGCTGACGCTGCGCGGTGATGGCTCGATGACCGCGACGCGCCTCGCCACCTGGAGCCCGGTGCCCACTGCGGTGGCCGACTTCGCAGGCACCGTGACGGCCGCGGGGAAGATGGTGCAGCGAGGGTCGGCTCGGCTCGAGCTCGCGGCTCCGGTCGAGGGCCTCGCGTTGAGCAGCACCGGTCACCTGGCGATCTGTCGGCGCGATGGCGTGGTGGAGGTTCGCGACGCGCAGAACGTGATGACGCTCGAGGTGCCGGCGCACGAGGGTCGCTGCTCGAGCGTGCGCTTCTGTGACGGTGAGCGCGCGGTGTGTTCCATCGGCTGGGACGGACGGCTGCGCGTCATCGAGCGGTGAGCCCGGCTACTGCGCAAGCGCGCGCACGGCCGGCAGCTCGGGATCGCTCGTCGGCGCGAGCGACACATACTTCCGCAGCGCCGCCTTCATCTCCTCCGTGCGGCCCAGTCGCCCGGCGGTGATGCCGAGGTTCTTGAACACGCTCGGCTGTGGCGCCTCGTCGTGCACGGCACAGTCGCTCAAGATCTCATACGCGCGCGTCAGCCACGTCACGTCGTTCCCGCGCTCGATGCCCAGCGTGAGCGCCGTGAGCCCCCGCTGCGCGCGCGCGTTCCACACGTCCCGCCGCACCAACTCTTCCCACGAGCCGCGCGGCGCGCTCGCGTCGGTGAGGTCGAGCGACGGGAGCGCCGCTGCGCTGTCGTGAAACCACGCCTCGGCGTCGAAGCTCGCCCCCGGCGGCACCAACTGCTCGCACAGCCCCCACGGCACCCCGCGGAAGGTCGTCACGTCACCCGCCTTGAAGCCGCCACACACGATGAGCGGCCGCTGCGCGTTCGTCTCGAGGAACTGCTGCAAGCGGAACGCGCCACTCGCGGTCGGGTGCCAGCGATCTCCCTCAGGGAAGCGCACGTCGGGCATCGCCCTCCGGAGCCGCGCGACGTACCAGGGCCAGCTGAGCAACTGCTGATCGATCACCCGCAGTGACGGCTCGACCCCCTCACACGCCTGCAACGCGCGCGTGGAGTTGCCGATCAAATCTCCCTGCGTCAGCACCAGCGCGCCCGGAGGCTGCCGCAGCAACGCCACGCCGTACTGCTTCACCGACACCGCGTCGTGTCGAGGTCGCTGCATGACGCCAGCGACCGACAACACGGCCGCGACCACCACCGTCGCGCGTCGCAGCGGCACGAACATCAGCGCCGTGCAGAGCATCAAGTGCGGCAAGAGGAAGAAGCGCGCGACCACCTCGCGAAACAGCGGATTGTCGAGCGGCAGGTTCGCCAACGCACCGAACACGCCCAGCGCGAGCCCGAAGCCCACCAGCGCGACGCTGAGCCAGCGACGAGACCGCGCGTCTCGCCACGCGAAGACGACGCCGACCACACCGAGCACCGCCACCGCCGCGAACAACTGGCGCGCCTCGAACTGCACGAACGCCCCGAGGAAGGTCGCGAGCCCACCGCCCGTCGCGCCCTCGCCCGACGCGAGCTGGAACGTGCCGTACTCGCGCCGCAGCACGTGCGTGATGAAGCCCTCGACCGTCCGCAGCTCGCCCCACGAGAACGGCGTGTCCGTTCCGCTCCAGACGGGCAAGGCCAGCAGCGGAGCCGCGCCGAGCACCAGCCCACCGAGCAGCAGCGGCCACCGCGGGTGTTTCCACGTGCGCGCCACCAGCACCGGCGCCACGACGAACACCGCCGTCTGGTGGTGCGTGACCGCGAGCCCGCACACCACCCCGAGCGCGAGCCCCCACCGCGCACCGCCCTGCATCACCTCGTTCGTCAGCACCCACGCGACGAGCGCGACGAGGAGCGTGTGCAGCGCGAACACCTCGACCGTCGTGCCGTAGAGCCAGGGGAGCGGACTGATCGACCACGCCACCGCCGCGAGCGCGCCCGACGACGCGCGTCCGGTCCAACGTCGGCCGAGATCCACCAGCAGCGCCGCGGTCGCCGCGCCGCACAGCGCCGAGAGGAAGTTGAAGCGCGCGAGCACCGAGCCGACCGGCACCAACTGCATGAGACGCAGCAGCAACCCGTGCAGTGGATAGCCCGGTGGATGCGCGACGCCTCCGGCGCAGGCCGCGGACGCGAGCTCTCCGGCGTCACCTCCGGGCAGGCCGGGGTGGAGCGTCACCGCATAGAGCACGAGCGCGACGAGTCCAGCGACCCACGCCCACCGAGCGTCGCGCTCACTCACGCTTGCGCTGACCTTCGATGGTGATGACCACCCGCGCAGGCTGGTCTCGACGCAGCAGCGAGAACTCGAGCCGCGAGGCGCTCTTCAGCGCGTCGACCGCGGCCAGCCCCTGATCAGGGCTCTGCAGCGGGAGCCCGTTCACCGTCAGCAGCGCATCGCCGTTGAGGAACCCCGCCGCGGCCCACAACGAGTCGGGGCGAATGGCGAACACCTTCATGCCGTCGACCGAGCCACCGCGAAAGTTGGGCACCAGCCGCGCGCCCCTCAACGCGCACTCACCCCACGGGGCGTCGAACACCTCGCGACTGACCGCCCGCTCCTCTTCACTCACCACGCGCAGCGCCTTCGCCCACGCGCTGCACTGCTCGTCACCGGGCGCGACCTTCGGAGCCGCCAGCACCACGCTCATCCGTTCGGCGCGCAGCTCGACCTCCGCCGCGGCCAGCGTCGCCTCGAGCACCTTGCGCGCGTGCTTGCGCGACACCGTGCCGCTCAGCGCCAGTGGCAGCGTCTTCTTCGCGATCGTCGACTCGACCGAGTGCGGCTCGCAGAGGTTCTTCGACGCCCAGGCAGCGACCCCTTCGAGCGTGGTCTTCGCGGTGAACGTGAAGGTGACGGGGTCTTCTTCGGAGCAGCCCGCCGTGAGGACCAGCGCAGTGAGCACGGAGCTGACGAACATGAACGAAGGCTAGAACAGCCGCTACGCGCACGCGCCATCGCATTCTAGTCTGCGCGATCCATGGCCCCGAACATCCTGCGCTGCCCGCATTGCAATGCGCCGCTCACCCGCGTCGACGGCAAGGACCCCATCGACTGTCCGTACTGTCACGCCGCGCTGGTGTCGGCGTCCGTCGCCCTGATCAGGTCTCGAAGGCGGTGAGGTGGATCCACACGATTCCTCCCGCGCCTTCGATCAACTCTCCGCTGCGGTGGAGCGTGACGACGCCACCGTCGGAGGTCCAGTCGTCGCGCAGCTCGAACTCCGTGGCCTCGAGCGCGGGCGTCGTCGGCTCGAGCACCCGAATGCGCTCACTGAGATCGAGGTCGACCGGCTGCTTCGTGTCGCTGCGCCGTAGCTGGTTGCTCGACAGGAAGGCCTCGGCGCTCCCGTTCGGCAGCTGCACCAGCACCTCGAAGTACGCGTCTTGAAAGCCGAGCTGCCGGCTCTCGTAGTGGAGCGGCTTCACCGGCAAGCGCACCTGAAAGAGCCGGAAGAGATCGCGCTCGGGGACGGCGTTCTCGCTCCACTCGCTGCTGCCGCCGAACGACGACGCGGCGTTCACGAAGAACCAGGCCAGCGCTCCAGCCCCGAGACAACCGAGGAGCGCCAACCCCAGCACTGCCCACAACACCGTCTTCGTCGACCTCTGCAACGCGGCTCCTTTGGAACGCTCGACGTTCTGCTCCACGCGCGTCGAGAACACCATCTCACCCGTGGTCGAAACCGGTGCATGTTCCGCGCATGCCCTTCGAACTTCAGCACGCAGCGTTGCCCTCGTTCGCGAACGCCTGGCCGGAGGAGGTCTCGCAGCTCATCGCGGCCCGGCTGGGGAGCGAGATCCCCGCGGAAGACGTGCGCACCATCGTGCTGTCGATCACCTCCGACCGGCAGCGCCTGGGGGTGTGGATCAACACGGAGTGGGAGAACTACCCGTACGCCGAAGACGTGACCTCCGCCGCGGGCTTCGTCTCGCTCGCGCGGTGGCTCGACGGCGTCGACGCGATCGCCCGGGGTGAAAGACGCCTCGCGGGCCCCTCAGCCTGGGCGCCACGACTGCCGCTCGAGTTCGCCGACGAGGTGAAGACTGCGTCGCTGCGTTCATGGTGGCTCGAGCTGCACCGCGCCCTCACTGCCACCGCCATCGAGCTGGGGACCCGCCGCCTCGCGAAGCACTTCACGCAGCCCGTCGGGGTGTTCGTCTCGATGACCGGCTCGGAGGCGCGCCTCGCTGCGTTCTGCCACCCCGACGGCGCGCCGCTCTGGCCCATCCGCGAGCGGCGGCGCGAGCACGGCTACAGCTCGGTGTACGCGCACGGCACGCTCGGCGCCGACGCGATGACGATGTTCTACGCGAAGGGTGAAGGCGCCGATGACGAGGGCACGCCGTCGATTCGCCGGCGGACCACGTCGGAGATCGAGAGCGCCACCTTCGAGGACGACGAGCTGTCGCTGAAGTTCGCCGGCGAGCCGTTCCCCATCGCCTTCTCGAACGGTCACACCAGCGAAGAGATGGGCGGGCCCGACGGCGCCGAGGTCGCCGTGGCGCTGCGCGACTTCGCCACGAGGGCGGGCAAGCTGGGCGGGGTCGAGCCACGTGTCGAGCTGCCCGACGCGAGCACCTTTCAGACCGCGTTCGACGCGCAGGGTGAAGAGTGGAGCGGCTGGCTCGAGCGCCTCGTCACCACCCACGGCGCGAAGGTCGTCAGCGAGCGAGTGCTGGCGCTCGGCTTCGGCGCGAGGCGCATGCAGGACATCCATCTGCGCATGGCGAACCTCGCGAGCGACGTCGAGGCATGGGAGGTCGTGCTGCTCCACTTCGCGCTGCTGGAAGGCAAGGTGCGCAGCGACTGGCAGTGGCTCGAGGTCCGCGCGCTCGTCGCGCTGAGCCGGTGGGACGAGGTGCTCGCGCGGCCGGCACCCCAGAAGAAGGGGAAAGAGGAGAAGACGCCCGAGCGAGCGCTGGCGCTGTTCAAGACCGGCCAGCTCACCGCCGCGCAGGAGCAGCTCGACGACAGCACCGGAGGCGACGCGCTCGCGGTGCGGGCGATGATCGAAGCCGAGACCTCACCCGCGCAGGCCACCGAGACGATGACGCGGGCGCTGAGCGACGGCATTCGCCCCCACCTCGAGGTGCACGTGCGCGCCCACCCGCTGCTCTCGCGCCTCCACGACGAAGCGGCCGCGCTCGACGCCACGCTCGAGGCCAGCTTCGCGGGGGTCGTCGCGCTCCCGCCCTCGACGCTCGACCACTCGGCGCAGGTCGAGCTCCACCGCCCGGCCGCCGAGGTGATCTTCGCGTCGAAGCCCATTGAGGACGGGGAGCACAAGTTCCGGCACGTCGCGGCGCTGGGTGACGGGTGGCTCGTCGCTGACGATGACGAGCGCGTCGTCGAGCTGCGCGAGGGCGCCGCCGTGACGCCGCGCTGGGAAGGCGACGTCGAGAACCTGGTGTCCGTGCCGCAGGGAGTGGTCGTCGCGTCGAAGCGCGGCCTCGTGCTGCTCGACGCGCACGGCGGCGAGGTCGCGAAGCGCTCCAGCACGATGCGCTTCACCGGTCAGCTCGCCTCGCGCGGCACCCTCGTGGCGTGCGGCTTCGGACCCACGGTGCGGCTGGCGCGCGTCGAGGGCGCCACGCTGCGCTGGTGCGGAGCGATCAAGGCCAACGAGCGCGTGTACGTGACCTCGTTCGGGTTCGTCGGTGACGACCGCCTGCTGCTCGCGTCGAGCGAGGGCCTGGTGCTCGTCGACTGCGCCGACGTCATGAACCTCCGCCCGCGCGTGCGCGTCGCCGGCTCGTTCGAGCTGCTCGGCACGTGGACGAACCGCGCCCTGCTGCGCATGGACCAGGGCGCGACGTTGCTCGACGTCGACGCGCTGCGCGCGCTGTGGACGGTGGAGCTCGAGCACAAACCGATCCTCGCGCAGAGCAGTGACGGACGCCTCGCGCTCGCTTCGCGCGGTGAGGTGCTGCTGATCGACGAGAAGACGCTGCAAATCGAACGGCGACTGATGCTCGACGCCGAAGGCTCGGCGTTCGACGACGCGCTGGCAGTCCGCGTCGAGGCCGAAAAGGTGCTCGCCCTCACGCCGGAGCGCGGCCTGCGGGTGCTGGAGCGCGTCCCCTTCGACGCCGGCGCGCTGAAGGAGCGCGTGGAGACCGAGCTCCCCCGCGTGCGGGCGTGGGTGAGCGAGCGCGTGGAGCAGTGGCTCACCGAAGGCGTCTCGCCGCACACCGAAGAAGAGACGGACGAGCCGCCCGCGTCCGAGCCCTTCGGCGGCGTCACCGGCGCGTGGATGCAGCAGGGCGTGCGCCTCTCACCGCAGGGTCCGCGCACCGTGATCAACGCCACTCCGGGCTACACGCAGCTCGAGTTCGAGCGAGACGAGCCGAACGACGCGCGCGACGACGGCCCGCTCGCCGAGGCCGTGGAGCGCGTGTCGTTCACGCTCTCGACTCAACTGCGTGAGGCCGCGCTGGCGAAGGTGCTGCGCGAGGTCGTGACGCGCGTCGCGCCACGCACGCAGGTGCTCGAGCTGTTCGTCGGCATCGAGTCAGCGCGACTGACCATCACCGACGTCATCCCCGGCGGCGGGACCCTTCCTCCGTTCCGCGAAGTGGTGAAGCCGCCCGCGGCGCGCACGCTGCGCGAGCTGATGAACGGGCGGAACTGGTACGGCTCGGTCGACGCGTGGGCCCAGCGCGCGAAGCGTGACCCGGCGTTCCGTGCCGAGGTGCTGTCCATCCTCTCCGAGGGGCAGTCGCCGGCGGCCGCGCGGGTGGCGCTGCAGCTCCTCGACGTCGACCGCGAGGCCTGCGCGCGCGCGTGGTTCAGCGCCGCCGACGTCGACCTCGAGCTCGCGCTCCCCGGGCTGTTGGCGCTCGGCGAGAAGGGCCACCCCGCCGCCCGCGAGCGCCTCACCACGCTGTGCGACTCACCGGAGCCCCAGCTCGCGCTCCCCGCGCGCCGGGTGCTCGGCCGCCTCGATGAAGACGCGACCCTCGAGCTGGTGCGCGCCCGCCTGGAAGCCCTCGAGGAATACGACGACGACGACGTGCCGGTGTTGACCCTCGCGGCGTTGAGCGACGCGCGAGTGGCCCGCTTGAAGGACGCACTGCTCGCCGCGAAGGAGGTGCTGGCGCGCCCCGAGGCCCTCTTCCTGCCGCTGCTGCGCACGGGGTGGACGCTCGACGACGAGTTGCTCGAGGCCGGGCACGAGAAGCGGCTGGAAGACGACGACTTCATGGGCGAGCTGTTCGGTGACGACGAGCCCGACGCGCTGGCCACGGCGGTGCGCTTCGTGCTCGCGAAGCAGGTGAGTGAGCAGGGGCGCTGGCCCGACGCGCCGCCCGAGACGTCGCGCCTGGGCTGGCAGCGGTTCTTCACCATCGCGTGGCCGCTGTGGGAACGAGAGGGCGTGCTCGAGAAGTTGTTCACCGTGTTGCCCGGGCTGGCCGCGGAGTCGAAGCCCGCCGGCGACGAGACGCTGGGCGCCGACGCGCGCTTCGCGCTGCAGGTGCTGCATCAGGCGCTGCTGCGAGGCGACGCGCGCGCGACCGCCTACGCCGCGGCGCTCGAGGCCGCTGCCTTGCCCGCCGCGGCACGGCAGGACGTGGTGCGCCTCGCCCGCTCGTCGCGGCTGATGTTCGGCTGGTCGTTGCTCAAGCAGCGCCGGCTGGCAGAGGCGCGGAAGGTCGCCGACGCCGCGCTCGCCGACGCGCCCGAAGATGGCCAGGTGCGCTTTTTCGACGCCCGGCTCTGCTGGCTCGAGCACGACGACCCGCGCGCCGCGCTCCCGCGCATCGAGGCCGGCCTGCTGGCCGCGGCTGACGGCGTGGGCCGCGCGCGGCTGCTCAACCTCGAGGGCGCGGTGTGGGACGCGGTCGGTGACTTCCAGAAGGCGCTCACGCACTTCCACCAGGCGCTCGCGGTGTCGGAGTCGCGCACGCTCGATCACGACACCGGCGAGCGCACCGGCGACACGTCGATGACCCACGCCATCCTCTCCAACATCGCCGAGGCGCACTGGAAGCTCGGGCAGCGCGAAGAGGCGCGGAGCTTCGCCGACCAGGCCGCGCGCCGCGGCTCGACCACCGATATCGTGAAGACCATCCTCTCGGAGGCGCCATGAAGACCCTCGTGTTGTCCTGCCTCGCCGTCACGCTCGCCGGCTGCGCCACCGTGCAGCCATCGCGCGCGCTGATCAGTGACGAAGATCACCAGCGCTTCGGCCTCAGCCCCACCACCATCGCCCCGTGGGAAGACGGCCTGCGCACCGACGGTGCGCCCGGCACCTACGAGTGGTGGTACTTCGACGCGCACCTCGACGACGGCTCGACGCTGGTGATCGTCTTCTTCACCAAGCCCATCACCGGCACCACAGGGCCCCTCGCGCCCGCCGTGCAGCTCGACCTCACGCGCCCCGACGGCAGCAAGCTCACCAAGACCATGGCCTTCGACGCGGCGAACTTCTCGGCCGCGAAGGACCGCTGCGACGTGAAGATCGGCCCCCACCGCTTCGAAGGAGATCTCCACGCGTACTCGCTGCACGTCGAGTTCCCCGAGCTCAGCGCCGACCTCAAGCTCGAGGGTGACGTGAGGCCGTGGCGCCCGGCGGCCGGGGTGCTGGGCTTCGGAGAGAAGGACGAGAAGTACTTCGCGTGGCTGCCCGCAGTGCCCCACGGCAAGGTCAGCGGCGCGGTCACCATCGACGGCCAGCGCGCCGACGTCAGCGGCTCGGGCTACCACGATCACAACTGGGGCAACGCCGCGCTCACCGAGCTGATCCACGACTGGTACTGGGGCCGCGCGCGCGTCGGCGACTACACCGTCATCGCCAGCTTCATCACCGCTGAGCAGCGGTACAGCAGCACGAAGTTCCCCATCCTCCTGCTCGCGAAGGGCGACGAGGTTCTGGTGGGCGACTCGACCCACGTCACCTTCTCCAACGACGAGACCGCCACCGACGAGAAGACCGGCAAGCCCGTCTCGTCGCGCCTCGTGTGGGACGTGAACGACGGCCCGAAGCGCTACCGCATCTCATTTCTGCGCAAGAAGGACCTGATGCGCGCCCCGCTGATCGACGGGCTGCCCGGCTTCACCCGCTTCCTCGCGCGACTGGCGGGCTTCGACGGCGCGTATCTCCGCTTCACCGGCGACGTCACCGTCGAGGTCTTCGAGGGCGACGCGCGCGTCGACGCGCAGACCAACAGCACCGCGGTGTGGGAGCTGATGTACCTGGGCCACGCCCCGTAGGCGCGTTGTTGCAACATGATGGCAACAGCTTGACGCGGTGACACGAGGCCAGTAGTCATGCGCCTCGTGCGGACCCGGAGCCTGATCAGCGCGCTGTTGCTGCTCGTGCAAGTGCTCGGGCTCGCGCACCTCGCGTTCGCTGCGCACACCGTCGATGGCACCGGATCGGTCGTCGACGCCGTCGAGCTGAGCAGCGAAGAGCACCAGCACCCCAGCGATCACCTGTGTGCCGGTGACGTGAACGTGCACGCCCTGCACGCGGCCGATGAGTGTCTGGTGGCTGCGACGTGGAAGACGGCGGGGGTGCTCGAGGTGGTGGTGGTGCCCGACGCACCGCTCGACACTGTGGTCCGACCTCGGGTCGCGTTCATCGAGGTCGACTTCGGGCTGGCCGCGCTCGCTCGGGCTCCCAAGGCTTCTCCTCCGCTGCGCTGAGTCGGTTCGGGGTTCTTCCCCTCTCCCTGACCCTCTCCCCCCGCGGGGAGAGGGAATTCAGTGACTCAGTGTTCTCTTTGCCGAGAAGCGCATGGCCCCCTTTCTGTTGCTGCTCGCGCTCGGCGCGGGCGACGTCGTGCCCCCAGAAGTCGTCTCCCGCGTCGAAGCGACGCTGCCTGCCGACGCGCCGCCGCCGACGCAGGATCACGTGCTGCTGGAGTTCACCGTCACCGCCGAGGGCCGCGCGTCCGACGTGGCGGTGCTCGAATCGGCCGGCAAGCCGTGGGACCAGGCGTCGATCGACGCGCTGCTGAAGTGGCAGTTCAAGCCCGCGCTCCACGAGGGCACGCCGGTCGCGGCGCGCACCCGCCTGTCGTTCAACATGCCCGCTGAGCTGATGCTCAAGCCCGACGCCGGCGAGCCCCCCACCGAGCCGACCGACGCCGGCCCCGCCATCATTCCCGCCGACGAGCTCGACGGCGGCCACCCGGCCCACGAGTACGCCACCACAGTGCTCGGGCGCGCCCAGCCGAAGTCGCGCGGCGCATCGGACTTCACCATCGAGGTCGGCGCGCTGCAGGCCGTGCCGCGCAAGAGCGCCGCCGACTTCCTCAAGCTGGCGCCCGGCATCCTGCTCACCAACGAGGGCGGCGAAGGCCACCCCGACCGCATCTTCCTGCGCGGCTTCGATGCCCGCGAAGGGCAAGACCTCGAGCTCACCGTCGACGGCGTGCCGATCAACGACTCGGGCAACCTCCACGGCAACGGCTACGCCGACCTCAACTTCCTCATCCCCGAGCTGGTCGAGAACCTGCGCGTGCTCGAAGGGCCGCTCGACCCGCGCCAGGGCAACTACGCCGTCGCCGGCAGCGCCGACTACCAGCTCGGCCTCACCGAGCGCGGCCTCACCGTGAAGGGCACCTACGGCAGCTTCGACACCATGCGCCTCGTCGGCCTGTGGGGCCCGCCCGGCGAATCGTCGCGCACCTTCGGCGGCGTGCAGCTCTTCCGCACCGCGGGCTTCGGGCAGAACCGCGAGGCGCAGAACGCGAAGGTGATGGGCCAGTACGAAGGCCACCTGTCCGACACCACCAGCTTCCGCGTGGGCGCGCTCGGCTACGGCACGCTCTTCAAGTCGGCCGGCGTGCTGCGGGTCGACGACGTGCAGAACGGCACCGTCGGCTTCTACGACACCTACGATCCACGCCAGGGCGGCGACGCGCTGCGGGCGCAGGTGCACTTCGATCTCCACGGCCACGGCGGCGACTTCAGCCACGACCAGCAGGTCTTCTTCATCTACCGCTCGACGCGCATGCTCGAGAACTTCACGGGCTTCCTGCACGACACGCAGCTCGCGCAGCAGACGCCGCACGCGCAGCGCGGAGACCTGTTCGATCGCAACACCACCACCTTCACCGCCGGAGCCCGCGGCGCGGCCCGCTGGCGCACGAAACTCTTCGACCGCAACCAGGACGTGGAGCTCGGCTACTTCGGCCGCTTCGACGCGGTGCGCGGCATGCAGACCCGCCTGCTCGCCGGCAGCAACACGCCCTACGCCCGCGACCTCGACCTCGACTCGAAGCTCACCGACATCGGGGCGTACGTCGACGCCAACTTCTCACCGGTGTGGTGGCTCACGCTGCGCGGCGGCCTGCGCGGCGAGCTGCTGACCTACGACGTGCTCGACCTCTGCGCGCAGAAAGAAGTGCGCCGCCCCTCGACCACCAACCCGCCCGGCGACGAGAGCTGCCTGTCTCAGCGCGACCTCGGCCTGTACCGCGACCCCACCGAGCGCAACACCACCTCGGGCACCGCGCTCATGCCTCGCGGCACGCTGCTGGTCGGCCCCTTCCAGAACGTCACGCTCAGCGGCGCCCTCGGTACCGGCGTGCGCAGCATCGACCCGCAGTTCATCACCGAGAACCTCAAGACGCCCTTCGCCAGCATCTTCTCGTGGGAAGGCGGCGCGAGCTGGCAGCAGCGCACCGACGCATGGGACGCCAACGCGCGCGCCGTCGTCTTCGGCACCCGCGTCGACAAGGACCTCGTCTTCAGCGCGCAGGACGGCCGCGGTCTCATCGGCGGCAGCACCTCGCGGCTCGGCGCGCTGGTGGCGGGGCGCGTGCGCGGCTCGTTCTTCGACGTCGCCGGCAACGTGACGTGGGTGCAGTCGAAGTTCGACGACACCAACCTGCTCGTGCCCTACGTGCCCGACTTCGTGGCGCGGCTCGACGCGAGCGCCTTTCACGCCCTGCCCTGGCTCGCGCCGCTCGGCAGCCCGCTCAAGGGCCGCGCGGGCCTCGGCGTCACCTGGGTCGGCCGGCGCGCGTTGCCCTACGGCCAGCGCAGCGACGTCATCTTCGTGATCGACGCGTCGGCCGAGCTGACGTGGAAGCAGCTGAGCCTCGGCGTGTCGGCCACCAACCTCCTCGACACCCAGTACAAGCAGGTCGAGCTCAACTACGCGTCGAACTTCCAGACGTCGGGCGCGTTGCCCTCGCTGGTGCCCGCCCGTCACTTCGCCGCCGGCGCGCCACGAACGGTGCTCGTCACGCTCGCCGTGCACCTCGGAGGTGACCAGTGAAGCGCTTCGCTCTCGCCCTGCTGCTCGCCGTCACCGGCTGCGTGCAGACCACCGGCGGCGATCTCGTCAGCTTCCACGCGCAGGCCAGCGGCGACCCGACCATCGTCACCGGCGGCCCGCTCACGTTCGCCACGCCCACCGGCTTCGACGTCACGCTCACCCGCGCGAAGGTCACCGTCGGCGCGCTGTACCTCAACGCGCAGAACCCGCAGAACTACAGCCTCGAGCAGAGCTGCGTGCAGGAAGGCATCTACACCGGTGAGGTGCGCGGCGGCCTGGTGGTCGACGCTCTCTCGCCCACGCCGCAGGACTTCCCCGTCGCGGGCAACGGCACCGACGTGCTGACCCGCGCCGCGGAGCTGTGGCTGACCGGTGGCGACCTGCTCGCCGACTCCGACCCGACGGTGGTGCTCGACGTGGCCGGCACCGCGACCTCGAGCGCCGGCACCTTCCCCTTCGAGGCGGCCTTCACCATCAGCAGCAACCGCGTCATTCCCCCGCGCAACCCGGCGCTGCCCGGAAGCAACCCGCTGTGCCGTCAGCGCATCGTGAGCCCCATCGCCTTCGACGCCACGCTCGCCGAAGGGAGCACCGTCTCGCTCTTCGTCGACCCGCGCGCGTGGTTCAGCTCGGTCGACTTCGCCGCGCTGCAGAAGGTGAGCGACGCGCCGCTGCTGTACCGCTTCACCGACGACTCGGCCTCTTCGGCGCAGCCCGACAAGGCCCTCTTCAATGCGCTGCGCAGTGCCTCGGGGCCATACCGCCTCGAGCTCGGCGCGCGCTGAATCGATCTCCACGTGGGCCCGGCCGGGGCCTGCGTGTCTCACCCCAGTTGCATTCACCACTCAGCCACAGGAGCAGCACCCATGAACACCCGACCCCTCTTCCTCGCGCTCGCCATGCTCTCGGCCTGCGGTACGCCGATGCCGACGACCGACGCCGGCCCCACCAGCGATGGTGGCTACTTCACGTACTTCACCGCGCCAACCGGCTCGGTGAACAACAGCCTGCTGGTGAGCATCACCGGCGAAGCGAGCGCCACCGAGGGCACCGGCTTCCCGCCTGCGAGCGCCGGCGAGCCGTACTTCATCGACGGCTGGGAGCTCACCTACGAGCACGTGCTGGTCACCATCGGCGGCGTCACGGTGTCCGAGAACCCCGACCTCAACCCGAATGATCAATCGGCCACCGGCGCGCTGGTCGCCGAAGTGACGGGCCCGTGGGCGGTCGACCTCGCGAAGCCGGGCCCCCTGGCCGCCAAGGAACAGAACGGGCGCGCGTGGCCGCTGACGCGCATCGCGACGCAGAACAAGAAGAGCGGCACGCCGGCCTTCGACCCCACCAGCAAGTACGCCTTCGGGTTCTCGTTGGTGCCGGCCGTCGAGGGTGCGCAGGCGGTGAACCTCGATCTCGACGCCGAGACCGCGTACCGCACGATGGCGCAGAACGGGTGGACCGTGCTGCTCCAGGGCACCGCGACGTGGAAGGGCGCCCAGAGCGCGCCGCCGTGCCGCGCCACCGACACCAGCTACGACTTCGCGCGCTTCCCGAAGGCGGTGAAGTTCTCGCTCGGCTTCAAGGCGCCGGTGAACTTCACCAACTGCGCGAACCCCGAGCTCTCGCCGGCCGACTCGCGCGGCGTGCAGACGTCGACCAGCGCGCAGACCACCGCGCAGCTCACCTTCCACCTCGATCACCCGTTCTGGGAAGCGCTCACCGAAGACGCGCCGCTGCGCTTCGACGTGCTCGCCGCGCGCAAGTCGGTGATGAGCGGCGCCGGTCCGGCCAGCGTCGAGCTGACCACGGCCGACCTGATGTTCGATCTCCAGGCCCCGAAGGACGCCCAGGGCGCGGCGATTCCCTGGCGGACGTGTGGACCCGCGCAGGCCGGTGAGCGCACCACCGGCACCGTCGCGCTCGACCCGGTCAACGTGCCGGTGAACCCCGCCGGCGGCGCCGCGGGCCTCGCCAACGCGCTCGACTACATGACCTACAACCTGTCGAGCTTCGGGCACCTCAACAACGACGGGCTCTGCTTCCCCGCGCGGCAGTACCCCTCGCCCCGCTGATCAGGGCGCCAGCTCGGCGACGTAGAACGTCACCGCCGCGGCCGAGGTCGACTGCGCGCGAGTGACGGTCACCGTCGTCGAGTTGGTCAACACCAGCTGGAAGAGGCCGTCGGCGAGCTGGTTGGGCTGCTCTCCGTCGCTCTCGCCGGCGCCCTGGCCGCCGCTGATCTGACTGGCCGAGAACACCACGGTGCGCGTCGGGTCCACGCCGCTCACCGTCACCGTGCGCGAGGCGGCGCCGGGCGCGAAGGTCGCGGTGTACTCACGCACCGTCGCCTTGTTGCCGAAGTCGATGCGCTCGTAGTGGATGCTCTCGAGCGCCTGGAGCGGGCAGCCCGCGTCACCCACGGCGCGCGAGAACGCCAGCGAGCTCGACGAGGGCATCGCGCCGCGCACCAGCGTGCTGCACAGCGGCCGCGCCCCATCGAGGGCCGCGTGCGGTTGCGTGAGGAGCGCCCGGTTCAACCCTGCGCCGGGCAGCCCGGTGACGGTGAGCGTGCCCGCATCGTCCGGGAAGCCGCCGTCGACGAAGCCGCGCTCGACGGTCACGCCCTCCCACTGCACGGCCTGCACGTCGTAGCCCTCGCAGGAGCTCGGCGCGAGCACCAGCGAGGTCGGCCCGCGCAGCTCGGCGAGCAGCGTGTCTTCGTCGTCGAAGTTCGAGGAGCCGTTCGCCGACGTCTTGAGCACGAACGTCTTGCTGGTGTTGACCGCCGTGGGCAGGGTGACGCTCGGCGTGCAGCCCGACGTGGTGGACCGCTGCACCAGCAGGCCCGACGGCACCTCGGCGATCTGAAAGTGCACGCTGGCGCCGTCCTGGTCCTGCCTCCGCACACAGGCGAGCTGCGAGGTCGACGACAGCCGGCAGCGCGCCTGCACGCTCCCCAGCTCGGTGCCGGAGATGACGCCGGTCGTCTGAGTCCACAACATCACGGCGGTGAGGTCGGTCACCGGCGGGGTGACGGAGCAGGCCACGGAGAGATCGGTCTGCACGCCACCGTCGGCCAGGTTGACGCGCGGAGAGAAGGTGCACTGCCCGCGGCGCACGATGGGCGTCACGTTGAGCGTCTGCATCGCGGTCCCGAAAGATGCCGCGGCCGACACGTTCACCACCCCGCCCGTCAGCGGCTTCATGAAGAAGGCCGTCGTCGACGAGCCGGCCGCCAGCTGCACGGTGGTGATGGCGGTGTTGCAGGAAGCGTCGGCGAAGAAGCGCGCACCACCGGTGGGGCTCGCGGTGAGCCCGATGGTGGTGTTGGTGCCGACGATGGTGGCGACCGTGCCACGCTGCGCTTCGACCGACGCCGGCAGACACGTGCCGCCGCGCACCGGGCTCGGGGGCGTCGAGGTGAAGACCAGCCGGTTCGGCGGATCGACGAGCAGCTGCTGGCTCGCCGAGGTGAGGCCGGTCGCGCTGACCACGACGCTGAAGGCGCCCGCCGCCGTGCCCCGCGCGTAGAACGACGCCGTGCGCCCGCCGTTGTTGATGGTCGCGCTGGTGGTGCCGCCGCCGGCGCAGTTCTGGTTCGAATAGAAGGTGACCGTCGAGCCCGGGCTGGCGGCGAGCGTGAGCGGGGTCGTCATCTGCACGTTGGTCGGCACGTTGGCTGCGCTGCGCGTCTCGACCGTCATCACCATCGAACAACTGTTGCTCGCGAGGCTCTGGGCGGCGGTGGTGAACACCAACTGCGTCGGCGGCGGCCCGGCGTCGGGCGTCCCCGCGTCCACCCCTGCATCAATGCCCGCGTCGAAGCCTGCGTCGACCTCGCCCGCATCGACCTCGCCGCCGTCGGGCTCGCCCGCGTCCATCTCACCGGCGTCGACGTCGCCCGCGTCAGGCTCGCCCGCGTCGGGTTCGCCAGCGTCCGGCGTGCCCGCATCGTCGGTCCCGGCATCGAACGTGACCGCGGCGTCGGCGCCGGCGTCTTCCTCGACCACGGTGCCCGCGCGCACGCACTCGGCGCCCTGCCCCACGTCGCGACACTCGAAGCCGGTCACGCAGTCGGCGTCGCTGCTGCACGAGAAGCGCGTCGACTCGACGCCCAGCGGGCCGCACTGGCAGCCCGCGAGCAGCACGAAGAGGGGCACTGAAAACGGAAGCAGCGTGCTGCGCATCGTCGTCACCTCTTCAGAAAGCGCCGCTGATCAACAGGCCACCGGGCGTCGGCCGCAACGCGAGGTTGGGCGCGCTGTCGGGGCCCAGCACCACGAGCACCACGCCGCCCGCCGCGAGGCCACCTCCGACGGCGAACAAGACGTTGGCTACCGTCGCCTGGGTGTTGGCCGCCGCCTCGAGCTTCGCGGCCTCGACCTGCGTGAGACCGGTGACCAGGCCGGTGTCGGTCTTCGTCGCGCCAGTGACCTGCGCGCGCGCGCCGGCCGACTGCACGCCCAGCACCACGCCGATACCCGCCGACACCGCGGCAGCACCGAGCAGCGCGAAGCCCAGCGGCCGGCGCCAGCTCCCCGAGGGCGCGGGGGTCGCGGAGAGCGATGTTGCGTCGGAAGTCGTGGTGGCTGCCTGCGCGCCGCGCCCGTCGGTGCGCGCGTCGGTGGTCAGCAGCACCGCCTTGCGATCGTTGAGCACCTCGACGAACCACGTCACTTCGGCCCGCCCCACCGGCGCCTGCGCGCGACCGCCGGCGAAGGGCACGTCGAGCACCTGATCCGCGAGGTGGAAGCGCGCGGTCTTCGCGAGGCGCAGCACGTCCTTGCCGACCGAGATGCTCACCGCGTCGACCTTCCCATCCACCAGCTCGGCGGCGAGGGTGGCGAGCAACGGCCCGTTGGTGTCGGCCCATTCCTTCGCCTCGAAGAACGGCGTGCGCACCCGCGGCGGGAGATCGGCCGGCAGCTTCGCGTCGGGCGCGAGCATCAGCAGCTTGCGAAAGCAGTCGCGCGTCTTGGCGTCCTTGCCGAGCGTGCCAAAGGCGATGCCCTGCAGTTGGTACACCTCGAGCAACGTCGCGCGATCGTTGCCTTCCGTCTTCTCGAGGGCGTCGAGCGCCTTGAGCGCCGCTTCGAGCTCGAGGTCGTCGATCAGCCGCCGCGCCTCGGCCAGACGCGCGTTGGGGGCCGCGGCGGCGGGCGCAGACAGGCACACCAATCCGCAGAGGACCCAGGGGAAGAGTGAGCGCATGGGGAGCTTCGGAGGTTAACCCAAAATTGACGCGCCCCGACGCGCCGCGCACACTCCGCACTTCGTGGCGACGCCAACTGGCGGCCCGGGGGTCACCAGCTGGGAGCCGGGCACCGCCGTCGGCCGATACACCCTTCTCACCACCATCGCTCAAGGCGGGATGGCCGAGATCTGGCTCGCGCGGCAGTCGGGCCTCAAGGGTTTCGAGAAGCTGGTGGTGATCAAGCGCATGGGCGCCGAGCTCGCGGCAGACCCCGAGTCGGTCGACATGTTCCTCACCGAGGCGCGCCTCGCCGCGCAGCTCACGCACCCCAACGTGGTGCAGATCTACGAGCTCGGTGAGCAGGGCGGCTCGCTCTACATCGCGATGGAGTACCTCGACGGTGAAGACCTCGCCGCGGTGCGCCGCACGGGCCAGAAGCACGGCCTGCCGCTGCTCGATCACTACGCGGCGAAGCTGCTGTCGTTGGCCGCCGAAGGCCTGCACTACGCGCACACCATGGTGGGCATCGACGGGCGCGCGCTGCGCATCGTGCACCGTGACGTCTCGCCGCAGAACCTGATCGTCACCTTCTCCGGCGGCTTGAAGGTGGTCGACTTCGGCATCGCCAAGGCGGCGACGCAGCACACCAACTCCGGGAAGTTGAAGGGCAAGCTGGCGTACATGTCGCCCGAGCAGGCGCGCGGCGAGCAGCTCGACGCCCGCAGCGACGTGTTCTCGCTGGGCATCGTGTTGTTCGAGGTGGCGACGCGCACGCGCCTGCTGCCGAAGATGAACGACCTCGAGCTGCTCTCGTACATGGCCGGCGAAGACCCCTTCCCGCGCCCGTCGGATCGCCGCGCCGATCTCCCCGAGGGCCTCGAGCCGATCATCTTGAAGGCCATGGAGCGCCGCCGCGAGCTGCGCTTCCAGAGCGCGCGCGAGTTCCAGGACGCGCTCGAGGGGTGGATTCGTTCGCAGGGCAAGTCGGTCTCGACCGGCGAGCTGGCCGACTACATGCGCACCGTCTTCGTGAAGCGCATTCACGAGCGCCGCCAGCTCATCGAGACCGCGATGACGGCCGAGCTGACGCCGTCGTCGGCGCAGCACCTGCGAGACCTCGCGCAGAGCGAGCAGAGCAGCTCGCGCAGCCGCTCGCAGACGCACAGCACCGACGGGAGCCGCAAGCCGCTCCTGGCCGCCCTCGTCGCCCTGTCGGTGGTGGTGCTGGGCATCGGCGTGGCGGTGGTGCGCCGCGCGACGCAAGAAGAGGTGCAGCCGCCCGCGCAGGTGGTGGCGCCACCGACGCCGCCCACTCCAGCGGTGGTCGTCGCGCCGCCCACGCTGCCCGCGGTGCTCGTCATCGACACCGTGCCGCCCGGCGCGAGGCTGACGCTCGACGGCGTCGATCACGGCGCGGCGCCGGCGATCCTCGAGGGGCTGTCTCGCGAGGCACACGAAGTGGTGGCGACGCTCGAGGGGTATGAGCCGGCGAAGCGCGAGGTGTCGGGGCCGCTGCCCGGCGAGCGCGTGCGCATGGAGCTCGCGCTGGTGCCGATCGTCGTGCCGGCCCCCGTCGCGCCGGTGGAGCCGGTCGAGCCGAAGAAACCCGTCACCGCGCGGAAGGCCCCGCCGCGCGTGGAGGCGAGCGGCAAGCTGACGCTCAAGACCACGCCGTGGACCACCGCCTACCTCGGCAAGCGGAAGCTGGGCGACACGCCGCTGATCAACGTGACGCTGCCCGCAGGCCGGCACACGCTGCGGCTGGTGAGCCCGGAGACGAACACCGAGAACTCCATCGAGGTGGAGATCAAGGCGAACGAGACGACGGTGAAGAAGCTGAAGTTCTGAGGCGCGAGGCCGGCGTCGTCAGCGCGTCGCGAGCGTGACCAGCCTCTGGGCGAGATCGCCCAGCCCGACCGCGTTGCGCGGCGCCAGCTCGATGGAGAACGCCGCCGTCTCGAGCCACCCCGCTTCGGCCGCCACGCGCGCTTCGGCCCGCTCGAGCCGGCGCCGCTGCGAGTCGAGCTGCTCGAGCGTGTCGCGGTGCACCCTCAACAACTGCGCGAGGTGCGTCTGGAGCTCGCCATCGTCGGTGGTCTCCAGGCGCTCCTCGAGCGCGCGCACCGCGGACCGTGTCTCTTCTTCCAGCGTCACGTCGACGCCCGCGAGCAGCGCGGCGTGCTCGGCCCGCGCGGAGATCCACCGCTGCGCACCTTCCCTCGAGAGTTCGTCGAGCCGCGCGCGCGCCGCGTCGTCGCCCACGCGCTGGAGCGCCCGCCGCAGCCGCTGCCACGCCTGCCGGACGCGCGGCGCCACCAGCTGTGGCTCGACGGCGTCGGCGGCGATGGTCACCCACGCCAGCGCGGAGCCCAACGCGAGGAACAGACCGGCCGACCCCAGCGCGACCCACGACAGGCCCGCCAGCGCGCCGAGGTGTCGCGCACCCAGGCCCTGCGCGACGAGCAGGCACCAGGCCGCGCCCACCGACGGGCCGACGAAGGCGAGCAGCCGGCGCCACGCCGACAGCGGCTCGAGCGCGAGCACCAACCCCAGCGGCACGCTGAAGAAGAACGGCACCAGGCCCACGCGCGGCGCCACCACCGCCACGAGCAGCAACATCGACAACGCGAGGGCCAGCCGCCAGGCGAAGTGCAGCCGCGGCACGGTCAGCAGCATCGCCCCCGCGGCGCCCGCGATCGCGTAGCTGCCGCCGTTCAAGCCATGAAGCGACGTGTCCCGGGCCAGGCCCAGCACCGCGCCCACCACCCCGGACAGCGTGCCCACCATCAACAGGCGATCGACGAAGGCGGGCTCCTCGAAGCCCACGCGACTCCACGCCACCTCGAGCATGCGCGGCATCTCAGTAGCCCTCGTTGTCGCGGCCGAAGTCGCTGAGCTTCTTGCGCTCGAGCTTGCGGGCGAGGTCTTTGCGGCCCGACGCGTCGGCGCTGCCGAAGCTCTTGCGCACCTCTTCCACCTCCGTCTGGCCGGCGAGCGCGTCGGCGCTCATGCCGAACACCGCGCGGGCGCTGTCGAAGAGGCTGGTCGCCTGCGCCACGTCGCCGCGCTCGTAGGCCGCCGCCGCGGCCACCAGCTTCACGCTGCCGACGGCGGTGATGCCGCGCGCGTAGACCGCCTCGTCACGCGAGGCTTCGACCTGCTGTGCGTCGTCGACCGCGGTGAGCGCCAGCGACACGGCCGAGGTCTGCGCGCCACCCTCCACCGCGCGCCACTGCACCCGGGCCTCGAGGCGAGGATGGTCGCCCACCTCCATGCGCTTCGACTGGACGCGCACGAAGACCCGGGTCGGCATCGCGAGGCGGAGATCGGCCAGGTGCAGCACCGGCTTCCCGCTCGACCAGTCGAGGTGGCGGCCGGGCACCTCGAGCACGTTGAAGTCGGTGGTGTCGAGGGTGAGCTCGACGTTGCGCGCGACGGCGAGGCGGGCGGCGGTGACCTCCAGGCCCAGCACCTCTTCGAGGGCGCTGGCGTCCTTCAGGTAGCCGTACATGCCGCCGCCGCGCTCGGCGAGGTGCTGCATCAGGAGCCCGTCGTAGTCGGAGCCCACGCCCAGCGCGGTGACGGTGATGGCGTCGGCGTGCACCTGGCCGGTGAGGTTCGCCAGCGAGCCTTCGTCGGTGAGGCCGACGGTGGGCTGCCCGTCGCTGACCAGCACCAACCGCCGCGCACCCGAGGCGCCCCGCAGCGCCTGCCAACCCGCCTGCATGCCGCCCGAGATGAAGGTGCTGCCCGACGCCTCGACCTGATCGATCGCCGCGTGGAAGGTGGCGCGCGTGGTGGCGTCGAGGCGCTGCCGGTCGGTCACCGTCACGTCGCTGCCGAAGCTGATCAACGCCAGCTCATCGCCGTCTTGCAGCAGGTCCACGAGCCGGTGCGCCGCCTTGCGCGCGTCGATCATCTTCTGCCCCGACATCGAGCCGGAGTGGTCCAGCACCAGCGCCAGCGCGACGTGGTCGGCGCCCTTCACCTCGCCGTCGAGCGTGACGGTCAGCTCGGCGAACAGCTCGCTGCCGCGCTCGTGCACCGCGGTGTGGCTGGAGCGGGCTTCGATCTTCACCGCGCTCCCGCTCGAGCGCGCCACCTGCCCGGGCCCGGCGACCACCGGACGAGGCCGGGTCACGACAGAGAGCAGCGCCGCCAACGACAGCACCAGCGCGGTCCCGAGGAGCACGCGCGTCTTCGACATCGTCAGAGAGTCGGTCATGCCGGCACCGTCCCACGCGGGCGCGGGGCGGCGGCATCGGGCGAAGATCGAGGTCGGTCGACTGTCCGTCGGTCACTCGTCCGTCGGACGAACGACCGATGCGTCAGGCCTTCTTCATCTCGTTGCGCAGGAACGCGGTCAGCTTGTTGGCGACCTCGTCAGGCATCTTCGCGGCGAGCGCCTTGCGGCACAGACCCGGTGTCGCGCGGTACGTCTTGAGGAAGTCTTCGCACGGCGAACAACCACCGAGGTGCGCCTCGAGCTTCTGGCGGAGCTCACCGCTCAGCTCACCATCGAGGTATTCGAGCATCCGGGCGATGCTGTCTTTGCAGGTGGAGTCGCTCATCGGAACCAGCTTGGGCCCTTCATTGTGACCCAGACCGCCTCATTGCAACGAAGAATGAGGCAGGGCTCAACCCTCCTGAACGAAAGACCAGCCCTCTCACGAGCGGTCTTCGTAGAAGTGGTCGATGGCCGAGCGCAGCGACAGGCGCGCCCGGTGGAGCCGGCTCTTGATGGCGGCCACCGAAGCGCCCGTGATCTCAGCGATCTCCTCGTAGGACAGGCCCTCGAGGTCCTTGAGCACGAAGACTTCCTTGTACTCGGGGCCGAGGGTCTCGGTGGCCTGCTCGATGGCGCGGCGCAGCTCGGCGTCCATCGCCTCACCTTCGGCGTCTTTGAAGTCCGACACGCCGTCCATCAGGCTGCCGCGGTCGTTGAAGGTCGGCTCGTCGAGCGGCGATTCGACCTGGTTGACCACCTTGCGGTGCCGCAGGCGCATCAGCGCGTGGTTGGCGGCGATGCGGTACACCCACGAGCCGAACTGCGCGTCGCCGCGGAAGTTGGGCAGGTTGCGGTAGGCGGAGATGAATGACTCCTGCAGCACCTCGGCCGCGTCGTCGTCGGAGTTCAACATGCGGCGCGCGAGCCCGTACACGCGGCCGCGGTGGCGCTCGACGAGGGCCTCGAACGCGGCGGTGTCACCCTGTTGAGCCCGGGCCAGCAGCTCGCTGTCTTCGGACGGAATCAAGGGCGCGGCACCGTGAACTCTCTGGGTCGTAGCGTCAAGCACCTTGCATCTCCGAAACCATCACTGGGCCACGTACGGGCCGACCCTCGACTCGTTACGCGCAAAGTGAATGCACCAACGAGTTCGAGGGTTTCACCGGCTCAGGTGCTTCGAGCGGCGGTCGACGAAACGCAGCGGCGCCTTCGCCCATTCCCCCGCGTAGTCGACCCCGATGCGCTCGGTACGCTCGACGTGTCGTGACGAGACGGTCACGCCTTCGGCGAGGAACAGCGGCGCGCGATCGAGCGGGTGGGCATTTCGGGACAGGCCGATGCCCAGCGCGCGGGTGAGGCGGCCGGGCCCGTCGGTGCGCCCCAGCGGCGTCAGCGGCTCGAGCGCGCGCACCAACACCGCCGCGCCGTCGCCGGTGACGACGTTCACGCAGTGGTGGAGGCCGTAGATCAAATAGACGTACGCGTGGCCGGGCGGGCCGAACATCACCTCGGTGCGCGGCGTGCGGCCCTTCGCCGAGTGGCAGGCGAGATCGTGCGGGCCCAGGTACGCCTCGGTCTCGACGATGCGACCCACGCGCGGGCGACCGCGCACCACGTGCACCAGCAATTGACCGAGCAGCGCGCGCGCGAGGCGCTCGGGACTGCGGGCACAGAACGAGCGCGGCAACGGCGTCACGGTGACGAATGTGCCACGGCGCACCAAACACTCGCACCCGGTCAGAGGACGTGTAGACAGGCGGGGCATGATGCCCACGGCCCGCATCTCCGGAATCCTGCAGCCTGTCTTCTCACTGCGCAGCGCGCACGACGTCGGCGTCGGCGACTTCGAGGCCTTCGACGCCCTCTTCGGGTGGATGCGGCAGGCCTCGCAGAAGATGGTGATGGTGCTGCCGCTGCTGCCCACCACGCCGGGCGATCCCAGCCCGTACTCGACGCGCTCGGCCTTCGGGTTGAACCCGCTCTTCATTCACCTCGGCTGGCTGCCGGAAGGCGTGCGCTTCACCGCCGAAGAGCAGCAGGCCATCGACACCGCGCGCGCGTCGCCGACGGTGCGCTACGACCTGGTGTTCCCGGTGAAGACCGCGGCGCTCGAGCGGGCCTTTCACGCCTTCGAGAAGGCCGGCCACAGCGCGCGCTCGCGCGACTTCGACGCGTGGTGCCTGAGCCAGCGCGACTGGCTCGACGGCTACGCGCTGTACTCCACGTTGTCCGAGAAGTTCGAGCAGAAGCCGTGGTGGGAATGGCCGGCCGGGCTGGCGACGCGCGAGCCGAAGGCGCTGGAGGCCGCGGTGCTCGAGCACCAGAAGCGCATCCGCTACCACCAGTGGCTGCAGTGGGTGGCGCACGAGCAGTGGCTGCGGGTGCGCGCGTCGGCGAAGGCGCACGGCATCCTGGTGTGCGGCGACGAGCCCTTCATCATCGGGCAGGACAGCGCCGACTGCTGGTGCTTCCCGCAGTACCTGCGCCGTGACGCGCGCCTCGGTGTGCCGCCCGACGACTTCTCGGTCGACGGTCAGGACTGGGGCCTGCCGTGGTTCGACTTCGACGCGCTCGCCAAAGACGACGACACCTGGCTGCGCCGCCGCGCGCGCCACGCCGCCGCCACCTACGACGTGCGCCGCATCGACCACGCCATCGGCTACTTCCGCCAGTACATCCGCGACGCGCAGGCGCCGAAGGGCCGCTTCGTGCCGTCGGAAGCGCCGGCCCAGCGCGCGCGCGGCGAGAAGAACTTCAAGCTGCTGTCTGACGGCGCGGGCATCGTGGCGGAAGATCTCGGCGTCATCCCCCGCTTCGCCAGAGACGTGCTCGCGCAGCTCGGCCTGCCCGGCTACCAGGTGATGCGCTGGAGCCGCGAAGACGGCATCTACCGCGACCCGCGCCACTACCCGGAGGTCTCGCTGGTCACCACCGGCACCCACGACACCGAGACGATGCGGCAGTGGTGGGAAGGCACCACCGACTGGGAACGCGAGACGGTGTGCCGCACCTGGCCCGAGCTGCACGGCTTCCAGCACGCGCCGCCGAAGACGTGGAGCTTCGAGGTGCACGAGGCGCTGCTGCGCGCCGCGCTCAACGCGCAGTCGGCGTGGTGCATTCTTCCCTGGCAGGACGTGTTCGGTGAGGCCGAGCGCACCAACACCCCGGGCACCATGGGGCCGCACAACTGGGCCTACCGCATGCGCCCCGAGGTGCAGCACCTCGCCACCGACGAGTCGCTCCAGCGCACCGCGAACTGGCTGACCCGCCTCGCACACGAGGGCCGGCGCGCGTGAAACGTGGTCCGCCCGCGCACACATCCGCGCGAGGGGACCTCTGCGTAGCGCCTGCACGTGCTCCTTCCGCCGCCCCCGGTCCTCGCGATGCGTGACGCCGACGCGCTCTGGCACTCGAGCACCATCGAGGAGCGCGAGCGCAACGCGTGGTGGATCGCGTCGATTCGGCTGGGCGGGGTGCTGGTGCTGCTCGCGCTCTCGGCGTGGCAGGGGCTGGTGGTGGGCCTCGCCGACTGGCGCGCCAACCTGCCCGTCTTCGCCTGGTACGGAGTGCTGGCCGCGGCGCTGTGGCTGGTGGTGGCGCGCGCGCCGAGCGCCCGCAAGCTCAGCGGCCTGGCGCTCGCCCTCGTCGACGTGCCGATGTTGTTCTGGCTGCAGTGGGAAGGCGTGCCGCTGTCGTTCTCGCCCGGCGCGGCGGCGACCGTCACCGCGGTGGCCTACGCGGCGTGCATTCTCCTCGCGGCGCTGACGCTCGCGCCGTGGCTGGTGTGGGTGGTGACGACGGTGAGCGCGGTGGGCACCTTCCTGCTCCTTCGCCACGCGGGCCTGTCGTTCGTCTCGTCGCTGGTGGCGCCGGTGCTGCTGGCCGTCATCGGCGCGGGCGCGCACTACCTGGTGCGGCGCGTGCGGTGGCTGCTGCAGCGGGTGGCGGCCGAGGCGACCAGCCGCGAGAAGCTGGGCCGCTACTTCTCGCCCAACGTGGTGCAGCGGCTGCTCGACACCGAGGGAGACCGCGGCGAGCCCGAGGCGCGCACCGTCACCGTGTTGTTCAGCGACATTCGCGACTTCACCGCGATGTCCGAGGCGCTGACGCCGCGCGCGGTGGTGTCGATGCTCAACGAGTACCACTCGGTGATGGTGGAGGTCGTCTTCCGCCACGGCGGCACGCTCGACAAGTTCATCGGCGACGGGCTGATGGCCTACTTCGGCGCGCCCTTCACCGACGCGCAGCACGCCACCAACGCGGTGCTGTGCGCGAAGGAGATGCTCACGGCGCTCGCCACGCTCAACGAGGTGCGCGCCGCCCGCGGAGAGCCCACGCTGCGCATCGGGGTCGGCGTCCATTCCGGGGAAGTGGTGGTGGGCAACGTGGGCAGCGCGAGCCGGCGCCTCGAGTACACCGCCATCGGCGACACGGTGAACCTCGCCTCGCGCATCGAGTCGCTCACCAAGACGGTGGGGCGCCCGCTGCTGGTGTCGGACTCGACGCGGCAGCGCGTGGGCGACGCGATGGCCTTCGAGCCCCTCGAGGCGGTGACGGTCAAGGGCAAGGCCGCGCCGGTGCAGCTCTTCGCGCCGCTGTAGTTGAGCGCTTCGCCCCGGGCGATTGCTGTAGAAACACCGCGTGTCGTGGCGCGCCCTCTCCATCGGCTTGACGCTCAGCCTCGCGGGCTGCGCGACGCTCGGCCCGCCGACGCCCGAGTCGCAAGAGGTGGACGCCTTCGACATCGAAGGTGAGCAGCGGCTCTCGGAAGGCGACATCAAGGAGAAGGTGGTCACCAACGTCACGCCCTTCTTCGCCAACGTGCTGCCGTGGATGGTGGCGCGCGAGTGGTTCGACCCCATCGCGTGGCAGGCCGATCTCCGCCGCATTCAGCGCTTCTACGAGGCCAACGGCTACTACCAGGCGCGCGTCGTGGAAGACGTGGTGACCGAGACGAAGCCCAAACACGTGAAGCTGCTGGTGCGGCTGCGCGAGGGCGAGCCAGCGCGCGTCAACACCGTCGACCTGGTGGGGCTGGAGGCGCTGCCGCCGGAGATGCAGGCCGAGGTGGTGGCGGGGCTGCCGCTGGCGACGGGCGACATCTTCCTCGAAGACAGCTGGGCGAAGACCAAGAGCCTGCTCACCACGCGGCTGCGCGAGCTGGGCTTCGCCGAGGTGACGGTGACGGGCGAGGCGCTGGTCGACGCCGAAGCCGCGCGGGTCGATCTCACGCTCACCATCGTGCCCGGCCGCCGGTACAAGTTCGGCAAGACCTTCGTGGCCACCGACGCCAACCCGCAGGTGCCGCCGAAGTTGATCGCCGACGTGGCGTCGCCCGACCTGAAGCCCGACTCGTACTTCAGCGAGAGCGCGATGGCCGAGGCGCAGAGCCGCGTGTTCCAGATGGGCGTGTTCGCCGGCGTGAAGGTCAACCGCGGCGCGCCCGATCGCGAGGCAGGCACGGTGCCGGTGGTGATCGACGTGCGCGAGGCGAGCTTCCGCTCGGTGCGCATCGGCGGCGGCATCGGCGGCGACCTGGTGCGCAACGAGGTGCGCGGCATCTTCGAGTACACCAACCGCAACCTCGGGCTCTCGCGGTTGTTCCTCAAAGACTCGCGGCTCGATCGCCTCACCTTCAAGGCCAAGCTGGGCCTCGCCTTCCTGCCCAACATCGTCGAGGTGGCGCGCTCGGCGGCGAACTCGAAGTGGGGCCCCACGGTGCGCACCTACGTCGAGTACGAGGTGCCGCGGGTGTTCGAGCTGCGCACGCTCTCGTTCCAGGGCAGCGCCGACGTGCTGCGCACGCTCGACAACACCTACGACTACTGGGCCGCGGAGCTGAAGGTCGGCTTCATCTGGCGCCCCACCGCCGACCTCACCATCTTCCCTTCGCTCAACCTCAACGGCTTCCTCATCAACACGCCGATTCAGCTGCGCGACACGGTGCCCTCGGCGGCGGTGAACTGCCCGGTGGCGCCCGCGGTGTGCCTGGTGAGCTTCTTCGACGTGAACACCGAGTTCGATCGCCGCGACAACAAGCTCGAGCCGCGACAGGGCTACTACCTCGCGCTCGACACCGCGGTCGGCGTGTCGAACACCTCGAAGGTGTTGCCCTTCTTCAAGCTCACCCCCGAGGCGCGCGGCTACGTCAGCTTCGGCGTCGAGAAGCGCGTCACCCTCGCGATGCGCGCGAAGTTCGGCATGTTGCTCGCGCCCGACAACGACACGCCCATCGTGCTCCGCTACTTCTCGGGCGGCTCGAACATGCGCGGCTTCTACCAGCGCCGCCTCGCGCCGCAGGTGGCGGTGCCGCTGTTCGAGAAGAACGCGGCCGGGCTGGTGCAGCCCAACTACGACAAGGGCACCACGCTCCCGCTCGGCGGCGCGGGGCTGCTGGAAGGCGCGCTCGAGCTGCGCTGGCAGATCACCGAAGACTGGACCGTGGCGATCTTCAACGACTGGGGCCTGGTCACCGAGCAGCCCATCGGCGCCACCACCGACTGGGCCAACGCGCTCTACACCGCGGTGGGCTTCGGCGTTCGATACCGCACGCCGCTGGGGCCGATCCGCGTGGACATCGGCGTGCGGCTGCCCTTCGTCGGCGGCGCGCAGCGGGTCACCAACCTCGCCGCCAGCGATCGCGGCCAGGTGAAACAGGTGCAGAGCGCGCCGGGCTGCTTCTTCGGCGTGGGGAGCGGCCTGCCCTTCGACGCCCCCTTCACCTCCGGCGCCACGCCCGCGGGCTACGCCGGCGCGCCCGACAACCTGTGCAGCGCGCACCTGTCGATCGGCGAGGCGTTCTAGGCCATGGCCCTCGAAGATCCCCGCGAGGTGCTGAAGAGACGCCGCCGCAAGCGGGTGCTGCTCGCGTTGGCGCTGCTGGTGCTGCTGCCGCTGCTGCTGGTGGGCGGCCCGGTGCTGTTCCTCGAGGGGCCGGCGGGCGAGGCGCTGCTCAAGCAGAAGGTGCTCGCCGCGGTCGGTGACGCGCTGGCGGGCCGGGTGGAAGCGGAAGGCCTCTCGCTGAGCGGCGGCCACCTGGTGCTGACCGGCGTGAAGCTCTTCACGCCCGAGGGCGAGCTGGTGGCGTCGATCGAGCGCCTCGAGGCCGACGTCGAGCTGCCCGCGCTCGCTGCGCAACGCGTGCACCTGAGCCGCGTGACGGTGCAGACGCCGAAGCTGTGGCTCAAGGAAGACGAGCGCGGGTGGAACCTCGCGCGCGCCCTCGCCGCGAAGAGCCCCAGCGCGCCCGCGACGGGGCCCGCCTCGAAGAACGACTGGCGGGTCGAGCTCGACGCGGTGGAGCTGCTCGACGGCCTGCTCGACCTGCAGCAGCCCGATCGCCGCGTCACCGCCACCCGCCTCGCCGCGACGGGCGGCGCGAAGGTGAAGCTCGACCCGCTCGAGGTGACGGGCACCTTGAAGCTCGAGAGCACGCTGACCGCCCCGCTCGAAGAGAAGCTGGTGGCGACGCTGAGCGCCAACGCCGCCGGCGGCCCGCAGAGCTACGACGTGGCGCTCTCGCTGGGGGGCACGCGGCTGCGCGGCCGGGTCGAGCTGCCGACGCTGCAGCTCACCATCGACGAGCTGGTGGCCTCGCCGCGCGAGGTGAAGGCCTTCGTGCCGTCCTGGCCGATCCTCCCGCTGGTGTACGGCAAGGGCTCGGTGAACCTGAAGCAGGGCACCGTGCAGCTGCGCGCCGGGCAGGCGCAGGTCAGCGCCGAGGCGAAGTACGACCTCGAGCACGCGCGCGTGGACGCGTTCACCGTGCGCGCCACCGACGTCGACCTGAAGGAGCTGGTGGGCGCCGAGGCCTCGTCGCGCATCGCCCTCGACGCTGACGGCTCGTTGAGCGACTGGCGCCCCGACACTCTGGCCGGCGCGGTGAAGGCCCACGGCACGTGGGACGCGAAGAGTGAGCGCCTCGCCGAGCTCGACCTCGAGGCCACGGCGTCCGCGGGGGCGGCGACCATCGAGCGGCTCAGCGCGCGGCTCCCCGGCGGGCGGCTCTCGGCACACGGCACCGTCTCACCGACGAAGCTCGACCTCTTCACCACGCTGGTCGCGGAAGAGCTCCGCGCCACCGACGCCGCGCTCAAGCGCTTCGCCAACCTCGACACCGGCGGGCTGGGCGGCAGCGGCACCTTGCGCGTCGCGCTGACCGGCAAGCCCGCCAGCCCCGCGGCGAAGGCCCTGGGGCGGCTCAAGAGCCTGTCGATCTCCGGCGCGCAGATCGACCAGCTCGACATCGACGCCGACGTGCCCGATGTGACCAGGCCGCTCGACACCGACATCCTGCTCCACGCGAAGCGGGTGCGCGTCGGCGACCGCGCGTTCGACGAGGTGACCTTCGACTTCTACACCCACGGCCGCGAGGTGGACCTCGACCTCGCCACGCGGGGCCTGGGCGACCTGCGCGCGCACCTCATCGGCACCCTCGACAAGGACAAGCAGGGCGCCGACATCAAGACGGCAGAGCTCACGTGGACCGGCTCGACGTGGCAGCTCGAGGCGCCGACGCGGCTCGACTGGAGCGCGGGCTTCGAGCTGCACCCCATCGTCTTGCTCGAAGGCGACCGTCGCCTCGCCGCCCGGCTGAAGCTCACCCGCGGCGCACTCGACGCCAGCGTGCAGGCGCAGCGCCTCGACCTCGCGCGGCTCCCGAAGATCCTCTCGCCCGCCGCGTGGGACCTGGGCGGCACGCTCGACCTGCTCGACGTCACCGCGGTGGGGAAGACAGCGTCTCCGTCGATCACCTTCGCCGCGAAGCTGCATGACGGCCACGCCTTCGGGGTCACCGGCCTCGAGCTCGACGCGCAGGGAACCTGGAAGGACCAGCGCGCCGTCGGCACCGTGCGCCTGGGCAGCGACACCGGCCGGCTCGACGGCACCTTCGACGTGCCGGTGCTGGCGCTGCTCGACGAGAAGCCCGGCGACGCGCGCGCCCACTTCACCTTCGCCGAGGTGTCGACCGAGGCGCTCGAGCGGCACCTGCGCCAGCCGCTCCCGCTCGAGGGCGTGCTCACCGGGGCGCTCGACGTGTCGGGCACCGGCGAACACCCGGTGGTGAAGCTGGAGCTCGACGCGAAAGAGCTCACCTCGGACACGCTCTCGCTGCGCGACGTGGTGCTCGAGCTCGCCACCGCCGAAGACCGCACCCTGGGCGCGAAGCTGCAGCTCTCCACGCTCGGCGGCCGGCACACCGTGACGCTGGGCACGCCGCTCACCTTGAAGTCGCTGCGCCACGCGCCGCCCGACGCCCGGGCGCTGCGCACGCTGCCGGTCACGCTCACGCTCGACGTGAAGGACGTGCAGCTCAAGCAGCTGGCGGAAGTGGCCGACGTTCACGACGACGAGCTGGCCGGCGCGCTCTCGCTGTCGGGCACGCTGACGGGCTCGGCGTTGGCGCCGGTGGGCGAGCTGGCGATGTCGGTGACGCAGGCGGTGTACCCGCCGCTGCGCGGGGCCGACGTGCACCTCACGCTGCGCGCCGACGACGCCCAGACGCGGCTGTCGGGCGCGGCCTCGGTGGCGGGAAAGCCGGCGCTCGAGGTGTCGGCGGCGGTGGCCGCGGCGCCGGCGAAGGTGATGGCCGCGCTGCTGGCGGAAGGGGGCTCGGTCGACGCGGCCATCGACGCGGTGAAAGACGCGAAGCTCGAGACGCTGGTGGTGATGAAGCCCTTCGACGTGGGCCTCGCCTTCCCCGCCGCGCAGGGTGAGAAGCCACCGGGGGGCCTGCTCGCGGCGACCTTCGAGGCCAGCGGCACGCTCGAGGCGCCGACGGCGCGGGTGTTCGGCTCGCTGGGAGATCTCCGCTTCGATCGCGTGGCGCTGGGCAGCGCGCGCTTCGACCTCAAGAGCACCGGCACCGCGCAGAGCTTCACCGTCGCGCTCGGAGGCCAGGGCCGCGACGACTTCAAGGCGCGCGGCACCACCGGCCTCGACGTGCGGCTCTCGGCGCTGCGCAAGGGCCTGCAGTGGAGGCAGGCGCCGCTCGACCTCAGCCTCGAGGCGCGCCACTTCGATCTCGGCTTCCTCTCGGGCAGCACCGAGTTGCTGCGGGTGGTGGCCGGCAAGCTCGACCTCGCCGGCCGCGTCACCGGCACGCTCGGCGCACCCGGCTTCGTGGGCGACGCCACTCTGTCGCAGGGCCGCCTCGCGCTCGCCGGCAACGGCGACTACCGCGACGTCGAGTTGCAGGTGCACGCCACCAACGACGTGGTCGACGTGAAGAAGCTCTCGGCCAGCAGCGGCGCGGGCAAGGCGGAGCTGGTGGCGCGCGCGGTGCGGCAGCCGTCGGGCGCCTTCGTGCTCACCAGCGCCGGCAGCACCGAGAAGTTCCCCATCGTCAACGACGACCAACTCCTCGCCACGCTCTCGCTCAAGTACCAGCTCGAGGGCGACGTCACCTCGACGCTCGCCGACATCCACTCGTTGTCGTTGCCGCGCGTCGACGTGCAGCTCCCCGAGGTGAAGCGGAAGGACCTGCAGGATCTCCAGCGCCCGAAGGACATCATCGTGCTGCGCAACGGCTCACGCGCGACGCGCCGGGTGCGCCAGGCCGCGAAGGACGCCAGCACCGCCGAGCCGTCGCCGGGCTTCGTGGTGCGCGCGGTGGTCGACGCGCCGCGGAACCTGTGGGTGCGCTCGTCAGACTTGAACGTCGAGCTCGGGCTGAGCGAGGGCTTCCGCGTCGAGTACAGCGACGGCACGCGGCTGTTCGGCGAGGCGAAGCTGATGCAGGGCACCATCAACGTCATCGGCCGCGAGTTCGCCGTGCAGAAGGGCAGCGAGGCGCGCTTCGCCGGGCCCGCCACGCAGCCGTACGTGAACGTCAGCGCGCTCCACACCAACACCCGCGAGCAGGTGAAGATCACCGTCACCGTCACCGGCAAGGGCACCGACGTGGCGATCAAAGCCGCCAGCGAGCCGCCGATGCCCGAGTCCGACATCTACGCCATTCTCGCCACCGGCCGGCGCACGCTGAAGAACGGCGGCGGCGCATCGATCTCCCCCGGCCAGGCCGCGTCGGTGGTGGGCCAGCTCGCCGCCAGCCAGCTCAAGACCGTCATCGCCAAGAAGCTCCCGCTCGACCTGTTCAACTTCGAGACGTCGGATGACTTTCAGCGCGTGAAGTTCGACATCGGCTGGTACCTCACCGACACGCTGTTCCTCGGCGGCAGCGCACACATCGGCGCGCAGCGGGAACGCGGGGAGAACGTCTTCTCGAGCCGGCTGGAGTTTCAGATGACGCGGTCGATCACCCTCGAGGCCTACGCCGGTGACGCGCCGAGCTTCGGTGCCGATGCGGTGTGGTCGCGCGACTTCTGACCCATTCCCCTCTCCTCCGCGGAGGAGAGGTTCAGGGAGAGGAGGCGACTCTCTTACAGCACACACCCCGGCACGCTGATCCCCGCGCCGAGCACCACGTTCCGCGCCTGCGCGCGCTCGCGTTCCCAGAAGCACAACGTGTTCGCCTCGCGCAGATACCCGTACTGGTAGAAGGTCGGGTTGACCACGTCATCGCCGAGAATGGTGCGCGGGTCGGGATCCCACAGCGCGCGGCGGCGACGTGACACCAGGTCCTTCGCGAGCGCCCACTCGACGTCGGCCTTCTCCAACCACCCTGCGTCGTCATCCAGCGTCGCGGCATACAGCGCATGAATGAACCGCACGCGCGCCGCGGTGACCTGCACGCCGTCCTTCAGCTCCGCCATCACCGGATCCTCCGAGGGCAGCGCCTCCGCCTCGGTCGCCAGCGCCGTCAGCTCGTCCGCGTGCGCCTTCAGCTTGTCCACCACTCGCGCGCGGAAGGCGTCGCGGTCGGCCGGCGTCATCGCCACCACCTCCGAGAACTCGGGGCGATCGGGCTGGCTGAAGATGCCCAGGCGATCTCCCGCATCGATGAGCTGATCTCTCGACGCGAGGTACGCCGCCAGCCGCTCGACGATGAGCGCGCGGTGCTGCGCCTCGCCCAGCCGTCGCACCAGCTCGGTCGCCGTCGCGCCGGTGGCGCCCCAGCCGGCGTACACGTCGGCCACCGCGTCTTCCCACTTCTCCGGCCGCGTGTAGTTCATGCGCAGCGTGGTGGCGTCGGTGAGCCAGTACCCCCACTCCCACCCCGAGCTGAACAACACGTGATCCTCCACCGGCGCGACCTGCTGCAGCCGCGCGAGGTCGAGGTGCCGCGAGCGCACGTACAGCGGCAGGAACGCGGGAATGTTGATGTCGAAGGCCACCCAATACGCCGACTCCGGGAAGTAGCCGACCGGCTGGCCCGCGCGCAGCCGACCCTCGAGGTAGTCGCGGTGCTCGTCGAACTGCTCATGCAGGTACGCCAGCCCCGCGTCTTCATACAAATTGAAGAACATCGTGGTGTGCACCCACGGCACGATGGCTGGGTTGGCGTAACGAATGAGGAAGTAATACAGCTGCCGCTGCCCCATGTAGGTGACGCGGAGGTTGTCGTAGTTGCCGACGTGAATGGTCGCGGTCAGCTCGGCGCCCGGTTGCACGCGCTGCACCGCGGCGAAGGCCGAGTCCACCTCCGCCACGAAGCGCGCGGGCTCGGCGCCGAAGAACTCACCGAAGCTCAGGTTGAGGGTGTCGAAGCCGGTGCCGTCGAGCAGCAGGTGGAGCCGCCGCTCCATCTCCGGCACCGGGTCACCGCTCGTGTCGTCGATGAGGTCGAACGCGTTCTGCAGGTTGCTCTGCCCGAACAACTGCAGCGCGACGCCGGTGTGTACGCCGTGTGCGTGGGCGAAGTCGGTGAGCGCGCGGGTGTGCGCCTTCCATCGCTCGACCAGCGACGCGTCTTTCTGGATGTCGTCGAGCGCGCACCACTGCAGGTAGTTGCCGCGGTTCTTGATCAGAAAGTCGATCGCCCGCTTGCCGCCCTCGAGGTTCGCCTCGCCGGGCACCCAGAAGTCGTAGAGCGTCTCGATGGGGTGCAGCGTGTGGAGGTGCAGCCCGCGCCGCTTCTTCACCTCGGGCGAGAAGTCCTTGCCCAGCACGCCGGCCGGCGCGGCGGCGAACTCGGTCGGCACCTTCGTGTAGCGCGGGTGCGGGAAGCGGTAGCCCAGCGCCTCGAGCGCGTGCCACAGCGCGTACTGACGGCCGAGCGGTCCCCCGCCACGTGCGTGCAGCAGCGTGCCGGCGCCCTCGAGCCGGTAACACTCGTCGCACGCGTCGCTGTCGCTGAGCGCCACCACCACGCCGTCGCGCTCGAGCAGCGCCTTCGCCGGCGAGGTGACCACCACGGTGTGCACGCGCGGATCACCGAGGAAGGCCAGCCCGTCACGCACCAGCGCTTCGTCTTCGGCCGTCACCAGCACGGTGAGGCCGGGCTCCTTCACCTTGCAGCCGGCGAGCGCGAGCGCGACCACCACCCACCACGCACGCCTCACTTCTGGAGCTCCAACTGCGTACGCACGTCCCACAGCTCGGGGAAGAAGGTCAGGCCCAGCGCGCGCTGCAGGAAGGTGACGCCCGACGAGCCGCCGGTGCCCATCTTGTGGCCGATGATGCGGTGCACGGTCTTCATGTGACGGAAGCGCCAGAGCTGAAAGCGCTCTTCGACGTCGACCAGCTTCTCGGCCATCTCGTAGGCCACCCAGTGCTGCTCGGGGTGCTCGTACACCGTCTTGAACAGCCGCTGCACCGCGTCGCTCTTCACATACGGCAGGGTGAAGTCGCGCTCGACGTGATCGGCCGGCACCGGGTGCCCCTTGCGCGCGAGGTAGCGCAGGAACTCGTCGTACAGGCTCGGCTGCTGGAGCCGCCGCTCGAGCCACGCGTACACCTCGGGTGAGTCGCGGTGCGGCAGCAACAGGTTCGCGTCTTTGTTGCCGAGCATGAACTCGATGGCCCGGTACTGGTAGCTCTGGAAGCCGGAGCTGCGGCCGAGCGCGTCGCGGAAGGTGAGGTATTCCGACGGCGTCATCGTCTCCAGCACCGCCCACTGCTCGAACAACATGCGTTGGATGTGGGCGATGCGCGCGAAGATCTTGAACGTCGCGGCGAGGTCGTCACCCTTCACACAGTCCAGCGCGCGATCGAGCTCGTGCAGCATGAGCTTCATCCACAGCTCGCTGGTCTGGTGCTGAATGATGAACAACATCTCGTCGTGCTGCGGCGAGCGCGGCACCTGCGCCGAGAGCAGGCGGTCGAGCTGCAGGTAGCCGCCGTAGGTCTCCTGCTTCGAGAGATCGACGTGAATGGACTTCTCGAGCTCGCGCTGGTTCGTCGTCATGGGGGCGCTTTTGTCTCGCGTGCGCGCAAAAGAAAAGCGGCCCGGGCAGAACCCGAGCCGCTTCGAAAGCCACGCTGCGAACGGCTTACTTCTTCTTCGCCTCGGCCAGCGCCTTCGCGCCCGCACGGCCGCGGGGCAGCTTCAGGTTCTGCACCGAGTTCGGCTCGGCGTCAGCCACCCAGTCCGACGGGAGCCGGCCCGTGCGGTCCAGCATGCGGTACTTCTGGTAGTGCGCCGCGCAGTAGCCCTTGCTGCGCGCCGGACGGCCGCAGTCGATGACCGCGCACGCGCGCTTGCCATCAGCCGTGGCCGCCTTGCGACCGCGACGACCCGCCTTCGGCACCGACAGCGCCAGCGCCCTGGGAGGACGACCAGGACCGCGCTTGATGGGCTGCCCCAGCGCCGCCGCCAACCGAGCCACCACCGCACCATTCGCCTGAAGCTCCGCGAGGGCAGCGTGCACCGGCCCCAACGCCCGGGCCACCTCGTCCGCCACCATGTCTCGAAGCATCTTGTCGACCGACATTCGTTTCTTCCGTTTCTCTGTGAGGGGGGATGTCTACGTCTACGTCGTCGTCAGCAAACAACACATAGCGACTTAGCAACTCTTCTCAAATCAACGCATGAAAAAGATTCCCCGGCGCCCGTCATGCCGGACCCAGGCCCCCGCCATGCGCTCACTCGAGAAGGCCCAGCCGAGCTCGCCGGTGGGCTTCACCGCGATGACGCCGCCGTCGCCGCCGATGCGCACCAGCTCGGCGATGCCCTCTTCGGCCGCGTCGCCCGGGGCCAGACCGCGGCGCAGGGCCTCGAGCACGGTGCGCGCGAGGCCCACGCGAATGATGAACTCGCCGAGGCCGGTCGACGACACCGCGCCCCAGCGGGAATCGGCGATGGTGCCCGCGCCGATGAGCGGTGAGTCGCCGACGCGGCCCTGCAGCTTGCCCGAGGTGCCGCCGGTGCTCGTCGCCGCCGCCACCTGCCCGCGCGCGTCGACCGCCACCACCCCGATGGTGCCGTGCCTGGCGCCCCGCGCCTCGAGCCAGCGCTGGTGCTGCAGCGGCGTGACGAGCGAGCCGGGCGCGATGGCCGGAATGCCCTGCACGCGCGCGAAGGCGTCGGCGCCCTCGCCCACCAGCAGCACGTGAGGGCTCGCGTCCATCACGCGGCGCGCGAGCGAGATGGGGTTCTTCACCGTCTTCACCACCGCGACCGCGCCGGCCTTCAGCGACTCCCCGTCCATCAGCGAGGCGTCGAGCTCGACCTCGCCGTCGGCGTTGAGCACCGCGCCGGTGCCCGCGTTGAAGAGCGGGTCGTCTTCCAGCACCCGCGCCGCGAGCTCGACCGCGTCGAGCGAAGAGCCACCCTTCGCCAGCACCGCCGCGCCCGCTTCGGCTGCGCGCAGACACCCGCGCTGGGCGCCGTCGCCGTCTTCTTGATCACGTCGCGGGCCCGCACCGCCGTGCACGAGAATGGAAAACACTCACGACTCCTGCGGCACTTCGAGTGGTTGGAGTTGGTGCAGCGGTGGCAACTTTCGCAACTGCGGAAAGGCAATCGCCACGAAGGCCACCACCGCCAACGTGCCGAGACCGCCGCCGACCACCGAGAGCACCGGGCCGAACATCGCGGCGGTGGCGCCCGACTCGAAGCTCCCCAGCTCGTTCGACATGCCGATGAAGACGTAGTGGATCGCCGAGACGCGGCCGCGCATCGAGTCGGGCGTCAGCGACTGCTCGAGCGTCGAGCGGATGACGACCGACACGTTGTCGAACACGCCGGTGAGGAACAGCGAGACGAACGACAGCCACATGGTGGTCGACAGCCCGAAGACGATGGTCGCCGCGCCGAAGCCGGTGACGGTGATGAGCAGCACCACGCCCGGCCGCTTCCACGGCGGCAGGCGCGTCTGCAGCAGCGCCGTCGACAACGCGCCGAGCGCCGGGGCCGCGCGCAGCCACCCCAGCCCCACCGGCCCCACGTGGAGCACGTCCTTCGCGTACACCGGCAGCAGCGCCACCGCGCCGCCCAGCAGCACCGCGAAGAGATCGAGCGTGATGGCGGCGAGGAAGACCTTGGTGGTCGACACGAAGCGCCAGCCGGCGAGCAGGTCCTGCAGGCCCTGGCGCTTGCCGGTCTGCGCGGCGGGCCGTTTGGGCAACGAGAGCAGCACGCCGACGAAGCCGAGGTGCGCCAGGCACGCGAAGGCGAACGCCAGCTGCGCACCGCTGACCGCCGCGATGAGGAAGCCCGCCACCGCCGGCCCGGAGATCGACGCCAGCTCGTAGGTGCTCGAGAACCACGCGTTGGCGTTGCCGAAGTCTTTCGACGGCACGAGCTGCGGCAACATCGCGCCCACCGACGGGCCACGGAACGCCATGCCCACGCCCGAGACGAAGAGCGCCACGTAGTTGAGCCAGGTCGGCCCTCCGACGAGCGTGAGCGCCATCAGCCCCGCGGCGGCGGCGGCCAGCGTGAGGTGCGAGGCGATGGCGACCGTGCGGCGGGGAAAGCGATCGGCCGCCACGCCCGCCGGCAGCGCGAGCGAGACGACGGGGATGACCTCCACCAGGCCGACGAGGCCGAGCGCGAAGGTCGAGCCGGTCTTCTCGTAGAGCTGCCAGCCGACCGCGACCGAGACGGACGTGGTGGCCATGGCCGAGAGGAAGCGACCGACGGCGAACCGGGCGACGCCCGGATGACGGAACGCGGCGAGCGCGTCGCGGCGGGCTGAAGAGGCGTCACTCACAAGTGGCCGCAGGGCTAACGCTGATCGCCGCCGGTTGCATCACCACAGCAGCTCGGGCCCCGCGCGGCACCGCAGCGCGCGCTCGACGGTGGTGAGCTCGACGTCGGGCTCCAGCTCGAGCCACGGCACCTGGGGCCGCGCGATGACCCGCTCGCCACGCACCTCGACGCCGAGCGGGGTGCCGGCGGCCAGGAGCCCCACCTGCAGGTCCTGCCCCTCGACGGACACGAACAACGGGAGCTCGTCGGCGCAGGTGACGACGCGCCCCTTCGGCGCCAGCGAGGTCGCGCGAGCGGGCGACTCGGCGGGCGCCGGACCGCGGCTCGCCGTCACCAGCGCCTCGGTGGGCACCCAGCCGACCCACAGCAGGTGCTCCGCGGTCAGCGCGAGGCGGGTGTTGGCGCCCTCCTGCTTCACCGCGAACGCGCGCGCCGGCAAGGCGTCGGTGACGAAGTGGCCGACCCGCGTGCCGTCGGCCGCGCCAGTGGCGGCCACGCGCTGGCCCGGGGGCAGCCACACCTCCGGGGCGTTGGCCGGGAAGCCGGCGCGGGTCAACGCCTCGCGCGCCGCGTCGCCGGCGCTGGTGGCGGGCGCGTAGAGCGAGAGGCCTTCGCAGCCCAGCTCGAGCGCCATCGGGTCTTCGGGCGCGAAGTGGTCGAAGGCGGTCGCCGCCGGGAGCGCCAGCGTCCGGCCCGACATCGCGTCGGTGATGCGCAGCGGCGCGCCTCGCAGGAGCAGGCCCGCGGCGCCCACGCGCATCGGCTGGTAGGCGCGAAACACCGCGTCGCGGCCCACGTCGACCTCGGCCTGCAGGGTGAGGCCGCCCCCCTGCCAGGTGCCCTGAAAGAGCATCGCCGGCCCCGCGCGCACCACGCCGGTGGTCAGCACGCCCGTCGCCAGCGCGCCGCGCCAGCGCTTCTCTTCCCACACCGGCTTCGCGCGCGCGAAGCGCTGGCCGGTGCCGCGCACCAGCAACACGCCGCGATCTTCCCACCGTGCGTCACGCCACCAGCACAGCCCGTCCGAGCGCATCGCGCCGTCGGCGAGCCACCCGTCGCGCGACGGCGCACTGCACGCCGCCACGCAGACCACCGCGGCCATCCATCCCAGTCTGGGCATCGGGGATGGCTGGTTAGCTCACCTCGCGGTGCTCTCGCACTCCCCTTCGCCGCGGTAGTGGCCGACGGTGCGCCCGAGCGCGCGCACGAAGTCGTTGAGCGTCTTCACGTTGCTGGCGCCGCCGGTGCCGTACTGGCCGAGGGGCAACGAGGTGAGCTGCACCGCTGCGAGCTCGGCCTGGGTGATGACCCCGTCGGCGTCGGCGTCGGCCGCGACGATCGCCTGCCCGCGCACCTTCGCCTCCGGCGACTGGAGGTCGTCGTACCAGAGGTGATCTCCGTGAAGGGTGAGTTCCACCACTTCTTTGCCGCCGGTGGGAATGGTCACGCCTTCACCGAAGTCGGGGTTGGTGCAGTCGGCGTAATGGGTGTCGATGTCGAACTTCCACGAGAAGGTCTTGCTCACCGCGCCCTTGCTGACCGTGCCCTCGACCCACAACGAGTGCCCGCCGCTGGTCATCGCCGTCACGTCGGCGGCCGCGACGTCCCCCGCCGCCAGGGCGTCGGCCGCAGGCCCGATGCCGTAGCTCACCGCGTCCCACTTGATGGCGTCGACGGTCTTGAACGACGTCAGCTCGAGCGGCCCCTTCTTCGTCACGTCGACCACCAGCGGGCTGGGCTGCGACGGGCCTTTGGTGCCCGTCTTCGTCGCGAGCGTGAAGTCGCGAATGACAACCACGAACTTCGAGTACCGCACCGAGTAGCCGTCTTCGAACACCGAGGCGGGGAGCTCTGCCTCGATGAAGTCTTCACCCCACGTGGTGAGGGAAAGCGAGCCCGTGCCGCCGCACGCCGTCAACACAACCATCGCCAGCAACGCCAACTGCTTCATGATCAATTCTCCAGCCAGGTGAGGGCGTAGGCGCTGGTGTCTTCGACCCCGCGTCCCACGCCGTTGTACGCGGGGCTCATCGAGTCCAACGGCTTCGCGCTCGAGCCCACCTGCGCGAAGTCCACCCGAGACAGCACCACCGCCAACGAGACCCGCACGTCCACCGTGCCCGTCGCGGTGGTCATGAGGTGATCGAAGCGCACGCCTTCCAGCGCTGCGGGCGGCAAGAAGGCCGTCGAGAAGTCCACCGACTGGCCGCCCTTCGTCGCCACGCCCGCGAGCTCGAGGCCCGCGGCACCGAGCGTGAGCTGCGCCGAGCCGTACTTTCCGGTGACGGCGTTGGCAGTGCCCCACGGGACGGGGTCGGCGAGGAGATCGACGTCGATCGGCTGCACCAGCTCGCCCAGCGCCTCGCCGGGGATGTAGTGCCCGGGGTGGGCCCACGCGTCGCCGACCAGCAGCCCGCGCCACCACGGCGCTGCGCGCGCCAGCAGCACCTCGCCCTCGAAGAAGCGCAGCGACTCGAAGTGCACCGTCGCCCGGGTGAGCGAGATCGACCAGCCGCTGTCGGTCATCAGCGGCTCGGCCACGCGCCCCACCGAGACGGGAAACGTGCGCCGCGTGCGCTCGGTGCCACCACACGCCACGAGCACGAGAGAAAGACACAGAACGATGGGCTTCACAGGTGGACCTCCAGGTTGAAGAAGACGGTGCGCGGGGTGCCCGCGGTGAACTGGCGCGCGGGCAGCAGGCTGGCGCCGGCGCCCGGGTCCCACTTCGAGGCGTAGACGAACTCGCCGTCTCGCCACCGCGCGTCGAGCAGGTTCTGGAAGTCGACCGCCAGCTCGACGGGGCCCACCCGCACCGCGGCGCGCGCGTCGAGCAGGAACACCGTGCGGCTGAACTCGTCGTACGGCAGCGGCCGCGGGCCCAGCAGCGTCGCGCCCACGCCCACCAGCGGCGTCACGCCCACGCCCCACAGCTCGAAGCGCCGGGTCCACGAGCCGTCGAGGCGGCCGACCAGCGGCGCGAAGTACGGCAGCAGCGCGTTCTTCTGCAGCAACTGCGCGCGCGCCGCGGTGACGTTGAGGCTCAGCAGCAGCCCCTCGAGGGGGCGGGTGGTGAGCGCCGCCTGACCGCCGCCGCGCAGCGTCGCGCCCACGAAGCTGGTGGTGCCCACGGTGTGGTCGAAGAAGAAGTCGTTCTGCACGTAGCTGGCGAAGCCCAGCAGGCTGGCCGCCACCCGCGCCGACTCGAACTTGAGGCCGAGCTCGCCGCCGTGCACGTCGACGAAAGGCGCGCGTTCCCCATCGGACAACTGCCGCGCCTGCGGGGTGCGGAAGCCGTCGCCGTACGACACGAAGAGGCGGAAGTGTTCACCCAGCCCTCGTTCCACCCCCGCCTTGAGGCCGACGTGCGGCCCCAGCGAGGTGCGCGCGATGTTGGTGAAGGTGTCGCGCCACTGCACGTGCAGCACGTCGAGCCGGGCGCCGAGCATGAAGCGCCACGCCCCGGGGGCCCACGCCAGCTCGCCCCACGCGCTGCCCAGGCTCTGGGTGATGTCCGCGTCGAGCGCTTCCCGGAAGCGGGTCGCCGCGCCGCTCACGTCAGGCGCGCGCACCAGCCCGGTCGCGTCGTCGTAGCCACGCTGCGCCTGGTGGATCCCGTCGCGACGGCCGCTGACGCCCACGTCGAGCATCAACACCTGCGCCCCCACGTGCAGGTGTCTGGTGTGCAGCAACCGCACGCCTTCGGTGTTGGTCTGCTGCGTCTGCTCGAGCCCGTCGCCGGCGCGGTTGTTCAGAAAACCGGTGAAGTTGTTGCGCAGCCGGAGATCGATCAGCAGCCCGTACAGCTCGAGCGTGGTGCGCCCCGACTCGTGCGGCAGCTCGGCCGACAGGAGCAGCTGGTGCCGCGACGACGAGCCGCCCTGCCCCTGGCCGAACGACTGAAAGAAGCCCGCGGTGCCGGCGTCCAGCGCGTCTTGTCGCACCACGCCGGGCGAGGCGAACTGCGTGCCGTAGCTCCCCACCACCGCGCGCAGCTTCACCTGCTCGAACTTCAGCACCGCCTGCCCGAGCGCCGAGAAGCGGGCGAAGGCGCGATCGGGCCCGAAGCCATCGCCCTGCACGTACTCGAGGGCCGCGAAGCTCTCGTCGCTGGAGGTGGGCCGAAAACCCGCGAAGAGCCGATAGCGATTGAAGCGCCCCGCGCCCGCCGAGAGCACCAGGCCGGGCTCGTCGAGGCCCAGCTCGTAGCGCACCGTGCCGGCGACGGCGAAGTCGCCCTGCCACGCCCGGCCGCTGCCCTCGGTGACCTTCACTTCCCGCACCGCTGAGGGGATGAGCCAGTTGAGGTCGGCGTAGCCCAGCGCGTGGAGATGCGAGACCTCGTTGACCGGCAGCCCGGCGACGTTGAGCTCGACGTCTTGCCCGTGCACCGCGTCGAAGCCGCGCAGGAACAACTGCTGTGCCTTGCCCTCCCCCGAGTGCTGCGACGCCACCAGCCCCGGCACCAACCGCAGGAGATCGGTGGCCCCCGAGCGCGGCGCGGCGTCGATCACGTCCCGGGTGACCGTGGTCTCAGACGCGCCGTGCGTCGGCCGCGACGAGCGCACCGTCGTCGTCAGCGACGGCAGCTCCGCGCCCGCATCGGGACCCGCATCGAAGCCCGCATCGACGGGCTCGTCTTCGCCTTCGTGCGCGGCCGCGGTGAGCGCGCCGACGAGCACGAAACAGAACAACACACGCATGGGGAGGCCTTGAAAAGACGAGAACCCGAAGGCTCAGGTCGAGCGATCGGGGAACACGACACGTCGTCTTCAGGGCGGACTAGGGCGCTTGCGATTGCTCGACGCGGCGCTGGCTGCGCACCGTCACCGCGCGCGGGGCGACTTCGACCGGGGCCGCCAGCGCCAGCCACACCCCGGGCACCTCGACCTGGTCGACCGGCGCCACGAAGGCGATCGACTGGTGCTCGAAGTTGGCGTCCTGCTGGTGGGTGTGCGGCGTGCCGTGGGCGTGCGTCTCGCGATGGAGCACCGGCGCGATGAGCAGACACCAGCCGAGGGCGACCAGCCCCAGCACGGCCCACTCTCGTCGATCGCTCCTCGCCAGCACGGGACCCTCTTACGCGCGCGTGTACCGCGCGGATTCACTCACGGCAACCACGGCACCCCGCCGTCGCGTGAGTCCCCCACCGAGTCGGCCACGCACTGCGCGGCGCGCTCGTCACAATGAAACCCTGCGCCGCACGCCACCACGCAGCGCCGCGAGGGCAGCTCGCTGGGCTGCCGCGAAGGGTCCGTGGGGTTGCCGCCCGACAACAACGCCGGTCGCTCGGGGGACACCGTCGGGGTGGGCGCGACCAGGTACCGACAGCCCGAGAGCAACATCACCATCACCAGCATCCGCATGACGCAGGCGTACAAGATGTGGAGCTGACGTGGCAGAAGTTTTCATCTACAGCGTCGGCCCGTGACCGTGGCGATTGATCAGCGCGACGTGGTCGAGGTGCTGCTCGAGGCGCACGTCGAGGTGTTGCAGGTGATCAGCCAGGCCGACAGCCTCGCCACCGGCAGCGCGACGCCCGACGCCCGCGAGACGGCCGAGCGGGTGTCCGACTACGTGGAGTGGATTCTGCCGATGCACTGCGCCGACGAAGACGCGTCGCTCGCGCCGCGGCTCAAGGGCCGGCACCAGGTGGTCGACGACGCGCTCGAGCAGATGACCCGGCAACACTTCGCGCTGCAGGCGCCGCTGGCGCGGTTGCGGTTGTTGTGCCGCACGGTGGCGCGCGACGTGTCGCGGCTGCACGCGCTGCGCTTCGAGATCGGCGCGGCGGCGGAAGACCTGCGCGCGCGGCTGCTCACGCACCAGGCCCTCGAGGAGTCGCTGGTGTTCCCCGCGCTCAAGCGGCTGCTGTACCTCGACGAGCTCGAGTCGATTCACGCCGAGATGTGCGCGCGGCGCGGCGCCCAGGCGGCCTGACCTTCCGTCACCCGTAGTCTTCGCGCAGGGCCTCGAGGTTCCGCGCGCCGTCGAGCAGCTGCGTCGAGAGCAACACCTCGAGCAGATCGGCCCGCAGCGCCCACACCTGCAGCATGCCTTCCCACTCGCCGAGCACCACCAGCGGCTTCACCGCGTCGTCGTCGCGGAAGAAGTCGCCGAGCTGCTCGATGAGCGCGTCGACGTCTTCCACGGTCCAGGTCTCGGTGACGCCGCCGCCGAACCCGAGCTCCAGCGCCATCGGGGGGCCGCTGCGCACGTCGAGCACGCGCACCTTCGTCGCGGCGCCGCCCATGGCGTGGGTGAGCGGCCCCACCACCTCGTCGGGCGTGGCCCGCAGCGAGAGGCTCAGCCCGCCGACCAGCCGCTCTTCGTGACAGGCCTCGAGCAGCCGCGTGGGCAGCTCCCCTTCGCCGCGAATGAGCCCGAGGGCCGCCAGCCGCTTCACGCGCCGCCTGCTAGCACAGCGCACCAACACGAAGGGCGGCGCGGACTGGAGTTCCGCACCGCCCTCGAGGATCAGCCTGTGACGTCAGTTACTGGCAGGTGCCGCCGCTGCCGCACACGCCGCCGCTGCCGCAGGTCGCGCCCTGACGGTAGCAGGTGGGGATCAGGCCGAGGATCGCGTCGACGTCGCAGCAGTCGCCCGCGTTGCAAGGCTGCGGGAGCACGAGCGAGCAGAGGTCGGGGAAGCCGCCGTCGAAGCCGGGCAGACCGCCGCCGCCACCGCCGGTGCTGCCACCGCCGGCACACGCGCCCGCGTCGGTGTCACAGGTCGCGCCGTTGAAGCAGCCCACGCACGCCGCGCCGGCCGCGCCCTGGCCGCACTGGTTCGTCATCTGCGCCGCGGGGAGCACGCAGTTGTTGCCGTTGCAGCAGCCCGCGCAGGTCGACGCGTTGCAGGTGGTGCCGCCGAAGCAGGTGCCACCATTGCAGGTCTGGCCGGCCGCCTGATCACACGTCTGGCAGAAGCCGCCCATCTTGCCGCACTTGTCGTTGCTCATGCCGCCCTGGCAGGCGCCGGTGTTGATGTCGATGCAGCCGGTGCACGGGGTGCAGGCGCCGCTGACGCAGGTGTTGCCCATCATGCAGCTGGTGCACGCGTTGCCGCCGACGCCGCAGCGCGAGGGCGTGGTGTTGGTGATGCACACGCCGGTCGCCGAACAGCAGCCGTTGGGGCAGTTGGCCGGGCCACAGGTGCCGCCGTCGGTGTTGCCGCTGCCGCCGCCGGTGCTGCCGCCGCCGCCACCCGTCGCCGAGCCGCCGCCGGTGCCGCCGTCGGTGTTCCCATTGCCGCCGCCCGTGGCGGAGCCGCCCGTGCAGCGGCCGCCGAAGTTCGAGTTCACGTCGACCTTCGAGCACTGCTGACCGGCGGTGCACACCGAGCAGCTCTGGCCCGCGGCGCCGCACGCCTCGGTCGAGATGCCCGCGAAACACGAGCCGGTGTCGTCGCAGCAGCCGTCACAGTTGCTCGCGTTGCAGCGCGCGATCGGGCGCGACGGGCCGCACGAGCTGGGGAGGATGGCAACTGCGAAACCAAGGGCGACGCCGAGAACGAGGGCGTGGGTGGACTTCGACGAACGCATGCGTTTTCTCTCCTGCTACGGGACCGGCCAGCGAAGCCGCTGCGTCTACACGCGGCTCGGCTTGCCTACAAGTCCACCACCCGGCGTTCTCAGTACTTGAGAAGGAATCCGAGTGTGCGGACCGGTACGTCAGCTCATGAAGGCACGCACAGTGTCGGGGGGTTGATCTCCTGTGCCCACAGCAAGAGTATGCGCCGCCTTCATTCCCCACCCTCTGGAGTTTCCCCATGCCTCACCCCTTCGTTGCGCGGAGCGCGCTCACTTTCCTCGCGATCGCGCTCGCGGCTTCCGGCTGCAACTGCAACGGCAACCAGATTGGCCGTTCCAACGGCGAGATCGTCGTCATCTGGCGCAACGCCGCTGGCGAGCGCATCACCAGCCGCGACGCGACCTACGACTTCGGCAAGGCGCTGGTCGGTGAGACGAAGACGCTGACCATGACGGTGCGCAACACCGGCGCCGGCAAGCTGAGCCTCGCGAAGCTCGAGCGCACCGACGGTGACGAGACGGAGATCGTGCTCAGCGGCCAGGTGCCCTCGAGCCAGACCGCGAGCTTCACTTCGCAGTTCGACACCGTCGAGTTGCAGCCGTCCGAGCAGCAGGAGTTCCTCGTCTCGTTCAGCCCGCGCGGCCTCAAGGGCAGCTACCTCTCGAAGCTGACGCTGAGCACCGAGGGCACGCGCTTCGAAGACTCGACGGCGATCATCACGTTGATCGGCGAGGGCGAGAAGGGCGCGTGCGATCTCCCCGACGTCATCGACTTCGGCAAGACGCTGGTGGGCGAGACGTTCCCCTACACGGTGCCCTTCTTGAACCCCACCAGCCTGCCCGCGAGCGGCTCGACGGGCCCCATCACCGGCGGCGACGCGGCGGTCTTCGGCTACGCGCCCAACACCCCGATGGGCACGGTGCCGGTGCGCCCCATGTCGTCGACCGACGTGGTGATCACCTTCTCGCCCACCGAGCTGCGGCAGTACGAGGCGCAGGTGGTGATGCGCGGCGCGGGCGAGTGCCCCGAGAAGACCGTCACCCTGCGCGGTGAAGGCAGCAACGAGACGCTCACCTGGAGCCCGATCAACATCAACTACGGCTACGTGAACCCCGGCTCCGAGACGCTGCGCGACGTGGTGTTCATCAACCCGGCGTCGGTGCCCATCACCCTCACCCAGGTGGTGTCGACCAACAGCGCCGACTTCTACCACGCGGTGCCCGCCGGCCAGGACGCCACCAGGTTCACCGTCGCGCCCAACGGCGTGCCCACCGCGATGAAGATCGCCTGCAACCCGTCGCAGCTCGGCGCGCGCACCGGCACCCTCACCTTCTCCACCGGCCTCACCCAGAACCCGACCGGCACCATCACCCTCAACTGCACCGGCGGCGGCCCGCGCATCAAGGTCACCCCGCGGCCCACGCTGGCCTTCGGGCGCGTCGGCTTCTTCCCCGGCAACACCAACTTCTCGGTGCAGCGGAAGATCAACGTGCAGAACGTCGGCAGCCGCCCGCCGCAGCCCGACCCCAACTCGAACCTCTACCTCGGCGAGGTGGGCATGGACGGCACGCCCGGTCAGCTCCCGCTGTTCGATCTGGTGCCCGCCGCCGGCACCGCCGCCGACGAGTTCGTCGTGGCGCTCGGCTCGCCCTACAACCCCACCGTCGGCCTGCAGGCCATCGCCGGGCAGAACTTCGTCGACCTCACGGTGACGCTCAAGCCGCAGGCGGTGGGCATGAAGCGCGCGACCATCACCCTGTACTCCAACGACCCGGCCGAGCCGGCGATCACCGTCGACCTCACCGCCGACGTGCAGCAGCTCCCGCCGTGCACCATCCTCACCTCGCCGGCGATGGCCAACTTCGGCCTCGTCACCCCCGGCACCACCAAGGACCTGCCGATCACCATCAGCAACCCCTCGGTGACCGCGGGTGAGGTCTGCTACCTGTCGGGCATCGAGCTCGGCGCGGGCAGCGACCTCGCGTACAGCATCGTGGGCGGCAACATCGTCGAGCAGGAACTGCAGCCGCAGCAGAGCTTCCAGGTGGTGGTGCGGGTCGCCCCCACCGGCGCCACCCCGACGCAGCTCACCACGCTCACCGGGCAGCTGGTCTTCAACTCCACCTCGGCCGCGCGCCCGCAGGTCAGCATTCCCCTGCGCACCTCGGTGGGCCCGGCGTGCCTCACGGTGACGCCCGACCCGATGGACTTCGGCACCGTGCGCACCGGCTGCTACTCGGCGTCGCGCACCTTCACCATCTACAACACGTGCAGCACGCCGGTGACGTTGACCGGCATCTCGCTGCAGGCCGCCGGTGGTCAGCCGCCGGGCGGGCCGAACTGCATGGGCACCAACCCCTGCCCCGAGTTCCACCTCACCTCGACGCCCAACATTCCCCAGCCCGCTGGCCTCACCATCAACCCGGGCGGCTCGGCGCCGGTCACCTTCCAGGCGCGCTACGTGCCCATCGACGTGGGCAGTGACTCGGGCGCCGTCGCGCTCGACGCCATCCAGAACGGGCAGAGCATCACCTACCTCGTCGGCCTGCAGGGCCGCGGCGACACCACCGGCGTGCAGATCGACACGTACACCCAGGACCTGCAGCCCAAGGCCGACATCCTCCTGGTGGTGGACGACTCGTGCTCGATGGCCGACAAGCAGGCGGCGCTGGCGTCGAACTTCTCGAGCTTCATTCAGTACGCCGTCGCGGCGAACGTCGACTACCAGATCGGCGTCACCACCACGACCGAGACCTCCACCGAGTGCATCCCCGGCTTCGGCTGCGTGAACAACAACTCGAAGGGCCCGGGCGGCAAGCTGGTGAAGGACACGCCGACCGGCCTGAAGTTCGTCAAGCCCACCACCCCGGCCGTCTCGAGCGTGTTCGCCCGCCTGGTGAACGTCGGCACCGACGGCGCGGGTGGCGAGACGCCGCTGTCGACCGCGGTGATGGCGCTCACGCCGCCGGTGGTGTCGAGCGAGAACGCGGGCTTCCTGCGCACCGACGCCAACCTCGCGGTCGTCATCATCTCCGACGCCAGCGACCAGTCGACGCAGCCGGTGAGCTACTACCAAAACCTGCTGACCAACGTGAAAGGCTTCCAGCGGCTGTCGTACTTCACCTTCAGCGCCATCACCCCGCGCGCCAGCACCCCGCCGGGCTCGTGCACCTACGACGACACGGGCGCGAACTCGGGCCGCTACGACCCCATCGTGCAGTTCACCTCGGGCGTGTCGGACGAGATCTGCAACAGCAACTGGTCGAGCACGCTGCAGAACCTCGGTCGCACCGCGTTCGGCTTCCGCACCCAGTTCTACCTGAACAACACGCCCGACCTCGGCACCGCGCGCGTGGTGGTGAAGGTCAACGGCGCGTCGTACCCCTCGGGCTGCACCAACGCCAACGACGACACCTGCGGCCAGAACTGCGCCAACTGGTGCTACGACGCCGCGTCGAAGAGCATCAAGTTCAACGCGACGACCACCCCGCAGCCGGGCGTGCCGCTCGAGATTCAGTACACTCAGGCCTGCATGCCGTGAGTCACGCGCAGGCGTGACGCCGAGCGCCCCGCTTCCCTTCGTGGGAGGCGGGGCGTTCTCGTTTCACCACCGGCTCATCGAGCCGAGGTTGAAGACCTTCTCGAAGCCCTGCGCCTTGAGCACCGAGCGGGCCATGGCGCTGCGGGTGCCCGACGCGCAGTACACGACGACCGGCTGATCCTTCGCGCCGAGGCTCTTGGCCTTGAGGCCCAGCTCGCCCACCGGCACGTTGACCGCGCCGGGAATGTGGCCGCTGCCGAACTCCGCGGCGGAGCGCACGTCGACGAGCTTCGCGCCTTCCTTCACCAGCCGGCGCGCGTCGGTGCTCGAGATCTGCCCGAGCCGCTTGAAGATCATCACCGCGGCCAGCACGCCGCCCATCACCAGCCAGGGAACGAGTTCAGGGTTCATGGAGCGTTGAGAGCCGGCCCGCCGGGCGAAGGTTCTTCAGTCCTTGGGCAGCGCGCGGAGCACGGCCTTGCCGTCTTTGATGACGACCTTGAACTCCACGCTCTTGGCGTTGTGCTGCTTCATCAGCTCGGGCACCTGCTTCTTGAGCGAGCTGCTGACCGAGTCGAGCGTCACCGCGCGGGTGTCTTCACCGCAGCGCTTCTTGGCCATCACGTAGGCGTCGTAGATGGCCTTGATCTTCGTGTCCGACAGGCCGCCGTCGGCGCCCACCGGGGCGGGCGGGCGCGAGGCCGGCGCCGCGGCACGCAGCGCGGGGTTCGAGCCGGTGGCAGCCGGGCGCGCGGGCGGCGGCTGGCTGGCGGGCTTGACCGCCGGCACCGGGCCGCTGGCGGGTTTGATGGCCGGGGCCACCGCGGGGAAGTTGCCAGACGTGATCTTCGGCATCGCCGGCTTCACGCCGCCCGCGGGCGTCACCGCGGGGATGGCGGGGGTGAGGGGCTTGACCCCGCCCGCGGGCGTCACCGCGGGAATGCGCGGGAGCCCACCGGCCGGCGTGACGGGCGTGATGGCCGGCACCACCCCGGTCACCGGCCTCACTGCGGGGGCGATGGCCGGCACCAGCGGCGCGATGGAAGGCGCGATGGCCGGGGCGACGGGCTTCGAGACCGCTGCTTCGGCCGCGGCCAGCGCCGAGCTGAGATCGTCAGCGCCCTCGTCGAGATCCGAGAGGTCGAGATCTTCATCGACGTCGAACGACGCCTCCGGGGCCTCGGCGCGCTTCTTCTGGCGCTGGTCCTTGCGCTTGAGCTTGGCGAGGTCGCGCTTGAAGGTGCCGTTCTCGATCTCCTTGAGGGTGCGGTCCCACAGGCGCTCGTAGGTCAGCAGCTTCTGGCCGATGGTCTCGATGCGGAACTTCGCCGCCGTCTGGCGGATCATCGAGCCCTTCAGCTTCTGGTAGTTCTTCTTGTACGCGTCGTGCTTCTTGAGCGGCGGCAGGCGCTCGACGCCCTGGAAGTAGAGATCGTACGCCGCGCGGAGCTCGGCCAGGTCGGCTTCGAGCTCGTTGCAGCGCATCATCGCGTCTTCCGCGTTGGCGACTGGCGATCGATCTGGCTCCGCGCGGGACGGCACGGGCGGAGTCTAAACAAAAAACCTTCAGGCCGTCGTCAGCGTCGTCAGGTCGACCTGCGGCTGCGCGTTGACCGCCTTCAGGTTCTTGACCAGCAGGTACGCGCCGAAGCTGAACATCGCCAGCGAGATGAACTGGCTGGTCGAGATGTTGTACCAGGCCCCGGTGGGGATGCTGGGGATGAGGCCGTGAATGGTGCCGCGCTCGAGGTCGCCGCGGAACAGCTCGACCGAGGTGCGCAACACCGCGTAGCACATGAGCCAGATGGCGAAGATCTGCCCGTGGAAGCGGCGCCAGCGGCGCGCGGTCATCAGCAGCGCGAAGAGCACGATCTGCCCGAACGACTCGTAGAGCTGCGTGGGGTGAACGGGGAGCGTGTGGCCGTGCTGCGCCGCCCAGTCCGAGATGCGCACCGCGCCCTCGACCGCCTGGGGGAAGACCTGCCCGGTCGACTCGATCACCCAGCGCGTCTCGTTCGAGGCGTCGGCCATCGACGAGTAGGCGAGGCTGGGGGTGCCGCCGATGCCGCCGAACAGGTTCTGCGCGCTGGCGCCGGGGAACTCGACGGCGAAGGGCGCGCGGGCGTGGGTGGTGACGTCGCCCCAGCAGCAGCCGGCCGAGAAGCAGCCCAGGCGCCCGAAGGCCTGGCCGAGCGACACGGTGGGAATGGCGAGGTCGGCGAGGCGGAAGAACTCCATGTCGTTCTTCCGCGCGAACCAGACGCTGGCGATGGTGGCGCCGATGAGGCCGCCGTAGAACACCAGGCCGCCGCCGAGATCGAAGATGCGCGAGGGGTGGGCGGCGTAGTCCTTCCAGTTGACGATGATGAACAGCACGCGCGAGCCGACGATGCCGCCGATGAAGACGTAGAACGCGAGGTCGAAGATCTGATCGCGCCGCTTGAGGCCGAGCTCGCCGGGCCACTCGCGCACCGCCAGCCACGCGGCGACGGTGACGGCGGTGATGAAGCCCAGGCCGATCATCACGCCGTAGGTATGAATGGGGATGCCCTCGCCCTTGCCGCGGCCGAGCACCGGCACGTTGGGCAGCGCGTAGTACAGGCCGAAGGCGGCGAGGCCGATGCCGAACAGGCCGTACATGATGGCGCGGTCGCGGCGATCGCTCTGCGAGGGGGGCGTGGGCTTGCCGTGCTTGTCGTCGGGGCCGCTCGCGTTGTTCCACCCGTTCCACGCCGCGTAGACCACCAGGCCCGCGGCGAAGAGATAGAGGAGGACCTTCGAGAGGTCGGTGTCGAAGACGAAACGGTAGATGACCGGCAACATGGGCGACCTCGTACTCGGTTCAGGTGGCCGCGCCAACACGGGGGAACGCCCCGATCTTCCAGCGCGAGGCAAGGTGCCGCGCTAGAGCAGCGCGCATGATCGAGACGTTCGAGGCGACGCTGATCGCCGCGAGAGCCGTGACGCCGCGCGTGCGCGAGCTGGTGTTCGAACGCGCCGAGGGGAAGCCCTTCGCGTACCAGTCGGGGCAGTGGGTGAGCCTGGTGTTGCCGGTGCTCGACGCGAAGGGGCGCCCGCTGCGGCGCTCGTACTCGTTGGCGTCGGTGCCGGGCGCGGAGTCGTCGCGCTTCGAGTTGGTGGTGACGAAGGTGGAAGGCGGCGTGGGGAGCACGTTCCTCCACGAGGCGCCGGTGGGCACGAAGCTCGAGGTGAAGGGTCCGCAGGGGGGCTTCTTGCGCCCGGTGGACGTGGGGCCGTCGTTGTTCGTGGCGACGGGCACGGGCGTGGCGCCGTTTCGAGGCATGGTGCACGACGCGCTGGCGTCGGGGCGCACCGAGCCGCTGTGGGTGTTGTTCGGGGTGCGCACGCCGGCCGACGCGCTGTACCGCGACGAGTTCGAGGCGCTGGCGCGGCAGCACCCTCACCTGCGCTTCATGTTGAGCCTCTCGCGGCCGACGCCGGAATGGACCGGGCGCAGCGGGTACGTGCAGGCCCACGCGCTCGAGCTGTGGAAGGAGCTGTCAGCGCACGGCCGGCCGCATGCGTACGTGTGCGGGGTGAAGAAGATGCTGCTCGAGGTGCGCGACTCGCTGAAGACTCACGGCGGCGCGGAGCGGCAGCAGCTCCACCTCGAAAGCTACGACTAACCTCTCCCTGCGCGAGCGGGGAGAGGTCGGACGAAGTCCGGGTGAGGGGCCGACCGAGCAATGCCCCCAGTCGGAGCGTGAGCGTTCAGGGGCACGGCCAATTCGTCGGGAAGAAGGCGGTGTCGTCGTTGCCTGCATTCCCAGAGGTCCGCTGGTACTTCGGCCACGCGCCGTTCGCGTCCATCAGCGCTGGCGAGTCGACGATGAGGGCGACCACGTTGCCGTCGAGGAAGGGCACGTAGAGGATTCCGGTCGTCGAGCGGGCGGCACCTACGCGGCGGTTGCAGTCGAACGCCGGGTGCGTGACCACGCTCGACGCCACCCCGACGCCATCCTTCCACGAGGAGCTC